>JAESFZ010000003.1_pt1 | contig 2251540 bp, 2226 predicted proteins | sample 9269561 | NCBI WGS metagenome assembly JAESFZ01 (sample SAMN14515552, study PRJNA621657) | algae metagenome | isolation source: Tildeniella nuda ZEHNDER 1965/U140 and co-occurring heterotrophs from wet... | place: Switzerland: Stansstaad, Zurih | collected 1965-01-01 | reverse complement strand
GCATGAAGATCGGCGTCATGTACGGTTCGCCGGAGGTGACGACCGGCGGCAACGCGCTGAAGTTCTACGCCTCCATGCGCCTCGACATCCGCCGCATCGGCGCGATCAAGGATCGCGAGGAGGTGGTCGGCAACCAGACCCGTGTGAAGGTGGTCAAGAACAAGCTGGCGCCGCCGTTCAAGCAGGTCGAATTCGACATCATGTACGGCGAAGGCGTGTCCAAGATGGGCGAGCTCATCGACCTCGGCGTGAAGGCCGGCGTCGTGGAGAAGTCGGGCGCCTGGTTCTCCTATGACTCGCAGCGTGTCGGACAGGGCCGCGAGAACGCCAAGACCTTCCTGAAGCAGAACCCTGATATGGCGGCGAAGATCGAGGCCGCGATCCGCCAGAATGCCGGCCTGATCGCTGAAAAGATTCTCGGTGAGATCGAGGCCGACGGGGACGCCGACAGCCCCGATTGAGCTTCGCCGCACCCTTGGCCCGGCCGGGCGCGCCGCATGAGCAAGCATTCCTCAAGGGGTCGGGCCATGCCCGGCCCCTTGACCTTGCGGCCGCCGGGCCGCCGCCGAATCCGGTTCCCTATCGTGGGAGAAATGCTCTAGAACAGCCGCCGACCAGATTTCTGGCGGCTCCTGTCGGCAGGAGACCGCCGCAACATCAGTTTCGGGCCCATGACCGGCGTCAACCAGATCCGCAAGACCTTCCTCGACTTCTTTGCGAAGAACGGCCACGCCGTCGTCGATTCGTCGCCTCTCGTGCCGCGCAACGATCCGACGCTGATGTTCGCCAATTCGGGGATGGTGCAGTTCAAGAACGTCTTCACCGGCATCGAGAAGCGGCCCTATTCGACGGCGACCACCGCGCAGAAATGCGTGCGCGCCGGCGGCAAGCACAACGACCTCGACAATGTCGGCTATACCGCGCGCCACCACACCTTCTTCGAGATGCTCGGCAATTTCTCGTTCGGCGATTATTTCAAGGAACGCGCGATCGAGCTTGCCTGGACGCTGATCACCAAGGAGTACGAGCTGCCGGTTTCTCGGCTTCTCGTCACGGTCTACTCCGAGGACGACGATGCCTTCGCGCTCTGGAAGAAGATCGCCGGACTGCCGGATTCCAGGATCATCCGCATTCCGACCTCCGACAATTTCTGGCGGATGGGCGATACCGGTCCGTGCGGTCCGTGCTCGGAAATCTTCTACGATCACGGCGACAAGATCTGGGGCGGTCCGCCCGGTTCGGCCGACGCCGACGGCGACCGCTTCATCGAGATCTGGAACCTCGTCTTCATGCAGTACGAGGAACAGGCGGGCGGTATCCGGACCGACCTGCCGCGGCCCTCGATCGATACCGGCATGGGGCTGGAGCGCATTTCGGCTGTGCTTCAGGGCACGCATGACAATTACGAGATCGACCTGATGCGGGCGCTGATCGGCGCCAGCGCTGTCGCGACCGGCGTCGAGCCGGACGGCCCGCACAAGATCTCCCACCGGGTCATCGCCGATCATCTGCGCGCCGCGTCCTTCCTCGTCGCCGATGGCGTCCTGCCGTCCAACGAGGGCCGCGGCTATGTGGTGCGCCGGATCATGCGCCGGGCCATGCGCCATGCCTCGCTGCTCGGCGCCAAGGAGCCGCTGATGCACAAGCTGGTGCCGACGCTGGTGCGCGAGATGGGCCAGGCCTATCCCGAGCTCACGCGCGCCGAGCCGCTTATCGCCGAGACGCTGAAGCTGGAGGAGACGCGCTTCCGCAAGACACTGGAGCGCGGCCTCGCCATCCTCGACGATGAATCGAAGGATATGGGCGAGGGCGCAACCTTCTCGGGCGACACGGCCTTCACGCTCTACGATACCTACGGCTTCCCGCTCGACCTGACGCAGGACGCGCTGCGGCCGCGCGGCATTGCCGTCGACACGACGGCTTTCGACGCGGCGATGCTGCGCCAGAAGGAAAAGGCACGCGCCGCCTGGGCCGGTTCGGGGGAGGCTGCGACCGACACCGTCTGGTTCGGCGTCAGGGAGAAGACCGGCGCCACGGAGTTCCTCGGCTACGACACCGAGACGGCAGAGGGCCAGGTTCTCGCGATCCTCCGGGACGGCGGGGAGACGGAGAGCCTTGGCGCCGGCGAGAGCGGCCTCGTCATCGTGAACCAGACGCCGTTCTACGGCGAATCCGGCGGCCAGCAGGGCGACCGCGGGCAGCTCTCGGCTGATGGTCTCAGCGCCGCGGTGACCGACACGCAGAAGAAGCTCGGCGACCTCTTCGTTCATGCCGTCACGGTCGGCAACGGCACGATCACGGTCGGGCAGGCGGTGCAGCTCGAGGTCGACCATGCCCGCCGCGCGGCGATCCGCGCCAATCATTCGGCGACCCACCTCCTGCACGAGGCGCTGCGGCAGGTGCTCGGCGACCACGTCGCGCAGAAGGGCTCCCTGGTCGCTCCCGACCGGCTGCGCTTCGATTTCTCGCATCCCAAACCCATCAGCGACGAGGAACTGGGCGCGGTCGAGGACATCGCCAATCGCGTGCTTCTGACCAACCAGCCGGTCGTCACCCGCCTGATGAGCCAGGACGACGCCATCGCTTCGGGCGCGCGCGCGCTGTTCGGCGAGAAATATGGCGACGAGGTTCGGGTCGTGTCGATGGGCGCGGCGCCGGCCGGCTCCAATGCTTCCGGCTGGTCGGTCGAACTCTGTGGCGGCACGCATGTCGCCCGCACCGGCGATATCGGTCTCGTCACCATCGTCGGCGAGGGCGCGGTCGCCGCTGGCGTACGCCGCGTCGAAGCGATGACCGCCGAAGGCGCCCGCCGCCATCTGGCCGCGCAGGCGCGCAAGCTTGAGTCCGTGGCCGGCCTGATGAAGACCTCTGTCGGCGATGTCGAGGCGCGCGTCGAGGCGCTGGTCGAGGACCGCCGCAAGCTGGAGCGCGAACTCTCCGAGGCGCGCAAGAAGCTCGCCATGGGCGGCGGCGCCGGCGCTGCCGATCCCGTCAAGACGGTCGGTTCGGTCAGGCTGCTGGCCAAATCCGTCTCCGGCGTCGAGATGCGCGATCTCAAGGGTCTCGCCGATGCCGGCAAGGAGCAGGTCGGCTCGGGCGTCGTCGCCATCGTCGGCGTGTCCGAGGACGGCAAGGCCGGCATCGTGGTCGGCGTCACGCCGGACCTGATCGCGAAGGTCAACGCCGTCGATCTCGTCAGGCTCGGCTCCGAGGCGCTCGGCGGCAAGGGCGGCGGCGGCCGCCCGGACATGGCGCAGGCCGGCGGGCCCGACGGCTCCAAGGCCGAAGAGGCGCTGGCCGCGATCGAGGCGGCGCTGGCGGCAGCCTGAGGCGCGCGCGGCGCGATTGACGCCGCGGGCCAGCTCTTGGCACCGTTCCGCCCGGCCGTCACGGCCGGGCCGGAGGGGTGATGCAGCGCGCTGATCAGCAGACGGCAACCTTGCGCCATCGCGTCCACGATCTGCTCGACAAGGGCATGATCGGCACGGGCGCTGCCGATGTCGTCCATGGCGTTCTGATCGGCCTGGTGCTGGTCAATGTCGCGGCGGTGATCCTGGAATCGGTGCCAGCCATCGCCGCAACCCATCGCCTCGCGTTCAAGATCCTTGAGATCATTTCGGTGGCGGTGCTCACCACCGAATATCTCGCCCGGCTCTGGACGGCGGTCGATCACCCGGCGCTGCGCGGCCTGCCGGCGGGCGCGGCGCGGCTGAAGTCGGCGCTGACGCCGACCATGCTGATCGATCTGGTCGCGATCCTGCCCTTCTATATCGGCTTCCTCGTCGATATCGACCTGCGCTTCGTCCTGCTGTTCCGCCTGCTGCGCTTTTTCAAACTCGCCCGCTACTCGCCGGGCTTCACCAGCCTCGTCGATGCGGTGTGGAGCGAGCGGCGGGCGCTCGGCGCCTCGCTGCTCATCTTCCTCGGCGCGATGATCATGGTGGCCGCCGCCATGCGCATCGCCGAGCAGGAGGCCCAGCCCGACAAATTCGGCACCATCCCCGACGCGCTCTGGTGGGCCGTGATCACGCTGACCACGGTCGGCTATGGCGATGTCTATCCGGTGACGCCGGCGGGCAAGATGATCGCCGGCGTCACGGCCGTCCTCGGCATCGCCATGCTGGCGCTTCCTGTCGGCATCATCGCGACCGCCTTCGCGCGCGAGATCCAGCGCCGCGATTTCGTCATCTCCTGGAGCATGGTGTCGAACGTGCCGCTGTTCGCCGGGCTCGACGCCGCCTCGGTCGCCGACCTGATGCGCGTGCTGAAGAGCGCCACCTACGAGCCGGGCGAACTGATCTGCCGCTCGGGCGAGCGCGCCCGCGCCATGTTCGTTGTCGCCGAGGGTGAGGTGGAGGTCGACAGGGAGGACGGCGCGCAGAAACTCTGCGCCGGCCAGTGCTTCGGGGAGGCGGCGGTGCTCGACCACGCCCAGCGGCACCAGACCGTGCGCGCCTGCGCATGGGTCAAGGTGCTGATGCTGGATGCGGACGACCTGCACCAGATCATCAACGCGCGCCCGCATGTTGGGCCGATCCTGCGCGCCGCAGCCGAGGGGCGGCAGGACCCGGCGGGCGTCGCGGCCGGGATCAGATGATCTTCCGGTACTGGATGAAGCCGCTCTTGTCGGCGATGCGGTCGTAGAGCAGCATGGCATGGTCGTTGGTTTCATGGGTCAGCCAGTGGACCCGGCTCGCCCCGCGCTCCTTCGCCAAGGCATAGACCCGCTCGATCAGCACGCGGCCCGCGCCGGTGCCGCGCGTGGCCGGATCGACGAACAGGTCCTGCAGGTAGATGTAGTCGCCGACGGTCCAGGACGAGCGGTGCTGGATGGCGTGGACGATGCCGACCATGCGCCCGCCGTCGAAGGCGCCGAAGGCCCACATCGGCTCGGCCGGGTCATGGAAGCGCTGCCAGGTGGCGTCGGTGGTCGCGGCGGGAATGTCGGTCTTGTAGAAGGTCTGGTAGCCCTTCCAGAGCGGCTCCCACTCGGCGCGGTCGGCGGGCGTCAGTTCTCTCACGATGGCAGGCATTGCGGTTCTCCTCAGGGCGGCAGTCTGGCGGCGCGGGCGGCGCAGTCCAGAGCCTTGTTGTCATTGCCGCGATCACCGAATGCGATGGGTGCCTGCCATGGCAACGCGGCGTTAACCGCTGGCATGCCCTATTGCGGGAAGGAAAGGATTTCCGCCATGGTCTCCTCCCTCGGCCCGAGCGCCTGGGATACGATGCAGTCGTTCCGCCAGAACCGCAGCTATGGCGCGGCTCAGGGGCTGGCGAATTCATCGGCCATGGCGAGCCAGCTCTTCGGCGCGGATCCTTCCACCAACGCCGCGATGGCCGTGTTCGGCATCGACACGGCATCGGCCGACAACCTCTTCGCCTCGACCGCCGAGGCTTTCGAATCGTCGCTGACCCTCACCATGGCGCGCGTTTCGTGGGCGGCCGACACGCCGTCCAAGGCGGATGAGCGCACCGCCGCGGCGCTGGCCGAAGACGGCCTCGGCTCGATGTTCGACTTCCTCGCCTGAACCGCGGCGCTAATCCAGCATTTCCCCCAGCCGGCGCACCGTGTTCCAGTTGCGCGCGGTGCCGATTCCGAGCCGCTTCGGCGTGAGCTGTCCGGCGAGCTTCGACTCGTGCGACGGTCCCTGGAAATGCATCCACAGATGGCCGTCGACCACGGCGATGCGCTCGCCCTGCGTCAGGTAGGGCGCAAGGCTGTCGGCGGATTCGAGCGGCAGGCGGTCGCGCATGACGCGGACGTGGACGGATGTCGGCGCCGCCTCGGCTTCGGCGCGGAACGGGTTGGCGGCGACGAGCGCCCGCCATTCCCGCGCCGATAGCACGATGATGTCGATATGCCGGCCGAAGCGCGGGGCGAAGGCTGTCTCCAGCCGCTGCTCGATGGCGTGGACGCGCATCCGGGGAGGCGCCGCGAAGACGAGGTTGCCGGAGGCGACCAGCGTGCGCGCACCCGTGAAGCCCAGTTCCTCGGCCATGGCGCGCAGGTCAGCCATGACCACGCGCCGCTCCGGCGTCAGCACGATGGAGTAGAGCAGGGCGACGTGAGTGGTCATGGCCCGGGCTGGCCCCGCTGGGGATAGATCGTCTCGCCGCGCGCCAGCATCGCGACGGATGCCTCGATCCTTTTCCGTCGCCCGGCCTCCGTCTTCAGGCTCTGGATGCGGAACAGCAGCGCGAAGCGGTTCTGCGCGGTGAGTGTCGCGAACATGGCCTTGGCCTTCGGATCGGCATTGATGGCCGCCTGAAAATCGTCCGGGATTTTCGCATCGCGCACGCGATAGGCCTTTTCCCATCGGCCGTCGGCCTTCGCGGCATCGACGTGGCGCAGACCATGCTCGGTCATGCGGCCTTCGGCGATCAGCCGCGCGACGTTGGCGACATTGATCTCGCTCCAGACGCTTTTCCGGCCGCGCGGCGTGTAGCGCTGCAGATAGCTGGTTGTGTCAAGGCCTTTCCTGATGGCGTCGATCCAGCCCCAGCAAAGGCAGGCATCGATCGCCTCCACCGGCGTGATCGACTTCAGCCCCGACGCGACCTTGTGAATCCTGATCCAGACCTCGGTTTCGCTCGCGTGGTTCCGCGACATCCAGAGATTGAAGGCCTCGGCGGTCTCGAATTCGTGGACCCTGTTCGGGTCGACCGGCACGGGCGGCATGAGGGCTCCAATGCTCCCGTCCCGAAGAACGGTGCTCGAAGAAGAAGGGCCGGCCAGCATGATGCCGGCCGGCCCGAAAGTCGTCAGCAGCGGGCATTGCCGCCCGGGCTGATCATCAGTTCCACTTGCCCATGGCGATCGACAGGTTCTCCGACACCTTGTCGAGGAAGCCGGTGGTGGAGAGCCACTTCTGGTCCGCGCCGACGAGCAGGGCGAGGTCCTTGGTCATGAAGCCCGACTCGACCGTGTCGACGCAGACCTTCTCCAGCTCTTCGGCAAAGCGCTTGAGCTGCGCATTGTCGTCGAGCTTGGCGCGGTGCGCGAGGCCGCGTGACCAGGCGAAGATGGAGGCGATCGAGTTGGTCGAGGTCTCCTTGCCCTTCTGGTGCTCGCGGTAGTGGCGCGTCACCGTGCCGTGGGCGGCTTCCGCCTCGACGGTCTTGCCGTCGGGGGTGAGCAGCACGGAGGTCATCAGGCCGAGCGAGCCGAAGCCCTGCGCCACGATGTCCGACTGCACGTCGCCGTCGTAGTTCTTGCAGGCCCAGACGTAGCCGCCGGACCACTTGAGCGCCGAGGCGACCATGTCGTCGATCAGGCGGTGCTCGTAGTGGATCTTGCGCTTGTCGAACTCGGCCTTGAACTCCGCGTCGAAGATCTGCTGGAAGATCTCCATGAAGCGGCCGTCATACTGCTTCAGGATGGTGTTCTTGGTCGAGAGATAGACCGGATAGTTGCGGGCGAGGCCGTAGTTGAACGAAGCCCGGGCGAAGTCCTTGATGGACTCGTCGAGATTGTACATCGCCATGGCGACGCCCGAACCCGGAGCCTTGAACACCTCACGCTCGATCACCTTGCCGTCGTCGCCGACGAACTTGATGGTCAGGGTGCCGGCGGTCGGGAACTTGAAGTCGGTGGCGCGGTACTGGTCGCCGAAAGCATGGCGGCCGACCACGATCGGCTGGGTCCAGCCGGGGACGAGGCGCGGCACGTTCTTGCAGATGATCGGCTCGCGGAAGATGACGCCGCCGAGAATGTTGCGGATCGTGCCGTTCGGCGACTTCCACATGTCCTTCAGGCCGAATTCCTTCACGCGGCCTTCGTCCGGCGTGATGGTGGCGCATTTGACGCCGACGCCGTGCTTCTTGATGGCATTGGCGGCATCGATCGTGACCTGGTCGTTGGTCGCGTCGCGGTGCTCCACGCCGAGATCGTAATATTCGAGATTCACGTCCAGATAGGGATGGATCAGCTTCTTCTTGATCAGATCCCAGATGATGCGGGTCATCTCGTCGCCGTCGAGTTCGACGACTGTGCCCGCGACCTTGATCTTCGACATTGGTCGGCCTGTATGAGCGCTAGAGCAGAGGGGACTCAGCCCCGGTGCATCCGGACATGCGCTCGTTAGCCCGGGCCCCCGCGACTGGCGCGGGCGTCTTAGCAGAGGCGGGGGCGGGGGTTAAGGGCATAGAAGGTCGGGGGTGAAAGCGGAAGGGCCCGAAGGGCCGGATCATCTTGCCGCTGGTCGTGCCGCGTGCCATCAATCGCGCTATGACCGTGCGCTGCACCAGTTCCATGCCGACGACCACGTGCCCCCAGGGGTGCGCGGGTATCGCTTTGCGCTGATCGCAAAAGGTCACCCTGCAAGCCCTGCCGAGGCGAGCAGGGCTGCGACATGGCTCCGCTCTCCGAGGCCGAATCGGAGAAAACCATGCCAATCGCTGAAGAACGAAGAACGCCCGACGGACGCCCAGCGGCGAATGCGCCGCCGCCGGAGCTGACGATCCGCGCCGCGCGCGTCGAGGATTTTGAAGCGCTGGCAGCCATCGCAAACCTGCCGGGCGTGCGCGATGGCACCCTGCGGCTGCCCTACCAGAAGGTGGAGGGCACTCGCCGCTGGCTTGAGGGGCAGGGGCCAGAGAACCTGAACATAGTTGCAGTGCTCGGGGGAGCGGTGGTCGGGCAGGCCGGGTTCGATCGCCATGCCGGCCGTCGCGCCCATGCCGCGACGCTTGGCATCAGCATACATGACGACCACCGGAGCAAGGGCATCGGCACTGCCCTCCTGCGGGAGCTTCTGGATGCCGCAGACAACTGGTTCGCGATCAGGCGACTGGAACTGACGGTCTATGCCGACAACGAGCCGGCGATCCGCCTCTATGAGCGGTTCGGTTTCGAGCGCGAGGGTGTCGCGCGCGATTTCGCCTTCAGGGCCGGCCGCTATGCCGACGTGCTCGCCATGGCGCGTCTGAGGCCCTGAGCGATCGGTCAGGCGCCAGGCGGTTTCCTGCGCGACCGGCCGAGGGGCTCTGCGGTCACGCGCGCGACGCCCGGAGGCTCGGTCGCGGCGAGTTCCGCCGCGCGGCGCTCGACGGTGCGCCAAACGCGGAGCGTATTGCCCGAGGCGATCCTGCCGATGGCGCCGTCCGACCAGCCGCGCCGGATCAGTTCGGCGATCAGGTGCGGAAAGCGCGAGGCATCGTTCAGGTCCGGCGGGTTGGGGCCACCGTAGAAGTCCGAGCCGATGCCGATATGCGCGATGCCTGTGCGGCCGACGATATATTCGATGTGGTCGCAGAGCTCGCCGATGGAGCCGCGCGGCCAGGGGCCTTCGGCCTTTGCCTTCGCGGTGACCGCCGCATCGATGTCGAGGCCGGGCTTCGTCTTGCCATGCGTCTGGAGCGGCGACATCCAGCGGTGGCTCGGTCGCGAGATGAAGTTCGGCACGAAGGTGGCCATCACCACGCCGCCGTTCGCCTTGACGCGGTCGAGCACGTCGTCCGGCACGTTGCGCGGATGGTCGCAGAGCGCGAAGGCATTGGAATGGGACCACAGGAGCGGTGCCTTGGCCGCATCGAGCGCCGCATGCTGTGCCTTCGGCGAGGCATGGGCGAGGTCGATCATGATGCCGAGCCGGTTGCACTCGGCGATCACCGCGCGGCCGAAATCGGTGATCCCGTCATGCCGCGGCGCGTCGGTCGCCGAATCGACCCAGTCGAGCGTCTCGTTGTGGCAGAGGGTCAGGATGCGCACGCCCGCCGCGTGCCACACCCTGAGCGGCGACAGCGAGTTGCCGAGGCCGACGCCGCTCTCCACCGAGATCACCGAGGCGATCTTGCCGGCGCGCCGCGCCCTGGCGAAATCGGCGGCCTTGCGGGCGGGCAGGAAGACATCGCCATGGACCGCCTCGATGTCGAGCGCGATGGCGATCTGCTCGAGCGTGAAGCGCGACGGGTCCGGCACGGAGGTCGGCACGAAGGCGGCGAAGACCTGGGCTGCGACCTTGCCCTCGCGCAGGCGCGGGATGTCGGTGTCGCTTTCCTGATGGACGCGGTCCAGCCCGTAGGCCTTCACGTCGCCATCGGTCTGCCGGCGGATGACGATGGGCAGGTCGTTATGGCCGTCGAACAGGCCGAAACGCGCGAGCAGCTCGTTCGCCTTCGCCAGAGCGGCATCCGCCTTCGTCATGTCAGGACGCCTTTTCCTCGGCGATGATCACCGCAGGCGCGCGGTCGACCGCCACGACGCGGCCCTTCTCGATGGCAAGCGCCAGCTTGCCGTGTTTCAGCGCCAGCGCCTTCTCGCCGAACATCTCGCGGCGCCAGCCCTTCAGCGCACCGACATCGGCCTCGTCGCTCTCGGCGATCCGGTCGAGATCGTCCGATGTCGCGACCACCTTGGCGGCAACGTGGTGCTTCTCCGAGATCATCTTGAGCAGCACCTTCAGGAGCTCCACCGTCGCCGACTGGGCCTGGCTCTGCGGCCTGTGCTTGTCGATGGCGGGCAGGGTCTTCGGATCGTGGGCAAGGCCGCGCTGCACCGCCTCGACGACCGCCAGCCCGTCGCGCGAGCGCTCCCAGCCCTTGGGCGTCGAACGCATGGCGCCCAGCGCCTCCGCGCTCTTAGGCCCGGTCAGCGAGATGTCGAACAGGTTGTCGTCCTTCAACACGCGCGAGCGCGGCACGTCGCGGGCCTGCGCCTCGCGCTCGCGCCAGGCGGCAACCTCCATCAGGACGGCGAGCTCCTTCGGCTTCCGCACGCGGTTGCGGAAGCGCTCCCAGGCGCGCTCCGGCTCCTGCCGGTAGGTATCGGGCGAGGAGAGCACGCGCATCTCCTCCGCGACCCACTCGATGCGGCTCCGCTTCTCCAGTTCGCCGGTGAGTTTGACGTAGATGTCGCGCAGGTGCGTGACGTCGGCGATGGCATAGACGATCTGTGCCTCGCTCAGCGGCCGCTTGGACCAGTCGGTGAAGCGCGACGTCTTGTCGAGCTGCGTGCCGTTGGTGCGCTGGACGAGCTGGTCGTAGGAAATGGAATCGCCGTAGCCGAGCACCATGGCGGCGACCTGGCTGTCGAATAGCGGGGAGGGGATCCGCTTCGACAGGTGCCACACGATTTCGATGTCCTGCCGCGCGGCGTGGAAGACCTTCACGACGTTCGGATCGACCATCAGGTCGAAGAACGGCGTGAGGTCCATGCCGGGCGCGAGCGCATCCACAGCCACGGCCTCGTCGGTCGAGGCGAGCTGGATGACGCAGAGTTTCGGCCAGAAGGTCGTCTCCCGGAGGAATTCGGTGTCGACCGTGACGAAGGGGTGTTTGGCAAGCCGGGCGCAGACGGCGGCGAGATCGGACGAGGAGGTGATGAGCATCGTTCTCCTGCATACAGGAGATTCAGGCGCTTTGCGAAGGGGCGCAGCAATGCCGCGTGAAGGTCAGGCCTTGTCCTGAAGCGTGACCGAGCTTGAGGCGATCACCCCGAAATCCTGGTCGTTCGCGTCGTGGTCGATGGAGTAGCCCGCGGCGGCAATTCCGCGGCGCAGCAATTCGCGCACTGCAGCAGCGCGGCTGGGCATGCGGTTGGCGAAGCGAAAATCGTCGATGACGCTCAACTCGTCGGCGCGCAGCATGATCTGCATGCGCTCGCCGCGCGACAGATCGTTACCCTTCGCTGTTTTCTCGCTCATGCGAACCCCATTGGCTTCCTGAGTAACTTACTCATTCGGGGTGACTGCTGCAAGATGCGCTTGTTGTGCGCAAGGCGGAAAATGTGTCTGGTGTGCCAAGTTAGCTTGTTAAGTCATTGAATAATTTCAACAATTATTTCATTGAGCGCGATCCCCTGATAGGGTTCGCATCCTGTGAAAAGGACGCAGGCCACGAGAGGCACCATGAATTGCGACACTCATCATCCGATCAGCTCGGGCCTGCTCGACGAAAAGCAGCTTCACGACGCGCGGGATTTGTTTGACCGCTTGTGCGCCGAACTTCACATCGACAGCCCCAGCGCGCGCGATATGGCGGCTGGGCTGATGATCACGATGTTCACGAACGGGCAGCGCGACGCCGGGCATATTCGCAGCGCGCTTCAGCGATTCGCCGCCGAGCTTCCTTCGAATTCCGGGAGCCGCCCGGCTCCGTGACCGGTGTATCGCGGACCTTATCCGCCATCTGCGGGTTTCGGAGCGCCGTCGGGCATCCGCAGATCAGGACGCGCCGAGCTGTGCCTCGATCAGGGCCACGATGCGCGGATCGGTCGGCCGAACCCGCGCCGGGAAGGCCCCCGCCACCTGGCCGGTTCTGCCGATGACATATTTGTGGAAGTTCCAGGTCGGGATGTCGGCGGGCCTCTGCGCGGCAACCCAGCGATAGAAGGGGTGGGCCTCGCGCCCCGTCACCCGCTGCTTGGCGGTCATCGGGAAGGCGACGCCATAGACGCCCGAACACAGCTCGGCGATTTCCTGGCTGGTGCCGCGCTCCTGATTGAAGTCGTCGGACGGCACGCCGACGATCGTCAGGCCGCTGTCGCGATAGCGTCCCCACAGCGTCTGCAGATCGGCATATTGCGGGGTGAACCCGCAGGACGAAGCCGTGTTGACCACCAGCAGCACGCGGCCGGCATGGTCGCCGAGCCGGACCGTGCCACCCTCCAGCCCGTCGAACGAGAAGGCATAGGCGGTCGAGGAGGACAGCGAATAGGACGGCGCGGTGGAGACCTGAGCGAGGGCCGGGGTCGCGGCGACAGTGGCTGCCGCGGCGATCAGCGAGCGGCGGGTCAATCGAGGGTCGATAGCGGAGGTGATGACGGACATGGGCAGTTCCCGTGGCACGTCAATCATACGCCGCCGGATCGCGGATGGATGCATTACACGCAGATTTGAGGCTGAGATCGGGAAGCCCTGCATCAGGCATGTCGAAGCAGGGCTGCGCTCACCCCTGCTTCGCGGCCTCTCCGGCCAGGAATTTCTCCAGCCAGTGGATGTCGTATTCGCCGGCGATGATGCTCGGATTGCGCACCAGCGTGCGGAACAGCGGCAGCGTCGTCTCGATGCCGTCGACCACGAACTCGTCCAGCGCGCGGCGGAGGCGCGCCAGGCACTCCGTGCGCGTGCGCCCGTGCACGATGAGCTTGCCGACCAGCGAGTCGTAGTTGGGCGGGATCGTGTAGCCCTGGTAGGCATGGCTGTCGACGCGCACGCCGATGCCGCCCGGCGTGTGGAACAGGTTCAGCTTGCCGGGCGAGGGCCGGAAGGTCGCGGGGTTCTCGGCATTCACCCGGCACTCGATGGCATGGCCCTCGATGACGATGTCCGACTGCTTCAATGACAGTTTCTGGCCCGAGGCGATCTTGATCTGCTCGTTGACGAGGTCGACGCCGGTGATCATCTCGGTCACCGGATGCTCCACCTGGATGCGGGTGTTCATCTCGATGAAGAAGAACTGGCCGTCCTCGTAGAGGAATTCGATGGTGCCCGCGCCGACATAGCGCATGTCGGCCATCGCCTTGGCGCAGACGGCGCCGATCTCGGCGCGCTGTTCCGGCGTGATGATCGGGGAGGGGCCTTCCTCCCAGACCTTCTGGTGGCGGCGCTGCAGCGAGCAGTCGCGCTCGCCGAGGTGGATGGCGTTGCCCTGTCCGTCGCCGAGGATCTGGATCTCGATGTGGCGCGGCTTGCCGAGATATTTCTCGATATAGACGGCGTCGTCGCCGAAGGCGGCCTTGGCCTCCGTCTTGGCGGTCTGGAGGGCGATTTCGAGCTCGTCGGCCGAGCGCGCGACCTTCATGCCGCGGCCACCGCCGCCCGCTGCCGCCTTGATGATGACCGGGAAGCCGATCTCCCTGGCAACGGCGCGGGCTTCCTCGTCATCGGAAATGCCGCCTTCGGAGCCGGGCACGGTCGGAATCCCTAAGCGCTTGGCCGTGCGCTTGGCCTCGATCTTGTCGCCCATGATGCGGATATGCTCGGCCTTGGGGCCGATGAAGGTGATGCCGTGGCTCTCGAGGATCTCGGCGAAACGGGCGTTCTCCGACAGGAAGCCGTAGCCGGGATGGACCGCATCCGCGCCGGTGATCTCGCAGGCGGCGAGCAGGCTCGGCACGTTGAGATAGCTTTCGCGGGCCGACGGCGGGCCGATGCAGACGCTCTCGTCGGCCAGCTTCACATGCATCGAATCGGAATCGGCCGTCGAATGGACGGCGACGGTCGCGATTCCGAGCTCCTTGCAGGCGCGCAGCACCCGCAGCGCAATTTCCCCGCGATTGGCGATCAGCACCTTGTGAAACATGGGCTGCGCGCTCACTCGATGATCATCAGCGGTTCGCCGTATTCCACGGGCCGGCCATCCTCGAACAGGATGCGCGTCACGGTGCCGGCGCGCGGGGCGACTATGTCGTTGAAGGTCTTCATCGCCTCGATCAGGCAGAGGCGATCGCCCTCCTTGACCTGCTGACCAAGCTCGACGAGCGGCTTGGCGTCCGGCGAGGGGCGGCGATAGGCGGTGCCGACCATCGGCGAGGGCACGACGCCCGGATGCTTGCGCGGATCATCGCCGACCGGCGCGGCAGGCGCCGCGACGGAGGCGATCGCGGGGGCAGCCGCGACGGGGGGCGCGGCGACGGTCGCATGGACGGTGACTTGCCGCGCGACGCGGATCTTCAGCGACTCGTGCTCGATCTCGATCTCGGTCAGGTCCGTATCGGCCAGCACCTGCGCCAGCTCGCGGATCATCGCGGTATCGATGGAGGATTTGCCTTTGAGCATGGTGCCCTCTTGGAGATTCGCCGCTTCCGCCGTCAGGCGGACAGGGATGCGAGTGCGGCGATGCCGAGCGCATAGCCGAGGGGACCGAGCCCCACGATGATGCCGCGCGCGACGGGTGACAGGAAGGAATGGTGCCGCACCGGCTCGCGGGCATGCACATTGGAGATATGGACCTCGATCAGCGGAATGCCGGTCGCCTTGGTGGCGTCGGCAAGCGCGAGCGAGGTGTGGGTATAGGCGCCGGCATTGAACACGACGCCCCGGAGAGTGCTGGCCGCGAAGGCCTTGCCCGCTTCGTGAATCCAGTCGACCAGCACGCCCTCATGGTTCGACTGGCGGAAATCGACGGAAAGGCCGTGCTTTCCCGCCTCCGTCCGGCACAGGGCCTCGATGTCGGCAAGCGTCGTCGAGCCGTAGATGGCCGGTTCGCGCGTGCCGAGCAGGTTGAGGTTCGGGCCGTTCAGGACGAGGACGGTGCTCATGCGCCGGGTTCTTGGAGAGTCCGTTCGGTGGCGGGCGGAATCGCGCGAGGCCCGACAGGCAGGCGCCTGCGAGCGCGCCCTTATAGGCGCAAGCTTCGCGTAAGCAAAGGGAGCGCTGTGGACCGTCCGTCCGCGGCTCCCGCCCCGCTATCCACGCATTCCAGCCATCGCGGCGGAGGATGGCGGAACGTGACAGCCGGGCAGACAGTTCTGGGGCAGGCGCGGTCCACGCGCCGCTTCAGGAGGGTTCCGGAATGACCGATGCAACCGCCAATCAAACCGCTGCGCCATCCGGGCCAGCGGTGGAGCCCAGCCTCCACCGCGTCATGGGGCCGTGGCTACTGCTGCTGTTCATCGTCGGCGATATCCTCGGAACCGGCATCTATGCCCTGACGGGCCAGGTGGCGAAACAGGTCGGCGGCGTCGTCTGGCTGCCCTTCCTCGTCGCCTTCGTCGTCGCGCTGATCACCGCCTTCTCCTACCTCGAACTGGTGACCAAATATCCGCGCGCGGCGGGCGCGGCGCTCTACACTCACCGCGCCTTCGGCATCCATTTCATCACGTTCATCGTCGCCTTCGCGGTGATGTGCTCGGGCATCACCTCGTCGTCGACCGCTTCGCGCGCCTTCGCGGCGAACCTCTCCCACGCCTTCGGCTTCAACTTCTCGGCCTGGGGCATCACGGCGGTCGGGCTCGGCTTCATGGCTCTCGTCGCGGCGATCAACCTGCGCGGCGTGGGTGAGAGCGTGAAGGCCAATGTTCTGCTGACCTGCGTCGAGCTGACGGGCCTGCTCATCATTATCGTCATCGGCTTCTGGGCCATCAGCTTGGGCCAAGGCGACGTCTCGCGCGTCACCCAGTTCAAGCCGGTAGAGGGCGGCGGGCTGTTCTGGCCGGTCATCGCCGCCACTACGCTCGCCTTCTTCGCGATGGTGGGCTTCGAGGATTCGGTGAACATGGCCGAGGAAACCAAGGACCCGACGCGGATCTTCCCGAAGATTCTGCTAACCGGGCTCCTGATCACCGGCGTCATCTACGTGCTGGTCTCGATCTCGGCGATCACGCTCGTGTCGCCGGAGGACCTCGGCTCGGGCGAGACGCCGCTCCTGAAGGTGGTGCAGGCGGGCGCGCCGAATTTCCCGGTCTGGGTCTTCGGCTTCATCACCATGTTCGCGGTGGCGAATTCCGCGCTGATCAACATGCTGATGGCCTCACGCCTCGTCTACGGCATGAGCCGCGAGCATGTCCTGCCGCCGGTGCTCGGCAAGGTCCACCCGACCCGCCGCACGCCGTATATCGCGATCGGCTTCACGACGCTGCTCGCCTTCGCGCTGATCACCTTCGTCGGCGAGGTTCCGGCGCTCGGCGGCACGACCGCGCTGCTGCTGCTCTGCGTCTTCACCGTGGTGAACATCGCGGTGCTGGTGCTGCGGCGCGATCCGGTTGATCACGCCCATTTCCGGACGCCGACGATCATGCCGATCCTCGGCGCGCTGTCCTGCGCCTTCCTCGTCGGACCGTGGACGGGCCGCGATCTGGTGCAGTACCGGATTGCCGGCGTGCTGATCGGGATCGGCATCCTCCTGTGGATCGTCACGGTCTTCGTCAACCGGGCGACCGGCGTCAGGCCGTCCGAGCCGGCGATGGAGGATATCGGCGGCAAGGGCCCGCAGAACTGAGGCCGCGGGTCAGAACCGGGTGTTGTAGGCGGCCTGCACGAAGCCGCCCCAGCGCTCGGAGCGGAAGATCAGGGGCGAGGCATTAGCCTCGCCCGGAAAGCGCGTCTTGGCGCCGGTCGTCACGAGATACCAGAACCGCCCGCCGGCACCGACGCTGAAATTGTCCGTCAGGCGATAGGAAAGGCTCGTCTCGACCTGCGCGCCGTAGCCTTGGCCGTTCTCGGCCATGGGGTTGATGTCCGGCCGCATCCAGTGATTGTCGAAGGCGTCGAGCTTGGAATAGGGCAGGAAGGCGACTTCGGTCGTCAGCTTCAGCCGGTCGGTCAGCGCGAAGTCGCCGACGATGCCGATCCGGAGCGAGGTCCAGCGCGCGGTTTCCGACAAGGTGAGCACCGCGACCGGAATGGTGGACTGGCAGTTGGCACCACCGGGGGCCAACTGGACGCAGCCGTGGCCGTGATACTTTTCCTTGAAGTGGTGGATGCCGACGAAGCCGCCGATGCGCGATGCGCCGGATCGCCAGAAGACGTAGCCGAAGTCGAGATTGCCATAGTCGATCCGGCCGTTGCGAAGTGTCGAAATCGTCTTGGAATAGGGCACCTCGGCGGGGGGATAGTCCTCGTCGGTCAGGATGCCGCCGGCATGCGCCCCGATGCCGGCATAGCCCTTGACGAACCAGCCGGTCGGCAGGTCGATGCGGCCGAAGAGTTCGCCCGTGCCGGTGACCGTGCTGCCATAGGTGAGGCGCGAATTGAGCTGGCTGGTGGCATCCGGGTCGAACAGCGTCTTCTGCAGCCGCCCGCCGCTGAAGAAGGCGCGCATGCCGACTTCGATCTGCCAGTCGCTGCTGGCGGCCGGCACCGGCAGGGCGCGTTCGAACGCCGCGACGGGAAGAGGCGACAGGGTAGCGGCAAGCAAGGCCGCGGCGGCGATGCGCGCTTTCATCCGATCCTCCGATTCGCTTCGGAGGCCATTGCGCGAGAGGTGACGTGTTACGTCAACCGCCGGTGGCGGGATTGCGGCATGCCGGTGAAACCGCCTCCCGCCGTGGCAGAGGGCACGCGGGCTTCAGCGTGGGCGCGCCAGCGCAGCGCCGGGCCAGACCTTCTTCGCCACGCGCGCATATTGCGGCGGGAACGGAACCTCGGCGCCGAGTTCCTCGGCGGCGTGCCAGCCCCAGCGAGGGTTGTCGATCATGCCGCGGGCGAGCGCCACCATGTCGGCCGCGCCGCTCGCCACGATCTCCTCGGCCTGCTTGGCCGTGCCGATCATGCCCACCGCGCGCGTGGCGATGCCCGATCCCTGTTTCACCGCCTCGGCAAACGGAACCTGATAGCCCGGCTTCACCGAAACGCGGATCTTCGGGTGGATGCCACCGGAGGAAACGCAGACGAAGTCGAGGCCGACGGCCTTCAGTTCGGCCGCGAGCGCCACCGCGTCCTCGACCTTCAGGCCGTCATCGGTCCAGTCCTGCCCGGTGATGCGGGCGCCGACCGCCATCGTATCGGGGACGGCCTTGCGCACGGCTTCCGCAATCGAGAGCGGCCAGGCGAAGCGGTTCTCGCGCGAGCCGCCGAAGCCGTCGGTGCGCTTGTTGGAGACCGGGCTCATGACATTGTGCAGCAGGTAGCCGTGGGCCATGTGCAGTTCGATGGCGTCGAATCCGAGCTTTGCTGCTCGTTTCGCGGCGTCGACGAAAGCGCAGGCGATGCGCATCTTGTCCTGGCCGGTGAGTTCGCGCGGGGTGTGCCAGGCGTCGTCGAAGGGAATGGCGGAGGCCGCGACGGTGGGCCAGGGGTCGGCGTTGTCCTTCAGCGGACCGCCGCCTTCCCAGGGGCGCTCCGACGAGGCCTTGCGGCCGGCATGCCCGATCTGGACGCAGAATTTCGTGCCGGGCAGGGCGACGCCGCGCGCCGCGGCCAGAACCCGCCCCAGCGCGAGCTCGTTGCTGTCGGAATAAAGGCCGACGCAGCCATGGGTGATGCGGCCGAGCCGCTCCACCGCCGTCGCCTCGACCACCACCATGCCCGCGCCGGACATCGCCATGCTCATCAGGTGCTGCAGGTGCCAGTCGTTCATCGAGCCGTCGTCTGCGGAATACTGGCACATGGGCGCCACCACGATGCGGTTGGCGAGGGTTACCGGCCCGATGGCGAAGGGCGAGAAGAGCTGGCTCATGCGGCCTCTTATGGTCTGAACAGGACAATCGGGGCGTAGCGCCCAGCGTTTGGTGGCCGATGTGGCCGAAATTGACGTGATACGGCAAGCGCCGGGCATGCAGGGCTCGCCTGTCCCGTCGGTCTTGCCCCTCGCGACTGGCCTCATGACCGGCACGCAGCCCACTCCGTCTGAAGGCGTCTGGCTGACCGTTCCGATTCCGGCTAATCGAATGAGAAATTCTCCCCGCGCCACCTCCGAGAGTTGCGGGATTTCCGATCGAGGCCAGGACGGGAAAGAACCGTCCTGTGACGCCATGACAGCTTCCATCACCGACAACACCCACGATGGCGACCGCCTCGCCCGGCGCAACGCCTTCATCCTGGCTCTGGCGACGGCGCTCGCCGGCGCCAACACGACCGTGATGTTCGCCACGGGCGCGATCGTCGGCGCGCAGCTCGCGCCGGTTCGCTCGCTGGCGACGCTGCCGATCTCGATCTTCGTCGTCGGCCTTGCCGCCGCATCGCTGCCGGTGGGCATGCTCGTGCGCCGCTATGGCCGCCGCACCGCCTACCAGATGGCGACCGCGGCCGGCGTGCTGACGGGCCTTTTCGGCTATCTCGGCGTCGTCTGGTCGAGCTTCCCGGTCTTCTGCCTCGCGACCTTCTGCGCCGGGTTCTATGCCTCCGCCGCGCAGAGCTACCGTTTTGCCGCCGCCGATACGGCTTCCGACGCCTTTCGGCCGAAAGCCATCGCCTGGGTCATGACCGGCGGCGTGCTTGCCGGCGTGGTCGGCCCCCAGCTCGTCGTCTGGACCAAGGACGCGATGTCGCCGGTCCTGTTCGCGGGCACCTATCTCGGCCAGGCCGTGGTGGCGCTCGCCGCCGGCGTGATCCTGTCCTTCATCGACATCCCGAAGCCGCAGAAGGCGCCCGCCGGCACGGTTCGCCGGCCGGTCTCGGCCTATTTCCGCGACCGCTCGTTCCTGACGGCGGTGATCTGCGGGGCAGGGACCTACATGCTGATGAACTTCGTCATGACGGCCGCGCCGCTCGCGATGATCGCCTGCGACCACACGGTGGACGCGGCCGCCTACGGCATCCAGTGGCACGTCATCGCCATGTATGCGCCAAGCTTCTTCACCGGGCATTTCATCACGCGCTACGGGGCGCCGAAGGTGGTGGCCGTCGGGCTGGCGCTGACGGCCTTCTCGGCGGTCGTTGCGCTGCTCGGCATTACGGTCGCCCATTTCTATGTGGCGCTGGTGCTGCTCGGGCTCGGCTGGAATTTCGGCTATATCGGTGCGAGCGCGATGGTCGCTGCCGCCGCCCGGCCGGAGGAGCGCACGCATGTGCAGTCGGTCAACGATTTCTGCGTCTTCGGCGTCATGGCCGTGGGCTCGTTCTCATCGGGCCAGATCGTCACGACCTATGGCTGGGACGCGGTGAACTGGGTGGTCTTCCCGATCGTCGCCGCAGCGGCGGTGGCGCTCGCCGTGGGCACGCGGCGACGGGTGGCAGTGGCCGCCTGACGGCCGGTCCACTCTGGAATCCCTCGAAATCCCTGAATAACCGCCAAAAGACCGAGGTGTGCACGGCTCCCATCCGTTGCTTCGCCCGCGCGACTTTGGCAAAAAAGCGTCGGACTCGTGGTGGGGTGGGCGTGAGCCGGTCCGAGCCGCAAAAAGAACGAGCAGGCAATATCCGGCACCGGAAGGCCGGTCGGACGCCCCGCATGTGGGCGCCGCGACAGAGGAAACATCGATGACGACAGCCTTGTGGGTGATTATCGGCTGCGGACTTCTGTCCGTGGTCTATGGCGTATGGGCGACGAAGTCGCTGCTGGCGGCCGATGCGGGTTCGGCCCGCATGCAGGAGATCGCCGGCGCGGTCGCCGAGGGCGCCGCGGCCTATCTGCGCCGCCAGTACCTGACCATCTCGGTCGTCGGCGTCGTCATCCTCCTTCTGGTCGGCTACCTGCTCGGCACCACCGTCGCGATCGGCTTCCTGATCGGCGCGGTTCTGTCGGGTGCCGCCGGCTTCATCGGCATGAACGTCTCGGTGCGCGCCAATGTGCGCACGGCGCAGGCGGCTTCCAAGTCGCTCGCCGCCGGTCTCGACATCGCCTTCAAGGCGGGCGCGGTCACCGGCATGCTGGTCGCCGGCCTCGCCCTGCTCGGCGTCGCCGTCTATTTCTGGGCCCTGACCGGCCCGGGCGGCCTTGCCCCGAACAGCCGCACCGTCATTGACGGTCTCGTGGCCCTCGGCTTCGGCGCTTCGCTCATCTCCATCTTCGCCCGTCTCGGCGGCGGCATCTTCACCAAGGGCGCCGATGTCGGCGCCGACCTCGTCGGCAAGGTCGAGGCCGGCATCCCGGAGGATGATCCGCGCAACCCGGCGACCATCGCCGACAATGTCGGCGACAATGTCGGCGACTGCGCCGGCATGGCCGCCGACCTGTTCGAGACCTATGCGGTGACCGTGGTCGCCACCATGGTGCTCGCGGCGATCTTCTTCGCCGGCGCCGGCACGGCCACCCTGCAGAACGCGCTGATCTACCCGCTCGCCATCTGCGGCGTGTGCATCGCCACCTCCATCGCCGGCACCTTCTTCGTGAAGCTCGGCGCCAACAATTCGATTATGGGCGCCCTCTACAAGGGCCTCATCGTCACCGGCCTCCTGTCCATCGTCGGCCTTGCCGCAGCCACGCATCTCGTCATCGGCTGGGGCCCGCTCGGCACCGTCGCCGGCAAGACCATTACGGGCTCGGCGTTGTTCGCCTGCGGCCTCATCGGCCTCGTCGTGACCGGCCTCATCGTCTGGATCACCGAATACTACACCGGCACGGGCAAGCGTCCGGTCGTCTCCATCGCCCAGGCTTCGGTCACCGGCCATGGCACCAACGTCATCCAGGGCCTCGCGGTCAGCCTTGAATCGACCGCGCTGCCCGCCATCGTGATCGTCGGCGGCATCATCTCCACCTTCCAGCTTGCCGGCCTGTTCGGCACGGCGATCGCGGTCACCACCATGCTCGGTCTCGCCGGCATGATCGTCGCGCTCGACGCCTTCGGCCCGGTCACCGACAATGCCGGCGGCATTGCCGAAATGGCTGGCCTGCCGAAGGAGGTCCGCCACTCGACGGACGCCCTCGACGCGGTCGGCAACACCACCAAGGCCGTCACCAAGGGCTACGCCATCGGCTCCGCCGGTCTCGGCGCGCTGGTGCTGTTCGCGGCCTACAGCTACGACCTCAACTACTTCATCGCCGAGGCCAACAAGGCCGGATCGACCGCCTACAGCTACTTCAAGGGCATGTCGCCGGTCACCTTCGACCTGTCGGACCCCTATGTCGTCGCCGGCCTGATCTTCGGCGGCCTCATCCCCTACCTGTTCGGCGGTATCGCCATGACCGCCGTCGGCCGCGCCGCCGGCTCGGTCGTGGAAGAGGTCCGCCGCCAGTTCAAGGAAAAGCCGGGCATCATGGCCGGCACCGACAAGCCGGACTATGCCCGCGCCGTAGACATGCTCACCAAGGCGGCGATCAAGGAGATGATCATCCCCTCGCTGCTGCCGGTGCTGGCACCGCTCGTCGCCTATTTCGGCGTGCTGTGGCTGTCGGGCTCCAAGGCCTCGGCCTTCGCGGCTCTCGGCGCCTCGCTGCTCGGCGTCATCGTCAACGGCCTGTTCGTCGCCATCTCCATGACCTCGGGCGGCGGCGCCTGGGACAATGCGAAGAAGAGCTTCGAGGACGGCTTCGTCGACAAGGACGGCGTGACCCACCTCAAGGGCTCGGATGCGCACAAGGCCTCGGTCACCGGCGACACCGTCGGCGACCCCTACAAGGACACGGCGGGACCCGCCGTGAATCCGGCCATCAAGATCTGCAACATCGTCGCGCTGCTGCTGCTCGCGATCCTCGCGCACTAAGGCGGGTTGCCTGAACAAAAAGCCCCGCGGGAGCGATCCCGCGGGGCTTTTTTTGTCTGTGCGGTGCTTGTGGCGCCGCCATAGGCTTGCCGCCTTCGCTGGCACAATGCCAAGGATGCAGCATTCATCTGGCGGAACGATGCGAAAAAGCAGAACGGTCCTGACGGCTTGCATGTTCTGTTGGATGGCCGCGGTGGCAACGCAGAGCGCCGCTGCGAACGCTGTCTCTCTGCCCGTTCTGCTGAATATCTGCCTGGCCGGCAGCCTGGGCGAGGCCCGAGATCGCGCGGGCCAACTCGGCTGGCGGGCACTGCCCGAAACCCATTTCGAGAGCTGGCGGCGCGCGTTCATCGAGCACCAGGGCGGCAGCGTCGAGGTGGTTGGATGGCGCGGACCAAAGGCGGACAGCGAGCCGGACGATCATGCCGCGTCGCTGGCATTCTGGGTCGCTCGCGGGCGCAATCCGCATCAAGCCTGCGCATACACCACCCGCCAAGGCGAGGGCCTGCGCGAGGCGCTCGCGGCGCGTTTTGGAGAGCCGCCAACGGCCTTTTCGTCCGAGGCGGTAGGCTCTGCCTACTGGACGGCCGAGGGAGTGCGGATCGCCTGGAGTCGCGTCGGAGCCGGACCGCGGGCGCTGGTCTATGTCAACATCTCGCCCGCGCCCTGATCATTCCGCGGATACCTCATGGCGTGAGATTGTCAGACCACCACCTTGCCCTCGAAGTGCCGCTTCGACGCGGCATCTGCGCCGCCGGTCAGGAAGGCGATGAGGTCGGGGTTCAGCCGATGCTTGTCGGTGAAGAACAGGCCGTGGGGCGCATCCTCGTAGATCTTGTAGACCGCGCCGGGGATCATCTCCGCCGCCTTTTCGGCGGAAACGGCGATCGGCACGGTCGCGTCGGCGCTGCCGTGGATGATCATGGTCGGCACGGTGAAGGCCTTCATGTCCGGCCGGAAATCGGTTTCCGAGAAGGCCTTCACGCAGGCGAGCGTCGCAATGGGGGAGGCCAGCATCGCCACCTCGCTGGACCAGGCGAGCAATTGCGCGCTGACCTGGAAGTTGAGCATGCCAGCGCCGTAGAAGGTCTTGGCGAAGCTGGCGAGAAAGGCCGGGCGATCCGCCTTCAGACCCTCGATCATGTCACCGAACGTCGCGGCGGGCACGCCGTCGGGATTGTCGTCGGTCTTCAACAGGAAGGGCGTCACCGCGCCGATCAGCACGGCGCTGCGGATGCGGTCTGCGCCGTAGCGGGACAGATAGCGCGCAACCTCGCCGCCGCCCATCGAGAAGCCGACGAGAGTGACATCCTTGAGGTCCAGCCGGTCGATCAGCGCCTTCAGGTCGCTCGCCAGCGTGTCGTAATCATAGCCCGTCGCGGGCTGGTCGGAGCGGCCGAAGCCCCGGCGGTCATAGGCGATGACCCGGAACCCGGCTTCCACGAGGTCCGGCGTCTGGTATTCCCACATGTCGCCGTCGAGCGGCCAGCCGTGGATCAGCACGATCGGCCGGCCCGAGCCCCAGTCGTTGTAGAAGAGATTGGTTCCGTCGGGCGTCGTGATGAAGGGCATCGGGGCATCCTCGCGAGCGTTGCTGCGGAAGCAACGTCGGGGGTTGCGGCGGTGTTCCCGATGCTCAGGCGCCGGTTGCGCATGAAAAAAGCCCCGCCGGAGCGGGGCTTGTCTCGTGCGGGGTCGCTTACCTGGCGCAGCGCGTCAGGTGCGCGGACCCTGAATGATCTGGCGAAGCAGGTTCGCTTCCTCGCCGCCGGTGACCGTCGACCGCGAGATGAAGTCGAAGACCTTGCCGTCCTGCAGGCCGTAATTGGCCGTGCGCTCCACCTTGCGCTCGCGGTTGAAATAGATGGCGAGCACGTTGCGCTCGACCGTGCGCGGCGCCTGGAACGAGAAGGTGCGGGTCTGCCGCTCGGAGATGTAATAGAAGACGTCGCCGTTGATGGTGGAGATCGTCGTCGGCGTGCCGAGCGCGATCATCACCTGATCCTGGCTGTTGCCTTCCTTGACCTGGGCCAGCGCCTCCTCGGAGGGGACATAGCCGCGGTTGAAGGTTTCGCCGAAACCCATGCGTTCCTGCTGCGGCAGAGACGGGGTGAGCGAGGACAGGGTCGGCCCGGACGAGCAGGCCGCGAGCGCCAGCGCGGCGCCGGCAACAAGCGAGAGCCTTGCCGCGGCGATGTGGCGCGACGCCACGGAAAACACTGCCTCGGCGGGACTGGACGGCACGCGCTTCATCTTGTCGAAACCTCTGGACCCAACCTGACCGCGCGCCCGGCGCGGTGCGCCACGCTTGAACGCAGCGGCGCGATGACTTAACCCCCGGCGGCAGCCATTTCAACCCGAAGGCACCAAAACCAATGATTCTGGGCCTGTTCCGGCGAAACACGCGCGACGCGACCATCGACAGGCTTTACGGCGCCATCGTGGCGCAGGCGCGCGAGCCCGCCTTCTTCCGCGAGCACGGCGTTCCGGACACGGTGGACGGACGGTTCGAGATGGTCGTCCTGCACGTCTTTCTCGTCCTTCACCGCCTCAAGGCGGAGAGCGAGGAGCGCCGCGAACTGGGGCAGACGCTGTTCAACCTGCTGTTCGCCGATTTCGACCGCGCCCTGCGCGAACTGGGCGTCGCGGACACCAAGGTGCCGAAGAAGATCCGCGAGATGGGCCAGGCCTTCTACGGGCGCATCAAGGCCTATGACGAGGCGCTGGCGGGCGGCGAGGGCCGGGCGCTGGAGGAGGCCCTGGCGCGCAACGTGCTCGCCGACGAAACGGCTGACACGGCGGAGCTCGCTTCCTATGTGAGGGCTGCGGCGGCCGGGATCGCCGCTATTCCCTATGAAACGCTGGCAGGCGGATCGATCACCTTCCCGCCGGTGCCGAAAGGGCCTTTTCCGAAAGGATCGCTGTCATGACCGGGAAAGCCACATCCGGAGACGGCCTGCCGCGCTGGCCGGTGCGCATTGCCGACGTTCCCGCGGGGGGCGTCCATGTCCGCAAGCGCGACCTGCCGGCGGCAGAGCTGGCCGCGTTCGCAGCCTCGATCGGCGTCGAATCGATGTCCGATCTGTCGGTCGACCTGCACGTGAAACCCTATCGCGGCGACGGGCTGGCCGTGGAGGGCAGGGTGCGTGCCAAGGTCGGGCAGATCTGCGTCGTCACCCTCGATCCCGTCGAGAACGAGATCGACGAGGAGGTCGAGGCCACTTTCCGGCCGGAGGCGACCCTGAAGCCGCATCTGGTGCATGACGAGGACGAGGGCATGGCCATCGACGCGTCGGTCGCGGCGGATGACCCGCTGGTGGGTGGCGCGATAGACGCCGCGGCCATCGCGGTGGAATTCCTGGCGCTCGGCATCGACCCCTATCCGCGCAAGCCGGGTGTCGCCTTCGACGCCCCGGCCGATGGCGGCGAAGGCTCTGCCTTTGCGGACCTCGCCAAACTGAAGCGCGGCGGCTGAATGGCGCGGCGAATGGTCCGATGCGCTGTGCCCGCCTCTTGTGCAGGCGCGGGCAGCCGCTATTGTCCCGGCTCCCTGCGTCGGTCGCTGCCGCGCGGTCATGAAAGGCGCATCGCGCCGCGCGAACGGACGTGACGATGTCGGAGAAGGTCAGACTGGCGCTCGATGTGATGGGGGGCGATTTCGGCCCGTCCGTCGTCGTGCCCGGCGCCGAGATTGCCCTGTCCCGGCATCGCGACATCGAGTTCGTGCTCGTCGGCGACGAGCGTCAGATCATGCCGCTCCTGGCCGCCAATCCGCGGGTCAAGGCGCATGCCGAGATCGTCCATACCGACATCGCCATCCGCATGGACGACAAGCCCTCCAAGGCCCTGCGCTACGGCCGGCGTGTCTCCTCGATGTGGAAGGCCATGGACGAGGTGAAGTTCGGCCGTGCCGCCGCTGCCGTCTCGGCCGGCAATACCGGTGCGCTGATGGCCATGGCCGCCTTCAACCTGAAGACCATGGAAGGCATCGAGCGCCCGGCGCTCGCGGCGCTCTGGCCGACGCTCAGGGGCGAATCCATCGTACTCGACATGGGCGCCTCCATCGGTGCCGATGCGCAGGCACTGGTCGACATGGCGGTGATGGGCGCGGCCATGGCGCGCGTCGTCTTCGATCTCGAAACGCCAACCGTCGGCCTGCTCAATATCGGCGTCGAGGAGGTCAAGGGTCTCGAATTCATCCGCGAGGCCGGCCAGATTCTGCGTGACACGCCGATTCCCGGTCTCGACTATCGTGGTTTCGTCGAGGGGGACGACATCGGCAAGGGCGCGACCGACGTGATCGTCACCGAGGGCTTCACCGGCAATATCGCGCTGAAAACGGGCGAGGGCACGGCCAAGCAGATCGGCGAATATCTGCGCGCGGCCATGGCCCGTACCTGGCGCTCGCGCCTCGGCTACCTGCTTGCCCGCAACGCCTTTTCGACCCTTCGCGAGAAGATGGACCCACGCAAGAGCAACGGCGCGGTCTTCCTCGGACTGAACGGCGTCGTCATCAAGAGCCACGGCGGCACCGACCCGCTCGGCTTCGCCAGCGCCGTCGACGTCGCCTATGACATGGCGCGCTATGACCTTCAGTCGAAGATCCGGTCTATGCTCGACGCCTATCATACATCCCGGCCGGCAATGCCGGTCGTTCCCCTCGAGGCCGCATCGTGACACGCCGTTCCGTGGTGCGCGGCGTGGGCAGCCATCTGCCCGCCCGTGTCCTGACAAATGCCGAGCTGTCGACCATGGTCGACACATCCGACGACTGGATCGTACAGCGTTCCGGCATCCGCCAGCGGCATATCGCGGCGGAGGGCGAGACCACCGCCGAACTCGGGCTTAAGGCCGCGCAGGCGGCGCTCGCCGATGCCGGTCTCGACGCGCAGGACATCGACCTGATCGTGCTGGCGACATCGACCCCGGACAGGACTTTTCCGGCCTCCGCGACCGCGATCCAGGACCGGCTCGGCATCCGGCATGGCGTGGCCTTCGATCTCCAGGCGGTCTGCTCTGGCTTCGTTTTCGGCGTCTCGACGGCCGACAAGTTCCTGCGCTCGGGCAGCCACAAGCGGGCGCTGGTCATCGGTGCGGAGACTTTCTCGCGCATTCTCGACTGGACCGACCGCACGACCTGCGTGCTGTTCGGCGACGGCGCCGGCGCCATCGTGCTCGAGGCGCAGGACCAGCCGGAAGGAACCGCGGGCAGGGGCGTGCTAACCACCCATCTGCGTTCGGACGGGCGGCATACGCCGAAGCTCTATGTCGACGGCGGGCCGTCGCTGACGCAAACGGTCGGGTACCTGCGCATGGAGGGCCGCGAGGTCTTCAAACACGCGGTCGGCATGATCACCGATGTGATGAACGACGCCTATGCCGCGACCGGCACGACCTCCGACGACCTCGACTGGTTCGTGCCGCACCAGGCCAACAAGCGGATCATCGACGCTTCGGCCGAGAAGCTGAAGATCGCGCCGGAGAAGGTGGTCATCACGGTCGACCGGCACGGCAATACGTCCGCGGCCTCCATCCCGCTCGCGCTCGACGTCGCGGTGAAGGACGGGCGGATCAAGCAGGGCGATCTCGTCATGCTGGAAGCCATGGGTGGCGGCTTCACCTGGGGATCGGCGCTGATCCGCTGGTGACGATGGCGGCGCGGACGGGTTGACCGTCGCGTGTCGAACCCATAGTGATAATGAAATCAGAGTGATAAGGCGGATGCCGGCATGCGGGCCGGTCGATCCTGCTGCGATTGAGGCATGGGTCCTGGGGGGTCGATATGGCGGGCAAGACCGTCACGCGCGCTGATCTTTGCGAGGCTGTTTATCAGAAGGTCGGGCTGTCGCGGACGGAGTCGGCGCAGCTCGTCGAACTCGTCCTGAAGGAGATCACCGACTGCCTTGCCGATGGCGAGACGGTCAAGCTATCCTCGTTCGGCTCGTTCATCGTCCGGTCGAAGGGCGAGCGCATCGGGCGCAACCCCAAGACGGGCCAGGAAGTGCCCATCGCGCCGCGGCGCGTCATGGTGTTCAAGCCCTCGAACATCCTGAAGGCCCAGATCAACGGCCAGAGCGGCGAAGGTTTGAAGGACTGATTCCGTCTCTCGGAGCTGCCCGTATTTTGCGCGTTTTGTCGCGACGTTTGCGATTGCCGCTCCGACACGAATCCGCCACCGTTCCGCCGCCCGATACGGCTAGGACCTTCGGGCCTTTAGCGACAAACCGGATTGATTGGTGGACAAGGCCCCGGACGCATATCGCACGATCAGCGAGGTCGCGGACGACCTCGACCTGCCCCAGCACGTCCTGCGCTTCTGGGAGACGCGGTTTGCCCAGATCAGGCCGCTGAAGCGCGGCGGCGGCCGCCGCTATTATCGACCCGAGGACATCGACCTCCTGAAGGGCATCCGCCATCTCCTCTACGGCGAGGGCTACACGATCCGCGGCGTGCAGCGGATCATCAAGGAGAGCGGGGTCAAGGCCATCCAGGCGCTCGGGCGCGGGGAAGGGGCAGCCAGCCTGCCGAAGCCGAAGGGACCGGAGATCATCGGCGCCGAGGCCGTTGCGGACGATGCCGGCGGGCCGGATTTCGATGAATCGGCGGAAGTGGAATCACGTGAGCCGGCCGATAGCGGGCTGCGCTCCGGATTGAAGGCGCTGTTCCGCGGCGAGCGCGCCAATGTGCGCCCGTCGCCGCCGCTGGTGCTCGACGCCGAGCCCGCGGGACCGCCTCTCAGTGGCGACAGCTACGGCGAGCGGCCTTTCTCCGACTTCCGGCGCGAACCGGTCATGGACGGCTCCAGTCGGCGCGATGCGGCCGCGCGGGAGATACGACCTGCGGACCCGGATGATGATGCCGACGACGAGGCCGCAATTTCGGCCGGGGCGGATTTCCACGCTCCCGCGCGTCCGCCGGCCGTGCCCGAACAGCCGCGCCGTGGCCCGGAAATGGCAGCCGCGCCGATCGCGCAACGGATGCCCTCGCAGGCCGCCGAACGCGCGCCGGCGCCGACTGCCCCCCGCCGGCTCAGCACCGAGGATGTCCGCAGGCTTCAGGCCGCCATCTACGAGCTGACCGAGTGCCGCAAGCGGCTCGATCAGGCCATCGTGGTCCGCTGAAGGGCCACAGCCCTTCTCATTCGACGGCGATATTGTCGATCAGCCTGGTCACGCCGAGCTTCGCGGCGGCGAGCAGCCTTCTGGACCTCCCGGCGCGCGGCTGGCCGAGATCGGCCGCGTCGCGCAGTTCCAGATAGTCGGGAGCAAAGCCGGCCTTCCCGATGGCATCCCGACCCCAGCCGAGAACGGTTTCCGGCGCTTCGCCAGCGACGATGCGGGACGAGACGGCCTGCATGATGCGGTGCAGTTCCGGCGCTTTCGCGCGGTCATCGGCCGACAGGTAGACATTGCGCGAGGACATGGCGAGCCCGTCCGGCTCGCGCACGGTGGGCGCGCCGATCACCTCGACGGGCAGGTCGAGATCGGCCGCCATGCGCCGGATCACGGCGAGCTGCTGAAAGTCCTTCTCGCCGAACACGGCAACGTCCGGCGCGCTCTGCGTGAACAGCTTGGCGACGATGGTCGCGACCCCGGCGAAATGGAACGGGCGCGTGACATCCTCGAGGCCCGCCGTCGCCGGGCCCTTCAGGCTGACGGTCGTGGCCGCATCCGGCGGGTACATGATCTCGACGGTCGGCGCGTAGACCGCATCGGTGCCGATCCCGGTGAGCTTCTCCAGATCGGCCTCGAAGGTGCGGGGATACTTGGAGAAATCCTCGGTAGGGGCGAACTGCGTCGGGTTGACGAAGATGGAAACGATGACCCGGTCGACATGCCGCCGGGCTATCTCGACCAGCGATATGTGCCCGGCATGCAGCGCGCCCATGGTCGGCACGAGGCCGACCCGCTTGCCCTGGCCGCGCCACGAGGCGACGAGCGCGCGGAGATCGGGGACGGTGTGGGCAATGGCCGGCCATATGTCGGTCAAGGCGGAGCTCCGATGCTGCGACTGCGAAGGTCAGGCAGTCTCGTCATCCGGATCGGGTTTGGCCATCCACCAGACGACCAGCATGGCCACCGGAATCCAGGCGATTCCGGCCAGCGCATAGAAGACCGGCTCGCCGACCGGGCCGAAACGGCGCACGGCATTGTGCATGATCGCCATGACCAGCAGCGCGTAGAAGGCCACCCAGGCGACGAGCAGGACAGTGCCGAAGAGCTTGCGGGTACGCTGGCGCATGAATGGGTCCGGTCGCGCGTGCCTTGTTCGGCACCGGCCGGGTCTATATCTCTCCGGCGGTGCCCATCACAAGCCGGAGGTTTGCCGCATGACGGCCGCTGAAGCGCGTTCCGCGAGCCCGAAGTCCGACCGCATCGTGCGGTTGTGGCTGCTGGCGGTCGCCGTGCTCGTCTTCGCGATCGTCGTCGTCGGCGGCGCGACGCGGCTCACGGATTCGGGGCTCTCGATCACCGAATGGAAGCCCGTGACCGGCGCGCTTCCGCCGCTGACGCATGGCCATTGGCTGGAGGAATTCGCCAAATACCGGGCGAGCCCCCAGTACGACGCGATCAACCGCGGCATGAGCCTCGCCGATTTCCAATTCATCTACTGGTGGGAATGGGCACACCGCTTCCTCGGGCGGCTGATCGGCGCGGCCATGCTGCTGCCCTGGCTGTTCTTCGTCGCGAAAGGCTGGCTGCGCGGCCGGATGGCGGCTGCCACCTTCGGCATCGGCCTCCTGATGGGCGTTCAGGGCCTCGTCGGCTGGCTCATGGTCGCCTCGGGCCTGCAGCCCGGCATGGTGGCGGTCGCGCCGCTGAAACTGATGTTCCATCTGACGCTTGCCTGCCTGATCTTCGCGCTGCTGGTCTGGCTGGCGCTCGGGCTCGGGCAGGGCAGGGAGCGCGATGCGGCGCCCGACCGCGTCCGGCTGGGCGGCATCGCGGTTCTGGCGCTTCTGTCGCTGCAGATCGCGCTCGGCGCGCTGGTCGCCGGCAACCGCGCGGGCATGCGCTTTAACGACTGGCCGCTCATGGACGGCGCGTGGATTCCGCCCGCCAACGTGCTGTTCGACCGGCCGACCGTCGCCGAGGCCTTCGTGGATTCGCTGGCGCTGGTGCAGTTCAACCACCGCCTCGCCGCATATGCGCTGCTGGCGCTGGCGCTCTGGCACCTGCTCGCCGCGCGCGGCACGGCCTATGCCAAGGGCGCGACGGTGCTGTTCGGCCTGATCGCCGCGCAGGCCGTGATCGGCGTCGTGACGCTGGTGCTGGTCGTGCCGCTCTGGGCCGGCCTCATTCATCAGGGCTTCGCGGTGCTGGTGCTCGGCCACGCCGTCGCGCATGTGCATGGCCTGACGCTGAGACAGCGGGCAGGGCAACAGGCAGTTGGTCACGCTGTAGCGGCGGAGTAGGCGCGACTTTTCACCTCTCCCCGGCGGGGAGAGGTTTGAAGCGTCGCGTAGTGTTGCCGAAACCAGGCGCTCCGCCGCTCACACCGCCGCCAGCGCTGTCTCCAGATCGGCGATGATGTCGGCGGCGTCCTCGATGCCGACGGACAGGCGCACGACTTCGGGACCGGCGCCTGCCAGCGTCTTCTGGTCGTCGGAGAGCTGCCGGTGCGTGGTCGAGGCCGGATGGATGATCAGCGAGCGCGTGTCGCCGACATTGGCGAGATGCGAGAACAGCGTCACCTCGGAGACCAGCTTCACGCCGGCATCGAACCCGCCCTTGAGGCCGAAGGTAAACACCGCGCCCGCCCCCTTCGGTGCATATTTCTTCGCGAGAGCATGGCCCTTGTCGGTCGGCAGGCCGGGATAGCTGACCCAGGCGACCTTCGGGTGCTTTGCCAGGAATTCGGCGACCTTCAGCGCATTGGCCGAATGGCGCTCCATGCGCAGCGGCAGTGTCTCGATGCCGGTGATGATCTGGAAGGCGTTGAACGGCGAGAGAGCCGGCCCGAGGTCGCGCAGGCCGAGCACGCGCACCGCGATGGCGAAGGCGAAATTGCCGAAGGTCTCGGCCAGGACGATGCCGCCATATTCCGGGCGCGGCGTGGTCAGGAACGGATAGCGGCCGGACTTGATCCAGTCGAACGAACCGCCGTCGACGATCACGCCGCCGATGGAATTGCCGTGGCCGCCGAGGAACTTGGTCGCCGAATGCACGACGATGTCGGCACCGTGCTCGAACGGCTTGATGAGGTAGGGGGTGGCCAGCGTGTTGTCGACGACCAGCGGAATGCCGTGCTTCTTCGCGATGGCCGCGACGGCGGCGATATCGGTGATCTCGCCGGCGGGATTGGCGATGGACTCGATGAAGATCGCCTTGGTCTTCGGTGTCACGGCCTTCTCGAACGAGGCGATATCGTCCTGATCGGCCCAGACCACGCGCCAGTCGAAGCTCTTGTAGGAGTGGGTGAACTGGTTGATCGAGCCGCCATAGAGCTTGCGCGAGGCGACGAACTCGTCGCCCGGCTGCAGCAGGGCATGGAAGACGAGGAACTGCGCCGCGTGGCCGGACGCGACGCCGAGCGCGGCGGTGCCGCCTTCGAGGGCCGCGACACGCTCCTCCAGCACCGCGTTGGTCGGGTTGCCGATGCGGGTATAGATGTTGCCGAAGGCCTGCAGGCCGAACAGCGAGGCCGCGTGATCGACATCGTCGAACACGAAGGAGGTCGTCTGATAGATGGGCGTCGCGCGCGCGCCGGTGGTCGGATCGGGCTGTGCCCCCGCGTGAACGGCAAGGGTCGAGAAGCCCGGAACGCGATCGGCCATCATTTCCTCCATAACGCCGCGGAGCGGCTTGTTTCGCCCCTGTACGGGGATTGTTTTTCTAGTTGCGCCGCCGCGCGGGCGTCAAGCGAATGAAATTTTCTATGTTTCGCTTGAGCCGGAACCGAAGGTCTGCCTGAGCCCCAACTTCTGGAACTTGCCTTCCTTGAGCTGCGGCGCGCGCTTCGCCGAGATGGTCCGCGAGTTGACGCCCATCCAGGCGATTTCGGAGGAGAGGCGCCCGAGCTCGATCTTGGGGCAGCGGTTCATGACCACTTTCACGCCGGCCGCCTCGGCTTTCGCGGCAGCGGGATCGTTGCGGACCGTGAGCTGCATCCAGATGACCTGCGGCTTCGGGTCGAGCGCCAGGGCCTCGTCCACCACTGCGCCGGCGGCATCCGAATTGCGGAAGATATCGACCATGTCGATCGGCTCGGGAACGTCCTTGAGCGTGCCGTAGACGGTGCGGGCGAGGATCGTCTTGCCGGCAAGGCCCGGATTGATCGGATGGACGCGGTAGCCCCGGTCGAGCAGGTATTTGAGCACGAAAAAGCTCGGCCGCACCTCGTTCGCGGAGGCGCCGACCATGGCGATGGACTTCACCGAGGACAGGATGCCGCGGATATAGTCGTTGGAATAGCTGTCGTGGTTCACCGGTCTTCCCACCGCGGCTCGCGCTTGGTCAGCAGCGCCTCGATGCCTTCCGCGGCGTCGCGCGCGAGCATGTTCTCGACCATCACGGCGCTGGCGTGGTCGTAGGCTTGCGCCAGCGTCATGTCGATCTGGCGATAGAAGGCGGCCTTGCCGGTCTTGACCGTCAACGTGGATTTCGAGGCGATGACGGCGGCGAGCGCCTGCGCCGCGGCGACCTCCTCGCCTGCGGGCACCACGCGGTTGATAAGGCCCATGCGATAGGCTTCCTCCGCCGGCACCGGCTGTCCCAGCAGCAGCATCTCCATGGCGTGTTTGGGCACGACATTGCGGGATAGGGCGACCATGGGCGTCGAGCAGAACAGGCCGAAATTGACGCCCGGCGTGCAGAAGCGCGCTTCCGCCGAGGCGACGCCAAGATCGCAGGAGGCGACGAGCTGGCAGCCGGCGGCGGTTGCAAGACCCTGAACGGCGGCGATGACCGGCTGCGGCAGGTTGACGATCTGCTGCATCACCGAGGAGCAGCGGCCCATGATGTCGGCATAGTAGGCGCGGCCGCGATCCGGGTCGGCGCGGCGCGCAGTCATTTCCTTGAGGTTGTGGCCCGACGAATAGACCGGCCCCCTGGCGGTCAGCACCACGGCGCGCACGGAGCTGTCTGCCGCGATGGCGCGCAGCGTCTCAGACAGCGCCGCGAGCATCGCCTCCGACAGGCTGTTGCGGCTTGCCGGGTCGTCCATGGTCAGCGTCACTACGCCGCCCGCGTCCTGGCGGTCGAGGATGCTGTGGCCGGTCGAGGGGACCGGGAAGGGGGCGCTCATCTCCATCCGCCTTTCGCAAGAGGGGACGGCCGCGACCTTGGCCCGCTAACCTCCGTGCTTCAAGGCGGCCAAATGGCCGCGGCAGGATTGGCCGCCATGTCCGACGCGCAGACAACGCCACCGAAAATGACGACCGAGGCGATGGAGGCGTTCCTCGAACGCGAGTTCCCGCAGGTGTTCGGTGCCGGCAAGCTCTATCTCGTCGAGGCTGTCGGCCATCGTTTCGCGCGCATGCGCTGCCGTTACGACGCCCGCCAGCTCCGGCCGGGCGGAACGATCTCCGGCCCGACCATGATGACGCTGGCCGATACCGGGCTCTATGTGGCGATCCTCGCTTCCATCGGGCCGGTGGCGCTGGCGGTCACCACCAACCTCAACATCAACTTCCTGATGAAGCCGGCCCAGCGCGACCTGATCGCCGAATGCCGGCTGGTGAAGCTCGGCAAGCGGCTGGCCGTCGGCGAAGTCTCGATCTGGTCGGACGGCGCGGCGGAGGAGCTTGTCGCCCATGCCACGGGCACGTATTCGATCCCGCCGGAGCGGTAGCGGAGACCCACGAGCCCTACGATTGACTCACGCGCATCGTCATGCCCGGGCCAAGCCCGGCCATGACGTCAAAGGGTCTGCCCTTTTCCAGTGCGCCGGCCGCTTTAGGCGTCCTGCAGGCGCTTCCTCAGCTCGGCCTTGGCGATCTTCTCCAGTGTCGAGCGCGGCATGTCGTCGACGAGGTGAACCTCGCGCGGCACCTTGAAGTCGGCGAGCGCGGAACGGCAGGCGGCCAGAACCGTATCGGCAAAGCCGGGTGGCGCACCGTCGAGGCCGCCCTGCGGGATAACGAAGGCGACGGGCACTTCGTCCAGCATGGGGTGCTTTTTGGCGACCACCGCGACCTCGCGCACGCCCGCGACCTGCACGATGGCCTGCTCGATCTCGGAAGCCGCGACATTCTCGCCGCCGACCTTCAGCATGTCCTTGTCGCGGTCGGCGAAGCGGATGAAGCCGTTCTCCAGCAGGGTCACGCGGTCGCCGGTGATGAAATAGCCGTGCTCGTCGAAGCTCTCCTGCATGGCCTTCTCGTTGAACAGATATTCCTTGAACAGCGACAGGCCGGGCAGGCCCCTGATCAGGAGATGGCCGGTGCCGCCGACCGGCGTCGGCGAGCCGTCGGCCTCCGCCACGCGGATCTCGTATTCGGGGGCGGCGCGGCCGATGGCCATGGGTGTGTTCGGCTGATGCAGTTCGCCGACGATGCCGTGGGTGATGGTCTCGGTCATGCCCCACCAGCCGATGGTGCGCACGCCGATGGCGGCATCGGTCGGAGGCGAACAGACGGCATTGCCCCAGAGCCGGAACGTATGTGCCTTCGGGATGTCGCGCTCCATCAGGGCGCGCACGCAGAAGGGCACCACCGAGGTCCAGGTGCAGTGGTGCTCGGCGGCGACCTGCCAGAAGCGGCTCGCCGAGAAGCGCGGCTGGACGACCGCCGTGCCGCCGACCCAGAGCGTCGCCAGCACGGAATAGGCCAGCGCATTGGTGTGGAACAGCGGCAGGTGGACGAGGTGGACGTCGGTAGGCCGCAGGTCCTCGTGGGCGGCGTTTATCTTGGCGCCCCACAGCGCATTGGCGTGGGTCCAGAGCACGGCCTTGGGCCGCGCCGTGGTGCCGGACGTGTACTGGACGCTGCACGGCCAGAGCGGGTCGTGCAGACGGCGCGGACGGTCCGCCGCATCGCCGAACAGCGCCTCGAAACGCTCGGAGCGGGGCGGGGCCTGCCATGCGGGCGGTCGCACCCCGCTGTCATTGTCGGTGACGGCGAGCCAGCGCAGGCCCGGAGCGTTGCCGGCGACGATATCCGCATAGGCCGGCTGGGTGATGGCGGCGACCGCGCCGCAATGCTCGGCGAAATACGCGACTTCCGGCCCGGCCGAGCGCGTATTGGTGGTCACGGCCACCGCACCGAGTTCGACGCAGGCATACCAGGCGAGGAGCGCCTCCAGGCAATTGTCGAGATGGATCAGCACGAACTCGCCGGGCTTGATGCCGCGCCTGGCGAGGCCGGCTGCGAGTGCGCCGACACGCTCGTGAAAGGCGGAATAGGTGAGGGTGGTCGCGGGCTGGTCGAAGGGCGCCCAGACGATGAACGGGTGATCGCTCCGGTTGCCGGCCCTGTGTTTCAGCAGCCAGGGGACATCCAGTCCGGCGAAAGGCCCGACATGGCCCGGCGCGGGCCGCGGCATCGGCATGGCATTCCCTCCTGAACGGGCAGCTCGGGCCGCCTCTTGTCGGCGGTCAGCCTAGCAAGCGGGGCGGGGGGCTCAACACTGCCGTTCCGGGGAGAGGTTGTGGAGTTTGGCGCCCTGCGCGCGACGCAGGCGGCCTGTTGCCAAACCGCATCTTGTCCGTCGGGCGGCGCTGCCCATCTGTCCCCGGCGGCCGCCGCGACCGGCCGACCAGGAGCTTTCATGACCGACTTGTCCGCCTTCCCGATCACGCGCCGCTGGCCCGCCCAGCATCCCGACCGCATCCAGCTCTATTCGCTGCCGACCCCGAACGGCGTGAAAGTGTCGATCATGCTGGAGGAAACGGGGCTCCCCTACGAGCCGCATCTGATCAATATCGGCCAGAACGAGACCTGGGGCGAAGAGTTCCTGTCGCTGAACCCCAACGGCAAGATCCCTGCGATCATCGATCCGAACGGTCCCGGCGGAAAGCCGCTCGGCCTGTTCGAGTCCGGGGCGATCCTCATCTATCTCGCCGAGAAGTCCGGCAAGCTGCTGCCCGCTGATCCCGCGCAGCGCATCGAGACGATCCAGTGGGTGTTCTTCCAGATGGCGGCGGTCGGCCCGATGTTCGGCCAGCTCGGCTTCTTCCATAAATTCGCCGGTCGCGAGATCGAGGACAAGCGCCCGCTGGAGCGCTACCGCGCCGAGTCGCACCGGCTGATCCGGGTGCTGGAGACGCGGCTTGCCGGGCGCAGCTACATCATGGGCGACGACTACACCATCGCCGACATCTCGTTGCTCGGCTGGGTGCGCAACCTGATCGGTTTCTACGGGGCCGGCGAACTGGTCGAGTACGACAGGCTGAAGGAAGTTCCCGCCTGGCTGGAGCGCTGTCTCGCGCGGCCGGCCGTCCAGCGCGGGCTGGACATTCCGAAGCGGGCTTGACCGGCGGGGGCGGCGCAAGGCTTTCGGCCGGCCGTGGGGTGCCATGCTAGATGATGGCATCGCGCGCCGCGCCCTTAGCGCCGCGCTCCCCTCGACGGGCTCCGCCGCATGACGCCTCCCGCCTTCGACCCTGCCTTCCACGAACAGTTCGCGACGCTGCTCAGGTGGCGTCGCGATGTCCGCCGATTCCGTACGGACCCATTGCCGGATGGGTTGCTGGACCGGCTGCTGGACCTTGCCCATCTCGCACCCTCGGTCGGGCTCAGCCAGCCCTGGCGGTTCGTCACCGTCGACGACCCGACCCGCCGCTCCGCGGTCAGAGCCAGTTTCGAGGCCTGCAATGCCGCGGCGCTGCACGATCAGCGGGGGGATCGGGCAAGCCTCTACGCGTCGTTGAAACTAGAAGGCCTCGATACCGCACCCTGCCATCTCTGCGTGTTCGTCGAGCCGATGCCCGACCAGGGGTACGGCCTCGGCCGCAGGACGATGCCGGAAACGGTCGCCTATTCCGCAGTGTCGGCGATCCATACTCTCTGGCTGGCCGCGCGGGTGCATGGGGTCGGCCTCGGCTGGGTCTCCATTCTCGAACCCGCCGCGATCGTGGAGGCGCTTGGCGTGCCGCCGCACTGGCACCTCATCGGCTATCTGTGCCTCGGCTATCCGGCGGAGGAGCAGGATGTTCCCGAACTGGAACGGCAGGGATGGGAGGCGCGGCGCGCCGCCGGTGACACCGTGATCCGCCGATAGACGAGAACTTCGCGCCTAAGCGACTGCAAAATCGCGACAAAAATAATGGTGCTATAATACCAAAATTCTAAGCCATTGATATTGCGTATTAAAACATAGTGCCGTCGCATTGACGCGCGACGGGCGCTCGCCTATAGCCCTGCCGACGCGGCTGCCGGTCCCGGTTCGCCGCTCGGAATTCTCCCAAACCGGAAGACACGACCATGAAGACCTATGTGGCGAAACCCGCCGAGGTCGACAAGAAGTGGGTTCTGATCGACGCGAAGGGCCTGGTTGTCGGCCGTCTCGCCTCGATCGTGGCGATGCGCCTGCGCGGCAAGCACAAGGCCACCTATACCCCCCATGTCGATTGCGGTGACAATGTCATCATCATCAATGCGGACAAGGTGGTGTTCACCGGCCGCAAGTGGGACCAGAAGGCCTACTATCACCACACCGGCTATCCCGGCGGCATCAAGGAGCGCATCGCGAAGACCATCCGCGACGGCAAGTTCCCGGAGCGCATCGTCGAGAAGGCCATCGAGCGCATGATCCCGCGCGGCCCGCTCGGCCGCCAGCAGATGTCGAACCTGCGCGTCTACGGCGGCGACAAGCATCCGCATGAGGCCCAGTCGCCGGCCGTCCTCGACGTCGGCATCATGAACACCAAGAACGTGAGGGCCTGACGATGGCTGAGACCGTTTCGTCCCTCGAGGGCCTTGCGGCCCTGAAGCCGGCGGCAGCCGATGCGCCCCGCCATGTGCAGAAGCTCGACAAGCAGGGCCGCGCCTACGCGACCGGCAAGCGCAAGGACGCGGTCGCCCGCGTCTGGGTGAAGCCCGGCTCCGGCAAGATCGTCGTCAACGACCGCACGCTCGAGGTTTACTTCGCTCGTCCGGTGCTGCGTATGCTCCTGAAGCAGCCGCTGGTCCTCGTCGGCCGCGACACGCAGTACGACATCAATGTCACGGTCGCCGGCGGCGGGCTTTCGGGCCAGGCCGGCGCGGTGCGCCACGGCATTTCCAAGGCTCTGACCCATTACGAGCCGGACCTGCGCGGCGCGCTGAAGCGCGGCGGCTTCCTGACCCGCGACAGCCGCGTGGTCGAGCGCAAGAAGTACGGCAAGGCCAAGGCCCGCCGGTCCTTCCAGTTCTCGAAGCGCTGATCGCGTTTCACTCCGACGTTCGGGAAAGCCGGGCCTCGCGCCCGGCTTTTTCATTTGGCCGGGTCAGTGGCCGATATGCGTGGCGATCCACCACGTATTGCCGGATGGATCGGTAAAGCCGCCACGCCGGTCGCCGTCGCCCTTTTCCGATGGCTCCTGCGCGCTCGCAGCGCCCTCCGCGAGGGCCTTGGCATAGGTGGCATCGATATCGGCGACATAGACGTGAAGCCAGGCGGGGAAGGCCGGAAAGTCGGCTGTCGCGTCGGCGATCATCACGACGCTGTCGCCGATGCGGACCGAGGCATGCATGACCGAGCCGTCCTCGCGCGCGATCTTCATCAGCACCTCGGCACCGAAAATGCGCTCCAGGAAGGCGATGAGCCGGTCGGCCTCCTTCGCCATGACATAGGGCGAAACGGTCGAATGGTCCTTGGCGGTGAAGGAGGCTTGGGCGGCAAGAGGGGCTTGCGTCATCGCGGCATTCCTCGTGGAGCGTTGCAGTCCTATGCTTGATGCTGCGCCAGCATAGGCTCTTGCCGGCAACCGCCATGTCAGCAGTCAGGTTCCCATCATGCCCATCGATGTCTCGCCCGTCGCGCAGGACGTTCGCGACGCCGCCTACAATAACGGGCAGGCGGTGCCGGGCTGGGTCGACAAGTTCGCCCGCTGGACCGAGGAATCGGCCGCCATCCGCGCCCGCCATGCCGCGACGATGGATCTGCGCTACGGCCCTCGCGAGCGGAACCGGATCGACGTCTTTCCCGGAACCGCGCCGGGCGCGCCCTGTCTCGTCTATTTCCATGGCGGCTACTGGATGCGCAATTCGCGCGAGATGTTCGCGGTGCTGGGGGAGGGCGTCGCGGCCCATGGCTGGTCCGTCGCCATGCCCGGCTACACGCTGGCGCCGGAGGCGTCGCTTTCCGACATCGTCGCCGAATGCAGCGCGGCGCTGGACTGGCTGGCCGCCAATGGCGCGCGCCTCGGCGTGACCGGCCCGCTGACCGTTGCGGGATGGTCGGCGGGCGGGCATCTGGCGGCCATGGCCCTGTCGCATCCGGCGGTCAAGGCCGGGCTCGCCATTTCCGGCATTTTCGAACTGGCGCCGCTGCGCGACACCTATCTCGACGAGAAGCTGAAATTGACCATGACCGAGATCGCCGACCTGTCGCCGCTCCGGCGTCCGGCCGTCACGAAGCCGCTCGCGATCACCTATGGCGAGAGGGAACTGCCGGCGCTGGTCGCGAACTCGCATGCCATGCACGCGGCACGGCAGCGCAGCGGCGCGCCGGGACCGCTGCTGCCGGTTGAGGGTGCCGAGCACTTCTCCATTCTCGACGAGATGCGGACGAAGGACGGCGCGTTGACACGAGCGCTGCTGGCACTTGCTTGATCAGAGCGAACCCGATCGGGTTCGCTCTGATGCTCTGTTTGCTCGCATTTTCTTCACGCGAACCGGTACCCACTTCGCTTGAAAATGCTTCAAGTTCCGATCCTGCCGCCGCCGCGCCGCGTGATCGCGACGATGGACGGCCGCGGCGGCATGTCCGGCTGGAAGTCCGGCCAGCGGGTCGAGGGGTTCTCGTAGGTTGCCGGCGTGGCATTGGGGTCTTCCGGGTCGCTCTCGCCGGGGTGCTGGAGCGCGACGAAGAAGGTCTCGCCGTCGGGCGTGAATTCCGGGCCGCAGAGTTCGGCGCCGAACGGGCATTTGAAGAACAGCTTCGACGTGCCGCGCGCCTGGCCCTCCGTCTCCAGCGCCCAGACGCCGTCGTTGCGGCCGGTACGCGAGGGGAAATTGCCGTCGGTGGCGATCCAGAGGCGGCCATCGGCGTCGATGGCGCAATTGTCCGGCATGCCGAACCAGCCATCCTTCGATGTGTTGCTGTTGAAGGTTGCGCCGACCGCGGCCACCGCCGGGTCGCCGCAGCGCACGAGAATGTCCCAGGTGAAGCGCGGCGCGGCGTGGTCGCGGCCGTCGGGCAGCATCTCGACGATGTGGCCGAAGCGGTTGTCGGCGCGCGGATTGGCCGGGTTTAGCTGCTCGGAAGTGCGGCGGTTGTTGTTTGTGAGCATGACATAGACCTTGTCGGTGGCTGGATTGGCCTCGACATCTTCCGGGCGGTCCATGCGGGTCGCGCCGAGCAGGTCGCCGGCCCGCCGCGCCTCGATCACCACATCGGCCTGGCTGTGGAAGCCGTTGGCCGGGGTGAGGGGGCCCTCGCCGAAGACCAGCGGCAGCCAGTCGCCGCTGCCGTCGGCATTGTAGCGGGCGACAGACAGCGTTCCGGCGTCGAGCAGCGTCATGTCGCGCGCGCGGTCGCCGGAGACTCGGCCCTCGGTGACGAAGCGATAGACGTAATCGAAACGCTCGTCGTCGCCGGAATAGACGACATACTGGCCGGAGCGTGCGGTGATGCCAGCGGCGCCCTCATGCTTGAAGCGGCCGAGAGCAGTGCGCTTCTTTGGCACGGAAGCGGGGTCGAAGGGGTCGATCTCGACCACCCAGCCGAAGCGGTTGGCTTCGTTCGGCTCCTTGGCTACGTCGAACCGGGCGTCGTAGTCGCCCCAGTTCATCCAGCGGCCGGGAATGCCCATGCGCCGGTAGTTTGCGGCCTCGGCGTGGCCGTCCGGCAGGCGGCCGGAGAAGTAGCCGTTGATGTTCTCCTCGCAGGTCAGCCAGGTGCCCCAGGGCGTGCGGCCGCCGGCGCAGTTGTTGAGCATGCCGAGCACGCGGCGGCCGGCCGGATCGACCGTCGTCTGCATGCGCGGATGGCCGGCGGCGGGCCCGGTGATCTCCATTTCGGTATGGGCCGTGATGCGGCGGGCGTAGCGCGAGCCCGCCACGACGGACCACGTCTCGCCGTCGCGGCGCACTTCCAGCACGGAACCGCCATGCGCCATCATCTCGATGGCCGCGAGTTCGGCGGTCATGCCCGCGAAGGCGCGCTGGCGGCCGAGCGGCCCGCCCGAATCCTGCCGGCCAAGACCGGGGAACATCAGTTCCTCGTTGGTATATTCGTGATTGACGCAGAGAAGGCCGTGGCGCGAGCCGTTTGCGGCGTCAGGCAGCGGAAAATAACCGAGATAGTCGTTGTTGTAGCCGAACTGGCCGGCCTGGGCGGCGGCCGTCTGCCGGGTAGGCTCGAAGGCGGGAGAACCGGGCAGGACCGCATCGCCCCAGCGGATGAGGACCTCGGCGCGGTAGCCCTCGGCGACCTCGGCCCGTTCGGTCGGATCGGAGGAAAGCTCCGTGAAGCCGAAGGACGGCGTCGGATTGGCCGCCGCGGGCTGCGCCTCGGCAAGGGCCGCGGGGCCGAGCGTCGCAGAGATCGCGCCGACACCGAGCATGCCGCGCATCAGGTCGCGGCGGTTGAAGCGCAGCGCGACGATGTCGCCGAAAGTCGCGCCGGCGGCGGGGCTCAGGCCGGCATTCTCGGCCTCCTCGGCGGCCTGCGAGCTGTTGAGCAGCGGCGCATCCGCGGAGAGCGGCGGAACTGGGTCGTGGGCCATGACGGACATCCGTTTGCGGTGAAGCCTAGCCCTAGCCGGCCGATTGCGACAGGCCGGTGAAATGCGGCGCGAGAAGCGCCCGGTGAAACCGAAATGTCACAGCCCGGCCCAATCGGCGGCACCGCGGCGACATGGTTCGGATTTATCGAAACTTAAAGGCATCGTTTACGGGATGGCGCCTAGCATCCATGGCTTGTGAGCGAAGGCGTTCGGAGTTGCGTGATGGACCGAGTGCTCGGATTGACCACAGTCGAAGCCGACATGGCAAAGCTCATGCGGGCCGCGGAGCGGGCGGGCATCGCCCTCGGCTGCATCGACCCGGAGGAGACCGGCCTCGTCCTGCCGGGTGACGAGAAGGACCCGTCCTGGACGCTGGGTCGCATCGGGGCCTGGGCGATCACAGGCGCGCTGGCCGCGGCCTTCCTGGTTCTGTGACCGCCACTTCCAAGCCTCTCGCTGGCTCTGTCGGCGTGATTCCCGCTGCCGGTATCACGCGCCCCCACTTCTCTACCTCCCCCTCGTCGTCATCGGCGAAGCGCTCGGGCGTGCCATCCTGCATTTCGATGCCAGGCCGAACTTGATGCATGCGCCGGGCACTCCGGTGCGCCGGGGGCTCACCCTGCCGTGGTGGCGACGCAACGCGGACGCGATCCAGCCGTGAAGCCGCCGCGACCGCGCGCTTCAAAGGGTTCATGGCCTTGCGCGTCTCTGGATTGATCACCGCCTTCGCTTGGCTCCTCGCGGTTGGCGGGGGGGGCCTGCTGGCGCTGACGCTCGCTGGCGAAATCGGCCGATGGCACGTGCCACTCGACATCATCAATCACTTCCGGCCGCTCATCCTCCTCGGTGCGCTCGGGCTTCTCGTTCCGGCGCTTGCTCTTATCGGGCGGCGCGGCGGCGGCATCGCCGTCGTCTGCACACTCCTCGTCATCGTGGCGCAAGGACGCCTGGTCTTGCCGGAATATGTTCCGCTGCGCGCGGCCCAAGCCTCTGCGCCCGCGGCAACCGTGTTCACTGTCGCTACCTTCAACATGCTCAAGCAACATTCCTCGCCGCAGCGTCTCGCCGACTGGGTGCGCGAGCAGGGGATTGACGTCATCGTGTTGCAGGAGGTGGGGATCGGCGGTCGCGCCGGCGTCGCCGCGCTGTCGAAGGTGCTACCCTACGTCCATGCGCCACCGGGAGCGGTCTCGCTCCTGTCGCGCTATCCGCTGACGGAGACGGAGCTCGTCCAGGCAAGTTACCGGGGTCGCGTCAGAATCCTGCCCGACCTGATCGCCGCCACCGTGGCAGTGCCCGGCCGTGATCCCGTGCGGATAGTCGGCGTGCATTTCGGTTGGCCGCAGCCGGCCGGTATCGGCCAGCCCGTGCAGTTCGACTGGTTGGCGCGGGATTATCTGGCGCGCCAACGCCCGGAACGGATCGTGCTGACCGGCGACTTCAACTCGGCACCGACTTCGTTCGAATTCTCACGACTGGAGGCCATGCTGCCGCTGCCGCGCGCGACGCTCGGTCTGATGAGTTTCCCGACCCGCCGTGGCGTGTTCGGTCTCCGGCCGCCGCTGCCCTTCCTGGCGATCGACCACGTCTTCGCCGGTGGAGACCTGAATCCGCAGCGCGTTGCGCGCGGGCCAAACCTCGGCTCGGACCATTACCCGGTCATGGTGCGGTTCAGCCTGCGCTGAGGCGACCTCGTTCCAAGCCCAAAGAAAACGGGCGCCGAAGCGCCCGTTCCGAAGTTGACCGCGCATTGCCACGCGGTTGGGAGGAAGTCTGAATTCCTGCCTCGCGCCGTCTGGGGCGAACCGCATCCGGTCCGCCCCGACCGGCGTCAGACCGAGTAGTACATGTCGTACTCGACCGGGTGCGGCGTCATCTCGAAGCGCATCACCTCGGTCATCTTCAGCTCGATATAGCTGTCGATGAAGTCGTCGTTGAACACGCCGCCTGCCTTCAGGTAGTTGCGGTCTTTGTCGAGGTTGTTGAGGGCCTCGCGCAGCGAGCCGCAGACGGTCGGGATCTTCTTGAGCTCCTTCGGCGGGAGGTCGTAGAGATCCTTGTCCATGGCCGAGCCCGGATCGATCTTGTTGACGATGCCGTCGATGCCGGCCATCAGCATCGCCGCGAAGGCGAGGTACGGATTGGCGGTCGGATCGGGGAAGCGGACCTCGACGCGCTTGGCCTTCGGGTTCGCCGTCCACGGAATACGGCACGAGGCCGAGCGGTTGCGGGCCGAGTAGGCCAGCAGAACCGGAGCCTCATAGCCCGGGACCAGACGCTTGTAGGAGTTGGTCGACGGGTTGGTGAAGGCGTTCAGCGACTTGGCATGCTTGATGATGCCGCCGATGTACCAGAGGCACTCCTGGCTCAGATCGGCATACTTGTTGCCGGCGAAGAGGGGCTTGCCGCCCTTCCAGATCGACTGGTGCACGTGCATGCCCGAGCCGTTGTCGCCGAAGACCGGCTTCGGCATGAAGGTGGCCGACTTGCCGTAGATGTTGGCGACCTGATGGATGCAGTACTTGTAGATCTGCATCTGGTCGGCCATGTGCGTCAGCGTGTCGAACTTCATGCCGAGCTCGTGCTGGGCGGAAGCGACCTCGTGGTGATGCTTCTCGACCTTCACGCCCATCTTGGCCATGGAGGCGAGCATCTCGCCGCGCATGTCCTGCAGCGAGTCGATCGGCGGGACCGGGAAGTAGCCGCCCTTGGTGCGGACGCGGTGGCCGAGATTGCCGCCCTCGTAGTCGGTGTAGCCGTTGGTCGGCAGCTCCGAGGAATCGACCTTGAACCCGGTGTGGTAGGGCTCGGCGGAGAACTTCACGTCGTCGAACACGAAGAACTCGGCTTCCGGGCCGACGAAGATCGTATCGCCGATCTTGGTCGACTTCAGATAGGCCTCGGCCTTCCGGGCGATGCCGCGCGGATCGCGGTTATAGGGCTCGCCGGTCGACGGCTCGAGAATGTCGCAGACGATCGACAGCGTCGTCTCCGCGAAGAACGGATCGATCTGGGCGGTCGACGGGTCGAGCATGAGGAGCATGTCGGACTCGTTGATCGCCTTCCAGCCGGCGATGGACGAGCCGTCGAACATCGTGCCCTCGGCGAAGATTTCCTCGTCGATCATGGTGATGTCGAACGTGACGTGCTGCCACTTGCCCCGCGGGTCGGTGAAGCGGAGATCGACGTACTTCACGTCGTTCTCCTTGATCATTTTCAGGACATCCTTGGCAGTCGTCATAGTGCTTCCTCGTTGGTTTGCACGTTCGCTTCACTGGCGGGCAAGCCGCCGGAACTCAATCAGATCGCGTCGAGGCCGGACTCGCCGGTGCGGATCCGGATGGCTTCCTCGATGGTCGATACGAAAATCTTGCCGTCTCCGATGCGGCCGGTCTGCGCGGCGCGGCGGATGGCGTCTATCGCCTTCTCCACCATGTCGTCCGGCATGACGATCTCGATCTTCACCTTCGGCAGGAAATCCACGACATATTCTGCGCCACGGTAGAGCTCGGTATGGCCCTTCTGGCGGCCGAACCCCTTCGCCTCGGTGACGGTGATGCCCTGGAGCCCAACCTCCTGCAGCGCCTCCTTCACCTCGTCGAGTTTGAACGGCTTGATGATCGCCTCGATCTTCTTCATTCCGATCCTGCTCCTGTAGTCCAGCCGCCGGCATTCGGCGCCGCCACCCAGACCGTCGCGTGGGCTAGCACGAGATGTGCCAGAGGCCGCCAAGGCGAATTCGACTGCATTTCCAGCGAGAAAGCAGCATTCGAGCGGTTATCCGCGTGCGCGCCTTGGCCGTATCTGATCAAAAAGAATGCAACATGCCTATGCGATAGGCAATATTGGCGCGAAGCCACTGGCCGGCCGCGACCGGCCGCGCCGTGATCGCCTAATTTTTGGGCTCCTTGGTATGCATGGCGGGCGAACGGGCGTTGACCGGCTGCATTTCGAGCGCCGACACTGGCCTCATGCTCGAATTGCTGACACCCGCCGAAATGGCCGAGGCCGACCGCCTGACGATCGCAGCCGGCACGCCCGGCCACGTGCTCATGGAGCGCGCCGGCATCGCGGTGGCGGATGCGGTTGCGCGACTTGCGCTGTTCCGCGGGCGCGTCGCCGTGCTGTGCGGGCCCGGCAACAATGGTGGCGACGGCTATGTCGCGGCGCGCATCCTCCGGCAGCGGGGATTTCGCGTCGCCATCGCCGCGAACGGTGCGCCGCGGCCTGCATCGGCGGATGCGGTCCGTGCCGCGGAGCTATGGGGCGGCCCGGTCGCGGCGCTGGCGGACTGGCGGGCGGGGGAGCCCGAGATCGTCGTCGATGCTCTCTATGGAGCGGGCCTCGGCCGGGACATTGCTGGCCCGGAGGCCGAGATCGTCGTGGCGCTGAATGCCGCCGGCCGCCGGGTCGTCGCCGTCGATATCCCGTCCGGGATCGACGGGCAGACAGGCGCGGTGCGCGGCATCGCGGTCCGGGCGCAGGAGACCGTGACCTTCTGTCGGCGGAAGCCCGGACACCTGCTCCTGCCGGGGCGAGAGCATTGCGGCACAGTGCGGACCGCCGATATTGGCATCGCCGATGCGGTCGTGACGGAGGTTGGCTCGACGGCCTTCGCCAACGAGCCGGCGCTCTGGCAGGCCCTGCTGCCGTTTCCCCGGCCCGAGGGGCACAAATACGCGCGCGGCCACGCGGTCGCCGTGTCCGGCGGCATGACCTCGACGGGGGCGGCGCGGCTCGCGGCCCGCGGCGCGCTCAGGGCCGGGGCCGGTCTGGTCAGCCTCGCCTCTCCGCCGGATGCCCTGGCGGTGAACGCCGCGCATCTGACCGCGATCATGCTGCTGCGGATGGACGGTCCGCCGGGCCTCGGCTCGATCCTTTCCGACCGGCGACGCAATGCCATTTGCCTCGGGCCGGGCCTCGGCGTCGGCGGCGAGACGCGGGCGCTCGTCGCGGAGGCGCTGGCGAGCGGCGCAGCCGTGGTGCTGGACGCCGACGCGCTGACGAGCTTTGCCGACTGCCCCGAGCAATTGTTCACGGGCATCCGCCTCTGGCCCGGGCGGCCGGTGGTGATGACGCCGCATGCAGGCGAGTTCGGCCGCCTGTTCGGACCTGCGAGCGGTGGGTCGAAGCTCGACCGGGCGCGCGCCGCGGCCGAGCTGTCGGGCGCTGTCGTCGTGCTGAAGGGCGCGGATACGGTGACGGCCGCGCCGGAGGGGCGGGCCTCGATCGCGGCGAATGCGCCGCCCTGGCTCGCGACCGCGGGTTCGGGCGACGTGCTGGCGGGGATCGTCACCGGGCTGCTGGCGCAGGGCATGCCGGCCTTCGAGGCCGCGAGCGCTGGCGTCTGGATGCACGGCGAAGCGGGCAGGGCGGCCGGGATAGGCCTTATCGCGGAGGACCTGCCGGAGGTGCTGCCGGGGGTCTGGCGCGGGCTGCTCGCGGCCGGAGCCGTCAACTGACCTCGAACCAGGCGACCAGCGGCCGGGGTTCAGCATTGATCGCCTGACAGGTCACGAGCCATCGGCCAGCGGCCTCGGCAAGGAAGGCGATCCGGCTGGTCGAGCGCGGCGCGCAGACCACGGTGTCGATGAAGAAGGGCTTCCAGCCGTCGTCCATATTGTCGAGCAGCCGCGCCGGATGTCCGTGCCAGTGGACGGCGCAGAAGCGACCCGTCTCGTTCTTCAGCGCGGCCATGACCACGGTGCCGCGCCGCGCCCGGAAGGCAGGCGTCGCCGCTGGCGCCACGTCCGAGCGGCCGGCGAAGGCGAGGTCGCCGCCGGGGCCGGTCTGGATGGCGAGGTCCAGCCGCTGCGCACGGCGAAAATCGAGGGTTTGCGGCAGCGGATTGGGCGGAAGCGGCTCGGGAGGCGGCAGGGCCTCGGTGCGCGCCGGTGTTTCATCGGCAATGGTCAGCGCGCCCGCCAGCGAGGCGCCGCCGAGTTGGGCGAGGCTGAGCGGCACGGATGAACCGCGCGCGCCGGAGGCGTCCCACATGGCCTCGGCGCGCTGGCCGGGGCCGAGCACGACACGTCCGCCATCGAGACGGAACGGTTCGCAGGGCTGTCCGTCGAGCGCGACCAGCGTCAGCGCCTGATCCGGCGCGGCGAACTGGATCAGTCGATGCGGCGTCGCATTGGCAAGGCGCAGCCAGATGCGTTCGCCGGCTTTGGCCTGAATTGCGAGGTCCGGTCGCCCGTTGACGAGGATGCGCGGCGGCGCTCCGTCCAGCGGCGCAGTCTCAGCCAGATGCAGGATGATTTCGCGGACATTGGCCGGCGGAGCCGGATGGTCGACCACGAGGATGCCGCCGAGGCCGTGGCGCATCTGGCGCGGCCCGTCACCGGTCAGGCCCGGATGGTAGAGGAAAGTGCCGGTATCGCGCGGCGTGACGGCGAAGTCGGCAGTGGCGCCGGCCGCCACGGGTCGGGGCGCGAGGGTGTCCGCTGCGGCATCCTGCGGACGCACGCCGTGCCAGTGCAACGATGTCGCCTCGGCGAGGTCGTTGGCGAGACGAACGGCCAGCGTTTCACCGCGGCGGACGCGCAAGATGGGCGGAACGCCGCCGGCGTCGTAGGACAGGGCAGTTCGGTCCGGCCCCGGCTCCGGCCTTTGCGCCCGGATCAGCGCCGGTTGAGGCTGCGCCCAGGACGGACGCGCGCCCGATGCCAAGGCCGCCGTCGCCAAAGCGAGGCCGGATGCGAAGCGGCGGCGGTCGGGGCGGAGGGGCAGGGGCATGGCAGTCGCTGCGGCCTTTCCAGAGCGGCTTCTCCCTATCACGGCCGGGAAATTCCGTCCTGTTTCGGGATGGCACGGCTCTTGAGTGGCGAGCAGCAGGTTTCCCGCTGGAGACGGTCCATGGTCAAACTCGCTGTTCTCTCTGTCGCCGGACTGATGGCGGCGTCCCATTTCGGGCTTTTGCCGCACGGGCAGGCCGCCTTCGTGCTCAGCGCCGCAATCGGAACGGTGGTGATGGTCTGGATCGGCCTCTTCGCCCGCATATGACCGAATAGCGCACCTCAAGCCGTTATTTTCTTGGTGCAATGGCGGGGGGGCGGTGTTATGAGGCCGCGCCCGGAGGGTGACTTGCATCCACCGGGCCGAGAAGCTATTTCGAGCGGCCCTCGGCGGGCGTGGTGGAATTGGTAGACACGCGGGATTTAGGTTCCCGTGGCGAAAGTCGTGGGGGTTCAAGTCCCTCCGCCCGCACCATCCTGCCGGCCGCGCCGATCACGAACACGAAAGAAACGAAGCCATGCAGGTGACCGCCACCCTGTCCGAAGGTCTGAAGCGCGAATTCCGCGTGGTGGTTCCTGTGACCGACCTTGCCGAGCGCGCGGCTGCGCGGCTCGACGACCTCAAGGGTCGCGTCAACATCAACGGCTTCCGCCCCGGCAAGGTGCCGACGGCGCATCTCAAGAAGCTCTACGGCAAGGCCGTGCTGGCCGAGACCATCGAGGCGCTGGTCGGCGAGACCAACCAGAAGATCGTCGAGGATAACGGCTTCAAGCTGGCCCAGGAGCCGTCGGTGAAGCTGCCCGAGGCCGAGGACGACGCCAAGGCCGTGTTCGACGGCAAGGCCGACCTCGACTACACGGTCGCCTTCGAGGTGCTTCCGGCCATCGAACTCGCCGATTTCAAGGGCATCAAGGTCGAGAAGCCGGTGGTCGAGCCGTCCGATGCGGACGTGCAGTCCATGCTGGACACCATGGCCAAGCAGAACCGCCCGTTCGGCGCCAAGGCCGATGGCGCGGTTGCCGAGGAAGGCGACCGGCTGACGATCGGCTTCGTGGGCACGATCGACGGCGAGAAATTCGAGGGCGGCACCGCCGAGGACATCCAGCTCGAGCTCGGCTCGAAATCGTTCATTCCGGGCTTCGAGGACCAGCTCCTCGGCGTCAAGGCGGGCGACGAGAAGGCCGTCAAGGTCAAGTTCCCGACCAATTACATGGCCCAGAATCTCGCGGGCAAGGATGCCGAGTTCGCGGTGACCGTGAAGTCGATCGAGACCCCCGGCGATCGCGCCATCGACGAGGAGTTCGCCAAGATGGTGGGCTTCGAGGACCTGGCCAAGCTGCGCGCGGCCGTCTCCGACCGCCTCAAGAGCGAATATGCCAGCGCCTCCCGCCGCAAGGTGAAGCGCTCGCTGCTCGACGCCCTCGACGAGCGCCATTCCTTCGATCTGCCGCAGACCCTCGTCGACCAGGAGTTCGACAGCGTGTGGCGTCAGGTCACGCAGGACCTGGAAGGCCGCGGCAAGACCTTCGCCGACGAGGACACGACCGAAGACAAGGCCAAGGACGAGTATCGCAAGATCGCCGAGCGGCGCGTGCGCCTCGGGCTGGTCCTTGCGGAGATCGGCGAGAAGGCCCAGATCAAGGTCAGCGACGAGGAAGTGTCGCGCGCCGTCGTCGAGCGGGCGCGCCAGTTCCCCGGTCAGGAGCAGCAGGTCTGGGACTACTACCGCAAGAACGCCCAGGCGCTTGCCTCGCTCCGCGCTCCGATCTTCGAAGAGAAGGTCGTGGACTACATCCTGGAACTCGCCGACGTGACCGAGAAGACCGTCTCCAAGGACGACCTCTTCAAGGACAACGAGGACGAGGAGGCCGCCTGAAGGGCGCCGCGAACGGACAATTCCTGATGCAGGGAAGGGCCGCCGCGAGCGGCCCTTCGCCGTTGCAGGGGGCGCCGGGATTCACCGTGCATACGCATTGCCGTTAGGATGGCGTCAAAGAGATTCGGCCAAGACTCGGTGCGAATCGCGCCCCACGAGGACCGGAAGACCATGAGAGACCCGCACGACACGCTGATGAACTATCTGGTCCCGATGGTGGTCGAGCAGACCAACCGCGGCGAGCGGTCCTACGACATCTATTCGCGGCTCCTGAAGGAGCGGATCATCTTCCTGTCGGGCCCGGTCGAGGACGGCATGGCGACGCTGATCGTCGCCCAGCTCCTGTTCCTCGAGGCGGAGAACCCGAAGAAGGAGATCAACATGTACATCAACTCGCCGGGCGGTGTCGTCACGGCGGGCATGTCGATCTATGATACGATGCAGTTCATCAAGCCGCCGGTGACGACCCTGTGCATGGGACAGGCCGCCTCGATGGGCTCGCTGCTGCTCACCGCCGGCGCCAAGGGCCAGCGCTTCGCCCTGCCGCATTCGCGGATCATGGTGCACCAGCCCTCGGGCGGCTATCGCGGCCAGGTCACCGACATCCTGATCCATGCGGAAGAGGTCAAGGAACTGAAGCAGCGCCTCAACGGGGTCTATGTGAAGCACACGGGCCGGACGCTGAAGGAAATCGAGGATGCGCTGGAGCGCGACAATTTCATGTCCGCCCAGAAAGCGCAGGAATTTGGCCTTATCGACAAGGTGATCGAGGAGCGTGTCGAGGAACCGGACGCTCCGGCCAAGGTCTGAGCGGCTTTTGCCGGGGCTTGCGTTGTCGTCGACCTGTCGCATTTGGGACACCATCGACGGCCCGGCCCTTGCATAGACTGGCTTCACGATGGCGTGTGGCCGCCTTCCGAAAGGCGGCCGCATGCGACAAATAGCGTTAATCCTTTCTTGATTCCGCCCGGAGCACCATGTTTGGCTAATCGGCCGACGGGATTCCGGGAGGGAGCCGAGACCTCGGGGACGGGCCTTCAGGGCCAATACCCAGTCAGTCGCCCAGGCCAGGTTCGGCGGGGGCGCATTGGAGAGAGACGATGAGCAAGGCCGGCAGCGACGCGAAGAACACGCTCTACTGTTCCTTCTGCGGCAAGAGCCAGCATGAGGTTCGCAAGCTCATCGCAGGACCGACGGTCTTCATCTGCGACGAGTGCGTCGAGCTGTGCATGGACATCATCCGCGAGGAATCGAAGTCCTCGCTGGTCAAGTCCAAGGACGGCATCCCGACGCCGAAGGAGATCTGCAAGGTTCTGGACGATTATGTGATCGGCCAGTTCCATGCCAAGCGCGTGCTGTCGGTGGCAGTCCACAACCACTACAAGCGGTTGAACCACGCCACGAAGCACAACGATGTCGAGCTATCGAAGTCGAACATCCTGCTGATCGGCCCGACCGGTTCCGGCAAGACGCTGCTCGCGCAGACGCTCGCCCGCATCCTCGACGTGCCCTTCACCATGGCGGATGCGACGACGCTGACCGAGGCCGGCTATGTCGGCGAGGACGTCGAGAACATCATCCTCAAGCTGCTCCAGGCTTCCGACTACAATGTCGAGCGGGCGCAGCGCGGCATCGTCTATATCGACGAGATCGACAAGATTTCGCGCAAGTCCGACAATCCGTCGATCACCCGCGACGTGTCGGGCGAGGGCGTGCAGCAGGCCCTTCTGAAGATCATGGAGGGCACGGTTGCCAGCGTTCCGCCGCAGGGCGGAAGGAAGCACCCCCAGCAGGAATTCCTGCAGGTCGACACCTCCAACATCCTGTTCATCTGCGGCGGCGCCTTCGCGGGTCTCGAGAAGATCATCTCGCAGAAGGGGCAGGGCACCTCGATCGGCTTCAGCGCGACCGTGCGGGCCCCGGAAGAGCGCCGCACCGGCGAGATTTTCCGCTTCGTCGAGCCGGAGGATCTGCTGAAGTACGGCCTCATCCCCGAGTTCGTCGGCCGTCTGCCGGTTCTGGCGACGCTGGAGGACCTGGATGAAGCCGCGCTGAAGAAGATCCTCACCGAGCCGAAGAACGCCCTGGTCAAGCAGTATCAGCGCCTGTTCGAGATGGAGAACGTCGACCTGTCGTTCCACGAGGACGCCCTGGGCGCGGTGTCGCGCAAGGCCATCGAGCGCAAGACCGGCGCCCGCGGCCTTCGGTCGATCATGGAGAGCATCCTGCTCGACACGATGTACGACCTGCCGGGCCTCGAAGGCGTCGAGGAAGTGGTGATCTCCGAGGAGGTCGTGCAGGGCAAGGCACGGCCGCTCTACATCTATTCGGAGAAGGAGAAGGCGCAGAGCGCCTGACCCGGATCGCCGTATCAGTCTTCAAAGGCGGGCTTCAGGCCCGCCTTTTTCGTTTCAGGCGCGAAACCGGAAGGCAGACAAAGAAAAGGCGGGCCTGAAGCCCGCCTTGAGGTGGAGGTCTGCGGGAAGGACGGCGACGGTCAGTCGACGCTGAAGCGCGAGCGGCCGTTCCAGGTCACCGTGACGTTGGACACTTCGCACAGGTTGATCTCGCGGGTTTCGCCGCGCTCGCCGTCCGAATAGACGACGCGCAGATCGAACATGCAGGCCTGCGTGGAGCGCGGGAAGCGGATGTTGCGGGTGGTGCCGGACGGCATGACCTCGTCGCCGAGGATGTCGCGGCCCCAGCGGTCGTTGGCCGAGGGGCTGACATAGACCTCGTTGATCTGGTGCCCGGTGCGATTGATCAGGCGGAAGTTCTGCTGGGCCTGGGCGAAGGCCTCGCCGGCGGCGGCCGACAGGGCGAGGGCGGCGAGAGAGGCGAGAACGAAGCGGCGGCGCATGTGGTGGGCTCCCGAAACTGTTTCCTATCCGCTGCTTCCGTCCAGTGCCGTCCGCCGCGGTGTGCCAAATGGTTAGATATCGATTGTTTCTGTGGCGAGGCGTGCCGTGCCGCGGCATGTGGCGTCCGGCCGCGGATGTTTCCGGTGGGTTTCGCTGGCGTCCGGAGCGGCCGGACTGTGGCCCTGCGGCCATGGCTCCACAGGCCCGTCATTCCAACGCCCGCCGGGCCATGCGGCGTCCTTGACACCTCGGGTATGCACCGCCACCTAATGGTGACCGACAGACCCCCGGGCAGGGATTTGTGCCCGAGGCCGGCCAAGCGCCACGAGACCCCCTCAGGAAGCCGGAGAGCTTCCGATAGGCCTCAATCCCGCCGCCGGCCCCGCGCGACAAAAGCGTAATTCCGCGTCATCCTTGCCGGGAATCATCCGAGCGCCGCCGTCGGGCGGGCCCATTCGGGCCGTTTCGCGGCGTGTCGAGGAAAGGACGAGTGAATCATGAGCGAGACCAAGAAGCGTCCGCCCCTCAATCCCGGTGAAGTGAAGAGCTTCCCCGTCCTGCCGCTGCGCGACATCGTGGTTTTTCCCCACATGATCGTGCCGCTCTTCGTCGGCCGCGAGAAGTCGATCCGCGCCCTCGAAGAGGTGATGCGCGCGGAGACGCACATCCTGCTCGCGACCCAGATGAAGGCGCAGGATGACGATCCGGCCCCCGATGCGATCTACGAGATCGGCACGCTCGCCAGCGTCCTCCAGTTGCTGAAGCTGCCCGACGGCACCGTGAAGGTGCTGGTGGAGGGCGTGTCGCGCGCCAAGATCGCCGCTTTCTCGCCGCGTGAGGAGTTCTACGAGGCCGAGGCCGGCATGGTCGCCGACGAGATCACCGACAAGGTTCAGGTTCAAGCGCTCGCCCGCTCGGTGGTTACCGAGTTCGAGGGCTATGTGAAGCTGAACAAGAAGGTCTCGCCCGAGATCGTCTCGGTGGTCGGCCAGATCGACGATCCCTCCAAGCTCGCCGACACGGTCGCCTCGCATCTCGCCGTCAAGATCTCCGACAAGCAGTCCGTCCTGGAGACGATCGACGTCGCCAAGCGGCTGGAGAAGGCGCTCGGCCTGATGGAGAGCGAAATCTCGGTGCTGCAGGTCGAGAAGAAGATCCGGACCCGCGTCAAGCGGCAGATGGAGAAGACCCAGCGCGAGTACTACCTCAACGAGCAGATGAAGGCGATCCAGAAGGAACTCGGCGACGAGGACGGCCGGGACGAACTGGTCGAGCTCGAGGAGAAGATCAAGCGCACGAAGCTCTCGAAGGAGGCCCGCGACAAGGCCAATCACGAGCTGAAGAAGCTGCGCCAGATGTCGCCGATGTCGGCCGAAGCGACTGTCGTCAGGAACTATCTCGACTGGCTCCTGTCCCTGCCGTGGGGCAAGAAGAGCAAGATCAAGAAGGACCTGCCGGGAGCCCAGGCGACCCTCGATTCGGACCATTACGGCCTCGACAAGGTCAAGGATCGCATCGTCGAGTACCTTGCCGTGCAGCAGCGCGCCAACAAGCTCACCGGCCCGATCCTGTGCCTCGTCGGCCCGCCCGGCGTCGGCAAGACCTCGCTCGGCAAGTCCATCGCCAAGGCGACGGGCCGTGAGTTCGTGCGCATCTCGCTCGGCGGCGTGCGCGACGAGGCCGAGATCCGCGGCCACCGGCGCACCTATATCGGCTCGATGCCCGGCAAGATCATCCAGTCGATGAAGAAGGCCAAGACGGCGAACCCGCTGTTCCTGCTCGACGAGATCGACAAGATGGGCCAGGACTTCCGGGGCGATCCCTCGGCGGCCCTGCTGGAGGTGCTCGATCCCGAGCAGAACTCCACCTTCAACGACCATTACCTGGAGGTCGATTTCGACCTGTCCAACGTGATGTTCGTGACGACGGCGAACACGCTCAACATCCCGCCGGCCCTGCTGGACCGGATGGAGACGATCCGCATCGCCGGCTATACCGAGGACGAGAAGCACGAGATCGCCAAGACGCACCTCATCCCCAACGCCATCACCAAGCACGGCCTGACCGAGAAGGAATGGTCGATCACGGACGAGGCGCTGATGATGGTCGTCCGGCGCTACACCCGCGAGGCGGGCGTGCGTAATCTGGAACGCGAAATGTCCAACCTCGTCCGCAAGGGCGTGAAGGACCTGACGCTGACCAAGAAGAAGACGATCAAGGTCACCCCGAAGGTGGTCGAGGACTATCTCGGCGTGCCCCGCTATCGCTACGGCATGGCGGAGACCGAGGATCAGGTGGGCGCGGTCACGGGCCTCGCCTGGACCGAGGTCGGCGGCGAACTCCTGACCATCGAAGCCGTGATGATGCCCGGCAAGGGCCGCATGACGGTGACCGGCAACCTGCGCGATGTGATGAAGGAATCGATCTCGGCGGCGGCGTCCTACGTCCGCTCGCGGGCTCTCGCTTTCGGCATCAAGCCGCCGCTCTTCGACAAGCGCGACGTGCACGTTCACGTGCCGGAGGGCGCGACGCCGAAGGACGGCCCGTCGGCTGGCATCGCGATGGCGACCGCCATGGTCTCGGTGATGAGCGGCATCCCGATCCGCAAGGACATCGCCATGACCGGCGAGGTCACATTGCGCGGCCGGGTTCTGCCCATCGGCGGGCTCAAGGAGAAGCTGCTCGCAGCGCTCCGCGGCGGCCTGAAGATGGTGCTGATCCCCGAGGAGAACGCCAAGGATCTGGCTGAGATCCCGGACAACGTGAAGAACGGGCTGGAAATCATCCCGGTCTCGCGCATGGACGAGGTGATCAAGCACGCGCTGATCCGCCAGCCCCAGCCGGTCGAGTGGGACGAGGAAGCGGAACCTATCGCCCCGCGCAAGCCGGGCGAGGAAGACCCCGCCGGCGTCGTCGCTCATTGAGCCTTTCGAGACCGCAGTGATCTACGGATGGGGCGGCCTTCACGGGCCGCCCCTTTTTCGTGGGAGAACGCGTGGAAGCCATCGTCGGCGTGTCGTCACTGGTGGATGCGGATTGCGCGGCGATGTTCGCCGAGCGTCTCGACGCCGTGGTGCTGTTGGCGCTCGGCATCGCTGTCATCGTAGTCGCCCAAGGAGCGATGCTATTTTTCCGGGACGGCGAGAGCGGGGCGAGGGCAACTGCCGTCGCCATCGCGTGGCTTCTGGGTGTCGGTGGCCTTCTTGGTAGTTCCGTCTATCTCGCGATGCTGGCGAGTGAGGGGCGCCGGCAGACGCTGGCTGAGGAAGGGGTGCGTGGCCTCTCGCTCGACGGCGTCAATCTTGTCGTACGCTATTGCCACGGCCGGATGGCGCGGGAGGTTCGATTTCCTCTGTCGCAGGCTTCCGGCTGGGCGTTCCAGGTTCAGGAGGGCGGCAGGGGGCGTGGCCCGACCATGCGCCTGCGGTTTCGGCTGGAACACGAGAATGGCCGGGTCGAGTGGCCCGAATATCGGGCCCCGATGCCGGCCTTCGGAGACATCGCAACTGGTGCACTCGGGCGGCTTGCTCCCGAGGTTGCAAGCGGAATAGCCGAGGTTGTGAGAACTCATCCCCGGCGTCACCTGCCGTCAGGCCTCACGCCGCTCGTCGGCGGCAGCATTGGAACGGTTCCAGACAGGTGACCGGAATCGTCGCGCTTTCCTGTTGAAATGCGTCGAAAACATCCGGGAGGATACGAAGAATCCAGTGTCTGCCTTGCTTTTCGGGTCATTGCACGGCAAACGAGAAACCCCGTCGGCAACGGAATCACGGATTCCTGGCCCGGCGTAAAACGCAAGGAGAACAGCACGTGACCAAAAACGAACTGATCGCCGCGGTCGCCGAAGCGGCGAGCCTCACGAAGGCGCAGGCGGGTGCTGCAGTGGATGCGACCTTCGATTCCATCACCACGACGCTGAAGTCGGGCGGCGATGTGAAGCTCGTCGGTTTCGGCGCTTTCTCGGTGACCAACCGCGCCGCCCGCGAGGGCCGCGATCCGCGCACCGGCAAGCCCGTGAAGATCAAGGCCTCGAAGGCGCCGAAGTTCTCGGCCGGCAAGGGCCTCAAGGACGCCGTCAACGCCTGATCGGCCTGACACGTTCCGCATTTCAGCGCCGTCGGGAAAACCCGGCGGCGTTGTGCGTTTCGGCCGGGCCTTCCGGGTAAGGGCAGGCCTTGCAGGGCGGGCAGGGGCCGTCTACATGGTCCGTTCCCGGCCGCTGGGCCGTAGGGGGCGGTTAGCTCAGTTGGTAGAGCGCCTGCTTTACACGCAGGATGTCGGCGGTTCGAGCCCGTCACTGCCCACCATCATTCCCGGTCTGCGGGCTACTTTCCGCTTGTCGCGACCAGCACGCCAGCAGTCGACCTTTCCTGCCTGACCCGACATCCGTAGACGGCTGATCCCCCGAAATCGGGAACGGCGATCGCAAATCTCGTGCTATGCGGCCTCCGGGCAGGGAGGAAACCGTTCGTGTCGAGTTGGCTTGCCGAAATCCGGAGCGGCTTCGCACAGCTTTCGCCCTCGGTCTTTCCCTATCGCGGCTTCGCGCTGGCGCTGATCATCGGCATTGCCGGCGGCTGGCTGTTCTACAAGCTGCGCCTGCCGCTGCCGTGGATGCTCGGTGCGATGATCTTCTGCACCATCGCCGCCCTGACGCGCCTGCCGGTGGCGGCCTCGCCGGTGATCCGCTCGCCCATGTCGGCGATCATCGGGGTCATGCTCGGCTCGGGCTTCTCGCCAGCCATTGTCGGGCAGCTGACGCAATGGCTGGTGCCGTTGGCGGGACTTGTCCTGTTCATGCTCGCCTGCGGCCTCACCGTCGTCTGGTACTTCCGCAAGGTGGGTGGCTACGACTGGGTGACGGCGTTCTTCTCCGGCATGCCCGGCGGGCTCGTCGAAATGGTCATCTACGGCGAGGAGCGCGGCGGCGATGCGCGGGTGATCGCACTGGTCCATTCGGCACGCATCCTCATGGTGGTGCTGACGCTGCCTTTCCTGATCCAGTGGAGCCAGGGGATCAGCCTCGACCGTGCCGGCGGCAGCGGCGCCTCGATGTTCGCAACGCCGCTCATCGCCGAGCTCTGGCTGGTCGCCTGCGGCTTCGCCGGCGCCTTTCTCGGTCACATCTTGCGGCTGCCGGCCAAGACGCTGCTCGGCTGCATGATCGTCAGCGCGGCGGTCCACATTTCGGGCATCTCGGACTTCAAGCCGCCCTACGAAATCGTCAATGCCGCGCAGCTCGTGCTCGGCGTCGCCATCGGCTGCCGCTTCGCCGGCACGGCGAGCGGCGTGCTCTGGAAGGTGCTGATGCTGTCGGTCGGCTCGACCGCCATCCTGATCTTCTGGATGACGGTTTTCGCCGTGGCAGTGTCGCACATATCCGGCTTCAGCACCGTGACGCTGATCCTCGCCTATTCGCCGGGCGGGCTCACCGAAATGGCCATCATCGCCGTCGCGCTGAATGCCGAAGTCGCCTTCGTCGCGGCGTTCCACATCATCAGGGTGTTCCTGACGATGATCGCCGCGCCGCTGACCTTCGGCTGGTTTGGCAAGGGCGGGAGGACCTGAAGGGGGTCAGGCCGCCCGCACCTCCGCGAGGAAGTTCTCCACGGAACGGCCGAGCGTCGAGGCCTGGTCCGACAGGCTCTGTGCGGCTGAAAGAACGGCGGCGGCGGAAGCGCTGGTCTCGCCGGACGCCGCGGTGACCGAGGCGATGTTGTCGACCACATGCGCCGTGCCGCTGGCGGCTGCTTGAACGTTCTGGGAGATCTCGCCGGTGGCGGCGCGCTGCTGCTCGATTGCCGCGGCGACGGCCGAGGCGTAGCTCGCGACCTCCGTCATGGTGCCGGCGATCGTCTCGATGGAAAGGACGGCGGTTGCGGTCTCCTCCTGCACGGCGCCGATCTGGGCAGCGATCTCCTCCGTCGCCTTGGCCGTCTGGCCGGCCAGCGACTTCACCTCGCTGGCGACCACCGCGAAGCCGCGACCGGCCTCGCCCGCGCGCGCCGCCTCGATGGTGGCGTTGAGCGCAAGGAGGTTCGTCTGCTCGGCGATGGCCCGGATGAGCTGGAGCACCTCGCCGATGCGGGCGGCGGCCTCCGCGAGGGCCTTGACGCGCTGGTTGGCGCCGGCGGCTTCGGCGCTGGCGCGCTCGACCACCGCGTTGGTCTGGCCGATCTGACCGGCGATCTCGTTGATCGAGGCAGAGAGTTCCTCCGAGGCGGCCGCGACCGACTGGACGTTGTCCGACGCCTGCTTGGAGGCGCCGGCGGCGCTTTCGGCCTGGCCGGACGCCTCGGTGGCGATGCCACTCAGCGTCTGGGCGGTTTCCTCCATGCGGCCGGCATTGTCGGAGACGCCGCCGAGGACGGCGCCGATCGAGCCGGAGAAGTCGCTGATCAGCGAATCGATGCGCGCCTGACGCCGCTGGCGGGCCTCCGCGCCTTCCGCGGTCTCGGCCTCGAGCCGTGCGCGGGCGACGGCATTGTCGCGGAACACCTCGACCGAACGCGCCATGGCGCCGATCTCGTCGGTGCGGCCGGTGAAGGGCACCGGGCTCTCGTGCTCGCCAGCGGCAAGCGCGGTCATGCGTTCGTCGAGGCGGCGGATGGGCGCGCCGAGATGGCGGGTCAGCAGCGTCGCGATGCCGATGCCGGCCAGCGCCACGGCGGTCAGGACGGCCAGCAGCGTCAGCATGGACTGGTTGCGGGCGGCGACGAAGGCGCTCGAATCAAGCGCGACCTCCAGCGTGCCGATCGGCTGGCCGGAATAGTTGCGCAGCGGGCCGGACAGCACCGCGACCGGATTGCCGCCGATGGCCGCTTCGCGCCAGTGGATCGGCCCCTGAAGCGCCGCCTGATGGGCCGAGGCCTCCAGCAGCGTCTTTTCCGGGAAGGTCGCGCCGAGCGTTTCCACCTTGCCGTCGCGGACGAGGTGCATGGCGACGTCGACCTGATAGCGGCGCTTCAGATCGGCGAGGAATTTCGGGCCGAGCACGGCGCCGATATCGGTGATGCCGACGACGCGGCCCTCGTGGCGGGTCGGCACCGTGCCGAAGATCGACACGTTGTCGCGGCCGGGCTCGATGCCGACCAGCGTGCGGCCGGACTGGATCGCATCGCGGACCATGAAGCGGCGGCCGACGACGGTGTCGCCGAAGGCATCCGGCGCATGGACGCGCGCGAGGTTCTTGCCGTCGATGCCCTGAAACGAGATGAGGCCGAGATCGAGCCCGTCGCGCAGCGTCGGCATGACATCGCGGAAGGCGGCGATGATTCCCGGCCGGTCGGCCCGTGCCATGGTCTCGCCCGTGCGCGGATCGTTGGCGACGACGTGGGCGACGGCGAGCGCGCGCTGGCCCTGGTCGGCCATGGCCGCGACGACGGTCTCGTAGCGCTGCACCAGCGCCGATTCGATGGCGAGATCGCTCAGCGCCTGCTGCTGGCGGTAGCCCGCATAGCCGACGGCGCCCGCAGCCACGAGGGCGGTGGCCGTGACGGATACCATCAGCTTCGCGCCGATGGTGCGAAGCTGGAACCAATTGCCGATTTTCATGCGTCGAGCCCCCGAGATCGTCCCCGCGGTCGCAGTCCGGCCAGTGTGGCCAGCATCGCGACATCCTCCGCGTGGCATGACGGGGCATCGCGGTTAACAAAGATTCAAAGCGGCGTCCCCGCACCGCCAAAACCCTGCGCCGGGCAGTCATGCAATCGGTTGATCAGGCAAGTCGGGGGCGTCACTCTGGATAAGCTTCGCCCGCCCGGCGGAAACCGCCTTGACAGGGCAGGGTGCCTCCCGTAAGTCCCGCCACCTCGACCGGCGCCGCCCTTCGGTGCCGAGCAACGCGCGGGCGTAGCTCAGTTGGTTAGAGTGCCGGCCTGTCACGCCGGAGGTCGCGGGTTCGAGTCCCGTCGCCCGCGCCAGTTTCTTCAGGGTCAGATCCCTGACGCACGACAATTCCACTCTTGTCCGGCCGGGCATCCGTGCGCCGCATCGTGCCTTGCTCGCTCCGTATGAGAAAATTCGGCCCCTTCCTCATCGAAAGGGGCCGATGACGGTCTGACGTGCAGCGAATCTGCTGCGGTCAGTTGCTGCGCCGCTGGGCGCGACGTGCCCGCCGCCGACGGCGGGAACGGCGCACGGTCCGGGCGGGCTCCATGGCGGTCGGGTTCGGAGCGGAGCGTGCGCCGGGGGTGGCGGTCGCACCGCCGGGGGACGGGCTGCTGGCGCCGCCGCCTGACTGCATCTCGATCGTGGCGGCCATGGCCGGCGCTGTCAGCGCGACGGCCGCAACCCCTGCCATCACGGCGAATAGGTTTCGTCTCGACGTCATTGTTTCACTCCCGATGCGGCACAGCGCCGCCTGTCCACAACGCGCCGTGCAGGGCGAAGTTCAGGCAGCACGCGTGGGGCGAGCCGGACGTCATCACGAGGCCGCGAGTCTCGTTGGCCGGCTGAACTTTTGCCATCGGACCGCGTTGGTCACCGCGGCGGGAGGACTTCGCTCGCACAACCGGCCGGCCATTCAAGGCAGGCCGCCGTCCAAGGAGACCAATCATGCATCGTCGTTCCTTCTTCCTCTCCGCCGCAGGGCTCGCGCTGGCGGCCGGAACCGCCGGCTCCGCTTCCGCTGCGGGCCTTTCCGCCGCACCGATCGAAATGCAGGGCTCGGGAGACGCCATGTCGCGGCCGCAGACGCCTCCAGCCCGTCAGCGCATGCGCAGGCGTCGCCGCTGGGGCTGGCGTCGGCGTCGCATGATGCGTCGTCGCCGCATGATGCGCGGCATGTGATCGTCCGGGCATTCCGGAACAGGAGCGCCGCCGTCGGATCGATGGCGGCGCTTTCGTCTGCGCTGATTGTCGAGATCGCGCGGAACCGTTCGCGGTGCACTGCGTTTAAGGCAGGCAGTGCATTCAAGGGATCTGGAATGAGCCTCTCACCCGCTCTTGCGCCCGTTCTTGCGGAAGACTTCTCACCTCGCCAGCAGACAATCATCCGACGCGCATTCCGCGAAGCCAGCGGAATGCTGGGCATCGGTGAACGCGATGGGCTCGGCAAGCTCGTGGCGGATTCGATTGTCGGCGCCGTGCGCTGCGGTTGCCTCAAGCACGGCGAACTCGTCGCGGTCGCTCTCGCAACGGCGCGCGGCGCAGCGACCCGGCTCGAAGCCCTCGACCTGCCGCGCAGGGTATTGCCTTCGGCGGCCTGACCGCAGCGATTGCGGGGCCGCACAGACTCAGGCCAGTCTGAGCCCCGTGGTCCTGCCGGCGGGGGCGTGAAGTGGGTCGCATTGCGCTTCGGGCATTGACGGCGTCTGGCGCGGCATTCGCCTTCGCTCTGGTTCTGATCGGCTCCATGCCCTCGCGGGCCGCCGATTACGACTTTCCCGATTTTTCCGGCAGTGGCCGGCCGCCGAACTTCGTCGTCATTCCCGGCATCCGTATCGCGGCGCGCCGGCAGATCGATGCCGACACCAGCGTGGAGACCTACCTTCTCACCCAGATCGGCCTTGCCGGCCGGCCGTTCGTCATCGGCGCTTCGGGCTTTTCGGGCGGCGTCAGCGTCAGCCGGAATTTCGGCGAGCTGTCGTGGTCGGTGACGGTCGAATCGACACCGTCCTGGGACGGGCTGTTCAATTCCTACGCCTCGACGGGAACGGAGCTTCAGACCCAGATATCGCGGACCTATGTCTTCGCCGGCACGCCGTGGTCGATCTCGCCACGCCTGTTCCTCGGCTACCGCTTCTCGACCGACAGCACCAAGGAGCGCTCCAAGGTGCAGCTGGCCCTGCCGGTCTTCTACCGGATCAACGCCGATCTCGACATTGTGTTCGTGCCGAAGATCGACCAGCGTCACGTGCCGCACTGGACGACCGTGCGCAACGACGTGGTCGCGAATGTCGCGATCGGCGCCCGCTACCAGTGGCGGCCGGGCGTGCAGGTATCGGCTTTCGTGGGCTACGAGAATCGATGGTCGAGCGCGCCGGAAGTGCGCTATTCGCGCTGGCTGATCGTGCCCCAGCTCAGCCTCAGAGCCGATTTCTAGAAGCTCGCGCGGATTTCACAACGATTCCAGGCAGGGCAGGCTTTCCTTGCCTGTCATATGCTTGCACCGCAACAGGGGAGAGAGTAAGGCACGGGGAACAGGCCGGGCAGGGGTTCGCAGGAGCGCTTTTCCCGGCGGGCGAGGAGGCCTTCGATGCCGGGTGTGGCAACGCAGCTCGTGAATGACTATCTGCCGCTCGTCATCTTCATCGCGCTTGCCGGTGTCATCGGTCTTGCGCTGCTGGTCGCTCCCTTCCTGGTCGCCTTCTCTCGGCCCGATGCCGAGAAGCTCTCGGCCTACGAGTGCGGCTTCAACGCCTTCGACGATGCGCGCATGAAGTTCGACGTGCGCTTCTATCTCGTGGCGATCCTGTTCATCATTTTCGACCTCGAAGTGGCGTTCCTCTTCCCCTGGGCCGTGGCCTTCAAGGAGGTCGGCGCCTTCGGATTCTGGTCGATGATGCTCTTCCTCGGCGTGCTGACGATCGGCTTCGTCTACGAGTGGAAGAAGGGCGCGCTGGAGTGGGATTGAGAGTCTAGATCATGGCCACCACTGCCCTCGACCGCGGCAATCCCCTCGTCGCACCGGCCCCGAAAGGGTTTCTCGGGCCGGACGGCAAGCCCGCGGGCTCGGCCGATCCGTTCTTCGCCGGCATCAACAACGAACTCGCCGACAAGGGCTTCATCGTCACGGCGACCGACGACCTGATCAACTGGGCGCGCACCGGCTCGCTCATGTGGATGACGTTCGGTCTCGCCTGCTGCGCCGTGGAGATGATGCAGCTTTCCATGCCGCGCTACGATGTGGAGCGATTTGGATTTGCGCCGCGCGCCTCGCCGCGCCAGTCGGACGTGATGATCGTCGCCGGCACGCTGACCAACAAGATGGCCCCGGCGCTGCGCAAGGTCTACGACCAGATGCCGGAGCCGCGCTACGTCATCTCGATGGGCTCCTGCGCCAATGGCGGCGGCTACTACCACTATTCCTATGCGGTGGTGCGCGGCTGCGACCGCATTGTGCCGGTCGATATCTACGTGCCGGGCTGCCCGCCGACCGCCGAGGCGCTGCTCTATGGCGTGCTGCTTCTGCAGAAGAAGATTCGCCGCACCGGCACGATCGAGCGGTGAGGGGACATCATGTCGCTTGAAGAGCTCGGTGAAACCATCAGGGCGGCGCTGCCGGACGCGGTCAGCGGCGCGAGCATCGCCTATGGCGAGCTGACGCTGGAGGCGGATGCGGCGAAGATCGTTCAGGTGCTGACGCACCTGCGCGACGACGGCGCCTGCCTGTTCCGCAATATCATCGACATTTGCGGCGTCGATTACCCCGGTCGCGCCAGGCGTTTCGACGTCGTCTATCATCTGCTGTCGCCGAAGTTTAACCGGCGCATTCGCGTCAAGATTCAGACCGACGAGACGACCCCGGTCGCCTCCGCGACGGACGTGTTTCCCGGCGCGCTGTGGTTCGAGCGCGAGACCTACGACCTCTACGGCGTGCTGTTCACCGGCCATCCCGACCTGCGCCGCCTGCTGACGGATTACGGCTTCGACGGCCATCCGCTGCGCAAGGACTTTCCGACCACCGGCTTCGTCGAGGTTCGCTACGACGACGAGGTGAAGCGGGTCGTCTACGAGCCGGTGCGCCTGCCGCAGGAATTCCGGCAGTTCGATTTCATGTCGCCATGGGAGGGCACGGACTACGTGCTGCCGGGTGACGAAAAAGCCAAAGCGAACTGAGACCGCCATGGCCGAGTCAGAAATCCGCAACTTCACCTTCAACTGGGGCCCGCAGCACCCGGCCGCGCACGGCGTGCTGCGCCTCGTGATGGAGCTCGACGGCGAAGTCGTCGAGCGCTGCGACCCGCATATCGGCCTCCTGCATCGCGGCACCGAGAAGCTGATCGAGACCAAGACCTATCTCCAGGCCATGCCCTATTTCGACCGGCTCGACTATGTCGCGCCGATGAATCAGGAGCACGCCTTCTGCCTCGCGGTCGAGCGTCTGCTCGGCATTGAGGTGCCCAAGCGCGGCCAGCTCATCCGCGTGCTCTATTCCGAGATCGGCCGCATTCTCTCCCACCTTCTCAACGTCACCACGCAGGCCTTGGACGTCGGTGCGCTCACCCCGCCGCTCTGGGGCTTCGAGGAGCGCGAGAAGCTGATGATCTTCTACGAGCGCGCCTCGGGCTCGCGCATGCACGCGGCCTATTTCCGCGTCGGCGGCGTGCACCAGGACCTGCCGCCCAAGCTCGTCGACGATATCGACGCCTGGTGCGACCCGTTCTTGCAGATGGTCGCCGACCTCGACGCGCTGCTGACCCCGAACCGCATCTTCAAGCAGCGCAACGTCGATATCGGCGTCGTCACGCTCGATGAATGCTGGGCCTGGGGCTTTTCGGGCGTGATGGTGCGCGGCTCCGGTGCGCCGTGGGATCTACGCAAGTCGCAACCCTACGAGTGCTATGCCGAGCTCGATTTCGACATTCCGATCGGCAAGAACGGCGATTGCTACGACCGCTATCTCATCCGCATGGAGGAGATGCGCCAGTCCGTGAAGATCATGAAGCAGTGCTGCAAGCTGCTGCGCGAGACGCCGGGTCCGGTCTCGGCCAAGGACCAGAAGGTGGTGCCGCCGAAGCGGGCTGAGATGAAGCGCTCGATGGAGGCGCTCATCCACCACTTCAAGCTCTACACCGAAGGCTTCCATGTGCCGGCCGGCGAGGTCTATGCCTGCGTCGAGGCGCCGAAAGGCGAGTTCGGCGTCTATCTCGTCGCCGACGGCACCAACAAGCCCTATCGCTGCAAGATCCGCGCGCCGGGCTTTGCCCACCTTCAGGCCATGGATTTCCTGTGCAAGGGCCACATGCTGGCGGACGTGTCCGCCATCCTCGGCTCCATCGACATCGTGTTCGGAGAGGTTGACCGGTGAGCGTCCGTCGTCTCGCACCCGACGAGGTCCAGCCGGCCTCCTTCGCCTTCACCTCGGAGAACCTCTCCTGGGCGCAGAAGACGATCGGCAAATATCCTGCGGAGCGGAAGGCTTCCGCCGTTATCCCGCTCCTGTGGCGGGCGCAGGAGCAGCACGCCTACTGGCTGCCGAAGGCGGCCATTGAATATATCGCCGACATGCTCGACATGCCCTATATCCGGGTGTTCGAGGTGGCGACCTTCTACACCATGTTCCAGCTGCAACCGGTTGGAAAGAAAGCGCATATTCAGGTTTGCGGAACGACGCCCTGCATGCTGCGCGGTGCCGGCGAACTGATCAAGGTATGCAAAAGCCGCATCCATCACGAACCCTTCCATCTGTCTGCCGATGGCGACTTCTCGTGGGAAGAGGTGGAGTGCGCGGGCACCTGCGTGAACGCGCCGATGATCCAGGTCTTCTCCGACGTCTATGAGGATCTCACCCCCGAAAGCCTGGAAAAGGTGCTCGACGCATTCGCCCGCGGCGACAAGCCGAAACCGGGCCCGCAGAACAGCCGCCACGGCGCCGAGCCCGAGGGCGGCGCACTGACCCTGCGCGACCTGCCGTTCGACGCGGCCGGCCCCGCAGGTTCGGGATCGGGCGGCGCGGCGATCGCCGAGAAGCCGAAGGCCAAGGCAGAGCCTGCGACTGCGGCAGAGACGACATCTTCGGCCGCTGCCGATCTGGCGGCAAAGGAAGAGGCCGAGATCAAGGCAAAGCTCGCGACGCTTGCCGCCGACGCTACGCCCGAGCAGAAGGCCGATGCGGTGGGCAAGCGTCCGGCCGGCCTTGCCGCCGCACGGTCAGGCGCCGCCGACAAGCTCCAGAAGATCAAGGGCATCGGCCCGGTCAACGAGGGCAAGCTCCACGCCCTCGGCATCTTCCATTTCGACCAGATCGCGCACTGGGGCCGCGAAGAGATCCGCTGGGTCGGCACCTATCTTGCGTTCCCCGGACGTATCGACCGCGAGGAATGGGTGACCCAGGCCAGCGCGCTGGCGGCCGGCGCGCCGTCGGCGAAGGAGTGAAGGCATGCTCGCCGACAAGGACCGCATCTTCACCAATATCTACGGTTTCCACGACAAGAGCCTGAAGGGCGCGATGGCGCGCGGGCACTGGGACGGAACCAAGGGCTTCATCGACCAGGGCCGCGACTGGATCATCCAGCAGGTCAAGGATTCCGGGCTTCGCGGCCGCGGCGGAGCGGGCTTTCCGACCGGCCTGAAATGGTCGTTCATGCCGAAGCAGTCCGACGGCCGGCCGCATTACCTCGTCGTCAATGCCGATGAATCCGAGCCCGGCACCTGCAAGGACCGCGAAATCCTGCGCAACGACCCGCATACGCTCGTCGAGGGCTGCCTGATCGCGGGCTGCGCGATGGGCGCGCATGTCGGCTACATCTATGTGCGCGGCGAGTTCATTCGGGAGCGCGAGGCGCTCCAGCAGGCGATCGACGAGTGCTATGACGCCGGCCTCCTCGGCAAGGACAACAAGAACGGCTGGGACTTCGACCTGTACGTCCATCACGGCGCCGGCGCCTATATCTGCGGCGAGGAGACGGCGCTTCTGGAAAGCCTCGAGGGCAAGAAGGGCCAGCCGCGACTGAAGCCGCCTTTCCCGGCCAATATGGGCCTCTACGGCTGCCCGACGACGGTCAACAACGTCGAGTCGATCGCGGTGCCGCCGACCCTCCGGCGCCGCGGCGCTTCGTGGTTCGCCTCGTTCGGCCGGCCGAACAATCTCGGCACCAAGCTCTTCGGCATTTCCGGCCATGTGAACCGGCCGTGCATCGTCGAGGAATCGATGAGCATCCCGTTCAAGGAGCTGATCGAGAAGCACGGCGGCGGCATTCGCGGTGGCTGGGACAATCTCCTCGCCATCATCCCCGGCGGCGCGTCCTGCCCGCTCATTCCCGCGGCCGATTGCGAAGAGCTGATCATGGACTTCGACGGCACCCGCGCGGTGAAGTCGAGCTTCGGCACCGCCGGTGTCATCGTCATGGACAAATCGACCGATATCGTCCGGGCGATCGCGCGCATCTCCTACTTCTTCAAGCACGAGAGCTGCGGCCAGTGCACGCCCTGCCGCGAGGGCACGGGCTGGATGTGGCGCGTGCTCGACCGCATGGCGCAGGGCCGCGCGCACAAGAAGGAGATCGACATGCTCCTGGAGGTGACCACGCAGGTCGAGGGTCACACGATCTGCGCGCTCGGCGACGCCGCGGCGTGGCCGGTCCAGGGCCTGATCCGGCATTTCCGCGGCGAGATCGAGCGCCGCATCGACGCCTATTCGGCCAACCCGCACGGTGAGCCCGTGCGCATCGCGGCGGAGTGAAGCGCATGACCAGACACGGCCTTGTTCTCATCGGTGCTCTCGCCCTCGGCGGCTGCATGACGGCGTCCGCGCCGTCCGGACCGCCCCGGCCGGCGGGAGAGACCGCGCTGCGCGTCACCGTCAATGCGACGCCGGATTATGTGCGGCAGGTGATCCTTTCGCGTGCGGCTGCGCGCGGCACGGCGGGCAGCTCTCCCAACGCCCGCACCATCGTGCTGGAGCGCCAGATGTCCGAGACGACGCCTGCCCTGCAGGCGGTCTGCGGGCCGCACAGGCCCGGCCGTCGCGTCAGCGTCGTGATCACGACGGAGCGCGCGGGCAATCGCACGGCGGTCACCGAGCGGCGCTTCCTCATCGACGGCGACGGCACCCGCTGCGCCGTCGTGATGACCACCGAGGACGTGGTCGCCGGCAACCGGTCGCTCGCCGAGCTCAAGGCTCAGGCCGAGAGCCAGATGGCCGGCCGCTGACGGCCCTAAGACAAGAACGGATCTGGAAACGCGTCGTGACGGCTTCAGTGCATACCCTCAAACCGGACGGAGCAAAGGCCATGCCGCTTGCCGCCAAGGAAGCGAGTGCATTGAACCTGTTTTCGGGCGCGAACCCGGCCGAGACCATGGCCGGCCCGCTGGTCGCGGCGATGATGCTGCCGGCGACGCTGATGATGACCAGCTGGATGGCCTTCCTCGGTGCGAGCTTCGGGGCGGCGCGGGTTGTCGCCGGCTCGTCGCGCGACGAGGAGCCGACGGATGCCGCGCCCGTAGTGGCCGTCGTCCCGCCTGCGCCGAGCGCGCCGCGGCTCGTGGTGTCCAATCCGGCGACCGCCGAGCGGGCGCCTGCCCAAAAGGCCGTCGAGGCTAAGGCCGCGCCGCGGCCCCAGGTCGAGGCCAAGCCGAAGGCTGAAGCCAAGCCCAAGATCGAGGCGAAGCCCAAGGCTGAAGCCAAACCCAAGCTCGAAGCCAAGCTCAAGGTTGAAGCCAAAGCGAAGCCCAAGGCTGCGCCCAAGGCCCAAGCCGCGCCCGAGCCAGCGGTGAAGGCGGCGAAGCCTGTGCCGGCCAAGCCGTCGGGCGCACCGCCGAAGCCGTCGAAGCCGGGCGGCACGCCGCCGAAGCCGAAGTCGGCTGCCGCGCCGGAAGCGGCCAAGGCGGCGCCGCTGAAGATCGAGACGAAGGCGACATCCAAGGGCATTTCGCTGCCCAAGGTGTCGATGCAGGACAAGCCCGGCGAGCCGGACAAGAGCTGAGCGTTTCGCGGCTGCTTCGCGGCCGGGAGACAGACCGTGACGGGGCGGCCGAGCCGCCTCGCGAGACGAACCCGAGGGGGCCGCGCCATGCGCGGTTCCCGACGAGACCGGATGGAATGAACCGATGGCGAAGGTGATCGTCGACGGAGAGGAAATCGAGGTACCGGCCGAGTACACGCTGATGCAGGCGTGCGAGGCGGCCGGCGCCGAGATTCCGCGCTTCTGCTACCACGAGCGGCTGTCGATCGCCGGCAATTGCCGCATGTGCCTCGTCGAGGTGAAGGGGTCGCCGAAGCCGGTGGCATCCTGCGCCCAGAACGTGCGCGATCTGCGTCCCGGTCCGAACGGCGAGCCGCCCGTCATCAACACCAAGACGCCGCTGGTGAAGAAGGCCCGCGAGGGCGTGATGGAATTCCTGCTGATCAACCATCCGCTCGACTGCCCGATCTGCGATCAGGGCGGCGAGTGCGACCTGCAGGATCAGGCCATGGCCTATGGCGTCGACAAGTCGCGCTATGCCGAGAACAAGCGTGCAGTCGAGGACAAGTATATCGGCCCGCTGGTGAAAACCGTGATGACGCGCTGCATCCACTGCACGCGCTGCGTCCGCTTCACCACCGAGGTCGCCGGCATTTCCGAGCTCGGCCTGATCGGCCGCGGCGAGGATGCGGAGATCACCACCTATCTCGAACAGGCGATGACTTCGGAGTTGCAGGGCAACGTGGTCGATCTCTGCCCGGTCGGCGCGCTGACCTCCAAGCCCTTCGCCTTCCATGCCCGGCCGTGGGAACTGCTGAAAACCGAATCCACCGACATGATGGATGCGGTCGGCTCGGCGATCCGCGTGGATGCGCGCGGGCGCGAGGTGATGCGCGTCCTGCCGCGCCTCAACGAGGCGGTGAACGAGGAGTGGATCTCCGACAAGACCCGCCACGTCGCCGACGGACTGCGCACGCAGCGCCTCGACCGGCCCTATCTGCGCGAGAACGGCCGCCTGCGAGCCGCAACCTGGCCCGAGGCCTTCGCCGCGATTGCCGCCAAGGTGAAGGCGACTGCGCCGGAAAAGATCGGCGCGATTGCCGGCGACATGGCGACGCTCGAGGAAATGTATGCGCTGAAGGCCCTTGTCGCCGCACTCGGCTCGCAGAGCATCGATGGCCGGCAGGACGGCGTGAAGCTCGATCCCGCGCTCGGCCGCGCCTCCTACGTCTTCAACCCGGGCATTGCCGGCATCGAGGAAGCGGACGCGATCCTGCTTGTGGGCACCAATCCGCGCAAGGAAGCCCCGCTCGTCAATGCCCGCATCCGCAAGCGCTGGCGGATGGGCGGCATCAAGATCGGCGTCATCGGCGAGGTGGTCGATCTCACCTATTCCTACGACTATCTGGGCGCCGGACCGGAGACGCTGGCCGATGTCGTCGCGGGCAAACATTCCTTTGCCGAGGCGCTGAACGGCGCCAAGAAGCCGCTGGTGATTGTCGGACAGGGCGCGCTCACCCGCGCGGACGGCGCGGCCATCCTGTCGCTCGCGGCCCATGCCGCGACCGCCTTCGGCGGTGTGGCGGAGGGCTGGAATGGCTTTGCGGTGCTGCACACGGCCGCCTCGCGCGTGGGCGCGCTCGACCTCGGCCTCGTGCCGGGCGAGGGCGGTGTCGATGCGGCGGCCATGGCCGCCGGCGGCGTCGATGTGCTGTTCAATCTCGGCGCGGACGAGATCGAGGTCGGGCAGGGGCCCTTCGTCGTCTATGTCGGCACCCACGGCGACCGCGGCGCGCACCGGGCCGACGTGATCCTGCCGGGTGCCACCTACACCGAGAAGAGCGGCCTGACCGCCAATACGGAAGGCCGGATTCAGGTGGTGAACCGCGCCGGCTTCGCGCCGGGCGAGGCCAAGGAGGACTGGGCGATCCTGCGCGCTCTCTCCGACGTGCTCGGCGTCAAGCTCCCCTACGACTCGCTGGCGCAGCTTCGCGCCGCGATGGCGAAGGATCATCCCCACACGCTGCGCGTCGGTGCGCTCGGGACCGTCGATGCCGGCCAGATCGCCGGACTCGCCGGCAAGGGCGGCAAGGCGGAGGCCGCGCCCTTCGGCCAGATCGTCGACGACTTCTATATGACCAATCCGATCGCCCGGGCCTCGGCGACCATGGCCGAATGCTCGGCCATCGCGAAGGGCGCCCACCGGCAGGCGGCGGAGTAAGGCAGAGCCATGGACTTCTTCTGGACCCAACTCTGGCCGCTGCTGCTGATCGCCATCCAGAGCCTTGCGCTGATGGTGGCGCTGCTGATCTTCGTCGCCTTCATCCTGCTCGCAGACCGCAAGATCTGGGCTGCGGTCCAGCTTCGCCGCGGCCCGAACGTGGTGGGCCCGTTCGGCCTGCTCCAGTCTTTCGCGGACCTCCTGAAGTTCATCCTGAAGGAGCCGGTGATCCCGTCAGGCGCGAACAAGGGCGTGTTCCTGCTGGCGCCCTTCGTTTCGGTGCTGCTGGCGCTCGCCGCCTGGGCGGTGATCCCGCTCAGCGAGGGCTGGGCCATCGCCAACCTGAATGTCGGCGTCCTGTTCATATTCGCGATCTCGTCGCTCAGCGTCTATGGCGTGATCATGGGCGGCTGGGCGTCGAACTCGAAATATCCGTTCCTCGGCGCGCTGCGCTCGGCGGCGCAGATGGTGTCCTACGAGGTCTCCATCGGCTTCGTGATCATCTGCGTGCTGCTCTGCGTCGGGTCGCTGAATCTCTCCGACATCGTCAAGGCGCAGGACAAGTCGATCGGCATGTTCGGCTGGTTCTGGCTGCCGCTGTTCCCGGTTTTCGTGATCTTCTTCATCTCGGCGCTGGCCGAGACCAATCGTCCGCCCTTCGACCTGCCGGAGGCTGAATCCGAGCTCGTCGCCGGCTTCATGGTCGAATATGCCTCGACGCCGTACATGATGTTCATGCTCGCGGAATACGTGGCGATCATGACCATGTGCGCGCTGACGACGATCCTGTTCCTCGGGGGCTGGCTGCCGCCGTTCCCGATCGCGCCCTTCACCTGGGTGCCGGGCGTCGTCTGGTTCGTGCTCAAGATATCCATGGTGTTCTTCATGTTCGCCATGGTGAAGGCCTTCGTGCCGCGCTACCGCTACGACCAGCTCATGCGGCTCGGCTGGAAGGTGTTCCTGCCGATCTCGCTGGTCATGGTCGTCGTGGTTGCCGGCGTGCTGCAATTCACCGGCTGGGCGCCGTAAGGGTCCGGGATGGGCGGTTTCGGGTCCTGGGCCGGCTTTGCGGGGTTCGCGATCGGCGCGGCGCTGGGAGCGCTTCAGGCCGCGATCGCGGTCCGGATCGTGGCGCCGAAGCTGAGGGAAATGGACCGTTCGGCAAGTGAGGCCGAACGGGCCGAGAATGAACGCAGGATCGCGCTGTTCAAGCGGATCATCGTTGTCGTGGATGTGCTGCTGTTCGCGGCCATCGGATATTGGCTCGGCTCGCGCTACCTCGTCTGAGGTCGCCAAGCCGGTGCATGTGATGGAGAAGAGGTCCATGGCGTCGACGTTCAGGCTCGACCGCGCGGCCAAAGCCCTGTTCCTGACGGAGTTCGTCTCGGCGTTCTTCCTGTCGATGCGCTATTTCTTCAAGCCGAAGGCGACGATCAACTACCCCTTCGAGAAGGGGCAGATTTCGCCGCGGTTCAGGGGCGAGCATGCGCTGCGCCGCTATCCGAACGGCGAGGAGCGCTGCATCGCCTGCAAGCTGTGCGAGGCGATCTGCCCGGCGCAGGCCATCACCATCGAGGCCGGTCCGCGCCGCAACGACGGCACGCGCCGCACGACGCGCTACGACATCGACATGGTGAAGTGCATCTATTGCGGCTTCTGCCAGGAGGCATGCCCGGTGGACGCCATCGTCGAGGGGCCGAACTTCGAGTTCGCCACCGAGACGCGCGAGGAACTCTACTACGACAAGACCCGCCTGCTCGCGAATGGCGACCGCTGGGAGCGCGAGCTCGCGGCGAGCCAGAAGCTGGACGCGCCTTATCGCTGACGAACAGGGATGCGTCGGGACTGCTCGTCTGGACGCGTTCCAACTTGAACCTTAAGAGGGGCGCGCGCGGGACATTTCCGAGTCCCGGAACGCGCCCTTCAGGATACGGAACGGGGCAAAGGGCAGATGCTCGCCGGTCTCTTCTTCTACCTCTTTGCGGCGATGCTGATCGCATCCGCGTTCATGGTGATCGCCGCGCGCAATCCCGTGCACTCGGTGCTGTTCCTGATCCTCGCCTTCGTCAACGCGTCGGGCCTCTTCGTGCTGATGGGCGCCGAGTTCCTCGCGATGATCCTGGTGGTCGTCTATGTCGGCGCGGTGGCGGTCCTGTTCCTGTTCGTCGTCATGATGCTCGACGTCGATTTCGTCGCGCTGCGCCAGGGCTTCCTGCAATACCTGCCGGTCGGTGTGCTGGTCGGCCTCGTTGTGCTCGCCGAGCTGATCATGGTGCTGGGCGCCTGGACCATCGGCGGCACGGCCCCGAAGACCATCGCAGCCCCGATCCCCGCCGGCATCACCAATGCCGAGGCGCTGGGGCAGGTGCTCTACACGAAGTACGTCTTCTTCTTTCAGGTCTCGGGCCTCGTGCTCCTCGTCGCGATGATCGGCGCCATCGTGCTGACGCTGAGCCACCGCGCCGGCGTGAAGCGGCAGGACCCGGGCGCTCAGGCCGCGCGGACGCCGGAGACGGCCATCGAGGTCGTCAAGGTCAAGACGGGCGAGGGGGTCTGATCATGCTCACCATCGGCCTCTCCCACTATCTCTCGGTCGCGGCGATCCTGTTCACGCTCGGCATGCTCGGCATCTTCCTGAACCGGAAGAACATCATTGTCATCCTGATGTCGGTGGAGCTGATCCTGCTCGCCGTGAACATCAATCTCGTCGCCTTCTCCACCCATCTCGGCGATCTCGTCGGCCAGGTCTTCGCGCTTCTGGTCCTGACGGTCGCGGCGGCGGAGGCGGCCATCGGCCTCGCCATCCTCGTGGTCTTCTTCCGCAACCGCGGCTCGATCGCGGTGGAAGACGTCAACATGATGAAGGGCTGACAGGTTCGCCATGTATCAGGCCATCGTCTTCCTCCCCCTCGTCGGCTTCCTGATCGCCGGCCTGTTCGGCCGGGCCATCGGCGCCCGCGCGTCCGAGGTCGTGACCACCAGCCTTCTCGGCATTTCGGCGCTGCTGTCCTGGTTCGCCCTCTATCAGGTCGGTTATGCCGGCCGGGGGACGACCGTCGAGTTGATGCAGTGGATTCATGCCGGCTCGCTCAACGTCTCCTGGACGCTGCGCATCGACACGTTGACCGCCGTCATGCTGGTGGTGGTGAATTCGGTCTCGTTCCTCGTCCACCTCTATTCCATCGGCTACATGAGCGAGGATCCGCACCGGCCGCGGTTCTTCGCCTATCTGTCGCTGTTCACCTTCGCCATGCTGATGCTGGTGACGGCCAACGACCTGCTGCAGATGTTCTTCGGCTGGGAGGGCGTGGGTCTCGCCTCCTATCTGCTGATCGGTTTCTGGTTCAAGAAGCCCTCCGCCAATGCCGCGGCGATGAAGGCCTTCGTGGTCAACCGCGTCGGTGATTTCGGCTTCGCCCTCGGCATTTTCGGCCTCTACAAGCTGACCGGCTCGATCAGTTTCGATGCCGTGTTCGGCGCGGCGCAGGGCCTTGCCGGGCAGAAGATGGAATTCCTCGGCTATCAGCTCGACGCGCTGACCGTCGTCTGCCTGCTCCTGTTCATGGGTGCCATGGGCAAGTCGGCGCAGTTCCTGCTGCACACCTGGCTTCCCGATGCCATGGAAGGCCCGACGCCGGTCTCCGCGCTCATCCATGCCGCGACGATGGTCACCGCCGGCGTGTTCATGGTGGCGCGCCTGTCGCCGGTCTTCGAATATTCGCCGACCGCGCTGACGGTGGTGATGTTCTTCGGCGCGACGACGGCCTTCTTCGCCGCGACGGTCGGCCTCGTGCAGAACGACATCAAGCGCGTGATCGCCTATTCGACCTGCTCGCAGCTCGGCTACATGTTCGTGGCGCTCGGGGCCGGGGCCTACTCGGTCGGTATCTTCCACCTGTTCACGCACGCCTTCTTCAAGGCGCTGCTGTTCCTCGGTGCCGGCTCGGTCATCCACGCGATGCACCATGAGCAGGATATCCGGCGGATGGGCGGGCTCGCCGGTCACATCAAGTTCACCTACGCGATGATGCTGATCGGCACGCTGGCGCTGACCGGCTTCGGCCTCCCGTTCCTGCATATCGGTTTCGCCGGCTACTATTCCAAGGACGCCATCATCGAGGTGGCCTATGCCGCGCACAGCGTCATGGGGCCCTACGCCTTCGCGCTGACGGTGGCCGCTGCCGCGATGACCTCGTTCTATTCGTGGCGCCTCATATTCATGACCTTCCACGGCAAGCCGCGCTGGGCCGAGGAGCACGGGCATCACGACGACCACGCCCATGCGGCAAGCCACGCGCAGGCCGATGCCCATGGCCATGCGGCCGGTCATTCGGCGCATGACGACCACGCTCACGACACTCACGGCCATGGGCACCATGCCCATCAGCCGCACGAGAGCCCGCTGGTCATGCTCATCCCGCTGGGCGCCCTGGCGGTCGGCTCGGTGCTGGCCGGCGCGGTGTTCTCGAAGAAATTCGCCTACGAGGACGGCATCAAGTCGTTCTTCCGCGAGTCGATCTTCATGCGGCCGGAGAACCACATCATCCACGACTTCCATTCGGTGCCGGGATGGGTGCCATGGACGCCGTTCATGATGATGGCGCTCGGCTTCGTGCTGGCCTGGTACATGTATATCAAGGCGCCGCACGTGCCGGCCGAGCTCGCCCGTCGGCATCAGGGCCTGTACCAGTTCCTGCTCAACAAGTGGTATTTTGACGAGCTCTACGACCGCATCTTCGTGCGGCCGGCGCAGTGGCTCGGCCGTTTCTTCTGGAAGAAGGGTGACGGCTGGCTGATCGACGGCTTCGGGCCCGACGGGATCGCGGCGCGCGTGGTCGATGTTACCCGCGGCGTGGTCCGCCTCCAGACCGGCTACGTCTATCACTATGCCTTCGCCATGCTGATCGGGGTCGCGGCGCTCGCCACCTGGTTCATGTTCTCCGGCGGCGTGGCGGGGAGCCACTGATGTCCAACGCTCCGATCCTGTCGATCGTCACCTTCCTGCCGCTGCTCGGTGCGCTGCTGGTCCTGATGGTGCGCGGCGACGATGCCGCCGCCAAGCGCAACATCCGCATGATCGCGCTGTTCGCGACCGCCGTGACCTTCGGCCTGTCGCTGATCCCGGTGGCGCTGTTCAATCCGGGCACGGCGGAGTTCCAGTTCGTCGAGCGGGCGAACTGGCTCGGCGGCGTCATCTCCTACCGGATGGGCGTCGACGGCATCTCGCTGCCGCTGATCATCCTGACCACCTTCCTCATGCCGTTCTGCATCCTCGCCTCGTGGCAGGCGATCGATACGCGCGTGAAGGAATATATGGTCGCCTTCCTCGTGCTGGAGACGCTGATGATCGGCGTGTTCTGCGCGCTGGATATCGTGCTGTTCTACCTGTTCTTCGAGGCCGGCCTCATCCCGATGTTCCTGATCATCGGCATCTGGGGCGGCAAGCGGCGCATCTACGCCTCGTTCAAGTTCTTCCTCTACACGCTGCTCGGTTCGGTCCTGATGCTGCTCGCCATCATGGCGATGATCTGGACGGCGGGTACGAGCGACATCGCCGAACTGATCAAGCAGGGGCCCACGGTCTTCTCGCGCGACATGCAGTTCTGGCTGTGGATCGCCTTCTTCGCCTCCTTCGCGGTGAAGATGCCGATGTGGCCGGTGCATACCTGGCTGCCGGACGCCCACGTCGAGGCGCCGACCGCCGGTTCGGTGATCCTTGCCGGCGTGCTGCTGAAGATGGGCGGCTACGGCTTCCTGCGCTTCTCGCTGCCGATGTTTCCGGAGGCGAGCCAGTTCTTCGCGCCCTTCGTTTTCACCCTGTCGGTGATCGCCATCGTCTACACCTCGCTGGTGGCGATGGTGCAGGAGGACATCAAGAAGCTGATCGCCTATTCGTCCGTCGCCCATATGGGCTTCGTGACCATGGGTATCTTCGCCGGCAATGCCGAGGGCATCCAGGGCGCGGTGTTCCAGATGATCTCGCACGGCATCGTGTCCGGTGCGCTGTTCCTGTGCGTCGGCGTCGTCTACGACCGCATGCATACCCGCGAGATTGCCGCCTATGGCGGCCTCGTGAACCGCATGCCGGTCTACGCAGTCATCTTCATGATCTTCACCATGGCCAATGTCGGCCTGCCCGGCACATCCGGCTTCGTCGGCGAGTTCCTGACTCTGATCGGCGCCTTCAAGGCCTCGACCAAGGTGGCCTTCCTCGCCTGTTTCGGCCTGATCCTCTCGGCCTGTTACGCGCTCTGGCTCTACTGGCAGGTGATCTGGGGCGAGTTGACCAAGCCCGCACTGAAGTCGATCGCCGACGTCGACCGGCGCGAGCTTGTCATTCTCGTCCCGCTGGTGGTGCTGACCATCCTGCTCGGCGTCTATCCGAAGCCAGTGCTGTCGACCTCCGAGGTTGCGGTCAATGCGCTGGTCGAAACCTATAACCAGGCCAATGCCGCAGCGGGCAGGACCGCAGCGGCGGCGCCGCGCTGACGGACGCAGATGATGAACGCTCCGCTGCTCGATCTTGTCCCCGCCATCCCCGAGCTGATGCTCGCGGGCGGCGCCATGGCGCTGCTCATGTACGGCGTCTTCACCGGTGAGCGCTCCGCGCGCCTTGTCACATTCGCCTCGGTCGTGCTGCTGATCGCTGCCGCCGTCGCGGTCATCACCATCGGCGGAGCGCCGCGCCTGACTTTCGGCGGCTCCTTTATCTTCGACGCCTTTGCGCGCTTCATGAAGGCCTTCGCCTTCCTCGGCGCGGCTGCGGCGCTGGTCCTGTCGCAGGACTATCTCAGGCGCGAGCGGGTGGAGAAGTTCGAGTTTCCGATCCTCATCCTGCTGTCGACCGCCGGCATGGGCATCCTGATCTCCGCGAACGACCTGATCGCGCTCTATATGGGCCTCGAGCTCATGTCGCTGGCGCTCTACGTCATCGCATCGATCCACCGCGACAATGCCAAGTCGACCGAGGCGGGCCTGAAATATTTCGTTCTCGGCGCGCTGTCCTCCGGCATGCTGCTCTACGGCTGCTCGCTGATCTACGGCTTTACCGGCACGGTTTCCTTCACCGGCATCGCGACGGCCATCAAGGCCGGACCGGTCGGTCTCGGCCTCGTCTTCGGCCTCGTCTTCCTGATCGCCGGCCTTGCCTTCAAGGTCTCGGCCGTGCCGTTCCACATGTGGACGCCGGACGTGTACGAGGGTGCGCCGACGCCGGTCACTGCCTTCTTCGCAGCGGCGCCGAAGGTTGCGGCCATCGCCATCTTCTGCCGCGCCATGACCACCGGTTTCCCCGGCGCGACGCATCAGTGGCAGCAGATCGTTGTCTTCGTCTCGGTCGGCTCCATGCTGCTCGGCGCCTTTGCAGCCATCGGCCAGACCAACATCAAGCGCCTGATGGCCTATTCCTCAATCGGCCATATGGGTTTCGCGCTGGTCGGCCTTGCCGCCGGCACGGCCAACGGCGTGCAGGGGGTTGCCGCCTATATCGCCATCTACATGATCATGACGCTCGGCACCTTCGCCTGCATCATCGCGATGCGGCGCGGCGACGAGCCGGTCGAGACCATCGACGACCTTGCCGGCCTCTCGCGCACCAATCCAATGATGGCGGCGGCGCTGGCGGCGCTGCTCTTTTCGCTGGCGGGCATTCCGCCTCTCGCCGGCTTCTTCGCCAAGTTCTACGTCTTCGCGGCGGCGATCGAGGCCAAGCTCTACACGCTGGCGGTCATCGGCGTGCTGGCGAGCGTGGTCGGCTGCTACTATTATCTGCGCATCGTGAAGCTGATGTATTTCGACGAGCCGAAGCCGGCGTTCGCGCCGGTGCGGACCGAACTGAAGGTGGTGCTCGGGGCCTCGGCTCTGTTCAACACGCTGTTCGTTCTCTACCCCGCGCCGCTGGTGGCCGCGGCCGGCGCCGCCGCGCGCGCACTGTTCTGATCTGGTGCCGGCGCTTTCCGATACCGCCACGGCGGCAGGCTTCCACCTGGTCCATCTTGCCGAGACCGGATCGACGAACGCCGAAGCGCTGGCGCGTGCCGCAGCGGGCGAAACCCGCCCGACCTGGTTTGTCGCCGACCGGCAGACCGCCGGGCGCGGACGGCGCGGGCGGGCCTGGACTTCCGAGGCGGGCAACCTGTTCGCGTCGCTGCTGATTGCCGATCCGGCGCCGGCCCCCCGCATCGCGGAGCTCTGCTTCGTCGCGGCGCTGGCGCTGGACGACGCGCTGCTTGCGCTGGCGCCGGAGCTTGAAGCCCGGTTCCTGCTGAAATGGCCGAATGACGGCCTGCTGGACGGGGCCAAGCTCGCCGGCATCCTCGTCGAAGCGACGACGCGCGGAACGGCGACGCAGGCGGTCATCGGCATCGGCGTCAATATCGTCCACCACCCGGCGGATACGCCCTATCCGACCACCTCGCTGCATGCGGCGGGCATCGCGGCGAGCCGCGATGCGGTGTTTGCGGCGCTGACGCGCTCCATGGTGACGGCCCTCGCCATCTGGAACCGTGGCAAGGGCTTCGACGCCATCCGCGCGGGGTGGCTGGCGCGCGCCTACGGGCTTGGCGGACCGATGGTCGTGCGCGCCGACGACAAGCGCTCCGAAGGCATCTTTGCCGGCCTCGACGGGCAGGGGCGGCTGATCCTCGACACGCCGGACGGCCGGCAATTTCTCAATGTCGGCGAGGTCGTACCCGCCGTCTCCGGAGCGCTCAATTGATGGCACGCGGCAAGCGTCCTCCCGCCAACGAGGCCGGCCCGAAGGCTGCTGGTCCCAAGCCGCAGATACGGCCGAAGGCGCCGCGCGGCTCGGCGGAGGAGTTCGTCTTCGCCCCGCTCGGCGGCGTCGGCGAGATCGGCATGAACCTGTCGCTTTACGGCTTCGGCACGCCGGCCAAGAAGGACTGGATCGCGGTCGATTGCGGCGTCGCCTTTGCGGGGCCGGAACTGCCAGGCATCGACCTCGTCATGCCGGACCCCGCCTTCATCGAGGGCGAGAAGAAGCGGCTGCGCGCGCTGATCATCACCCACGCGCACGAGGACCATATCGGCGCCGTGGCGGATCTCTGGCCGCGGCTCGGCTGCCCGATCTATCTGACGCCGTTTGCGGCAGCGATGCTGGAGGCCAAGCGGCTGTCGGAGGCCGGCGCGCCGAAGATCCCGATCCGGGTGATCAGGCCCGGCGAGCGCATCGAACTCGGGCCTTTCGCCTTCGAGATGATTTCGGTGGCGCATTCGATCCCTGAATCGACGGCGCTCGCCATCACCAGCCCGCTCGGCACGGTCGTCCATACCGGCGATTGGAAGATCGATCCGACGCCGGTGCTCGGCGAAAAGACCGACGAGGCGCGGTTCCGGGCGCTGGGCGATGCCGGCGTGCTCGCCATGATCGGCGATTCCACCAATGCCATCCGTGAGGGTTCGTCGCCCTCAGAAGCGAATGTGGCGCTGGAGCTCGAAAAGATCATCGCCGCCGCGAAGGGCAGGGTGGCCGTGACCACCTTTGCCTCCAATGTCGGGCGCATCCGGGCGGTCGCTCAGGCGGCGATGCGGACCGACCGGCAGGTCGTGCTGGTCGGCCGTGCCATGGAGCGCGTCATCACTATTGCCCGCGAGCAGGGCATGCTGGAGGGCATCCCGCCCTTCGTCTCGGTCGAATCCTACGGCTACCTGCCGCGCGACAAGGTCGTGGCGGTGCTGACCGGCAGCCAGGGCGAGCCACGCGCGGCGCTGGCGCGGGTCTCCAACGACGACCACCCGGAAGTGACGCTGGCCCCCGGCGACACCGTGGTCTTCTCCTCGCGCACGATTCCCGGCAACGAGAAGGCCGTCGGCAACATCATCAACGGCCTGGTTAAGCAGGGCGTCCACATCATCACCGACCGCGATGCGCTGGTCCATGTCTCCGGCCATCCCCGCCGCGGCGAGATGGAGCAGATGTACCAATGGGTGCGCCCGCAAATCGCGGTGCCGGTCCACGGCGAGCCCTATCACCTGGCCGAGCATGCGGCGCTGGCGAAGCGCATGGGCGTGAAAGAGGTCATCCTCGCCAATGACGGCGACATGATCCGCCTCGCGCCGGGCGAGCCCGACGTCGTCGATGCGCTGCCGGCCGCGCGCCTGCTGAAGGACGGCTATCTCCTGATCGAGGAAGCGAGCCGCGTCGTGCCTGATCGGCGCAAGCTGTCCTTCGCCGGCATCGTCTCCGTCGCCATCGCGATGGACGAGCGCGGCGTCGTGGTCGGCGATATCCAGATGGACATGGCGGGCGTGCCCGAAACCGACGCTATGGGCGATGATCTCGCCGAACTCGTCGAGGAGACGGTGCTCGACTGCGTCGAAGGCCTGCCCAAGGCGCGGCGCCGTGATCCCGATGCCGTCGCCGAGAGCGTCACCCGCGCCATCCGCGGCACGCTCAATGCACGATGGGGCAAAAAGCCGATGTGCCATGTGTTGGTGGTGACGGTATAAGGCCGCCAGACACCCTCTCGGACAGCCGGAGCCAGCCATGATCGGACGTCTCAACCATGTCGCCATCGCCGTGCGCGACATCGAGAAGGCGAGCGCGCTCTATCGCGACACGCTGGGCGCCAAGGTGACGCCGCCGGTCGACCAGCCGGCCCACGGCGTCACGGTCGTCTTCGTCGAACTGCCGAATACCAAGATCGAGTTCCTGCAGCCGCTGGGCGCCGACAGCCCGATCGCGAAGTTCCTCGACAAGAACCCGGACGGCGGCATCCACCATGTCTGCTACGAGGTGGACGACATCCTCGCGGCGCGCGACCGGCTGAAGGCGCAGGGCGCGCGGGTGCTGGGTGACGGGAACCCCAGGATCGGCGCCCACGACAAGCCGGTGCTGTTCCTGCACCCCAAGGATTTCAACGGCACGCTGGTGGAGCTCGAACAGGCATGAGTCTGGGTGCCTCCGTCGCGATCTATTTCATCATCTGGTGGCTGGTGCTGTTCGCGGCCCTGCCGTTCGGGGTCCGGTCGCAGATCGAGGCCGGCGAGGTGACGCAGGGCACCGACCACGGCGCGCCGCACCAGCCGCATATGCTGCGCAAGGTGATCTGGACTACGGCCATCTCAGCCGTGCTCTTCGCGCTCTACTACGCGAACTACATTACCGGCTACATCACGCTGGACGATATCCCGCTGCTGCCGCGCGGTCCTAATCTCTGATTATCGCAACTCATTGTCTCAAATCGGCGGGCCGCAAGGGGAACTACGTATTCTCCCGGAGGCCTTCGGCTGCACTTTTTTTCGCCAATAGCTGCCCAACTTGGTGACAAACCATTTTCCGTCGTCTAGCGTCCTTTTGCTGCAAGAAAGAGGCCGCCTTCAAACGACGAAGCAAGGTCTTGCGGCTCAGGTCTTGGGAGGAAGACACCTGAGAAAGTATCCCGCTGGGATTCGATCGAGGGTTACAAAAAACGGAAACGACAGGCGCGACTTCCGCGACATCGATTTCCGAAGCATTGCCTGGGAAAAGGCGGGATCATCTGATCCCGCCTTTTCTTTTGGTGTTATGCGGCAAGGCGTTTCTCCATCCGGAAATTGGTCAGCACCTCGCCGCGCAGGTGGACCTGCTGTTCGGCAATCAGAGCAAAGCCGCGACGGGCGAAGAAGGGCCGCGCGGTCAGGCTTGCCTCGGTGAAGAGGCGGCTCAGGCCCGCGGCCCGGGCCTGCGCCTCGATATGGCCGAGCAGGGTCGTGGCGACACCGCGACCCTCGTGGCCAGGATGGACGAACATCATGTCGATATGGCCGTCCGGCTCAAGGTCGCAAAACCCGGCCATGGCGCCGTCGATCTCGGCGATGAAGGTCGGGCGGCTCGCCCGGCGTGCGGCCCAGGCGTCACGGTCCGGCTTATCCGGCGCCCAGGCGCGAACCTGCTCGGGCGTATAGTCGCGGCTCGCGGTCTCGCGGACGGCGTGGGTGAAGATGGCGATCAATCCGTCGAGGTCTTCGGCGCTGTAGCCGCGAATGGCGACGTCCGGATGCAAAGTCATGATTTCCCTGATCCCGTCATGGTTCCGGCTTGCCTCTGCCGGAGAAAAAAGGTCAAGTCCGCCTCCCGCGCCGCCATCGCGGTTATCACCTTCCCCGGCCGAGGTCCCGATGCGTCTCTCCCGCTATTTCCTGCCCATCCTGCGCGAGACGCCGAAGGAAGCCGAGATCGTCTCCCACCGCCTGATGCTGCGCGCGGGCATGGTGCGGCAGGAATCGGCCGGCATCTATGCCTGGCTGCCGCTGGGCCTGCGCGTGCTCAACAAGGTGCAGAAGATCGTCCGCGAAGAGCAGGACCGCTCGGGCGCGGTCGAACTGCTCATGCCGACCATCCAGTCCGCGGATCTCTGGCGCGAGAGCGGCCGCTACGATGCCTACGGCAAGGAAATGCTGCGTATCCGCGACCGTCACGACCGCGAGATGCTGTTCGGCCCGACCAATGAGGAAATGATCACCGAGATCTTCCGCGCCTATGCGAAGAGCTACAAGGAGCTTCCGCTCAACCTCTATCACATCCAGTGGAAGTTCCGGGATGAGGTGCGCCCGCGCTTCGGCACCATGCGTTCGCGCGAGTTCCTGATGAAGGACGCCTATTCCTTCGATCTCGACAAGGAAGGTGCGGTCCACGCGTATAACAAGATGTTCGTCGCCTATCTCAGGACCTTCGACCGGCTCGGCCTGAAGTCGATCCCGATGCGCGCCGATACCGGTCCGATCGGCGGCGACCTCTCCCACGAGTTCATCATCCTGGCCGATACCGGCGAGAGCCAGGTCTATTGCCACAAGGACTATCTCGACTTCGCCGTGCCGCCTGCCGACACGAATTTTGACGATGTCGCCGGCGTCAAGGAGACCGTGTCCAAGTGGACGTCGCTCTATGCGGCGACCGACGAGATGCATGACGAAGCTGCCTACAACGCCATTCCGGAGGCCGCCCGCGTTTCGGCGCGCGGCATCGAGGTCGGCCACATCTTCTATTTCGGCACCAAATATTCCGAGCCGATGGGGGCCACGGTGCAGGGGCCGGACGGCAAGCCGGTGCCGGTACATATGGGCTCCTATGGCATCGGCCCCTCGCGCGTGGTGGCGGCCATCATCGAGGCGAGCCACGACGAGGCGGGCATCAGATGGCCCGCGGAGGTCGCGCCCTTCACTGTCGCGCTCCTCAACCTCAAGCAGGGCGACAGTGCCTGCGACGCAGCTTGCGAGCAGCTCTACCGGGCGCTGGCTGCCAAGGGCGTTGACGTGCTCTACGACGATCGCGACGACCGTCCCGGCGCGAAATTCGCTACGGCGGACCTGATCGGCATTCCCTATCAGGTGATGATCGGCCCGCGCAGCCTCGCCGAGGGCAAGGTCGAGCTGAAGGTGCGTGCCACCGGGGATCGCGAGATGCTGGCCGCGGGCGACGTGGTCGCTCGCGTAACGGGTGGCTGAGGTCGACATCCGCGCTGTCGGGCCGGCCGATGCCGGCCTGTTCGCGCGCGTCGCCGCCGATGTCTTCGACGGTCCGGTCGTCCCGGAGCGTCTCGCGGCCTATCTCGCCGCGCCTGATCATCTGATGGTGCTTGCGATCTCGGAGGGCGAAATCGTCGGACAGGTGGCTGGCGTCGTTCACCGCCACCCGGACCTGCCGACCGAACTCTATATCGACAATCTCGGCGTGACGCCGGCGCTGCAGCGGCAGGGGATTGGGCGCCGATTGGTCGAGGCCGTCATGGCCCTCGGCCGCGAACGCGGTTGTACGGAGGCATGGGTCGGCACGGAGCCTTACAACCGACCGGCGAGGGCGCTCTACAAGGCGTTCCGGCCCAGGGAAGAAGAGACTTTCGCCTTCTATCTCTACGATCTCTGACGCGGCTCAGTCCCGCGGGGGGCACGCCGCCTAGCGAGCGAGGCGACCGCAGGACCGAAAGGTCCGGGTGCCAATGCGGAAGCTGGATTCGCTCAGGCGCGTCATCGTACCCGTGGCCGTCTCCCAGCGCCCTTCCATGTTGCAGCGCGTGCGGTAGCGCACGCTGTTGCCATTCACCTGGGCTGACAGCACGGTGCAGACCATCTCGTAACCATCCGTCAGCCGGTTGCCCTCAACGTGACGCACCATCAGGACGAGTTCGTCTCCGTAGCGTTCGCTGCGCTGGCGACCGGTCATGCGGCAGAGGACGGGATCGGTCACATAGGTTCCGTCCGGGAACGGCAGCGGGCCGGCAGCTGCGGGTACCACCGATATCGCGACAAGGCCTAGTCCGGCCGCAAGCGATGTCACTGCCATCAGGTGCCTCCTTTGCGGATAAGATATCGCAGATTAGCCACCGAGCGGCCCCTGATACCAGCGGCTTGGGGGCCGGCAGCTTGCGTCGGAGGCGCGTTGGCCCTATTTGAGGGGCGTGGGGACGGCCCCGCAATTCCCGAAAATTCAGCCGGTGGGGACGACCCTGCCATGACGGAGGGCCGCCATGGCCTGGATTTATCTTGCGTTCGCCGGTCTGTTCGAAATCGGCTGGGCCATCGGCCTCAAATACACCGAAGGCTTCACCCGGCCGATGCCGACCATCCTGACGGTCGGCGCCATGGTCATCAGCCTCGGCCTGCTCGGCCTCGCGCTGAAGACGCTGCCCGTGGGCACGGCCTACGCGATCTGGACCGGCATCGGCACGGTCGGCACGGTCGCGCTCGGCATCTTCCTGTTCGGCGAAAGCGCCAACGCGATCCGGCTTGTCTGTATCGCGCTGATCGTCGCCGGCATTCTTGGCCTGAAGGCGGTTGCGCCGGAATAACGAGTCTTTGGAATCGCTTGGCGGCGTTCGCTGCCATTTCGATTCCAATTAGGCTGGTCTTGCCGCGCTGATTCCGATTGGCGCGGCAAGTATCTGATTCGGAATGACAAAATCGCTCAGGCGAGCGTGAAGGCCTCGTGGATGGCGCTCTTCACGCCGCCACCCATCTGCGGCCCGCCACCGGCGACGTAGATGGCGTCGCCGATAGCGACCGCGCCCATGCCGTGGCGTGGAGTTAGCATCGGCGCATGGGCTTCCCAGCGGTCGGCGACCGGGTCGTAGGCCTCGTTCTGGCCGTGGACGCGGTTCCAGCCTTCGCCGCCCATGCAGAAGATCTTGCCGCGATAGAGCACGGCCCCATGGCCGGAGCGGGCGGTCGGCATGTGGTTGCGCGCCGTCCACCGGTCCTCCTTCGGATCATAGACGTGGTGCAGCACCGAGTTGGTGTGGAAGGAATCGACCCGGCCGCCGATCAGGTGGATCAGGCCGTTGACGGTCAATGTGCCCGTGTGGTCGCGGGCGAGCGGCATGGGGCGGAGGCGCTCCCAGCGGTCGTCCTTCGGGTCGTAGACGAGGTGCCAGTCGATGGAGCGGCGGTTCTCGAACGTGTTGCCGGTCGCGCCGCCGATGGCGTGGAGACGCTCGCCGACGGTGACGCAGGCGATCGCGCCGCAGGCCTCGGGAAGGGGCCGGATGGCCGTCCATTTCTCGCCGTCCGCGCCGAAGACGAAACATTCGGCATGGGGCGTGCGGTTCTGCTCGATGAAGCCGCCGATGGCGTAGAGCCGGTTGCCGGCGACCGCGACGCCGACATGGTTCGCGCCGCGGGGCAGGTCGGGAGCATCGAGCCAGCGGTTGGTGGCGGCGTCGTAGATGTGGTGGTAGGGCCGGTCGACACGCTGTTCGGCATAGCCGCCGACAATGTGCATGCGCTCGCCGCGGCCGACCGCCCAGGCCATTTCCGTGCGCGGGATCGGCAGCGGTGTCTTCGCCAGCCAGCGGCCCTGATCGGCGGCCTTCGGCGCGATACTGGCCGTTTCGGCCTGGCTGTGGTGAATCTCCGGCAGATCGACGCGGCCGGGCGTGTTCAGCCGCTCGAACTGGCCGTCGCGGTGGGGATGATGAGGGCCGTGGCCGGCATGCGGGTTCTGGGCGAGGGCGGAGCCGGAAACGACGGCGAGGCCGCCGGAAAGCATGAAGCGGCGGGACAGCACGGACATGGCGGAGACCCTTGGTTCGCAGCGACGTTAGGGAAGCTAGCGCAGGCGAAGCCGCTGGCAACCGATTGCACGCGGCCTAGGCCATCTGGCCGCTTCGTGCCGGCGATCCGGCTTGCATTCCCCGGCCGTCACGCCAGATTGAGCCGATGAACGAGAAGAATCCCCTGGCCCACGGACATGCGACGCCCGCGCAGACGCGCGCCGGCGGCGTCGCGACCTCCGGCACGGCCGATATTTCCGCCTTTCTGAAGAAGGCCGCGGCCGTCGGCACGCCCAAAGTGCCGGGCGAGCGCGGGCGGCTGGTCTTCGCGCTGGACGCGACCGCCAGTCGCGAGCCGACCTGGGGTATGGCGCAGGAAATCACCGGCCAGATGTTCACCGAGGCGGCGAAGGTCGGCACGCTGGACATCCAGCTCGTCTTCTTCCGCGGCGTCGGCGAATGCCGCTCGTCCGGCTGGGTGGCGGAAGCGCAGCGCCTGAAGGACCTGATGCGCAAGGTCGCTTGCGTCGGCGGCCAGACCCAGATCGGCCGCGTGCTCGCCCATGCGGCGGAGGAGGCGGCTGACAAGCGCATCCATGCCCTCGTCTATGTCGGCGACGCCATTGAGGAGAGCCTCGACGATCTCTGCGGCAAGGCGGGCCGCCTCGCCATGGCGAAGGTGCCGGTCTTCACCTTCCTCGAAGGCGGCGACCCGGCCGCTGAACACGCCTATCGCGAGATCGCCCGCATCACGCGCGGCGCCTTCGCGCGCTTCGATCCGGGCGCGGCATCCCAACTGGCCGAGCTTCTGCGTGCCGTCGCCGCCTTCGCTTCCGGCGGGCGGCTGGCGCTCACCGATGCGGCAAAGGGCTCGCGCGGGGCGCAACTCCTGCTCGGGCAGATGAAGTAGTATCCACGCATGACCTATTTCATCGCGGGGCTGATCGCCCTCATCGTCTTTTCCGGCACGCTGAACCGGGTGCTCGGCGCCAATCCGAAATGGCTGTCGAACCAGATGAAGAAGGTCGGCGGCGTCGCCGTCATGGTCTTCGGCGTGTTCCTGCTGACGCGGGGACAGTGGGAGCTGGCGCTGCCGGCCTTCCTGGCCGGCGCGACTCTGCTCGGCATCGTGCCGGGCCAGTCCATACTGTCGGGCTGGGGGCAGGCGGGGTCTAAGACGCCGGGCCAGTCGTCGACCGTGCGCTCGCGCTTCGTCGAGATGGTGCTGGATATCGATACGGGCGCCATGAGCGGCCGGTTCGTCGCCGGTTCGCTCGCCGGCCAGACGCTGGAGCAGGTACCCGTCGCGCGCCTCATCCAGGCCTTCGCCGAGATCGACGGCGAGAGCGCCCAGCTACTCGAGGCTTATCTTGACCGCAGAGACCCCGCCTGGCGTGAACACGCTCAGGGCAATCCGGGTCCGGGGCAGGGCAGCGCGGCGGCTTCGAGCGCCATGACCGAGGAGGAGGCCTACCAGATCCTTGGCCTTCAGCCGGGGGCGACTGAAGACGCCATCCGCGCTGCGCATCGCGCGCTGATGAAGAAGCTGCATCCCGACCAGGGCGGGTCCACGTGGCTCGCGTCCCGCGTCAACCAGGCCAAGGACACCCTCTTGGAACGCCATCGCCGGAACTCCTGAAGCAATCAAATCCGGTGATCGGGCCGCAGGATCAGTTGCGGACCGGGATGCAGTCGTAGTCGCTGGTGCGGAGCGCGCGGCAGGCGGCATCCGCGCTGGCGCGGTCGAAGCCGGCAAAGCGGGCGCGCACCAGCGTCATGCCCGAGCGCTCCACCTTCTCCGTATAGGGATCGGCGGCGCCGAGCTGGCGGCCGGAGGCCTCGCGCGCCTCGCGAAGGGTCTCCCGGGCCGCGTCCTCCGTGGGGAAGGCGCCGATCTGGATCGACCATTCGCCGCGCCGGCGGGCCGGCGGCTCGGCGACGGCGGCAGTGCCGGCCGAGGCCATCTGCACCGGACGCGGCGAGACGGAGGCCGTGGTGAGCTGCGAGGCATTGATGGTGCCGAGCACGCCGGGGCGCGGGTTCGGATTGCCCGGCATGGGGACTGGAGCCGCTGCGGGACGCGTCGCCGAGAATGCGAGCGTCGAAGCCGGAACCGCCGCGGGCGGTGTCTCGGCGCGGATGACCTGCCGCTGTGGCTGGGCGCTTGCGACGACCGGGGCGGCGGCGGAAGCGCCGGTGGAGGCGCCGCCGCGGGTCTGGCCGGCGGCAACGACCGCGGCAGCCATGGGCGTGATCGGCATGGGGGCGGCTACCGGCTCGCGGCGGCCGGGCACGGGCACCTGGGCCGCGACGGCGATGCGCGTCTGGGTGCGGGCCGGAGCCGGTTCGGAGGCGCGGGCGACCATCGGAGCGGTGCGCGCGCCGGCATAGGCGCGGGGGAAGAAGCCTTCGACGAGCTGGCGCATCCGCGCATCGCGCGCGCCGCCCGAGCGGCCGCCGAGCACGACGGCGACGATCTGGCGATCGCCCCGGCGGGCCGAGGTCAGAAGGTTGAAGCCGGAGGCGCGGGTATAGCCGGTCTTGATGCCGTCCACGCCTTCCACACGGCCGAGCAGGCGGTTGTGGTTGCGGTGGTTCACGCCGCGATAGGCGAAGGAATAGGTCTGGAAATAGCGCCAGTAGCGCGGGAAGTGATCCTGGATCGCCCGGCCGAGGGTGGCGAGATCGCGGGCGGTGGTCACCTGCTCGGCATCCGGCAGGCCGGAGGCGTTGCGGAAGGTGGTGCGGCTCATGCCGATGGCGCGGGCGCGCCGGGTCATGAGCTGGCCGAAGCTCTCCTCGTCGCCCGAGATGTTCTCGGCGATGACGACGGCGACGTCGTTGGCGGATTTGGTCACGAGGGCGCGGATCGCTTCCTCGACGGTGATGGTCGAGCCGGGACGAACGCCGACCTTCGAGGGCGGCTGGCGGGCGGCTTCGGCCGACACGCGCAGCGGCGACTGCAGCGTGAAGCGACCGGCCTCGATCTGTTCGAACAGCAGGTACAGCGTCATCACCTTGGTGACCGATGCCGGGAAGCGGTGCGCGTCGGCGCTCTCCGCGTGCAAGGTCTGGCCGGTCTTGGCGTCGATGACGATGGCGGAATAAGCGGGCGCGTAGCCGCCGTAGCGGCGGGGCCGGGCCTCGGTAGCCGTGGATGTCGCGAAAACCGCGGCGGCTGCGGCAAGGACCGCTACCCGCCAGCCGAAACGTGTCGTTCCGGTTCGCCCGGCGCCGTTGATCGTCGCCATTACGCCACCCCTGACTCAACGACCGGGTGGCCTTCTGGCGTCCGGTCTTACACTCGTCCCTCGCGTGGCGCGGGCTCCGCAGCGACCGGAATGCAGGCCGACGACCCCAAGGGGCCGCCGGCGACGCAACACCATGATCGGCGATACGCAGCCGTACGCGACACGCCGCTCCCATCACGACGGGAGCGTTGAGAAAGACGGTAAGCGTTTGCGGTTGCCAGGAAGTTAAGCCGGCGCGCGGCGCGCGCGGACAAGCGACAGAAAGGTCGGCGTCACGAATTTGTTGCAATGCAAAAGATGAATTGACGCACCGCGGAAACGGGGTTTCACTCGACCGGCGTCGGGCGTCACGGGCGCTTGCGCATCCTGATCAAGACAGCGGCGGTTACGCTTCGAGGAGGCATGCATGGCACAGAATCTGGAAGACGTGCAGAAGCTCGGCAAGGAAGGCATGGACAGCGCGGTGAAGAGCCTCACGGCCGTTTCCAAGGGCTATCAGGCGATCGCGGCGGAACTCGTCGACTACACCAAGAAGTCCTTCGAGGATGGGTCGGCCGCGGTGGAGAAACTCGCGACGGCGAAGAGCCTCGACAAGCTGATCGAGCTGCAATCCGACTATGCGAAGGCCGCCTATGAGGCCGCCATCGCCCGCGCCACCAAGATCGGCGAGCTTTATGCGGAGCTGTTCAAGGAGGCCTACAAGCCCTACGAGGCGAGCTTCGGCAAATTGGCGCCGGCAAAATAAGCCCGACTTCTGCCACCCAGACATGCAAAAGGCCCGGCCATGAGCCGGGCCTTTTCTATTGGACGCGGCGCTTACTGCGTCAGGCGCAACTGGCCGATTTCGGCAGCGATGCGGGCGAAGACGGGGCCGAGTTCGGAGGCCGAGCGCACGTCGTAATACATCGAGGTCTGGGTGGCGCAGCGGCGCAGAAGCGCGGCGTCGCCGTCGATGACCCGGATCGTGTAGAGGCGGATGCCGTTGGCCTTGACGTTGGCGCAGGCGAGGTCCGTCCGGGCGTCGATCTGCGATCCGTTGGTGGTCCAGCGGTTCTGCGTGTTGTCGCCATCGGTCAGCAGGATGATGATCCGCTCGAGATCGGGCTCCTGCGCCAGCGTGCGTGCCGTGGTGAGCGGCTGCGAGGGCGTCAGCATGTGGAAGCCCCAGACGAGGCCGATGGTGACGTTGGTATTGCCGGCCGGCGACATGGCATCGACCTTGGTCCGCAGGGCGGCCCAGTCGGTGGTCAGCGGCAGGATGGTGGTGAGCGCGCTGTTGGTGCAGTTGCGCGCCGGGAACAGGGTCGCCGCAACGCCTGTCGTCGGCGTCGTATCGGTGACGTCGTGGCTCTGGTCGCGGTCGGCGACGCAGCCGTTCCAGTTGCTGGCGTTCAGGCCGTTGACGCCTGCATAGGTCAGCCAGGATTCGTTCTTGTAGGTCGTGCCGATGCGGACCTGCAGGTCGAAGGGCACGATGCCGATGCGGATGGCGTCGGGCCGGTTCGAGACCGAGGCCATGGTGTTGATCAGGTTCTTGGCGGCATCCCGGAGGGCGGCCATCTTGCCCGAACTCGCCATCGAGCCCGTATTGTCGAGCACGAGGACGAGGTCGATCTTCTTGGTGCGCCACATCGCGCCGGCAGTGCCCGCAACCTGGAGGTTCGAGCCGCTGAGGATATTGGCGATCATCGGGTTGATCTGGCCCGAGCCCGTAACGCGGACCGAGGCGCCGTCCATCACCGCCGAGACGGTGACGTTGAACATCTCGGTCGGGTTGACGTTGCCCTCGACGATCTGGCGGGCGGCGGCGCTGAGATCGCCCGGCGTCTTGCCGTCCGCGACAAGGCGGGCGACGAACAGTGCGGCAGCGTCGAGGGCAGCCTGCAGGCGCGCCTGCTGCTGGCTCATCCGGCTGAGATCCACCGCCGCGCAGATCATCATCATGATCGGATACATGGCGACGGCGAAGGCGACGGCGATTGCGCCCCTTCGGTCCCGCGCGAACTCACGGAATTTCTTCAGCATCGGCTGATGCCCCCCAATCTGCGACCGGGGATGACAATAATGGGCACCAAATAAGCAAACGGAATCGGGCGTGATTCAATTATGGGAAGATGTTGCGGCCGCCGTTTACCTGAATTTCACCGTATCGTCGGCGATTTGCCAGCAAACGCATGGGAAGGCCACCTTCCGCAACGTCGCCTTACGTCAGGAGGGCATGTGTTGCTTCCGCAACGTCAGCCTGCCGCATCAAACTCTCGCCGACCAGCAGCGTCCGGATACCTACCTGTCTGAGGCGTAATACATCCGATGGGACAAAAATCCCGCTCTCGCCGACCACGATACGATCCGCGGGCACGCGCGGTGCGAGCCGCTCGGAGGTCTCCAGCGAGACCTCGAAGGACCGGAGGTCGCGGTTGTTGATGCCGATCAGCCGGGAGGGCAGGGCCAGCGCCCGGTCGAGTTCGGCATCGTCATGAACCTCGACCAGCGCGTCCATGCCGTAATCGGTGGCGGAGGCGATGAGGTCGGCGGCCAGGGCGTCGTCGACCGATGCCATGATGACGAGGATGCAGTCCGCACCCCAGGCGCGGGCCTCGGCCACCTGGTAGGTGTCGTGCATGAAGTCCTTGCGCAGCGCAGGCAGGGAGCAGGCGGCCCGCGCGTCGGTGAGGAATTCCGGGGCGCCCTGGAACGAGGGCGTGTCGGTCAGCACGGAAAGGCAGGCGGCGCCGCCGGCCTCATAGGCGCGCGCGAGCGCGGGCGGGTCGAAATCCGGCCGGATCAGGCCCTTGGACGGACTTGCCTTCTTGATCTCGGCGATCAGAGCCGTGCTGCCTGCCGCTATCTTCGCCTCGATGGCCTGCGCGAAGCCGCGGACGGGATCGGCGGCGCGGGCAGCCGCATCCACCACCCAGAACGGGCGCGAATGCTTGGCTGCGGCGATTTCCTCGCGCTTGTAGGCCTCGATTTGCTTGAGGATATCGGCCATGGGATCAGGTCGCGGATGAGACGGCGACGAGCCGGTCGAGCCTCGCCGCCGCGTGGCCCTCGTCGAGGGATTTCTGCGCCAGAGCGAAGCCGTCCGGCAGCGTCGCGGCGTTGCCGGCGACGACGAGGGAGGCCGCCGCATTCAGCGCGGCGACGTCACGATAGGCATTGCGCGCGCCCGCGAGGACTGCGCGCAGGGCAGCGGCGTTGAAAGCGGCATCGCCGCCTTTCAGGTCGGCCGGCGAGCAGGGCGCCAGGCCGACATCGCCCGGCGCGACCTCGAAGGTCGAGACGCTGCCGTTCTTCAGTTCGGCCACCTGGCTCGGGCCGGTGCCGGTCACCTCGTCGAGGCCATCGGAGCCGTGGACCACCCAGGCGCGCGAGGAGCCGAGATTGTTCAGCACCTCGGCGAGCGGGCGGACCCACTGTCCCGAATAGACGCCGACCATCTGGCGCTTCACGCCGGCCGGATTGGAAAGCGGTCCCAGCAGGTTGAAGATCGTCCGCGTGCCGAGTTCGACGCGCGTCGGGCCGACGAACTTCATCGCGGGGTGATGGGCCGGCGCGAACATGAAGCCGATACCGGCCTCGCGGATGCAGCGGGCGATAGCCTCGGGGCCGAGGTCGATCTTGACGCCAAGCGCCATCAGGCAGTCGGCCGCGCCGGATCTGGAGGACAGCGCGCGGTTGCCGTGCTTGGCGACCGGCACGCCCGCGCCCGCCACGATGAAGGCGGCGCAGGTGGAGATGTTGAGGGAGTGCGAGGCATCGCCGCCGGTGCCGACGACATCGACCGCGTCGGCAGGCGCCTCGACGGTCACCATCTTGGCGCGCATCGCCACGACGGCGCCGGTGATCTCGTCGACGGTCTCGCCGCGCACGCGCAAGGCCATCAGGAAGCCGCCGATCTGCGAGGGCGTGGCATCGCCCGACATGATCTGGTCGAAGGCGGTGACGGCCTCGTCCCGCGTCAGGGGCAAGCCGGTCGCGGCCTTGGCGATGAGGGTCTTGAACTGTTCCATCAGGGTCGCTTGTGGCTGCGGTTCCACTCGGATGCAAGGGCGAGGAAATTGCCGATCATGCGGTGGCCATGCTTGGAGGCGATGCTCTCGGGGTGGAACTGCACGCCATGGACCGGGCGCTGGCGGTGCATCAGGCCCATGATCACGCCGTCGTCGGATTCGGCGGTGATTTCCAGCGCCTCCGGCCAGCTGGCGCGGTCGACGGTCAGCGAATGGTAGCGCGTCGCCTGGAAGCGGCCGTTGATGCCGCGGAACACGCTGCGGCCGGAATGGCTGATCTCCGACACCTTGCCGTGCATCGGCTTCGGCGCGCGGATCACCGCGCCGCCGAAGACCTGGCCCATGGCCTGATGGCCGAGGCAGACGCCGAACATCGGGATCGTCTCCGACGCCTTGCCGATCAGTTCGAGGCAGATACCGGCTTCGTTCGGCGTGCAGGGGCCGGGCGAGAGCACGATGGCGTCGGGCTTCGCCGCGATCACGGCATCGGCCGTGGTCTTGTCGTTGCGGATCACCTCGACCTCCGGCCGGACGCCGTCGATCTCCTGCCCGCCGAGATAGTGGACGAGGTTCCAGGTGAAGCTGTCGTAATTGTCGATGAGGGTGATCTTCACTGGCCCCTCCCGGCGCGTGCGGCCGTCTTCACGGCCTCGTCGGCGGCATAGAGCAGGGCCTTGGCCTTGTTGACGCACTCGGCCTGTTCCATGGCGTTGACGCTGTCGGCGACGATGCCGGCGCCCGCCTGCACGTACATCTGCCCGTCCTTCACTACGGCGGTGCGCAGCACGATGCAGGTGTCCATGGCGCCGTTGGCGGAGAAATAGCCGACGCAGCCGGCATAGAGGCCGCGCTTTTCCTTCTCCAGTTCGTCGATGATCTGCATGGCCCGCACCTTGGGCGCGCCGGAGACCGTGCCTGCCGGGAAACCCGCGGCCATGGCGTCGATCAGGTCGTGCTTCGGATCAATGTCGCCTTCCACATTCGAGACGATGTGCATGACGTGGGAATAGTGCTCGAGGAAGAACTTGTCGGTCACCTCGACCGTGCCGATCTTCGAGACGCGGCCGACATCGTTGCGGCCGAGATCGAGCAGCATCAGATGCTCGGAACGCTCCTTCGGATCGGCGAGAAGCTCCTCTCCGAGGCGCTTGTCCTCGGCCGGCGTCGCGCCCCGCGGCCGGGTTCCGGCGATGGGGCGGATCGTGACGCGGCCATCCCTGACCCGCACCAGAATCTCCGGCGACGAGCCGGCTACGGAAAAACCGTCGAAGGCGAGATAGTACAGGAACGGCGAGGGGTTGACGCGCCTCAGCGCCCGATAGAGCGAGAACGGCGGAAGGGTGAACGGCGTCGAGAAGCGCTGCGACAGCACAACCTGGAAAATGTCGCCGGCCCCGATGTACTCCTTGGCGCGGTCGACCATGGCGGAATAGTCCGCCTCGCTCGTATTGGACACGAGGCCGGCCATGATCTCGGCGTGGTCGGGCAGGGGTGTCTGCTTGTCGAGCGGCGTGTCCAGCGCATCGACGACGCCGATCAGGCGATCCACGGCGCGGTCATAGGCGGCCTTCGCCGTCTGGCCCGCCTGCGCGCGCACCGGCGTCACCACCGTGATCTGGTCCTTCACCGCATCGAAGACGAGGACGACGGTCGGCCGGATGAACAGCGAATCCGGCAGGCCGAGCGGGTCCGGGCCGACATCCGGCAGATGCTCCATCTGCCGGACCATGTCGTAGCCGAGATAGCCGAAGACCCCGGCCGCCATGGGCGGCAGGTGCTCGGGGATGTCGATGCGGCTCTCCGCCAGCAGCTTGCGCAGTTCGGCGAGCGGCGCGTCGGGAAGCGGCGCAAAGGCGTTGCGGTCGGCGGCCGGCCGGCGGTTGACCTCCGCGACCTGCCCGCGGCAGCGCCAGATCAGATCCGGATCGAGGCCGAGAATGGAGTAGCGGCCCTTGATCGCGCCGCCCTCGACGGATTCCAGCAGGAAGGCGTTGGACTTCGCTCCGGCAATCTTCAGATAGGCCGAGACGGGCGTCTCCAGATCGGACACCAGCGTCGTCCAGACCACCTGCGGCCGGGCCGCGGCGTGGACGGGCTGGAAGGCCTCGAAGGCCGGTTCGATCTGCATGACGTCCTCATAGGCATGGCCCGTCCTTGTCTGGTTGCGGGCCTATTGCGCCGTTCCACCGATGGCGCGGGTAAGCTGGGTCTGGTTCACCGTCGAGCCAAAATCGCGCTGGAGCCGGCCGATATACTGGCCGAGCACGTCGTCCTCGATCGACTGCTGGAGCTGGTCGCGCGTGCGCTGGTCGAGCGCCGCATTGGCGGGGAGCACGATATCGCCGGTCACGAAGACGAGACGGTCGATGCCGTCGGCCGCCGGCGTATTGGCCGCCTGGCCCTTTGCGGTCGAGAACAGCCGCTGGACGGCGGTTGCGCCCCACGGGCCGTCCGTGCCGCTGCGGGGCAAAGCAGGCGTCGTCCTGACCTCGAGCGTCTTCGCCTGGGCGACCTCGGCGAGCGGCTTGCCGCCGGTGACCTCGGCGGTCATCTCCTCGGCGATCCGGCCGATGCGCTGGCGCACCTCGTCCTCGCGCCAGCGGGCCTCGACGCGGTCCTTGACCTCGTCGAGCGTGCGGTCGCGGGCGCGCGTGACGCCGGCGATCTCGTACCAGACCCAGAGGCCGGACTGGCGGTTGTTGACCGGCTCGTTCTCCAGGCCGACCTCGGCACGGAAGGCGGGTGCTAGGAATTCGCTGGCGCCGACGAGGTTGAGTTGGACGCCCGCGGGGTCGCTGCCCTGCGCGTCGACGGCGTCGACGGTCGTCACCGACAGGCCGACTTTCGCGGCGATATCGGCCAGCGGCAGGCCGGAGGAGCGCTCGCGCTCGATCCGGTCGTGCAGGTCGTTGACGGCGCCGCGCGCCATGTTGCGGGCGATGGTGAGGCGCGCCTGCTCGCGGGCCTGGTCGGCATTGAACGCGTCGATCGTGGTGACGCGCAGCAGCAGGGTGCCGAAGGCGCCGCGCACGGGCTCGCTGACCACGTTCTCCGCGAGCGCAAAGGCGGCATCGCGCACGGCCGGGTCAGTGACCTGCGAGCGCGCCAGATGGCCGATGGCGAGGTCGGAGGGAGCGATGTTCCGCTCCTTGGCGAGATCGTCGAAGGACAGGCCTTCCTTGATCTTCGCGGCGGCGGCGGCGGCCTCCTCGGCATTCGGGAAGGTGATCTGCTGGATGGTGCGGCGTTCGGTGGTCTCGCGCAGGCGCGCGACTTCCTGTTCGATCTGCTCCGCGGGAACCTGCTGGAAGCCGGTCTGTTCGTCGGGCGACAGCGTCAGCAGGACGAGCTTGCGGTATTCCGGCGCGCGGAAGGACGTCTTGTTGGCGTCGAAATAGGCCTGCAGGGCTGCGGCGTCGGGGGCGGGGATGTCGCCGACCTGCGCGGAGCCGACCACGACATATTGCGCGGTGCGGGTTTCGTTCTGGAAGCGCGTCATCGCGTCGATCAGCGCCTGCGGCGTGCCCATCCGGTCAGAAACGGCGCCGGCGATCTGCTGGCGCACGGCGAGGCGGCGCTCGAGGTCGATATAGACCGGCTCGGTATAGCCGTTCTGGCGCAGCAGCTCCTGGAAGGCGGTGCGGTCGAACTGGCCGGTCGGGCCGCGGAAGGAGGGCGTCGACACGATGCGGGTGCGGATGGTGTCGTCGTCGATGCCGAGGCCGAGCTGGCGGCCGCGCTCGTCCAGCGTCGCCTCGGTGAGAAGCTGGCCGAGAATGCGCTGGTCGAGACCGAACTGGCGCGCCTGGTCCGGCGTCACGCCGCGGCCGAGCATCCGGCCGAGATTCTGGACCTCGCGGTTATAGGCGGTCTGGAACGTCTGGACCGAGATCTGCGTGCTGCCGACCTGGGCGAGGGTGGTGGACGTGCCGCCCCGGAAGATGTCGCCGATGCCCCAGACCGCGAAGCTCGCGACGAGCAGGCCCATGAGCGCTATCAGCACGAAGCGCATCACGCCTTTGGCGAAGGTGTTGCGAAGGCCGGTCAGCATGCCGGTCGATTCTCCGGAAGGCGGCTCCTGGCCGAAGCCGGACACCGCGAAGGGGTCTGAAAAAGTCGGCGGAGCATAGTGACCGGCCCCTAGCGGAGCAAGCAGGCGGGATATCGCAGTTCGGGGTGCCGAAGGTGGCGCCCGCGGGAGGGTTCTGCTAGTCAGCCGCGACCTGCCCCATGGAGGAACCGAATGAGCGTCCGCCCCCTCGTCGCCGGCAACTGGAAGATGAACGGAACGCGCGCGGCGCTCAAGGAACTGGGCCTTATGGCCGAAGGCTATGACGCCGCGCTCCGCGCGAAGGTCGAGCTGATGATCTGCCCGCCGGCTCCGCTGCTCTTCCTCGCCGCCGCGGCCGCCATCGGCACGCGCATCGGCATCGGCGCGCAGGATTGCCACGCGGAAGCGTCGGGCGCCTTTACCGGCGAGATTTCGGCCGAGATGGTCGCGGATGCGGGCGCGGGCGCGGTGATCGTCGGCCATTCGGAGCGCCGGCAATATTCCAAGGAGACGGACGCGGTGGTTGAGGCCAAGGCGCGGGCGGCGATCCGCGCGGGGCTCGCGGCCATCGTCTGCGTCGGTGAGACGCGCGCGGAGCGCGAGGCCGGCAAGACGCTGGGCGTGGTCGGGCGGCAGGTCGCCCGCTCCGTGCCCGAGGGTGCGACGCCCGCCACCGTCATCGTCGCCTACGAGCCGGTCTGGGCCATCGGCACCGGGCTGACGCCGACCGTCGCCGACGTCGCCGAGGTTCATGCCCTGATCCGCAAGAAGCTGACCGGCCGGCACGGCAAGCAGGCCGCGGGCATCCGCATCCTCTATGGCGGTTCGGTGAAGCCGGCCAATGCCAAGGAGCTCATGGCCGTGCCGAATGTTGACGGCGCGCTGGTCGGGGGGGCGAGCCTCAAGGCGGCCGATTTCCTCGCCATCGCTGCAGCCTACCGGTAAGGGGCGCAGGCGATGGAGCCGGCCCGCCTCAAGATCCTGCTCTGGATCGTCGCGGTCGGCTTCTTCATGCAGACGCTGGATTCGACCATCGTCAACACGGCGCTGCCGTCGATGGCGCGTTCGCTGGGCGAGAGCCCGCTCAACATGCATTCCGTGGTGATCGCCTATTCGCTCACCATGGCCATGCTGATCCCGGCCTCGGGCTGGCTCGCCGACCGCTTCGGCACGCGCACGGTCTATCTCGCCGCCATCGTGCTGTTCGTCGCGGGCTCGCTTGCCTGCGCCAGTTCGCAGACGCTGATGCAGCTTGTCGCGGCCCGCGTGGTGCAGGGCGCGGGCGGCGCCATGCTCCTGCCGGTCGGCCGTCTCGTCGTGCTGCGCAACGTGCCGCGCGACCAGTTCCTCGCCGCCATGAGCTTTGTTGCCATTCCCGGCCTGATCGGGCCGCTGATCGGCCCGACGCTCGGCGGCTGGCTGGTTCAGGCCGCCTCCTGGCACTGGATCTTCCTGATCAACCTGCCGGTCGGCATCGTCGGCGCGGCGATGACCTGGCTGTACATGCCGGACAACCGGGCCGTCTCGGCGGGCCGTTTCGACATGATCGGCTACCTGCTGCTGTCGGTCGGCATGGTGGCGCTGTCCTTCTCGCTCGACGGCGTGGCCGAACTCGGCATGGAACGCGCGACCGTGCTGGTGCTGCTGATCTTCTCCTTCGCCCTGATCATCGCCTACGGCCTGCATGCCCAGCGGCGGCCGGACCCGCTGTTCCCGCTCAGCCTGTTCCGCATCCACACCTATACGGTCGGCCTGCTCGGCAACCTGTTCGCGCGGATCGGCTCGGGCGCCATGCCCTTCCTGCTGCCGCTGCTGCTGCAGATCGGCCTTGGCCGTTCGCCCATGGAAGCCGGCATGATGATGCTGCCGGTCGCGGCCATGGCCATGACCGCCAAGCGCATCGTGCCTGCCCTGATCGAGCGCCACGGATACCGGCGGGTGCTGGTCTGCAACACCATTCTCGTCGGCTGCCTGATGGCGAGCTTCTCGCTGTCGCCGACCCTGCCGCTCTGGGCCATGCTGATCCAGCTCGGCCTCTATGGCGGGGCCAACTCGATTCAGTTCACCGCCATGAACACGGTCACGCTGCGCGATCTCGACGCCGCGGGGGCGGGGAGCGGCAACAGCCTGTTCTCGATGGTGCAGATGCTGTCGATGAGCCTCGGCGTGACGGTTGCCGGGGCGCTGCTCGCAGCCTTCTCCAGCTATTTCGGCCGGGCGACGCCGGTCGAGGCGCTCAGCGCCTTCCGCGCGACCTTCGTGTGCATCGGCCTCATCACCTGCGCCTCGGCCTGGATCTTCTGGCAGCTCGCGCCCGGGATCAAAGGCGGCAAGGCCCATACGGAGCCGGGCGAGGCTGGCTAGGGGCCGAAGGCTTCCTATATGGGGCGCTGGCCGGTTGCAGCGGGGTAGGCAAGCCGGAACCGATCGTGTAGAGACCCGCATTCTTTCAACGACAGGACCGTTTCGCGGCCATGCAGTCGGTTGTTCTCGTCATCCACCTGATGATCGTGCTCGCGCTGATCGTCGTGGTGCTTCTCCAGCGCTCCGAAGGCGGCGGCCTCGGCATGGGCGGAGGCGGCAATTTCATGTCGTCGCGCGGCACGGCCAACGTGCTGACGCGCGCGACGGCCATTCTCGCGGGCGCGTTCTTCTTCACCTCGATCGTGCTGGCGGTGCTGGCGACGCAGGGACGCTCGTCCCGCTCGCTGCTCGACCGTCCCGCGACCTCCGGCCCGGCCGCGCCGGCGGCTCCCACGGCTCCCGCCGTGCCGGGCGCCCCGCAGGTGCCGCAGTCGGGCGGCGGGCAGGGCGGCACCGGCATGCTGGAAGGCCTGCGCGGCATGTCGCAACCGCCGACGCCGGGCGGCGCTCCGCAGCCGCCGGCGCCCACGCCGCAGCAGTAATCTGGGGACGGGAGGCTTTTCCTCCCGCCCGGCCGTTGCCCGAACGGGGCGACGAGCGCATGACGCATCGCACCAGGGGCCGGGCGACCGGCCCTTCTCTTTTGTCTGGGGGAGAAGAGGCAGCCACGCGCTTGCCTTGCTACCCGAATCGGCCGTGGCGCTTTAAAGAAGGGGCCCCATGACGCGGTATATTTTCATCACCGGCGGCGTGGTCTCGTCCCTCGGCAAAGGTCTGGCTTCAGCGGCCCTCGGCGCGCTCCTGCAGGCGCGTGGCTACACGGTCCGCCTGCGCAAGCTCGACCCCTATCTCAACGTCGATCCGGGCACGATGAGCCCGACGCAGCACGGCGAGGTCTTCGTGACCGACGACGGCGCCGAGACCGACCTCGACCTTGGCCATTACGAGCGCTTCACCGGCCGGCCGGCGACGCGGCAGGACAACATCACCACCGGCCGCATCTACCAGGACATCATCGCCAAGGAGCGGCGCGGCGACTATCTCGGCGCGACCATCCAGGTCATTCCGCACGTTACCGACGCCATCAAGGACTTCGTGCGCACCGGCAACGAGGGCATCGACTTCGTGCTGGTCGAGATCGGCGGCACGGTCGGCGATATCGAGGGCCTGCCGTTCTTCGAGGCGATCCGCCAGCTCTCCAACGAACTGCCCGAGGGCGACAGCATCTTCGTCCACCTGACGCTGCTGCCGTTCATCGCCTCGGCGGGCGAGCTGAAGACCAAGCCGACCCAGCATTCCGTGCAGGAACTGCGCTCCATCGGCATCGCGCCGGACATCCTGCTCTGCCGCTGCGACCGGCCGATCCCGGAAGGCGAGCGCAAGAAGCTGGCGCTGTTCTGCAACGTCAAGCCGTCCGCGGTGGTCGAGGCGCGCGACGCCGCCTCCATCTACGACGTGCCGCTCGCCTATCATAAGGCCGGGCTCGACACCGAGGTGCTGCGCTCCTTCGGCATCGAGGCCAAAGCCGAGCCGGACATGCGCCGCTGGGCGGATGTCTCTAGCCGAGTCCACAACCCCGAGGGCGAGGTCAACATCGCCATCATCGGCAAGTACACGGGCCTGAAGGACGCGTACAAGTCGCTGATCGAGGCGCTGGCCCATGGCGGCATGGCCAACCGGGTCAAGGTCAATCTCGAATGGATCGAGAGCGAGGTCTTCGAGCACGAGGACCCGTCGCCCTACCTGCAGGACGTCCACGGCATTCTCGTGCCCGGCGGCTTCGGCCAGCGCGGCGCGGAGGGCAAGATTCGTGCGGCGCGCTTCGCCAGGGAGCGCAAGGTGCCCTATTTCGGCATCTGCTTCGGCATGCAGATGGCCGTGATCGAGGCGGCGCGGAACCTCGCGGGTGTCGGCAATGCCAATTCCACCGAGTTCGGCCCGACGCCTGAGCCGGTGGTCGGCCTGCTGACCGAATGGCTGAAGGGCAACGAGCTCCAGAAGCGCAGTTCGGGCAGCGATCTCGGCGGCACGATGCGCCTCGGCGCCTTCACGGCGCATCTGAAGCCGGATTCGAAGATCGCCTCGATCTACCGCTCCGACGTCATTTCCGAGCGCCACCGGCACCGCTACGAGGTCAATCTCGACTATCGCAAGCGGCTCGAGGACAACGGCCTCGTCTTCACGGGACTGTCGCCTGACGGCGTGCTGCCGGAGACGATCGAATATCCGGACCATCCCTGGTTCATCGGCGTGCAGTACCATCCCGAGCTGAAAAGCCGGCCCTTCGACCCGCACCCGCTGTTCCGCTCGTTCATCGAGGCGGCCAAGGTGCAGTCGCGGCTCGTCTGATGCGCGCCGGCGCGGCCGTGGTCGGGGCGGCGATCGTCGCGGCTGCCAGCCTCATGGCCTATCTCTGGAATTCCGGTGGCGAATGCGGCGATGCGCCGGTCTACCGCTCGGTCGAAGCCTGTGTGACCAGCGGGCGGAGTGCGAGCGCCTGCGCCGACCTGATGCGGCAGGCCGATGCCGCGCTCGCCCGTTCCGGGCCGGTCCACAACACCCGCGAGCAATGCGAAGACCGCTTCGTGACATGCCAGGGAAGCATTGGCGCGACAGGCTTTGCGCCGCGCGCCCAGGGTTTTTGCGTCAGACGTGGACCATCCGAGACCGTCGTGCCGATCTTCGGCCCGAGAGGTAGCGGCTGACGCAAGGCCGGGCTAGCATCGACCGCCTATCACTCAGGGGAAATCGATGAGCATTGCAGACTATCTTTCGGGATTTCCTGCCTTTATCGCCCATTTTATTCTGGCCATCGGCTATCTCGTCGCTTACCTCGCCATCTATACGGCCGTGACGCGACACGACGAGATCGCGTTGCTGAAACAGGGCAATATCGCCGCCGCCATCGCGCTCGGCGGCAGCGTCCTCGGCTTCTCCCTGCCGCTTGCGGCCTCCGTCGAATATTCCGAATCGATCCTCGACAATGCCCTCTGGGCGATGGTCTCGCTGGTCGTGCAGATCGGCGTCTATCTCTTGATCAAGCTGCCGATGCGCGACCTGAACCGGCGCATCGAGAACGGCGAAATCGCCACGGCCCTCATCTTCGCGGCCCTCTCCATCTCCGCCGGCCAGCTCGCGGCCGCGTCGATGACGACGTGAGGAGGGCGCGATGACCGACAGTCCGTCACCCGGCCCAGAACCGGAACGCAAACGCTCGCTTCTTCTCTCGCCCGTCGGCATCGGCGCCATGGCGCTGCTCGGCACCGGCACATTCGCCGCCACCAACGGCTTCGGCCTCGGCGGCCGGCCCTGCACGACGCAGCAGGTCGCGACCTCGGCGGAACAGTGCCAGGCGCTCGGCGGCGGGGCCGGTTGCGCGGCAGCCTTTGCAGGCGGCGCGCAGGCCGTCGGCCTCAGCCGCTCCGGTAGTTCGTCCTGGACCCCGCAGCCGCTGCGCGCTTTGCCCGGCGGCACCTACCAGACCATGGCCGGCAGCGCCTTCACGGCCAATTCCTGCTCGCGTTCGTCGTCGAGCCGGTCGTCGTCCTCCAGCTACTTCTGGGGCGGTTCGTCCGGGCGGTCGTCCTCGGGCGTCAGCTCGGGTTCGTCGTCCGTGTCGCGCAGCGGCTTCGGCTCCACCTCCCGCGGCTTCTCAGGGGGCGGCTGACATGCAGCGCATCGCCATGGCGGAGCGGCCGAACTGGCGCGACTCGGCCGCCGAGTTCGGCTTCGACTACGCCCATCCCGACGGCCAGCGCTACTGGGACGAGCGCGCCGCCTATATGTTCACGCTGCGCGAGATCGAGGACGATGTGGAGGCCGCGACCAGCGAAATGGTCGGCCTCTGCGGCGAGTTCGTCGGCAAGGTCGTCAGGGACGAGGCCTATCTGAAGCGGCTGAACATCCCGGAAACCCACTGGGAATGGATCGCCGAGAGCTGGGATCGTTCCGATCCCAGCCTCTATGGCCGGTTCGACTTCGTCTATGGCGATGGCGGGCCGGCGAAGCTCCTGGAGTTCAACGCGGACACGCCGACCGCGCTCTACGAGGCCGCGGTGTTTCAGTGGTACTGGCTGGAGGACCGGATCAAGGCCGGCGCGCTGCCGGAGGCCGCCGACCAGTTCAACAGCCTGCACGACAAGCTGATCGCGCGGTTCACGGCGATGAAGCGTCAGGGCACCGTGTACCTGACCGCCTTCTCGGCGGAGACCGAAGACCGCAAGACGGTGGAATATCTCGGCGAGCTCGCGCAGGAGGCGGGGCAGCCGGTCGAGCTGATCGACATTTCCGATATCGGCCTCGACGGCACCGGGCGCTTCGTCGACGAGAAGAACCGCACCATCCATTCGATCTTCAAGCTCTATCCCTGGGAATGGCTGCTGGCCGAACAGTTCGGCGAGGCGCTGCCGAATGCCTCGACCATCTGGATCGAGCCGCCGTGGAAGATGCTGCTCTCGACCAAGGCGCTGATGCCGGAGCTCTGGAAGCTCGCGCCGGGCCACCCGAACCTGCTGGAATCCTATTACGAGGGCGATCCGGCAGCGGCGAATCTCGGCAAGGACTATGTCGCCAAGCCGATCTTTTCGCGCGAGGGCGCCAATGTCGAAATCCGCAAGGGCGGCGTCACCGTCGCCGCGCCTGAGGGACCCTACGACACCTTGCCGCGCATCGTTCAGGCGCTGGCGCCGGACGTGGTGTTTGACGGAATGCGGCCGGTGATCGGCTCGTGGATCGTCGATACCGAGCCGGCCGGCATCGGAATCCGCGAGGACAAGGGCCTCGTCACCGGCAACCGCTCCTGCTTCGTGCCGCACGCCATCGTCGGTTGATCGCGACGGCCCGAGGCCCCATCTCGGGTTGATCGCAGGGGGCGGGTCTGCCAGAAGGCCCGTTTCCGGAGCCGCCCGCCGGGCCGGCAGGAGATCGACAGTCGTGATCGCAGCCCTTGAACAGGCCACCGTCTCCGTCGGCGGCGTCAGTTTCGGCAACCGCCTGCCGCTGGCGCTGATCGCCGGACCCTGCGCCATGGAGAGCCGCGCCCACGCGCTGGAGGTGGCTTCCGCGCTGAAGGAGATCACGGACAGGGTCGGCATCGGGCTCGTCTACAAGTCGTCCTTCGACAAGGCCAACCGGACCTCCGGCAAGTCCTCGCGCGGCATCGGCCTGAAGGCGGCCATGCCGATCTTCGCCGAGGTCAAGGAGAAGCTCGGCCTGCCGGTCGTCACCGACATTCATGAGATCGACCAGTGTGTGCCGGTGGCCGAGGTGGCCGATATCCTGCAGATACCCGCCTTCCTGTGCCGGCAGACCGACCTTCTGGTCGCCGCCGCGAGGACCGGACGGGTCGTGAACGTCAAGAAGGGCCAGTTCCTCGCGCCGTGGGACATGGCCAATGTCGCCGCCAAGGTGACGGAAGCGGGCAATCCGAACGTCATGGTGACCGAGCGCGGCGCCTCCTTCGGCTACAACACGCTGATTTCCGACATGCGGGCGCTGCCGATCATGGCCGAGACCACCGGCGCGCCGGTGATCTTCGACGCCACCCATTCGGTGCAGCAGCCGGGCGGCAAGGGCTCGTCCTCGGGCGGCCAGCGCGAATATGTGCCGGTTCTGGCGCGGGCAGCGGTGGCGGTGGGCGTCGCGGGCGTCTTCATCGAGACCCACCCGGACCCGGACAAGGCGCCCTCGGACGGGCCGAACATGGTGCCGCTGAAGGAGATGGAAGGGCTCTTGAAGACCCTCGTCGCCTTCGACCGGCTGGCGAAGGGCTTCGCCTGAGCCCACAATCGCGCGGCCTCGAATCGGATTCTTCCATGACCGAACGCTCCTGCCTCTCCATCGTGCTCGCGGCGGGCGAGGGCACGCGGATGAAATCCGCGAAGCCCAAGGTTCTTCACGAGGTGGCAGGCCTGTCCATGCTCGGTCACGTGCTGCGGGCGGTTGCAGCAGCGGGCGGCACGGCGGCGGCGGTCGTTGTCGGCCCCGGGCGCGATGATGTCGCCGCCGAGGCGCGCCGGCTGGTGCCCGATGCTTCCGTGCATGTGCAGTCCGAGCGGCTCGGCACGGCGCATGCGGTGCTGCATGCCGAGGAGGTGCTGGCGCGCGGCTATGACGACGTTATCGTCGCGTTCGGCGACACGCCGCTCGTGACGGCAGAGACCTTCGCGAAGCTGCGCGCGGGGCTGGCCGACGGCGCGGCGGTGGTCGCGCTCGGCTTCGAGGCCGCCGATCCCTATGGCTACGGCCGGCTGGTGGTGGAGGGCGGCGCGCTTCTCGCCATCGTCGAGGAGCGTGAGGCGACCGATGAGCAGCGCGCCATCACGCTGTGCAATGGCGGGCTGATGGCGCTGTCGGGCGCCTATGCCGCCGAGATCCTGAAATGGATCGGCAATGCCAATGGCAAGGGCGAATACTACCTGACCGACGCCGTGGCCATCGCCCGGAACATGGGCCTGCGCGCCGCCTTCGTCACCGCGGCGGAGGAGGATGTGCACGGCGTCAACGACCGCGTGCAGCTCGCCGCGGCAGAGCTGATCCTGCAGGCGCGCCTGCGCGAGGCGGCCATGCGCGCCGGCGTGACCATGACCGCGCCCGAGACGGTGTTTCTCGCCTTCGACACGGCTTTCGGCCGCGATGTGACGCTGGAGCCGCATGTCGTGGTCGGACCGGGCGTCGCCGTCGAGGACGACGTCACGATTCGCGCCTATTCGCATATTGCCGGCTGCCATATCGCCAGGGGTGCCGTCGTCGGGCCCTTCGCCCGTATCCGTCCCCGGAGCCGGATCGGGGAGGGCGCCCATATCGGCAATTTCGTCGAGGTGAACAGGACCGCAATCGGCGCCAAGGCCGAGGCCAACCATCTCGCCTATCTCGGCGATGCCACCGTCGGGGCGGGCACCAATATCGGGGCCGGCACCATCACCTGCAATTTCGACGGGGCCGACAAGAACCCGACCGTCATCGGCCGCGATGTCTTCGTCGGCTCCAATTCGACGCTGGTAGCGCCGCTGACCATCGGCGACGAGGTGCTGATCGCGGCCGGCTCTACCATCACGCAGGATGTCGCGGACGGCGAACTCGCCTTTGGCAGGCCGCGACAGGCCGCGCTGCCGGGGCGGGGGGCGGAAAAGATCCGCTCCAACAAGGTGCGTCGCGCCGAGCGCAAGGCGAAGGAACTGGCCGCCAAGGTCTGAGCCCCCGGCGGATTGCGGGGTTTTCGCCGCCGGGTGGCGTTTCCCGCGGCTTGCACGTCATCCTCTGATCGATCCTTGCGCCGCGCCGCGGACAGCCTGTCTCATATCGTCACAGCATTTCATTTCCCGGTGGTATCCACCCGCCGTTAAACCCCCTTTGACGCTGGACCGCTTATGAATGAGCGGATTCGGGGCGATCTGGAGCCAAAACGCATGTGCGGGATCATCGGCATCCTCGGCAAGGAGCCCGTCGCGGGCCAGCTCGTCGACAGCCTCAAGCGGCTCGAATATCGCGGCTACGACTCGGCCGGCGTCGCCACGCTGGAGGGCGGCGTGCTGACGCGCCGGCGCGCGGAAGGCAAGCTGCGCAACCTCGAGGCTGCGCTCGCCAAGGCGCCGCTATCGGGGACCATCGGCATCGGCCATACGCGCTGGGCGACCCACGGCGCGCCGACCGAGACCAATGCCCACCCCCATGCCTCGGAAGGCGTGGCGGTTGTCCATAACGGCATCATCGAGAATTTCCGCGAGCTCCGGCATGAGCTGGAAGCCAAGGGCGTGGTCTTCTCGACGCAGACCGACACCGAGACGGTGGCCCATCTGGTCGGGCACGAGATGAAGTCGGGCAAGAGCCCCGCGGATGCGGTCGGAGCGGTGCTGCCGCGCCTGCGCGGCGCCTTTGCGCTCGCCTTCGTCTTCGAGGGCAACGAGAACCTGCTGATCGGCGCCCGCAAGGGCTCGCCGCTGGCCGTCGGCTATGGCGAAGGCGAGATGTATCTCGGCTCGGACGCCATCGCGCTGGCGCCCTTCACCTCCGCCGTCGCCTATCTGGAAGAAGGCGACTGGGCGATCCTCGACCGGACCTCGGTCGAGATTCGCGACGAGATGGGCCACGTCGTGCAGCGTCCGGTGATCCGTTCCTCGGCGACCGCCTTCCTGGTCGACAAGGGCAACCACAAGCACTTCATGCTCAAGGAAATCTACGAGCAGCCCGAGGTCGTGGCGCGCACGACGGCGCATTACCTCGACATGGCCAGCGGCAAGGTGCGCCTACCGGCCGACCTGCCGTTCGACTGGGCGAACCTGCCGCGCATCTCGATCGCTGCCTGCGGCACGGCCTATCTCGCCGGCCTGACCGCCAAATACTGGTTCGAGCGGTTCGCGCGCATCCAGGTCGACATCGATATCGCCTCGGAATTCCGCTATCGCGAGACGCCGATGGTGCCGGGCGGGCTGATGATCGTCGTGTCGCAATCGGGCGAGACGGCCGATACGCTCGCCTCGCTGCGCTACGCCAAGGAGAACGGCCAGCACGTGCTCGCGGTGGTCAACGTGCCGACCTCGACCATCGCGCGCGAGGCCCACATCGTCATGCCGACTTTGGGCGGGCCGGAGATTGGCGTCGCCTCGACCAAGGCCTTTACCTGCCAGCTCGCCGTGCTCGCTTCGTTGGCAATTGCCGCCGGCAAGGCGCGCGGCTTCGTCAATGCCGACGACGAGGACAAGCTGGTGCGCGCCATGATGGAGGCGCCGCGCTACATGAACGAAGCGCTGAAGCTGGAAGAGCATATTTCCGGCATCGCCAAGGCGCTGTCGAAGGCGCGCGACGTGCTCTATCTCGGCCGGGGCACCTCCTATCCCATCGCGCTCGAAGGCGCGCTGAAGCTGAAGGAGCTGTCCTATATCCATGCGGAGGGCTATGCGGCGGGCGAGCTCAAGCACGGCCCCATCGCGCTGATCGACGAGACCATGCCGGTCGTTGTCATCGCGCCCTTCGACAAGGTCTACGAGAAGAGCGTCTCCAACATGCAGGAGGTCGCGGCGCGCGGCGGCCAGATCATCCTCATCACCGATGAGAAGGGCGCCGAGCACGCCGAGGTCGATACGGTCGCGACCATCGTCCTGCCGGACGTGCCGGCGACCATCGCGCCGCTGGTCTATTCGGTGCCGATCCAGCTTCTCGCCTATCACACGGCGGTGGAGATGGGCACGGATGTCGACCAGCCGCGCAATCTCGCCAAAAGCGTCACGGTGGAGTGACGCGTCTTGCCAAAAGCGTCACCGTGAAGTGACGCGTCTTGCGGGGAACCGGCGTCACGGTGGAGTGACGCTTCACACGGCCTTGCGCAGCACGATCATCCGGCCGAGGACCACGGCCAGATAGGCCAGGAACAGCACCGCGAGCGTGGCGGGCATGCCGTGCGGCGACCAGAGGTCCATGCCCGCGCCGGCAAGCGGCGGGCCGACGATCAGGCCGATCGAATACATGACGACGAAGGCGGCATTGGCCTGCGCAAGGTCGGCGCCACGGAACCGGCTGCCGAGATGGGCAAGGCCCACCGTGTAGAGCCCGGTGACGATGCCGCCCCACAGGAACAGGAGCGCCATCAGCTCGACCTTCGAGAGCGGCACGAGCGCCATGGCGGCCATGCCGGCCGCGCCGGTGGCGGCGCAGCACAGCAGCACCCAGCGGCGGTCGACGCGGTCGGCGACGAGGCCGATGGGAATCTGGAACAGGACGTTGCCGAGCACGAAGGCGGAGATGAGCGAGACTGCGCCCATTGCGTCGAGGCCGATGGCGATGCCGTAGAGCGGCAGGAGCGCGATGGCGCCGGTCTCGGCCGCACCGAAGGCGAGGGCAGCGAGCGTTCCCGCCGGGGCCGCCCACAGGAAGCTCATGACGCCGCTGGTGGGCTTGTCCTCGATGGCTGGAGCCTTGCCGCCTGCGAACAGGACAGGCAATGCGGCGAGCGCGAACAGGGCCGCGCCGGCGAAATAGGGCGCGGGGCCGGACGTGCCGACCAGTGCCAGCACCTGCGGGCCGGTGGCAAAGCCGATGGAGAGCGCCGTCGCATAGGCGCCGAGCACGAGCCCGCGGCGGCCCTCGGGCGCGGCGGCATTGATCCAGTATTCGGAGAGGACGAAGAGCACCGCGAGCGACGCGCCGAGCAGGAAGCGCAGCGGGAACCAGAGCCAGATGGGGCCGGCTACCTGGAAGGCCAGAAGCGAGACGACGCCTAGCGCGATTGCCGCGCTCAGCACGGACTGCATGCCGAACCGGCGCGCCCATCCCGAGATGAACGGCGCGCAGGCGACGGTGGCAACGCCGCCCATGGCCGTGTTGAGCCCGATCAGCGTGCGCGAGGCGCCTTTGGCGTCGAGGGCGAAGGACAGGAGCGGGATCGACAGCGACAGGCCGATGCCGACCGCAACGATGCACGCGACTGCCGCGCCGATGGAGACGATGGTCTCGCGTGAAAAGGTTTCGGTGGGCGGGGCTGACGCGGTCATGAGGCCGCCTCACATGGCCCGGCGACAGGATCGTGACAAGCCCCGAGCGGATGGCGGCAGGTCAGCCCTGCTCGCCTGCCGTCGTGCGTGTCGGTCGACCTGCCGTCAGTCGATCAACTCGCGCCGGAATTCCTTGCGGATCATGTAGTAGAACGGCACCGGCAGGAGCGGCGAAAAGCCCTTGGAGATGCGCTCGCCGAGTTCCTCCAGCACCACCGTCGTGATGGTCGGGAGGTCTTCCTTGAGGGCTTCTTCAAGGGTGAGCCATTTCAGCTCGGTCAGTTCCGCATGCGGGCCGACGATGCCTTCGAGGCGGTGGACGATCTTGTCGGCATCGCAGGCGAAGAACCGCGTGTCGAAGCGCTTGGGACGGCGCGGCGGGGTGATGGCGCGGGCGACGAAGTGCAGCGATTCGAGGTCGGGGAAGACGCCGTGCTCGGCGAAGGCTTCCCAGCCTTTCGGCACGGTCTCGGGCTTGCCGGCATCGCGGGTGCCGAGCAGGAGGCCGGTCTCCTCGCAGGTCTCGCGGATGGCGGTGAGCGCCAGCGAGCGCGCGCGCGACATCGAGGGGCGCTGCACGCGGGCCATCAGCCGCGCCTGCGCCCGGTCGTCGAGCGTGCCGTAGACCGGCATGGCGCGGTCATCGGGGTCGCGCCGGCCGCCGGGGAAGACGAACTTGCCCGGCATGAACTTCAGGTCGTCCCGGCGCTTGCCCATCAGCACCTTCGGCTTCACGCCGGTGCGGTCGATGAGGATGAGCGTCGCTGCGTCGACGGGCTTCTGGTTGGCCCAGCGCTGTTCGCGTTCGGTCTTGGTCAGGCGCTCTGCGAGCGCGACGCCCTTGTCGCTCATACGGGGATGACTGCCTTGGCGGGGTTGGCGAACTTGCGGTCTTCCTCGGCTTCGGCGCTGTTCTCGTCGAAGCCGTGCATGCGCAGGGCCCATTGGAAGCCGACGACGGCTCCCTTGATCGGCGGGAGCATCACCAGCGACATGACCAGCGTCAGAGGCAGCCAGAGGACGAAATGGATCCACAGCGCCGGCTCGTAGCGCAGTTCCAGCCACATCAGCATGGGCACGACGATATGGCCGACGACCATGATGGTCAGGTAGGGCGGGGCGTCGTCCGCGCGGTGATGGGACAGAACCTCGCCGCAATGGTCGCAGGCCGGCGTCACCTTCAGGTAGGAGGTGAACAGGCGGCCCTCGCCGCAGGCCGGGCAGCGGCACATCAGGCCGCGGCGAACCGCCTGCCAGACATTGCGGGCAGGGCGCTCCACCGGCTGTTCGATCGGTTGGCCATGCAGGATCTGGACGCTCATTTCTTGCGGCCCTTCTTCTTCCAGGGTGGCTTGGACGGCCGGTCGCCCGGCCGCGCGCGCCGCCCGTCTGAGAAGCCGTCGTCGCGCCTGTCGCGGCGTATGTGCCCCCCGCGACCGCCCGGCGCAACCCCGGCGCGGCCATCGCTCATCAGTTCGAAACGCAGGGCTCCGGCGACCGGGGCGGCCTCGACCAGCTTGACCGTCACGGTATCGCCGAGGCGGTAGGTTTCGCCGGTGCGGGTGCCGACGAGGGCCTGCAGCCCCTCTTCGTAGCGGAAATAGTCGCCGCCGATGGTGGCGGCAGGCACGAAGCCGTCGGCTCCCGTGTCGTCGAGCTTCACGAACAGGCCCGAGCGGGTCATGCCCGAGATGCGCGCGCCGAAAATATCGCCGACCCGGTCGGCGAGGTGGGCCGCGATCAGCCTGTCGATGGTCTCGCGCTCGGCCGCCATGGCACGGCGTTCGGCGGCGGAGATTTCCGCGGCGATCTCGGCGAGCGCCGCCGCCTGTCCGTCCGCGAGGCCGTCACTGGCGGCGCCACCTTGCGCAAGGCCGAGCGAGCGGATCAGGCCGCGATGGACGATCAGGTCGGCATAGCGGCGGATCGGCGAGGTGAAATGCGCGTAGCGGCGCAGGTTCAGGCCGAAATGGCCGATATTCTCCGGCGAATATTCCGCCTGGCTCTGCGAGCGCAGCACGACCTGGCTGACCAGTTCGGTGGAATCGGTGCCTTTCGCCCGCGCGAGGATCTGGTTGAAGTTCGAGGGCCGGAGCAGCGCCGCCTTGGGCAGCGCGATGTCCATGGTCTTCAGGAATTCCTTCAGCGTGAGCAGCTTCTCCATGCTCGGCGCATCGTGGATGCGGTACATGCAGGGCGTGCGGTGCTTTTCCAGGGTCTCGGCGGCGCAGACATTGGCGAGGATCATCATCTCCTCGATCAGCCTGTGGGCATCGAGGCGCGCGGGAACGACGACGCGGTCCACCGTGCCGTCGGGCTTCAGCAGGATCTTGCGCTCCGGCAGGTCGAGGTCGAGCGGCTCGCGGTCGTCGCGGGCGCGCTTCAGGGCCGCATAGGCGTCCCAGAGCGGCCTCAGGATCGGACCGACGAGGCCGGACGTCACCTCGTCGGTGTGGCCGTCGATGGCGGCCTGTGCCTGCGGATAGGCGAGCTTGGCCTCCGAGCGCATCAGGATGCGGTGGAACGAGTGCGACTTGCGCCGCCCGTCCGCGCGGATGATGACCCGGCAGGCAATGGCCGGCCGATCCTCGCGGGCCTTCAGCGAGCAGAGGTCGTTGGAGATGCGCTCGGGCAGCATCGGCACGACGCGGTCTGGAAAGTAAACCGAGTTTCCGCGGATCGCCGCCTCGCGGTCGAGCGCCGTTCCCGGCCGCACATAGGCGGCGACATCGGCGATGGCGATGGTCAGGATGAAACCGCCGGGATTGTCGTCGGAAGGGTCCGGCTCGGCGTGGACGGCGTCGTCGTGGTCCTTGGCATCGGCCGGGTCGATGGTGACCAGCGGCAGCTTGCGCCAGTCCTCGCGGCGCCCGAGGCTGACGGGCTCGGCGCGCTCTGCCTCGGCCAGCGTATCGGCGCGGAAGACGTGGGGTATGCCGTGGACCTCGAGGGCGATCAGCGAGATCGCCTTCTCCGATTTCAGGTTGCCGAGCCGTTCGCGCACCTTGGCGACAGGCGGGCCGAAGCGCGAGGTGCGGACGATGTCGACCGCGACGAGATCGCCGTCCTTCGCCTCGCCCGCGGCTTCGTCGGGGATGACGAGTTCGCGGCCGACATTCTTCTTGTCGATCGGGATCAGCCGCCCGCCATGGCCGGGCACGGCGCGAAACACGCCGATCGTGCGCGTGCGGCCGCGGTCAAGGATCTTCATCACCCGCGCGACGGGGCGCGGATCGTCACCGTCCGAGCCGCCATCGGCGAGCCGCACCAGCGCGCGGTCGCCGAGACCGGGAATCGGGTCACCGGGGCGGGGGCGGCGGGGCAGGGCGACGACGATGTCGGGAGCGGCTCCGTGCTCGCCCTCGTCCCATTCGGCGGGGCTTGCGACGAGGTCGCCATCGGCGTCGCGGCTGACGATGTCGACCACGAGGACCGGCGGCAGCGCGCCGTGCTTGGCCAACTTGCCGCGCCCCTTGGTGACGAGGCCCTCGTCGACCACTTCGCGTAGCAGCGCCTTCAGCGCCTGTTTGTCAGCGCCATGAAGGCCGAAATGGCGGGCGATCTCGCGTTTTCCCACGCGTCCCGGCTGGCTGGCGACGAAGGCCAGCACATCCTCGCGGCTCGGCAGGCGCGAGCCCTCGTCAGGCGATTCCTTGGCGAACTTGGGTCTGCGGGGCAATGCGAATCCGGCTGATGCGCCGCGCGACGGCCCGGCGAGGCGGCAAGGCTATCGCATCGGGCGCTCAAGCGAAACGAGCAAGGCGGCGACACCGCCTCACTCCTTCGGCGCGGTCGCCTTCTTCGCGGCCGGCTTCTTCGCAGTCGCCTTCTTCGCAGTCGACTTGGGCTTGGCTGCGGATTTGGCCTTGGCCGGCTTGTCCGACGCTGCCTTGGCCGGTTTGGCGCGGGCGGGCTTCTTGCCCTTGCCGCTCACCTCGGCACGCGCGGCCAGCAGCGGCACGGCCTCGTCCATGGTCAGTTCGTCGGGGTTCTTGCCCTTCGGCAGGGTGGCGTTGACCGAACCGTGCTTCACATAGGGGCCGTAGCGGCCGGCCATGACGGTGATCGGGCCGCCCAGCGTCGGGTGGTCGCCGAGCGCGCGGCCAGTCGCTGCTGCCCCGCCGCGGCCGAAGCGGCCCTTGGCGCCGGATTCCTTCGCCACGACCAGATCGATGGCGCGGTTGGCGCCGATCGCCAGCACGTCGTCGTCCTTTTCGAGATTGGCGTAGGTGCGGCCATGCTGGACATAGGGGCCGTAGCGGCCGATGCCGACGAGGATCGGCTCGCCGCTTTCCGGATGTTTCGCGACTTCCTTCGGCAGTTCCAGCAAGGCCAGCGCGCGTTCGAGGTCGAGGCCCGCCGGCGTCATGCCCTTGGGCAGCGACGAGCGCTTGGGCTTTTCGCCCTCGCCGAGCTGGACATAGGGGCCGAACCGGCCGTCGCGAACGGTCACTTCGAGGCCGGTCGCGGGATCTTCGCCGAGCTTGCGCGTGCCATCCGGCGAGGCGCCGGCCGGTCCGTCGCCATTGCCGTCGGCAGGTGCCGAAAGCTGGCGGGTGTAGCGGCATTCCGGATAATTCGAGCAGCCGATGAAGGCGCCGAACTTGCCGAGTTTCAGCGACAGCGAACCCGAGCCGCAGGTCGGGCAGAGGCGCGGATTGGAGCCATCCCCCTTGTCCGGGAAAATGTGCGGCCCGAGGCTGTCATTGAGCGCGGAGAGCACGTCGGAGACGCGCAGTTCCTTGGTCTCGTCGATGGCGGCGGCGAAATCGCGCCAGAAGTCCCGCAGCAGCGCCTTCCAGTCGAGCTCGCTGTTGGAGACGAGGTCGAGCTTTTCCTCGAGAGCCGCGGTGAAGCCGTACTCCACGTAACGATCGAAGAAATTCTCCAGGAAGGCCGTGACCAGCCGACCCTTGTCCTCGGGCACAAGGCGCTTCTTGTCGATCTTCACATATTCGCGGTCCTGCAGCGTCTGCAGCGTCGCGGCATAGGTCGACGGGCGGCCGATGCCGAGCTCTTCCATGCGCTTGACGAGGCTCGCCTCGGAATAGCGCGGCGGCGGCTCGGTGAAGTGCTGGTTGGCGGCGATGGCCTGTTTCGCCAGTTTCTCGCCGACCGTCATGGCCGGCAGGCGCTTGGCGTCCTCGTCGTCGCTCTCGTCGTCACGATCCTCGGTATAGAGGGTGAGGAAGCCGTCGAACTTCACGACCTGACCGGTTGCGCGCAGTTCCAGCTTGCGGCCGAGCGCGGAGCCGAGGCCGCCGACGGTGGCGAGAATGTCGACCGTGGTGCGCTCCAGTTCGGCGCTCTCCATCTGGGAGGCGACGGTGCGCTTCCAGATCAGTTCGTAGAGCCGGGCCTGCTCGGGTTCGAGGAACTTCGCGACATCGCGCGGGTGGCGGCGCACATCGGTCGGGCGGATCGCCTCGTGGGCCTCCTGCGCGTTCTTCTGCTTGGACGTGTACTTGCGCGGCGCACCCGGGAGGTAGCGCGCGCCGAAATCCTTGCCGATCAGGTCGCGGATGCCGGTGATCGCCTCCGGCGCGACGTCGACGCCGTCGGTTCGCATATAGGTGATGAGGCCGACGGTCTCGCCGCCGATGTCAGTGCCCTCGTAGAGCCGCTGCGCTACCTGCATGGTGCGGTTGGGCGCGAAGCCCAGCTTGCGGCTCGCCTCCTGCTGGAGCGTTGAGGTGGTGAAGGGCGCGTAGGGGTGACGGCGCGCCGGCTTGGCCTCGACCTCGGAGACGGCGAAATGCGCGTCGTTCAGCGCCTTCTCGAAGGCGCGGGCCTCGTCCTCGGTGCCGACGTCGAGGCGCTGGATCTTCTTGCCGTCGGCGCCGACCAGCCGCGCCTCGAACGTCTCGCTGCGCGGGGTGCCGAGCGTCGCGACCAGCGACCAGTACTCGCGCTTCCTGAACCGCTCGATCTCGGCTTCGCGCTCGCAGACGAGGCGCAGCGCCACCGACTGGACGCGGCCTGCCGAGCGTGCGCCCGGGAGCTTGCGCCAGAGCACCGGCGACAGGCGGAAGCCGACGAGATAGTCGAGCGCGCGGCGGGCGAGATAGGCCTCGACGAGCGCCTCGTCGATCATGCGCGGGGCGGCCATCGCGTCCAGCACCGCCTGCTTGGTGATGGCGTTGAAGGTGACGCGCTCAACCGGCATGTCCTTCAGCACGCGCTTGTCGCGCAGCGCCTCCAGAAGGTGCCAGGAAATGGCCTCGCCCTCACGGTCGGGGTCGGTGGCGAGGATCAGCTTGTCCGCACCCTTGACCGCCTTGGCGATCTCCGAGATGCGCTTCGCGCCGCGACCGTCCGCCTCCCAGATCATCGCGAAATCGGCGTCCGGATCGACCGAGCCGTCCTTGGGCGGCAGGTCGCGGACATGGCCGAAGGAGGCGATCACCTCGTAGTCGGAACCCAGATATTTGTTGATCGTCTTCGCCTTGGCAGGCGATTCGACGATGACGACATTCAAGCCCACGCGCCTGTGCCCCTGAAAATACGCGGCCGACCGATGATGCGGTGCCGAAAGTCGGCCGGAACATGGGCACAAGGCCAGCCCAAGTCAAATGCGGCGCGCCATGCGCGATATAATTGTATTCTGTGTTGACATATATCTTAGATTGCAAAAGACTCCTTCCGAGCGTGCCAGCAATGCCCAGAGGCCGGGAGGGAGCATGCCTGCAACACATCGGCGTTCCGTTCCGCGCGCGGTCGGCAAGCTGCGATCGGCAACCGTGCGGCGGGCCGCCTCTCCGGCGCCTGACCGGGCCGACCTTGCCGCCTACATCGCCAACCTTGCCGCCGAACTCGCCACCCTCGCTCGGGCCGCGGACCTGCGGACGCTGGCCTATCTCACGGAGATGGTGCGGCTCGAGGCCGAGCAGCAACATGCGATCCTCGAAGCCATGCGCCCGCAAGAGGGCGAGAGCGACAGGCGCAACTAGGCGAGCGCGACCCGGCCGGCCGCGTCGCGGTGAAGCCGCCCGGCGAGTTCCAGCTCGAGCAGCAGCACCCGCACCACGGCTACCGGCAGGCCGGAGGCGCGTATCAGATCGTCCACGACCGCCGGCACCGGCCCGAGCAGCGCGGCGAGCTGCTCGCGCGCGTTCTCGCCGGGATCGGCTGGCGTCAGCGGACCGTCCTCGTCGCGCGATGGCTCGGAAATGCCGCGGTCGAGGATCGGCCGCAGCACGGCGAGGATGTCCTCGACCTCGGTGACGAGCACGGCGCCCTGCTTGATGAGGCGGTTCGTGCCCGTCGCGCGCGGGTCGAGCGGCGAGCCCGGCACGGCGAAGACCTCGCGGTTCTCCTCCAGCGCCATGCGCGCGGTGATCAGCGAGCCGGAGCGGTCGGCGGCCTCGACCACCACGACGCCGAGCGAGAGGCCGGCGATCAGCCGGTTGCGGCGCGGGAAATCGCGGGCGCGGGGTTCGTGGCCCATGGGCATCTCGCTGATCGCGCAGCCTGTCTGGACGATCTCGGCGGCGAGCGGCGCGTGTTCGGCCGGATAGATCCTGTCCTGTCCGCCGGCGAGGACCGCGACGGTGCCGGTAGCGAGCGAGGCCTTGTGGGCGCTGGCATCTATGCCGCGGGCAAGGCCGGAGACCGTCGTGAAACCGGCCTGTCCCAGCCCCTGCGCGAGGATCGCCGCCATCTTGAGCCCGGCGAGCGATGCGTTGCGGGAGCCAACAAGGCCGATCATCGGGCGCTCGAAGCAGGCGGCATCGCCCTTCAGGGCGAGAAGCGGCGGTGCCGAGGCGATGCGGCGCAGGCGGTCGGGGTAGCCGGGTTCGCCCAGCGCGACGAAGCGGACGCCATGGTGGGACGCCAGCATCATTTCCCGCTCGGCATCCGCGTGGCTCGCGATGCGGATGGCGCGTCCGCCGCCGCGCCGCGACAGGTCGGGCAGGGCGTCGAGCGCCGCCGAGGCGCTGCCGAACATGTTGAGAAGGTCGCGGAAGGTGCGCGGCCCGACATTCTCGGAGCGGGCGAGGCGCAGCCAGTCGAGGCGCTGGCGATCCGTCAGGCGGATCGCCGCTGCGGGGCGGGCGAAGAGATCGTCGCCCCCGGCATTCATGCGGTTGGCGGCGGCTGCGCGGATTTCTCGCCGATCCGGCTCTCCGTGCCGGCAAGGAGCTTGGCGATGTTCTGATGGTGCTTGAGGAAGATGAGGGCGGTGATGGCTGCAAAGACGATCCACAGGCGCGGATCGGCCGGCGGCGCGACGAGCCGTGTCGTCCCGGACAGGCCGATGCCCGGAGGCCACCATGTCGCCAGCGTCGCCGCGACCGAGGCGATCAGCGCCGACAGGGACGAATAGCGCGACAGGACGGCAACGATCAGCCAGACGAGGCAGAAGACCACCGCCGCCGGCCAGTAGAGCCCGAGCACGACGCCGATGAAGGTGGCGACGCCCTTGCCGCCCTTGAAGCCGAGCCAGACCGGAAAGATGTGGCCGAGAAAGGCGCCGACGCCTGCGGCAATGGCGAGGTCGAAGCCGAACCACCCGGCGACGAGCGCTGCGACCGTGCCCTTGAAGACGTCGAACAGCAACGTGACCGCGGCGAGCGCCTTGTTGCCGGTGCGCAGGACATTGGTCGCGCCGATATTGCCGGAGCCGATGGACCGGATGTCGCCCATGCCGGCAGCGCGCGTCAGCACGAGGCCGAAGGGGATCGAGCCGAGCAGGTAGCCGAAGGCGGCAGCGGCGAGAATGGCGGGAAGGGAAGCGGAGAGCATGAATGCGGAACCCTGCAGGAGGACCACACGCTAGCCGTGCACGGTGCGTCCGGCAACGAGGGTCCTGACGACGCGGCCGGTCATGCGGGCCTCGTCGAAGGGCGAGTTCTTGCACTTGGAATGCAGGTCGTCGCGGTCGAGCACCCAGGGCTCGTCGAGGTCGATGACGATCAGGTCGGCCGGCGCGCCGCGGGCGAGCGTCCCGCCCGGCAGGCCGAGCAGCCTTGCCGGGGCGGTGGAGAGGGCCTTCAGCAGCGCCGGCAGCGGCACGAGGCCGGCATGGTGGAGGCGCAGGGCGGCCGGAAGCATGGTCTCGACGCCGACCGCGCCCGGCGTCGCTTCGGCGAAGGGCAGGCGCTTGGTCTCGACGTCCTGCGGGTCGTGGTCGGAGACGACGATGTCGACCAACCCGTCCGCGACCGCATCGGCGAGCGCGAGGCGGTCGTCCTCGGTGCGCAGCGGCGGCGACAGCTTGCAGAAGGTGCGGTAGCTGCCGATGTCGTTCTCGTTGAGGGTGAGGTGATTGACAGTGACGGCCGCCGTCACCGGCAGGCCCTCGTTCTTGGCCCGCGCGATGATCGCGAGGCTGTCGCGGCAGGTGATCGACGCCGCGTGGTAACGCGCGCCGGTCAGTTTCACGAGCCGCATGTCGCGTTCGAGCATGATCGTTTCGGCCTCGACCGGAATGCCGCCGAGGCCGAGGCGCGAGGAGAACTCGCCCTCGTTCATCACGCCTTCGCCGACCAGGTTCGGGTCTTCGGTGTGATGGACGATGAGGGCGTCGAAATCGCGCGCATAGGTCATGGCCCGGCGCATCACGAGCGCGTCCGTGACGGAGCGCGCGCCGTCGGTGAAGGCAACAGCGCCGGCGGCCTTCAGGAGGCCGAACTCGGTCATCTCGCGGCCCGCGAGCTTCTTGGTCAGCGCGGCCATCGGATGGACGCGCACGATGCCGGTATCGCGGGCACGGCGCAGCAGGAAGTCGACGATGGCGGGATCGTCGATGACGGGCGAGGTCGAGGGCTGGCAGACGATGGTGGTGACGCCGCCCGCCGCAGCTGCCTTCGAGGCCGAGGCGATGGTCTCGCGGTATTCGTAGCCCGGCTCGCCGACGAAGCAGCGCATGTCGACGAGGCCCGGCGCGACGACGCGGCCTTCGCAATCGATGATCTCGGCGCCTTCGGGAACGCTGTCGGGATGCGGCTCCGCGCCGTGGTCGCGGATGACGCCGTCCTCGATCAGCAGGCTGCCGAGCCTGCCGGTGCCGTCGGCGGGGTCGATCAGTCGGGCATTGGCGAGGACGAGGGGGCGCGGATCGGTCAGCGGCATCGCGCCCTCTGGAGCGTTTTCGAGCGAAGTGGGTACCGGTTCGCGTGAAGAAAGCGCGACAAACAAGAATCCTTTAGGCGTTCGGCAGATTGCGGGCGAGAGCTTCCAGTACGGCCATGCGCACTGCGACGCCCATCTCGACCTGCTCGCGGATGAGCGACTGCGCGCCGTCCGCAACGGAAGTCGAAATCTCGACGCCGCGGTTCATCGGACCGGGATGCATGACCAGCGCGTCGGGCTTGGCGTAGCGCAGCTTGGCGTCATCGAGACCGTAGAAGTGGAAATATTCCTGCACGGAGGGAACGAAGGAGCCGTTCATGCGCTCGCGCTGGAGGCGCAGCATCATGACGATGTCGACGTCCTTCAGGCCTTCCTTCATGTCGCGGTAGACCTCGACGCCCAGCCGCTCGGCGGAGGCGGGGAGGAGGGTCGAAGGGCCTATCGCGCGCACGCGCGCCTGCATGGCATTCAGGAGGATGATGTTCGACCGCGCGACGCGGGAGTGCAGGATATCGCCGCAGATGGCGACCGTCAGGCGCTCGATGCGGCCCTTGTTGCGGCGGATCGTGAGTGCGTCGAGCAGCGCCTGCGTCGGGTGTTCGTGGGTGCCGTCACCGGCATTGACGACCGAGCAGTCGACCTTCTTCGACAGAAGCTCCACCGCCCCCGAGGCGGCATGCCGCATGATCAGGATGTCGGGATGCATGGCGTTGAGGGTCAGCGCCGTGTCGATCAGCGTTTCGCCCTTCTTGATCGAGGACTGCGCGACCGACATGTTCATGACGTCGGCGCCGAGGCGCTTGCCCGCCAGCTCGAACGAGGACTGGGTGCGGGTCGACGATTCGAAGAACAGGTTGATCTGGGTGCGTCCGCGCAGCGTCGTGCGCTTCTTCTCGACCTGCCGGTTGAGCGTGACGAATTCCTCGGCGAGGTCGAGGAGCCCGGTGATCTCGTTGGGAGAAAGGCCTTCGATCCCGAGCAAGTGCCGGCGGTTCAGCACGAAGGACGAAGGTGCGGAGGTCATAAGTTCCGCCGCATAAAGGGAATCGCCCGCATGGGCAAGCCGCAGCACGAGGTGCAGGCGGGTCACCCACAATCTCGGACATGGGAAGGCAATGGTGGAAGAGCTGGAGGGCAGCCGGTTCGTCGTGATCACGGGCGGTCCGGGATCGGGCAAGAGCACGCTGATCGACGCCTTGTCCGGGCGCGGATTCGCGCGCACCGTCGAGGCGGGCCGGGCGATTATCCGGGACCAGGGGGCGATCGATGGTCCCGCCCTTCCATGGCGCGACCGGGCGCTGTTTGCGGAAGCCATGCTGATCTGGGAGATGCGATCCTACCAGTTGGCGGGCGACCGGAGCGGCACCGTCTTCTGCGACCGGGGTGTGCCGGATGTGATCGGCTATCTGGATGTCTGCGGCATCGCCGTGCCGGAGCACATGCAGCGGGCAGCCAGCCGGATGCGCTATCATCGCCTGGTCTTCGTCGCGCCGCCCTGGCCGGACATTTTCGGCCAGGATGCGGAAAGGAAGCAGGATTTCGCGGAGGCCGTGCGCACCCACGACGCCATGGTCCGCATCTACGCGGCGCATGGCTACGATCTGGTGGAACTGCCGCGCGACACGGTCGAGGCGCGAGCCGCCTTCGTCATGGAGAGACTGGCGGGCGAGGCGCGGTAACCACGGAGCCTGGCTGCGTTCTGTCTCGCAGCCGCTTTCAGGATAGACGCCGACTGCGCTCTGCCACCGGGCTTGCGCCGGGCCGTCGCCGGACAAGAGGCTTGACCGTTACGCTGAAAGAACGTAAAGTGAACAAACTTGGTTCAGTGCGTATCGAGCAGCATGCAGTCGGAAGCGCCCGGCGGGGAAGCGCTGCGGCCGCTTACTCTGCCGCGTCCTTCTTCCCCAGCCGCTTGTCGAGATAGGTGCCGACCACCTCCATGAGCGGGTCGACAGTGTTCTCGAAGAAGTGGTTGGCGCCCGGCACGACCTGCTGCTCGATGACGATGCCCTTCTGCGTTTTGAGCTTCTCGACGAGGCCCTGGACGGCCGTGATCGGCACGACGGCGTCCTTGTCGCCGTGGACGATAAGGCCCGAGGAGGGGCAGGGGGCGAGGAAGGAGAAGTCGTAGAGATTGGCCGGCGGGGCGATGGAGATGAAGCCCTCGACCTCGGGACGGCGCATCAGGAGCTGCATGCCGATCCAGGCGCCGAACGAGAAGCCGGCGATCCAGCAGGTGCGGGCTTCGGGGTTGATCGCCTGCGCGTAATCGAGGGCGGAGGCGGCGTCCGATAGTTCGCCGACACCGTGGTCGAAATTGCCCTGGCTGCGGCCGACGCCGCGGAAGTTGAAGCGCAGAACCGAGAAGCCGCGGTTCACGAACTGATAGTAGCAGTTATAGACGATCTGGTTGTTCATCGTGCCGCCGAACTGCGGATGCGGGTGCAGCACGATGCCGATGGGGGCGGAACGAACCTTGGCGGGATGATAACGGCCCTCGATCCGGCCGGCCGGACCGTTGAAAATCACCTCAGGCATCGAAAATCCTCGTTACTGTCCCGGCCGAACAACCATTGCACTGCAAGGCGCTCGATTTCGACGGATGTCTTTTCTTGACAGGTCAACCGTCGGGCTCTAATTCTTAGAATTATTCTAAACAGAGCTGCCGCGCTGCCGTAACGGGCGCTGGCGGTCCTGCCGCGTCGGGATCGGGCCTATATCATGATCCCGGGACGAAATGCCAAGGTTTTCCGACGGGGTGTTCGAGCGCCATGACGCGCGCCTATCTCGATCACAATGCGACATCGCCGCTGCGCCCCGAGGCGCGCGACGCGATGGTTGCGGCCCTGTCGGTGGCCGGCAACGCCTCCGCGACCCATGCGGACGGGCGGGCCGCGCGGCGGATCATCGAACAGGCGCGTGAAGATGTCGCGGCGCTGGTCGGCGCCGAGGCGCGCTGCGTGACCTTCGCCTCCGGCGGCAGCGAGGCGGCGGCGACGCTGCTGGCGCCGGGTTTCGTCGGCAAGGCCGGTCAGACGGGCCACCGGACGCTGATCGTTTCTGCCGTCGAGCATTCCTGTGTTCTGGCGGGGGGGCGGTTTGCTCCGGAGGCCATCCGCATCTGCCCGGTCGGGCAGAGCGGCGCTGTCGATCTTGCCGCGCTCGAGCGACTTCTGGCCGAAGTGCCCGGCCCGGCATTGGTCTCCGTCATGGCGGCGAACAACGAGACCGGTATCGTCCAGCCGCTGGATGCCGTCCGCCGGCTCTGCGTCGCCCATGGCGCGAGCCTCGTTGTCGATGCCGTGCAGGCGCTCGGCAAGCTGCCGCTGGATCTCTGGACCCTCGGCGCGGATGCCATTTTTGTGTCCGGCCACAAGATCGGTGGTCCGCAGGGCGTCGGCGCGATCATTCGCGGGGCGGAGGCGGTCGATTTCGAGCGCCTCGTCAGGGGCGGCGGGCAGGAAAGCCGGTTCCGCGCGGGAACCGAGAACCTTTCGGGGATCGCTGGCCTTGGCGCTGCCGCCAAGGCCGCAGCCGGCTCGATCAATGCCGATATGCAGCGCCTTGGTGCTCTCCGGGACTGGCTGGAAGGGCAAATCGTCACTATTTCAGGGCAAAGCCGTATTGTCGGCTTGCCAGCGGAACGGCTGGCGAATACCAGCCTCACCGTGCATCCCGGCCTCGACGGCGAGACCACCGTGATCGCGCTCGACCTTGCGGGCGTATCGGTCTCCACCGGATCGGCCTGTTCCTCCGGCAAGGTCGCGCCGAGCCACGTTCTGGCAGCGATGGGACTGGAGGGCGCGGAGGCAAAATCCGCGCTGCGCGTCACGCTTGGGTGGTCGACCACCCGCGAGGACGTGGAGCGTTTCGTGACTGCCTTTGCGGCGCATGCCGGGAAGGCCGCGGCTCGCGCCGCGTGAATGTAAGGCCCGCGGCCCTTGAAGCTGCGCGGATGAGAAGGAGAGACCCATGCCCGCGGTTCAGGAAACCGTCGAACAGGTCCGATCGATCGACGTCGACCAGTACAAGTACGGGTTTTCGACCGAGATCGAGATGGAGCTGGCGCCGAAGGGCCTCTCCGAGGACATCGTGCGCTACATCTCGGCGCGCAAGAACGAGCCGGAATGGATGCTGGAGTGGCGGCTCGACGCCTATCGCCGCTGGCTGACCATGCGCGAGCCGGAATGGGCGCGCGTCGACTATCCGAAGATCGACTTCCAGGACATGTATTATTACGCCGCGCCGAAATCGAACCCGGCGCCGCAATCGCTGGACGAAATCGATCCGGCGATCCTCGAGACCTACAAGAAGCTCGGCATCCCGCTGCGCGAGCAGGAAATCCTCGCCGGCGTCGCGCCGGAGAACCGCATCGCGGTCGATGCCGTGTTCGACAGCGTGTCGGTGGTGACGACGTTCAAGGAGGAGTTGAGGAAGTCCGGCGTGATCTTCTGCTCGATCTCCGAGGCGCTTCAGGAGCACCCGGACCTCGTGAAGCAGTATATCGGCTCGGTCGTGCCGACCACCGACAACTTCTACGCGACGCTGAACGCCGCGGTCTTCTCGGACGGTTCGTTCGTCTACATCCCGCCGGGCGTGCGCTGCCCGATGGAGCTGTCGACCTATTTCCGCATCAACGAGCAGAAGACCGGCCAGTTCGAGCGCACGCTGATCATCGCCGACAAGGGCGCCTATGTCAGCTATCTCGAAGGCTGCACGGCGCCGATGCGCGACGAGAACCAGCTCCACGCCGCGGTGGTCGAGCTGGTCGCGCTGGAAGATGCCGAGATCAAATACTCCACCGTCCAGAACTGGTATCCGGGCGATGCCGAGGGCAAGGGCGGCATCTACAACTTCGTCACCAAGCGCGGCGACTGCCGCGGTGCGCGCTCGAAGATCTCGTGGACGCAGGTCGAGACCGGCTCGGCGATCACCTGGAAATATCCGAGCTGCATCCTGCGCGGTGACGATTCACAGGGCGAGTTCTATTCGATCGCGGTGTCGAACGGCGCGCAGCAGGTCGATAGCGGCACCAAGATGATCCATCTCGGCAAGAACACCCGTTCGCGGATCATCTCCAAGGGCATTTCGGCGGGCAAGTCGCAGAACACCTATCGCGGCCTCGTCTCGGCCCATCGCCGGGCGACCAATGCCAAGAACTTCACGAACTGCGACTCGCTGCTGATCGGCAACAAATGCGGCGCGCATACCGTGCCCTATATCGAGAGCAAGACGGCCTCGGCGGTGTTCGAGCACGAGGCGACCACCTCGAAAGTGTCCGAGGACCAGATGTTCTACTGCATGCAGCGCGGGCTGACGCAGGAAGAGGCCATCGCCCTCATCGTCAACGGCTTCGTCAAGGACGTCCTCCAGCAACTCCCCATGGAGTTCATGGTGGAGGCGCAGAAGCTGATCGCCATTTCGCTGGAAGGCTCGGTCGGCTGATCGCCGGACCTTCGCACTGACATCGCGGGCCGCGAGCGGCCCCCACCCACTTTGATACGGACCGCCCCCATGTCCCTGCTCGAAATCAAGAACCTGACCGCCAAGCTCGCCGACGAGGACAAGCAGATCCTCAACGGCCTCGACCTGACCGTCGAGAAGGGCCAGGTCGCCGCCATTATGGGCCCGAACGGCTCGGGCAAGTCGACGCTTTCCTACGTGCTCGCCGGCCGGCAGGACTACGAGGTGACCGAGGGCGAGGCGCTGCTCGACGGTGAGAACATGCTCGAACTCGACCCGGACGAGCGGGCGGCCAAGGGCCTGTTCCTCGCCTTTCAGTATCCGATCGAGATTCCCGGCGTCGGCCAGATGACCTTCCTGAAGGCGGCCATCAACGCCCAGCGCAAGAAGAACGGCCGCGACGAGATCTCGACGCCGGAATTCATCAAGCTGGTCAACGCCAAGGCCAAGGAGCTCGGCATCTCCCAGGACATGCTGCGGCGCTCGGTGAATGTCGGCTTTTCCGGCGGCGAGAAGAAGCGCAACGAAATCCTCCAGATGTCGCTGCTCGCCCCGAAGCTCGCCATCCTCGACGAGACCGATTCCGGCCTCGACATCGACGCGCTGAAGATCGTTGCGGACGGCGTCAACGCCATGCGCTCGCCGGACCGCGCGTTCGTGGTCATCACCCACTACCAGCGCCTGCTCGACTATATCCGTCCGGACGTCGTCCACGTCATGGCCGGCGGCCGGATCGTCAAGTCCGGCGGGCCGGAACTGGCGCTTGAGCTGGAAGCCAAGGGCTATGCCGACATCGTCGGCAAGGCCGCGTGAGGCAAGTCATGAACGCGGTTACCCCCATCCGCACGGCGGCCGAGCAGTCGCTGATCAGCGCCTATGCGGCGCTGCGTGCCGCCGGCGCACCGGCGCCCGCCGTCGAGGATCTGCGCGCGCAGGGCTATTCGCGCTTCGAGGCGAGCGGCCTGCCGCACCGCCGGGTCGAGGAGTGGAAGTACACGGACCTGCGCGCGATGATGCGTGAGGCGAAGCCGCTTGCCGGGGCGCCCGATGCCTCGACGCTGCTTGCCTGCAAGGTCGCGGTCGGCAATATCGCGCGGATCGGCGGCAGCCGGCTGGTCATGGTCGACGGCTTCTACGCGCCGGAGCTTTCCGACACCGGCACACTGCCCGAGGGCGTCAAGGTGACGTCGCTCGCCAACGCCATCGTCGGCCGTCCCGAGATCGCAGCGCGGCTCGCCGGCAGTGCCGCGGCGCAGGCCAATGCCGCCTTCGCGCTCAACGCCGCCTTCCTGACCGACGGCCTCGTGATCGAGATCGCGCCGGGCACCGATGTCGGCCACGTGCTCGACCTCATCTCGATCACCTCGTCGGGCGAGGCACGGCTGGTCAACGCCCGCGTGCTCGTGCTGGTGGGCGAGGGCGCTTCCGCCGGCATCGTCGAGACCCATGTTGGCCCAGCCGGCACCGACTACCAGAAGAACGTCGCGCTGCAGGTCGTCGTCGGCAACGGCGCGACGCTGGAGCATGGCCGCCGGCAGATCGAGGGCGACCAGGCGCTGCATCTCGCCACCCTCGATGCCGATATCGGCGCTGACGCGCATTTCGACACGCTGACGCTGACCACCGGCGCCGCCGTCTCGCGCAGCCAGCTCTTCACCCGCTTCGTGGGCGAGAACTCGAAGGCGACGCTGCGCGGCGTCACCATGCTGCGCGGCAGGCAGCACGCCGACACCTCGCTGCTGATGGATCACGCGGTGCCGCACTGCGAGAGCAAGGAACTGTTCAAGCACATCCTCGACAACGAGGCGCACGGCGTCTTCCAGGGCAAGATCATCGTCCAGCCCGTGGCCCAGAAGACCGACGGCCGCATGATGAGCCAGACCATCATGCTCGCCGAAGGCCCGACCATGGACAACAAGCCGGAGCTGGAGATCTTCGCCGACGACGTCGCCTGCGGCCATGGCTGCACCTGCGGCGAACTCGATCCGGACCTGATGTTCTACCTCAAGGCGCGCGGCATTCCGCACAACGAGGCCGAGGCGCTGCTGGTCGAGGCATTCGCGCGCGAGGCGATCGAGGATTTCGGCGAGGGTCCGCTCGGCGTCGTGGAGGAACTCCGCGAGGCAATGCTGACGACCATTCTCGACTGGATGCGGGCGAGGGCGTGACCATGGCCGCGACCGGCCTGCACCCCGCGGTTGCCGATGGCGGCTACGATGTCATGCGCATCCGCCAGGACTTCCCGGCGCTCAGCCTGAAGCCCTACGGCAAAGACCTCGTCTATCTCGACAATGCCGCCTCGGCGCAGAAGCCGAAGGCGGTCATCGACCGCATCACGCGTGCCTACGAGACCGAATACGCCAACGTCCATCGCGGCCTGCATTACCTCGCCAATGCCGCGACGGAGGCCTACGAGGCCGCGCGCGAGAGCGTGCGCGGCTTCCTGAACGCGCCCTCGGTCGATCAGGTCATCTTCACCCGCAATGCGTCCGAGGCGATCAATCTCGTCGCCTCGTCGTTCGGTGGCATGGTGATCGGGGAGGGCGACGAGATCGTGCTCTCGATCATGGAACACCATTCCAACATCGTGCCGTGGCATTTCCATCGCGAGCGGCGCGGGGCGAAGCTGGTCTGGGCGCCGATCGACGACGAGGGCAATTTCCTCCTCGACGAGTTCGAGAAGCTGCTCGGGCCGCGCGTGAAGATGGTGGCGCTGACCCACATGTCGAACGCGCTGGGAACGGTCGTGCCCATCGCCGAGTGCATCCGGCTGGCCCATGCCCGGGGCATTCCGGTGCTGGTCGACGGGTCGCAGGCGAGCGTTCACATGGAAGTGGACGTGCAGGCGCTCGACGCCGACTTCTACGTCTTCACCGGCCACAAAGTGTATGGGCCAACGGGCATCGGCGTGCTCTACGGCAAGAAGGAGCACCTCGACCGCATGCCGCCGTTCAACGGCGGCGGCGAGATGATCTCCGTGGTGACGACCGACACGGTCACCTATAACGACCCGCCGCACCGTTTCGAGGCCGGGACGCCCGCCATTGTCCAGGCCATCGGCCTCGGCGAGGCGGTCGAATACATGCGGTCCATCGGGCGCGACGCCATCCGCGCCCACGAGGATTCGCTGGTGCGATACGCGCACGAGCGGCTCGGCGCGATCAACTCGATCCGCATCTTCGGCAATGCAAAAGACAAGGGCGCCATCGTCTCCTTCGAGATGAAGGGCGCGCATGCCCACGACGTCGCGACCGTCATCGACCGCTACGGCGTGGCGGTGCGCGCCGGCACGCATTGCGCCATGCCGCTGCTGCAGCGCTTCGGCGTGACATCGACCTGCCGGGCCTCTTTCGGGCTCTACAACACGATGGACGAGGTCGATCGCCTTGCGGAAGCCCTCGTGAAGGCCCAAAATATGTTCGGTTGACCTGCGCCTGACGGCGTCGGTCTGTTTCAGTTCTGCTGTTCGAGCACGATCACGCCCGGAAGCCGGCTCCCGCCTTTCGGCATCATGCTCAAGGGACCTTGACCCCGATGGACGATACCCAGACCCTCAACACCACCGTGGGTGGTGACACCAACGCCATTCCGCCGGAAGAGCTCGACCGCCTGACCGACGACATCGTCGCGGCCATGAAGTCGGTCTACGACCCGGAAATCCCGTCCGACATCTACGAACTCGGCCTCATCTACCGCGTCGATATCGACGATGCCCGGAAGGTCGCCATCGACATGACGCTGACTTCGCCGTCCTGTCCCGCGGCCGCCGAGCTGCCGGGCATGGTGGAGAATGCGGTGGCGAGCGTTCCCGGCATTTCCGAGGTCAAGGTGACCATCACCTTCGATCCGCCGTGGGACCAGAGCCGCATGTCGGACGAGGCGCGCGTCGCCCTGAACATGTGGTGAGTGCCGCCGGCATTCACCGGGCATTTAACTCAGAGGCCGCAATCTCTATATATATCGACGAGATGCTTTGAACGCCGGGCCTTGAACCCGGTCGCTTTGGAGACCGAAAAATGCCTTTGCCGAAGATGCAGGCCATGCGCCTGACGGAAACCGCAGCCGAGAGGGTCAAGTCCCTCATGGCCTCGTCCGAGACGCCCAAGGCCGGACTGCGCGTCGGCGTGAAGAAGGGCGGCTGCGCCGGCATGGAATATACGATGGAGTTCGTGGAGGCCCCCGCGAAGTTCGACGAGATCGTCGAGGATCGCGGCGTGAAGGTCTTCATCGACGCCAAGGCCGTGCTCTACCTGCTCGGCACTGAGATGGACTTCGTCACCGACAAGCTCGCCTCCAAGTTCGTGTTCAACAATCCGAACCAGACGTCGGCCTGCGGCTGCGGCGAATCCATCGCGCTGACGCCGGCGAAGCCCGAGGAACTCGGCGCCGTCTGATGGCGGATGGTGCCTTCGATCCGGATTTCCTGATCGATCTGTTCGCGCCGTTTGCGCGCGTGACCGTGAAGCGGATGTTCTCCGGGCACGGGATTTACCGGGACGGACTGGTCTTCGCCTGGGCGCTGGCCGAAGGCATCTACCTCAAGACCGATGAGACAACCGCGCCGCATTTCGACGCGGCCGGGCTCGCCGTATTCGTCTACGGCACGAAGGACGGTCCGCGCAGCGTCGGCAGCTATCGCCGCATGCCCGACGCCTGTTTCGACGACGAGGACGAACTGAGGAAATGGGCGGCGCTGGCCTTCGAGGCGGCGCGGCGGGCGCCGGTCAAGCCGAAGCGGTCGCGGGCGAAGGGCGGCAAGCCGGCGCGCTGATCAGGCGACCTTGACCTCGAGCATTTCGGCTTCCGGATCGGTCTCGCAGACCACGCGGTTGCGGCCGTTGCGCTTGGCCGAATAGAGGCACTGGTCGGCGCGGTCGTAGAGGGTAGCGGCGGTATCGCCGGGCTTGAAGGCGGCGACGCCGAGCGAGATCGTGATCCGGCCCAGATTCTCTGATGTCGAGCGCTTGATCAGTTCCTTGGTCATCACCGAGCGGCGGATGTGCTCGGCGACCGTCACGGCGGCGCGCAGCGTCGTGTCGGGAAGAATGATGGCGAATTCCTCGCCGCCATAACGGCAGGCGAGATCCTGCGTCTTGACGTTCTGCTTCACCGACAGCGCGACGAGGCGCAGCACCTGGTCGCCGGTGAGGTGGCCGAACGTGTCGTTGAACTTCTTGAAATGGTCGATGTCGCTGACCAGCAGGCAGAGCGGGCGCTCGCTCTTGTTGGCGAGTGCGACGGCCTTGGCGATGGCTTGGTCGTAGAACTTGCGGTTGCCGAGCGAGGTGAGCGGGTCGGTCAGCGATTCCGTCCGAACGGCGTCGAGATTTTCCTGCAACTGCCGGATCTCGGTGCGCGAGGCCTTCAGCCGCTGTTCCAGCGCCTTGTTGTTGGCCTCGATCTCGCGGGTCGAGCGAACGAGCGTCTCGATGATCGTGCGCACGCCTTCCGGCGTGCCGGCGGAGGCGAGCCGCGCGGACGCGCCGGCGAGATCGTCGCCATAGGCGGACGCCTGGCCGGCGGCCGAGTCGATCATGGCCATGACCTGCTCGATCTCGTCCATCACGCGGTTGCCGACGACGTCGAGCTTGTCGGTCAGGCGATTGGGCGAGAGATAGGCGTCGTAGACGCCGTCGAGCTGTTCCTGCGTGATCGCGCCGCGCTCGGACAGGATGCCGTTGATCGCGTCGGACAGGTCGGCATGGTAGCCCGAGGCGTAGGTGTACCAGACCTCGTAATTGCGCGGCAGGGCGCCCAGGCGGCGCCCCTTGATCTGGGCAAAGGCAAGATCACCGAAGCCGTGGCTGCGCTCGACATCGTCGTTGTGATCTTGCATGTGCGGCAGCCGATTCTGGGCGTGGAAGAGCACGCTTCCACGCACTCCGAGCTCGATGGCCGGCACGGTAGCGGGCTAATGCTTTATCCCCGGTAAAAGTCGGGCCTATTCGGTCAGATCATTTCGCCTTGAAGGCGACCGGTCGCAGCAGGAACTGCGGCAGGTGCGACATGTCCGCTTCCTCCGATGCCGGAGGGCGCGGGGCGGGCCGGTTCGCGGCCGGCGGACGGGAGGATTCTGAGGCTCGCGGCGCACGCTCGGCGCGGTTGCCGGAACGACCCTCGTTCGCGCGCCCTTCGCTCGGACGCCCTTCATGGGAGCGGCTCGGGCGGTCCTCGGTCTGGCGTCCCTCGGAAGAGCGACCTTCGGATGAGCGGCCCTCGGAAGACCGTCCCTCCGACCTGCGGCTTGGGCGCTCCTCGGCCTGACGCCCCTCGGCGCGACCGCCACGGGACGGGCCGCGCTCGCGGCCGCCGCGACGCTCGCGGCGGGCCTCACCGGCCTCCTCCTCGGAGACGGCGTCGCCCGACCACTCGACGGTCTGGCCGATGAGCTTCTCGATGGCGGCGAGCAGCTTCATGTCCTCGGGCGTGACGATGGTGATGGCGGTGCCGAGACGGCCGGCGCGGCCGGTGCGGCCGATGCGGTGGACATAGTCCTCGGCGTGATGCGGCGTGTCGTAGTTGAAGACGTGGCTGACATCCGGGATGTCGAGGCCGCGGGCGGCGACGTCAGAGGCGACGAGAAGCTGCGTGCGACCGTCGCGGAAGCCGGCAAGCGCTGCCATGCGCGCCGACTGGTCCATGTCGCCGTGCAGGGCGGCAACCGAGAAGTCGTGCTTCATCAGCGACTTGTAGAGGGTCGCGACTTCGCTCTTGCGGTTGCAGAAGATGATCGCGTTCTTGAGGTTCTCGGCGCCGCGGATGAGCGCGCGCAGCGTGTCGCGCTTCTCGAAATCCTTGCGGGGCGAACGCACGAGGCGCTGGGTGATGGTGGTCGCCGTGGATGCCGGACGGGCGACCTCGACCTTCACCGGATTGTGCAGGAACTGCTCGGTGATGCGCTGGATCTCCGGCGGCATGGTGGCCGTGAAGAACAGCGTCTGGCGGGTGAAGGGCACCATCTTGCAGATGCGCTCGATGTCCGGGATGAAGCCCATGTCGAGCATGCGGTCGGCCTCGTCGATGACGAGGAGCTCGACGCCGGTGAGCAGCAGGCGCCCGCGCTCGAAATGGTCGAGCAGGCGGCCGGGGGTGGCGATCAGCACGTCGACGCCGCGCGTCAGCTTGGCGTCCTGGTCGCCGAAGGAGACGCCGCCGATCAGCAGGGCGACGCTCAGCTTGTGATTGACACCGTACTTGACGAAGTTCTCCTCGACCTGCGCGGCAAGTTCGCGCGTCGGTTCGAGGATGAGAGTGCGCGGCATGCGGGCGCGGGCGCGACCCTCTTCCAGCATGGTCAGCATCGGCAGCGTGAAGGCCGCGGTCTTGCCGGTGCCGGTCTGGGCAATGCCCAGCACGTCGCGGCGGGCCAGCACATGCGGGATGGCCTGCTCCTGGATGGGCGTGGGAGTGGTGTAACCGGACGCTTCAACGGCCGATTGAACCTTGGCGCTGAGGCCGAGTTCGGAAAATAGCATTGGTCGAGGGTATCCTTCAGGTCTCGGGGTCTTCTGACGATGTCTTGAGGCGATCGGCGCGATACGGTTTCGCGCAGCGGCCCCTAGAACCCACGAGGCCGGACGGACATGACGAAGGGCTCATCGGACGAGCCGTTCGATGCGACGCAACATAGTCGCAATGCCCCAATTGTCAACGAATGACAGTCGTGCGAACCCTCTGGCCCAAGCCGATTCGGCGGAATTCGGCATGATTGGTGAAGGAACGCACCCTCATGACCAAATCCGCTCTCGTCCTCGTGCCGGGCCTCAATTGCACCGCCGACCTGTTCGCCCCGCAGGTCAAAGCGCTTGCCGGCCTCGCCGACATCACCATTGCCGACAATGCCAGCGACGAGACCGTCGAGGCGATCGCGAAGCGGCTCCTGGCTGCCGCGCCGCCGCGCTTCGCCCTCGCGGGGCTGTCGATGGGCGGCTATGTGGCGCTCGAGGTCATGCGGCAGGCGCCGCAGCGCGTGCAGCGCCTTGCCCTCCTCGACACCCGCGCCAGCGCCGACCTGCCGGGGGATACCGAAATCCGCATGGCGGCGATCAAGATGGCGCAGACCGGCCGGTTCGACGACATCCACCCGGTGCTTTGGCCGCGGCTGGTCCATATCAAGCGCCTCGGCGACAAGGACCTCGAAGCCGTCGTCCGGTCCATGGCTGACCAGACCGGGCCGGCGCGGTTCATCCGCCAGCAGCGCGCGGTGATCGCGCGGCCCGATTTCGAGCCGGGCCTGAAGGCGATCCGCTGCCCGACGCTGGTGCTGGTCGGCGACGAGGACGCGATCACGCCGCCCTTCATGTCGGAGGACATGGCCGAGGCCATTCCCGGCGCGAAGCTGGTGACGGTGCCGGATTGCGGGCACCTGTCGACGCTGGAGCGGCCGGAGGCGGTCAATGCGGCGCTGACCGAATGGCTTTCCGACTAGAGTATTTTCCGCTTTTCTCCGGATCGCGGAAATTACTCCATGCTTTTGTTCGCTCGCATTTTCTTCACGCGAACGGGTACCCACTTCGCTCGAAAACGCTTTCGTCAGCGGCTGCCGGAGAACATGACCTCGCCGGGTGGGCCGATGGTGAGCATGTAGCGCCGCCGCTGGCCGCTGGTCAGCACGACGCCGTCGAACATGACGCGGGCGCCATCGACATCGGGCTCGATGCGGTAGTCCTCGATCTTCACGCGCCAGTCGAAGACTTCGGGGATTTCCTCCGTCGCAACCACGCCGATGCGGCCGGTGCGCTGGTCGGCGACCGTGAGCCACTGGACGAAGAGCCGCATGGCACCGTCCGGCGAGCTTGTGCGCAAAAGGATGATGCGCGAAGGGCCTTCGCGGTCGCCCTGCCGCCAGTTTCCGGTGGCGCGCAGGAACATGACCTCGCCGGGAATGGCCGAGAGGGTGCGCGTCGGATCGGGCGACTGGGCGGCGAGGGGGCCTGCGGCAACGAGCAGGGCCAGCATCGCGAGCGCTGCCGCGGCCCGGCCCATGCTCAGATATCCAGTTCCTGCGCGAATTCGGCGCGCTCCTGGATGAAGGCGAAGCGCGGCTCTGCCTTCGCCCCCATCAGCCGCTCGACGCTGTCCGAGGTCTCGGGGCGCTCCTCGGGCACAACATGGACGCGCAGGAGCGTGCGCACCTTCTTGTCCATGGTCGTTTCCTTGAGCTGGGCCGGCATCATCTCGCCAAGACCCTTGAACCGTCCGATCTCGACCTTCTGGTTGCCCTTGAAGGCCGTGCTCAGCAACTCGTCCTTGTGGGCGTCGTCGCGGGCATAGAGCGTCTTGCCGCCCTGCGTCAGCCGGTAGAGCGGTGGCACGGCGAGATAGAGGTGGCCGTGATCCACGAGGCGCGGCATCTGCCGGTAGAAGAAGGTAATCAGCAGGCTCGCGATATGGGCGCCGTCGACGTCGGCGTCGGTCATGATGATCACGCGCTCGTAGCGCAGGTCGTCGTCGCGATAGTGAGAGCCGGTGCCGCAGCCGAGCGCCTGGACGAGGTCGGAAAGCTGCTGGTTCTGGGCAAGCTTGTCGCGGCCCGCGGAGGCGACATTGAGGATCTTGCCGCGCAGCGGCAGGATCGCCTGGGTCTGCCGGTCGCGCGCCTGCTTGGCGGAGCCGCCGGCGGAATCGCCCTCGACGATGAAGATTTCGGAGCCTGCGGCCTGCGTGTTCGAGCAGTCGGCGAGCTTGCCGGGCAGGCGCAGCTTGCGCACGGCCGTCTTGCGGCTGACATCCTTCTCGGCGCGGCGGCGCAGGCGCTCCTCGGCGCGCTCGATGCACCAGTCGAGCAGGCGGTTGGCCTGGTTCGGGTTGCCGGCGAGCCAGTGGTCGAACGGATCGCGGATGGCGTTCTCGACGATGCGCGCGGCTTCGGCGGTCGCCAGCTTGTCCTTGGTCTGGCCCTGGAATTCCGGCTCGCGGATGAAGACCGACATCATGATCGAGCAGCCGGACAGGATGTCGTCGGTCGTGATCTGCGCGGCGCGCTTGTTGCCTGTGCGCTCGGCATGGTCCTTCAGGCCGCGCAGCAGGGCGACGCGCAGGCCCTGTTCGTGGGTGCCGCCGTCAGGCGTCGGGATCGTGTTGCAATAGGACGAGATGAAGCCGTCCTGGTCGCCGACCCAGCCGATGGCCCATTCCGCCGAGCCGTGGCCGTGTTTGTCCAGCTTGCCCGCGAAGATGTCGGGGTGGACCATGGTCGCGCCGTCGAGCGTCGCGGCGAGATAATCCTTGAGGCCGCCGGGGAAGCGCAGCACCGCCTTTTCCGGCGTATCGGTGCCCTTGACCAGTTCCGGGTCGCAGGACCAGCGGATTTCGACGCCGCCGAACAGATAGGCCTTCGAGCGCGCCATCTTGAACAGGCGCGCCGGCTTGAACGTATGCGTCTCCTTGAAGATTTCCGGATCGGGCAGGAAGCGCACCTTGGTGCCGCGCCGATTCTGGGTGCGGCCGAGTTCCTCGAGCCCCGTCTGCGGGATGCCACGCGAGAAGCGCTGACGGTAGAGCATCTGGCCGCGCGCGACTTCGACCTCCAGCGAGACGGAGAGGGCGTTGACCACCGAGACGCCGACGCCATGCAGGCCGCCGGAGGTCTCGTAGACCTTGGAATCGAACTTTCCGCCCGCATGCAGCGTGCACATGATGACTTCGAGGGCGGACTTGTCCGGGAATTTCGGGTGCGGGTCGACGGGAATGCCGCGGCCGTTATCCGTGACCGACAGCGAGCCGTCGGCCGAGAGCTCCACATCGATCCAGGTCGCGTGGCCGGCGACCGCCTCGTCCATGGCGTTGTCGATCACCTCGGCGAAGAGGTGGTGCAGCGCCTTCTCGTCGGTGCCGCCGATATACATGCCGGGACGGCGGCGGACGGGCTCCAGACCCTCCAGCACCTCGATGTCGGATGCCGAATAGCCCTGCTCGCCCGGCGTGCCGACCGCCTTCGGAGCGGCTTTGGCGGCGGCGCGCGCAGAGGCCGCGTCGGCGCGGGCAGGGGGCACAGCCTTCGCCGAATCCTTAGGGCCGCCGAACAGGTCCGAATTGTCCATCTCTCACCATCTCCCGGACGCCGAAGGCCCCCGCGAATCATCGCCCCGATCATGGCACAGCAGCCGGCCGATGCGAACGGAACGGAAACGCCGGCGTGACCGGAGCAGCGTCCGGGAACGGACGAAGCGCATTCCGAATGCAGGGGCCGCGCCGGGTCGAAGGAACGTCGGTCGATCCCGTCGCGTTGGTCCATCGTACAGATCGGCGACGGCGAGAGGAAGCAGGACGTGGACAGGGTGCGGGCGACGGGTGCGGCACTGCCGGTTTACGGCCTGTTCCTGGCCTTGTGCTTCGCGATCGCGGCGGCGGGCAGCATCGCGAATTCCTACGGACTTATCGCCTGGTATCCGGGGCTGAACAAGCCGGTCTTCAATCCGCCGGGCTGGCTGTTCGCGCCGGTATGGACCGTGCTCTACGTGATGATTGCGGCGGCGGGTGCGCGGCTGGTCCTTGCGCCCGCGCGCGACAAGGAGCCCGCGATCAGCCTCTATTTCGCGCAGCTCGGGCTCAATGCGGCGTGGTCGTGGGTGTTTTTCTACGGACAGGCGATCGGAGCGGCGGCGGTGGTCATCTGCGTCCTCTGGCTCGCCATCGTCGCAACGATCTGGCTGGCATGGACGAAGGATCGGATAGCGTCGCTGCTGCTGATCCCCTATCTAGCCTGGGTGAGTTTCGCAGCCGTGCTCAACATCGCCATCTGGCGCCTCAACGGCTGAAACTGAAGGCTTGAGGACCGATGTCCTTCTCCGCCCTCGTGCCGGTCGCCATCGGCGCGGTCGCCATCGTCCTCGTCATGGGCCTCGTCAACATGATGCGCGGCGGTTCGCCCAACACGTCGCAAAAGCTGATGCGCTGGCGGGTCGGCCTGCAATTCGTCGCCGTCGTCATCATCGTCATCGCCATCTGGCTCAAGGCGAACGGCGGATAGACCCAAGTTGCTTTTCGCGTTTTCCTGACGCGAACCGGTATCCACTTCGCTCGAAAACGCCCCGGCGGACCACGATGGTCAAACTCAACAAGATCTACACGCGCACCGGCGACGACGGCACGACCGGCCTTGCGGCAGGGCCGCGACGGCTGAAATCCGACCTGAGGGTCGAAGCCTATGGCGTGGTGGACGAGGCCAATTCCGCCATCGGCATCGCGCGGCTGCATACCGGCGGCAGCGAGGCGATCGATGCCATGCTCGGACGCATCCAGAACGACATGTTCGACCTCGGCGCGGACCTCTCGACGCCGGAAACCGGCAAGGACCTGGGTTACGAGCCTTTGCGGATCGTCGCGGCGCAGGTCGCGCGTCTCGAAGGGGAAATCGACCTGCTCAACGGCGACCTGAACCCGCTGAAGAGCTTCATCCTGCCGGGGGGCAGCGCCGCGTCGGCGCACCTGCACCTCGCGCGGACCATCGTCCGGCGGGCCGAGCGGCTGATGGTGGATCTCGCCCGCCGCCCGGACGAAAGCGTCTCCGCCGCCTCGCTCGAATATGTGAACCGCCTGTCGGACTTCCTGTTCGTCGCGGCGCGGCACCTGAACGACAAGGGCCGGGCGGACGTGCTCTGGGTGCCCGGCAAGAACAGGTAGCGGAACGAGGCAGGGCGATGGTTCCGACACTCCAAACAGAGCGTCTCATCCTGGCGCCGCGCGTCCTCGCCGACCTGGAAGACTATGTCGCGATGGATTCGGACCGTGCGGTGCGCGAGTACATCACGCCGCCATTCCGGGACGAATTCACGCCGGAACTCTACCGGGCGAACCTGCCGGCGCGGATCGCGACAGATTTCGGACCGGGCTTGGGGTTCTGGACGCTGCGGCTGAAGGCGCCTGCATCCGCCTTCGTCGGCATGGCGCTGCTGATGCCCGTCGAGGGCAAGGGGCCGGAGGTGGAGATCGGCTGGCGCATGCCCAAGGCGGCATGGGGCCGGGGCTATGCCAGCGAGGCGGCGCGTGCGGTGCTGGCGCATGGGCGGGACGGGCTCGGCCTCGCCGAGATCGTGGCGCTCATCAACCCGGACAATATCCGTTCGATCGCGGTGGCCACCAAGCTCGGCATGGTTCGTTCCGGCCGGCGGGGCGCCTATGGAACCTCCTTCGACCTCTACCGGATCGGCAACAAGGCGCCCTGACGGGCGCTGCTGGCGCGAAACAAAGCCGCTTGACAGGCGGGGCCTTCCGCATCAAAAACCCGCGCCATGAACAAGATCACGACCAGCACCCGACGCCGTATCCTCATCCTCCGATGAGCGCGCGGCCGTGTGCCCTGATGATCGATCCGATCGCCGCGCTCCCAGCGCGGCTTTTTTTATCCCTGAATCCCCCCGACTATCTCGCCCTAGCGGAGACTTGCCATGGCAACCAAGGCCAAAATCGCGATCCTCGGCGCGTCCGGTTATACCGGCTCCGAACTCGTGCGCCTGCTGCTGCGCCATCCGCGTGTCGAGATCGTGCTGATGACCGCCGACCGGAAGGCCGGACAGCCGATGTCCGAGGTCTTCCCGCAATTCGCGCCGTTCGACCTGCCCAAGCTCGTCTCCATCGAGAGCATCGACTGGAAGTCGGCCGAGGTCGATCTCGTCTTCTGCGCCCTGCCGCATGGCACGACGCAGACGGTGATCGCGGGGATCATGACCAAGCGGCCGGATATCAGGATCGTCGACCTGTCGGCTGATTTCCGGCTGGCGGAGCCGGCTGAATATGCCCGCTGGTACGGCCACGAGCATCATGCGCTGGAGCAGCAGAAGGAGGCCGTCTACGGCCTGCCGGAGTTGCACCGGGCCGCGATCAGGAAGTCGCGGCTGGTCGCCAATCCCGGCTGCTACCCGACCTGCTCGATCCTGCCGCTCGCGCCGCTCCTGAAGGCCAAGGCAATCGAGACCGGTAATATCGTCATCGACGCCAAGTCGGGCGTCTCGGGCGCCGGACGCGCCGCCAAGGAGACCAGCCTCTACTGCGAGGTGACCGAAGGCATCCATGCCTATGGCGTCGCCGGCCACCGGCATTCCTCCGAACTCGACCAGGAACTGTCGCTGGTCGCCGGCAAGCCGGTGATCGCGACCTTCACGCCCCATCTCATGCCGATGAGCCGGGGCATGCTGGCGACGACCTATGTTACGGCGAAGCGCGGTCGCACGGCCGCCGACCTGCACGCGATCATCGCGAAGGCCTATGCGAAGGAGCCCTTCGTCCACGTCTTGCCGCTCGGCACCACGCCGCAGACGCGGCATGTGCGCGGCTCGAACATGCTCCTGATCGGCCTCGTGCAGGATCGCGTTCCCGACCGGGTCATCGTGGTTTCGGCCATCGACAACCTCGTCAAGGGCGCGTCGGGGCAGGCGGTCGAGAACATGAACCTCGTTCTCGGCTATCCCGAGACGCTGGGCCTGGAGCAGATCGCGCTGTTCCCGTGAGGAATTGCGGCGGGCAAGGAGGCTTGCACGCACCTCACTTCATCAGCAGGGTCTCGAACTTGGCGCGCTGGGCATCGTTCCAAGGCGTCGAGCGGCGCTGCTTGAGGTCGATCTGCGCCGTGGTCGACGAGCCGGACACGAAGCGCTCGCCGCCGACGAAAACCGCCTGGTCGAAGGTCAGCGACGAGGCGCCGACACGCCGGATGCCGATCGCGATCTGGATGAAGCCGGGATAGAGGATCTCCCGGTGGTACTCGATCTCCAGGTGGACCAGCGAGATGCCGCGTCCCTCGCCGGTGAGGCGGACGCCTTCCCTGTCGAAGAACTCGGTGCGGCCGATCTCCAGATAGGTCGCGACCGATGCATTGTTGACGTGGTTGTTGGGGTCGAGATCGCCGTAGCGGATCGGATGCACGGTCACGAACGGGTAGGCGTCGAGCGCCGGGCGCTCGCTTAACGGAACACGCAACTTTCAGTCCTTCACTTTCACATAGCGGCCGGGCGCATCTTCGATCGGCTTGTGCTTGGCGGAGCCGATCTTGCGGGCGGGCACGTCCTTGCCGTCGCGCTCACGGATCCACGCGCGCCAGTGCGGCCACCACGAGCCCGGATGTTCGGTCGCCTTGTCGATCCAGTCCTCGAAACGGCCGGCCGGCGGGCCGCCCGTCCAGTGCTGGTATTTCTTCTTGTCCGGCGGGTTGACCACGCCGGCGATGTGGCCGGAGCCGGCCATCACGTACTCGACCGGGCCGCCGAAGGCCGCCGACCCTACGAAGACCGAGCGGGCAGGGGCGATGTGGTCCTCGCGGGAGGCGAGGTTGTAGACGGGAACCTTGACCTTCTTCAGGTCCAGCTTCTCGCCCGCGACCTCCATGCGGCCCTGGCTGAGGTCGTTCTGCAGGTAGCAGTGGCGCAGATAGAAGGAATGGTTGGCCGCCGGCATGCGCGGGGAATCGGCGTTCCAGTAGAGCAGGTCGAAGGGCATCGGCTGTTTGCCCTTCATGTAGTTGTTGACGAAATAGGACCAGATCAGGTCGTTCGATCGCAGCATGTTGAAGGCGGTCGCCATCTGCTTGCCTTCGAGATAGCCGGTCTGGGCCATGCGCTTCTCGAGGCTCTGAATCTGCTCCTCGTCGACGAAGACCTTGAGGTCCCCGGCATAGGTGAAATCGACCTGCGTGGTGAAGAAGGTCGCGGTCTTCACCGCGTCGATCTTCTTCGCCGCCATGTAGGCGAGCGCGACCGCCAGCAGCGTGCCGCCGACGCAGTAGCCGATGGCGTGGACCTTGTCCTCGCCGGTGATCTCGGATGCGACGCGGAAGGCCGACAGCGGCCCCTCCAGCATGTAGTCGTCGAAGCTCTTGGTCGCGTGGCGCTGGTCCGGATTGACCCAGGACACGACGAAGACCGTCAGCCCCTGGTCCACCGCCCATTTGATGAAGCTCTTCTCCCGCGTCAGATCGAGGATGTAGAACTTGTTGATCCAGGGCGGGACGATGACCAGCGGCACCCGGCCGACCGTTTTGGTGGTCGGCTCGTACTGGATGAGCTGGATCAGGTCGTTCTCATAGACGACCTTGCCCGGCGTCATCGCGAGGTTCGTGCCGAGCGCGAACTTGGTGTCGTCGGACTGGCGAATGCGCAGGTCGCCGCCGCCGCGCTCGATGTCCTCGGTCAGCATGGTCATGCCGCGCACGAGGTTCTCGGCATTGGAGCCGATGGTCTCGCGCAGCAGTTCGGGGTTGGTCGGCACGAAATTGGACGGCGAAAAGGCGTTGGCGATCTGCCGGGTGTAGAAGGTCGCCTTCTGCTTGACGTGCTCGTCGAGTTCGGCCTGCGAGACGAAGGTCTCGGCGAGGTTGGTCGTCAGCAGGTAGAACTGCTTCAGGAAGTCGAAGAAGGGGTTCTTCTCCCATTGCGGGTCCTTGAACCGGGCGTCGCGCGGGTCGGGCTTCACGACGGGTTCGGCCGGCTCGCCCGCCATGGCCTTCAGCGACTGGGCCCATAGCTCCATGTAGCGGCTGGCGAGCTGCGACTGGGCCGTGACCGTGCGGTTGGGGTCCTTCAGCCAGTATTCCGCAACCTGTCCGAGCGTCTTCACGACATCGGCGACGCTGTCGGGCGAATCGGAGGGATGGGCGCCGGTCTCGCGCGGCTTCATGTAGGCGGCGAGCGCCTTGCCGCCGAGTTCGACCATGCGGGCGATGTTGCCGGACAGGCGCTCGACGTCCATGGCCTGGAAACGGAACGGATCGTCGGCGGCCGCATCGGATTGCGGCGCGAAGACCGGCTGCGGGGCGGGCGCCGGCCTGGTCGGCTCGGGCTTGGCAGGCTCGGGCTTGTGAGGAATCGCATCCGAAAGGGGCCGGCGCTGGGCTCCGCCCTCGATGGCGACGAGCTTCGGCCGCGGTGCGGCGGGACGATCGGTAGCGGGGGCAGACCGCTTTGCAGCGGCCTTTTCGACCGTCGGCGCGGCAGTTTTCGGCTTCCCGCGGGCGGGCTTTTTCGGTGCCGGCTTCGCGGTGGAACCGGCCGGGCTGGCAGCCTTCGGCTTGCCGGGCTTGCCCGTCGAGCGTTTAGCCATGAGCGTGCCTCTGAAAATCGCCGCTTTCGTCCGTCACGAAATCGGTCCACTTTTTGATCTGAGCATATTAGGAAGGCGAAGCGCAGGCCGCCAAGAGAAAGATGGCGGTTCGCTTGGAGAGTGACATGATCGGGACGATGCGTCGGTCGATGCTGAGGCGGGCAGGTTTTGCGGCGGTTGCGCTCGCGGCCTTTGCCATGGCCGGCTGCCAGCACGCCGCCGACGGCTATCCTTCGCCTTACGGGCCTTCGCGGCCGACGCCGCTGCCGCCGGTTGCGGGCGGGGGCCTGTGGAACCCCGCGCCGGTGCGCGCCACCGGCTATGGCGCCGCGACGCTCATCACGCGCCTGCCGCAGCCCCAGACGGTGGCCCCGCCGCCGCGCTCCTCCGAGACGCCGGAACTGCTGACGCCCGAGCAGCAGGCAGCCCGCCGCCGCTCGCTCGAAAGCCTCCGCGACGGCCACGGAGCCGCCATGGAGCGGCGAATCCAGACTCAGGGCCGCGTCCGCGGTCCCGATCCCGGCTCCCGCCCTGCCATCGATCCGGCCGAGCGCGGCAGCGAGGACTAGGCCGAAGGTCGCCTGTCCGAGGCTGTCGCGAGGCTATCCCCGCCGTATCGCCTCGTGATACGCCTTGCGTCCCGTTTCAGACCCCTTGCGGCAGGGCCTGCCGCCAAACGCGAATCGATCCGATGAGCACCACCCAGTTTCACCGCATCCGCCGGCTGCCGCCCTATGTGTTCGAGCAGGTGAACAAGGTGAAGGCCGCCGCCCGGGCCAAGGGCGTCGACATCATCGATCTCGGCATGGGCAATCCGGACCTGCCGGCCCCTGAGCACGTCATCGAGAAGATGAAGGAGGCGATCGGCAAGCCGCGCACCGACCGCTATTCGGCCTCCAAGGGAATTCCGGGTCTGCGCCGTGCCCAGGCCGCCTATTACGAGCGGCGCTTCGGCGTGAAGCTCGACCCCGAGACGCAAGTCATCGCGACCCTCGGCTCGAAGGAAGGCTTCGCCAATATGGCGCAGGCGATCACCGCGCCGGGCGACGTCGTGCTCTGCCCCAACCCGTCCTATCCGATCCACGCCTTCGGCTTCCTGATGGCCGGCGGAGTGATCCGCTCCGTGCCGGCGACCGCCGACGAGGATTATTTCCGGGCCATGGAGCGCGCCATTCAGCACTCCATCCCGAAGCCCATCGCGGTGGTGACCTGCTACCCGTCGAACCCGACCGCGCAGGTGGCTGACCTCGATTTCTACGCAGAGCTCGTGCGCTTCGCGAAGAAGCACGAGCTGATCGTGCTTTCCGATCTCGCCTATGCCGAGGTCTATTTCGACGACCGCTCGCCGCCGCCCTCGATCCTGCAGGTGCCGGGCGCCTTCGACGTGGCGGTCGAGTTCACCTCGATGTCGAAGACCTTCTCCATGGCCGGCTGGCGCATGGGCTTCGCGGTCGGCAACGACCGGCTCTGCGCGGCGCTCGCGAGGGTGAAGAGCTATCTCGACTACGGTGCCTATACGCCGGTGCAGGTGGCGGCGACGGCCGCGCTGAACGGCCCGGACGACTGCATCAAGGAGATGCGCGCAACGTACAAGAAACGCCGCGACGCGCTGGTCGAGAGCTTCGGCAAGTCGGGCTGGGACATTCCGGTGCCGAGCGCCTCCATGTTCGCCTGGGTGCCGATCCCCGACCAGTTCAAGCCGCTGGGGTCGCTGGAATTCGCCAAGCTTCTGGTCGAGAAGGCCGAAGTGGCCGTTGCGCCCGGCATCGGCTTCGGCGAGCACGGCGACGACTATGTCCGCATCGCCGTGGTCGAGAACGAGCAGCGCATCCGTCAGGCGGCGCGCAACGTGAAGCGCTTCTTCGACACCGCAGCGACAACGCTGCACAATGTCGTGCCGCTGGCTGCCGCCGGCCGCTGAACATCTCAAAGGCATTCGCATGATCAGGATCGTAGTGACCGGCGCGTCCGGCTGGGTCGGCCGCGAACTCGTCAAGGCGGTCGCGGCCGCGCCGGACCTCGAACTCGCCGGTGCGGTGTCGCGCTCGGCGGCGGGGCAGGATGCCGGCGAGGCGGCCGGTGGTGCGCGTCTTGGTATCGCGATTGCCGCGAGCCTCGACGAGGCTCTGGCCGTGCCGAGCGATGTCGTCATCGACTATACCAAGCCGCATGTCGTGAAGGGCCATGCGCTGACGGCGCTCAAGGCCGGCCGCCATGTCGTTGTCGGCACGTCGGGCCTGTCGGCGGAGGACTATGCCGAGGTCGAGGCGGCTGCGAAGGCGGCGGGCCGGGGCGTCATCGCCGCCGGCAATTTCTCCATTACCGCTTCGCTGCTGAAGCGCTTCGCGACCATCGCCGCCCGGCTGATCCCGGATGTCGAGATCATCGACTATGCCTCGGCCAAGAAGCCCGACACGCCCTCGGGAACGGGGCGCGAACTCGGCGAAATCCTCTCGAAGGTGCGGCTGGAGCCGACCTCCAAGCCGGTCGGCGAGCTCGGCGGCATCCGCGAGACGCGCGGCGGCGCGGTCAATGACGGCGGCATCGCCGTGCAGGTCCATTCGGTGCGCATGCCGTCCTTCGTGCTGTCGGCCGAGGCGATCTTCGGCATGCCGGACGAGCGCCTGACCATCCGCCACGATGCCGGGTCGTCGGCAGCGCCTTACGTCGCCGGCACCCTGCTCGCCGCCCGCCGTGTCGGCGAGACAACCGGCCTCGTGCGCGGCATCGATCACCTGATCGGCTGAGCCGCATGGACGGCCTCGATATGGCCGGCCTGCTGGCCGGTTCCTTGCACTGGCCGGTCAAATCGGGCACAAGCCCGGCGCGGCGCATTGGCCGCAGCAGGGTGCGGATCGGCTTTTCATGCAGGATGTCTTGAAGCTCGGCATTGCCGGCCTCGGCACGGTCGGTGCATCGGTCGTGCGCCTGATCGCCAAGCGCGACAACCGCCTTGCCGAAGCCGCCGGCCGGCCGATCAAGGTCGCCGCAGTCACCGCGCGCTCGAAGAAGAAGGACCGCGGCATCGATCTCGGCGCCGTGCGCTGGGTCAACGATCCGATCCAACTGGCCACCGATCCCGAAATCGATGTCTTCGTCGAGCTGATGGGCGGCGCCGAAGACCCGGCCAAGGCGGCTGTCGAGGCGGCGCTTTCGGCCGGAAAGGCCGTCGTCACCGCCAACAAGGCGCTGCTGGCGGCTCACGGGCCCGCGCTTGCGAGACGTGCCGAGGCGAAGGGCGTTGCGCTCAATTTCGAGGCGGCGGTGGCCGGCGGCATCCCGGTCATCAAGACCCTGCGCGAGAGCCTGCTCGGCAATACGATCGAGCGCGTCTACGGCATCCTCAACGGCACCTGCAACTACATCCTCACCCGCATGGCGGAAGAGGGCATCAGCTTCGAGGAATGCCTGAAGGACGCCCAGCGGCTCGGCTATGCCGAGGCGGATCCGACCTTCGACGTCGACGGTTTCGACACCGCGCACAAGCTGTCCCTGCTGACGAGCCTTGCCTTCGGCACGCTGGTCGACACCAAGGGCATTTCTATCGAGGGCATCCGGTCGATCAAGCCGGTGGACCTGAAGATGGCCGAGGAACTCGGCTACCGGGTGAAGCTGCTAGGCGTCGCGCAGCGCACCCATGACGGCGTCGAGCAGCGCGTCCATCCGACCTTCGTGCCGAAGGATGAAGCCATCGCGCAGGTGAACGGCGTTCTCAACGCCGTGGCCATCGATGCGGATGCCGTGGACCTCACCCTCGTCGGCCCCGGCGCCGGCGGCGATGCGACCGCCTCGGCCGTTATCGCGGACATTACCGACATCGCCCGCGGCCATCGCACCGCGCCCTTCATCCGGCCGGTGGCAAGCCTTGAAAAGCCGACCCGCGCGCCGATGACGCGCCACGAGGGCGGCTATTACATCCGCCTCGAAGTGGTCGACAAGCCGGGCACCGCCGCCCGCATCGCCTCGCGCATGGCGCAGAACAACATCTCTCTGGAATCGATCGTGCAGCGGCGCTCCGGCCCGGTGCGCGGCGGCACCGATCCGAGCCAGGCGGCGGCGCCCGCGCCGGTCGTCCTCATCACCTATGCGACGACCGAGGCGGCCGTCAGGCGTGCGCTGAAGGCCATGGAGGCCGACGGCATCCTGATCAGCAGCCCGCAGGTCATCCGCATCGAACGCAACTAAGAACGCCTACCGAAGGGAACCAACATGTCCGAGCAGGGGCTGTCCATTCCGAAGAACCTCGTCATCGAGCGCGTCCTGTCGATGGAGCTCGTACGGGTGACGGAAAGGGCGGCGGTCGCCTCCGCGCGCCTGCGCGGGCGCGGCAACGAGAAGGCCGCCGACCAGGCCGCCGTCGACGCCATGCGCCGCGAGCTGAACAAGCTGCCGATCGACGGCCGGGTGGTCATCGGCGAAGGCGAGCGCGACGAGGCGCCGATGCTCTATATCGGCGAGGAGGTCGGCACCAAGCACGGCCCGAAGGTCGATATCGCGCTCGATCCGCTGGAAGGCACCACGCTCTGCGCCAAGGACATGCCGGGCTCCATCGCGGTGATCGCCATGGCCGAGCACGGCTCGCTGCTCTACGCGCCCGACGTCTATATGGACAAGATCGCCGTAGGCCCGGGCTTTCCCAAGGGCGTCGTCGATCTCGACGCCTCGCCGGTCGATAACATCCATGCCATCGCCAAGGCCAAGGGCGTCAAGCCGAGCGAAGTGACGGCCCTGATCATGGACCGCCCGCGCCACGCCAAGCTGATCGAGGCCGTGCGCGGCACGGGCGCGGCGATCCGCCTGATTACCGACGGCGACGTGGCTGGCGTGATCCACACCGCGAGCGCGGCCGAGACCGGCATCGACATCTATCTCGGCATCGGGGGCGCGCCGGAGGGCGTGCTGGCGGCTGCGGCGCTGCGTTGCGTCGGCGGGCAGATGCAGGGCCGTCTGATCCTCGATACCGAGGCCAAGGTCGAGCGCGCCCGCAAGATGGGTGTCGCGGACCCGAAGAAGAAATATGCCATGGAGGAGATGGCCTCCGGCGACGTGATCGTCTCGGCGACCGGCGTCACGGACGGCGCGCTCCTGAAGGGCGTGGTGTTCGGCAAGGAGATCATCACCACCGAGACCATCGTCTACCGTTCGACCACGGGAACGGTCCGGCGCATTTTCGGCGAGCATCGCGAACTCTCGAAGTTCCACCTCGACTGACCGGATGAGCGAGCGCCGGCTGTTCCTCGGCGTCGGGCAATCGGTCCTCGGCCGTGCCTGGCGCGACCGGATGACCGATCCGGAGCGGGTGCAGTCGCTGGCCATCACGCAGGCCCACGACCTGCCCGACATCCTCGCCCGGGTGCTGGCGGGTCGCGGCGTGACGGCTGAGGGCACTGAGGCCTTCCTGGAGCCAGCCATCCGGGATTCGATGCCGGACCCCTCGACGCTCGCGGACATGGACCGGGCGGTCGAGCGGCTGGCCAAGGCCGTGCTGGACGGCGAGGGCGTCGCGATCTTCGGCGACTACGACGTGGACGGCGCGACATCCTCGGCGCTGCTGACCCTGTTCCTGCGGCAGGCCGGGCTCGATCCGGCCGTGCACATTCCCGATCGCATCTACGAGGGCTATGGGCCCAATATCGACGCCATCCGGCAGCTCGCCGCCCGCGGCGCGACATTGCTGGTTACCGTCGATTGCGGCACCACGAGCCACGAAGTGCTGGCGGGCGCATCGGGCATCGGCCTCGACGTGATCGTCTGCGACCACCACCAGGCCGACGAAACGCTGCCGGCGGTCGAGGCGGTGGTGAACCCGAACCGGCTGGACGACCTTTCCGGGCTTGGGCATCTCTGCGCCGCGGGTGTCGCCTTCATGTTGGTCGTCGCCCTCAACCGGCGGCTGCGCGCGCGCGGCTTCTGGACCACGGCGCGGCCCGAGCCGGACCTGATGCGCCTTCTCGATCTCGTCGCGCTCGGCACCGTGGCCGATGTCGTGCCGCTGAAGGGGCTCAACCGCGCTTTCGTCGCGCGCGGGCTCGGGGTCATGCGCCGGCGCGAGAATGTCGGCCTGCGCGCCCTGATGGACGCAGCGCGGCTCGACGGGCCGCCTTCGCCCTATCATCTCGGCTTCCTTCTCGGCCCCCGGATCAATGCGGGCGGCCGGATCGGCGATGCGGGCCTCGGAGCGCGACTGCTCGTCACGGAGGATACCGGCGAAGCCACCCGCATCGCGGGCGAGCTCGACCGGCTCAACCGCGAACGGCAGGTGGTCGAGCAGGGCACGGTCGCCGAGGCGGAAGCCGAGGCGCTGGCCGCGCTCGGGCCGCTGGAGGAGGGCGCCTCGGTGGTCGTCACCGCGCGCGACGGCTGGCATCCCGGCGTCGTGGGGCTTGTCGCCGCGCGCCTCAAGGAGCGGTTCAAGCGACCGGCCTTCGCCGTCTCCTTCACTGGCGATACGGGGACGGGGTCGGGGCGCTCGATCCCCGGCGTCGATCTCGGCGGTGCGGTGCGAAAGGCGGTTGTCGCGGGCATCCTTGCCAAGGGCGGCGGCCATGCCATGGCGGCGGGCATCACCGTGACGCGCGAGCGCCTTGCCGATTTCCGCGCCTTTCTCGAAGAACGCCTTGCGCCGGCAGTCGAGGCGTCACGGCGCGAGGAAGCCCTGCTGGTCGACGCGGCGACCACGGCGGCGGGCGTCCGGCCGGAACTCATCGCCATGCTCGAACGGGCCGGCCCCTTCGGCAGCGGCAATCCCGAGCCGGTTCTGGCACTGCCGTCCCATACGGTCGTCTATGCCGAGGAAGTCGGCGGGGCGCATGTGCGCACGCGGCTGAAGGCCGGCGATGGCCAGACGCTGGACGCCATCGCCTTCCGGGCGGCGGGGCAGCCGGTCGGCAAGGCGCTGGCCGACCATCGGGGCAAGGCGCTGCACCTGGCGGGCGCGGTATCTCTCGATCGCTGGCAGGGCCAGGACAGGGTTCAGTTCCGCATTCTCGACGCAGCGGTGCCCCAGCGGTCCTGACCGGCCGTATCGGCCTTCTCCCTGCGCCGCCGCCAGCGTGCGAGGAGGCCTGCGACCTTGCCCGGCCGCTTGCCGGCCGCGGGGAGGGCGCCCGCCATGGCCCGTCCGGCTTCGATGGCGACCCGGCGGGCGACCGGCGCGAGGGAGGTGTCGGTGATCACCGCCTCCTTCAGGGCGCCGAGCAGGGCGGCGGCTTCGATCTCGGGGTCGATGCAGGTGCGGGCATCGTCGAGAAGCGCGGCGAAGGACGGCTTCCACAAGGGATCGCCGAGCCGCCAGCGCACCAGCGCCGCGACCCCTTCGTGCTGAGATGCTACCGCCGTGGCGGAAAAATCCGCAGACGCCGAACCCTTCATGGCGAACCCGAGACGCAAACTGTCAAGAAACGAGTCGGCAGAGGCCGACGGAACTCAAGTCGACTCCGGCCGGCCCCGCTCTGCAAGACAGCCAGATGACGTTACGGAATTTATCCACAGGCGTCGGCCGTCCGCGCGCGCGTCGACCTGCAGGCCGGGCGGCTGGTCAGACGCCTGTCCGCTGGCTAGTCTCATTGCTCGTCTGGGTTGATGCCCGGGCCGCAGCCAGGAGGACAGCATGGGTTTCTTCGATTTCGTCAAGAATGTCGGCAAGAAGCTGGTTGGCGCCAGTGAGGCACAGGCCGCACCCGCGCCCGAGCTTGCCAAGGAGATCGCGAGCCACGGCTTCGACGCCGGCAGCCTGCAGATCCAGTCGAGCGGCAACAACGTCCAGATCTCGGGGCAGGTGAAGTCGCAGGAAGAGGCCGAGCGGATCATCCTGGCGCTGGGCAACACGGTCGGCGTGTCGCAGATCGATACCAGCCAGCTCGTCGTCAACAAGGAAGAGCCGGCCGCCAAGATGTACACGGTGAAGAAGGGCGACACGCTCTGGAAGATCGCCGAGGCGCATTACGGCAAGGGTGCCGACTATCCGAAGATCGTCGCGGCCAACAATCCGCCCATCGTCAATCCGGACCTGATCCAGCCGGGCTGGGTGCTCCGCATTCCGTGACGCCATTTCGCGATCCGATGGCGGGTGCCGCATGCTCCCGCCATCGTGTCGTCGGCGGCTGCCGGTTGTCACGGGCCGCGTCCGCACCTCGCCGGTGATTCTGCGGTAGGTGTCGCGTCTCGCCGGATGGCGGCTGACGGAAACCGGACGAAGGATGTTGTCCGGCCACGCGGCCCGCCCGCCCGGAGGCCCGGAAGCCCATATGGATCAAGGTTTTCGGAGAGAATTCCACCAAGGCGGACTGATCTGCCGGACAGCGCTTGCTGGCGGCGATGAACACCCCTATAACGCCCGCCGCCGCCAAGCGGTTCGCTCCCTTCGTCTAGAGGCCTAGGACACCAGCCTTTCACGTTGGGTACACGGGTTCGAATCCCGTAGGGAGCGCCATTTACGAACAAAACTGGGCACTCCTGCCGGAGAAGCCCCATTTCCCATCACAAGCCGTTCCAAAACGTCCCTCCGGCCGTGAATGCGGATTTCTGTGTCGTCAACTTCGACCTGATCGATGACGGAGCGTAGGTAGGCGCGGCGGAACGGGATGGCGCCGTTTGCGACGTTCTCGCGCATGAGGGCGGCGAAGGTGCTGATCTTCTCTTCGGTGATTCTGGTTTCCGGCTGAAGCTCGGCGAAGGCGCGGTCTTTTGCGGCCTTCGCCTGATCGCGCTCGGCCTTGAGCGATGTAAGGCGGTCTTTGAGCGTCGGGTCGGAGGCATCCACGATGCCGTTCTCAATTGCTTCGTAGAGCCTCGATAGGCGGCTTTCGCAATCTGACACCTTGTTCTGGAGGGCTGTGAGGCGCTGCGCGTGGTCTTCTCTGCGCGAGGCCTGCCGGGCCATTAGGCCGCCGAGGATGGCGCGAACCCTCTCCGGCGTGAACAGGGATGCGTTGAGCTGGTCTGTTACGATCTGGTCGAGCTTGTCCATCGGGATGGACCGGCCCGGGCAGGCAGACTTGCCCTGCTGGGCGCAGGTGGCGCAGGTGTAATAGCGATAGCGGCCTGATTTGCCGGTGCGCAGGGTCATGCCGCCGCCGCAGCTTGCGCAGGTCGCAAGGCCCGTCAGCAGAATGGGGCCAGTGACGACGCGCGGCGGGGTCTGTTTCGGGTTACGGGATTTCAGGCGCGCCTGCACGGCATCGAACAAAGCAGGGTTGATGATGGGGGCGACCGCGACCATGATCTGGTCTGCTTCGGGCTTATCTTCTTTTGTCTTCCAGACTTTGCGGTTAAAGCGATACTCGCCCTTGTAGGTGGGGCTGGTCAGGAGCGCGTGCAGCGGGCCGATACCCCACCGCGCGCCGCGCCGGGTCCGGTAGCCCCGTTCATTCAGGTAGCAGGCAAGGGCTTTGACGCCGAGGGGGCCGCTCGTGCCGTTGCCTTCGTGGACAAGACGGAACATGAGCCGCACCACCTCTGCCTCTACGGCATCAATGGCGAGGCGTTTCTTGGTTTTTGCTCCCCGCTGCTCCGCAGCCACAATGGCGTATCCATACGGTGCGGCAGCGCCGTTCCAGAAGCCCTGCCGGGCGTTCTCCTGCATAGCGCGGAGAACGTGCTTCGCGTTCTCCTTGGACTGGTACTCGTCGAACAGGGCAAAGACCTGCCGGACCATGACGCTCATAGGGTCATCGCCAAGGTCCTGCGTGATGCTGACGAGCTTTACGCCGTTCTTGCGCAAGCGGCGGACATGGTATTCGAGCGCGAAATGGTCGCGGGCGAAGCGGCTGAAGGAATGGACGACAACCACATCGAACGGGGAGTCTCCGTCCGCCGCAAGGTCGAGCAGCCGTTGCAGCTCAGGACGGCGGTCGTCGGTTCCACTGAGGCCGGCATCGACGAACTCGATGACAACCTGCCAGCCACGCGCCTTGCAGAATTCCTGCGCCTGTCGCCGCTGGTCCGGGATGGAAAGGTCGTTCTCGGCCTGGCGGCCGGTTGAGACGCGTAGATAGAGGGCAGCGCGCAGGCTGTCAGTGTTCTTCGCATCCAGAGTCGTGCGATTGAGAAGCTTCATGACAGTGCCCCCTCATTCTCCGGCACTATCGCAGTTGTTTGGGGCCGTTTCGAGTCATCTTGCTTGCTGGGGCTTGTTTCCAGCAGGCGCAATATTTGCGGCATCAGGAAAGCTTCGATGGCATCCAGTTCTTCGGCGGTGACGGAGAGAAGCTCAAGATTGTCGGCGATGACGGCAGGACGCGTGCTGTCACTGCTGCTGGCCTTTTGGCCGGCGGCAGGGCGCAGCAGCTCGCGATGGCTGGACTGGCGTCCGCGCATCTCCGCGTCCTCGGGAAGGGGTTGAAGTTAAAAATCATTATGCTGACGGCTTAGGCATCGCCGTCCTGGCGCTGGTCTTTCAGGCCGCCGCCTGGGTCGAACGCATCCGATTCATCGCCACGGCGCGTATTTTCCTGCAGGAGCTCGAAAGCTGGGCTTTCGACGGCATCCCTGAGGAAGGCAAGGAAGGCCTTGCCGACCGCCTGCGCCTCCGGCGTTACGCGCCGCGCGTGGCCCCACGCGTAGAGATTTTCTTCCATCTTCCGAAAGTAGGTTGGATCATCCATGTCCGGGCCGTGATGGCCGGACATCAGAATGGCCAGGAGATTGATGATCTCCTGAAACGCTTCTTCCGTTTGGTGGGACGTTGCGCCTTCGATATTGAGCCGGTCGAACCCTTCGGCAATAAAGCGCTCAATCGGGTCCGGCATCATGATGGTGGTCTTTGTATTCGACATGGCCGAAACCTTTGAAGAGCGTGGCGTTTAGTACTGACCTTCTAACAGGTCAGCACTATGTCGTTCCACGCGAAAACCTCGCGCCTGCCGGCTAGCCCATGCGGGGGCCGGTTGTGCGCTGGCGGATGACGCGGTTCACGGTATCGAGGCTCGCAAGAATCTCACGCGCTTGTGGCGAATGCGGTGCAGCCAGCGCCAGTTCGCGGTGCAGTGTGCCACGCAGGGTATGGAGCGCGGACAGGCTCAGGGATTGAAGGTCTTGTAGGGTGTAAGTGCGGGACATCGTATTTCCTTTCTCTCGCGGCCCCGCCAATCGGGGCCTTCGAGCCCCACACACAGACAATCGGCAGAAGGGCCGATGGCGGGTTGCGAAAGAGAAAGGAGAGATGGACTGCGCTGCGCCCGGAGAGAGCGAGGTACGGGCCTGTTGCGTGCCATGCTCGGCGCGGCGCAAACTCTCGCGAAGTTTGCTGGCCGCTGTGAGCGCGTGATAGAATGTCCTTATATTGGGAGAGACTATTTAAGAGATTTGCGTGTCTATTATGATTAGCGTACGCGGCCATTTAACGATGGCGCAGCTACGGCAGGCATTATTTGAGGCCCTTGGAGAAATCGAAGAAGAATACAACTTGCGCCATGCGCGCAACGTGACTGTCTTCGTAAACCCCACAGACGAATTTGGCGAAAAGGTCATCCTGCGCGACCAGCGCGGGAAGGTGCTTTCGCGCGTGACGAAGAAGGGGCCCTACCGGTCGGCGGCAGAGGAATACAACCTTTGACCGACAGCCGGAGCGAGAACGGGAAAGGTGGTGCGGCATGAAGTTGCCGCCCTGTTACATAGGTTTGGAACAAGCGCGGCAGGTGCTGGCGGAGATCGGCGTCGAATTGACGCCACGCCAGATGAAGCGCGCCGCAGACCGCGATGCGCATGGACACCGGAAATTGCCGTTTTTCGTCGACCCGGTGGAAGGCACACTGAAAATAGAAAAAGGCACGCTGGTATCTATTTATCAGCAACTCCAAAGTGAAGCTGTGCGCGATTTTGTCGATAAAGATTGACTTATATGTTCATATTTTGTTCTATACTTGAAATGACAATAAAAACAATGATTTCCAATGGCAGATATAAGGAAGCGCACGGGGCGTAAGGGGACCACCTATCAGGTCCGTTACCCCAGCAGAACAGCAAAGACCGGTTACGAGTATGCCACCTTCGATACCTTGAAGGAGGCGCGCGCCTTCACCGAAAATCTTGGGTCTTTCGAGAGCGTGCCAGGCGGACAGGCCATCAGTGTGGTCGAGGCCGTCGATCGCTGGCTGTCCATCTGCGAGAAGATTGGGCGGGACGGGCGCGAGAAGGTCGAGAAGCAGACCTACAACGAGTATGCCCGCCGCGCAAAGGTCATGAAGGAATATCGCTGGACCAAGCCGCTCCACGAGCTTGAGCAGCCTGACGTCGTCGCCTTTCGCAAATGGCTTCTTGAAACAAGGACGCGCGATTTGGCGCGCCGCTGCCTGTCCTCCTTTCACTCTGTCATCATCGAGATGAAGTCCGAGGGCCTTATCAAGAGCGATCCGGCAGCCGGTATAACCATCAAGTCCGGCGGGCGCTATGAAGAGGATGATGGCGAGGTTGTGATCCCGACAGACGAAGAGGTGCGCGCTATCTACGCGGCCGCCGACCGCATGGCACAGAAGAACAACTACATGGCAGACGTATGGGCGCGGTATCGCCCGCTCATCTATCTGGCGGGTTTCACAGGTATGCGCCCGTCCGAGTACCGGGGCCTTTCATGGAAGGGTCTTGCAGGGAGCCAGGTTCGGATCACGCAGCGTGCCGACAAAACTGGAGACATCGGACCGGTGAAGTCGCGAGCCGGAAGACGCACTCTGTTTATACCGTCGTTTCTCGTCGAGATGCTCGAAGCATGGCGCACCGACTGCCCGGCATCCGCACAGGATCTTGTGTTTCCGACCGCCAGCGGGAAGCCGATGGCACTCGTCAACTTCCGGGCCGGTGCCTGGGACCCGTTGATGAAGGAGGCGGGCCTAGTTGATGAGGAAGAGCGCAGAGGCAAGACGGTACTAATCCCGCGTTACACGCCCTACGCCCTCCGGCACTATTTTGCTTCGAAGCTGATCGAGGGCGGTCACGACCTGAAATTCATTCAGAAGGCTATGGGCCACTCGAAGATCGAAATCACTTTCAACATATACGGCCACCTGATCCGTGGGCGCGAAGAGCACTACCGTGAATCGGCAGAAAAGCTTGCCGCTCAGATACTTGGTGAGCGGCCATGTGGCGAGTTTGTGGCAAATACGCTGGAAGCCGCAGAATAGCTGAGTTTCTAGCAGCCTTCCAAGCTGGCTATGAGGGTTCGATTCCCTTCACCCGCTCCACCTGCAAAATCAATCACTTAGATGTATGTTCTTTTCTATAATGAGCCATTTTTGCTTGTTTTTGCCACATGACACGAGTCCGCTGAAACCCGCAGAAATCCTCGATTGTCCGGCGTAGCCCGTTTGAGCTTGTGGCAAGTTTGTGGCGAATCCTGCCTCGCATCGAGCTTCGTCGCAGGCTCCTTGGCTGCGAATACGTCAAATCATCAACACTGCTCATCCCTGCTGTTTCACCTTCCTTGCTCGCCCTGACAGGCCACGCGGCCTCCACAACAGCCGCCCGCTCCATTCGGCTGACGCCTCCCGTGTTGGCTATTTCCCTCCGGTGCGGACGCCGCTTGGCGGCCTGTCCCTTCCTCGCTTCTGAAACAGCAAGAGGAGGAGCAATCTCAATGACGAAAGAAGATTATCGAAATCGCGTATTCCACGGTGACTGCATCGATGTCATGCAAGGCCTGCCATCAAATTCCGTGGACTTTGTCCTGACGGACCCGCCCTACCTGATGAACTACCGTCCGCGTAGTGGACAGACCGTCTTGAACGACAATCGGGCTGACTGGCTCGTTCCCTCAGCCGTGGAAATGTACCGCCTTTTGCGGCGCGACAGCCTATGCGTCAGTTTCTATGGCTGGCAGGCTGCTGACCTGTTCATCGATGCCTGGCGCAAAGCGGGATTCCGCATCGTCGGGCACCTGGTGTTCAGAAAGCCCTATGCGGCAAGCGCCCGGTTCGTCGAATACCGTCATGAATGCGCCTATTTGCTGGCCAAAGGCAGTCCGGAATTGCCCGCGACGCCTCCGGCTGACGTCATCGACTGGGCCTATACAGGCAACCGGCTGCATCCCACGCAAAAGCCGGTCTCGGTTCTGGCACCCCTGATTGAAGCATTCTGTCCCCAAGGCGGGATTGTGCTGGACCCGTTCTGCGGTTCCGGCTCCGCCCTCATCGCTGCCCGCCAGACCGGCCGGTACTTCATCGGCGTTGAACTGGCGACCCAGCATCACCGGGTCGCCATCGACCGGCTTGCCGCCTGATGGCGGCATAGCTTCAACGAGGCCGCGTACCCGCATCGCGCCTTGCGACCCGCAAGGCCGTCACGATGGTCTCCTCGAGGTCGCACGTATAGGACGACCGCCCCACGACATTCTCCACCAGCCATTCGGCTAGTTCGGCGTCGATGCTGATCGTCACTTTGTGCTGGCGATGCAGGTACGCCTTCATGTCGCCGGGCCATAGAGCCTTGCGCCGGGCAGAGTGCTTTTTCCAGTCCTGGTATCTCATGGCCAAACCTTCCCTTGTCACTGGTTTCATTCGTCCTGAATGCCAGCGGCGGCGGGGCCCTTGCGGCACACATGACCGCCCCAACGGCTGATTTCCTCAACCATTGACGCTGAGTTCTGGCCGGGCGCGCCGTCCGGTCAAACCCCGCCCGCACCCCTCCCGCCTCCAAGGGGCGGGACCGTGTTAGGGCCTGACCCGCCGGCTCATTCGCCCGTCCTTCCTTGCCCGCGTCTTGAGGAAAACCCGCAACGCAAGGAGCAAGGTCATGACGACCACCACCGAAACCCCGCGGCAGGATGTCTACAGCCGCATCACCAACCAAATTATCGAAGCCCTTGAACAGGGCGTGAAACCCTGGACCCAGCCCTGGAACGCCGCCCACGCGGCAGGCCACGTTTCCCGGCCACTGCGCCATAACGGTCAGCCCTATGCCGGCATCAACGTCCTGACGCTCTGGGCGTCGGCGATGACGGGGCACTACGCGGCGCCCATCTGGATGACTTTCAAGCAGGCCATCGAGCTCGGCGGCCATGTCCGCAAGGGCGAGAAGGGCTCGCCCGTCGTCTACGCCGATACGATGCGCCGCACCGAAACCGATGACGCCACGGGTGATGAGACTGAACGGGCCATTCCTTTCCTGAAAGCCTACACGGTCTTCAATGTCGAGCAGATAGAGGGCCTGCCCGAGCACTTCCACGCGCTGGCACACGCCAGCCGCAATCCCGACGAGCGGATTGCCGGAGCCGAAGCCTTCTTCGCCGCGACCCGCGCCGACATCCGGCATGGCGGCGACAGTGCCTATTACAGTCCGGCGCTGGATTACATCCAGATGCCGCCCTTCGAGGCGTTCCGCGACGCGCAGGCCTACTACGCGACGCTCGCCCATGAGGCGACCCACTGGACACGCCATACAACCCGGCTTGACCGGGATTTCGGGCGCAAGAAATTCGGCGATGACGGCTACGCCCGCGAAGAACTCGTGGCCGAGCTGGGCGCGGCGTTCCTGTGCGCCGACCTCGGGTTGATGCTCGAAGACCGGTCCGACCATGCCGCCTATATCGGCCACTGGCTGTCCGTCCTGAAGGAGGACAAGCGTGCCGTCTTCGCCGCGGCTGCCCACGCGCAGCGCGCTGCCGATTACCTTGGGCGCTTCGGCCGCCCGCTGGAGGCCGCCGCCTGAGCGGCGGCCTTTCTGCCTGGATACATAAATGATGGTCATGGCCGTCGTCCTTCCCGCATCGCTATTGCGGGATCGAGCCGGGCGGCCCGGACCATTCGTCCTCCGGACGGATCGGCAGCCTTTTGCGAGCGTCCGTCAGGCTGTCCATGTACTTGTCGCAGAAGGTCAGCCGGTCGAGGATTGCGTTGGCCCGCCGCTGGCCCATCACCTCAGCCACATCAAAACGCTGGCCGAGATATTCGAGGACTACGTACCAAGACTCCCCGTAGTAGCGCGCCACGCGCAGACCGGGCTTGGTCCTGACCTGGTAGTCGATTTCGTCCTTCTCGGCCTGTGCTTTGTCATGCTGGTAGAGCACGAAGCGGTGCTCGTGGGAGCGATCGAACTTCTGCCATTCCTGCTCCGGCTCCCAGGAGGGGGCCTTCTTGATCTTCTTGAGCCAGATGGCGTTTTCGGTGAACTTCACTGTCGCCGTCACCTGCGCGACGTGCCGGATTTTCTGCTGCATGAAGGGACGGCCGCACAGGCCGCCGAGGAAGAACCCGATAGCGGGAGCCGTCACGGTCATCGCCTCGTAGCTGATCCAGCCCGCAACACCGACAGCGGCGACAGCCAGAAGACTCGCCATATCATCGGCGGTTTGCGCATCGAACGGCCGAAGATGACGGAGGGCGACACTGATGGTGGTGCGCCCGCCTTCAACGGTGATGTCTGTCCGGGGTTCGCCCTCAAAGACTTTCGCAATCGCGTTCATGACCGTTCTCCTTGGGCCACACCTTGTTTGGCGCTGGCCTGCATGAGAATGTGTCACCGGAAGACGTGGTGTTTCCTCGCGCTTTCCTCGCAACTGCGGATCGGTCCATGGAGTATGCGGACGATATACTCGCAAGGATTCAGGCGGCGCTGATAGATTATCACGCCGCGACCCATACCAATGGCCGCAAGCGGACGTGGTCCGCTATCGCCCGTGAATTGCACGAAACCTCGCTGGACACGCTCGATACTGATGAAGACCTTGAGGATGACGGCGAGCCTCTCCGTGACCCCTACAAGCCGCTCGCGGAGGCCTTGCGGCGCTTTGCGGCGGGCACGCAGACACCGAGCAAGGAACGACTTGATGCGCTTTGCGCCTATCTCAAATCCAAATCCTTCCTGACCGATGCCGACCTTCGGCCCGCCGAAGCCTGGAACCCACTCGTCCACGCGCTGTCGGCGTTTTTCGGCGGGCAGGATGACGGCCGGGATTTTGCACCGCTGCAGGGGCGCTTTGCGGCAAGCCGCAAGCTGGCCTCCGGCCGCACGGAGCTGTCCGTCGTCACTGTCCGGGATGGGGGAGCCCATGCCCCCGTCGTCGAGGACAAGCTCTATAGCCTGCCGATTGCGCCGCAGTCGACGAATCGCGATGCGCTTGCCCGTCTCCTGAAGCGCTCGGGCGGTAGCGAGCAGCGTTTTGATGGCTGGCTTTTCCACCGAAACGGGCAGGCCTGCCTTGTCGTCCAGGACAGTCTGCGCGGGGAGCCGAGCATCTACACGGTACTCGACCGCAAGGTCGCGGCGGGCGATACGCCTGCCGCCATGCTGCTCGTAAAATCGCGAGATTTCGGCGCGCCTGCGCCGGGATATGAGAGGGGCCGGATGAGCTTCGTTGCGGAGGATACGAGCACCCGAGATGTGGCCTTCGGGAAAATCAAAGAGCGCATCTGGGAATACCGGCAGGAGGGCGAGCCCGATGGCCAATAGTCCCGGCCAGACAGATGACGCCGAACGCCGGCGGCTGCACGCGGCGTTTCTTGAAGCCGTCAATATCGGCGACATCGAGCGCGTGCGGCAGGCGCTCGCCAATGCCGCCATCGACATCAACTACGCCGAACCGGGGACCGGCCTCACGGCGCTCCATATCGCGGCAGGACGCAATGCTGTTGCTGTCCTGCGCCTTCTGGTCGCGACCGAGCGCTGTGACCTTGGCATCAGGGATGCACAAGGGCGGACGGCGGCCGTTGTCGCCGTCACCGTGGGGCGAAACCCTGCCGTCGGGCGTTACCTTGCTGACCTTCAGCACGGCGCGGGGATTGCAGTTCCCGCGCAGCGCCGCCGCCCCGGCGAGCAGACGGATTCAGGGTGACGCGTACTTCCCGGCGAACACTGGATGCACGGGACCGCTTTCGTCGAAATACTCCACGCGCTGCAGCATAAGCGGATTGTAGCCGGCCCAAACCACCAGCTGGCGCTTGAGCCGGTCGCTGCGTGCGAACTGGCGGCTGACCTCATCCGGCGTCAGCAGGTCGTATTGCTCCAGTGATTCCGACCGCCCGGTGATGCCGGTGGCCCTTTGGTCGGTTGCGGCTTCTCCTTCCCGGGTGACTTTCACTACGGTCTTCCCCAGCCGCTTTGAGACGTACTCCGTCGTCATCAAATCGTTGTTGCCGAAGAACTGGAGAATTCCGGCATTGCCGACGAAGGTCTCCCAGCGTTCCTTGTAGAGCGCCTTGCCCTGTCCCCAGTCCTGCAGCACCACCCAGAGCTTCACGCCGAACGAGGCAATCTGCCCGGCGGCGTCTTCGAGCTGCTTCATGTGCCCCAATACCGGAAACTCGTCGAGACAGGCCAGGACCGGGACGGCAGGTTTTGCCTTCTCCCGCTCCATCGCATCGAGAAGTAGGTTGATGAACACGCGCAGCCACCGGCTGCAGCGTGCCATCCGGTTGGCGGGCAGGCACAAATAGACGGTCATCCCCTGTGTTGCCGTCTTGAGCGTCGAGAGGTCAAAGTCGTGCCCGCCCAGCACCCGTGCCATGGCCCGAAAGTCTAGGAACTTCGTGTGGCGGCGGGTTGTCGAGAGCACTCCCGCACGTTCGTTGGGTGGCCGCTCGTAGAAATCACGGGCGGCCCCTTCGATGACGTCCCCGACATCGGCGAGGGTTTCACTGCGCTGCAAACGCGCCGCGTTCTTGAGCATGGCGAGTTCGAGCGCGAACGGGTCATCCTCCCCCTCGCCAGCCGTGACAAACACGGTTCGCAGCAGCGCCCGCAGGGTGACGAGATTGCGCCGTCCTTCGAACGCGGGGTCTGTTGCTATGTGCAGCAGCAGCCCTTCGATCCAGTTCTGCGCACTGTCATCCCAATGCGGGTCTTTGCCACCCGCGATGACCAGCGCGTCGGAAATCAGCCCCGCATCTTCAATGATGGTGTCGCTCTCAAGTGCGAGTAGCGACAGGGGGTTGAAACTCGTGCGGTACGGCGTCAGCCGTTCCGGGATGATATGAAAGGGGTCGAGAATGCACACCCGTTGACCGAGTGCTGCGCGACGCTCGGCGGTAATGGCGGCCAGCTCACCCTTCGGGTCGAGCGCCAGGACGCTGCCGCGATAGAAGAGAAGGTTGTTCACGAGCGTCACCGACTTTCCCGTCCGGGAACCGGCAATCGTCATCACATGGCGGTTGTCGTCGATGCCGATGAGGCGGCCATCAAGAGCGCCAACCAGAATCTTCGCCCCGGGGTTTGCCGGGTCATACGCGAGGGGACGGCTGTTCATGATGTTCTCGCAGGGCTCCCACCGTGCCTGCGGGACGCTCTGGCGATCGAGAAAGCGCGTCGTGACGCCGCGCGCGATATCGCTCATGAAGTCTTTTTCAAAGGCGTTCATTTGGAGACTCCTGCTGACCGGGGTTACTCCGGCCATTTTGGAGTGCCCATCCGGCAGTCTTCCTCGCTATTTCCTCGCGCGTTATCGCGGATGTGCCAGCGCTTAACCCCCGGGACGCTCCCCTTATCGTTGTCACCCTTCGAAGCCTGCTTGAACGTGCCTTCCGGCGCCTTGCCGTCAATGACCCGCCCGCACCACTCCCGCGCATCAAGGAAGCGGCAGGACCGTGTTGGTCATGACGGCGGCGGCTTATGCCGGCCGGCCTTTCGTTCCGCGTCCTTCGGGACACGCAACAACGAACGAAAGGAGAGCCCCATGGGCCTTGATATGTACGCCTTCGCCATCTCCGAAACCCCGGCTGCACCGGTCGATTTCGAAGCCGAGACCGGCAGTGAACTGCACTACTGGCGCAAACATCCGAACCTCCACGGCTGGATGGAGGCGCTATATCGCGCCAAGGGCGGCAGAGACGACGACTTCAACTGCGTCAACCTGCAGCTCACGGCTGATGACCTCAACCGGCTCGAAGCCGATATCCGCAGCGGCAACCTGCCGCCGACCAGCGGCTTCTTCTTCGGTCAATCTGACGGCACGGAAGTGGCGGACGACCTGGCCTTCGTCGAGAAGGCACGGGCTGAGATCGCAGACGGCATGACCGTCTTCTACACCTCGTGGTGGTGAACATTCCGCGGCGGCCTGATGCGGCCGCCGCGTTTTCGTTTTCACTTGCCGGGGTGCGGCGCGTTCGCGCCCGCCTGATTGTTCCGCATTTCGAGCCACGATGCGAAAGGGACGCCATTTCTGGTGATGGGCGCAGAAGAGTGCCCATCGCTCCGGTCGCAAGGATGCGTCTTAGCGGCGGCAGATATTCCGCCACCTCACCTGTTCGACGAAATTGTCTGCCGGGTGCTGGCAGGTGTGATTGTGCCTTTCCGCTCCGGTGTTGCCGTGAGTTCCCGCTCATTCGCTGACAAGGGATTTCCCTCGACAATAACCGCCCCAGTCCTGAGCGGGCGCGCAGTCTGTTCAAGGCCAAGCCCCTTCCAGGGTGGCGCGGGGTATCCCCAACTTTCGCTCGCTGCGCTCCCTGCAAGCCGGGTGATGCCCCACCCCCGCGCCAGCCATGAACCGCCCGCTTTTCCGCCCGCTCCTGAATGAGGCGTGTCGAGGAAAACCCATAGCGAAAGGAGCTACATCATGACACGCAACACCAACCAGAAGAGCAAGCCCGCCCGTGAATTCACCCCGCCGGCCTACATCGCCTACCATGTCGATGAACGCGGCGAGAAGAAGTTCTGGAGCCGCATCGGCGCCGCCTGGCGCCACCAGAAGGGCGAAGGCCTGACCCTTCAGCTGGACCTCATCCCGGTCAATGGCGGCCGCATAGTCCTCCGGGCCCCGTCCGAAGCAACAGAGGAGGCGGGCGCGTAAGCGCCCCCTCCCACCCCGGAAGGAGAAACATCATGAACAACAATGTTCACATCGAAGCTGCTCGCGCGGCGCTGGCCCGCGCAGCCTGGGTCTACGGGCAGGCGCCCGCCTATGGCCAGGAAGCCGTGTCCGACCTGCTCGCTGACCTTCGGCATTTCTGCGCCGTGACCGGTCTCGACTTCGCCGCGTGCCACGCGGCTTCGGACCGCTACTTCATCGAGGAGACAGGGGGCGCGTCATGACGCGCTCCTTTGAAACCCACCTTATCGTCTGGCGGGGCATTACCATCGAAATCCGCGATGAAGAACGCTGGCTGGATAGCGACGGACCGTACAGCACCGCTCATCTGGAGCTGCGTGCGCTTGAACCGGAGCGCGCTCCTCTACCGATGACCGAAACCGGTTACCGGTCCCATTTCGCCCCCGCCTCGGTTATTGCCGAGGCGGGTGGCCCGGTCGCCTTTGTGAAGGAGTGGCTCGACCAATCCGCGGCCTCGAAAGCGTGGAAAGACAAGGAAGAGGCTGCGCGGCAGATGACTTTGTTCTAGCCGCGCACTGCGTACATGAAAACGGCGCGCCCTTGCGGGCGCGCCGTTCGTTTTTTGGTCCTCAATGTTACGAGGTGGGTAGCATCAGCACATTGTCCGTGCCGCACAGCAGCCGGACATCGTGCTTCGCCCAGGCCTTGAGGTCGCATTGCGGGCAGCAATAGCGCACGCGCTTGCCGCTTTTCGGGGTAGCAGGCTCAGCTGCGCTCTCGCCTGTGGTTGGGGTGGAAGGTTCGGACGCATCCTTCCATGTCAGCGCAAATCCCTTGCCGAGGAGCTTGCCGGCGGCCATGTCGAACGGGCCACCGGGGATGATGTAGTGCCCGAGCGTTTCGCCGGTCTCCTTGCCGCCCTCACCGCCGGTATCGGACGGCTGGAGGCCGATGGCTTTCATCTTCTCAGCCCATTCCCGGTTATGGTAGCGGCCGCGTCCCGGCTGACCCTCATGGCGCTGCCATTGATGGGCCATCTCGTGGACGAGTGTGCCAAGGATATCCACCTGGGAACGGCTCGCGAAGTGCATGGGGTTAAGGGCGATTTCGTCGGCCTGCTGTCCGGTATCGTTCTGGAAGCGTCCACCAGCAAAGTAGCCGAATGTCCCTTTGCGGCGCTGGAAGGTGATAAGCGCGTTCGGCAGCGTGCCGCCGAACAGCGATTTGTTGAAATACTCATGCGCCTGCTGAAGGCGCTCATAAGTTTCCTTGGTCGGTTTGATTGTCAGAGCAGCGGGGTCGACGGGGGAGATTGTGGGGGCGTTCATGGGGGACCATCCTTGTCCGCTGGTCCCGTGTGAGTGGAATGTACACTCCAATTTCGTATCAGGACCGGCTTGCTTGAGGTCCTGAATGTCGCCCGTTCTTAAGCCCCGCTTCCTCGTGCTTTCCTCGTTCTGCCGTAGTTGAAAAAGCAATGTACGAGCGCTCATCCTGTCATTATGCTGCGATGTACATTTCACTTGTGGCCCTGTCTCATGGCATAATTATAGAGAGGGGCAATTCCGCAGTAAGGCTTTGTACAAGGTGTGCGCGGTACTACCGCGCTCACCTTGCCGGGGGAACTCTCCGGTTCCCCGCGGACCCCCTCAGGGCATCCCTACAGCCGATGAGTCCGTCCTTGTGACGGCCTATGCGGCAAGGGATGCAGTCAGCCGCTGTGGGCATCGAGCCCTCGCGGCTGAAGGCAACGGTTTCGGCGTTGCATCCCGACCGAGGGAGACTGCCGCTCTCCCTGGACCCATCGCGCAAAGGGGCTGGCCGCGCCCCCTTGCAACCCAACGGCCAGGGCTGTCGCGCCCTGGACCTCGACCGGTGTGTCGGCACCGGCTTCGAGCGAAAGGGAGACTTCGGCTCTCCCTTTGCAAACCCATCGACCGGGGAATGGCGCTCCCCGGAACCCTCGCTTCCAGCAGCATGGCGGCGAGCGGGCGATGGCGGCGGCAGCGTCCCGATCACGGCTATGCGCGCGCGTGGAAAGCGCGCGGATCGGGGCGGATTGAGCGCGCTATCGATGATGCATGACGGAGAAGAAGCGCGAAGCCCCGATCTCTTACCGGCCCCCGTATGAACTGCGGGAGCAGTTCCGGGCGCGGGTCGAGGAGTCGGGGCTCTCCGTCAATGCCTTCATCACCGCTGCTTTGTTCGGCGACGCTTCGCCTAAACCCGCCCGCCGGACATCTGCGTCGCGCGCGGATTTGGCCCGCCTACTGGCCGAGACCGCGCTGCTGAACGAGCGCCTGAAGGGTCTCGCTGGCGATACTGACCCGGCCCTGCTGGAAGACGCCATCCGCGACCTCCGCGAAATCCGTGCTGCCTGCCTGAAGGCGCTGGGACGCTCGCCATGATCCCCAAGGCGAGCCAGCGCGGCGGCGGCAAAGACCTCGCCACCCATCTGCTGAACGCGTTCGACAACGAGCTTGTCGAGGTGGCCGAGGTCTCGGGCGCGATTGCGCCGGATTTGCACGGGGCCTTCGCCGAGTGGGAGGCCATCGCCACCGGTCTCACCAAGTGCCGCAACTATCTCTACAGCCTCTCGGTCAATCCGGACCTCGGGCAGGGTCAGCTGTCGCGGGCACAGTACATGGATTATGTCGACCGGGTGGAGAAGGCGCTCGGCCTGTCCGGCCAGCCGCGGGCGATCGTCTACCACATCAAGAACGGCCGGGAGCATTGTCATGTCGTCTGGTCGCGCATCGACTACCAGAACGAAAAGGCCGTCCATCTCGCCTTCGACCGCGAGAAGCTGATGATGGTGACGCGGCAGTTCGCGCGCGAGCACGGGCTGGAGCTGCCGGAAGGCTATGGCCCGGGGCGCTTTGATGAGCGGCGGCAGAAGGTCTCGCTCTATGAGCGGGCGCAGGAGCGCGCGACCGGCCTGTCGAAGGAAGAGCGGCAGCTGCAGGTCACGCAGGCCTGGCGGCAGAGCGACAGCCCGAAGGCCTTCGTCCGGGCGCTGGAAGACCTCGGCTATATGCTGGCGACGGGCAATCGGCCTTATGTGCTGGTCGACATTTATGGCGGGATGAATGCCCTCCCCAAGCTCATCGACGATCGCAGCGTGCGCACCAAAGATATCCGCGCCTTTCTGGAAAAGGAGTTTCCGCCGGAGTCGCTGCCCACGGTCGAGGAGGCGAAGGCGCTGGTCGCGCAGCATCGCAAGGCGCGCGAGCAGTTTGCCAAGGCCCGGGATGATGGTGCGCAATTAGAGAAACTGGTGCGAGCACAGGCCGCGCGGCGTGCGCCGGTTGAGGCGGCACGCGCAGAAATGCTGGAGCGCCAGCAGCGGGAGCGCGAGGCGCTGTTGCGGCAGCAAGTGGCGGCGCGGCAGACGCTGCGGGCGGGGTATCTCGCGGAGGTCGCCCGAGTGCGCCAGCAGCGTGATGAGGCCCGGCCGACGGGGCTGGCCGCCTTCCTCGGGCGCGTAACCGGCGTGTCGGCGATTATCCACCGTGTGCAGCGCTACAAGGATGCCAAGCGGTATATCGCTTTCCGGGAGAGCAAGCTGGAGATCGTCAGAGCGCAGCGTGTGGAAACAGCCTTGCTGCAGCGTCGTCATGAGCTGCAGGCGCTTGACATGAACCGGCAGCTGAAAGCGCTGACTTCGGTCGAGGCGCGGGAGCGCAAGGCTCTTGAGGAGAAAAGAGTTCGAGAGCAGCGCCTGAAAGATCGCGCCGGGCATGAGCATATGCCGGCGCTGGCGTTGGAGCTGAAACCGCGCGGGCGCAGTGCGTCAGTGCGGCGGGCGAAGGACCGGTATAGGGACCGGACGGGACGCGATCATGCGCGTGATGAAGAACGCGCTATGCGGGCGCGGATGGCGGAGGAGGAGAAGCGCCTGGAGCCTGATGCGGCTGAGATCGACCTGAAAGACGCGCATCGCGAGGCGCTGGAGCGGCAGGAGCCGTGGGCTAAGGAGGTGGATTTACCGGGGGATTTCGCACGGGCTGCTGGCAGTGAGGATGGCGGCGGTGACGGCGGGGATGACGGGACGGAGGAGCCGGTGCGGATATCGCGGGCGGAGCGGAAGAGTGAGCGGCAGCGGTCCCGGCGGCGTGGAAGGGATGATTTTGAGAGGGAGCGTTGAGGCCTACCGATTCAGGCTACCGATGCAATGCGGGCTCATAGCCGCTCGCTCTCGCTATTGGCTCGCGCTATTGGCTCGCGCGGCTCATCCGCGCGTGTTCGGCCATGAGGAAGGTGACGTAGCTGCGGATCAGGTTGCAGTAGAGGCGGCCTTCGTCGGCGTCGATCGTGATGCCGCTTTTCAGGTCGACGCCATGGCGAACGCCGCCGCCGGTGGGTGATGAGAGATAGCCATGCAGGGCCGTCAGCCAGCCCAGAACCTGCTCGATAGTCTGGCCCTTTTTCTGTGTGCGCAGTTCCTGGACAATCTTGTTGAAATACTTCCCCTCGATAGTGGCATCGCCGGTGCTGAGGCCCTTGAAGGCCGTGACGACGGATTCCATCAGCCACAGGATTTCTTGCACGGCCTGCCGGGGGTTTCCTTCGGCCAGCAGCTTCTCGGATTGGAGCAGGGACTTCTGGACGGTGTCTTGCGCCTGCTCGTCGAGCGATTGATAGCGTTCGGGTACGGCGATGGGCTGGTGAAGGCCGACAGCGACCAGCGCGGGCGGCTGAATTTCGTATCCGACGTCGTGCTCCCGCAGGATGCGGTTCATGCGGCCGACATCGGGCACCCCAATGCCTTCCGCGCGGAGTGCTTCGCAGGCCTCGTAAAAGGCTTCAATGAACAAAGGCGCATTGTCTGCCATGCGCCACATGAGATCGGTGAGATCAGATTGTGCCCAACTCTCGGCAGAGCTGCGGCCCACGCCGCCGAAATGGCTTTTGAAATGTTCCAGCATGCGCCAGCGGTTGCCCTGTCCCACGATTCTGTCGATCAGCGCGTCGAACGCGCGCACGGCTTCTGGTGGCAAGGGGCCGGGTGAGTCGAAGCGCCAGGACGGCTCCATTTGCATTGTGCGGTTCTCCTTCAGGTGAAGAGCTTTTCGAGCTCTTCCCTGTGCACCTTGTGCTTGTCTGGATTCTCGGCGGCGAGTTTCTTCAGGTTCAGAAGCTTCCACCGCACGGCGGGAAGGTCGGCGGCTTGCGGCAGGCCGATGGCTTCAAAGTCCGGTTCGCCGTCGTGCAGCGTGGTCAGGAACCTTTGCGCATTCGCGTCGAGGCGGGCGCCGATATCGGCGATCAGGCGTGCCCTTGTGGCTATGAGATCATCAAGGGTGACGGGGATGGTCGTCATGCCTACGAACTCGCGGGCGTATGGTTCATCGAGATTGCTGAGTGACGGCCGGAGCAGTTCGTGCGCCGGGCGGGGAGAGCTGGCGACATAGACAAGGAATGTGCGGAACAGCGCGTCGGTGAGCCCTTCATTCTCATAGAGCAGCTTCACGTCGAACAGGTCGCGCGGATGCTGACGGTCCATGGCGGCATGGAGTTTTCCGCCGAACAGATCTTCAAAGGAGACCACCTGCACGGCGGCGTAGCCGAACTCGTCTTCCACGGCGGCGGATACGGCGCGTTCCTCTGGATCGTGGACGACGCCCCGCGTCACGGGCGAGGTTTCGACCTTGACTTCGGCGCCGCCGAGGCGGGCGCGGATGCGGGTTGCGCCGCCGCCGCCGCCGTCGATGCGCCGGGCATCGAGGTCGGCGATGCCACGGCTGGCGGCGGTCATGATCCGGTCGAGCGTTTCGTTGATGTCGGCGAGGCTTTCGGCGCGGTCTCGCACCGGCAGGTAGGTCAGGTCGATGTCGACCGACAAGCGCGGCATATCGCGGTAGAAGAGGTTGATGGCCGTGCCGCCTTTGAGGGCGAAAGCCTTCTCCTGCGCAATGAACGGCAGAAGGCGTACAAGCAAAGATACTTGCGCGGCGTAAGGTTCACGGGCCATCGGTCTCTCCTGTTTCCTGGACGAATTCCGGAGGGACCATGATCCGGTATCGGGGATGTATTCGACCGCCCTTCACCAGCGCGCGGTCGCCGGTGCCGAGATCAAAGTCCTCTGCCTTGAGGCGTTCGCGCCAGGCATGCTTGTGGCGGTCGGCGAAAACGAAGAACAGCCGGCGGACCTTGATCTTGCGGCAGCTGTTGAGGAGCGCTGCGAGGCGGCGCGGGCTGAGTGTGGCCAGCCCTTCGAACACCATATCGAGATTATGGAAGCTCTCCTGTTCCGGCAGTTCGTCGAGCGCTTCGAGGATCGCGCGTTCCGGGGAGGATATCCGCATAGCCCAGCCCCACGGCAAAGCGGTCGCGCTCGCCGACTTGTTTTCGGTGAGGCCAAGATCGGGCTCGCTGAACAGGGAAAGGTTGCGCGTCGTTATCGGCGTGTCGAGCTGAAGGCGTGACAGCCATGACGGTATGGTGTTGCCGTACAGCCATGCGGGCCGGGACGTGCCGAGCGGCAGGTAATGGATGTAGCCCAGCAGGCCGAGGGCGGTGCTGCCACCGGCATGGACCGGATAGTTCATTATATGCTGGAGTGAAAGCAGGCAGGTCTGCCAGTCGAGCGGGACCGGCTGCGGGGCCGGACGGCGGAATACGCCGCGCTCAAGGCGCTCCAGCCAGCCGCTCTCTATATACTTGCGGGTCAGAAACCTGCTGACGCCATGTTTCTCCAGCCATGGCGCATCCACGACGAAGCCGGCCGGGACGGCTTCGAGAACGCTCTTTAGCTTGTCTTCTTTGAGTGCACCCATGGTACACATAATAGCAAATTTATAAAGAGTGGAGCAAGCGCCTCTTTGAGACACGTCTGATTTGGGTATCCAAGGTACACAAAAATAGAATTTTTCGAAGAGGTGTGCGCCCCGCTATGGCGGGTCAGGCTCTAGGCTGGCGCCCCGAACCCCTGCCCGGAGGCAGGGTTTCGGCCCATGCGGGTAACGATCCTTTGCGCAGATTTTAGGAGGGCTCGGGAGCCCACCCCCAAAGCAGGCCCACGCTTCGCCGGCTCCGCCGTCGCCCCTCAGCTTGTGAGGGCGACGGACGGCTCCGGACGAAGCAAGCGTTACGGGAAAACCGGCCTATGGCCGGTTGCCACTTGTGGGCGAAATAGCCATTATGGACCGAATCGAGGCTGGGACCATAGCCATGAAAACCATGTCCGCCAGAGACGCCAAGAACGCCTTTGGCATGCTGATCGACACGGCGCGCGCTGAGCCCGTCATGGTCGAGAAACACGGGCGGCCGGTCGTGGTGGTTCTGAGTGTCGAGGAGTTTGAGCGACTGAACCGGACCGGCAATCAAAAGCAAGAGGACGACGTTAAAGCGACGCGCAGGAAGTGACCATGGGGGGCAACATCACCAATTCGACTCATCGTAAGTCGCGCGCGCGCAAGCCGCTCGTGAAAGCCATCGATCTCTTCTGCGGTGTAGGAGGATTGACGCGCGGTCTCGAGAAGGCGGGCATAAAAGTCGGCCTGGGCGTCGATATCGATCCTGCGTGCGAGTACCCCTACGAAGAAAACAATGCGGCTGCGTTTCTGCAAAAATCGGTGGCAGACCTGACGGCTGATGACCTTGCGGACAGCGTGCGAGGCGCCAGCTATACTTTGCTGGCCGGGTGCGCACCCTGCCAGCCATTTTCGACCTACCAACAAAAGCTGGGACCGTCGGACGAGAGGTGGAACCTGCTGAGCCACTTCGGTCGGCTCGTAGAAGAGCTCCGTCCGGATCTGGTAACCATGGAGAATGTGCCGAACCTCGCCAGGCAGGACGTTTTCGAGAAGTTCGTCGCTAGGCTGGAGAAACTTGGCTTCCACGTCTCCTTCGAAGTGGTCAACTGCGTCGATTTCGGCGTTCCACAGCATCGCAACAGGCTTGTCCTCTTGGCCTCGCGGTTGGGCCCGGTCGCACTGAAGCGTCCGAGAGCCAAAGCCAAAACCGTGAGGCAAGCTATTGGAGAACTGCCGAAGCTGAAGGCGGGTGAATTCAGTTTGGCAGACCCTCTCCATCAGGCAGCGGAACTTTCACCGCTCAATCTGAAGCGCATCAAAGCATCCGTACCTGGCGGCTCGTGGAAGGACTGGGATGACGAACTCATCGCCGATTGCCACAAGCGCAGCACCGGTAAGACCTACCCTAGTGTCTATGGTCGCATGGAATGGGACGCGCCGGCACCGACGATGACGACACAATACTTCGGTTTCGGTAATGGGCGTTTCGGACATCCCGAACAGAATAGGGCGATTTCACTGCGCGAAGGCGCCATTTTGCAGAGCTTTCCGAAAAGCTATCGGTTCGTGCCACCCGGCGCTCCCATTTACTGCAAAACCATCGGACGGCTGATCGGAAATGCCGTGCCCGTCAAGCTCGGTGAGGGGATCGGCAAGTCGCTTATTGCTCATCTGGAAGAGCATGCAGGTTCACGGAGGAATGCAGCCTGATGCAGGTGTGCTTCTTTCCAAGGTCGACTTTCTCGACATGCCTTCCCTATCGCGTGAGGCGCAGGGAGGTTTCGTGTCCAAAGTGAAGTCCTCGTCGATCGCAGCCAGCCAGCGAATGGCCCTTGTCCGGCAGAAGGGGACGAGAGCAGAGGTCGATCTCCGCCGCCTCCTGCATGCGCGCGGCCTCCGCTACCGCGTTCAGGTGCCGCTCCTCGCCAAGCCGAGACGTGTGGCCGACATCGTATTCACCCGTGCCAAGATTGCCGTCTTCGTGGACGGGTGCTTCTGGCATGGATGCCCCGAACATGCCTCTTGGCCCAAGAGTAACGCTGGGTTTTGGCGTGACAAGATCGAAACCAATCGTTTGCGGGACACCGACACAGACCAGCGGCTGAAAGCCCTTGGCTGGAAAGTCGTCCGCATTTGGGAACACGAGAATGCCGGCGACGCTGCGGATCGCATCAGCACGCTCGTCGAGGCATTCAGGAAAAATGGAACTCGCCCATGTCTATGACCGCAGGTGAAGCTTTGGTCGAGGTCGCCCATAATACGGCTCCTGAACCGGGGCAGTTGGTCGAGGCGCGGCGTCGGCAGTGGATCGTCTCCGAGGTCGATGGGGGCTCGATTGCGCCCGGCATGCCGAGACGGCATCTCGTCCGGCTATCCTCCATCGATGAAGACGCTCTCGGCGAAGAGATCGAAGTCCTCTGGGAACTCGAGCCTGGCGCCCATGTGATCGAACGGGCAGGTTTGCCAAGTATGACCGGCTTGGATGATCCGGCGACATTGCAGGCCTTCTTGGATGCCGTTCTTTGGGGCGCTGCGACGAACGCGGACCGGGGATATCTCCAGGCACCCTTCCGTAGTGGCGTCAGCATAGAAGATTTCCAACTGGATCCGCTCGTGCGCGCGATCGACATGGCGCGCACCAACCTGCTGATCGCTGACGACGTGGGCCTCGGAAAGACCATCGAGGCAGGCTTAGTCGTTCAGGAAATGCTTTTGCGGCACCGCGCTCGAACTGTTCTCGTACTTTGCCCGGCCTCTCTGCAGGAAAAATGGCGCGTGGAGATGCAGGAGAAGTTCGGGCTCGAATTCCGGATCGTAGACACGGACTACGTCAAGCGTCTCCGCCGTGAACGAGGTCTGCACGCCAACCCGTGGACGTCCTTTCCCCGCCTTATCACGTCGATGGATTGGGCCAAGCAAGGGGAAGGGCTCCGTCTTTTGCGGGATGCCTTGCCACCGCATGTGAGCCATCCTCGAAAGTTCGACCTGCTCATTATAGATGAAGCGCACAACGTCGCGCCGACCGTCGGCCGGTATGCCGTCGAAAGCCTTCGGACACGGCTGGTCCGGCTGGCCGCGCCGCACTTCCAGCACAAGCTTTTCCTCACCGCTACGCCGCACGACGGTTACACGGAGTCTTTCACGGCGCTGCTCGAACTTCTCGATGATCAGCGCTTCGCCAGAAACGTCCTCCCCGGTGAAGCGCAGCTCGCCCGCGTGATGGTCCGCCGGTTGAAGAGCGATCTCGTCGACACAAACGGCAAGCGCATCTATCCGGTGAGGCGATTGGAAGCGTTGCCGATCGAATTCACGGAAGAGGAGCGCGCGGCAAGGGAACAGCTCGAAGCTTACATAGATGGACGCGAACGCGGGGCGGATGGCGGGCGATCCGTCGATCATTTCGTGCACCAGTTACTACGCAAGCGCCTTTCTTCATCTCCGGCTGCATTCGCGGCGACGCTCGAACGGCACATGGCTACGATCGAAGGTCAGGACGTGAGCGACCGCAGCCGGAAGAAGTATGATGATCGGATCCTACGGCGCGCGATAGAAAAGACCGAAGAGGACTACTCGGACGATGCCCAGCGAGATGCCGCCGAGGCCGAGGCAATCGAAGAGGCGAGCAAACACGTCCGCCCGCCGACAGCGGAAGAGCGACAGGCGCTCTCGCGGATGCGCTCGTGGGCGCAGCAAGCATCACATCGTGCGGATTCGAAGGCCGCGGCCGTTTTGGATTGGCTGTCGAAGCACCTGCGCGATGGTGACGGCTGGACGAATGAGCGGGTGATCCTATTCACCGAGTACCGCGCTACACAGCAATGGATACACGAAATACTCGCGGCACGCGGTTTTGGCGCCGAACGGCTGGCTCTGATCTATGGCGGCATGGATCCGAAGGAACGCGAGGCCATCAAAGCTGCGTTCCAGGCCAACCCCTCGGAATCTCCCGTGAGAATTCTTCTGGCGACCGACGCGGCCTCCGAAGGGATCGATCTTCAGAACCATTGTAACCTGATGATCCATCTCGAAATTCCATACAATCCGAACGTGATGGAGCAGCGGAATGGCCGTATCGACCGTCACGGTCAACGTGCCGACGAGGTCGTCATCTGGCACCCTGTAGATGCCGAAGGTGGTCACGGCGACGATATCTTGCGCGCGCTGCGAAAACTGGATGCCATGCGCGCCGACATGGGCAGCGTTAATCCGGTCATTGCGCCTCAGTTGCCCGACCTGCTTGAGGGCCGCCGCCGCGATCTCGACACACGACAAGCCGAAGCCCGGATGGAGAAATCCCGCCGCTTCGTAAAGGCCGAGCGCGATCTCCGTGACCGTGTGGCCAAACTTCACGAGCGGCTTAACGAGACCAGACGCGAGCAGAGCCTCGTGCCAGAGCACATCGAGCGGGCCGTGCGGACCGCGCTGCGGCTCGCTGACAAACCCGACCTCGAGCCCGTCAAGCTTGCAGGCGCACCGGCAGGCACCGTCTTTCGGATGCCCGCCCTGTCTGGGTCTTGGTCGCTCTGCCTAGAGGGGCTCGAGCATCCTTATACCCAGAAGATTCGGCCCATCACCTTCGACCACGAAGTGGCCAAGGGACGAGACGACGTCGTCCTCGTCCACCTGAACCATCGGCTCGTGCAGATGAGCCTCCGGCTCCTGCGGGCGCAGATTTGGGCGCGTGACGATGTAAGGAAACTGCACCGGGTAACGGTTCGCGCGCTTCCGGATGGACGGATAGAAGGGCCAGCGGTTGTCGTAATTTCCCGGCTAGTCGTGACCGGCGGGAACCATCATCGCCTGCATGAGGAGCTCACGGAAGCCGGTGGCTATTTGCGCGATGCCGGTTTCCGTCGTGAAGAGCGCGTCACCGAGGTGCGCCGCTGGTTGGAGGAGTCCAAACCTGCGGCGCTGTCGGATTCTACTTTCGATGCGCTGCGGAACCGTTTCGAGAAGCAGCGTGATGCCATTCTTGCCGCGGTCGAGGCACGCTCGAAGGACCGGTTGCGCTTCCTCGTGAACACGATCGATACGCGAAAGCGCAAGGAAGCAGACGACATCCGCCAGATACTGGACGATCTCGAACGGGCGCTGAACGCCGAAATCGCAGCAGAACACCAGCCGGTACAGCTCTCCCTGTTTTCCGAGGACGAACGCACGCAGCTCAAGCGTGATAGGGCAGCGCTCGAAGCGCGCCTGGCCCGGATACCGAAGGAGCGTGAACAGGAACTGCGTGCGGTCGAGGAACGGCACTCCAGTGCCACCGATCATACCTTTCCCGTGGCCGTCGTGCTGCTGGTTCCGAATTCCCTCGCGACGGAGAAGCGCGGATGAGCAACGATCACGAGTGGCTGAACCTCATCGAAGTTTCCGGGCCCTTCCTGGCGGTGCCCGTCCTGAGGGATGTCTTTCCGCAGGGGCTCGAAGCGCTGCCGTCCGGGCGGCCACAGCGGCTGCGCCGAACCTATGAGGAATGGCGCGACGCCGTCGACATGGACGACCTTGACCTGCAGGCCCTTCACGCGGCGTGGATAGACGACGTGCTGCTGACCGCGCTTGAGATGGATGAGACGGTGTTGCGCAAGGGCGCAGGTCTGCCGGAGCGCCTAAAGGTTTCGATGCCCGAACATGGGGTCACGGTCGCGCCCGATCTGGCGGTCATCAATCCCACGAGCGCCGATGAACCTCTCCTGCTTCTTCACGTCTACGAGCCCGACACCGACCTCGACGCGACACGCCGCTTCGATGGCCTTGCCATCACACCGGCCGACAGGATGGTCACTCTGTTGCGAGCAACGGGATGTCCCACCGGTATCGTCACGAACGGCGAACGCTGGATGCTCGTCCACGCGCCCGTCGGCGCCGTGGCGAGCTTCGCGAGCTGGTATGCGCGGCTCTGGGGGCAGGAACCGGAAACTCTGCGTGCCTTCGTCAGCCTGTTGGGTGTCCGTCGTTTCTTCGGACCCGACGAGGGCAAGCTGCCGGCGCTCTATGATCGGTCTCTGAAGCACCAGGACGATGTGACCGAGGCGTTGGGAGAGCAGGTTCGGCGCGCCGTGGAAGTGCTCGTTCAGGCGCTCGACCGCGCCGACCAGGACCGCAATCGTGAGCTCCTGCGTGACGTCGATCCGCGCGAGCTCTACGAGGCTGGCCTGACGGTCATGATGCGGCTCGTCTTCCTGCTTGCGGCGGAAGAGCGCGCCCTGCTGCTGCTGGGCGACCCCCGCTACGACTCCTTCTATGCGATTTCCAGCCTCCGGATGCAGCTGCGTGCTGATACCGAAGAGATCCTCGAGCGTCGCCGCTCGGCGTGGTCGCGGCTGCTCGCCTTGTTCCGCGGCGTGTATGGCGGGATCGAACATCCGACGCTGCGCCTTCCGGCGCTCGGGGGATCTTTGTTCGACCCCGATCGCTATCCCTTTCTCGAAGGGCGAAAGAAGGGAACGAGCTGGCGAAATGATCCGGCTGAACCGCTGCCGATCGACGACCGCACCGTTCTGCTCTTGCTGGAGGCGATCCAGACCTTCGAAGGTCGCACCTTGTCCTACCGCGCCCTGGACGTGGAGCAGATCGGCCATGTGTACGAGGGCCTGCTCGAACGCACCGTGAAACGCGTCGACGACGTGACGCTGGAACTCGACAGCGGCCCGAAGGCCAAGAGCCCGCGTGTAACGCTTGGCGAGATGGAGTCGGCGCGCCTCGATGGCACGGCGAGGATCGCCGAATTGCTGAAGGACCGGAGCGAACGCTCCGAGTCTGCCATCCGCAACGCGCTTGAGCGGGCGGTCAATGACCGTCTCGCCGGGCGCCTACTTACGGTCTGCCGAGGCGACGTTGGTCTGCGCGACCGTATCCTGCCCTATGCCTCCCTCCTGCGAACGGACCCCTGGGGCTACCCGCTCGTTCACCAGAAGGGTGCCTTCGTAGTCGTACTCGGCACCGACCGGCGGGAGAGCGGCACACACTACACACCGAAGAGTCTCACCGAGAAGATCGTCGAGGAGACGCTGACGCCGATCGCCTATCGCGGCCCTGCGGAAGGCAAGGCACCCGAGGACTGGGAGCTGAAGAGCGCCGAGGAACTGCTGGATCTCAAGATCTGCGATCCCGCCATGGGATCCGGCGCCTTCTTGGTTCAGGCGTGCCGCTGGCTCTCCGACCGGCTGGTCGAGGCTTGGGCGGTAACTGAGGCGGGCGGCAAGGGGATTGATAACGAGGGCCGTATAGTCGCAGCCAACGCTGGCGAAGGGTTCGACCCCCTGTCGCCTGACGCCGAGGAACGCGCAATCGTCGCCCGTCGTCTGGTTGCCGAACGATGCTTGTATGGTGTGGATCGAAACCCTCTTGCAGTCGAGTTGGCCAAGTTGTCGCTTTGGCTGACAACGATGTCCAAGGGACGCCCATTCGGCTTCCTCGACCATAACCTTCGAAGCGGCGATAGCCTTCTTGGCATTCACGATTTGGGTCAATTGGTCGAGCTAGACATGAATCCGAAGGGAAAAGCTCAGCTGCGATTGTTCGGTCGGACCATTCGATCGGCGGTCGACAGAGCCCTCGAATTGCGCACGCGTCTGCGGGAGATCCCCATTCGCGACATACAAGATGTCGAGGCGATGGCAGCACTCGATTCGAAGTCGCGGGGCGAACTGGCACTGCCAACGCTTATCGCCAATACGTTCGTCGGCATCGCCTTTGCTGAAGAGCGAGCGGGGGAGCGTAGCGTTCGGATCGAGACGCTAGCCGCATTCGCAGACGCTGCCGCGAACGGCGACACCTCGGCGAAGCAGCGGCTCTTTATAGAGGCCACGGCTCACTTGTCCAAGGACGCACCCGACAGCGCGGCGCGGGCTCCGTTCAACTGGCCGCTGGAATTTCCGGAGGTGTTTCTTCGTACGAATGATGGCTTCGACGCCTTCGTTGGCAATCCGCCGTTCCTAGGCGGACAGAGGATCACTGGAGCAATGGGGACCGCCTATCGCGATTGGCTGGTCTCCTATATTGCTAACGGACGAAGAGGGTCAGCGGATCTTGTGGCGTATTTCTTTTTGCGGGCCTACTCGCTCCTGCGAATTGGGGGCGGTTTCGGACTACTCGCAGTCAATACAATCGCTGAAGGAGACACGCGGCAGGTAGGCCTCGAAGCCATGTTGCGCAGCGGCGCGGTAATAAACTCAGCTTACCCGAATGAGCCGTGGCCTGGCGCGGCCGCTGTCGTAACCAGTCGCGTGCATGTCCGTAGGGGAGTTTGGCAAGCTTCAAGTAGTTTGTCTGGTCGACCCGTCCCCTACATTTCAGCGTTCCTTACTGATCGCGAGGAATGGAGTCCGAAGCGCCTGAAAGCAAACGAAGGAATCGCTTTTCAGGGCTCTATCGTCCTCGGGATGGGCTTCGTGCTAACGCACGAGGAAGCGCAGCAGATGATTGACGCCGATCCTCGGAACGTCGAAGTCATTTTCCCGTATCTGAATGGTGAGAATCTCAATTCAGACCCTGAGCAACGCCCAAGTCGCTCAGTAATAAATTTCTGGGATTGGCCCGAGGAGCGGGCACGTGAGTACGTATTGCCTTGGGAGTGGATAGAAGAGCGCGTAAAGCCTGAAAGGCAACGGTTAAAGACAAATGGTGAGTACGCATTAAGGAAGCCGTTGCCGCAACGGTGGTGGCAATACGCAGAAAAGCGACCGGGCCTCTATCATGCCATCGGTCGCGGCCATCAGTTTGAGCGACATCCGGAAGGGTGGGATCCGGCCACAGCTCCTACAGAAAAGGTTTTAGTTTGTAGCGAAGTCACTAAGCACTTAGCTTTCGCCCTAATACCAAATCTTTATGTAATGTCGGCCAATCTCGACGTGTTCAGCAAGGCAGAGTTTTTCGGTGTTGCTCAATCTTCCATACACGAGGTGTGGGCACGTCAACATTCATCACGCCTAGAAACTCGGCTTAAATATTCACCGGGGAACGCATTTGAGACATTTCCATTTCCTGCTATCAACAAAGATAACGGTATTTCCGAACTGGGAAGTCATTATGAGTTACTGCGTCAGACTGAAATCTCAATTCGAGGTGTGGGACTAACAAAGTTCTACAACTGCTTTCACGACGCCGCCGACCGCGGCCCGGGTATAGACAGGCTCCGCGAACTGCACCGCGAACTTGATCTGACTGTCGTCCGTGCCTTTGGCTGGGCTGACATTGAGCTCAGGCATGACTTCTATCAGGTGCCCTACCTTTCTGAGGATGATCGTGTCCGGTTCACGATCTCAGATTCGGCGCGCATAGAAATTCTGCATCGCTTGGCCGAGCTGAACCGGCGGCGATACGAGGAAGAAGTCAATCATGGCCTACATGCGAAATCTGGCCAAAGCACAGTGCGTGGGCGCCGATCGCGAGCTGCTTCTTCGCCCGAGCCGACGCTCAACCTCGACGACATTCTTCCGGCGACCATTGAGGGGGGCGAATGACCATGGCCGATCAGACTGCGACCACTGAGCAATCCGTTTCCTGGATCGTCAAAAGGGCGCCCGGCTCGCTCCGTTATTCCGTTCTTATCGACGTCGATTCAACCACTCACGGTGCAATCAAGGAAGGCCACTGGACCGTTGTTCTGGACGATGGCGGCAAAGTTTCTGCCGTGGGCCGTATCCTTCGCATCCGCTCGGACATGAGAGGCGCCACTATATATTTCGATCACTGGCACGGCTTGAACTCATCCGTGCCGCTCGTGGTCTTCGGCTTGACTGCGCCGGCCGGCCCCGCCGCACGGCTTCAATGGGATGAATTCCTTCGCATCCTGCCACTGCTCGGTCTTCCAGATCCCGCGGCGGTGCCTTTGATCAACGATGTCGATTACACCCGCGACCTTCTCGGACTCGCTGTGCGCGACGATCTGCTCGGTCCGGCGGGTGGACCTCATGAACTGATCAAAGACATGAGCGTCCGCGACCGCTACCTCGTCGGCAAGCTGGCACCGAGGCGGCCGGATGACGACCAGGCCCCCCCAGTCGAGCCGGCCTCGGCAGCCGAGGAGGCAGGCGACCTTGAGGACGAACGGGCGGCGCCGCTCCACGAGCCCGGCGCTGAGTTCGCGAGTGCTTCAGGGCGGGTGGAGCCCGAAGACGATGCGCTCGACGAGATCGACACGACGAACAACCAGTCGCTGGTTCCTTCTAGTATGGGCATCACCTTCTGCGTGGCATCCCATGTAAAGCAGCTTGCTATCGATGCCCGATGGGGGCGTTACGAACGTGTCCCCAATGACGAACACGACATCGTCAAGAAGCGGAAGAACCGTCAAACCGGTCGCGAAGAAGAAGTGAAGGTCAAAGTCTGGCAGCGCATCCCGTGCGGCGGCGTCGTCACCCTTCCGCTAGTCGATGGGCCGGTCAAGCCATCCACACCCGATCGTGACCAGGAGGACGTCCGCCTGCAGGGCACGGTCCGGACGAACAATAAGGGAGAACGTCTCGTCACCCTGTTCCTCGTGAATGGGCAGCTGGAGCCTGAGGATAACAAGGACAGCGCTTGGCTCTTCCAGCCCGAGATAACCGTGGTGGCCGTTGAAGCGGATGGCGACAAGTCGGTCTTCCGGCGGCGCCCTGCGAACGAAGTGATCGTCGACGACCCGGAACGTGATCGCCTCGCCCTCATCTATCGCAACCGGCTGGAATTTGCGGTCGGGCACGGCGTATCCGTTCACGCCGATACGACCCCGGGTGACCCGACCAAGGCTCATCGCGTCAAAACCGAGATCATCCCACGTTACGAAGTCGCCGTTACGGAAACGCCCGGGCTCGACCCCGAGGACCGTCCAGCCATGCGGCGCATGGTTGATGAAGGCTGGCTCGACATGACGCGGCTGGCCGAGATGGATCCGGCAGACCTCCGCACCGCGCTCTCATGCCTCGTCGACGACTACGCCGTTTGGATCGGCGAACAGAAGGCGCGATTGGGATCCGAGATCACCGGCTTCGACGTTCCGGGAAAGGACGTCGTAGAACGATGCGAGGAGATTTTGCGCCGCCTTAAAGAGGGCATGGACACGCTGTTCGGGGACCCGAAAGCGCTGGACGCGTTCCGCTTTGCCAACCAGTCCATGGCGATGCAGCGTGTCCGAAGCATCTACGCTCTGAAACGAAGGCGCGGCGAGACCGTGGACGTGAGCACGCTGGACGTGCCCAAGAACAGGTCATGGCGTCCGTTCCAGCTGGCATTCCTGCTCCTGTCGATCCCGTCGCTAGCGAATCCGGCTCATCCCGACCGGACGAAGCCGGCCGAAGCATTCGCCGATCTGCTCTGGTTCCCGACGGGTGGCGGCAAGACCGAGGCGTATTTAGGTGTAGCGGCCTTTGCCATGGCCATGCGCCGCCTGAAAAGTGATCTGGGCGGCTTGGACGCCACGCGCGGTCTCGCAGTCATCATGCGCTACACGTTGCGATTGTTGACTTTGCAGCAGTTTCAGCGCGCAACGGCCCTGCTTTGCGCGATGGAAGTCATCCGCCGGGCTGACGAAAAGACCTGGGGTAAAGAACCTTTCACGCTGGGGCTTTGGGTCGGCAACCGTGTAACTCCGGGAACGACCGAAGCGTCTCATCAGGCAATCGAGGCCATTCGAAACAACGATCGTAACAAGGCGGGCATCGCTTCACCTGCACAGCTGACCAGTTGCCCGTGGTGTGGTTCAGAGATCGCAGGTGGACGAGATATCGAGGTAGACCGGATCGCTGGCAGGACGCTGATCCATTGTGGCGACAGGCTCGGTAGTTGCGATTTTTCGAAAGCAAAATCGAGTGGCCGGCCTCACCCCGGGTTACCTGTGAAGGTCGTCGACGAGGAGATTTATCACCGCCCGCCGACGATGATGATCGCCACCGTGGACAAGTTCGCCATGATGGCGTGGCGCGCCGAGGTTCGAAATCTGTTCGGCCGGGTCGACGAAGAGTGCGGACGACATGGCTTGCTCTGGCCGAGCCATGATTGTGGCACCGGGCATCGGGCAAAAGGGGCGCATCCGGCTGCAAGCGTGAGGTCAGTCCGCTCCATAAGGCCGCCGGACCTGATTATTCAGGACGAGTTCCACCTCATCAGTGGTCCGCTCGGTACGATGGTCGGGCTCTACGAGACGGCCGTCGACGAGCTCAGTAGCTGGGTTCTGGGCGATATTAAAGTTCGTCCTAAAGTCGTTGCTTCCACCGCGACCGTACGGCGCGCGGACGATCAGGTCCGGAATGTGTTCATGCGGCGGATCTCGGTGTTCCCGCCATCGGGACTGGACGTTGAAGACAACTTCTTCTCGGTGCAGCGACCGATCAGCGAAAAGCCCGGGCGGCGGTATTTGGGCATCTGTGCACCCGGTAGCTCGCGCCCTGCGGTCCTGATTCGGACCTACACGGCGTTTCTCACCGCCGCGCAGGCGCTGTTCGATCGGTTCGGCCCTGTGGCCGACCCCTACATGACACTCGTCGGCTACTTCAATTCGCTACGAGAACTCGGCGGTATGAAGCGCTTGGCGGAGGACGATGTCCAAACGCGTTCGTTCCGGGTCAATATGAGCTTGGTCGACCGCCCGGGACTCTCCCAACGACGTGTCGAGGAGGTGAGCGAACTGACCTCGCGCGTCTCCAGCCAGGACATTCCTAGACGCCTTGATGAGCTTGAACTGCCATTCGACGGCGCATTCGATGCTGCGCAAGGCAGGTGGGTGACGAACAGAAAACCCGGTGAGGCCCGGCCGATTGATGCCGTTCTCGCAACGAACATGCTGTCGGTCGGGGTCGACGTGAACCGTCTGGGAGTTATGGTCGTCAATGGCCAGCCCAAGGGAACGGCCGAATACATTCAGGCGACCAGTCGTGTGGGCCGTGCGTCCCCGGGGCTCGTTGCGACTGTGCTGACTTGGGCGCGTCCTCGCGACCTGTCGCACTACGAGACCTTCGAGCACTATCACGCGACTTTCTATCAGCATGTCGAGGCCCAGTCGGTCACGCCGTTCTCGCCGCGAGCACTTGACCGGGGACTTACGGGAGCCCTGCTTTCGATCATGCGCCATACTTACGATCCCTTCGCGGCGAATGACGGCGCTGGTGCCATGACTAGTCCGAGCCGCCCTGAGATGTTGGAGACCATAGGAGCGGTCGCCGCCCGCTCGTGGGAAGTCACTGAGGACTCCGGAAAAAAGGCTTTGACGGAAGCCGAGATGAAAAGTCGTGCAGATGATTGGGCCAATGAGGCCGGTGTCAGCGGCCGGACACTCGTATACCAGAAGCATGGCGCTGGTCCCACCGCCTATCCGCTTCTCTCGCCCCCCGGTATCAAGTCTTGGACGGATTGGACCGTCCCCATGTCGATGCGCGAGGTGGAGCCGGGTGTGAGGCTCGTTATGGAGGATGATCGTTCGACGAGTGATCCGAATTGGCGACCCAAGGTGACCAGGGCCGGAGAGGATCAGGAATGAGCAAGACACCCGTAGGAGAAATAAGACCCAGCCAACTTCTGTGGACTTATGGCCCGGGAGCTTTGGTGGATCTCCCGAACATGTCGGTCGTGACGATGGGGATCGATCGTTGGGAAAAGGACAGATGTCAGCCGATCCAGGAAGCGCGATTGCTCGCCAACGTGCGAGCCGTTCTGGGACCGCAGGTCGAATCATTACGTATGCCGCCTCTAGGAGAAAGGGACATTGTAGACCCGTTTTCAGCCGCGGCGCTGATCGGTGTACCCGTCAAGCCCTTCCCGAGGTGGCTGCGCTGCGTCAAATGCGGCTTGCTCTCACCCTACGACGCGGGGTTATTCAAGCTGAAGGAGAACAGGTATCGGCCGGAATCGACGCGCTTCGTTCATGAAGGCTGCCGAGGGTCGAACAACGATCAAAGGGCCAAGGATGCCGATGCGGTTCCCGCGCGCTTTCTGATGGCGTGCCGGGCAGGCCATTTGGATGATTTCGCTTGGCACTGGTTTGTTCACGGCGGACCGAGCCCATGTCGAGAAACGCTGAGGTTCTTCGAGAGCGGTGCATCGCTGCAAACCGAGAACCTCTGGGTCAAGTGCGATGGCTGCGGCGCGGCGAAAAACATGGCCCAGGCTTTCGGTCAAGCAGGTAGAGACAATCTGCCGGGATGCCGCGGGCGACATCCGCACATTGATCGCTTCGACGACGATTGCACCGAGGAGCCACGCGCGATCCTTCTCGGCGCAACGAATGGCTGGTTCCCGGTCACGCTTTCGGTTCTTGCCATTCCCCAGACGGGAAGTCCTCTGACCCAACTGGTCGCGGATGGCTGGACCTTTTTCGAAGATGTCGGCTCCGCCGCCGACGTCACGTTCGTTGTGAAAACACTCAAGAAGACCGCTCAGCTACCCGGGATCGAAGCTTTTACTGACGAGCAGATATGGGCCGCGATTGAAACTCATCGCAATGGCGGACAAGAAGTGGAGCAGAGCGATTTGAAGGGACCTGAATGGGAAGTTCTGACCGCTGAAAACCCGCCAACCGACTATCCGCATTTCATGAGCAAGAAGGTCGGCATCCCTTCTGGATTCGGATCGACGATTACGCGCGTGTTGCTGTTGGAGCGTCTTCGCGAAGTAAACGCGCTCCTTGGGTTCACTAGGGTCGAGTCTCCTGATGAGGGTACTGGCAACGACGCAGCCCCGCGTGCCCCGCTAGGACGTGCCGCGCCCAATTGGGTACCGGCCACACAAGTCCACGGGGAAGGGATTTTCATCCGTTTCAATACTGATGCGCTCAAAACTTGGGTGAGCAAGGCGCCCGTGCAAGCGCTCGATGCCCGGCTCAGGCAGGGACACCGCGGATGGCGCCACAAGCGAAATCTCGACCCGAACGAAGGCTATCCGGGCATCCGCTACGTCATGCTCCATACTCTTGCGCACATGCTCATCCGAGAATTGGCACTGGAATGCGGTTACAACGCTGCGAGTATCCGGGAACGCATCTATGCAGATGTTGAGGGCAGTGCCGATCAGGCTGGGTTTCTCATCTACACCGCCGCGGCCGACTCGGATGGAACTCTCGGCGGACTAGTGGAACTTGGAAAGCCCGAAAATCTTGCCCGACTTCTGCGTCAGGCGCTCGAGCGTGCCCATATCTGCGCATCCGATCCCCTTTGTGCAGAACATGATCCGAGCAAGGATCAATCGCTCCACGGCGCATCGTGCCACGCCTGTTCTTTCGTGTCGGAAACGTCGTGCGAGCGGGGGAATCGACACCTTGACCGATCCCTCGTGGTGCCCACGCTCGAGAATCCTGATGCAGCATTCTTCGAGGCCAAATGATGGAGACGTTGCTGGTTGCCGCTACGGAGCTTGCGGCGCTTCTGCCTCCTTCGAGGATCAGCGCTCTTTCCGAGCGTATCCGCGGTTCGGGCACGCCCGATGCGGGGCTGCACCAGCTTGTGACCACGCCGGCAGCGCGCGCTGGGCTTGACCGTCTGGTCGCTGCCTGGAAGTCGTCTGGAATGTCGGGTGACATTGTAGCCGGGGTGTTGATCGGCGCGGCTCACGCTCGTAAGCAAACGCAAGGAGAGAGTAAGGTCGATCTCGTCTGGACGGGCCCGACCACACCCTTCGTCGCGACTCGTCGAACTGAGCAAGTGCTTCTGGACCTCATTCGCAACGCGAAGTCTGATCTCTTTCTGGTCAGTTTCGTCGCGTATGACGTGCCATCTATCGTCGAAGCGTTGAATACCGCCGCCACTCGCAACATAGAAATTCAAATTCTATTGGAGACATCCACAAGCCACGGAGGAAGCCTCTCAGTGGATCCGGTGGCGACTATGCGGCGCTGCGTTCCTTCGGCTGCATTGTACGTCTGGAGTAATCGGCCGGTACCGTTCGCTGATGGACGGGTTCATGCAAAGGTAGCCGTTGCAGACGGTAAGGTAGCTTTCTTGACCAGTGCGAACCTGACCGGACACGCAATGGAAAAGAATATGGAAGCAGGTGTTCTCATCGAAGGTGGACCAATACCTGACAGTCTACGGCAGCACTTGGAAGCTTTGATAAGCACGCGACATCTGCAGCGCATTTGACGAAACGGGTACAAGCAATAGGTCCTGACCATCAGCAGCATCCAAATCTTTGCGGCCCTGCGAGACGAAAGCACTCCCGTGTGCGCGACATTGCAGCAACGTGCTGGCTGCCCGACGGCCTGCGCCTTTGCATCGAGATAACGACCGACGAAGCGGCCGATCGTTCGCCAGCAAGCTATCCTTTCGAAACGTTTTAGGCAGCCCGTTTCATCTTCCCCGGGCGCGGGATGATAATCGCGGCAGAAATTCCGCGGATGGATTCTAGGCCGGACCGCAGTTCATGATGCTGCTCGGTCTGGGCGCAGTCATCCCAGACGACCGCGATGATATTGTCGTACAGGCCTGGCTTGCTGAGGTAGAGGCTGGCATCTGCGGCAACCTGCTCAATGACATCGGCGCAGGCCCGTTGGCCGAAGGCGCGCATGAACTTCACCTCGATGATCGTACGCAAAGAAGGAATGCCGAGGTCGGCACGCGGGTGCTTGTGACCAACCGAGGGCAAGTTTTCTTCATCCTCGAGGTCGCTGAAAACCGGGGCCAGTATAATCCATAACAGCGCCTGTACGTGATACTCGTTTTCGATCTCCCACCGGCCCGGCGCGGACCGAGATGTCCGGCCCTTCTCCTCATACTGCCAGAGCTTCAATGACCGGCCGGCGTTGCCGAGCAGAGCTTTTAGATCCTCAGTGCCGGCGCCACCTATGGCTACATGGGCCTTATGCGCGAGAATATTCTCGAATACCGCCAGCCTAACGGCATCGCGAGTCACGCCGTCGTCGTGGGGAGTCAAGCGCGCGGTCATGGTCCAGGCCGCGTCCCGGTCTTCGTCAAGAGCCGCCCCCGCGCTCCGCGCCGCCAACGCAAAGGCCAAGTCGGGCGGACTTATGCGTAGGCCCGTTTCCCCGCTGGCCACGCGCGCTGCGCGCACGAGCCCTTGCTGCCATGGATCGGCTGTGCCCGAAGCCTTGAGCACGAGGTCACTCAGCCAGGCGCCCCCTGCATTTACTGCAGCTGCGCCCAAAGCAACGCCCAGCAATGCCACGCCGTCCGCCTCGAACCGCAAGGGGCGACCCGGTGCAAAGAAATCGCGCCCCGAGAGATGCTCGATCTCTTCGCGGAGAAGTGTATTTTCGCTGACGTTCAGCAACTGCGCCGCGGCACCGTAGCCTAGAGCCGCCACATGTTCAGGGTGGCGCGCCTGACCTGTAAACGCGACCGCGCGCTGCAGCTGTGCGCACAAGGCTGCTTTGTCGTCGAGGACCCACGCGTTGAAGGCCGCGATATGGCAAGGCAGGTCGACGGCCACCAGGGCGCGGGCGCGCAAGGCCTCCTGTATCTCATTCAATGTCACCATGTCAGAGAAACCATAGTGTTCGCCCGATCTGCCCGAACCTGACCGCTTCGGCATCCCAGCCGGGAACGGCGGCTAGGCCAGTCAGGCGTTCGGAGATCAGGTCGGAATAGCGGATCGTGATCGGAAAAGGCTCGGGTGAGAGCATTCTCCAAGAGTGTCCTGCAAAGGCGAAGGCCTGCCGGGCGAGATAGGTCATATCCGTAAACGTCGAGAGCCGGTGAAGCTTTAAGAGGCAGGGGCGCGGCATGCCGTCTTCTGGGCGCTTCAGCTCGGACGCGCCGGAAAAGACGACGAGGGACTCCTTGTCACCCAGTTTCAGGTGAAGTCCCCGTGACGGTCCGAGGACTCCCTTTCTGGGATCCCGGTAACCGATTCCTGCCTGTGAGTTGTCGAATATTACGAACGGATGATCCGGTGCGATATGAACAAATGCGAAGGTGACGTCCTCTAATCCGAGGTCATCCACTACGCGTTTGACCGCTTCGGCTTCAATATCCTTAAGCGGCTTGAACATATGGAATACAAGTCGCACCTTGTCGGTACTGCGCCAGTTGTCCTGTTTCCTTACCGTGGTGATCGCACGCTTTAGGGTTTCATACAGCGCTGCCGCATAATCCTCGTATGGAACGACGGCCGTCCTGTCGCTTAGGAGATAACTACCGTCACTTGAAAAAACTGTCGTAATACCCACGAAGCGCTTCTGAGTCCCAATGCGGCTTCCTGACTCGGTGTGGGAGCCGAGACCAATGACGAGCTCATGGGCCACAGTCTGTTGAGCGGCCAGCAGCCAAGGGGTTCCCCCGAGCTTCGCGTAGGTTGCCAGACTCATGTGGTTGAGCGAGAAGACGAGCTCACTATCTGGCTGAGCCATGGTTTCGAGGCGCACGCTCTGGACGGGCACGTCACGTTTCAAAAAGACGGATTTAGTCGCGTAGTAGGGGTTGTCGCCGCCCTCGGTAGTCTTGAAGTCTTCTTCGACCTGTACGAGTGCAAGGTCCCATTTGAAGCCTTCGTCGGCCGCTTTCGCGAGAGCGTCGCGGCTGGCCGCGAGATATTCAGAAGCCGACGGGCCGGCAGAAGTAAAGAAGCTGACCGATGGCTTATCCAGATAGAAACGGCGTAGCAGGCCGTCGCCGTAACGTGCCTCCTTGTTCTTGCCTGTCAGAGCGTCGGGCATCCCGTCAAGGAATTTGGCCATGAACGCATCCACCCGCCCCTCGTGCCGCGCCTGGCAGATGACTGCGATGCGGAGCTGCTTTGGGGAAAAGGTGCGCTGGTCGTAGGGACCGCTTTTCTTCAGGCCACGTTCGTTCCAATTGTCCTTGCGCGCGCCGCTTGGATCAAACACCAGCGTGGGGCGCTCTACCGTTTCGGTCGTCGGAAACGCCCTGTCACCCGCGGTCAACATGTCTCCCACGATAAAACGGGCGCCAGGCACGGCCTCTAGGTTTGCCTTTTCCCGCAGGTACTTCAAGGCCTCCGCGATTTGATCTCTGCGTCCAGGACCCGAGTGGAAGGCAGCGGCCTGACGCTCGGCGTCATCAAGCACGTCGCGGCCGCGGTCACCGAGAAGGCGCATGACACAGTCATCGACGACCTCTCTGCGCGCTTCCAGAAAGGCTTCGTCAGCTGAGACGGTTTGGAAACCTTCTGCGTGGTCGGTCAGTATCAACCTATCCCCCGCGACCGATGCTACTCTGCCGACCAAGCGCCTGAAATCCATCAGCCGGCGATCCCGGGCTGCTTCACGCACAACGACATAACGCCCGACGATTGGTATGCCTTTGTCGAGTAACGTGGTGCACGGTGCCGCGATGAAGCTTTTGATTTGTGTCTCACAGACCAAGCCGGTCGAAGCTTTCTTCTCCGCATAGATCGTACGGGTGTCGAACCTTAGGAGCGTGCGGCGCTGAATCCATTCTGGGAGGCCGGGGTGCCGTAGAAAGCCGCGCTGTACTGGGCCGACGACGCTAACCGGGCGGTCCGTCATCATGTCACGCACCCCGGCAAAGCCGCGTACGAGCGCTGCGGAAATAAGGGCCGGCCAGAGGCGCCGATCCTGCGCGAGGTTGACCTCTTCGACGAGGTTGCCCAAAGGTTTTGCCCCAGGTGCAACAGGGATGTCGACGATCACATCATCTGCCCCGTTACGCTGGAAAACATGAGTATCACCGAATTCGCCGCGCAATTCTTTTAGCCGATCGGCATCGTAACGTTGCCGTCCCGTCAAAACTCTGCTGCCTCCGTCGATGGAAAGCGGCGCGAAATTCAGTGAGTATCTGCCCATAAGCCCCCGTTACTCTGTATCTTTCCAGCTTGCGCGCGGGAATCGTTCACAGAATTCTAGCAGTATCCGCGGGCACTCCGGAATACAGAACAGCGCAGCTTGATTGGGGGGCCGACCGCATCGCCCCTAGGCGAGTCCGCATCCACGAGCAGTTTACATATCGAAGACGGCTCCTCCGTTACCGGATGTGCTTCTTGCTCGGGCATCGCGCGAGGCCTGAAAGCGATTTTGCGTCGTCTTCTTCGAGGCAGGTCTGAAAAATTATAGTTGATTTACAATTACATAGCAGTTCTCAGTTTCATCCTGTCCGGCGCGCCATTTCACATTGATATTTCTGATGTTTTAGTGATTGGGGCACCTTCTAGGGCACCCCAGTGGAGTTTGCTGTTTTGGAGGACCTGTTGAATGGGTTATGCAGTAGCCCTCGTGTTGCCCACCCCTACGGCGATGTATCCCCTCGGTGTGATTGCTGCTTCGACGGCACAGACCTCCTCAATCTGAATCATCTATGAGCGAGCGATCCCCGACGCTGTGAGCACGGCTGAGCTCCCCAGCCAGACAATTCCTGGCTGCCAACAGATCAGGTCTTGCAGGGCGAACCACGCCGCCGCAATTTCGCGGATACAGGTCATCCGGTCGAGCGACCCGCTTTCGAACATGGCATTGTTGGTGCTGCCCAAGCTAGAATGACAGCACTGGTCTGCGCACAGTTCCGGGACTGGCTGGCCGAAGGGACCGACTTTCCGTGCGAGCTTGCTTAGACGGCGCTCGTCCCTACTGTGAGCGACAGGGTTGAAGCATCATATCGCCGCGGTGATGGTATTCGCGCGGCGACGACTGATGAGCGAAGAAATGGAGTGCCTTCTGTGGATGAGCAGGGCCTGTCCAGACCAGGTTACGTTCCGGATACGTCAACTTTCCGCGACGGTTTTGCCCACATTCGTCGAAAGCTCGAAATCGGCCGTCGCCCCATCATCAAGGCTCTGAGAAGAGGGCGGCTCAATGCCTGCATCTATCTCGGCAAGAGGGCGACCAGATTGGTCGTCGTGCCATCGTGTTTCTTTGCGGAGAAGGGCGGTGACGACTTCGATAGCACCGACGAAGGGCGGAGCGTGTCAGTTCGCCTTAGCGAGTTGCTCGCCGATTTAGGGGCATCGCTGAACGCCGTGCAGGCTTCGATCAAGAAGCACGGCCCGCACAACGGCGATGCACGCATTAAGCCTGAAGGCGACAAGCTAGCCTCTGAGGTTTACGATCAATATCATCCACTTCGCGAGTTCCAATTTCTCATCGCAAGTTCGCCCTTCGGGTCATCTGAGGCGCCACAGTCTTTCGATGATGCGTTTGTGCACGAGCTGCACTCCGAATTTTTGGAATATAGTGACCGCCGATTCTCGCTGCATTTGTTCGATGATGAGGTGGATGCATTCGTTCTGGATCAGATTGGCAGTGATCGACGGAAGCCAGGCCCTGTTCCGGTCGATTTGAACGAGGGATATTGGTTAACACTGCTTGAAAAAATGAATCTTTCTGTCGATAAATTGCCCAATCAGAAGAATATCGTTGGGTCTATGCTAGAATGGTGCCGAGACCCAGAGCCTAAAGATCGTCGCGCATCCCATGATATTGCGAAGGTCAAAGAGAGCCAGATCCAGACGCAAATGACAGAGATTTGGCGCATTTTAAAGCCAACATCTCGGGATAATAAGTAGCAAATTCAGAGACTTATTGATTTCCAACCGCGGTTGACGCCGGCATGATCTGCCTATGCGAGACCGCGCCCACCAACGCGATAGCGAAAAGCCCCCCGCCGAAGGCCTGGAGCCTCTCGCGGTAGGCATCGCGACCGCCTGCAAGATCAGCGACATAAGCCGCGCATCGCTGTTTCGCGCCATCGCCGCAGGTCGGCTTCGGACGCGCAAGCTTGGATCGCGGACTTTAATTCTGATGGAAGACCTAAGGGCATTCCTCATCGACCTGCCGATGGGCGGTACTCATTTTCAACACGCAGCACGCCTTGGACCGCCTCCGAGCGCCCTTGCCGGCAGCCGTGCCCGCGAGCCGCCCAATGATGCAGAGAGCGATCTTCGAAATCCCCCCACATACCAAAGGCCACGAAATGACTGAAATCGCGCTCTATCGCCAACTGGCACTTGTAAATATCGCCGTTGCCCTCGCAATCGAAAGCCGCAGGTCGGCGATTGATGCACTATCCTCGAAGTCCTCTAATGAACTCGATAGCAATTCGATCGAGTATGACTACGGGTCCGGTAATAGAATTATTATGTCGTATACCACGCATCGCACCGTTCAGCAGCGGGTGCAAGAAATGTTTTACAAGTCAGCACCCTACATGATCTTGCGCCAAGAGTTCGTGTGCGTGTCCAAGTCCATCGACATTCATCGGACCGGCAAGCGTCGATTGCACGCGTCCATCGATCATCTCGGGATCACTAAAATCTATAGGTTCGAAGATGGCCCGTGGGCGTACGAACTGCTGCAAATAGCGCACCAGTGAAAAACCCCAAACAGAGCACGTCTTTCTGCGATGTATTACACGCGCCGGCCTTCCTCCCGTTTTGATCCGGTTCTCCTCCTGCCCGAACACTTACCGTCGGGCAGGAGGTTCGAATCTGCCGAGGACGCGCGCAATTACTGGCAGCGGATTAGAAGGTCGCTCCTTCGACCGTCTCATTCGCTCCTGTCCAAGGCGATCGCTGAGGTCGATAGGTGCGTGAGCGCAAATCGATGCCAGCGGCCCTTGTGCCGCCATTGCGGACGCTTGTATCGCCGTTGGATAGCTAGCCGAGCCCTCCGGCTGATGTGGCGGGCGGAGCGGTCATACCTGGCCACGGTATATGGAGATCACCTGGGTGCCGGCGAACTAGGGCAGGCCAACATCAAGCGCTTCCACAACCGGCTGCGTCAGCGCCTGCGTCGTGCCGGGGTTGCGACGACGGTGATCTTCGGCGGAACGGAAGTCGCCTGGAAGGCCGATTCTGGCCAATGGCTGCTGCATGTCCATTTGCTCGCCATTGACCCGCCGGAGGGCGCATTAGAAGCGTTGGCGGAGAAATGCCGTGGCGATGATCAGCCTGGCGCGCCGGCCACGAAGTTCCGTCTGGTTACGGACGCGGCGCCGGTCGCCACTTATCTGCAAAAGTTCCAGTTCTACCACCACCCCGGGAAGCGAACCGGCGCCACACGCCCGCGAGCCGTGCCTTTGCCTACGGCTCGCGCGATCGAGTTCGCAGAATTTCTAATCCGCCGCCGGTTCCAGGATTTCCTCTTCCTTTCCGGGTGTCGGCGCCGCGGCCACCGCATCGTGCCGCTGGCAACGAAGAGGCCGTGACGACATGACGACATCGTCACGACAGACCCCTGCGAGCCTTCAGCCGCGAGGCGAGGCCGCAGTGTTACGGCCACCCCGGATCCTCGATCTCAACGGCACCCGGTTTCACGGCATCTGGAGCGAGTTTGACAGCATCATTAGCCAATCTGCGCCGCTGCATCGTCAAATCTCGATGACAGATCGGCCAGCCCTTCCGCCTGCGCGTTCAGCGCAATTTCGCCCTGTGTCGTCGCGATCGCCTGATGCGCTGCGCCAATTGGCTCATACTGAAGAGTGTCTGCAATGGCTGGTTCAGCTCTGACCCCTCGGCTGCGCCGCAAGCTCAAACGGATCCGTGTGTTCGGTCTCCCCTCTGCTTTTCACGCTTTTGGCTCGGACAGCTTCTCGCTGTCGGTCACAAAGCTTGAGGGCTTGGAGAGCGTCGGACTTGCCGGGGTCGGCAAGGACGAGGATGGCGTCGTCTACTTCCGCCTGGTCGTTCGCCGGACTCGCGGAAAGCGTGTCCTTGTCGTTCGTGCTGGCGATCTAGCCGCCCATCCCGCTGACGTGTTCTCGCGCTTGGCCGACCTCGGAGCCAAGGTTCTCACGCCGTCGTCCAAGGCCAACCTCATTGCCGCGCTCGAAGCGCATGCTGACGACAAACCCTCCTTCTTCGTCACGACCAAACCTGGTTGGACTCCTGATCTTTCGGCCTTCGTTCACCCGGCGGGGATCATCGGCCCTGGGGATCGATCGGTCGAGTTTGCGCCTGCGCCAAAGCTCGTCCAGTACGGTGCCAAGTTTCGGGTGGTTGGTTCCGCGCGGCGTTGGCGTCGCCGTGTCGGCAAGCTGCTGCGCGGCAACTCGCTCGGGATCTTGGCGGCCGCCGTCGCCCTGGTGCCCCCCGTCCTCGTGCTCCTCGGCGAGGAAAACTTCTTTTTCGCCCTCGTCGGGGGTCCCGGGTTCGGCAAGTCGACGGTGATTGTCGTTGCGACGTCCCAGTGGGGCGCTCACTTCGATCGAGATCGAGCAATGTCCCTGGGGTCCGCTGAGACCGCCAAGAACACCCTCAACAACCTCGACTACCTCCTGCTCGCCCATAACGATCTCGGAGCCGCGATTGATGACCTCCGTGGTCTGCGGGTCCATGGCTCTCGTGCTCAGGCATATGAAGAACTGGCGCTCTCGGCCGCAGATGGTTCCGAGCGGGGCCGAGCGACTGTTGAGCGTCAGGGTCGGTTTCGAACGGTCGTTCTCACCTCGTCGAACGCGTCCCTTCAGCGCGAGGCTGTGGGTGGCCAATACGAGGCTGACCGCGCTGTGCTCGATCGCTTCGTCGAAGTGCCGCTGCCCCTGGCCAGTTCAGCGTTCGAGGAGTTGCACGGCTATTCCAGCGTGGCCAAGTTTGCCCAGGAGTTGAAGGGTCGAGCACTCAATGACGCCGGCGCGGTGGGCTTAGAGTTCCTCCGCAGTTTGCACGGCTGGGTCGAGCGCGATCGGGCCGCCTCTGTCGCTTGGCTTGAGGCTCGGGTCGCGTGGTTTATCAAGCGCTTCGGCAAGCTCGGCGCACCCGACCGAGTTCTGCGGCGTTTTGCGCTGATCTACGCGGTCGGCAGCCTCGCCATCAAATGGGGGCTGCACCCCTGGTCCAAGAAGGAGTTCGCGCAGGCGTTGGCGACCTCGCTGCGGGGCCACGTCAACCTGACCGTGACGAATGCCCCTGGCGGTGCTGCCGTCCTTGGCGAAGAGACTGCGCGGGTGCTGGCAATCCTCCGCGACTGGTTCGTGGAGCATCGACACCGCATGGTACAAGCCGGGGCGAACTCTGGGCTCATCAAAGGGAGCGGCGAGGAGCGAGCCGCGCCCGGCTTCCTTTACACCCACCACGACCGCGGCGGCGAGGTTCTGCTGCGCGAGCATGACTTTGCCCAGCTCGTGCAGTCGGTCTGTACGGCCGATCATGCCAAGGCTCTGTTAGCCGCCCGCGGCGTGATCGCCGTCGATGAGACCAACAAGCGGCGCTCGTTCTCGGTGAAGCGGACCGTCGGTGTGAATGCCGATGGCGGCAAATGGCGCCCGAATATGATCGCGCTGTCCCGGCGCGCGCTCGATCCAGCGTTGGCGCCGCCCGAGCCTGCGCAAGACGCGGCGTAAGCCTGAGCCGATCAAGAGCAATTTAGAACGTCGCAACTCCTAGCAGAGAGGTCGTTGATTATGAATGCCCGGCAAGCACTAACGCGAAAACTCAAGGACTCCCAATCGAAATTGGAGGCCGTCAACCTCGCCTATCAATGCCGGCTTCTCTCGCAGCTGGCCGGAGATACGGTCTGCTATATGCCGGACCTGTTCCCTAACCGGCATTGGCCGTTTGACGTCCCGATGGCATCGGTTGAAGTCATCATCCTCGGTAGGGGCATTGAGGGCCGCGCTGAGTACTATCAGGCGGTGCGCGACGAAGACTTGCCGCATGTCCAAGAGAACCAGCAGTTTCCAACACTCGTGTTCCACGACACTGATCGCGGCAAACCCTATCTGTTTAGCCGAATGGGTTTCATCGATATCTCGGTAAACTGAGCGCGAGAGAGACTTCCCCCGCCCGCCCGCACAGTGGATTATTCGGCATCTACCCTATGCACGGGTAATCGCAGGGACATTCAAGGAAGCTCCCTGCGACTACATCAATGCGGGAAATTAACGAAGCAGCCCATCACGCTCGAATTCGTCCCAGCCGTCTAGCGGTGGCACATCGCTTCCTGCCGCCTTGGTGGCTTGTGCAGGGTTCTCAGCGCGGTTCTTCGCAGCTCGCGCAAGAGCAGCCTTCCCCGCGGCGCGGCGCCTGTTCTCAGTAGACGCGATCGCATCGTCGTCGCGCCATATCGAGACGAGGTCGCGGTTGAGCAGGTCTTCGATGTGGCGCGGATCGAAGACGTGGAACGTGATCCTTTTGGCACGGCCGCGCAGCTTCACGGTTCGGGTGCCGGCGCTCCTTAAGCGGCCATCCTTGAGCCAGCGGTGACGTTCGGCCGACGTGATCGAAAGAATGTCCTCCACCTCCCGAGGTATGACCGGCAGATCCTCGATGCCGTGCATTGTCCGGTCCACGATCGCTATGACTTCGGCGAAGTCGCCATCGACCTCATGGGCGACGCGGAGCACTACTCGGCCGGGCTCGACGTTTAGCAACCTTCGGAGCGGGTAGGGGAGGCGGACGCGCGCTTCTAGTAGAATGCCCTTTGCGCGGACAGCGGAGCCGAGCGTCGCGGTGGCAGGCAACTTCCACGCATGGACCGGTCTGGTCGGTAGGTCCTTATCTCGTGCGCTCATGAGCTTAAGATAGGCGCTGGCACCCGCTCAATCGACCCGCTATCGAGGGCTCCCCCGGGGAGATGGTCGGAATGCCTCGGCCGAAGCATAACGACGCGCAAACGCCCAAGGACCCTGCGTGAGCATGGCCAACACGCCTTGCCATCGCGAGACTTCCGTAACGGGGGCCGCTGCTGACTTTCGGAAGGTCTGCTATGGGGCCCGAAGCCGACGTTAGGAACGCCCGGTTGTGGATGGTGCGATGAACTCTGCCGTCCAGCGGCTGCAATTGGACCCTATCCTGACGTCAGGAAGGTCCGGCTCTGAGCTCAAAACTTGGAAATCGCTCGAGACCATTCGGTACAGCCTGAGATTGACGTAGACCGAGACCTCAAGGTAGCCGAGTGTTCAAGAAGGTAGTAAGCAAGAACGAGACGTTGAATTGGAAACGCTGCACAATCCCGATCGCTTCATGGCGGATTTGCGCCAGATCCTATCGCAAGGTCGCAAGAGGATAGGACTGCTGGTAGGGGCCGGAGCCCCGATGGCAATCCGCCTCGGTGCTGATGGCAAACTGGATCCCAAGGGTAAACCGCTAATCCCTGGTGTCGATGCGCTCACTGATGCCGCGCTGGAAGGCCTGAAAGGTCCCCAGGCGGAGGCTGCAAAAGTCATCAGGACAGGTTTGGGTGCCAAAGCAAACATCGAGACCATTCTATCCCATGTTCGCCTGCTGCAAATGGCGCTTGGGACGACCAAAGTGCAGGAGCTCGATGGTCCCGCCTATAAAGCGCTTGGCGAGCAAATATGCACCAATATCGGGAAGATTGTGGGCGTTGATCTGCCGGTCGAGCGGACTGCCTACAATGAGATTGTTTCTTGGGTCAGCGGAACGCGCCGCCAGCATGCGGTAGAGATATTCACCACGAACTACGATCTCTTGTTTGAAGAAGCGTTTGAGCGTGTTCGCGCCTCATACTTTGACGGATTTACCGGTGGCAATGCGCCGTTCTTCGACCCTGTAACCGTTGCGGGCAACGATCTTCCTGCGAGGTGGTCGAGACTTTGGAAACTGCATGGTTCATTGGGGTGGGATGTCAAAGGTGATTCAGTAATTCGAATAGGAGGTAAAGCGGCAGCGCAGCTGGTTTATCCAGACCATTTGAAATACGACCTTACGCAGAAGCAGCCATACTCTTCGCTATTTGAGCGATTGAAGAGTTTCTTGCGTGATCCTGACACCCTGCTGCTGGCAGCCGGCTTTTCGTTCCGCGATGCCCATGTGTGTGCAGTGCTGGATGAAGCGTTGGCAATGAACGCGAACACCGCGGTTCTTGCGTTTCAGTTTAAGGCACTGGCCAGCGAAGAGCCCGCACGCAAACTGGCATTCGATCACCCAAATCTGAGTGTGTACGCGGCCGATGGAGCCGTCATCAGCGGCGTAGAAGGGAAGTGGCAGCCGGGCGAGCTACCCAAGAACTGGGCTGAGATTAGAGCAAGCTTTTGGGGTAAGCGCGGGGATGAAAGCCCAGATGAGTTTCTCCTCGGTGACTTCTCTCATTTTGCTCGTTTTTGCTCGATGGCGCAGGCCCACGACATGGCTCCGGCTGCTACTACGCGAAGTGAGCCGGCGCCGGTCGAATCAGTTGCCGAAGTAGAAGCATGACCGCATCTGATCCGACATTCTTAGGGACAGTCAGCACCGTTTCGGGCGCTTCAATTTCGGTTCTGCTGGCAGAGTCGATCGCGTCCGGGTTGGCCATTATCGAGGGGCATACTTATCGGGTCGGCCAAGTTGGCAGTTTTGTTCGGATTCCGCAGGGCTATCAAGATCTCTATGGCGTTGTCTGCGAAATTGGGGCCGCCGCTGCCCCGCCAGCGGTCGCCGGCGCGCGCGAAGCCATTACTGGCCGCTGGATGCGTGTGGAGCTGGCTGGGGAGGCGATTGGCGGAAGCTTCGAGCGCGGCATTAGTCAGCACCCCAACGTCAACGACACGGTGCACATCGTAACTGAGCGGGATCTGAAAAGGATCTATGGCGGCACGGGCGATGATCAGGTGAAGATTGGTCACCTATCAAGCGCCGAAAACATTGAGGTCCGTCTCTCACTGGATGCTCTGATTACGCGCCATTCGGCCGTTCTGGGCTCCACTGGCTCGGGCAAATCAACGACAGTGGCCAGCCTGCTACGTTCAATTGTCGCTCCCAATGGCGCCGGGCAAGGTTCTCCGGGCGCTCGTATGATCTTGCTGGATGTTCACGGGGAATACACGGAAGCCCTCGCCGATATCGCAATGGTCTACAGCACCACGCCCCAACCGGGTGAGCAAAGCCTCGTGGTGCCGTATTGGGCGCTCGAGGCTGGCGAGCTGTTAGATTTCATCGCAGGTGATCTGACAGAGAATCAAGAGATAGCATTCACAGATAAGATACAGGAACTAAAGGGCGCTCGCCTGCAACGCGCCCCGCTGCCTGGTCTTGATATATCTTCGTTGACTGTTGATAGCCCGGTACCATTTAGCCTCAAGAAGCTCTGGTACGATCTCGTTGATTTTGAAACGACCACATTTACAGGTCCCCAAAAGAACGTACCTGCTCTGGAACTCGCTGGAGACGCCGATACACTTACGCCACCGCGCTATACGCCGCATGCGATGGGGGCTGCGGGGCCCTTTCTGAATACTGCGCAAAAGGGTATCCGGCGGCCACTCAATCTGTTGCGGTCGAGACTACTTGACCGTCGATTTGACTTCATTCTGCATCCTGGTGAGTGGGAGCCCACGATTGAAGGCGTCGTGGCCAAGGATCTGGACGCGCTCCTAAAAGGGTGGCTTGGGCACGATAAGCCAATAACGATCCTAGACCTTTCCGGGGTCCCCAGCAGCGCGCTCGTTAGGCTTATCGGGTCCATCCTGCGCGTGGTCTACGAAGCGCTGTTCTGGAGCCGTGAAAAGACAGAGGGCGGTGTTCTGCGGCCTTTGCTGGTCGTGATGGAGGAGGCTCACCGATACCTAAGTCCCGATGCGGGCAGTTCAGCGTCCAACATTGTGCGGCGGATCGCCAAAGAGGGCAGGAAATACGGCATTGGCGCCATGATTGTCTCTCAGCGGCCGGCCGAGGTTGATGAAACCGTTCTTTCGCAATGTGGCACCGTGGTTGCACTTCGCTTGTCTAATCCCGCAGACAGGAGCCGAGTTAAGGGCACTTTACCTGACAACCTCGCGGGGTTGATGGACCTGTTGCCAGTACTGAGAACCGGCGAAGCTATCGTTACCGGTGAGGCGGCACGCTTGCCTGTTCGGTGTCGGGTGACGCTACCGGCGGAACATCATCAGCCAAAGAGTCACGATCCGAAAGTAACAGTGGCTTGGTCCAAGCGTCGTAACTCGGAAGGTTATGACAGGGTTGTTACGTCATGGCGCGCGCAAAGGACAACGGCTGTTGCCAAGGACGCACGTATCGCAAGAAAAGTAGTGACAGATGCCCTAGAGGCAGAAGACAGCGACGACAATGAGAAAAAGTTATGATCCGAGATTCAGTTGCTTCAACAAACGTCGCCTCGATAGGATATGACGAGGCATCACAGACGCTTGAGGTCGAATTCATGAATGGTGCGATCTATCAATATTATAATGTCCCAGCTGCCGTATACGAGCAAATAATGCAATCCCAATCCAAAGGCGCATACCTAAATACCTATGTCAAAAACAACTATGCGTATTCGCGCGTTGGATAGATCATAGCCAGACTTGAACCGAAGCCCCCCACTGGGCCGCCATGAACCCGAATGAACGTAAGGCTGGGTAAAATCTTGGGGTAATCTCAATGCATTCGAATTCAGATGCGCCCACTCTCTGGAAGATTCCTTCGGCTGATCTGCAGTCAGCCATGAGCTGAGCGAGGCGTGCGGCTACCCGCGACATCACGCACATTTGGGGGAGAGCTTGAAAGTTTTCTGGTCGTGGCAAAGTGATAGGCCGGCAAAGTATTGTCGGAACGTGATCCAGGATGCACTCAGTCGGGCAATTGTGGCGCTTAGCAACGAGCTTGAGCTCGATCCGAGTGAAGTTCCAGAACTAGACCATGACACCAAGGATGAGCCCGGCATGGCCGCGATTGCCGACACTATCTTCCGTAAGATTAGGGAGGCTAGGGTCTTTGTCGGCGACATTACTTCGGTCGGCCGTTCTGATAGCGGGCGAGAGCTGCCCAACCCGAACGTACTCGTCGAGCTAGGTTGGGCTTGGATACATCATTCGCACGAAAATATTATCCTGGTCGCAAACAAAGCCTATGGCCCCAAGAAGCACGAGCAGCTTCCGTTTGACATTCGCCACCGCCGCGCGGCCATCCTTTATTCGCTCCCCAAGGGCGCCGACGACGCATCAATTGAACATGCCACAGTCGAACTGAGCGAGAATCTGACGGAGGCGCTCCGCAAGTCGTTAGCTGACTGGCTCGCCGCCAAGGCTAACGATCCGGGTCCGAGTGGTAAGCCTTCGCGCCCGGGCGATCCGTCGGTCTGGTTCGAGAAGGACACGCTGCTCCGCCACCAACCATTCCACGGCGGTGGCGGCCTGCACCATGTGCAGCCGTGGGAGGGCCGTCGCATTTATGTCCGTATCGTCCCCGAGCGCTTCCGTAACGGCATTCCGGCTCCGAGCGGGGTCCACCAATGGACGGGTCCAGGGGATTCTGGCCTCCATCCGCTTGGTCCTCAAGCTAGTGGCGATGGCGGTCTCAACGGGGAAGGTGTATTGCGTTATGCACTTTCCGAGAAGAGTAGTCCCACCGAAACATGGACTGCCACTCAATGGTTTCGTGAAACCGGCGAGCTTTGGACTTTCGACAGCGCGCGCCTGCGCGACGGAAAATTATTCGTTGGTAGTCTTGTTACCGATGTCGGCCGCTTCCTAAAGCGCGGCCTCGCGATGCTCACCGCGCTGGGCGCGTCGGGCCTTATACGCATTGAGGTCGGCGCCGTCGGGCTAGACGGGTCGCAGTGGGCCGGGCAATTCAACCACGAACGTAGCGATGCCTTGATGGATCAGGTAAGCGTCGCGATGGCCCGTCGGACTTGGGATGAGGCCTGCAATCGTCGATTTCTTGGTAACGGCTACTACGCGCCTTGGTGAGGCCTACGGGAGGACGGGTCTCAGCGAGCCTGAGATCAAGCGTATGCTTACCCCGCTATAGGCGGAGTGGGGCCAGGCAAGATGGCCTCGCGATCAACCTGCCGAGGACCGCCGCGAGGTGATCGGCATGGGCCTTGGCCAGCCGTGCGATTGGGGCGGATCGGATGATATTCAAGAACGCCGGGACCACTATGCCCGTGTGGCAAGTTCGCCGCGTCGATCCGGGTTATCTTTATGTGATTGAGGATAAAGCGCGGTTCAAAATCGGGAAGACCCGATCGACGAAAGAGCGCGTTAAAGCCGCGAAGACGTGGCTGCCCGACATGACGCTGATCGGTTTCAAGCCGTTCTGGGGCATGTCGGAGAACGAGCGGCTCCTCCATGCTGGCCTCTCCCGCTTCTGGTACTCGGGAGAGTGGTTCAGCTTCCAAGGCGATGACGAAATGCGCGAGTGGTTCGTCGATAATTTCATCGCCTTCAGCGACGACGATCCTGACATGAACTCGGTCAACTTCATCTACTGGTGTCATGACGGCATGCTTGAATTCCAGATCGAAATGGACCGACAGAACCTGAGCCTACCGAGATTCCAGCGGCAGGAGTCCGCCGTTAAGAAGAAGATCGACTAGGCTTTCAGCATCTGAACGACAACGTCGGCCAAGCTATCCCAAATCGACATCAGGTGCTCTGGCGAGGGCGCGAAGTTGGTCGAGTGAACGTACTTGTTCAGCGTGTCGGCAGACACGAGCTTGTCGCCCTGCTTGAATTTCTTCAGTACCTCGACCTGCTTTGCGTCGATCTTCCCAGCCGCCTGCAGGTGCAGGCCAACTTTCTCAAGCCGTGCAGCAAGCTTGTCGTTATCGTGGACCGAGACTTTTGCTACTGTAATGTAGTTCTCAAGAGCGAGTTCGATGAGCACGCGAACAAGAACAGAGATCGCGTTAGGATGCGTGCGCAAATCGAGGTGAAACTGTAGCTCTTCCCAGATGCGGTGATGGCGTTGAAGCCGTCCCGGCCAGCTCAGGTCGAAGTCTTTTTGCGGAATGAGAGTCGTGCGCACCGTCGGCGTTGACTTCGCGCTCGGCCTCGCCTTCGCTGGTTTCGGAGGCTCGGTGTATTTCAGCGCGCCTGTTTGCTGCGGAAGGACGCCCTCGTGCTCAAGCTGGTCGAGATAGCCGTGCTTGCCGTCGATATCCCAAATGTCCCCGAGGACGAGATCGCGTTCGGCCATGTCTTTCGCGATACGAGCCAGCGCCGTAAGCGACTTTGCCTCGTCATGCATGAACTGGAATCGGCCGCCCCTCATACTGATTCCGACGCGTTGCCGAAATGGTTCAGCCGACAACAGGCGGTTCAGCGTTGACCGCGGGATCTTTCGACGAGAGGGCAGCAAGTTTGCCTCCGCCAGCCGCTTCTCAATTTCGTCTGCAACACTCGGCCCGCCGCCCTTGCCAGTGCGCGTGACGAAAGTCGCCTTCATCCGGTCGTCCCAAGTGCTCTGGCCGATGCCGGACTGCGAACCCGTGTGGCGGCGGAAGAGAATCTCGTCGATCCGGTCACGGTCAATTTCGACCTGGCAGGGGATCTCTTCTGGAAACGTGCCTTTCCAGATCGCTTTCTGGTCCCGGAAAAATGCTTGGAGCTCTGTGGTCGGCGCCCGGCGCGGATCGTCCAGAAGCTTTAGACAAGTCACGCGGCGGTTGCCGTCAAATACAATGAATTTCGACTTGTCTGGAGAGACTAGAGGGTACTCATAAATTTCGCCCTGCTCAACGATGTCCTTCGTCAGGCTCCGCATGTGCGTTTCACGCTGGTTGAATAGCCACGCAATTGCAGCTGTCTCGTTTTCGAGCTCTCCGTGACGGTCGTTTGCGCGGTTGACGATCAGCGCACTCAAGGCAAGTTTTCTTATAGCCATTGATTTCCCCCTTAGTGGTGAGCCTACCACTCAGGGTTGAGGCATCAAGCGCTTCGAACAAGGCTTACGTGTCTTGCTCCCTACTTCTTCTGGCTATGGTGACGCGGCCAAGCTTCGAAGGCGGCTAGGGATGCTCTGAAGGTCGGCTTTGTCGCTGCTGACAAATGTCCGCTGTAGGGGCGCAAATCGGACTACCTTTGCGCGCTCCCACAAGATGTTGGTGCGCGCGGGAAAACCTTGGCCTCAAGGGTGGCAGCAAAGTCAATTTCTGACGGGATCGGGGGCTGTGCCCAATTTGCTTGGTCAGGCGCTCGAGTCCGGACGGAAGGCCACCATCACCGATAACAGAAGGGTGCCGATGACAGCGAGGGCCAGCGCGCCCTTGGTCAACGGCTCCATCGTACCCTCGACCAGCATAGCGTGGGCGATGGTGGCGACGACGATCACGGTGGCCAGACCTACGTGGACTATGCGCCAGAGGCGGGGCCTGAGCCAATGGCGGCGCTGGGCAGCGGTGACCAGCGCGATCGCGACGAGGGCTGCCATGGCGACCACGCCGAAAGGAGAAAACAGGGTCGGGGACTGAAAGGTTAGGGCGTCTAGCACATCCGATGCGTTGGTGAGCGCGAGGCCGCCGACATGGACCGCGACCAGCAGGACGAGCGCCGCGCCGATCCACCGATGAACGTGGCGTCCAGCGAGCAGTGTGAGGCCAGCCATGCGGCCGACTGCCAGCAGCGGCTGCACCAGCAGCAACGCCATGGCAATAATCCCAGCGAAGCAGGCGACGATGTAGATGGGGTCGCGCCAGGCGAGCAGCGGACTGGCCGCGGCAAACGCCACGGGCACCACCATCACCACGGCGAACGCCGCCCACAGGCTCAGAGTGCGCAGCGGAGGCAACGCGTCAGGTCGGCTGAAGGACGAAATGGGCGGCGAGGCTGGTGTCGCGGGCGCTCGCCATCACTGGCCGCAGGAACACGCTCCTGTGGCCGGCTCCCTCATAGGCGAGATGGCCGTGCGGCTGGCCGAAAATCGGCACGATCTGGGGCATTTCCAGCCGAAACGTCCCGTCCGCGGCCGTCAGTGTCGCGCCGTGGCTGTGCGGATCGTTCTCCCGGCCCTCGGTTGTATGGGCCCAGATCTGGATGCGGATGCCCTCTAGCGGCGCACCATCGCCAGCGCGCCGGACCGTTCCGTTCATCCAGAAACCGCCGCCGCCGATCCGCTGCACCACCGGCGCTCCGGGCTGATAGTTGTTGGCTCCCCCGCGCATCGACGGTGTCGGCACCAGCCCCTGCGCTGCAGTTCCGCGGATCAGGGCGGGAGACCCCACCAGCGCGGCGGTCGCGCCACCGGTCGCGAGAAGGCTGCGGCGGGTAAGCCGGATGGACGGCTTTATTGCGGTCGTCTGTGTCATGGCGTCAGGTCCCTCCGGATCAACGTCAGCGGCACGTGTCTTAGACCACTTCTAGCGGGAGACAGTTTACGCAAGCGGCCCGACGACGCACCTTCGAAGGCAGGGCCCGGGGCGCACAGTCGCGTGATGGGAGAGCCGACACCGGCAAACCATGCGAACCGAGGCTGGTCAGGCTGATGGACGGCGCTGATGGGGCTAATTCTGCTCGTTTCCTTGCCCCAGGCGCCGGCGCCCTCGTGGATTCCGCAGGATGACGGCGATCACCCACGCGCTCTTCGGCGGGCTTTCGCGTCTCATGAGTCGCATTCTCCTGATCATTAAGCTTCTGATATGATCCAAGACAATGGGACAGTTTGGACGGACCAAGACCGATCCATTCAACCACGGCTAGCTCAGATCACCGCTACAGCGGCTATCCGTGGCAATGTCTGCTGCCGAACGATTGGTCATGGCCGCATTAGGCGCGCGACGCTGCTACCGGCTCATTGTCCGGTGGTGAGAAGCTGGAACTCTTTAAACTATACCGCCGTTGGTGCGGCATGACTTATCCCGATCCGAAGACCGACCCCGGCCAAGCCGCCCCAGATCCCGCCCGTCGTGCCAGCCAACCCGGCGCGGAACGGCAGCCAGACCCGGACACGAATCCCGACCATAAGCCGCTGGAAGCGCCGGGCCATGACGGCGATCGGCAAGACCCTGCCGACAAGCGCAAGATCGAGGAGCAGCCGGCGCCCGATAAGCCGGCCCAGTCGATGGAGCGGAAAGCCACCGACCACGAGGTCGAAGTGCGCGAGGCACGAAAGGCCGGGGGCGAGACCTTCGATACCGCACCGCCAGTGGCCACGATCAGAACCCCGCCGGACTAGGAGGTCGACGCCATCAGGGCGCAGCCGAGTAAGCCGAGGTTGGGCAGATCTTCGGCCATCGGCGCGACGCTGTTAACGTCTGACTGCCCGCGCGCCGCCAATGAGAATGCAGGCGCCGACGAACCCTGCCACGAGGTAGCCCATCCAACCTCCGAAGCGCACGCCGAACAGCCCCAGAAGAAGGCTAGCGACCGCGGCGCCCACAATGCCCAGGACGATGTTCATGAAAACGCCAGTGTCGGACCTCATGAACATGGAGGCGAACCAGCCGGCAAAGCCGCCGATGATTATTGCCGCAAACCAACCGACTCGAGCCTCGTCCATTCCAGCCTCCTGATGACACGGCAAAACAAACGAGGCTGGGCGCCGCTGGTTCCACAGTCATCACACAGTCGCGGCCCGACAGCGGCCTTCCGCGACTTGCAGGATACCACCTAGCCGCGCACCCGTGTCGGGCGACAGCGGCTGTTTCTGCCAAACGAAAAAGGGCCGCCCAAAGGCGGCCCAAGTTCATGAAGAAGTTGGATGCACTGCGTCGGAGATCAGTACCGGGCGACGACGGCCGAGGGGCCGGTCGAGAAGAGATAGTTCACGCCAACACGAACGGTGTGGGTTTCGTTCTTAATCCGCCATGCGCGATCGGTGGGGATCGACGACGTGCCAGTGACAGTCGCGCTGCCGAAGTTGGCGTAGAGGTATTCTGCACGCACGGTCCAGTTCGGCGTGAAAGCGTATTCAACGCCCGCACCGAGCGTCCATCCGGTGCGAGTGCCGGTCGAGGACGAAGTGATGGTGGGTGCAGCGGTGGTGTTGTTCACGCGGCTACCGAAATCCGCAAACGCGAGACCGCCGGTGACGTAGAACAGAGCGCGATCGGCTGCGACGCCGAGGCGACCGAGAACCAGCGTGTTGGTAACGTTCAGCGCGGTTTGGGCGAGTTGAGCGCCAACGAGCGGTATGCCGAGTATGAGCGTGTCCCTCAGGTGACCGACCCATGTGGTCCGGAGGCCATCGGCGGCTCCGTGCGTACTCGCAGACATTCGAACACCAACAGGGTCGTCCCCGAACAGGCCGTGATTCCGGGTCGTCCCGGCGGCAGCAATCTTCCAACCGCATGCCCGTTCCTAGGATCGCGATCCCGGCGTCTAGCCGGACCGGCCTCGATACCTGGCAGCGGCTTAGTCGATAGCGGCTGGTCTGGCCATAGGGATCGCGAGAATGGCTCCCGCCATCAGATGTCGGAGGGACTGTGTCGTTGCGGCTCGGCAGCGCCCGTGCCCACCGCTCTGGAGCGAACCCCTAGTCATCCGCCGGTTCAGTGAAGCCTCTGAGATAAATTGGCTACGACTAGGTGAGTCCACCTAGTGCATAGTAGGCGTGCCCGGGAATGAATGAACCGCGCCAGGAGAACCCTTTGGAAGCCTCCTCGACCATTGCATGGCGCGAAAATGCACCCAGAGTGATGTTCCTGACGATCGGGAAAGCGCCTCGCGAAGACATCGTACCTGCGATAGCCGCACAGATCGATTTGCCGATCGACGTGCATCAGATGGGCATCCTCAACGATCTGTCCCGGCGGCATATTGATGAACTGACCGCGGTGGACGGCGAGCCGATGCTGGTGACCTACCTCAGTCGAAATATCCGTATCTGCCTGTCTCGCGCTGGCGTCGTCGCACGGCTGAACGCCATCCTGGCTGGCTTCCGCCCCTACCAGTATGACCTCGTCGTGGTGATGGTGGCAGGCTTTTCGGACCAGATCGTCGCCAAGGGGCCCATTCTGAACGCCCACAGGGCGATGGAATCGGCCCTGCTGTCGGTGTTGCCTGCCGACAGGAAGGTGGGGATCATCCATCCGCTGGCGTCCCAGGTTTCGCACCAGACTGCCAATTTCTCCTCCTGGAATTCCCTTCACGCCAGCGCGCGCGAGCGAAACCAGACTGAGTTGATGGCTGCGCTTCTTGAGCTAGGCGAAGCGGATTTGATCCTTTTGCCATCGATCAGCTACGACGATGAGGACTATTGCACTTTAACAAAGGTGACACAGAAGCCAGTTCTGCTCGGGCGGCGCATCCTCACAGGTGCGATACGATTGCTGCTCCTGTCAGGCCTGTCCGCTGGCAAGGCATCGCTGTCGGAGAACGTGCGGGAGCGACTGGCGACTCTGACCCCGCGCCAGAGCGAGATACTTGGCCTTGTGTGCGCTGGGCGAACCAGCAAGCAGATTGGACAGGCGCTATCAATCAGTCCCAAGACCGTCGAGGTGCATCGGGGCCATATCATGAGGAGGCTCGAGACCCCGTCGACAACTGCGCTTATCGCCATGCTGGCCGGGAGCTCATAGGCAACGCTTCTGCCTAATTTGTGGGCGCCGCCTGGCGAGGCGAGGCTCGGCAGCAATGGGTTCGCACCTATTGTGCCGGTCCGGTACGTTTCTCTAGCGTCGCGGCAGTGGTCGCGAAATGTCCTGCGATCAATGGCAGGGCCTTCCAGCAATGAAACAACTGGCGTCGGACGACCGCCGCATCGGCTTCGATATCGGGGGCACGTTCACCGACTTCGTTCTGCTGCACGGCGGCCAGACGCGGCTCCATAAGGTTCTTACGACGTCACACGATCCCTCCATCGCCGCGCTGCAGGGGTTGATGGAGATCACGGCAGCCGCCGGCGTTTCGCTCGCCGACGTTCGCGAGATCGTCCACGGAACGACGCTTGTCACAAACGCTGTGATTGAGCGGAAGGGAGCCAAGCTGGGCCTTGTCACGACGCGCGGTTTCCGTGACATCCTGGAGATGGGACGGGAACAGCGTTACGACATCTACGACATGTTCCTGGACTTCCCCGAGCCACTCGTGCCGCGCGATCTGCGGCTGGAAGTGGGGGAGCGAACCGACCGTGACGGCAACGAGGTCGCGCCTCTAAACGAGGACGAACTCCGCCGAGCCCTGGCAACGCTGGTTGAGAAAGGCTGCGAGGCCGTCGCCATCAGCTTCATCAACGCCTACCGCAATCCCGCGCATGAGCGGCGCGCCGGGGAGATCGCCGCAGCCGAGTTCCCGGACCTGGCCGTGTCCCTGTCCGCGCAGGTCGTTGCCGAGATCGGCGAATACCCGCGCACCGTGACCACTTGCGCGAACTCCTATGTCAAGCCGCTGATGGCCCGCTATCTGGGCCGGCTACAGGCCGAACTGGCGGCACGCGGCTTCCGCGGGATGCTGCGCCTGATGCATTCGGCAGGTGGTCTGGTCTCACCCGAAGTGGCGCGGACTTTTCCGATCCGCCTGCTCGAATCCGGTCCTGCCGGTGGCGGCCTCGCTGCCGCTCTGTTCGGCGAAACCGTCGGCAAGGACAGGCTGATTGCCTTCGATATGGGCGGCACCACTGCCAAGGCCTGCCTCATCGAGGGTGGCACCGTTGACATCACCGCCGAGTTGGAGGCCGGCCGCGTGTCGCGCTTCCGCAAGGGCTCGGGCTTGCCGATACGTGCACCCGTTCTGGACATGATCGAGATCGGAGCCGGTGGTGGCTCCATCGCGAGCATCGATGCGGTCGGCCTATTGAAGGTCGGCCCGCAATCGGCAGGCTCCGCCCCCGGACCTGTCTGCTATGGATTGGGCGGCAGCGAGCCGACAGTCACCGACGCGAACGTGGTTCTCGGGTATTACGACCCGGCTTTCTTCTTGGGCGGGCGGATGAAGCTCGACCTAACCCCGGCAGAGGCGGCTATCGACCGCCTGGCGGTGGCGCTGGGACTTAGTCGAATGGATACGGCGCGTGGGATCCATCGCGTTGTCGTCGAGAACATGGCGGCCGCCACCAGGGTTCATCTCGTCGAGAAGGGCAAGGATCCGCGCGATCAGGTCGTGGTCGGCTTCGGTGGGGCAGGTCCGGCGCATGCGGCGGAGGTCGCCCGGGTGCTCGGCGTGCGAAAGGTCATCATCCCGCCGGCCTCCGGCGCGGCATCTGCGCTCGGTTTCCTGACAGCACCGCTATCCTTCGAGATCAGCCGCTCCATGCCAGTCGCGCTGACGGAGGGCTTCGACATCGCCACCATTGACGCGCTTCTCGCTGAGATCACGGTGGAAGCGACGGCTCTTCTGATTGAAGCCGGGGTGACGACAGGTGACATCAGCAGCAAGCGGTTCTGCGAGATGCGTCTTGTCGGCCAGATGCACGAGATCACCGTGCCCTTGCCCGATCGTCTCGACGGCAGCGATGCCTTCGCTGAAGTCCGGGCGGCCTTCACCAGGGCTTACGAGGCCCGCTATGCCTCCGTGCGGCCCGACGAACCGATCGAAGCCGTCAGCTTCCGTGTCTTGTGCTCGGCCCCCAAGCCCGACATTTCGCTCAACGCGGTCCACGGCAGCACCGGGACGCCGGCACTTAAGGGGCACCGCCGCGCGTGGTTCGACGCGGGAGAGGTCGAGATGGCGGTATATGACCGCTATGCCCTCGCTCTCGGCGACGTGGTCCACGGCCCCGCGGTCATCGAGGAGCGGGAATCCACGACGCTCGTGCCGCCTGGCGACCGGGTCGAAGTCGATGAAGCGCTCAATCTGCGCATTGCCATCGCGGTCGAAACGGCAAGGACCGAACTGATCTCGGCCGACATGCCGGTGGACGAGGCGATCAGGCTGCTGGAATCCGATCCGGTCGCGCTCGAAATCATGTGGTCGCGCCTTGTGACGGTCACGGAGGAGATGTGGCTGACGGTGATCCGCACGGCGTTCTCGCTCACCGTATCGGAAAGTCAGGACTTCGCCTGCGGCATCCTCAATGTGCGCGGGGAATCGATGGTTCATTCGCCCCGCGCCATGCCGGTCTTCAATCTGGCCCTGCCGCGCGCCGTCAGGGCTCTGCTGGAGAAGGTGCCGGTCGAGACGCTCAAGCCCGGCGACGTCCTCATCACCAATGACCCCTGGCTTTGTGCCGGGCATCTTTTCGACATCGCGGTCGTGACACCGGTCTTCGTCAAGGGGCGGGTCGTGGCGCTGATCGGCACGGTTGGCCACGTCTCGGACATCGGGGGCACCAAGGACGCGATCCGGGCAAGCGAGATCTATGAGGAAGGGCTGCAGATCCCGCCAATGAAGTTTTCGGATGGCGGCAAGGTCAACACCACGCTGATCGAGATCATCAGCCAGAACGTTCGCGGGGCCGAACAGGTCATCGGTGACATTTACGGCTTCATCGCGGCCAACTCGCTGGGCGCTGCCCGGCTGACGTCCTTCATGGCCGAATATGGCCTGAGCGACCTCCAGGCCATGGCGCAGCTGGTGCAGCACCTGTCGGAGAAGGCGATGCGCGATGCGGTGCGCCAGATGCCCGATGGCGAGTATCGATCCGAAGTTCAGTGCCGCCAGCTCGGCGACACCCTGACATACCCGGTGAAGCTTACCGTCGCGGGCGATGAGATCGAGATCGATTTCGATGGCACGCCCCCGCAGTTGCCGCGCGGTGGCCTGAACTCCACCCTGAACTATACGGTGGCGCACGCCACCTATCCACTGAAATGCCTCCTCACGCCTGACATCCGCGGCAATGCCGGCTGCTATCGTCCCTTCCGGGTCAAGGCGCCCGCAGGCTCAACTTTGAACCCAAACTATCCGGCATCAGTCTCCATGCGCACCCGCACGGGCTGGTACATCGCGCCGAATATCTTCCAGGCCTTGTCTCAGGCCGCCCCCGGTGGCGTGCAGGCGCACACGGGTCTGCCGATCGTGACACGCGTCTATTGTCAGACCGCGTCGGGCGTTGACGCGGGCCACATGTTCATGGGCGGTGGCCAGGGTGGATCGAAGGCGCGCGATGGCCACTCCACGCTACTCTGGCCGACTTCAGCGTCCAATACAGCGGTGGAAGTCTTCGAGGCCCGTGTCCCCGCACTCGTGACGGAAAAGGCCTATCTCCCGAACAGCGGCGGCATCGGGGCCTACCGCGGCGGGTTGGGCCAGCGAATGCGCATGCGCAAACTCTATGATGATGGGCTGCCGATGCAGGTGGGCCTGTTTCCCGAGCCGCCGGGGATGGCGATGAGAGGCCTTTTCGGAGGCGCGCCCGGCAATGGCGGCGGGGGGCGAATCCTCAACGCCGAGGGGCATGAAATCCACGATGTCGGTGATGGCGAACTGGTGCGGATCACGCGGATCGATCAACTCGTCGAGATCTCCACCAATGGCGGCTCCGGATATGGCGATGCCCGACAGCGTGCACCTCAAGCGATCGCCGAGGACATCCGCCTCGGCTACGTGACACGGCCCGCGGCAGAGGCCGGTCATGCCGAAACTGCATCGCATCTGGAAGGAGCGAAGTGATGAGCGGCGATACACACACGCCCCGCAATATTGGCGCCATCACGGTCGGTCAGGCTCCTCGGCCCGATCTTGCCCCTCTGCTTCAGGCCGTCGCGCCGGTGGATGGCAAGGTGATTGAGGTCGGAGTGCTCGACGGCCTGAGCCGTGCGGAAATCGAGCGGGACTATGCCGCTGAACCAGGCGAGCCCGTTCTCATTTCGCGCATGGTCGACGGCACCTCCGTGGTCATCGCCAAACGCCATGCGGTGGCGCGAGTGCCCTCGCTCGTCACCGAACTCGAGCAGGCGGGATGCCGCACCGTTCTGCTTCTATGCACCGGCCATTTTCCCGGCATTGAACAAGCGCGCGCCAATGTAATCCAGCCGCAGGACCTCTTGGTGCCCACGGTGAAGGCCATGGCTCGTGGGCGGCAGATCGGGCTGATGGTTCCGGTCGAGGCACAGCTTGAGACGTCGCCGAAGAAATGGGTCAGCTTGGCGGACGGCACAGCGGCGTCTCCGCCGGCGGCGCGTGCAGTGTCCCCTTATGACGCCACGGATGAAGAAATTACCGCTGCCGCTGCCGAACTGGCCGGGCAGGGAGCAAAGCTTCTGGTGGGGGATTGCATAGGCTACACTCAGCACCACCGCGAAGTGGCGAGGCATGCAACCGGCCTGCCGGTCATAGTCTCGACCGGCCTTCTCGCAAAACTCATCTCCGAACTGGTCTGAGAGCGCCATCAAGCGTTCGTGGTCGCGCTGGACCCGGACCGGATTTCATCACTAGGGATCGCGTTACGGCCCACCGGGGCGGCGCGAGAGAACCGATCATGACGACGAGCGAGCTTGCATTCGACAATCAGGATCTGCTGGCGGGCATATTCTCCTGGGTCAGGATCGAGAGCCCGACGACAGATGCTGCCGCTGTCAACCGGATGATGGATTTCATCGAGACGGACGCCGCTGGTTGGGGCGCGGAGATCAGGCGCATTCCCGGGACTGCGGGAATGGGCGACCTGTTGTTGCTCAGTTCGCCCGGCGCGGAAGAGGAGACCCCCGGCATTCTGCTCTTGTCCCATGTCGACACGGTGCACGACATCGGAACGATCGAGCGGGAGCTGCCCTGCCGGGTGGAGGGCGATGTCGCCTTCGGCCCCGGCATCTACGACATGAAGGGTGGCGCCTATCTCGCTTATGCCGCGATGCGCGCCGTCGTGGCCTCGGGCAAGCCGACGCCCCTGCCGGTGCGCTACCTCCTCGTCTCGGACGAGGAGTATGGCAGCCCTACCGGCCGCGCGCATATCGAGCGCGAGGCACGACGCGCGAAATACGTGCTGGTGCCAGAGCCGATGAATGAAGGCCGCGTCGTCACCGCGCGCAAGGGCGTCGCACGCCTCAAAATGCAGTTCACCGGTCAGCCCGCCCATTCTGGAGGGCGCCATCAGGACGGGCGCAGTGCCGTCCGCGAAATGGCGTGGCAGATCCTCCAGCTGGAGGACATGACGGATTATGATCGCGGCCTGACCGTGAATGTCGGCGTGGCCTGCGGCGGCACGCGGGCCAACGTGGTGCCGGCCGAAGCTGTCCTCAATATCGATGTCAGATTTGCCGATCCCGCCAGCGGCGCTGAAGCATTGCGACGGATCAAAGATACCCAGGCGCGCTTTCCGGATGTCGGTGTCGAGGTCACCGGAGGAGAGACCCGCCCTTGCTTCGAGCGGCTGCCTATGGCGGAACCGCTCTTGATCAAGGCCAGGCAGATAGCTGACCAACTCGGCAAGGAGCTTGGCGACTATGCAAGCGGCGGCGGCAGCGACGGCAATTTTACTGCCGCTATCGCCCCGACGCTCGACGGTGTGGGCGCCGAGGGGAAGGGGCCGCACACGCATTTCGAGCAGATCAAGGTGTCATCGCTGGCGACGATCGCTACCCTGCATTTGAGGCTTCTGCAGTCACTGGACTAGCCGGCTCGCCGCGCCCCGATTGCTTCAAAGGTCTTCTTTGCGGGCGCATTCCTGACTTGATCCATTTCCTGATTACCACGGTCAGGCCGGCTGTCGAGGCCACTTCGGGTGCAGTTCGTCGATGACGATGGCGTGCGAATGACTGTTGCCATACCCGAACTCTGCAAGGTGAGGGTCCGTCGCGGATAAACCGGCGTGAGTATGGGGAAGCGCGCCTTCTCTCTTGGCCGGCCAAACCACGATCGCCAGCGCAATGGCCATGGCCGACGCTCCAGCAAGAACCGCTGCGGTCGCCGGTAATCCCAGCAGCGATCCGGCCCAACCAGCCAGCGGGTAGGCGATCAGCCAGCAAGTATGCGACAGGGCGAACTGCGCGGCAAAAACTGCTGGCCGATCCTCCGGGTGAGCGGAGCGCCTCAGAAGACGGCCTGACGGGGTTTGTGCGGCCGAGTAGCCCATGCCCAGCAGGAACCACACCGGAAGAAGCAGACTGAAGGACGGAACGACAGCCGCTCCGAGCAGTGCGACAGTCAGGAGGCTCGCGCCAGCGAGCATGGCGGTTCGGTCAGGCAACCGCTCTAGTAGTCCAGGCAAAGCCAGCGCAGAGACCATGCAGCCGGCACCGAACCCCGCCAGCGCGAGAGCAGTGCTCCGCTGATCAAGGCCGAACCGGGCCTGGACGTAGACCACGGTGTTGACGATGACGAGCGCTCCGCCCATGGCCACCGACATGTTGATGGCGAGGAGGCCGCGCAGTCTAGGCGTGGCGAGATAGATGCGGATGCCACGGGTCGTTCGGTCGTAGATGCCGCGTAGTTTGGAGGGCTTGGGGGTGGGCAGAGCCACTGACATCACCAGCACCGCCGAGCCGATGAAGCCTATGACAGTCCCGGCGAACAGGTCGGTGAACGTGATGATCGTGAGCAGAGCCGCTGCGAGCATCGGGCTTGCGAGGCTCTCCAGGTCGTAGGCCAGCCGTGAGAGCGACAGGGCCCGGGTGTAATCCTTCTCGTCGGGCAGAATGTCGGGAATGGTGGCCTGGAAGGTCGGCGTGAAAGCCGCCGAGGCGGATTGCAGCACGAAGATCAGCACGTAGACGTGCCAGACCTCTGTGACGAAGGGGAGGAGCACCGCGACAGCTGCCCGCACGAGGTCGAGGGTCACAAGCATGGCCCGCCGGGGGAGCCGCTCGGTAAATGCCGAGGCGATGGGAGCCACCGCTACAAAGGCCATCATCTTGATGGCAAGGGCCGTGCCCAGCACCGTGCCGGCGTTGGCTCCAGCGAGCGAGTAGGCGAGCAGCCCCAGAGCGACCGTCGCAAGCCCCGTACCGATTAGGGCGACGACCTGGGCGAGGAACAGTCGTCGGTAGGTCGGGTGCTTCAGGACGCTCAGCATCACAGGTACTTCGTGATTTCCTTGAACTCATCGATCGGCTTGCGCTGATCCGCCGCAACCGAGCCCATCGTGGCCTCAAGGCAGTGGTCGAGGTGATCCTGGATCAGCGTCTTCTTCGCCTGACCAATGGCCTTCTCAACCGCATGGAGCTGCTGGGCGATGTCGAGGCAGGGTTTCTCCTCCTCGATCATCGCGATGACCTTACGGAGGTGCCCTTCGGCTCGCTTGAGCCGCTTTGCGATGTCGGCGTGGTGCGCGTGAATGTGTCCGCTCATGGGCTATGCGTATCCTCCCTGGGGGGATATAGCAATGATGACGAATCAAGGAACCGCTCGTTGCCAGCCCTGTCCAGGCCCGCCACATTGCTGCCGACCTCGGGGGCCACACAGCCGGTCATGGCATCATGGACCCGACGCCTGATCTGCTTCGCGCTGGCCGCCCTGCTCGGCCTGTCGGGCCCCGCCTTCTGGCGCGGTGCTGGGTCCAGCCACGCAGCAAGCCTTGCAGTGTTGGATCACTCGGACGGCCATGGACACTCCCATTCTCACGATCACGATGGTGACGCGGGGCAGCACGCTCCGCATGGGCCGGATCACTCGCACGTCACGCTGGGGCTTGCGCAGCTGACGGTCTATGTCTTCGGGCAGCTGCGGGTCGCAGTTCGCCCGTCTCCGCACGCCACCCTGCCGCTTGATGTGATCTGGGCGCTCGAACGACCACCACGGGTCTTCGCACACGCCTGATCAAGCGTCGGTCCCAGGACCGGCTGTCGCTACATCAATCGGAACAATCCAATGCGAACCCATCGCGAGGGGGCGTCTGCGGCTGCACGCATCAAGCGTCTATGCCTCAGCTTGCCTCTTCTTGCCCTCTGCCTCTTGGCCCTTGGTGCCTCGGAGGCCATTGCCCATGCCGTCGCCGAAGGCGACAAGGGCTACATCCAAGAGATCACGGGGGTGCACCTCATCCCCTTCGTCTACCTCGGTGCCAAGCACATGGTGACGGGCTACGACCACCTGCTGTTTCTGGCGGGCGTGATCTTCTTCCTCTACCGCCTCAAGGACATTGGCATCTATGTGAGCCTGTTCGCCCTCGGACATTCGACCACGATGCTGCTCGGCGTCTATTTCAACGTGGGGATCAACTCGTTCCTCATCGACGCCGTCATCGGCCTCTCGGTCGTCTACAAGGCTCTCGACAACCTCGGTGCGTACCAGCGCTGGTTCGGGTTCCAGCCGAACACCAAGGCCGCGACGCTCATCTTCGGGCTGTTCCACGGCTTCGGTCTGTCGACCAAAATCCTTGAGTACAACATCGCTCCTGACGGCCTCCTGCCGAACCTCATTGCCTTCAATGTTGGCGTCGAGATCGGGCAGTTGCTGGCGCTCGCCGGCATCCTCATCGCCATGAGCCACTGGCGGCGGACCATTGGGTTCCGACGCCATGCCTACACCGCCAACGTGGTCATGATGGCCGCAGGTTTCGTGCTCGTCGGCTACCAGCTGACCGGCTTCTTCGTGAGCTGATCGAAGGACATCCAACATGTACAACTCAGACATGCCCTCCCGCGAGGAGCTGCCGTCGTCGGCCCAGCTTCTGAAGTCAACCATCGTCGCCGCAGCCGCAGCAGCGGTCATTCTGGTGACCATCGTGCTCCCGTCCGAGTACGCGGTTGACCCGACGGGCATCGGCCGCAAGCTCGGTCTCACACAGATGGGCGAGATCAAGGTGCAACTCGCACGAGAAGCGGAACAGGACAGGGCTCGGGACGCCGCTCCCCCAGTGGCCCCGCGCTCCAGCATCGGCGGGCTCATCTTCGCGAGCCTCATCGGGACAGCCCATGCACAAGCCGCTGGGCGGACTGACGAGACTGTCATCCGGCTGACGCCCGGCCAGGGCCTCGAATGGAAGATGGATGCCCCGACTGGCACGGCCATTCGCTACTCGTGGCGGTCGGAAGGCGGTCCGGTCAACTACGACATGCACGGGACCAGGGCCGGCGGTGGCCGCGAAACGTCCTACAAGACCGCTCGCGGTGTATCATCCGAAGAAGGCATACTGACTGCCGGGTTTGACGGTTCGCACGGCTGGTTCTTCCGCAACCGTGGTTCCCAGCCTGTCGCGGTGACGCTGCGGACATCTGGGGTCTACACCAACCTGCGCCAGATGCGTTGACGGCATACGACGAGGGGAGGCGGCCCAGCCCGTCTCCCCTAACTGGCGCGCACTTCTGGACTATGGCGGTACGACCGCACTTCATCGTATCGCTGAAGCCACCCATCTCCCGCTGGCCAATGCGCAAAGCTTTGCTCCGCCGGCGTCCTCCAGGTGCAGCTATCGCTGCGCGTCGAACGCAATCACGAACTCCGCCCAGGATGCGTATCGGTCGCGCGGGAGCCGGACGCCGCCCTCAGCTGAGCACTGCATGATGGCGCGAACGGCTGAGTTCGCGAGCTGCTGGAATTCCGATCCGGGCTGGGGATTTACGATCTCGGGCCTGCTCTCAACAGTGCCATCGATGTTGAATCGAATGCGTATGCGGGCGCTGCCTGGATAGTTGCGTAGGGCCGTTGGCACCGCCCAACAGCGATCGATCCATCTGCGCACAATATCGACCTCCTGCTCCGTGGCGCGTGGTCGTTGCGAAGGGGGCAGGGCAAGCAATGCGCGCTGCTGGGCCTCGGCGCGAGCGCTACGCTCCCTTGATTGCGCCTCCTGCCGGCGCTCCGCGATCGCCTGCTGGCGGCGCACCTCTTCGATCTCCGCATGCAGATGGGCTTCGGAATGGATGCGGCTGTTGGCGTGCGCGACCATCACCTTGATGACCTCTTGAAGGACGTCGGATTCGAGAATCTCGCTGTCTGCAAAGATCATGTCGTAGACGAGTGGGGTCTCGAACTGTTCGAGGATCGCCTCGCGACGGATGATGGGCTGGGCGCCGGTTCGGTCGACTTGAGCGCGTGGGCGGCTATAGCTGGCCGCGATCGTGGCTCGCACACGACACCTCGTCTGGAGGTTCTCCCGGCTGATTGCCGTCGCGCCGACGACGCGCGGCGTAATCGTGATCGGCTTGCTCCAGTCGAACTGGCCAGCAAATCCGAGGCTCACCAGCGCTATGGCTATCGGTGTGTCCTGATCCATGTTCTGGCGGGCTTGAGCAAAGACCTGACTGAGCTGCTGGCCGACCTGAGCCAACTCGGCTGCCGCGACGGACTGACACGTCGGGCCGCCCCACTGCGCCTGGGCTTTTGAGGCGCTCCACGAACCTGCCGCGATGCATAGGGCACTGAGCGTGCCGGCTCTGACCAGTTGCATGATCATTGTAGTTCTCCTTCTGTAGCATAAACGCTGTAGTCATAAATGCGTCAAGGCGGTCTGGTCCCGCCTTGTGAAGCGCGACCGACCAAGTCCTGCACGTCAGCTTGTGGCGAAGAACATCCGTCGCTTGAGGACGGAGCGTGAGATCAGCCAGGAAGAGCTGGCTCATCGCGCCGAACTGCACCGCACGAACATCTCAAAGATCGAGCGGGGACTGCACGCCGTGTCGATCGACAACCTGCATTGGATTGCGAAGGCGCTCGGCGTCGAAGCAGTCGAGCTACTCAAGCGATAAGGCGGCGCTCGGGCTAGACAGTCAGTCTTCACCGTCGAGGCCGATGCCGATCGGCGCGCCGTCGAAGTACGGGAAGCCTGCGGCGGCGAAGGCCTCGACGATGCGCCGCTTGACGTCGCGGGCGGGCATGCCGTTGCGGCGTTTGGCAAGCGAGTGCACGAACCAGGTGCCGAAGATCTCGTGCCGGCCGAGCGCGACGATGCAGAGCTCGCGCTCCTCGACGAGGTAGAAGGCGCGCTGGCCGCCGAGCGCCTCGCTCCAGATCGCGAGGCTGTTGAGGCAGTTTTCAAGGCGGAGGCCTACGGCGCGCAGCTCCCTGACGGTTCGCAGCGGTGTGATCTTGGCCGAACCGCGCCAAGGCGGCTCCGGCAGAGCGAGATCGCGGGTGAGGCGCGTCAACAGGTTGTCGATCTTCGCCGGCTTCTCCAGCGCGTTGAGCGCGCGCAGGATCGCCTCGTGGCTGAGGTCGGGCCGAATACGTGCAATGCCATCGGCGAGGAACGCCACGCCTGCCGCGCCGAACCTGCCGACGAGCCGGCCGCGCGTCGATGCGATGACCGCATCGGGAGCGTCGGCGATACGAAGGATGGCGAGGTCCGTCGGACGACAAAGGTCGCCGAATGCGCGACGTCGTCCGGGGTCGGAGAGGACGGTGGCGAGTGCGTCGTAGCTCGCCGCAGCCATCGGGCCCTCGCCGAGACGCGCCAGTGCTCGCGTCGAGCCGAGATCGAAGCCCCAGATCTTATGCAGAACGTCCCGTCGCGAGCGCGAGGCCAGGTTGTTGGCGAGCCAGGCATCGTCAACGCGTCGGCGCTTCAGTACGCCTCGCACGGCGAGCAGAATGTAGTGCAGGGTATGGGTCGGCGCTTCGCGCAGGAAGTCGGTGAGGTCGGGCTCGATCTGGCAGAGCTGCCAGAGCGGCCGGCCGGCCCAGTCGTAGCGCGCCTCCAAAGTGGCGATGGAGAGTGATGGACGTCGCCGAGGGAGGCGGGCGCCTCTCGGCTGTTGTCCGTGTTGCAGGCAAGCGGGTGCATTCCCTGACATGGGTTGTTCCTTTGGAATGGTGGGAGAGGGTTGGTGGGTCGGCGCAGGTTCCGCCGCAATTCAGTTCAGGGGAGCCGCTCGCGATCGGCGCCGCCATGCGGTGCGGGGCGCGCTCACCATTCCTCGAGCAGCATGATCGTCATGACGCGGCGGGTGATCGTCACGTCGGCCGGGTTCTCTGAGCCGTGCGCGAGTGCGAGATCGTAGTAGTCGATCTTGAAGGCGACGGTGTCGCCGGCATGCTCGAACGCGCCGAAGTCGTGCTCGCCATGCGGATCGTTGCCAGTGTGAAACTCGTCAAAGGCCCTGACGCGTTCGAGGATGATCCGCTGCGCCTCTCCGCCGAGGGCGATGATGCCGCGCGTGAGCATGATCTGACCGCCGGTAAAGGTGGTGCGGAACGTGTCGTTGAGGCAGCGGATGATCGTCGCGCGTGCGGCGTCGGCGAGGGAAACCGCATCCTGATCGCCGCTGGTCTTCACGGCGCTACCGAGATCGTTGTTCACCATATGTTCCTTTGACGAGTTGTAGGAGCGAGGCAATTGAAGCGTCTGATGATCGCGAGCGGCGAGCCGTCGCGAGCGGCGAGAATGATGCTGGCGTCGGGCCTGAGGGCGTTTGGCTCGCGGCGGTTGCCCTGTTCGAGATGAGCGAGGGGAACGCCGGCTGCGGCGAGGGGACTGCGAACAGGGTCTTCAGGCAGAGCCTCGTTGAAATGTGAGGCGCCGATCACAGGAATGCCTCCGAGCGCAGCTGAGGCTCCGGCAATGCCGTGACGCTGCCAGTACCCGTCAGCGCCAGGGCGGACGAAGTTGTGGATGGCGACGAGAGCAAGATGCGGCCGATGAGCCGCGATTAGGCTCCGCCATTGGCCGAGGAAGTTGCGCCTGATCGCCATTGCGGGCGCCCGCAGCTCGCCGTCGCGATCACGGGCGAGGCGCATCGCGGTGAGATCGCAATGGCGCTCGTCTACGATGCCGCGCACACCAAAGGCATCGTAGCAGCCGAGCAGAACAGCTCTTTGGTCGTTCGGCAAAGCCACAATGCGCGACGGGCTGACGAAGTCTTCCTCGTAGACGGGGTAGACTGGCCCCCAGCCATCAGTGTCGCCGTTCGCCGGGAAGGTCTTGCGAACGAGCGCGACGAGTTCGCCGTCCCGCCAAGCAGCCACCATCTGATCGCCGCCGATGCGGCGGTTGAGAGGTTTGAGATCGATACCGACGACCAGGAGGGTAGGGCTGGCGCCGCGGGCCAGCCGCCTGCTGAGCTCACCCAGCGCCCGCACCACCGGGCGGCTAAGCAAAGCCTCGCGGCGCCCGATCTCGTCAAGATGACCGATGGGGTCCGGCAACCTTAAGAAGCCGCCAGGCATCAACACGGCCTCGACGTCGTTCCAACCGCTCAGCGCGATCGCCTCGATGATCCGTTCGGCCATCGCGATGCGGGCGTGGGGGTCTGGCGTTGGCCGGCGATGGAAGCCGCGTATCGAGACACTGACGATCGATCCAGCTAAATGCGTCAGGGCAGGGGGCGGCGAACTCTCGGGCCGTCGTCGTGGCGTGCGCGGTCGATCACGGTCGTGGACCATGGTGGATAGCTCCGGTTTGTGAGGGAGGAGGGAGGCTTGCGCCGAGCGGCGCAAACGGGGCACTCAGATCAGGCGGACCAGTCGACGCTGTGCATGCGTGTCGCCGTCGATGTAGGTCTGCGTGGTCTCGATCGACCGGTGACCGGCGAGAAGCTGCACGTCGCGCAAGCTTGCTCCAGCACGGTGGGCCTGACGCGCGGCATTGGTGATGAAGGTCCGTCGTCCAGAATGCGATGAGCAGCCCTCAAGGCCGAGATCGACATAGAGCGCGACGAACCAGTTGACGATTGAGTTCGCCTTCATCGCTCCGCCGCGCGCCGAGACGACCACCGGCCGGTCCGGCATCGCATCCGATCGTAAACCGACGCGCTTCAACTGGATCAGCGCACGCTTCAACTCCGGGTGGATCGGCACGCGCCGGCCGGAGCCCTTCTTGGCAATCGATGATCTGATATCGATGAGATCGCCGACGCGACCGCGATCGGTGAGGATCATCGACCAGGTGAGCCCTGCGATCTCGCCGGCGCGTAGGCCCGCACGGACCGACAGCAACACAATCACGCGATCACGGTGGGCAAAGGAATTCACACGCACTCTCGCAAGGACGCGCATGAGCGCGCCCTGCGAGAGCACCTTGGCTTGGTGCCCGAGCATGGGGAAGTCTCCAGAAGCTGAGAGGGAGGATAGGGGCAGCCGCTTCAAGGCGGCGAAAAGCTCAGGACGAGGCAGCTAGGCGCCGCTCAGGCCAAAAAGCACAGAGTTACTGAGCTTTTGCAGTTTAGCATGTCGCAACAAAAATGTCAAATTGCTCCATATTATCAATGGCATATGCGGTTCACCCCGTCAGCTTTATGCCCACATTATTGTACGCAATATCTGACCTGCCACTGAGTTTTTCCTCCACGCGGAGTTAGAGTCCGGCCCTGACGAGGACGGACAGATGAAGCGAGCAAGGTTTACCGAGGAGCAGATCATTGCGGTGCTCCGCGAGCACGAGGCGGGGGCGAAGACCGCCGACTTGGCGCGCAAGCACGGGATCTCGGAAGCGACGCTGTACAACTGGAAGGCCCGCTATGGCGGGATGGATGTCTCCGAGGCGAAGCGGCTGAAGCAGCTCGAAGACGAGAACGCAAAGCTGAAGAAGCTCCTGGCCGAGCAAATGCTCGACGCCGCTGCCCTCCGCGAGCTTCTTGCAAAAAAATGGTAGGGCCCGCCGCCAAGCGCGAGGCAGTCGCGCATCTGCGGGCCGTCATGGGCCTGTCGGAACGGCGGGCCTGCAGCATCGTCGACGCTGACCGTAAGATGGTCCGCTATCGGTCGTGCCGGCCGCCGGATTTGGCCCTGCGAACGCAGCTGCGTGACCTCGCCAATGAGCGGAGGCGCTTCGGCTACCGTCGGCTGTTTGTTCTGCTGCGCCGCGACGGCGAGCCCTCTGGGATCAACCGCATCTACCGGCTCTACCGCGAGGAAGGCCTGACGGTGCGCAAGCGGCGCGCGAGACGCCGCGCAGTCGGAACAAGGGCACCGATCCTCGTCGAAGCGAAGGCCAACACACGCTGGTCGCTGGACTTCGTCCATGATCAGCTTGCCTGCGGTCGGCGCTTCCGCATCCTCAACGTCGTCGTCGACGTCACTCGGGAATGCCTTGCGGCCATTCCCGACACCTCGATCTCGGGGCGGCGCGTGGCGCGCGAACTGACGGTGCTGATCGAGCGTCGGGGCAAGCCGGGCATGATCGTCTCGGACCATGGAACGGAGTTCACCTCGAACGCCATGCTCGCCTGGGCGCAGGAGAACCGGGTCACCTGGCACTTCATCGCGCCGGGCAAGCCCATGCAAAACGGCTTCTGCGAAAGCTTCAACGGCCGCATGCGCGATGAGCTGCTCAATGAGAGCCTGTTCTTCGGGCTCGACCACGCCAGAATCAGGATCTCGGCCTGGGCTGACGACTACAATCAGCTGCGCCCACACTCGGCGCTCGGATACATCCCGCCGGCGGTCTATGCCGCCAATCTCACCACCACGGCGCAATCCCGCGCAAAACCCGACGAGGCTCTAACCGCCGCTGGATGACAAATCAGTGGCAGGTCACATCCAGTTCAACCGTCACGCCACACAGGTGTATGGTCCGCTTGATCCTCTAGTGACTTGAGAATTTATCTTGCTGCGAAACTCTGTCGGGAGGTCGCCGCATGATTGCGCCAGAGGTCGATTCGGAATGGGCAAGGCATGACCTGCCTGTGATCATTATTGGAGCAGGACAGGCGGGTCTTGCGGCGGGCTATCAGTTGCGCAAGCGAGGCGTCGCCTTCCAAATCGTCGATGCTGGAGCGCGCGTCGGGGACAGCTGGCGCAGGCGTTATGCTTCGTTAACGCTGTTCACTCCTCGCCTATATAGTGCTCTGCCCGGACTACCGCCTTCTGGCGATCCGGACAGCTATCCCTCTGCCGATGAGTTTGCGAGCTATCTCGATGACTATGCGCGCCATCATCAGCTGGCGGTTAGATCGGCGACCCGTGTCGAGAAGCTGACGCGACGGCCGGACGGCCGTTTTGAGTTGAGGCTGTCGACCGGAGAGATCGCACGGTGTCGGAGCGTTATCATCGCAACCGGGGGATTTCAGACGGCGGCGCTGCCGACGGTTGCGAAGGAGTTGGGCCCTAGTGTCCGCCAGCTTACGATCACGAACTATCGGACGCCTAAGGACATCATAGGCCGATCCGTGCTCGTTGTTGGTGATGGGGCTACCGGGCGCGACATCGCGACAGAGCTGAGCGCAACCCACTCCGTCTTGCTCGCGACGGGTAAGTCTCGACGACTTTTGCCCGAACGCATCCTTGGGCGCAGCATATGGTGGTGGCTGTCGCGGACCGGCCTTTTGCGGGCAGGGTCCAGATCACCCATCGGCCGCCGGATGCGACAGGCCGACCCTTTCCCAAACCGTGGCCGCAGTCTTGAGGAGCTGGCGCATCGGGGCGTCAAGATCGTGGGCCGGGTGGTAGGAGCGGAAGGCCGCGGCGTGCGGTTTTCAGACGGTAATACCGTGGAGATCGACTCGGTCGTTTGGGCGGTGGGTTATCGCGACGAGACTGCCTGGGTACAGATACGTGGTGCTGTCGATGACAGAGGCCAGTTTGCCCATGAAGCCGGGCTATCGCCGGTGCCCGGTCTCTTCTTTGTCGGCCGCCCGTGGCAGCGCAACAGAGCTTCCGGCTTAATCATGGGTGCTGGCGATGACGCTGCCGTCATTGCCCAGGCAATTGCGAGGACTTCAGTTGGGGCAATGGCTTAAGCAGCACGAGCCGCGATCCCGACGCTCCGTAGAGCTTGTCCGTATCCCATCGTTTTTTGCGAGACAGCATGAACGAGGAGCAGTTGTATGGCCTCGCTAGCAAGCGTGCATAGGTCAAATGACTAAACTCGCCGGATCACAAGCCTGAAGCTTTTGCATATGTCGCATTCCCCCCGTCTGCGAGTGAAGTCACGGGTTGTCCCGAGGGTGGCCGTAACAGGTTGCACCTGTGCAGTGCGGGCGATCCTTAGCGCGCTCTGGATGCACATGTCGCAGTACATGCCTTCCCCGGTCGTGACGAAATCGTTGATGCGTTTCGGGACGCCCATTTTGTTGTCCGTCTGCTCAGTTGCTGTGGTTTGAATAAGCTCGGAAATCATTCGGAAAGTTCCGACGCCAATTCCCGGAAAGGAATGCGGCGGGCTCGGCGCCCATTATCGATTTATAAGGAATGATTGCCTATATTGTATTGCAAGAGTGAAATAAAAAATACACTCAATGCGTGTATTACGCGTGACTCGGCGCGGCTCCAAATTTCCTTTCGCTGCGAGCCTTCTTCTCGGCGCTGCCGCAGGCTTTATCGGCCTGACGGGCGCTCAGGCGGCTGATCTCCCGGGCAAGGCAGCCCCAGCGGAATATGTTCGCATCTGCGACACGTATGGCGCGGGCTTCTTCTTCATCCCGGGCACCGACACCTGCCTTCGCATCGGCGGCTTCGTCCGTGCGGACTACAATTTCCTCAGCAGCCCGAATTCCGGCGTGCAGGGGGCGGCCCTTGATCCGCGTCTCGCCACCACTGGCTACGATGCGAACTACTCGACCAGCATCCGTCTGACGCTGTTCACCGATGCCCGATCGAACACCGAATACGGTCTGCTACGCGCGTTCGGCCAGTTCTCGGCCTACCGTGCGGCTCTCGCAGCGTCCGGTCCGACCTCGGATACCCACATTAACTCCGGTGTCGGCGTATCCCAGCGCCAGTCCAACATCAGCGTCGAGCGTGCCTTTATCCAGTTCGCTGGCTTCACGTTCGGTTTCTCAGCATCGTTCTTCAATTTCTACCAGGGCGACGTGTCGCTTGCCCGGCCGTTCTCGGCCACTGCAACCTCGACAACAGTCCTCGCCTACACCGCCTCGTTCGGTTCTGGCTTGTCGGCCACGATTTCGCTTGAGGATGGTGTGTATCGTCGTGTCGGAAACGGCGATGCCTATGTGGCGCTGACTGCGCCGCCGGTGTCGTCTTCGGCGCAGCGTCCGCTGTCCGGTGCTTACGGAATGACTTATGGCGCGAACCAGATCCCGGAAATCGTCGCGAACTTGCGCGTTGATCAGGGATGGGGCTCTGCCCAGGTCATGGGTGCGCTGCATCAGCTTCGTGACTTTGGGTATGCAGGTGCTCCGACTGTTGCTGGGCCGGGGGGTGTCAACTATGGGGCGCCGGCGGCGCGTGCTGGCGACAAGTGGGGCTGGGCTGTTGGTGCCGGTCTTCGCCTGAACCTCGACATGCTCTCACGGGGAGACGTGCTTTGGTTGCAGGTCGTCTATGCGGACGGCGCTCTCGACTATGCCTTCTCGACGGCCAACCAGGGTGGTGATCGCCAGGGTATCTTTGGCGCCGGCAATCGGGCTTCGCCGAACAGCCTCCAGAGCCAGCTCCGCGACGCTGCTGTCATTACCGCCGGTGGTGCCACTTCGATCCAGACCACAAAGGCTTGGTCGGTTGCGGCAGGGTTCCGTCACTTCTGGACGCCTGGTCTGCGCTCGGCGATCTTCGGCGGCTACTCGAACATCGACCAGCCCGGTCTCTCGCTGCTGCCGGACGTCAAGTACTGGCAGGTGGGCTTGAACACGATCTGGTCACCGGTTCGCAACCTCGATCTCGGCGTCGAGATCGTCTACCACAACATCAACTCCCGCACTCAGGCTGGCGCACCGCTTCCATTCGGTGCCTCGACCTACGGCGTGAACACCACGCCCGGCCGGACGACCGAAAGCGTCTGGACGGGAACGATCCGCGCGCAGCGGAACTTCTGATCTGAGACAGATCACCCATTCAAGCCAGAAGGCCCCCGGTGGAACCGGGGGCCTTTTTTGTGTGCCGTGTGGAAATTTTGAGGTGCGATGTTGCGTTAGGCCGGGCTTTGGATCTTCTGCATTTCGGCCGCCATAACCTTGAGCGCCACACTTCCGTACCTCCGGGCAGTCGTCGCCTGCGCATGCCCAACAATGGCGTCGGCGATCTTCTCCGGCACACCGGCGGCGAAGGCTTTTTCTTTGAACCAATGCCGCCAGGCGTGATTGGGGTCGCGCTTATGCTCCCGGCCGATTTCCAGACCGAGGGTGTGGAGCCATTCGGTAACCCGTCGAATGGTGGAGCGGGCGGGATTGTAGCGTGCGAGCGATGTCGGATCGAGTGGATTGCTCATTGATGGCTTAAACGCATCTATCGCCGCTGGCGCAAAAAAGAGCCGATCTCGCTCTAGATTCTCTACAAAGCGGATAAAGCCGCGGGACAAGATGGCCGGATGGATAGGCACCAGGCGTTCGGATGCTGCGGTCTTGATGGGGCCGGCCTGTCTGGATATCCGCAGCGCCCAGCACCCCTCAACTTCGACGACATCAGAAGTCCGCAGGTTGGCGATCGTCGCGACCCGGCTGCCCGTGAAGGCGGTAAGCCAGGGAATCCAGCGACGGGAAGCGATGGACTGCCGGTCTGCCGCCTGAAGGATGATGCGGGCCTGATCGTCGCTGAACGCCAGCATCCTACTCTGTGTGGCGAGACGAGCCAGCTTGAAGCGCACGCCCTGGGTCGGATCGGACGCGAGGATCTGCTGCTCTACTGCGAAATGAAACAGAGCGCGTATTGCGGCGAAATCGGCATGGCGCGCTGTGCGGATGTTGCGCCCCGACCTGATCAGATGGTCGCGGTATTCCCTGACATCCTGCGGCGAGACAAGAGCGAGCTCATCGTGGCCGAGATGATCGACAAAGCGGCTAATCAATAGGCGCCAATAGGGTGGCGTCGTCGGAGCGCCCTCTAGAGCGAGATGGTGTGCCCGCCATAGCTCGAACGTCTCGAGGATGCGCGGTCCGGCGGGGGTGGGGGGCCGAATGTGGCGGGGTTCGGCGTCCGATGGAATCATGGCAGCGTTTTCGCCCGCTAGGGAGGCTTCGGCCGTAGCGTTCACCACCTGAAGTGAAATTGCTGCCGCAAAGTACTTTGCCTCCTGCAGAGATTGGCACGGCAGCGGCAGCGGGATCGACCGTTCGATCGTTACCGGGAACGCGACGCCATCGACCCGGACGCATATGGTCGCGCCCTGGTATCGCGCGAGCCGCGCTTCCGTTAGCGGGAGGCTGAAATGATAGCCACCGTCCGAGGAAATGGTGATCTCGGGAAGGGCCATGCTGGAATGCAACAGCACCGTAAACCTCGCAACGCAACAAACAACAATCTTGGCCGTCCCGATGGCCAGTCATCTCGCATCCAAGGGCCGCAGAGGCGCTGTGCTGGGGCGAGATCGACCCTGAAACGGTAGGAAGACCGAGGTGCGGCCTCAACAAACGGCCAGTTGAAAGGTGAGTCAGATTATTGCGGTTGCGCAATATTTGATAGGAACAAAGAGCTATGATGGGATTTTGAAGGCTCCGGCGAATAGGCATTTATCCGCCAATGTCCTTTGCTGCACCGGCAGACCGCCGACGGCGGACATGTCTGCCGCATTTGCCATCTGAGAGGCTCCCGCCATACAGGCGCATCCGCACTTTAGAGGCGGTTGCCATTGTACTGCTATAAGAATGCCCGTTTAGCGAGTGTTTCAAAATATGTCGAGTTATGACGGAAAGGAATAAAAACATTGCAGAACCGACATGTTTTGCAACGTCCAGAAATAAAATGAGGTGAGGTGATGAGGGCGTTCCTCGCAGGCCTGTGAATCAACGCCGGCAGCCCAAGCCGCGTGAGCCTTTCGGGCACGGGGTCAGGCTGCCGACGGTTTGTGTGCGCTGCTATCGATCAGTTAGAAGCTGCTGTTGAAAATCGCGACGCCGGACCTTTGAGCATGGTCCGGCTGCGCTACAGCGGCGGGAGCGTGGCCGGGACGGAGTGTCGGCTGGATGAACTCGTGATGGCGAACGAGGTCTGGGCCAGACCGGATGCCGCGCTGTGCATCGAAGAATTCATGCCGTTCGCGCTCTTCGGGAGACAGCGTCGTGGGATATGATCCGCTGGCAATTGCCGCTCCCGGAGCGCCGGCGATGAGCAACGCTGCAATGATCTTCTTCATGTCGATGTCCTTTCACCAGATCGTATTGATCTGTGGGAGCCTTTTTACATATGCGATATTGCAACAGTTTCTCAGGAATGATTCACAACGTGCTGGACGGATTACAAATGATGTCCGGCTGCGGCGTCTATCGAGTGTGTTCGCAAACGATCTCAGGGATGGCGCGGCACGGAGAAGGGCGGTCTGCAATAATTCGATACAAAGCCGCAAAGTGGCGATACCGCGGGATGCGTAATGATGTTTGCCCACCCGTCAATCGAAGTGATTTTGGAATGAATGAGCCGCATATTCTGTTCGTGGATGATGATGTCGAAATCCGTCAGCTCACATCGAAGTTTCTTCGACAGTCCGGCTTCCGCGTGACGCCTGCACGTGACGGGCGGGAAATGCGCGAGGCAATGAAGTCGACTCAGATTGATCTCGTCGTGCTTGATCTGATGCTGCCCGGCACAAGCGGGCTGGACCTTTGCCGGGAGCTTCGCGCTAACTCCTCGATCCCTATCATCATTCTAACTGCGCGTGGCGAAGAGACTGACCGCATCGTTGGGCTCGAGCTTGGAGCGGACGATTATCTCGCTAAGCCATGCAGTCCGCGCGAACTCACGGCACGGGTTCGGGCGGTTCTACGGCGGAGTTTGGCGGAACCCAATCGCGGCTATGAAAGCTGGTGCTTTTCGTTCGAAGGTTGGACGCTCGACACCCGAAAGCGCGAGTTGATAGACGCGCGCAAGGTGGTCATCGACCTCTCGACAAGCGAGTACGATCTGCTGTTGTCCTTCGTCGAGGCACCCCAGCGCGTATTGTCTCGCGAGCATTTGCTCGACGCGGCGCGAAACCGCATCGCGACAGGCTTCGATCGCGCCATTGACGTCCAGGTAAGCCGGCTTCGGCGGAAACTTGCGTCCTGTCCGGGTGGAGAGGACATAATCAAGACAGTTCGAGGAGCAGGTTACCTATTTTCTCCGGAGGTCAGGCGAACTTGAAGGCCATATTTGACACACTTGTGGGACGAGCCATTGTCGTCCTGCTGGTCGGCATTCTCACTGTTCAGCTTTCGAGCCAATGGATCTACGAAGCAACGCTCGCCAACGAGGCGGCGCTTGCCAACAGAGAGCGCCTGGTACAGCGCCTAGCATCTATTCTCTTCAGCATTTCCTCGCTGCCAGCTGCGGCGCGAGACACGGCTGCGCACCAACTGTCTGGTGGGGCGGTTGAAGCTCACTGGGCAGACAGGCCAAGGGCTGTGGGAAGCGCCGACGAAGACTGGCGAGCGTTTCGGGACCAACTCATCGAAAGGGTAGATCCTATTGAGCCAGACCGCATCTTGGTCGGAAGAGACGGCCTGGACAACTCGGCGCTCCATTTGGCCATGATATCTATGCGGCTCCAGGACGGCTCTTGGGTGAACGTCGGCATTTTAACGCCGCACTTTCACCCTCCTCGATCATGGCACACCATCGTCGCAACGACGCTGGTCGCACTTTTGGTCATGCTAGCGTCTATTGTGATGGTGCGATGGTTAGCGCGGCCATTGGAACAGGTCGCCTCTGCAGCCCGGGCGTTCCACGTTGCAGGCTCTAGCGAAACCGTGCCGGAGGAGGGTCCGAGGGAAATCCGCGCGCTGGCCGCAGCGTTCAACGATATGCAATCCCGCATCCTGCGCCAGACACGGGCGCGTACCCAAGCTTTGGCAGCTGTATCGCATGATCTCAAGACGCCTCTGATGCGCGTGCGTCTTAGGCTGGAGGATGTCGACGAGCCCCAGTTAAGACACGCTTTGGAACACGACCTCTCGGAAATGGAGAGGATGATCGAAGCCACGCTGAACTACCTGAGAGGAAATCGGTCTGGTGAAGAAACTCAGTCGGTTGAGCTCGTAGCGCTGCTCCGCTCGATATCGGACGAGGCCAGCGACGTGGGACAGAGTGTGACGCTGGAGGCGCCAAGCACCGTCGTGCTGCGAGGCCGCCGGCTGGCTCTGAAACGAGCTATCACCAATGTTGTGCAGAACGCCGTGAAGTATGGGCACCGAGCCGATGTCGCTCTGTCAGTGAGCGAGGATCAGGCCATCATTACAGTCCGGGATGAGGGGCCAGGTGTCCCTGGGGACATGATGGACACCGTGTTCGAGCCTTTCGTTCGACTTGAGACATCACGCAACGAGGCGACTGGCGGCTTTGGGCTGGGACTGACGATTGCGAGCGAGATCATCAGCGCGCATGACGGCGCCATAGAGCTGGAGAACCGTCCGGAAGGCGGGTTGGCGGTTACGATCCGCCTCCCCCTGCAAGGGCCGGCCGGCAATGTTTTGTCACACAATCGAAACGCACCGACAGAGCAATTCTGACAGGTTCCGGCCGTCGCTCGGTCGGCCACCGAATCCCCTCTTCGGGCAACCCCTCCCGGTTGCTAACGGTCCGGCCGAGCGGCGTTCTGTGTCGCCTTGCCCGAGGATACTTCCATGTTGCTGAGCAGACGCGCCGTCTCTGCCTTCGCTCTTTCATTCGCTTCTTCCACTGCCTTTGCAAGCGCACCCGAGCGTGGGCCAAACGGTGGTTGGAAGGTCGATGCCGGTCCGCGGCATCACGTTGAGGTCGTCTTCGATGGCTCTACCACGATCAATGTGTATGTGAGCGATGCAAATTCGCGGCCTATTCCGGCGGAGGGCTTTTCCGGCACGGCGACGGTGGTGGTGAACGGTACGACCCATCGTGTCCCGCTGGCTGCGCGTGAAGGGTCAAGGCTCACCGGCACGGCACCGGTCGCAATTCCCGCCGGCACGAAAGGTGCCGTCCAACTGCAGATCCCCGGCGGCGGCAACGTCCGCGCCGTGCTCTGACCGCAGCGGGGCGATCTGCTCGACTACGGCGGATCGCCAATATTCTGGTGAATGACGTGCTCAACATACCTCGATGCGTTGCGATCGGCGCTGTTGCTATCGGCTTGTCGGGTTGCGTCACGCGCGACGATGTCGTTCCGTCGGCGGTTACGCTGCCGGCGCGCTGGAGCAACGCCCCAACGAGCGTAGCGACGCTACCGCCGGCGGATATTGCAACGTGGTGGCGGCGCTTCCGTGACCCGGTCATTAACCGGCTGGTTCAAGACGCGCTCGCCAACAATCCTGGACTCGCGGAGGCGCAAGAGCGCGTGATAGCCGCTCGCGCCCTGGCCCGTGCGCAGGGGGCGCAACGCTTTCCATCCGTCGACGGCGCGGCCCAAGCTATCGTTCAGTCAAGGCTCAACGGGCCGACCGCGGGCCTCAATGCCGCGGGTGAGGATTTCTACGGCGATCCACCGCGCCGCACGATCGGCAGCTTCCTCGCCGGTTTTGATGCTCGTTGGGAACTAGATTTCTTTGGCCGTGTCCGAAGCACAGTCGTCGCGGCCGAGAGCGCTGCTGGCGCAGCTAACGAAGAGGCGCGCGACGCCCGGTTCATCCTCGTCGCCGAGGTTGTGCGCACCTATCTCGAAATGCGTGGCGCGGAGGCACGCCTCTCTGTCATTAAGCGCGAGATATCGGCTCGCCGTGGCCTGCTCGATCTTGTGCAGACCCAGCAGACGGCCGGCTCCGCTGGCGAGTTCGACGTCCAGCGTGCGCGTTCGACATATGAGGCGGCGAGGGCGCGCGCGCCCGTCGCCGAACTCTCTGTGCGTGTGGCTCGGCAGAGATTGGCCACGCTCGCCGGTTCAGTGCGGGCGGATGGCCGATTGGGAACCGGCCGCCACGGCGCAGTCGTGATCTCAACCGCTATGGCGCCTCTCCCCACAGAAGTCTTGCGCTGGCGCGCGGACATCCGTCGCGCGGAGTATGTCGTGGCACAGCGCGCTGCGGAAGCGAACGTCGCCCATGCAGAACTCTACCCGCGTTTCGCACTGGCCGGCACGCTTGATGTTGCAGGCAATCTGCTCGGGAGACCGATCCTCGGCACGCCTGTCACGTTCGCGGGCGGGCCGGCTGTCACCATACCCTTGGTTGACTGGGGTATGCGGGTCCAGGTGCTCCGTGCGCGGGAAGCGCAATGGCGCGAATCCATCGCCACTTACCGAGGCACAGTCCTGCGTGCCGTGGAGGACGTGGAGATTTCTCTTGCGACGATCCGGGCGACACGAAACCGGCTTGAGCGCCAGCGTACCGCGGTGGCTGCGGCGCGTAGCGCGCTGAACCTTGCCGACCGGCAATATCGCGGTGGCCTTACCGGATTGACGGAGCGTCTTCAGGCCGAGACCGATCTGCGGCAATCCGAGCTCGAACTGGCCGATGCAACGGAGGGAGCGAGCGTCGCGTCGGTTGCTTTCTTCAAAGCTCTCGGCGCTCCGCCGCCAGAACCGGTGCAAGACTCCAACGTGCCCGCCTCGCCGCCCTTGGTGGCCGTGGCCACCGAGGTCACGCCCCGGACGCAGTAGACCCCGTGCCGCCCCTTCCATCGATGCCCAGGCAAGCAAGTTCATGAAAGTTGTAACCATCGCTATCGCGGGACTGATAGGTGGTGTCGCGCTCAGCGTGGCCATCCCCCAGTTGCCGCAAATTGCCCGAGCCTACCTGTCGGCGGTTGGCGTTGCTGCGACGGGGGCGGCGCAGCCCTCTGGCGGCGACGGACATGGTGCTTCACACGCCGAGGAAAGGGCTCCGGAGGGCGCACTCGCAATCACGGCCGAACGGATCACCAATGCCCGTATCGAACTGGCCGAGGTCGCTGGCGGCTCGTTGACGCGCAAGCTGACGCTTCCAGGCACGATCGTGCCCGACCGCAACAATATCTGGCGCGTTGCAGCACGTATCGTCGGGACGGTTGCCGAGTTGCGCAAGGGCCTCGGTGACGACGTGAGGCCGGGTGACCTGCTCGCCATCGTGGACAGCCGCGAGGTGGCCGAGGCGCGTAGCGACTACATCACGGCGCTAGTCAACTTCGGGCTTCAGAAGACGCTATTCGAGCGCGAGGAGACGCTGTGGCGGAGCCGCATTCAGGCGGAGCAGCAATATCTGCGTGCGCGGAACGCGTTTACAGAGGCGCAGCTTCGCCTACACCTCGCCAAACAGAAGCTCGCCGCACTCGGCGTCAGCGAGGAAGAGATTACAAAGTTGTCTGCGGCGCCGGAGGCGATGAACGGGCTGCAGCGCTATGAAATTCGATCTCCCGGCCTTGGCCGCGTGGTTGAGCGCATGGTTGATCTCGGGACGCCGGTAGGCGGGGAGGGGCAGGCTAAGGAACTGTACTCCATCATCGACCTGAGGTCGGTCTGGGTAGAGCTGGCAGTATCGTCGTCCGATCTCAGCCAAATCCGCGAAGGCAACAGGGTCGTCGTGTCGATCGCCGGGAACGACCGCCGTGCCGAAGGCAGGATCGTATTCATCAGCCCCGTCTTTAATCCCGAAACCCGTTCCGCCCGAGTCTTCGCGGCAATTCCCAACGACGATCTGTTGTGGCGGCCGGGCTCGTTCGTCAGCGCAGATGTCGAGGTCGAGAAGGCTGAGGTCGACATTCGCGTGCCGCGTGCCGCCTTGCAAACCGTCGAGGGGTCGACCGTAGTCTTCTTGCGAACCGAGACTGGATTCCAGACGCGCAAGGTAGTGCTTGGCAAACAGGACGAGGAGTTCGTCGAGATCGCGTTCGGCGTCGACCCCGGCGAGATCATTGCCGTCAGCAACACGTTCCTGCTCAAGGCCGAGCTCGGCAAGTCCGAAGCCGAGCATTCGCACTAGGTTTTCTCGCAATGATCGCCAGCGTTCTCGCATTCTCCGTTCGTCAGCGATGGCTGGTGGTCATCGTCACGCTGGCCGTCGTCGCACTCGGCATCTGGTCGCTTACGCGGCTGCCGATCGACGCCGTGCCAGACATCACCAACAAGCAGGTCCAGATCAACAGCCTTGCGCCTTCGCTGTCGCCGGTCGACGTCGAGCGGCAGGTAACCTTTCCGGTCGAGACGGCGCTCGCGGGCATTCCGGGCCTTGAGTACACCCGCTCGCTTTCGCGCAATGGCTTCTCTCAGGTCACGGCGGTGTTCAGCGAGCGGACCGACATCTACTTCGCTCGCCAACAGGTCACAGAGCGTCTGACCGAGGCAGGGCGCAACCTCCCGGTAGGCGTTCGTCCGCAGCTTGGACCGATTTCTTCCGGCCTCGGCGAAATCTATATGTGGGCGGTGCACTTCAAGACTGGTGCTGACCGTCCACCGGTCCGGCCCGGAGCACCCGGCTGGCAGCGAGACGGAAGTTATCTGACACCCGAGGGCCAGATTCTCCGCACCGAGCTCGAACGGTCAGCTTATCTGCGCACAGTCCAGGACTGGATCATTCGTCCGCAACTGCGCACCGTTCCCGGTGTCGCCGGCATCGATACGATCGGCGGCTTCGAGAAGCAGTACATCGTTCAGCCGGACCCCTCCAGACTGATCGGTTACAACCTTTCTTTCGGCGACATTGCCGAGGCGCTCGAGAACAATAACGTCAGCCGTGGCGCTGGCTATATCGAGCGCAACGGCGAGGGCTTCAACGTCAGGATCAACGGCAGGCTCGACGCCGTCGATCAGATCTCCAACATCGTGGTCGCTACCCGTGAGGGTACACCGATCCGGATATCGGACGTCGCGCAGGTCAGCATCGGCCGCGAGATGCGCACCGGCAGCGGCAGCGAGAACGGCGTAGAGGTCGTCATCGGCACAGCGATGATGCTGATCGGCGAGAATAGCCGCACGGTCGCTGCAGCCGTCGATGCCAAGATGCAGGCGATCAACCGGTCGCTCCCCCCGGGGGTCGAGGCCAAGCCCGTCCTCAATCGAATGGCGCTAGTCGACGCTACTATTTCGACTGTTGCAAAGAACCTCTCCGAGGGCGCGCTGCTGGTCGTGCTCGTGCTATTCCTCATGCTCGGCAATATCCGGGCTGCGGTTATCACAGCACTGGTCATCCCTATCGCCATGCTGATGACAATGACGGGCATGGTGCAGGGTAAGATCAGTGCGAACCTCATGAGTCTGGGCGCGCTGGATTTCGGCCTGATCGTCGACGGTGCGGTGATCATCGCCGAGAATACCTTACGGCGATTGGCCGAGCGGCAGCACGAATTGGGTCGCCAACTTACGCTTGAGGAACGCTTGCAGACGGTCATCGGCGCATCGGAGCAGATGATCAAGCCATCGGTTTATGGCCAGGCAATTATTATCCTGGTCTATGTGCCGCTGCTGACTTTCTCGGGGGTAGAGGGCAAGATGTTCGAACCGATGGCACTGACAGTCATCCTCGCGCTCGCCGCCGCCTTCGTTCTTTCAATGACCTTCATCCCTGCAGTGCTCGCGATCGTCATCACGGGCAAGGTTCAAGAGAAGGACAATTTCATCGTTAAGGCACTGCGAGCCATCTACGCCCCGACGCTGAGTGCGGCGTTGCGCTTGCCGATTTTGTTCATGGCCGTCGCGGTCGCGCTGCTCGTGGCCAGCGGCATGCTATTCACCCGACTCGGACAGGAGTTCCTGCCGCAGCTTGATGAAAAGAACATCGCGATGCACGCGATGCGCATCCCCAGCGTATCGCTTTCGCAGTCTCAGGCGATGCAGTTGGAGGTCGAGCGCGCCGTCTCTCGCTTCCAGGAGGTTGCCTATGTCTTTTCCAAGACTGGAACGGCGGAAGTCGCAGCCGACCCTATGCCGCCCAATGTGTCCGACACCTTCATCATTCTGAAGCCACAGCACCAATGGCCGGACCCCTCTCTGACCAAGGCAAAGCTCATCGAGCGCATCCAAGCCGAGGTCGATAAGCTGATCGGTAACAATTACGAGTTCTCTCAGCCGATCCAAATGCGCTTCAACGAACTGCTAGCCGGCGTGCGCGGCGATCTCGCCGTGAAGGTTTTCGGTGATGACTTCGAACCGATGCTACGCGCCGCCAACCAGATCGCCGCGGCGCTACGATCCACTCGCGGAGCGCAGGACGTCAGAGTCGAGCAGGTTGGCGGCTTGCCGAGCCTCGAGATCAATATCAATCGGGCGGAAATCGCCCGGCTGGGACTGAGTGTTCAGGCTGTGCAAGACGTCATCGGCGCTGCGGTCGGCGGTCGTGAAGCTGGTGTGATCTTCGAAGGTGACAGACGGTTTCCGATAGTCGTCCGACTTCCGGAATCCGTGCGTGAAGACATTGAACACCTTCGGCACCTGCCGCTTCCCATCGCTGCTGAGGGAACCCGTGGAGCTGCTTCCATCCCGCTGGAGCAGGTTGCTTCGCTCGCTTTCGTCGAGGGACCGAACCAGATTTCCCGCGAGAACGGCAAACGCCGCGTCGTGGTCACTGCGAACGTCCGTGGACGGGACATCGCCTCGGTGGTCGGGGAGGCTCAAGACAAGGTGCAGCGGATCGCGCTGCCCAGTGGCTATTACATCACGTGGGGCGGGCAATTCGAAAACCTCGCAGCCGCGCGAAACCGGCTTATGCTCGTGGTTCCAGCATGCTTTATGCTCATCTTGCTGTTGCTGTCTTCCGCGCTGGGCTCTTTCCGCGACGCGTTGCTTGTCTTCACCGCGGTGCCGTTGGCTTTGACGGGCGGCGTGATCGCGCTATGGCTGCGCGGCATGCCGTTCTCAGTTGCCGCGGCGGTCGGCTTTATCGCGCTCTCAGGGGTGGCGGTGCTCAACGGCCTCGTCATGCTGACTTACATGAAGCAGTTGGTGGCCGAGGGGTGGTCTCTGCGAAAGGCGGTGGTCGAAGGTGCTCTGACTCGCCTCCGGCCGGTGATCATGACCGCCTTGGTCGCCTCACTGGGGTTCGTGCCGATGGCAATCGCGACGGGCACGGGCGCAGAGGTCCAGAAGCCTTTGGCGACGGTTGTCATTGGCGGATTGATCAGCGCGACAATCCTGACGCTGATTATCCTACCAATCCTGTATGCGCGCTTCGGAGCCGCTGCGAAGGCGCCCCCTGTAATGAACTCCGCGGCCGGTCCAGATGGCACCAAGGATGGAACCGCCATCGGCACCGCAAGTGCTGGGTCATGATCAAGCGATTGAACGCATAGGACAAGGTCACGACGCGATGACCGAGAACGTGCACCGCGATGGGGATTACGACGGTCATGGCTCGGAAGGCCATGACCACGGACAGAACGTTACCGAGTCGAACGAGCGGCGTATCCGCCTGGTTTTCATCTTCACGGCCGCCTACGCGATCGTTCAGGCCGTAGGGGGCTGGATGTCTGGATCGCTGGCTCTCATCGCCGATGCCGGACATATGGTGTCAGACGCCGCAGCGCTATTGCTTGCGTTGATTGCTTACCGTGTCGCGCGCCGAGCAGCTGATGCGACCCGCACCTACGGATTCCATCGCGTTCGCGTCCTTGCTGCGCTCGCCAACGGCGCGACGCTGCTTCTGCTCGTTGCATGGATTGCGTGGGAGGCAGTACAGCGCATTAAGACGCCCGGAGACATTCTAGCGGGACCTATGCTGGCGGTGGCGGCTATTGGTCTACTTGTGAACATCGCCGGCGCGTACATATTGGCCTCTGGCGGCGCTCAAGACAGCAATCTTCGCGGAGCATTTCTGCATGTGATAGGTGATCTGCTTGGGTCACTCGGAGCTATCGCCGCAGCGATCGGAATCATGCTCACGGGCTGGACACTGCTGGATCCTGTCCTGTCCGTATTAGTGGCCGGCCTGGTGGTGCGCTCGGCTTGGACATTGGTGACAGAGTCGGTGCGTGTCCTGTTGCAGGCGGTCCCTCGCGGCATTGATACTCAAGAAATCGAGAAAGGGGTGAAGGAGATACCGGGCATTCAAACCGCGGGTCACTTTCATGCCTGGACGTTGAGCGACGACACGATTGTTGCCACAATACATGTCGTCCCGGAAGATAACTCGGATTTCCTATCAATCCCGCCGAAGGTAGCTGCATGGCTGGTGGAGAGGCACGGGATCAAACATGTAACAGTTCAGGTCGATCGCGAAATTGACCCATCCATAAGGCACTGACCTGGGAGACGTGGAGCGATAGGGGAAAAACGCGGCACTCCCGCGCCTCAACTTGGGGGTGCTCTTAGCGCCTTGTAAAGCTCCAGAACGCCATCACTGAAGCTGCTTTCCGTGTTTTGAGTGCAATGCCGCCTTAGAAAGGCAGCTTGCATGGCTAGCGAGAATGTAGGCGGAAGAAGGTCGAGATCCAAGTCGCGACCTGGCGGAGCACGCAGGAGTATAGCGCTCATAAATCCCTGAGCCCAAGCGATGTAAGCTTGTTCCTGTGTGGGAGCCTGTTGGATCTCATTCAAGAAGTTCGCACACGATGTCGCTCCAATGCCAACAATCCTAATGCCTTCGCCAGGCGAATAGGTCCTCTCATTTGAGAGCGAGGGCGTGGCAATCGAAATATTGAAGGCCGCTGCAAGTACAAATGCGTCGGAAAAAATTGAGCGAAATGACATCGAAGAGACCATTGTGCGGGCGGATGAACCTTTTATCCGGTTCCAAGGTTCGAATTCGGCTATTTTCAACATTATAGCGCGGTGGATTTCTACGCGTTTCGGCAGTGTGACAAAATATTACGCCAACTGCGCATTAGAGGATATCAATGGCGTGCGCTGTTGGACTGCATAATTGGTGCTATCTGACAGGATTCGACGTTTTCTTAATCCTTCCTAAGCGATTGTGGCCCCATTCGATATCGATAGCTTTGGAAATCTTTTAACTTGGTCGTCCCGACTGAGTACTGTGGGACGCGATCGGGCTGGGGCATATAAAATCTGCCCATGCCTGCATAACCTCGCGGCGACGGCTGAGGACGGTCGATCGCGCATAGGCTTGTTCGACAGCGTTTCCGATCAGGTGCGCGAGACATAGTTCTGCGATCTCGCGCGCCACGCCGTTCTCTGAGCACCAATCGCGGAAGCTCGATCGAAAGCCGTGGACGGTCGCTCCAACCTTCACGCGTTCGGCGCGAACCCCCTTCGGCGCTAGGGCACGGCGTAAGGCCATGGCGAGAGCCATCTGAGAAAGGGCCGTACCGCTTGCACTCGGGAATATTAGCCCCGATCGGTTGGGTAGCGCTTCGAGCACGCTCACAGCTTGAACGCTCAGCGGCACGGCGTGCTCGCGCTTCGCCTTCATCCGCTCTTTAGGGACCAGCCAGATCTTCGACTTGAGATCGATCTCGCGCCAATCGGCACCGCGCACTTCCCCAGATCTCGCCGCGGTGAGGATCGTGAGGAGAAGTGCTCGCGTCGAGAACCCCGTCAGCGGCCGCAGGCGATCGACCAGCGTCGGGACCTGTTGATATGGCATCGCATTGAAATGGCCACGCTTCGTCGCATCTTGAGGCTCTAGCAACTCCTTCAAGCCGTCCCGCCATCCGGCCGGGTTGTTCCCGGTTCGAAGATCGAGCGCAGTCGCGCGCGCCAGAACCTTTTCGATGCGGGCTCGCAGCTTCTGCGCGGTTTCCGGAACTCGGTGCCAATGCGGGGCGAGCACCTCGATAACTTCCTGCCGCGTGATCTCGTCAACGGGCCGATGCGACAAAGGCTTCGCCAGCTCGCGGAGCGATCGCTCCCACTGGCGTTGATGGGAAGCGGACCGAAAGATTTTGCGCTGAAGGACCTCTTCGGCAACGGCGCCAAAGGTGGCCGAGCTTCGAGCCTTCGACTTCTCCTTGAGCGGTTCCCCCTTAGCCAAAGCTCCTCGCAGCGAAGCAACTTTCGTCCGCGCATCGGCGAGACTGATAGCAGGGTAGGGGCCAAGCCCTTGCTTCGAGCGCTTGCCTCCGACTTTGTGCCAAAACTGCCAGGTCCGTGATCCGCCCTTCACGACGAAATAGAGGCCGCCCCCATCGGCATGGGCTCCGTCATCCTTCAAGGAAGCCAATCCACGTGCTGTAAGCAAATGCGAGTCGCGGGCCATCACTCGATCCTAGGGCACCTTCTAGGGCACCCGGTAACATGAGATTTGCTGAGATGCCAGAATACGCTAGCGGCATCTCCTGCGCTTCAAATCCGAAAAATACAGTAATTACAGATCTTTATAGGAGTTTATCGGAAACCCCGGGAGACGATGTGAGACGATGGTTATAGTCCCGTAGGGAGCGCCAACGCCTTCTGGCGAAGTTGCTGAAGATCCTCGAGATACTGGCGCTGAAATTCTCGCGCTTGCGGGAAGTGGCGCGCGTGTGGGCCGCATTCTCTGCCGCAATCGGTTTCGGTCGCCACCATCGAGGCCGGTGATGCGATCCCGCGAATTGCAGCTCATATCCGGACTGGGCGTGGCCTTGGGTCGCTATTCTCTCCGGTCCGGGTACGCGACCGAAAACTAGCCCTGAAAGATAGCGGCAGCGCGGTTCGACACGGCGCGCAGGTATTGCCTGAGCGCGCTCAGGGCGGCGAGCAGCGGTCGCTCGACGCTCTTCTGCACGAGGTAGGAGAGGGCGACGAGCAGAACCATCAACCCGGCGACGCACAGCAAGAGCAGAATGCTGCTGCCGTGGGCAGCCCGGCACGCATAGGCGAAGACTGTATAGATGAGCGGTACGTGAAGCAGGTAGAGAGGAAAGGAAATCTCCCCAAGGAACCTGCATAGCCGTCCTGACAACAGTCGAGCGGCGAATGTCCAGTACAAGCAGCCATAGACCACCAGAGTTGCCGCTATCGGATAGAGAAGGCCGTCCTTGTTACCGATTTCGAAAGGCGCCGGTATCCGGTCGAGGCCGAGACGGAGCGCAGCATCGCCGCTCTGCGAGCCGATCAGCAAACCGACCACGAGCGCGACGACCGGGAATCGCCAAGGGCCAAGGCCGGCCGCCCAGGCTTCGCGCAGGTACAGGCCCAGGACGAAGCAGGAATACTCGTACCGGGCTGTCGCGATGCTCAGCAGGATGAACCCGGCGCCGGCGACGATGCGCGCCGAAGGGGCCTTGAGAAGGCAGATGAGGAAGCAGACGATCGAGCCGAGGAGTTCGGGTCTCAGCGTCCACAGCACGTTGTTGAAATGCGATCCGCCGGTCAGAAATATGCCGAAGGTGCCGTTGTAGACCGCGTCGAACAGGCCGGGAATGACACCCTGATAGGTCCACGAGAGCCAGCGGCTGCCGGTCATTTCCTGAAGATCGCGAGCGGCCGTCGGAAACATGATCAGGAGCAACCACGCCACGATCACGCTGAATGTCGCGGGGATGGCAAGGCGCAGGTAGCGGACGGCCACGTCGATCCATAGCGGATCATTGCGTCGGAGCGCGGCATTGGCGACGACGAAGCCGCTCAGCACGAAGAAGACGGAGACGGCGAATGGCCCGTTCCACAGCACCGCCAGCGGCGTGTAGGCGATGATTGCTGCGTTGCCGCCCTGGTCCGGGACGAAGCCGGGTGCGAGGGCCGACAGGATGTGGAACGCCACGACCACCACGGCCGCGATGCCCCGGAGCCCGTCAAGGTGGGAGAGCCGCTCGTTCTCGGTCAGGACCTTGAGCCTCAATCAAGAAGTGGACGCTACGGCATCGACAAAGAAGATGAACTGTACATTCTCTGGCATTCGGCGAACAGAAACTCGGCAATACAGGGATGACCAAATGTGCGGCGCAGCTGACCTAGAGGCGCCTAAATCATGATCGGTCTGCCGATCTTCTGATCATTGCGTTCCCGGCCGTGGGTGCTCGGGCATCTTGCCTGACGGATGCCCTTGCATCGCCGGGCGCTCCGTTCGGGAACAGCGGGCACGACTTCCGTATGGGCCCATCGGCCCGATCGCGCGGATTCCGGCGGAACTACGGGCCTTGCTCGGCTCCCGGCTTGCCGGCTTCGGGGATGTGCGCCCGCGCGCATTTGACGCCTCGCCCGGAGCCGGCCGGCTGGTGCGTCGCGAGCGCGCGGTACGCTGCTTGCACGGGTCACGGGGATAGCCGCCCCTTCGGAAAGCAGTTCCGCCGGGCGGGAACCGTCTGCGGATATGCGCGGCGGCAAGGCAGAGGACAGATGGCGCTCCGTTCGTTACACGATCTCGGCGAGCTCCCGGACAGCGTCAGGCTCATCTCCACCGATGTGTTCGACACGCTGCTGTTGCGCAATGGCCGCTCGGAGCGCGCGCGAATTCGCCGGGGTGAAGCGCTTTTCGCTCGCCGCCTTGCCGCGCGTGGCATCATCGCGAACCCTGATCATCTCGCGAAAGCCCGCCTTCAGGCGCAGCGGCTGGCGTTCCGGGCGCTCGAAGTCGGCGGCAGACCCGGCGAGGTCCAGCTTCGGGAGATCATCCGCCGGCAATTGCGGGTCATGGGCATTCCGGAGAGCTTTGCGGACGAGCGTCTCGGCATCGAGGTCGACGTCGAGCGGGGATCGCTCTCGGCCAACGGGCGGCTCGGAGAACAGCTGCGCCGGCTAAAGGCGGCTGGCCGGCGGATCGTCGCGATCAGCGATACGACGCTGCCGGCCGACGCGGTTCAGTCCCTGATCGCCGATCTTCACGGCGCTGACCTCATCGACCGTGTCTATTCCAGCGCGGACGAAGGCCTGACGAAGCGCGACGGCAAGCTCTTCGCCTTCGTCGCGGCGGCCGAGGGCGTCGCGCCGCGCGAGATCGCGCATATCGGCGACGACCACCGCGCGGACGTGGCGGCCGCGCGCGGGCAGGGGCTGTCGAGCCTGCATCTGTCGCGTTCGAGCTGGCGGACCCACATGCGCCGCGCCAATGGCGCAGCGACGGAGATGGGTAGCCGCATGCGGCGCGTGCTGCGTGTGGCGCGCGCGCCTCGATCTTCCGCGACGGACGCCGACAGCTTCGCGCACGACGTGCTGGGCCCTATCGTCGCGGAGTTCTGCCTGTCGATCTGGCTCTATGCCGAACAGGCCGCAGCCGATCATGCCTGCGTGCTCTTCTGCGCCCGCGGCGGCATCGGCATCCGCGCCGCGTTCGAACGCCTTGTTGCACGCCTCGCGCTACCGTGCGCGGCAACGAGCCGCGACACGCTCATGGTGTCGCGGCTCGTTGCCGCGCGCGGAGCGGTGCTTGCACGAAGTTCTGCCGCGCTTGACGAACTCGGCCGCGAATTTCGCGGGAACCGCTATGCCGACGTGGCGCAGGCTCTGGGCGGCCGGTCCTACGATCTGCCGGGGCAATGGCAAGAGGTTTTCGCCGCCGCCGGCTTCTACGATCTGCTGTTCGGCGAGACCGGCCGAGAGGTGCATGCCGACATCGCGGAGCAGGACGCGCTGTTCCGGCGCCACCTGTCGGCCGTTGCCGGTTCGTCGCGGCGCATCATTCTCTGCGATACGGGGCTTTACGGCAGCACGCAGCGGCTGATGGCCGCCGGCTTCCCGGATCGGTCGATCGAGACGGTTCAGTTCGCCCGCGCCAACTACAAGGGCTTCGCGGAGGATCACTTCCCGCGCGTGAGCGGGCTGATCGTGGAGCAGAACCTCTACAACCCCCTCGTCACGGAGACCTGCGTGCTGCGCTACTGGCAGCTCGTGGAGAGCCTGTTCGAGCCGGCCGTTCTCTCAGTTCGTCTGTTCAGCGAAACGCCTGATGGCGCGGTTGGGGCCAATTGCGGGCCTATAGGCTTCGAAGCGATCGATCCCGGCGTCGGCAATCCGCTGCTCTCGGGCGCCCTGCACTACATCGACAATCTGGACGCCGGCGGCGGTGCCACCATTTTCCGGGATGCCGAGCGGGCCTGGGTCCGGCTCAAGCGGGCGATCACGAAGCCGGGCGTCGCCGATGTCGCCTGCCTGGAGGTCGGTGGCCGGTCCGTCGATTTCGGCCGCTCGGCGACGGTTCGGGTCATCGACGCCGGAGCCTTGGGCCGGGCGGGTTCGGCAATCGCCGCCATCAAGGCACAGCTCTGGCGGGAGGGTGCCATCGCCAAGGCTTTCCCGACGACGAGCCCGGCCTTGCTGACGCTGCTCGAGGCGGCGCATGCGATGCGCGGCCTATCGGGGCGACGCTGACGTGCTTCATACCGAGGACAAATCCCTCGCCCTTGTCGCGCCAGACCGGGGCGGCATCGCACCCTCACGGCTTGCCGCTCTGGCCTGGCAATTGCCTTGGAATGTGCGCGGCCGGAGGCCCGGCGGGAGGTCGATCGATCCAGCATGCTGACGATGCAGGCCGTAAAAGGAGCCGGCTGGCTCGTGCTGTCCCGGTTTCTTGGGCGTCTTGTCGATCTTGTCACGCTGCTGATCCTCGGGCGCGTGCTGGGACCGGCGGATTTCGGCGTCGTCGCTCTCGCCTTGAGCGTCGTGGTGATCGTCGACACCGTTCTCGAAGTCCCGGTGACCCAGGCGCTGATCCGTCTCGCGGCGATCGACAAGACGCATCTCGATACCGGTTTCACGCTCGGAATCCTGCGCGGATTGGCCATCGCAGCCGTGATTGCCGCCGCTGCATGGCCGTTCTCGCTGATCTATGGCGACGGCAATCTCGTGCCCCTGATGCTGGTCCTCGCTCTCGGTCCGATCTCGCGCAGCCTCGCCAGCCCGGGCATGGTCCATTTCGCGCGTGCGCTGAGCTTCCACCAGACCTTTCTCGCTGAGATCATCGGCAAGGCCTGCGCCTTCGCGGCCGCCATCGCGACCGTCATGATGGATGGCGGCTACTGGGCCATCGCCGTGAACTTCATCATGGCGCCGCTCGCCGCGACGGTCGCGTCCTATGTGATGGCACCCTACAGGCCGCGTTTCGGGCTGGATCGGTTCGCACAATTCTCGAGCTTCGTCGGGTGGTTCAGCTCCGGGCAGATCGTGTCGGCCGTCAACTGGCAGTTCGACCGGATCCTGCTGGGAGCCTTCGTCGACAAGGCGACACTGGGGCGATACGCGGTGGCGAACGACATCGCCGTACTGCCTACCCAGAGCCTGATCGGCCCCGCGCTGCAGCCGATCATGGCCGCCTTCTCGTCCATCAACGCGGATGCGGAGCGGCTGCGGCTCGCCTTTCTCAAGGCGGTTCGCTTCGCCATGCTCATCTCCGCGCCGGTCTGCGTCGGCATGGCGATGACCGGCGACCTCGCGGTTGCCTTGATCCTCGGTCCGAAATGGCTGGAGGCAGGGCTCTTTCTCCAGCTCCTATCGCTTGCGATGGTTCCGGTTCCCTACTTTCAGGCCCTCTATTCCTATGCCTTGGCCGTCGACAAGCCGCGCGCGATCTTCACGATGAACCTGGTGGACCTCGCGCTGCGGGTGCTGCTCATTTCGGCCGGCCTCTACCTGTTCTCGGTCATCGGCGCCATTCTGGCGCGGCTCGTCCTCTCGGCGGTCATGTTCGTCGTCTACCTCGCCTATGCGCGCCGCCTGACGGGGGTGGGGCTGCTGCCGCAACTGGTCAATGTGTGGAAGGTGTTCGCTGCGGTCGTGGCAATGGCAGCGGCTGTCGCCGCGCTACGTGTCGGTATCGCTCCCCACGGGGCCGGCATCGTTCTGGAACTGTCCCTGTCGATCGCGGTCGGCGTCGCGGCCTATGCCGTGGCGCTGCTCACGCTCGGCGTCCGGCTGTCCGTCGGTCCCGGTCGCCTCGAATGGATCGACCGCTGGTAGAATTGGCTGGGCGGCCGATCCGCTACTGGCCGGCTGCCTGGGCGCCGCGGCGCGGCGCGCGGGGCATGGTGACCTGAAGGACGTCGCCGGCCTCCAGCATTGTGTCTTCCGCGGCCATCCACGTCACCGTGCCGGCCGCGGTGAGCCGCGTCAGACGATAGACGGGCGCCGCTTCTTCCGCGTCGGCCCGCGAGGCCGGCGACAGGGTCTCCGCCTGACGCAGCAATTGCTCGGCTGTCCGGGTCCTCTCGACGTTCAGGTCGACCAGCACCCGGGTCGTCGCGGAATCGTCCAGCGCTTCCTTCCGGTAGCGCGTCCGCACATCGACCATGTCCCGGTTGGCGCGGGCCAGCGTCTGCTGGGCCCGCAGGGTCGCCACCTGCACGTCCAGCCTGTTGCTCTCGATCGTAACCTGCGTGTTCTCGGCCGCGATCTGACGCGGCGACACGGTCAGCCCGCGCGTGAGCAGATCGGCGACGAGGCGCAGCTCCCGCTTGTTCGCCTCGATCTGGCGGTCGAGGGAACGCCCTTTCTCCGCGAGCGAGGAAAGCTCCTGCTGCAGCAACACCTTGGCCTGTTCGATGGCCGTCAGTTCCGCCTGCACGGCGGCGCGGCGCGCATCGAACCGCAGGTTCTCCTCACGAAGAGCCTTGACGACGCGCGGGTCCTCGGACCGCTGCGCGAGGAAAGCAGGAACGACAATCAAACTCGCTTCCGCGATCTCCGAGGCCAGACGCGCGGCGCGCGCCTCCAGCGCGATGCGTTCGGCCTCAAGCGCGCGAAGATCGCCGCCGGCCGTGACCATCTCTCGCTCCGCCCCCGAAAGTTCGGTGGCACGGGCGAGGCCCTGAGCCGTGCTGAGTGCCTGAAGAACGGTCATGCGCGGCTGGAACTCGTATTTGCCCGGCTGCTGGACCGCGCCAAGAACGTAGAACGGCCGATAGCGCAGCACTTCGACCGATGCGGATGGCGTCTCGGTCAGATTGGCGGCCTCCCTGAGCCGCTTGCGTATCTGCTCGGCGAGGTCCGAGGTCGTGCCGCCGGCCGCCCTGATCTCGCCGATGATCGGGAGAGAGACGCTGCCATCGGCGCTGACGAGGAACTCGCCGTTGAGCGGCGCCCATGCGACGGCCTCGCCGACACTGCGGCGCAGGGAGTGGACGCGCACCATGAGCTTGTCCTGGGGGCCGAGAAGATACTGGCCGAGCGCGGCGTCGTTTGAGGTCGCCTGAGCCAGTGCAACGGGCGAGAGCGCCAATGACAGAGCGATGAGCGAGCCGAAGACGGTTTTCTTCATGGTCTTGTCTCCGACTTCTCCAGACGAAGGGATATTTGATGAGGCGTCGCCGGGCGCGTTCCCAGAAGGGCTCGCATCAGATCCCGGCCCGAACGCCGGCCGACATCGAAGCGGTAGGTGACGAGACGATGGGCGAGACGGTGCGGCGCGAGAGCCGCGGCAACGAAGAAGCCGCTCATCGCGATCCGGGTCCTGACGCTGAACGGTTCCCGCCAGACCCGCCCCAGCAGCCGGGCCAGCATGATCGGCGAAGGCCGCTGGCTGCGGGCTATTTCGAGCAGCAGCGACCGCTCGAGAAAGAAGAAGGTGCGTTCGCTCGCCACCAGCCTGGCCGCAAGGCCGAACCGTTCCAGATGGGTCCGCAGATGCTCGGTGCGCCGCACGAAGCGCCCGATGTCGCGCTCAAGCGATGCCTCGTCGGGAGGTCGCCCAAGGCCGGAATCGTTTCGGCCATGAATGCGATAGCGGCCGAGTTCGTCCGAGAGGCTGACGATGTCGCCATGGAAGGGCGCCGCGAACAGGATGACGCCGTCGACCGCCCGATCGTAGGTCGCCTCGCGCAAGATGTTGCAGACATCCCGGCGGAAGACGTTTCCAGATGTTGGCGGTGTCGAATAGACGCCGTCCCTGAGCACGCGCTCCCGCAGTTTCCTGTCGTCACGGAATGCTTCCAGCGTGGGAACGGCGGAGCTGATCGTGTTGCCCTCGGCGTCGATGCGCGTCAGCGCGAACTGCAGCTTGGCGACGTCGTCGTCGAGATGCGCGAGAATGGTGGCGAGGGAGGCCGGCTTCAGCTCGTCATCGGCGTCGAGGAACAGCACGAACTGGGCGCTGGTGCGCTCGAGACCGGCAAGACAGGCGGCCCGCTGACCGCCATTGGCTGTCCGGAATGCCCGGACGCCGCTGGCCTCTATCGCCTCCCACGAGCCGTCGGTCGACCCGTCGTCGATCACCACCAGTTCGCAATCGGTCCGGGCCTGCGTCACGACGCTGCGGATCGCGTCGCCGACAAAGGCCTCGTAGTTGAAGCAGGTGATGATGACGGCGAGTTTCGGAGCTTCGCTCATTCGGCAGCAGATCCCGATGGCGCGCCCGGGCGGGCGAGCGCCGCCTCGACCTGCCTGGTGGATACGCGCGCAGTCGGCTGGTAGTCGAACCCGCCCTGGCGGCCGAAGGATTCGATGCCCAGCGAACGGAGCATGCGGATGGCGGCCTCCGCGCGCTGCTGCGTCCCGTGGCTGTAGACGGGATAGGCATTGTCCAGCAGGAGCCCGCCCTCCAGCTTGAGGTCGCCCTCGAACAGCCGGTTCGCCGCGACGTGCTGCCTGAAGTCGCGCTCGGCATCGGCAACCGAGGCGACGGTGGGACTGCCGATAACCTCGGCCGTGAAGAACTCGCGGCCTTCGGCTGGACCGTAGAAGTCGGAATAGACGGTGATCCTCTTCCACGCACCGTCATGGGCGAAATTGTAGAGCACGGACTGGTCGAACCCCCGTCGTCCCGAAAAGGAAAAGAACAGGCTGATCAGGGTGATAGTCGGGAGCGCGAGCTCCGGCGCCGTGCCGCAGAGGGCTTGTGCGTGATCGACGGGAATGGTCGAGATCACACGTTGGGCCGTCGCCGCGACGCCGTCGGTCCGCAACGTGAAATGCCTCTCGGAGCAGGCGAGCGCCGCCAGTTTCGCACCGAGGCGGAAGGTTGCGCCGCGCCGCTCCAGGCGCGCGCGGGCGGGCGCGTATAGCGCCGCGAAGCCCGAGCGAGGTCTCGCCATCTGCCTGTTTCCCGCGCCCTCAGGCGCGCGTGGCAGAAGGCGACGCGCGAGGTTCCGCAACCGGGCATGCTCGCTGATCCAGCCCATGCGCTTCTGCGCCAGTTCGATGTCGATCTGGTCCGGCGAGACCCCATAGAAGCGCGCCATATAGGCATCGAGGCCCGAGCGCTGCAGCAGATGATCGCCGATCCAGAACCGTGCGAAGTCGCGCGCATTCGCCACGTCGCGCCGGAATATCCGCGCATAGGCGAGGGAGCCGGCGATCCGCGCCCAGCCCAGCGGGCCGGCGGCGATGATGTCGTCGCGGACCGAGATCGGGTAGGCGGTCACGACGCCCTGCGGATTGAGCCGCCCCCAGGTCGGGGTGATCGGCACATAATGTTCGAGAAGCTCCGGGAAGTGGTCGAGCAGCGGAGAATCGTCCTGAAAGACGAGGCTGCCGATGTCGAACGTGTAGGGGCCGATGGTCCGGTCAATGTGGTTGCCGCCGATATGGGGATAGGTGTCGACGACGAGGACGCGCGTGCAACCCTGGTCGAGCAGGATCGATGCCGAGACCAGCCCGGAAATCCCGGCGCCGAGCACGATCGCATCGTAGTGATCCGCCCGCGCGGATGAGGGCAGTTCTGCGCGGTCGAAAGTGCGCATGAGGGATTTCCCGGGGCTGCCTGGCGAGGCGAAAGAGGGGCGGTGAGAGCGGCGCCGGACCCGCGCGGCGGGCGAGGCGGCACGCGGCGGGGCAGGCCGGGTCACGCGGGGGTTCTGGGGCGACCTAGCTGCGCGCATAGATGTCCTCGATGCGCACGATATCGTCCTCGCCGGTGTAGCTGCCGACCTGGACTTCGATCAGTTCGAGCGGAATCTTGCCGGGATTGGCAAGGCGATGAATGCATCCGATCGGCAGGTAGACCGACTGGTTCTCGTGGATGATGGATGCCCGGCCGTCGATGGTGACCTCGGCGGCGCCGGTCACCACGACCCAATGCTCAGACCGGTGGAAATGCCGCTGGAGGCTGAGCTTGCCTCCGGGCTTCACGAAGATGCGCTTGACCTGAAACCGGGGCCCGAGATCGATCCGCTGATACCAGCCCCACGGCCGATAGACGCGCAGATGCTCGGTCACCTCCGGGCGCCCGGCCTGCCGCAATTGCGCGATCAGGGCCTCGACCTTTCCGGCCTGTCCGCGCGGCGCGACGAGGACGGCATCGCGATGCGCCACCACGATCATGTCGGTGAGGCCGCTCGCGGCAACCAGCATTTCGTCGCTTATGACGATCGAGCCCGTGCAGTCCGAGCTGATGACCGGCCCGCTCAGCACGTTCTGCTGGCTGTCCTTGTAATGGGCAGCATGGAAGGCATCCCAGGAATCGATCACCCGCCAGTCGGCGCGGGGCCGGCTTGCGAGCAGGCTGGCGCCGTGCTGCCCGATCACCGCGAGGGTGCCGAGCCCGGTGGCGCGCTGGAACGCGTCATGTTCCAGCCGAATGAAATCCAGATCGCGGATCGCATTGGCGAGCGAGTGGGTGGCAGCCTCCGCAACGTCCGGAGCCATTTCCCTGATCTGCTCCATGAAGCGGCCTGCGCTGGCGACGAAACCACCGCTGTCCCGAAGGACGTCGCCCGCCGCGCCATCCGGCATCGGCCGGTTCGGACGTTCGATGACCTCACGCACGGGGCAGAAGCCGGTCTCGGATGATCCGTCGAGGTGGAGACTGCCAGCCTGTGATCCGCCCGTGTCCGCCGGCAGGCCGAAAGCGACGGTCGCGCCGCGCCGCGCAGCCGCGGCCGCCGCACGGCAATCAGCGACGAAGGCCTTCTTGTCGCTGATCCATTGATCGGATGGCATCAGCAGGCAGGTTGCATCCGGCTGCCGGTCGCCGGCGAGAAGCATGCCGACTGCTGCCTCCGCCGCCCGCTTTCCGCTTTGCGGCGCCAGGACGATGTCGCCCCTGATGCCGACCGACTGCATCTGGTCGGCTGCGATGAAGCGCGCATCGATGCTCGTTACGACGATCGGATCGTCGAAATCGTCGCCCTCAAGCAGTTGGAGCGTCGCCTGAAACGTCGATTTCCCGCCCCCAAGCAGGGAGACGAACTGCTTGGAGACCGTGTCCCGCGCGCTTGGCCACAGATGTGGCGCCGTATCGGTGGCGAGCACCACGGGAATGATCGGTGGGGGCGTCATTCGAGCGGTGCCTCCGGTCTCCGGGCCATTCTTGATCCAGCAAAAAGCAAAGCAGGAAGCGTGCCGTTGGCCCGCCTCGGCTCACGCGGGCTTTCGAGCTCCTGCACGGATGCTCGCGGCTATCACCGGCTGCTGTGCGCCGAGGGTCGCGGCAACATGCTGCTGGAGTGCCTCGAAGCGGCGGCGCTGCTCCCGCAGGTGGTCCAGCCGGCGCGAAGCTCCCAAAAGCTGCCGCTCGGCCTCCGCGAGGAGTTTCTCCTCCTGGGCATCCCGCCCGCCTTCGCAGGCGGAATCATTGCCGAACAGCCCGACTGCCTGAAACCGCGCCTCGTCAAGCCGCCGCTGAACTCCGGCGGCTTCCGCGTCGATCCCGGCGATTTCCTCGTCGATAGATGCGCGAACTCTGTCGAAGCGCGCTGCATCCGTCGCCAGGTCACGCGTGGCCGCGCGAAATCTCGGCGGCGAGCGGGGGCGGAAGAAGTCGAACAGGGTCAATGCACATCCTCCCGATCACCAGAGTGACGGGAAGGCAAAGTCCGTGCCTTGGAGGGCTCAGCCCTGGGGATCAGCGCAGGTTCAGCTTGGACAGAAGCTGCTGGAATGCTTGCGCGAAGGGCGCAGGTGCCTGCGTCTGGCGCGACTGTCCATATGCGATCAGGACCGCGCCGAGCAGGGCCGAGATGCTGGTGACGGCGGGAACGACCACCAGCAACCAGAACCAGCCCAGCGGCCAGGCCATGATGGCCGCCAGGATACCAACGATCAGGGAGCCGATGATCAGAACTACTGCCATGGCACTTCGCTTCAGCCGGGCAAACGCCGCCCCGAGACTGAGCGCGTGCCGGCCGGTTACCCGTCGGGCCGGTCTCTATGCCAGCCGATCGGCCCGACGTTAAGGCACATTCTCGCTCGCGAAGATAAAAACTTCGGTAAAGGGCTGGAGGTTCAAATGGTCGAGGTATAAAAATACCGAGCATACCCTTGCCCCACCTTCAGCCGTCGATCAGGCAGTTGTTGATGAAGCGCCGGGTGCGGCGCGAGAACTCGTCGGCGGAGAAGCGGCGCGCGTGTGCAGCAATCGCCTCCGGATCGAGTGTCATGCGGGAAAGCCGCTCCACTGCAGCCTCGATGGCCTCGACCGTCTGCGTTTCGAAGAACACGCCGGTCACGCCATCGACGACAGTCTCGGTTGCGCCTCCGCGGCCATAGGCAATGACGGGGCGGCCCGACGCCATGGCCTCGACCGGAACGATGCCGAAATCCTCCTCGCCCGGAAAGATCAGGGCCTTGCAGCGGGCGTAGTGATCCTTGAGCACGCTGAACTGCTGCGCTCCCATGATCGTGACATTCGGGCGCGCAAGGTCCCGCAACTCCGCGAGCATCTCGCCGCCGCCGATCACCACCAGCGGCTGGCCGCTGCGGTTGAAGGCCTCCACGGCCAGCTCCGGCCGCTTGTAGCGCACGAGTTCTCCGACCATGAGGTGGAAATCGCCGATCTGGTCCGCGGGCAGGACCCGGAACGAATCGACATCGACGGGGGGGAAGATCACCTCCGCATCGCGCCGGTAGTAGCGCTTGATGCGCGCCGCGACCGTCTGCGAATTGGCGATGAAATAATCGACGCGCGTGGCCGAGATGGCGTCCCAGTTGCGGATGTAATGCGCCAGAAGTGGCATAAGCATCCGCGTAAAGAACCCCGAGCGATCCCGATACTCGTGGAACATGTTCCAGACGTATCGCATCGGCGAGTGGCAGTAGCAGATGTGAACGGAGCCCGGTGGCGGCACGATGCCTTTCGCCGGGCCGGACTCGCTGCTGATGATGAGGTCGTAGCCGCGCAGGTCCAGCTGCTCCAGCGCGAGCGGCATCAGCGGCAGATAGCGCTGGTAAAGGCGCGGCGCCATCGGCAGGCGGCCGATGAAGCTCGTCGTGATGCGGTGCCGGCCGAGCGTCTCCGACATGGCGGCGGGAACATGCACATGCGTGAAGATGTCGGCATCCGGATAGAGCCGGCACAGCGCCTCGATGACTTTCTCGCCGCCGCGCATGCCGACCAGCCAGTAATGCACGATGGCGACCTTCGGCCGGCCCTCGACCCGAGCGGCTTGCTGCTCCGATACGGTGGTGTCGGTAGGGGCCAGCATGGTCCTATGCCCTGCGGGACTGGATGCAGTTTCGGGCGCGGCGCGCACCGGATCGCGTGGCCGCGGCGGCCTTCCCCGGCCGATGGCGCGCGTGGTCTGCGGCTGCGGGCACCGGCTACCGGCTTCCGCGCTGCCTGAGAACGGCGGGCACCGTCTTCAGGACGATGGTCGCGTCGAGCCAGAGGCTCCATTCGCTTGCATACTGGCTGTCGAGCGCCACGCGCTGCTGGTAGGTGCAGTCGCTGCGGCCGCTGACCTGCCAGAGGCCGGTGAGCCCCGGCGCGACCGAAAAGCAATGAGCGAAGCTCTCGCCGTACCGCTGGATCTCCTCGGGAACGATCGGGCGCGGTCCGACGAAGCTCATCTGGCCGAACAGGATGTTCAGACACTGCGGCAGCTCGTCCAGGCTGGTCTTGCGCAGGAAGGCGCCGATCGCGGTGATGCGGGGATCGTTCGAGAGCTTCTGGTACTGCGCCCATTCGGCGCGCGCCTGTGGGCACGAGTCCAGATGCTCGCGGAGCACCTGCTCGCCATTGAGCACCATGGAGCGGAACTTCAGGCATTTGAACGGCCGGCCGTTCCTGCCGATGCGGGTCTGGACGAACAGGGCAGGTCCGCCGTCGGACAGGCGGATCGCCAGTGCCAGCCCGAGGAGGAGCGGCCAGAGAACCGCGATTGCCAGAAGGGCGGCGGTGCGGTCCAGAACCGTCTTGCAGCGGGTGCACGCCCAACTCGCAAGGGGCAGCGAGCGCGGCCCGATGCCGGGAAGGACAAGGGCGATTTCCCGAAATGGCAGGGACTTCGACATCGAACCTGGACGCCTTCCTTTCGCGGGTTAACGAAGCGTTACCCAGTTTATAGTCGGCCGCAAGTCTTCGATATTGCGATGCACAACATTTGTTCGCACTTTCGCGCAAAAGTATTCGACTGGTTGTCTTTTGAGCATGGCGTGATCGAAACTTGCGCAAGGCGCGTTTGCGCTGATCCAACTGGTTAGCCGCCTGTTCGGTAGCAGCTCTTTTTTGCAGCGCACTCTGGCACCGCTGCGGCCGACATCGGTCGCGCGACATGACGTAAAAGGTCAACTGCGGTAGGGCCTCCGGGGTGGCGGAATTCGCAGGTGTGGATGGGGCTCTCGCGCCGGCACCGACCAGCGGGGGAGCCCGCTGCGTCGCGCGGGGCGCCGCCAAGGAGTGCCAGGATTTCAACCGCAGATTGCCGCTTCCCGCTGCTATGTCATTGGCATGTCAATTGCTTTTCCATCGCCATCAAGCGTCCGTTCCTGCTTCCTGGCGGAGTCGGCAGGCGGGCGACAAAAGCGGTTCGGCTGGATCGAACCGCATTCGGGGGAGGCTATGGCGGCTCGAAAGAGGTCGTGACGATGGTTCATAGGAATCCGAGATGACGACCGTCTCCGTGCTTCTCGCCACCCGCAATGGAGCGCGCCATCTGGAGGCGCAGCTCCAGAGCATTCTCAAGCAGAGCGTGTCGCCGCACGAGCTTTACGTAGCGGACGATGGCTCGACCGACGAGACGCTTCGGATCGTCTCCGACTTCGCCGTGAGGGCGCATTTCCCCGTTCGCATTCGCATGAATACCGAGCCGGAGGGCCAGAGCGACAATTTCCTCGGCGCGGCCATGATGTGCGAGGGCGAGGTGATCGCGCTGGCCGATCAGGGCGATGAATGGCACCCGGAGAAGCTTGAGCGCTGCCTCGATGCACTGATCCGGGAGGACGCATTGCTCTGCGTCCACTCGGCCACCCTGATCGACGAAGGCTCGCACTATCTCGGCTATTTGGGGCAGGGGATTGAACGAAACACGGTCCACGAGGCGCTGGTTCTGCCGCCATGGGGCACGTTCCTCGACATGACGCAGATGTTTCGTCGTGAGCTCCTGTCGTTCATCGATTTCCGCCTCCGCGGGCCCGACGATCTCGTCAGCGATGCGGCGCTTCAGCACGATCGCTGGATCTATTTTCTCGCGCACGGCCTCGGGAGGATCGTGACGCTGTCGCATCCGCTCGCGAGACGCCGGCAGCCGAGAACTGCGCCGCGCGCCGCGCCGAACTCCGTGCTCTGGCGCCAGTCCGGCGGGCAACCCGGCTCGCTGCCGGATCTCCTCGAGCGGCGCCACGCAGCCGCCCTGCATCGCTCGAACCTGCTCGCTCAATTCGCTCTCGAACGCCCGCGGCGCCCGATTGCCGTCCAGGCGCGGATAGCGGCGATCTACTGGCGAAGCCAGAGCGACATCTACACGCTGCGGAAGACGATCCATCAGGCGGCCAGCTTCAGCGAGCGCAATGCGGCGCTGTCGCGCCTTCTTGCCATGGGCACCTATGGCCGTCGGGATGCCGGCATGCTCGGGAGCGCAGAACTGGCAAAGGACCTCGTCGGAGGGGTGCTGCAACTGGCCTTCTCGCGCGGCGGTCGCCGGTCGCTCGACAGGGGTGGGCCGCGTCAGCGGCCGGGCGCGACGCCGGCCGATTCATAGACCTGCACCGTCTCGCGCGAGACGCGGTCGATGGTCAGGATGCCGATATTCGTCTGGCTGCGCTCTTTCCATTGCCGGAGCAGATCGGGGTCGCCGGCAAGCGATGCCAGCGCTTCGCCGAGGCGGTCGGGATTGCTTGGCGGAACCAGGATGCCGGCCTCTCCGTGTTCCAGCAGTTGCGGAATCCCGTCCACCTCCGTCCCGACCATCGCGCATCCGGCCTCGCGGGCCTCCGAGATAACGAGCGGAGCCGGATCGGCATGCGACGGCAGCACGAAAATGTCGGCTCCTGCCATCCACGCAAAGGGATTGGACTGCGCGCCGGTGAAGGTGACTGCCTCGGCGCAGGACATGCCGGCGGCCATGGTCTTGTAGGTCTCGAGATAGGGACCCTCGCCGACGACGTAGAGCTTGGCAGCGGGGATTTTGGCGTGCACGCGGCGAAAGGCCTCCAGCAGATCGGGCAGACCCTTGCGGGGATGCTGGCCGCCGACGAAGAGGATCGAGGGAGAGGGGAGTGCCACCGGCGTGCGATCCGTGGACCGCGACCGCGCGGTGCCGATCGTGCCGTTCAATACGACGCGAATCTTGCGGGCGGGGATGCCGCGCCGCTGCATGGCGGTGCCCACCGCCTTGCTGACGGCGATGACGCGATCGCCCAGGCCCATGAGAATGGCGCTGCGCTCGAACTCGTTGTGTACGGTCGTCACCAGCGGCACGCGGGCGAGCCGGCAGGCAGGCCAGGCCAGAACCGCGCTGGTCATCATGTGGGCGTGGACCACGTCGATCCGCTGGCGGCGGAGCTGGCGGTAGAGCTGGGTGGCGGACCTGGCGAGGGCATAGGGCCGGCGGCGGTGCGAGATCCCGATCGTGCCGATGCCGTGTGCCGCGAGCAGATCGTCGAAATCACCGCCCTCGCTCGCCACGAAGACCTCATGTCCGAGATCCCGCTGGGCACAGGCGAGATCGACGGCCGCGTGAACGTGCCCGTTCAGCCGCCGGGTGTGATTGAGCAGATGAAGGATACGCAAGACGATGTCCCTTCAGTCCAACAGGAGCCGATCTCGGCTTTCCGGGGTGCCTAAGCCGCCGGAACGCTCCGCGCCAGGACGACGCCGCTGATCACGGCGCCAGCCGAACGAAGGATGCGCATGGTCTCGCGCAGTTCGTCCGTCGTGGTCCTGCCTGACGACACGACGACCGCGACGGCATCGGCCAATCGGGCAACCGCCGACGAGCCCGGCGATTCCGACAGGGGCGGCAGGTCGATGATCACATCGCCGCGCGCGGTCGCAGCGTCCAGCAATCGCGCCATCCTCCGGTCCGCGAGGTCGATGGGCCTCGTGCTGGCAATCCCGGCGGAGCGCGCGGGCATAAACAGGATGCCGCTGAGGTCGACATAGGGGACAGCCTCGACAGGCGTGTTGCCCGTGATCGCTTCCACGAGCGAACTGCCGACGCGCGGGGACGGGCCGGCGAGCAGCCGCGGCTCCCGATGCACGTCCGTCTGAATGACGGTCACGCGCTTGCCGAGGGCTCGGTTGAAACGCGCCATGGCAAGGCTGATGGCGGTGGCGCCGACGCCCGGCGAGCAGCCGACGATCGCGATGATATGATTGTCGGTTCCGGCGCGGCCCGGACACGACAGCTTCACGGCGGCGCGGATGTTGGCGATCGCGGCCGCCTGTGCGCCGCTTGGCTTGAGTTCTCCGAGCGATCTCAGCTCATCGAGATGCCAGATCGGCTGTTTCGCCGGCTTGGGAACATCGATGGTGCCGAGCAGGGGGAGGCCTGGCTGCCTCCTGATGTCGTCCGCAGTCCTGATCCGCCGGTCGAGCATGCTTGCCAGCGCGGCCGCGACCAGCGCCGATGTGAAGCCGATTGCCCCGCCCAGAAGGATTAGCAGCGTCGGCCGCGGGGCGGTTGGCGATAGGGGCTTGCGCGCGGCGCCGATCACCCGGGCATCGGCGTCGGGCGTCGGGACGCTCGGCAGGGCGCCTTGCGTGACCGCCGCCGCTGCGGAGCGGGCCTGTTCGGACAGGGAATCCAATCGCCCCTGGACGAATTCCGTTCCGCTCCGCGCCATATCGGCCTTGAACGCGATTGACTGGGCAAGATAGGCGGAGGCCGCGGCATTGGCGACGCGAGGGGCGAGTTCCGCGTCGGATGTGCTGTAGGATATTTCGACGGCGTAGGACTGGCCGATGCGCCGCGCGCTGATGCGTCGCGCGAAGGCGGCGAAAGCCTGGTCGCGGGCATCGCTTGCGCGGTCGGGGGCCGGAGCGGCGGTCCTCTCCCACCCACCAATGCTGCGGACGGTTCCGATCGGGTCGGTGATCGCGCCGCGCAGGCCGCCGATGATGCGAGAGACGAGACCTGGCGGTCCGGGCCGCAGTTCCGGATGCTCGCTCAGGCCCAAGCCGTCGAAAACATCGGCGAGCAGGCGCTCGGACCGGATCACCTGGAGTTCGCTGTCCGCGCGATTGAGATCGAAGCCGGGCGGGCTCTGCGCCTCGCGGGCCGATACCGGGCGGCGCGGCTCCAGAAGAAGCGTCGTCGAGGCGATATAGGTCGGAGGCGTGGCGCGGACATAGGCAATCGCCAGCACGACGCAGAAGGCCGTCCATGCGATGATTTTCAGCAGATGCCGCCGGAACGCCGCGAAAACCGCCGTCAGCAGCGCCAGCGGGCCGTCCTCCACGACATCGCCCGGCTCTGTGGCGGGCCAGGCAAACGCCGACCGGTGATCGGCAATCGGGCCACGGTCCATCATCGCTCGCCCCCTCTGGGCTGAATGCTTGCGGCGCGTTCGGGTTCGACCCGGCCGCGCATGAGATCGATCAGTGCAAGGACGTTGCCACGAAGCCGGCCGCGCCGGTCGATGAACGGCTCCGGCCGCAGCGCCTTCGCAAGGTTGCTGGCGACGTTGCGGGCGATGTGGTCGGCGACCTGAAGCGTCGTCATCGTGCCCTTGCGCAGCATGTAGACGGGGTTGATGACCTGCGAGTAGCCGAGCCGGTCGCCGTGCACCCGGCCGCCCTTGACGCCCATGTGGACGCCGCGCGCCTCGGCGCTCTTGACGAGGCGGCCGCCCCGGCGTGCGAGCGCGGCGGCGAAGTCGCGATCCTCGAGCCAGCCGTACAGGACGAGCCGCTGGTCGAACCGCAATTCGCCGATGCTCGACGCCCGGAACGCCATGTTGCAGCCATAGGGGCTGTAGGGCTCGATCCAGTGCCAGCGGTTCGCCGGAGTTTCCGCCTCGACGATGGAGACGGCCTGCCGAAAGCCGATGCCGGGTCCCTTGATGCCGTCGGCCAGCACCCATCCCGTCAGGCCGACCACGCCGGGATCGCGCGCGAAGGCCTGCGCGGCAGCCGCCAGCCAGTCCTTGTGCGGGACGAAATCATCGTCGAAGAAGGCCACCATATCGATGCCCAGGGGCAGGGCGGCGATTGCGGCGTTCCGCTGGTTCGGGAGCCCCTTCGGGCCGGCAACGACCTTGACCCGCGGGTCGTCGACGAGGCTGCCGGCATCGCTCGTCTCGGCACAGGAGACGATGACGCATTCGGGTTTCAGGCTCTGGGTGTCGAGAAGGTATCGGACGCTGGCGGTGACCACGTCGGGCCGTCCGAGCGTCGCCACGACGACCGCAGCCCTGATCTGATGCGTTGCGGGCTCTGGCCGCTTCGTCAGCTGGCGCGGCTCCTGCATCAGTTCGAGATAGCCGGCGGCGGTGGCGGACCATGAGAAAAGGCTCACGCGCTCGCGCCCGCGCGCGCTGAGCTCCGCTCTCAGCTCCCGCTCGGCCGCCAGCCGGCGGATGTGGCGCAGCCAGTCAGCGGGCTCGGCCGGCGAGGCAAGGAGGGCGGCGCTGCCGCAGATTTCCGGCATGCTCGCGCGGTCGGACGAGACGACCGGACAGCCGCGTGCCATGGCTTCGATGATTGGCAGTCCGAACCCTTCGGTCCAGGAAGGGAAGGCCAGGCAGAGTGCGCGATCGAGCAGGAAGGCGAGGTCGTCGTCGCTGACCCGGCCGGCCAGGCGCATGTTCGGGGCGGCCCGTAGCTGGTCATCCGCGAACAGCCCCGCGCCGCCTCCGGCGATCACGACATCGATGCCCGCTGCATCGAGATCGGGGGCGATGTCGGCGAGCAGCTTCATGTTCTTGTGCCGCGCGCGCGAACCGATGGCGAGCACGAAGGGCCGGTCCATTCCAAAGGCGCCCGTCGCGCCGAGAGCCGACCGCGAAGCGTCCCAGGCGAGCGCGTGTTCATGGCCGTTCGGCAGCACCGCGATGCCCGATGCAGCTACGCCCAGATGGTGCGCGAGGCTTCGCGCGGACGCCTCGGAAACGGTCGCAAGGCGCGTCGAACGCCGGGCGATCAGGGGGAGCAGGACGCGGTACGCCGTGCGGAAGGCGCGGCCGTAGCTATCGGGAGCCTTGAAGACGTTGGCGTCGTGGATACAGACCACCTGATCGCGCTTCCACGCCGGGGCCATGTTGCCGAGGTTCAGCAGGCGCCCGCTCCACGCGGCAGGCAGCGTCATCTGCTCCCAGATCTGTCCGCCGGTCTTGCCGGCCTCGACGAGCGGCATGGCCTCCAGCGCGGGATCGGGCGCGCCGCGCGGTGCGATGATCGGCGCGGAAGTGCCGGCCGCCCGCAAGGCCTCGTCGAGCGCCAGGATCGTGTTGCGGGCGTAGCGCTGGACGCCGGTGACCGGCTGCGTCAGGAACCGGCCGTTGACCGCGAAGCTCGGACGACCGCTCATGCGAAGCTCCTCCGCGCGAAGGCCGCCTGAATTGCTGCCGATTGGGCCATCGGCTGCGCCGCGCAGAGGCCCGCGAGCATCTGGAAATAAAGCCCCTGATCGATGACGGGCCCCATCAGCAGATCGCCGAGGATCAGGCCGAGGCAGGCGTTTCGCGCCGCCAGCTGCATGTCCGACGTCGGGGACAGGGGCGGGGCGCGCCGGGGCAGCAGCGCCGTGGCGAGAAAGGCGGTGTAGAGAAGGGCGCCGGGAATGCCGACGCTGCCGAGGATCGCAAGGGCGAAACTCGATGCGCGCATCGTGCCGAGGCCGACGCCGAAGCCCCAGCTGTCGATGAAATTCTGCCAGGCGAAAGTGTTCCAGGAGCCGCGCTCGATCCCGGAATCCGTCGAGGGTTTATCCAGGACGGTCATGTTGAGATAGTCCATGAGGAACGAGGCGAGGCCGCGATCGAGAGCCAGTACGCCCAGTGCCATCAGGCCCGCGACGGGGGCCAGGAGCACGGCCATCGAGCTGAACCGGCGGTCGCGGTGGACCCCGCAGCGTATCAGCGCCGTTCCGTAAAGCAGGAGCACGACGAAGGGAGCGGCGACGACGCCGGTCGTCGAGGTGGAGGCCAGGAGCATCAGAAGCGAGATGGCGGCGACCCAGCCGGTGAGCAGCGGGCGGTAGCCGCAAAGCCAGAGCGTGCCGGCGAAAGCGAATGTCCCGAGCGTCGTTCGCGCGAACTGCGAGGCTTCGGTGAACGATCCCACGGTTCGCTTGATGCCGGCGACCTCGACGTCGATGTGAAGCGTGTAGCGGGCGTTGCGTATGAAGCTCAGGATTTCCTGCGTGCCCGTGAAGTAGGTGCCGAGATCGAGGACCGCGAAGACGATGTTGCCGATCGCGCAGGCGAGCAGCCCCGTCAGCACAGCCTGAAATCCCGCCGGCGTGGAGGCAACGGCAACGGTGACGGCGAAGCAGAGAAGATTGGCGAACAGATAGACGCTCTGCGTCAGGTTGCTGGAAACCGGGCCGAGGGGCACGGTCGAGCCGGTATCGTCATAGCTCGTCATTCCCAGCGGAATGATCTCGCTCGCCCCCGCAAACAGCCTCGGAAGCAAATAGGCGCTGGCCACGCCATACAGGACGAGGCAGGCGAACCAGAAGGCGGGTTGCCCCGGGCGGAGCGCCCGGAGCGCAAGGACCGCCTCGCGATTCTGCGTGAATACCGAAGCAGCCACGATCAAGAGCAGCACATGAGCCGGCTGGATGTTCGCGGCGCCGATGAGCAGGGCGGCCGAGGCCCCAAGCAAGGTCGAGAAGGCAAGCGCCACCACGCGCGCCTTCATGCCGGCGAACAGGCACAGTACGCCGACGACGACGGTGACGATGCCGATGGGTTCGATCATCGGTCGTCGTTCCGCTCGCGCCGGCCCCAGGGTTCCGGGGCGATTGCCGACGAAAAGCCGAACACTGGCGTCATGCCATCTACCGCGCGCGGGCCAATGAAAGCGGCGCCGAACTCAAGGTGGTCTCCCAGGGGCTGCTGGCCGAGGTCGATGCACTGCCGGCGCGGCGCGCGGAGCTGCGCCTGCCGTTTGTCAGCTTGGGCCAAGCGAAATTCGGGCCACCTTATGGATTCCTCTGGGGAAGCGCCTGGACGACCGGCAGTATGACCGCGACACGCTCAATGTTACCGGCGTGATCTGCAGAAATTCCGGCCACCTGCCCAGATTTGCGCCAGTGTTCAGGATGGGTGAGCGTCACAGAGGGCAGCGAGTGATCGCCTTGGCCGTCATGGCAAGCGCTGAGGGGTCGGGGTTCCGGCAAAGAAGCGCGACATCGGCCTGCGCCACCACGAGCGGTTCGCGTGTCTCGCGGCGGCAGCTATGCCCGCGGTCAGCGCTGCCGCGTGCTCATGCACGACGTTCTCGATGCTGAACTTCTCGACGTAGCGCTTTCTGAAGTCGGCGTGCCGACGCTCGGCCGCGATCGTGTCGTGGTAGCGGACCATGGCCTGCAGGAACGATGCGTTGTCGCCGATTGCAACCAGCTGGCCGATCCGGTCGTCGACGATGATGTCGCTGGGGCCGAACTCGCAATCGAAGGCGATGACAGGCAGCCCGAAGCGCAGCGCCTCGCAGATTGCCAGCGACCAGCCCTCCCACCGGGCGCCGGAAAGGAAAACGTCGCTGTTGGCGAGCGGGACCGCGGGGCTGTCGGGATGGTGGTCGAGGCTGACTTTGCCCTCCAGCGCGAGTTCCCTGATCAGCGCCTTCAGCAGTTCCTCGTCGGTGCCATAGCCGACGAGGCTCAGGCGGGCGTTCGGGCGCAGCTTCAGAAGCTCGGCGAAGATCCGGATCAGGATGTCCTGACCCTTCTGGAAGGCGAAGCGGCCGACGCAGACGAAGCGAACCGGATCGTCCACCGGCCGTGCCTCGGCCACCACCGGCTCGAAGCGCCGAGCGGGATTGGGCACCCAGACGTGGCCCCGGTCGCTGGGATAGTCCTGGGCGAAGGCGGCGAGCTGGCGGGGCGAGGTCCCGAAGACGATGGCCAGGCGCGCGAGCACGATCCACCGCATCAGAAAGAACATGACCGCAGCCTTGCGCGAGCGCTTCTCCAGCCGCGGATTGCCATGGAGATGCATGGCGAAGGGGCGTCGCAGGCCGATCATGCAGAACCAGAAGAGGGCGGTCGGCTCAACCTGCGGAATGACGATCAGGCTGTAATTCTCCGATGCGAGCAGGTTCCGCACGTTGCGAATGAGGTTCGCCCGCCCCGGCTGGGCCCTGATGACCTTGGTGTAGTTGCGCTCGGCATCGACGATCTGCGCGTAGGCCGTCGTGTAGAGGACGTGGATGCTGAACGTGTCGCGGTACTGCGCGGCCAGCTCGTCGCATATGCTGTCGATGACCCGTTCCATGCCGGCGAAGGTGGTCGTCTGCGGAACGATGTAGAGAACCTTGTGCATCAACGCGCTTCCGATCCGTTGATTTTCCCTGCAACCGTCATGCCGCCGCCTGCGGCCGACGATCTGTCGAAACCGGCTACTTCACGTAGTGCCGATAGGTTCGGCCGATGCTGGGAATGATCTCCCGCAGAACCGCCTTGATCCCGAGGGCCTTGCCGCTTTGCCGGAAGCGGAAATTCTCGATGCAGGCTCGCATCACGCGCTCGGGATAGACGCCGGAGAACAACGGGATGAGGCCAGCCTCGGCGAGGCGGCCGTGAAGGTAGCTGCCCTCGGGCGGGGCAAATTCCTTCCAGTATCCGATGCTCGTCAGGATGTTGTTGAACAGGTGGATCGTGGCCGCGGTTTCGCACTTCCTGCGGCACTCCTCGTAGTGCTCCGGAAGCAGCAGCTTCCACATGTCGTAGTGCTCGACGGGGTAAAAATATGTGTGGTCGTAGATCTCGAATGTCGCGCCCTGCCGCTTCATGACATCGAAGATCAGGGCAGGCCCGGTCTCGCCCCACCGCAACTCCCTGTCGAGCTTGGTTTCCATCGTCGCGAAGACCTCCTTCATGAGGTCCTTGTCGGAGATGTAGAGAACCGCGCCATTCAGGCCGCCCTGTTCTTCCCTGACGATGATGTCCTTGTGCTGCGGCATCGGGGCATCGGCGATCATCAGGAGGTCGACGTCGATCCAGACGAGATCGGCCTTGCGGATCATCTCGTAGCGGAACAGGTCCGAGAAGTGCGACAGGTCCGGGCGGCCGCCATAGCGGACGCGGGAGACCATCGCCTCCGGAACGATGGTGGCGGCGTCGGCTGCGCTCACTCCCTCCGGCAGGTTGGAAATTGGTTCGTAGGAGAACAGCCGGACGGGATAGCCATGCCGTACGAAGGACGACAGGCAGGCGCGGTCGAGCGCGCTCAACCCGCCGCGCGCCCAGAAAGCACCCAGCCCTTTCGACCTGAAGAGATCCGGCATGGTCGGCCCTCAGCCTTTCGCGGTCGTGAGCGGGGCAGCGGCTCCGACCGGGCCGCTGGCCTTTCCGGCACCGACAGGCGAGGCGGCTTCACGACGCAGAATCTGGAACGCCTGCTCGTAGGCCTTCGCCATGCCGAAGCGTGGTGACCAGCCGGCCGCCTTGATCTTCGCGTTCGGAAATCGCATGCGCCATAACGGGTTGCGGAGGGGCAGGGAGCGAAACCGCAGGGCATCGTGAAGCCAGTCGCCGAAGCCCGGCACCTTCACGAAGCGGAACCTCTCGTCGCCCGTGACCGCGAAGGCCTTGCGCATGAAGTCGGCGTGGGTCGGCTCGGCGAATTCGTCCTCGGAGAGGTTGAACGTCTCGACGGTGCCAGCGGAAAGCCTGCCGGAAAGGCCTCGCTCGATGGCCCAGATCGCCGCGTCGGAGACATCGCGATCATAGATGTGATGGGCATGGCGGTGCGCGGCGAGATAGCGCTTGACCCGGCCCCAGTCGCGAATGCCGACGAGCTGGTCCGGATTGACGACGACGGTGGGCCGCAGAACCACGTAGGGGACAGCCACCGCAGTCTCGCGGATGGCAATCTCGCCGGCCAGCTTGGTGCGACCGTATTCGCGCACGTAGTCGAGCGCCCAGTATTCCGAGGCGACGTCCCGGTCTGGCGTCAGCACGGGGGACGTCTCGGTCATCTCGCGGGCAAGCCCGCTGCCATAGACCGAAACCGTGCTGACGTAGCAGAAGGCCTTGACCCCGGCGCGCTCGGCCGCCATCGCCAGCAGCCGCGTCGCCTCCACGTTGACCTGCCGCATCACTTCCTTGCGGCCGAGCTCGGCGGCGAGATGGATGACGGCGTCGCACCCGGAGACGATGTCGCTGTAGTCGGTCGCGGTCGCGAGATCGACAACGCGCCATTCGACTGTGTCGCCGGCGGTTTCGGGCGGCGTCCGCGATGTCGTCGCCCGCACCCGATAGCCTCGCTCGACGAGGTCGGCCACGACGGTGCGGCCGATCCGTCCCGTGGCGCCGGTGACAAGGATGCGTCCCTCCTGCCGGCGGCCCGATATGGAGGGTATGGCGCGACGGGAATTGAGCTCCTTCAACCGGTCGGCCGTCCTGAGGGCCAGTGCCACGATCATCTGGGTCGGGTTGCAGTGACTGGCGGTGGGGAAGACAGAACTGCCGGCGACGAACAGGCCCTCCACGCCATGAACCTGGCAGTCGCGATCGACGACACCATGCGCGGGATCGTCGGACATGCGCGTGGTGCCCGTCGGGTGGGCGACGTCCACGAACGATATCGGCATCGTGCCGCCATCGCGGACCCAGTCTGCGAGGACCGGTGCTCCAAATCCGAGCCGGCCGCATTCCGCTGCCACCAGCTCGGCCATCCGCCGCATGGTGCGCGATTCATCGTCATGCACCCGCCAGTCCGTGCGCGGCAGGCGCTGGCCGAGCCAGTCCCGCTGGTCCGAGAGGGTGATGCGACTGTCGGGGTCGGGCCGCTGTTCGCACATACAGACCAGTTCGAGGGCGTCGAGGGCGCGCGGGATGCCGTTCCGGTCGACGAAATATTGCTTGAGGCCGCGACCGAGCATGCCGGCATTGGCGGCGATGAGGCGGATGTCCTCGGGCAATCGCGGCTTGCCACTGAAGGTCCGCCGGATCGCGTCCCACGGATCGCGCTCCGACAGGACTTCGCCGAGCCACGCCGCGCAGTTGAGCAACTCCTCTTCGCGCTGGATCTCGGGGGCGAGGCGCATGCCGACCCGAAACAGGTGCTTTCGGATATTGAACCGCCCGAAATAGCGTTGCAGCGCCTCCGACCCCTCGGTCGAGAAGGAAGCAGTCGGCCCCCGCAGATGGTCCATCAGGTAGCGGCCGACCATGTCGCGGTCGTTGCCCAGCCCCCTGGGCGAGTGGCTGTCGGAGCAGAGCAGGAGGCGGGCATTCTCGATGCCGCCCGCGCACAGGATGACGGCATTCGCCTTCAGCACGCGTCGCCGCTTGTCGGGCCCGGCATATTCGACCCCGGAGACGGCCCCGCCCGATTCCACCGTGTGGATTTGCAGGGCCGTGGCACCGGTGACGACCAGCGTGTTCGGGCCGCCCCAGCGCTCTACGTGGCGGCCGAAGCGCATATATTCGAAGGGGTAGGATTCCTCCGGGTCGCGGCTGAACTGCCAGATGATCGGCGCCAGCAGACCGGGATCGGGAAGGGGCGGCATGGGCCTGCCGGCGATCGCCCAGAAGTCAGGACCGTTGAAGCCGGTGCCGACCGTCAGTCCGAGATGGGCGGCGGAGCGGTCGAGGTAGGGCTCGATGGTCTCGAAATCGATCGGCCAGCCGGAGGCCGGAACCCATGGCCTGTCCTGAAGATCGATCTCGTCGAAGGGCGCACAGCGACCGCCCCAGGTGTGGGAACTGCCCCCGAGAATCCGGTTGCGCACCGCCCACTGGTCCGCCTGACGCGGCCGGCCGACATCCTCGACGGCATTCAGGAGGTCGGCTTCCGGCAACCGGACCGTGCCGCCGCTCTCCAGCACCGTTATGCGCAGGCCGGTCGCGCCGAGTTCGCGGACGATGGAGGCCCCGGCGGGCCCGGTTCCGATGATGCAGATATCGCATGCGACGAGTTGGGAGGGCAGGTCGTCCCCGAGACCAGCCAGATCCACGATGGCCATGAATTCACTCGCCTTTCACGTCGGTGCCGCGCGCGGAGAAGGAAGGCATGTTTCGGGGATGTCCTCGCCGTTCATTGGTACACGCGCATCCAGTCGATCTTCAGATGCGCGGTCCGGTCTTCCGCCCGCAGGGGGCTGGGAAACGGAACGTCGGTGCGCAGGGCGAGGGTCAGCAGCGGCCAGAAGACATCGTTGTCGCGGTCGAGCTGGCTCGCGCGGCCCATCGTCCAGACTGCCGGCCGGCCATTGGTGCCGATGACCAGCTTGCGGTCGAAATAGAGCGAGCAGCGCGCGCCTTCGATCAGGACGCCATAGAGATGATAGCCCGCCGTCAGGTCGACACCCGGACGGACGCCCGCGCCGTCATGCCGCTCGTCCGGCGGCCCCCATTCGTGGAGGTAGGCGCCATACTGGTCGTGTTCCCAGCCCTTGTGCTCGACGATGTCGATCTCGATGCTGGTGGTCGATCCCAGAATGCTTTCCTTGTTCAGAAGCCAGAACGCTGGCCACGTCAGTGGATGCCGCGGAAACCACATCCGCGCCTCGAAATAGCCCTCGCGCCAGCCCCGCATGACGGTGCCGTCCGACCTCGCCGTCTGGATGTTTCCCGAGACCCACTGAAACTCCGGCAGGTTGTTGCCGTAATAGTTGGTCACGTTCATCGGACGGCCGATATATCTGGCGGTGATCTGCAGCGCCTTGCCGTCGCTGGCCGCGGCATCGTCGATGATCGCGTAGGGGTTGAACCCTGCTTCACCGGTCCATCGCGACAGAGCGGCGCGTCCATAATGGCCCTGCGGCGCTGTGCTGGCCTTTGGGCCCGCATTCCACACCGAGGTGTCGATGGCGGTGAAATTCTCGTCGAAGACCGGTGTGCGGTTCTCGGTGGGGTCACCGGCCGGATCGCCGCCGCTTGCAAAGCCGCGAAAGCTCGATCCCGCAGGCAGGGCGACGCCCATGCCGGCCGCGAGCAATGCGCGCCGTGTTGTCGCCGTCGCCATGTTCATCGGCGCGTGAAACCTCACACTGATCCAGAACCGACTGCCAGCGTTCGAACCGCAGGTGGCCGAACTCCTGCGGAAGGTTGAGCAAGTCTCGGGCCAGCGCAGCTTTCGTCTGCGCCGGTTGCTTGCAGAAGCTGCCTCTGGAACTGCGGTGCTCTTGCGAAAACCCCGTGGGAAAAGGGGTGCGGCGGCCACCATGCCCAGGCGAAACGGAACCGATTGTGAAACTCTGGGAGCTGGCCAGACTCAGATGTTCGCCATCGCGATCGCCCAAGACAGTGGCCCTGCGCCGCATTTTTCAGCAGAAGTTGGTTTCGGAGGTAAGTTCTTCTATCGTCCAAAAGGCAATAAATGCGACAGGCATGATCGCAATATTTTTCGACGCCGCTTTTATTGGGAGTGAAATATACTTCAACGCACAGTATAAATTATTGTGCGAGACAATTTGACGCAATTGTAAGGAGGATATTACGCTTCTAGCGCGTCAATATACCATTACAATTCTTCCTGCCGCAGCGTTAAGATGTGCGTTACGCAAAGATATGTTCGCCGGTGCGGCGAGCACCAGATGACGAGCAAACCCCGGGCCAGTTCTTGTCCAGCGCCGCAGCCCATCCGTCATTGCAGCAATATGAGGGGTTCGAACTCCTGCGCGGAGTTGCGGCTGCCAATGTGGTCGTGTTCCACTTGTCGAGCCGGCTCGATATGGGCGGTCTATTCTATCACGGCTATCTCGCAGTCGATCTCTTCTTCGCCCTGAGCGGCTTCATCATCGACAAGGCCTATGGCAGGCGGCTTGCCGATGGCTCGCTGACGGCGCGCGGCTTTGCCGAGGTCCGGATCATCCGCCTCTATCCGATGATCCTGCTCGGTCTGCTGATCGCGGCCGCCGTCGATCTCTTCAGAGCCGGAGGCTTCTCGTTCGCCGAGCACGCGTGGAATGTTTTCGTCGCGGCTGCCTTCGGCATGTTCCTCATCCCCATCCTGTGGCGGACCACGCTGGAGCACGTGATCTTCCCGCTGAACGGGCCGCTCTGGTCGCTGTTCTTCGAAGGATTTGCCAATGCTGTCCACGCCATCGTCGCCAAGGCGCGGACCAGCACGGAGATCTTCACGTCGCTGATGATCGCGAGCTTCATCGCCGTGGTGGCGGGAGCTGTTCATCACGGCGGAATCAATTTCGGCGACCATCCCGACAATTTCCTGCTGGGATTTCCGCGCGTGCTTTTCTCCTATTGCGCGGGTGTGCTGATCGCCAGGAAAGTGGAGCGCGGCATAGCCGTCAGCAAATGGACGTGCGCGATACTCGTATCGCTCATGTTCGCGATTCCGAAGATGTCGCACATCTACAATGCGGTGCTGGACGTCGCCTTTGTCGCAATCGTATCGCCGGCAATTCTTCTTTGCCTGATGCACCCGAGAAACAATACAGGTGACCTCTTCTCGCGCATTTGCGGGGAAGTGTCCTATCCGATGTACATGATCCATTACCCGATCGTCAGGGCGGCGGGAGCCGTGCTTCGGAACCTGCCGCTATCGCCGATCATGAACATCGCGGCAGCGCTATTGATCACCTTCGGCATCGCGGTGGCGTCGTGGCTCGTCTTCAAGTTCTTGGACGTGCCGATCCGGCGGTGGCTGCGTGCGCCGGGCGTACCGCGACCTCCAGGTGGGTACCTGCGCCCTTCCGGCGATGAAGCGTCGGCCCCAGCGCGCGTTGCTGCGGATCGGGTTGCGGCACGCCGCCAAGCGAGATCGGACTGACGGAGACGGCGGCAAGCGTCTGGCCGCGTCCGTTTCGCCGCTTGCGCCACCCTCTGCGGGATCCCGGCGGCGAGCGGCGAGGGGGCTGTCATCGTGTCGTCACATAAATCCATAATTCTGGATGCATGGATGAAATCGAAGCGATAGCGGCCCTGTCGGCCTTGGCGCAGAGCACCCGGATGGCGACGTTCCGGCTGCTGGTCGAACGCGAGCCGGACGGCATTCCCGCCGGCGAGATGGCACGGCTCGCCGGCGTTCCGCAGAACACGATGTCGGCGCATCTCGCGTCGCTGGCGCGTGCGGGGCTCGTCTCCGCCGAGCGACAGGGCCGCTCCATCATCTACCGCGCCGATCTCGGACGGTTTCGCGAGGTGATGACCTACCTCGTGCGGGATTGCTGCGGTGGCCATCCCGACATCTGCGTCCCGCTGGCTGCCGACCTCGTTCCCTGCTGTCCGCCCAAGGCTTTAGCGTGACCGGCTCTCCCATGACTGTTTCGCCCTCCAACGTCCTCTTCCTTTGCACCGGCAACACGGCTCGCTCGGTGCTGGCCGAGAGCATCCTGCGCAAGGACGGCCTTGGCCGGTTCGACGCCTACTCGGCCGGCAGCCAACCCAAGGGCATGGTCAATCCCTTCGCCCTCAAGGTTCTTGCCGCAGAGGGCTATCCGACGGATGGCCTGCGCTCGAAGAGCTGGCGGGAGTTCTCCGGCCCGCATGCACCGGGCATGGATTTCGTCTTCACCGTTTGCGACAGCGCGGCGGGCGAGGCCTGCCCAATCTGGCCCGGCCATCCCATGACGGCGCATTGGGGCATTGACGACCCGGCCGCGGTCGAAGGCAGCGACCTGGAGAAGGAGAGGGCGTTCCTGACGGCCTTCCATCGCCTGAAGAACCGCATCGGTCTTTTCCTCGCGCTGCCCATCGAGAGCCTCGATCCGGCGGCTCTGGCAGCTCGCGTCAGGGCCATCGGCGCCATCGATGGCGCAGCCGGGAACGCCGCTCAGTGACCGTTCCGTTCGGTCTGCCGCGGCGTCTCGCCGTCGAGGCGCTCGGCACGGCAATTCTGGTCGCGACCGTGGTCGGATCGGGCATCATGGCCGAAAATCTTACCCGGGACATGGCCCTGGCCCTGCTTGCCAATACGCTGCCGACTGGCGCCATCCTCGTCGTGCTCATCACCATTTTCGGACCGGTATCGGGCGCTCATTTCAACCCCGCGGTCACGCTGGTCTTTGCTCTGCGGAAGGAGCTGACCCCGCCGGAGGCCGGCGCCTATGTCGCCGCCCAGATCGCCGGCGGCATTGCCGGGACCGTCGCAGCTCACCTGATGTTCGCGCTGCCGGTGCTGGACCTGTCGCTGAAGGCGCGCACCGGGTTCCCGCAATGGCTGGGGGAGGCGGTGGCCGCCTTCGGCCTTGTCACCGTGATCCTCGGCGGGCTCAGGAACGCCCGGCCGTCGCTCCCCTGGCTGGTCGGCCTCTACATCACTGCCGCCTACTGGTTCACGTCCTCGACCTCCTTCGCCAACCCCGCGGTCGCCATCGCCCGTTCGCTGACCAATACATTTGCGGGCATCCGGCCTCTCGATCTGCCGGGCTTCATTGCCGCCGAACTGGCAGGCGCGCTGCTGGCGGGCGCCTTTGCCATATGGCTGTTTCCCAGAGCGGAACCGCAGGTCCGCTGAGCGGCGCTGCAATATTTCTATTATTCTAGAAATACAGTTGACGGGCGGCCCTTGGCCGGGCACGCTTGCCGCCATGATGATCGATGATGCCGCTGCGCGACTGGAGGCCCTGGGCAATCCCACGCGCCTCAGGATCTACCGCTCGCTGGTGCGGGTCGGCCATGCCGGCCTGAGCGTGGGCAAGCTGCAGGCGAGCCTCGACATCGCCGGCTCCACTCTCTCGCACCACATCAAGGCGCTGGCGATCGTCGGCCTGATCGCCCAGGAACGGCAGGGTACGACCCTCATCTGCAGGGCCAATTACGAGATGATGCGCGGTCTGGTCGATTTTCTGGTGGCCGAGTGCTGCGTCGATGCCTGTGCGTGCGCCCCGGCCGAGGCGGCGCAGTTTTAGCGTTCCGGCGAAGAACTGCATGGATCAGCGGAGCAAAGCATGACGCCGATGGCAAGGACGGTGGCGGTGATCGGTGCGGGGCCTGTCGGCCTTGCGGCTGCGGCTCATCTTCTGGAGCGCGATCTGGAGCCGGTCGTGCTGGAGGCAGGTCCCGAGGCCGGCCATGCCGTGCGGCAATGGGCGCATGTGCGGCTGTTCTCGCCCTGGGAGTTCAACGTCGATCAGGCGGCCGGCCGGCTTCTGGCGGCTGCCGGGTGGAACGGCCCCGATCCCCAGCACTTCCCGACCGGGGCGGAGCTGATCGAGAACTACCTGAAACCCCTCGCGGAGCGGACGCCGCTTGCCGGCGCGATCAGGACGCACAGCCGCGTCACCGGCATCAGCCGCGCCAGCTTCGACAAGGTGAAGTCGCGGGGCCGCGAGGCGGCTCCCTTCGAGGTGCGCTACCAGAATGGCGAGGGCCCGCGGTCGCTGCTGGCGGATGCCGTGATCGATGCTGCCGGAACCTGGAGGACGCCCAATCCTGCCGGCGCCAACGGCCTGCCGGCCGCCGGCGAACGGGAAGCGGCCGAGCGGATCGCCTACGGCATGCCCGATGTGCTGGGCGCCGAACGCGGGCGCTATGCCGGCAGGCGGGTGGCGGTGCTCGGCGCCGGCCATTCGGCTGTCGGGACGGTGATCGACCTGGAGCGGCTCGGGCGCGACGAGCCCGGCACGCAGGTCGTCTGGATCATCCGCGGCGACGACATTGCCAAGGCTTTCGGGGGCGGCGCCAGCGACGCGCTGGCAGCCCGCGGCGAACTGGGCTCGATCGCCGCCGGGATCATCCGGCAGGGGCGGGTCGAGGTTCATAGTGGCTTCCGCGTCTCACATATCGGCCTCGACGGCGAGGGCCTGCGGATCGGTTCGGGTGCCGACGGCAGGGTCGTGCGCGCCGACCGGCTGATCGTCGCTACCGGCTTCCGGCCGGACCTCAGCTACCTGTCGGAACTGCGCGTCACGCTCGATCCCGCTCTTGACTGCCCGCCCTTGCTGGCGCCGCTGATCGATCCGAACGAGCATAGCTGCGGCACGGTTCGGCCGCATGGCGCCCGCGAACTCGCCCAGCCCGAGCCCGGCCTCTATCTCGCGGGCATGAAGTCCTATGGCAGGGCTCCGACCTTCCTGATGCTGACGGGCTACGAGCAGGTGCGCTCCATCGCGGCCGAGCTGGCCGGCGACCACGAGGCCGCCCGCAGGGTGGAGCTGGTCCTGCCGGAGACGGGCGTGTGCAGCCTGCCGCGCAGCGCAGATGAAACCGCCGGCTGCTGCAGTGCGCCGGCCGTCGAGGCCGAGGCGGTCGGGCAAGTCGTCGCGCGCGGCTGCGGCTGTGCCGGCGGGCGGGCAGCCTGATCGACAAGCCGGCAAAACATCAACGACGAAGAGGGCGGATGCGATATGGCGCTGCGAGGACGGGCGCTCGTCGCGGCTAAGTGCATCGGGCAGGTCGGCAACCTCGTCCCACGCATGGTAGTGCAGGCCATCATGGCCCAGCACCACCATGTGCGGGACAGGCGGGGCTGATGGCCGGCGCCCACGCGTTCGGCTACACGATCGCGATTCCGATACTGGCGAGGCTCACCGACCGCGCTGCGCCACGGCCGCGGCGAAGCGGCATGAGGGTGCGGGTGGTAGCGGACGCTTCTGCGGCCGATTGAGCCGCAGCGTGAAGGCTGCAACCCGTTATGGCATCACGAACCGGGCCGAGACCGAGTGGTTGTGGCCGTCGCGGCCGGAAATGACGACGCGAGCGCCCTTGGCGAGCGGCGCCTCAAGCCGGCCGGTGAGACGGTTCGGGCCGTTGGCAGCCAAGGCGACGTTGATGGTCCGGCCCGCGTCCTGGACCACGGCCCGGACGTTGGCGCCCTGGACCGCCGTGACCTTGCCGTCATCCAGCAGGTAAACGCTGATTTCGGTTGGCGCGACGACGAGTTCCACCTGATGGTCTGCGCTGCCTGCGAGCATGCCGCCATTCGGCCCGGTGCGCTGGGCGATCGCGGAGCCGGTGGCGACCGTCAGGGCGAGGGTCGCGGCAAGAATGATCTTCTTCATGGGCTTGGTTTCCTTTGCTGGGGGTCAGTAGGCGTCGGCGACAGATGCGCCGGCTAATGATTGCTCATCGCGCCGGGCGAGCAGGGCTTCGAGCGGCTTGCGGCCGAACTTCAGGAACAGGACCGGGGTGAGGAACGTGTCGAGCAGGGTCGCCGAGACGAGCCCGCCGAAGATGGTCACGGCCACGGGATGAAGTATCTCCCGGCCCGGCTCGCCCGCCCCGTACAGCAGCGGAACGAGCGCAAGCCCGGCCGATAGCGCGGTCATCAGGACCGGAGACAGCCGTTCGAGCGAGCCGCGTATCACCAGATCGCGCCCGAAGCTCTCGCCTTCGTAGAGCGCGAGGTTGATGTAGTGGCTGATCTTCAGGATGCCGTTGCGGGCGCTGATGCCGGCGAGCGTGATGAAGCCGATCATCGAGGCGACCGAAAAGGACTGGCCGGCCAGCCAGAGGGCGGTGACGCTGCCGATCAGCGCGAGCGGGATGTTGGTCAGGATGATCGCGGTAAGGACGGCCGACTGGTAGCGCGAGTAGAGCACCATGAAGACCAGCGCCAGCGAGACCAGAGACAGCCCGCCGATGACCAGGGTTGCCTCCTCCTGGGCCTGGAACGTGCCCTCGAGACTGGTTCCATAGCCGCGCGGCCATTCGGTTTCGGCGAGGATGCGCCTGACATCCGCGACGATCGCCGCCATGTCCCGCTGGCCATCGCCGTTGGCGGAGACGACGATCCGGCGCTGGCTGTTCTCGCGCAGGATCTGGTTCGGCCCTTCGCCTTCCTCCACGCTGGCGATCAGGCGAAGCGGCACGAAGCCCTTCGGCGTCGGCACCAGCAGGTTGGCGAGGCTCGTGGTCGAGCGCTCGTCCTCGGCGAGCCGGACGACCACGTCGAAGCGGCGGTTGCCCTCGACGATCTGGGAGACGACGCGGCCGTTCGACAGGCCCTCTAACGCGTCCGTGATGGCCGCAGGCGTGATGCCGTAAAGCGCGGCCCGCTCGAAGTCCGGCGTGATCCTGAGCTGGGGGATCAGCACCTGCTTCTCGGTGTTGAGGTCGACCAGACCCGGCACCGACTGGAGGCGGGACTGCAGGTTGGCCGCAAGCGTCCGGAGGACGTCGAGGTCCTCGCCGAAGATCTTGACCGCCAGCTGAGCCCGCACGCCGGACAGCATGTGGTCGAGACGATGCGCGATGGGCTGGCCGATGGCGACGCCCACAGGCAGAACCGACAGGCGCGCCCGGATATCGGCGAAAACCTCGTCCTTGGTGCGGGCAGACCGGGCGAGGGCGACGTCGATCTCGGAATTGTGGACGCCCTCCGCATGCTCGTCGAGCTCCGCGCGGCCCGTACGACGGCCGACGCTGCGCGCCTCCGGGACATGCATGATCAGCCGCTCGGCGATGGCGCCGAGCCGATCCGACTCGGCGAGCGAGATGCCCGGATTGTACTGGAGGTTGATCAGCAGCGTGCCCTCGTTGAAGGGCGGCAGGAACAGCCTCGGAAGCTGGAAAGCGCCAAGGCCGGCAAGCGCGACACCGAGGATCACCACCGTAAACAGGGCCTTGGGCCGGTCGAAGGCCCAGTTCAGCAGCACCCGATTGCCCGATTTGAGCTTCCTCACCAGCCAGGCGTCCTTGTGCTCCCTGATCCGGGTGCGGGACAGCAGGTAGTACGAGAGCACGGGAGTGATCGTGATCGAGATGATGAGGCTCGCCAGGATCGAGACGATGTAGGCGATGCCCAGCGGCGCGAAGAGCCGGCCCTCGATGCCCGACAGCGCGAAAAGCGGGATGAAGACGAGGACCACGATCATCGTTGCGTAGACGATGCCCGAGCGGACCTCCTGGCTGGCGGCCGCGATGACGCCGAGGACGGGCAGGGGGTGTGCGCGCTCGGAATTCTCCTTCAGGCGTCGAAGGATGTTCTCGACATCCACCACCGCGTCGTCGACCAGTTCGCCGATGGCGATGGCGAGGCCGCCGAGCGTCATCGTGTTGATCGACAGGCCGAATGCCTGGAAGACTACGGCGGTCGCCAGGATCGAGATGGGGATGGCGGTCAGCGAGATGAAGGTCGCCCTGACGTTGAGCAGGAACAGGATGAGGATGACCGCGACGACGGCGGCAGCCTCCAGCAGGACCGTCTGGACGTTGCGGATCGCCGTCTCGATGAAGGTCGCCTGCCGGAACTGGATCTGATCGGCGCGTACGCCGGCCGGCAGCGTGCGCTGGATGGCGGCAATGCGAGCCTCGACCTCGCGGGTCAGCGTCACGGTGTCCGCGGTCGGCTGTTTCTGCACGCCGACGATGACGGCCGGCGCTCCCTGATAGCCGGCATCGCCGCGTTTCGGCCGCGCCGCAAACTCGACTCGCGCAACCTGCCGCAGCAGCACCGAGGTTCCGTTCTGCACCGTCACCACGAGATTGCGGAGGTCTTCGAGCCGATTGGTCAGGCCGATATTGCGGATCAGATACTCGCGCGAATGCTGGTCGACGAAGCCGCCGCCGGTATTGGCGCCGAACCGCTGGACCGCCTGCTCGATCTGCTGGGGCGTGATCGAAAGGCGCGTCATCTGCACGGGATCGGGAGTGATCCGGTACTGCCTGACTTCGCCGCCGATCGGGATGATCTGGGCGACGCCGGGCAGCGTCAGGAGCTGGGGGCGGATCACGAAATCGGCGATCTCGCGCAGCTCCATCGGGCTCGCCTCGGTCGAGGTCAGCGCGATCAGCATGACCTCGCCCATGATCGAGGAGATCGGCCCCATCTGGGGCTGCACGTTGCGAGGCAGCCGCGCCTGGACGAGGGAAAGGCGCTCGGCCACCTGCTGGCGGGCGCGGTAGATGTCGGTGCTCCAGCCGAACTCGACATAGACGATGGAGAGCCCGACGCCCGATACCGATCGCACGCGGTTGGCGCCCGGCATGCCGTTCATCGCGGTTTCGATGGGATAGGTGATGAGCTGCTCGACCTCCTGCGGGGCGAAGCCCTCCGCCTCCGTCATCAGCACGACGGTGGGGCGGTTGAGGTCGGGGAAGACGTCGACGGGGAGCCTTGGAACCACGAAGGAGCCGTAGGCGATGAGGATGAGTGCAGCGGCCATGACGAAGAGCCGGTGCTTCAGGCTGGCATTGACCAGGATGTTGAACATGGCTCAGCGCACCTGATTGATCAGCGGCGCGCTGCGAATGACGATGCGCTCTCCCGGCTCGATCCCGCCGGTGATGAGCACGCGTTCGGCGTCGAGCGGCTCCATCCGCACCGGCCTCGGCACGAAGACCTCGGCGTCACGGTGCTGGAACACGACACTCTGGCCGTTCGGGGCCTGCGTGACGCTCGCGCGCGGCAGCACGATGCTGGTGAGCTTCCGGCCCGACTCGGCGATCACCGAGATCGGCGTGCCGATGTCGAGCGATGCTGGCGGGTTCTCGATCTCGAACTGGAGCAGCGTCGATTGCTGCTGGAGCGAGCGCGACCGCCCGACCAGCTTGAGGGTGAGCACGTGCCCGTCGGGAAGCCGGGCCGTGGCCGCGCTGATGTCGGCAGGGTTGATCTGGTCGAAGACCAGTGCCTCCACCCACAGGGAGCGGGGATCGATGACCTGGAACAGGATGTCCGAGGGCGAGACCACCTGGCCGATGGATACGCGGACTTCCGCGACGATGCCGTCCACCGGAGCGGTCAGCGGCTCCGGAATGAGCTTGCTCTGGCGCAGCTCGGCACGGCGGCGTTCGAGGCCGCGCAGCTGGATTTCAGTCTCCTCCAGCGACTGCCGCGGCATGGCGTTGCGCTCCACCAGCACGCGCTGGCGCTCCAGCCGCGACCGGTAGAGGGCGATCTGCTGCTCGAGGTCGCCTTCCGTCTGCTGGAGCGTCGCCGCGTCGACCGGCAGGAAGGACGGCTGGACGAAGGCGAGCACCTCTCCCGCGCGAACCGCCTGACCCAGCCGGGGTAGGCCGTTGCCGGACGTCGAGATGCGACCTCCGAGAGTAGCCTGTACCTGTCCCGATCGATTGGGATTGGGGATGATCCGGCCCGCGAACCGCACGGTCGGGTTTGCCTCGCGCGGGGTCACGACTTCGGTGCGGACCTCCAGCAGGCGCTGCGTCGGCTTTGGCAGGAAGATGGAGCCATCCGGACGGCGGTGCGGGGCATTTCCCTGCGTTGCGGCGGGAGAACCGCCGTGATCATGGCCCTCGTGGGCGAAACTCAGCGTCGTCGCCATGACAAGGAAGGCGACGGCGGAGATGCCGATCACCAGCTTTGGCCTGGACCTGAACCCAAGACCGATCAGCAAGCCGAGCAGGAGAGGCGCCCCGGCGACCAGCATGGTCGGCCTGACGGTCGAGACCTCCTGCTGGACGCGGGCCACCATGCCGCGCCAGCCGGGCGCCCGTGCCGCCGTGCCTGCTGCGGACGAGGGGATCGACAGCGAGCCAACCAAAAGGTCGCTGGTATCGCCATGCCGGATATCGGCGACGACCTCGATGCTGCCCGGTTGCTTTAGAGCCGGCGTCGTCACCTCGTAGGTGCCGTTCGCCTGCGGCTCGGCCTTGAGGGTGGCTCCGTTGATCGTGACCTCGATGATCGCGTCGGTCAGCGGTTCGTTGCTGGCGAAACGGTCGAGATAGATGACTAGGACCTCGCCTTCGACGATGCCGACGAATTCAAACTGCTCGGACGTCGCCACGACCCGGGGGCTCGCGGCGGCGGCCGCCGTGGCTGCTTCGGGGCCATGGTCATGGCCGGGACTGGCGGCAGTTCCGCCCGCAGAGAAAAGGCTGAGGCATGCAATAGCGCCAAGGATGCGCAGAAGGCGCGGCGCGGTGCCGGAGAACGGCATGTGAAGGCTCCAATCGACAGAGGTCTTCGCACGCCGGGGCGACGTGCGATGTCAGGTCGAGGGGAGGCTGCGTGGTGGTCGTTCGAGGCGGTTGGCGGCCATGGCGTCCAGCACCAGATCGTCCGGCATCGCGATCCGGCTCGATACCGCGTCGTAGCGGGCAAGCACGGGCACGCCGACCTGCGGCGAGACGACCGGGCTATGATGGACGCAGCAATCAAAGCCCCCGGCGAGGTGATCGGGCGCTGCCGGCTCATTCTGGTGGGAATGCCGGTGATCGCCATGGGCGGCCGTGGAGCGAATGGTCGTGGCGCACGCTTCCTGCTGGCTGCCGGCCGGCAGGGCGTGGGCCGCGTGGACGTGCATCAGGGGTGCCGACATGGCGAAGAACAGGAACATCGCCAGCACGATGCGTGCTGCCGATCCGAAATGTCCGGTGCTGTCGAAGCGGCGGATCAAGGGGGCCTGTTCCGAGTTGCCAATGAGTCGCAAGAACTAGTTCAATGCGCCAGCCCTTGCAATGCCCTGTAGCGGTCGGGCTCGTTGCACCGCAAGGCCAGTGAGGCGGGATGGTGGACGCAAGACTGTGAAGCGGTGTTGAACGGAGCGGGCGGCGCTCCCGATATCCCTCAGGTTTCGGGAAGCACAGGCTGTCGCTAGATTGCGGCCATATTGCGCTGCGTGGCGCAGCAGCGGCGTTCTTTGCGGGCATCGATGATTGCGCTGCCGTCCGTGCCGGCCCGGTCCCTGCCTCGGCTTTACGCGCGCGTTACGCTCCGCATGCCGGTTCCGCCTCGTCCCTTTACGCCCCGCGCGCCTAGCCTCCGGTCGATCCTGCCACCGGAGATGCACCCCGTGCTGACCGACACGCTCTTCCTGACCGCCGGCCTTGCCGGTTTTCTGCTCGCCGCCGCCGCGGTCGCGCTCGCCGAGCGCGTGTGAGGCCGCCATGACGCCCGACATCGTCCTCGGCCTTGCCTTCGCGGCTTTCGCCTTCGGCTACCTCGTGGTCGCCCTGGTGCGGCCCGAACGATTCTGAGCCAACAGCCATGACATCCGATCTCATCCAGGCCGCGCTCTATGCCGGCATCCTCGTCGCCGCCGCCATTCCGCTCGGCCTTTACATGGCCCGCGTCTTCACGGGCGAGGCAGCGTTCCTCGCGCCCGTCGAGCGCGCCATTCTCGCGCCGGCCGGTATCCGCGCCGGGGAGGGGCAGCACTGGACGCGCTATGCGCTGTCGCTGATCGCCTTCAACGCGGCCGGCTTCCTCCTCCTGTTCCTGATCCTGCGCTTCCAGCACTTTCTGCCGCTCAATCCGCAGGGTTTCGACGGCATGCCGGCGCATCTCGCCTTCAACACGGCGATCTCCTTCGTCACCAACACCAACTGGCAGTCCTATGGCGGCGAGACCACGCTCTCCCATCTCAGCCAGATGGCGGGCCTCACGACGCAGAACTTCGTGTCGGCGGCCTCGGGCATGGCGGTTGCGGCGGCGGTCGCGCGCGGTTTTGCCGGCAGGCAGGTTCGCACCATCGGCAATTTCTGGTCGGATATGGTGCGCGCGGTCCTCTACATCCTGCTGCCCGTCTCCATCGTGCTGGCGCTCGTCTTCGTCGCGACCGGCATGCCCCAGACGCTTGCCGCCTCGGCGACGGCCACAACCGTCGAAGGCGCGCAGCAGACCATGGCGCTCGGTCCCGTCGCGAGCCAGATCGCCATCAAGCAGCTCGGCACCAATGGCGGCGGCTTCTTCAACGTCAATTCGGCGCATCCGTTCGAGAACCCGACGGCCATCTCCAACCTCCTGTCGATGCTCGCGATCCTCGTGATCCCCGTCGCCTTCTGCTTCACCTATGGGCGGATGGTCGGCGACCGCAGGCAGGGTCTCGCCCTGTTCGCCGCCATGGGCGTCATGTTCGTCATGGCCTTCGCGGCGGTCTATGCGGCCGAGCGCATCGGCAACCCGCTCCATGCAGCCTTCGCCGATCCCGCGGCCGGCAACATGGAGGGCAAGGAGGTCCGCTTCGGCGTCGTCAACTCCGCACTCTGGGCGGTGGTCACGACGGCCGCCTCGAACGGCTCCGTCAACGCCATGCACGACAGCCTGACCCCGCTCGGCGGCCTCGTCGCCATGCTCAACATGCAGCTCGGCGAGATCATCTATGGCGGCGTCGGCGTCGGCCTCACGGGCATGCTGCTCTTCGTCATCCTGACGGTCTTCCTCGCCGGGCTGATGGTCGGCCGGACGCCGGAATATCTCGGCAAGAAGATCGAGGCCCGCGAGGTCAAGCTCGCCGCCCTGACGCTGCTGGTCATGCCGATCGGCGTTCTGGCCTTCGCCGCGCTCGCCATCGTCTCCGGCGCCGCGCAGGGTTCGGCTCAGGATGCCGGACCGCACGGCCTCTCCGAACTGCTCTATGCCTATTCCTCGGCGACCGGGAATAACGGTTCGGCCTTTGCCGGCTTCAATGCCAACGCCACCTGGCACAACACCTTCCTGGGCGCTGCCATGATGCTCGGCCGGTTCGGCTACATCCTCCCGATCCTCGCCATTGCTGGCTCGCTCGCCGCCAAGAAGACCGCCCCGCCATCCGCCGGCACGTTCCCGACCCACGGGCCCGTCTTCGTCGTCCTGCTGGTGGTCACGGTGCTGATCGTCGGCGCGCTCACCTTCCTGCCCGTCCTCGCCCTCGGGCCGATCGCCGAGCACGTCTCGATGATCGCCGGCAGGACCTTCTGAAAGCTCATCCCATGACCAAGTCCACGACAGCAGAGATCAGTCTCTTCGAGCCGAAGATCCTGCGCGCCGCCGCCATTCAGGCGTTCGCCAAGCTCGATCCCCGCGGCCTCGTCCGCAATCCCGTGATCTTCGTCACGGCCCTCGTTTCCGTGCTGGCGACCATTCTCGCCGCGCGGGAGGTGCTGACCGGCGGCCCCAACGGCTTCATCGCCGTGCAGATCGCGCTATGGCTCTGGTTCACCGTGCTCTTCGCCAATTTCGCGGAGGCCGTGGCCGAGGGCAGGGGCAAGGCGCGCGCCGACGCCTTCCGCGCCACCAAGGCGAGCGCGCTCGCCAAGGTGCTGGTCGAGCCCGCCCGGCGGGACGTCTGGCAGGGCAAGAGCCTCGACGACGTGGTGGTGGACGACATCATCCTCGTCGAGGCCGGCGACACGATCCCGACCGACGGCGAGGTGATCGACGGTGTCGCCTCGGTGGACGAGAGCGCGATTACCGGCGAAAGCGCACCCGTGATCCGCGAATCCGGCGGCGACCGCTCGTCGGTGACGGGCGGCACGCGCCTCGTCTCGGACTGGCTGGTGGTGCGCGTCACCGCCAAGCAGGGCGAGACCTTCCTCGACCGCATGATCGCGCTCGTCGAGGGCGCCAAGCGCCAGAAGACGCCGAACGAGATCGCCCTCGACATCCTGCTCGCCGGCCTGACGCTGGTCTTCCTGTTCGTCGTCGTGACGCTGCCGGTCTTCGCCTCCTGGTCCTCGACCGAGATACCCGTCATATATCTCGCGGCCCTGTTCATCACGCTCATCCCGACGACGATCGGCGGCCTCCTGTCGGCCATCGGCATTGCCGGCATGGACCGGCTCGTGAAGGCCAATGTCATCGCCAAGTCCGGCCGCGCGGTCGAGGCGGCCGGCGACATCGACGTGCTGCTGCTCGACAAGACTGGCACGATCACCTTCGGCAACCGCATGGCAGACGCCTTCGAGCCGGTGCCGGGCGTCAGCGAGCGCGACCTCGCGGAAGCCGCCTTCCTGTCCTCGCTCGCCGACGACACGCCCGAGGGCAAGTCGATCGTCGATCTCGCCAGCCGCAAGTTCGGCCTAAAGGACAATCCGGTGCGGGCCACCGCCACCTTCGTGCCCTTCACCGCGCAGACCCGCATGTCCGGCGCCGATCTCGCCAGTGGCTCGGTCATCCGCAAGGGCGCGTCCGACGCCATCCTGAGGCTCGTCGGCGGTCCGGCCGACGCCCATCTCGACGCCATTGTGCGGAAGATCGCCATGACCGGCGGTACGCCGCTGGTGGTGGCGCGCGATGGCCGTGTGCTCGGTGTCGTCCACCTCAAGGACATCGTGAAGCCCGGCATCCGCGAGCGCTTCGCGGAACTGCGCCGCATGGGCATCCGCACGGTGATGATCACCGGCGACAACCCGCTGACCGCCGCTGCGATTGCCGCCGAGGCCGGGGTGGACGATTTCCTCGCCGAGGCGACGCCCGAGAAGAAGCTGGAACTGATCCGCAAGGAGCAGGCCGAAGGTCGCCTCGTCGCCATGTGCGGCGACGGCTCGAACGACGCGCCCGCGCTCGCGCAGGCCGATGTCGGCGTCGCGATGAACTCCGGCACGCCGGCCGCCAAGGAGGCGGGCAACCTGATCGACCTCGACAGCGATCCGACCAAGCTCATCGAGATCGTGCTGGTCGGCAAGCAGCTGCTCATCTCGCGCGGTGCGCTGACGACCTTCTCCATCGCCAATGACGTCGCGAAATATTTCGCCATCCTGCCAGCGCTGTTCGTCACCGCCTATCCAGGCCTCGCCGTGCTCGACGTGATGGGTCTCGGCACGCCGCAATCGGCGATCCTGTCGGCGATCATCTTCAATGCGCTGGTCATCGTCGCGCTGATCCCCATCGCATTGAAGGGCGTGAGTTACGTGCCTTCGTCGGCCTCCGCGCTGCTGTCGCGCAATCTCGCGATCTACGGTCTCGGCGGGCTCGTCGCCCCGTTCATCGGTATCAAGCTGATCGACATCATCGTCGATCTCCTGCGCCTCGCCTGAGGAGGAGACAATCATGCTCTCGCTCATCCGCCCCGCCGTCGTTCTGACGCTGGTCTTCACTCTCCTGACCGGCCTTGCCTATCCGCTGGCGGTGACCGGCTTCGCGCAAGGCATCATGCCTCGCCAGGCCAACGGCTCGCTCGTCCTTCGCGACGGCAAGACCGTCGGCTCGGATCTGATCGGGCAGGCTTTCGCCAGCCCGCGCTACTTCCACGGCCGGCCGTCGGCCACGAGCGCTGCCGATCCCGCCGATCCGGCGAAGACGGTCGATGCGCCCTACAACGCCGCCGCCTCGTCGGGTTCCAATCTCGGGCCGAGCTCGAAAGCGCTTGCCGACGCGATCCGCGAGCGCGCCGCGGCCCTTGGCTCGGGTCCGGCCCCGGCCGATCTCGTCACCGCCTCGGCCTCGGGCCTCGACCCGCATGTCTCGCCCGCTGCCGCTCTCGCTCAGGCCGAACGCATTGCGGCCGCGCGCAACCGGCCGGTGGAGCGCGTGCGCGACCTCGTGCAACGGCACGTGGAAGGGCGTAGCTTCGGGCTGATCGGCGAGCCGCGGGTCAATGTCCTGTCCCTCAACCTCGCCCTCGATGCCGAGATGCCCTGACCGCATGCCACCCACCCAACCCGACCGGCCGGTCCCCGAAGCGCTGCTCGACCAGCAGCGCCGGACGGGACGCGGCAAGCTCAAGGTCTTCCTCGGCGCCTCTCCGGGCGTGGGGAAGACCTTCGCCATGCTGGAGGAGGCGCGTCTGCGCCAGCGCGCCGGCCGCGACGTGGTGGTGGCGCTGGTGGAGACCCATGGCCGCAGCGAGACGGCCGGGCTGCTCGCCAGCCTGGAACAGCTCCCTCGCCGGACCGTCGACTATCGCGGGCAGGCACTTGAGGAAATGGATATCGACGCGCTGCTCGCGCGCCGGCCGCAGCTCGCGCTCATCGACGAATTCGCGCACACCAATGCGCCGGGCTCCCGCCACCCGAAGCGCTGGCAGGACGTGCTGGAAGTGCTCGATGCCGGCATCGACGTCACGACCACGCTCAACATCCAGCATATAGAGAGCCTGAACGACGTGGTGGCGAGCATCACGGGCGTGCGCGTCCAGGAGACCGTGCCCGACGAGACGCTCCGGCAGGCCGACGAGATCGAGCTGATCGACCTGCCGCCGGAAGAGCTGATCGGCCGGCTGCGCGAGGGCAAGGTCTATGTGCCGCAGCAGGTCGGGCGGGCGCTGGAAAACTTCTTCACCAAGGGCAACCTGACGGCGCTGCGGGAGCTCGCCCTGCGCACGGCGGCAAGCCGTGTCGATGCCGACATGCTGACCTACATGCAGGCCAATGCGGTGAAGGGCCCCTGGCCGACGCAGGAGCGCCTGCTGGTCTGCATCAACGAGGCGCCCGTCGCGCGCGCGCTGGTGCGCGCGGGCAAGCGCATGGCCGACCGCGCGAAAATTCCGTGGATTGTGGCGACGGTCGTGACCCCGCGCCACGAGGCGCTGGGCGGGGAGGCCCGCGCCGCGACCATGGAGGCACTGCGGCTTGCCGAGACGCTGGGGGCGGAGCCGGTCACGCTGCATTCGGAATCGGATGCCGCATCGGAAGTCCTGGCCTTCGCCCGTGCCCGCAACGTGACCCGCATCGTCATCGGCCGGCCGCGGCGGCGCTGGCCGTTCGGCTATCTGCGCGAGCCGGTTTCGGACCGCATCCTCGACCGCGCCACCGATTTCGAGGTCACCGTCGTCGCCCAGCACGCCCGGATCGAGCGGCGGCGCATCCTCGCGGCGGCAGAACTGCCGCGCTGGCGGCAATGGGGGCCGATCCTCGTCGAGACCGTCGCGGCCATGACGGCGGCAACGGTCATTGCCTGGCCCTTCGCGGCCTATGTGCCGGTCGCCTCCGTCGCGGTGATCTATCTCGTGGCGGTGTCGGTGGTCGCGTTCCGGAGCGGGCTGGCCGCGGCGCTGGCGGCAAGCGTGCTCGGCTTTCTCACCTACAATTTCTTCTTCACGACGCCCTATTATTCGTTCGCGGTCGAGCAGGACGAGTCGGTGGTGGCGCTGCTCGTCTTCCTCGTCAGCGCGGTCTTCACCGGAACGCTGGCGAGCCGCCTCAAGGCGCAGGTCGATTCCATGCGCGCGGCGCAGCGGCGCACCGAAACCCTCTATGAATTCGCCCGCAAGATCGCCTCGGCCACCAAGGCCGACGACGTTCTCTGGGCCGCGGCCGCGCATATCGCGGCGACGCTCAACTGCCGTTCGCTGATCCTGATGCCCGATGCCGCGGGAGGGCTCGAACAGGTGCAGGGCCATCCGGCCATCGACGAACTGGACGCCAAGGCGGAAGGCGCGGCCCGCTGGGCCTTCGAGAAGAACGAGCCGGCCGGCGCGGGAACGACGACGCTGCCGACGTCGGAATGGCTGTTCGTGCCGCTGGCCACCGCCAGCGCGCCGCTCGGCGTCATCGGCGTGCAGTTCCGCGAGCGGGGCCCAGGGCTCGATCCGGAGACCAAGCGCCTGCTGCTGGCGGTGGAGGATCAGGTCGCGGTGGCGCTCGAACGGTTCACGCTGTCGGCGGATCTCGAGGATTCCCGCGTCAAGGCGGAGGGCGAGAAGCTGCGGGCGGCGCTGCTCAATTCGGTCAGCCACGATCTGCGCACGCCGCTGGTGACCGTCATCGGCGCGGTCACGGGGCTTGCCGAGGGCGACGAGGCGCTGCGGCCGGACGACCGCCGGGAACTGGCCGCCACCGCGCTCGAAGAGGCGCGCCGGCTCGACCGCTACGTGCAGAACCTCCTCGGCATGACGCGTCTTGGCCATGGCGCGCTGGAGCCGAAGCGCGCGGCGATCGACCTGCGCGAGATCGTCGGCCGGGTTCGGGCGGACCTCCAGCGGGTAATCGCCGGTCATGAGCTCGTGGTCGACATGCCGCGCGATCTGGCCCCGGTCCTTGTCGATCCCGTCCTGATCGGGCAGGCCATCGCCAATGTCATCGAGAACGCGGCCAAATATGCGCCGCCGGGCACCCGCATCGGCGTTGGGGCCGCCAATACAGGCGATACCGTCACGCTGACCGTCTCCGACGAGGGGCCGGGCATTCCGCCGGCCGACCGCGAGAAGGTCTTCGACCTGTTCTACCGCGCCTCGAAAGGCGACGGTGCGCCATCAGGGACAGGGCTCGGCCTTGCCATCGTGCGCGGACTGGTGGAAGCCCATGGCGGCAGCGTTTCCGCCTCGGCCGGCCCGGCCGGTCGCGGAACCGCAATCGCCATCGTCCTGCCGCGGGCGGACGAGACGGCCGTGCCGGACGAGGCGCAATGACCGAAGCCGCCGAAACCCACCGCGTGCTGGTGATCGAGGACGAGGCGCCGATCCGCCGCTTCCTCGCCATCGCGCTCGGCAGCGCCGGATTTGCCATGGAGGAGGCTTCCCGCGGCCGCGAGGGCATCGAGAAGGCGGCGACCGCCGCGCCCGATGTCGTGGTCCTCGATCTCGGCCTGCCCGACATGGACGGCAAGGCGGTGGTCGCCGCCATCCGCGAATGGTCGCAGGTGCCGATCCTGATCCTGTCCGTGCGCGACGGCGAGGCCGAGAAGATCGCCGCCCTCGATGCCGGTGCGGACGACTATGTCACGAAGCCGTTCGCGACCGGCGAGCTGCTCGCGCGCCTGCGCGCGCTCGTGCGCAGCCGCCGCCGGCCGGGTTCGGAACCGCCGGCCGTCGCGATCGGCGATCTGTCCGTCGACCTTGCCCGCCGGCTGGTGACCGTCGCCGGGCGCGAGGTGAAGCTGACCCGCAAGGAATATGAGGTGCTTGCCCTGCTGGCCCGCTTCCAGGGGCGGCTGGTGACCCACCGCCAGCTACTCTCGACGGTGTGGGGCCCGGCCCATCTGGACGATACGCATTACCTGCGCATCGCGGTCGGCCATATCCGCGACAAGCTCGGGGACGACGCCGCCGATCCGCGTTTCATCCTGACCGAGCCGGGGGTCGGCTACCGGCTGGCGTAGATCGCGCGCCGGCGCCCCTGCCTCGTCACCCCGCGAAGCCGCCTTCGTCCAGAAACGCCAGTTCCTCGGGCGTCGACTGGCGGCCGAGGATGCGGTTGCGGTGGGGGAACCGGCCGAAGCGCTCGACGATGGCGCGATGGCCGAGCGCATGGTCGAGGTAGGGCAGGCCGATGCGCTGGTTCAGTTCGACCGCGCGATGCTGGCAGGTCAGATCCTCAGCATGGGAGAAGGGCAGGTAGAGGAAGACGCGCAGGGCCGGATCGATGCCGGAATCGGCGCCGGCCGCATCCGCCTCGCGCGCGATGGAGAGCGCCAGCGGATCGGTCGCATACATGTGGCCCGTGCCGCGGAATGTGTTGCGCGGGAACTGATCGAGCAGGATGAGCAGCGCCAGCAGGCCATCGGGCGAGGATCTCCATGCGTCGAATTCGCGGCGTGCCGCAGCGAAATGAGCGTCGAGGAAAGCCTGCCGGAACCGATGGTCGAAGGCCTCGTCCTTGGTGAACCATGCGTCCGGTCCGGCCTCCCGCCAGAATTTAACGACATCCTGATGCGAAATTTTTTGCCCTGACATCTCAATCCCTTGCTGGCTTCCGCGCGGCATCCCGATGTGCGCGCCAAAACTTAGGCCAACCTTAACCCGTTCCTCCGATGGTTGGCGAACGGGCGGCAGGGCGTCGGCCCGGCATAGTGCGGCGTCCCGATTGAAGACTGGCCATGGTGGCTTTGGGCAAGGCGGTTTCAGCCGCCGATCTGGATTGGGTCGAGGCCGGGTCGTGGCGCATCATGGTGGCCGAGGATTCCGGCTTCTGGCGCAATGTCGTGCGCGCCGGCATCCACGAATTCGCCAAAGACCTGACCGTCATCGAGGCAGCGGACGGCCAGAGCGCTCTCAATATGCTGTCCCGCGAGCGGATCGACATCGCCTTCGTCGATCTCGCCATGCCGGAGATCAATGGCGGCGAGGTCGTCAAGCGCATCCAGGCCGATGCGCGGATGCCCTTCTTCGCGGTCATCTCGGTCACTTCGGATGCAGCCGAGATCGCGCGCATGCGCAAACTCTCGGCCTATGACTATCTGGTCAAGCCGTTCGGCGGCGACGACATCAAGCGGGTCCTGTCGACCTACGAGCGGATATCGCGGCCGAGCCGCGTGCTGATCGTCGACGATTCCGGCACGGCGCGCTCGATCATCAGGCGCATCCTCCAGCGTTCCATCTTCAATTTCGAGATCGGCGAGGCGGGCGACGGCGTCGCGGCCTTCGAGCTTTATGCCGACAAGCCCGCCGACATCGTCTTCCTCGACCTCAACATGCCCGGTCTGGACGGGGCGCAGACCATGCGCATCCTGCGGGCCCACAACCGCAATGTCCGCATCGTCCTGATGTCGGGCAGCCAGGAGGCGCTCGACCGGCATGCGGTTCTCGCTCCCGCGGCAGCGCTCAAGAAGCCTTTCTTCCCGAGCGATCTCGACCGCGTCGTTCACCGGCTGTTCGACCTGCCGCTGCCCTATGGCGGGGCCTGAGCGGCCCGGACGCATGCCTGAACGGCTGTGATGGAGCGCGGTCGGGGCTGGCGCATCGGCATGGAGCTATTCTAGCCTCGTCCGGGACAAAGTCTGGGACGGGAATTGCCGCTTGGCTGATGATCGATCCGGCCGCCCCTTCGTGGTCGACGGCGCGCAATACGCCCGCTGGTCGCGCAAGGTCTTCGAGGAGATGCGGGCGGGCGGCGTCGACGCCGTCCACGCGACCGTCGCCTACCACGAGAATTTCCGCGAGACGGTGGACCTGATCGTCGCCTGGAACCGTCGCCTTGCCGAGCACGGCGATCTGATCGTGAAGGCGCGGTCGGTCGCGGATATCGAGGCGGCGCGCGCCTCGGGGCGTACCGCCATCCTGTTCGGTGTCCAGAATCCGTCGCCCGTCGAGGCCGATCTCGGCCTTGTCGAGGTTCTCGCCGATCTCGGCATCCGCTTCCTCCAGCTCACCTACAACAACCAGTCGCTGCTCGGCGCGGGCTGGCAGGAGTTCGGGGACGGCGGCATCACGCGGATGGGCCGCGCAGTGATCGCCGAGATGAACCGCTGCGGTATCGCCATCGACATGTCCCATGCCGGCGAGCGCACGGCCGTCGAGGCCATCGAGCGCTCGGCGCGGCCCGTGACCGTCTCCCATGCCAATCCGCGCTGGTGGCGCGACACGGCGCGCAACGTCTCCGACCGGGTCATCGATGCGCTGGCGGCGCATGACGGGCTGCTCGGCCTGTCGCTCTACCCCCACCACCTCGCGGGCGGGCCGGCCTGCACGCTGGACGAGTTCTGCGCCATGGCGGCGCGTCTTGCCGAGCGGATCGGGCCGCAGCGCATCGGCATCGGGTCCGATCTCTGCCAGGACCAGCCCGACAGCGTGGTTGCCTGGATGCGCGACGGGCGCTGGACGTTCGAGACCGCCGCGAACCCGAACGGCCCACCGGTTTTTCCGCCGCAACCGGCCTGGTTCCGCTCGAACGCGGATTTTCCGGACATCCGCGCCGGGCTGGTGAAGGCGGGCTTCTCGGCCGCCGAGGCGGACGGCATCATGGGCAATAACTGGATCGACTTCATGCGCCGCGCCTTCGTGCGTGGCTGAGGGGTGAGCTGATGCCGCGAATGAGCATTGCCGAGATCGAGGGGCTGGCCACCGAGGCGCTCGCCAGACACGGGGCGAGCGAGGCGCAGGCGAGGGCGCTCGCCGCCGGCATTGCCGGGGCAGAGCGGGACGGCATCCGCTCGCATGGCCTGATGTACCTGCCGGTCTATTGCGAGCACCTGACCTGCGGCAAGGTGATCGGTGCGGCTGAGCCGGTCCTGTCCAGACCCACGCCGGGGAGCATCGTCGTCGATGCCGGATCGGGCTTCGCCCATGCCGCCATCGATCTCGGATTGCCGGAACTGGTCGCGGCAGCCGAGGAACAGGGCATAGCCAGCCTCGCGGTGCGCAATTCCTACAATTGCGGCGTGCTCGGCTATCACACCGAGCGGATTGCGGCGGCGGGTCTCGTCGCCCTCGGCTTCACCAATGCTCCGGCGTCGATCGCGCCATGGGGTGCGCGCAAGCCCGTGCTCGGCACCAATCCGTGGTCGCTGGCCGTGCCCGATGGGAGAGGCGGCGCGCGTTTCGTCATCGACCAGAGCGCCAGCGTGGTGGCGAAGAGCGAGGTCATCAAGCGGTCGAAATCCGGCGAGGCGATCCCCGAGGGCTGGGCCTTCGATGCGGAGGGCAGGCCGACGACCGATCCGGCGGCGGGCCTGAAGGGCACGATGGTGCCGGCCGGCGGCTACAAGGGCGTCGGCTCGGCGCTGTTGGTGGAGGTTTTCGCCGCCTGCCTTGCGGGCGCGACGCCGGGCATTCAGGCGAGCCCGTTCTCCGGGCCTGCCGGCGGGCCGCCGAAGACCGGCCAGTTCTTCATCGCCATTGCGCCGGAGGCGTCGTCGGGCGGCGCCTTCGCGGATCGGCTGGCGGTGGTGGTCGAGGCACTCGGCGCGGAGACCGGCGGAAGGCTTCCTGGCGGTCGCCGCGCGGCCGCACGCGCCAAGGCGGCCGAGGGCGTCGAGGTCGATCAGGTCGCCCATGACAATCTCATGCGCCTCGCGGGGCGCGGGTGATGGATCTGCGCCCGCCGGATCAGGTCATGCGGCTCGACCGGCTCGGCGCAGCCCATCCGACGCGGATCAGCTTCCTGCGCGCCATGCTGCGGCGGGTCGAAGGCGAGGGCTGGCGCTATTCGGTGCCGGTCTGGGCGATCGATGCGGAAGGCCATGGCCATGCGGTCCTGCGGGTCGATGCGCCCGTGCATTCCTATTCGCTGGTCGCCTTCTCGACGCCGCTCGCCGACGAGCTGCGCACCGACCGCGTCATCGCGGAGGCCTGGGACACCAGCTACGTGCTCTATGACGGCATGCCGGACGCGTCCGAGATCGAGCGGCTGCGGGCCAATGCGCCGCGGCAGGAGGCGGGCCGCTATGGCGAGCGCGACCTTATCCTCTCGCGCGCCAACAAGAGCGTCAGGCTCTTCGCGCATGTCGTGGAGAGGCTCGCCGAGGGCCGGCAGCCCGATGCCGAACTCGTCGAAAGCGTCGGCTATCTGATGCGGACGACGGCGGTCTACGGCAACGGCAAGTTCGGCATAGCCGATCGCGACCGGATCGCCGGGCGGCCGGAATTCGCCGGGCCGTTCCGGGCGGAGATGCTGACCGTGTGGCTGATCCGGTCGTTCACGATCATGCTCGCGGAGCACGTTGCGGCGGCGCGCGGGCAGGGGCGGGCGGCAAGGCTCGACCCGGCGATGCGCAGGAGCCTGGGCGTCGGCAACTCCACCGGGCTCGGCATGGCGCCGTTCCTGGTCCGCCATCCGTTGCTGGTGGATCGCTGGTTCGAGGCGCGGGAGACGGCGCTGGCGCGGGTGAGGGCGCTTCCCGAGGCGGGTGAGAGGGAGATCGCCGGGTTCATGGCGGCGCTGGCGGCGATGCGCGAGAATGTCCGGCGCTGGAAGACCGACGACCCCGTGCAGGCGCCGAAAGTGGTCGGGCTCGTGGGTGAACTGGAGGACGTCGCCCGGGATGCCGCTGACATCCTGCGGGGCGGCGACCGCCCATGGAACAGGCTCTACCAGCTGCACGAGACGATGCTGTCGCCCGAGGGTCAGGAAGCGGTCGCCGCGCTGATCCTCGAACCGCATGGCGCGCTGGTCGACGACCTCGCCGACGCCATGGATGCGGACGAGGACGCCGTCTTCCGCATCGACGGCACGATGACCTGCGGGATGCTGCGCGAGGCCATCGAACGGGATTATCGCTGGGTGCAGCGCTTCGATTTCGCGGCGCGCGAGGCCGATGCGCGCTTCTGGTACGTCTCCGAGGAGAAGCTGGAGCCGCGGCTCGGCGAGCGCCGCGACGAGGAGGGCGCCGAGAAGGAGCAGCCGCTGGCGGTGGCGCGCGATGTCGCGGCCCTCGCGGGCGTGCTTGGCGCGGAGCCGGCTGGCATGACGGTCGCCGCCTTCCTGATGCTGCGGCCGGAATGGCGGCACGTGGTCCGGCGCGTCCAGATCGCGGCCGGGCGCCCTTATGCCGAGGTGCGCGACAACCTGATCGGGGCATCGATGCGGCCGGTCGACCTGCTGCGCGCCAAGCTCGCCTTCTTCGGTGCCAGCCGGTTCGATCCGCGTTCGGACCGCTGGCTGCGCATCTCGCTCTTCGCCGATGCGCCTTTCCCGGAAGAGATCTGCCGGACCGAGCCTATGAGGGCTGCGTCATGAGGGCTGCGTCGTGAGGTTCGGCCGGTGATCGATCTGTCGCTGAACGAGGTCGAGACCATCGCGGCGAAGGCCGCCCGCGGGGCCGGCCTGTCATGGGGCGGCGCGGAGGAAATCGGCAAGGCCGCGCGCGCCATGGCGAAGGCCGGCATGGAATGGGACGCGCTGCTGCTGGACCTGCTGGCAGAGGACGCAGCGGCTGGAAGAACTGCCTTCGAGATCGTCGTGCTGGATCGCTTCTCGCCGCCGGCAGGGGGGGCGCGATCGCGCTTCCTCATCGCCCCGGAGCGGCTCGCGGCGCTCGAGGCGCTGGGGGTCGAGACCTATGTCGCGGCGTCGGCCCGTTCACGCGCTGCGGGTGCGGGCGCGGGCCTCACCGACAACGACTGATACGGACTTCACCGCAATCGATTTCCGTTGCGTCCGTCGGCCCGGCGGATAGGCTGTTCTCCAGCATCGGGTTCTCGGGAGAATGCGCATGGCGGCCAAGGCATCGGCTCAGGTCATCTCCATGCGCGGCGCCGGCTACTATTCCTCCAACACGGTCGGCGCCAAGGCCGTCATCGACAAGGCGGGCGATCTCGTCGCCGAGGCGCTGGCTGCGATGGCGATCAAGCCGTCGAAGGCGCCCTTCTCGGTCTGCGATTACGGCGCGGCGGATGGCGGCACCTCGCTCGACCTGATGCGCCGCGTCGCGAAGATCGTGCGGGCGAGAGCCGGGGACCGGCCGCTCACGCTGACCTATACCGACCTGCCGCATAACGACTTCTCGGCGCTGTTCCGCCTGACGCAAGGCCTGCTCGGCGATCAGGCGAAGAAGCCGCTGGCCGCCACGCCCGGCCTCCATATTTTCGGGTCCGGCACGAGCTTCTACCGGCAGATCGTGCCGGACGGCACGCTGAACCTCGGCTTCTCCGCCACCGCCATGCACTGGCTGAGCAAGCGGCCGGGGCTGATCGCGGACCATGTCCAGGCGGTCGGCGCGAGTGCCGAGGAGCAGGCGTTGTTCCGCAGGCAGGCCATGGCCGACTGGGAGACGATCCTCCTTCATCGGGCCCGCGAACTCGCGCCCGGCGGCAGGCTGGTGCTCGCCAATTTCTGCGCCGACGAAAAGGGCCGCTATCTCGGCAATACCGGCGGCGTGAACATGTTCGACGAATTCGCCCGGCACTGGCGCGCGCTCCGGCAGAAGGGCCGCATCACCGAGGCGGAATATGCGAACGCGACATTCCCGCAGTTCTACAAGACCCCGGACGAGTTCGCCGCGCCGTTCCGCGACAAGGGCTCGAAGGTGGCGCAGGCGGGCCTCAGGCTCGATCACATCTCCACCGCCGTCACGAAATGCCCCTATGCCGCGGATTTCAGGAAGCATGGCGACGCTGCCGCCTTTGCCCGCGCCTATGTGCCGACGCTGCGCTCATGGTCGGAGACGGTCTTTGCCGGCGCGCTCGATCCGAGCCGAAGCCTGCAGGAGCGGGCCGCCATCGTGGACGCCTTCTACGGGGCCTACGAGGCCGATGTCGCGAAGAGCCCGGAGGGCCACGCGATGGACTATGTCCACTGCTTCATGGTGATGGCCAGGAAAGGCGGGCGCTGACGGACAGCAGAGGTCGCTACAGTCTTCGGGGGAACGTCGAGGAAGGCGCGCAAACGTGCCACCGACGCGGGACAGACGGGAGAACTCGCATGAAACGACGCCATTTCATTGCCGGCACGGCCGGCGCAGCCGCCGCCGCAATCGCCGCCCCGGCGCTCGCCCAGACGCCCACCGTGCGCTGGCGCATGGTGACGAGCTGGCCGAAGAGCCTCGATACGCTGCAGGGTTCCGCCGTCGCCATGGCGGAACGGATCAACCAGGTCACCGAGGGAAAATTCCAGATCCAGGTCTTCGCCGCCGGCGAGATCGTGCCGGCGCTGGGCGTGTTCGATGCCACCCAGAACGGCACCGTCGAGTGCAGCCACACGCTCTCGACCTATTTCTTCAGCCGCAATCCGGCCATCGGCTTCCAGGGCGGCATGCCCTTCGGCCTCAACACACGCCAGCAGCAGGCCTGGATGTTCTCGGGCGGCGGCCGCGAGCTGATGCGCGACATCTTCGCCAAGTACAACATCGTCGCCATGCCCTGCGGCAATGTCGGCGTGCAGATGGGCGGCTGGTTCCGCAAGGAAGTGAACTCGCTCGACGACCTGCGCGGCCTCAAATTCCGCATCGGCGGCGTCGGCGGCACGGTCCTGTCGAAGCTCGGCGTCGTGCCGCAGCAGATCGCGGCCGGCGACATCTACACCTCGCTTGAGCGCGGAACGATCGACGCGGCCGAGTGGGTCGGCCCCTATGACGACGAGAAGCTCGGCTTCGTGAAGGTCGCCCGCTACTACTACACGCCCGGCTGGTGGGAGGGTTCGGGCGAGATCTCGACCTTCGTCAACACGGGAAAATGGGCCGAACTGCCGCCGGCCTTCAAGGCGGCCTACGAGGCGGCGGCCGGCGAGCAATGCGTGCAGATGATGGCGCATTACGACGCCAAGAACCCGGAAGCCCTGCGGCGGCTGGTCGCCAGCGGCGCGCAGCTTCGCGCCTTTCCGCGGCCGGTGCTGGAGGCCTGCTACCGGCTGACGATCGAGACGCTGGACGAGATCGCGTCGAAGAACGACGAGTTCAAGAAGGTCTACGACAGCTGGAAGAAATTCACCGACGAGTCGAACCTCTGGTTCCGCATCGCGGAGAATACGTTGGACCAGTTCCGCTTTGCCGCGCCCAACTGGGTGAAGAGCTAAGGGCGTCCAGCGCCGGCAGCCATGCCGTCTGCCGGCGGTCGACCCTTTCCATCGGAGCGCGAACCTGCTGATGTGAAGCGTCCGGCCTTTCGCGGCCGGCGCTGACATTCATGTGTGACGACGGCCCATGACCTATTCCGCATTCAGGCTGCTGCGCGAGGGCCTGCGGGACCATTCCGGCTGGGAGGAGGCCTGGCGCGAGGCCGAGCCGCAGGCCGCCTACGACGTGGTGATCGTCGGCGGCGGCGGCCATGGGCTGGCGACCGCCTATTACCTCGCGAAGGAGCACGGCATCGGCCGCGTGGCGGTGCTGGAGAAGGGCTATATCGGCGGCGGCAATACCGGGCGGAACACCACCATCGTGCGCTCCAACTACCTGCTGGAGGCCAATGCCCATTTCTACGAACTGTCGCTGAGGCTCTGGGAGGGGCTCTCGGCCGACCTCAACTACAACGTCATGTTCTCGCAGCGCGGCGTGCTGAACCTTGCCCATTCCGACGCGCAGCGCGATGCCTACATGCGGCGGGGCAACGCGATGCGCCTGAACGGCATCGATTCCGAGTGGCTGTCCAAGGATCAGGTGGCGGCCTTCGTGCCCCATCTCGACGTCTCGGAGAATGCGCGGTTTCCGGTGGTCGGCGGCCTGTTGCAGCGGCGCGGCGGCACGGCGCGGCACGATGCCGTCGCTTGGGGTTTTGCGCGTGCGGCCTCGCGACGCGGCGTCGATATCGTGCAGAACTGCGAGGTCACCGGCTTCGTCATCGACGGCGGCGCCGTGAAAGGCGTGCAGACGAGCCGCGGCACGATCCGGGCGAAGAAGGTGGGCATCGCGGTTGCCGGCCATACCAGCCATGTCGCTGCCATGGCGGGCTTGAGGCTGCCGATCGAGAGCCATCTCCTTCAGGCCTTCGTCTCCGAGCCGATCAAGCCGTTCATCGACACGGTGGTGACCTTCGGCGCCGGGCATTTCTATGTCAGCCAGTCCGACAAGGGCGAGATGGTGATGGGCGGCGACCTCGACTTCTATCCATCCTACGCCCAGCGCGGGAACCTGCCGATCATCGAGGAGGCCATGTCCTGCGGCCTCCAGATGTTCCCGGCGCTGTCGCGGCTGCGCATGCTGCGCCACTGGGGCGGCATCATGGACATGTCGATGGACGGTTCGCCGATCATCTCGAAGACGCCGATCCAGGGGCTCTATCTCAATGGCGGCTGGTGCTATGGCGGCTTCAAGGCGACGCCGGGATCGGGCTTCGTCTTCGCTCACACCATCGCCCGCGACGAGCCGCATCCGATGAATGCCGATTTCCGGCTTGACCGGTTCGAGCGCGGCTATGCCATCGACGACAAGGGCGCCGGCCCGACGCCGCAGGCGCACTGAGGGAGCGGGATCATGCTGACCATCCGCTGTCCTCATTGCGGCGAACGCACGCATACCGAGTTCACCTTCATCGGCGACGGTGAACGGAAAAGACCGGCCGACGATGCGTCCGAGGCGGTCTGGTACGACTACGTCTACCTCCGCGACAACCGGCGCGGCACGCTGCGGGAGATCTGGCAGCACACGCTGGGATGCCGCGGTTTCGTGCTGGTGGATCGCGACCTCGTCACCCACGCGGTGAGCGCGACGCAGCCCCTGCCGGCCGCACGATCAGGGGAGGCCTCGTCATGACCTTCCTGCGCAGCCGCGAGACGGGACCGCCGCCCGCCGCTTCGGAACTGCCGCAGCCGGGGCGGCTCGCGACCGGCGGCGTTGTCGACCGCACGCAGGCTCTCGCCTTCAGTTTCGACGGCAAGCGTTTTGCCGGCTATGCAGGCGACACTTTGGCGTCGGCGCTGCTGGCGAACGGCGTTCACCTCGTTGGGCGTTCGTTCAAATATCACCGCCCGCGCGGCATTCTGTCGGCGGGCCCCGAAGAACCCAACGCCATCGTGCGGATCGGGGAGGGCGACCGCGCGGACCCGAACGCCCGCGCGACCATGGCCGAGCTCCATGAGGGATTGGTCGCCGAGAGCCAGAACCGGTTTCCCTCGCTCAACATCGACCTTGGCGCGGTGAACTCGCTGGTTTCGCGCTTCCTGCCCTCCGGCTTCTACTACAAGACCTTCATCGGGCCGAACTTCGTCGGGCAGAACCGGGCCTGGATGGTCTATGAGAAGGGCATACGCCGGGCCGCCGGAATGGGCCGGGGCGTGCCGCATGCCGATCCGGACAGCTATGAGCATCGCACCGCCCATTGCGACGTGATCGTGGTCGGCGGCGGCCCCGCGGGCCTTGCGGCGGCCCTGGCGGCCGCCGATGCCGGCGCAGACGTGGTTCTGGTCGACGAGCGGCCCCAGCTCGGCGGTCAGCTCCGCTTCGAGACCTACGAGATCGACGGCGCGCCCGCGCCGGACTTCGCCGCGCGCGTCGCGGCCGACCTCGCATCGCGCCCGAACGTGCGGGTGCTGACGCGCACCACCGCCTTCGGTTTCTACGACCACGGCACGGTCGCTCTGCTCGAGCGCGTCACCGACCATCTCGGGCCGGATGCGCCGGCGCATCTGCCGCGCCAGCGCCGCTGGCAGGTGAAGGCACGGCAGGTGGTGCTGGCTCAAGGGTCCATCGAGCGGCCGCTGGTCTTTGCCGACAACGACCTGCCGGGCGTGATGCTGGCCTCGGCCGTGCGCCGCTACGCCAGTGAATATGCGGTCGCGGCCGGCCGGCAGGTGCTGGTCTTCACGACCAACGACGACGGCTACCGGACGGCGTTGGACCTCAAGGCGAAATATATCGGCGTGGTGCTGGTTGTCGACGCGCGGCCGTCGCCGGGCATCGTCGCGGACTGGGCGCGCGGCGCCGGCATCGAGGTCATGGCCGGCCATGTGGTGACGCAGGCGACCGGGCGCGGGCGCGTTCAGAGTGCTTCCCTGGCGCCCATCGGAGGCGGGCGGGCGCGCATCGTCGCCTGCGACCTCATCGCCATGTCCGGCGGCTTCTCCCCGGCCGTGCATCTTCATTCGCAGGCCGGCGGCAAACTCGTCTGGCGCGGCGAGATCAGCGCCTTCGTGCCGGGCCGGATCGGACAGGCCGCGCGCTCGGCGGGGGCCGGCAACGGTGTCTTCGCGCTCGATGCCCTTGTCCGCGAGGGCGCGGAGGCGGGAGCCGCGGCGGCCGAGGCCACGGGTTCCGCGCGCAAGGCGTTGCCCGACTGGCAGGTGGCCGACGAGGCGCCGGCCGCGCCCGCTGAGCCGCTCTGGGCGGTGGCCTTGCCGGAAGGCGTGAAGGCGAAGCGTTTCGTCGACTTCCAGAACGACGTGACGGCTTCCGATCTCGGCCTCGCGGTCCGCGAGAACTATCGCTCCATCGAGCACGTCAAGCGCTACACGACGCTCGGCATGGGCACCGATCAGGGCAAGACGTCGAACATCAACGGCCTTGCCATCGTCGCGGAGGCGCGAGGCGCACCGATCCCCGAGGTCGGCACGACCACCTTCCGGCCGCCCTATACGCCGGTGACGCTGGGCGCGCTCGCGGGCTCGGAAGTCGGGCAGCACCACGCCCCGAAGCGGCGCACGCCCATGGACGCCTGGCATCGCGCCAACGGCGCGGCGATGACCGGATCGGGCCTCTGGGACCGCCCGAAGACCTATATCCGGGCGGGCGAGACCTACCGCGAGGCCTGGATCCGCGAGACGCTGATCGTGCGGGCCGGCATCGGCATCTGCGATGTCTCGACCCTCGGTAAGATCGACGTGCAAGGGCCGGACGCGCTCGCCTTCCTCGACCGGCTCTACTGCAACCCGATGGCGTCGCTCGCGCCCGGGCGCGCGCGCTACGGCCTGATGCTGCGCGACGACGGGTTCATCATGGACGACGGTACGGTGACGCGCATCGCCGAGAACCGCTTCTATGTGACGACGACCACTGCCAACGCGGCCAAGGTGCTGATGCACATGGAATATCTGCTGGCGACGGCATGGCCGGACCTCAGGGTGCAGGTCGCCTCGATCACCGACCAGTACGGCCAGATCGCCGTGGCCGGTCCGCGGTCGCGGGCGGTGCTCGAGAGGCTCGCGGGCAGGGCGCTTGGCAATGACGTCCTGCCGCATCTCGGCACGGCGGAGGCTGTCGTCGCGGGGGTGCCGGTGCGGCTGTTCCGGGTGAGCTATTCCGGCGAGATGGCCTACGAGGTGGCGGCGCCCTGGCGTGGAGCGCTGGCCGTCTGGGAGGCGCTCATCGCGGCCGGGGCCATGCCCTACGGGCTGGAGGCCATGGGCGCGATGCGCATCGAGAAGGGGCACGTCGCGGGAGCGGAACTCGACGGGCGCACGACGCCGGCCGATCTGGGGCTGGCGCGCATGGTGTCGTCGAAGAAGAATTTCGTCGGCAGAATTATGCTCGGCCGCGCCGGCTTGAACGATCCCGACCGGTTGCGGCTGGTCGGACTGGAACCGGTCGACGGCGTCACGCCGATCCCCGCCGGGGCCAATCTCGTCCACGATCCGAATGCGCCGGCTCCCATGCCGATCCTTGGCCACGTGACGTCGGCGAGTTGGAGCCCGACGCTGGGCAAGCCCATAGCTCTGGCCCTGATGAAGCCGAATGCGGCGGATGCCGGACGGATGGTAGTGGCCGCCGCGCCGATCGTCGATGCAATCGTGCCGGTGAAAGTCGTCGATCCCGTCTTCTTCGACCCAACGGGGGAGCGGATGCATGGTTGACGTGGAGCTTGCGATGCGTGTCGCCGCCACCCGTTCCGCGCCGGAGGCGGTGCTGCTGGTGAGCGCTCATCGGGGCACGACCGGTGGAGGCGAGGCGCTTGCCACAGCCCTCGGCTGCGCGCTGCCCGCGGCCAGCCGATGGACTGCGGGAGCCGGGGTGCATCTTGTTTCGGCCGGCATCGATCGCTGGTTCGTGGTCGGACAGGGCGAGGCCGAGCCGGCGCTCGTCGAGCGCATCGAGGCGGCCGTGGGCGACCGTGCGGCGGTGATCGATCTGACCCATGCCCGCGAGGTTTTCGGCCTTTCGGGCGATGGTGCGCGCATCGTGCTTTCGAAGGGCTGCACTGCGGACCTGAGGCCGGCATCCTTCGGGGCCGGCGGCGCTATGGTCACCGCCATCGGCAAGATCGGCGTGACGATCATCGCCCATGAAGGCGAGCGCTTCGACATTCACGTGCCGAGTTCCTATGCGGACTTCTTCGCCGAGTGGCTTGAGGCTGCCGGCGGCGCGTTTTCCTGACGCCGCGGCGCGACATTTTTGCGCTGCACGCGGATTTCTGTGGGTCATACGTATATGTCCGTATGCAAACGGATTGTACCGCCCTCCTAGAGTGAGGCGAGAGGCGGCTTTGTCAGACCGCCACCAGAGGAGAATGACGATGTCGTCCATGCTCACCCTGCGCGGCCTCACGGCCGGCGCGGCCTTCGTCGCGGCATTGGCGCTCGGCAGCGCCGCGGAGGCCCAGACCAAGGTCAATATCGGCATTTCCGGCTGGACCGGCTTCGCGCCGCTGACGCTGGCCAAGGAAGCCGGCATCTTCGCGCGCAACGGCCTCGACGTGACCATCCGCAAGATCCCGCAGGCCAGCCGCCACCTCGCCATCGCCTCCGGCGACATCCAGTGCGCCGCGACCACCGTCGAGACCTGGATCTCGTGGAATGCCAGCGGCATCGCGACGACCCAGATCTTCCAGCTCGACAAGAGCTACGGCGCCGACGGCATGGCGGTTCGCGCCGGCATCAATTCGATCCGCGACCTGCGCGGGCGGACTGTGGCTGCCTCGGCGCCCGGGACTTCGCCCTATTTCGCACTCGCCTGGATGCTGAAGGAGAACGGCCTCTCGATCCGCGACGTCACGGTCGTCAACATGGAGCCGGGTCCGGCGGCGCAGGCTTTCGTCGCCGGCCAGAACGACGCGGCGATGACCTACGAGCCCTATCTCTCCTCGGTTCGCGCCGCTCCGCAGGCCGGCAAGATCATCGCCACGACTCTCGACTATCCGATGGTCATGGACACGTTCGGCTGCACGCCGGCCTTCCTGCAGGCCAACGAGGCCGCTGCACGGGCTCTAGCTAAGAGCTATTTCGAGGCTCTGGAGATGATCAAGACCAACCAGGCCGAAGCCTACCGCATCATGGGAGCCGACGTGCGCCAGACCGCCGAACAGTTCGGCAATTCCGCGCAGTATCTGCGCTGGCAGGACCGAGACGCCAACAAGCTGTTCTTCGCAGGCGAGTGGCGGCGCTTCACCGAAAAGGCGGCCGACCTGCTGCTGGAAATCGGCGTGATCCGGCAGAAGCCGAACTTCGACACGATGGTCGATACGCGGTTCATCCAGTAACGCACTAGCGCGGAATATCGTCATGCCCGGCCTTGTGCCGGGTATCCACGAATTGCTTTCTTTCAAGCAGGGAAGTCGTGGATGGCCGGGCCAAGCCCGGCCATGACGTGTTTGGGGGCGTTGCCATGATGGCTAGCGTTGATCTGGAGAAGCTCAAAGCGGTCGTTTGCCGGCTGATCGATGAGATTGCATTTCAGGCGGGTGGAATCGAGTTCGAGTTACCCGAGGATGACTTATACTGGAAGATTGACCCATATCTGAAGCGGGATGGCTCCACCGTGCCGGAAGTGACTTTCATCGGCCACCTGAAGGACGATTGGGACCGCATCAAATACTTTGCGGATGCGCCGGGACAGATCCCAACTCATCAACTAACTGAGGCGGCTGAACTTCTCGCCTATTTGGGCGAGGCCTCCGCGATGTTGCCCTTCCGCCGCCGCGAACAGGAAAATCCATGAAACCCCTCGAACCCGTCTCGCCGGGTGCGCGCATTGCACTCGGAATATCCTTCTTCGTCCTGTTCTTTGCGGCGTGGGCGGCGGTCACCTTCGGCGGCCTCGTTCCAAGGCTGTTCCTCGCCGATCCGGTGACGATGCTTCAGGAAGGCTGGAACCTCATCACCCATCACGGTTTCCTCGGGGATATCGGCGTCACGGTCTGGCGGGTGGTCGGCGGGTTCATCCTCGCAGCACTCGTCGCCGTGCCGCTCGGGCTCGCCATGGGCGCCTACAAGCCGGTCGAGGCCTTCTTCGAGCCCTTCGTCTCCTTCGCGCGCTACCTGCCTGCCTCGGCCTTCATCCCGCTGTTCATCCTGTGGGCCGGCGTCGGCGAGAAGCAGAAGCTGCTGGTGATCTTCGTCGGCTCGGTATTCCAGATCGTCCTGATGGTCGCGGTGGCGGTCGGCTCCATCCGCCGCGATCTGGTCGAGGCGGCGCTGACGCTCGGCGCGCGCGACCAGGGCATTGTCGGGCGGGTCATGGTGCCCTATGCCGCGCCGCAGATCGCCGAGATCCTGCGCCTCGTCCTCGGCTGGGCCTGGACCTATGTCATCGTCGCCGAGCTGATCGGTTCCTCGTCGGGCATCGGCCACATGATCATCGAGAGCCAGGCGCTGCTCGCCACCGGCCAGATGATTTTCGGCATCATCGTCATCGGGGTGATCGGGCTGATCTCCGACTTCCTGTTCAAGGCGCTGAACCAGAAGCTGTTCCCGTGGAGCACGATATGAGCGGCGTCGTCGTCAAGGGCGTGTCGCGCACCTTTCCGGGCGTGCGCGGCGGCGCGCCGGTTCAGGCGCTATCTCCGGTCGACCTGACGGTCGGTGAGGGCGATTTCGTAGCGATCCTCGGGCCGTCCGGCTGCGGCAAGTCCACGCTGCTGCGGATCGTCGCCGGCCTCGACAAGCCGACCGGCGGCACGGTGACGCTCGATGGCAAGATCGTCACCGAGCCCGGCGCCGAGCGCGGCATGGTGTTCCAGAGCTACACGCTGTTCCCGTGGCTGACGGTCGCCGAGAACATCCAGTTCGGGCCGCGCGAACGCGGCGTGCCGGCCGCCGAGCGGCGCGCCATCGCCGAGCGGCTGATGGCGCAGGTGGGGCTCATCCAGTTCGCCAACCACTATCCCAAGCAGCTTTCGGGCGGGATGCAGCAGCGCGCGGCGCTGGCTCGCGCGCTCGCCAACGACCCTAAGGTCCTCCTTCTCGACGAGCCGTTCGGCGCACTCGATCACCAGACCCGCTCGCTGATGCAGGAACTGCTGCTGAAGATCTGGGAGGACAACCGCAAGACCGTGCTGTTCGTCACCCACGACATCGAGGAAGCCGTGTTCATGGCCAATCGCGTGCTGGTGATGAGCGCCCGTCCGGGGCGGTTCAAGAGCGAGGTGCATGTGCCCTTCGCCCATCCGCGCTCCTACAAGATCAAGACGGCCCCGGAATTCGCGCGGCTGGAGGAGCAACTGACCGAGGACATTCGCGGCGAGACGATCATCGCCGCGCAGGCGGGGCTCTGAGCCCCCGGTCAGGTCGCGACGCGCTTGATGGCGGCGAGGTCGGTCGCGAGATCGAGCAGGCGCTCGTCCGCGTCGGCTCCGGGAATCTCGTCGGCCGAGAAATCGAGGACGGCGAAGACCATGCTGGTCGACGGCGCCGCATAGCCGAGCGCCAGATGCCAGTCGGGAAAGCGCCGACGGGGAATCGCGATGCGCTCGACGAGGCGCAGCGTGTGGTGCCGGGGATCGACGCCGAGCTTCGCATAGAGCGCGTCGATGGCGGCCGCCGGCCCCTCTATGACCTGCGCGAACCAGCGGCGCGCACAGATGAGGAAACCGGTGATATTGGTCTCGGCATTCGCCTTCAACGCGACTTTCTCGATATCGGCGAAGGCCGGACTAAAGCCGCTCGCATCGGTCGGCAGGTCGTGCGTGCTGACATAGATCAGCCGGGTGAGGTCGGCGTCTTCCGACATTGTCTGTCCTTGCTGAGGGGGTTGTTCGCCGGCTCGACGATGCGGGCGGCGATGGGAGCACCCTCCATCGGCCGCGGGGTGCGGCGACGGGGCGCTGATACCACAACTCGGCTCCGCGATTCACGTTCCACCACAGTCGGGATGGGGCTCCCCTCGGCAGACATGGAAAGACCGCAGGCAGGCCGATTCGGGCGCACCTGCGGTCAAGAATATTCCAGCGATATCAGCGGTCTGCGACCCTCCGGGTCGACGGCCCGGTTCAGCTTTCCTTGAAGCCGTAATCGGGGATGCCCTGCTCGTTGCCGTAATATTTGTAGGGCAGGAACTTGCCGGACATGGTGATCTTCACCCGGTCGCCCTTGGGGTTGGGGAGACGCTCGAAATCGAAGTCGAAATCGATGGCCGACATGATGCCGTCGCCGAATTCCTCCTCGATCAGCGCCTTCCAGGCCGGACCGTTGACCATGACCATCTCGTAGAAGCGGTAGATCAGCGGGTCGGTCGGCGGCATCGGCGTGCCCTGGCCGCGATAGGGCACCTCGTTCAGCATCTTCTCTTCCGACGCCGTCAGTCCGAACAGCGCGGCGGCCTTGGCGGCGAGCGGCTTCACCAGCTTGTACTGACCGAGCAGCGCGCCGACGACGAGAACCGGCGACATGCCGCCGATCTCCTCGGCGATGTATTTCCAGGTCCAGCCCTTGTCGCGCTTGATGTCGAGGATCTTTTCCGTGAGCTCTTCGCGGATCATGCCAGTCTCCTTGGGACTTTCTGAAGCGATGGGTCAGACCGCCCGCGCAAGCGGCGGCGGCGACAGGTCGGGCGTGCCCGGCACGACGACGGGCGGCGCGCGGCGGTTCCAGACCTTGCCGGGCCGGGCGAGTTCGTCGGCGAAGGTCTTGGAGCGCGCCACGAGGAAGTCGATGATGTGGTTGCGCAGGGGATAGTAGGCGGGGTGCCTGTGCACCTCGTCGCGGGCGCGGGTGGCGGGCAGGGGATTGGCGACGATCTCGGCGACACGGGCATCCGGGCCGTTGGTCATCAGCACGATCTTGTCGGCGAGGTAGATGGCCTCGTCGACGTCGTGGGTGATCATGAACACGGTCTGGCCGGTATTGCGGCAGATGCCGCGCACCTCGTCCTGCAGCGTGCCGCGGGTGAGGGCGTCGAGGGCGGAGAACGGCTCGTCCATCAGCATGATCTTGGGCTCGATGGAGAGCGCGCGGGCGATGCCGACGCGCTGCTTCATGCCGCCGGAGAGCTGGGCCGGCTTTTTCATCTCCGCGCCGGGGAGGCCGACGAGGTCGATGGCCTTTCTCGCATGCTCCTCGACCTCCGCTTTCGACCAGTCGCGCCATTTGGACGAGACGGCATAGGCGACATTGCCGAGCACGGTGCGCCAGGGCAGCAGGCCGTGGCTCTGGAAGATCACGGCGCGGTCGAGGCTCGGTCCCTCGATGGCCTTGCCGTCGATGATGACGGCGCCCTGGTCCGGCGTGTCGAGGCCGGCAAGGATGTTGAGCACCGTCGTCTTGCCGCAGCCGGAATGGCCGATGACGCAGACGAATTCCCCGCGATCCATGGCGAACCACAAATCCTCGAAAATGGTGGTGCGACCGCCTTCCGGAGCCGGAAAGCGCCGCGCTATGCCCTCGATGGAGATATAGGAGCCTGCCACCGCGTTACTCCGGATAGGTCACGAGGCGCGTGAGGCGCGCCAGGATCTGGTCCAGAGCCATGCCGACGAGGCCGATCAGAAGGATCGCCGTGATGATGTCGGTGAGCGACAGGTTGTTCCACTGGTTCCAGACGAAATAGCCGATGCCGGTGCCGCCCACGAGCATCTCGGCCGCGACGATGACCAGCCAGGCGATGCCGACCGAGATGCGCATGCCCGTGAGGATGGTGGGGGCGGCCGCCGGCAGGATCACCGTGAAGGCCTTGCGGATGGGGCCGACCTCCAACGTGCGCGCGACGTTCAGCCAGTCCTTGCGCACGCTCGCCACGCCGAAGGCCGTGTTGATCAGCATCGGCCAGAGCGAGCAGATGAAGATCACGAAGATCGAGGAAAGCGAGGAATCCTTGATCGTGTAGAGGGCGAGCGGCATCCAGGCGAGCGGCGAGATCGGCTTCATCACCTGGATGAACGGGTCGAGCGCGCGGTAGACCACCGGCGACATGCCGATGAGGAAGCCGAGCGGCACTGCAACCAGCACGGCGATGCCGAACCCCATCAGCACGCGGGCAAGCGAATAGGCGAGCTGGATGCCGATGCCCATGTCGTTGGTGCCGCGGACGTAGAAGGGATCGGAGACGTGTTTCCAGATCGTCCTGCCGACATCGAGCGGCCCGGGCATGGGCGTCTGGCCGCCGGTCGCGGCTGCCGCGCCGACCAGCTTGGCATATTCGGGATCGACCACCTGTCCGCCAGCGCCGCCGGTGGAGACGGCGACGTGCCAGGCGATGAGGAACACGCCGAGGATCACCAGCGAGAGCATCAGCGCCCGCGCGCCGACGGAGCGGGTCATCGCCTCACGCCCGCTTGATGGCGAAGGAGGCGAGATAGTCCTCAGGTCTCGCCGGGTCGAAGGCCTTGCCCATGACCGAGAAGCTCTTGGTCGATGTCGTCGGAGGCGTCAGACCGACCTCCTTCATCATCGCGCTTGCATCGGTCGCGAGGAACACCTGGCGGGCGATCCCGGCATAGTCGAGGTCGCCTTTGACCTGCCCCCAGCGCTTCATCTGGGTCATGATCCAGACCGCGAAACTCTCCCACGGGAAGGGGTCGAACTGGATGCGGTTCGGGTCGCGCTTCACTTGGCCGAGCCCGTCGGCATAGGTGCCGGTGAGGATCTGCTCCAGCACGGTGACCGGCTGATTCAGGTAGTTGGGCGCGGCGATGGCCTCGGCGATCTGCCTGCGGTTCTCCGCCTTCTGCGCATGGGCGGTCGCGTCGATGATCGCCTTCAACAGCGCCTTGTAGGTGTTCGGCATGGTGGTGACGAACTCCCGGCTCGCCGCGAAGGCGCAGCAGGGATGGCCGTCCCACAATTCCTTCGAGAGGATGTGGATGAAGCCGACGCCGTCGAAAACCGCGCGCTGGTTGAACGGATCAGGGCCGAGGAAGCCGTCGATATTGTCGGCGCGCAGGTTGGCGACCATTTCCGGCGGCGGCACCGAGCGGATCTGCACGTCCCGGTCGGGATCTATGCCGTGCTCGGCCAGGTAGTAGCGCAGCAGATAGTTGTGCATCGAATAGTCGAAGGGCACGGCGAAGCGGAAACCCTTCCAATCCGCGGGATTGCGCTTGTCCTTGTGCTTGGTCGCGAGCGTGATCGCCTGCCCGTTGATGTTCTCGATTGCCCCGACCGAATAGGGGATCGGGTTCGAGCCGGCGCCCATGGTCATGGCGATGGGCATCGGCGCCAGCATGTGGGCGGCGTCGTATTCCTTGTTGATGGTCTTGTCGCGGATGACGGCCCAGCCGGCCGTGCGCACGACCTCCACATTCAGTCCGTGCTTCGAATAGAAGCCAAGCGGATGGGCCATGATGATCGGCGTCGCGCAGGTGATCGGGATGAAGCCGACTTTCAGGTCCTTCTTCTCGATGGGGCCGCCCTGGGCCAGCGCCTCGGTCGCCGTCCCGATGGGGAAGAAGGTCGAGATGGCCGCCGCCGCCGTGGAAGCACCGACAGCCTTCAGAAAGGCGCGGCGCTGGGCATCCTGCGGGAACAGCGCGCGCATGACCGCCTGTTCGACGACGCGGCGGTAGCGGTTCTCCTCGCCGGCCTGTTCAACCGCGACGGCCTCGGCGCGGATGGCGGCCGCGTGTTCGGCGTCACTCGCATGCGCGCCGCAGGAACAGCCTTTGCGGAACGTCTTCGCGGCATTGAAGGGATTGTCGAACAGGGCCATCGGATACCTCGCGCTGCAAACCGCGAGGGTCCGTATCAAGTCGCATGCCAGTCGGCGGGGCGTTGTATGCAATCACCAAAAGGCCAGCCTGCGCCGTTTTTGGCCGATCGGGGCGGAAGGCGAGCAGTGGGAATGCCCGCCAGATAGGCGGGCACCTTTCATCTGATCAAGAAACAGGCGGAAAAGCCGCTCAGGCGATGAGCCGACCGGGCGCATCCTGCTCCATGGGCCATTTCGGCCGCTGTATCACCCGGTAGTCGTGGGTCGCGTAGCGCTGCGACGACGGGCCCTGCGTCTCCGAATAGAAGACCTTGGAGGCGAGGGGGCCGTAAGCCGCCATGAAGTGCTGGGCCGATTTCAGCACCAGCAGGCGGTAGGATTTCGGGTCGAGGCCGAGATCGGTGAAGAGCTCGCGCCCCAGCGCCTGGCAGCGATTGGTGTTGAGGATGACATCGACGCCGCCGATCCTCACTGCCGCGAGATCGCCGACGGCCGCCTTGGCCTCGCCGAAGCTCTGCCAGCGGTCGGTGGCGACCGCCAGCACCTCGCAATCGGCATCGACGGGATCACCGGAGAGGTCCGAGGTCTTGCCGCCGATCCTGAGGCGCAGCTTCCCGCCCGGTCCCACCGCATGACAGAAGGAGACCGCGACCGGGTCCCAGAGCGGGGCGACCGCCGCACCCTGAACGCCGCGGCGGATCAGTTCGTGGAGCGCCATCGTGTTGTCGGAGGCAGATCCCCCGCCGGCATTGTCGGCGGGCTCGGCGATGATCGCCGGGCCTGTCGCGGTGTCGGTCGCGAGAGCCTGATCGAGTGCGTCGGTGAAATCGAGGTCGGGCGGTGCGGTCTTGCCGCGAAGGGCGACGATCTCCTCGCCGAGCTGCTGTGCCAGCGCGTCGCCCTTGGCCTTGGCATTGTCGGTATAGACCAGCATGCGCGAGCCCATTTCCGGCACGTCCGCATGGGGAAAGCCGTGGACGAAGGAGACGGAGAGCACGCCGTCTTTGCCCTCGAAGCTCTTCTGCCGGGCGACGAAGGAGAGGTTCGGCTCCGACGTGGTCGGATAGAAAGCGATCATCCCGCAATCGTAGAGCGAGGCGACCGGCCTGATCTCCTTGCGGATGGTCTTCAGCACCAGCGTCACCAGTTCCTCCGCGCGCGGCACGATGTCGGTGTGCGGATATTCCTTGAACAGCACGATGACGTCGGCGAGGCCGAGGCGCTTCAGCGTCAGGTGGCAGTGCGGGTCGAGTTCGACGCCGATGACGCAATCCGGCCCGACAATGGCGCGGACGTGCTCCAGCACGTCGCCCTCGCAGTCGTCGTAGCCGTCCGCCACCATCGCCCCGTGCATGCCGAGCAGCACACCGTCCACCGGCATGGCGGCCTTCAGCTGGCCGAGAACCTCGTCGCGCATGGTCTCGTAGGCACGCCTTGTGGTGAGGCCCGCCGGCTGGGCGAAGAAGCAGGAGCCCTCGACCAGCGTGAAGCCCTCCTGCTGGGCGCGGCGGCGGGCGACGAAGAGCGGCGCGGTGCAGAGGCTCGGCTGGTCGGGATGTTCGCCCGGCCGCGCGACGAAGCAGGAGAGGTAGCTCTCCAGCGATGTCGGGATCGGCGAGAAGGTGTTGGTCTCGGTGGCGATGCTGGCCGTGAACAGGCGCATGAACTCAGGTTCCGTTGCTGTCTCGCTCAAGGCGGCATTCGACCCCGGCCCGAGTCTCAACTCAAGGTGGCGGGCGACATGCCGTCCATGACGAAGCGGCAAGCCCGCGCATTGGCGCCATGCCTTGTCCAACGGCCAGCGACCGGCATAGTCAGCTTCATGTCCGACGCTCTCCGCCTGCCGACCGGCGCAACCTTTCTTGCCAATGCCGCACTCGACCGCGATCTTGCCTATGGCCCGGAGCAGCGGGCGATCCTGTCGCTGGACGGGGTGGCGGCCGCTCACCGGGCGATCAGCCGATGGGACGGCTATGAGCCGACGCCGCTGATCACGCTGGAGGCAATGGCGCGCGCTGCGGGGGTCGGCGCCATATTCTACAAGCATGAGGGCCGGCGCTTCTCGCTCAAGAGCTTCAAGGCGCTCGGCGGGGCCTATGCCGTCGAGCGGCTGGTCCAGAAGCGCGGCTCGGCCGACGGCCTGACGGTGACCTGCGCCACCGACGGCAATCACGGCCGGGCGGTCGCCTGGGGCGCGAAGCGGCTTGGCGTGACGGCGGTCATCTATGTCCACGAAACCGTCAGCGAGGGCCGCGCCGAGGCAATCCGCTCCTTCGGGGCCGAGGTCCGCCGCGTGGCGGGCAATTACGACGATGCCGTGCGCGCCTCGGCGGAAGCTGCGGCCGCCAATGGCTGGACTATCGTCTCCGACACGTCCTGGCCGGGCTACGACCTCATCCCGCGCGACGTGATGCAGGGCTATGCCGTGCTGGCGCTGGAGGCCGAGGAACAGGGCGCGGCCCCGACCCACATCTTCGTGCAGGGCGGCGTCGGCGGCCTCGCCGCCGGCATGCTCTCGTATCACTGGGAGAAGCAGGGCGCGCGGCGGCCCGTCGTCGTCGTGGTCGAGCCTAACCGGGCGGATTGCCTGTTCCAGAGCGCGCTGGCCGGGCGCTGGACGACTGTCGGCGGCGATCTCGACACGATCATGGCGGGACTGGCCTGCGGCGAGCCTTCGGAGCTTGCGTGGGCGCTCCTGTCGCCGGGTGCCGATGCCTTCGTGACCATTCCGGACGAGCGGGCGGCAGACGCCATGCGGGATCTCGCGCCACTGGGCATCGCGGCGGGCGAATCCGGGGTCGCGGGCCTCGCGGGCTTTCGCGCGATCGCAGGCGATGCGCGGGTGCGCGCTGCTCTCGGGCTCGGTCCGAATTCGCGCGTGCTCTGCATCGGCACGGAGGGCGCGACCGATCCGGACATCTACCGCGAGATTGTCGGGCGGGATGCCGCCGAGGTCGAAGGGAGCGCCGCATGAGCCGTATCGTCACGGTCGGGGCAGCGCAGATGGGGCCGATCCAACGCGCGCATACGCGCGCGGGCGTGGTCGCGCGCATGGTCGAGCTGATGCGCGAGGCCGCCTCGCACCGCTGCGACCTCGTCGTCTTTCCCGAACTGACGCTGACCACCTTCTTCCCGCGCTGGTGGATGGAAAATCAGGAGGATGTCGACGCCTTCTTCGAGCGTGAAATGCCCTCCAACGGGACCGCGCCCCTGTTCAACGAGGCTGCCCGGCTCGGCATCGGCTTCTCGCTCGGCTATGCCGAACTGACGACGGAGGGGCGGCGGTTCAATACCGCGATCCTCGTCGACAAGGCCGGACGGATCGTCGGCAAGTATCGCAAGATCCATCTGCCCGGGCACGCGGAACACGAGCCGTGGCGCGCCTTCCAGCATCTGGAGAAGCGCTATTTCGAGGTCGGAGATCTGTCCTGGGGCGTGTGGAACGCGCTCGGCGGCCATATGGGCATGATGATCTGCAACGATCGCCGCTGGCCGGAAAGCTACCGGGTCATGGGCCTCCAGTCGGTGGAGATGATCCTGCTCGGCTACAACACGCCGCGGCACAATCCGCCCGCGCCGGACCATGACCGGCTCTCGGAGTTCCACAACCAGCTCGTGATGCAGGCAGGCGCTTACCAGAACGGCACCTGGGTTGTCGGCGTCGCCAAATGCGGGGTGGAGGAGGGCTGCGAGATGATCGGCGGGTCGTCGATCATCGCGCCGACCGGCGAGGTGATCGGGCAGGCGCTGACGCAGGACGACGAACTCATCGTCGCTCGCTGCGACCTCGACCTGACCAAGAGCTACAAGGCCACGACCTTCAATTTCGGCCTGCACCGCCAGCCGGAGCAGTACCGGCGGATCGTCGAGCAGAAGGGAGCGGTGGGGCCGGAGGGGTAATTATTCCGCCGCGTCTCGCGCTTCCGCTTCCCAGCCCAGCAGCTTGCCGGGGTTCATCAGCCCATAGGGGTCCGCCTGCCGCTTGAACTCGGGCTGCGGGGCGTCGATCCGCTTCCAGCCGGCATTGTTCAGCACATAGGTGTGTGGGCTCGACGGCTGGACGCCGCCTTCCGCAGCGCGGCGCATGATCTCGTCGAGACGCTCGGCCGTGGTGAACTTCACCAGCGGCAGCGACGAGGTGATCACCTTGCCCTCGCGGCGCTGGAACTCGAGGTGGAAATAGACGTCCTCGTGGAACTCCTTCTCCGCCCATGCGACCAGCTTCAGATTGTCGGGGGCAGGGAAGCGGAGCTGCAGATAGGTGATGGACGGGTCCATCTTCAGGGCATGCAGCGTCGTGTGGTTCCAGGTGTATTCGTAGAGGGGACCGGGCCCGCCGCGCTCCTTGTGGGTGCCGAAGGCGACCGCCTTTGCCTCGGCCGCGCCGCGCCGGAATGTAATCTTGCCGGCATGGTCGGCGATCAGCAGTTCCAGCGTATCGGCCTGCGGCTCCGAGACCATCAGGATCGCGAAGGCGCGACCTTCCTCCAGATAGGGAGCGAGGCGCCTGAGATAGGGCACGATGCGCGGGTCGTGGATCGAGACCAGCTTCTTGGCGATGCCGTCGCATTCCATGAAGGCCTGCCCGAAGCGCGCTGCCGCGGTTAGGCTGTCGAAGGTGACGATCCGCTCGGCCCAGTCGTGGGCGGGGGCCGTCGGCACCTCCACCTCGGTGATGATGCCGTTGACGCCATAGGCGTGCATGACCTTGAGGATCTCGCGGCCGCGCAGCTCGATCAGGCGCGGTTCCTCCTCGACGGTCATCACCTCCAGCGCGGTGACCGCGCCGAGATTGTCGATCTGGCCCCAGGTGCAGGAGCCGGCGCCCGCAGCGCCCCCGGCAACAAAGCCGCCGATGGTCGCCTGCGCCCGCGTCGAGGGATGGAAGCGCAGTTCCTGTCCGTGCGGGTCGAGCATCTTGTCCATGTCGAGCATGTTGGCGCCGGCCTCGAACCGCGCGCCGCCGGGCTTGGCGAAGACCATGCGGTTCAGCTTGCGCATGTCGACGACGAGGCCGCCGGCGAGCGGCACCGCCTGGCCGTAATTGCCGGTGCCGCCGCCGCGGATGACCAGCGGCACCCGATGGCGGGCGCAGGCGGCCGCGATCCGGCGCAACTCGTCCTTGTCGGCGGGCGTCGCCACGAGGTCTGCATGCTTGCCGTCGAGCTGGGGTTTAAGCACCGGCGAGAACCAGAAGAAGTCGCGGCTCGCCATGCGGACGGACGGGGCGTCGTCGGCAAGGGCGATGCCGGAAAGGTCGGCGCGCAGCCGGTCGATGGCGGTCATGGCGGATCCGGTGTCAGTGTCGGGCGAGAATGCCAAAGTTCGGCGGCTGCCGCCATCCCGGCGCCGCATGGCCTGCCATCGTGCGGAACGCCCGGGAAGGCGGCAGGATCGATAGCGGCATGCACAGAGTTTGTGCAACCCTGTCCCGCATTGTCGGGCAATATCGTAGGATAACCCGGCACGCCCGTTGCTCTTCGCCTCGCGATGACGTTCAAGGTCCCCGTGAAGGACCCAGCCTCTGGAGAGTTCGCCATGCTTCGCACCCCCCTGTCCCGTCGCAAGGCTCTGGCGCTCGGCGCCGGCGTCTCTGCCGCCTATCTCATGCAGTCCGGCAAGGTTTCCGCGCAGGGGCTCGACAAGGTCTCCTACCAGACCAACTGGCGGGCGCAGGCCGAGCATGGCGGTTTCTATTACGGCGTCGCCAACGGCATCTACCGCAAATACGGCATCGACGCCGACATCCGCATGGGCGGACCGCAGCAGAACCCCTCGCAGCTCCTGCTCGGCGGGCGTGTCGACATGATCATGTCGAACTCCTTCGAGGCGATCCGCTACGTGCAGGAGAGCCTGCCGTTCCTGTGCATCGGCTCGATCTTCCAGAAGGACCCGCAGGTCATCATCTGCCATCCGGGCGTCGGCAACGACGCCTTCCCGCAACTCAAGGGCAAGACGATTCTGGTCGGGGCAGGGGGGCGCACTTCGTTCTGGCCCTATCTCAAGGCCCGCTTCGGCTTCACCGACGAGCAGGTGCGGCCCTACACGTTCAACATGGCGCCGTTCCTCGCCGACAAGAACATCTGCCAGCAGGGCTTCCTGTCGTCGGAGCCCTTCGCGATCGAGCAGCAGGGCGGGGTCAAGCCGCTGGTCCACCTGATCGCCGATGCGGGCTTCGCGAACTACAACACGACCATCAACATCTCGAAGAAGATGGTCGACGACCGCGCCGACGTCGTGCAGCGTTTCGTCACCGCCTCGCTGGAAGGCTGGTCCGAATATATGAAGAACGGCCCCGGCAATGCCGAGGCCAACAAGCTGATCCTGCGCGACAATCCGGACATGGATCAGAAGAAGATCGATTATGCGGTCAGGGTCATGACCGAGAACGGCATCGTGCTGTCGGGCGACGCGAACACGCTCGGCATCGGCGCGATGACCGATGCGCGCTGGGAGATCTTCTATACCCAGATGCGCGATGCAGGCGTGTTTCCCGCGGGCGTGGACTTCAAGAAGGCCTACGACCTGCGCTTCGTGAACAAGGGTGTGGGCAAGGCCTGACGTGACCGCTGCCGTTTCCATCGACCGGCCCGTGACGGAGGGCGCAAGGCCCCTCGTCACGGTTCGCGGCGTCTCAAAGCAGTTCGCCAACGGCACGATTGCCGTCCGCGACGTCAATCTGGACCTGGCGGCAGGCGAGTTCGTCTCGCTGCTCGGGCCTTCCGGCTGCGGCAAGTCCACGCTGCTGCGCATGATCGCCGGCCTCGGAGAACCGAGCGTCGGCGCCATCGACTGGCCGCAGGAGGCGAAGAAGGGGGCCGAGCACGAACTCGGCTTCGTCTTCCAGGACCCGACGCTGATGCCCTGGGCGACCGCGCTCGGCAACGTCATCCTGCCCCTGACCCTGAAGGGCGTGGGCAAGCGCGAGGCCGAGGAACGCGGCGCGGCCATGCTGGCCCTCGTCGGCCTCAAGGGTTTCGAGCAGAGCTATCCGCGCGAATTGTCCGGCGGCATGAAGATGCGCGTGTCGATCGCGCGCGCGCTCGTCACCCAGCCGAAGATCCTGCTGATGGACGAGCCCTTCGCAGCGCTGGACGAGATCACCCGCCACAAGCTCAACGACGACCTGCTGGGCCTTTGGGAGCGCAACCGCTTCTCCGCTGTCTTCGTGACGCATTCCGTGTTCGAGAGCGTCTATCTCTCGCAGCGGATCGTGGTCATGGCGGCACGTCCGGGCCGGGTCATGGCCGATCTCAGGATCGAGGCGCCCTATCCGCGCGACGAGGAGTTCCGGACCTCGGCGGACTACGCGCATTGGTGCCGGATCGCATCGGCCAAGCTCAAGGAGGCGATTTCCTCATGAGCGACATGACGCTGCAAACGCCCGCCGTCGCCCATGACGGCACCGATGCCGAGGCCCGCCCGGTCTTCCGCGTCGAACGCAGGGTGCTGGGCATTTCGACGGAAGCCTGGCCCGGCATCATCGCGCCGCTGGTCATCGGCGTTTTCGCGCTGGGTCTCTGGGAGTTCATCGTCTGGTGGCGTGCCATTCCGCCGTTCATCCTGCCGGGCCCGCTGCTGATCGCGCGAACGCTGTTCGAGGACTGGGGCACGCTGTCCGCCTCGCTCTGGATCACGCTCAGGATTACAGCGGCGGCGCTCATCGCGGCGGTTTCGCTCGGCGTCGGGCTCGCCATCCTGTTCACCCAGTCGAAATGGCTGGAGAAGTCGCTGTTTCCCTATGCGGTGATCCTGCAGGTGACGCCGGTCGTCTCCATCGCGCCGCTGATCATCATCTGGGTCGGCGACATCAACCTGTCGCTGCTTATCTGCGCCTGGCTTGTCGCCTTCTTCCCGATCCTGTCGAACACGATCCTCGGGCTGAACTCGGCCGACCACAACCTGGTCAACCTGTTCCAGCTCTACCGCGCCTCGCGCTGGCAGACGCTGCGCTATCTGCGCCTGCCGGCGGCGCTGCCCTATTTCCTCGGCGGGCTGAAGATTTCCGGCGGCCTCGCGCTGATCGGCGCGGTGGTGGCCGAGTTCGTCGCCGGCTCCGGCGGCTCGGCCTCGGGCCTCGCCTACCGCATCCTCGAAGCCGGCTACCAGCTCAAGATTCCCCGCATGTTCGCGGCGCTGATCATGATCTCCATGTCGGGCATCGCGATCTTCCTCGCGACCAGCTGGCTGTCGCACATGCTGCTGCGCCGCTGGCACGAGAGCGCGCTGAAGCGGGAGAACTAGAGGCCTAGAGGCGGGACATTCCCGCCTTGACCTTCGCGATGAAGCCGGCGCGCTGGTCGGCGGTCGCGATGTTCAGGTGATAGAGCGCGTAGTAGCGCCTGCGCGCCTTCCAGCCCGTGTACCACCACAGATAGCGCATCACGATCTTGCGGGGTGGATCGCCCATCCAGAGCGCGTACCACCAGGGACGGCCATAGGTGACGATGCCCGTCACCGAGCGGATATGGGTCAGCAGCGGCTTGACCGATGCCGGGTCCGAAATGTCGAAGCCGACGCCGGGCATGAACATGCGGTCGATGAAGCCCTTGAGCATGGCCGGCGGCCCGAAGCTCCAGGTCGGGAACTGCACCACCAGCGCCTCGGCGGCGCGCAGCCGGGCGATGTAGGGCTCGAGGCCCTGCTGGTTGACGGCCTCGTCGTGGTAGTTGCGCCGGCCATCCGCCGACAGGACGGGGTCGAAGCCCTCGGCATAGAGGTCGAGCAGGTCGACCTCGTGCCCGGCGGCCTGAAGCGCGGACAGGGCCTCCGCGCGGATGCCGGCATGGAAACTGTCCGCGAGCGGATGGCAGTAGATGTAGAGGACTTTCATCGGATGGGGACGTAGCTCGCCATCTTGCCGGGATTGAGCAGGCCCATCGGGTCGACATCGGCCTTGAAGCCGAGTTGGTCGGCATCGGCGCGCTTGTGGCGCGAGCCGTCCTCGAGGCTCACGACGTGCGGATTGGCGACCATGACGCCGTGGTCCTCGTGGATGCGGATGATCTCGTTCAGCCGCTCCGGCGTCGTGTAGCGCACGATCGGCAGGGCCGAGCAGGTGATGCGCCCGGCGAAGCGGATGAATTCGAGATGAGGCAGCACCTCGCCGTCGAACATCTCGGCCATCCGGAAGACGCTCTCCTCCAGCCGGTCATGCGGGTAGAGAAGCTGGAGATAGGTGATCGAGCGGTCGCTCTTCAGCCACTGCAAGGTCGTGTGATTCCAGGAATATTCGTAGAGCGGCACCTGGCCCGGCCCTTCCTGCGAAGGCGCTTCGTGGGTGACCTTGCCGCGATCGCCGAGGATCGCCTTGAAACTGTCGAGGAAGGGCTCGGCGATCATGCAGACGAGGATGGCCTTGCCCTCGGGGCAGGCGGCCTTGAGCGATCCGAAATAGGACGGGATCGGCCAGGCGATCGGTGTGACGAGCTTCTTCACGACGCCGTCGGCAAGCGCCACCGCGCGGCCTGCCTCGAAGGCTTCGCGGAAGGTGTCGAAGGCGACGATCACGTCGACCCAGCCCCAAGCGGGCGCCAGCGGCATTTCGAGTTCGGTGATGATGCCCGTCGTGCCATAGGCGCGGTTCACCTTCTGCGCGGCGTCCTGCCTGAGTTCGAGGACGCGCGGCTCTTCCTCGACGGTGACGATGCGCGCGGCGAGGATGTTGCCGGGCTCGCGCAGGCCGCCATAGGCGACCGACCCGACGCCGCCCGAACCGCCAGCCACGAAGCCGCCGACGGTCGCGGTGCGCTTGGTCGAGGGGTGCATGCGCAGCTCGAAACCGTTGGCCCGGGTCTCGCCGTCAAGCGCCAGCAGGTTCATGCCCGCCTGAACGCGCACGACGCCCGGCTTCTGCCACAGGACGGCGTTCAGCGCGGTCATGTCGAGGATGACGCCACCTTCGAGCGGCATGGCCTGACCGTAATTGCCGGTGCCGCCGGCCCTGACAGTCAGGGGAATGCGCAGCTTCGCGCAGGCTGCGGCGGTGCGGATCACGTCCGCCTCGTCGCGCGGCTGGACGATGATGTCGCCGGCGACGGCCTTCAGTTGCTCGGCGAGAATCGGCGAGTACCAGAAGAAGTCGCGCGAGCGGCGGCGCACGACCACCGGCTCGGTGATGCGGGGAACGTCCCCCAGCGCCTCGACAAGGGCATCGATGTCGTAGCGGGGCGATGCGGGGGCGGTGTTCGGGCGGGCGGTCATGGCAGTCTCATCCTGCGCCGCATCATGCAGGCGCGAGGCTTCCCCGGGCAAGGCAGATGCGCGATTCGTCCACCGTCAACCGCTCGCGCAACGGGCGCGCATGGCCAATTTCGGGGCGGCGCCGACGTGGTTAACCGTTTGCTAGGTGCTTTCACAGATTGTCACAGGGAAATCGTGGGGAGCGCCTGCCTTGAACATCAAGACCCGTCTCGTTCTCGTGGTGTCCGGACTGGCGGCCGCGGCGCTCGTCGTCGGCGCCGTCGCGGTCCATGGCTTCCAGCGCTACCAGCGCGTGGTCGAGCAGAATGAGCGCACGGCGCGGATCACGCAGCTCGCCGAGCAGGCCAATGCGCTCATCTACTCAGTGGTGATGGAGTCGCGCGGCATCTACATGTCCGACGATCCCAAGGTTCTGGAGCGGTTTGCCGCCAACCAGGATCGCGAGCTCGCCCGTTTCCGCCGCGTTGTCGGGGAGTGGGCCGCCCTTGCCGCGCCGGAGGATCAGGCGATCAGGGCGCGCCTTCTGGAGCAGGCCGATGCCTTCATCCGCCTGCGCGAGGAACTGGCGCGCGCCGGGCGTTCCACCGGCCATATGGCAGCGCGCGCGATCGGCGACAACGATGCCAACCGCACGACGCGCCAGAAGCTGAACACGGAGATGGCAGCCTTCGCCGAGGTCAATGCCAAGCGGGTCGCGGCGCTTTCCGATGAGATCGAGACGATGCGCACCGGGCTAATGCGGGCGATCGCGGCGACGATCGGGCTCGCCGTCCTCGCGGCGGTGCTGGCCTTCTGGACGATCCTGATGGGGGTCGCGCGGCCGCTGACCCGTCTTACCGCCGCCGTCGATGCGGTCTCGTCCGGCCGGACGGATGCCGCGATCAGCGATACCGAACGCAAGGACGAGATCGGCGCTCTGGCGCGGTCGGTGCTGGTATTCCGCGACAGCGTGCGCGAGGTGGAGGACCTCAAGGCGGCCGATACCGCCCGCGAGGCGGGGATGCGCGACCAGCGCGCCCGCGACATGGCGGCTTTGGCCGAGGAGTTCCGCGCGACCGTCCAGTCGGTGGTCTCCACCGTGACGGGTGCGTCGGAGGCGATCGTGGCGAATGCCTCCCGCGTCGGCGATGTCGCGCGGAACGTGTCGCAACTCGGCGAGACGGTGGCGGCGACCTCGGCAGGCGCCACCCAGAGCGTCGACAGCGCGGCCGGCTCGGCGCAGGAACTGGCCAGTTCCATCGGCGAGATTTCGAGCCGGACGGCACAGGCCCAGCAGATCGCCGCCTCGGCCGTCGACCAGGCGACGCGCACCGGCGAGATCGTCGGCTCGCTGGCCGCATCGACGCAGAAGATCGGCGACGTCGTCAGCCTGATCAACGCCATCGCGGCGCAGACGAACCTCCTTGCGCTCAACGCCACCATCGAGGCGGCGCGCGCGGGCGAGGCCGGCAAGGGCTTCGCGGTGGTCGCGACGGAGGTGAAGAACCTCGCGGCTCAGACCTCCAAGGCGACGGACGAGATCGCCAGCCAGATCGGCGCGGTTCAGTCGGTCACGGGCGAAGCGGTTTCGGCCATCGAGGCGATCAACCGCACCATCGGCGAGATCTCCTCGGTGTCCTCGTCGATCATGGCGGCGGTGGAAGAGCAGGCTGCGGTCACCAATGGCATTGCCGGCTCGGTATCGGACGCCGCCGACGGCACGCGCGCGGTCGGCCTCGACATCGAGCGCGTGACGCGGGCGGCGCAGGAGACGGGCGAGGCGGCCCGCGTCATGTCCGACGCGGCGGCGGCGCTCGGCGCGGGGTCCACCGAGCTCGACACGGCCGTTGCCGGCTTCCTCGACCGGATCCGCGCGGCCTGATCAAGCCGCGACGGTCTTCCTGAAGCGCGTGGAGCGCTTCGGGTGCCACCATTTGCCGGCGATGACGGTGCCCTCGGAGACGATCTTCTTGTCGCCGATCAGGTGCTCGCCGACCACGTCGACATAGTCGAACTTGCCGTCCTTGATGGTCAGGATGGTGGCATCGCCCACCGATCCCGGCTTCAGGCTGCCGAGCTCCGGCCGTTTCAGCGCCATGGCGGCGTTGACGGTCGAGGCGGCGATGACGCGGTCGAGCGGCATGCCCATGACCAGGAATTTCGACAGCGTCGTCACCTGGTCGAAGGCCGGCCCCTCGATGCACAGCGTATGCACGTCCGACGAGATCACGTCCGGCTCGAAACCGCCCGCCAGCATGGCGCGCGTGGTCTTGAACGAGAACGAGCCCTTGCCGTGGCCGATGTCGAAGATGACGCCCTTCTTGCGGGCCGCGACGACTTCCGGCTTCACCGCGCCCTGCGCGGTGATCGGCGCGTTCGGGAAGGGGCGGAAGGCGTGGGTCAGCACGTCGCCCGGGCGCAGGCGGCCGATCACGTGCTCGTAGCTCGGCGGCGGATGGTCGATATGCGCCATGAGCGGCATGCCGACCTCGTTGGCGACCTGCAGCGCCATGTCGAGCGCGGCCTCGCCGTTGGTGCCGGAGGAATTGCGGCCGACGCGCACCTTGATGCCGACGATGAGATCGCGGTTGGCGTCGGCGACGGCCGCGCAGTCGGTCGGGTTCAGGTGGTCGATCTCGCGGCTCTCGCCGACCATGACCCGCTTGTCGAAGCCGTAGATGCCGGCATGGCTGACGTGCAGGTAGGCGAGGATGCGCACCTGGCTCGGCTCGATGACGTGCTTGCGGAAGCCCTTCCAGTTGCCGGGGCCGGCCGAGCCGGTATCGATGGCGGTGGTGACGCCGGAGGTGCGGCAGAACTCTTCTGCATCGATGCCGAGCGAGGTGCCGCCCCAGTAGACGTGGGTGTGCAGGTCGATCAGGCCGGGCGTGACGATGTAGCCGGTGACGTCGCGGATTTCCGTGCCGGCCGGCGCCTTCAGGTCCTTGCCGATTGCCGCGACCTTGCCGCCTGAGAAAGCCACGTCGCGGATGCCATCGATTTTCTGCGAGGGGTCGATCACGCGCCCGCCGCGCAAAATCAGGTCGAAGGTCATCGAAGGCTCCGCTTGCTGGATCATGTCGGCCGGTGCATGTCTCTCGCCCGGCCGCCGCGCAGATTGCGCGCCCGGCGGCGGCTTGCCAACCGTCGCGACATCATCTTTGCGGAGACCTCCCATGCCGGCTCGTCACTGGGGCGACCTGAAGACCACGGATTTCGACCGGCTCGACCCGGCGACCACCGTCGCCGTGCTGCCGCTCGCCGCCATCGAGCAGCATGGACCCCATCTCCCGGTCTCCACCGACACCTCGATCATGCAGGGCATGATCCAGACGGCCTTCCCGCTGGTGGGCGAGGGTGTCACGGCGCTGTTCCTGCCCATCGAGGCGGTGGCGAAATCCAACGAGCATCTTCACTCGAAGGGCACGGTGACGCTGTCGGCGCAGACGGTGCTCAGCGCCTGGATCGAGATCGGCGAGAGCGTCAAGCGCGCCGGCATTGACAAGATCGTGCTGATGACCTCGCATGGCGGCAATCTCGACCCGATGCGGATGGTCGCGCGTGAGTTGCGCATCCGGTTCGGCCAATTGGCCGTCGTGACGAGCTGGACCGCCTTCGGCCGCCCGCCCGGCCTCTATGGCGATCTCGACATCAAGCACGGCATCCACGGCGGCGATGTCGAAACCTCGCTCATGCTGCATTTCCGGCCGGAACTGGTCGATATGACCCACGCCAAGCGGTTCGAGCCCGTCATGGTGGCGATGGAGAAGGAGTTCACCTATCTGCGCCCGACCGTGAACCACGCCTTCGGCTGGATGGCGCAGGATATTCATCCGCACGGTGCGGCGGGCGACGCTTCGCTCGCCACCGCCGACAAGGGCCGCCAGACCGCCGACTATCAGGCGCGGGAATTCGTCAAGCTCCTCGACGACATGGCACGGTTCGATATCGGTCGGCTCTACCAGCCCGGCGGGTGATTAGTCCTAGTTTGCGAAAATAATCCTTGACGGAGCGTAACGCTCCATGGCAGGGTTTCCGGCATGTTCCGGAGGTGCGGCCGGGGTTAGCTCGAACTGCCGACGTGCCAGTTTGTCGAACGGGAGCGGCTCAAGCATGCATACGATCATGGTCATTGGCGGCGGGCTCGTCGCGCTGGCGCTTTTCGCCCTCGTCGCGCGGATGTTCGCCCTCGACATGGGAACGGTGACCAAGGCCTTCATCGGTCTCTGGTTTGTCGCCGCCCTGGTCAATCTGTGGGTCGGTGTCGCCCGCGCCGGCTATCCGCTCGCGGTCGAGGCGCCGATCTTCCTGATCGTCTTCGGCGTGCCGGCGGCCATCGCGCTGTTCGTCGGCTGGAAGCTGTCCTGAGGCCGATCAACCCGTCACCGGCTTGACGTCCACGGCGACGGAAATCTCGTGATCGCCCGAAGCGATCAGGACGCCGCCATTCGGCGCGACATCGACGAAGTCGCGGCCGACCGCCAGCGTGATGTGGTCCTCGCCGACGATCAGCCCGTTGGTCGGGTCGAGGCCCCACCAGCCGAGTTCCGGCCCGCACCAGACCGACACCCAGGCATGGGTTGCATCCGCGCCATCGAGCCGCGGCTTGCCGGGCGGCGGCACGGTGCGCAGGTAGCCCGAGACATAGGCCGCCGGCAGGCCAAGCCCGCGCAACCCCGAGATCATGATGTGGGTGAAGTCCTGGCAGACGCCGCGGCGCATGGTGAAGGCCCGTGCGGCAGTGGTCGACGTGTCGGTCTCGCCGGGGGCGTAGGCGAAATCCGCCTGGATGCGGCGGGCTAGATCGTAGGAGGCTTCGAGGATCGGCCGGCCCGGCGGGAACGAGGCGCTGGCATAGGCGCGGATCAGCGTGTCGCGCGGCACGTAGGTCGAGGGGAACAGCGCGTGGACCGGCGAGTTCGGCGAGATGTCCGCCGAGGCGAAAGCCGTTTCGCGCACCCGCTCCCATGGCGGGTCCATGCCGGGCAGGGGCCGCGTGCGCGCCGCGATGGCGACGCGGGCGCGCATGTCGATCGTCAGCTCCCGGTGCGGCGCGTCGAAATCGAGGAAGATGCGGCGGTTGCCGAAGAAATCGGTGTCCTGCCGCCGGGCGCTCGGCTTCGGCGAAATGTCGATGTCGCAGGCGAGCACGCGCTGCCCCGCCCGGTCGACCGGCACGACGCGCAGCACGTGCTGGGCCATGACCACGGGACGGGCATAGCGGTAGTCGGTGACCTGACGGACGTCGTAGTTCATCCGAACACCTCGCCGGCCATGAAACCGACCGTGCGGCCGCCGTCGCGATGGGTGAAATAGCGCTCGGAAATCTCGTTCGAGATCGCCAGCAGCGTCTGCTCGATAGCCGTGATCTGCTTGGCGTCGAGCGTGTGGGCATCGGCCGTCTGGAGGTCGACGCGGGTGCGCGCGATGAGCTTTTCGGCGACGTTCAGCCGTCCGTCCGACATGTGGTCCGGCAGCTCGCTAAGATGGACGGCGATCCGGTCGATCTGGAACGCGACGGAGCGCGGATTGTTCGGGTCGAGCATGATCAGGTCGAGCACGGGCGGGCGGGCCGCGACCATCACGTAGCGCCGCCGGTAGGTGATCTGGCTGTCGGCAAGGCTCAGCAGCAGGTCGAGATTGGCAGCGCCGGCTTTGGCATCGGCGAACTGCCGGACGGAGCGGCAGGTGGCGAGCGCGCGCTCGATGCGCTTGCCCAGCTTGAGGAAGCGCCAGCCGATGAGCTGGTTCATGTTCTCCTGCGTCAGGCCCGAAAAGACGGCGGAGAGGCGCAGGCCCGCCTCGACCCGCTCGAATATGCCGCCATCGGCCCGCGGTCCGCCCTCGGCGAGCGCGACCATGTCGGTGATGGCGCGCCAGGCGTCCGGCGAGAAGCGGTCGCGGATGACGGAAGCGGAATGCAGCGCCGACTGGGCGAGGTTCAACAGCCCACCCGGCGTGCGGCCGTGGAACGCGGCGCCGGCGATGGCGGTCGGGTCGGCGACCACCGGCTCCTCCGGCAGAGCCTCCCAGATGCCCAGCAGATCGACGATGCGCTTGATGGTGTCGGCCGTCATGGACTCGCCGGAGCCGACCTGCTCGCCGAGCGCGCGCAGAATGCGCAGCGTCGCCTCGGCCCGCTCCATGTAGCGGGCGAGCCAGAACAGGTTGTCGGCCGCGCGGCTGGGCAGGGAGGCGGTGGCGCGGCGCAGCTCCAGCCGGTCCAGCGAAGGCAGCAGCGTCGTCTCCTCGACCGGCCCGTCCGCCAGCACGCAGACATCGGCCGAGCGGCCGTCGCGCTGCATGGTCACCGCGCGGGCGTCGATACGGTCGCCGACGCGGCAGAAGCCGCCGGGCATGACCTCCCAGCGGTCGCCGACCTTGGCGAGGAACAGGCGCAGGATGAACGGCCTCGGCTCCAGATAGCCGTCCCGCCAGACCGGCATGGTGGAGAGCTTGACCACCTCCTGGGCGACGAAGTCCGAGCCGCGCAGGCGCATTTCCTCCGCCAGCGCCAGCCGGCGCGCGGGCGAAAGGCTCGATGCCAGCACGGCGCCCTCGTCGAGGATGCCGGGAATCGTCGGAGAGAAGGCCGGCGCGACGACGAACGAGTCGAGGTCGGCGATCACCGCGCCGCGTTCGAGCGGCTGGCCGCACCACCAGGTCGCGACATGGGGAATGGCAAGGTCCCGCCCGAGCCTGGCCCGCGCGATGGAGGGCAGGAAGGCGAGCAGGGCGCGCGCCTCGACAACGCCGGAGCCCAGCGCATTGGCGAGCGTCACTTTCCCTGAGCGGATCGCATGGACGAGGCCGGCGACGCCGAGTTGCGAGCGCGGGTTGAGTTCCAGCGGGTCGGCGAAATCGGCATCGAGCCGCCGCCAGACCATTTCCAGCTTCTTCAATCCCGAGACGGTGCGGACATAGAGCGTGTCGTCGCGCACGGTCAGGTCCGCGCCTTCGGCGAGCAGGAAGCCGAGATAGCGGGCGAGGAAGGCGTGCTCGAAATAGGTTTCGTTGAGCGGGCCGGGGGTGAGCACTGCGACGCGCGAGTCGGTCGTCGATGCCAGCGAGGAGAATTGCGACCGCAGGGCCTGGAAGAATCCCGCGAGGCGTTCCACCGGCTGCGAGCGGTAGATTTCCGGCAGAGCGCGCGCCATGGCGAGGCGGTTCTGGAGGGCGTAGCCGGCACCGGAAGGGGCCTGCGCGCGGTCGCCGAGCACCCACCAGCGACCGTCCGGCCCGCGGCCGACATCGACGGCATAGTAGAGAAGGTGCGAGCCGCCGCGCGGCTCGATGCCGACCATGGGGCGCAGGAAATCCGGCGAGCCCGCGAAGGTCGCGGCCGGCAGGAGGCCGTCGCGGACGAGGTCGCCAGGTCCGAGCAGGTCCTTCAGCACGCCTTCCAGCAGTTCGGCGCGTTCGGTGAGGCCGGCGGTGAGGTGGGCCCATTCCCCCGGCGCGATGACCAGCGGGATATGGGCCAGCGGCCAGGCGCGCTCGCTGTTCTGCGGGTCGTCATAGACCCGGTAGAAGACGCCGGTGTCGCGCAGATAGCGCTCGGCCCCGGCAAAGCGCTTGTCCAGTTCGCGCGGACCGATATCGGCGAGGCTCGCCAGGATCGGCTTCCAGTGCTCGCGGGGCTCACCCCGCTCGTCGATGATCTCGTCATAGACGCCGGGCACGGGTTCGTAGCGGGCGAGCATCGCCAGGATGCGCTCGCTGCGGGTGTCGGCGGTGCGCCGTTCCTTCGCGGTCATGCCATCCTCAATGCACTGGCGGCCGGCGCAGGTCGAGTGTCGCCGGGAATTCGCCCGTGCGCTCCGCTTTCGGCGGATCGACCAGTCCCGGCGTGTGGCCGTGGTCCTGGAAGCGGGCCCGGCGGCGCGCTTCGGCCTCGTAGGAATTGACCGGGAACGTGTCGTAGTTGCGCCCGCCCGGATGGGCCACGTGATAGACGCAGCCGCCCATGGACCGCCGGCTCCAGCTGTCAACGATATCGAAGGTCAGCGGCGCATGGACCGGAATGGTCGGATGCAGGCCGGAGGGCGGCTGCCACGCCTTGAAGCGCACGCCGCCGACATATTCGCCGATGCGCCCCGTTGCGATCAGCGGCACGGGGCGGCCGTTGCAGGTGACGATATGGCGCTCCGGCTGGAGGCCGATGAGCTTTACCTGCAGGCGTTCCACCGAGGAATCGACGAAGCGGACGGTGCCGCCGATCGCGCCTTCCTCGCCCATGACATGCCATGGCTCCAGCGCCTGCCTGAGCTCCAAGCGAACGCCGGCATGGTCGACCACGCCCGCCAAGGGGAAGCGGAACTCGTACTGCGCCTCGAACCATGCGGGATCGAAAGCATAGCCGGCGCGCTGAAGGTCGCCGAGAACGCCCTGGAAATCCTCCCAGACGAAATGCGGCAGCATGAACCGGTCGTGCAGGGCCGTGCCCCAGCGCACCAGCGGTCCGTCCTGCGGTTCCCGCCACGCCCAGGCGACGATCGCGCGGATGAGAAGCTGCTGCGCAAGGCTCATGCGGCTGTCCGGCGGCATTTCGAAGCCGCGGAACTCGACGAGGCCGAGCCGCCCCGAGGGGCTGTCCGGCGAGAACAGCTTGTCGATGCAGAGTTCGGTGCGGTGGGTATTGCCCGTGGAGTCCACCAGCAGGTTGCGGAACAGGCGGTCCACCAGCCAGGGCGGCGGGGCCTCGCCTTCGCCAGGCTTCGGCACCAGTCCAAAAGCGATTTCCAGTTCGTAGAGCCCGTCGTGGCGGGCCTCGTCGACGCGCGGTGCCTGACTGGTCGGGCCGATGAACATGCCGGAGAACAGGTAGGAGAGGGACGGATGGCGCTGCCAGTAAAGGACGAGGCTCTTGAGCAGGTCCGGGCGGCGCAGGAACGGGCTGTCGGCGGGCTTCGCGCCGCCGACCACGACATGGTTGCCGCCGCCCGTGCCGGTATGGCGGCCGTCGAGCATGAATTTCTCGGTGCCGAGGCGAGACAGTCGCGCTTCCTCGTAGAGGTTCTGCGTGATCGCCACGCAATCGCGCCATGACGATGCCGGATGGACGTTGACCTCGATCACGCCGGGGTCCGGCGTCACCTTGATGACGTTGAGACGGGGGTCGGACGGCGGGGCATAACCCTCGACATGGACCGGCAGTCCCAGCGCCTTGGCGGCCGCTTCAGTGGCGGTGAGCAGTTCCAGATAATCCTCCAGCCGCTCGGTCGGCGGCATGAAGACGCAGAGCCGGCCGTCGCGCGGCTCGACGGCAAGCGCGGTCCTGACCGAATTGTCGTCGGTCAGTATCTGCTCGACCTGTTCGGCGCGCTCCGGCTCGCGTTCGCGCTCGCCCGAGACGCGCTGGGCGATATGGCCCTCGATGTCCTGCGGATCGGGCAGTTCGGCGGGCACGGTGCCGGGATCGGCGCCGACCACGTAGGGGTAGGCGGATGGTGGCACATAGGGCAGGGAGCCCAGCGGCAGGCGATAGCCGACCGGGCTGTCGCCGGGCACGAGGAAGAGCCTCTCGCGCCGGAGCTTCCACTTCTCGGTCATCCAGTTGCGCTTGGTGGGTTCCGCGTTCCAGCGTTGCACCGGCAGGACGAAGCCGGAGGGCTGGGTGAGGCCCCGCTCGAAGACGCGGGCGATGCGGGCGCGCGCCTCGGCATCCTCTAGCTTGGAATCCAGCGCATCAACATTGTCGGGAAGGTCGGCCTCCTTCAGCACCCAGTGTGCGGGGTCCTCGAAGGCGGGAACCGCCGATTCCGCCGGCAGGCCGAGCCGTTCGGCGATGCCGGAGGCGAGCGCTCCCGCCTGATCGATGGTCGGCCTGTCGGTGCCGGTCTCCTTGGCGATCAGCGTTTCGTCGCGCCAGATCGGCTTGCCGTCACGCCGCCAGTAGAGCGCGAAGGTCCAGCGCGGCAGGCTTTCGCCGGGATACCACTTGCCCTGGCCGTAATGCAGGAACCCGCCGGGCGCGAACGTGTCGCGCAGGCGCCGGATCAGTTCATCCGCCCGTTCCCGTTTGGTCGGTCCGACCGCGGCGGTGTTCCATTCCTCGCCCTCGTAGTCGTCGATGGAGACGAAGGTCGGTTCGCCGCCCATGGTGAGGCGAACGTCCTGCGCCGCGAGGTCTTCGTCGACCCGGTCGCCGAGCGCATCCAGCCGCTGCCATGCTTCGTCGGAGAAGGGCGCCGTGACGCGCGGCCGCTCGTCGACGCGGTCGACGCGCATGTCGAAGACGAAGGAGACCTCGGCCGGATCGACGGCGCCCGAGATCGGCGCGGCGGAGCGGAAATGCGGTGTCGCCGCGAGCGGGATATGACCCTCGCCGCAGAGCAGGCCGGAGGTCGGATCGAGGCCGACCCAGCCGGCGCCGGGAATATAGATCTCGGTCCAGGCGTGGAGGTCGGTGAAATCCTTGTCGGTGCCGGCCGGACCGTCGAGGGCCTGGAGGTCGGGCTTGAGCTGGATCAGGTAGCCGGAGACGAAGCGCGCCGCGAGGCCGAGCCGGCGCGCGAGCTGGACGAGCAGCCAGGCCGAGTCTCGGCAGGAGCCGGAAGCGCGCTCCAGCGTTTCGTCGGGCGCCTGCACGCCGGGTTCCATGCGGATGACGTAGCGGATGTCGCTCTGGAGCTTCTGGTTCAGCGCGACGAGAAAATCGATGGTCTGCGCGGGCTCGCGCGACACGGCGGCGAGATAGCGCTCGAAGTGCTCGTCGGCCGCCTCGGTGACGAGATAGGGGGCGAGTTCCTCCGCGAGCGCCGGGGCGTAAGCGAAGGGGAAGGTCTCGGCATAGGCCTCGATGAAGAAATCGAACGGGTTGACCACCGCCATGTCGGCGATCAGGTCCACCGTCACCGAAAATTCGGTGGTTTTCTCCGGAAAGACGAAGCGGGCGAGCCAGTTGCCGTGCGGGTCCTGCTGCCAGTTCACGAAATGCTGCTCGGGCACGATCTTCAGCGAATAGCTCGGGATCGTCGTCCGGCTGTGCGGTGCGGGGCGAAGCCGGATCACCTGCGGCCCGAGCGATACCGGCCGGTCGTAGAGATAGCGCGTGACGTGGTGAAGCTTCGCGAGAATGGCCATGGAACCTACGGGTAATGCGTCGGGATCGGTCGAGTCAAAGCGGCAGTGCGGTTCGCGGGCGATGCCAAGCAAACATTGCGCCGCTGCCGTTCCTAAGGCGGACTTCCCATTGCGGCCGAAGTGCCTATGGTCCGCCGCGGAGACAGGACCATGCCGCTGACCATCCCGACCGCCGACGACCATGCCGACCTGCGCGAGGCCGTGCGCGATCTCTGTTCGCGCTACGACGATGCCTATTGGCGCAAGGTGGACGAGGAGAGGGGCTATCCGGAGGAATTCACCGACGCCCTGACCCGCGCCGGCTGGCTGGCGGCGCTGATCCCCTCGGAATATGGCGGTTCGGGCCTCGGCCTCACCGAAGCCTCCATCATCATGGAGGAAATCAACCGCTCGGGGGGCAATTCCGGCGCCGTCCACGGCCAGATGTACAATATGGGCACGATCCTGCGCGGCGGGTCGGCCGAGCAGAAGGCCAAATACCTGCCGAAGATCGCGGCAGGCGAGCTGCGCCTGCAGACCATGGCGGTGACCGAGCCGACCACGGGCACCGACACGACCAAGCTCAAGACAACCGCCGTGAAAAAGGGCAACGACCGCTACGTGGTCAACGGCCAGAAGGTCTGGACCAGCCGCGTCCAGCATTCCGACCTGATGATCCTGCTGGCGCGCACCACGCCGCTGGACAAGGTCGCGAAGAAGTCCGACGGCCTGTCGGTGTTCATCGTCGACCTCAGGCAGGCCATCGGCAAGGGCATGACCGTCCGGCCGATCCGCAACATGGTCAATCACGAGACCAATGAGGTGTTCTTCGACGATCTGGAGATTCCGGCGGAGAATCTCGTCGGCGAGGAGGGCAAGGGCTTCAAGACCATCCTGTCCGGCCTCAATGCCGAGCGCACGCTGATCGCCGCCGAATGCATCGGCGACGGCTACTGGTTCATCGACCGCGCCAAGAAATACGGCACCGAGCGCGTGGTCTTCGACCGCCCCATCGCGAAGAACCAGGGCATCCAGTTCCCCATCGCGCGGGCCTATGTGAACATTCGCGCGGCCGACCTCATGCGCTTCCAGGCGGCGGGCCTCTGCGACACGGGGCAGGACTTCGGCGCCGAGGCGAACATGGCGAAGCTGCTGGCGGCCGATGCCTCGTTCGAGGCGGCCAATGCCTGTATCCAGACTCATGGCGGCTTCGGCTTCGCGGCCGACTACGACGTCGAGCGCAAGTTCCGCGAGACGCGCCTCTACCAGGTCGCGCCGATCTCGACGAACCTCATCCTCGCCTATGTCGGCGAGCATGTGCTCGGCATGCCACGTTCCTACTGAACGGGGCGGCGCGGTGCAGATTTGCTCCGAACAGCCTTGACTCGATGACGTTTTTCCCGCCTTCGATGGGTGCACACCCTCACCGGGGACGGACGTGCAGCTTTACCTCCCAATCGCCGAATTGCCCGTCAACATGCTGCTCATCCTCGGCATGGGGCTCGCGGTCGGGTTCATTTCCGGCATGTTCGGGGTCGGCGGCGGCTTCCTGCTGACGCCTTTGCTCATTTTCATCGGCATTCCCCCGGCGATCGCGGTCGCCTCGGTGTCCGGCCAGATCGCCGCGTCCTCGCTGTCGGGGACATTGAGCTACTGGCGGAAGAACGCGGTGGACGCCAAGCTCGTCTCGGTTCTCCTGCTGGGCAGTATCGTCGGCTCGGCGGCCGGCGTCGCGGTCTTCGCGCTGCTGCGGCGCGAGGGCCAGCTCGACCTGTTCATCGCGCTGTCCTACGTGACCCTGCTCGGCGGCATCGGCCTGCTGATGGTGGTGGAGAGCAGCCGGGCCATCGCGCGGGCGCGCGCCTCCGCGGAACCACCGAAGCTCTATGCCGCCCGCGACCGGCGCATCGCCTCGTCGCTGCCCTTCGCGATCCATTTCCCGCGCTCGCGCATCACCATTTCGGCGATTCCGGTCGTCGCGATCGGCCTCGGCATCGGCTTTCTCGGCTCGATGATGGGCATTGGCGGCGGCTTCCTGCTGGTGCCGGCGCTGATCTACCTCTTGCGCGTGTCCACCACGGTCGTCATCGGCACGTCGAGCCTGCAGACGCTCATCACCATGCTGATGACGGTGGTGTTCCACGCCATTTCGAACCATTCCGTCGATGTCGTGCTGGCGCTGCTCCTGATGATCGGCGGCGTCGTCGGCGCCCAGTTCGGCGCGCGCGCCTCGATGGCGATGAAGGGCGAGGAACTGCGCCTGCTCCTCGGCCTCGTGGTGCTGGCAGTGGGCATCCGCTTCTTCGTCGATCTCGTCATCCGGCCGGACGACCCGTTCTCGAACACTATCGTGGAATGGGTGGCGCGGACATGAGGCTGCTGGCGACAGGACTGATCATCCTTGCCTCGGTCGCCGCCGCGCGCGCCGAGACGATGATCACGTCGCTGTCGACCCACCGGTTGCAGATCACCTCGCAGTTCATCGGTTCGGAGATCGTCCTGTTCGGGGCCATCGAGCGGGACGCGCAGACCGTCTCGCGCGCGGGCGGGTACGATCTTGCCGTGGTCGTCCGCGGGCCCCGCGCGATGGTGACGACCCGCAGCAAGAGCCGTGTCTTCGGCATCTGGATGAACACCGACGCCCGCGAATTCGTCGAAGTGCCGAGTTTCTATGCGCTTCTGGCCAACAAACCTGCGGCGGATCTCGCCGATCTCGAAGTGCGCCGCCGGCAACAGATCGGCATCGACGCGATCACAGTCGTGACCCCGCGCCCTGGCACCAATCCGGGCGCCACGCCGTCCTTCCGGGATGCGTTTCTGCGCATCAACCGCGCACGCGGCCTCTATCGCGAGAACCCGACGGGCGTCACCTTCCTCACGCCCAGCCTGTTCCGCGCCAATATTCCCGTCGTGCCGAACACGCCGGTCGGCGCCTTCGACGTGGATATCTATCTGATGTCGGGCGGCGTGGTCCTGGCGCGCGAGACGACCAATTTCGAGGTGACGAAGACCGGTTTCGAGGCCTTCGTCGCCAATTCGGCCCGCGACCACGGCCTGTTCTACGGTCTTGCGGCCGCGGCACTCGCACTCGTCACGGGCTGGGCGGCAAGCGTCGTGTTCCGGCGCGACTGACATCGTCACAGAACCGTCTCGTCGGCGTGACAGTCAGGGTGCCCCCGTTTAGGACACGCGCATGAGCGATGAATTTCCGCAGGCATGGCACGAGGGCTGGCGCGGGCGCTGGTTTCTCTATCTCGTCGCCGCTGCCGTCGTGACGGGTCTGATCGTATGGGGCGGCGTGAGGTGGCCCTATGCGCTGGGTGTCGGAGCCGCCCTCGTCGTCGCCGGCTTCGTCGTGCGCCGGCGCCCGCGCGAGGCGGCGCCGCTCGACGGCACGCTTCTGGCGCGCCGGGCCGCGCGCCTGACCGATCTGACGGTCGAGGGGCTGGTTGCAGCCGTGCCGATCCCGGCCATCCTGCTCGATCCGAAACTGGTCGTGCGGACCCACAATGCCAAAGCGGCCGCGCTGGTGACCGGGCTGAAGCGCGGCGAGCCGCTGACACTGGCGCTGCGGGCGCCCGACGTGGTCGAAACGGTGCGGCGGGCGCTTGCCACCAATGCCACGCAGACCATCGACTATGCCGAGCGGGTGCCGGTCAGCCGCTGGTTCCGGGTGGAGGCCGCGCCGGTCGCGGTCACGGCCGAAGGCCGCGACGGCGGCAAGCCCGATTTCGTCCTCGTCGCCATGACCGACCTGACCGAGGAGCGGCGGCTGGAACGGCTGCGGGCCGATTTCGTCGCCAATGCCAGCCACGAATTGCGCACGCCGCTGGCCTCCGTCGTCGGTTTCATCGAGACGATCCAGGGCCCGGCGAAGAAAGATGCCGCCGCCACCGAGCGCTTCCTCGGCATCATGCTCGCGCAGGCGCGGCGCATGTCGCGGCTGATCGACGACCTCCTGTCCCTGTCGCGGATCGAACTGAACGAGCATGTCCGTCCGCTCGATGCCGTGGAACTGGTTGGTCTGCTCGGCCACGTCCGCGACACGCTCGGGCCCTATGCCAGCGATCAGGGCGTCACGGTTGCGATCGAGGCGACCGAACCGACGATCGTGGTCGCCGGCGACGCGGACGAATTGTTCCGGCTGTTCGAGAATCTCGTCCAGAACGCCATCAAATACGGCGCCGAGGGCCGGCGGGTGGACATCCGCCTCCAGCGCGAGGGTCGGGATGGCCGCCGCGACGAGGCCGTGGTGTCGATCCGCGACCATGGGCCGGGCATTCCGCCCGAGCATCTGCCGCGCCTCACGGAGCGCTTCTATCGGGTCGATGTCGTATCGAGCCGTGAAAAGGGTGGCACCGGCCTCGGCCTGGCGCTGGTCAAGCACATCCTGAACCGCCACCGTGGGCGCCTGGCCATCGACAGCACGCCGGGTGACGGCGCAACCTTCACCGTCCGCCTGGAAACGTCAGCCGATGCCGAGGCGTCTGCCAACGAGGCGGCCGCGGAATAAGCGGGGCGCGCCCGACACTTGGCGCCGGGATTGTCGTAACCTCGCCAATGCATTGAGCTGGCAGGCGATTCTTCGTCATCGAAGCGTCACCTGACAGGCATAGAACCGTCGCGACGCGGGGCTATGGGGAGTTTCCCATTCCGCCCCATCGAGGAGCCTCGCATGACCGAGCATATCGTCAGCGCTTTCGAAAACGAACTGAAGGGCCTGGCGCAGCAGGTCGCCGAAATGGGCGGGCTGACCGAGAAGCAGATCGTCGGTGCCATCGATTCGCTGATCAAGGTCGATGTCGCCCTGGCGAACCGCGTGCGCGCGGCCGATCCCGTCATCGACGCCAAGCAGCGCGAGATCGAGGAACTCGGCATCCTCATCATCGCCAAGCGCCAGCCCATGGCCATCGACCTGCGCGAGATCGTCGGCGCGCTGCGCATCGCGGCCGACCTCGAGCGGATGGCCGACCTTGCCAAGAACATCGCCAAGCGCGTGACGGTCATCAACTCCTCGCTGCCCATGCCGAAGGTCACCGGCGGCTTCGACGCCATGGCCCGCCTCGCGCTGGAGCGCGTCAAGGACGTGCTCGACGCCTATGCGCAGCGCGACGTGAGCGCCGCCCTCGAGGTCTGGCGCTCGGACGGGGACATCGACGCGCTCTACAATTCGCTGTTCCGCGAACTGCTGACCTACATGCTGGAAGATCCGCGCAATATCGGCTCCTGCACGCATCTCCTGTTCTGCGCCAAGAACCTCGAGCGGATCGGCGACCACGCGACGAACATCGCCGAGACCGTCCACTACATGGTCAACGGCGTGACGCTCGCCGACGAGCGGCCGAAGCTCGACACTACGACCATGGTGGCGACCGGAACCTGAGGACGACCTCCGTTGCGTCGCATGTTCAGGCGAAACGGCATTGCGCGCCGCTTGAACATGCTTCCGCCTTCCCCCATGCCGAGGACAGCGCCATGACCGCACGCATTCTGGTGGTCGAGGACGAAGAGCCGATCACCGTCCTGCTTCGCTACAATCTCGAAGCCGAAGGCTACCGCGTCGAGACGGTGATGCGCGGCGATGAAGCCGAAGTCAGGCTGCGCGAGGCGGTTCCCGACCTCGTCCTGCTCGACTGGATGCTGCCGGGCCTCTCCGGCATCGAGCTTTGCCGCCGTATCCGCCTGCGCCCCGAGACCGAGCGGCTGCCGGTGATCATGCTGACCGCGCGGGGCGAGGAAGGCGAGCGGGTGAGGGGACTTGCCACCGGCGCCGACGACTATGTGGTCAAGCCGTTCTCGGTGCCCGAGTTGCTGGCCCGGGTGCGCGCGCTGCTGCGCCGCGCCAAGCCGGAGCATCTTTCCAGCCTCCTGAAGTCCGGCGATATCGAGCTCGACCGCGAGACGCGCCGGGTGCATCGGGCGGGCCGCGAAATCTCGCTGGGGCCGACCGAGTTCCGCCTGCTCGAATTCCTCATGCAGTCGCCGGGCCGGGTTTATACACGCGAGCAGCTTCTCGACGGCGTCTGGGGCCGCGACGTCTATATCGACGAGCGAACCGTGGACGTGCATATCGGCCGCCTGCGCAAGGCGGTGAAGCGCGGCCGCGAGGCCGACCCGATCCGCACCGTGCGCGGGTCCGGCTATTCGTTCAACGAGCGCTTCGCGGGTGTCGTCGCCGCCTGACGGCGGTGGTTCATCTATTTGCTTGGTCGCGCTTTGCACGCTGTTCGCGCGCTTCTCTTCACGCGAACCGGTGCCCACTTCGCTCGAGAACGCTTCAGGCTTCGAGGCTTTCCTTCAGCATTTCCAGCTCCAGCCAGCGGTCCTCGGCCGCGGCGAGGTCGCCCTGCGCCTTGGCGAGGGCGGCGGATGCCTTGTCGAAGGCCGCGCGGTCTCGCGAGAACAGCGCCGGATCGGCAAGGATCTGCTGGAGCTTGGCGATGTCGCGGCCGAGCGCCTCCATCCGGTCCGGCAGGCTGTCGAGGTCGTGCTTCTCGCGAAACGACAGCTTGCGCTTGGCTTCCGTCGCGCGCTCGCGCGGCGTTTCCGGTTCGGCCGCTGCCTTGCGCTGGGGCTTTTCGACGGCGCGCGCCTCGACGCCCGATCCCCGCTGGACCAGCATGTCCGAATAGCCGCCGGCATATTCGCGCCAGCGTCCCTCGCCCTCGCTGACGAGGACCGAGGTGCAGACGCGGTCGAGGAAATCGCGGTCGTGCGAGACCAGGATGACCGTGCCGGGGAAGTCCGCCAGCATTTCCTGCAGCAGGTCGAGCGTTTCGAGATCGAGATCGTTGGTCGGCTCGTCCAGCACCAGCACGTTGGCTGGGCTCGCCAGCGCGCGCGCCAGCAGGAGGCGGCCGCGCTCGCCGCCGGAAAGGACGCCGACCGGTGTGCCCTTCTGTTCGGGCGAGAACAGGAAGTCCTTCATATAGCCGACGACGTGGCGGTTCTCGCCGTTGATGGTGACGTAGTCGCCGCGCCCGCGCGTCAGCGCCTCGGCGAGCGGCGTCGCAGCGTCCAGCGCCTCGCGCTTCTGGTCGAGGGTCGCCATGGCGAGGTTGGCGCCGAGCTTCACCGTTCCCGAATCGGGCTCCAGTGCGCCGGTCAGCATGCGCACCAGCGTGGTCTTGCCGGCGCCGTTCGGTCCGACAATGCCGAGCCGGTCGCCTCTGAGAATGCGGATCGACAGGTCGGCGACGACCGGGCGGCCCTCGTAGGCCTTGGATATGCCGAGCGCCTCGACGATGCGCTTGCCGGAGATCTCGGCATCCGAGACGGTGAGCGACACATTGCCGACGGCTCTGCGGTGTTCGCGGAAGTCCTTGCGCAGCGCATGCAGGTTGCCGAGACGGCGGACATTGCGCTTGCGCCGCGCCGAGACGCCATAGCGCAGCCAGTGCTCCTCACGCACGATCTGGCGGTCGAGCTTGTGCTGCTCCTTCTCCTCCTGCTCCAGCACCTCGTCGCGCCAGGCCTCGAAATGGCCGAAACCCTTGTCGAGCCGGCGGGTGGTTCCCCGGTCGAGCCAGACGGTGGCGCGCGACAGGTTCTCCAGGAACCGCCGGTCGTGGCTGATCATGACGATGGCGGAGGACGAGGCCCTGATCGCCGCTTCCAGCCATTCGATGGCGGGGAGGTCGAGATGGTTGGTCGGCTCGTCGAGGATCAGGATGTCGGGTTCCGGGGCGAGTACGCGGGCGAGGGCCGCGCGCTTCTGCTCGCCGCCGGAGAGTGCCGTCGTGCCTTCCTCGCCGGTGAGGCCGAGTTCGTTGAGCATCATGCGTGCGCGATAGGGGTCGTCGCTGGGCCCGAGCCCCGCCTCGACATAGGCGAGCGTCGTCGGAAAGCCGGCGAGGTCCGGCTCCTGCAGGAGATAGCGGATCGTCGCGCCGGGCTGGGCGAAGCGCTTGCCCGAATCGGCCTCGACGAGGCCGGCGGCGATCTTCAGGAGCGTCGACTTGCCGGAGCCGTTGCGGCCGACCAGCGCCAGCCGGTCGCCGGCCTCGACCGACAGGTCGGCACTGGTGAGCAGCGGGGTGCCGCCGAAGGTCAGGGCGATGCCCTGCAACTGGAGAAGGGGAGGAGCCATGGGCGGGGCTCTAGCATCGCGGGGGCGATATTGCACGCCGGCCCGCGACCTGCACCCGGCGAACACCCGCTTTCCGCCAAAGCCCTTTCCCTAAAACGGTTCAAAGGTCATGATCCCGCTCAAGGAAGGCCGAACGGCCGCCTGCCCGGAGACGCCGCCATGACCACCCAGCCCCGCTTCATCCGCCTCGCGGCGGAGGACAATGTCGTCGTCGCCGTCGATCTCATCGATCCCGGCAAGATGGTCGACGGTGTCACGGCCGCGGCCCGCGTGCTCAAGGGCCACAAGATGGCGACGAAGCCGGTCGCGGAAGGGCAGCCCATCGTCAAATACGGCCAGATCATCGGTTTCGCCTCGAAACCCATCGCGCCGGGCGAATGGGTCCACACGCATAACTGCGCCTTTGCCGCCTTCGACCGCGATTATGCCTTTGCGAGCGACGCCCAGCCCGAGGCGATCCTGCCCGTCGGGCAGCGCGCGACCTTCGAGGGCTTCCGCAGGGCCAAGGGCCGCGCCGGCACCCGCAACTACATCGCCATCCTCACCTCGGTGAACTGCTCGGCCTCCGTCGCCCGCTTCATGGCGGAGGCGGTGAATCGCTCGGGAATGCTGGCCGATTTCCCCAATGTCGACGGCGTCATTCCGCTGGTCCACGGCACCGGCTGCGGCATCGCCGGCGAGGGGCTCGGCTTCGACATCCTCGAACGCACCATCTGGGGCTATGCCACCAATCCGAACGTCTCGGCCGTGCTGATCGTCGGCCTCGGCTGCGAGGTGTTCCAGATTCCGCGACTGATGAAGGATTACGGCATCGAGCCGGGCGACCGCTTCCAGTCCATGACCATCCAGGAGACCGGCGGCACGAAGAAGTCCATCGAGGCCGGCATGGCCCGCATCCGCGAGATGCTGCCCGTGGTCAATCAGGCCAGGCGCGAGACGCTGCCGGCCTCCGAGCTTTGCCTCGCGCTCCAGTGCGGCGGTTCGGACGGCTATTCCGGCATCACCGCCAATCCCGCCCTCGGCAAGGCTGTCGACCTGCTCGTGCAGCATGGCGGCACGGCCGTCCTGTCCGAAACGCCCGAGATCTACGGTGCCGAGCACTTGCTGACCCGCCGCGCCGAGAACCGCGAGATCGGCGAGAAGCTGGTCGGCATCATCAAGTGGTGGGAGGACTACACCGCCAAGAACCAGGGCTCGATGGACAACAATCCCTCGCCCGGCAACAAGGCGGGCGGGCTCACGACCATTCTCGAAAAGTCGCTGGGCGCCGCCGCCAAGGGCGGTTCGACCACCATGCGCGGCGTCTATCACTACGCCGAGAAGATCGACCGCAACGGCTTCGTCTATATGGACACGCCGGGCTATGACCCGGTGGCGGCGACGGGGCAGGTGGCCGGCGGCTCCAACGTCCTGTGCTTCACCACCGGCCGTGGCTCCGCCTATGGCTGCAAGCCGACGCCTTCGATCAAGCTCGCGACCAATTCCGACATCTATGCCCGCATGATCGACGACATGGACATCAATTGCGGCGATGTGCTGGACGGGGTGTCGCTGGATCAGAAGGGGCAGGAGATATTCGACCTGATCCTCAGGACATCCTCGGGCGAGAAGACCAAGTCGGAGCTGCTCGGCTACGGCGACAACGAATTCGTCCCGTGGCAGATCGGCGCGACCATGTGAGCGACGCGGCTGGCGAGGCCTCGATGAAATTGCGCAGTATCGACGCGGCGGACGCGCCCAAGCCGGCTGGCGGATATGCGCAGGCTGTCGAGGTCTCCGGAGCCGCACGCACGCTTTATGTCAGCGGCCAGATACCGGTCGATGCGAAGGGCAATTGTCCCGTCGGCTTTGCCGAGCAGGTGCGCCTTGCCTGGGCCAATGTCCTTGCGCAGCTCGCTGCGGCCGGGATGGGGGTCGAGAACCTCGTGAAGGTGACAATCTTCCTCTCCGACCGCCGATACGCGCTGGAGAACCGGCAGGTGCGCCAGGAGGTGCTCGGCAGCCACCGGCCAGCACTGACCGTCATCATCACGGGCATTTTCGACGAAGCGTGGCTCTTGGAGATCGAGGCTGTTGCGGTCGCCTGAGTGGCGAACCCGGGAAGAACGTATCGACCGTTCATAGCCGCGAATGACAAATAGTCGGATATCCAACTAATTCCGTTTTACACGTCGCGCGGGTGTGACTATCGTCGCGCGGAATGCCAAAGACGCCGATAAGGCGCATGCAGGTTTCTGGGAACGCTCGACGAGGTTGCACTCCATGATTCTCACCCGCCGCAACGCGCTGGCTCTTGCCGGCGCTGCCGTCGCATCGCCCGCCGTCATGCGCACTGCCTGGGGACAGACCCCGCAGGTGACGCTGCGCATGCATCACTTCCTTCCCCCCGTTTCCAACGCCCATCAGCGCTTCCTGGTGCCGTGGTCGCGGCAGGTGGAAGCCGCATCGCAGGGGCGGATCAAGATCGACATCTTCCCGTCCATGCAGCTCGGCGGCGCGCCGCCCCAGCTCTTCGATCAGGCGCGCGACGGCGTCGCCGACATCGTCTGGACCCTGCCGGGCAATACGCCGGGCCGCTTCCCGGCGACCGAGGCGATGGAACTGCCGTTCATCGCCGGCAAGCGCGGCGTGACCAATTCGAAGGTCATGGCCGAACTCGGGCCGACCCACTTCTACAAGGAATATTCCGAAGTCCAGCCGCTCTGCCTCTGGGCGCACGACCACGGTCTCATCCATTCCAACAAGCAGGTGCGGAATCAGGCCGACCTTCAGGGCCTGAAGCTGCGCTTCCCGACCCGGCAGGCCGGCGAGGCCCTGCGCGCGCTCGGCGCCACCGCCATCGGCATGCCGATCCCGCAGGTGCCGGAGGCGCTCGCGCAGGGCGTGATCGACGGCGCGGTCGTGCCCTGGGAGGTCGTGCCGGCCCTGCGCCTGCACGAGCTTGTCCGCCATCACACGGAGATTCCGGGCTCGCCGACGCTCTATTCCGCGACCTTCATCCTCGCCATGAACAAGGCGAAGTACGAGGGTCTGCCGGCCGACCTGAAGAAGGTCATGGACGATCATTCCGGCATGCCCGCCGCCGTCATGGCCGGCGAGATGTGGGACGAGCGCGGCCGGGCGGTGAGCGAGATGGTCAAGGGCCGCTCGCGCAACACGATCACGATGCTGGCCGAGGACGAGGCGGCCAAATGGCGGGCGGCCACCAAGCCGGTCGAGGAAGCCTGGATCCGCGCCGTCAAGGAGCGCAATCTCGACGGCCAGAAGATCGTCGACGACGTGCGCGCCGCTGTCGCCAAGCATATGGCGGCCTGACACGGCATGAGCCTCGAGGAGACAGGGGGCGAGGCCGCCGGCGAGTCCGGCGGCGTCATCGCACGCCTCGCGCGCGCGCTGGCGGTCGCGGGCGGAGCGCTAATGCTCGCCACCGCGATCATGGTCGTCGTGTCGGTCGTCTCGCGCTGGCTGTTCAAGGCCGGCGTGAAGGGCGATTTCGAAATGGTGCAGATCGCTACCGCCGTCGCGGTCTTCGCCTTCCTGCCGCTGTGCCAGTGGCGGCGCGGCAATGTCTTCGTCGATACCTTCACCCTCAAGGCGCCCGCCTGGTTCAACCGCGGCCTCGATACGCTGTGGGACCTTGTCTATGCCGGCTTTGCCGCGCTGATCGCCTGGCGCCTGACCCTCGGCGCCATTGACGCTATCCGCTCGCGGACGAGCTCCATGGTGCTGGCGATCCCGACCGGCTGGGCGATCCTGCTGACGGCCGTGATGGCCGCCTTCCTCGCCGTGCTGGCCGTCGCGACGGCCATCCGCCGCTATCGGAGTGCGCTGTGAGCGGAGCAATGGTCGCCTTTCTCGGCTTTGCCGGCATGCTGGTGCTGCTGGCGCTGCGCATGCCGATCGGGCTCGCCATGCTGACGGCCGGCTCCATCGGCTATACGTGGTTCACCAGCCTGCCGATCTTCATGAATTACATGAAGACAACGCCGTATCATCTTTTTGCCAATTATACTTTTTCTGTCATACCCCTGTTCATTCTGATGGGGGCGTTGGCCGAAAAGTCGGGCCTCTCGACGGCCTTGTTCCGGGCGGCCGCCGCCTTTCTCGGCCACCTGCGGGGCGGCCTCGGCATGGCGCTGATCGGCGCCTGCACCGGCTTCGGGGCGATCTGCGGGTCGTCGGTGGCGACCACCGCGACCTTTGCCCGCGCGACCCTGCCGGAATTCGAGCGCTACAAATACGACAGCGGCTTCGCCAGCGGCATGGTGGCGGTCGGCGGCACGCTCGGCATCCTCATCCCGCCTTCGGTGATCCTGGTCGTCTATGCCATCACCACCGAGCAGAACATCGCCAAGCTGTTCATGGCGGCGCTCATACCCGGCCTGCTCGCCACGGTCTTCTACTGCATCGTCATCGCGATCATGGCGCGGCTGAATCCGGCCGCTGCCCCGGCGCTCGAGCGGGTGCCGTGGCCGCAGCGGATGCGCGAAGTCGTCGGCGTCTGGCCGGTCATGCTCATCGCGATCACCGTCGTGGGCGGCATCTATGGCGGTGTCTTCACCCCCACGGAGGGCGCGGGCGTCGGCTGCGTCGCCATGCTGGTGGTCGGGGTTCTCCAGCGCACGCTCGGCTGGGAGGAGATCAAGGCATCGATCATCCAGACCGCCGAGACCTCAGCGATGATCTTCATCATCCTGCTGGGGGCCGAGGTGTTCAACGCCTTCCTGGCGCTGTCGCACCTGCCGGACACGGCGGCGCGGCTGGTCACCGAATCCGGTCTGCCGCCCTACGGGGTCATCATCGGCCTTCTGATCTTCTACATCATCCTCGGCGGAGTGATGGACGAACTCGCCATGATCCTGCTGACCCTGCCGATCTTCTTCCCGATCGTCACGGCGCTCGACCTCGGCATGCCCGCCGACGACATCGCCATCTGGTTCGGCATCCTCGTGCTGATGGTGGTGGGCATCGGGCTCACGGCCCCGCCCATAGGCCTCAACGTCTTCGTCGTCTCGGCCATCGCCCGCCACGTGCCGATCGTATCGATCTACAAGGGCGTCATTCCCTTCGTGCTGGCGGACGTCATCCGGCTCGGGCTGGTCGTCGCCTTCCCGGCGCTGGCGCTCTGGCTGGTCAACTGGCTGACCTAGGGCGGCCCCGCGTCAGGGCACCTCGACCTCGACGGTGATGACCGAGGTTCCCGAGCCGATGCTGCTGGTGCCGGTGAGCCCCATCGCGAACCGGTCGGGTCCGGCGAAGCCCGGCGAGGGCGTGTAGACGGCGCCGGTGCGGCCATCGATCCTGACACTGCCGCCGCGTGGGCGTTCGAGCAGGCGCAGCGCCTCGTAGCGGCTGTGGCTGCCGGCATAGAGGCTGATCCGGCAGGGTTCGCGCGCCGCCGTCATGTACATCACGGCGGGCTGGCCCATGATGAACGGCCGCCAATCGACGTGGCAGAGGGCTTGTGCCGGCCGGGCGCCGACCAGCGCTCCCCCAGCCAGAACGGAGAGGCAAAGAAGCTGGAGGCGGCCGGTGCGGCCTCCGCGTCGCAGCGTGTTGCGAGGCATGACGGTCACCCTCGGGGAGTGACGATAGGCGCGAGATTGAGCGCCTTCAAGGCAGCCGACGGATCAGGCGCGGCGGGCGAGCCGCCGGGCATTGGCCTTGGCGCGCCGCGCGGCGGGTTTCGCCGCAGCGACGCCGATCGTCAGCAGCCCCTTGGCGATCTCGTCCGGCGATATGCCCCCGAAAGCGGAGCGCATCATGAAGCGCCCGGTCTCGATCGCCGCCTCGACGGAGCCCTCGGTCGCAGCGTCCATCTTCTCCGACACCATGCGCATGGCCTCGACCTGGCCGGACGGCAGGGCAAAGGCGGCGGGATCGCCGAGCATCATCATGCGATGGGCAATGGTGACGCCTGCGGCAACGGCGGTCGACGCAGACAGCGTCGCGGCGCCGAGCGCGGCCTCGGTGAAGCGGGGCATGTACCAGAAGAGCAACGCCGTCCCTCGTTCGTCCGGACAGGTTGCCGGTTCCCATCAGTTTGAGAACATTCCAACCGTTTGCAAGGAACCAGAGCGCGCATGGCTGCCGATCACCAGAAAAATTCATCTCCGGAATACTCGTCGCCGGACCCCGATTTCGAGGCGCGCGGCCGGGCGAGCTTCGCCAAACAGACGATGATGACGACGCTGGGGGCCGAAATCCTGACCGTGCGGCCCGGATATGTCGAAATTGCCATGCCTTTTGCGCCGCATATTCTCCAGCAGCACGGCTTCGTCCATGCGGCGGCGCTGACCGCCATCGTCGACACGGCCTGCGGCTTCGCGGCCATGTCGATGATGCCGAAGGGTTCGGGCGTGCTGACCACCGAGTTCAAGATGAACCTGATGTCGCCGGGCAAGGGCGAGCGCTTCGTCGCGGTGGGCCGCGTCATCAAGCCGGGCCGCCAGCTCATGGTGACGCTCGGCGAGTGTTTTGCCGAGGAAGCCGGCAAGCGCAAGCTGATCACGCTGATGACCGCGACCATGATGGTCATGAACACGCCCGGCATTGCCGACTGAGGAGCCCGTCATGACCGACCTCGTCATCGAGCGGAACGGCCCCGTCACCACCTTCATCCGCACCCGATCGGCGGCGCGCAATGCGATGAACCCCGAGGGTGCGCAGGCACTCTGCGATGCGCTGCTCGTCTTCGATGCGGACGAAAGCGCCAGCGTCGGCGTGCTCTGGGGCGCGGGCGGGGCCTTCTGCGCCGGTTTCGACCTGAAAGTCGCCGCCATGGGCGCCGAGGGCGCCGTGGCGGGCGGCGTGCTCGACATTCCCGACGGCGACGACGGCTGGCCGCGCGGGCCGATGGGGCCGACGCGGCTGATGCTGTCGAAGCCCGTCATCGCCGCCATCGCAGGACCGGCGGTCGCCGGCGGCATGGAGATCGCGCTGTGGTGCGACCTGCGGGTGATGGAAGAGGACGCCTATATGGGGGTCTATTGCCGGCGCTGGGGCGTGCCGCTGATCGACGGCGGCACCGTGCGCCTGCCGCGGCTCGTCGGGCAGGGCAGGGCGCTCGACCTCATCCTCACCGGCCGGAAGGTCGAGGCCGAGGAGGCCCTGCGCATCGGGCTTGCCGACCGCGTGGTGCCGAAGGGCACGGCCCGTGAAGCGGCGGAGGCACTGGCCCACGAGATCGCGCGCTTCCCGCAGGGGTGCATGCGGTCCGACCGGGCATCCGCCTATGCCCAGTGGGATTTCGACCTCAACGGTGCCTTGCGCAACGAATGGCGCACGTCGTCCGGCTTCGCGCTGTCCGAAGGGGCGGCGGGCGCAGCCCGTTTCGCCGCGGGAAAGGGCCGCGGCGGCGATTTCGGTTCGATCTGATCGGCCTGCGCGACGTTATTTCATCGCCAGGACCACGGGGCCCGACACCGCATCGGTGACGCCCATGCCGCTTCCAAGGTCTTCGAGCGTGTCGCGGAAGCTGTTGAGCGTCGCGATCATGTGCGAGCGCGCACCGGCCAGCGCTTCCGGGCTGTCCCACTCGGCGATGATGCAGTAACGCGCCTCGCCGATCTTGACCATGTGGGCGTGGCGCAGGCCCGGCCACTCCTTCACCGAGGCACGATGGGCGTCGAGGAAGGCGTCCTCCATGCCCGGCTTGACCTTGAAACGCACGGCATTGAATGCGGTCATGGCGGTCTCCGACAGCTCGTTGGTGCATGCGTCGACGCGATGGGGAGGGCGCACCTTCCCATCTGCGGCGTCAGAATACCTCTGCCGTCGACTCCCGGAAACCATCATTCGCCGGTTGGCGAACCGCTCTAGTTCAGTGCCGCCTTGATGACGTTGTCGCCGATGCCGAGCGTGCGGGCCGTGTCCGCGATGGCGTCCCAGGTGCCGTCCGAGAGCGGCACGCCCTCCTTGAGCTTTTTCGCCTTGGCGCGCGCCTCGGCCTCGCCCGGCACCAGCACCTCGCCGCCGGCCTGCTCGGGCCGGGCGCTCTTGTAATAGGCGACATATTCGGCGCATTCGGCCGGGAAAAAGCCGCCGGGATCGATCACCTTCGGGTCGATATAGATCGACATCATGCCGTTACAGAACCGCTTGTCGGGGCCTGTCGCGCCCGCCCCGGTCAGCGCGCCGCCGAGGATCTCGCACATGAAGGCGAGGCCCGAACCCTTGTGCTCGCCGAAGGCGCGGATGGCGCCCGGCCCGTTCATCGGGTCGCGCGGGCCGGGGCCGGAGGGGTAGGGGCCGTAGAGCACTGCGGGATCGCCGCTGCGCGCGCCGTCCGGCGAGACCAGCGCGTCGGCAGGCACCGGCTTGCCGCCCATGGAGGCGACCAGCACCTTGCCCTCCGCCACCAGCGAGGTCGCGAAATCGAGCAGCAGCGGCGCGCGGCCCGGCATGGGCACGCCGATGCAATAGGGTGCAGTGGAGATGCGCCGGTCGACGCCGCCATAGGGCGCGACCAGGATCGAGCCGACGACGTTGACGAAGTGGATCGAGACGAGGCCCTCCGCCGCCGCCATTTCCGCGAAGTCGCCGATGCGGCCGAGATGGCCGGCATGTTTCAGCGCCACGGCCGCGAGGCCCGCCTGCTTCGCCTTGGCGATGCCGATCCTGACCGCCTGCGGGCCGACGGTCTGGCCGAAGCCGTAATGGCCGTCGAGCACGGTGATGGACGGCGTGTCGATGATGGCCGTGACCTCCTTGCCGGCCTCGACCCGGCCCTCCTTCAGCCAGTCGATATAGCGCGGCACGCGCGCGACGCCGTGGCTGTCATGGCCGGCGAGATTGGCCTCGGTCAGGTAGTGGCCGATCCGCGCGGCCTCGTCGCCGGCACAGCCCGCCGCTTCGAAGATCGTCGTCACGAGCGTCTTCAGGCGTTCGGCATTCACGACTGCCATTCATTCCTCCCGTATTTTGGATCGATCATGGCGCGGCAGGCCGGTGTCGGGAAGGGCGGGGCTCACAGGCGCGCCGTGCGCCGGCCGCACTTCCGCGCATGGCGCGTGGCGGCTAGGCTTCCTGCTCAAGAGGAGCCGCCTGATGTCCCGATCTTCTCCCCAGATCGCCATTCCCCAATTCACGACGGCCCGTCTCGAACGCCCTGATGGAGCGGTGATCCATTACGAGGTGGCGGGCGAGGGACCGCCCATGGTCTTCGCCCATGGCCTCGGCGGCAATCACCTGAGCTGGTGGCAGTCCGCGCCGGTCTTCGCGCAGAACCACAAGGTGGTGGTGTTCTCGCATCGCGGCTTTCCGCCATCGGTCGCGCCGGGCGGCCTTCCCGACCCGAAGCTCTATGCCGGCGACCTCGTCGCGCTGCTCGACACGCTGTCGATTCCCAAAGCGGTCATTATCGGCCAGTCCATGGGCGGCTGGACGGCGGCGGAGACGGCGCTTGCCGCTCCCGATCGCGTCGCCGGCATCGTTATGGCGTGTACGTCCGGCTCGTTCGACTACGACCGGTTCGGCGATCCGGCCGTGAAAGCCTGGCGCGAGGCGGCGCCCAAGGCCATCGCCGCACTGGTTGAGCGCGGAATCCACCGCGCTGCCGGCGCGCGCATGGCGGACGAGCAGCCGGACCTCCACGCGCTCTATCAGGCCATCGACCGGCTCACCTCCGGCCTCGACAAGATCGAGGTCGGCAACCGCATCCGCGCCATCCGCACGCGCAGCGCCGAGGACGCTGCGAAGATCGCCTGTCCGGCCCTGTTCGTCATCGGGGAGGAGGATCTGCTGATCTGCCCGCGTGGCATCGAGCTCGTCGCCGGCACCCTGCCGAAGGCGCGCACGGTCACCGTGCCGGTCTCCGGCCATTCCGTCTATTTCGAGCGGGCGACGCTGTTCAACGCGACGGTCGAGGCGTTCCTCGCCGAAATCGGCTGGAACTGATCACCGAGGCGGCTGGGTGGTCCCGTTGCCGTTGCCGCGCAGGAAGCCCTGCGGCAGCACCGGCGATTCCTTCATGAGCATGATGGAAACGCGGCGGTTGGCGGCGAGATAGGGGTCGTCCGGGAACATCGGCTCGCTGTCGCCCTTGCCGGTGACGGCGAAGATGCGATCCGGCGGCAGGCCGTTCTCCTCCAGAACCATGCGCACGGCATTGGCGCGGTCGGCGGTCAGGTCCCACGGGCCGTATCCGGGGCGGCCGAGCACGCGCGACCCCGAAGTATGGCCTGTGATCGTGATGCGATTTGGCAGCTGGCGGAGCGCCGGCGCCAAAGCCGCGATCAGCTTGCGCGTGCGCTCATAGGGTTCGCGGCCATCGGGCGGGAACATGGCGCGGCCGTCCTGATCGACGATCTGGATGTCCAGCCCGTCGGGCCGTTCCTCCATGATGACGTTCTTGGAGAGCTCCGCGATCTCGGGATAGGCCTGCAGCGCCTGCCTGAGGCTGGCGGCGGCGAGCGCGAGCTGGCGGCTCTGCGCGACGGGAATGCCGTCCGGCGAATTTTCCGGCCCGGCAGGGCCCGGCCGGTCGGTCGGCGTATCGGCGGAGGGCGAGACGTTCTGGACATAGGGCCGCGTCGGCACGCCGTGAAGCTCGACTATGCCCGACATGGAGGTGTTGCTGGTCGTCCCGAAAGCCTCCCGGAACGAGCCGGTCATCATGTGCTTCTTCCGCTCGTCCTGGTTCGAGGTCGCGACCAGCACGACGAAGAAGGACATCAGCAGCGCCATCAGGTCGGCGAAGGTGACGTACCAGCCGTGACCGCCCGCGTGACCGCCACCCTTGCGCTTCGCCATGACGGATCAGGCCGCCTCTGCCAGATGTTCGCGGTCGTGCGGGGTGAGGTAGGCGAGCAGCATCTCCTTCACCACCTGCGGGCTCTTCTGGTTGCGGATCTGGAGCACGCCGTCGATGATGATCGAGCGCGCCATGTCCTCCTCCGCCATTTTCAGGTGGCATTTGTCGGCGATGGGCAGGCAGAGGAAGTTCGAGACGACGGCGCCGTAGAGCGTCGCGAGCAGCGCCATGGCCATGATCGGGCCGAGCTTGGACGGGTCGGTCATGTTGGCGAACATGTTGACCATGCCGAGAATGGTGCCGACCATGCCGAAGGCCGGGGCGCAGTCGCCGATGGAGCGATAGACCTTCTGGGCCTCGTCCAGCTGCATGTAGACGTTGTCCTTGTCGGTCTCCATCGTCTGGCGAATGAAGTCCGCATCGTAGCCATCGGCGATGTAGCGGACGCCCTGCGCCAGCGTCGGATTGGATATATCCAGCTTTTCCAGCGCGTTGGGGCCCTGCTTGCGGGCGACGTCAGCGATCTGCGCGATCTCCTCGACGAGGTCGCGCGGGCTGGTCGAGGGCATGGCCATGACGGCTTTGAAGCCCATTGGCAGGCTGTGCAGAATGACGCCCAGCGGAAAGCGGGTCATCGTGGCGACTGCGGAGCCGCCGAAGATGATGATGATGGCGTGCTTGTCGACATACTGGCCGAAATTGCCGCCATCGATGAGGATCAGGCCGACAATGACCGCGACGGACCCCAGAAGTCCGGCGATTGTTGCGATATCCATGGATCGGCCCCACGCCCGCACGTGCGAGTCTTGAACAGTCACCGCAAAACTAGGCGAGAGCGCTTAAAGCCTCCTTAAGGTTGCGAGAGGGTTGACGGAACCGGTCCATATTGCCGCCCAACTGAGCTGGCCCATCTTGCGTCACCCGCGGCCCCGCGGCTAAAGGCAGGCGAAGCATCGAGGGAGTTTCCGCGCCGATGAAACCGACGGTCGTCCTTTTCGCCGCACTGGCCGCTCTGGCGCTCGCCGGCTGCGCCCAGACACCGCCTGCGGCGCCATCCGGCCCGCCTGTGGCGAACGCCACGCCGCCGCCGCTGCCGCCCGATCCGGCTCTTGGCGCGCACGCGACGCAGGGGCAGGCAGCGGGCACGCGGCCGCCCGGAGCGCCCGCTCCGCGCTGATGCCGCCTCTTTTTTGACACGGCCCGCCGGTCAATTGCGCCGGCAATCCGTCCAACGAGGTCGCTCGTGCCCGAATACCGGCTGCACTGCTTCGCCCAGTCGGGCAATTCCTACAAAGCCGCGCTGATGCTCGAACTGTGCGGGCTCGAGTGGGAGCCCGTGCTGGTCCGCTATTTCGACGGCGCGACCCGGTCGAACGATTGGCGCTCGGACACCAACGCCATGGGCGAGGTGCCCGTGCTCGAGCATGGCGGTCGCAAGCTGGCCCAGTCGGGCGTGATCCTCACCTATCTGGCGCGCCGGGCCGGCCGCTTCGGGCCGGAGAGCGAGGACGAGGAACTCGACATCCTGCGCTGGATGCTGTTCGACAACCACAAGTTCACCAGCTATTTCGCCACGCACCGCTTCATGCTGTCGCTGGCCGGCAAGCCCTCGGACCCGGCCGTGCTCTCCTTCATGCGCGGACGGGTGGACGCCGCGCTCGGCGTCGTCGACACCTATCTGGCGAACCACGCCTTTCTGGTCGGCAATCGCGCCACGATCGCCGACCTGTCGCTCGCCGGCTATATGTTCTACCCCAATGCCGAGACCGGCTACGACCTGTCCCTGTCTCATCCGCACATCCATGCCTGGCGCCAGCGCCTTGTCGCGCTGCCGGGCTGGAAGCCGCCCTACGACCTGATGCCGAGCGCGCTGCCGGCCACCTGAACGGATCGACGATGCGTCATCTCCTCGCCCTCGCGCCCGCCCTTCTTGTCGGCGCCTGCATGGGGGCCTCCGAGCCGCCGGTCGCGGCGCAGGCGCCCGTCCAGGCCGTGCCGGTCGCGCCCGTCACGGCCTCGGCGCTGCCGCCGCCTTCTTCCGGCGGATCGGCGATCACTGCTACATCCTCCGCCCCGGCCGCCGGTGCGAGCGGGATAAGCCAGGCGCAGGTCGCGACGATGGCGCGCGCGCCGGGCGCCCGCGAAAGCGCCAGCCTGTCCAACGTATCGCGCACCTCCTCGGGGAGCGGCGGCGGGGGGCTGGGCGGCACGATCGTCGGCGGCCAGTCGGCGGGTGTCATTCCCTCGACCGTCGACCGCAGCCGGCCCGAGCCGCGCCGGGTCTCGGTGCCGCGCGATCCGCTCGGCCCCGGCACACCGCCGCCGGTGCTCCAGCCGGAACTGCGCGATACGACGGGCAATTCGCTGCGGAACCGCCAGCGCGTCGAGTTCTGACGCGTTTCCGTATTCGGATACAGGCGAAACAGGCGGGGTGGCCGGTCGGCGCAGCCGTGCAATCAAACCGTGGGACAAGCCGGACAACCCGGAGCGACCCATGACCCGACTGATCCCGACCCGCCGCATCTTCGCCTCGACCCGCGCCCCCCGGCTTGCCGCCATGGCAGTCGGCGCGCTCGCGCTCACTCTCTTCGCCGCCATGCCCGCTTCGGCGACGTCGTTCTGCAATATCAAGCGGACCTCGGACGGTTTTGCCGCCCTGCGTGCCGCACCGGACGCCAATGCCCGCATTCTCGTGCGGATGCGCTCTACCGACGAGGTCATGCTCGGCCTCGGCGAGCGCGGCCCCTGGCGCGAGGTGACCTACTGGCGCGGTCAGTCTCGCCACCAGGACGGTGGCTTCGGTCGCGGCCGGCAGGGCTGGATGCATCACAGCCTGCTCGGCGAATGCGGCTGAACCCGTGATGCATTCCCGTTCCGCCACGACGCCGCGAATGCGGCGGCGCGTTCTGATCGCGTCGCTGCTGTTCGCCTCGCTTCAGGCCGTGCCGGCCTCGGCGACGACCTATTGCTACGTGCGCCCGACAGGCGACGGCTTCGTCGCGCTGCGCTTTGCGCCCGATGCCGGCTCGCGCATGCTGGCCCGCATGCGGCCGGGCGAGGAAGTGCTTCTGGAAGACGGTCGCCGCGGCGCCTGGCAGCAGGTCCACCTCATGCGCCGCTCCGGCGGCGATGACGGCTATTTCGGCCAGAACCCGAGCGGCTGGGTCCATTCCGGCCTCATTCACCGCTGCTATTGATCACGGACCGTTCCGATGAAGCCGCTTTTGCTCGCGCTGCTGGCATCCGTTGCCATGGCCACCGCCGTGCAGGCGCAGACCCGGCCAGCCTGCTCGATGGAGGGGTTCGACTGGCGGAACGACCGCGTCTTCGCGGACAACCGCGATCCGGCCGTGCGCAATCAGCGCGTCGAGCAGCTCATCTGCCAGACCACCGAGGTCTATGAGCCCGGCAGCGGCGGCATCCGGCTGCGCATCCTGCGCGCCAAGGTCCATGAGCCCGCCGCAGATGGCAGTCCGGGTATTGAGCAGGGCGTCAATTTCTACACCGTCATGCGCGTGACTGCGCAGGGCGAGGAGCCCGTGGGCCGCTTCTTCGCCGCCCATGACATCTCCCGCGACAGGCCGTTCATCGATCCGCAATTGGCCATTGTCGCCGGCGAGCCGGTCCTGACACTCGGCAGAAGCGTCGCCATCGCCTACCGGCTGACCCCGGCCGGCATGGTGCCGTTCGATTCCCATGCCTGGGTGCCGAGGGCGCGCGAGCTCGCCGGACCCGGTCTGTCGTTCGGGCAGGTGCGCCTCACGGATCTCGAGCGCATGGCCGGCTATATGTCGGTCTTTCCCCTTGGCTCCGACGACCCGGCGCGGCCGGCTTCGTCGCTGATCGATCACAAGCTGCTCAAGGCCCATCTCGCCTTCGACGGCGGTCGCCTCGTCGTGAGGTCGGTTGAGCGGATCGAGCGGTACGAAATCCAGGACGTGGAAGAGAGTGCCGCCATTGCCGATATCGAGGAAAGCGCGGCCGAGGCACGCAAGCGGCTGCCGCGCGGCACCGAGCCCTGCTACATTTCCGGCTGGTCGATCGACGCCGATCCCGCCGGCCTGAACGTCCGTTCCGAACCCTCCGCACGCGGCCGCGTCGTTGGCCGGGTGCCACCGGCCTGGAACGCCGCCGGCCGTGACGGTGACGAGGGCACCAATTACCGCGCCGAGTTCGAGATTGCCGGCTATCGCGACGGCTGGTTCCTGATCCGCAACATCCGCGCGCCGGGCACGGATTACGGCGAGCGCTATCCGCGCTCCCGGCCGCAGCCCTATCGCGGGCAAGGGTGGGTTTCCGCACGCCTCGTCGGCGCGGCGCTCGCCAATGGCGGCCTGCCCAACGGCCAGCTTCTGCAGGCGCCGAACCAGCATGCGGCCGCCACGACGGTGACGCGGCAGGGCGAGCCGATCTCGACCGGCGATATCGTCCAGCGCCTCCATGCCTGCTCCGGCAATTGGGGGTTGATCGAGATCGAGGGCGCCCGCGGCTGGTGGAACGGCATCTGCTCCAATCAGGTGACCAACTGCAGTTGATCGGCTGGGCGCCGCCCGTCGTTGCGCGCCGGCCGGTAAGCGGGCTATAGGGCGGTCTCTTTCGGTTTGGGATGGACGCGCGTGGCCGACGATAGCAAAGGCGGACTGGGCGAAACGGTCCGCGTGGTGATCCATGCGCTCCTCATCGCCGTGGTGATCCGCACCTTCCTCTTCCAGCCCTTCAACATCCCCTCCGGTTCGATGAAGGACACGCTGCTGGTCGGCGACTATCTGTTCGTCTCGAAATTCTCCTACGGCTATTCGCGCTATTCGCTGCCGTTCTCGCCCGAACTGTTCCAGGGGCGGATTTTCGGCAGCGTGCCGAACCGCGGCGACGTGGTGGTCTTCCGCCTGCCGAAGGAGCCGGATGTCGACTACATCAAGCGGATCATCGGCCTGCCAGGCGACAAGATCCAGGTGATCGGCGGCCAGGTCCACATCAACGGCGTGCCGGTCGCGCGCCAGCGCGTCGACGACTTCGTCGAGGTCGAGGAGGGTCGCGAGACCCGCACCCGCCGGTTCCGCGAAACCCTGCCGAACGGCGTCAGCTACACCACGCTCGACCTCTACGAGAACGGCTTCTACGACAACACGCCGGTCTATGACGTGCCGGAGGGCCACGTCTTCGTGATGGGCGACAACCGCGACAATTCCACCGACAGCCGCGTGCTCAGCCAGGTCGGCCCGATTCCGCTCGACCATCTGATCGGCCGCGCGCAGATTCTGTTCTTCTCGCTTGAAGAGGGTGAGCGGGCCTGGGCCTTCTGGCGCTGGCCCTGGTCGATCCGCTGGTCGCGGTTCGGCTCCCTCGTGAGGTGACGCAAGGCTTGGCACCCGGTCGCAAGGCAAAAGCGCAGCGCGTGGGTCTCGACGAGATCGAGGCGCGGATCGGCCATGTCTTTGCGGACCGTGAATTGCTGGCCCGCGCGCTGACGCATCCGAGCGCGCTGAGCGGCGTCGAAAAACGCGAGAAATCCTATCAGCGCCTCGAATTTCTCGGTGACCGGGTCCTCGGCCTCGCCGTTGCCGGCATGCTCTACGAGGCCATGCCGACCGAGGACGAAGGCTCGCTGTCGCGCCGGCTGTCCGACCTCGTGCGCGCCGAGACCTGCGCCGAGGTGGCGGCCGCCCTCGATCTCGGAGCCGGCGTGCGCGTCGGCCCGACCGAGAGCCAGATGGCGGTCGGCAAGCGTGCCGGCGTGCTCGCCGACCTCTGCGAAGCCGTGATCGGCGCGATCCATCTCGACGGCGGGTGGGAAGCCGCCGAAGCTTTTGTTGCCCGTAACTGGCAGGATCGCCTCGCGGCCGGCGCGCCGGCGCAGCGCGACGCCAAGAGCGCCTTGCAGGAATGGGCGCAGGGGCGGGGCCTGCCGACCCCGGTCTACCGGCAGGTCGAGCGTTCCGGGCCCGATCACGCGCCGGTCTTCACCATGGCGGTGGTCATACCCGGCCTCATCGACGGCCGGGGGCAGGGCAGCGCCAAGCGCCCCGCCGAGATCGCCGCGGCGACCGCCGTGCTGGTCCGCGAGGGGGTCTGGTCGGAGCCAATGGGAGGCGAGGCATGAGCGAAGAGCAGACGGGCGAGCAGGAGACCCGCTGCGGCTTCGTCGCCATCATCGGCGCGCCGAATGCCGGCAAATCGACCCTTGTGAACGCCCTCGTCGGGGCCAAGGTGACCATCGTCTCGCACAAGGTGCAGACCACGCGCGCGCTCGTGCGCGGGATCGCCATGGAAAGCGCCTCCCAGATCATCCTGGTCGACACGCCCGGCCTGTTCGCGCCGAAGCGTCGGCTCGACCGCGCCATGGTCTCCGCCGCCTGGGGCGGGGCAGCCGACGCCGACCGCGTCATCGTGCTGATCGACGCCAAGAAGGGCATCGACGAGCCGGTCGACGCGATTCTCGACAAGATCGGCGATGTGCGCCAGCCCAAGGACCTCGTGCTCAACAAGGTCGACCTCGTGGAGCGGCCGAAGCTGCTGGATTTGACGCAGGCGGTGAATGCGCGGGCCGAGTTCGGCAAGACCTTCATGGTCTCGTCGACCACCGGTTCCGGCGTCGCCGACCTGAAGCGGCATCTGGCGGCGAGCGCGCCGGTGGGACCGTGGCATTATCCGGAGGACGAGATTTCCGACGTGCCGGCGCGCATGCTCGCTGCCGAGATCACGCGCGAGAAGCTCTACAACCGCCTCCACGACGAACTGCCCTACGATTCGACCGTCGAGACGGAGAGCTACGAGGAGCGGAAGGACGGCTCCATTCGCATCGAGCAGACCATCTATGTCGTGCGCGAGGGGCAGCGAAAGATCATGCTGGGGAAGGGCGGCGAGACGATCAAGCTCATCTCCCAATCGGCGCGCGAGGAACTCTCGAAGCTGTTCGAGACCAAGGTGCACCTGTTCCTGTTCATCAAGGTGCGCGAGAACTGGGCCGACGACCCCGAGCGCTACGAGCGGATGGGGCTGGAATTTCCCAAAGGCAGGTAACCCATGCTGTCCGTCCGCGCGAAGAAGACCACGACCCTCTACCGCTATCTCACCGGCGTCGACGATTCCGCCTTCTGTCACAAGGTCTCAGCCGCCATCAACAAGGGCTGGCAGCTCTACGGCCACCCGACGCTCACCTTCGATGCCGCGCAGGGCCGCACCATCTGCGGCCAGGCCATCGTCAAGGAGGTCGAGGACGTGGAATACTCGCCGGACCTGAAGCTGTCCGACTTCTAAGTGCTTTGAGGAGATCCCAGGCCTGTCCAGCTTCGTCATGCCCGGCCCTGTGCCGGGCATCCACGACTTTCCTTAGGGCTTGTGTTCAAGTCGTGGATGGCCGGGACAAGCCCGGCCATGACGTATGGGTCTGATCCATGCAATGGACCGACGACGGGATCGTGCTCGGCACCCGCTCCCACGGGGAATCGAGCGTGATCCTGGAGCTCTATACCCGCGAGCACGGCCGCCATCTCGGCCTCGTGCGGGGTGGGCGTTCCAGGCGGCAGCAGCCGGTGCTCCAGCCGGGCAATACGGTCCATGTCACCTGGTTCGCCCGGCTCGACGAGCATCTCGGCAATTACACGGTCGAGCCCGCCATTTCGCGCGCGGCCCGGCTGATGGAGGGCAGGGCGGGCGTTGCCGGCATCACCCATCTCGCTGCCCTTGCCCGGCTGATGCCCGAGCGCGAGGTTCATGGCGGCCTTTTCGAGGCGCTGGAACTCATCGCCGACGCGCTGCCGGAGGTCGCGGTCGCCGCGCCCCTGATGGTCCGGTTCGAGCTGGAAGTGCTGCAGGAACTCGGCTTCGGCCTCGACCTCTCGGAATGCGCGGCCACCGGCGCGACGCAGGACCTCGTCTACGTCTCTCCGAAATCCTCACGCGCGGTCTGCCGTGAGGCTGGCGAGGCATGGAAGGACAAGCTTCTCGCGCTGCCCGGCTTCCTGACCGGATCGGGCGTCGCGGAGACGGCGGACATCGCCGCCGGCTTCCGGCTGACGGGCTATTTCCTCTCGCGCCACGTGTTCGAGCCGCGTGGCCTTGCCATGCCGGATGCGCGCGAGGCCTTCGTCAGGCTGATCGGCTGAGCGTTCCGCTTGCCTTGGCCGTGAGGCTCGCTTAAGCCGCAAGGCCTGCAGAAGCCGGAATTTCCTGCTTCCGCCTAGCCGTCAGAGACCGTCATGCACGACATCCGCTGGATCAGGGACAACGCAGCCGCTTTCGACGCCGCGCTCGCCTCGCGCGGCCGCGAGCCGCTGTCCTCGTCTCTGATCGCGCTCGATGATGCCCGCAAGGCGGCGGTTTCGGCGTTGCAGGCCGGCCAGGAGCGCCGCAACGCCGCCTCCAAGGAAATCGGCCAGGCCATGGCCGCCAAGGATGCCGCGCGCGTCGATGCGCTAAAGGCCGAGGTCGCCGCCCTCAAGGACCGCATGGCCGAGGCCGAGGTCGCCGAGAAAAAGGCCAATGCCGACCTGACCGCGGCGCTGGAGGTCATACCGAACCTGCCGCTGGCCGAGGTGCCGGTCGGGCCGGACGAGAGCGCCAATGTCGAGCGGCATCGCTTCGGCGCGCCGAAACAGATGAACTTCGCCCGCGAGCATTTCGAACTCGGCGAGGCCATGGGCGACATGGATTTCGAGACGGCGGCGAAGCTCTCGGGCTCGCGCTTCGTTATCCTCAAGAACCACCTTGCCCGCATGGAGCGGGCGCTCGGGCAGTTCATGCTCGACTTGCACGTCGATACCCACGGCTACACGGAGGTCAATCCACCGCTTCTGGTCAAAGATGCCGCTATGTATGGCACCGGCCAGCTGCCGAAGTTTGAGGATGATCTATTCCAAGGCCTCAAGCCGATATCTATGTGGGATTTCATTGATCGTTTCACGACCCAGTGGGGGATGAAGCATTTCTTTCCGTGGTCGAACGAGGCCTCACGGAGAATGAAAGACGAGGGTTGGACGTCACAACAGGTCAATGAATGGTCTGCGTCGATTGATTGGGCAGCTACTTGGGAGGAGGCGAAGCGAAATGCCGCCACCGATCCCTTTGATAGGATGTGGCTCACCCCGACCGCCGAGGTGACGCTGACCAATCTCGTGCGCGAATCCATCGTGGCCGAGGACGTTCTGCCGATGCGGCTGACCGCCTGCACGCCCTGTTTCCGCTCCGAGGCGGGGGCCGCGGGCCGCGACACGCGCGGCATGCTGCGCCAGCACCAGTTCACCAAGGTCGAGCTCGTCTCGATCACCGCGCCCGAACAGGCCGCGGACGAGCATGAGCGCATGCTCGCCTGCGCCGAGGAGGTGCTGAAGCGCCTCGATCTCGCCTATCGCGTCATGACGCTGTCGACCGGCGACATGGGCTTCTCCGCGCGCAAGACCTACGACATCGAGGTCTGGCTGCCGGGGCAGAAGGCGTTCCGCGAGATTTCGTCCTGCTCGGTCTGCGGCGACTTCCAGGCGCGGCGCATGAACGCGCGCTACCGGCCGAAGGCGACCGACAGCAAGCAGCCGGCGCCGCAATTCGTCCATACGCTCAACGGCTCCGGCACGGCGGTCGGCCGCGCGCTGATCGCGGTGATGGAGACCTATCAGCAGGAGGACGGCGCGATCGCCGTGCCTGCCGCGCTGCAGCCCTATATGGGCGGCATGACAACGATCGGACGGGCCTGATGCGCATCCTTGTCACCAATGACGACGGCATTCACGCTCCCGGCCTCGTCACCGCCGAGCGCATTGCCCGCGCGCTGTCGGATGATGTCTGGGTGGTCGCGCCCGAGACCGACCAGTCCGGCGTGTCGCATTCGCTGTCGCTGAACGATCCGCTCCGCCTGCGCGAGATTTCCGAGCAGCGCTTCGCCGTGAAGGGCACGCCGACGGACTGCGTGATCATGGCGGTGAAGCACATTCTTGCAGGAGAAGGTCCAGACCTGGTCATCTCCGGCGTCAATCGCGGCCAGAACGTCGCCGAGGATGTCGGCTATTCCGGCACGATCGCCGGCGCCATGGAGGGCACGATCCTCGGCATTCCCTCGGTCGCGCTGTCGCAGGCCTATGGTCCCGAGAGCCGCCACGCGGTTCCCTACCAGACGGCCGAGGCGCACGCGCCGGGCATCATCCGAACCGTGCTGGAAGAGGGCTTCCGCCCGGGCTCGCTGGTCAACATCAACTTCCCGAACCGCGCGCCCGACCAGGTGCGCGGCATCCAGGTCACCGCGCAGGGCCGGCGCGACCAGGAAATCCTGACCATCGACCCCCGCCATGACGGCCGCGGCAATCCCTATTACTGGATCGCTTTCGTGCGGAACCGCCACCGGATCGAGAACGGCACCGACCTCTGGGCCCTGTCGGAGGGTTATGTCTCGGTGACGCCGCTCGAGATCAACATGACCGACGAGCCGATGATGACGCGCCTTGCCGCGGTCTTCGCCGGCGACCGCACTCCCGGCTCCTGACACTTCGATGAACGCCACGCCCGGCCCCGAGCATTTCGTCGCCGCGGCCGAGTTCGTGCTGATGCTGCGCCAGTCGGGCCTCAGCGACCGCGGCGTGCTGCGCGCCATGGAGCAGGTGCCCCGCGTGCCGTTCCTCGATCCGCGTTTCTTCCATCTCGCCGACGAGGACATCGCCCTGCCGATCGCTCTCGGCCAGACGATCCTCAAGCCGACGCTGGTCGCCGCCATGCTGGAGGCGCTGGCGGTGGAGCCGCCGCACCGGGTGCTGCAGGTCGGGACGGGATCTGGCTATGCGGCGGCGGTGCTCGGCCGGCTCGCCGCGGCGGTCGTCACCATCGAGCGCTGGCGCAAGCTCGCCGACGAGGCGCATGTCCGGCTGCGCGGCCTCGGCTACGACATGGTCGAGACGCAGTTCGGCGACGGGCTGGACGGCTATCCGCCGCGCGCGCCCTACGACCGCATCCTGATGACCTGCGCCGTGGACGAAGTGCCGCAGGCGCTGACCAGCCAGCTTGCGCCGGGCGGGGCGCTCGTCGCGCCGCTCACGAATGGCGAAATCATCAGGCTGACGCGCGGTCCCGGCGGCATTGCCCGGACCGCGGCGGGGCAGGGCCAGGTCGATCCCGCGGTTCCCGGTGTCGCCCGCCGGCTCTGAAGCCGCTGAAGAGTCTCGGAATCCGCTGAAGAATTTTGGTGACGACAACCGAACCTTAACCTGAACAGGTCATAAATCACGAGGTCTCAAGTTGCGTACCGCGTGAGAGTAACCATGCGTCCTCGTGCGTTTTCCGGCCTGTCACGGGCCGCCCTCGTCATCGCCGCCTCGGCCCTCGGTGCTGCCTGCAGCTCCGACGTGGCGCGTTTCGACGAAAATCCCTTCCGGTCGCAACAGGTGGCGAGCGCGCCGCAGCCCCGAGAGGTGGCTTCCGCGCCTGTTCATCGCGTCGAGAGTGCGCCGCTGGCCTCGCCGGTCGCCTCCGCGCCGCTGCCCGCTGCTTCCTCCGGGGGTGGGTCGCCGTTCGGGCAGGGCGCCGATCCCGGCCTCACCACGGGCACCGTCACGCAACGCCAGCCCGCCTTCGGCTCGTCCAGCCCCAATACGCCGGCCGTGCGCCAGATGGCCATGTCGCAGACCGTCGGCGGCGGGGCAGGCCCCGTCTCCAGCGGCCGCGGCTCCTGGTCGGCGGCCGGCGGCACGCAGATTCGTGCCGCGCAGGGCGATACCGCAGAGGGTCTGTCGCGCCGGTACGGCGTGCCGGCGGCTGCGATCGTGCAGGCCAATGGCGGCAACCAGTCCTTCGCCTCCGGCCAGACCGTGGTCATCCCGACCTATTCGCTGACGGCACCCGCGCAGCAGGCAGCGCCTGTCGCGCAGCAGCAGGTCGCATCGGCCCCGGCTTCCCGTGGCGCCTCCGATCTCGTACGCCAACCGGCGGCTCCCGCCGCCGCAGCCCGTGCGGGTTGGCAGGCCGGTGCCCAGCCGGCAGCAGCGGCCCAGCAGGCGCGCCCCGTCCAGCAGGCAGCGCGTCCCGCATCCCATCAAGTCGCTTCCGGCGAGACCATGGTCGGCATTGCGCGCCGGTACGGCGTGACCCGCGACCAGCTCGCCCGCGCCAACAATCTCCAGCCGACGCAGTCGCTGCAGATCGGCCAGACGCTGCGTCTGCCCGGTCCGGCTCCGGCCGCGACGGCGCAGAACCGCCCGCTTTCCGTCGAGCCCTCGGCGCCGACTGCCACGGCCGCCGCCCCCGCGCAGCGCCGCGAGCAGGCCCAGCGTGCCGTGGCGCAGGCTCAGGCGACACCCGCCGGCCGCCGCGCCGATCCGGCTCCGACCGCTGCCATCCCCCCGGCCCAGCCGGCTCTTGCCGCCGCCCAGAGCGAGGCGGCCCCGGCCCCCGCGCCGACGCCGGCTCAGGCCGAGGCGCCGGCCGCGGCCCCCGCAGCCGCTGCTTCGGCCGAGCCGCAATTCCGCTGGCCGGCCCGCGGACGGGTGATCAACGGCTTCCGCGCCGGCACCAATGACGGCATCAAGCTGTCGGTGCCGCAGGGCACGCCGGTCAAGGCGGCCGAAGACGGCGTCGTCGCCTATGCCGGCAGCGAGTTGCGCGGCTACGGCAACCTCGTCCTGGTGCGCCATTCCAACGGCTACGTCACGGCTTACGCCCATAACAGCGCGATCAACGTGCGGCGCGGCGATCAGGTGCGGCGCGGCCAGACCATCGCGGCGGCCGGCCAGACCGGCAATGTCTCGTCGCCGCAGATCCATTTCGAGATCCGCCGCGGGGCCACCCCGGTCGATCCCATGACCTTGCTGGGGAGCAATTGACGTTGTCCGGCAGCAACTGACGAATTTCCGGCCGCAAGGCCGGACACGAGTAGTCGATCGGCCCTCTCCTGCGACCTCCAAGGGGCCGGTCATTTCCGGGGCGGCACGGCGGTGCCGCCCCATTCTTTTTTGGGGTCAGAGCCTGACGCCGAGCCGGCCGGCCAGATCCTGGACGAACTGCCAGGCGACGCGGCCGGAGCGCGCGCCGCGGGTCGTCGCCCATTCCAGAGCCTCGGCGCGGATCGTTTCCTCCGCCACCGTCAGCCTGAAATGGTTGGCATAGCCGAAGACCATGGCGAGGTATTCGTCCTGGCTGCATTTGTGGAAGCCGAGCCAGAGGCCGAAGCGGTCGGACAGCGAGACCTTCTCCTCGACCGCCTCGCCGGGGTTGATGGAGGTCGAACGCTCGTTCTCCATCATGTCGCGCGGCAGCAGGTGCCGGCGGTTGGAGGTGGCGTAGAAGATGACATTGTCCGGTCGGCCCTCGATGCCGCCTTCCAGCACTGCCTTCAGCGACTTGTAGGACGTGTCGTTGTTGTCGAAGGACAGGTCGTCGCAGAAGACGATGAAGCGGTAGTCGGAGCCGCGCGCCATCGCCATGAGCTGCGGCAGCGATTCGATGTCCTCGCGGTGGATTTCGACGAGCTTCAGCAGCGCCCGGCCGCCGCCTGCGACAAGAGCGGCATTGACCGTGGCGTGCGCGGCCTTGACCAGCGAGGACTTGCCCATGCCGCGCGCGCCCCAGAGCAGGGCGTTGTTGGCGGGCAGGCCCTCGGCGAAGCGGCGCGTGTTCTCGATCAGCGTGTCGCGGGCCCGGTCGATGCCGTGGAGCAGGATCATCTCGACGCGGTTGACCTTCGGCACCGGGTCCAGGCGCGGCCCGTCCGGGTTCCAGACGAAGGCGTCGGCAGCCGTGAAATCAGGCACTGCCGGGGCCGGCGGCGCCAGCCGGTCGAGCGCTGCGGCGATGCGGGCGAGCGTGCCGGCAATGGTCTGGGCGGCACGGGCAATATCTTCGGACACGGTCGACGCTCTCCGGTACTTGTCCACGACCCCATGCACCAGCGCGCTGCATGAGGCAATGAGGCCACTGGAAAGATCGCCGCGCGCGGATTACATGGCTGTTTCGCCGGTCACGGCGCGCCATCCGGGCGTCGATTGCATTCGACGCCTTGCTGGCTATAGTCCGCGCCAAATTCGGTCCCGGGGCATGATGGCGCCGGGACTTTCCACGTCGAAGCCCGCCCGAAGAGGACCGTTCATGTTCATCACCCCGGCCTTTGCCCAGACCGGCGCGGGCGGCACCAACGACATCCTGATGTCGCTGCTGCCTTTCATCCTGATCTTCGTCATCATGTATTTCCTCATCCTGCGCCCGCAGCAGAAGAAGGTGAAGGATCATCAGGCGATGATCGGCGCGCTGCGCCGCGGCGATCAGGTGACCCTGTCGGGCGGCGTCATCGGCCGCATCACCAAGGTCGTCGACGATACGACCATCGAGCTCGAAATCGCCGACAACGTGCGCATCCGTGCGGCCAAGCAGTTCGTCTCGGAGCTGCGCTCCAAGAGCGAACCCGCCGACGAGAAGTGAATGCCGGCCCCGCGGCCCGGCATGCCGGGCCGCCTTCGAGGATTTGAGCGATGCTGAGCTTCACGCGCTGGAAGGCCACCCTGATCCTGATGACGGCGTTCGTCGTCATCATGCTGGCGGCGCCCAACGTTCTGCCCCAGTCCTGGGTGGACCGGCTTCCGCGCGCGATGCGCACCCATATGACGCTCGGTCTCGACCTGCAGGGCGGCGTCCACCTGCTGCTGCAGGTCGATGCCAACGATGTCCGCCGCGTCCAGCTCGAAAACCTGCGCGACGACGTCCGCCGCGTGCTGCGTGACTCGCGAATCCAGGTTCAGGGCCTCGGCTTCCAGGGCAATTCCGTGGTCGCCCGTCTCCGGGAAGGGCAGAACGCCGATCTCGCCCTGACGGAACTGCGCAAGATCCCGCAGATGATCGGCGGGGCCTTCTCGACCTCGGGCCAGTACGATTCGGAGGTCTCGCGCTCCGGCGACACCTTCACCGTGACCGCCACGGAAGCCGGCATTCGCGACAAGGTCTCGCGCGCCGTCACCCAGTCGATCGAAGTCATCCGCCGCCGTATCGACGCGACCGGCACGACCGAGCCGATCATCCAGCGCCAGGGCCTCGACCGCATCCTGCTGCAGGTGCCGGGCGCCAAGAATCCCGAAGAGATCAAGAAGTTCATCGGCGAGGTCGCCAAGCTCGAATTCCACCTGGTCGACCAGTCGATGCGGGTCGAGGAGGCGATCGCCTCGCGCCCGCCCGCCGACAGCGTCATCCTCTACGAGGAAATCAAGGAGGGGAATCGCGTCGTCCAGCAGGTTCCCTACCTGATCCAGCGCCGCTCGATCGTCACCGGCGAGGATCTGATCGATGCCCAGGCGGCGTTCAACGCCCAGCAGGCCGAGTGGGTCATCAACTTCCGGTTCAATGCCTCGGGCGGCCGCAAGTTCGCCCAGACGACCACCGAAAACGTCAACCGCCCCTTCGCCATCATCCTCGACAACAAGGTGATTTCCGCGCCGGTCATCCGCGAGCCGATCCTCGGCGGCTCCGGGCAGATTTCGGGCCGGTTCACCGCCGAGAGCTCCGCCAACCTCGCGCTGCTCCTGCGCGCCGGCGCGCTGCCCGCACCGCTGACCTTCGTCGAGGAACGCACCGTCGGCGCCTCGCTGGGACAGGATTCGATCAATGCCGGCATGAACGCCGCCCTCATCGGCTCGGCTTTCGTCGTCATCTTCATGTTCATGACCTACGGGCTGTTCGGTCTGTTCGCCAACATCGCCGTTCTGGTCAACGTTCTCATGATGTTCGGCCTGTTGAGCCTGATCGGCGCGACGCTGACGCTGCCCGGCATTGCCGGCGTCGTGCTGACCGTGGGCATGGCGGTCGATTCCAACGTGCTGATCTTCGAGCGCATACGCGAGGAGGCCCATAGCGGGCGCAGCGTGATGGCCTCCATCGATGGCGGCTTCACCAAGGCGATGGGCACCATCATGGACGCCAACATCACCCAGCTCATCACGTCGGTCATCCTGTTCTATCTGGGAACGGGGCCGGTGAAGGGCTTCGCGCTGACCCTCGGCCTCGGCATCATCACCACGATGTTCACCGCCATCACCTTCACGCGCTATCTCGTGGTGCTTTGGCTGCGCTGGTTCAAGCCGGTGCGGATTCCGCTCTGACCGCGACAGGAGTTTCGACCGTGCGCCTGCTGCGGATCATTCCCGACAATACCAAGATCGACTTCATGAGGCTGAGGCCCTACGCCTTCATGCTCTCCATGGCGTTGCAGATCGTTACCCTGGTCGGCTTCCTGACCTTCGGCCTCGATGTCGGCATCGACTTCAAGGGCGGCACGCTGGTCGAGCTGCAGACGAAGGAAGGCAATGCGAATGTCGGCGAGCTGCGTACGCGGCTGGCCAGGGCCAGCGTCGGCGAAGTGCAGCTGCAGGAATTCGGCGGGCCGAACCTCGTCCTCGTCCGCTATGGCGAGCAGCCGGGCGGTGAAGAAGGCCAGCAGGCGGCCTTGCGCCGCGTGCGCGGCCTAATCGACGCGGATTACGAGGTGCGCCGCACCGAGGTCGTCGGCCCGACCGTCTCGGCGGAACTCGTGCAGATGTCCGTGATCGGCGTTATCCTGTCGATCTTCGCCGTGCTGGTCTATCTATGGCTGCGTTTCGAATGGCAATTCGCCATCGGCGCGATGATCGCGACATTGCATGACGTCACGGCCATGCTGACCTTCTACGTGGTCACAAGAGCCGATTTCGACATCACCTCCATCGCCGCCCTGCTGACCGTCATCGGCTATTCCCTGAACGACACGGTCGTCATCTACGACCGCATCCGCGAAATGATGCGCAAGCACAAGCGCATGGAGGCGGCGGAGCTGCTGAACCTCGCCATCAACTCGACACTGGCGCGGACCACCATCACCGCGGTGACGACGTTCCTTGCGCTGCTGGCGCTGTTCTTCTTCGGCGGCGAGGTCATCCGCGGCTTCACCTCGTCCATGCTGATCGGCGTGATCGTCGGCACCTATTCGTCGAGCTTCATCGCCGCGCCGATCCTGATCTATCTCGGCCTGAAGGCCGGCGGCTTCGGGACGGCGTCGAGCGAGGCGGCCGAGCCGCAGGCGGTCGAGGCCAAGGCCAAGGCCTGACGGTGCCGCGCGGCGAGCCCGTCCGGCAGCTTCACGACGGGTTCGTCCCCGGCCGCTTCGCCATCGACGCCTATGGCCGGGGCGGGTTCCGGTTCGCCGAGATGAGCCATCGCGGCCCCATTCTGGCGCTGCCCTCCGGCGTTCACCGCTGGCTGGTCGAGGCCGGCGCAGCGCTGACCGCGGCCGATTTCGACCAGGTCGTCGCCGAGAAGGCCGCCATCGACACGCTGCTCGTCGGCACCGGCGAGATTCCGCGCCCGCTTGCCGAGGATATCCGCTGGTTGCTGCGCGATGCCGGCATCGGCGTCGACGTGATGGCGACGGGCGCCGCCGCGCGCACCTACAACATCATGCTGGGCGAGAACCGGCGGGTTGCCGCGGCCCTGCTGCCGGTCGATTAGGCGTATGTCATCGGACCAGCCGCACGCTCTTGCCGCCGCCTTCGCGCATTGCGAGAGCGCCGTGCGCGAGGCCGACAAGGATCGCTGGCTCGCGGCCCTGTTCGCCCCGGAATCCGTCAGACCGGACCTCAACGCGCTCTATGCCTTCAATATCGAGATCGCCTCGGTGCGCGAGCGCGTGTCCGAGCCGCTGCCCGGCGAGGTGCGCCTGCAATGGTGGCGCGACGCGCTGACCGGCGAGGGCAGGGGCGATGTCACTAGCCACCCGGTGGCCGGCGCCATTCTCGACGTGATCGGCCGGCGCAACCTTGCGATCAAGCCGCTCGTCGACCTGATCGATGCGCGGGTCTTCGACCTCTACGACGACCCGATGCCGACGGTGAACGATCTCGAAGGCTATTGCGGGGAGACCTCGTCCGCGCTGATGCAGATCGCCGCGCTGGTGCTTGCAGAGGGCGCGGACCCCGGAACGGCCGATCTCGCCGGCCATGCCGGTGCGGCCTACGCGATGACGGGGCTGTTGCGCGCGTTTGCGTTGCACGCTTCACGCGGGCAGGTCTTCGTGCCGGCGGAGATTCTGGCCGCGAGCGGCATCTCGCGCGACGAGATCGTCGCGGGCCGGGCGGTTCCCGGCCTCACGCGCGCGCTTGAGGCTATGCGCGGGCTGGCGCGCGATCATTTTGCGAAGGCGGAGGCGCTGGTCGCTGCCGCCGACCCGCTGACGGCACCGGCCTTCCTGCCGATGGCGGCGGCGCGGCTCTATCTCGACCGCATGGACCATCTGGTCGCCGACCCGTTCCGGGCGAGCGTCGAGGTCGCGCAGTGGCGTCGGCAATGGGTGCTCTGGCGCATGGCCCGCCGTTTCGGGCGGGCCGGCGCGCGGTAGCGGATCAGTGGGTCTCGGCCGCCTTGCGGGCGATGAACTCGATCTCGCCGCGCTGGAAGCCGAGGTCGGCAAGCGAGCGGTCGTCGAGCTGGGCCAGTTCCGCGCGCGTCCTGGAATAGACGGCGTAGGACTTGATGCGGTCGATGAAGGCGTTGAGGAAGTAGATCATTTCGGTCGATCCCTGAGAGGATTCGAGCGTTCGTCCCTGACTGTCTTATGACCCAGACATAATCCTCATTTCGCAGTTGCGAAGAAGGAAATTGTGCACTGCACCCATGCGATGCCCGCATGCCGTCCTTAACGACCTGCTTCAGGCAAGACTTCGCAGCGCAAGCCAGGCCGCGCCGCCGGCCCCGATGGCGGCGAGGCTGCCGAGCCCGAACAGCCAGCCGAAGCGTACCGCACCGAGCGCGATGCCATAGGCGGCCTTGGCGAGGGTGTTGCTGAGGGCCGCGACCAGCATGGCGATGGCGGCGGTTTCCAGGGATACGCCCTTGCCCGCGAGGCCGGCTGCCGTGATGACCGGCGCATCGACATCCCCGAGCCCGGTGACCGCGGCGACGCCGATGACGCCGGAATCGCCGAAGACATGGGCCGCCGCGCGCGTGGCGAAGGCGATGGCTGCGAGCAGCAGGGCGAGCTGGAACACCTTGAACAGGTCGAAGGGGTTCGCAGGCGCGGAGGTCTCGTGGGTCCCGGCATCGCTGCGCGCGAGCAGGAAAGCCGCCCCGGCCATGACCAGAGCCGCAGCCGCCAGCGGCGGCGCGACCTGCCAGACCAGCGCCGGGGCGAGCGCGATGACCAGCGCGCCGGTGCGCAGGTAGGACACGACGCCCGCACCGAGCGCGCCTGCCGCAAGACTGCCGGCGCCGGTTCCCGATGCCCCTTCGGCAGCGGACCTGCGGGCATTGGTCACCGTCACGGCGGTGGACGACAGCAGGCCGCCGACGGCGCCCGCGACCAGTTCGCCATGCGCCTCGCCCATCAGCTTCACCGCGACATAGCCGGCGAACGAGATGGCGGCGACAAGGATGGCCAGCGTCCAGATGCGCGCGGGAGCAACGCCCCCGAACGGCCCGATAGGATCGTCGGGTACCAGCGGCAGGATGACGAATGTCATGGCGAGCAGGACGATGGCGGACCGCAATTCGGGATAGGTCACCGCCTCGATGAAGCGATGCAGGGTCTCGCGCGCGGCCAGCACGCCCGCCAGAACCACGCCGGCCGCGCCGGCAAGGCGCATGTCGCCGAGGACGGCGAGCGCGCCGAGGCCGTAGGTCAGCATGGCCGCGATGACGGTGGTCACCGAGAAGTTCCTCTCGGCCATCTGCTCGCGGTAATGGAACAGGGTGAAGGCGGCGGCGAAGGGCACGAACAGGCCGACGACGATCAGCCCGTCCGCCTTGCCGCTGTCGCGCAGGGCCAGTTCCAGCGCACCGGCCGCGCCGCCGAACATGCCGATCAGCGTGAAGGTGCGCAGACCCGCGGTGCGCTGGCCGTCCTCTTCCGCGCGGTCGCGCCAGTGACGCTCCGCGCCGACGAGGGCGCCGATGGCGAGGGCGACGCCGAAGCGCTGGAAGAGTTCGAGTTCGGTCATGCGCGGAATCGGGTCATGCGGCGGCGGGATGAAAACGCCGGGAGGGCCGGATCGTTCACCGGCGCGATTGTCGCAGCATCGGCCGCCCGCGTCACGGGCTCGTCACAATTCCCGCGCGGTCGAGGCGGGCGCTACTCCGCCGCCTCGCTCTTCACCTTCAGCGGCCGGCGCGCCAGCACCTCGGCGAGGAAGCGCCCCGTATGGCTTCGCTTCTCCTTGGCGATGATCTCCGGCGGGCCCTCGGCCACGACCTCGCCGCCGCCGTCGCCGCCCTCCGGCCCCATGTCGATGACCCAGTCGGCGGTCTTGACGACCTCCAGATTGTGCTCGATCACCACCACCGAATTGCCCTGCGCGACCAGTTCGTGCAGCACTTCCAATAGCTTGGCGACGTCGTGGAAGTGCAGGCCCGTGGTCGGCTCGTCGAGGATGTAGAGCGTGCGCCCGGTCGAGCGGCGCGACAGTTCCTTGGACAGCTTGACGCGCTGCGCCTCGCCGCCGGACAGCGTCGTCGCCTGCTGCCCCACATGGATATAGCCGAGGCCGACCTCCGCCAGCGTCTTCAGGATGTCGCGCACGCGCGGCACCGCCTTGAAGAACTCGACGCCCTCGTCGACGGTCATGTCGAGCACGTCGGCGATCGACTTGCCCTTGAAGATGACCTCGAGCGTCTCGCGGTTGTAGCGCTTGCCCTTGCAGACGTCGCAGGTGACGTAGACGTCAGGCAGGAAGTGCATCTCGATCTTGATGACGCCGTCGCCCTGGCAGGCCTCGCAGCGCCCGCCCTTGACGTTGAACGAGAAGCGGCCCGGCTCGTAGCCGCGCGCCTTGGCCTCGGGGAGCCCCGCGAACCATTCGCGGATCGGCGTGAAGGCGCCGGTATAGGTCGCCGGGTTCGACCGCGGCGTGCGTCCGATCGGCGACTGGTCGATGTCGATGACCTTGTCGAGCAGCTCTATGCCCTCGATCCGCTGGTGCGGGGCAGGGGCCTCGCTCGCCCCGTTCAGTTTCCGGGCGACCGCCCGGTAAAGCGTATCGATCAGCAGGGTCGACTTGCCGCCGCCGGAGACCCCGGTAATGCAGGTGAAGGTGCCGAGGGGGATCTCGACCGTCACGTCCTTCAGATTGTTGCCGCGCGCGCCGACGATCTTGAGGGCGCGGCCCTTCTGCGGTTTGCGCCGCTTCGGCACGGGAACGCCGAGTTCGCCCGTCAGGTATTTGCCGGTGAGCGATTTCGGGTTCGCCATGATATCGGCAGGCGTGCCTTCGGCGATGATCCGGCCGCCATGGATGCCCGCGCCCGGGCCGACATCGACGACATGGTCGGCCTGCAGGATGGCGTCCTCGTCGTGCTCGACCACGATCACCGTGTTGCCGAGGTCGCGCAGGCGCTTCAGCGTGCCGAGCAGGCGCTCGTTGTCGCGCTGGTGCAGGCCGATGGAAGGCTCGTCCAGCACATAGAGCACGCCGGTGAGGCCCGAGCCGATCTGGCTCGCGAGGCGGATGCGCTGGCTCTCGCCGCCCGAGAGCGTGCCGGAATTGCGCCCGAGGGTGAGATATTCGAGGCCGACATCGACCAGAAAGTGCAGGCGCTCGCGGATTTCCTTCAGAATGCGCCCGGCGATCTCGTTCTGCTTCGCCGTCAGCTTCTCGGGCAGGCCAAGAAACCACTCACTCGCGCTGCGCACGGCGAGCTGCGAGATCTCGCCGATATGGACCGCGCCGACCTTCACCGCGAGAGCTTCCGGCTTCAGGCGAAAGCCCCCGCAGGTCTTGCAGGGCGTGTCCGAGACGAAGCGCGAGATTTCCTCGCGGGCCCAGTCGCTCTCGGTCTCCTTCAGCCGGCGTTCGAGGTTGCGGACGACGCCCTCGAAGGTCTTGGTCGTCTCATAGGAACGCAGGCCGTCGTCGTAGCGGATGGTGACCTGTTCCTCGCCGGTTCCGAACAGGAGGACGTTCTGAACCTTTTCCGGGAGCTTGTGCCAGGGCGCGGTCAGCGTGAAACCGTAATGCTTTGCGAGCGCCTCCAGCGTCTGGATGTAGAAGGGCGATGACGATTTCGCCCAGGGCGCCAGCGCGCCCTTCTTCAGGGACAGTTCCTTGTCGGGAACGACGAGTTCCGGGTCGACCGTCTGCTCGACGCCGAGGCCGTCGCAGGCAGGGCAGGCGCCGAAGGGATTGTTGAACGAGAACAGGCGCGGCTCGATCTCGGGGATCGTGAAGCCCGATACGGGACAGGCGAATTTCTCCGAGAAGATCACCCGCATGGGTTCGCCGGACTGGTCCTTCTGGTCGGCGAACTCGACGACGGCGATGCCGTCGGCAAGTTTCAATGCCGTCTCGAAGCTGTCGGCGAGCCGGGTCGCCATGTCCGGGCGCACCACGACGCGGTCCACCACCACGTCGATGTCGTGCTTCAGCTTCTTGTCGAGCGCGGGCGCGTCGGCGATCTCGTAGAAAGCGCCGTCGACCTTGACGCGCTGGAAGCCCTTCTTCTGCCAGTCGGCGAGTTCCTTCTTGTACTCGCCCTTGCGGCCGCGCACGGCCGGCGCCAGCAGGTAGAGCCGCGAGCCCTCGGGCAAAGCGAGCGTGCGATCGACCATCTGGCTGACCGTCTGGCTCTCGATGGGCAGGCCGGTGGCGGGTGAATAGGGCACGCCGACGCGCGCCCATAGGAGACGCATATAGTCGTAGATCTCGGTGACCGTGCCGACCGTCGAGCGCGGGTTCCTCGATGTCGTCTTCTGCTCGATGGAAATGGCCGGGGAGAGGCCGTCGATCTGGTCGACATCCGGCTTCTGCATCATTTCGAGGAACTGGCGGGCATAGGCCGAGAGGCTCTCGACATAGCGCCGCTGGCCCTCGGCATAGATCGTGTCGAAGGCGAGCGAGGACTTGCCCGAGCCGGACAGCCCGGTGAAGACGACCAGTGAATCCCGGGGGATCGTCAGGTCGACGTTCTTCAGATTGTGCTCGCGTGCGCCGCGCACGGTGATGGCGCGGAAATCCGGACGGCGCACGTCGTCGCGGAACTTGTCGAAAAGATCGCTCATCAAAAAGGCTCTCGGGCCGGGCCGGGGTCAGACGAAACTAACCCGCGGCCGGCAGGTGATTGGCAGCAGCAGAACTGATGCCCCCCAAATTAGAAACGCCGAGCCCTTCGCGCCAGTGCCGCGATGCAGGCCGGGGCTCCAATTCTGCCTTGGGGCTCAAGTTTCCGGTCGCCCCGCGCGCTTCCGCCAGCGCCTGGGCCGAACGAACGTGTTGAACGAAACGAGACTCGAATGACGGTGCGGACGCTAGCAGCCCTTGCAATATGCATCAAGAACAAATAAGGAACATTTGGGCCGAAAGTGCTGCGGTGGTGTGAAGCTGGGGATAGGTCGCGAAATGGCCACCCGGCGCGATGACGCAGCCGCCGGAACGTGGGAAAGCTCGGCCGTTCAGCGCAAAGCGCCCCGGACAGCGGTCGCGGGGAAAGGGAGAGGTTAAGATGGCAGGCAGCGTCAATAAGGTCGTCCTGATCGGCAATCTGGGCAAGGACCCCGAAGTCCGCCGCCTCAACAATGGCGAGCAGGTGTGCAATCTGCGGCTCGCCACCACCGAAACCTGGCGGGACAAGGCCTCCGGCGAGCGCAAGGAACGCACCGAGTGGCACCAGGTGGTGATCTTCAACGAGAACCTCGTGCGCGTCGCCGAGCAGTACCTGAAAAAGGGCTCGAAGGTTTACGTCGAGGGCCAGATCCAGACCCGCAAATGGACCGACCAGTCGGGCGTCGAGAAATACTCGACCGAAGTGGTGCTCCAGCGCTTTCGTGGCGAGATGGTGCTGCTCGACAGCCGCGGCGGTGGCGCCGGGGGCGGGTCCTCCGACTATGGCGACGACAGTTTCGGTGGCTCGGGCGGTTTCGGCGGTGGCGCGGTCGAGGGGCGCTCAGGCGGCCGTTCGGATGCCCCGAAGCGGCCTGCGGCCCCGGCCGGCGCCGGCCGGCGCATGGACGACGACGAAATCCCGTTCTGACGAACTCCCCTTGGCGCGGAGCGGTGGTCAGCCGCGCCGCGTCAGCATCGGCAGAACGATGACGAGCGCCTCGGTCAGGCGCTCCTCCCGTGGAATGCCGCCGATCCGGTACTGGCCGATCAGGCCCTGATAGGCGAAGCGGGCGCGCGCCAGCGACTCCGCCGGGCCGAAGCCGAGTTCGGTGAAAAGGCCGGTGACATAGTCGAGCCTAGTCTGGTCGACGCCGGTCATCGCCGCGCGCGCATCCGCGTCCTGATCGGCCCAGTTGCGCACGGCCATGTCGAAACGCCCATCCGCGCCGATGACGATGGCGAAGAGGTGGCCGAGCTTCTGGCTCGCATCGCCGCCACGCGCCTCGACGCGCGCGATGATGTCGCCGGTCGCCGATGCCTGCCACGCCTCCAGCAAGGCGGACAGCAGGGCAGGACGATCCTTGAAGTGCCAGTAGAAACTGCCCTTGGTGACCTTAAGCGCAGCCGCCAGCGGCTCGACGCGGACGGCATCGACGCCGCCCTCGGCCATGGTTGCCAAGCCCGCATTGATCCATGCCTGTCGGTCGAGCCGTTCATTCATTGCCGGGACCATACGCCGCCGTATTGACGCCGGCAAGCATCGCCCCTAACGTCCATACGCCAACGTATGGAGATCCAAAATGGCCTATCCGGGCTTGCTTCTCGCGGCGATGCTGACCGTGGTTGTCGGACTGCTTCATTCCTGGCTCGGAGAGCGGCTGCTGATCGGGCCGCTGCTGGCTGCGCCGGCCTCCGACGGGCCGCTCGCGCGCGGCTTCCTTCGCCGCGTCTTGCGCAATGCCTGGCACATCACGTCGTTCGCCTGGGCCGGGATGGGTCTCGTCCTCGGCAGCCTTGCCTTCGCGCCGCTCGACGCGCAGGGCAGGCGGGTCGCCATCATCATCGGCGTGGTATTCGTCGGCCATGGGCTGTTCGTGCTCGCCACGAGCCGCGGCCGCCATATCGGCTGGCCGTTCTTCCTGGCAATCGGAGGACTGGCGCTATGGGCCGCTGTCTGAACCGGACGTCGGCAGTCGGTTCGACGCTTCCGGTTCTATGCGCCCGCGGAGACCTCGATCGCGGCTGCGTCTGCCGATAGTCCGCCATGCAACCGGGCCGGTGCCGGATCGCCCTGTGGCAGCACAAGACAGGGAATGCTCATCACCGAAACTGGTCCGCTCAAATGGGTTGACAAGTCAAAATGTAAATGTAAATAACTTATGCATGCTCCCTGCTGAGGCTCGCCATGACGCTCGCGCCGCTGCTCAATGCCCCGCTCGCCATCCAGATCCACGCCATCGCCGCCCTGACGCTGGTGCCGCTGACCGTGGTCCAGTTCTGGCGGCGCAAGGGCGGCGTCAATCACCGCGTCCTCGGATGGCTCTGGGTCGTGCTGATGACGATCACGGCCATCTCGTCGTTCTGGATTCACTCGATCCGGCTCGTCGGCCCGTTCAGCCCTATCCACATCCTGTCGATCATCACCATCGGCGGCCTGTTCGGAGCGATCCGGGCCCGGCGTGCCGGCCAGATCGCAGCGCACCGCAGGGCCATGATGATGATCACCGCCGGCTGGGTCGTCGCCGGTGCCTTCGCCTTCCTGCCCAGCCGCGTGATGTTCCAGATGGCGACGGGTGGCTGAGGCTGGTCACGCCGCGCGCATCGTGGCGCGGATGCCGTCGATGACGAACTGGACGGCGAGCGCCGCCAGAATGATGCCGAGCAGGCGCGAGACCACGACATTGCCAAGCGTTCCCAGCATCTTGTCGACGCGTTCGGCCGCCTGAAGGCAGATCCACGAGATCAGGATGACGACGGCGAGCACGGCCACCAGCGTCGCCATCAGCACCGGGCGGCCCTCGGCCTGGCCGGCAAGCAGCAGGGTCGCGGTGATCGCGCCGGGCCCGGCCAGCAGCGGGATGGCCATGGGGAAGGCCGCGACATTGACGATGTGCTCCTTGTCGATCGCCTCGCGCGCCACCTCGTTCTTGCGGCTGGCCCTGAGCCCGAACACCATTTCGAAGGCGATCCAGAAGACCAGCAGGCCGCCCGCGATGCGGAAGGCCGGCAGCGAGATGCCGAGCTTGCCGAGCAGCCAGTCGCCGAAGAACGCGCAAGCCGACAGGATCGCGAAGGCGATCAGGCAGGCGCGCCAGGCAACCTGCCGCCGCTGCGCGGCGGAGAAGCCCTGCGTCACCGCCAGGAAGATCGGCACGAGGGCGATCGGCTCGATGATGACCAGCATGGTCACGAGCGCGCCGGTCAGGAATTCGAGGGTCATCCGGCCGCCTTCGTTCCGCCATCCGCGGCCCTTTTCACGGGCCTTGACAGGTATTTCTGCCCACTTGTGACACCTATCGTCCACAACCCTGATAAGCTTCTGTCCAAGCGGCTGAAATCAAAAGGGAATTTTGACGGCCAAAACGGCGGACGGGGTTGGAGATCGCGGGCGGAATCGGCTAGAACGACGCCAGTCGGCGGATGCCTGCCATCCGCGCCACCGGAAGAGTTCAATTGGCCGAAGACGACGACACGATGCCGGGCGGCTCGCAGCCCTCCGACCCGACCGAAATCCGCCCCATCTCGATCACCGACGAGATGCGCAGGTCCTATCTCGACTATGCGATGAGCGTGATCGTCTCGCGTGCGCTTCCCGACGCGCGCGACGGCCTGAAGCCCGTTCACCGCCGCATCCTCTATTCGATGCACGAGAACGGCTACGAGTGGAACAAGCCCTACCGCAAGTCCGCGCGCATCGTCGGCGACGTCATTGGTAAGTACCACCCGCACGGCGACCAGTCGGTCTATTTCGCGCTGGTCCGCATGGCGCAGGACTTCTCCATGCGCGTCGAGTTGATCGACGGGCAGGGCAATTTCGGCTCGGTCGACGGCGATATGCCGGCGGCCATGCGTTACACCGAGGTGCGGCTGGAGAAGATCACCGACCACCTCGTCTCCGATCTCGACAAGGCGACGGTCGATTTCCAGGACAATTACGACAATTCCGAACGCGAGCCGACGGTTCTCCCCGCCAAATTCCCGAATCTGCTGGTCAATGGCGGCGGCGGCATCGCGGTCGGCATGGCGACCAACATCCCCCCGCACAATCTCGGCGAAGTCATCGACGCCTGCATCGCGACCATCGATCGCCCGGAAATCGAGATCGAGGAGCTGATGGATTATGTGCCGGGGCCGGATTTTCCGACCGCCGGCCTCATCCTCGGCCGCACCGGCATCCGCCAGGCTTACCTCACCGGCCGCGGCTCCGTGATCATGCGGGCGCGCACGTCCATCGAGACGGTGCGCAAGGAGCGCGAGGCGATCGTCGTCACCGAAATCCCCTATCAGGTGAACAAGGCGCTGATGCTGGAGCGCCTCGCCGAACTGGTGCGCGAAAAGCGCGTCGAGGGCATTGCCGAATTCCGCGACGAGAGCGACCGGGAGGGCCTGCGCGTCGTCATCGAGCTGAAGCGCGACGCCGTTGCCGACGTGGTGCTGAACCAGCTCTTCCGCTTCACCTCCCTGCAGCAGAGCTTCGGCTGCAATTTCGTGGCGCTGAACGGCGGCCGTCCTGAGGTGATGAATCTCAAGGACCTGCTGGTGACCTTCATCGCGTTCCGCGAGGAAGTTGTCTCCCGGCGCACGAAGTTCCTGCTCGGCAAGGCGCGCGACCGCGCCCATATCCTCTGCGGCCTCGCCACAGCCGTGGCGAATATCGACGAGATGATCCGCATCATCCGGACCTCGGCCGATCCGGCCACCGCCCGTGAAGCGCTGATGAGCCGCAACTGGGATGCGCGCGACATCGCGCCCCTGATCCGCCTCGTCGACGATCCGCGCCATCCGCTCAACGATGACGGCACCTATCGCCTGTCCGAGACGCAGGCCCGCGCCATCCTCGACCTGCCGCTGAGGCGCCTCACCGCCCTCGGCCGCGACGAGATCGGCGACGAGTTGAAGAAGCTCTCCGAGGAAATCGTCGACTATCTCGACATCCTGCGCTCGCGCGCCCGCATTCAGACCATCATCAAGGATGAGCTGACCGCCATCCGCGACGAGTTCGCCACCCCGCGCAAGACCGAGATCGTCGACGGCGTCGGCGAGTTCGAGGACGAGGATCTGATCCAGCGCGAGGACATGGTGGTCACCGTGTCCCATGCCGGTTATGTCAAGCGCGTGCCGCTATCGACCTATCGGGCGCAGCGCCGCGGCGGCAAGGGCCGCTCCGGCATGCAGACGAAGGAAGAGGATTTCGTCACCCGCCTGTTCGTCGCCAATACCCACACGCCCATCCTGTTCTTCTCCTCCAAGGGGCAGGTCTACAAGATGAAGGTGTGGCGCCTGCCGCTGGCCGCCCCCCAGGCGCGCGGCAAGGCCTTCGTCAACATCCTGCCGCTGGACGCCGACGAGCGCATCACCACGATCCTGCCGCTGCCCGAAGACGAGGCAAGCTGGGCCGATCTCGACGCCATGTTCGCGACCACGCGCGGCACCGTCAGGCGCAACAAGCTCTCCGACTTCGCGCAGGTGAACCGCGGCGGCAAGATCGCCATGAAGCTGGACGAGGGCGAGGCCATCGTCGACGTCGCCGTCTGCACCGAGGGCGACGACGTGCTGCTGACGACCGACGGCGGCCAGTGCATCCGCTTCGCGGTGCCCGAGGTGCGCGTCTTCAAGGGCCGCGATTCCATGGGCGTCCGCGGCATCAACCTGGGCGAGGGCGCGCGCATCATCTCCATGGCGATCCTGCGCCACTTCGATGCGACCTCCGAGGAGCGCGTCGCCTATCTCAAGATGCGCCGCGCTGTGGCGGGCGAAACCAATGGCGAGGAAGTGGCTGACGACGAGGAAGCCGGCAGCGCCGGCGAATTGTCGACCGAGCGCTACAGCGAGATGTCGGCTGCCGAGCAGGTGGTGCTGACCCTTTCGGAAAACGGTTACGGCAAGCGCACTTCGTCCTTCGAGTACCGGATCACCGGCCGCGGCGGGAAAGGCATCGTCGCCATGGTGGTGAACGAGCGCAACGGCCCGCTGATCGCGTCCTTCCCCGTGGAGGACAAGGACCAGATCATGCTGGTGACCGATGGCGGTCAGCTCATCCGCTGCCCGGTCGACGGCATCCGTGTCGCCGGCCGCGGCACGCAGGGCGTGATCGTCTTCGACACCCACGAGACCGAGAAGGTGGTCTCCGTCGAGCGCATCACCGACGAGGGCGAGGACGAAGCCGGCGAGGGTGACGCGGAAGCCGGCGAGGCGGAAGCCTAAGCCGGATTCGGCAGGGAGCCGAGAATGGCGAAGACGCTGCACCTATCCGTTGCCGAGGCCTATGACCGCTGGGCTGCCAGCTATGACGGGTACGACAATCCGATGGTCTTCGGCGCGACGCGGATTGTCGCCGAACTGGCATCGGCCTCAGCGGCTCGGCGGATCTTCGAGTTCGGCTGCGGCACGGGCCGCAATCTGCAGGCCTTTGCCGAGGCGGGTGGCGCCGAGTTCGCGGGCTGCGACCTTTCGGCGGCCATGCTGGCGGCCGCGGAAAAGCGGTGCCCCGGGGCCCTTCTCTTTCTGCAGGATATGGCGACGCCCATTCCGCTGCCGGACGGTTGGGCCGACAGGGTCCTGTTCTCACTGACGCTGGAGCACGTGGAGGACGTGGTGGCGCCGCTGCGTGAGGCGCGGCGGCTGCTGCGTCCGGGCGGTCGCATCGACATCGTCGAAATCCATCCCCATCTCGCCCTTGACGGGGTCGGCGCTCATTTCGAGGAGGGCGGGCAGGTGGTCACCATGCCTACGGTTCCTCATACGTTCGCCAGCTATCTCAATGCCTTTTCCGAGGCGGGGCTGCATGTCTGCAACTGCCGCGAATGGCGCCCGGCTGATTTCGGAAGCGATCTGCCAGCCAAGGTCGTCAAGCGCGGGCAGGCTCGCCCGCTGCTCGTTCAATTCTCGCTGGTTCCGCTGGCCTGAGCGGATCGCTCAATCCACCTTCGTCCTGAGGATCGCCAGCGCCAGCGCCTGCGCGCGCGGCACGATGCTGTCGAGTTCCAGATACTCCTCCACGGTGTGGGCGTTGCCGCCAACCGGGCCCACGCCGCAGATGGTCGGCGTGCCGACGCTGGCGGTGAAGCCGGAATCGGCGCAGCCGCCTGAAAACTCGCCGTCGAGCTTCGGCAGGCCGGCATCCCGTGCGGAGTCCTTGTAAGCGGAAAAGATCGCCTTCGACGCCTCAGTTTCGACCACGGGCAGGAACTCGCCCTTGATCTCCAGCTTCGCGGTCGTGCCCGGCACTGTCGGGGTGTCGACGATGGCCTGGATGGCGGCGAGCGTCTTCGCCCGGTCGGCCGGGTGGATGTACCGCAGGTCGATCTGGCCTTCCGCGTGCGGCGCCGTCGTATTGACCGACTGCCCGCCCGCGACGAGGCCGACATTGAGGGTGATGCCCTTGTCGAGATCGGTCAGCGCATGGATTTGAACCACTTTGTGAGCAAGTTCTCCTATAGCACTGATACCGCTTGTGAAATTGCCTCCGGAATGCGCGGCTTTCCCATAGACGTCGAAGCGCATGAAGACGCCGCCCTTGCGGCCCGTCGTGACATTGCCGGTGGGCCTGCCGGGCTCGGAATTGTAGACCGCGCGGGCGGCGCGGCCTTCGCGCTCGATCACCGGCCGCGACGAGGGCGAGGCGATTTCCTCGTCCGAGGTGATCAGCACCTTGACCGGGCAGGGCGCGCCGCCGAGCGCCTTGAAGGCGGCCGCGACGAAGACGTTCATGACGAGGCCGCCCTTCATGTCGGCGACGCCGGGGCCATGGGCACGGTTGCCCTCGATGGAGAACGGCCGGCGCGACACCTCGCCCTTGGGGAACACCGTGTCGCGGTGGCCCATCAGCAGGACCGGCTTCTCGTTGGCGCCAGGTTCCGCCACCAGCCCGTGGATGGCATCGCCGAACACCTCGTGCGGCTCCCTCCACCCGGAAATGCCGTGTTCGTCGAAGAAGCGCAGGAAGCGGGCGCCGACCGCATCCACGCCGGTCTTGTCGTAGGAGCCTGAATCGATGTCGACCACTTCGCGCAGAAGGTCGACCATCGCGTCCTTGCGGGCAGCGATCCAGTCCATGACGGCGGTCTCAGTAGTATTGGGCATGCATGTCTCCTCGGCGGCCATTCAAGCCGGGAGAGCCTGCCGGCGCAACGCGGCGCGGGCATGGTTCCCTTGCGCGCGCCTTTCGCCTTCGCTAAGCGGAGGCCCGACAAGCGGCTGAGCCCCAAGACCAGCGGAGCCTCATGACCAAACGCATCGCGCTCTATACGGGTTCGTTCGATCCGGTCACCAACGGCCATCTCGACGTCATCCGCAACGCCTGCCGGCTGGCGGACGAACTGGTCGTCGGCATCGGCGTCCATCCCGGCAAGACGCCGATGTTCTCGGCGGACGAGCGGCAGGCGCTGCTGGCCGAGGTCTGCAAGCCCATCGCGGATGCCGAGGACTGCGCCTTCCGCACCATCACCTTCGACGATCTCGCCGTCTGGGCGGCCCAGCGTTCCGGCGCGACGCTGTTCATCCGCGGCCTGAGGGATGGCACCGATCTCGACTATGAGATGCAGATGGCCGGCATGAACGCCGCCATGGCGCCGGACGTGCAGACCGTCTTCCTGCCGGCCTCGCCCACGGTTCGCCCCATCACCGCCACGCTGGTGCGCCAGATCGCCGTCATGGGCGGCGATATCACCACCTTCGTGCCGCCCGCCGTCGCCCGCGCGCTCACAGCCAAGGTGGCGAAGAAGACCTGACCGGCCCATCTAACCCCTTCCGGCCGATGTTGCCCTTGCCGACGTTGCCTTTGGAGACAAGCCCTTGAAGCGCCGCACCTTCCTCGCCAGCAGCCTGGCGATCGCCACCGCCGCTCCCGCTCTTGCCCAGGCCATCCGCCTGCCGGCCGGCGCAGACCCGGAGAACACGCTGGTCATCGAGCTGAAGGACGGCCCGGTCATCATCCGCCTGCGGCCTGACCTCGCCCCGCAGCATGTCGAGCGGATCAAGACGCTGACCCGCCAGGGCTTCTACGACGGCATCGTCTTCCACCGCGTCATCGAGGGCTTCATGGCGCAGACCGGCGATCCGCAGGGCACCGGCATGGGCGGCTCGCCGTTGCCCAATGTGCCGGCGGAGTTCTCGCGCGAGCCCTTCGCGCGCGGCACGCTCGGCATGGCGCGTTCGCAGAGCCCGAACTCGGCCAATTCGCAGTTCTTCATCTGCTTCGCGGCCGCCTCGTTCCTGAACGGCCAGTACACGGTGTTCGGCAACGTCGTTCAGGGCATGGAAGCGGTCGACAAGATCAAGCGCGGCAATCCCGCCGCAAACGGCACCGTGACCGGGCCGGACCGCATGGTCCGCGTCCGCGTTGCCGCCGACATCCGCTGATTTCCTCAAGCATAGCAGAGACAAGGAGGCCGCGATGGCCCTCGACGCCGAAAACACCATGATCCTCGAGACGACCAAGGGACGCGTCGTCATCGCCATGCGCCCGGACCTCGCGCCCGGCCATGTCGACCACATCAAGAAGCTCGTCCGCGAGGGCTTCTACGACGGCATCGTCTTCCACCGCGTCATCGACGGGTTCATGGCGCAGACCGGCTGCCCGCACGGCACCGGCACCGGCGGCTCGAAGTACCCGGACCTGAAGGCCGAGTTCAACGCCGAGCCGCATGTGCGCGGCATCACCTCGATGGCCCGCGCGCAGAACCCGAATTCGGCGAATTCGCAGTTCTTCATCGTGTTCGACGACGCCCGCTTCCTCGACAAGCAGTACACCGTCTGGGGCAAGGTCGTGGACGGCATGGACAATGTCGACGGCATCAAGCGCGGCGAGCCGGTCCAGAATCCCGACAAGATCGTCGTCGCCAAGATCGCCGCGGACGATGCCGCGACCTACGGCGACATCGTCGCCAAGCTCTGATGCCAAGCCATATCTGATCTCATGTGATAGGTGACGCGGCGCCCGGAGCGATCCGGGCGCCGTTTCCTTTTGTGGGACCTCCGACAGCCCGTCCATGCGCGTCGACCTGTTCGATTTCGACCTGCCGCCCGACCGGATCGCCCTTCGTCCGGCGAACCCGCGCGATGCCGCGCGCCTGATGGTCGTGGGGCCGGACGGGCTGGAGGACCGCGCCGTGCGCGACCTGCCGGACCTGCTTCAACCCGGCGATGCGCTGGTCTTCAACGACACGCGCGTCATCCCCGCGCAGCTCGAAGGCATACGCGAGCGCGACGGATCGGTCGCGACCATCTCAGCGACGCTGCACCGGCGAATTGCCCCGGAACGCTGGCTGGCTTTCGTTAAGGGCGCGAAGAAGCTGCAGCCGGGCGACCTCGTTCGCTTCGGCGAGACGCCGGAAGCCTGCCTTCTGGCGGCGCTCCATGCGACCGTGGTCTCCAAGGACGATGACGGCGTCGTCCTCGAATTCGAGTTTTCCGGGGTCTATCTCGACGAGGCCATCGCCCGGGTCGGCCATATTCCGCTGCCGCCCTATATCGCCTCGAAGCGTCCCGAGGATGCGCAGGATCGCACGGACTACCAGACCGTCTATGCACGCGACGAGGGGTCGGTGGCGGCCCCCACTGCGGGCCTGCATTTCACCCCCGACCTCATGGATCGGCTGAAGGCGCGGGGCATTTCCCTGCATTTCCTTACCCTCCATGTCGGCGCGGGCACCTTCCTGCCGGTGAAGGCCGACGACACGGATGCGCACCGGATGCACCCCGAATACGGGCTGGTGACCGCCGAGACCGCCGCCGCGCTCAATGCCGTCAGGGCGCGGGGAGGGCGCATCGTCGCGGTCGGCACGACCTCGCTGCGGCTCATCGAAAGCGCTGCGGCCGAGGATGGCACAATCCAGCCCTTCGCAGCCGAGACCTCCATCTTCATCACGCCGGGCTACCGCTTCCGCGCGGTCGACGCGCTGATGACCAATTTCCACCTGCCGCGCTCGACCCTGTTCATGCTGGTCTCGGCCTTTGCCGGGCTGGAGACGATGCAGGCGGCCTATGCCCATGCCATCGCGACGGGATACCGGTTCTATTCCTATGGCGACGGCAGCCTGATCGTCCGCGAGGCGGCATGAGCGATTCTTCGACCGGATTTTCCTTCGCCATCCACGGCCGCGACGGCGCGGCGCGTACCGGCATCGTCTCGACGCCGCGTGGCGACATCCGCACGCCCGCCTTCATGCCGGTCGGGACGCAGGCGACCGTCAAGGGCATGTATATGGATCAGGTCAAGGCGCTCGGCGCCGACGTGATCCTCGGCAATACCTATCACCTGATGCTGCGACCCGGCGCCGAGCGGATCGCCGCGCTCGGCGGGCTGCACCGGTTCGGCGGCTGGACGGGGCCGATCCTCACGGATTCCGGCGGCTTTCAGGTCATGTCGCTGGCGAAGCTCAGGAAGCTGACGGAGCAGGGCGTCACCTTCGCCTCCCATGTCGACGGTTCGCGCTTCGAACTGACGCCGGAGCGGTCCGTCGAGATCCAGGGGCTGCTCGGCTCCGACATCCAGATGCAGCTCGACGAATGCGTTGCGCTGCCGAACGAGCGCGCGGCGATCGAGAAGGCCATGCACCTGTCGCTGCGCTGGGCGGAGCGCTCGAAGCGCGCCTTCGAGGCGCAGCCGCCGGGCAGGGTGCTGTTCGGCATCGTGCAGGGCGGCGACATCGCGGACCTGCGCGTCGAAAGCGCCCGGGCGCTGTCGGACATGGATTTTCCCGGATATTCCATCGGCGGCCTCGCGGTGGGCGAGCCGCAGGAGGTCATGCTGGCCATGATCGAGGAGGTCATGCCGCACCTGCCCGACGGCAAGCCGCATTATCTGATGGGCGTCGGCACGCCCGACGACCTGCTGGCGGCGATCGCGCGCGGCATCGACATGTTCGATTGCGTCATGCCGACCCGCAACGGCCGCCACGGGCAGGCCTTCTCGCGCTTCGGCAAGGTCAATTTCCGCAATGCACGTCACATGGACGATCCGCGCCCGCTGGACGAGGCGTCGTCGTGCCCGGCGGCGCGCGACTATTCGCGCGCCTATTTGCACCACCTCATCCGCACCGAGGAAATGCTCGGCTCGATGCTGATCACCTGGATCAACCTGGCCTATTATCAGGACCTCATGGCCGGTGCGCGGGCCGCCATCGCCGCCGGCCGCTTCGCGGATTACGCGGCCGAGGTGCGCGAGGGCTGGGCGAGGGGCGATATCGCGCCTTTCGGCGGCGAGACGGCTGTTTGAAAAAGCCGCAACCTTTTCGTCATGGCCGGGCTTGTCCGGCCATCCACGACTTGAATCAGGACGGCGAGGAAAGTCGCGGATACCCGGCACAAGGCCGGGCATGACGCAACGAAGCCGGAGCATTCACGCCTGCTGCCCGCCGCCCCAAATTCACCCGCAACCCGCTGCGGATCGATCTACTCCGCCGCCAGCCTGCCGTTCAGCGGCAGCCCGGCAGCGGGACTAGCCGGCCCCTCCTCGAATTCCAGCGCCTCGATCCGCCCGCCGCGCCGCGTGATCTTGTCGGCGGAGGTGAGGATCTGGCCGAGGTCGTCCTGCGCCTGGCCGAAATGTTTCTGCAGGTTCAGCACGCGCTCAGACAGGCGTTTCACGTCGCCGAGGAGGTGGGCCACCTCCTTCTGGATGACCTGCGCCTCCTCGCGCATGCGCTCGTCCTTCAGGAGGCCCTGCACGACTTGCACCGCCAGCATCATCAGCGAAGGCGACACGATCAGCACGCGCGCGCGGAAGGCTCGCTGCATGATGTCGTCGAAATGCTCGTTGAGATCGGCATAGATGCCCTCGGAGGGCACGAACATCAGCGCCACCTCCTGCGTCTCGCCGGCGATGAGGTATTTCTCGGCGATGTCGCGGATATGGACGGAGAGGTCCTGCCGCAGGCGCTGCGCCGCCATGCGCCGCATTTCCTCCGCACGCGCCTCGCGCCACATCGTCACCGCTTCCAGCGGGAACTTGGCGTCGACGACGAGGCCGCGGGGATCGCCGGCGAGCCGGACGAGCGCATCAGGCCGCTTGCCGTTGGAGAGCGTCGCCTGCAGGTCGTAGCCGCTGGTCGGCAGGCCGTCCTGCAGGATCGCCTCCATACGGCCCTGGCCGAAGGCGCCGCGCGCCTGCTTGTTGGCAAGCACGTCCTTCAGCGTCACGACCTGCCCGGCAAGGTCGGTGAGGTTCTTCTGGGCGTTGTCGATGACCGCGAGGCGCTCGTTGAGCTTGCCGAGATTCTCGACTGTCGTCTTGGTCTGGCCTTCCAGCGACTGGCCGATGCGGGTCGACATGCCGTCGAGCCGGTCGCCCAGCGACCGCGCGAGATCGTTCTGGCGGGAGCCGAGCCCCTCGGCCATGGCCTGCATCCGTCCCGTGAGTTCGGCCTGGATACGCGTCATCTCGCCCATGCGCTCCTCGATCTCCTGCGCATGAATGACGGCGCGCTCCGCCTCCAGCGCGCGGGCTGACGCCTGCCGCCGCATGGCGACGAACAGGACGAGCAGCATCGCGACCGACAGGCCGAGGAGGGTGAGGGCGAGTTCGCCTGCCGTGACCGCGCGGCCGGCGATGACGAGGACGGTATCGGACATCGTCGACGCTTAGCAGATTCGAATCTCATGCGCGAACGAAAAGTGAACATCTGCGGATTGACAATCGGATGGGCGATGCCGACATTACGCCCATGACCAGTGCCGCCCTTCCGCGCCCCGGCTGTCTGCCGGCAAAACTGATCTTCGGCTCCTAGCCCCTTGCCCGGACGCGTGCCCCGGGTCTGGGGTCGTCTGCACGTCTGACACTTTTCGCGCCAGACACCGGCACGCCGCTCACCCCAAACCCTTCCGACAAGCCTGTGCGCAATGGCGCGAGGCTTCGCTTTTTCCCTTAAGGACATCATCATGACGACCCAGACGGCTCCGCGCCGCTCGCGGCGGGCCATGCCCGCCATCATCGTCAGCGAGACCGATCACCGGATCGTCACCTCGCTGGCCAATTCCGCCTATGAGCGCATTCCCGATGTCGCCGAAACGCTGCTCGACGAAATGGACCGCGCCCGCGTCGTGCCGGCCGCGCGTCGTCCCGATCACGTCGCCGGCCTCGGTTCGGAGATCGACTACGTGTCCGACGGCGGCGAGGCGCGCACCGTCCGCCTCGTCATGCCCGCCGAGGCCGACATCTCCGCCGGCCGCATCTCGATCCTGACGCCGGTGGGCGCGGCGCTGATCGGCCTGTCGCCGGGCCAGTCGTTCGACTGGAGCGGCCCCAGCGGCCATCCGCACCGCCTGACGGTCGCGGCCGTCCGTCCGCCGGCCGCATGAGGCCGGTCCCGGCCGCCATGCCGGGCGATGCTTTGCCTCGCCCGGCGGTTCGTGCGAAGCGGGAAGGGTGCCGAGCCTTGCCGCCGTCGGAAATTTCCTGCGCAGCTTCGTCCTGCCCTGCCTGATCGGGCTGGCCGGCGGCTTCGCGTTCGACCGGCTGGGCCTGCCGGCGGCCTGGCTCTCGGGCGCGCTGATCGCGGTGACGGTCGCGACCCTCGCCGGCTTGCCGGTGCGGGTGCCCGGGCCGGTCGCGACGGCGGGTTTCCTGCTGATCGGCATCGTCATGGGATCGGCGGTGACGCCGGAGACGTTGCGGCTGATGCTGTCATGGCCGATTTCGATGGCAGGGCTGGTCGTTCTGGTGCCGGCCATTGTCGGCGGCATTATGGTCTATCTGGTCCGCGTCGAGCGTTTCGACCGGGAGACGGCGTTCTTCGCCTCGATCCCGGGTGCCCTCAACTACGTCATGGCGCTGACACTAGATTCGCGCGCCGATGCCAGGGTGGTGGCGGTCGTTCAGAGCTTCCGCCTCGTGCTGCTGGTTGCGGCCCTGCCCAGCCTGATGGCGCTGACCGGTCTCGGCTCGGCGGCGCGGCCGATGGCTCAGACCACGGCCGCGCACTGGTCGGAAATGCCGCTGCTGGTCGTGCTGGCGGTGAGTTGCGGGCTGGGGATGGAGCGCCTGCGCGTGCCCGGAGGCGCGACGGTCGGCGCCATGCTCGCGACCGCCGTGCTGCACGCGAGCGGCCTCGTGACGGCAATGGTGCCCGAACCGATCGTCATCGGCGGCTTCATCGTCATGGGCGTCCTGATCGCCGGCCGCTTCGCCGGAACCTCGATGGCGGAACTGCGCGTGCTGCTGCGCGCCTCGGTCGGGGCGTTTCTGGTGGGAACCGCGGTGACCGTGCTCGTCGCGACCGCCGTGGCGCTGATAGCCGGCCTGCCGGTCGGCAAGGTGATCCTCGCCTATGCGCCGGGCGGCATCGAGGCCATGGCCGTACTCGCCTTCGTGCTGGACATGGACCCCGCCTTCGTCGGTGCGCATCACCTCGTCCGCTTCGTCGGCATCGCGCTCCTGCTGCCGCTCGCCGCACGACTGGTCATCCGTCGCGAAGCTTAACGAAAGTTTATCTTCGCTCCTGCGGCATCCCGTTGCGAAAACCGAGTATTTCAGGCATAGAGCGGTCTGCTCCTCTGTGTGGGGTACTCCCCTTATGTTCAAGTCGACTGTCGCTGCGGCGGCTTTTGCCAGCGGGCTCCTCGGGATGCCTGCATTCGCTGCGGCACAGTGCACGGTGCCGTCGCTTGCCAGTGCCATTTCCGCCGCGTCGCTGCCGCAGACCGCCGCGCGCCTGAAGTCCGGGCAGGTGGTCCGCATCCTCGCCATCGGCTCGTCCACCACGGCCGGCGTCGGTTCGGGCGGGGTCGGCTTCGCCCACAGGCTCGGCCCGATCCTCAAGGCGCGCTTTCCCCGCGCAACCATCGAAGTCATCGTGTCCGGCGTCTCCGGCGAGACGGCTTCGGGCGCGGCAGGCCGCATGGCGTCTGAACTTGCGCTGCACAAGCCGCTGCTCGTCGTCTGGCAGGTCGGCACGAACGACGCCAATTTCGGCGTCTCGGCCGAAAGCCTGCGCGGCACTGTTTCCGGCGGGCTCAGGGCCATCCGCGCGGCCGGCGCCGAGGCGCTGCTGGTCGATCCGCAATATTCCCGCTGGGCCGAGCGCTCCAACGCGACGGCCATGGCGGCGCGCATCGTCTCCGAGGAGGCGAGCCGGCAGGGCGTGCCCGTCGTCCGGCGCTATGCGGCGATGCAACTCGTCGCGGCTTCCAATCGGCCGGCCTTCGACGGCCTGATCGCCTGGGACGGGCTGCACCTGACCGCTTCGGGACATGCCTGCATGGCGGAGCAGGTGGCGGGAACCATCGCCCGCACCGCGCGCTAGGACCCTTAGCCGGCCATCGGACAACTCATCCGTCAGCGCGCCTTGCCTTTGGGTGAGGCGCCCCTCACATTGGACCGGCCGGCGGCAGGCCGGCCTGGCCAATGAGCGTCGAGATGAGCACCACCACCACGCCGACGACCACCGCGACCAAGACCGTCATTCCGTCCCCCATGCAGTATCTCGACCGCGCGACAGGGGTTCTGCGCGACCTCGGGCTGATGCCGGCCAAGATCGACGAGCAGCCGATCATCCCGTTGCTGCAGAAGATTTCCGACCTCGACCAGGACCGGGTGACGATGATCGCCCGCACGCTGAACCAGGTCGGCGTGTTCAACGAGGTGGTGCGCAACCAGGTCGCCGGCATGGAGATCGGTGAGCGCTACGAACTGATCACCAAGAGCTTCAATTCGATCCGCGACGATGCAAAGCGCATGGTCGACCAACTCGCCGACGGCAAGATCTCGACCTTCGAGCGGTTGCAGAACGTCTGGACCAAGGTGCGCCGCGGCGACATCGCCACCCGCTTCGACGGCATCCGCACGGTCTATCTCGACGTGGCGCGCGCCACCAAGGACCAGATTCAGCGCGAGGTGACCATTCTCGACGCCTATCGCGACTTCCGCGGGGCGCTGAAACAGGCCGAGGTGCAGGCCCTCGAAGTGCTCGAAAAGGCCAACGACAAGCTGCAGGCCAAGCAGGTGGAGCTGAAAGCAGCCTCCGACGGCGTTGCCGCCTATACCGGCACCGTGCCGGCGGAGCGCGCCAATCTCGAACTCGTCCGCGACACCAAGCTGCGCGAGATGCAGGACGAGGAGAAGCGCTACCAGATCGCCAAGGACCTCTCCGACAACCTGACCATCGGCTACAACACGTCCGAGGTCATCATGGCGCGCCTGATGCAGACGACCAACGCCAAGGAGCGGGTCTATTCGCAGGCGATCTCGTTCTTCTCGACCAACGATGCCGTGCTCACCGCCCTCAAGGCATCCTTCACCGGCCTGCAGGGCCTGCATGAGTCCACCAAGACGCTGAACGAGATGAAGGAGGGCGTCTCCAAGTCGCTCGAAACCCTCTCGGAGATCGGCGACAAGGTGCAGGAAGAGGCGCTGCGCGCCGGCTACGGCCCGACCATCCGTGCGGATGCGGTCAAGAAGCTGGTCGAAAGCGTCGTCTCGTTCCAGGAGAAGTCCGGCGAGATCATCTACGAAATGCGCAAGCTCTCGACGCAGAACTCCAAGGAGATCCGCGACGTGGTCGAGGATGGCAAGAAGCGGCTCGCCGCCCTCGCCGAGAAGGGCGCGGCGCTCGGCATGTGAAGGGTGCATTCCCTGACATCCGAAGTGCATCCTGACCGGAGGGTCGCCCGATGACCGATACCGCCGTTGCCGTCCCTCCGGCCGCGCCGCAGGCCGAGAAGCCGCCCGCCCAGCTCGACGACATCATGCTCGCCATGGATGTCGTCGATACGCTGCGCCACGACCAGAAGATCACGGAGCGGGAGCTCGCCGAGGGCGACCGCGAGGAAGACCTGATCGAGCGGCTGCGGACGATCTACCGCAACCAGGGCATTGCCGTGCCCGACGAAATCCTGCGGCAGGGCGTCAAGGCCCTGCGCGAGGAGCGCTTCCTCTACAAGCCGCCGGGCGACAGCTTCTCGGTGAAGCTCGCGCGGCTCTACGTGACACGCGGACGGTGGGGCAAATGGGCGCTCGGCGCCATTGCGGCGCTGGGCATCGGCGCCGGCACGCTGTCCTATCAGGGCTATGCCGCGCGCACGGAGCTGACCCAGACCATTCCCGCGGCCATCGAGCGGGTGGCGGCCGACATCAACCGCGAGGCGACCGTCGATACCGTACGCCAGCGTGTCGCGGCCCTTGTCGCCGATGGCCAGACGGCCGCGCGCGATGGCAAGGCGGAGGCTGCCCGCGCGGCGGTCGCCGATCTCGAGCGCCTGCGCGACGACGTCCGCTCGGAATATGAGGTGCGCATCGTGTCCCGGCCGGGCGAATCCACCGGCGTCTGGCGCCGGCCCCGACGCAACCCCAACGCCATGAACTACTACCTCATCGTCGAGGCCATCGGCCGCGACGGCCGGGCGCTGTCGCGGGCGATCACCTCCGAGGAGGACAGCGCCGCGCGCGTCGTCACCAAATGGGGCGTGCGGGTGCCCGAGAGCCTCTACCGGCAGGTGGAGGCCGACAAGCGCGACGACGGCATCGTCCAGAACAACATTCTCGGCCGCAAGGCGCGCGGCCAGCTTGAGCCGACCTGGCGCGAAGCGCTGCCGGGCGGCGCCATCACGAGCTGGTAGGAGGTTCGCGAATGATCCCCGGACATTCCGCGCTGGGCGGCATCGAAGGCGCGCTCGCCGAACTGCGGCAGGCCGAGAACAATGCGACGCGCAGGCTCGACGACGCCAACCGGCAGGCGACCGAGGCGCAGGCGGCCGAGGGCGACCTGTTCCGCCAGCTCGCCGCCTTCCGCCTCAACAGTGAGAGCGGCCTCGGCGGCCGGCTGAACCAGGTGGCGACGCAGGTGCGCGCCGTGCTGGCGCTGCGCCTCAACGACCGCAACAACCTCGACAAGCGCATCGCCGAGGTCGAGGCGCGGATCGCCAAGATCGCCGCCGACCGCGAGGCCTTCGCCAAGGCGCTGACCGAGGCGGAGGAACAGCGCAATGCCGTGCAGAACGAGGCGCAGGTGGGCCTGGCGGCGCGGCAGGACTATGCGTCGATGCGCGCCGCAGCCGAGCAGGCCTCGCGCGTCGCGGCGGAGGCCGACCGCAAGGCGAAGCTCGCCGAGGACGAGCTGGAGACCAAGCGCCAGCCCTATGAGAACGACCCGCTGTTCCTCTATCTGTGGAAGCGCGGCTATGCCACGCAGGACTACAGCGCCGGCAATGTCGCGCGACTGCTGGACGGCTGGGTGGCCCGGCTCGTCCGCTATCACGATGCGCGGCCGAACTATGCGCGGCTGACCGAGATTCCGAAGCGCCTGCGGGAACATGCCAATCGCGCGGCGGCGGCTGCCGTCGACGCGGTCGAGCAGGTCAAGGCCATGGAGAAGTCGGCCTTCGTCGCGGTCGGCGGCGATCGGACCGACGCTGCAATCGCCGAACAGCGCCAGCGGCTGGACGAGCTTGAAGCCGCGCGTCAGGCGGCCGAGCAGCAGCATACGGACCTCGAAAAGGAGGCGGAAGCCTTCGGCCGGGGCGAGGATGCCCGCTTCCAGCAGGCGATCGGCATGCTCGCCGAGACGCTGCGCGGCGAGGATATCGACCGGCTCTACCAGGAGGCGCGCCGCACGCCCTCGCCCGAGGACGAGGCCATTGTCGGCCGCATCCAGGCCGGACGCGACGCGCAGGAGCGCTTCGCGGTCGAGGCCCGGAAGACGCGCGCCGATCTCGCCGAGATTTCGCGCCGGCGGTCGGAGACCTCGCAGGTTGCGACCGGCTTCCGGCAGCGCCGCTACGATGCCGATGGCTCGGTGTTCGACAACGATGTCGTCGGCGCGCTGCTGCGCGGCCTCGTCACAGGCGTCATCAATGGCGCGGACTACTGGTCGCGCATGGAGCAGGGCCGGCGCTGGAACCGGCGCCGCGACGACGATGACGACTGGGGCCGCGGCGGAAGCTGGGGCGGGGGCGGCGGCTCCTGGGGCGGCGGCGGCTCGTGGGGCGGCGGCTCTTCCGGCGGAAGCTGGGGCGGCGGAGGAAGAAGTTCGTCCGGCGGGTCGTGGGGCGGCGGCGGAGGCTCCTCCGGCGGCGGTTCTTCGGGCGGTGGCGGCGACGGGTTCGAGACCGGCGGGCGCTTCTAGAGCGCGCCGCCGGCCGGGATGCCGGCCTTTCGCCAGCGGCAGGCCGAGGCGCTACTCGATCGTGAAGTCGGACGCCTTCCACGGCATGGCCGGATATTGCGGGTCCATGGTCTCCAGCGTGTCGCGGACGATCGAGGCGACGATGCAGTTGCGCGCCCATTTGCGGTCGGCGGGCACGACATGCCAGGGGGCGACGTCCGTCGAGCAGCGCGTCAGCGCCGTCTCGTAGGCCTTCTGGAAATCGCCCCAGAGCTTGCGGTCGTCGAGGTCCGAGGCGTTGAACTTCCAGTTCTTGTCCTTCTCGTCCAGCCGTTCCTGCAGCCGTTCGGCCTGTTCCTTCTTCGAGATGTGCAGCATGAACTTGAGGACGACCGTGCCGTTCTCGGCAAGGATCCGTTCGAAGGCGTTGATCTGGTCGTAGCGCTGCTCGATGGCCTGCTTCGGCGCGAGGTTGCGCACCCGGCCGACCAGCACGTCCTCGTAATGGGAGCGGTTGAAAATACCGATCGTGCCGCGGCGCGGCGCGGCCATGTGGATGCGCCAGAGGAAATCGTGCGCCAGTTCCTCCTCGCTCGGCTTCTTGAAGGCCGTGACCGAGACGCCGAGTGGCCCGGTGGCGTTAAACACGCCGCGGATGGTGCCGTCCTTGCCGCTGGTATCGGTGCCCTGGAGGATGACAAGCAGCGCGCGCCGGCCCTCGCCGTAGAGCCGGTCCTGCAGGCGGTCGATGGCGACGATGTCCTCGGCCAGCCTTTCGCGCGCCTTGTCCTCCTTGCCGAGGAAGTCGACGTCGCGCGTGTCGATGTCTTTCAGCTTCGGCTTCGAGCCGGGTTTGACGACGAGGTGACGGAGGTTCTTCGGGCTGGATGGCTGCATGGGGCTCTCGCAGGGGAAAGACAACGCCATTGTTCTGTCTTGCCTGCGCCGGCGCAAGCCGCGCATCCGAACGCCGCTTCCGCGTGTTCCCAAGGCGAAACCGTCTTTCGGAGGGGAGGAATCGATGTCGCTACGCAGCTTGATGGGGGCCGCGGCCCTGATCGTCGCCCTGGCGCCCGCCGCCTTCGCGCAGGAGGATTACGGGAGCTGGCCGCTGCTGCGCGATCCGTTCCCGAGCACCGGCGGCGGCGGGATCATGATCGGCGGCTATAATCCCGTGGTCGCGGATGGCAAGTGCAACACCGGCTTCACCGCGACGCTGCCGGACGGCACCGTCTATCGCAACACGGTCGAGTTCGATGCGCAGCCGGCGCAGGGCGGCGTTCTCTGCACCAACGGCCGCTGGCGCTCGGCGGATGGCTCCGCGTCCGGAACGACGCCGTTCCGCGTCTTCATCAAGGACGGCGTGCGCCGGATGGCGCCGGTCGAATAGGGATAAGGGCGGGCAGGGGTCTGGCGGGCAGGGTCAGGCACTTGCGGTCTTCAGCCGCCGGCGACGCTGGATCGGCGCGATCAGCGCCCGCCCGCCGACCCAGCCCGCGAGGAAGCCCGCAATCGTCGCGAACAGGCCTTCAGTGGTGACCGGCACGGCCGGCTCGAAATTCTCCGCCGCGCGGCGGGCAATGTCAGGCTCGTAGTTGCGGGCGAAGACGCCGAGCCGCCAGAACGGCCCGGCCTCGGCATAGGACTTGAGCTGATTCTCCAGCCGCCCGACGCGCTCGACATTGGTCCGCACCTGCTCGCCGCGCTGGCGCGCGAACGTATCGGCATTGCCGAGCAGGCGCTCGATGCCGGCATCGCGGGAGAGGTTCAACCGGGCCGCATCGGCGTCGAACTCGCCGATGACGCGGGCAAGCTCGTCGATCGCGCCGCCGAGGCGCTGGCGGTATTGCTGGGCGAATTCGGGGATCTGCGAGGCGACGACGCCCAGCAGGATGGCAAGGAAGAAAACGACCCGTCGCAGGATCATGATGCGCTCCGCCGATCAATGTGTCGGAGACATCATAGCGTCCCTAGCGCGGCGTTTCCTGCCCGGCTTCCTTCGGCGGCAATGCATCATCCGCCGGCTCGGTCTTGAGCGGCGTCAGCCATTTCAGGGTCGCGACCGTGAAGACGGTGATCATCGCCGCGACGCCATAGGCGCCAAGGCCGACCGAGGTGCCGATGGCGCCGGTGGCCCAGAGGCTGGCCGCCGTCGCCGTACCGCGCACCGACGCGCCGAGCTTGAGGATGGCGCCGCCGCCGATGAAGCCGACGCCGGTGATCAGGCCCTCGATGATCTTGCCCATCGCGTCGGGATGCGCGCCGTATTTGCCCTCCGCCGCCTGCACGAAGCCGCAGCAGGCAATGGCGACCAGCGGAAAGGTCCGTAGGCCTGCGCTGCGTTCCTCCTGCTCCCGGTCCCAGCCGATGGGAAGGGCCAGCGCATAGGCCGCACCGAGCGCGAGCAGATGCGGCATGATGCCGAGCTGTGCATAGGAGGAGATGGTCTGAAGCATGGGGTACCGCCGCCATGCTGAACGCGGCTGCGCGCGGGCGGTTCCCGATGCTGGATATTCTTGGGATGGCCGATGGGGCCTCACCGCGATCGCATTTGCTGGATCGATCTGGTGAGCGGGGAGGGGATCGAACCCTCGACCACATGATTAAAAGTCACGTGCTCTACCGCTGAGCTACCCGCCCATCAGGCGAGGGGGTTTGACGGATCGCGGCGGCGAAGTCAACGCATGGACGCCACGATCCGCCGTCATTCGTGCCCTAGAGCGAAAAGCCGCCATCGGCGATGTGGATGGCGCCGGTCGTGTAGGCGCTCTCGTCGGAAGCCAGATAGACCGCGAGCCAGGCGATCTCCTCCGCCGTGCCCAGCCGGCCGATAGGCTGGCGGTCGATGAAGGCCTGACGGGTGGCCTTTTCGGTCTGTTTGGTGGCGGCGGCGAGCGCCTTGATGCGGTCGTCGAGCGAGGGCGACTGGATCGTGCCGGGGCAGATGGCGTTGGCGCGGATGCCGCGGCGGATATAGTCGATGGCGACCGACTTGGTGAGGCCGATCACCGCCGCCTTGGACGAGCCGTAGGCGTAGCGGTTGAGCACGCCGCGCACCGAGGACGCGCCCGAGGCGATGTTGATGATGGAGCCGCCGCCCTTCTCCAGCATGGCGGGCAGGAAGGCGCGGATCGTGCGATGCATCGACTTGACGTTGAGGTCGAACGAGCGGTCCCAGTCGGCCTCGGACGTGTCGAGCACATTGCCGTGGTGAACCCAGCCGGCGGCATTGACGAGAATGTCGATAGGGCCGGTCTTGGCCGCGAAGGCCTCGACCTGGCGCGTCGAGGTCACGTCCAGCTTCAGCTTCTTGGCCCTGGCGATGCCTTCGAGCTTTGTCTTGTCGATGTCGGTCGCATAGACCTTCGCGCCTTCCGCGGCGAAGGCCTCGGCGATGGCCCGCCCGATCCCGTGGCCGGCGGCCGTGACCACCGCGACCTTGCCCTGCAACCGCTTCGCCATGTTTCGCTCCCGCTGCCGGGCCGTTCTTGCGCGGCCCAAATCGATTGAAGTCGTGGGATCGAAGTCGTGACATGGCGCGCCCGCGCCTGTCCATATGCGAGCTATCCGCCGTAGCGTTGGGAGAGTTGCGTGTCGAAGGTCTTCAGATCGGCAAGCACCCGGTCGAGCAAGGCCGGATCGCGCAGGCGCAGGGCGGAATCGACCACGTCGAGCGCGGCGGCGATGCTGTCGGCCTGCCGGCGGTAATCCGCGTCGATGCCGAGGTCGAGCGCGGCGAAGGGCTCGCAGCGCTTCAGCGCGAAGCGGTAGACGGCGGCCCGGGCGATGACGTCGCCGCGCGTTTCCGGGCGGGCGAGGTCCTGCGGATTGCGGCGCATGGCGTGGAAATGGTCGAGCGCCTCGCTCGCCTCGTCCAGGCATTCGACGAGGCCGTAGAGGCCGGCGGAACGGCGCAGGGTGATCCATTCGCGTTTGAGCGGCGCCAGGGTTTCGAGGGCTGCGTCGCCGCGGCCCTGGCCAAGGGAATCGGCGGCCTGTTTCAGGCGCGCTGCGCCGCCCTCCATCATTTCGGGGAGCATCGCGACGCGCGGCGCGGCGCCCGGCGGCAGGCCGGGCAGGCGGGCGCCGGCGGCGATCCAGAGGTCGGACAGGCGCCTGAGGCTGGCCTGCGCCTCATCCGTCCGTCCCGCGCGCAGGGCCACCGTCGTCGTCCGGTAGAGGATCTGCGCCTCGCCGATCCGCGCCAGAAAGCCGTCGGCCGCGCGCGCCATGCTGCTGCCGGCGGCCGCCAGAAGCAGCGTCGCCGCGATGGCGGATCGGCAAAGGGTGGAAAGGCATTCGTTCACAAGGCGCATCCTAGCCGAACCGCGTTCATCGTGCATCCCGCCGGCCCGTCAGCCGGCAGCCAGCAGGGCCTCGACACGCTCGCGCGCGGGCATGCCCTTTCGGCCACCGAATTCGGTGCATTTGAGGGCAGCGGCGGCATTGGCGAAGCGCACCGCCAGCTCCAGCGGCTGCCGATCCGCCAGCGCGACCGCCAATGCGCCGTGCCACGTGTCGCCCGCGCCGAGCGTATCGACGGATTTCACCGGGAATGCCGGGGCGTGGACCACTTTTCCGCCCTCCCTATACCAGGCGCCGTTTGCGCCATCCGTCACCAGAAACACATTGGCGATGCCCGTGGATGCATGGGCGAGCGCGGCGGGCAGGTCGCCGATGCCGGTAAATTCGCGCAGGGCAGGGGCCGAGAAGCCGACATGGGAGGCGAGAGCCAGCACTTCCGGCCGCGTCGGCTTGCGATCGGCGTCGAGCACGGAGGGGATGCCAGCCTCGCGCGCCTGCGGCAGGACCGCGAGCGCTGCCTCGATCCAGCGCGTCTCGGCATAGACGGCGTCGGCTTCATCGGCGAGATCGGTGGGTATCCAGTCGGTATCGGACGGAATGTCCGGGTCGGAATAGCTGACGACGAGGCGCTCGCCCTTCGGATCGACCACGACGGCCGAGACCGGCGAGCGATGGCCGGCGCAGCGCCGGACCAGGGTGCAGTCGACGCCGTCGCGCTTGAGCTCCGCGATCATCGGCTCGGCCCAGAGGTCATCGCCCAGCCGCGCCACCAGCCGGACGCTGGCGCCGAGCCGGGCGCAGGCCGTCGCGGCATTGCCGGCGAGCCCGCCGCCGGAGGTGACCATGGTGTTCGAGCGGTATTTCAGCGGTTCGGACGGCATGACATCGACGGCATAGATGAAATCGAGCGTCGTGATGCCGGCACAGACGATGCGGGGCTTGCCGGAGGCGGTCATGAACTGGGTCTCGTTACCACATAGAGGGCGCTGGCGGCGAGGCAGATGCCCGAGGCGGCGATGCCGACCGGCGGGGCGGTCAGCCAGACGATGCCCCAGGACAGCGCCATCGAGCCGATGGCGACAAGCTTGATGCGTGGCGCGATGGCGCCGCGCTCGCGCCATTTGACGACAGGCGGGCCAAAGCGCGGATGCGTAACGAGCCAGTGCTCGAAGCGTGGTGACGAGCGCGCGAAGCACCAGGCTGCGAGGATCAGGAACACCGTGCCGGGAATGCCGGGCAGGATCACTCCCACGATGCCGATGGCGGTGAACAGCCATCCTGCGGCAAAAAGCAGCCAGCGCAGGGGACGCGTCAGCGGACGGTTCACGGCTCAGCCCGCCTTGATGAGGCGGATCGCCTCGTCGCGCCCGAACAGATAGAGCAGGTCGCGCAGCGCCTCGCCGCGGGGGCCGGCCAGTTTCGGGTCGGTCTCGATGACGAGGCGGGCGTCGCTGCGGGCGGTCTCCAAGAGGTGCGCGTGGTGTTCGAGCCGCGCGAGGCGGAAACCCGGCATGCCCGACTGCTTGGTGCCGAGGAGATCGCCTTCGCCGCGCAGTTTCAGGTCTTCCTCGGCGATGCGGAACCCGTCCTCGGTCTCGCGCATGATGTCGAGCCGCCGGCGGGCGGTCTCGCCGAGCGGGCCCTTGTAAAGCAGCAGGCAGGTCGAGGCGGTCTCGCCGCGACCGATCCGGCCGCGAAGCTGGTGCAACTGGGCAAGGCCGAAATGCTCAGCATGGTCGACGACCATGATGGATGCCTCCGGCACGTCGACGCCGACCTCGATGACGGTGGTGGCGACCAGCACACGCGTGTCGCCGCGCTGGAACCGCAGCATGGCGGCGTCCTTGTCCGGCCCCTTCATCTGGCCGTGGACGAGATCGACCACGTCGCCGAAGCGCTGCCGCAGAAGCTCGAACCGCTCCTCGGCGGCGGCGAGTTCAGGGCTTTCGACCGTGGGGTCGTCGTTCTCGGCCACCAGCGGGCAGACCCAGTAGACCTGCCGCCCCGCTTCCAGCGCGCGGCCGATGCCGTCGATCACATCGCCGAGGCGATCCATGGCGACGATACGGGTGTCGATGGGCTTGCGGCCGGCCGGCTTCTCAGTGAGCTGCGAGGATTCCATATCGCCGAAATAGGTCAGGACCAGCGTGCGTGGAATTGGCGTCGCGGTCATGACCAGGAGGTCGACCGCCTCGCCCTTGGCGGCCAGCGCAAGGCGCTGGTGAACGCCGAAGCGGTGCTGCTCGTCGATCACGGCAAGGCCGAGGTCGCGGAAGGCGACGTGCTCCTGAAACAAAGCGTGCGTGCCGACGACGATGGCCGTATCGCCGGAGGCGAGGCGGGTGAGGATCTGCTCGCGCTCGCGGCCCTTTTCCCGGCCGGTCAGGATAGCAACTTCCAGCCCCGAGGGGCCGGCAAGCGCCTTGAGCGTCTTGGCATGCTGGCGCGCCAGCAGTTCCGTCGGGGCCATCAATGCGGATTGCCTGCCCGCCTCGGCCGCCGCCGCCATGGCCATCAGTGCGACGACGGTCTTGCCGGAGCCGACATCGCCCTGAAGCAGGCGCAGCATGCGCGTCTCGGCGCTCATGTCGGCGGCGATCTCGGCCAGCGCCCGGTTCTGCGAGCCGGTTAGCGCAAAGGGCAGGGCGGTCTCGATGAGCTTTCGCAGCGAGCCGTCGCCGACGTTACGGCGCCCGGCCGGGCGCTTGAGATTGGCGCGGACCAGGCCGAGCGCGAGCTGGTTCGCCAGCAATTCGTCATAGGCGAGCCGCGACCATGCCGGCCCGTTGGGCGCGAAATCCTCAGGGTTTGCAGGCGCATGGACGCGGTTGAGGGCCGCGGCGAAATCCGGCCAGCGCTCGCGCTCCAGCAGGCGGGCATCCAGCCACTCGGGGAGTTTCGGCAGCCGCAGGAGTGCCGCCTCCGCCGCGCGGCGCACGAAGCCGGAGGCGAGGCCCTCGGTGAGCGGATAGACCGGCTCCAGGAGCGGCATGGTGGCCGCCTGCTCGGGCGTCACGACCCGGTCGGGATGGACCATCTGGCGCATGCCGTCGAACAGTTCGATCCGGCCTGAGACGACGCGGGTCTCGCCGACCGGGCACATCTGCTCGATCCGCGAACGGTGGGCGTTGAACCAGACGAGGGTCAGGTCGCCGGTCTCGTCGGAGGTCTGGACGCGGTAGGGCGCGCGGCTCTTGCCCGGCGGCGAGGGGCGGTGTTTTTCGATCAGCACCTCCACCGTGACGATGGCGCCGGGCACGGCCTCGGCCAGCGTCGGGCGGGCGCGGCGGTCGATCACGCCGCTCGGCAGGTGGAACAAGAGGTCGACGACGCGCGGCGGCCCCTCCGTGTCGAGGAGGCGCTTGTAGAGGCCTTCGAGCTTGCCGCCGACGCCCTTCAGCGAGGTCAGCGAGGCAAAGAGGGGGTCGAGTCGCGCGGGACGCATGGCCGGAATGTATCCGGTCGATGGGACGCTGACAGCGCCCCGCGCGTTTGATAGTGACACTTTCAGAACCGGGCGGCGCGAAAACGCGTCCCCGGCTTTCGCCGTTTTGCCCCCGGAGCTTCCATGACCGGCACGACCCGCTCCTCCGCCGACCTCGATCCGCGCCGCCGCAAGGTGCTGTTCCGCTCGTGGCATCGCGGCACGCGAGAGATGGACCTGATCATGGGCCGCTTCGCCGATGTCCATATCGGCGGCTTCTCGGACGCTGAGCTCGACGATTTCGAGCAGCTTATCGAGGTGCCGGACCGTGACCTGTTCGCCTGGGTGACCAGCAAAGCCGACACCCCCGGCAATTACGACACGGCGGTGTTCCGGGCGCTGAAGCAGTTTCATTCCGAGGGCAAGGGGGCCTGGTTGGGCTGATGGCCAAGCGCGCTCCCGCCGATGTCGTCGCCTCGCGCGGCCGGCTGACCCTCGCCGGCGTGCCGCAGGGCTATGACGCGCTGGTCGTCGCCGACCTCGCACGCCAGCTCCACGCCAAGGGCAACCAGGCCTCGCCGGAATTGCTGGTCATCTGCCGCGACGGCCCGCGCATGCAGGCGATGGAGACGGCGCTGACCTTCTTCGCGCCGGGCATCGAGGTGCTGACCCTGCCGGCCTGGGACTGCCAGCCCTATGACCGCGCCTCGCCCAACGCCTCGATCATGGCGCGGCGCATGCTGACCCTGTCGCGCCTTGCCCGCACCTCGGGCCGCGCCACGCCCGCCGTGGTGCTGACCACGATCAACGCCGCGCTGCAGCGCCTGCCGGCGCGGGCGCTGCTCGCCAAACAGTCGCTGTCGGCGGCCCCCGGCAACGTCATCTCCATGAGCGACCTCCAGAACTGGCTGGAAGTGAACGGTTACTCACGCACCTCGACCGTGCGCGATGTCGGCGAATATGCCGTGCGCGGCGGCATTCTCGACCTCAATCCGCCCGGCTTCGATACGCCGATCCGGCTCGACTTCTTCGGCGACACGTTGGAATCGATCCGCACCTTCGATGCCGAGAGCCAGCGCACCACCGGCAATCTGCGCCGTCTCGACCTCGTGCCGACCTCGGAGGTGCAGATCACCACCGAGACGATGGTGAAATTCCGCCTCGCCTATGTCCGCGCCTTTGGCGGCTCGACCAAGGGCGATGCGCTCTACGAATCCGTGTCCGAGGGCCGGCGCTATCCCGGCGTCGAGCACTGGATGCCGCTGTTCCACGACCGGCTCGATACGGTCTTCGACTACATGCCGGATTCCGGCGTGGTGCTGGATGCGCAGGTCGAGGAGGCCGCGAAGGAGCGCCTGACCACCGTCGCCGATTATTACGACGCCCGCAAAGCCGCGCTGGAACACGATTCCGGCGGTGCCGCCTACAAGCCGCTGCCGCCCGATGCGCTGTACCTGACCGCCGCCGACTGGGATTCCCGCCGCGGCGGCGAGGCCGTCGTGAAGCTTTCGCCCTTCGCGCTGGCCGGCGCTTCCGACGGTGCGCTGATCGATCTCGAGGGACGGCGCGGCCGGTCCTTCGCCGCCGAGCGCGCCGACGAGAACGCCAATGTGTTCGACGCGGTGGCCTCGCATGTGACGGCGCTCCGCAAGAGCAAGAAGCGCGTCGTGATCGCCGCATGGTCGGAGGGCTCGCGCGAGCGGCTCCAGCCGATCCTCGATGATCACGGCATGAAGGCGCTGAGGCCGGTCGCGAGCTGGTCGGCGGCGGAGGCCCTGCGCGGCGACGAGATCGCGCTGGCGGTTCTGGGCGTCGAGGAAGGGTTCGAGACGCCCGATCTCGTCGTCATCGGCGAGCAGGACATTCTCGGCGACCGCCTCGTGCGAGCGCAGAAGCGCCGCAAGCGGGCGCAGGACTACATCACGGAGGCGACCAGCCTCTCGGCGGGCGACCTCGTCGTCCATGTCGATCACGGCATCGGCCGCTTCGTCGGCCTCGAAACCGTGACGGCGGCGGGCGCGCCGCACGACTGCGCCGAGATTCATTATGCCGGCGGCGACAAGCTGTTCCTGCCGGTGGAGAATATCGAGCTTCTGTCCCGCTACGGCTCGGAGGATGCCGAGGCGCAGCTCGACAGGCTCGGCGGCGGGGCCTGGCAGGCGCGCAAGGCGCGCATGAAGAAGCGCATCCTCGAAATGGCTGCCGGCCTGATCAAGATCGCTGCCGCGCGGGCCCTGCGCGAGGCGCCGAAACTGATCGCGCCCGACGGCGCCTATGACGAGTTCGCCGCCAAGTTTCCCTATGACGAGACCGAGGATCAGGCCGGCGCCATCGATTCCGTTCTCGAAGACCTCGGCGCGGGCCGGCCCATGGACCGGCTCGTCTGCGGCGATGTCGGCTTCGGCAAGACTGAGGTCGCACTGCGCGCCGCCTTCGCGGCCGTCATGGGCGGCAAGCAGGTGGCCGTCGTGGTGCCGACCACGCTGCTTGCGCGCCAGCATTTCAAGACCTTCTCCGAGCGCTTCAAGGGTCTGCCGGTCCATGTGGCGCAGGCCTCGCGCATGGTCGGCTCGGCCGATCTCGCCGCCGCCAAGAAGGGGCTCACGGACGGAACGGTCGACATCGTCGTCGGCACCCATGCGCTGCTCGGCAAGGCCATCTCCTTCAAGGATCTCGGCCTCGTCATCGTCGACGAGGAGCAGCATTTCGGCGTCGGCCACAAGGAGCGGCTGAAGGAACTGCGCGCCGAGGTCCATGTGCTGACGCTGACCGCGACGCCGATCCCGCGCACGCTGCAGCTCGCCATGACCGGCGTGCGCGACCTCTCCATCATCGCGACGCCGCCCGTCGACCGGCTCGCGGTCCGTTCCTTCGTCACGCCCTTCGATCCGCTGATCGTGCGCGAGGCGCTGCTGCGCGAGCGCTATCGCGGCGGCCAAGCCTTCTTCGTCTGCCCGCGCATCGACGACCTCGGCGAGGTGGAAGCCTTCCTGCGCGAGCACGTTCCGGAGGCGAAATTCATCGTCGCCCACGGCCAGATGGCCGCCGGCGAGCTGGAGGACCGGATCGGCGCCTTCTACGACGGCAAGGTCGACATCCTCCTGTCGACCACGATCGTGGAATCGGGCCTCGACATCCCCTCGGCCAACACGCTCATCGTCTGGCGCGCCGACATGTTCGGGCTCGCGCAGCTCTACCAGCTCCGTGGCCGCGTCGGCCGGTCGAAGACCCGCGCCTATGCGCTGTTCACCCTGCCGGAGAACAAGCCGGTGACGCCGCAGGCCGAGCGCCGCCTGAAAGTGCTCCAGTCCCTCGACACGCTCGGCGCGGGCTTCCAGCTCGCCTCGCACGACCTCGACATCCGCGGCGCCGGCAACCTCTTGGGCGACGAGCAGTCCGGCCATATCAAGGAGGTCGGCTACGAGCTCTACCAGCAGATGCTGGAGGAGGCCGTCTCGATGATGAAGGCGGGCCTCGTGGAAGACACGGTGGAGGACAAGTGGTCGCCGCAGATCACGGTCGGCACGCCGATCCTGATCCCCGAGCACTATGTCGAGGACCTTGGCCTCCGCCTGTCGCTCTACCGCCGCCTCGGCGACCTGACGACCGACCAGGAGATCGACGCCTTCGCCGCCGAGATGATCGACCGTTTCGGGCCGCTGCCCGACGAGGTCGAGCATCTCGTCAAGGTTGCGGTGGTCAAGGCCTATTGCCGCCGCGCCAATGTCGACAAGGTCGATGCCGGCCCGCGCGGCATCGTGCTGTCGTTCCGCGAGCAGAAATTCGCCAATCCGGCTGGGCTCGTCCGCTATATCGGCGAACAGGGCTCGCTGGCGAAGGTCAGACCGGACCAGAAGATCGTGTTCATCCGCGACTGGCCGAAGCCCGAGGACCGGCTCAAGGGTGCGGCGGTCATCCTGCGCAACCTCGTCAAGATCGCGGAAACGAAGAAGGCCGCGTGAGGCATCCGCCGGAATCAGGACGGTGAGACAACGCTTGGAGACAGCCGCTCCTCTGCGGCAGGCCTTATCCCAAGGGTTCACGCATGAACGCTACCCTGTCGCGGCGCGGGCTCGTCCTCGCAGGTCTCGCCGCGCTCACCGCCTCCTGCGGCGATAGCGAGGGACAGGCACGCGCTGCCTTCATCGCTTTCCTGAAGGAGCGGCTGATCGAGCCGCGCGGCCTGCGCATTCCGCAGCTCACCGAGGCGGAGACGCGCCGTTTCGGCATCTATGCGCGCCATTACGACCCCATCCGCGAGTTTCACGACACGCTGACGCGCGATGTCGCGCCGCTGATGAGCAACGCCGCACGCATCCTGCCGGCGCTGCGGCGTCCGCAGGACTGGGTGGCGAGGCGTTCCGACGTCGCCGAAAGCCGCAAGCTGATTGGCGATGCCAAAACCCGCGCCCGTGACCTTGCGGCCTCCACCGACACGACGGTCAGCCATCTCGTCCAGCCAGCCGACCTCAAGGCGGTCTATGCCGACGCCTATCGCAAGACCGTCACGGAGATCGCGCCGTTGTTCGTCGCGACCCTGGACGGGCTCGACGACCTGTTCGAGGCGGTCGATCAGGCCGCTGCCTATATCGACGCCAACAAGGGCCGGATGAGGCTGGTCGGCGGCATGTTCGAGACCGCCGATACCTCGGTGCTGTCGGGCCTGCAGGAGCGCTCCGCAGCCATTGCCGGGGCGCAGGCCCGGCTGTTTCAGGTGCGCGGGCGTCTCGACAGCCTGATGGCCCGCGGCTGAGCGGTCAGTCGTCCTCGTCGGCCGTGACGACAACGACGCCGAGGGCTTGCGTCATCAGGAACACCATGATGTCGCCGCGCCCCTGATCGCGCAGTTCGCGCGCGACGCGGATGGCGAGCTTGCGTCCCGCAGCCTCATGCCTCTCGCCAAAGCCGTCGTCCTCCTTGAAGGCGCCGGGATCGTCCCAGTCCAGCGCATCCTCGAAGCGTTCCGCCCAGGCGTCGAGGTCGGCGACGAGGGCGGGCGAGAAGCCCAGGACATCCGGGTCGATATTGCCGCCATAGTCGTCGTCCAGCGACCAGACGGGGTGACAGCCGTAATCGGCCATCAGCTTGATCCGCTTCGGATTCGTGTAGGTCCGCTCGGGCGCCTCGGGGAAAATCGTTCCGACCGGCGCATAGGTGACGCGGTCCTCGCCGATTTTCTCGGCCATCCGCGCCGCCAGCGAGCGCCCCTCCATCTCGTGGTACTCGGCCTGCTGGGGATCGGTGAAGCCGCCCTTGCGCTTGCCCTGAGGGATCGAGCCGAGATAGTTCGTCTCCCAGTCGAGGATGTCGCCCACCAGCTCTTCCCCGAAGGTCTGGATGGCGAGCTTCTGTGGCACGACCCAACCTGTTGCATCATCGGCGAAGGGCAGGACGAAGGGGCGGATCATCAGCCGCACCTTCTGCGGCAGGACAGCCGCCTCTTCCGGCGCGGTCGGATCGGAATAGGCCGGCGTGCTGCGCCCCGTCAGGACCGCGGCGGTCTGACGCAGATGGTAGGCGGCGAAGGCGATCGCCACGACGGCCGCTCCGGCAAGAGGCCATGGCTCGTCCAGCGGCCAGCGCAGCAGCCCGGCCCATGCCACCGTGCCGACGAGAGCGGTCGCCACCAGATAAATCAGGAAAGCGTTGACGGTCGCGCGGCGCCCGTCGGGATCGGGCTCTTCGTCCGGATCGATGAGGCGCGGGGCGACATAGCCGATATAGGCTGCCTGAAGCGCCGCGGCGGCGAGGAAGGCGGGCAGGGCGAGCACGCTGAGAACCGCCAGCAGCACCCCGCCGGCAAAGACCGCGATGGCGGTCGCGAGCATCCACCGGCCGCGCAGCCTGTCCACGCGCGGGACGGGTTTCAGTGTGATGCTGGCGAGGGCCTTGTCCATGAAGGCTTCGATCACCATCTGGCGGGCTGCGATGATCCCCGCCACGATGTAGAACGCGCCGACGAGGCGAATGCCGATGTCGATGCCGTTCATGCCTTGAGGCCCTTCCAGGCCCGATCCCGCCCAACCCGGCCCATGCGCTTCCTCAACTGTGCCGTGTGACAGGGTAGGGTGCGTTAGGGCTTTGTCCACCGCCACTGGCGGGGCCGTTCGACGGTTCCTATTTTGGGGCTAGTCTCGAAGCGTCTCGCCCGGCATGATTCTCGCATTGCAGTCGTCCATGCTCCGCCTTGGAATGGACATCGATCGAACCGACAGTTTCTCAGGCGTGGCGCAGATGCGGCACGAACTCAAGACCATGATGCAGGACGCTAGGCCCATCGACGACAGCCACGGAGCGCCATCGCGGCCCGACCTCGCGGTGACGATGGCGGGCAAACGCGACGAGCGCGACCAGGACCCCGGTGGGCCGGGCACGTCGGTCATCGCCAAGACGCGGCCGCAGACGAAGCGGCCGAGCCTCTATCGCGTGCTGCTGCTGAACGACGATTACACGCCGATGGAGTTCGTCGTGCACATCCTCCAGAAGTTCTTCAACAAGGATTCCGACGCCGCCACCCGCATCATGCTGCACGTTCACCAGCACGGCGTCGGCGAGTGTGGCGTCTACACCTACGAAGTCGCGGAAACCAAGGTCACCCAGGTCATGGATTTCGCGAGAAAGCACCAGCATCCGCTGCAATGCGTGATGGAGAAGAAGTGAGTTCCTTCGGCACCTTTCGCGCCTCCGGGCGCATCATGGCTTATTGACGAGGTTTCCCTTGCCCTCATTCTCACGCAGCCTCGAACAGTCGCTCCACCGGGCGCTCGCGCTCGCCAACGAGCGCCGGCACGAATATGCGACGCTGGAGCACCTGCTGCTCGCGCTGGTCGACGACCAGGACGCGGCGGCGGTGATGAAGGCGTGCAGCGTCGACCTCGAGAAGCTCAAGAAAAGCCTCGTCGGCTATATCGATTCCGAGCTTGAGAATCTCGTCACGGACGGTTCGGACGATTCCAAGCCGACCGCCGGTTTCCAGCGCGTCATCCAGCGCGCAGTGATCCACGTCCAGTCGTCGGGCCGCGAGGAGGTGACCGGGGCCAACGTGCTCGTCGCGATCTTCGCCGAGCGCGAGAGCCATGCCGCCTATTTCCTGCAGGAGCAGGACATGACCCGCTACGACGCGGTCAATTACATCTCGCACGGCATCGCCAAGCGGGCGGGCCTGTCCGAGGCGCGCTCGCCCAAGGGCTCGGACGAGCCGGAGGAGGCCAAGGAGAAGGCCCCGGACGGCGAGAAGAAGAAGGGCGACGCCCTCGACACCTATTGCGTCAACCTCAACAAGAAGGCGCGCGAGGGCCGCATCGATCCGCTGATCGGCCGCGACAGCGAAATCAGCCGCACGATCCAGGTGCTCTGCCGCCGCCAGAAGAACAACCCGCTGCTGGTCGGCGATCCCGGCGTCGGCAAGACCGCCATCGCGGAAGGCCTTGCCAAGCGCATCGTCGAGAACGACGTGCCGGACGTTCTTAAGGACGCCACCGTCTTTTCGCTCGACATGGGCACGCTGCTGGCCGGCACGCGCTATCGCGGCGATTTCGAGGAGCGGCTGAAGCAGGTCATCAAGGAGGTGGAGGCCCACCCCAAGGCGATCATGTTCATCGACGAGATCCACACCGTCATCGGCGCGGGCGCGACCTCGGGCGGCGCAATGGACGCCTCGAACCTGCTGAAACCCGCGCTTGCCCAGGGCACGCTGCGCTGCATCGGCTCGACGACCTACAAGGAATACCGCCAGTATTTCGAGAAGGATCGCGCGCTGGTGCGCCGGTTCCAGAAGATCGACGTCAACGAGCCGACTGTCGAGGATTCGATCGAGATCCTGAAGGGTCTCAAGTCGGCCTTCGAGACCTATCACAAGCTGCGTTACACCAACGAGGCCATCAAGGCCGCGGTGGAACTGTCCGCGCGCTACATCCACGACCGCAAGCTGCCCGACAAGGCGATCGACGTGATCGACGAGAGCGGCGCGGCGCAGATGCTGGTGCCCGAGAACAAGCGCAAGAAGACCATCGGCATCAAGGAGATCGAGGCGACGATCGCGACCATGGCGCGCATCCCGCCGAAGACCGTCTCCAAGGACGATGCCGAGGTGCTTCGCAATATCGAGACGACGCTGAAGCGCGTCGTCTACGGCCAGGACAAGGCCATCGAGGCGCTTTCCGCCTCGATCAAGCTGGCGCGCGCCGGCTTGCGGGAACCGGAGAAGCCGATCGGCAACTACCTGTTCTCCGGCCCGACCGGCGTCGGCAAGACCGAGGTCGCCAAGCAGCTCGCGAATGTGCTGGGCGTCCAGCTCCTGCGCTTCGACATGTCGGAGTATATGGAGCGCCACACCGTCAGCAGGCTGATCGGCGCGCCGCCCGGCTATGTCGGTTTCGACCAGGGCGGCCTGCTGACCGACGGCGTCGACCAGAATCCCTATTGCGTGCTGCTGCTGGACGAGATCGAGAAGGCCCATCCGGACCTGTTCAACATCCTCCTGCAGATCATGGATCACGGGAAGCTGACCGACCATAACGGCAAGCAGGTCGATTTCCGAAACGTCATCCTGATCATGACGACCAATGCGGGTGCATCCGATCTCGCCAAGCCGGCGATCGGTTTCACGCGCATCAAGCGGACCGGCGACGACACGGATGCGATCAACCGGCTGTTCGCGCCGGAATTCCGCAACCGCCTCGACTCGGTTATCGCCTTCGGCCACCTGTCGACCGAGGTGATCGGCAATGTCGTCGAGAAGTTCGTTCTCCAGCTCGAGGCCCAGCTCGCCGACCGTCAGGTCACGATCGAACTGTCGCCGGATGCCAAGGAGTGGCTGATCGAGCGCGGCTATGACGAGCAGATGGGCGCGCGCCCCATGGCCCGCGTGATCCAGGAATACGTCAAGAAGCCGCTCGCCGAGGACCTGCTCTTCGGACGCCTGAAGAACGGCGGCCACGTCCGCGTGATCGTCGAGAAGGACGAGGAGGGCTTCCCCATTCTCGGCTTCGACTATCCCGCCGGCCCCGTGACGCCGAAGCCCGAGCCGGTTGCGCCGGACGTTCGCCGCATCGCCAAGCGCGCGGCGGCGAAGAAGTCGGGCGCCACCAAGGCGAAGCGCAAGCCGAAGGGCTCGGGCGGCGGATCGGGCGGGGTTCCGGTCCCGACCGAGCCGAAGCGCCCGTCCGGGTCGGTGCCGAAGGTGCCGCTCAAGGCGGAGTGATCCGGCGCGCCCCGCGCTTATCGAGAAACGACCCCGGCCGAGGCCACCCTCGCGCCGGGGTCTGTCGTTTGGCCCATCGAATGGCCCGCATGCGGCTTTGGTCCTTGTGCGGTGCAGCGGTCTGTCCGACTGATCGGCGGCGATGAACGCCCCCAACCCGCCTTATGTGCCGCTGTCGCAGGCCGCCTGGTATCGCCGGGGCCTGCGCGCTTCGGCGGGCCTGCCGGCGGTGATCCTGGCCGCAACCTTCATCGGCATCGGGTCGGTCTGCGCCGATTACGGCATGCCGCTTGTCTGGGCGCTCGCGGCGACGCTGCTGATCTGGGCCGGTCCGGCGCACCTCATTCTCGTCGGCGGGCTCGGCAGCGGCGCCTCGTGGGTTGCCATCGCCCTGACGGTCGGCCTGTCGTCGGTGCGCCTCCTGCCGATGGTGGTGTCGCTGCTGCCCTATCTGCGCCTGAAGGATCGAAATCCGCTCATTGCGATGCTCTGCGCGCATTTCGTCGCCATTTCCATCTGGGTCGAGGGCCTGCGCCTGCTGCCGCAGGTCGATGCCGAGGGCAGGGTGCCCTTCTTCCTCGGCCTCGGGAGCGGCCTGCTGGTGTCGGCCACCACCAGCACGGCGGTCGGCTACGGGCTCGCCGGTATCATCCCCGACGCCTTCGCCGCGGGCCTTCTGTTCCTGACGCCGATCTTCTTCCTCCTGTCGCTGTTCACCACGGCGCGGGTGCTGTCCGACCGCCTCGCCATCGGCATCGGCTTCTTCGGCCTGCTCGGGGCATCCCTCGCGGGCGACGGGCTGGAACTGCTCTATGCCGGGCTTGGCGGGGGCACGCTCGCCTATGCGCTCGGCCGTATCAGGCGCGCGAGGGCAGCGCCATGACCCTGATCGGTTCCGACCTCACCCCCTATATCGCGCTGATCCTGCTCGGCATCCTGCCGACCGAGATCTGGCGATGGCTGGCTCTGGTCGTCGGACGGGGGCTCGACGAGAAGTCCGAGATCCTGGTCTGGGTGCGTGCCGTCGCCACCGCGACGCTCGCGGCCGTCGTCGCCAAGCTCGCCTTCTTCCCGGCGGGCGCGCTGGCGGCCCTGCCGCTCGGCTGGCGCGCGGGAGCTTTCGTCGCCGGCCTCGGCGCCTATTTCCTCGGCCGCAAGTCGGTGCTGTTCGGTGTTCTCGCCGCCGAGGCGGTGATCGTCGTCAGCGCCTGGTGGCTCGGCGTCAGGTAAGTCCCGGACGCGCTGTCTTCGCGCAAACCGGTGCCCATTTCGCTCGACAGCGCATTTGTCGTCAGCCGCCGGCCTGCATCGCCTCCAGCGCCGAGCGGATGGTCGCGGCGTGCTTGGCCAGCACGTCCTGATTCTCCATCGCGCCCGTATGCGGGCGCAGCGCGACGCCGTTCCAGCGCGGCAGAACGTGGACGTGGATGTGGAACACGACCTGGCCGCCGGCGCTCTCGTTGAACTGCTGGATCGTCAGCCCGTCGGCCGCCATGGCGCGCTTGACCCCCTTGGCGACGAACTGCGAGGCCCTGGCGAGTTCGGCGAACTCGTCGGGATGGATGTCGATGAGGTTGCGGGCGGCCGTCTTCGGAATGACCAGCACATGGCCGTCGGCGCGCGGCATGATGTCCATGAAGGCCAGCACCTTGTCGGTCTCGTAGACCTTGTGGGCCGGCAACTCGCCGCGCAGGATTTTGGCGAAGATGTTGTTCGGATCGTAGGCGGTCGCGGACATGAAAAAACCCTCGCGCGGATGAGCGGCGAGGGTGTCGCAATCCAGGGCGGCGGCGTCAAGCGCGTGGCTGGTTCCAGAAACGACAATGCCGGCGCGGTTTCCCGCACCGGCATGACGGTTAAGTCCGTCAGGACTTACCAGTAGTAGCGGCGGCGGTAGTAGCGGCGGCGGATAAAGTAGACGCGGCGGCGCGGCCGGTAGAAATAGCGGCGGCGGCGCACGATGTAATACTGCATCTCCTGCGGCTCGCCGGTGGCCGGAACGGCCGGGGCGGCGGCGGGTGCCGCCGGAGCGGCCGAGGCTGCCGTGGCGGTGGCGGCGACGGCTGCGCCTCCGGCGAGAGCGGCGACGAACAGACGACGATGAAGCATGTATAGTCCTCCTGCAGTGTTGCCTTGGCGCACCCGGGCACGAGACTGGGGCACCGACTTCCGCGGCGTCAAGCCGCTTCGTTCACCAGAGTTGACGGGTTCTGTTTCTGCACGACGACGCCCGGCTGACAGGGGCGTGTCACCGGGCGTCGCATGCGGTATGCCGGTCAGACGTCAGGAGGCGCGGCGGGCAGCGCGGCGCGGACGGCGATGATGGCGGCGGTGACGGCGCACGGCGCGATGACGGCCGCGGCGATGACGACGGCGCATCTCCAGCGGCTGGGCGTCGGCGGCGACTGCGGCAGGGGCTTCCGGCGCGATCGCGTCGATCAGGCGGTCGACGGCCGGAGCGGCCTGGGCCGAGCCCGCGGCGACGACGAGGGCGGTTGCGGCAACGCCGCTGCCGATCGCGGTGAAGAAGGTGCGACGGTCGAACATGGCTTTTCCTCGGTTCTCTCGTGAAGGCCGGACCACCCGGCTCACGCACAAGGTGCGCCGCTCAAACTGAACGCCTCATATCGCTGCGTTTATGAGGCGTTCAGAATCGCTTTTCGGGCGAACCGCCGCCGGTCTCGCATGCGCTTGAGATATCGAAGGAATTGCCGAATCCACGTGGCCGAAGCCGAGCGGAGGGTTGCAAGTCATCGAACAGAAATATCGCCGACGCCACGATAAGGCGAAATCGTTGGGCACCGCGCCGGATGGCTTGCGCCCGACGATCGCCGAAATTCTCCGGGCATCATGCCGGAGCCAACCCGACGGGAGTGCTTCCATGTCGATCAATCCTGACCTCGCCAATGCCGCCGAGGCCGCGCGCCGCGCCGAGGAAGAACAGCAGCGCCAGCAGCAGGCCCAACAGGGCGGCAGCTATATCGATGTAGGCGATGCCGGCTACGGCCTCTTCGATCTCGCCAGCAGCATGCTGTCCGGCGTCGGGCAGGCCGCATCCTCGGCTGCCTCTGCCGTGGGCGAGGTTGCAGGCGGCGCGGCCAATATGGTCGGTTCTGTCGCCTCAGGCGCCGCCGAAGTGGCGGGCACGGTCGCGGGCGGCGCGGTCGATGTCGCCGGCTCCATCGCGTCCGGCGCGGTTAATGTCGTCGGGTCGGTGGCCTCGGGCGCGGCCGATGTCGCAGGCTCGATCGGCGAAGGTCTCGGCGGGATCGACCTCTAGTCGATCTCCGCTGCCATTCTCCGGAATGGCGCCAGTGCATCCAGTTCCTCGACCGCATCGGCGACATATTGCCGTTCGCGGTCGAGATAGTCGGCGACGGCGCGCCTGAAGCCGGAATCCACGATGAAATGCGCAGAATGGGTCGTCACCGGCCGATAACCGCGCGCGAGCTTGTGCTCCCCCTGCGCGCCCGCCTCGACCCGCTTGAGGCCGTGGGCGATGGCATAGTCGATGGCCTGGTAGTAGCAGACCTCGAAATGCAGGAACGGGTGTTCCTCGACGGCGCCCCAGTGGCGGCCGTAGAGCACGTCGCCGCCGATGAAATTGATCGCGCCCGCTATGTATCGGCCCTCGCGCTCGGCCATGACCAGCAGGATGCGGTCGGCCATGCGCTCGCCGATCAGCGAGAAGAACGACCGCGTCAGGTAGGGCCGGCCCCATTTGCGCGAGCCGGTATCCATGTAGAAGCCGAAAAAGGCGTCCCAGACATCCTCGGTCAGGTCGCGGCCGGTCAGCCGGCGGATCGCGATGCCGCGGCCCTCGAGCGCTTCGCGACGCTCCCGGCGGATGACCTTGCGTTTGCGGGAGGCGAGGGCAGCGAGAAACTCGTCGAAAGTGCCGTAGCCCTCGTTCTCGAAATGGAACTGCGTGTCGGTGCGCAGGAGATAGCCGGCCTCGCCCATCAGCGCCGCTTCGTCCTCGGGGCAGAAGGTGACGTGGAGCGAGGAGACGCCGAGCTTCAGCGCCACCTGCGCCGCGCCCTGTACCAGCGCGGATCGCGCCGCGCCGCCGCTCTCGCCGGGCTTCACGAGAAGGCGCCGTCCGGTGGCGGGCGTGAACGGCACGCTCGCCTGCAGTTTCGGGTAATAGCGCCCGCCGGCGCGCTCATAGGCCTCGGCCCAGCCGGCATCGAAGACATATTCGCCGCGTGAGTGGCCCTTGAGGTAGCAGGGCAGGACGCCAAGGATGGCGCCGTCTGCCTCCAGAACGAGATGGTGGCCGAGCCAGCCGGTCTCGCGGATCGCCGAGCCTGATTCCTCGAGGCTGAGGAAATAGGCGTGATCGAGGAACGGGTCGACCGTGCCGTCCGCATCGGCGGCGCAGGCGTTCCAGTCGGAGGCGGCGATGCCCTTGAGATTCGAGACGACGCGGATCGTGTAGGTCGGGGCGCTCATCGCGGCCATTCTAGGCGAGATAGCCCTCGAAGGTCACCTGATCGGCGTGCTGCGCTGCGATCAAACGCTCGTCATCTCTGCGCACGGTCCAGCAGATGACGGGACGGCCGAGCGAGCCGCGATAGCGCTCGGTGGCGGCGCTGGGCAGGTCCGCGACGCGCCAGGACAGGAAATGCGGATCGGTTTCGGGGAAATGGGCGAGCGCGGCGAGGTCGCGGCGCATTTCAACGGGCATGCGGGCCCAATGGGCGCCAGCATAGTGCGATTCGGCGACGATGCCGCGCACCAGCGACGGCGCATTGGCCTTCAGCCAGGCAATGGGCGCAGGATCGAAGGACATGAGGGCGAGGGGGCCGGCATAACCCGCCGCCAGTTCCGCGACGCGCTTTGTCAGGCCGAGCCTGCCGTCGAACTCGGATTTGACCTCGACCACCAGCGGCACGCGTCCCGCGACCTGCGCAAACAGGCCGGCGAGCGTGATCATGCGGTCGCCCGTTGCCTTGAAGGCAATTTTGCCCAGTTCGGCGGCTGAGCGCGCCTCGACCCGCCCCGAGACCGTCGTCAGCCGGTCCAGCGTCCCGTCGTGGAAGACGATGGCATCGCCGTCCGCGGTCGGCTGCACGTCACATTCGATGGCGTAATTGCCGGCAATGGCCGCATCGAACGCCGCCGGCAGGTTCTCCACAACGCCGGGCGCGAGGCCATGCAAGCCGCGATGGGCGATGGGCCGGGCCGTCAGGAAGGCGAGGTCCCCCGCCATCAGGCGATCTCGACCGTCGCCTCGACCTCGACGGAGGCATTGGCGGGCAGGGCGGCGACGCCGATGGTCGAGCGCGCATGGCGGCCCTTGTCGCCGAACACCTCGACCATCAGGTCGGAGGCGCCGTTCATCACCTTCGGGGCATCGATGAAATCGGGCGTGCAGTTGATGAAGCCGCCGAGGCGGACGATGCGCACGACATTGTCGAGATTGCCGACTGCCGCCTGGATCTGCGCGATGACGCCCAGCGCGCACTGGCGGGCGGCCTTCTGGCCGTCCTCGATCGACACGCCGCCGCCGAGCTTGCCGGCCATCACACCGTCCGGGCCGAACGGGAGCTGCCCGGACACGGTCAGCACGTTGCCGGTCCGCACGAAGGGCACGTAGTTCGCGACCGGCGCGGCGGCGACGGGCAGGACGATGCCGAGATCGGCGAGGTGTTTGGCGACGGACGACATCGGGCGCTCCTAGCTTCAGGCGTATCGGGGCGGACCCTGCCTCAAGCCCGCCGGCCGGGCAAGGCGGTGCGCGCGACACATCCATGCCGCGTTGTCGCCTCCGATAGGCCTCTCTATCCTGCGACCCCGAGCCATACGAATCCCGCCTTGCGCATGCAGCCAAGGCCTTTTGCAGCCAAGACCTTGCCCTCCGCCGGAGCCCTGCCGATGAATCCTGTCCGTCCGCTCGCGCTTGCGGCGCTGCTCGGCACCCTGGTCGCGGCGCCCGCCGCCACGCAGCCCGCTTCCGAGCCCGTTCTTGGGCCCCATCGCGCGATCTACGACCTCCGGCTCGATGGCCGGCGCTCCGCCCGCGGCATGGACGATGCGCGCGGCCGCATCCTGTTCGAGACCAGCGGCAATCGCTGCGAGGGCTTCACCACCACGTTCCGGCAGGTCGTCCAGCTCACCGTCAACGGCAATCCCGTGACCATGGACGTGAACACCGCCCATTTCGAGGAGGGCGATGGCACCGGCTTCCGCTTCACCTCGCGTTCCACCGAGAACGGCGCACCGCGCAACGAGACGGATGGCAGCGCGCGCCGGACAGGCAATGCGGTGCAGATCGCCGTGCGCCGCCCGCGCGAATTGCAGACGCGCGCTGACGCGGCGACCATCTTCCCGACCGAGCACCTCATGCAGCTCGTCAAGGCGGCGCGCGCCGGCCAGACCATCCTCGAGGTCAAGGTCTATGACGGCGCCGAAACCGGCGAGAAGATCTACAACGCCACCGCCGTCATCGGCCGCCGCATCGCCCCCGGCGCCGGCGAGGTGGAAGAGGCCTCGCGCGATCCGAAGCTCGCGGCGCTGGCTCGCTGGCCGGTGACGATCAGCTATTTCGAGGACGGCAGCGACCGCGCGACGCCGATCTATTCCATCGCCTTCGAGCTCTACGAGAACGGCGTCTCGCGCCAGCTCGTCATCGACTATGGCGAGTTCGCCCTGCAGGGCACGCTGACGCGGCTGGAATGGCAGGCGGAAACGCCCTGTACGCGCTGATCCCGGCCATTCAGCGCCAGGCGAAGACCGGCTGCTCCAGTTCGTCGACGCGCGTGGTGCGGCCGGCCAGCATTTCGCGGAACTGGTAGATCAGCGCGGCCGTCGGGGCGTGGATCAGATGCCCCGCGATGCGGACGCGAACCACGGAGCGCTCGCTCTCGGCGATCCTGACAAAATCAAAGGCGTCGGTCTCGGCAATGGCGCTGACCGGAATGCGGTGGACCGAGGCGACCTCCTGCGGGTTCGGAACCAGCGGCGCGGCAGCGCCAGCCCAGACGATGGCGGGCGCCACCAGATAGCCGGAACGGGTCGGATAGTCGTCGAGGAGGCCGATGACCCGGTCTGTGCCCACCCGCAATCCCAGTTCTTCATCGAGCTCCCGCAAAGCCGCGTCCATTATCGTTTCGCCCTCGTCCAGCCGGCCGCCGGGAAGCGCCCACTGGTTGCCGTGCGAGCGCAGCGTCGCCGCGCGCATCGTCAGGAGAAAGGCCGGTTCAGCGCCTTTGCCGTCGCCCGGCACCAGGGCGATGGCCACCGCCGCGCGCTTCAGTCCCGCATGGGCCTGATCGGCGGGCTTCCGCCGGAATGCGGCATAGCGGGCCTCCACCTCGTCGCGGAAGGCGTCATCGAACGACCAGTTCATGATCCGATTTATCGCGGGGAAGCGGCGGGGCGCTACTCGGCCGTGCGGCTCGAAACGCATTGCTCAGGCGGGAATTCTCCGGATACCCAATTTCCTACCACACAGCGTAACGCTGGTCTAGGAAAAAATGCACACAATCGCCGATTGATTCCAGCGCATCGACGGTCTGACGTCAGGGGACAGGCGTATCACCCACGCTCGTCATGCCCGGCCTTGGGCCGGGCATCCACGACTTGAACACGGCGGCGGAAAGAAAAGGCGTCATGGCCGGGCTAAACCCGGCCATGACGCCAGGGACTGCGTTTCCAGGCAGCGGCCTCAATCGTCGAAGGTGATGCCCTTCACGACGGCTGCCTTGCCGAACTTGGCGCGTAGGGCATCGACCGCCCCCTCGACCTTCACGTTATGGGCGATGGAGGTATCGACGAGGTCCGAGGGGTCGGCCTTGTCGAGGCTGGTCAGCTCGGAAATGCCAATGCCGATAAGGCGGTAGGCCGTGCCATCGGCCTCGCGCATCAGCATGTCGCGCCCGGCCTCGAAAATGCGCGCGGCGAGCACGGTGGGCGAGGCGAGGCTGCGCGAGCGGGTGCGGATGCGGAAGTCGGCGCTTTTCAGCTTCAGCGTCACTGTCCTGCCGGCGAGACCTTGCGCCTTTGCCCGGAAAGACACCTTTTCCGCGAGCCGGAACAGCTTCTTCTCCAGCGTGCGGGCGTCGCGAATGTCGGTGTCGAAGGTGGTCTCCGCCGAAACCGATTTGGTCTCGCCGTCCGGCTCGACCTTGCGCTCGTCGATGCCGCGCGACAGGCGCGACAGCCTGAGCCCCATCGCCCCGTAGCGGCGCATCAGTTCGCTTTCGTCCAGCCGGCGCAGGTCGGCGATGCGCTTCAGCCCGTCGCGCTCCAGCGTCTCCTGAAGCGCCTTGCCAACCCCCCAGATCAGCGAAACAGGCTTCGATCCGAGGAATTCCAGCGCCTCGGCCTTGCCGATGGCGGCAAAGCCGCGCGGCTTGTCCATGTCCGAGGCGATCTTGGCGAGGAATTTGTTGTAGGAGAGGCCGGCCGAGACCGTGATGCCGATGTCGCGCTCCACGCCCTTGGCGAATTTCGCCAGCACCACCGCCGGCGGCGCGCCGTGCAGCCGTTCCGTGCCGGTCAGGTCCAGGAAGGCCTCGTCGATCGACAGCGGCTCGACCAGCGGCGTCAGGGCGCGCATCGCTTCCCGCACCTCGCGGCCGACGCCGACATATTTCTCCATGTTCGGCTTGATGACGACGGCTTCGGGACAGAGCGCCAGCGCCTTGAACATCGGCATGGCCGACCGGACGCCGTGGATGCGCGCGATGTAGCAGCAGGTCGAGACGACGCCGCGCTTGCCGCCACCGACGATCAGCGGCTTGTCGACGAGACTCGGGTCGTCACGCTTCTCGATGGCGGCATAGAAGGCGTCGCAGTCGATATGGGCGATGGACAGCGTGTGCAGTTCGGGATGGCGGGAAAGCCGGGGCGAGCCGCAGGAACGGCAGCGCGCGGAGGCCGGATCGGCCTCGCTGAAACAGTCCCGGCAGAAGGCGAGGAGCGCCACGTGTCACATACCCTGCAGGACAGCCATCCCGAGGCGGATGAGCGTGGTCCCGGATGTGTCCCGATTCAAGCCGCGACATGGCATCAGGCGGAAATGCATCGGGCGAGGCCGATCACGCGAAACCGCGCTCCCAGGGAACGATGCCCAGCGCCCGGGCAGCTTTCACGACCTGCTCGGGTTTGACGCCCTCGTTGGCGGCAAAAGCGAGCAGCAGGGGCTCGTCGGCCATCAGATGCTCCACGACGGCAGCGAGAAACCCGGGTTCCGCCGCCGCTGCGCGGATGCCGCCGGGATCGATGCCGGCGAGGCTGAGAAACCGCTCCAGCCGCTCCGGCTCGGCGGCGAGGAAGGCGAGGGCCTTCGCCGCAAGGTTCTCGGCAAGGTCCCGTTCACCCGGACGCAACGTCATGGTTTGCCCTTTTGTAAGGAATTCCAATTAGCTTGTCCGCTATCCGTCAACCCTCGGCAACCATGCCGGTGTGGCCCCGGCCCTGCGAGTTCCGATGTCGAAGACTGTCATGATCGTCGAGGATAACGAGCTCAATATGAAGCTCTTCCACGACCTTCTGGAGGCCAACGGCTACCGGACCATCCAGACGCGCAACGGCACCGAGGCGCTGGATCTCGCCCGCAACCACAAGCCCGACCTGATTCTCATGGACATCCAGCTGCCCGAGATTTCGGGCCTCGATGTCACGCGCTGGATCAAGGAAGACGAGACGATCCGGCATATCCCGATCATCGCGGTCACGGCCTTTGCGATGAAGGGCGACGAGGAGCGGATCAGGGCAGGGGGCTGCGAGGCCTATCTGTCGAAGCCCATTTCGGTCGCGAAGTTCATCGAGACCGTTCGCCATTTCCTCGGCGGGTCATGAAGAGGCGATTGCACCGATGACCGCACGCGTTCTTGTCGTCGACGACATCCTGGCCAACGTCAAGCTGCTCGAAGCGCGGCTCTCCGCCGAATATTTCGACGTCGTCACCGCCATGTCCGGCGCGGAGGCGCTGTCGATCTGCGAGCGCGCCCAGTGCGACATCGTCCTTCTGGACGTCATGATGCCGGAGATGGACGGGTTCGAGGCCTGCCGCCGCTTGAAGGCGAACCCGGCGACCCACCACATCCCCGTCATCATGGTCACCGCGCTGGACCAGCCCTCCGACCGCATCCGCGGGCTGGAGGTCGGTGCCGACGACTTCCTGACCAAGCCGGTGAACGATCTCGCGCTAATCACGCGCGTGCGCTCGCTCGTGCGCCTGAAGATGATGCAGGACGAGCTTCGCATGCGCGCGGTCACGTCGCGTGAGATCGGCATGCGCGACCCGCTCGCGGAGGCCGTCGCCGAGACCGGTCTCAACGGCCGCCTCCTGATCGTCGACGACCGCGCCTCGTCGCACGAGCGCATCGTGCAGGCGCTCAGCTCGCAGCATCACGTCGAGGTCGAGCCGCGCGCCCAGGAGGCCCTGTTCAAGGCGGCCGAGGGCGATTTCGACATGGTCATGGTCTCGATGGGCCTGGCTGACTTCGACCCGCTGCGCCTCTGCTCGCAGCTCCGCTCCATCGACCGCACGCGCAGCCTGCCGATTCTCGTGATCGCCGAGCCGGAGGACGAGGCCCGTTTGCTGCGCGGCCTCGACATCGGCGTGAACGACTATCTGCTGCGGCCGATCGACCGGAACGAGATGGCCGCGCGCGTGCGCACGCAGGTGCGCAAGAAGCGCTACACCGAGCGTCTGCGGGACAATGTCCAGCAGTCGATGGAAATGGCGATCACCGACGGGCTCACCGGCCTGCACAATCGCCGCTACATGGAAAGCCATCTCGGCACACTCGTCGAGCAGGCCTCGATGCGCGGCAAGCCGCTCTCCGTGCTGATCCTCGACATCGACTACTTCAAGGCGGTCAACGACAGCTGGGGCCACGATGCCGGCGACGAGGTGCTGCGCGAATTCGCCCAGCGCCTGCGCAAGAGCGTGCGCGGCATCGACCTTGCCTGCCGCCTCGGCGGCGAGGAGTTCGTCGTGGTCATGCCGGACACGGATGCAGGCGTTGCCTCCATCGTCGCCGAGCGCATCCGGTCGCGGGTCGCAGGCGAACCCTTCGCGATCCACAAGGGCGCGCGCGCCATCGACGTGACGGTCTCCATCGGCATGGCCCAGCGGCAGGCCGGCGATACGGAGGCGGAGGTGCTGGTCAAGCGCGCCGACCAGGCGCTCTACCGAGCCAAGCGCGACGGCCGCAACAGGGTGGTGCTGGACGCGGCCTGAGCCGCGTTCACCATAAGAATAAACCTTGCCGCTTTAGGTTAAGGACCGGTTTATCCTCTGTATCCTTCAGCGATCATTGAAGCACTCGGCCGCGCTCGGGTAAGGTCGCATCAGATCAGGACATGATCATCCCATCCGATGATCTGCGTTCGTCCTGATCTTCATGCCCTGCGCGTCACCAGGTCCGCCGCACCTCCTGGTCCCGTAGGGTCGGCCGGTCGGGTTCGGCGCGGATGGCCTCTCCGCTTTGCCGCAGGCCCGGCCGGCCACCTTCCCCCGCACGAACTGGCTGTTTGCACGAACGGTTGTTCACGAGGCAGCGCCCGCGATCGGTCGATTCGTGGCTCGATTGCCGCCTGAACCGTTTAGCGGCGCTTCTGCACCCGCCTCATCCAGATGAACCCGTAGAGGCCGGTGGCAAGCAGAAGCAAGGCGGGGCTCAGTGTCAGCAGGAACAGGCCGGGCGAGCGGCCGAAGCTGTAGGAGGCGCAGCCGGACATGCGCCCGCAGATGCGGATGGAGCCGTAATAGAAGGTGAGGGCGATGATCGCCGCGCCGATGGCCGCGAGGCTGCCGAACATCCAGAGGGGCCAGGACTGGCGCATGAAGAATCCCCGCGGTGCGTCGCGCACGGGCGTCTTATACGACAATGGCCCCGCGAGTGGGCCATCGGCCTGCGTCGGAACGGTCGGTCACTTGATCCTGGTTCGCCCATGCAGCCTTTCTCGATGCCTCCGAAGAAGGTCATGCGGTCGGCTTCGTTCATGGACCGCTCGACCTTCAGCCGTTCGAGGAAGTCCGGGTTCGCCAGGAGCATCTGGCCGCGGTCAAGTCGCGCAACGAACCGGGCTCGCTCGCGCGCATCACCCAGGTCATCGCCGACAATGGCTGCAATATCGACAACCTGCGCGTGGGGCGTAGGACGACCGACAGCGCGGACCTGGTGATCGACGTGGAGGTCCAGAACCTCAAGCACCTCGACGCGATCATTGGCGGCACCAAGAGCCTGCCGATGGCGGCGGATGCGCAGGGGATGTTCCGGTGACGTCTCGTCCTTGCTGTGGCCGGGCAGTGCCCGAAGGCGGAAAACCGCATCCGGGCACGATGCGTTAGAACGTCAACCCGCAGGCCCGGCGGATGGCGATCTGCACCGGTGACGGGGGCAGGCCCGGATCGAATTCGCCCTTGGGCAGCAGCGGAGGCTGGGCCATGAAGCGCGGTCTCTTCCCGCGATGAGCTTGCGCGGCGTGGACGAGAAACGGATTACACAGATGGACGGTGCCTGCTGCTCCGGTCGCCGGTTCGACCTCGCAGCCTTCCGTCGACGCGTAGCCGCTCGCCGAGAGCTCCCGCAGCGTCGCCCCCGCTGCGCCATGGGGCAGCAACTCCCGGGCGATAGCCGCGTGCGAGCCTTTCCGTATCCTCGTCGGCGCATCGTCCGGGCCGACATCGGACAGGAGGAAGAGCATCAGCAGGGCCCGTCCGCTGCTTCTCACGTTGGCGCGCCATTCCATGAAATCGGGATGATCGGTCCCGAAGCTCACGTCGATGTGCCAGCCGTCATCGCCGGGTGCCTCTCCCGAAGGAAAGCGGATGGGAAAGGTGCCAAGCCCCAGGGGTCTCTGCCAGCGGCCGCCCCCCGCCAACTGGTCATAGGCCCTGTGAAGCTGCGGGGTGTTGGCTGCCTCGATGAAGGGAGGGGAGGAACTGGACGGCACCCGGATGACGGGGCGGGTCCAGTTCGCAGGCTGGTCCGGCGACAGGCCGATTTGCCGCCACAACTCGTCCTCGCATTGTCTTGCGAGGTCGGCGCTGAAGGCATTTTCGATTTTGACGAAGCCGTCGTCGATGAAGCTCTGGACCTGACGGGGCGTCAGGCCGGTCTGCTCGATTGTGGGCATTGCACATTCTCCAATGCGGCCGCCGCCTTTGCGGGGCCGACGTGATCTGATCGGCGCGTGGGCGCCGGAACGGCTTTCGACCGTTCAGATCAGCGGGAAGAATGTGGACATGAACATCATGCGCCGAACCTAGGTCAGGAAGGAGGACGCATTCAAGACCGATGCGGCAGGTAGGGCGATCACCCCCTCAGGCCCGGCGCTTCCTGGCCGGTCCGCTCGACATATTCGGTATAGCCGCCGCCATAAGTGTGGATGCCGTCCTCGGTCAGCTCCAGAACGCGGTTCGACAGGCCCGCGAGGAAATGCCGGTCGTGGGACACGAACAGCATGGTGCCCTCGTAGTCCTTCAGCGCCTCGATCAGCATCTGCTTGGTCGCCATGTCCAGATGGTTGGTCGGCTCGTCCAGAACGAGGAAATTGGGCGGGTCGTAGAGCATGTGCGCCATGACAAGCCGCGCCTTCTCGCCGCCCGACAGCACCCGGCAGCGCTTTTCCACGTCGTCGCCGGAAAAGCCGAAACAGCCGGCAAGCGCGCGCAGCGAGCCCTGGCCCGCCTGCGGGAACGAGCTTTCCAGCCATTCGAATACCGTCTGCTCGCCGTCCAGAAGCTCCATGGCGTGCTGGGCGAAATAGCCGAGCTTGACGCTGGCGCCGACATTGACGCTGCCGGCATCGGCCTCGGTCGCACCGGTGACCAGCTTGAGGAGGGTCGACTTGCCGGCGCCGTTGACGCCCATCACGCACCAGCGCTCCTTGCGGCTGATCTTGAAATCGAGCCCCTCATAGATCGTGCGGCTGCCATAGCGCTTGTCGACACCCTTCAGGCTGACGACGTCCTCGCCCGAGCGCGGCGCCGGCCGGAACTCGAACATCACCGTCTGCCGCCGGCGCGGCGGCTCGACGCGGTCGATCTTGTCGAGCTTCTTCACACGGCTCTGCACCTGCGCGGCGTGGGAGGCGCGCGCCTTGAACCGCTCGATGAAGGCGATCTCCTTGGCGAGCATGGCCTGCTGCCGCTCGAACTGCGCCTGCTGCTGCTTCTCGGCCAGCGCCCGCTGCTGCTCGTAGAAGGCATAGTCGCCGGAATAGGAGGTCAGCGACCCGCCGTCGATCTCGATGATCTTGCCGACGATGCGGTTCATGAACTCGCGGTCGTGCGAGGTCATCAGCAGCGCGCCTTCATAGCCCTTCAGGAATGCTTCGAGCCAAATCAGGCTCTCGATATCGAGGTGGTTCGACGGCTCGTCCAGCAGCATGGCGTCCGGGCGCATCAGCAGGATGCGGGCGAGCGCCACGCGCATCTTCCAGCCGCCGGAGAGCTTGCCGACATCGGCCTCCATCATCTCGTGGGAGAAGCCGAGGCCGGAGAGAACCTCGCGCGCGCGGCCGTCCAGCGCATAGCCGTCGAGCTCCTCGAACCGGCCTTGCACCTCGCCGTAGCGGGCGATGATCTCGTCCATCTGGTCGGCCTGATCCGGATCGGCCATGGCCGCTTCCAGCGCCTTCAGTTCGGCTGCGACCTCGCTGACGGGGCCTGCGCCCTCCATCACCTCGGCCACGGCGCTCCGGCCCGCCATGTCGCCGACATCCTGGCTGAAATAGCCGATGGTGACGCCGCGATCGACGGAGACCTGGCCCTCGTCGGGCTGCTCCTCGCCGGTGATCATGCGGAACAGCGTCGTCTTGCCGGCGCCGTTCGGGCCGACGAGACCGATCTTCTCGCCCCGCTGCAGGGCGGCCGAGGCCTCGATGAAAACGATCTGCTTGCCGTTCTGCTTACCGATGCTTTCCAGACGAATCATACGCGCGGACTACCCGATGGATTGTGTTGCAGCGCGGCATACGCCATGCGGCGATCAGGGGAAAGGGCGGCGGACACTGATGGCGGCGGCCGTCTTCCCGCCGGGACCACCGGATGGCCCCGCGCGCGGCTCGCTTTGCCGGCAGATCGGGCCCTGCGGCGATGGCTGTTCGGCCTTGCGCGGCTACCTGTTGAACCTGATGGGCACGGAGAGGGTGACGGCGCCGCCTCCGCCAACGGAGGATGGGGGTGGCGGAACGGGGCTTGCCCTGCGGATCATGGCGACGGCTTCGGCGTCGAGGGCGCCGTTGCCGGAGGAGCCGATGAGGCGGGCGCTGGTGACGCGGCCTTGCCGGTCGATGGTGAAGGCCACCTGGGCGGTGCCGGCGGAGGCGCCGGGCGGGAAGCGCTTGAAGCGGTTGAGATGGGCGTTGAGCGCGCCGCGCCAGGTGGCGGGCGAGACGCTGGCGGCGGAGGCGGCGCCCGGGCTCGGGGCAGCCGCGGTATTGGCGCGCGGTGCGGCGGCGGTCGGCGGCGCGGTGGTGCGCGGCGCCTGGCGGGTGTCGGGCCTTGTGCGGCGCGGTGGATCGGGCCGGCGCGGCCGCGGCCGCTCGATGCGGCGGGGCGGTGGCGGCTCGGTGCGCGGCCGCGGTTCGACCTTCGGCGGCAGGAACAGTTCGGCGGTCGGCGGCGGCGGCATGTCCGGCAGCGGGATATCGATCTCGGCCTGCGGCGGTTCGGGCTCCGGCTCCGGCTCCGGCGGGATCTCCTGCGGCGGCGTCTCGTCGGGCACCGGCTGGGGGGCGACCTGAGCCTCGGCCATCTGGGGCCCGGGCGCGATCTCCTGCGGCGGCGCCTCGGGCGCGACCGCCATCGGCGCCAGCTCGATCATCACCGCCGGCGGCGGCTCGCCCGCGGCGACCGGCGCGGGCGCGGCTCTGAGCGCGAACCACAGCGCCACGCCGTGAACGGCCGCGACCGCCGTGCCGGCCAGCGTCCAGCGCAGGGCGGCGCCCCACAGGCCCCGCCCGGCCGGCGGCAGGATGTGGGAGGAGGCCGCGGCGAGACCGCCTGCCTGCGGAGCCTCCGGCATCCCGGACCCCGGACCCCGCCGGGCGTCGCTCCGTGACGGCCCGGGCGGGATCGGCCCGGGCGGGATCGGCTCGGGCCGGGTGGTCTCGGGCTGGATCATGGCGCCGGCGGCGCGCCGGCCGCAGCCGCGCCGGTCGCCGCGGTCTGGCCGGTATCCTCGAGGCCGACCAGCGCGATCTTCAGATAGCCGGCCTGGCGCAAGAGGTTCATCACGCCCATCAGCTCGCGATAGGCCACCGCCCCGTCGGCGCGCAGGAACACCCGCTGCTCGCGGTCGCTGCCGGTCTGCCGGTCGAGCGTGGCCTGCAGCGCCGTGCGCGGCACGTCGTCATTGCCGAGCGCCAGGGTCAGGTCGCCCTTCACCGTCAGGAAGACCGGCTTGTCCGGCCGCGGCTGGACCTGCGCATTGGAGACCGGCAGGTCCACCGCCACGTCCACCGTCGACAGCGGCGCAGCCACCATGAAGATGATCAGCAGGACCAGGATCACGTCGATGAACGGCGTGACGTTGATGTCCGAGACCTCGGCGAGGTCGCCGTCCTGAGGGTCCTTCAGCGACACGCCCATCAGCGCGGCCCCGCCGGCTGGGCGAGCCGGGCGACGGTACGCAGCGGCGCGGCATCAGCGGCAGGGCCGGGACTGCGGTGGTCGAGATCGCGTCGGTCGAGGTCGCGGGAGAGATGCCGCAGCACCTCGGCGGAGGCGTCCGACAGCCGCGCCCGGTAGCCGGCGATGGAGCGGGCGAAGACATTGTAGATGATCACCGCGGGGATCGCCGCGACGAGGCCGATGGCAGTGGCGAGCAGCGCCTCGGCGATGCCGGGCGCGACCACGGCGAGGTTGGTGGTCTTCGCCTGGGAGATGCCGATGAACGAGTTCATGATGCCCCAGACCGTGCCGAACAGGCCGACGAAGGGCGCCGTGGAACCGATCGTGGCGAGCAGGCCGGTGCCGCGGGCCATGGACCGGCCGGCCTCGGCCTCGATCCGGGACAGGGCGATGGCGGTGCGCTCCTTGACGCCCTCGGCCGGCAGTTCGCCCGAGCGCTCGGCCTCCGCCAGCGCCGCGCGCACGAGGTCGGCCGCAGGCCCACGCCGCAGTTTTGCCGCCGCCATCGCCGCCGCGGCGCCGGCAAGGTCCGCCGCGCCGCGCAGCGCCCTGACCGCCGCACCCGCGCGCCTGCGCGCCAGCATCAGCTCCAGCGCCTTGGCCAGCCAGATCGTCCAGGTCACCAGGGAGGCGAATGCCAGCCCCACCATCACCACCTTCACCACGATGTCCGCCGCCACGAACATCCCCCACGGCGACAGATCATGCGGCAAGGTCGGGGCGGGGGACGGCGCGAGGGCCGGAGAGGCGGAACCCGCAGCCACCGCCTCGGCGGAAGGCACGGCAGAAGGCACGGCAGCAGCGGGGTCGCTGGCCGAGGAAGCAGGGGCTTCGCCGGACGGCACGCCGGCAGCAGGGGCATTGGGAGTGGACTCCGGCACGGGCACGACAGCGCTCCCCGCCGGTGCCGTCGACGGCGCGGGCTGTGCGCCGACGGTATCCACGGCCAAAACCAGCAACGCCGTTATCGACAGGATTGCGAACCAGTTTTTCATCAACCCGGGCTCCCGGCGCGCGATCCGCGCGTAGCGTTCTGCGCAGGGCTTTGCCTGCGCTGGTCCGCCGCCTGTCCGGCAAGGGCAAGCGGCGGCTGCGAGCAAGCTTTGTCGTCAGGCCGTCACTAGAACTGCGCGGATGCCGACAGAACCAGCGACCGCCCCGGCTGGTACAAGGGCGTGACGGTCGGGAATTCATGCCCATAGGTCGTGCGCTGCGAATAACGCTTGTCGAGCATGTTCTTCAGATCGACGCGCAATGTCAGGTTCGGCATGGATGGCGGCCGGTATTCGGCAAAGAGATTGACGACCTCGTAGCCCTTGTAGGGCTGCACACCCGCCGGAACGTAGGAGTAGGCCGGCGTGTATTCGATATCGCCGCCGACGGTCAGCGGGATCTGCTGCAGGGTGTGCGCTGCGGTCAGCGTGAACACGCGCCCGACCGGGCTGGCGAGGTAGGTGCCGGTGTCGGTGTCGGCGGGCTGGCCATCGATCTTCACGCGCGTGTCGACGAACTTCGCCCGGACGAAGCCCGAACCCCACGAATAGGCCGCGGTCAGCTCGTAGCCTTCGGACTCGATGTTGCGGGTCCGGATGGCATTGGTCGCGGGCGAGAAGGATGCGGCGCGGGCATTGTCGATATTCGTGCGGAACACGCGGCCGCCGAGGATCAGGCCCTGCCAGCGCATTTCGAGCCCGGCAGTGGCGTTGCGTGCCGTGACGGCCCGCGGCCCCGTGCCGTAGTTCCAGGCGGTGTTCTGGATGTAGTTTTCCGCCATCGGGACGCCGCCGAAGATCGTGGAGTAACCGGCCTTGGCGATCAGGAAGTTCGACACGATGTCGAACTCGCCGGAAATGTTGGCGCTGAGGCCGGAATTGTCCCAATGCGTGCCGTTCGTGCCGACGAGGCGATGCACATCGCCGCGGAAGCCGAACGACAGCCTGAGACGCTCGACCGGCTGGATCCGGGCCTGAACATAGCCGCCGACATTGCTGGCGCGCTCCTGCACGGCATAGGTCGGGTCGGTATAGTTGGCCCGGTCGCTGTAGAAATCGAAACCGGCGACGATATTGCCGAGGGAGAAGGCAAACTTGTTCTCGAATTTGCCGTTGAGGCTCTCGGTCGCGCCGCTGCCGGGAATGTTCGTGTTGGTGGCGCGAATCCAGATCGGCGTGTTGAGGACGGTGCGGCTGTAGGCGATGAGGGCGGTCGGGTCCCACAGGCCGTCCGGCGAGGTGCGGGTGATTTGCAGGACCGTATTGCTGCGGTTCATCCGGTAGTCGCGGATGGTCGGCTCTCCGGGCGGCCGGCCGGAAATGAAACCGATATTGGCGCGGAACGGCCGCGGTGCGTCGTCCACGATCTGCTCGTGGCTGAACTGGATCCGGTAGCCATTGTCCGTCTCGTAGCCCAGCTTCATGTAACCGCTGAGAATGTTGGTCGAGGTGCCAGGCACCACTCCGCCGCCGCCAGCGGTGAATTCACTGCCGCGCGCGTAGCTGAAATAGCCGATGGCATCGACATTACCGGTGCGCGCATAGCCCGACAGAATCTGCCGGAACACGCCGCCATTGGTCTCGAAGGACGATTTCAGGAAAGCGCCGAAGCCGGGCGCCGACAGGAAGTCGAGCGCGCTCTTCGTCTCGTAGCGGATGGCGCCCGCAAGGGCGCCGGGACCGGCATCCGCCGGCGCGATGCCGGCATCGACCCGGACGGTCCTGAGGAAGGCCGGATCGATCAGCGTCGTCGCGTTGTGGTGGAAGACGCGGTTGTTCTGGCGGGAGCCGTCGATCGAGACGGCAAGGTTGGTTTCCTCGATGCCGTTGACATAAACCTTCTGGGTCATGGGCATGGCGCCGCCGACCTGAACGCCGGGCTCGCCGGCAAAGACGCCGCGCGCATCGGTCGGATTGCGGCGCGCCAGTTCCTGTGAATTGATGACGATCTCGCCGGCCGAGCCGATGGCCGGCGCGCCGCCCTGCACATCGATCGTGTCCAGGGAGATGGCACCGGCCGGCGCAGCCGTGCTGGCGCCCGAGGAAGGCGATGTTGCGGCTCGCTCGACCACAACGGCATTCGCGCCCGAGAAGCGATAGCGAAGACCCGTGCCGGCGAGGAGACGGCCGAGGGCGGCGGTCGGAGCCATGGCGCCGCTGACGCCGGGCGAAGTCCGGCCGGAAGCGAGGGACTGGTCGATGAGCACCTGAACGCGGGTCTGGCGCGAGAAGGCCACCAGCGCACTCGCCAGCGGCTGCGGCGGGATGTTGATCGCGGCAACGGAGGTGCCGCTGCCGGCGATGGCTGGCGCGCCCTGGCCGTTGGCGGGCGCGAGGGCCATCGCAGTCGCAAGGGCGGTGCCTGTCATGAGCAGCGCCAGATAGCGGGATTTGGCAGCAATCCCCTTCGCGCTGTTGTCCCCGATACCCATGCTCAAGACAGCCTCCGTCCGCAAAACGCCGAGCGGGGAGGCGATCCTCGGATACTCTCCCCAATGACGAAGACGGAGGGCTTCGAGAAAGTAATTAGTCGCCGGATGATTATTTTTCGGCGGCGGCGCCGTCCGGCACGATCACCGTCAGGAAGCGGCCGGCGCGGTAGACGCGCAGCGCAAAGGACCGGGCAATGGTGTCGAGAGCCGCGTCGATGTTCTGGGCATCGATGACCGCCGTCACGCGCCGCTGACCGGTCGCGCCGCCGAACATGGCGATCCGGCCGGGATGGTAGCGTTGCAACTCGGCGACGACGGCGCTCAGCGCAACGTTGCGGAAGACCAGCTGGCCCTGACGCCATGCCTGAACGGCATCGAGGTCGGCGGCGCTCACCGCCGAGACGCCGCGCGCATCGAACTGGACGCCATAGCCCTCGGTCACGACAGTTGGCGGAGCAGCGCCGACGCTGACCTGCACCGCGCTCTGCGCGACGGTCACGGCGACATTCTCGCTGATCTTGACATCGAAGGCGGTGCCGAGCACCCGCACCTCGCCATTGCTGGCCGTGACCACGAAGGGGCGCGCGGCATCTTTGGCGACGGTGAAGAATGCCTGTCCCGACAGGAGGCCGACACGGCGCTCCTGCTCGGTGAACGAAACATCGAGCGCCGAAGCGGTGCCGAGCTCGACCCGGGTGCCGTCGGCGAGCACGACAGTCCGCCGCTCGCCGACCGCCGTGCGGTGATCGGCAAAGAGGCCGACCGGCACCACCTGCCAGCCGGCCGCGGTGAGCATGACGAGCGCGACCGCCGCCGCGGCACGCTTCAGCCGCCGCGATCGTGGCGGTTTGGGGCTTTGAAGAGCGGCAGCGCGTGCCGAAAGGCTGTCGAGGCGGCCCCACATGCGCTCCACCGACGTCCACGCGGCCTCGTGCGAGGGATCTTTGGCAAGCCAGCGCTCGAAGGCCTTGCGGTCTCCATCGGTCGCCTCGTCGTCGCGTAACAGGACGAACCATTCGACCGCCTTGTCGGCCGCTGATTGTCTGTCACTGCCGCGCATGCAACCTCGCCGACCTCGCCCTTCCGGTGAGTTTTCCTCGTTGCCGGCGGAAGCGTCCGTCGATGGCCGCTGCCGGACCATTCCAGCCTATGCGACCCTCGGCTGGCCGGCGAACTGGGCGCGCAGGCAGCCAAGGGCCTTCACCATGTGCACCATGACCGTGTTCTTGGCTATCCCCAGGCGGGCGGCGATGTCCACGTAGCTCAGGCCCTCGAACTTGTGGAGGATGAGAACCTCGCGGCTGCGCGGCGGCAAGGCATCGAGGGCCTTGAGGAGTTGCGTCAGCTCCTGGCTCGATATGAGCGCGGCATCCGGCTGAAGCGCGGGATCGACGATGTCCTCGTCCAGCGGCGCTGCGTCGTGCAGGATAGCCTTTCGACGGCTGCGCAGGCTGTCGACGAAGAGGTTCTTTGTGGTGCGGAACAGGTAGCTGCGCAGGTCGCGCACCTCCGCCATCGGGGCTCCGAGAAGCCGAAGGAACGCGTCCTGGACGAGGTCCGCCGCTTCCGCCCTCGACAGGCCGTTGCGCATCAGCAGGCGCTGCAACTGGCCGTGCGCGTCGGTGTAGAGAGCTTCCAGATCTGCGGTCGTGCCGTTCATCACCGTGCCAGCCAGCCATGCCGGCCGGCAGATCTCGATCCACGCTCCGGCAGGCGTTCAACTGCTGATACGGCGGTGAAAAATACCGATCAACTCCAATGATTTACACCGCTTCTAATATAGGCGGTCGCCAGTTTGAAATGATTAGATTTCAGCCCTCTAAGGCGTTGTATTCGCGTGGATGTGGCTATCGCCTCCCTCGGCTCGAGATCACGAATTTCGCCCGTGAATGTTGCTGCGATGCAACAACAGGAACCGCAGTCGACGTGATGCAATGGAGCCGAAGGCGCCGCTATGGCGGACCGTGTTGGTGATACTTGACTATCTCAGTCAATTATCAGACATCCAATCCGCGTATTGCGGCTGAATTTGACGCGCGACGAGGCGAGCGCTGCCTCGAAACAGCTGGCAAGCCGGCATGTGGGATTTTGTTTTCCGACGAGAACTTGAAACTCAGCGCGCCGGCCGCCTGGTCGTCGAATGCTAGCGGAGTACTCGATTGATACTTGTGTCGCCTGCAACGAACGCAGGGTATATCATGGATGAGGATCGATGAAACTGACCGACCTTCGGCGGCGCCTCGCCATTCTGCTGGCGGTCGGGCTCGCGATCCTGGCACATCCCGTCACCGCGTCCGAGATGGTGATCAGCCACCCGCAGGGGCAAACCCGTCTCGCCGCCACGCCGAAAACCGTTCTCGTGTTCGACCTGTCCGTACTCGACACGCTCGATGCCCTTGGCGTGCCCGTGGCGGGCGTGCCCCGCGCCCTCATTCCGGATTACCTGAGCAAGTATCGCGGCGATGCCTACGCGAAGATCGGTTCGCTGTTCGAGCCGGACCTCGAAGCGGTGCACGCGGCGAGGCCGGACCTCATCCTCGTCGCGGCCCGCTCGTCGCCGCGGTACGGCGAACTCGCACGCATTGCGCCGACGATCGATCTGACCGTCCAGCCCGAGCGTTTTCTGGAGCAGTCCCGGCAGAACATCGAAACGCTCGGCCGCATCTTCGACAAGCAGGCCGAGGCGGCCGCGCTGCTGGCGCGCATCGATGGCGGTGTTGCGCGCCTGCGCGAGCGCGCGGCGAGTGCCGGGACAGGACTGTTCATCATGGTCAGCGGCGGCAGGCTGACCGCCTACGGGCCGGGATCGCGGTTCGGCTGGCTGCACAATCAGCTCGGCATCCGGCCTGCGGTCACCGATATGCAGGCGGCCAATCACGGGCAAGCCATCTCCTTCGAGTTCATCGCCCGCACCGACCCGGAATGGCTCTTCGTGCTGGACCGCGACACCGCGATCGGTCAGGCCGGCGCGGCGGGTCGGCAGGTTCTCGACAACGAACTGGTGGCGGCAACGCGCGCCGCGCGGTCCGGCCGCATCCTCTATGTCGACCCCGCCAAATGGTACATCGCCAGCAGCGGCGCGACGGCGCTGATCTCCATTATCGAGGATCTCGCCGCGGCCGTCGAAGCCGGGCGGTCGCGCTAGGCGGTGCGGTCGGCCGTGCCCCGTTTCGGTCTTGCATGCATGGGCCTTGCGGCATTGGCCGCAACCAGCCTCCTCGTCGGGGTAGGGGAGGTCAGTCTCGCCACGCTGCTGTCCGCCGACCAGCAGGGCCGCGCGATGCAGCTTCTCCTGGTCAGCCGCATCCCTCGTACGGTGGCGGTCATCTTCTGCGGCATGTCGCTCGCCATCGGGGCGATCATCATGCAGCTCCTGCTGCGCAACCGCTTCCTGGAGCCGACGACCGCCGGCACCGCGGAGGCCGCAAGCCTTGGCCTGCTTCTCGCCGCCCTGTTTGCGCCGGGCCTTCCCGTATTCGGCAAGATGCTCTTCGCCGCCTGCGTCGCGCTGGCCGCGACCTTCCTGTTCGTGCGGATCATCGAGCGGCTGGCCTGGCGCACGGAGGTCATCGTGCCGCTGATCGGCTTGATGCTCGGCGCCGTGCTTCATGCGCTGACAGTGTTCCTCGCTTACCGCTATGACCTTCTCCAGTCGCTCTCCGCCTGGACCAATGGCGACTTTTCCGGCGTGCTGCGCGGGCGCTACGAACTGCTCTGGATCACGGTGGTGCTGGCCCTGGCCGCCTATGCGCTGGCGGATCGGCTGACCATTGCCGGCCTCGGCGAGACGCTGAGCACGAATCTTGGCCTTGGCTATCGCGCGACGCTGTCGCTCGGCCTCGTCATCGTGGCCCTAATCACCGCGGCCTGCATGGCCACGGCCGGGATCATTCCCTTTCTCGGCCTGATCGTCGCCAATGTCGTCAGCATGATCTTCGGCGACAACCTGCGCCGCAACCTGCCATGGACCGCGCTTGCCGGCGCCGGATTCCTTCTCGCCTGCGACATCGTCGGACGGCTGGTCCGCTACCCCTATGAAATCCCGGTAGGAACGGTGGCCGGCGTGATTGGCAGCGCCGTCTTCCTCTATCTCCTGTTCGCAAGGCGGCTGCGTCTTGGTTGACCGTCGTACCTTCAGCCCGGGCTTCGTCGTCGCCTTGCTGGCCGTGGCGGCTCTTGTCGCGGCACTGGCATTCATGACGATCGGCGCACGCGGCAACTGGGGCTTCGTGCTGCCGTTCCGCGGCGCCAAGCTCGCCGGCATGGTCGCGGTCGCCGCCGCGATCGCGATCGGGACCGTGCTGTTCCAGACCGTGGCGCAGAACCGCATCCTGACGCCCGCCATCATGGGCTTCGACGCGCTCTACGTGACCATCCAGACCGGCCTCGTCTTCATTCTCGGCTCATCGGCAGTCACGGCGCTCGATCCGCGCCTGAAATTCGCGGTCCAGGCGGGCATCATGATCGCCGCCGCCCTCGGGCTGTTCCGCTGGCTGTTCGCCGACAACCGCTATGGCATCCACCTGGTGCTGCTCGCCGGCATCGTCTTCGGCGTGTTCTGCCGCAGCCTCTCGCACTTCCTCCAGCGCATTCTCGATCCGAACGAATTCGCCGTGCTGCAGGACGCCTTCTTCGCCCGCTTCAACGTCATCGACGGCACGTTGTTGCCCTTCGCCGCGATTGCCATCGGCGCGGCCGTCATCCTTGCCTGGCGGCTCGGTCCGGCGCTGGACGTGGCGGCGCTCGGCCGAGACCACGCGATCAATCTCGGGGTCGACTACCGGCATCTGGTCTTCGTCGTGCTGGTCGTCGTGGCCGTGCTGGTGTCGATCTCGACCGCGCTCGTCGGACCTGTGCTGTTTCTCGGCCTGCTGGTCTCCAATCTCGCCCGCCACCTGACAGGCAGCGAGGCTCACCGCCACGTGCTGCCGGCCGCCGCGCTGACGGCGACCATCGCGCTGGTCGGCGGCCAGACGATCCTCGAACGCGGACTGGGGCTCACAACCGCCCTCAGCATCGTCGTCGAGTTCGTCGGCGGCCTGACCTTCCTCTTCCTTCTCATCAGGGGCGCCCGCCGGTGATCGAGATTTCCCATGTGAGCAAGACGCTTGGCGGCCTGCCGGTGCTTCGGGATGTTTCCCTGACGCTGCCGGCTGGAGGCCTCACTGCGATCATCGGCTCCAACGGCGCTGGAAAATCGACGCTTCTGTCGATCATGGCCCGCCTGTCGCCGCCCGATTCAGGCCGCGTGACCGTCGGCGGCCTCGATGTCGCGACGACGCCGAGCGAGGTTCTCTCGCGCCGGCTCGCGATATTGAGGCAGGAGAACCACATTGCGCCACGGCTGACGGTCGGCGAGCTTGTCGCCTTCGGGCGCTACCCGCACGCAAAGGGCCATCTCACCGCCATCGACAAGGCGAAGATCGAGGAGGCACTGGCGCATGTCGAGATGGATGCATTCGCCGCGCGATTCCTCGACGAACTCTCGGGCGGCCAGCGACAGCGCGCCTTCGTGGCCATGGTGCTGGCGCAGGATACCGAATACCTGCTGCTGGACGAGCCGCTGAACAATCTCGACATGAAGCATTCCGCGGAAATGATGCGCCTGCTGCGGCGCGCGACCGACAGTCTTGGAAAGACGGTTGTGGTGGTCATCCACGACATCAACTTCGCCTCGCGATATGCGGATCGGATCGTCGCCATGCGAGAGGGGCGGGTAGTGGCCTTTGGCCCCCCCGCCGATGTGGTGAGTTCTACGGCGATACGCGATGTCTTCGGCATCGACATGCCGGTCATGGATGTCTCGGGGACACCCGTCGCGCTGTATTTTCTATAGGCACCGAGAACGAACGGGCTATCGACGAACGGCGCCCGCCGATGCCCTCCAAGTGCGCCTAGTCCGCGCGCGATTGCCGTTCTCCGGGGCGTTCCAGAAATATGCGAAGCGCTCCGTAAGAGTGAGAAGGCCCTCGGAACATTGTCCCGGAGGCCTTCTTTCCATTCTTTCCCGTCAGTTGCGCGCGGCGCGAAGGTCTCGCGCGGCCTGAACCATGTTGATCAGGGCAGGCTTCACTTCCTCCCATTTGCGGGTCTTCAGGCCGCAGTCCGGATTGATCCAGATCTGTTCGTCCTTCAGGCGCTGACGCGCGAGCTTCAACAGCTCGGTCATCTCGCCTACCTCCGGAACGCGCGGTGAGTGGATGTCATAGACGCCCGGCCCGATCTCGTTCGGGTACTTGTAGCCGACGAAGGCGTCGAGCAACTCCATCTTCGACCGAGAGGTTTCGATCGAGATCACGTCGGCATCCATGGCCGCGATGGCGTCGATGATCTGGTTGAACTCCGAGTAGCACATGTGCGTGTGCACCTGAGTCTGATCAGCGACGCCGGAGGCACAGATACGGAAGCTCTCGACGGCCCAGTCGAGATAGTGCTTCCAGTCCGGCCTGCGCAGCGGCAGGCCCTCGCGGAGCGCGGCTTCGTCGATCTGGATCATCGCCGCGCCGGCCTTTTCGAGGTCGAGCACCTCGTCGCGGATCGCCAGCGCAATCTGCTTGGATGCCTCGCTGCGCGGGATGTCGTCACGGACGAAGGACCAGTTGAGGATGGTCACCGGGCCGGTCAGCATTGCCTTCATCGGCTTCGCCGTCAGGGACTGCGAATAGCGCCACCACGCGACCGTCATCGGGGCCGGCCGCGAGACGTCGCCGAACAGGATGGGCGGCCGAACGCAGCGCGAGCCGTAGCTCTGCACCCAGCCATGGCGCGTGAAGGCGAAGCCCGAGAGCTGCTCGCCGAAATACTGCACCATGTCGTTGCGTTCGAACTCGCCGTGGACGAGCACGTCGAGGCCGATTTCCTCCTGCCAACGCACCGTGCGAGCAGCCTCTTTGCGCAGGAATTTCTCGTAATCGGCGTGGTCAAGCTGACCCTTGTCATGGGCGGCGCGCGCCTTGCGGACCTCCGGCGTCTGCGGGAATGAACCGATGGTCGTCGTCGGGAAGGCGGGCAGGTTGAAGCGCGCACGCTGGAGCCTCGCGCGCTCGCCGAAGGCGCTCTTTCGGCGGGTGAAGGCATCAGTCACCGCTGCAAGGCGCGCCGCGACGGCCTTGTCATTGACCTTCGGCGAGGCCTTGCGCGCAGCTGCGGCTGCGGCGGAAGCCGCAAGCGCGTCCTTGACGGAGCCGCGGCCGTTGGCGAGCGCGCCGCCAATCGTGGCCAGTTCGCCCATCTTCTGAATTGCGAAGGCAAGCCAGCCCTTGATCTCTGGATCGAGGTTGATTTCGAGATCGAGGTCGATCGGGCTGTGCAGCAACGAGCAGGATGGCGCCACCTGGACATGGTCGATGCCGCGCTGCTTCACAGCAGGTTCGATGCGGTCGACCAGCGCCGGCAGATTAGCCCGCCAGATGTTGCGGCCGTCGATGACGCCGAGGGAGAGAACGAGGCCACGCGGCGCCTTGGCCAGGACCGCCTCAAGCTGTTCCGGCGCGCGGACGAGATCGAGATGCAGGCCGGCGACCGGCAGGGACAGCGCTGTCTCCAGGTTGTCGCCGAGCGCGCCGAAATAGGTGGTGAGCATCACCTTCAGTTCCGGCAGCGCGTGTGCGATCGCCGCGTAGGTCCTGCGCAGCGCCTCGCGGCCAGCTTCATCGAGATCGGGCACGAGGCAGGGCTCGTCGATCTGCACCCAGTCCGCGCCGTTGGCGGCGAGGCGGCGCAGGATGTCGAGATAGACCGGGATCAGTCCGTCGATCAGCCTGACCGGATCGAACGAGCCGTCCTTGGCCTTGCCGAGCTTGAGGTAGGTCACCGGCCCGAGCAGCACCGGCCTCGTGCGGTAGCCGAGCGCCTTCGCCTCGCGATACTCGTCCACCGCCTTGAAGGACGACAGCTCGAAGTGCTGATCGGTCGTGAACTCCGGCACCATGTAGTGGTAGTTGGTGTCGAACCACTTGGTCATCTCCTGGGCGGGAACGCCGTGGGAGTGCTCATGGTCGTGATGGCTGTGACCGCAGGCATGGAACTGCGCGTCGCCCTGGGACCCCCGCGCCATGGCGAAGTAGGTTGCAAGTGGCACGGCGCCACTCTTCCAGCCGTAGATGGCGGGCACGGCGCCGACCATGCAGGACGTGTCGAGGACCTGGTCGTAGAACGAAAAATCGTTCGACGGGATCACGGTGATGCCCTGCGCCTTCTGGCGCGCCCAGTTTGCGGCGCGCAGACCCGCGGCCGCCTCCAGAAGCGACTTTTCGTCGGATTTTCCGGCCCAGAAGCTTTCGAGCGCGGTTTTGAGTTCGCGCCGCGGACCGATGCGCGGCGTGCCGAGAGTGGCGATGAGAAGAGAAGACTGAGACACGGCTTAACCCCAATTGTTGGGGGCAAAAGGCCATGGCGGAAGCGGTTGGCGACCCCACGGGCACACGTGACCCGGCGGAGGCACAAGCGCACCACCGGGACACCCCGCCCGAGGACGTTCATGGTGTCATGGCAGGTCTCCTGGCTCGCGGGTCGTCGTCTCTACCCGTCTTCCCAAGGCCTTGTCGGCCCCAGTGACATTGATGGGTATTGGCTCGCCGCTGACAGTTGCGGGGGCAGCGCCGGTTTCGCACCGGCTTCCCTCTTAGCCCCGACACAAACGAGTTGGCCGGGGAACCGTGACATGGGCGACGATGGGCAAAGGCTCCTCTCATGTCAAGGATATAAAGATATTCTTATGTCCATCTATGCGGTCGCGGTTTGTGGCGGCCGATAACACTTGCCAGAGCCGCGCAGGCGATATCGCGCCCGGCGAACTGGGGATTGTGGGGACGCGCGGAACGACCCATTGACAGCCAAGAGCCGCCGCCTACTAAATCTGGTGGTCACGGTCCCTCGAATCGCAAGATCGAGGGCTAAGAGGGAAGCCGGTGCGAAACCGGCGCTGCCCCCGCAACTGTCAGCGGCGAGCTCAAGTCCAACCTAAGTCACTGGAGCCACAAGGCTCTGGGAAGACGGGCGAGAGCTGCGACCCGCGAGCCAGGAGACCTGCCGCGACACAGAACGTCCTCGGGCGGGGTGTCCCGGTGGTGCGCGTGATCGGGCATGCCTGTCTCGGGTTGCATGCCATCCATCACTCGTCCGCTCGGCCTTTTGCCCCCACATTTTGGGGTTGAGCCGAATGTCTCTCACGATCGAAGCCCGTGGCGCCGATGCGCCTCACGTCCATGTCCCGGCGGCTGCGCGTCAGGCAGCCGAACCCGGTTACCAGTTGATCCGGCGCAATGGAGCGGTCACGCCGTTCGACGCGACCAAGATCAGCATCGCCCTGACCAAGGCGTTCCTTGCGGTGGAGGGCGGCACTGCGGCCGCTTCGCGCCGTGTCCACGACATCGTTGCCGACCTCACCCGACAGATCGTCGCGAGCCTGACCCGCCGCGCCGATGCCGGCCGCACCTTCCATATCGAGGAGGTGCAGGATCAGGTCGAGCTCGCCCTGATGCGCAGCGAGCACCACAAGGTGGCGCGCGCCTATGTCCTCTACCGTGAGGAGCGGGCGCGCCAGCGTGCCGCGGCGCAGATTGTTCCGGTGGTGGCCGCGCCTGCGCCGTTCAACGTGAAGCTTGCCGACGGTGCGCTGATCCCACTCGATGCGGTCAGGCTGGAAGCCCTGATCGCCGAGGCCTGCGGCGGCCTCGACGGCGTCCGCTCCAACGCGATCTTCGCCGAGACGAAGCGCAACCTCTACGACGGCATCAGCGAGGACGAACTGGCGCTGGCGCCGATCCTTGCCGCGCGCACACTGATCGAGAGCGAGCCGAATTACGCCAAGGTCTCGGCGCGGCTCTTGAACGACAAGCTGCGCCGCGAGGCGCTGACCTTCGTCTTCGACCGTCCGGAGCACGCGACGCAGGCGGAGATGGGCGAGCGCTATGCCGACTACTTCCGCGCCTATTTGCGCGTCGGCATCGACAACGAACTGCTCGATCCCGAACTCGGCCGCTTCGACCTTGACCGCATCGTCACCGAGCTGAAGCCGGAGCGCGACCTCCAGTTCGACTATCTCGGCCTCCAGACGCTCTACGACCGCTATTTCCTGCATGTGCGCGACACCCGTTTGGAGCTGCCGCAGGCCTTCTTCATGCGGGTCGCCATGGGGTTGGCGCTGCGCGAGATCGACCGCGAGGCGCGGGCCATCGAGTTCTACGACCTGATCTCGTCGTTCGACTTCATGTGCTCGACGCCGACGCTGTTCAATGCCGGCACTCTGCGACCGCAGCTTTCCTCGTGCTTCCTGACGACGGTGGCCGACGATCTCGACGGCATTTTCAAGTCGGTGAAGGACAATGCGCTGCTCGCCAAATATTCCGGCGGGCTCGGCAATGACTGGACGCGGGTGAGGGGCCTCGGCGCGCATATCAAGGGCACCAATGGCGAGAGCCAGGGCGTCGTGCCGTTCCTGAAGGTGGCGAACGATACGGCCATCGCCGTCAACCAGGGCGGCAAGCGCAAGGGCGCAGTCTGCGCCTATCTCGAGACCTGGCACGTCGACATCGAGGAGTTCCTCGACCTTCGCAAGAACACCGGCGACGACCGCCGCCGCACCCACGACATGAACACGGCGAACTGGGTGCCGGACTTGTTTCTGGAGCGCGTCGAGGCCGACGCCTCATGGACGCTGTTCTCGCCCGACGAGGTCACCGATCTCCACGACCTCTACGGCCACGCCTTCAAGACGGCCTATGAGGACCACGAGGCGCGTGCCGTGCGCGGCGAGATCAAGGTATTCCGCACCGTGCGCGCGCTCGATCTGTGGCGGCGCATGCTGACCATGCTGTTCGAGACCGGCCATCCCTGGATCACCTTCAAGGACCCCTGCAACATCCGCTCCCCACAGGGCCATGTCGGCGTGGTCCATTCCTCGAACCTCTGCACCGAGATCACGTTGAACACATCGGACGACGAGGTCGCCGTCTGCAATCTCGGCTCGGTGAACCTCCTCGCGCATGTCGCCGATGGCGCGCTCGACCATTCCCGGCTCGCCCGCACTGTCGCGACGGCCATGCGGATGCTGGACAACGTCATCGACATCAATTTCTACACGATCCCGGAAGCACGCCGCTCCAATATGAAGCACCGGCCGGTCGGGCTCGGCATCATGGGCTTTCAGGACGCCATTCAGGCCCTGCGGCTGCCCTATGCGTCGGACGCGGCCGTGTGCTTTGCCGACGAGAGCATGGAGGCGATCTCGTTCCATGCCATTTCGGCTTCGGTCGATCTGGCGGCGGAGCGCGGCCGCTATCCGAGCTTTGCCGGCTCGCTCTGGTCGCGCGGTGTGCTGCCGGTCGACTCCATCGAGTATCTGGCCGAAGCCCGTGGCGGCCTTGATCTCGACCGGTCGCAGACGCTCGACTGGGCGGGGTTGCGCCGCCGCGTCATGACGACGGGCATGCGCAACTCCAACTGCATGGCCATCGCTCCGACCGCGACCATCTCCAACATCTGCGGCGTGTCCCAGTCGATCGAACCCGCCTATCAGAACCTCTTCGTCAAATCGAACATGTCCGGCGACTTCACCGTGGTGAACGCGCAGCTCGTTCACGACCTGAAGGTCCGTGGTCTCTGGGACGAGGTGATGATCTCCGACCTCAAATATTTCGACGGGTCGCTCGGTCAGATCGATCGCATTCCCGACGACCTGAAGGCGCTCTACGCGACAGCCTTCGAGATCGACACGCCCTGGCTGATCGAGGCGGCAGCGCGTCGCCAGAAGTGGATCGATCAGGCGCAGTCGCTCAACCTCTACATCGCCAACCCCTCAGGCAAGAAGCTCGACGAGCTCTACCGGCTCGCCTGGAAGCGGGGTCTCAAGACCACCTACTACCTGCGCTCGCGCTCTGCGACGCATGTCGAAAAATCGACCCTGAAAGGCACGGACGGCAAGCTGAACGCGGTCTCGGCCTCTGTGCCGACCGCGGCGGTGCCGATCACTCTGCCTGATGCGGCATGGGGCAAGGCCTGCGCGATCGACGATCCCGAATGCGAAGCCTGCCAGTGAGCGGCGAGAAAAGGAACATGACGATGCTCGACTGGTCCGAACCGAAATCACCCATCATCCCCGCTGGCCTGCCCCTGCATGCACCCATTGTCGACGCCACCGGCCTGGGCGCCATCGACCGCCACGGCGGGCGCGTCAGCGTCGACGAGAAGCGGATGATCAATGCCCGCGCCGACGTGAACCAGCTCCTGCCGCTCAAGTACAAGTGGGCCTGGGAGAAGTATCTCGCCGGCTGCAACAATCACTGGATGCCGACCGAGGTGTCCATGCAGGCCGACATCGCCCTGTGGAAGTCGAAAGACGGCCTGACCGAAGACGAACGCCGCATGCTGAAGCGCAATCTCGGCTTCTTCGCAGCCTCCGAGAGCCTGGTGGCGAACAACATCGTGCTCGCCATCTATCGCCACCTCACCAACCCGGAGTGCCGGCAATATCTGCTCCGCCAGTCCTTCGAGGAGGCGGTCCATACCCACACGTTCCAGTACATCGTGGAGAGCCTTGGCCTCGACGAGGGCGAGCTCTTCAACATGTATCGCGAGGTGCCCTCGATCACCGACAAGGCGGCCTGGGCGCTGAAGCACACGCAGAGCCTCGACGACCCTGAATTCTCGACGGGAACGCCGGACGCCGATCAGGCCTTCCTGCGCGACCTCATCGCCTTCTACGTGATCTTCGAGGGCATGTGGTTCTACACGGGCTTCGCACAAATCCTGTCGCTCGGCCGACGCAACAAGATGGTCGGCATCGCCGAGCAGTACCAGTACATCCTGCGCGACGAGAGCATCCACCTGAACTTCGGCATCGACGTGATCAACCAGATCAAGATCGAGAATCCGCACCTGTGGACGCGCGCCTTCCAGGACGAGGTGCGCGGCATGCTGAAGGATGCCGCCGACCTCGAAGCCGCCTATGGCCGGGACACGATGCCGCGCGGTTTTCTCGGGCTCAATGCGGTGCTGTGCGAGCAGTACATGCACTTCATCGCCAACCGCCGCTGCGCGCAGCTTGGCCTGTCGCCGGTCTTCGCCGATACGGACAACCCGTTTCCCTGGATGAGCGAGGCCATGGACCTGAAAAAAGAGAAGAACTTCTTCGAGACGCGTGTCATCGAGTACCAGAACGGCGGCGCGCTGAGCTGGGATTGACATGACCGAGCAACAAGCCACGCCGGGCGAGGCGATCGTGCTGCTCGCGCGATCGGCCATTGCCGCAGCGCCGCTGAAGGAGATGGAGCGGTTCCGCCGGCTTCTGGCGGAGCGCGACGGGCGACGCGTCGTCTTTGCTTTCACCGAGCAGGGGCAGCCCTCGCTGCGCGAGGCGCTGATGGCGTTGTCAGAGGACGGCGTGACGCATGCCCTGGTCGTCGCGATGATCGTGCCGTTCGAGCAGAGCATGGTGGCGTCGCTGACGCGCTCGCTGAGGCGCTGGACGCTGGCGGGCTCGCGCCTTCCAGCCGTGCGGCTCGTAGCTTTGCTCCAGCAGGACGAGGTTGCGGCTACAGCCCTGGCTGCTGCGCTCGATCAGGAGCCAACCGTACTTTCGCCGGACAGCCTCAAGTCTGCGGAGGGCTCGCTCGTTCCGGCACAGAAGCGGCGAATCCTCGTCTGCATGGGCGGGCCCTGCAATGCCGCCGGTGCCGAGACGCTATGGGGCCATCTGCGCAACGAGCAGGATCGATTGAAGCTGCGCATCCGGGGCGAGGGTACGATGAGCGCGAAATCGAGCTGTCTCGGGCCGTGCAATCTCGCGCCGGTGCTTCAGGTCTGGCCGGAAGGCACCTATTATGGCGGCGTGGATGAGGCAGCGCTCGACCGCATCATCGCCGAGCATCTGACGGAAGGTCGGCCGGTCGACGACCTCGCCTATTCCGCGACGGGTGCGAAGCAGATTCTGCGGCCGCGATAGTCCTGTTCGGGAGCCCTCCGAAATGCGTCGCTATCCGCCAGAGCGTATCGTCTGCCTGACCGAGGAAACGGTCGAGACGCTGTACCTGCTCGGCGAGGATCGCCGCATCGTTGGTGTCTCGGGCTATGCTGTTCGGCCAGCGCAGGTGCGGCGGGAGAAGCCGCGCGTGTCGGCTTTCACGTCCGCAGACATTCCGAAAATCCTGGCGCTCGAACCGGATCTCGTCCTGACGTTCTCCGACCTCCAGGCCGAGATCGTCGCGGAGCTGGTTCGCAAGGGCATTGCCGTGCACGCCTTCAACCAGAGGGACATCGCCGGCATTCTCGCCATGGTACGAACGCTGGGCGCGCTTGTCGGTGCAAGCGGACATGCCGAGGTGCTCGCGTGGTCGCTGGAGCAGCGGTTGGACGACGTGGCGAGGTCGATGGCCGGCAAGCCGCGCCCGAAGGTCTATTTCGAAGAGTGGGACGAACCGCTGATCAGCGGTATCGGCTGGGTTTCCGAACTCATCGGGATTGCCGGCGGCGAGGATGTGTTCGGGCGGCTCAGCACGGCGAAGGCAGCGAAGGATCGCATCATCACGCCCGATGCGGTCGTCGACGCGGCCCCGGACCTCATCCTTGCCTCATGGTGCGGCAAGAAGGTTCGGCCCGCGTCCATCCGTGCTCGTCCGGGCTGGGACGCAATTCCCGCGGTCGCGGCGAACCAGATCGTCGAGATCAAGTCGCCGCTCATCCTCCAACCCGGTCCGGCCGCATTGACCGACGGTCTGGATGCCATCGTCGCGGCAATCGCTGCCGCACGAAGCTGATTGGCCACGACCCATCGGCCGGGCCCGACAGATTGTCTGGGCAGTCGCGCGAATGGTCGGTCTCCGCGTCCGCTTGTGGCGCAGAGCGGCCGCTTGCCGCATGAATGTCCATGGGACGAAGCGAGCGTCGCAAGCGGCGCAACGCCCTTTTGCCGCAGAGGCCGCATGAGGAAGTGCCGCTTGGGTGGAGCAGCCACGGTTCCGGCGCCAACCTATGATCGGGCGATCCACCGGCGAAAATTGCGCAGTGGCCGTGACGAGCCCAATCCTCTCCTGGGGAGTTTACCTCTGGCTCACGGCTTTGCTTCAAATCTGGACCTTCCATGGCCAGTGCATCGTGCGGTCCGATGGGCCAGAAAAAGAATATTGAGCGTTGGATGACGCCGACCAATTTATCACCCAGAGGGGCGTGAACGATGAAATCCAGTTCTCCTGAAATCACCCGCCGGGAAGGCTTGAAAGCGGCATTGGCGACCGCAGCGGGCGCAGCGCTCGTGCCTGCCTCCGTCCGATCCGCCGATGCCCAGACGCGGGCCGAAACGCTTCGCCACGTCATGGCGGGGACGGTCAATTCGCTCGACGCGACTGTTCCCGGTTCGACCCGCGAGGCGTTCGGCGTGGGCATGAGCATCTACGACCGGCTCGGCTCGTTCGGCCGCAAGCAGGTCGACGGTCAATGGACCTTCGATTTCGACAATATCCGCGGCGAACTTGCCGAGAAGATCGACCGCTCCGCCGATGGCCGCACCTTCACCTTCCATCTGCGGCAGGGCGCGACCTGGCACGACGGAACGCCCGTCACGGCCGCCGACGTGAAGTGGTCACTGGACCGCGCCGTATCGGCAAAATCGCTGTCCGCAGCCCAGATCGCCTCCGGCTCCCTGGCAAAGCCGGAGCAGTTCAAGGTGGTCGGCGAGCGGACGGTGGAAGTTTCGCTCGACCGGCCCGATCGCCTGGCGCTCGCCAACCTGTCGATCCCGCTGTCGCCCATGTTCAACAGCGTGCTTGCCAAGAAGAACGCGACCGCCGACGACCCCTGGGCGCTGGCCTGGCTGAAGGACAACACGGCGGCTGGCGGCGCCTATAGCGTCGAGACCCACCGCCCGGGGCAGCAGACCATTCTCCGGCGGAACGAGAACTGGAAGAATGGCCCGGACGGGAAACTGCCGTTCTTCCGCCGCGTCATCGCCCAGACGGTTCCCGAGGCGGCCACCCGCGCCAACCTCCTGGAGCGGGGCGATGCCGATCTTTCCATCGACCTGCAGGCCAGCGACATCGACACGCTCGAACAGCGTGGCAGGATCAAGCTGGTGGCCGTGCCTCAGACCAACGGTTTCACCGGCATCGTCTTCAACACGCGCCTCGCGCCCTTCGACAATCCCAAGGTGCGTCAGGCCGTGGCTGCGGCCCTGCCTTACGAGGACATGTTCAAGGCCGCCTTGTTCGGTCGCGGACGGCGGCTGTTCGGCGCCCGCTGGACCGAGGTCCCGACGGAGGCCTTCCCGCAGCGCCTGCCGCTGAACACCGACCTCGCGAAGGCCAAGGCCCTCCTGACCGAGGCGGGATATCCGAACGGTCTGCAGACGACCTTCGCCTTTGCGGCCGGCGCGGCATCGGCGGCGGAACCGGCGGCCGTGCTGGTGAAGGAGGCATTGGCCAAGATCGGCATCGAGGTGACGATCCAGAAGATGCCTGACGCCCAGTTCACCACCCTTCAGGTGGAGCGGCGCCTGCCGCTCTTCATGGAATCTGGAACCGCCTGGCTACCGGCCCCGGACTATTTCCTGCGCACCTATTTCAGCGGCGAGCATCGCTGGAACTTCAGCGGCTTCAAGAATGAGGAAATGGATGGTCTCGTGCAGGCCGCGCGGTTCGAGACCGATCCGGCCAAATATGCCGCCGCGTGCAAGCGCATGATCACCATCGCCGCCGCGGAAGTGCCGGTGGTGATGCTCTGGCAGCCGAACCAGGATGCCGTCATGGCGCCGAACATCGGCGGCTTCACCTACTGGTTCCACCGTCAGGTGGACTATCGGGATCTCGTGCGGGCCTGATCGATGTCGGTGGCGAAGAACATCGGCAGGAGAGTCGTGAAGCGGCTGGGCGCCTCGGTGCCCGCGCTCCTTGGCGTCGTCGTCTTCACGTTCCTGCTCATGCGCGTGTTGCCGGGCGATCCGGCAACATTCTTCGCCTCCGGCCCCAATGCCGGACAGGCAGAGATCGACGAGCTGCGTCGCCAGATGGGCCTTGATCGGCCGATGTACGAGCAGCTCGTCCGCTATCTCTACGACGTTGCGACCGGCCATCTGGGCCGGTCCATGACGACCGGCCAGCCGGTGCTGGCCGATCTCGCCCAGCGGCTCCCGGCTTCGCTGGAGCTCAGCTTCTTCGCGCTTATCATTGCGCTCTCCCTTGCAATTCCGCTCGGCGTCGCCGCGGCGCTGAAGCCGAACTCGCTGATCGACCATGCCGTGCGGTTCGTCTGCACGCTCGGCGTGTGCGTGCCGACATTCGTCTCCGGGCTGCTGCTGATCTATGTCTTCTACTATCTCGCCGGCCTGGCCCCGGACCCGACCGGCCGGCTCGACATTTTCGCGGCGCAGCCGCCCGAGATCACCGGCTTCCTGCTCATCGATTTCCTGCTCGTCGGCGATCTCGCCGGATGGAGCGCCGCCTTCGGCCAGTTGGTGCTGCCGGCGCTCACGATGGCGCTGTTCGTTCTGGCGCCGCTTGCCCGCATGACGCGCGCCTCGCTGCTCGCGGTGCTCGGCAGCGATTTCATCCGCACGGCGCGTTCAATCGGAATGACCGGCTGGCGGATCGTCCTCGTCTATGCGCTGCGCAATGCCATGCTGCCGGTGCTCACCATCATCGGCATCGTGTTCTCGACCATGCTGGGCGCCAACGTGCTGGTCGAGAAGGTCTTTTCCTGGCCCGGCATCGGCTCCTACGCGCTCGACGCGCTTCTGGCGTCCGACTATGCGCCGGTGCAGGGCTTCGTGCTGCTGATCGCGGCGATCTTCGTCATGGTCAACCTTGCCATCGACGTGCTCTACGGCATCGCGGACCCGAGGGTGTCGGTCGAATGAACGCCACCCTCAGACATGCCGGCTGGGTGCTGCGCGGCAACCCGGTCACAGCCATCGCAGCCGTGGGCACCTTCGTGCTGGTCGCCATCGCCGTGCTGGCGCCGTGGATCGTTCCCTACGACCCGATCGCGTCGAACGTCTCGAATGCACTGAAGCCTCCTTCGGCAGCGCATTGGGCGGGGACCGACCAGTTGGGCCGCGATATTTTCAGCCGTCTTCTGGCCGCGACCCGGCTCGACCTGACGATCGCTGCGGCGGCCGTCAGCCTGTCCTTCGTCGCGGGAGCCGTCATCGGCAGTTTCTGCGGCTATGTCGGCGGCAGGCTGGATCGCTGGGTCGGGCGGTTCGTCGACGTGCTCATGGCCTTTCCGCTCTTCGTGCTGGCCATGGCGCTGGTGGCCGCGCTGGGCAACCGCGTCGAGAACATCATCATCGCGACCGCGATCATCAACCTGCCGTTCTATATCCGCTTCGCCCGTGCCGAGGTGAATGTCAGGCGCCATGCCGGCTGGGTCGAGGCGGCCCGCGCCGGCGGCGACAGCCATGCCGCCGTCGTCTTGCGCTTCCTGCTGCCGAACATCCTGCCCGCCATGGCCGTGCAGATATCGCTCAATCTCGGCTGGGCCATCCTCAACGCCGCTGGACTGTCGTTCCTCGGCCTCGGCGTTCAGGCGCCAACGCCCGAATGGGGCATCATGGTCGCGGAGGGCGCTCGCTTCATCGGCACCGGCCAGTGGTGGCTGGTGGCATTTCCCGGCCTTGCGCTGATGCTGGCCGTGCTCTGCTTCAACCTCCTCGGCGACGGCCTGCGCGACATTCTCGACCCGAGGATGCGGACATGACGGCGCCGCTTCTCAAGGTCGAAAACCTGCACGTGTCGTTCAGCACCCGCGGCGGTGTCGTGGAAGCGGTGCGGGGCGTCGATATCGAGGTGGCACAGGGGGGGACCCTTGCCATCGTCGGTGAGAGCGGCTCGGGAAAGTCGGTCACCGCCTATGCCGTGACGCAGCTCCTCGACCGTTCCGCGCGCATTCCCTCGGGCAAGATCCTGTTCAGGGGCGAGGACATCACGCGGGCGGCGCCGTCCCGGATGAACAGGCTGCGCGGTGCCGCGATCTCCATGGTGTTCCAGAGCCCGCGATCCGCGCTCAACCCGATCCGCGGCATCGGCCGGCAGATCATGGATGCCATCGAGGCCCACGAGAACCTGCCGAAAGCGCTGGTGCGCGCGCGGGCGCTCGAGCTGCTCGAGGCGGTGCGGATACGTGACGCCAAGGGCCGTTTCGACGCCTATCCGGAAGAACTGTCCGGCGGCATGTGCCAGCGCGTGATGATCGCCATGGCCATGGCCTGCAATCCCTCCCTGCTTATCGCGGACGAGCCGACGACGGGCCTCGACGTGACCACGCAGAAGACGGTGATGGACCTGCTGGCACAACTGACGGCCGAGCGGAACATGGCGCTCATCCTGATCACCCATGACCTGGGGCTTGCCGCACGCTATTGCCGCGATGTCGTCGTCATGCAGGAGGGCAAGGTTGTCGAGCAAGCCCCGACGGCGGAGCTGTTCGGCAATCCGCAGCACCCCTACACCCGCAGGCTCGTCGCGGCGTCGCCGACTTTTGAATCGACCGTCCACGATCTCGTGGGAGAGGCGCCGCGACCGCCTGTTCCGGCGATCGCCCGCCAGCGCGGAACGCCGCTATTGCTCGACGCCGAGGGCCTGGTGAAACGCTATGGCGACGTTGCGGCCGTCGATCGCGTGTCGCTGAAGCTCGGCCGCGGCGAAAGCCTCGGCCTCGTGGGTGAATCGGGGTCCGGCAAGAGTACGATCTCGCGCATGATCTGCCGGCTCGTCGACCACGACGGCGGCAAGCTGCTGTTCGACGGCGAGGATATCGGCGCCATTCCCGCGCGCAACTTTCATGCCTCGCCCCGCCGTCGGGACATCCAGATCGTCTTCCAGGATCCGCATGACAGCCTGAACCCGCGGTTCAGCGCGTTCGATTGCATCGCCCATCCGGTGAAGCGGCTGATGAAGCCGCAGGATGCGGGGCAGGTGAGGCGGCGCGTCGAGGAGGCCGCAGAGCGCTGCGGGCTGTCGCGCGACCTGCTCGGACGCTTCCCGCACCAGCTCTCGGGCGGCCAGAAGGCGCGCGTCGGCATCGCGCGGGCGATTGCCGTCGAGCCGCGCCTGCTCGTCCTCGACGAGCCGACGGCCGCTCTCGACGTGTCGGTGCAGGCGGTGGTGCTGAAGCTGCTCGATGACCTGCGCCGCGACGAGGGCCTGTCGTTCCTGTTCGTCAGCCACGACCTCAACGTCGTGCGGATGATGTGCGAGCGCATCGTCGTGATGCGGCAGGGCACCGTCGTGGAGGAAGGGGCGAGCCGCGATCTCTTTGCCGCCCCCAAGGCCGCCTATACCCGCGAACTGCTCGGCGCCATTCCGCATTTCGAGCCCCAGCGGGCGCTGGCGGGCTGACGCGCCAGCCGCAAAGAACCTGATCGAGGAGACGACTAACGTGCAAACGAGGGTTTGGGACATCGGCACGGATATCGGCGGCACGTTCACCGATATCATCGCCGTCCAGTCCGTCAGCAACGAGACCCGCATCGCGAAGGTCCCCTCGCGCCCGGACGCGCCCGTGCGCGCGATGCTGGAGGCGCTTGCCGCCGTCGGACTGGGTGCCGACGACGTCCGTCGCTTCGTTCACGGCACGACACGGGTGACCAACGCCCTCGTCGAGGAGAGGCTGCCCAGGGTCGCGCTCGTGGCGACGGCAGGCTTCGAGGATGTGCTCGAGATCGCGCGCTATCGGCGCGAGGAACTCTATCGGCTCGACATCCGCCCCAAGGCTCCGCCTCTGGTGCCGCCGGAACTCTGCTTCGGCGTGAAGGAGCGTCTCGATCATTCGGGAGCGGTCGTGGAGCCCCTGTCGGAGGCCGAGATCGAGCGTCTCGTCGCCTGGCTGAAGGTCAACGACGTGCAGAGCGTGGCGATCTGCCTGCTGCATTCCTATGCCAATCCCGTTCACGAGAAGATGCTGGCCGCACGGCTCGAAGGCGTCGTGCCGCATCTGTGCGTGTCGCACGAGATCAATCCCGAGGCGCGCGAATACGAGCGGGCGTCGTCGACGGCCTTCAATGCGGCAGCCATGCCGATCGCCGTCGAATATCTGACCGAACTCGAGGAGAAGCTGCCGCTGGGTGCGGGCTTGCAGGTGTTCCATTCGGCCGGCGCCATGGTGCCCGTGCCGGCGGTAAAGCGCCGCCCTCTCGTCATGGCCATGTCCGGGCCCGCGGCGGGCGTTTCGGCCTCCGCCCGCATCGCCCGCGATCTCGGCCGCTCCCGCGTGCTGACCTTCGACATGGGCGGCACCACGACCGATGTCTGCCTCATCGTCGACGGTGCCGCGGAAATGACCGACACCCGGATGATGGGCGGGCGTCCGCTGCGCCAGCCCATGCTGGCCGTGCATTCCATCGGCGCCGGCGGCGGGTCCATCGTCAGCCTCGGACCCGGCGGTTTGACGGTCGGGCCAAAAAGCGCCGGCTCCGTGCCGGGCCCGGCATGCTACGGGCGGGGCGGAGACCGGCCGACCATCACCGATGCCAACGCCGTTCTCGGTTATCTGGACCCCGACGCCCGGCTCGGGGATACGATTCAACTCGACGTCGAGGCAGCGCGTCGGGTCATCGCGCCCATTGCTGCACAGTTGAACCTCGGCCTTGCCGAGACGGCGCTCGGCATCGTCAAGGTCGCGAACGCCGCCATGGCGCGCGCGCTGCGCCGCGTGACGGTCGAGCGCGGTGTCGATGGCCGCGACTGCACGCTTCTCGCCTTTGGCGGCGGCGGCCCGATGCACGCGGTGGGCCTCGCCGACATCTATGGTCTCAAAGAAATCATCGTGCCCGCTGCCTCCAGTGCCTTCTCGGCGCTGGGCTGCCTGACGGCTGATTTCAGCTTCCTCCAGCAGCGCACCGTGCGGATGCCGCTGAACGGGTTTCCGCACACGGCCTTCGCCGGACGTGTCGGCGAACTGGTTCAGGAAGCGACCGCGCCGCTCATCGCGAACGGCATCGCGGAGCGTGACATCGTCATCGAGTACGTGGCGCTGATGCGCTATGCCGCGCAGAGCGACAGCATTCCGATCGGCTTTGCCATGCCGCTCGACATCGCAGTGCTGGAAGCCGATTTTCACCGGCGTCACCAGCAGCTTTTCGGCTATGCCACCCGCGAGGCCTGCGTCATCGAATCCGTGCGCGTCCAGGCCGTGAAGGCGTCCACGACGCCGTTCTCCCGGCCGGATGTCGGCCGCCCGCCGGTCATCGAGCGCAGCCGGGACTGCATCTTCTCCGGCAGCCAGCCGGAGCCGACCGCCATCATCGCGCGCGAGACCCTGTCGAGGACGATCTCGGGGCCGGCGATCATCGAGGATGCATGGTCGACCGTCGTCGTTCCGCCGGGCTGGCAGGCGCGGTCCGACGATCTCGGCAATCTCTTCCTGAACCGGAGTGCGGCATGAGCACGCTTGATCCCTTCGTCGTCGAGGTGATCCGTCACGGGCTCTCGGCGGCAGCCGAGGAGATGAGCCTCGTCATGACCCGCTCGGCCCGCTCGCCGCTGCTGCGCGAGGCGGGCGACCTGTCCTCCGCCATCACGGATAGCGAAGGCGGGCTGGTGGGGCAGGGGCGCGACATCCCCATCCACCTCGGCGCGATGGCCTACACCATCAAGGAGCTTCTCAAAGTATGCCCGGCCAGCGGCATGAAAGAGGGCGACGCGATCATCTACAATGTCGGCGCTCTCGGGGGTAACCACCTCAACGACGTGAAGGTGGCGCGCCCGGTCTTCGTCGATGGCAAGCTGATCGCCTTTGCGCTCAGCCTCGCGCATTGGCCCGACGTGGGCGGCACGTGGCCCGGAAGCTACCTCGCGCACGCGGTCGATACGTTCCAGGAGGCGATCCGCATTCCGCCTCTGCCGATCGCCAGCTCTGCCGGCGTCAACCGGCCCGTTCTCGACTTCATCCTCGCCAATGTTCGCGACCCCGTCTCCTGCGAAGGCGACCTGATGGCGCAGCTTGCGGCGACGACGGCTGCCGAGCGCCGCATCCGCGAGATGTGTGAGCAATACGGCACGCAGACCTTCATCGACACGATGGTGCGGCTGCACGACCTCTCCGAGGCCGAGATGCGGGCGGCCATTGCCGACCTGCCCGACGGCACCTACGAGGGAGAGGATTTTCTCGATGATGGCGGGCCGAACGGCGAGCCCTCGCGCATCCATGTGAAGATCGAGATCCGCGGCGACGAGGCGACCTTCGACCTGTCGGGCTCCGCCGACAAGGTCTCGACCTTCTGCAACACTACGCCGTTCATCGCGCGGTCGGCCGTCGTCTATGCGGCCCGCATCATGAGCGGCCGCGACATGCAGCAGAATGCCGGCGCGCTCCGGCCGATCACGATCATCACCCGGCCCGGCTCCATCCTCGAGCCGGGATGGAATGCCGCCGTGGCGGCCGGCAACCACGAAACGTCGATGCGCGTGGTCGATGCGGTCTTCCGGGCCATGGAGGCGATCATTCCGGAGAGGCTTTCGGCGGGCGGGCCCGCGACCTCCGGCCTTCTGGCCTTCGCCGAGCCCATGCCCGACCAGTCCTGGCGGATGCTCTACGAGGTCCATGGCGGCGGTGAGGGGGCCCGGCACGACCGGGACGGATGCCCCGCGACCCGGGTTCATCTGGCCAATACGTCGAACACGCCCGCCGAGGTGATCGAGGCGAACTATGCCATCCGCGTGGAGCGCCAGGCGATCCGCCGGGATTCGGGGGGCAGGGGACGCCACAAGGGCGGCGACGGGGTGATCCGCAGCTACCGGGTGCTGTCTCCCACCATGTGGCTGACGACCTGCGTCGAACGGACCGTCATGCCGCCCTATGGCTTGAGCGGCGGCGAGCCCGGCAAGCCCTATGTCGTCACGCTTGAGCGCGACGGTTCGACGGAGCCGCTGGCGGGCAAGGCAAACCTGTTGCTGAAGGCCGGCGATCTCGTCACGCTGGAGGGATGCGGCGGCGGCGGATTCGGAGATCCGGCCACACGGGTCTAGACCCTTGCCGCGTCAACTTTCGGGGTGCGTGATGGCTCGCGACGGCGCGACGGGAGGCCGCGTGTCGGTGGCCGGGGTCGGGCTCGACCGCGGTTCCGACCTGCCGCTCTACCAGCAGGTCGCGGCTCATCTGCGCAACCAGATTCTCGACGGCCGCCTCGCCGCGGGAACCCGGCTTCTCGGCTCGCGGAGGCTGGCCGCCGAACTCGGTTGCTCGCGCGCGATCGTGCTGACGGCTTTCGACCTGCTCTACTCGGAAGGCTACCTTCGATCGGTGCCGCGCGGCGGGGTCGAGGTGGCGGCAGTCGCCCGTCCCTCCGAGCCGTCGGCGCCGGCGCCGTCGTCCATCGCCTCGGATGACTGGCTGTCGCAGCGCTGGCGCTCGGTTCTGGAAACCCGCTACGACTTCGATCTCGGATCGCCGTTCAGCACGGGTACGCCCGACGTGTCGGGCTTTCCGTTCGATGTCTGGTCGCGTCTCCTGCGCCAGACCTGGGTGAATCCGCCGCGCTCGGCCTGCGTGGACATGTCGCCTTTGGGATGGCAACCGCTGCGCGAGGCGACCGCCGAATATCTCGGCTCGGTGCGCGGCCTGCTGTGCCGGCCGGACGAAGTGGCGATCACGAGTGCCAGTTCCGGCGCACTGGACCTGTGCTGCCGGATGCTGCTCGATCCCGGCGACGAAGTGTGGGTCGAGGAGCCCGGCTTCATCGAGGCTCGCTGGAGCCTGAAAGCCGCCGGGGCGAAGCTCGTCCCTGTGCCGGTGGACGACAAGGGGCTGATCGTTTCGGAAGGCATCCGCCGCGCTCCGAATGCAAAGCTCGCGGTGGTCACCCCGTCCCACCAGTTTCCGCTGGGCGTCTCCATGAACCTGGAGCGCCGGCAGGAACTGCTGCAATGGGCCAATCAGCATGGCGCCTGGATCATCGAGGACGACTACAATTCCGAGTTTCGCCACCGCGACAGCATGACGGCGTCGCTGAAGTCGCTCGATCGGGTCGGGCGGGTCATCTATCTCGGCACCTTCTCCAAGGTGATGCTGCCAAGCCTGAGGATCGGCTATCTCGTCGCGAGCAGGCTGTTCACCGAAGCCTTCGGGCGCGGGCGCGCGCGCATAGATGTCCACACAGCCGGCACGACGCAGCCGGCGCTCGCGGAGTTCTTGCGTCAGGGACATTTGCTGCGCTACCTGCGACGCATGCGGAAGGTCTATGCCGAGCGGCAGGCGGCCGTGCTCGACGCCCTGCGCACCCTCATGCCGGACGAACTGGAAGTGCCGCCGACGCCGGCCGGACTCCATCTCACAGCGCTGTTTCGACCGGTCCTGGAGGGGCGGATCACTGACCGCGAAGTCTCCCGCCTCAGCCGCGCCTCCGGCAATTTCATCCAGCCGCTATCCCAGTGCTACCTCGGCGAGCCAGACAGGCAGGGGTTGCTGGTGGGCTACGGGCGATTGGACGCCAAGGAGGCCTATCCGAGACTGGCCGCCATTGCGGCGGCGCTTCGCTCCGCCTGACCGATCTGGCTCACCGTTCCATGCCGAAACTGGCGCTGTTGGAGCCCACATCGCGCTCCTAAGGTCGAGCCTAGACAATCAGGGAGGTCGCCGATGGGCCGCTTGCTGCGCACGGGTCTCAATGCCGGCACTGAAGCTCCACAGGTCGTGGGCGGCGAGGGCGTTCACTTCCATCTCAGCGACGGGCGCAAAGTGCTCGACGGGAGCAATACCGGCGGCCCCCTCGGACATGGGCATCCCCGCATGGCCGAAGCGCTGCGCGAGGCGGCAGGGCTGCCGATGGTCAGCGAGGGCTGGAACTGGCGCGGCCGCGACAAGGCGGCGGAGGACCTGTTCGAGGTCGCGCTCAAGGGGGAGGAGCACTGGGCCGGAGCCGTGCGCTTCTGTCTCAGTGGCAGCGAGGGCAACGACATCGCCCTGTCCCTGTCGCAGGCCCTGACCGGGCGCAAGGCGATAGCTACGCGCGAGCGCGCCTATCACGGGCTCGTTGGCCTCAGCCGTGACGTCACCGTCCAGCCTCACTGGCACGGCGGCCTTGCGGCACCGAATGGCGGAACCAAGGTTCCGCCGCCGGGCGCAAAGGTTCATGTGCTGCCGGCACCGGAGGGGGCGACCTATCTCTCCGCCACGGAGGCGGCCCGCCGCCAGCCTTCGCTCGACGAGCGTCTGGCAGGTGCGGCCGAGAAGCTTCGCGACTCCGCAGCCGTCATCATCGACTACACCCAGGGCGGCTATTATCACGACGGCGCCTATCAGGATGCGGTTGCCGGGATCGCGCGGCGCGAGGGGTGCCTGTGGATCGCCGACGAGGTGGTGACGGGCGTCGGCCGTTCCGGGCGCCCGTTTGCCTTCCAGGGCGGAGACACGCGCCCCGATATCGTCACGCTCGGCAAAGGGCTCGGCGGCGGCATGGTGTCCGTTGCCGCGATCGTGGTCTCCAAGGATGTCGCCGCCGAACTCGACGGCAAGAGCTGGCAGAACTACGGCACGCTCCGCGGACATCCCATGGCCATGGCGGCGGTCAGCGCCTATCTCGGCATCGTCCGGGACGAAGACCTCCTCGACCGCGTCAGGGCGCTGGAGGTGCTCTATGCCCGCCGCCTCACCGAAATCGCCTCCCGCCATCCGAGCGTCGCCCGCGTGGCAGGCCAGGGCCTTCACTGGACCATCGAGCTCCATGGTCCGGACTGGCGCAACTGGCTTGCCGACACGCCCGAGGCGCCGATCGCGTCTCGCGTGGCCGGTCATGCTCTCGGTGCGGGAGCCGTCATCGGCACGAGCGGCGAACAGGTTTCGCTGTTCCTCGCGCCGCCGCTGATCATTTCCGAGGCCGAATCCGAGCGGCTGCTGTCCATTCTCGACGACAGCCTGTTCCTGGCCGACCGCGAGCATAATGCCACGATGGAAGGGGCACATTGATGGACGATCTGAAGGCGGTCCTCGCCACGGTGCAGGGCTATTTCGACGCGCTCTACGATGGGAGCGTCGAAGGGTTCCGATCGGTGTTCCACCCCGAGGCGCAACTGTTCACCTCGGAAGCGGGGAATACCGCGGCGCTCGGCATGGACGCCTATATGGAGCGGGTGGCGGGCCGCGCGTCTCCGGCCTCGCGCAACGATCCGCGTTTTGACGAGGTGGTCAGCGCGACCATCGCCAGCCCGACGACGGCGCATGTCCGTGTACGCGACGCATTGCTGCCCAACAAGTTCGTGGACGAACTGCTGCTGGTGAAGTTCGCCGATGGCTGGAAGATCGTCTGCAAGTCGTGGGCCTTCGACAACGGCAAGCCCGCGGCATGATCCGAACGGCGGTCGAGGACGGCTCGATCCTCGTGGTGACGATGGATCGCCCGCCGGCCAACGCCATCGACCAGTTGATGACCGATGGGCTGGACGAGGCCTTCAGCCGTTTCGAGACCGACGATAGCCTGCGTGTATGCGTGGTCACCGGCGCCGGCGACCGCTTCTTTTCAGCCGGCTGGGATCTGAAGGAACTCGCGGCCGGCGGTGCCGACGAGAGCCGGTTCGGGGCAGGCGGCTATATGGGCCTGACCGAGCGGTGGGGGCTGCTCAAGCCGGTCATTGCGGCGGTCAATGGAACCGCGGCCGGCGGCGGGTTTGAACTCGCTCTCGCCTGCGATCTCGTGGTGGCGGACGAGGGTGCTCGCTTCGTGCTGCCCGAGGTACGCCACGGGCTGGTCGCCGAGGGCGGCGGGGTCATCCGCGCCCCGCGCCGCCTGCCGCCCATGATCGCGATGGAATTGTTGCTGACCGGTGCTCCCATTCTGGCCGAGGAGCTCGCGCGGTACGGCTTGGTCAACCGGCTCGTGAAGCCGGGGCAGGCATTGATGGTCGCGCTCGAACTGGCAAAACGGATATGCGAGGCCGCGCCGACGGCAGTGGCCGCGACCAAGGAGGTCGTGGCAAGGACGCTGCATCTGAGCGAGCGGGACGCTTATGCGTCGATGCGCGGCGGCACCTTGCCCGCCTATCGACGAATGCGCGCTTCCCCCAATCGGACCGAGGGACCGCTCGCCTTCGTCGAGAAGCGCCCGCCTCGCTGGGTGCCCTGACATCAAGCAGCGGGATCGCGGGGTATACGGCGCGATCCCTTGAGCTCAACGGCATGGAGGGTTCGGCAATGACGGCGACCGCGGCGGAACTGCATGATCGCTTCTGGCCCGCCGGTGTTGCCCGCAACCTCGGTCCGCTGCCGCGATCCCTGTCGCATGCGCTGCGGGAGACGGCCGCTCGGCGGGGCGATGCCATGGCCATCGGCTTCTATGGTGCTTCCGTCAGCTACCGCACCCTGCTGGATCAGGTCGAACGTCTTGCCGCCTTCCTGCAACATGCCTGCGGCGTGTCGAAGGGCGATCGTGTTCTGCTCGACATGCAGAATTCTCCGCAGTTCGTCATTGCGTTCCAGGCTGTGGCGCGTGCGGGCGGCGCAGTTGTTCCGATCAACCCGATGAACACGGCCGGAGAGCTGTCCTATCTCGCGGCCGATAGCGGCGCTCGCGTGGCGATCATTGGCGCGGAGCTTCTGGACCGGTTCGCCGGGCTCATGCCCGACCCTCTCCGGCATGTCATCGTCGCCGCCTACAGCGATGCGATTCCAGGCGGCTCGCCGTTCCGGCTTCCCGCCGTGATCGACGAGAGCCGCCTGCCGGATCGCCTGCCGGAGGGCGTCGTCGCCTGGAGCGACGCATGCGCGGAATCCCGCGCTCCATTGCCCGACGATACGGGGCCGGACGACCTTTGCGTCATGCCCTATACGTCGGGGACAACCGGCAAGCCGAAGGCCTGCATCCATACGCATGCCAGCGTGCTTCACACGGCCATCCTCCAGGCCCGATGGTACGGCGCTGAGGACGGGACCGTCCTCACAGCCTTCATGCCGCTCTTCCACGTTGCCGGAATGCAGTTTTCGCTGAACGGCAGCCTCGTCTCGGGCGCAGCCATGGTCATCATGACCCGCTGGGACCGCGACCTCATACCGCCGCTCTTCAACCACTACGGCGTGACGATGTGGAGCGCGGCTCCGACCATGGTCGTCGACGTACTCGCCGCGCCGGGTTTCGACGAAAGTGCTTTCGCGCAGCTGAAGATCGTGACTGGCGGTGGAGCCAAGATGCCCGCAGCGGTGGCCGAGGAACTGCTTCGCCGCTGGAACCTTCGCTACATCGAAGGCTATGGGATGAGCGAAACCATCTCGCCGACGCATCTCAACCCGCCAGATCGCCCGAAGCCGCAGTGCCTCGGGATACCGGTACACGACACCGTGGCCCGCGTGGTCGACCCCAAGACGCTCGATGAGGTCGAGACCGGCACCGTTGGCGAGATCGTCGTGTCCGGTCCTCAGCTCATGCAGGGCTACTGGAATCGCCCCGAAGCGAACGCAGAGGTATTCTTCGAGCGGCAGGGGCGACGGTTCCTCAGGACCGGCGACCTCGGCCGAGTGGACGAGGACGGCTATTTTCACATGGTCGACCGGCTGAAGCGGATGATCTCGGTTTCGGGCTTCAAGGTCTGGCCTGCCGAGTGCGAGACGGTCTTGTACGACCATCCTGCCATTCAGGAATGTTGCGTGATCGCAGCCCCGGACGACCACCGTGGCGAGACGGTCAAGGCTCTGATCGTCCGGCGGCCCGGCACGGTGGTGGATGCCGACGCCCTGATCTCCTGGGCGCGGGAAAGGATGGCTGCCTACAAGGCTCCCCGTCAGGTGGAGTTCGTCGAATCCCTGCCGCGTACAGCGTCGAACAAGATCGACTGGCGGGCCTTGCAGGCCACCGAACGGGCCTCACGCGAATAGCGTGCTGCCGCGGGACAAGGAAGCGTGCAGCAACGGACGCTCTTGGGCTGCCACTGGCTGGAGATCGATCGGAGGCTTCGCCGCGCAACGGGTTCGTGCCACGCTCGACCTGCCTGCGCAGCAACGGCGATGGTTCCCGATCCGCGCAGAGATGCGGGAGGAGGACCCCGTAGATGGCGAGCGTCAGATTCGTCCCCGTCAAATCGGGGTTTCCATCGCGAGGCGTGGTCTCAGCCATTCACCCATGCGGGCCATGGCCGCTCGCGCCACTGCGACCCGCCCGGTGTGGCGGATGAAGCCGTGCGCCATTCCCTTGTAGGTTTCGCAGGTCGCGTCCACGCCAGCGGATTTGAGCTTTGTGGCCAGGGCCTCGCCCTCGCTGAACAGCACGTCCATGTCCGCAAGCTGGACGAGGGTCGGGGGAAGGCCGGTCAGATCCGCGCGAAGCGGGGCGGCATACGAATGGTGCCTCAGCGCCTGTCCTGGCGCGTAGGCCTCCCAGAACCCGCGCATCAGGTCGCGCGTCAGGAAGCAGCCCTCGGCAAATTCCTGGTAGCTCGGCGTCGAGAAATCGAAGTCGCAGACGTGGTAGAATGTGACCATCGCCCTTAGAGGCTCGTCGCCGCGGTCGCGCAAGAAGAGCGCAGTGCCAAGTGCGAGATTTCCGCCGGCGGAATCCCCTGCAACGGCTAGACGGTCGGTATCGATGTCGAGATCTCCGGCATTGAGTCGGAGCCAGCGCGTGACGTCGGCGCACTCCTCCAAGGCATGCGGAAAATGCGCTTCGGGCGACAAGGCGTAATCGACACTGATGACCACGGCGCCTGACGCGAGTGCGATCTCGCGCGCCAGCCGATCATGCGTCTGGATGGAGGAGCGAACCCATCCTCCGCCGTGGAAGAAAACGACCGTCGGCAGGCGCTTCTCGGCGCTTGGCCGGTAGAGCCGGCATTGCACCCGACGGCCCCGTGCCGGCACCAGGACATCGGAGACCGAGAAGACATCGGGGCGGTCGTCATTGGCGAACATTGTTGCCGCGTCCAGACGTTCGCGCTGCCAGGCGAATGGCAGTTCCGGGTCGACAGGACCTGCTCGCAGCGCCTCGCTTTCAATCAGCTTGAGGACCCCGAGTATTTCGGGGTCCCATCGTGCGTCATTCCTCACCGGCACCGGTCAGTCCTGTTCAGCTTCGACGAAGGCTGAAACTGGACCGGACAGGAAGAAGAATTCAATGCCGGATCTGGCGCCGCCCTCGCGCGGCGTGAAACCCGGCACGGGTTTGGCCGTGTGAAAGAGGCCGAGATAGACGCCCGGAGCAGCCACACGGATTTCGTCGATGAGATCCAGCCCGCCGCCCCAGTTGGGAAAGGCGGAATAGTGCATGACGAGCGAGGGACGGCCATCGACCGTCGATGGGGCGATGTTCCAGACGAACCGCGAGAGCCGCCGCACGTCGCCGGCCTTGGTCCGGTAACGGTTCAGCCCGTGGCCGGCATGTCCCCGGAAGGTTTCCGGCTTGTACGACTTGCCAAGCCAGTAGTCCTTTCCGAGGTTCGCCATCGTCGAGCGCCATTCCTCGCTGCTGTAGCCGGGCAGCGCGGAAATGAACTCTCCGTCCATCTCCTCGACAGTCGGGGCCGGGAGAGTTCTGAAGAGCGCGTCCAGTTCCTCTCGCGCCAGTCGTGCCAAGGTTTCGAACGTCCATTCCGGCAGCTGCTTGGCTGTTGCCGTTGCCATGGTCATAGCCTCCTGTCCTGCTTCACTCGTTGCGCATCGTCTTGAGGTCGATCCCACGCGTCTCGCGCATGGTCAGGATCAGCCCGACCGCGATGACGTTGAGGGCCACCGTGTAGGCAGTGAACGCCCACGGCATCCCCTGGGAGCTGAGCCATGTATTCAGGTAAGGCGCTGTGCCGCCGAAAATGGCTCCGCCGAGGGAACTGGCGACGCCGATAGAGACGGAGCGCGAGCTGGTCGAAATCTGCTCCGCCATCCAGGCCGGCCAGATGGAACCGAGGGAAGCCCAGAGAACGAGCGCGATCGACTGGGCAAGGAAAAGCGACCAGGCCGACGAGTTGAGCAGGCTGAGAAGCCAGAAGGAGATCAGCGCGAAGCCGCCACAGGTGAGCAGCGCCATGGGCTTGCGGCCGAACCGGTCGGACAAAGCACCGAAGATCGGGAAGGCCAGCATGCCGATCACCTGCGCGGCTAGCGTTGCACGAAATGCGTCCGCCGCGGGCACCTTCTGGATGGTGATGGCGTAGGTGGAAGCGAAGGTCAGCCAGGTCGCGTAGACGACGTTCGACGCGCCCAGGATCAGGACGAGGCGCGTGCAACTCCAGAGGAGCGAACCGGTGCTCTCGGGTGCGGCGGTCCGCTCGGTCGGCTTCTGCTCGGCTTCGAAAACGTCGGTCTCAATGGCGGAGCGGCGCAGATAGTAGGCATAGACGCCCACCAGGGCACCGACGAAGAAGGGAATTCGCCAGCCCCAGCTGCTGAGCTGTTCGACCGTCAGGCTCTGCGTCAGCGCGAGGCCGAAAAGGGTCGCGAGAATGACGCCGAAGGCGATGCTGGTGAAAACGGTGCTCGACCAGAGGCCGCGGGAGTTTGGCGGCGCGATTTCGCTGACATAGACATAGGCCGCGGCGCTCTCTCCGCCATGGGCGAGGCCCTGGATGATGCGTGCGACGACGAGCAGCACCGAGGCTGCGGCGCCGATGGTCGAATAGCTGGGAATGAGGGCGATCATCAGGCTGCCGAACGCCATCGACATCATGGAGATGACGAGGGCGATGCGCCGGCCCCGCTTGTCGGCAAAGCGGCCGAACAGCAGTCCGCCGATCGGGCGTGCGACGAAGCCGACCGCGAAGATTGCGAGCGTCTGCAGGAGGGCCGAGAGCGGATCGGTCGGCGCGAACAATGCTCGCGCGATGTAGGGCGCGAAGGTCGCGTAGATCGTCCAGTCGAACCATTCGAGCACGTTGCCGGTGATGGTTGCTCGCAGCGAGCGCAGGCGATTGGCATCGACGCCTGTCGAGGCGTTCTGGATCGATGAGGTGATGGTCACTGTTTCCTCTCCTTATTGGAGCGAGCCTTGTGGATCGCCCGAACTTTGTTCGTTGTTGTTTTCCGACTTACCGGGCGCGCGCGATGGTCTCCCTCCGCTGCCGGGTTGCCTCGGCATCCAGTGCGCCGGTTGAACCGAGAATGACGCCGTACGCTTCGGCGGCATGGGCTGATGTCACGTAGCCGGCGTCGATATCGGCCAGCACGCGGTCGATCTCGCGCTCATGAGGCGCTCCGTAGCCACCGCCGCCGCCGGAGACCACGCGCAGCCCGTCGCCTGCGTCGAGGCTGAAGCGGCCCTTCCATGCCCGCGTCGTCTCGCCATCCTTGCGGATAATGTCCACGTAGCAGGCGTGGCCAGCCTGGCCGCCGGCGATGCCCCAAGGGGGGCATTGGCCGCGCTCGAACTGAAGGTTCACGTTGCAGGGCGCGACGATCTGGTAGGTCTTCTCGACGCCGAGACCGCCACGCCGGCGGCCGGCGCCGCCGCTGTCGGGACGCAGTGCCTTGGAGACCAGTAGGAAGGGATAGAGCGCTTCCTGCATCTCGGCTGGGATGTCGGGCACGTCGCCATGGGCGTTCGAGCGCAGTGGGAAGGCGCCGTCCTCGTCGGCGGTGGCGCCCCAGCCGCCCGTCGCCGTATCGAGATTGGCGAAGAGCTCGCCAGTGCGCGGCAGACGCCCGAAGAAGGAATGCACTCCATAGGTGCCGTGATGGGCAGCGGCGACATCGTTGGGGAGGGCCGCGCCGAGCGCCTTCAGGATGGTGTCGACGACGGTGGGGATGGTGTTGCCGGAGCCACCGATGGGGGCGTCGGCGCTGGCGGTGAGGAAGGTGCCGTCGGGCGCTTCGACGGTGAGCAGATCGAAATCGCCCTGGTTCACCGGCTCCTGCGGGGTCAGCACATATTTGGCGGCGATGCGGGCCGATGCGATCGCGCCGCCGTTGCGGCCGGCATTGGAGGGACCGGCCATCTGCGGCCCGAGGCCGGAGAGATCGACGACCATACGCCCTCCCTCCGCCTTGACGGCGACGCGGATCGGGACGCGCACGCCCTTCTCACCGTCAAGGAAACTCTCGGCGACATGGACGCCGGGTCTCGCCTTGCCGATGATTTGGGCTGCGGCCGCCTTTGCCTGCGCGCGCATGGTGGCCAGCGTCGTTCGCACCAGCGGCGCGCCGCGGCGGCCGAGAATGTCGAGCATAAGGTCGCGGCCGAGCAGGCAGCCGGCGAGCTGCGCCTCCAGGTCACCAAGGAGGAGACGCGGGAAGCGGCTGTTGGCCGCACAGAGGCGGAACATGTCGTCGAGCCGCCGGCCACGGTCGAGGAGACGCATGCAGGGGAGTTGCAGCCCCTCCTGCCAGACATCCGTGGTCTCGGTGCCGGTGCACGAGCCGGGCGTGGAACCACCGACATCGATCCAGTGGACGAGGACGCAGAAGAAGCCGAGCAACGGTCCGTTGGTCTCGCCGCCCTCGCGGACGGGGGTGAGCAGCACGACATTGTTGAGGTGCTGGCCAAGCGTCGCCGCCGAGTTCGTCAGCACGGCATCGCCATGCAGGAGATTGTCGGCGCCGTGGATGGCGAGCGCCTCGCGCACGCCGGTGCCGAGCGCATTGGCGACGAAGATCGGCAGGCTCCCCCGTGACTGTGCGACCAGCGAGCCCTCGGCGTCGACCAGACCGACCGAATAGTCCTTGTATTCCTGGACGAGCGGACTGAAGGCACTGCGCTCGATGTTGCGCTCGATCTGGTTCGGGATCGACAGGATCTCGTGGCGCAGGATCTCGATCTCGATCGGGTCGGCGCTGGTGGCGGAATCGCTGATGAGGGCATCGCTCATGTTGGTTCCTCAGCCCTGTCCGATGGAGACGGTGATCTCGGCGAGGTTGCCGACGACGGCGATGTCGCCTGCGCCGATCAGCAGCGTCGAGGAGTACTCCTCGACGATCGCGGGACCGGTGATGGCAAAGCCCGCCGGAAGATCCTGGCGGCGGAAGACCGGCGCATCGACCCAGCCGAGCGAGCGCACATGGAGCCGCCGGATCTCGTGGCGCGGCGCCTGCGCTGTCGGACGCGGCAGCGTTGCCAACGCGGCGAGGCTCGGCCGTGGCGCATTGCCCTGCGCGATGACACGCAGACCTACGATCTCGGGGGAGAAGTCCTGGCCAAGGACGCGGCCGAAGCGCTTGGCATAGGTCGCCTCGAAGGCGGCCAGCAGCTTGTCTTCCGAGAGCTCACCATCGAACCCGACAGTGACGTTGTGGCGCTGGCCGCGGTAGCGCATGTCGGCGTGCCAAGCGAGCGTGGCCTCCTCGCTGCCGAACTCGCGCGCCGCAGCCTCCCTTGCTTCCTGCTCCAGCTCGGTGCGCGCGCCGCCAAGCGCCGCCATGCCTTCCGCCGACAGATCGGCGACCAGCGTGCGGGCGATGTCGATGCGCGCCTGGGCCAGCAGCATACCAACGGCCGAGAAGTTGCCGGGCTGGGGCGGGACGACGACCGTGCGGATGCCGAGCTGGCGGGCAAGCTCCGCGCCGAAGATAGGGCCGCCGCCGCCGAACACCAGCAGAGCGAAGTCGCGGACATCATGGCCCCGCGCCACGGTGATCTCCTTGATCGCGCCGGCCATGAGGGTGGTGGCAAGATCGAGGATGCCCTGGGCGACGCGCGTCGTGGCGCTCTCGTCGCTGCCATAGCCAAGTGGCTCGCCGACGCGTGTGCCGATGGCTCGGACAGACGCGTCGCCGTCGAGCGTGAGTTTGCCCCCGAGGAACGATCCATGGCCGATCCGCCCGAGCGCCAGATTGGCGTCGGTCACGGTCGGATCGAGCCCGCCGCGGCCGAAGCAGGCAGGCCCCGGTTCCGAGCCGGCGCTCTTCGGCCCAACGCGCAGGCGGCCCTGGGCGTCGACCCATGCGATCGATCCACCGCCAGCGCCCACCTCGACAATGTCGAGCACGGGACTGCGGATCGGGAAACCCTGCTCGTAGCCGCCGACCCAATAGGTCGGCTGCACCTCGAACTCGCCCTTCTCGACCAGTGCGCACTTGGCCGTCGTGCCGCCCATGTCGAAAGCGACGACGCGCTCGAGGCCGAGGCTGCGGGCATACTCGGCGGCAGCGATGACGCCGCCGATTGGCCCGGACTCGACCAGAGACACGGGACGCTCGACGGAGGCCGCGAACGGCATGACGCCGCCGTTCGACCCCATCATCGCGAAGGTTCCGGCAAAGCCTTCCTTGCCAAGCCGATCCGTGAAACCATCGACATAGCGGGCAATGGCCGGACCCACGAAAGCATTGGCCGCGGCGGTCGACGAGCGCTCGTATTCGAACCATTCGCGCGAGAGCGAGGTCGCCGCCGTGACATAGACGCCCGGCAGTTGCCCCCTGAGGATCTCCGCCGTCCGCTGCTCGTGCGCCGGATTGGCATAGGCGTTGAGGAAGGTGATCGCGACCGCTTCGGCACCGGCCGCCTTCAGCACCGGCACGAGCGCGGCGACTTCCTCCTCGGCAAGCGCCTCGATGATCGCGCCGTCGGAACCGATCCGCTCGGTCACCTCGAAGCGCAGCGCACGCGGCACCAGCGGCGGCTCGCGCCGGCGCTTCGTGTCGAAGGGGGCAGGGCGGTTGCCGCGCCCGATCTCCAGGACGTCGCGGAAGCCGCGCGTTGCAACGAGGGCAGCCCGCGCACCGCGGCGCTGCAGGAAGGCATTGATGACGTGGGTCGTGCCATGGCGCAGCCACGCCGCATCCCGCGCCGATCCGTCCGCCTCGGCGATACCCGCCACCACGCCATCGACCAGATGGCCGTAGGTCGTCAGCGTCTTGCCGAAGCGGATCGAACCAGCCTCGGCATCGTAAACGGTGACGTCCGTGAACGTCCCACCCGTATCGGCGGCTATGAATTGCACCTGGCGTCTCCCCGACCATTCTTATTTTGGTCAGGGTGCCTACGGACGATGCGGGCGAATAGCGCTGATGACGGACACATGTCAGTGCAGAATCTGCACGAATGATGGTGTCTCAAGGGGTGAGGCGGCGGTGGAGCAGCAGCAGTTCCTGAGCGATATGGTCGGCCAGGAGCCGCGTGCGCAACGGCACCGCACGATGGGCCAGGAGAACCCACATCGCCGGCGGATCGCCGTCGGGATAAACGCACTTAAGGTGGGGCAGCAGTTCGATCAATTCACCGGCCGCGATCGCATCATGGACGAGTTCATCGGCGAGACGAGCGATGCCAAGTCCGTCCTTTGCGAGTGCCACGAGCAGCGTCCAGCTATCGCAGGAGATATGTGAGTTGATCCGCTCCGAGTGAAGGCCGCGGTCGGCCGCTTCGAACGCCCATTCAGACGGCTCGCTGACCGTTTGCGTCAGGCACAGGTGTCGCGAAAGCTCAGCCGGCGTCTGCGGCGCGGGATGGTTGGCAAGATAGGAAGGAGAAGCGACAAGCCGCCGCTGGTAGCCGAATATGCGCCGGCCGACGAGATTGGCGTCCGGCCGCCTGCCAGCATGCATCGCGAGGTCGCAGGCACCGTCCAGCAAGCGAGCGGGCTCCTGCGCGATGGAGATCGCGACACGCACGTCCGGCTGTCGCTTGGCAAAGCTCGTCAGGATCGTCGGCAGATAGGCGGCCGCCGCGTAGTCGTTGGTTGCGAGGCGGACCAAGCCCGACGCTTGCCCCTGCATGGCGCCGATCTCGTCGCGCATCCTGCCCCAATCGAAAAGCGCGGACCGGGCCCAGCCAAGCAAGGCGATTCCTGCCTCGGTCGGAGCAAGCGAGCGCGTTGTTCGAAGGATCAGTTTCGCTCCGAAAGCCGCCTCCAATGAAGTCAAACGCCTGCTAGCTAGCGAGGGCGAGAGGCCAAACTCTCGCGCCGCGGCGGCGATGCTGCCGCGGTCAATCACCGTGCAGAAGAGGCGAAATGCATCGATGTCCATCTGCGGCTCTGCCTAGGCGTCACTGCCCAACCTAGCAGATGCCAACCGTTCGTATCGAGCCCAAGGTCGCATAGCCCGCAAGTCCATCTTGTCTTGGAAAAGACCTTCCGCTCCGCGTCGCCATATGGAAGCCTGCGCAGCGGGGCTGCCCATGTTGGAATTGGTCAGGCGTGTCATGCGGAGAGGTCCCGGCTACGAGGGCCGTGCCGCCTCGCGTCAGGCGGGTGCGCCCGCACGCCGCGCACCAATCAACTCCGAATACGAACTTCCGAATTTGCGGCTCGCCTGCAATGGCGGGCCTCGGTGAGCGGCGCGAAAGCTGTCGGTGCGCGTCACAAAAGGTCCGCAGCCTTCTCCGCAACCATGATCGTCGGGGCATTGGTGTTGCCGTTGATCAATGTCGGCATCACGGAAGCATCTACCACCCGCAGGGCCGACACGCCGCGCACACGCAGCTTGTCGTCCACGACCGACCTGTCATCGGCGCCCATTCTGCATGTCCCGACCGGATGGTAGGTGCTGGTCGCCTTCTGACGTATTTCGGCAATCAAACCCTCACGACTGACCACCTCGGGGCCCGGTTCGGCCTGGCGCCCGTGATACCGCTTCAGCGCGGGCTGCCGCAGGATGTCCGCCGTCGCCTCGATGCCTCGCAGCAGGACGTCCATGTCCTCCGGCTCCGAGAAATAGCGCGGATCGATCAGCGGGAGCGCGGCGGGGTCGTTGCTCCGCAGCCTGATCTGTCCGCGGCTCATCGGGCGGCCCTGGTTCACGTAGACCGTGAAGCCGTGCCGGTCGGGAAAGCGTCGGCCGGAAGAGGGGGCCGGCACCATCGCCACCGAGACCTGAATCTGGATATCGGGCAGTTCGAGATCCGGCGATGTCTTGAAGAAGCCGCCCGTGGGCAGCGCCGTGCGTCCCAGCACGCCAGAGCCATTGACCAGATAGGTCAGGCCCGCAACGCCCGCATGGAACGGACTGAGGTATTTGTAGGCGGTGACCGGCTCGGGGCATTCAATCTGGTATTTGTAGGCGATGTGATCCTGAAGATTTCCGCCCACATCAGGTGCGTCGCAAACGACGTCGATTCCGACGGAGCGAAGATGGTCCGCCGGGCCGATTCCCGACAGCATGAGGAGTTGCGGCGAGTTGATGGCGCCGCCGCAGAGAATGACCTCGCGGTCGGCATAAATGGTCCGCGCTTCGCCATCGACGCTGAAGGCGACACCCTTTGCAACGCCGTTCTCGACGATAACGCGCTGCGCGGTCGCCCGGGTGATGACCGTGAGGTTGCCGCGCTTTAGTGCCGGCCGGAGATAGGCCGTCGCCGTGCTGAAGCGCCGACCCTTATGGATGGTGCAGTCGAAGTGCCCGAAGCCTTCCTGATCGGCGCCATTGAAGTCGTCGCTGATCGGGTAGCCTGCCTGTCCAGCAGCATCGACGAAGGCGGAGCAGACCGGATTGCCCGGTTCGCCGCGCATGACTTTCAGCGGGCCGCCGCCGCCATGAAACTCGGTTTCGCCGCGCGCCGATGTTTCGGCCTTGCGAAAGTAGGGCAGCACCTCGTCATAGCCCCAGCCGGTGCACCCCATCTGCCGCCAGATGTCGTAGTCGCGCGCATGGCCGCGGATATAGATCATGCCGTTGATCGAACTCGATCCGCCGACAAGCTTGCCGCGCGGCCAGACAAGCTGGCGGTTGTCGAGGTGGGCTTGCGGCTCGGTCTTGTAGCCCCAGTTGAACTTGGGGTTTGCGACATTGCGGACGATTGCGCCGGGAATGTGCAGCGTTGGATCCCGATCCCACCCGCCAGCTTCCGCCAGAAGCACACGGACATTGGGCTTCTCGCTGAGGCGGCTGGCCAGCACGGCGCCGGCGGAGCCTGCGCCGACGATGATGTAGTCGTAGCTGGAGGAGTGCGACGTCATGCCGGTCCACCCGTCGAAAGCGTCACCACCGCGTCGACTGCCACCACGCCTTCGCCTTCCTGGCGAATGATCAGCGGGTTGATCTCGGCTTCCGCGACGTCGGCCTGCTCGGCGAGTTGCGACAGCCGCACAACGGCCTCGGCGAGAGCCTCGAGATCGCCCTTCGCCTTGCCGCGATAGCCGTCAAGAGCTCGGAATGCTTTGACTTCGCGAACCATTTCCCGTGCCGTGTCTAGGTCGACGGGCGCCAGGCGAAGGCTTCGGTCGGCATAAATCTCGGTGAGGAGACCGCCGGCGGCGACGAGCACAATGGGGCCGACATCGGGATCGACACGATAGCCGACCAGGGCCTCGCCGAGGCCCCGCTGCATAGGCTGGGCAAGCAACCTGTCGACTGGACGGCCGTCATCGAGACGGATGCTCGCGAACATGGCCTCCGCCGCGCGCCGAAGGGCGGCCGCATCAGGAATGCCTAGGACCACGCCGCCGATGTCACTCTTGTGCGCGACCGCGTCCGACAGGATCTTCAGCGCGACGGGAAAGTCATCGGTCGGCAGGTCCGGGATCGGCTTGCCGCGCTCGACGATGCAACGCGGCGCGCAGGGCAGACCGACAGTCTCCAGGCGCGCGTAGGAGGCTGCCTCGTCCAGCAGGCGAGGGGGCCCGAAATCGCCGGCCCGGGACACAATGGGCTTTGGCATGCGCCGGCCGAAGGCGGCCGCAACCACATCGGCGCAGGCTTCAGGCGTGCGGAACGCCGGGATGCCCGTTGCCCGCAAATGCTGGAGCGCTTCTCCGGCTTCCGGCACGAGGAAAGCAGCGAGCGGCTTGGCCGCACCCGCACTGTCGATCACCGGGCGCACGGCCAACTGCGGCTGAAAGCGGGCCGACGACCCGACGACGGCGATGACCATGTCGTATTCCGGCGCGGTCAGCATCACGTCGAGCGCTGCCTTCATCACGTCGTAGCGCGTGCCCGTCAGCGTCAGATCCACGATGCGTGCGCCGTCGACGGAAATCCCCGCCGCCGCAAAGCGGCCTAGGGTCTCGTCTGAGGGCGCCACCGTCGTGACGCCGCGCACGGCGAGTTGATCCACCACCATCGCGGCGCCTCCGCCGGTCGTCGTGACGACGCCGACGGTGGGCTTCCGTCCCCGAACTGCGCCGAGTGGAATGCGCTTCAGCAGCGGAAGGCCCTCCAGAAGGCCTTCCAGCGTCTCTACGCGTCCGATGCCGCAATCGGCGAAGAAGGCTTGAGCGATATCGTCCTCGCCGGCCAGCGCGCCAGTATGCGATTGCGCGAGTTCGCGCGCTTCCGAGGAGCGTCCAAGCTTGTAGGCCAGCACGGGCTTGCCGCGCTTCGCCGCCTCGCTGGCGAAGGCGCGCAGTCGGTCGGCGTGGCGCAGCGTTTCGAGAAACAGCAGAAAGCCGTCGACGTCCGGGTCGTCGAGAACCGCTTCGCAGATTTCGCCGACGCAGAGGTCCGCTTCGTTGCCTACCGAGACGAGGCTTGCGAAGCCCGTTCCGAGCGCCTTTCCGCGCGACACCAGCGCGCCGATCATGCTGCCGCTCTGGGACGCGACGAAGATTTGCCCCTTGGGCAGGCCGGGCTCCGCGAAGGCGGCATTGGCCGTGATCATCACGCCTTCGCGGAGGTTTACGACACCGAGGCTGGATGGACCGACCAGCCGAACTCCCCATCGCCGCGCTGTCGCCACAAGCTCGCGCTCGCGTTCGACACCTTCGGCTCCGCTTTCGGAGAAGCCGTTGCCGAGAATAGTCGCTGCTGGAATGCCCGCCCGCCCGCACTCCTCGACGGCGGCAAGGATGCCGCTTGTCGGGGTCACGATATAGGCGTGATCCGGCTTTTCCGGCAGCGCTGCGATGCTGGGCCAGCAGGGGCTGTCGAGAACGGTCTCGCGCCGCGGATTGACCGGATAGATGCGGCCGCCATAGCCCGCCAGCCGCAGGTATTGCAGAGGACGTGCGGCGGTCTTCGACAGGTCGTCGGACGCGCCGACGATGGCGATGGATTGCGGGGAGAAGAGGACCCGGCCGAGCTCGCGGCCGGTGACCCCCTTATTCTGCGGCTTGTGCATGAGGCTTCCGCTGGTCGAAGCGACGGTCGAAGAGGTGCTCCGCCATGCGGTTCTTCATGAGCTCGATGGAGCCGCCAGCGATCATCCAGCCGCGGGTCCGCCGCATGCAGTATTCGACCAGTGCCTCCTGGCTGTAGCCAAGGCCGCCCATGATCTGGACCGCTTCGTTGGAGACGTCGAAACCAGCCTGGTTGCAGGCGATCTTGGCGATGACCGTCTCATAGACGTCGGGTAGGCCCCGCTCGTCGACGTTCGAGGCTGCCCGGTAGAGCAGAAGCTGGGCGCTTTCGAGCTTCAGCGCCATATCGGCGAATTTCCACTGGATACCCTGAAACTCGCACAGTTCGCGGCCGAACTGCCGCCGCACGCCGGCGTGGTCGCGCGCCTGGTTGAAAGCATAGCGCCCGAGCGCCAGCGCGCGCGACGAGTTGCCGATGCGCTCGACGTTGAAGCCCGACATCTGCTTCTTGAAGCCGCCCGGGCCGAGCAAAACGTTCTCGGCAGGAATGCGGCAGCCCTCGAAATAGAGCTGGCTCCACTGCTCGCCACTCATGAAGGAGGACGGCGTGCCGACCGTGAAGCCGGGCGTGCCGCGCTCGACAAGAACCGACCCGATATCGCCCGTGGAACGCCCGAACTGGACATAGACGAGGAACAGCGAGGCATCGGGGCTGTGAGTCGAGAAGACCTTCGTGCCGTTCAGCACATAGCTGTCGCCGTCCCGGCGCGCGGTGGTCCTCAGTTCCGTAGCTGCCGATCCGGCTTCCGGCTCGCTCATGCCGAGACTGATCACCGACCGGCCGGCGAGGAGGCCGGGCAGGAAGCGCTGCTTCTGCTCTTTCGTGGCGAACTGGGCGAAGGTGCGGATCGGGCCAAAATTGCCCGCCTGGATGGCATCCGCGCTGCGCGGACACACCAGGGCGACCTGTTCGATGGCGATCACCGCGTCCATGAGCGATCCGCCCTGGCCGCCATCCGCCTCGGGCATGGTGATGCCCAGCAACCCCTGACTGCTCAATTCCTGGGCGATGTCGAATGGAAAACGCGGATCATGGGCCCGCTTCAGGGCGCCGTCCTGCAGCCGGTCGCGCGCGAAACGGCCGACCGATTCCGCGAAGAGCTGCTGCTCGGGTGACAATTTGAAATCCATGCGCTCCTCGACGGTGGACCAGCCTTCGCGCGGGTTCGACGGATCAGCTCCGGGCCGACAATGCGGACCGCGCGACATCAGGCAGGAGGTCTGGTCTCGTTGTTCCAAATGGCCGGTAGCGGGACAACTTCACACAACACAGGACTGGCTGAGTTTTAGTCATGGGTTTTTGCGATGGCTGCCGAGAGGGCGGCTATCTCAATCATGAGCACAGGTCAGCATCTCATGTCGTCCGCGAATTTGCCCTCTGCGGGGCGCAGCCGCACAATCGCGTCGCAATAGCGGACCGCGCGGCGGAGCCGCTAAGGATGCAGAAGGTTGGCGCAGGCATGAGTTCACCGCTCTTTACCGAGGTCGCGCTGGGCGAGATGGTGCTTGCGAACCGGATCGCCGTGTCGCCGATGGCGCAGTATTCCGGCGTCACCGGCAGCCCACAGCCTTGGCACGTACAGCACCTCGGAAGCATGGCGGCGTCCGGACCCGGTCTGGTGGTCATCGAATCGACCTCGGTCGAGGCGACCGGCTACGGTTCGACGGGGTGTCTCGCGCTGCATAATGACGAGCAGGAAGCGGCATTCCGCACCCTTGCTGCATCTATCCGCGCAGTCAGCGCGGCCAAGCTCGGCGTGCAGTTCGGTCATTCCGGCCGCAAGGCATCGCTCGCGCTGCCACAGGACGGCGGTGCTCCGATGACGCCGGACAATGGTGGTTGGTCAATGGCCGCACCCTCCGCAATTGCCTTCGCGCCGGGCTGGCCGGTGCCTGAGGCACTGGACGAGGCGGGGCTAACGCGTGTGCGCGGGGCGTATCGCCAGGCCGCAGCCCGCGCCGCACGGCTCGATCTGGACCTGATCGAGGTACATGCGGCTCACGGTTATCTGCTTCACAGCTTCCTCTCGCCCATCTCGAACCGGCGGGAGGATGCTTATGGCGGCACGCCCGAGAACCGCTTGCGGTTCGTGCGGGAGGTGATGGCTGACATTCGCGCCGCGTTTCCACGCCCGCGCGCGCTGGGCATTCGCCTGAACTGCCACGACTGGCTGGAGGGCGGGCTGACGATCGAGGACACCGTGACCATCGCCGCGGCCCTGCGGGAGGTCGGTTGCGACTATGTGGACGTCTCGGCAGGTGCGATCAGCGGCGAGGCGCGCATTCCCGCGAAGCCCGGCTATCTCGCGCCTTTCTCCGAGCGCATCCGGCGCGAGGCGGGGATAGCGACCATGGTGACGGGCATGATCTTCGATCCGGCGCTCGCGAACGACATCATCGCGGGCGGCCAGGCCGATGCGGTGGCCATCGGCAGGGCCTTCCTCGACGATCCCCGGTGGGTGTGGCGCGCGGCGGAGCAACTCGGCGTCGGTTTCGACTATCCGATGCAGTACGAGCGCTCCGCGCCTAGCCGCTGGAGTGGTGCGAAGAGCCTCCGGCCTTCGCCGCTGCGGGCCGCGTGACGGCGACCGCCATGACCTCCGCAACCCCTTCGTCCATCGTCCCGCCGAAAGGCCCGATCCTGATCTGGGGAGCCGGCGCGATCGGTGGCACGATCGGCGCCTACTGGGTGCGCGCCGGGCATGAGGTCGTCTTCGTCGATCTGGTGCAGGAGCATGTCGACAGGATTCGCGCCGGCGCGCTCGATATCCATGGGCCGGTCGACCGCTTTACCGTCGGCGCGCCAGCCTTCCATCTCGACAAGCTCGAAGGCCGCTTCCCGCTGGTCATGCTGGCGGTCAAGGCACAGCATACGCAGGACGCGGTCGCACGGATCGCGCACCACCTCACCGATGACGGCGCGATTGTTTCCGCCCAGAACGGCATCAACGAGCCGGTTATCGCGGGAATGGTCGGCGCGGAGCGCACTATCGGCGCCTTCGTCAATTTTGGCGCCGACTGGCTGGAGCCAGGAGTCATCAATTACGGGGGCCGCGGCGCGGTCGTCGTTGGAGAGATCGACGGAGTGCTGTCCGATCGCATCCGGCGCATCCATCGGCTGTTTCTCGACTTCGACGACCGGGCGGTCCTCAGCGACAACATCTTCGGCTACCTCTGGAGCAAGCTCGCCTATCTGGCGATCCTCTCCGCTGGAGCGCTCACGAACGAGACCACCACGGACTTCCTGTCGGACCCGCGGTTTCGCGGTCTCATCTCGACCCTCGCGGCGGAGGTCCTCTCGGTTGCCAAGGCGGAGCGCGTGTTGCCGATGCCCTTCCAGGGCTTCGACCCGCTGCCCTTTGCCGCCGAGGATGCCGCCGGCATCGACCGTACGATTGTTGATATCCTCAACCGACGCCGGGGGACGACCAAGCACCACAGCGGCATGTGGCGCGACCTGGCCGTCCGCAAGCGCCCGACTGAGGTTCCGTGGCAGTACGCGCCAGTGAAGGCGGCGGCAGCGCGGCATGGTATCGCGACGCCGATGCTCGATGGTCTGATAGGGTCGATCGCCGATATCGAGGCGGGCCGCAGAGAGAATTCCGTCGAACTGGCGCTCGAGCTTGCCGAGGGACGCGCCACTCCCGCACGGGCCTTCCCGGCCTGACGCGGCTCAGCCGTTATGTGCCTCTTCCTCAAGCCAGGCGAGGAAGCGCCGCGCTTTCTGGGGCAGGGCGCGCGCCTTCGGCCAGACCACGTAATAACCGAACGACCGCTCGATGGGGTCGAACAACGTGATCAATCGGCGCGTGTGCATCTCGCGCTTCAGAAGGTTGATCTGACCCATGGCGATGCCAATGCCCTCCTGCGCTGCCTGATAGGCCAGCAGCGAGCTGGAGAACTCCATGCCCTCGCTCCAGAGGTCGGAGCGGTCGAGGCTGGCGAGCCACTCGACCCAGTCGCTGCGCCGGTATCGTGCGTGCAGGAGGCGGTGGCGGAGCAGATCGTCGAGGCCCGCGGGCATGTCGCGTAGCGTCGGGCTGCAGACCGGCTGGATGACGTCCGTCATGAGCAGCCGCTGTTCCTGGCCTGCCCAATTGCCCGCGCCGAACTGGATCGCGATGTCGACATCGTCCTGGTTGAAATCGACAGGTGCGACCGTCGTGTTCATGCGGACGAGAATTTCCGGGTACCGCTCCTGGAAGGTCGGCAGTCGCGGGATGAGCCATTGCGATGCGAACGTGTTGTAGACCCGAACCCGCAGCGGCTCGAGCTTCTTCTCCTGAAGCACATTCGCCGTTGCTGACCCGATGATGTTGAACGCCCGGCCGATCTCGTCGCGATAGGCTTCCCCGGCGGCGGTGAGCGCGATGCCCTTCTTCTGGCGATGGAACAACTGCGTTCCGAGGAAGCCTTCGAGGGTGGCGATCTGACGGCTGACGGCCGATTGCGTGACATTGAGCTCCTCGGCCGCCGACGTGAAGTTGCAGAGGCGGCTCGCGACCTCGAACACGTGGAGCGGATTGAGAGGAGGGATTTTCCTGGCCATGCCACAGATGCCTATTGGACTGCCACGGCGGGATACCGGATCGGAGTTGCCGCGCATACTAGCCCAACAGTCCATCCGCAGAGCACGGATGCGCTGCTGATGCGCAGCAAGGTCAGAGCTGCTGCTCCGGGAAGACGACTCTCAGGCTGTCGAGATCGGGGCGGGCCTGGATCTGGCAACTGAGGCGGCTGTTGTCGCGGCGCTCGCAGGCCGTCGCCTCCAGCATTTCGTTCTCGATGCTGGTCGCCGGTGGCAGCTTGTCCAGATCGGGCGGATCCACGTAGACATGGCATGTGGCGCACATCGCGGCCCCGCCGCACTCGGCGACGATGCCGGAGAGACCCGCCGAAACTGCGACCTGCATGAGCGATGTTCCCGCGGTAACGTCGAGGACGTGCTCGCTGCCGTCGGGCTCGACGAACGTCACGCGCGTCATGCCGCCGATCCCGGCTCGCGGCGACGGATGCGGACAGGCAGGCTTTCAAGCCCGCGCGCACCGAAGCTGCGATAGACGGGGGTGCCTGCCGGCGAGATCTCGTCGACCGTCCGCACCAGCGCGCCGAGCAAGGCGGTCGCTTCCATGCGCGCGATCATCTGGCCGACGCAGCCATGGATACCAGTGCCGAGAGCGACGTGTCCGGCGGTGTTGCGGAGAACGTCGTAGGCGTTCGGGTTTGACCAGCGGGACGGGTCGCGATTGGCCGAGCCGATGAAGGCGATAACCTTGTCGAACGCGCCCAGCCTCACGCCCCCGAAATCCATCTCACCCATGGTGTTGCGCGCGATGATCTGCACGCCGGAATCGAACCGCAGCATCTCCTCGAATGCGGGCCTGACCTTGGTGGGATCGTCGCGCACGATCGCCCATTGGTCGGGATGCTGCATCAGCAGATTGATCGTATGCGAGATGCCGTTCATGGTGGTCTCGACACCTGCCGTTAGGAACGAGCGCACCAGCATTCCCGCTTCGTACTGCGATATCTCGCCAGCGTCGGCAGCTGCGTAGATCTGTGATCCGAAGCCGTCGGAGGTCAGCGATTCACGGCGGCAGCGCTCGGCGACCCAAGCCGTGATCTTTTCGCCTTCTTCGTAGTCCTGATCGGTCCAGACGGCGCGCCAATTGTGGGCGCGGCCCCTGCGGACGAAATTGCCATATGCGAGCAGCTTCTCCCGATCCTCCCTTGGCAGACCGACTGCGTCCGGGATGACTTTGAGCGGGAACGGCTTGGCGAGGTCGAGAACCGCATCGAACGTGTCCGTTCTCGTGACCTCTGCGACGAGTTGCTTTGCTTCCGCCTCCAGGCCGTCCTTGAGCTTGGCGAGTGCGCCCGGCGACAGGATACGGGTCAGAACGGTTCGTGTGCGCGTGTGGTCCGGAGGGTCCACCTCGAAAACGACGCTGGGCTCGCGCCACGGCTTGTCGCGATAGTAGTTCGAGATGCCGCCGCCGCCCTTGCTGCCGAAATTCTGCCAGTCGGTGATGACCTTCCGCACTTCGGCGTCGCGGAACACGCCCCAGGCATCGAGCGAGCCCATCCAGACGACGGGACCGAGCGTGCGCAACTCCTCGTAGAGCGGGTAGGGGTTGTAGAAGGCTTCTCCGGCAAGCGGGTTGAGAGCACTCTCTATGCGGGCGTCCATCCTCTGGGCGACAGGCATTTCGGACTTCTCCAGATGCAATTCCGGGGCTTTGGCAAAGGCGCTACGCCGGCGGCGTGACGCTGGCTGCGAGCAGATTGCCGGCAATTATGATCGGACGGTCGGCTCTGGACCGCCGCAATGCAAATTCGATGACGGCATGGATCTGTGCTCTTTTCTCATCCCCGCTTGCCTCGGAAGGTCAGCGGGCGGAAACAGCCTCGGCGAGCCGGAGAGGTGCTGCCGGAGTGGCGTCACGGGCCAGGGTTTCCGCGAGCGCACGGCGTGCCTGCATATAGTCCGCGGGCCTGTTGACGCTTTCCACTCCGATGAGTGCGCCGTCGCGATAGTGCGACACCGAGAACTGCTCGGACTCGAACGAGCCTTTCACGGCGAAGTCGTCCGAGCCTGTCGTCAGACCCGCCATCTGGAGCTTCAGGTCGCCCTGGTCGGACCAGAACCAGGGAACCGCCCGGTGGGGCTCCGGCTGGCCGAGAAGGGTTGCTGCCGCGACCTTCGCCTGATCGACCGCATTCTGAACGGATTCGAGCCTGACGAGGGTGCCATTATCCATCGGGTGTGGCTGAACGGTGCAGTCGCCGGCCGCGACGATGCGAGGGTCGCTGGTCGCGGCAAGCCGGTCGACAAGAATCGCCTGTCCGTGAAGCGCCAGGCCGGCGCTGGCGGCAAGGCCAGTGCGCGGGACCGCGCCGATGCCGATGACGACGATCTCGGCCGGCAGGCTCGTTCCGTCCGCGAGGTGAACGCGGCGGGCCCTGCCGCAGGCAGTCTCGATATGCGTGACCGCAGCCTCGAAGCGGAAGGAAACGCCACGCCGGCGATGGGCGTCGAGGAAGAAACCGGACATCGTTGCCCCGACCGCGCGGCTCATGAGCTTGCCGGTCGCCTCGATCAGGGTGACTTTCTTTCCGGCCTTGGCGGCAAGGGCGGCGGCTTCGAGGCCGATGAAGCCGCCGCCCACGACGACGACGTTCGTGGTCCTCGGGAGAAGCTCCCGCATGGCGAGCGCATCCCAGATATCGCGAAGGTAGAGCACGCCCTCGGCGTCGTCTCCGGGGACTACTAACCGGCGCGGTTCCGCGCCAACGGTCAGTGCAAGCCCTTCGAAGCCGATGCGGCGCCCGGCAGACGTTCGGATCGAGCGCGCATCGCGATCGATGCCGATGACCTCCTCGCCCGTGATCAGTTCGATGCCGTTCTCGTGGTAGAAGTTGGGAAGCCGCAGCGCTAGCGTCTCGGGTGCGGCGGTTCCGGTCGCAAACGTTTTCGACAGGGGCGGCCGCTGATAGGGGGCATGCTGCTCCGCGCCGATAAGCGTCACGGGTCGGTCATGCCCGCGCTGGCGCAGCGTGACGGCCACCTGCAGGCCGGCCTGCGAGGCTCCGACGATGACGATGCCCCTGTCCATGGCTTCCTCCGAATGTTTTTTGCTTGGAGGCGGTGTCAGCCGACGGAGACGGGCGCCACGTGGCGCACGATCCACGATGCGATGGCGCCTACCCGCGCATCGTCGTGCGGCTGCCCGACGACCTGCATGCCGAGCGGCAGGCCCTTCACGCCGAGGACGGGGATGGTTACGGCCGGCGCACCGAGCAGCGAGGTCGCGGCATTGCACGCGTAGTCGCCGGTCGGCGATTTCGCGAGCGGCTCGCCCGGGCGATCTCCCTTCCAGACCGGCGCAGGCCCTGTTGCGGAAGGCCCGATGAAGGCATCGGCGAGATGGGCGAGGGCCGCGAGCTTCTGACGGCCGACTTCGCGCTGGCTGAGGAGATGGCGGTAGGTGTCGAGGCTCGTCGTCTGTCCCGCGCGCATGCGCCCGAGAATGCGGTCGCTCAGCTTGTCGGGATATTGCTCGAACAGGTTGAGCGTGTTCCAGCGCATCTCGAACGAGTTGATATCGTTGGTGATGGCCTTTGCCGTCGCGATCGTCCTCTCGAAATCCTCGATCAGCGGATGGTCGCCGCGGCGCAGGATCGTGACGCCGGCCTTGGACAGGTTCGAGAGGAAGCGTTCGACGGCGTCGAGCGACGAAGCGTCAAGCAGGGCCCAGCCCTCGGTCTCCAGCACGATCAGGGTGTCGGGCTTGCGCAGGACAGGCGGCGTCGCGGGACCATAGAGGCCGGGCTGGCCGACATCGCCCCCGGCACGCTTCACCATTTCGATCGCGACCTGCCACATGTCCTCGATGGAGCCGGCATGAACGCCCATCGTCGCCTGGCTCAGGCCCACGCGTTCGCCGCGATTGATCGCGCCAAGGGTCGGTTTCAGGCCGAAATTGGCGCAGTAGCTTGCCGGGCGGATCAGCGAACCGCCGACTTGGCTGCCGATTGCGGCTGGAACCATCTGAGCGCCGATCACGGCGCCCGAGCCGGAGGAGGAGCCGCCGGGCGTGCGATCCGGATCGAACGGGTTGGTCGTCGGGCCGGGATGCGCCATCCCGAGCTCGGTGGTCGTGGTTTTGCCGAGAAGCACCGCACCGGCCTCGCGGAGCGCGCGGATCGAGGGGCTGTCGCGCTTCGGAAAATTACCGACAAACGCTTCGCTGCCCATCTGGGTCGGCATGTCCCTGGTCTCGAACAAATCCTTGATGCCGATGGGCATGCCGTCGATCGGGGAGAGAGGACGGCCGGCGCGATAGCGGGCGGTGGCTTCATCCGCGCTGGCGCGCGCGAGATCAGGCGCGAGATGCGCCCATGCGCGCACAACGGGTTCGCGTGCCTCAATCGTCTCGAGGCAGCGCTCGAGATAGGCGCGCGGCGTATCCGTGCCGTCGAGAAAGCGTGGCACGGCATCGTGGAACGTCAGGTGCCGGAACTCCTGCGGGGCGTAGGACGGGGTCTGGGCATTGCTCATCGCGGCATCCAGCGGTAGCGGGACTTGAAGGGGCATGCCCGGCGTGTCTGGCGCGCCGGACAGGTCAGGCGGCGCGCGACAGGCGCGTGGTCGCAGACGCGGCAACATCCGCGCAGGTGCGGAAAGTCACGGGCCCGTTCGCGCGGACGAAGCGCAGGAATTCGCCGAGCATGACCATGCGGCTTGCGCGGCCGACGCCGTAGTCGGGCCGCGGATGCAGGGTCATGTTGGCGTAGCAGCCCTCGCGGCGCAGGCCGATGAACTCCTCGGTCCAGTTCTTCATGACGCGGTCATGGGTCTGGCGGATCGCGAACAGCGTCTGGTCCAGCAGGATCTCGTTCTGAGGAACCTCCACCATCGACGCGCCGCCGTCCGCGCTAAGGGAATAGGGATGATCGTCGTCCTGAAAACTGCTGTCGTAGCGATAGCCGAGGGCCGAGAGGTGGCGGATCGTCTGGTAGGACATCAGGCCGTCTGGCGCGCGCCAGCCGAGAGGCGCCGAGCCGAGCGCGTCCGAGAGGACGCCATGCGCCTTCTTCAGCGTCTCCGCCTCGGCGTCTCCGAGCGTCGAGTGATCCTCCAGCGCATAGCCGTTGGCAGCGACCTCATGGCCGGCGGCAACGATTTCGCCGATGAGGCCGGGGTTTATCTCCGCCTCGATGGCCGGGACGAAGAACGTCGCCGGGACCTTCATGTCGTCGAACAAAGTCAGCATGCGTTCGACGCCAAGGGCGGCATATTTGCCATAGGCGTAGCGGCCGACGAGCCGTTCCTTTGAAACCTGTCGCAGCTCGACGGAGGTGCCGTGAAGGTTGACAGTAACGCTGAAATCCATCGGAAGCAGGGGGGATGTGGTCGTCATTGTCCTTGGCTCCGATGTCAGCCGCGCCAGTAGGTGGGATGCGCCAGGCACCAGCGCGCGAGATCTTCCAGCGTCATGAACTTCACGCCGGGATAGCTCTTCATGAAGATGATGAGGTCCTCGACAATGCCCGCGCGGGTCGGCGAGCCCGAGCCGAAGCCGGTGCGCGGATGCACGATCAGGTCGTAAAAGCCCTTCTCCTGATAGGTCGCATGGAACTCCTGCTTCCAGTGTTCCAGCACCTCGGAGGGCGGCGTCAGGCTGATCTTGTAGAAGGGGAAGTCGTCGAGGCTGCTCGTATTGTCGGGCAGGTTGATGAAATTGCGCAGCGGCTTGCCATCCATTTCCGGGAAGAAGGGAAAATCGTCGTCCTTCTCGCTGGAATCGTAGATGTAGCCGAGCGAGGTAAGCGTGCGCAGCGTCAGGTCGGACTTGCCGCCTCCGGGATTGCGCCAGCCGACCGGGGGCTTGCCGATCAGGTCGGTGAGAATGCCGTGGGACTTGCGCAACAGCTCCGGCTCACGCTCGCCGACATCGAAGGATTCATGAATGTAGCCGTGGGCTGCGATCTCGTGACCGGCCGTCGCGATGGACTTCACCGAGTCCGGATAGAGCTCGGCGTCGTAGCCGGGTACGAAAAACGTCGCCGGAATCTGCTGGCGCTCCAGCATGTCCAGATAGCGGGGCACGCCGCATTTGTGAGAATAGCGCCCGTGGGAATATTTCCCGAACGGGATGAAATTTTTGGCGAGATCGTTTGACGGGCCGTCATAGTCGATCGTGATCGTGACCACGCACTGGGCATCGTCCGGCCAGGTGTGGCTCATATCCGCGAGTTTCAGGGGTGCCTGCGTCATGGGTGTCAAGCCGCTGTTGGAATGGTGCCGCCCTGATGGGCCGCGGAGGTGAGGGCGATGGCTTGCGGCACGGTCTTGCCGTGCCAGAGGGCGTCGAGCAGTGTCGCCGCCTCCTTGTCGCCGGTGACCGGCGCCACGAGTTCGCGGAACTTCTCGCCGAGTTCCTCGTCGCTCAGCGGCGCGTCGGGGTCGCCCTTGCGGGTCGGCTGGTAGCGATGCAGCTTGCGACCGTCGTTCAGGGTGACGGTCACGTGCGCGCTGCGACGACCGGGGAAGGCGGCCTCGCATTCCGGATCGACGGAGACCGACACCTTGGCCATCTCATGCCGGATCGCTGCGTCGGCCAGACGCTCGGGCGCGAAGGCCGCAAGCCGGACGCCGCCATGCAGCAGAAGGTTTGCGAGCGTGTACTGGACCGAGAAGCGCGCTTCCTGCTCGGTCGCGATCACCGGGCGGTCGCAGACATCCTTTGTGGCACGATAACCGGCGACGTGGATCGCTTCGATGTCGGAGGGACCGAAGCCGTTCTCGGCGCGCAAGTCCCTCAGGGCGTCGAGACTGGCGAAGATGTGGCCGCAGCAGCCGTGGTTCTTGAAGGTCATCCGGGTGATCGCGAAAGAATGCCCGATATCCGCGAGCGCCTTGTCCCAGTTGCCCGTATTCTCGCTGGTGGCGGCGGCGAATCCCGCCGGGCCCTCCAGCACGTCCATCGCCCCGGTCACCCCGAATTCGGCGGCCATGGCCGCCAGCGCACCGGCATCGGCTGCGTGGCCGGGGTGCAGGGGCTTCGACATGCCATCCGACCGGAACGCCTGCTGCAGGCCGCCGGCCATGGTCGCGGCAGTGGCGATGGCGTGGCCCATCCGGCCAGCATCGAGGCCAAGCAGCGAGCCGACCGCAACCGCCGCGCCGAAGGTGCCGACCGTGCCCGTCGTATGCCAGAAGCGGTAGTGCGAGGGCTGCACGGCGACGCCGATACGGCACGAGACCTCGTAGCCGGCAATGATAGCCCGGAGCAGCCCTTCCATATCGGCGCCCTTGGTCTGCGCAGCGGCGAGTGCCGCGCCGATGGTCGGACATCCCGGGTGATAGGCGGCATCGCGATAGATGTCGTCGAACTCGACCGAATGGCTCGCGGTGGCATTGATCAGCGCGGCATGGCGCAAGGACGATTTCGAGCCATCGGTGTAGCAGATGGCGCTACCGTTTCCGCGCTCGGAGGCGAGAGCCCTCGTCAAGAGCGTCGCCGGCGCGATCAGCGATCCGGGGAGCAGCGACGCGAACCAATCGATCAGCGCGCGCCGTGCATGATGCTCGACCTCCGCAGCCAGCGGCCGCGAGGACCACGCGGATCCCTCCGCGGCCAGGACTCTCAAGGGGTTCGTCATCGACATTGCAACTCTCTCATCCCCCGCTTCGACCCGGCCTCAATGGAACGCCGATCCGCCATCGGCGGAAACGATCGAGCCGGTGGTGAACGACGACTCGGCCGAGGTGAGGAACAGTGCCGCTGCGGCGACCTCCTCGACCGTGCCGAAACGCTTCATCTGGTTCTTCTCGAGATATTGTTTGATCCGCGCTTCGCGATCCGGCGCGCGTTGCAATGTCCGCTCTACCATCGGCGTATGGATCACACCGGGGCAAACGGCATTGGCGCGGATATTGTGCTCGACGAGATCGATGGCGAGCGCCCGCGTTAGCGCGACAAGCGCGGCCTTGGAGGTGGCGTAGACGCCGAAGTCCCGGGCCGGCCGCAGAGCCGCGCCGGAAGCGATGTTGACGATCGTACCGCCGCCCGCTGCCTTCAGATGTGGCAGGGCGGCCTGAGAGATCAGGAAGGCCGCGTCGAGATTGACGGACATCACGCTTCGCCATTCCTCGTAAGAGCAATCGGCGAGGTTGCGCCACAGGCTGATGCCGGCAGAGTTGACGAGGCCGTCGATCCCGCCGAGCGCGGTCGAAAGAGCATCCATCGCACCGCGCGCGGCTGGGGGCTGCGTTACGTCGCACGGACGGACCGCAGCCTGCTCACCGATTGTCGCGGCTGTCTCGGCAAGTCCGGCCTCGTCGCGATCCATGAGGCCGACGCGTGCGCCGCTAGCGGCAAAGCATTCCGCGATGGCGCGGCCTATGCCGGAAGCCGCTCCGGTGACGACGATGCGCCGGCCGGCGAGGCGCTGGTCCACCAAGGCGCTCATTCGAGGAACCCGCCGTCGACGGGCAATCCGACGCCCGACATATAGCTCGCCTCTTCCGACGCTAGGAACGCAATTGCCGCGGCCACCTCCTCGGGTGTCGCGGGCCGTCCCGCGGGTGCCCGGCTGAGCAGCCGTTCGCGGGCTTCGGGCGTCAGCGCGTCATAGCGATCCTGCATGCGACGGCCGGTGATCGTCAGCCACGGCATGACGGCGTTCACGGTGATGCCGAACGGCCCGACATCCTTGGCCAATTGGGCCGTGAAGCCGAGAATGCCGGCCTTGGCCGCGGCGTAGGGAAGCCGGGCTCCTGCCGTTCCGACGGGGCCCATCTTGCCGCGCGCCAGCGTCGATGAGGTATTGACGATGCGGCCGTAGCCTTGCTCGCGCATGGCCGGGATCGCCGCGCGGCACCACAGGAACGTGCTGCGGAGATTGAGCGCGATGACATTGTCCCAATCATCGAGCCCGATCTCGTCGATCTGGTGGAGGTTCTTCGGTCCGGCGCCGCCGGCGATATTGGCAAGGATGTCGATGCGGCCGTAACGCGACATCGTCTCCCCGGTGATCCGTTCCGCATCCGAGGAGGAAGTGACATCCGCGACGTGGAAACCGGCCTCAGCGCCGGCCTCTTTCAGTTTGGCGGCGGCCTGGGAGATGGCGTCGGCTTGGAGGTCGACCAGCGCAAGGCGCACACCGTTGCGTGCAAGTCGTGCTGCGGTGGCCAGGCCGATCCCGCTGGCCGCTCCGGTCACGATCGCGACGCGCTGGATCGTGGTCATGCCGCGGCCGGTCGGTGAGCGAGGGGAGGCGCAAGCCTCATGAACGGCGTCATGGATCTCTCTCGTTCGGGCAGCCCTCGCGGGCACTTCCCCAACAGTGGTCACACTAAGCGACCATGTTCCGGGAGGCGGCAACTTCCGTTTTCTCAAACCCCCATTCCAAATCGGCCTCGGCCGTTCCGGTCATGCCGCGCCTAGACCTCGGCCATCATGACGACGTGTCCCGGTGAGACCTCGCGGTACTGGCGGGCGGGGGGCACGTAGTCGGGCGGGCGGACCGGGCTTCGGATCTCGTCGTTGGAGACGCCGCGCTTCTGCAGGCGGCGGGCGGGGTCCGGGATCGGCACCGCCGACATCAGCTTCTTCGTGTAGGAGTGCTGCGGGTTGCCGAAGACCTCGGCGCGCGGGCCGATCTCGACGATCTCGCCGAGATACATCACCGCGACGCGGTGGCACATGCGCTCGACCACGGCGATGTCGTGGGAGATGAACAGATAGGCGAGGCCCATGCTCGCCTGCAGATCGAGCATCAGATTGACCACCTGTGCCTTGACCGAGACGTCGAGGGCGGAGACCGCCTCGTCGGCGACGATCAGCTTCGGCTCGAGCGCCAGCGCGCGGGCGATGCAGATGCGCTGCCGCTGGCCGCCGGAGAACTCGTGCGGATAGCGCGAGGCCATGTCGGGCAACAGGCCGACGCGGGTCAGGAGATCGGCGACGCGCTCGCGCGCCTGCGCCCGCGTCACCAGCCCATGGGCATACAATGGCTCGGCGACGGCCGAGCCGATCGACAGGCGCGGATTGAGGCTGGCAAAGGGGTCCTGGAAGACGATCTGCATCTTCTTGCGCAGGTCGCGCAGCTTGCCGCCGTCCATGGACAGCACGTCCTCGCCTTCGAGCAGCACGGAGCCGGCATTCGGCTGGGTGAGCCGCAGGATCGAGCGGCCCGTGGTCGACTTGCCGCAGCCGGATTCGCCCACCAGCGCCAGCGTCTCGCCGGCATGCAGCGAGAACGACACGTTCTCCACCGCGTGGACGCGGCCGGAGACCTTGCCGAACAGGCCGGAATGGATATCGAAGCGCGTGGTGAGGTTGGCGACTTCCAGCACCGGGCGCTCGGCCGCCTTGACGGTCTCCGGCGTCTCCACCGGCACGTCGCTCTCGCCCGTCGTCTTGTCGACGATCGGGAAGCGCATCGGGCGCACGATGCCCTTCATCGAGCCGAGCTGCGGCACCGCCGACAGGAGCGCCTTGGTGTAGGGATGCGCCGGCGCGCGGAAGATCCGGTCGGTGTCGCCCGCCTCCACCGCCTTGCCCTGGTACATGACCACGGTGCGGTCGGCGATCTCGGCGACGACGCCCATGTCGTGGGTGATGAACAGGACGGACATGCCCTCTTCCTGCTGCAGCTCCTTGATCAGCTCCAGGATCTGCGCCTGGATCGTCACGTCGAGCGCCGTGGTCGGCTCGTCGGCGATCAAGAGCTTCGGCCGGCAGGCCAGCGCCATGGCGATCATGACGCGCTGGCGCATGCCGCCGGAGAAGCGGTGCGGATATTCGTGGAAGCGCGACATCGCGGCGGGAATGCGCACCTTCTCCAGGAGGCGAACCGTCTCGGCCTCGGCCGCCTGCCGCGACAGGCCGCGATGGGTGATCAGCGCCTCGGCGATCTGGAAGCCGATGGTCAGCACCGGGTTGAGCGAGGTCATCGGCTCCTGGAAGATCATCGCGACCTCGTCGCCGCGGATCGCATGCATCTCCTTCTCGGGCAGCCGCAAAAGGTCGCGCCCGCCGAGCCTGATCGAACCCTCGATCCGGCCGCTCTGCGGCGGGATGAGCCGCATGATCGACAGCGCCGTCACCGACTTGCCCGATCCGGATTCGCCGACGATCGCCACCGTCTCCTTCGGGCCGACCTCGAACGACACGCCCCGCACCACCGGCGTCCACTCGCCCTCGCGGATGAACGAGGTCACAAGGTTCGACACGGACAGAACCGGAGCGCCCTCGGCAGCAGGCGCCAGCGGATCGTCAGAAAGGCGGGAAAGAGCAGTCACGGCGGGTGCCATCTTTTCCTCCGATGAGCATGCCTCGTGGAGCGGCGTCAGTTGCAGCGTGCTGCATCTCCGCCGTCCAGCGCGCGGCCGTCCGCGTATGGGGATGGCCTAACACGGTCATTTCGACCCGCGCGCATGACCTTTGATCATAGGCGCATACGGACTCCGAAGTTGCCGCGACCCCGGCGCGAAACCACCATCGCCGAGCATCCGCAATTCCATCCGCCGCCCGGTATCGATACCGGCGCTGGACGGGGGGCGTGATCAAACCGCTTCGATGCAAACGTCATGCGCGCGGCACAAAGAGTGCCTTGCCAAAGAAGTCGATGCACCGGCAAGAGGAAGGGGAACTCATGAAACTTCGAAAGCTCTTGGGAGCAGTATCGCTGGCGGCAGGGTTCGCGCTGGCGGGAGCCGCGATGGGCCACGCGCAGGAGCGCGTGCTGCGCGCCGTTCTGGACGCAGAGCTGCAGGTGCTCGACCCGATCGCGTCGACCTCCTACATCACCCGCAGCTACGCCTACATGGTCTATGACACGCTCATCGCCGTGAACATGAAGGGCGAATACAAGCCGCAAATGCTCGAGTCCTGGGAGGTCAGCGCCGATGCGATGACCTACACATTCAAGCTGCGTGCTGGCCTAAAATTTCATGATGGCGCTGTCGTCACGGCCGAGGACTGCGTCGCGTCGATCAAGCGCTGGGGCGCGCGCGATGGGCTCGGGCGTCAGTTGATGGCGGCCACGAAGGAACTGACCGTCGTCGACGCCAATACGTTCAAGCTCGTGCTGTCGAGGCCGTTCGGCCTCGTCATCGAGGCGCTTGGCAAGCCGAGCAGCAACGTGCCTGTGATCATGCCGGCGCGCCTCGCCGCGACCGAACCCTCAAAGCCGATCACGGAAGCGATCGGGTCCGGGCCTTACACATTCGATCCGGCTGCCTGGCGACCCGGTGATCGCGCCATCTTCATGCGCAACACGAACTACGTGCCGCGCAGCGAACCGGCTGACGCCCTTTCCGGCGGCAAGGTCGCCCACTTCGACCGTGTCGAGTTTGTCAGCATGCCGGACGCCTCGACCCGCATCAACGCGCTGCTGACCGGCGAAATCCACTACATCCAGCGGACGTCGCCGGATTTCATTCCGCAGCTTCGCCGCAACCGGCAGATCAAGCTGACGACCGAGCCCGGGCTTGCCCAGCAGATGGGCGCGGTTCGTCTCAACCATTCCCAGCCGCCGTTCAACAATCCGCTGCTGCGCAAGGCATTCCAGCAGCTCATGGACCAGGAAGAGTTCATGGCCGGCACGGGTTTGCCGTCGGATCTCTACTCGACCAACTGCTTCTCGATGTACATGTGCAATTCGCCCTACGCATCGGACACCGGCGCCGAGGCCCTGCGCAATGTCAGCATCGAGCGCGCCAAGCAGCTGATGCGCGAGGGCGGATACAACAACGAGCCTGTCGTCGTCCTGCAGAGCACCGACGTTCCCGTCATCAACGCCATAGCCCTCGTGACCATCGACAGGCTGCGGCGCGCCGGCTTCAACGTCGTTCCCCGCGCCACCGACTGGAGCACCGTCGCCCAGCTCCGTTGGAGCAAGGAGCCTGCGGACAAGGGTGGCTGGAGCCTGCTGCCGCTGGTCTGGTTCGGCTATGACCTCGCCAGCCCGCTCACCCATTACGGGATCGGCTTCAACTGCACCGACGGCTATCCAGGCTGGTCCTGTGACGAGCAGTCCAAGACGCTGCTCCAGCAGTTCGTGACCGAGTCCGATCCGGAAAAGCGCCGCCAGATTGCGTTCCAGCTTCAGGCGCGGGCGCATGACATCGTCTCGGTGACGCTGGTCGGCCAGTACGCGAGCCCTGCGGCCATGCGCTCCGACCTGACCGGCTTCATCGACATGGGGATTCCCGTGTTCTGGAACGTCCGCCGTCAGTGACCGGACCGAAGGTGTTGCCGGCCGAAGGGCCGGCAACGCTCGCCGCCTGGAATCTATCGTCGCGGGCCGGCTGCGCCTCGTCAGGAACACGTCATGTTTCCCTATGTCCTCCGGCGTATCCTCGCCACCATTCCGGTCATGGCCGTCGTGGCCTTGTTCGTCTTCTCGCTGCTCTACATAGCCCCGGGCGATCCGGCGGCCGTCATTGCGGGTGATCAGGCGACGCCCGAAGACGTCGAGAAGATCAGGCAGAGCCTCGGACTGGACCGGGCCTTTCTTGTCCGGTTCGGCGAATGGGTATGGCAGATCGTGCGGCTGGATCTGGGCACCTCGATCTTCACGGGCCTGCCGGTGAGCCAGCTGATCGCGCAGCGCATCGAGCCGACATTGTCGCTGATGACGGTGACGCTGCTACTCGCCGTGTCGATTGCCGTACCCATGGGCGTTCTCGCCGCATGGAAGGCCGGGACCCTCATCGACCGGACGATCATGGCCTTCGCCGTCTTCGGCTTCTCGGTGCCGGTCTTCGTGGTCGGCTACATCCTCGCCTACATCTTCGCGCTCGAACTCGATTGGCTGCCGGTTCAGGGCTACGCGCCGATAACGGACGGCGTGCTGCCCTGGTTTCAGAGCCTCATCCTTCCCGCGATCGCGCTTGGCTGCGTCTATGTCGCGCTGATCGCGCGCATCACACGGGCGACCATGCTCGAAGTGCTCCAGCAGGACTATGTGCGGACGGCCAGGGCCAAGGGCGTCGACGACCGGCGGGTGCTTTTCGTCCACGCGCTGAAGAACGCGGCCGTTCCGATCGTGACAGTCATCGGTGTTGGCGTCGCACTCCTCATCGGCGGGGCCGTCGTGACCGAGAGCGTGTTCGCGATCCCTGGCGTCGGGCGCCTCACCGTCGATGCCATCCTGCGGCGTGACTACCCGGTGATTCAGGGTCTCGTGCTGCTGTTTTCCTTCGTCTATGTCGCCGTCAACCTCGCCGTTGACATCGTCTACACGCTGGTCGATCCGAGGATCCGCTATTGACCGTGCATTCTCCGAACATGATCGGTCCGGAAGCGATCAACGCCGATGCCGTCCCGCCTAAGGCCGGCAGGCGCGACCTGACGCTGGCGCGACGATATCCGACCATCGCCATCGGCGGGGCGTTGGTGGTCCTCATGGTTGTTGTCGCGATCTTCGCGCCTCTTCTGGGAACCGTCGACCCGACCTCGGTCTCGACGCGCCTGCGCACCCGCGAGCCATCCATGCAGTTCTGGTTCGGCACAGACATGCTTGGCCGGGACATCTATTCACGCGTTCTCTACGGCGCGCGCGTGTCCCTCACCGTCGGCTTTTCGGTGGCGATCCTCGCCTCGATCGGCGGCCTGATCATCGGGCTGATCTCCGGCTACATGAGACGGGTCGATGCTATCGTCATGCGGATCATGGACGGCATCATGTCGATCCCGTCCATTCTTCTGGCCATTGCCCTCATGGCGCTGACCCGTGGTTCGGTCGGCAATGTGATCCTTGCAATCACCATCGCCGAGATTCCGCGCGTGTCGCGTCTCGTGCGCGGTGTCGTGCTGTCCTTGCGCGAGCAGCCCTATGTCGATGCCGCCATCGCCTCGGGCACCTCGACGCCGGTGATCATTGCCAAACACATCCTGCCCAACACGCTCGCCCCGATCATCGTCCAGGCAACCTATATCTGCGCAGCGGCCATGATCACCGAAGCCATCCTGTCCTTCATCGGTGCCGGCACTCCGCCGACCATTCCCTCCTGGGGCAACATCATGGCCGAGGGGAGGGCGCTCTGGCAGGTGAAGTTCTACATCGTGCTGTTCCCAGCCCTGTTCCTCTCGGTCACCGTCCTTGCAGTCAACCTGCTCGGTGACGGCCTGCGCGACGCACTCGATCCAAGGCTCGCAAAGCGGGTCTGAAAGCTCTGCCCCTGCCGGCCATCTATGGTTCGAGGCTGGGGCCAGAAATTCTCCAAGCGGGAGGTGCAACGTTGCCGAGCTATGACTTCGACCAGCTGAGCGCGGCCACGCGCTACAAACTGCTCGTCAACCTGATCCTGCCGAGACCGATCGCCTTCGTGACGACGGTCGATGAAGCGGGTGTGCTGAACGCAGGAGCGTACAGCTTCTTCAATGTTTTCTCGGACGACCCGGCACTGGTCATCATCGGCGCTGGCGGCAGCCATCTGCGAACCGGCGACCACAAGGACACGGTGAAAAACATCCAGCAGGGCGGTGATTTCGTCGTCAACATGGTCGACGAGGCTCTGTTGCCCAAGATGAACATCGCGTCCGTCGAATATCCGCCAGAGGTCGACGAGTTCCAGGTCGCCGGACTGACCGCAATTCCGTCGATCAAGGTGCGCTCGCCCCGTGTCGGTGAAGCGCCGGTGCAGCTCGAATGCAGGCACTTCAAGAGCATCGATGTCGGATCAAGGGCTCGCACACTGATCCTGGGCGAGGTCGTGCACGTCCATGTCAGAGACGACTGCATCGACCCGGAGCGGCTCTACGTCGATATTGACAAACTCAACCTGGTGGGCCGTATCCACGGAGCCGGGTGGTACAGCCGCCTGGGAGACCGCATTCATGTTCCGCGGCATCGCGGTGGACCCGTAGAGCCCTGATAACGACTTACGGGCCATTCCCCGGACGTCGCGCCGCATTCTTTGATCCTTCAGGTGCGGCCGCGGCTTGTGAAGATGTGGTCGGCTTTCGAGCGAACGCACAGCCGCCTTCGCAGTGGTCAGCTTTGAACAATGCGCTTCTCGATGTCGCCGCTGCCAGAAGTCCGGCGGTCGCCGATCGGCGGATGGCAATGTCAGCGCTGAGCAATCGAGCGCATCCTTACCCCCGCGTGATCCCAAACGAAAAATGGCCCCGTTGCTGGGGCCATTTTCTCGTTCAGTATCAGGCGCTTAGATCAATTACTTGATCTTGGCTTCCTTGAACTCGACATGCTTGCGCACGACCGGGTCGTACTTCTTCATCGACAGCTTGTCGGTCATGGTCCGCGAGTTCTTCGTCGCGGTGTAGAAATAGCCCGTGTCGGCGGTCGAGACGAGCTTGATCTTGATGGTTGCGGCCTTGGCCATGGCACGTCCTCGCGGAAAGTCTGATTTCGGCGCCGGCCTCGGAAATAGCAGGCAGATGCCCACCGCGTCGCCGCCGGCTGATCGGGCGGGATGTGACAGGTCACACCCATGATGTCAAGGAAAAGCGAGCCTTGACGGCCACTCAGCCGTGGTTGAGGGCGGCTTCAACGATTTCTGCGGCCGATTGCCGGCCGGCAAAGGCGCTGCCGTAGAGAATCAGCAGCGGGCCGCTCCAGCGCGCGGTGGCGAGTTCGCTTCCCAGAGAGACGACGGTGGCGGAGATCACGGCCTGATCTTCGCGCGTGGCATTGGCGACCGCGACGGCCGGGGTCTGCGGGTCGAGGCCTTCGGCGAGAAGGCGGGCCGCCATGTCGAGCCACGTGCCGCCGGCCATATAGACCACGGTCGAGGTCGCCGGGTCGGCGAGGGCGGGCCAGCAGAGGTCGCGCGGCAGGCGACCGTCGCGCCCGTGGGCGGTGACGTACTGGAGCCGCCGGGCATGGTCGCGATGGGTGAGCGACAGGCCGAGGGAGGCGGAGGCTCCCTGCGCCGCGGATATGCCGGGAACGACCTCGACGGGAATGCCGGCATCGCGCGCTGCGGCGATCTCCTCGCCGGCCCGCCCGAAAATCATGGGGTCGCCGGACTTGAGGCGGACGACGCACCGGCCCTCGCGCGCGAGGCGGATGACGAGCGCGTTGATGTCCTCCTGCCGGCACGAAGGTCCGCGTCCGCGCTTGCCGGCCGAGATGCGCAGGGATTCGCGCCGCGCGACGTCCAGAACGGCCGATGGCACCAGATCGTCGTGGACGATGACATCGGCCGATTGCAGCGCGCGGACGGCCTTCATGGTGAGGAGTTCGGGATCGCCGGGCCCGGCGCCGACCAGCAGGATGCGGCCGGTTCTTGCGTCTGCTGCCGAGATCGCTTCGGCCTCCAGCCGGGCCGCCAGCGATGCGGTCGGCTGACAGCCGGGTTCGGCAAGAGCTTTCCGTGCGAAGAGGTCCCAGAACCGCCGCCGCGCATGGAAGGGCAGGGCGAGTGCCGCCACCCGCCCGCGCCATGCCTTCGCAGCTTCGGCCCAGCGGGCGAGGCCCTGCGGCAGGATCGCCTCGATCCGTGCGCGGACCGCCTGCCCGAAGACGGGAGCGGCGCCATCGGTCGAGATGCCGATGACCAGCGGCGAGCGGTTGACGATGCCGCCGAACTGCACGTCGCAAAATGCCGGCTTGTCGATCACGTTGACCGGCACGCCGGCCAAGCGGGCGGCATCGCGGAAGCGCGCAGCTTCGGCATCGCCCTCCATGGCACCGACCGCGAAGGATGCGCCGGCGAGGTCGCCGGGCCTCCAGTCCCGCGCCGCCAGCGTGATCGCGCCGCCAAGCGAGGCCTCGGCCAGCGCGACCATGGCATCGCAGGGATCGGCGGAGAACACAGCGACCTTCGCGCCCGCCGCCGCGAGCAGTTCCGCCTTCCAGACCGCCGCCTCGCTGCCACCGGCGACGATGACGCGCCGCCCGGCGAGCTTGAGGAAGACCGGCAGGACGGCGAGCGGGGCCATGCGCGGGGCATGGCGGGCTTCGGGGCGGCGGAGAACGGCCTCGGTCATCGCGCGGGCCTCAATAGACGTCGGCCTGATAGCGGCCGGCCTTCTTCATGTCCTGCACATAGGCGACGGCCTCGTCGGGCGACCGCCCGCCATGGCCGGCGATCACGTCGACCAGCGCGGCCTCGACGTCCCTGGCCATGCGCTTGGCATCGCCGCAGATGTAGAAATGCCCGCCCTCCGCGAGCCAGCGCCAGAGCTCCGCGCCGTTCTCGCGCATGCGGTCCTGCACGTAGATCTTCTCGGAGCCGTCGCGCGACCAGGCGAGCGACAGGCGGGTCAGCACGCCGGCCTTCTTCATCGCGTCCAGTTCATCGGCATAGAAGAAGTCTGTCGCCTGCCGCTGGTGGCCGTAGAACAGCCAGTTGGGACCGGGCGCCCTGTCGGCGCTGCGATCCTCGAGGAAGGCGCGGAAAGGCGCGACGCCGGTGCCGGGGCCGACCATGATGACCGGCTTTGTCGGGTCGGCTGGCAAAGCAAACGCATGGGCGCGCTGGACATAGGCGCGGACCTTGCCGCCGATCGCCGCGCGCTCGCCGAGGAAGGTCGAGGCGACGCCGAGGCGGCGGCGCTTGTTGATCTGGTAGCGGACCGCATCGACGGTGAGCGACACGCGGCCGGGATGGGCCTTGATCGACGAGGAAATCGAATAGAGCCGCGGCTGGAGCGGCTCCAGCGCCTCGACGAAGGCCTCGGGGTGCGGCCGCACGCCCGAAAATTTCTGCAGCACGGCGAGAACGTCGAGGGTCTCCGCGTCGCCATCCGGGTCCTCGCCGGTTGCGAGCGCCCGCGCCTTGGCGCGCTGCGCGCCGCCGGTGAGAAAGGACAGAAGCTCGAACAGCGAATCCGGAGCAGGGGACAGCGACACGTCCTCGGTCAGGACGTCGCGCAGCGGCCGTCCCCGCACTTCCGTAACGTGGGAGGCGCCGAGCATGGCAATGATCTGGTCGACGAGGCCGAGATCGTTGGTCGGGAACAGGCCGAAGGCATCTCCCACCACATAGTCGAGGCCGGCTCCCGCGAGGTCGAACTCGACGTGGAAGGTCGCCTTCTCCGAGCCTTCGGCGTTCAGCCGGCGGCGGGAGAGGAAGGTCACGTCCACCGGCGCCTCGCGCGAACGGCCGGGCGTTGCGGCTTCCGAATGCGCAGCGGGAGCGGCGTCGTCTTTGGCCGCAGGCGCGGCGGGCGCGGCGCCGATCTCGGCGGCCAGGCTTTTGAGCATGCGCATCGTGTCCTTGCCGCCGGGCACGCAGAGGTTCAGCCGCTCCTCGGATTTCAAGGCGAGCGCGTTGGCATAGTCGGCGCAGTTGTAGCCGCATTGGCCGCAATCCTGCTGCGCCATGGCCGCCATCAGGCGCGGGGCGACCGGCTTGCCCTCGGCGAGCTTCATGCGGTCGCCGATCGCCATGGAGGGGTCATGCCAGGGGGCATCGTCATTATTCGCGAGATCGGAGGGCGGGCCGCCAATATCGGCGGGGGCCTCGATGGGCACGGCTCCGGGAACGCCGCCGGGCGCCAGTGCCGCCGAGAAGAAGCCTGACAGCCATTGGCGCTGTTCAGGCGAGAAGGGCGCGGATTCCGGGATCAGCGCAAAAATCGTCGGGGCCTGATGAGCGGTCATTCCGCGGCCTCCTTCATGGTCGCGAGCGCCGGTGTCACGAGCGCGTCGAGCGCTTCGGCCTCGTGGCGGAGCGTGAAGGCCTGGAAGCCCTCGTCGGGCCCGGCGCGGTGCGCGAGATAGGTCTTCAACAGCGCCTCGACATGGCGCGGCGCGTCGTCGGCCTTTACGCCCTTCCAGAGATAGCGGCCGATCCGCGCGTTCTCGGCGAAGCCGCCGCCGACGGCGATGTCGTAACCCTCGACCGTGTCGCCGTCCTCGTTGATCGGCACCCGGGCGCCGATCAGGCCGATATCGCCGATATAGTGCTGGGCGCAGGAATGGTGGCAGCCGGTCAGGTGGATGTTGACGGGCACGTCGATGGCGACGCGCGCCTCGACGTGATCGGCGATCTCCAGTGCGTGGCGCTTGGTGTTCGACGCGGCGAACTTGCAGCCGGCATTGCCGGTGCAGGCGACGAGGCCGGCGCGGATCGGCGTCACGCTCGTCGACAGGCCGAGGGCTGCGATGCGTGCCTCCGCCGCGGCCACCCTGGCGTCGGGAATACCGGAGAGGATGAGGTTCTGCCAGACCGTGAGCCTGATATCGCCGTCGCCCAACTCGCGGGAGATGGCGGCCAACCCCTGCGCCTGCTCGCGCGTGAGCTTGCCGACATTCATCACCACGCCGATCCAGTTGAGGCCGGTCTGCTTCTGCGGGTGGACGCCGACATGGGCGTAGCGGTCGGTCGCGGGCCGCGGCGCGATATGGGCCTCGTCGATGCGCGCGAGTTTGCAGCCGAGCTTGTCTTCCACCGCCGCGATGAACTTCTCGAAGCCCCAGTCGTCGAGCACATATTTGAGCCGCGCCTTGTTGCGGTTCGAACGGTCGCCGTGGTCGACGAAGACGCGCACGATGGCATCCGCGATGGCGGTGGCCGCTTCGGGCCGGCAGAAGGTTCCGGTGGGACGGGCGAGGTCGTGATGGCCGGAAATGCCGCCGAGGACGATACGCAGCCAGACGCCCGGCTCGACGTCCGCGCCGTCCAACACGTTCACCGCCTGGAAGCCGATATCGTTGGTCTCCTCGAGCGCCGGCGAGACGCCTGCGCCGTCGAAGGAGACGTTGAACTTGCGCGGCAGGCCGTAGAGCACCCGCTCGTTCAGGATGTGGAAGTGCCATTCGCGGCAGAGCGGCCGCGTGTCGATGAGTTCCTGAGCGTCGATCCCGGCGAGCGGCGAGCCCGTGACGTTGCGGATATTGTCCGCGCCGGAGCCCTTGGCCACGAGGCCGAGATCGGCGAGCCCTTCCAGCAGCGCTTTGGCATTTTCCGGCCGGATTTCTCTCATCTGCAGGTTCGCGCGGGTCGTGACGTGCAGGTAATCGCCGCCGAATTCATGGGCCAGCGCCGCACAGCCCTCGAGTTGGTGAGCCTTCAGGATGCCGTTCGGAATGCGCATGCGCAGCATGAAGCTGTCCTGCGCGGGAGCGACGTTGAACAGGCCGAAATAGCGCCAGCGGAAATTGTCCGGCGGAGCGGGCAGCTTGCCCGTGCCGGCTTCCGCGGTCAGGCGGTGAAAAGCGTCGAACGGGTGCTCGTCGCGCTTCCATTTTTCCTGATCGACGAGCTTCCGGCCGGCCTTGGTCTGGGCATCCTGCGCGAGCAGATGCGACGCGTCCGGTCCGGCCGGCGTGGCGGCGGCTGGCGCGGTCCCGCCAAGGCCGCCCACCGCGCGCGAGGCGGCCGCGCCTGCGACAAAGCCTTCGAGATAGCGCTTCTGCTCGGCGCTGAAGTCCTGTGACATCCGATCCCCGTGTGGAGCGAGGGGCCGGCGTCATTGGCGGCCAGAAAGTTTGGCCTCATTCAAAGCAAGAGGGGTGCCAGAGCCAGGAGACCGCGAAATGTTTCGCGATCTCCGCATGTTACGGGGCGCCCCGCAGACCTGCGGCGATGGCACGGACTGCGGCCGATTTAGGCTTGGCGCGATTCGTTGCCGCGGATTTGTGCAATGCAGCAGCGGCTATGCGGCAGCCGGCTGGGCCTCCGGCAGCGCTGCGAGCAGGGCTATCAGCGCGCGGTCGTGCAGCACGAGCATGGTCTCGCGGCCCGAAAGCCAGGCGCGGGCATCCTCGATGGACTGGGCATCGGTGAGCTTGGCCTCGGCGATGACCCTGTCGGTGTCGATCTTGCCCCTGACGCGCGGCGCAGGGATCTGGATGATCTGCTGGTGAAGGTCGCGGAAGGCGATGTCGCCGTGGATCAGGTCGAGCGCCTTGTGGTTCTCCAGATCGAGGGTCTCGAATTCCTGGCCGAGCTTCCAGGCGCGCTCGGCGATGGGCGGCGGGGTCGTTTCCTCAGGGATCAGCAGCAGCCTCATCCGGCGGAGCGCCCAGCCCATGCCGGCGGAGGCGGAGGCCCAGGAGGTCGGAATCGCCAGCCAGAGGCCGATAATGGTCGGCGACATCCAGGCGAAGATATAGGGCGAGATCGAGAAGGCCGCGACGGCTGCCGCGACGCCAAGCGCCGTATGCCGCCAGTGCCGCTGGACGATGGCGCGGAAGGGGATCGAGCCGTCGTCGCGGCGTTGGGTCTTCCAGCCGGTATCGCGCCCCGAGATGATCGAGGAGACCGAGCTCGACTGGATCAGCATCATGACCGGCGCGATCAGGGCCGAGAGGATGATCTCCAGCACTGTGGAGATGGTCAGCATGATCGCGCCGCCGCTGCCGCGGCGCGCCGGTCCGTTCACGAGCGTCACGAACCAGCCGAAAACCTTGGGCGCCAGCAGGATGCCCATGGTGATCAGGAACAGGTTGTAGGCGCGCTCGGAATCGAAGACCGGCCAGGCCGGGAACAGCGTGAACTGATTGGTGAAATATTCCGGGCGGATGAAGGCCGCCTGCAAGGCGAGCAACAGGCCGATGAGCAGCTGAATGAACCAGAGCGGGCTCGACACGTAGCTCATGATGCCGGTGGCGAGGTGCTGGCGGGTCGCCCAGTGCAGGCCCTTCGCGCCGATGACGCGGCTGTGCTGGAGATTTCCCTGGCACCAGCGGCGGTCGCGGATGGCGAGGTCCATCAGCGAGGGCGGGCTTTCCTCATAGGACCCATCGAGATGGGTCAGCATGTAGACGGCATAGCCACGCCGGCGGATCAGGCCGGCTTCGACGAAATCGTGGCTGAGGATGTGGCCGCCGAAGGGCGGCTTGCCCGGAAGGTCAGGCAATCCCGCGGACGAGGCGAAAGCCTCCATGCGGATGATGGCGTTGTGGCCCCAGTAATTGCTGTCGCGGCCGGACCAGACGGCAAGGCCCGCCGCGCAGACGGGCCCGTAAACGCGCGCGGCGAACTGCTGGAGGCGCGCGATCAGCGTGTTGCGGTTGATGAGCCGGGGCAGGGTCTGAATAATGCCGGAATCCGGATCCTTCTCCATCGCGTCGGCCAGCGCGACGATCGTCTCGCCGGTCATGACGCTGTCGGCGTCGAGCACGATCATATGGGCGTAATTGCCGCCCCATTGCGTGACGAAATCGGCGATGTTGCCGGCCTTGCGCGCGGTGTTCTTGGGACGATGACGGTAATAGACGCCAACCCCCGGCAGCCGCTCGCGCAGGGCGAGGAAGGCGCGCTCCTCGGCGATCCATATGTCGGGATCGGTCGTGTCCGACAGGAAGAAGAAGTCGAAGGACGCGCCATGGCCGGTGGCGATCACGTCCTCGGCGATGGCCTGAACCGTGCCGAACACCCGCGCCGGGCTCTCGTTGTAGATCGGCATGACCAGCGCCGTGCGCTCGGTCAGGGCATCGGGGAGAACCGGCCTGCGGTTGAGGCCGTTCCACAACAGATGTCCGAGCCCGAGCAGGCCGGTGGTGAAGGCGAGCCCGATCCACGAGAAATTGATGACGAACAGAATGAGGAAGGCCCATTCCAGCAGCGTCACGCCGCCGGCCTCGACCACCTTGTACATCTGCCACGCGCCGAAGGCCGTGATCGCCGCCATGCCGCCGAAGGCGACGAGGCGGGAAAAGGCGGGTTTGCGCCAGAGATCAGGCGCCAGGCGCGGACGCCTGTCCGCCCGGTTCCACCGGCGCAGCGACTGGGCGGGCATGGCGAGCGGGGCGTGCGCAGGCATGGCGGCGCGTTCGCGGGCGACCGGCTGAAGCGCCGGCCGTTCGGTCAGGGCGTCCATCGATAGAGCCATGTCTCGCTTTGCGCCTGCCCTTCGCGTTCCAGTACCAATCTCAGTTCCACCTGATTGGCGGTCTCCGGGTCAAGGTCGAATGCGACGCGATAGAGCTTTACTTCGGGTACAAGACGGCCGTCGACGCTGACAACGCGGCCGCGCTGGTTGGTGAGATTGGGCTTGAGGTTCTGCGCTTTTGCGGGATCGGCGAAGTCGTCGGACGAGAAATCGACGAGGAAACGCCGTCGGCGACCGCCACCCGGAGCGCGGCCGGTGCGAGTTGCCGAGACCCAGGCGACCTGCGGCCGCTCGGGCGGCGACCAGCACCAGTGCATGCGATAGGTGAAGGAATGCTCGCTGCCCCGGCCGAGCGGCGTGCGCGGCCGCCAATAGGCCAGGATATTGCGGTTCATCTCGTCGTTGACGGGAATCTCGACGAGTTGCACCTGTCCCTGGCCCCATTCGCCCAGCGGCTCGATCCAGACGCTGGGCCGCCGCTCGAAGCGGCCGTCGAGGTCGTTGAACGCCTCGAAGCGCCGGTCGCGCTGCAGGAGGCCGAAGCCGCGCGGGTTCTGATCGACGAAGGCGGCGATCTGCAGCGTGTCGGGGTTCTGCACCGGCCGCCAGATCCATTCGCCGTTGCCGTTCCAGATCTGCAAGCCGTTGGCGTCGTGCACCGCGCCGCGGACGTCGTCGACATTGACGCGGTCGTTGGGCGCGAAAAGGTAGTTGGCGGTCATCGGCGCGATGCCGACATGGGCAAGGTCGGTGCGCGGGAACAGCGTCGCCTCGACGTCGCAGACGGTCACGTCGCCCGGCCGGATCGAGAAGCGGTAGAGGCCGGTGACGTTCTCCGAATCGAGCAGGCCGTGGACGACGAGGCTCGACCCGCCGGGGCCGGGGCGCTCGATCCAGAAGGCGCGGAAGGAGGGAAACTCCTCGCCCTGCGCCTCGGCGACGTTAAGGGTGAGGCCGCGGGCCATGACACCGAAGGCCTGCCCGCGGGCGAGCGCGCGAAAGAGGCTTGCCCCCTGAAACACAAGGAACTCGTCCGCGGGGTCCGGTCGGTTCAGCGCGGCGAAGGCACGGAAGCCGCTGAACGGCACCTGGATGTCGGCGGGCGGCGGCGGAACGCTGCCGTAGTCGAACATCTCGGCAGCGAAGCGCTGGTCGCGGATGATGCCGCCGTCGACCGTGCGGATTGTAACCGGCGTGGTGAAGACATTGCCGGCCGGCAGGAGATCGAGCGTGAAGCCGCGATTCTCGCCGCTCCAGATTCGGCGCTCGGGCTTGAAGCGGATCTGGCGGTACTGCTCGAGATTGAGCTGGGCGAAGCCGCGCGGAATCTCAGCGCGCGGCGCCTGGAACGGCGCGCGCGACACCTCGCGCGCATAGTCGATCAGCGCGTCGCGTGAGATCGCCTGTCCATCGGAGACGGCGGCCTGCGCGGTCTGGAGCGCGTTCTGCTGGGCGAAGGCCGAGCGGGCCGACGCCATCAGCGCCGGCGTGGCCAGAAGGGAGGTGAGAAGGGTGCGGCGGCTCGGCATGAAGCAGTCGGTCGGCAGTTCTTTCGGGCGGACCCGGCGCTCCGGTCGGCGGAGATGCGCCGGAAGCAGGTGGCGTTATAGACGAATTCAGGGCGAAGACGAGGGACTTCCATCCGCTCCGCGCCTGCGCATCATGGTCAGAATGTCGGGCGGCGCTGTGGCAGCGATGAGGCCGATCAGGACAAGGACCATGCCGGCGAGGTGGAAGGCGCGGAACTCCTCGCCGAGGAATGCCACGGCCATGCCCACCCCATAGACCGGCAGCAGGTAGAGGAAACAGGAGGTGATCGACGGCCCGACCACCTTCACGCCGTACTGGTAGAGAGAAAAGGCGCCGACCGCCGAGAACAGCGCCAGCGCCACCACGGCGAGCCAGATCCTGCCGGTTTCCGGCCAGCCACCCTGCACGGCCAGTTCGACCAGCGCGAAAGGCGCGAGCACGGCCGTTCCCGCAACCGCGATGGCGGCGAACAGCGTGAGGGTGGGTATGGCGGTCAGCCGGTCGTTCTTCAGCACGAGCGAATAGATCGCCCAGGCGAGCGCAGCCGCGGCCATGCCGATATCGCCGAGATTGAGGTCGAGCCGGGCGAGCGAGCCGAGATCGCCTCTGAGCACGATCACCGCGACGCCGAGCATGGCGAGTGCGACACCGGCGAGCCGCGCCAGCGACAGGCGCTTGCCCCAGACCATCGCCTCGATCAGCAGCACGAGGACCGGCGAGGTCGTGTAGATCAGCGTGCCATTGGTCGCCGTGGTCATGCCGAGAGCCCAGTAGACGCCGGCTCCGCAGATCCACATGCCGAGAAAGCCGAGCAGCAGGATGCGGCGCCACGATATCGCCAGCCTCGCGCGTTCCGCCGCGAGCGAGCCCCAGGTGAACGGCAGGAGCAGGAGCGCAGCGACGCCCCAGCGCAGCGCGGCCAGCGTGAAGGGCGGCACCGCGTCGCCCATGGCGCGGGCGATGACGAGATTGGACGAGAACAGCAGCGGCATGACGAGCAGCAGCAGATAGGCACGCCTTGCCTCGCTCGTTGTCGCCATGATTCCCGCCGTGGAGGCATACCCCTCCTTCAACGACAGCAAGCATGCTGACGGGATACTGGCAAGCGGCCGCCGTTCATGGCAGTGGCGCGAACCCGCAGCTGCATGGTCGCGAACGAGCCACCTATGGTCCGCGACCGATTGAAGAGGAAATGCGGGTGCTCACGCGATTGCGCGCGCTGGCGGCTGACGGGCCAGTCATTCTGACGCTCGGCGTGGTGATCGGCCTTGCGATCCCGCCGCTGGCCGACGCCATGCGGCCGTTGCTGACGGCCTGCGTCTTTGTCTTCGTCGCAGGCACTTTCCTCAGGCTCGACGCGGCCTCGGTTCTCGCGGCGTTGAAAAATCCCCGGTTCGGAATTGCCCTGCCGGTGATCGCAGTGTTCCTGACGCCGCTGGCCGTGGCGCAGGGGATCGTGGCGGTCGGCTGGACTGGCCCGCTCGCGGCAGCGCTCGTGCTGAGCCTCGCGGCGCCGCCGTCCAGCGCCAACGCCGCCATTGCCAGGATGCTGGGCGCAACCGGATCGATCGCTTTCGTGGTGACAACGGTGTCGACCTTCGCCGTTCCGGTGTCCGCACCATTGGTGATGATGCTGTCGGGACCGGGCCAGGCCAATCTCTCGCCGCTCGATCTCGCCGTGCGCCTGTTCCTGTTGCTCGGCGCTGCTGGCGGGCTGACACTCATTCTGCGGCGCTTCGCCCCTCGTTTCGTGGAGGAGAATGCCGGCGCCTTCGACCGCATCGTCGTGGCCGCCCTGTTTGTCTTTGCGCTGGCGACGATGAGTGGTGTGCCGCGGCTGTTCTGGGCCGATCCGGCGACGGTGTTGCTGACAGTTGCCGTCGCCTATGCGGCAAATGTCGTCCTCGCCCTGATCTTCGCACTGGCTTCGCCGGGCGGCCTTGCCGAGCGCACCGAAATCGGCCTGACCATGGGCAACCGGAACGTCGGCCTGATCTGGGCGGCGCTCGGCAGCGGCATCGATCCGTTCGTGGCGCTCTATTTCGCCGCCGCGCAGTTTCCCATCTTCACGACGCCACTGCTCATCAGGTTGCTGCGTCGGCCGAGCCCGGCCTAACCCGCTGTCTTGATCTCGCTGCGCAGTTCCGCGCGCGAGAGCTTGCCGACGGGCGTCTTGGGCAGGCTGTCGCGGAATTCCAGCGCCGCGGGCATTTCGTGCCTGCCGACCTTGTCCTTCAGGAAGGCCTGCAACTCCTCCAGCGTGAAGGGTTTTGCACCCTCGCGCAGGGTGACGAAGGCTTTCGCCGCCTCGCCGCGATAGCTGTCCGGCACGCCGAGCACGATGACCTCCGCCACCGCCGGGTGCTCGTAGACGACCTGCTCGATCATCTGCGGATAGACGTTGAATCCGCCGGAAATGATCATGTCCTTCTTGCGGTCGACAATGAAGAAGAACCCATCCTCGTCCATCAGGCCGATATCGCCGGTGAGGAACCAGCCGTCGGCATAGGAGGCCTTCGATTCCTCCGGCTTGTTCCAGTAGCCGCGGGTCACGTTCGGGCCGCGGATGCGGATTTCGCCGATCTCGCCGGGCGGCAGAACCTTGTGCGGGTCGTCGAGCGAGCAGATGTCCATTTCGAGGCCCGGCAGAGGGAGGCCGATCGTGCCCGGCTTGGAGACACCGCTATTCGGAACGTTGGTTCCGGCGGGCGATGTCTCGGTCATGCCCCAGCCGCCGGTCAGGCGGAATCCCGCGCGGCTCTCGAACCGGCGCGCGATCTCGACCGGCAGGGGCGCGCCGCCGGAAGCGGCATAGATCAGCGAGGAGAGGTCGACGGTCGCGAAGCGGGGGTGATTGACCAGCGCGATCCACATGGTCGGCACGCCGGGGAAGATGGTCGCGCGCCGCTTCTCGAAATCGTCGAAGGTCTGGTCGGCGTCGAAACGCATGCGCAGCATCAGGCAGGAGCCGCGCGTGAGCTGGCGTAGCATCACGCTGGTCAGGGCGTAGATGTGGAACAGCGGCAGAACGAGGATGATCTTGTCCTTCGCCGGGTCGCCGGTGGGCAGCGCCATCTGCCACGCATCGTAGATCGAGACTGCCGAGGTGAGGTTGCCGTGGCTCAGCATGGCGCCCTTCGGCATGCCGGTCGTGCCGCCGGTATATTGCAGGAGGGCGACGTCGTCAGGTTTCACGTCGGGCCAAGTGGCAGGGCGTGTTGCGCCCTCCACGAAGGACGAGAAAGTGACGATGCCCGGTTTATCCGGGATCGGCAGGGTCGGAATGCCCGAGGGGCCGAGCGAGGCGTCCTCGGTGACGATGAGGCGGTCGATCAGCCCGGCATCGTAGAGCTTCAGCGCCATGCCGAAGAGCGGGGCGATGTCGGTGGTGACCAGCGTGCGCGCGCCGGCATCCTTCAGCTTGTAGGCGAGGACACGTTCGGCATCGAGCGGCGAGAGATGGGCGAGGCGGATGCCGGCCTTGGCCGCCCCGAAGAACGAGATCGGGTGATAGGGCGTGTTGGGCAGGTAGAGCGCGACCGTATCGTCGCGGCCGAGCCCGGCGCGCATCAGCGCCCCGCCGAAGGCATCGGAACGGCGGCCGAGTTCGGCATAGCTGATGAACTGGTCGCGGAACTCGAAGGCGGGACGTTCGCCGAAATTCGCGGCGGCTTCATCCACCAGCGTCCCCAGCGTCGTGACGCGGATCGGCGCGTCCCAGGCGACGCCCGGCGGATAGGACTTCTCCCAAGCGAACGGCCTGGATGCCATGCGGAACTCCTCCCTGACCGGCGGATGTCTCCGGGCAGTCCGGGCTCCGCTCTTGTTCTGGATATCGGATGACCGCTTGCGCGATCCGTGCGCCGACCCGAGATCAGCGCACTGCCAGCCTTTGTCCGTCGAAAACGGCCGGTTTGCAATTCACCCCCGCGTTGGAAAGTGTCGCGCAGAGGCGCGTGGCGGCATTGGCATTGGAGAGCGGGCCGACGACGAGGCGCAGCTCGACGGCACCCTGCCGGCCTTCCTGCACGGCGACCACCGGGCGCAGGCCCTCCATGATCGGGCCATGCTGGTTGCGGAATTGCTGCCAGCGCGCGCGCAACGCCTCGATCGTGGCCTCGCCGGCAATGTCCACACCGAAATCCGTGCGGATGGCGGAGGATTCCTGCGCTTCGGGTGGCGCGGCGGCGGCCTGGTGTGGCGGCGGGCTCGGCACGGGCGCGGCAGCCGGCGCGGAGCCAGCCGGGGGCTGGGCGGACGCAGCAGGGGCAGGAGGTTGCGCGGGCGCCTGCGGTGCCGCCTCGATGACGCGGACCGGCCGGGGCTGGGCCGGTTCCGCGCGCGAAACGGAGGCAGTCACGTCGCCGACCGTACGTTCGACGGCGGCGAGACGGTCAATGAGGGCCTCGCGTTCCGCGGCCATGACGCGGAGCTGGTCGGCGAGACGGCGGGTCTCGTAGACAAGCATCGGGTCGGCGGCCGGCTGGCGCGGCGGCTCGGCCCGCTGGGCGACCTGAACGGGCGGGGCAGGGGCGAACAGCCGGGCAAGGCGCTGCGAGCCGGCTTCGGTGCGCGCGGCGATGATGGCGGCCGAAACCATCAGCAGAGCAATGCCGGCCCAGGTCATCAGGCGCGACAGCAGCCGCCGCGGCGGCTCGTCGGTCAATCCGTCGAGCTTCGCAGTCAGATCCGGATCGTCCTTGTCGCGGCTAGCCTTGAGCATGACGGGCCAGATGTCGCTGATTCGACCGCCTGCCGTCCATCAGGGCGATGTTTCAGCCGCGTCCGCGATAGGGGGCGACGCCCTGGTCCGGTATCCAGGCGCCGCGCGGCGGCTCGCCCGTCTGCCAGAACACGTCGATGGGAATGCCGCCGCGGGGATACCAGTAGCCGCCGATCCTCAGCCAGCGCGGATCGATGACGCTGACGAGCTTCTTGCCGATGGCCACCGTGCAGTCCTCGTGGAAAGCGCCGTGGTTGCGGAACGAGGAGAGGTAGAGCTTCAGCGACTTCGACTCCACCAGCCACTGGTCGGGCACGAAGTCGATGACGAGGTGGGCGAAGTCCGGCTGTCCCGTCACCGGGCAGAGCGAGGTGAATTCGGGCGCGACGAAGCGCGTCACGTAGTTGGTGTCGGCGTGCGGGTTCGGCACCCGGTCGAGTTCTGCCACATCGGGGGAGGCGGGCGTTTCCACCGCCCGGCCGAGCTTCAGTTCGGTCATGGCCGCTTGTCTCCAGTCCTGCCGCGCAATGCCGCGCGGATTTTGCCGCCGGTCCGTGAACTTTGCGCCGTTGCGCCGCCACAGAGCCCCGACAGCCTGATCGGCGCGGGTGATAGCAGATCGCCCGCGCGAAGGGGAATGCCGCGGGCGGCGACCGGCGTTTCCCGACCCGAGGGAATCCGCATGACCGCCGTCGCCACGGACCAACATTCCTTCGGTATCGACCACCCGGCCGATCTCGCATTGACGATCGCCGCCTATAATTGCGCGCCGCTCGGCATAGTCCGGGCCCTGCGCGCGGGCGCGCTGGTGGATGTCGCCAGCGCCAACGGCTTCACGCCGCTGATGTGGGTCTCGTTCCGCTCAGGCGTCGGCTTCGATCCGATGGGCGCGGCGCGCTGGCTGCTCGCGGCCGGCGCCGACGTCAACCGGATCGGCGGCAACCTGCCGGCGACCGCGCTGACGCTCGCCTGCGAGATGCAGAATGCCGCGCTGGTCGCCTTCCTGCTGCGCAACGGGGCCGATCCCGACCCGCCACGCTACGTCGATTCCCCTGTTCATTGCGCGCTGCCCTCGACGGACGTGGTGGCGCTGCTGATCGCGGCCGGAGCGAACCGGCATCGCATGTGCCGGGGACAGACGGCGCTGGAGCGCTATGCGGAGGGTTGGATGGACCCCGAATGCGGGGACGCGGCCCGCGACGCCGCCATGCGGGGCCTGCTGGGGTGAGGCCGGGGGCGGCGGATGGCCGGAAGCCATGCCGAAAAGCCGGCCGGACCTGCCATCCGCGGCTTGAACGGGGCGGCCCATGCTGTAGAACCCCCGCCATCCTCCTCCGCAGCGCAACAGAGGCCGCAATGACAGCCATCGTCGACATTATCGCCCGCGAAATCCTCGACAGCCGCGGCAATCCGACGGTGGAGGTCGACGTGCTGCTGGACGACGGCGCCAAGGGCCGGGCGGCAGTCCCGTCGGGCGCTTCGACCGGCGCGCACGAGGCCGTGGAACTCCGCGACGGCGACAAGAAGCGCTATCTCGGCAAGGGCGTCACCAAGGCCATCGATGCGGTCAATGGCGAGATTTTCGATGCGCTGTCGGGTCTTGACGCCACCAATCAGGTTCAGATCGACGAGACGATGATCGCGCTCGACGGCACGCCCAACAAGAAGCGGCTCGGCGCCAATGCCATTCTCGGCGTCTCGCTGGCGACCGCCAAGGCGGCGGCCATCTCCCGCGACCTGCCGCTTTACAAATATGTCGGCGGGGCCTTCGCCCACGTCCTTCCCGTTCCGATGATGAATATCGTCAATGGCGGCGCCCATGCCGACAATCCCATCGACTTCCAGGAATTCATGATCATGCCGGTCGGCGCGCCGACCTTCGCCGACGCCGTGCGCACCGGATCGGAGATATTCCACACACTGAAGGCGGCGCTGAAGGCAGACGGCCACAACACCAATGTCGGCGACGAGGGCGGCTTCGCGCCGAACCTGAAGTCGGCACAGGCCGCGCTCGACTTCGTCATGACCGCGATCGAGAAGGCCGGCTACAAGGCCGGCGACGACGTGGTCATCGCGCTCGACTGCGCGGCGACAGAGTTCTTCAAGGATGGCAACTACGTCTACGAGGGCGAGCGCAAGACGCGCGATCCGAAGGCTCAGGCGAAATATCTCGCCAAGCTTGTCGCCGACTATCCGATCCTCTCCATCGAGGACGGCATGGGCGAGGACGACCTCGAAGGCTGGAAGATCCTGACCGATCTCGTCGGCGACAAGTGCCAGCTCGTCGGCGACGACCTGTTCGTCACCAACACCAAGCGTCTGTCCATGGGCATCGAGAAGGGCCTCGGCAACTCGATCCTGGTGAAGGTCAACCAGATCGGCACGCTGACGGAGACGCTCGCCGCCGTCTCCATGGCCCACAATTCCGCCTATACCGCGGTCATGTCGCACCGCTCGGGCGAGACCGAGGACGCGACGATTGCCGATCTCGCGGTCGCGACCAATTGCGGGCAGATCAAGACGGGTTCGCTGGCGCGGTCGGACCGCACGGCGAAGTACAACCAGCTCATCCGCATCGAGGAGGAGCTCGGCACGCAGGCACGCTATGCTGGCCGCGGCGCGCTCAAGGTCAAGCGCTGATCAGCCCATCATGCTGCGAGCGTGTTCGCTCGCGGCCCGATCGAAACGAAAACGGCGGGCATCAAGCCCGCCGTTTTGCGTTGTAAGGGCGATAATTTGTCAGGTGCGGCGCTCGCCGGGGCGGTCGCCCGTATTGCTCTTGCCGCCTGAGCCACCGCCGGACTGATCTGGCTGGGCCTGGCCGGGGCTGGAGGGCGGCACGCCGGGAGAGGTCGAGCGGCCGCCTCCGGCATCCGGGGCGGGAGGCGAGGGGGCGCGCTGCGTGCCGGAGGAGCCTGCGCTCTGGTCGCGCGGCGTGAAGCGGTCGAACGCGGTCAGCATGGTCTGGAAGGTCTGCACCGATTCGGAAATGAAGCCGACCGAAACGCCACCGTCGAAATCGACGTCCCACTCGAGCACGAGGTCGCCATCGGAATCGATATAGGTCTTGGCGAAGCGCTTCTCGTAGTTCCAGGCATTGACGAAGGCGTGAGTGAACCGGTCGTTGCGCTCGAACAGCGCGCGGTACTGGATCGACTGGCAGCCACCATCGTTGCAGGCGTAGAAAAAGACGGTGACGCGCCGGTTGCCGATCTGCGTCCGAAGGCGGGTGCGGTTGTTCTCGGTCACGACATCGGCGCGATGGCCGCGATTGCGCAGCAGGCCCGCCATCTGGTTCGGCGTGATGCGGTCGAGCGTCTCGCCGCCGGATTGCTCCTGCCGCTGCTGGCGCTTCTGGGCATCTGCCGTCGGCGCGAAACTCGCCATTACGGCGAGGGCGGCCAGTGCGGCGAGGATGGTCGGACGTTTCGTCATCGTCAGCTCCTGATCGGCGCCCGGTCGAGGCGCCATCTCCCAAACGAGGCTCGATCGCGAAGGTTTCGGCCGGATGGCCGGCGGGCTCCGCACATATTGCGCCGGAACGCAGCCGCGGCAAAGGGCGGATTGCGGTCGGCCTTCACGCAAGCTGCGGCCAGCGCTGGCCTCGGCCGTTGTGCCAGCATGGCAAACCTGCGCCTTTCCTTGTTGCGATGCAGCAGCAGGCAGGCGATGGGTTGCGGATCGATATGTCCAGTTCCCCGCCATCAAAGCTCGCACTTGCCGCCATGTTCCTGGCGGTGTCGATCTATGGCGGCCAGTTCGTCTCGGTTCGCTGGGGATTGCAGTCCGGCCTGTCGGCCTATGACATGGCCGCCTTGCGCTTCATCTTCGCGGGCGCGGTCATGCTGCCCTTCTTCGTCCGCGCGGGAATTGCGGATTGCGGGGGCCTCGGCTGGGGGAAGGGGATTGCACTGGCCCTCACCGGCGGCGTCCCGCTGACAATCCTTTCCAATATCGGCCTGATCTTCGCGCCCGCCGCCCATGCCTCGGCGATTCAGCCCGGAATGGTCGCCGTGACGGCGACGCTTCTCGCCTATGTCGGCATGCGGGCGCGCCTGCCGTTCTGGGCGGGGGTCGGTTTCGCGATCGTGCTGTCGGGTCTGGCGGCGATCGCCATTGCCGGATCGACGGGCCAGGAAGCCGGGATGACGATCCTCGGCGACGCGCTGTTCGTCGTCTGCGGCCTCGGCTGGGGCACGTTCACCTGGCTTTGCGGCCGCTGGCAGGTGCCCTCGGTGACCGGCGCGGCCGTCGTCTCGGTGCTTTCGGCCGTTGCCTTCCTGCCGTTCTATTTCCTGTTCCTCGATCCCGGCCTCGCGCGGGTGCCGTGGCCGATCATCGCCTTCCACGGCGTCAACCAGGGCATCCTCAACGTTGCCATCGGGCTGCTGATGTGGACCTACGGCGCGCGCACCCTGGGGATCGCCCTCGCCGCGCGCTTCCCGCCGATGATCCCCGTGCTCGGCACGCTGATCGGCATTCCCGCGCTCGGCGAGGTGCCAAGCCCGCTCGCGGCGCTGGGCGTCGCCGGCATCGTCGTGGGATTGCTGGTGGCCACTGCGGCGGGCACAGGGCGGCGGTAGCTTTCAGGAACCATTAACGCTCCCGAAACCGGCAGCGGGCATGATGATGGCATGGTCGTGCGCACCAGACGTCAGCGAATCCTTCAGGCCGCCGGGCTCTATCTCGCGGCAGCGGCGATGATCGCCTATTTCGGCTTCCACGCCTATCACGGCGAGCACGGCATCCGCGCCAAGCAGCAGTTCATCGCGCAAATCGACGACCTCAACAAGGAACTGGTGACGCTGCGCGCCGAGAAGTCCGAGGTCGCACGGCGCGTGACGCTGCTGCAGGCAGGCGCGCTCGACCCCGACCTGCTCGACCAGCGCGCCCGGCAGATTCTGAACTTCGCCGATCCGCGCGACCTGGTGCTGATCCTGCGCCGTCGCTGAGAAGCGGTTGCTGCGCGCACCCATCAACCTGAAATCGGTTGATGCTCTCTTGTGAACCACAATGAGGTTAAGCCTCTGATTGCGTTGCAATGCCAATGGTTTGTGCGCTGCACAAGGCCATTGGCGCCGACCTTCCCACACGCGGTCTCCAGCGCTACATGTTGGGGACGATGGCAGCGCAGGGGAAGCATATGGCTGCAACCGGGACCAAGGCCGCGGCGGCGAAGACGTCGAAAACCGCGGCAGCCGCGAAATCAGGCGGCGCACGAGGTGGGAGCAGGGCGAAGCCTGCCGGCTTCTCCAAAGAGCAGGATCTCGACTCCTATCGCGAGATGCTGCTGATCCGCCGCTTCGAGGAGAAGGCCGGCCAGATGTACGGCATGGGCCTGATCGGCGGCTTCTGCCACCTTTACATCGGGCAGGAAGCGGTCGTCGTCGGCATGCAGATGGCGTCCCGGGCGGGCGATCAGATGATCACCGGCTACCGCGACCACGGCCACATGCTGGCCACCGGGATGGCGGCCAACGGCATCATGGCCGAGCTGACCGGCCGGCGCGGCGGTTATTCGCGCGGCAAGGGCGGCTCCATGCACATGTTCTCCGCCGAGAAGCACTTCTATGGCGGCCATGGCATCGTCGGCGCGCAGGTATCGCTGGGCACGGGCCTCGCCTTCGCCAATCGCTATCGCGGCAACGACAACGTCTCGCTGACCTATTTCGGCGACGGCGCGGCCAACCAGGGCCAGGTTTACGAGAGCTTCAACATGGCAGCGCTCTGGAAGCTGCCGGTCATCTACATCATCGAGAACAACCGCTACGCCATGGGCACGGCCGTGCACCGTTCCTCGGCGCAGACGGATTTCTCGAAGCGCGGCCTGTCCTTCAACATTCCCGGCGAGCAGGTCGACGGCATGGACATCCGCGAGGTCTATGCGGCGGGCCAGCGCGCCATGGAATGGTGCCGGTCGGGCAAGGGCCCCTACATCCTCGAGATGCAGACCTACCGCTATCGCGGCCATTCGATGTCCGACCCCGCCAAGTACCGGACCAAGGACGAGGTGCAGAAGATGCGCACCGAGCACGATCCGATCGAGCAGGTGCGCGAGCGCCTGTTGAAGGACTGGAAGGTGGCCGAGGACGAACTGAAGAAGATCGACGCCGCCGTCCGCGACATCGTGGCGGAGAGCGCCGAATTCGCCACCAACGATCCGGAGCCGGATCCGTCCGAGCTCTGGACCGACATCCTGAAGTGAGGGCCTGAACGGTGACGGTGGCGGGGCTCATTGCGGGAGGCGTCTTCGCGGTCGCGCTCGGAGCCTGGGCTGTCGCCGCCTGGTCGGCGCTCCAGGCCTGGCTGATCTCCGAGCGGCACGAGCCCTACCGCGCGCTCGGCGTCAGCCGGTTCGTCAACTGGTGGGGTTCCATCAAACACATGCCGCCGGAAGCCGGGCCGCATATCGCGCGCTTCACCAAGGCCTTTGGCGTCTTCATGCTCGCCGTCATCGCAGGTGCCGCCACGGCAATTCTCGCCGCCCGTCCCTGACCGTCCCAACTTTCGATCGGAAGCCTTCCATGCCTGTCAACATCCTGATGCCGGCGCTTTCGCCCACGATGGAGAAGGGCAACCTCGCCAAGTGGACCAAGAAGGAAGGCGACAAGGTCAAGCCCGGCGACATCATCGCCGAGATCGAGACCGACAAGGCCACCATGGAAGTGGAGGCCGTCGACGAGGGCATTCTCGCCCGCATCGTGGTGCCCGAAGGCACGCAGGACGTGCCGGTCAACGAACTCATCGCCGTGCTGGCGCAGGAGGGCGAGGACGTATCGGCCCATGCGACCGAGCAGCCGCGCGAGGCGAAGCCGCAGCAGCCGACCGCTGAATCGGCCGAGCAGCGCGCCGACCAGTCCGCGCCGCCTGCGGCTCCCCCGTCGAGCCCGGCCATTTCGGTAACGCCGCCTTCGGCCGCACCCGCGCCCGTGGTTGCCGCCGACCCGGACGTTCCCGCCGGCACCGAGATGATCACCATCACCGTCCGCGAAGCGCTGCGCGACGCCATGGCCGAGGAAATGCGCCGCGACGAGGCGGTCTTCGTCATGGGCGAGGAGGTCGCCGAATATCAGGGCGCCTACAAGATCACGCAGGGGCTGCTGCAGGAATTCGGCGCGCGGCGCGTCATCGACACGCCGATCACCGAGCATGGCTTCGCGGGCATCGGCGTCGGCGCGGCCTTCACGGGCCTGAAACCCATCGTCGAGTTCATGACCTTCAACTTCGCCATGCAGGCGATCGACCAGATCATCAATTCGGCGGCGAAGACCCTCTACATGTCCGGCGGCCAGATGGGCTGCCCCATCGTGTTCCGCGGGCCGAACGGCGCGGCCGCGCGCGTCGCCGCTCAGCACAGTCAGGACTACTCGGCCTGGTATTCGCACATTCCCGGCCTCAAGGTCGTCGCGCCCTATACGGCGGCCGACGCCAAGGGTCTGCTCAAAGCGGCGATCCGCGACCCGAACCCGGTGATCTTCCTCGAGAACGAGATCCTCTACGGGCAGAGCTTCGAAGTGCCGAAGCTCGACGATTTCGTCCTGCCCATCGGCAAGGCGCGCATCCATCGTCCCGGCAAGGACGTGACCATCGTCGCCTGGTCCATCGGCATGACCTACGCGACCAAGGCGGCGGCGGAGTTGGAGAAGCTCGGCATCGACGCCGAGGTGATCGACCTTCGCTCGCTGCGCCCGCTCGACACCGAGACGGTCATCGCCTCGGTGATGAAGACCGGCCGCATCGTGACCGTGGAGGAGGGCTGGCAGCAGTCCGGCGTCGGCGCGGAAATCTCTGCGCGGGTGGTCGAGCAGGCCTTCGATTATCTCGACGCGCCGCCCGCCCGCGTCTCCGGCAAGGACGTGCCGATGCCCTATGCCGCCAATCTCGAGAAGCTCGCGCTGCCGTCGGTCGCCGACGTTATCGAGGCGGTCAAGGCCGTCACCTACAAATAGGCCGGAGAGGGTGATGACCGCGCCCTTCGAGGCTCTCGCCGTTCCGCCAGTCGCCCTCGAGAAGGGGGGCGTCGAGATCGTGCGCGCAGCCATCGTCGAGGGCGGCCTGCACATCGCGGTGCGCCGCGCCTTCGAGGATGCTCAAGGCTGGGGCATGGTGCTGGCAGACATTGCCCGCCACGTCGCGCGCATCCACGCCATGGAGACCGGCGCCTCCGAGACGCTGACCCTCGACCGCATCCGCAACATGCTCGACGCCGAACTCGACAGCCCGACCGATCCGGGCACGACCACCGCCATCAGCTAACCGGCCCCGTCCGGAGGACCGACCATGCCCATCGACATCCTGATGCCCGCGCTGTCCCCGACGATGGAGAAGGGCAACCTCGCCAAGTGGCTGAAGAAGGAGGGCGACGCCATCAAGGCCGGCGACGTCATCGCCGAGATCGAGACCGACAAGGCGACCATGGAGGTCGAGGCGGTCGACGAGGGAATCCTCGCCAGGATCGTCGTGCCCGAGGGCAGCCAGGACGTGCCGGTCAATCAGCTCATCGCCGTGATCGCCGGCGAGGGCGAGGACGTGAAGGCGGCGGCCGGCGGGGCAGGGGCGAAACCCGCGGCAGCGGCTCCTGCGCCGAAAGCTCCGGAAGCCAAAGCCGCGGCCGGAGGCGAGATCGGCAACGCGGCCCCGGCCAAGGCCGAGGAGAAACCGCAGGCCGTGCCCGCGGCCCCCGCCAGCATCGCGCAGGCGGCGTCCGGCCTCCGCCTGTTCGCCTCGCCGCTGGCGAAGCGCATCGCCAAGCTGGAAGGCATCGACCTGTCCAAGGTTGCCGGCTCGGGCCCGCATGGCCGCGTCGTCGAACGCGACGTGAAGGCAGCGGCGGCCGGCGGCACGGCCAAGGCCGCTCCTGCCGCGGCGAGCGCTGCTGCGCCCGCTCCGGCTGCGCCGAAGCCTGCGCCGGTCTCGGCTCCCTCGGACGAGCAGATCAAGAAGCTGTTCGAGCCGGGCTCCTACGAGGAAATTCCGCACGACAATATGCGCAAGGTCATCGCCCGCCGCCTGACGGAAGCGAAAACGACCATCCCGCATTTCTACCTGACCATCGACTGCGAGTTGGACGCGCTCCTGTCGCTGCGCGAGCAGATCAACAAGGCGGCGCCGGTCAAGGACGGCAAGCCGGCCTACAAGCTGTCGGTCAACGACATGGTCATCAAGGCGCTGGCCATGTCGCTCCGCGCCGTGCCGGACGCCAACGTATCCTGGACCGATGGCGCCATGCTGAAGCACAAACATGCCGATATCGGCGTCGCCGTCTCCATTCCGGGCGGGCTGATCACGCCGGTGATCCGCGACGCCTGCCACAAGACGCTCTCGGCCATCTCCAACGAGATGAAGGACCTCGCGGCGCGGGCGCGCAACCGCAAGCTCAAGCCGGAGGAATACCAGGGCGGCACGTCCGCCGTGTCCAATCTCGGCATGTTCGGCATCAAGGACTTCTCGGCGGTCATCAATCCGCCTCACGCGACCATTCTGGCTGTCGGCGCCGGGGAGAAGCGGGTGATCGTGAAGAACGATCAGCCCGCCATCGCCACGGTGATGAGCGTCACGCTCTCCACCGATCACCGCGCGGTCGACGGGGCGCTGGGCGCGGAACTGATGCAAGCCTTCAAGGGCTATATCGAGAGCCCGATGGGCATGCTCGTCTGACAGGACCTGTTGGCCATGAAACAGCTCATGCTTACCGCCTTCGCCGCGACGCTGATGGCGGCTCCGGCCTTTGGACAGGCGCCCGCGCGCCCCAATGACGGAGCCTTCAACCTGCCGGTCATGTGCGACACCGAGGCCAATTACCGGCGGATTGTCGCGCTTTCGTCCCTCGACGTGAACGATGCCACCGCCGTGCGCGAATGGCAGGGCCTGACCCAGCAGAGCTGCGTGGTGCCCGCTTTCGCCTCCGGCTTCATCGTCACCGAGGAAAAGGGCGACATGGTGCAGATCGAGCTGCGCCGCGTCGATCCCGCGGGACAGGCCCAGCCGGGCGGCCGCTTCTGGCTGGCGAAACAGCATGCCGACCGCTTCCGCTGCGCGGTTGTCACGCTCAACGCGCGCACCACCTGCTGACGGCGGGCGAAACCGGGAGGCGGAGCGCATGGTGCGCATGGTCCTGTCGCTCTGCGCTGCGCTGATCCTGTCGCTCCTTGCCGGCGGCATGGTGGTTCAGGTGATCGCGCAGGCCGTCCGCGGCGACGAGGTCTATATCCTCGCCTTCATGTGGGTGCCGCTCGTCGCCTGTCTGTGCCTCGTCGTCCTGGGCGTGACCGGCGCCATTGCGGGCACGGTGGGTGCCCTCGACCGTGCGGCCATGATCCTCGGCCTGTTGGCCGCCGCGGCGGGCATCGGGCTGCTGATCTGGAGCCTTGTCGCGGGTGGCGGCGCCAACCTCGCGCGCGAGGGACCGCTGATCGCCGCTTTCGTTCTGCCGGTCTGGGCGGTGACCCTCACGCAGTGGTGGCTGCTTCGGCGCCGCGCGGTGCGGCTCGCCGGGGCGCGCGCATGAGCGAGGCTCGCAACCTCCTGCCGATCGTTTCGCTCGGCGTCGCCGGCCTGTCGCTCGCGGCCGCCGCCTATCAGAGCTATTCGCACGGTCGCAATCTCGAGATCGTCCAGCGCAACGTCGTGCGGGCGGAATATCTGCGCACCTGCCGCGAGATCATCGACACCTATTTCCAGGTGCGGATGCGCAGCCATGCCATGAACGAGATCGCGGGCGGGGATGGCGCCCCGGCGGTCGAGCCGGTCATGCGGCGCGAGGCCGAGGCGCAGGTCTACAAGTTCGGCGCACTCGGGACCTTCCTCGCCAATTTCCGCGATCAGGCGGTCCGCCAGCGCTACACCGATCTCACAGGCAAGCTGCTGGCCATCGCCCGCGAGAGCTATCGGCTGCCGCGCGCCGATTTCGAGAAAGCCTATGCCGAGGCCGACATCCTGTTCGGCGACATGAACGAGGACTGCGCCCGCTCGGCGCGCCTCGCCATCCTCTGACATCATCGCGAAAGGGCAGGCCCCATGTCTTCCTACGACATCATCGTCATCGGCGGCGGTCCCGGCGGCTATGTGGCCGCCATCCGCGCGGCACAGCTCGGCTTCAAGACGGCGGTGGTGGAGCGCGAGCATCTCGGCGGCATCTGCCTCAACTGGGGCTGCATTCCGACCAAGGCGCTGCTGCGCTCGGCAGAGGTCTATCACTACGCGACCCACGCCAAAGACTATGGCCTCACCATCAACGGCACGGTCGGCTTCGATGCGGCCGCCGTCGTCAAGCGCTCGCGCGGGGTGTCCGCGCAGCTCAATGGCGGCATCGGCTTCCTGATGAAGAAGAACAAGATCGACGTGATCTGGGGCGAGGCGAAGATCGCCAAGGCCGGACAGGTCGTCGTCGCAACAGCCTCGAAGCCCGCCGTCCAGCCACAGACGCCACCGCCCAAGGGCACGCTGGGGGCCGGTACTTATTCGGCTAAACATATCATCGTCGCCACGGGCGCCCGCCCGCGCGCGCTTCCCGGCATCGAACCGGACGGCAAGTTGATCTGGACCTATTTCGAGGCGATGAAGCCCGAGACCTTCCCGAAGAGCCTGATCGTGATGGGCTCGGGCGCCATCGGCATCGAATTCGCCTCGTTCTACCGGACCATGGGCGCGGAAGTGACCGTGGTCGAGGTTCTGCCGCAGATCATGCCGGTGGAGGATGCCGAGATCGCGGCCCATGCCCGCAAACGCTTCGAGAAGCAGGGCATCAAGATCATGACCTCGACCAAGGTCACCAAGGTCGACAAGGCCGCAAACTCCGTCACCGCGACCGTGGAGGACGAGAAGGGGCAGAAGCAGACGCTGACCGCGGAGCGGCTGATTTCGGCTGTCGGCGTGGTCGGCAATGTCGAGAATCTCGGCCTCGAGGCGCTTGGCGTCGCCATGGACCGCGGCACCATCAAGACGGACGGGCTCGGCCGGACCAACGTGCCGGGCATCTACGCCATCGGCGATGTCGCAGGTCCGCCGATGCTGGCGCACAAGGCCGAGCACGAGGGCGTCATCTGCGTGGAGACCATCAAGGGCCTGCACACCCATGCGATGGACAAGCTGATGATCCCCGGCTGCACCTATTGCCACCCGCAGGTGGCCTCGGTCGGCCTGACGGAGGCCAAGGCCAAGGAGGCCGGCTACAGCCTCAAGGTCGGCCGCTTTCCGTTCATGGGCAACGGCAAGGCCATCGCGCTCGGCGAGCCGGAGGGGCTGGTCAAGACCATATTCGACGCCAAGACCGGCAAGCTGATCGGCGCGCATATGGTCGGCGCCGAAGTGACCGAGCTGATCCAGGGATTCGTCGTCGCCATGAATTGCGAGACGACCGAGGAGGAACTGATCCACACGGTCTTCCCGCATCCGACCCTGTCGGAAATGATGCACGAGAGCGTTCTCGACGCTTACGGCCGCGTCGTTCACACCTGACGATCGGGTGCCGGGAATGGCGATGGCATCCCGTCGATGGGGATAAGCTCCGCCATTGTCCCGTCCGGGCAGAAAATATCTCGACCGGGCAAAGCGCCGTGCCATCTGGCTTTTCCAGATGCCGCGGGCAGTTCGCCGGTGCTTTCTCGTTCCGAGCAAATCCCCGGAGGCGTCGGCGGCCCTATTCTTCCGTCGATGCGAAAGGGAGGGTCCGGCGGTGGTTGTGGCGATCGGCTTCAGGGTTCTGCTGGCGGTGCTGCGGGCTGTCCGGGCCTTGGTAGTTGCCGCCGTGGCGCCGCTCAGGCCCTGCAGGCAGGCGACGGCCTCTCAGGAGCACGCCTCCAGAATGCAGAAGGGCCGGCGCGAGGCCGACCCTTCCGGAATTGTCGTGGAGAAGCGCGAGGAGGCGTCAGCTGGTGACGGTCGTCCCCGACGGCAGAACGATGGCGGTCGCGCCGGTGGGAACGCGGCCGTAGAGGTCGATGATGTCCTGGTTCAGGAAGCGGATGCAGCCCGACGAGACCTGCGTGCCGATCGTCCAGGGCTCGGTGGTGCCGTGCAGGCGGTAGAGCGTGTCGCGGGTGCCGCGATAGAGGTAGAGCGCGCGGGGGCCGAGTGGGTTCTCCGGGCCGCCCGCCACGCCGCCGGAATAGGGACCGTAGCGCTCCGGCTCACGGCGGATCATGTCGACGGTCGGGGTCCAGCGCGGCCAGGCGGCCTTGCGGCCGATGGAGGCGATGCCGGTCAGGTTGAAGCCCTCTTCCTTGCCGACGCCGACGCCGTAGCGCATGGCGCGGCCACCTTCCATGACGAGGTAGGCGTAGCGGGCGGTCGGGTCCACGACGATCGTGCCGGTCTGTTCGCGGCCGCGATAGGGAACCTCGCGCCGCCACCAGCGCTCGTCGACCTGCGTCAGGTCGATGGCCGGAATCGGGAAGGGCTCGCCCGGCACTTCGCTGTACATCGCCACGTAATAGGGATCGAACTGCGGGGTGCGCACCGCCAGCTCCTCGCGGTGCGTCGCGCACGCGCCGAGAATGAACGGTGCTCCGAGCACGAAAAAGCGGCGATCAACGCTCATCATCTTCCTCAAACTTTCCGGCCGCCCTTGGGGTTCCTGACCGGGTTCGTGAACCAAGGCGCGGTCGTTACCACCCACGCGGGGCCGCAAACATGACGAAGTCGTGAGACCCGGGTAATCCGCCGCCACCTGTTGCTGCAGCGCATCACCTGTGGCCCGCGCGCCTCGTCGGATCGCAGCCTTTCGCAGATACTATGGCAGACGAGGGTTAATCGATGACGACCGCGCTGTACGCGCGGGTCGAAGGAGCCCCGTCAGAGTGCCGCGTGGAGGTCGTATTCCGTCGAGCGGTCGATCTTCACCGTGACCAGTTCGCCGACCGCGAGCTTGCGCTTGGTGTGGATGAACACCGAACCGTCGATCTCCGGCGCGTCGCCCTTGGAGCGGGCCTTGACCACGGTCGGGCCGACTTCGTCGACGATGACCTGCTGGCGGGTGCCGACCTTCTTCTTCAGGCGGCGGGCGGAGATTTCCGCCTGCTTCTTCATGAAGCGGTGCCAGCGCTTGTCCATGACGTCAGGCGGCACGTGGCCGTCCAGCGTGTTGGAGGTCGCGCCCGCGACCGGCTCGTATTTGAAGCAGCCGACCCGGTCGAGTTGCACCTCGTCGAGCCAGTCGAGCAGGAAGGAGAACTCGTCCTCGGTCTCGCCGGGAAAGCCGGTGATGAAGGTCGAGCGGATCGTCAGGTCCGGGCAGACCTCGCGCCACGAGCGGATGCGGTCGGCCGTCTTCTCCTGATGCGCCGGACGCTTCATGCGCCGCAGCACGTCCGGGTGGGCATGCTGGAAGGGGATGTCGATATAGGGGAGGATCTTGCCCTCGGCCATCAGCGGGATGACCTCGTCGACATGCGGGTAGGGATAGACGTACTGCATCCGCACCCAGATGCCGAGTTCGCCCATGGCCTGCGCCAGATCGAGGAACTTGGTCCGCCAGGTCCGGTCGCGCCACTGGCTCTCGGCATATTTCACGTCGAGGCCGTAGGCCGAGGTGTCCTGGCTGATGACCATGATCTCCTTGACCCCGGCGGCGGCCAGCTTCTCGGCCTCGCGCATCACCTCAGCCAGCGGCCGCGAGACCAGATCGCCGCGCAGCTTGGGGATGATGCAGAAGGTGCAGCGGTTGTTGCAGCCCTCGGAAATCTTCAGATATGCGTAGTGGCGCGGCGTCAGCTTGATGCCCTGCGGCGGCACGAGATCGAGATAGGGCTGGTGCTGCGGGGGCGCGGCCTCGTGGACAGCGGCGAGCACGCTCTCATATTGCTGCGGCCCGGTGATCGCCAGCACGGAGGGGTGGGCGGCGCGGATCTGCTCGGGCTCGGCGCCCATGCAGCCGGTGACGATGACCCGGCCATTTTCCTTCAGCGCATCGCCGATGGCCGCGAGGCTTTCGGCCTTGGCTGAATCGAGGAAGCCGCAGGTATTGACCAGAACGAGGTCGGCGCCCTGATGGTTGCGCGCGAGTTCGTAGCCCTCGGCCCGCAGCCGCGTGATGATGCGCTCGGAATCGACCAGCGCCTTCGGGCAGCCGAGCGACACGAACGAAATTTTCGGCGCGGAAGCATTGGGGGCAGGGGCGAGGGTGGCGGTCATCAGGGCTCGGGATCAAGGAAAGCGCCGCCTTTAGGCCAATCGGCGCGCGGGGACAAGCTTGAGCAGCCTCGGCGCGAACGGAACAGAGCCTGCCGCGACCCGTTTCCCTCTGGCACGAGGGAGGACAGGACGATGAACAAGCCGCGCGATCTGACGGGCCACGAGAAGGAAGACCTGCCTCGCGACCATCAGCAGAACAAGGATGCCGGCAAGACCGGCCAGAAGCCGGCGCCCGAGCCGGTCACGCACCCGCCGGCCGAAACGCCGGATCGGACCCCGCCGCGCGCCTGACACCCGGCAATGGCGGAAAGCGCCGATCGGGCCGATGACGGCCCGTCGGCAAGCCAGTCAGGCATGCGCCCATTGACGCGCGAATGCCTGGCTTGCGGGCAGGACTTGTGTACCCTGCGGCGAGGGGTGCGACATGGAATGGTTCCTTCCCGGTATCATCGCGGCGATCGCCGTGTTTCTGGCGTGGCTGTTCCTGAAGCTCTTTCTCGGCAAGCCGAGGCCGCAGGAAGCAACCGCGCGCATCGTGCTGAGCGAGCGCATTCGCGAGGGCGGCGCGGACCCCGGCCTCATCCCCCCGGTCGCCATGGACGAGATTGTCGGGCGCTGCATTCGCGGCGTCCGGAGCTGGAAGGCGACGGGCGCGAAGGACTACGAGAACGAGGAAGTCGCCTTCATCAACCGGCTTCATCACGAGGCGGCGCTCATCGTCGAGATCCTGCAGGGCCGCTGGAAACAGGGCGGGCGCACCTACAAGGTTCTCGAGAAGCACGGGGTGGTGAAAAGCCACTAACCGCGGAAGCCGGGTGCGCGCGGCGGCGTGGCATCCTGCGTTGACGCGGGGCTCGCTCTCGCCATAGAGAAGCGCGCCGCGAACGGTGGGCAGCAGTCGGGCAGCAACTTGCCCGGCCGCATCGTTGGCGGGCGCACCAAACCCGCATCATTGCCTGGTTTGGAGAGGTGGCCGAGTGGTTTAAGGCAGCGGTCTTGAAAACCGCCGTGGGTTCACGCCCACCGTGAGTTCGAATCTCACCCTCTCCGCCATCATTTCGCTCACGGCAGTTTCGCTTCGCTCAACGCCTCCGCGGGGCGGCCTTTCGGCCGGTCGCGCCATCGACGCATCGCCTGGCCGATGATCAGGTTTCGCGTTCCAGCGCGTCGAATGCCTCCCGCAGGAGGTCGGCGAGAGGTCGCTTGCCGCCTTCCCGGCTCAGAGCGTCGAGCGACAGGCGGATCGCCCCGATGGCCATCATGGCGACGAGCCTGAGCGCGGTTTCCCGCTCCGGCTCCGGCCACTTCTCGCGCAGAGCCGTAAACAGCGTGCGCTCGTGCTGGATGTAGCTGGCCTGCTTTCGGGCCTGAACGGTCTCGCTGGAGCGCATGATGCGATCCATCGCCATCATGTCGTCGGCAGGGTAGAGGGCGCATGCCTTCACGACCGCATCGCGCATGGCCTCGAGCGGGCGCTTCGCCTGCGGCTCGTCCCGCAGCGCGGCGGCGAGCATGTCGCCCATGCCGCTCTGCATCGACAGCAGAATGTCGTCCTTGGACTTGAAATAATAGAAGAATGTCCGCCGGGAAATGCCCGCCTCGGCCGCGATGTCGTCAAGCGTCGTCTCGTTGTAGCCCTTCTCGATGAACAGGCCGATGGCGACGTCGGCAATGCGCTTCGCGGTCTCGCGGCGCTTTCGCTCCCGCAGCCCTTCCTCCGGCGGATTTTCGTCGACGGCATGCGCCATAAACTTGCCCTTGATGTAAAATTACACTCAGTGCAGTCTTTCATCGCACCAAGTGCAATTTTGGCAGAGGCATTATCATGGCACAGTGGACGGCGTCCGACATTCCCTCGCAGAAGGGGCGTTCGGCAGTCATTACCGGCACCGGAGGACTGGGGTTCGAGGATGCGCTCGCCATGGCGCGGGCAGGCGGCGAGGTCATCATTGCCGGGCGCAATCCCGACAAGGGGGCGGATGCAGTCAGGAAGATCGGCGAGGAGGTCCCGTCCGCGACGGCCCGGTTCGAACAGGTCGATCTTGCGAGCCTCAAATCGGTCGCGGACTTCACGGACCGGTTGCGCGGGCAGAGAGACAGCCTCGATCTGCTCGTCAACAATGCCGGGGTGATGGTGCCGCCCAAGCGGCAGCTGACCGCCGATGGGTTCGAGTTGCAGTTCGCCACCAACCATCTCGGGCACTTCGCCCTGACGGCAGGGCTCATGCCACTGTTGCGGAAAGGAAGGGAGGCGCGGGTGGTGACGTTGTCGAGTGTCGCGGCGCGGAGCGGCACTATCGACTTCGACGATCTGAACGCGGAGCGCAGCTATAATCCGATGAAGGTCTATGGCCAGTCGAAGCTCGCCTGCCTGATGTTCGCACTGGAACTGCACCGTCGCAGCACCGCTGCCGGATGGGGCGTTGCCAGCCTGGCCGCGCATCCCGGCATTTCGCGCACCGATCTCCTGCACAACGCGCCCGGCCGCTGGAGCCTGACCGGCCTGAGCCGAAGCGTGCTGTGGTTCCTGTTCCAGCCGGCGTCGCAGGGCGCGCTCCCGACGCTCTTTGCGGCAACCTCGCCCGCTGCACGGTCCGGCGCCTATTACGGGCCGAACCGCCTGAATGAAATTCGGGGATTCCCGGCGGAAGCGAAAGTACCGGCGCAGGCTCTGGACGCCGAAGCTTCGGCCCGCCTCTGGACCGCGTCGGAACGGCTCGCGGGCGTCGCATTCCCGTGAACCGGCTCGCGAAAGCCGGCGGTTGCGTGCTGGCGATGAACTGCGGAGGTCTATGGTATAGGCGTCGCTCTTCTCGTCGTCGTTTTCTGCCCCCGGTTGGGCCGGCCGTTGCGTCGCCTCTCGCTATCGGAATCGCAGCTTGGCTGGTCATTCGCTTCTCGACATCGCCATCGTCGGCGCGGGCGTCGCTGGCCTTGCCGCGGCCATTTCGCTCAGCCGCGACGGACATCGCGTCGCCGTCTTCGAACGTTTCGACACGTCGCGCCCGGTCGGCTCCGGGCTGATGATCCAGCCGAGCGGGCTTGCCGCGCTCGACCGGCTGGGCCTGCGCGACGAGATCGAGCGGCGCGGCCACAGAATCGACCGGCTGCACGGCGTGACGGGCAGGGGCACGACGATCTTCGACGTCGCCTATGCCGATCTCGATCCGGTCCACTACGCTGTCGGCATTCACCGTGCCGCGCTGCATGGCGTGCTGTGGGAGGCATTCAGCGCATGCGGCGCGACGCTCGAAACGGGCGCTCGGGTGCTTGCCACGCAGCCGGTTTCCGGCGGCCGGCTGGACCTCGATATGGGCTCAGGCCGTCGCGCCGGGGCCTTCGACCTCGTCGTCGACGCCTCCGGCGCCAATTCGCCGCTTCGCACGCAGGTGACCACGCGCAAGCCGCGCCCCTTCGCCTATGGCGCGGTCTGGACGACGGTCGAGGATATCGGCCTCGCACGGGCATGCCTCGCCCAGCGCTATGTCGCCGCCCGCATCATGATGGGCTATCTGCCGGTCGGGACGATCGACGGATCCGGACCGCCGCTTGCCGCGCTGTTCTGGAGCCTGAAGCCGCAGGCCCACGGCGTCTGGCGCGACGGGTTCGCCGGCTGGCGCGGCGAGGCCGAGCGGCTCTGGCCGGAATGCGCGCCGATCCTTGCCCGGCTCGCCGGGCCCGACGACTTCACGCTCGCCTCCTACAGCCATTTCCTCGCACCCGTCTTCAGGTCCGGGTCGCTCGTGCTGATCGGCGATTCGGCGCACGCCACCTCGCCGCAACTGGGGCAGGGCGGCAATCAGGGGCTGATCGACGCTGTCGCGCTTGGCGACGCGCTGCGCGCCTCGGGAGGCGTCGACCGAGCGCTCGCCGCCTACGAGCGGGGACGGCGGTCGCAGGTCCGCTTCTATCAGGCGGCGAGCGCACTGCTGACCGCCTTCTTCCAGTCGGATTCGACGACGCTCGCGTTCCTGCGCGACCTGCTGTTTCACCGGATGCGGCACGTGCCTTACCTGCGGCGCGAGATGGTGCGCACGCTTGCCGGGCTGAAGACCGGCCTCTTCACCAGCGCCACGCCCGATGCCATTGCCGGGCGCGGGACGGGCGGGCGATCTTAAATCCCGCTCAACCATGCCGGCCCCGCCGGGGGGCAGCGCCACGCTTTTGTCTCATTTGCACCGACACTGGAACGCTTCGTTAACGTCGGCTATGACAACCGGCACGAAGCGGGCCGCCAAGAGCCCGTGTTGGCATGCGGGATTTGGAGCGATCGGCTTGACTTCAGCGGCGACGAGCGGCGGATCGCCTGCGCTTTCGAGCGTGGCCACTTCCTTCCATTGGCGGCGTCTCGCCACCTGCACGGCGGTGTGCGGCATCGGGTTCATGCTCGCCGGCTGCGCATCCCAGGACCGCGTCGCTCAAGGCTCGCCATCGGTCGACCGCTTCAACCAGCGCTATGGCGTCTCGTCCTCGCCGCGCGTCGTCGAAGAGGGCAGGCCCGTGCCGCGCGGCGGCGGCGTCTATCGCGTTGGGCGCTCCTATACCGTCGCCGGCCGCCGCTATACGCCTTATGAGAAGCGGGAAGGGCATACCGAGACGGGCATCGCCTCCTGGTACGGCCGCCAGTTCCACGGCCGCCTGACCGCCAATGGCGAAGTCTATGACATGCACACGCTGTCGGCCGCCCATCGCACCATGCCGATGCCGAGCTATGCGCGCGTCACCAATCTCAACAACGGCCATTCGCTGATCGTGCGCGTCAATGATCGCGGGCCGTTCCACGGCAACCGCGTGATCGACCTGTCGCAGCGCGCCTCCAACATGCTCGATTTCCGCGGCCGCGGCCTTGCCCGCGTGCGCGTCGACTATATCGGCCGCGCGCCGCTCGAAGGGTCCGACGACCGCATGCTGCTCGCCACGCTGCGTACGGACGGTTCGGCCGCGCCGCGTCCGTCCATGTCGGGGAGCGGCACGATGATCGCCTCCGCCAGCCCGGCCGCGCAGCCGGCCGCTGCGACGCAGTCGGCAAGCGCGCCGGCTCCGGTGCCCGCACCCGTCCAGCAGGCGGAAGCACCGGCGCAGGAAGCGCCGCGCGGCCTGTTCCAGCTTGCCAGCGCCACGTCTGCCCCTGCACCGCAGACCCAGGCCGCCGAAAGCGCCATCACCATGGCGAGCGCGCCCATGCCGCAGAGCCGCCCCGCCGGCATCAATGCTGCTCCGCAGACCACGGTCGTCGCCCGCGCCACGCGGGACGCGCCGCAGGTCGCGGCTCCGAGCGTGACCGTCGTCGCCGCGCCGACCGTGCAGGCAAACCCGCAGCCGGCCGCGCCGGTCCTTGCGGCCGCCTCGTCGCGGCCGGTGACCATGCCGACCGCTTCGGCCTATGCGCCGGCACCGGCTCCGGCGCCCGCCATCGCGGCCATGCCCGCCAGCGGGCCGGTCCGCGCATCGCTCGGCTTCGGTTCGCTCTACTGACCCATCCGCGTCGCGCTTGATTTCGCGCTGCCCGCGCCCCATCCATGGGGTCGAGGTGCCGCGAGTCATGAAGCCGTCCGTCGTCCATCGCATCCGAACCGGCCTGATCGGCATGCTGCTCGCCGCAGCGGCGACGGGCGCGGGTGCGCAGGAGAATTTCCAGACGACGGTGCGCAGCGCCATCCTGTTCGACGTCGGCACCGAATCCGTGCTGTTCGAGAAGGCGGCGGACGAACTTCAACAGCCCGCCAGCCTCGCCAAGCTGATGACCCTTGCGGTGGTCTTCGAGGAGATGCGGCAGGGCCGGCTCTTGCCGGAGCAGGAGATCGTCATCAGCGAGGATGCCTGGCGGCGCGGCGGCGCGCCCTCGCGTTCGACATCCATGTATGCCGCCGTCAATTCGCGCGTGAAGGTGCAGGATCTGCTGCGCGGCATCATGATCCAGTCCGGCAACGACGCCGCCATCGCGCTGGCCGAGGCGGTTTCCGGCACCGAAGCCAATTTCGTGCCGCGGATGAATGACAGGGCGCGGGCGCTCGGCCTCTCGCGGTCGGTGTTCCGCAACGCCACCGGCTTGCCCGATCCCGAGCAGAAGATGACCGCCCGCGAGATCGCCCGGCTCACCGATCACATCATCCGCTCCTTCCCCGAGCAGTACGCGACCTATGCGGAGCGCGAGTTCACCTGGGGCGGCATCCGCCAGCAGAACCGCAACCCGCTGCTCGGCACCTATTCCGGCGCCGACGGACTGACCACCGGCTATATCGAGGAGGCCGGCTTCGGCCTTGCCGGTTCGGCCGTTCAGAACGGCCAGCGGCTGGTCGTCGTGGTGCTCGGCGCGCGCTCGCTGCAGGAGCGGTCCAACGAGGCGCGCAAGCTGCTCGACTGGGGCTTCCGCTCCTTCGAGCTGCGCGAACTGTTCGCGGCGGACGAGGCGCTCGGCAATGTGCAGGTCTTCGGCGGGGCCGAGAGTTCCGTGCCGGTCAATGCCGGCAAGCTGGTCCGGCTGCTGCTGCCGCGAGGCCAGTCGGATCGCGTCTCGGCGCAGATCGTCTATCGCGGCCCGGTCCGCGCGCCGGTCGCCAAGGGCACCGAGGTCGGCCGCCTGCGCGTGCTGCGCGGCTCGCAGGTGGCGCTCGAAGTGCCGGTCTATGCGGCTGCCGATGTCGCCACCGGCACGCTCAGCCAGCGGGCCATGCAGGGCGCGTGGGAATGGGCGGCCGGCTGGGTGCGTTCCGGGATCGCCCGGCCGTGAGCGAGGTGAAGCCGCCGCGCGGCCGGTTCATCACGCTGGAAGGCGGGGAGGGAGCGGGCAAGTCGACGCAGGCTCGCCGTCTCGCGGATTTCCTGAAATCGCGCGGCATCGAGACCGTCCTGACGCGCGAGCCGGGCGGCTCTCCCGGCGCCGAGATCCTGCGCCACGTACTGCTCGGCGGCGGGGCGGAAGCCTTCGGGCCGGAGACCGAGACGCTGCTGTTTGCCGCCGCGCGCCGCGACCATCTGAACGTCACCATCCTGCCGGCGCTGGAGCGCGGCGCCTGGGTCATCTGCGACCGCTTCGCGGACTCGACGCGCGTCTATCAGGGCCATGCAGGCCGGGTGCCGAACGATTTCGTGCTCGCGGTCGAGCGCGTCACGGTCGGCGAGGACCGGCCGGCGCTGACGCTCGTCCTCGACCTGCCGGCCAAGGTCGGGCTTGCGCGGGTGGCGAGCCGGGGAGGGGCGACGGATCGCTTCGAGAGGGAGGGCATCGCCTTCCACAACAAGCTGCGGCAGGGCTTCCGGGCGCTGGTGCGGGCCGAACCCGATCGCTGCAAGCTGATCGATGCCGCACGGGATGCCGACGCGGTGGCGGAGGAGATCCGGGACGTCGTTGCCGGGCATTTCGGCTTCTCGGCGCGGCTGGTGACGCCATGATCGACGAAAATGCCGCCGACCGGCTGGAGGGCGCGCCGCATCCGCGCGAACGCGACATTCTCGTCGGTCATCAAGGCGCCGAACGGCTATTGCTCGACGCCTACAGGGGTCCGCGCATGCCCCATGCCTGGCTGATCGGCGGGCCGGAGGGCATCGGCAAGGCGACGCTGGCCTATCGCTTCGCGCGCTTCGTGCTGGCCAATCCGCGACCCGACCGGCTGCCGGCGGGCCTCGCCGATCTGGCTGTGCCGCCCGATCATCCCGTCTTCCGCCGCGTCGTCTCCGGCGCGCATCCCGACCTTCTCGCGCTCAGGCGCATCGCCGAGGCAGGCAAGGACAAGGTGCCCCAGGACATCCCGGTCAAGCTCGTCCGGGAGATCGTCAGGTTCTTCGGTTCGACGGCGGGCGATGGCGGCTGGCGCATCTGTCTCGTCGACAGCGCCGACGAACTGAACCGGCACGGCGCCAATGCGCTCCTCAAGCTGCTGGAGGAACCGCCCGAGCGCTCGCTGTTCCTGATCGTGTCGCACATGCCGGGCCGGCTTCTGCCGACCATCCGCTCGCGCTGCCGGATGCTCACGCTGCAGACGCTCACGGAAGACGACATCGTTGCGGGCCTCGGCACGTTCGAGGACATCCGCCTGCCGGCCGATGATGCGAGGCGCATTGCCACGCGGGCGGAAGGCAGCCTTCGGCGCGCCCTGGAATCCGCGCTCGGCGGGCAGGAGGCGTTCGCCGCCGAGATCGAAGGCGCTATCGGCGCAGCGCCCGCCATCGATCCCATGAAGACCCATGCCATCGGCGACCGGCTCCAGCGCCGCGACGACGGCGAGTTCGAGGTGTTCGTGCGCACGGTGCGCGACCACCTGCACCGGCGCGTCGCCGAGGGGGCGGGCGAGGGCGCGCGCCGCCTTGCGCCCTATGCGGAGGTATGGGACAAGGTCGAGGTCGCGGCGGCGCAGGTGCGCACGTTCAATCTCGAACGGAAGCCCTTCGTCTTTCAGGTTTTCGGCTGGCTCGCCGAGGCCGGCCGGCGACGCACCTGAACCGTCAAAGTCCAGCAATCTGCCATGGCGAAGCCGCGCTTCTACGTCACGACCGCTATTTCCTATCCCAACGGCGTGCCGCATATCGGCCACGCCTACGAGGTCATCGCGACGGATGCCATCGCCCGGTTCATGCGGCGCGACGGGCGCGAGGTCTTCTTCCTGACCGGCACCGACGAGCACGGTCTGAAGATGGTGCAGACCGCCGAGCGCGAAGGGCTCTCCGCGCGTGAACTCGCCGACCGCAACTCGGACCGGTTCCGAGCCATGGCGCAGGCGCTCGCGATCTCGAACGACGATTTCATCCGCACGACGGAGCCGCGGCACTACCGCGCCAGCCAGGCCATCTGGGACCGGATGGTCGCGAGCGGCGACATCTATCTCGGCGCCTACGAGGGCTGGTACTCGGTGCGCGACGAAGCCTTCTACGGCGAGGAGGAGACCTCCGTCGGCGCGGACGGCGTGCGCGTCGGCGGGCAGGGCACGCCTGTCGAATGGACCAAGGAAGAGACCTATTTCTTCCGCCTGTCCAAATATCAGGACCGGCTGCTGGCGCATTACGAGGCCCATCCGGACTTCGTCGGCCCGGATACCCGCTTCAACGAGGTCATCAGCTTCGTGAAGGGCGGTCTTGCCGACCTGTCGGTCTCGCGCACGACCTTTGACTGGGGCGTGCCGGTGCCGGGCGCCGACGGCCACGTCATGTATGTGTGGGTCGATGCGCTGACCAACTACCTGACGGCGGCAGGCTTTCCAGACGAAACCGACCCGAAATGGCCGTTCTGGCCGGCGGACCTGCACGTCATCGGCAAGGACATCGTGCGCTTCCACGCGGTCTACTGGCCGGCTTTCCTGATGTCGGCGGATATCGCCCTGCCGAAGCGCGTTTATGGCCACGGCTTCCTGTTCAACCGCGGCGAGAAGATGTCGAAGTCGGTCGGCAACGTGGTCGATCCCTTCGCCATGGCCGAAGCCTATGGCGTCGACGCCATGCGCTATTTCCTGCTGCGCGAGGTCGCGTTCGGCAATGACGGCTCGTACTCGCACGAGGCCATCGTCGCGCGCACCAATGCGGACCTTGCCAACGACCTCGGCAACCTTGCCCAGCGTTCGCTGTCGATGATCGCCAAGAACTGCGACGGCGTATTGCCAACCCCCGGCGCCTTCACGGCCGAGGACGAGGCGATCCTCGCAGCCGCGGCCGGCATGCTGGCAGCGTCGCGCGAGGCTGTGGCGAAACAGCAGATTCACCGCTGGCTGGAGGCGGTCTGGGCCGTTGTCGGCGAAGCGAACCGCTACTTCGCCGGGCAGGCGCCCTGGGCGCTGCGCAAGACCGACCTCGCGCGCATGGGCACGGTGCTCTACGTGACCGCCGAGGTGATCCGGCAGGCGGCAATCCTCGCCGAGCCGGCCATCCCCGTCGGCGCGCCGAAGCTGCTCGACCTGCTGGCGGTGCCGGAGGATGCCCGCGACTTCGCATCGCTAGGCAACCGGCTCGCGCCGGGCACCGTGCTGCCGTCGCCGCAAGGTGTCTTCCCGCGCTATGTCGAGCCGGAGGCCTCGGCCTGATGTGGGTCGACAGCCATTGCCACCTGGACTTTCCGGAACTGGCCGCCGACCGCGCCGGGCTGATCGCCCGTGCGACCGCGGCGGGCCTTCAGTCCATGGTGACCATATCGACGCGCGTGAAGAGGTTCGACGCGATCCGGGCGATTGCCGAGGCGCATGACGGCATCTGGTGCTCGGTCGGCACCCATCCGCACAATGCCCATGAAGAGCTGGACGTCACCGCCGAACAGCTCGTGGCGCTGGCCGGCCATCCCAAGGTGATCGCCATCGGCGAGGCCGGCCTCGACTACCACTACGACAACTCGCCGCGCGAGGCGCAGGAGCAGGGCTTCCGCACCCATATCGCGGCGGCGCGCCTGAGCGGCCTGCCGCTGGTCATTCACGCGCGCGAGGCCGACGAGCGGGTCGTCGACATCCTGACCGAGGAAATGGGGAAGGGTGCCTTCACGGCCGTGCTGCACTGCTTCACGGGCTCGGACATGCTGGCGCGCGCCGGTGTCGAGCTTGGTCTTTACGTGTCGTTCTCGGGGATCGCGACCTATCGCAGCGCCCAGAACCTGCGCGACATCGCCGCCTGGCTGCCGGCCGACCGGATTCTGGTCGAAACCGACGCGCCGTATCTCGCGCCCGGCAAGTTCCGCGGCAAGACCAACGAGCCGTCCTACGTGGTCGAGACCGGCAAGGCCGTCGCGGAGGCGCGCGGCATGGCGTTCGAGGCGCTCGCGGCGCAGACCACCGAGAACTTCTACCGGCTGTTTTCCAAGGCTGACCCCGGTCAGCGCCTCACAGGCTGAGCCGGCCATGGCGCTGACCGTGACGATCCTTGGCTGCGGTTCGTCCGGGGGCGTGCCACGGGTCGGGCAAGGATGGGGCGCCTGCGATCCGGCCAACCCCAGGAATCGCCGCCGGCGCTGCTCGCTCCTCGTGGAACAGACGGGCCCCGGCGGCACCACCTCGGTGCTGATCGATACCGGCCCGGACCTGCGCGAGCAGCTTCTCGCCGCCGGAGTGACCCGGCTCGACGGCGTGCTCTATACCCACGACCACGCCGACCACACCCACGGCATCGACGACATCCGCCCGCTGGTCATCTCGATGCGCCGGCGCATCGACGCCTATGCCGACGAACTGACGCGCGTGACGCTGTCGCAGCGCTTCGGCTATTGCTTTGCGTCGCCGCCGGGCAGCGACTATCCGCCGATCATCAACCTTCATTCGTTCAGGGCGTTCGAGCCCGTGACGGTATCAGGAGGCGGTGGCCCGATCGCGTTCATGCCGTTCCCGGTGGAGCACGGGCATGCCTACCGCGCGTTCGGCTTTCGCTTCAATAACCTTGTCTATTGCCCTGATATCAATGCGATTAGCAGCCGATCCGAAACCATTGTCGCGGATGCGGAAATCCTGATCCTCGACGCCTTGCGCTATACGCGCCACCCAACGCATTTCAGCGTCGACGAGGCGCTCGCGTTGATCGAACGCACGCGGCCCGAGCGCGCGATCCTGACCAATCTTCATTCCGATCTCGACTATGCGACGCTCGCTGCTGGACTGCCGGATGGCATCGTGCCCGCCTATGACGGCATGGTCATCGAGGTGGCGTGAGGATCGACACTTGTTCGTCGGACAGCGACATGACGGTGTAGGCAAACGGCGGTTGGGCGCCAATGCAGGCCGTTCTGGATGGATGTGTACATTCCATAATATGTCTTATGCGAATTGACTTGATCTCAAGACACGCACTCTCAAACGTGTGGATGGCATCTGCCGCTCCTTGCCATGGCACGTTCGTTGTCGCCCCCTGTCGTTCTCCGACCGAGCCTGCAGCGAGCCTGACACCGTGACCTTCGAGCCATCCGACGATATCGCGCGCCTGATCGCCATCATGGCGAAGCTGCGCACGCCCGGCGAAGGCTGCCCGTGGGACCTCGATCAGGATTTCGCGACGATAGCGCCCTATACGATCGAGGAAGCCTATGAGGTCGCGGACGCCATCACGCGCGGCGATCTCGCGGACCTGAAGGACGAACTCGGCGACCTGCTGCTGCAGGTCGTCTTCCATGCCCGCATGGCCGAGGAAGCCGGCCAGTTCGCTTTTCCGGACGTTGTGCGCGCCATCACCGAGAAGCTGATCCGGCGGCATCCGCACGTGTTCGCGGACATGCGGCATCTGTCGCCGGAGGCCGTCAAGGGCCTCTGGGCGGAGATCAAGGCCAAGGAGAAGCGTGCGAAGGCCGAGGAGCGCGAGCGGCTGGGCCTGCCGCCCGGACCGCCCCCCGGCGTCCTGGGCGGGGTTCCCGTCGCCCTGCCCGGTCTGACGCGCGCCCTGAAGCTTCAGGAGAAGGCTGGAACAGTCGGTTTCGACTGGAACGATGTCGGCAGCGTGCTCGACAAGATCGTCGAGGAAGCGCGCGAGATCGCCGAGGCGCGTGCCGCCGACAAGGGACGCGAGGCGCTGGCGGACGAAGTCGGTGATCTGCTGTTTGCGGCGGTCAACCTGGCCCGCCATCTGGATGTCGACCCGGAAGCGGCCATTCGCGGCACCAATGCCAAGTTCGAAAGGCGCTTCCGGTCCATCGAGGCCGCGCTTGCAGCCAAGGGAAGCAGCCCGGCCGACGCGACGCTCGACGAGATGGACGCGCTGTGGAACGAGGCCAAGGCCCAGGAACGTCGCGATCAGCGCGGCGAAGGCTGACCGTCAGGACGCGGCCGCCAGCCGTCGCTCGAGCTGGGCGCGCTTGGCAGGCGCTATCCTGAGGGTCACCAGCGTCTCGCCGGTTTCCATCGCCCGCCGGCTCTCGACCTCGGCATTCTCGTGAATCCAGTTGAGCGTGCGTCCATCCTCGGCGGGAACGGTGACCGTTAGCCGCTCGTGATCGGCGCGGATCAGGTCCTCGATAGCTCCGAGAAGCTCCGGAACGCCCTCCCCGGTTACCGCCGAGACGAAATGCGGCTTGCGGCCGTCCTCGCCGCGGGCAGCACGGTTGCGGGCCTCTTCACGCCCTTCCTCGTCCAGAAGGTCGACCTTGTTCCAGACCTCGACCAGCGTCCGGCTCGCCGGGTCGATGCCGAGATCGGCAAGGATCGCGGCGACGTCGGCGGCCTGCGCCTCCGTATCGTCGTGGCTAACGTCGCGGACATGCAGGATGACGTCGGCCTCGATGACCTCCTCCAGCGTCGCGCGGAAAGCCGCGACGAGCATGGTCGGCAGATCGGAGATGAAGCCGACCGTATCGGACAGGATCGCCTTGGTGCCGTTCGGCAGGCGGATCTGGCGCAAAGTCGGGTCGAGGGTCGCGAACAGGAGGTCCTGCGCCAGCACACCGCCGGCGGTCAGCGCGTTGAACAGCGTCGATTTGCCGGCATTGGTGTAACCGACCAGCGCGATGATCGGGTAAGGCACGCGGCGGCGGCTCTCGCGGTGCAGGCGCCGGGTGCGCGTCACCTGCTCCAGCTCGCGCTCGATGCGGGTGATCCGCTCCTGGATCATCCGGCGGTCTGCCTCGATCTGCGTCTCGCCGGGGCCGCCGAGGAAGCCGAAGCCGCCGCGCTGGCGTTCGAGATGGGTCCAGGACCGCACGAGACGGCTTTTCTGGTAGCTGAGATGGGCAAGCTCGACCTGCAGCGAGCCTTCCTTCGTGCGCGCCCGCGTGCCGAAGATTTCGAGGATCAGGCCGGTGCGGTCGACGACCTTGGCGCTCCAGGCCTTTTCGAGATTGCGCTGCTGCACGGGCGACAGCGCCGCATCGACGAAGACGAGCCCTGCCCCATGCGCGGTCACGAGGCCGGCGATCTCGTCGACCTTGCCCTTGCCGATCAGCGTCGCCGGCCGGATCGTGCCGAGCGTGACGATGACCGCTTCCATGACTTCAAGCTCGATCGCGGCGGCAAGCCCGACAGCTTCATCCCGCTTCGCGTCCGCCGTGCGGGCCGGCAGCGATGCCTCGTCGGCCGTCCGTGCGCCCTTCGGCCGCACGGGAACGACAACGACGACGCGCGTCGGCTCGCCGCGCGGCTCGTCGGAGCCGGCGGTGTGGGATGAATCGATGATGTCCGGACGTCTGATGTCCAAATAGGGCCTCGGATGGCGATATGGGCTGAGCGATCAGGCCCGCTCGCCCTCCCCGTCCTGCGGTTCGAAGAGCTGGACCGGCGCGCCCGGCATGATGGTGGATATGGCGTGCTTATAAACCAATTGCGAGTGGCCGTCGCGCCGAAGGAGGACACAGAAATTGTCGAACCAGGTGACGACGCCCTGCAGCTTGACGCCGTTGACGAGGAAAATCGTCAGCGGAATCTTCTGCTTGCGGACGTGGTTGAGAAAGGTGTCCTGGAGGTTCTGAGCTCGTTCCGCCATTGTCTTTTTCCTTATCTTTTGCCGCGGACCAGATGCCGCGAAGGTTTATTGGGCCGGCGGCCGCCGGCTTCAGGCTTGTTTTTCGGCCAGTCTATCAAGGCGCATGATGCCGCACTGCACAAGTGGCGCGTCGTCACAGGCTCGTGTGCAATCCGGCAAGGCTTCAGACGATCTCCGCGACTTCGTGGAACTTGGAGCGCAGCTCGGTGGCGATGGAACCCGGCGCGCCGTTGCCGACGGGACGGCCGTCGATCTCGACGATGGGCATGACGATGGTCGTCGCCGAGGACAGGAAGGCCTCGCGGGCGTTCTGGGCCTCTTCGATCGTGAACTTGCGTTCCTCGATCCGCACCCCTTCGCGCTTGCAGAGGTCGAACAGCGTCGTGCGCGTAATGCCCTTCAGGATGCCGTTGTCGGCGAAACGGGTGACCAGCACGCCGTCCTTCGTGATGATCCAGGCATTGGTCGAGGAGCCCTCGGTGACGAAGCCCTCCTCGTCCACCAGCCAGGCCTCGTAGGCGCCGGCCTCGCGCGCGGCCTGCTTGGCGAGGCAGTTCGGCAGCAGGCCGACCGATTTGATGTCCACGCGCTCCCAGCGGTTGTCGGGGAGCGAGATCACCTTGACGCCCTTGGCGGCGCTCGCCTCGCCCTTGGAGGGGTCGATGTTCTTGGCGGTGATCACCAAGGCCGGCGGCGTGCCGGGCTTCGGAAAGGCGTGATCGCGCCGCGCGACGCCGCGCGTCACCTGCATGTAGACCAGCCCCTCGCGAACGCGGTTGCGGCGCACCGTCTCGCGCAGCACGACGCCGAGCGGACCGCGCGCCATGGGCATGTCGATGCGCAGTTCCGTCAGGGAGCGCGCCAGCCTGTCGACGTGGCGCGTCTCGTCGACCAGCCGGCCGCCGCGCACCTCGCAGACCTCGTAGACGCCGTCAGCGAACTGATAGCCCCGGTCCTCGATATGCACGGCCGCCTCCCCGTGAGGAACGTAGCTGCCGTTCACATAGGCGACACGCGACATCGTCAGACACTCCCGATACTTCTTTCGCTCCCTGGCTTCCGTTGCGGGATTGCCGCGGTCGCCGGGCGAAACGGCGCGTCCACCGCACCGCAGCAACATTTGTCGCACGGTTCGCCCGCCGCGCGAACCGTGGACGGCGCGTCAGACGTGCAAGGCGGCCTTGCCGAAAATGCGGATCACTCGACGGACAGGGCCTTGAGCTTCCTGTGAAGCGCGGAGCGCTCCATGCCGATAAACTCCGCCGTGCGCGAGATGTTGCCGCCGAACCGGTTGATCTGCGCGGCCAGATACTCGCGCTCGAAGGCTTCGCGCGCCTCGCGCAGCGGCAGGGCCATAAGGTGCTCGCCGCCCTGCCCCGTCGGCATGGACGGCGCCGACGAGCCGACATCGGGCGGCAGCATCGAGACGTCGACCACCGCATCCGGATTGCCGCCGGCGAGAATCAGCACACGCTCGATATTGTTGCGGAGCTGGCGCAGGTTGCCCGGCCAGTCGTGCGACTGAAGCACCGCCATGGCGTCGTCGCCGATTCGCCGGCGCGGCAGGCCGGAGATAGTGGCGAGCTGCTCGACGAAATGCTCGACGAGCGACGGGATGTCCTCGCGCCGCTCGGCGAGCGAGGGCACGCGGATCGGCACGACCGCGAGGCGGTGATACAGGTCCTCGCGGAAGCGCCCTTCGACGATATCGTTCTGGATGTCGCGGGCCGTCGCCGAGATGAGACGCACGTCGACCTGCACCTTGGCGGTGCCGCCGACGCGCTGGAAGCTCTGCTCGACCAGCACGCGCAGGATGCGGTTCTGTGTCTCGCGCGGCATTTCCGCGATCTCTTCGATGAAGAGTGTGCCGCCATGCGCCTCTTCCAGCGCGCCGACCTTGCGGCCCTCGCCGTTCATCGCCTCGGAGCCGAAGAGTTCGATCTCCATGCGCTCCGGCGTGATCGCCGCCGCATTGATCACGACGAAGGGCCCGTTGGCGCGCTGGGAGGTCGAGTGGATCGTCCGGGCGGTCAGTTCCTTGCCGGAGCCGGAGGCCCCGAAGATCATGGTACGGCTGTTGGTCGGCGCGACGCGCTCGATCGTCTGCCGGAGCTGGTTCATCGCGGAGGACTTGCCGACGAGACCCGCGGCCTGGCCGGAAATCTGGCGCAGTTCCTTCACCTCACGGCGCAGGCGTGACGTCTCGATCGCCCGCTCCGCGATCAGCACGAGGCGGTCGGCCTTGAACGGCTTCTCGATATAGTCGTAGGCGCCGCGCTTGATGGCCGAGACCGCCGTTTCGATATTGCCGTGGCCGGAAATCATGACGACCGGCACCTCGGCATGGCGCTCCTTCATCACGTCCAGCAATTGCAGGCCGTCGAGCCGGGAACCCTGCATCCAGATGTCGAGGAAGACGAGGTTCGGCCGGCGCGCCTCGATGGCTGCTAGGGCCTCGTCCGAATTGCGGGCCGTGCGCGTGCGGTAGCCCTCGTCGTCGAGGATGCCCGCCACGATATCCCGGATGTCCGCTTCGTCGTCGACTACGAGAATGTCGCCTGCCATGCTCCGCGATCCATCTATTCCGCCGCAGCGGCGGGAGCCGCGGCGAGCTTCTGGTCTTTGAAGGTGAGGCGGAAATGGGCGCCGCGCTGGTGCCCGTCGGCATCGGCGGGCGCATCATAGAGGCCGAGGCTGCCGCCGTGCTCCTCCAGGATCTTGCCCACGATGGCGAGCCCGAGGCCCGTCCCCTTCTCACGTGTCGTAACGTAAGGCTCAAGCAGCCGATGACGGTTTTCTTTGGGCAGGCCGATGCCGTTGTCGACAACGTCCACCACGAAGAACGGCAGGGCCGTCGTCAGACGGACGAGGATGCGCCCCTTGCCACGCGCCTCCTCCGGCACGGCGGCGATCGCCTCGGTGGCGTTCTTGATGATGTTGGTCAGCGCCTGGCTGATGAGGCGCCGGTCGAACGAGGCATTCCATGCGCCCTCCGGCACATCGGCCTCTATGTCGATTTCGGGATAGCCGATGCGCATCATGAAGATGATCTGGCGCACGGTGTCGGCCACGTCCTCCATCTCGAAGACCGGCTTCGGCATGCGCGCGAAGGACGAGAACTCATCGACCATGCGGCCGATATCGCCGACCTGCCGGATGATCGTGTCGGTGCACTGGTCGAAGACCTCGCGATCCTCGGTGATGACCCGGCCGTAGCGGCGCTTCAGGCGCTCGGCGGATAGCTGGATGGGCGTCAGCGGGTTCTTGATCTCGTGGGCGATGCGCCGGGCGATGTCGGCCCAGGCGGAAGTGCGCTGCGCCACGACGAGGTCGGTCACATCGTCGATCGTCACAACCGCGCCGTGAGAGCCCGCCTCGTCGGCCTCCAGCGCCACGCGCACGACGAGGGTGCGTTCGCGCCCTCCCCGCAGCAGCGTCACCTGCCCCTGCACGATCGGCGCGCCGCGCTCGGCGCGGGCGATCAGCGCAGCGAATTCGGGCAGCTTCTCCGCCAGGAGCGAGCCCATCAGATCGGGCTCGCTGACGCCGAGGATATCCACAGCGAAGCGGTTGAGCAGGGTGACGTGCCCGGCCTCGTCGAGGCCGATGACGCCGGCCGTGACACCCGCCAGCACGGCTTCGGTGAAGCGGCGCCGGCTGTCGATCTGGTCGCGGGCGCTGATCAGGTCCTCGCGCTGGTCGCGCAGCTGCGCGGTCATCTTGTTGAACGTGTCGCCGAGATTGGCGAGGTCGCCCTCGGACCTGCGGATATGGACCTCGACATCGAGGTCACCCGCGGCGACCTGATCGGCCGCGCCGATCAGGCGGCGGATCGGCTGGACGAGGCGGTTGGCGAAGGACAGGCCGAGATAGACGGCCGAGAGGGTCACCAGGAAGGCGATCAGCGCGAACATCAGGGCGAAGGCGATCTGCAACCCGAGACGGCGGGCCTGGATCTCCTGATATTCGAGCAGGCCGACTTGCGAGGCGCGCAGATGCTGGGCGATCTCCGGATTGATTTGCCGGACCACGTAGATCAGTTCGTCGCCGCCGCGCTTCAGCTTGACGATGGCCTCGACGAAGTCGCGCTCGCCGCGCGAGGCGACATTGGCGATGATGTCGTCGGTCTTGGCGATCTCCTCGATGATCGTGGCGGGAACCGCGAAATCGCCCTGCATGGGCAGGTCCGCCCGCTCGATCACCGTGCCGTCGAGCCGCATGATCCGGATGACGGTGAGCCCGCGGACCATGGCCTGGGCGGTCAGGAAGCGGCCGAAATCCAGCTGCGGCTGGTTGAGCGAGCGCACCCGGTCGATGTCCTGAACCAGAGCGCCGGTCTCGGCGCGCACGACGTCGACCTGCTCGCGGATATAGGACCCGACGACATTCGCCGAGGATTCCACGGCCCGGCGCACCGTGCCGGAGAAGATGCTTTCCATGCCGCGGTCGAGGGTGACCGACGCGGCGATCGCGATGATCGCGACGGGGATGGCGGCGACGATGGCGAAGAGGCGCACCACGCGCTCGTGCAGGCGCGCGGCCGCCTGCCCTGCCCGGCGCGCGCGCCGGAGCATGAGGACTTCCCGCGCGATCAGGACGATCAGCACCAGCACCAGCGCGGCATCGATCAGCAGCACGGTCAGCACCACCTCGTGGGTGGCGGCGATCGGCAGGAAGCCGGTGACCAGCAGGAAGGTGATCAGGCCGAAGAACAGCGCGATGCCGACCATGACCGGGCCGGTGCGGCGCGACCGCAAGCCCGGCATGAAAGCCGAGGTATCGATGGGATGGGCGGCCGCTTCCGGCGTTGTCGCTGCGGTCATCAGGCGATCGTCTCCCGACTTCCCGGCAAATGCATGGTCGATGCCGGTGGGTCGCTGAAGAATCGATGCCCTCTTACAACAGGTGTGACAGAATTGTCACGCCCGCTATCCTCACGTCACCGCGAGCAGCGCAATCAGCGCGAACTGCGGATGACTTGAATGTCGAGATCGCGGACCTTCTTGCGCAAAGTGTTGCGATTGACGCCCAGCAGGTCGGCGGCCTTGATCTGGTTGCCGCGCGTCGCCGCCAGCGCCGCGGAGATCAGCGGGATTTCCACCTCCCGCAGCACGCGATGATAGAGGCCGGGCGGCGGCAGATCGTCGCCGAATCCCTTGAAATAGGCGCCCATATGCCGCTCGACCGAGGCCATCAGCGTCTCGTCGTCGCGCGCCTCCTCGCTCGCCAGCGCCGGCTCGGGCGTCGACAGCTCGTTGTCGATGATCGCCGCGGTGATGACTTCCTGCGGGTAGAGCGCAGTCAGGCGGCGGATCAGGTTCTCCAGCTCGCGCACGTTGCCCGGCCAGCGATAGCGCTTCAGCTTTTCCACTGCCGCCTGGTCGATCTGCTTCCCCGGAAGCCCTTCCCGCTCGGCCTGCGCGAAGAAATGGCGGACGAGGTCCGGCACGTCGTCGGAGCGCTCGCGCAGCGGCGGCAGGCGCAGCGGCACCACGTTGAGGCGGAAGAACAGGTCCTCGCGGAACAGGCCCTGCTGGATCTGCTGGCGCAGGTCCTTGTTGGTAGCAGCGACGATGCGGACGTCGGCCTTGATCGGCGTGCGGCCGCCGACGGTCGTGTACTCGCCCTGCTGGAGTACGCGCAGCAGGCGGGTTTGCGCCTCCATCGGCATGTCGCCGATCTCGTCGAGGAACAGCGTGCCGCCCTCGGCCTGCTCGAAGCGGCCGGGATTGCGCGATTGCGCGCCGGTGAAGGCGCCTTTCTCGTGGCCGAACAACTCGCTCTCGATCAGGTCGCGCGGAATAGCCGCCATATTGATCGCGACGAAGGGGCCGTTGCGGCGCTTGCCATAGTCGTGAAGGGCACGGGCGACCAGTTCCTTGCCGGTGCCGCTCTCGCCGACGATCATCACGGTCAGGTCGGTCTGCATCAGGCGCGCAAGCACGCGGTAGATGTCCTGCATGGCCGGCGAGCGGCCGACCAGCGGGATCATGTCGGTATCGACGGGCAGCGCCTTGCCGGGCTTGCCCTTCGGCTCCGAGAGCGCCCGGCCGACGATGGCGACGAGTTCCTTCAGGTCGAAGGGCTTCGGCAGGTAGTCGTAGGCGCCGCGCTCGGAGGCCTTGATCGCGGTCATGAAAGTGTTCTGCGCACTCATCACCACGACCGGCAGGTCGGGCCGAAGCTTCTTCATGCGCGGCAAGAGGTCGAAGGCGTTCTCGTCCGGCATCACCACGTCGGTGATGACGAGATCGCCGTCGCCCTGCGCGACCCATCGCCAGAGCGTCGTGGCGTTGCCGGTGAGGCGGACGTCGTAGCCCGCTCGCGACAGCGCCTGATTGAGCACCGTGCGAATGGCCGCATCGTCATCGGCGACCAGGATGGTTCCCGTCGGCATTGTCGTCCTCGTCAGAGTGCTTTGCGGCCGTTGGCGTCGACCTGCGACACGCGCGCCATGGGCAGAAGGATGCGGAAGTTGGTGCGGCGTGGCTGGCTATCGCATTCGACGATGCCGCCGTGGTCGCCGACGATCTTGGCAACGAGTGCGAGACCGAGGCCGGACCCGGAGATCTTGGTCGTCACGAAGGGGTCGAACAGGTGCGGCAGCAGGTCGTCGGGCACGCCCGGCCCGTTGTCGCGCACGCAGACCTCGAGCGGCAGGCCGACGCGACTGGTCGTGCCCGGCATGGTCAGCCGCACGCCCGGCCGAAACGCCGTCGTCAGCATGATCTCGCCGTCGGCGGCGTGATCGCCGATCGCCTCGGCGGCGTTCTTCACGAGGTTCAGGAAAACCTGGATGAGCTGGTCGCGGTTGCCGAAGACCGGCGGCAGCGACGGGTCGTATTCCTCGACGAAGCGGATGTGGCGCCCGAAGCCAGACTGCGACAGCTTCTTCACGTGTTCCAGCACGACGTGGATATTGACCGGCTCGCGCTCGACCGGCCTCTCGTCGGAAAAGACCTCCATCCGGTCGACCAGTTTCACGATCCGGTCGGCCTCGTCGCAGATGAGCCGGGTCAGCGTCCGGTCCTGATCGTCTACCGAGGCTTCGAGAAGCTGGGCCGCGCCGCGGATGCCGGATAGCGGGTTCTTGATCTCGTGCGCCAGCATGGAGGCAAGCGCGGTCACGGAGCGCGCGGCGCCGCGATGGGTGAGCTGGCGGTCCATCTTGTCGGCAATGGTGCGCTCCTGGAGCATCACCACCACTTCCCCTGCCCGCTCCGGCACGGGGGCGACATAGATGTCCACCACGCGCTCATGGCCGTTGCGCGGGGTGCCGAGATCGACCTTGTACTCGTTGACCGCCGCGTGGCGGTCGCGCACCTGGTCGATCAGCGCAAGCAGCGGGCTGCCGAAGGGCACCAGTTCGCGCAAGGCATGGCGGCGCAACACCGAGATGGAAGCCTGGAAGAAGGCTTCCGCGGCTGAATTTCCGTCAACGATCATTCCCGAAGCGGAGACGCCGATGACCGGGTGAGGCAGGGCGTTGAGGATCGAATCCTGAATGTCGGGGCGTGCGGCGGCAAGCGTCATGCGGCTGCCCTCCATGCAAAGGCGTCGAACTGCGCGGCAAGGCTGCGGATGACGGCGCGCGGATCGTCGCTGGTCAGAACCTCGGCGCGGGCAGCCGAAAGCTGGGCTGCCGTGGCGCCGGCAGTGGCGGCCGCCGTGTCGAGCGCCCAGCCGAGATGTTTGCGGGCGTGGCGCACGCCGATGGCGTGCCCGTAATGGGCGAGCTGGTTCTCGTAGAGCTCGGTCGCGATGGCGAGCTGCTCGGTGAGATCGGGATCGGCCGGAACCGCCTCGCCCGCGAGATACGCACCGATCTGCGCGGGAAACCACGGCCGGCCCTGCGCGCCGCGCCCGACCATCACGGCATCGGCGGCGGACAAGGCGAGCGACGCGCTGGTCTCGTCGAGCGTGGTGACGTCGCCGTTGGCGACGAGCGGAATGGACACGGCCTTCCGAACCGCGGCGATGGCCGCCCAGTCGGCCGAGCCCTTGTAGAACTGCTGGCGCGTGCGGCCGTGAACCGTGACCAGCGCGACGCCCAGCGCCTCGGCACGGCGGGCAAGGTCGGGCGCATTGATCGAATCGTGGTCCCAGCCGAGGCGCATCTTCAGCGTCACGGGCGCATCGATGGCCGCCACCGTTGCCGCGATCAGCCTCTCCGCATGGTCGAGGTCGCGCATCAGGGCCGAGCCGGCATAGCCGCCGGTCACGCGCTTGGCCGGGCAGCCCATATTGATGTCGATGATGTCAGCGCCCGCCGCCACCGCGACGCGCGCGCCCTCGGCCATCCAGTGCGGATCGCAGCCGGCAATCTGCACCACATGCAGCGCCAGACCCTCTCCTTCGGCGCGCAGGCGCGCTTCCTCGCTTCCGGCGGCCAGATCATCGCCGGGAACCATCTCCGACACGGTCCAGCCCACACCAAAACGCGCAACCATGCGCCGGAACGGCGCGTCGGTAATTCCCGACATGGGCGCGAGAGCGACAGGGCTGGCTATGTCGAAGGGACCGATCGACAACGCCTGCTGTCGCGGCGTCGTGGTCGAAAGGTGGGCCATTCGCTTGCCTATTTCGTGTGCGTCCAGAAATGTGCCTACACTTTAGACATCATTCTTCGCAATGCACAAGAGCACGATCCGCTCTTTCGGGAGCAAGACACGACGTGGTGAACAGGCTAGAGGTCGCATCCACGGGGGTAAGCAGGCATGGCGGAGACGCGCAGGGTCGCGGCGCTGATCGTCGCAGCGGGACGTGGAACTCGCGCCGGCGGCGAGGTTCCCAAGCAATATCGGCCGCTTGCCGGGGTGCCGGTGCTAGCGCGCACCATCTCGGCTTTTCTCGATCACCCGACGATTCAGGTGGTGCAGGTGGTGATCGATCCTGCCGATCGGCCGCTCTACGATTCCTGCATTCTGGCATCGTCGCGAATCGTTGCACCCGCTGCGGGTGGTGCATCGCGGCAGGCTTCCGTGCTGGCGGGGATCGAGGCCCTCGCTGCCCTTTCGCCCCCGCCTGATGTCGTACTCGTCCACGACGCCGCCCGCCCCTTCGTGTCCGCCGACCTCATCGCGCGATCCTGCGAGGCGCTTGTTCCCGGCGTCGTGGCCGCGGTTCCGGGCGTGCCTCTGACCGACACGGTGAAGCAGGTCGACGGCACCGGCCAGGTCATCGCGACGCCGGACCGTGCCGTGCTTCGCGCGATCCAGACACCGCAAGCTTTCGAATTTGCCAGCCTTCTCGACGCTCATCGCCGCGCCGCCGCGATTGCCGGCCTCGTCGTCACCGACGACGCCGCCGTCATGGAATGGGCGGGTCACGCGGTGGCGGTCTTTGCCGGCGATCCCGGCAACGGCAAGCTGACGCTGAGCCAAGATTTCGAGGCGGCCGAGCGGCGTCTGGGAGGAGCTTCGATGACCGATATCCGCACCGGCCAGGGCTATGACGTCCATGCCTTCGGTCCCGGCGACCATGTCTGGCTCGGCGGCGTCCGCATTCCGCACGAATGCGGCGTCATCGCCCATTCCGACGGGGACGTGGCGCTGCATGCGGCGACCGACGCCGTGCTCGGCGCCATCGGCGAGGGCGATATCGGCACCCATTTCCCGCCGAGCGATCCGCAATGGCGCGGCGCGTCGTCGGACCGCTTCCTCGCCCATGCCGCGCGCCTCGTCGCGGCACGGCAGGGCCGCATCGGCAATCTCGACCTGACGATCGTCTGCGAGGCGCCGAAGGTCGGCCCGCATCGCGACGCGATCAGAGAGCGCATCGCGGATATCCTCGGCATTTCCGTCGATCGCGTGTCGATCAAGGCGACGACCAGCGAGAAGATGGGCTTCACCGGCCGCCGCGAGGGTCTCGCAGCGCTGGCCCTCGCAACCGTGATCCTGCCCGGAGGCTGACATGGAGGACGAAGCGCGCACCCTCGCCGTCAAGCTGCTCGATGCCTGCCGCGAGCGGGGGTTGATGGTCGCAACTGCCGAAAGCTGCACCGGCGGCCTGGTCGCGGCAGCGCTGACTGCCATTCCCGGCTCCTCGGCGGTGGTCGAGCGCGGCTTCGTCACCTACACCAACGAGGCCAAGACGGAGATGCTCGGCGTGCCGCAGGCGACGCTCGACACCGTCGGGGCCGTCTCGCCGGAAACCGCCGAGGCCATGGTCTGGGGCGCGCTGACCAACTCGCGGGCGCAGATCGCCGTATCGGTGACGGGCATTGCCGGACCGGGCGGCGCGACAGAAACGAAGCCGGTCGGCCTCGTCCACTTCGCCGCCGCGACGGAGGATGGCCGGCTGATGCGGCGCGAGGAGCGGTTCGGCGATATCGGGCGGGACGAGGTGCGCCGCAGGAGCGTCATCATCGCCCTGCATCTCCTGCTGGCGGTCGCCTCTGACCAGAAGGCCCGGCAGGGCTAGCCGATCGCCGCCGCACCCTGTGCGCCATAGACCTCGTCGGCGCGCTTCTCGAACGCCTCCGCGAAGCGCCGGAACGCCGCGTCGAAGACAGCCCCCATGACGAGCGCCAGCGCGCGCGACTTGAACTCATAGTCGATGGCGAAGGACACGGCGGCCCCCTCGCCCTCCGGCGCGAACCGCCAGTGGTTCTCCAGCCGCGAGAATGGCCCGTCGATATATTCGGCGATGATGTGCAGGCGCGGCCGGTCCAGCGTCACGCGGCTGGTGAAGGTCTCGCGGAGCATCGCATAGGCGACGGTCATGTCAGCGACGAGAATCTCGATGCCGTCGTCGCCGGCATTGACCCGCCGGCGGACCTTCAGCCGTTCGCAGAGCGGCACGAAGAGCGGATATTTGTCGATGTCCGCGACGAGGTCGAACATCTGATCCGGCCTGTGTCTCACCCGCCGTTCGGTCTTGAAGACGGGCATGGGTCAGGCCCCCGCCACGGCAAGGTTGGCCAGAAAGGTGTCCGCCTGCCTTCGAGTCGTGAAGGTCACGAGGCGCTGGTCGGGGGTAAGTCCGCTGAGAAAAGCAATATCCCCGGATCGTCGCTTCACTCGATAGTCCCAGATCCAGCGCAGAAAGCCGAAATCGATCTGTTCCGGGCATCCTGGCGCCATTTCGGGCCGGACTTTCCCGTAGGTCTTTGCGATGCGCATCACCGCGCCGGTGACACAGATCAGACGCGGCAGGTCGAACCAGAACACAGTGTCGGCGCGCCCGCGGCGCAGTTCGCCAGCGTGGCCCTTGTAGTTGCCGTCTATGACCCAGGACGGCTTCTCCGCTTCCGCAACCACTTTTGCCGCGAATTCTGCCTTGTCCGGCTCGACCCAGCCGGGCTTCCAGAACAGCGCATCGATCGACACGTAGGGCAGGCCCAGCTTGGCCGCGAGCGCCATGGCGAAGGTCGACTTGCCCGAGCCGGAACAGCCCATCACCAGCACGCGCTGCATGACGCGGTCAGCGGCCGAGCTTGGCCAGCCGCGCGGCCTTGAGCCGAGCGAAATCGTCGCCGGCATGGTGCGAGGAGCGCGTCAGCGGGCTCGACGAGACCAGCAGGAAGCCCTTGGCCATGGCGATGGTCTCGAAGCCCTTGAACTCGTCGGGCGTGACGAAGCGCACGACCTCGTGGTGCTTGCGGGTCGGCTGCAGGTACTGGCCGATCGTCATGAAGTCGACCTCAGCGGACCTGAGGTCGTCCATGAGCTGGAGCACCTCGTTCCGTTCCTCGCCGAGCCCGACCATGATGCCGGACTTGGTGAAGATGGTGGGATCGAGCTCCTTCACGCGCTGGAGCAGGCGGATGGAGTGGAAGTAGCGCGCGCCCGGCCGGACCTTCAGATACTTGGACGGCACGGTTTCGAGGTTGTGGTTGAACACGTCCGGCCGCGCCGCGACCACCACTTCCAGCGCCCCGTCCTTGCGCAGGAAATCGGGGGTCAGGATCTCGATCGTGGTCTTCGGCGAACGGGCGCGGATGGCGTGGATCACGTCGGCGAAATGCTGCGCGCCGCCATCGGCGAGGTCGTCACGGTCGACCGAGGTGATGACGACGTGGCTGAGGCCGAGCTTCTGGACCGCGATGGCCGTGTGCTCGGGCTCATTCGGGTCGAGCGCGCCGGGCATGCCGGTCTTCACGTTGCAGAACGAGCAGGCCCGCGTGCAGGTGTCGCCCATGATCATGAACGTGGCGTGCTTCTTCTCCCAGCACTCGCCGATATTCGGGCAGCCGGCTTCCTCGCACACGGTGACGAGGCCGTTTTCCTTCACGATGCGGTGGGTCTCGGCCCATTTCGGCGAGCCGGGCGCCTTGACGCGGATCCATTCCGGCTTGCGCTGGATCGGCTGGTCGGGCCGATGCGCCTTTTCCGGGTGGCGGGGGCGTGAATCCCGCTTCAGCGTGTCGATCAGGGTAGCCATGACGGATTCCGTGGGGCGGAAGGCATCATTAGGCGTTCGACACACGGCTTCGCAAGGGCGACGGGCGGCGGTGCAAGGCTGCTCTCTGCGAGACCGCAGGCTTCAGGTCGGCCGTTTCGACGCATCGAACTGTTCGACGAAGCGGATCAGCGCCGCGACAGCCAGCCCCATATCGGCAATTGTCGCGGATTCCAGCGGATTGTGGCTGATGCCGCCCTTGCAGCGCACGAACAGCATGGCGAAATCGGTCAGGTGGGCGATGGACTGGCCGTCATGGCCGGCTCCCGAGACCAGCCGCGGCGCAGGCAGGCCGATCGACGTCAGGCTGTCGGCGAGCCCGTCTGCGATCCACGGCGCGCAGGGCGCGGTCGGGCAGTCGTGATAGGTGTCGAAGGCGACGGAACAGCCGCGGGCCGCCGCCAGCGCCTCGGATCGTTTCGTGAACTCCTTCAATGCCGCCTGCCGCGGCGGGTCGGAGGCGGCGCGCAGGTCGAGAACGAATTCGACGCGGTCGGGAATGACATTGATCGCCCCCGGCATGACCTTGGTCTGGCCGACGGTCGCGACCATGGCCGATTCCGGATGCGCCTTGGCGATGGCTTCCGCCGCCAGCATCATTTCGGACGCCGCCAGCAATGCATCCTGCCGCAGAGGCATCGGAACTGTACCAGCATGGCCGGCCATGCCCGAGACGGTGACGCGCGTGCGGTTCTGGCCCGCTATGGAGGTGACGATTCCGAGTGGCTGGTCGCCGTGCTCCAGCACCGGGCCCTGCTCGATATGGATCTCGACATAGGCGAGCGCCTCGTCCTTCCGCATGGCGGCAGAGGGGATAGCCGCGGGGTCGAGGCCATAGTCGCGCATCGCCTCTTCGAGCGTGACGCCGTCGCGATCCGCGCCCGCCAGCCAGCGCTCCTCGAAACGGCCGGCGACAGCCGCCGAGGAGGACAGGACCGTTGGAAAACGCACGCCCTCCTCGTCGCCGAAGGCGAGCACGTCCACGGCGAAGGGAAAGCGCCGGCTGGCATCGCGGAAATGCTCGATAGCAAGGATGCCGGCGACCACACCGAGCATGCCGTCGTATTTGCCGGCATTGATCACCGTGTCGATATGCGAGCCGATGAGCAGGCGCGGCACGGCATTGGCGCCGGGCGCCTCGTCTTGACTGCCATAATGCCCGCGCACGGTGCCGAGGGCGTCCTCAGCCGTTTCCATGCCGGCTTCGGCCATCCACTGTGCCACGAGATGGGCGGCGCGTTTGTGCTCCGGCGTCAGGAACCGGCGGGTCAGGCGGTCCGGGTCCTCGGAGATCGCGGCCAGTTCCTCCAGCATGGCCTCGGCGCGCCGGCCGAGGCGTTCGGTGTCGAGAGCCGTCATCGCAGGGCCGCCAGATAGGCGCCGAGTTCGGCGCGTTCGGGATCGGTCATGCGCGTCTCGTTGCCGAGCGGCATGGCCTTCGACTGGATTGCCTGCTGGGCCACGGCAACCGCATGGCGACGCAGGTCGGTAGCGGTTTCCAGCGCGACGCCCTTCGGCGGTTCGGTGAAGCTGGCATGGCTCGGCCGGCGGGCGTGGCACGTCGCGCAATGCTTCGCGGACAGTTCGAGCGCACGCGCCTCGCTGACCTGACCGGCGGCTGCCGTGTCGAGCTTCGGCCTCTGGCTGGTGACGAAAATGGTGCAGACCAGCGCGAAGGCCGCGACGGGCACGGCCCAGCCGTAGCTCTGCCATTCGTCGCCGGCTTCGTGGCGGTTCAGCGTGTGCTGGACGAGCGCTCCGGTGACGAGGATGAAGGCGACGATCAGCCAGCCATGCGGATGGCTCGTCAGCATCGGATAATGGTTCGACACCATCATCAGCAGGACCGGCAGGGTCAGGTAGTTGTTGTGGGTCGAGCGGGTCTTGCCGATCTTGCCGTATTTCGGATCGGGCCGGCGGCCCGCGATGAGATCGGCGACGACGATTCGCTGGTTGGGGATGATCACGAGGAAGACGTTCGCCGCCATGATCGTGCCGACGAAGACGCCGACATGGATGAAGGCGCCGCGCCCCGAGAAGACCTGCCCGAATCCCCACGCCGCACCGACGACCATGGCGAAGACCACGACCGCGAGCAGCGCGGTCCGTTCCGCGAGGGGCGATTTGCAGAGCGCGTCATAGGCGCACCAGCCGGCGACGATGGAACCGAGCGACAGGGCGATGGCCTGCCACGGCTGGATGTCCGCGACTGTCGGGTCGATCAGGAAGCTGCGCGCATTCAGGTAGTATTGCGCGACAAGCAGCGCGAAGCCGGAGACCCACGTCAGATAGGCCGCCCATTTGTGCCAGAGGAGGTCGGGCGGCAGATTGTCCGGCGCGACGAGATATTTCTGCACGTGATAGAAGCCGCCGCCATGGACCTCCCAGGCGACGCCGTCGGGCCCCGCTTCGCCCGGCCGTTTGCCCTTCAGGCTGTAGTCCAGCGACATGAAATAGAAGCTGGTGCCGATCCAGGTGATGCCCACCGTGATGTGGAACCACCTCGAGAGGAGGTTGAACCAGTCGGCGGCGAGGGCAAGGTCCATGGAAGGTCCGCTCAGGGGTGAATGCTCAGGCGCGCCGCCGCGCTTCCGGCCTTTTCTGCCCGATGGATCGCGCCTCGCGCAAGGCCAGGCATTCGGCCGCGACGGAGGCCGCGATCACCGCCGGCTCCTTGCCGCGAATGCCGCCGAGACCGATGGGGCAACGGAGCTCCGAAATCCGCCCGGCGGGCAGCCCGCGCTCGCCAAGCCGGCGCACGAACCGCGCGCGCTTGGTGGCTGAGCCGATCAAACCGACATGGCCGATGCGGTCGCTGGCGAGAGCGGCGGCGACGATGTCGAGGTCGAGCGGGTGGCTGTGGGTCATGACGAGGGCCTGCGACCCGGCCGGGGCACTTGCAATGGTGCTCGACCATGGGGTCGTGACGACCTCCGCATTGGCGGGAATCGCCGCCGGGAAGGCATTCGGCCGCTCGTCGTTCCAGACGACGCGGAACGGCAGCGGTGCCAGAGCCATGACGAGAGCGCGGCCGACATGGCCGGCGCCGAACAGGAGGATCGTCGGCGCGCTCTCGCCGAAATGCTCGACGAAATGCGCCGTGCCCGGGCGATCCACCGAAGCGCCCTCCCCGACGATACGCCGCTCATAGCGCTCGGCGGCGAGAACCGTTTCGACGCATAGCGGCCCCTTCCGTTCGGCGGCCGCCAAATCGCGGACCTGCGCCAGATCGGTCCGGTCGAATATCTCGACCGCCAGCGTCACCCGGCCCCCGCAGCACTGGCCGAGGTCCGGACCGAGCGACTGGTCGACGAGGCGCACCGCGCGCTCTGCCCTCGCCAGCATGGCCTGCGCCTTCGCCAGAACCTGCCATTCCAGCGTGCCGCCGCCGATGGAGCCTGAAAAGGCGCCGTCCGGCCGTACAATCATGCGCGCGCCTGCCTCGCGCGGCGCCGACCCCTGCGTCGCCAGCACGCTGACGAGGGCACAGACGCCGTGCGCCTCGATCATCGCCTCGATCCGCGGCCAGACCTCCATGTCAGGCGCCTCCGGCAAGCTGGGCCTCGCAGGCGAACAGGATCGCCTCTGGGGTAGCCGGCGCGTCGAGCGCAACCGCCCGGCCCGGCCGGACAGCATGGACGGCATCTGCGATGGCGGAGAAGACCGAGATCGCCAGCATGAGCGGCGGCTCGCCGACTGCCTTGGAACGGTAGATCGTGTCCTCGGGATTGGCATTGTCGAAAAAGGCGACGCGGAAATCGGCCGGCACGTCGCGCGCCGTCGGGATCTTGTAGGTCGAGGGTGCGTGCGTCTTGAGCCGGCCCTTCGCGTCGAAAACCAGTTCCTCCATCGTCAGCCAGCCCATGCCCTGAACGAAGCCGCCCTCGATCTGGCCGATGTCGATGGCCGGGTTCAGCGAGCGCCCGACATCGTGGAGGATGTCGACGCGGTCCAGCGTGAACTCGCCGGTCAGCGTGTCGATGGTCACCTCCGAACACGACGCGCCATAAGCGAAGTAGAAAAACGGCCGCCCCGTCGCCTTCGCGCGATCCCAGGTGATCTTGGGCGTCGCGTAATAGCCCGCCGCCGAGAGATGGGTGCGGGCGAGATAGGCTTTCTTCACGGCCTCGCCGAAACCCATGGCATGCTCGCCGGACAGGACCTTGTCGTCGCGAAAGACCACCGTATCCACCGGCACCTGCCAGTGGCGGGCGATGAACTCCGTGAGCCGGCCCTTGATCTCGGCCGCCGCATTGCGGGCCGCCATGCCGTTCATGTCGGTGCCGGAGGAGGCCGCGGTCGGCGAGGTGTTCGGCACCTTGCCGGTATGGGTCGCGGTGATGCGCACGCGGTCGAGGGCGATGCCGAATTCCTCTGCCACGACCTGAGCGACCTTGACGAACAGCCCCTGCCCCATCTCGGTGCCGCCGTGGTTCAGGTGAACCGAGCCGTCCTGATAGACATGGACCAGCGCGCCGGCCTGATTGAGGAAGGTGGTGGTGAAGGAAATGCCGAACTTCACCGGCGTCAGCGCCAGCCCCTTCTTGAGCACGCGCGACGAGGCATTGAAGGCTGCGATCTGCGCGCGCCGGGCTCGGTAGGCGCAGTCCGCCTCCAACTGCCGCATGATCTCAGCCGCGACATTGTCCTCCACCGTCATGCCGTAGGGCGTGACGTTGCGCTCGTCGGTCCCGTAGAGGTTGGCGTAGCGGATATCGAGCGGGTCGCGCCCTGTCGCCCAGGCGATGCGGTCCATCAGGCGCTCGGCGAAAACCATGCCCTGCGGCCCGCCGAAGCCCCTGAACGCCGTATTCGACACCGTATTCGTCTTCATCCGGCGGGAGTGGATGACGACGTTCGGATAGAAATAGGCATTGTCGGCGTGGAACATCGTCCGGTCGTTGATGGAGGACGACAGGTCGTGGCTGTAGCCGCAGCGACTGGCGAAGCCGACCTCGACGGCCGAGAGGCTGCCCTGCGGATCGTGCGCGGCACGATAGGTCGCGAGGAAGTCGTGGCGCTTGCCGGTCATGGCGAAATCGTCGTCGCGGTCGAGCCTGACCTTGCAGGGACGGCCGGTAACCTTTGCCGCCAGCGCCGCCATCGCGGCCCAGTGGCTCGCCTGGCTCTCCTTGCCGCCGAAGCCGCCGCCCATGCGGCGCACCTCCACCTCGACGGCGGCGTCGGCAATGCCGAGCACCCGCGCCACGACGTGCTGCACCTCGGTCGGGTGCTGGGTGGAGGAATGGACGATGAACGTTCCGTCCTCCTGCGGCACGGCCAATGCGGCCTGTCCCTCGAGGTAGAAATGCTCCTGTCCGCCGATCCGCACCGCCCCCTCGACGAGGCTGTCGGCATTGCTCAGCACGTCGGCCGCATCGCCGCGCCGGAACGCATAATCCGGCATGATGTCGGCATCGGCGGCGAGCGCATCGTCCACGGAAACGAGCGGGGCCTCCTCGGCCATCTCGACGACCGCTTTCGCCGCCGCCCGCCGCGCGGCGTCGCGGGTTTCGGCGACAACCGCGAAGATCGGCTGGCCGTGGAACTCGACCGCCTCTGCCGCGAAGAGCGGATCGTCGCCCGCGACCGGGCTGACATCGTTGGTGGCGGGAATGTCCGCGGCCGTCAGCACCGCCACGACGCCGTCGGCCGCGCGTACCTCGTCGAGGTCCAGCGCGACAATGCGCCCGCGCGCGATCGGAGAGCCGCCGGGCGCGACGTGCAGAGTGCCCTCGGGTTCGCGTATGTCGTCGATATAGGGCGCCGTGCCCTGAACGTGCCGGTCGGCCGCGTCGTGCTTCAGCGGGCGGTGGACGTGGCGCAGCGCGCCGATGTCGCGATCATGCCGCATGATGCGCCTCGCGCAGATGGGCAATGCGGGTTTCGTCCCGCGAGCCGGCGGCGATCTCCATGATCGCCTTGCGGATCAGGTTGCCGGCGGCCGTCAGGCGGTAGCGCGCGGAAGCGCGGTGGTCGTCCATCGGCGTGAAGTCCTCGCCGATGCACGCGACTGCGGCAGCAATGGCTGCCTCGTCGTCAACCGGCAGCCCCGCCAGCGCCGCCTCGACCGCCGCAGCGCGCTTTGGCACGCCGGCCAGCCCGCCGAAGGCGATGCGGGCCGACGCGATGCGACGGCCGTCCAGGCGGACCTTCAGCGCGCCCATGACCGATGAAATGTCCTGATCGGTGCGCTTGGCGATCTTGAAGGCGCGGATGTGGTCGCCGGCAGCGGGCATCGGCATGGTGACATGCGTCACGACCTCGCCCGGCGCGCGATCCTGCCTGCCATAGCCGACGAAGAACTGCTCCAGCGGCAGGTGACGCTCCCGCTCTCCATGCCTCAGGTGCAGCGTTGCGCCGAGGGCGATCAGCAGCGGCGGGCTGTCGCCGATTGGCGAACCATTGGCGATATTGCCGCCGATCGTGCCCGCGGCGCGCACCTGCGCGGAGCCAAGCCGGTCCGCCCAGATGCCGATGTCAGGATCGAGGGCGGCGAGCGCGTCCCGCGCCTCGGCATAGGTTACGGCAGCGCCGATGGACAGACCGTCCGTTCCCTGATCGAGCCGCCGCAGTTCCCTCACCCGCCCGGTATGGATGATCTTCGGCAGGGTACGGAGCTGCTTGGTAATCCAGAGCCCGACATCGGTGGCGCCTCCGACCAGCGTCGCGCCCGGATGGCGGACCGTAAGGGCGCAGAGCGCGTCGAGCGAGGCCGGCGCGGCAAAGAACGAGGTCTCGTCGCCAACGAACAGGTCGGCCTCGTCCGCGAGATCGGCGAGTATGGCGGCCGTCGCTTCCGCCGCTGCCGCGAACCTGTCATTGGCTGGCCGGCCGCAGGCGTCGAGCGCAGCGTCGACGATGGGACGGTAGCCCGTGCAGCGGCAGAGATTGCCGGCGATGCGGGTCAGCACGGCCTCGCGGCCGCCCGTGGCCACGCCGCCGTCCTGGTAGAGCGTGAACAGGCTCACAACGAAGCCCGGCGTGCAGAAGCCGCATTGCGACCCGTGATGATCGACCAGCGCCTGCTGCACCGGATGCAGCCGCCCGCCCTCGGCGAGGTCCTCGACCGTCACGAGTTCCGCGCCATCGATCTGGCCGAGCAGCAGGATGCAGGCATTGGCCGGCTCGTAAGCGAGCCTGCCGTCCCTTACGCGACCGAGTGCGACGGTGCAGGCGCCGCAATCGCCCTCGCCGCAGCCTTCCTTGGTGCCGGTCAGCCGCCTGTCGAGCCTGAGCCAGTCGAGCACCGTCGTCATCGGCGGCAGGCGGTCGATCTCGACGATCCTGCCCTGATGCACGAAGCGGAGCGGGCGCTGGCGGGAATGCCCGGTCATGAAAGTCCTTCGCCTTGTGTCTTCCGCCAATGATTTCAGCACGGCGGCGAACAGTTTGCACCGCGAAAGAATAGCCGGCCTGCACCGGCTCTGCGTAGTTCCCCTGACGCGCCGGAGGCAGTGCGTTACCTAGGCTTTACCGGTCCCCAGCGAGTCGTCCATCCGCTTCCAGGCGGGCCGGCGCGATTCAGTTCCGGCCTCCGCCATGACGACCATTGCATCGGTGCAGCCCACCCTCGCCGAACTGTTCACGCCCAAGCTGATAACGACGCTGCGCGAGGGCTATGGGGCGGGCGACCTTCGCCGCGACGCGATTGCAGGGCTGACCGTGGCGATCGTCGCCCTGCCGCTCTCCATGGCCATCGCCATCGCCTCCGGCTCGACGCCGGACCGCGGGCTGGTCACTGCGGTGATCGGCGGCTTCATCATTTCGGCGCTCGGCGGCTCGCGCTTCCAGATCGGCGGGCCGGCCGGCGCCTTCATCCCGCTGGTGGCGACGACCATTGCCATCCACGGCTACGAGGGCCTTGCCATCGCGACCTTCATGGCCGGTTTGATGCTGGTCGTGATCGGCGCCCTGCGCCTCGGCACCTACATCAAATACATCCCCTATCCCGTGACCGTCGGCTTCACCGCCGGCATCGCCGTCATCATCTTCGTCGCGCAGATTCGCGACCTGCTGGGCCTGACGCTCGGCACGGCCGAGCCGGCGGAGATGCTGCACAAGCTGCCCGTCCTCTGGAGCGCCCTGCCGAGCGCCAATGCCGCCGCCATCGGCCTTGCAGCGCTCTCCATCGGCATCATCGTCGTGGTTCGCCGCTTCCGGCCGGCGCTGCCTGCCTTTCTCATCGCGGTGGTGGCGGGAGCCGGTGCGGCGGTCCTGCTGGCGCTGCCCGTCGAGACCATTGCCTCGCGCTTCGGCGCCTTGCCGGCCGGCATCTCCTATCAGGGCCTGCCGGGACTCTCGCTGAACCGAATCCGCGAGCTGATCGTGCCGGCCATCGCCATCGCCATGCTCGGTGGCATCGAATCGCTGCTCTCGGCGGTCGTCGCCGATGGCATGACCGGCCGTCGTCACCGCTCGAACTGCGAACTGGTGGCGCAAGGTATCGCCAACATGGCCTCGGCACTTTGTGGGGGTATCCCAGTAACAGGGACGATTGCGCGGACGGCGACCAACGTGCGCGCGGGTGCGCGCGGGCCCGTTTCCGGCATGCTCCACTCGCTGTTCCTGCTGATCTTCCTCTTCGCTGCCGGCAACTTGATGGGCTACGTGCCGCTGGCGGTGCTCGCGGCCGTGCTTGTCGCGGTCGCCTGGGGCATGGCGGAGAAGCGCGAGTTCGCGTCGCTGCTGCGCGCCTCGCGGGGCGATGCGGTAGTGCTGCTGGCATCCTTCCTGCTGACGGTCTTCGTCGATCTCACGGCGGGCATCGGCGTCGGCATCGTGCTGGGATCGCTGCTGTTCATGCACCGCATGGCTGAAGCCATCGAGGTCAAGACCGCGACGCGCATGGTGGAAGAGGACGCGGCGGACGATGGCCCCGGCCGGCTCGCCTACGACACGCGGCGCGGATCGGACGAGGATATCGTCATCTACCGCCTAAGCGGCGCCTTCTTCTTCGGTGCCGCCGCGACCGTCGGTGCCGTCTTCGACCGGATCGGCCGATCGCCCAAGGTGTTCATCCTCGACATGGCCGGCGTGCCGTTCCTCGACACGACGGGCGCCTACACGCTGGAAACCGCGGTCCACAAACTGGAGCGGCACGGCACGGCGGTGATCATCGCCGGCGCGCGCGAGCCCATTACGCGGACCCTCGCGCATTTCGGCCTGTCGGAACCCCGCATCGGGCTTGCGCCGACGGCCGAGGCGGCGCTTGCCACCGCACGGCAACGGCTCGCCGCCGATTGACCTCCCTCGTGGGCATCCCGAAGCCAAAGCGTTGGAGGCCGGGATCGGCCAGTGCTAGAAGCGCTGCGGGAGAGGATCATGGCATCGGCAGCCGAAAAGCGTGTCAGACGGGACAAGCCGGCCTCCGGCGACGGCCACCGCGACGTGATCATCGTCGGCGGCGGGCCGGCGGGCCTTTTCGCGGCTCTTGCCTTGAGCCGTGCCGGGCTCTCCCCCACGATTGTCGCGCCGCGCGTGGATGGTCCCGGCGATCCGCGCTCCAGCGCTCTGCTCGGCGGTTCGGTGCGGGCGCTCGAACGGCTCGGCGTCTGGGAGCGCATCTCGGCAAAGGCCGCCCCGCTCAGGCTCATGCGGCTGGTCGACGATACCGGCGGGCTCATTCGCGCACCGCTTTTCGAGGGCCGGAGCGACGAGATCGGCCTCGATGCCTTCGGCTACAACCTGCTCAATCGCGACCTGAACGAGGGCCTGCGGGAGGCCGTCGCGGCCGCGAACATCGCGGTGATCGACGACAAGGCGGCGGATGTCTCGCTGGGCGAACATGCGGCGACCGTCGTGCTGGCTTCCGGCCGGGTGATCGCCGCGCCGCTTGTGGCGGGGGCCGATGGACGCTCCTCGCTCGTGCGCGCAGCGGCCGGCATCGGCGTCGTGGCGACGCGCTATCCGCAGACGGCAGTGACGGCGAACTTCCGCCATTCGCGGCCCCATGACGATGCCTCGACCGAATTCCATACGCCGACCGGGCCATTCACCCTCGTCCCCCTGCCCGGCAACCGTTCCAGCCTCGTCTGCGTCGTGACGCCGGCGGAAGCGGACCGGCTTCTCGCCATGGACGACGCGGCCTTTTCACGCGAGATCGAGCGACGCTCGCAGGCGATCCTCGGCAAGGTCACGGTCGAGCCGGGACGCGGACGCTTCGACCTTGCCGCCATGACGCCGCGCAGCTTTGCGGGGCAGCGCGCCGCCCTGATCGGCGAGGCCGCCCATGTCGTGCCGCCGATCGGCGCACAGGGTCTGAATCTCGGCCTGCGCGACGGCGCGGCCCTTGCCGACTGTCTCTCCGACGCCCTCGCCGCCAATGAGGATATCGGCAGCGCCGACGTTCTCGCCACCTATGACCGGGCCCGCCGTGCCGACATCGTCAGCCGCACCTTCGCCATCGATGCGCTCAACCGCTCACTGCTTTCGCCGTTCATGCCGGTGCAGGCCCTGCGCGGCGCCGGCCTCTGGCTGATGGACCGTATCGGGCCGGTCCGGCGCGCCTTCATGCGCGAGGGGCTGGCGCCGGCCATGGCCGAGCCGCGGCTGATGCGCGAGGCCGTCGCGGACGCGGCCTGAGGCTCAGAACGGCTGGACCGGCAAGAGGCCGTTCTTCACGAGGTAGAGCACGCTGGTCAGCGTGACGACCGAGACGACCGTGCCGAGCAGCACCGCGTTCGATGCTTCCTCGACCCAGGTGTCGTATTGCCGGGCGATGATGAAGACGTTCAGCGCCGGCGGCAGGCAGGCCATCAGCGCCGCCGTGTAGATCCACGAGGTCTCGAAGCGCCCGAGCAACGACAGGATCACGATCACCAGGACGGGGTGGACGATCAGCTTCAGGGCGAGAATCGGCGAGATCGACGCAGCCACCCTGGCGAGCGCCTTGAAGCTCTCCATGCGCACCGCCACGGTGACGCCAAGTGTGAACAGCGCGACGGGCGCCGCCGCGGACTGGAGAAAGCCCAGCAGCCGGTCGAGCATTTCGGGTGGGTCGAACTGCATGAAGGCCGAGGCGACGCCCGCGACCGTCGCGATGATGAAGGGATGGGTGGCGATCTTCTTCACGACCTCGGCAATCACCGAGACAGCCGAGCGCCTTTCGGTGCCCGCCAGCGCCATGAGCAGCGGCACCAGCGAGAACAGCAGGATGTTGTCGAAACAGAAGATCAGCGCCACCGGCACGGCGGCGTCCGGCCCAATGGTCGAGAAGGCAAGGCCCGGGCCCATATAGCCGATATTGCCATAGGCCGCGCAGACACCCGCGACCGTCGCATGCCGCATGTGGCCCTTCGAGCGAAGCATCACATAGGCAAATCCGAGCACGAAGACGAGCGATGTCGCCAGCGTCGTGCCGGCGACGAAAGGCACGTTGTTGAGCTTTTCCAGCGGCGTCTTCGCGAGGATGCGGAAGAACAGCGCCGGCAGCGCGATATAGATGAGGAAGAAATTCATCCAGCCGAGGCCGGATTCCGGTATCGGCGTGCCGCGCCAGGCCTTGAATCGCGCCGTGAAGAAGCCGAGCGCGATCAGGCCGAAGAACGGCATGGCAAGGTTCAGGACCTGGATCATGGCGCGGGGCTTGAGCGGGACATGGCCTCATGCGCTAGCGGCGCAGCGGAGGTCCGTCAACGCGCCGGAAGACAGGACAGATGACGGAAGCTAGTGCAGGCCGGAGCGGCGCGCGCGGTATTCGCCGTCATCGTCGCGCTCGAAGACCTCGTCCACCTGCGGGTGGCGGACCGGGTCGCCGCTCATGTCCGGCTCGAGGTTCTGCTCCGACACATAGGCGATGTACTCGCTCTCCGCGTTCTCGGCGAACAGGTGGTAGAAGGGCTGGTCCTTCTTCGGGCGGATTTCGTGCGGGATCGACTCGTACCACTCGTCCGTGTTCGAAAAGGTCGGATCGACATCGAAGACCACGCCACGGAACGGATAGAACCGGTGGCGGACGACCTGTCCGATCTTGAATTTTGCGGTCCGCGGCTTGTCGATCACGATGTTCAGGGCCCGAATTTTGCCGGCTGAAGCGAGGCCGGGGACAAAATCCCCATCGAGGGACGATGTCAACCTTCAGAGGGTCTCCAGGTTCCCCTTTGGATGGCGTTTCGCCTGGGTTCCACCTGCTCTGCCGCCTGTTTTTGAGGCAGTCGGGGTCGATGGCGTCTAACTCGCGGCCCCCCGACGCATGTGATGTTGACGCAGGCGCCCAATTGCGATCAAGTCTTGCAACTCATTCGCATGAGCAATGGAGACCTCCTCATGTCCGCCCTTCCGGGATCGCCGCGGCAGACAATCCGCCATTGCCTCGCTGCCGCCGCCCTTGCGGCCGGTGCGCTGTTGCAAGTCGCGCCCGCCTTTGCGGAAAGCCGGTTCTTCACGGTGCTGGCCGTCGAGCCGCGCGGCGGCGTGACGGTGGATCGCGAACCCTTTCCAGGCCAGCCTCTGCCGGGTGGCGGCGGCTATGTCACCAATCCGCCCAATGCGCAGGGCCGGTGGGAGGTGAGCGCCTATATCTGGCAGCCGAGCCAGATCGTCGTGAACCAGGGCGACGAGGTGACGCTCGAATTTGTCGGCATCAACGGTGCGGAGCACCCGACCACCATCACCGCCTTCGGGCAGAGCTTCACGCTGAAGCGCGGCCACGCGCACCGCGTGACCTTCGTTGCCGACAAGGCCGGCATGTTCGGCTTCGTCTGCGGCACGCACCAGCCGTCGATGACGGGCTCGCTGGTGGTGCTGCCGAAGCCGTGAGCCCTCAGAGGGCGTAGCGGCTAGCGTAGTCGGGGTCCTTGGACGCCACGATCTTGGCGAGGTCGACGATGACCTTGGCCTGTTTCCAGGTGGCGTCGTCCTGCATCTTGCCGTCGATCATCACTGCGCCGCTGCCATCGGGCATGGCTGCGAGGATTTTCGCCGCGAAGGCGACCTCGGCCGGGTCGGGCGAGAAGACGCGCTTGGCGATGTCGATCTGGGTCGGATGCAGCGTCCAGGCACCGGCGCAGCCCATCAGGAAAGCGTTGCGGAACTGGGTTTCGCAGGCGATCTGGTCGGAAAAGTCGCCGAAAGGGCCGTAGAAGGCTTTCAGGCCGTTGGCGGCGCAGGCATCGACCATCTTGGCCAGCGTGTAGTGCCAGAGGTCCTGCTGATAGATCGCGCGCGGTGCATCACCGGCGGCATCCGCGACCACCTTGTATTCGGGATGGCCGCCGCCGACCCGCGTGGTCTTCATCGCGCGCGAGGCGGCAAGGTCCGCCGGGCCGAGGCTCATGCCGTGCATGCGCGGCGAGGCCGCCGCGATGTCGTCGACGTTTTTCACGCCCTCGGCGGTTTCGAGGATGGCGTGGATCAGGATCGGCTTCCTCACCTGATGCCTTGCTTCGAGCTGGGCGAGAAACTGGTCGAGATAGTGGATGTCCCAGGCGCCCTCGACCTTGGGCAGCATGACGACGTCGAGCTTGCTGCCGACGGCGGCGACGATCTCCGTCAGATCGTCGAGGATCCACGGCGAGTTGAGGGCATTGACCCGCGTCCAGACGCCGGTCGTGCCGAAATCGGTCGCAGCGACCATTTCGATGAAGCCACGGCGCGCGGCCTCCTTGGCGTCGAGCGGAATGGCATCCTCGAGGTTGCCCAGCACCACGTCGACCGATTTGGCGAGTTCAGGCACCTTCGCGCGCACCTTCTCCATGTGCGGCGGCACGAAATGGATCATGCGCTCCAGCCGGACCGGCAATTCGCGGTAAGGCTCGGGCGCGCCGATGGCGAGCGGCTTGTGGACGTTGCGCGGCAGCTTCATGGCGCCCTCCCCTGATGCTTCCGGGTTAGCCGAGGCGGTTGCCGCGCACAATTCCGTGGAAGGGCGGATGCTGCACCGCAAACGAAAACGGCGCGGATCGCTCCGCGCCGTTCTGCGAATTGAAACGAGGACGCGTCAGCGCTGGGGCGGAGCCAGCGGCGCTGCGCCCGGAATCGGCGTCATGCCCGGCAGCGGGGTCGCACCCGGCGTGGCGCCCTGCTGCTGGCGCTGCTGCTCCTGCAGGCGGCGCTGGGCTTCCTCGCCGCGGCGCTGAAGCTCGGCCTGGAGGCGGCGCTGGCTCTCCTCGTAAGCCTTCGGATCGACCGGCTGGCCGTCATAAGAGGCGGCGAACCCCTGCAGCGACATGCCGAGCGAGATCGCCCGGTTGTTCATGTTGACCACCTGGATGTTCATGTTGTTCGACCGCTTCATGCGGGTCAGGAAATCCGGCTGCATCTCCATCTGCGCGAAACAGGCGTTCGGCAGGCAGACCTCGTAGCGCATGGCCTGCGGCTGGGCTGCGCCCTGCCCGCCTTCAAGCACGACGCGGATGCCCGGCTGCAGCGACATGCCGACCGGCACGGCGATGATCAGGCGCGGACGCTCGCCTTCGAGCTCGCGGATCTGGACGGAGGCCAGCATCTGGCCGTTCTCGGCGCGGGTTTCCTGCACGACCATGCAGAGCTTCTTGGTGGTCGGCGGTGTCCGCTCGTCGGTGGGCACGTTGTCGCAGAGCTTGACCCAGGGCGTCTGGATCGCGGCCATGTTGTCGTTCGTCGTCGGCGCGCCCGGCTGGGCAGGTGTCGCCGCAGGGGCGGCGGGAGCTGCCGGGGCCGGCTGTGCCGGACGCTGCGCCGGGCGCTGCTGCGCCTGGGCAAAAGCCACGGCGGGAGCCAGGAACAGCGCGGCGCCGAGGCCGAGACGGACCGCGACTTTGGCGGATGCGAGCATGAACGGGCCCTTTCGATCGTGTCCGGGGCACGCGGTCGGCGGCGGGTCGGACGGGCAGGATTCGGATCGGACGCGCTCTTTCGCCGTGGAACGTGGCGACATGGTGGCGCGGCCGGAGCGTGGGCTGAATAGCCTCTCGCCGCCCGGTTGAAAAGCCGGAATCGCTTTGCTTCGTGCTAGCATTTGCAGCATGGCGCGCCGCATCCTGCCCTTGTTCCACATTTTCGCCGTCGCATTCGCTGGTCTCGGCCAGGGGCTGGGCGCTGCCGCAGCGTCCGATTGGCCGCGCGGAGAGGTGCGTCCCGCCATCGCCATGCACGGCGAACCGGCCTCGTCGCCGGACCTCGCGCACCGCCGCTATGTCAATCCCGACGCGCCCAAGGGCGGGCGGCTGGTCCTTGGTGCATCCGGCACGTTCGACACGCTCAATCCCTTCGTCGTGAGGGGCCTGCCCGTGCCCGGCGCACGGCAATATCTCTACGAAACCCTGCTGACGCGCGGCTATGACGAGCCGTTCACGCTCTACCCGCAGCTCGCGCGCGGGCTGGAGGTTCCCGACGACCGCTCCTGGGTGATCTTCCACGTCGATCCCCGCGCGCGCTTCTCGGACGGCAAGCCGGTCACGGCTCATGACGTGCAATTCTCGTTCGATCTCCTGCGCACGCGCGGGCGCCCGAACCACCGCAGCTATTACGGCAAGGTCGCGCGCGTCGACCTGATTGACGACCTCACGATACGCTTCGACCTTGCCGGCGCCAACGACCGCGAACTGCCGATGATCCTCGGACTCATGCCGATCCTGCCGCGGCATGCGATCGACCCCGAGCGGTTCGAGGAAACGACGCTGACGCCGCTGATCGGCTCCGGGCCCTATGTCGTCGGCGAGATGCGCGCCGGGGAAAGCATCACGCTCAGGCGCAATCCCGACTGGTGGGGCCGCGATCTGCCTATCAATCGCGGCCTGTTCAACGTTGAGGAGATCCGCTTCGACTTTTACCGGGACAGCAACACGCTGTTCGAGGCGTTCAAGAAGGGGCTGGTCGACAGCCGCGTCGAGAGCGATCCCGGCCAATGGGCGACCGGCTACGATTTCCCGGCCATGCGCGAGGGACGCATCACGCGCGAGACCATTCTCCCCGGCACGCCGAAAGGCATTCGCGGGTTTGCGATGAACACGCGCCGGGCGATCTTCGCGGATGTCCGGGTTCGCGAGGCGATCGGGCTGCTGTTCGATTTCGAATGGACCGACCGCAACCTCTATTCGGGCGGCTTCGTGCGGACGCAGTCGCTGTTCGAGGGATCGGACCTCTCCGCGCGCGGCCGGCCGGCCGACGACACGGAGCGCGCGCTTCTCGCCCGCGTCGGCGCGGAGATCCGGCCCGACATTCTCGACGGCAGCTATGGCGTGCCGAGCTCGGACGGGTCCGGGGCCGACCGCAACCGGCTGCGCGAGGCGATCCGCCTGTTCGACGCCGCTGGCTGGGTGCTGAAGGCGGGCGTGCTCCGCAACCGCGAGACCGACCAGCCCTTCGCCTTCGAGCTTCTCGTCGCCACGCGCGAACAGGAGCGGCTGGCGCTGACCTTCCAGCGCTTCCTGCGCCGGGCCGGCATCGCCGCGACCGTCCGCAACGTCGATGCCGTCCAGTACGATCGCCGTCTGCGCGACTACGATTTCGACATGGCCGACTATCGCTGGTGGAACACGTCGCTGTCGCCCGGCAACGAGCAGGCCTTCTACTGGGGTAGCGCCGCCGGCCGGCAACCGGGAAGCCGCAACCTGCCGGGTATTGCCGATCCGGCCGTGGACCGGCTGGTCGAGGCGATCGTGGAGGCGAGGACGCGCGGAGAACTCGTCGCCGCCGCGCGCGCACTCGACCGCACCGTCACCTCCGGCTTCTACATGGTGCCGCTGTTTCACCAGCCGGCGCAGTGGATAGCCCGCTGGAACCATGTCGGCATGCCTGCCGAATCATCGGTTTTCGGCTATCTCACCGAGACGTGGTGGCGTCGCGACGCCTCTGGGGCTGCGCAGCGGTGATTCTCAACCGGACGAACAGGAACAAGTCGACGGGCGCCGCCGGGCGCGCCACGATCGACGGCCTGTTGCGGCGCGCGGCGGCGATCAGGCCGCATAATCCGGCATTGCGCGATGCGTCCAACCGCCCGCTGATCATCGGCGGCGCCATGCTCAACCTGAGCTGGGGGGAGTTGGACGGCATCGTGGACGCGGCCGCCGGCCGGCTGCGCGCGCTGGGGCTGGCGACCGACAGCGTCGTCGCCACGCAATTCGCGCTGTGCTCCGAAGCGGTGATCGCGCTGCTCGCCATCGCGCGGGCCGGGCTCATCGCCGCGCCCATTCCGCTCGGCTGGGGCCGGCGCGAGACCGTCCTGCACCTTCAGCGGCTCGGTGCGCGTGCGATCCTGACCGCCGGACGGGCCGGGCCGGTCGAATGCGCCGACCTGATGCGCCACGCGGCCGCCGAGTGCTTCTCGGTGCGCGCCGTCCTTTCCATCGGCGGGCCGGCGCTGGACGGCGTCATGGCGCTGGACGACCTGCTCGACGCCGGCAGCGATGCCGAGCAGGTCGAGGTCGAGCGCGCCGACAACCCGGCCGACCACATAGTCCTCGTCACCGCCGACGCCACATCCGCCGGCCACGTCGCCGTGCCGCGCAACCACAACGAGTTGATCGCCGGCGGCCTCGCGGCCTTCGTCGCGGGTGCGCCCGACGAGGGCTCGGTGATTGCGGCGACGCTCGCGCCCGACACTTTCGCCGGCATCGCCCTGCAGGTGGTGCCCTGGCTGATGAGCGGCGGCCAGCTCGTCGCCCACCCGCCGCTGGCGCTGCGGGCCCTGATCGACGATGCCGCCGAGAGCGCGACGAGCCATCTGGTCCTCCCCGCCGCGGCGGCGGAGAGCCTCGACCGGGCCGATCCGGAGGCCTTGGCATCGCTGCGCCATGTCGCGCTGCTCGCCCGGCGTGGGTCGGAAGCAGCGGCAGCCGCCGTGCCGGGGGGGAGTTTCGCTCGCGACGTCTTTCTCGCGGTCGGAGAGACGGGCCTCGTCAGGGTCGTGGGCGCGGATGGCGCTCTGCCGCTCGGGGCCGACGGCAGCGGCCAGACGGCGACGCTCATCGAAACGCGGCTCGGCGCAGAGGGCGCCCTGCTGATGCGCGGCGAAATGGTGCCGCAGAGCGCCTTCCCGGCCGGCGCCGAGAACGGTCTGCCGCCCTTCTGGTCGACCGATGGCGAGGGCTTTCGAGATACCGGCATCCCCGCTGCTCCCGGCGCTGCCCCGAAGACGCTGCAACTTGTCGGCGAAGCCACGGGCATCGTGGCGGTGGGCGGACGGCGCTTCGCCGAGAGCGACCTGCGCGCGGCCTATGCCGAGGCGGGCGGCGAGATATCGCCGGTCGTGCGTCCGGATCCGCTGCTGGGCCAACGGGTGGCGGGCGTCATCGGCGACGGCCGCGCCATTGTCGGCCTGTCCCAGCGGCTTGCCGAGACCGGGCTGACGCCACTCGGTGTCCCTGGTGGCACACGCCAGAGCGGCCCCCTGCCCTTCGAGGACACGCGGCCGAAGGACACTTCACCGGGTCGTGATGCGCTCGCGGATACGCAGGCCGTGCTGGAACAACTCCTGAGCGTGGCGAAGGCAGCCGCCCGGCGATAAGGTCGCCGCTTCGGCTCAGGAGACCGCCATGGCGAAAACCGCACTCACCGTCGATGTCGTATCCGACGTCGTCTGCCCCTGGTGCTTCATCGGCAAGCGGCGGCTGGAAAAGGCCCTCGCCCTCGCACCGGAGATCACGGTGGATGTTCACTGGCGGCCCTACCAGCTTGCACCGGAACTGCCGCCGGAAGGCGCGCCGCGGCGCGACTACATGATCGGCAAGTTCGGCTCGGCCGAGCGCATCGACCAGATCCACCAGCGGTTGACCGGCATCGGCGCGGAGGAAGGCATCAGCTTCGCCTTCGACCGGATCGAAGTCGCCCCCAACACCATGAACGCGCATCGCCTCGTGCTCTGGGCACGCGCAGGCGGCCAGCAGGGCGACGTGGTGGAGAGCCTGTTCCGCGCATTCTTCATCGAGGGCCGCAATCTCGCCGACAATGCCGTGCTCATCGAGATCGGCACTGCGAACGGCCTCGATCCCGCGCTGCTGGCCGAGCTCTTCGCCTCCGATTCCGATATCGAGCGGACGCAGCGCGAGATCGCCTCGGCCCAGCGGATCGGCGTCACTGGCGTGCCCTTCTTCATCGTCGCCGGCAAATACGGGATCGCCGGTGCGGAGGCGCCGGAGACGATCGCCGGAGCCATTCGGCAGGCAGCGGCCGAAGCCGACGCGCCCGCAGCCGCTTCCTGACTCGTTGCCGCCGCGACGGCGACAGGCTAATCCCGCTCCATGGCTTCAGGAACTCACCTCACCCATCTCGACGCCCAGGGACAGGCCAACATGGTCGACGTCTCCGCCAAGCCGGCGACCGAACGCGTCGCGGTCGCCGAAGGGCGCGTCGTCATGAAGCCCGAGACGCTCGCCATTGTGCGCGCGGGCGAGGCCAAGAAGGGCGACGTGCTGGGCACCGCCCGCATTGCCGGCATCATGGCGGCAAAGCGCGCCCACGAGCTCATCCCCCTCTGTCATCCGCTGCTGATCAGCAAGGTGGCGGTCGAGATCGAGCCGGACGAGGCCCTGCCGGGCGTCACCGTGCGCGCGACCGTCAAGGTAACCGGCCAGACCGGCGTCGAGATGGAGGCCCTCACCGCCGTTTCGGTGGCCTGCCTGACCGTCTACGACATGGTGAAGGCTGTCGACCGCAGCATGCGGATCGAAGGCGTGCGCGTGGTCGAGAAGGCCGGCGGCGCCTCCGGCAGCTACCGGGCGGAGTGACCGTGGCAGGACTGACGCCCGTCGCCGATGCGCTCGCCAGGGTTCTGGAGGGCGCGGCTCCCCTGCCCGAAGAATGGGTTCCGGTCGGCGAGGCCGATGGCCGCGTGCTGTCGCGCGCGCTCGTGTCGCGGCGCTCCCAGCCGCCCGCGGACATGTCCTCCATGGACGGCTATGCGGTGCGGGCCGGCGACCTGCCCGCCACCTTGCCGGTCGTGGGCGAGGCGGCAGCGGGCCGGCCCTTTGCCGGCTCAATGGCGCACGGAACGGCCATCCGCATCTTCACGGGTGCGGAAATGCCCGCCGGTGCGGACGCAGTTGTCATGCAGGAGGACGTGACGCGCTCCGGTGACATGGTCACGTTCGGCACAGCGCCCAAGCCAGGCCAGTTTATCCGCCGCAAGGGTCTCGACTTCTCCGAAGGCGTGCCGGGTCTTGCCGCCGGCACGCGGATCGAGCCACGCAGTCTTGCGCTCGCAGCGGCGATGAATCACGCCTCGGTGCCGGTGCATCGCCGCCCGCGGGTCGCGATCCTCTCGACCGGCGACGAACTGGTCGAGCCGGGCAGCGAGCCCGGTCCCGGCCAGATCGTCTCGTCCAACGCACTGGCGCTCGCGGCCATCGTGCGCCGCGAGGGGGGCGAGGCGACCCTGCTCGGCATTGTGCCGGACCGGCTCGACGCCACGCTGGCCGCCGTTCGGCGCGCCCGCGCGGAGGGCCACGACATCCTCGTGACGTCGGGCGGCGCCTCTGTCGGCGAACACGATCTGATGCGCGAAGTGATCGCCGAGGAAGGCGCGGAGCCCTCTTTCTGGAAGATCGCCATGCGGCCGGGCAAGCCGCTGATGATGGCGAACCTCTCCGGCCTGCGGCTTCTCGGGCTGCCCGGCAATCCCGTCGCCTCCTTCGTCTGCGCGACGCTGTTCCTTTCGCCGCTGATGCGTCGGCTGGCCGGTCGCAGCGACATCCTGCCCGTCGAGGAGGACGCTGTGCTGGGTAATGATCTTGCCGCCAACGACCACAGGCAGGACTATCTGCGCGCGACGCTGGCCGAATCGAACGGCACCTGGGTCGCGACGCCCTTTCCGGTCCAGGACTCGTCCATGATCCGGGTGCTGGCCGAGGCCGATGCGCTCGTCGTGCGCGCGCCTCACGCGCCGGCGGCGGCCAAGGGCATGCCCTGCCGCATCATTCGTCTGGCGCGTTGATCGCAGACTTCACGAAATATCAATGCTTGCGGAACACATAAAGAACGGATAGTGACCGTTCATGGTCTGTTCGACGCGAGTCGGGCCTGTCGCGACGAGGGGCGAATCCGATGCTGACACGCAAGCAACACGAACTTCTCCGCTTCATTCAGGAGCGCCTCAAGGAGAGCGGCGTGCCGCCCTCCTTCGACGAGATGAAGGAGGCGCTGGACCTGAAGTCCAAATCCGGCATCCACCGCCTCATCACGGCGCTGGAGGAGCGCGGCTTCATCCGCCGGCTGCCGAACCGCGCGCGGGCGCTTGAGGTAATCAAGCAGCCTGAGCAGTCGGCCGGTCCCCAGCGCGGGCGCTTCTCGCCGAGCGTCATCGAGGGTTCGCTCGGCCGGGCCCGCCCCGCTCCCGTGGACGAAGACGCCGTCATGCCGGTGGCCGTTCCGCTCATGGGGCGCATCGCGGCCGGCGTGCCGCGCGAGGCCATAGAGCATCGCACTGCGACGGTTTCCGTGCCGCCCGAAATGCTCACCCGCGGCGAGCATTATGCGCTGGAGGTGCGCGGCGATTCGATGATCGAGGCCGGCATTCTCGAAGGCGATCTGGCGCTGATCCGGCGCGGCGAGGCAGCCGAGACCGGCGATATCGTCGTGGCGCTGATCGACGACGAGGAGGCGACGCTGAAGCGCCTGCGCCGGCGCGGCACCTCGATCGCGCTGGAGGCGGCGAACCCGGCTTATGAGACGCGCGTGCTCGGTCCCGATCGCGTGCGCATTCAGGGCAAACTCGTCGGGCTCATTCGCCGCTACTGATCGGCGTCGACGGGCGGCTCCGCCTCGTCCTCGGATGCCGGCGCAACCGGTTCCGGGGCGGATTGGACCCCGGGCGCCGGCCTGAGCAGCGGGACCGGCTCGCCCGGTGGCCGTGGCCTGAACCAGGGGCGCGTGCCGCCGGCGGCACGTGCGGTTTGGGTCCGGTACGCATCGCCTTCGCGGAACAGGCGGACCGCGCCGGTCCAGGCCAGCGCGCGCGTGTCGATGACGAGGGCGCGGCAACTCGCCGGCACTGCGAAACGCGTGACGATGATGCGGGCCTCGTTGCAGTCGTCCGCGACGGCTTCAGGCTGGCGCGGCACGGCGATGCGACCGCCATCCGGCAGCGGCATGGCGCACCCGAGCGTATCGCAGCGCACCCCCGCCATCAGCGAATTGTCCGTCGCGATCCGCGCGTCGCCATCGGACGACAGCCAGCGCTGCACGGTGAAGCGGTTGCCGCGCGGCGAGACGACGCGCAACCGCCCGTCCCCGCCGCGGGCGGCGACCGTGAAGCCCTCGGCATCGACCATGATGGCCGGCCTGGCGGCGCCGGGCACCAGCGCGAGGCCAAGGGCGAAGAGCGGCGCGCCGAACCAGCGCAGCGGCGTCGACAGAGCCGCGGCGAGGATGAAGCCGGCCGACATCAGACCAAGCGCGGCCGGCCCGAACGAGGGCACGACCGTGCGGCCACCCGGCCATGACGCCACCCATTCCGCGACCTTGATGAACAGTTCGACGCCGAGTCCCGCCAGCGCCCAGACCGGCCTGTCCCAGCCAAACGGCCAGAGCAGCAGCGCGAGAATCTCCAGCGGCATGACGAAGAATTCGATGATGGGAGCGCCGAGGAGGTTGCCGGGCACGCCATAGAACTGGATCGCGTTGAAGTGGTAGGCCGAATAGGGCGTCGTCGCGAGCGAAGCGACGAAGGAACTCATGGCGAGGCCTGCAACGCCGTTCGTGACCGCCAGAAGCGTGCGTCCCGCGCCGAAGCCGCCATCGGCGTGGCGCTCGGCCCATGGCCGGAGCATCGTGTAGCCGGAGACCAGCGCCAGCGTTGCGGCGAAGGACATCTGGAAGCTGGGGCCGAGCAGGCTTTCCGGCAGCAGGATGAGGACGGCGAGGGCAGCGAGGGCGAGCGTCCGCAGCGTCAGCGCGCCGCGGTCCAGCAAGACGCCGATCAGCACGACGGCGATCATCAGCCAGGAGCGCTGGGTCGCGACCTCCGCGCCGGAAATGACGAGATAGGCGGTGGAGACCATAAGCGCGACCAGAGCCGCCCATGCCTTGACGGGCTGCCGCAGGGCGAATGCGGGAACCAGCGCCAGTCCGCCGCGCACGAAGGCGAAGATCAGGGCGGCGACAAGCGCCATGTGAAATCCCGAGATCGACAGGATGTGATAGAGGCCGGATGCGCGCATCGCCTCGTTGAGGCCTTCGGGAATGCCGTCGCGCTTGCCGCTGACCAGCGCATCCGCAATCGCTCCCGCATGTCCGGGGATCGCGGAGCGGATCCGCTCGCTGATGGCCGACCGCAAGCGATCGAGCCAGGCGCGCGCGCGAACGCCGAACGGCGCCTCCCCTGCCTCGGCGGGCACGACGCGGCCGACCGCGAAGCCGGTCGCGCCGATACCGGCGAAATAGGCGTCGCGGCCGAAATCGAAGAGGCCCGGCGCGGCCGGGTCTGCCGGCGGGCGCAGCCGCCCCGAGAAGACGATGGCCTGCCCGACCTTGACGCCGGTGGCGGTGCGGCTGGTCACCCGGATGCGCGGCGGCAGGAGCGGGAGCGTTGGCTCAGCCGATATCGGTGCAAGCGTCAGCCGATCGCCATTCTCGCGGCGCTCCACCGCCTCGACCCAGGCCGTGACGCGCACGAAGGCCGTCTCCGAGCCCAGTACGGGATGGGCGAGCCAGTGGGTGCGCAGGGCCGCGGTGCCGAACCCGGCCGCCATGGCGGCAAGGCCGATCGCGGCGAGCAAGCCCCAATGATGCTCCCTGACGCGCCAGGCCAGCAGCGCAAGCGCGATGAACGCGATGGCCGGCGCCCAGAGCGTCGGCTCGTCCGGCGCGGCGAAATAGATGAGGATGCCGGCGCCGAAAGCCACGGGCAGGAACAGGAAGGCCCTGCCTCGCTCGATCTCCAGCGCCAGCCAGCCCGCAAGCCGCTGGCGGGCTTCCTCGACGGCAAGCCCGGCACGCCCGGTCGCAGCCGGAGACCCGGCCGTTCCCAGCACTGCCGCGATGGCCCTCGCCCGCCCCCGCAACCGACGCTCCCCAAGCCGCGCGCGCCGTGCTACAGGCACGCGCTTTCCGGCTCCGAGCCTACGGGCTGCCGGCCCCTCCTGTCGTCTTCGGAAGAATCATGACGGTCGTCACCCGTTTCGCCCCCTCCCCGACCGGCTTCCTGCATATCGGCGGCGCGCGCACCGCGCTGTTCAACTGGCTGTATGCGAAGAAGACCGGCGGTACGATGCTGCTGCGCATCGAGGACACCGACCGTCAGCGCTCGACCACCGAGGCCATCGGGGCGATCATCGACGGTCTCACCTGGCTCGGCCTCGAATGGGACGGGCAGACCATCTACCAGTTCGCCCGCGCCGAGCGGCACGCGGAGGTGGCTCGCCTGCTTCTGGCGGAGGGCAAGGCCTATCATTGCTACGCGACCCCCGAGGAACTGGACGAGATGCGGGCGCTCGCCATGAAGGAAGGCCGCCCGCCGCGTTACGACGGCCGCTGGCGCGACCGTGACCCTTCCGAGGCGCCCGCGGGCGTCAAGCCGGTGATCCGCCTGAGGGCGCGCCAGGACGGCGAGACCGTGGTCAATGACGAGGTTCAGGGCCGCGTGGTGATCCCCAACAAGGATCTCGACGATCTCGTCCTGCTGCGCTCGGATGGAACGCCGACCTACATGCATGCGGTGGTCGTGGACGACCACGACATGGGCGTGACGCATGTCATCCGCGGCGTCGACCACCTCACCAATGCCGCGCGCCAGACGCAGATCTACGAGGCGCTGGGCTGGTCCGTGCCGTCCATGTCGCACATTCCGCTCATCCACGGGCCGGACGGCGCAAAGCTGTCCAAGCGCCACGGCGCGCTCGGCGTCGAGCAGTACCGCGCGCTCGGCTACCTGCCCGAGGCGCTGCGCAACTATCTCGTCCGCCTCGGCTGGAGCCAGGGCGACCGCGAGTTCTTCTCGACCGAGGAGATGATCGAGGCCTTCGACCTGCCCGGCGTCGGTCGCTCGCCGGCCCGCTTCGACTTCGTCAAGCTGGAGGCCGTCAACGGCCACTATATCCGCCACGCCGACGATGCCCGCCTCGTTGCCGCTATCGACGATGTCCTGCCGCATATCGAGAACGGTGCGGCGATCAAGGTGGCGCTGACGCCGGAGGTACGCGCGCAGCTTCTGAAGGCTATGCCGGGGCTGAAGGAGCGGGCCAAGACCGTGCTCGACCTGATCGACGGCGCGGGCTTCCTGCTCGCGCAGAGGCCGCTCGCGGTGGACGACAAGGCGAAGACACTGCTCACCGACGAGGCCCGCGGCCATCTCGGCGCGCTCCATATCCGCCTCTCGGCCCTGCCGGAATGGAGTGCGGCGGCCGCAGACGGTGCCGTGCGCGCCGAGGCCGAAGCCCGCGGCGCAAAGCTCGGCGCGCTGGCCCAGCCGCTGCGTGCGGCCCTCACCGGCCGCACCACGTCGCCCGGCATTTTCGACGTCCTCGACGTGCTCGGCCGAGAGGAAAGCCTAGCGCGGATCGCCGACCAGGCGCGCCTCTGACGTGGCTTGCGCCGCGCGGAAGACGCGCGCCGCTCCCTCCTTCCCTGTTAGGTCACGCGGTCGCGATCCGCTGCAACTTGCCGCGTTGCGAAAAAGCGTCTATCCGATCCATGGGGCGCGTCAGGTCACGGCTCGGACCATGATTGGACACGACTAGATTATTTCGCGAATTCAAGGGGTTGCCCATGGCCGCAAGTTCAAAGTCCGCGACGCTGACATATGGCGACAAGACCGTGCAACTGCCGGTCTCGGACGGCACCGTCGGCCCTTCGACGGTCGACATCGGCAAGCTCTACGCCCAGACGGGCATGTTCACCTACGATCCCGGCTTCACCTCGACCGCGAGCTGCGAGAGCCAGATCACCTATATCGACGGCGACGAGGGCGTGCTGCTCTATCGCGGCTTTCCCATCGAGCAGCTCGCCGAGCACGGCGATTTCCTCGAAACCTGCTATCTGCTCCTCTACGGAGAGCTGCCGACCGCAGCGCAGAAGGCTGATTTCGACTACCGCGTCACGCGCCACACCATGGTCCACGACCAGATGTCGCGCTTCTTCCAGGGCTTCCGTCGCGACGCCCATCCGATGGCCGTGATGGTCGCCGCTGTCGGCGCGCTCTCCGCCTTCTATCACGACTCCATAGACATCGCCGATCCGCATCAGCGGATGGTGTCCTCGATCCGCCTGATCGCCAAGCTGCCGACGCTTTCGGCCATGGCCTACAAGTACACGATCGGCCAGCCCTTCGTGTATCCGCAGAACGATCTCGACTACTCGTCGAACTTCCTCAAGATGTGCTTTGCCGTGCCGGCCGAGGACTACAAGGCGAACCCGGTTCTCGCCCGCGCCATGGACCGCATCTTCATCCTGCATGCGGACCATGAGCAGAACGCCTCGACCTCGACGGTGCGTCTCGCCGGTTCTTCGGGCGCCAATCCCTTCGCCTGCATCGCGGCCGGCATCGCCTGCCTCTGGGGTCCGGCCCATGGCGGCGCCAACGAGGCGGCGCTGAAGATGCTCGGCGAAATCGGGCATGTCGAAAACATCCCGAAATATGTCGCCAAGGCGAAGGACAAGAACGATCCCTTCCGCCTCATGGGCTTCGGCCACCGGGTCTACAAGAACTACGACCCGCGCGCGAAGATCATGCAGAAGACCTGCCACGAAGTGCTCGGCGAGCTCGGCATCAAGGACGATCCGCTGCTGGACGTTGCAGTCGAGCTGGAGCGCATCGCGCTGTCGGACGAGTATTTCATCGAGAAGAAGCTCTATCCGAACATCGACTTCTATTCGGGCATCACGCTGAAGGCGATGGGCTTCCCGACCGCCATGTTCACCGTGCTCTTCGCGCTCGCGCGCACGGTCGGCTGGATCGCCCAGTGGAAGGAAATGATCGAGGATCCGCAGCAGAAGATCGGCCGCCCGCGCCAGCTCTATACGGGCGAGACGCGCCGCGACTATCTGCCGATCTCGCGCCGGAAGTGATCGCCAGCGGATGACTGATGATGCGGGGCGCTTCGGCGCCCCGTTGTCGTTTCAGGCTTTGCGTTTTGCACGCCACGTGTCGAGAACGACCCGCGCGGCCTTGACGCTGGGGTCCTCGCCCGAAAAGTCCATCAGCCTGTCGAGCGTTCCGATCGCCTCGACCTGGCGCGCGCGCGTGGGCGTATCGCCGATCACGTCCGACAGCGCCGAGGCGACGGCCTCGACCGTTCCGTATTCCTGCAGGAATTCCGGGATGACCTTCTCGCCGATGACGAGATTGGCCAGCACCGCGCTCTCGGCGGTGATCAGCCGGCGGGCGATCTGCGCTTCCAGCCACCCCGTGCGGTAGGCGACGACCTGCGGCACGCCGGCGACCGCGATTTCCAGCGTCACCGTGCCCGAACAGGCCAGAGCCGCACGCGCGGTGCGGAAGGCTTCGAACTTCGCCGTCTCGCCGTCGAGAATGACGGGCTTCACCGGCCAGCGCGACACGAGCTGAGCGATCAGGTCGCGATGATGCGGCACGGCCGGCAGCACCCATTCGATGGGGCCTCTTTCCGCCTCGACCCTCGCCAGCACGTCAGCAAAGAGCGGGCTGAGGCGCTCGATCTCCAGCCGTCGCGATCCGGGCAGCACCAGCACGCGCGGCGGCCTGCCGTCGCGCCGCTCCTGGTCGGCGGCCGATGGCCGGATATCGGCGAGACGCTCGGAGATCGGATGGCCGACATAGGTCGTCGGCGGACCCGAGAGCTGCTTGTGGACCTCGGGCTCGAACGGCAGCAGCGCCAGCAGGTGGTCCACAAAGGCGCGCATCTCGGCGGCGCGGCGCGGCCGCCACGCCCAGACTGTTGGCGACACGTAGAAGACGATGGGAATATCGGGGCGCAGCTTGCGGATCTGCCGTCCAACGCGCCGGTTGAAGCCGGGGCAGTCGATCAGCACCAGCACGTCAGGGGAATTGTCGACGAGCGCCTGGACGGTCTCCCGCACGCGGCGCAGGATCGTCGGAATATGCGCGATGATCGAGGTGATGCCGAACAGCGCGATGTCCGACATCGGAAAGCGCGAGACGAGGCCCCGCCGCTCCATGCGTGGGCCGCCGACGCCCCGGAAACTGACGCCGGCCGGATGCATTGCCGGCAGCGCGTCCATCAGATGCGCGCCGAGCTGGTCGCCGGATTCCTCGCCTGCAAGAATGAAGACGTCGAGAGGACGCTCGGTCACGTCGCGCTCGCCTCGAGCCCGACGACGAAGAGGCCGAGCGCGTCGGCCTGCCGCACGATCTCCTCCATGTCGACAACCAGCGCGGAACCGGCCGGCACGGCGACGCCCCGCAGGCCGGCTGCGGCGGCCTTCTCGACCGTCGCAGGCCCGATGGCCGGCATGTCGATGCGCCGGTCCTGGCCGGGCTTCGGCGCCTTGACGAGCAGGCCCGTTACCGGAGGCCATTTCAGCCGACCACCGTCGCGCATCTGCCGGCAGCGTTCCAGCATGCCGTCGGTGCCCTCCGCACCCTCGACCGCGACGATCCGCCGGCCGCCGATGATCATGCCCTGCCCGACATCGTAGGGCCCGAGAGCGGCGATGGCGGCGAGCGCTACCGCGATATCAGTGCGATCCGCCTCAGTTGGCGCGTGGCGGCCTAGAACGCCGGACGGCATCAGCAGTTCCGGCGCCACGTCCTGCGCCGCCAGCAGGCGGAAGCCTTCACGCTCGAACAGGCCGGCAATGCCGCGCAGCAGATGATCGTCACCGCCGCGGTAGAGCCTCAACACGTCCGGCAGCACTTTCAGGCCACCGATATCCGGCACGGTGGTCCAGAGATTCGGCCGCACAAGCGAGCCGATCAGCACGAGATCACGGCAACCTGCCTTCCGCGCAGCCTTGAGCATCGCGCCGAAGCGGCCGATCCCGACCCAGGCATGGGGATAGGCTTCGAGCTCGCGCCCGGCGATCCCCTTGAGCAGGAGGCCGAAGACCGGACGGCCTTGCGCCGTGGCGGCGCGTGCGAGCGCCGACGGAAAGGCCCCTGCGCCGGCAATGATGCCGAGCGGCGAGATGTCAGTCATCGCTTGCGGCCGAACCGCTGCCCGCAACGCGCGTCTTCTTGGGCGCCGCCATCATGACCGGGCGCTTCTCGCCAGCGTCGATGAAGGCGATCAGACGGCCGGCGGCGGGATGGCCGGCATAGGTGGCGGTCGCGTCGGCAAGCCGCTCCGCGAAGGTGCCCGGCCCGTAGAACAGCATTTCGTAGCAGGCGCGCACGGTCTTCACGTCGTCGCGGCCGAAACCGCGCCGCTTCATGCCGACCACGTTCAGGCCGATCAGTTCGCCCGAGACCCCGTTGGCTCCGAAGGCCATGCCGAAGGGAATCACGTCGTCCTTCACGCCCGTCAGGCCGCCGATCATGGCGAAATCGCCGATCCGCGTGAACTGATGCACCGCGCAGAGCCCGCCGAGGAACACGAAGTCGCCGACCTTGGCATGACCGCCGAGCGTCGCCGCATTGGCGAAGATCACGTTGCTGCCGACCCGGCAATCGTGGGCGACATGGGCATAGGCCATCAGAAAGCAGCGGTCGCCGATCTGGGTCAGCCCGGTCTTGGGCGTGCCGCGATTGACCGTGACGTTCTCGCGAATGACGCAATCCTCACCGATGACGACGCGCGTCGGCTCGCCCTTGTAGGACAAGTCCTGCGGCGGCGTGCCGATGGAGGCGAAGGGGTGGATTTCGGTGCGCGCACCGATTTCGGTCAGGCCGTCGACATTGACGTGGGAGTGCAGCACGACGCCGTCGCCCAAGGCCACATCGGCACCCACCGTACAGAACGGGCCGACCCGCACGCCCTCGCCGAGCTTTGCGCCGGGGGCGACATAGGCAAGCGGATGGATCTCGGTGCTCATGCGTCAGGCGTCCGCCAGCATGGCCGAGAGTTCGGCCTCGGCGCAAAGGCGGCCGTCGACATAGGCCTCGCCCCGGTAGAACCAGATGTTCCGCTTCTTCGCGATCTTGGTCATGTGATACTCGACCACGTCGCCGGGCACGACGGGCTTCCTGAACTTCGCCTTGTCGATGGTCATGAAGAAGACCAGCTTGCCGGTGCTGCCGGCCGAGACCAGCGCCATGACGCCGCCGGTCTGGGCCATGCCCTCGATCATCAGCACGCCGGGCATGATCGGATTGTTGGGGAAGTGCCCCATGAACTGCGGCTCGTTTGCCGTGACATTCTTGATGCCGACGCCGAACTCGTCGCCGCGCATGCGCACGACCTTGTCGATCAGCAGGAAGGGATAGCGGTGCGGCAGGGTCGCGAGCAGTTTCTGGATGCCCACCGTGTCGATGCTGGTCGTCTCTTCCATCGCCTGCCTTCTCCGCCCCTTTCCGACGCTTGGGTCCTGCCTAACCCTTTGTAACGGCTGTGGCTACTGTCCGGTTGCGGGCACGACGCCACCGGGAGGCCCTCAGGCGCCGTCCGGTCCGCCGGCCTTGCCTGGTCGCGCCAGCCGCTCGACGGCGGCAACCTCGCGGAACCATTCGCGCACCGGCTTGGCCGGCCAGCCGCCCCAACGCGCGCCCTCCGGCACGTCGCCGTTGACGATGGAGGTGGCGGCGATCTGCGCGCCGTGGCCGATCGTGATGTGATTGTTCACGCCGACCTGCCCGCCCAGCATGACGAAATCACCGAGCGTCGAGGAGCCAGAAAGCCCCACGAGCCCGGCGATCAGGCAATGGCGGCCGATGACGACGTTGTGGGCGACCTGTACGAGATTGTCGATCTTGGTGCCCTCGCCGATGACGGTGTCGCGGATGTGCCCGCGGTCGACGGTGGTGTTCGCGCCGATCTCGACATCGTCCTGCACGATCACGCGGCCGATCTGCGGGATCTTCGCGTGTTTCGTCCGCCCCGGCTCGAAGCCGAACCCATCCTGTCCGATGCGCACTCCCGCATGGATGATGACGCGGTTGCCGAGGAGCGCATGGGTCAGCGAGGCGCCGGGTCCGATCGCGCAGTCACGCCCGACCCGCACGCCCGGTCCGATGACGGCATTGGCGGCGAGCAACGTGCCAGCGCCGATCTCTGCGCCCGGTCCGACCACGACGCCGGGATCGACGATGACGCCTGGCTCGAGTCGTGCTGACGGATGGATGTTCGCTCCCGGGGAGACGCCCGTCGCGCCGAACAGGCTCTGTGGCCGCAGCGCGTCCGGGAAGAGCCGCCGGGATACCGATACGAACGCGGCATGCGGGTGACCGACGACGATGGCGGCCGTGCCTGAGGGCACGAAGCCGGCATTGCGCGGCTGGACGAGGCAGGCGGCCGCGCGCGTCGCCGCGAGCTGGTCGGCATATTTGGCATTGTCGAGGAAGGCGAGATCGTTCGGGCCGGCATCGGCCAGCGCCGCTACGCCGCGGATAGGTCGGTCGCCACCCTCGCCCGCGAAGTCCGCTTTCAGAAAAGCGACGACCGAGGCGACGGTCATCGCCTCGGTCGGCTGGAAGAATTCTGGTTCAGCCATGGATCGTCCCGCAACCGGAGCGCCGCGCCTTCTCGCGCGACGCAGCCGGTCAGAAGCGCGTGCCGCCGGAGAACCGGAACGCCTGAGTCTGATCCCCGCGCGCCTTCGACAGCACGAAGGAATAGTCGAAGCGGATCGGGCCGAAGGGCGAGTTCCAGAGGAGGCCGACGCCGACCGACGAGCGGATCTTGTGAGCTTCCGAGCCGTCGAGGACGACACCCAGATTGCCGCCGCCGGTGTTGAAGTTGCGGATCGAATTGTAGCCCCAGACCGAACCGGCATCGGCGTAAAGCGCGCCGCGCATGCCGAAATCACGCGGCAAGAAGGTGAAGGGGAAGGTTACCTCGGCCGAGGCGCCCCAATAGGCCGTGCCACCGACAGCGTCACCGGGGCGATTGAGACCGACAATCTGCGAAACCGCAAAGTCGCGCGGACCGATACCGGCCGTCTGGAAGCCGCGGACGAGTTCCGGACCCATGAAGAACTGGTCGACGGAGTCGAGCTGGCCGCCGCCGGTCTTCTGGCCGCCGATACCAAGAATGTGGCCACCCTGGACGCGGAACATCGCGATCCAGTCATTGGTCAGATCATGATAGTAGCGCGCCTCGCCGGTGGTGCGGATGTAGCGGGCATCGCCGCCGGCGCCGGCGAAGTCCTGACGCAGCTCGGCGTAGAGGCCCTGGCTCGGGTTCTGCGCCCGGTCAAGGTTCGAATACATCAGCGAGTAGCCGACCGAGGAGATGAAGCGGGTGCGGCCGTTGATGGCGCGCAGCGCGACCGACGTCTCGCCATCGTCAAGGCAGCTGAAGAGCGTGCCAGTCGGTGTGGTCGTCGGCATACCGTTCGCGTCGCGATAAAGCGCAACACCGGCACCCATTCCCGCCGACCGCGGGTCGCCGGCCTCGAAATTGTGCACGGCACCGCTGCCATCCGTGAACTGAAGCAGCGGCGCACCATAGGCCGAGCGGCAGTTCGTCTGGTCGTCGCGGATCGAGATTTTCTGCGCCACCGCGCTGTAGCGCAGCTGAATGCCGAAATTCTCGTTGAGCGGAATGCCGAGGCGCAGCGTGCCGCCATAGGAGGTCGAAGCAAAGGGCTGGTAGGACGACAGGCTCGAATGCCGCCAGAACACGTCGAAGCCGCCGGCCAGACGGTAGTCCATCAGGAAGGGCTCGGTGAACGAGAAGTTCACGCCGCGCGTGCGCTGGCCGAACGTGCCGCCGAGACGGACATACTGGCCGCGGCCAAGGAAGTTGCGCTCCTCCACGGAGGCTTCAGCGATGAAGCCGTCCGCGGTCGAATAGCCGCCGGAGATGGAGAAGGCGCCCGTCGGCTGATCCTCGACATCCACGTTGACGACCACGCGGTCGGCCGCCGAGCCGGGCTCGGTGGTGATGCGGACGTTCTTGAAGAAGCCGAGATTCTTCAGCCGGCGCTCGGCGCGGTCGACGAGCACGCGGTTGTAGGCGTCGCCCTCGGCCATATCGAACTCGCGGCGGATGACGCGGTCCTGCGTGCGGGTGTTACCGCGCACATTGATGCGCTCGACATAGACGCGCGGGCCTTCCTCGACGACGTAGACGAGGTTGACGGTCAGCGTCGACGGGTCGCGCTCGCCGCGCGGACGCACGGTGGCGAAGGCATAGCCGCGGCGGGCCACCGCCAGCGTGATGTCCTCCAGCGACTTGTCGACCAGTTCGACATTGTACACCGAACCCGAGGCTGTCCTCACGGCGCCGCGCAGGGTCGCGCCATCCACGTCGCGGATCGAGGACTGCACGTCCACCGCGCCGACCCGGTACTGCGGGCCTTCCTCGATCTCGATGGTGACGGTGAAGTTGTTGGCGGCCTGGTCGAAATCGGCTCGGGCCGACAGGACGCGCATGTCGACATAGCCGTTGCGCAGGTAAAGGCGGCGAATCGCCTCCTGGTCGGCGTTCAGGCGGTCGGCGTCATAAACATCGTTGGACTTCAGCCAGGAGAACAGGCCGGATTCGGCCGTCGTCATCACGTCCAGCAGGCGCTGGCGGCCGAAGGCATTGTTGCCGACGAAATTGATGGAACGGACGCCGGCCTTCTTGCCCTCGTTGATCTCGAAGACGAGGTCGATGCGGCCGCTCGGCTGCTGGATCGTCTTCGGCACGATCTCGACGTCGTAGCGGCCGGTGCGGCGGTAGACGTCGTAGAGGCGCTGGGTGTCCGACTGGACCGTGGCACGCGAGAAGGTGCCGCGCGGGCGAGATTCGATCTCGTTGATGAGCTGCTCGGTCTTCAGCCGGCGATTGCCCTCGAAGACAACGCGGTTGATGACCTCGTTCTCCGACACCGTGACCACGAGCCGGCCACCCTGACGGCTGACGCGCACGTCACGGAACAGACCGGTGGCGTACATCGCCTTGATGGCCTCGTCGACGCGGGCCGCCGAAAGCGGCTCACCCGGGCCGGTCTGGAAATAGGAACGAACCGTATCGGACTCGATGCGGCGGTTGCCCTGAACGACGATCGAGGATGCAGACTGGGCCTGCGCGCCGGTGGAGAGGACAATGCCGGTGGTGGCGGCGGTCGCCAAGCCCACTGCGGTCATCGTTCCTGCGATCACGACCGTTCGGACCGTCCGAGCGAAAGAAGTCATGAAGCACGCGCCTGTCTGTTTGGTATGTTGGTTCCGCGCGAACGCGGACCGCCCGTGGATTCCTCCCGGGCGAAACGCTTGTAGCCGGTTTCACGGGGAGTGCAATCAACCCCACCGCCAGCCGGCCGGTTTTTGAAGGGGCGTTGCCCCCGTGCCACGCGAGCCGTCATCCGACGAGCCCCCGGATATCATTCCACGTGGCGAAGATCATGAGCATGAGCACCAGCGCCAAACCGAAGCGGAAAGCCACTTCCTGGGCCTGTTCGCTCATCGGCCGGCCACGGATCGCCTCGATGGCGTAGAAGACCAGATGGCCGCCGTCGAGCATGGGAATCGGGAACAGGTTGAGCAGCCCGATGGACACCGAGATGAGCGCGGCAAGGCTCAAGAGGGCGACGAATCCGATCTGCGCGGCCTCACCCGAGACCTGGGCGATTCTGATGGGACCGCCGAGCTGGTCGGCACTCTGCGTGCCCATGATGACGCCGCCGAGATAGGCGAAGGTGCGGTCGATGACGAACCACGTCTCCTTGACGCCCATCCATGTCGCGGTGAGCGGATCGTAGCGGCGGAACTGCGTGTCGCCGGGCTCGTTCGACTTGGAAATGCCGATCCGGCCGATGCGGTGGGTGCCGCCGAAACGGTCCTTGAACTCGAAAATGGCCGGCGTCGCGGTCAGGTCGACCTGCCGGCCGTCGCGCTCGACCTTGATGGCCAGCGCTTGCCCGGCGCTTGCCCCGACGATGCGCTGCATGTCGGAGAAGCTCTCGATGGCCCGTCCATCGATGCTCAGCACGAGATCGCCGGGGCGGAAGCCTGCCTGCTCGGCGACGGACGAGCGGAACCATGCGGAATTGGCGGCCGACTGGACCTTCACCTGCTGCATGCCGCGCGCGATCGCGAATTCGAGCGGCTGGCCGGGGCTCGCGTCGATCGCGCGGCGAACGTCGTCGAGGCTGGTCATCGGCTGGTTGCCGATCGACAGGATCACGTCCCCGCGACGGAAACCGCCCTCGTCGGCCTGCGCCGAGACGACCAGATTGGACACCCGCGGCTGCAGGATCATCTTGCCCGACAGCATGAAAATGCCGGCGAAGATGACGATGGCGAGGATGAAATTGGCGATCGGCCCCGCCGCGACGATGGCCGCACGCTGGCCGAGGGTCTTGTGGAAGAAGCTTTCCGAGCGCTCGGTCGCGCTCATGGAGGCGGCGGTCTGGAAATCGGGGGTCGAGGCGGCGTCGGCATCGCCGAAGAACTTCACGTAGCCGCCGAGCGGAATGGCGCAGAGCTTCCAGCGCGTGCCGTGGCGATCGTTGAAGCCGATCAGCTCGCGGCCGAACCCGATCGAGAACATCTCGACGCGCACGCCGTTGCGGCGCGCGACCCAGAAGTGCCCGAGTTCGTGGAAGAACACCACGATGGTCAGCACGAACAGGAACGGAATGATGGTCCAGACCAAGGTCTGGCCCCATCCGCCCAGAGCGGAAACGGCGTTCATATCAATGTCCCTGGATATGAGACCGACGTGCGGACTCATACCCTCCCATGGTTCAGGATGCCGGAGCCGGCGCGCGATGCATAGAGACCCGCGCGCGATCTCTCGCGGCATGGTCAATCAACCATAAATCGTCCAATGTGGCCGGAGCGGGGCCAGACCCCAGTGCCTCCAGCACTTCGCCCACCACGCGCGCGATGTCGCCGAACCCGATGCGCCGCGCGAGGAACGCCTCGACCGCCACCTCGTTCGCCGCATTGAGCACAGTCGGCGCCCTGCCCCCTGTCCGCATCGCCTCGATTGCCAGACGAAGCGCCGGAAACCGCGCGAGGTCGGGCTCCTCGAAGGTAAGTTGCCCGATCTCGGCAAGGTTCAGCCGCCGCGACGGCCCGTCGATCCGCTCGGGCCAGCCGAGGCAATGCGCGATCGGCACGCGCATATCGGCCACGCCGAGCTGGGCGACCACGGAACCGTCGCGATAGCCGACCATGCCGTGGACGAGCTGCTGGGGATGGATCACGGCCTTAAGCCGGTCCGGTGCGATATCGAAAAGATGATGTGCTTCAATGAGTTCCAGCCCCTTGTTCATAAGGCCGGCGGAATCGACGGTGATCTTGGCGCCCATCGCGTAGTTCGGGTGCTTCAGCGCGTCCTCCGGGACGGCTGCGGCGATCCGCGCCGCGTCCCATGTGCGGAACGGCCCGCCCGAGGCGGTGATCCAGACCGTCTCGACATCCTCCATCCGCGAGCCCGCCAGTGCCTGGAAGACGGCATTGTGCTCGGAATCGACCGGCAGCACCGTGACGCCCCGTGCCCGCGCCGCCGCCATGACCATGGTGCCGGCCGCAACGAGGCTTTCCTTGTTGGCGAGCGCTATGGCGGTGCCCTGTCCGATCGCCGCGAGCACCGGCTCGACCCCGGCCGCGCCCGAGACTGCGGCCAGGACGAGATCCGCCGGCCGGGCTGCGGCCTGAACCACGGCTGCGGGGCCGGCTGCTGCCTCCACGCCCGATCCGGCGAGGGCCGTTTTCAGTGCCGGATAGGCCGCTTCGTCGGCCACTGCGGCGAAGCGGGCGCCGAAGCCCAGCGCGATCCTCGCAAGGCCCGCGGCGTCGCCATTGGCCGTCACTGCCTCGACCGCAAAGCGGTCACGGTGGCGGCCGATCAGGTCGAGGGCGCTTGATCCGACGGAGCCGGTCGCGCCCAGCAGGGTGATCCATTTCATCGCCTCACCAGAGCAGCAGGCCGGCGGCCGGCCGGCCGAAGCCACCGCGCGCAAGGCCGATCAGCGCCGCCAGGATCGCCGCGACCAGGAACCCGTCGAGCCGGTCCATCACGCCGCCATGACCGGGAATGAGCGTACCGGCATCCTTGGCGGAGAAGCGTCGCTTGACGAAGGATTCAAACAGATCGCCGCCCTGGCTTGCCATGGCCAGCGCCAGCGTGATCAGGGCGAGCGGCGCGCTCAGCGGCAGGCCCGCGACGCGCACGACCACCAGCGCCAGTACCGTTCCGAGCAGCGCGCCGCCAATGAACCCGGACCAGGTCTTCTTCGGCGACAGTTGCGGCCAGAGCTTCGGCCCGCCGATGGAGCGGCCGGCGAAATAGGCGCCGACATCGGTGCCCCAGACCAGTGCGAAGAGCCAAAGGATCGCGACAAAGCCCAGCGACGCATCGTCGCGCAGGATGACCGGGCCGGCCACGACCGCCGCGGCATAGACCAGGCCGCCAATGGCCCATCGGGAACGGCCGCGCGGCGAAAGCGCCAGCGCGATGCCGGTTCCAATGCCAAGTGCGATCAGCGCAAAGCCCGGATTCCAGAAGAAGCGCAGCAGGACGACAGCGGCCGCGATCGCCACGGCTTCGCCGCCGAACAGGACGGGCGGCGCCTCGGGAAGGATCAGGCGGTTCCACTCCCACAGCACGACCGCGGCGCCGGCCAGCCAGAACAGCGCGAAAAGCCAGCCGCCGAGCCAGGCGGTTCCGATGGCGAGCGGGACCAGTATCAGGGCGGAGGCGATGCGCCGCAGAAGGTCGGGATCGGAGAAGGCGCCGGCCGGCTTTCGGTCGGGGTCCGGTTCTTGGCGGGTTTGCATCGCGTCACGCGCCCGCAGCGGATGCGAGCCCGCCATAGCGCCGCTCGCGGCGGGCATATTCGGCAAGCGCTTCCAGCAGGGCCTCGCGGCCGTAATCGGGCCAGAGGATCGGCTGGAACACCAGTTCGGAATAGGCGGCTTGCCACATCATGAAGTTCGACAGGCGGATCTCGCCGGACGTGCGGATGATCAGGTCGGGGTCCGGAATGCCGGCAGTCGAGAGCCTCGCCTCCAGAGCCTCCGGCGTGATCGAGGCGGGGTCACGCGCGCCGGCCGCGACTTCCTCGGCCAGCCTGCGGGCGGCGGCGGCAATCTCCTGACGCGATCCGTAATTGAAGGCGACGATCAGGGTCTGGCCGCCATTGCCGGCCGTCAGCGCCTCGGCCTCCATGAGCAGGGCCCGGATATCCGGCGCGAGCTCCTCGCGCTCCCCCGCGATCCTCACCCGCACCTTGGCCTCGTGAAGCTCGGCGAGATCGTTGCGGATGAAGCGCTTCAGGAGGCCCATCAGCGCCGAGACTTCGGTGGGCGGCCGCGACCAGTTCTCCGACGAGAACGAATAGACCGTGACGATCTCGATACCGATCTCGCGCGCTACCTTCAGCGTGCGCCGCAGGGCCTCGACGCCCTTGCGGTGACCCTCGACGCGCGGCAGTCCGCGCTGCGTCGCCCAGCGGCCGTTACCGTCCATGATGATGGCGACATGGCGCGGCAGCGCAACCGGGCCGGAACCGCCCGCCGCTGCCGCATCCTGCAGGCTTGCCATCGTCACGGACGCTGCCTCAGACGGTCATGATCTCCTTCTCCTTGTGAACAAGGAGCTGGTCGATCTCCGCAATATGCTTGTCGGTTTCCTTCTGGACCTGGTCGGCAGCGCGAACGTGCTCGTCCTCGCTCATCGAATGGTCCTTTTCCTTCGCCTTCAGAATGTCGAGTCCGTCGCGGCGCACATGGCGGACAGCCACGCGGGCGCTCTCGGAATATTTGTGCGCGACCTTGACCATATCCTTGCGGCGATCCTGGGTCAGTTCGGGAATGCGCAGGCGGATCACCTGCCCCTCGGTCTGCGGATTGAGGCCGAGGCTCGATTCGCGGATCGCCTTCTCCACGGCCTGCACGGTCGAGCGGTCCCAGACCTGCACCGACAGGAGACGCGGCTCGGGCACGCTGACCGTCGCGACCTGATTGATGTGCATGCTCTGCCCATAGACCTCGATCGTGATGGGATCGAGCAGGTTCGGCGAGGCGCGGCCGGTCCTCAGCGTGCCGAGTTCATGCTTGAACGAGGCGATGGCGCCCTGCATGCGGCGCGTGATGTCGGCTATGTCGAAGGTCGGGGACGCGGCCATGGGGCAGCCTCTTCATCAGGATGCGGGCCGGGCAGGCTCGCGAAACAAACGGCCGCGGTCAGGCGGTGACCACGGTGCAACGCCCCTCGCCGGCCAGCACGGAGGCCACCGCTCCCGGCGCGTCGAGGGAGAACACGATTATCGGAAGACGGTTCTCCCGGGCAAGCGCGAAGGCGGCGGTATCCATGACCTTGAGGTCCTTCGCAATGGCCTCGTCGGCGGTCAGCCGGTCGTATCGCACCGCGTTCGGGTCTTTTTTCGGGTCGGCGGAGTAGATGCCGTCGACATTGGTGCCCTTCAGCACCACCTCGCAGTTCAGCTCGACGGCCCGCATCGTGGCCGTCGTGTCGGTGGTCAGGAGGGGCACGCCGATCCCGCCGCCGAGCACGACGATCTTGCCAGCCGCCAGATGCGCGAGTGCGTGGCGCACGGTGTAGACATCGAGAGCCTCGGGCACCGGCTCGGCCGACAGCGCCACGGCCGGATGGCCCAGCGCCTGAATCTGGCCGGCCAGAGCAATGGCGTTCATGACGGTGGCGAGCCGGCCGATGGCGTCGGCATCGACGCGCGACAGGCCGATCCCGGAAATCTGCCGGCCGCGGAAAATGTTGCCGCCGCCGACCACGACAGCCAGTTCCGTGCCTGCCTTCGCCGCCGCGATCAGATCCTCGGCAACGGCACGCACCGTCTTCGGGTCGAAGCCGAAATCCTCCGATCCCGCCAGCGCCTCGCCGGACACTTTCACCAGCGCCCGCCCGTAGCGTGGCTTCGCCATCCTGTTTCCCCGATTCGTCACGCCTGGATGCGGCTTCTCCGCCGGCCGGTTTAGCGCAATGGCGGCGGCGTGCAACCGCGCGCGCCTCGCACATGCGGGAAAATCCGCCCCTCCTTGGCAACGTGCTGATACACGATGTAGCTTTGATGGCGCCGGCTGGCGGAGCGGCACCCGGAGAAGCTGTCATGGCGAACAGGAATGCGAGCGTCGCGCTGATCGGCGCCGGCGACTTTATCGGCGCCGCCATTGCCCGCCGCTTCGCAGCGGAGGGCTATGCGGTCTTTGCCGGCCGACGGAACGGCGAGAAGCTCGAGCCGCTGGTTGCGGAGATCGCAGCGGCCGGCGGCGTCTGCATCGGCCGCTCCCTCGATGCCCGCAAGGAGGACGAGGTAACCGCCTTCCTTGCCGAGGCCGATGCCCATTCACCGCTGGAGGCCTGCATCTTCAATGTCGGCGCCAACGTGAACTTCCCGATCCTGGAGACGACCGAGCGGGTCTTCCGGAAGGTCTGGGAAATGGCCTGCTATTCCGGCTTCCTCGCAGGCCGCGAAGCTGCCCGGCTGATGGTGCAGCGCGGCCGGGGGTCGATCTTCTTCACGGGCGCGACGGCCTCGATGCGGGGTGGATCGGGTTTTGCCGCCTTCGCCAGCGCCAAGTTCGGCTTGCGGGCGGTGGCCCAGAGCATGGCGCGCGAACTGGGTCCGAAGAATATCCACGTCGCGCATCTCGTCATCGATTCCGGCGTCGATACCGCCTTCGTGCGCGATCTGCGCAAGAAGCGGATCGGCAGCGATGCCATAGAGCCCGACGAACTGATGAACCCGTCCTCCATCGCAGAGACCTACTGGCAGCTTCACCGCCAGCCGCGCGATGCATGGACCCACGAACTCGACATCCGTCCCTATGGCGAACGCTGGTGAAACGATGAGCGACGAACCCAAAGCGGCCGAACCCAAGATCATCGAGTTCCACTTCGATTTCGGCAGTCCCAACGCCTATTTCAGCCACAAGGTTCTGCCGGCCATAGCAGCGCGGACGGGCGCGACGATACGCGCGGTGCCGGTCCTGCTTGGCGGCATCTTCAAGGCGACCAACAACCGCTCGCCCTTCGAGGCCTTTTCCGGGATCAAGAACAAGCTCGACTACGAGCGGCTGGAGATGAAGCGCTTTCTCGAACGCCACGGGCTCTCGCAGTTCCGGATGAACCCGTTCTTCCCCGTGAACACGCTGACGCTGATGCGTGGCGCTGTCGCGGCCGAGGCGGACGGCTTTCTTGCGCCCTATATGGATGCCGGTTTCCGCCATATGTGGGAGGAGCCGAAGAAGATGGACGATCCGGCGGTGTTCAGGGAGGCGATGGATGCCTCCGGCCTCGATGGCGCGGCCATTCTCGAACGCACCCAGGACCCGGGCGTCAAGGCGAAGCTGATCGAGAACACGGAGGCGTCGGTCGGCCGCGGCTCGTTCGGCATCCCGACCTTTTTCGTCGGCCGCGAGATATTCTTCGGCAAGGATCGCCTGCGCGACGTCGAGGATTTGCTGGCGTCCTGAGCGGACAAAAGAAAAGGGCCGCCTCGAAGGCGGCCCAATCCACGAAGAAGAATGCGCGGCGATCAGTAGCGGGCGACGATCGCCGACGGACCGGTCGAGAACAGGTAGTTCACGCCGACACGGATCTTGTGCTCCTGCAGGCTGATCGGCGGCGTAGCAATGCCGTTCGCCACCAGGGATTTGCTGCCGTAGTTCGCATAGAGATACTCGCCGCGAACCGTCCAGTTCTGCGTCACGGCATATTCGATGCCGGCGCCGACGGTCCAGCCGACACGGGTCTGGCTCGCCCGCGCGTCGATCACGACGCCGACGCCGCCGACCTGGCGGAGGCTGAAGTCGGCGAACGCCACACCACCGGTGACATAGAAAAGCGCGCGATCGACAGCGACACCGGCACGTCCGCGGATCGAGGCATCCCACGTCGTACGCCACGACGTATCAATACCGAGAATGGTCTGCCTGCGGCTCACCCCGAAATAGCCGATATCGGCTTCGGCACCGATGACGAAGTTGTTGATCTGGTAATTGTAGCCGATCTGCGCGCCGGCCACGAGCCCGGAACCGCTACCCGGGTAGCCCGGCACTGGCGCGAGAGCTGCCAGATTGGTGTTAGCGATGCCGAGGCCGACATTGAGGCCGGCATAGAAACCGGTCCACGAAAAGACGGGCGCGATGACGGCAGCGGCGATCGGCGTGCGCGGCACACCCAGATCGGCGGCCTGAGCGCCCGAAGACAACGCGGCCACGGCGGCGCCTGCCAGAAGAAGCTTCTTCATATCCGAACCTCGATGCGGCCATAACGTGCAGAAGTCGTAGCGGTAGTCAGGCCAAGCGCGTCAATCCAGCAATATTTGGCACACGCCCAACGATTAACAGGCGGTTGTTGCCCGCTTGCAACGGAGTACCGCAGGTTGAGGTCGACCAGCGGTATCTGCGTCCGCCACTCGGCCCAGCCGCTTGGTCGAGCGGACAACAAAAAAGGGGCGGTCGCCCGCCCCTTCTCCGAATCCGATGGCTGAAGAGCTCAGGCCTTGATGCCAGCCTGGGCGGCGACCTCGGCGGCGAAATCGCTTTCGGCCTTCTCGATGCCCTCGCCGAGACCATAGCGCACGAAGCCGGTCAGCTTGATCGGCGCGCCGACCTTGCCTTCAGCCTCCTTGAGCGACTGGGCGACGGTCTTGCCGCCGTCGTGGATGTAGAGCTGGTCGAGCAGGCAGACCTCCTTGGCGTAGGTCTTCAGGCCCGAGGCGACGATCTTCTCCAGCACGTTCTCCGGCTTGCCGGCATTCTTCTCGGCAAGAATCGCCTTCTCGCGCGCGACGACGGAGGGATCGAGACCCTCGAAGTCCAGCGCCAGCGGGTTGGTCGCCGCGACATGCATCGCGACCATGCGGCCGAGAGCTGCGAGTTCGTCCTTGCTGCCGGTCGATTCGAGCGCGACCAGCACGCCGATCTTGCCGAGGCCGGGATCCGTCGCATTGTGGATGTAGGAGCCAATGACGCCATCGGTGACGGAGAGCACCGCGGCGCGACGCAGCGACTGGTTCTCACCGATCGTGGCGATCGACGAGGCGATCGCGTCGGCAACAGTGCCGCCGGAGGTCGCGGGGGCGGCGAGGATCGCCTCCACGCTGTCGCCCGTCTTCAGCGCGACATGGGCGATCATCTTCACGAGGCCCTGGAAGTGATCGTTGCGGGCGACGAAGTCGGTCTCCGAATTGACCTCGACCACGGCGGCCTTGGTGCCTTCGGTCCAGACGCCAACGAGGCCCTCGGCCGCGACACGGCCGGCCTTCTTGGCGGCCTTCGACAGGCCCTTCTTGCGCAGCAGATCGACCGCCGCCTCCATGTCGCCGTTGGTCTCGGCCAGCGCGGACTTGCAGTCCATCATGCCTGCGCCGGTCATCTCGCGCAGTTCCTTGACCATCTGGGCGGTGATGTTCGCCATGGGTCTGTCCTCGAAATCAGAAGTTATCAATCGGATGGGAAACGGCGGACAAAGCCGGGGCATAGCGCCCCGGCGTCACCACTCAGGAACGGCGACCGGCCGGAACTCGGGAAACCCGCCTCCCCCGACACCAGTTTAGTGTCGGGCGGATGACGGACAGCCAGATCAGGCCGCTTCGGCGTCGACCAGAGCCTTGGCCTGGTCGATCCAGCCCTGGACGCGGCCCGGCAGGCCGACGCTGTCGCCGATCTCGGCGGCATCGACCGGCGTGAAGCCGGCAACCTGCCAGTAGTGGAAGATGCCGAGGTCGTTGAGCTGCTTCTCGATCTCGGGCGAGACGCCGGTGAGCTTGATCAGCTCGTCGGCAGGACCGCGCGGGCCGGCAAGGCGCTCGACGCCGCCGGCAGCCACCGGCAGCTCTTCCACGACCGGCTTCTCCGACGCGCCGAGATCGACGCCCGACGAGCCCTGGGCCCGGCCGATGCCGTCGATGGCCGCGCGGGCGATCAGGTCGCAATAGAGCGTCAGGGCGCGGCCGGCATCGTCATTGCCCGGGATCGGGAAGGTGATGCCATCCGGATCGCAGTTGGTGTCGACGATGGCGACGACCGGGATGCCGAGGCGACGCGCCTCGAGGATGGCGATGGCCTCCTTGTTCGTGTCGATCACGAACATCAGGTCCGGCACGCCGCCCATCTCCTTGATGCCGCCAAGGGCGCGCTCGAGCTTGTCCTTCTCGCGCGTCAGCGTCAGCGCTTCCTTCTTGGTGTAGCCGGCGCCGCCGCCCGAAAGCTGCTCGTCAAGCTTGCGCAGACGCGAGATCGAGCCGGACACCGTCTTCCAGTTGGTCAGCGTGCCGCCGAGCCAGCGCGAATTGACGTAGTACTGGGCGCACTGCTTGGCACCGCCGGCGATAGCTTCCTGGGCCTGCCGCTTGGTGCCGACGAACAGCACGCGGCCGCCCTTGGCGACCGTATCGGACACCGCGACGAGCGCGCGATGCAGCATCGGCACGGTCTGGGCGAGGTCGAGGATGTGAATGTTGTTGCGGACGCCGAAGATGTACTGGTTCATCTTCGGGTTCCAGCGATGGGCCTGATGGCCAAAGTGGCAGCCAGCTTCCAAAAGCTGACGCATGCTGAAATCGGGCAGCGCCATAAGTCTTCTCCGGTTGTGCCTCCGCGGACTATGGCCGGCTCCGAATGGAGCCCGTCACCACCGGAGCGGCAAAGGATATGTGTCCTCAGCCGCGGGTCCGCGTGTGGAATAGGCCGGCCGATACACGATTGAGCTGCGGCATGCAAGTTTCGCCGACCAACGCTCCGGCTCAGCCGGCCGGCGACAACTGCCGCCCGACCACCGCGGCCACTGTCCCCGGCAGATCCTCGGGCCGCTGGCAGATGACCGTGGCGCCGGCCGTGGTCAGTTCATCGATGCCGCCATAGCCCCAGACGACGCCGACGGACGCGATGCCGTGCCGCTGTGCCGCGTGAATATCGTGCAGCCGGTCGCCGATCATCACGGTGCGCCGCGGATCGATCCCCTGCTCGGCAATGATCTTCGCGATGATATCGGCCTTGTCGTCGAGGCTGCCGTCGAGGGCTGCGCCATAGACCCGCTCGAACAGTGGCGCGTAGCCTACATGCTCGACGATGGGCACGGCATAGGGCTCGGGCTTCGCCGTGCAGACGAACATCCGGCCATTCGCGGCACGAACGGCTGTCACCGCGTCCATGATCCCCGGATAGAGCGAGAGGTCGTACATGCCGCCGCCGCGATAATGAAAGCGGTAGCGTTCGAGCGCCGCCTCCGGGTCGCCGCCTGCGGGCAGCAATTGCGCGAAGCTCTGGCGCAGCGAGGGCCCGATGACCCAGGTCAGCGCCTCGAAGGGCGGCGGCTCGTGGCCGAGATCGACGAGCGCCTTGCGCACGGAGCCGATAATGCCGGGCGCCGGATCGGTCAGCGTTCCGTCGAGGTCGAAGAGCACGGTCGTGGACATCCGGCCCGTTTAGGCCGCGCGCCGCGCCGCGTCCATCCATCAGGCCGCAAGCCCGCCGCGCCGTCCGGCGGCGTGACAAGACCGCGCCATTGGTTCAGAAGGCACGGATTCCAGATCGACGGGCGGAAGGACGGGCAGGATGGCATCGGTCGTTTCGGTCAGCCTCGATCGCAGCCACCGCTTCTCGAAGGAGCGCGCCGGGCGGATCACCTTGATCACCGGCGAGGGCGTGGAGGGCGATGCCCATCGCGGCGTTACGGTGAAGCATCGCTCCCGGGTGCGCGTCGACCCGAGCCAGCCGAATCTGCGGCAGGTCCACCTCATCCACGAGGAACTCTTCGCGGAGCTGGCGGCCAAGGGCTTCACGGTCGGCCCCGGCGACATCGGCGAGAACATCACGACTGAAGGCATCGACCTTCTGGCGCTGCCGACCGGCGCGCGGCTCGCCATCGGCGGCGCGGTCATCGAGGTCACCGGCCTGCGCAATCCCTGCATCCAGCTCGACCGTTTCCAGGAGGGCCTGATGCAGGCCGTGCTGGGCCGCGATGCGGAGGGCAAGTTAGTCCGCAAGGCCGGCATCATGGGCATCGTCGCCGAGGGCGGCCCGGTCAGCGTCGGCGACGGCATCGGCGTCGAGCTACCCGCAGAACCGCACCGTCCGCTGGAAAAGGTCTGACCCGTCAGTTGCGCGGGCCGAACAGGATGACTGCCGCGCCGACAAGGCAGATGGCCGCGCCGGTCATGTCCCAGCGGTCCGGCCGCTGGCCTTCGACCATCCAGAGCCAGGCGAGCGAGGCCGCGATATAGACGCCGCCATAGGCCGCATAGGCGCGGCCGGCATGCTCGGCCTCCACCTGCGCCAGCGCCCAGGCGAAGAAGGCGAGTGCCAGCACGCCCGGCGCGAGCCAGAACACGGATTTGCCGAGCCGAAGCCAGGCCCAGAAGGCGAAGCAGCCGGCAATCTCGGCGACGGCGGCGGCAATGAAGGCGGCGAGGGTCGGAATCGCGACAGTTGGCATCGCCCACTTTAGGCATGCCGTGCGCCGCGGTGCGAGCCTTGCGGGGGCGGAGCGACCTATGCGACGCGCCCCTCCCTTCCTTCCCGCTTCTGGTCTAGAAGCGCCGGTAGAACATCCAGCAGCGGGAGAGAACAATGGGCGCACTCGACGGCAAGGTCGCTATCGTCACCGGGGCCGCACGCGGCATCGGCAAGGCCATCGCGGCGCGCTTCGTTGTCGAAGGCGCGAGCGTCGTTCTGTCCGACATCAATGCCGATGCCGGCGCAGCGGCCGCCGCGGAACTGGCGAAAACCGGCAAGACCGCCTTCGTCTTCGCCGATGTGGGCGATGCCGGCTCGGTCGCGACGCTGGTGGAAGGCGCGCGCTCTGCCTTTGGCGGCGACATCGACATTCTCATCAACAATGCCGGCATCGTTCATTCCGCCGAGTTCCTCGATCTTGCCGAAGCCGATTTCGACAAGGTCCTGCGCGTGAACCTCAAGGGCTCGTTCCTCGTCGGGCAGGCGGTGGCGAAGCGCATGGTCGAGCAGGTGAAGGCCGGCAAGGCGGCCGGCGCCATCGTCAACATGAGCTCGGTCAATGCCCGGCTCGCCATCGCCAACCAGATCCCCTACTGCGTCTCCAAGGGTGGCGTCAGCCAGCTGACCAACGTGATGGCTCTCGGCCTTTCCGAATGGGGCATCCGCGTCAACGCCATCGGCCCAGGCTCGATCGCCACGGAGATGCTGGCGAGCGTCAACAACGACCCCGCCGCCCGCCACCGCCTGTTCTCGCGCACGCCGCTGCGCCGGCTCGGAGATCCCGACGAGATCGCCAGCGTCGCGGTGTTCCTCGCCTCGGATGCGTCGAGCTACGTCACCGGCCAGACCATCTATGCCGATGGCGGCCGTCTCGGCCTGAATTATACGGTTCCGGTGAAGGATTGAGCGGCGAACTGCCGCCTGCGCTCCGGGCTGCCGTCGAGGCGCTGGCGGGCGAATATCCCGGCCGGGACCTTGCTGCCGCGAGCGCCGCGATCTCGGCAGATTATCGCGCCGGGCGAGGCACCCGTTTCGCCCGTCCGGTGGATTTAGCGGCCTATGCGGTCACGCGCCTGCCCGCGACCTTCGCGGCGGCGCGGGCCGCGCTGACCGAAGCGGCGGCTCGGACCGACTTCGCGCCGCGCTCGCTGATCGATCTCGGCTGCGGGCCGGGATCGGCTGCATGGGCGGCCGTCGAGGCTTTCCCGGCAATCGAACAGGCCGAGATGGTCGATTCCCATGCCGGCATGCTCGGAATGGGCCGCCGCCTCGCCGCAGGCGCACCGCCGGCGCTGGCCGGTGCGGCATGGACATCCGCTTCCATCGATGACGCGCTGAAGCGGCCGGCAACCGCCGATCTCGTGGTTTCGTCCTATGCCTTCAACGAATTGCCGCCCGACCGCCTGCAAGCCTGCGCCACGGCCCTCGCCCGGCTGTCCCGAGGCCTTGTCGTCGTGGTCGAGCCGGGCTCCGTCGCCGGCTTCGGAGCCATCCGCGCGCTGCGCGATGGCCTGATCGCGGCGGGCTGGTCGATCCTCGCGCCCTGCCCCGGCGACGGCCCCTGCCCGGTCGAGGCGCCGGACTGGTGCCATTTCTCGCAGCGCCTGCCGCGATTGCGCGCACACCGCGCCGCCAAGAGCGCCGACGCGCCGTTCGAGGACGAGCCCTATTCCTATGTCGCGGCAGCAGCGCCCGGCATCGCGGTGCGCCCGGCCGCCGCCCGCATCCTGCGCATACCGCGCGCCGGCAAACCCGGCACGGAGTTCCGCCTCTGCACGCCGTCCGGCATCGTCGAGGAGCATGTCGCCGCGCGCGACCGCGACAGGGCGCGCCTGACCCGCAAATGCGGGTGGGGTGACGAGTTTCCGCTATCAGCGGCCAAATGAGCCCTTCTGCCGGCCTCCCCTGCGGGTGCGGCCATTGACCCTCCGCCTGCCCGCCGCGAATAGGTGGGGCAGGATGGGGATTTCCGCATGAGCGCCGCCGCCGTCGTCTTTCCGTGGCTCTGGGCCGCCTTCACCGTGCTGGCCTCCGCCGCCCAGACCGCGCGCAACATCATGCAGCGCAGCCTCACCGAGACGCTCGGCACGATCGGCGCGACCCATGTGCGCTTTCTCTACGGCTTTCCCTTCGCGCTGATCTTCCTCGGCCTCGTCCATACCGCCTCGCCCGCGAAGACGCCGGCGCTTCACGGCGCGTTCTGGCTCTGGACGCTGATGGGCGGGCTCGCGCAGATCGGCGCGACTGCGCTGATGCTCGCCGCCATGCGGCAGAGATCCTTCGTCGTCACGACCGCCTATACGAAGACCGAACCGGTTCTGGTCGCGCTGTTCGGCGTGGTCCTGCTCGGCGATCACCTGAACGGCTATGCCTGGCTCGCCATCGTCGTGGCGACGGCCGGCATCTTACTGATGTCATGGAAGCCGGGCGCCGAGCAGTCGATCCGGCCGGCGCTTCTCGGCGTCGCCTCCGCAGCCCTGTTCGGCATTGCCGCGGTCGGCTTCCGCGGCGCGATCCGCTCGCTGGACACGGAGAGCTTCGTTCTGGCCGCCACGACCACGCTCGCCTGCGGCCTCGGCATCCAGACGCTGGTGCTGTCCGGCTATCTCGCGATTGCCGACAGGGCCAATCTCGTCGCGATCCTCAAGGCCTGGCGCGTCTCCGTCATGGCCGGCTTCATGGGCGCCTTCGCCTCGCAGTTCTGGTTTCTCGCCTTCGCGCTGGAGACGGTGGCCAAAGTGCGCACGCTGGCTCTCGTCGAGGTGCTGTTCGCCGGCCTCGTCTCGGGCGCGATCTTCAAGCAGGCAACCTCGCCGCGTGACGCCTTCGGCATCGTGCTGATCGTCGCCGGCGTCGCCGTGCTGCTCAGCTACGGGTGAGCGGCGAGAGCCGTGTCACGTGGCCCATCTTGCGACCGTCGCGCTGGTCGCGCTTGCCGTAGAGGTGGAGCACCGCGGCCTCCTCGTCGGCAAGGCGCCGCCAGTTCTCGACATCCTGCCCGATCAGGTTTTGCATCACCGCATCCGAATGGCGGGCAGTCGAGCCGAGCGGCAGGCCGGCGACTGCGCGCATGTGGTTCTCGAACTGCGAGCAGTGGCAGGCGGCTTCCGTCCAGTGGCCGGAATTGTGGACGCGCGGTGCCATCTCGTTGAGGAGCAGCGTCTTTCCCCGCGTGACGAACAGTTCCACGGCCAGGACGCCGACATAGTCGAGCTTCTCGGCAAGCACCGTGCCCATCAGCGCGGCTTTGGCGGACAGGCTGACGTCTATGGCCGCCGGCACGGTCGAAGTGCGCAGGATGCCGCCGCGATGGATGTTCTCCACGGGGTCGTAGTGGCGGATCTCGCCATCGGCGCCGCGCACGATCAGCACTGAAATCTCGCGCTCGAACGGTACGAAGGCTTCGAGGATGGCCGGCTGCCGGCCGATGGCCGCGAAGGCTGTGGCCGGGTCGTCGCCCTGCCGCACCACCACCTGCCCCTTGCCGTCATAGCCGAAGCGGCGGGTCTTCAGGACGGCGGGACGGCCGAGCCTTTCCAGCGCGCGGGCAAGGTCGTCGACGCTGTCGACCGGCTCGAAATCCGGCACGCCCAGACCGCATTCACGCGCGAAGGTCTTCTCGACCACGCGGTCCTGCGCAACGGTCAGCGCCTTCGGCCCCGGGCGGACGGTCAGGCGGCTGGACAGGAAATTCGCCGCCTTGTCAGGAACGTTCTCGAATTCGTAGGTGACGATGTCGACGTCCTCGGCGAAGCGCGCCAGCGCCACCTCGTCGGAATAGTCGGCCTCGGTGATGCGCCTGACAACGTCGAAGGCCGGGCTTTCCGGCTCCGGGGCATAGACCTGACAGCGCAGGCCGAGGCGCGCGCCGGCAAGCGCGAGCATGCGGCCCAACTGACCGCCGCCGAGAATGCCGATGATCGAATCCGGTCCGGCCGACCGATCACTGCTCGTCACGGGGGCGCTCCGCTATGGCCGCCGTCTGGCGCGCGCGATAATCGTCCAGCCGGGCGGCCAGCGCCTCGTCGTTCAGCGCCAGCACGGCCGCCGCCAGCAGCGCCGCGTTGATCGCGCCCGGCTTGCCGATGGCGAGCGTGCCGACCGGAATGCCGCCGGGCATCTGAACGATGGAATGGAGGCTGTCGACGCCCGACAGCGCCTTGCTCTCGACAGGCACGCCGAAGACCGGCAGCGGCGTCAGGGAAGCGGTCATGCCGGGCAGGTGCGCGGCTCCGCCAGCGCCGGCAATGACGATCCGGTAGCCCTTTGCCTTGGCCGATCTGGCGAAGTCGTAGAGCCGGTCCGGTGTCCGATGGGCCGAAACGATCAACGCCTCGTGGCCGACCCCCAGCGCTTCCAGCGTTTCCGCCGCATGGCGCATGGTGGTCCAGTCGGACTGCGAACCCATGATGATAGCGACGGGTTTCGCCCCGCCCGCGGCCGTCTCCGGCATCGACGCCTCCCCCGCCCGTCGAGGGATCGACGGCATGCGACAAGAAGCGGCGGAGCATAGGCAGAGCCTTGCGGCGCGGCAAGGGCGGTCGGCGGTCGCCTTTCGCATGAGCACGGCCACGCCCGGTTCATCGCGGATTAACCATGACGGGCCACTCTCGCGGGGATCGGAGATGCCGCCCATGACCCGCTTCGCCACCTCCCGTCGCGACCGCGGGACTGCCGTATCCGCCTGGCCGCGGCTTGGCCGAACGACGCAGCGCGCTCGCCCGGCGCCGCAATCTGCTGAGATCGAGCGATTGCGACGCGAACTGGCCGACAGCCGGCGCCAGATCCGGGAGCTCGAAGCGCTGTCGCTGACGGATGCGCTCTGCGATGTGCTGAACCGGCGCGGCTTCGACCGCGAACTGCAACGCGCCCTCGCACATGCCCGGCGCTATGGTGGGACGGTCGGCGTCCTGCTGATCGACCTCGACGGGTTCAAGCCCGTCAACGACCGACTGGGGCATGCCGCTGGCGACCGGCTCCTGAGAGCCGCCGCCGAAACGCTCGTGAGAGACGTGCGGGCGTCTGATTCCGTCGCCCGCATCGGCGGCGACGAGTTTGCCATTATCCTGCACAATATCAGTGCAATCGACATCGATGTTAAAGCGCATTCTATCGAAGCGCAGCTCGATTCATGCCTCGGCGCGCTGGCCGGCAGCCTGCCGGTCGGCGGCTCTTGCGGCGCGGCGATTGCCCGGCCGGACGAGGCGCCTGACGCCCTGATGGCGCGCGCCGATCTCGCCATGTATCGCCGCAAGGGCGAACGCAAGGCGGTCAGGCGATAACGCGGTCAGGCGATGATGTCGGGCGTCAGCAGGTCTTCGAGATGGGCGATACGGTCGCGCAGCACGAGCTTGCGCTTCTTCAGCCGCTGAAGCTGCAGGCGGTCAGCCACCACCAGCGCCGCAAGCGCCTCGATCGCCGTATCGAGGTCGCGATGTTCCTGCCGCAGGCGCTCCAGCTCATCCGCCAGCGCGCTTTCCTCATCCTCACTCAATGCCATCTGCCGCCCGCGAGACCTGTCGCCGGGACCCGTGCGGGACCCGTGCCCGGTCACTATCGCGTCGGGCCGCCGGGAGGGCAAGGCGGGCGGAGCGAGGGAAGCTGTCCTGTGAGCCGTAACATTCCGTGATTTTACTTTGCCGTATTCAGGTCCAGACTGAGCACTGTCCGATGCGTTTCGGACGGTTGTCCGAGCCGCGCCGGCAAGCCCCATTCCCAGGAGGATATGGATGAGCCTGCAGTCGCATCTCGCGGAACTCGAAAGGCGCCATGAGGCGCTTGATCGCGAATTGGCCGAGACGATGGCCTGCCCGTCGTCGGGCGATGATGAAATAGCCGCGCTCAAGCGGCGCAAACTGAGCCTGAAAGACGAGATCGCACGCCTGAAGTCCGGCGAGCGGAGTGTGCATTAAAGGACACTCCACCGGATCATGACCGCGCACGGCGCGAGCGAACCGTTGAACGGACCGCCGGCAGCCCCTGGGGCGCCGGCGGTTTCGTTTTGATGGGCCCTATCGCGCCCACATGCGCCAGAAGACCCCATCCCGCTTGACGACGAGATGCATCAGCGCGCCGCCGATATGGGCGAAGACCAGTAACGTCATGAGCAGCGCAGCGCCGAAATGGACCTTGTAGATGGCGGTGCAGGTCGCTTCCTGCCCGGAGAACGGCAGGGTCATCGGAACCGTCCAGAACAGGTTGACCGGCCCGTAGCACATGGACGTCGCGAGCCACCCCGCGAGGGGCACCACGAAGATCAGGATGTAAAGCAGGTGGTGGACGCTGGTGGATGCGATGCGCTCGAAGGGCGTCAGCGACGCCTCCGGCGGTGGCGCGCCCTTGACGATCCGGACCACGACCCGTGCGACGGCGAGGAAGAACACCACGATGCCAAACGACTTGTGCCATTCGTACAGGGAGTTCTTCAGCGCCGGATTGGCTGCGGGGTCGGGGGGATAGGGAATGCTGGCCATGTAGATGCCGACCGGCACCATGGCGAAGATGATGGCCGCCATCACCCAGTGGATGATGCGATGGGGGGTCGAGTAGGTCTCTGGCTGCATGGCTTGATGCTCTCGCCCGGTGTGAATGATCGCGCTTCTGCTCGGATACACCCTGCTACGGGCCCGTGGATGCGCGAGGCTGGCGCGCCACCGGCCATTCCGCTCGTCGCGGAATTCCCTGTCTCGGTGCGATGATCGGCGGCGATTCCGCAACTTGCAAGCGCGGCGGGAACCGGCGCACCGGCGACCACCCCAGTCGTCCGCCGAAGCGCGTAGTGACACGATCCGGCCAAACATGGCTCTATGGTCGGAATGGTTCCATCGCACCTGCCAAGCGGCTTCATGCTTGAACTTGTGCTTGAATGGCGCGCCGATCCGACCCAGATAAGCCTGCTGGGGCCTTCGCATCGCGCGCCGCCCCCGAAGAATATGCCAAGGCAGCCGCATGACGAGTGAGACCGGCCTTCTCGGGTCGTCCGACGATGTTTCCCGCGCCCATGCCGAACGGGCGATAGCCGAGTTTCGCGCCGGACGGCCCGTGCGGATCGACGGACAGGATGCGCGCATCGCCGTTGCGGGCGTCGAGACACTGGATGCGCCCCTTGCGAGCGCCCTCGCCGCCCGTGCCGCCGGCGCTCCGCATCTCGTCCTGCCGGCGGCCCGCCTGCGCCGTCTCGGGCTCGAACGCAGCGTGCCCGGCCGCGTCGCCCTGCCCCGGATCGACCTCGCGCGTGTCGAGCTACTCGCTCTGCTGGTCGAGGCGCGTATCGATGCGCCGGTCGCGCCGGTGGACGCGCTCGACGAAGCGGCGCTCGAACTCGCAAGGCTGGCCTTGACGGTTCCCGCCGTCGTCGTCGTTCCCCTTGGCGCCGATGCCGCGCCGGACGAAGTCGTCGGGGTTCCTGCCGGCGATATCCTTGGCTATCGGCGCTCGCAGTCGCGCCGCCTCGCCATTGTCGGCCGGGCCCCCGTTCCGCTGGAAAATGCGCCTGAGAGCGAGTTCGTCGTGTTTCGCGGCGGCGAGGGCCTGCGCGATCAGGTCGCCATCATCGTCGGCAAGCCCGATCCCGACCGGCCGGTTCCCGTGCGCCTGCACTCCGCCTGCCTGACGGGCGATCTGTTCGGCTCGCTGAAATGCGATTGCGGCGACCAGCTCCGCGGCACCGTGCAGTGGATGGCCGAGAATGGCGGCGGCATCCTGCTCTATCTGGACCAGGAGGGGCGCGGCAACGGCATCGCCAACAAGATGCGCGCCTACAAGCTCCAGTCGCTCGGCTGGGACACCTACGATGCCGACGAGGTGCTCGGCTTCGACCTCGACCAGCGCCGGTTCGACTTCGCGGCCAACATGCTCAAGCAACTCGGCGTTTCGCGCATCGACATGATGACCAACAATCCGGTGAAGGTCGCCGCCATGCGCGAGGCCGGTCTCGATGTCGTCTCGGAGAGGCGGGTGATCGGCCGGGCCACGGACGAGAACGTCCGCTATCTGACCTCGAAGCGCGACCGTGCCGGCCATGCCATCGATGCCGACGCGCTGCTCGCCAGCCTGACCGCCGGAAAGTAGCGGGGCACCGTTTGCGCTGAATCGGTCGTGAACTTGGGACCGAGGATGCGACGGGCATCCTTCATCGCGCCGCAACCGGCGATGAGTTATCAAGGCGCTTCCTGCCGCCGGATTCACGCATGCCCGAGGATCGCCCGCCCTTCCCCCTGACGATCGCGTTCGGGCTGTTCGGCCTTGCCTGGTTCGTGCTGGCAGGCCCCTGGCTGATCGGCAGCGTGACGATCCCGTGGGACGGCAAGGCGCACTGGTATCCCCACCTCGTCTTTGCCTCGGGCGCTTTCCATGGCGGGGAATGCCCGGTCTGGACGCCGAACATCTTTGCGGGCTCCCCGGAGATCGCCGACCCGCAATCGGTGTTGTTCTCCGTTCCGCTTCTCCTGCTCGCGCTGCTGCGGCCTGCCCCCTCGCTGTCCGCCATGGACTGGGCCGTGTTCCTGATGCTGCTGGCCGGCGGCGCGGCCGTGATCATGCTGTTCCGCGACCGCGGCTGGCACTGGGGCGGCGCGCTCGTCGCTGCCATCGCCTTCGCCTTCGGGGCGGCGGCGTCATGGCGTTTGCAGCACCTGTCGCAGGTGTTCTCGCTCTGCTGGTGGATGATCGCCTGGTGGCTGCTCTCCCGCGCCCTCGACCGCTCGTCGCTCGTCCATGGCGTCCTTGCCGGGCTCGCGGCGGCCGCGATGTTGCTCGGGCGCGATCAGGTGGCGCTGCTCTCGGCCTATCTCCTCGCCGGTGCGGTCCTCGACCACTGGCTGCGCGCGCCCGACCGCGGCGCGGCCCTGAAGGCCAGCCTGCTGCCGCTGGCGGCGGCGGGGATCGCCTGCCTCTGTGTCGCAACGCTCCCCGTGCTGATGTCGGCGCTTTGGGGCGCAGAATCCAACCGCGTGGTCATCGACCTCGAAGGGGCGGGCCGCGGCTCGCTCCACCCGGCCCATCTTCTGACGCTCGCTATCGGCAACCTCTACGGGGCGGCCGGCATGCTGGCGAACCATTGGGGACCTCCGAGCCCGACATGGGGCGATACCGGCCTGTTTCTCGCCCGCAACATGGGCGTTCTCTATTCAGGTGCGATCCCGTTCTTCCTGATCCTCGCGACGATCTGCACCGGTGCTGCCTTCCGCGCCGAGATCCGCTTCGTGACGGTCGCGCTGGCAGCGGTGCTCGTCTATGCGCTCGGCTGGTACACGCCCCTGTTCCAGCTGTTCTGGCACCTGCCGGGCGTCGGCCTGTTCCGCCGCCCGGCCGATGCGGTCTTCGTCATTGGCGGCCTGTCGGCGATTCTCGCCGGCTATGGCGCGCATCTTCTGCTCACCGGGCGGCTCGCGACCCGCTGGATCATCGAAACCGGGCTCGCCTTCCTCGTCGTCATCCTCGCCATGATGCTGATCCTGTGGAAACAGGCGCCGATGACCGCCTGGGTGTCGCTGCTCATCGGCATCGTGACGCTGGTTCTGTCGCTGGCAATCCTCACCGCCGCGCGGCTCATCAAGCCAGCGTTGCTGCCGCTCGCGCTGGCGGCGGTCCTCGTCCAGGACCTCGCGATCACCAATGCACCGAGCGAATCCACGGCCCTGCCGCCGCAGACCTATGATGTCCTCCAGCCGGGAACCGCAGACCAGACCGTTGCGCTCTTGAAGTCGCGCATCGTTCGCGACGGCGAGCGCCGTGACCGGGTCGAACTGATCGGGCTCGGCTATCCCTGGCAGAACGCCGCGCTGTCGCACGGTTTCGAGGATTTGCTGGGCTTCAATCCCGTCCGCTCGGCGGCCTATGCCAATCTCGTCGGCGCCGAGGACATCGCCGCCCTGCCCGGCCAGCGCCGGTTTCCGCCGGCCTTTCCGTCCTATCGCTCGCCGCTCGCCAATATTCTGGGCCTGCGCTTCATCGTGTCCGGCGTGCCGATCAACGAAGTCGACAAGACGCTCGCGCCCGACGCCTTCCCACTCGTCGCGCGGACGCCCGAGGCTTACGTCTACGAGAACACGCGCGCCCTGCCGCGTGTCTGGATCGCGCCGGCAACCGCGCCGACGCCTCCGGATCTTGCGACCGCCGGCTTCCCGGCCGGATTCGATCCGCGCGAGACCGTCCTGATCGAGGGACCGACCTCGCCGCGGCGCAGCGGGGGCACTGCGCGCATCGCATCTCACGGCAATGCCGAGGTCGTCGTGGAGACGGAAACCGCGGATGGCGGCACGCTGGTGCTGGCAGATGCCTGGCACCCATGGTGGCGCGCCCGCATCGGAAATACCGAGGTGCCGATCCGCCGCGCCTACGGCCTGGTTCGCGCCGTCGACGTGCCTGCCGGCCGGGCGACCGTGCGCTTTACCTTCGAGCCGGTGCGCGGTGCGTTCGCGCAATTGTCCGGGCGATAGATCAGGCGGTCCTGAACGGCCGGATCGCGACGCCCGCTGCCTCCAGCGTCTCGCGCACCGTCCGGGCCATGGCAATGGCCGCCGGATTGTCGCCATGGACGCAGATCGTGTCGATGGCGACCTTGAGCCTCTTGCCGGTGACGGTCGTCACTTCCTGATCCTGCACCATGCGCAGCACGCGCTCGGCCGCATGGACCGCATCGTGAATGATCGCGCCTTCCGTCTTGCGGCTCGTCAGATTGCCGCTGTCGTCATAGGTGCGGTCTGCGAAGACCTCACGCGCCATGGGCAGGCCGAGCTTTGCGGCGGCGCGCTCGGAAGGCAGGGTCGGCATGACGACATAGACGAGCGATGCGTCGACGCCCTTGATGGCACGGCCGATGGCCATGGCCATGTCCTCGTCGTCGTTGATCATGTTGCCGAGCGCGCCATGTGCCTTGACGTGCGTGACCTTGTGGCCGGCCAGCGCCGCGCAGGCCTGCATGGCGCCGATCTGGTAGGCCATCTGCTTTTCGAGATCGGCCATGCTGTCGCCGCGAATGGTGCGCCGGCCGAAACCCCAGAGATCTCCGAAACCGGGATGGGCGCCGATCGCGACGCCCTTCGCCTTCGCGATCTCGGCGGTGCGGTGCATGATGATCGGGTCGCCCGCGTGCCAGCCGCAGGCGATGTTGGCGGACGAGACGATGGACAGCATGGCCTCGTCGTCGCCCATCTTCCAGGGGCCGAAGCCCTCGCCCATATCGGAATTGAGATCGACGCTGGTCATGGCGGCCTCCCGTTCAGTTGTCGCCGGCAGCGAGGTCGAAATGCCCGCGGGCATCGACCCAGCCGTCGACGAGATTGGCGGCGAGCAGTGCCTCCGGATCGAAGGCAGGCCCGACCGGCTTCAGCCCGCCCCGCACGGCGGCGAGCATGGCGGCCTGTTCGCGCGCGGCGGCGATGGCCTCCGCCTGCGTCACGATCTGGAAGCGCACCTCGCTGCCGGGCCGGCTCTGCACGAAGCGCGGCAGGTCCGCCGAGATCATGGTCGCGATCTTCGGATAGCCGCCGGTCGTGCCGGCATCGGCGAGCAACACGATGGGTTCGCCTGAGCCCGGAACCTGGATCGCGCCGGTCGGAATGCCGTCCGAGACGATGTTGAAGCCCTTGGCATGCTCGATGGCAGGGCCGGTCAGCCGATAGCCCATGCGATCCGCCTGAGGCGAAATCACGTAAGGTTGGCCGACCAGCGTTTCGATGCCGGCGGCGGTGAAATAATCATCCTGCGGACCGAGGACGACCCGGAACGGGCCGGCATGGACGCGCGGCGCGACCGTCGCGGTCAGGTCCGGGCCCATCGGCGCACCCCTCACGACAAGCAATTGGCCGTCCTTGACCGCCTCGCGGCCGACGCCGCCAAGCCCGGCGCGCAGGTGGAACGACTGGCTGCCAAGGTCCTTCGGCAGGTCGAAACCGCCCGACACCGCCAGCACCATGAACGTGCCTGCCTTGGCCGGACCGATCGTTATAGTCTGCCCCGGCTCGACCGTCGCCGAGGTGAGCGGCCGGACCGTCTCGCCGTCGACCTTGAGGTCGGCAACCGCGCCGGCAAGTGCCACACGCAGCGGGCCGCCTTCCACCGCGAAGGAACCGCCGATGACGGTGAACTCCATGGCGCCGGCGCCGGGCTCGTTGCCGACGAGCATGTTGGCGACCGCCAGCGCGATCCGGTCCACCGCGCCCGCCGAGCCGACGCCGTAGCGGCGATAGCCGAACCGCCCGCCATCCTGGATGGAGGTCCCTGCGCCGCAATCCTTCACTCTGAGGGCGGTCATGGCGCGACCAGTTCGGCAACCGGCTCGCCGGCCGCCGCCTGCGCATCCAGCGTCTGCCAGCGGGACACATCGACCGGCTGGAACACGACCTCCTCGCCGGCCCCGACGAGGAAGACCGGATCGCGGTCCGGCATGAAGTTGCGCACCGGCGTGCGGCCGAGCAGATGCCAGCCGGACGGGGCCTCGACCGAGGCGAACAGCGCCTGCACGCCGCCGATGGAGACCGTGCCGGCCGGCGTCTTCAGCCGTGGATCGGTGCGGCGCGGCAGCGCGATCGACTGGTCGGCCCCGGACAGGTAGCAAAAACCCGGCAGGAAGCCGAGCATTGCCACGCGATAGACCCGCTCTGAATGGCGGCGGATGACCTCGTTCGCGGTGATGCCGTGGGCGGCGGCGACGTCGTCCAGGTCGATGCCGAACTCGCCGCCATAGACCACCGGGATGCGCCAGCGCTTCGCGGCCTTCAGGTCCATCTTCAGGCCGTCGAGCAGTGCCAGAACGCGGGTCTCGAAGGCCGGCATGTCGATCACCAGCGGATCGACCTGCACGAAGACCGAGCGATAGGTCGGCAGGCTCTCGACCACGCCGGGAAACGCCGCCGCCGACAGCGCCTCGTCGAAGGCGAGGCACAGGGCGTTGATCCCGTCGTCGATCTCGGTGCCGAACTCGATCGTCACGGCGCTGTCGCCGCAGGCGAGAAAGCGCGGCCGGACGGCGAGGCCCATACCATTCACTCCCTGAATCGCATTCCTGTCGTTCGCGGCCGCCCTATCGTGGCGGCCCTCCGGCCTGTGTCGCCTCGACGAACATGCGCGGCAGCACGGTGACGATATCGGGGAAGATGGTGATGACCGCGATGGCGATGACCAGCATCAGGAAGAAGGGCAGCGCGGCATAGGCGACGTACCAGCTATCCCGGCCGCTCATGGATTGCAGCACGAAGAGCACGAAGCCGACGGGTGGCGTCACCTCCGCGATCTCGACCAGCAGGACGATGAAGATGCCGAACCAGACCGGGTCGATGCCGACCTTCTGGATCATCGGCAGGACGATCGTGGTGGTCAGGACGATCATCGACACGCCGTCCAGCGCCGTGCCGAGGATGATGTACATAATGGTGAGAACGGCGATGAGCTGGAACTTGGACAGCTCCAGATAGGCGACGTAATCGGCGAGCGCTCGCGGGATGCCGGTGAAGCCCATGGCGAGCGTCAGGTAGGCGGCGCCCGCGAGGATGAACATGATCATCGCGGAGAGGCGGGTCGCGCCGAGCAGGCTCTCGCGGAAATTCTCCCATGTCAGCGAGCGGCCCCATGCGGCGAGGAGGAGCGAACCCACCGCGCCGAAGGCCGCGGCCTCGGTAGCCGTCGCCCAACCCGCCACGATGACCCAGATCACCATGATGATCAGCAGCATGCAGGGGATCAGCTCGCGCGATGCGTGCAGCTTGTGGCGCAGCGTGGTCGAGCCGATATCGTCCGGCGGCACCTTGTCGGGATTGAGCAGCGCCCAGACGATGATGTAGCCGGAGAACAGCACCATCACGAGCAGACCCGGCAGGAAGCCGGCGAGGAAGATCTGGATGATCGAGACCTCGGCGGCCACCGCATAGACGACCATGATGATCGAGGGCGGAATGAGGATGCCGAGCGTGCCGGACCCGGCGAGCGAGCCGAGCGACATGTTGTCGGGATAGCCGCGCCGCTTCAGCTCCGGCACGGTCATCTTGCCGATTGTCACGGCGGTGGCGGCGGACGAGCCGGAGACCGACCCGAAAATGCCGCAGGCGAGCACGTTGACGTGCAGGAGCCGCCCCGGCAGCCGCCGCAGCCACGGCGCGAGCCCGATGAACATCTGGTTGGCCAGATTGGTGCGGAACAGGATCTCGCCCATCCAGACGAACAGCGGCAGGGCAGCGAGCTCCCACGATGCCACCGACTGCCAGACGGCGGTGGCGAGGTTCAGGCTCGGCGAGGAATTGGTGAAGAAGGCCATGCCGACCCAGCCGGTGATCGCAAGGCCGAAGCCGATCCAGGCGCCGAGCGTCAGGACCACGAACATGACGGCGAGAAGGACTGCACCTATGGCGAGCGTCGACATGGCTCAGACCTCGCCCGAATAGTCGCCGGCCGCATGGCGGTCGCGAACCTGTTGGACATAGGTCGGGATCAGCCCCGAGGCGACGCGCACGAACTCGTCGACGAGCGCCACGGCAAGCACGGCTGCGCCGAGCGCCACCGGCGTCTGCGGGATCCAGAGCGGCAGCGGCAGCAGCCCCTGCCCGCGATCGTTGAAGACGTAGCTCTCGTAGACCATGTTACCGAGCGAATAGGTCATGAAGAGCGCGAAGGCCGAGCACATGGCCAGGGCGATGAGTTCGATCCAGCGCGCGGTGCTGCCCGAAAAGCGGTCGATGACGATGCCCATGCGGACGAGTTCGCCGCGCTTGAAGGTCGCGGCCAGCGGCAGGAAGGCCGCGCCCGCGCAGATCCAGGCCGTGATGTCGTCGGCGCCGCGCACCATGACGCCGACCGGACGCAGGGCCGCCTGCGCCATCATCAGAAGGCAGATGGCGAGAACGCAGGCGGCTCCCAGCCATGCGGCTCCCAGGTAGAGGAGATCGAGTGATTTTCGCATGACCGGCCTATGGTCCATCGACGCTCGTCGCGGACAGTGTCGGCGGCGGCTTCAGGCTGCGTGAGAATGCGGTGGAATGCGACTACGGCGCTCGGCGGACCGGCCCGAAGGCCGGTCCGGGCGCGGCGTTCAGGCGCCGATGCGCTTGCGGAAGTCGGCAATGACGTTGCGACCGACATCGCCCGCCTTCGCCACCCATTCTTCCGTCAGCTTTGCGCCGACGGCCTTCACCTCGGTGAGAAGCTGGGCCGACGGCTCGACGATGGCCATGCCGTTCTTGCGCAGCTCTTCGACCGAGTTCGTCTCGACCTCGCCTGCCAGCTTCCAGCCGCGCTCCTCGGCCTTGGCGGACACTTCCATCATGGCCTTGCGAACGGCCTCCGGCAGGCGCTGCCAGGCCCGCTCGTTCACCAGCACTGCGTTCTTCGGCATGGATGCGCGCAGGTTGACGAACTGGCTGGAGAACTCCCAGGCGCGCGACTGCACGCCGGTGGCGCCCGAGGTGATCATGCCGGTGACGATGTTGGTCGCGAAGGCCTGCGGAACTTCCGATGCCTGGACCAGCGTCGGCACCGCGCCGAGCAGTTCCGCCATGCGCGAGGTGATCGGCGACACCGTGCGGAACTTCATGCCGCGCATGTCGGCGGCCGAGTTGATCGGCGTCTTCGAGTAGAAGGCCTGGCTCGGCCACGCGACGCAGTAGAGCACGCGGATGCCGCGGCGCTGACAGGCCGCCTCGAGCGCCGCCTTGGACGCCGCATAGAGCGACTGACCCTGATCGAGCCCCTGCGCCAGGAACGGGATCGAATCGAGCTCGAACATCGGATCCTCGTTGCCGAACTGGCTGATGAGGATTTCGCCGGCGGCGACCTGGCCGCTGCCGACCGCGCGCAGGATTTCCGGCAGGCGGATCAGCGAGTTGTTGGAGTGGACCTGGATCTTGATGCCATTGTTGGTGGCCTTGGTGATCTCGTCGACCCACCAGCGGACATTCTGCGTGTGATAGGTGCCATCCGTATAGGGCACCGGCATGTCCCAGGCTGCCTGGGCGCGCGCGACGAGCGGCGCAGCGAGTGCTGTGGTGCCGGCCATGCCGGCAACGAATTTGCGGCGATCGATCATTGGGAAATCTCCTGCAGTTCCCGTCTCTGGAATGCCCGGCGCGGACGGCCGGCAAGGCTTATGCCCTTGGATATGATTGGATCGCCGTTCGAGCCCGGTGACAAGGCCCTGCACCGCATTGCCCGGTGTGCTGCAATGCACCCGGACGGTGTTCAGGGATCGCCGCCGGCACTCCCGACGCTCGCCGTCACAATCCGATGAGGCCGCGGCGCTGTCAACATAACGTTGATAATTCGTTGCCGTTTTATGCATTTGATTTTGACGAGATGTCGATCCATTCTATTCGGCCGCATCGACAGAGCCGGAGAGGTCAAGATGGCCCCGCCCCCCAGCCTTGGTCCGATCGTCTCGTCGGCCCATCTCGCCGCCGGCGAAATGCCGGCGCTGTCCGAGTTTGAATTCGGCATGATCATGGTCAGCCACGCCTTCCACCGCTGGACGGTGCGCTGCGCGGCGGCCGCCGGCGCGCCGGGGCTCTCGGCGCTTGAGAACATGATCCTCCACACGGTCTATCACCGCGGCCGGCCGAAGCGGCTGGCCGACATCGCCCTCGTCCTCAATGTCGAGGACATGCATCTCGTCACCTATGCGGTGAAGAAGCTGGAAAAGGCGGGGCTGGTGAAGGGCGAGAAGATCGGCAAGGAGAAGGCCGTGTCGGTCACCCGGAAGGGCGCCGACGCCGTGACGCGCTACCACGAGGTGCGCGAGGCCCTGCTGATCCAGGGCGTCAAGGCGTTCGGAACCGAGGCGCAGATCCTCAGCCGGATCGCCACCGAAATGCGTGCCCTTTCAGGGCTCTACGATCAGGCGGCGCGTGCGGCGGCGAGCCTGTAGGGCCCGCCGCGCCGAATCTCAGCCGCCATAGCTCTTCGCGCCCTTCGGCGACACGAGCCCTTCGGCGACATCGCGTGCCAACGCCGCGCGATCGCGCTCGGCGGGATCGCCGATGCCCGCCCCGCCCGGCGTCATGACCACGAGACGATCCTCCGGCGGGATGAGCTGGAAGCCCTTGCCCTTGAGCTTCGTGCCCGACTTCAGCGCGACCGCGCCGGCCGCGCCATCCTTGCCTCCGTCGCGCCCGCGCGGGGGATGGTCGATGCGGTCATAGGCGGCGAGAAGGTCGAAGGCCTTGCCGATGCGGCTACCGACCTCGATCACCTGGCCGAGCCCGCCGCGTGTGCGCCCTGCCCCGCCGGAATCCTCGCGAAACTCCTTGCGCCAGAAGATCAGCGGCGTGATCGACTCCGCGATCTCCACCGGCGTTCCTTTCACGCCCGAGGGATAGGCGGTCGCCGAGAGACCGTCCTTCATCGGGCGCGCGCCGGTGCCGCCATTGGAGGTCACGGCCATAGTGAACCCGTAATTGCCGAGGCCGGCATCTTCCGTCTGACCGCGCACGTTGAGGTTCCACAGGCACGAGGTTCCCTCGGCCGGAACGCGGTCGGGAATGGCCTGCCGCAGAGCGCCGAACACCACGTCGGGCAGCATCTGCCCGATGATGTGGCGAGAGGCGACCGGCTTCGGCTTCAGCGCGTTGACGATGGAGTTCTCGGGCGCGGAGACCGTGAGAGGCGCCAGCGAGCCCGCATTGTTCGGGATGTCCTTGCCGACGATGCAGGCGAGGCCGAACACCGTGTAGGCGGTGGTGTAAGCCAGCGGCACGTTGATGCCGCGCTTCGAGGCCGGGCCGGTGCCGGTGAAATCGACGTGGATGCCCTTTTTCGTCACCTCGACGGTGCAGGATAGCGTGACCGGCTCGTCATAGCCGTCCACCGTCATGGTGTTCGACCATTTGCCCTGAGGCAGCGCCGCGACGGCCTCCAGCACAGCAGCCTTCGAGCGGGACATGATGTGCTTCGACAGCACATCGAGGTCCTTCAGGCCGAATTCCTCCATCATCTCGGACAGGCGCTCGCAACCGACATCGTTGCAGGCAGCCAACGAGTAGACATCGCCCTCGGTGTCGATGGGCAGGCGCGTATTGGCCCGGATCATCGCCATCAGCGTCTCGTTCAGCTTGCCCCGGTCGGCGAGCTTGAGGAGCGGGATGTAGAGCCCCTCCATGAACACGTCGGTGCCATCGGGCCCGAAGCCGATGCCGCCGATATCCATCAGGTGGCTGGTGCAGGAGAACAGGCCGACGAGCTTGCCGCGGTGGAAGGCCGGCGTCGTCAGCACGAAATCGTTGAGGTGGCCGGTGCCCATCCACGGATCGTTGGTGATGTAGATGTCGCCGGGCTTCATGGTGTCGACCGGAAAGGCGCGGACGAAGTGCCTGACGCTCTCGGCCATGGAATTGACGTGGCCGGGCGTGCCGGTCACGGCCTGCGCCAGCATGTTGCCCTCGCGGTCGAAGACGCCGGCGGACAGGTCGCCCGCCTCGCGCACGATTGGCGAGAAGGCCGTGCGCAGCAGAACCTGCGCCTGTTCCTCGACCACCGCGATCAGGCGGTTCCACATGACCTGCAGCTCGATATCGGAAAGCTTGCTCATGATCGTCACTTTCCCTTCTTCGAGGCAGTCTTGGCCTTCGAGGCAGCTTTGGCGGCCTTGCGGGCGGTCAGCACCAGTCCGAGCCCGCCATCGATCTCGGCATCGAACGTCGCCGTGACGAAGGTGGACGTGCCGGCCTCCACGACGATGGCAGGTCCCGAAATGCGGGCGCCGGCCACCATGGCGAGGCGGTCGTACATCGGCACCTTCACCGTCTTGCCGGCCTTGGCGTCGAAAACCGGACGCGTGCCGATGGGTTTGGGTCCGGCCTTCGATTTCGGTTTCGCCAGCATCGGCGGCTGCGCGGTGTCGGTCGTCACCAGCAGGGACCAGGACAGAATCTCGATGGCTGCGCCCGGAATGTGGCGCGCGAAGAGCTGGCGGTAGCCCGCCTCGAAGGTCTCGCGCATCTTCGCCATGTCCTTGTCCGTCAACGCGCGGATCGGCAGCGCGACGGCGATCTCGTGCCCCTGCCCCGCATAGCGCATGAAGGCGGTGCGCGTTTCGGTCAGCTTGCGATTGCCGGCCGCGGCCTTGGCGAGCGCGGTTGCCTCCGCGCTCATGCCGGACAGCAGGCGGTTCGCCTCCTTCAGGTCGAAACGGTCGAGCCGCATGAACTTGGAATGGACGAGTTCGTAGGCAGCCGGCGCGCGCAGGAAGCCGACCGCCGAGCCAACGCCGGCATCGGCCGGCACGACCACGCGGGCGATGCCGAGCTTCTCGGCAAGGCGTGCCGCATGGAGCGGAGCAGCGCCCCCGAAAGCGACCATGGTGTGGTCGGACACGACGACGCCGCGCTCCACCGAATGGACCCGCGCGGCATTGGCCATGTTCTCGTCGACGATCTCGGCGACGCCATGGGCGGCCATCGAGGTCGACAGCGAAAGCGGCTTGCCGACGCTTGCATCCAGCGCCGCATCGGACTTCTCGGGGTAGAGCTTGATCGCGCCGCCGGCAAAGCGCGCCGGCTCGATCTTGCCGATAGCGACATCGGCATCGGTGACCGTCGGCAGTTCGCCGCCGCGCCCGTAGCAGGCAGGGCCGGGAACGGAGGCGGCCGAATCCGGCCCGACCGTGATGCGCTTCAGCGTATCGACGCGCGCGATGGAGCCGCCGCCTGCGCCGATCTCGACCATTTCGATCACCGGGATGCGTACCGGCAGGCCCGAACCCTTCATGAAGCGCGACTGGCGGTCGACCTCGAAGGTGCGCGCCTTGTAGGGCGTCGCATCGTGGATGAGGCAGATCTTCGCAGTGGTGCCGCCCATGTCGAAGGAAAGGACCTTGTCCTCGCCGCGCTCGGCCGCGATGTGCGCCGCGAGGATCGCGCCGCCGGCAGGACCGGACTCCACGAGGCGGATCGGGAAGCGCGCCGCCGTTTCCAGCGTGGCGAGCGAGCCGCCCGAGGTCATCAGGTGAATGGGCTTGCCGTAACCCTCGGCGGTAAAGCGTGCCTTCAGGCGGCCGAGATAGCCGGACATCAGCGGCTGGACATAGGCATTGGCGACAGCCGTCGAGGTGCGCTCGTATTCGCGCATTTCGGGGCAGACCTCGCAGGACAGCGTCACGGCGATCTCCGGCACTTCCTTCGCGAGGATGTCGCGCACGCGCTCCTCATGCGTGCCGTTGGCGTAGGAATGGATGAAGGCGACGGCGACCGCATCGACCTTCTGCTTCTTCAACTCCTTGGCGAGCCGGACAACCGCGGCTTCATCGAGCTCGACCCAGACCTTGCCCATCACGTCGATGCGCTCCGGCACCGTGAAGCGCAGCTGCCGCGGCACAAGCTGGCGCGGCTTGTCGATGAAGATGTCGTACTGGTCGTAGCGCCCCTCGTCGGCGATCTCGATCACGTCGCGGAAGCCGTCGGTGGCGATCAGCGCGGTCTTCGCGCCCTTGCGCTCGATCACGGCATTGGTGGCGAGCGTCGTGCCGTGGACGAACACGTCGAGGGCGGCGAAGCCGATGCCGGCCTCCTTCAGCACGATGCGCGTGCCATCGACCACCGCTTCCTCCGGCGCATGGGGCGTGGTCAGCACCTTGGTGGTGAAGCGCTTGTCGTCCAGTTCCAGAACGATGTCGGTGAACGTGCCACCGATATCCGTTGCAAGGCGGGTGATGCCCGAGCGCATCGCCGATTTAGCCGGCGACTTTGCCTTCGGTGACGAGGCTGCCTTGGTCGAAGGCTTGGCTGTCGATTTGGCCATGCTGAGGTCAGTCCGATCCCTGAGGCCGGCAGGCAGATGCACCATGCAGGCCGCCGCCGAAGTCGCGATGGTTGTCGCACGAAACGACATGGTTCGACGACCATCGGTCACATGGGACGCGACATTCAAGTGGCGCAGGGCACAAGTCAACAATTCCTCGACAATTCGTTGTCGAAATGCACATGACGGTTCAGGAACGCAGACTTGCCCTGCATTTCAGCAATGCACTCCTCGGGCGCTCGACGGCGCGACCGGAACATGGAACGGTTCGGCCGGAGGAGACCTGCATGACCGCGCTTACCGAAACCGCCGTCGAATGGGCGAAGCTGACGGCCCCGGAGCTCAATGCCCTCGCCGCCGCGGGCGCGACGGTGCTTCTGCCCGTCGCCTCGACCGAGCAGCACGGCCCGCATCTCGGCACCGGCGTCGATACGCTCCTGTGCGGTGCGGTCTGCCAGCTGGCGGCACAAAAGGCGGCTGGCCGGCGGCCGGTCGTCGTGGCGCCGACGCTGTGGGTGGGCATGGCCGAGCACCACATGGCCCATGGCGGGACGTTCACGCTGGACATCCCGACCTATCGCGCCGTGCTGCTCTGCCTGATCCGTTCGCTGGAGCGTCACGGCTTCAGGCGCGTACTGATCGTCAACGGCCATGGCGGCAACATGAGCGCGCTCAACGCCTTCCTGCCGGACCTCGAACGCGAGACCGGGCTCGTTGTCGGGGCAACGACCTATTTCGAGCTCGCGCAGCCGGCCTTCTCATCGATCCTCGAGGATCAGCAGAGCGTGCTGCATGCCTGCGAGGCCGAAACATCCATGATGATGACGGCGTTTCCCGACGCGGTGCGCGAGGACAGGCTTGCCGAGGCCCATGGCCCGCAGTTCGCCGACCCGCGGGCTGTGCTCGCACCGCCTGCCCAGCGGTTCCGCTCGTTCAAGACGCTCTCACCTTCCGGCGTCCTCGGCGATGCCCGCAAGGCAACCATGGCCAAGGGCGACAAGCTGATGGAGGTCGCGTCCGACGCGCTCGCGGACCTTATCGTCAGCGGCGCGCCCAGGGAGTGAGGCTCAGCGCACTTTCGCGAGCCACTCCTTGTCCAGCATCACGTGGATGCCCTTGTTGCCGTTGACGACCTGCGTCACCCGCACGTCGGCGACCAGCGACAGCAACGCGAAGGCCTCTTCGCGGTCGAGGCCCGAGCGTGCCGTGACGAGATCGATCATCGAGCGCAGGGCGATCTGGACGGCGGCGTCGAGGTCGGGATCGAAGGCCATGGTGATGGCATGGGTCGGCGTCTCGGCCATCGGCCAGACAAGCTTCATGTCGTCGCGCACGGTGAGCTTGAAAGTACCGATCAAGCCGGTCTCGATGGCGGTGATGCAGACCTCGCCGTCGCCCTGCGCGCCATGGGCGTCGCCGACCGAGAAATTCGCGCCGTCGACGAAGACCGGCAGGTAGAGCGTCGTTCCGGCGACCAATTCCTTGTTGTCGAGATTGCCGCCGTTGCGGCGGGGCGGCAGCGTATTGATGCGGCCCCATTCGGTCGGCGGCGCGACCGCCATGACGCCGAAGAACGGCCGGTCCAGCGCGATCTCGTGACCCCAGGGCATGGTCGCGACCTTGCGCGCCCGGTCGATACGCGAATGGAACAGGCGCATCGCCTTGATGTCGTCGGGCAGCGCGCCGACCAGCGGCGCGACGAAGGTGTAGCCCCAGTCGTAGTGCAGATCGATGGCCTCGATGTCGACCTGCAGCACCTGGCCCGCTTTGGCGCCTTCGACCGCCACCGGACCGGTGCAGATGTGCCCCGGCAGAATGGGACCGCCGAACTTGTCGATGATGGCGGTCAGAGCCGGCGGAATGCCCCAATCGGCCGGCGGAAGAACCGCCTTTCCGCCGGACACGGTGGAGATCGTGACGGATTCGCCCGACCTGATCGTCAGGCGCGGCGGCAGGACCGCTTCGAAATAGCCCCAATGGGCCGTGTCGGCGGAGACGTCGAGGCGGTGGGTCATGCTGGATCCCGGAGTGGCGGCGTCGCTCTCGCCGTTCTCACCCGGAACCAGTGCAGCGCCAAGCCCGCGCCGAGGAAGGCCAGCCCCGCCGCATCGGCATAGGCGCTGGGCGCGAGCAACAGCCCGCCGCCGACGAGGCAGAGCAGGCGCTCCGTCCAGTTCGCCTGCTGGAGCGCCTGTCCGGTGAACATGATGCAGAGGCCGACGAGCGCCAGACAGGCGGTGACGGTCACCCACAGCACGGAAAGCCATGGGACAAGGCCTGATGGCAGGCCATAAGTGACGGCCCCGGCCGCATTCGTGCCGGTGGGCACCAGCATGAGCAATTGCGCGCCGTCGGGCGTCAGGCAGAACATGAACGGCACAACGAAGGCCGGCAGCGTATATTTCCACGCCTGCATCGTGGTGCGGAACGGCTCACCGCCGGTGATCGCCGAAGCCGCGAAGGGCGCGAGCGCGGTGGGCGGCGACACGTCGGCCAGCACGGCATAGTAGAACATGAACATGTGGGCGGCGGCCGGCGGCACGCCGACCTTGACCAGCGCCGGCACGAGCATCACCGCCGCGATGATGTAGCTGGCGGTGACCGGCACGGAGAGGCCGAGGATCCACATGGCCACCGCCGCCATGAGCAGGATCAGGAACACGTTCGAGCCGCCCGCGGCGATGATGATGCCGGAAATCGTGAGGCCGAGGCCGGTCAGATTGACCACCGAGACGATGACGCCAGCGCAGGCGCAGACCGCGACGATAGCGAGCGTCGAGCGCGTGCCGTCGATCAGCCCCTCGATCATGGCCGTGCCGCCGGCCGGCATGTCCTGCCCGGAGCGCATGGCCATGAGGGACTGGAAGCCGGAGACCGTCACCGCCGCCGCGATGCCCCAGAAGCTCGCGACCGACAGACGGCCGTCGAACAGTTCGTGAAGCCCAAGCGCCCGCGGCGCCTCGGAGAGACCGAACAGGTGGGCCGCGACAGCCGCGGCGCAGCCGATCAGGAAGGCCGTCCGGGTCACGAGCTGGCTGTCCGGCCGCAGCATCGACAGCACGAAGGCGACGACGATCGACCAGTAGACCGCCATGAAGCTGGTGAAGCCGAGAACGAGGAAGATCGCGATCGCGCCCAGCGAGATGAAATGATAGCCGCCGGCCTTGGTCAGCTCCCAGAGCGAGGCGTCGGAGGTGCGCACCGCTGCGACGTTCATGCGGCGGGAATCGGCTTCCGTCATCAGCCAGCAGGAGACGTAATAGAGGATCGTCGGGATCGTCGCGTAGATGAGGATCTGCAGGTAATCGACGTCGAGGAATTCGGCGATGATGAAGGCTGCCGCGCCGAGCGTCGGCGGCGACAGCGTCGCGCCGATCCCGGCCGCCGAAAGCATGCCGCCGGCAACGTTGGGCGAATAGCCCGAGCGCTTCAGCATCGGCCAGGCGAGGGAAGAGACGGTGACCGTCGTCGCGACGCCCGAGCCGGAGACGGTGCCAAGGAGGAAGCCGGAGGCGACCACCGCCCTGCCCGGCGCCGATGGCGAGGGATTCTTGCCGAACAGGGCGAAGGCCCATTCGATGAAGAAGCGCCCGGCTCCGCCGCGGTCGAGCACCGCGCCGTAGATCGTGAACAGGATGATGAAGGTCGCGGCCACGTCGAGCGGCGTCGTGAATATGCCCTCGAGGGTCAGAAAATTCTGGCCGATGATGCGGTTCACCGTGAAGCCGCGATGCTCGAAGACATCGGGGATCAGCCAGCCCGAGCCGGCATAGCAATAGACCAGAAAGATGACCGCTATGGCCGGCAGGATCCAGCCGACCGCGCGGCGCGTTGCCTCCAGCACGAGCAGGATCAGCGCCATGCCGAGGATCAGTTCCTCGGGCGCCGGACGCATGGCGCGGGATTTGTAGGCGTCGATGTTCAGCGACAGATAGATCGCCGTGTAGATCGCGACCGCCGCGAAAATCCAGTCGACCGGCTGAAGGCGCGCCAGAAGGCGATTGGAGACCAGCAGGGGATAGCTCAGGAAACACAGCGCCATCACCGCGCCGAACCCGTAGGCCAGCGGCGAGCGGCCGTAGATCGCGAACATCGGATTGGGATGGTGGAGCAGGTAGGCGATGGCTGCTGCCGCCAGCAGGCAGCAGATCAGTTCCTCGGGCGTCGCACGCCGCGTCTGCGGATAGCCGTCGGCACCCGGCTTGGTCAGCGGATAGAGGATGAAGATCAGCGCGAGACAGGCGGAGAGGAAGGTCGAGCGATAGACCGTCGTGTTGATCGCGAACTGCGTCCAGTAGAGCGCGAACCCTCCGATCGCTAGGCAGGCCCCGCTTGTCAGCCAGCCGAGCCAGCCGTCGATGCGGCGGGCCGGGCCGCCTTCGGAATCGGACGACAGTTTTTCGATTTCCTCGGCGGTGAGCTGCCGCTCGCCGGCCGCCTGAACGGACGTCATGCCTTCCTCGCCTTTCCCCTCAGGCGGGGCGGCGCCTTGCCGGCGCCTTGTCCCCTCAATCCCATCCCGCACCATAGCGGCTGCGGTTCAGGAAAAAAGCCGGGTGGACAGCGCCATCCCGGCTTTCGCTTTGCGGCCCCGAAGCTGCACGGCCGTCTAGACCACGCGGCTACCGAAGGCATGCCGCTCACATGGCGACGCCCTTGGCCTTGTAGAAGGCCTCTGCGGCGGGGTGGAAGGCGACCGCGGTCTTGGTCGCGGCGCTCTGCAGGTTGAGCTTGCGCGCCTCGGGATGGATGCCCTGCACGTCGGGCAGATGGTTGAAAATGCCCTCCAGCATGCGCGTGACCAGCGCGTTCGGCGCCTTGGCATTGACCACGATGACGTTGGCGACGCCGATGGCGGGCACGGGCGTGGTCTGGCCGGCATAGCTGTTGGGCGGCATGGTGAAGCCGCGATACAGCCCCGGATATTTGGCGTTCATCGCCACCAGCTCCTTGGACGCATCGACCAGCTTCATCGGCACGCGCCCGCCCTGGGCGAGATCGCGCACCGCCGCCGTCGGAATGCCGCCGCCCCAGAAGAAGCCGGCGATCTTGCCGTCGGCGAAGGCATTGGCGCATTCGGCAACGCCGAGATTGTCGCGGGTGATGTCGGTGCGCGGGTTGAGGCCGGCCGCCTCCAGCGCCCGGTCCGCCCAGCCCTCAGTGGAGGAGCCGGCCGAGCCGACGCCGATGCGCTTGCCCTTCATATCGGCGATCGAATTGATCGACGGCTGGGCCACGACGTGGAGGACGTTGTCGTAGAGCACGGCCAGCACGCTGACCTCGCGCTTGCCGCCTTGCGCGTAGGCGCCCTGGCCTGCGAGCGCATCGACCACCGAATCAAGTGTCGACAGGCCCATATCGGCATCGCCGGCCGAAACCAGGTTGACGTTGTCGACCGAGCCGCCGGTGACCTGCGCGGTCGCCTGCGTGTTCTGCATCTTCTCGGTGAGGATGCGGGCAAGGCCGCCGCCATAGACGAAATAGACGCCGCCGGTGCCGCCGGTGGCGATGGTCAGGCGCGTACGCGACTGGGCCAGAACCGGCGTTGACAGCATCGCCGCGCCGCTGGCCAGCGCCACGCGGCGCGTCAGGTTGATCGACATTGAAACTCCTCCCTCGTTGTTTGGCCGCGGCGCGTCCGGCATCTGCCGGCGCGACCGCGTTAGGGGGAGCATATAGCGCGAGCCTCGGCCCTGATAAGGGGCTAGCCGGGGACCATCAGCCCTCGAACGGAAACCGGGCGAGGATGGTGAAGCGGGACTGGCGGTCGTCCTGCCGGAACACCGCCAGCGCATCGATGCGGACGGGCGCTGCGACAGGCGCATAGGCCGCGGCCAGCGCCGCGCGCACCGGCTCGCGAAGCGGCTCGGGCAGCGAGCCGCTCAATGTCATGTGGAAGCGGAAATCGTCGAACACGTACGGGTAGCCGTAGGCGTCCATCTGGACGACCTGCCGTTCGGTGAGCGGGCTTTTCAGCCGGCGGGCCCGATCGGCCTCGCTCATGGGCGCGCGGAAGGCATCAAGGTCGCGGACGCAATCAGCGGCGAGCGTTGCGAGTGCGTCGGAAGGCTCGGCGGGCACCAGCGCCACAAAGGATTTCAGCAGCGCGACGGTCATGGACGGCAGGGCGACGGCCGCGCGCCGCTCGGCAAAGATCATCGCGGCTTGCAGAAGGTCGGCCTCGCTTGCGCCGTCCACGAGCTCGAAGGGCGCCTTGAGCGTGCCATGAAAGCCGTAGCGGCGCGGTTCCTCCGTCAGAGCCGGCCAGTCCGGCCGCTCGAAGGGTTTGCCGGCCGGAAATGCCGCCTCGCGCGCGAGCGCCGCATCGTAGCCGATGGCGGACGAGCCGAAGCGCCAGAGCGGGTCGTCGGGCGGGGGGGCGGCGTAGAGAGCGTAGCGTGTGGTCATGGCGAGCGCTTAGCCGGCGGACATGAATGGCTCAAGACGCATGATGCTATGGCAGGCCATAGGCCCGTTTCAGATCACGCATGCGCGCCTCGGTCTCGACCACGAGGCAGGGGCCGGTCACCTGCGAATAGATCGAGTTGGCGTAGCGATTCGGCGTCTCGTAGGCCTCAAGGTCGCAGGCAAGGTCGCGCAGTTCCGCCCAGGGCCGCTGCGCGGCCCGAAGCGCTTCGGACCAGGTCGCGCGCCTGATGTCGTCGAGACCGGGGCGGGTGCGGATCGCTGTGAGCACATCCCGCCACACCGTATTGAGGTCGTGGTCCACGCGCCGGGCCTGCCGGCGGTAGCATTCGGTGAGCGGCTGGTAGTCGCCGCCGCGGCCGGGATGGCGGCAGAGCGGCTGGCGTCCCTCAGCGCCGATCAGCTCCCGGCGGTTCGGGCCGCGCGCGCGACCCGAGAAGCTGCCGCGGGCGAGATCCGGCAGCGCCTCGCCGAAGCGATTGGTCAGATCCTCCACGATCACGCGCGTCACGGCCGCGCGGCAGGCGGCCCCTGCCCGCTCCGCCTCGTCCGCCGCGAGGCTGCGCTCGAACCCGGCGAGAACCGGCGCGCAATGGCCATCGCGGTATGCGACCCAGAGCCCGAGCATGCGCTCGAACTGCTTGCCCCATTCGGCCTTGCCGGCCGCGTCGAGATTGCCGTTCCAGTCGGCAATCGCGCGCAGCGCGTCCCGGCGCGCGATGTCGAGGGCGGCATCCGCCTCGGTGTTGATCCTCGCGAGACAGTCCCGGCGGGCCTCGACGGCAAGCGAGGCAGGACATTCCCTCGGCCGCTCCGCGGCAGTGCCGGCCTGCGCGAGGGCGGCCGACGAGACGCCGATTGCGGCCGCGGCCGCGACAATAAAGATGCCCAGGAGATGCATATGGAGAATTCCTGCCCGCTCCCCCCCAGCATTGCCGGCCAAGGTTTCACCGGCATGGCTCGCCGCCGGCCTCCTGTTGCCGGCCTGCACGGGGGGCTCCAGAACCTGTGCTTTGCGCCATCCCGCGGTCGGGCCTATATAGCCATCGAACAGACGAGACCGCCGCCCGATGCTCAACAGCCTCGATATCGACAAGCCGCCGCACGCCACCCGCGTGGTCGTGGCCATGTCCGGAGGCGTGGATTCCTCGGTGGTCGCCGGCCTGATGGCCGAGCAGGGCTACGATGTCGTCGGCATCACGCTGCAGCTTTACGACCATGGCGCGGCCGTCCATCGCAAGGGCGCCTGCTGCGCGGGACAGGACATCCACGACGCCCGGCGCGTTGCCGAGCGCTTGGGCATCCCGCATTACGTGCTCGACTACGAGGAGCGCTTCCGCAAGGCGGTGATCGACCGCTTCGCGCAGTCCTATGCCGAGGGCGAGACGCCGATCCCCTGCGTCGACTGCAACCGGCACGTCAAGTTCGCCGACCTGCTCGACACCGCCCGCAGCCTTGGGGCCGACGTGCTCGCCACGGGCCATTATGTCGCGAGCCGCGCTGCTGCAAATGGCGGCCGCGCGATGTATCGCCCTGTCGATGCCGACCGCGACCAGAGCTATTTCCTGTTTGCCACCACGCCCGGCCAGCTGGATCTGCTGCGCTTTCCGCTGGGCACCATGACCAAGGCGGAAACGCGCGAGCATGCGCGCCGCTTCGGCCTCGCGATCGCTGACAAGGCCGACAGCCAGGATATCTGCTTCGTGCCGTCCGGCCGCTACACCGCCATCGTCGAAAAGCTGAAGCCCGAGGCGGCGGAAGCCGGCGACATCGTCCATGTCGACGGCCGCGTGCTCGGCCGGCATGAGGGCGTCATGCGCTTCACGGTTGGCCAGCGCCGCGGCCTCGGCATCGCCGCCCGCGAGCCGCTCTATGTCGTCGGCCTCGACGCTGCCGGCCGCCGCGTCATTGTCGGGCCGAAGGAGGCGCTCGCCACCCGCGCTATCGGCCTTCGCGACCTCAACTGGCTCGGCGATGCGCCGCTGGCGGTGGGCGACACGATGGAATGCTTCGCCCGCGTGCGCTCGACGCGCCCGCCGAGGGCGGCCGTCCTGACCATGACCGCCGACGGTCCCGAGATCGAGCTGATGGACGGCGAAGAGGGCGTGGCGCCCGGACAGGCCTGCGTGCTCTACGATGCGGCGCAGGGGCCTGCCCGCGTGCTCGGCGGCGGCTTCATCAGGAAGCGCGAGAGCCTCATTCCCCGCGCAGCACTGCCCCTGCAAGCCGCCGTCTGACGGAGCCCCGATGCCCGCCGCCGAACTCGACTCCCAGTCCATCCAGAAGGCTTATGCCCGCTGGGCGCCGATCTACGACCCGCTGTTCGGGCGCATCACCACGACCGGTCGGCGCGCCGCGGTGGCGGCGGCGAGCAAGGTTGGCGGCCGTGTGCTGGAGGTCGGCGTCGGCACCGGCATCGCCCTGCCCGACTATGGCGCGAACTGCCGCGTGATCGGCCTCGACCTGTCCTTCGACATGCTCAAGATTGCCCGCAAGCGGGTGGATGACGGGCTCGCCAATGTCGAGGGCATCCTGCAGATGGATGCCGGTCGCCTTGCCTTCCCCGACGCGTCGTTCGACTGCGTCGTGGCCATGTACCTGATCACCGTAGTCCCGGACCCGGAAGGCGTGATGGCCGAGCTGAACCGCGTCTGCAAACCGGGCGGCGAGGTTATCCTCGTCAACCATTTCGCCGCCGAGGGCGGCATTCGCGCACTGGTCGAAAAGGCCGCGGCACCGTTCGGCGACAAGCTCGGCTGGCATCCGGACTTCCCGTTCTCGCGCGTCATGGGCGAGAGCGACCTGACCATGGTGGAGAAGCGGCCTGCCGGGTTCGGCGGTCTTTTCACACTCGTCCGCTTCAAGAAGGCCGGCTGACGCCGTTCACGTCCTCGCGACGCGGCGCTGGTCTCGCAAGCATCGGTTGAAGCTCTGCCGGTGGCCCCATACAGTTTCTGCAACAAGGCCACATGCCGCCAAGAAGCATGGCGGCCTTGTTGCAACAGGAAACGCTGGGAGAGAGCCGTAATGATCGACGATCTGAATCCAACGCGCCGCAACCTCCTGATCGGGGCCACAAGCCTCGCCGCCACGGCCGGACTGGCCGCGGGCTCCCCGCCCGCTCTGGCGCGCGCGCCGTTTGCGCGCACGCAACCCGCCTATTTCTACCGCTTTCCGCTGGGCAAGGCCCAGGTCACGATGGTCTCGGACGGCACGCTGGCCCTCGGCAAGCCGTCCGACACGATGAAGGGCATGTCGGAGAGCGACATCGCCAGGGCGCTGACCGATAATTTCCTGCCGACCGATTCCGTCGTCCTCGAGCAGAACATCGCGGTCGTGAACATGGGCGACCGCCTCGTCATGTTCGATTCCGGGATGGGCTTTTCGCGCGCCTTCGGCACGACCACGGGCCGCCTTCTCAGAAGCCTCGGCGAGGCGCGCATCCGGCCCGAGCAGATCGACGATATCATCATCACCCACGCCCATATCGACCATATCGGCGGGCTGGCCACGGCGCGGGGACGCCGGCTGTTCCCGAATGCCACCGTCCACATGTCCAAGGTGGACTATGACTTCTGGACCGACGAGGCGAAGCTCTCCGACCGCACGCTCGGCGTGTTCGTCAAGCATGCGCGGGACAACCTGCTGCCCTATCGCGACCGGATCAAATGGGTGACCGACGGCCGGGAGGTCGTGCCCGGCGTTCAGGCGATGAGCACGCCGGGACATTCGATCGGCCATACGATCTATCTCATCGAATCCGAGGGCAAGAAGCTCGCCTTCACCGGCGATGTGACTCACCACCAGATCCTGCTCACCGAACGGCCGCGCACGGAATTCGCCTATGACAGCGACCCCAAGCAGGCGGTAGATACCCGCCTCCGGGTTTTCGACGTGCTGTCGAAGGATCGCATCCCGATGCTGGCCTTCCACTTCCCCTGGCCCGGCCACGGGCATCTGGCGAGAACCGGACCGGAGACGTTCCGCTTCTTCCCCGCCCCGATGTCCCTTGCCTGATCGCGCAAGCATCTGCGGAACCTCGGACGGCGCGATCAGTCGCGCCGTCCCCGCCCGGCGTTCGACCATTCAGTCCCGCCCCGCAAAGCCCTTGCCCCATTCGCAGCCGGAAGCGAACGCATGATCGAGATGAGTTCTGCCGGACGACGGGTCGCCGGCGCGATCGCAGCCCTTGCCTGGTTCGCGGTGGCGCTTCAACTGGTGCTGAGCATGGGTGCGGCGGTCGCTGCCGGTGGCGCGGTTGCCACGACGCTCGTCAATTTCTTCAGCTTCTTCACGATCCTGACCAACCTGCTGGTAGCAGTGGTCATGACGCGCATCGCCATCGGCCACCCGACGAGTGCCTCGCTGGCCGGCGCGACCACGCTGTCCATCGCTGTCGTCGGGCTCGTCTATTCCATCGCGCTGCGCTCGATCTGGAACCCGCAAGGCTGGCAGAAGGTCGCCGACATGGCGCTTCACGACGCGACGCCGCTGGCCGCCGTGCTCTTCTGGCTCGCTCTCGTGCCCCACGGCCGCCTCGCCTGGCGCGACGTCTGGCTCTGGCTCGCCTATCCGCTGGGTTATCTCGCCTATGCGCTCGCGCGGGGCGCCGTCGACGGCTGGTATGCCTACTGGTTTCTCGATGCCGGCCGGATCGGATATCCCGTCTTCTTCCGGAACGCCGCAGTGATCGCTGCGCTGTTCCTGCTGCTCGCCTGCGCGCTCGTCGGGCTCGACAAGCTGATGGCTCGCCGGGACGAGCGGCCGGGGCATTCCTCGCCTTGACACTGCTCAGGGCCGGACCTTATATCCGCGCTCTCCGAACCGGTTCGCCGGTCCGGTTGCCCTTTGGGGCGGGGTAGCTCAGTTGGTGAGAGCGCAGGATTCATAACCCTGAGGTCGGCAGTTCGACTCTGCCTCCCGCTACCACGGCATCATCCGACAATTGCCGATTTCATCGAGCTGACGTAGCTGGGAAGCCACGGATCGGCCATGATTGCCCCGCGTGCTGGCCTGGCTCATCCATCCGCGGAGGATTCCATGGCAGGCGATACAGGCAAGAAGGCGGGCGCGAGCCCGAAAGGCCCTTCCACCGGCGGCGGCATGAAGGATCCCGCTCCGCCGAAGCCGGGCAAGGGCCCCTCGACCGGTGGCGGCGCGAAGCGCTGAACCGGACGACATTGCCTCATTGAAAGGGTCGCGCCGGTCGCGGCCCTTTTTCTTTGTCCGTTCGCTTGTTTGTCCGCCGGCTTCCAAGTCCGGCTGCCTCGCAGCGATGCCGGCTCGCCCTGTTTGACACAGGCGTCCGCGAAACGCCGTGGCTGCGTCCCCTCCTGACACGCCTGAGTTGTCCATAGCCGCCACTCGCACGCCTCGGACGTCATCGGCAGGCCATGCGGCACGGTTTCAATCTCGGCCCGCTCCTTGCCTGCAATGACATGCAGTCCTGTGCATCGTCCCGGCGGGGGACACTCCGTCCTGCCTCGGTACGAAAGCAGCGATCCACCATGACACGATGCTGCAATGACGTTGCGTCATCTCGTTAACACTATCGGTAATCAAAGGTTGATCCCTTTCCTCGAATGCAAGTAATGCAACACTCGGGAACGGGGATCGGCTCACAGGAGCGATCCGTCATGAAAGATCAGATCCGCGAGATCATCGCACGGACCGTCGAGCTGCCGGGGGGCATCGACGGTCTGACCGAGGCATCCGACCTCTACGAGGCCGGGATGACGTCGTTCGGCTCGGTCCAGCTCATGCTGGCTCTCGAGGAAGCGTTCGACGTCGAATTTCCCGAGCGGATGCTGAACCGCCGGCTTTTTTCGTCCATCTCGACCATCCGGGCCGCCCTGGAAGAGCTGACCACCGAGAAGGCGGGAGTTTGACCATGTTGGACAGGACGGGTTCCGACCGCGCGCCAGGCGCGGCGACTGCAGCCATGCGCATGAAGGAGGTGGCGAAGATCGCCAGCCTCCACGCTGACGCCGTCGACCGCGATGCCCGCTTTCCCCGCGAGGCGGTGGATGCGATGCGCGAGGCCCGCCTGCTCGGCCTGATGATCCCCCACGAGCATGGCGGCGAAGGCGCCGACTTCGCCGAGATCGCCGATCTCTGCACCACGCTGGGCGGCGCCTGCTCGGCCGCCGGCATGGTCTTCGCCATGCACCAGATCAAGGTCGCGAGCCTCGTTCACCACGGCGCCGACAGCGAGTGGATGCGCGGCTTCATGCGTCGCGTCGCCCGCGACCAGCTCCTCGTCGCCTCATCGACCTCGGAGGGCGGCATCGGCGGCGACCTGCGCAATTCGGTCTGCTCCATCGTTCCCGATGGCGACCAGGTGACGCTGGAGAAAGATGCGATCGTCATCTCCTACGGCCTCGACGCCGACGCCATTCTCGCCACTGCGCGCCGCGCGCCGGACGCCGCTTCCTCCGACCAGGTGATGGTCGTGATCGAGAAGCATCAGGCCGACCTTGCGCAGACCTCAGTCTGGGACACGCTCGGCATGCGCGGCACCACCTCCCACGGCTTCCGCCTGAAGACCCGCGTGCCCGCTGCCCAGGTCTTCCCGAAGCCCTTCGCCGAGATCGCGGCGCAGAGCATGCTCGCCTCCTCGCACCTGTTCTGGTCCGCGCTCTGGTTCGGCATTGCCGGCTCGGCGCTGTCCAAGGCGCAGGCCGCCGTCAAGGCCGCCGCCCGCAAGTCGCCGAACGTCCTGCCGCCCGGCGCCGCACGCCTTGCCGCGGCCGCGGCCGACCTGTCCGGCCTCAAGGCGCTGGTTCGCGACGGCATTGCCCGGTTCGAGCGGGCCCGCCACGACGAGGACGAACTGAATTCCATGGCCTTCGCCATTGCCATGAATGCCGTGAAGGTCGAGGCCTCGGAAAAGGCCGTCGCCATCGTCCAGGCCGCGCTCGGAATCATCGGCATCCAGGGCTATAAGAATGCCAACCCGCTGTCGGTCGGCCGCCAGCTTCGCGACATCCTGTCCGCGCCGCTGATGATCGCCAACGACCGCGTGCTCGCCAATACATCGACGATGCTTCTCATGTCGCGCCTCGACACCGAGCTGGAGGGCTGATCCGTGCTTGCCAAGACCCCTGCCAACGAGACCCCTGTTGCAGAAACCTCCTTCCTCGATGAACTGTTCGACCGCGGTCTCCTGATCGAGACGGGCGTCGACGGGCTCTACGGCCGCTCGGGCCTGTTCGAGGCCATCGGCGACGGCTTCCAGGCGCTGGTCAGCCGCTATGGCGCCGAGGACAATGCCGAGGTCGTGCGCTTCCCGCCGGCCATGGCGCGCTCGGTCTTCGAGCAGTCCGGCTATATGAAGAGCTTCCCGCAGCTCGCCGGCACCGTTCACTGCTTCTGCGGCAACCCCGCCGATCACGTCAGCCTGCTGCAGACCATCGAGCAGAAGGGCGACTGGACCGAGGGCCAGAAGGCGAGCGACGTCGTGCTGACGCCGGCCGCCTGCTACCCGCTCTATCCGACCGCCGCCAAGCGCGGCGACCTGCCCGCCGAGGGCCGGCTCTACGATCTCATGTCCTACTGCTTCCGCCACGAGCCCTCCAAGGACCCGGCCCGCCAGCAGTTCTTCCGCATGCGCGAATATGTCCGCATGGGCACTCCGGATCAGGTCACCGAGTTCCGCGCGAACTGGCTGGAGCGTGGTCAGAAGCTGATCGCCGAGCTTGCCCTGCCGCTCGCCATCGATGTCGCCAACGACCCGTTCTTCGGCCGCACCGGCAAGATGCTGGCCGTGAACCAGCGCGACCAGCGCCTGAAGTTCGAGCTGCTGATCCCGATCGAGAGCGAGGAGAACCCGACTGCCTGCCTCTCGTTCAACTATCATCAGGACCATTTCGGCAAGACCTTCGGGCTGACCTCCGCCGATGGCGAGGTCGCGCACACGGCCTGCGTCGGCTTCGGCCACGAGCGCGTCATCCTGGCGCTGCTGAAGCATCACGGCACCGATGTCACCCGCTGGCCCGCCTCGGTCCGCACCGTTCTGGGTCTCTGACATGCCGGTGGTCTTTCCCGAACTCCAGGCGGCAAGCTACCCGCGCCATGCCCTGCACGATCCCGCGCGCGCCTGGCCGGAGACGAACTGCCATACCGACCTGTTCATCGAACTGCTGCACACGCTCGGCCGCGAACCCGCGGCCGGCCTCGGCATGACGGTCGCTCAGGATTTCGAGGGCGACCAGTTCACCTTCTTCAAGATGCCGACCCGCGACATCGAGAGCCTGTTCGGCCTCGACGTGCAGGAATTGTCGATCTATCGCCCCCTCGTCGACCACATCGAGAAGCAGGCGGCGCGCGGCCGCATCGTTCTCGTCGAGGTCGACGCGCACCGTCTGCCCGATACGCGCGGCGTGACTTATCTCGCCGATCACTCCAAGACCACCATCGCCGTCAACCGTTTCGACCGCGCCACGGCGAGCCTCGGCTATTTCCACAATGCCGGCTATTTCGAGATGGCGGGCGAGGATGTCGAGCACCTGCTCGGCTTCGGTTCGGTCGCCCGGCCGGTGCTGCCGCCCTATGTCGAGTTTGCCAAGGTCGGCGGTCCCGGCCTTGCCGGCCGCGCCTTGCGCGACGCTGCCGTTGCGCGCTTTGCCGACCACTGGGCCAATCGCCCTGAGCGTAACCCGGTCGATGCCTATCGCACTGCTTTGCCGGCTCATCTCGACTGGCTCGCGGGCGAGCCGCCCTGCTCGTTCCACCCTTACGCCTTCAACACGGCGCGTCAGTTCGGCGCCTGCATGTCGCTGCTCGCCGCGCATCTCGACTGGCTGGGTCGTCAAGGCGTCGGCGGGCTCGGACGGGCGGTCGAACTCTGCGAGTCCATGTCGACCGGCATGAAGACCTTCCAGTTCCTGCTCGCCCGCGCGCTCGCGCGCAAAAAGGCGGATGCGCTGGACCCGGCCCTGGACGCCGTCGCTCGCGACTACGACAAGGCCATGGACGAGATTGGCCGCGCTTTCGGCTTCACCGCAACCCGGACCCCGACTCTCGTCCGGACAGCCTCCTGAGAACGGCATGGCGCGCATCCGCGGCATATCGGGCGACACGATCGTCCCCCTCGCTGCGGGCTGGTCGCTGACGACCTGCGCCCCGAATGCGGCTGCCATGCCATCCGACCTGCCTGCTGATTGCGCGTGGCTCGACGCCGAAGTTCCCGGCACGGCCGAGAGCGCCTTCCGCGCGGCCGGGCGGCAGATGGCGGAAGGCACTTCGCTGGATGATCTCGACGTCTGGTATCGGACCTCGTTCGAGGCCGACGGCCCCTGTACGCTGCATTTCCAGGGGCTTGCGACCCACGCCGAGGCCTTTCTCGACGGGCAGGCCGTGCTGACCAGCAATTCCATGTTCCTCGGCTACGAGCTGGATTTCGAGGGCACGGGTCGCCATGCACTGGCGATCCGCTCCCGCGCACTGAATCCCATTCTCACCGAGGCCAAGGGCCTGCGCGCGCGCTGGCGGCCGATGATGATCCAGCCGGGCGCGCTTCGCCTCGTCCGAACCACGCCGCTCGGCCACATGCCCGGCTGGTCGCCGCCCGTGGCGGTCGTCGGCCCGTGGCGACCGGTGGAGCTGATCCGCCGCGGCGCGCCGTTCCGTGTTGTCTCAATGCGGCTGAACGCGGCGCTGCTCGAAGGCAACGGGGTTCTCGACGCAAACATCACGCTCGACCGCGCGGCAGACGCGCCCGTCGAACTCCTGTGCGGCGGCCATGCGCACGCGCTCCACCGCTCGGACGAGACGACTTGGTCCGGCCGCCTGACCATCGACGGTGTCGCGCCGTGGTGGCCGCACACCCATGGCGAGCCGGCGCTGCACGATGCGGCCATCCGCATCGGCGAGACAATCATCGATCTCGCCCGCGTCGGGTTTCGCTCTCTTGCAGTCGATCGTGGGCTGGACGGCAAGGGCTTCGCGCCCGTCATCAACGGCGAGCGCGTCTTCTGCCGTGGCGCGTCGTGGATGCCTGCCGATCCCGCCGCGCCTGCGGCGCGCGATCCGCGTCATCTCCTGGCGCTCGCTCGCGAAGCCGGCATGAACATGATCCGCCTTTCCGGCACGATGACGCCGGAATCGGACGCCTTTCACGATCTCTGCGACGAGTTCGGCATCCTCGTCTGGCACGACCTGCCTTTCGCCAATTTCGACTATCCCGCCGCCGATCCGACCTTCGCCGCACTGGCCGAGGCGGAAGTGCGGCAGTTGCTCGACCGCCGGCAGGGCTCGCCCTCGCTGGCCATCGTCTGCGGCGGCAGCGAGATCGCCCAGCAGGCGACCATGCTCGGCCTGACGCCGCAGCAGGCGACGATGCCGCTGTTCGAGGAAACCTTCGCGGCACTCGCTGCCGAGCTCGTGCCGCAGGCGGTCTATGTGCCGCACACCCCATGGGGTGGCGCCCTGCCCTTCGTCACGGACGAGGGCGTCACGCACTATTTCGGTGTCGGCGCCTATCGCCGGCCAATCGAAGATGCCCGCCGCGCCGACGTGCGCTTCGCCAGCGAGTGCCTCGCCTTTGCCAATGTGCCCTCGCCCGCGGCGCTGCGCCGCAACGACCTCGCTGACCCGGCCTCGGCCGGCTGGAAGCGCGGCGTCCCACGCGATGCTGGCGCCGACTGGGACTTCGAGGACGTGCGCGACCACTATGTCCGCGCGCTCTACGGCGTGGATCCAGAAACCCTACGAAGCGCCGATCCCGCCCGCTATCTCGCCCTCGGTCGCGCTGCACCCGCCGAACTGATGGAAGCCGTGTTCGCCGAGTGGCGCCGCGCGGGCTCGTCCTGCGGCGGCGGTCTCGTCTGGTTTCTCAACGATCTCATGCCGGGCGCGGGCTGGGGCATGATCGACCATGCCGGCCTGCCGAAATCGACCTTTCATGCCCTGAAGCGCGCATTCCGCCCCGTGCATCTCGGCCTGACCGACGAGGGCCTGAACGGGCTCGGCATCCATATGGTCAACGAAACCGCCGAGCCGCGCCGGCTCCACCTGTCGCTGGCAAGCTATGGCGAGGGTCCGCACCCACTGGCCAAGGTCGAGACGGAGGTGGCGCTGGCGCCCCGCTCGGCGACGAGCACCACCAGCCATGTCCTGCTCGGCCGCTTCTTCGACATCGCCAACGCCTACCGCTTCGGACCGCGCGCCCACGAGGCCACGCTGGCGCGCCTGACGGATGCCGCGACCGGCATGCTCATTGCCGAAGCCGCCCATGTCCTGCCCGGCTGCGCCACCACACCGCGCGATATCGGCCTCGCGGCAGAGGTCGGCGGAACACCCGACGCCCCGGCCCTGACGATCACCTCGGAGCGCCTCGCGCGTTTCGTTTCCATCGACGACGAGAGGCTCCACTCGGCCGACGAGGGCTTTTGCCTTGCGCCGGGCGAGACCCGCATCGTCCCGCTGCGTGGATCGCCCGCGACCCCGCCGCGCGGCACGGTCGTCGCACTGAACAGCCACTCTGTCGCATACGGGGTCGCCGCATGATCCCGGTCACCTTCGACGGAATGCTCGGCAAGCTACATCTGCCGGCCGGCTCCGCTTCGGGGCTCGGCGTCGTGATCGTGCCGCCGCATGGGCTGGAGGCGCTTGCAGCCACCAAGAGCCTGCGCATCCTCGCCGACAGGCTCGCCGCCGCGGGCCATGCCGCGCTGCGCTACGATCTGCCGGGCACGGCCGACTCGCTCGGCGGCGACGGCGATCCGGATCGCCTGTCCGCCTGGACCGGCAGCGTCGCCACCGCAGCGAAGATGCTGCGCGATCACGCCGGCACTACCGGCACGATCGTCCTCGGATTGCGCTTCGGAGCGCTGATCGGCGCGCTCGGCGCTCAATCGATTCCCAACCTTGCCGGCCTCGCTCTGCTCGATCCGGTCATCCGCGGCCGCCTCTATGCCCGCGAACTCGCCATCACCGCCCGGGCCGTGGCCGAAGGCGCGCGGCTCGATCCCGACGCGACTTCCACGCCGGAGGGTCTGCTGGTCGGCGGCCACCTGACGACGCCCGAGACGCTGAAGGCCATAGGCGGCCTGGATCTCGGCAAGCTGCCGGCCCCCGCCGTGCCCGTCATGATCTTGCATCGCAAGGGCGCGGCGGATGCCGCCGCGCTCGCCTCCGTGTGGAGCGCGCAGACAACGGTCGCGGCGGCAGATGCCGCCGGGTTCGACGGCATCTCGATCAGCCCGACCATGGCGACGACCCCGCATGAGGCTTTCGCGACGGCGATCGGCTGGATCGGCTCGCTGCCGCGTCGCGTGCCGACCGTTCCGGTCGCGATCCCCACCGCGAGCCTTCTGGGCACCGGCTTCACCGAGAATGCGGTGACATTCGGGGAAGGCGCGCGCCTGTTCGGCGTGTTCTGCAATCCTGCAGTCCCCGATCCGGCGAAACCGGCGGTGTTGATCGTCAATGCCGGCCGGAACCCGCATGTCGGCTGGGCCCGCTCCGGCGTCGACCTGGCGCGGCGGCTGGCGGCCGACGGCGTCACGTCGCTGCGCATCGATCTTGCCGGCATCGGCGACGGGGTCGACCGGCCGGACGCGGCGGATGCCATCGAAAGCGTGCTCTATCATCCGGCGACCGAACTCGAGACCGCCGCGGCCATCGACCTTCTCGCCGCGCACCGCCCCGGCCCGATCGTACTGTCTGGCGCCTGCAGCGGCGCCTACCTCGCCTTCCACAGCGCCGCGCGCGATCCGCGGATTGCCGGGCTCGTCCTCGTCAACATCCAGCGCTTCGTCTGGCGCCGCGGCGAGACGGTGGCGGAGGCCATCGCCTCGGCCTATCCGCTGGCGTCGAGCTATGTCGCCAAGGTCTGGAGCGCACGCTCCTGGCGGCGCGTCCTGACCGGCGAGCGCCGGCTCTGGCCGCTGGTGCGCGAATTCGCCCGCCGTGCGACCAGCCGCCTGCGCGCCGTGGTGCCGTCAGGCGAAACCCGCCGCGCCCGCGCCATGATGGCCCGCCTGCAGGCGCGCGGCGTCCGCGTCGAACTGTTCTTCAGCGCGGATGATCCCGGCCTCGGCGACCTCGCGCTCCATTTCGGGGCTGGCGGGCGCCGCCTTGCTGGCGATCCGCGCATCGTCATGACGCTGGTTCCCGGCTCCGACCACGACCTGACGCCGCCGGCGGCCAGACAGGCGCTTTTCGAGCGTGTTCTGGCTGCAACACGCGCGGTTCAGGGTCGCGCCGCGGAAAGCCTCGGCAATCCGCCCGCGCACGGCACAACTTCTGCTTGAGTCATGGAGAACATGCGGAAGGCGTGCCGTTCCGGGACGTTTCGCGAAGTCGTCGAGTATCTGTGATGACGCTGAAGGATCTTGAAGTTCCGGTCGGATCCATCGCCTGGCGCAGCCGCGGCGGCTACGCTTGGTCGCGCTTCGGCCTGATGACCGCGACTGCCGCCCTCGACTGGATCGTGGTGGCCGGCTGCTCATTTCTCGTTTCCCTGCTCTACAGCCGCCTGACCGCCGGCGAGTTCTGGACCGCGCAGCCGCAGGCCGATCTTGCGCTGCTGCTGGCGAGCCTTTTCGTCCTGCTCAGCGCCCTGAAGGGCCAGTACCAGGTCGCCAATTATGTCGGCGCACGGCGCACCTTCGGCACCACGCTGACGCTGTGGGCGGCGACCTTCGTCACGTTGATGGCCTTCGCTTTCGCCACCAAGTCCACCGATGCATTCTCCCGCGTCGCCGTCGTCGTCACCTTCTTCGCCGGCCTGCCGGCCGTGCTGCTCCTGCGCGGCGGCGCCGGCCGGCTGATGACGCTCGGGTCGAAGATCGGCGTCATCCCGGCCCGCCGGGTCATGCTGGTCGGCTCCGAGGACGACGTCACCTCCTTCGCGCTGCGCTATCAGCCCTGGAACGCCGGCATGCATGTCGCCGGTACTGGCCTCCTGACGCCCGGCGAAACCGAACCCCGCCGGGCCGACATCGCCCGCATCGTGGCGCAAGCCCGCGAGATGCATCTGGACGACGTGATGATCATCGTGCCCTGGTCGGAGGTCACGACGATCGACATGCTGATCGAGGCCTTCATGCGCATGCCGGTGACGGTCCATCTCGGCCCGGAACGCATCTTCGACCGCTTCGAGCACATCCACATCGCCAAGGCCGGCGGCATTGCCAGCCTCCAGCTCGGCCGACCGCCGCTTTCGGCTGGTGAGATCATGCTGAAGCGGGCGCTCGACGTCGCGCTCGGCTCGTTCGCGCTGTTCCTGTTCACGCCGGTCCTGCTGCTCGTCGGGATCGCCATCAAGCTCGACAGCCCCGGCCCGGTCCTGTTCCGCCAGCGGCGGCTCGGCTTCAACCAGCGCGCCTTCCAGATCGTCAAGTTCCGCACCATGACGGTGCAGGACGACGGCGACGTGATCCGTCAGGCGACCCGCGACGACCAACGCATCACCCGTGTCGGGCGCTTTCTGCGCCGTTGGAATCTGGACGAGTTGCCGCAGCTCCTGAATGTCCTCGCCGGCCAGATGTCGCTGGTCGGCCCCCGCCCGCACGCCATCGCCCACGATCGCCAGTTCGACGACCGGATCAGCCTCTATGCCCGACGCCACAACGTGAAGCCGGGTATTACCGGCTGGGCGCAGGTGCACGGGCTGCGCGGCGAGACCGATACCGAAGCCAAGATGCAAGCCCGCGTCGAGCACGACCTCTACTACATCGACAACTGGTCGATCATGCTCGACATCGAGATCCTGTTCCGCACCGTCTTCTCGCGGAAGGCTTACGACAACGCCTTCTGAGCGACGCGCAACGCATGACGACAAAGCCCAGCGGCAACGCCCGGGCTTTTTTGTTTGCCGGCTTTGCGCCGCTTCAGGAGACGATGATTCGCCCGACCGCCTGGCCGGCATCCTGCCAGGCTGCTTCCACGTCCATGCCGGGTCGCGGCGCATGCTCATTCATCGCCGCCTGCACCGCATCGGCCAGCGCGGCGGGTGTCGCCTCGTGCGGCGCGAGCATCAGGGCGCCCTCAGCGATGAGGCGCCGATAGATCGGGTGGTGATCGAAGGCACCCGGCTTTTCCGGCGCATTGACGATGACCGGCCGGCCGGTCATGGCGCAGGCCAGCACGCTGCCGCGCCGCGCCGTCAGTCCCTCGGCGAATGAATAGAGGAACAGGTCGCAGGCATCGAGAATGCCGAAGACCTCGGCATCGGTCGCGACATAGCCCGTGACGATCATCCGGTCGGCGAGCCCGAGTTCGGCCGCTCGCGCGCGGAATTGCTCCTCCACCCGGTCCTGCCCTTTCACGAACGAGCCGACGAAGGCGCAGAACACTTCGAGGCCCCGGCGGTGGAGTTCGGCTGCCACCTCCAGCACGACCGTCGACTGCTTCTTCGGATAGATCGAGCCGAAATGGCCGATGACCAGCCGCCCGGCCGATTTCTCAGTCGCGAGCCTCTGGGAGTGTTGCGTCACGGCCGTCTCGACCGGCCGCGACAGGTTCGGCGGGATCGGCACGAGGCCGCGCCTGCCCGTTGCAAGGCGGCTTGCCGGGCTGGCGGCGAACTGCGCCGCGACCTCCGGCGAGGAGAACAGGATGGCGGTCGCGAGCGGCAGGAGCGGCGCGTAGCTGGCGCGGCGCTTCCAGTCGAGGTCGGCCCATTCGTGCAGCACGACGACCACCTCGGCGCAGCGGCGCCGGGCGACGGCGGCGGCAAGCGTCGGCTCGATCAGCTTCGCCTTCCAGGCGACGACCGGCAGGTTGAGGATCAGGGCATCGGCACCCTTGAGCGCCTGCGCGAGGCCGCCGGCCCGGCGATCGAGCACATGGGTTCGTGCGCCCGCCGTTTCCGCCAGACGCCGCGCGAAAGCCTCGACACCGCAGGGCGTAGCACTGTCCGAGACGAGGACGAGCATGGATGCGGCCGGCGCCTGTTCGCTCATGCCGCCCGCCCTGTCGATGAAGCGGCCATCGGCCCTCGCTCTCGCATCAGCCCTTGTCCTTGGCCCGGTAGGGCTGCTGCTCGATGCCCGCCGCCGCCATGACGCGGCCGAGCGAGACGGCAAGCGGATGAGCCGCGACGACGGGATTGCGCGTCGCTGCGAGTTGCACCAGCGCCCGTCCAAGGGCCAGTGGCAGGATGGCGATGTCCTTGGCGAGCACCTTCAGTCGCGCTGCCGTGCCTTGCGCCTGTTTGACCTCCACTGCCCGGTTGATCGAGCCGATCCTGAGGCCACGCTTCATCACCCAGCCGATCCTTGCGCGGTCCACAGGCACGGTTTCGGTAATCAGCGCCTCCTGCACCCAGTGGGAGCGCAGGCCGGCCCGCTTCGCGCGGGTGAAAAAATCGAGATCGCCACCGCCGAGGAAGTTGAACCGCTGGTCCAGAGCAGGCAGGCCGAGCCGCGAGAAGGCGCGCCGGTGGATCAGGCAATTGCCGGTGCCGTAGATCATCGCGACAGGGCCAGTCCGGTCGTGGCTCGGCCAGAATACCGGGTGCCGCCGCAGCAGGCCCGGCGCATCGTCGCGAAACCGCGGCACCACCGGACCGCCGACGATGTCGGCGCCGCTCGCCTCGGCGCCGGACACCATGGCATCCAGCCAGTCCACCGATGCGATCTCGTCGTCATCGATCATCAGGATGTGCTGGGCATTCGGGAAATGCTCCAGCGCCGCGGCGAAGCCGGCATTGATCGCATGGACATTGCCCTGCTGCGGCTCGACCAGGGCAAGGCCTGCGAGGCTGCCGGGCGTGAGCCATGATGCCGCCACGCCGAACCCCTCGCGGCCGGCCGCATCGTTCTCCACCACCAGCACCGCGAAGCGGACGGCGGTCCTCTGCGCCGCCAGCGAGGCGAGCGTTTCGGCCAGCATGGCCGGGCGGCGGAAGGTCGGCACCACCGCGACGGCCTGCACCGCAGCCGCGTCGAGGCCGGGGCTGACGACCGCGCCCGGCGGCATGGCAACCGTCCGGTCGGTCCTCATCGGGGACATCTGCATGGTGGCGATCTCATTCTGGCGCAGCATGGGTCGCGCTCCGCGGCTCGAGCAAGGGGCTGCGGCACATTGGAGCAAGTCTCCTGCCGCGCCGGGCACGGGGAAACCATCCTGCTGGCCCGCGCCTTGCGAGACCGGGGCCGGTCGGCTCGAATGATCCCGCAGCGGGACATTCGCGCCTGGATTCGAAGGAGGCAGACCGGATCATGCAGGCGGATGACGAGACCGGAGTGCTGCGCAGGCCCGTTCCGCCGGCCGCCGCCCTGTCGCCGTTCGATGACGGCGACGACGCGACGTTCCGGCGCTTCTCCGACCGCATCGTGCATACGATCGCCCGGCGCATCCCGTTCCGCACTGCCGCGATACGGCTAAATCGTCCGATCGTCTCCTTCAGCTTCGACGACTTTCCGGTCTCCGCCCACGAGACCGGCGCGCGCATTCTCGAAGATCACGGCGCCCACGGCACCTTCTATGCGGCGACCGCCCTGCTCGGCCAGAAGCGCGCGTTGTGGACGATCGCCGGCGCGGATTCGATCCGCGATCTCCACGAGGGCGGCCACGAGATCGGGCTGCACACCCATAGCCACCGACCGACCTTCCTCATGGATCGTCGGCAGTTCACCGCCGACCTTGCCGCCAACCGCGCAGCCTTGCGCCGGATTCTGCCGGACCTCGCAAACGAGACCTTCGCCTACCCGTTCGGTCTCTCGGCCCTGTCGCAGAAGCGCACGCTCGGCCGGTTGGCGCGTGCGAGCCGCTCGGTCCAGCGCGGGCTGAATGTCGGGAAGGTGGATCTCGATTTCATCCGCGCCTATGAGCTGACGGACCGCGGGCTGCCCCTGGAAGAGCTGACGCAACTCCTCAACGACGCGGCCGCCCGGAACGGCTGGCTGGTCTTCCTGACCCACGACATCGCCGAGCGGCCGACCCGCTTCGGCGCATCCCCCGCGCTGCTGACCGCGGCGCTGCTCGGCGCGGCGCGGCGCGGCATGGACGTGCTGCCGATCAGCGACGCTCTTACCCGCATCGGCGTGTCCTGAAACGCGACTACAACCGCTGGCCCCGGCTTTGCGCGGCATGAACGGAGAACAATCTCCGTGTATCAATCCGGCACAGGCGACCCCTGCACCGGATTGCGAGCCGAGGGGTCTGCCCCATGTACGAAGACGGTCGCACCAATCCAGCCCCCGCGCGTGTCGCCGAGGCGCGGCCAGCGCACGCCGCCTCGCCGAACATCGTCGCCGAGGTTGCCCGGCGCTGGATGCTGATCGCACTCCTCGGCGTGGCCGGCGCGGGCGTCGCCTACATGGCGTCCCGGATGATCGCCCCGCGCTTCATGGCGACGGCCCAGATTTTCGTCGATCCACGCGGCCTGCAGGTCTTCGACAACGAACTGACCCCGCGCCAGCAGGATTCCAACACCGCCATCAATTTCGTCGAGAGCCAGGCGCGCATCGTGACGTCGCAGAGCGTGCTGGCGCGCGTCGTCGACGGCGAGCGGCTGACCGAAGACCCCGAGTTCAACGGCCAGGGCGGCGCGTCCTGGGCCTCCAACCTGCTCGGCTCGCTCGGCATGCGCCGCGGCGGGGAGGAAAGCCTCCAGGCCCGCGAGCGTCTCGCCCTGAACGCGCTCTATGATCGCGTCATCGTTCGCCGTCCCGAGCGCACCTTCGTCATCGAGGTGACGGTGCGCGCGGGCGATGGCGAGAAAGCCGCGCGCCTCGCCAATGCGGTCGCCCACGCCTATATCGACAGCCAGACCGAGGCCCGCTCGGAAACGGCCCGCCGCGCCACGCAGGCGCTGACCAACCGGCTCGACGAGTTGCGCTCGCGCGTGCGGACCGCCGAAGAGCGCGCCGAGGATTTCCGCCGCCGCAACGGCCTCGTCGGTACCCGCACGCAGCTCGTCTCCGAGCAGCAGCTGACGGAAGCGAACACGCAACTCGCGCAGGCGCAGGCGCGCGCAGGCGAAGCGGTCGCCCGCAATGAGCAGATCCAGCGCGCGCTCCGCTCCAACGGGGCTGCGAGCGCCCTGCCCGAGGCGGTCATCTCGCCGACCATCGCGGCGCTGCGCGGCCAGCAGGCGGAAGCGCGCCGGCGCCTCGCCGATACCTCGACCGAGTTCGGCCCGCGCCACCCGTCCGTCCGCAACGCGCAGGCGCAGGTCTCCGACCTCGACCGCGCGATCACGGAAGAGCTCGCCCGCATCGCCCAGTCGGCCCGCGCCGATCTCGACCGCGCGCGCGCCGCCGAAGCGAGCCAGCGGCGCGCCGTCGATCAGCTCATCACGCAGGCATCCGATGCCGGCCAGGCCTTCGTGCAGCTGCGCGAAATGCAGCGCGAGGTCGACGTGAACCGCAACCTGCTCAACGCCTTCCTCGCCCGCTCGCGCGAGACGAGCGAGCTGGAGCGTCTCGACACCAACAATGCCCGGATCATCACCGTGGCCCAGCCGCCGCGCGACCGCGTTTTCCCGCCGCGCGGCGTCGTGCTGGCCATGGCCGGCTTTATCGGCGGCTCGGGTCTCGGCGTCGGCATCGCGCTGCTGCTTGCCCTCCTGAAGGCGGGATTCGGCGGCGGCGCTCCGGCCGGCTCGTCCTTCGTCCGGCATCAGCCGCCGGTCGCGCGGTTGGTCTGACCATGTCCGGAGCGCTCGCCATGGCCGATGCCCTCGCAATGCCACCGGACGGTTCCGCCGACATGCCGACCGTCACGGTCGGCGGCCTGCCCATCGCGGTCCTGGACCGGGCGGCGACTGCAGACTGGATGATCCGCGCCGCGCGGAGCCACCGGCGCGGCTCCCGCCCGCTCTATCTCACCTCCGCCAATGGCGAGGTGATCGCGCGCGCCGCTAACGACCCCGCCTTTGCCGCGCAGATTCTCTCCGCCGACCAGATCGTCGCCGACGGCCAGCCGCTGGTCGTCGCATCGCGCCTGCGCTGCCATATGCCGCTGCCGGAGAGGGTCGCCACGACCGACCTGTTCCACGACGTTGCGCAGCGCGCGGTCGCGACCGGCACGACTTTCTACATGCTGGGCGCGACAAAGGAGGAGAATGAACGGGCCGTGGCCAATGTCCGCCTCCGCTATCCCGGGCTCGCCATTGCCGGCGCCTGCCACGGCTTCCTGAAAGATGCTGCCCTCGACGCCAAGCTGGCCGAGATCGACGCGCTGAAGCCGGATATCCTCTGGCTCGCCATGGGCGTGCCGCACGAGCAGAGTTTCGTTGCGCGCCACGCGGCGAAACTGCCGAATGTCGGGATGATCAAGACCTCCGGCGGCCTGTTCAACTTCCTGTCCGGCACCAATGGCCGCGCTCCCGAATGGATGCAGAAAGCCTCGCTGGAATGGGCCTATCGTGTCTGGCTCGAGCCGCGCCGGCTGTTCTGGCGCTATGCGGTGACCAATCCGAAAGCGCTATACCTGATGGCGACGCGGTCGGCCTGATGGATATGGCTCCGATGGATATGGCCCCCCTTCCCGTCCGTCCCGGCTTCGCCGTTCCACGGCTCGACATCGTCCAGCCAGCTCCGGTCCTGTTGCCGGCGGGCATCCGGCGCGCGCCGACACGCCCCGAAGCGCATCGCGAAGACGATTTCGACGCGAAATACGACAGCGAAACGCTGTTCTACGATGCTTTCCGCGGCGCTGACGGGCGCATCGCGTTGCTCGGCCCGCCGTTCCTCAACCTGAAGCCGGCGCTGGAGGCTATGACCGTGACGGCCCGTCCGTCCGGCGTGGCTTGCGGCTTCACGCTGCGCGAATGGGATCGCCACGGCCAGGTTCTGGTCGAGGCACCGGACGACACCACCCATCTTTCTCTCCAGACCTCCTTCGGCCGGCTCGACATCGCCGTCGGCCCCAGCGAGGTCGATCTCTTTTTCGGACGGCGGGTGCTGTTCACCCTGTCGCGGAACAACCGGCTGGGCTGGATCCAGGACTGGATCCGCTTCGCACGCGACGTCCATGGCGCGGACGCCGTGCTGTTCTACGACAACGGCTCCACACGCTATTCGACCGCGGAGCTGGCGGAAGCGATCGGCGCGGTCGGCGGCATAGCCGTCGCGCGCGTCGTCTCCTGGCCGTTCAAATATGGCCCTCAGGGCCTCGACGCCTGGCGCTGCTGGGATTCCGACTATTGCCAGCACGGCGCCTGGGAACATGCGCGCCGGCGCTTCCTGGAAGCCGCCGCCAGCGCCCAGAACGCCGATGTCGACGAGATGGTGGTGTCCCCCGACGGGCGCAGCGTGTTCGAGGCGGCAGAGAACGACCGCTTCGGCATTGTCCGCTATCGCGGCCGCTGGGTGGTCGGCATCGGCGAGCCCGCGGAGGCTCCGCCCGAGAATGTCCGCCACACGGATTTCGGCACGATCCAGCGGGCGGAGATGCACCGACGCTTCGGCATCCTGCCGCGCGATGCGCTCGCCTGCCCGCCGAAATGGACGCTGGTGCCCTCGCGCTGCCCGGATAATGCGCAGTGGCGCGTCCACACGGTCGACCGCTGGCCGGCAGCGCTGAGGACGAATGCGGGGTTCGGCTATCGGCACTTCCGCGAGATCAACGACAACTGGAAATATGCCCGCACGCGCGCCGAGCACTTCGATCCGGCCGTGCATGAGGCCGACGACCTCCTGAAGGCGCATTTCGCCCGGGTCGACTGGACCGCGTGAGCCGCACCGGCCGGCGCCCATGGCGCCGCCCAGCTCAATCCCACGAAGGCAATGTCAGGAAGGGCCGGGTCAGGAAGGGCCGGCCGTCCAGCCCATGCGGCGCATGAGGATGCCGCGTATGCCGGCAATGTCGAGCGCGAAGGTCGCTGCGCCATAGACGAGGACGCCGACGCTGACCGAAACCGCAAGGCTCGCGAAGCTGTCGGTCGGATCGCTCCACTCGATCAGTGCCGTCGGCACCGCCATGACCAGCACGGCGGCGGCGACCTTCAGCGCGGGACGCCAGAAGAGCGGCAGGGGATGGGCGCGCTGGGAGAGCATGTAGCCAGCGACGACGCCGGCGAACTCGGCGATGACCAGCGACCAGGCGGCGCCCTTGAGCCCGAATGGGCGGACCAGCAGCGCCATGGCCACGACATTGACGACAAGGATGACCGCGCCGTGGGCGACCATCAGCGACGGCTTCTTGGCGAGATGGAAGCTCACCTGCACGAATTGCTGCGAGATGGTCTGGAACAGCCAGGCGAAGACCAGGATCGGGATGAGCACGGCCGCCGTGTCGCGGAATTCCGGGCCGAGGATCAGCGCGGCGAAATGCGGGGCGACGATGGCGAGCCCGACGACGGCGGGCATGACGACCGCGAGCAGCAGCTCGCCGCTGCGGGTCAAATGCTCATCGGCTGCGGCGACCCCTTCCTCCGCCAGCGAGCGTATGGCGAGCGGCACGACGGCGGAGGCCACCGACAGGGCGGGAAACAGGATGATCTGCCGGACGAGGTCGGCCGACGCTCCATAGATGCCGGCCGCAGCATCGCCGAGCAGCCAGGCGACCAGTAGCCGGTCCAGCGCGGCATGAAGCGCGAAGACGCCGCCCGACATGGCCATGGGAATGCCGAAGCCGAGCATGATGTTGAAGGTCACCCGGTCGAAGGGCTTGCGCGGGCCCTTCCAAACGGCCGGCGAGAAGAGCAGGGCCGCGGCCAGATAGCCGGCGACCACGCCGGCGACGAGGCCGAGGCCGCCAAAACCCGCCTGCACCAGCGCATAGGAGACGATGATGGCCGAGAAGGCGCGCACGACCGTGGCGCGCATATAGGCGGTGGCGTCCAGCCGCGCGCGCAAGATCTCCTGCCCGAGCTCGAACAGGCCGAGCGCTGCGGCGAGCACGATGGCAGCCAGTGCCCGGTCGAACGCGATGCCTAGCGCCAGCGTCGTGGCGGCGAGGACCACAGGCATGGTCAGGACCGAGACGAGATAGGCCGCGAGCGCAGTCAGGCGGATATCGGTCGCCTCACCCTCCGATTCGAACCGCAGCACGGACAGCCGGACCCAGGTGAACAGCAGCGCCGAGATGACGCCGGCAATGCTCAGGGCAATGACGTAGAAGCCGTATTCCGCCGGGGTCAGCAGGCGGGTGAACAGGATGACCGACAGGAAGCCGAGCGCCGCCGACGTGCCGTGCGCGACCATGTAGGTGGAGGTCTGGCGGATGAGCATCAGCGGCCGCCCCTGGCGAAATGTTCGATGACCTGCATCAGCGGCTTGGGGCGGTAGTTCTCGTCCAGCGGCAGCGGCCGGTTCAAAAAGCCGTCCGTGCGCTTGAAATAGATCGGCACCCAAGTGTGCCTGTCGGTGATGCCCCAGGTCAGGATCGCGGTGGGCCGCTTCACGGAGGCGATCGCGTCGAGGAAGTCGTAAGCGCGCGAGGCGACAAGGATGTCGCGGACCTCCGGCGTGCCGGGCAGCTTGTCGTCGATGACGTCGAGTTCGGTGACGAGCACGTCGAGGCCCATAGCCCGGCACTCGGTCACGAAGGCCGAGACGCCCTCCTTGTCGATGGCGAGATCGCCGCGCAGATGGCCCTGCAGGCCGATGGCGTGAAGCGGCACGTTGCGCAGCTTGAGGTCGCGGATGAGGCGCAGGAAGGCCTCGCGCTTGCGGCGGAAGCGGGCGCCAACGAACTCGATGTCGTATTCGTTCATGACAAGCTGCGCGCCGGGGTCGGTGCGCGCCGCCGTCCGCAGCGCCATGGCGATATGGGCCTCGCCGAGGCGCTGCTGCCAGATGGAGGGGCGGATGTCGGAGCGGCTCGACGGATCGTCGGGGATCGGCTCGTTGACGACATCCCAGCTCTTGATGCGACCCTTGTAGCGGGTCATGACCCGCTCGATATGGCCGGTCAGTTCGCGCTCGGCCTCGGCGGCGGAGGCTATCGTCTTGGTCCAGTCGGGCATGGCCCCGTACCAGACGAGCGTGTGGCCACGCAGTTCCATCCCGTTGCGGGTGGCGAAGTCGATGTGCCGATCCGGCCCCTCGAAGACGAACTGCTCGCGCGAGGGGCGGATGTCGAACCATTTGAGCCCGCCCTCGCCGACGATCTGCCGGCAATGCCGGGCGAGCGCCGCACGGTAGTCCGGCTCGTTCGCCAGCGGATGGTCGCGCACCGCCGCGCCGAACGGCACGACCCAGTCGGCGGAAAGCGGGCGCGGCTGTGCCTCGGCACGGGACATGAGCATTGTCCCAAGGGGAGACGCAGCGCCGCCGGCAAGGCCGATGGCGGAAGTCAGGGCAGCGGCAAGCGTTTCGCGACGGGACGGCATGGGCACCTCGCCCTCGGTGACGCAAGAGCTATACCGCGATGCCGCAGGCGCAAAGAAGGCGGAAAGCCGCGCCTCCCGCGCCCACCGCATGCGCGCAATCTGTGCCACGCCATATCGACGGATTGCCGCCGATCGCATTACAACTGCATGACATGCCGGCAGGATCGGCAATGACATCGGAATTTCGAGAGGACGGCAGATGGTGAAGGCGATCCGCATCCACAAACCGGGCGGACCGGACGCGATGGTCTACGAGGACGTGTCGCTGAAGCCGCCGGGACCGGGCGAAGCCTATATCCGCCAGACCGCCGTCGGCGTTAACTTCATCGACATCTACCAGCGCTCGGGCGTCTATGCGATGCCCTCGCTGCCGCACGGCATCGGCATGGAGGCGGCCGGCGTGGTGGAGGCTATCGGCGAAGGCGTGACCGAGGTCGCCTATGGCGATCGCGTCGCCTATGCGGGCGGCCCGCCCGGCGCCTATGCCGAGAAGCGATTGATCCCGGCAGCGTCGCTCGTGAAACTGCCGAAGGCCATCGACGACAAGACCGCCGCCGCGATCATGCTGCAGGGCATGACGGCGCGCTATCTGCTGAAGGAGACCTATCAGGTCCAGAAGGGCGACTTCGTCCTCGTCCAGGCGGCGGCCGGCGGCATGGGCCTTTGGCTCTGCCAGTGGGCGAAGGCGCTGGGCGCGACCGTCATCGGAACGACCTCGACCGAGGAAAAGGCAGCGCTGGCCAAGAAGAACGGCTGCAAGTTCCCCATCGTCTATACCAAGGAGGATTTCGTCGCCCGCGTGAAGGAGATCACCGGCGGCAAGGGCGTGCAGGTCGTCTATGACGGCGTCGGCAAGGACACGTTCCTGAAATCGTTCGACTGCCTCGCGATCCGCGGCCATCTCGTGCTCTACGGCGCGGCCTCCGGTGCGCCGGACCCAATCGCACCGCTCATGCTCGGCGCGAAATCGGCTTCGCTGACGCGGCCGACGCTGTTCCAGTACGTCGCGACGCGCAAGGACCTGCTGGCCAACGCCAAGGATGTGTTCGCGGTGGTTCAGGACGGCACGGTGAAGGTGCAGAAGCCCGCGGAATATGCGCTCAAGGACGTCGCCAAGGCGCATAAGGACCTGAACGGCCGCAAGACCACGGGCTCGATGATCCTGATCCCCTGACGGATCGGTACCACGGCAGAAACAGTAACGCCCGGCCGATGAGCCGGGCGTTGTCGCTTCTATGGGATTCTTGAGGCGATCATCCGCCCTGCTTCGGGCGGAGCTCCGGGGGAACGTCCAGGAAGCTGCGCGGCGCTTGAGCCGCGGGTTTCGCGCTCAAAGCAGTTTCGGCGACCGCCTGCGCTGCCGTCGGCCAGAGCGGCTGCGGCGGCTGCGCGTACTCCGGCGGGTAGCCCGGCGCGGGCTGGGCATAGTTCATCTGCGGCTGCTGCGGCGGGTGGCCGAACATGGGCTGGGCCGGAGCAGGCTGCTGCGCGTAGCCCTGTTGCGGATATCCCTGCTGCGGGTATCCCTGCGGATAGCCGCCCTGCGGCGCGGAATGCTCATGCCCGGCATAGGCGGGCTGATAGCCCATCGGCTGGCCGCCAGCGACCGGCGTACCAGCCTTGGCCGCTCGGCGGCGCTCGCCGAGCATGCGCAAACCGTAGGCTCCTGCGAAGCCTGCGACGATCAACGCGATCGACATGACCGGGCGATGCCAGAACCAGGCGATCGCGATGGTCGGCAGGAACACCACCAGCGCCAGAGCGACCGAGACGAGGCCCGCACCCGCCGCCATGGCGCTGCCGAAAATCGGAATGACGTCGGCCAGCACCACGAAGGGCCGGAGGATCAGGAAGAAGCCGAGCCAGACCGCGAACAGCATCGCAGCACGCAGCACCCAGGTGATGATGCGGTTGGTCTCGTGAGCGCCCTGATAGAGTTCCTGCGCCGTGCGCGTACCGGTCGCGCCGAGGAAGACCTCGCGGCCGTTGGACGCCGCATAGGGGCCGAACCCCTCGCCGTTCTGGCGCGCGACAATGCTCGCGGCCCCCTCGGGAAGGATCGAATAGGAGATGCGCAGGTCGCCGATCTGCGGATTGCCCGGATCGGAGCCGACATAGACACCGCCATCATTGAGCTGGGCGCGGCTGCCGAAGCGGCTCTGGAACGCGCCGAGCTGCGCCTGCGCGACATCCAGCTTGCGCTCGGACGACGAGCCGAACAGGCCGATGACACGGGAATCGGCGCGGAAGGCACCGAGCATCGCGCCACTCGCCGTCTCTGTACGGCCGGTGACCGGCATGGCGGGGTTCTGGTGGCCGTCGCGCTGGCGGAAGTCCTGCGAGGAAATCGGCCTATCGGACCATGTGCGCTCGTAGCTGTAGGTCGTGGTGCGCGTCTGCGAACCGCCGGCATTGGAGCGGTTCTCGGTGCGGCGCTCCTCTTTCCACTGATACATCTCGACCTTGCGGACGAGGCGCACGGCCTGCGAGCGGATCTGGAATTCGCCGTCGGCCAGCTGGCCGCCGCTCAGATTCCCGCTCGTATAGACGAGCCTGCCCTCGTTCGCCGGATCGACGCGCGCCGCCGGCACCGAGACGGTGACGCCCGCGCCCTCGTTCAGCGCGCGGGTCGTGCCGATGGCGCGCCCTTCGTTCCAGAAAATGCCCCAGATCGTCGCGGCGATCAGGCCGAAGCCGATCAGGATGCCGACCAGCGACTGCCAGAGCCGCTCAAGGAAGCCTACATGCTCGCTGGTCGAATCGCCGTCGGTGAAGGTCTCGCCATCCGTCGACGGACCTGAGTTCCAGCCCTCGCCTGAATCGCTCGTCATGCAGAATCCCCCCTATCTCTCCCGCATCCCGCCATCGTCGTGTTTCAACCGGACCGCGCGGGCCTGGCCGAACATTTCAATAGCTCATGGAGCATTTCAAGGGGTGGCGATCAGCCGATAGCCGATACCGCGCACGGTCTGCAGATGGACGGGATTGGTCGGGTCGACCTCGATCTTCCGGCGCAGGCGGTTCACCTGCACGTCCACGGTGCGCTCGTTGATGTCACCGCCGGGCGCTGCAAGGTCGTAGCGCGGCACGGTTTCGCCGGGCTTCACCGCGAGAACGCGCAGCATTTCCTTCTCGCGATCGGTGAGGCGGACGATCTCCTCGCCCTTCTTCAGCTCCAGCCGTGCGAGCTGGAAATGGAAATCGCCGAACTTCACGGATTCCACCACCGGCTGCGGCGCCGGCATGGCCCGGCGCAGGATGCCGCCGATGCGCAGCAGCAGTTCGCGCGGCTCGAACGGCTTGGCGAGGTAGTCGTCGGCGCCGATCTCAAGGCCCGTGATGCGGTCCGAGAGGTCCGAACGTGCGGTGAGCATCAGGATCGGCACCGCGGCCGCCGGTCCTGCCTCGCCCTGACGGATTGCGCGCGCGAGTTCGAAACCCGTCTCGCCTGGCATCATCACGTCGAGAATCAGAAGATCGAAGGTCAGTCCGTCCAGCTTCTTGCGGGCAGCGCGGGCATTTTCCGCGGTCGTCACGCGGTAGCCGTTATTGGTCAGGTAGCGCGCCAGCGTCTGGCGGATCACGCGGTCGTCATCCACCACGAGCAGATGGGGCGCATCGTCCGGCAGCGGCTTGGGCGTGGTCGTCATCGCTCAGCGATCCTTCTGCTGGGCAGCGCGGCCGGCCTGCGTGATCATGCGCGTCACCTCCTCGCGGGCATCCGGGTCGATCATCGCATAGAGGAAGCGCACCGCCTGGTCGCGCGAGGTGCCCGACGCCGCGATAGCGCGGGTGAACCGCTCCGTCTGGAGGCGGGCGAGTTCGAGCGCAAGCGCCTGGCCCTTGTCGGTGACTGTCAGCAGCCGCTGGCGGCGGTCCGCCTGCCCCTCCTTCTGGAGGATGAAGCCCTGTTCGATCAGATCGCGGAGCACGCGGGCGAGGCTCTGCTTGGTGATCCGCAGAATGTCCAGCAAATCCGCAACCCTGATCTCCGGATGGCGGTGGACGAAGTGGACGACCCGATGGTGCGCGCGCCCGAACTGGAACCGCTCGAGCACATGGTCGGGATCGCTGACGAAATCGCGATAGGCGAAGAACATCAATTCGATGAGGTCGTAGGCCGGCTCGCGCGGGGTCCCCTCGCCTGCCGTGCCGGTCACGAGGCTCGCGGGCCGGCGCTGCGCCGGTGAGACATTTATGTCAGCCATGTTGACATATTCGATGCCGATTGTTACTCATTCGCCCGCATTCACGAAACGATCGTACCCAACGGCCGCTGGCCTCATCGGGAATCGTCGCTCAGCGCCGCCTCTCGCTTGACAAGGTTAGCCGGACCCGGCCCGCTTCGCAAAACGCAAGGCTGACCGATCCAAGGCCGGAAGCGTACTGGAGGAAAAGACGATGTCACTGGTCCCGTTCCACGACCGCGACGGCTTCATCTGGATGGACGGCAAGCTCATCCCGTGGCGCGACGCGCAGGTCCATGTCCTCACCCACGGCCTGCACTATGGCTCGGCCGTATTCGAGGGCGAGCGGGCCTATGGCGGGGTTATTTTCAAGGGCACCGAGCATTCGGCGCGCCTGAAGCAGTCGGCCGCGCTGCTCGACTTCGAGATCCCCTATTCCGTCGCCGAGATCGACGCCGCCAAGGAGGCGACGCTGAAGGCCAACGGCCAGACCGACGCCTATGTGCGCCCGGTCGCCTGGCGCGGCTCGGAAATGATGGGCGTCTCCGCCCAGCAGAACATGATCCACCTCGCCATCGCGACGTGGGAATGGCCGAGCTATTTCGACCCGGCGACCAAAATGAAGGGCATCCGCCTCGACATGGCCGAGTTCCGCCGCCCCGATCCGGCGACGGCGCCCTCGACCTCGAAGGCGGCGGGCCTCTACATGATCTGCACCATCTCCAAGCATAAGGCCGAGAAGAAGGGCTATGCAGATGCCCTGATGCTCGACTGGCAGGGCCGTGTCGCCGAATGCACCGGCGCCAACGTCTTCTTCATCAAGGACGGGCAGATTCACACGCCGACAGCCGACTGCTTCCTGGACGGCATCACCCGCCGGACGGTCATCGACCTCGCCAAGCGGCGCGGCTTCGACGTGATCGAGCGTCGGATCATGCCGGAGGAACTCTCGACCTTCAACGAGTGCTTCATCACCGGCACCGCGGCCGAGGTGACGCCGGTCTCGGAGATCGGTCCCTACCGCTATACGCCCGGCAACATGTCCAAGACGATCATGGAAGACTACACGGCCGAGGTGACGCCGAAGGCCGCCGCGGCCTGACATTTCCCTGACGGGATTGCATGAGGACGGCCGGGTTCGCCCGGCCGTTTTCTTTTACGCTCAGAACAGCCGGCCGCCGACCGGAACCTCGTGGCCGGGGCTGATCAGCACGACCTCGCCGGTCTCGTCCGGCACGCCGAGAGTGAGAACCTCGGACATGAACTTGCCGATCTGGCGCGGCGGGAAATTGACCACGGCCAGAACCTGCCGGCCGACCAGCGCTTCCGGCTCGTAGTATTTGGTGATCTGCGCCGACGACTTTTTGCGGCCGATCTCGCCGCCGAAGTCGATCACCAGCTTGATGGCTGGCTTGCGCGCCTCGGGAAACGGCTCGGCCTCGACGATACGCCCGACACGGACGTCCACCTTCATGAAATCGTCGAAGACGATGGGGCCGGGACGGTCGGCGGGCTGCATGGCGAAACTCCGATGAGGCCGGCACATAACGACAAGGCCGGGACGAGCCCGGCCTTCCACGGCATTTCTGCGGTCAGGTCAAGAGTTCGCGGTCAGACCGGCGTTACGCGGGGATCGCGGAAATCGTCGCCGCGCCAGCCCTCGTCGCGCGCACCGCGCTCCTCGTGGCGGTCGCGGTCGCGCCGTGAGCGCCGGCTGGCGCAGAACGAAGCCGGCGCGCAGAACAAAGCCCGCAGCGGCGCGGTGAGCTGCTCGACATTCGTGAGCATGCCCGCGGCGCGGCCGGCCCGCGCCAGCTGCTCGTCCATGGCGCGCATGGTCTTGGCCAGCGCCGGGTCCTCGTCGTCGAGCCAGACCTTCACGACGCGGCCGAAGGCAACCGCCAGACCCTGCGCCCGGATCGCACCGCCGGGACCGGCAACCTCGACGCCGGCCGCCGCCAGCATCCAGTGATGCGAGCGCACCGCCAGCCGGTTCAGTGCCATCGCGAGGCCGGGGCTGCGCATCGCGGCCTTGGCGATGTTGCGGATGGCCGCCTTGTGGGGGCTGAGCACGTCGAGCCGGCGCATCAGCACGTCGAACAGCTTCTCCTTGGTATCCTGGTCGGCAAGGTCGGCGTCGATGCCGTCGAGCACCGCGCGGTCCACGCCCTTCACGAAGGCGGCGATGATGTCGAGACGCGAGCCGAAAGCCTCGCGCAGTTCACCGAGGGTGACGCCCGCGCGCTCGGCCACTTCGGCCAGCGTCACGTCATGGATGTCCTTCTCGGCGGCGAGCGCCATGAAGGCGGCGACGATCCCGTCGCGCGGTGATTCCGAAGATGTTCCGGAGGTCTTGGACGCTTTGGCCATGGCGGTCTCGGCTCCTCGTCTGGCTGCCCCACGTCGAAGATAGGCGCGGACGGGTCAGCCCGCCAGTTCCCGCGATCGCTTTGCCGCCGCCGCCACGGCGTCGACGAAGGGACGGTCGATGCCGTGCTGGCCGGTCAGCACCTGCAGGGCGGCATGGGTCGTGCCGTTGGGCGAGGTGACGTTCTGGCGGAGCGTCGCCGGCTCGATCTCCGGCGAGCGGTGCATCAGTTCGGCCGCGCCCTCGACGGTCGCACGGGCGAGCCGCGCGGCAAGATCCGGCGGCAGGCCGGCAGCCGTTCCGGCGCGCGCCAGCGTCTCGGCGAGAAGGAAGACATAGGCCGGGCCCGAGCCGGACACGGCCGTGACGATGTCGATCCAGTCCTCGCGCGCGAGCCATTCGACCTGGCCGACCGCGCCAAGCAGCCGCTCGACGGACTGGCGCTGCGCCGCGGTGACGCGCTCGCTGGCCGCAGCGCCGGTGATGCCGCGCCCGACGGCGGCCGGCGTATTCGGAATGGTGCGGACCACAGCGGTTTCGGCACCGAAGACCTGCTCGATCCGATGGATCGTCTTGCCGGCCATGACCGAGACGACCACGGTGCCCCGGCCGACGAAATGCTTCACCAGCGGCATGACGTCGTCGGCGATCTGCGGCTTCACCGCGAGGATCAGCACGTCGGCGGGCTTCGGATCGGCCGGATTGCACGCGATTCCGTGGGAATCGATAACCGCCTGGATATTGGCCGGCGGGCGCGGATCGGAAATGGTGATCCGCTCCGGCGCGAGCCCGTGCTTCAGCCAGCCGCGCATCAGGGCGCCGCCCATCTGGCCTGCGCCGACCAGCACGACATGGCCTGCGAAATCGGAGAGGGAATGCAGTTCGTCGCGATGCGGATCGGTCATCATGTCCTCGGCGGCTGTCGGCGCGAACCGATAGCCGCCGGAAAGCCGGCTGTCACGCGGCGCGGGACATCATGCCTCGCCGGATGTCTCGAAGAGCGCCGAATCCATGGCTTCGCGCGCCGACTTGCCGGCCCAGACCACGAACTGGAAGGCCTGATAGTAGCGGTCGCAGGCTTCGATGGCGGCGTCGAGCTGGGCCTCGCACTGGCGGCCCGAGGCCTCCGCTCCCCCGGCGAGCAGCAGCCCGTGACGGAACATGACCACGCCCTCCTGCGGCCAGAGGTCGAAATGGCCGAGCCAGAGCTGCTCGTTGGCAAGCTGGATGAGTTCCCTCACCTCGCCCCTGCGGCGCTCCGGCACCTTGAGGTCGAAGGCGCAGGCCAGATGAAGGGACTCAATATCGTCCATCCATGTGAAAGAGGCATGATAGTCAGCCCATCGGCCGGTGACCGAAAGGGTGATCTCGTCATCCCCCGAACGGTCGAACGACCACTCGTTGAGGGCCGCCAGATTCTCCACCAGGTCGACAGGATTGACCTGACGGTCGGTGGTCTCGATATCGATCAAGGACATTCCGCCCCCGTGCGGTTCGCTCGGTTGTCGGACAGACGCGACGGGACGCAACCGGACAGGAGACCGGGCCATGGCGCGCAAACAGTGTCGCCTACAACCTTTTGATTCGATTGCCCGAATCGATCTCTGGACCAAACCCTAACGCAGGACGACGACGCTGCCTACTGACCGGCCTAGCGATCTTGGATTCGTCATCCATCCGCAATCGGACTGTTGCAATTATCCACCGCCAGCCGCCTCAAACGGGCCGTCATCCACTGCTTCGCACAGCCATTGGGCACGGGTGCTCCGGGCTCTGTTCTGCCCAATATTCGTGCATCCGAACAAGACGTGCGGGTGGGTCTGCCCAGCCATGCAGCGCTCCCGGTTGTGCGCTGCACACGACCGCGGCATATCAGGCGGGTCGACGGTTTTGGCGGGTCACGCCTCCCTGTGATCTCGTGTCGCTGTCGGCGTTCCCCTCTGGAAGGCGGCTTCCAGGTGTTCTGCATCGGAAGCCGAAACTTATAAGGCCGGGCTTTTTAGCCCGGCCCTTTTTTTGCGCTCGACGACCCCTCGCAGGACGGGATGACCGGATCAGGCGGCTGTGCGGGCCTGGACGATCCTGTCGGCGTCGCGGCCAGTCAGTTCGGCGAGGTGGTCGAACTTCGAGGTGAACGAGCCGACACCCGCCGTCGCCGAGCGAATCTCAACGATCAGGTCGCCGATCTCCGATTCCGGCATCAGCGCCGAGACGACGTCCCAGCCTTCCCAGCCCTCGCGCCCGTCGAAGCCGAGAATCTGGCCACGCCGCCCCGAGACGATGGCGTTGACCCTGGCGGTCGCATCCGAAGGCACGGCGACGTCGACCCGGTGGATCGGCTCCAGCAGCACCGGATGGCAGGCGGACAGCGCCTCCTGGATCGCGATGCGGCCGGCCTGCTGGAAGGCCATGTCGGAGCTGTCGACCGTGTGATAGCTGCCATCCGTCAGCGTCGCGCCGACATCGACCACCGGAAAACCCAGCGGCCCCTTCCTCAGCGTCTCCTCGATGCCCTGCTTCACCGCCGGGATATATTGTTTGGGCACCACGCCGCCGGTGATCCGGTCGGCGAAGACGAAGCCCGCTCCGCGTTCCATCGGCCTGACGTCGATCACGACGTCGCCGAACTGGCCGTGCCCGCCCGACTGCTTGCGGTGCCGGCCGCGCACGCCGCTCGCCGCCTTCTTGATCGTCTCGCGGTAGCCGACGCCGGGCTTGCCCTGATTGACCTGAACGCCGTAGCGGTTGCCCAGCTTGGCGATGGCGACGCGCAGATGCATCTCGCCCTGTCCCGACAGGATGATTTCGCCGGTATCGGCCATATGCGCCACGGAGAGCGAAGGGTCCTCGTCGGTCAGCTTGGCGAGCATGAGCCCGAGCTTGACGTCGTCCTTGCGGTCTCTGGCGCTGAGCGCGACCGACAGGACCGATTGCGGAGCCACCGCCGTCGCAAGCCTCGGCGGGGCCTGCCTGCCGGTGGTGATTGCCTCGCCCGTCGTGACGTGGTCGAGCTTGCCGAGCGCGACCGTATCGCCGGACGACACCTCCCGCAGCTTGTCGACGCCCGGTCCGAACATCTTGAAGAGGCCGGATGTCCGCTCCTGGGTGGCGTCCGCTCCCGTCAGGATGGCGCCATCGGAGAGCCCGCCCGTCAGTACGCGCGCGACGGAAAGCTTGCCGCCATGCGCAGTGTGGATGGTCTTCATCACATGCGCCATGGCGTCGCCGGACTTCACGCCGAGGCGCCGGGCGGCCGCATCGACGGGCGGCACGTCGTGGCGCAGCGCCTTCAGGAGGCGCAGGACGCCGTTGGTGCGCGTCGCCGAGCCGAACAGGACCGGCACGACAGCCCCGTCGCTGAGGTCGCGGCCGAGATCGTCGAACACCTTGTCGCGCGGCGGCTCGAGGTCGGAAAGCAGCGTCTCCATCAGTTCGTCGTCATGGTCGGCGAGCGTCTCCAGCATGGTGAAGCGCGCCTCCTTCTCACGGTCGAGATTGTCGCCGTCGAGCGGCACGACTTCGGAAGCGGCGTGCTCGCGGTAGACGAAGGCGCGCTCCAGCGCGAGATCGACGAAGCCGGAGACGATGCCGTTGGACCAGATGGGGATCTGCCGCAGCAGCAGCGGCACACGGGATGCCGGCCTCAGGACCTCCAGCGTCTCGCGGATGCGCTTGTCCGCCTTGTCGATCTTGTTGATGAACAGGATGCGGGGAATCTGCCGGTCCTCAAGCTCGCGCAGGATGAGGCCGAGGGCCGGCACCTTCTTCTCATCTGCTTCGCAGACGACCACCGCCGCGTCCACGGCCGGGATGACGTTGCGCATCTCGTGGAGGAAATCGATCGAGCCGGGGCAATCGACGAAAGTGTAGCTGTCGCCCATGAACTGGGTCGTGGCGAAGCCGGCCTCTACGCTCATCTTGAATTGGTGGGATTCGTCGCTCGCGTCGGAAACGGTCGTGCCGCTTTCTATCGAGCCCATGCGCTGGATGGCGCCGGTACGCTCGAGGATGGCCTCGAGCAGGGTGGTCTTGCCGCTCTGGAACGGGCCCACCAGCGCAATGCACCGTGGACCCGCCTGCCTTCTGCCGCCTTGTTCGCCTACGTTCTGCTCGCCCGCATTTCGTTCGCCCATGTCCATCGTCCCCTTGTGTCCGGGGCCCGGGCGAGAAGGTCGACCCGGAAGTGACAGGTCAAGCGGAGGGTCTTGTTGGCTGGACCTCGCGCACAAGCATCGTCGCGCCGGTAACCGGCCGGCGCAAGGGCGCTGTCTCGCGGTGCAGCGAAGGGCTTCGGATCGGCAAAGAAGCCGGGATCAGCGGCGCTGCTGGCGCACCGAGCCGGTGGTAATCGCGTCGTCGCCGTTGCTGCGGGCGATCTCCTGGCGCTGGGCGAGCCACGACGAACCGCGGTCGACATATTGCGTGAGGACCACCGCTCCGGCAGCAACGGCGAACAGAATCCAGCGGGACATCGAGGACCTCGAAACGCAACAGCCAGTCTTCGGCAATTCCTTATGGAACCGTTGAGGTTAAGGGCGCGTTCACGGCTCATGACCGGCCTTGTGCTTCCCTGTCACGGCATCGTGACCTTTTGCCACGATTTTGCCTGCAACAATCGCGGCAGAACCATTGTTTCAGCGAGGCTGGACCTCAAGTTCGCTGCCAGCGTGATTTGTACCAGCGTGCGAGACATCAGCCTGCGTGAGTTTGGCAAGGCACCACGACATTTTAGAACGAAGGAGTTCTGAAACATGCCGCGAGCGCCGCATTCGTTCCGCGTGAAGCCCCAGCGTCTGGGTTTCCAGAAGGCCTATCCGCGTGTCCCGACGATCATCTCCGCAGGCGTCGTGCTTGCGTTGCTGGCCGCGCTCATTGTGGCGGGCGTGTTCCTGTCGGCCGAACTGGTGGATCCCGAATTCTTCGCGGAAGGCGCGGATGCCGAGACACTGGTCACGTCCGGAGCGGTGGTCGTCATGTCGATCGGCCTCGGACTGCTCCTGACCTACCTGCTTCGCCGCTTCCTCGGCGCCGGCCATCAGCGCAAGGATCCGCCAGTCGCCGCCTGAGGCGCTCCCTCGACACGTCGGACTTCCGGAACCCGCATGCGCATCGCGACCGCCGCCCTCGCCCTCCTCGCAGCCGTCGGCGCGGCTTTCGCCCAGCCGGCGCCCTCTCCGCCGCTCGACGTGACGACCGTCGCGCGCGGATTGCAGAACCCGTGGGGCATGGCCTTCCTGCCGGACGGGCGGGTGCTAGTCACCGAACGGCCGGGCCGCCTGCGTCTCGTCGAGCGTGACGGCCGGCTGTCACAGCCCGTCGCGGGCGTGCCAGCAGTTCATGCCGCGGGCCAGGGCGGCTTGCTCGGCATCGCGCTCGATCCCGCCTTTGCCGAAAACCGGCGCGTCTATCTGAGCTTCTCCGAGCGCGCGAGCGGCGAGGTCAACAACACCGCCGTCTTCCGCGGCCGCCTCAACGCGAATGCGACCGCGCTGGAGGAAGGCCACGTCATCTGGCGGCAGGAGCCCTCCATCGCCAGCCGCCTGCATTTCGGCTCGCGCCTCGTCTTCGACCGCAACGGCCACCTGTTCGTCACGACCGGCGACCGCTTCAACCAGATGCAGGAAGCGCAGAATCCCGCCAATACGCTGGCCAAGGTGGTGCGCATCACCACGGACGGCGCACCGGCGCCCGGCAATCCCGGCGGCGGCTGGAACCCGGTCGTCTGGTCGATCGGCCTGCGCAATGCGCAGGGCGCGGCGCTGCATCCGACGACAGGCGAACTCTGGGTCAGCAATCACGGCCCGCGCGGTGGTGACGGGCTCTATGTCGTGCGCGCCGGCCGCAACTACGGCTGGCCGCTGATCTCCTGGGGCACGCATTATGACGGCCGCCCGGTCAACGGGGGCCTGCGCGAGCGGCAGGGCCTCGACCAGCCGCTCGTCCACTGGACGCCGTCCATCGCGCCTTCGGGCCTTGCCTTCTATACCGGCGACCTGTTCCCGGCCTGGCGCGGCAACCTGTTCTCCGGCGCGCTGGCCGGGCAGATGCTGGTTCGGATCGTGCTCGACGGCGACCGTGTCGTGTCGCAGGAGCGGCTGCTGGCCGATCTCGGCCACCGCTTCCGCGACGTGCAGCAGGGGCCGGACGGCGCGCTCTGGCTGCTGACTGACGCGCCCGACGGACAGTTGCTGCGCGTCACGCCAAAGGGCCGCTGAAGCTCACACCTCGGCGATGCGCGGGTTCGGCGTCAGCACGACGCAATGGTGCCCCATGGCGTCGCCGCCGAGGATGAAGTGCTGGTCCTTGAAGGTCGCCATCAGGTCGGTCTCGTAGAGCCTGACCGCATCCGCCCGGCAGATCAGGAATTTCGGCGCGGCCACGATGTCCTCGCGGTCGATGACGCACATCAGCCGCATTTCCGGATGGGCCCTCAGATAGTCATGCACGGTGACCACCAGGAACGGGTAGCCGGGGTGCAGCATGTCGTCGAGGCAGATCAGCCCCTGCGGATGCAGGCTCGCATGGGCGAGCGTGAGGTCGTGGCCCAGCGCCTCGGGCGAATGCTCGCCGTCGACATGGATGAAGCGCAGGGGCGCCCTGCCCGTCAGGCCGGAGAACGTTTCGACATCCAGCTTGCCGGTGTCGAAGGGCCGCGGCGTGAAGCACCCCTCGGCGAGGCCGTTGCGGCGGGCATTGTCCGTGAAACGGTCCAGCACCTTGTCGTCCGGCCAGGTGAACAGGTCGAACCCGTAGGCATGTTCCCGCTCGGCCAGGGCCAGCCCGAGCGCGATGAAGAACCGCCCCTCGAACGTGCCGATTTCCGCTATGGAGCCCCGAATGCCCATCTCGGTCTGCCGGCGCATCAGGTGCCCGCAGATCGTCGCCGAAAAACGGGAGGACATGCCCCTCACCCCGTCGAAACCCTCGGCCAGATAGGCATCGACCGCCGGAATGCCGCTCGCGAACCTCGTCATGCCGAGCGCCCCTGAAAAACGAAGAATGCGCCGGCCGCGATGAGCGTGAAGCCGACCGCGTGGTTCCAGGTCAGCTGCTCCTTCAGATAGACGACCGAGAAGATCGCGAAGACGACGAGGGTAATGACCTCCTGGATCGTCTTGAGCTGGGCGGCGCTATAGACCTCGTGGCCGATCCGGTTGGCCGGCACGGCGAGGCAATATTCGACGAAGGCGATGCCCCAGCTCGCCAGGACGACGAGCGCCAGCGGTGCCGCCTTGAACTTCAGATGGCCGTACCAGGCGAGCGTCATGAAGACGTTGGATGCGATCAGCAGCAGGATCGGCGAGACGAACGGGGATGTCAGGGCGGCCATACAGGTCTCCGGCGGTGCCCGATGATGGGCACGGAACCATGACATGCCCATTGGCGCCGCGAGAAGCCGCGCGTCAGCCATAGCGCAGCTTCAGGCCGACAATAGTGAGTTGCAGCGCCAGCGTGATCGTATTGGCGAGGATCAGCGGCGCATCGCCCAGCGCGATCCCGTAGGCGAGCCAGAGGGCGATGCCCGTGGCGAAGCCGCCATAGGCGAAAAGCGAGATCGCCTGCGTGTCGCGCGTGCGGATGATCCGCCATGCCTGCGGCACCCAGCAGATGGTCGTAACGAAAGCAGCAGCCAGACCGATAAGGGGGATGAGCGACGGCGCGTCCATGAGGCCTCCGCAGCCGGCCGGGTCGATGACGACTCGCCGGAGCGTGATTTGGTCAAACGCGGCAAGCTCTATACATTTCCTGCCGAAGCGGAAGGACATTCGCCCATGCTGATCCGATCGAAACGAGGGTGGGAGCTTCCCGAAAGCGCCGTCACTCCCGAAGCCCAGTTCTTGACGCGGCGCAACATGATCGCCGGCGGCATGGGGCTTGCCGCGGCGGGCATCGCGATCCCTGCGAGCGCCCAGCGCGCCGCCGATGCGCCAGACCCGACCGCCGACCTCTACCCGGCCCGGCGCAACGAGCGCTATACGGTCGAACGCGCGCTCACCACCGAGCAGGTCGCGGCCAACTACAACAATTTCTACGAGTTCGGCGGCACCAAGCAGATCGCGCGGGCGGCGCAGTCGCTGCCGCTCAGGCCGTGGACGGTGAAGATCGACGGCATGGTCGAGAAGCCGCAGACGATCGATATCGACAAGCTGATCCGCGCCATGCCGATCGAGGAGCGCGTCTACCGCTTCCGCTGCGTCGAGGCCTGGGGCATGACCGTTCCCTGGACCGGCTTCCCGATCAAGGCGCTGATGGACATGGTCCAGCCGCTCGGTTCCGCGAAGTTCATCCGCATGGAGACCTTCGACACCCAGCCATGGGCGCCGGGCATGCGTTCGCCCTGGTACTCATGGCCCTATGTCGAGGGCCTGACCATCGACGAAGCGGCCAACGACCTCGCCATCCTCGTGACCGGCATTTACGGCAAGCCCGTGCCGCGCCAGCACGGCGCGCCGCTACGTCTCATCGTGCCGTGGAAATACGGGTTCAAGTCGGTGAAATCGATCGTCCGCATCTCCTTCGTTGCCGAGCGGCCGGTATCGTTCTGGGAGCGGCTGCAGGGCGGCGAGTACGGCTTCTGGGCCAATGTGAACCCGGCCGTCGCCCATCCGCGCTGGAGTCAGGCGACGGAGGAGCTGATCGGCGGTGGCGGGCGCGTCAACACGCAGATCTTCAATGGCTATGGCGAGTTCGTCGCCCCGCTCTACAAGGATCGGCAGAACGAGCGGCTCTGGGCCTGAGCGCATGGCGGGACGGACAGTGCATCAAGTCGCCGCGCGCCTTCTGCTGTGCGTTGCATTGTTCGCGACGCCCGCTGCCGCGCAGGGGCTGACCGGGGAGCAACTCGTCCGCCGCGATTACCAGTCCCGCATCGACGCCGTCACCGAGCGCATCTTCGTGGGCGCGGTGGCAGAGCGCTGCGGCCGTCGCCCGATGGCCTGGTTCGCCCTGGTCCTGCGCACCAGCTACGCGGACTACGAGCGCGCGACGGCAGAGTTCGGTCAGCGCCACGCCGGGATCGACTTCGGCCGGCAACCCGAGGGTGCGGCGGGTGCCGCCATGCTGCTCGGCCAACGACTGGTCGAACGGGTAGGCGACGCGGTCTGCGGCAGTATCGCCCCGCCCGATACCCTCGCCGAGATCGACCGGTACATCCTGTCCGCCACTCCTCCTCGCTGATGCTCAATCCGCGAGCGGGTCGCAGCGGAACCCGTCACCGAAGGGTTTGATGCGCCCGACGGACGGCGAAGGGAAATGCGCCATGCAGCAGAGCGTGGCGGTGTCGCAGAAGCGTTCGAGCACCATCCGGCGGCTGAGCGCAGCCTGCGCCTTGTCCGTGTCGAATTTGGTGGAGAGTTGCGGCAGGCGCGCCTGCAGCGGCGAGTGGATAACGTCGCCCGGTGCGACGGCATCGACCGCATCGCCCTTGCCGAATAGCACCGAGACATGGCCGGGCGTATGGCCCGGCGTCGGCATCAGCCTGACATGGTCTCCGATGGCGTGGTCGCCGTCGACAATGTCCGCCCTGCCCGCCTCGACCACCGGCAGGACGCTGTCCTGAAAGGTGAAGACCGGGTTTTTCGCATCGAGCGCCTGCCAGTGCTCGTATTCGCGCGCGCCGAACAGGTAGCGCGCCTTCGGAAAGGTCGGCACCCAGCGGCCGTTCTCCAGCCGGGTGTTCCAGCCGACGTGATCGGCGTGAAGATGCGTGCAGACGACGAAATCGATGTCGTCCACGGTCAGACCCGCCGCCTTGAGCCCGGCCATGAACCGGTCGTCACTCTTCATGTGCCAGTTCGGCCGGGTCGGCGCTCGCTTGTCGTTGCCGATGCAGCTATCGACCAGGACGACGTGGTGCGGCGTGCGCACGATATAAGTCTGGAAGGCCATCAGGAGCCGGCCCTCGGCGTCGAGACCCGTCGGGGCGAACCAGTCGCGATGGGCGTCGAGCATGTCCGGCGTCAGGTCGGGGAGCATGTCGAAGGGGTCGAGGAAGCCGAACTCCTGCTCGACGATGCGGTGGATCGTCAGGTCGCCGGCGCGAAAGATCGTGGTCACGGGGCATTCTCCAGCCGCCGGCAGCGACCGGCGCAATGCCGAAGCTTTGCCGCATCCGCGACGCGGCGCAATGCGGAACGACAACCCCGAGGTCGAGCTTGACGCAACGATCCGCGCTGCCGTTCCAGCCTATTCCGGATGGTACTCAGGCACTTGCTCGCGACGCCTTGAGATGACGTTGCGTCACATGACCTAGCAGACGACTGACCGCATTCTGGTCTTATTTCGCCTCTACGTGGCCTTCTGCCGCTTGCGGACAGATGTGCTATGCGCGCTGCCCGTGGAACCCACCGCGCTGTTGGGCGTTAGCCTCGCGCGAGAGACGGAAACCGAGCAATTCCATGAACAACGCGACCCGCATCGCGGCGCTTTCGGCCGCCATTACCGCCTTTGTGCCTGCCGTCTCCACTTCGGCCTCGGCGGCCGATGCGGTCGGCATGGCTTCCTGGTATCAGCTGCCCGGCCGCACGGCTTGCGGCGGCCGCCACAATCCCGAGGCCATGACGGCGGCGCATCGCTCGCTGCCCTGCGGCTCGAAGGTGACCGTTACCAATCTGGCGACCGGGCAGTCGGCCGTCGTGACGATCGTGGATCGCGGGCCGTTCATTCGCGGCCGCATCGTCGATGTCTCGCGCGGTGTCGCCCGTCGCATCGGGTTCATCAACCGCGGCGTCGCCCGCGTGCGGGTCGCTCGTCTGTAACCCGATACCGATCGCGTTTCTGCGGCGATACACAAAACCGTCCGTTTCGACATGCGGCAGAGACCGTCCGCCGGCAAAGGCTGGGTTCCGGCGGGCTCGTCGGGTCCGCCCGCTTCGACGGCGGGCGACATCCTCGCGCATGGAACGGTATCGCATGACATTCCGCTATATCCGCCTCGGCCTCGTCGGCGCGGCCCTGACGGCCCTCGCCTGCAGCGGCGCCTGGTCCCAGTCATCGTCCGATACGGGCATTCCCGCCTGCGACACCTACTACCGGGCCTATGAGGCCTGCATAATGCAGCGCCTGCCGGAAGCGCAGCGCAGCATCTTCCGGCAAACCCTCGAACGGAACCGGGCGGAAATCCGCGAGCAGGCTGCCGATCCCGAGGACCGCGCCTCGGCCGAGCGCACCTGCCGGGAACAGAAGCAGCAATCCACGCGCTTCTTTGCGCCCTACGGCTGCACGTTCAACTAGGATCGGCCGCAGAATTTCGACTAAGAGAATACTTTAACAACGGCCAGCAGGCCGTTGTTTGTCATGCCGGAAGCGGCTCTGAGCGGGCGACGCGACAGGCTCGTATCTCGACGCAAGTGCCTGTGGACAACGTGGATAACTCGGCCCGCCCGCTGGCGGGCGCATCATAGCGTCAGGCGTTCGTTTCAGCCCGCCTTTGCAGGCGTTTTCGCCTTGTCCATCAGCGCCACGAACCGGTCGAACAGATAGTGGCTGTCCATCGGTCCCGGGCTCGCCTCCGGATGGTACTGCACCGAGAAGGCTGGCCGGTCGGTCAGCGCGATGCCGGCATTCGAGCCGTCGAACAGGCTGATATGGGTCGGCCGTGCATGGGCCGGCAGCGTCGCCTCGTCCACGGCGAAGCCATGGTTCATCGAGGTGATCTCGACCTTGCCGGTATCCATGTCCTTCACCGGGTGGTTCGCCCCGTGATGGCCCTGATGCATCTTCTTGGTTTTCGCACCGACCGCGAGGCCGAGCATCTGGTGCCCGAGGCAGATGCCGAAGGTCGGGATCTGCCTGTCCAGCACCGCGCGGATCACCGGCACGGCATATTCGCCGGTCGCCGCCGGATCGCCGGGGCCGTTCGACAGGAACACGCCATCGGGCTTCAGCGCCAGAACCTCATCCGCCGAGACGTTGGCGGGCACGACGGTGACCTTGCAGCCAGCATTGGCGAGAAGGCGCAGGATGTTGCGCTTCACGCCATAGTCCAGCGCGACCACGTGATATTTCGGCTCGCCGGCCGCGCCGTAGCCCTCGTTCCACTCCCAGATCGTCTCCGACCAGGGGTAACGCTGCGACGAGGTGACGCCCGGCACGAGGTCGAGCCCGTCCATGGCGGGCAAGCCGGCCGCGCGGCGCTTCAGCGCCTCGATGTCGAAGGCGCCATCGGCGGCATGGGCGATGACCGCATTGGGCATCCCCTTCTCGCGGATCAGCGCGGTCAGGGCGCGCGTGTCTATGCCGCAGAGGCCGACAATGCCGCGGCGCTTCAGCCAGGCGTCGAAATGGGCGTGCGAGCGATAGTTCGAGGGGTCGGTGATCGCCGCCTTGAGCACCACGCCGCGGGCGCCCGAGGCGGCGGCCATGTTGACCGTCTCGATATCTTCCTCGTTGGCACCGACATTGCCGATGTGCGGGAAGGTAAAGGTGATGATCTGGCCGGCATAGGAGGGATCGGTGAGGATCTCCTGATAGCCGGTCATGGCGGTGTTGAAGCAGACCTCGCCATCGGCGATGCCCTCGGCGCCAAGGCCGAAGCCCTCGATCACGGTGCCGTCGGCGAGGACAAGCAGAGCGGTCGGCTTGGGATCGCTCCAGCCGGATTGGTCTTGTGTGTGTGTCATGAGACGCCTAGATAGCGACGACTTGGCCGGCGGTCAAAGGAATGCCGCCGGAAATCTCCGGCATTTTTGCCGCCCTGCCCCCCATCCTCCCCGAAGAGAGGCCCGCCATGCTGCGCGACCAGTTCATGTCCGACCTGAAGGTGGCGATGAAGGCCGGCGAGAAGGATCGCCTCTCCACGATCCGCCTGATCCAGGCCGCGCTCAAGGACAAGGATATCGAGGCGCGCGGGCTCGGCAAGGAGCCGCTGGGCGACGAGGATATCCTCCAGCTTCTCCAGAAAATGGTGAAGCAGCGTGGCGACAGCGCCAGGATGTATATCGAGGGCAACCGGCCCGAACTCGCCGCGAAGGAAGAGGCGGAGATCGCGGTCATCGCCGGCTATATGCCGCAGCAGATGGATGAGGCCGAGGCCAAGGTCGCAATCGCGACGCTGATCGCCGAGATCGGCGCTTCCGGCATGAAAGACATGGGCAAGGTGATGGGCGAGTTGAAGGCCCGCTTCGCCGGCCAGATGGATTTCGGCAAGGCCAGCCCGCTGGTCAAGGAGCTCCTGAGCTAACCGCATGGAGAGCTGAGGCATGGAGACGCTGGTCGCGGCCCTGACGGAGCTAGGCCGGATCAGCGGCGTCGCCCTCTCCTCGCCGCTCTATGCGGTGGTCTCCGCCCTGCACATCCTCGGCATCGCGCTGCTCGTCGGCGCCATCCTTCTGGTCGACCTGCGCTTTGCCGGTCTGCTGAAGCGCCTCGACCCCGACGCCATGGCGCTGATGCGGCGGGTCGCGCGTATCGGCGCGGCTCTGGCGGTCGCGACCGGCATCCTGCTCGTCTCGGCGCGGCCGGCCGAATATCTCGCCAACCGCGTGTTCCTCGCCAAGATGGCCGTGGTGGCGCTGGCGCTCGCCAATGCCCTCGCCTTCGAGATTATGGCGCGGCGCACGCCGCTCGCCGCGCTAGTCGATACGCCCTATGCGCGCGCGGCAGCGATCCTGTCGCTCGGGCTCTGGCCGGTCGTCATCGGCCTCGGCCGCTGGATCGCCTTCGTCTGAGACATCAGCGCAGCTCGATGCGCTTGCCGCCTGCCTCAACCCATTCGGCGCGATAGACCTTCGGGTTGCCGCGATTCTGGTAGGCATAGACCCGAACGGTCTTGCCCGGAGCGATGGCCTCGGCCGTCAGCCCACGCGTCTGCATGCGCGAGGTCGGGGCAAGCTCGATGGTCAGTTCCTCGCCGTCCTTGACCATGAACAGCGTGCCGTGCGGATTGGCGTAGGTGGACCTGGCCACCGGCCCGGTATGGTCGAGCACTTTCGAGGTGTCGAACCCGCCCCAGCCGTGATGGGCGGCAGCCGCGGCCGGAACAGCGGCAAGGCCGGCGGCAAGAAGATATCGACGGTCGATCATGGCATCCTCCTGACGCGGACGGGCGGCAGGCATTCAACGCCGTCCGCGGGCCGAAGGTCCATGCGGGCAAGCGTCGCAATCGCGTGATCAGCGGCGCGTCCGCATGGCCGTGTCGGCCATGGACACCATCATGTTGAACTGGCGGAAGACCCAGTTTGCCTCGTTGGCGGCGCGCCGGACGTCGCCGCGCGAGCGGCCAAGCTTCTCGCGCAGCTCGCGCACCTGACCGAGCCAGGAACTCGCCTGACTGTCGATGATCGACAAGGCGTCCGGATTGGTCCGCTTGAACGCGTCCATCTCGCGCACCGCCGCACTGTAACGCGCAACCGCGGCGTCGAAGGCCGGCATGTCGGCGATCGGCCGCTCGTTGGTCGGCATCACGTCGATGATCTCGCGGGCCGACATCATGATGTTGCGGATCTGCCAGGCGGCCGATTTGCCCTCTCGCCGTTCAATGGCTGCCAGTTCCTGCCCGTTCAGCCGCTCGCGCAGCTTCTTCATCTCCGCTTCGAGCTCGGCGCGGTCGGAGAAGAAAGCCTCCGCCAACGGCACCATCTGGCGATGCAGCTCGCGCCCCTCGGCCATATTGTCGTCGCGGTAGTCCTTTCGCTCGTAATAGCGTTCCGCACGTTCGATCAGCGGCGCCAGCGCCTGATAGGACTGGATATAGCGGCGCACGACATCGTCGAGGTTCGGAAAGGCCGGCTCCTGCGTCGCGGCCTGCGAGGCCTTCTCGATCTCGCCGCGCACGTCGTAGAGGCTGTAGAGCCCGTAGGAGATGTAGCGCTCACGACCCGTCGGCCCGCGGCGCATATCCACCCAGCTCTTGTAGCGGTTCCACGACTGTACGGCCCGCATGGTGCGGTTCATCAGGTCGACATAGGCGCGAGACTTGCCGAGCGCGGCCTGAAGCGCTGCATCCTCCGGCGGGGGCTGGTTCTGGGCCGCGACAGGTCCCGTGGCGGCAAGAGCGGAAAGACCGACCAACATCACGGTCCGGCGCGCGATAGCTGTGGTCATGATCGGCGATCCTCCTTCGCCAAGGGAATCATCGCCACGTTTCCCGATCATGGCAACCAGGGCGCCAGAGCATTGCGCCGCAGTCACGGCCACTCCTGACGCAACCTCAATTCATTGCGTACAGTTTTAGTGACATTTTAGTAAAAGATCGGTCAATATTATGCTAAAATCTCAAACTGGTACTTCAGTGTTCATCGACATCTGTCGCGTACATTGCCCTCAGGAGATCGATTGGTCTTCTGTTCACAAGCCGTGCAAAGACACAATTCAAACTGGGGGTTCATCCATGAAGTCGCTGTTCCATCGCTTCGCCAAGGACAACTCGGGCGCCACCGCCATCGAGTACGGCCTGATCGCCGCCGGCATCGCCGCCGTCGTGATCGTCGCCGTCAACACCATGGGCACGAACACGCTGAACGCGTTCGAGAAGGTCAATACCAACTTCAAGCAGTAACGCCGCGCCGGGTTCTGCCCGGCCGGACAAATCGAAGGCGCGATGCAGGGGCCTGCATCGCGCCTTTTCTTTTTTGAGATCGAGATGAGAGCGATGAGACCTCAGCCCCAGCGGACCTCGAGCACTTCGTAGCTCTGCGCGCCCTTCGGCGTATTGACCTCGACGACGGTGCCGGCAGTCTTGCCGATCAGCGCGCGGGCCAACGGAGAGGAGATCGAGATGCGGCCAGCCTTGGCGTCCGCCTCGCTGTCGCCGACGATCTGCCAGACCTTCTCTTCTTCCGTATCCTCATTGACCAGTTTCACGGTCGCGCCGAATTTGACGGTCTCGCCCGAAAGTTTGGTCACGTCGATGACCTCTGCGCGGGTGATCAGGCTCTCCAGTTCCGCGACACGGCCCTCGTTCAGCGACTGCTGCTCCTTGGCCGAATGATACTCCGCGTTCTCGGAGAGGTCGCCGTGGGAACGGGCCTCGGAGATCGCCGCGATGATGCGCGGGCGCTCCACCTGCTGGCGCTCCTTCAACTCGGCTTCGAGCTTGGCGAAGCCGCCGACGGTCATCGGAACCTTTTCCATGATGCTCGCCCTTGCCTTTCATGACGAAGAAAGGTTCGCGGGCCGAGGACGCCGACCGCGCGAACCTTCATTGGAAAAACTCAAGTTTCGGCAGTGCCCGAACGGATCAGGAATTGCCGAAATAGCTCTGCAGTGCGCGCACTTCGAGGTCACCCTCAAGATAGGCCTTGATGCCCTGCGCGGCCGCAATGGCCCCTGCAAGAGTGGTGTAATAGGGGACCTTCTGCAAGAGGGCCGCGCGGCGCAGCGAACGCGAATCCGCGAGCGCCTGGGCGCCCTCCGTCGTGTTGAACACGAGCTGGACCTCGCGATTCTTGATCGCATCGACGATATGCGGACGGCCCTCCAGCACCTTGTTGATCTTGCCGCAGGGAATGCCCTCCTCGGCCAGATAGCGCTGGTTGCCCGAGGTCGCGATGATCTTGAAGCCGAGCGCATGGAGGCTGCGGATCGACTCCAGGATTCGCGCCTTGTCGTCGTCGCGGACCGAGACGAAGACGGTGCCCTTGGTCGGCACGATCACCCCCGCCCCAAGCTGACTCTTGGCGAAGGCGGTCGCGAAGGTGCGGTCGAGGCCCATGACCTCGCCCGTGGAGCGCATTTCGGGGCCGAGCAGCACGTCGACGCCGGGGAAGCGGGCGAAGGGGAACACCGCCTCCTTCACGCCCATATGGCCGAGGTCCTGCTTGGTCAGCCCGAACGAAGCGAGGCTCTCGCCCGCCATGATCCGCGAGGCGATCTTGGCGATCGGCTGTCCCACCACCTTGGCGACGAAGGGCACGGTGCGGGAGGCACGCGGATTAACCTCCAGAACGTAGACGTCGCCGTCCTTCAGCGCATATTGCACGTTCATCAGTCCGCCGACGTCGAGCGCCAGCGCCAGCGCCTTGGTCTGGCGCTCCAGTTCCGCGAGGGTCTCGTCGGACAGCGAATAGGGCGGCAGCGAGCAGGCCGAATCGCCCGAATGGATGCCGGCCTCCTCGATATGCTCCATGATGCCCGCGACGAACGAGGTCTTGCCGTCGGCGAGGCAGTCGACGTCCACCTCGATGGCGTCCGACAGATAGCGGTCGAACAGCAGCGGGTTCTTGCCCAGCACCGTGTTGATCTGGCCGGTCTTGTCGTTCGGATAGCGCGCCTTGACGTCGGCCGGCACGAGTTCGGGCAGCGTGCCGAGCAGGTAGTCGCCGAGCTGGCCTTCCTCGCGGATGATCTGCATGGCGCGGCCGCCGAGCACGTAGGACGGGCGCACGACCAGCGGGTAGCCGAGCTCGCCGGCGATGAGCCGGGCCTGCTCCACGGAATAGGCGATGCCGTTCTTCGGCTGCTTGAGGCCGAGCTTGTCGAGCAGGCGCTTGAAGCGGTCGCGGTCCTCGGCGAGGTCGATCGCGTCCGGCGAGGTGCCGAGGATCGGGATTTTCGCCTCTTCCAGAGCCCGCGCGAGCTTGAGCGGCGTCTGGCCGCCGAACTGGACGATGACGCCCTTCAGCGTGCCGTTGGTCTTCTCCCGCTCCAGGATCTCGATCACGTCCTCGGCGGTCAGGCTCTCGAAATAGAGTCGGTCGGAGGTGTCGTAGTCGGTCGAGACCGTCTCCGGATTGCAATTGATCATGATCGTCTCATACCCGGCATCGCTCAGCGCGAAGCAGGCATGGCAGCAGCAATAGTCGAACTCGATGCCCTGCCCGATCCGGTTCGGGCCGCCGCCGAGGATCACCACCTTCTCGCGGTCGGAGGGGCGTGATTCGTCCGCGAGCGCGCCCGCGAAGGGGGTCTCGTAGGTCGAATACATGTAGGCCGTCGGCGAGGCGAACTCGGCCGCGCAGGTGTCGATGCGCTTGTAGGCGGGGCGCACGTCGAGGCTGCGGCGGATCTTGGCGACTTCCGCCTCGCTCGTATCGACCAGCACGGCAAGGCGCGCGTCGGAAAAGCCCATGGCCTTCAGCCGGCGGAACACGCCCGCCGTCTGCGGCAGGCCCTTGGCGCGAACCTCGGATTCGACATCGACGATGCCGCGGATCTGGTCGAGGAACCACGGGTCGATCTTGCAGTAGCCGTGGATCTCCTCGTTGGAGATGCCGAGCCGCATGGCCTGCACCACCTTCAGGAGCCGATCCGGCGTCGGCGTGCCGAGCGCGGCGCGGATGGCGTTCTTGTCATCGCCCTTGCCGAGGCCCTCGATCTCGATCTCGTCGAGGCCTGTCAGGCCCGTCTCCAGGCCGCGCATGGCCTTCTGCAGCGATTCCTGGAAGGTGCGGCCGATGGCCATGACCTCGCCGACCGACTTCATCGAGGTGGTCAGCACGGGGTCGGCGCCCGGGAACTTCTCGAAGGCGAAGCGCGGCACCTTGGTGACGATATAGTCGATGGTCGGCTCGAAGGAGGCCGGCGTCGCGCCGCCCGTGATGTCGTTCCTGACCTCGTCCAGCGTGTAGCCGACGGCGAGCTTCGCCGCGACCTTGGCGATGGGAAAGCCCGTCGCCTTGGAGGCCAGCGCCGAGGAGCGCGACACGCGCGGGTTCATCTCGATGACGACGAGGCGGCCATCCGCCGGGTTCACCGCGAACTGGACGTTCGAGCCGCCGGTTTCCACGCCGATCTCGCGCAGCACGCGAATAGAGGCGTCGCGCATCATCTGGTATTCTTTGTCGGTCAGCGTCAGCGCCGGCGCGATTGTGATCGAATCGCCGGTGTGGACGCCCATCGGGTCCACGTTCTCGATGGAACAGACGATGATGGCATTGTCCGCCTTGTCGCGGACCACCTCCATCTCGAACTCCTTCCAGCCGAGCACCGATTCCTCGACCAGCACCTCGGTCGTCGGCGAGGCGTCGAGGCCGCGCTCGCAGATCTCGATGAACTCCGCCTTGTTGTAGGCAATGCCGCCGCCGGTGCCGCCCATGGTGAAGGACGGGCGGATGATGGCGGGCAGGCCGATATCGTCGAGCACGTCGAGCGCCGCGCCCAGCGACTGGACGACGTGGCTCTTCGGCGTCTGCAGGCCGATCTTGGTCATGGCCTGCCGGAACCGCTCGCGATTCTCGGCCTTGTCGATGGCGTCAGCCTTGGCGCCGATCATCTCGACGCCGAACTTCTCGAGCACGCCCATTTCCTCGAGCTTCAGCGCCGTGTTGAGCGCGGTCTGGCCGCCCATGGTCGGCAGCAGCGCGTCCGGACGCTCCTTCTCGATGATCTTGGCGACGATCTCCGGCGTGATCGGCTCGATATAGGTGGCGTCCGCCAAATCCGGATCGGTCATGATCGTCGCCGGATTGGAGTTCACCAGAACGATCCGGTAGCCCTCCTCCTTCAGCGCCTTCACGGCCTGGGTGCCGGAATAGTCGAACTCACAGGCCTGTCCGATGACGATCGGCCCCGCGCCGATGATCAGGATCGAGGAGATGTCGGTGCGTTTCGGCATGGGTCTCCGGCCTTGTGCAGGCTCGTTCGTGCTTCGCGAGGGCGCGCGGCGCAAAAAAAGAGGCCGGACTCCTGCAGAGCCAGCCTCCCGCAACCGCATACCCTCGAACTGGGTCGCGTGATTAAGCGGCCCCTATAGACGGGTTTCCCCCCGATGGGAAGCCGCAGAACGCGGCGCCTGCACAGCCCTGCCCTTCGTCACTGCTGCGGCTCGGGAGCCGCGCGCGGCGAGAGCTTGCCAGCCAGGGTCTGGGCGAGGTTGGACGCGATGCAATAATAGCCCCGATCGGCCGGATTCAGCGCGTCGGTGGTGAAGATCTCGTCCATCCGCAGTCGGCCGGAGCCGATCAGCTCGCTCATCACGTCGTAGCGACGGAACACGGGAACGCCGGTTTCGGCGGCCACTTCCCGCAGGGCGGCCATGTACTCGCGGTAGAGCGCATAGCGCGCGCTGTTCGGCAGCGGCTGGTGGTCCATCAGCACCACGTCGATCTCCGCCTCGCGCAGGCGCGCGATGCCCTTGCGGACGATCCGCTTGAAGCGGTCGATGCCGACGTCGTGGATCGCGTCGATCATGCCGGTCTGCCAGATGACCAGCTTGGGTTCCTCGCCGACCACGTCGTGGTCGAGGCGCAGATACATCTGGTGGGCCGAATTGCTGCCGACGCCGGCATTGACGACCTTGATGTCGTGGCCGGGTAGAAGGCGCCGGAGTTCTTCCTGCAACAGCGCCGGATAGGTGCGCTCGTCGGAGGACGCGCGCGCGCCCTGCGTCGAGGACGAGCCGAGCGCGACGATGGTCAGCGGCTGGCCGGCGGCGATCGCGGCGCGCGCATAGGGAAGGTCCTGCGTGAAACCGCGGACTTCTGTGCCGACGACACAGGGAGCCGGCTCAAGCGTAGTGTCCGTCCCGGTCGCCAGAACCGGGATCGCGGCTATCGAGACCGCAAGACCGGCCAGGGCCAGCCTCATTCTGATCGATACGCTCACGCCGGTCGTGCCTCGTCCAGGGCCCTGTTCTTCTGCGGCTGCACTTTCTGCGTCACGCGACGATACCATTGAAGCACCTGCGCCGTGAGCAGCAAAATGGTAATCCCGACGACATTCACAACGATCTGCATGAGCCCGTCGCGCCCGATCTCGAAGAAGACGAAGGTGCCCAGCAGCGACAGGATCACGCCGAGGCAGAACAGCGCTAGCGAATGGCGCCCGGCTTCCTCCAGAAGGCGCCCGGGAAGGCTTTTCATCCAATTGGCGTCGGTCGGCACGAAGCGCGCGACGATATAGGCCAGCGACAGGGCATGGGCGAGGCGCCACAGCGACAGGTTGGTCTTGTCGAGGTCGAGGCGGAAATCGTCGGGCAGCACGACATTGCCCAGCCCCGGAATGATCGCCCATGGCGCGGCGCTCGCAAAACCGTAGGCGACCACCGCGATCGCCGCGGCGGCCAGTATCCAGTGACGCGGCAAGCTGACCCCGCGCAGCGTGGCGTGACCGCTGACGAGCCCGAAGGTGAAGATGAGCTGCCAGGCGAAGGGATTGAAGAACCACGAGCCGCCGGTCGACAGGTTGGGCAGCGTCCATTCCAGCATCCAGGCGGCCACATAGAGACCCGCTGATGCCATGAGCGCGACGGCCGGCGCGATGCGGGTCAGCACCCAGAGGGCCGGCAGCATGGCGAGCAGCACGACATAGAGCGGCAGGATGTCGAGATAGTTCGGCAGGAACAGCAGCGCCGCCGTCTGGAGGATCGTGGTCGCCGGGTCCTGGAAGAACGGCAGGATCGAGACATGCTCGTAATAGAGCGGGTTGCCGAACTTCACCGCCATGAAGGCGACCCCGACCGCCATGAAGACAAACAGCGCGAGATGGGCTGAATAGAGCTTCCAGATGCGGGCGACGACCTGCGCCGAGCCCGGCACGAGGCCGCGCCGGTCCATCACCGCCCCGTAGGCGAAGGCGGCGGAATAGCCGGCAAGCAGCACGAAATACTCGGCGGCATCGGAGAAGCCCATGGCCGAGGGCGTGATGCGGGAGAGCCAGTTGCCCGCGACGTGGTCGACGAAGATGATCAGCAGCGACAGGCCGCGGAAGATGTCGACGCGCGGGTCGCGCGGCACCGCGACGGCCGTCGGCGGAGCGGCGCCGAGCCAGAACCATGCATTCAGGGTGGGCGCGCTCGCCATAGCCGGTGCGGTTCTCGGGAAATGCGTGTCCTGCGGATTTCAGGCATTGCCGATGCCTGCCGCAAACTAACACGCAGAGGCCCGCCGGGGTGCCGTCGCTGCGTCAATTCGGCACCACGGGCAGTCACGTCTGCGCGATCAGCGCGTCTGCTCCAGCATGTCCGCGAGCGCCTGCCGGATCACGTCCGGGCGCTCCATCGGGACGAAGTGGGACGTCCCGGTCACCACCGATGCCTCGACCTTCGGCGCGACGCGCGCGAGCCGCGCCAGCCCACCGGAGACGGTCGAGCCCTTCCCGGCCGCGAACAGCCGGATCGGCATGGCAAGGCGCGCGAGCGCCCCCCACGAATCGTGCCGGTGCGCGATGAAATTCGCCGCTTCCCATTCCGGGGCGCAGGCGAGCCTGACGCCCTCGGGATCATCGACGAAACCGCCCTCGACATAGCCTTCGAGGAAACCCGGCTGCCAGGTCGAGAAGGTCTTGCGGGTGGCGTAGGTCGCCAGCGCCTCGTCCTTCGAGGGAAAGACCGCCCGGCGCTTGAGCGCGCCCGTGACGAGCGGCGTCTTACGCGCCCGCGCGCGCCCCCACGGGAGGTACAGCGCCCAGCGCAGCACCTGCGGCATGAGAACGGGGTCGGCAAGGACGAGGCCCCTCACCGCTTCCGGCCGGAGCGACGCCGCGAGGATCGCCGTAATTCCCCCCATGGAATGGCCGGCCAGCACCACCGGCGGCGCGCCCTTCGGCACCCATTGGTCGAGCACGGCGACGAGGTCGCGCGCGTAGGGCCACCAGTCGATCAGCGCGTCGGGGTTGGTCGGCAGGCGCGAGAGCCCGTGGCCGCGCATGTCGAGCGCCACGACGGAGGCACGCTCGCCGAGCGGCGCGAGCAGCGGGTCGTAGGCGGCTGCGTTGAAGCCGTTGGCATGGAGGAAGATCAGATCGGGCGGCGACTTTTCCACCCCCCAACGCAGCGCCGACATCGTTCCGTCGCCAAGGGTAAGCGTCAGGCGATGGCCCGTGTCGATCAAAGTCTCCGTCATGCTCTCATGTCCTCGCCTGCCGGCCGGCAATGTCTCAATCGGCCGGGGCGATTTCCATGGGGACGTTCGGCGCATCCTTGACCTGCGCCAGCGTCAGCACGGTGCGGACGTTGCGCACATTGGGCGTCGCGGTCAGGTCGCCGACGAAGGTCTGGAAGCTGGAGAGGTCGGGAGCGACGCATTTCATGACGAAATCGAAATCGCCGGAGACGGTGTGGCACTCGCGGATGATCGGCCAGCTACGGACTTTCTCGACGAAGGCGTTGAGATCGGCTTCCGCCTGGCTGGCCAGATGGACCATGGCGAAGACGGTGACGCCGTAGCCGAGCTTCTCGCCGTTCACGAGCGCGCGATAACCCTTGATCACGCCCATCTCCTCGAGCGCGCGCACGCGCCTGAGGCAGGGCGGCGCGGAAATGCCGACCCGGCTCGCCAGTTCGACATTGGTGATCCGCCCGTCGGCCTGAAGTTCTCTGAGGATTTTCCAATCGATGGCGTCAAGGCGGGCCTTCACGGGGCGCGTCTCCGGGTCAAAATGCGGCTGCGGGGCGGTCGATCCGCGATAGCCCAGCGGCGTGAGCCGCGCAACAAAATTTCGCGTTTCGCGCCTCACGCGCAACGACCGCTCCAATGACTTTGCTTCGCGTGGACAAGCTGCGGACCGGAGCGCATATAAGTGCCGTTTCAGCCCTCACGAGGCATTGTAATGAGCTTCATCGATATTGACCGCCTGCGCGCGACCCCGGTCGAAACCAAGCCCTACGACTACATCGTGGTGCGCAACTTCGTGAAAGCCGAGCGGCTGCAGGAGGTCCTGAAGGACTATCCCGACGTGCCCGGCCCCGGCTCGCATCCCCCGTCGGTCCTCGACATCCGCGGCAACTTCAAGGGCCTGATGGACGAACTCGACCAGGAGCCCTTCCGCAAGACGGTCGAGGAGAAGTTCGGCGTCGATCTCGGTGGACGGCCGACCATGTACACGGTGCGCGGCTTCACGCGTCAGACCGACGGCAAGATCCACACCGATTCCGAGACCAAGATCATCACCGTCCTGCTCTACATGAACGATGCGTGGGATTCGGATGGTGGCCGGCTGCGGGTGCTCAACAACGGCACCGACCTCAACGACTATGCTGCCGAGATTCCGCCGGATGGCGGCACGCTGCTGATCTTCAAGCGTTCGGACAAGTCCTGGCACGGGCACGAGCCCTTCGCCGGCAAGCGCCGCGCCATCCAGATGAACTGGGTGACCACGCAATCCGTGGTCGACCACGAGCAGGGTCGCCATGCCCGCTCGTCGCGGTTCAAGAAGTTCATCCGGTTCATCACCGGCAAGGCCGCCTGAACAGAGGCCCGGCTTTCCCGGGCCACGCGAAGGTCGTATCGATGGCGCGACAGATTGTTGCGCCAGGCGATACGGCCTTATCGCGATCCATTCGTTTCCGTGACGATTCCCATCACTGCATTTCGTCTACAAGTCGGTGATATCCGGGGAATGAGCCTTGCGCGGGACGCATAGCTACTCCACATTCGGAAACCGCGGAAGCGAGTCCCTCACCCATTCCTCGCCTTCCGCCGGCCGGGACACTCATGGGCATCCATCGCGAGCGCGTCGTCATCATCGGATCCGGCCCGGCCGGCTATACTGCGGCCATTTATGCTGCACGCGCGATGCTGAAACCGGTGCTGCTCCAGGGTATCCAGCCGGGCGGCCAGCTCACCATCACCACCGATGTCGAGAACTATCCCGGCTTTGCCGACGTCATCCAGGGCCCCTGGCTCATGGAGCAGATGCAGAAGCAAGCCGAGCATGTCGGCACGCGCATCGTCTCCGACCATGTGAGCAAGGTCGATCTCAAGACGCGGCCTTTCCGCATCGAATGCGAGTCGGGCGAGGTCTATCTCGCCGAATCGGTGATCGTCTGCACGGGCGCCCAGGCCAAATGGCTGGATCTGCCATCTGAGCAGAAGTTCCGCGGCTTCGGCGTGTCCGCCTGCGCCACCTGCGACGGCTTCTTCTACCGCAACAAGGAAGTGGTCGTGGTCGGCGGCGGCAACACCGCCGTCGAGGAAGCGCTGTTCCTGACCAATTTCGCCTCGAAAGTGACGGTGGTCCATCGCCGCGGCGAATTCCGCGCCGAGAAGATCCTGCAGGAGCGCCTCTTCGCGCATCCGAAGATCGAGGTCGTCTGGGACAATGCGATCGACGAGATCATTGGCCGCGACGACCCGATGACGGTCGCGCGCGTGCGCCTGAAGAACGTCAAGACCGGCGAGACGCAGGAGCGCGCCGCCGACGGCGTCTTCGTCGCCATCGGCCATGCCCCGGCCGTCGAGCTTTTCGTCGGGCAGCTCAAGCAGAAGCCGTCGGGCTATCTGTGGACCGCGCCCGATTCCACCGCCACCGACGTTCCCGGCGTTTTTGCCGCCGGCGACGTCACCGACGACATCTACCGCCAGGCGGTCACCGCCGCCGGCATGGGATGTATGGCCGCACTCGAAGCAGAACGGTTTCTCGCCCACCACGCGACGATCCGCCAAGCCGCAGAATAAGACGGACCGGGGGACCGATGGACTGGGACAAGTTGCGCATTTTTCACGCCGCCGCGGCGGCCGGTAGCTTCACGCATGCGGCCGACACGCTGGGCCTGTCGCAATCGGCGGTGTCGCGCCAGGTATCCTCGCTGGAACAGGACCTGAAGGTTCCGCTGTTCCATCGCCATGCCCGCGGCCTCGTGCTCACCGAGCAGGGCGAGCTTCTCTATCACACGGCGCAAGACGTGCTGATGAAGCTCGAAAGCGCCAAGGTGAAGCTGACCGACTCGAAGGAGCGCCCCAACGGCGAGCTGAAGGTGACGACCACCGTCGGCCTCGGCACCGCCTGGCTCGCCCCGCGGCTCGGCGAGTTCCTCGACCTCTATCCCGATATCCAGATCAAGATGATCCTCACCGACGAGGAGCTCGACCTGTCGATGCGCGAGGCCGATGTCGGCATCCGCGTACGCCAGCCCGTGCAGCCGGACCTGATCCAGCGCAAGCTGTTCCAGATCAAGTTCCACGCCTTCGCCCATTCCGACTATCTGAAGCGCAACGGCACTCCGAAGTCCGGCGCCGATCTCGACGGCCACCGCCTGCTGGCCTTCGGGGGCCGCGCGCCGAACTACATGCAGAACCTGACCTGGCTTGCGACCGCCGGGCGGAACGGCATGGCGCCGCGTCCCTTCGCCATGTCGATCAACAATATTTCCGGCCTCGTCTCGGCGGTCGAGAACGGCATCGGCATCGCCGTGCTGCCGGATTACCTGATCCGGGACGGGTCAGGCCTCGTCCAGGTCCTCGAAGACGAGGAGATGCCGCTGCTCGACGCCTGGTTCGTCTACCCGGAAGAGCTGAAATCGGTCGCGCGCGTGCAGGTTTTCCGCGACTTCCTCGTCTCCAAGGCTTCGCGCTGGCCCGGCTAACACCCTCATTTCGTTAAGTTTTTCTGACGGGCGCCGGAGCGAACCTCCGGCGCCCGTTGCGTTTCGGCACACCCTGATCAGCCGGCTCAATTTCAAGGGGCGAGGCGTTCACGGCCGCGCGATCAATGCTCACGAAATTGCGACTGTGCAATGATGCACTCTCGCGTGTGCGTTAATTCTTGCATTTTCTCATTTTCGTGATTGGCAAAAGACAGGGGGCGGGTCCATCTCAGCCCTGTCGACGGCGGACACCTCCCGCCGACAAACAAACACCTAACCGGGTGTCGCGTGTCCCTCCCCGCCCGGTACGCATCTGGAGAAGTCCAATGACCCGTTCGGTCCGTACTCTTGTTCTCGCCGCGGCTCTCGCCGCTCCCCTGGCCGGCTCGGCCCTCGCTCAGGACGCCTCGGGCTCCTTTGGCAACGCCGAGCAGTCGGTCACCACGCAGGCTCCGCGCGAGTTCACCGCCCGCCGCCTGATCGAAGCTCGCAGCGCCGTCGAGGCGCCGGCAGCTCAGGCCGACCGCAACGTCGTTCCCTCGTCGGCTTTCTGAGCCGACCACGGTCTGACGTTTCAACTCCCCCCAATCAACGGAGAAATGCCATGAAGAAGCTCATCCTCGCTGCCGCCCTGATCGCCCCGCTCGCGGGCCCGGCTCTCGCCCAGGTTGGCGATGTCGGCGGCGGCGCCGGCAATTCCTCGCCGGCCTATTCGACCTCGACCCCGCGCGAGTTCACCGCCCGCCGCCTGATCGAGACCCGCGACGCCGTCGAGGCTCCGGCCGCACAGGCCGATCGCAACGCCGTTCCCTCGTCGGCCTTCTGAGCCGGCCGCCGGTCCATCTCTTCCAACTTTCTGCAAGAACAAGGAGAAATCCAATGAAGAAGTTCATCCTCGCCGCCGCCCTGATCGCCCCGCTCGCGGGCCCGGCTCTCGCCCAGGTTGGCGATGTCGGCGGCGGCTCCGGCAACTCTTCGCCGGCCTATTCGACCACGGCTCCGCGCGAGTTCACCGCCCGCCGCCTGATCGAGACCCGCAGCGCCGTCGAGGCGCCGGCGGCCCAGGCCGACCGCAACGTCGTTCCCTCGTCGGCTTTCTGAGCCGACCACGGTCTGACGTTCCAATTCCCCCCTATCAACGGAGAAATCCCATGAAGAAGTTCATCCTCGCTGCCGCTCTGATCGCCCCGCTCGCGGGTCCGGCTCTCGCCCAGGTTGGCGATGTCGGCGGCGGTTCCGGCAATTCCTCGCCGGCCTATTCGAGCCAGGCTCCCCGCGAGTTCACCTCGCGCCACCTGATCGAGACCCGCCAGTCCTATCAGGCTCCGGTGCGGGCCGACCGCAACACCGTTCCGTCCTCGAGCTTCAGCGGCTCGAACTGAGCGACATGACGACATGCATCTCCACCGGAGATGCGAATACCAACGCCGGGGGCTTGCTCCCGGCGTTTTCTTGTCGGCAGCCTGTCGCTCGGCCTGTTCCGGCTCACCCCGCGCGCTGCTAGGCTCAACCCACAGGCTGGAGGCACGGGGAACATGATGGCCCTGATCGATCGACGCGCGGCCATCGGAGCGCTGGTTCCTCTTGTCGTGACCCTGGTCGCGGCGGTCTGGGTCTATGCGGCGGGCGCGACCAGCCGCACGATCGAGGTGGCAGTCGACAGCCCCTGGCTGATTCTCGGCCTTTACGCCGACCGCTTCCCCGTCCTCGCCTTCGCCGTCGTCTTCGTGATCGCGCGGCTCTTCGTGCTGATCTTCGTGGCGCAGCGGCCGATGATCCTCTTGCGGCTCATCCTTTTCGTGCCGGCGGCGGCGCTGGTGCTGGCCGCCACGCTCTATCCGACATTCGGCGGCATCGTCGCCCGGCCGGGCTTCATCGGCGGCGGATTTTCGCTGATGAGTTCCGCGATCACCGGAGCCGAGGCAGGCTTCCTGCTCGGCGGCGCCATAGCGGGCGTGATGCTCGGCCTCGTCACCGGCCTTGCCCGCGCGCTGATGGACTGGTCCTGGGGTTTCACCTGGGGCAAGCCGCTGCGCGCTCTCCTCGCGCTCGCCGCCTATGCCTTCATGGGCGCGGCGCTCGCCATCGGCTGGTCGACGCTGTCCGCGGCAGGGGCGCTGTTTCCCCGAGCGCCGCTGACGATCATCGAACTGGTCGGCCTGATCGGGCTGACCGTGGTCGCGACCGCGCCGCAGATCATCGTTGCGGCGCTCGCCGACCGCGCGCGGCGGGCCTGACGCTTACTTCTCGCCCTTCCTGGTCTTGGCGGCGGAATGGAGCTGCGCCTCCAGCGCGTCGAGCCGCTCCTTGAGCGCCTCGTTCTCCTCGCGCGCCTTCACCGCCATCTCGCGGACGGCCTCGAATTCCTCGCGGCTGGGCAGGTCCATGTCGCGCAGGAACCGCTCGGCCTGGGTCTTCACGAAGGTGTCAGCCTCGCGCTTCATGCCCTGGGCGAAGCCCGCCGCGTCGGTCATGAACTTGGCAAATTCGTCGGCGATCCGGTCGGTGGTCTGGGTCATGGGCGAAAATCCTCTCGGCAGCCTTCGGTATGGGGGCGCATCGCGGCAGGCGCAAGGGCGGGCAATCCCGGCAGGCAACCAGCCTTGACCTCTCCGGCCCCGGCGGGCACATCCCGCGCATGATCCTCGCTTTGCCCTTTCCCGTCATCGATCCGGTGCTGATCGAGGTCGGTCCGCTCGCGATCCGCTGGTACGCGCTCGCCTATATCGCGGGCTTCCTGTTCGGCTGGTGGCTGGCGAAGAAGCTGGTGGCCAACGCCACGCTCTGGCCGGGCAACAACCCGCCCTTCGCGCCATCGGCCATCGACGACGCCATCGTCTGGGCAGCGCTGTGCGGCATTCTCGGCGGCCGCATCGCCTTCGTGCTGATCTACAATCTCGACTTCTATCTGGCCAATCCGCTGGCCATGCTGGCGGTCTGGGAGGGCGGCATGGCCTTCCACGGCGGCATAGTCGGCGGGGTCGTGGGCCTATGGATCTTCGCGCGCCGCAACAGCCTGCCCGTCCTGCCGCTGATCGACCTCGCCGCCATTGTCGCGCCCATCGGGATCGCGCTCGGCCGCATCGCCAATTTCATCAAGCCGGAACTGTGGGGCCGCGTCTCGGACGTGCCATGGGCCGTCTACTTCCCCGGCGCGGGGCCGCTGCCGCGCCACCCGAGCCAGATCTATCAGGCGGTGACCGAGGGCCTGCTGCTGTTCGTCGTGCTGATCGTGATCGCCCGCATGGGCGGCCTGAAGCGGCCCGGCTTCATGGCCGGCTGTTTCGGCATCGGCTACGGCCTCGCGCGTTCGTTCGGCGAACTGTTCCGCGAGCCGGACCCGCAGCTCGGCTTCCTGTTCGCCGGCGCGACCATGGGCCAGCTCCTGTCGATCCCAGTCGTGCTCGCGGGACTATGGCTGGTGATCCGCGCCCGCCGCGAGCCGGCCTGACCGGGCGATGACGCCGCTGGCGCAAACACCGCTTGCAGGCGAAATCGCCGAGCTGATCGCGGCTGACGGCCCGATCCCCGTCTCGCGCTACATGGCGCTCTGCCTCGGCCATCCGCGCCACGGCTATTACATGACACGCGACCCCTTCGGCACCGGTGGCGACTTCACCACCGCGCCGGAGATCAGCCAGATCTTCGGCGAACTGATCGGCGTCTGGGCGGCTTCCATCTGGGAGTCTTTCGGGCGGCCGGCGCCAGTCCGCGTTATCGAGCTCGGCCCCGGCCGCGGCACGCTGATGGCCGATCTCGTCCGCGCCGCCGGAGCATTGCCGGACTTTCGCGCGGCGCTCGACATCCATCTGGTCGAGACCTCGCCGGTGCTCGCGGCACGCCAGCGCGCAACGCTCGCGGCCGTGCCGGCCACTTGGCACACGGATATCACCGCGGTGCCGCCCGGCCCGACAATCCTGATCGCCAACGAGTTCCTCGACGCCCTGCCCGTCCGCCAGTTCGTGATGACGCAGCAAGGCTGGCGCGAGCGTGTGGTCGGCGTCGCGGATGGCCGCCTCGCGTTCGGCCTCGCGCCCGACCCCGTGCCACCGGCCCTTATTCCGGAGCACCTGCGGCAAGCAGCGCCCGGCGCCGTATTCGAGCATTGCCCGGCTTTCGGAACGCTGGCCGCATCGCTTGCGAACCGCGCCGCCGATGCGCCGCTCACGGCCCTCTTCATCGACTATGGGCACGCCCGCTCAGCCCATGGCGAGACGTTGCAGGCTGTGAAGGACCATCGCTTCGTCGATCCGCTGGCCGAGCCCGGCGAAGCGGACCTCACCGCCCATGTCGATTTCGAGGCACTGGCCGGCGCGGCTCTCTCGGCGGGCCTCGCGGCATCGCCCGTCTCGACCCAGCGGGACTTCCTGTTCCGCCTCGGCCTCGCCCCGCGCGCCGAGGCGCTTGCGCGCGCCAATCCCACTGCCTTCGACACGATCCGGGCAGGCGCCGAGCGCCTGGTCGACCCCACGCCCGCCGGCATGGGGGCGCTGTTCAAGGCGATCACGCTGCACAGGTCGGACATCGCCGTTTCAAGTGTTTAGCAGCACTCAAAACTGCGTCCGCCAGCGATTTTCTGCCCCGACCAAACATTGTTGACACGTTCAGTCAATTTATCTAGCTGATCCGTTCAAACCCTCCTGAGCCAGCCCGCCCGGATGCGCGGTCATTGCCGCGTCCTGCCAGCCAGCCGCCGTTTCACCGTCGAGGCTGCTCCATGACTGTGCTGATCGCCGAAGCCACCATCCCGACTGCCGCAGGTTCCGCTTACGTCGCGCAGGTGTGCGAGCGGCTTCTGAAAGCCGAGTTCGCCGCCAGCGCCGACAGCGACAGCGGTCGGATCGAGCTTCGCGACGGGCTCGGCATTGGCACGCTGGAGGTCTCGTCCGGCAGCCTGCGCATGAAGGCAGAGGCCCCGACCGAACAGGGCCTGTCGATCCTCAAGTTCCTGCTCAGCATGCATGTCGAGGAGGTTGCCGCCTCCGAGAAGCCCGAGGTCGTCTGGACCGGCGATGGCTGCGGCCTCGACGTCCTGCCGAGCTTCCGCGAAATGACTGTGCTGCGCCTCGCCGACGTCACGCCGCATGTTCGCCGCATCACGCTCACCGGACAGGACCTGAAGCGCTTCGAATCCGACAGCGTCCATGTCCGCCTGCTGTTTCCGCCGGCCGGTCTCGCCGTGCCCGAATGGCCGAAACCCGGCAAGAACGGCCGGCCGGTCTGGCCGCCGGAGGACCGCAAGCCCGCCCAGCGCGTCTATACGATCCGCCGGATCGACGCGGCGGCGGCCGAGATGGACATCGATTTCGTCATGCACGAAGTGCCGGGCATCGCCTCCGGCTGGGCCGCGACGGCACGCGCCGGCACCATCGTCGGCCTGCTCGGCCCCGGTGGCCGCGAGATGACGGCGACCGACTGGGTGCTGCTGGCCGGCGACGAGACCGCGATACCCGCCATGGCCCGCATCCTCGAAAAGCTGCCGGAAACCGCGCGCGGCCTTGCGTTGATCGAGGCGGAAGATGCCCGCGAGGTGCAGGAACTCGCCCATCCCGCCGGAGTCGAAATCCGCTGGCTGTTCCGCAACGGGCAGGAAGCCGGCCGCAATACGCTGCTCGCGGACGCCGTGATGGCCGTGAAATGGCCCGCCGACGGCAGCAGCTTCGCCTGGCTCGGCGCGGAGGAAGCGACCGCCAAGCGCCTGCGCGTCCACTGGCGCGACGAGAAGGGCCTCGAAAAGGGGCGCTGGCAGGCGGTCAGCTACTGGACCCATGCGGCCAATGCGGGCGAGAAGAGCGCCGCGTAAGGCCGCCTTCGGCCGGCGCGCATTTGACTTCATGGGCCGAAGCAGCTTTCGCTTCGCGCCATGCGCGTCGCTTCCGCCTCCCTCTCCGCCCTGCCCGGCATCCGCCACGCCTTCTTCACGCGGGAGGGCGGCGTCTCGTCGGGCATTTACGGCTCGCTCAATGCGGGCCTCGGCTCGAACGACGATCCCGCCCATGTCCGCGAGAACCGGCGGCGCATGGCCGAGGCCATGGGCGTTGCCGACAACGCGCTGATCTCCTGCTTCCAGTTCCATTCGCCCGAGGTCGTGGTGGCGGACAGGCCGCATCCCGGCGGCGACCGCCCGCGCGCCGATGCCGTGGTCTCGGCGACGCCGGGGATCGCCTGCGGCGTCGCCACCGCCGATTGCGGGCCGGTGCTGTTCGCGGATGCCGGGGCGGGCGTGGTCGGAGCGGCGCATGCAGGCTGGAAGGGGGCCATCGGCGGCGTGCTGGAGGCAACCATCGCGGCCATGGAGAAGCTCGGTGCGGCCCGCGCCAACATCCGCGCCGCCATCGGACCCCTGATCCGCCAGCCGAGCTACGAGGTCGGCCAGTCCTTCGTCGACCAGTTCGCCGCGACGGACCCGGCCTATTCCCGCTTCTTCGCGCCCGGCAAGGCGGGCCATGCGCAGTTCGACCTGCCGGGTTTCATCGCAAGCCGCCTTTCCGCCGCAGGCATTGGCGCGATAGACGATCTCGGCCTCGACACCTATGCCGACGAAAATAGGTTCTTCTCCTATCGGCGCACGACGCACCGCAAGGAGCCTGATTACGGCCGGCATATCGCGGCGATCGCGCTGGAAGGCTGACGCCGAGGCGCCTTCCCCGGACCGTCACCCGATCGTCACACCCTGTTGATGGCGCGGATTTAGGGTGCGGCGCGGCATTGTGGCGCGGGGCATCGGTTGCTAAGAGGGCCGCAACGCCGCCGCCGAGACTTGAGCTTATGTCGCGAAAACCCGGGATCAAGATCGTTTCGGGCAATTCGAACCGGCCGCTTGCCGAGGCCATCGGAGCCTATCTCCAGACGAGCCCGGCGAAAGCCTCCGTTCGCCGTTTCGCGGATATGGAGATATTCGTCGAGATTCAGGAGAACGTGCGCGGCGAGGACGTCTATATCGTCCAGTCCACCTCGTTTCCGGCAAACGACCACCTCATGGAGGTGCTGATCATCTGCGATGCGCTGCGCCGCTCCTCGGCCAAGCGCATCACGGCGGTGATCCCCTATTTCGGCTATGCCCGGCAGGATCGCCGCTCCGGCTCGCGCACGCCGATCTCGGCAAAGCTCGTCGCCAACCTCATTACCCGCGCGGGCGCCGACCGCGTCATGACCCTCGATCTCCATGCCGGACAGATCCAGGGCTTCTTCGATATCCCCACCGACAACCTGTTCGCAGCGCCGCTACTGGCCAAGGATATCCGCGAGAGCCGGGAGATCGCCGACGTCATGGTGGTGTCGCCGGATGTCGGCGGCGTCGTGCGCGCGCGCGCGCTCGCCAAGCGCATCGATGCGCAGCTCGCCATCGTCGACAAGCGCCGCGAGCGGCCCGGCGAGAGCGAGGTGATGAACGTCATCGGCGATGTCGAGGGCAAGAGCTGCATTCTCGTCGACGACATCATCGATTCCGGCGGCACGCTGGTGAACGCCGCCGAGGCGCTGCTGGCGCGCGGCGCCAAGGACGTCTCCGCCTACATCACCCACGGCGTGCTGTCGGGCGGCGCGGTCTCGCGCATCACCGCATCGAAGCTGAAGGAACTGGTGATCACCGACTCGATCCAGCCGACCGAGGCGGTGCGCGTCGCGCGCAATATCCGCACCCTGTCGGTCGCTCCCCTCATCGGCGAGGCCATCGCCCGCACGGCGAGCGAGGAGAGCGTGTCGAGCCTGTTCGACTGACAACAGCGCGTCAGGCGGCTTTCAGGCCGCCCTTCTGCTCGACGAAGCGCGCGACCTCGGCAACGCCGTCGCCAGTCTTGATATTGGTGAAGACGAAGGGGCGCTGTCCCCGCATGCGCTTGGAATCCCGGTCCATATTGCCGAGGTCTGCGCCGACCAGCGGGGCAAGGTCGGTCTTGTTGATGACCAGCAGATCCGAACGCGTGATGCCGGGGCCGCCCTTGGACGGGATCTTCTCGCCCGCGGCCACGTCGATCACGTAGATGGTGATATCCGCCAGTTCCGGCGAGAAGGTCGCGGCAAGGTTGTCGCCGCCGGATTCGATCAGGATCAGGTCGAGTTCGGGGAATTTCTGGCGCATCTCGGCCACCGCCGCGAGATTGATCGAGGCGTCCTCGCGAATGGCCGTGTGCGGACAGCCGCCGGTCTCCACGCCCATGATGCGCTCGGTCGGCAGCGCGCCGGAGCGCATGAGATATTCGGCATCCCACTTGGTGTAGATGTCGTTGGTGATGGCGGCGATCTCGTAGGAGCCCTTGAGCGCCTTGCAGAGCGCGTCCATCAGCGCGGTCTTGCCGGAACCGACAGGGCCGCCGATGCCGACGCGCAGGGGACCGTGGGGAGAGGGCATCGGATCAACTCCTGAAGAGGCGGGTATACTGGGTCTCGTGCCTCATCGAGGCAATGTCCGAACGCAGGGCATGGCCGCCGATGTCGTCGAGGGCCAGTTCGCGCGCGGCTGCGGCTGTTGTCGTCACTACGGTTTCCAGCGCGACCAACGCCCGCTGGCCGTCGGTCTGGCCGAGCGGCACGAGCCGAACTGCGGCCGAGATGAGATTGGCGGCGACCGCATGCAGGAAGGCGTGGATGGCAGTGGCTTCATCGATTCCGTGAGCGGCCGTCGCCGCGCCGACCGCGACGGGATAGGCGACCGCCTCCGACCATGACGCCCGCACCAGCGCGAGTTTCTCCGACGGCCAGGCGGCTTCCGTTGCCGTCATGAAGGCATTGCCCTGTGCGGTCGTTTCCAGCCGCCGCTCCTTCGACGGCTGGAACGCGAGGGCGAGTTCGGCGACCTCTGCCAGCGCCTTGCCGTTGCCAGCCGCCACAGCCCGATGAGCATGGGCGCAGAACGTGGCATCCGCGATGCCGGAGCCCTCGCGCAGGACCACCGTCAGCCAGTCGACAAGGGTCTTCAGGCTCTTGATGTCGCCCGCTTCCACGGCCCATTCGAGCCCGTGGGAATAGGAGAAGGCGCCGACCGGATAGGCCGGCGACATCCAGGCAAGCAAGCGATAGAGCGCTGCCTGTGCGGCCGGCTCAGCCATGCTTGTGGTGATGATGGCCGTGGGCGTGGGAATGGCCGTGATCGTGTGAATGATCGTGCCCGCAGCCGCAGGAATCGTCGTGGACGTGTCCCTCGCTCTTTACGGCGAGCACGTCGCGCGGCTTGGGGGCATGGGAATGGCCGTGGTCATGGCCATGATGGTCATGCCCGTGATCGTGGCCATGGTGGGCATGTGAATGATCATGCCCATGGGAATGCCCGTGATCGTGACCGGTCACCGTGCCGTGGCCATAGGCGCCGCCCTCGGGGTCGAAAGGCGCCTCGATCGGCACGACCTTCGCACCGAGGCCACGCACCATGTCCTCGATGACGTGGTCGCGGCGGATGCGCAGGCGCGTGCCCATGATCTGCGTCGGCAGATGACGATTGCCAAGGTGCCAGGCGACGCGAACCATGTGGTTGGGATCGCTCGTGCGGATTTCGACCAGCGGCTCGGCGGCTGCGACGACCAGGACGACGCGTCCGTCCTCAAGCTCGAGGCCAGCATCGGAAACCAGCGGCACGGCCTCGGAGAGGTCGAGCAGGAAGGCGGTGCCCTCGACGCCCTCCATGGCGAGGCGGCGGCGATGGCGGTCGTCGTAGTCGAGCACGACGCGGTCGACGACGGCGCTCTCGGGACAGGAATGCGGGTCGAGGACCTTGGTGGCGCGGATCATCGCAATCGCCTCTGGTGCGGATTGATACGCCACCTCTAGAACAGGAAGTATCGCTGCGCCATGGGCAGTTCCTTGGCCGGTTCGCAGGTGATGAGTTCGCCGTCCGCCCGCACCTCGTAGGTCTCGGGATGGACCTCGATATGCGGCGTCGCGCCGTTGTGGATCAGGCTCTTCTTGGAGATGCCGCCGCGGACGTTCTCGACCGGCAGGACGATGCGGTCGAGACCAAGCTCCTTGTGGACGCCCTTCTCATAGGCCGCCTTGGAGACGAAGGTGACCGAGGAAGCGGTCTTCGCCTTGCCGAAGGCGCCGAACATCGGCCGGTAATGCACCGGCTGCGGCGTCGGGATCGACGCGTTGGGATCGCCCATGGGCGCGGCGGCGATCATGCCGCATTTCAGGATCAGCGCTGGCTTCACGCCAAAGAATTTCGGCTCCCACAGGACGAGATCGGCGAGCTTGCCGACCTCGACCGAGCCGATGTGCTTCGACAGGCCATGAGCAATGGCCGGGTTGATCGTGACCTTGGCAATGTAGCGCTTCACCCGGAAATTGTCGGCGCCGGTGCCGACATCCTCGGGCAGAGCGCCGCGCTGCACCTTCATCTTGTGGGCGGTCTGGAAGGTGCGGATGATCACCTCGCCGATGCGCCCCATGGCTTGACTGTCCGAGGCCATGATGGAGAGCGCGCCCATGTCGTGGAGAATGTCCTCGGCTGCGATGGTCTCCTTGCGGATGCGGCTCTCGGCGAAGGCGATGTCCTCGGGGATCGAGGGCGAGAGGTGGTGGCAGACCATGAGCATGTCGAGGTGTTCCTCGATCGTGTTCACGGTGTAGGGCATGGTTGGGTTGGTGGAGGACGGCAGGACGTTCTCGACCATCGCCACCTTGATGATATCAGGTGCGTGGCCGCCGCCCGCCCCCTCCGTGTGGAAAGCGTGGATGGTGCGGCCCTTCAGCGCCGCGATCGTGTCGTCGACGAAGCCGCTCTCGTTCAGCGTGTCGGTGTGGATCATCACCTGCACGTCGTAGTCGTCGGCGACGGCAAGGCAGTTGTCGATAGCCGCGGGCGTCGTGCCCCAGTCCTCGTGGAGCTTGAGCGCGCAGGCGCCGGCTTCGATCTGCTCGACGAGGGCGTCGGGCAGCGCGGCATTGCCCTTGCCGGCAAAGGCGAGGTTCATCGGAAAGGCTTCGGCCGCCTGCAGCATGCGGGCGATGTGCCAGGGGCCGGGCGTGCAGGTGGTCGCGGTCGTGCCTGATGCAGGGCCCGTTCCGCCGCCGAGCATGGTGGTGAGCCCCGCCATCAGCGCGTCGTCGATCTGCTGCGGGCAGATATAGTGGATGTGGGTGTCTATGCCGCCTGCCGTGAGGATCTTGCCCTCGCCGCCGATCGCCTCGGTGCCGGGTCCAATGATGATGTTCACGTCCGGCTGAACGTCGGGATTGCCGGCCTTGCCGATGGCGGCGATGCGGCCTTCCTTCAAGCCGACATCGGCTTTGACGATGCCCCAGTGGTCGATGATCAGGACATTGGTGATGACCGTATCGACGGCCCCTGCCCGGTTGGTCATCTGGCTCTGGCCCATGCCGTCGCGAATGACCTTGCCGCCGCCGAACTTCACCTCCTCGCCATAGGTGGTGAAGTCCTTCTCGACCTCGACGAACAGTTCCGTGTCCGCAAGCCGCACCTTGTCGCCGACCGTCGGGCCGAACATGTCGGCATAGGCGCCGCGGGTCATCCTGTAGGGCATGGAGTGCGGTCCTTAGAGTTTGCCCATGACGGACTGGCGGAAGCCGTAGACGGTGCGCAGCCCCCGATAGGGAACCAGCGTCACCTCGCGCGTCTGGCCGGGCTCGAAGCGGACGGCCGTGCCTGGCGGGATGTCGAGGCGCATGCCGCGGGCCTGTTCGCGGTCGAACTGCAAACCCGGATTGGTTTCGTAAAAATGATAGTGCGAGCCGACCTGCACGGGACGGTCGCCGGTATTGGCGACCGTCAGCGTGACGCTGTTGAGGCCGCGGTTGAGTTCGACCGTGCCTTCCGCCGGAATGATCTCGCCGGGTTTCATCGGATCGCTCCCGCGCAGCCCTCGGGCTTGAAGACGCGCTTTGTCGAGGCCGGAAACCGCGCCAGCTTCTCGGCCGGGCGCACGGGACGACGCACGAGCTCGCCGCCACAGTTCGGGCAGGCGCCCTTGAGCACATCCGCCGCGCAATCCGCGCAGAACGTGCATTCGAAGGTGCAGATCATGGCGTTGCGCGCGTCCGGCGGCAGGTCGCGGTCGCAGCACTCGCAGTTCGGGCGCAGATCGAGCATTCGGCCTTCCTCCGGTCGGTCAGGTAAAGGCGCGCACGGCGAGCACCACGCCGGCAATGGCGGTCAGTCCTCCCGCTGCACGCGTGACAACCGGCAGAGCGAGGCGTGCGGCGACGACCGTGGCCGCAATGCCGGCGGCATGGAGCAGCGCAGTGGCGAGTGCGAATCCCGCCGCATAGGCAAGGCCCGAGGCATCGGCCGGCACTTCCGTGCCGTGGGCATGGCCGTGGAACAGGCCCGCCAGCGCGACGATGACCGCGCCGACAGCGACGCTCGGGCTGAAGGCGAGCGCAGCGGCAAGGCCCAGCACGATCACCGAAGCGACGATGCCCTGCTCGACGAAGGGCATGGGCAACCCGGCCATGCCGAGCGCACCGCCGAGCACCATGGCGCCGACGAAGCTCGCCGGCCAGAGCCAGAGCGCCCGGCCGCCGGCAAGGCCGGCCCAGAGCCCGACCGCGACCATGGCGAGCAGGTGGTCCATGCCACCGAGCGGGTGGCTGAAGCCGGCCGTGAAGGCATTGGTCGCGCCGTGGCCGGTATGGGCCTCGGCGGCGGTGGTCAGCGCCAGGAGGGCGGCGGGGATGAGGCGGAGGGAGCGCATGGGGCGGAACCTGGTCTCTCGGATCAGCGGATGGGGTCGTGGACGGTGACGAGCTTGGTGCCGTCGGGAAAAGTGGCTTCGACCTGAACGTCGTGGATCATCTCGGCGATGCCATCCATGACCTGCGCGCGGGTGATCACATGCGCGCCGGCCGCCATCAGGTCGGCGACCGAGCGCCCGTCGCGCGCGCCTTCCACCACGAAGTCGGTGATCAGCGCGATGGCCTCGGGATAATTGAGCTTCACGCCGCGCTCCAGGCGCCGGCGCGCCACCATGGCGGCCATGGAGATGAGGAGCTTGTCCTTCTCGCGCGGGGTGAGATTCATGCGGTTTCCTCAGCAGGACCAGACGCGCGGAACCGGCCCGCGCAGCAGGTTGAGAACATCGACCAGACGCCGCCGCAAGGCAAAGGGGTCGGGCGACAGGAGGCGGACGGCCAGCATCCCCTCGAAAGCACTGGCGCCGCCCTCCACCGCGCCGCCGTCCCTCTCCAGAACGCCGCGCACGGAGTCGAGATGCTCGGCGGCATCGGCGGAGACCAGAAGCAGGCTTGCGCTGGCGACGGCCCCCGCCCCGACGGCTGGCGCGGCGAGCGCGCGCGCGATGGCGCCGTCGATCTTCAGCCCCTCGGCATAGATCAGCCGGCCGCCGCGGCGAATACGCCAGCGGTCGAACAGGAACCCTTCCTCGATGCTCTCGCCGCGGGCGAGCCGGCCGAACACCACGCTCTCCACGGCGAGGAAGCGCGAATCAGTGGCCATCTCCACATCGAGACTGCGCCTGAGTGCGCCGCCGTCGAACAGGATCGTCTCCTGCGGCAGCCAGTCCAGCGAGGAACCGGGCGCCAGCGCGATCCGCGTGTCGAAGGTCGCGACACCGCCCGAGGAGCGATAGACCTTTTCGGCTGCCTGCGAAGTCACCACGGCCGTGGCGTTCTCATCGGCCGCAATGGCGAGCGAGAAACGATCTCCGCCGGTGAGGCCGCCCGCGGTATTGATCACCACGGCCTCGATCGGAAGACCCGGCTCAACGCGCGGCATGCGCACGCGCAGGCCCGCCTCCTGATAGCATTCGCGAACGACGGTCGCCGCGCCGCGCCTCGTGAAACCGATGCGCGCCACGCCGTGCGCGCGCTGAAGCGCTGCTGCCGCCGCCTGGACCATGCCGCCTCCCCGCGCGGCGATCTTGAAGAGCGCCTACGGCGCCGGCAAGCACAGAAAATGGGCAGTTGCCTCAGGCACATGCCGGAAATCCGGACCTGCCAGAATCGCTGGGGTCGGGCACTTTCAGAGCAGGAACCAGTCGATGGTTACCGCGTATTAACCTATCGCTGGGACGATCTGATCAGGACGTGCATCGACCGGCATGCGAGCAGACCTTGCGTGAACTCCATCGGAGGCCGAGATGGCGCAGACCCAGTCCCGCCCGACAAAGCTCCGCGAGGGCTTGCGGCTGATGGACGGCCTCGATGGCATGCTCTCGCTGCTCGGCCGCCTTCGGCCGCAGACCGATTCGGAAGCCTTCGCCATCCTCCGGCGCAGCTACCCGTCCTCGCCGCTCTGCGAGCGCGTCGCAGTCGTCAGCCGCTGGCGGGCGGGCTGACCGGCGGGTCTTCCCCCGGCATCGGCGCCGGAGCCTTTTCCGCGGCCAGTTTCGCATCCGCAGCCTCGCCCCAGCGCCGCGCATTCATGCCGACGACAGGCAGCGAGATCAGATAGGCGATCGTGCCGATCGCCAGCACTTCCCACGGATAGCTCACCAGCAGCGCCACGAAGGCGATGGCCGCGACGAACAGCGGAAGAACGCTCTCGCGCGGCACGCGCGCGCCGAGCTTTTTGCCCGAGAAGACGGGCACCTTGGACACCATCAGGAGCGCAATGACGATGGTGTAGATCGTCGTGAGCAGCGGCAGGCTCAGGACGTTCGGCAAGCCGCTGCGCTCGAGATAGATGGGCAGCATGAGGAGGATGGCGCCTGCGGGGATCGGCACCCCGGTGAAATAGTTCGCCATCCAGGCGGGCTTGTTGGGATCGTCGATCTGGACGTTGAAGCGCGCGAGACGCAGCGCGCCGCAGATCGAGAAAACCAGAACGGCGATCCAGCCGAAGGGCCCGGCCTGGTTCATGCCCCAGAGATAGAGGACGAGCGCCGGCACGGCCCCGAAGCTGACGAAATCCGCCAGGCTGTCGAGTTCGGCCCCGAATTTGGACGTGCCCTTGAGAAGGCGCGCGATGCGCCCGTCCATGGAATCGAGGATCGCGGCAAGCAGGATCAGATAGACCGCGAGATCCATCTTGCCTTCGAGCGCCATGCGGATGGCGGTGAGGCCCGCACAAAGCGCAAGAAGCGTGATGAGATTCGGGATGAGCAGGCGCAGCGGCACCGGGCGGAACCGCCGCCGGGGCGGTTCGTTGCGGTCGGGCGTGAACGGCTGAAAAAGCGATGACATGGCCAGACTTTAACGCGGATCGACCGGCGCGTCAGCCAATCCTGACGATCCGCTGGCTCTCGCCCGAGCTCATGTCGGCGAGAACGGTCTCGCCGGCCACCGCCTTCTGGCCCTCTGCGACGAGGGGCTGCGCGCCGGCCGGGAAATAGACGTCGACGCGCGAGCCGAAGCGGATCATGCCGAAGCGCTCACCCACCGCGATGGGCTGATTCTCGCCGACCCACCAGACGATGCGCCGCGCGACGAGACCGGCGATCTGCACCACGCCGAAATTGCCGTGGGGGGTGGCGATGGCGAGACCGTTGCGCTCGTTGTCCTCGGAGGCCTTGTCGAGGTCGGCATTGAGGAACTTGCCGGGCCGGTAGGCCATTTTCGTGATGGTACCGGCGACCGGCGCGCGATTCACATGGCAGTCGAAGACGGACATGAAGATGGAGACGCGCGGCACGGGCTGCTCGCCGAGGCCGAGTTCGAGAGGCGGCACGACCTTGGAGACCTGCGAGATGCGCCCGTCGGCGGGCGCGATCACCAGTCCGTCGCGCATGGGCGTGACCCGGACGGGATCACGGAAGAAGAAAATGACCCAGACGGTCAGGGCCAGCATCGGCCAGGTGAGCCAGGCGCCCCACCACAGCAGGACGAGCGTGGCGACGCCGACGATCGCAATGAAAGGGTAGCCTTCCCGGTGAACCGGGACGAGCACCGTCGTCCTGATGCTGTCGATGATGGACATGGCGTTTCCTCGCTTGGTCCGGCTTGGTAGCCGGCCCGGCCGCATGCGGTCAACGCGGGGGCCGGGCGGGAATCTGCGTCAAACGGTCGGGGTCGCCGTCTCGCCGTCCTTGTCGTCCTCCGCCTTCTCGGCAGCGGCCTTGGCGGCATCCTCGGCGGCGCGGCGCTTCTCGATCCGCCCGACGATGAGAATGCCGACCTCGTAGAGCAGGCAGAGCGGAATGGCGAGCGAGAGCTGGCTGATCACGTCCGGCGGCGTCAGCACCGCCGCCAGCACGAAGGCGACGACGATGAAGTAGCGGCGCTTGCTCTTGAGGAAGGCGGTATCCACCACCCCGATCTGGCCGAGCAGCGCGATGACGACGGGAAGCTGGAACGAGATGCCGAAGGCGAAGACCAGCGTCATGATCAGGCTGAGATAGTCCTCGACCCGGCCGAGATACTGGATGGCGGTCGCCGTATCGCTCGGCGCCTGCTGCATGCCGAGCGAGAATAGCATTAGCGCGCGCATGACGAAGACGAGAACAAACAGCCCGCCGGCGAAGAAACAGACCGGCGTCCAGATGAGATAGGGCCGGAAGGCGTCCTTCTCGTGGGAATAGAGGCCCGGCGCGACGAATTTGTAGAGCTGGATGGCGATGACCGGGAAGGCCAGGAAGGCACCGCCGAACATGGCGATCTTGAGCTGGGTGAAGAAATATTCCAGCGGCGCGGTGTAGATCAGCCGCACCTCGTTGCGCGGGATCTTGAGATAGTCGGCGGCCCATTCGTAGGGCAGGACGAGAATCTGGAAGATCTGCTTGGCGAAGAAGAACGACAGGATGAAGCAGACGAGGAAGCCGAGCATCGCCTTGATCAGGCGCGAACGCAGCTCGATCAGGTGATCGATCAGCGGCGCCTTGGAGGCCTCTATGGCCGCCTCGTCCGCCGTCAGCTTGTCGTCTTTGGTTTCGTCTTTGGTCTCGGCGAGCGTCATGCCTTGGACTTTCGGGCGCGCTTCGGCTTGTCGTCGTCACCGGCGGGAGCAGGCTCCGCGGACGCCTCGGGCGCAGGCTCGGCAGCGGCGGCCTTGCGTGGCCGCTTCGGCTTTGCGGGCTCGGCTGCCGGCGCTTCGATTGCGGGCGGGGGCGACAGGTCGAGGGGTGCAGCCGGCGCCTCGACCTTGCTCGCGGCCGCCGCGAATGGCGACGGCGGTGTGGTCGGCGCAAAGGCCTTCTGGATCGTCTCGGGATCGACCGAATAGCCGGGCGGCGCCGGAATGGCGCTCGCCAGCGGATCGGGCTTCGGCGGGCCGATCAACGGGTCGGCGGCGGGGCCTGCGACCGTTCCCTTCACGTCGTCCACGGCCGTTTTGATCTGGTCGCGGGCGTAGTCGATCGGGCTGAAAGTCGAGGACGTGTTGATGCCGTCGGTCACGCTGTTGATCGACGACTTCACCTTGTCGACCTCGGCCTCCTGCAGGGCCTGGTTGAACTGGTACTGAAAGTCAGACGCCATGCGGCGCAGCTTGGCGAGCGCCTGCCCCATGCCGCGCAACAGACCTGGCAGTTCCTTCGGGCCGATCACGATCAGCGCCACGATGCCGATCAGCGCGATCTCGCCCCAACTCAGTTCGAACATGGTCCGTCACCGTCAGCGACTGCCGTCGCCGTCCTGCGCCACTGGCCGCCCGCCGGAGCGGGCGCTGCCCCTCAGCCGACCTTCGGCGCGGAAGCGGGCGTCGTCTCCGCCGCCGGAGGAGTGGTCGCCTGCGCGGGGGCCGCGGGCGTTGCGGCCGGCGGCGGAACCGGCTGGTGGTCGATGGTCGTCGCGGGGGCGGCCGGCGTTTCCGGCTTGTCCTCCTCGGCAAGGCCCTTCTTGAAGGCCTTGATGCCCTTGGCGGCGTCGCCCATGAACTCGGAAATCTTGCCGCGGCCGAACAGCAGCAGCACGACGATCGCAACCAGGATCCAGTGCCAGGCGCTGAAAGTACCCATCATTCACTCCTCAAGACCTTGAGCGCCACAGTCCTCCCGGAACGCTGGCGCGTGTATCGCTGACCTTGCCCGGTCATTCGTTGTGGAACCTAGGCGTCGGGTGAGGCAAAAACAAGAACCTCCGCCGCGTTGACCTCGATACCGATGTCGCGGCCGGGGATTAAGGTTTCCGCGCCCCGCGCGCGTGCCGAGACCGGCGCGTCGAGACCGTTCACGGCGATCTCCAGAAGGTCGACCTCGCCGAGGAAGCGGCGGGCGACGAGCCGGCCGGGAATGCAGTGGCCGGCGGGCTTCGGCACGATGGATTGCGGCCGGATGGCCGCCACCGCAAGCGTGCCGTCGGCAAGGCCCGGCGCCGGAAAGCGCCCGAGCGGCGTTTCGACAAGGCCGCCCGAGACCTTTCCCGGCACTTCGTTGAGGTCCGAGAAGAACCGCGCGGCGGCAAGATCGACCGGGCGGCGGTAGAGTTCGTCCGCCGTGCCGGCCTGGGCGACCGCGCCCTCGCGCATCAGCACGATGCGGTCGGCCATGCGCATGGCCTCCTCCGGATCGTGGGTCACGACCATGCAGGTGGCGTGGGTTTCGCGCATCACTGCGAGCGTTTCGGTGCGGATCGAATCACGCAGCCGGCTGTCGAGCCCGGAAAACGGCTCGTCCATCAGCAGGATGCCCGGTCGCGGCGCGACCGCGCGCGCCAGCGCAACACGCTGCTGCTCGCCGCCGGACAAAGCGTGCGGATAGTCGAGCGCCAGATGGCCGAGCCCGACGCGGTCGAGCGCATGCCGGGCCGCCGCCTCGGCGTCGCGCTTCGGCAGCGCGCGCAGGCCGAACATGACGTTGGCGAGGTTGGTCAGATGCGGGAACAGCGCAAAATCCTGAAAGACGAGGCCGATCCCGCGCTTCTCCGGCGGCACGAAGACCGAGGGGCCCGCAATCTCGCGGCCGTCGAGCAGCACCCGGCCCGCCGAGGGCCGTTCGATGCCCGACGCGATCCGTAGCAGCGTCGTCTTGCCGCAGCCGGAAGGCCCGAGCAGACAGACGATCTCGCCCGGCTCGACTGCGAGGCTGACGCCCGCCAGCGCCGGTACGCGGCCATAGGCGTGGCGCACGTCCTCGAAGGCCAGCGACGCAGCGATGGTCGCGCCGGCCGTGCCGCGGCGGCCCCAGCGCGGGGCGGATTCAGCGGCCGGTGTCATGGCGAAACGTCATCGGAACGGATGTCACGGCTCTGGATCGTCGCCGAGCTTCGGCGCCAGCGACAGGTCCAGTTCGGGGCTGTCGTCCGGCTCCTCGTCGTCGCGCAGGCCCATCCCATCGTCCGGCATCGGCATCTTGAAGCCGGGCGGCAGGCGGCCGTCGAGCAGGCCGGCAGCCTTGAGGTCGTCGAGGCCCGGCAGGTCGCCGATGGATTCAAGGCCGAAATGTTCGAGAAAGGCCTGTGTTGTGCCGAAGGTCACCGGGCGCCCCGGCACCTTGCGCCGGCCGCGGATGCGCAGCCAGCCGGTTTCGAGCAGGAGGTCCAGCGTGCCCTTGGCAACAGTGACCCCCCTCACCTCCTCGATCTCGGCGCGGGTCGCAGGCTGGTGGTAGGCGACGATAGCCAGCGTCTCCAGCGCAGCGCGAGACAGCTTGCGCTCCTCGGTCGTTTCCTTGTGCAGCAGGAAGCCGAGGTCTTCGGCCGTGCGGAAAGTCCATTTCTCGGCAACGCGCACGAGATTGACGCCGCGCGGGGCATAGAAGGCCTGCAGGGTCACGAGCAGCGACCGGAGATCGGCGCCCTTCGGCAGGCGCGCGGCGAGCGCCTCCTCCGACACCGGCGCCTCGGCGGCGAAGAGCAGCGCCTCGACGATGCGCAACTGCTCGACCGGCCCGTCGACGAACCCGACAGGCTCGCCGAGCGGCGGTCCCATGCCCTCATCCGTGCCGGACTGATCCTCGCTCATATGCGGCTTCTATCACGTCCCGGCGGGGGTGGAACCGGGCTCGTCGCGGCGCTTGCGCATGTAGAGGGTCCCGAGCGGACGATCCTGATGCAGTTCGAGCACGCCCTCGCGGACGAGTTCCAGCGACGAGGCGAAGGAGGATGCCAGCACGGTCGCCCGCTTCTCGTCGCTGACGAGGTAATCCATCAGGAAATTGTCGAGGGGCGTCCAGTCCATGGTCGCGCCGACCAGCCGCTCGAGGAGCTCGCGCGCCTCGCCCAGCGACCAGACCGTGCGCTTCACCATTTCCACATGCGACAGCGCGCTGCGCTGGCGCTGCTGGGCATAGGCGGTGAGCAGGTCGTAGAGCGTCGCATCCCAGGTCTTCTGGGCGATGGCCACCACCGGCTCCGGGGCGCCGCGGGCGAAAACGTCGCGACCGAGGCGGTTGCGCATCATCAGCTTCGCCGCGGCATCGCGCATGGCCTGAAGGCGCTGCAGGCGGAACGACAGCATTTCGGCGAGGTCCGAGCCCGAGGGCTCGTCGCCCTTGGCAGGCTCGGGGATCAGCAGCCGCGACTTGAGGTAGGCGAGCCAGGCGGCCATGACGAGATAGTCGGCGGCGAGTTCCAGGCGCAGCTTCCGCGCCTCCTCGATGAAGCCGAGATACTGGTCGGCCAGCGCCAGGATCGAGATCTTCGACAGATCGACCTTCTGCGTCCGGGCAAGGCCCAAAAGCATGTCCAGCGGGCCCTCGAAGCCTTCGAGATCGACGACGAAGGCCGGCTCCGAGACGGCGCGATCCGCGACGGCCTCGAAGGGCAGGACATTGTCGTTGCCGGGATTGTGCGCCTTCACCATGGGCCTCGTCCGAGCCGGATCACGAGCCGGCGGCGGCATGATAGCCGGAAATCAGACGCTGAGCGCGTGGGTCGCGGCGAAGGCTGTGGATGACGGGTCCTGCACCCGCTCCAGACCGGCGGCGAAGCGTTCCCTCGCCTCCGCGACATCGAAAGGCTCGGGCGCATGGCGGATGCGGTCGAGCCCAGCCGCCGCCCGCCGCGCGGCCTTGCCGGCGAGTTTCGGCGTCTGTGCGGCCACTTCCGCCATTTCCGCGACGCGGCCGTTGCAGTGGAGGACGACGTCGCAGCCGGCGCGGAACGAGGCCCGCGCCCGATCGCCGAGGCTGCCCTTCAGCGCGTTCATCGAGAGGTCGTCGGTCATGACCAGGCCGCCATAGCCGATCGCGCCGCGCACGATCTCGCGCATGACGGTCCGAGAGGTCGTCGCCGGCCGGTGCGGATCGACAGCCGAATAGACGACATGCGCCGTCATCGCGAGCGGCATGTCGGTCAATGTCCGGAACGGCAGGAAGTCCGAGGCTTCCAGCTCTTCGCGGGTCGCCGAGACGACCGGCAGGTCGGCATGGCTGTCGGCTGCCGCCCGGCCATGGCCGGGAATGTGCTTGATGACCGGCAGCACGCCGCCCGCGAGCAGCCCTTCGGCGGCGGCCCGGCCGAGCCGCGCGACCTGATCGGGCGCGGTGCCATAGGCGCGGTCGCCGATAATGTCGTGCGCGCCCGCCACCGGCACGTCGAGCACGGGCAGGCAGTCGACCGTGATGCCGAGCGCCTTGAGGTCGTGGGCGATCAGCCGCGCCCCGAGGCGGGCAAGCTCGCGCGCAGCCAGCGGGTCATTGGCGGCCATCGAGGCAAAGGCTCTGCCGGCCGGGTATTTCGGCCAGTGCGGCGGCCCGAGGCGCTGGACACGCCCGCCTTCCTGATCGATCAGGACGGGCGCATCGTCGCGGCCGACCGCCGAGCGGAACTCGGCCACCAGGGCGCGCACCTGCTCCGGATCGACGCAGTTGCGCCGGAACAGGATCAGGCCCCAGGGATCGGCGTCGCGCAGGAAGGCCCGTTCGTCGGCATCGAGCCGGGGGCCGGCGCAGCCGACGATCAGGGCATGGACGGCCATCGCGTCAGTTGAGGACGCAGGAGCCGCCCGCCGACCTCAGGCGCTGGCAGAAGCTCTGCGCTTCGTCGCGCGAGAACGGGCCGACGCGCAGCCGGTGCCAGGTGCCGCGCCCGGCGATCTCGGCCGAACGGATATTGGCGGACTGGCCCTGCAGCATCGGGTAGCGCCGCTGGGCGCTGCTAAAGGCGCTGCGGGCTTCGGCGTCGGACTGATGCGACGAGATCTGCACGAAGGTCGAGCCGGAGGCGGTTGCCGCCGGACGGACCGTCGCGGTGCGCTGCGGCCCGAGATCGATCGGCGTCGCCGAACCGGTCGTGCGCGGGGCGGCGACCGGCCGGGCGGGCTCCTGCACCGGTTCGGCGCGGGCGACGCGGACGGTCTGGACCGGCCTTGCCGCCGGGGCGGGCGCGGCGCGTGTCTCGGCGGCGGCAAGCGCCGGAGCACGGGCCGGCGCGGCCGGGACGACGGAGAGCTGCTGGGCCGGCTGGGGCGCCGCCGGCTGCATGAAGCTGCCATCGGGAGCGACCTGCACCGTGCGGACGCGGCGCGGCTCCTCGCCGGCGCGCGGGGTCGGCACGGGCGCGGCCGCCGGCTGCATAGCAACCGAAGAAGGGGCATAGGCAGGCGCGGCGGATGGGGCCGGAACCGGCACGGCGCTGACCGTGCGGACGGGCGCCTGACCCGGATCGGTCACCATGCCGATGGGAGCTGCGGCCGGCGCGGGCGCCGGCACAAGCGGAATCACGCGGCTGGGCGCAGGCGGCACCTGCACCTGGGCGGCCTGCTCGCGCTGGCTGACCGGGCGCTCCTCGCGCGACAGGATCCGCTCCCCGCCGGGCACGCGGTCGGTGACCGGCTTCGGGTCCTGCTGGACCGCGACGCGGACCGGCTCGGGATTGGCGCGGACGATGCGCGGTTCGCCGCTGGCCGTGCTGCCGCCGGTGACGGCGCGGTAGCCATAGACGGCTCCGCCGCCGAGAACGGCGAGGCCGAGAACGGCCGCAACGGCGGTCATGCCGGCGCGGCGGCGGCGCGGCGGAGCATCATGTTCCGCATAGCCGGAATCGTAGGCGGCATAGCCGTCGGCGGGCGCATAGCCCTGGTCCGATGCCTGATGACCGGATGCCTGGGGCTGCGCTGCGGCCTCGCCGGCATTTGCCTGCCGGCCCGAACGGGACTTCCAGGCCAATGCAGCAGCGCCACCGGCTGCAACCGCGCCGAGAGCGGCAGCACCGAAGCCAAGGCGCGAGCGGCCGGCCTCGGCCGGAGCCTCTTCGCGGGCGTCGTGGGGATTTCGGAGTTCGTCGGCCAGCAGGCGCTCCAGATCGGCGGTCGCCTCGTCGCGGCCATCCCAATCGCGGTAGCTGCCACGCAGCTCGCCGGAGGCATCCTCGTCCGAAGCGTGGATATCGGCTTCCGGCGCATGCTCGGTGCGCTGATAGGTTTCCAGCTCGGCCTCGAGATCGTCCCAGTCGACCTCGGCAGCCGGCGGCGCTTCGGAACCGCGCAGGTTCATCGCGGGAATGTCGAGCTCGCCCTCGCCCGCCTCGTCGGCATGAGCGCCGTCAGCGGGCGGCAGATCGTCGCGCGTCCGTGCCACGGATTTCAGAAGATCGGCATAGCCCTGATCCTGCCCCATGATCCGAGCGAGCTCGGCGAGCGGATCACCACCGCCGCGACGCGGCTCCAGATCGGCCGCATGCGCATCACGGTTGTAGGCGTCGAAATCTCGGTAGCTACGCAGACTGCTCTCGTTGGCCATGGGCCCCGCCGTCGGTGGGCGCCGCTTCGACTACGCGCGGCGCGATCAACGCATCTCTTCGACAGCCTCAACGCCGAGGATAGCAAGACCCGATCTGAGAACGGTCACGATACCCAGGACCAGCGCAAGGCGCACCGACGACATTTGTCGATCATTTTCCATAATGAAGCGTAAATGCGGCGAATCCTTCCCGCGATTCCACTGTGAATGGAAGTCGGACGCAAGCTCATAAAGATAGAAGGCAACGCGATGCGGCTCGTGCGCCTGGGCGGCCGCTTCGATCATGCGTGGATACTGCGCAAGGCGCTGGACGATGGCGATTTCGCCGGAATCGTCCAGCCGGTCGAGCGGTGCCGCGGCGAGCGCCGCGGGCGACAGGTCGAGGTCCGGCATAGCCGCCAGCGCATTGCGCAGGATCGAGCGGCAGCGCGCATGGGCGTACTGCACGTAGAAGACGGGATTGTCCTTGGACTGCTCCACGACCTTGGCGAGGTCGAAGTCGAGCGTCGCGTCGTTCTTGCGGTAGAGCATCATGAAGCGCACCGCGTCGCGGCCGACCTCGTCCACAACCTCGCGCAGCGTGACGAAATCGCCCGAGCGCTTGGACATGCGCACCGGCTCGCCGTTGCGGAACAGACGGACGAGTTGGACGAGCTTCACGTCCAGCGACGCCTTGCCGCCTGACACGGCCTTCAGCGCCGCCTGCATGCGCTTCACATAGCCGCCATGGTCGGCACCCCAGACGTCGATCTGGTCGAGGAAGCCGCGGTCGGCCTTGTCCTTGTGATAGGCGATGTCGGAGGCGAAATAGGTGTAGGAGCCGTCCGACTTCATCAGGGGACGGTCGACGTCGTCGCCGAAGGCGGTCGACCGGAACAGGGTCTGCTCGCGCTCCTCCCAGTCGGCATCGTCGGCGCCCTTCGGCCGTTCCAGAACCCCTTCGTAGATGTTGTCTTGCGCCCGCAGCGTCTCGATGGCGGCGCGCACCTTGTCGACGGGCGCCTGCAGCGAGCGCTCCGAGAAGAAGACGGAGTGACTGACGTTGAGGGCGGCGAGATCCTCGCGGATTTCCACCATCATCGCCTCGATCGCCGCGTCTCGGCAGATCGGCAGCCACTCCTCCTCGGGTGCGTTGTGGAGCTTGGCGCCGTATTTCGCCTTCAGCGCCTCGCCCACCGGCTTCAGATAGTCGCCGGGATAGAGGCCTTCCGGGATCGTGATCGCCTCGCCCAGCGCCTCGCGGTAGCGCAGGTAAGCGGAGCGGCCGAGTACCTGCACCTGCGCGCCGGCATCGTTGATGTAATATTCGCGGGTGACGGCGTAGCCGGCCACATCGAGCAGGCTCGCCAGCGCGTCGCCGAAGACCGCGCCACGGCAATGGCCGACATGCATCGGCCCGGTCGGATTGGCCGAGACATATTCCACGTTGACCTTGGCGCCGCCGCCTACAGTGGCGCGACCGAAGGCGTCGCCTGCCGTCACCGCCGCGGCGAGGACCTTCGGCCAGACGGAGGCTTTCAGGGTCAGGTTGATGAAGCCCGGACCGGCAATGTCGACCTTCGCGACATCCGCCAGCGCGCCGAGGCGTCCGGCGATCTTCTCGGCGAGGTCGCGCGGCTTCATGCCGGCATCCTTCGACAGCACCATCGCCGCATTGGTCGCGAGATCGCCGTGGGTCGGGTCGCGCGGGGCCTCCACGACAACACGGTCGAGCGCCGCCTGCGGCAGATCGATGCCGTCCGATCCCAGCTCCGCGACGGCCTGCCGCACATGCTGGGTGAAAACCGAGAAAATATTCATGCCAGGTACCCGAAAGACGCGTGCCGGGCTCTAGCGCAGAACGGCCGGGGGGGCAAACCGCGCGCTGAAACGTCGCGCCCGCCGGTCACCGGCCGTAAAGGCTCCACGTGGCCTGTGCGCCGCAGGACACGGGACGACGATGGGGTGAGAGGCGATGAGCATGACATCAGGCGGGTTGCCGGCCCGCGCATCGTGGAAGGCAGCGCTGACCCACCCTTACGCCATCGCGCTGCTGAATCTGGTGCTGCTGCTCGTGCTGGTGCCGGGCGTCTGGGAACTCGTGGGCGAGCTTCGCAACTGGACCGGCGACGACCAGCGGCCGCGCCTCGTGGTCGCCGGCCTCTCGTCCATGCTGATCGGCTACGGCGTGGTGGTCGAGGAGCGCGCCTATATCAACGAAAGGCTCGGCCTCTATCCCGCGATGAGAACCCCTGAGCAGGAAGCCGTCGACCGGCGCTGCCATTCGACCGGTTTCGCCACGCTGGCGCTGGCTCTGGTCGCGGAGGTGCTGTTCCAGATCGTCGACCTGCCGAACACGCTGGTGAACACGCGGGCCATCGACTGGTTCCTGCTGCTCTGCTCGACCCTCGTCCTCGCATGGATATGCGTGCTGATGACCATCCATACCGGACGGATGATCTTCGCGCGCTATTGAGGTCTCACCGCAGTTCCGGCGTCTGGGCGAACAGCCGGCGGTGCTCCTCCTGCGCGTAGCGGTCGGTCATGCCGGCAATGTAGTCGGCGGCGCGGCGCGCGCGCCGCGCCTCGTCCAGGGCCTCGATGCCATCGGACCATTGCGGCGGCATGGTGCGCGGGTGCTCGAAATAGGCGGCGAACAGGTCGCGGACGATGATGCCGGCATTGCGGCGGATCGGCACGACCCGCGGGTGACGATAGACGTGCGCGAACAGGAACGTCTTGATGCCGGCATCGTAGTCGCGGATCTCCGGCGAGAACTGCACCAGCGTGTGGCCGCAGGCGCGGATGTCCTCGACGCTCTGCGGGTTCAGTTCGCCGAGCGCACGCACCGCCTCGCCGATAATGTCCTCGACCAGCCGGGTGATCACCCGGCGGGTCAGTTCGTTGATCTCGCGGCCCTTCTCCAGCGTCGGGTGCCGGTCCCGGATTTCGGCGAGGAACTCGCGCGCCATGGGCACGTCCGCACCGAGGTCGTCGAGGGTGAAGAGCCCTGCCCTCAGCCCGTCGTCGATGTCGGCGGCATCATAGGCGATGTCGTCGGCGATGGCCGCCGCCTGCGCCTCGGCGCTGGCATGGCTTGCGAGGTCGAGCGGGTTGAGCGCGTCATATTCGAGAATCGCCACGGGAATGCCGCGCTCGGCGTAGCGGGCGATCGGGCTGCCATCCGGTTCCAGCAGCGGGCCGTTATGCTTGACGAGCCCCTCCAGCGTCTCCCAGCAGAGGTTCAACCCGTCGAAGCCGGCATAGCGGCGCTCCAGCCGCGTGACGATGCGCAGCGACTGGGCATTGTGGTCGAAACCGCCATAGGCGCGCATGACCTCATCCAGCGCATCCTCGCCGGTATGGCCGAACGGGGTGTGGCCGAGGTCGTGGGCGAGCGCCAGCGTCTCGGCGAGGTCCTCGTCGAGGCCGAGCGCGCGGGCCAGCGAGCGGGCGATCTGCGCCACTTCGATCGTATGGGTCAGGCGCGTCCGGTAATGATCGCCCTCGGGAGCGACGAAAACCTGCGTCTTGTGCTTCAGGCGGCGGAAGGCGGTCGCATGGACGATCCGGTCGCGGTCGCGGTGGAACTCGGTGCGCGTGGGCGAAGCCGGCTCCGGCACCAGCCGTCCGCGGCTCCGCCGTGCATCGGAGGCATAACGCGCCAGCGGCGGGTAGAAATAGCTCGCGACCGCCATGGCGTCCCCGATGCCGGCCCGATGCGCCATCCGCAAGGCACGTCCGCGCGGATTGACCGGGCCATGAGGCGCACATACCTATTGGGTCAAGGGGCCGCAAGCCGGCGGCCCTCGAGACCCTCGTGTTTCCGGCCTTGAACCGGAGGGACGGAGCCGACGATCATGACCACCCAGACGACCGAACCCGTCACAGTCACAGACCGCGCCGCCTCGCGCATCGCCAAGATCATGGCGAGCGAGCCGCCGGGCTCCATGCTGCGCATTTCCGTCGAAGGCGGCGGCTGCTCGGGCTTCCAGTACAAGTTCGATTTCACCACCACCCGCAACGACGACGATTTCGTCATCGAGAAGGGCGGCGCGACCGTGCTGGTCGATGAAATCTCCCTGCCCTACATGACCGGGACGGAGCTCGACTGGGTCGACGACCTGATCGGATCGGCCTTCAAGCTGCAGAACCCCAACGCGATCGCCAATTGCGGCTGCGGCACGTCGTTCTCGGTCTGATCAGTAGAGCGTCGACTTCTGCCGCGCATCGAGCGCGGTATCGTAGGTCTCGGCGTCGAAGCTTGCCTGCGCGCCCTTCAGCATTGCGCCGGGTGACGGCAGCTCGGCGCGGACGCGATGGAGCGAGGCATCCCAGAGCTTCGAGCGATGCAGCGCGCGCGAGCATTGGAAATAGACTGCCTCGACGGCGATGACGAGCGCCGTGCGCGGGGTCTTGCCATCCACGGCGTAGCGCTCAAGCAGGCCGGCATCGGCCGTGATGCGGGCCCGGCCGTTGACGCGCAGCGTCTCGTTTACGCCGGGCACGAGAAACAGGAGCCCGACGCGCGGGTCGCGCACGACATTCAACAGGCTGTCGAGCCGGTTATTGCCGCGGCGATCGGGCATCAGCAGCGTCCTGTCGTCGAGGACATCGACGAAACCCGCGGGATCGCCGCGCGGGGTCGCGTCCAGCCCGTCCTCGCCCACGGTCGCCAGAACGCAAAAGGGCGAGGCTTCGATCAGCGCGCGGTATTCGGCGGTGAGAAACGGCACTTCCTTGATGATGGAGGCTTCGCCGGGCTCACCATAGAGGGCCTTGAGCGCCGCCTCATTCTCGATCCACATGGATTTGCTCCCTGCTGACGTACCGCGCGCCGCCTTGTGGCAGAGAGAGGCCATCGGAGGCTAGAGTGCAACTCGTTGGAGTCGCGGACAGGCCATGATCATCGCCACGTGGAACGTCAATTCGATCAAGATCCGGGTGGAGAACACGCTCGCCTGGCTGAAGGAGCGCGATCCCGACATCGTCTGCCTGCAGGAGCTGAAATGCGTCGACGAGGCCTTTCCTCGCGAGGCGTTCGAATCCGCCGGCTACAATGTCGCGACCCACGGGCAGAAGACCTATAACGGCGTCGCCATCCTCTCGAAGCTGCCGCTGGAGGACGTGACGCCGCGCCTGCCCGGCGACGAGGCCGACGAGCAGTCGCGCTATCTGGAGGCCGTCGTCTCCACGCCCTCGGGCGCGGTCAGGGTCGGCGCTCTCTACCTGCCGAACGGCAATCCCATCGGCACCGAGAAATTCTCCTACAAGCTCGCCTGGATGGACCGGCTGATCCGCCATGCGCGCGAACGGCTCGCGCTCGAGGAGCCGTTCCTGCTCTGCGGCGACTACAACGTCATCCCGATGCCCCGCGATGCGCGGAACCCGGCCGACTGGACGGGCGATGCGCTGTTCCAGCCGGAATCGCGCGGCAGGTGGCGCGAGCTTGTCGCCCTCGGCTTCACCGAGGCGACGCGCGCCTGCGACGATTCCGACGGGCTCTACACGTTCTGGGACTATCAGGCCGGCGCCTGGCAGCGGAACAACGGCATCCGCATCGACCACCTGATGCTGTCGCCCCACGCCGCCGACCGGCTGGTGACGGCCGGCATCGACAAGCATGTGCGCGGCTTCGAGAAGCCGAGCGACCACGTGCCGGCATGGTGCGAGATCAGGGTCTGAGACGCCTTACGCGTCCTGCGTCGGGAATTCGGCGGGCAGCGTGATCTCGATGAGTTCGAGATCGTCGGAATGGCCGAGTTCCTTGTGCACGATGCCAGGCGGCTGATGCACGCAGCTTCCCGGCTCCAGCAGCACCTCGCCGACGCCCTCGTACCAGAAGCGCACCCAGCCCTTCAGCACATAGACCATCTGGAATTCCAGCGCGTGGGTATGACGCCCGCCTTCGGCATGGGCGCCCGGCACCGCGCGGATCACATGGGCGCCGACCCGGCCGCCCGTCGCCTCCCTGATGCCGAGGTCGCGATAGACGAAGAAGTTCCTGAGGCCCTGCCCCTCGAATTCCGCGTCCTTCGCGTGCGCCACAGAAAACGCACCGGCCTCCGTCGCCATGACTGCCATGCCATTCCTCCCTGAGAAGCTCGCCCGGCCCCTTCGGCCGGCAGCGTGCCCATCCGGGAGCGGCGAGGCAAGCGATCAGCGTCGCGCCACCCGCATCGGCATGCCGCCATCGGGCCGCAGCGTCAGGCGCGTATTCGGCTTGGGACGATGACCCGGCAGGGGCGTGAAGCGCAGGGCACGCATCAGCGTCGCGAAGATCACCACCGCCTCGACCTGCGCGAAGGAAGCCCCGATGCAGATGCGCGGACCGGCCCCGAAGGGCAGGTAAGCGCCGCGGTGGCGGCCTTTGGTCCGTTCGGGCGCGAAGCGGTCGGGGTCGAAGCTCTCAGGATCGTCCCAGATCAGTCGGTGCCGATGGATGGCATAGACCGGCACGTAGACGGGCGTACGGGCCGCGATCTTTTCGCCGCCGACAGTCACGTCCTCGGCGGCGATCCGCGGGATGAGCGGCGCGGGCGGAAACAGGCGCATCGCCTCCTGGATCACCTGTTTCGTATAGGCGAGCCCCTCGACATGGCCGGCATCGATGGCCGCATCCCCGGCGACCGAAGCGATCTCGTCCAGAACACGACGTTCCACCTCCGGCGCATTGGCTGTCAGCCAGAGCGCCCAGGTCAACGCCAGCGCCGTCGTCTCGTGGCCGGCGACGACGAAGGTCAGGAGATTGTCGGCAAGCTCAAGGTCGGTCATGGCCCGGCCGGTCTCGGGATCGGCAGCGGCGATCAGGAAATCGAGCAAGTCCGGTGTTGCGCTGGGATTGGCGCGCCGCTCGGCGATGACCCGCGTCATCTCGGCTTTCAGGAAGCGGTTGCCAGCCCGCGCGCGCCGCTTGCCCGGATAGGGCATCCATGTCGGCAGCCGCAGCACGGTGATCGCGGCGATCCAGCCGACCGTCTCGAAATAGTGCGAAATCTGCGCCCCGAAGCGCTCGGTATCGAAGGAACCGCGCCCGGACAGCATGGTCTCGACGATCACGTCGAAGGTCGTCGTCATCATGGCTTCGGAAATATCGACCGTTCGCCCCGCGGGCGCGGCGAGCAGCCGTTCGACGGCCGTCTCGGCCGCCTGCGTCATGGCCGGGACGAAGCCCAGGATCGTGCCGTGGCGGAACGGCGGCGAGGACGCGCGTCGCTGCCAGCGCCAGTCGGCGCCCTCGGCGGTGAAGATCGATTTGTTGCCGACCGCCGCCCCGATGGCGCGCTGGACGATCGGCGCCTTGGGGAAGACGTCCGCCTTGGTGACCAGCACTTCTTCGACCATGGCCGGGTCCATGACGAAGAGCAGCGGCCGGCCAGCAAAGCCCAGCCATTGCGAGCGCTCGTGGAACAGCGCCTCGGGCCAGGTCTCGAGCGGATTGCGGATGAGCGTGCGCAGGAAGCGCAGGGCTTTGAGCGGTTCGGCGGGATGATCGAGCCCCGGTGGAACGAAACGCTGCGTCTCGACCAGGGTCATGGGCCTCGCCCCGTTCCAGATCGTTTCAGCTTTTCTTCGAATCGCCGAAACGATCTAAGTTATTGTGGGGTCGCATTTTCTTAACGCGAACCGGTACCCACTTCGCTCGAAAATGCTCTAGCGGCGGCTGGTCTTCAGCCAGTTCTCGACGAGGCGCAGCGCGACGCCGCGCTCATCGTCCGAGGCCGAGCGCATGGCCTCGTCGTACATTTCCGAGATCCAGGTCTCGTTGTCGCTCGCCGCTTCCTTGGCGAGCGTCAGGAACATCAGCCCGCGCGGCGCCGCGCGCGGCACATCGCGGCCGGCGAACAGCATGTGGCCGAGCACGGCCTGCGCCTGATGGTGGCTCTTGGCGGCGGCAAGCTGCAGCCAGCGCGCAGCCTGCCGCGGATCGCGCGGCGTGCCCTTGCCCTCGAGGAACATGCGGCCGAGACGGAACTGGCCGTCGGCATCGCCGAAGGTCGAGGCAGCGTAGAAATAGAGCCCGAAGGCACGCTGCGGGTCCGGCCGCACGTAGGAATTCGGAATGCCCTCGACGAGATAGTTGCCCATCTGCACGAAGGCCGAGGAGATGAACCGCGCATCGGGCGAGTTCGGGCTCTCGTCGCGGCGGTCCATGGTGATGCGGCGGAAGGTCTCGAAGGCCTTGAGGTCGCTGCGGGCGACGCCCTCGCCGTCCATGTACATGCGGCCAAGCCGCCAGGCGGAGGCGGCATGGCCGCCGCTCGCCGCATATTGAAGAGCGGAAACGGCTTCCTCGGCCCGGCCGTCGCGCAGCGCCCGCGCTCCGTCACGGAACGCGTCGAGCGCCGAGCGGGCATCGCCCGCCGGCTGCCCGTCGAAGGCGAGCGCCGGCACGGCGCCGGCAAACATCGCCAGCGCCACTGCCACAGCACGGATCTTGAAAGCCTCAGATATCCGCATAGACGTGCTTTTCCCCGGCCCCGCCCGGATGGGTCACGGCGCCGTCAACTGCAGGGCCGACCTGCTGTGCGTATTTCCAGATGGCGCCCGAACCGTATTCGGTGTCCTTCGGGCCCTGCCATTCCTTTTTACGCGCCCGCAATTCGGCGGCCGTAAGGCGAACTTTGAGCGTTCCCTTGACGGCGTCGATCTCGATTATGTCGCCGTCGCGCACATGGGCGATCGGGCCGCCGATCTGGGCCTCAGGGCCGACATGGCCGATGCAGAAGCCGCGCGTCGCGCCGGAGAAACGGCCATCGGTGATGAGCGCAACCTTGTCGCCCATGCCCTGCCCGTAGAGAGCCGCGGTGGTCGCCAGCATCTCGCGCATGCCGGGGCCGCCCTTCGGACCCTCGTAGCGGATGACGAGAACCTCGCCCTCCTTGATGGTGCGCTCGGTGACGGCCTTGAAGCACTCTTCCTCGCGGTCGAAGCAGCGGGCCGGGCCCTTGAACTTCAGCTTCTTCATGCCGGCGACCTTCACGATCGCGCCATGGGGAGCGAGGTTGCCCTTGAGGCCCACGACGCCGCCGGTCTTGGTGATCGGCTTCGACGTCGGATAGACGACGTCCTGGTCGGGGTTCCAGCGCACCTTTTCGAGGTTCTCGGCCATGGTGCGGCCGGTGACCGTGATGCAGTCGCCATGCATGAAGCCGCCGTCCAGCAGCGCCTTCATGAGCAGCGGGATGCCGCCGGCCTCGAACATGTCCTTGGCGACATATTTGCCGCCCGGCTTGAGGTCGGCGATGTACGGCGTCCGCTTGAAGATCTCGGCGACGTCGAACAGGTCGAATTTGATGCCCGCCTCGTGCGCCATGGCCGGCAGGTGCAACGCCGCGTTGGTCGAACCGCCCGAGGCGGCGACGACGGTCGCGGCATTCTCCAGCGCCTTGCGGGTGACGATGTCGCGCGGGCGGATGCCGCTCGCGATCAGGTCCATCACCTTCTCGCCGGCCGCGTAGCAGAAGGCGTCGCGGATGTCGTAGGGAGCCGGCGCGCCGGCCGAATAGGGCAGCGCGAGGCCGATGGCCTCGGAGACCGTCGCCATGGTGTTGGCGGTGAACTGCGCGCCGCAGGCACCGGCGGACGGGGCGCCGACGCGCTCCAGTTCGTCAAGGTCCTCGGCCGACATCTCGCCGACCGAATGCTTGCCAACCGCCTCGAACAGGTCCTGCACGGTGACCTGCTTGCCGCGGAACGTGCCGGGCAGGATCGAGCCGCCATAGATGAAGATCGACGGCACGTTGAGGCGGATCATCGACATCATCATGCCGGGCAGCGACTTGTCGCAGCCGGCAAGGCCGACGAGCGCGTCATAGGCGTGGCCGCGCATGGAGAGCTCGACCGAGTCGGCGATGATCTCGCGCGAGGGCAGCGAGGACTTCATGCCGGCATGGCCCATGGCGATGCCGTCGGTGACCGTGATGGTGCAGAATTCGCGCGGCGTGCCTTGAGCGGATTCGACACCCTTCTTCACCGCCTGCGCCTGACGCATCAGCGCGATATTGCAGGGAGCAGCCTCGTTCCAGCAGGTCGCTACGCCGACGAAGGGCTGGTGAATCTGCTTGGTCGTAAGACCCATCGCATAGAGGTAGGAGCGGTGCGGCGCGCGCGCCGGACCCTCGGTCACATAGCGGCTCGGCAGCTTGTTCTTGTCGAACTTCGGGCTGGTCATTTCGCTCCCCATGACAATGCGCTCGCCGCCCTCGTCGCCGAGGGCGTTGCGCGGTGTCCTGACATCGCGGGGAGAACTTGAAAAGGCATCAACTCGACGGGCCACACATGCGGAACGGCGCCCATGGACAACCGTTCGAACCAAATTTGTCGCGCAATTTCTGCGCTTTGGCCTGTGGCGGGATTGCGGCGGAAAATGGTGAACAACTCCCACGGATGCGAGCAGTTCCAATCTGTTGCGGAAATGACACGAAATAGAACGTGATGCTGCGGCGCACCTCAGACCGCCCGGCAGACAGCCGGGCAGTCCCGATAGATTGGCAGCGATGCGGAGGCGGCTCAGCCGAGTTCGGCGAGCCTTCCGATTGCCGTCTCGATCCGCGCCCTGCGCTCGGCCGCCTCGGCGCGCTTCTCGCGCTGCTCGTCGATGACGTCCTCGGCAGCGCGCGCCATGAAGTTGGCGTTGTTCAGCTTGCCGTCGCAGCGCGCGATGTCGCCATCGGCCTCCTTCAGCGCCTTGCCGAGCCGCGTGCGCTCGGCCGAGACGTCGACGATGCCGGCGAGCGGCAGAGCCAGCGTCTCGCCGCGCACGACGATCTGCACGGAGCCCTTGGGCGCTGTCTCGGCTGGCGTGACCTCCGACAGGCGGGCGAGGCGCGAGAGCAGATCGCCGTGGCGCGCCGCGCGTTCAGCGGCCTTCGCCGAGACGCCCGCCAGCACCAGCGGCACCTGCGCGCCCGGCGCGACGTTCATCTCCGCGCGCACCGAGCGGATGGCGGAGATGGTATCGACCAGCCAGCCGATCTCGGCCTCCGCTTCGGCATTCTCGAGACCCTTGAGCTGCGGCCACTGGGCCAGCGCCAGCACGCTGGTGCGCGCCGGCCCTTCCTCGCCCGTCACCGTCCAGAGCTCCTCGGTGATGAAGGGCATGAACGGGTGCAGCAGCGCGAGAATCTGGTCGAGCGTCCAGGCCGTGGCGGCGCGCACCTCGGCCTTGGCCGCCTCGTCCGTGCCGTTGAACACGGGCTTGGCCAGTTCGAGGAACCAGTCGCAGAAGATGTTCCAGACAAAGCGGTAGGCCGCGCCGGACGCCTCGTTGTACTTGTAGGCCTGGATCGCGGTCTCGGTCTCGGCGATGGCTTTCGCCGTCTCGCCGACGATCCATTTCGCCAGTGTCGTCTCGACCTTCGCGGGGTCGAAGCCCGCGACGCGGCGGCACTCGTTGATCTCGGTGAAGCGGGCGGCGTTCCAGAGCTTGGTCGCGAAGTTGCGGTAGCCCTCGACGCGCGAGCGCGCGAATTTCACGTCCGAGCCCTGGCTCGCCTGCGCAACGAGAGCGAAACGCAGCGCGTCCGCGCCGAACTCGTCGATGAGGCCGAGCGGATCGACGACGTTGCCGAGCGTCTTCGACATCTTGCGGCCCTTGTCGTCGCGGACGAGGCCGTGGATGACGACGTCGGAGAAGGGCTTCTCCTTCATGAAGTGCAGGCCCAGCATCATCATGCGGGCGACCCAGAAGAAGATGATGTCGAAGCCGGTGACCAGCGTGGACGTCGGATAGAAACGCTTCAGCTCAGCCGTCTCGTCCGGCCAGCCGAGCGTCGAGAAGGGCCACAGACCCGACGAGAACCAGGTGTCGAGCACGTCGGGATCGCGGGTGAGCGGAACCCCTGCCCGGCCGAAATGCCTATCGGCGTCGGCCTGCGCCTCCACCTCGCTGGCGGCGACAAAGATCGTGCCGTCCTCGGCATACCAGGCCGGGATCTGATGGCCCCACCAGAGCTGGCGCGAGATGCACCAGGGTTGAATGTTGTCGAGCCAGCGGAAGTAGTCGCCGGCGAAACGCTCGGGCACGAAGCGCGTCTGGCCGCCGCGGACGGCTTCGAGCGCCGGCTTCGCCAGCGTTGCCGCGTCGACATACCATTGGTCGCTCAGCCAGGGCTCGACCACCGCGCTGCCGCGCTGGGCGTGGGGCACCATATGGGTGTGCGGCTCGATCTTCTCGACGAGGCCCAGCTCTTCGAGATCAGCGACCACCTTTTTGCGCGCGTCGAAACGGTCGAGGCCGCGATAGGCCTCCGGCGCGTTCTCGTTCACCACCGCCGAGGCGTCGAAGATGTTTATCAGTTCGAGATTGTGGCGCTTGCCGACCTCGAAATCGTTGAAGTCGTGGGCAGGCGTGATCTTCACCGCGCCCGAACCCTTCTCGGGATCGGAATAGGCGTCGCCGACGATCGGAAGCTCGCGGCCGACCAGCGGCAGGACCACGGTCTTGCCGATCAGGTGCCGGTAGCGCTCGTCGTCGGGATGCACGGCCACCGCCGTATCGCCCAGCATGGTCTCCGGGCGCGTGGTCGCGACGACGATGAACTGCGTCGGATCGTCCTTCAGCGGATATTTGAAGTGCCAGAGACTGCCCTTCACCTCGAGGTTGTCGACCTCAAGGTCGGAGATGGCCGACCGGAATTCCGGATCCCAGTTCACCAGGCGCTTGTCGCGGTAGATGAGGCCGGCCTTGTGAAGGTCGACGAAGACCTTCGTGACGGCGCGGACCATCTGTTCCGATGCTTCACCCCGAACCCCCATGGTGAAGCGCTCGCGCGACCAGTCGCAGGACGCGCCGAGCCGCTTCAACTGGTTGACGATCGTGCCGCCGCTTGTCGCCTTCCACTCCCAGACCTTCTCGATGAACGTCTCGCGGCCGAGATCCCGCATCTGGATTTGCCGCTCGGCGAGCTGCTGGCGGACCACGAGCTGCGTCGCGATGCCGGCATGGTCGGTGCCCGGCTGCCAGAGCACGTCCTTGCCGCGCATGCGCTCGTAGCGGCAGAGCACGTCCTGCAGCGTGTTATTGAGCGCGTGGCCCATATGCAGCGATCCCGTGACGTTCGGCGGCGGGATGACGATGCAGTAGGTCTCGGCGCCGGCGCGGTCGGGACGGCCGGCCTTGAAGGCTTCGGCGTTCTCCCAGACCTCGGCCATGCGGGCTTCGATGTCCTTGGGCGAATAGGTCTTTTCGAGCATGACGGTCCGGGCTTCGCGCAGAGGGCGCCTGTGGAGGCAAGGCGCTCATATGGGGAGCGCACCAAAGCCGCGCCCGGCGGGAGAAGTCAACATTTCTGCCATGCGCCTCCGCGACTTGCCGCAACGCAAGAGAGGGGCGCATAGGGTCGGTGCATGGTCACAGGCAGCATCGAGACCGCCCCGCTGGAGCCGGTGCCGTGGCGCGCGCTGTTCGTGCTGGGGGCTGCGTCCTTCGCTTCTTCCGCGGCGCTGCGCTTCTGCGACCCGCTCCTGCCCAAGCTCGCATTGGCCTTCAACACGACGTCGGGCAGCGCGGCCATCGTGGTCACGGCCTATGCGGTCGCCTATGGCGGCTTCCAGCTTATTACCGGCCCCCTCGGCGACCGTTTCGGCAAGGTGCGCGTGATCGCGTTCGGCGCCCTGCTCTGCGGCCTGTTCACGTCAGCCTCGGCCTTTGCGACCAGCCTCGAGCAGCTCGCGCTGCTGCGCTTCCTCGCGGGACTGACGGGTGCTGCGATCATCCCCAACTGCCTCGCCTTCATCGGCGATACCGTGCCGATGCCACAACGGCACGCGGTTCTCGCCCGCTACATGATCTTCATGAGCACCGGCACGGTATCCGGCCAGGCCATCGGCGGGGTCCTCGCCGACCTCTTCGGCTGGCACGCGGTCTTCCTGATGGTGGGCGGCTTCCTCCTGTTCGGCGGGGCCATGCTCGCGCTGCAGATGCAGACCAATCCGGTCCTGTCGCACCGCCCGCCGCCGCCGGAGGGTGGGCTGATGGGCTCATTCCGCCAGATCGCGGCCGTCCGGAAGAGCTCGACAGGCCGGCTCGTCCTCGCGACCGTGGCCGTCGAGGCCGCCATCTATTTCGGCGCCTTCACTTTCCTCGGCGCGCATCTGCGCGAGGCTTATGGCATCAGTTACACGGCCATCGGCGTGCTGACTGCGTTGAGCGCGGTGGGCGCGGTGACCTATTCCACCCTTGCGCCCTTCCTGCTCGCCCGCCTCAGCCAGAAGGGGCTCATGGTCCTGTCGGCCGCACTGTTCGCCATCGGCTTCGTGGCCTTCGCGCTGACCCCGGCGCTCTGGCTCGTGGCTCTGGCCATCGTCGCCTGCGGGGCGGGATTCGCTTTGTTTCACAATTCGCTGCAGATCATGGCAACGCAGATCAACCCGCAGGCGCGCGGCGCCTCGATCGCCATTTTCGCCTTCGCCTTCTTCGCGGGACAGACGATCGGCGTGTTCCTCACGAGCCTCGCCTACGACCGGTTCGGCGCTACGCCACTCTTCGCGGCGACGGCGGTCATGATGCCGGTGATCGTATTGTGGTTCCGCTCGCGGCTTGTGGGGCGGTTCGACGCCTGAGGCGGCCCTGAGCGAAGCGGGCCGCCGGCTCGGCATGAAGAATAGCCCGCAGGCGGCGTGCGCGGCAGCGCAAGCCCAGGCGTTTCCTGCTACCCCGGCGAAAGGCGGAAGCCGCCTCTCAGCGCCCCGATCCGCCGCGGGAAACGCGCTCGATCTCGGCGCGCACGAGGCGCTCGACCAGTTGCGGCAGGTTGTCGTCCAGCCAGTTCTTCAGCATCGGCCGCAGCATGTCCTTGACGAGATCGTCAATGGTGCGGCCGTTGCCCGAGAGCATGGTGTTGGCGAGCGAGCCGAAGGCCGCGCCGACGGCCGCGTGGGTCTCGGACGAGATCAGCGAGGGACCCGGAACGACTGCCGCCGGAGCCGGCGGCGGCGGCGCGGGCGGTGGCGGAGACGGCTGATCCATGAACTCGACATCGGCCCGCTGGGCGATGGGTCGGATCATGCCGACGCGCTCGGGCACCGCATCGGCGCGCGACAGTTCGAAGATTTCGGGTTCGCGCACCGCTGGAGGCGGCGGCGCAGCCTTCACCACCGGAGGGGGTGGCGGCGGGGGTTCCGGCTCGTCGTCGAAGCCGGCGAGCAGCGCGTCGATGTCGTCCTGCGACTTCGGGGCCTCGTCGGCCACGGGTGCAGGCACGGGCTCGACCGCCCTGGCCGCAGGCGCGGCCTTGGGCGGCTCGTCGTCAGCGATGATCCGTCGGATCGACGCGAGGATTTCCTCCATCGACGGTTCATTGGCCTTGGCCGTCTGCGACATCCCAGCCCACCCCACGAGTTGCACGCATCGGGGCGGCCCACTTGCGGTCAGCGCAGAGCGCGAATCGCCACCGAATCAACAATGCCGACTATGCACTCGCCGCGGCGCGATGGCTAACGGCCGCGCGGGCGATCCACAGCGAAGTCGAGAGGCAGGATCAACGTCCGTCGGGGGTGCGAACGCCGATCCAGAGATCGCGGACCTGATCGTAGTGGACGGTGGGGTCGTAGATCTCGGTGCGCAGCGCCAGACGCGAACCGTTGAGGCGGCCCATCGCGGCGAGCACCGAATAGGACAGGACCACGCGGTCGCGCTGGGCGCGCACGAGCGCCACGCGCGCCTCGGTGAGGGTCTGGGTGGCGTTCAGCACGTCGATGATCGTGCGCTGGCCGACCTTGTACTCCTCGCGGATGCCGTTGACCGCGATCTCCTGCGCGCGGACCTGCACTTCTGCGGCCTGAATCTGCGCGCGCGAGGCTTCGAGCGCGGCCCAGGACTGCATGACCGCCTGACGCACGCTGGCGGCCGCCGTCTCGATCTGGATGCGCCGCTGGCCGTAGGCCTCTTTGGCCTGTCGGATGGTCGAATAATCGCGCCCGCCATTGGCGAAGATCGGAATGGTGAGCGTCGCGCCAACCGCGGCCGACAGGCTCTGGGTGGCCGGACCGGTCTGCTCGGCGGCGCGGGTAATGGTCGCCGAGAGGCCGAGCGTCGGATAGAGCGCGGATTCAGCGATACGGACCTGCAGCATCTGCGCGTCGGCGCCGTGCCGCGCGCCGCGAATGGCCGGATGCTCGGACTGGCCGGCGATGATCGCACCGTCGAGATTGCGCGGCAGCAGGCGCTCGATCGTGCGCGCGGGCGTCAGGCGCCCCGGCGCGATGCCGACCTGCTGGATATAGACCGAGCGCGAATTGGCGAGGTCCGATTCGGCGCCGGTGGCGGCGGCAATCGCGGCCTGGAGCGCCGATTCGGCCAGCGCAACGTCGGTGCGGGTGACTTCGCCGACATTGAAGCGGTCGCGAGTCGCGCGAAGCTGCTCGCGCAGCACCTCGACGTTGCGGCGGCGCAGATCGAGCACCGCCTGCTCGCGCAGCACGTTCATATGCGCGGTCGAGGACGAGAGCAGGACGGTCTGCTCGGTGTTGCGCAGGGTCTCGCGGGCGACGAGCACGTTCTGGTCGGCCTGGCGCACCGTATTGGTGGTGCGGTTGCCGTCGAACAGCGGCTGCGTGGCCGTGATGCTAGCCGAGCGCGGCATGGTGCGCAGCGCGCGATCCGTGCCCGGCGCGCCAAGGACCGAGCCCGATCCCGATTCGGTGTACTGGCCGGCCGCCGTGACGGTGGCGTTCACCGAGGGCCGGTAGCCCGAAAGCGCGGCAGGCACGCCCTCATTGGCCACCCGCACGCCCGCGCGGGCCGCGTTGAGGTCGGGATTGTTGCGATATGCCTGAATCAGCGTCTGGTCGATCGACTGCGCGCGCGCAGTCCCCGACAGAGCCAAGGATACGAAGCCCATGAGGGCGGCGGAAACAAAACGGGAGCCTACGCTGCGCATAGAGGCTCGAACCATAGCAACACCTGCATTTGGGCTACTCCCGACGGTTCCGCCAAAGTCGAGACGTTCATAAGTGGTTAAACAATCAGCCCTTAACCGCTGGTTAAAGGCAAACGCCATTCCGAGAAACCCCGTTCATGGCCTAGGCCGCGCTTTCATCGCGCGGGTGGGGCATGTGGGCAACACTCCCATACAGGCTCTCGGTCGCGCTTATCAGAACACGAATCCCCTCGGCTTGGCGAATCCGGGGAGCGGCGGAATGGCGGCGTCGAAGGCGGGGCGAGCGCTGATCTCGTCTCCGATTCGGGTGTGGACGAGGCATTTCGCGGCGCGGCCCTGCCCGACGACGGCGACAAGACGCCCTCCCGGCTTGAGCTGGGCGAGCAGCGCGTCGGGCACCTCCTCGACGGAACCCTGCAAAAGGATTGCGTCATAGCCGCCGCCGGCCGCGTGACCCGCTTCCAGCGGACCCTCGACAAGCGCCGCATTCGCCAGCCCGGCCAGCGACGCCTTTGCCGCAGCGGCAAGCGCCGCATCCACCTCCAGCGCCGTCACCTGTCCCGCGATGCGGGCAAGAACAGCGCTCGAATAGCCGGTCGCCGGCCCGATATCGAGGACACTGGCGGCCGAATCGAGGTCCGCCTGCTGGATCATCCGCGCGAGCACCATCGGCTCGATGATGTAGCGCGCCGGCTGGCCGGCGGCGGCATCAGTGACGGCGAGATCGTCGTCGAGATAGGCGAGCGCCCGGCGGTTCTCCGGCACGAATGCCTCGCGCGGAACCGCCATCAGCGCCTCGACGATCCGGGAATCGGTGACGTCGTTCACGCGAATCTGCGTGTCGACCATGGTGCGTCGGGCGCGCTCGAAATCCATCATGACATCGTCCTCGCATCGCGGCCGGACGCGCGCCGGCTTGGGGTCCAGTCTTTACCGGCGCGGGCCGTATCAGCGCAAGCCGGGAGGCGGCGCGGGATTGTTGCGGGACCCCGACCCACGTGCTAGAGCGAGCCCACTCCGCGCCGGTATTCCCGGCGATGACCCGGACGGCCTCGTGGCGGAGTGGTTACGCAGAGGACTGCAAATCCTTGCACCCCGGTTCGATTCCGGGCGAGGCCTCCACCTTTTCTGTCATCCGAACGTTTCGCCAGCCCGCGCCGCTAGCCGCCCGGCTTCGGCCTCAGCATGGCGTTGAGCCGGGGCCAGCGCCGCCCGATCCGGATGGTGAGGCGGCGGCGAATGCGGCGCACGACCGGGCTGTCCACCGACAGGATCAGGAAGCCGACCGGAAACATCCACGGCCCGAGCACGGGCAGGAAGCTGAACAGCCCGCCGACGATGAAGCCCCAGCCGAGCAGCCGCCGGCGCAGGCGCGTTGCCGGCACCGGCCAGTCGCGCCCGAACATCCGAAGCCGCTGCGGCGGCAGGCTGTCGGTCCCCGTTTCCATGCCCGCGATAAAGCGCGGCCCGGCCGCCCTGTCCACAGCGGTCATGGTTCGGCCATGCTGCCGGGCCATGTTCGGTCCCTGCTCGACAGTCGCCCCGGCGCATCTTTCACGCTTGCCCTCTTTCGCTTGTTCTCTTTCGCTCTTGGCAACCGTCGAACACCTGTGTTATTCGCGCCGCTCACTCGCAGCGAGCGATGATCCTCGGTAGCTCAGTGGTAGAGCAACCGGCTGTTAACCGGTTGGTCGCTGGTTCGAATCCGGCCCGGGGAGCCAGTTTCGAGAAGGCGGAGAGACGCAGCGTCTCTCCGCCTTCTCGTTTTCCGGGATGAACCGGACAGGACTGCGCGCGTATCCTCTCCTGCATGGCCCGCACAGCACCCGCCCTCGTCTGGTTCCGCGACGACCTGAGGCTCGGCGACAATCCCGCGCTGGACCGGGCCTTCCGGAACGGCGCACCGCTGATCCTCCTCTATGTCCTCGACACCAGGGGCGACGGCGGCCGGCCGATCGGCGGCGCAGCCCGCTGGTGGCTTGCGCAGAGCCTGAAGGCGCTCTCCCACGCCATTGCCGGACGCGGCGGGCGCCTGATCCTGCGATCCGGCTCGCCGCGCACCATCATTCCAGCCCTTGCGCGCGAATCCGGCGCGAGCCTCGTCACATGGAATCGCCGCTACGAAGCCGAGGGAATCGCCTGCGACACCGCGATCAAGGCGGAGCTGAAGGCTGAAGGCGTCGAGGTCGAAAGCTTCTCGGCCAATCTTCTGCGCGAGCCCTGGAGCCTGAGGACGCAGGCGGGCGAACCCTTCAAGGTGTTCACGCCGTTCTGGCGCGCGCATTCCGGCCTCGGCGAGCCGAGGGCCGCCCTTCCCGCCCCGTCGAAGCTCGCGGACGGCTCGGCCGAGCTTGCGAGCGAGGCGCTCGATGATTGGATGCTGGAACCCGTCGACCCGGACTGGGCGGCGGAATTTCCCGATCACTGGCAGCCGGGCGAGGATGGCGCGCGGGAAAGGCTGGCCGACTTCCTCGACGAGGACCTGCCGCACTACACAGGCGAACGCGACAGGCCGGACAAGACTTCGACGTCCCGGCTCTCGCCGCACCTGCGCTTCGGCGAAATCTCGCCGGTTCAGATCTGGCACGCCGGCCAGCATGCCGCCGCCGCGCGCGGCGAGCGCGGCCTCGCCAAGTTCATGTCGGAGATCGGCTGGCGCGAATTCTCCTATCACCTGCTCTTCCACTGGCCGAAACTCGCCAGCGAGAATTTCCAGCCGCGTTTCGATGCCTTCGCATGGGCCGACAACGACGCGGCTCTGAAGGCCTGGCAGCAGGGCCGCACCGGCTATCCTCTCGTCGATGCCGGCATGCGCCAGCTCTGGCGCACGGGCTGGATGCACAACCGCGTCCGCATGGTCGCCGCATCGTTCCTCGTGAAGCACCTTCTGATCGACTGGCGGATCGGCGAAAGCTGGTTCTGGGACACGCTGGTGGATGCCGACCCCGCCAACAATGCGGCAAGCTGGCAATGGGTCGCCGGCACCGGCGCTGATGCCGCGCCGTATTTCCGCATCTTCAATCCGGTTCTTCAGGGCGAGAAGTTCGATCCGCAGGGCGATTACGTCCGCCAATGGGTGCCGGAACTCGCCGGTCTGCCGGCGGCGGCGATCCATGCCCCGTGGCAGAACCGCAAGGCGCTGGAGGCCGCCGGCATGGTGCTCGGCCGCGATTATCCCGAGCCGCTGGTCGATCACGCGAAGGCGCGGGCAAGGGCGCTCGCAGCCCTCGCCGCCACCCGCGATTCGACCGGCGAGCGCTGACAGCAACCCTCCGTTGCCTGCCGGCGTGAAACCGAACCCGCCTGTTGAACGTTTCCAGAATGGCCCTAACTTGTCAGGTGGCGCCGGATCGTCCCTGCCTGCAAAGGCCCGCTGGGCTCGACGATCGCCTGGAGGCCTGCGCCGTCGTCGGATGGTCTGGTGCAACTGCTCCGTTGCACCTTTCCGGAAGGCATTGCGCAGCCATGAGCCTTGAAACCACGTCCCGGCATTCGCAGACCGATACCATCGAAGTCACCCGCGACACGCTGAAGCGCGTCGCCGCGGGCCTGCCCTCCCTCATGCGCGTCGCACTCGGCTATGCGCTGAGCATCCGCCGCGGCAAGCTGACCATGCGGTTGCCGGACGGCCGCCGCCTCGTCTTTCGCGGGACCGAGCCCGGCCCCTCGGCAGAGATAACGATCAACGATTTCCGCTTCGCGCGGCGGCTCGTCCTCGACGGCGATATCGGCTTTGCGGAAGCCTTCATCCGGCGGGAATGGGACAGCCCGGACCCCGCCGGCTTCCTCTACTTCTTCTGCGTCAACACGGATTCGGTCCGCCATCTCACGCGCTACAACCCGCTCGCGCGGCTGATGCAGCGGTTCCGTCACTGGCGCAACCGCAACACCAAGGCGCAGGCGCGGCGCAACATCGTCGCCCATTACGACCTCGGCAATGCCTTCTACCGGGCCTGGCTCGACCCCTCGATGACCTATTCCTCCGCCTATTTCGGCGCGGGCGCGGCAGACCTTCCCGCCGCCCAGCACGCCAAATACCGGGCGCTCGCCGACCGCATCGGCCTTAAGCCTGGCGACCACGTTCTGGAGATCGGCTGCGGCTGGGGCGGTTTCGCCGAGGTTGCGGCCAGGGAATACGGTGCTGTGGTCACGGGCCTCACCCTGTCGGACGAGCAGCATGCCTACGCGACCCGCCGCATGGCGGAGGCGGGCCTTGCCGACCGCGTGACCATCAAGCTGCAGGACTATCGCGACGAACAGGGCCAGTACGACGCCGTCGCCTCGATCGAGATGTTCGAGGCGGTGGGCAAGGAATACTGGGGCACGTTCTTCGGCAAGGTGGCCGGCTGCCTGAAGACCGGCGGCCGCGCCGGGCTGCAGGTCATTACGCTCGCCGACAACCTCTGGAAGGACTATCTGCGCGAGATCGACTTCATCCGCGCCTATGTCTTTCCAGGCGGCATGCTGCCGACCGCGACGCATCTGCGCGAGATGCCGCAAAGGGCCGGCCTTGCGCTTCAGGGCGAGGAGGCGTTCGGGCAGGACTATGCGGCGACGCTGCGCATCTGGGCGGACCGGTTCACCACGGTCTGGCCCGACCTGACGCCTCTCGGCTTCGACGAGCGGTTCCGGCGGCTCTGGCTCTACTACCTCGCCTATTGCGAGGCAGGCTTTCGCGCCGGCACAATCGACGTCCGCCAGCTCGTCTATGCCAAGGCATGAGCGGTTCGATCCATCGTTCGGTGGCTTGAGCGGCCGGCAGGGCTCGGCTAGCGTCGCCGGCCGGCCCTCAAGGCCGCGGAGCGCTGCATGACCGTTCATTCCTCCGTCGTCGACGCGATCGGCAATACGCCGCTCGTCAAGCTGAAGCGCGCGAGCGAGGCAACCGGCTGCACCATCCTCGGCAAGGCCGAGTTCATGAATCCGGGCCAGTCGGTAAAGGACCGCGCGGCGCTGTTCCTGATCCGCGACGCGATGGCGAAGGGCCTCGTGCGCACCGGCGGCACCATCGTCGAGGGCACGGCGGGCAATACCGGCATCGGCCTTGCCATGGTCGGCCGGGCGCTCGGGCTCGAATGCGTCATCGTCATCCCGGAGACCCAGAGCCAAGAGAAGAAGGACGCGCTGCGCCAGCTCGGCGCCAGCCTGATCGAGGTGCCGGCCGCCCCTTACGCCAATCCCAACAATTACGTGAAGGTCTCCGGCCGCACCGCCGAGCGGCTGGCGAAGGAAAACCCGAACGGCGCCTTCTGGGCCAACCAGTTCGACAATGTCGCCAACCGACAGGCCCATATCGAGACGACGGGCCCCGAGATCTGGCGCGACACCGGCGGCAAGCTGGATGGCTTCATCTGCGCCATCGGTTCGGGGGGCACGCTCGCCGGCGTGGCCACGGCGCTGAAGGAGCGAAACCAGAAGATCGCCATCGGCTGCGCCGACCCCATGGGGGCCGCCATGTACGAGTGGTTCACGCATGGCGAGCTCAAGGCGTCGGGCTCCTCCATCACCGAGGGCATCGGACAGGGCCGCGTGACCAAGAACATCGAGGGCGCGCCCGTCGACATCGCCTTCCAGATCCCCGACGAGGAGGCGATCCCCGTCATGTTCGACCTGCTCGACCACGAGGGCCTCTGCGTCGGCCCGTCCACCGGCATCAATGTGGCGGGCGCTATCCGGCTTGCGAAACATCTCGGGCCCGGCCACACGGTCGTGACCATCCTCTGCGACTACGGCTTCCGCTATGCCTCCAAGATCTACGATCCGGCCTTCCTGCGCTCGAAGGGCCTCGCCGTGCCGCGCTGGCTGGAACGCAAGGCCGAGCCGCTGGTCGATCTGGTGACGGTGTCCTGATGGCGACCGATTTCCTGTTTCGCGATGACGCCTATCTCAGCGAATGCGACGCGACGGTGGTGGCCGTCACCGACAAGGACGGCTCCATCGGCGTCGCGCTCGACCGCACCGTGTTCTATCCGACCGGCGGCGGCCAGCCCGGCGATGCCGGCAGCCTCGCCTTCGACGGCCAGACCGTTACGGTCGCAACCGCCGTCTATGGCGAGACCAAGCAGGACATCGTCCATGTGCTGGCGCCGGGTTCGGCCGCGCCCGCCGTCGGCGCGACGGTGAAAGCCGCCATCGACTGGTCGATCCGTCACAGGCGGATGCGAATGCATACCGGCCTGCACCTGCTCTCCGTGGTCCTGCCCTTCCCGGTGACCGGCGGTTCGGTCGGTACTGACGAGGGCCGGCTCGATTTCGACATCCCGGAATCCGGCCTCGACCGCGACGACATCACCGCGAAGCTGAATGCGCTCATCGACAAGGATGCCGCGGTCACCGAGCGCTGGATCACCGATGCCGAACTCGAAGCCAATCCTGGCCTCGTCAAGACCATGTCGGTGAAGCCGCCGATGGGCTCGGGCCGCGTGCGCCTCGTCGATATCGAGGGGCTGGACCTACAGCCCTGCGGCGGCACCCATGTGAAGCGCACCAGCGAGATCGGACGCCTGACCGTGTCCGCCATCGAAAAGAAGGGCAAGCAGAACCGGCGCGTGCGCGTCGTGTTCGCCTGAAGGAGATTCCAAGAACCATGACCGCCCTGCCCTCGCCCTGGCTGCGCTCGACCGACTGGCTCGCCGAGCATCTCGGCTATCCCGATCTCGTCGTGCTCGACGGCTCCTACTACCTCTCGACCATGAAGCGGGACGCGGAGGCCGAGTTCCTCGCCGGCCACATTCCCGGCGCCCAGCGCTTCGACATCGACGTCGTGAAGGACAAGGACTCCGACCTGCCGCACATGATGCCGGACGCCACCGTCTTCGCGGCCGCCTGCCGCAAGCTCGGCATCGGCGACGGCAAGTCCGTGCTGATCTATGACGGCCTCGGCCTGTTCTCCGCGCCGCGCGTGTGGTGGATGTTCCGCAATTTCGGCGTCGAACGCGTGTTCATCCTCGATGGCGGCCTGCCGAAATGGGTGGCCGAGGGCCGCGAGGTCGCGACCGGCCCGGCTCAGTCCCGCGAGGCGCGGCACTTCACCGCCCGGCGCAACCATGGCGCGGTGGCCGATCTCGGCGACGTCAAGAAAGCGCTCGCCAGCGGCAGGACGCAGGTGGTGGATGCCCGGCCGGCCGACCGGTTCCGGGGCGAGACGCCCGAGCCGCGCGCGGGCCTGAAATCCGGCCACATGCCCGGCAGCCTCAACGTGCCCTTCGCCGGCCTCGTCGAGAACGGCCGGCTGGTCTCGCAGGAGCGCATCCGCGATGTCTTCACGGCCGGCGGTGTCGATCTCGACAGGCCGGTCATCACGAGTTGCGGCTCGGGCGTCTCGGCGGCGATCCTCTGGCTCGCCATGGACGCCATCGGCAAGCAGCCGGCAGGCCTCTATGACGGCTCCTGGGCCGAATGGGGCGGGCGCGAGGATTGCCCGGTGGTCACCGGGCCGGCCAAATAATCAGGCAGGTGGTCAGGGTCGGAAACCGGTGCGGTCGGCGGCCGTGATCGGCCGGATGACCCTGCAGGGCACGCCGGCAGCAATCACGTTTGCCGGTACGTCCTTCGTCACCACGCTTCCCGATCCGACGATGGCACCATCGCCGATGCTGACGCCCTGGTTGATGCTGACGCCGCCGCCGATCCAGACGCGGTTGCCGATCCGCACGGGCTTGCCGTAGCAGCCGCCCAGCGCCCGCTCATGCTGATCGATCGCGTGGTTCGACGTGTAGATGCCGACGCGCGGGCCGAGCAGCACGTCGTCGCCGATCTCGATGCCGCAGCCGTCGAGCATCACGCAGTCGAAATTGGCATAGAACCGGTCGCCGATGGTGATGTTGCGGCCGAATTCGCAGCGGAAGCCCGGCTCGAAAAAGACCTGATCGCCCATGCCGCCGAGCAGCCGGCGCAACAGCTGCTCGCGCGCGCCGGCATCGGCACCGAAGCTTGCATTGTATTCATTGGTGAGGAGCACGGCCTGCCGGCGCGCCTCGACCAGTTCCGGGGTCAGGTCGTTGTACATCGCGCCCGATCGGGTCAGGGCGAATTGCTGTTCGAGGTTCATGGTTCTCCGGCCTCGCATATCGGGCCGGCGAATGAACCTCACAACGTGGCGGAAAGATGCCGCGCCAGCGGGACCGCTGGCGAGCGGCTCAGTGAAGGATCTGGCTGAGGAACAGCTTCGTCCGCTCGTGCTGCGGGTTCGAGAAGAACTGGTTCGGCTCGTTCATCTCGATGATCTGCCCGTAATCCATGAAGATCACGCGGTTGGCGACCTGCCGCGCGAATCCCATTTCGTGGGTCACGCAGATCATGGTCATGCCTTCCTCGGCAAGACCGACCATGGTGTCGAGCACCTCCTTGACCATTTCCGGATCGAGGGCCGAGGTCGGCTCATCGAACAGCATGATCTTCGGGCTCATGCAGAGCGCGCGGGCGATGGCGACGCGCTGCTGCTGGCCGCCGGAGAGCTGGCCGGGATATTTCAGCGCCTGTTCGGGGATGCGGACGCGCTTGAGATAATGCATCGCGATCTCTTCGGCTTCCTTCTTGGGCATTTTCTTCACCCAGATCGGCGCCAGCGTGCAGTTCTCGAGAATGGTCAGGTGCGGGAACAGGTTGAAGTGCTGGAACACCATGCCGACCTCGCGGCGGATGCCGTCGATGCGCTTGAGGTCGTTGGTCAGCTCGATCCCGTCGACGATGATCGTGCCCTGCTGGTGTTCCTCCAGCCGGTTGATGCAGCGGATCATGGTCGACTTGCCGGAGCCCGAGGGCCCGCAGACGACGATGCGCTCGCCGCGGTGGACCGACAGGTTGATGTCCTTGAGGACGTGGAATTCCCCGTACCACTTGTGCATGCCGGAAATGCTGATCGCCACCTCGTTGGTGGTGGTCGGCATCTTCGCGGGGGCTGGGCTGGCGGGGGCTGGGCTGGCCATGCGTGAACTCCTGGAAGATTAAGGGCGTGCGCTCTTAGCGGCGACGGCCGGTATTGAGGCGCTTCTCGACGAAGATCGAGTAGCGGGACATGAAGTAGCAGAAGGCGAAGTAGATGATCCCGGCGAAGGCGAAGCCCGTATAGAGCGTCACCGGGCTTGCCCATTGGGGATCGGTGAAGCCCGCGCGCAGGCCGCCGAGCAGGTCGAAGATCGCGACGATGGAGACCAGCGTCGTGTCCTTGAACAGGCCGATGAAGGCGTTGACGATGCCGGGGATCACCAGCTTGAGCGCCTGCGGCATGACGATCAGGCCCATCATCCGCGGATAGTTGAGGCCGAGCGCCATGGCGCCCTCAAACTGGCCCTTGGGGATCGCCTGCAGGCCGCCGCGGATCGTCTCGGCCATGTAGGCGCCGGAGAACAGCGAGACGCCGACCAGCACGCGCAGCATGGCGTCCGGCGAGCGCTCCAGGAACAGCGGCAGCATGTAGGTCGCGAAGAACAGCACGGTGATGAGCGGCACGCCGCGCACCAGTTCGATCATGCCGACCGACAGGAAGCGGATGATCGGCATCTTGGACCGGCGCCCCAGCGCCAGCGCGACGCCGATGGGCAGGGCCGCGACGATGCCGGTGGTCGCCACCACCAGCGTCACCAGAAGGCCGCCCCACTGGCGGGTTTCGACGACTTCGAGCGCGGGCGCGTTGAAGACGCCGAGCCGGACCAGCGCGAAGGCGACGAATGCGGCAAAGGCCGCGATGGCGCCATAGGCGAGCCAGGGGTCGAGCGGCCGGTTCTCCATGGCGCCGAGCGCCAGAGCGGCGATGCTGCCGAACAGCACGGCGACCGCGAGCACCTCCATGCCGCCGAGGCCCATCAGCCGCCAGGCGACAACCGCGCCGACGACCATGGCGAGCGCGATGGCGCCGTAGAGAAGCGCCGGCTGGCCATGCGCCCGTTCCGACAGGCTGACGAAATGGGCGATCAGCAGGCCGAGGGAGACGATCGTGCCGAGCCAGGCCAGCACGACCAGCCAGGGATTGAAGACCGAACCACCGTAGAGAAGGATGAAGGCGAGGATCGGGAACACGCCGAAGAAGAGGATCGCGTTCAGCGCCTTGTGCGGCAGCGAGGGAACCAGCAGCGGCACCAGCAGCGCGAGCGCGACGATATAGGTCAGGTTGACCCGCCAGCGATGCTCGACGGGATAGAAGCCGTACATGAACTGGCCGAATTTCGCCCAGATGAAGGGCCAGCACGCCCCCACCGAGCGCCCCACCTTCTCGTCAAGACAGGCCTCGCGGTCCGCCCCGGTCCACACCGCCCGGATGATGGTGAAGTCCACGAAGGTCCAGATCAGCTTATAGGCGATATAGGCGCCGAACAGGGTCAGGATGATCTGCAGCGGCGAGGAGAACAGGTTGGCGCGCGCCCAGCCCCAGGGGCCGACGAGGCTCGCCGGCGGCGGCGCCGGCTGGATCAGTTCGGAGCGGGTGAAGCTGGCGGGGTTCATGCTAGCGGGCGTGAGGCTGGTGGTCATGGACGGGCCCTCACCGTTCCACCAGCGCAATGCGCTCGTTGTACCAGTTCATGAAGATCGACGTGACGATGGAGATGGTCAGGTAGCAGCCCATCCACATGGCGATGATCTCGATCGCCTGTCCCGTCTGGTTGAGGATCGTGCCGCCGACCGACACCATGTCCGGATAGCCGATGCCCACTGCCAGCGACGAATTCTTGGCAAGGTTCAGATACTGGCTGGTCAGCGGCGGAATGATCACCCGCAGCGCCTGCGGGATGACGATGAGATTGAGGATGCGCCCTTCCGCGAGGCCGAGCGAGCGGCCGGCTTCCGTCTGCCCGTGGCTGACGGCCTGGATGCCGGCACGGACGATCTCGCCGATGAAGGCGGCCGTATAGGCGACCAGCGCGATGACCAGAGCGACGAATTCCGGAATGATCGTCATGCCGCCGGTCAGGTTGAACCGGCCCTGTTCGGCGTAGTTGAACGAGACCGGCATCCCCGTCGCGAGATAGGCCAGAACCGGCAGGCCGATAATGATGCCCCACATGGCCGGGACGACGGGGAACTGCTCGCCGGTCTCGGCCTGCCGCTTGTAGGCCCATGAGCGGACCGTGAAGGCGATGATGATGCCGAGAACCAGCGCGATGGCGATCCACATCGAGCCGGCCTCGAAGACCGGGCGCGGCGCCGTGATGCCGCGCTGATTGGCGAAGAACAGCCCGAACAGCGAGTAGGAATTGCGCGGCGCCGGCATGGCCGCGAGCACGGCGAGATACCAGAACAGGATCTGGAACAGCAGCGGCAGGTTGCGGATGATCTCGACGTACCAATAGGCGATCTTCGAGATCACCCAGTTGGGCGACAGGCGCGCGACGCCGATGACAAAGCCGAGAATCGTCGCGAGGAAAATGCCGACTACCGCAACCAGCAGCGTGTTCAGGAGGCCGATGACGAAGGCGCGGCCATAGGACATCGATTCCGCCCAGGGGATGAGCGTCTGCGAGATGCCGAACCCGGCCGTCTGGTCCAGGAAGCCGAACCCGGCGGCGATGCGCTGGTTGGTGAGGTTGGTGACGGCGTTGGAAATGGCCGTGTAGATCACGAAGATCAGCAGGGCGAGCGCCAGGGCCTGAAAGATCAGGCTGCGAACCTTCGGATCGTTGAAAAACGCCACTTTGGGCGCAACGTCCCCGCGCGCGGGCAACGTGCCGTCCGTCATGTCAGCCATCCCCATCTCTGCCCGGCGAGAGGCCCTTCTCATCACCCCTTGCGGGATGCGGAGGGCCAGTTCTTCACCGGATGCACGTCCCGGATCGTGGACCCGGGACGCGCGTCATGTCCAGTCGTTTTCGCAACCGCGAACAACGATCAGCGGATCGGCGGCGCGTACTGAAGGCCGCCCTTGTTCCACAGGGCGTTCAGGCCGCGGGAGATGCCGAGACGGGTCGAGGGGCCGACATTGCGGTCGAAGACCTCGGCATAGTTGCCGACATGGCGGACGATGCGCACCACCCAATCCTTGGTCAGGCCGAGCGCCTCGCCGTTATTGCCCTCGATGCCGAGGACGCGGCGAATCTCCGGATTGGTCGACTGCAGCATCTGGTCGAGATTGGCCTTGCTGATGTTCAGCTCCTCGGCCGTGACCATGGCGAAGTGGGTCCACTTCACGATGTCCGCCCACTGGTCGTCACCATGGCGGACCGCCGGTCCGAGCGGCTCCTTGGAGATGATCTCCGGCAGAACCATGTGGTCGTCGGGACGCTGCAGCTTGACGCGCTCGGCATAGAGGCCCGAGGCGTCCGTGGTGAACACGTCGCAGCGGCCGGCGTCGTAGGCCTTCACGGTCTCGTCGGCGGTCGCGAACACGACCGGCTCGTATTTCAGGTTATTGGCCCGGAAGAAGTCGGCGACGTTGAGCTCGGTCGTCGTGCCCGTCTGCACGCAGACGGAGGCGCCGGAGAGCTCGCGGGCGCTCTTCACGTTGAGCGACTTGCGGACCATGAAGCCCTGGCCGTCATAGTAGTTCACGACCGAGAAGTTGAGGCCGAGCGAGGTGTCGCGCTGCAGCGTCCAGGTCGTGTTGCGCGACAGGACGTCGATCTCGCCCGACTGCAACGCCGTGAAGCGGTCCTTCGCCGAGAGCGGCGAGAAACGCACCTTCGACGGGTCGTTGAACACGGCGGATGCGAGCGCGCGGCAGAAGTCGACGTCCATGCCGGTCCAGTTGCCGGCGCTGTCGGGCATCGAGAAGCCGGCGAGGCCCTGGGTCACGCCGCACTGGATGAAGCCCTTGGCCTGGATGTTCTGCAGCGTCGTTCTGCCCGGCGTCTGCGCGAGCGCCATGGTGGCGCCAAAACTCATCGCCGCGCCGAGGGCAATTGAAGATACGATCCGTTTCATGGTGGCAGCCTTTCCCACTCTGTATGTTTCAGTCGGCGGCGACTGTTGATTCAGTCGCGCGGCGTGTCGTGCGGTTGGCGGCCACTCCCCTGATTTTGCGGCCGCCAGACCCCGCATATCTGCATCACAGGCCATCTGAAAGCAGGGGTCAAGGGCTTGACGCCTCCGTATCAGGCCGGGGAAATGGCCTCCCTTCCCGGCCATGGCGGCCACAGCTTCCCCAGTTTCGAGGCAATTCATGACAGGCTCGTCCGACCCCAAGCGGCTCTCCGAGCGCACGCGGCTCGTCATCGGAGGACGCAAGCCGGCCGAGCAGTTCGGTTTCGTCAATACGCCGATCTATCGCGGCTCCACCGTGCTCTACCCGACCTACGAGGAACTGAAGACCCGCCGGCAGAAATTCGTCTACGGCACCAAGGGCACGCCGACGACCATGGCGCTGGAGGAGGCCTGGACCGACATTTCCGGCGCGGCCGGCACGGTGCTGGTGCCTTCGGGGCTCGCCGCCATCGTGGTGGCGCTCCAGTCGTGCCTCAAGGCCGGCGATCACATGCTGTTGACGGACTCGGTCTATCGCCCGACGCGGCAATATGCCGACGGCATCCTGAAGCGCTTCGGGGTCGAGACCACCTATTACGATCCGCTGGTCGGCGCGGGTATCGCCGACCTCATGCGGCCAAATACCACGGTGGTCTTCACGGAGGCGCCGGGCTCGCAGAGCTTCGAGATGCAGGACATCCCGGCCATCGCCGAGGCGGCGCATGCGCGCGGCGCGGTCGTGGTGATGGACAATACCTGGGCGACGCCCCTGCTCTTCCCGCCGCACGAGCGCGGCGTCGACATCGCCATCGAGGCCGGCACGAAATATCTCGGCGGCCATTCCGACCTGCTGATGGGCCTCGTCACCGCCAACGAGCGCTGCTGGCCGGCGCTCCGCCAGACCTTCGACCTGATGGCGATCGGCGCTGGCCCCGAGGATACGTTCCTGGCGCTGCGCGGCCTGCGCACGATGAAGCTCAGGCTGGACGAGGCCGGCCGCCAGGGCATGGCCATGGCCGAGTGGCTCCAGGCGCGGCCGGAGGTGAAGACCGTGCTGCATCCCGCCTTCCCCTCCCATCCCGGCCACGCCATCTGGAAGCGGGATTTCAAGGGCGCGTCGGGTCTGTTCTCGATCATCCTCCATGCCGTCTCCGAGACCCAGCTCGCCGCCCTGCTCGACGGGCTGGAACTGTTCGGCATGGGCTATTCCTGGGGCGGCTACGAGAGCCTCGTCGTGCCCTTCGACTGCGCGCCCTACCGCACGGCGACGACCTGGAACCCCGGCGGCACGGCGCTGCGCTTCCAGATCGGCCTCGAAGACGTCAAGGACCTGCAGGCCGATCTCTCCGCCGGCTTCGAGCGGATGAAGGCCGTCGCCTGAACCTCAGCCGCGCAGGCGGCGGGCGAAGGTCGATACGGCCTCGACGACCCGTCGCCGCGGCATGGGCATCGGCGCATGCCCGTCGCCGGGCAGGAACACGAGACCGCGGCGCGCGAACCAGTTGCGCGTCATGACCGTGAACCACGCGCCCCAGAGCGAGCCGACCACGATGTCGGTGAAGTAGTGCGCGTCGACGCCGACGCGGCTGAAGGCGACGACGGCCGCCACGAACAGCAGCGGCCAGCGCCAGCGCGGAAACAGGAAGGCGAAGGACAGCGCGATGGCGAAAGCCGTCTGCGAATGGCCCGAGGGGAAGCTCGCGTAAGACGCCTGCCAGCTCGGGAACTGGAAGTGCAGCGCGCCGAATTCCTCGAAATAGCGGGGGCGGCCGCGGGCGATGATCCGCTTGACGATGGAGATGATCAGGCCGGACCCACCGACCGCGATGAACACGAAGGCAAGCCGGGCGCAAAGCGCCAGCACCACCCGGTCCGCGAAGCGGCGCGCGGGCGGGATGACGCCAAGGATCGCGAGGATCGCCACGCCGCTCGGGATCAGCACCCAGCCGGATTTGCCGATATCGGTGACGATCTGGAAGAACTGCGCCTGCCCCGGCGACAGGAGGTGGCGGCTGCCCTGGATGACGGGATCGAGATAGGCCATGCCGGCGAGCACCAGCGCGAGGCCGATGGCGAGCGCGCAGAACCATTCGGCCCAGCTCGGGAACAGCGCGAAAATCGGGGTCGTGACCGGGCGCGGCGGGCGGATGAGCCGGCGCACGCCGTCGGTGAAGGCTGCGACGAACAGGTCGAGGCGCGCGCGCAGGCCCTCGGCGGCGTCCCGTTGGTTCTCGATGCGTGTCTCCGTCATAGGCCGCAGACGGTCCTTTCGATAGCGGTCGGTCGCCTCATTCTAGAGCAATCGCCGGGCGGCGTCAGCGCGTGCGGTGCACAAACCGCGTGACGGCAGGCTCCATCGGGTGTAGACGGCCGCCTTTCCAACGTTCTGCCCGGTCCAATGCTCGGTTATCTCGCCCTCGCCGGCTTCATTGCCACCATTCCCGCCGCCAACTGGCTGATCGGCAATTTCGGGACGACCTGCGTGCCGAACGGCCCGTGCCTCATCCCCGTCGGCTTCGGGCTGATGGCGCCGAGCGGCGTGCTGATGATCGGCCTCGCGCTCGTCCTGCGCGACCTCGTCCAGCGCATGATCGGAATTGGCTGGTCGCTCGCCGGCATCCTCGCCGGCGCTGCGCTGTCGTGGTTCGTGGCCGCGCCGGCGCTCGCGCTCGCCTCGGCCGCGGCCTTCCTGTTCTCCGAACTCGCCGACACCGCCGTCTATACGCCGCTCGCCAAGCGCCGGCTGATCACGGCCGTGCTCGCCTCCAGCCTCGTCGGCACGGCCATCGACAGCGCGCTGTTCCTCTGGCTCGCCTTCGGTTCGGTGGCGCTGCTGCCCGGCCTCGTGCTCGGCAAGGTCTGGATGGTCTCGGCGGCAACGCTGGTGCTGTGGCTCAGCCGGAGAAAGCTGGCGTCTGCGCCAGTCTGAGCGGAGCGCGGCGAGCCAACCGCTCGCGAGCGGTCACTCGATCCTGACCTTCGTCTCTTCCACGACCTTCTTCCAGAAGACGATCTCGTCCCTGAGAGACCGGGCGAAGTCCGCCGGCCCCTTGTTGACGACATCGAAGCCGACATCGGCAAGTCGCTGGCGGGCGGCCGGCTGCTGCAGGAAATCGGAAATCTCGCGGTTGATGGTGGTCGCCACTTCGTCCGGCGTGCCGCGCGGCGCCATGATGCCGACCCACGTATCCCCGACGATCTCGGGGAAGCCCTGTTCGGCCATGGTCGGCACGTTCGGCAGGAGTGGCGAGCGCCGCTCGCCCGTCACCGCAAGCGCCTTCAGCCGGCCACCCGCGATCATCGGGCCAGCCGAGGCCATGGTGGTCCAGGCGCTCGGAATCTGATTGGCGACGACGGCCTGGATAGCAGGCCCGGCGCCCGGAAACGTCACCGCCACCATGTCGAGCTTCTGCGTGACCTTCAGCCGCTCGGCGAGCAGATGTCCCTGCGTGCCGAGGCCGCCGTGGGCATAGTTCTGGTTCGGCCGTGCACGCAAATCCGCGACGAAGTCGCGGGCATTGCCGGCGACGACGGAAGGGTGCGCTGAGAGCACATGGGTCGACGAGACCGACTGGTTGATCGGCACGAAATCGGCGACCGGATCGTATTGCAGGTCGCTGAAGATCGACGGATTGACCGCGTGGGTCGAGAGCGCGAAGAGCAGCGTGTAGCCGTCGGGAGCAGAGCGCGCCGCCTGGATCGTGCCGCGGTTGCCGGTCGCGCCTGCGACGTTCTCGACGACGAATTGCTGGCCGAACTTCTGCGACAGATGCTGACAGGCGAGCCGGGCATAGACGTCGACCGTGCCGCCTGGCGCGAAGGTGACGATGGCGCGGACAGGACGGGCCGGATAGGCCTGAGCGCGCAGGATGCGCGGCGCTGCCATGAGGGCGAGCGGGCCGGCGGCGAGCGCTGCCAGCCGCCGCCTCGAGAGCCCGGTCGCAGGCGGAGGCTCCGGCGATCGTGAGAAGCGGTCGTGAGCGGGAGGCTTGCCCATCGGTCGGTTTCCCTTCCCCTGACGCCGGCCGGTGCATGGCCGAACGAGGCAGAGTGCCAGCGGGAAAGGACCGTGGCAATTGGCGAGGGAAAGCGTACCCGGCGGCGGCAGAATGGCGATCCCGGCAGGACTCGAACCTGCGACCAACAGCTTAGAAGGCTGTCGCTCTATCCGACTGAGCTACGGGACCAGAACTGCCTGCGTATATGGCTGACCGACGCTCAGTGCGTCCAGGCGCCGACCCTGTTGAACTTGAAGTTATCGGAATAGGCGGCCATGCGGCGCCGCGGTTCCTCCGCCTCGGCCACCTGATAGGCGATGCCGTTGCGCTCGGCATAGGCGATCGCCTCTTCCTTGGTGTCGAATTCCAGCCGCACCTGCTGGCGCATGTCGGTGGAGCTCGTATAGCCCATCAGCGGCTCGACCGTGCGCGGCACTTCCGGCTCGTAGTCGAGGCGCCAGCGCTCGGTCTTGGCGAGACCCGACTGCATGGCCGTCTTGGCTGGCTTGTAGATGCGGGCGACCACGGGAACCTCCGGACTTGGTCGGGGCGACTGGATTCGAACCAGCGACCTAGAGTACCCAAAACTCTCGCGCTACCAGGCTGCGCTACGCCCCGTCCGCCCCGCAATAGCCGAGGCCGTGGCGGGCGGCAAGCCGCGCCGCTTCCCGGCACGATCTTCCGGCATCAGCCCGCGAAGAAGGGATGCTCCACCCGGTCGCCGGCGGCAAGGCCGAGACGGCGCGCCGTGCCGGCAATCACCTCGAGCACGCCCTTCACCGGCCCGCCGGACGAGATCGTCGCCTCGGAATGGGGCGTGGTGTTCTCGGCGATGTGGCGGATTCGCCCGTCCGCGCGGATGAAGATCATGTCGAGCGGGATGTAGGTGTTCTTCATCCACATCGAGACCTCGGTCTCGCGCCCGCCGAAATCGAACAGCATGCCGCGCCCCTCGGGAAGCTCGCGGCGGAACATCAGGCCGCGCGAACGCGATTCCGGCGTGTTGGCGATTTCGAGCTGGAAGGCGTGGCGGGCTCCCGCCTGCGTGACGATGGTCAGGCGGTTGACCTCGCCCCGCGCGAGGGCGGGACGGGTCGCGAGCAGAGCCCCGGAGGCGACGAACAGGCGGCGGTCGATCATCATGGCCGACGGGCTAGATCAAATTCCGATCCGGTTGGATCGAATTTTCCGTGACCCCATCCCATGACGCGGTCACCTCGCGAGGCGAAACCGGCCTCGCCTGGAAATGCGTCAATCAGTGCGAGGCTGGAAAGGTGACGCCGTCAGGGCGTACCTCGGCCGCCATCAGGCCCTTGGAGCCGTCGCCGAAGCGCACCAGCACCCACTGGCCCGGCCGAAGCTCGGTCATGCCGTAGCGGCGCAGCGTCTCCATGTGGACGAAGATGTCCGGCGTGCCGGGTCCGCGCGACAGGAAGCCGAAGCCGCGCAGCCGGTTGAACCACTTCACCTCGGCGCGCTCGAGACCGCTGGTCGGCGTCACCGAAACATGGGTGCGCGGCGGCGGAAGCTGCGCGGGATGAACCGCGGTCGAATCGTCCATGGACAGGACGCGGAAGGTCTGCAGACCGCGCGACCGCGCCGTCGCCTCGACGACGATCCGCGCACCCTCGTGGGCGGTCTGGAAACCGTCGCGCCTGAGGCTCGTCACGTGGAGGAGAACGTCCGCCCCGCCGCCATCCGGCACGATGAAACCGTACCCCTTGGCAACGTCGAACCATTTGATGGTCCCGGCAACCTCGACCAGATCGCCAGGTACCTCGTCAACCGAGGACTGCCCCTCGGCGCGCATGCGCAGGCTGTTCTTGCTGCCCAGGCCGTCCGGATCGGACCCGTCCGACGTCATCACGCTCACCGCCGCTTTATCGGGATCGTTGGCCTCGATCCCACCCCGCCTTGATTCTCTGTTGAAAAGGATAACACCGGCCTCGGCCTCGCAAAGACCAAATTTGACGTCGTCCACCATTTCGCGAGCGTTTTGGTGGACGCCGTATTGACGTCCGTCAACAATCGAGCCCAAGGCCAAGTTCCGCGGCAACCTCCATGAGGAGGGGACCGATCTCGGCCGCGACGACGAGATCGGCAATGTCGTCCAGCGGCGTCTCCTCGCGATTGACGATGACGAGCCGCGCGCCGTTCTGCTTCGCCGCGATGGGCAGGCCGGCCGCCGGATAGACGACCAGCGACGAGCCGATGCAGATGAACAGGTCGCTCGCCAGCGTCCAGCCGGTGGCCTTCTGCATCTCCCTCTCGGGCATGGCCTGCCCGAACGAGATGGTCGCCGATTTCACCGGCCCACCGCAGGCCTCGCAATCCGGCGCCTCGCCGCCCAGCGCGTCGTAGCGCTCCCTCACCCATGCGAGTTCGTAGCGGCGCGCGCACGACAGGCAGGTCGCGTAGCTGCCATTGCCGTGCAGTTCGACTAGCCGGTCGCCGGCAACCCCCGAATCCTGGTGCAGGTTGTCGATGTTCTGCGTGATGATGCCGACGAGCCGCCCCGTGCGGACCATGGTGGACAGCACGCGGTGCCCCCTGCCGGGCGCGGCGCTGCGGAAGCTCTCGTCCATGACGAACTTGCGCCGCCACGCCTCGGCGCGCGCCTCGCGGCTCGCCATGAAAGCCTGGAACGGGATCGGCTTGTTCTGCGTCCACAGGCCGCCGGGCGAACGGAAATCGGGAATGCCGCTTTCGGTGGAAATTCCCGCCCCCGTGAAGGCGACGGCGCGGCTGGACTGCCGGATGAGGCTTGCCAGATCGCCCGCCGCCGTCTTCAACTCCGCGTCCGACATCGTCACTCCCGCCCTCGCGAGGACCGCATGCGCTATCTGCACACCATGGTGCGAGTCACCGACCTCGACCAGTCCCTCGACTTCTACTGCAACAAGCTCGGCCTCGTTCAGGTCCGCAAGAACGAGTTTCCGCAGGGGCGCTTCACGCTGGTCTTCCTCTGCGCGCCCGAGGACAAGGACAGCGCCGCGGCCGATCTCGCCGCCGGCCGCCGCGATTCGCCGATGCTGGAACTGACCTATAACTGGGACCCGGAAGCCTATACGGGCGGGCGCAATTTCGGCCACCTCGCCTACGAGGTCGACGACATCTACGCCACCTGCGAGAAGCTGATGCGGGCCGGCGTCACCATCAACCGCCCGCCGCGCGACGGCCGGATGGCCTTCGTCCGCTCGCCCGACAATGTCTCCATCGAGATCCTGCAGAAGGGCGAGGCGAAGCCCGCCGCCGAGCCTTGGGCCTCGATGCCGAATACCGGGGTCTGGTAGTTCTTGTTTCGCCTCAATCCCGACGTCGTCGATACCGGTACGCCGCCGATCCCCGCCGCGCGCGCCTGGATGGCGCGGTACGGCGGCGGCTTCGGCGCGCCCATCGACCTGTCGCAGGCTGCTCCGGGCGCACCGCCGCCCGATGAGCTGTTGCGGCGGCTGGGCGCGGCGGCAGCACGGCCGGAGGTCGCGCGCTATGGCCCGATCCTCGGCGACGAGGCCCTGCGCGCCGCCTATGCCGCCGATGTCGCTGTGGTCTATGGCGGCGGCGTCGCGGCGACGGATATCGCGATCACCGCCGGCTGCAACCTTGCCTTCCTCGCTGCGATCCTGGCGCTCGCCCGCGCCGGGGATTCGGTGATCCTCCCGCGGCCCTGGTACTTCAACCACCAGATGACCCTCGCCATGCTCGGCATCGAGGCGCGCGCGCTCGATTGCGCCCCGAAGCGCGCCTTCGTGCCCGATCCGGACGAGGCCGAGGCGCTGATCGACGCGTCCACCCGCGCCATCGTGCTGGTGACGCCGAACAACCCGACCGGCGCGATCTATCCGGAGGCGACAATCGCGGCCTTCGCAAGGCTGGCGAAGAGGCGCGGCCTCGCGCTCGTCATCGACGAGACCTATCGCGACTTCCTCGCGCCCGGCATGAACCGCGCGCACAGCCTGTTTGCCGAGGCCGGCTGGCGCGGCCACGTCATCCAGCTCTACTCGTTCTCCAAGTCCTACGCCGTGCCGGGCCACCGGATCGGCGCCATCGCCGCCGGGCCGCTGGCGATGGGCCAGATCCTGAAGATCCTCGACAGCTTCCAGATCTGTGCGGCCCGACCGGCGCAGGACGCGCTGGCCTGGGCCATCGAGGGACTGGCCGACTGGCGAGGCGCGATGCGTGAGACGATCAACGGCCGCATCGCGGCCTTCGCACGGGTAGTCGATGCCTGTCCCGGCTGGTCGATCTCGTCCATCGGCGCCTATTTCGCCTATGTGCGCCACCCTTTCGCAGGTGTCGCGGCAGAGCGGGTAGCGGAACGGCTCGCGACCGAGCGCGGCGTTCTGGGCCTGCCGGGAAGCTATTTCGGCGAGGGCCAGGAAGGCCATCTCCGCCTCGCCTTCGCCAATGCCGACGAGGCCGCCATCGCCGCCCTGCCCGAGCGGCTCAAGGGCCTGGGGATTTGAGGGGTCAGAGCTCCATCACCGCCTGCACGCCCGGCACGGCCTTGATCGCGCCGGCGATCTGCGGCGAGACCGCGAAGCGGCCGGGCAGTTTCACCTCGACCTCGCTTGCGGCATCGGCGAGGCGCAGGATCAGGCTCACCTCGCCGTCGCCCTTGGCCGGCAGGCGGCGGGCGATGCTGTCCACCGCCGCCATGTCCTCGATGAAGACGCGGAACCCCTTCTGGACGCGCACCGCCGCCTCGTCGAGCGGCTCGACCGACTGGATGCGCACCCGCACATCCTCGCCCTGAAGCTCGGCGCCGACCGCCATCAGCACCGCCTTGCCGGGTTCGAGCAGGTCGCGATAGAGCGCCAGCCCTTCCGAGAACAGCACGGCTTCGTAATGGCCGGACGCGTCCGACAACGTGACGATGCCCATCTTGTTGCCGGTCTTGGTGCGCCGTTCCTGCCGCGCCGTGACGACGCCGGCGAGCCGGCCCGCGCTCGCGCCGCGCCGGACGCTGCGCGAGAATTCCACGAACGGCTCGATGCGCAGGCGCCGCAGCGATTCCTGATAGTCGTCGAGCGGATGGCCGGAGAGGAAGAACCCGATGGCGCGGTATTCCTCGTCCAGCTTGCGCGCCGGCAGCCAGGGCTCGACCTGCGGCAGGCGAATGGCCGAGGGGCCGCCGCCGCCGAACAGCTCGTCCTGCCCGCTGGCCTTGCCCTGCGCATGAAGCTGCGCCTCGGCAAGCACCTGCTCCACCGCCGCGAAGGCGCAGGCGCGGTTGCCCTCCAGCGCGTCGAAGGCGCCGGCGGACGCGAGGTTCTCCAATGTCTTGCGGTTCAGCACCTTCGGATTGATGCGATGGGCGAAATCGGCAAGGTCCGTGAACGGACGATCGCCGCGCGCCGCGACGATGGCCTCGACGGCCTGCGTGCCGACGCCCTTCACCGCCGCCAGCGCATAGAGAATCTTGCCGTCGACGACGTCGAAATGGACGCCCGACCGATTGACGCAGGGCGGCTCGACCGTCAGCCCCAGGCGCACCGCCTCGCGGCGGAATTCGGAGAGCTTGTCGGTATTGGACAGGTCGAGCGTCATGGACGCCGCCATGAACTCGACCGGATGGTTCGCCTTCAGATAGGCCGTATGGTAGGAGACCAGCGCATAGGCGGCCGCGTGGCTCTTGTTGAAGCCGTAATCGGCGAACTTCGCGAGCAGGTCGAAAATCTCGTCCGCCTTGGCCTTGGCGATATCGCGCTCGACGCAGCCGGAGACGAAGCGCTCGCGCTGCTTGTCCATCTCGGCCTTGATCTTCTTGCCCATGGCGCGGCGCAGCAGGTCCGCCTCGCCGAGCGAATAGCCCGACAGGATCTGCGCGGCCTGCATCACCTGCTCCTGATAGACGATGATGCCATGCGTCTCGGCCAGCACCTGCTCCAGCAGCGGATGCGGGTATTCGGCCTGTTCGTGCCCGTGCTTGCGCGCGCAATAGACGGGGATGTTGGCCATCGGGCCCGGCCGGTAGAGCGCCACCAGCGCGATGATGTCCTCGAACCGGCTCGCCTTCATCTCGACGAGGGCCTTGCGCATCCCCGCGCTTTCAACCTGGAACACGCCGACCGTCTCGCCGCGGGCCATCATCTCGTAGCTCTTGGCATCGTCCAGCGGGATCGCCGGCAGGTCGATGTCGATGCCGCGCAGCTTGAGGAGGTCCACCGCCTTCTGCAGGACGGTGAGCGTCTTCAGCCCGAGGAAGTCGAACTTCACGAGGCCGGCCTGCTCGACCCATTTCATGTTGAACTGGGTGACCGGCATGTCGGTCTTCGGGTCTCGGTAGAGCGGCACGAGCTCGACCAGCGGGCGGTCGCCGATGACGAGGCCCGCCGCATGGGTCGAGGCATGGCGGTTGAGGCCCTCGAGCTTCACCGCGATGTCGAAGAGACGGCCGACGACCGGCTCCTCGTCGCGGGCGGCCTGCAGTTTCGGCTCGCCCTCGATGGCCTTGTCGAGCGTGATCGGCGCGGCCGGGTTCTGCGGCACCAGCTTGCAGAGCTTGTCGACCTGGCCATAGGGCAGTTCGAGCACGCGGCCGACATCGCGCAGCACGCCGCGCGCCTGCAGCGTGCCGAAGGTGATGATCTGCGCCACCTGGCTGCGGCCATAGCGCTGCTGGACGTAGCGGATCACCTCGTCACGCCGGTCCTGGCAGAAATCGATGTCGAAATCCGGCATCGACACGCGTTCCGGATTGAGGAAGCGCTCGAACAGGAGCTGGAAGCGCAAGGGATCGAGATCGGTCACGGTCAGGGCATAGGCGACCAGCGATCCCGCGCCCGAGCCGCGGCCGGGGCCGACGGGGATGTCCTGCGCCTTGGCCCATTTGATGAAGTCCGCGACGATCAGGAAGTAGCCGGGGAAGTTCATCCGCTCGATGATCGAGAGCTCGAAATCGAGCCGCTTGTGGTAGTCCTCCTCCGTCAGGTCCGGCGCCGGGCCGTGGGCGGCGAGCCGGCGGACCAGCCCCTCCCGCGCCTGCCGCCCCAGTTCCGCGGCCTCGTCGATGGCCGCGCCGCCCGGCTCCAGCGTGAAACTCGGCAGAATCGGTTTCCGCGTGCGCGGCCGGTAGTGGCAGCGCCGGGCGATCTCGAGGGTGGAGTCGATCGCTTCCGGCAGGTCGGCGAAGAGCGCGATCATCTCGCCCTGCGTCTTGAAACGATGCTCCGAGGTCAGGCGGCGGCGGTCCGGATCGGAGAGGATGCGCCCCTCGGCGATGCTGATCAGCGCGTCGTGGCTTTCGTAGTCACTGAGCGAGCCGAAATAGCACTGGTTGGTCGCGACCAGCGGCAGGCCGCGGGCATAGGCCTCGTCGATCAGGTCGGCCTCGACGGCCCTCTCGCCCTCGAGGCCGTGACGCTGCAATTCGACATAGAGCGCATTGCCGTAGATCTCCTCGAGGCTCGCCAGGCGCGCCCGCGCGAGCGCGCCCTGCCCGTCCCGGAACGCCTGGTCGACGGGGCCCCCCGGGCCGCCGGTCAGCGCGATGAGGCCGCCGGCATGCGCGGCGAGCGCTGCCACCGGCACCGAGACCTCGCCGGCATCGCCGCTCTCCATGAAGGCCATGGAGGTCAGCGCCATGAGATTGCGGTAGCCCTCCTCGCTCGCGGCGTAGAGCGCGATGGCGGGCGGGGCCTGCGGCAGGCCCGGCCGGCGCGGGTCGGTCGCCCGGTCGGCGAAATCGATATTCAGCGTCAGCCCGGCGATCGGCTGGATGCCGCTGCCGGCGAGCTTGTCGGAGAGTTCCAGCGCGCCGAACAGGTTGTTGGTGTCGGTGACCGCAAGCGCCGGCATGCGGTCATGCTGGGCAAGCTTGGCGAGCTTGGCGATGGCGAGCGCGCCCTCCAGCAGCGAGTAGGACGAATGAACGCGCAGATGCACGAAGCGGCGATCCGTCACGTCTGTCTCCCTCTCCGATGAGTCGCTGGTTCCTACAGGTTGCGGCTCTCGCGCCGGATCACAAGGGCCTGGCCGACATGATGCCCGGTCTCCACAGGCCAGCTGGCCGCCATCACATGCCCTGGAAGGCCTGCGCCCATAAGGTCACCATGCCGGTGAACAGTCCCAGCGCGACGAGCGATGCCATGTCTTCCATGAACTGCCGGATCATTGCTGCCTCCTCTGTTGTCGATGGAAGCAGTATGTTCCTATTTTGTTCTCATTGCAAGCACCGAGAACAGATTGGCAACCTGAATGGTTGACATCAGGTAAATCGCGGAGAGGTCAGAGTTCGACGATCAGGCCGTCCCGGATGGTGACGCGCCGGTCCATCCGGGCGGCAAGATCCATGTTGTGGGTGGCGATCACCGCCGCCAGCCGCGAGGCGCGGACGAGCTGGGTCAATGCCTGGAAAACGTGGTCGGCGGTTTTCGGGTCGAGGTTGCCGGTCGGCTCGTCCGCCATGAGGATGCGCGGCGCATTGGCGACGGCACGGGCGATGGCGACGCGCTGCTGCTCGCCGCCGGAAAGTTCGGCGGGCCGGTGATTGACCCGCTCGGCAAGGCCGAGATAGCCGAGCAGTTCGGACGCCCGGGCCTTCGCCTCCTTGGGGCCGAGGCCGCGGATCATCTGCGGCAGGAGGACGTTCTCCAGCGCGGAGAATTCGGGCAGCAGGTGGTGAAACTGATAGACGAAGCCGATCTCCAGCCGCCGGATGCGCGTGCGATCCTTGTCGGCGAGCTTCGAGGTCGCCGTGCCGCCGATATAGACCTCGCCGGCGTCCGGGGCCTCGAGCAGGCCCGCGACATGGAGCAGCGTCGACTTGCCGGTGCCGGAGGGCGCGATCAGCGCGACGCTCTCGCCCGGCCAGACGGCAAAATCGGCGCCCTTGAGGATCTCCAGCGCGCTGCCCGCCTGCTTGTAGCGGCGCTCGACGGCCTTCAGCCAGAGCGCCGGCGGCTCCTCGCCGGCAGCGCCGGCGACAGCGACGCCCTGTTCGACCTGATCACTCATAGCGGAGGGCCTCCACCGGATCGAGCTTGGCGGCGCGCCAGGACGGATAGAGCGTTGCGAGCAGCGAGAGGGTCAGCGCCATGATCAGCACGGCGAAGGTCTCGCCGGTGGACATGTCGGCGGGGATCTGGGTGAGGAACCTCACCGTCGGGTCCCACAGCGTCGTGCCGGTCGCCCAGGAGACGAATTCCTGGATCTTCTCGATGTTGAGGCACACCAGGACGCCGAGCGCGAAGCCGGCGAGCGTGCCGACCACGCCGATGGAAGCACCCGTGATCAGGAAGATGCGCATGATCGAGCCGCGCGTCGCGCCCATCGTGCGCAGGATGGCGATGTCGCTGCCCTTGTCCTTCACCAGCATGATCAGGCCGGAAATGATGTTCAGCGCCGCCACCACCACGATCAGCGTCAGGATCATGAACATGACGTTGCGCTCCACCTGCAGCGCCGAAAAGAAGGTGGCGTTTCGCTGTCGCCAGTCGACGATGAAGACCGGCCGCTCGACCGCCTCCGACACGGCCCGCCGGTACTGGTCTATGCGGTCGGCATTGTCGGTATAGACCTCGACGGACGAGGCATCGCCCTCGCGGTTGAAATAGGCCTGCGCCTCGGTGAAGGGCATGAACACGAAAGCGGAATCGTATTCGGTCATGCCGACTTCGAAGATCGCTACGATCGGATAGGCCTTGATCCTGGGCGTCATGCCCATGGGCGTCGGCGCGCCGCGCGGCGAGATCAGCGTCAGGTTGTCGCCGAGCCGGAGCGAGAGCTGGTTGGCGAGGCGCTGGCCGACCATGACGCCCTCGGAGGTGTCGAAATCTTCGAGGCCGCCCTGTTTGATCGAGGACGAGATCAGCGGCAGGCGCCTGAGGTCCTCGGCACGCATGCCGCGGACGATGGCGCCGCCGCCGTTGAACGGCGAGGATGCGAGTGCCTGTCCCTCGACGATGGGGGCGGCGAGCCGCACGCCCGGCACGCGATTGAGGCGCTGGGCCACGTCGGCGAAATCGGTCAGCGGCGTGTCGATCGGCTGGAGCACCATATGGCCCTGCACGCCGAGGATCTTGCCGAGCAGTTCCTTGCGGAAGCCGTTCATCACCGCCATCACGATGATCAGCGTCGCAACGCCGAGCATGATGCCGATGAAGGAGAATCCGGCAATGACCGAGATGAATCCCTCCTTCCGCCGCGCTCGGAGATAGCGCAGCGAGAGCATCCATTCGAAGGCGGAGAAGGGTTTGGTTCCGGTGGCGTCTGACATCGGCCGTTTGCGACTCAACGCGCGGCGGGGCGCCACGCGGGATGCACAAACTATCTGATTCAGGCCTTCTCGCGACCGGGTCGCGGCGGATTTTCCTTCAGGCCCCCGCTAGGCCGCATTGACCTTCCGGAACCTGTTGAAAAAGGCGAAGGGCGCACCCGACAGCAGCGCGTCGAAATAGTGCAGCGACTGGAAATGGCCGTTCAGCGAGACGCGCGGCAGCGCGGTCAGGTGATCGGCATGTTCGGCATGGATGACGCCGGGCCGCGTCGTGACCGCGGTGACGAAGCCGAGTTCGCGCGCCATGTCGAATTCGCGCGTGCCCGCCGAGGTCGGGTCGCCGACCGGATAGGCGAAGTGCTTCATCGGACGGCCGAGTTCGCGTTCCAGCCGCTCCTTGGAGCCCAGCATCTCCTCGCGGACGGTCTCCTGCGGGTATTTGGCGAGCATGACGTGATTGACGGTATGCGCGCCATAGGTGACGAGCGGGTCTTCGCCGAGCGTCCGCACCTCGTCCCAGGTCATGCACAGCGAGCGGCAGATGTCGCGGAAGTCGAGACCGTGGCGCGCGGCGAGATCGCGGACATAGGCCCGCAGGTCCGTCTCGGGCAGCGAGCGCAGCCACCAGTAGATCTCGCGCCAGGCCTCGTTCTTCAACGCCGCCGTCGAGCAGTCGAAATGGACCGTGCGACCGCCGATCGAGGCGACCACCGTGCGCTGCGTCTGGATGGTCTTCTCGAGAACCAGCCACCACAGCTCGCCCTCGTGGTCGATGAACGAGGTCGGCAGGTAGATGGTGAAGGGCACGCCGTGGCGCTTCAGGATCGGATAGGCGAATTCGGCATTGTCGCGGTAGCCGTCGTCGAATGTGAAGGCGACGAAGGGCCGGGCCTCGTCGCCGGCGCGGATGCGCTCCGGCACCTCGTCCATCGCGACGATGTCGAAGCCCTGGGCGCGGACGCGCTCCACGACGCTTTCAAGGAAGCCCGGCGTCACCTCCAGCAGCGAGTTCGGCGCGAATTCGGCACCCTGCGCCGGCCGGACATGGTGCAGCATCAGAATCGCGCCGAGCCCGCCGAAGACAGGCCGCAGCATCCGGTGGGCGCCGGTGAAATAGAGCGTGCCGAGCCCTGCCTTGAAGAGGGTCGTGCGAATCCCGCTCATGATGCCGTCGCTCCCTCCCGCTCCGCGCGCTCCGATGACCGGAGGCAGCGTCGCGATCTTGCCAACCATTTCTTGAGACTTCTTTGACAACCTCCGGTGCTTCTACCGCTCTGATGGACACCGATGACCATGGTCCTCGACATGACGGCGACGGACGCCGCAGCGCATGCGAGCGTTGGCAGTCCAGTGTCGGTCACGGTCGCCGCCGGCTTCGGCGAGATCGAAGCGGCCTGGCGGGCGCTGGAACCCTCCGCCGTCTTTTCCGGCTACCGGAGCTTCGACTGGCAAAGCCGATTCCAGCGCCATCTCGGTGACGGCACCCGGCCATGCCTCGCCGTGCTGGCCTACGAAACTGGGGCGCCACGCGCCCTCCTCCCCTTCGCGGTCGAGCGGACCACGCTCGGCGGCGTCGCCTCCTTCATCGGCGATAAGCACGCCAATTTCGGCATGGGCCTGTGGCAGCGCGATTTCGCCGCCAAGATGACCGGCCCGGTACTGGCGGGTGCGCTGAAGGAGATCGCCCGGCGCTCGCCTGCGCGGATCGATCTGTTCCGCCTGACCAACCAGCCCGCCGTCTGGGACGGAATGGCCAATCCCTTCCTCGCTCTGCCGCATCAGCCCTCGCCGTCTTTTGGCTACCATCTGGCGCTGGGGCCGGATGCCGATGCGGTGCTGGCGCGCGTCGTCTCCGGCAATTCGCGCCGCAAGCTGAACAAGAAGGAGCGCAATCTCGGCGAGATCGGCCCCGTCTCCTTCCGCGTCGCCTCGACGCCCGCGGAAGTGGAACGGTTCACGGATCAGTTCCTCGCCTTCAAGGCGATCCGCTTCGAGGCTCTCGGCATCGCCAATGTCTTCGGCACGCCCGCCATGCGCGATTTCATCGTCGGCGCGGCGACCGACGGCCTGGGATCGCCGACGCCTGCCGTCGAACTCTGCGCGCTGATGGTCGGCGAGGAGCCGGTCGCCTTCTTCGGCGGCGCGATCTCGCGCAATCGCTATAGCGGCATGTTCAACGCCATGACGCCGGGTCCCTTGATGAAGGAAAGCCCCGGCGAGCTGCTGCTGCACCATCTGATCCGCCATTGCTGCGCGCGCGGGCTCGCGATCTTCGACCTCGGCGCCGGCGAGGCCCAGTACAAGAGCAATCTCTGCGACGGGCAGGATGCGCTGTTCGACCAGTTCATCCCGATGACGATCCGCGGCCATGTCGCCGCGAGCGGCCTGTCGCTCGCAGCCCAGGCGAAGCGCCGCATCAAGCAGTCGCCGCGGCTCTGGTCGCTGGTCACGAAGATGCGCCGCGCGCGCGGCCGCACCGAGAGCTGATCGCCCGGCTTCAGGCGGCCGCCGCTTCCTCGTCCGCCGCCAGCATCACCACCACCGGACGCAGACCCGCGCCGCGCAGGCGCTCGAAGGCCGAGACGACCCGCGGGTCGTTCGCCGACGTCTGCGAAACCACGACGGCATCGCTGGCGAGCGCGGCAAGGCGGTCGAATGCCTCGGGCTCGGGCGGCAGCAGGCCGGAGGCGATCACCACGCTGTCGTAGCTGCGCGCCAGCGCTTCGACCACGAAATCCGCAGTATCGGGATCGACCCCGGCGGTTGCGCCGAAGGGCACGAGGTGGGCCGACGATGCCGGATCGGCATGCAGGATGGCGCCGAAGCCGGCGCGCCCCTCGGCGAAGTCGCCGAGACCGGCAGCGCCGGACGGCAGGAGCGCGGACAGGCTGCGGCCGTCCTGGTCGAGGTCGACGAGGGCCGCGCGCTTGCCGATGGCCGCGACGTGGCGGGCGAGCGCAACCGCGACGCCGACCGCGGCATAGCTCCGCGCCACCGGAACGACGAGCGTGCGTCCGCCGCCGGTTTCTTCCGGATCGAGCATGGCCGCGAGCGCCGCGATGCTGTCGGGCCCCTCCGCGAAAGCGGGATCGCCGGCAACGTCCGGCGCCTCGGCCAGGGCGGATTCCTCCAGCGACGGCACCGTTGCCGGCGCCTCGCCGCCCATCAAGGGCGCGGGATCGGAATAGGCCCGCTCCTCGTCGTCTTCGCGTGCGGCAGCCGGCGACGCGCCGGCGCCCATCAGCGCGGCGGTGGCGACGCAGCCGAAGGCGAGCAGCATCGTGCCGAGCGTCGTGATCAGGATGGTCGGCAGCTTTTTCGGGAAGGCCGGGATATTGGAGACGACAGCGCGCGAAACGATCCGCGCATCCGCCGGCAGGGCATCGGGCGTGTCGCGGGCCGTGGCGTCGCGGTAGCGGCCGAGCAGACCTTCGAGCTGATCGCGCAGCGACTTGGCCTCGCGCTCCAGCACGCGGAGCTGCACTTCCTGCTCGCTGGCCTCGCTCGCCTGCCGCTTCACCTGTTCGAGATTCTGCTGGAGCGCCTCGACCCTGGCGCCCGCAAGGCGCGAATCGTTTTCCAGCACGCGCACGAGCTTTTCGGCCTCGATGCGGACCTGCCCGTCGAGATTGCTGCGCTGCGCCTGCAATTCTGCAATGCGCGGATGGCGGGGTCCAAGCGTCGAGGACTGTTCGGCAAGCTGGGCCGTGACCGCGGCGCGCTGCTCGTTGAGGCGGCGGATGATCTCCGAATTGACGATGTCGCCGGCCTCGACCGGACGGCCGGAGCGCAGGAAGTCACGCAACAGGCGGGCGCGCGTCTGGGCGTCGGTCTGCTGCGCCCTCGCCGAGGCGATCTGGCTGTTGACCTCTGCAAGCTGCTGGGCGGTCAGGCTGACATTGTTCGAACCGACGAAGAGATTGGCGCGGGCGCGAAAACTCTCGACCCGGCCCTCGGCCTCCTCGACCTTCTTGCGCAGCGTCTCGACCTCGCCGGAGAGCCACTGTCCCGCATTGCGCGTGCGGTCGCGCTTGGCTGCCTGCTGCGCTTCGATGAGCTGGGCCGCAATGGTGTTCGCCGCCTCGGCGGCGAGGCGCGGATCGGTCGATTCGAACTGGACCGCGATGATGCGCGACTTGTCGACCTGATAGGCGGCGAGCTTCTCGAAATAGCTGCGCAGCACCCGCTCCTCCGCGGTCATGCGCAGCGGATTGTCGGAGAGTCCGGCCAGCATCAAAGCTTGGCGAATCGGATTGAAGCCGCGCAGCGCCGGGTCGAATTCCGGCCGGCGCGACAGTTCCAGCTTGTCGGCAACCGTGCGGGCAATGTCGCGCGACTGCACGAGCTGCACCTGGCTCAGCACGGTTTCCTGATCGATCGACTGCCGCTCACCGCCCGAGCGGTCACCTTCGGCGCGCGTATAGCCGGTCTCCCCGCTCTCCACGAGAATGCGCGCTTCGGAGCGGTAGGTCGGGCTGGTCAGGTTGACGATCACTGCCGAGCCGACGAGCGCCAGGGCCGTCGGCACCACGATCCAGAGCTTCCGCCGCCAGACGGCCGCGGCGAGCGCAGACAGGTCGAGCGACCCGAATGACGGGCGCTCCCTCAGGCCGGCATCGTCTCCGCCTGTCGTCCGCATGCGCATCTGCCCTCTGAAACCGATGCCCCATCAGAAATGATTAAGGTTGCTACCGCGTTAATCGCCGGACGCGGTACGTCATGCGGTCAGCGTTTCTTAACCATGACGACGCATGATCCGCGCCATGTTGGATGGCATGCAGAGGCGGGACGCGATGCGTCGCTCAGGGGTGCACCGTTTCCTGGTCGTTTCGGCGATCGGGCTGACGCTGGCCGGCTGCGCAGGGCGGCCAGGTCCTGGCCCCGGCACGCTGGTCGATACCACGCGCGGCGTCGTCGGGCCTGTCGGCAGCGAAGGCGAACTCGTTCCGCATGCCCGGATCGAGCCGCGGGGCCCCTACCTCCTCGACACGGGCGACCGCCTGCGCGTCGTCGTGTTCGGCCAGGAGGGCCTGACCAATTCCTATGCCGTCGATTCGGCCGGATCGATCTCCATGCCGCTGATCGGCGCGGTGCCGGCGGCAGGCCGCTCGACCCAGTCGCTCGGCCAGGAGATCGCGGTGCGCCTGCGCGGCGGCTATATCCGCGACCCCAGCGTCTCGGTCGAGATCGAGACGCACCGGCCGTTCTTCATCATGGGCGAGATCACCGCGGGCGGGCAGTTTCCCTTCGTCACCGGCATGACCGTGCAGAACGCCGTCGCCATTGCCGGCGGCTTCACGCCGCGGGCCAATCGCTGGAACGTCGAGGTCACGCGCAAGGTCAACGGCCAGCTCTACCGCGCCGACGTGCCCCTCACCCACCGCCTGCAGCCGGGCGACACGGTCGTGGTGCGCGAGCGCTGGTTCTGAGCGCCGTGGGCGACAGGTTTTCGATCCTGCATGTCATGCGCTCGCCGGTGGGCGGGCTGTTCCGCCACGTCGTCGATCTCGCGCACGAGCAGACCGCCCGCGGCCACCGCGTCGGCATCGTCGCCGATGCCACGACCGGCGGCGAACGCGCCGAGCGCGTGCTCACCGAACTCGGTTCCGCCCTGTCGCTGGGCGTCACCCGCGTCGCCATGAGCCGCGAGCTCGGCCCTTCCGACTGGTCTGCCGGCCGCTTCGTCGCGCGGCGCATCGGCGAGATGGGCGTCGACATCGTTCACGGCCACGGCTCGAAAGGCGGCGCCTATGCCCGCCTCGTCGGCGGCAAACGCCTGAAGGTCTACACGCCCCATGGCGGAAGCCTGCACTATTCGCGCAAGACCGCCGTCGGCTTCGCCTACCTGACTCTTGAAGCGCTGCTGGCTCGGCGCACCGACCTGTTCCTGTTCGAGAGCCGCTATGGGCTCGACACGTTCCGCTCCAAGGTCTGCGAGCCGCGGGGCGTCACGCGCGTCGTCCATAACGGCGTGGGGCACGAAGAATTCGCGCCGGTTGAGCCTGCCGGCGACGCGACCGACCTGCTTTTCATCGGCGAGTTGCGTCTTCTGAAGGGCGTGGACGTGCTGCTGGAGGCCATCGCCCTGCTGGCGCAGGACGGCCGCCGCGTAACCGCGACGCTGGTCGGAGCCGGCCCTGACGCCGAAACCTTCAAGGAGCAGGCCACGCGCCTCGGCCTTGCCGACCGCGTGCGCTTTCCAGGCGCCCTGCCCGCCCGCCAAGCCTTCGCGCTCGGACGCCTGATGGTCGTGCCGTCGCGCGCGGAATCCCTGCCCTATGTCGTCCTCGAGGCCGGAGCTGCCGGCCTGCCCCAGATCGCCAGCGCCGTCGGCGGCATCGGCGAGATTTTCGGGGAGAATGCCGGCCGACTGGTCCCGCCGGACGATGCGCCGGCCCTCGCCCGCGCCATAGCCGGCATGCTCGATGATCCAGCAGAGGCGGCGACGTTTGCGGCACGGCTGCAGACACGCATCGCCAGCAGCTTCTCGACCGCCGCCATGGCCGAGGGCGTGCTGGCCGCCTATCGCGAGGCGCTGGCGAAAGCCTGATTCTAGCGGCGCACCGGCGCCATGGCGCGGCCGTTCCATTGCAGGCGCGCCCGTCCTCCGCGGCTTTCCGTCGCCAGCACGGGCGGCTGGACCGAGCGGTCGATCGAGAGCCGGTGATCGAGCCCGTCTGCCACCTTGCGATAACCGCCCGGCCCCGACAGGAAGAGCGACCAGCTACAGCCGCCCGATCCGCAGAACAGCGGCGGCGCCCCTGGGCATTTCACCATTTCCTCATTGATCAGATAGTCGGGGCGACCGTCACCGTTGAAGTCCGCCGTCTGGATGTAGCCGGGGGCGAAGGTCGCGCGCCCGGTGCAGGCTGCCGCCGCCTCGCGTCTCGCCGCCTCGACCTCGCGCGGAAGGGATTGACCGTTCTGCGCGAACCCTGCCGAAACGGCGCACAGCATGATCGAAGCGATGGCGGCAAGGCGAAGCGGCATGGCAATCTCTGCGAAATGGTGGCGAGGTGCGGCCGCGATGATAGGCGACGTAACGTAAGGAACAAGAGCAGGAACAGGGGCCTCTCCTAAAGGAAAAGCAACGTTTCGATCCTAAGCTCCGGCAACCCTGGTGCGCGCCGGGCTGACGGAGGCGTACCGAGAAGGACGAAGCTTCGAGAGAACCGGACATGCTTGGCTTTACCGGACGGGACATCATCAAGGCCGTCGAGGCGGAGCAGGCCGCGAAGCCCGCTCCGGATGCCGGCCGGCGCGAACTGTCGGCCCTGGCCGCCAAGATCGCCGACGAGACGGTCGGCGCGGCCTATTCGCCGGTCGTGCTCGGCGGCTTCGTCCGCCTCATCGAGTTCACCGTCGTGCTCTCGCTCGGCGCGATCATCTATCTCGGCTGGGTCTATCCGGTTCACGGCCTGCAATGGACCTCGACCGTCAGCCTGTTCGGCCTCGCCATGCTGACGCTGGCGGCATTCCAGGCGGCCGGGCTCTACGACGTCCACGTCTTCCGCACCCATGTCGCGCAGTTCAGCCGCCTGCTGATCGCATGGACGCTGGTCTTCCTCGTCGCCGTGGCGGTCGCCTTCTTCGTCAAGGCCGGCGACGAGCTGTCGCGGGTCTGGCTCGGCAGCTGGTATGTGACCGGTCTCGCCATCCTCGCCTCGGCCCGCGTCGCGCTCGCGCAGGTCGTCAAATCCTGGTCCCGCGCCGGCCGCCTCCAGCGCCGCGCCGTCGTGGTCGGTGGCGGCGAACCCGCCGAGGAACTGATCCAGTCCATCCTCGCCCAGCAGGATTCCGACGTGACCATCTGCGGCACGTTCGACGACCGCACCGACGCGCGCTCGCCCGCGCACGCGGCGCATGTGCCGAAACTCGGCACGGTGGACGATCTCGTTGAGTTCGCGCGCCGCACGCGCGTGGACCTCGTCATCGTCACCATCCCGATGACGGCGGAGGCGCGCGTCCTCACCATGCTGCGCAAGCTGTGGGTGCTGCCGGTGGACATCCGCCTCGCCGCGCACACCGCCAAGCTCCGGTTTCGCCCACGCGCCTATTCCTATATCGGTAACGTTCCCGTCCTCGACGTCTTCGACAAGCCGATCCAGGACTGGGACGTCGTGCTGAAATGGATCTTCGACAAGGTCGTTGGCACGCTGGCGCTGATCGCGCTCTCGCCGGTGCTGCTCGCCACCGCCATCGCGGTGAAACTCGATTCGAAGGGTCCGGTCTTCTTCCGCCAGAAGCGCTACGGCTTCAACAACGAGCTGGTCGAGGTCTTCAAGTTCCGCTCCATGTACACCGACATGAGCGATGCGACGGCCTCGAAGCTCGTCAGCAAGGGCGATCCGCGCGTTACGCGCGTCGGCCGCTTCATCCGCAAGACCTCGATCGACGAGCTGCCGCAGCTCTTCAATGTCGTGTTCAAGGGCAACCTGTCGCTGGTCGGCCCGCGCCCCCATGCCGCCCATGCCAAGGCCGCCGACAAGCTCTACGACGACGTGGTCGACGGCTATTTCGCCCGCCACAAGGTCAAGCCCGGCATTACCGGCTGGGCCCAGATCAACGGCTGGCGCGGCGAGACCGACACGCCCGAGAAGATCCAGCGACGCGTCGAGCACGACCTCTACTATATCGAGAACTGGTCGATCCTGTTCGACCTCTACATCCTCGCGAAAACGCCGATCTCGCTCGCCCAGCACCGCGACAACGCCTTCTGATGAGCCTCGCGAGCCCCGCCGGAAGCGTCGCGGGTTCGGGCACGGCCGGTTGGCTGGTGGACCGGGAAGCGCTGCGCCTGCGCGTCCTGTTCCTGATGCTGGTCGGCAGCGCCTTCGTCTTCGCCGAGCCGTCCCCGTACGAGATCGGCGCGCTTGGCGCCATCGGCTGTTTCGCAGCGACCGGGGGATTGAGGCTGCGCGCGGCCTTCATGCCGCTGGTGCTGATCCTGGTGGTCTACTGCCTTGGCCTGACGATCTCGGCGATTCCGGTTTTTGGCGCAAAGAAGGTCGCGCCCTGGATCGCAGTGTCCTGGTATCTCGCGGTCACCATGGTGTTTTTCGCCGTTGTCGCCTCGGAGAATACCGAGGCCCGCATGACTGTCGTCGTCCGGGCCTGGACGCTCGCCGCACTGATCGCCGCCATTGCCGGCATTGCCGGGTATTTCCGCGCCTTTCCGGGCGCGTTCGACCTCCTGACGCTCTATGGCCGCGCGAAGGGAACCTTCAACGATCCCAACGTGTTCGGGCCGTTTCTCATCCTGCCCATGCTGACGGCGATACAGGCCTTCTATGCCGGCAGCCGGACGCAGATGCTGCGCGCCGGGCTCTTCCTCGCCGTCCTGACCATCGCCCTCCTGCTGTCCTTCTCGCGCGGGGCCTGGGTCCATTTCGCGCTGTCGGCCGCGATCATGACCGGGCTGTTGTTCCTGACCGCCGGGACGCGCGCCGAGCGCATGCGCATCCTGGTCGTGGTGGCCGCCGGGCTCCTCCTGATGGTCGCGCTCCTCGCGGTGCTGCTCTCCATCGACAAGGTGGCGGACCTGATGAAGGAGCGCGCCAGCTTCAACCAAAGCTACGACCACGGACCCATGGGCCGCTTCGGGCGGCACGCCTATGGCTGGCAGATGGCGCTCGACCTGCCGATGGGCATAGGCCCGCTGCAATTCACCCGCTTCTTCCCCGAGGACGTCCACAACGTCTACCTGAACGCCTTCATGTCGGGCGGCTGGACGGCGGGAATCGCCTACCACGTCCTCGTCGGGCTGACGCTGTTCGTCGGGCTTCTCGCCGCGTTCCGGCGCGCGCCGTGGCAGCCGGCCGCCATCGCGGTATTCGCGACCTTCTGCGGCCTCGCCTTCGAGGGAAAGATCATCGACACCGATCACTGGCGTCACTTCTGGGCGCTCGGCGGGCTTCTGTGGGGATTGGCCGTCGCAAGCGGGTTGCAGCCGCCGCCGAAACGTCCTAAATCCCCCGGCACGGTCGGAGTGTAGCGCAGCCCGGTAGCGCACTTGCATGGGGTGCAAGGGGTCGGAGGTTCGAATCCTCTCACTCCGACCAATTTTACCTTATATTGCAATCAGTTGATGCGGCCCGGCGAAATGGCAATTGCGCGCGGGCCAGAGAGTCGACACCAAACCTGCCGCGCGTAACGAGAACGCACTCTCCCAACCAATTGGTCGGGGAGGCACACGCGCATGTCCAAGGCGAAAGCCCAAAGGCGTGTGCAGCTCTCCTTGTGAGGCTTTCAAACTCCCCGATCACTTTTGGGGGGATGCTGGCTATGCGGTGCGCCCATTGCGAAGGCGAGACCGGTGAAACTGCGAAGGCTTGCCGGCGCTGCGGGCGGCTCGCGAAGCTGGGCGAATCCGAAAGAAGACGAACAAGGGGCGCTACTTGGTCCCGACATTGTGCGTGGTCGGCGCGCCTCGACGGCATGCGGGCTGTCGCCCCGACCGTCGATCTCCTCACCTTCGGCCGCATCGCCTATGGCTTCCAGGCGAGCACCCAGCGCGCCGTCGACGCCTCGCTCCAGCAGTTGGCCAATTCCGGCTTCGCCGTCTTCGGCGCACGGGCCTCGACCCACACGGCGCTCGCCACCCTCGACGGCGAGGTCGGCGACCGGCACTGCTCCCTCAGGGGCAGCGTCGGATTGAGGCGGAGCTGGTAGGCGGGGCGCTGACTGATATTCAGCTGTGCGCCCCCAAAGCAGACGCTCGGCGAATGGCGATAAGCGGACGTTGAGATTCTTGTAAACTGCACTTCGCTGTCAGAGCGAAAATCAATCAATAGACCTATTGATTTTCAAGCTCTGCAGCGTCAGCCTTACTTCCAATGAGAAGAATGACCGTTGGAGGATCGCTTGGACGAGAAGACCTATCTCGCCATGGTGTCGTCGGCGCAGGATCGCCGCTGGCCGAAGGAACTGCCACGCCAGCCGCAATACCCGTTCGGCAATGCGCTTCTGACGGAGCACCTGACCCGCTGGGCCGAAATCCAGCCGGACAAGGCGGCGATCAACTTCTACGGTGCGATTACCACCTATGCCGAACTCGACCGGCAGAGCGATGCCTTCGCGCTGTTCCTGCAATCGCTCGGCATCGGCAAGGGCGACCGTGTGGCGCTGTTCCTGTCGAACTGCCCGCAATTCCTCGTCGCCTTTTATGGCATCCTCAAGCTCGGTGCGATCCACGTGCCCTGCAATCCGATGTTCAAGGCGCCGGAGCTGCTCTACGAGCTGAACGACACGGGCGCGACGGTCATCCTGACGCTCGATCAGCTGCACGACACGGTCGCCGAGGTTCTGCCGAAGACCAGTCTGAAGCACGTCGTCGTCACCTCGTTGTCGGAGACCGCCCCCAGCAAATCCGACGTCCCTATGCCGGCGTCGCTGACACTGCCGAAGCACGTGCCTGAGGGCACGATCGACATGATGGCGGCGCTGAAGGGCTTTTCCGGCCGCTTCGTCGCGCCCGACCGGGTCTCGCCCGACGATGTCGCCGCCCTCAACTATACCGGCGGCACGACCGGCATGCCCAAGGGCTGCATCCACACCCAGGGCGACATGGTCTATACGGCCGCGACCACGGTGCCCTTCTCGCTCGGGACGTCGAAGGATTCGACCTACCTTTGCTACCTGCCCATCTTCTGGATGGCGGGGGAGGTGTTCGGCGTCATCTTCCCCGTCTTCGCCGGCTGCACCTGCGTGCTGCTGAACCGCTGGGACCCGGTCGCATCCATGGCCGCGATCGACCGCTACAAGGTGACCCATGCGAGCTTCCTGGTCGACGGTGTGGTCGAGGTGCTCGCCCATCCGGACCTCTCGAAGTACGACCTGACGAGCCTTGAGCGCACCGGCGGTATCTCCTTCGTCAAGAAGCTCAATCCGGACCTCCGACGCCGCTGGCGCGCGGTGACCGGCTCCACCATTCGCGAGGTCGGTTGGGGCATGACCGAAACCCACACCTGCGACACCATGAATCTCGGCTTCGACGAGGACGACTACGACCTGAAGTCGCAGCCGATCTTCGTCGGACTGCCGGTGCCGGGCACCGAGTTCAAGATTTGCGATTTCGAGACCGGCGCGTTCAAGGCGCTCGGCGAGGAAGGCGAAATCTGTATCCGCTCGCCGTCCATGCTCAAGGGCTACTGGAACCGCCCGGACACCAATGCCGAGGTGTTCCGCAACGGCTGGTTCCACACCGGCGACATCGGCGTCTACGACGAGGACGGCATCCTCCACTTCCTCGGCCGCCGCAAGGAAATGCTCAAGGTCAACGGCATGAGCGTCTTCCCCGGCGAGTTGGAGGCGATCCTCGGCCAGTATCCTGGCCTGCTCGGCTCCGGCGTGATCGGCCGACCCGATGAGGCCAAGGGCGAGGTGCCTGTCGCCTTCGTCTGGCTGCCGGAGGATCAGCGAAACGCGGCCGGTGAGAAAGCCTTCCGCGGCTGGGTTGAGACGATGATGTCGTCCTACAAGCGGCCCGAAATCCGCTTCGTCGACGCCCTGCCAATGACCGACACAGGCAAGGTCAAGAAGGAACAGCTCAAAGTGCTGTTGTAACTGGACGTCGAGGCAAGGCAGGCGGCAATCGATGTCTATTGGTTTGCCGGCCGTGCCAGCAGGCCGGCAAACAGGATGCCGATCAGGTTCTCGCTGAAAGAATGAACACGCTCCGAGGAGCGGGGGCTGAAACTGTAGATCTGTTCGATCATCGCGGTGAGGCCGAATGTCAAAGAAGCTGCTGACGTAATTGCGTTGGTGACGTCGTGAATGGGCATATTCGGAATATCGCCTGCATCGATCGCCTCTCGTACAGCCTCGTCGAACACCCCAAACCCCGCTGCGAAATAGTTCTCGACCAGCCAGTTCAGGCGCGGCCCCCTTTGCGTGCCTTCATGAACCGCAATCCGCACGAAGTCGGGATTGGCGGCATTTGCTTCAATCAGGCGGCGGGTCAATTCCTTGAGCCGGTCCAGGGGCGTAAGGCCATTGAGTTCACGCGCGGCAGAGCGGAAGAGGCGTCCGCGTTCCTTCATCATCCTTTTGATAGCTTCCCGCCAGAGATTGAGTTTGGACCCGAAGTGGTAGTGCACGACAGACTGTGTGACGCCCGCTTGCGCGGCGATTTCTGCAGTCGTGACAGGCTCGTAGCCGTGCCTGGCGAATAGCTTGATGGCTGCTTTGAGCATCAGGTCGCGCGTTTCATCACGCGATACGCGATCCTCGCGTCTTGGGCGACCAACGGTCCGCCGCGCTTTTTTGCCGATCGGATTTTTTTTGCTCGAAGGCTCTTTCGATTCGGAGGGCATCTAGGCCTGTTTCCTTCAAGGAACTGGTCGTCGCGAGAGTGTAGCCCGAACGACCGATGCGCGATAATAGATCAATCGATTGATTTTTGACGGTGCGCCGATAGTCTGATCCTCAAGGGAGGGAAATCTCCCACCGCTGCCGCCAGGGAGGATGGCCATGATCTCGCGTCGCCTGTTCACCGGTACCGCCGCCGCGCTTGCCGCCGGCTCCTATCGAAGCGCCTTCGCCCAGGCCAATGCACCCGTGAAAGTCGGCGTGCTCAGCGACATGTCCGGCATCTTCTCCGGCTTCGGCGGACGCGGCTCGGTCGTTGCGGCGACCATGGCCATCGAGGATTTCGGCGGCCAGCTCCTCGGCCGTCCCATCGAGATCGTCTCGGCCGATCACCAGAACAAACCCGATATCGGCGTCGGCATCGTCCGGCGCTGGTATGACACCGAAGGCGTCGACGCGATCGTCGACGTACTGCACTCGGGCCTTGCCTTGCCCGTCCAGACATTGGCGCAGGAGAAGAACAAGATCGTCATCTTCTCGGGCCTGAACAACAAAGACCTCAGCGGCAAGCTGTGTTCGGCCCACGGCTTCGTCTGGGGCTACGACAGCTATGCGCTGGCCAAGACCGCTGCGACCGGCGTCATGCGCGCGGGCGGCAAGTCCTGGTACATCATCACCATCGACTATGCGTCCGGCCACTCGCTGGAGCAGGATACCGTTTCGGTCGTCAAGGCCGGCGGCGGCTCGGTCGTCGGCACCGTGCGCTATGCGCTCGGCACCAAGGATTTCGCCTCGTTCCTGCTGCAGGCGCAGTCTTCGCGCGCCGACGTCATCGCTCTCTCGACGGGCGGCGCCGACACCCAGACCATGATGAAGCAGGCGATCGAGTTCGGCATCACCCAGCGCATGGTGCCGCTGTTCTTCACCACCATGGATATCGAGGCGCTCGGCCTGCAGGTGGCGGGGGGGGCGCCAGTCGTCACCGATTTCTACTGGGACCAGAACGACAAGACGCGCGAATGGTCCAAGCGCTTCCAGGCCAAGCACGGCGGTCGCAACCCCACCGACGTTCAGGCGACCGTCTATAGCGCCACGCTTCATTACCTGAAGTCGGTGCAGAAGGCCGCCACCAAGGACAATCAGGCCGTCCTGGCGGCCATGAACGCCCTGCCCGTCGAAGACTTCATGACCCAGGGCGCCCGCATCCGCGCCGATGGCCGCCTCATGCGCGACATGTACTACGCCGAGGTGAAGAAGCCCTCGGAGTCCAGCGGCCCTTCCGACACCATGAAGATCGTCGCGACCATTCCCGGAGGCGAGGCCTTCCGTCCGGTGGCCGAGAGTGAGTGCCCGCGCCTGTCGCGTTCGTGAGCCGATGCGGCCAGATCCCGACATGGCGCCGTCCAGGCCCGAGCCCGACATGCGCCTTCGCTTCAGGCGGGTGCTGATCGCCAACCGGGGCGAGATCGCCATCCGCATCGCGCGGGCGCTGGCCGATCTCGGCATCGAGAGCATCGCGGTCCACGCGACGGACGATGCCGCCTCGCTCCATGTCGCGCGGGCCGACAGGGCCGTGGCGCTGCCGGCGGGCGGCGTCGCGGCCTATCTCGACGGCGAGGCGATCATCGCGGCGGCTCAGTCCGTCGCGGCGGACGCGATCCATCCGGGTTACGGCTTCCTGTCGGAGAACGCGGCCTTCGCGCGCGCCTGCGCGGCCGCGGGCATCGCCTTCATCGGTCCTGATCCCGATACGCTCGACCGTCTCGGCGACAAGGCGGCCGCGCGCCGGCTCGCGTCCGAAGCGGGCGTTCCGATGGCGGAGGGCACGCCGGGCGCGGTTTCCCTCGATGAGGCCGCCGCCTTCATGGCGCGGCTCGACGGGCGGCCCGTCATGGTCAAGGCGCTGGCCGGCGGCGGCGGGCGCGGCATGCGCGTCGTGGAGAAGCCGGACGCTCTGGCGGAGGCATTTCGCAGCGCGTCTGCCGAGGCGGCGGTGGCCTTCGGCTCCGGCGCCCTCTATGTCGAGGAGTTCATTCCGCGGGCGCGGCATATCGAGGTTCAGGTGGCCGGCGACCGGACCGGCACCGTCGTCCACCTGTTCGAGCGTGAATGCAGCCTCCAGCGCCGCCACCAGAAGCTGATCGAGATCGCGCCGGCCCCCGGCCTCGCGCCCGACCTGCGCGAGCGCATCTGCGCCGCCGCCGTCATGCTGGCGAAAGCGGCCGGCGTCGTGACGCTGACGACGGTCGAGTTTCTCGTCGACGAGGCCGATGGCCGCTTCGTGTTCATGGAGGCCAATCCGCGGCTGCAGGTCGAGCATACCGTGACCGAGGAGGTCACCGGCATCGATCTCGTCCAGACGCAGATCGCGCTCAGTGCCGGCAGCAGCCTTGCCTCGCTCGGCCTGACACAGGACCGCATCGCCCTCTCCGGCATGGCGGCGCAGGCGCGCGTCAACATGGAACGAACGGCGAGCGACGGTCAGGTGCTGCCGACCGGCGGCACGCTCACCGCCTTCGACCCGCCGACCGGCCCGCGGCTGCGCGTCGACACGTTCGGCTACCAGGGCTACCGCGCCAGCGCCAGCTTCGACTCTCTTCTCGCCAAGGTCATCGCGGTGGCGCCGTCAGGCCGCTGGCCGGATGCCCGACAGAGGCTCGACCGCGCCCTGTCGGAATTTCGCATCGACGGCGTCGGCACCAATCGCGACGGGCTTCGCGCCATCCTCGCGGACGAGGACGTTGCGGCAGGGCGTTTCGACACGACGCTGGTCGAGCGAAAGAACCTGCTGTCCGCGAACTCCACGGCGCTCCGGAACCGCTTCGCGGCCTCCGGCGCTGAAGGCGAGGCTGCGCCCGTTCAGGCAGGGCCAGCGGGCACCGAGGCCGTCCCCTCGCCCACCGGCGGCCGCGTCGTCGCGCTGCGGGTGGCCGTGGGTGATGCAGTCGCGGCCGGTCAGGTCGTCGCCGTGGTCGAGGCCATGAAGATGGAGCACTCGGTGACGGCGGCCGGGTCCGGTCACGTCCGCGAACTGGCCGTTCGGGCGGGCGATGCCGTCGTCGCCGACCAGCCGCTCCTCTGGCTCGAGCCCGCCGAGGTCGCAGCCGGCGGTGCCAGCGCCGAGGCGGAGGAAGACGGCATGGCTGCGGCCATCGTCGCCGTCCGCAGGCATCACGACAGCCTGCTCGACGGGGCCCGGCCCCAGGCGGTGGAGAAGCAGCACGCGCGCGGCGCGCTCACCGTCCGCGAGCGTATCGAGGGCTTGTGCGATACCGGCACCTTTCAGGAATTCGGCGGCCTCATCCGCAACGAGAAGGTCGAGAAGCCAGCGCCGGCCGACGGCGTGGTGACGGGCACGGCGCGGATCGACGGCCGTCCCGTCATGGTCATGGCGCAGGATTTCACGGTCTTCGGCGGCAGTTCCGGCCATCTCGGCGGCGACAAGATGGAACGCGCCGCCGCCATCGCCCGCCGGCAAGGCCTGCCGGTGGTCATGCTGCTCGATGGCGGCGGCCATCGCATCCAGGATGGCCAGAGCTCGCGCGCCTATGCCTCGGCCGTGCGTATCTTCCACGATTTCGCGGAAATGTCCGGCTGGGTGCCGATGGTCTCGGCCGTGCTCGGCGCGGGCTTCGCCGCCAATACCAATTACAGCGCCATGGCCGATCTGGTCGTCATGGTCCGCGGCAAATCGACCATGGGGCTCGCGGGACCAGCGCTGGTGAAGGCCGGTACGGGAGAGGTGGCGACGACGGAAGCGCTCGGCGGCGCGGGGGTGCAGGTGGACCGGCAGGGTCTTGCCGATCTCGGCGTTGCCAGCGAGCAGGACGCCTTCGCCTCCATCCGGCGCTTCCTCTCCTACCTGCCATCCAATGCCGGGCTCAGCCCCCCGATCGCCGCCGAATGGTCGCCGCCCGCGGGCAAGACCTCGCTGGAAGCCATCGTTCCCGCCAATACCCGCCGCGCCTACGACATGCGCCATGTCATCGATGCTATCGCCGATGCGGGCAGCGCCTTCGAGCTGAAGCCGACCTTCGCCGCCAACGTTCTCACCACTTTCGGCCGCATGAGCGGCCGTCCCGTCGGCTTCATCGCCAACCAGCCACTCGTCCAGGGCGGCATGCTCGACGCATGGGCCTGCGAAAAGGCCGCGCATTTCATCGCGCTGTGCGACGCCTACGGCCTGCCGCTGATCTACCTCGCCGATATTCCCGGCCTGTCCATCGGCAGCGGTGCGGAGGCGACGACGCTGGGACGGCGCAGCGCCAAGATGCTGTTCGAACTCGGCCATGCCAGTGTTCCGCGCATTTCGATCGTCCTGCGCAAGGGCTACGGCCTCGGCTATCTCGCCATGGCCGGCGGCCGCTCGTTCGACGCCGACGCCTGCTTCGCCTGGCCGACCGCCGAGATCTGCGCCATGTCGGTCGAGGGCTCGGTGGATGTCGCCTACCGCAATGTCTATGAGCGCGCCGAGAACCCCGCGGCCCGGCGGCAGGAGCTGATCGACGCCATCCGCGCCGAGATCAGCCCGATCAAGGCCGCCGAAGGCTTCGGCATCGACGATGTCATCGAACCCGGCGAGACACGCGCGCGCATTCTGGAGGTCCTGGAACGCGCACCGCTGCGCCGGCCGCGCGCATTGCCGCCCAAGGTGCGCGCCATTCCGCCGATCTGATCGATCCGACGTCCCACCGACAGACGAGGGGAACATCCATGGCCAACGATCACCGCGTCCTGCCGGCAAGCGACTGCGTGCTCCGCTACGTGCTCGACAAGTTCGCCGCATCCCAGCCCGACAAGACCTTCGGCGTGTTCGAGGGTGGCGTCAGCTGGACCTATCGCGACCTTCTCCATGAGGTGCGAGGCGCCGCGAAGGCGCTGCGCGACCTCGGCGTCAGCCAAGGCGATCACGTCCTCGTCTGGATGCCGTCGGGCCGCGACGGGCTGAAGACCTGGTTCGCGGCCAACTATCTCGGCGCGGTCTGCGTGCCGATCAACACCGCCTATCGCGGCCGGGTGCTGGAACATGTCGTCGCCAACTCCGATGCCGAGGTGGCGGTAATCCATGCCGACCTCGTTCCCCGGCTTGCGGATATCGACAAGGCGCGCCTGAAGCGGGTCGTCGTCCTCGGCGGCGAGGCGGCCACCGTCGCCGGACTTGAACTCCTGCCGGCCTCGGCACTCGGATCGGCCAGCGCCGAGCCGGTCGAGGTCGAGGTCGAGCGGCCGATACAGCCCTGGGACACGCAGTCCATTCTCTACACGTCGGGCACCACAGGGCCGTCGAAGGGGGTGCTCTCGTCCTACATGCATCTCCACACGATGGGAGACGGCTTTCCGCTGGTCGACGGCTCCGACCGCTTTCTCGTCAACCTGCCGCTGTTCCATGCGGGCGGCACCGGCCCGGTCTACTGGATGCTCTGCCGCGGCGGCTCGGTCGCTCTGGTCGGCGCCTTCTCGACCGATCGCTTCTGGCCGACGATCAAGGAGACGGGCACGACGACCGTCATCCTTCTCGGCGTCATGGCCGGCTTCCTGATGAAGCGGCCCGACGACGGCGCGGACAAGGGCCACGGGCTGAAATCGGTCATGGCGCTGCCCCTCGACGAGGACGCCATCGCCTTCGGCAAGCGCTACGGCCTGCCCTGGATGACAGTCTTCAACATGACCGAGGTCTCCTGTCCGCTCGTCTCCGCACTGAACCCGACCGCAGTCGGCAGCGCCGGCCGGCCGCGGCCCGGCGTCGCGGCGCGCATCGTCGACGAGAACGACATCGAGGTGCCGGTCGGCCAGGTCGGCGAGCTCATCGTGCGCACGGACCGGCCATGGGGCCTCAACCACGGCTACTACAAGAATGCCGAGGCCACCGCGCGCGCCTGGCGCAACGGCTGGTTTCACACCGGCGACGGCTTCCGGGTGGACGAGAACGGCGAACACTACTTCGTCGACCGGATGAAGGACGCGATCCGCAGGCGCGGCGAGAACATATCGTCCTTCGAAGTGGAGGCGGAGATCTGCGCGCACCCTTCCGTCCGGGAGGCCGCCGCCGTCGCCGTGCCGAGCGACGTTGCCGAGGATGAGGTGCTGGTGGCGATCTCGCTCGGCGAGGGGCAGAAGCTGGACCCCGCCGAGCTCATCGAGTTCCTGCGCCCACGCATGGCCCATTTCATGATCCCGCGCTATGTCCGCACGCTCGACGACCTGCCGAAGACGCCGACGCAGAAGGTGCAGAAACACCTCCTGCGAACGGATGGTGTCACCGGAGATACGTGGGATCGGGAAAAGGCCGGAATCACCGTCAAGCGCGAACGCATTGGCTCTTAACGGCTCAATGTTCAGCCGGCAGTGATGGGCTATTTTCGAGGCTCGGCCGGGTTCGTCTTGCTCGCGCGATGCGTTTTCGATGAGCGTGTTTCGCCCAATTACCGGGCGCTCTGACCTTTTCGACGTTGTCGGGAACCAGACATTCCGAACTTCATATTAGGGTCCAGATGGAGACATTTGATCGGACAATAGGCGGTCGCTTGCGCCCCCCGTAACGTTGTTCCTGATAGAGGGCACGCCGTATCGCCGGCGGTTGCTGAAGCGCAATCTCGACGCAGTGGAATAAATCGTCTGAGCCTCCGTTGTCCTCGGCAGAACCGATCTGACCGGAGGACTGCCCCATGATCCCGCTTCGCGTCGTCGTTGCTCCGTCTGGCTTCAAGGAATGCCTTGATGCAGATGGCGTGGCCGCCGCCATCGCCCGCGGCATCCGGCGAGCCCACCCGGGCGTGGACGTCCTTGAACTGCCGCTCGTGGATGGCGGCGAGGGCTTTGCGAAGTCGCTCGTGAAGCTGACCGGCGGCAAGCTTCATCGCGCCACGGTGCAGGGACCTTTGGGCTCGCCTGTCGATGCCGCCTGGGGCTTCCTCGGCGGCGCCGAGACGGATACCGCCGTCATCGACATGGCATCGGCGGCCGGACTGTCGCTCGTGCCTCGCGGCGGCCGAAATCCGCTCGCCACGAGCACCTATGGCGTCGGCCAGCTCATCCTTGCCGCCCTCGACGCTGGCGCGCGCAAGATCATCGTCGGCTGCGGCGATTCCGGCACGAACGATGCCGGCGCGGGCATGGCGGAAGCGCTCGGCGCGCGCCTGCTCGATCGCAACGACCGGATGATCCGCCGCGGCGCAGCCGGTCTTCTCGACGTCGCTTCGATCGATATTTCGGGGCTTGATGTTCGCCTTGCGGCGACACGCATCGAGGTGGCCTGCAATACCGAGAACATGCTGCTCGGCCCGCGCGGCGTCGCGCGCGTCTACGGTCCGCAAAAGGGCGCGTCTCCCGCTGTGGTCCAGCATCTGGAACAGGGGCTCGAGCGCTTCGCGACCATTGTCTCCGGCAGCGTGCTGCCGGGCGTCGCAGCCCTCCCCGGCTCCGGCGCCTCGGGCGGGCTCGGCGCAGGGCTCGCCGCCTTTACCGGCGCCGCCCTGTGCTCGCGCTGCGATATCCTGTCGCGCTTCCTGCATCTCGACGAGGCGCTGGAAGATGCCGACCTCGTCTTCACCGCGGAAGGCGGGCTCGATGCCCGCAGCGCCTGGGGCAAGGTGCCCGCCGAGGTCGGCCGCCGGGCGCGCGACCTCGGCATTCCCGTCATCGCGCTGGCCGGCAGCCTCGGCGACACTGCCGACACCATGCTCGGCCACGGCATCGGGGCCTATTTCTGTACGGTCCAGGCGCCCTGCGACCTCGATCACGCCATTGCCCATGCGGAGGTGCAGATCGAGCGCTGCGCGGAGAATGTCATGCGCACCGTGATGATCTCGCTGCACCTCGCCGCCAGCGCGCCCGCGCGGCGCGCGGCCGCCTGCGCCTGAGTCTTCCATGCCAATCCACGATGTCTTCGCCGGCATCCTTGCCGACCGGGCTGCGGTGAGCCTTATCGTCTTCGGGATGGCCTCGGCGCTCTGGGCACTCACGCGGCTGAACGCCACGCTCGTCGGCCTGCTCGCAGCCGGTATCCTGGTGGCGGTGGGCGCTGTTCCGCCTGCCGATCTCGCGGGGATCGCGACCTCGGACATCATCCGCCTGATGATCGGCGCCTTCGTCCTCGGCGAGGCAATCATCGCGTCGGGTCTCGCCACGCGGCTGACGAGCCTCATCCTCGCGAGGGCGCGCCGTGTGGACCAGCTCTTCTGGCTGACCGCCGCTGCCATGGCGCTGCTCACCTTCCTGGTCCCGTCCACCTCCGGCAGGGCCGCGGTGGCATTGCCGCTGTTCCGCGCGCTATCCGGCCTGCTGGACGAAGCGGCCGTCCGGGGGCTGGCACTGCTCATCCCGATCATCGTGCTGACGACGACCATAGCCGCCCTGACGGGCGCGGGTTCGCATCTGATCGCCAACGACATGCTCCATGCCGCCAGCCTCGACCCGGTCGGCTATGGCGCCTGGACGCTGAACGGCCTGCCATTCGCTCTGGCAGCCGGCGGACTTTCCACCGTCGCAGTGATCGCCATGACACTGACGCCGCAGGGACGGCGTGCGAACCTCGTCCAGCCGCCATCCGGACAACGCTCGTGGACGGCGGCAGAGCGCCGCGTCGCATCCGTCGCCACGGCCATGGTGCTGCTCTGGCTGACAAGCGCGTGGCACGGGCTGCCGATGGGCGGAACCGCCCTCCTTGGCGCGGCGGCGCTCATCTGGCCCGCGCGCGTCATCGGCCTGCGTCAGGCTACCCGCGCGACCAACTGGGATCTTGTGGGTTTCATGATAGCCGCGCTGGTGCTCGCTCATGCCCTGCTCGCCACGGGTGCGGCCGGCCGACTGGTCGCCGCAGCGGAGCCCCTGCTGACATTCGCGGGGCAAGGCGGCCCGACCGCTGCACTGGCAGCGATATCGGCCATCTGCCTCGCCTCCCACCTCGTCATGACCTCGCATGCGGCCCGCGCGGCGACGCTGGTGCCCCCGATCATCGCAATCGCCCCTGCCCTCAGCCTCGACCCTGTGGCTGCGGTCTTCATGGCAACGGTGGCGATGAACTACTGCCTGACGCTGCCGGTGAGTTCCAAGGCGCTGATGCTCTATCAATCGGCGCCGGGAGGCTTCTCCAGCCGAACATTGCTGCGCCTCAGCGCCGTTCTGGCGCCCGCCCACCTGATCCTGATCCTCGCATTCGCTGCGACCTGGTGGCGCTGGACGGGCCTCATCCCCTGACGTGCGACGCAGCTATTCAGCGCGCCACCCGCCTTGCCGCAGCCGGCGCACCTGATCGGCCGGCAAAGGTTCGCCGACTTCCACGCCGTCGAGAAAGCTTTCGACAGGCCCCGCCGAGCTCGCGGGGGCATAGGTTCCGCCGTCCCGCGTGGCCGCCAGCACCTCAACCCGCCAGGCTCCCCCGCCCCGGCAGGCGACCCCGTCGAACCGGTTCTGGCTCTGGTCGAGCTGGAACGTGCGGCAGATGCCGGCGCGCGTGCGCAAGGTCTGCTGCAGGGCGATCGCACCCGTGCCGACCGTCTGCCGCGCCCCATCATCCAGCGTGTCGAGCGCGGCTGCCAGCGGTCCAAGCGCGACGACCTGCGCTACCGGTGAAGGCCCTGCCCCGCGCATTCCCAGCCAGTAGCCGGTCCCACCTGCGAGGAGGCACGCGAGAGCCGCCGCCATGGACATCAGCCGCCGCACCAGCGGCGGTCTAGTCGCCGAAGGCGCCCTGCTGGCGCCGCCTGCCATCACGAAGGCGGTCAGCGCCGCCGGCACGGGTTCGCGTGCAATCTCCCCGAAAGCCGCCCTCACGGACCGGCGCGTCATGCGGAACGCATCCACGCGCTTCGCCAACGCGGGATCGCCGTCGATCGCCGCCGCCACCGCAGCGGCCTCTGCCGCGTCCAGCTCGCCGTCGGCAAAAGCCATCAGCGTTTCGTCGGAAAAGGCCCTGGCGCTCATCCTGCCCCCCTCGTCGCTGATCCGTCCGCAAATCCATCGGGCGAGAGCATGGCCGCGAGCGCCGCGCGGGCGCGCGCAAGGCGGCTCATCACCGTTCCGATGGGAATTTCCAGCACTTCGGCCACCTCGCGGTAGCTGAGCTCCTCGATACAGGCGAGCGAAACGACCGACCGCTGCTCCGGCGGCAGCCTGTCGAGCGCGGCAAGCACTTCGCCGGCCGCGATGCGCGCATCCGCCGCACGCGCGCCGTCCTCGCCGACCACCGCGAGAGCGTCGTCTTCCGGTACGTGTTGTCCTTGCGTCTTGGCCCTGCGCATCTCGTCGATCCAGAGGTTCTGCATGATCCGGTAGAGCCAGGAATCAAGCCGCGTGCCCGGCTGCCATTGCCCGGCCGATTTCAGCGCCCGCTCGCAGGTCGCCTGAACGAGGTCGTCGGCACGATCCGCCGTTCCGGCCAGAGACCGGGCAAAACGCCGCAGCCTTGGCAGCATGGTGACGACTTGCAGGCGGATATCGACGCCCATGACCACATTCCCGACGCCTGCCTGCCGACAAGCCAGCGCTCTTTATCGACACAACGACCGCCCGACGGAATTATTCCCGCCGCGTCACGTTGTCCTGGCAGATCACCGTCCAGCGAGGCCCGCATGACCGATACCGCTGCCTCAAACGCCCGCTCCACCCCGCCCGCCTGGCTGAGGCGGCTCGCCTTCGTCATGGCGCTCGCTCTCGCCGCACCTCTGGCTTCCGGCATCGCTGCCGGCATCTTCTCCACCGCGGCGTTGGCCGATGACGATGACGACGATGATGACGACGACGACGACCGCCCGCAGCGGCGCATTCGCATCGAACGCGTCCAGCCTCGCCCGGCCCCGCAAGCCCGCCGCCCGGTCGCACGAGGCGCCGAGATCGTCGCGCTCGTGCCGCAGGGCACGGCGATAGCCGCACTCGAGGCGGAAGGCTTTCAAATCCTCGCACGCTCAACGCTGGCCTCGCCGCCGCGCGACATGCTGCGCCTGAGGACGACGCGGCGCGAAAGCGCACAGGCTGCGCTCCGCCGCCTTCAGGCGATCGTGCCGGCCGCAACCGCCGACCTCAACCGCATCTACAGGCCCTCGCGGCTCGACTGCTCGGTCGCCGGGTGCGCAAGCTTCGCCATGGTCGGCTGGCCAAGCCCGCCCCGCGCCTGCGCTGCGGAGATGACCATCGGCATGATCGACACCGCCGTTCATGCGAGCCACTCTGCCTTCCGCGCCGGAGGCGTGGAGACCGTGACCTTGCGCCGCGAGGACCGGCGCCCCTCTTCGGAGCGGCACGGAACCGCCATCGCCGCTCTCCTCGTCGGACAGTCCGACGGTGCCTTTCCGGGCCTGCTGCCGCGCGCCCGACTGATCGCCGTCGACGTCTTTCATCGCGGCGCTGACGGACGCGACGCCACCGACCTTTTCGATCTCGTGCGCGGGCTCGACCTCCTGACCGGCCGAGGCATCCGGCTCGCCAATCTGAGCCTCGCCGGCCCGGAAAGCCCGATCCTGCGCGAGGCGGTCGAGGCGGCCATCGCCAAAGGCATGATCCTCGTGGCAGCGGCAGGCAATGAGGGGCCACGCGCCCGCCCTGTCTATCCGGCCGCCTATCGCGACGTCATTGCAGTGACGGCAGTGGACGGGGACGGGCGTGTCTTCCGGCGCGCCAATCGCGGCGACCATATCGCCTTCGCGGCTCCAGGCGTGAACATGATCCTCGCCGGCGCCGAGGCTCGGCCGCAATCGGGAACCTCGCTCGCCGTGCCCTTCGTGACGGCCGCTGCGGCGCTCGCCCTGGCGGACGGCGCCGAGCCGGGCGCCATCGTCGACCGCCTGCGCCGGAACGCATCTGATCTCGGGACGCCCGGCCGTGACCCCGATACCGGCTGGGGGCTCGTCAGGATGCCAGGCGGATGCGATTGAACCCGCAAGGCCGGAGAGCAGTACCAATCCACGCTAGGGCAGATCTACGAACTCGACCCAGTTCGGGTCCCTGCCCAGAGGCAACCGGTGAACCGCCGACAGGGCGCCGTTTTCCGGGTCGATGGCGTAGAGCGTCGCCGAGTTCGACTTCTGCCCGACGGCCACCAGGAACCGTCCGGCTGCATCGATCGAAAAGCCGCGCGGCTGCTCCTCTGTCGGCACGACCGCGGTTCGCTTCAACCGGCCGGTTCCGGCATCGACCTGGAATACGGACAGCGTATTCGACCGGCGTTCGGACGCGTAGAGATGGCGGCCGTCGGCAGCGATCCTGATCTCGGCGGCCCAGGGCGCACCGCCCTGGAACCCATCGGGCAAGGCACTGACGCTCTCGATCCGGGCTCCAAGCAGGCCCGATGCCGCGTCATACGGATAGACATTGATCTTCGCGTCGAGCTCGTTGAGCAGATATGCGAACCGGTCGCTCGGGTGGAATACGAGATGGCGCGGCCCCTGGCCCTTGTCCGTCTCGATCGAGGCCGGCGTGTTCGGCGTCAGGCGCCCGGTGGCCGGATCGAAGTTGAACTGAAGCACGACGTCGCCGCCGAGATTGGTGGCGAAGGCGCGGCGGTTCGCGCGGTCGGTCAGCACGGCATGGGCATGCCGGCGCGTCGCGACGATCTGCAGGGGATCGGCGGCCACGGCGCCATTGGCCCCGATGGCGTTCACCGTCACCTTGTCGCCGCCATATGACGCGCTGAGGAGGAACCGGCCGGCCCGGTCGGTCGCGACATAGGCCATGCTGTCAGGCAGAGGCGAAACCGAGACGGGGGCGAGTTCACCCGTCGCCGGATCGATGATGAAGGAGGCCACCGAAAAGGGCTGTGAGCGCAGGGCGACGAACAGGAAGCGCCGGTCCGGCGAAATCGCGATCGGCATTGCAGTGCCGGTCACCTGAACGGTCTGAACCGGCCGCAGGACCCGCGCTTCGCGATCGAGCCTCAGGACGCTGATCTCGCGGCTCTCCGCGTTGGAAACGTAGACGTAGGTTGCGGCGGCGGCGGGCATCATGTTCGAGCCGGCGCCTGCCGCGAGGACGACCGCTGCCAATGCGAGGCGCTTCATGGCTCCCTCCCCGGTTCCGCCCTGCCGCCCGGCCTGCTTGCCGCGGCCTGTTTCGGAAACGCTAGGCGCCCGACGCGCGTCTGGCGAAGTCAATCCCGCTATTGATCGATGCAGAATCTGAATGGATCGCCCGCAACGGGCCGCCGGCCCGCGGCTCAGGCTGCCTTCCGCCGCGCGGAGAACACGCCGTTGTCGAGTTGTCCGACGAGGGTGGCGAGCTCGGCCAGTTCGCTCTCGGTCAGGTCGGTCAGCGGCGGGCGTACGGGGCCGGAATCGCGTCCGACGACCTTCATGCCGGCCTTGATGATCGACACCGCATAGCCTTTCCGGCGATTCCGGATGGCAAGGAGCGGCAAGATGAATTCCTTCAGCCCCGCCTCGACCGTCGCATGGTCGCGCTGCCTGACCGCCGCGTAGAAGCGCGTCGAGAACTCGGGAACGAAGTTGAACACCGCCGAGGAATAGGTGGTCACGCCCATTTCAAGATAGGGCATGGCAAAGGTCTCGGCGGTCGGCAGCCCGCCCACATAGGTCAGCCGGTCGCCCATCCGCAGGCCGATGCGCTGCATGAGTTCGATGTCGCCGACGCCGTCCTTGAATCCGACGAGATTGGGGCAGCGCGCGCAGAGCCGCTCGATCGTGTCCTCGGTCAGGATGGCGTTGTCGCGGTTGTAGACGATGATGCCGAGGCCGGTGGCCTTGCAAACAGCCTCGACATGAGCGGCCAGGCCGTCCTGCTCGGCATTCACGAGATAGGGCGGCAGCAGAAGGATGCCGTCCGCGCCCGCCTTCTCGACGCTGCGCGCGAGGTCACAGGCCATCGCCGTACCGTAGCCTATGCCGGCCAGAACGGGCACGCGCCCCGCGGTTTCGGCGACGGCGATGCCGACGATCCGCGCGACCTCATCCGGAGTGAGTGAGAAGAATTCGCCGGTGCCGCCGCACGAGAACAGGCCGGCCACCTCATAGCCGCACAGCCAGTCGAGATTGGACCGGTAGCGCTCCTCGTCGAAGGCGTGGCTCGCATCGAAGGGCGTGACCGGAAAGGACAGCAGGCCGCCGCCGATCGTCTGCGCCATTTCCCGGGGTGTCATTCTGGCCATTGCCGCTCCCGATGCCGGCCCGCCGCGAGAGTGGCGGATCATGTGCGGAGCTTTAGCGCGCGCGGTCGGGCGCGCCCGACCAAAGGCTGAATGTATCGATGCCAATTTTGGACCGATGCGGCTCAGCCCGCCATCTTGCGCGCGACATCCAGCAGGATCGGGACGGCGGGGTTCGGGCTCTGCTCACGCCAGACGATGAACAGCTCGGCCAGCACCGGCTTCTGCAACGCGATCGGCCGCAGCACGACGCCCCTGAACTGCAGGTTGTCGGCCGCCTGCGGGACGATGCTGATGCCGACTCCGGAGTGGATCAGGGCCAGGATGGAGTGGATCTGCGCGAGATACTGGACGTAGTTCGGCGAGAGGCCGCCACGCGAGAGCAGTTCGACGACGAGGTCGTGGAAATAGCGCGCCTCGTAGGGCGCGTACATGATGAACGGGTCGGCGGAGAGTTGCTCGAGCCCGACGCTCGGCTGCCGGGCCAGCGGGTGACCCTTCGGCAGCGCAGCGAGCATCGGCTCGGCCGTCACGCGGAACGAACAGAGCCCCGCCGGCGGCATCGGCGGACGCATCAGCCCTACATCGATCTCGCCCGACAGCAGCCGCTTGAGCTGGTCACCGCTGACCATCTCCTTCAGCGACAAGGCGACATCGGGCAGTTCGTCCCGGCAGGCGGCGACGAGCTTCGGCAGGTAGCTATAGGCGGAGGCCGCCGTAAAGCCGACCTTCAGCGCACCGGCCTTGCCGCGGGCCACGCGTTTGACGAGGAGCGCGGAGCTCTCGGCGAGGCCGAGTATGTGGCGCGCCTCGGGCAGGAAACTCTGGCCGGCCGGGGTGAGCTTCACAGACCGGCTGGACCGCGCGATGAGCTGCACGTCGAGGATGCGCTCGAGAATCTGGATCTGGCGGCTCAGCGGCGGCTGGGTCATGTTCAGCCGAGCGGCCGCACGGCCGAAATGCAGCTCGTCCGCGACGGCGACGAAGCAGCGCAATTGTCCGAGGTCGAACATCAGCGGGGCCCGCTTGTGAGGCCGACGAGCGTCGCGCGGCCGCTCATTCCTGGAAGACTTCCTCGCGCTTGGCTCGCACCGTGGGCAGGATCAGGATGACCAGCAGCACCACCGTCAGAACGAGCAGCGTGGCGCTGATGGGCCGCTCCACGAAAACCATGGGATCGCCGCGCGACAGGTTCATGGCGCGCCGGAAATGCTCCTCCATCAGCGGACCCAGGATGAAGCCCAGGATGAACGGGGCCGGCTCCGCGCCGACCTTGACGAAGAAGACGCCGGCGACAGCAAAAAGCAGCATGAGGCCGATATCGAGCTGACTGTTGCTGATCGAATAGGTGCCGATGCAGCAGAACAGCGCGATGGCCGGAAACAGGATGCGATAGGGCACGCGCAGCAGCGACACCCAGAGGCCGACCAGTGGCAGGTTGAGGATCACCAGCATCAGGTTGCCGAGCCACATCGAGGCGATGACGCCCCAGAACAGTTGCGGCTGGGCGGTCATCACCTGCGGACCCGGCTGGATACCCTGGATCATCAGCGCCCCGACCATGAGGGCCATGATGGCGTTGCCGGGAATGCCCAGCGTCAGGAGCGGGATGAAGGAGGTCTGCGCTCCGGCATTGTTTGCGGCCTCGGGGCCGGCGACGCCTTCGATCGCTCCCCGACCGAAGCGCTCCGGCGTCGCCGACGTCTTCTTCTCGACGGCGTAGGAGGCAAACGAGGACAGCGCCGCGCCGCCACCCGGCAGGACGCCCAGAATGGAGCCGATCGCCGTGCCGCGCAGCATGGCCGGGACGCAGTCCTTCAGCTCTTTGCGGCTGGGCCAGAGCTGGCTGAAGGCGACCGACAGCAGCGTGCGGTCCTGCGGTCGCGACAGTGCCACCATCAACTCTGAAATGCCGAACAGGCCGATGGCGATCGAGACGAAGCCGATGCCGTCGCCAAGCTCACCGATGCCCAGCGTCATGCGCGGCAGGCCCGTGTTCACGTCGATACCGACGAGCCCGAGGAGCAGCCCGAGCAGCACCATGGCGATAGCTTTGACCGCCGATCCGTGGGCGAGTGCGACGGAGCCGGTCAGGCCGAGGACCATCAGGCTGAAATATTCCGCGGCGGTGAACTTGAGCGCCAGCGCCGAGAGCGGAACGCTTGCCACGGCGATGATGATGGTCGCGATCGTGCCGGCGAAGAACGAGGCGATGGCGGCGATCGCCAGAGCCGGTCCGGCGCGGCCCTGCCGCGCCATCTGGTGACCGTCGAGACAGGTGACGATGGATGATGACTCGCCGGGCAAGTTGACGAGGATGGCGGTGGTCGATCCGCCGTACTGCGCGCCGTAGAAGATGCCCGACAGCATGATCATCGCCGATGCGGGCGGCAGCGAGAAGGTGAACGGCAGGAGTATCGCGATCGTGGTGATCGGCGCGATGCCCGGCAACACGCCGACAAGCGTGCCGATCAGCACGCCGAGGAAGCAGAAGACGAGGTTGGCGGGGGTCAGCGCCACCGCGAAGCCCGTGGCGAGATTGGCGATGAGGTCCATGGCTCAGAGCACCGGCCAGGTGGGCAGGGGCAGCCCCAGCGCCTTGATGAAGAGCAGGACCGCAAACGTGGAGAGCACCACGGCGATCAGCAGCAGTTCCTGCCAGCGCATGTCTCGTGCGCCGAACCCGGCCACCACCACGACTATGAAGGCGGTGATGGCGAGGCCGAGCTTCGGCAGGAGCAGGCCGAAGAGTCCGACCGCGGCGCCCACAAGGAGGATCGGGCGCCACGCAATCTCCGGAAATGCCTCCCGCCCCGCCACCAGCGACTTGAGCGCGAGGAAGCCGCCAAGAAGCGCGATCACCACCGCAAGGCCGCGCGGCACGTAACCCGGCCCCATGCGCGATGCCGAACCCATGGGCAGGTCGGCTATGAGGTAGAGCGCCACTGCGCCGATGGCGACGAGGAACAGCCCAAAGGCGAGGTCGGCTGTGTTGACACGGCCCATGCGCGCGATCCCTGCGAGGTCGATGCGGGCGGCACCGCCACGTAACGGTGCCCTCCCGGCTTGCCGGCGTCAGTCGAGCGAGATGTTCTCGGCCTTGACCACGTCGCCCCACTCCACCATCGCCTTGTCCATCCATGCGGCGAAGTCGGCGGCCGAGCTGGGCCTCACGTCGCTGCCGAGTTCCTTGATCTTGGCCGCGATGTCGGCCTGAGCCAGCGCCTTGTTGAGCTCTTCGTTGAGCCGCGCGACGACCGGCTGGGGAGTGCCCTTGCTGGCATAAATGCCCTGCCAGGAACCGGCATCCTGCACGGGCGTGCCCAGTTCCTTGAACGAGGGCAGGTTCGGCAGCGCATCCAGCCGCTTGTCGCCGGAAACCGCGATACCCTTGAGCTGGCCCTGCGTGACGAAGGGCAGCGTCGCGATTGCGCCGTTGAAGATGACGTTGCTCTCGCCCGAGACGACCCCGCGCACCGCCGCGGCGCCGCCGCGATAGGGCACCGCGCCCCACTTGATGCCGAAATGCTTGCCGACCACGAGAGCCGTCAGGTGGTTGACCGCGCCGACGCCGCTGGTGGCGACGTTGAGCTTGCCCGGATTGGCCTTGTCATAGGCAGCGAGCTCGGCAAACGAGGCGGCCGGCACCTGCGGATTGACGGCAACGAGGTAGGGCGAGAACGACACCATGCCGACCGGCACGAGGTCGGTCTTCACATTGAAGGACAGTTTCTTGAACAGCGCCGGCACGCTGGCCAGCGTTCCCGCATCGGCAATGAGCAGAGTGTGCCCGTCGCCCGCCTGGCGCGCGACATAGTCCGCGCCAACATTGCCGGAGGCGCTTGGGCGGTTGTCGACGATGACCGGCTGGCCGATGGCCTGAGACAGTTTCGGCCCGATGAGGCGGGCCAGAATGTCGGACGTGCCGCCCGGAGCGAAGGGCACGATCAGGTTGATCTGGCGCGAGAAGGTCTGCGCCCGCAGCGCAGGCGCGAAAAGCGGAAGGCCGGCAGCGGACAGGCCGGCAATGGCGGAGCGCCTCGTGAGCATCGTTTGTCCTCCCAATGGTCAATTCGCTCTTGTTTTGCGGGCAGCCTAGCGCGGCCGCGTCGAGCGTTTCATCCAGATTGGCTCAGAGAGACCCGTTCATCAATTCAAAGACTGTATCAATGCGGGCAACAGGACGTGTTTCGGCAGTACGCCACCATGCGTGCTTTTCCGTGCTGCAGACCGGCTCTCAACAAAGTGACCCGTCCGTGTGCCGAACCGGGTTGTATCCATCGCTCCATCAATGTGGACTGGTTCCAAACAAGAGGCCGCCCCAAGGCCCGATCGGAGAGCGGGAGACGGCGTGTGGCGAAACTCAACATCAACGGCCAGGTGGTCGAGATCAGCGCGGCGGACGATATGCCGCTCCTGTGGGCGCTGCGCGAGCAGGCCGGGCTGACCGGCACCAAATATGGCTGCGGCGTCGCCGCCTGCGGCGCCTGCACGGTGCATATCGACGGACAGGCGACGCGCGCCTGCGTCATGCCGATCAGCGCCATCACCGAAGACCAGAAGATCGTCACGATCGAGGGCCTGTCGCCCACCGGGATGCATCCGATCCAGGTCGCCTGGCGCGACCTCGACGTCCCGCAATGCGGCTATTGCCAGTCCGGCATGATCATGGCGGCCGCCGCCCTGCTCGCCGAGAAGCCGACCCCGACCGACGAGGACATCGACGCGGCGATGACCAATATCTGCCGGTGCGGCACCTACAACCGGGTGCGGGCCGGCATCAAGCAGGCCGCCGGCAATCGCCAGGGCTGAGGGGGACGCCATGACACTGATCGAGAACACGCCCTCCCGCCGCACCGTGCTGAAGGCCGCAGCGGTCCTCACCGTCGGCTTCCATCTGCCGACAAAAGACGTTCTGGCGCAGGCCGCGCCTGCCGCCGCGAGCCCCGAGATCAATGCCTGGGTCGTCGTCCGCCCCGACGACACCGTGGTGATCCGCATGGCCCGTTCCGAGATGGGACAGGGCACTCGCACCGGCCTCTGCCAGATGATCGCGGAGGAACTGCACTGCGACTGGTCGAAGATCGTCACGGAATATGTGACGCCCGGACAGTCGCTGGCGCGCAACCGCGCCTGGGGCGCCTTCCTCACCGCCGGCAGCCAGGGCATACGCCAGAGCCAGGACTATGTGCGCCGTGGCGGGGCGACCGCGCGGATCATGCTCATCCAGGCCGCGGCCGAAGCCTGGGGCGTGCCGGCGGCCGAATGCCGTGCGAAGGACAGCGTCGTCAGCCACGGCGCCTCCGGCCGTTCGGTGCGCTACGGACAGGTCGCCGCCGCGGCGGCCCGCCTCACTCCGCCTCAGGATGTGGCCCTGAAGGAGCCCAAGGACTGGACCGTCATCGGCCAGTCGGTGAAGCGGCTGGATACGGCCGCCAAGACCACCGGTGCGCTGGTCTACGGCTCAGATCTGAAGATGCCGGGTATGCTGGTCGCCGTTCCCAAGGAATGCCCGGTCTTCGGTGGCCGCGTCGCCTCGTTCGACGCAGCCAAGGTGACCTCCATGCCGGGCGTGAAGCACGTGCTGAAGGTGGGCGATACCGCGGTCGCCGTGGTCGCCGACACGTTCTGGCAGGCGAAGACCGCGCTCGACGCCCTGCCGGTCGAGTGGGATTACGGACCGAACCGCGCCGTGTCCTCGCAGACCATCGACGCCATGCTGACCGAAGGGCTCAGCGCTGCGGAGGCCTTCGTCGGCAATTCCAACGGCGATGCCCGCGCGGCGATCGCGGCCGCCCCGCGTAAGGTGGAGGCGGTCTATTCCTACCCCTTCCAGAACCATGCGCCGATGGAGCCGATGAACGCGACGGTGGTCTGGACGGCCGCCCGCTGCGACGTCTGGTGCCCGACGCAGAACGGCGAGGCCGCGCTGATCGCGACCGCAGCCGCTGCCGGCCTGCCGCAGACGTCCTGCGACGTGCATCGCGTCGACCTCGGCGGCGGCTTCGGCCGGCGCACGACCCATGACTGGCTGACGCAGGCCGTGCTCATCGCCAAGCAGGTGCCGGGCGTGCCGATCAAGACGCAGTGGACCCGCGAGGAGGACATGGTGCAGGGGCGCTATCACCCCGTCACCAAGTGCAAACTGACCGGCGGGCTGGACGCGCAGGGCAATCTCACCGGCCTGCACATGCGCATTTCCGGCCAGTCGATCCTCTCCTACGTGTTCCCGACGGCGCTGCAGAACGGCCGCGACCCCGTGCAGTTCCAGGGCCTCAATGCCGGCGGCAACGACAGCCAGATCGGCTATTCGTTCCCGAACCTGCTCATCGACCACGCCATGCGCAACACGCATGTTCCGCCGCACTTCTGGCGGGGCGTGAACCACAACCAGAACGCCGTCTATCTCGAGTGCTTCCTCGACGAACTGGCGCATGCGGCGGGCCAGGACCCGCTCGCCTTCCGCCGCAAGCTGATGGGCAACCACCCGAAGCACCTCGCCGTGCTGAACGCGGTAGCCGAGCGGATCGGCTGGACCACGCCGCCGCCGGCCGGGGTGTTCCGAGGCATCGCGCAGCAGATGGGCTTCGGCAGCTATGTGGCGGCGGCGGCCGAGGTCTCGGTGGACGCGGCCGGCAAGCTGAAGATGCACCGCATCGTCGCGGCCACGGATTGCGGCTATGCCGTCAATCCACGCCAGATCGAGATGCAGGTGGAGGGCTCCTTCGTCTACGGGCTCTCGGCGCTGCTCTACGGCGAGTGCACGGTGAAGGACGGGCAGATCGTCGAGACCAATTTCGACACCTACAACGTGCCGCGCATGGACGAGATGCCGAAGGTGGAGACCATCGTCATGCCGTCCGGCGGGTTCTGGGGCGGGGTCGGCGAGCCGACCATCATGGTTGCCGCGCCCGCCGTGCTGAACGCGATCTTCGCGGCCACGGGCAAGCGTATCCGCACCGTGCCGCTGAAGGACCAGAACCTGCGCGCGTGATGCGGGCCGGCGCAGCGCTCCTTGCCCTCTGCCTCGCGGCTCCGGCCGCGGGGCAGGAGGTTGCGCGCTACGCCGTGACGGGCGATGCCGTGGAGGGCCCCCTCGACGGGCTTTCCGGCGATGCCGCGCGCGGCGCCCGCATCGTCCGCAACAGGGAGACGGCCAACTGCCTCATCTGCCACACGGTCCCCGAACCGTCCGAAAGCTTCATGGGCGAGATAGGTCCGCCGCTCGCCGGCGTGGCCTTGAGACTGACACCCGGCCAGATCAGGCTCCGGCTGATCGACCCGACCGAGGTGAATGCCGCCGCGGTCATGCCGGCCTATCATCGCGTCGCGGGCCTCGTTCACGTCGAGGAGCGCTACCGGGACCGTCCCGTTCTGTCCGCGCAGGAGATCGAGGATGTCGTCGCCTATCTGTCCGGCCTGAAGGAGTGAAATCGTGACGAGCCACGGCAAGGAGCGCAGAGCGATGCAACTGTCCCGGCGGGCGGCGATCGCGACCACGGCCGCGGCGGTGCTGCTGCCGCGCCGGCTGGAAGCGCAGTCCGCCTCCGGCGAGACCTTCGCATCGGCGGAACAGGCCATCCTCGCCGGCCGCGTGCCCTTGGCGTCGGGGATCTCGCTCGACACCCCGCCGCTCTCGGAGAACGGCAATTCCGTCGATCTGACGATCAAGGTCGACAGCCCGATGAGCCCGGAGGACCATGTGTCGTCGATCTACGTCCTGTCGGAGAAGAACCCGTTCCCGCGGGTCGCCGCCTTCCATATCGGGCCGCGGGCGGGCCGTGCCGAGGTCGCGACCCGCATCCGCCTGGCCGAGACCCAGTCGGTCGTCGTGCTCGCCGAGACGAGCAAAGGCGTCGTCCACCGCGGCGCGCGGGAGGTCATCGTCATTCTCGGCGCCTGCGTGGACGGGGGTTGAGACCATGGCGAGCGCCACCATTCCCGCCAGGATTACCATGCCGACCGAGGCGCGGCGCGGCGAAATCGTCGAGATCCGCGTGCTCGTTCGTCATTCCATGGACCGTGGCATCGACGCGCCCGGCCTCAGGCCCGTGCCGCGCAGGATCATCCACACGTTTCGCGCCACCTATGGGGCTGAGGAGATCATGCGGATGGAGCTGTCGCAGGGCATTGCCGCAAATCCCTACATTGCCTTCACCACAGTCGCGACCGAGACGGCTGAAATCGTCTTCGAGTGGCTCGAAGATGGCGACGTCACCTACGAACGCCGCCAGACGCTGACAGTCGCATGAGACTGGCGGCGGCTGTTGCCAGGTCCCTTTTGGCCAGCTCCCTTTTGGTGGCCACTGCTACCGCCGGCGAGGTACGCGCACCCGCCACCTTCCTGTCGCCCGACCTGCGCGCCCTGCAGGAAGACCCCTCCCGCCATCCCGGCTGGCTCTGGGTCGATGAGGGCGAGGCGCTCTGGAAGGCTGCCCCTGCCTCGGGAAAGCCCTCGTGCCAGGGATGCCATGGGGACCTCGCCAGTATGCGCGGCGTCGCCGCCCGTTATCCCGCGGTCGCCGGCGACGGGGCGCTGCTCAATCTCGAAGGCCGGATCGAGCGTTGCCGAATGCAGAATCAGGATGCGCCGGCTTTCGGCTACGAGAGCGAGGCGCTGCTGTCGCTGACCGCCGCCGTCGCGCTGCGCTCACGGGGACTGCCCGTCTCGGTCGCGACGGAGGGGCCGGCGGCGCGGTTCCTCGATGAAGGCCGGCGCTTCTATGAAACACGTCAGGGACAGCTCAATCTGTCCTGCGGTCAGTGCCACGACGACAATGTCGGCCGCCGCCTGCGCGGCGATATCGTTTCGAGCGGCGTCGGGACCGGCTTTCCGGCCTATCGGCTCGAATGGAACGCGATGGGCTCGCTGCACCGGCGCCTGCGCGCCTGTTCGCTCGGCGTCCGGGCGACGCAGTTTGCTTATGGCTCCGCCGAGTACTTAGCCCTCGAGCTCTACCTTGCCGCGCGCGCGCAAGGCTTGCCCATCGAGGCGCCGGGCATACGTCGCTGAGCCGCGCTGTCGCGGGCTGAGGTCGCGCCTGTTCCCCGCCAGTCCGACAGTCAGAGCCGCTGCCCGCCGCTCGCGTCGATCGTCTGGCCGGTGATCCACGCGCCGTCCGGCGATGCGATCGCGGCAACCACGGCTGCGATATCCGCGGGCTGGCCGACGCGGCCGAGCGCGATGGAGGCGGCTACTTCGCGGGATGTGACGGGATCGCGCGCGCGGGGGTTCATGTCGGTGGCGGTGGCACCCGGCGAGACCGCGTTCACGGTGATGCCGCGGCTGCCCAGTTCGTTAGCGAGGATGCGCGTCAGCACCTCCAGCCCGGCCTTTGCCGGCGCATAGGCGGCCATGCTCGCATAAGCCGCCCGGGTGCCCATGGACGACAGGTTGATGACCCGACCGCCGTCGCGCAGATGCGGCAGCAGCCCCTGAATGATGAAGAACGGCGCGCGAAGATTGACCGTCAGGGTGCGGTCGAAATCCTGCTGCGACAGCTTCGCGAAAGGCTCGCCGCCGCCGACGCCGGCATTGTTGACGAGGATGTCGAGCCGCGGATCGGCAAAGCGTCCGGCGAGCGCCGCGACGACCCTTGCGACCAGCGCCTCGGGCCCTGCGGGATCGCCGAGGTCCGCCTGAACGGCCAGCCCCTCCCCGCCAGCCGCGCGGATGGCGGACAAGGTCTCATCCGCCTCGGCGCTGCCGGCATTGTAGTGGACCAGCACGAAGGCGCCATCGGCCGCCAGCCGCTCGGCTATGGCGCGACCGATGCCCCGGCTTGCACCGGTGACGAGGGCGACTTTTCCGGCATGAACGGTCATGTCAGTGCGACCAGCCACGGGCGGCTTCGAGCTGGCGCGCGCGGTCGATCAGCGCGCGACGGTCGATCTTGTTGGTGCCCGCCCAGGGCAGTTCCGCGACGAACTCGATCCGCCGCGGGTGCTGATAGGCGGGACCGTTGTCGATGGCAAAATGCTTGACGCCCTCGACACCGATCGCGGCGGGCGCGCCCTCCGCCTCGCGCCGCACGATGAAGGCCACCGGCACCTGCCCACGCTCCTCGTCGGCGAGCGGCACGACGGCCGCCTGCTGGATCTGCGGGTGGCGCTCCAGCAGCTTCTCGACCTCGCCGGGATAGATGTTCTCGCCGGAGCAGACGAACATGTCGTCGGCCCGCCCGACGAAGAAGTAGAAGCCGTCCGCGTCGCGGCGGAATACGTCGCCCGAGCGGTACCAGCCCTCGTCCAGAACCTCGGCGCTCTTGGCCGGCAGGTTGAGATAGCCCGGCGTCACCGCGGGATTGCGCATCAGGAGGACACCCTCGTTCTCGTCCAGCCCGTCGACCAGCCTAACTTCGCCAGTGGCGAGCGGATAGCCCACCGCGAGCGGCGGCTGCGGCAGGCCCTGCGGGTGCGGGCCGAACACCGCCGGACCGGCCTCGGTCGTGCCGAAGCCATTGGCCACGGGAATGCCGGGGAATGCCGCCTTGACGCGATCGATGAGGCCGAGCGTCAGCGGTGCCGAACCCATCCGGATGCGCTTGAGATGCGAGAAGTCGCGGCCCTTCAGCGCGTCGGCTTCCTTGACGACACGCGCCAGCATGGTCGGCACCGCCATCACATTGGTGATCTGGTAGCGCTCCAGAGCGTCGATGTAGCTCTTCGTCTCGAAGCCCGGCAGATAGACCACCGAATTGTTGGTGGCGAAGACGCTCTTGCTCTGGAACAGGCCGTTCATGTGGAAGAGCGGCTGGGCGATGATCGAGCGTTCGGTCTCCCGCTCGGTCGCGGCGCTCGTCTGCTCCAGCGCCCAGAGCTGGCCGAAATGGGTCAGCGGTACGCCCTTCGGCCGCCCTGTAGAGCCGGATGTGTAGAGGATCTGACCGATCTCGTGGTCGGCGACCTGCACCGTCTCGAACGGCCCCGGCACGATACGCGCGGCGAAGCCCTGCGGACCCTCGTCGTCGAAATCGATGACCGGCACGCCGGCCGGCACCTGCGCCCGCCGCGGGCCGTCCGTGAAGGCGAAGGCGATGCGCGAGTCCGCGAACACGTAGTCGATCGTGTCCTGCGCCACCTTCGTGTTGACCGGCACGGCGACGAAGCCGGCGCGCATGATGCCGAAATAGGCCGCGATATATTCGACCCGGTTGAGCGCGAGGATCGCGACTGCCGCGCCGCGGGGCAGCCCGGCATCGGTGAGCAGGCGCGCGACGCCGTTGGCGAGGCCGTCGACCTCGGCATGGGTGAGGAGCAGCGGCTTTTCCGGCTGGCGCAGGTCGATCACCGCCGTGCGGTCGAGGTTGCGGGAACGATCGATCAGATCGCCGAGATTGTTCCAGCGCGGCATGCCGGGCTCCTGACGTCGGGCCTACTGGCCCTTGAGGCGGGGATTGAGCGCGTCGTTGAGGCCGTCGCCGACCAGGTTGAGCGCAAGGACCGTGAGCATGATGGCTATGCCCGGCACGGCGCAGATGTACCAGGACGTGCGGATGAGCGTGCGCCCGTCGCCGATCAGGCCGCCCCAGCTCGCGACATTCGGATCGCCGAGGCCGAGGAATGAAACGGCAGACTCGAACAGGATCGCGCTGGCGACCACCAGCGAGGACAGGATGACCACCGGCGGCAGGGCGTTGGGCAGAATCTCGCGCACGATGATCTGCAGGTCCTTCATGCCGAGCGAGCGGCACGCCTGCACGAACTCCCGCTCGCGCAACGACAGGAACTCCGCGCGCGTCAGCCGCGCAATCGGCGTCCAGGTGACGATGCCGACCGCGATGGTGATGTTGCCGATGGTCTGGCCGAGGATCGAGACGATGGTCAGGATGAAGATGATGTTGGGAATGGTCTGGAACAGTTCGGCGGCGCGCATCAGCACCTCGTCCAGCCAGCCGCCGAAATAGGCCGCGATGGCGCCGACGGTGACGCCGATCAGCGTGGCGGTCAGGCTGGCGAACAGCCCGATGAGCAGCGTCGTGCGCGCGCCGTGGGCGACGATGGCCGCGATATCCCGGCCGAGCGAATCCGTGCCGAGCGGGTGGCGCCAGTTCAGGAAGGGCCAGACCTCGGGACGGCCGACGATGCGCAGCGGATTGCGCGGAAAAAGATAGGGTGCTGCAAGCGCGGCAACGACGACGATCACCAGAACCGCGAGGCCGGCGAGCGCTGCGCGGTTGCGCGCGAAACGGCCGAGGAATGTCAGGAAAGGGTTCATACTGCTATCGGACGCGAATACGCGGATCGAGCTTGAAATAGGCGATGTCGACGGCCGCATTCGACACGGCGACGACCAGCGATGAGAGGACCAGCACGCCGAGCACCATCGGGTAGTTGCGGCTCATCACGCTGTCGAGCATGAGGCTGCCGATGCCGGGCCAGGAGAAGACCGCCTCGACCACCACGCTGCCGCCGACGACGGTGCCGAGCTGCAAGCCGAGCAGGGTCACCACGGGCAGCAGCGCGTTGCGCAGGACGTGGCGCACGACCACCGCCGTGCCCGTCAGGCCCTTCGAGCGGGCCGTACGCACGAAATCGAGCCGGAAGACCTCCAGCATCGAGGCGCGCATGACGCGGGCATACATGGCCGAGTAGAACAGGCCGAGCGACAGCGCCGGCAGCGCCAGATGCCGGGCAACGTCCAGCGTGTCGCTGATCAGCCCGCCCTCCCCGCCGACCGTCCGCATGCCGCCGACGGGCAGCCAGCCGAGCTTCACCGAGAACAGGATGGTCAGCATGATGCCGAGCCAGAAGGTCGGCGCGGCGAAGAAGAACACCGCGCCGAGCGAGATCAGGTTGTCCCAGATCGTGTTGACCTTGACCGCGGCGACGACACCGGCGGTCACGCCGATGACGAGCGCGATCGCGATGCTGGCGAGCATCAGCAGGATGGTCGCCGGCAGGTGCATCATGATCACGTCGAAGACGGGCGCGTTCTGCCGGTAGGAGAAGCCGAAATCCAGCGTCAGCACCGACCAGATATATCGGCCTAACTGCACGATGGCCGGCTGGTCCATCCCGTAGAGAACGCGCATCCGCTCGATCAGGACGGGATCACTGACCTGCTGGTCCGCCGACATGATGTCGAGCAGCGTACCGGGCGCGAACTGGATCAGCGTGAAGTTGAGCACAATCACGCCGAGCAGCAGCGGCAGCACCTGGATCAGGCGCCGGGTGACGATCCGTCCCATTCCCTCGTCCTCAGCGGTCGAGCCAGACGGCCGCCCAGCTGTCGCCCAGCACGTCGGAGGTCTGCGAATGGCCGCGCACGTCCGCCCGCGCGATGGTGGTGGACTGGATCTCGACGAGCGCCGTCCACGGCAGCGTGCCGGCGACGCTCTCCTGGAACTCGCGCGCCAGCGTCACGCGCTTCTGCGGATCGATCTCGGTGGAGAGCTTCTCGACGATGCCGTCCAGCTTCGGGTCGGAATGGCCCGTCGCGTTGCGGAAGGCGCCGCCCTTGATGATGTTGTCGGTGGTGACGAAGCGCGTCCATTCCGGCACGAGCTCGACCGTCCCCGAATTGTTCGACAGAGCGATGTCGTATTCGTAGTCGGTGTAGATGCGCTTGAACGAGGTGGCGCGGTCGGGGATGGCGAGTTCGACCTCGATGTCGAGGTCCTCCAGCGCCTGCCGGACATACTGGCCGAGCTTGACGTTCTCCTCGAACCAGCCGGCGGCGACGAGATTCAGCTTGAACCGCCCGCCGCGCTTCTTCGGGAAGCCGGCCGCGTCGAGCAGCTTGCCCGCCTGTTCGAGATTGAACTGATAGGGTTTCAGCTTCGGATCGAAGAAGATCTTGTTGGTGCTCGGGATCGGGCCGGAGGCCGGCTTCGCCAGCCCGAAGAAGATCGTGTCGGCAATGAACTGCCGGTCGATGGCGAGGTTGATCGCCTTGCGGACGTCCGGGCGCTTGACGATGTCACGGCGGCTGTTGAACTCGATGGTCGAGACCCAGGCCGAATTGTCGTAGCCGACCGTGGTCGAGACGAACCGCTTCGTGTCGACCAGCCGCTTGATGTCCGGCGCGGGCGTCGGGTTGAACACGCCGAGATCGAGCTGGCCGGCCTCGAAGGCCGCCGAACGGGAGGCGGGGTCGCGCCACCAGCGGATGACGAGACGGTCGAGATAGGGCTTGGGCGCGTCCCAGTAATCCTCGTTGCGGACCAGCTCGACATGGCTGCCGCGCACCCATTCCTTGAACTTGAACGGGCCGGTGCCGACAGGCGCGTTGTTCGCGGGATTGGTCAGGATGTCGCGGCCGTCATAGACGTGCTTCGGAATGACCAGCCCGGCCTTGCCGGCCAGCACCGACTTCAGGAAGAACTCCGGCAGCGGCGTGTCGAACTTCAGGATCGCGGTGGTCGCATCGACCGCCTCGGCCGCGACCAGCGCCTTCAGCGCGATACCGGCCGAGAGCGGCTTCCAGTATTGCAGCGCGTTGAACACGATGTCGTCTGATGTCAGCGGCTTGCCGTCATGCCATTTGACGTTCGGCCGCAGCTTGACCGTGTAGGTGCGGAAATCCGCCGACGGCGCCACTTCCAGCGCCAGGACCGGCACGAAATTGAGGTCGTTGTCGAGCGTCAGCAGGCGCTCGTGGATCTTGGTCGAAGTGAAATAGGGGCTCGACCCGCCGCCCGGCGGCACGAACAGGGACTGCGGCTCGAAGCCGCCCCAGGTGCCGGTCAGCGTGCCGCCGCGCTTCGGCTGCGGAGCCGCGCCCTGTGCGGAAGCCGGCACGCCGAAGGCGGCCGCCGCTGCGATGCCGGCCGTGCCGGCAAGAAGGTCTCTACGGGTCGGACGGGACATGAATGTCACCTCGTGGCTGGACCGGCGGCGCCGGCAATCAGTTGGCGGAAAGGGTGGCGTAGGTGGCGCGGCCGATCGCCAGCAGCGTGCCGCGCTCGTCGAACACGTCGACATCGGCGACGCCGACGCTGCGGCCGTTGCGGCGCACCTTCGCCTTGACGATCAGCGCCGTGTTCACGGCGGGCCTCAGGTAGTCGACGCGGAAGTTGATCGTCGGCAGGCCGCGGCCGACGAGCTGGACGAGGGCGAAATCGCCGACCGTGTCGATCACCGAGGCGATGGGGCCGCCGTGCCACTGGCCGGTGCCGCCGCCGCGCTCCAGTTCGGGGCGGAACGGCGCGCGCACGGTGATTTCCTCGTTGGCGGCATCGGCCTCGATCACCTGCAAGCCGAGGAAGGCGATGAAAGGCGAAGCGTCGAATTTCGCCTGGATAGCCTCGGCCGACAGCGGAACGGACGGACCATCGACCGCCTTCTGGGAAGCGTCGCTCATGGCGTCACCACGACCTTGCCGAAGACCTCGCGGTCCTCGATGACGCGCAGCGCCTCGCGCGCCTCGGTCAGCGGATAGGTCTTGTCGACCAGCGCCTTGAGCTGGCCGGAGCCGACCAGATCGAACAGCGTACGGATGTCGTCCGGCTCCCAGCCGTTCGAGCCGAGGATCTGCAGCTCGAAGGTCCAGATGAAGCGGATGTCCTCGGTCGGAGAATAGCCGGCGGTCGCGCCGCAGGTCAGCAGCCTGCCGCCGAGGCTCAGCGCGCGCAGCGACTTCACCCAGGTGTCGCCGCCGGTGAAATTGACCACCACGTCGACGCCGCCCTTTGCCCCGCCGCGACGCCGATGCGGCTTGCCATGGCGCTCCTGGATCACCTTGAGGAAATCCTCCTGCGTGTAGAGGATGATCTCGTCGGCGCCGAGTTCCTTCAGCCGCCTGCCCTTCTCCTCGCTGCCGGCGGCGGCGATGACATAGGCCCCGGCGAGCTTGGCGAGTTGCACAGCACAGGCGCCGACGCCGCCGCTGGCCCCGAGGATCAGCACCCTCTCTCCGGCGCTGACCTTGCCGATGGTGCGCACCATGCGCAGCGCCGTGCCGTAGGCGACGGGCAGCGCGGCCGCCTCCTCGAACGAGATATTGTCGGGGATGCGGATGAGTTGATGCGCCCTGGCGCGGCAATATTCGGCCAGGCCGCCATTGACCGTCTCGCCCATCAGCCCGCCCTCGACGCGGTTGATCGGATCGACGAGGACGCGGTCGCCGACGGACCACCCCGTGACGCCCTCGCCGATCTCGGCAATCTCGCCGACGACGTCGAGCCCGATGACGACGGGAAAGGGAATCTTGATGCCGGGCATGCCGCGGCGGGTGAAGACTTCGTGATAGTTCAGCGAGGTCGCGCGGACGCGCAGGACCACGTCTCCCGGTCCGGCGGTCGGCGTCGGGAAATCGGCCTCATAGACCAGCTTGTCGAGACCGCCGTGCTCGCGCAGGACAACCGCATGCATCGTCATTCAACTCCGTTTCGCCTGCCATTCCGGCCCGGCCGATGCCGGAAACCGAGACGGGGCAGCCACTGCCTGCCCTCGCTGTTTCGGAAGGCGGATCGGGCTTGCTGCAATGCGAAAATTGTCTAGGTCGGAGCGAAAAGTGTCAATAAAACGTTCTGTTTAAAGAACACTCGATCTCTAGCAGGACGATCTCCTCTGCCAGTGACTGGGAGAACAAGGAGCTATCCCTGCCCCCGAAATGGCAGAATTCTCGTCCGCGGCGGAAATCCCCGCCGTTTCCTCGTCAGTGTTGTTCTTTTTGGCGAACAGCACGATGCCACACTGCGAAGATCGCAGGAAGCGAGCAGACGTGGCACATGCCTGCGAACCCGCAGGGAGGCAGCAGGCTCATTCCGGACTGATGAGGGTCTGCGGCTCGCAGCGGCGCGTCGAGGCGATGCCTAGCCCGCGGCCGCGAAGAAGCGGTTGGCGGGCCGCTTGAGGCCGAGATGATCGCGCAGCGTCGGGCCGGAATATTCGGTGCGGAACAGGCTGCGCCGCTGCAGTTCCGGAACGACCTGCCCGACGAATGAATCGAGCCCTTCGGGCAGGAACGGGAACATCACGTTGAACCCGTCCGAGCCCTCCTCCACCAGCCACTGCTCCATCTCGTCGGCGATGGTCTTTGCCGTTCCGACGAAGGCGAGGCCGGAAAAGCCGCCGAGCCGCTGGGCGAGCTGGCGGACCGTGAGGTTGTCGCGTTGGGCCAGCGCGACCGCGCGCTCCCTGCCGCTCTTGCTGGCATTGCTTTCGGGGATGTCCGGCAGCGGCCCGTCCGGGTCGAAGCCCGAGGCATCGGTGCCGAGCGCGATGGAAAGGGACGCGATGGCGCTCTCGTAATGGACCAGGCTGTCCAGCCTCGCCCGCTTGTCCTGCGCCTCCTCCCGCGTTTCGCCCACGACGACGAAGGCGCCGGGCAGGATCTTGAGTTCGTCCGGCGCGCGGCCCGCCGCCGCCATCCGCCGCTTGATGTCGGCATAGAACTTCTTGCCGTCGTCGAGGCCTGAATGGCTCGCGAAGATCACCTCGGCCGTCTCCGCCGCGAGCTGCCGGCCCGCTTCGGAGGCACCGGCCTGGACGATGACCGGCCAGCCCTGCACGGGCCGCGCGATGTTCAGGGGTCCGCGGACCTTGAAATGCTCGCCGCGGTGATCGAGCACGTGCAGCCGCGACGGGTCGAAGAACAGGCCGCTCGCCGCGTCCCGCAGGACCGCATCGTCGGCGAAACTGTCCCAGAGCCCAGTCACCACCTCGTAGAACTCGCGGGCACGGTCGTAGCGGTCGCCATGGGCGACGTGCTCGTCGAGGCCGAAGTTCAGAGCGGCGTCGGGATTGGAGGTCGTGACGATGTTCCAGCCCGCCCGGCCGCCGCTGATATGGTCGAGGGAGGCAAAGCGCCGCGCCACGTGGAACGGCTCGTCGAAAGTGGTCGAGGCGGTCGCCACGAGGCCGATCCGCTCGGTCGCGCCGGCCAGCGCCGACAGAAGCGTGAACGGCTCGAAGGAGGTCACCGTATGGCTTCGCCGCAGCGCCTCGATGGGCATGTTGAGGACGGCGAGGTGATCCGCCATGAAGAAGGCGTCGAACTTCGCGCGCTCGAGCGTCTGGGCGAAGCGCTTGAGGTGCGCGAGGTTGAAATTGGCGTCCGGGTATGCGCCGGGATAGCGCCATCCCGCCGTGTGGATGGTCGAGGGGCGCATGAAAGCGCCGAGATGAAGCTGGCGTCGGGTCGTCATGATGCCCCCCTGTCGGCTCGCGGCCGAAGCGGTTCCTAGATTCCGGTGCCGTCCGCCACCGTATCGCCGCCGATCTGCTGGCGCAGGTCCGCGACCAGCGCCGGCTGGCTGGCGGCACTTCGGTGCCGGGGACGCGCCTCGGTCACGGCGCGGTCGGCGACGACGCGGCCAGGCGAGCCGGCGAGCACCACGACGCGGTCGGCGAGATAGGTCGCCTCCTCGATATCGTGGGTGACGAACAGGATCGTCTTGCCGGTCTCCTGCCAGATGCGGACCAGCTCGTCCTGCAGGTTCTCGCGGGTGATGGCGTCGAGCGCCGAGAAGGGCTCGTCCATCAGCAGAACCTCCGGCTGCACGGCCAATGCGCGCGCCAGCGAAACGCGCTGGCGCTGACCGCCGGAGAGCTGGTGCGGCCATCGGCCGGCGAGAGGATCGAGGCCGACGATGCGCAGAGCGTCGAGCGCCCGCGCGCGCCGCTCCTGGCGGGACAAGCCCCTGCCCTCCAGTCCGAAGGCGACATTGTCGACGACGCGCCGCCACGGCAGCAGCCGCGAGTCCTGGAAGACCAGCGCCAGTGGCTGGCGCTCCCCCGAGCGGGTGTCGATCCTCACCGAGCCGGCGCTTGCCTTTGCAAGGCCGATCAGGACGCGCAGCAGCGTCGACTTGCCGACCCCCGACGAACCGACGATGGCCACGAAGACCCCGCGCGCCACAGACAGGTCGAGCCCGCGCAGCACCTCGTTGCGCTGCCCGTCGCGCTCGAAGGTGAGCGACAGGCTATGGATGTCGATCACGCTTTCCATCGCAGCAACCAGTTCTGGAGGGCCACGAAGGCGGTATCGAGCAGGCCGTAGAGCGCCGCCATGGTCAGCATGTAGACGACCACGAGTTCGGTCGCGAGCAGGCTGGAGGCCTGGATCATGCGCTGGCCGAGCCCCGGCACGCCGAAGATCTCGGCCGCGACCACCGCCATCCACGCCTGGCCGAGCGCGGTGCGCAGGCCGACGAGGATGCCGGGCAGCGAGGCCGGCAGGAGGATCTTGAACAGGCGCTCGTGGGCCGAGCGGAAGCCGAAGGCGTCGGCCACCTCGATCAGGTCGCGGTCGACGCCGCGTACTGCGCCGTGGGCGGCGAAGAACACGATCCAGAAGACGCCGAGCGCGATGATGAAGACCGCGGCGGAGGCGCTGACGCCGAACCAGATGATGGCGAAGGGCACCCAGGCGAGGCCGGGGATCGGCCGCAGCACCCGGACGACCCACGAGGTCAGGTCCTCGGCGGTGCGCGACATGCCGGTGGCGACGCCGAGCACCAGCCCGAGCGCCGAGCCGACGATGAGCCCGATCGTGTAATGACCGAGGCTGGCGCGCACGGAGGCGAGCCAGACGCCCGAGGTCAGCTCTTCCCAGAAGGCTTGGGGAATGGCGCTCGGCCCCGGCAGCAGCATGGGGTTGAACAGCCCCAGCCGCGGCAACGCCTCCCAGACCAGCAGGAAGCCGATCAGGCCGAGGGCCGCGAGCCCCGCCTGCCGCAATCCGTCGCGGCCGGCGCGCCGAACCGGCGCCGGCCCTTCCGTTGCAGCCGCCGCGCGGGGCGCTGCCGTCTCGACCTGCGTCACGGTTCAGCTCGCCGAGGGCGCGCGTTCGAAGAAGCGGGTGTCGAACAGGGCATCGAGCGAGGGCGACTCGCGCAGCGAGCCGAGCTTCACCTGATAGTCCTGCATGGCCTTGGCCGGCTGGATGATGCGCCTGGGGTCGATGGTGAACTTGCTCGCCGGCGACTTCAGCGCGGCGAGGATCGTCTCCTGATCGACGATGCCCTTGGCGAGGCTGGCGGCGACATGCGGCGCGGCGCGCTCGGGATTGTTCGTCAGCAGCGCGCCCGCGCGCACGAGTGCGTTGACAAGCCCCTGCACCTGATCGGAGTTCTTTGCGAGGAAAGCTGCAGAAATTGCCACGACCGTGCCGGGCTGTCCGGGGAACAGTTCGTCGCCGACCGCCACCAGCTTCACGCCGGGATTGCGCTTCTGGATGATCGACAGCGCCGGCTCGCGCACCGTCGCGCCCTCGACGGCGTCCGCCAGCACGGCCTGCTGGGTCGCATCGATGCCCATGGCGACCACCTCGACATCCGCGCGGTCGGCCTTGATCTGCTCCCACAGCCAGTATTGCAGCGTCGTGTTCGGCACCGAGCCCGGCGGCTGCGTGGCGAGGCGCGCGGCCTTGCCGGTCGCGGCGCGGTAACGCTTGAAGGCCTCGGCGGGTGTAACGCCCGGCTGGAAATGAGCGGCAAGGCGCGGCGTCGCGACGAAGACGTTCTCGCCGGTCGCGGTCGAGGCGACGACCTTGACGTCGACGCCGCGCGAGCGGGCGACGCCGAGCGGCGCGACCCCGGCAACGTAGATGTCGAGCGTGCCCGAGGCCAGCGCCTGGATCATGTTGGGGCCGGATTCGAAGGTGGTGAAGGTGAAGTCGAGGCCCGCCTCGCGCGCCCAGCCCTCCTTGTCGACCACGAAGATTGGCGATGCCCCGATGATCGGAATGACGCCGACGCGCGCGGCGACGCGCTGCGCCATCGCGCTCCGCGGCGCCAGGAACGGAGCGGCCAGCGAACCTACGCCCGCGGCCAGCAAGGCGCGGCGGTGAAGAGAGATGCTCATGCGGGAACTCCGGGAGAAACGATCAGGCCGCGGCAGCGCGAACCTCTTGCTCCTTGATTGGAAAAATTTTCTCAAGAATGCAAGATTTAAAGCTCATAAAAGCACGATCATATCGCCAATAGCCGATATCGGGGAATCGAATGCCGCCTGCGGCCTTTCGGCGAGAACATCCTGGCGTCGGCCTGAACGTCAAAAGGGGGCGAGCGCAGAGGCCAGATTCGCGGGCTGTTCGCGGAGCCCCTGATACGCGCCGCGCCAATAGACCAGCGCACCGCCTTCAGCGGCCATGCGGGTAGCGACCACCCGTCCGATCAGGATCACGTGGGAGTGCCGCTCGATGGCCTCGTCCAGTTCGCAGTCCAGCGAGACAAGGGCATCGTCGAGAAGCGGGGCGCTCGTCTCCAGCGTCGACCATCGGGCGCCGGCATAGCGCTGCGGCCCGCGCAGGCCGCCGCGGCCGGTGAAGTTCTCCGCGATCCGCCGCTGGCCGTCCGCCAGCACGTTCACCGCGAAGTGCCGGTAGCTGGTGATCACGGGAATGGCGGAGGCGTCGCGGTTGACGCAGACGAGAACCGTCGGCGGGTCGGCCGAGAAGGATGTCGGCGAGGTCGCGGTCAGGCCGGTGCGGTCCTCGCCGATACCGGCGGTAATCACGCTCACCGCGCCGGCGAGATGGCGCATGGCCGCGCGGAAATCCTGCGCCGCGACGGCATAGGGGCGGGCAGCCTTCGGCAGGGGTGCGATGGCATTCATGGCAGACCTCGAGCGGATGGGATCGGGCCGGCGGCGGTCAGCTCCGCGCAAGGCCGGCATTGCGGACGACAGCGGCGAAGGACTCGACGTCCTTGCGGATCAGCTTGCCGAAAGCCTCCGGCCCGTCCGCGACGATGTCGAAGCCGAGCCCCTCGAGCGTGGAGGCGACGGACGGCGAGCGCAGCGCGGCGGCGATCTCGGCGTTGAAGCCTTCGACGAGGCCGCGCGGCGACCCGGCCGGCAGGAGAAATCCCTGCCAGCTCACGATGTCGAGGCCGGGGACGACCCTCTCGCCGAGCGCCGGCACGTCGGGCAGGACCTTGGAGCGGGCAGCCGACGTCACGGCAAGCCCCTTGAGCGTTCCCTCGCGGACCTGCGAAGTGATCGCCGGCAGCGTGATGTACAGCGCGTCGAGATGACCGCCCAGCAGATCGCGGCTTGCCGGCGCGCCGCCATTGTAGGGGATGTGATTGACGCGCAGCCCGCCAAGGCTGTGGTTGACGATTTCGCTGGCGAGATGACCGATGACGCCGTGGCCCGGCAGGCCGACCTTGACCTCGCCCGGCCGCGCCCGCACCGCCTCGACATAATCCGCGAGGCTGTCGATGCCTGAGCGCGGATGGGTGGCCAGAATCTGCGGCGCGGTGATCGCCAGCGTCACCGGCTCGAAGCTCGTCACCGGGTCGAAGCCGAGGCGCGGAAACAGGCTCTTGTTGATCGCGAGGCTGTCGCTGGCGACGAGAACCGTCAGGCCGTCGGGCGCCGCCTTGGCCACGCGCTCGGAACCGAGATTGGTCGAGCCGCCCGGAACGTTCTCCACGACCGTCTGGCGGCTGGTCTGCTCACCGACTGCCTTGGCGACCGCGCGGCCGAGCACGTCGACGCTGCCACCCGCTGCGAAGGGCACGACGAAGCGGATCGTGCCGTTCGGGATGGTGCTCTCGCGAGCCTGAAGGATGGCCGGCGCGGCAATGGCCGCGGCGATAGCGACGATGGCGGTTCGCCGGTCCGGCTGAACGGGATCGTAGCGTTCCAGCATCGGTGAGGTCCTCGCTAATACATGCGCGACGATGCGCAAATCCGGGGGCCATGATCCGCGTGAAAAACCCGCCTTTCAATGAAACGCCAATGCAAATTCAGGACGCCGGCGAGACGAAGACACTCGTCTTGCACCGCGATTTCAGGAGAAACTTTCGAGCAGCCTCGCAATGTCCGCTCGAGCGGCGGAATCGAGCGGCGCCTGCGGCGGAACGGGATCGCCCGCATCATAGCCCTGGATCTGAAGGCCGGCCTTGATGCAGGCGGCGAGATTGTAGCGGGCAAAGGCCTCGTTGATGGCCCAGAGGCGGCGCTGCAGCGCCATGGCCTCGCCCCAGCGCCCGGCGCGGCAGAGGTCGTACAGCTCGACGCTCGCACGCGGAACGAGGCAGGCAGGCCCCGCCATCCAGCCGGCCCCGCCGATCATCATCACCGCGGCGGGGATATGGGCCGAGGCCGCGAAGACCGCGATGTCGCCACCGCACCGGCTGAGGATCGACAGCAGCCGGCCGGCATTGGTCGAGGCGTCCTTGATCGCGACGATGCGTGGATGGCGGGCGAGGCGCGCGATGACGCCGAGCGACAGGTCCGAACGCTGGAAATTCGGGTTGGTGTAGAGGACGACGGGAATGTCCACCGCATCGGCGATCGCCCGGAAATAGGCCTCCACGCCCTGTTCGGTCAGCGGGAAATAGGCCTCGCAGATGGCGAGGATGCCGTCGGCCCCTGCCCGCTCATAAGCTCTTGCCTGCGCGACGGCGTCAGTGGTCGCGGTGGCGGCGACGCCCGCGACGACAGGCACCCGGCCGGCAGCCGCGGCAATCACCGCCTCGACGATGGTCTGGCGCTGGCCTCGGTCGAGATAGGCGAATTCGCCGGTGGAGCCGAGCGGCGTGAGGCCGTGTACGCCCTTGTCGATCAGATCGGACGACAGCCGCTCCAGCACATCCGTCCGCACGCGGCCATCCCCGTCCAGCGGGGAGACGAGATAGGGGAATACGCCATGGAAGGGCGCGGTCATGGTTTGCTCTCGGTAGTCCGCCGGCTGCGCGAGGCAGCATAGACGATCGATGCGGCTAGGGGCGCGCGGCCGCCTCGGCGGCCCGGCGGAACACCAGTTCCATGCGCCACTGTTCGTTCGGATAGCATCCGTCCCATTCGTCCCAGCCGGAATGGCGGCGGTACTGGCCGAGCGTGCCGGAGGCGACGGCCTCGGCCACGGTCGTTGCGTGCGGATGGTCGCTGTCAGGGTGGACGTAAAGCGCATCCTCGCGGCAGTAGAGTTCGCACATAAAGCAGGTCTGGCAGTCGGCCTGCCGCGCGATCACCGGCGGCGCGCCGTCCACGCGCTCGAAGACATTCGAGGGGCAGACGGCGACACAGGCATTGCAGGCCGTGCAGCGATCTCCGATCACCAGTTCGATCATGAGGCGAGGTTCCATTGCCGCAGCGCCGGCGGCGTCTCCCCGTCGGGAGCGATGGCAATCAGGTCGAGGCCTTCGACCACCAGCCGGTGCGACTGGCCCAGGTCGAGCGTCGGATGATCCTCCCGGAAATGCATGCCGCGCGTCTCGCGGCGTTCCAGCGCTGCGCGCACGGACCAGCGCGCCGTTGCCACGAGCGCCGCCGTCTCGCGATGGCCGACGGGGTCGGCGGAACCCTCGCCGTGATCCGACAGGTCGCGCCATGTCTCCTCCAGCGCCTCGGCCGAGGCGGCGAGCCTGCCGGCCGAGCGGAACAGGTTCCGGTCATAGGGGTGCATCTGCGCACGGACCACGTCCCGCGCTGCGTCGAGATCGACCGGCTTCGCCGCGCCACGCGGCGTCATGCCGGCCGTGCCGAGCCCGACTAGCCGGCCGGGAGACCGCCGCCTGTCCCCGGCCGCACGCTGGGCCGCGGCGCGCCCGGCCCATGTCCCCGACGACAGAGCCCAGGCCGAATTGACGTTGCCGCCGCCCGAGGAGGCGCCCGCGACCAATTCGCGGCTGGCATTGTCGCCCGCCACATAGAGGCCGGGAATGCCCGAGGAACAGTCGGCGCCGGCCACCCTCACGCCGCCGATGCCGCGGATCGTGCCGTCGGTGTGAAGCGTCACCTCGAAGCGTCCGCCATAGGGATCGATGCCGAAGCGCTCGAAGACCAGCGGCACGTTCGGCGAGATGGTGTGAAGGTGCTCGCGCACATCCTGCGGCAGGCGGCGCAGCGAACAGAAGACCGGCCCCTTCAACAAGGCGCGGGCGAGCTTCAGCGTCTGGTCCGGACCGAAGGGCGCGTCGATCTCGCGGCCATCGGCGTCGGAATAGGTCGCGAAGGAATAGGCCATGGTGCGCGTCATGGTCGAGTGTTTCGGCGCCACCGTGTAGGCGGCGGTGAACTCCATGCCGGACAGCACCGCACCCGCCTCGGCCGCCATCAGGTAGCCGTCGCCTGTGTTGGTGCGTGCGCCGAGGAGATGGGACAGGAAACTGGTGCCGCCGGCCGCGAGTACCGTCGCGCCGGCCGCGATCCGCCAACCGGCATTGCCACGCTGGCGGCGCACTCCCCTCGCCCCGCCGATAGAGCCGTCCGGCCGGGCCAGCAGTTCCAGCGCGGGATGATGGTCGAGCACGGTCACGCCGAGCTCTACCAGTTGCGCCCGCAGCGCCCGCATATATTCGGGGCCGCGCACGGCACGGTAATTGACCACGCCCCTGTCGTCCTTCGGGAAGCGGTAGTGCCGGCCGAGCGTCGGCAGCAGGCGGAACGTCTCGTCGATGATCCGCTCCATCCAGTCGGGATCGGCGAGGCCGAAGGCGATGGACTGGCGGCTGCGGATGGCATTGCGCCGCGCTTCGGGCGGATCGGGCGGCGCCCACCAGTGCCCCGGCCCGGCGGAGGCGGTGACGCCGCTGGTGCCGCAATAGCCCTTGTCGACGAGAATGACGGAAGCGCCGGCCCGTGCGGCGGCGCTCGCCGCCCAGGCGCCGGCCATGCCGCCGCCGATGACCAGCACATCGGTCGAGAGGTCGAGATCCCACGCGGTCGCCATGATGCGTCACGCCGCCTCGGGCCGCGCCATCATGTGGCCGGTCACGCCCAACCATTCGAGGATCTGCCCGCGCTGTTCGCTGAAGGATGGCGCGTCGAGGGAGCGCGGCCGGTCGAGACCCACCACGACCTCGTGGGCGATGCGCCCGTCCTTCATCACAAGCACGCGGTCGGCGAGAAGCAGCGCCTCCTCGACATCGTGCGTGACCAGCAGGATGGCGCAGCCGTGCTTCTGCCAGAGCTCGGCGACGAGCGCCTGCGCCTTGATCCGCGTCAGCGCGTCCAGCGCGCCGAAAGGCTCGTCGAGGAGCATCAGGTCCGGCTCGCGCACCAGCGCGCGCGCCAGCGATGCGCGCTGCGCTTCCCCGCCCGAAAGCACTTTGGGCCAGACATCGGCGCGATGGCTGAGGCCGACTTCGGCGAGCGCCTCGTCGGCCCTCGCCCGGTCGGCGGGTCCGGGAAGGCCGAGCACCACGTTCCGCCAGACCGGCTTCCACGGCATGAGGCGCGGCGCCTGGAAGGCGACGGCCCGACGGATCGGCACCGTCACCTCCCCCTCGATCTCCTGGTCGAGATCGGCAAGGACACGCAGCAGCGTGCTCTTGCCGCAGCCGCTGGCGCCGACGAGGGCGACGAACTCGCCCTGCGCGATGTCGAGATCGAGCCTGTCTATGACCGCGCGCTCCCCGAAGCGGCGCGTGAGGCCGCGCACCGTCACTGCGGGAGGACGGGTGGGCGTCAGGCGCCCGTGAAAGCCGGTCGCCATGACAGCAGAACCTTTTCCAGCATGCGAACGGTGAAATCGACGGCGAGGCCGAGCAGCGCATAGACCGCGAGGCAGACGACGATGACGTCGGTCTGGAAGAACTCGCGCGCGTTGCTCATCAGGTAGCCGATGCCGGCGGTGGCGTTGACCTGCTCGCCGAAGACCAGCGCCAGCCAGGCTATGCCCAGTGAGTAACGCAGGCCCACCAGCGCGCTCGGCAGCGCGCCGGGCAGCACGACGTGGCGGATCAGGCCCGCGCGGCCGAGGCCGAGCGTGCGGGCAGCCTCGACCAGGTTCTGGTCGACATTGCGGATACCGGCATAGACGTTGAGATAGAGCGGAAAGGCGGTCGCGAGCGCGATCAGAGCGATTTTCGGCTGCTCGCCGATACCGAACCAGATGATCAGCAGCGGGATCAGCGCGATGTTCGGGATGGTGCGCAGCATCTGCACCGTCGCATCGATCAGGTCCTCGCCGGTGCGAAAAAGGCCCGACAGAGCCGCCAGCGCGACGCCGATGGTCCCACCGATGGCGAGCCCGACGAGCACCCGCGAGAGCGAGGCGACCATCGCCGCCTGCAACTCGCCCGTCTGCCAGAGCGCCGCGGCGGCGCTCACCACCGTGGCGGGCCCGGCCAGCACTTCCGGCGGCAGGAGACCGGTCACCGACAGGAGATGCCAGACTGCCACGAACAGAATCGGCCCGACAGCGCGCCGCAGCGGCCGGGGAACCTCCCACCCGGCCGTTCCCGCCGGGCGGATGGTCGTCATCGGAATGTCGCCCGCCGCCTCGCGCGGTCTGCGCGCCGGCGCGGCGCGGACGCCGCCCTTTGCGGCTGTTCCCGGCGGCGCGACGAAAACGGCAAGGTCGATGCCGACGGCCGCGGCAGCCGCCGCGCTGTCGGAGTAAGGCATGGACAGGCCCATGATTCAGACCGTCCCAATCGGCAGGCCGCGATGGACGTGGCGGGCGAAATCGATGTCGCCGTTCAGCACGCCGACCGAGGTCCAGGTATCGAAGGTCTTGCGCAGGCGGCCGACGAAGGCGTCGTCGATGGCGATGCGCCGGTAGCCGGCTTCGTCCTCGTAGATCGATTGCGAGATCGCCTCGTCCTGCTTGGCGAAGGTGCGATACCAGGCGACATGCGCCGCGCGATTGGTTCGCGACCATTCGTAGCCGCGCGAGATCCGGTCCGAGAGGTCGGCGATGGCCGCGAGCTTGCCCGGGTCGGCCAGCGCCGAGGCCGTGGCGCTGTAAACGAACAAGCCCGAATTGATGCCGGCGCCGTCGGACAGGACGCGGCCACCCAGCGCGCCGCGGATCCGGGCGGCGTAGACGCCCCAGGTCGCCCATGCGTCGATGCTGCCGGCGGCGAAGGCCGCGCCGGCATCGACCGGATTGAGAAAGGCGAGCTTGACGTCGTCCGGCGACAGGCCCGCCTTCTTCAGTTCGCCGACCACGAGGTGGTGGGCGACGCTGCCGCGCGTGGTCGGCGAGATGGTCTTGCCCTTGAGGTCTGCGACCGTCCGGGCCGGGCTGTTGCGCGGAACGAGCAGATAGGTGCCGCGTCCGCCATTGTCCCAGGCCGCCACGGCCGACACGCGCGAGCCGTTGGCTATAGCGCTGACGGTCGGGGAATCGTTGGCTCCGCCAATGTCGACGGCGTCCGCCTTCAGCGCCTCGTGCAGGTGGACGGCTGCCGGGTAGACCGACCATTCGATCCTGTAGGGAAGACCCTCCAGCAGGCCGGCCGCACGCAGCTTGCTCTGCTGCTGGCCGACCTGGTCGCCGACGCGCAGCGTCACCTTGCTATGGTCTTGCGCAAGAACGCCCCTGCCCGCGATCAGCGGCGCGGCAAGCGAAGCGCCGATGGTCCATGAGAATGTGCGCCGGGACAGCCGTTTCATCGACAACTCCTGATCAAAGAGCGACAAGACTTGCCTCTGTACGCATGCTCATCAACAACATCGCAGACCAAATTTATGCCTTCAGATAGAATATCGGCCCAATATTCTCGGCTCCGCTAGCATTTGCCGCCCATCGGAAGCACTTGCTAATACTCACGCCAAAATCGAATGAAATATCTACTTTGAATCGGAGTGATCCGAGCGCAGCACGGCGACGCCTGCGCCGCTCTGCGGGAGGCGGAACGGCGGCTCGTGCCCCGGTCAGAAGCTCACCCATTCGGGCTCGGCCACCGCATCGATGACGAGATTGACGACGATTTCCTCAGGTCCGCTGCGCACCAGAGCGCAGTGCAGGTCCTCAGTATCGGAGGCGTTGAGCTCCTGATGCGGCACCCATGGCGGCACGAGCAGGAAATCGCCCGGCCCCGCCTTGGCGATGAATTCCAGCCGGTCGCCCCAGCGCATCAGAGCATGGCCCGAGACGATGTAGATGACGCTCTCCAGCGGTCCGTGGTGATGCGCGCCGGTGAGTTCGCCGGGCTTGATGTGGTTGGTTCCGGCCCACAGCGAGACCGAACCAGCGCGCTTGCCGCTGATCGCGACCTGCCGGTTCATCCCCTTCGTGTCGGGCGTCTCCTGGCTGCGCGCGCCGTGGTGGACGACCTTGATGCCGGCCGTCTTCCAGTCGGTGCCGGCCGGCGCGCCGGCCTCGCGGGTCTTGTCGAGCATGATGTCAGTCCCTGGCGTCAAAGTCCGAGAGCGGCCCGCCCGGCGCCGACGAAAGCGGAATCCGCCTGCGGCGAGTGAACGCGCGCGCAGAGAACGTCACGCAGATGACGTTCGAGCGGATTGCGCCGCGTCAGCGCGGGATTGCCGGATATCTCGACCGCAATCTGCACCGCAGCGATGGCATTGGCATCGATGGCGGTCTTGGCGAGATAGATTTCATGGGGCGGTGGAATGCGTCCCCGGTCGATATCGCCGGCGAGGCCGAACAGGCGATCGTTCTGGAGCAGCAGCATGTCGATGCGGCCGACCGCCTCCTGCATGCGCGGGAGCGTTGCCAGTGGCGCGCCGAGATTGGCCGGCGCGCGCGTCTTCAGGAACTCGATCAGCCAGTCGCGGGCCGCCTGCGCGACGCCGTCATAAACCGCCGCGAACAGCAGCGCGACCCAGGCACTCGCGCCGGCATCCGGCGCCGACCATTCCTCCGGCCTGCGGATGTCGACGGCGTGCTCGTCGGGCACGAAGACATCGGTCAGCACGACATCGTGGCTGCCGCTGGCGCGCATGCCCAGATGGTCCCAGGTCTCCCTGATGACGAGGCCGGGCGCGCCGCGCGGGACGATGAACGTGCCGACGCGCGGCGAGGCCTCGTCGGTCTTGGCCCAGATGCCGTTCCAGGCGAGGATCGGCGACCCCGTCGAGAAGATCTTGTGTCCCGACAGCAACCAGCCGCCTTCGGCCTTGCGCGCGATGGTCGCCGGCAGGCCGCCGCGGTGCGGCGTGCCGAGATCGGGCTCCACCCGGAACATGTTGGCATAGCCGCCATCGACGGCGGAGCGGCTGACGCCGTCGCGCGCCGCTTCCGGCCAGCGCGGATTGAAGCGCAGATTGCCGTGGAAGAGATATTGCTGGGCGAGGACGAGCGCCGTGGACGGCTCGCCCTTGCCGACGATGCGCACGATGCGAACGGCGTCGGCGACGCCTGCCTCGACCCCGCCATATCGACGCGGCGTCACGAGGCCGGTCAGCCCGGCCTCGGCAAGGCGGCGCAGGTTGTCGAACGGAAACAGCGCCCCTGCATCCAGAGCCGCTGCGGTCGCGGCAAATTCCGCCGAAAGCGCCGCAGCGATGTCGGTGAGGTCCGCGACCGACGACGACGGCTGCCGACCGGCGCGCAGGGGCGTGACATTGGTCATTCCGCCGCCACCGGCAAGGTCGCGTCGCGCTCTGCAACGAGGGCCTTCACCCTCGGCAGCAATTCGCGGCCATAGGCGAAGGCATCCGGCAGCGGGTCGAAGCCGCGGATCAGGAAAGTGCCGATGCCGAGGTCGTAATAGTCGAGGAAGGCCTCGGCGACCTGATCCGGTGTGCCGACCAGCGCTGTCGAATTGCCCGGCGCGCCGGTGACCGCCGCCAGTTCCGTCCAGAGCCGCTTGTCGAGGCGCGCGCCCTTCTCCGCCGCTGCGAGCAGGCGCTTCGATCCTTCGTTGAGCGGCCCGTCCGGCCGGCGCTTGCCGTTCTTCGCGACAAGCGCCTTCGCCCGCTCCAGATATTCGGCCGCCTTCGCCCACGCCGCCTCCTCGGTATCCGCGAGGATCGGCCGGAGCGACAGCGAGAAGCGCGGCGCCGGCCGGCCGTGGCGGGCGGCAGACTCGCGCACGTCGCGGGTGATCTGGCGCACCTGATCGTGGGTCTCGCCCCAGAGCGCGAAAGTGTCGGCATGGCGGCCGGCAACGTCCACCGCCGCCTGCGAAGCGCCGCCGACGAAGACGTCGAGGCTGCTCCGGCCCTGCGGGCGGATCGAGGCGAAGCCGCCCTCGACCGTGTAGTGCCGCCCGCGATAGTCGAACGGCTTGTCGCTCGCCCACTCGGCCCGCAGCACGTCGAGGAACTCGTTGGTGCGGGAATAGCGTTCGTCCTTGTCGGCAACCGTATTGCCGTCGCGCGCAAGCTCCTTCGGATCGCCGCCGGTGATGATGTGGATCGCGGTGCGGCCGGGATAGAGATGGTCGAGCGTCGCAAACTGCCGTGCGACAAGCGTCGGCGCGGTGAAGCCCGGCCGATGCGCGATGAGCACGCCGAGCCGCTGCGTCACCGACAGCGCGTGCTGGCCGACGAGGATGCTCTCGGGCGAATCCGCATGGAAGGCGAGCAGCACCCGGTCGAAGCCGCCGAGATCGTGGATCTTGGCGACCGCCTCGACATAGTCGCGGTCGAGGATGGGGCCGACACGCGGGATGATCTCGGACGAGGTGTTGTTGCCGATATAGCCGATGAACTCGACGGGCATGGGTCTCTCCTCGATGGCTCAGGCAGCACGCGTCGCGGACGAACGGGCAGGTTTGCGCCCGGCAGGTTTCGCTGCGGCGGACTTCGTGGATTTCGCCTGGGACGGCTTGGCCTTGGGCCTGGTGCTGGCCTTGGCCACCTTCGCCTTGGCGGGCTTTGCTTCCACGCCATTCGCCTTTGCCGGACGGCTGAGTTCGACCTTTGCGGCGATGGTCTGCGGCCGCTTCAAGAGATTGAGGATCGGGCAGAGCCTCTCAACCGCCTCTTCCAGCCGACCGATCTCCTTGGCGCTCGCCGACGAGACGATCCGCACCGTGTAGGACAGATCGTGCGGATGAACGGGGATGTCAGGGAAATCGGCATGGGCCGCGCGCGCGTCGATGGTCCCCGAGACCTCCACCTCCAGCGAATCCAGCGGCACGTCGTGGATCGCGGCCTGGATCAGGTAGCTGTGCGTCAGGCAGCTTCCGAGCACGCCGAGCTGCAGTTCCGGCGAGCTCGGCCCGAGATTGTAGCCGGCGAAGTCCGGCGGGCTGTCGGTCACGACCTGGAAGTCGCGGATGCGGATGCGGCGAATGCCGCTGCGCCCCTCGGCCGAGACGATCGCGGCGATCGGCACGGCGCCGAGCTTGCCGCCCTCGATCTGCGCCTTGCGGGCCGTCAGGGCCGCGCGCTTCTCCACGAGGTAGTCGTTGAGGTTGGTCATGGCATGTCTCCTTGGGTCTCGGCCGGTCACCAGGTCGCGTCGAGACCGAGCAGGCCGAGCACCTGCCGCCTGAGGTCGGCGAGATGCGGGTCGCCGCGATGGCGGGGATAGGGGCGGTCGTTGACGATCTCCGCCGTGATCCGGGCGGGACGGTCCGAGAAGACGATGACGCGGTTCGCCATGAACAGCGCCTCCTCGACGTCGTGGGTGACGAGCAGCGCGGTGAAGCCCGAGCGCTGCCAGAGCGAGACGATCTCCGACTGCATGGAGAGGCGCGTCAGACTGTCGAGCTTGCCGAGCGGCTCGTCGAGGATGAGCAGGTTCGGCTCGTTGACCAGCGCCCTCGCGAGCGCGACGCGCTGGGCCATGCCGCCGGAGAGCTGGTGCGGATAGGCCTTGGCGAAGCCGGCGAGGCCGACGAGGCGCAGCGCGTCGTCGACCCGGTGCCGCTGTGTGCGGATCAGGCCCTGCGCCTCCAGCCCGAGCGCGACATTGTCGAAGACGGTGCGCCAGGGGAACAGCGTCGGGTCCTGGAACACCACCACCCGCGAGGGGTCGGGCGCGGTGATCGCCTCCCCGTCGCTGGCGAGGCGGCCGGACGTCGGCGGCTCCAGTCCGGCAACGAGGCGCAGCAGCGTCGACTTTCCGCAACCCGAGGGCCCCAGCAGCGCGACGAACTCGCCGGGCTCGGCCGTGAAGCTGACCCGGTCGAGCACCGGCAGCGGCGCGCCTTCCAGTTCGAAGCGGTGCGAGACCTCCTTGATGGCGAGGCGGGCGCCGGCCGGAGCCGGCGCGACGGCAAGAGTGGCGCTCACCATTTGACGATGCCCTTCTGCCAGCCGAGGAAATGGTCGCGGGCGCGGAACAGCAGCGTGATCAGGCTGGAGCAGATGATCGTCATGACCAGCAGCGCGGCATACATGCTGTTGTAGGCGGCCCAGCCCTGCGCCCACTGCAGATACCAGCCGAGCCCTGCCTTGACGCCGAGCATCTCAGCGACCACGAGCACGGCGAAGGAGGCGCCGAGGCCCATGAACAGGCCGACGAAGACGTGCGGCATGGCGGCGGGGATCGCGACCTTGAGGATCAGGAACCGCCGGCTCGCGCCGAGCGTGCGCGCGACGTCGTAATAGGCTGTCGGCACGGCCGCGACGCCGGACCAGGTCAGGATCGTCGTCGGGAAGGCGGTCGCCAGCGCCACGAGGAAGATGCTGGCGCTCCAGCTCGACGGGAAGGCGAAGAAGGCGATCGGCAGCCAGGCTGTCGCCGGCAGCGGGCCGATGAAGCGCAGGATCGGATGGACCCAGTAGCCGATGGCCTGCGACCAGCCGATCGACAGACCGATGAGGAAGCCGCTCAGCGCGCCGACAGCATAGCCGATGGCATGCAGGCGCAGCGAGTGCAGGATGCTGGTGCCGAGCTTCTCCCAGTCGTCGGTGAAGACCTCGAGGATCGCCTGCGGCGGCGGGAAGAACGGCTGCGGCAGGATGTGCGTCTTGGCCGCCGTCACCTGCCACACGGCCAGGAACAGCGGGAAGACGATGAGCCAGGGCCCGAGCCTGACCAGCCGCTCCCAGGTCCGGCCAGTCACGAGCGTCACCGCGACCTGCGCCAGAATGGCGGCGCCGATGGCGGCGACGCCGGCGGCGAAGATCGCGGTGCGCGACCATTCACCGATATCCTCCGGCCAGTAGGTCAGCGCGGCCGAACCGAACCATGCGGCCGCAGCGACAAGGCCCGTGGCCCACAGCTTGCGGCTGGCACCGTCGCTTCGCGTGTCGGCATCGAGAGCGGAGGCGTCGATTGCGGTCATCGCCCGGCCCTCAGCTCAGAACGTCCGCGAAGACGCGCTCGGCGAAGCGCTCGGAACTGGTGTTCGCGCGAAACACCCGCACGGCCTTCAGCTCGTCGGCATAGAGGCGGAGCTGGCGCTTCAGTTCGTCGCCGACCGGATGGTTGCCGTGGGTGTGGTACTTAACCAGCGCGGTCAGGTCGTCGATCGGCGAATTCGGCGGGGCGAAGCGCGAGAAGACGCGCGCGGCATCGGCGGGATTGTGGACGAGATAATCCTGCGCCTCCAGCGTCGCCGCAGTCAGCGCACGGGCAACCGCGCGCTCCTGCCGGATCAGGCTGCCGCGGACCCCGAGGATGCAGCAGGTGCGGTCTGCGTAATCGCCGGAGAGGTTCGAGGAGACCTCGGTGAACTTGCCGTCCTTGAGCCAGAGATAGGTCTTCGGATCGGCGTCGGCGAGCGCCTGCGCCTCGCCCTTCTCGACCGCCGCGCGCAGCAGTTCGCCGGGGAACTGGCGCCACTGGATGTCGCGATCCGGGTCGATGCCGAGCTTGTTGAAGAAGATGGCGAAGAGGTTCTTGGTGGGCGCGGCCATGTCGGCCACCGCAATGGTCTTGCCCTTCAGGTCTTCCAGCCGCGTGATGCCCGAGCCGGTCGGCGCCAGAAGGCGCATGCAGCCGCCATGCGTGCCGGCGGTGATCTTGACGTCGAAGCCCTGCTCCAGCGGTTTGAGCCAGCGCAGCGCCATGCCGACGCCGGCATCGGCCTTGGCGGTGGCAATGGCCTCCAGCAATTGGTCGGTCGAGCCGCCGAAATTGATCAGTTCGACGTCGAGATTGTATTTCTCGTAGATCTTGCGCTCGACGCCGACCAGCGGGCCGGACAGGCAAATGGCGCTGGCGTTCCAGGCGACCTTCAGCTTCCGCACCTCGGGCAGGCGCTCGGCCGGGACGGCATTGGCGTGGCCGGCATGGGCATTCGCCGAGACGGGCGTCACGCACATGCTCTCGCGGGCCAGCCGGTCGAAGGCCTCGACATCGAAGGCGCCGCGCGAGGGGAATGCCCTGACGCCGATGCCGCCGAGCGTTCCGAGCGCGCCGGCAAGCCCCAGAGTGGTCAATACGCGGCGGCGCGTCGCTCGCGTGGCGATATCGCCCAGCCCGAGATCCGGGAGAACGGAACGATCGGAATCAGACATTCTGGCAGCCCCATCTCATGCGTGTCGGCGATTGTGCGAAGACAATGTTTCTCTCGTCGCCAATATGTATTCGGCGGCGCATCGCGGCTCTCAATTGCCGCCGCGACGTTGCGAGGCAGATCGAATAGCCTCGATTTCATTGTCTTCGTGCCGTCCATATTATCAATAGTTGTGATTTCTGATTTTCCGCCCGATGCGAGAAGCGTGCCCCTGCCGCCGCCGCGGGCGGGAGATGACCGCCGCACTTCGCCTCAAATGCAGGCCGGCGGCACCGGAGCGCGGAGCGTCCCGAACCGTTGGCGAGTCGAGGCCGATCTCCTGGATCGTTCTTTATGTCGAACAGTTCGTTAGCGGTGCACGGGACGATGCATGGCCGGCGACCGCCACGAATGGCTGTTTCTCTGACTTGCGCGGCATATCTTCTCGATTTTCGCCATAAGCCGCGAAGCCATTCTCCCGATCGTTGTTCTTTTTGGAGAATGATTTCGTTGACATGCCCATGGCCCCGACTGCATGATCAGGGCTCGGTCATCGGCTTTTCCCGATGCCTGACGCGGCTTTTGATGGAGCAGCTTGCACCGCGTGACCAAGGGCTAAAGCGCCACGAATGAAGTTCGTGGGCTCCTCTAAGGAGTTGGTCCGATGAATTTCATCTTTACCGCGGCCTCGCCGCGGCTTTCCTCCCAGACTTGGCTCTGCCGCCGGATGCGCTGCGAGGAGCGGTGTTGTCGGACCATGTGACCGACACGCCTCTCTCCTTCCCACGCTCATCGCAATGGAGGCGCCGGCACCGTCCGGCGGCAGATTTTTCATGTTCCAGGCCAATGTCTCCCATCCGCTCCGCTCGGATGTCTCGCTGATCGAATTCGACGACGAGGCTGTCGGCCTCGCGGTCCAGGATCGCGGCGGGTTCCGCTTCTTTGCGGCAACACCGGCGCTGAACCGTCTCGACTCGCAACTCTTCCGCTCCCTGAAGGTCTTGCGCCGCGCCATCGCGGATGCCCGGCGCGGCACGACTGTGCGCGGCGGGCCCGCCGGATCGTCGCTCCGCGTCGCGGCCTGAGCCCGACAAGACCAAAGCCGGCCCCAGCGACGCGCGGCACCGCCGATGCCGCACTGAGCCCGCCAGCCATTACCGAAAGCCAAGCCACCATGAATGCACTGACACGCTTTCCCGATCCCGTGGCCATCGCGCCTTCCCCGCCGGACCCGGCGGAACGCCCAGAGGAAAGCTTCCCGGGCGCGGGTTCGGACATTCTGTTCCGCAATGTTTCCAAGCAGTTCCCGGCCAAGGGCAAGGACCCCGCGGTCACCGCGCTCGACGAGGTGAGCCTCGCCGTGCCCGGCGGCACGATCACCGGAATTATCGGCCGCTCCGGCGCCGGCAAGTCGACGCTGCTGCGGATCATCAACGGCCTCGACAAGCCGACATCGGGATCGGTGATCGTGGACGGCGCCGAGGTCGGCGATCTCGATCCGGCCAGCCTGCGGGCATTGCGGCGCAGCGTCGGCATGATCTTCCAGCACTTCAACCTGCTGTCGTCGCGCACCGTGTTCGACAATATCGCGCTGCCGCTGGAACTGTCGGGGACGCCCCGCGCTGAGATCACCCGGCGGGCGGACGAACTGATCGAACTGGTCGGGCTCGGCGACAAGCGCGGCCGCTATCCCGTCGAACTCTCGGGCGGCCAGAAGCAGCGCGTCGGCATTGCCCGCGCGCTCGCAACGCGCCCGAAGGTCCTGCTTTCGGACGAGGCGACCTCCGCGCTCGATCCCGAGACGACGCACGCGATCCTGGCGCTCCTGAAGCGGATCAACACGTTGACCGGCGTGACCATCGTGCTGATCACCCACGAGATGCAGGTCATCAAGGAGATCTGCGACCGGGTCGCGGTCATCGAGCACGGCCGCATCATCGAGGAGGGGCCGGTCTACGAGGTGTTCGCGCGGCCGCGGACCGAAACCACCCGCAGCTTCGTCGCCTCCGTCACCGGCAGCGCCGTGCCCCGCGATCTCGCGGAACGGCTGAGTGCCTCGTCTGCCGGGGCGGGTTCGGCGGTGATCAGGATCGTCTTCACCGGCGAGCATGCCACGGCGCCGGTCATCTCGCGGCTGTCGCGCTCGCTCGACATCGACGTGAACGTGCTGTCCGGCCAGGTCGACGAGATCGGCGGCAGGCCGTTCGGCAACCTCATCGTCACGGTTCCGGCCAAGCGCGACGTCAGCGATGCGCTGCAGGCGCTCGCGACGGCGCACGGCCTCCACACGGAGATTCTCGGCTATGTCCCCTGAAATCGCACGGCTTCTCGCGGAAGCCACCTGGCAGACGCTCTACATGGTCTCGGTGGCCGGGTTGGCCGGCACCCTGCTGGGCCTGCCGCTGGGCGTATTCCTCGCGACCAGCGGCAAGGGCGAGTTGTTCCAGGCGGTCACGGTCAACCGCGTGCTCGGCCTCGTCGTGAACGCCACGCGTTCGACGCCCTTCATCATCCTCGTCGTCGCGATCATCCCGTTCACGCGCTTCGTCGCCGGCACGTCCATCGGCACCACAGCCGCCATCGTGCCGCTGACGGTCGCCGCCACCCCCTTCATCGCCCGCATCGTCGAGGCGGCGATTAGGGAAGTGGACGAGGGACTGATCGAGACCTCGCGGGCCATGGGCGCCACCGCGTTCCAGATCGTCCGCAAGGTGCTGCTGCCCGAGGCCCTGCCGGCCATCGTGCTGGGCCTCACCCTCACCGCCGTCAGCCTCATCGGCTACTCGGCCATGGTCGGCGCGGTCGGCGGCGGAGGCCTCGGCGATCTCGGCATCCGCTTCGGTTACCAGCGCTTCATGCCCGAGGTCATGGCCGCCGTCGTCATCGTGCTGATCGTCCTCGTCCAGGGCGTCCAGAGCATCGGCGAATGGATCGCAGCGCGCGTCAACAAGCGCCTGCGCACCGCCTGAACCCCCAACTCACTCCCCATCCCTGCACATCAAGGAGCCTTTCCGATGACCATCCCCACTCTCGACCGCCGCGGCCTCATCCTGTCGGCCGCTGCCCTCGTCGCGGCCCCTGCGATTGCCCGCGCGCAGGCCCCGACCAAGCTGCGCGTCGGCGTCACCGCCGGCCCGCATGCGCAGATCCTCGAAGCGGTGAAGCCGATCGCGGCGAAGCGCGGGCTCGATCTCTCCATCATCGAGTTCTCGGACTACATCCTGCCGAATGCCGCGCTCGCCGCCGGCGATCTGGAGGTGAATTCCTACCAGCACAAGCCCTTCCTGGATCAGCAGAACACCGACCGGAAATACAACATCGCCAGTGTCGGCTTCACGGTGAACTTCCCCATCGGTGTCTATTCCAAGAAGCACAAGAACTGGGAGGAGGTGCCAGCCGGCGCGCAGATCGCCATTCCCAACGACCCGACCAATGGCGGGCGCGCGCTGCTGCTGTTTCAGGACAAGGGGCTGGTGAAGCTGAAGGACGGCGTCGGCTATCGCCCGACCGTCGCCGACATCGTGCAGAACGAGAAGCGCTTCCGCTTCATCGAATTGGAAGCCGCACAGACCGCCCGCTCGCTCGACGACGTGGCGGCCGCGGTGATCAACACGAACTACGCGCTCTCCGCGGGCCTTGCGCCCGGCCGCGACGCCCTGCTGCGCGAGGACCCCAAGGGCCCCTATGTCAACCTGATCGCCGTTCGCGAGGCCGACAAGGACAAGCCCTGGGTGAAGCCCTTCGTGGAGAGCTACCAGTCTGCGGAGGTTCGGGAATTCGTCGACAAGACGTTCCAGGGATCGGTCCTGCCTTCCTGGTAAGGACCGCTGCGGAGGGTCTGCCCCGCCGGCGGGCCCTCCCGATGCAGGGGGGCTGGAGGACTTCCCGGCGTGCGTCGTCGTCACGGAATGCACCGGCTGCCGTGAACCGGAAACGAGCCTCACATTTTTCTTTCGGAGGCCGGAACCCGCCATGGGCGAAGGCGTTTCACCAACGCTCCTACGGAGCCCGAGACCGCCCGCCGGCTGCCCTGTGACCCCCCACACCCTGGACAGCGGCGGGCGGTTCTTTCTTCGATCCGCCCCCTCCATCTCAAATGCGATTGCGCGGAACATCGCCTGCGGCCGTGGGTTTCACGGACCGGAGGAGACAATCCATGCCCGACCGCCGCGCAATTCTCGCTATCCTTTTTGCCCTGCCCGCCTGGCCCACCATGGCGCAGGTGCCGCCTGCGCGGCTGGATGGCGGCCCCGGCGGCGCAAGCTCCACTGGAGGGTCCTCCGGCGGCGGCATGACGGCCGATGACGAGAACGCCCAGGGCGTAGAGGCCGGCCACGAGGGCCAGCCGCGGCCTGACCGGGCGAACCGGCAGGAGGGTCGCGAAGCGGTCCAGCCGACGCCCGGATCCGACGCGCGGAGCCCGGCATCCGGCAACGTGCCGAACCCCCCGACGGGATCGCCGCCTCCGACGCCCTCTCGCTGACAGCTTGCCGGCCGGTGACTTGCGCAACAGGCCCGCACGCGGCCACACTGACCTTCCGTCATGTCGGCGCGCAGGGTGAATTGATGAAAGTGACGAGCCGGCTGAGGCCGCGCCTGACCGGGGTGATCGGCATCGTGCTCGTGCTGCTCATGCCGGCCGCCGTGGGGGCCGCCTATGTCGGCGCCGTCAATGCCGCAAGCTTCGAGGAGCGGAACCTGCTCTGGCAGGTGACACTGGCCCTTGGCCTTCTCCTGCCCGCGGGACCGCTCCTCATCCTGTTCGGCTCCGAGGTCGTCACCCGCCCCGATCCGGAGGCGCTGGCCAAGGTCGACAAGCTCATTTCCGAGCTGGAATATGCCAATCAGCAGGCGAGCGACCTCGCCCACGGCCTCGATCCGGTGCGCGACGTGGCGGCGCATATGAAGGCGCGGATCGACGAGGCCGCAAGGCCGCCGCAGCCGAACTGGCAGCGCTAGGTCAGGCCGGAGAATTCCGGATCACAGAAGGCCGAGTTCGGCCAGTTCCTTGGCCAGTTCCGGCGGCATGCCCTTGGTCGGGCCGGCATCGAGATCGGGCGGGGCGTCCTTCGCCTCGAAATAGCGCCAGCCCTGGAACGGCCCCCGGCGGCGCGGCTGGACGCGGACGATGACCGGCTCCAGCAGCAGGTCACAGCGCCCGATCCCCTCCGGGTCGGTGAACGGCCTGACACCGAGCAGGCGCTGGCGGCAGAGAATCGTGCCCTTGATCACCCAATAGAGCGAGCCTTCGCCGACGATCTCGTCGGCGCGTTTCGGCATCATGCGGGTCGTGTGGACCTGTTCGCCGTGCATGCGCATGCGCCGATCGACCCAGTCCTGAAGGTCCTCGACCGATTCTGCGCCGACGCAGAGCTTGATGAGATTGAGTGCCACGCGGCGATACTAGCGCCGCCAATGCCGGGCCCCAAGAGGCGCGGCATCAACGGTTGGGGACAAAGGGCGCGGGCCTGAGCCCCAGCGAGATGCAGTTGTCGGTGCGCCAGACCCCTCCGTCGCGCATGGCGGCGACCGTCACCCGCTGGGTGATGCGGAACGGCACGCCGCAGGCCGCCGTCGAGCCGGGGGTCAGGATTGTGACGGAGGTGACCGGCGGCCCCTTCTCGATGCGCGCGACGTCGATGGTGGCCTGCAACAGGCCGCGCACCTGCGTGACCACCGCGACCGTGCCCTCGAACACGATATCGGCACGCTGGACGATTTCCGCGCGGGAGAAATTGTAGCACTGGCAGGCATGGGCGGGGGCGCTCGCAAGGGCGAGCGCCACGAGGCCTGCCGCAAGCGCCTTCACGCCGCCTGCTCCTGCGCTTCTGCCTCGATGGCCGCCACCGGCGCGCCTTCGGCCACCTGCTCGCCCGCAAGCACGGCCACCATCGTCACCGTGCCCGCGGTGGGTGCGACCAGCGTGTGCTCCATCTTCATGGCCTCGATGACCGCGATGCGGTCGCCCTTTTCCACCTGCTGTCCCGGCTCGACGAAGACCTGCACGACCTTGCCGTGCATCGGCGCCTTGACCGATCCGCCGCCGTCGAGATGGTCGAGATCGACATCCAGCGGGTCAAAGGCGCGGACCTCGGTCTGCCGGCCGTTACGGATGACGAAGACGCGGTCGCCGGATTCGATCACCCGGATATCCTCGCCAAAGCGATCCGGAGCACCGAACCACAAGAAGTCGAAGGATGCGCCCATGCCGCGGTCGGGACCGGCACCAGCCGCAAGACGCGCGCCACCGATCGTGACCGCCGGCCCGTCCAACGACCATTCAAGCTCGGCCGCTTCCGGCTCGCCATCGATGAGCACGCGCTCGCGTCGATGCCAACCACGGTTCGTCAGCAGCGTGCCGTCAGCTCGGTTGATCGCCCATGGATCGCCCTCGCGCCCCTCGTCGGCGAAGGCGGCAGGCGCCATCCGGAATCGAAGCAGGGCAAGCGTTCCGGCCGCCGCCGCTTTCGCGTCGACCGGCTGCGGCACGGCGCCCAGCGCCTCGACATTCCGGTCGATGAACCCCGTGTCGAAATCGCCATCGCGGAAGCCCTCTGCCTCGGTCAGCGCCTTCAGGAACGTCACGTTGGTCCGCGGTCCCGCCACGACCGTCTTGCCGAGCGCCTCGCCGAGCCGGTCCAACGCCTCGTCGCGGGTCGCGCCATGGGCGATGACCTTGGCGATCATCGGATCGTAGAAGGGGGAGACTTCGGCCCCCTCCTCCACGCCCGTGTCGATCCGCACGCCATCCGCCGTACCGAATTCCAGAGCATGGAGCTTGCCGGTGGAGGGCAGGAAGCCCTTTTCGGGGTCCTCGGCATAGAGCCGCGCCTCGACCGCATGGCCGTGAATGGCGAGATTCTCCTGCAACAGCGGCAGGCGCTCACCGGAGGCGACCCGCAACTGCCACTCCACGAGGTCTTGGCCGGTGATCGCCTCCGTCACCGGATGCTCCACCTGCAGGCGGGTGTTCATCTCCATGAACCAGAACTTGTCCGGCAACAGGCCCGCCGAGCCGTCGGCGATGAACTCGACCGTGCCCGCACCGACATAGCCGACCGCCCGCGCCGCCTCGACCGCCGCCTGTCCCATGGCAGCCCGCATGGCCTCGGGCATGCCGGGGGCCGGGGCCTCCTCGATCACCTTCTGGTGGCGGCGCTGGAGCGAGCAGTCGCGCTCGAACAGGTGGACGACATTGCCCTTGGTGTCGCCGAAGACCTGAATCTCGATATGGCGCGGCGAGAGCACGTATTTCTCGATCAGCACGCGCGGATCGCCGAAGGCCCCCTGCGCCTCGCGCTGGGCAGAGGCGAGCGCTTCGTCGAAATCGACAGCCTTGTCGACGCGCTTCATGCCCTTGCCGCCACCACCGGCGACCGCCTTGATCAGCACGGGATAGCCGATCTCGTAGGCCTTCTCCTTCAGGAACTTCGGCTCCTGCATGGCCCCGTGATAGCCCGGCACCACCGGCACGCCGGCCTTCTGCATCAGCGATTTTGCGCCGTCCTTCAGGCCCATGGCGCGGATGGCGGAGGCCGGCGGGCCGACGAAGACGATGCCGGATTCGGCGCAGGCCTCGGCGAATTCGGCGCGCTCCGACAGGAATCCGTAGCCGGGATGGATGGCCTCGGCCTTGGCCTGTTTCGCCACCGCAATGATCTTGTCGATGACCAGATAGCTTTCGCGCGCGGGCGCAGGCCCGATCGGATAGGCCTCGTCCGCCAGCTTCACGTGCATCGCGTTGGCGTCAGCGTCCGAATAGACGGCGATGGTTCTCAGGCCCAGCCGCTTCGCCGTCCGGATGACGCGGACGGCGATCTCGCCGCGGTTGGCGATGAGGACGGACGACAGCATGCGGGGGCCTCGGGGATACAGGGGCGCCGAATGTAGCCGGTTCGGCCGGCGATTCCAGCCGGACGAAGGAAAGAACGCCGCGCATGGCCCTCAGCCGGCCCTGCCCCTTGCGGATCGCCCGCCCCGCTGGGATTCTGGCTGTACAAGCCTTCCGGAGCCCCGATGTCCGACCTCGCCGATCTCTCCGCAGCCGACCTGTCCAAAGCCTACCGGGCGAAGAAACTGTCGCCGGTGGAGGTGACGAAGGCCGTTCTCGCCCGCATCGAGGCCACCGAGCCGCATATCAACGCCATGTACATCGTCTCGGCCGAGGCCGCGCTGAAGGCGGCCAAGTCGGCTGAGCGGCGCTGGAACCGCGGCAAGGCGCTCTCGGCCCTCGACGGCGTGCCGGTGACGGTGAAGGAGAACCTGATGACGGCGGGCGACCCCGCGCCCATCGGGGTGCCCATTGCCGACATGACGCCGAAGGAGGACGATTCGCCTGTCCCGGCACGCCTGCGCGAGGCCGGCGCGGTCATCCTCGGCAAGACCACCATGCCCGATTACGGGATGCTCTCGGCGGGCCTCTCCTCGCTGCACGGCGTCACGCGCAATCCGTGGAACCTGGCCAAAAACCCCGCCGGCTCCTCCTCCGGCGCTGGCGCGGCGGGCGCGGCCGGCTACGGGCCGCTCCATGTCGGCACGGATATCGGCGGCTCGATCCGCCTTCCGGCCGCCCATTGCGGGCTGTTCGGCCTGAAACCCTCGCTCGGCCGCGTGCCGATCAGCCCGCCCTTCCTCGGCCGCGTCGCCGGCCCGATGACCCGCACGGTGCGTGACGGCGCCATGCTGATGAACGTCATTTCGAAGCCGGACGCACGCGATTACCGGAGCTTGCCATACCATCGCACCGACTACACGCGGAACCTCGAAACCCTGCCGCTCAAGGGCCTGAAGATCGGCGTCATCACAGCGATGCAGGCGGGGCTTCCGGCGGATGCGACGATCATCCGGGCGGTGAAGGCCGCCGCCAAGACGCTGGAGGCCGAAGGCGCCATCGTCGAGCCGGTTCAGGGCTTCCTGACCCACGACATGCTCGACGGCATCTGCCGCTTCTTCGAGGCGCGCTCCTACGGCGATGTCGTGAAGCTCAAGGCCGAGCAGAAGCGCCAGCTCCTGCCCTATATCGTCGAATGGGCGACGTGGCGGGCGCGCAAGTTCACAGGCGAGGACGTGATGAGCGGCTATCTCGCCGTGCAGGCCATGCGCGAGGCAGCGATCGCTACCAGCGAGCCCTACGACTACATCCTGTCGCCGGTGACATGCCCGGTCAGCTATTCGGCCGAGGCGCACTCGCCTACCGACGACCCGCACCGCGCGCTGGACCACATTCCCTTCACAGTGGCGGCCAATATGAGCGAGCAGCCGGCGGCGAGCATCAACTGGACCTTCGCCCGCAACGGCATGCCCGTGGGCGTGCAGGTGATCGGCAAGAGGTTCGACGATGCCGGCGTGATGAAGCTCTGCGCGGCGCTGGAAGTGCTCCGGCCGCAGCAGAAGCCCTGGCCGGTGGTCGCCTAGATCGGCGCGACGCCCACCGTCATGCCGCCGCAGACGTAGAGAACCTGCCCGGTCACGAAGCTCGCCCCGTCAGACAGGAAGAAATCGGCGGCGTGGGCGATGTCCTCAGGCTGGCCTAGCCGCTGTACCGGCACGCCCCGGATGATCGCCTGCGTGCGTGGCGAATTGTGGGGGTTGGCGGACTTGAACAGCTCCGTCTCGATCGGCCCCGGCCCGACCGCGTTGACCGTTATGCCGAAGGGCGCAAGTTCCAGCGCCCAGGTGCGGGTGAAGCCGATGACGCCGGCCTTTGTTGCTGAATAGGCAGTCCTGAGCTCCTTGCCGAGCGCCGCGCGCGAGGAAATGGTGACGATCCGCCCCTTGCCCGCCGCCTTCATGCCGGGAACGACGGCCTGCGCCGCCAGCATGACCGCGCGCAGGTTCACCGCCACGACACGGTCGAAATCTTCCAGCGTCGTTTCTTCCAGCGAAGCGGGCGGCGCGATGCCGGCATTGTTGACGAGCCAGAGCACCGGCTGGTCCGTGACGATCTCGTGGAGCGCGTCGCGCGTGGCGTCGACATCGGTCAGGTCGACCTCGACGAAATCCGCGCCGTTATCGGTCTCCGGCGGCGCGCGGTCGAGATTGACGACGGGAATGCCGCGGCGGACCAGCCGTTCGACGATGGCCGCGCCGATGCCGCGGCTGCCGCCGGTGACGAGGGCGGCGGGTTCGCTGTCGATTGCCATGCCTCGCGCCATCCCTGATCGCATGCCTCTAACGAGGAGTACCTCATCGTCATGCCCGGGCTTGGCCCGGGCATCCACGACTTGTCGTTGAGGTGAGTGTTCCAGTCGTGGATAGCCGGGACAAGCCCGGCCATGACGCGAGGAGGTCAGCGAAAATGATGGACCGCAACTACATCCTGAACACGCCGAACTTCGTCGGCGGCACCGGCGCATTGAGGCAGGCGCTAAGCGCCAGCGACAGCACGCGGCGCGTCTCCGACGGCAGGATGATGCCGTCGTCCCAGAGCCGGGCGGTCGCGTAATAGGGGTGGCCCTCGGTCTCGTAATTCGACCGGATCGGGGCCTTGAAGCCCTCTTCCTCTTCCGCCGACCAGTCCTTGCCCTCGGCCTCGAAATTCTCGCGCTTGACGGTCGCGAGCACGCTCGCCGCCTGTTCGCCACCCATGACGGAGATGCGCGAATTCGGCCAGGTGAACAGGAAGCGCGGCGAATAGGCCCGCCCGCACATGCCGTAATTGCCGGCGCCGTATGAGCCGCCGACCAGCAGCGTGATCTTCGGAACCTGCGCGCAGGCGACGGCGGTGACGAGCTTGGCGCCGTCCTTGGCAATGCCGCCCGCCTCGAACTGCCGCCCCACCATGAAGCCGGTGATGTTCTGCAGGAACAAGAGCGGAATGCGGCGCTGGCAGCAAAGCTCGATGAAATGCGCGCCCTTCATGGCGCTTTCCGAGAACAGGATGCCGTTATTGGCGATGATGCCGACGGGCATGCCATGGAGCCGCGCGAAGCCCGTCACCAGCGTGGTGCCGTAGAGCGCCTTGAACTCGTCGAACTCGGAACCGTCGACCAGCCGCGCGATGACCTCGCGGATGTCGTATTGCGTCTTGAGATTGGTCGGGACGAGGGCTTCGAGTTCGGCTGGGTCGTATTTCGGCTCGCGCGGCTCGGAGAGCGCGATATCGACGTTCTTCACCGAATTGACGTTGGCGACGATGCGCCGGGCAATCGCCAGCGCGTGGGTGTCGTCCACGGCATAGTGGTCGGCGACGCCGGACTGGCGGGCATGGACTTCCGCGCCGCCGAGATCCTCGGCCGTCACGATCTCGCCCGTCGCCGCGCGCACCAGCGGCGGGCCGCCGAGGAAGATGGTGCCCTGCTTCCTGACGATCACCGTCTCGTCCGACATGGCCGGCACATAGGCGCCGCCTGCCGTGCAGGAGCCCATGACCACGGCGATCTGGGGAATGGATGCCGCCGACAGGTTCGCCTGGTTGAAAAAGATGCGGCCGAAATGCTCGCGGTCGGGAAAGACCTCGGTCTGGTGCGGCAGGTTGGCGCCGCCGGAATCGACGAGATAGACGCAGGGTAGCCGGTTCTGCAGCGCGATCTCCTGCGCCCGCAGGTGCTTCTTCACCGTCATCGGGTAGTAGGTGCCGCCCTTGATGGTGGAATCGTTGGCGACGATCATCACCTCGCGGCCCTCGACGCGGCCGATGCCGGTGATCACGCCCGCGCCGTGGATCGGCTCGCCGTAGAGGCCGTTGGCGGCAAGCTGGGACAATTCGAGGAAGGGCGAGCCGGGATCGAGCAGGCCCATGACGCGGTCGCGCGGCAACAGCTTGCCGCGGGCGACATGGCGCTGGCGGGCGCGCTCGTTGCCGCCGAGGGCGGCTTCTGCGCGCTTCGCCTGAAGGTCATCGACAAGGCCGCGCCACGCCTCGGCATTGGCTTTGGCTTCGGGCGCGGCGGCATTGAAGGCGGATTTCAGGATGGCCAAGGCGTGACGGCTCCGGCTCGGAAGCAATTCCAGCAAAAGTGCCAAGCGGTTTTGCGTCCGGAATTGCGAGGACGAAAGAACTGCATTGGGGCCGTCTTGGTTAGCGTGCAATCGGCACCCTGTCATCCGGGCGAAGCGGCGGAGGCGTCAGACCACATCGTCGCTGTCGGCGAGGTGCCAGGGCTCGGCATCCGCCGCCTCTTTCCACTCGCGCCACGCCGGCAGGGCCATGACCGCGTCCATATAGGCGCGAACGGGTTCCGGAACCGCGACCGCGTAGGAATGGAAGCGCGACACGACGGGCGCATACATGGCGTCTGCCCCCGAGAAGGCGCCGTAGAGAAACGGCCCGCTTGCGCCGAAGCGGGAGCGCGCCTCAGCCCATCCGGCGACGATGCGGGCGACATTGGCCTCGACCTCGGGTCCCAGAACCACCGGTTTCGGTGCGCGCCGGATGTTCATCGGGCACCGCGCGCGGAGCGGCGCGAAGCCCGCATGCATCTCGGTCGAGAGCGAGCGGGCATGGGCGCGAGCCGCTCTATCGAACGGCCAGACCCGATCGGGGAAGCGGTCGGCGATGTATTCGATGATCGACAGGCTCTCCCAGACGACGACATCACCATCGACCAGGGCCGGCACCTTGCCGCCGGGCGAGGCCGCACGGATGCGTTCGGCGGAGCCGTCGCGGTAGAGCTGGATCAGTTCCTCCTCGAAGGGCAGCCCGAGCACGCGCATGAGCAGCCACGGCCGGAACGACCAGGACGAATAGGCCTTGTTGCCGATGACGAGCTTCATGATGCCTCCCTGACGGAGGCATCACGATGGCCGGAGGCCCCTTCGCATTCCAGCGAATTGCCGTGATCGGGCCATTCGCCGCGCTGATCGATCAGGCCTTGGGCTTGGGCACCCATTCCTCGACGGGACCGCCGGTCTTCTTCCACGCGCCGAAGCCGCCCTCGACATGGGCGACGGGTTTCAGCCCCATGTCTTGCGCGGTCTTGGCCGCAAGCGCCGAACGCAGGCCACCGGCGCAGAAGAAGACGAACTGCTTGTCCTCCTGGAACACCGGCTTCGCATAGGGACTTTCGGGATCGATCCAGAATTCCAGCATGCCGCGCGTGCAGGAAAAGGCGCCCGGCACCTTGCCGTCGCGCTCCTGCTCACGCGGGTCGCGGATATCGACGAGGACCACGTCGTCGCGGCCGTGCAGCGCCTTGGCCTCCTCGATGTTTAGCGTCTTCACCGCGCGGTTGGCCTCGTCGAGCATGGCCTTGTAGCCGCGCGTGATGGTCTGGGGCATGAATTCCTCCGTTATTTCGAGGAAGCCTAGCACCGCTGTCGCCGCCCGGCACAGGGCCGCGGGCGCATAGCGCTCTGGACGAGCCGCCGCAGCCCGCGCTACCGATGACGCCATGCTCGGTCTCACGCTCCTCGACGGCATCGCTTTCGGCTATTTCGTCATCGCCTGGGCGACCTATGCCTGGATCGTCGAGATCTGGGGCGGCCGCCGGCGCGGGCTGACCGCGATCATGCACGACTACCGGCACCGCTGGATGAGCGAGATGCTGGTCAGGCCCAACCGCATCGTCGACACGCAGATCAACATGACGCTGCAGCAGGGCTCGTCGTTCTTCGCCTCGACCTCGCTTCTGGCGGTCGGCGCCTGCCTCGGCCTGATGAACGCCTCCGACCGGGCGCTGGAGGTGGTGCAGGGCCTGTCATTCGGCCATGCCGGCTCGCGCGAGCAGTGGGAGGTGAAGCTCGCCGGCCTGATGGTGATCTTCGTCTATGCCTTCTTCAAGTTCGGCTGGGCCTACCGGGTGTTCAACTATTGCGCGATCCTGATCGGCGCGACGCCCGAGGGCGACCGGCGCACCAGCGACGAGGCCAAGGCCATGGCGAGCCGCGCGGCCAAGCTCAACGGCATTGCGGCGGCTCATTTCAATCGCGGACAGCGCGCCTTCTTCTTCGCACTCGGCTATCTCGGCTGGTTCGCGGGACCGCTGGTTTTCGCGGCGGCCACCACCGCGGTCTTCGCCGTACTCTACCGCCGCCAGTTCATGTCCGAGAGCCGCGAAGCGGTGCTCTAACCTCGACGTCTCGGGTCCGGATGGCCGTCGAGGCGCATCTGGAACAGGAAATAGGTCGGCGAGCAGTAGCCGAGGCCGGCGGCGCGGCCGACATCAGGCAGATCGGCCGGCAGCGCCTGACACATGAAATCCTCGCGGCAGAGGCGCTCGGCCGAACAAGTGGCGCGCATGCCCCGGACGATGGATGCACCGAAGCAGCCGGAAAAATCATTGGTGGCGACGCAGAGGTCGAAGGCACGCCCGCCGGCAAAGCCGCAGATGTCGTCCGGCGGCTGCCGTCCCGGCCGAAAGCCAGCGAAACGCCGGTCCTGGTCGTTGCACTGGCGATAGGCGAGCCCCGCCGGCGTGCCGCCGACCGGCGGACGGCAGGTATGATCCACCCTGTTGATGCGCGGGGCATGCGCGTTCAGCCGGGTCAGGACGGTGAAGCGGTCGACCCACGGCCTGACGCCGGACGAGGGCTCGATGCGGCCGGCAAGGCAGGCCTGCCCAGAGAACTCGCGGCTGCGCTCGTTGACCATGCACTGACCGTAGTCGATGCCGACCGAGGGGTTCTCCGCCAACAGGGTGCAGGTCGCCCCGCCGCCGCAAGTCCAGCCTTGGCCTATGTCGCGGCCTGCCGCAGCCGGCAGGCAGGCCTGACCGAGCGTCGCCTGTCGATAGGCTGGCCGTTCCCCCGCCCAGTCGGCGGGCGGCGCCGCCGGTAGCGGCCGGAAGCGCGCCGGCTCGCGGCCGGACGTCACGGCCCCAGCATAGGCCGCCCGGCGCGGGCGTTCCGCGTGGAAGTGCGGCGAGTAGCCGACGAGCACGCGGTTCAGCGGCGAAATGTCCGGCTCGTCCTCGCCGATGACATGGAATCCGGCGGTGGAGCCGGACTGGTGGCAACCCTGACAGGTCATGCCATCCAGCCGCTCGATGAAGCCGCGCACCGAGCGCACGAGGCCCTCCGAGCCGAATTCCGTGCCGGCGAAGGCCACGCCGTTCTTGCCGAAGACCTGCGCATAGGGCCTGTTGCCGTAGCGCGCCGATCCGTAGGTCGACCAGGACATGACGCGCGTCGCGAGAAAGCGATCCGGCACGCGCAGGACACCCTGCTCGACCTCACCCGTGCGCTCCTTCAGGAAGGCGACGAGATCGTCCCTGAGCGCCGCGTCGTCCCGCAACCGCGCGACATCCGGCGTGTTCTCCAGCGGCTTGTCGAACAGCGTGACCGCCCCCTCGCCCGGCGCGACGCCGAAGACGCGCATGAGATAGGCCGCCTGCCCGCCGAACGTGACCTCCTGACCCGATGGAAACCGGACGATCTGGGCGTTGATCTCGATCTGCTTCGGCCGTGCCGAAGCGGCCGCCAGCGGGCCGCCGGCGAGCCACCCTGCCCGCGCGCCAGCATCGCTCAAGCCCGCCGGCACGACGAGGCTGCGCGCGACATCGGCGCAGGAGCTGCCGGCCGGCTTCGGCAGGTCATGCACCACATTGACGGAAAAGGGCATGCGCGAAGCGTAGGCGCGGCCCTCGCGCTGGAAGCGGTAGGCGAGCCGGTAGAGAAGGCGGATTTCGCCGCAAGTCGTCTCTCGCTCGCTGCCCGCCGCGAAATCGTGCCGGTCGAGCCGCGCCACCACGCCGACAAGGGCGAAGCGCGCGGTCGGGGCCGACAGCCAGGCGAGTTCGAAGACGCGGCCGGCATTGGCATTGGTGATCTCGTGCAGAGGCCGGCCGGTGGAGGCCATGTCGGCGCGCAACTCGCGGACGTCGGCGGTGACGGTCTCGACGACCTGACGATAGGCCGGGCTCGCCTGATGCAAGGCGGCGTTCGTCGCGCCGGTCACGCCAAAGGCGCGGGCCATGCCGAAGCCGCGCGCCTCCAGCGCCCGCAAGGTCGCGTTGTCGAGCGTGTCGAGGAACGGCCGTCCAGCCTCAAGGGCGGCGCCCGGCGACAAGGCGGCAAGCATGGCCGCGAATGGGAGAACTAATCGAAGCAGCATGACGCCTCAGTCCCATATCCGGATTTCCGCCGGATGCCGCGGCGGGCTCGACGGCGTATCGCCGCTCGGGCATGAGAGGGCATGACCCTCGAATCCGAACTCGAAGATGCCATCCTGACGCTGGCCCGCGCGCGCGGGGCGGACAAGTCCATCGACCCGTCCGAGCCGGCCAAGCACGTCGCGGCGGCAAGGGGCAGCGACTGGCACAGCCTGATGCAGCCGGTGCGCCGCGCGGCGGTGAGCCTCGCGAAGCAAGGCCGGCTCGTCATCCTGCGCAAGGGCAAGCCGGTCGACCCCGCCGATTTCAAGGGCGTCTACCGGCTCACCGTGCCGCGCGAGGACTGAAGGATTCCAGCATTTCGCGAGTCCGGAGAATCGGTTGGCTCGCGATGTTGAGGCGCACTCTCAGCGCTGATCGGGCGCCGGGAACAGCGTGTCCGTGCGCCCGCCGACGCGGTAGGCCAGAAGGCCCAGCCACTCGCGCGCCATCTTGTCGACGAGGTCGAGCCCCCTGCCCGCCGGCAGTGTCGGCCGCCAGAGTTCGCGATCGGTGTTGCGCGTCTCGAAATCAGTGGGATAGGCAACGACCTCCCAGCCGGCGCGGCGGAAGATGCCGACCGAGCGCGGCATGTGCCAGGCAGAGGTCACGAGAACCCAACGCTCGCCTGGCTTCGGCTGCACGATGTCGCGCGTCAGGGCGACATTCTCGAACGTGTTGCGGCTCTGCCGCTCGATGGTGATGCGCTCCGGCGCGATTCCGAGTTCGGCGAAGAGCTTCGCGGCCGCCTGCGCCTCATCAGGGGCATCGGTGCGCAGCAGCGCCGCCGAGCCGCCGGTGAAGACCAGCCGCGCTTGCGGGTAGCGGCGTGCCAGCGCCACGGCCTCGGTCATGCGGCCGGGAGCCGCGCCCAGCGTCACTTGGCCGCCCCGGGCGGCCGTGGTGAGCTGGTCGATGGAGCCGCCAAGCACGAGGATGCCGGTGGGTGCGACCATGTCCTGCGACTGGACGGGGAAGCGGTTCTCCAGCGGACGGGCGAGCCAGACCCCGAGCGGCGAGAAGCCGCAGACGGTAAGGCCGAGGGCGGCGAGAACGATGAAGCGGCGCCCGCCCCGGCTCCAGCGCGTGAACAGCAGCAGAGCCCCCAGCACCGCCATGCCGATCAGCACGTTGGAGGGAGCGGCGAACCACCAGACGATCTTGGAGAGGTAGAAGAACAGGTTGTTGAGAATGCTCACGATGCGGCTTGCCTGCGCTGCGGGTGCGGTCGTCCGGCGCCTGACTGGACGATGGCCGTTTCAGCCGCGTGCCGCCGACCCCGGCGGCGGCGCTCACATCGTCTTCGCGAACAGTTCCCGCCCGATCAGCATGCGGCGGATTTCACTCGTGCCCGCGCCGATCTCGTAGAGCTTGGCGTCGCGCAGCAGACGACCGGTCGGGTAGTCGTTGATATAGCCGTTGCCGCCGAGGAGCTGGATGGCGTCCAGCGCCATTTTCGTGGCGTTCTCGGCCGCGTAGAGGATCGCGCCGGCGGCATCCTCGCGCGTCGTGCGGCCACGGTCGCAGGCCTTGGCGACAGCGTAGACATAGGCGCGCGTCGCATTCATCGAGACATACATGTCGGCGATCTTGCCCTGAACGAGCTGGAACTCGCCAATGGACTGGCCGAACTGCTTGCGCTCGTGGACATAGGGCATGACCACGTCCATGCAGGCCTGCATGATGCCGAGCGGCCCGGCCGATAGCACGGCGCGCTCGTAGTCGAGGCCGCTCATCAGCACGTTGACGCCGCGGCCGACCTCGCCGAGCACGTTCTCCTCAGGCACTTCGCAATTGTCGAAGACGAGTTCGCCCGTATGCGAACCGCGCATGCCGAGCTTGTCGAGCTTCTGGGCGCAGGAAAAGCCTTTGAAGTCCTTCTGGACGAGGAAGGCGGTCATGCCGCGGGCGCCGGCCGCCGGATCGGTCTTGGCATAGACGACGAGAACGTCGGCGTCGGGGCCGTTGGTGATCCACATCTTCGTGCCGTTGAGCACGTAGCGGTCGCCCTTCTTCTCGGCCTTCAGCTTCATCGAGACGACGTCGGAGCCCGCGTTCGGCTCCGACATCGCGAGCGCGCCAACATGCTCGCCGCTCATCAGCTTCGGGAGATAGCGGCGCTTCTGCTCGTCGGAGCCGTTCTTGCGGATCTGGTTGATGCAGAGGTTCGAGTGCGCGCCGTAGGACAGGCCCACCGACGCCGAGGCGCGCGAAATCTCCTCCATGGCGATGCAGTGCTCGAGATAGCCGAGACCGGTGCCGCCATATTCCTCCTCGACCGTCATGCCGAGCAGGCCGAGCCCGCCGAACTTCTGCCAGAGGTCCATCGGGAACTGGTCCGACTTGTCGATCTCGGCGGCGCGCGGGGCAATCTCCTCCTGCGCGAAGCTGAACACCGTGTCGCGCAGCATGTCGGCGGTCTCGCCGAGATCGAAATCGAAGGGACGCGGCGTGTTCCTCAGCATGGCATTCTCCCGGAGCCTGTGATCAGCGTTATAGAAGGGCCGCCCGGACCTGTCATGATCGCCCGATCGGCGAGGCCCCGCGGACAAGGCAAGCATGAGCGATACACCCGACGACCGCCCGAACCGTCTGCCGATGCCGCCGCTTATCTACGTGGGCTGCCTGCTCGGCGGCTGGCTGCTCGCCGAATACATGCCCCCCGTCGATCTGCCGCGGGAACTCATGCGCATCAAGGGCGCGGTGATGCTCGGCCTCGGGCTGATGCTGATGGTCTGGTCGTCGTCCGCGCTGACTCGCGCACGCACCACGGTCCTGCCGAACCGCGCCAGCACGGCTCTGGTGACCACGGGACCGTTCAGCTTCTCCCGCAACCCCATCTATGTCGGCAACACACTGGTGCTGGCCGGCTTCGGCGGCATTGCCGGCTCGCTATGGTACTGGGTCGCGGCGGCCGTCGCGCTGTTCCTGGTGGACCGCCTCGCCGTGCGCCGCGAGGAGGCGCATCTCGCAGAGCGCTTCCCCGCCGGATGGGCTGCCTATACCGCCCGCGTCCGGCGCTGGCTGTGACCTAGAACCTCGGCCGCGACACCGGCACGGGTGCCGTGGTCATGGCCGGCGCATCGGCGGCCAGGACGGCCTGCGCCGGTACGCTGGTCGTTGCGGTCGATGCCTGCACGGGTGTCGTGGAGGATGAGGCGAGAACCGTCCCTGCGGCGGTCGCGGGCGCGGCGGCCGGAGCCGGAGCGGGCGCAGCTGCGGCGACGGCGGTAGCGCCATGGCCACGATGGCGGAAGCCGGTCTGGGCGATCTGCTGCCACTGCTGGCGCGTGCCGGCGAAGACGTTGCGGTCGACCGGCGTGTTGATGCCGGCGATGCGCCCCGTCGCGGTGATCTGCCAGAAGGCCCAGCGGCGGCCGGGATAGCGCACGTGCGGCACCGCCGCCACCGAGCGGACCCAGAACGGGTACTCGGCGAATTCGTTGCCGGCCAACACCTCGCGGTGGAACTTGATGTCGGCATAGATGATCGGCTTCTTGCCGTAATGCCGTTCCATCGCGTGAAGGAACTCTCGCATCTTGGCCTGCGCAAGCTCCACCGACACGCGGCGCGGGCAGGTCGGCGACTGGAAGTTCCACTCGACGTCCAGCACCGGCGGCAGCGCATCGGGCTCGATGGGCACGTTGCGCTTGAACCAGGCGATCTGGTCGGCCATCGGCCGGCACCAATAGGTGAAGTGATAGGCGCCGCGCGGCACGCCGGCGCGACGCGCCGCCTCCCAGTTTTCCTGGAAACGGCTGTCCAGCCGGTCGCCGCCTTCCGTCGCCTTGATGAAGGCGAAGGAAACGCCCGCCGCCCTCACCTGCTCCCAGTCGATCTGGCCCTGATATTTCGACACGTCGATGCCGTGGACCGGGTGGGCATGGTGCCCGGTCGTGTGCGTCAGGGTCGGAAACGGGTGCTCGCCGCCGACCGGGGCGGCAACCTCGGTCGGCACGCTGCCGCAGGCGGCGAGCGACAGCCCCATCAGAACGGCGGCGGCGGTGAAGGTGATGGAGCGTCGCATCGGTTGCGCTTTGGTGGAGAATTGCGGCTGCCGCGTGGCAGCCCCCTGCGGCCTTTTATGCTTTACGACCCGTTTCCTTTTCGTAACGAGCCTTGTTTTCCGCATTCGGCGGGTAGAGACCGGGCAGCGGTATGCCGTTCTCGACCTGCTGCATCAGCCAGGTTTCGAGATGCTCCTGCTCGACAGCCGCGTCGACCACGGCCTCGAGCAGGTCCTGCGGGATCAGCACCGCGCCGTCGCCGTCCGCCACGATGACGTCGTTCGGGAACACCGCGACGCCGCCGCAGCCGATCGGCTCCTGCCAGCTCACGAAGGTGAGCGCCGCCACGGAAGCCGGCGCCGAGGCGCCCGAGCACCAGACCGGCAGGTTCGTGCCCCTTACGCCATCGGCGTCGCGCACGACGCCGTCGGTGACGAGGGCCGCAACGCCGCGCTTCTTCATGCGGGCGCAGAGGATGTCGCCGAACACGCCGGCTTCCTTGGAGCCCATGGCGTCGATGACCGCGATCACGCCCTCCGGCATGGCCTCGATGGCGGCGCGGGTCGAGATCGGCGAGGCCCAGCTTGCAGGGGTCGCAAGGTCCTCGCGCGCAGGGACGAAGCGCAGCGTGAAGGCGCGGCCGACCTGGCGCTTGCCGGTGTGACAGAACGGCGTCGTCCCGGCCATCCAGACCTTGCGCAGCCCCTTCTTCAGCAGCACCGTCGTCAGCGTCGCGGTGGTGATGCCTTCGAGTTTCGCCTTGATGGCGGGATCGAGCGGCAGGACGGGCACGTTGGGCAGGGCTTGGGTCATCGGATAGTCTCGGGACGGCGGAAATGCCAAGCCGCACTCATGCCCGAGCCTCGCTGCGATGTCGAGTTGCCGCGCCGCCGTCAGGCGACCGCCGGGTGATCCGGCTTGGCGGAGCGCATCGCATCGAAGGCATCGACGCTCATCGGCCGGCCGAACAGATAGCCCTGCATGGCGTGGCATCCGGCCGCCCTCAGGAAGCCGGCATGGGCGGCTGTCTCCACGCCTTCGGCCACGACTTTGAGGCCGAGCGCACGGCCGAGATTGACGACGCAGTGGACGATGCTGGCGGCCTCCGCGCCGGTATCGAGGTCGGCGATGAAGGAGCGGTCGATCTTCAGCGCGTCGAGGCGGAACTTGCGCAGGTAGCTGAGCGCGGAGAAGCCCGTGCCGAAATCGTCCAGCGCGATCTTCACGCCGAGTGCACGGATCTCTCCGGTGATCTTCAGCGCCTTTTCCGGCTCCTCGATCAGCACGCTCTCGGTGATCTCCAGCGTCAGCCTTTCGGCTTCCAGCCCGGTCTCGGTGAGGACCTCCTGCACCATGGCGACGAAATCCGGCCGGCGCATCTGGATCGGCGAGACGTTGACGGAGACGAAGAGCCCGTCCCAGCGCGCAGCGGCAAGGCAGGCCTTGCGCAGCACGAGGCGGCCGAGCTGGTGGATGAGGCCGGTCGTCTCTGCCAGGGCGATGAACTCGCCCGGCATCATCCGGCCGCGATAGTTGTGACGCCAGCGCGCCAGCGCCTCTGCGCCGATCACCACCTCGCCGTCTGCGGAAAGGATGGGTTGGAGATCGATGTCGATCTCGCCGGCAATGATCGCGCCGCGCAATTCGCGCTCCAGGAACCGCCGCTGGGAGGCGTCTCGGTCCATTTCGGGATCAAAGCCGACCGCGCAGTTCTTGCCCTCGGCCTTGGCGGCATAGAGCGCCCGGTCCGCCTGGCGCATGAGGTCGTCGCGCGTCGCCGCCGCCTCGCCCGAGCAGAGGAAACCGATGGAGATGCCGACCGTCAGCGCCTCGCCGTCGCAGGGAACCGGTTTACCGACAGCCGCGATGATGAGGCGGCAGGCCGCCGCGACATCCTGGCTGGCCGTCGCCTCCGCGATCAGGACGGCGAATTCGTCGCCGCCGAGCCGCGCGATGACCGGCTCCGGGCCGCAGACATGGCGCAGCCGGCGGCCGACCTCGGCCAGCACGGCATCGCCGGCATGGTGGCCGTGCGTGTCGTTGATCTCCTTGAACGAGTCGAGATCGAGGAGCAGCAGCGTCAGCCGCCCCGGTCCCCGCGGCCGCAGCAGCAGATCGTCGAAACAGCGGTTGAAGGCCGCCCGGTTGGCGAGCCCGGTGAGGGCATCGACGCCGTCCGGCAGCAGGAAGCGCGCGCCGCGGATGATCTCGATCTGGGCGAAGCGCAGACGGACCAGCAGGACGAGCGCCACGAGCGAGGCCAGAGCGGCCGCGACGGCCAGCTGCGCAAACCAGGTCTGTTCCGCGCCCCAGACGAGCCTTGCCGGATACCAGCCGTCAAAGCCGAGCCCGACGGCGAGCCCGCCCGCCACGGCTATGGCGATGCCCACCGCCCAGACATGGCGCACGAGCGCTGCGTCCGCGCGGCGCTTGATCGATACCGGCATTCCCGTCCCCGAAGCCCCGCGCAATCCGACCGGTACTACGGCTATAGTTGCCGGCCGTAACGAAAGGCTGAATCAGCGCGCCGCGCGAGAGCATTTCCTTCCGCCGGTTTGCAGATCGCGAGCAATGGCGGCGAAACGCCAGAATAGTTTGCCGGCTTGTCCTGTTCCTGTTCGCCATTTCGCGGGAATTGCCTGACGCGGGGCGCAGAGACCGCTATTGGCCGGTCAGGACATCTGTCGCCTTGTGATCCATCGGGACGCCGTCGGCGATGATCGCCGTGCCGTCCGAAAAATCCGTCCGAAGCTTCAGGATGTCCTGATAGGCGGGCGAGGCGTACCAGCCGACGACCGCGGCGCGGTCCGGGAAGGCGATCACGATGATGTCGCCCTGCCAGTCACCTTCGAGCGCCTGCGGGTTGCCGCCATGAACGATGAAGCGGCCACCGAACGGCGCGAGCGTCGCGTCGATCCGCTGGAGATATTCGACGATCTCGGGGCCCATCTGCACGGACTTCAGATGGGCGATGGCATAGGCAGGAACGGACTGGTCGGTCATGGCTGGTCTCCCTTGCGTCCGGCCGATGCCGGATCTGCGGGGACCATGACGGCCGGCAGGGATGGAATCGATTACGCGGGAGGTAAAGGACGCGGTCAGGCCATCCGGAAGGGCGACGGGTCGCCGCGCTCGACGATGACCTGCTCGTAGGCGCGCGCGGTGGCACGGCGGTGCTGGCGGTAGATTTCGCCGATGCCCGGCGATGCCGCACCCAGCGATGCGTGGAGCCGCTCCAGCGTCGCCTCGGCCGGCTCGGGGGCCGCCGACCGCGCCCATTCCACGCCGTCGAGATCGAGGCCGTGGCGGGCGTTCAGGTGGTCGGCCAGCAGGCGAATGGCGCGGATGCGCACGCGAAACTCGAAATCGTCGAGCCGCGCGCATTCGTGTTCCTGCTTGCGGGTCAGAACCTTGGCGACGTCGAAGGGCGGCATGGGCTCAATGTGTGATGCCGGCCGCACGGGGAAAAGACCTGTCGAACGAAAAGAGCCGCCCCGAAGGGCGGCTCGAACTGCGGCGACCCTCTTCGGCACAGGACTTTCAAGAGCGGGTGACGGCCGCCGAAGCGCTGGCGGAGAGCATACTATGCCACCACCAGCACGCCGCCCGTTCGATTGAGGCTGCGTTAAGCTGCGGCCCGGAATCGCAACTGGTGCAGGAGACCTCCCGATGAACCTTGTGGCGCTGGCGGCCATCGTCGTCGGACTGGTGCTGTACTGGTCCTACCGCCGGAAGCAGAGGGTGCATCGGACGGAGGGACGACCTCAGCCGCAGAAGCTGGAACTGGGATTGCGCGATCTCGACACACGGTCGGTCGTGATCGGGGTCGTTGGGCTCCTGATCGTGGTAGGACTGGCGCTGATCACGAGCGGGGTGGTGCGTCGATGATGACGCACCTCCCGCTCCTGCTGGGGCTTATCTGGCTCGTGTTCATCTGGTAGTGGCACTATCGGCGCCGCATCAAGCTGGAACGGACCATCCGCCCGGATGAACTGAAGGCCCGGATGCGCGATCTCGACATGCGGGCCCGCGTGATCGGGATGCTCGGGGGTATCGCGTTGTTCGCGCTCGCGCTGCTGACCAGCGGGACCGTGCGGCGCTGAAGATTAAGCTGGTGGTGACCGCTACCAGCGATCGTCCGGGCCATGTGGAACAGGCTGATCTCGACCGGCGCATCCCTCGTCATTCTCACGGCGACAGTGTGGTTCTATCTGCACCTCCACGTTGGTCTCACGGCCGGCGAGATGGTCATGCGGACCAAATCGACCGAGCGGCTGGTGACGCTGGCGGAGAATCCGTGGACCTACTTTCTTGAGGTCGTCGGAGCGCTCCTGTTGCTGCTGACCACGGTGGGGGTAACCGGGCGAACCGTCGATGTCTTGCGCGGTCGGGTGACCTGACGCGCGCCACGACGAAGATTCAGCCATTCCGGTCTTTGGTTGGCGATCGTCCCATTGTTGCGACCGCGGCCCGGAAAAGCAAAGAGCCCCACCAGGACATTGTCCAGGCGGGGCTCTTCGGATTTGGTGCGGTCGAGAGGACTCGAACCTCCACTCGGTTAAGAACTGCCACCTCAAGGCAGCGCGTCTACCAATTCCGCCACGACCGCATGCCGGTTGCCCAGCGAGGCGGCTGTCTAGCAGAGCGTTTCCCGCGCCGCAAGCCGCCCGCCACGACTTGTCCGCAGGCTCACTCGAACTCCATGATGACAGCGTCCACGGCGAGGCTGTCGCCGGGTTTGGCGGCGATGGATTTGACCTTGCCGTCGCGCTCGGCGCGCAGCACGTTCTCCATCTTCATGGCCTCGACGACACAGAGCGCCTCGCCCGCCTTGACCTCCTGGCCCACCGCGACCGCGATCGATTTCACGAGGCCCGGCATGGGGCAGGTCAGCTTCTTGCCGGTGTCGGCCGCGACCTTGATCGGCATGAGCGCGGCGAGTTCCGCCTCGCGCCGGGTATAGACATGGGCGGTGGCCGCGATGCCGCGATAGGCGAGCCGGACGCCGTTCGGCACCGTGCGAACCAGCACGTTGACAGGCTTGCCGTCCACCTGCCCCGAAAAGACCGGCTGGCCCGGCGTCCAGCCTGAAACGACGGTATGGGTCACGGTTTCCGTGCCGCCCGGCCCGTCGAACAGGCGCACCGCGATCCGGCCGTCCTCGTCGATGACCTCCGCGTCGTGGCGCTGGTCGCCAAGCAGGACGACGCGTTCGCGGTCGAAGGCGACGCGATGGCCCTGGCGCATCTGGCCGGAAATCTTGCGCTTGCGGGCGTTCTGGAGGTTGTCGATGAACGCCGCCACCGCCGCCATGACGCCGGCCGCAGCGCCCGCGGGCGCGCGCGCAGCGAAGCCTTCCGGATATTCCTCGGCAATGAAGCCGGTGGAGAGTTCGCCCGACTGCCAGCGCGGATGCTGCATCAGCGCCGAGAGGAACGGGATGTTGTGCTGGATGCCGTCGATGGCGAAGGCGTCGAGCGCATCGGCCTGCGCGGCGATGGCCTTGTCGCGGGTCGGGGCCCAGGTGACGAGCTTGGCGATCATCGGGTCGTAGTAGAGCGAGATTTCGCCGCCCTCCCCGACGCCGGTATCGTTGCGCACGATGGCCTCGCCGGCCTTGCCCTCGACCGGCGGGCGATAGGTCACGAGGCGGCCGATGGAGGGCAGGAAGTTGCGGAACGGGTCCTCGGCATAGATGCGGCTCTCCACCGCCCAGCCGTTCAGCTTCACCTTGTCCTGTGCGATCCGCAGCTTCTCGCCATAGGCCACCCGGATCATCTCCTCGACGAGGTCGATGCCGGTGATCATCTCGGTGACCGGATGCTCCACCTGCAGGCGGGTGTTCATCTCGAGGAAGTAGAATGACTTGTCCTGGCCGGCGACGAACTCGACCGTGCCGGCCGAGTCGTAATTCACCGCCTTTGCGAGGGCGACGGCCTGCTCGCCCATGGCGCGGCGCGTCGCTTCGTCCAGCAGCGGCGACGGCGCTTCCTCGATGACCTTCTGGTTGCGCCGCTGGATCGAGCACTCGCGCTCGCCGAGATAGACGACATTGCCGTGCTTGTCGCCGAGGACCTGAATCTCGATGTGGCGCGGATTGACGATGAACTTCTCGACGAAGACGCGGTCGTCGCCGAAGGAGGACTTCGCCTCCGACTTCGCCAGAGCGAAGCCTTCCGCGACCTCGCCGGCCGAATGGGCGATGCGCATGCCCTTGCCGCCGCCGCCGGCGGAAGCCTTGATCATCACGGGATAGCCGATCTCGTCGGATATTTTCGTGGCATGGGCCGCATCCTCGATCACGCCGAGGAAGCCGGGCACGGTCGAGACCTTGGCCGCGGCCGCCGCCTTCTTCGATTCGATCTTGTCGCCCATGGCCGCGATGGCATGCGGATTGGGGCCGATGAAGACGATGCCGTTCTCTTCCAGCGCCCTGGCAAATGCCTCCCGCTCGGAAAGAAAACCGTAGCCGGGATGGATGGCCTCGGCGCCGGTCTGCTTGGCCGCCGCAATGATCTTGTCGATGATCAGATAGCTCTCGGCGGCCGGAGCCGGACCGATATGGACGGCCTCGTCGGCCATTTCGACATGCATGGCGTCACGGTCGGCGTCCGAATAGACGGCGACCGTCGCGATGCCCATCTTCCTGGCGGTCTTGATCACGCGGCAGGCGATCTCGCCGCGGTTGGCGATCAGGATCTTCTTGAACATGCAGGAAGTCTTTCGGGCAACACGCAAAAGGAGCGGAAAGACGGGTTCTAGAGCGTGCCCCGCCCGCCCGTCCACTCCGCTAATGGGATGACAACCGGTTCAGGTTGCCGGCGAGGCGTCGCAACCATCGTGCCATCCGGCCACTAGACGGGGCGCTGAAGCCGCTCAGATCCAGCCGTTTTTGCGGAAGCGCCAGAACAGGACACCGCAGATGGTGACGATGACCGCCAGAACCGTGTGGTAGCCGAACCACAGCTCCGTCTCGGGCATGTATTTGAAGTTCATGCCGTAGATGCCCGCAATCGCGGTCGGAACCGCCAGAATCGCCGCCCAGCCGGCGAGCCGCTTGGCGATGGCGTTTTCCTGGCTCTGGCCGATCAGAAGGCTCGCCTCGAAGGCGAAGGCGAGCACTTCACGCAGGCTGTCGATCTTCTCCTGCACGGTGCGCACGTGATCGGTCACGTCGCGGAAGGCCGGGCCCATGCCCGAGCTGATCTGCGGCAGGTCGCCGTTGCTCAGCCGCCGGCAGACCTCCACCAAAGGACCTATGGCGTTGCGCAGGCGCAGGAGGTCGCGACGCAGCATGTAGAGCCGCTCGACGTCGTGGCGCGCCATGGGCTTTTCCAGCACCCGGTCCTCGATAGCCTCCACTTCCTCATGCATGGTCTCCAGCACGGGCATGTAGTTGTCGACGATGAAATCGAGGATCGCATAGAGGATGAAGTCCTCGCCGCGGGCGAGCGAACTCGGGCAGGTCTCCCAGTGCTGGCGCACCGCCGCGTAGGAGGTCGAGGCACCGTGGCGGACACTGACCGCATAGCCCTTGCCGAGAAAGATGTGCGTCTCGCCGAACTCGATCCGGCCATTGGCCATCTGAGCCGTGCGCGCCACGACGAACAGCGCGTCGCCATACTGCTCCAGCTTCGGCCGCTGGTGGGCATGCTCGGCATCCTCGATGGCGAGATCATGCAGGCCGAACTGCGCCTGCACGCGGTGCAGCAGGTCGCGATCGGGCTCCAGCAGGCCGATCCAGACGACATGGCCGGGCTTCTTCGCCCATTCGCCAGCCTCGTCGACGGCGATATCAGCAACGCGCCTGCCATCGACATAGACACTGGAGGCGACCACGCCCGCGGGACCCGGCGCGGGCGCGCCACGCTGCGGCGGAACTGCGGTGGCGAGCTGCATCGTTTCCCCCGGTCGTTATGGCGAGGAGCCGCCGTCGAGGGCAGCTCCCGGCCATTCTACCATGCCGGGGGGTTTCGCGCAGACCGCGCCCTGCTCAGCTCCGCAGGGGCTTCAGCGCGCCGGCCCATTTGTGGAGTTCGTCCAGCATCAAGGTCGCGCCCTGCTTCATCGGATCGTTCGGCGTGAAAATGCCGTCCTCGCTGATGAACTGGGCGAAGTTCGGCACCGGCACGCCCTCGGGAATCGGCATCATCTTGAGGGTCGTGACGAGGGAGCGTGTCACCTGCGCCGAGCGCAGGCCGCCGGAAATGCCGCCATAGGAGACGATGCCGAGCGGCTTGTAGTTCCACTCGGACGCCAGATAGGTGAGCGCATTGAGCAGGGACGGCGGCGGGCCGTAATTGTATTCCGGCGAGACGAAGACGACGGCGTCAGCGGCCTTCACGCTCGCGCTCCAGCGCTTGGTGTGCTCGTGCTCGTACTGGCCGAGCCGGGGGTGTTTCGGCTCGTCGAAGACGGGCAGCTTGAAATCCGCGAGATCGACGAGCGCCGCATCGAACTTGCCGTGCGCCACGGCATGGTCATGGAACCAGTTGGCGACGGTCGGGCCGACGCGGCTCGGGCGCGTCGAGGCGATGATCGTATGGAGCTTGAGGGTCATTCGCGGGTCCTGCGGGAGAATTCATCGGAAACGGCGGCCGGAGCGGCCCGGCGCATTCTGAAAGCGTTGACGCGGTGCAGCAAGCGCCGCGCTCCCGCCCGAAGTCACGTCCGGTTGAAAGCCAGGCTCATGGAATGGCGCGCAGTTCGCTATCGCGGCCGACCAGGCGCCCCAAAGTCCGCAGCCGGTTGGCGAGGCGCTCGCCGGCAAGCCCCGCCAGTTCGCCGGACAGCGAGAGCACCAGCCGGCGATCCTCCACCGTCAGCGGCGCACGCGGCAGCGCGCCCGGCATGGCGGCGGAGACGAGGTATGCGACGCGCATGGCGGCGCCGAGGATGCGCGCGCGGTCGAGCAGCCTGACACCGACGAGTTCGCGGATGCGCGGCGACATGAACTCATCCATCAGCCCCTCGTGCCGATAGAAGCTCGCCAGCGCGATATAGGCGCGGCCGGGATGGTCCACCCCGACGAAATTGGCGTGGGCGATGATGTTGAGGCTCTGCTCACCGCGATAGTCGGGATGGGCGCGCCAGCCGATATCGGCGAGCAGGCAGGCGGCATGGCGCAGCCGCTGCTCCTCCGGGCTCTCCTCCAGATGCGCCACCTCCATGAACCGGTCGGTCCAGGCGACCAGTTCCTCGCCGTGACGGGGCGAGCGCGAGCGCAGCAGACAGAGTTCGCGCGCCGCCGCGATCAGCGGGTCCTGCTCGCGCTCGACATCGTCGAGCAGCGAGTAGAGCAGCCCTTCCCGCACGCCAAGCACGGAAATGACTACCTGATCGATTCTGGCCGCGCGGACCACCGCCTCCAGCACCAGCGCGCCATAGGCGAGCAGCGGCCGGCGGCTCTCGGCCACGACGTCGATGCGCGCGATGGAATCGGTCGGCTGGCGCGAGACGAGGTAGCAGAAGTCGGCAATCTCCTTCCCCGAAAGCGCGTAGCCGTGCATGACGTTGAGCGGATAGCCGCGCTGGGCCATGTGGAGCTTGGCGAGCGAGCGCCAGGTGCCGCCGACGGCGAAGAAGGTCTGGCCCTTGCCCTTCTTCAGAAGCTCCACCTTGCCGACCAGCTTGGCCGCGATGCGCTCGGCCTTCTTGATCGAATGGCCGGACGTGTCCTGAAGCGCGAGGCCGCCGAGCGGCAGGGTGACGCCCTCGCCGATGCGGCCGTTCTTCAGACCCACCAGCTCCAGCGAACCGCCGCCGAGATCGCCGACGATGCCGGTGGGATTGTGCATGCCGGACACGACGCCGAGAGCCGCGAAATGCGCCTCCTCACGGCCCGACAGGAGCCGCAGCGGCACGCCGCATATCTCCTCGCAGGCCGCGATGAAGTCGGGACCGTTCTTCGCATCGCGCACGGCTGCGGTCGCCAGCACATGCAGTTCGCCGACGCGCAATTGGCGGCAGAGCGCCCGGAACCGGCGGATCGAGGCCAAGGCCCGCGCCACCGCGTCATCGGCCAGCCGGCCCGACGTCAGCACGTTGCGACCGAGCCCGCAGAGCGCCTTCTCGTTGAAGATGGGCGTCGGCGAACGGGTCAGCGCCTCGTAGACGACGAGGCGGACCGAGTTCGACCCGATATCGATGACCCCGATGGTCGGCCCGAGCTGCAACCGGCCCGGGGCGATCTCGAAGACGTCAGCCGCCTGTTCGCTCGCTCCGGCTGGCGAAACGACGGGGAGACGATTCCTTGAGCGATTTTCCACGTCCGGACAGGCTCGGATTGGTCATGAAGTACTTGTGGGCGTTGAAAGCCTCTTCGCCTTCGGCGGGCTTGATACGCTCGGCGGTTCCGTCGGGCAAGAGACGCCAGCTCTGCTGGTTGTCCTTGAAGTTCGCCGCCATGATCTGGTCGAGCGCCTGTTCGTGGACGGTCGGATTGGCCAGCGGGCACAGCGTCTCGACGCGGCGGTCGAGGTTGCGCGGCATCAGGTCGGCGGAGGAAATATAGACATAGGCCTTGGGGTGCGGCAGGCCGTAGCCGCCGCCGAAGGCATAGATGCGGGTATGTTCGAGGAAGCGCCCGACGATCGATTTGGCGCGGATATTGTCCGACAGGCCGGGAATTCCGGGCCTGAGGCAGCAGATGCCGCGCACGACGAGGTCGATCTGGACGCCGCCCTGGCTCGCGTCATAGAGCGCGTCGATGATCATCGGGTCGACCAGCGAGTTCATCTTCAGCCAGATCTGCGCGGGCTTGCCGGCCTTGGCGAAGGCGATTTCCTCGGCGATGTGGTCGAGCAGCTTCTTCTTCAGGTTCAGCGGCGAGATCGCCATCGCCTCCAGCTCCTGCGGCTCGGCATAGCCGGTGATGAAGTTGAAGATGCGCGCGACGTCGCGGCCAATGGCCTTGTCGTCGGTGAAGTAGGAAAGGTCCGTGTAGATCTTCGCGGTGATCGGGTGATAGTTGCCCGTGCCGACATGGCAGTAGGTGTTGAGGTTCTCGCCCTCGCGCCGGATCACCATGGACAGTTTGGCGTGGGTCTTCAGCTCGATGAAGCCGAAGACGACCTGTACGCCGGCGCGTTCGAGGTCGCGCGCCCAGCGGATATTGGCCTCCTCGTCGAAGCGGGCCTTGAGCTCGACGAGGGCCGTGACCGACTTGCCGGCCTCGGCCGCCTCCTGCAGCGCCTTGACGATCGGCGAGTCCGAGGATGTGCGGTAGAGCGTCTGCTTGATGGCGACGACGTTGGGATCGCGCGCCGCCTGGTTGAGGAACTGCACCACCACGTCGAAGCTCTCGTAGGGGTGGTGGACGACCAGGTCCTTCTGGCGGATCGCGGCGAAACAGTCGCCACCCTGATCGCGGATGCGCTCGGGGTATCGCGGCGCATAGGGCACGAATTTCAGGTCAGGACGGTCCAGCGCGACGAGCTGCGAGAGTTCGTTCAGCGCCAGGACGCCCTCGACCCGGAAGATTTCGTCATCGACCACGCCGAGCGCGGTCGCGATGAAGTGCCTGAGATCGTCCGGCATGCCCGCCTCGGCCTCGAGCCGGATGACCGAGCCCCTGCGGCGGCGCTTCAGCGCGGATTCGAAGTGACGGACGAGATCCTCGGCCTCTTCCTCGATTTCGAGGTCGCTGTCGCGGATGATGCGGAAGGAGCCCTGCCCCTTCACCGTGTAGCCGGGGAACAGGCGGTTGATGAACAGGCCGACCGTCTGCTCCAGCGTGATGAAGCGGCGCGCGCCGGTTTCGGCGAGGTCCGGCAGCTTGATGAAGCGCTCGATCTTCGCGGGCACGCGGATGAGTGCGCGCATGGCACGCGCGTCGCTCACCCGCTGCAGCGACAGCGCCATGGTGAAGCCGAGATTCGGGATGAACGGGAACGGATGGGCCGGATCGATGGCCAGCGGCGTCAGAACCGGGAAGACGTGGCCGAGGAAGTGATCCTCCAACCAGGCGCGCTCGGCCTTCGTCAGGTCCGGCGCGTCGACCAGCACGATACCCTCGTGCAGGAGCTCCTCGCGCAGTTCGCGCCAGCGCTTCTGCTGATCCGAGGCAAGGCCCGCGACCGCCTCGCCGATCTTCACGAGCTGCTCGGCCGGCGTCAGGCCATCCGGCGACGGAGCCGTCAGGCCAGCGAGCACCTGTCCACGCAGGCCCGCGACGCGCACCATGAAGAACTCGTCGAGATTGTTGGCCGAGATCGACAGGAAGCGGAGCTGTTCCAGCAGCGGATGGTTGCGGTTGGAGGCTTCCTCCATCACCCGCCGATTGAACTGAAGCCAGGACAGCTCGCGGTTGATGAAGCGCTCGGGGAGATGGCGTATCGGGCTTGTCGCCTGCACCGCCGCGCCGTTGGCAACGGTCTCGGCTTTGTTTTCGGTTGCCGATTTGGCCTCGGAGGCCGGGGCCGCCTTTACCCGCGCGGCGTCCTTCCTGGTTTCGAGCGTCGCCATGTCATCCTCGCCGGGTGTCGCGCACCCTCGCAGCCGTCCGGTTTGAACCGACCCTTTGGGCCGCCATCATGACGCTGCTGTGACGGCCGTCAAAGAGCGCGCGGTTCGCCGGCACCGCACGACAACCGTTCAGATCAGGTTCGGTTGCATCACCCGGTCGAGAACCTGCGCGGCAAGAGGACGCGTCAGCCGCCTCCCGGTCTCCAAAGCCTCGCGGTCGATCTCCGCGACGAGGCGGCGCGCGGCGTCGAGCGAACGCTCCATGCGGCGGGCGAGATATTCGACCACGTCGTTATCCACCAGCAATTGACGGTCCGAGAACAGCTTGACGAGAACCGCGCGCAGCAGCCCGTCCTCGGGCTCAGCGAGTGTGACGGCCGGCAGCGCGCGCAGGCGGGAGGCGAGGTCCTTGAGGCCGACGCCCCAGGTGACGGGGGCCTCGCGTGCCGTGATCAACACGAAAGCATCTTCCTCCTTCGCGGCATTGATCAGGTGGAACAGCGCGACTTCCGAGGTCTTGGGGCCGGCATCCTCCAGCAGCAGCGCGCCGGTGGCGAGGGCATCGGCCGGCGCGGTGCCGGCGAGGTCGCGGGCGGCGAGCCGGCGGGCGCCCGAAAGGTCGGCCCAGATCGCGCCGAGATGGCTCTTGCCGGCGCCCGGCGGGCCAACAAGCGCGACGACCCGTGCCGGCCAATCTGGCCAGGACTCGATCAGTCTCAGCGCCTCGGCATTGCAGGCCGCTTCCAGAAAGTCGTCGCGGGCAAGGCTTTCGGGCAAGGCAAGGTCCAGCGCCATCTGGCGGGGACCCGCCCTCGACGCGGACGGAACCATATCAACTCTCCGGCGGCGCCGGCCCACGGGGCGGCAGAACCTGCGGCGCTCCCGTATAGAGCGGGCTTGCGAGGTACTGCCGGATAGCGAAGCGCGTCAAGACGCCGATGGAGGCGGCGAGCGGAACTGCGAGCATAAGCCCGGCAAAGCCGAACAGTGCGCCGAAGGCGAACAACGCGAACATCAGCCAGACCGGGTGCAGGCCGACCGATTCACCGACAAGATTCGGATAGAGGACGTAGGACTCGAAGAAGATGCCGACGCCGAAAATGGCGAGGATGATCAGCACCATGGTCCAGTCCGGCCAGAACTGGACGATGGCGACGCCGACCGCCAGCGTCAGCCCGGTGATCGAGCCCACATAGGGGATGAAGGACAGGAAGCCGGTGCCAAGGCCGATCAGGAGGCCGAAATTGAGCCCGGCCCCGGACAGCGCGACGCCGTAGAAGATCATCAGCACGACGCAGACCGTCGCCTGCCCGCGCACGAAGCCGGCCATGGCGACGTTCATCTCGCGCATCAGGCCGAGGACGGTCTCCCGATGGTGCAGCGGCAACCAGGAATCGACCTTGTCCATCATGCGCGGCCAGTCCTTCAGGAGGTAGAAGGCGACGACCGGCGTGATCACCGAGAGCGCGAAGATGTAGAGGAAGGTCGTGCCGCCCGTCCAAAGGCTCTGCTGGACGAAGCTGGCGATCCAGCCGGTGGACTGGGTGACGACGTCGGCGACGGAGCGCGAGACGTCGGGCAGTCGCTCGCCGAGCACGCGCTGCAGCCATTCCCGGTTCTGCTCGGTCGCCAGCGCCTGCAACTGGACGACGTAGCTCGGCAGGCGGGCGATGAAGGCCGTGAGCTGGTTGGCCAGCACCGGCACGATCAGCACGGCGAGAATGACGAAGACGACGACGAAGGCGCCGATGACGGCGATTGCGCCGAACGCCCTGGGAATGCCGATGCGCGCCAGCCGGCTAACGACGGGATCGAGGAAATAGGCGAGCGCGAGGCCCGCCACGAATGGCAGCAGGATGCCGCGCAGCACGTAAAGCGCCAGCGCGATGGCGAGCAGCCCGCCGATCCAGAATCCGACCTGTCTCTGCAGCGTCAAGGGCGGTCCTTCTGGGCGATGGCATCCCGGGCAGTCACGTGTCAGGGAAGGTCGCAGGCGAAGCCGGCGCTTTCAAGGGGCGATGCAGCGCGACTTTCGGACCTCGGGGCGATACCGACCCGCCCCGAACCGTCTAGCTGGACATATGCCGCGTCCAGGCGACCAGATAGGCTGCCGCCGAGGCGAGCGTCAGCGCCGCTACCGCCCACATGACCACGACGATGGCCCAGTCGAGGTCGAGTTTCAGCCCTTTGGAGGCAAGGACCAAGGCGGCAAAGACGATCTGCGCGGCCGTATTGGCCTTCGAGACCATCAGCGGATGGATCGGCAGAGGCTTCTCGACGAGGGTCGACAGCACCACAGCGCCGACGATCATGATGTCGCGCGAGACGACGAGGATCGCGACCCACGGCGGGATGAAGCCGAAGATCGCCAGCGACACGTAGATCGAGACGATCAGCGTCTTGTCGGCAAGCGGATCGAGATAGGCGCCGAGTTCGGTCTGCTGGTCGAAGTGTTTGGCGATATAGCCGTCGACGGCATCGGTCACGCCGGCCACGACGAAGGCGGCGAGCGCAATCGCCATCTGCCCCTGCGATATGGCCCAAACGACGACGGGCACCAGCAGGATGCGGAGAAGCGTCAGTAGGTTCGGAATATTCACGTGCGCGTAGTCGCGATAGCCCCCGGGAAACGGAGACTATGCTTCCGCCCGATGGCTGCCAAGGCGTCCGATCCGCCAATCCCGTGGCGCGGTGTCACGCAGCGCCCGCATCGCAGCGCCCGGCGAAAGCGCGGATGCGGCCGATGGTCGGCGCGTCCGTCAGAAGCGGCGCGTGGCCCTGCCCCGGGACCGTCAGGATATCGAGGTCCGGCCGGCGGGCGGCCATGGCCTCCACCGTCTCCGCGGTCAGGATGTCCGAATGCTCGCCGCGGATGACCATGACCGGCATGGCCGCGAGCCCGTCGAATTGCGGCCAGAGCGTCGGCATGGGCTGGTCGAAGCTCACCTGTTCCAGTGTCCTGGTCAGTGCCGGGTCGAAGGAGGCCGTGAGGCGCCCGTCCTTCTCCGTCCAGATGCTTGCCGCCTGCCCGCGCCAGTCGTCGTCGGTGAGGCCGGGAAATCTCGATGCACCGATGGATTTCAGCAGCGCCACGGCCTCGTCGAGGTTCTTCGGCTCGGGCAGCTTGCCGAGATAGCTCTTGATGCGGGCGAGGCCCGTGCCCTCGATCACCGGTCCGATGTCGTTGAGGATCGCGCCGCCGATCAGGTTCGGCCGCACCGCGCTCATCAGCATGGTCAGGATGCCGCCGCGCGACGTGCCGAGGAACACGCATCTTTCGAGGCCGAGGACGGCGGTGACGGCCAGCACGTCATTGAGCTCGACAGGGAGCGCATAGTTCTCCCATTTCTCGTCCCATTCGGAGAGGCCGCGGCCGCGATAGTCCGGCGCGATCACCTGCCGCTCGCCCGCGAGCGAGCGCGCGGGAACGTCGAAGTCGCCACCGTTGCGGGAGAGGCCGGCAAGGCAGAGGAGCGGCAGGCGGCCCGGCACGGGCTTGCCATAGACGCGCACGTGCAGCTTCAGGCCGTCCGTCGCGGTGACGAACAGGCTCTCGAAAGCCGCCTCCCCCGCCCCGGCATGCATCAGGTATTGCCCTTGCCCGGATCGACCGCCACGCGGATGGAGAGCTCGCGCAACTGCTTTGGCGTCGCCTCGGAAGGCCCGCCCATCAGCAGGTCCTCGGCGCGCTGGTTCATCGGGAACAGCGAGATTTCGCGCAGGTTCTGCGTGCCGCAGATCAGCATGACGATGCGGTCGACGCCCGCCGCCATGCCGCCATGGGGCGGCGCGCCGTAGTGGAAGGCGCGATACATGCCGCCGAACCGCTCGATCACCGTCTCCTCGCTATAGCCGGCGATCTCGAAGGCCTTCACCATGGCCTTGGGGCGATGGTTGCGGATGCCCCCCGACGCGATCTCGTAGCCGTTGCAGGTGATGTCGTACTGGAACGCCTTGATGGTCAGCGGATCCTGCGTCTCCAGTGCCTCCAGCCCGCCCTGCGGCATGGAGAAAGGGTTGTGCGAGAAATCGACCTTCTTCTCGTCCTCGTCATATTCGTACATCGGGAAGTCGACGATCCAGGCGAGCGCGAACTGCTCCTTGTCGACGAGGTTCAGTTCCTCGCCGACCTTGGTGCGCGCGATACCCGCGAATTTCACGAACTTCGCGGGATCGCCCGCAACGAAGAAGGCCGCATCGCCCTCCTTGAGGCCGAGCTGGTCGCGGATCGCCGCGGTGCGCTCCGGGCCGATATTGTTGGCGATGGGCCCTGCCCCCTCGCCGCCCTCGCGCCACATGATGTAGCCGAGGCCCTTCTGGCCCTCGCCCTGCGCCCACGAATTCATACGGTCGCAGAAGGCCCGGCTGCCGCCGGTCGATGCCGGAATCGCCCAGACCTGGTTGCGCGCGTCATCCAGCATGGAGGCGAAGACGCGGAAGCCCGAACCGCGGAAATGCTCGGAGACTTCCTGCATTTCGATGGGATTGCGCAGATCCGGCTTGTCGGAGCCGTATTTCCGCATGGATTCGGCATAGGGAATGCGCGGGAAGACCTGAGTGACCCGCTTGCCCTCGGCGAAGTCCTCGAACACGCCGCGGATGACCGGCTCGACGGAGGCGAACACGTCCTCCTGCTCGACGAAGCTCATTTCGAGGTCGAGCTGGTAGAACTCGCCGGGCAGGCGGTCGGCGCGCGGATCCTCGTCGCGGAAGCAGGGCGCGATCTGGAAGTAGCGATCGAAGCCCGACATCATCAGCAGCTGCTTGTACTGCTGCGGCGCCTGCGGCAGGGCGTAGAACTTGCCGGGATGGATGCGGCTCGGCACGAGGAAGTCGCGCGCGCCTTCCGGCGAGGAAGCGGTCAGGATCGGCGTCTGGAACTCGAAGAAGCCCTGCCCCTTCATGCGCTTGCGGATGGAATCGACCACCTCGCCGCGGGTCATGATGTTCTTGTGCAGCTTCTCGCGGCGCAGATCGAGGAAGCGGTATTTCAGCCGCGTCTCCTCCGGATAGTCCTGGTCGCCGAACACCTGCAGCGGCAGTTCGTCAGCCTTGCCGAGCACTTCGAGGTCGGTGATGAAGATTTCGATGTCGCCGGTCGGGATCTTCGGGTTCTTCAGGCCCTCGTCGCGCGCCTTGACCCGTCCGTCGATGCGGATGACCCATTCGGCGCGGCAGGCCTCCAGCGCCTTGAACGCCGGGCTATCCGGGTCGGCGAGGCACTGGGTGATGCCGTAATGGTCGCGCAGGTCGACGAACAGGATGCCGCCATGGTCGCGGATGCGGTGGCACCAGCCAGAGAGCCTGACGGTCTCGCCCACATGGGTTGCGCGCAACTCGCCGCAGGTGTGGGAGCGATAGCGGTGCATCGGAGCCTCGAACACGAATCGGAAAGGCGCCGCGCGAAGCGCGCCGCCGAAGAGGGAAGCGTCCCTTTAAAGGAAGGCCGCGCCGGCTTCAAACGGTAGCGCCAACCTGGTCTCTGCACGCCCAGCCCGCCGTGGCGCGCCAAACCTACCGCGTCACGAACTCGATGCGCCGGTTGCGCGCCTTGTTGGCGGTCGAATCGTTCGCAACCAGCGGCCGGCTTGCGCCGTGACCCTCGGCGAGCAGGCGCGCCGCCTCGATGCCCTGGCGGATGAGGATGGTCACCACGGCCTGCGCCCGTCGCAGCGAAAGATCGACGTTCTGCTCGGGATTGCCGTCGGAATCGGTATGGCCCTCGACGGAGAACCGCACGTCCGGGCACTCCTTCATGATCGCCGCAATGCGCCTGAGACGAGCGATGCTGTCAGGCCGCATGGTCTCGCGACCGAACTGAAAGACAATGCCGCCGGCCGCCATTTCCGTGCGGATCTTCGGGGAGCAGGCGTCGGCGACGGGCCGAGCAGGAGCAGGAGCCGGGGCCGCAGGCGCGGGCACTGCAACGGCCGGCTCAGAAGCGGCCACAGGGGCCGTGATCGCCTCGCTGAACGCCCAGCCTTCCGGCGCCAGAAGGCGCAGCGCCGCGCGTGCGGCGTTGGCATAAACCGCCGAAGGCACATCGCCGGTCACGGCGATGGCGCGGCTTTCAAGGCTGACGCGCCCGCGCGGGAGCAGCGCCAGCTGTTTCACCGCCGCCGCTACGGCATCGCCGAAGCCCTCCGGTGCGCCCTCTGCGATTTCGAGATTGTCGCGCAGCCGCAGCGCGCCGAATTGGCCGGCAATCGCTGCCTTCGCAGCCGCGTGCGCCTCCTCGGAGGGAACATAGCCCTGGACGAGTATGCCGTCCGGCCCCTTTTCGACGAACCAGCGGTAGGGCGAGACGACCGGCGCGCGGATGGCGACGGCGCCAAGCGTGACGCCAGCCGGCAGCGCCTCGCGCAGGACGCGCTGGCCCGCGACATAACCCGGCCGGTCGGTCGCCTGCCCTTCGACGGACAGCGTCGCATCTGACAATTGCACCGTCCCGGAGCGCAGACGACCCGCCACCAGCGCGGCGAGGCGCGCAACGGCGGCCCGATCAACGCCCGCCGGCGCGCCCTCCGCCAACGTCATCCGGTCAGCCAGGGTCAGATCTGGAGCGGCGGTGCGGATCGCCCCGGCGATTGCCGCTCGGTCCTCTTCGCTCGTCGCAACGCCCTCCAGGGTCAGGCCGCCCCCCTCGCGCCGCAAGGTCTGCAGGAACGGCTTGGCAACGGGAAGCGCCAGCGCGGCACGCTGGAGCCTGAGCCCGGAAGGCAATGCGCCAAGCGCCGCCGTGATCGCCGCACGGGCCGCCTCGCCGTCCGGCCGCCCCTCGACCGAGAGGGAACCGCCACTGACGAGCACCGCTCCGGGCTTGAGCTTCATGACGAGGGTTGCGGCAAGCGTGGCGGCGCGGGCGAAAGGCTCATTGGCGCCTTCCCGCACCTCGCTCATGTCGAGGACGGCCAGATCGGGCTCGACCGCGCGCATCGCCGCCAGAACCGCTTCGCGCGCCTGTTCGCCAGGCAGGACGCCGCCCATGGCGAGCGTATTGCCCTCACGGACGAGCGAGAGCTGGTAGTCGGACGCCGGGACGACGGTCTGAGCGGAAGGCGACTGCGCAGCGACCGGCGGTGGCGCTAAGAGAAGCCCGCCGGCGACTATCATCAATGCGCCGAGAGTCCACGCACCCGTCCGCCTCAGGTCTCGCGCGATCATGCCATGCTCCAGTCCGCCGGCCGCGAAACAGGTGCGGCGCGCGGCAGACCATCCTGGATCGGCGGACCGAACGCAACCGGCGGGCGCAGATTCATCTTCTTACAATGCGATTCAAGATACTCGTATATCGCGTTGTTTTATCACGATTATTCTAGCGTAGAGAGGCCCGCACCATGGCCCATGGCCGGCAGGCGTTTCACACCAGATATTCCGCGGCAGCAGAGGCGGGCGAGCCACGGGAATGGCCCCATCTGGCGGGCGCAAAAAGAAACCCCGGCGATTGCCCGCCGGGGTTTCCATCTGAACCGGTGCTAGGACCGGATCGGATCAGAAGTTGCGCTGAGCGCGGAAGGTACCAACCCAGGCGCCTTCCGAAGCACGCGGCGTGCCGTTGAACACCGGAATGCCACCAGCCTGAGTGCGGTTCGACAGGTTGTGGTAGACCACTTCCACGCCGAGGTCGAGGTTACGAACCGGCGACCAGACCGTGTTCACGCCGACGGTGTAGTACTTGATGTCGTTCAGCGTCGAGAGGAGCGGCTGATCGATATGCGTGTACGAACCGAAGATCGCCGAGCGCAGAGCCGGGGTCCAGAAGTGACGGAAGCCCGCCGCAACCGACCAAGCCTTGGTGGTCTGAATGACCGAGCCCGGAGCGCCAGCACCGACGACGATGGCGTCGCGGATCTGGTTGTTCGTGGCGTTCACACCCGACAGGTTGCCCGCGCCGGAGATCGTCTGACGATCGCCGCCCTGGTTGGCCGTGCCGAAAGCGTAGTCGAGAGCGCCGTCCGAGTAGACAGCCTGCAACCACAGCACGTCGCCGCGGGCGAGCATGTCGAGGTTCAGACGGAGACCGGCACCGACGGCCCAGCCGTACTTGTCGCCAGCGCGGTTGGTCGGCGTGACGCCAGCGCCACCGACGGCCGGACCCGAGCCGTAGTCACGAAGCTGGTGCAGAGCACCCATGACCTGAACCGAACCCCAACCCTGATCGACGCGCAGGTTGGCGACGATGTCCGGGATGTTCTGGCCGGCATAGGTCATGCCACCGAGACCCGAGAACGGGCGGGTGAGCGCAACGTTCGCAACGACCGGCGGAACAGCCGCGCCACCGACGACGCCGTAAACGTCACCGTTGCCGTAGCGGCGGTACATCTGGTCTTCCAACGACACCGTGGCCGAGAAGCCCGAACCGAACGAAGCGGTGTAGGCGAGGACCGTGGTGGAGCGGGCGGTCGCGGCGAGGTTGCCGGACAGCTGCACGTCACCCTGGTAGAAGTTGAAGAACGAGGCCGAGAAGCCGAACGTGAAGCCAGCGAACTGGATGAAGGCACGCTCAACCGAGATCGCCGAGGCGCGCGGCGACTGGCCGGCACCCGAGTTGATCAGGCCCTGCGACGAGGTCGAGCCCGAGAAGGCGCCGCGATAGGCCGAGAACTGGCCGAAAGCGCGGAGCAGGCCGTACTCGGTGTTCGAGCGGGCGTCCGTGAACAGCGTCAGACGGATCGAGGTCGAGTAACCCTGATCGAAGTACGAGGTGCTGAGAGCGCCGTTGGCGCCGGTGCCCGGCGAGGTGTTGACCGTGTAGTCCGCACGGACGAAGCCGCCGATGCGAAGGCAGGTGTCGGTGCCCGGGATGAAGAAGAAGCCCGCGCCGTACGTGTCGCAGATGCGCACGTATTCAGCCGGAGCAGCCTTGCCCGGGAGATCAGCCGCCTGAGCGCCCGTCAGGCCGATAAAGCCTGCGGCGGCGCCGAGAAGAAGGCTCTTAACCGTCTTCATTGTTTAGACCTCCAAAGTTTCTCCTGAGGGAGCATGGGGTTCCGTCTGACTGCCGGTCTCCCGGAAGGCTTCTGGCCCGTTATTCCCCGATGGCCGCCTGTCTGTTGTCGTGGCATTTGCCGTTCGACCCCAAATGGACGGTGCGACCGGGGTGCCCCCCTTCGTCGCAGGGTCACCATTGCTGATGGTTCCGCGCCGATCAATCGAAACCACCGCCGCGGACGGCTCCCAACAAGCCTTTGACCGGGAGTGTTGCAGGAAGGCCACGGCCACCTTAACCACAGCGAAGCGCCCGGCTTCAGCGCCAAGCTGTTGATCTTTTTTCGCAAAATTCGACATTCACCGTTCCGTGAACATTAACGGCGACCAAGGCCGCCCGACAGGCGGTTGGCCGGGAGCGCCCCCGCCGCGCCCGCTCACGCGCCATCCAGATACCGCCATCGGGCCTCTCGGCGCATGCGGATTCGCGGTAGCCCGGGACTGGCGGCCTGGTTTGGCCAGACGCGCCGAATCCTTGCCGCTCAGGGCTTCGGCAGGGCCGGCACCGCATAGGCCGTGGTCGACTTGATCCGCTCCATGGCGAAGCGCGAGGTGACGTTCTTCAGCGGAATCGTCTCGATCAGGCGCTTGTAGAAGGTGTCGTAGGCCGCCATGTCGGTGACCACCACGCGGAGCATGTAGTCGACATCGCCCGCCATCCGGTAGAATTCCATCACTTCCGGCAGGGCCGAGACGGTCTCGGCGAAGCGGCCGAGCCATTCGCGCGAATGGTCTGATGTCTCGATCGAGACGAAGACGGTGAGGCCGAGACCCAGTTTCTCCGGCGAAACCAGCGCCACGCGCTTCAGGATATAGCCGTTCGCCTCGAGCTTCTGGATGCGCTTCCAGCACGGCGTCTGGGACAGATGCACCCGCTCGGCGAGCTCGGCGATGGAGATGGTCGAATCAGCCTGAAGAATCGTCAGGATCTTGCGGTCGATGGCGTCCATTTTGTCTCGGCCCGGCTTGAAAGCAGAATGTTGCGACTTGCATCGCCGGGTTAGATTATTTTTCTACATCACCGACATATGCTGCCGATAGAGAGATTATTTTTTCTGTTTTGGCAAGTACCGCCCGTTTTGGGGGCGGACGGAAGCAGTCGCGGATTCACAGCCGGGGCCGACCCGCCGATTGCGATGGCGCTGGCGCGAACGGTCCCGGCACCAACAGAAAAGGCCGCCCGCAGGCGGCCTCTCCGTTCGGCAGATGACGGGACTGGGCTCAGTAGCGAGCCACGACCGCGGCATCCTCCCCTCCGAACTTGTAGGTGATGCCGACCCGCGCCCGGCCACCATCCGTCCGGGTGCGCAGAAGCCCCGGAATGAGGTCCCGCGAGCTGTTGAACTGATGGATGTATTCCGCCCGCAGCGCGACATTGGCCGTCAGCATGGTCTCGACACCGCCGCCAAGCTGGAAGCCCGAAAGCGACTGGCTGAAGCCGCCGCCGAGGCCCGACGTCTTCACATGGGTCCAGCCATAGCCGGCCGACACATAGGGCATGATCGAGCCGCCCAGCACGTAACCAAGGCGGGCGCGCAAGCCGACGTTCCAGTCCGATCCGATCGAGGCGGAACCGCCACCGAAATTGATCGTGGTCTTGATGTCGGCAAGGCTCGCGTCAGCCTCCACGCCCGCGACGATGTTCGTGCCCGCGAACTGATGATCGTAGCCCGCCAGCACGCCGCCGGTGATGCCCTGCGAGCCGATGCCGCGGAAGCTGAAGACCGGCGGGGCCGAGATCGTCGTGTTGGCGAAGCCGTAGCCTGCCTGAACGCCGGCGAAGAAGCCGCTCCAGTTGCGCCGCACCGGCGCGGCGAAGGCCGGATAGAGGCCGCCGACGCCGAAGCGATAGTTGAGGCCGATACGCGCGGTGCCGGAGGTCGGCTTCACGGACAGCGGCGCGAACTGGCCGAAACTGTTGGAGAAGGTGTGGATGTACTCGGCATACATGAACCAGTTGCCGGCAAGCCTCATCTCGATACCGCCGCCGACCTGCCAGCCGTTGGCCGTCATGCTTGCGCTGCCAAGACCGGTCACCGAGAAGGTCGTGCGCCCCTGCGTGAAGCCGCCGGTGACGTAGAGCATGGTCTCGGGCGTTAGCAGGTAGCCGAGCCGGCCGCGGATCGCCCAGCGACGATCGCCCGTCAGTTTGAGATTCCCGCCGCCGAAGCCGATGACGGTATCGATACCCTGGAGGTTGCCCTCGACCAGGGCACCGGCCACCCAGCGCTGGGCGAACTGATAGTCAGCGCCCACCCTGGCGCCGACCAGCCAGCCGTTCGAGCCTACCCCCGAGAAACCAAAGATGCCCGGCACCGAGATCGCGGTGTTGGCGAAGCCGTAACCTGCATGGAGACCGCCATAGACGGCGGTCCAGGTGAAACCGGTCGCCACGACCTCCGCGGCCACAGGAATGCGCTGGGAGCCGAGATCGGCCGCCCGCACCGCGGGTGCGGCCACGCCAATGGCCAGAACAGATGCGGCAAACGCGAGACCAATTCGCATCATTCTTCGCTCCCCAGCGTTAGCGCTCGTTGCCCGCTCGGGCACAGAAATTCCAAGCGCTTATCTTTCTCGGGAGGGTTGTGACGGAGAACGTAACCCTGCGTCAATGACCATAGTTCGCATTATGGGCTATCATTAACGCGCATAATCCACCGTATCTCCATCATCTTTTTCTTGTCGATCAGGGCGTCGTTCAATTTATCTCGGTTAATACACATGATTGTATTCGGATATGCTTCCATGCGAAGAGGAAATGATGAGATATTAAGCAGAAATTAACAATCTGCCTGCTGATTCACCATTGGCGTCGGCACCGCTGTCTGATCTGTTGTCTGGTGCAAAATCTAGAATCACACGCAACTAGAGCCTTCGTGCTGTATTTTAATACCGCTGCACCGAGCTTCGCCATGTGGCCGAGCACACGCTGTGGCAGGGTCGTTCCCCGAGCATCTGTCGCATCCATGCAACAGTATCAGACCACCTCTTCATTCATTCGATGGTTGCCGCGGCCATCGGCCGCGCGGCCTTCCTTGCGCAGCGGCCAGTCGGCTCCCCATAATAATGGTCGCGTCGGCCGCTTGGACCGATCCTTCCCGATACGTTCACCGAGAGGCTCCGGACCGCACGATGCCGCATGACACGCCCCTGATCGCTACCATCGTCGCGGGCCTCGGGCTGGCATTCGTGTTCGGCGCCATCGCCAACCGGCTGAAACTGCCGACGCTGGTGGGCTACCTGTTCGCGGGCATTCTGGTCGGTCCCTACACGCCCGGTTTCGTCGCCGACCAGAAGCTCGGCACCGAACTGGCCGAGATGGGCGTGATCCTGCTGATGTTCGGCGTCGGCCTGCATTTCTCGCTGAAGGACCTCATGTCGGTCCGCGCCATCGCCATTCCCGGCGCGGTGGCGCAGATCGCCGTCGCCACCTTCATGGGCTGGGCGCTGGCCATGGCGCTCGGCTGGAGCCATGGCGCGGGCCTCGTCTTCGGTCTGGCCTTGTCGGTCGCCTCCACCGTCGTGCTGCTCCGCGCCCTGCAGGAGCGCCGCCTCGTCGAGACGGAACGCGGACGCATCGCCGTCGGCTGGCTGATCGTCGAGGACATCGCGATGGTGCTGGCGCTGGTGCTGCTGCCGGCCCTGTCCAGCCTCCTCGGCGGCGAGGCGCAGGCAACGGCTGCCTCCGACCCCATCGTGCAATGGCTCAACCTCGGCGTCGGCGGCATCCTGGTGCTGACCTTCGTCAAGGTCGCGGGCTTCGTCGCCCTGATGCTGGTGGTCGGCAGGCAGGTCATTCCGTGGGTGCTGCACTACGTGGCGCATACCGGCTCGCGCGAACTGTTCCGCCTTGCGGTGCTCGCCATCGCGCTCGGCGTCGCTTTCGGCGCGGCCAAGCTGTTCGGCGTGTCGTTCGCGCTCGGCGCCTTCTTCGCCGGCATGATCATGAGCGAATCCGAGCTCAGCCACCGGGCGGCGGAGGAATCGCTGCCGCTGCGCGACGCCTTCTCGGTGCTGTTCTTCGTGTCTGTCGGCATGCTGTTCAACCCGATGAGCCTCGTCACCGAGGCCTGGCCGATCCTCGCGGCGCTGTTCATCATCGTGGTGGGCAAGTCGATCGCGGCTTTCCTGATCGTCGTCGCCTTCCGCTATCCGGCGGCGACGGCGCTGACCATCTCGGCGTCGCTCGCGCAGATCGGCGAGTTTTCGTTCATTCTGGCGGAGCTCGGCGTCCACCTGAAGCTCCTGCCCGAACGCGCGCGCGACCTGATCCTTGCGGGCGCGCTGCTGTCGATCATGCTGAACCCGGCGGTCTTCGCCGGCGTCGACTGGCTGAAGCGCTACCTCGACGCGCGCGCGCCCAAGCCCGAACCGGCAGTGCCCGTCCCTGCCGACGGCGCCCCCCAGCCCGCGGCTCCGCCGCCCGTCGCCCCGCCGGCAAGCGACGAGCCGGCCGCGGTCACTGCGCAGTCGGACCACACGATCCTGGTCGGCTACGGCCGCGTCGGGAGCCTGGTCGGCGAGGCGCTCAGGGCGAAGGGCCTGCCTTTCCTCGTCGTCGAGGACGCCGACCGGCCGCAGGCCAAGCTGCGCGGCGAGCAGATCGAGACCATCGCCGGCAACGCCGCCAATGCCGACATCCTGCGATGCGCCAATGTCGTCGGCGCGCGGCGGCTCATCATCGCCATCCCGAATGCGTTCGAGGCGGGGCACATCATCGAGATGGCGAAGGCCGCGAAGCCTGACCTGCCGATCATCGCGCGCGCCCATTCGGATGCCGAGGTGGACCATCTCACGACGCTCGGCGCCGGGACGGTGATCATGGGCGAACGGGAGATCGCCCGCGGCATCATCGACATGGTGACTGCCACGCTCGAGCCGCCGGCCACGGACCTCGTCCAGAACGGCGCCGCGATCTGACGCGGCGCGGCGGCAACGATGGCCGTCACGCCCGTTTCAGGCTCCAGGGATATGGCGCGGAACCGTGCGGCATGCCGGTCAGCGTCCGGCGATAGGCCGTCTTGAGCGTGAACTGGCCGAGCGGCACGGTCGCCACCTCGTCCAGCGCCAGCCGTCCCAGTTCGCGGGCGGCCTTCTGCTGGCCGGCCTCGTCCGGCGCAAAGAGCCACTCCTCCGTCAGCGCCTCCGCCCTCGGACTGTCCCACCAGCCGAACCAGGCACGGGCGCCCTGCCCCCTCACCAGCAGCGAGGTCGCCGGCGTGCCCCAGCCCGGCGCCGGCCCGGTCGTGTGGAAAATGCTCCAGCCGCCCTTGTCGGTCGGCTCGCGGCTGTTGCGGCGCTGGATGACCGTGCCCCAGTCGGTCTCCGCCAGTTCGACGTTCATGCCGATCTTCTGGAGAATGTCGGCGCTCACCTGACCGAGCGGGCCGATATCCGGGAAATCCGTGGGGTTGATGATGACGACCTTCTCGCCGGCATAGCCGGACGCCTTCAGCGCCTCGGCCGCCCGGGCGATCGATTGCGGCATCAGGTCTTCCTGCTCGCCGCTGTAATAGGCCGTGCCTCGCGGCCAGAGGCTGCGGCAGAGCTGCCAGGCCGACGGGTCGTTGCCCTGGGACCCGCGCATGTAGTCTTCCTGGATCGCCGCCATGCGCACGGCCTGCCGCACCTTGACGTTGTTGAACGGCGCCTGGAGGTGGTTGAGCCGCATGATCGCGATGCGCCCGGACGCATCGATGACCTCCCGTACGACGTCACGCGAGCGCGCGAGCAGCGGCTGCAGATCGGCCGGCGGCCGCTCCCACCAGTCGACCTCGCCGCGCACGAGCGCATTCGCCGCCGTCGAGGGGTCCGGGATAATGTGCCATTCGATGCGAGGGAAATGGGCGACCTTGGCCCCTGCCCCGCGGCTTGCCGGCTCCGGACGCGGCACGTAGCCGTCGAATTTCTCGTAGACGACCCGGCTGCCCGAATTGAACTCGCCCTGGACGAAGCGGTAGGGCCCGGAACCGATCATTTCCGTCACCTGTCGGGTCGCCTCGGTCTTCGCGTGGCGCTCCGGCATGATGAAGGCGGGGGTGTCGGGCTTGCCGAGCGCGTCGAGCAGAAGCGGGAAGGCTCGCTTCAATCGCAGGTCGAAGGTGCGGTCGTCGATGACCTGCCAGCCCTCCACGACCCGGCCGACCAACTGCCCGAAGGCGTCGCGCTGGGTCCAGCGCATGATGCTGGCGATGCAGTCGGCCGGACGCACCGTCTCGCCATCGTGGAATTTCAGGCCGGGGCGCAGCTTGAACCGCCAGCGCAGGCCGTTGTCGAGAACCTCGTGCCCCTCCGCCATCTGCGGCTGCGGCTTGAACTCCATGTCCGCGCCGTAGAGCGTGTCATAGACGTAGTAGCCGTGGTTGTTGGTGACCGTGGCGGTGGTCCAGATCGGATCGAGCGATGACAGGTTCGCCTGCGGAATGAAGCGCATGGTCGAGGCGCGCCAGTCCTGCGCCAGAGCCGGAGCCGCGATCAGGCCGGCACCCGCCGCCGCGCCTTTGAGCAAAGTCCTGCGATCCATGATCGGCCTCCCAGAGCATTCCGATGCCATCGTGCCGCCTTGCGACCGGAATGCAAGCAAGGCCGCGATCAATCGAAGCCCATGAAGCCGGGCATGGCGCTGATCGGCGGCGCGGCCTTGAGCCTCGCTATGTCGGGCAGCGGGCGACGGGTGCGCTCGTCGCCCGCCAGCAGTTTTTCGAGCGCCACCGCGACCGCCAGCACCCTGGCGTCGCCGCCCCGCGGCCCGACGATCTGCAGGCCGAAGGGCATGCCGCTGCGATCGAGGCCGACGGGCAGCGAAATGGCGGGATGGCCAACGGTCGTCACCGCATAGGCATTGGCCAGCCAGTGGAAATAGGTGCGGGTCGGCGTGCCGTCGATCTCGGCAGGGTAGAGCTCCGACCAGGGCCGCGGGCTCAGCGTCACGGCTGGCGAGAGGATCACGTCGAAGCGGTCGAAGAAGCGCTGCCAGTTCTTGTAGAGGACGGTCTGCTGCTTCAGCGCCCGCGTCACGTCGAGGGCGGAATAGCGCAGGCCTTCCTCGACATTGGCCCGGACATTGGGGCCGACAAGTTCGGGCGTGTCGCGCACGCGCTCATACATGCCGGCGAGGAAAGCGACCGACCGCAGAATCTCGAAGGTTTCGTCGGTGCCGGCGCAGTCGGGGGTTGCCTCCTCGATGGCCGCGAAAACGTGGCCGAACAGGCCGACCTTGTCGGCGAAGACCTCCCGGATGTGCCTTTCCGTCGGCGCGAAGCCGAAATCCGGCGTCACGGCCACCTTCAGCGATGTCAGATCGATGGCGGCAGGAACCGCGAAGTCCCCGGCCTGTCGCACCTGCCGCCCGAAGATCGTGGTGGCCAGCGGATCGCAGGCATCGTCCGACACCATGGTCGAGAGCAGCAGGCAGAGGTCCGGGACGGTGCGCGCCATCGGCCCGAGCACGCTCAGGGGGTTCCAGCCGAGCGGGCGCTTGTCGCTGGGCACGAGGCCCGGCGAGGGCCGGAAGCCGACAATGCCGTTGAAGGCGGCCGGATTGCGCAGCGAGCCGCCCGTGTCCGAGCCGGTGGCGATCGGCACCATGCCGGTCGCGAGAGCCACACCCGAGCCGCCCGACGAACCCGCCGCCGATTTCGAGGGGTCGAAGGGATTGCCGGTCGCGCCATAGACGGCGTTGCGCGTGTTCGCGCCGGCGCCCCATTCGGGCGTGTTGGTCTTGCCCGCAACGATCGCGCCCGCCTCGCGCACCGCGCGCACGATGAGCTGGTCCTCCTCGGGCACGAAATCCTTGAAGATGACGCTGCCATAGGTGGTCCTGAGGCCCTTCGTGTTCTCCAGATCCTTCACACCGACGGGCAGCCCGTGCAGGGGTCCGAGCCCCTCGCCGCGCGCGGTCATCTCGTCGGCCGCCAGCGCCGCACTGCGCGCCGCCGCGTCGTCGCGCGCCACCATGCAGTTCACCGCGGGATCGACGGCATCCATGCGGGCGAGGCAGCTTTCCAGCAGTTCCCGGGCCGACAGCTTTTTCGCGCCGATGAGCGCGCGGGCTTCGAGAGCGGAGAGATCGCAGGGTTCCATAGTGTCTCGCTGAGGCCGCGGAAGTCGCCGCGCATTCTGGCGGCGCATACCTGCCGCGGCAACGCATGGCTCGCCCGCCCGCCGCGGCATCGCCGGCCGTGGTCAGGAAGGCGGAGCCGGGCTAGGCTCGCGGCCCTTTCCTGTGCCTTCTCCGTGAGGCCGCCCGACGACGAGCAGAGCCATGCCGATCCTCGACCAGATCTCCGCCATCGCACCCGAAATGACCGCCTGGAGGCACGATTTCCACACCCACCCGGAAGTCGGCTTCGAGGAGCAGCGCACCTCCGCCATCGTTGCGGAGAAGCTGGCTTCGTGGGGCTACGAGGTCCATCGCAATGTCGGCAAGACGGGCGTCGTCGGCCGCCTGAAGGTCGGTTCCTCCGGCCGCTCGATCGGCCTGCGCTGCGACATGGATGCGCTGCCCATGCAGGAGGCGACGCAGCTTCCCTACCGCTCGAAGACCGAGAACCGCATGCATGCCTGCGGCCATGACGGCCACACGGCGAGCCTGCTCGGCGCGGCGCAGTATCTCGCCGAAACGAAGAATTTCGACGGCACGGTCCACCTGATCTTCCAGCCGGCCGAGGAAGGCGTCGGCGGCGCGCGCGCCATGCTGGCGGACGGGCTGTTCGAGCGCTTCCCCTGCGATGCCGTGTTCGGCTACCACAACACGCCGCGGCTCGCCGTCGGCAAGTTCGCGATCCGCCCCGGCCCGATGATGGCGGGCGGCGCCTTCTTCGACATCCGCATCGAGGGCAAGGGCTCGCACGGCGCCCACCCCGAACTCGGCATCGACCCGGTACTGACCGCCTGCCACGTCGCGACGGCCATGCAGTCCATCGTCTCGCGCAACGTGCCGGCCGTCGACGGCGCGGTCATCTCCATCACCCGGATCGAGGGCGGCGACGCCTACAACGTCATCCCGAACGAGGCGCATTTGCGCGGCACGGCGCGGTGGTTCAAGCCGGAGGCGCTGGAGATCATCCGCACCAACATGAAGCGCATCGCCACGGGCGTCGCGACCGGCTTCGGCTGCCAGGCGGAGGTAGATTTCCGCGTGATCTTCGCGCCGCTGGTCAATACCGACGCCGAGACCGCCTTCGTCGCCGACATCGCCGAGGAGATCGCGGGCGCCGGCAATGTCGACCGCAACCGGGACCTGATCATGGCCTCGGAGGACTTCTCCTTCATGCTGGAGAAGGTGCCGGGCGCCTATATCAACATCGGCAACGGCGATTCAGCGCCCGTCCACAACCCCGCCTACGACTATAACGACAAGCTCCTGCCCTATGCCGCGACGCTTTATGCGCGGCTGGTGGAGAAGCGGCTGGCGGCCGCGTAGAGGCCTGATGCCCTTTCCGAGCGGTGTACCGTTCGGGAGATTATTCCCCGCAGCCGAGCCGAGGCAGCACAACGAAAAGGGCCGCCCGAAGGCGGCCCAAGTTCTGAAGAAGTGCATGCACTGCAAAGCGATCAGTAGCGGGCTACGACTGCCGAGGAGCCGCTCGAGAACAGGTAACTCACGCCAAGACGAATGGCGTGATCGGTGATGCGAACCCGAGAACCGCCTGGCGGGAGCAGGAAGACATCCAGATTGTTCGTACGCCTAAAGTAGTCGGTGTAGCGATACTCGACGCGCGCAGTCCAGTTGGGGGTGAAGGCGTATTCGACGCCCGCGCCAACCGTCGCACCGAGCCGCGTCGAGTTCACGTTCTGAAAAAAGCCGGGAGCAAAGTACTGGTGGTTGAACTGGGCAATCGCCAGACCACCCGTCACATAGAACAGCGCGCGATCGACCGCATAGCCGAGGCGACCGCGGATGCTCCCGTGCGTGCCGTAACGATGGGTGAGCGTATCCGTCGCCGGGATGAACGGCGCTCCGAGTGCGGTAACGCGACGGCCACCGGCAAAATCAAGATCGGCCTCGAGGCCGAGCACAGCCTGATTGATCTGATAGTTGAAGCCGACATGGACGCCGCCGGTCAGGCCGCCAAAGCTAGCTCCCTGCGTGACGTAATCGGCACCACCCGTTGGGAAAAGCGTCTGCGTGTGTGACTGGTGGTAGTACCCAATCTGGGCGCCGAGATAGAAGCCCGACCAGTTGAACACCGGCGCCATAACTGCCGCCGCAACGGGACCGCGCGGCACGCCAAGATCCGCAGCTTGGGTGCCCGAAGTGATGGCAACGACGGCGGCGCCGGCGAGGAAGAGCTTTTTCATGGCGTGCGGCCCTTTGAGGCGTTTCTATAACTGCAGTAACGGCACGTTCCGTATAGGAAGCGCAACATTTAGATACCTCCAAAGCCGTCATTCGCGAGCGCATGTGGCAGCTATGCCACGAAAAACGTCGCAAATTGACTTCGGCGACGGGTGAGCGGCGATACTTCGATCACCGGCAGTTTTGCCATATCGCCCAGAGTCCATGGGCATGCGGCAGTTTCATGCGCCTGCGAATCGCCAACCAGCCGCCATCGATGATGCGCGGAATGAGGATGCGCGGAATGAGGATGCGTGATCGTTGCGGCCAGCCCCGCTGGCCTGCCGCTCTCCCGGAACGATAGCGCCGCTGCCCGTGCCCCCCATGCGCTCGTGTTTGCCTGATGCGCCCGCCATGCCATGGTGCCGCCCGCATCGCATCAGGAACGCCCGCCCATGCACGACGTGTCCGCCGTTGAGAGCCCTGTCGCCGACTGGCTGGAAGCCGCCCTCGAATACGTTCCGCGCTGGGTCGATTTCCAGCTCCAGCAGGTCGACCAGCCGGGCTGCGTCATCGCCGTCGCCCATCGGGGCAAGATCGTCATGGAGGAGGCGTTCGGCGTCGCGGATCTGACGACCGGCGAGGCGCTGACGCCGCGCCACCGCTTTCGCGTCGCCTCCCACTCCAAGACCTTCACCGCCGCCGGCATCCTGAAGCTGAAAGAGCGCGGGCTACTGCGCCTCGACGATGCCGCGGGCAGCTTCGTACAGGGCCTGCATCCGGCGATTGCCGACGTCACCCTCCAGCAGATCCTCTCCAACAGCGCCGGCCTGTCGCGCGACGGCGGCAATGCCGGCTACTTCCCCGGCCTCCGCCCGTTCCTGTCGGCAGCCGAGCTGAAGGAGGCGCTGACGCAAGCCCCGCCGCTGCCGGCCGCCGAGCGGTTCAAATATTCCAATCACGGCTTCAGCCTGCTCGGCCTGGTCATCGAGCAGGTGGCGGGCGAGCCCTATCGCGACTGGATCATGCGCGAGGTGGTCGGCGCGGCCGGCCTGACGGAAACCTTCGCCGATATCGGGCTGATGACCGAGGGTCCGTTCGCCAAGGGGCATTCGACGCGCCTGCCGGCCGGCCGACGCCTCGTCCTGCCCGGCGACATGCCGACTGCGGACATGGCGGCTGCGACCGGCTTCACCTCGACTGCCGCCGATCTCGCACGGTTCTTCGCGCAGCTTTCGCCCAACTCCGAAAGCGCGCTGCTCTCGCCGCTCAGCCGGCGGGACATGAGCCGCCCGCACTGGCGCGACAGGGAGACGGCGCTCGACCGCGCCTACGGGCTCGGCACGATTTCCGGCACGCTCAAAGGCTGGGACTGGTTCGGCCATTGCGGCTCGTTCATCGGCACGCTCAGCCGCACCGCCGTCTTCCCGGTCGAGGAACTGACGGTCTCGGTCATCACCAATGCCATCGACGGACCGGCACAGGCGCTCGTGGACGGCATCGCCCAGATCCTGAAGACCTTCCGCGAGCGCGGCGCACCGACCCCGGAAGTCGCCGACTGGGCGGGCCGCTGGTGGATGATGTGGGGCGCCATCGACCTGGTGCCGGTGGGCGACCGGGTGCTGGCCTGCGCGCCCGGCCTGCCCTCGCCGCTCTCGGAGGCGAGCGAAATCGCGGTGACCGGGCTCGATGCCGGCACCATCGTCCGCGCACCGGGCTTTGCCAGCCCCGGCGAGCCGGCGACCCGGACCCGCGACGCCGACGGCATGGTGTCGGAGGTCTGGCTCGGCGGCGTTGGCCTCGTCAGCGAGCCCGACTTCATCGAGACCATGCTGTCGCGCTTCGAGAGCTGACGGCCCTCAGCTTTCGGCCTCAACGGGGGCCGGTTCCGCGCGGGCCAGCAGGGCGAGCGCGACGAGCGCAGCCGCGACCGAGACGCAGGCTGAGATCAGCGCCGTCAGTTCCAGCGCGTCGGTGAAGGCCGCGCGCGCCGTGCCGATTAACTCCCCTGCAGCAGGCCCCGTAAGCCCGTTCGCCACCGCGACGGCGCCGCCAAGCGTATCGCGCGCCGCGTCGGCCGCCGCAGCGGGCACGCCGGCGGGCACCGCGGTCTCCATGGCGCTGCGATAGATGGCGGTGACGATGCTGCCCAGCACGGCGATGCCGACGGCTCCGCCGAATTCGGCTCCCGTCTCCGAGATCGCCGAGGCGGAGCCGGCCTTTTCCGGCGGCGCGGCCCCGACGATCAGATCGGTCGTCAGGGTCACGACCGGCGCCATGCCGAGCGACAGGATGACGTAGCCGACAACCACGACAGCAAGGCCGTGCGGCCCACCGATCTGGGTGAGCAGCGCGAAGCCTGTGGCGCTGGTCAGCAGCCCGCCGGTCATCACATAGGCCGGACGGAAGGCGCGCGTCAGCCGCGGCGCGATCATCGATCCCGCGATGAAACCGAAGGCCGACGGCGCGGTCCAGAGCCCTGCCTCCAGCGCCGTCATGCCGAGCACGAGCTGGAGATATTGGGCGATCAGCAGGAACGAGCCGAAGGCCACCGAGAAGCCGAGAACGTTGACGGCCACGGCAGCCGAGAAGGTCGGCGAGCGGAACAGGCGGAAATCGAGCAGCGGGTCGGCGAGCCGCCGCTGGCGCGCAACGAACAGCACGCCGACGAGGATGCCGGCGATAATCGGCCCCCAGGCGAGCACGCCCACCCCATGCTCGGCGATACGCTTGATGCCGAAGATCACCGCCAGCACCGCGACCAGCGACATGACGGCGCTGACGAGGTCCAGCCGGCCGGCATTCGGGTCCTTGTATTCCGGCAGCAGCCACGGACCGACCGCCAGCAGCATTATCATGACGGGCACGTTGGCGAGGAAGACCGATCCCCACCAGAACTGGGTCAGCAGCAGGCCGCCGACCAGCGGACCGATGGCCCCGCCTGCCGAGAAGCTGGCGATCCAGACACCGATGGCGACGGTCCGCTCCTGCGGGTCGAGGAACATGTTGCGGATCAGCGACAGCGTCGACGGCGCGAGCGTCGCCGCGGCGATCCCGAGCAGCGCCCGCGCCGCGATGAGCTGGTTCGGGGTGGTCGCGAAGGCCGCCAGAACAGAGGCAATGCCGAAGGCCGCCGCGCCGATCAGCAGCAGCTTGCGCCGGCCGATCCGGTCGCCGAGCGTGCCCATGGTGATGAGCGAACCGGCGACGAGGAAGCCGTAGATGTCGACGATCCAGAGGAGCTGCGAGGACGTCGGCTTCAGGTCGGCCGAGAGGTGCGGGACCGCGAGGTTCAGCACCGTCAGGTCCATCGAATAGAGCAGGCACGGCAAGGCGATGACGGCGAGGCCGATCCATTCCCGGCGTCCCGCCTTGGGCACTTGGCCTCCAGGCATTCCGGTCGAGGGATTCGTTTCAATCGAAGAACTCATGGCGTGCTCCCGGGAGGGGCTCCGATCAGGGCGCGGAGTGTCTTCCGGTCGTGCCCCGATCCTGTCAGCAGAAGGCGCCGCCACGGCGGCCGGGGGCCCTCCCCGCGCCAAGCCCGGCGCGAGGAGGGTCGGCGGGGGCCAATCCCTGGCCCCGTGACCTCGTCAAATTCGCTTTGCGGCCGAGCCCGGCCCGCCGGCTGCCTCAGGCGGCTGCGACGGCGCGCTCCGGCCAGGGATCGAGCCAGCCCTTCAGCCCGCTGAGATCGTCGTGCCAGCGGCGGACATGGGCGAAATCGGCCAGCGGGATATTGGCCTTCTGCGCCCACGGCAATGTGACGCCGGCCGAGATATCCGCGATGGTCAGGCTGTCGCCCGCCAGCCAGCGGCTGGCAGCGAGCCGGCCGTCCATTACGCCGAGGTGGCGCTTCGCTGCCTTGATCGCTGCCGCCTCCGCCTCGGCATCGACCGGCCCCATGCCGAAATGCGGCTTGATGACATGCTCGAAATAGAGCGCGCCGGTCTGCGGATTGAGCTCATGCGCGGCGAAGCTCAGCCAGCGCTGCACCTCGATCTGCTTCGCCGGATCGGACGGCCAGAGGTCGGAGCCGGCCTTGACCGCGAGATGCATGGCAATGGCGTCCGCCTCGAACAGCGTCAGACCACCGTCGGTGAGCACCGGCACCTTGCCGACCGGGTTCATGGCGCGGAATGCCGGCGTCCTGTGCTCGCCCTTGCCGAGATCGACATAGGCATAGTCGATCGGCGAGCCTAGGAGCTTGGCCAATGCGCAGACCTTCCGCGGCATCATCGTCTCGGCGTAGTAGAGCTTCATCATCGTGCATCCTCCCGGACGAAGAGCCGTTCCATCTTGTTGAGCGAGGCCGTCCAGCCGCGCGTATGGCCGAGGCGGGCCGCCTCGTCGTAGAGCTGCTCGTGGATCAGCGTCAGCATGCAGCCATCGCCGTCGGGCCGCGTCTTCACGGTCACCTGCGAGACGCGCTCGGCGGTCGATTTCCAGAACCACGAGAAGACCAGCTTCTCGTTCTCGACGACCTCCCGATATTCGCCGTGGACGTCGTGCCGTTCGCCCTGGAACTCGAAGCCGACATGGAACCTGCCGCCGACGCGCACGTCGAGTTCGGTCACCCGCATGTCCTCAGGCGTTCCCGGCCCCCACCACTGCGCTAGCCTCTTGGGGTCCGTCCACGCGGTGTAGACCTTGGCCGGCGAGGCGTTGTACCAGCGTCGGATGGTGAGGCTGGGTCTGACGCCGGCACCAGCGAGAGGCCGGGATGCGACGGGTTGCGACTGGGCTGACATTCATTCTCCCCTTCGAGCAGGGCCTGGAGACGGTCGAGCTGGCGCGTCCAGAAGATCTGGTAGCGGGTGAGCCAGTTCATCGCCTCCTCCATGGGCGCGGCGTTCAACTGGCAGGTGACGGTGCGTCCGGTCTTGGACCGTGTGACGAGGCCGGCATCCGACAGCACGTCGAGATGTTTCATCACGGCCGGAAGCGACATGGCGAAGGGCCTTGCGAGCTCGCTCACCGACACCGCCTCACGGTCGCCGAGCTGGGCCAGAAGCGCGCGCCGGGTGGGATCGGCAAGCGCAGAAAAGACCCGGTCCAGTTCGGCAGGATGTTGCTTAACCATTGAGTTAAGTGTTAGGCCGCAAACCCGACCCTGTCAAGCGGTGAACGCGGGGCGCGAAAAGCAAAGGCGCCCGGATGCGATCCCGGGCGCCTTCCTTGCCTTTGAATGCTGGGTTCAGGCGGCCAGCGCGAAGCCGGCGGCCTCCAGTCGCCTCTCGATGCGGATAAGGCGCGGATCGTCGCGATGGCGGACTTCGGCGGCCCCCACCTTGGCGGCCAGCGCCAGCATGGCTTCGTTGCCGCGCAGCGTTTCGCCATGCAGCAGGCCGGCGCCAGCCCTCCCCGCCCTGACGGCGATCGCGCCAAGCAGCGCCGCGCCTATGCCCCGGCCCTGCCAGTCGTCGCGGACGGACAGCGCGAACTCGGTGGAGCCGGCGGCGTGGTCGATGGCATAGACCGCCTCGCCCACCATGGTGCGAGAGCCATTCTCGACCACGTCAGCCACGAGCGGAAAGACGGTTCCGCCGGCGCCGCCGAGCAGGCGGTCGATCTCCGACCGTCCCAGTTCGTTGAGGCCGCCGAGATAGCGGTTGTGCCGCGAGCGCACCGACAGCGCCCGCACGTGAGACCGCAGCGCTTCGGCATCGGCCGCGGTCAGCGGCCGGATGTCGAGGACGAGGCCGGAACCAACCCGGACCAGGCCGGCAGGGGACGGACGAAAACGCCCTTCCAGATGGCAGGCGAGTGTATCGCTCATCGTCATGCCCTCACCGTCAGGCAGCTTCGCGGGCCGGCTGCGCGTCAGCGGCCTCCGCGGGAGCCGTTCCACCGGCACGGCCCGGATGGCGGATCGCGACTTCGGCCGGCCCGGCAATGGCGCAGACGAGGCTGAGCCCCGCGCGGTCGATGACGAACTCCTGCCCCGGCTCCAGCAGGATGTCCCGGTCGTCGCGCTCCAGCGTGACCCAGACGGCGCCGGAACGGCAGCGCACGAGCGTGCCCTCCGCATCGCCCAGGCGGACGAGGCCGCCGCGATGGAGATGGATGCGAGCATCGGCTTCGAGACAGACCATGGCGGCCTCCTCCTGAAGGGTTTCGGATGAATGACACGAATGTGACGGCGGGCCGGTTTGGCAGCAGGAAACGGGAGCGGCCTCGACATGCACGAACGATGCGCGCATATGTGGCAGCGCACAAACGATCAATTCTCACTCATTGCATGAGTTCAGAGAATGTCAAAACGCCGTTACGACCTGCCGCCGCTCGGCTTCGTCCAGGGTTTCGAGGCGGCCGCCCGCACGCTCTCCTTCACGAAGGCCGCGGAAGAGCTGTTCCTCACCCAGTCGGCCGTCAGTCGCCAGATCAAGACGCTGGAAGAGCACCTCGGCGTGCAGCTTTTCGAGCGCCGCCATCGCGCGCTGGCGCTGACCGATGACGGCAAGGCCTTCCAGCGGATCGCGGCGGACGTGCTCGACCGCCTGCAGTCGTCGATCAATCAGATGCGCGCCCGCGGGGCCGAGAACCAGCTCTCGGTGACGACGGTGACCGGCTTCGCGTCGCTCTGGCTCATTCCGCGGCTGAAGCGCTTCACCCGGCTCTACCCGCATATCGACGTGCATATCGTCGCCAACGACAAGCTGCTCGACCTTGAGCGCGGCATGATCGACCTCGCCATCCGCTACACCAAGACCGAACGCGCCGTGCCCGGCGCCGAGCGGCTGTTCGACGAGGACATCCTGCCGGTCTGCCATCCCTCGCTCGTCGCCAGCAATGTGACGCCGCTGCGCCGGCCTCGGGATCTCGTGCATCACACGCTGCTGCATCTCGACTATCACGGCGCGCGCAAGACATGGTTCGACTGGGGCACCTGGCAGACCGTGCTCGGCATCGAGGACCTGAAGCCTGCGGGCCATCTCTATTTCAGCCGCTACGACCAGCTCATCCAGGCGGCCATGGCCGGTCAGGGCGTGGCGCTCGGCGTCTCGCCGCTGGTCAACGAGGCCGTCAGGTCGGGTTCGCTGATCGCGCCTTTCGACAAGCAGGTCGCCGGTCCACACGGCTATTATCTGGTCCGCTCATCGGCCGGACAGGCCAAGCCCCAGGTCGCGGATTTCGTCGCCTGGTTGCACGAGGAGGCCCGCGAGGGCGCGGTCGCCGAACCGCTGATGGACACGGTGGACCTTTAGGCAGGCATCCCCGCTCCGGCCGCCTTGCCAAGGCCGGCATTCGCGGGCATAGAGGCCCTCGCAACGGAGACGTGGCCGAGCGGCTGAAGGCACTCGTTTGCTAAATGAGCATACCCCAAAAGGGTATCGAGGGTTCGAATCCCTCCGTCTCCGCCAAGCCTCATTGAAATCGTTGAATAAATTGCCCTTTAGCGGGCCTTATCATATCTGAGGGCATACTCGTGAAAAACCCCGCCGCATTGCTGCGACGGGGTCGGGCACGCCTTAAAGGTAAGGGGTGGGATCAGCGTCTAACAGGCCACCGGCTACCCGCGCACCTCGGCCTTGGCGAACTTCTCGTACAGTTCGTCGAACCGGCGCTTCGCCTCATAGAATGCGAATAGCGCGAGGCCGATGTCAGTATTGTCTTTCAGCGCCGGATTCAGGCCCAGCCTGTCGATCGCCCCGCAAGCGAGATCGTGCATAAAATAGCAATCCTCCATCTCCTGCCCGAAGTCATCGGGCAACGAGACCGAGACGTTGGAATCGACGACACGCAGGCTAGCTGCGGCATTTCCCACACGATGTGTCATCTGGTTTTGGGCTTCTTCGGTTTGGCTTTCTAGGGCCACGCTGGAACCGGACCAGCAGCCGGGGGCTAGAAACCTGCCGAAGAGACAGGCGTGTCGCTTTTAAGTCCCGAAGGACTCTGGACATAACGGCACCCCCCGGCCATAAAGGTCGGGTTCGGAGCCGCGCCGCCAAGCGCGTCCGTCTGTGCCTTGCGGCACGTCACCGCAGCTCTCCGCCAAGAGAGCAGTCCACGCCAATGGACAATGAGCGGTCTATCTTCGGTCCGGGTTTCTAGGCCCACCGGACACGCTGCCCCGACTCGGTAAACCAATCAATAACCGCATTCTGCGGACCCACCGTTTTGACGGTCCGGTTCATTGCGGACCACAATGGCGCCCATGACCGACGCGCCGAAGCTCGACAAGATTTACACAGCCGAGGAAGCCGCCGAACGGCTGCGCATGACAAAGCGCGCCGTCATTCGACTCGGCCGAGCGCACGGCTTCTACTCTCAGGATCGCCGCAACTTCTTCTTTTCGGAGGCCGACCTTCTGGGCATCTGGCAGGCGATCAGGAAAGAGCCCCGTGAACCGCGTCGAGCGGTTCATGTTCGCCTAGGAGGCCCGGAAGCTGCTTGGAAGCGGCTGCGGGAGCTCTGTCAGACAAAACCGCCAGGAAAGTCCGACAAGCGCGAACTGGAAATCCTTGCGTGGCTGGCGGAGCAGCGTGTGCCGAAAACCTACAAGCAGATCGAACGCGCGGGTGAGAAAACGATCGAGCAGCTACTGCGGTTCGGCCTGGTCGAACAAACCGGTGAGGACGCCAACGGCCTGAAGCTTGTCCGCATCTCCAAAGAAGGCCGCAACGAAGTGAGGGCAGCAGATAGGTGGTACGAAAAGCGACCACAGGAGCGCCAATACGCACCACCCCGGTGGCGGAATCCGGCTTGAAACCCGGCGACCCGCTGCCGACCCACCCGGTGGCGGGCGGTTGCGGACCTAACTAACCGAGTGCAGCGTTCTGGGCAGTTAGCGTAAGCCGCCCTTCGGCCATGAACATGTACAAATCTCTGACTCGCCTATAGTGCGCCATGATTATTTTTGCATATACCAGTACATTTTGTGCTGACGCTTGAAAAACTGCGGTGGAGTTATCGATTTTAAGCAACTGGGCAAGTTCGTTTGCCTTGGTCAGAACGTAATCTCTGATCAGGACATTTGAGAAAGTTGCTGTATTATCGGCGGTCCTAAGCCCCTCTTGTGTCAGGGTCGTAGCGACGGCCCCATAAGCGGTTTTGGCAGGCTCAAGATTGGCCTCAAAATGCGACAGGACGTCATCTAGGTCGGCAAAAACCGACTCGCGACCCTCAACCTCGATGTGGCCAGGCGAATTGTACTGGAGTCCCGTGATCCGAAGTGGGCGGATCGAATCCGAATGGCTTGAGATATCAGAATAGAATCCAACATAGCTTCCACCGCCGGCAAAGCTTGGGCTGGAGAGTGCCTCAATAAGTTGCCGTCGTTCGGATATACCAATCTCCTCGCCGGCCAGGTCTTCAGCCATAGAGAGAAAGGAGTATATGTCACCAACCTTGTCGTGAAATCGCGAAAAATCCTTAGAGTCCCACTTGCCTTGTATGAAGAATTTCTTTCGTTGCGAGGGCGCCAACTTGGTGTCCCAAGCTTCCGTATGATTCTCCTCAAAAAAGCCAGGCTCGGGGTAGTTGTCGTCGTCCGCGACCATTTCAGGCGTAGCCCTACGGAGGGCAACTACACCATCTTTCATCGCGCGCCAGTCAAAGAAGAAATGCCTGCGCCCGCGGGAGAAACGAAATAGATAATTTAGATCGTAGCGGCCATCTTTATAGAAGCGGAATACCTTATCAGTCACCTCAGTGCAAAAATACGCGAAGTCACTCGTGTCAGAATCGATCGCGAGCGCTAACAGATTTGTGTCTTGTTCGGTTTTCAATAAAGCAAGCTGTGGGCCGTCATAGTAGACGAGAACCTGCTTAAGCGCCGCGATTTTTGCGTATGCTCTAGCCATGGCTATTCCGCTCCATGACTTCGGTTACCGCTCTGGTCGGATCGAAGGTGGCCCAGAACCAGAAATCGAAGTGTCCGCCATTCCCCGCCAAGGCAAGGCCGGAGGATTCATCGACATTGAGAAACGCGAGGTACTTGCGCTTCTTGATCTTAGGCAGCTTTGTGGTAGCCGAGGATTGAAACAAAGAGCAACTAGCCCACCGACATGGGCACATCCCGTCGGGCAGGGCGATATTCCGTTTCGCGTGAGAATCAAAGTCGGCTGTGGTTGCCTGAGGGCCGCTGATTGCGCGAATCATTGTCGTTTGCGGCAACTGCCCAGCCTTTGGGGGCGGACACTGATTTGGAAGGGTCTCGCGGTAACTATTAGCTGCGATTGTCAATCCCTTCCCCCCCACGATGCTTTTTTGCATCCCATAGCAGGCAAGCGACTTCCGATCAATGTTCAACTGTTGATTGTAGAACCGGTGCTACCGACCTCACCCCGCTACCGCTCCGACGACGATCGCGATAGGCGACAGCATGCCGACGCCGAGCATCGCCAGATCGGCTAGGCGACCAGGAATGCCGCGTTCGGTGTTGCTATTCGCGCCCGCCGCGTAGATGGAGGTCTGGATGCGCTCTGACCTACGCCCCGATCCCCTCGCCTACCCGCCGCGCGGTATGAGCCGCGACGAGGCCGCGCGCTATATCGGCGTCAGCGCGACGAAATTCGACGACATGGTGGCTGACGGCCGCATGCCGCGCGCTCGCAAGATCGATGGCCGCGCGGTTTGGGACCGCCTGCGCCTCGACGCATGCTTTTCCGATCTGCCCGAGCGCGAAAATGGTATCGATGCCGCTTTGAAGGCCGGTCGGGGTAGCTTGCCGCGATGATCAACAGCGAGATTGACGAGAACGAGCGCCGCCATGTTGCCGAAGCGCATGGACACGCGCTTGTCTGACTGCGTCGAGCCCCCTCGGTTAGCGACACGATCCACGACAAACGACCGGCGCCAATAAGAAAGTGGCCATCAAGCGCGGGAGGCCGCCGTGACGAAAGATGAGATGGTGGAGGCGATGACGCTTGCGATGCTTCGCGAACGTGTTGGTGACATCGACATGTTCAAAGTCATCAACGGCGAGGCTCTGCCAAGTGTTTAGCAAAAAACACAAGCTGTTATCTTAATCAACGCGACTATGGCACGCAAAGAGGCGTCGTTTACGAGATTCGCCAGCCGTCCTAGGCGCCCGTCGAAGGCATAGACGGCGCGTTCGGGTCGGCCGCCGTCGAGATATGCGCAGCCAACTGTTCACGCATTTTCTGCAGCTCGAAGAGCGACGTTTCAACGTAGTCGATAAGCCTCTCGTAGAGCCATTGCTGATCTGGCGCGGCTAGGTCAAAGCGGGCGTACAGCTCGCTCGCATGTCCCGTCGTCTCCTGGATGCGCCGGTCAAGCGTCTTGAGGTTCATCTCGCCCATGATCGTGTCCTCCGACAAGAGAACGCCGATCCCGGGCCCTGGTTCACAGAAGGCAAGAAGCGGAAGAATTATCTTGTAGGAAACCAGACGCTTGGAACTGCTCCGCATGGAGCCGGACCGCGGCACCACCAACGTTCGCAACACGAGCTCGCCGCACTGGCGGCGCTGGCTCGCGCCCGAGTTCCGGTGCGTCGTGCCCTTCACGTCGTTCAGCGAGTTCAACAAGGAGGTCGGTGGCGATATCTGGTTCGCCTTCGACGACACCCGGCCGGTCGCCTTCTTCGCTGGCATATGGGCACCGCAATGGGAGAGCGTCCGAAAGATCAAGGAAGGGCTGATCTCGACCGATCTGTTCGCCTTCCTGACCACCGAGCCGAATGCCGAGGTCGGCGCGATCCATCCGAAGGCCATGCCGGTGATCCTCACCAAGCCGGAAGAGGTCGAGACCTGGATGACCGCGCCGTGGGACGAAGCGAAGAAGCTACAGCGCCCCCTCCCCGACGGATCGCTCGTCATCGTGGCGAAGGGCGGCAAGAAGGACGAGGCGCCGTGAAGAACATCCGCATCCCGCTGATCGGCAAGGTGCCGTCCATTCTGACCGTGATGCGGTGGGTGACGCCTACCCGTAAATCCAGCGCCAAATCGCCGCGCCAGCGAGCGCCCACACCACCCCTGTTACCAGCACGGCCGGAATGATCTGCAGGTCGAACCGGAGCCACCAGGGCCGGCGCGCCCGGCGCTCCAGCCACGTAAGGCGTTCTTCGCCGATCTGTCGCAAGTAGGCGCAGAGCAGACCGCGCGTGCAAGCGGTAAAACCCCTAAGTTCTCAATCCGTTCGACTTTCGTATCCCCCTCGTTGACAATTGGCCAAATTCTTCCCGTTATTTGGGGTGGGTCAGTGGCGTGCTGAGGGGCAAGCGTCATGGACGGGGCGTTCAAAGTCGAGACCTTCGCGTTCGATATCATCGACCGGATGCGCGGCCTGGATCAGGCCGGCATCATTCGCCAACTCGCCGGTTTGAGAGCGACCTTCGGTTTCACCTCGATGATCCTTGCGGGCATACCCAACCCCAGCGATCCGCTGCAGCCTCATGTCGTCTTGCAGGACTGGCCGGAAGGCTGGTCCGAACGATATCACGAACAGAATTATGGCCCGCGCGACGGTGCGCTGCAGCGCGTGCATTCGAGCGTCACCCCGTTCAAGTGGAGCGACACGCGCGACCATGCCGACAACTGCCGCAATATAGTCCTCGACGAGGCGTGCGAATTCCGCATGAACGACGGCTTCATTGTGCCGCTCCGCGGGGCGGGCGGCTTCAAGAGTGCGCTCTCGTTCGGCACGGACAAGTATATGATCTCCAAGCGTGACGAGAGCGCCATCCATCTCATCGCGCTCTATGCCTTCCAGGCGCTCTCGGCGCCAGCCGTCACCAACGAACTGACCCCCCGGGAGCGCGAAAGCGTCAGGTGGCTTGCGGCCGGCAAAACTGCTTGGGAGACGGGGGGTATAATTGGCGTGAGCGAGGAGACCGTGAAGGACTTTCTCCGACATGCGCGGGAGAAGACCGGAACAGTGAATGGCCCTCATCTTGTGGCTGAATGCCTGCGTCGCGGCTGGATGTAAATCCCACGATCGCGGGATATCGAACAATACCCGGATGGCATGAGGCTACCTCCATTGGGAGGGGCCGAAATGAAGCTGACACTAATCCACGGGTGCGATGCAGACCGGCATCCGGCGCTGATGGACCAGATATGGCGCCTTCGCTTTCAGACGTTCGCGGTCGATTACGGTTGGACGCTTCCGATGGCGGCCGAGGGCCGGGAACGCGACCAGTTCGACACCGACGACACAATCCATTTTGCGCTCTGCGAAGGAGAGCGGCTGATCGTCTACAGCCGCCTGAACCCGACGATCGGACCTAACCTCCTGGCCGACGTCTATCCACACATGGCCGCCGAGATTCCCCAGCGCGAAACGACCCTCGAATGGTCTCGTCTGTGCGTTCCGCGCGCCATTCGAGGACGCAGGCCCTCTGGCTTTCACTCCATGCTTCGGCACGTCATCGCCTATGCGCTGGATGCGGGAGCCGATGAAATCAGTCTTCAGGGCCATCCCGACTGGATCTTGTCGTTCGAGCGCATCGGCATTCCGACACGCCCTATCGGCCTCGGCGCGGTCCTGGACGGCACTCCCATCGTTCCATTCATCGCAAGCATCTCAGACGGTTCCGTCGCCGCCTTGGACCATCTCATGGTCCAACCAGCTCTCGATGCTGCGCGCTCGGCCCGCAAGTAGGAGCCATGGCCATGACTGACAAGAACCGCAACACAGAACCCATCGCCTCGCTCTCGGTGGTCGAATATCTCCACCCCATGATCGTAGAAATGCGCTCGATCGCATTGGATTCCGGCTTCCTGACGCTGGCCTACCTGCTCGACATGGCTGCGCTGGAGGCCAGGCAGATGACCGGTCGCATGGAATTGGCAACGCGGTTGCCCCCCGACCGGATTCCTAATCTCCCAGGCGACGAAAAAAGGGCCGCCTCCCCCTAAGGCCGAAGCCGCCGGGCGGGCTGATCTAACTGGCTGATACCCTGATGCCGATCGGCTGGGGACCCTGAAACACAGAATAGCGCTCGAGCCCACAACAGCGCTTGCCGAAGCGTTACTCATTTGCCGCCAGCGCCGCCGCTGGCGCATGCTACAGCATTGAATAACTGCGATTTTTTCCCGCTTCGCTTCGGCTGGGTGTACCTTATGCCGCATGGCCGAAACGACTGACCTCTGCCTCGTGACCAACGATGCTGTCATTCCCGCAGCCGATGTCGCTGTGATCGTGGCAGTCCTGGAGGAAGCCCGCGCGACCATGTCGCCCACCGCGCTTCATCTCGCCGAAGACTTTCTAATCGCCTTGGTGGTCAGCGGACAACGCGACGCCGCGAATTTGCGCCGGTCGCTCGCGCGTTTCACCTCCTCGCTCACTGACGAAACACTCAAGTCAGATCGCGGCTAAGGGTCTTTTCAAAGTTCTGTCGCTGCCTATCTATCCGCCGTTTCATTTCATGTGAGGCGGCCCATGCGGAACACGTCTACCTTCATTCCCAACCTTCTGACCCCCGCCCAGTTCTCGCTCATGCAGCATGTATTCGAGCGCGTCTGCGAGGACTTCCACTTCGGCCTCGACGATAAGGAAGCACGCGACCGGATCGCCGAAGCGCTGATGGCTCAAGCGCAGGCCGGACACTCGTTGCCGGATGCGGAAGCGGCAGCTCGCGCCAAGGCCACCGATATCGTTCGCGAGCGCCAGGTGTAGGCTGGATGGAACGAAGGGATTTGGTCCACGTTTTCGTGCGTAAGTGACGCCGGGGGCCTGTCCGCCGACGTCGGCCCGCTCGCCCCTCAGTCCCCTCCGAGGCCGCGCGAGCGGGCTACGCCCTCTTTTCCGGTCCCTCGCCCCGACCTATCGTCTCAACGTTGAGACGATAGGGGCGACAATGCACAATACGTCAACCTTTACGCCGAACCTGCTCACCGCGGAGCAGATCGTGGAGCTGCAGGCTGTGTTCGATCAGGTCTGCGGTGAGCACGAATTCGGCCCCGACGACAAGGAAGCCCGTGACCGCATCGCCGAGCGCCTGATGGCCGTTGCGATCGCGGGGCACGCAACGGTCCAGGCCATATCAGAAGCTCGACTGACCGCTCGCAACATCGTTCGCGAGCGGCGCGGTGAGGTCGATTCAGGTTGAGCGAGTGGGCGGCGGCTTGCTTTAGTCAGTTGCGGCCGACCTATACGCAATCCGCGGATATGCTCCTCATGGAGGATGGAACTTCAGTTGACGTATCGCGTTTGCACCCACGTTGAAGGGGGCGGCATGCAGTTTGGCTTTTTGGCGGGTGGCGGTGACGCGGGAAGCGCGATCGCCTCATACGATTGGTCGAAAACGTCACTTGGCCCCATCTCGGCGTGGCCCGACGCACTCCGCATCTCCGTCGGAATGATGGTGAACAGCCGCTTTCCAAAGTCGATCATTTGGGGGGAGGATTACACAACTCTGTTCAACGACGCCTTTCGGCCGATCCTCGGATCTCGCGCGCACATGCTCGGCCAATCATTCCGCAATATCTGGGCGGATGTCTGGACAGACATTGAGCCTTTCGTCCGGCAAGCCTTCGCGGGCGAAGCTGTCTTTCTCGAGGACCTGCATCTCGTCACCAGTCGCAGCGGTGTGCCGGCCGATGCTTGGTTTACGTTCTGCTATAGCCCGATCCGCTCAGCAGACGGAGACGTCCTGGGCATCATCGATACGGTCATCGAAACCACCGGGAAGGTATTGGCGGATCGGAACAGTCGGCTGCTCAACGTTGAACTATCACATCGCATGAAGAATACCTTGGCCATGATCGGCGCTGTGGCCAATCAAACCTTCAGGACGGCCACTTCGATCGAAAAGGCGAGAGATGCGTTTAATGAGCGGCTCGCCGCGCTTGGAGAGGCGCATAACCTTTTGACGCAGCTGAGCTGGACCCAAGCGCCGATCGACCAAGTCGCCGAAGGAGCATTGCGCCCGCATAGGACAGGACAGAGTCGAATTCGGGTCAATGGACCACACGCCCTCCTATCGTCCCGTCAAGCTCTGTCTATGGCGCTTGCAATCCACGAACTCGCGACAAACGCCGCAAAGTATGGCTCGCTTTCAACGGCGGAAGGTCACGTCGAGCTGAGTTGGGCGGTCGAGGGAGCGGCGCTGACCTTCGTGTGGGAAGAGCGCGGCGGCCCTCCCATCACTCCTGCGGGCGGCACAGGATTCGGATCCACGCTATTGCGCCGCATATTGCCCCAACATTTCCACGGCTCGGCTACCATGAAGTATGAGCTAAGCGGCTTTGTCTATGAACTTCAGGGCGACCTTGATCCCCTGGAAGTAAACCTCGCCAGATAAGAAAACAAATACCGCCCCTGCGGCGTGGCGCTGATAGCGGGTGCGACGATTCAGATAGTTCGAGCGGCGCCCTTCAAGGCTTCAAGAAACGACCGTTCGTCATCGGTAGCGGGAATTACCGCTCCGAGAAAGGCGACGAGAACTGCGGAGGTTTCGTCCGCATAATCCTGCCAGAGCGGTTTGCCGTTGAACCGCATAGCCGGCGCGAGGCCGTCCGCTTGCGCGTGCGCGATGGATGCAGCCTGCAATGGAGACATGGCTAGCCCTCCTCGTTCGACGCTAGATATCACGCACAAAGAACCGTGACACGCTAAGTCTTAGTGAGGAACCTGCACAATGAGCGCCGGATACTCATTCGACGACTGATACTCAGCGGGCCCAAGGATTTGCCGCGGAATTTTCTGATCCTATGCATTCGCTTGCCCGCAACTGCATTTACTGACATTAAGCTCGCTCAAAATCACGGTCCGTGAATTTATTTCAGAGCTCTTGCGCGCATCGAATATTTCATCTACATATAGACCATCGGTTTTGTCGACGAATTTTGTTTTTGCGCTTTGGCGCCCAGGCGATCTCCTTCTCAATATCGAGCCTATACGGCGCTTTGCACTCGGCGAGGCGGCGAAAAACTATGCCGATTTGAAAGGAAATCGCCATGAACTCCGGAACTGTTAAGTTCTTCAATCCCACCAAAGGCTTTGGCTTCATCGAGGTCGGCGGCGGCCAGCCGGATGTGTTCGTCCATATCTCTGCCGTCGAGCGGTCGGGCCTGCATTCGTTGAACGAGGGCCAGAAGGTCGACTTCGATGTCGTTCAGGATCCCCGCAGCGGCAAGAATGCTGCCGAGAACCTGCGAGCTGCTTAATTCATCGATCTGCGTGTGCCGGGCCACGGATGTACTGGCAGGCACCGCTGACCGATCAGAGAAGGCCGGGCATTGCTCGGCCTTTTTCATTTCCAGAGGAGCGAACGATGAGCCTTGCAGCAAGCGTTTTCAAACCGACCATCTCGCAGCTTAAGGGCGATGCCACGACGCGCGCCGCCCAAGCGATCATCGACGACGCGAAGCAGGCGAACGACGCAAAAACGGAGCGCCTGCGCGCCGCGCGGCTCGCCCATGACGCGGTCCAGATCGATGCCAGGACCCGTGTAGACCAAGCCCTGGCGATTGAAGGCGGGTCGCGCGCGGCAAAAGCCAAGCGGGCCGAGCGGCTGACCGAGTACCCCCGCCCCGTTCGGGCGAAACGTCGCCAGGTCGGGCTGGAATAGTCCGCCGAAGCAGGTCGACAACTTCGGGCGCTGGCAGAACACCGACTGCGGCCGGTCGATTACCGCCACACGCCAAGGTTGGGAGTAGTCCGGATACTTTACGCAAGGACGCCTTGATCCAATCCCGACTCATTCGTGAAACTTGGGCGGGGCACTGCGATGTTTGGTTTTCGGCTGTCGGCGATCGGCGCGGCATTGTTCTTATGTAGCGCTGCTGCTTCAGCCCAGACGTTGGGCCATTGCAGGTTTGACCGAACAACTCTCCAGTTCGCCGGCACTCCAGTTGAGCAGGCGCGCTGTCTACTCACGAAGATTCTGCCCTACGGCCATTTGGCTCCAACGCCGGCCGACTTGGGTCCCGGCCTTGCCGAAAGAGTAGGCAGGCCCGTGGCGATCAATCGAGATGTCCTGCGGGAGGCCCTTCGAACAGCAGGGCTGCCCGATCTAGCAGCATCGTTAGGTCAGCCAATTTCCCAGACAGCATCTGGCATAGCTGCAAGGTACTTCGTGTTGCACGACGTGGCGCAACGAATCCCCGACAGCTCATTCCCCGACAACTCAGAGCGCCGCCTCAACAGGCTCGGCGTCCGAAACAAAGACGGAGAGTGGATCGCGCACATGTTCGTAAATCGCCTTGGCCGAGTTTTCATCGGCCACGACATCTATAAGCCGTGGCCTGCGACGAAGCTGGAGCGCTTCGCCGGGCGAAACAGGACGAGGGGACTATTCATCCACGTTGAGCACAACCAGCCGCGGCGTCAGCCGCGGGGCGCTGGGTATGCTTGGCTTGCACCCACCCCTGGCTTCACAACCGCTCAGTACAACACCTCGGCGCTGCTCTACATCTGGGCCAGCTATCGGGCCGGGCGCTGGCTCATCCCCGCCTTCCACGGAGTGATGGACAAGGGGCTATCGCGCGACTCTCACGACGATCCCCAGAACTTCGAGCTCGCTGAATGGGACGCGGCGATAGCACGTCACGCCAGCGGGCTAGAAAACCGGCGTTGAGTGCCCCCCCCCGGCCGCGGAGCGAACGAGGGCATCGTCTATTTCTAGCATTCTGGCCGAGACGTCGCCCCAGTCAATTTCGGACTAGCTGTTCGGACCTTGCAGTTGCCGATGAGCCTGAATGACGTACTCGAAAGGGAGGACAGCGCCATCACGCCGTTTCAAGTTCAGCGCGCTACCCACTTCGACCTTTAGCGCCCCAACAAGCGCACCTATGGCGCCCCAGAATGGTCCACCAAGCGTCGCGAGCGCCGCACCGGAGGCGATCGAGGCAGCCTGAGCCTCGATCACGACCTTGGCTTCGATTCCGCCCCACCGATATCGCAACCCACGCTCATCTAGCGTTCGGCACAAATCGCCGATCGAGTTTCGTAGGACTGCTACTTCACGCGTTGCGGCGAGGCTCACGTCTAGCGATGACACGACACGCTCGAAGATCTCTTCGAGGTGGACTCTAAGCGCCAGCAGTTCAGGCCGACGGGCTTCCTTGAACTCGAGGATCGTCTGTAGAGGGACCTCATTCGTCGGCACCGGCAGCAAGTTGACCATTTGGAACACCAGCGATCGCGCGCAGAGCGGGATCGCATTACCGAACCGAAGTGTCTGAGATACACCCAGGCTCCAGACGCCGGGCTCGCTGTCCTCGCACATCTTTAGGGTCGAGAAATACAAACCCGCTCTGATGAGCGGCCACATGCGGTCTTCTATCAGCGGGCTGCCATACGTTTGCTCTTCCCAGTTGATCGTCTCAATCAGGCCGGCGGCGCTCAGGTCTGCAAGGCACCGAAGGGTTTCGTCGTCAACCGTTTGAGAGCCGGTCTCGATCGTTGGCACTGAGAAGCGATCCCAGAACAGCACCAAATGCCGAAGGCGAGCTCCGTCGAGATGCAGATCATTGCGACTACTCTGACCTAATGTTGGAAGGATCAGTCCTCGCTTCATGTAGTCCCTGCGACGAAGTCTCCGGCCTCGAGAAATCAATCATAACGCCGAGCGAGGAGATGCGCCCTACGTCCGCGTCCAGCCGCTCTTTGCGCGGATATCCTCAGCCAGCAGCTTAAATGCATCGGCCAATTCGTCGAGGAAGTCAGGATCGCCGCAGATTTCGAACCCATCCTGCCCCTGGCCTTCGACGCCGGCATCATAAATCCAAACACCTGTTAGGCCGCCCTCGATGTAAGTTGCCGGGACCTGAACCCTGCCCTTAGCACCGTCCACGTCGTGATGGTTGTTCGTCAGAACGACCCAACCTTCTCTGGCCCGCTTCGGTTTTCCATGTGCACGGCCCAACCCGTTTTTCTTCGCCATGACGCTACCTTGGGGATGGCGCAGCGTGCGTCGTGACCGTCACCGAACTTGGCAGTGTCGGGGGCGGCGCGGTCAGCGCCGCGATAGGCGTACGGTTGGCCCGCGGCGCTCGGCCAGGACGCTCACGCGCTGTCGGCGGCGGCGCCGGAGGGACGATCGCTGCCAGTCGGCCAATCACCGGGTTCGGCTGGTGGTCCAGCGCCGCGCCGCTCACCGCATCGACCCCCATCCCGACCAGGCCACCGAGCAGCAGATTGCCGGCGAAGCTGGTCCCACCCTCGCGGGAGACCTCCGTTCGAACGGCAACCACGGAATGCTCGAAACCATCGCGCCGGAACGTTGCCTCGAACGGCTTGTTGCGCTCTATCGCGACCACGCATGGCGTCGTGCAGCTATGACCGAGTGATGTAGTGACGACGGCCCCGCTTGGCTCGCTAGCGAACGTAACCTGATTGGTTGTGCCGCGGATTGCTGTCGCACAGCCAGCGAGAAGCGTCGCGCCGAGCGCGACACAGAGAACCTTACGCATTGAACTACCCCCCAAACGTGCGCTGTTGCCGCGCATCTACCGGGAGTTAACAGGAGGTTACCGTAGTAGGTCAACCGCGGCGGACTCGACACTCGTCGCTGGGTCAGCTTCGATGTTCCCCAGGGAGAACACGACAATGATCCGAACTCTTGGCGGCGTGGCCTTGGCCTGCGCGCTGTACGCACCGGCGCTTGGTCAGCAAGCAAGTGGCGAGATTGCCATTTGCGCTTTCACGCTGTTGCCGGCGCCGGCGGACTCCCCCCTGGCTGGTCGAGCTGCTCTCACGGGCGCCTGCCAGGTCACCAACGACATCGCTTACCAGACAGTCGTTTCACGCCCATTCGCCCCCGGCGACGCGAAGGCGACGGGCCGGATGCGTGCGATCTACGAGGCCTATGCCGCGGCGAAGAATGAACCTGTCGAGGTGGAGCTCGAGATCGAGGCCAACGCTCCCCTAGGAACCCCTAGCGCACCGATCGGCTGCAACCTGATGGAGCGACGCGTCATCGTGTGCACGAAGTAGCCGCGCTGTTTCCCTCGCTCGCGCTGCAAGAGTCCGCATGACCTCCCTGCTCCACGCGATCCTTCTCTCGGCCAATGCACTGACGTTCTACGGCCTACGCACGCTCCTCGCGGCGAAAAGCACCGGCAGGCTGATCTTAGGCGGCCAACTTCTGGCAGAGCGAGACAAGGACCCCAGCTCCTTCCGCATCTTCTCTGGCTGTGGCGTCGCGGTTGTTGGGCTCCTGGTGGCGGGGTCGATCTGGCTGGTCGTCGGAGCCACTCTCCTTCGCTCCTGAGCCTGAATGGCCTGCGCCGTCGTCTCGACGACATGACGTCGCTGTGCCGTGGCCAGATGCCGGCAAAGTAACGCGCCGCCTGCGGCGAATGCCTCCCCCAGTTTGGCATCGAGCTCGCGGAACTTGGTTGGGTCGAGGCCGACCGCACGAATGGCGCCTCGACGTCACCGCGCTCCATGCGCTCTGCGATCAGCGCGATCTGTGCTCCATCCCTGATCCGGTAGACCCCGTCGAGGAAGGCCTTCTGAAGCGCCGGCTCCCACGACTGGATGAATTGGTCCCTGCGGTTCAGCAAAGGAACAGGCTCCCCCGCCCCTCGTTCACTTCACACGGCGAAGGAGACATCGATGGGCCACCCTGTAAGCAATAATTCCGGCACCGACCGACAGCCGGAGCCCGACACAAACCCCGACCACAAGCCGCTGGAAGCGCCTGGCGATGATCGTCAAGATCCTGCCGAAAAGCGGGAAATCGAGGAACCGCCGCCCCGCGACAAGTCAGCCCCAGTGAAGTCGATGGAGCAGGAGGCCGCAGACCATGAGGTTGATCTGCGGAACGCGAAGAAGGGCGGCGAAGAGGTGATCGAAACTGCGCCGCCGCTCTCCGCGATCCGCACCCCGCCTGACTGATCAGTCTATCAACTCGGGATGGCGGCGAACGTACTCGGCCGACAGCGCGCAGAGAGTGCCGTACATCTCGTAGACGTTCAGATGCGTGTCGACCCACAGCCCGAGACAATTGCCCTCGGACGTGAAGCCATTGGCGACGAAGCTCTGGAGTTGGCCAGATTTGGCCATGCCCAACATTTCCTCGAGCATTTGGACGAGGTGGTCGTTTGGAGCGCCATGCTCCGGCGTGCGTACGCCGAACAATGTGACGACGTTGCTCACTTCTTCGCCGGCATTCCCATGTCGCCTTTGCTGGATCGGTAGCGACCGCTGCCTCGAAGGTCGCGGCGACGATCACCGTTGCGCTTCAACCGACGCGAGACGAGTACCAGTCGGCGTATGGCGTGTTCTGGATCATCTTGCCCGTGAGATCAGGCTCGCCGTCTGTCCACCAGACGGGCCCTCGCTCGCCGAGATCGTTCTTGGCCTTGTCGACTGCCGCCCGAGCCTGCTTGGTCTCGTCTGAAGTCTTGGCCATGGCGACCTCGCGACGGGCCTTCATCAGCTCTTTCACGAATGCCTAACGCGTTTCCCAAGGGATTTGAGGGTCGGCGCGCCTCCACAACCGGTCCCTAACTATTAGATAGCGACCGTCCAGAGTGGCCATGTGTTCCTTACGCGCCATTCCGCCGCAACACGCTTGTGCTTGCGCAAGTTCCCGTTGCTACGAATTGAAGTGCGGCGTGATCAGTACGCCGGGGAACGGCTCGGGATCAGGCCGTGTTCATCTGTTGTGAAACGGGAGCACGGCCATGGCTGAAACCCACGAGAATCTCGACGCCCTCGACCGAAAGATAGCCGAACTTCAGGGGGAGCTGGACCGGCTCATCGCTGTCGAGGAAGAGGCTAAGGAACCCGACGAAAAACACTCGGAGAACATCTCCGACGTGGAGGTGCAGTTGCACTCCCTAATCAGGCAGAGAAAGGCTCTTGGAGAAGTGCCTAAGCCCGAGAAATCGTCACCGTCTGACTGACCAACCGACAATCGCGGTCAGTGGTCATGAAGGCGATGTCGGCTGCATCACGACCATGGCCAATCCGGATCACTCCTTCGACCGGAGCGAGCCTTGTCGGATCGACAAGCCACCACCGATCAGCGAGGTAGACCTCGATGATGGCGTGGAAGTCGGGTGGGTTGAGATCCACGGCATATGCGCTGACGGCCCTCGCAGGCACATTCAACGCGCGGCATAGCGAAATGCCAAGGTGCGCGAAGTCCCGGCACACGCCGGCCCTCAACGTGAAGGTGTGCTCGGCATCGTGCTCCGCCTGGCTGGAGCCGGGAACGTAATCGACGTGCTCCGCGATCCAGTTCATTACCGCCATGACCTTGGCCACACCGTCTCCGGTCTCGCCGAATGTCCGTTGCGCAAACCGCATGAACACGTCGGACGGGCAGTAGCGGCTGGGCAGAAGATACTCGAGCACCTCTGGCAGGAGATCGCCCCATTGATGCTGCTCACCTGTCGGCGGCAAAAGCAGGCGCGCTCCATTATCGACGGTGACTTCGTATCGGATCGACGTACGGCCGCTGGCAATTCCGCGGAGGCGGCGCTGTCCAATTGAGTCGGTGTCCTCTAGCCATGCGATTTCGGGCGACGACGAGAGGCGTTCTGCCACAAGCGTTTGATCGTCGGACTTGGCAGCCTGCACCGACAGAATGATCTGGGTGTGCGGCTCGAAATCGTAGATCAACTCAGCGGTCGCTTTGACGATCATGTCAGCCCCCACGAGAAACCCCGCCAGCCGTACATCCGGGCAGGCGGGGCTCCATCTCTCTGGTATAGGCGCATTACGTGCGCATTTGCACGTCGATGATTTTATCGAGCCGGTCTGCCAGCCTGTCGATGGCGGCAAGTACCTTGGTCTCGACCTTCGTCAGCATATCGTCCGTGACGAACTTCTCTGCAGCGTCGAGCTGGTATTTGTGCAAGGCGCCGCGCAGCCTGTCGAGGTCGTTGCCAAGCCGCTCGTTCTCTTTTTCGAGGTGGCCGGTTCACCTTCTTGATCGTCGGATATTTGTCGATGAGCGAACGGCACAGCCCCATCAGAGCATCGCGCTGCGCCGGGGTGCGCGTGTCCTTCGGTGTCTTCGCATCCTTGGCGACGCCACCGACGTAGACAACGCCGAGCGTGCCGGTGTTGCGACCGGCGACGTGCGAGCCGACCTGGGCTTCTGGCCGGCCGAGCTTCACGCTCCCGTCGAGCAAAACCACCCAGTGGTAGCCGATGTCGCGCCAGCCCTGCCCTTTGTGCCAGCCGCGGATCGTCTCCACCGATACATCGCGGCCTTCAGGTGTTGCGGTGCAGTGAACCACGATCTCGCTGATCGGTCGGGTGGCGCGCGGGTGCGCGGCCACGATGCGCTCAATGTCGCTCATGGTCAGTCCTTTCGGTTGCGGAGAAGTCGCGCCTGGTCGAGCGCCCAGAACAGTAGCGCTCCCCCGACCGCGAGGCCGGTGGCGATGATGGCTATGCGGTCCATGGGGTTGCCTGCGCTCAGCCGCCCGCTAGGTTCGCGGCGGGGCTGGAGACGATGATGATTCAGAAGAACCGCGTGCCGTGGACGCGCGATCGGGTCGCCACTGCGATGATCGGCGCAGCCGCGTTGCTGCTACCTCTGGTGGTGGCCGTCGCAACCTACTGGCGCTGACAAGCGAAACCCGCCCGGCGCCAGAAGCATCGGACGGGTCTCAGGTGAAACGGAAATCAGAACAGGGCCGCCACCCTTCGCATCGTTTGGATGAGCGCCAAATGGGGGTCTGGGTACACTCAACGCGTGTACTATGGGCCGGAGCGATCCCTTACCCTTCATTCGATCGAATGAAGTGCACGCCCGCGATCAGCGCCGCTTCGTGGACCCGCGCCGCGGCGACGTGAAGGCTGTGCAAAAGGGGGGCTGCTCCGGCGAAATGTAACGGGCTGATCTCGTTGGATCGAAATGTAGGGTGTTAGGCCGCCGAACGGATCGTCGCGGCGAGCGTGGCTTTATGTGAGCGCGAAAGTCGCGCGCCGAGCCGGATCAGTGGGTGCTCAAAGACGCGGTACAGGAGCCAACATCCGACGAATAGCGCCACGAGGCCCAAGGCATACTCAGCATACCCAGCCCCGGGATAGGGGCGGGTCACGACCTGTTGCCACAGGTAGAGGCCGAACGACATGCGCCCCATGGCGACTAGCGGCGGCCAAGACAGGAAGGCGACGGCCATGCTGTGAAAAGAGACCTTGGCAAGCCGCTGCCTTAGCCCACCTTCGAAGAAGGCAAGCGCGACGCCAACAGTGATCAGCAGGAACCCGCGAAGCGGAAAGAAGAATGCTCCCGCCGCGCTCCAGACAGCCCACGTTGCGAAAGCCATCATCGCCGCAACCATCAGCCGCCCCACCCAACCGCCCGCCGCGGCGAGAACGAACAAGAAGGGGAAGGCGAGATAAAATTGTTCCTCGTACGCGAGGGACCAGAGATGGCCTACCCAGGCGCCGGGACAGGGATGGACGCTGATCACGTGTCCGATGTTGCAGGCGAACAACGCCGCGCCGACGATTCCGCGATCCGGCTGATCGAGTACGCCCGCTAGGGTCATCGTCTTGAGGGCGATGAGGTAAAGAACCAAGGCCGGCAAGATGCGGAAGGCGCGGCGGATGAAGAAACCCCCTATCGCGATGCGGCCATTCTGGCGCTGCTCAATCAGTAGCCCTCTCGTGATGACGAAGCCGCTCAGGATGAAAAATGCATAAACGCCGAACTGCCCCAGTTGAACGATAGGCTCCCAATAGCGCCCGTCCGTATAGCCGGCACCAAGGGAACTATCGACGGCGAGATGACTAACGATCACCATGCCGACGGCTATGGCGCGAACGCCATCCAATGAATTGATACGATCGGCCCCCACGACCACCCCATCCCGTGACCCTTAAGCATACCTAGAGGTCGTTTCGGCTTCAACCTTCCCGTGTGAGGCGCAGAATCAGTACTTATGCCCGTACACGGCGATTGAGCCCTGCATCGTGCCAGTTGAAGGGTATAGCTGGAGGGCGTTGTCGATCTGCGCCGCCCGACGATTGTTCGTTGATAGATGCCGCGTCGAGTTGGAGTTCATGGCGCTGTTCGTGCCGCGCCAGTCAGCGTTGACCTGCGTGAACACTGCCCCCTCGCGAGCATCGCAAATCTCGATCGTGGCGAAGCACCAGCCAGCGGTCTGTTGCGCTGCGATCTCCATGCTGTCGCGATTGTTGACCGCACCGACGACCATGCTGGTGCTCCCCCCGGGTGTATCGTAGCCGAGGCCGTAGGTGTTCGCGCCGCTGTCCCACACGCCACCGCCGTTGGTCGAGACACGGCCGAGGATTGCGGCGGTCGCCGAGGGCAGCAGACGGGTTTTCAGTTCGTGGCGAATGTAGCCGGGGGGCAGTTCAATAGTGCCCGAGCTGGCCGAGCCCCCCGCAATACTCATTGTCGCCAGAAGTACCCGCTGCTGAAACCCGACCGTCCGAAACCCGGAGCCGTCGCAGACCAGCTCGCCTTCCTGCCCCTTCTCGGTCGGTTTAGTGCCGATGAGGTCTTTGCCGGACACCATGGACAGAGCCTCCACGATGCTGTTCGAGGATTTTCCCAGCCCACCAGGCGCCACCGTCACCGAGACATATTTGCGGATGTAGTGCTCTCCGAAGGCGAATTCGCGCCGGGACAGCTTCGTCGGATCCAGCCACTTGAAAGGCGTTGCGCTCAGCGGGCCGTTGTCATTGGCGGGCTTCGGTGCGGTCTGTTCGACGTCATCTCCCGCGGGCTCGACAATCGGCTCCTGCGCAGGCTTCTGTTTTTTGCGCAGGCCGTTCTCAATCATCCGCTTGAAGTCGACGAGGCTGGTATTATCGGCCTCGGGCTCTGGAACATGCCGCGGGTTGCCTATGCCCGCCTTAAGTCCGTTTTCGATTGTTCTGCGGCACAGGGCCCAGTCTCGGCCCCATTGGCGCGCCACGTCTTGCAACATGCCGCGCGCTTCGGACTCGGAAAGCGCTCCAGCGCCGACAAAGGTGCCGAGCGCGAACGACGACTTGTTGAGTTCGACATTACGCCCACCGCCCATGGGTACGGCGGCTAGCGTGTCTAGCTCGCGCTGAACCGCTGCCGACACGTATCTGTCGTTGGCAGCAACTCGCGGTGCGGTGACGTGGTCTGTCGTGAGACCGGGCCGCCGCGTAACACGCTCAAGCAGCCAGTCCGGTGCGTCGAGAATCTCTGCATCGGTATCGACCCACTCATAGCGGGCACCGGACGCCATGACGCTGCCACCCGCGATGACATATCCGCCGTCGCCGCGGACATCGATGCCGACGCCTACAGCGCCGCGATTGCGGACTCCGGGGGCGTGTCGAAAAAAGTAGTGCGTGCCGCCTGAAGGCGTCCGAACGCGGCGAGTCGGCGGCAATTCGCCGTGCTCGCCTTCCAGCGCGGTCAAGGTGTCATAGCCGTTGATGACACTGCCGTCGGGCAGTTCCTTGCGGTCGATGTCCAGCACCCAACTGGAAATGGGCGCACCCGTCGGCACGCCCACCATTGCGTCGGGATGGTCTTGCCACCAGCGCCGCACGATGCGCTCGACCTTGGTGGCGGCCTTGAAGCCGTTGGAGGTGTAGGGCGTCTTGACCTTTAGTTCGCTGACCTCGCCTGTGTCCGGGTCATGCGTTTCGGTGGTTTGTGCCCGGCACGGAAACACGGGCCACCCCTGCGCGAGGTAGGACAGGGCGAGGTCGAGAGGGGGCTGCATTATTCCTCCATCTTCGCACAAAAATGTGTTGCACACCGCACAGAATTGTGCGACAAAGGGTCATTGCAACACGGAGATAAGGAGATGAACCGAGACCAGTTGCTTCGAGCGCTTCGGAAGTATTGTCGAAAGGCGGGTCTGCCCTACGGCGAGAACAAGAAGAGAGGTAGCGGGTCGCACTACATTGTGAGAGTTGGTGACAATTGGACGACAGTTCAGAGCGACATCAACGAGCACAAGGCTAGGACGATCCTAAAACAGCTCGGAGTGGACCCCGCCGACCTCTAGGCGGGGCATCTCGGTCCAGATTTTTATCTCTCAACACAGGAGTAACTTATGGATGTCTGCTTTCGTGTTCGGCGTTCGGCTGAGCGCTGATGATGCAGGGCTGCGCGTTTCCTCTCGTGACCTCCCCGGTCTTGTGACCTGGGGGGCGAACGAACAGGAGGCGCTCGCAGAGGCAGAGGATGCCCTCGACAGTGTCATCGCAGATGCCATTGATAGGGACATTGAACTGCCGGCCCCTACCCCGGTCCGAAAGGGAGAATTTGCTGTCTCCCCTTCGGCGCACATCGCGGCAAAGCTCGCTGTCTGGCGCGCTTTCCGTGATGCAGGAATTTCCAAGTCCGATCTCGCCAAACGCCTCGGCGTTGGTGAGAACGAAGCTCGGAGAATTCTGGACCCCTATCACGGCACGAAGCTTGAGAGGCTCGATGCCGCAGCTAGGGCGCTGGGGAAGAGGCTGACGGTCGGCCTTGCAGCCTAGAAGAGAGCGGTCGGGCGTAAATGCCCGGCCGCTTTTTTCGTTGGTGCTATACCGACCTCGCGAAAGCGGTATAGCGACCAGGCGATTGCCCTTCGGAAGCAGGCCGCCGGCAAAAAACGGCGATAGTGGCCCTGTATATCTAGCAGAAGGCAAGAAACTATAGAAAACTAGGTGGATATATGACGATAAGGATTATATTGATGATACTATATATAGATCTCCCAACCCATTGATTTTTCGAAGGTCTTCTGTTCGGCTTTTCGTCCGAGATGCCGCGGACGAACGATGACGCATTAGGCTGAAAGAAATTTGCGTCCTTGGACGATTAGATTGCCTGGATGGAGATTAGGCCACCCAGATGAGACGGCGTTTCGGGCGCCCTCGCGTGTTGTCATTGGCCGCGAGACCAACTTGCCCCGAAGATTTTAGATCCCTCAGAATCTCATCTCGCTGCCACCCGTCGATGGCCTTGCAGCGGTCTGCCAGGCGCCCTTCCGTAATGCCTTTTCCGCCTGCGGCCCGGATCAGAGCCGCGATGCGTTTGTAATTCGCCTCGCGCTGATTGTCGGACAGCCGCTCACCCACCTCTACGATCATTGACGCCGCGCACGTCCACGAAACGCCCGCCGCCCAGTCGAAGACGGCCTCAGTGATGACGGGTTTCTCGGGGTCGATGCCCACCGCGACAATGAGGGCGAGTTTGATGGCGTTCTCGACGATACGGCGAACGAACGGTTTGGATTCCACTGGGACCAGCCGCTCGTGCTCGTCAACGGCGCGCTTCACTGACGCCATCAACGTTTCTGCGTCTGGCGTCCAGGGGACGACCTGCGGCTTGTCCTCGGCGAATGACTCCATCTTGACGCTCGACAGTGTGCCCGCCCGCTTCTTGGCGACGTTGATGCCAGCAATGGCCGCCATGCGCTCCATGAGCAGGTAGGGCACATCCCGGACGTCGCGGGCAGCTTTGATCGGCTCCGGTTTGTCGCCGGTCACATGGAACAAGATAAGGCGCGGGAGAAGCCCGTCCTCGGCGCTGGCTGACGACAGCGCCGACCAGAACTGCTCTGGGGTGCTGGTGCCATGGATACAGAGGCAGGGGTTGTAGATCCGCTTAGGCGGAGTGCCGCGATAGGCCGCGCCCTCGAAGAACGTCGAGCTCGCTGAGTAATAGTCGCGCAGGTCTGTCGAGATGGCCCGCTGGTGGCTCCCCGCCTTGCGATCGGTGATCTCACGAACAAACCCACCAAACTCGTCGATCTGGCAATTGACCGACGACGACCGTTCCAGCACCTCACGCAGCGCTGACGCCGACATGATGCGGGCCGGGCCGCTGTAATCATTGAACACCCCATGGTCGGCCATAAGGATGCGCTTGATCTGGCTTCGGGCGTGCTCCTTGCCGAAGCCCGACTCCGCCAAGGCCACGGTGTAGATGTTGGGCCTAGTGTCCCTTGTGCCGGTCGAGTATCGGCTGCCGGCCAAGGCCGCCACCAGTGGCAAAACCGCAGCCATGGCCAGCGCACGGTTAGGCTGCTCCGCCGAGGACACGATCCAGTCCAGCATGTCCTGCACCAGCCCACCTGGATAGGTCAGTGCCTCCAAGTCGGCGACGGCCGATAACTGATAGGCGGGCGTGACGTCGCTCACCGCCTGGACGGGGTTATCGCCGTCGATCGTGTCGCCGTCCCGTTTCCGTTGCGCCGACTTGATGATGGCCTGCACATCGACCTTGCCCCAACCAACCATGTCGTCTTCATGGTCGGGTATGGTGCGGGGTTTGCGCATGCCGGCATCCAGGCCACGGCGAATCTTGGCCCTGATCTCACGGGCGCCATCCTTGGCCACGACGCCGCAGGACGATGCGGCGTCGAAAAGGCCCGCTTCGGCCTCGGCGCGCGAAAGTGCCCCGGCGCCAACGAGGGTGCCGAGGTTGAACGCGCTGCGGTTCACAGCCTCTCCGCGCCCGCCCTGAGGCGTGCTGGAGAGTATGTCAAGCTCGTCAGCCACAGCTTTTTCGACGTAGGCGCTATTGTCACTGGGGGTGTGCGGGTAGGTGGTCCGCCGGGCTTCCGGCTCCTCCGCCGGTGTGGTCGGCGGCAGGACCAACCGCAGTAGCCAGTCCGGGGCCGCTGGCAGGTCCGGCAAACCTTCGCCATCGTGGCCGATCCACTCATAGCGCCCGCCATCGGCAAGCTGGCTGCCAGGAACAATGACATAGCCGCCAGCACCGCGGACATCCAGGCCAGGACCAAGCCCGCTGCGGTTTCGGATGCCGGGGACGTACCGGAAATAGTGGTGTTCGCCTCCGCCCGCGGTCTTGGCGACAGCCTCGCGCGGCAAGGCGCCGTGTTCGGCCTCGAGCGCAGCCAGAGTCTCGTAACCGTTGATGACATTTCCGGCATCATCGCTGTGCACGTCCACGTCGAGAACCCACGCGCCCATCTGCTCCCCGGTCGGGGCGCCGACCATGGCTGTGGGGTGTCGCTCGCCGAACAGGACGCGCGCGATCCGCTCCGACGCGCTTGCGCCCTTGAAGCCATTCGACAATAGCGGGGTCTTGGCCTTGTAGGGCAGGAACTCGCCAGTATCGGGGTCGTACTTGTCACTCGTCACGTCGGCTGCGCGGCAGGGGAAGACGGGCACGCCAGCGGCGATGTAAGAGAGGGCGACATCTAGCGGTGTGGTCATGCTGCGCCCCGCATAGATACCACCACGATCTGTGAGTTCTCGTCAGGTGCTTCGGCTCGCCAAGTTTCGTGATCGTGCCAGTACAGCGTGTCGGGACGCCCATCCATGAAGGTACGAATCTCGACGACCTCCGGATCAATCGCCTCAAACAGTTCGATTGCTCCGCGCATATCGGTGCAACCCGCCGCGTGAACCGTCCCGCCACGTGTTTTGAAGTCGTACTGCAGGGTCTGCGCGTGACACTTAAGTCGGTGATGAAGCTTCATCGTCGGCCCTTTTGGAGGTCGCGCCCAAAAAAGGCGCAAGGAAAGGTCGGCGCAAACTGCTGCGGCGCCGGTGCGTGGGTGTTGCCGCCCCGGACGGTGTTCCGAGGAGGGGCTGTCGTTGTTTTCGGCCGGGCCGCCGCTCTCTTTGAGTCATTGGCGTGGTCATAGGTGGCTGTCCGGCGCTGTTGCCGTAGCCACGCCTGCAGATCTTCCATCTGATATCGCACTGCACCGCCGATCTTGAGAAAGACGGGCCCGCTGCTGTCAGAGCGGGAATGGTTCAACCAACTGGTGGACTTTCCAATGACTTTGGCAGCTTCCGAGGTGTTGAGCATTGCAACCTCCCGATTCCCGCAACATTGCGGAACGACAGCTTGCATGAGCCGGAAGTATCCGCACCACTGCTGTTAGCAGATTTGCACAAGAAGAAGATTACGCCGGCGGAATCTATGCGTTTCATGCAGCTGTTACACTGATCCTGGCATGAATTGCACGTTTCATGTACCTTGCGCCGCCCTTCTTACGATCTTGTCGTCGATCCAAGCCTCGACCTCTGCACGGACGAAGGCGAGCCTGCGTTCACCGAGGCGCACTGCGGCCGGGAACAGCCCTGCGAGGCGCAAGGCGTTGATTTGCGAGCGAGACAGTGACGTCACACGCGCAGCGTCGTTCAGCGACATGAGCCGCGGTAAGTTGTCGTTATGGGGAGTCATGGAACCTCGCGCGGCACATTGCCACGGGCAACGAAAAAGCGGTTGCGTAGGAGGTTTGTCTTAGGCCCGTTCGGCGGGTAGTCCGGCGTGATACCCACACGCGGGCCGACTCTACATCGGTCCCGCTATTATAGCCGACAATGCCATCAAATTCAACTCTTGGCTGCGGTGCCGCAGTAACCGGCCCATGCGGTCATGAGCTCGCGACGCTTTTCCAGAGCGGTAGAGCGCCTGTACGCCGCCTCGGCCTTGTTGGAAATGACGTGTGCAAGGGCCGCCTCTGCGATATCGCGAGGGAAGTCAGTCTGGTCGCCGCACCAGTCGCGGAAAGATGACCGCAGCCCATGCAAGGTTGGCTTTCCCGCTGCGGCCCGGCGGAGGGCCTTCATCATGGCGGTATCCGAAATAGGCCGACCGTCGCGCTCTCCGCCGAAGACGAGATCGCCAGTCGACCGCTGCTTCATAGCCTCGAGGATTTCGATCGCGCGGGCCGGAAGTGGAACGATATGCTCCTTGCCTGCCTTCATCCGCTCGGCCGGGATCGCCCACAGAGCGGCATCGAGGTCGAACTCGGCCCACGTCGCCCCCCTCGCCTCCCCCGACCGGGCAGCAGTCAGGGCGATGAACTCGACGGCTCGAGCCGCAACGCTAGATGAACCCCGCAGGCCCGCCATGATGGCTGGCATGTCCTTGTAGGCGGCAGCCTTGTGGTGCCCGCGAGAAAGCTTTGGAGGGGCCGGCAGGAGCTTGTCGAGAAGGCCCTTCCAGCGAGCCGGGTTTGACGAGATACGCCAGCCATGGGCGATGGCGTAGTCGATGACGGCCTGGATCCTCGACCGGAGGCGGTCGGCTGTTTCGGGGCGAGCCGACCAGTGCGGCCGAAGTGTTTCGACGACATCACCGACAACGAGGTCGGCAACCGGCAGTCCATGTAGCGGTGCCGCGTATTCAGTGAGCGTCATCACCCACTGTGCGTGGTGTTTGTCGTTGCGCCAGCCGTCCGCTTTCGACTCGAGAAGGAGGTCCATGACATGGCGGAACGTGACCACCCTCGCCGGCTTAGCACCGCGGGCATCCTCGCCCCGTGCAAGACGCTGGCGGATGTCCTCGGCCTTCTCTCGAGCCAGGGCGAGTGATACCGGCGCCGTCCCGCGCCCGTAGCCACCTAGCCCGATCTCGGTGCGCTTCGCGCCGCGGCGAAAAATGAATAGCCAATTCCGGCTTCCGGCCTTCTGCACGCGCAGATAAAGCCCGTCTCCATCGGCGTAGATTCCGGGCTTGGTTAGGGTGCGAATCCGGGTTTCAGAAAGCAACCCACGAGCCATTTTTGCCACCCGTTATCATAACGCCGATAGCGACGTTACTGCCAATAATGGCTCCTACAAGCTGAAATCGCACCGGATAACGCTAAAGACGGCGGAACGGCGGACTCCGTCTCCGCCAAGCGTTTTTTTCTCTTTATTATCAAATGCCTGGATTAAGCGCCGGCTGATGTTCCACAGCATCGGGCCGGCATCCGCATGAAGTGGCGGCCGCGGAATCGCGGACATTGCTGAATAACGCTGTCACCACGCATTCATTGCCAAGTCATCGCGCTAGCTTCAGGTTACCTCCGCCACAAAGGAGGCACATATGAGCATCTTCTCGTCCATCCTGAACAAGATCCTGCCGGGCCGCGCCCAGGCCGCGGAGCAGCCCGCCGCTCCGGCCGCAACCACCACGGCACAGGCCGCGCCCGCACCGGCCGCTGCCTCCGCCCCGGCGGCTCCGGCTGCGACGACTGCGACGGCCCCTGCCGCCGCATCGGTCGATGTCGCCGCAATCCTGACCGAGAAGGCCGCGAAGGCCGGCCAGAAGCTCAACTGGAAGACGTCGATCGTCGATCTGATGAAGCTGCTCGATCTCGATTCCAGCCTCACCGCGCGCAAGGAGCTGGCGAAGGAGCTCGGTTATACCGGCGACACCAACGATTCCGCCACGATGAACGTCTGGCTGATCAAGCAGGTGATGAAAAAGCTGGCCGAGAATGGCGGCAAGGTGCCGGACGATCTCAAGGACTGAGCGAGAAGCATCGTGCATGCGCGGCGGCAGCTTCATCGCTGCCGCCGCGTTTCATTGGGCCCGTGACGGGTTCACCAGCGGCGGCGCCTGATCGATGATCGGCGGCCTTGTTCCCCACCCAACAGCTATCAATTGCCCCCATACACATCCAAATGCTTGCAAGATCGGAAACATTCCAAATTGCGGCATCTTTATGGATATTTGTTGACACGATCAGTCAGCTTATCTAGCAGACCCGAGGGGCGCTGCTGAGCGGCGGCCCGTGCCAGCCAGCGTCTCAAGCCAGCCAGCCGAACAGTCAGGTCAGGCATAGGGGCTTGGGACAATGTCTCGCTACAGGTACGGGGCGCTCGTCGCGTCGGTTTCGGCGTGCGCGCTGATGGCATCGCTCTGCGGCGCGGCCGCACAATCGAGCGGCGACGAAATCACGGTGACGGCGACCCGCGAGGAGCGCCAGCGGCTGGACGTTCCCGCGACCGTCGACATCATCTCGCGTCGGCAGATGGAGGAGCGCCAGACGCGCGACATCCAGGACGCCGTCCGCTACATCCCCGGCGTCAGCGTCGAGCGCGTCACCTCCGCGACCGATCCGTGGAAGAACCTCGGCGGCTTCACGGTCCGCGGCGTGTCCGGCAACCGTGTCGCGATCACCGTCGACGGCGTGCGCATCATCGAGCGCATCACCGACGGCACCCGCGACCTCATCGACATCCCCTACATGAAGTCGATCGAGATCATGCGCGGGCCGGCCTCGGTGCTTTGGGGCGCCGACGCGCTCGGCGGCCTCGTCGCCTTCCGCACGATGGACCCGCAGGATCTCATCCGCGGCAACGAGCGCGGCTGGGGCGCGCGGCTGCATACGAGCTTCGACAGCTTCACCCGCTCGATCGTCAAGACCGCCATGGGCGGCGTCACGATCTCTCCCAATGCCGAGGCGATCTTCTCGCTCAGCCACGGCACGTCCCTGCAGCCGACCTATTCGACCGCACGGGCGGATGGCGGCATCTGGACCTGCCCGGCGACCCGCGCCCTGCCCTGCAACATCACGGACCCGTTCCGCGCCCATAACTGGAACGGCTTCGCCAAGTTCGTGTTCAGGCCGGCCGACAATCACGAACTCCGCCTGACCGTCGAGCACTATTCGAAGATGACGGTCGCCACCCAGCTCTGGGACCGGGGCGCCACCGTCGCCTCGGGCGGGGTCAACTGGCGGAACGACAATTTCTTCCGCGACCAGTATCTGGAACGCCAGCGCCTGACGCTGTCGCATGACTGGACACCGGGATGGGGCTGGATCGACGCGATCCGCACCAATCTCAGCTACTCGCCGCAGCGGCGCAATCTCGACAGCAATCGCTACCAGACCGGGACGAGCGCCGGAAACCTGAACCAGCAGCGCCTGACCTACGACGTTCTCGATTATTCCGAGAAGTTCTATCAGGGCGACGTGCAACTGACGTCGAGCTTCAATCTCGGCCCGTCGCGCCACACCTTCACCTACGGCTTCCAGGGCGACGTCGCGCGGACGGACTACTACCGCCAGAGCACCATCAGCAACCTGACGACGGGCACCAGCACCACGACCATCGCCGGTGGCTTCAACTTCGCCAATGCGACGACGTCGAGGGCCGACTTCTACGTTCAGGACGAGATCAAGCTGCTCGGCGACCGCTGGACGATCACGCCCGGCCTGCGCTGGGCGAACTACCGCATGACGCCGCGCCTCGGCGCCGGCTATCAGCCCGTGCCCGGTGCAGAACCGCGCGAGGTGACGTCGAGCCGGTTCATTCCGCAGATCGGCACGATCTTCAAGCTGACGGACGTCTATTCGGTCTATGCGCGCTATGGCGAAGGCTTCAAGATGCCGACCGCCCAGCAGTTGTATCTGTCCCTGCCCGGCGGCGCAGGTGGTGGCGGCAGTCTGGTGCCGAACCCGACGCTTCGGCCCGAAAGCGCCCGGTCCTATGAGGCCGGCTTCCGCGGCCGGTTCGAGCGTGGCTGGTTCTCAATCGGCGCCTTCCACACGAGCTACAAGGACTTCATCGTCAACTTCCAGCCGGTCCCCGGCACGGCAGACCTGACCAACGCCAACCTGTCGTCGGTCGTGCTCTGGGGCATCGAAGGCTCGGCCGAGTATCGCGTCACCGACGATATCCATGTCCATGCGGGGTTCTCGTATCAGTTCGGCAACCAGCGTTCGACGCCGACGTCTCCCGTCACCGCCTTCGACGCGGCGAGCCCCTTCAACGGCGTCCTCGGCCTGCGCTGGTTCAAGCGCGACTGGAACCTCGACGGCGAAGTCGTCAGCCGCTTCTCCGCACCAACGTCCCGCGCCAGCGCCGCGACGGTCTACAAGCCCGGCGGCTGGTTCGTGCTTGATGCCTTCGTCAACTGGAAGCCGCGCGAGAACGTCACCCTGCGCGCCGGTGTCCAGAACATCTTCGACACCCGCTACTTCCAGAATCTGATGGGCAACTACGCGATCACCCCGACCACTGCCGTCGCCCAGCAGAACCCCCTCGAACTCCAGGTCCAGCCGGGCCGGACACTGAAGCTCTCGGCAACCGTCGACTTCTGACGCACGCCTCATCTCCCGTCCCGCCCGTGCCCGGGCGGGCACGCAGCCGGGCGGCCCGACCCTTTCGGAAACGGAAGGCGGGCCGCCCACCCGTTCAAGACGAGACCAGACCATGACCGACACGAAAGCCATCCGCGAAGCCCTTGCCTGCTCCGTCGCCGCCGCCGTCGAGGCGACCCGCGGCATGGGACGGGTCATGCTGTCGGTCTCCGACAAGGGCGCGACCCACGAGCGGATCGGCGTGGTGGATGCCGTGACGGTCGCGTCTGATGCCGTCTCGCTGTCGGGGAGCGCCCATGACGCCCGCATCGACCTCAAGGTCATCAAGGGCGTGGTGGCCGATCGCTCCGGCAAGATGAAGGACAAGGTGCTGCCGCGCCTCGAATTTCAGGATGCCGGTGGCACGACGCTGTTCAGCATTATCGGCCTCGACGGCATCGAGCCTTTCGACACGGCGCTAGCATCGGTCGGTGCGGGCTCGCCCCTGCCCGAGAAAGAGCGGCCGACGCCGCCCGCGGGCGGCAATCCGCCGGCCGAGATCGACCCGCAGGACGTGGGCGCAAAACCGCTTCATGTGGCAAAAGACAGCGGCACGGCCATCGGCGTCGTCTATCGCGGCAACGGCCTCGAACAGCGCTGGACCGGCACGGTGGCCGAGGTGCGCCCGGCCATGGGCTTCATCAACATCATCCAGCCGGACTTCCACCTGCACCTGAAGGCCGGCGCCGTCGCGCGCTGGCGCAGCGAGGCGGCCGGCGACGGCGTGGCCCTTCATGCAGAAGACGCCGAGGGCCAGCCGCTCGGCCTGACCCTGACCGGCCCTGCCTCCCTCGCCTGAGCGCCGTGCCGCCGTGATCACCAGCCTGAAGCAGATCTGGCGCCTTGCGGTCCTCTGCGCCTGGCGGCCCGGCGGGCGGCTCGGCATCCTGATCTTCGCCGCGGTCTTCGGCCTCGGCCTGATCGGCATCCACATCTCGGTCCGGCTGATCCGCTGGACCAACGATTTCTACAATGCGCTGCAGCGCCTCGACGTCGCCGAGGCGGTGCATCAGATCGGTGTATTCTTCCTGCTGATCGCGATCAGTGCCTCGCTGAACCTCTCGGCGACCTATCTGCGCAAGCTCTTGCAGATCCGCTGGCGGCGGGTGCTGACCGACGCCACGCTCGAGGCATGGCTCGCGGGCCGGGCCTACTGGCACATGCGCGAGCGCACCGAACACGGGCTCGACAATCCCGACCAGCGCATCGCCGACGATTGCCGCATCTACGTCTATCGCCTGACCACCGAGGCGCTGGAATTCGTCACCGCCATCGTGGCGCTGTTCACCTATGTCTCGATCCTCTGGTCGCTGTCGACCTTCCCGCTCGCCTTCACGCTGTTCGGCGTCGACATGTCGATCCCGCGCTACATGGTCTGGGCCGCGCCCATCTATGTGGCGATCTCCTCCGGCATCACCCATTGGCTCGGCGCACCGCTGGTGCCGCTGAATTTCGAGCAGCAGAAGACCGAGGCGGATTTCCGCTTCGCGCTCGCCCGGTTCCGCCAGTCCGGCGAGCAGGTGGCGCTGTCGCGCGGCGAGCCGGCCGAGCGGCGGCTGTTCGACCGGCGCTTCGAGGCCATCGTCGGCAACTGGTACCGGCTGATGAACCGCGAACTGATCCTCGGCTGCTTCACCCGGCCCTATATGCAGACCGTGCTGCGCATCCCGCTCTTTCTGGCACTGCCGGCCTTCCTCGCGGGCCGCGTCACCTTCGGCGGGCTGATGCAGATCGGCTCGGCCTTCCAGAACGTGGTGACGACGCTCTCCTGGTTCATCTTCTCCTATCGCGACCTCGCGGAACTCGCTGCCGCATCCAAGCGCCTCGACAATTTCCTGGAATCGGCGCGGGACGCGGCGGGCACCGCCAGCGGCGTCTCCCGCAATCTGGAGGGCGGCGAGGCGCTGAGGCTGTCCGGCGTGGTGCTGAAGAGCCCGGCGGGCAACGACATCCTGCATCTCGACGGCCTCGACATACGCCGCGGCGAGGCCGTCTGGCTCAAGGGGCCTTCCGGCCGGGGCAAGACGACGCTGGTGCGGATGCTCGCCGATATCTGGCCGGACAGCGCCGGCCGCGTCGACCATCCGGACGGGCGCATGCTGTTCCTGCCGCAGCAGGCCTATCTGCCGATCGGCACGCTCAAGGACGCAGCGGTCTATCCGGCGGATGCGGCCGATATCGAGGACGGCGAGGTGATGGAGGCGCTGAAGCTCGTCGGTCTTGCGCGGCTCGCCGAACCGGGCCTCATCGACACGGACGTGACCTCGCTTGGCCTGTCGGGCGGCGAGCGCCAGCGGCTTGTGCTGGTGCGCCTGCTGTTCGAGCGGCCCGACTGGGCCATCCTCGACGAAGCGACCGGCGCGCTCGACGAGGCGGCGGAAGCGCAGGTGCTCTCCGCCCTACGAGAGGCCCTGCCCGGCACCACCTTCATCCTCATCGCCCACCGCCGGCCGACGGGCCTCGGCGACGTCCGGGAGGTCGAGCTGGGCGGCACCCTGGCCGAGCCGGCGACCGCCTGATTCACGCCGCCGGGCGCAGGGCTTCCGGGATTTCCTCCGTGATGACGGAGAAGCGCTCCAGCGTGTGCTGGCCGAACGAGGTGATCATGGCGACGTCGCCGGCGTCGCGCCCGCGCGCGATGAGGAGCCGGCCGATCCGCGGCATGTTGTGGCGCGCGTCGAACGTGTGCCAGCCATCCGCCAGCCGCACGTCGAACCAGGCGTTGAAATCCATCGGTGCGGGGTCCGGCGGCACGCCTATATCGCCGAGATAGCCGTTGCAGTAGCGCGCGGGGATGTTGAGCGCCCGGCAGAGCGCAATGGCGAGGTGCGTGAAGTCGCGACAGACGCCGCAGCGGGCCTGAAGCGCATCGCGGGCCGTACGGGTTGCGCAGGCTTCCGGGTAGCTGAAGCGCAGATGGCCGTGCACGAAGTCACAGACGGCCTGCACCCGCGCCCAGCCCTCGGGCACATGCCCGAACGCCTGCCAGGCAAAAGGGGCGAGGAGGTCCGTCTCGCAATAGCGGCTGGGCATCAGATAGTAGAGCGCCTCGGCATCGAGGCTTTCGACAGCCGCCGGGCCCACCATGCGCGATTGCGGGTCCGGCCGGCCGGAATCGGCGCAGGTTCCGGCAAGCCGCAGCCTCAGCTTGCCTGCCGCGGTCACGCGCCGGGCATGGTTGCCATGCCGGTCGCGAAACTCGGTCACGCCGGCGGGAATGCCGGTGCGCAACGGCTCCTCCACGACCACGTCGCCGCGCCTATCAGGATGGATGTCCATGAGCGTGACGAGCGTGGTGGGGCCGGCGAGGCCGAGCTCGATGTCGAAGCCATAGCGGATGTGCATGAGGTGTCTCGCGGGTCAGCAAGCCGAGAAACCATGCAGCACGCGCAATGTTCCGCCAGGACATCCGCGCTAGCGGCGGGATGTGCGGGCACAGCGCCAAAATTCCGAGGCGGGCCAGATGCTTGGCAGGGCACTTGGAAAGTGGGTGGTGGGGGAAGCAGGTGACCCACTCGCGAACGAAATCAACAGCTTGGCCGAAAAGTGCGGGGATAACGCGCTTTTGAACGCAAAGGGGAATTTTGAGCCCTCCCCGCACCTCGACATCCTCACCGCCCCCATCTCCATGGTGCGAGAGCTACGGGACAGCGGACAGATCGATGACGCCCGCTGGAATGAACTGCTCGTAGAGCGTCCCGAACTGGCTGGGGATGCGCGGAACCCTGCGGGGGTGGGGCTGGCAGACGACGGCGGTGTTAACGAACTCCTAGCCGATGTCAGGCAGGCCCTCGATGCACTGATCGGACCAGACGCTCCATCATTCGGAGATGAGTGGATCGCGCGTCGGGCGACCTACCACTGGGCGGCGCGTCCTTGGAGGATGAAGCTCATCCTTGAGCGCTTCAAGGCGCTGGAGGATGCCGCGCGACTTGTCGTTCTTAGCGGCGTCATGACGCTCGGCGGGCGCGAGGAAAGCGTCTCGCGCGCATTGATGGACGACCTCCGCGCCGCCATCGCCAAGGCCACCACCTCCGGTGGCCAGTCATGACCTCCGACAAGCACTGCGCCGAGACGGCGGGGGTCCTTGATCCTTGCTGCGGAAGCCGGATGTTTTGGTTCGACCGCTCAGATGATCGTGCGGTCTTTGGCGACATCCGCCGCGAGCGCCATTCTCTCCGCGATAAGTCCAGCACGGGCGGAACGCGGGAACTGATCATCGAGCCGGACGCGGAACTCGATTTCCGCGCGTTGCCGTTCGCTGACGGTCAGTTCCACCTCGTGGTCTTCGATCCGCCGCACCTCGTCCAGAACGGCCGCACCGGCTGGCTCGCAAAGAAGTATGGGCGTCTGGGCGATTCGTGGCGGGAAGACCTGGCGGGGGGATTTAGGGAGTGTTTCCGCGTCCTTCGCCCGAATGGCACGCTGATATTCAAGTGGAACGAGCACGAGGTGCGCGTTTCGGAGGTCTTGAGCCTCACCCCCGAGAAGCCGCTTTTCGGCAACCGCTGCGGCAAGACGGCCAAATCTCACTGGGTGGTGTTCATGAAGCCCGCCACCCTCCAAGCCCCCTCCAACGAGGAGGGCGGGTGATGGGCGAGTTCAACGAAGCTGAGTGTCTCCGCCTCATCGCCTCTGGTGAGTTCGACGCCTACGACCTGCTGATGCTTCACTGCCCGCAGGCCAGGCGCCGGTTCAAGGCTGTCGATAAGGCTATCCGCGCCCTACTCCACGATGTCCAGAAGACCTTCCCTGACGCGCAATATTACACCGCGTCTGGCGGGTTCAATCTCATGCTCGGATCGCCTCACGACAGCCGCGAGCGTGGGCAGCAGCAGCTTGTGGCTTTGAGTGGCCATGCGCTTATCGGTGACGGAGATTTCTGATGACCCCCTCCTCGCCCGACCTCAAGGAGAGGCTGCGGGACGGCAGCGTGTCCGCGTATTTGACGGCCGACCGCGTCTTGGCTCGCGATGCTCTAGCCCGCATAGACGCGCTGGAAGCCGAACTGCGTGAGGCGCAAGCATCGGGAGAGAGACAATGGACCGGCTGGGTTAAATGTGACGTAGCGCGCCGATCCGCCGAAGCCGACAACGCACGCCTCTCCGCGCTGGTGGATGAGGTGGTGGCGGGGTTGGAGCCGTTGGTATCCGAGTGCGCTGCTGAATTCACCGTTGATGGCAGGTGGTCCAATGACGGCCAACTGGTGAAAAAGCGCACGTTTGATCGAGCCAGCGCCCTTCTCACCCGCGCCAAAGGAGTCGGCCATGAGTGACATCACCAAGGAAGATTTCTGCGCCCGCTTCAAAGCCCGAATGCTGACGATCGCCGGACCGACCTTCGCAGACGGGGAGAGCATCGCCGAATACGCCGACCAAGCAGGCCCAACATACTGGGACGACCCTCACCAGCGCGAAGATGGGCCTGAAGAGTGCGCAGACGCCGACATGAGCTATTGGGGCGAGGACTGATCCATGACTGACGTAAAGGCGCTGCGTGAGGCGGCGGAGAAGGCGACGCCGGCAAAAATCTGGATCGACCGCATCCATGGTCAGCATCCCGACGACTGGACCTGGACGCCGGACGACACAGCGAGGTCGCTCTTCACGGCGCGCCAATTGGAGCGCGAGAAGATCGCGTATGTCCCCGCCGCCCGCCTCACAGAGCTAGAGGCCGAGGTCGCGCGGGTGAAGAAGCTCCTGCGCGAGCATCACGACCATCATCTTGCGGTTGGTGAGATCGGCTTGAAGGACGGCGACGGCGGCTGGATCGAGATCGACAACGGCTCTGAATACTCCGATAGCGGGCTATTCGAGCGCACCGAGGCAGCGTTGGCCGACGTTCCAACCGAATGGAAGCCAGCGCCGCGCGGCGGCATCACGGCCGACTGGTGGCAGGCCAGCGTGCTTGAGCGGCGCAAACGCAAGGCAACCGAAGCCGAGCGCGACACCCTCGCCCAGCAGGTGAAGGGGCTGGCGGAGGACGCCGAGCAGAAGGCCGACAAGATCGAGGGACTAGAGGCCGACTTAGACAGCGCCGTTGAGGTCGCCTTCAAGCGCGGGGCCGAGGAGTGGGTGCGACTGAACTACCCGAAGCACTACGAACGCCTCGCAGCCGTGAAGGCGGACAAGGAGCGCGGGTGATGGCTGGCTACTACGGACATAAGACGCTGGCAGACGGCAGCCACCAGCCGCTGACCAAGGACGAGGCGCAGGCTATCCGCGATTGGGTGGACGCTGCTGCGGCAAAACGTGCCTCCGATATGCCGACCGCTAAGGATGCCCTCTCGGCGCTCATTCAGGCCGAGCAGCGGTTGAAAGAGCTTGGCTGGTGGAAGGGCGGCGGATTGCGCGTGAGGCGCGGCGACGATTGCGCCGTCGCCGAAACTGGCTCCACCGGCATGTGGACGGGTCACTATGCCGAGGACGGGCAATACGTCTTCCACGGCGATTATGTCAGCAGCCCGCAAAAACTTTGGCTCAAACCACTCGCTGAACTGACGTCAGAAGAGCGCGCATGGATCGCGGAATGCGATCAGCGGGAGCGCGAGGACCACAAACGAGAAGTCGCCCGCCTTACCGGAGAAACGCCATGAACATCGCACTTTCGCTCGGCTGGTGGATTGCCCCCGCCGTGATCACCGTAGCGCTGTTCACGGCCTGGCGCCTTTTCGGCGTTCGGATGCAACCCAACAACGGCGGTATGTTCCCCGATGCAGCGGGCGGCATGTTGGAGGCCGGTGGCTACCTCGTCATGGCCCTGCTCGCCGTCATCGTCTGGCTGATCTGGGCGGTGCTGACATGACCACCCTTATCGCGCTGGCGGAGAGAGTGGAGGGGCGAAGCAAGCCTGATCGCGATCTCGACTACGAGGTTGCGGAAGCCCTTGGCGGCCAGGTGCGGCGTGTGAGCCGGATCGGATTGAGCGGTCGGTCTCCGGGGTCGTGGCGCGTGTTCTGGCCGCCCAGCAACGCGCACGGGGTTGGCAGCGCCATCCCTTACTACACCAGGACCGATGCCTCTCGCACGCGTGCCGCATCGCGTCTGCGCGCACTCTCTAAGGACACGGAACGATGAGCGACATGGGAATCGATTTATTGCGTCAGGTCGAAGAAGCCGCCGTTTCACTCGCAGCCGACGCTTATTTCCGACACACCCCGCATCGATCTCGCGAATTGCTGCCGCCTCACCTTTGGGAGGCCCTCCGTATCGAGATGCAGCAGCGTTGGCGGGAGGCGACCGGCGAGCAGCACGCCATTCTCAGGATCGAGGACCCCACCCCATGATTACCGAAGAACAGGTTGAGCGGGCGCTGAAGGCATACTTCGGAGACGGCTATGATGGACGCCTGCTCGGATGCAGCGTGGACATCGATCAGGAAGCCCGCGCCAGCATGCGAGCGGCCCTCTCCGCCGCCCTAGAGCCGCAGGAGGCGGTGCCGGTGGCGTGGGATTTTCGGTATCCTCCTGCCGAGGACTGGCAATGTCAGCGACATCACCCGACAGGAGGGCAGCCTAGCCCATATGTCGAGGTTCGCCCCCTCTACGCCCACCCCTCCCCCGACGCCCGCAGAGCAGCGTTCGAGGAGGCGGCGAGGATTGCGGATGCAGAATGCGAGCGCTGGCTGAAAGAGGCCGATGCGGTTCAGCGCGGTACAACTGCCTACGCAATTTTCATCAACAAAGCAGACGAGGCGGCGGTCATCGCCAAAGCCATCCGGGAGGCCGCCGATGAGGCTGAGTGAGGCGCAGAGGGGCGCGCTGCAGCTTCTGTCAATAGAAGGCAGCGTCGGTGCGGATGATCCGAGGGTCGATCAGTATTCTGACGACGGCAACCCGGACACGTGGAACCAGCTTTTCGAGAGCGGGCTAGCCGAGCAGTCTGGCCCTGGATGGAGCGGCGACGACTTCATCCTCCGCATCACCCCCGCCGGCCGCGCAGCCCTGGAGCAGGACAGATGACGGAGAAGCGCAAGCCGAAGCCGTACCGCGCGAACTGGCGCTGGGGCATCCTCAACCCTTGGGGCGATCTGTGGTCGCCAGAGACGTTCCAGACCGAGAAGCAGGCGCGCGCCTATGCTGATCGAGAGGTGGCGCGTCTCCCTGGCTCCGACCCGGCCAAATTCAAGCCCGTCCGCGTCCGCGTAACCGTTTCCGTCCTGCCGGAGAGCCCCACCCATGACCGCTGACGAACTGGACGAGGTGATCGCGAGGGCGATGCGCGAAGACGACCGCAAGGTTGCCGCCGGCCGATGGAACGATTGGGACCAAGCCTCGCAATCCCATCGCGAGACCTACAGGAGGCGCGCCCGCGCCGTCCGTCAGGCCATCTCAGCCGCCGGGATGGCGGTGGTGCCGAAGGAGGCGAGCGAGGATGTTCTGATTGCGACCATCCTGGTGACGACCGACGAGCCTTCGCAAACAGACATCGACAGCGCCGCAGCGGTCGTTAGCAGGCTGCCGCCAACCCACTTGAGCGAGTCGTGCGCAATGGTTGCCGAGATGGCCCGCGACTACCGCGCCATGGTCCGCGCAGGAGCAGTAGGAGGGGTGGATGGCTAGTGCGGCCTACATCTACCGCTGGGACCGCCAGGGACGCAAAGGCCAGCGCTGCATGGTCACCGCCCGCGGCACGATGAACTCCTGTTGCGTGGAATTCGAGGACGGCTATCGAATGGTCACTAGCCGGAACGCGCTCAGGAAGGCCCGCCCAGATGCACCCTCGGACAGCTAACCGCTACTTCTGGCCTGCCGTTGTGGGCACCTTCACCTCATGGGCCGCCTGAAGCGCATCCTCGATCGCCGCCGTCAACTTCGGCGCGTCCACGTCTCCCGCGGCTTCTATGGCGTGCCGCAGAACCAGCTTCACATAGCCCAGGGCGGACGACGGGCTGTCCTCCGCGAGGAAACGCATGTCAGCCTCGTTCTCGGGCACGGCGATGATGTCCCACCCGCCTTGCTCAGTCTCGGTTTCCGTGAACTTCACCACCTGTCCACACCCCCGCTTGCCACGCGCCGGATGATGTGAACATAACAGGAACGATCCATGCCGTCCACCGGAGACGAATATGACCGCGCCACGCCGCTCGGATCGAGAAATCGTGTCCGAAGTCATCACCGATCAGGACGTTGAGGACGTGCTCGCTGAGTTCGATGGCGACCCGCGGCGCGCAATTCGCGCTCTGTTCGAGGACATTGCGACGCTGGCGCTGGACAACGTTCGGACGACCAGCCGGGGGTATCTTCGGGGCCGCGTCTACATGGGTATGGATACGCTCAAGCTGCCATGAGCCCGAAGCGTCGCGTCTTCATCTTCATGTGCATGAGCGGCGGGGTCACGGGTGCCCGGGTGATGTGTCGAAACTGCCTTCGCAGACGGTGGCTGACCTGGTCCGAGATGCGGGTGTCGATATGGGAAGACCTCGACTTGGTTCCCTACCGGCTGCGGATGCGATGCACGGCATGTGGCGGGCGAGAGTTCAGCATCCGGCCGGCAGTGCCAAGCGGAGGCGAGCCATGAAGCGATTGGAACCGGAAGATGAGCGCTGGATAGACGATGCACGCCGGGCGGCGCATGTGCGGGGCCCGCCGCCTACGATCGCCGACTGCAAGGCCGAGGGTTGCATCGGTTTCCACGTCTGCTGCAACGGCACCCTTCCGAGCGGTAGGCGATGCGGCAACTGGAAAGTGATCCTCTGGGAAGACGTCAACCTGCCGCCAGAGTTGCCTTTTCCCCAGATCGCCCACTCCATCCGGGCTCGGTGCACGAAATGCGGCTGCCAGCGCTTCCACATCGTCCCTGATGCCACCCACCAGAAGCGCCCCGGCCCATTATGATGTCCGACCGCCCCTGACCTGATAGCGTGCCGCCATGTGCAATCTCTACAGCCTGACCAAGAGCCAGCAGGCCATCATCGAACTGGCGCGCGCCATCGCCGACCGCACCGGCAACCTCCCGTCGATGCCGGGCATCTTCCCGGACTATTCCGCGCCGATCGTGCGCGAGGGACCGAATGGGCGAGAACTGGCGATGGCGCGGTGGGGAATGCCCTCCCCGACCTTTGCTCTGGAAGGCAAGTCGGTCGACAAGGGCGTGACCAACATCCGCAACACCGCCTCGCCCCACTGGCGGCGCTGGCTGAAGCCGGAGAGCCGATGTCTCGTCCCCTTCACCTCATTCTCCGAGTTCAACAAGGAGGCCGGCGGGGACATCTGGTTCGCGTTCGCTGAAGATCGTCCTCTCGCCACCTTCGCCGGCGTGTGGACGACCTGGACGAGCGTCCGCAAGAAGGCAGAGGGCGAGGTGACCACCGACCTCTACGGCTTCCTGACGACAGATCCGAACGCGGAAGTGAAGGCTATCCATCCCAAGGCCATGCCGGTGATCCTCACGACGGCCGAGGAGCGAGATGTCTGGCTGCGCGCACCGTGGGACGAAGCGAAGGTGCTGCAGCGCCCCCTCCCCGACGGATCGCTCGTCATCGTGGCGAAGGGCGGAAAGAAGGATGAGGCGCCGTGAAGGACAGGAAGATTCCACTCGTCGGTAAGGTGCCTTCGAACAAGCCACCTCGCCCGCCGGCCGATCCCGAAGTGCTTTCGGCCCACATTGCCGCAACAACGGCAGCCTATCAGGTGCTCGTGCTCGCCATGGAGCGGCGCGGCTTGCTGGATCGCGGCGAGGTCGCCGAGTTGCTGAAGACATACATGGAAGTCGCGAAGGACCGCGAGACGCCGGTGACGCTCGCTTTGCTGCACGAGATGCGGCTGGCCGTCCTCGACATTGATTGAGCGGCGCAGATGGCCGAGCGCCCAACAGTCCACCACCTGAAGGCGCGCGGCGCCATCGGCGCGATCGTCTCGTGCCGGTTCTGCCGGCACAGCGCCAAGCTCTCCTTCGCGCAGCTGCGCGCCGGCGACGATGCTGTCTTCGCCGAGGTCTTCGAGCACTCGCGGATGCGCTGCACGAGCTGCCAGTCCGACAAGTTCAGCTTCACCGTGGAATGGGGCCCGAAGCCGCCGGGCGGGCTGATCTAACTGGCTGACACCCTGATGCCGATCGGCTAGGGAACAGAATAGCGCTCCAGGCCACAACAGCGCTTGCCGAAGCGTTACTCATTTGCCGCCAGCGCCGCCGCCGGCGCATGCTACAGCATTGAATAACTGCGATTTTTTACCGCTTCGCTCCGGCTGGGTGTACCTTATGCCGCATGGGCGAAACAACTGACCTCTGCCTCGTGACCAACGATGCTGTCATTCCCGCAGCCGATGTCGCTGTGATCGTGGCAGTCCTGGAGGAAGCCAGCGCGACCATGTCGCCCACCGCGCTGCATCTCGCCGAGGACTTTCTGATCGCCTTGGTGGTCAGCGGACAACGCGACGCCGCGAATTTGCGCCGGTCGCTCGCGCGCTTCACCTCCTCGCTCACTGACGAAACACTCAAGTCAGATCGCGGCTAAGGGGTCTTTTCAAATTCCATTCGCTGCCTATCTATGCGCCGTTTCATTTCATGTGAGGCGGCTCATGCGGAACACGTCGACCTTCATTCCCAACCTTCTGACCCCCGCCCAGTTCTCGCTCATGCAGCATGTATTCGAGCGCGTCTGCGAGGACTTCCACTTCGGCCTCGACGATAAGGAAGCACGCGACCGGATCGCCGAAGCGCTGATGGCTCAAGCGCAGGCCGGACACTCGTTGCCGGATGCGGAAGCGGCAGCTCGCGCCAAGGCCACCGAGATCGTTCGCGAGCGCCAAGTGTAGGCTGGATGGAACGGGCTATCCTGCCGCGCGTTCCGGTGCGCAAGTGACGCCGGGGGCTTGGCCGCCGAGGTCGGCCCGTCGGCACCTCAACCTCTCCGAGGACCGCGGGCGGGCTTTTTCCTTGCCGTTCTCCCGACGGTGCGCACCGCCTTGGCCGCGGCCGACAGCGGCTTGCCCATCAGCATGGCCCTGATCCGGCTCTTTAGGTCGGTACCGCCCGAGACACTCGGTGCACGCCCTTCGGCGAGACCTTCCTGCGACAGGAAGGCGGCGAACTGGTCGGTGGCGCGCTGAACTGCCGCCGGCGTCGGACCCTAGGCCGCGGCCATCAGACCCCGCAGCGCAGCCGACAGGGCACCGCTGCGGCTCGTGCTATGGCGCTCGTGGAGGAAGACCGCCGCGTCGCGCAACGTTCGGAATCGGCCACCCCCGCGCTTCAGCGCAATCGGCTCCGCCAACTCGACATCCCAAGACGCCACCACACGCTACTCCGACGATTCGCGACTCAATGCGCAGGCGGCCCTCCGGTTCCGCGAACGAAAAAGCCCGCCGCCCCAGGAGGGACGGCGGGCCAGTCGGGAGGTCATGCACTGCTGGAGGGGACGTTGCTATCACCTGCCGCGTCGCGGCGGTCGGAAGCCCTCGCGCGCTTCTTTGGCCTTCATCTCGGCTTCGACCTGCCGCAGGCGGGCCAGCTCGGCATCGCGTGCCTCTTCCTCGCGCTCGGCACGCTTGCGGAATTCCTCGGCCAGCATCCCGCGGATCTCACCGAGCAGCGCGTTGCCCGCCTTGGCGTGGGTGGCGATCTCGCGCATCACGCCCCAGTCGGCGATCGACGCCTCGCGGATGATGACGTCCTTCGCCGGCTCCGCCTGCTCCTTCTTCCCCTTCTGGTAGGACAAGGCGGCGGCGATCGCCGTGCCGATCCCGATCGCGAGGTAGATGACGATCTGCTGCGCGGGGAGATTAAGCAGGTCCATTTCGGCGGCCCTCGTCGAGACCGCCGGCATCCTGAAAGGCGCGGCGGACATTCCAGAAGTCGAGCACCGCCAGCCACGGATACACTGCCATGCCGGTGTTTTCCGCCCCCGAGAGCCAGAGGCCGATGCTGATCGATACGAAGATGAACATCGACAGGGCCGACATGACGCCGCGGACGTGAGGCGACCACCGGCCGTACCATGTGCTGGCGAAGGTGCCGTTGATCACCAGGGCGGCGAGCCGCACCAGGCCGATGACGATGGCGGCAAGCCCCCACACTTCCTCGGGTGCCATGCGGGCCATCTCCCGGAAAGCTGGCGTCGCGGCGAACATCTCGCCCGGCTGGAGCACCCGCCAGCCCCACGAGACCATCACGCCGGCGAGGATCCATTCGGAGACGCGGGCCGGAAAGTGGTCGACCACGCCACGGTGGATCTGCGCATAAATCGCCATGTCAGCCTCCCTGACCCGCCAAGGCCCGACGCACCTGGCCAACGCGCACCCGCGACGCACCGAGCCGGTCGTTGCAGACGTTGAGCGCAATTCGCAGCCGGCCGGCGTGGGTTCGAGCGTCTTCGCCCGCCCGCGGCTCCGGCCTCGGCACCTGGTCGCCGACCAGCTGCGTCTCGGATGGCATCGATCGCGTCGTCGGCGCCGGGCTACCGGAGTGAGCGCAGGCGCCGCACATCGTCGTCAGTAAGGCGACAAGCGCCGGCCGGGCGTGTCGCGAGAGCGCGTTCGTAGTCACGGATCTTGTCCTCCTGGGCGGTGACAGCGTCTCGCTCGGCCTGCCGGTCGCGGGCGGCCTGTTCGGCGAGGTTGTTGGCGATGGCGAGGTCGGCGGTGCGGGTGGCCAGCGCCGCGCGCAACGCCGCGACGTTGCTCCGAGCGCGCTCCATCTGCACGCCGTCGATCCGGCCCTTCACATAGACGACGGGAGTCGCCGCTAGGGCGACGCCGAGCAGTGGCATTGCGAAGGGCGCAATGAAGCGCCCGAGGAGCGCGCCGATCATCCGAGCTTGCCCGTCTTGTAGGCGTCATCCGCCCGGCTGTTCGCGCGCCATGCCTGATAGGTGCCGAACAGCGCGACGACCGCGACGGCGCCGATCACCATGCCGGGGGTGACGTTGGTTCCCAGCCAATCGGTGAACGGCTTCACGGTCTCGATCGCGTCGCCGACCTGCTGGCGGACGTTGGCGACACCGTATGCCGCGAGACCGGTGACATAGGCCCAGCCCTGCGCCAGCCAGGACCGCCGAACCTCGCGAGCGACGGGCACCTTGGCAGCGATCTGCGCCGACGTCGCCGCGGCGCGTTCGGCCGAGACCTGCATCGGCTTGACGGTCGGGCCCATCAGCAGCTCGACGGTTGCCACATCGAGCTCGCCACTGGCGGGGAACACGCCGTTGACGGCCTGCATTCGGGTGACAGCGCCTTTCGTGAGGGTGCCAGGCCGGCCGTCGATACCGCCCGGGTCATAGCCAAGATCGGCGAGCTTTCGCTGGAACTCCTCGACCTGCTCCTTGGTCCACTGCCGAACACGCAATGGCGCCTGCGGGATCACCTGAACATCGTCGGCCATGCCGGGCTCGACGCCTGCCAGCGCGTCAGCCGGCTCCTCCTCGACCACGCCGACGTCTTCGGCCCGCACGCTGAACGCGCGCATCGGCGTGGAGCGACCGACCCGTGCGGGCTGAGCCCGCGTCCACGCCGCTTGCCAGTGCATCCCGTCACGGCGTGACCAGTCGCCGCCCCATTCCCAGCCCTCGGCCGCGAATGCCTCCAGCACCTCCGGAACGTTGGCGAAATGCGGGGTCTGATCGCCGAGCCCGTTGCGGGCCGGGTCGAGATCGATCGCACAGCCCCACGAATGCATGGACAGCGAATTGCCGCCGCGCATCAGGCGGTAGTTGTAGGCCCCGCCATAGATCGACGCGCCCCAACGGTCGACAGTCGCTTGGTCTTGGCCTGCGGCCTCCCAGATGCGGTCGAGGACGTTCTTCAGGCTTTCGGCGCACTTCTTATGGACGCGAATCCCGGAGATCGGCTTGCCGGCATAAGTCATGCGGTATGGCGGCTTGATCGAGACGAGGTTGGCCGCCTCCCACTTCGCCGACGGCCCGCCGTTCAAGCCGCGCGGGTTGCCGTAGAAGCGGTCGCAGTCCTTCTGCTGGGGCCACGTGGTCATGGCTCGTCCTTTCGGTTGTGAAGAAGTCGCGCCTGGTCGAGCGCCCAGAACAGGAGCGCTCCCCCGACCGCGAGGCCGGTGGCGATGATGGCTATGCGGTCCATGGGGTTGCCTGCGGGCAGCGGGACGCTAGGTTCGCGGCGGGGCTGGAGACCATGATGAAGAGTAAGAGCGAGCGACCGCGCTGGTGGTCGCGCGAGCGGCTGGCGAACCTACTGATGGGCGGGCTGGCGCTGTTGCTGCCGCTCGCGGCGGAGGCCGCAACCTACTGGCGCTGACACGCGAAACCCGCCCGAGGCGCGAGCATCGGACGGGTCGCAGGAGCAGCGAAACCCATTGCAATTCGCCGATCCCTGGCATGGTCAGTCGAGCGAGAGTTGGGGTGGGGCTTTCGCTCAACCCTGAGAACATGCGGCAATCTGCCGTCGTTTCCGTCATGCGAACGAATGAAGCCATCTGACGTGCAAAGACCTCAGCGCCGGGTCGGTGACCAGCGCGGCGGCAACGTCAGGGCTGTGCAAGGGTGCCTCGTGACGAGGGGCCGGGTAGCGCGCTACAAGTCGCCTTGATGAGCGCGCCTTACCGGCCAGAAATTGATGGTCTTCGCGCCGTGGCGGTCGCCGCGGTCGTCCTGTTTCATGCCGGTGTGCCCGGCTTCGCCAACGGCTTCCTCGGCGTCGACGTCTTCTTCGTGATCAGTGGCTACTTGATCACCGGGCTCATCTGGACAGACCTGCAAGCCGGTCGCTTTTCGCTCGCGCATTTCTATGAGCGGCGCGCTCGACGCATCCTGCCGGCGCTGCTGCTGACCTGCGGGCTGTCACTGGTCGCTGCATGGTTCATCATGGCGCCGCCAGTGCTGGTCGAGTTCGCCGGCCACCTCGCCGCCGCGCTGCTGTTCGGTTCGAACATCGTCTATTGGCTTCAGGCCGAGTATTTCGCCACCAGCGCGCAGCTCCTGCCCCTGCTCCATACGTGGAGCCTCGCGGTCGAGGAACAGTTCTATCTCGTGTATCCGCTTGCGCTGCTGGCCATCGGCCGCGCGTCGGATCAAACCAAAATCGCGCTGCTCGCGGCGCTAGCCGCAGCGTCTTTCGTCGCAGCTGCGGTGCTGACGAGCCGAAGCGTTGACGCCTCGTTCTACCTTCTGCCGACCAGGCTGTGGGAACTGACGGCCGGCGCGCTGCTGGCGGTCGGCGAGCTGCGCCGCCGAACGGCCGGATCACCCGACCTCTCGTCAATGGCCTCGGCGCCGTGGATTTCCGCCGTCGGGTTGGGTGTTATCGTCGCCAGTGCGATGAGCGTCTGGCCGCAAGGCTCGCACCCCGGCTTCGCCACGCTAGGCCCGGTGTTCGCAACCTGCGCAATCATCGCTTTCGGATCGAGCCGCCAATCGGCGGGGTGGCTGCTCTCTACGCGGCCCGTCGTGGCGGTTGGATTGATCTCCTACTCTCTCTACCTGTTCCATCAGCCGGTACTGGCCTTCGCGCGGATATGGCTCGCCAGGCCCCTGGACGCGCCCGAGACCGCCGCGGCCCTCATGGCTGCAGTCGCAGCCGCCGGTTTGTCGTGGCGCTACGTTGAGCAGCCGGCTCGACGCGCGCAATCGCTGCGGCTCAAGCCTTTCGCGGTTGCGGCAGCGGCTTCGACCCTCCTGCTCGGTGCTGCGTCAGTCGCTACCCAATTACGCGACGGCTTTCCGGGCCGAATGGACGGGGCGGTCTCTGCGGCTTTCGCGCGCATTGATGCGGCCCGTGTGACGAGACACGCCGGTATCCGCATGGATAGGTGCCACTGGCAATCGATCGGCGCCCCGGTCGAGGTCTTCGTCGCGCAGTGGAACTGCCTTTCGGACATCGGCGACTTTCGGCCACGCATCCTCACGGTCGGCGACAGCATGGCCTCCGACAAGGCGTGGGCTATGCGACTGGCCGGTTTCCCGGCGGCCAATCTCGGCGGTGCGAGTTGCAGGGTTCGCTCCGGCCCGCAGGTCAGACCTCAATGCGAGCAAATTCTTGCGGCCGCTATGGCGCTGGCCCTGAACAAGCAGGTTGATGGCATCGTCCTGTCGAGCAACTGGCGCGGCCCGATCCCACCCGAAGAACAGCAGGCGATCATCGACTATTGGGGACCATCCGGCATCCCGATCCTCGTGATTTCCGGCATGCCGCCATTTCGCGACTTTCGCGACCGGATTGCACGGCACGTTCGTGAGGGGCTGCCGCTGGCTGATATAGGCTACGACCGGGAAGAATTAGATGCACATCTGCGCTCGCTTGCCGTCTTCCGCGCGGCCGGCGTGCCCGTGATCGATGCAAGCCGCCTGCTGTGTTCAGAGAACCCATGCGGCGCATTCGTCGGCTCAGAGCCCCTGATGCACGATCACGTCCACTTGGCGCCTGCGGGAGCGCGGCGCGTGGGTGAGAATCTCGTTCGCGATCCGACGTGGGTCGCATGGATCGCGCAAATCCAAACCGTGCCGCGTGTGGCCGAACGTTAGCCCTCCAGTGCTGCAATTCGATCGGACAGAGCCCGCATCTCGGCAAGCGCAGCCGACGTCACGAAGGCATAGAGCTGGTCGTAGCGGATGCCTTGGCGGACGCGGTCGGTTGGCACCCGCTCGATGACCTCTTCCTCGTACGCATCGAGGACCGGCACGCCATTGTCATCGACCAGCGGCTTGCCATCATCGCCAACGGCCTGGCGCATGCCAGGCCGGAATGACACCAGCACGTCGTACACTTCATCCTGGCACCACACGGCGTAGGCGGCGGGGTCGAGGCCCTCGGCGACGAAGGCGGCAGCAACCGCTTGCGCGGTGACGCCGATGTGCCGGCGGGCCGCATCGCCCTTCGCGGCGATGCTATCCTTCCACTGGTACATGCCCATCAGCCCGGAGAGGCGGCGGGCGACGCGCATCTCGGCGGCGGATATCTCTCCTAGCCAATGTTTCTCATGTTCGTCCGACGTGTTGATCGTGCCTGTGCCGGCGAAGACCTCCGACCACCGGAACGACGCAGAACCGAGCTTCTGGGTATTGTCGACCCCCGGCGTCGTGTCGCCGTTATTGTCAATCTGAACCCTCGTGACCTCGGTCGTCGTGCCGTTAACGGTGGTCCGAATAATGAGGGCTGTGCCCTTCGCCGTCGCACCCCAGTTCTCGGTCGCCAAGCCGCGGATGCTGCAGCGAGAGCCTATGTCATAGGCCACGCCATCATAGCCGGAGAAGCCAAAGCCGCCGATCGTGTCGCTGGCCAAAAGGCCTGTCGGCGCGGCGAAGGATCCGTTCACACGGCGCAGCGAGTAAAAGGCTTGGTTGCCGGCAGCGTCGACGAGCACGCGCGCTACAGATCCGGCAAGGCCCGCAATATGAGAGCCGGTGTTGGCTTGGGGTGCAGGCGCGGTGAGGCCGCTCGTGTTAATCGTCACGAGACCGGTAAAGGTGTCGCCGGCCTTTGAAGCCTTCTCGCCATCCAGTTCGTTGATGGCTGCCTGCACCGTCGTGGCCGCAACAGTACCAGCGGGTGTGTTCGCGATCTCTGACCCGGCGTAGGCCAGCAAGACCTTCATCGCGGCATAGTTGGCGGCGGCCACAAGGCTCTTGCCATTGGCAGACAGGCCTAGCGTCGTCAGCATGTCCGACGAGCTGGCGTCGTCGAGGAACGCGCGCGCGGCAGCGGTCAGATCGGTCAGCGCGGCCGTTCCGCTGCCCGTGAAGTAGGGCAGCTTGTTCGCCGCCGACGTCAGCCCTGCCAGAGCGAGAAGCTCGGGATCGGTGATGTCCGCGGAGGACGCCGCGTTCCAATCGGACCCGTCGAACACCTTGATGATCGACGTTGCGCCGTTGCTCGCCTGATCGCAGATGCGCGGAGCGACGAAGACCCACGCGCCGTTCTGCCAGGTCGCGATGTTCTTCGCGTTCGATGCCCATGCGCCGGTCGGCGCGGTGCTGACTAAATGCCGATCGCCCTCTTCGGGATCGCTTGGCGGCGTGTTCGTCTCCGACAGGATGGCCCACGGCACCGCTTGCGCCATGACCTTAGCCAGCCGCGCCGCGCCGATCGCCGCCTGCTGTGCCATGAAAAACCCGGAATAGCGCAGGTCTGAGACGCGCCTGATCCACCACGCGGTGGAGCTCGTAACCGTCGTCCCCTGCCACGGGATCGCCAACGCGTGGCCGCCGGTGTCATCGACGGTCGCGATCGGCGCCGAGGCCCCGGACGTGCAGAACTCGTCGCCCGGCAGGACGTCGGAAAGCTCCAGCAGAATCCCCGTGATCGTCAGCGCAGTCGCGCCATTGGCGATCGAGGCCTGCTGCGAGCCGACTGGGTAGAGATTGGCCATGGGTCAGTGTTCCTCGCCGAGGGGGCGGAAGATCGTCAGGAGCGAAGGATGTCGGGTGAGGTCGGCGGGCTAGCGGATGTAACCCTTGACGTTGACGTTTCCGCCCCACTTGAAGCCGGAGATCAGGGTGTCGGGCTGGCCAGTAATGACAAACCCGACCCAACCGCCGACTCTCCACTGAACGTAGATGTCGTAGTTGCCCGCATCGATCACCGCGTCATTGGACTTTTCCCATTTGGGATAGAATACGGTGCCGATTGTCTGGCCGTGATGATACCACGCGGTCGTCGTGCTGCTGCCGAACGTGGCAGCCGTCGCGCCCATGACATCGTCGATGAGAACGACATCGGACCCGCCGCCGGTAGGCCGCGCGATGACTCTCCACTGGATATAGGGGAACGTAGCCGAGGACGTTGATGCATAGGGGCCGAACTGACCGTCCGTATCGATCCGAGCATTCACTTCGACGGGCACTTTATTGCCCGTACCGCCGGAGATCGCTTCGGTGTTGGCCGGAAGATCGATCGATCCCATCAGCACTTCGCGAAGGCTGTTCTGTCCGGCACCGCCAGCGGTGTTTCCGCTGCCGACCGCAACGTTCCCCGTGGCTATGCGGTCGCGGGGATAGTTTACGACCCTCACAGTCGAGCCGGGCATCAAGCCCGTATAGAGCATGCGGCCGGAGACATCGAGGATCGGAAACGGGTCGCCGCCAATGCCGTCGCGAGCAAACACCTTCTCGCCGACGAGAACCACGCGACCGCTCGGCGAGCCACCCATTCCCGCGAGCGCATAAGCCTCTAGGCCCGCTTCGGCGAAAAGGCCGCTGTCGGTGGCTTTGACCAGCATTCTCGCGCCGGACACCGCTCCTGTGGGGGGCGACACCACCTGCTGGAATTCGAGCAACCCTTCCGCCGAGATGGCGTCGATGCTAGCCTCGGTCTCCACCTGAAATAGCGCGAAGGCCAGATCGAGTGTGGCGACCGCCTGCTCGACAACTTTCACAGATGCCTTGGCCGCGCCGAGGCTGGCGGAAATCCTTCGCGCACGCTCGACCTGGTCAAGGTCGGCGGTCGTGGTGTGGCTTTCGATCGAGGCAACCGCGCCACCAAGGTTGTCGAGCCGTGCGTTGAGATCGCGGATGAAGCCCGCCGTCAGTTCGTTCGCCTGTCGGAAGCGCCTATCGAATTCTTCGTAGCTGACCCGCACGTCAGGCGTCGTGAAGTCAATCCAGTCGGACCAGACTGTCGCCCGGCCGGAGAACGGCACGAACTTCAGCCGGCCCTCATAAGCGGTAGCCCCGAGCAGGTTGGCCGTGACGATATACTCGCCTTCGGCGACCGACGCCTCCGTGGTCTCTCCCTCGTAGACGAGGTCGGTTTCGCCGTTGAGCCGGATTTGGAACGCGACTGCCCGGACGTCGTCCTGGTCCGTGCCGTTCCAAAGAAGCCGCGCGCCGGCCTTAGCGCGGCTCCCCTGTCCCTGGACCGTCACGCCTTCGATATCGGCCCCGGCAATGCCCTGCGATGGCGGGAAGACGATAGGGGTTGGCGAGATGACGATCGGCTGTTCGTCGGTGTCTGCATCCCAGTCGTAGTCGGAGGGGTCGACCTCTGTGAGGTTCAGGGCGACGTTGCCGTTCGCGAGGTCTTGGACCGCATCAATGCGGAACAGCTTGTTCACATAGCCGTTGCGCTCCGACGACCAGACGATGAAGTCGTTCGGCTCCAGCGGGTAGGCGTCCGGCGGCAATTGGATGGAATGCCGGCGCTCGCGACGCGCCTCCGCCAGCGCCGAGGCCATGAGCCTCTGTACCTGCGTCCCAGAGACCACATAGTCATAGGCGACATCGACGCTCTGGCGCCGGCCGCCGTCCTCCGACTCAAGGTCGGCGTCATAAAGTGCGGGCGCATCCTTCGCGGTCCATCCCTCGCCGGGCTCGATGTATTTGGCCGTGACCGCGTTGACCTGCTCGGCCATCGACTTGAACGGCTCGTAGGTCTGTCCCTCGGTGATCAGGATGTCGTCGTCCGTGATCGACATGACCGCCGAGCCGGCGGCGCCGAAGTGCGGCTTGTAGACGCCGCCGACCTCGGCCAGCCGACCATTGCAGCCCATGAGTAGGTCTTTGACGACCTGCGCCGGCTCCATGTCGAGGCGGATTTCACCGGAGCAAGCGAACTGCGGCTCAAACTGCCCGTCGGCCTTCTCGGTGGGGATGTCGGCCTCATTCATGGCCGCTGCCCAAGCGGAGGCCGGAATCTGCTGGCCGGAGACGGTCTGGCCGCCGAAGAACCACTTGCCGTCGTACCTGATGCCGCGAAGGACATTGTACAGAACGACGCCGTTGTTCCCGGGCGCGAGATTCCACTTCTCCGGGCTGTTCCAGCGCTGGTCCCCGTCCCCGCCGGCCGTGTCGTCCTCGCGCAGGTCGTAGAGCGGCACGCCGCGCACCACGAACTTGAAGGACGGCACGCCGCCAAAGACCTCGCGGTTAAGTCGGAAGGTGACCACCGCCTTGACCATGCCGGTCCCGACCCGGCCGGCGTCATAGGGGCGGTCAGGATCGCCGCCGAAAAGCTCGACGAGGCGGGCGTCCGCCGTCGTCTGCGTCCCGTCATAGACCCGGACCCACAGATGGTCCTTGCCATCCTTGTTGAACTCGGGAATGGCGATGCCGTCGGGGCCAGGAGTTCCGGCGGGGTTCCACGTGACCTTGGAGCCGTTGACCCAAAGCTCAGCGAGGCAGTCGTTCCCGCCGCCGACTGGAAGGTCCGCGAGAGCGAGGTCCATGACGTAGTAGGCGTTAGGGGTCTTGCCGTCCTGCCCAAACGAATTTGCGTAGGGGACCGACTGGGAGACAATCGCCTTTTCGCCGAACGGGAACGACCTGGAGACCACACCCCCGGTCTGAAGTCGGCCAGTCGTACCGCCGACATTCTGCTCGGGACGTTTTGAGAGCAGTTTCTGGGCGAGGTACGACATCCCCAGGCCAATGGTCAGCGCGAGAACCGAGCCAAGAACTGCTGCCGCAGTCGCGCCGAGCGTGGGAATGAGGAACATCAAGCCGGCCGCGATCAGCGGCCCTGCCGAGGCGTGCGTCGTCGTCCCGAGGACGAGCCCCAAGGCAATCAGGCCAGCGATCAGGAGGTTCATGGGACGCGGAAAGCCTTCGTCACAGCGTCGAGATGCATCCAGCCAAGCCCTTCCGGGCGCCGCACCACCACCGTCGGCCCGATGACGACGCCCAGCGACCAGCCGAAGACGTCGTCGCTCTGGAATGCGGCGACATCACCTGCCCGCGCCTTCAGGACGGAGATGGGCTCCAGCTTGGCGGCCACGGCCTCGACAAGGTGGGAGTGCCCAGCAGACCGAAGCGCGCGCAGCGCTCCCTTCAGCGTGCGGTAGCGCCCGCGGAAGCCCGCCGCGAGATCGACGCCGGTCATGGCCTTCACGCAATCGGCCGGGAATATCGCGCAGTCGGCCCCGTCCTCAAACGAAAACGGCACCCGACGGTGCCGCTCGATCTCTTCATGGAGGGCGGTCCGCCAGCCGCTAATTCGATGCACCGAAGAACACTCCACTATCCGGCTGGTTTTGGTTCGATGCGGACCCGACCCGCTGGCGATGCTCGCCCCATGCGATGTCCCAGTCACCGACCACGTTGACGTCTTTCAGATAGGTGTCGCCCGGCGCTCGCTTGATCTGGCTCTCGTGCGAGCGGACGTCGGCGTTCTTCCGCAGCAGCTCGCGAGTGTGCGAGGCGCAGGACATCGTGATCGTCGACATGCCACCGGCAGCGGCTGTGAAGATCGGGGCCTCGTCCACGAACCCGATGAAGCGCGGCTTCGGCGGCGCGACGAGCAGCATGGTCTCAGGATCGAAGAACCCGCGGTAAATCTGGATCGGTGCCGAGCGGCACTCATTGGTCCGTAAGGTGGCTTCCGCGGCAGCACCGATGCCCGAGAGCACAAGATCGGCCGTCCGAACCGAGATATCGGAGATAAGCGATACGTCGGGAAACTGGACCGCCTCGGCGCCATTGAAGGTCCGCTCTACCAGTGTTCCAGACAGCCCGTCCTTGACCTCACAGGTGAAGCGTCCGGCATCGGACCAGAAGCCGACGGCGACAGGCGCGGGCTCGGGATCACGGGTCTTCGCGGTGATCCAGGCGAACTCTCGCTTGACGACCACCCTGCCCCGGATGGCGGTCAGTTCGGCGGCATCGAGAAGCCTCATCCGTTCACCACCTGGATTGCCTCGAACGAGATCGAGCCGAACAGGCCGTCGGCATCCGGCTCATAGGTGCCGGGAATGATGCAGAATTCGGCGGAGGCTTTGACGAGCGTCACCCCAAGCCCTTCCTCCACCCCTTGCCGGAAGTGCGGGGCGATCTCGAACTCTGCCGTCTCCCCATCACCGTCGGCGGTGACCGTCGGTGTCACGACGCGGTGCAGCGCACGGCTGGAAGGCGACCCGTAATCGAAGGCGAGCATGTCGCCGCGGCTGAGGACGTACCCGGCCGGCAGGCCCGACAGGCTCAGTGACTTGTTGTTGGTGCCCACGGTCCGAATCTCAGGCGCCGAGACCCCCAAAATGGTCCCGCTCGGGTCGGCCTTCGGATATCGGCGCTCCGGGTTCCAAGCGTAGAAGGTGCCAATGGAGATGCCCATGGCCTCGATGAGGGCCACCACATCCTGCTTGTTCGGCAGAGCAATCGTCGGCGCGCTCACGCGTATCCGCCAGAGCGGGGAGCGAAGGTCTCGCACCCTCACCTGGCCCCCGGCCTGGCCGGAGGTTTCCTGAGCTACGTCCGGCAGGAACCGGACCGTCCGCAGGATGCGGTTGGCGCCGGTGCCCTGCAACAGGTTCATCAGGTCGAAGCTGGGCATCAGGCGGCAATCCCGTCTCGGCGAGCCTTGGCCATCACGCCCGGCATCTCCGCCTTCAGTTGAGCATCCCGACGGTCGAGCTCGGCCTTCATCATGGCGATCGTGTTCCGGTCCGCGTTGCCCTGGATCGTGATGTGCGTGTCGCCCATGCGAACGACGTTGCCACCGCCACCCGGCGCGGAGACGCCCAGCCGGCCATCCGGTCCCCGGCGCAGGGGCATGATGGCCTCCGGGCCTGCCTCGCCCATCAGGCCCGTGCCGTTCGCGAAGGGGAACAGCGTCGGCTTGCTGACGATCGAGTTTGTGAAAGTTCCGCCGAGCGCGAAGGTCTGGATGCCGCCTGAGAACGCTCCACCATTCGCGTAAAGCCCGAAGGGAGAAATCGCTCCACCGCCGAACAGCCCGCCGAACCCGCCGAAAGAACCCATCAGGCCGCCGAGAAGTTGCTTGATTGCCTGATCCATGGCCATCTGGATCAGCCTGGCACTAAGGTTTTTCACCGCGTTGCCGAGTGCTTCCGTCGCGCTCTTGCCGTTCATGACGTCGTTGGCGAAGGTCCGGCCGAAGTCCATCGCCAGATCGTTGGTGAGCCGAAGCTGCTCGTTGAAACGCATTTGGGATGCGATGGCGCCGTTCATCTGCTGCGACCACGCGTCGCCGTAGATGCTGCGCAGCTGTGTGGCGATGCCCCGTTCGCTGTCGGACATGAACATCGTCTGCCGATCGAACCCCAGGTCGCGCAGCATCCTCATCTCGGCCTGCTGCTGGCGGGCCTGCCCCATTGCCTCAGCCAGACGCTTGTAGTGGTCGATTTCGGCCTGCGGCATCTGAAGGCCGAGCCGGGCGTATTCGCGCCGGGCGTCATTCAGAAGCTGGGTTTCAAGGCGCACCTTTTCTTGAAGACCGATCGAACCGCCCATTGCGGCGGTCTCGGCGCGCACAGCGCCGATCTGCAGTTCGGTCGAGCGGATGCGTTCCCGTGCGGCCTGCAGAAGCTGGTGATTTATCCCAACGCGAACCGTCTCAGCCGCGGCGAGCGCCCGAGCGGCGACCAACTCGGCGTTTCCGGCAGACGCACCCTGCTCCCTTGCCTGCTGATGCTCGCGCGCGGCGGCGGCGGCCGCCTGCTGCGCTGCCGTGACCGCTGTCATCTGCTGGCGGTCGACCTGCGTGCGCTGGTTCAATTGGTCGGTCAGGGTCAACCGCCGATCGAGGATCTGGTTGTTCTCCAGAAGAAGCGCGCCGTCGCGGCCGATGACCCCCCGCCCATTGTCCAGCAACGCCGACCGGAGGGCGCGTTGGCCTTCCAGTAGGTCGCGCTGGGCCCGGCGGTAGGTCTCGAACCCGCCTTCGGCGCCCTGGTTCTGGTAAGCCGCGTCGCGCGCGCCCACTAGGTCGCGATACTTGTTGATCAGAGTGGTGAGGTCGTCGATCTGACGGCGCTCGGGAAGCCCAAGATCGCGGGCAGCCTCTGTGCCGCGGTCGACAAGTCGTCGGTTCCTGGCGATCTCGGCCTCAAGGCCTGCCTGTCGCTCCACGGCCAGATTGACGGACTCCTGGCCCATGCGGATGGCGTGAATCGCCGCGCGCTGAAGCTCAAGCTCCGCTGAGACCCTCTTGCGGCCGCCCTCCTCCCGCTGAAGCTCTTCCTGCGTGATGCCGAAGGCGGACCGATTGCCAAGCACTCGACCGTTCGTGCGGTCGACCACCATTCCCTGCGCCTGCGCATCGAGCGCTGCCAGGCGCTCTTCGGCCTCGCGCAGGAAGGTCTTGCCCGTTCCGGCAGCCAGACCCTTTTCGATGGCACGACCGACGGCCTCGCCGGCTTCGGCGGACTTCGCCTTGACCGCCTCCCACGCGCGGGCCCAGACGGAGGTCAGCTCAGCGGCTCGGCCCAGGCGAGGACCAAACGTGTCGATCAGGACCTGCTGGGCTCGCTGCTCCTTGCCGCTTGCCATGAGTTCGGCGACATACTGCCGCGTCCGTTCGGTAAGCCCTCCGACGCGGTCATTGAGAAGCTCGGCGCCACGGACCGGATCGGAAAAGCTGGCAGCGAGAAGCTTGTTCGCCTCGACGCCATCGACGCCCAGGGTCGCGGCGAGGTTACGCTGCAAGGCGGTGATCGGCACGAGCATCGTGGCGTTGATGCGGCCGGTGTTTGCCAGCGCCCCGACCGTGTCTCGGGTCTGACCGATCGATATGCCCTGAAGTCGAGCCGCGGCATTTGCCGCCTCATTGATCTTGGCGACGGTCAGCCCAGCGTCACGCCCCATGCCGGTCAAGGCGCGCGCAGCTTCGCGCTGAGTGGAATCGTACTGCGCCCAGGCGACCGCGCCGGCAAGTACAGCGGCAGAGAGCCCGACGATACCTACACGCGCTGGCGTGAACACGCTCGCCACCTGCGATCCAAACCCCCGGAGCGTGGCTTCCGAGGAAGCGAACACGTCGGCGATCTGCGTGCCCTGCTGCACGAGGACAATGAATGGCGACTGTCCAGACGCCAGCGACACGCCGACGTCCTGAATCTGACGGCTGAGGTTGATCAACTCATGTCGGGCCAACCGACCGGACTTGGCGATGTTGTCGTTTGCCCCCATCAAGCGGTTGGCGGCGTTCACGGCATTATCGACCTGCCGCCCCATCGCGGCAGAGCCAGCCTCAACGCCCTTTGCCAGCCCACCAGCGGCCAGTTCCGCCTGCTTGGCCGCGCTGACGAACCGACCGAGCGCATCGCGCGCGCGCTCGACGGGGCGGCTATCGACTTCCAAGCCGAGGCGAGCGAGGTCCATTCGACAATCCCAAAGTGAGCGCTATTGTCCCCTCGCCGGTTGGCGGGAGGCCGATATGAGATTCGTGCTGGCGATAGGTTTGGTCTTGGCGCTCTGGGCGAAGGCATCTAGCGATGCGGCCTTCAGCCAACAGGGCTGGCAAATTGAAGAGGCGACTTCTCCGATCGATGACCGCAAAGAGTTTCGCGCGCGCTTCGAGGGCGCGCGTTTGGCCTTCGTGATCAACTGTCAGGGTGGCACAGCCGCAGCGGGATTGATGGCCCGTGAAGTTCTGTCGTTGGGGACGTCGACAGACGTGCTAATGCGAATTGACCGGGGCGAGGTTACGAGCCGTCTTTGGTTGATCAGCAGAGATCAAGCTTATGTCGCCGGCTATAATGCCCGAGAACTGTTGAACCAGATGTTGAATGGGACCTCCGCGCACTTCCGTGTTGGAAGCTCAGAAGTGTCAGTCCCCCTTCAGCAAATCCAAGACCGCCTTCACGTCCTGAAGATGGCTTGCGGCATAAGCTAGCGCCGGCGCCTACCAAGATGTGGAGCGCAGCACACCCGCACTCCGAGAGCAGCCGATCGGCCGACGCCCCTGACTCGACTCCTCCGCGCATTCGATCAGGATGGGCAATCCCTTGCCTGGCTCGATCATTTACGGGACCACCACACTATGACGTCAATGGATCGGCCCAAGCGGTCTCGTGGCAGGCCTCCTGTGAACTCCGATCCGATCAAAGCTCGCGTCAAAGAGCCGGACCTGTCCGCCCTTGATCGTTTTGCCGCCGAGCAGTCGATTGCACGGCCCGAGGCCGTCCGCCGCATCCTGCGCGACTGGCTGATCTCGCACCGCTACCTGCCCGATCCCTCTGGACCGGATGAGCGCTCCCCCGGCGAGCAATCAATCTCCGCCGCAACGGTCAAAGCGACTGCACGCAAGGGCGTCGACAGCGCCTTGGCCAAGGAAGCCGGATCGGTCGAGGACAAGACCACCCGCCGGAACCGGCTTACAGAGTTGCCCGAGAGCATCCGAGCCAGCCGCCGAAAGAAGGGCATGGAGTAGCGCCAGCGCGCCGCCTGCGGGCTCTGACGCCCAGCCTACTTCTCCTTGCCCGGCTTCACCACCGAGCCGTCTGGCGTCGTCTTGCCGGCCCCGCCGACGGGCGAGCTGCCCTCGGGCTCCTGGTGACGTCCGTCGCCTTCGTCCACGTCGCGCTCAAAGGCCTCGTTGGGCGGTTGCGTCCGATCCGGTGTACCCGCCGGCTGGTCGGGCACCTCAGGCGCGTGGGGAGACTCTCGGTTCTTCGACATGCTGTCCTCCTGTTGAGGAGGCAACGAGACTGGGTGGCGGGCGTTCCAAACTGCGGCGCGGGCGGGCTCTGACTCGACTCTTCCGCTCCCACCCCGGCTAAGAGACTAAACAGTGTGCTCCAGAGCCCTTGGCTTGGTCATGTTCGGCAAGGGCTCGTTCTCGGTCCTCGCCGCGACACAAACTAGCACGGGCTTGCAGTCCAACACTTTGCAGGACGCCCGGACGTGATGGCCCTGAGTGTAGACATCGTCGAGCAGAACCAAGGTGCCCTTCGGTAGATCCGTGACCATCTCCATGTTTGGCGCAAGGTCATCGGGGCGGAGACGCCTTTTTTCGGTCTTAGGGATGAGCTTTTTGAAGCGAAGACCTGCATACGGCTGAGCACCCGAACCGAAGGCCTCAGCGGCAAGCGCGGCGAGCCGCGCAGTGTTGAAGTCGGCAATGGTCCGCAGCGCATCCCGATTGGGAATCGCGATGATCACAGGGTCAGCTATGCCAGCATCTTTGATTGTTCGAGCCACGAACCTGGCAAAATGCCTCTGAACCACGATGAGGTTCGACGCGCTAACCAGCACGCTCTCACCGTTCACACCCACCTTCAGGTTCTTCGTTCGCGTCCCGATCTTCTTCGCGTCGTTTTTCACCGCGTGCGTATAGAAATGTGCGTTGTGATCTACTTCACGGAATGGAACGGCCTGAAAATCCCACGATGGATAGGCTACGCGGGCATGAAGCGGTATAGTCTCAAAGTTAAAGTCCAAGAGCGCCAAGCACGTCCTCCACGGAGGAGACGATTCTCACGCGCTCATACTTGGCGTAACGCTTGGGCCACTCAAGAGCCTTGTTGTCGTAGACCGACTGGAGAATGAACAGCCAACGACCGAGCTTTTCGCACTCGACTGCCTGATGAAGCGTGCCGGAGGTATCTCCGGCTTCAACGATCACGGTGCCGTCTGTAAGTGCCGCCATCACCCGGTTGCGCTTCGGAAAATTCGCCGGGTAGACCTTTGAGCCAACAGGAAATGGCGAGATTAGCAGATGATCGCTGGCAATCTCGGACTGCAGTTCGCCATGCTCCGCGGGGTAGGCTTGATCGATCGGCGTGCCGATAACTGCAACGGTTCGACCGCCCGCGATCATCGCCGCCCGATGGGCATTGACGTCGACGCCTTTGGCCAATCCGGAAACGACTGTCACGCCGTTCTCTGCGAGCCTCTTTGACAGATGCCGTGAGCGAGCGGCGCCGTCTTCAGAAACCTCGCGAGAACCCACGATGGCCACCGATGGACGCTTCAGCAGGTCTAAGGCCCCGGCATAGAAAATGTGCGTGTCCGACTTGCTCTGGTTGCTATCGAGGAGCGATGTCTGGACACCTTCCAGTGGCGGCTTGCCAAGGAAGTCTAGAACGCGGGTAAGAGTGGTGTGTTGGACGAGGTCCGGCGCGGCATATCGGCGGCGGTACGAGGAGGCAGCGCTGCGCGCCAATGCGTGCACTCCCATAGCGTGTCCTCCCCCACAAAACTCATCCAAGGAGATTCGGTTTCCGCGTCAACTGGAAACATGCAGGCATAAGAACATACAGAGAACATACATGCAACATTGTTCTCGAAATGGCTTGTTTTCGCCATTTCACCCGAACAGCGCGTCGAAGAGTGCGGGCGTCAGTTCGCGCTGGGAAGTCGGGGGGGCGTCATCATCGGCGGCGCCCTGTTTCGCGCTGAACAGCGCTATGCGCGTGTCGTCCATGGCGCGGAGCGCCGACACCTCCCACGGCCGAGGCGCGCGGCCGGTGAGATTCGACCAAGCAGCAATCTCGGAATAGCTGATGGGGTTCGGCCCGTAGCCGTTCCCGCTCCGGGCCGACTCCAATTCTCGGAACCAGAGCCATACGTGCTCGGCGGCCGCTGGCAGGCCCCGATAAGGATTGGAGCCTGCCTGATCCGTCCGAACCGCGCCCTTGAGCGCGACGATCAGGCCGTCAAAAAAGCCGCACGGTTACCCGCCTTCGCGTCGACCTGCTCCTTGATGAAGGGGAAGCGGCGGAACACGAGGACGGCGTTGTCGATCGTGCTGTCCAGCGGCTTGCCATCGAGCACGACACCGCTCCATGTGATTACGCTTGACGCCAGGAGTCGCAGATTGTTCTCCCGCGTCTCCTCGGCTGTGAGAGGCTCCGCGCTCTGGGTTCGCAGGCGCGCATCGATCTGACGATTCACCGCGTCCTGCTGGCGCTTGCTGTCCGGCCCGGCAATTCGAATGGAAATGCCGAGCGGCTCGCGCGTCTTCGGATGGACGATTTCGACGTCCAAGCCCTCCTCCTGCGAAGAGATCAAGGAGTCGAAATCGGCCAGGTCAAAGGCCTTCGGAGTGTTCACGGGCGTTCCCCCTTCAGTGGTTCGCGGCATCAGGCGCCGGTCGGCTCGACGCGGACGATGTTGCTGTTGATCTCGACGGTGGCGTTGAGATTGCGGGTGGTGTTGGCCGCGCCGCCCGTTTCCTGAGCAGTCATCACGAGGCCCATGAACATCCGCTGGGATGCCGTGGGCGAGGTGGTGACGGTGTGCGTGCCGGACCCGGCCGACGACGTGTTGATGGCCGAGCCGCCCTTCGTCGCAGAGACGGTGAACGTGTCATCGTCCAGAACCGTCCGGACATAGTAGGTCACGCCGGCGGTCAGGCCGGTCGGGAGCGCGCCGGTCGTCGAGAAGACCACAGCGTCGTTGACCGCAAGGCCATGATCGACCTTCGTCACGACCCCGGGGGATGCCTGCGAGATCGTCGCTGCGAACGCGCGCGGAGCCGGGATGTCGTTCAGCTCGATCTTGAACGGGTAGTTGTGGTGCGTCTTCTCGGCGGCGATGAGTGCGAGTTGGCCTTCGTCCTCAGCAGCGGCAGCGAACACGTTCTGCATCTGGCCGGCGTTTCTCGACCCCTTCTGCTTGATATCCCGCTGCTCGTCGATGATCTGGGACGTGATGAGGGCGGCGGTGTCGCCGAAGTCGCCCATCTGCTGCCACTTGCGAATTCGGGTCCACGAAACAGATGCGAAATCCGCTTCGACCGCGTCACCATCCGGCAGTTCGATCGCGGCGCCGATATAGATCTTGCAGCCCGCAACAGGGTACAGCGTCGCCATCGCGACCTCCTATTTGGTTGTGAGGGAGCCCAGGCGGGCCTTAGGCGAAGGCCTCGAAATAGATCGAGACCGGGATTTGCACGCCGATGTTCTCGACGAGCATGGGGCCGACGTCGGGTCGGCGTATGATCCGCACCGACGCGTCGGAAGGTTCGAGCCGCAGGTCGACTGCGAAATGGCTGGCGATCTGGCCCGCGACATCTCGCGGCTCCCCCTCGCCACGGTTCAACGGCCAGAACACCGACACCTGCATGAAGCCGCCGATGCGCGAGGGATCATCGGACCCGATCAGCCGGTCTCCGCCGGTGACAGGATGGAATGTCGCCCGGAGCCACTTACCGTCCGCTGGGGGCTCGAACTCCATATTCGGGAAGGCGATCCGGAGGACCGGCGAGAACACCAGCGCCTTGAGGTGCGCGAACAGGGCCTCGGCGATCTTGGTCTCGACCGCTGTTGCCATGAGCCGAACCTTCTTCGGTTGGTCCCTATGCCGGTCGCTGATAGGCTTCCGGCATGGTGATCGAGTTGACGGACGAGGAAGTTCACGAGCGGCTCTGTGCCGCCGTGGAAGCGCTTGGGACCGATATCGGTGAGACGACGCGCGGGAACACCGCCCTAGAGGCCGGCCGTCAGATGCTGACCCTGCTGCAGTTCGGATTGGTGAAGGCGATGGAAGACAACGCCAGCCGGATCGAGGGCCTTACCGGCCCCGAGCATTCACCTCGGCCACCACCCGGTTGACGATTGACTGCCATTGCGAGACGGCCCGGCCGACAAAGCGGACCGGAGGCCTACCGCGGGCGCCATACTCGACATAGAGGGCATAATTCGCCGTGTACCCGGCGGTGATCGTGTCGCCGAGGCTGGCGCCGGCAATCACCGCCGAGATGCTTGGTACCGCCCCTGGCGTGGTCTGTGGCCGACTGGCCGGCGGCACCGGGACATTGACGCCGACCTGCAGCGATGAGCGCAGGAACCCGGTATCGACCGGAACATTGGTCTGTGCCTCGGTGATCACGCGCCGGGAGGCCTCCCGAAACACCGCCTCCATGTTTCGCTCGGTCTTCTTCACCAGCGCCTCGACCTGAGCGCTGAAGGAGAGGTTCGAGACGGCCATCAGTCCACGTCCCGCAGGAAATCCACCGAGTAGTCCGCCCAGCAGCGGCAGTTGATGATCTCTTCGGCTGGCGCCGACGGATCGCCTGGGAACCTAAGCCGAGCGCCGGAAGGCGACACGAACTCCGCCCGGAACCCGACCGACTGGCCGTTCATGGCCCGGTGCGTGTCCCTGACGCGCCTGTCGCGCGCGCTGTGCCAGACCTTCGTCACCGCGGCCTCATCGACCTGTCCGGCGTCGATGGCCTGCTGCATCGCCTCTTGAGACGATTTGTGGAGCGCTGCCATGGCCTCGGTGCGTGCGATCGTCTCTGCCCGAAGGCGTAGGGCCCGGTTCAGGTAGGATCGGAAGACCGGGAGCGCCTCTTCCTTCGTGAGCCCCCTACCCTCGCGGATGGCTCGCCGGATCGTGGCGTCGAAGCGCTTGTCGCGAAGGGCGCGCTCCAGCGCCTTGGGATCGCCCGTCGCGAGTTCCCGAGCGTAGTTCCTCGCCCAGTCCTGCTGGGTGGCCGTGAGGCCGATGAGCCCGCCTTCCCTGCGTCCCGAGGCTCGGTTGAGCCGGCCGGCGAGTTCCAGCGCGACCATGCGAGGGTTCCGGCCCTCCACCATTCCCTGCGTCAGAACCTGTCGGACCATGTTGCGCTGGTCGTCGGTTATCTGCCGGATCAGCGTCGAAGAGTGATCCCGCAGCCAGCTTTCCGCCCGCGGGTTGCGGATGTCGAAGAGAATGTCCAAGCGGAAACCGCTGGGATCGCGGGTCGCGGGAATCCTGCCCTCGGTGTAGCGGCCGCCAGCGGCGAAGGCCTCTGCCAGCTTCGCATCGAGCTCGCGGAACTTGGTCGGGTCGAGGCCTACCGCACGAATGGCGCCCTCGACATCACCCCGCTCCATCCGCTCTGCAATCAGCGCGATCTGTGCTCCATCCCTGATCCGGTAGACCCCGTCGAGGAAGGCCTTCTGAAGCGCCGGCTCCCACGACTGGATGAACTGGTCCCAGCGGTTCAGCAAAGGAACATGCCCCCTCGCCCCTCGTTCACTTCACGCAGCGAAGGAGACATCGATGGGCCACCCCGAAAGAAAAGATCCCGGCACCGACCGACCGCCGGAACCCGACACGAACCCCGACCACAAGCCGCTGGAAGCGCCTGGCGATGATCGCCGAGACCCTGCCGACAAGCGCGAGATCGAGGAGCCGCCGCCCCGCGACAAGCCGGCCCCAGTGAAGTCGATGGAGCAGGAAGCCGCAGACCATGAGGTTGATCTGCGGAACGCGAAGAAGGGTGGCGAAGAGGTGATCGAGACGGCATCGCCGCTCTCCGCGATCCGAACCCCGCCGGACTGATCAGCCCCTGACGATCATCTTCCACGCGACCGCCATCCCAGCGGCCGGGATGCGCATGACCTTGACCAGTGTCACTGCCTTGCCGTCGATCGCCAGCCGGTCGCCGGGCTCAATCTCGACAGCGAGAACGGAGCAGGTGACCTGCCGATCGGTCGTGAGGACCGTCGTGCCGTCGACGTACTTGTCCTCGACCGCGCGAACGACGGCATCCAGCGGATAGTCGGTCGAGGTCTCGGTGCCCGGCGTCCAGTCATTCGGGCCCGGAGCCGTGACGGTCTTGGTGAGGATCACCACGCCCTGCCGGAACTCGCCGAGCAGGTCGCTCGCGACGCCCTGCATCTCCTCGTAGAACGTCATCAGACGACCATCAGCCAGGGGGCGCCGGCAGCATCGGCCGTCAGGAATGGCGCGAGGAGACCTTCGACATCCGTCAGTTTCAGACGGGCATCGTCGACCGCGTCGCCGGAGCCGCTTTCGAAGAACTCGCGCTCGATGCCCTCGACCTTCTGCCGCTTCACCTGCTTAGAGCCGGCGACTGCCGCGGAGAGACTTCCGGGAGACTTGGCCTCCTGGAAGGCCGCGAAATAGCTGGCCTCGACAACGGCATCTGGGATCACGTCGTCCGCAATCGAGACCCCGTATGCGCAGGCTCCAGACCGAGGCCATGCCCGTTCCTGGTCTATGCCACCCGTCGGCGAGCCGGAGAACCGGCTGCCGTAGGTGGCGTCGATGTACCGGCTACCGCGCTGGCGAAGGACTGCTACGGCCGGGGCATCGCCGGGGAGAGTGAGCCCCTCCCCGGCGAGCCAGGCCGTGAACCCATCGTCTGCACCGTAGCCGGCCATCGGTCAGGCCTTCGCCTTCTCGGCGGCGACGTAGGCGGCCTTGTCCTCGTCCGACATGTCGTTGAACGAGTCCGCGTCAGCCTTGGAGAGGCCGGGCAGCAGAACCTCGTCGCCATCGACGACGTTGAACTTGCCGCCGCCGTGGTGGATGGCCTTGACGGCGGAGGGCTTCGGATTGGTGACGGCGGTCTTGTCGCCATCGCTGCCCGAAATGACCTCGTAGCGACCCGCCCAGCCAGCCGGTTCGCTCTTCACGGTCAGTTCGGTACCGACCGCGATCTCTTCGCCCTTGGCATTGTAGATGCCGGGCTTCGTGATCTTGATGCGCATAGCGCGCTCCTCATCAGGAAGGGATGAGGCCCCGCCCGAAGGCGAGGCCGCGAGGTCAGTCGACGTCGGTCGTGTAGAACACGCCGGCCTTGCCGTTGATGTCCGCCCGGATTTCCAGCCCCAGCGCGCCCATGACGAGGAACTGGTAGTTGTCGGTTGGGTTGAGGCGGGTCATCGCCGTGGTGTTCACAGCCATGCCGACGAGCGGGCGGATGAAGTCGCTGCTCGGCACGAAGCCGAAGAACTGGTTGCCCGACAGCTCGTAGGTGACGGCGATCTTGCCGATGCGGCGGTTGGTGAGCAGGTAGCTCATCAGCGTGCCGCCCTTGAACCCAGCCGAGCCCGAATAGGAGCGGTCGAGGTTCCGGCCGATCTCGGGCGAGACGTAGATGTTCACCTTGCCCGTGATCAGGTTGTTGTCTAGCATCGCGCCCAGCGTCTGGGTGAAGAACGCGTCGATGGCGTCCGACGTGGTGTTCGCCGCGGTCAGGTCGATGTTGGCGCCGCCGCCCGCCGAGCCGAGGTTGATCACCTTGGACAGCGAGGAGGTGCGGATGCCGGCTGCGGCATAGCCCTGGAAGACGATCGAAGCGTCGCCGTCGAGGACGTACTGCGCCATGTTCCGGCGAATCTTGGCGGTGTGGGCTTCCTGGTCGTCGGCGAGAGCGTCGAAGTTCTCGGACTGCAGGGTGTTCCATTCGCGCCATTCCCGGCCATAGGCCGTGGCGAAGATCGGCACAGGAACGCCGCGATAGTCGTAGGCCACCTTGTCCAGCGGCACGGCGACCTGACCGCTCATCGAGCGAACGACCATGCCGGCATCACCGGACACGCGGGTCATGTGGACCAGCTTGCCGATGTTGACCGCCTTCGCCAGCGGCATCAGGTCGGCCATGTAGACCTGACCTTCGTCGTTGCGCATCACGCGGCGGGTGATGCCGTCGAGATCGAGCCATGCGTCGCGCGGCAGGATGGCCGCGGCATTGCCCAGAAGTTCGCCCGCCAGAGAGGCGTGCCCCTCCTCGACGCGGTGGAAATGCTCGCGGGCAACGGAAAGATCGCCCCACCAAGCCGCGTGCGGCCGAGAGCTGGCGACAAGGGTGTCGTCGAAGTAGCGCATTGTCGCTGTCTCCTCAGGAGGCGGCCGACAGGTAGCTCTGCGAGCCCGCGGGGCGGACACGGACGAGCTGCTCACTGCCGGAATTGTTGTTGTAGACCTCCTCGGAATACGCCACGACGAGGTCCGACGTGCTGGCGATGGCCAGAGTGCCGTTGGCGCCGGGCGTGAGCGCGGTGCCGATGGCCGAGACGTTGACGCCGTTGGCGACGCGAGCCGCGTAAAGGCAGTCGTCCTGCATCTCGATGCCGATGGCCAGCGAGTCCGCCGCCCAATCGTCGTCCACGCCCTTTTGGGCGAGATAGTTATCCTGGATCAGCCAGAGCTTGCCGATCGTCGTGGCGCCGGCCAGAACGAACTTGCCGGACGAGATGACCGCGAGACGGCCGGGCTTCAGCGCAGCGTTCGCGATCAGCTCGCGGACCTGCGGCTTCGTCTTCTCGACCGGGCCGAGATAGATCTTGTTGTAGCGCGCCATTGATTAGGCCTCCGCCTTGGGGAGCTTGAAGGAGGGCTTGTCGCCACCCGGCTTGAATGCGCCGTTGAGCGACGCGGCCTTACCGGGCTCGGCCTGTTTGGCGAGGGCGCGGGCGGCGTTCAGCGTGAGCTCCTTCGCGGCGGCCTCGTCCATCAGGTTGGCCTTGACGATCTTGGTCCGAAGCTCGTCAAGCTCGGCGTCGTCCTTGGCCTTCTGGTTGGCGGCCGCGGTGGCCTGGGCATCGACCAGCGGCTTGACCGCGTTCGTGATGGCGTCACCGATCGTCTTGCCGATGTCCTTCATGCCGTCCGAGAGGGTCTTGACCTCTGCGGAAAGCGCATCGAACTGTTCCTTGGTAGGACCAGACATGTCGTTCTCCTGGTGGTTGGTAGAGGGTGCCCGCTCGGAGCCGAAGGCTTCGATGATTGCGGTCTTCATTCGCTCCAGAAAGCCGGCGCGCTGCCGGCGTTCGAGAGCGCGGGACAGTGAATCCACCGCCCAATCCAGGTCGTTCTCCGCCATATCCATGGCCGAGTTGATGACCTCGATTTCTTCGTGCTCGCCGTTGGCGTTGACCAGCATGCCGACGCCCTGATCGGGGGTGGCAGCGCCCTCCTCGTCGAGGAGGATGGCGTCGTGGTCGAACGCGATGTCGCGAGCGATGTGCTTGTATTCGACGTCCCCGTTGGCGGCCTCCAGCATGCAGAGGAGGCCGGTCGAGGTGTGGACAGGCTCGCCCTTTTCGATGGCTTCAAGCACCCGCTTGCCGCCTTCGGTCTGGTTGGCGCGCTCGACGTCGATCACCTTGTCGAGGAAGACCCGACCATTCTCCTGCCGGACGTTCTCGTTCCACGCTCCGATCCAGCCGATGTTGATGCCCTCGGGATCGCGGGCCGAGACGAACTTGCCGTTGATGGTCGGATGACCGAAAGGTGCCGGCGTGCGGTTCAGAGACGCGAACGACTTCGCGATCTCGTCCTTCGGGTACATGATGTCGTTCATCACGATGCCGTCGGGGAGCGTGGCGCTGGGGACGATGACGACGTCCCGGCCGTTGCGCTTTTCCTTCCGTACCGCCTTCGTGTTGGCGAGCGAGCGGATGTTGACGCGGACCTGCTTCACAGCCGCCTCCAAGGTCAGATTGTGGGGAGGCCGTCAGGCCTTCGGTTCGGGCTCGCCGGGCATGGCGCCGATGGGATCGGCGTCTTCCGGCTCGTCCCTGAGCTTTTCAGCGTCGGAGAGCGGCTCCAGATCGACTGCGGCGCGGATTTCCTCCGGCGTGAAGATGAATTCTCCGGTGTCCTTCATCTTCTGGTTCACGTCGGCCATCTTGTTGGCCCGGTCGATCTTGTCGGCCATCGAGGCTTCGGTCAGATCCGACCAGTCCAGATGCCAGTCCTTCTCGGGAAGGATGCCGAAGCGCACGAGGCGCTCGACCATTTCCATCGTGTTCGGCACGATCTGGTTGGTGCGCCGGGACATGATCGTCCGGGCCCATTCCGAGGCATCTTCTGTGCTGGCGCGCTCTCCGCTCTGAGAGCCGACGAGGATCTTCAGCGGGATCGGGATCGAAGCCGCGTAGGATTGCATCGCGATGGCGAAGAAGTGCTCCGGGCTCGGCAGGGTGATCCCCAGGGTCTTTGCTTGGATGCCCTGCATCATCAGGAGCTTGTCGAAGCCCTTGTTCCAGCCCTCGACCTGAGCGGCCATCTTGTCGGCGATCTCTTCGGGCTTCACGCCCATCGCCTCAGCCATGGCCCCGATGTTCGCCTCGGCATCGACCTCCAGAACCGGGGCCGACTTGGCGTTCTTCCAGAACCCCTCGCCACCGGCACCGCTGATCTTCTCCAGCGTCATCAGGTCGTTGAAGCCCGGCTCAAGAAGCGAGCGAGCGTGGACCGTGCCGTCCTTGGACCAGACCACCACCCGGTCAGGGTGGATGTTGAAGGACCGCGGCTGCGAGCGGCCGGCATCGACCGCCGCCTCATTGAAACCGAACAGCTTGGGCTGTCCGTAGCGCTCGGATTTCTGATCGTCCTCCCACGATGAAACCGTGAGCTGGCCTTCCCATGCCGGGATGGTCTCGACCAATCCATCCAGGCCACCGGGGACGCGCTCCACTGGCTGGTCGAAGGACTTGTTGTCAGCGAGCCGCAGGATGACGCCGGCATAGCCACCGACAAGGGACCGACGGTCGGCCTCCGCCAAATGCTGCCAGAGCCGCAGGGTCGTGAAACGAAGACGGACCTCCTTTTCAAGCTTGGTCTCGTCCTTCACTGCGCCCTGACTGCCGTCCCGCTCCTTTTCCAGAAGCCAGGGGGCGTCCTGCCACGTCGTGAGAATGGTCCGCTCAACGCCCGCCCGCGCAAGGCCGTTGCGGGCGTACATGTCGAAGAACTGCTTGAAGGTCAGCGTCTCGGGGTAGCCGAAGTCGGCATAGTGATTGTGCTTGGCCCCATGGAAGAAGCCGGGGAACAGCGCCGCGAGGCTTCGCTGCGCGTTGTTCACGACCAGTCGCAGGGAGCCCATCAGCGATTCCTCGATGTCAGGAAGACGGCGGCCCGCGCCGGCTCATTCAACAGAGCGTTGAAGGCGCGGCTCGTGCTGTCGGCGTCGTCGTCGTGGGTTGCCTCAGGAAAGCCCTCAAGGGCCGTGAACCACCCGTCATTCCATGGCCCGCGAAGGACCAGCACGTTTCCGGCCTCTGCCTGCGCCGAAAACGGGCTAAACCGCGTGATCTTGTCGCCGCTCTCTGGCGATGCGCGCACATTGAAGCCGGCAAGCATCTTCGTCAGGCTCGCGACCTGCGATTTGCCGGCCTGCCCTGGGTCTTGGGGTAGCGAGATGTCGGTCAGCCTGCCATCCGCAGATGCGGCGTTCTTGATCAGCGCCTCGACGCCCGATGGCGTCAGGTGCCCCGTGCAGTGATGAGCGACGATGAAGCGCCCGTCGTCCAACTTCCCGATCTTCGTGCCCGCTGTAGCGTCGGGATCGTTGCCTTCAGTCTTCGGGGTGGCGCCAAGGTCCCAGCCGCGCATCCAACGAATGATGTTCGCAGGTACCGCATCAACGACCTGACACCAGCCGCGCTGAAAGAGCAGCCCAGCCGCCGGTCTGATCTTCCAGTTGCCACCGAGTAGGCGTTCCCGCTCGACAGTCGGCAGCGCCATGAGGTTGGCGAGATAGCCGGGGTCGGCCGCCATCAGCGCCTTGTTGTCGCTGAGCTTGGCCGGGATGAAGGTCACCGACTTCGGCGGGATCGGCTTGTCTTCGCCGTTCTCGTCCGGCGCGGTGAACTGGCTCAACTCCTTGGGTGTGTCGCCCCAGATGATCTTGTCGCCGATGCGGACGAACCAGCGCAGGACGCCGGCACGCTCTGGTATCGGAAGGCCCGTTTCCTGATTGATCCACCATCCGATGAACTCGGCGACCCAGCTATCGGCATCAGGGTTGCAGGTCGCTCGAACGTAGGGGCGGACGCCGCACATCGAGCGGTTGCGGCTGAGCAGATACCAGAACTGCTTGGCCGTGAAATGCGTGAGCTCGTCGAAGCAGATGAGCGGGATCTGCGCGCCCTGCCAGTTGAGGACGGTCTTCTCGTGCTCCAAATGGGCGAAGCCGACCGATGCGCCCCCGGGGAACGTCCACGCCATGTCCGGCGCGCTACGCGGCTGGGCATGGAGGTTGGGATAGAGCTTCTCGCTCTCGTCCCAGAGGCCACCTTCGTTCCGGACCTGCGTCAGGTTGCGTCGGAAGAATACCGCGCCGAACTGCGGGTTCGCGACGTGCCGAAGCGGCTCCATGAGCAGAGCCCACGTCTTCCCGCCCCCCGCGCTGCCGCCGTAGATCGCGATATCGGCAGACGTTCCGAGGAACTGTGTCTGCGGTCCCGGCTGTGGCCGGATGATCGTGGGGGCAACCTGCCCCGCCTTAGGCTCTCCCATTGTCGGGCAACTGGAAGATGGTCACCGGCGCCGCGGGGGCTGGAAGGTCTTTACCGTCTCGCCCGGTGTGCTCGTGCTTGTGCCGGTTGGAATAGGCATCGCCGCATTCCTTCGCGGCCTGCTCGTGAAGCTGTGCAGCCAGAGCCATGTTGCCGACGCTCTCGGCCTTCTCTGCCATGCGCTGCAAAGCCCGGAGCCTGACGGCGCGATGAGAGATGGCAATGGCGGCGGTATCTTCGAGGAAGGCTTTCCGGGTCTCGTCGAAAAGGGCGCGCCATCTCGGGGCCAGCACCGCGCCTGCCTTCTTCGTGGGATCGTAACCCTCGACGGACTGACGAGCGATCGTGTCGCCGAACTCCTTCCTGACCGCCTCGACGACGACCGACGGCGTATCGAAACAAGCCAGTGCCTGAACGATGTACGTCTTCACGCCCTCGGAGAGCTTGCCTTTTGCCATTGTGGTGTCAGGCTCCAGTCAGGGCCGATGCGCTAAGCCGCGCTCTGGCATGTCCCGCAGACACGAGCGACGCGGGCCGCGGCAATCTCAGGCGCGCGGTTTGCAGCCTCGACGATTGCGGTAATGCCGGCGGCTGAAGCGCCATAGCGCCGGACTACGCCGACGAACTCCTCGACATCGTGGCCGCGGATGGCCCAGACAGGCTGCCCGGACTTCTTGAACTTCGGTAGGCCGAACTCGTCCCGCTGCTGGGCGCAGTGGTAAAGCTCGTGCTCAATCAAAGCGCAGAAGTCGGCGTCCCTGCATTCCAGCGCATGGAGGGCGTCGATTGTAATGATGAAGTCCGGCATCCGGCCGAACCATCCATAGACCTGGGCGATGATGCGGGCCTTGGCCCACTTGCCCATCGCTCCCTGGGGTTCGGCGCCTTCAGCCTGCCCTACGATGCGGCGGCCTTGGCGGGCGTTCTCGACATTGGTCCAGAGGAAGCCGATGTCAGCGAGGCGAAGGTGCGCGTGGTCCTCATTGCAGAGTGTCGCGTCCTCTTCGATGAAGACCGCGTTGGCCCAGTCAGCCAGTTCGGTTGAGGGGATGAAGGTCGGCCCTTCGGTTCGGATGTCCTCAGGAGGAACCGGACGACGGTGTGAGCCAAGGCGGATGACGCTCATGTTCCCTCACCGAGGCCGCGAGATGTTACCCCGCCTAGCCTGCCCGATGCCTATGGCCAGCGGCTTCCAGTGGGTTGGTTCGTAAAGTCCAATGGCACGCTGCCGCTGTTGCCCCTCGTCGGGCCACCAAGCGCATCCCCGACCGCGATAGTGCCACGCCGCTCGATAGACCCGGCCGTTGCGCATTCGCAGAAGCGCCACCGTTTCATATGTGACACGCTGCGCTGAATCGATTGTCTGCCACTGGCCATAGATGACGGGTGGAACGGGCCCACGATCGAGTGCCGGCAGCATGGGCGCGGCCTCCGACGGAGTTGGAGCTCAACGCAAAAACGCCCAGCGGGTGCCGGGCGCAATTATCGACTGAACAGGATTTCGGCTATTTCCGCATATTCGCCTGATTTGTCAATGGGCCCATTTCTGCGACCTCATGCGGCTTTCTTGCCCCCGACGACCAGACGCATCTGGGCCTTCTTCCGGTGCTCGACCAGTGCCCCTAGCGCGGAGTTCAGGATCAGCCTCGCCTCCCATCCGATAGGCGCCTTCTCCTCGATGACGACGTGCTTGAGCATTTCGAGCGCGCGGGTTCCGACGCCGATGTCCTCCTCCAGAGAGGACCACGCGCGCTCCAGGTTCTGGCGGCGACGACGGGCCTCGGCAGGGTCGGCCGTGTCGATCAGCGCCATGCCGCGAGCCCGGTTGTAGTCGATCGCCGGGGTCGAGCGTGGCGGCAAGCTCTGTGCAGCGTCTAGGACGCACCTCAGCGTGTGCATCCAGACGGCCGCGGCGAGGTGCTCGGCGTCGATATAGCCATTGAGGTGCATCACGCCGATCGGGGTTGCGAGATTTGGGTCCCGTGCGCCGCGGACGGCTTCGTCCACAGTCCGCCGCACGAGGGCCGGAGAGAGCCCCTTGTCCAGTATCACCGCTGCATTCTTCGGCTTCGGTCCACGCTTGCCCACTGAGGCCTCCTGCTTGTTCTTCGATCTGACGCGATACGCTGGGGTTAGGCTCTGCGGCTGAACCGGTGCGACTTAGCGAAGCCGATGAACCGCTTCTCGATCAGCTCATGATCGAGCGGGATGGGTGGATCGTGGTTGCGGCAGAACTGGCGAAACGGATCGGCGAGCGCGTCTGGGTCGATGCCGCTGCGGGCCTGTCGGGCGACGGTTGCCCAGTGGCCGAAGCAGATCGAGCCGTCAGAGGGAAACGGCTTCGTTGCCGTGCGCTGGCGGGGTGGAGCGCTGGAGTTCAGATGGATGATTGATCCATCTTTCTTCTCTGAATCTCCCTCTACCTCTGTATCTGTCTCTAGCGGTCGATCCGGTTCGGTTGCGTTCGCCTGCGTTCGGTTGCGTTCGCGGTGCGCTTTTGCGCGTTCGGCGGAACCGTCCTCGCGCTTCGGCTGGTACTTCTCCCATGCGGCGATGCGGCCACCATCGATGATGCCCTTGTCGTTGAGCGCCGCGATGATCCGCTCGACTTCGTCAGTCTCGAAGCCCAAGGCGTCGGCGATCACCTCGGCGTCATAGCCGGTGACGTTGCCGCGGTCGGGAGATTGCGATGCGCGGTCATAGAGGCATGTCACGACGGCCCAAACGTCGCCCGGCCTTACGGAGGCTCTACGGGCCACTGTGCGCCATTTCGGATCAGTCGGAGCGCCATGCCAGAGGCGGAACCAGTCGGTCATGTCTGGGCCTCGCTGCGCTGTGTGCCGTCGGGCCTACGGACGCGAAGCAGATAGAAGACGGACGTCGGGTCGCGCTCGATGAGCTGGCCGATCCTTGCCGCGCTCCAGCCAAGATCATTCAGGTAATGGCAGACACGGGCGCGGGCGCTTAGCAGGGCGGGATCGCGGCGCCGGCTGCGCACGTCGTCCATGGAGAAGCCGACCGGTCTTAGGATGCCGTCGACGCCGGTAAGATGGCATCCCGTGGCAAGCCCGATGCGAGGCGGTTCATAGACGAGCACGGCAAGCGGTTGGGTTTGGGAGGGCCGATAAAGACGGCGCCGCACGTCGCTGTAGTTGGCGGTGAGGCTGGAGAGCGCGGTCATGCTGCCTCCGAGGGTTCGGCGACGGGCATCGCATCCTCGCGAATTGCCGTCACAGCACCGGCTTTCCGAAGCCAACCGAACTCGGCGCGGCCGGCCGGCGCCGTCTTGTCCCAGACCAGCCAGCACCAGTCCGCAGTGCCGCCGCCGGCCTCGTTACCTGCGGCCAGGAACTCCCCCGGCGGACAGGACGGACGGGGAGTGATGACCCAGACCCGGTGCGGAGGATGCTCGGCGAACAGGCCATTGGCCCGGCCAGTGCCGGCGAGGAACTTGATGTCGACGAAGGCGCAGACCTTGCCGGTCGCGACCTCAAGGGCCTTGCGGATGAATGATTCGGCTCCCTTTGCGCGGAAGAACGGCGGGTTCATTACGATGTTGGCGAGCCGAGCGCGGTGCGCCGAATAGTCCGTGCCGAGGAAGTCCGCGACGCCGTAGAACCAACCAGCCGAAGTCCTGCGGACCACGTCAGACCCTGCGGCATCATAGCCAGCAGCACGCAGCGCCTCGACGATGTTGCCCCCTCCGCAGCACGGGTCGAAACAGGGGCCAACGAAGCGCTCAGCTCTTAGGAGCGCCTCGGTCGCGCCGGGCGGCTCGACGTACCAGTCCAGACCGTCGCGCTCCCAGATATGGGCTCTCTTTTCGACCGCAGCGGTCATGACGCGCTGACGCCGTCGAGGCGCATCGGGCGCGGCCCGCGGGCCTTCGCCGCCGCCTGAGGACGAGGCTCATGGTGCTTGCAGGCGGGGGTATCGTGCGGCAGGCCGGCAGCAACCTTGCACCCCATGCGGCGAGCCTTCGCGCATCGTGAAGGCTGAGCTTCCCGTGGCCGCTTTCCGCCCCAGAAAATGCACGTGCCGCAGATGCGACCGTCGAGCTCGGCGAAATGCGCCATTCCGGGAATCGTTGCATCGATCTTCTCTTGCAGGCACGGCAATGCACCCATCAGGTTCGGTGACCCGATCATTTGCCCATCTCCTTGCGAAGGCATTCACGGACTGCGTTTTCGTGGTCGCGGAAAAGTTGGATCGAGCGCCGGGCGTCTTCGAGCCAATCGTTCATGTGCTTGGCTTGCTCGTGCGACAGGTCGCCGGCTCGGCGCAGCTTCTCGATCGCTCGCTTCTTGATGAGCGTGTCGAGGCACTGATGCTGAAGGCCGATAGCCGTGCTCACCGCTGCACTCCCATGGAGTTGAGAGCCGTTGCCGCGAAGTCGGCCAGGGTCATGCCAGCTTCAGCGGCCTTGGAGACCGCACGATGGTAGGTGACGGGGTCCACCGGGATCAGGTTGCGGACGACGTTGTCCGGCTGATCGACCTCGATCAGTTCCACGCTGCGTGCATGGTTCGGCAGGCGCCGGATATGGCCGAGCTTTTCGAGAGCAACCACCAGGCGGTGAACCCCTGCCTTGGACCGGAGCCCCAGCGCATCCGCCATCTCGCGGTAAGACGGCGCGAAGCCGCTCCTGCCGACGTGTTCGCGGATGAAGGTGAGCAAGGCTTGCTGCTGGCGGGTCACTGGCGCGCCTCCGCCAGTTCGGTGATCGCCTCGATCTGAGACCGGAGCGCCGTGTTGGTGGGAAGCAGCTGCTCGATCTTGTAGAAGCCGTGGAGAACCGTCGTGGGGTCCCGTCCGCCGAAGGCCTGGCCGATCTGCGGGAAGGATTTTCCGGTCAGTTTGCGCGCGACGTAGAAGCCAACCTGTCGAGCATCGACCAAAGGCTGAAGCCGGCGCTGGCCGGTCAGTTCGCGAACATCGATTCCGGTCTGGAGCGACACGGCATCAACGATCGAGCGGAGGCTGATAGCCCTGCGGATCGGTTTCACGGGCCCGATAGGCTGTGGGTATCGGCGCAGGCGCTCGGGATAGATGATCGGCGGGCGCTTGGATTTGAGCGCGAGGATCGCGGTCGGAGGCTTCGGCAAGGGTCTCAACAGGCGGGCGCGGACGGCATCGTAATGGGCGCGGAGTTCGGCGGCGGTCTGCATCACGCGGCCTCACGAGTTTCGATGCCGTGGGTGCGCAGGAACGACCGCGCCTCGTCGATCGAGCGCACTACGCCGACGGGGAAGCCGAGCTTCTTGAGCCGGCCGATGCAGTCCTTCTGGTCCTTGGAGAGGTCGCCGGCCTGGGTCTTCACTTCCAAGAACAGGGTCCGGCCCTCGGGAAGTCCGATCTCGATGTCCGGCCGGCCGGCACGGGTGCCCATGCGCTTGAACTTGGCGGCCTCGACCTCGGAGCGCTTGCCGCCGTTCGGCGAGTGATGGACCTCCGCCCACGGGACGACAGCTTCCAGCCACTGGACGATGCTGCAGTGGATCTTCGTCTCATCGACCGGGAAGGCATGGTCGAGGGAAAGGCCCCTCGCCTTCTTGCGGACGACCTGGACCCGCTGGCCTTTGTTGATGAGGGTGTCGTGGGAGAGGCGCATCATGAGGCAGCCCTCATGCGAGAGCCGCGGAACTGCTCGTAGGCTGCTGCAACGGCCTCGCGATGTCGCTCGCGCTCAACGCCGATTTCGGCCTCTTCCTTCGTCCAGCGCGCAAGCTGTCGTGCAGCCTCAAGGCCGGCGCGGGCGCAATCGAAGACGAAACGCCGATAGGATATCTCCGCCCGGTTGTTCCAGCTATCGGCACCCGGCAGACGGAACCATGCGCAGAACAGCTCGTAGGGTGTGTCGCCCTTCAAGCCATTGCAGCAGGTGCACGCGACGACGCATGTCGCGTTCGTGCCGCCGTGAGCCCTCGGCCACTTGTGGTCGACCGTTCGAGTGGCCTTCGGGACGCTGTGGGCCTCCGGCGTCCGATGATCGAACGTTGCCCGCCCGCAATAGTGACACCGGGCCTGATCACCGGTGAAGTGCCGAGTGTGGTTGGCGTGGGTGACGCCCGCCTTCATCACAAATGTCGGCGAAACGAACTGCTTGTCCCGGATCATGCCGCCTCCTCGGCGACCTGCGCCGCGGACAGACAGGGATGGCAGGTGTTCCGGCCGTAGCCGCTGCAGTTGTCAGGCTTCCTGCACAGTGGGCGAAGCGAGCGGGCGACAGAGGCAGCGGTCATCGGCTCCGGTGAAACTGACGCGTCGATGACGACGAGCGCCTCGGCAACCGGCGCGACTTCGGACGGAGCCGGCGCGGCAGGGCCGGGAACGTCGAGATTAATGCGGGCCTCGGCAGCAGCGTCAGGTTCGACCACAGGAACCGCAGGCTCGATGACCGTAGCCGGCGCCGCGTCCACCTTCTGGGCTGGAGCCTTTTGGGATGCTTCACGCGCATGCCCATGCGTGTGCGTACGCGAGGCGCCCTTGTAGGCGCTCAGGTAGAGATCGAGAAGGGTTTCGGTTTCGGCCAGCTTGTCGCCGTCCTTCTCTTCGGCGCGCAGCCGTGCGACGACCTTGCCGAGCACGGTTTTGTCGAAGCCGTGCGACTTCGCCTCCGCGTAAACGTCGCGGACGTCGGCCTTGATCGCGTCTTCCTCCTCACGGAGACGCAGGATGCGGTCGGTCAGCGACTTGAGCAGTTCGTCGGACGGAATGCTGGTTTCAGACATCAGGCCGCCTCCCCGATCAGCGCCTCAAGCGCGGCGCGCAGGGTCTTCTTCGCCCGGATCGCGTCGTCACATTCGCCGAGAGCCTGCTTCGCCAACCGGGCGCACTGAGGGTTGGCGAGCAGTGCAGCAGCGATAGCCAGTGCCTCTCCGCTTTCCTTCGCCGCGAGGCCGATGCGAGCGAGGACATCACTGTCGTTGTCGGCACGGCCGCGTTTGACGAGGTCGGCACCGTGCAGGTCGCACATGGCCTGGGTGATCCAGTCGACGCCCGCGAACGCTTCAATCTGGGCGATCTGCCAGAGCGTCGGCATGGACGTGACCATGTCGGGATTGCACCATTCGGAGATGCGGCCGCCGTTGAAGTTGTCCTGCCGCTCCTTGAACCGGGCGGCGACCGCCTCCCCGCCGCCGGCATGGGCGACAGTCTCGCGGATGGCGAGCTTCACCTTGGCCCAGTTCTCCCGCGGGACTGCATCCCGAAACTGTTTCGTTTGCTCGTGAAAGCCCATCGGGCAATTCCTTCGGCCTATGAGTACGTTGGGTCGCGTTGCACACATTTCCGAGCTCGCCGCGAGACTGGTTGCGCGTATCGCGGTGGAGCGGGGGTTTGAGATTCCGTCAGTCGGAGCCGGCGAAGGCGAAGCGCAGGTCGCCCCGGGACGCGCCGGCCGCGAAGATGTCGCAGAGGTCGCCGGAGACTTCGGCCCGCCCCTTGAAGCGACCGTGGCGGCCCTTGTTGAGACCGCGGGCCGCTTCGGCGACGCTCATGGAGCGAACCCTGTCGGTCAGCGCCATCAACTTGCGTTGGTTGGCGATCTGGCCGCCGTCTATGCCGACGGTGCGGGTGATTTCGGCGACTGCCCAACCCGCGCGGAGCAGCCGGCGGACCTCGCGAAGCTTGGCAACGCGGGATTGTTTCATCGCATGACCTCCCAGACGATGAGCGAAGGGACAAAAGCGGCGATCAGCACGGCGATGGGCCATGCCCACCAGGGCGCGCCAGCACGCGACGGACGCGGCTTGACAGGCGGGCAGTCGGGCGGGAGCCGCATCATCGCTTTCCCCTCACGCGAGGGGGCGACAGGGCGTCCACGATGATGCCGAGGACTGCGCCGAAAATGCCGACGCCAATCAGCATGCCGATGGCAATGAGAGCGGAGGTCATGCGGCCTCCTGCGGTTGGGCGAGAGGGCGAGGCACGTCAGCCGGCCAGACAGCGTCACTCGGCCAGTTCCCGGAGAACCAGGCCATGACCTCGTCGTACTTTCGGGCGGTGAACGACGCACCGTCCCTGATGCGGATGAAGAAGTGCCAGTCGCCCGCGGCCAGCCGCCCGACGGTGGTGAAGGACATCCGATCCTTCGAGGCGATGAATGCCTCGGCGGAAGCAAGCAGGTGAGAACGCAGGTCTTGTTCCATGCACGGAACTGATAGTGGGGTTTTTCCCACTTTGCAAGGGGATTTTACCCATTCGCCGTCACGCGGCCGGAATGGGATTATCCCCATCGCCATGCCATCGCTCAGAGAAGTCGTGTCCGCTCGCCTGGCGGAGATCAATCAAGGCCCGATCGAAGCCGCGACCGAAGCCGGCATCGAGCGGACCTTCATTCGCGACATCGTAGAAGGGCGCAAGGAATCGGTTCGGCAGAAGAGCATGATGGGCTTGGCCAGGGCGCTTCGCTGGACAGCCCCGCAACTTGCAGCCGCGCTGGACGGTCGTGATCCTGATTACAGTCAGGTCATTGCTGGGACAGAGCAGTTGGTCCCGGTGCGGCGAGCAGGCGTGGTCGAGGCAGGCGCGTTCCGTCGGGTTGATGAGTTCGAGGACGAGGGCGACTTCGAGGAATTATTCGAGCCCCGCGACCGGCGATTTCCAGACGCTCGCCAAGCCTACTTCGACGTGGCCGGCGACAGCATGAACGCGCTCAAGCCGCGGCCTATCCTTGAGGGCGACCGAGCCATCTGCATCGATTACGACGACCTGCGCGGCCGGCTCCTGCTGCGGGACGGCATGGTGGTCGTGGTTGAGCAGACATTGGCCGGCGGCCATGTCCGGGAGCGATCTATCAAGCAGGTCGAGCTCTACGAGGACCGGATCGAGTTCTGCCCGCGATCGTCCAATCCGAAGCACAAGCCGATCGTGGTCAAGAAGGATCTGCACGCCGACGACGGGCGCACCGTGGAAGTGATCGCGATCGTGCGCCGAGTGACGAACGACCTGCCGATCTAGTGCTGCACGGGTGACAGAATGCGGGCCGCCGTGGCGATCTCGTTCGGGTCGAGGTCCATCCGGCCGGCATATTCCTGGATCAGGTCGTCTGATCCCATCAGGAAGTCCGCCACGCCCACCAGCAGATCGCGCTGCGGCATTTTGCGGAGCCCTTTGGGATCGAAGCCGCTGGCGTGAATGAACGCGGCCAGCGTGTCGTCGTCTGAGGCGATGTAGCCGAGAACTTGGACAGCCATGGCCTCCGCTCTGCCCCGGTCCATCACGCGCTTGGCGCCGCCGATTTTCGGCACCGGCCTGAATGTCACCACGCTCGTCATCTGCATCACTCCTACGCTGCGTCTCGGCGACGGAATTGCGTTGCGCCGACAAGGGTTGCGATCGGGCTCTCGCACTTGCTGCACTGGAACCTCTGGCGGCCCAGAAAGCCGCTCTCGATGAGGCTATCGATGTCCTCGGGGGCATCCTCGACCGCCGGCACGTCGATGACACGCTCGCTGTCGATCAGGCAGAAGTCGCACCTGAGATGGAGCCGGAACCGAGCTGCTACGCCATGCACTTCGATCAACTCGGCATCGGTCATTCAGTCCTCCTGCGTGGCCCCAATGTTCTTCTTTCGTTCACATATTGCGGGAACGGGTCGGAGAGTCGAGTCCCGACGCCAAGTGATTCGGATACGTATAAACGCTTATCGTGGGTAATTTCCCATTATCCTATTGACAGTGGGATTATTCCCATTCTATGGTGCCTCCTATCAACGGAGAGCGCCCATGCTTCCCCCTCCCCTTCGTCCCGACCCGACCAATGCAGAGCTTCTGTCGATGTATCGCTGCGAGGATTGGGCCTCGCGGGAGATCGCCGAGCGGATCGGTGATCGGTCCTTCGACACCGGCCACCAGTTCAAGGCCGTGCGCGCCCTGCGCGAGGGCCGGCCGGCGTTCCTCGTCTTCTCCCGCTCCTTCGCGGACCAGTGCTTCGGATGCATCGCCAACGATCATGGCGAGGACGCTGCGCGGGCATGGGCTCGCGGCGAGGGTGCCGAGGACATCACGGCCTACTACGGCCCTTGGGGGCTCGGTGTAGACGTCGGCGCGCTGTTCTTCGAGCGCTCGTGCGTCGTCATCGACCCGCCCGGCAACAGCGAAGTCCTCCGGTTGGCGAGGGCGGCATGAGCACTCGCGCCCGCCAGGAGAAGTTCATCGACGACCACGACACGGCCGAGTTCCGCGAGTTCGACCGCGCGCTTGGCCGCGTCATCGCAGAACACGGCGGACTGTCGTTCTTCACGGACGAGCAGATCGCCGAGATCACGGCGGAAATGGCCCGCAAGGCGCGTCGGGACAGTACGTCCCTCGTCGAGCAGCGCCGGCAGGCCCTCGCGATCCTCAGGAGGGCGGCATGACCCTCGACCAGCGCATCGATGCCGCTATCGCCGAGAAGGCGTGGCCGCTCGCCCGGTACCTTCTCTGGCTCAAGTCGGAGCGGACATGACCTTCCACCGCCTCATGGTTCGTGTGGTCACGGGATGGAAGCTCTGGCGCGCTCGCCGACGGGTCCACCGGACCTGCCCGGAGATCGCGGCAATCCCGCCCAAGGCTCGCGACCACGCCGGCCGCTTCACCTCTACCGCCCTCGCCCGCCGCAAGGCCGTGACGGAACGTCTCAAGAAGGAACTCGCCGCATGAACTGCGATAGAGCGCCCGACAAATTCTGGATGGTCTACGGCATCGGCCGCGGCTGCCCGACCAAGCAGCATTGGTCAAAGGCGGACGCCGAGCGCGAGGCCAAGCGCCTGGCGCGTGAGAACCCCGGTTCGTTCTTCGTCGTGCTGGAGGCTGTCGCAGCAATCGCGAAGCGCGAATTCGACGTGATCACTTTTCGTGCCGACGACGACGGCATTCCTTTCTGAGGGTCCAACCGATGCAGTCCGCAATCGAACTTTCGCCGACCGAGGTAAGCACGCTCGCGGCACCTTCGTCCACGCTCCCGGTCGAGACAACCGCTGTGGTCTCGCCCGCGCCGGCAGTTACACCCTCCGAAACCGCCGCCATCATCAGCATGATCGAGCGAGCGTCCCGCGATCCGGCCGTCGATCTCGACAAGATGGAACGCCTGATCCGGATGCGGAAGGAAATGGTCGCTGATGAGGCCGAGCGGGCGTTCGCCGCGGCCATGCGATCAGCCCAGGCCGAGATGCGCCCCATCGGAGCGAACGCCGTCAACCCGCAAACGCGCAGTCGATACGCGACCTACGACAAGCTCGATCGAGAACTGCGCCCGATCTACACGCGCCACGGCTTCTCCCTGAGCTTTGACGAGCAGGACTGCCCGAAGCCCGACCACATCCGTGTCGTCTGCTACGTCTCCCACGAGGCCGGGCACACCCGTACCTATCGCAAGGACATGCCTGCGGACGGCAAGGGCGCCAAGGGCGGCGACGTCATGACCAAGACGCACGCCACCGGGGCGGCGGCGTCCTACGGCGCGCGCTACCTGCTGAAGGGCATCTTCAACATCGCCGTCGGCGAAGAGGACCGGGACGGCAACGAGCCGGCGCCCGCCTCCAAGATGATCACCGAGGACCAGGTCGCAGAACTCCAGGCGATCATCGACGATGTCGGCGGTTCCAACGCCGAGGCGCTCAAGGCCCAATTCCTCAAATGGGCTGGGGTGAAGTCGATTGCTGACATCCCAGCGAAAAATTTCCGCGATGCCGTAGCGGGCATCGAAAGCCGGAGGAAGAAGGCATGAGCACCCAAGGCACCTCCGAATGGCTGGCAGAGCGCTGCGGCAAGGTCACCGCGTCGCGCATGGGCGACCTCATGGCCCGCACGAAAACGGGCTATGGCGCCTCGCGCGCCAACTACATGGCCGAACTGATCGCCGAGCGCCTGACTGGCGAGCCGGCCGAGAAATTCACCAACGCCGCCATGCAGTGGGGCCACGACAAGGAGCCGGAGGCGCGTGCCGCCTACGAATTCCTGTCGGGCTCCGACGTGGTCCAGGTCGGCTTCATCCCGCATCCGTCCGTCGCAATGACCGGAGCGTCTCCTGACGGCCTGGTCGGCGAACGCGGTATGCTGGAGATCAAGTGTCCGTCCACGGCCACCCACATCGAAACGCTGCTCTCCGGCTCAATCGACCGCCGCTACATCCTGCAGATGCACTGGCAAATGGAGTGCTGCGGCCGCGACTGGTGCGACTTCGTCAGCTTCGATCCACGCCTGCCGTTGTCGATGCAGGTATTCATGAAGCGCGTCGACCGGGATCCGGCACTGACCGCCGAAATGCTTTCCGAAGTCGCCACGTTCCTGAAAGAACTGGACGAGAAGGTCCGCGCCCTCTCCGACAAGTTCGAACGAAGGGAGGCGGCATGACGTCGATTCCGCCCCTCGTCTTTCAATGGGACGGCGAAGCCATGGTACCGGCACACTCCCGGCTGGCCGATCGTCACTTCGTCATCGGCGAGACGTACACGCTCGTTCCGCGCGAGGACCGTTCTGCCGCCAGCCACCGGCACTATTTCGCCTCGGTCGCGGAGGCCCATAACAATCTCCCGGAATCCTGGGCACTGCGCCTGCCGACCTCGGAACACCTCCGCAAGTACGCCCTCATCAAGGCCGGCTACTGCGACAGCCAGACGCTGATTGCGCGCTCGGCAGCTTCCGCGCGGGATATCGCTGCGTTCCTTCGGCCGATCGACGAATTCTCGATTGTCACCGTCGAGGGCTGCGCCGTCACCCGCTTCACCGCCAAGAGCCAGTCCGAACGCGCTATGGGCAAGAAGGACTTCCAGGCGAGCAAGGAAGCCGTCCTCGATATCATTTCCGAGCTGATCGGCGTCGACCGCCGGGAGCTCGATCGCGCGAGGGCTGCATGATCGGGCGCGAGGTCGAGGAATGGATTGGCGCATCGCCAGACAGCGCGATCCCCCCGCGCGTCAGGCTCCGGGTGTTCGAGCGCCACAAGGGTGTCTGCCACATTAGCAAACGCAAGATCATGCCTTCGGACGCATGGGACTGCGATCACGTCGTCGCGCTGACGAACGGTGGCGAGAACCGTGAATCCAACCTCGCCCCTGCCCTCCGCGACAAGCACCGCGAGAAGACGGCAGCCGACGTTGCTGAGCGCGCCAAGATTGACCGCATCCGCAAGCGCCACCTGGGGATCAAGAAGCCGTCGAAGCTGAACAAGCCGGCGGGCACGAAGTTCAACTGGCGCGCCGGTCGATACGAGAAGTCAGCGCCATGACAGGCGACGAAACCGAGGCCCGCAAGATTATCAGGAGCGCGAAGTGAGCGAGATTACCAACGGCGGACCGGCTCTCCCGATCCCTGACGAGCGCGATCCCGTGACGGGTTGCGGCATCATGCAGGGCTCTCCGGGCATGTCTCTGCGGGACTGGTTCGCTGGGCAGGCAATGGCCGCCTTGCTTTCTGATCCGAAAGCAGTCCCCGGACGGGGCGAAACCGCAGAAGCTTTTGCGAAACGGGTTGCCAGGGCTGCCCACGGATATGCCGACGCCATGCTCATCGCCCGCAAGGAGCCCAAGCCATGAGCAAAGCGATAGAGGCGGCTGCGCGTTCCGATGCTGCTTTTGATGGGCGCACGTTCGACGCGCTAAGCCGGCATGACCGCGGGCGCTACACCGAGCGATCCAGGCTCGCCATCCGCGCCTTCCTTGAAGCGGCTGCGGAGGATGAGGGCGTGGCCATGCACGTAGGCGCCCAGTGCGGCTTAGGGATCATGGGCAACCTGGGCGTTGAAGAGTCCGGCCGCGCCGCCATCCTCTCCCTTAAGGCCATGGTGGAGGGGTAGATGGGACTCTTCGACAGCATTTACGCGCCATGCGCCCACTGCGGCGCGCCGCTGGAATTCCAGACGAAGGCCGGCGATTGCCAGATGGATCGGTTCGAGATCGATACCGCACCGGCCTATCTGCTTTGGGATGTGAAAGACGACCCGAAACACTGCATCAAGTGCGATGGGTGGACGGCCTTGATCGATCCGGCCATTCCGCCGGGTCCTCAACCGCCGCCCGATCTTCGCGCGGCCCGTGTTCAAGCGCCTGAAAGCCCGCAGACCCATCCTCAAGGGTGGAAGTGGTGGCCCCTCAAAAAGGTCTTCACTTTCGATGATTTAATGGACCGGCCGGATGAAGCAGGCCGCGCAGCTCTACAGGATGAGGGCTGAGATGGCGCGCACCCCGGCAAACCTGACACAGGCTGACGTTGCCCGCGTGATCCGCGCGGCGCGGCAGGCCGGTGCGCCGGGCGTCGAGGTGCGAGTGGGCAATACCGTGCTGTGGGTGCCCTTTGCGGCTCCAGCGTCCCCGCAATCCACTGCGGGCGCTGTTGAGCCGGTCGAGGAGGTCGTGTTGTGATCGACAGCATGCCCAAGCCTCGCCCGCCTTATCTCCTGCGGGAGATCAACCGCCACGGAAACCCCGTCTGGTACGTCCGCAAGGGCGATGGACCGCGCATCCGCATCCGTGGCGAATACGATAGCCCACAGTTCAAGGCGGCCTATCAAGCTGCGCTGGAAGGCAAGGCATCTACCGACAACAGCAAGGCGGCGTCTGGTTCGCTGCGCTGGCTTGTCGAGCGTTACCGGGACAGCTCAGCGTGGACGAGCCTTTCGCTCGCCACCCGCAAGCAGCGGGAAAACATCCTGCGCCCGGTTCTCGAAACCGCCGGCCATCAGTCCATCGAGAAAATCGGCCGCAAGGAAGTCGTCGCTGGGCGGGACAGACGCCGCGCCACCCCTGCTCAGGCCCGGCACTTCCTCGACACCATGCGAGGCATCTTCCAATGGGCCGTAGATGCGGACCTAGTTAAGGCCGACCCCACGGATGGCGTGAAGCCACCGGCCTCCAAGACCAAGGGCTTCCCGGTCTGGACCGACGAGGACATGGACGCTTTCGAGCGTAAGTGGGCCTTGGGGACGCGCCAGCGGGTCGCCTATGCCCTTCTGCTCTACACCGGGCTTCGGCGCGGCGATGCCGTCCGCGTAGGCCGGCAGCACGTTCGCGACGGCATCCTTCGTCTCCGAACCGAGAAGACGGGCATCGAGGTAGCAATCCCGATTCTGCCCGACCTCTCGATTGCCCTTGAAAAGGGGCCGACCGGCGACCTCGCCTACATCGTAGGGGAGAAGGGCGCTCCGATGACCAAAGAGGCGTTCGGGAACTGGTTCTCGGAAGCCTGCCGCGCCGGTGGCGTTCGCAAGTCAGCCCACGGGCTCAGGAAGGCCGGCGCCACCAGGGCCGCCAACAACGGCGCGACGGTAGCCCAACTGGAGGCGATCTTCGGCTGGAGCGGTGGCGGGATGGCCTCGCTCTACACCCGTTCGGCTAACCGCGAGAAGCTCGCGAGAGACGCAGCGCCGCTGATGGCAAAGAACGTGCAGGCAACTTCTATCCCCGCACCGGGTGGAAAGGTGCGGGGCTCAGGCCGGAAACGATAGGATAATCAGATGCTTAAAAAAGAGGTGGTGGGGGAAGCAGGACTCGAACCTGCGAAGGCGTAGCCAGCGGATTTACAGTCCGCCCCCTTTGCCGCTCGGGACATTCCCCCGTCCCAGACCCGTTGGATGAAGGCCGCGGGGCGTGGCGCGCTTGATAGGGACGCCCCCCTGCCCTGTCAACCGGCAAAGCTTCGCAGCCGCCTCCCGGCATTGCGAAGCCGGGCGGGGCATGTGATGGAGAACCATGAGCAAGCAGCCGCCCAAAGACCCAGGAAAGCCGTTCCGCCCCTTCTCCCGGCCGGGAAAGCCGTTCAAGGGCCGCGGAGGCCGCGTGCTGCGCGATCCCGCTCCTGACTATGCGACCGGCACGGTGCTGCTCTACGGCTGGCACACGGTCTCGGAGGCGCTGCGCAACGGCGGGCGGCGAATCCGCACGCTGCTCGCCACCGAGAATGCCGCCAAGCGGCTCGACGAGGAGGGCATCGCCCATTCCGCCGAGATCGTGCCGGTGCGAGAGATCGACAAGCGCCTCTCGGCAACGCCGGACGCGCTGCATCAGGGCCTGTTCGCCGAGGCGGACGCGCTGGATGCGCCCGATATCGAGGATATGCCCGCCGACGGCGTGCTCCTGCTGCTCGACCAGATCACCGATCCGCACAATGTCGGCGCCATCGTGCGCTCGGCCGCGGCCTTCGGCGTCAAGGCCATCGTCACCACCAACCGCCATTCGCCCGAGGCGACCGGCGTGCTCGCCAAGAGCGCCTCGGGCGGGCTGGAGCATGTGCCCTTCGTGACCGTGCAGAACCTGTCGCGCGCGATGAACCAGCTGAAGGACCGCGGCTTCCAGATCATCGGCCTCGACAGCGAGGGCGAAGCGGATCTCGATGCGGTGAAGCTGCGCGCGCCCGTCGCGCTCGTCCTCGGCGCGGAGGGCAAGGGCCTTCGCCAGCTCACGCGCGAGAATTGCGACGCGCTGGCGCGAATCGACATGCCCGGCGCGATCAAGAGCCTCAACGTGTCGAACGCGACCGCGCTGGCGCTCTATGCCGTCACGACGCGGCTCGGCCTGCGCCGCTGATCAGCGGCGACGGCGGTTCGGCCGCGCGGGCGGATCATCCAGCGTGATCACCCGCGCCTCCGAGCCGCTCGGATAATAGGGCCGGCGCTCCATCATCGGCGCGCGGCCGGGCGCGCCCATCACGGGATAGGCACCCGAGCGGGGAAAGATCGGATAGACCGGCACGACCTCGCGGCCGTGGGTGTAGATCGGCGGCTGGTAGATCGGCAGCGCGTACCCGTAGTCCACGCGCGGCGCCTGCGGCACCACATAGCGCCATTCGCCCGCGCGGCGCTCGACCACGAAACCGCAGCCGCCGCAATGATGTTGGTGACGGACTTCGTAGCCGCCGGCACGGCGGTCATCGACGATCTCGATGCGGCGATACTGCGCCAGCGATGCCGTGGAGACGATCGGCGTGACGACGAGCGCGGCCAGAGCCGCGCGACCAAGGGACCATCCCATCAAGGTCGATCCTTACCAACGAGGGCGCCACACCCAGCACGAGCCTAGCGCAGCAGGCGGCCATGGAAAAGCGCCGTCCCGTGCGGACCAGCCGGCAAGGTGAATCCGCACATCGGCAGCGCCCTGTCATCGCCGACTCAGCGGCGCAGGCCTCACCTTTGCGCATCGCCGGCAAGTCGCCATGGGCGATGTGGGCGCCTATGCCAGCGCCGCACGACTTATACTTTCGTATCTTAGACTTTCGATACGGCGCGCTGCGCCGACAACTGTTCGCACATGCAACAATCCAGAACTGGACTGCCCCGGCACGGCAAGAACCATGGCGACCACGGATATAGTGAGCAGTTGCGAAAGAACTCCGTCGGTTTCTACGAAAGTCTTATCTACGATTTGCCAAGGGACTCGCGCGAGGACCTCGGCCTACCGAGGGTCAATCGCGAGGGCGCTCGACCTTACGCCAACAAGAACAAGGACCGGATCGTCCCCAGGACGGCAGCCAGGTCCGCCACCAGGACAGCAGGAAGGAAATCGCCATGTCCATGAGCACCGCCTCGGGCCCAGGGGCCTCGGCCCGCCCGATGACCAAGGAGGAGCGGAAGGTCATTCTCGCTTCCTCGCTCGGCACCGTTTTCGAATGGTACGACTTCTATCTCTACGGCTCGCTGGCCGTGATGATCGGCGCGCAATTCTTCGCGCCCTTCGATGCCAATACCCGCGCCATCTTCGCGCTGCTCGCCTTCGCCGCCGGCTTCCTCGTGCGGCCCTTCGGCGCCCTCGTCTTCGGCCGCCTCGGCGACCTTGTCGGCCGCAAGTACACCTTCCTCGTCACCATCGTGATCATGGGCGCCTCGACCTTCCTGGTCGGCCTGCTGCCCTCCTACGCCACCATCGGCTGGCTCGCCCCGGTCATCCTCATCATCCTGCGCATGGCCCAGGGCCTGGCGCTCGGCGGCGAGTATGGCGGTGCGGCGGTCTATGTCGCCGAGCACGCCCCTCCGGGACAGCGCGGCTACTACACCTCGTTCATCCAGACGACGGCGACGGTCGGCCTCCTTCTCTCGCTGATCGTCATCCTCACGCTTCGCCTCTACATGGGTGAGGCTGCCTTCGCCGCCTGGGGCTGGCGCGTTCCGTTCCTGCTGTCGATCTTCCTGCTGGCGATCTCGGTCTGGATTCGTCTGCAGATGAACGAGAGCCCGGCCTTCAAGAAGATGAAGGAAGAAGGCACCCACTCGAAGGCGCCGCTCTCCGAAGCCTTCGGCCAGTGGAAGAACGCCAAGATCGCCCTGCTCGCCCTGATCGGCGGCACGGTCGGCCAGGCGGTTGTCTGGTACACGGGCCAGTTCTACGCGCTGTTCTTCCTCCAGAGCATCCTGCGCGTCGACCTGTTCACCGCCAACGTGCTGATCGCCTGGTCGCTGATCCTCGGCACCGGCTTCTTCATCGTGTTCGGTGCCCTGTCGGACCGTATCGGCCGCAAGCCGATCATCCTGGCAGGCTGCCTGATCGCGGCCGTCACCTACTTCCCGCTGTTCACCGCGCTCACCAAGGCCGCCAACCCGGCCCTGCACCGCGCGCACGAGCAGGTGAAGGTGGTGCTGACCGCCGATCCGGCCGGTTGCGGCAACGTGTTCAACCCGGTCGGCACCCGCGTGTTCACGCAGCCCTGCGACGTGTCCCGCGTTGCCCTCGCCAACGCCGCGATCAAGTACGAACTCGTCAACGGGCCTGCCGGCTCGGGCGCGAACGTCACGGTCAACGGCACGGCGGTTCCGATCGACGGCCAGTTCGCGGCCGCCCTCGGCCGGGCGACGCAGGCCGCCGGCTACCCGGCTGCAGGCAATGCCGAGATCATCAAGGTCAACGGCTTTTTCTCCGTGCTCGGAGACGGCCGTGCCCTGTGGATTATCGGCATCCTGTTCATCCTCGTCCTCTACGTGACGATGGTGTACGGCCCGATCGCGGCCCTGCTGGTCGAACTCTTCCCGACCCGCATCCGCTACACGGCCATGTCGCTGCCCTACCATATCGGCAACGGCTGGTTCGGCGGGCTCCTACCGGCGACCTCCTTCGCGATGGTGGCGGCCACGGGCGATATCTACTACGGCCTGTGGTATCCGATCATCTTCGCGATGATGACCTTCGTGGTCGGCCTGTTCTTCCTGCCGGAGACCAAGGACCGCGATATCTTCACCTACGACGGCAACAAGTAACCTCCACTCTTGGAGGCACGGCAGGCGCCGGGAGCAATCCCGGCGCCTGTTTCGTTTGCGCCGACCGCGAACCCCGTCTGGCTTGCCTTGGCGGCGATGGATTGGTAGCGAAAGCGCCGGGCCGGCGTAGCACAGCGGTAGTGCAGCGGTTTTGTAAACCGAAGGTCGGGAGTTCGATCCTCTCCGCCGGCACCAGCATCCCCTTCCGGGCGACGGCCATCCCGGTCACAAGCCCGTGACCGCACTGGACGTCCCGCGACATCAGGCAATCTCCATCGCAGTGTGCGGCGCGCGTTCCGGCGCCGGGACGCAGACTGCTGGGAGAACCTCATCGATGACCACGATCAACCGCCGCCATGCGATGGCCGCGAGCGCTGCGACGCTCGCCGCACCTGCCATCGCCGCAAGCACGCTCGTCAGGCCCGCGCAGGCACAGGCGCCGGCCGCAGCAGCCCAGGCTCCCGGCTTCTACAAGTACAAAATCGGCGACATCACCGTCACCGCCATCAATGACGGCTTCTTCTCCCGCCCGCTCGAGGGCTTCGTCCGCAATGCCGAACTGCCGGCCGTGCAGGCTGCCATGACCGCCGCCTTCCTGCCGACCAATGCCGTGCCGATCCCGTTCAACACGCTGGTGGTGGAGACCGGCGGCCGGCTCGTGCTCCTCGACGCCGGCAACGGCAATACCGGCGCGCCGACCTCGGGCACGTGGATGGCCAATTTCCGCGCCGCGGGCTTCGATCCGGCGCGCGTCAACACGATCCTCATCAGCCATTTCCACGGCGACCACATCAACGGCCTGCGCCTGCGCGACGGCACGGCCGTCTTCCCGAATGCCGAGATCCAGGTGCCAGCGCCGGAATGGGCCTTCTGGATGTCCGACGAGCGCATGAACCAGGCCCCCGAGGCGGCGCGCGGCGGCTTCCAGAACGCCCGCCGGGTGTTCGGCCCGGTCGCCAACGACGTGAAGCGGTTCGAGCCGGGCGGCGAAGTCGCGCCGGGCATCACCTCCATCGCGGCCCACGGCCATTCGCCGGGCCATACCGTGTTCGGCATCGCCTCGGGTACGGGCAAGATGATCTACATGGCCGATGTCACCAACCATCCGGCCCTGTTCGTGCGCAACCCCGACTGGGCCGCGGTCTTCGATCAGGATGCGGATGCCGCCCGCACGGTGCGCCGCCGCCTGCTCGACATGGCTGCCACGGAGAAGACGCGCGTCCATTTCTACCACGCGCCGTTCCCCTCCAACGGCTATGTCGCCAAGGACGGCAACGGCTATCAGCTCGTGCCGGCGCAGTGGAGCCCGTCGATCTGACACAGCCCGCGCGTCTCCGCCGATGGCTCGATTGACAGCCAGGCGACGGCGACGCATCACATGACAGTTCGCATCGGCGGCCGCCCTTCGGGGCGGCCACGGGAATGCGGTGCGCGGGGCGGCTCTGGCCGGCCCGCAAATCCGCGGCTGCCCCCGCAACTGTAAGCGGCGAGCCGGCTCCGAATGCCACTGGGGATTTCCCCGGGAAGGCGGAAGTCCGGCGACGACCCGCGAGCCAGGAGACCGGCCGATGTGACGTCACTGTCCGAGCGTGCGGGAGGCGCGCCCGGGAGCGGCACGCCGCTTCATCCGTGACACGCATGTCGCGGAGAGCCGGTCGGCTCGGCACAGAGGCAATCCTCTCCGCGATCCCATGTGATCCCACGCGGAGACAAGTCATGTCGCGCCAGCGCGCCCCTTCACCATCCCTAGCGGCTTCTGCCGGCCTTGCCGTCCTCGGACTGTCGGCTGCGCTCCTGCCGGCCACCGCCCTCGCCCAGCAGCCGCCGACGCAACTGCCCGAGATCGTCGTCTACGGCGCCAGCAACGTGCCCGTTGAAGCACCGCGCGTCGGCTCCGCGGTGACGGTGGTGACCGAAGAGGATATCCGCAACCAGGGCGCGGCCTCCGTTCCCGACGTGCTGCGGCTGGTGCCCGGCATCGCCGTCAACCAGTCGGGCGGTCGCGGTGGCCTCACGCAGCTGCGCATGCGCGGCTCGGAGGCGAACCAGACGCTGGTCGTCGTCGACGGCATCCCGATCAACGATGTGAACAGCGGCGACGCCGACCTCGCCAATATCCCGGTCGATGCCATCGAGCGCATCGAGGTCGTCCGCGGCCCGCAATCGGGCATCTGGGGGCCGAACGCGCAGGCTGGCGTCATCCTCATCACCACCAAGTCCGGCCGCGGCCTCGCCCGTCCGGAAGTGACCGCCCGTATCGAGGGCGGCTCGTTCGGAACCCTGCAGGGCTCTGCGACCGTCCGCGGCGCGCAGGGCCCCTTCTACGGCACGCTGTCGATCTCGGGGCTACGCTCCGGCGGCTTCGTCGTCGCGCCGGGCACCACGCGCCCGAACGGCTCGGACATGGGCGCCTTCACCGCCAAGGTCGGCGCGGACCTGTCGGAATGGTTCAATGTCGAGGCTGTCGGCCGGTTCGTCAGCCGCACGGGCTTCTATAATCCGGGCAATTTCGCTTTCGGGCCACCGTGTCCTCCACCAGACTTCTTTTGTACGCCTGACCCGCTTACGGGGCGTCTGGCCAACGGCACGGGCCGCGGCGTCGCCACGGACGCGCAGGGCCGCGTCGTCGCCACGCTGAAGCTGCTGGAGGGGGCATGGACGCATCGCTTCTCGGCCGATGCCTCCCATCAGACCACGAACTCGCGCAGCAGCTACGTCAGCAGCTTCGGCTTCCTCGAATCCGAGGCATTCTGGTCGCGGACGGAGCGCACACGCGCCGAATACCGCACGGCCTACACGTTCGAGACGCCATCTTTTCTCGGCGCACGCCACACCATCGTCGGTGGCGTCGAAGCCGTGCGCGAGCGCTTCCGCTACTACTACGAGAGTGACGGTTTCTTCGGCTACTCGCCCAATGACAGCTATGCCGGCGCGGGCCGTGCCCGCGAGCGCAAAGGCCTCTACGGCGAATACCTGCTCAGCCTCGCGACGGGATTCTCCCTCTCGGCCGCGCTGCGCCAGGACTGGAACTCCTCCTTCCGCGACGCCGCCACCTGGCGCCTGACGGCAGCGCAGACCTTCGAGACCGGCACGCGGCTGCACGCCTCGATCGGCAAGGGCGTGACCAACCCCACCTTTATCGAGCAGTTCGGCTTCTTCGCCAATTTCATCGGCAACCCGACGCTGAGGCCGGAAAGCTCCATCGGCTGGGATGCCGGCGTGGAGCAGCGCTGGTTCGGCGGGCGGCTGCTCACGGACGTGACCGTCTTCCGCGCAAACATTGCGGATGCGATCATCCGGACCCCGAGCTTCACAATCATCAACCTGCCGTTCCAGACGACGCGGCAAGGCGTCGAGGTCTCTGCGACGGCGCGGCCGACCGACTGGCTGCGGCTCGTCGCCTCCTACACCTATACGGATACGCGCTCGGCCGAACTCGTCGGGATCGTCTATGTCGCCAAGGAGGCGGTGCGCCGCCCGCGCCATGCGGCGAGCCTCTCCGCCACCGCCACGCTGCCCGACGACAAGACCAAGATCACGCTGACCGTCGCCCATAACGGCAGCATGCGCGATACGTTCTTCGGCCCCGCGGGATCGAACGACGTCCGGCTCGGCGCCTATACGCTGGTGGGCGCGCAGATCTCCCACGACCTGACCCGCAACGCCACGATCTACCTGCGCGGCGAGAACCTGTTCGGCCAGCGCTTCCAGGAGGTCTACGGCTACCAGGGTCCGAGCGCGGCGGTCTATGGCGGCCTGAGGGTGCGGTTCGGCGACTGACGCGGTTCAAGCGTTTCGCCGATTCAAACGTTTCACATGGCTCCGATGCCGCGCGCCAATCGACATTGGCGGCGGTTTCGGCCAGTCTCCGCCCCAACGAGCCGGACCAACGATCCGGCCTGACGGGAGGGAAACATGTCGCAGCGGATCGCGGTCGTCACGGGCGCAGGATCGGGGATCGGGCGGGCCTCGGCCCTCGGCCTCGCCAAGGCCGGCTATGCCGTGGTGGTCGCCGGCCGACGCAAGGACGCATTGGACAAGACGGTGACCATGGCGGCCGGCGGAACGGTCGTCGCCGTGCCGACCGACGTGTCGGACGAAGCGTCCGTCGCGGCCCTGTTCGCGGCGGTCAAGGAGCGCTTCGGCCGCATCGACGTGCTGTTCAACAATGCCGGCATGGGCGCGCCGGCCATCCCGATCGACCAGCTTTCGGTCGCACAGTGGAAGCAGGTGGTGGACGTCAACCTCACCGGCTCGTTCCTCTGCGCCCGCGCCGCCATGGCGATGATGCGCGCTCAGAACCCCAAGGGTGGCCGCATCATCAATAATGGCTCCATCTCGGCCTATGCGCCCCGCCCCTATTCGGCGCCCTACACAGCCACCAAGCACGGCGTGCTCGGCCTGACCAAGGCGATTTCTCTGGACGGCCGGGCGGACAGGATCGTCTGCTCGCAGATCGACGTCGGCAATGCAGCCACCGAGATGACCGAGCGCATGACCAACGGCGTGCTGCAGGCGGACTTCTCTGTGAAGGTCGAACCGCGCATGGACGTGAAACATGTCGCCGAGGCGGTGGTGCATGTCGCGAACCTGCCGCTCGACGTGAACGTGCTGACCATGACCGTCATGGCCAACGACATGCCCTTCGTCGGGCGTGGCTGAGACCGCTCAGGTCACCTGCCCGCGCAGCCAGGCGATGTAGTCCGCATCGCCCTCCGGCACCTCGATGACGAGGAAGGCGGGCGTTTCATAGGAATGGGCCGCGCGGAACGCGGCCCGCGCTGCCTCGAGCATCGCGCGGGTCGTCTTGACGATCATCACCGCCTCGTCCGCCCGCTCCACCGCACCCTTCCAGCGGTAGATGGAGCGCATCTGCGGCAGGATGTTCACGCAGGCCGCGAGCCCGCGCTCCACCAGAGCTGCGCCGATCGTCTCCGCCTCGACAAGGCTCGCGGCGGTCGTATAGACCAGAACCACATCGTCCGGCGCTTCCCTTGGCGTCACGTCGTCCCTCCCCGCATGCATCCTTCACGATCGCATGCCAGACTGGCCTGCCATGCCGGACTCCAAGCCCGACCCGAAGAAGATCGCCTTCGTCGCCTCGCCGGCGGCCGAGGCGCAGGATGCCTTCGCGCGCCTGACCCAGCGCTATGGCGCCGTCGCCACCGACGAGGCCGAGGTGATCGTGGCCCTCGGCGGCGACGGCCTGATGCTCCAGACGCTGCACAAGTCCATCTCCACCGGCAAGCCGATCTACGGCATGAACCGCGGCTCCGTCGGCTTCCTGATGAACGAATATGCCGAGGATGCCCTGATCGAGCGAATCTGGAACGCCGAGCGGTCGGTGATCCATCCGCTCGCCATGACCACGGTCGACATCCATGGCGAGCGGCACGATGCGCTGGCCATCAACGAGGTGTCGATGCTGCGGCAGACCTCGCAGATCGCCAAGCTGCGCATCCTCGTCGACAACCACCCGCGCATGGACGAACTGGTCGCGGACGGCGTGCTCGTCGCGACCCCGGCAGGCTCGACCGCCTACAATCTCTCGGCCAACGGGCCGATCCTGCCGCTCAACGCGCCCCTGCTCGCGGTGACGCCTATCTCGCCGTTCCGGCCGCGGCGCTGGCGCGGCGCCCTGCTTCCCGAGCGGGTCTCGCTCAGGATCGAGGTTCTGGATTCGGCCAAGCGCCCGGTCAGCGCCACCGCCGACCATCACGAAGTCCGCGACGTCGCCAGCGTCGACATCAAGATGGACACGACGAACGCGATGGTGCTGCTCCACGATCCCGGCCATTCGCTGGACGAGCGCATCCTGCGCGAACAATTCGGCGCCTGAGCACGATCCCCGAAGCGTGGAAGCCGGTTTTCGGGCCCGGATCATGCTCGACCAGGGACCGGCCGCCTTTTTCCAACAGGCTTAACGCTTCGCTAATGGCCGCCCGCTAGAGTTGCCGGCGATGATCCGCATCGATTTCAACCGGCTGCGATTTCTCGTCATCGACGACAACGCGCACATGCGCCGCATCGTGCGGACGCTGCTGCACGGTTTCGGCGCGCGCGAGGTCTATGAGGCCGAGGACGGCGCTGCCGGCCTCGAGGCCTTCACCCATTACATGCCCGACATCGTCATCACCGACTGGTCGATGCCGATCTTCGACGGGCTCGAGCTCACCTCGATGATCCGCCAGCCGGGCGCCAATGCGAACCCCTATGTCGCGATCATCATGCTGACCGGCCATTCCGAGAAGAAGCGGGTGCTGGAATCGCGGGATGCCGGCATCACCGAATTCCTTGCCAAACCCATATCGGCGAAGGCGCTTTATCAGCGCATTTTGAACGTCGTCGTTAACCCGCGGCCCTTTATCAAGACCAAGACCTTCTTCGGCCCGGACCGGCGGCGGAACCACAATTCCAGCTATGTCGGCCCCGAGCGCCGCAAGGGCGAGAAGGCCGACGTGATCAAGGTCCAGCCGCTTCTCGACAAGACAAAAAGCTCAGTGTGACGGAACCCAGCATGCCCAAGCCGAAGCAGCCAGCTCTCGACGAGGCCACGGTCCTGGGGTTCAAGGATCACGACATCATCACGCCTGCCCGCAACCTGAAGACCTTTGGCCGCAAGGCGAAGATCAAGGTCGACGAGTTCGGCTTCGACATGGAGGCCATCGAGCGCGCCGAGGCGGCGCTGGCGGACCTCGCCGGCGAGTTCGACGACTGGATGGCGACGGAGGTCGAGCGCCTGACCAAGGCGCGCGACGCCATCGCCGCCGCAGGGCTCAATGCCAGCACGCGCAGCGCGCTCTACAGCGCCGCCCACGACATCAAGGGCGAGGCCGCGACCTTCGGCTATCCGCTCGCGGCGCGCGTTGCCGACAGCCTGCGCCATCTGCTCGACGGCATCGATGATGACGCGGCCGTGCCCCTCGATCTCGTCGTGCAGCATGTCGAGGCGGTGCGCGCCATCGTGCGCGAGGGCGCCAAGGGCGAGGATCATCCGCTCGCCGTCGCCATGGCCGACCAGCTCGGCGCTGCCACCAATCAGAAGCTGATCCAGATCACCGGCGCGCCGTCCATCGCGCCCTGAGGCGCGGCTTCGATTCTCACGATATTTCGGCTTGCGAGACCAGCCGTCAGGCCGCGGCGACGAGCGGGATCTCGACATCCTCGTCGTCCAGCGCGTCGTTGCCGGCGATAAGGTCGCGGGTGAAGGCGCGAGCTTCCTCGCGGGCCGCCTCGGCCGCGAAACGCCGGAGCAGAGCCAGAAGCTGATCGAGTTCGGTCGGCGCCAGCGGGGCATAGGCCGTCAGCACGCGCTCGACCATGCGGCGGCGAAGCTGGGCATCGCCATTGCGGAACGAGGCCGAACCGTCGTCGTGCCAGGCGTCGAGGGCTGCGCGGAAGGCCGGATAGGCCGAGAGCGGCAGGCCCGCCTTGTCGTAGAGGGCGCGGAAGCCCGCGCCACGCCGGTCGTGGACGAGGCCGGCAGCGCGCCGAACGCCGAGCCCGGACAGTTCCGCCAATGCCTCCTCGAACAGGCGCACATGGCCCGAAAGCAGTGCGCGCAGGACGAGGCCGGTGGTGAGTTGGCCCGACAGGCGCAGGTGCCGCACGAGCGGCATCAGCCCCTCGCCGCCGCAGCCGGCCGCTATCACCACGGTTGCCTTCTCAGATGCCTCGCGGACGATCCGGTCGGCACGGTCGGCGGCAAGCCATTCGCGCCCCGCGACGAAGGCGGACAGTGCCGTGGACAGCTTGACGACCAGCGCCTGCCGCGCGCCCGGCGAGAGGTCCTCGCGGGCGAACAGCGCTTCGCGGATGTCGCCGTCGTCGCCGAAGCGCTCGACGATGCGGTCGATGGAGAAGGCGGGGATGTCGGCATCGAGCGTGACGAGCGCGAGACAGGCCTCGAGGCAGCCGACCTCGGCAATGGCGGCGCAGACCGGCGGCGGCAGGTCCTCGCGCTGGGCGATGGCATATTGCACCAGCGGCTCGCCGGAGCCGACGAGGTCGACGAGTTCGGCATCGAGCAGCAGCGGCGAATGGCGCGCGACGAGGCCGGCAATTTCCGGCTGGTCCTGCAACAGGCCGATCAGCACGCAGTGCGGCGCATCCTCGGTGGTCGCGAAGGCATCGGCCAGCGCCCGGCGCACGAGGGGAGACGGATCGTCCAGCAGCGTGACCATGGCCGATTCGGCAGCTGCGCGATCATCGACCGAGAGTTCGGAATGGAGATAGGCGCGGGCAAGAGCGGAGGTCGCGTCCGCCCGGTCGCCCGCCGATGCGGTTTGGATCCAGCGCAGAAAATGCCGCACGATCATCGGTACAGGAACCTGGGGCGAGTCACTCGGAGAGCGGCGGAAATCGCGCCTGCCTGAAGGCTAGAACGGCGCGCTTAACAAAGCGTTCACCACGAAAATTAAGGGGTTTGGGATCGCATGCCGCGTCAGCGGCCGCGCACGTCCGGCCGCAGATATTGCGACAGGTCGAGCGGGCCGGCGCGCCGCACGGTCTCGACCTGCACCGGATAGAACGGTCCGCCGACGGATTGCTGCGTCCGAGCGGGCGCGGCCGATGCCGGAGCCGAACCCGCCGAGGCGGAAGGCGCGGGCGGCGGCGTCAGCGCCGTCGCCAGATTGACGCGCGGGGCGGCGGCCTGACTGCCCCGGCCGAGCGCGGTCCAGGTCGCCGCGACGAAGGCGTTGATGGGCCCGGCATTGCCGGCGAACATCGAATGGAAGGGCCGGCCCGGATCGGCATTGATCCGCGGGACGGCAGACCAGCCGGCAGATGCCGGCTCGGTTTCGAGCGAAGGCGCGGCCGGCGCTGCTGCGGCAGCGGTCTGGGTCGCGCCCGTTCCGGCAACCGTCGTCGTCCGGCCGGACGACAGGACGCCATAAACCTCCGCGATGGTGCGCGGCCTGCCCTGGTCGAAGAAGATGCGGCGGTTCGCACCGGCGGCATCCGGGAACATGCGCGCGGCGGTCGCCTGCGGATTGGTCTGGTTCAGGTTGATCAGGCGCGAGGCGCCGCCCGAACCGAGGAAATGCGCCATGTAGAGCTCGCCCTCGGTCGGGTTGCGCCCGGTCGATGAGCGCAGCTCGGCGGCATTGCGGTTGGTGAAGGCGCCGGCCATGAGCGCCGAGACCGCGGGATCGTCGCGCAGGGCCAGAATCTGCTGGCGCGCGGCCGGATCGGCGACGGTCGGGCGGCCGCTGCCGTCGCGGCCGATCTGCTCTGCGTAGCGGGACAGGCCGAGATTGCGGCCCTCCTCGCGCATCATGGTCAGCCAGGTCGAATCGATGAACTGGAACAGGCCGCGCGCCGAGGAGGACGGCGCCTGTGCGGTCGGCTGGAGGCTCGATTCGCGCTGGGCGGTGCGCAGGAGGTAGTCGAAACCGGCGCCGGTCTTCTGCGCCGCCGTCTGGATCGCCGAAACGACGCGGCTGACCCCGGCCTCGGCGGCCGTCGTGGGTCTGCTCTGCGGTTCGGCTGATGAGCGGAAGAGAAACATCTCGGCTATGTCCGGAGGGGAAGCCCCTCTGCCGTTAATGGTGCTTCATTATGGTAAACGAAATCGTAACGAGCTGACCTAAGGGGAACCAGGCCATGGCCGATACCGCCGCGATCCCGGACGCCCGCCGCCACCAGCGCGGCGGCATCTATTTCAACGATTTCGCCGTGGGCCAAGTGATCCAGCACCGCATCACGCGGTCGGTCACCCAGATGGACAACATCCTGTTCTCCACGCTGACGATGAATCCGCAGCCGCTCCACATCGACCGGCAGTTCTCGGAAGCCTCCGAATGGGGCCAGCCATTGATGAACTCGCTGTTCACGCTCGGCCTGCTGATCGGCATCTCTGTGCCCGACACGACCAACGGCACGCTGTTCGCCAATCTCGGCATGACCGACGTGAAGTTCCCGCATCCGTTGTTCGAGAATGACACGATCCACTGCGAGAGCACGGTCGTGGCCAAGCGCGAATCGAAGTCGCGGCCGACCATGGGCGTGGTGGAATTCCACCACCGCGCCTTCAACCAGAACGACAAGCTGGTGGCCGAGTGCCTGCGGCAGTCGCTCGTCCTGAAGCGGCCGGAGTGACCCTTATGCGTTCCATGCTGTTCGTGCCGGCGGATTCGGAGAAGAAGCTGGGCAAGGGTCTCGAGAGCGGCGCCGACGCGCTGATTCTCGACCTTGAGGATTCGGTTGCGGCCGCCAACAAGCCGGTGGCCCGCGAGATGGCGCGCGCCTTCCTCGCCCGTCATGTCCCGACCAAGGAGCGACCGCTGCTCATGGTGCGCGTCAACGCGCTGGACACTGGCCTCACCGATGCCGATCTCGATGCCGTCGTCGGCGTCAGGCCCGACGCGATCATGCTGCCGAAAGCCGAGGGTGGCCGCGACGTCTCTCATCTCGACGCCAAGCTGACGGCGCGCGAAGCCATTGCCGGCATCGACGAGGGTACGATCAGGATCGTCGTCGTCGCCACGGAGACGGCCAAGGCCGTGTTCAGCCTCGGCACCTATGAGGGTGCGAGCCCGCGCCTCTCCGGCCTCACCTGGGGCGCCGAGGATCTGTCCGCCGATATCGGCGCGGAGACCAACCGTGCGCCCGACGGCCGGCACACGGAGCCGTTCCGCATCGCCCGTTCGCTCTGCCTGTTCGGGGCGGTCGCGGCCGGGGTCCAGCCCATCGACACAGTCTTCCCGGCCTTCCGCGACACGGACGGGCTGACGCGCGAATGCGAGGAGGCCCGCCGCGACGGGTTCACGGGCAAGATGGCGATCCATCCGGCGCAGGTGCCGATCATCAACGCCGTGTTTTCGCCGACGCCGGAGGCCATCGCCGAAGCCGAGGCGGTGGTCGCGGCCTTCGCGGCCAACCCCTCGGCGGGCGTCGTCAATATCGGCGGCGAGATGTTCGACCGCCCTCACCTCACCCGCGCCGAGCGGCTGCTCGGGCGAGCGGGCAAGCGCTAAGCCGACGCTGCCGACAGCCCATCCGGGCCGCCCCCTTCGTCATCCTCGGGCTTGGCCCGAGGATCCACGACTTGAACACCACCTTGAAAAGCAAGTCGTGGATGCCCGGCACAAGGGCGGGCATGACGCGTCTGGGATACCGATCGCGCTGGTCAGACCTTCCGGCCTTCGTCAAAATTGCCGCCGCCTGCGGGCCGCGTCATCTTAAACATCTGCTCGGAGCCGACCTGGAAATACTGGTCGTAGCCGCCGCGCATGATCGGGTGCATCCGGCCGGTATCGACGATGCCGTCGGCGATGAAATCATCGTTGATATACATGCCGACGACCTGGCCGATGACGAGGAAGTAGTTCGTCACACCTTCGAGCGAGGTCAGCGGCACGGTCTGCAGCCACTTGCATTCGAGCGCAGCCGGTGCGGCCTTCACGCGCGGCGCCTTCACGTAATGCGAGGGGGCCGACTCAAGGCCGGCAAAGTCCAGTTCGCTCGTTCCCCGCGCCAGCGGCGCGGAGGTGGCGTTCATGGCGTCGCGCAGATCCCACGACACGAAGGAGCAGGTGAACTCGCCGGTTTCCTCGGCAAAGGCGCGGGCATCCTTCATGCCGCCGCCGGCAAAGGCGACCATGTGCGGCTTGTCCGAAATGGCGTTGAAGAACGAATAGGGCGAGCAGTTGACCCGCCCCTCCTTGTCGAGCGCGGTGATCCAGCCGATCGGGCGCGGCGAGACGATGGCCTTGAACGGATCGTAGCGCAGGCCGTGATTGGCCGCGGTGACATCGTAATGCATGGGGCTAGCCTTCAAAGCGCGAGGTGATGGCAGGCATATCGGGCCGCTGGCGGTCATCGGCCTTCGCGGACGGTGTACCGATATGGACGAAGCCGGCGATCTTCTCGTGCGCCGCGAGGCCGAGGTGGCCGAGCACGCGGCGGTCATAGGCCGGCCATTCGGTGACCCAGTTGCCGCCGAAGCCATGCGCGATGGCGGCATGGAGCAGGTTGAGGCAGACGGCGCCCGCGGAGAGCTGCTGCTCCCATTCGGGGATTTTCGCGTGCGGGCCGGCCTTTGAAACCACAGCAACGCAAACCGGCGCGCGCGCGAAGCGGGCGCGGTCGATCTCGATCCGCTTCTCGTCGGCGGCGGGATCGTCGGCCTTCACGAGGGAGGCCAGAAAATCGCCGAGCTTCGCGCCGGCTGGCCTGTCGATGATGACGAAGCGCCATGGGGCGAGCTTGCCGTGGTCGGGCACGCGCGCGGCGGCGGACAGCATTGCCTCCAGCGCCGCGGCGTCGGGGCCGGGCTCCTGCATCAGGGCGAAGGGCGTCGAGCGGCGGGTTTTCAGGTGGTCGATCAGAACGGGCGATGCACTCATCTGGACTCTCGCTTCGGGCGGGCTTGCGGCACGGGCTGCGGCGGCCTGCCCTCACCTGGGATTGCCGCGACAATAAGCCAAGGGCCACGATCGGCGCTTGCCTGCAAGCCTGTCCCGCACCAAAAAGGCCATAATCGCCCGCGACATGGGTCACGACATGACGATCACCCCTCGCCGCCTCACCGCCGCGGCCTTCGCGCTCGCGCTCGCCTGCCTCGCCGGCGGGGACGAAGCCGCTGCGCAGTTCAATCCGATCGGGCCGGGTTCGGTCACGCCGCATACGTCCGGCGCCGAGATTCCCCCGCTATCGACCGAGCCGCAGCGCCGGCGCCGCCAGATGCCGGGCGGGGCCGCCACGCCGTTCTTCACCCTGCCGGACGGCGCCATGCCGTTCTCGCCGCAGACAGGCACCAATCCCGCGCTGATGCCGAGCATGCCGTCGACCCCGACCATGCCGCCGCAATTCTCCGACCGTGCGGCCATCGCCTTCGACGCGCGTTTCCGGCAGGGCGGGCAATATGTCCGCGACGGGCTCCACTGGCGCGTCTTCGCCGACAAGCCCGAGGCGAGCGGCGCCTTCGCCCTCGTCGCCGAATCGCGCGATCCCGCGCCGGTCTTCGCACTGAGGCCCGGCGGCTACATCGTCCATCTCGCGTTCGGCACCTTTTCGCAGACCCGCCGGCTAACGGTCGGCGAAACGCCCCAGCGCGACACGATCGTCCTCAATGCGGGTGCGGTGCGCCTCGTCGGCAAGGTCGGCGACCGCGACATCCGCAACGCCCGCCTGTCCTTCGACATCTTCGCCGGCGGCCTGTTCGAGGGGGGCGAGCCGCGACTCGTCATGCGGCAGGCGCCGGCCGGCGACCTGATCGCGCTCGCCGAGGGCACCTATCACGTCGTTTCGGTCTATGGCGACGCCAACGCCACCATCCGTGCCGACCTGCGCGTCCGGGCGGGCCAGATCACCGATGCGACCATCCACCACCGCGCGGCGCAGGTCAGCCTCCGCCTCGTGCGCGGCGCGGCCGGCGGCGAGCCTATCGGCAATGCCGCCTGGACCGTGCTGACGCCCGGCGGCGACGTCATCAAGGAATCGATCGGCGCCTTCCCGGACATGGTGCTGCAGGAAGGCGAGTATCTCGCCATCGCCCGCCACGAGGGCCGCGTCTTCAACCAGAAGTTTCAGGTCGAAGCCGGCAAGGACCTGCAGGTCGAGGTCGTCGCGCGGTAACGCGCCTCAGCTGGCGCAGCGTGCGAGATTTCGCTGCAAGGTCAGGTTCGACGTGTTCAGCGACGCCTGCATGCCGCAATCGATGCGGCGGCAGACCTCGTTGCGGTCGACGACGTTGATGGCGCCGGAACTCGTGCGGGTGATATCGAGCTGGCAGTGCCCCACGGCGTTGCGCCGCTCGTAGCGCCAGCCCTGCGCGGTCGGCGAGGCACTTCCTTCGAGATGGCAGGAATGCGCGTTTCCGCCCACCGTTTCGATGCGGAAGCGGGCGCTGCCGTTCGCCGCAACATCGAGCCGAAGGATGCCCTGGCGGTTCCGATAGCAGGAGGCGCCGGCAGGGCTGGCCGGTGCCGGGCCGCTCGCGACCCGCTCGGCAGCGGCCAGCCCTGCCCTGCCGCAACGGGTCTGCGACAACCGCCATTGCCCCGCCCCCAGGGAAGCGATGTCGGCGATCTTCCAGTCGTCGCCCACGCGCTGGAACTCGTAGCGGTAGTGATTGGGCGTTCCCAGACTCATGAACCGGACATCGACGCTGGCGCGGTCGCCGTCCGTCCGCGTCTCCATGCGGATCGTTCGGGCGATCTCGTGCTCGTCATAGTTATTGCCGTCGCTGGTCAGCGCGAAATCGATGCATTCCTCGCGATCATGCGCCGCGAACAGGCGCACCAGAGCCGGCTGGAAATGGCGGGCGCGATTGGCTGGCGCGCGCAACCTTTCCATCGAACTGCGGGTCAGGCCGCCGGCATAGATGCCTTCGACGATCGCCTGAGGCGTCTGGGCCTGGGCTGCGCAGGCGAGGCCAAGCATCCAGGCAAGGATGAGGGGCGCAGTCAGTCGCATGCCGAACCTCCCGAAAGGATCGTCGCTCTCGCGCAAGTTGCACAAGCGCGGCAATCGCCGTCGTCCGCCTTTCAGATGATGACGGGACGATATGGATCGACTGCCGCAGCGCTCCCGGCGACCGGATCACGCCGAGCAAAAAAGGGGCCGGCGATGTGCCGGCCCCGATGCGTCTGGTCTATCCACTGCGGCGACGGTCAGCCCGCCGCCTGCTTGCGCCTGACATCCGGCGGCGTCGCCTCGTCGACAAGCTTCGCTACGAGGTCGTCGAGGCCCATGACCTCCTGCGCCTGGCTGCCAAAGCGGCGGACCGAGACGGTGCGCTCGGCCGCCTCCTTCTTGCCGACGGCGAGGATCACCGGGATCTTCTGCAGAGAGTGCTCGCGCACCTTGTAGGAGATCTTCTCGTTCCTGATGTCGGCATCGGCCTTCAGCCCCGCCTTCTTGCAGGCGGCGAGCACCTCGAGCGCGTAGTCGTCGGCCTCCGAGGTGATCGGGCAGACCACCACCTGCTTCGGTGCGAACCAGAACGGGAAATTGCCGGCGAAGTTCTCGATCAGGATGCCGATGAACCGCTCCATGGAGCCGCAGATGGCGCGGTGGACCATGACCGGCGTGGTCTTCTCGCCGTCCGGGCCGATATAGAAAGCACCGAACCGCTCCGGCAGGTTGAAGTCGACCTGCGTGGTGCCGCACTGCCAGTCGCGACCGATGGCGTCGCGCAGCACATATTCGAACTTCGGCCCGTAGAAGGCGCCCTCGCCCGGATTGATGGCGGTCTTGATCCGCCCGCCGGACTGGTCCGCGATGGTCTTCAGCACCTTCTCCATGACCGCCTCGGCGCGGTCCCACAGGGCATCCGCGCCGACGCGCTTTTCCGGCCGGGTGGAGAGCTTCACCACGATCTCGTCGAAGCCGAAATCGGCATAGGTGGTCAGGATCAGGTCGTTGATGCGGATACATTCCGCCTCGAGCTGCTCGTCGGTGCAGAAGACGTGGGCATCGTCCTGCGTGAAGCCGCGCACGCGCATCAGCCCGTGCAGCGCGCCGGAGGGCTCGTAGCGGTGGACGATGCCGAATTCGGCGAGCTTCATCGGCAGATCGCGATAGCTCTTCAGGCCGTGCTTGAAGATCTGCACGTGGCCCGGGCAGTTCATCGGCTTGATGGCGAACCAGCGCTTGTCCTCGGCCTCGTCGCCGGCCGACTGGGCCGCGAACATGTTCTCGCGATACCAGCCCCAGTGACCCGAGGTCTCCCACAGCGACTTGTCGAGAAGCTGCGGCGCATTGACCTCGTCATAGCCGTGCTCGTCGAGGCGGCGGCGCATATAGGCGACGAGGGTCTGGAACATGGACCAGCCCTTCGGGTGCCAGAAGACGACGCCCGGCCCCTCCTCCTGGAAGTGGAACAGGTCCATCTCCCGGCCGAGCTTGCGGTGGTCGCGCTTCTCGGCCTCCTCCAGCATGTGGATGTAGGCCTTCAGCTCCTCGTCCGTACGCCAGGCGGTGGCGTAGATGCGGGTCAGCATCGGATTGTTGGAATCGCCGCGCCAATAGGCGCCGGCCACCTTCATCAGCTTGAAGGCGTTGCCGATCTGGCCGGTGGAGGCCATGTGCGGGCCGCGGCAGAGGTCGAACCAGCCGCCCTGGTCGTAGAGATTGATCTGCTGGCCGGCTGGGATCGCCTCGACCAGCTCGACCTTGAAGGCCTCGCCCTTGTCGCGGAAGATTGCGATGGCCTCGTCGCGCGAGACGACGCGCTTGGTGAAGGGCTTGTTGGCCCCGATGATCTTGCGCATCTCGGCCTCGATGGCCGCGAAGTCCTCCGGGCTGAAGGGCTCGTTGCGGAAGAAGTCGTAGTAGAAGCCGTTCTCGATCACCGGGCCGATGGTCACCTGAGTGCCCGGCCAGAGCTTCTGCACGGCCTCGGCCATGACGTGCGCGGCGTCGTGGCGGATGAGTTCCAGCGCCTCGGGGCTCTCGCGGGTGACGAACTCGATCCGCGCGTCGGCCGCGATCGGATCGCTGAGGTCCGACACGACGCCGTCGAGCTTCACGGCGATGGATTTCTTGGCGAGGGACGGGGCGATGGCTTTGGCGACATCGAGGCCGGAAACACCGGCATCGTAGGAGCGCTGGGCGCCATCGGGGAAGGTCAGGACAGGCATTTTATCTCTCCGCTCACTCCTGCCGACAAAGCAGGTAAGGGTTGGGCATGAAGGTTGGATCGTTCCCTGAGCGGATTTGCCGTCACGAGGCGGCATCAGCCGGAAAGCGAAGGGCGGAAATAGCCGAGGGACGCCGCAAAAGCAAAGACAGGGCGCGGCACAAAAAAAGGGGCCGCCTCGCGGCGGCCCAGGGCAAGGGGAGAAGGATGTGCCGGATCAGTAGCGGGCGACGACCGCCGCCGGCCCGGTCGAGAACAGGTAGTTCACGCCCAATGTGAAGGTGTGGATGTCCATGCGCGTCTGGAAGTTCGGGAAGCCCGCGCCGAAGTTCCAGCCGCCGGAGCCGAGGTCGATGTAGTTGTACTCGGCCTTGACCGTCCAGTTGGGCGCGAAGGCATGCTCCACGCCGGCACCGACGAACCAACCGCCGCGCCAGTTGCGGCCGGCATTGCGGCCCGTATCGTCCTGGAACCAGCCGGTGAAGCTCGCCGCCGCGAAGCCGGCCTTGGCGTAGATGAGCGTCCGGTCGAACGCGTAGCCGAGGCGCGGACCGAACGTCGCGAGAAAGTTGAGGGAGGTGCCCTGCCGCTGGATGCCGAAGGGCGGCGGCGCGACGTCGACGACGGCCGAGCCGTTGAGGTTCGCCCCCGCGAAGGTCGCCTCCAGGCCGAGCACGACATTGTTGGCGAACTGGTAGTTCGCGCCGAGCTGCACGCCGTAGATCCCGCCGCTGTAGCGGTGGTTGGCATCCAGGTTCGCCGCGTCGAAACCGGCGCGGCCGGTGCCGTATCCGACGTGGACGCCGGCATAGAAGCCGGTCCAGGCGAAGGATGCCGGCGCCACCACGGCGACGGCCGCGACGGACGAGCCAAGGTCGGCGGCGCTCGCTGCAGGAGCAAGAACAGCCAGCGCCACGCCGGCCAGCAGGAATTTTCTCACGATTGCCTCTCCGCGATGGGACCGGACCCTTGAGGCCGGCCGTGTTGACCCGAACAGCCGGCCGATCTGCTGGTTTGCCCCCAAGGCCCCCCGGGACGACTCGACGGATCCGATGCTGCGCCTCGCCGGGCGTGGTGAAACCTCTCTGTTTGGAGAGGTCCGGTCAAAATCCCACGAAAATGGCAACCGATGCGCCGTTTCGGCCACATCGTCCGGCCTTGCCGTCCCGGCCACATCGCCCTCGCAGCTTCGGCCGTGGATCAGATCAGGCCGTGGATCACCAGCATCGCCGTCGCATGGGCGCGGGTCTTCGATCCGAGCTTGCGGCGTCCGGCATCGACGTGGAACTTCACCGTCGTGGCCGAGACCTTCAGCAGCGTCGCGATCTGGCTATCCGACAGGCCCGCTGCGACCCAGCGCAGGCATTCGAGCTCGCGCACGGTCAGGCGGTCCGGCAGGCTCGCCACAAGCTGCCCGCCGGCGATCCTGCGGCAGCGCTCGTGCGCGGCGAAGCCGGCGACATGCAGCCGGCGTCGCAGGTCCTGCGGGATATCGGAGGAATGGCCGGCCATGGCGATCAGGCCGAAATAGCCGCCGGGACCGTGAACCGGAATGGAGAAGCCGTCCTTCCAGCCGAAGTCGAGCGCCGCCTGCCAGACCCGCGCCTCATCGGGCGAGAGCCTGCGCTCGCGCTTCACCTCGCTCCAGACGAAGGGCGCGATGCGCTGGCGCGCCTCGGCGACGCTGTAGTCGGAGGCGACGAAGTTCTCGCGCTGGTAGAGCGCGAGCCACTCCGCCGGCCAGTCCTGGAAATAGAAGTGCGCCATCGGCCCGCTGCGCGAGGGTGTGAACCAGCCGCAGGCCGAGGCGGAAAAGCCTTCGGTCGCGACTGCGGCCCGGAAGGCCAGCTTCACGTCGTCCAGCGTCCGGCACTCGCCGAGAGCTCCGACGAACTCTTCCAGGCTAGCCATGCGGTCTGCCCCCAGTCCCCACGGAACCTTATCGCGCCGTCCCGCTTTTGCCAGCGGGTGCCGCAGGGCTTGCGGCAGGCTAGGCTTGTGACCATGCGGATTCGGGCTCTCCTCCACTGCCTTGCGATATCCGGTTGCCTCGCGATCTCCGGTTTCGCCCTGTCAGGCCCGGCCTCGGCTCAGGCGGCGGCGCAGGCCATGACGCCCATGACCTTCGTGCTCGTGACCGGCGCGCCGGATTCATGCGGTCGCGGCTGCTCGCAGTGGATCGTCGCGGAAGGCGCGATCCTGCCGGGTTCGGTCGTCGCCTTCGACGAATTCGCCCGGCAGCTCAAAGGCGCCCGCCCGCCGCTCGTCATCCATTCGCCCGGCGGCGTTCTCGACGTGACGCTGGCGCTCGGGCGCATCGTCCGGCGGGCGGGTCTGGACACCATGGTGGCGCGCACGGATCGCTCGGGAGAGGCACCGGCGCTCGCGCTCGACGGCGAATGTTTCGGCGCCTGCTTCTACCTGCTCGCCGCTGGCCGCGGACGCAGCGCCGCGCCGGGAGCGGTCGTCTCGATCAGCCCGGTCGATTTCCGCCATCCGGCCGGCGGCGAATTGCCGGAGGCGCTGCGGGCGCGCCTCATCGCAGCCACGCTGGAAAAGGTGCGCGCCTATCTCACGGAAATGGGGATCGACCCCGAGCTCGCGCTCTATCTCGACGGCGAGCGCTACGAGCCGTTCTATCCGACGCGTGGGCTGATGGAGACTTACGGCCTGATCACCCGCGATCCCGCGCACTAGGCACGTCGACCTGTTCGCAGACCGGCCCGCCTCCGCGCCAGCGCCAGTCGCCGTAGCGCCAGGGCCGCACCCAGTCCGCCCCGCGCGGTCGTTCCACCGGCGGGTTGTCGATGCCCGAGCTGCCGTAGGGATGGCAGCGGCAGAGGCGCGCCAGCCCCATCCAGCCGCCGGCCCACAGGCCGTGGCGCATCACCGCCTCGTCCATATAGGAGGAGCAGGTCGGCATGTGCCGGCACCAGCGGCCGACGAGCATCGAGATGGAGAGCTGGTAGGCCCGGATCAGGCCATGGCCTGCAAGGCGCGGCCAGCGCGACGGGCTGCGGTCGGCAAACAGGCTGTCGAGATCGTCCGCGCGGCTCATTCCGCCGCGGCGGCCGTGCGGGCGGCCTCGACCCGCCCGATGGCCTCGACCACGGCGTCGAAGGTCAGCAGCGTCGAGGCATGGCGCGCCTTGTAGTCGCGCACCGGCTCCAGCACGGCGATGTCGGCCCAGCGGCCGCCCGGCGGCGGGCCGTTCTCCTTGAGCATCTGCCGCACGGTGTCCCGCAGGGCGCGCAGTTCGCCGACGGTCGCGCCGACGACATGCCGCGCCATGATCGACGAGGACGCTTGACCGAGCGCGCAGGCCTTCACGTCGTGGGCGAAATCGGTGACCTCGTCACCGTCCATGGTCAGGTCCACCGTCACGGTCGAGCCGCAGAGCTTGGAATGCGCGGTTGCCGTCGCATCCGGCCTCGCCAGCCGTCCAAGCCGCGGAATGTCCGCCGCCAGTTCCAGGATGCGCCTGTTGTAGATGTCGTCGATCAAGGTCCGGGTCCCCGCGTCCTAGATGAACATGCGTTCATGACGCGTTCAGATGCCGACATCATATATGCGTCGCAAGCAGGCATTAAAGCCCGGCGCCAGACTGGGCAGGTCAATGATCGGAGGCCGCTTGGACTGCCCGGACTAGGGCAATTTGTCGCACCTCGCCACGGTGCCTTTTGCGCGTCCGAAACGTTCTGGCCTTCGTATCCGGAAACGTCCCTCATCGGAGTATCAGTGCCATGGATGCCGTCGTTAAGACCCTTCCCCTTCCGAAGGGCGCGGAGGCTTTGCGTCATCGCCGTCCCAGCCGCGAGGAGGCCGAGGCAGCCGTCCGCACCCTGATCGAATGGGTCGGCGACGATCCCGAGCGCGAGGGGCTTCTCGACACGCCCCGCCGCATGGTGAAGGCGTGGGAGGATCTGTTCCGCGGCTATGGCCAGTCGGCCGCCAAGGAACTCGGCACCGTCTTCGAGGAGGTCGGCGGCTACGGCGATGTGGTGCTGGTCCGCGACATCCCGTTCTTCTCGCATTGCGAGCATCACATCGTGCCGATCATGGGCCGCGCCCATATCGCCTATTACCCGCGCGATGGCGTGGTCGGCCTGTCCAAGCTCGCCAAGGTCGTCGACATCTATGCCCGCCGCCTGCAGACGCAGGAGAACATGACCGCCGAGATCGTCGGCGCGGTGGAGGAGAACCTTCAGCCGCGCGGCCTCGCGGTTCTGGTCGAGGCCGAGCACATGTGCATGTCCATGCGCGGCGTTCAGAAGCAGGGCGTCTCCACGATCACGACCGGCTTCACCGGCCTGTTCAAGAACGACGCCTCGGAGCAGGCCCGCTTCATGCAGATGATCCGCGGCTTCCGCTGAGATCATTGCGACAGGGAAAGTCGAAGCGCCCGCCTCTCCGGCGGGCGCTGCCGTCTCCAGCCTTACAGCGCGACGCTTTCGCCCGGCTTCGGCACCGCCACCTTCGTCTTCGCCCCGCCCATGGCGCCGACGAACTTGTCGGCGGTCTGGTCGATGATCGGGAAGGAGCCGTAATGGCAGGGAATGGCCGTCTCGAAGGCGAAGAACTTGCGGCAAGCGAAGGCCGCTGCGTCTCCGCCCATGGTGAAGCGGTCGCCGACCGGCACGAGGCCGACCGACGGCTTGTGCCATTCGGCGATCAGCGCCATGTCGGCCATCATGTCCGTGTCGCCCATGGCGTAGATGTTCGGCCCGCCCTTCACCTTGACCACGAGGCCGTTGGGGTTGCCGAGCGCGTCGCTGACGCCGTCGTGGAAATCCGCCGAGGAATGCAGCGCATTGGTCAGCGACACCGTGAAGTCGCCCTGATCGGTGGTGCCGCCCGTGTTCATCGGGTCGAAGGCCTTCAGGCCCTTGTGCGCCAGCGCCATGCACAGGTCGAAATTGGTGACGACCTTGGCGCCGGTCTCGGCGGCGATGGCCAGCGTGTCGCCGACATGGTCGGAATGGCCGTGGGTCAGCAGGATATGCGTCGCGCCGGCAATCGCAGCCGCACGGTCGCCCTTGAACGCGGGGTTGCCGGTCAGGAACGGATCGATGAGCACGACCGACTTGGCAAAATCGAGCCGGAAGGCCGAATGGCCGAACCAGGTGAGCTTCATGGCGATTTCTCCTGCATGAATGGATGTGAGCGTGCGTCAAGCCGAGTATAGGCTTGGGCGTGACACCCTCAATGCGAGGCAGGGATTTTTCCGCTCATGGCAGTCATCGATCTGGCCGGGCTGCGCGGGGCGGTGGCGCAGGGCCGGCGCCTGATGGGCCTCGATCTCGGCACCAAGACCATCGGCCTTGCCCTGTCCGACGTCATGTGGACCATCGCGACGCCGCTGGAAACGATCCGCCGCGTCAAGTTCACGCCCGACGTCGAAGCGCTGCTCGCCCTCGCCGCCCGCCACGATGCCGGCGCGCTGGTGATGGGCCTGCCGAAGAACCTGGACGGCACGGAGGGGCCGCGCGCGCAGTCGACCCGCGCCTTCGTCCGCAACCTCGTGCCGAAGACGGCACTGCCCATCGCCTTCTGGGACGAGCGGCTGTCGACCGCCGCGGTCACCCGCACATTGCTGGAGGCCGACGCCTCCCGTGCGCGGCGTGCGGAACTCGTCGACAAGATGGCCGCCGCCTACATCCTGCAGGGCGCGCTGGACCGGCTCGGCTACGGGGATTTCAACGTGCCGTGAGGTCGAGGTCCCAGGTCTGGCCGATGAGATCGACGCCGAAGGAATGGTGCTTTTCCTCCGCTGTCAGAACGAAGCCCTCGGCCTGATAGATGCGCCGCGCGCTGACGAGGATGTCGTTGGTCCAGAGCGTCATGCGCCGGTAGCCGGCAGCCTTCGCGAAGGCGATGCAGTCGGCGACCAGACGGCGGCCGAGGCCGAGCCCACGCGCCGCCTCATCGACATAGAGCATGCGGAGCTTCGCCAGATCCCAGCCGGCGTCGATGCAGAAGACCGAGCCCACGACCTGCCCGCCCCGTTCGGCGATGAAGGCACGCTCGCGGACGGGATCATGGGCTTTGAGGAAGCCCGCACCGATCTCGGCCGCCAGTGCCTCGAACGTGTCGTCCCAGCCGAATTCCTCGGCATAGACGCGCGCCTGGCCCGCAATGATCGCGCCCATGTCGCCGGGCTTGTGGCGGCGGATGACGACCGCCTCGCCGCCCTCGGTCATCAGGCGCTCGATCAGTCCCATGGCGCCGACCAGCCGGTCGCGGTCGGCCGCGCCGAGGCGGTCGAGCACCGACCCCGTCGCCTCGCGCGACGCGCGGTCATAGGGCGCGAAGGCCGCCCGCCCCTCCTCCGTCAGCGTCAGGATGCTGCGCCGGCCGTCATCGGCCGAGGGCGCGCGCGCCAGCCAGCCGGCAGTCTCGAATTTCTTGAGCATCCGCGAGACGTAGCCGGCATCGAGCCCCAGTTCGTCGCAGAGCTGCGCCGCCGTCAGTCCCTCGCGCGCGAAGAGTTCGTAGAAGACACGCGATTCCGTCAGCGACCAGGGCGCGTCGAGATATCGGCCGAGCAGGCCGATGGCGCGGGTATAGAAGCGGTTGAAGCCGCGGATGGCGGCGATGTCAGGATCATCGGCAGGCGACAGCATGGTTCCTCTCTCCGGCGGAGAGGATCATGCAATTAGTTGACTGAGTCAACTATTCAGCGCAACTCGATGGGCCGCGGCAGCATCTCGGTGATCTGCACGCCGATGCGGTTGCCGTTGATGACCACCTGCCCGCGCGCGATCGGCATGTCGTTGGCGAGGATTTGCACCTCGTCGTCCTCCGTGGCATCGAGTTCGATGATGGCGCCACGGGCCATGCGCAACATCTGATGGATCGGCATTGTGGTTGTGCCGAGGACCACCGAAATATCGAGCGAGACTGTTTCGAGCTGCGCCATGTCACCCATTGCCGATGCACTTGCCGATGTGCCGACCACCCTGACCAAACATGGTGAACGAGTGGTAAACAGCCGTGCCGATTTGGCGCTGTCGATGCATGCGCCGGCCGGTTCTCCCCCGGTCGAGTGGCTGATCAGCAACGAACCCGTCCCTTACGAGGAGGCGCTCGCCGCCATGGAGGCGCGTGTCGCGGCCATCTCCGAGGGCACGGCGTCCGAATGCGTCTGGCTGCTGGAGCATCCCCCGCTCTACACGGCGGGCACCTCGGCGCAGGGCGGCGGGGTGATCGACGCGCGCTTCCCCGTCTTCGAGGCCGGACGCGGCGGGCAGATGACCTATCACGGGCCGGGACAGCGCGTGGCCTATGTCATGCTCGACCTCAACCGCCGCAAGCGTGACCTCCGCGTCTTCGTGGCGGCGCTGGAGGACTGGATCATCGGCACGCTGGCGGGCTTCAACATAAGCGGCGAGCGGCGCGAGGACCGCGTCGGGGTCTGGGTCAGGCGGCCGGACAAGGGCGAGGCCCACGAGGACAAGATCGCCGCCATCGGCATTCGCGTGAAGCGCTGGGTCACGCTCCACGGCATCTCGCTCAACGTCGAGCCGGACCTCAGCCATTTCGACGGCATCGTGCCCTGCGGCATCGCCGATCCGCGCTACGGCGTCACCAGCCTCGTCGATCTCGGCCTGCCTGTGAGCATGCCCGAGGCTGATGCCATCCTGCGGACAGCCTTCGAGGATCGTTTCGGGCCGACCGCCTGACAACACACGAGAGACCGCCATGCCCGCATCGATGGTCGAGACCTATCGCGCCATGGCCTACAACAATGCTTGGGCGAACCATCGCCTGCTGACGGCCTGCGAGAAGCTGACACCGGAGGAATTCGCGGCGACGCGGACAAGCTTCTTCCCGAGCCTCGCCGCGACGCTCAACCACAGCCTCACCATCGACTGGTTCTATGTCGACGCGCTGGAGGGCGGCGACCTCGGGCCGAGGGCCTGGGACGTTGAGATCCCCTGCCCGGCCATTGCCGACCTCAAACGCGAGCAGGCGGCCGCCGACCGCAGGCTGATCGCCGTGTGCGAGGCGCTGACCGAGGACTCGCTCGGCGCGAACGTCCATGTGAACCGGATCAAGCGCGTGCAGGTGGAGCGGCGCGACCGCCTGCTGCTGCACCTCTTCCAGCATCAGACCCATCACCGCGGGCAGGCCCACGCCATGCTGGCGGGAACGCCCGTCAAGCCGCCGCAGTTCGACGAGTTTTTCTCGATCGGCGAGGCGCCGCTGAGAGCCGAGGAATTCCGGCAACTCGGGTGGACCGAGGAGACGATTTGGGGCCGTGGCGAATAGGCGGCCTGCTCGCTGGCCGTGAGCTTGATAGCAGAATACAAATTTGATATCGTTGCTATCAACTTTGCGGAGGCGCTATCAATGCCCGCAGTGACCATTCGCAATCTCTCCGAAGAGACCCATCGGGCGCTCAAAGTCCGTGCCGCCCGCCATGGGCGCAGCACGGAGGCCGAGATGCGCGCCATTCTGGACAGTGCGATCCGATCGGCGCAGCGGGTCCGCCTCGGCACCGCACTCTCCCGGCTCAGCCGCAAAGCCGGGCTGACCAATGCGGATTTCGAAGCCCTCGATCAGGTGCGCGACCGCAAGCCCGCCGAACCCTTCCGTTTCGGATGATCGTCCTCGACACGAACGTCGTTTCCGAGGCGATGAAGCCGGAGCCGGCTTCTGCCGTTCAGGCATGGCTCGATGAGCAGGCAGCGGAAACGCTCTATCTCTCGAGCGTGACGATCGCAGAACTGCTGTTCGGCATCGGCGCGCTTCCAGGCGGCCGGCGCAAGGACAAGCTCACCGAGACGTTGAACGGGCTTCTCGATCTGTTCGACGGCAGAATCCTGCCGTTCGACATAGCGGCTGCGCGTCACTACGCCGATCTCGCGGTCAAGGCTCGCGCTGCCGGCAAGGGTTTTCCCACGCCGGACGGTTATATCGCGGCCATCGCCGTCTCGCGCGGCTTTGCCGTAGCAACACGCGACACCAGCGCGTTCGGGGCGGCTGGATTGGCGGTCATCGATCCATGGGCAGTGGGGCGTTGAAATGGTCGCGCCGGGAAAAGTGATGCCGCGTAAATCTTGGAGGCTGTAAACGTCACGGTCTTGGTAGGGCCGTGCTGAAGTGGATCGACGTTAGAGTGTTTGCGAACTTGTTCTCCGCATAGAGCCACCAGCCAGTTCGGCCATCGAGTTGGCGGTTCTGATACCGTGAAAGCCACGGCAGCAGGCGAATGATTCCGGTGGTGAGCGGTGTCCTGTCACCGACGATCGTCATGGAAATGTCGAGCAAACGGACACCCGGGCCAAAGCTTGCGGCGAGATCGGCCGGATCAACGCGCTGAACTGAGGCGGGATCATTGATGTCCTGAAAGCGCACGAGCAGAGGCATGATTTCTGGCGGCAGGGTGCGCGTCCCGCTCAACCCGCGAAGCGTGCTGAAATCCTTCGGGTCGACATTGCCGTAGGGAGAAATGCCGAACGCGATGGGCAGCGCTCTTTCAGGTGACGACTGATCGTTTCGATCCTCATTCCTCTTGATCAGCGCGAACAGATGGCCCCGGCTGCCGAGATGGACGACCGTCGCCTCTCCGCCTGCAGCCGAAAGCATGTGCGAATTGGTCCCAAGCAATTGGGTTTCGCGCTGATAGTAGACGAGATTGACGCTCGATCCCTCGACGACGCGATCGTCGACTTGCACACGGACCGTCAGGCGATAGCGAAGTTCCGCGCTGTTCCCACCGAAGATCAGGTAACCGATCAGGAGGAACGCCCCCGCGATGGCAAGATTGACTGCCCAGCGCGCCAGATTTCGAGGCTCTTTGAGTTCAAGCGTAATCCAGACGGCAAGATCGACCCAAAACCGCATTGGATATCCAGGATAAATTCTTTATGCCGCAACTCATAGGATCAACGCGCATAAAACTCGTAAATGGAGAGCGTTCTTTTCACGCTACTGTGTCGGTAGGATCGCCATTTCCCCGGCCCGCACGGCCTTCGTCTCGGCCTCCGCCGCCTCGCGCCGGTCGATCCGGTCCACCTTCGCGCCCAGCGGCCCGTTCATCGCCTCGCGGACGAGGTCCTCCACCGCCGCGCGCGGCCCGGTCACCACCGCCTCCACGGTCTCGTCGGCGCAGTTGCGCACCCATCCCGAGACGCCGCGCCTGTCCGCCTCGCGGCGGAACCACTGGCGATAGCCGACGCCCTGCACGATGCCGGCAATGACGAGATGCTGCGTCAGTTTTTCGTCATTTCGCATTTTCTTCACGCGAAACCGGTTCCCACTTCGCTTGAAAATGCTTCACATCGCCCACGGCAGCACGCCTTCCTTCGTCTTCAGCTCGGCCTCGTGCACCGTGATGAAGTCGCGCGTCACCGGCACGGCGTCGCGCTTCTCGGACAGCAGAAGCTGGTAGACCATGTTGGAGCCGTGCAGGAAGCCGAGCTCGACGGCCGCCAGATAGAACTCCCACATGCGCGCGAAGCGCTCGCCCTGCATGGCCACGACCTGATCACGCACGGCCTCGAAATTCTCGCGCCAGGCCTTGATGGTCCAGTAATAGTGCAGGCGCAGCACCTCGCAATCGTCCACCCACAGGCCGCAGCGCTCGGTGGAAGCGAAGACCTCCGACAGCGCCGGCACATAGCCGCCGGGGAAGATGTACTTGCGGATGAACGGCGCCGTCGTGCCGGGCGGCGACATGCGGCCGATGGCGTGGATCATGGCGTAGCCGTCGGAGCCGCAGAGCCGCTTCACCGTTGAGAAATAGTCGTCGAAATGATTGACGCCGACATGCTCCATCATGCCGACCGAGACGACGCGGTCGAAGGTGCCGGTCAGTTCGCGATAGTCCTTCTCGAAGAAGGTGACGCGGTCGGCGACGCCCGCCTTGTTCACCCGGTCCTTGGAGGCCGCGAGCTGGTCCGGCGAGACGTTGATGGCGGTGACCTTCGCGCCGCAGACGGCGGCGAGATAGGTCGCAAGGCCGCCCCAGCCGGAGCCGATCTCGGCCACCGTCATGCCCGGCTCGATGCCAAGCTTCGCCGCGATGTGCCGCATCTTGGCGACCTGCGCGTCCTTCAGCGGCATGTCCGGACGCTCGAAGTAAGCGCAGGAATAGCTCATCGTCTCGTCGAGCCAGAGCTCATAGAAGGCTCTGGGATGGTCGTAGTGGCTGGAGACATTGGCGGCCGCCTGCCCGACCTTGTTCGACTGGTGCCGGCGCTTCAGCGCCCGCCAGACCTTGCGCAACGCCTGCTGCACGGGATGCGAACCGAGCCCGGTGCGGTTCACCGAAAACAGCATCAGGAGATCGATGACCCTGCCGCCCTCGATGGTCAGGCGGCCGTCCATATAGGCCTCGGCCGCCGCCAGTTCCGGATTGAAGAACAGGTCGCGCTGCACCTTTGCGTCGTGCAGCTTCACGGTCACGTCCGGCCCGTTCTGGCCCGAGCCGAAGCTTTCCTTCCCGCCATCGTGATGCAGGACCGTCAGCCGGCCGTTGCGGATGAAGCGCGAGAGAAGGTGGCCAAGAATACTCATGCCGGACTCATGCTCATGAAAGGTGCCTCGGAATATGCCTCATTGGCCGCGTCAGCCGCGAAAACCCTGCCGCCCGAAGCGGTCGAGACCGGCGATATAGCGGTTCGGCAGGTTCCAGGCGAGCGCGGAGGCGCGCACGGCCTCGTGGAAATAGCGCCGGCGCGGCCGGACGCCCTCCAGAACGCTGCCACCGTCATAGACGAGGCAGGCGACCGACCGGCTCGCGAGCCGCACGCGCACGGTGCGTTTCACGTACCAGCCCTCGTCTATGCCCTCGTAGCGGTCGAGCACAGCAACGTCCCGCGCCTCGATGCGCCAGACGACGCCGTGGACGGCCTGCCCGCGCCGCGGCCGGATCGCGGCATAACCGTCGCAGGTGAAGAACAGCCGGTGGTCGGCGAGCCGGCCGATGCCGACAGGGGCGGCCCTCGGGGCCCGGCGCGCCATCTGCGGCACGCTCATGTTCGAGCCATAGGCGAAATAGAGCATGGCGCACCCTAGCCCGGCGGGAGCCGGACTGGCGAGCGCGACGCGCGGCCCTGCCCTTCCTGCGCCCACCTCGCGATTCCCGGTCCGCCATGCTTTGGTGCGATTCCAGAATGGGGAAACGCATCATGGCGAAAAAGCCAAAGGGTCCGACCGGCATGCGCAAGGGGCTGACCGCCTATGGCGATCCCGGCTTCTCGCTGTTCCTGCGCAAGGCCTTCATCAAGGCCGCCGGCTTCTCGGACGATGCGCTCGACCGGCCCATCGTCGCCATCACCGACACCTATTCCGACTACAATCCCTGCCACGGCAATGTCCGCACGCTGGTCGAGGCGGTGAAGCGCGGCGTCATGCTGTCGGGCGGCCTGCCCTTTGCCTTCCCGACCGTGTCGATCCACGAGAGCTTCTCCAATCCGACCTCGATGTTCCTCCGGAACCTCATGGCCATCGACACCGAGGAGATGATCCGCGCCCAGCCGATGGACGCCGTGGTGATGATCGGCGGCTGCGACAAGACCGTGCCGGCCCAGCTCATGGGCGCTGCCTCGGCCGACGTGCCGGCGATCCAGCTCATCACCGGCCCCATGCTGGTCGGCCATTACAAGGGCGAGATTCTCGGCGCCTGCACGGACTGCCGCCGGCTCTGGGCCATGCACCGCGCCGGCAAGATCGACGAGGCCGAGATCGAGGCCGTGTCCGCCCGCCTCGCGCCGACGGTCGGCACCTGCATGGTCATGGGCACCGCCTCGACCATGGGCTGCCTCACCGAGGCGCTCGGCATGGCCCTGCCGCATACCGGCACGATCCCCGCCACCCATGCCGACCGCGTCCGCGCGGCGGAGGCTTCGGGCCGCGAAGCCGTGAAGCTCGCGAAATCCGGCCTGAAGCCGACCGACGTGATCACCCAAGGGTCGCTCCGCAACGCCATGGTGGTGCTGCAGGCCATTGGCGGTTCCACCAATGCCGTCGTGCATATGGCGGCGCTCGCCGGCCGCCTGGGTCTCGTGTGGGACCTCGAGGAGCTCGACCGGATCGGCCGCGACGTGCCGGTCCTGCTCGACCTGAAGCCCGCCGGCTCCAACTATATGGAGCATTTCCACTGGTCCGGCGGCGTGCCGAAGCTCCTGAAGGAACTGCGCCAGCACCTCGACCTCGACGCCCCGACCGTTACCGGCGAGCGCATCGGCGACTGGGCCGAGCGCGCGGAGGAAGTGCCCAACCAGACGATCATCCGCCCCCTCGCCCAGCCCCTGAAGAAGACCGGAGCCCATGCCGTGCTGCGCGGCTCGCTCGCGCCCGGCGGCGCGGTGATCAAGGCGGCGGCGGCCACCCCGCAGCTGATGGTCCATACCGGCCGCGCGGTGGTCTTCGAGGATGTCGAGGACATGACCAACCGGATCGACGACCCTGATCTCGACGTCACCGCCGACGACATTCTCGTCATGCGCAATGCCGGCCCGAAGGGCCATCCGGGCATGCCGGAGGCGGGCCTGCTGCCGATCCCGAAGAAGCTGGCGACGCAGGGCGTCACCGACATGATCCGCATTTCCGACGCGCGCATGTCCGGCACCGCCTATGGCACCATCGTCCTCCACGTGACGCCCGAAGCGGCGGAGGGCTCGCCGCTCGCCCTCGTCAGGTCCGGCGACCGGATCAGCCTCGACGTGCCGAACCGGCGGGTCGACCTGCTCGTCTCTGAGGAAGAACTCGCCATCCGCCGCAAGTCGTGGAAGAAGCCTGCGCATATGCGCAAGCGCCAGCGCGGCTACCGCAAACTCTACCTCGACCACGTCACGCAGGCCGACAAGGGCTGCGATTTCGATTTCCTGGAGAAGTAGGGGCAATCCTCCGGCCGATCGCGGGCCGGCACTACCCTGCTCGTCATGCCCGGCCTTGTGCCGGGCATCCACGACTTCCTTTCAGCGGTTGTGTTCAAGTCGTGGATGGCCGGGACAAGCCCGGCCATGACGCGATGAGGTATCATGGGATCGCCCTCATGCGCCCCACACAGTTGCGTGCGGAACCGTCCCGTGGTGGAAGACGCGGCCCGCCCCCGCGACACCGCCCATGTTCCCGATCATCGCCAGCCTGACGCCCGTCTTCCTGATCATCGTGCTCGGCGCGTGGCTGAAAGCCATGCCGCTGATGGAGGATGCCGGCTGGCGCGGGCTGGAGCGCGCCACCTACTACGTCTTCTTCCCCGCCATGATCATCATGACCATGGCCAAGGCGGACCTGCGCAGCGTGCCGGTCATCGCCATGGGGCTGGCGCTGATCGGCGGCATCCTCGCCATGACCGCCATCCTTCTGGCGCTGCGGCCGCTGCTCGCGCGCTCCTTCGCCATGGACGGCGCGGCCTTCACCTCCGTCTTTCAGGGCGCGACGCGCTGGAACTCGTTCGTCGCCATTGCCACGGCCGGCGCCCTCTACGGCCAGCTCGGGCTGACGCTCACCGCCATTTCGGTCGCGGCGATGATCCCGCTGCTCAACGTGCTCGCCGTGGTGATGCTGCAGCACTATGCGCAGGACAAGCCGATCGTGCTCGGGCCGACGCTGAAAGCCATCGTCACCAACCCGTTCATCTGGTCCTCGGCCCTCGGCATCGCGATCAATGCCATCGGCATCCCGCTGCCGACCATCGCCATCCGTTTCGGCGATATTCTGGGCGCGGCGGCGCTCGGCACCGGCCTGCTGCTCGTCGGCGCGGGGCTTGACGTGCGGGCGGCGCTCAGGCCGCGCGCGCTCACCTGGCTGACGACCGCGCTGAAGCTCCTGCTCATGCCCGCCATGGCCGCCGGCATTGCCTTGGCTCTCGGCGTCGGCGGCGTGCCGCTGCAGGTCGCGATCCTCAGTGCCGGCATGCCGACCGCGTCGGGCTCCTACATCCTCGCCCGGCAGATGGGCGGCGATGCGCCGCTGATGGCGGAAATCCTCACGGTCCAGACGCTGATCGCGGTCATCACCATCCCGATCATCCTCGCCCTCGCCGCATAGAAAAAGGGCGCGGCCCTTGCGGACCGCGCCCTCGAATGCGTCCTCGCCCGCCTTAGCGGAACGTGTGCGGATAGCGCTCGTCGGTCGCGGGACCGCGGCGGTAGCGCACCGGAGGCGGCGCGTCATAGTAGTAGCGCGGCTCCTCGTAATAGGCCGGGCCGCCGTAATAGCCGTAGCGCGGCGGCGGCGCGTAGTAGCCGTCGTCGTAGTAGCGGCGGTTCTGGTCGGCGGCGATGGCGGCCGCGCCGAGACCGAGGATGCCGAGCGCGACGCCTGCGCCGATGGCGGCGCCCCGGTCACCGCGATAGTGGCGGCGATACTGCGCCTCGGCGGGAGCCGCGACCGCGGCAACGCCGGCGGCGACGACAATGGCGGCCACGGTGGCCTTGAACTTGTTGGAAAGCATGACGATGCCCCTTTCCGTTTGCTTGGGAAGCCTCGTGGCGCGACGCGCCTCGACTTCAAGCTCCCGTCTCAAACGTTGCAGGACACTAGGAGTTCCGCGCTGAACCCCTTCTGAACGAACAATGACCACACCATGGCACCGCGATGAACAGGCGTTCAGCCGGTATTGAGGTCATGTCTCGGGAATGGCCTCGATGATGACGAAGGCCTGCGCCATCGGGAAGTCGTCGGTGATCGTCAGGTGGATCAGGGCCCGGTGGCCGGCCGGCGTCATGGACCGGAGCATGTCCAGCGCGCCGCCGGTCAGTTCCATGGTCGGTTTGCCCGACGGCAGGTTCGCGACGCCCATATCCCGCCAGAACACGCCCTTGCGGATGCCCGTCCCCAGCGCCTTGGAACAGGCCTCCTTGGCCGCGAAGCGCTTGGCATAGGTCGCGGCGCGATGCGCCCTGCCCTCGGCCCGCGCGCGCTCCTTCTCGGTGAACAGGCGGTGCGTGAAGCGCTCGCCGTGCCGCTCCAGCGACTTCTCGATCCGCCGGATGTCGCAGAGATCGGAGCCGATGCCGATGATCACGCTAGCGCCTCCTGACGGCGATGACCGTCAGCGCCAGGCCGCCGGCCGCAACCAGGAGGCCCAGCAGCACCAGCGGAATGCGCTCGCGCGGCGGATCGTCGAGCACCACGATATCGTCGCAGGTGGTGCCCGGCACGACGCGCAGCACCTCGTGCAGCGGCCGGCCATTGGGCGCGTGGCGGTATTTGACCAGCGCGACCCGGCATTCCTGCAGCATCGGGCCGATGCGCCGCTCATAGACGAAGGTCGGCACGCCGACCGTGTCGCGCGTCGAGGTGGCGATATGCGATTCGACCCAGCGCGCCGTCACCGGCTCGCTGCGGCTGGCAATGGCGTACTGGATCAGCGGCCAGGCATTGGGCGCGGTGATGACGAGGCCCATGAACAGCACGAACAGCCCGACGAACAGGCGCGAGCGCGATGCGCCGGCCTGCGGCGCCGTCTCCGCTGCGCCGTCGCCGCCGCTCGTGCCTGAGCTCTGATTCACGCCTTCACTCCCTGTATGCCGCGCGAGCCGGGCTTCACCGCCGGCAGGCTGGCAAGTTCCGGCGGCAGGTCGTTGGCATCGTAGTCGGGCACGAACCAGGACAGAAGCGAGACCAGCGGCACGCCGATGTCGGCCTTGCCGGCCGAGCGGTCGACCAGCACCGCCGCGCCGACGATCTCGCCGGGATGGCCGGCAATGGCGGCAAGGCATTCGCGCGTCGACAGGCCGGTGGTGACGATGTCCTCGACCACCAGCACGCGCGCGCCTTCAGGAATCTCGAAGCCGCGGCGCAGCTTGAACTCGCCGTTCTCGCGCTCGACGAAGATCGCCTTGGCGCCGAGCTGGCGGGCCATCTCGTAGCCCGGCACGATGCCGCCGACGGCCGGCGACACCACGTAGTCGATGCGGCCGAACTCAGCCTTCACCTTCTCAGCCAGCGCCGCGCAAAGCCGCGCCGTGCGCTCGGGGTCCATGAAGACGAACATCTTCTGGAGGAAGACCGGGCTGCGCCTGCCCGACGACAGGATGAAATGGCCTTCGAGCAGCGCGCCGGCGGCGCGGAATTCGGCAAGCACGTCGTCGGAGGTCATAGGCGTTCGCGTCCGTTCGAGTTTGACGGGAGAGACGCCGAATGGGGGGAGGAGTCAACGGGGGAGGCGGGAGACGGGGGCAGGGCGCAGGAGGAAAGCCGCCAATCCGCAGACATTACGGTCCCGCCTGCCAGATTTCTGATAAGCCGTTATCATCACGACAGGCGTCGCCCAGGAAATGGCGCCGCCTCGCTAAAATGTCAGCTTCCGCGGATCAGATCGAAACCGCATCCAGGATCCACTTCCGCTCAAACTCTGTCAGTGCACTTTGAGAATCACGGGCTCGCTGAACGAGGCGCTGCCGCAGCGCGTCGATTGTATCGTGGCGCACCAAGAAGCGCTCAGAAATCTGTACCGGCACACCCTGTTCATCGAGATTCTTCAACACCTCCGCACGAAACCAACGGGGCATTTCAGCGATGAATAGGCTATAGTTCGTTCTAGGTCGAATGCGCTTAGCAAACAGCTCTACAACAGCAAACAATTGCGGTAAATCATATTCACAAGCACGAAGAAATCGAAATACGTTATCCTGTTGATGCGGCTGTCCACGATAGTTGTTACTATGCCAGAAAAAGAAACTTCGCAGTGTGCCATGGGATCGTAGATTACTTAAATATACGGCCAACTGCGCAGCGCTTCGAACTCCGAACTCGCCAACATTCCTGACCTCGCAGATAATGCGACATACACTAAGAATCTCATCGTATTTCGGCGGCCCGCTCCAGTGGATGTCGGTGCCTTGCCGAGACGCCCTTTGGGTCAGTTGCTTTAGAGCCGTCGCGTCTTCAAGTCCGACAGATGAAGCTAAACGAAGCTCATCTGGCGTGAGCTCCATCGCGCGGGCGAGTTCGGTTACCCGGTCGCTGATTGTTGGGGAACTGTCCTCGTCCGAGATGTGAACGACCAATTCATCTGGCGCATCATCTAGGTCGCCAAACAGCGGTGGCTCAACTTCAACAGCCTGCTCATCCGGCGGCTCATGAAAAAGATAAACAGAGCCAACATGATGCTGGCCAAGCCTACCTGCACGCCCGCGAATATTTGCGAATGTGAAGAAATCGTAGTCTTTCCGAGCAATTTGCTTATCGTAAATGAGAACAGACTTAGCGGCCGTATTAACTCCCTCAATAAGCGTCGAGGTGCAGACTAAAATCGGCAACGCCCCACTATTGAACATCCGCACAAACTGAGATGCCAATGAACGCGGAATCCGCCCGTGGTGCACACCAACGCCCGACGCAACAGCCCTACTAAGCGCCCATCCCTCGCCAAAATTCTCGTCAATCCACGTCGACATATCGTTGACGCTTGCGAAGGTCACATTTTCTGTAAGTTTGGCTGCAAGTTGATTAGCGCGATCCGGTGACGAGATGAAAACAAGCGCCGGCCAGTTGTTGGCATCTTCTAGTTCATTCGTCAGTCGTCCTTCTTTATCCTTAATTCGTGTGAGGTCGAACGTATTCACGGCAACGGTCGAGAACCGTGTATGGAGAAACTCAAACTTCCATCTGTTATCAGAGGAGTAGCGGACGGTTTCAATGTTTGGACCTAAAAAGAAGAACTGGCTCGACCGTCGGAGCAACTGATAGACAGCCGCGTTGAGCGTCGAGCTACGGTCGTCCTGTCGTGAAGGATCTAACTTGTAAAACTCATCCACCACAGCCAAATCAACCCTGCCAAGGTCGTTCCGATTGATTAGCCGCTCTTGTGTGCCTAGAAAAATTACGTTTCCCTCGGCAGGCGCCGGTTGCGAGTGATACATGATAAGCGCAAAACGGTTCTCGAAGCGCTTTTCAATTCGGCGCCGGAACTCGTCGAGGAGAGCAATCGTAGGCAATACAATCGCCACCCGCCTGTACCGACCTGTCGCGAGAAGTGCGTCAATCAGAAGACTTTTGCCGAAACTCGTTGGCGCGCTAAGCACAAGATTCTTGCCAGCAAGCAGCGTGTTCAGCGCCGCAATCTGTTCCCTATGGAATGTAATACCGTCAAGCTCTTCAACTGTAACGGCATCCGCCACCATTGCGTCCCGATAATCTGCCGTCTCCTTATCAATATAGTTCCACAATCCAACTGCGCGTGCGAGAGCGCTGAATACTTCGCGAAAAGATTCCAGCTCTGGACGAGAATCTAAAAGATTGGCTAGTCGAGGCACCACATTGAGTACGCGAGGATCGTCAACATCAAGGGTTTGGATGTCGCGAGCGGTCTCCTGCAGGATTCCAAACACGCGGCTCCTCAAAACGGAACCTTGAAGGTTCTCGATTTCGAACCACTGCTTCTGGGACACGGTCATTGAAGTCCCTTTAACTTGCTGTCAAAAGCAGAAGCGAAAGCGTCTTTGTCCGCAAGCGGCACGTAAAGGAGGACAATTCTGATATTCTTGGTAAGTCCTGATTTTGCGAGCCGCTCACCGATCGCGGCAAACTCCTTTTCTACGGCCGCCTTGTACACATCTGTGACAGCAGTCGCTGCACCGCAGGCCTCGCTATTTGAAAGAATGCCGATCACAAACACGCCGGATGCGATGAATTTGTCTAGACTGGTCTGAGGCTCAAAGAGTTCCATCAGTTCGTCGTATCGTGGGGTCGTCTTCGGGATTTGCGGGCCTAGAAGCAGCTTTTGCTTACTCAGGAAGCCTTGCTCCAGATGTTCCGTGACCGATGCAATTGCTTCGGTTATGGCGCCCACCGTGTCTTGGTACAGCTTGGACTCACCAAGCCAAAGCTCTACGCCGCCTTTTTCCGGGAACCGCGCGTGCACCATGTCAAACGCTTTGACCACGTCATTTGACGAGCTCTTGTAAAAGACGCGATTCGAAATTGGGAGCGTGCCAAAGTAATCACGACAGATAGCGTGCAAAGCTATCTCACCGGCCTCGCCGCGCTTTTTATACTTTTCACTAGTGTAAACTCGTACAGCCGCCTTCTTTAGTTTGACGTACATATTCGCGTGAGTAACCACGAGCTCGTCTTCCGGAAGAGCGTACTCTGGAAGCCATTCGATTAGGTGCTCAGCGAATGGCACACAACGCCACGCCTTTAACTCAAATCCTGCACAGCAAATTCCGTCAACGGGATTGCCGCTGTCATGGAAGTAAAGCTGCTCAAGGAAGCGCTTTGGCTTGATGCTGTAAGCAGTCACACCGACTCATCTCCCCCCGCGGCGCATCATTACCGACGGTTGTATCATGAGCAACAGTTGCGGAGGGCTCTGGCGCCAATCAGTAAGGAATAGTGACGGCCTGACCTAGCGGGAGCCAACTTTTTCTGGACGTGCAGAATATGGCCTTCGTCAGACCATAGTCGCCCCCCTACTCGAACATCCGCTGCGCATCCGCCGCCATCGGCAGGCTCTTGATACCCCCGATGATCGCGTTGAGGTGTTTGAGGTCCCAGACCTCCACGTCGATCACCACGTCCGTGTAATCGGCCGTCTTCCGCTGCATGCGCAGGTTGTCGATATTGCCGTCATTGTCGGCGATGACCTGGGTGATGCGCGCGAGCGAACCCGGCTCGTTCTTCGACTTGACCGCGACGCGCACGGGGTAGCGCGAGCGCTTGGCCTCGTCGATGTCCCAGCGCACGTCCAGCCAGCGCTCCGGCTCGTTGTCGTAGGCCGCCAGAGCCGGCGACTGGATCGGATAGATGGTGATGCCCTCGCCGGGGGTGAGGATGCCGACGATCCGGTCTCCCGGGACGGCGCCGCCATCGGCCGCGAACCGCACCGGCAGGTCGAAATTGATGCCGCGGATGGGGATCGCCCCCTCGGTCTCCGGCACCTGGAATTTCAGCGCCGCCTGCCCGCCGACGCCGAACCATTCGGCGGTCGGCTTCGGCCCCAGCGGCACCTCTTCCTTGAAGTCGGGATGCACCGCGCGCAGCACGTCCTCGGCGGGTATCTCGTCGCGCCCGACACCCCAGTAGACGTCCTCGACGCTGGCGCGGGCGATGCGCTTCAGGCCGGCCTTCAGCACCTCGTCGGAAAAGGGCTTGCCGGCCCGGTTGAACAGGCTCTGCACGATGCGTCGGCCGAGGCCGAGATATTGCGCGCGGGTGGCCGCCCGCGTCGCCCGGCGGATGGCCGAGCGCGCCCGGCCGGTCACCACGATGTTCTCCCAGGCGGGCGAGGGCGTCGCCTTGGGGTCGGTGATGATCTCGACCTCGTCGCCGTTCTGGAGTTCGGTCACCAGCGGCCGCTCGACGCCGTTGATGCGCGAGCGCGAGCAGTGGTTGCCGATGTCGGTGTGAACCGCATAGGCGAAATCGATGCAGTTGGCCTTGCGCGGCAGGGCGATCAGCCGGCCCTTCGGCGTGAAGCAGTAGACCTGGTCGGAGAACAGTTCGAGCTTGGTATGCTCGAGGAACTCCTCGGGGTTGTCGCCGTGCGCCAGCATGTCCACGGTGTGGCGCAGCCAGGCATAGGCGCTGCTCTCCTTCTCGAAGGCTGATATCTCCGCGCCGTCCTTGTAGAGCGCGTGCGCGGCGATGCCGAACTCGGCGATCTGGTGCATGTCGTGCGTGCGGATCTGCATCTCGACGCGCTGGCTGCCCGGGCCGATCACCGTGGTGTGGATCGAGCGGTAGTCGTTGCCCTTAGGGGTAGAGATATAGTCCTTGAACCGCTGGGGCACGGCCGGCCAGGTCGTGTGGATGACGCCGATGGCGCGGTAGCAATCGACCACGCTGTCGACCAGAACGCGGAAGCCGACCACGTCCGAGAGCTGCTCGAAGGAGACCGACTTGCGCTCCATCTTGCGGTAGATCGAATAGGGCTTCTTCTGGCGCCCGTCGACTTCCGCGCCGATGCCCTCCCCCGCCAGCTTGCGGGCAAGCTGCGTCTCGATCTCCTCGATGGCGGCGGCATTGGCCTCGCGCTGCCGGGCGAGCCGGGTCGTGAGCGCGTTGTAGGCCTCCGGGTTGATCTGGCGGAAGGCCAGATCCTCCAGCTCCTCGCGCATCTCGTGCATGCCCATGCGGCCGGCGAGCGGCGCATAGATGTCGAGCGTCTCCTGCGCGATGCGGTCGCGCTTGGCCGGCGGCACGTAGTGCAGCGTGCGCATGTTGTGGAGCCGGTCGGCGAGCTTCACCAGCAGCACGCGCACGTCGGAGGTGATGGCGAGCAAGAGCTTGCGCAGGTTCTCCGCCTGCACCGCCTGTTTGGAGACGAGGTCGAGCTTCTTCAGCTTGGTGAGACCATCAACGAGCTCCGCGATGTTCGCGCCGAACTTCTCGCGGATGTCTTCCTTGGTGGCCGCAGTATCCTCGATCGTGTCGTGCAGCAGCGCCGCCACGATCGTGGCGTCGTCCAGCTTCAGATCGGTGAGGATCGCCGCCACTTCCAGCGGGTGGGAGAAATAGGGATCGCCGGAGGCCCGCTTCTGGCTGCCGTGCGCGAGCATGGCATAGACATAGGCGCGGTCGAGCAGGGCCTCGTCGGCCTTGGGGTTGTAGCGCTTGACGCGCTCGACCAGCTCGTACTGCCGCATCATGGGGTGGGCAAAACTCCTCGCGATCCGTCGGAAGCGTCTAGGATATCATTCCGATACGGGCTCGCCGCAACAAGCCGTTGCGTATAGCCGCCAACGAAAAAGGCGGCCCGAAGGCCGCCTTGATACATGGCGTGTCGACTTGCGGCTCAGAGGCCCTCGTCGTCGTCCGTGTCTTCCGGCGGCTTCAGCCCCTCGAGGCCGCGCAGCAGGTCTTCCTCGCTCATGCGGTCCATGGAGACGGCGGTATCGTCCGAATCGGCGCTGCCGCCGGCGGCGATCATCGGCACCGCATCCGGCTCCGGCTCGTCGACCTCGACATATTTCTGCAGCGAGTGGATCAGGTCTTCCTTCAGATCGTCCGGCGCGACGGTCGCATCGGCGATCTCGCGCAGAGCCACGACCGGGTTCTTGTCGCGGTCGCGGTCGATGGTGATGGGCGCGCCGGCGGCGAGCATGCGCGCGCGGTGGCTGGCGACCAGAACCAGCTCGAAGCGGTTGTCGACCTTGTCAATGCAATCCTCGACGGTGACGCGAGCCATCGGTGTTCCTTTGAGAAGCGCGGCGCCCGGCAAAGCGGGTCGGATGTGCGGGAAAGTGGCGGTGTATAGCCGCAGCCGGCTGCAGAAACAAGTCCGGCGACGTTGCGCGCCATCCGCCGCGCTCCGTCCCCGCGCTTCGGCGCGAAGCCCGGCAAGGCCTGCCATACGAGTTGACGGACGAGACCGCACCGCTTCATAAGCCGATATCGGCCATCGGCCGACTGCGGAGGGGCGCATCGATGACGCCGTCACGGCGCGATCTGGCGGGCGCAGCCGCCGCCCTCTCCCTCGCCTGCGGGCCGGGCGCGCGCCTCGCATTCGCGGCAGGTCCGGGGCCGATCAAGGTGGTCATCGCCTTTCCGCCGGGCGGGACCAGCACGGCCTCGATGCAGCCGATCATGCCTTTCCTCGCGCGCTCGCTCGACGCCGATATCGCCCTCGAATACATGCCGGGATCGGGCGGCGACCTCGCGGCCTTCGCCGTCGCCAAGGCTGCCCCCGACGGGCGGACGCTGCTGTTCGGCCATGCCGGGCCGCTGTCGATCAATCCGCATCTGCTCCAGCAGAGCTTCTTCGACCCGGCGAAGGATCTCGTGCCCGTCGCGCAGGTCATCGCCTTCCCCATCGTCCTCTGCGCCCACGACAAGCTGAACGTCAGGGACCTCGACGGCCTGATCGCCGCCGGCACGTCGCGCGCGCTCGTCACGGGCTCGTCAGGCAATGGCTCGATGCAGCATCTGGCCGGAGAGGTGCTGCGCCGCGCCGTCGGCATCCAGACGCTGCACATCCCCTTTGCCGGGGGCGGGCCCTTGCAGGAGGCGCTTGTCAAGGGCGCGCTCGACATCGTCTGCGAGACCGGCTCGAACGTCGTGAAACATATTCAGGAGGAGCGCCTCGTCCCCATCGCGGTGATGGCCGAGCAACGGCTCGCCACCCTGCCGCACGTGCCGACCTTCGTCGAACTCGGCCGCGCCGATCTGGTCATCGATGCCTGGTTCGGCCTCGTGGCGCCCGCCGGGACGCCGCCGGACGTGCTCGGCCGGATCGAGGCGGCGACGCTGCAGGCGCTGCGCGAGCCTTCGGTGGCCACGGCCTATGACGCCATCGGCGGCATCCCCGCCCCGCTCGGCCAGACGGCTTTCGCCGCCAGGATCGCCGCCGAGACCGCACGGTGGCGCGACACCATCGCCAGCGCACGCATTTCGCCGCTCGGCACGCAGACCGGCCTGCCCGACCGACGCTGAGCGGGAAAAGCCGTTCGGCCGCACGGCGATCTTGTCGAGGCGCCGGAAAGTTATGTTAGGATGATTCCAGACAGGTTCCGCCTGTCGATACCACCATTGCGCGTGCGGACCTTTTCGAAGCCCGGCTTTTTCAAGACCCACGACGATTGCAGGCCAAAGGGATTTCAGAGCATGCAGAACGGCCAGGAACGGATCGCCCTCTTCATCGACGGCGCCAACCTTTATGCGACCGCCAAGACGCTCGGCTTCGACATCGACTACAAGCGCCTGCTCGGCGAGTTCAGGAGCCGCGGCTATCTCCTGCGCGCCTATTACTACACCGCGCTGATCGAGGATCAGGAATACTCCTCGATCCGGCCGCTGATCGACTGGCTCGACTATAACGGCTTCACCGTCGTCACCAAGTCGGCCAAGGAATTCACCGACTCCATGGGCCGCCGCAAGGTGAAGGGCAACATGGACATCGAGCTTGCCGTCGATGCCATGGAACTCGCCCCGCGCGTCGACCACATCGTCCTGTTCTCCGGCGACGGCGACTTCCGCTCGCTGGTGGAGGCGCTCCAGCGCAAGGGCGTCAAGGTTTCGGTCGTCTCGACTGTCGCGGTCCAGCCGGCGATGATCGCCGACGAACTGCGCCGCCAGGCCGACGAATTCATCGACCTCGCCCATCTCGCCCAGCGCGTCGGCCGCGACCCGTCCGAGCGCGCGCCACGCCCGGCGGGCGGACCGGACGTTCCGGGCTTCGTGCGCGACCGACCGCGCCCGGCCAGGCCCGTCGCCCCCACCTCCCCCGTCAGCGGCGACGACTTCGCCGACCGCTGACGCCAAGTGTTCATTCCACAGGACTCGTCCCTTCCGCAGAACCCGGACCGGGACTGCCCGCTCTGCCCGCGGCTCGTCGCGTTCAGGCAGAAGCATCGCGCGCTCAATCCCGGCTGGCACAATGCGCCGGTGCCCTCGTTCGGCGCCGACGACGCGCGGCTGCTCATCGTCGGCCTCGCGCCGGGGCTGCAGGGCGCCAACAAGACCGGCCGTCCCTTCACCGGCGACTGGGCCGGCGACCTTCTCTACGAGACGCTGATCGCCTTCGGCTTCGCGAAGGGCACCTATGACGAGCGGCCCGACGACGGGCTCGAACTGATCGGCACGCGCATCACCAACGCCGTGCGTTGCGTGCCGCCGGAGAACAAGCCGACGACGGAGGAGATCCACACCTGCCGGCCGTTCCTGTCCGCCACCATCGCCGCCATGCCGCGCCTGTCGGCCATCGTCACGCTCGGCAAGATCGGCCATGACAGCACGGTGCGGGCGCTCGGCGAGAAGCCCTCCCGCCTGCCCTTCCGCCATGCAGGCGTCGCGGTGTCGGGAGGCATTACCGTATTCTCCAGCTACCATTGCTCGCGCTACAATACGAATACCGGGGTGCTCACGCCCGAGATGTTCCGCGCGGTCTTCGCCGCCGTCCGGGACCATCTCGACAGGGGCTGAACCTTTTCCGCCGCTGCGCCCACGTAATCCCGGCCAGCATGACCGGAGAAAGCGCGGCGCCATGACCATCCTCACCCGCCGCGGCCTGCGTATCGCCGTCCTCGCCGCCGCCGCCATCGGCGCGGTCTTCTGGCTCGCCGTCTGCGCCAGGGTTCTGATGATCCCCCCGCCCCGTCGCGACGGGTTCGAGATGCTCGGCGCCATCCTGGCGACGGTCTATTTCCTCGCGCTGGTCCTGCCGACGCTGGCTCTCGGCATACTCGGCCGCTGGCTGCCGCTCGGCGCCGTTCTGGGTGCCATCGCGATCGCCATCGCAACCGATGCCGTCGTGCCGTGGATCCCGTGGTCGGCCTTTGCGGGCGGGCTCTTCTGATCACGGTTTCGTGACCGCCCCTGCGGCATCCACGATTGCGGCGCTAGGTGTTCCCCTGAAGACCAGCCCCTGCTTGCCGGTCCGTTTCACGGGAGAGAACACGATGAACCGCCGCCACGCCCTCAAGCTTTTCGGGACCGCAGCCGCCGTCGGCGCGGCGATGACGATCCCCGCCACCCACAGGGTTTACGCGCAGGCCGCTTCCGGCCCGTTCACCCTGCCGCCGGTCGGCTATGCCTATGACGCGCTGGAGCCGCACATCGACAAGATGACGATGGAAATCCATCACTCGCGCCATCACGCCGCTTTCCTCGCCGGCCTCAACAACGCCTCCCAGACCTATCCGGACCTGAAGCCCGCCAATACCGAGCAGGTGCTGCGCGAACTGTCGAAGGTCCCGGAGAACCTGCGCACCGGCGTGCGCAACGCGCTGGGCGGTTACTGGAACCACGTTCATTTCTGGGACATCATGACCCCCGGCGGCGCCAAGCAGCCCTCGGGCGCGCTCGCCCAGGCGATCAACACGGCCTTCGGCGACGCCGACAAGATGCGCCAGCAGTTCAATCAGGCGTCCGTCGGCCGCTTCGGCTCGGGCTGGGGCTGGCTGGTGGTCGGCCGCGACAACAAGCTCGCCGTCGTCTCGACGCCCAACCAGGACAACCCGCTGATGGACAACGTCAAGGGCGTGGTGCTCGGCATCGACGTGTGGGAGCACGCCTATTACCTGAAGTATCAGAACCGCCGGCCGGACTACGTCACCACCTGGTGGAACGTCGTCAACTGGGACAAGGCCGCCGCCAACTTCCAGAAAGCCTCGGCCTGACGGACCAGCGCATTCCGCCTGCCGCATGACCTCCCTCAAGCCCCGCTCGCGAGAGCGGGGCTTTTTTCTATCCGCGGTCGCGCATGATCCGCGCCTGGTCGCGCTGCCAGTCGCGCTTCTTCTCGGTCTCGCGCTTGTCGTGGAGCTTCTTGCCGCGGGCGAGCGCCAGTTGCAGCTTCGCGCGGCCCTTCTCGTTGAAATAGAGCTTGAGCGGCACGACGGTCAGCCCGTCGCGCTGCACCGCGCCCGTGAGCTTGGCGATCTCGCGCTTGTGCAGCAGCAGGCGGCGCGGACGCTTCGGCTCGTGGTTGAAGCGGTTGGCCTGCAGATATTCCGGGATATTGCAGTTGAACAGGAAGAACTGCTCGCCCGAGGGTCCGGCATAGCTTTCGCCGATCGTCGCCTTGGCGGCGCGCAGCGACTTCACCTCCGTGCCGGTCAGCTCAATGCCGGCCTCGAAGGTTTCGAGAATCTCGTAGTCGAAGCGGCCGCGCCGGTTGTCGGCGATCAGCTTGATATTCGGGTCCTGCTTGGGGGCCATTTTCCCGTCAGTTCATCAGGCCCGCATGGACCAGCGCCTTCTTGAGCGCATCCTTGGTGGCGCTCGTCACGGGCACGATCGGCAGGCGGGTCTCGTCGGACATCCGTCCCAGCATGGCGAGCGCCGCCTTGGAGGGCGCCGGGCTCGGCTCGAGGAACACCGCCTGATGCAGCGGGAACAGCTTGTCCTGAATCTCCAGCGCCTTGGCGTAATTGCCGGCAAGGCAGGCATTCTGGAACTCGGCGCAGAGGCGCGGCGCGACATTGGCCGTCACCGAGATGCAGCCGTGGCCGCCATGGGCCATGTGGGCGAGCGCGGTGCCGTCCTCGCCGGAAAGCTGGATGAAGTCGCGGCCGCAGGCCTCGCGCTGCGCAGACACGCGGTCGAGCTTCGCCGTCGCATCCTTCACGCCGACGATGTTCTTGATCTCGGCCAGCCGCGCCATGGTCTCGACCGTCATGTCGACCACCGAGCGCGGCGGGATATTGTAGATGAAGATCGGCAGCGAGGTCGCCTCGGCAATGGCCTTGAAGTGCTGGTAGAGCCCTTCCTGGTTGGGCTTGTTGTAGTAGGGCGTGACGTGCAAGAGCGCCTGCGCGCCGACCTTCTCGGCGTGCTGCGAGAATTCGATGGCATCGGCCGTGTTGTTCGAGCCGGCGCCGGCGATCACCGGCACGCGGCCCCGCGCCTCCTCCACCGCCCAGACGATGACCTGCTTGTGCTCGTCATGGTTCATGGTCGGGCTCTCGCCGGTGGTGCCGACCGGCACGATGCCGTGGGAGCCTTCCTCGATCACCCAGTTCACATGGGCGCGGAAACCCTTCTCGTCCAGCTTGCCGTCCCTGAACGGCGTGACGAGGGCGGGCATCGACCCCTTGAACATGGCGGTCATGGTCGGTTCTCCGGCGATAGCGAGCGGGCGAACGCAGCAGGCGAGCCCGGCAAAAGGTCGGTCACAAAGCCTTCAGATGGCGGAAAGGTCAAGGTTGAATGGCGTAAAGATCGGAATGTCGAAAGGCTTGGCCGTCCGATACCGGACAGGTTAGCCTGCGGCTGGCTCGATGATGCTTGCCAAAGGACGCTGCATGTCGTCGCGTTGTCGGATCACGACCGCTTTCGGATTGGCGATTGTGCTGGGATTGGCGCCAGCATGGAATGCAATCGCCCAGTCGCTCACAACGCCCGAAGCGGTCGGGATCCTACTGTTCCCGGCGGCCATCACGGCGATGCCAAAGGCCGTGAGTGAGGGACGCGTGACCTATCGCGGCAACACGATTCCCGGGGAACCGGAGCGAACCGTCCTCAGCATTGCGGCGAGCCGCGCCGATCCGTGCCTGTTCGAAGCCTTCTTCATCGAGGCCCCGGCGCCGACCGGAGCTTCCACCGCCGCGGCGACGACTGCCTATACCGCCACGATCGACCTGCGAAAACCCGCCCAGGCGACGTTCCACCCTGTCGCGGAGGCGGCGAACGTAGCGCGGCTCACGCTGCGGGCAAACGCCCTGTACTGCTCGCGCAGCATCATTCTCGAACAGACGCCGAAATTGATCCTCAGCGAAAGCTGCGTCGATGCCATCGACGACAATGTGACCGCACAAGATACGGCGAGAATGCGCGCGGCCTTCGAGAACTTGCGACTTACCTGCCGCTGGTGAAGCTCCGATGCGGCGCCAATCCCACCTCTTGGAACATACCCGAAACCATAGCACAGAGCGTTACGCTGTGCAAATTTTCCTTCTCGCGGTCATTTCATCCTATCCCTCTATCAACACCCCCTTAACCACACCACCCTGATTTTCCCGGCCTCGTTCAGGACTCGCTAAGGAAAACGGCCTGATAACGACCCTTCATTGGCCATAATCCGCCTGCGGATAAGGGCCGCCCGCGTTGCGTATCAGGACGGACCCCCCATGGCGCCGACCTCATTCCCCGTGCCGCGTCTTGCTCTGATGGCGGGCGTTGCCCTGACGGCTCTCGTCGCTGCCGGCTGCGCCAACGGCCAGTCGGAGATGGACGGCGTGCCCGCCGCGACGCAGGCCTATGCCGCAGCGCCGGAGACGACCGCCTCGATCTCGCCGTCCGAGCGCGTCTGGCGGCCGGCCGGCGGCGCGGCCAGCGAGGCCGACGTCACGCGCCTCGGCCAGGTCATCGCGGCGGCCCGCGCCGGCCGCATCGAGCAGGCGACGGCCGCCCGTGCCCAGATCGCCGACCCCGTCGCCAAGGTCGTCGCGGAATGGGCGATCCTGCGCTCCACCGACACTATCGGCTTTCCCCGCCTTGCCGCCTTCCTGCAGGAGAACCCGAGCTTTCCGGGCGCGCACCGCATCCGCCTGCGCGCCGAAAGCTCCCTGCTCGACGACAATGTCGGGGCCGCAGAGGTCCGCGCCTTCTTCGCCCACCGCCAGCCATCCTCCGCCAAGGGCCGCATCGCCTTCGCCATAGCGCTGAGGCAGGCCGGCGACGGCGCCCGCGCCCTGCGGCTTGCCCGCGAGACCTGGCGCAGTTCCGACCTCTCCGCCGATGCCGAGCAGAAGCTGCTGGCAGCGTTCGGCTCCTCGCTGACGGCGGCCGACCACAAGGCGCGGCTCGACTACATGCTGCACGACAAGGAGCCCAACACGGCCATGCGCGCGGCCCAGCGGCTCGGCGCGGGCCAGGTGGCGCTTGCCCGCGCCTTTCTCGCCATCGGCAGCCAGCGCCCGAACGGCGGCGCGCTGCTCGCCGCCGTGCCGGCCTCGCTACACCGCGACCCCGCCTATCTCTTCGCCCGCGCCCAGTGGCTGCGCCGCGAGGACCGCGCCGACGAGGCCGCCGCCATCCTGATCAACGCCCCGCGCGATCCCTCCGTCCTCGGCAAGCCGGACGACTGGTGGACAGAGCGCCGCGTCATGGTCCGCAAGCTGCTCGATGCCGGCAAGGCCCGCCTCGCCTATCAGGTCGCGACCACCCATGCCGTCAGGAACGGCGCGGCGCGGGTCGATGCCGAATTCCACGCGGGATGGCTGGCGCTCCGCCATCTCAACGATGCCGGCGCGGCGCTGCGCCATTTCGAGGCGGCCCGCCATGCGGCCAACACGCCGATGTCGCTGTCGCGCGCCCATTACTGGATCGGCCGCGCCCATGAAGCCGCCGGCCATCAGGCGCAGGCGCGCGCGGCCTACGAGGCGGCCGGACGCCACTCGACCCACTATTACGGCCAGCTCGCCCGCGCCAAGCTCGGGCTCGGCACCCTGCCGATCCGCCGCCCGCAGGATACGACCCCGTCGAGCGGCGCCTTCGCCCGCGCGCTGAACATGCTCTACCGCCTCGACGAGCGGGACATGGCGCGCGCCATCCTCGCCGAGCTCGGCCTCAGGGCCAGCGACCAGGGCACGCTCTATGCCGCCGCCGAGGTTGCGGCGCGCAGCGGCGACGCCCGCGGCGTCACGACGCTCGGCCGCCTCGCCAATAATCGCGGCCTGCCCTTCGACACGCACGCCTTCCCGACCATGGGCATTCCCTCCTATGCCCATGCCGGCCCGCCGGTCGACCGCTCGGTGGTCTTCGCCATCGCCCGGCAGGAATCGACCTTCGACGCGCGCGCCATGAGCCATGCCGGAGCCCGTGGTCTCCTGCAGCTCATGCCCGCTACCGCGCGCGCAACCGCCCGCACCTACGGCCTCCCCTTCGACCAGGGCCGCCTGACCTCCGACCCCGCCTACAATGCGCGGGTGGGCGCGGCGCATCTCGGCGAGCTCATCGCCGAGTTCAACGGCAGCTACATCCTCACCTTCGTCGCCTACAATGCCGGCCGCAGCCGCGCCCGCGAATGGATCGAGAAATACGGCGACCCGCGCGACCCGCGCGTCGATCCGGTCGACTGGGTCGAGCGCATCCCGTTCACCGAGACGCGCAACTACGTGCAGCGGGTGATGGAGAACGTGCAGGTCTATCGGGCGCGGCTGGAGAACAGCCAGGGCCTCCGCATCGAGGCGGACCTCCGGCGCGGCCGGCCCAACTGACGAAGGACGGGCGGCCGCGCGCCGCCCTCCCTCTCCGAAGTCTCGACAGATCCAGGCGTTGCCGCGGCGCAATTGCCGAGTCCGGCCAGACTCTTGGCCCGGACCGCTCAACTTCCGATTCCGATTCAACGCGACTGCCGCAAGCGCGGCCACGAGCCGTCGGCCGACCGCCGGCTCCCGCCGTCACTGAGGATCTTGGATAGGCAGCGGCTCAGCCGCGCAGGGCCTTCCGGAACGGCTCCTGCACCTCGGCCATGGGCTCCATGGCCTCGACGAGCTGGACATAGGACGAGCCCGGCAGCGGCGGCGCGAAGACATAGCCCTGCGCGCTCCTGACGCCGCGCCGGCGCAGCGCTTCGACCTGGTCGAAGGTCTCCACGCCCTCGGCCACCACGTCCATGTTCAGGTGGGCCGCGAGGTCGATCAGGCTGTCGACGATGGCGGTCGACTGCCGCTCGGCACCGAGCGCGTCGATGAACAGCTTGTCGATCTTCATGACGTCGACGCGCAGCTTCAGGAGATAGCTCATGCCGCCATGGCCGGTGCCGACATCGTCGAGCGCCACGCGCACGCCCATATCCTGGAAGCGCGCGATGATGGCCCGCGCCACGTCCATGTCCGGCAGCGGATCGCGCTCGGTCACTTCCAACAGCACCTGCGACAGGTTCAGGTCGGCATTGCCGAAGATCGCGACTACGTCCGAGATGATCGTCTCGTCGCGGAAATGCGCAGCGCAGAGGTTGAAGCCGCACTTCAGCTCCGGCCGGCTCCGGTAGGACGGCCCGAGCTCGGCGGCCGCCTGCCGCATGATCGCCAGCGTCAGCGGGAAGATGAAGCCGGAACGCTCGGCTTCGCCGATGAAGGCGCCGGGCGAGATCATCGTGCCGTCGGGCTTGCGCCAGCGCACCAGCACCTCGCAGCCGACGATACGACCGGTATCGATGTCGAGGATCGGCTGGTAGTGCGGGATGAACTCGCCGTTGGCCAGCGCCTGCCGCATGCCGATCATCGGGTCGCGGCGGCGGCCGGCGAGCAGCATCAGCCCCGCGAGCAGCAGGCCGAGGATGCCGGCCAGCACCGTCGCCAGAATGACCATCCAGCCGTCACGGTTGCGCCATGCGCCTTCGGAGGCGGTGATGGTCACCTGCACCGGAAAGGCCGGCGAGGCGATCACGGCGCGGACGTCGCGGCTGCCCTCGACGCCGCCCGGCCCGCGCAGCGAGACGAGCTTGCCGCCGGGCGCCACCTCGATGTCGATGCCCATGCCGATATTGGAGTTGTGAACCTGCTGGTAGGGCACGAACAGGCCGACAGACACCAGGCCGCCGACGGCGTTCACATCGCTGGAGCGCCAGATGACCCGCAAGGCGCGCGCGTGCGGCCCGCGCGCGACGACCACCGCCAGCGACAACCGGCGGTCACGGGTGACGAAGGGGGTCGAGGCGGAGGTGATCTGCACCAGGCCGCCGATATTGTTGCAGCGGATCGCGCCATTGGTGTCGAGGACCGCGATCTCCTTGAGGACCGGCGATTCGAAGACCAGGACGCGCATCGCCTCCCGGTCCTCGGGCGCGCAGTCGTCGAGCCCGCGCGAATCCGCATCCCGGAGCGCGAGCACCGCCCGCTCGATCGAACCCTCGATGCGCTGGGCGACCATCTGCGCGGTCTCGCGCAGGTGCTGGTTCAACGAACGGCTCAGCCAGGCCTCGGCCGCGAAGAAGGCGGCGACAGGCATCATGACGGCGACAATCGTCGCAGCCATCCAGACCAGGCTTCTTGCCCCCGAGCCTGCGCCCACCATCGCCCCGCCAAAGACCACGCAACCCGCATTCCACGGCAGGATCACGCAAGAACTTCAGAAGTTTAGCGGCCGGGCATTAATGGTCCATTGCTTGACGATGCGTCAGGAGGCCTGCTCACGCGCATTTTCCTGCGCCTCCACCACGGCGAGTGCGGTCATGTTGACCACGCCGCGCGCCGTGACCGAGGGCGTCAGAATATGGGCGGGCATTGCCTGTCCGACGAGGATCGGCCCGACGGGAAGCGCGTCGGCCAGCACCTTGATGACCTGGAAGGCGATATTGGCGGCCGACAGGTTCGGCATGACCAGCACGTTGGCGACACCGGTCAGGCGCGACTGGGGCATGACGCGCTCGCGGATGTCGGGCTGAAGCGCCGTGTCGGCATGCATTTCGCCGTCGACCTCCAGGTCGGGCGCGCGCTCCCAGATGAGCTTCAGCGCCTTCTGCATCTTGACCGCGTCGGCATCGTCGTAGCTGCCGAAATCGGAATGCGAGACCAGCGCGATCTTCGGCTCCAGGCCGAAGCGGCGGACATGCTCTGCTGCGATGCAGACCATGTCGGCCAATTCTTCCGGCGTGGGATCGGCGGTGACATGGGTGTCTGCAATGAACAGCGGGCCCTTCGAGGTGATCAGCAGCGACAGGGCGGCAAGCCCGTCCGCCCCCTCCTTCAGTCCGATCACCTGCTTAATGTGCCGCAAGTGCGTGTTGAAGCGCCCCTCGACGCCGCAGATCATCGCATCGGCATCGCCGCGCGCCAGCGCCACCGTGGCGATGGCCGAGTTGGACGTGCGGACGATGGTGCGCGCCGCATCCGGCGTCACGCCGAGCCGGCCGGTCTTCTCGTGATAGGTCGCGACATAGTCGCGGTAGCGCGGATCGGATTGCGGATCGATCAGCGTGAAGTCCTTGCCCGGCCGGATCGACAGGCCGAAGCGCTCCAGCCGCTGCTCGACCACGGCGGGGCGGCCGATCAGGACGGGATGTGCCAGCCCCTCCTCGATGACCACCTGCGCGGCGCGCATGATCCGCTCGTCCTCGCCCTCGGCATAGATGACGCGCTTCGGGTTCTGGCGCGCCTTGTCGAAGACCGGCTTCATGAGAAGGCCCGACCGGAAGACGAACCGGGTGAGGCTCGCAGCGTAAGCCTCGAAATCGGCAATGGGCCGCGTCGCGACGCCGGTTTCCATGGCCGCGCGGGCGACCGCCGGCGCGATGCGCAGGATCAGCCTGGGATCGAAGGGCGACGGGATGAGGTTGCCTGCGCCGAACGTGCCGACCTCGCCGCCATAGGCGCGCGCGACCACGTCGGAGGGTGCTTCGCGTGCCAGATTGGCGATGGCGTGAACGGCCGCGAGCTTCATCTCCTCGTTGATGGCGGTCGCGCCGCAATCGAGCGCGCCGCGGAAGATGTAGGGGAAGCAGAGGACGTTGTTGACCTGGTTCGGATAATCCGAGCGGCCCGTGCAGATCATCGCGTCGGGCTTCGCGGCACGGGCCTCCTCCGGCATGATTTCGGGGTTGGGGTTGGCGAGCGCCATGATCAGCGGGCCGGCGGCCATGCGCTGGACCATGTCCGGTTTCAGGACACCTGCCGCGGACACGCCGAGGAAGATGTCGGCATCGCCGATGATGTCGCCGAGCGTGCGGGCGTTGGTGTCCTTGGCATAGACCTCCTTGTAGGGGTCCATGAGCTTCTCGCGGCCCTTGTAGACGACGCCCTCGATGTCCGAGACCCAGATGTTCTCGACCTTCGCGCCGAGCTCGCGCAGCAGGTTGAGGCAGGCGATGGAAGCAGCGCCCGCGCCTGACGCGACGATCTTCACATCCTCGATCTTCTTGCCCATCAGTGACAGGGCATTGGTCACCGCTGCGCCGACGATGATGGCCGTGCCGTGCTGGTCGTCATGGAAGACCGGGATGCCCATGCGCTCGCGCAGGCGCCGCTCAACCTCGAAACATTCGGGTGCCTTGATGTCTTCGAGGTTGATGCCGCCGAAGGTCGGCTCCAGCGCCGCCACGACATCGACGATGCGGTCGATCTCGCGGGCGTCGATCTCGATGTCGAAGACGTCGATGCCGGCGAACTTCTTGAACAGGACGGCCTTGCCCTCCATCACGGGCTTGCCGGCAAGCGGGCCGATATCGCCGAGGCCGAGCACGGCCGTGCCGTTCGAGACGACCGCCACGAGGTTGGCGCGCGCCGTCAGTTCGGCGGCCTGTGCGGGGTCTGCGACGATGGCTTCGCAGGCGGCGGCGACGCCCGGCGAATAGGCGAGCGCGAGGTCGCGCTGGTTGCCGAGCGGCTTGGTCGCCTGGATCTCCAGCTTTCCGGGCCGCGGATAGCGATGGTAGATGAGAGCGCCGGATTTCAGGTCGTCTGTGATGCTTTTGGACATGCAGCTTCCCCCGCCGGATGGTCATGCGACGCCTGACCCCTCAAGGTCAATCGTCGGATGCCAGCCATGTCATCGATAAGACCGCAGGGCGGATCATCAGCGTTTCCAGCGGGGAAAAGCCGATGTTCGGGCGCTTCCCGATTGCGGCAGCGCGGCGCGCGGGCTAATCGGGGCGCGACCCAAGCGGGATGCCAACGTGACCACAGAACGCAGGAATGGCCTGACCTATGCCGAGGCGGGCGTCGACATCGACGCCGGCAACCGCATGGTCGACATGATCAAGCCGCTGGTGCGCGCCACCGCCCGCCCGGGCGCGGATGCCGAGATCGGCGGATTCGGCGGCCTGTTCGACCTGAAGGCGGCAGGCTTCAAGGACCCTGTGCTGGTCGCGGCCAATGACGGCGTCGGCACCAAGATCAAGATCGCCATCGAGACGGGCCGGCACGACACGATCGGCATCGACCTCGTCGCCATGTGCGTCAACGATCTCGTCGTGCAGGGCGCGGAACCGCTGTTCTTCCTCGACTACTTCGCCACCGGCAAGCTGTCGCCGGAGGCCGCCGCGCAGGTGGTCAAGGGCATTGCGCTCGGCTGCAAACAGGCCGGCTGCGCCCTGATCGGCGGCGAGACCGCGGAAATGCCCGGCCTTTATGCCGATGGCGATTACGACCTCGCGGGCTTCTCGGTGGGCGCCGCCGAGCGCGGCACGCTGCTGCCGCGCCGGGATGTCGCGGCCGGCGACGTGGTGCTGGGGCTTGCCTCCTCCGGCGTCCATTCCAACGGCTATTCGCTGGTGCGCAAGATCGTCGAGGTCTCCGGCCTCGGCTGGGACGCGCCCGCCCCGTTCGACCCTAAAAAGTCGCTCGGCGAGGCACTGCTGGAGCCGACGCGCATCTATGTGAAGAGCGTGCTGGCCGCCCATCGCGGGACGGCTGCGATCAAGGCGCTGGCGCATATCACCGGCGGCGGCTTCGTCGACAACATCCCGCGCGTGCTGCCCGAGGGCCTCGGCGTCGAGGTCGATCTTGCGGCCGTGCCCGTGCCGCCGGTCTTCGGCTGGCTCGCAAAAGTCGGCGGGCTCGATCAGGCGGAGATGGTGAGGACGTTCAACTGCGGCATCGGCATGGTGGTCGTGGTGGCCGAGGGCCAGTCCGCCGAGGTGCTGGAAGCCTTCCGCGTCGCCGGCGAGACGGCCGTCACGCTCGGCCGGGTCACGACGGCGGCCGCCGAACCGCTCGTCACCTTCGCCGGGGCGCTCAAGCTGTGAGCCGCAAGCGCGTCGCCGTGCTGATCTCCGGGCGCGGCTCGAACATGGCCGCGCTGATCGAGGCGGCGAAAGCAGCGGACTATCCGGCCAAGATCGCGCTGGTGGTCTCCAACGTGCCGGATGCCGGCGGCCTCGCCACGGCGACCGCGAACGGCATCGCGACCGCGACCATCGACCATCGCGCCTTCAACCGCGACCGCGCGGCCTTCGAGCAAGCCTTGCAGGCGGAGCTCGAAAACCATCGTATCGACATCGTCTGCCTTGCCGGCTTCCTGCGCATCTTCACGCCCTGGTTTCCGGGACAGTGGGAGGGGCGGATGATCAACATCCACCCGTCCATCCTGCCCGCCTACAAGGGCCTCGACACGCACGCGCGCGCGCTCGCGGACGGCGCCAAAGTCCACGGCGCGACCGTCCATTTCGTCGTGCCCGATCTCGATGCCGGGCCGATCATCCTGCAGGAAGAAGTGCCGGTTCTGCCGGGCGATACGCCCGAGAGCCTCGCCAAGCGCGTGCTCGAAGCCGAGCACCGCATCTATCCGGAAGCGCTCCGGCAGATATCGACGGAATACCGGCTGGTGTGAGCCTCACGCCAGCCTGATCCACGCCTTGTTGTCGTGGAAGGCCGCGCCACCGAAGGGCGCGACGGCATCGGCCCCGGTCAGCGTGTTGATGCCGCGGCCGCCCTCGTGGGCGGAATTGGCCCAGATGCCCTCCGCGATCAGCGTTCCCGCCCGGGTCTGATCGGTCACCTTGGCGTGGAGCACGATGGCGCCGCGCGGCGAGCCGAGCTCCACCCGCGCGCCGGCCTCGATGCCGAGCCGCTCGGCATCCGCCGGGTTGATCATCACCTCGGGCCGCCCTTCGCGCTTCTTCGAGGACGGCGTCTCGGCAAATGTGGAATTGAGGTAGCTGCGCGACGGCGAGGTCGCGAGCTTGAAGGGATAATCGGCGTCCGGCTCCTCGGTCACCTCCCAGTGGTCGGGCAGCGAGGGCATGCTGTCGATGGGGCCGAGCCCGCCGATATTGGCGTAGGGCACGCTCGGCCAGTCCGGCTTGAAGCGGAACTTGCGGTCGCCATAGGCGAAGCCCTTGAGATAGTGGGCATCGTCGAATTTCGGCTGCACGTCGCGGAAATTGGTCACTTCCAGCTCGGCCAGCGTGCCCCAGCCCGACTTTTCCAGCGTCCAGTCGATGATCTCGCGCGGGCTCATGGCAAAGCCCGGATGGTCGGCGCCGAGGCGCGCCGCAAGGTCGGAGATGACCTCGTGGTTGGAGCGGCACTCGCCGGGCGCATCCACCAGCTTCAGCCCCAGCATGATGTGCTGGTGCCCGCCGCCCTGGTACATGTCGTCATGTTCCATGAACATGGTCGCCGGCAGGACCAGATCGGCCATCTTCGCCGTATCGGTCATGAACTGCTCGTGGACGACAGTGAACAGGTCGTCGCGGGCGAAGCCCTCGATCACCTTGGTCTGGTCAGGCGCGACGTTCACCGGATTGGTGTTCTGGATGATCAGGGCGGTCACCGGCGGGCCATCCGAACCGTCGGGCCGCGCCAGCGCCGCCCTCTCGCCGGTCAGGATCGGGCCGATGCGCGACTGGTCGAGCGTGCGGATCGTGGGGTCCTTCACGTCCAGCCCTTCGATCAGCGACTTCCGCCAGTGATAGATCGCGCCATTGTTGTGGAAGGCGCCGCCGCCCTCGTGCTTCCACGCGCCGGTGACGGCGGGAATGCAGGAGGCCGCGTGCATGTTGACCGCGCCGTTGCGCTGGCGGCCGAAGCCGTAGCCGAGGCGGAAGAAGGTCTTCTTGTTCTCTCCGACGAGCTTGGCGAAAGCCTCGATCTCCTCGACCGTCAGCCCCGTGATATCGGCCGCCCATCGGGGGCTGCGGGACTGCAAATGCGATTCCAGCTCCGCCGGCACATCGGTGAAATCGTTGAGATATTCGCGGTCGGCATAGCCGTCGCGGAACAGCACGTGCATGACCGCGCAGGCGAGCGCGCCATCCGTGCCGGGGCGCAGAACGAGGCCGAGATCGGCCTGTTTCACCGTGTCGGTGCGATAGATGTCGACCACGACGAGCTTCGCGCCGCGCTCCTTGCGGGCCTTCATGGCGTGGGTCATCACGTTGACCTGCGTGGAGACGGGGTTGGTGCCCCAGATCACCACGACGTCCGATTTCGCCATTTCGCGCGGGTCGACGCCGGCCAGCCGCCCCGTTCCGGCGATGAAGCCGGACCAGGCCATGTTGGTGCAGATGGTGGAATAGAAGCCGGAATATTTCTTCACATGGCGCAGGCGGTTGATGCCGTCGCGCTGCACGAAGCCCATCGTGCCGGCGTAATAATAGGGCCAGACCGTCTCGGAGCCGTAGCGCTTCTCGGCCTCGATGAACCGCTCGGCGGTCATCGCCATGGCCTCGTCCCAGGAAATGCGCTGGAACTCGCCGGAGCCCTTCGCGCCCTTGCGGATCAGCGGGTGGAGCAGCCGGTCGGGATGGTGGATGCGCTCGGCATAGCGGGCGACCTTGGCGCAGACGACGCCGGCCGTGTAGCTCTGCCGGGGATCGCCGTGGACGCGGCCGATCGTCTTGCCGTCGATCACCTCGACCTCGAGCGAACAGGCCGACGGGCAGTCGTGCGGACAGGTGGACTGGCGGCGCTCGATGCGGAGAGGTGCGTTCATCAAGCGCTCCGGGCAAGAAACCTAAATTGGATCGGCTCCAGTCTATGTCATGAAACGGCAACGAAAAAGGCGGGCCGAGGCCCGCCTTTGCGCATGCAGCCTGTGCAGATCGATCAGGCCGAGATGATCTCGTTCTCCGAGAAGAACTGGGCGATCTCGATCTTGGCGTTGTCGGCGGAATCCGAGCCATGGACCGAGTTCTCACCGACCGACAGGGCGTAGAGCTTGCGGATCGTGCCATCGGCGGCCTGGGCCGGGTTGGTCGCGCCCATCACTTCGCGATACTTGGCGATAGCGTTCTCGCCTTCGAGCACCTGGACGACGACCGGGGCCGAGACCATGAAATCGACGAGCTCGCCGAAGAAGGGACGCTCCTTGTGGACGGCATAGAAGCGGCGGGCCTCGGGAAGCGACATGCGGATGCGCTTCTGGGCGACGATCTTGAGACCGGCGCCTTCGATCACGGCATTGACCGCACCGGTGAGGTTCCGCGTCACGGCGTCCGGCTTGAGGATGGAAAAGGTACGCTCGATGGCCATGTTCGGTCCCTTGGGATGGCGTGGAAAGCTTGAGGTGGCGCGCTTCTAGCAGCGGCCCTGCCGGCCCGCAACGTCCCGGCATTGATCGCTAGCGGCGGTTTCGCTTCGCTCGATGCCTCGGCGGGGCGCCCTCTCGGGTGGTTGCGCAGCCGCGCTCCCGGCTCCGCGGCCGAACTTGCGTTCTCGCCTTTCACGATACGGGCGCAATCAGCCCCATTTCGATGAACCGCATATGAAGGGCCGGATCAGATCGAGTTCAGCGCGCAGCCCCTAGCCTCCGTTCAACGGTTGCGGGATGCGCAGCCGCTGCGACTGGAGATATCAGAATGCGCAAGCTCGTTTTGACCGCGGTTGCTGGCCTTGCGGGCCTCTCGGCGGCAGCATTCACGCCGTCCAAGGCTGATGCCAACCCGGCCGTCGCCCTCGAACTCGGCCTGTCCGCTGATACGCTGACGCCGGTGCAGTGGGGCGGCTATGGCGGGTATTACGGCCGTCCGCACCGGCATCGCCATTATGGCTTCCACGGCGGCTATGGCCGTCCCTATGGCTTCTACCGGCCCTATCGCCCGGCCTATGCGGCGCCGAGCTGCTGGGTCGAGCGCCGCTGGGTGCAGACGCCCTGGGGTCCGGAGCCGCGCGCCGTGCGCATCTGCCGCTGACAATCACCTTGCAGGAGTAGTCGCGCGGGTCTCCGACGCCCCACCCAACCCGGCCCGCGCGGATGCCGACCCGCCGCCAGTCCATCTGGCGGCGGGTCTCGTCGTTTAGAGGGGCTGCCGGCGCCCCGTCTCAGTTCTCGAGGCTCAGTTCTCGAGGCTCAGTTCTCGAGCGTCTTGGACTTGAACAGGAACCCGGCGGCGGCGCCGGCCAGCGTCGGGACGATCAGGAACAGCCAGACCTGCGACAGCGCCGTGCCGCCGACGAACAGAGCCGGGCCGAAAGAGCGCGACGGATTGAGCGAATTGCCCGAGACCGGCACGAAGGCGAGGTGCAGCACCGCCAGGGTCAGGCCGATGGCGAGACCGGCGACCGGCGTCGCGCCGGCCTTGGAGGTCGCGCCGAGGATGACGACGAGGAACAGGAAGGTGGCGACGAACTCGGCAATGGCCGCCGAGGTGACCGAATAGCCAGACCAGCCGGTCTGGCCGAGGCCCGCCGCCGCGACGTCGTAGCCGCCGGCCTTGCCCGCGAGCGTCACGTAGAGGATCGCCGCACCGGCGATCGCGCCGGCGAACTGCGCGATGATATAGCCCGGAACCTCGGAGGTCGGCATGCGGCCGGCGGTCCAGACGCCGACCGTCACGGCCGGATTGATGTGGCAGCCCGAAATCGGACCGATGCCATAGGCCATGGCCGTGACCGCGAGGCCGAAGGCAAGGCCGATGGGCAGGATGGCGAGGACCGACAGCGGCTGGCCGCTGCCGAGCGCGCCGCCAAGCCCGCCGAGCGTGATCGCCCCGCAGCCGATGATCACCAGCGCTGCGGAACCGACGAACTCGGCCAGATATTTCTTCGTGGACCCGTTCATGATCTCGTCCTCTCCATGCCCGACTCATTGGCGGTCGGGCCGGGCGGATCATAGCACCAGTGGCAAGACAGGCTTGCGCCCATTCCGGGAGGGGCCGGGGCGCCGCAACGCATGCGCGCCAGCACGAAACTTGCCTCGCCCCGCATGTTCGGCGACAAGCCTGCCATGCTGCAGATCAACGACCTCACCGTGCGCATCGCCGGCCGCGTGCTCATCGACAGCGCCTCCGTGGCGCTCCCGCCCAATGCGCGCGTGGGCTTCCTCGGCCGCAACGGCACCGGCAAGTCGACCCTGTTCAAGGTGATCCAGGGCGATCTGGCGGCCGATTCCGGAACGATCAAGCTGCCCTCGCGCGCGCGCATCGGCGGCGTCGCCCAGGAAGCTCCCGGCGGGCCGCAGACGCTGGTCGAGTTCGTGCTGGATGCCGACAAGGAACGCCGCGCGCTCATGAACGAGGCCGAGACGGCCACCGATCCCCACCGGATCGCCGAAATCCAGACGCGCCTCGTCGATATCGACGCGCATTCGGCCCCGGCGCGGGCAGCCTCCATCCTTGCGGGTCTCGGTTTCGATGCCGCCGCTCAGGTAAGGCCCTGCTCAGACTTTTCCGGCGGTTGGCGCATGCGCGTCGCGCTCGCGGCCGTGCTGTTCGCCGAACCCGATGTGCTGCTGCTGGACGAGCCGACCAACTATCTCGACCTCGAAGGCACGCTCTGGCTGCAGGACTATCTCGCCCGCTATCCGCACAGCATCCTGCTGATCAGCCACGACCGCGACCTGCTCGATGCCTCGGTCGAGCACATCCTGCATCTCGACCAGGCCAAGCTGACGCTTTGGCGCGGCAATTACACGACCTTCGAGCGCTCCCGCTCGATCGAGATCGCGGTGCGCGAGAAGACCATCCGGAAGCAGGAGGAGCGCCGCGCGCACCTGCAGTCCTTCGTGGACCGCTTCAAGGCCAAGGCTTCCAAGGCGCGGCAGGCGCAGTCGCGCATGAAGATGCTGGAGAAGATGGAGACGATGACCGCCATCGTCGATCGCGACGTGCCGCCCTTCATCATCCCCGCGCCGCAGCGCAAGGCCTCGCCCCCCATCCTCAACCTCGAAGGCGTGTCGGTCGGCTATACCGAGGGCCATCCGATCCTGCGCAGGCTGGACCTGCGCATCGACGACGACGACCGGATCGGCCTCCTCGGCGCCAACGGCAACGGCAAGTCGACCTTCCTGAAGCTGATCTCCGAGCGCCTGCCGGCCATGAGCGGCCGTCTCGTGCGCGCCGACAAGCTGAAGATCGCCTATTTCGCGCAGCACCAGCTCGATGAGCTGCGGCCCACTGAGAGCGTCTACCAGCATATGCGCCGGCTGATGCCGGCCGATCCGGAGGCGAAGGTGCGCGCCGCCTGCGCCCGCGCCGGCTTTTCCGGCGAGCGGTCGGACAGCAAGGTCTCCTCGCTCTCCGGCGGCGAGAAGGCGCGGCTCCTGTTCGCCATCGCCGTGTTCGAGGGGCCGCACCTCCTGATCCTCGACGAGCCTACCAACCATCTCGACATCGACAGCCGCACGGCGCTGATCGAGGCGCTGAACGATTTTGCCGGCGCGGTGATGATCGTCTCGCACGACCGGCACCTGCTGGAGGCAACGGTCGACCGGCTCTGGCTGGTGCGCGACGGCACGGTGAACCCATTCGACGGCGATCTCGACGAGTACCGGCGCATCGTTCTCTCCGGCGGCTCCGCCCCGGAGACCAAGCCCGGCAAGGGAACCGGCAAATCCGCCGAGCAGGCGGCCGCGAGCGCCGTTTCGACGCCGATCCCGCGCGCGGATGCCAAGGCCCTCGCAAAGCGGGTCGCCGAGATCGAGGCGGGCATGGACAAACTGCGCGCGGATATCGCGAAAATCGACCGCATCCTCGCCCAGCCCGGCTATTTCGAAGCCCATCCGGACAGCGCCGCTCAGGCCGCGAAGACGCGGGGCTTGCGCGAACGCCAGCTTGCCGAGGCGGAGGAAGCCTGGCTCGCGGCGAGCGGCGATCTGGAATCCGCCGGTTAGTGCTCCTTCAGCGTCTTGCGCCAGCGTGCGCGCAGGACGCTGGGACGCTCGGGATAGCGGTCGTCGAGGAAGGCCGCATCGCGAATGCGGTCGGTGCGGAAGCTGCGGAAATCCTTGCGCAATTCGCACCATGCGACGAGATGGCGGACGCTGTCGAAATAGCCGACCGCGACCGGCCAGACCGTGCGGTCCGTCTCGCGGCCCTGCTCGTCCTTGTAACCGAGGGTGATCTTGCGGCCGTCGTGGATCCATGAGCGGACGCGCGCGACATCGATCCGGTCGGGCGTCGGCTCCCAGGCCGGCCCGGTGCGCGAGGCGGGGTCGAGGGCAAGATCGCGCAGGCGCTCCGGCACGATGGCGGCGAGCTTGGCGATGAGGTCCTCGGCGGCGCGCGCGAGCGCGGGATCGGCGCGCGACTGCACCCAGCGCGCGCCGAGGGCGGCAGCCTCGATCTCGTCAGCCGTCAGCATGAGCGGCGGCAGGTCGAAGCCGCCCTCCAGCACATAGCCGAGCCCGGCCTCGCCGCGGATCGGCACGCGCTGGCCGACAAGTGCGGAGATGTCGCGATAGATCGTGCGCTTCGAGGTTTCGAGCTCGGTCGCGATCGCCTCGGCGGTCAGCGGCCGGCGCGAACGGCGCAGGATCTGGATGATCTGGAAGAGTCGGTCCGACGGTCTCATGAGGTGATGCTCCGACAGGACTACTGACAGCATTCTGTCAGCATCGTGGCATCAGACCAATGAGAACACATGAAGCCGCCCATCGACGGCGCTTATGGAATGCGGAAACGCCTCATCCACGCGGACACCATGACCGCGGCCAGAATGACGCCGGTTGCAGCAATGACGGTCATGACCGGCGCATAGCCGAAGCGGCCGATGGCGACGCTCGCCGGCAGGGCGACGAAGGTGATCGCGGCGAAGAACGTCGCGTTGAACAGGGCGAGCGGGATGGCGCGCTTCTCCGGCGGGGTGCCATCGCAGATCCAGGCCGAAATGACCGGAAAGCCGACGGAATGGCCGAGGCCGAAGACGAAGCCGGCAGCGACCGCAAAGGTCGCGTTATGCGCGAAGGCCGCGAGCAGGAGCCCTGCCGCGAGCACGAGCGCGCCGCCCGCAACCACCAGCCGGCGGTCAACATTCTCGACCAGAGCGAGGAGCCCGAACCGCGCGCCGAAGATCGACAGGGTGAAGGAGGTGAAGAAGGCGCCGACCGTCATGCCGCGCTCGAGCATGAGCGGCGCCATATAGGCGCTGATGAAGCCGAACATCGAGCCGTAGACCACGGCCGCCAGCATGGGCAGGAATATCCGCCGCGAGGTCAAAAGCCCCGTGAGGCCGCCGACTTCGGGCGTTGCCTTCTCGCCCGGCCGCACGGTCCAGAGCAGCGGCAGGGCAAGCAGGCCCGGCAGGCTGCCGAGCAGGAGGAAGATGCGCGCGCCGTAGCCGTGATAGATGTATTCGGCCAGGATCGGCCCGAAGGCATAAGGCAGCGGCGCCATGGCCGAGAGCAGGCCGAAAAGCTGGATGAAGCGCTCCTGCGTCAGCCGCGTGGTGCCGTAGGTCATGACCGGAGCGTGGAACAGCGCGAAGCCGATGCCCTGAACAAGGCGCGAGACAAGCGAGCCGAAGAAGCTGTCATAGGTGACGGCAAGGCTCGCAAGGCCGAGGCAGGTGAGCACCGCGCCGATGCGCACCGTCGGCAGGAGGCCGATCCTGTTCGCGACCAGCCCTGAAAACAGGCTCATCAGCACCAGCGGAATGCCGTAGATGGCGATCAGCAGGCCGATGTCGCGGTGAGCGAAGCCCGCCTCCTCCCAGACGACCGCGAGCATCACGGCCTGCTGGTTGGTCAGCGCGGTCAGGAAGATGGCGATGGCGAGCCGGGCATATTCGAAGCGGGCGACGCCATCGATGAATCCACGCGGACGGCCGGCTTCGTCGGGCTCGCTCACGCCCGCTTCTCCCAGCGGCCCGCCTCGCTCTGCTGCCAGTAGGTGCAGGCGTGGCCGCCGCCCTTCGCCTCTTTCCACTGGTCACGCGCGCGGTCGACCGCCTCGGGGTCGTTACCATCGAACATGAGCACGATGCGCTCGTAAGCTGCCATATCGGCGGGCAGCGGCGCGCCATCGACGAGGAAGCGGACCGTCGCCTCGTTGGGCCGGCCCGAATCCGTGGTGATCAGGATCGGATGAGCCGAAGCGTCGGCCTCGCGGTCGGTGCCATGCGCGAGGAAGCTCTCGTCCGAATAGGTCCAGAGCAGCGCATCGAGCGCATCGACGCGCTCGGGCGTGGTCGCCTCGACGGCGACGCGCCATCCCCGTTCCACCGATTTTTCGAGCAGCACCGGCAAGACCCTTTCGAGCGGCTGGTGCTGCAGATGGTAGAACAGGATGTCGGTCACGAGTTCCGTCGTTTTCGCATGGCTAGAAGCAGGCACGTAACGCCAGGCCGATCGTCTCCGCCTCCTCGCGTCATGCCCGGCCTCGTGCCGGGCGTCCACGAATTGCCTTCGGCGGCGTGTTCAAGTCGTGAATGGCCGGGACAAGCCCGGCCATGACGTGGAGGCCTGCATCCTACCTCAGCATTCCCGCAGACGCTTAGCTCTCGCAGGCGTCCGCCACCAGCCGGTCGAGCAGGCGAACACCCCAGCCGCCACCCCATGAGCGGTTGAGGTCGTTCTTCACCGAGTTCATGGCCGTGCCCGCGACGTCGAGATGCGCCCAGGGCGTATCGCCGACGAAGCGCTGGAGGAACTGCGCCGCGGTGATCGCGCCGCCGAAGCGCCCGCCGGTGTTCTTCATGTCGGCGAACTGGCTGTCGATGAGCTTGTCGTATTCGGAGGCGAGCGGCATGCGCCAGACCCGCTCGCCGGTGGCGAGGCCGGAGGCGGTCAGGTTCTGCGCGAGGTCGTCGTTATTGCTGAACAGGCCGGCATGCTCGCTGCCCAGCGCCACCATGATCGCGCCGGTCAGGGTCGCGAGATTGACCATGAATTTCGGCTGGAAGCGGCCCTTGGCGTACCAGAGCAGGTCGGCGAGGACGAGCCGGCCCTCGGCGTCGGTGTTGATGATCTCGATGGTCTGGCCGGACATCGAGGTGAGGATGTCGCCGGGGCGATAGGCATTGCCGTCCGGCATGTTCTCGACGAGGCCGATAATGCCGACCGCATTGACCTTGGCCTTGCGCGCGGCCAGCGCATGCATGGCGCCGACGACGGCGGCGGCGCCGCCCATGTCGCCCTTCATGTCCTGCATGCCCTCGCCGGGCTTCAGCGAAATGCCGCCGGTATCGAAGCAGACGCCCTTGCCGATCAGGCAGACGGGAGCCGCGCCGTCCTTGCCGCCCTCCCAGCGCATGACGACCATCTGGCTTTCCTTGCGGGACCCCTGCCCCACAGCCAGAAGTGCGCCCATGCCGAGCTTCTTCATCTCCTTTTCGCCGAGAATCTCGACATCGACGCCGAGACGCTCCAGTGCGGAGGCGCGTTTCGCGAATTCCGGCGGCGAGAGCACGTTGGGCGGCTCGTTGACGAGATCGCGGGCGACATCGACGCCGTCGGCGATGCCCTCGCGGGACTTGAACGCCTTGCGCGCCGCCTTCTCGTCGGTGACCAGAATCGTCACGGAGCGCTTCTTGGGCCCCTCGTCGCCGTCCTTCTTCTTCGTCTTGTAGCGATCGAAGGCGTAGAAGCGCAGGCGCAGGCCCAGCGCCAGATCGGCAGCCTGATCGGCCGAAAGCGGGCCGGCAGCGGTGTCCGCGATGATCGTCGCCTCGGTGACGGCGTCCGGCAGGCGGCCGCAAATGGCGCCGCCGAGGCGGATGACGTCGAGTTCCTTCCATTCGGCCGGCTTGCCGGTGCCCGCAACGAGCAGGCGGCTCGCCGCCAGCTTTTCCGGCGCCACAATATCCAGGAACGAGCCGGAATTGCCCTTGAACCCGTCCGCGGCCGCAGCGCGCGCGAGCAGGTCCTTGGCAGGAGCCAGCAATGCTGCTGCCGATTTCGCGAGCGCGAGATCGGATGCTGCGAGAATGACGGCAAGGCCCGAAGGGGCCGATCCGAGCGTGGCGAAGGTGATCTTGAGGCTGTCTGGCATGGGCCCGAGGATGAAGCGCGATGGAATCAGGCACAACGCCTGCAAGAGACACACTATCGTGACGTTGTGGCCGGTGGGAGACGCCATCGCGGGAATCGGCCCTGCGACCTTGCGGATGCCACGATCGGCCACTACCCCTGATGGATCGATCAGCGGGCGGTCAATCAGCAAGCTAAATAGCCACCCGCGAGCATGAGCCGGAAATGGGATCCCTCGAACGCTACATTTTCCGGCAGGCGCTGGTCGCCTTCGTCGCGGGCCTGTTCATCCTGACGCTGGTCGTCTGGATCACGCAGGTCCTGCGGCAGCTCGACCTCGTGACGAATAGCGGCCAGACGATCGCGCTGTTCTTCCTGATGACCAGCCTCGGCATTCCCGTCCTGCTGGCGCTGATCGCGCCGATCGCGCTGTTCATCGCGGTGATGCAGACGCTGAACAAGCTGAACGGCGATTCCGAGCTGATCGTCATGGCCGCCGCCGGCGTCTCGCCGGTCCGGCTCGCGCGTCCCCTGCTGGTGCTGACCGCGATGGTCATGGTGCTGGTCGGCTCGCTGTCGCTCTGGCTGACGCCCTCGTCGATCCGCCATTTCCGCCTGCTGCTGACGCAGGTTCAGGCCAATCTGCTGACCGCCATCGTCCGTCCGGGCCAGTTCACGCAGGCCGATCGGGGGCTGACCTTCCATATCCGCGACCGCGCGCCGGGCGGTGTGCTCCTGGGCATCGTCGTCTCCGATACCCGCGACACCGCCGTCCACATGACCTATGTCGCCGAGCGCGGCGTGATCAGCGAACAGCCGCAGGGCACGTTCTTCGTGCTGGAGAGCGGCAACCTGCAGCGCCGCGAGATGAAGGACGGCACCACGTCCATCGTGGTTTTCGAGCGCTACGCCTTCGACCTGTCGCAGCTCACCCAGGCCGCGGAAACCATTTATAGACCATCGGAGCGCTATACCTCCGAGCTCATGAACCCGGACCCCGCCGATCCCATGCTGGAGCGGTGGCAGGGACGGTTTCGACAGGAGCTGCACGACAGGTTCGCCGCGCCGCTCTACCCGCTGGCCATGATGTGTATTGCGTTCGCCATGCTGGGACATGCCCGCACGACCCGGCAAAGCCGGGGCACGGCGATCGCCGGAGCGATCGCCTCGATGGCCGCTGTCCGCGGATTGGGTTTCGCCGTGTCCGGCATGGTCGCGGCGCGGCCGGCTGCCGTCCCGCTCGTCTACCTCATCCCCATCGCGACCATCGCGCTGTTCGGCGCGATCTCGCTCGGCTGGCTCAAGCCCAGGGCGCCGCAGGCGATTTCCACCTATTTCGGCGACCTTTCCGACCGGATCGTCCAGCGCGTGACCGAGCGGTTCGCAGCGGGAGGCCGGGCGTGATCGTCTCGACCTTCTCGCGCTACATGACCCGGAAATTCGCGGGGGCGGTGGGAAGCACTTTCCTTGGCACGTTCGGACTGGTGCTGATCGTCGATTTCGTCGAGCAGCTCCGGCGCGTCGAGGATTCGACGCGGGCCCCCACCCAGCTCGTCGCCCTCCTGACCTTCTATCGCGTGCCCGCCTTCGTGGAGGTCGTGCTGCCGTTCGCGGTGCTGGTCGGCGCGATGCTGTGCTTCCTCGGCCTGTCCCGAAAGCTGGAACTGGTGGTCGCGCGCGCGGCCGGGCTTTCGGCGTGGCAGTTCCTCGCGCCGGCGATTATCGTCGCCCTGCTCATCGGCGTCTTCGCCGCGACCGTCTACAATCCCGTCGCCTCCGAGTTCCGCGAACGGAGCATGAAGCTGGAATCCCAGCTTTTCGGGCGGGTCTATGTCGCGGAATCACGCACCAATTTCTGGCTGCGGCAGGCGACCCCCTCGGGCCAGGCCGTCATCAATGCCGCCTCGGCCACCAGCCGGGGCCAGCGGCTCACCGGCGTCAGCGTGCTGGTCTACAACACGGACAGCACCTTCAAGGAGCGGATCGACGCCGAGAGCGCCGACCTCTTCGACGGCTACTGGCAGCTCAACAAGGCGCGGGTGACGCCGGTCGGCCGCGAGCCCGAAAACCATGCGACGCTGCGCCTCGACACCCGGCTGACCGCCGAGCAGGTGCAGCAGAGCTTCGTGATGCCCGAGCAGGTCTCCTTCTGGGAACTTCCGGAGTTCATCGAACTGGCGCGGCGCTCGGGCCTCCCCGCCGCCCGTTTCGAGCTCCAGTACCAGCTTCTGCTGGCCCGCCCCCTGCTGCTCGTCGCCATGGTTCTGGTGGCTGCCGCAGCGTCCTTGCGGTTCGCGCGGCTGGGCGGTCTCGGCCGGACGATTCTGGGTGGCGTCGTCGCCGGATTTTTGCTTTACGTGGGGTCCGAACTGGCTGGGAATCTCGGGCGCTCCAATCTGGTGCCTCCGGTGCTCGCGGCCTGGTCGCCTGCATTCATCGGTGCGTTAATGGGTTTCATGGTTCTTTTGAAGCAGGAGGATGGTTGATGCGCCTCGCATCTGCCCCGCCTCCGGCTTCTCCGGCCCGAATCGCCCGCCTCGCCCTGACCGTGACCGCAAGCGCGTTGACGCTGCTTGTCGCGGCCGGCGGGTTCGCGCCCGCACGCGCGCAATCGGTGCCGGCCGACCCGGCCGAGCGACGTCTGTTCATCCAGGACCCGACGGTCATCCAGAACCAGCCGTCGGCGCGCTCGCCGGCCGCGGAAGGCCAGGGGCAGTTGCCCGGCGCCCCGCCGACCTTCACCACGACGCAGCGCGGCTCGCCCATGCAGGTGAACGCCAACCAGCTCGTCTATGACGAGCGGACGAGCCGCGTCTCCGCGCGCGGCGGGGTGCAGATCTATTACGACGGCCGGACCATCGAGGCCGATCTCGTCACCTACGACCAGCGCGCCAATCGCGTGCGCGCCACCGGCAACGTCCGGATCACCGAGCCGTCGGGCGTCATCGCCCACGCGCAGGACCTCGAATTCGACCAGAACTTCGCCGACGGCTTCGTCCGCTCGCTCAATCTGGAGACGCCGGACCGGCGCTTCATCGGCGCGACCAATGTGACGCGCGAGAACGCCGAGACGACGATCTTCGAGCGCGCGACCTACACGGCCTGCGATTCCTGCCGCGCCGACCAGACCAAGCCGCCGACCTGGGTCATCAAGTCGAAGCGGATCATCCACCGCGAATCCGAGCGGATGATCTATTTCGAAGATGCCCGGTTCGAGATGTTCGGCCTGCCGATCGCCTACATGCCCTACATGCAGGCGCCCGATCCGACCGTCCGGAAGGCCTCGGGCTTCCTGATGCCGGGCGTCGCGGGCTCGAACCGCACGGGCATCGGCATTGAGGTTCCCTATTTCTGGAACATCCAGGCCAATTACGACCTGCTGATCGCGCCGCGCTACTATCTCCGCCAGGGCTTCATGCCGGTGGTGGAATGGCGCCACGGCTTCGAGAGCGGCTACTACACGATCCGCGGCGCCGGCATCTTCCAGCAGGACCGCAACGTCTTCATGTACAATGACGGCGTGACGCCGGAGGTCGGCAACCGCAGCTTCCGGGGCATCATCCACACGACGGGCATGTTCCGCCTGACCGAGCGCTGGTCGGTCGGCTGGGACCTCAACCTGATGTCGGACACGGCCTTCCTCAGGGACTATTCCCTGATGCTGCCGGGGCAGACCGAGGCCAATTCCCGCCTGTTCCTGCGTGGACAGGGCGAGCGGAGCTGGTTCGACCTGTCCACGACGCGCTATGTCGGCATCACCGCGACCGACGTCGACAACAAGGTGCTGCCTGTCACCCATCCGGTGCTGGACTATTTCCGGGTCTATGACCGCTCGGTCATTGGCGGCGAACTGTCCTGGCGAACCAGCATCGTCAGCATGTCGCGCGAGGCGGCCGACGTGGCGGTCCGCAATCCCCTCGTTCCGATCACCTGCAACCGGCTGCAGCCGCGCGTGCCCGGGGTCAATCTCGATCCGTCGAACTGCCTCGTGAACGGCATCGACGGTACCTATTCGCGCGCCTCGGCGGAAGTTGCCTGGCGGCGGCGGATCACCGACGCGCTCGGCCAAGTGTGGGAACCCTTCGTCTCCCTGCGCGGCGACGTGACCTATCACCACCTGAAGGACAATGCCGCGGTTCTCGGCTCGTTCGACCGGCTGGCGACGGGCAGCGGCCAGCAGCATACGCGCGTCATGCCGACGGTCGGCATGACCTATCGCTATCCGTGGATCGCCGGCACCCAGTACGGCACCACGGTCGTCGAGCCGATCGTCCAGTTCATCGCCCGCCCGAACGAGACCAATATTGGCCGCATCCCCAACGAGGACGCCCAGAGCCTCGTCTTCGACGACACCAACCTGTTCCAGACCAGCAAATTCTCCGGCTGGGACCGCGTCGAGGGCGGTGGACGGCTGAATTACGGCCTCAACATCACCCACCGCTTCGTCAACGGCTCCAGCGTCAACGTGCTGTTCGGCCAGTCGCTGCACCTGTTCGGCGTCAATTCCTTCGCCTATGGCGATCCCGCCATCGTCGGGACTGGCGTGGATATGGCGAGCGCGGGTGCCAATTCGGGCCTCGACAAGCCGCGCTCGGACTATGTCGCGCGGTTCATGTACCAGATGGACAGCAATTTCCGGTTCTCGGCGCGCGGGCGCTTCGACGAGCGGACCTTTGCCGTCCAGCGCGCTGAACTCGACGCCACCGGCCGCTTCGGCAATGTCGCCTTCACCGGCACCTATGCCTATCTCGCGCCGCAGCCGGTGCTCGGCTATATCGTGCCGCGCTCGGGCGTCGGTGCGGCCCTGTCCTATACGGTCGCCACCAACTGGACGCTCTACGGTGCGGCGCGCTTCGCCTTCGAGCGGCAGAATCTCTCGGCCAATTTCACGAACGCGCTGCCGATCACCGAGCGCAACAAGGTCGAGGGCCTGACGCTCGGCGTGAATTACCTCGACGACGCCATGCAGCTCGGCTTCTACTATTCGCGCGACTTCGCGGCCGAGGTGGTGACGCTCAACAATGTCACCACGACGCGTGACGTCCACCGCTTCATGTTCCGCTTCAATCTGCGGACCATCGGCGAGCTGACCCTGTCGCAGAACGTGTCGAACTGGTTCAACCCACCGGCGCAGTAAACGGCCCCGCTGCCCTGATTGCGCCACCGTCTTGCGCAACGGAGCCTTTCCCCGCCATCAACCCAAGGAAGGCGCAGCCATGACCTTCGCGCGTCCGTTCCTCGCAGCCGCCCTCGCGGTCACCCTGTCGGCCGCAGCCGTTCCCGCCTCCGCGCAGGACGGCCAGGTGATCGTGATCGTCAACGGACTGCCGATCACCAGCTTCGACATTCCCCAGCGCCAGCGGCTGCTGCAGATCCGCGAGGGCCGCGCGCACTCGCGCGAGCAGGCGCTGGAAGACCTTATCAGCGACCGCGTCAAGTTCAGCGAGGCCCGGCGCTTCAAGGTCGAGGCCAGCGAGCAGCAGGTCAACGCCGCCTATGCGCAGGTCGCCCAGCGGTCCGGCATCGATCCGCGCGGTTTCGACCAGGTCCTGCGTGCGCAGGGCATCGAGCCGCGCGTCTATCGCGGTAAGCTGCGGGCCGACCTGTCCTGGTCGAATATCGTCGGCGCCCGCTACGGGCGCACGATCTTCGTGACCGACACCCAGCTCGCCGACGCCATCTCCCGCCGCCAGCAGGGCAACACCCGCTCGGTGAACTACGTGCTGCGGCCGATCGTCCTCCTGGTGCCGGCCAATGCGCCGCCTGCCCGCGTCGCACAGCGCCTCGCCGAGGCCAATGCCCTGCGCGGCCGCTTCTCGAGCTGCGCGACCGATATGGAGCAGGTGAACCGCATCCCGGACTCGGCCGTGCGCGAGCAGTTCCGGCGGTTGAGCACGGACCTGTCGCCGCAGTTCCGGCAGGTGCTGGACCAGACCGCCGTCGGCAAGCTGACCCAGCCGAGCCGCACGCAGCAGGGCATCGAGATGGTCGCCGTCTGCGCCAAGGAAGACATCAACGCCAACGACACGACCGTCCGCAACCAGGCGCGCGAGGAAATCCAGACCGCCGAGATGCAGCGCATCTCGCGGGACTATCTGGCGCGCATCCGCCGCACGGCGGTGATCGAGTACAAGGACGGCCGCGGCGGGCGTAGCTGAGGCATCACCATGCTGCCGATCGCGCTGACTATGGGCGAGCCGGCCGGGATCGGGCCGGACATCGCCCTGATGGCGTGGCGTGACCGCGCCGGCATGCAATTGCCGCCCTTCTACCTCATCGGCGACCCGGAACTGATGGAGAAGCGCGCCGCCCGGCTCGGGATCGGCGTGCCCATCGTCGAGGTGCTGCCCGAGGAGGCCATCGACAGTTTCGCCTTCGGCCTGCCGGTGGTCGCCGTCGAAGGCACCGAGGAGGGGTCGGCCGAGGACCTGCCGGGCGAGCCGACCACGGGCACCGCCTTCATGGTCATCGAGGCCATCCGCGCGGGCATCGACCACATCCGCTCGGGCCGGGCGCGGGCGATCGTCACCAATCCCATCGCCAAGTCCGTGCTGGCCGCCGCCGGCTTCCAGCATCCCGGTCATACCGAGTTTCTCGGCGAGCTCGCCCGCCCCTTCCGCGTCGGCCCCGTCAGGCCGATCATGATGATCTGGAGCCACGACCTCGCGGTGGTGCCGGTCACGATCCACATGCCGCTCGCCGACGTTCCGGCGCGCCTCACCACCAACCTGATCGTCGAGACCGGCGCGATCGTCGCCCACGACCTTGCGACGCGGTTCGGCATCCCCGCGCCCCGCCTCGCGATCTGCGGGCTCAACCCCCATGCCGGCGAGGACGGCCTGATGGGCAGCGAGGACCGCGACGTCATCGCCCCTGCCGTCGCCGAGCTGAACCGCATCGGCATCGCCGCCACCGGCCCGCATCCGGCCGACACGCTGTTTCACCCGGAAGCCCGCAAGAGCTACGACGTCGCGCTCGGCATGTATCACGACCAGGTGCTCGTGCCGGTGAAGACGCTGGCCTTCGACGAGGGCGTCAACGTCACGCTCGGCCTGCCGTTCATCCGCACCTCGCCGGACCACGGCACGGCCTTCTCGCTCGCGGGAACCGGCAAGGCGCGGCCTTCCAGCCTGATCCACGCCATCGCGCTGGCCGGGCGCCTCGCGAAGCCGCGGACCTGACGGCGTGGGCGCGATCGACGATCTGCCGCCGCTGCGCGAGGTCATCGCCCGGCACGAGCTGATGGCGAAGAAGTCGCTGGGGCAGAACTTCCTCCTCGACCTCAACCTGACCAGCCGGATCGCCCGCGCCTCCGGTCCGCTCGACGGTGCGACGGTGGTCGAAATCGGCCCCGGACCGGGCGGGTTGACACGCGCGCTGCTCGCGGGCGGGGCCGCGCGCGTGATCGCGGTGGAGCGCGACCCGCGCTGCCTGCCGGCGCTGGAGGAAATCGCGGCGCATTATACCGGTCGACTGACGGTGATCGAAGGCGACGCGCTGGAGGTGGACCTCGTGCCCCATATCGGCGGCGCGCCGGCCCGCATCGTCGCCAACCTGCCCTATAACGTCGGCACGCAGCTTCTGACCGGTTGGCTGACCCTCGACCGCTGGCCGCCCTGGTATCAGTCGCTCACGCTGATGTTCCAGAAGGAGGTCGCGCAGCGCATCGTCGCCACGCCGGGCTCCGATCCCTATGGCCGGCTGGGCGTGCTCGCCGGCTGGCGCACCGAGGCGCGGATCGCTTTCGATGTCGGTCCCTCCGCCTTCGTGCCGGCGCCGAAGGTGACATCGTCGGTCGTGCATTTCGTGCCGCGCGCCGAGCCGATCTCCTGCCGCGTCGGCGCGCTGGAGCGCGTGACGGCCGCGGCTTTCGGCCAGCGCCGCAAGATGATCCGCCAGAGCCTCAAAGGCCTCGGGCGCGACCCCATGGCACTGATCGAGGCGGCTGGTCTCGATCCGACGGCGCGCGCGGAGACGCTGACGATTGCCGAGTTCTGCACGCTGGGCCGGCTCCTGGACGCCGGCTGACGGGTCAGGACGGCAGGCGGCCCGCAGCCAGCACGCGGTCGAGGTCGCGGCCGAGTTCGCCGATCAGCGCTTCCAGCTTCGGCCGCCGGCGCTGCTTCAGCCGCTCGGCATGGAGGATCGCGCGCAGTTCGGAAAAGGCGCGGTCGATGTCCTCGTTGACGAGAACGTAGTCGAAATCCGCCCAGTGCCCGATCTCCGCCTGCGCCGTGCGAAGGCGTTTGAGGATCGCGGCATCGTCGTCGCTCGCCCGGCGCTTGAGCCTGGCGATCTGTTCGGTCACGGAAGGCGGCAGCAGGAACACCGTCGCCATGTCCTCGCGCACCAGTTCCGCGAGCTGCTTGACGCCCGCGACATCGATGTCGAACAGAACGTCCTTGCCGGCCGACAAGGCGTCCTCCACCGCACGCCGCGGCGTGCCGTAGAAATTGCCGTGGACCTCGGCCCATTCCAGCAGTTCGCCGGCATCCCGCATGCGCTCGAAGCCGGCACGGTCGATGAAATGGTAATGAACCCCGTCGATCTCGTCCTTGCGCCGCGAGCGCGTGGTGACCGAGACCGAAAGGGCAATGTCCGTCTCGTTCTGAAGAAGCTGGCGGGTCAGCGTCGACTTGCCCGCCCCCGAGGGCGAGGTGAGAATCAGCATCAGGCCGCGGCGGGCGAGGACCGGGTCGGCCATGGCGGGAGCTGTCGAATCCTGGCGGGTCATGGGCTCACTCCAGGTTCTGCACCTGCTCGCGGAATTGTTCGACAGCAGCCTTGAGCGAGAGACCCGTGGCGGTCAGCGACACGTCGTTGGCCTTCGAGCAGAGGGTGTTGGTCTCGCGGTTGAACTCCTGCGCGAGGAAGTCGAGCTTGCGGCCGACCGGCCCGCCCTCGGCGAGCAGCTTGCGGGCGGCGGCCACGTGGGCGTCGAGCCGGTCGAGTTCCTCGCGGATATCGGCCTTGGCAGCCAGCAGGATCGCCTCCTGATGCAGGCGGTCGGGATCGAAGGCCTTGCCGGTGTCGAGCAGGGCCGCGACAGATTCCGCGAGCCGGGCGCGGATCGCGTCCGGCCGGCGCGCCGGATTGTCCTCGGCCTCCTTCTTGAGGGCGGCGATCTCGTCAAGGCGGACTGCCATCACGGCTTCCAGCGCCGCGCCTTCGGAGGCGCGCATGGCGGCAAGCCCGATCAGCGCCTTGTCGAGGCCGGCCAGCGCCGCCGACTGAAGCGCCTGCCGCTCCTCCTCGCCCTCCTCAGGCTCGACCACGTCGACGACGCCGCGAATCTGCAGCAGGCCGTCGATGGCGGGAGCGCGCGCGTCGATGCGCTCGGCGATCAGGCGCGCCGCCTCGGCCACCTGCGCCAGCACCGTCTCGTTGATGCGCACTTCACTGACGGCCGCCTCGCGCTTGACGTTCAGCGAGGCGAAGATGCTGCCGCGCGTGACGGCCGCCGCGATCTTCTGGCGCACCGCCGCCTCGACCGCATCCATTCCGCCGGGCAAGCGCAACTTGATGTCGAGGCCCTTGGAATTGACCGACTTGATCTCCCACGCCCAGACGGCTGCGCCGGAGACGCCTTCCGACCGGGCGAATCCGGTCATGCTTGCAAGGGCCATGGAAACCTCTGGACGGCGCTGACTGGCAGGCGGTTAAGTCGCCGCCGGCCGCAGGTCAAGCACGACCGCCCCCGAGGCGGTTCAGCGCGTCGCGCGGGGCGGCGTTCCCGCCGCTGCGGGCGCGGGCGTGTCGGCGGCCGAGGTGCGGTCCTGCGCGGCGTCGGGGCTTGCCCGCTCGCGCTCGATCCTCCGCCAGTTCGCGACATTGCGGTTGTGCTGTTCCAGCGTCTCGGCGAAGGCGTGGCCGCCGGTGCCGTCGGCGACGAAGAACAGGTCGCGATGCCGGGCCGGATTGGCGACCGCCTCCATGGCGGCGCGGCCGGGATTGGCGATCGCCGTCGGCGGCAGGCCGTCGATCTGGTAGGTGTTGTAGGGCGTCAGCCGCTGGATCTCGGAGGCGAGGATACCGCGCCCTAGCGTGCCGCGGCCGCCGACGATGCCGTAGACGATGGTCGGATCGGATTGCAGGCGCATCCGGCGCGTCAGGCGGTTGACGAAGACGCCGGCGACGCGCGGGCGCTCCTCGGCCTTGCCGGTCTCCTTCTCGACGATGGAGGCGAGGATGACCAGTTCCTCGGGCGTGCGGATCGGCAAATCCGGCCCGCGCCGCGCCCAGATGTCCTGCAAGCGCCGCTGCTGCTCGCGCCCCATCATGTCGAGAACCTGCTGGCGTGTGGTGCCGCGCGTGATGCGATAGGTGTCGGGCAGCAACGATCCCTCGCGCGGGATGCGCGCGATGTCGCCGGTCAGCACGTCATTGTCGCGCAGCCGTCCGACGATCTGCTCGGATGTCAGACCCTCGGGAATGGTGACGCGATACTCGATCGCCTTGCCTTCGAGCACGATCGCCAGCGCCTCTGCAGTCGAGGTGCCCTTGGGAAACAGGTATTCACCCCATTTCAGGTCACCCCGAACGCCATAAATCTGCGCCGCAGCAGTAAAAATAAGGGCGCTGTTGATAACGCCGCTTCGCTCCAGCGTCTGCGCGATCTGTTCGGAGTTAGAGCCGCGCTCGATGAAGACCGTGCGGTCCTGCTGCAATGGGCCGGGCGCGACGAAGGCCTGCCGCGCGTAGACGAAGCCGAGAAGGCTGCCGACGAGGCCGACCAGCAGGATCGACAGGATCAGGTTGCCAATGACCACCCACTGGTTGCGGGCATGGCGCGAGGCGGGCGGCGGCGGCGGCGCTGCCTCTGGTTCCAAGGCGGCGCGAGGGGATTTGAGGGCCGGGCGGGAGCCGTTCTGCGGCGTGAAGGGGCCGGAAGAATCGTTCATTCGTCTCAGCTCTGATGAGGGGCGCGCGTCATCCGTAATGATGCGGAGGGAATGTGGCGAAAGACGGGTTTCACCCTAAGCCGCGGCCCTGAATATCACGGAAGCATTGGTGCCGCCGAAGCCAAAGGAGTTCGACAGCACGGTTTCGATGGCGCGCTTGCGGGCGACATGCGGCACGAGGTCGATGGCCGTCTCGACGTCGGGATTGTCGAGATTGAGCGTCGGCGGAGCGACCTGGTCGCGGATGGCGAGGATCGAGAAGATCGCCTCGACCGCGCCGGCGGCGCCGAGCAGATGGCCGATGGACGACTTGGTCGAGGACATCGACACGGTCGAAGCGGCATTGCCGACGAGCCGCTCGACGGCCTTCAGCTCGATGCCGTCCGCCATGGTCGAGGTGCCGTGGGCGTTGATGTAATCGATGTCGGCGGGCGTGATGCCGGCGCGCTTCACCGCCGCCTGCATGCAGCGGAAAGCACCGTCGCCGTCCTCGGCCGGGGCGGTGATGTGATGGGCGTCGCCCGACAGGCCGTAGCCGATCACCTCGGCATAGATCTTCGCGCCGCGTGCCTTGGCGTGCTCGTAGGATTCGACGACGACCATGCCGGCGCCCTCGCCCATGACGAAACCGTCGCGGTCGCGGTCATAGGGGCGCGAGGCGCGCGTCGGCTCGTCGTTGAAGGCCGTGCAGAGCGCGCGGCAGGCGGAGAAGCCGGCCAGCGACAGGCGGCTGATCGGCGATTCGGTGCCGCCGGCAACCATGACCTCGGCATCGCCGAAAGCGACCAGACGGGCCGCATCGCCGATGGCGTGGGCGCCGGTCGAACACGCCGTCACCACGGCGTGGTTCGGGCCCTTGAGGCCATGGGCGATGGAAACGTAGCCGCCGGCAAGGTTGATCAGCCGGCCGGGGATGAAGAACGGCGAGATGCGGCGCGGGCCCTTCTCGCGCAGCAGCAGGGCCGCCTCCGCGATGCCGTCGATGCCGCCGATGCCGGAGCCGATGAGCACGCCGGTCTCGTTCTGCTCGTCAGGGGTCTTGGGATGCCAGCCGGCATCGTCGAGCGCCTGCTTGGCCGCGGCCATGGCGAAGACGATGAACTGGTCGACCTTGCGCTGCTCCTTCGGCTCCATCCACATGTCGGGATTGAAGGTGCCGCCGGTGCCGTCGCCGCGCGGGATCTGGCAGGCGATCTTGGCGGCGATGTCGGAGACGTCGAAATGCTCGACCTTCGATGCGCCGCTGTCGCCGCGAACCAGCCGCGACCAGGTCTCCTCGACACCGCAGCCCAGCGGCGTGAGCAGGCCCATCCCGGTGACAACAACACGGCGCATCATCGTTTCACCACTCCCGCCCGGTGAACGAAAAGCCGGAGACGCTATGCGCTCCCCGGCCCTTCCGAAGTCGATAGTCGAGTTTTAGAAGCGCGATCAGGCGCTGGTCGCCTTCTCGAGGAACTTCACGGCGTCGCCGACCGTCAGAATGGTCTCGGCGGCATCGTCCGGAATCTCGACGCCAAACTCCTCCTCGAAAGCCATGACGAGCTCGACGGTGTCGAGGCTGTCCGCCCCGAGGTCGTCGATGAAGCTCGCGGTCGGGATGACTTTCTCGGCGTCGACGCCAAGCTGCTCCACGACGATCTTCTTCACGCGCTCAGCGGTATCGCTCATTAGATTATCCTCGTTCCATCCGATGATTAGGCACCGCCCTCGATCGGATGCGGTGTGCGGCGTCTAGACTTGCAGGTGGCGAGCCGCGCCGCCGTCATTTCTGGATCGTGTCGGGATGCCCCCTGCCCGAACCTGAAGGCTCTCTAACACAGGGCCAAGGGATTTGCCAGCGGCCGCCCCCTCCGCCGTTTTTCCGAATTAAATCATGGCCATACCGCCATTCACATGCAGCGTCTGGCCGGTCACGTAGGCAGCCTCTTCCGATGCGAGATAGATGGCGGCAGCGGCGATTTCCTCGGCCTTGCCGAGACGGCCGGCCGGAACGCGCGTCAGGATCGTCTCCTTCTGCTTGCCGTTCAGCGCGTCGGTCATCGGGGTCTCGATGAAGCCCGGCGCGAGGCAGTTGACCGTGACGTTGCGGCTCGCGACCTCGGCGGCGAGCGACTTGGTCATGCCGATCATGCCGGCCTTGGAGGCGGCGTAGTTGCCCTGGCCCGGATTGCCCGTGACGCCGACGACCGAGGTGATCGACACGATGCGACCCCAGCGCTTGCGCATCATCAGCTTGGCGGCAGCGCGAGTCAGCCGGAAGGTCGCGGTGAGGTTCACCGCGATGACCTGATCCCACTCCTCGTCCTTCATGCGGATGAAGAGGTTGTCGCGGGTGATGCCGGCATTGTTGATGAGGATGTCGAGGCCGCCCATCGCCTTTTCGGCAGCGGGAACAAGCGCTTCGACTTCTTCGAGCGAGGACAGGTTGGTGGGCACCACATGCGTGCGCTCGCCGAGGCTCGCGGCCAGTTCCTCGAGCTTCTCCCGGCGCGTGCCGGAGAGCGCGACAGTCGCGCCCTGCCGGTGCAGGGCGGCGGCGATGGCGCCGCCAATGCCGCCGGTGGCGCCAGTAACGAGGGCGGTCTTGCCGGTCAGGTCGAACATGGGCTGATCCTCAATCCGCCAAATCTTATCCGCGGGAAGCCTTGAAGGCGGCGACATCGTCCGGGCCGCCGATGGCGACGCCCACGGCGCCATCCGCGATGCGCTTGACGAGCCCGGTCAGGACCTTGCCCGAGCCAACCTCGTAGAAAGTCGTGACACCCGCCCCCGCCATAGCGGCGACGCATTCGCGCCAGCGCACAGTGCCGGTGACCTGCTCGACGAGACAGGCGACGATGTCGGCCGGCTCGAAAACCGGGGCTGCGCGGACATTCGCCACCACCGGAACGACGGGGCGGGCGATGGTCACTTTGGCCAGCGCCTCGGCCATGGCATCGGCTGCCGGCTGCATCAGCGCGCAATGGAACGGTGCGGAGACCGGCAGCGGAATGGCGCGCTTGGCGCCTTTCGCCTTGGCGATCTCGCAGGCGCGCTCGACGGCCGCCTTATGGCCGGAGATGACGACCTGGCCACCGCCATTGTCGTTGGCGGCCTGGCAGACCTCGCCCTGCGCCGCTTCGGTCGCCACCGCCACGACCGCATCGAAATCGAGGCCGAGAATCGCCGCCATGGCGCCGACACCCACGGGGGTCGCCGCCTGCATGGCCTTGCCGCGAATCCGGAGAAGGCGCGCGGCATCGCCGATGGACAAGGCGCCGGCGGCCGCGAGCGCGGAATATTCGCCGAGCGAATGGCCGGCGACGAAGGCCGCGTCCCTGGCGAGATCGAGCCCGGCCTCGGCCTGCAGCGCGCGGATGCCGGCGAGCGAGGCGGCCATGAGTGCGGGCTGGGCGTTCTCGGTCAGCGTCAGCGTCTCGATCGGGCCGTCCCACATGAGGGCTGACAGCTTCTCGCCAAGCGCCTCGTCCACCTCGTCGAACACCGCCCTCGCCTGCGGGAAGGCTTCGGCCAGCGCCTTGCCCATGCCGACAGCCTGGCTGCCCTGGCCGGGAAAGGTGAACGCCAACTTGGACGATGAAACGGTCATGGTGACCCCGCGCGAGCCTCTCGAAGGTGCGGGGGACTGGCATCGGGCCGCGCCGGAGTCAAGCGATCCGACATGGCGGCGGGGGATATCGCACGGGGATCGGACGCCTCTTGCCGAACCCGGCTCTCTCATGATTTATGTAATACTATAACATATTGAGAGAGCGATGACCCCTTCCCTTCGACGCGCCGACGGCCGCCTGCCCGTCACTGTCCTCTCCGGCTTCCTGGGGGCAGGCAAGACGACGCTGCTTAATCACATTCTCAACAATCGCGAGGGCCGCCGCGTCGCGGTCATCGTCAACGACATGTCCGAGGTGAATATCGACGCGGACCTCGTGCGCGAGGGCGGCGCGAACCTGTCGCGGACCGACGAGAAGCTGGTGGAGATGACCAACGGGTGCATCTGCTGCACCCTGCGCGACGACCTGCTGACTGAGGTCCGACGGCTCGCGGCGAGCGGCCGCTACGACTACCTGCTGATCGAAGGCACGGGAATCGCCGAGCCGCTGCCCATCGCCGCCACCTTCTCGTTCCGCGACGAGGAGGGCCATGCGCTGGAGGACGTGGCAAGGCTCGACACGATGGCGACCGTGGTCGACGCCATCAATCTCCTGAAGGATTTCGGCAGCCGGGATTATCTGAAGGACCGGGGCGAAACGGCGGGGACCGAGGACGAACGGACGCTCGCGGACCTGCTCACCGACCAGATCGAGTTCGCCGACGTGGTCATCGTCAACAAAGTCTCGGATGTCAGCGCCGATCAGCGCGACCTCGTCCGGAAAGTGGTGCGCGGCCTGAACCCCGACGCCGATGTCATCGAAACCGATTTCGCCCGGATCGATCTCGGCGAAGTGCTGGATACCGGCCGCTTCGATCACGAGAAGGCGCAGATGCATCCGCTCTGGGCCAAGGAACTCTACGGCTTCAGGGACCATGTGCCGGAGACCGAAGAATACGGCATCGGCTCTTTCGTCTATCGCGCTTCGCGGCCGTTCCATCCGGCCGCCTTCGACGCCCTCCTGAAGCGCACATGGCCGGGCCTCGTTCGCGCCAAGGGCCATTTCTGGCTGGCGACGCGTCCGGACTGGTGCGGCGAACTGTCGATCGCCGGCGCCATCTGCCGAACCTCGGCGCTCGGCTTCTGGTGGGCGGCCGTTCCGAAGGCTCGCTGGCCGCAATCGGAGGAATGGCGCGAAACGATCAAGCGCCACTGGCACCCGGTCTATGGCGACCGGCGGCAGGAACTGGTGTTCATCGGCATCGACATGGACGAGGCCGCAATACGCGCCGAACTCGACGGCTGCCTCGTCGGCAGCGCTTCGGCGAAGCGGTTCGAGGCGCAGGACCATGCCCGCCTGCCGGACCCCTTCCCCGCCTGGCGGCGGGAGGCGGACGCTGCCTGAGGCCTCAGTGCGCCGGCCGATCCATGATGGCGACGACCAGTTCCTCGCCCTCGAAGCGCAGGGTCTCGACCGCGGTAATCTCACCGATGCTCTCGTCGGCAAGCTTTATCTCCCCACGCGCGACGGCCGCCACGAGGGCGCGGCCGAGCTGGCGGCGGGCCTCGTCATCCTCGGGGAAAACACCGAGTTCCTCGCAGGTGCGGTCGAAGCGGCGTTTCATCAGCGCAACGTCGTGTGCGGTGAGCACGCAGGTCGGAATCGAGTGGTGGATGTTGGTCATTGTTTCGCTCCCGGACAGATCCGCCTCGCGAACTGTTGCGCTATCTTTCACGGCATCACGGCAGAAAAACGTCCGACCCGATCAATCCGCGTGACCGTAGCGTTTGCGCTTCTTCGGCGCCGCGCCGCGGGTCAGCGCCTCGTCGTCGACGCCCCGGTCCGCGTCCGGCGAGGCGACCGCATCGCCCTTGCTCCGATCCGCGCCGCGATTGCCGGCGGACGTTCCGCCGCGCCTGTTCGGCTCGTCGCGACCGACATCGCCTTTCGGTCCGCCGGGATGGGGGCTGTTGGCCATGGCGCTGTGTCTCCCTTGAAGCGCCAGATCAACGGAGCGGGGCCCATGAGGTTCCCGCGTGCGGGCTTTGCGCTTGAAACCCGCCAGCTTTCGCGTATAAGGCCGCCTTCGCTTCGGTCGGCCGGTGGCTGAACGGACGGCAGGCTCGCCTGCAGGGTGCTTCTGAAGCATCCGTCGTCCGGTGTCTCCGCCTTCGAGAATACTGTCGGGCCTGTCCAGGGCTCGAGGGGCTTCGCGCCGGAAGAAGCGTCACTCGAACCGGAGACAGGCCATATGCCTCTCTATGAACACGTGTTCCTGGCGCGCCAGGACGTGACCTCCCAGCAGGCCGAAGCGCTTGCCGAGCAGTACAAGGGCGTCCTCGAGTCCCTTGGCGGCGCGGTGCCCAAGGTCGAGCCCTGGGGCCTGAAGTCGATCGCCTTCCGCATCCGCAAGAACCGGAAGGCCCACTACACCCTCATGAACATCGACGCCCCGCCGGCCGCTATCGCCGAGATGGAGCGCCAGATGTCGATCAACGAGGACATTCTCCGTTTCATGACCGTCAAGGTCGAGGAACTCGAGGAAGCGCCCTCGGCGATGCTGCAGAAGCGTGACCGCGACGAGCGCGGCGAGCGCGGCTTCGGCGACCGTGGCTTCGGTGGCGGCGGTGGCCGTGACCGCGGTTTCGGCGGCGGTGGTGGTGATCGCGGCTTCGGTGGCGGCGGCGGCGGTGGTGGCCGACGTTTCCGTGACCGCGAAGGCGGCGATATCGAAGGCGGCGGCGACGCTGCCGCGACGACGGGGGAGTGAGCATGTCAGCCGCAGCAGCCGGTGGCGCGCGCCGCCCCTTCTTCCGCCGTCGCAAGACCTGCCCGTTCTCCGGCCCGAACGCGCCGAAGATCGACTACAAGGACGTCCGTCTCCTGCAGCGCTACATTTCCGAGCGCGGCAAGATCGTTCCGTCCCGCATCACGGCGGTTTCCGCCAAGAAGCAGCGCGAGCTCGCCCAGGCGATCAAGCGCGCCCGCTTCCTCGGCCTCCTGCCCTACGTGATCAAGTAAGCATTCTTAAGAGCTTGCGGCGGGGCGTCCGCGCCCCGTCGCCATACGCATATTGATCGTCGGCCGTTCCGGGACTGAGCCCGCGAGCGGCTGAAGCTGGGGATGATCCCCTAACCCTCGATACCGAGCGGGACAGCTGACGATGGGACCGACCCTCGCCATTGCCTTCGGCGCAGGCCTTGCCTCCGCCCTGCTCTTCGCGACGCTCGCGTCGGGGAGCCCGCTGGCGCTCGTGCTGTTCTATTTCGCCGCCCTGCCCGTGCTCATCGCCGGCCTCGGCTGGGGGCATTATGCCGGCGCCTTCGCGGCCGCCATCGGCGCACTGGCGCTGTCGCTCACCATCCGCTCCCAGCTCGGCGTCTTCTTCTTCTGCTCCGTCGGCCTGCCCGCCTGGGTTCTGGCATTCGTCGCACTGTCGGCACGCCTGCCCGCGGCGGACGATGAGACGCAGGAACCGCGCTGGGCCGATGCCGGCCTCATCCTGTCGCTGATCGCAACCGGCGCCGTGCTGCTGACGCTCGTCGGCATCGCCGTGCTCTACGGCTTCGACTTCGATGCCTACCAGGCGACCCTGCGCACCGCCGTCGAGCGCACGCTCCAGCAGGTGGCGGTCCGCACCGGCGATCGCGAGACGCTGGTGGCGCTGATGACCGCCGCCGTGCCGATCGCCGCGGCGGTCGTGTGGACGCTGGTCACCGCCATCAACCTCTATGCCGCCGGCCGCATCGTGAAGGCCTCCGGACGGCTGGTGCGGCCGTGGCCGGACCTCTCTGCATTGCGCCTGCCGAAATGGATGGCGGGCGCGCTGCTCGTCGGCTCGATCGGCTCGTTCATGGGCGGCTTTCCGGGCCACCTCGCGGCCATCGTGCTGGCCGTGTCGCTCACCGCCTTCGCCCTGCAGGGCTATGCGCTGGCGCACGACCTGACCCGGGGCTGGTCGATGCGCGGCTTCGCGCTCGGCCTGCTCTACGCACTGACCCTCATCATCTCGTGGCTGATGGTCTTCGTCGCGATGGCCGGCCTCGCCGACACCCTCTTCAATCTCAGGGCCCGTCGCCCTGAGCCCCCCCAGCAGTCCTGACATTTCAACGCATCAACGGAGACAAACCATGGACGTGATCCTGCTCGAACGTGTCGCCAAGCTCGGCCAGATGGGCGAAGTCGTGAAGGTGAAGCCGGGCTATGCCCGCAACTTCCTTCTCGCCAAAGGCAAGGCGCTGCGCGCGACCGACGCCAATCGCGGCAAGTTCGAAACGATGAAGGCCCAGCTCGAGGCCCGCAATCTCGAGCTGAAGAAGGACGCCGAGGCGGTTGCCGCCAAGCTCGACGGCACCAGCTACGTGCTGATCCGCCAGGCCGGCGAGACCGGCCAGCTCTACGGCTCGGTTTCGGCCCGCGACCTCGCGGACTCCATCACTGCCGCCGGCATCTCGGTCGCGCGCGCCATGATCGAGCTCAACACGCCGATCAAGACCATCGGCCTGCACACGGTCGCCGTGTCGCTGCATCCGGAAGTGTCGGCCAACGTCACGGTCAATGTCGCCCGCTCCAACGGCGAGGCCGAGCGGCAGACCAAGGGCGAGGATCTCACCCAGCGCGCCGACGAGCCGACCTTCGAGACCTTCAACCCGGAAGAGTTCGGCGACGCCGAGGCCGACGACCGTCAGGGCTGAACGCCTTCGAGGGCCGCCCCCAACCAAGGGGCGGCTCTCCAGCAGGCTTCACAAAGCAGAACGCCCGGCCTTTCGGCCGGGCGTTTCGCGTTTCGGGGTGTCGCTTGCGATCAGTAGCGGGCGACGATCGGCGCCATCGGCATGGCCGGCGCACCGAACAGGTAGCTCACGCCCACGCGGACCATGTGGCTCTCGACCCGGTTGTTGATGTCGGAAGCGTCCGTGTTGATCGAGCAGGCATCGGTCGAGAAGCAGTTGCGCGAACCGAAATTGGTGTAGCGGTATTCGGCGCGCATCGACCAGTTATAGGTGAACTTGTGCTCGATGCCGGCGCCGATGGTCCAGCCGAGCCGCGTGCGGGAGTAGCGGACGACGTGGTTGGCGCCGTTGACGCAGTCGTCGATGACCGTGCAGACGGTCATGTTGGCGAAGGCGAGACCACCGGTCAGGTAGAACAGCGACTTGTGGTGGACGAAGCCGACGCGGGCGCGCAGCGAACCCTGCCAGTTGAAGCCGACACGCTGCTGGTAGGAATTGCCGGCAACGCCTCCCGAGAACGCGACGTGGCCATTGTACCAGGGCGAGGTCGCCTTGCCCGACGGACCATCGAAATCGAACTCGGCACCGATCAGGAAGTGGCCGAACAGGCGCTGGATGCCGATATGCAGGCCGTAGTTCATCTTGGCCTGGGCGTAGTCGTAGCTGAAATTGTAGACGAGGCTCGGCGGAGTGCCGCCGTCGGAGATCGGGCCGTTCGTGCCGTTGCTGTGATGGCCGGTGTTCCGGATGACCTGCATGCCGACATGGCCGCCGACATAGACGCCGCTCCACTTGTCGACATCCTCATAAGGGGCGACCACTTCGGAACCGCGCAGGATGGGCGGGCCACCGATGTCGGCCGCCCCGGCAGCGCCCGAGGTCAACAGGACCGCGGCAGCGGCAACGGGTAATGCGACACGCTTGAACATGGGAGCGCCCCTTCGAGAAACGATTCACCGCGTTTGCGGATCGCATGAGGGATCGCATGTTAATCTTAACGTTGGGTTTCCAGGACGGGCCCAAGTAAAGCGCCGACGAGGTCGTGGCCGGCATGAGCGAATGCTTGGGTGAGACTGTGACTCTGGCGCAACAGCACGCTCGACTGAGAGCCCGCCGGGCCGGACTCGGATGACCTCTTGAGTCAACGGCGTATCGTCGCTTCGCCGTTTGCGGTTTCTCTGGCTGTGGGAATCGGGGATGCTGGGGGGCGGGTCCCGCACCTGCAACGATTGCTGACGCCAGCCACACTCCCGCCTGCTAGGGAGGCTACCCCGAAGCGTCGCCGTCAAAGATTGAACCATGTCCGCCCTGCCCGCCCTGCGACCCGTCGGCCCCGCCGATCTGCCGTTCCGCCAGGCCCCTCACAACATTGAGGCGGAACAGGCGCTGCTGGGCGCCGTGCTGGTCAACAACGAGGCCTTCTACCGCGTCTCCGACTTTCTGGAGCCGAAGCACTTCTTCGACCCGCTGCACCAGAAGATCTACGAAATCTCCAGCCAACTCGTCCGCGCCGGCAAGATCGCGACGCCGGTGACGCTGAAGACGTTCCTGGCCGATGCCTCCATCGAGGTCGGCGGCATGACCGTGCCGCAATATCTCGCGCGGCTCGCGGCGGAAGCGACCACGATCATCAATGCCGAGGATTACGGCCGCGCCATCTACGACCTGTCGATCCGCCGTAACCTGATCCAGATCGGCGAGGGCATGGTCAACGTCGCCTATGACGCGCCGGTCGACATGCCGCCGCGCACGCAGATCGAGGATGCCGAGAAGAGCCTGTTCGAACTGGCCGAGACCGGCCGCTACGACGGCGGCTTCCAGCGCTTCACCGACGCCATGACGCGGGCCATCGACATGGCGGCTGCCGCCTACCAGCGCGACGGCAAGCTGTCGGGCATTTCCACCGGGCTGAACGACCTCGACCAGCGCCTCGGCGGCCTGCAGCACTCCGACCTCCTGATCCTTGCCGGGCGTCCCGGCATGGGCAAGACGGCGCTCGCGACCAACATCGCCTTCAACATCGCCAAGGCCTACCGTTTCGAGGTGGAGCCCGACGGCACGCACAAGACCACCAATGGCGGCATTGTCGGCTTCTTCTCGCTCGAAATGAGCTCCGACCAGCTCGCTACCCGTATCGTGGCCGAGCAGGCGGCCATCCCTTCCTACAAGATCCGCCGCGGCGACCTGCGCGAGGACGAGTTCTACAAGCTCACGGAAGCCGCACGCGAGATCCAGTCCCTGCCGCTCTACATCGACGATACCGGCGGCCTGTCGATCGTCCAGCTCGCTGCGCGCGCGCGCAGGCTGAAGCGCCAGCGCGGCCTCGACTTCATGGTGGTGGACTATCTCCAGCTTCTGTCCGGCTCGTCGAAGAAGGGCGACAACCGCGTGCAGGAGCTGACCGAGATCACCACCGGCCTGAAGGCCCTCGCCAAGGAGCTGCAAGTGCCGATCATGGCGCTGTCGCAGCTCTCCCGTCAGGTGGAAAGCCGCGACGACAAGCGCCCGCAGCTCTCGGACCTGCGCGAATCCGGCTCCATCGAGCAGGACGCCGACGCCGTCATGTTCGTGTTCCGCGAGGAATATTACCTCAAGAACAAGGAGCCGAAGCCCGGCACCGAGGAACATCTGAAGTGGCAGACGGACATGGCGCAGGTCCATGGCCGCGCCGAGGTCATCATCGGCAAGCAGCGCCACGGCCCGACCGGCACCGTGATGCTGCAGTTCGAGGATCAGGTGACGCGGTTCTCCGACCTCGCAGACGCCGACAAGCTGCCGGAACGGCTCGAATAGGCATGATGATTCCAGAAAACGAAGCCGGCGCGACGCTGACCATCGATCTCGGCGCGCTCCAGCGGAACTACCGGGCGCTCGCCGCAATGGGATCGAAGGCGCAATGCGCCGCGGTCGTGAAGGCGGATGCCTATGGCACCGGCATCGAGAAGGCCGGCCCGGCGCTGGCGCAGGCAGGCTGCAGGACCTTCTTCGTGGCGCATATTTCCGAGGGCAAGCGCCTTCGCGCTGCCGTGCCGGATGCTGATATCTACGTGCTCAACGGCCTGTTCGGCGAAGCGCTCGACGCCTACGCCACCCACGGCCTCAGGCCCGTGCTGGGCAGCCGCGAGGATGTCGAGACCTTCGCGGCCTTCTGCGATACCGCCGGCCGGCGACTGCCGGCGGCTGTGCATGTCGATACCGGCATGAACCGGCTCGGGCTCGACCTCGCGGAAGCTGCCCTGCTGGCCGAGCCCGGCCCGGCGGCGCTCGCCTTCGAGCCGGCGCTGATGATGAGCCATTTCGCCTGCGCCGACGAAGTGGGCCATCCGCTGACGGCAAGGCAGGTCGATCGCTTCGCGCAGCTCCGCGGACTGTTTCCGGGCGTTGCGGGCTCGCTCGCCAATTCCGCCGGCTGCACCCTGCCCGCCTCGCATCACGACATCATGCGGCCGGGCGTCGCGCTCTACGGCGCGCGTTTCGTGTCCGACCGCGATCCGCTGGAGCCTGTCGTCAGGCTCGATGCGCCCGTGACCCAGATGCGCAGTATCGCGAAGGGACAGACCGTCGGCTATGGTGCCGCCTGGACTGCGCCGCGGCCGAGCCGCATCGCCATCGTCTCGGTCGGCTATGCGGACGGCTATCTGCGTCAGGCGGGATCGACCGACCGGAAGACGGGCGCGCCCGTGCGCGTGAACGGCGTCCTCTGCCCCCTCGCCGGGCGGGTCTCGATGGACCTCATCGCCATCGACGTCACCGATGCGGGACAGGTCGCCAAGGGCGACGCTGCAACTCTGATCGGCGACGGCATCGGGGTGGACGACGTGGCGGAGGCGGCGGGCACGATCGGCTACGAAATCCTGACCGGCCTCGGCAGGCGCTACCATCGGCGCTATATCGACTGACATGGCCCGCGCCCTCACCACCTATGTCTGCCAGTCCTGCGGGGCGACCTATGGCCGCTGGCAGGGCAAGTGCGAGAGCTGCGGCGCGTGGAACACCATCGCCGAGGAGAGCGTCGCGGCGACCGGCGTCGGCGGCGCGCCGGTCAAGGGCGGCAAGGCGGGCGCTAGCAAGGCCAAGGGCCGCGCCTTCGCGCTGGCCGGCCTCGACGGGGCGAGCGAGCAGGCCCCGCGGACGGAGACGCAGGTCGGCGAACTCGACCGCGTGTTCGGCGGCGGCCTCGTCAGGGGCTCGGTGATCCTGCTCGGCGGCGACCCCGGCATCGGCAAGTCGACGCTGCTGATCCAGGCCTCCGCGCGCCTCGCGCGCATGGGCCATCGCGTCGTCTACATCTCGGGCGAAGAGGCGGTCGATCAGGTGCGCCTGCGCGCCGACCGGCTGGGACTGACGGCCTCGCCGGTCGAGCTCGCCGCCGAGACCAATGTCGAGGACATCGTCGCGACCCTCACCGAGGGCCCCGTGCCGCGTCTCGTCGTCATCGATTCCATCCAGACCATGTGGACGGACACGGTCGAGAGTGCGCCGGGCACGGTGAGCCAGGTGCGCTCGGCCGCGCAGGTGCTGATCCGCTACGCCAAGAAGTCCGGCGCGGCGGTGATCCTTGTCGGCCATGTCACCAAGGACGGGCAGATCGCCGGCCCCCGCGTGGTCGAGCACATGGTCGATGCCGTGATGAGCTTCGAGGGCGAAGGCGGCCATCACTTCCGCATCCTGCGCTCGGTGAAGAACCGTTTCGGCCCGACCGACGAGATCGGCGTGTTCGAGATGACCGGGAAGGGCCTGCGCGAGGTGCCGAACCCGTCCGAACTCTTTCTCGCCGGACGCGATCTCGGCGCACCGGGAACGGCAGTCTTCGCGGGCATGGAGGGCACGCGGCCGGTGCTGGTGGAAATCCAGGCGCTGGTCGCCGCCTCGACGCTCGGCACGCCGCGACGCGCAGTGGTCGGCTGGGACCCTCAGCGCCTGTCCATGGTGCTGGCGGTGCTCGATGCCCATTGCGGCGTCAGGCTGGGCGGCCACGACGTCTATCTGAACGTCGCGGGCGGCCTGCGCATTGCGGAACCGGCGGCGGACCTCGCGGTGGCGGCGGCGCTGGTCTCCTCGCTGTCGGGGGCCGTGCTGCCCTCCGACGCGGTGCATTTCGGCGAAATCAGCCTGTCTGGCGCTGTCAGGCCGGTGGCCCAGGCGGCGGCGCGGCTCAAGGAAGCTCGCAAGCTCGGTTTCGTCAGGGCCGTGGTACCGGAGATCGCGCGTGGCGAGCAGGCTGAGAGTGGGCTGACCGTGCAGGCCGTCACCCATCTCTCGACACTGGTCGCCGAGATCGCGGCCTCGGGCGTCGGCCGCGCCAAGCCCAAGGCCGTCGCCGGAGAGTGACCCCCGCCGACGCCATGGACGTTGGTATGGTTCTTGATACAGTCGGCTCCATAACAAGGGGAGCCGAGCCATGTCCTTGCCTATTCGCCGCCGCACGCTGATGGCCGGACTGGCCGCGGGGCTCGCAGCGCCCTCCCTCGCCCGCGCGCAAGGCCGGTTCGAGGGCAAGACGGTCCGGCTGATCGTTCCCTTCCCGGCCGGCGGCGGCACCGATGTCGCGGCACGCCTGCTCGCCGAGCGCCTCGGTCCCGCGCTGAAAGCCCGCCTCGTGGTCGAGAACATGCCGGGCGGCGGCGGCTCCATCGGATACAGGGCCGGCGTCGCGGCCCCCAATGATGGTTCGGCGATCCTGCTGACCTCCTCGGCCATCGCGACCATGCCGTTCCTCTATCCCGCGCGGAACTACGACCCGCAGAAGGAACTGACCGCCGTCTCGATGATCGGCCAGGGACCGAGCCTGATCTGCGTCGGCCCGCATGTGCCCGTGCGCACGCTGAAGGAACTGATCGACCTCGCGAAGTCGAAGCCGGGCGACCTCTCCTACGCCTCCGCGGGCATCGGCTCGGGCCTGCACCTCTCGGCCGAGGTCTTCGTGAAGATGGCCGGTATCAACATCAAGCACGTTCCCTATCGCGGCGCGGCGCTCGCCACGAGCGACATTCTCGGCGGCCGGATCGACGTGATCGTCGATATCCTGACCTCGGTGCGGCCGCTGGTCGGCGAGGGGAAGCTGCGCGCACTCGCCATCACGTCCAAGACCCGCTCGCCGCTCGCGCCGGAATATGTGCCGGCGGCCGAGACCGTGCCGGGCTACGACTTCGCGGCCTGGTTCGGCGTCTATCTGCCGGCCGGCGCACAGCAGGCACTGGCCGACGAGCTTCACGCGGCGATCGCGACCACCCTGACCGACGCCGCGCTCAAGGAGCGCTATGCCGTGCTCGGCATGGAGACTGCCGGCACGTCACCGGCAGAGTTCCGCACCTTCATGGCCGCCGAGCTCGACCGCTGGGGCCGGGTGATCAAGGAACTCGGCATCACGGCGGAAGGCGGCTGACGTCAGCCGGCCATTCCGGCCCGCGACCCAATCTGCCGCGACCTTGGCGGCCATGGACACACCCTTGTCCGAATAGGATGATCCAAGGCGGTGTCCTTGCCCGCCTGGAGCCCCCGACATGAATTACATGCGCCGCGTCTTCCTCGCGGGCGTCCTGCTGCTGCTGCCGCTCGCCGTGACCGCCGGCGTGATCGGCTGGGCCGTGACCTTCATCTACGCTTTCGTCGGGCCGGGCACCTTCGTCGGCCGCTTCCTGACATCCATCGGGCTCGGCTTCTCGTCATCGTCGCTCGTGGCCTATCTGATCGGCATCATGGTCGTGGTGGCGGCGGTCTACGCGCTCGGGCTCGTGGCCATCCTGCTGCAGGAGCGCTTGCAGGAGGCGCTCGACCGGATCATGCGGCGCATCCCCCTGGTCGGGGCGCTCTACGACCTCATCCGCCGCTTCGTCTCGATGGTCGACCAGCGGGACGCGGAGGGGCTGAAATCGATGAGCCCGGTCTGGTGCTTCTTCGGCGGAGCGGACGGCGCGGCCGTCCTCGCGCTGCTGCCGAGCCGTGAGCCGGTGACGGTCGAGGGCCGCAACTATCTCGGCATCCTCGTGCCGACCGCTCCGGTGCCGATCGGCGGCGGCCTGATCCACGTGCCGGAGGACTGGGTGCGGCCGGCGGAGATCGGCATGGACCAGCTCATGAGCATCTACGTCTCGATGGGCGTCGCTACGCCGAAGGGCCTCGCCATCGCGGGACAGGCGAAGGTGCTGCCCTCCACCAAAACAGCATAACTCCCCACACCTTTCCCGGCGCAGGTTCTGCCCTACCATCCCGGTACGCGCCGCAGAGCGCGACTGACCCGGGAGAACGTCATGACCCTCGACCGACGCCTGTTCCTTGCCGCCGCCGCCGGCTGCGCCACAGCCGGCATGGCGAGCCCCGCACTCGCGCAGGCGGCATGGCCCAACCGGCCGGTCCGCGTGATCGTGCCATTCGCGGCCGGCGGCACAACCGATGTCGTGGCCCGCATCGTCGCCGAGCGCCTGCAGGCGAGTTTCGGCCAGCCCTTCGTGGTCGAGAATCGCGGCGGCTCCGGCGGGGCGATCGGCGCCGACATCGTCGCCCGCGCCGAGCCGGACGGCCATGTCGTGATGATGCACAACCTCACCTTCCCATTCACCACCATGGTCATGGAAGTGGCCGGGCGGCGCATGCACCGTTTCGAGGATTTCGCGCCGGTCTCGCTCGCCGTGAACGTGCCGATGATGCTGATGGCGCATCCGGGCGTCAGGGCCAACAACCTCAAGGACTATGTCGAGCTGCTGAAGTCTGACCGCTCGCTCGCCTACAATTACGGTTCGACTGGCCCCGGCTCGACCATGCACCTGCTCGGCGAGATGGTGAAGAAGACCGGCGGCATCGAGATGCAGCACATCCCCTTCCGCGGCGCGGCCCCGCTGGTGCAGGACCTGCTGGCGGGCCGCGTGCAGTTCGGTGGCGACCAGTTGTCGTCGTCGCTGTCGCACCTGCGCGCGGGCACGCTGAAGGCGCTGGCGACCGTCGGGGACAAGCGGCCGGTGGCGCTGCCGGACGTTCCGACCGTCAGGGAGCTGGGTTTCCCCGGCATGGAGGTCAACGGCTGGAACGGCATCTTCGCGCCCGCCAGAACGCCGCCGGAGATCATCGCGAAACTGCAGGGCGGGATCGCGGCGGCCATGGCGACGGAAGCCGTGCGCACGCGCCTGACCGGCATGGGGGCCGAGGCCACCGGCTCGGCGCCGGCCGAACTGCAGGCCGCGGTCGATACGCAGATCCGCAATTTCCGGCCGATCATCGAGGAACTGCGGATCAATCCGGAGGGCTGAGAAGCTCTATGCACAGGCCGCAAAAGAGCCACCGATAGCCGCGCCGCGACGGGGTGACGCGGGCAATCGGCCCCGCTATAAGCGCGGGGTCGCGCGAGACGACGACTCGGGCGCCCTGCCACGTCCCTGCGGAGCCGAAAATCGATGCCGGTCACCTATCTCGATATCGGCCTCGCCGTGATCATGCTGATATCGGCGCTTCTGGCGATGGTACGCGGCTTCGTCCGCGAGGTTCTGTCCATCGCATCCTGGGGTCTTGCGGCGGTGACCACATGGTACGCCTATCCGCGCCTTCTGCCGCTCGCGCAGACCCAGGTCTCCAACGAACTGCTCGCCAAAGCGATCGTCATCGCCGGCGTGTTCCTGACGGTGCTGATCGTGGTCTCGCTGATCACCATCCGCATCTCGGACGCCATCCTCGATTCGAAAATCGGCGTGCTCGACCGCACGCTCGGCTTCCTGTTCGGCCTTGCCCGCGGCCTCGTGATCGTGGTCGTGGCCTTCGCCTTCTTCACTTGGCTGGTGCCGGGCCCCAACCGCCCGGACTGGATCACCAAGGCCAAGTCCTATGCAGTGCTCGACCAGACCAAGGACTGGCTGATCGCGCAATTGCCGCAGGACATCGAGGGATCTGATATCCTGCGCCGGCTCAACCGCAGCCAGACGCCGCCTGCGGCGGCACCGGGCACGACGCCGCCTGCCACGACCCCTCCGGCGGCCGGTACGCCGCCAGCGACGCCGCCGCGCCAGCCCTGAGGCCGCAGGTCCATACGGCCATTGCATGGTCGCCGTGCATGGGGAGGCCCTTCTGTTCCGGCGCATCCGCCCGCATATGACGCGACGGGCTGACGACCGAGGCTTTTGAGACGAGGACCCGATGACGCCGTCGCTGGAAATCCGCCATCACGAGGCGGACCTGGACGAGACCGACCGGATGGACAGCTGCGACCCGGAGGCCGACCGCCTCCATGAGGAATGCGGCGTGTTCGGCGTCTTCGATCACCCGGACGCGGCGGCGCTGACTGCGCTTGGCCTGCATGCGCTCCAGCACCGCGGCCAGGAGGCGGCCGGCATCGTCTCGTTCGACGGCCAGCGCTTCCATTCGGAGCGTCGGCTCGGCCTCGTCGGCGACAATTTCTCAAAGCGCGAAGTGATCGAGCGCCTGCCCGGCCAGTCGGCCATTGGCCATACGCGCTACTCGACCACGGGCGGCACGATCCTGCGCAACGTGCAGCCGCTGTTCGCCGAGCTCGAGACCGGCGGCTTCGCCGTCTGCCACAACGGCAACCTCACCAATGGCCTGACGCTTCGCCGCCGCCTGATCGCGGATGGCGCGATCTATCAGGCGACGTCCGACACCGAGGTGATCCTGCACCTCGTCGCCCGCTCGCGGCGCAACCGTTTCACCGACCGGTTCATCGACGCGCTCGGCCAGATCGAGGGCGGTTATGCCTTCGTCGGCATGACCAACAAGAAGATGATCGGCGCCCGCGACCCGCTCGGCATCCGGCCGCTGGTCATCGGCGAGCTCGACGGCAAGTTCATCCTCACCTCCGAATCGGTGGCGCTCGACATCATCGGCGCGCGTTACGTGCGCGAGGTCGAGAACGGCGAGGTCGTGGTCATCGACGACAAGGGGCTGGAATCGATCAAGCCATTCCCGGCGCGCCGCAAGCGCCCCTGCATCTTCGAGTATGTCTATTTCGCCCGTCCGGATTCGATCGTCGACGGCAAGAACGTCTACGGCCTCAGGAAGCAGATCGGCGCGATCCTCGCGCAGGAATCCGGCGTGCCGGCCGACGTCATCGTGCCCGTGCCCGATTCCGGCGTTCCGGCGGCCATCGGCTACGCGCAGGCCGCAGGCGTTCCTTACGAGCTCGGCATCATCCGCAACCATTATGTCGGCCGCACCTTCATCCAGCCGACCCAGTCGGTGCGCGACCAGGGCGTGCGCATGAAGCATTCGGCCAACCGCGCGGTGGTCGAGGGCAAGCGCATCGTGCTGGTCGACGATTCGATCGTGCGCGGCACGACCTCGCGCAAGATCGTGCAGATGATGCGCGACGCGGGCGCGCGCGAGGTGCATTTCCGCATCGCCTCGCCGCCGATCAAGTTCCCCGACTATTACGGCATCGACATGCCGGACCAGGAGAAGCTGCTGGCGGCCCATATGTCGATCCCGCAGATGAAGGACTATCTGGGCGTCGATTCCCTCGCCTTCATCTCGATCGACGGTCTCTATCGTGCTCTCGGCGAGCCGGGGCGCAATGCCGCGCAGCCGCAGTTCACCGACCATTATTTCACCGGCGACTATCCGACGACCATCACGGATCTCGTCGGCGAGGCCGCCAAGCAGCTCTCCCTGCTCGCCGAGGCGAGCTGAGACGGCGATTCGGGACATTCAGCCAAGCCCATGACGGACAAGCCTCTTTCCGGGCGCATCGCCTGCGTCACCGGCGCCTCGCGCGGTATCGGCAAGGCCACGGCGCTCGCCCTGTCGGCGGCGGGTGCCCACATCGTCGCGGTCGCGCGCACGCAGGGCGGGCTCGAAGCGCTCGATGATGCGATCAAGACGGCGGGCGGCGAGCCCGCGACTCTGGTGCCGCTGGATATCCGCGACGGCGAGGGCCTCGACCGGCTCGGCCTTGCGATCCACGAGCGCTGGGGTCGGCTCGACGTGCTGGTGGCGAACGGGGCGATCCTCGGGCCGATCTCGCCGCTCGGCCATGTCGTTCCGAAGGAATGGGACCAGGTCGTCGCGGTGAACCTCACGGCGCAGTGGCGGCTGATCCGCTCGCTCGATCCGCTGCTCCAGCAATCCGATGCCGGCCGCGCCGTGTTCGTGACGTCGGGAGCGGCCACCTCGTGCAGGCCGTTCTGGGGGCCCTATTCCGCCACCAAGGCGGCACTCGACGCGCTGGCGCGGACCTATGCCGGCGAGACCGCGAAGACCGCGATCCGCGTCAACCTGTTCAATCCCGGTCCGATCCGCACCACGATGCGCGCGCAGGCCATGCCCGGCGAGGACCCGCAGACGCTTGAGCCGCCCGAGGGGCCGGCCGCCGCGATCCTGTCGATGTGCCTGCCCTCCGTCACCGAGACGGGGCGGCTCTACGACTATCCGGCCCGCGCCTGGAAGAGCTTCCAGCCGCCGGTCTGAGCCGCGCCCGCGGTCAGGCCGCCCGGTCGATCCCGGCCGCGCTGGAATCGTAGCGGGTGCGCGCCGTCTCGACGGCAGCGATATGGGTCTCGGCCCAGACGCGAAGCGTATCCACCGCCTGATGCAGCGTCATGCCCAGCGGCGTGATCGAATATTCCACCGTCACCGGCACGGTCGGGATGGCGCGGCGCGTGACCAGTCCGTCGCGCTCGAGGCTCTTCAGCGTCTGCGACAGCATCTTCTGCGACACACCGTCGATCTGGCGCCGCAACTCGTTGAAGCGCTTCGTGCCGCGCGCCAGCAGGATCAGGATGAGCACGGCCCATTTGTCGCCGATGCGGTCGAGCACGCGTCGGGTCGGACAAGCCGCCGCGAAGACATTCGGGGGCAGCCTCTCGGCTGCGGACGGGTCGGCTTGCACCACGGACGTATCCTCCACGTAACCTCGTGACCGGAAAGTGCCTTCTTTACAGGTAAGTCTAGACAGCGCACTTGGTCTCCATTTGTTACTTAGCACATGGAGCTTTCTCGTGAAAGTCGCTCTTCTCGGCGCCTCCGGCATGGTCGGATCGCGTGTTCTCGCCGAACTCTCCCGCCGCGGCCATCAGGTCACCGCGCTGGCGCGCAACCCTGACAAGATCGCAGCCTTGCCGGGCGTCACGCCCAAGGCCGTCGATGCCTTCGACCAGGCGGCGCTGGCAGCGGCCTTCGGGGCTCATGACGCGGCGATCAGCGCCGTGCATTTCACCGCCTCGGACGCGAAGACGCTGATCGGCGCGGCCAAGGCCTCGGGCGTGCCGCGCTATCTCGTCGTCGGCGGTGCCGGCAGCCTTGAAGTCGCGCCGGGCAAGGCGCTGTTCGACACGCCGGCATTTCCCGCGATTTACCTCAACGAGGCGAAAGCCGGCGGCGCCTTCCTCGACCTGCTCAAGGCCGAAGCGGCGCTGGACTGGACCTTCCTGTCACCCTCGGCGCTGATCAGCCCCGGCGAGCGGACGGGCAAGTTCCGGCTCGGCACCGACCAGCTTCTGGTGGATGCCAACGGCAACAGCGCCATTTCGGCGGAAGACTATGCCATTGCGCTGGTCGACGAACTGGAGGCGCCGAAGCACAGCCGCAAGCGGTTCACGGTCGGGTACTGAGCCCACGGCGGCGGGCTGAACCAAGTGTCAGAGCTGCGCCTCGCCGCGCAGCACCGGCACGCAGCCCCCGCCGACCGTCGCCCGAAACCCGTCTTCGCCACGACGGGCCGTGACGTGGAGAAGGCTCGGCCGCCCCATCTCGACGCCTTGCGTCACCTCGAACTGCGCGGTTTCGCCGCCGTCGAGAGACAGCAGCAGGGCGCCGAGCGTGGCGCTGGCCGAACCGGTCGCCGGGTCCTCCCAGGTCCCGGCAAGCGGGGCGAACATGCGCGCACGGATACGGGCGCCGTCGCGCGCGTAGAGAAACAGCGACAGCCGCCCCTCGAGCTGCGGCTGCGCCGCTGCCAGCCGGCGGAAGGCGGCGATATCCGGCAGGGCACGGCCGAGCGCTTCGGCACCGACCTCCGCCAGCACGAAGCGGACGCCAACTGAGGCCTCCGTCGGCGGATGCGCGGCGGTAACGATATCGGCGGTCGCCAGACCCGCGCAGGCAGCGATGCCGTCAACCGGCAGCACGGCCCGCGTCGAAAGAGGTTGTGGCGCCGCGATGGTCGCCCCCGTCACCACGCCCGCGGCATCGCGCTCCACCTTGACCTCGACCAGCCCGGCCAGTTCCTCGAACAGCAGCACGCCGCCGCGATCGCGCCCATGGCGCGCCAGCACGCAGGCGGTCCCGACATTGGGATGGCCGGCGAAGGGCATTTCGGCGGTGCGGTGGAAAATGCGCACCCGCGCGGTATGAGCGGGGTTCTCCGGCGGCAGGACGAACGTCGTCTCCGAGAGGTTCATCTCGGCGGCCAGCGCCTGCATCTCGGCATCCGACATGCCGCGGGCGTCCGTGAACACGGCCAGCGGATTGCCGCCGAACCGGCGGTCGGTGAATACGTCGACGGTCTCGAAAGCATAGGCGGGCATGGCGGCCTCCCATCCGGGTCGGCTCCTTCATGCCATCGATGCCAAGGCGGCAAAAATGAAGATCGGCAATGTATCCGATCACGCCGACGATGCGCGGCAGCCGCTACTGAATCTTCCGGCCCGTCTCGGCGTAGGGGTTGTCCGTCTTCTTCATGTGGAAGCGGATCGGCGTGCCGGCGAGGTCGAACCTGTTGCGCAGGCCGTTCACGAGATAGCGCAGGTAGCTGTCGGGCAGTTTTTCGGGGCGCGAGCAGAAGGCAACGAAGGTCGGCGGGCGGGTCTTGGCCTGCGTCATGTAGCGCAGCTTGATGCGCCGGCCCGAGACCGCAGGAGGGGGATGATGGTCGATCGTCTCCTGCAGCCAGCGCACCAGCGTGTTGGTCGTGATGCGCTTCTGCCACGGCACGCGGGCGTCGAGGATCGCCTGCATCAGCCGGTCGAGGCCCTGCCCCGTCTCGGCCGAATTCGCGACGACCGGGCAGCCCTTGATCTGCGGCAGCCAGTGGTCGGCCTCCTCGCGGAGCTTGGCGGCCTTGCCACCCTTGTGCGGCACGAGGTCCCACTTGGTGAAGGCGAGCACGACGGCCCTGCCCTCCTTGGCGGCCAGGTCGGCGATGCGCAGGTCCTGGTCCTCGAAAGGCTTCTCGGCGTCCATGCAGACGACGACGACCTCGGCGAAGCGGATGGCGCGCAGCGCGTCGGCCACCGACAGCTTTTCCAGCTTGTCCTCGATCTTGGCACGCTTCCGGAGGCCCGCCGTGTCGACGAGGCGGAACCGGCGACCGCCCCATTCCCAGTCCACGGAGATGGCGTCGCGGGTGATGCCGGCCTCCGGGCCGGTCAGCATGCGATCCTCGCCGATCAGAGCGTTGACCAGCGTCGACTTGCCGGCATTCGGGCGACCGACGATGGCGACAGGAATCGGCTTGGCGAGGTCCTCGGGCGGCGCTTCCTTGTCGCCGGCGCTGATGCCGTCTTCCTCGTCCGGCTCCGCCTCGTCATCTTCCACGGTCGGGTCCGGCATGAGCGCGGCCAGAGCCTCGTAGAGTTCGTTGAGGCCCTCGCCGTGTTCCGCGGAGAGCGGCACGGGATCGCCGAGACCGAGGCCGAACGCCTCGTAGGCGCCGGCCATGCCGACTTTCCCCTCGCTCTTGTTGGCGGCGAGAATGACCGGCTTGCCGGACTTGCGGACCATTTCGGCGAAGGCACGGTCGTCGGGCGTCAGCCCGACACGGGCGTCGACCATGAACAGGATCGCGTCGGCGAGGCGGATCGCCTCCTCCGTCTGCTGGCGCATGCGCGATTCGAGCGAGCCCTCGCGGGTGTCCTCGAGGCCGGCCGTATCGATGATGGTGAATTCGAGATCGGCGAGGCTCGCATCCCCCTCACGCCGGTCGCGCGTGACGCCCGGCCGGTCGTCGACCAGCGCGATTCGCCTGCCGACGAGGCGGTTGAACAGCGTCGACTTGCCGACATTCGGCCGGCCGACGATGGCGAGGGTGAAAGCCATGGGATCGCCGGACTAGCGGCCGCGGCGCGGCTGCTCGGCCGGCGGCGGCTCGGCGGGCGGCGCCTGCGACGGCGCATTGGCCGGCTGCGGGATGGAGCGGTCGATGCCGGGCACGCCCTCGGGGAACACCGTCTGGCGCTCGCCGGGCAGCGGCGGCGGGCGACGCTCGAACATGGCCGGAATGTCCTGCAGGCTCTCGCAGCCGCCAAGGGCAATTGCGGCGAGCGAGACGGCGCCGGCGCGCAGAAGGAAGCGGCGGTCGGGGCGGAGAGCGGTCACGGGGCGGAAGCGATTCATGAGGCGTCCATCAGGCTCGCGGAAAGGGCGCGCCGGCTCAGGAGCCGGCGGTGAAGACGGTCGACATCAGCTCGGCGCGGCCGCGCACGCCCTGCGGCGTCTCCGTATCGTCGGAGATGGCCTTCAGCCAGCGCTCGGCAGCGGCCTTGTCGCCGGCCTTGAGGGCGGCCAGCGCCAGAAGCTCACGCGCCGAATGGCGGAACGCATTGCCAGCGACAGCGAGAGCCTCGACGCGGCGGGCGATGTCGGCGGCCGGGGCCGTGTCCACCACCAGATAGGCGGCGCGGATGCGGGCGACGTCCTGCAGCAGCGGGCCGATGGCGGCATCGGCGGCAAGCGCGTCATAGGCGCGCGCCGCGCCGTCCTTGTCGCGGGCGGCCAGTTCGGTGGCCTGGCGGAAGCGGGACAGGATGCGATAGCCCGACGGCGCATCCGCCGCGAGCGCCTGGAACTGCTTTTCGGCCTCCGCGCCGTCCGTCCGCGACAGGCGCAGCGCCGCCTCGAAACGGGCGCCGGCAGAGGCCGAAGCCTGCGCCTGCTGATACTCGTAAAAGCGCCAGCCGCCGATGACGGCCACCACCAGAACGGCGATGGTCAGCATGTGCGGCCAGAATTTCTTCACCAGCGCCTCGAAGCGGGCCTTGCGCAGGTCCTCTTCGACTTCGTCGAAAATGTCGGCCATCGTTCCGTCCAGGGCAGCCGGCGGGAGGGTCGGTCACGCCAGCCTGAAAAGCGGCGCGGAACCTATCAACTCCCCCTCTCCGACGCAAACGCGGCGGCGATGCGGCGGGATCGGCCCGTCTGCGAGATACCGGTGGCGGCACTGCCACTTCCGCAATTGTTGTGACAAATGTGCGCTGCCACCCCATCCACGCCACAATTGGAGACCAGAGGAACTTATCCTCGATCCAAATCCGCGCCGGTCCGGCCGATCTGGCCACGCCGTCCCGGAAATGCTAGCGGTTACGTCTCACGCGCTCTCCCGGTCGAATGAACCCAGCTCATCAGACATCCGCCGATCCCGTCGCCGCCGCTGAAACGCAGCCTTTCGTGGGTGATTCCTACGACCCGGTGCGTGAGCGCCAGGCGGCACGGCGGCTGAAGGGCGCGCGCTGGCGCCGGCTGGTCCTATTCTTCACGGCCATCGTCGTTGCCGGGACCGCAGCAGGCGGCTTCACGCTTGCGAACCGCGACGCGTTGCTGGCCGCGATGCCGCCGCCGGCTCCGCCCGCACCGGTGGCTGCGGCCGCCCCCGACATTTCCGCGCCCTCGCTCGCCTCGGCCACCTCGCGGTCTGTCCAGTTGCCGGGCGCGACATCGCCGGACAGCGATCCCAACAAGGTGCAGGCGCGCGTGGTGATGCCTGCCGATCCCGAGCCGCCGGCGCCCGCCGCCGTGCCGGTGCAGATGCAGGACAGCCAGAGCCCGGCAGCGCCGCGCTCGATCCCCCTCGGCGGGCGGCTGGCCTCGACCGCTGCCGACGAGACGCCTGCCCTGCCGTCCGGCGCGCTCGGATTCGCGCCGGTTCCTGCGCCGCGCCCCTCCTCGGCTCCCTGACCGAAACATCCCGGCGAACATCAGCCACGCGGCCGAAACGGCGCGCGCCTAGGAAGGCTGCGTTCGTTCGGAGCCCTTCTCCATGCGCATTTTCGGCTGGGCCGTCGCCTTTGCCCTGATCGGCCTCGTCGGCGGCTATGCGGCGACGCTCGGTATCGGCATCGTGCTGATGGACGTCCTTCAGGTCTCGCAGCGCGAGGGCGCGGCCGCCATGGGCCTCGTTTTCGTCATCGCGCCGCTCGGCGCCTGCGTCACGGCCATCGTCGCCGCGGCGACCGCCGCAGTGGTCACGGGCAGGCGCGAGCGCACGCGACGGGGCGGATCGCTCGCGCCACCTCGGCCATGGAGCCGGACCGCGCGCGGGATCGCAGGCGGCCTCGGTGGTTTCGTGCTCGGCTACGGCGCTGCGATATTGATCCTCTACGCCTTCTACCAGTTCCGCGGATCGCCCTATTTCAGCAGCTACTTCTGGGCCCTCGCCGCAGCCTGGTTCCCGTTCGCCCTCGGCTTTGCAGGTGCCGCAGGCGGGGCGCTGCTCGCCATGAGGGGCCAGCCGTCCCCGGCGGCCTGACGCGTCAGGCGAAGGCCTCGGCGTAGCGCTCCGGCTTGAAGCCGACCATGACGCTACCCGGCCGCTCCAGCACCGGGCGCTTCACCATGGTCGGGTTGGCGAGGATGAGGCCGGTGGCTTTGGCGCGATCGAGGCCGGCCTGATCGGCCGGCGGCAGCGCCTTGAAACTGGTGCTCTGGCGGTTCAGCACGGCCTCCCAGCCGAGCGCATCCATCCAGCCGTCGACACGCGCCCCGTCCAGGCCCTGAGCGCGAAAATCGTGGAACGCATAGGCGATGCCGCGGCCATCCAGCCAGGCACGCGCCTTGCGCACGGTGTCGCAGGTCGTGATGCCGTAGAGGGTGACTGCCATGACTGCTCCGTCGACGGCGATTCTAGCGCCCGCGCGCCGTCCTGCGCTCCTCTTGCGCATATTGCGGCGGATCGGCAAGCGCCCAGCGGCCGAGCTCCTCGTGCCGCGCCTCGCCATAGCGGCTGCGCACCAGCACGATGTCGCGAACTGTCCAGCCCGTCACGGAAGAGGCTGGAACAGCGTCGACATCACCAGCGGCATATCCGACCGTCAGATGCGGAGCAAAGCTCTCACGGAGAGGCCCGTGTCTGCCGGCCGCCAGTTCCCGGTGCAAGGACCGGGCGAGCGCTGCGATCGGGCGAATGCTGGATTGCTCCGGGACAAGCACCAGCGCGCGGCGCCGCGCCTTGCCGAAGGTCAGCGCCTGGGCGAAGCGAACGGGGAAGGCTTCGGCGTCGATATTTGCGCCGATGCGCCGCGCGTGAGGCAGCGCCTCGGCCTGCAATGCCTCCCATATCCCGACACCGGCAAGCGAGACGTGCAGTACGCGTGCCGGTCGCCACTCGATGCGGATCCCCTGCCCCGCAAGCAGCTGCATCGCGCCGTGCGCAATTGCCTCGGCAACATCCGGCGGCGGCACGGCCGCGAAGAAGACCCTGTCGCCGGCGACCCGCGACCGGCCGCCATCCCGAAGCGCAGGCAACGGCGGAAGGCCGAGATCGAGCAGAAGCTGGCGATTGTCGGAAAAGCCCATGAACTGGCTCCGGACGAAAGCCTATGTTCTTCTTTTGTTCGCGTCAACCATGAGGGCATTCCGAAGATGAGAGCGCCCCGACCCGGGGCCTCACGTTGAGCGAAGCGCGAGCAAGGCTCGCCTTGCGGAGAGAGGCATCCGTCAAGGCCGACGCGCCTTCAGGTGCATTTCCGGATGGGCCCGCAATCCCATCTTTTCCAGCCGCCGATCGAAGTCGTCCGCCAGATCCGCCACGTTCACCGCGCTGAATCGCTTTCGAAGGAGCGCTTCGGCCTCGCCCAGGGCTTCGGCCATGAAGTCGTCGACGGACTGCTCGACCAGACATTCGGGATGCTCCGTGTGGGGCCCGATATTGAACAAGGCCGGCGAGCCGATCGCCTCGTAGACGTCGAGAAGCGAGATCGTCTTGAGGCCGTCGGTGAGCTTCCAGCCGCCGCCATGCCCTTTCTCGGAGGCCACGTAGCCGCGGTCGCGAAGCCCCGCCATCATCCGGCGAACCACGACGGGATTTGTCCCGAGCATGGTCGCGATATCCTCGGACGTGACGTGGCTCGCGTCGCGATCCATGTGGATCAGGACGTGCAGCATACGGGACATACGGCTATCGCGCGGCAAAGCTTGGCTCCATTTCCGGCGACTCACTCGTAGCGTCGCACGCCTTTTGTAACAATGAGAAGTTCCTGAGTTGACCGGCCCCGTCCTGCAATGTAACTCTCAGAGGTACATGATGCAGGAGAGTTCGCATGGCCTATGACGTCATCATCATCGGAGGCAGCTTTGCCGGGCAAGCCACAGCGCTTCAGCTCGGCCGTGCCCGACTGCGCGTCCTGCTCGTCGATGCCGGTCAGCCGCGGAACCGCTTCGCCAAAAGCTCCCACGGCTTCCTCGGACAGGACGGACAGGCACCCGGCTCCATCATCCAGACGGCCATTCGGCAGCTCGGGGCCTATGCGACGGTCGCGCTTCGCGCCGGCGCCGTCGTGGACGCGAGCGCTGCCGGCGACGGTTTCCGCATCGCCCTGGCAGATGGGACCGAGGAGACCGGCAAGCGGCTGATCCTCGCATTCGGGGTTCGCGATACGCTGCCCGATCTTCCTGGCCTCAGCGAACGCTGGGGCGTGAGCGTCCTTCACTGCCCCTATTGCCACGGCTATGAGCTGAACCAGCGGCCGCTGGGCGTTCTCGCCAGCGGCGAGTTGGCGATCCACCAGGCCATGCTGGTCCCGGACTGGGGGCCGACAACCCTGTTCACGCAGGGCGCGTTCACACCGACGACGGAGCAAAGGGCGGCGCTCGCGCGACGTGGTGCGGCAATCGAGGAGACGCCCGTGGTCGAGTTGCTGGGCAGCGCTCAGGAACTGGACGCGGTTCGCCTTGCAGATGGGAGAACGGTGGAGATCGCCGGCCTGTTCATGGCTCCGCAATCAGCGCCCTCGAGCGATCTTGCCGAACGCCTCGGCTGCAATTTCAAGGATGGGCCGACGGGTCCGTTCATCGCTGTCGACCAGCGCCAGCAGACGTCGGTGCCGGGAGTGTTCGCGGCGGGTGACGTCGCCAACCCGATGGCCAATGCCACGCTCGCTGCCGCTTCCGGCGTATTGGCGGCCAGCGGTGCCCACTTCTCGCTGATCTTCGGCGAAGAGCACGGTCATTGAGCGGCAGTGAAGGCCGCCGCCGTCTTCCGCCTCACTCCCACTCGATCGTGCCGGGCGGCTTCGACGTCACGTCATAGACCACACGGTTGATGCCGCGGACCTCGTTGATAATGCGCGTCGCGGCGCGGCCGAGGAAGTTCATGTCGAAGGGGTAGAAATCGGCGGTCATGCCGTCGACGGAGGTCACGGCGCGCAGCGCGCAGACGTGATCGTAGGTGCGCCCGTCACCCATCACGCCGACCGTGCGGACGGGGAGAAGCACGGCGAAGGCCTGCCAGATCGTGTCGTAGAGGCCGGCCTTGCGGATCTCGTCGAGATAGATGGCGTCGGCCTTCCTGAGGATGTCGAGCTTCTCGCGGGTGATCTCGCCGGGAATGCGGATGGCGAGGCCCGGGCCGGGGAACGGGTGACGGCCGACGAAGCTCTCCGGCAGGCCGAGCTCGCGGCCGAGCGCACGCACCTCGTCCTTGAACAGCTCGCGCAGCGGCTCGACGAGCTTCATATTCATGCGCTCGGGCAGGCCGCCGACATTGTGGTGGCTCTTGATCGTCACCGAGGGACCGCCCGAGAAGGAGATGCTCTCGATCACGTCGGGATAGAGCGTGCCCTGCGCAAGGAATTCGGCGCCGCCGATGGCCTTGGCCTCCTTCTCGAAGACCTCGATGAACAGGCGGCCGATGGTCTTGCGCTTCGTCTCCGGGTCGGTGACGCCGGCAAGCTCGCCGAGGAACAGATCGGCGGCATCCACGTGGACCAGCGGGATATTGTAGTGGCCGCGGAACAGATCGACGACCTGCGTCGCCTCGTTGTGGCGCATCAGGCCGTGATCGACGAAGACGCAGGTGAGCTGGTCGCCGATGGCTTCGTGGATCAGCACCGCCGCGACCGAGGAATCGACGCCGCCCGACAGGCCGCAGATGACCTTGCCCTTGCCGACCTGAGCGCGGATCTTGGCGATCATCTCCTGCCGGTAGGCGGACATGGACCAGTCCGCTTTTGCGCCGGCGATCTTGTGGACGAAGTTCTGGATGAGCTTCGCGCCATCAGGGGTATGAACGACCTCCGGGTGGAACTGCACCGCGTAATAGTTGCGCTTCTCGTCGGCGATGGCTGCGAAGGGCGCGTTGTCGGAGGTCGCCACGACCTCGAAGCCCTCGGGCAGCTGCGTGACGCGGTCGCCGTGGCTCATCCAGACCTGATGGCGGGTTCCGGGCTCCCAGACGCCGTCGAACAGCTTGGTGGGCTTGTGCACTTCGAGGAAGGCGCGGCCGAACTCGCGGTGATGGCCGGCCTCGACCTTGCCGCCGAGCTGCTCGGCCATGGTCTGCTCGCCGTAGCAGATGCCGAAGACGGGCAGTTTCTCGTCGAAGATGAGCTGGGGCGCGCGCGGCGAGAAATCGTCCGTCACCGAGGCCGGCGATCCCGAGAGGATCACGCCCTTCGGCTTCAGCTTCCGGTAGGCGGCCTCCGCCGACTGGAAAGGATGGATCTCGCAGTAGACGCCGGCCTCGCGAACCCGCCGCGCGATGAGCTGGGTCACCTGCGAGCCGAAGTCGATGATCAGGATGGTGTCGTGCTCGGTCATGCGCCCTGCGTTAAGACCATGCCGTCTGGCGCGCAAGCCCATTGCGCAGCGGGCGAACATTGCCGCAAGCGCGACGTTCAGCGTGCGACGACAAATGCCCAGAAGGGGCGGCCATCGCGAGCCGCCCCTCGGGCAAGGCCCATGCGCGTCATGCCGCCCTTGAGCAGGTTCGCATTGTGCATGAACGAGGTTTTCCAGGCCGCGACGACCTCCGCCACGTTGCGCTGCCCATAGGCAATGTTCTCGGCGGCGGCCTCCAGGCCGTGACGGCGCATCCTGGCCGAAAATCCAGTGCCGACATCGTGCGAAAGGGTGCCGGCGGCCACCATCGCGCTCACATGTTCGGAAGCTGCTGCGTTCAGCCTCGCGTCAACCCGCAGCGGGCCGAGCCCGCTGGCGGCGCGATGGGCATTGATCAGGCGCGCCGCTGCCGCCGCGTCGCGCGTGGATGTCTGCGCCAGACCGCTCGCGGGCATGAGGACGACCGCAAGACAGAGGAATGCCAGCCTGAGAAGGGTCATCGCACGATCCGTGGCAGGGATGTCCGCAATGACCAGACCGAACGCGCATCGGTTACGGCTGTCAATGCGGCGGGGCAGAGCTCGCGCCTCAACTGCGGATGCGCGGCCTCAACCCCGCCTCTCGATGATGGCGCAATAGAAGCCGTCGGTGCCGGTCCGAAGGGGCGACAATTGCAGGCCCAGCCCGTGCGGCGAGACCAGATCGTCGCGCTCGGACAGCGTGTCCGGGGCGAGCGCCAGGACCTCGCGCGGATCGACCGGCGCGAAAGCGGGGTTCGCGGCGAGGAAGGCCGCGACGCGTTCGTCGTTCTCGCGCGGGATGACCGAGCAGGTGATGTAGCAGATGCGGCCGCCGGGCCTCACGAGCCTTGCCGCGCGCGCGAGGACGAGGTCCTGCTCCTTCATGCGCTCGTCGAGCGCGCCGGGGCGCACCCGCCATTTGGTGTCGGGATTGCGCCGCCAGGTGCCGATGCCGGTGCAGGGCGCATCGACCAGGACGAGGTCGATCTTGCCGTCGAGGTCGGCGAGCGGTTCGTCCCCCCTGCCCTTCGGGGTGCGGACCTGCACATTGCGCACGCCCGCGCGCGTGAGGCGGTCGTGGATCGGCGCGAGGCGGCGGGCATCGGAATCGGTCGCGTAGATCTGGCCGGAATTGTCCATCAGCGCCGCCAGTTCCAGCGTCTTGCCGCCGCCGCCGGCGCAGAGATCGACCACCTGCATGCCGGGCGCGGCCCCCGCCAGCGCCGCGACGACCTGCGAACCCTCGTCCTGTATCTCGAACTGGCCCTTCAGGAATTCGGGCGTCACCTGCAAGGTCGGGCCTCGGCCGTCCTCGCCCGCGGAGAAGCGCAGGCCGGTAGGGGCATGCGGCGTCATCTCGGGATGGAGATAGGCGAGTTCGGGAACGATGTGCGCGCGCTCGGTCTTCAGCGTGTTGACGCGGATGTCGATGGGCGCGCGGGTCGACAGCGCGGTCATCTCGGCAACGACATCGTCGCCGAAGGCCGCGCCGAGATCGTCCGCGAGCCAGTCGGGGAAGTCGCCGGCGACATGGGCGGGAGCATCATCCAGCTTCAGCGCCTTCAGGTGCTTTTGCTCGGCCTTGGACAGCGGCTCGGGCGCAAAACGCTCGCCGGAGCAGAGCGCCGCGATGGCGGCCGCATCAAGCCCGCGGGCGAGAGCAAGGGAGCCGAGAAGGACGGCGCGCGGCGTCGCCTCGCCCATCACATGCGCGGCCGACGCCTTCCGGCGCAGGGAATCATAGACGAGGCTGGCAATGGCCGCGCGATCCTTGGAGCCCGCGAAACGGTGCGCGAGGCCCCAGTCCTTGAGGGCGTCGGGCGCCGGCCGGCGGCGGTTCTCGATATCGGCCAGAACCTCGATGGCGGCGGACAGGCGGGCGGATGGGGTCACGGCAGCTCCCGCGGGGCGCCCTCGCCCCGCAAGGCCGTCCTGTTAGACGTATCGACGGTGGAACCGCAAGGCTTGCCGCGTCTCGGCCGTCACGCAACCCGCACGGGCTGGAAGCTCGTCACGCTGTTGCCGGCGGGCGGGCGGACGCAGTTGCGGCCCGCGGCCTTGGCCGCATACAGCGCCGCGTCAGCCGCGCCGATGGCACTTCTCAGGCTGTCGGCATCGCCGAAGCGGCCGGTGCCGACGCCGATGCTCACTGTCACGACGCCGGCATGGCTGTGTTCGTGGCAGATGGAGAGCGACTCCACCAGCCGGCGCATGCGCTCGGCGACCAGCACCCCGTCCAGCATGTCGGCATCCGGCAGGATCGCGATGAACTCCTCGCCGCCATAGCGGCCGACAATGTCGACGCCGTCGCGGATCGCCTCGCGGATGGCAGCGCCCGCCAGCGACAGGCAGCGATCACCCTCCGGATGGCCGTAATTGTCGTTGAAGCCCTTGAAGTGATCGACATCGATCATCAGCACGGCGAAGGGCCGCCGGCTCGCATCGGCCCCTGCGAAGAGGGCGGCGGCGCGGACATCGACGCCGCGGCGGTTGGCGAGCCCGGTCAGGGCATCGACATGAGAAATGCGCTGCAGGTCGTCGGCCGTGCGGCGCAGGTCCTTGGCCGTCAGATTGTCCTTCAGCCGCATGAGGTATGAGCGGCGCACGTCCCGCTCGATATTGTAGTTCGCGATCAGCGAGACCCAGGCGGCGATGGCGAGCCCGTATGACGCCGCGGCGGCGGCCGCGTTCGGCATGCCGCTGTCGATATAGCAGGCGAGGCCGTGGACCACCGCGGTGACCACCGACAGGCCGAGCGCATAGGAATAGGCCGGGCGCAGGACCGCGTTGGCGTAGATCAGCACGATCACGACGAAATACTGGTAGTGGGTCGCCAGCGGATCGCGCGAGACGAGGAAGACCGCGAGAATTCCGGCGATCATCGATGCCGGCACCGATGTGATGACCAGATTGCGCATCACCGCGCCGAGCGGCCTGGCGAGCAGGAGCGAGGCGGCGATCATCCAGGGCGTCACCAGCGCGAGATGGATGACGAGCGCCATCAGGAACGCGTCGTTGGCGAGGAAATAGTCGCCCAGGAGGAACGAATTGTAGACGATCACCGTGCGGGCGGTGACCAGGCGCAGCATCTTGGCGCGCCGGACGCCCATATCGGCATCGAAGCGGCTTTCCAGCGGCTCGGGAAAGGCCAGATTCCAGCGCGGACTGGTCTGGGCCTTCGCGATGTCCTCGGCGGTGACCTTGATGTCCTGCATCCTGCCCGGCGGAAATGAATGCATTCGCGCAGGAGAAGGTGCGCCCGAAGCGTCAATGGCGGCCTAATTCCACCGACCGCATTTGCTGAAATTCCCGCCTTCTGCGGCGTTATGGTTGAGTTTTCCTTGCGTGGACGGGCTTGCGTCCAGCGGGCGCTAGAGCCGCCTCCGGGACGCCTCCAAGAAAAAACAGCGGCCCGTTGAACCTTGGCAGCGGCGGCCGCCACCCATTGCCGAAGGGGTGACATCCTTCCCCGAACCCAAGCAAGGACTTCGCCATGAACGCTCTCAAGTCTCTCGCCCTCGCCGGCATCGCAGTTGCCGGTCTCGGCATGTTCGCCACCACCGATGCCGAAGCTCGCGGGTTCCGCGGCGGCGGCGGCGGTTTCCACCGCGGCGGCGGCGGCATGCATTTCGGCGGCGGCCGGCATTTCGGTGGACGCCACCTGCATCTTGGCCATCGCCACGGCTTCCACCGCCATCACCACCATCGCCATGGCCACGGTTTCTGGCGTCATGGCCGCTGGGCCGGCGCGGGCCTCGGCATCGCCGTGGTCGGGTCGAGCTGCTACCGCTACCGCTGGACCGACACGCCCTACGGGCCGGTTCGCCGCCTCGTGAACGTCTGCGCCTGGTAACGCAGAAATCCGCAGTGCATGCCTCCCGTTCCCAACTTGGCCCCGGTCGCAAGACCGGGGCCTTTTTCCCGTCCGACGCGCTTTTCCGCCGTCAGAGCGCGGCGATCAGCACACCGATGAGCATGGCCATCAGCACGATGCAGCCGAGGAAGAAGATGCCCGAGCGGAAGCGAAGGTCGTTGGAGCCGAGGTGAACGAAAGAATGGCCGATGCGGGTGGCGACGAAGGCCCAGGCGAGTGCAGTCATCAGCCAGCCCGTTGCGCCGACATGGATCGCCATGATGACCAGCACGTAGAACAGGACAGGCGTCTCGAACTGATTGGAAAAGTTGTTGGCGGCCTGCTTTGCACGCGCCGGCCATGCTTCGCCGGACAATGCGATCTCTTTCAGTTTCACTTCACGCAGATACAGAGCTTTGCGTCTGAAAAAGCCCATAGCGAGAAGGATAGCGATGGTCCAACCGACCTGCGCCAGCAAAGGCCAAACAAGCGACGTTCCACCCGGATTCATCAAACCCACCGAATTTTCTCCCCACATCCCCGCTATGCGACGATTTTTCTGGAATGTCGCTAGGGAAGCGATCATTATACAGGGAGGTTGGTCAAGGAAATACCCGATTTCATCGGTTTGATGCCGCCTAACGGCGCGACAGGCGCGCCGGCGTTTTGCGGAAGGCAGATCTTCCGCTTCGAGTTTTGGGGAGACCACGTCATGCGTCTTACGTCCTTCAAGAGCCTGGCCGCGACCGCTGCCGCCGGTGCTCTCGCTCTCGGCTTCACCGTCCTCGCCCCGGCTTCCGCCCAGGCTTCGTCGGCGACCCGTTCGGCCATCACCTCGCCCGTCGCGGATGAGGGTGCGCCGGTCGAAATGCAGCGTCGCGGTGGTTTCCGCGGTGGCGGGTTCCGCGGCGGTCATCGCGGCGGCTTCCGCCACGGTCACCGTGGTGGCCGCGGCTGGGGTCCGGGTGCAGCCGTCGGCCTCGGCGCCGCCGCTCTGATCATCGGTGGTGCGGCTGCGGCGGCATCGGCCGGCCCGCGCGAATGCTGGGTCGAGCGCCGCTGGGTCGATACCCCGTGGGGTCCGGAGCCGCGCCGCGTTCGCGTCTGCAACTAAGCAGCCGCAATTATCGACTTCTGGAAATGGCCCGGCCTCGCCCGGGCCATTTTTCTGTCTGGAACTGGCAGGGTAATTCTGGAGGGGCGAATTTGGAGCGACCCATGACCCCTGTCTCGAGACCGATGACCCCTGCCTCAACCAGCCGCCGCCTTGTCCTCGTCGCCATGCCGGCTTTGGTGCTTGCCGCCTGCGCCCAGCCGCGCGCGCAGGTCGACGAGACACGCCCGGCGCCGCGCATTGTCGATCCGAAGACCGAACTCGAACGACGCGGCCGCTAGGGACGCGCGTCAGACCCGGCCGCCGTTCGGATAGTTCGGGCTTTCGCGGGTGATCGTCACGTCGTGGACGTGGCTCTCGCGCAGGCCCGCACCGGAAATGCGGACGAACTCCGTCTTGGTCCGGAATTCCGCAAGGTCCTTCGCGCCGGTATAGCCCATGGCAGCGCGCAGGCCGCCGACGAGCTGGTGGACCACCGTGTTCACAGGACCCTTGTAGGCGACCTGGCCCTCGATGCCCTCCGGCACCAGCTTCAGCGTGTCCTTCACCTCGGCCTGGAAGTAGCGGTCGGCCGAGCCGCGCGCCATGGCGCCGACCGAACCCATGCCGCGGTAGCTCTTGTACGAGCGGCCCTGCCACAGATAGACCTCGCCGGGGGCTTCGTCGGTGCCGGCGAGCAGGCCGCCGATCATTGCGACCTCCGCTCCCGCAGCGAGCGCCTTGGCAAGGTCGCCCGAGAACTTGATGCCGCCATCGGCGATGATCGGCGTGCCGGACGCGTGCGCAGCCTCGACGCTCTCCATGATCGCGGTGAGCTGCGGCACGCCGACGCCAGCGACGATCCGCGTCGTGCAGATAGAACCCGGGCCGATGCCGACCTTGACCGCATCCGCACCGGCATCGATCAGCGCCTTGGTGGCGGCGCCCGTCGCGACATTGCCGGCCACGACCTGCACCTTGTTCGACAGGCGCTTGATGCGCGTCACCTGGTCGAGAACCTTCTGGGAATGGCCGTGAGCGGTATCGACCACGACGAGGTCGACGCCGGCATCGATCAGCAGTTCGGTGCGCTCGAAGCCCTGCTCGCCGACCGTGGTGGCCGCGGCGACACGCAGGCGGCCGTGCTCGTCCTTGCAGGCATTGGGATTGGCGACCTGCTTCTCGATGTCCTTCACCGTGATCAGGCCGGTGCAGCGGTAATGCTCGTCGACGACCAGCAGCTTCTCGATGCGGAACTGGTGCAGGAGGCGCTTCGCCTCTTCCTGGGTGACGCCCTCGCCGACCGTCACCAGCCGGTCCTTGGTCATCAGCTCCGAGACCGGCTGGTCGGGCCGCGTCGCGAAGCGCACGTCGCGATTGCTGAGGATGCCGACCAACTTGCCGGCCTTGCCGTTCGGGCCGCGCTCCACGACGGGGAAGCCTGAAAAGCCGTGCTTCTTCATGAGCGCCTGCGCATCCGCCAGCGTCTCATCGGGATGGATGGTGATGGGGTTCAGCACCATGCCGCTCTCGAACCGCTTCACCTGCCTGACGTGGTCAGCCTGCACTTCCGGCTCGAGGTTGCGGTGGATGACGCCGATGCCGCCCGCCTGCGCCATGGCGATGGCCATGCGGTACTCGGTGACGGTGTCCATCGCCGAGGAGATGACGGGGATGTTGAGGGAGATCGAGCGGGTGATGCGGCTCTTCACGTCGACATCGCCCGGCATCACGTCCGACAGGCCCGGCCGGAGCAGCACGTCGTCAAAGGTGAGAGCTTCCTCGAAGGTCTTGATGAGGGCCATGGCCAACTCCGCGCGGGTGAGGGAAAAGCCGTCTCGGCCCTCTCGACTCGGCAAGAAGGACGGCGGCGGCTCGCTTTAGGGTTGGCGATGCCTGCTAACACGACTCGGTGACGGCTCCAATAAGCGTTTTGCGGATTTTTCAGCCTTTTTGCCGGCCCAGCCATGCGCATGTCGTCGCGGCGGCATCCGCTCGCGACTTCGTGACGGTCAGGCCCCCGGGCGCGACGCCCGCGAAATATCCATATCGGCGATTGAACCATTCGAGACGCCACAGCGACACACGGGTGAAATATCCGGAGTCGCACATGTTCTTCGATCCCCGCTTTCTTGCGAACGCCACGATGATCGCCGCCCCGACCCTGATGTTCCTCGCCGCCTCCTCGGTCCTGCTGCTGATGACGGGGCCGGGTCCCGCACGCTCGCAGGAGATGCAGCGCGTGGAGATCCGCGGCGGCGAGAGCGTCTCCGTGCCGGGCGCCAATGGCCGCGAGATCACGCTGAAGTTTTCGCGCGTCATCTCGGACGGACGCTGCGCTCGTGCCGCCGGCTGCCCCCGCGCGGGATCGCCGGTCGTCGAGGTGGAGGCCGTCGGGGCCGGAACCCCGACCTTCCGCATGTCGCCCGCAGCGCATCTCGCCGCGCCCTTCGTGCCGGTCCAAGGCCGTTTCGTCGCCTTCGGCGAACTCGTCTCCCCGCCGCGCGAACTCTCCACCGCCAACCGGCCGCCGACGCTCGACGCCTATGTCCTGCGCCTGACCGTCACCCCCTGAAGCCTCCGCCGCCCTTCCGCACCCCGGCCCGATGCCCTATGTGACCGGTAATCGGTCGAGGACATCATGGTCACACGGGACGAAGTCGCGCGCGCACTGGAAAAGGTGAGGCTGCCGACAAGCGGGCAGACGCTGACGGCTTCCGGCCGGCTCTCCGACATTCTCGTCACCGGCGACAAGGTCATGGTGTCCATCGGCATCGACGCGACCGAGGCCGCCGCCATGGAGCCTGTGCGCGCGGCCGCGCAATCCGCCATCGGCGGCATTCCCGGCGTCGGGCAGGCGCTCGTCGCGCTGACCGCCGACCGGCCGGCCGAGCGGGGCCAGCGGCCGCCGCCCTCCACCCAGCCTCACGTCGCACCCGGCCGGCCGAGCCAGCCGCCGACGCCGAAGGCCGCGACGCTGCCGGGCGTGAAGCATGTCATCGCCGTCGCTTCCGGCAAGGGCGGCGTCGGCAAATCGACCACCGCCGCCAATCTCGCCCTGGCGCTGGCGGCGGACGGCCGCAAGGTCGGCATTCTCGATGCCGACATTTACGGACCGTCCATGCCGAAGCTGTTCGGCCTTTCCGGCAAGCCGCGGGTCATCGAGGGGCGCACGCTCGCCCCGCTGGAAGGCTACGGCGTCAAGGTCATGTCCATCGGCTTCATGGTCGAGGAAGAGACGCCGATGGTCTGGCGCGGGCCGATGGTGATGAGCGCCATCACGCAGATGCTGCGCGAGGTCGCCTGGGGCGATCTCGACGTGCTGGTGGTGGACATGCCGCCCGGCACGGGCGACGCGCAGCTCACCATGGCGCAGGCGACGCCGCTTGCCGGAGCGGTGATCGTCTCGACGCCGCAGGACCTCGCTTTGATCGACGCGCGGCGCGGCGTCGCCATGTTCCGCAAGACCGAGGTGCCGATCCTCGGCATCGTCGAGAACATGAGCTATTTCATCGCGCCCGATACCGGCAACCGCTACGACATATTCGGCCATGGCGGCGCGCGCCGCGAAGCGGAACGGCTCAAAGTGCCGTTCCTCGGCGAGGTGCCGCTCGACATGAACCTGCGCGAGCGCTCCGATTCCGGCCAGCCGATCGTCGCGACGGAGCCGGACAGCCCGCACACGCTGGTCTATCGCGACATAGCCCGGCAGGTCTGGGCGAGCCTGACCGGCACCGGCGACGTGACGCTCAAGCCGGCCCCGAAAATCGTCATCGAGTGAGCGGAAACATGCCTGACACCGCTCCGCCCACCGGGGAAACCCGGCTCGACCTCAAGGGGCTGAAATGCCCACTGCCCGCGCTCAAGGCGCGCAAGGCCCTGTCGCGGATGCAGGGTGGCCAGATGCTCGTCGTCGTCTGCACCGACCCGATGGCCGCCATCGACATTCCCAATCTCGTGCGCGAGACAGGCGATGCGCTGGAAGGCCAGGAGCGCGCCGACGGCGTGCTGTCGTTCCGGATCAGGAAGGCCTGAGGCGCCTCACACCGCGCCCTGCAGCACGCCGCGCGCGTTGAAATGGCAGGTGAAGGCGCGGTGACCGTAGCGGCCATGGCCGGCAAGGCCGCGCAGTTCGTAGCGCCCGCCGGCAGTCCGGGCCGCACGCGGTTCGAGGCGAACGGCGGCGCGGCGGACACCCATCATCTGCGCGGCATCCGCACGGCACCAGCCATGCATCGTTCCGTGGTGATGGCGGCGGTGGCGGGCCTCCGCCGAGGAGACCGTGGCGGCGGTGACGGCCACCAGCGAGAGGGCGACGAGGGCGGGCTTCAGCATGAGGGGCTCCCGAAACGGCTTCGGTCCCATTCAATCACGAGTCGCATGTCGATGCCGAGACGCCCGGGCGGGCTTTACGTTGCGCGGCCAGCGCCCCATCTTGACCGCGACAAGGAAGCGCCGATGTCCCTGATTGCCGCCGTGATCTACGGCCCCGATGACGATTGCGACGGCCTGCTGACCGAGATCGCCCACGGCTGGATGGCGGATGGCCATGCCGTCGCGGGCGTCGTGCAGGTCAATGCAGGCGCGAGCTGCGCGGATATCGACATGGAGCTGGAAGTGCTCGGCTCCGGCCGGCGCATCTCGATCTGCCAGGATCTCGGGACGGGCAGCACCGATGCCTGCCGCCTCGATCCCGCAGGGCTCGCAGAAGCCGCGGCAGCGGTGAAGGAGGCCATCGGCCGCCCGGTCGATGTCGTCCTCGTCAACAAGTTCGGGCGCATGGAAGCCGAAGGCGGCGGAATGCTTGCGGAGATCGGCGCGACCGTCGCGGCCGGCCTGCCGCTGGTCATCGGGGTTCCCCGGCGGTTTTCCGATGCCTGGAACGCCTTTGCGGGCGGCATGGACGTGAAGCTGTCCTGCGACCGCGCCGCGGTCGACGGGTGGTGGGCGGAGACGCGCCTGACGACGGCCATTTCCTGAAAGCGGCTGATATCCGGGCGGGCGGCGACGCCGGAGCCGCAGCTCCGGCGCCGACATCCGAATAATCACATGCCCGTGGCGCCCGCGAAGGCGCTCGACGGAACCTGCTCGATATCGACCTGCTGCATGGTTGCGGAAGTGTCGAAAATCGGCCGGGCGACGCGGTGAGCGCGCATCGTGGCGCGATGGCCCATCGGCGCGGCATAATCGCCACGCGCGGCACTGGTGTTCACCGTGAAGCCTGCGGACCCGTCCTCGGCCAAAGCCGGGGCGGAGAGGGCGAGGCCGAACGCGGCGGCGAGAATGATCTTGTTCATGGCGTCTCTCCGTTGTCGTGATGCCGCGCCTTGCGGCACCGAAGCACGGATGTGCCTCTGGAAGCGCATACGCATGGCGGAGAGCGGCAGTTGCACTGTCACGGGACGTTGATGCGCCGTGACGTGCGCGTGATGGCGGCTGGCCCGGCAGGCGTCAGACCACGAGATCGCGAGACAAGGTTGCGAACAGGCGCACCCACAGGCGCGTGCGCGGCACGAGGCACGAAATCTCGATGTGCTCGTAATGCGTATGCGGCCCGTCGCCGATGACGCCGAGCCCGTCGAGGGTCGGGATGCCGAGCGCGCCGGTGAAATTGCCGTCGGAGCCGCCGCCGGCAATGCGCTCGCCGGCCGAGGGCCATTCGGACCCCTTCAGCAGGGCTGCGGCATGATCGTAGAGCCGCTGGATGGCCGGCGTCTTGGCATAGGACGGGCGATAGAGCCCGAGCGTCACGTCCAGCTTTACGTCGGGGTCGTGAGGTTCCAGCGCCAGCAGCTTCGCCCGCACCTCTGCCTCGGCCTCGGCGGTCGGCACCAGCACATAGACGCATGCGCGCGATGAGATCGGCACCATGTTCTCGTGGGTGCCGCCGGAGATCGTGCCGACGTTCAGGGTGATGGTCCGGCCATAGTCGGTCATGGCCTCGACGGTCAGTACCTGCCGGGCCATCTCGCGGATCGCGCTGCGCCCGCGCGCGTGATAGGCGCCGGCATGCGCGGGCTTACCCGTCGTCTCCAGATAGTAGCGGGCTATGCCGTGGCGGCCGACCGTCAACTTGCCGCCCTCGCCGGAGGGTTCCGCCACCAGCACGATGGCGTGGCGCTTCGCCTCCGCCTCGATGCGCGCGCGCGAGGACGGGCTGCCGGCCTCCTCGTCGGGGATAAACATGACCGAGACCGGCAGGCGCGGCCGCCTGCCCGTGGCGTGCAGATGGGTCAGGGCCGCCACCGCCATGGCATTGCCGCCCTTCATGTCGTAGATGCCCGGTCCGTAGGCGCGGCCGTCCTCGATCCGCCACGGCAGCGGCCCGGCCAGCGTGCCGACCGGATGGACCGTGTCGATATGGCCGAGCATGAGGATGCCGGGCCCCTCCTCCTCGCCGGCGATCCGGCCGATCAGGATGTCGCCATAGCCGTCCGTACCCGGAATGCGCTCGATCTCGGCGCCCGCCGCAACGAGCAGGCTCTCCGCGTAATCGGCCATGCGGTTGACCGCCGCCACGTCCTGCGTCGGGCTCTCGATGGCGACCCATTGCCGAACGGTTTCGAGCAGGGATTCGGTGGTGAAGTCGATGGAAACCAGACCGTCGCTCACGCCGGGAGAACCTTGCCGGGGTTGAGGATGCCCTTGGGATCGAGCGCAGCCTTGATCGTATGCATCACATCCACGGCCTCGCCGTGCTCCTCGCGCATGAACTTCATCTTGCCGATGCCGACGCCATGCTCGCCGGTGCAGGTGCCGCCGAGCGCGATGGCGTGGCGCACCATGCGGTCGTTGATCTCGTTGGCCTGCTTCCATTCATCGGGATCGTCCGGGTCGATCTGCATGCCGAGGTGGAAGTTGCCGTCGCCGACATGGCCGACGAGGGTCGTGCCGAAGGTGCGCTGCGCGGTGTCCTTGCGGACTTCGCGGATGACCTCGGCCAAAGCCGATATCGGTACGCAGACGTCGGTGCCGAAGCCCTTGGCGCCGGGACGCAGCGCGCGGATCGCCCAGTGAATGTCGTGGCGGGCCTGCCAGAGCTTGTTGCGCTCGTCGGCGTCGGTGGACCATTTCCAGTTGGTGGCGCCCTCGCCCTTGGCCAGCTCCTCGACGATGGAAGCCTGTTCCTCGACCGCAGACTGGCTGCCGGCGAACTCGAAGAACAGGGTCGGCGTCACCGGCAGGCCGAGCTTGGAATAGCCGTTGACCGCGAGGATGGCATTGTCGTCGAGCAGTTCCACCCGGGAGATCGGCAGGCCCATCTGGATGGTCTGGATGACGGTGCCGACGGCGGCCTCGACGCTCGGGAAGGCACAGATGGCCGCGGCCATGACCTCGGGGATGCCGTAGAGCCGCACGGTCACTTCGGTGATGATGCCGAGCGTGCCCTCCTGGCCGACGAATAGGCCGGTGAGATCGTAGCCGGCGGAAGACTTCTTGGCGCGCGAGCGGGTCCGGATGACACGGCCGTCGGCGAGGACGACCGTCAGGCTGACGACGTTCTCGCGCATGGTGCCGTAGCGCACGGCATTGGTGCCGGAGGCGCGTGTCGCGGCCATGCCACCGATCGTGGCGTCGGCGCCGGGATCGATGGGAAAGAACAGGCCGGTGTCGCGCAGATGGGCGTTCAGCGTCTTGCGCGTGACGCCGGCTTGCACAGTGGCATCAAGGTCTTCGACGCGGACGCTGAGGATCTGATTCATGCCTGTGAGGTCAAGCGAGATGCCCCCCTTCACCGGGATCAGCGCGCCTTCCAGCGAGGACCCCGCGCCATAGGCGACCACCGGCGTGTCGTGCTCGTTGCAGAGCCGGACGATGGCGGAGACCTCCTCGGTCGAAAGCGCCCGGCAGACTGCGTCCGGCAGGTGGACGGGATGGCGCGACTCGTCGCGGCCGTGTTGCGCGCGATCCGACTCGGAGGTCGTGACGCGGTTGCCGACGAGCGCCTGAAGCGCCTCCAGCAGAACGGGCTTGATATTCGAGGCGGCAGCGGGCGCGTTCATCGGAGCGTTCTTGGGTAGAGGGTCTGGAAGGGGCCGACATTCAAGACACCAAGCCGGCGAGATTCCAACCGGCAAGGTGCAGGCCAGCCCCGCAAAGGGCTGTCAGGTGACGGCGCGGGTCTCGACGGTCCATGTGAGGTCGGGCGCGACGGTGACGAGATTGAATGCGGGAGCCTCCTCGCCATGGCGGCCGGTGGCCGAGGCGGAGGGCACGCCGACAAGCGCGATGCGCTGCCCGAAAGCCGCCCATTCATGGCGGCGCGCTTCGTGGAGGTGGCCGTGCAGGACCAGCGGGCAGCGGTGGCGGGCAAGGATGTGCAGCAGAGCCTCGCCGTCGCGCAGGCGCTTCAGCGGGTGCAGCCCTTCCGCGACTGGCGGGTGATGGATTGCGATGACCGGCAGATGCGCTGCCCGATCGAGCCTTGAGAGCATGGCGTCGAGGCGGGCAAGCTGCGCCGGCCCGAGAACGCCTTCGGCCGAGAAGGTCCAGGTCGGTGTTCCCGAGCAGAGGGTGACAACGGCAGCGCGGCCGACGAGATCGAGGCGCGGGAAGTGGGCGCGCAGGTCGCCGCGGCCCGGAGCGGGCCTCAGCCAGCGGAACAGGTGCTTGCGAATGCGCGCGGTCGTGTCGGTCGTATAGGCGTCGTGATTGCCCGGCGCCCAGGAGACCATCCCGGGATCGCCGAGTGTCGCGAGCGCGAGAGCCGCGCGGGCATATTCCGACGACAGGCCGATCTCGATCAGATCGCCGGTCACCGCCGCGAAGTCGGGAGAGGCGGCCAGCACGGCCGCCGCCGTCTTCTCCCAGACATTGTCGTCATGCGCGCCCGGCTGGCGCTTCCAGTTGACCCAGCCGAGAACCGGCTTCAGTCGCCACGGCCATTCCGTCGGGAACGGCACGGGCGACAGATGCAGGTCGGACAGGTGCGCGATGACGGTCACGCCGGCTGCGTCGCATGTTCGCGGGCCGCCAACAAGCCGATCAGGTCAGCATCTGCATGTCGCCATCGATGGAAATCGCCTGCCCGGAGATCGTCCGGCCCTTGGGCGAGGCGAGGAACAGCATCTGGTCGGCAAGCTGGCGGGCGGTGACGAATGTCTTCAGCGAGGTATTGGCGACCGCCTGCTGCTCGATTTCGCGGAAGGCGACGCCGCGCGACTGCGCCTTGGCCTCCAGCACGCGGCGGATGCGGTCGCCCTCGACAAGGCCCGGCAGGATGGCGTTGGCGCGGATGCCGAACTCGCCGAGCTCGACGGCCAGCGACTTGGTGAAGCCGATCACGCCCCATTTCGCCGCCGAATAGGGCGTGCGCAGCGCAAAGCCGAAGCGCCCCGCCACCGAGGCGAGGTTGATGATCGAGGCGTTGTCACTTTTCTTCAGGTGCGGCACGGCAAGGCGCGCGCAGTTGAACTGGCTGGTCAGGCAGATATCGATGCAGCGATCCCAGTCCTCCGGATTGATCTCCTCGACACGGCCGGTCGGCCCGGCAATGCCGGCATTGTTGACCAGCACGTCGAGGCCGCCGAGGCGGTCGATGGCGGTGTCGAACAGGGCTTTCACCTCGGCGCGGTTCGATACGTCGCAGGGGCTGGACCAGATTTCGGGATCGGTGCGGGCGAGCTCGTTGATCGCCTCACGGTCCACGTCGCAGATGTGGACCTTCGCCCCCTCCTCCGCGAAGGCGCGGGCGACCTCGCGGCCGATGCCGTTCGCGCCCGCCGTGACCAGCACGCGCAGGCCCTTGATGCCGAGATCCATGGAACGCTCTCCCTGATGCTTGTTGGTGTCAGCCAGCCGCCTCGTCGGCGGCAAGCCCGCCGCGGGCGATGATGAAATCAGCCGCGCCCCGGATGTCGGCGGCGATGGCGGCACGCGCCCCCTCCCCGTCGCCGGCCCGGATCGCGGCCAGTGCCTCGGCATGGAAGCGCACCGCGCCGCCGGTGGCGAGCCGGTCCGGATTGGCGCCGAGATCGAGGTTGAGGATCGGACCGGCCTTCAGCCAGAGCCCGCCGATGATTTCGACCAGGGTCGGCAGGCCCGTCGCCGCATAGATGGCGAAGTGCAGGTCCTTGTTGATGCGCACGCCTTCGGCGAGGTCCGGCCGCTTGACGGTGCTCAGCCCCCGGAACGCCGCCTCGGAGGCCGCGATGCGGGCGATGTCCGCGGCGGAGGCGGAGGCGGCGGCGCGCTCGGCGGCGAAGCCCTCCAGTTCGATACGCACGGTGGTCAGCTCGCTGAACTGGCCGATGGTGAGGATCGGCACGCGCACCGCCCGGTTCGGCGCGACTTCCAGCGCCCGGTCGGCGACAAGGCGGCTCACCGCCTCGCGCACCGGCATCATCGAGACGCCGAGCGCTTCGGCCGTACCGCGCAGGGACAGCTTGTCGCCGGGCGCGAGCCGGCCTTCCATCAGGAGCTCGCGCAACTGGCCATAGACCTTGTCGCCGAGGGTCTCGCGCTCCAAGGGGCCAAGGGCGGTGAGGGCTTCGGCGACGCTCATAATCTGCTGGCGTTTCCGTGGAAGGGGCTGGACAAAGCCGGCCGTTTGAGAAACCATAACTGTGATCACAGATCACGGCAAGCCGCATGGCCGCCGGCCGCGAGAGGGGAACAACCCCTCCGCGGATGAACAGGTGGAAACGCAAAGGAGACGTCCCATGCCGCTCGACAAGAGCCTTTCACGCCGCACGATTCTCAAGGCCTCCGCGGGCGCGGCTGCCCTCGGCACCCTCGGCGCGCCGGCGATCAGCTACGCGCAATCCGAGGTCATCAAGTTCGGCCATATCACGCCGCGCACCGGCTTCCTCGGCCCGCTCGGCGAATATGCCGTGCAGGCCATGCAACTCGCCACCGAGGAGATCAATGCGGCCGGCGGCATTAACGGCCGCAAGATCGAGGTGATCTACGACGACAGCCCCAATCCGCAGCAGGCTTCCGCCAAGGCCGAGCGCCTGATCCAGCGCGACAAGATTTCGGCGCTGATCGGCGAGATTTCGTCGGCCTCCGCGCTCGCCATCGCGCAGGTGGTGCAGCGCGAGAAGGTGCTGTTCATCAACACGGGCGCAAATTCGGACGCGCTGCGCGGCTCGGACTGCCAGCGCTACATGTTCCACATCGAGGCGCAGAACTCGATGTATGTGAAGGCGGTCGGCCGCTCGCTGGTCGCCAACGGCCTCGTCACCGGCAAGAAGTGGTACTCGCTGACGGCCGACTACGCCTTCGGCCACGATCTCCTGAACGTCGCCAAGCGCTTCATGGCCGGCAACAATGCCAACCATGCCGGCGACGACCTGATCCCGACCGATCTCGCGGACTTCTCGCCGTTCCTCCTGAAGATCCGGCAGGCCCGTCCGGACGTGGTGATCCTCAATCTCGCGGGAACGCAGATCACCAACTTCCTGAAGCAGTACGCCGAGTTCGGCCTGACCTTCCCGGTCGCGGGCTTCGGCTTCGACACGGCGCTCGCCTGGGGCGCGGGCCCCGGCAATTTCGGCGGCATCTGGCCGGCGCTCTGGCACCATCTCGTCGATACGCCGAACACCAAGAAGTTCGTCGCCGCCTTCAACGGCAAGTTCCGCCGGCCGCCGGAGAACCAGGCCTGGGGCGAATATTGCTCGCTCAGGATCATCGCCCAGTCGATGGCGGAGACGCGTTCGACCGATCCGACCAAGATCGTCGAGCATTTCGAGAAGGGTGCGAAGTTCGACGTGCTGAAGTCGCGCGAGAGCTATTTCCGCGCCCGCGACCATCAGATGATGACGGAGATGTACGCCATCACCGCGCTGCCGCAGGCGCAGGTGAAGAACCAGTGGGACATCTTCTCCTCCTCGCCCCCGGTGCCAGGGCCGAACGAGAGCCTCGAGGTGATCGCGGCGACCGAGGAAGAGAACAAGTGCACGTTCCGCTCGGCGTGAGGTGACATGCATGGCCGGGACGGCTCACCGCCGTCCCGGATCGCCTACCTCGGCAGAGTGATCGTCATGCCCGGCCTTGTGCCGGGCATCCACGAATTCCTTATCCGCGATGTTCAAGTCGTGGATGGCCGGGACAAGCCGGCCATGACGTGGCTGGTCAATTCACGCCCATCGCAACAAGAGGCGGCTCGTGCCAGACCTGATCCCGCTCATCTCGCAGATCCTCAACGGGCTGCTCTTCGGCGCCTATTACGTGATGATCGCGCTCGGGCTCTCGATGATCTTCTCGCTCGGCGGCATCGTGAACCTCGCCCACGGCGCGTTCTACGCCATCGGCGCCTATCTGGCGGTGACGCTGGCGCCGCATATCGGCTTTGGCGGCGCGCTGATCGCCTCCCCGCTCGTTGTGGCGCTCATCGGGCTCGTGATCGAGCGCTACCTGCTGCGCCGGTTCTACACGGCCGACCCCATCCTCGGCCTGCTGTTGACCTTCGGCCTTGCCATGGTCGCAGAACAGTCGCTGCGCATCCTCTATGGCGCGGCGCCCGTGCCGTTCTCGATCCCGCAGGCGCTGCGCGGACAGGTCTTCCTCGGCGATTTCGTCTATTCGCGCTACCGGCTGATGATCCTCGGCACTGCCGTGCTCTGCGTTGCCTGTCTCTGGCTGCTCTTGTCGAGGACCGCCTTCGGCAAGGTCGTGCGCGCGGGCGTGCAGGACCCCGACATGGTCGGCGCGCTCGGCATTTCGCTGAAGCCCTACATGACTGCCGTCGTCATGATCGGCGTCGGGCTTGCCGCTCTTGCGGGCGTGCTGATCGCGCCCATCGCGGGCGTCCATCCGGCCATGGGGCAGGAGATCATCACCTTCGCCTTCGTCGTGGTGGTGATCGGCGGCCTCGGCTCGTTCTGGGGCGTGGTGGCGGCCGCCTGCATCGTCGGCGTGACACGCGGCGTCGCGGCCCATTTCTACCCGGCCGCAACCGAGGCCTCCGTCTACCTCCTCATGGTGCTCGTCCTGCTGCTCAGGCCCCGCGGCCTGTTCGGCGAGCGCATCCAGAAGTTCGAGTGACCGCATGACCGCCTCGACGCGCAACCTCCTCGCGGCCCTTGCCGGGCTGGTCGCCCTGCCCTTCCTCATGCTGTCGATCGGTCTGACGCTGACGTCGGCAACCGACGTCGTGATCTTCGCCATCGCGGCGCTGGCGCTGAACATTCTCGTTGGCCATACCGGCCTCGTCTCGTTCGGCCATGCGACCTTCTTCGGCATCGGCGCCTATGCCGCAGCCCTCGCGCAGCGGCACTTCCTGCCCGGCCAGATGCTGCTGCCGTTGCTGTTCGCCATCCTCTTCGTCGGCGCCTTCTCGGCGCTCGCCGGCCTGCTGATACTGCGCCGCCGTGGTGTCTATTTCTCGCTGCTGACGCTCGCTCTCGCGGCTGTCGCCTTCACCGTGTCGTTCCGCTGGACCGAGCTGACCGGCGGCGAGAACGGCCTCGGGGGCCTCGTGCGCCCCGTATGGCCGGGGCTCGATCTCAACAATCCCTGGCTGTTCTACGGGTTCGTCGCGACAATCGGCTTCGGCGTCGTCTTCCTGCTTCAGCGCTTCCACCGCTCGGCGGTGGGCACCGTGCTGGTGGCGATCCGCGAGAACGAGACCCGCGCCCGCTTCGTCGGCTACGACACCACGCGCTACAAGCTGATCGCCTTCACCATCTCGGCGACGCTGGCAGGCTTTGCCGGCGCGCTCGCGGCCTTCCACCACCGCTTCACGTCCGCCGACGCGCTGCACATTCAGGCCTCCGGCGAACTCCTCGCCATGGTGGTGATCGGCGGCATGCGCTCGTTCCTGGGCCCGGCCCTCGGCGCGCTCTTCTTCATGCTGTTCCGCGAGTATCTGTCGCTGTTCACGTCGAGTTGGCTGCTGTTCTTCGGCCTCTTGTTCGTCGCCTTCATCGTCTTCTCGCCGACCGGCCTGATCGGCGTCGCCGAGCGGCTGATGGCGCCGTTCCGGAAGAAGGAAGAGACCGACGCGGCCATGGCGGCCCGGCGCGTGGAGCAGGTCGGCCCGGTGCCCCGCGAATTCGTCCGCGAGGGCAAGGCGGATGGCGGTGCGGTGCTGGCGGCCGACGGTATCGTCAAGAGCTTCGGCGGTATCCGCGCTGTCAGGGGCGTCAGCTTCACGGTGCGCGACCGCACGCTGCACGCCCTGATCGGCCCGAACGGCGCGGGTAAGACCACGGCCTTCAACCTGATCTCCGGCATGTTCCCGCCCGACAAGGGCTCCGTGACGCTGGAGGGCCGCGAGGTCGGTGGCCTCTCACCGCAGGCGATCACGCAGGCGGGCGTCGGCCGCTCGTTCCAGATCACCAACCTTTTCCCCGGCCTGACCATCGAGGAGAACGTGCGCCTTGCGATCCAGGCGCGCCATTCCGGCCGCTTCGGCGTATGGGCGGAGGCGACCGCCCTGCCCGGCCTCGGACAGGATACGACGACGCTGATGCGCTATCTCGGGCTCGCCGGGATCGAAAAGGCCGAGGCGGGATCGTTGTCCTATGGCGGCCAACGCCTGGTCGACATGGCGCTGGCGCTCGCCACGCGCCCGCGCGTGCTGCTGCTGGACGAGCCGCTGGCGGGCCTCGCCGCGGCTGAACGAAAGCGCGTCGGCGACATCATCAAGACCATTTCCGGCGACATCCCGGTCCTGCTGGTCGAGCACGACATCGACCGCGTGTTCCAGCTCGCCGACCACGTCACGGTGATGAACGACGGCGAAGTGCTGGTCGACGGCACGGTGGAGGACGCGCGCTCGTCGGAGAAGGTGCAGGCGGTCTATCTCGGTTCGGGCGCCCATGCGGTCGCCGCCAAAGAGCGGGCATCGGCGGCCACGGCGGAGACGCTGCTGGCGTTGAAGGATGTGAACACCTTCTACGGCAAGAGCCATATCCTCAACGACGTCACGATGGACGTGAAGGCCGGCGAGATCGTCGCCCTGCTCGGCCGCAACGGCGCGGGCAAGTCCACCGTGCTCAAGACCATTACCGGCATCGCGCCGCCCGCCACCGGCACTGTCTCGCTCGGCGGCGATGCGCTTGCCGGCCTGCCGCCGGATCGCGTCGCGCGGCTCGGCGTCGGCTACGTGCCGCAGGGCCGCGGACTGTTCGCGGGGCTGTCGGTGAAGGACAACCTGATGCTCGGCCGGCTGAAGCGGCGCACCGGCGCCGGCCGCCATTGGGACGAGGACCGGGTGCTGGCCTTCTTCCCGCGCCTCAAGGAGCGCTGGAACACCTCGGCCGACTTCCTGTCGGGCGGCGAGCAGCAGATGGTGGCGGTCGCCCGCGCGCTCGTCGGCGACACGCGGCTCCTGCTGCTGGACGAGCCCTTCGAGGGCCTGTCGCCGGCCATTACGGAGGAACTGTTCGAGGCCTTCGACAAGCTGCGTCACGAGGTCTCGATCATCATCGTCGACCACCACCTGGAGCTGGCGCTGGCGCTCTCCGACCGCACCGTGGCACTGGAGCGCGGCTCGGTGACCTGGACCGGCGCATCGAAGGACCTGCGCGAGGACCTTGAACTTCGGCGCAAGGTGCTGTGGCTGTGACGAGGGCCGGATCGGCCGCTTAGCGAATGTGATTGCGAGGTTCATGACATGCCGAAAGTCGCCATCGTCGGTTCGGGCCTGATTGGCCGGGCCTGGGCCACTGTCTTCTGCAGCCACGGCTGGACGACGGCGCTTTACGATCCGGTGCCGGGGGTGGCGAAGGCTGCGAAGGCGCATATCGCGCGCAACCTGAAGGAACTTGCGGCGCTCGGCCTCGTGAAGGACCCGAAGGCTTCGGCAGAGAAACTTGTGGTCGCCAACGACCTCGCGGATGCCCTGAAGGGCGTCGCGCTGGTGCAGGAAAATGGCCCAGAGACGGTCGAGGCCAAGATCAGGATCCACGGCGAGATCGACAAACTCGCCCCGCCCTCGGCCATCGTGACGTCGTCGACCTCGTTCCTGTTCGCCTCGCTCTGGGCGAAGGACCTGAAGCACCGCAAGCGCGTGCTGGTCGCCCATCCCGTCAACCCGCCCCATCTCGTGCCGATCGTCGAGCTGTGTCCCTCGCCGTGGACCGATCCGAAGGTCGTCGAGAAGGCGCGCGTCTATTACGAAAAGGCCGGACAGGTGCCGGTCACCGTCCGCAAGGAGGTCAACGGCTTCGTGCTGAATCGCCTGCAGGCCGTGCTGATGGCGGAGGCCTTCGACCTCGTCGGCTCGGGTGTCGTCAGCCCGGAAGACCTCGACAAGACGATCCGCGACGGGCTCGGCCTCAGGTGGTCGTTCCTTGGGCCTTTCGAGACGATCGAGCTGAACGCGCCCGCCGGCATTCCCGACTACAACCGCCGCTACGGGCCGAGCCTTGCCAAACTGACGGGCCGCGAGGTGTTCACGTCGAAAAACGAGAAGGCGATCATGGCCGAATGGACCGGCGAGCAGACGCCGGAACGCATAACCCGTCTGTCGAAATGGCGGGATGGCCGTTTGGCCGCCTTGAAGGCGCACAAGAGGCAGGCCAAGAAGAAGCCGTCCTGATCAATCGATCAATCAGGGGCGGCGCGCACGGCCCGCTCCTGTCGCCCCGCGAAGGAAACGCGAAGGAAACGCTCCATGGCCAAATCGAAGAAGGTCATCATCACCTGCGCCATCACTGGCTCGATCCATACGCCGTCCATGTCGGAATATCTGCCGATCACGGCGCAGCAGATCGCCGAGAACGCGATCGCCGCTGCGGAAGCGGGCGCGGCCATCGTCCACCTTCACGCGCGTGACCCGAAGGACGGCCGCCCCGACCAGTCGGTCGAGGCCTACGAGCCCTTCCTGAAGGTGATCAAGCAGCGCTCCAACGTCGCGGTGAACATCACCTCGGGCGGCGCCATGACCATGACGGTGGAAGAGCGCGTGAAGCCCGCAGCGCACTACGCGCCGGAAGTCGCCAGCCTCAACATGGGCACGATGAATTTCGGCCTCTACCCGATGCTGGAGCGCTACAAGGACTTCAAATACGACTGGGAGAAGCCGTATCTGGAAGGCTCCCGCGCCGGCATGTTCAAGAACACGCTCGCGGATATCGAATACATCCTGACCACCTGCGCCAATAACGGCACGCGCTTCGAGGTCGAGTGCTACGATATCGGCCACCTCTACACGCTGCGTCACTTCGCCGACCGCGGCATCATCAAGCCGCCGTTCTTCATCCAGTCGGTGTTCGGCATTCTCGGCGGCATCGGCGGCCACTACGAAGACGTCGTCATGATGAAGCGCACGGCCGACCGCCTGTTCGGCGACGAATATCGCTGGTCCGTGCTCGGCGCCGGCCGCAACCAGATGCCGATCGCGGCCATGTCGCTCGCCATGGGCGGCAATGTGCGCGTCGGCCTCGAGGATTCGCTGTGGCTGGGTGCCGGCCGGCTCGCCAAGAGCAATGCCGAACAGGTGACCCGCGTGCGCCAGATCATCGAGGGCCTCGGCCTTGAGGTCGCGACCCCCGACGAAGCCCGCGAGATCCTCGAGCTCAAGGGCGGCGACAAGGTCAATTTCTGACGCGTTTGATGGTTCCGGCTGCGCCCCGCGCGGCCGGAACCGCCTGTTTCAGGCCCGGATCATGGCGGCCGCCTTTTCGCCGATCATGATGGAGGCCGCATTGGTGTTGCCGCCGATCAGGGTCGGCATGATCGAGGCGTCGACGACGCGCAGGGCCTCGACGCCGCGCACCCGCAATTGCGGGTCCACGACAGCTCCCTCATCCACGCCCATCCGGCAGGTGCCGACGGGGTGATAGACCGTGTCGACCTTGCGGCGCAGCAGGTCGACGATCTCGTCATCGGTCGAAATCCCCGCGGTGACGATGTCCTTCGTCGCCTGCCGGCTGAGCGGCGGGGCATCCATGATCCGTTTGGTCAGCCGGAAGCCCGCAACCATGGTCGCGACATCGTCGGGATCGGCGAGGAAGTTCGGATCGATCAGCGGCGCCGCCAGCGGATCGGGACCGGCCAGCGCGACGCTGCCGCGGCTCTTGGGCCGGAGCACGCAGACATGGCACGAAAACCCATGGCCCAGCGTCTGCTTGCGGGCATGGTCCTGGACGATGCCGATGACGAAATGAAGCTGGATGTCGGGGACCGCGAGATCGGCACGCGTCTTGAGGAAACCGCCCGCCTCGGCGCAGTTGGTGGCGAAGAGCCCGCGCCGCTCCCGCTTGTAGCGCCCCCAGGCCCGCGTGAGCTTGACGCTGCCGGCCGGCGACACGCCCATGAAGTCGGTATTGGCCGACTTGTAAGCGAAGACGAAGTCCGGATGGTCCTGCAGGTTCTGGCCAACGCCCGGCAGGTCGGCGACGACGGGAATGCCGTAGCGCGCAAGGTCTCCCCCGCCGCCTATCCCCGACAGCATCAGTATCTGCGGCGACTGCAATGAGCCCGCCGAGACGATGACTTCGCGCCGCGCGCGGGCGATACGGGTTTCGCTGCCCAGCCGATACTCGACACCGACAGCCCTTTTGCCCTCGAACAGGATGCGCGTCGTGCGCGCGCCGGTCACGGCCTGAAGGTTCTGCCGCTTGCCGAGATGGGGCAGGAGATAGGCACGCGCGGCACTGCACCGCTCGCCGTCCTTGTGGGTGACCTGATAGAGGCCGACGCCCTCCTGCTCCTCGCCATTGAAGTCGGCATTCTCGCGCAGTTGCAGATGCCGGCAGGCCTCGAGGAAGAACTGGCCGCAGGGACTGTCGCTGCGCAGGTCCTGAACCGACAGCGGCCCGTCACGTCCGTGCAACGGCCCGTCGAGGCGCTCGTTGCCCTCCGATTTCAGGAAATAGGGCAGCACATCGTCATAGGACCAGCCGGCATTGCCGAGGCTTGCCCAGTGGTCGTAATCCCAGCGATGGCCGCGAATGTAGATCATGGCATTGATCGCCGATGAGCCACCGAGGCCGCGCCCGCGGGGCTGGTAGCCGACGCGGCCGCCGAGCCCCTGCTGAGGCACGGTCGAAAAGCCCCAGTTGTTGATGCGCGTGGGCAGCATGGCGACCACGGCCATCGGCGTGTTGACGACGAAACTGTCGCCGCCGCCCCTGCCCGCCTCCAGAAGCAGCACGGAGGTCTGCGGGTCCTCGCTGAGGCGACCCGCGAGGGCGGAGCCCGACGATCCTCCGCCTACGATCACGAAGTCGGCGATCCCGTCCGCTGCCATGGCGCGCTCCCCCGCAGCCGGTCTGCCGCCGGCCGTCCATTGCGACTTGGGGAGGAGTGAAGGCCTGGCGGTGACGGACCGCAAGAGAGAGAAAAACCGCACCGCCGGGATCACCAGCGGCGCGGCTTTCAATCAGTCAGCCGCAGCGAGGACTCAGGCGTATTTTGCCCGGAGCGCCTCGAACCGCGCGATCTGGTCGGGCAGCAGCTCGCGCTGGGCGTCGCGGCGCACGAAGACCTTGAACATGGCGTCGCCGGCGCCGTTGTAGAACTGGATCGACAGCGAGCGGCGGCCGTGGAACTTGCGGTCCACGAAGCACACTTCCACGCAGTTCGACGCCTTCAGGTGACCGCCGATGGGGCTGTCGCCGTGGACGTTGAACCAGCCATGGCCGGACGAGCCGGGCACGAGCGGGCCATGGCATTCCAGCACCACGTCCGGCGTATTGACGATGAACAGGATCTCGCCCCAGCCGGTGACGTCGTTCCAGATGTCCTCGAAGGCCGCGCCCGGGGCCGCGACGCTTTCGCCCGAGGGCAGCATGGCGAGCACGTCGCGGACGGGCACACCGTGCTCGCGCGCGACGTTCTCGATGACGCCGTCGGGCTTGGCGGCGAGCGCCGCGCGGGCGGCCGCCAGCCGGTCGTCGATAGCGATGACTTGAGCGGTCATGATCTCACTCGGCGGCGATGGACGGCTTGCCGCGATTGTCGTCGATCAGCACGGCCTCGAAGCCCTCGAACTCGGGATGGCCCATCGAGGTCGGCTTCGCCTGCGGCTGGCCGGCGCGGGCGTGCGACTTGCGGAACTGCTCGGACTGGGTCCAGGCCGTGAAGTCGTCCTTCGTCTCCCAGACGGTATGCGAGGCATAGAGCGTGTGGTCCTCGCGCTCCGGGCCCTTGAGCAGGGAGAATTCGACGAAGCCCTTCAACTCGTTGAGATAGGACTGGCGGGTGCGCCAGATCGTCTCGAAATCGGCCTCCGCGCCCTTGATGACCTTGAAGCGGTTCATCGCGATATACATGGCAGTCTTCCTTCCTGGCTGGCGTTCCGGACGATCCGGGCGGCTGGCTGTTTAGTTGAGTGTGTAACCAATACGGGTGGAGATGGTCATCGAGGCCGGCCCGCCCTCCGGCATGGGCGGGAACGGCACGGCGCGGCGCACCATCGACAATGTCGCCTGATCGAGCATCGGCACGCCCGACGAGCCGGTCACCGCGACGGAGCTGATCTGGCCGCCGCGGGTCACGGTGAAGGTGAAGCCGACACTGCCGCGCTGACCACGGTCCTGAGCCGCCTGCGGGAATACCTTGAACCGCGCGACATGAGCGATGGCGCGCTGGCGATAGCTCGCGACCGCCGCAGCGTTCGAGCCGCCCGAAGCGGCATTGCCCGAGGCGGCCTGCCGGTTCTGCCGGCCGATGCCCTCACCACGCGGTGCGGAAGCCGCGCGGCTTTCCGCCTGACGGGCTGCCCGCGAGGGACGCTCGGGCGACGCCGTCGCCGCGGTCTGGCGCGTCGGCCGGGTGCGCGAGGCGTCGGTCGGGGCTTCGCGGCGGGTCGGCGGCGGCCGTGTCGCCTGCCGGCGCACCACGGGCTCGCGGGGCTGTTCGCGCCGGACCACCGGCGGCGTCACCGGCCGGGGCGGCGTGGTGGCGAGTTGGGGCGGGGCAGGCGGCGGCGGTTCGGCAACGGGAGGCGAGACCATGGCCTGCACCTCGGAGGGCTCCGGCGTCTCGACGCGCTGTGTCGGGTCCTGGGCCGGCTGCGGCGGCGTCTCCTGCACGGGCTGGGGCTGCGCCTCGGGGGTCGGCGGAGGCGGCGGCGTCTCCTGAACCGGCTCGGTCACCGGCTGCGCTTCGACCGGCGGCGGCTCGGGCGCACGATCCATGATCGGCAGCGTGTCCGGCATCGGCGGCATCGGCAACTGGTCGATGATGCGTTCGGCGGTGGTCACCGGATCGGGCTGGGCAACAGGCGGCTGCTCGGCAGCGGTGTCAGTCGGCTCGGCGACGGCGGGCTCCGGCGGCGTCTCGGCGGGCGGTGCCTCGACAGCCTGGCGCTGCTCGGTGGCGGTCGATGGCGTCGCGCCGTCGTCCTTGCCGCTGGCGATCTCCTGCTGCGCGGACGCAGCCTGATCGGCCGCGGCAACGAGTTCGACGGGAATGCCGTCCTCGCCGTCAGCAGGAAGGACCGGCGCGTTGAGGCTCGCCCAGGCGAACAGGATGACCGCACCGACATGCAGCAGGACCGAGGCGACGACCGAGGCCGTAATGCGCTTGGCAGGCTTGTCGGCTGGAACCGCCTCGTCCCGCACCGCGAGCGCGATGGCGGGCGCGGATGCTTCCGCCGTCCCTGCGGAGGCGGCGCTCTCGACAACAATCTCGGGCGCGACCGCCTCGGGCGAAGGAACGGCAACCGCGACGACGGGGGGCGCAGCAGTCTCGCTGGCCTCCTGCCGGACCGCCCTCACCGCCATGGCGATGATCGCGGCTTCCGTTCGGGGCATGGCCTCGCCCGAGACAAGGGCGGGGTCGAACTGATCGGGAAGCCGGGTGCGGGCGCGGGCCGGCATCGCCGTCTCCGCCTTGCCCCGCCGAGCTGCCGCGCCGCGGGCCATGATGTCAGAACCTCGCGGACACGCTCACGGAGGCCGACCGGCCCGGAGCGCGGTAGAGTTCGGCATTGACATTGCTGACCGCGATCCCGCGCACGTCGATGGAGTTGAAGTAGCGGGCGTTGAAGATGTTGAACACACCAGCGCGAACCGTCACGTTCGGCGAAATCTGGTAGCCGCCAAGCAGATCGAACACGGCATAGGCGCCCGGCTTGAGCGCGGCCTGGTCCGGACCGCCACCCTGGGCGGGGATCGGATCGACATCGGTCTTGGCCGCGACCAGCTTGGCGCGGGCCTCGACCATCCAGTTGTGCGGGCTCGAGTAGCGCAGGCTGGCCGTGACGGTCAGCGGATCGACCGAGTCGATCGCGCGGTTGAGCGTCAGGTTGCGGCCGTTCGCATAGGCAAGCGCGCCGGTCAGCGTCCATTCCGGATTGATGCGCCACTCACCGCGCGCCTCGAAGCCGAAGATGCGCGCCGAGGGGATGTTCTGGAACTGGAAGACGCTGATCGGCCCGACGATGGGAGCCACGCGCGTGCCAAGCGTCACCTGGTCGATGAAGTCGCGGTAGTGATTGTAGAAGGCAGTGAGCTGGAAGCTGGAACCGTCTGCGAAACGACCGCGAAGACCACCCTCGAAGCTGTCGCTGGTCTCAGGCCGGAGGTTGAAGTTCGGCAGCACTTCGTAGCGGGATGCGAGATTGGTGAAGGCGAAGTTCGCGTTGTCGTAGGGCGGCGCGCGGAAGCCGCGAGCATACTGGGCGAACACGCGCAGGTTTTCGTTCAGATCGTAGGTCAATCCAAGCTTCGGAGACACCGCGAAGGCGCTCTTGTTGCCGACGGCGAAGCCGCCCGAATTGGAGTTGTAGAAGGCCGCATCCGGATGCGGCGTCAGGTGATAGAAGTCGAAGCGAACCGCCGGGATGATGCGCAGCGCCCCGTACTGGATCGTGTCCTGGACAAAGGCAGCGACCTGCGTCGTCGACGAATCCGGGAAGTTCTTGTTCGGGAAAGTCTCGGCGGTCGGGCCGGCGGGCGGCGCGGGTGTACCGCTCGGCAGCAGGACTTCCGTCTGCATGCGGGGGCGCGACGTTTTCGTGAAGTCCGCGTTGAAGCCGTAGACGAAGCGGTGTTCCGCACCCGCGAACTGCCGCAGCGCCGAGAACTGGATGTCGGTGCCGAATATCTGCTGGCGGAAGTCGAAATCCGAGACGCGCAGGCGGTTCGGCGTCCACGGCGGCGGCGCGGCCGGGCTGCGGCGAAGCTGGTCGCGGTGTTCCTGGCGGTCGAAATCGGTCGCGTAGACGAGAACCTTGACCTCGTCGGCAATGGCCCAGGAGACCTGCTGCGTCCAGTCGAGGCTGACGCGAAACCGGCGGTTGATGTCGTGGGCGATCGATGACGCGATGGAATTGACGTTCGGTACGGTAGCTCCGCCCGCACCGGGAGCCGAGCCGACGAGATCCGACAGCATGTTGGTGCCGCTGGTGCGGTTGAACGACTCGAGCGTCAGGCGCCAGCGGCCCGACTCCGGCGTCTCGTAGATCAGCTTCGAGAGGAAGTTGTTGACCTGATAGTTCTGCGGGTTGGCGCGGCGGGTCGCGGAATTGATGTCGGTCTCGTGGCCGTCGCGGCGGGTGTACTGGAGCATGAACTCCCACGGACCGCGGCGGGCAGCACCGGTGAAAGTCTCGGAGAACGAACGGTCGACGCTGTTGAACGACAGCTTCGTGCCGGCATACCAGTCGCGGCCGACCTCGCGCAGATAGTCGCCGGGGTCCTTGGTGACGAAGGTGACGACGCCGCCGATAGCGTCGGAACCGTAGAGCGCCGAAGCCGGACCGCGGATGATCTCGACGCGCTTCAGGCTGTCGTAGTCGATGAGATCGCGGGTGTAGAGGCCGGGCGAGAGGTTGGTGCCGGGATATTCGGGCACGCGCACGCCGTCGATTTCCATGCGGACGCGGTTCTCGCCGATGCCGCGGATGTTGAAGCCGCCAGCACCGGCACGGAGCGGCGAGTTGCCGACGGCCAGACCCGGCTCGTTGCGCACGAGGTCGCGCGGCCCCTGGATGAGCTGCTGGTCGATCTGCCGGTCGGTGATGACGTTAACGGTGCCCGGCGAATTGTAGATCGTCGAGGGCGTGCGCTCGGCTGAAACGGTGATCTCGTCCTGTGCGGAGGATACGCGCCCCGCCGCGTCCTGCGCAAAAACGGGTCCGGACGAAAGTGCCAGAAGGGAAACCGACGCCATCAGCGCCGAACGTCCGAAACGGATGTGCATGATCGAGACCGCAAGCCTGAATTCATATGTGTTCGGCTGGCTGGCTCGACGCCTCAGCGTCCGGCTGGCTGGCATTTTGGCCGTGGATCGTGGTCGTCCCGGCTCACTTGACGATGCCTAAATAACCTGACTACCAATGTCAACAATCAGCCCAGCCGACGCATTTTTGAATGCTTCCAACGTATTGGGCCTCATTGTTATTGTTCTAAACTAGGTGCTCCCGATGATGTCCGCTCCCATTCAACCGTCGCATCGGGCCCCGTCCACTGCGCTTTCCGATGGGCCGAAGGACACGCACGACACGATCCCGACGGTCGAGGTCGGCTCGATCATCGGCACGGGACGCGAAGCGGTGATCGTCCACAAGGGCGAGCGCTATCGCCTGCGCATCACGGCCAACGACAAGTTGATCCTGACCAAATGACCTCGCCTTCTCTCCACGGGGCCTTGTCGCTTTCGCGCCGCGCCCTGATCGCCGGCCCGGCGCTGGCGGCTGTCGCGATGGGAACGGGCCGCGCGCAGGGCGCGCAGCGTCTCGTCGCTGCCGGCGGCGTCATCACCGAGATCCTCTATGCCATCGGCCGCCAGGACCTGATCGTCGGCGTCGACACGACCAGCCTGCACCCGCCCGAAGCCATGCGCGATAAGGCCAATGTCGGCTATGTCCGCGCCCTCTCCGCCGAGGGCGTCCTGTCGCTCAGGCCGACGACACTGGTCGCGGTCGAGGGCGCCGGGCCGCCCGATACGATCAAGCTGATCGCCGAGGCCGGCGTGAAGATCGAGCGGTTGTCCGAGGACACCTCCGAGAAGGGCGTCGTCGAGCGTATCCGCATCATTGGCCGCCTAGCCGGCGCCGAGGCGAAGGCCGAGGAACTGGCGGCGACCGTCGAGCAGAATTTCGCCGCGCTGAAGCGCGAGCGCGACGCCCTGACCACGAAGAAGCGCGTCCTGTTCGTTCTGTCTCTGCAGAACGGCCGTGCCATCGTCGGCGGCAAGGGCAGCAGCGCCGATGCCATCATCGCCCATGCCGGCGCGATCAATGCGGCGGACGCCGTGGAAGGCTACAAGCCGGTGACGGACGAGGGAATCATCTCGGCCGCACCCGACGTGGTCCTGATGATGAGGCGCGGCAATCACGCAGCCGCGCCTGGAGAGGTTTTCGCCCTGCCCGCCTTTTCCGCAACGCCAGCGGCCGCCAGCAAGGCGCTGGTGACCATGGACGGCCTCTACTTGCTCGGTTTCGGCCCACGCACGCCGGATGCCGCACGCGACCTGATGGCGGCCGTCTACGGGCTCAACGGCGAGGCGCGGAGCAGCAGGCCGTGACCATGACCGCCGAGGCGGCCACCGTCTCGACCCTGTTCGCCTCGCAACGCCGCAAGCTCGCGGTCGCGGGCGTGACGTTTGCCCTCCTGTTGGCCGTCCTGGCCGTCATCTCGCTCGGCAGCGGTGCGGTGAAGATCACGCCCGCGCGCGTGCTCGAGGTGCTGCGCGGCTGGATCACCGGCGATCCCGATGTCATGGCCAGCCGCGAGGCGCTGGTGATCGTGTCGATCCGTGTGCCGCGCCTGCTGCTCGGCGCGATGATCGGCGCGGCGCTCGCCGTGTCCGGCGCGCTGATGCAGGGCCTGTTCCGCAATCCGCTTGCCGATCCCGGCCTCGTCGGCGTGTCGTCGGGCGCGGCGCTGGCGGCGGCCTTCACCATCGTGCTCGGCGACCGGCTGTTCGGCACGGTCTCGGCGCAGCTTCCTTTCATCCTGCTGCCGTTCGGGGCCTTTTTCGGCGGCCTTGCCTCGACGCTGATCCTCTACGCCATCGCCACCCGCCACGGCCGCACCTCCGTCGCCATCATGCTGCTGGCGGGCGTCGCGCTCGGCGCCTTCGCGGGCTCGCTGACCGGCCTGCTATCGTTCATCAGCGACGACCGACAGCTTCGCGACCTTACCTTCTGGGCGCTCGGCTCGCTGTCGGGATCGAGCTGGACCAAGGTCATGGTCATCGCGCCGCTGGTCCTGCCGGTGCTTCTCGCCGTGCCCATGCTGGCGCGCGGCCTCAACGCGCTGCTGATGGGCGAGGCCGAAGCCTTCCATCTCGGCATTCCCGTGCAGCGCCTGAAGTCCGTCGCCATTGTCATGGTCGCGGTGGCGGTCGGGGCGAGCGTCGCGGCGGCAGGCGTGATCGGCTTCGTCGGCATCGTGGTGCCGCATCTACTGCGCCTGATGTTCGGGCCCGACCACCGCATGCTCCTGCCCTTCTCGGCCCTGCTCGGCGCGACGCTGCTGACTGGCGCAGACCTCCTCGCCCGCACCATGGTCTCGCCGGCGGAACTTCCCATCGGCATCCTGACCGCGGCCATCGGTGCGCCCTTCTTCCTCTGGCTGCTGCTGCGCCGCGACCGGAGCCTCGACGCATGAGCGCGCTGCTACGGGCCGACAATGTCGGCGTCGCCTATGGCCGGGCAAAGCCGGTGGACGACGTGTCGCTGGCGCTTGCCGCCGGTGAACTGCTGGTCGTGGTCGGGCCGAACGGCGCCGGCAAGACGACGCTGATGAAGCTGCTCACCGGCGAAGTGTCTCCATCCGCCGGCCAGGTGATTCTGGACGGCGAGGACCTCGCGCGCATTCCCGCCTGGCGACTGGCGTCGAAACGCGCGGTGATGGCGCAGGCGACCCGACTCGCCTTCCCCTTCACGGTGGCGGAGGTCGTCAGGATCGGCATTGACAGCGTCGGCCGGGCGCTGACCCGCTCCGACCGGGAGCGGACCATCGGCGAGGCGCTGCGCGCCGCCGATATCGGGCACCTGACCGGGCGAAGCTATCAGACGCTGTCGGGCGGCGAGCAGCAGCGCGTGCAGTTCGCGCGCACCTTCGCCCAGCTCAAGGCTGGACAGCGCAGTTCCGACAGGCAGGTACTGTTCCTCGATGAGCCGGTGGCCAATCTCGACCTCGCCCACCAGATCGCCCTGATGGAGAGCGCTGCGACGCTTGCGCGCGATGGCGTCGCGGTGATCGCCGTGCTGCACGACCTCAACCTTGCAGCGACCTTCGCCGACCGTATTCTCGTCATGCACCACGGCCGCGCGCATGCGCTCGGCAAACCAGCCGAAGTCGTCACGCGGGCCAATGTCGAGCTGATCTTCGGGGTCGATATCTGTCGCGAGGACAGTACGGCAGGCGGCCTGCCGGTGGTCCTGCCGCAGAACTATGCGCGCAGCCGGATGGAGCGCGGGGCGGCCTGACCCGCCTTGCGCGCGAGCGCGCGCGGCTCGATGTCGGCAAGGCTCGTCTCTTCCAGCGGCTGGAAGAATCCGCGATGCGCCCTGAACATCAGCTTGGCGACGGGATCGCCGGACTGATCGGTCATCAGGAAATTGGCCGGGCAGTCGGCCGGCTCGAAGGCGCGGACGATCTCAGCGACCTTCATCTCGTCGGCCGCACGCACCAGCCTCAGGCCCCCGTAGCGGCCACGCTCCGCCTCCAGCAGCCCGGCTCGGGACAGGGCGTGCGCGGTCTTCTGGACGTTCAGGAAGGTGATGCCGGTCGCCTCGGCAAGCTCCGCCGCCTTGACCGCATGGGGCCAGCGCGCCGAGAGCTCGGCCATCAGGCGAATTGCATCGACGGTGCGCTGGTTGAGCCACATGAACCGTGTCTAGCCCATGATCGGCGGGCTTGAAAGCACATTCTGCCCTGTTTTCAGCCGCTTGAGCGGGCATTCCGCCGCAGGCTGGCACCCGCCAGCAATCCGCGATGCGGCATCCGGCAGCCCCGGAAATTCTCGCGGAAACAATTGAACGGTTCGCTTCCCCGCCACGACACATGGGCGATGGCCTTCGCCACAGCCCCAGGGAGAGTCCCGATGAACCGCAGACCGCATGCCAAAGCCGCCGCGATCGTGTCGTCCTTCGTCGCCGCGACCCTGTTCGCCGCGAGCACGGCGCTGGCCTCCACCTCCTTCGCCCCGCCCCCGCCGCCGGATGAGGCGCCCGCCCCGGGCGCCGCAATGCAGATGCAGCAGGCGAGCCCCCTCGACCAGTTCCGCCAGACGCTGGCGCATTACGGCTCCTTCCACACCCACCCGCTCTACGGCGAGGTCTGGAAGCCCTCCGAGCAGGTCGCGCCGCAGGGCTGGTCGCCCTATCCGGTCTGCCACTGGCAGTTCGACCGCGAGCAGCGGAGCTGGGTCTTCAACGACCCGACCGATTGGGGCAGCATCGTCCATCGTCACGGACGCTGGGCCAACGATCCGCAGCACGGCTGGATCTGGGTCGCCGACGCCAATTTCGGCCCCGGCTGGGTCATCTGGCGCAGTGAGGCGCGGAACGTCAGTTGGGCTCCGATGCTTCCCGAGCAGCTCGGCAACCAGCCGCCGCGCGACGGATGGCAGAGCCAGGACCTCGCCTCGCTCCATTCCGGCTGCCGCCAGAGCGCGCCGCCCGCCCCGGCCGCCGGCTACCAGCCGCTGCCCGATCCCGGCCCCGCGCCCATGCCGATGATGGCTCATGGCGGCCCGTCCTACGGGCATGGCGGACCGGTCTTCATTCCCGGCCGTCCGATCTTCGTGCCCGGCCGGCCCCCGGTGATCGGCGGCGGCCTGCCGCCCGCCTGCAGCACCGGCATCCGCCCGTCATGGTGCCGGCCGGTCTGCGCGGTCAGGCCGCATGCACCGGGCTGCCGGCCGCACGGACCGCATATCGGTCACCGACCCGGCCATATCGGCAATCCCTGCGGCCGGTTCCCGACGCTGGTCGCCTGCCGCTCGGCTCATCGGCCCTTCGCCCATCGCCCCCTCGCGCACCGGCCCTTCGTGCATCGCCCCTTCCACACGCCGCGCTTCGTGGGACGTCCGGGCCATCACCGGCCCTTCGTCGGCCAGTTCCGCGGCAGCCCGCGGATGGCCATGGGTCACCGCGGTTTCTCCCGCCGCTGATCGCCAGGCAGGAAGGAAATGCGGCCCCGGAGCGATCCGGGGCCGCCGACTTTTCCGGGACTTCGGAAATCAGTTCGTCAGCCGGAGGCGCGTGAGCTGGCCGCCAATGTCGCGCAGCGTGCCGTCGAGCTGCGCCGCGGTCGTCATGTAGACGAATTTGTCCGTGTTCGAGGCGCATGCCTGCAGCACCGTCGATAGCGGATCGCCGCCGGTATTGATCTGGATCGTGTAGATCATGATCCCCGCGGACTTGATCGCATCGCACATCAGGCGCTGTCGCGCGTCGATCTGCGCGGCGCGCGAATAGAAGCGGCTCTCGGTGTTCTGTCCGTCGGACAAGAGGATGATCACGTTCTTGTAGGAATATTGCGGGTCGAGCGGCGGCGCGTTCATGGGAATGCCCGGCGTCAGGGCCTGCCAGGCCCAGGCGAGGCCGATGCCCTGATTGGTGTTTCCCGCCGGCCGCATCTGGCTGACCCTCGCGCGAAGTTGCGTCCAGTTCGAGCTCAGGGGCAGCATCTCCACCGGCGTTCCACCGGTGTTGCTCGTCGCGATCGACGGGAACCGGCTCGCGGCGCTGTTCGGCAAGGCGTTGGAGATGTCGAAACTCTGGTTGCGGTCCTCTATCCCGCCGTCCCATTGCACGGAACATGTCCGCCAGCCGCAGACCGTCGCGCCATCCCAGTCGATCCAGGTGGCGTCGCGGTAGCGCGTGCCGACATTGACGACCTTGGCGAAGGGGATGATCGAGACCAGCACGTCGCCATCGTTCCGGGCGTTGGCCTGAAGCTGCGTCAGGAGGTTGAGCGTCGCGGTCTGGAGCGCGGTCATCTTGCCGGCGCTCGACATGGAGCCGGTATTGTCCAGCGCCAGCGCGACGCGCAGCCGCGTGACGCCCCAGGCCGTCTTGGAAGACGAGCCGATCGGGACCTGCGGGATGCCGACCACAGGCAGGAACGTCGTCGGCATGTTGAGTTCGGCAGTCAGTTGCAACGTGGAATTGGTGATCTGGACTTTCAGAACCGGCGTTGGGATGCCCGGTTCCTGGAACTGGGCGGCAAAGAAGGCCTGCGCGTCCGCGGCGACCTGCGCCGGAGTTCGTCCGCTGGCGTGGGTGGATGCCGAAATGGCAGCGGCATCGAGCGCCGCCTGCAGTTTCGACTGCAACCGCGCGGCAGCCGAATAGTCGATCGCCGCGGCCACAAGGCCCATGATCGGCAAAATGCATATGGCGAACAGCACGGCGACAGCGCCGTTCTGGTTGGCCGAGAATAGATGTTCCGCCCGGCGAAGGGCCTGAAAAACACGCGCCACAAAGGTGCCCTGGACGATGGAAACTGCGGTGCACCCTCGCGCCAAAGTCTTAAGGTTGGTTAAGGTGATTTCTGCAAAAGCTGCAGACGGGGTCGGCTATGAACGCATGGCGCGCGTTGCTATGCCGCATCGAGGACTGCTTCGATTCCTGCTGCGCGCGCGCCTAGTGGCAGCCATATGCAACGATCGAACGGCACATCCGAGAGACTGGAAGCGCACTGCATGATGGCAACAACCCCCGGCCGCCCGCCTTCCGCGCTGCGTGCCTTCATGGCGAGCGAGGCCGCAGGCGGCATCGTCCTGATGGTGGCGGCAGCAGCGGCGATGATCGTCGCCAATTCGCCGCTGGCGCCGACCTATTTCGCCGCGCTTAAAGCCTATATCGGCCCGCTCAACGTCCTGCACTGGATCAACGACGCGCTGATGGCGGTGTTCTTCCTGCTCGTCGGGCTGGAGATCAAGCGCGAGTTTCTCGACGGGCAGCTTTCGACCTGGCCGCGGCGCATCCTGCCGGGAATCGCCGCAGCCGGCGGCATGATCGCGCCTGCGCTCATCTATGTCGCCCTCAATGCCGGTCAGACCGCGACGCTGCGCGGCTGGGCGATCCCGACCGCGACCGACATTGCCTTCGCCCTCGGCGTGCTGGCGCTGCTCGGCAAGCGGGTGCCGGTTTCGCTGAAGATCTTCCTGACCGCGCTGGCTATCATCGACGATCTCGGCGCTGTGGCGATCATCGCGGCCTTCTACACGGCCGACCTGTCGCTCGCCTGGCTCGGCGGCGCCATCGCGACCCTCGTCGTCCTCACCGTGCTCAACCGCCGGGGCGAGGAGCGCCTGCCCATCTATCTGGCGCTCGGCGCCGTGCTCTGGGTCTTCGTGCTGAAATCCGGCGTCCATGCGACGCTTGCCGGCGTTGCGCTCGCCCTGACCATCCCGCTCCGTACCTCGCCGGGCCGGCCGGACGATCCGCATTCACCGCTGCACACCCTCGAACATGCACTGCATCCGTGGGTGGCCTTCATGGTCGTGCCGATCTTCGGCTTCGCCAATGCCGGCGTGTCGCTGGCCGGCATGAGCCTCAGTGCGGTGCTCGCCCCGGTGCCGCTGGGGATCGCCGCCGGCCTGTTCGTGGGCAAGCAGATCGGCGTGTTCCTCACCACCTTCATCGCGGTCAAGCTCGGCTGGACCGACCGGCCGGAGGACGCGACCTGGCCGCAGGTCTATGGCGTGTCGCTGCTCTGCGGCATCGGTTTCACGATGAGCCTGTTCATCGGGCTCCTCGCATTTCCGAGTTCCCCGACGCTGCAGGACGAGGTGAAGATCGGCGTGCTGGCGGGCTCGCTGCTGTCGGCGCTGGTCGGCACGCTGGTCCTGCTCGTCGCCAAGCGGGAAGGCCGGCCAATGCCGAGCTGACGATGGCGGCTGAGGATCAGCGCAGGAAGCCGTCGAGAATATCGTCGATCCGCTTGGTCGGCGCGGCCTCGCATTCGCGGGTGACGCGCGCCAGCACCTGCTCGTTGGTCATGGTGCGCAGGATGTCGCGGTTCTTGTGGAAGGCGGAAGCGGAGAGATAGCCGAGGAACCACTCGCGGTACTCGGCGGCCTGCGGCGTCGTGCGCACGCGCAGCCAGACGGAACACTGGCTCGTGCCGTGGCCGAGAATGCGGATGGCCTCGGCCGGCGAAGCGGCGCCGAGAATGGCGGCAAGGGCGAGGATCGGTCCGAGGCGGGGCATGGTCGTCTTCTCCGGCGAAGCGCGCCGGACGTGCCCGGCCGCGGCGGCGAGAGACTAGCCGCCGGCCATGCCTTGGCAAGGACAATTGAGGGTCGATCACGGTGCGGAATGCGAACCGATTGAAATCATTGCGCCGCAGCACGGCGGAATGCGCATCCGGCCCATGCGTGGAGACAAAAAACCTCGCGCCGGCCGTGACTTAGGCTTGCCATCCGGCGGCGGAGGCCGTTGGATGGCGGCAGCGGCCGATCAAGAGCCGACCGATGCCCGAAACGCCTGACGAGATACCCATGACCCGCAAAACCCCCTCGGAACTGCGCAGCGCGCGCTGGTTCGCGCCCGACGACCTCCGTTCGTTCGGGCACCGCTCCCGCTGGATGCAGATGGGCTACGCCCCCGAGGACTGGGTCGGCAAGCCGATGATCGCCATCCTCAATACCTGGTCGGACGCCCAGCCCTGCCACGCCCATTTCAAGGACCGCGTGGAGGACGTGAAGCGCGGCATCTTCCAGGCCGGCGGCTTTCCCATCGAACTGCCGGCGCTCTCGCTTTCCGAGAGCAACGTCAAGCCGACCACCATGCTCTACCGCAACATGCTGGCCATGGAGGCGGAGGAACTGATCCGCTCGCATTCCATCGATGGCGCGGTGCTGATGGGCGGTTGCGACAAGACCACGCCCGCGCTGCTCATGGGCGCGACCTCCGCCGGCCTGCCGATGATCTACGTGCCGGCCGGGCCGATGCTGCGCGGCAACTGGAAGGGCCACACGCTCGGCTCGGGCTCGGACGCCTGGAAATACTGGGACGAGCGGCGCGCCGGCAACATTTCCAACCGCGACTGGACCGATGTCGAGGGCGGCATCGCCCGCTCCTATGGCGTCTGCATGACCATGGGCACGGCCTCGACCATGACGGCCATTGCCGAGGCCATCGGCATCACCCTGCCCGGTGCATCCGCCATCCCCGCCCCCGACGCCAACCACAAGCGCATGTGCTCGGCGGCCGGCCGGCGCATCGTCGACATGGTGTGGGACGACCTGACCCCGACCAAGATCCTCACCCGCGCCGCCTTCGAGAACGGCATCACGGTGGCCATGGCCATGGGCTGCTCGACCAATGCCATCATCCATGTCATCGCCATGGCGCGGCGGGCGGGCGTCGACATCAGCCTCGAGGATTTCGACAAGGCGAGCCGCAAGGTGCCGGTCATCGCCAATGTCCGGCCGAGCGGCGACACCTATCTGATGGAGGATTTCTTCTATGCCGGCGGCCTGCCGGCGCTGATGACGCGGCTGACCGATCACCTCCATCTCGGCGCGATCACCGTCACCGGACGCCCGCTCTCCGAGCAGCTCGACGGCGCGGAGGTCCACAATGACGACGTGATCCGCCCGGTCGACAATCCGATCTATGCGGAGGGCGCGCTCGCCGTGCTCAAGGGCAACCTCTCGCCCGACGGCTGCGTGATCAAGCCGAGCGCCTGCGAGCCGCGCTTCCTGAAACATACCGGCCCGGCGCTGGTCTTCGACGACTATCCCAGCATGAAGGCGGCCATCGACCGCGACGATCTCGACGTCACTGCCGACACCGTTCTGGTCCTCCGCAATGCCGGCCCGCACGGCGGCCCCGGCATGCCCGAATGGGGCATGCTGCCGATCCCCAGGAAGCTGGTGAAACAGGGCATTCGCGACATGGTGCGGATTTCCGATGCGCGCATGTCCGGCACCAGCTACGGCGCCTGCATCCTGCACGTCTCGCCGGAAGCGCATATCGGCGGCCCGCTGGCGCTCCTGAAGACCGGCGACCTGATCGAGCTCGATGTCGATGCCCGCACGCTCAACATGAAGGTCAGCGACGAGGAACTCGCGGCCCGCCGCGCCGCCTGGCAGGCGCCGAAGCCGCATTACGAGCGCGGCTACGGCTACATCTTCACCAAGCACATCAAGCAGGCCCATGACGGCTGCGATTTCGACTTCCTCGAAACGCAGTTCGGTGCGCCCGTCGACGAACCAGCGATCTTCTGAGCGGACCGGAGCCTTCCATGAGCCTGAAACCCGAAACCGCCGAGAAGCTGAAGGGCGTCTCGACCGCCACGCTCTGCACCGCGCTGTTCAAGCGGGGCCTGCGCAACCAGTTCATTCAGGACGTGCGCCCGCTCAACCCGTCGCTGCCCAACATGGTCGGCGAGGCCTTCACGCTGCGCTACATCCCCGCGCGCGAGGACCTGAACCCGCTTTCGGTGTTCCTCGACCGCGGCCATCCCCAGCGCAAGGCCGTGGAGGATTGCCCGCCGGGCGCGGTGATGGTGATCGACAGCCGCAAGGATGCGCGAGCGGCTTCGGCCGGCGGCATCCTCGTCTCGCGGCTGATGAAGCGCGGCGTCGCGGGCGTCGTCACCGATGGCGGCTTCCGCGATTCACCGGAGATCGCAGGCCTGTCGATCCCGGCCTATCACCATCGCCCCTCGGCCCCGACCAACCTGACCCTGCATCAGGCGATCGACATCAATGTGCCGATCGGCTGCGGCGACGTGCCGGTCTGGCCGGGCGACGTGGTGGTGGGCGATGGCGAGGGCGTGATCGTCATTCCAGCGGGCATCGCCGACGAGGTCGCGGCGGAGGCGGTCGAGATGACCGTGTTCGAGGATTTCGTAACCGAGAAAGTTCTGGAAGGCCGCTCGATCCTCGGCCTCTACCCCGCGACCGAGGAGCAGACCAAGATCGATTTCGCGGCTTGGCGGAAGGAAAAGGGGCGCTGAAGCGCCTCACCACCACGGGTCCGGCAGCCAGTTCAGCATGTAGAGCGCGGTCAGGATGATCATCAGCGTGATCACCGAGCCACCAGCGCCGCGCGCGCCGCCGAGATAGCCGCCGAAGACCAGAACCGCGATCAGCAGGACGACGAGAAAACCGGTCCACATGGGCCCCTCCCCTTTGAACCGGAGCCGCGAGGGCTCCGGTCTTCCGGGATGGACAACGCGCGAACCGGTATCCGGTTCAGGCCGGCGTCACTGCGGCTCGATACGGGCGTCGCGCACGATGCGCTGGTAGCGCTCGCGCTCGGCGCGGGAGAAGGTGGTGAACGCGTCCGGCGTGTTGGGGGAGGCCACCGCGCCGATCTCCTTCAGCCGCGCGACCACGTCGGGCCGCGAGAAGATCTCCTTCACGTCGGCGGCGATCTGGTCGGCCACCGGGCGCGGCACACCGGCCGGCGCGAACAGGCCGTGCCATGTGCCGATATCGAAGCCGGGGAAGGTCTCCGCGATGGTGGGCACGTCCGGCGCGGTCGGGCTGCGCTGCGCCGACGTGACGGCGATTGCCCTGACGGTGCCGCCCTGCGCCTGCGGCCAGGAGAAGGTGATGTTGTCGAAGGCGAGATGGATGTGGCCGCCGACCAGCGCGTTCATGATCTCGCCGGACGAGCGATAGGGGATGTGGGTCATCGGCGTGCCGATGAGGTTCGAGATGATCTCGGCGGGGATGTGGTTGGACGCACCGATGCCGGAGGAGCCGTAGTTCAGCTTGCCGGGATTGGCCTTCGCATAGGCGACGAATTCCGCGAAGTTGCGCGCCGGAATGTTGTTCGCGATCACCAGCATGTTCGGCAGCGTCGCGAACAGGCTGATCGGCTGGAAGTCGCGGTCGGCGTCATAGGTCAGCTGCTTGTAGACATAGGGCGCGATGGCATGCGTGCTCGCCGTGCCGACGAACAGCGTGTAGCCGTCCTTCGGCCCGCGCGCCGCCGCGCCCGCGCCAACGGTTCCGCCGGCGCCCGCGCGGTTCTCGACCACGAAGGGCACGTTGTATTTCTGCTGCATCGCCTGCGTGAAGATGCGGGCGAAAAGGTCCGTGGTGCCGCCTGCCGTGAATGGCACGATCACCGTGACCTGTCGCTGCGGCCAGGCGGGCGCCTGGGCGACAGCTGATGTGGATATGAGCGCGAGCGCACCCGCCAGCGCGGCTATAAGCTTCTTCATCGATTCCTCCCGGCAATTCTTGATGGTCGCGCCTCTTGGGCGGCCTGCCTTGGAACCAGCCTAAACCGGTTGAATCGCCGGGCGCAATGGCGCGACCGTGCGGCAGGCCGACGCTGCGCTTGCAGCCCTTCCGGAACGAAGACGGGCGCAGACCGTTACCTCCCGCAGAACAGGCAGGAGAGACCCATGAAGATGCAGAGCGCGGAAATCGACTGGGGCGTTCCGCACGGCCTGATGGGGATGAATTCGTTCGCAATGGGCGACCCGCAGCCGCCCATGCCGGAGCCTTTCCCCTCGCCCATGCCGCCGCCGATCCCGCCGCAGCCGGAACAGCCCGATCCGTCACCGGGGCTGCCCGAGCCGGGCGACCCGATCAACCCGCCCGATACGATGTGACGGGTGGGACAGTGCGCGTCGCTTTTTCGTGATCGCGACGGCCGGAACGCTGCCGCGCGCTGCTCGTTGTTTCGGTGAGGCTGGGACAGCAGAAGGAATGCGACCTATGGGCAACAATCCTCAGGGGCAGAAACCCGGCATGGACCAGAAACCCGGCATGGGTAAGGATCGCGACCAGCAGCATCAGCAGGGCGGCGGCGCCGGCCAGCAGCAGGGCGGCAAGCAGGAGCCCGGCCGTGGCGGCGAGAAGGATCAGCTCCGTCCGGATCATGACCGCGACAAGCAGCGCGGCTGACGCAGCGACCCGATGAGCATGGAAAGGCCCGCCATTCCGGCGGGCCTTTTGTATGCACGGCGCTCGAGGCCTGCTCGCGGCGGGCCCATGAAAAAGCAATCTGGCTGGTCCATGAAAAAGCCCGCCGCGATGCGGCGGGCTCTCTTCGTGCGGGATTACCAGTAGTAGCGGCGGCGCCAGTACCGCCGGCGACGCCAGCCCCACCAGCGACGGCGGCGCCAGTAGCGGCGACGCCAGCGACGGCGGCGCCAGCCCCACTGCATTTCGGTCGGAGCCTCGGATGCGGGCGCGGCCGGGGCCACCGGCTGCATCGCCGGCGCGGCAGAGGCAGCGGTCGACCCGATGGCGCCGAGCGCCAGCGCTCCGGCGGCGACGGATGTGAAGAAATGTCTGCGATCCATGTCTTCCTCCTTGCGTTCGATCCGCCGACGATGAAGGCGGGCAGTTGAACTCGGAATGAACTTCCCTGTTGGGCTATTGTTCAGGAATATGGTTCCCTTTCGCGCACCAGAGACGATAGCTGCGTGCTGCACGCGCGAATTCGTGGAGCTTGAACTGCAATGACGGCGTCCACCCGGCCCCTGGTCATCGGCCTGTTCGACAAGCGGACGTTTTCGATCCAGTACATCGTCGCCGACCCCGCGACGCAGCGCTGCGCCATCATCGATCCGGTGCTCGACTACGACGAAAAGTCCGGCGCCACCGCCACCGACAGCGCCGATGCCCTGCTGCGCCTCGTCGCCGAGCGCGGCCTGACCGTGGAATGGATTCTCGACACCCATCCCCATGCCGATCACTTCTCGGCGGCCCCTTACCTCAAGGCCCGTACCGGAGCGCCTACCGCCATCGGCGCAAAGGTGGTCGAGGTCCAGAATCTCTGGCGCAGGATCTACAACCTCCCGGACTTCCCGACCGACGGCTCGCAATGGGATCGCCTGTTCGCAGACGGCGATACCTTCGCCATCGGCGATACTCCGGTGCGCGTGATGCACTCGCCCGGGCATACGCTGGCCTCCGTCACCTATGTCGCCGGCGACGCGGCGTTCATCCACGACACCCTGTTCATGCCGGACGGCGGCACGGCGCGCTGCGACTTCCCCGGCGGTTCGGCTGCTGCGCTCTGGCGGTCGATCCAGGGAATTCTCGCGCTTGCCCCCGAGACGAGGCTGTTCACCGGCCACGACTACCAGCCCGGCGGGCGGGAACCGGGCTGGGAGAGCACGGTGGCCGAACAGGCGCGCACCAACATCCATCTCGCTAAGGCAAGGACCGAGGAGGAATTCGTCGCTCTGAGAACGGCGCGCGACCGGACCCTGCCGATGCCGAAGCTGATCCTCCACGCCCTGCAGGTGAACATCAACGGCGGCGTGCTGCCGCCGCCCGAGGCCAATGGCAGGCGATACCTGAAGATCCCGCTCGACGCCCTGCCGGGCGCGGTGTGGGGCTGACCGGCGAGGCGACTATCGCGGCGGGTTGAGCGCTTCCATCGTTTCCATCAGCAAAGGCCGCATCCGCTCCAGGAAGGCGTCGGGCGCCCAGTCGCTGACACGCGCCGCGATATGGACCGCGCCGAGCGGACTGCCCTCCTCGCTCACCAGCGCGCCCGCCAGCGTGATGTCGCCCGGCACGGCTTCCTCGACCGCCATCGACCAGCCGTCCACGCGCGCCTGGTCGATGCGGGCCATGATGGCATCGACATCGGTGATCGTCTGCGGCGTGCGCTGCTCGCGCGGCGATTCCGCGATGATCCGCCGGGCCTCGTCCCGCGGCAACCGCGCCAGCATGGCCCGCCCGCCGGCCGTGCAGAAGATCGGCATCCGCCGGCCGACGACGGTCGTATAGAAGGGCGCGAGCCGGCTCGGCTGGCGCATGACATAGACGATGGTCGGTCCGTCGAAGAGGCTGAGATCCACCCGCTCCTCGCACCGCTTCCGCAGCTCGATCAGATGCGGCGTCGCCAGTTCCACGAGCGGGTGGGATCGAATGAACTGGAACGAGAAGTCGAGGACGGCGGTTCCCAGCGCGTAGCGACGGGTAGCTGCGCTTCGTTCGAGGTATCCGAGCTGCACCAGGGTGTGCACCATGCGCTGCACGGTGCTTTTGTCGAGGCCGGACCGCTCGGCGATGTCCTGCAGGCCGAGCTGCCGGCTCGTTCCGCTGAAAGCACGCAAGACTGCCATGCACTTCGCGATGGAGTTCACAAACAGCGGATTCTCTTTGATTTTTTTGTCCAAAGCCAAGGTCTCCCTCCCGTGGACGCGTGCCACGACCAGAATTACAATACACTATCATATATCGCATTGTAATACTTCAGGGGATAACAATGAGCTCTGCAACCGTGTCACCGGCAGCCAGCGATGGCGCCCTGACGGACAAGTCGCGCAAGGCGATCTGGGCCGCTTCCATCGGCAACCTGCTCGAATGGTATGATTTCGGCGTCTACGCCTATCTGGCGACGCTGATCGCCGCGAAGTTCTTCCCCGGCACCGACCCGACCGCATCGCTGCTCGCGGCCTTTGCGGCCTACGGCGTCGGCTTCCTCGCCCGCCCCTTCGGCGGCATCGTCATCGGCCGCCTCGGCGACACGCGCGGGCGCAAGGCCGCCCTCGTCCTCACCATCTTCATGATGGCTTTCGGCACCATCGGCATCGGCATCCTGCCGTCCTATGAATCCATCGGCATCTGGGCGCCGATCCTGCTGGTGCTGCTGCGCATCGTTCAGGGCATCGCCGCAGGCGGCGAGTGGGGCACTTCCACCGCCTTCATCGTCGAGTGGTCTCCGCCGTCCCGTCGCGGCTTCTTCGGCTCGTTCCAGCAGGTCTCCACCGCCGGCGGCTCGCTGCTCGGCTCGGCGACCGCTGCGATCCTGACCTCGACGCTCACCGCCTCGGCCATGCTGGAATGGGGCTGGCGCGTGCCGTTCCTGCTCGGCGCCGTCCTGCTCGTCGTCGGCGTCTACATGCGCAGCAATGTCGAGGAGACGCCGCACTTCGAGGCGAGCCGCGAGGCTGCCGCCGACGCGCCGGTCGTCTCGGGCTTCCCGCTGGGCGCACTCGCCTTCGGCTTCACCATCTTCTGGACCATCGCCTACTACACGCTGCTCGCCTGGATGCCGAGCTTCACCCAGCGTTTCGCCGGCCTCACGCCGTCCGAGGCGCTCTGGGCGAACACGATCGGTCTCATCGCCATGGTCATCGCCATCCCGGTCTGGGGCGCGCTGTCCGATCGGATCGGCCGCCGCCCCCTGCTCATGGCCAGCGCGCTCAGCATCGGCGTCCTTGCCTATCCGCTGTTCTCGCTGATGGCGCAGGGCGGCAGCGGGTTCGCGCTCGTCCTGTCGATCCAGATCCTGTTCGGCGTTCTGCTGGCAATGTATTCGGGCCCCGGCCCGGCGGCGATCTCGGAGATCTTCCCGACGCACCTGCGCTCGACGTGGATGTCGGCGGGCTACACGCTGGCAGTCGCGGTGTTCGGCGGCTTCGCGCCGTTCATCGCGACGTGGCTCATCCAGAAGACGGGCTCGCCGGTGTCACCGACCTACTTCTACCTGGTGCCGGCGGCGGTCATTTCGCTGTTCGTCATCCTGAAGCTGAAGGAAACGGCCGGCAGCAAGCTGCACTGACGGAACGGCGCGGTCCCTCGCGGGGCCGCGCCGACCCGGCGACATACCGCATCTGGAGCTCGCCCATGCTGATCCGCTTCGACGGACAGACCGCCATCGTCGCCGGAGCCGCACGCGGCATCGGCCAGTCCATCGCCCGTTCGCTGGCGGCCGATGGAGCGCGGGTCGTCGCGTGCGACCTCCTCGTGAACGAGTTGCAGACAATCGCAGGTCCGGTCGAGGGCGGCGGCGAGATCATCGCCGCAAAAGTGGACGTGACCGACGAGGCCTCCATAGCCGCGGCCGTCGCAGCCGCTGGCGCGCCTGATATCGCCGTCTACGTTGCCGGCGGCGTGCGCGGGCAGAAGCCCCGGCCGCTGGAAGAGGTCAGCGCCGAGGATTTCGACGCCATCGTTGATGCCAACCTCAAAGGGGCGTTCCTTTTCGCCAAGGCCGTCGCCCCCGCGATGAAGGCCAAGGGCCGCGGCCGGCTCATCACCATTTCGAGCCGTGCCGGCCTTGCGACGAGCTTCACCGGCATCCAGAGCTACGCCTCCTCCAAGCACGGCCAGATCGGCCTGGTGAAGCAGCTTGCGCAGGAACTCGGCCCCTTCGGCATCACGGTCAATTCGGTCGCGCCCGGCTTCATGGCCACGAGCCCCGACTACGAGCGCCAGTGGAACAGCTGGGCGCCGGAATTCCGCGAGAAGTTCGCCGAGAATATCGCCATGCGCCGCATGGGCGAGCCGAAGGACATCGCCGATGCGGTGACGTTCCTTGCCTCCGACCGCGCCTCGTGGATCACCGGCCAGACGCTGGCCGTCACCGGCGGACCGCTGGTGTAAGACGCCCGCCATCCACCCTCCAGATCAGCCAAGACGGGAGACCGACCATGACCGACTATTCCAAGATGGAACCGTGGCAGTGGCCGGAAGAGCACTGGCGCGGCCTCGTCAATCACGTCCGCGCCGGCCGCACCTACAAGCCGAAGGCCTGGAAGGGCGGCGCGCGCTGCGCCTTCGCGCTCTCGTTCGATTCCGACCACGAGACCAACGAACTGCGTGACGGCGGCAAGTCGGTCGGCCGCATGGCCTGGGGCCAGTACGGCAACCGCGTCGGCGTGCCTATGATCCTCAAGCTGCTCAAGAAATACGACGTGCCGGCCACCTTCTTCGTGCCGGCGGTCGCGGCCCTTCTTCATCCGGATGAGCAGCGCCGCGTGGTCGCCGAGGGCCACGAGATCGGCCTTCATTCATGGATCCACGAGCTCAATTCCGTGCTCTCCTACGAGGACGAGCGCGGCATCATGATGCGCTCGGCCGACACGCTGGAGAAGGTCACCGGTGTCCGGGTCGTCGGCTCGCGCACGGCCTCGTGGGATTTCTCGCCCCACACGCTGCGCATCACCAAGGAGATGGGCCTCGCCTACGACACCTCGCTGATGGCCGACATCGACTGCTACGAGCTGCTGCTCGATGGCGAGCCGACGGGCGTGGTCGAGCTTCCGGTCGAATGGATCCGCGACGACGCGCCCTATTTCATGATGCTGCGTTTCCAGAATCTGCGGCCCTACACGCCGCCGGAAGGCGTCTTCGACATATTCCGCCGCGAGTTCGAGGCGGCCTACGAGGAGGGCGGCATCTTCCAGCTCACCTGCCATCCGCACATGATCGGCTACCGCTCGCGCATCTGGATCATCGAAGAGCTGATCCGGCTCGCCAAGGCCAAGGGCGATGTCTGGTTCGCCACCCATGCCGATGTCGCGGCCTTCGCGCGCGACAACGCAGCGGATTGAGCGGCGACGCCATGACCAAGATTGCCCTGGTAACGGGCGCGGGACGCGGCATCGGCCGCGCCTGCGCCCTCGCGCTGGCGGAAAAAGGCTTCGACATCGCGCTTGTCGACCTTCTCGAGCCGGAAATGGCCAAGACCGCCGACGATATCCGCGCGCTTGGCGTCGCGGCGCTGACCTATCAGGCGGATGCGAGCAGCTTCGCGCGCGCGCACGAGGTGGTCGATGCCGTCATCGCCGATCGCGGCCGCCTCGACGTTCTGGTCAACAATGCCGGCGCACCGGCACCCAAGCCGATCCTCGAGATCACCGAGGATGAGTTCGATCGCGCCATCGCCGTCAATCTGAAGAGCTGCTTCAACTACATCCACGCAGCGGCGCCGGTCATGCTGAAACAGAGCGAGGGCGGGCGCATCGTCTCGATCTCGTCGCTGAACGCCCTGTCGGGCGGTGTCACCAGCGCAGTGAGCAAGCACGCCTATGCGGCGGCCAAGGCCGGCATTCTCGGCCTGACGCGCTCGCTCGCCAAAGAATTGGGCCCCAAGGTCTCGGTGAATGCCATCTGCCCCGGTGTCATCGCCACCGAACTCTTGCGCGACCTGATCAGCCGCCGCGAGGAGGACCTCGTTTCCGGGATCGCCATGGGGCGTGTCGGAACCCCCGAAGACGTGGCGAGCATCGTCACCTATCTCGGCACCGAGGCGCACATGTTCATCACCGGGCAGCACTTCGTCGTCGACGGCTTCCAGTGGAAATGCTGACCGGCCGGCGCGGTTCGGCTGCGGGGAGTTGAAACCTTGCCCAGGGCAGCAGGGCGAGGGCCGCTAGCCCTTGGCTTTCTTGCCCTTGGCCGGCTGCTCCGCGGGCGGGGCTTCAGCCAGGCGCATGGCCCGCAGGCGCGCCATTGTTGCGGCGCGCTTGGCCTGTTCGGCGTCAACGATGGCGCGAAACGCCTTGTCGGTGGCGGTGTGGCGATCAGTCAAGGAAGGCTTGGTCATGATGGCAATATGGGGGCTTGGGGCGCAAATTGCCACCTTGGCGGCCCGATGGCGGCCTTTCGACTGGCCGCGGCACGGCCAAAGCCCCGCTCGGGTCGATCAGGCACAAGCCTTATTCCACCGGCGGAGCACCCCGTAGAGCCCGGCGGACGCTCCTAGATGCGGCGTTCGCCGAAGACCTGAGGCGTCACCCCGCGCGGGCGCGCGGCATCGGCCGGCGATGTCGGCACGAACGAGGATTTCCCGCCCTCCAGCTCCGCCGGCAGGATCATCATGCGGATGAACGTGTTCGTGCCGCCGCTGAGATTGGTCCCGACCACCGGCTCCTGACCGGACTCGAACCAGGCCTGCCCGGGGATGATGAGATCGGTGTGGTCGCCGACCTCCGCCAGCAGCTTGCCGGTCAACAGCCGCCTTATGCCGGGGCCGCGATGATGATGCGACGGGGTTGTCATGCCGGCCGGCTGATCGATCCGATCGACCCGGACGATGACCGGATCGGCCATCGGAGGCGTCCGCCGCGAGAGCACGGGAACGAGCCCTTCGTGCCGCTGGACGTCCTCCTCGCCCGAGATCTGGAACAGCCAGGCCCCCTCGCCCGCCGTCACCGTGTCGCCGCCGTTCAGGAACAAGCCGCTTTCCGCGCCCACTCTCTGTTGCGGCGCGCCGCCGGAGGAGACCAGCGCCTCGCCGGCCGGCACGAACAGGAAGTAGAGCGTCGCGGGCGGCAGGCGGTAGTCCTGCACGGCGTTCAGGTCGAAAACGGAGATGCGCCTGGATCGTTCGGTCATCGTGCTTCGCTCAGCCCTTCGCGTGCCGGATCACGGCGTTCAGGATGGGGCTGCCCGGCTCCATATATTCCGAGAGGATGTCGAAATGGCCCCAGCGCGGCAGGATATGAACCTCCGGGTTCAACCCGCTGCGGTGGAGGTGGTGGCCATAGCGGTAGGACTGGTCGACCCACTGCCACGGCTCCAGCCCGCCGGCGAAGACCGAAACAGGACAGGACGCCTTCACCGGACGCCGCTCGACGTCGCGGCGGCGAGCAATGTCTTCGGTCAGGCGCACGTCGGCATTGACCGTCGTGCCCATGACCGGCCGCGGATCGAAAATGCCGCTGATCGCGACCATGCCCCTGATGAAGGACGGATCGTCCCATTCATGCGCCAGCACCTCGGCCGCAAGGTGCGCTCCGGCCGAATGCCCCGACAAGGTGATGCGAGAAGCGTCGCCGCCGAACCGGCCAATGTTGCGGCGAACCCAATCGACCGCAGCGATCGTCGATTCCGCGACGCCGTCGAGGGTCGATGCCGGGCAGAGCTCATAGTTGGTCACGACGGCGACGATGCCGTTCGCCACGAGCGGCTCGGCGATGAAGGCGAAGTTCTCCTTGTCCTGGGCACGCCAGTAGCCGCCATGCAGGAAGACGTGCACCGGTTTCGGGTCGCCGCCTCCGGCCGAGGGATAGACGTCGAGCCGGCGGAGCGGATGGTCGCCGAAGGCAATATCCGCCTCGCGCGCCAGCTTTCCGAGGGCGGCCGCGTTGACGCTCGCCCGCCCGGCCTGGGCATCCTTGAAACTCGGAAACGCCGCCTGCGGGTTGTACTGGAACTCGTGCTCCTGCGGTGTGAGGCCGGACCAGAGCGGAGCGAGACTCGACATCGCGTCGTCTTCCTTCATGCGGGGCGCCCGTCAGCGCGAGGCGCCTCAACCATTACCACCCCATTCAGAACCAATACGTCCGTTTCCCGCATGCCAGAGTCGCGCGTCGCCGGTCTTTTGAGTATTGACGGCAAATCATGTAGTGACGGACCTTCATCGGCATAACCAAATCGGACCATGCTCGACCCAATGCGCCAGTCCGCCGGATCGGAAGCGATCAATTCCCGCCAGAAGGCCGATTCCGACGGACAGATCATCTATCAGAGCCTGAGCGGCTCGATCGTCGACGGCCGCCTGCGATCCGGCACGCGCCTGCCAACGGAGCGGGCGCTCGCCAGCCGCTTCGGCGCAGCCCGCAACACCGTGCGCCGGGCCATGTCGCGGCTGGTCGAAGAGGGGCTGATCGAGCGCCATGTCGGCCGCGGCAGCTTCGTCGCCAAGGTCGTCGCGCCGGCGCCCGCCCCCTCCTCCGAGCCCGACTTCAGCCTCGGCGATCTCCTCGAGGCCCGGCTGATGTTCGAGCCCATGCTGGCCGAACTCGTCACCGAGCGCGCGGCCGACACGACGCTCGCCGCCCTGTCGACCTATCTTGAGGCCCTGAACACCGCGTCCACCTGGGCCGAGTTCAAGGAAGCGAAATACGCCCTGCACCTCGCGATCGTGAAGGCTTCGGGCAATGCCTTCCTCGTCTCGGTCTTCGAGCGGATCATCGCGACGCGCCGGAAGGCCGGATGGGGCCGGCCGGTCGGCCAGAACGTACCGATCGGCGCGGTGCGCGAGGCGGCCGTCCGCGACAATGCCGCCATCGTCGAGGCGCTCTGCCGCCGCGACACGGAAACGGCGCGCGAACTGATCCGCGCCTATCTGCTGCGCACGCTCATGTCCGTCGGCGGAAGCTGAAACGATCCGACTTCAGCGGCGGTCGAAACGGCGCTGAATGGCGCGGCTCACCAGCATCAAAGCAAGCGCGGTGATCAGGATGGCGAGGCCCGGAAAGGCCGACATCCACGGTGCGATGAGGATGTAGTCCTTGCCCTGCTGAAGGATGGAGCCCCAGTCCGGCGTCGGCGGCTGCACGCCGAGCCCGAGAAAGCCGAGCGCGGACTGGATCTGCAGCACCAGCGGGAACAGCACCACGCATTGCATCAGGACCAGCGGCACGACGTTGCGCGTGACGTGGTTGACGAGGATGCGGCCTTCGCCGAGCCCCGTGCTGCGCGCCGCCTCGACATAGGTGCGCGCCGTCTCCGAAATCGCGCCGGAGCGGGCGATCCGGTAGAAGGACGGCACATAGACGACAGTCAGGGCCAGCGCGAGATTGGCGGTGCTCGGTCCCATAATGCCGGTGACCATGATCCCGAGGATGATGGGCGGGAAGCTCAGCACGACATCGGCGAGCCGGCCCAACAGCATGTCGATCCGGCCGGCGAGGAAGCCCGAGACGATGCCGAGCGCACCGCCGATGAAGGCCGCCGCGGCAAGCGCCCCGGCGCAGACCAGCAGCGTGATCCGCGCGCCATGGACGATCCGCGCGAAGACATCGCGGCCGACATCGTCCGTGCCGAACAGATGAAGTGCGGACGGCCCTTCCAGCGACTTGTCGACATTGATGGCGAGCGGCGAATAGCCGGTGAAGAGCCCCGGAAACAGCACGACCACGGCAATGAAAGCGGTGATGGCGAGCCCAATCCCGAGGTCGGGCTCGCGAAGAAGCCTGCGCAGCGAAGCGGAAGCTCGGCGAGCCGGAACGGTTTCCACCGCTGTCATGATGCCCGTCCCTCGTCGGCGATGCGTATCGTGCCCATGAAATCCCGCCCCTAGCCGATCTGCACGCGCGGATCGATCACGCGGTAGAGCATGTCGACCGCCAGATTCACCGCCATGGCCAGCACCACGACGATGAGCAGCGCCCCCTGCAGGACGGGATAGTCGCGCGTCTCGATGGCCGAGAGCATGAGGCGGCCAAGGCCCGGCAACGAGAACAGGCTCTCGATGATCACGGCGCCGCCGAGGATCTGGACGAGGATCAGCCCCATGAAGGTGACGAGTGGGATCGCCACGTTGCGCAGGACGTGGCGGAAGAACACCACGTTGCGCGTCATGCCCTTGGCGACGGCGGTGCGCACGTAATCATCGGAAAAGGCCGAGACGACGCTCTGCCGGACGAACTGGCTGTAGGCGGCGGCCTGCAAAACGGCGAGGCTGACGATGGGCAGCGCCATGATCGACAGGTTCTCGCTGAGCGACTGGGCCGGCGACACGTAGAGCAGCGGCGGCGACCAGCCCGTCGCCGTCGAAATGCCGACAAGCAGCATCAGGCCGACCCAGAAGACGGGCGCGGCCAGCCCCAGTAGCGTGAAGGACTGCACGACGCGGTCGAGCAGCTTGCCCTCGTTCATGGCCGCGACAACGCCCAGCGGCACGCCGATGGCGGTGGCAAGGACAAGCGTCGCCACGGAGAGCTGGAGCGTCACCAGAAGCGCCGAGCCGATCAGCCCGCCGACCGGCTGACCACGCGTCCAGCTCGTGCCGAGATCGCCCGAGACGACCCGCGACAGCCAGCCGAGATATTGCCGCCAGGCAGGCTGGTCGAGCCCGAAGAACTCGCGCAGCGCCTGTGTCGCCACGGGATCGCTGGTCTGGCCGAGCATCTGCCCGACCACGTCGCCCGGCACGCTTCGCATCATCAGAAACACGACGATGGATGCGAGCAGCGCCGTGAGGACGGACGCGGCCAGCCGCTTGATCAGGTAAACGGCCATGTCTCTCTTTCAATGCCGGACCGGCCGGAGCGCCAAACGCTCCGGCCCGCTGCGCCGATGCGTCAGGACGCGATCCACGTCTTAGCGAGGCCGTAGAACCAGCCGGTGGCGTGCTGGTCGTAGTTGCGCACCTTGTCGGCCCGCACCGTCACATGGTCCGCGCTGAACAGCATGATGGTCGGCACGCTCTCGGCCATGATCTGCTGGAAACGAGCATAGATGTCCTTGCGCTTGGCCGGATCGCTTTCCGTCCGCCCCTCGTCGAGCAGCTTGCTCGCCGCTTCGTTCTTCCAGTTGCGGAAGTCGGCGCCCTGCGGCATCGACCGGAAGTGCCGGTAGAAGAGCAGGTTCGGATCGGGCACCGTCGCCCAGTCGTTGAAGGTGAAGCCCATCTGCTTCGACTGGAAATTGCGGATCCAGACGCCGATCTCGACCCGCTGGATCGCGAGCCTGACGCCGATCTTGCCGAGCTGCTCGCGCAGGGTGACGGCGGCAGCATCCATCCAGTCGTAGCCGATGATGGTGGTCAGCGTCAGGTCGAAGCCGTTGGGATGGCCGGCATCGGCCAGGAGCTTCTTCGCGGCGGCAATGTCCACCTTCTGGTTGGGCAGCTTGTCGATTGGCACGCCCCAGGCGTCCTGCATGCTCGCCACCATCGTGCCGATCACGACGCCATAGCCGCCGACCGAGGCGCGCATGATCTCGTCCTTGTCGACGGCGAGAGAAATGGCCCGCCGCACGCGCTCGTCGTCCAGCGGCTTCAGTTCCGAGCCGAGGTCGATGGCTTTCTGGTTGAACGAGGGTTTGCGCTCGACAACGAGACCGCGGACGTTCTCCACCTGCCGGATGTCCTGCGGCCGCGTCAGCGGCGCCATGTCGATGCGGCCGTTGCGCAGGCCCACGAGAAGGCTCGCGCCGCTCGGCACGCTGACGAAATTGATGCGGTCGAGAAAGGGAACGCCGGGCTCCCAGTAATCGGCATTCTTGACCAGCGTCACGTTGCTGTTCGGCTTGAACTCCGCAAGCTTGAACGGGCCGGTTCCGACCGAGACCTGGTTGAGTTTGGTCTTGGCGTCGGGCGCATCGAAATAACCGGATGGCACGACCGCGCCGTACTTGTTGCCCATCGTCATCAGGATGGCAGCATTGGGCGAGGTCAGCGTCATCTTGATCGTGCTGTCATCGATGGCGTCGATGGCGCTGATCAGGCCGAAGTCGCCGGCGCCCGGCGAGCCGTTCTTGGAGTCGCGGATGTAGTTGTAGCTGTAGGCCACGTCCTTCGCGGTCATGGCTCCGCCGGTGTGGAACTTCACGCCCTTGCGGATGCGGATCGTGTAGGTCAGCCCATCCGGCGAGAGGTCATAGCCCTCCGCCAGCAGCGGCAAAGCCTTGCCGCCGGAGGTCTCGTAAAAGAGGCCCTGATACATCAGCACGGTGATGCGGATGCGTGCCTCGGCGCCCTGATGGAAGGGGTCGAGGCCCGGGGCCTCCAGCAGAAGGCCGACATTCAGCGTGCCGCCGCTCTTGGCGTCGGTCGCCTTCGGGCCGTAGAGGTCGTCCGCCAGTGCAGGGCCGACCAGCGCTGCCGCAACGGCCATGCCGCCAAGCGCCAGCAGCGCACGCCGGTCCAGTTGATTGAGAAGGGTCGGTAGCGTCATTGCTCGTCTCCGTTCGGGCCGTGTCCCCTCTGTCCTTCCGCCGAGCCCGCGACGGAGGCGATTCATTCGTCCGGGCCTATTCGCGATAGGCGACGGTCATCTCGATCTCGACCGCGGCATTGCGCGGCAGTTCGGCGACGCCGATAGCCGAGCGCGCATGGCGGCCTGCTTCGCCGAAAATGTCGCCGAGCAGGTTCGACGCCGCGTCGAGCACCTTCGGCTGGTCGTTGAAACCGGGTGCGGAGGCGACGAAACCGCCGACTTTCAGGATGCGCTCGATGCGATCGAGCGACCCGAGCGCCTGTTTCAGGCAGGCGAGGCCCTGAAGGATGCAGATGCGCGCCTCGCCCTGCGCGGTCTCCAGCGAGACATCGGCCCCGACCTTGCCGCGCACCTGGATGTCGCTGCCGATTTTCGGCAACTGGCCCGAGACATGGGCGAGGCCGCGGTGCAGCATCACCGGGATGTAGTTGAACGCCGGTTTCGCGGCCTCCGGCAGTTCGATGCCGAGTTCGATGAGCTTCTTCTCAAACATGGGCAGGCTCTGTTGTGTTCAGGAGCGACCGGACGAGGCCATCGAGATCATGGGCCGGCCGGAAGCCGGTATCGGCCGCGAAACGGCGGCCATCGACCAACGGGAACAGGGCGGCCGGCTGCGCCTGGTCATAGGCGATGCGGGCCGACGGGCGCATCGTGCGTATGCGCGCAAGAATATCGGGCACCGAAGCCGTGAAGCCGGCGAGATTGTAGATGCCGCGGAGGGGGCCGCCATGCGTCAGGGCAGCAAGCACGGCCTCGGCGACATCGGCGACGGCCATGAAGTCGAGCGGCTGGTCGTGGAAGGCGATGTTCGCCGTCTGGCCCGCCGCGACATCGGCGAAGACCCTCGCGATGGCACTCGCAACGCCCTCGTACCAGAGGCCGGGACCGAGGACCAAGGGAAGGCGGAGGCCGACCACTTCCAGCGCGCCGCGCCGGGCGTGATAGCTCGCAACGCGCTCGGCCAGTTCCTTGGTCAGGCCGTATGCGGTCAACGGGCCCGTCGGCTCGTCCTCGGCGACCGGCGCCGCGCCATAGGCCGATGCAGGCCCGTAGACGACCGTCGAACTCGTCCAGACCACCTTTGCGACGCCGGCCTTCGCCGCCTCGTCGAGCAGCGTCGAAAAGCCGTTCACGTTCACGGCGATGGAGCGGGACAGATCGGCCTCGCCGGTGCGCATAAGGCCGAGCCGGCCGGCGCCATGCGCGACGCAGGACACGACGAAGCGCGGCCGATAGCGCGCGAAGACTGCCGCGACCGCCTCCCTGTCCTCGATCGAGCCGGCGACATCGGTTACCGCGCCCGCGATGTCGGCGATGAGGTCATCCGCCATGGCCGGGCCGAACACGACCGGACGCGCGCCCGCGCTCACCAGCGCGCGAACGACATGCGATCCGACGAAACCACGGCCGCCCGCGACCAGAACGGTCGCGCCTGAGAGGTCCTGACGGGCGGAAGACGGGGTCATCGCCGGCGCCTACTTGACCGCGAAGCGTTCGACCGCCTGCCAGTCGATCTCGACGCCGAGGCCGGGGGTATCGGGAACGGGGATGCGGTCGCCGGCAGCCCGCAGCGGATTGCGCAGAAGGCCGTCGCGCAGTGGGTTCGTGCCGAGATCGTATTCGACGAGGGTCGGTCGCGGCACGTTGTTCGAATGGGGCGAGACCGGCAGCGAAGCGACGAAATGCACCGCGGCCGCCAAGCCGATGCCGCTGCCCCAGACGTGGGGCGACAGCCTGAGATGGTGCTGGATGGCGAGGGTTGCGATCAGCCGGCCCTGCCATAGCCCGCCGCACAGCGAGAGATCGGGCTGGAGCACATCGACCGCGCGCCGTTCGACGAGGTGCTGGAAGTCGTGGACGGTGTAGAGCGCCTCGCCGGTGGCAATCGGCACCGGGCTCCAGCGCTGCAGCATCTCATAGCCGCGGATGTCCTGAGGCCCCAGCGGCTCCTCCACCCAGCCGATGCCGTGCGGCGCCATGCGCGCGATGCTCTCGCGCGCCAGATCGAACGTGTAGTTCGAATTGATGTCGACCATGATCTCGACATCGGGCCCGAGAATGCGGCGTGCGATGGCGACACGCTTCTCGTCGTCGGCCGGCGAGACCCCGATCTTGATCTTGACGGCCTTGTGGCCCGCCTCGGCCATGGCGGCGATCTGCGGCTCGAAATCGCGCTCGCTGTTCTCGGTGAGATAGCCACCCGAGGCGTAGATGTTCACTTCGCGCGCCTGCCGGCCACCGATCAGGCGATGAACCGGCAGCTTGAGCACCTTGCCGGCGGCATCCTTGGCCGCCATGTCGATGCCCGAGATCGACCAGGTGAGCGCACCCTGCACGCCGAAATGATAGTGCCGCGCATAGATCAGCGCGAAGACCTGCTCGACATCGAAGACATCCGTGCCGACCAGGTAGCCCTTCAGCAGGGGCAACATGGCGATGTTGACCTGCGGAATGCCCCAGGCCTCGCCGATCCCCTCGGTCCCGTCTTCCAGCGTCAGGCGCACGATCGTGGTGGCGCGGGCCGTGGCGAGCGATTTCGCCATGCCATAGGCCTTGCCCGCCGGCAGGGCCGCCTGAACCGCGATGAAGGCGATATCCTTGATTATCATGGGCGCTGCGCCGCTCACCAGTTCAAGTCGGATCAATCCCGCCCAATAGTGAGCCAATCGGTCAGGCGGTCAACCGGCATGACGATCGGGGATGAGCAGGGCCGCCATGCCCAATTGCCTGCCGCGAGCGCAGAGCATTGCGCGCCAAAGCGCGAACGTCCTCGCAACGGAACGCCCTGCCGGAAGAGCTCGCTGCCTAAGCCAGAGACCACGCCACTGCCCCACCTTCTCCGGCGCTGGATTGGTCGGCACGAACTTCGCGAGCGGGTCGAGCGAATTGGCGCGCACCGAGCCTTGCATGGCTCGAGGTTCGGGTCTTGAACACCGCGCAGCAATCGATTATGACCGCGCCTCGCACCGGCGGTCGGGCCTCTGGAAGGTCCTGCTGGGGGATAGTTCAACGGTAGAACATCGGACTCTGACTCCGAGAATCTTGGTTCGAATCCAGGTCCCCCAGCCAACATCTTCCTTCATTCTGCGCGATGGCGAAGCCGTTCCCGGCTCAATCGGGATGGCGGGTTGGACGCGGTCGTGCGCCCTTGGTTTCGCGAAGCGCTGATCGAGGCCTTGGCGACACTCGCCGACAGGATTCTCCCAAAAAACCCGCCTCTCCACCATAGGGCTGCGGCTCATGTTCCGCCCTTCGCGCTTGCGGCGTGGGGCCCGGCTGTTACATTGGACCCAACTGAACAGATCAATCGGTTCGTCCGTCGAGCGCGTCCTCGTGCTTCGGGCACCGATGGAAAGGTCGCCATGGCCCACGGACCGCCGAGCGGTTCGCCGGGAGTATCGGGCGTGCAACCGGCAACGGCGGCGGGAGCGGGCGATGACCGTGCCCGGCAGCCGCACCGGCCGCGCAGGCTTTATGCCGCGCTCGACCTCGGAACCAACAATTGCCGCCTGCTGGTGGCCAAGCCCGAAGGCGCGAGCTTCCGCGTCGTCGATGCCTTTTCGCGAATCGTGCGGCTCGGCGAGGGTCTCGGCCAGACCGGCCGCCTGAGCGAGGCTGCCATGGATCGCGCCGTCGAGGCGCTGAAGGTCTGCCGCATGAAGCTGCGCGACCGGCAGGTGGCGCGAGCCCGGCTGATCGCGACGGAAGCCTGCCGGCAGGCGTCGAACGGCGCGGAATTTATTGCCCGCGTGAAGGACGAGACCGGCCTCGCGCTGGAGATCGTCGACCGGCACACCGAGGCTCAGCTCGCCGCGCAGGGCTGCGTGCCGCTGGCCGACCCGAAGGCGCGCGGCGTCATCCTGTTCGACATCGGCGGCGGCTCGTCCGAGCTCGTCTGGCTTCTGCCGCGCGGCCCCGGGCGCAATGGCGGGCCGCCGACCGCCGAGATCCTCGGCTGGACCTCGCTGCCCGTCGGCGTGGTGACCCTCGCGGAACGCCATGACGGCAAGCATGTCACGCGCGAGAGTTTCGACCGGATGGTCGACGAGGTGGCGGCAATGATCGAGCCCTTCGCCCACCGCGCCGCCATCCAGGGCCAGATCGAGCACCTGCACATGCTCGGCACCTCAGGCACCGTCACGACGCTTGCCGGCGTTCATCTCGGCCTGCCGAAATACGACCGACGGCGGGTGGACGGCGCCTGGCTCGGCGCAAACGAGGTCGACGTGATCCTCGACCAGCTCCTCGCCATGACCTACGAGGATCGCATCGCCCATCCCTGCATCGGCGCCGAGCGAGCCGACCTCGTCCTTGCGGGCTGCGCCATTCTCGAAGGCATGCGCCGGCACTTTCCCTGCCAGCGCCTCAGGGTCGCCGACCGGGGCCTTCGCGAGGGCATCCTCGTTGGCCTGATGCGGCAGGACGGCGTCTGGCGCAGGCCCTTCCATCAGCGCCCCTACGATCCGAACCATCAGGGGGGCCAGAGATGACCACCAAACCCGGCGGCGGCCGCCAGCTCGCGGTGCGCCTGAAGACCGCCAAGAAGCGCACCACCAGCCAGCAGAAGTGGCTGGAGCGCCAGCTCAACGACCCTTACGTCGCCCGCGCCAAACGCGAGGGCTGGCGCTCGCGCGCGGCCTTCAAGCTGATCGAGATCGACGACAAGGCGAGGCTTTTGAAACCCGGCCAGCGGATCGTCGACCTCGGCGCCGCGCCCGGCGGCTGGCTGCAGGTGGCGGCGAAGCGCATCGGGCTCGACCAGGGCCGCGGCAAGATCGTCGGCATCGACCTGCTCGACGTCGATCCCGTCCCCGGCGTCGACTTCATGAAGGGCGACTTCACCACCGACGATGCGCCCGCGAAACTCAAGGAGATGCTCGGCGGCGAGGCCGACGTGGTGCTCTCCGACATGGCGGCGAACGCCATGGGCCACCGCAAGACCGACCAGATCAAGATCATCTATCTCGCCGAACTCGCCATCCAGTTCGCGCGCGAGGTGCTGGCGCCCGGCGGCCATTTCCTCTGCAAGGTGCTGCAGGGCGGCACGGAGGGCGACCTGCTCGCCGATCTCAAACGCGACTTCGCCACGGTGAAGCATATCAAGCCGCAGGCGAGCCGCGCCGATTCCAAGGAGCTCTACGTGCTCGCCATGGGCTTCCGGGGCCGCGCCGAAGAAACCTGAAGTGCTGGGGCGTGATTTGCGGGCTGCGGCCCGGACGGGCATCATCTCGGCCGGAGGCTGGCCGGCCATGGACAAGACCAGCAGAATCCTGATCGCCGGCGCGGGACCCGTCGGCCTTGCCGCCGCGCTGGAACTGGCGCGGCGCGGATTCCGGCCTGACATCATCGACAATGACGGCGAGCCTACCCCTGAATCCCGCGCGCTGGCCGTCAACCCGCGCACGCTGGCGCTGCTTGCGCCGAGCGGCGTCACCCAGCGACTACTCGCAAAGGGCCATCGCGTCGACGGCTTCCTGCTGATGGACGGGGACGAGAAGCTCGTCCGCCTGGATATCGGCAATGTCGGCGGCCCCTATCCCTTTCTGCTGAGCTATCCGCAATCCGAGACCGAGAAGGTGCTGATCGGCGCACTGGCCGAGCGCGGCATCGATGTCGGCTGGCACAAGCCGCTCGAAAGCCTCGACACGGACGGCGAGCGCATCATTGCGAATGGCGAGCCCTGTGACGTGCTGATCGGCGCGGACGGTTCGCATTCCTTCGTCCGCAGGGCCATGGGCATCGACTTTCCCGGAACCAGCGAGGCGCAGGAATTCGGACTGGCAGACATCCGCTTCAAGGACTGGCCCTATCCCTGGGACAAGGCCGTGGGACTGTTCCGCGACGACCACGTCCTCGCCTTCATCCCGATGGGCGAAGGCTTCGGCCGGTTCATCTCGACACGGCCGGACACGCTGGCCGTGTTGCCGGAGGGCGCGCGGGCCGGCGACGTCATCTGGCAGTCGGCCTTCAAGATCAGCTACCGGCAGGCCGAGACCTATCAGAAGGGCAATGTCTTCCTCGCGGGCGATGCCGCCCATATCCATTCGCCCATCGGCGGGCGCGGCATGAATCTCGGCATCGAGGATGCCTGCTGGCTCGCCTGGATGCTCACCGAGGGCCGCAGCGCGGAATACACGCAGGCGCGTCATCCGGTCGGCGCCGAGGTGTTGCGGATGACCAGCATTCCCACGAATTTCCTCGCATCGAAGGCGCGCTGGCGGCGCTACTTCCTGCGTCTCGTCCTGTCGCCGCTGCTCGGGCCGGCTTTTGTGCAACGCAGGGTCATCCCCGCATTGCTCGGCCTCAACAGTCCGGCCGCGCCCTGGCTCGCCGCCAACGGCCGGCTGGGATAGCTGACCTAGCCGCGGCCGGCCTGCTGCAGATCGCCGAAGCGGCGGCGGAACCAGTCGCGCAGCATGGCCTTCTCGTAGGGCAGCCACTCGCTGGAATTGCGGGCGCGGACATTCGACAGGTAGTTCCAGTCGAGCAGAGTTTCCTCGCCGCGGGCAACCACCCTGCCCCGCTCCTCCAGCACATAGCGCAGCTTCACGCTGGGCGGTGTCGTCTCGCGCATCACGCGGACATCGCCGAGCCGCGAGGCGAAGGGCTGGTTGCGACCGGCCAGATCGATGTCGAGCACCTCGAGGCGCAGGGTCTGGCCGGCGCGGACATGGCGCGCGCCTTCGGCCTTCAGGAAACGCTCGAACTCCGCGACCAGCCGGTCGCGGGTATAGGTGTTGCGGAAATCCTCATCGACGAAGCGCTCCGGCTGGACGAAGCGGATATCGACGCGCGCCGCGGCGGCGGTGGTCAGGGCGGCGAGAGCGGTGAGGACGACGAGAATGGTGCGAAGCAGCTTCATGGCAGTCTCCCGCATTCATTTGCTCCACCTGACGCCGCGATTGCGGCGGGTGAAGGGCGCTGCCGGTCAGGCGCCCGCGACCTGAGGGCGCTCGCTGTCGCCGAGCGCTACAGCGATGCAGGCGGCGAAATCGGCGGAAGGACCGGACCGGTGCGCCATGACCATGACGAGCCGGGTCAGAAAGAGCACTTCCTCCTCCGGCCCCGCGCGATCGATCGCGGCGGCGAGCTGGTCGTAGATCAGTTCCATCTCCGGGAAGGTTCGCGGCTCGGGGATGTGGGTCATGCGTTCCTCCCGAGACCGGCATTGAGCGTTGCGGCGACTTCGGCCGGCACGAGCGTCTTCCAGCGTCCGGCGACATGCAGATCCGGCCGGATCAGATAGACCGTGCCGGGCTCTGCGCCGTAGCGCTCGGCGAGGCGGCCGTCATCGTCGATCCACCCTGCGTCGTCCGGCCCGTCCATGGTTCCCACCAGGATCGCCGTGAACAGTGGATCGCGCGCGGCGAGCGCCTCGATCATCGCTGCGATCGGTCCCGGTGTCCCACCCCGTGCGAAGATCAGCGCCGTGAACCCCGCCCCGATCAGATCGCTCAGGAAGCGTCCGTCCGCCAGTCGGACATTGGCAAGCGCAGCACCGGAAGCCGGCCCCGCGGAGAACTCGCCGTCGCGCGCCGCATAGGGCGTCAGCGAGCTATCGGCATAGGTGTGGGGCTGCATCTGGCGCGGATTGGCGAAATCGCGCGCGAAGGCCTCGGTCGCGGCGAGCGACAGCACCGCCTCGCGCACCAGCCTGTGCCCGCGGGTCGGCGGCGTCATGAAGCGCGCGCTTTTCCCGGCATTGGCGAAGACGTCGAGCGTCGCCCCGCGCCGCTCCGACGTGTAGCTGTCGAGGAGCGCCTCGCCCGCCCATCCCTTGAGGACATAAGCCAGCTTCCAGCCGATATTCTGCGCGTCGGCGAGGCCGTTATTCAGGCCGCGCACCCCGAAGATCGGCACGATATGCGCACTGTCTCCGATGAAGGTCACCCGGTCGTGGCGGTAGTCGTCGAGCGCCAGCGTGTTGGCGGTGTAGATCGACCACCATTCGAGCTCCCACGGGCCGTCATGGCCGACCTCGCCGAGGATGGCGCCGACCCGGGCGCGGATGCCGTCCTCGCGGATGGCGGCGTCGGCATCCTCGCCGTCGCGAAGCTGGTAGTCGACCCGCCAGATGGCATCCGGCTGCTTATGGATCAGCACGGTGCCGCCGGGATTGGAGGCGGGCTCGAACAGCGCGCGCCGCTCCGTCGGATAGGCATGGTCCATGCGCACGTCGGCGATGACGTAGCGGCCCTCGTAATTCTCGCCCTTCAGGCGCAGGCCGAGTTTCGACCGGATGGCGCTGCGGGCGCCATCGGCGGCGAGGACATGGGCGGCATGAAGCGCATAGGCGCCGAGCGGCGTCTCCACCGTCAACGTCGCGCCATCCGGGCGGGCGTCGATGCCAGTCACCGTGCTCTGCCAACGCAGGTCGACGAGCCCGGTCGCGACGCAGGCATCGTGCAGATACTGCTCGATATATTGCTGCTGCAGGTTGTACATCGGCCGGAATTTCTCGTGGTCGGAATCCGGCATGTCGAAGCGGTAGATTTCCTCGCCGCGATAGAAGCTGCGGCCGGTGGTCCAGCCGAGCGCCTTGGCGAGGAAGGGGGCGGCCGCCCCGGCCTGCTCCAGGATATGGAAGCTCTGCCGGGCGATGCAGATGGCGCGGCTACCGTCATTGAACGTCGCCTTGGCGTCGAGCACGACGGACGGCACGCCGTATTTCGCCAGCGTCAGCGCGGCGGTCAGCCCGACCGGACCCGCCCCGACGATGACCACCGGATGGGTCGCGGCGGCGCCGTCCTGTTCCGCGGCCCGGCGCGCCTCGAAATAGGGATAGGCGAAGTAGAGCGAATCGAGAGGTCCCCTGCCGGCCGGTCTCATGGCGAAACTCTTGGCCCGACTAGGTCTGCGACCGGCAGGAAGCGGCGATCCCCGTCGCCGCCTCAGCCTGAACCGGCGGGCACGGCACGTCCCCGTAGGAACAGAACACGCAGCAATCGCCGGCCTTTGGTCGCAGCAGTTCGCCGCATCCGGTGCAGCGGTAGAAGAACTGGCAGGCGTCCTCGGGCATCGCTTCGGTCGCGCGGTGGCCGCAAAGCGGACAGGTGATCGTCGATTCGCGCATCATGACCCGCTCCTGTTCCGGCTCGCATGTGAGCCGATCGCCGCGCAGCGCGCAAATTCCCGCTCAGGCAGCCGCCTCGAAGCCGCCGAGCACGGCAGTGAGGTTCGGGCCGAGCTGGTCGGAGAGATAACCGCCCTCCTGCACGAACAGCGTCGGCAGGCCGAGCCGGGCGACGGCCTCACCCGCGCGGCGGAAGCCGTCCGCCGTCACCTTGGCGCCACCAAAGGGATCGTCGGCCGAGGCGTCGAGGCCGAGGGCGACCACGAGCGTGCCGGGCGTGAAGGCGAGGATCGTCTTCGCCGAGGCTTCCACGGCGGCGACATAGGCGTCGTCGCCGGAGCCGACCGGAATCGGCAGGTTGAGATTGGCGCCCTCGCCGGCTCCTTCGCCGCGCTCGTGGGCATAGCCCCAGAAGAACGGGTAGAAGCGCGAGGGATCGGCATGGACCGAGACGGTCAGCACGTCCGGCCGGTCGTAGAAGATCGCCTGCGTGCCGTTGCCGTGGTGGATGTCGATGTCGAGCACCGCCACGCGGTCATGGACCGAGCGCAGGTGCTGGGCGGCGACCGCCGTGTTGTTGATGAAGCAGTGGCCGCCGGCCATGTCGCGATAGGCGTGGTGCCCCGGCGGACGGCAGAGCGCGTAGGCCGCGCGCTCGCCCTCGATGACGAGTTCGGCTGCGGTGACCGCGACGTCGGTGGCCGACGAGGCGGCGGTCCAGGTATCCGGCCCGATGCCGCAGGCCATGTCCTGCATGTACCAGCCGGCGCGGCCGGTCAGCGAGGCGGGCATGGTGCCCTGCCGGCGGACGGGGTGGACGTTGCCGAGCACCTCGTCGGAGGCGTCGGCCAGCGTCTTCCACTCGACGGCCGCCTCTTCGAGAAAGCGCAGGTAGTCAACCGAATGGACGCCGAGCCGCGGCCCCTGCCCGAAGATTTCGGCGGGGACGAGTTCATGCTTGCCGGCCTTCAGCCCCGCCGCCAGTCGTTCCGCGCGCTCCGGCCGCTCCTCGCCTTGCGCGAACTTGCCGCGCAGGATGAAGCGCTTGGGGTCGTGGCCTTTGTGCAGGTCGGTGAAAACGGCTTTCATGGGCGGGGACTCGGCCTGTTCAGGAAAGGGCAGACAGTGCCCATGCCGATCCGCGCGGGCAAGGACCGCGGCGGCATCGCTCTCATCCGCCTCGCTCCGCGATACGCCGCGCCGGCGCATCTCGACTGCGGCCGCGGCGGTTGTCTCAGGCCGGTGCGTGGCTAGGCTTGCCGGCGAAACGGAGCCTTGCTGCATGCCTCTCGATCCCGCCCTCGCCGACAAGATCGTCAAAGCCGTCGATGACGGTTTCGATGCCCAGCTCGACTATCTCAAGGCGCTGGTGCGCTACCCCTCCCAGCGCGGCGACGAGCATGCCGTGCAGGACTTCTTCTTCCAGGAACTCAGGAAGCGCGGCTTCGCCATGGAGCGCTTCGCCATGGACGAGGAGGCGATCAAGCGCCATCCCGGCGGCTCGCCCTTCTCGCCGACCCATTCGACTGCGCCCATCGTCGTCGGCATTCACCGCCCGCGCGAGGAAACCGGTCGCAGCCTGATCATGCAGGGCCATATCGACATCGTGCCGGTGGGGCCCGAGGACATGTGGACCTCGCCGCCTTACGAGCCGCGCATCGACGGCGACTGGTTCTTTGGCCGCGGGGCCGGCGACATGAAGGCCGGCCACGGCGCCATGGTCGCGGTCTTCGACGCGCTGAAGCGCGCGGGGGTGCAGCCGGCGGCGACCGTCTACGTCCAGTCGGTGGTCGAGGAGGAATCGACCGGCAATGGCGCGCTCCAGTGCCATCTGCGCGGCTACAAGGCGGAAGCCGCCCTGATCCCCGAGCCGAGCCAGGGTCGCATCACCCGCGGCAATGTCGGCGTGGTCTGGTTCCAGTTCACCGTGCAGGGCCATCCGGTCCATGTCCGCGAGGCGGGCAACGGGCAGAACGCCATCGAGGCGGCCTATGGCGTCATGCGCAAGCTGCGCGAACTCGAAGCGTTCTGGAACACCAAGACGCCGGACAATCCGCTGTTCAAGGACGAGCCGCACCCGATCAACCTGAACTTCGGCAAGATCGCGGGAGGCGACTGGGCCTCCTCCGTGCCGGCCTGGTGCACGGTCGACTGCCGCATCTCGATCTTCCCCGGCGAGAAGCCGGAAACGATGATGCGCGCCATCGAGGACACGATCACCAAGGCGGCCCGCGAGGACCGTTTCCTCGCCAACAACCCGCCGAAGATCGTCTGGAACGGCTTCACCACCGAAGGATACATCCTGGCGCCCGGCTCAGAGGCCGAGGCGGTGCTCGGGCGCGCGCACCAGCGCGCGTGGGGCGAGCCGCTTCAGGAGTCCGTCACGCCCGCTTATCTCGACGGGCGCGTCTATGCGCTGTTCGACGAAATCCCGACGCTCAATTACGGGCCGTCGGCCGAGCGGGTCCACGGTTTCGACGAACGCTTCTCCATCGAGAGCCTGCGCAAGGCGACCAAGTCGATGGCGCTGTTCGTCGCCGAATGGTGCGGCACCGAGCCGGCCTGAACGGAGGCGCCATGCAGCGTGTCGTCGTCATCGGCAATAGCGGCGGCGGCAAGTCCACGCTGGCGCGCCGGCTGGCGGCGCGCCTCGGCCTCGTTCATCACGAGGTCGATGGTCTGCTCTGGCAGCCGGGATGGGTGCCGACACCTGCCGATACCTACGAAGCCGAGCATGCGCGCCTGATCGGCGGCTCAGGCTGGGTTATCGACGGTCTGGGGCGGCGTGACAGCATCGCCGCCCGACTCGAGCGGGCCACCGACATCGTCCTCATCGACATGCCGCTATGGATGCACTTCTGGCTGGCGGCGGAGCGCCAGATCGCTTGGCCGGCCCTGCGGCCCGAGGAGCGGCCCGCGGGCCTCCTTCAGGCACCGCCGACTGAAGCGCTGTTCCGCACGATATGGGTGGTCGACCGCGACTGGATGCCCGGCATCCGCGCAGCAGTGACATCGGCCGAACAGCGCGGCGCAAGCGTCAGCCGGATCGCTTCAGTCTCCGGGATCGACGCTTTCATGGCAGGCGTGCCATGAGCGGGGCGCCGTCAACCGGTTCTTGACCGCAGGCGCCGCGACCGCCGACAGTCGCCGCCTTGAAGCCATCGGAGTTCCCCATGACCGAATCCGTCCGCGAGACGCTCGAAGCCGCGCTCGCCCGCATCGACGATCCGAACTCGGACGGACGGGTGACCTACACCAAGGTCTATGGCGAGCGCGCGCGGGCCGAGGCGGATGCGGCCGACGCGCGCGCCCGCGCGGGCGTGAAGCTGTCGCCGCTCGACGGCTGGGTCATTTCGATCAAGGACCTGTTCGATGTCGCCGGCGAGGTGACCACCGCCGGCTCGATCATCCTGCGCGGCCAGCCGCCGGCCAAGGTGGATGCGCCGACCGTCTCGCGGCTCCGACGCGCCGGCTGCGTCATCGTCGGCAAGACGAACATGAGCGAGTTCGCCTTTTCCGGCATCGGCATCAACCCCCACTACGGCACGCCCGGCAATGCCGCGGACAAGAGCCGCGTGCCCGGCGGCTCGTCCTCGGCCGCGGGCGTTTCGGTGGCGGAAGGCACGGCGCGCATGGGCCTTGGCTCCGATACCGGCGGATCGATCCGCATTCCGGCCGCGCTCAACGGCTGCACCGGCTTCAAGCCGACCTACGGGCGCATCCCGACGACCGGCGCCTTCCCGCTATCCTATGCGCTCGATACGATCGGCCCGCTCGCCATGAACGTCGCGGATTGCGCCGCGACCGACGCCGTGCTCGCCGACGAGGAGCCGTGGGCGCTGGAGGCGGCACCGCTTGCCGGCCTCCGCCTCGCCATTCCGCGCGGCCGCCTGTTCGGACAGGCCGAACCCGAGGTCGAGCACGCCTTCGAGACGGCCGTCGCACGCCTCGCCAAGGCCGGCGCACGCGTCACCGACATCTCCATCGAGGACCTGCTGCAGGATCTCGCCGACGCCATGGCCAAAGCGCCCTTCGTCGCCATGGAGGCCGCCGCCGTCCATGCGGAATGGATGGAGGAGCGCGCCCGCGACTTCGACCCGCGGGTTCTCGCGCGTATCCGGATCGGCGCGAAGGCGCACGCGCCCGACTACATCCGCCTCGTCAACAAGCGGGCCGAGCTCGTCGCCCGCATGCACGACCGGTTGGCCGACGTCGACGCACTGATCCTGCCGACGACGCCGATCCGCGCGCCGAAGATTTCCGACCTGATCGCGAACGACGAGCAGTTCTGGACCGCCAACGGCCTGATGCTGCGCAACACGACGGTGGGCAACATCTTCACCTTCACCGGCATCTCGATCCCCTGCCCCGACACCAGGGGCCTGCCGGTCGGCTTCATGATGACCGCGCTCGCGGGGCAGGACCGGCGGCTGCTGCGCATGGCCGCCGCGGTCGAGCAGGCCTTCGCCTCCTGAGAGGCCGGCCCATAAAGCAGAAGCGCTGCCAGTTGTCGTCATGGCCGGGCTTGTCCCGGCCATCCACGTCTTGAACACGACCTGAAAAGGCAAGTCGTGGATACCCGGGACAAGCCCGGGCATGACGAACTCGCCGCTCAAATCATTCGCGGGCCAGGCTCTGAACGAAAAGGCCCGCCGCGCTGACCGCGGCGGGCCTTGATCCCGGCCAGAAGTGAAGGCGGATCAGGCCGCCTTGACCTCCTGGAGGAAGGTGCCGACGGAGTCGCGCAGGCCCGCGACATCGTTTTCCAGCCCGCGGGCGACGTCGTTCAGCGCACCGACGGCATGACCGACCGCGCGCAGCCGCTCGGACACCTCGCCGATGGACCGGCCGGCGGTCTGGGCGACAGAAGCCGTCCCCTCGACGCTGACGCCAATCTCCTGCGTCGCCTGCGCCTGCTGGTCGATGGCGCTGGAGATCGCCTCGCTGGCGCGGCGCATCTTCACCACCGTATCGGTGATGTTGGTCATGGAGGTCACGGTGCGGCCGGTCGCCTGCTGGATCGCGGAGACCTGTGAGCCGATATCCTCGGTCGCGCGGGCGGTCTGGGAGGCGAGCTGCTTCACCTCGCTCGCCACCACGGCGAAGCCGCGGCCGGCCTCGCCGGCGCGCGCCGCCTCGATGGTCGCGTTGAGCGCGAGCAGGTTGGTCTGCTCGGCGATGGCCCGAATCAGTTCCACCACCTCGCCGATCTTCTCGGCGGTCGCGGCAAGACCCGACACATCGGCGGAGGCCGATTCCACGGCCTGCGTCGCTTCCGTCGACACGGTCATCGCCTCCTCCGTCTGGCGGCGGATCTCGACGATGGCGGCGTTCAGCTCCTCGGTCGCCCCCGCAATGCCGGTGACGCGCTGCAGCGTTTCCTCGGTGGCCTGCTCGGTCTCGCGCGCGCCGGCCTCGGCGGCATCGCCGGAGGCGGCGACCGTGTCGGTCGAGCCGGTGACGGAGACTGCGCGCGAGGCGACACGCTCCATGACCGAGCCGATGGCCGCGTCGAACTGGACGATGGCCGTTTCCATGGCCGCGCGGCGAACGCCCTCGGCCGCAACACGCTGGTCCTCTGCGGAGCGCAGGGCGGCGCGCTCGGCAAGGCTGGCGGCGAGGCTGTCGACGGCGCGCGCGATCAGGCCGATCTCGTCCTGCCGGCCGGCATATTTCGTCATCTCGACGGTCTTGTCCTCGGCGAGTGCGTTGATGGCGTCCGCGGCTTCGCGCACCGGCTTCAGGAAGCGGGTCAGCAGCAGGAAGACGCCGGCTGCAGCGGCGAGGATCAGGAGACCGAGCGCGATCAGCACACCCTGCCGCATGGCAGCGGACGAGGCATCGGCATCGGCCTTGCTGATGCCGGCGCCGAGCGCGCCCAGCACCTTGCCGTCGGCGCCCACCATCGGCACGTAGCGGGCGATGCGGGTAATGCCGGCCACAACCACATGATCCGTCAGGACCTCACCGCGGCGGACCGCCTGTGCGACAGGGGCGCTGGCAGGAATGCGGGTGCCGACCACGCGATTGCCCTGGGCGTCCTTCACCGAACTCGAATGGCGGATCAGGTCGCCCGTGGCCGGATCGAGGCGGAACATGCTGGCCGACTCGGTGGCGTGGTCGACGATGCGGTGATCGCCTTCCGGCGGCATCGCGTTGACACGGACGCGCTGGATGACGTTGCCGGGGCCGCGCTCGACTTTCGCGCCCTCGAGGCCCATCTCCGCCGCTTTCGACATGGCGACGGTGCGCTCGTTGATCTGCGCCTCCACCATCCTCTCCATGCGGGCGTCGATCTGGCTGATCGCATAAAAACCGGCCGCCGAAGCGACCACCAGGATCATCAGTGCGGAGAGGCCGGCGACCTTTGCCGCAAGCGGAAGGCGAGTGAGGAAGCGCATGGGAGGTCCGATGGTTAACGATGCGCAAACCATCGGCGGAGGCGGTTAACAAACGGTATGAAAAGACCGCGGTACTCCCAAAATAACCAAACATTCCGGCAACTTACGTTGCGTCATGGGCACCATGACCCGTATGCGGCCTCAGAGACTGTTTGAAAAGTCTCTGCTCTCACCGCGTCATGCCCGGCCTTGTGCCGGGTCTCCATGAATTTTCGAGCGAAGTGCCCAAGACAAGTCGTGGATGGCCCGGCTGAACCCGGCCATGACGAACAGGTTCCGACTTTTCAAAGAATCGCTCAGATGGCGGCCGTCATCCGCTTCAGCCAGGCCCGCTCCGCACCCTTCAGCGCAGGCGACAGCAGTTTCCAGACCCTCGCGTGATAGGCATTCAGCCAGCGGCGTTCGCCGGCATCGAGCAGCTTCACGTCGATGGCACGCCGGTCGATGGGACAGAAGGTGATGGTCTCGAATTCGAGGAAGCCGGGATTGGCGGCCTCGCGGACCACCAGCAAATTCTCGATGCGGATGCCGTGCGAGCCCGTCTCGTAATAGCCGGGCTCGTTGGAGAGGATCATGCCGGGCTCCAGCGGCACCTGCGACAGCGGCGAGATGCGGCCCGGCCCTTCGTGGACGCCGAGATAGACACCGACGCCGTGGCCGGTGCCGTGGTCGAAATCGAGGCCTGCCTGCCAGAGCGCGCGGCGCGCGAAGCCGTCGATGGCGATGCCCCCCGTGCCGTTCGGAAAGCGGGCGGTCGCGACCGCAATATGCCCCTTCAGCACCAGCGTGAAGTGCTCCTTCAGCCGCTTCGGCACGCGTCCGACGGGGACCGTGCGGGTGATGTCGGTCGTGCCGTCGAGATATTGCGCGCCTGAATCGACCAGCAGGAAGGTGCCGCTCTCGACAGGCCGCGTGGTCTCCGGCGAGGCGCGATAGTGCACGATGGCGCCGTTCGGCCCCGAACCAGCGATGGTGGTGAAGCTCGCGCCGCGATGCAGTGGGTCGGCGCCGCGGATGTCCTCCAGCTTCGCCATGACCTGCAGCTCGTCGAGGCCCTCGGCCTCCCGGTCGATCCAGGCGAGGAAGCGGACCATGGCCGCGCCGTCGCGGATATGGGCCTTGCGGGTGCCGGCGAGTTCCACCGGGTTCTTGCGCGCCTTGGGGAGAACAGCCGGATCCGCGCCGTGAACGACGGTTGCGCCGGCATCCTTCAGCGCTCTCTCGATCCAGGCCGTCGCGGTGTCGGGCTCGATCGAGACCGTCTTGCCGGCGAGGTCCGTCAGGCCATCCGCGAAGGTCTCGATGGGCCGGATGGTCACGCCGTTGCCGAGCCCGGCCGCCAGCCCGGCCGTCAGTTTGCTCTGATCGACGAACCATGTGGCATGGCCATCGGCGGCGAGGATCAGGAAGCTCTGGACGAGCGGTGTCGCGGGCGTATCGCCGCCACGCACGTTCAGCACCCAGGCGATGGAATCGAGCTGGTTGAGCACGGTTGCGCCTGCGCCGCGCCGGGCGATCTCCTCGCCGAGCCGGCCGCGCTTGTCGGCGCTCGATTCACCCGCGAGCTTCAGCGGCTGCGGACGCACGGGGGAGAAGGGATCACCGGGCTGGTCGGCCCACAGCCGGTCGATGGGGTTCTCGGCGAGAGCCACGAGTTCCGCACCCGCCTTGGCGAGCGCCGCCTGCCAGCGCTCGGCCTCGCGCACGGGGGTGATGCGCGGGTCGAAGCCGACGCGGTCGCCTGTCTTCAGCTTGCCCGCGAGCCATTCCATGGCCGGGGGCTTGCGGAAATGGCGGCATTCGATGACCGAGGCATCCGTCTCGGCCGGCGCCTGCAGCGTGTAGCGCCCGTCGATGAACAGGGCCGCCTGCTTCTGCATGACCACCGCGAAACCGGCAGAACCGGTGAAGCCGGTCAGCCATTTCAGCCGCTCGGCGCGGGCGACGATATATTCGCCCTGATGCTCGTCGGCGCGCGGCACGAGGAGGGCCGCGAGCTTCTCCTTCTTCAGCCATTTCTGGAGCGCGGGGATGCGCTTCGCGTCGCGCGAGAAGTCCGGCTCGGGGGCTTTCGCGAGGGCCTCGCGCAGCTTCACGCGCTCGGCCGGTGTCGCGTCGGGACAGGCGGCTGCCATCCAGTCGTCGGGATGGCTCGCGGGCGGCGTCGCACGGACGCGGGCGATGATCTGGCTCAGCGATTTCGGATCGGCGGGCATGGGTCTCTCAGCGGGAGGCAAGAGTGAGGCGGGCCGCCTCCCCGCCGGCGATGCGCCCCAGCACCACCGCCGTCAGGAGGCCGTTGCCGGAAAGATAGCCGGAGGCGTCGGGGCCGGACACCCCCACTGCCGCACCTCCCGCCGCAAAGAGATTGGGCAGCGGCGCGCCGCCGGCCTTCAGAACGCGCGCACGGCCGTCCACGGCGAGGCCGCCCTGCGTGTGGAACAGCGCGCCGGTGACGCGCACGGCCCGGTAAGGTGGCTTGAGTTGAGGCACGCCGGACCAGTCGCGTCCTGAGACATCGATTCCGCCACGGCGCTTGAAGTCGGCGACGGATTCGAGAGTCGCGTGAATCACTTGGGGGCGAATGTTGAGACGCCGCGCCAGTTCATCCGATGATTCAGCTTCAACGACGGCGCCCGCCGCTTCGGCCCGGCGGAAGTCCTCGAACTGCCGCGCGATGCCGGCGATCCGCGCGTCGAAAATGTCGAAGGCGATGCCGCCGGGCTGGCCGAGCACGGCAAGCGCCGCCTCCGAATAGCCGGACGCCTCGTTCCAGAAGCGCTCGCCGGAGGCGTTCACCTGGAAGCCGCCCTCGGTCATGGTCGCCCAGGTCACGAGTATGCCGTGGGGGTGGGCGACGGAGCCGTGACCCTGGTGGCCGCTCATGTGCCTGAGATCCGCGCCCAGCGCCGCACCCCACAGAACCGCATCGCCCTGATTGCCGGGATGGCCGAAATAGAGTGCATCCTTCAGCGCCGGGATGTGCTCGGCCACCAGCATCTTGTTGCCGCCATAGCCGTTGCAGGCGAGCACGAGGGCACCGCAGCCGATGCGCTCCGTGGCTCCATCCGGGCGGGCCACGACCAGGCCGCGCACGCGGCCGTCCGCATCCGCGACCAGCGCCGTGACATGGGCGCCTGTGACGATATCGACGCCCGCGGTCTCAGTGGCGGCGCGCAGGCGGTCGATCAGCTCCGCGCCGGAGCGCGAGGCGAGCCCGTGCATGCGGCGGGCGGAATGGCCGGGATAGGAGAAGTCGGAGACCACGGTGAAGGCGAGGCCGTGACGCTCGCTCAGCCAGTCGATGGCCGGGGCCGCGCCCTCGGTCACCGCCTTCAGCACGACCGGATCGGCCTCGCCATGCGCCTTGGTCTGAATGTCTGACGCGAAGAGTTCGACGCTGTCCGCGATGCCCGCCGCCTTCTGCGCTTGGGTTTCGGGCGCGGGGATGAGGCCGGCCGACAGCGCCGTGGAGCCCTGCGGCAGGGCATCGCGCTCGAACACGACCGGGTCGGCCCCGGCTTCCTTCGCCGCCAGCGCGGCGCAGAGGCCAGCCGCGCCGCCGCCGACGATGGCCACCGGGACGGTCAGGTCGAAGGGGCCGTCGTCGACCAGAATGCGGGACATCAGCCCCCGATCTCCGCCATCAGCGCGGCCACGGTCGTTATCCGAGCCACCGGCTTCAGGCCGACAATGGCCTCGGCATGAACGCCGGCTGAGAAGGCGGCGCAGCCGTCCTCGATCACGGTGACATGGAAGTCGCGGACATGGGCATCGCGGACGGTGGAGGCGACGCCGCCATTGGTGACGATGCCCGACACCAGCAGATGCTCGATGCCGGCCTTCTTCAGCACCCATTCGAGCCGCGACATGTAGAAGGCGGAATAGGCGACCTTCTCCACCTTGATATCGATGGGCTGGAGTTCGTCCACCGTGTCGTGTCCCCACGAACCCGGCACGAAATCGCCCTTCTTCAGGAACGGCCGCAGCCTTCTGAGGTGCTCCGAGATGAAGGGTTCGCCGCCCCTGCCCGGCACCAGCGTGAAATGCGTCGAGACGATCCAGCCGCCTTGCGCCCGGATCAGGTCGGCGAGCGGCTTCACGCGGGCCGGCACCGCCGCGATCTCCGGCGCGGATTGGCCGGCGCGGCCATAGGCGCCGTCGGGATGGAGAAAATCGTTCTGCAGGTCGCAGATCAGCAGCGCGGTCTTGGCGATATCCATCAGGCGCGCTCCAGAACGAGATTGCCGAACCGGTCCACACGCGCGCGCTGGCCCGGGGGCACGAGCGTCGTCGCATCGGGCTGTTCCAGCACGGCCGGCCCCTCCACAATCGTCTCGACGGGCAGGTCGAGGCGGGCATAGACGGCGGCGTCCAGCCAGCCACCGAACCAGACCCTGCGTGCGCCCATGCGGGCCCTCGCCACCGAGGCGGAGGCGTCCGGCGCGAGCGCGGCGAGATCGATAGCCGGGCGGCGGCCGATGGCGGCTGTGCGCAGGTTGACGATGCGGATGCCGAGGCCGGGCAGAAGCCGCGAGAAAGCGCGCGAATAGGCGGTCTCGAAGGCCGCCCGGACGATGTCCGCGGTGACGCCGGTCCGGCCGTCCTTCAGCGTCACCGGAAGTGGCACGGGCACCGTATGGGTCTGGCCGAGATAGTGCATATCGAGCTCGTAGACGACGTCGATGCGTTCGACCGTCAGCCCCGCACCCTCGACCACACCGCGCGCCGCCTCGCCCTCGGCCGCCATGCGAGCATCGAGGCTGTCGGCATCGAGCCCGTCCAGCGCCCGGTTCAGCGTCTGCACCTGATCGTGGCGGATGTCGGCCATGACGCAGCCCATGGCCGAGGTGACGCCCGGAAAGCGCGGCACCAGCGCTGCCTTAAGGCCGATATCGGCGATAAGCGCGCCGGCATGCAGCGCGCCGCCGCCGCCGAAGGGCACGAAGGCGAAGCGGCCGGGATCATGGCCGCGTTCGATGGAAACGAGGCGGGTGGCGCCGGCCATGCGCGCATCCGCGACGCGGACGACGGCCTCGGCGGCTTCTTCCGGCGACAGGCCGAGCGGCTCGCCGACATGTTTCGCCAGTGCCGCCCGCGCGGCCTCGACGTCCAGCCGGGCGAGCTTGCCGCCGATGGGCCTGTCCGCATTGATGCGGCCGAGCACGAGATTGGCGTCGGTCAGTGTCGGGCGGTCGTTGCCCTGCCCGTAAGCCACGGGCCCAGGACGCGATCCCGCGCTTTCCGGGCCGACCTCGAGGAAACCGCCGCGGTCGACCCGCGCGATGGAGCCGCCGCCGGCCCCGATCGTGGTGATCTCGATCATCGGCGAGCGGATGACGAGGCCGAAATCGATCGTCGTCTGCGCGGCCAAAGCCGCCTCGCCGGCCGCGATCAGCGACACGTCGAAGGAGGTGCCGCCGAGATCGCCGGTGATGATGTCGGGATAGCCGGCGGCCTTCGATATCTCTGCGGCCGCGATCACCCCGGCCGCGGGGCCGGACAGTGCCGTGCGCACGGGGAGGCGGCGCGCAGTGGCGGTCGACATGACGCCGCCATTCGACTGGACGATGTGGAATGCGCCGCGGAACGCCTCGCTTGCGAGCGCATCTTCGAGCTTGGCGAGATAGGAGCCGACGACCGGCTGAAGATAGGCATTGAGCGCGGTCGTGGAGGCCCGCTCGAACTCGCGGATTTCGGGCAGGATTTCTGACGACACCGAGACATGCTCGTTCGGCCAGACGGCGCGGGCCGCCGCGGCGGCGGCGTGCTCGTTGGCGGCATTGGCATAGGCATTGACGAAGACGATGGCGAGCGCCGTCGCCCCCCGCGCGGCCAGCGCCTTCGCCGCAGCCGTGACCTCGGCGGGATCGACGGCCTGCCTGATCGTGCCGTCGGCCAGCGTGCGCTCCGCCACCTCCACGCGCAGGTCGCGGTCGGCAATGGGCGTGAAATCGCCCCAGAGGCCCCAGGTGTTGCGGCGGTCGCGCCGGCGCATTTCCAGAACGTCACGGAAGCCCGCCGTGGTGATGACGCCGATGACAGCGCCCTTGCGCTCCAGCAGAGCATTGGTGCCGACGGTCGTACCGTGGACGATGGAACCGAGCGCTGACAGCGCCCCGAAGGTCTTCAGCCCCTCGAGGAAGCCGACGGCCTCGTCGCCGCGGTTCGACGGCACCTTGGCGGTGCGGAACGTGCCGGTGGCCTCGTCCATGAAGAACAGGTCGGTGAACGTGCCACCGACATCGACGCCGACAAGGGTGGTCATGCGGATGCCCCGGTCACGTAGCCGAGCCTGATGTCCCGCTCGGCCGATGCCGGATCGCGCTCGGCCGGCTCGCCGAAGCCGCCGCCGCCGGGTGTTTCCAGCCGCACCCGGCCGCCCCTCGACAGCTTCACGCCGGTCACCTTCGAGGCCATGGGCGGCGTGCCGGTCTTCCCGCCATCCTCCCATGAGAAGCGGTTCAGCGCCCCCTCCCCGCCGCCATTGACGCCGAAGGGCGCGTATCGCCCGCGCTCGCCGAGCAGGAAGACCTCCGCGCCGCGCTCGTCCAGCACTTCGATCTCGTAGATGGCGCCGAGGCCCCCGCGATGCGCGCCCGCGCCGCCGGAATCCGGCCGCAGCGCCCATTGGGTGAACAGGACAGGATAGGCCGCCTCCAGAATCTCCACCGGCGGCATGGTGGCCGTGGAGATCGGGTTGTTGGCGTGGTTCAGCCCGTCGCTCTCGGGATTGCCGCCGAGCCCGCCGCCGAAGAAGTTGAACATGACCCAGCGCGCGCCGTTCGCCCTGTGGCCGGCCATGGAGAGCGCGTTGATGGTGCCGAAGGGACCGGCGGTCGCCCGCTCCGGCACGGCTTTCGCCAGCGCGCCGAAGACGACGCCGATGAGCCGCAGGATGGTCTCGGTATAGCCGGCCATGGGCTTCGGGGCCTTCGCGCCCAGCAGCGTCGTCTCGGGGACGATGAAGGTGATCGGATTCAGGCAACCGGCATTGGCGGGGACGTCGGTAAAGACGTGCTTCAGCGCCACGTAGCAGGCGGCGATGCTGGTCGGCGTCGAGATGTTGATGGGCCCCGCGCAGGGCGGCGAGGAGCGCGAGAAATCCAGCACCATCGTCTCGCCGGCAATGGTGAGATCGAGCGCGACGGTCAGGCGTTCATCGATGATGCCGTCATTGTCGAGGTAGTCCTCGAAGGAATAGGTGCCGTCGGGCAACGCCGCGACCGCCTCGCGCATCAGCGCCTCAGCGCGCGCGGAGAAGGCGTCGAAGGCGGCATCGATGGTCGACTCGCCATGCTCGTCCAGCAGGGCGTTCAAGCGCTTTTCGCCGAGGTCGAGGGCGTTGAGCTGGCCGTTCAGGTCGCCCCAGTTGGAATTCGGCAGGCGCGAATTGGCGGCGAGGATGTCGAGAATGTCCTGCCGGATTTCGCCGCCGGCCGCGAGCTTCACCACGGGGATCAGCACGCCCTCCTGGAAGCTCTCGGTCGCGACCGGATTGTAGCCGCCCGGCACGTTGCCGCCGATGTCGAGCCAGTGACCGGCAGAGGCCAGCCAGCAGAACAACTCGCCATTGCGGAACACGGGCCGCACGAGGCGGAAATCGTTGAGATGCGTGCCGCCGGCATATTGATCGTTGAAGATGAATGTGTCGCCGGGCGCGAGTCCTCCCTGCGCCTTCACCTTGTCGATCACCGCCTTCACGGCAAAGGCCATGGCGCCGACGAAGATCGGCAGGCCCTTGGTGCCCTGCACCAGCGTATCGCCGGTCTCGCGGTGATAGAGGCCGTGGCAGGCGTCGCGCGCCTCGGCGATGATCGGATTGAAGGCCGAGCGATAGAGCGTCGCGTCCATCTCGTCGGCGATCTGCTCCAGCCGGCCCTTCAGCACCGCCAGCGTTACGGGATCGAGGGTCACGCGCCGCCTCCCGCCGGATCGTATTTGCGGCCGGCCTCCAGCAGTTCCGTGGTGCCGACGATCTCGGCGAGCTCGTCGAAGGAATACATCTCCTCGCGCACGGCATCGGACGTGCCGTCGGTCCTCAGCGTGTCGTAGAAGCGCCGCGCGCTCATCGCCATGGCGCGCACCACGCCGGCCGAGAAGACGACGAGGCTGTAGCCCATGGCCTCCAGTTCCTTCACCGGCGTCATCGGCGTCCGGCCGCCCTCGACCATGTTGGCCATGAGCGGGCGGACATTGCCGAGCTTGGCCGGCACGGCGGAAAGCTCCTCCCGCGTCCGCGGCGCCTCGACGAAGATGATGTCCGCGCCGGCCTCGGCATAGCGCTCGGCACGCTCGAAGGCGCGCTCGAAACCTTCCACGGCCCCGGCATCGGTGCGTCCGATGATCAGCATGCCGTTCCGGCGGGCGTCGACCGCCGCCTTGATCTTGCCGATCATCTCCTCCGCCGGCACCACGTCCTTGCCGCGCAGGTGGCCGCAGCGCTTCGGAAAGGTCTGATCCTCGATCTGGATGGCCGCCGCGCCCGCCCGCTCGAAGAAGCGGATGGTGCGCTGGACGGTGATGGCGTTGCCGAAGCCGGTATCGCCGTCGACGATCAGCGGCACGTCCACCTTGTCCGCGATGCGGGCGATGACCTCGCTCACCTCGGTCATGGTGGTGAGCCCGACATCGGGCATGCCGAGCCGCGTATAGGCAATGCCGGCACCCGTCAGGTAGAGCGCTTCGAAGCCGGCATTGACCGCGAGCTGCGCCGTCAGCGGGTCGATCACGCCCGGCGCGACGAGCACCGGGCGCCGGTCGAGCCGGGCGCGAAGCCTCTTGGCTGGATTCTCCATCGTGCCTCCTCAGGACACCGCCGTGAGCGCCAGCAGGCGCCGCGGGTCCATGCTGCCATCGAGCGCATTCGCCGCCGCGACGATGCGCTTCGCCTTGTCCTCGCCCCAGACGGGAGCGGTGATATCGATGAACTTCGCCTCGACCTCTTCGGCCGAATAAGGGTCTTCCGTGTCGCCCTTGTTGGTCGTCGCGAAAGCCGTGAAAGCGCGCCCGTCGGCCAGGCGCAGCGTCACGCGCGCCGGCCGGGCCGCGGGCAGCATGGCGGTGAGCGCCGGGTCTTCGTCGACGGTGACCCGCGCCGCCAGCGCGGTCACCAGCCGGTCGCCGCGCGCCTCGTCGCGGAAGGCGGCGATGGTCGCGCCGCCATTGACCAGAGCCGTCGCCAGCGCGAAGGGCAGCGAGAACTTCGCCGCCAGCATCGATCTCGGCTCGGGATCATCGAGCTGTGCCGCCCAGACATAGGTCTCGACCGCGATGCCGAGTACCTCGCGCGGATCGACATTGCCGGCCTCGGCGAGAATGCGTTCCAGCGCATCGAGCGCCGCGTGGGTGTAACGGCAGGCGGCGTGGCGCTTGAAATAGTTGCGGGCGATTTCCCAGCGCGTGCCGAGTTCCGCAACCATCTCGTCGGGGCGGAAATCGGTGGCCGCCACCGTGCCATAGACGGTCGCGACGCCGTCACGCTCGCCGGTGAGGCCGGAGGCGACCATTTCCCAGGCGAAAAGGCCGAGCTTGTTGGAGAAGCCCGCATAGGAATTGCGGACCGTCGCGCCCTCCAGCATGGTCTTGCGGCTGGTCGTCAGGCCGAGCGACGAGGCGACATTGATCGCCGCGACCATCGCATCCGCGTCCGCCTTGTGGAGCTTCGCCACGGCCACAGCCGCGCCGACCGTGCCCCAGGTGCCGTGCGGGTGCATGGTGACGACCAGCTTCGAGGCAATGCCGATGCGCGCGCCGATCTCGTAGCCGAGCGCCACTGCCGCGATCAGCTCCTCGCCGGATGCACCCAGCCGCGCCGCAGCGACCAGCGCCGCCGGCACGACATGGATGCCGGGATGGCCGCGGGCATATTGGTTGCCCTCGTCGATCTCCAGCATGGTTCCGGCAATGCCGCCCATGAAGGCGGCGTTCGATGCGGAGAGCTTCGCCCCACCGCCGATCACCTGCGCATCGCCCGCGCCGTCCAGCGCTTCCAGCCGGGCGACCAGCGCGCGCATCTCCGGCTCGGCCATGCCGGCCGTGATCGCACCGATGCTGTCGTAGATGACCTGCTTGGCTCGGGCGACGACCTCGGCCGGCAGGTCCGCGAAGGCCACCCCGGCGGCGAAGCGCGCCCATTCTACGAGCCAGCCGGACCGCGGTTCCGCCGCCAGTTCCGATGCCGTCTTCACCCCTGCCGTCACGATGGCCATGGTTACATCCCGAGATAAGCGCGGCGGAGATCGTCGGAGGCGGCAAGATCCGACGCAGTCCCGGACAGCGCGAAGACGCCGTTCTCCAGGATGAAGGCGCGCGCGGCGACCTCCAGCGACTGGACGACGTTCTGCTCCACCAGCATCACGGCGAGGCCATCGGCGTTGATCCGCCTGACGAGGCCGAACATCTCCTCCACCAGCAGGGGCGAGAGGCCGAGCGAGGGCTCGTCGAGGATGAGAAGGCGCGGCTCGGCCATCAGCCCCCGGCCGATGGCGAGCATCTGCTGTTCGCCGCCGGACAGCGTGCCGGCCGCCTGTCGCGTGCGTTCCTTGAGGCGCGGGAAGGTCTCGAAGACCCTGTCGAGATTGGCCGCGCGGTTGGCCCTGGCGCGGCGGTAGGAGCCGAGTTCGAGGTTCTCGCGCACGGTCATGTTGGGGAAGATCTTGCGGCCCTCGGGGACATGGATCAGGCCCTCCGCGACGATACGCTCGGGAGCGATGTTGGTGATGTCCCGCCCCGCGAAGGTGATCCGCCCCGCCGTCGCGCCGCAGACGCCGGATATGACCTTGTTCAGCGTCGTCTTGCCGACGCCATTGGAGCCAAGCACGGCGACGATCTCGCCGGGATCGACGGTCATCGAGATGCCGCGCAGGATTTCGGTCTGCCCGTAGCCGGCGGTCAGTCCCTCGATGGCGAGAAGCGGCTCAGCCATGGGCCGCCCTCCCCGCGAGGCGCCCGGCCGCGCCCTGCCCGAGATAGGCTTCGACCACCTTCGGGTCGGACACCACCTCGGCCGGCGTGCCGGCTGCGATGGTGCGGCCATTGGCGATGACGTGGACGCGCTCGCAGAGACTCATCACTGCCTGCATGACGTGCTCGATCATCAGGATCGTCACGCCAGCGGCGCGGATGGCATGGATCACCGGGACGATGTCGCGGATTTCCGACGGATTGAGGCCGGCGAGAACCTCGTCCAGCAGCAGCAGCTTCGGGTCGGTCGCGAGCGCACGGGCGAGTTCCAGCCGCTTCCGGCCGGCCACGGTGAGCGCCGACGCCGGACGGTCGAGATCGGCCAGCCCGACGAGCCTCGCCACCTCATCGGCGCGCGCGAAAGCCTCCTCGCGGCCGGGATGGCGCAGATAGGCGCCGACAGCGACGTTCTCGCGCACCGTGAGGCCGGCAAAGGGCTGGACGATCTGGAAGGTGCGGGCGATGCCCAGCACAGCCAGTGCCTCGGGCGGGCGGCCGGTGACGTCCTCGCCCTCGAACAGCACGCGCCCGGCGGTCGGCCGCTCGAACCCGGAGATCACCGTGAACAGCGTCGTCTTGCCGGCGCCGTTCGGACCGATCAGACCGCTGATCGAGCCCTTCTCGACCGCCATCGACACGTCCGAGACCGCGACGAGCCCGCCGAACCGCTTGGTGACCGCCTCTACCTGCAGCATCAGCGCGCCCTCCGGTCGAGGAGGCCGATGACGCCGCGCGGCGCGAAGGCGATGACGAGGATCAGGAGCACGCCGTAGACGACGAGGTCGACGCCGGGAATGTTCGAGCCGAACAGGGCGTGTATCGCGACCTTCGCCGCCTCCCCCAGCCCGATCAGGGTCAGCGCGCCGACCAGCGGGCCGAACACCGTGCCGATACCGCCGACGATGGGCGCGAGCAGCGCCTCGATGGAAATCCAGGCGCCATAGGCGATATTGGCGTCCACATAGAGGAATTTCTGGGTGTAGAGCGCCCCTGCCAGCGCGGTGATGGCGGCCGACAGCGTGATCGCCTTCAGCTTCACCTTCAGCGTATCGACGCCGAGCGCGCGGGCGGCATCCTCGTTCTCGCGCACGGCGACGAGATAGGTGCCGAAGCGGCTCCGCTCGATCAGCCGGTTGAGCAGCAGGACCAGCGCCACGAAGGCGAGCGCGAGATAGTAGAAGGCCTCGCGCGAGGCGAATTGCAGGTTGGCCCAGCGCACGTCCAGCGGCACCAGCGTGCCCGCCGCTCCGCCCGTGATCGGCACGGCATTGGCGAGGATGCGGAAGACCTCGGCGAAGGCCAGCGTCACCAGCGCGAAATAGGAGCCGCGCAGCCGTGCGCGGAACGCGAGGAAGCCGATCGCGGCGCCGACAAAGGCGCCCAGCGCCACGGCCACGGCCAGCGCGCCCCACGCATTGATGCCGTAGCGGGTCTGGAGGATCGCCTGCGCATAGGCGCCGGTACCGAAGAACGCCGCGTGCCCGAAGGAGAACTGGCCGCCATAGCCGCCGGCCAGGTTCCAGCCCTGCGCCGCCAGCGCGATGATCAGCACGAAGACCATCAGGTTGTAGAGCGTGTTGGCACCCGCGAAGATGCCCGCCCCGACCAGCGCCGGCGCGGCGAGCGGCAGGGCGGCGAGGCCCAGTACGACCAGCAGAATGGAGCGGTAGGCCGTCATGCCCTGGCCCCGAACAGGCCTGTCGGCCGCAGCAGCAGCACGAGGATGAAGATCAGGAAGATGCCGATCTGGCCGAGGCTGTCGCCGAGATAGAGGCCGCAGAGGCTTTCCACGACGCCGATGATCAGGCCGCCGACCAGCGCGCCGGGAATGGAGCCCATGCCGCCGAGCACCACCACCGTGAAGGCGACCAGCACGAAGGCATTGCCGGCACGCGGGTTCACATAGAAGGACGGCATCAGCAGGCAGGCGGCGATGGCGATGGTCGCAGCCCCCAGCCCGAAGGTGACGGCATAGACGTGGTTGACGTCGATGCCGACCAGCGCCGCACCGAGCTTCTCCTTCGCCACCGCGCGGATCGCCTTGCCGGTATCGGTCAGCGACAGGATGGCCCAGAGCGCGCCGGCGACGAGGATCGCCACGCCGAAGCCGATGACGCGCGGCAGCGACAGCAGCGCGAAGCCGAGATCGACGATGGAAAAGGAATAGTCGAGCGTCAGGGAGCGCGTGTCCGAGCGGAAGATCGCGAGCAGTGCGTTCTCGATGACGATGGAGAGGCCGAGCGTGACCAGCAGGATCGCGCCGTCATCGTTGCGGCTGGCCGGCGAGATGACGAAGCGCTGGAGACCGTAGCCGACGAGGAAGAACAGCGCCGCGAGCGGCACAATCGCGAGATAGGGGTCCAGCCCCAGGCCGAGATGGACCATCAGCACCGCGAACATGGCGAGCGTCAGCATTGCGCCGTGGGCGAAGTTGATGATGTGCAGCACGCCGTAAACGAGCGTCAGCCCCAGCGCCACGAGGGCATAGACCGCGCCGGTCAGGAGGCCGTTCAGCACGGCCTCCATCACGATCTGCGGCGGATAGGACCTCAGCACGGCCTCAATGCCTCTCAATGCGCATGGCGGGGGCGTTCTGGCCGGATGGAACCGGCCATGGAACAGATCGCGTCAGTGGGAAGGCCCGGCCGGGTGCCGCCAGCCGGGCTACCGGCAGGTCAGCCGACCACCGGGAAGACGGGCTTCGCGTCCGCGAAGGCGTCGGGGAAGATCACCTTGATGTCGCCGCCCTGGACCTGCGTGTTGACCGGGGCCGCGCCGGTGTTCTGGCCGTTTTCGAATTTGGTGGGGCCATAGGGCATAATGTGGTCGGAGAAGGTGGAGGCGGCGAGCGCCTCGATGATCTTCACCCGGTCACGCGAGCCCGCGCGCTCGATGGCGTCGGCGGTCAGCTTCACCGCCGAATAGTTCAGCGGCACGTTGTAGAGCCAGAAGCGCCCGGTGGCCTCGACCTGCCGGCGCAGTTCCGCCGTCTTGGGCTTGCGCGGATCGGCCCAGTGGTTGCAGTCCATGACGTTGAGGGCCGCGTCCGGGAATTCCTTCACGAAGCGGAAGTTCGAGGCCGCGCCGTTCAGCACGGCATAGATGCCCTTCGGGCGGATGCGCTGCTGCTGCATGGTGCGGGCGAGCAGGACGAACTCGCCGTAATAGCTTGAGGGTATGACGAGGTCCGGGTTCAGCGCGCGGATGCGCAGTGCGACGTTGGACATGTCGCGGGCCGGCGTCGGATGGGCGATGGTCTCGAGGATCTGGAAGCCGAGGGCCGAGAGGCGCTCGTTCATCAGCTTGGCAAGGCCGGTGCCGAACAGGCCGTCCTCGTGGACCAGCACCACGGTCTTCGCCGGCTTGCCGGCCGCGTCGTTCAGCTTGACGAGGTTCTCGATGGCGACCCGCGTGCAGGTGCCGAAGCCGGGGCCGAAGCGGAAGGTGTTCTTCAGGCCGCGCGAGACGATCTGGTCCGACACGCCGACATCGACCACATAGGCGAGGTCGTAGCGGGAGGCGGCCTGCGAGGCTGCAAGGCAGATGGGCGAGGCGAAGCCGCCGACCACGGCGGCGACGCCCTCGGCATGCATGCGCTCGACCTCCTGCGTGCCCGCCTCGGGGTTCGAGCGCGCGTCGCCGAAGACCATCTCGATGCGCGCGCCGCCGAGCGACTTGATGCCGCCGGCCTGGTTGATCTCGTTGATCGCGGCTTCCGCGCCGATCCGGCCGTACTCGCCGTCCTGCGCGAGATTGCCGGTCACCGGCTGGAGGACGCCCAGCTTGACGGGCGCTGCCTGCGCCCGGACGAGGCCCGGTGCCGAGAGGGCCATGGCGCCCGCTGCGCCGCTTGCGAGAAGATGCCGCCGAGAGAAGCCGTCCGTGGCCGTCATGATCGTTCGTCTCCGTCTGTTCGCGCTCCGAGGCAGCCAGCGTTCGTCGCCGGCTTGTCGTTGTTGGCAGGCAGGCACGGCACGCGAAGACGCGCCGCGCCGGAAGCTCAGTCGTTGGCGGCGGCGCCGTTGACGCCGACGCCCATGCGCAGCCGCTCGACGGGCGACCAGAGCCGGTCGCCGCCGGAATCGATGCGCACGAGATCCATCTGGAACGAGTAGCGATCCGGCCGATAGAGCGCGGTCAGGTGCTCGATCCCCCGGCGCTTCATGTCGAAGACCGTGCGGGTCAGCGCCAGCAGGGGCGCGCCGATGTCGATGGCGAGCGCCTCGGCCACGTCCGGCCCGGCCAGCGCCGCGGTGATGGTCTGCGTCGCGCGGTCGACCTTGACGCCCGACCGCTCGATCAGGGTGAGCAGCGGCTTCGCGCCGAGTTCGGCCTCCGAATAGGTCTGGCCGATGCGCTGGGGCACATGGGTCACGAGATAGGAGAAGGGCTCGCCGTCGATGATGCGCACGCGCACCGAGCGCTGCACCTTCTCACCGGGATCGAGCCGCAGGGCGTCGGCGATCTCGGGCGCGGCATCGACATAGGCGAATTGCAGCAGTTTTACATCGGTCGAGCGGCCCATCTCGACCAGATGCGCCAGTGCGTTGGAGAGATCCGCCACGATGGGGCGCTTGATCATGCGGGCCGTGATGAAGGTCCCCGCCCCCGGACGTCGCGAGATCAGCCCCTCGCGCTCCAGCTCCGCCAGCGCCCGCCGGATGGTCACGCGCGAGACGTCGTGAAGGTCGGCGAGGTCCGGCTCGGAGGGCAGGCGCGTGCCGGGAGTGAGCTCGCCCGACGAAATGCGATCCCGGAGCGTCAGGTAAACCCGCCTGGTCTTTGAGGTCTCGATCGCTTCTGTCATGGTGACGTCCTTCCCTCGACGGTCGGCCGGGGCCATGGCCCCTTCGTCGTCCCGGCTTGTGATGGTCGCCGTGGTAGGACGCATTTGTCTACCGACCTGTTCGATGGGAAGTGATAACGAATTTTCCGATTTTGTCTATCCTATGATACAATCTTGCTTGGTCAAGCCGAGATCGCAAGCCATCATGACTGCGACATCCTGAACCGGACGGAACATTGCCTGCCCCGCTGACCCTGTTCGACAAGCTCTGGCGCGGTCACGTCGTCACCGAACGCGATGACAGGCTGACCCTGCTGTGGATCGACCGGCATTTCGTCCACGAGGGCTCGCATCACGCCTTCGGGCAGATCGCGGCGCGCGGTGCGCAGGTGGCCCGGCCGGACCTGACCTTCGGCGTCGCCGACCACTACGTGCCGACGCGCGGGCGCGGCCGGCCGATCCCCGATGCGTCGGTCGCCCGCATGGTCGACCAGCTCTCCGCCAATACGGAGACGCACGGCATCACGCTGTTCGGTCTCGACGACCCGCGCCAGGGCATCGTCCATGTCACCGGCACCGAACAGGGGCTGACCCTGCCCGGCCTCACCGTCGTCTGCGGCGACAGCCACACCTCCACCCACGGCGCCTTCGGGGCCTATGCCTTCGGCATCGGCGCATCCGAGGTCGCCCATGTGCTGGCGACCCAGACCCTGTGGCAGAAAAAGCCGAAACGCATGCGCATCTCGGTCGAAGGCGCGACCGGTCCGGGCATCACGGCCAAGGACATCATGCTGACCGTCATCGCCACGATCGGCGCGGACGGCGCGGCAGGCCATGCGATCGAATATGCAGGCGCGGCCATCCGCGCCCTGTCGATGGAGGGCCGGATGACCCTCTGCAACATGTCGATCGAGGCCGGCGGGCGCTGCGGCATGGTCGCACCGGACGAGGCGACCTTTGCCTATCTCGAGGGCCGCCCCTTCGCGCCGGCAGGCGATCTCCGGGACGCTGCCATCGACGACTGGCGGCGCCTGCCGACCGAGGCCGGTGCGGTCTTCGACCGCGAGGTGGCGCTGGACGGCGCGGAGATCGCGCCGACCGTCACCTGGGGCACAAGTCCGGAACAGGCCCTGCCGATCACCGCCAGCGTGCCCGATCCCGGCGGCATGGCCGATCCGGTCAAGGCTGCGGCCGCCCGCGACGCGCTCGACTACATGGCGCTTGCGCCCGGCCAGCGGCTGGACGCCATCGCGGTCGATCGCGTCTTCATCGGCTCCTGCACCAATGCGCGGATCGAGGACCTGCGCGCTGCGGCGGGAATCCTCGCGGGCAAGCGCACGAAGGTGCCGGGCCTCGTCTCGCCGGGGTCGTCGCTGGTCAAGCAGCAGGCCGAGCAGGAGGGCCTTGCCCGCATCTTCACAGAGGCCGGGCTCGAATGGGTGGAATCCGGCTGCTCCATGTGCGTCGGCATGAACGGCGACATGGTCGCGCCCGGCGAGCGCTGCGCCTCGACCACCAACCGCAACTTCAAGGGCCGGCAGGGGCCGGGCGCGCGCACGCATCTGATGTCGCCCGCCATGGTCGCGGCGGCGGCCGTCACCGGCCATCTCACCGATGTGAGGCGCTTCTCATGAGGCCCTTCACCCGCGAAACCGCCGCCATGCTGAAGCTGCCGGTGGCCAATATCGACACCGACCAGCTCATTCCCGCCCGGTTCATGAAGGAGCCGCGCAAGCCCGATGGCTATGGCCGCTTCCTGCTGCACGACCTGATGGCCGAAACCGGCATGCCGCAGCCGGAGGCAGGCCAGACGATCCTCGTCGCGCGCCGCAATTTCGGCTGCGGCTCGTCGCGCGAGGCGGCGGTCTATGCCCTTGCCGATTTCGGCTTCCGGGCGGTGATCGCGCCGAGCTTCGGCGACATCTTCGCGTCCAACTGCGTGAAGAACGGCGTCGTGCCCGCAACCGTGAGCGAGGCCGATGCCGAGGCGCTGCTGGCGGCGGGTGACTTGGCCGTCACCGTCGACCTGGAGGCGCAGCGCATCGCCTGCGGCAATGTGGTCGTGGATTTCGCCATCGACGCGGTCTGGCGCACCCAGCTTCTGAAAGGCTGGGACGACATCGACCTGACGCTGGCCGAGGGCAAGAGCATCGCGGCCTTCACGGCTCAGGACGCCGCCGCACGGCCATGGGCCGCGCCGCGGCGCGGCTGAAAAGCGCCTACTCCCCCGCCAGCGCGGCCTTCACCGCCGGGCGCTGTTCCATCGCCTTCATATGCGCGGCGACTTTCGGGAAGCGGTTCACGTCGACGCCGTCGCCCTCCAGCCAGCGCGACACCGTGTAGAGATAGGCGTCGGCGACCGAATAGGTCTCGCCCATCACCCAAGGCCCCTTCAGGAAGTCGCGCTCGATCAGCGCGAAGCTCGCGGCCATGGTCTCCGGCACCTTGGCGCGCATGTCGGCGAACGAGCTTTCCTCGGTCGCCCAGCGCGCGCCGCGGTGCTTGTGCGAGTGGTTCACATGCACCGTCGAGGACAGGTAGCTGTTGAAGGCCTGCATCTCGGCGAAGGCGTGGGGATCGTCGAGCGGCGCGAGCTTCTTCTCGGGGTGGCTCTGGGCCACGAAAGCAAGGATCGCGACGTTCTCGGTGAGCACGCCGCGGTCGGTGACGAGGGCCGGCACGCGGCCCTTCGGATTGACCGCGAGAAAAGCGGGCTTGGTCTGCTCGGCCGTCGCGAAATCGACCTTGACCGGCTCGTAGTCCGCCCCCGCCTCTTCCAGCGCGATGCGCGAGGCGAGCGCGCAGGTCTTCGGACCGTAGAAGAACTTCATGGTCATGGGTCTCACCCTGCCTTCACGAGCACATGCTTCTTGCGGCCGAAGGACAACTTGGCGACACCGTCCTTCAGCGTCGCGGCGGTGACGGTCGCCTGCGGGTCCGTCACCGTCTCGTCGTTGATCTTCAGGCCGCCGCCCTGGACCTGCCGGCGTGCCTCGCCGTTCGAGGTGACGAGCCCGGCGCGCACGAAGAGGTTCAGAACGCCGATGCCGGCAGCGAGTTCCGCCTCCGGCACGGTGACCACCGGCAGTTCGTCGCCCAGCGCCCCCTGCTCGAAGGTCTTCTTCGCCGTCTCGGCCGCCGCTTCCGCCGCCTCGCGCCCGCGGATCAGCGCGGTCGCCTCGGTCGCCAGCACCTTCTTCGCCTCGTTGATCTCGGCGCCCTGAAGCGCCGCCAGCCGGTCAATCTCGGCCATCGGCAGCAGGGTGAACAGCTTGAGGAAGCGCGCGACATCGCCGTCCTCGGTGTTCCGCCAGAACTGCCAGTAATCGTAGTTCGACAGCATGTCGGCGTTGAGCCAGACCGCGCCGGCCGCCGTCTTGCCCATCTTGGCGCCGGAAGAGGTCGTCAGCAGCGGGCAGGTCAGCGCGTAGAGCTGGTGCGTGCCCATGCGGCGGCCGAGATCGACGCCGGTGACGATGTTGCCCCACTGGTCGGACCCGCCCATCTGCAGGTTGGTCCCGTAGCGGCGCGCCAGTTCCACGAAATCGTAGGACTGGAGGATCATGTAGTTGAACTCAATGAAGGAGAGTTCCTGCTCGCGCTCCAGCCGCATGCGCACCGAATCCATGGTCAGCATGCGGTTCACCGAGAAGTGCCGGCCGATGTCCCGGAGCATCTCGATGTAGTTGAGTTTGGTCAGCCACTCCGCATTGTCGGCCATGACCGCGTCGGTCTTAGCCCCGCCATAGGTCAGGAGCTTCGCGAAAACGCCCTTCAAGGCGTTCTTGTTGGCCTCGATGTCCTCAAGCGACAGGATCTTGCGCGTCTCGTCGCGCCCCGAGGGGTCGCCGACGCGCGTCGTGCCACCGCCCATCAGGGTGATCGGCTTGCCGGCGCCGGTCGCCTGCATCCAGTGGAGCATCATGATCGACAAGAGGTGCCCGACATGAAGCGAGGGCGCGGTGCAGTCATAGCCCACATAGGCCACGACCTCCCCTTTGGCCGCCAGGGCGTCGAGGCCCTGCATGTCGGACATCTGGTGGATGAACCCGCGCTCGGTGAGGGTGCGCAGGAAGTCGGAAGCCGGGGCGGTCATGTTCTTTCCAGTTGGCGTTGATGCGCCGGACCTCGCGCCCGGCGGAGGCGCGGTGTAGCAGAGGAAAGGCTCAATTTCATCTGATCGATTCGGTTTTCGTCCATGCGCGCCATCGGCCTGATGTCCGGAACCTCGATGGACGGCGTCGACGTGGCGCTGCTCGACACCGACGGCGAGGCTATTTCGGCCTTCGGGCCGACCGGTTACCGGGCCTATACCGAGGACGAGCGCGCGCTGCTGCGCGAGGCCCTCAAGGAGGGCGCGACCCTTGCGGATCGTACCAGCCGTACTCCGCTGATGGCGAAGGCCGAGGACCTGATCACCCGCGCCCATGCCGAGGCGGTCGAGCTGTTTCTGGAGAAGAACGGCCTGACCCGCGCCGATATCGGCGTTGTCGGCTTCCACGGCCAGACTGTGCTGCACCGGCCCGATATCGGGCTCACCGTGCAGATCGGCGACGGCATCGCGCTGCGCCAGCGGCTCGGCATACCCGTCGTCTACGACCTCCGGCAGGCCGATGTCGCGGCCGGCGGCCAGGGCGCGCCGCTGGTGCCTGTCTTCCACCGGGCGCTTGCGGCGCAGAAGGCCCTGCCCCGCCCACTGGCGGTGGTGAATATCGGCGGCGTCGCGAACGTCACCCTGATCGGGCCCGGCGACGAGCTCCTCGCCTTCGACACCGGCCCCGGAAACGCACTGGTCGATGACTGGATCGCCGAGCGGACGGGCGAGCGCATGGATGCCGGCGGCGCGACCGCAGCGCGCGGCCGCGCGGACGAGGCGCTGCTGGCCTGGCTGATGGTCCACCCCTTCTTCGCCAAGCCGCCGCCGAAATCGCTTGACCGCAACGCCTTCGCCTTCTCCGTCGTCGGCACTGTCGCGACGGAGGACGGCGCTGCGACGCTGACTGCCTTCACCGCCCGTTCGATTGCCCGCGCGGCCGATTTCGTGAGGGACAAGCCGGTTCTGTGGATCGTCTGCGGCGGCGGCGCGAAGAATGCGGAACTGCTGCGGCTTCTCGCCTATCACGCCCGCGCCGAGGTCAGGACCGGCGAGGATGTCGGCTGGTCGTCGGATTTCCTCGAGGCGCAGGCCTTCGCCTTCCTCGCCGTGCGATCGATGAAAGGCCTGCCGCTGACTTTCCCCTCGACCACCGGCGTCAGGGAACCGGCGACCGGCGGCGTGGTCGTGGAATAGGCGCGCGAAGCATCGTAATCTCGCCGCATCGCTCGCCACCCTCGAGAACCCGATGACCGTCCACGACCTTTCGCCCGCCGACGTGGCCGCCGGCCTTGCCGACGACACGATGCTGCTCATCGACGTGCGCGAGCCGCATGAAGTCGCCATGGCGCGCATTCCCGATGCGGTGAACCTGCCGCTCTCGACCTTCGATCCGCGCGACATTCCCGATCCGCAGGGCCGGCGCATCGTCTTCCTGTGCGCGGCGGGCGTCAGGTCGGTGCAGGCCTCGGAGATCGCGCAGGGCCATGGCAAGCCCTATGACGCGCATCTGGCGGGCGGCCTCAAGGCCTGGGCCATGGCGGGTCATCCGTTCGAGCGGGGCTGAGGCTCAGCGCTGAGCCGAGCCGACGGTATCGTCCAGTCGCGGCGTTGCTGCGGCGCCGCGATCGCCGCGGAACTCGAACATCTTGCGCAGGAAGCCGGGCGTCACCGCCGAGAGCGGATTGATCATCAGCCGCGGCGCGCTGACGGCGCCCGATATCTGATAGGTGATGCCGAACACGCCTTCGTCGGGCGAGCCGCCCATGAACAGGCCGATCACGGGAATGCGCGCGAAGATATTGTTCAGCGCATAGGCCGGCACATAGGTGCCGCGCAGGCTCAACCGGTCGCGGCCGGGATCGAACTCGCCTTCGACGGTCGCGCCGATGGCGGCGCCCCATAAAAGACCGTCGGCAATGGTGACCCGGCCGTCATTGCGCCCGAAATTGGCGCGCAGGCGGGTGAAGGCGAAGGCGTCGTTGCCCGCCGGCGGCGGGGCGGCCTGGCGGCGTGCATTGTTCGGCGGTTCGCCGGCCGCCGCCACCATGCCCGAAATGGCACGGTCGCCGCGGATACCGAAATTGGTGATCTCGACGGCGCCCTGCCGGATGTCGCCGCTCGGCTGGATCGACGACATGACCAGCGCCAGCTCGCCGCCCTGCAGCGAGCGGTAGATGTCGAGGAAGCGCAGCAGCGCGCCGGCATCGCCGGCCGAGACCGCGATGCGCGCGGCATTGCCCTGCCCGCGCTGCTCCACGGCGAAGGGCGCATTGCGCCCGACACGCCCGGAGGCATTGAGCGACCTGATCTCTGCACCGCGCCTGTTCATTCGCAGTTCGAGCTGGCGGATCACCTCGCCGCCGCTGCCGGCGACGGCCGCGACCTTGAGATCGAGCTCCATCTCTCCCGTCGCAGGCTCGGCCGCGGGCGCCCGCCCGGACCCGAGCCGCGGAGGCTCCGTCAGCGATTTCAGAAGGTTGCGCGCATCGATGACCTCGCCCCGCGCTGTGACGCGGTGGCCCGCGCCGGCGCGCTCGACGCGCACGTTCATGCGGTCACCGTCGGACAGGTTGTAGGCGGGGAACAGGCCGGAGACGAGCGCGCCCTTGTCGTCGAAGGTCGCCGAGCCACGCACCAGCACGCCCCGGCTCTCGACCAGCAGGTCTTCCAGCTTCCAGCCGTCGTCGCCCTCGACGGCGACGAAGCGCGCCCGGGCGGCCTGGCCGCGCGGCTTGGTCCATCCCGGCAGGAGGTCGGCAAGCGCAGCGGGGCCGAGATCGACATCGACATTGTAGCGGCCGGAATCCTCGCCCACGGTCATCACGCGGATCGGCGTCGGACCCACGACACGCGCGCCGATATTGAGGCCGAGCCGGGCGCGACCACGATCGTCCAGCGTCGCGGTGAGGCGGATTTCCGGCTTCGCTTCGGGGCGGGGCTTGCGGTACTCGAAATTCGCCTGTGCGCCGCCGAGCACACCCTGCCCGCGCATGGTGAAGGTGCGCGGCGTCGTCTGGACCTTGAACGCCGCGCGCTCGACGCGCATCTCGCCGAAAGCGTTGTCGGCGGCAAAGCCGGAGAAGTCGGCGTCCACCAGATAGTCGATCAGGTTCGGCTGGAAGGTCTCCGTCAGCGGCACGTTGACCGTGACATTGGCGACGACGGTGCCGTCGACCTTGCCCGAGGGCAGCGTCGGCCCGGTGGCGGCGCCCTTGAACGCCTCCTGCCCCAGCAGCGCGAAGGCGGCGTCCGCCGTGCCCTGCAGCCGGAAGCGGCTGATCGATTGCGGCGGCTGGATGCGATGATCGGGAATGTCGAAGGAGCCCTGGCTCAGCGCCAGTCGCTTGCCCGGGGCGGGCTCCAGCGTGCCGCGCAACACCGCGAGCTGGGCCATCTGGCCGTCGACCGTGACGTCGATGTCGGCGTCGGAGAGAGGCGACAGACCGGGCATCACGCGCAGCGCCGTGCCGCGCAGCTTCGAGCGCACCGAAAGCGCATCCTTTTCCAGCACCCAATGGGTGGTGGCCAGCAGGCCCGCCGGCACGGTGACGCGCACGCTCGTCTCTTCGGCCGTGCCGCCCGCCATATTGTCGGCGACCCAGTCGCGCACATGCGGGTTCGACGCGCGCGGCCAGAGCTGGAGCGCCGTCGCGATCGGCATCTTGCCGGCGCGCAGGTCGAGCGAAATGGCCGGCGAGGCACCGGCAAAGGCCACCTGCCCCGAAAGGCTGGCGAGCGGATCGCCGCCCTGGTCGACCGTCAGCCGCTCGATGCTCAGCGTGCGCGGTCCGGGATCGAAGACGAAGCGCGCGTCGCGGACATTGATCGGCACCGCCGGTTCGTGCGGGTTGAGCACGGAGGTGACCGCCTTGACGTTGGACACCTCGACGACGAGCGGTTCGCCGGCCTTGGCGGGCGGTGTCACGAGCCCGTTCAGCTCGGCGCGGTTGTGACCGGAAACGATCTGGACCCGGTCGACGACGAGGCCCGGGCCGCCAACCTGCCAGTGAACGTCGGCGGCGATCTCGTCGATGACCACGCGCATGGCCGTGTCGTTGAGGTCGCCGACCTCGCCGCGGCCGAGATTGACGCGCCCGGCAAAGCCCGAGGGATCGCCCGTCGCGTCGAGCACGGCCTGCAGCGTGCCGGAAATCGGCGTGTCCGCGTAGAAGACCTGCGGTCCCTGGACGGCGAGGCTGAGGTCGCGCGGCGACATGCCGGTCATGGTCACGTCGATCCGCCGCCGCCCCTCGGCGTCGCGCGGAGTGACCATGGCCGTCGAGGTCCAGCGCGCGCCCGACCCCGATGCGTCGATACCGAGCGAAAGGCCGCCCTGCTGCGGCGCGGTCAGGTCGAAGTCGATGCCGGCGAAGATGAAGCGCTTGCCGGAGCGCACGTCGTCGACGATCACCGTGCCATTGCGCAGGCCAAGGCCGGTCAGCCGGTGGCCGTCGAGGCCCGAGCGCTCGAAAATGTCGAGCCAGATGCCGAGGCGCCGGAACGGCGAGAGCTCGGGCTCCGGCAGGGTGGAGGAGAGTTCGGCCTGCGGCTGCTGGGCGGGCTGCGAGGCCGCCGCCCCCTGATCCGCCTGCGACGGCGCCCGGAAGCGTCCGGCCGCAAAGGCGATCTGGCCATCCTCGCCGACCTTCAGCGCCACGGAGGCGCCGACCATGTCGACCCGGCGGATGGCCGGTCGGCCGAGCAGCGGCAACCCGTCGAGTGCGAGCGCGATGCGCGGCATGGAGGCGACGCGGCGGCCGTCGACGTCCTTGATGACGACGTCGCGAGCCTCGATCTCGACCCGGCCCTGCCCGTCGCGCGCGGCGACGGCGGAACCGATGCTCACCGAGCGGCCGTCACCGAGCTGTTCGGAGAGCGAGCGGGCGATCCATGGCGTCAGCATGTCGAGGCCGACGCCGCTGCCGACACGCATCTGCCAGGCGAGGATGAGGATCGGCGTCGCGATGATGAAAACCAGCCCGGCCGCGACGCCCACCGACCATCGCCGGCGCATCGACCAGCAGGAAACGGGACCGCCGCACAGCGACAGGAGGAAGGCGGGAATCCGGCGGTTGGACCAGCGGTGACCGAAGCGGCGCGCTACTGCCTCATCCGCCGGAACAGCAGACGCGGGACCACGGCCCTGATCGGCGCGCCACTCCATCCTTTGGTCGTCCCCCGCCTTGCTGGGCGCTCCGGCCCGGAACCATCACCTCGCGGCGCCCAAACGCCGACATTCAATTCCCGGCGCCCAAACGCCGATACGTCAGAACCTGCCCGACCCGCCTTAACCGTTCGTTAGGCAAGAAAACGCAGGCGCCGCCTCCCGCGAGGCTTATAGGCCATCCGCTGGACGAATCCACGACGGAGACCCACGATCCCCGACGGAAAATCGGAATCGCTCTGCTGAGGTTCCGACCATTCCTCACAAAGCCGACGAAAGGAAGGCGCGAATGTCATTGGAAACGGGCGACAAGGCCCCCGCTTTCGCGCTGCCCGGCCCCGCCGGCGCGACGGTGCGACTGTCGGTTTTCAAGGCCCGCAAGGTCGCCCTGTTTTTCTATCCGAAGGCCAATACCAGCCTTTGCATCGCCGAAGCGCAGGATTTCAACCGGCTGGCCGGCGCCTTCGCGGAAGCCGGCACGGCGGTGATCGGCGTCTCCCGCGACCCGATGAAGGCGGTCGACAGGTTCCGCGAGAAACAGGGCCTGAGCCTGCCGCTCGCGACCGACGAGGAAGGCCGCATGCTGGAAGCCTATGGCGTGTGGGTCGAGAAGACGCTGTACGGGCATCGCTTCATGGGCGTCGAGCGGGCGACCTTCCTGATCGATGCGAAGGGGCGCATCGCCCGCATCTGGCGCAAGGTTCGCGTCAAGGGGCATGCCGAAGAGGTGCTGGCGGCGGCGCAGGCGCTCTGAACGCCGGGGGGCGGGCACGGTTCGTTAACCTTAATCGGCGGTAATGCGGCGTCCCGTTCGCGTACGGATGTCCGCCGATGTCGCATCAGGCCCACCGATACAATCGAGCCCAGCTCGCCCAGGAAGCCAACCAACGCGCGCAGGTGCCCGCGGGCGCGCTGACGCTGGCCTGGCGCTCCGGCGGCGCAACCCGCACGACGTCCCTGTCCATGGGCCTCGTCGCCACGCTCGGCCTGCTTGGCGCGGTGCTGAGCGTCTGGGGCGTCGCGGTCACCAGCTATCTCGCCTTCAAGGACGATATTGTCGGCGGCATGATGAGCCGTCAGGCGGCCGTCCAGCACGGCTACGAAGACCGCATCCGCGACCTGCGCGGTCAGGTCGACATGCTCACCAGCCGGCACCTCGTGCTCCAGAACGAAATGGACCGCCGCGTCGACCAGGTAGCCCGCCGCCAGGCTCTGCTGGAGACGCGCCAGTCGATCGTCGCCTCGCTGAGCGAGCAGTCTGCGCCGCCGCGCCCCGCCGCCCGGACCGGCGCGGCGCCGCTGCCCACGCCCTCCCCCGTATCGGCTCCGGCGCAGCCGCAGCGCGCCGTCACGGGCGACACCATCCGCCTCACGCCTCCCGCCGAACGACATTCGCGGCTTGAATCGCGGCCGGCGCATGCCGAGTTCGCGGCGGCGCGAGGTTTCGCGCTCGCCTCCGCTCCCGGCCGGCACGACACGATCGGCCGTGTCGAACATTCGCTCGCGCGCGTCGAGCAGCAGCAGCAGGCAGCCCTTCAGGCGCTGGAAACGCGTACCGAGCGCCGCGCGCGCCGCATCCGCTCGGTGCTGACCGATCTCGGCCTCGGCGAGGCGCGGATCGCCCGCGCACCGGCCGCCTCGACCGCCGGCACCGGCGGCCCGCTGATCCCGATCCCGCCGCCCTCACCCGATGCGTCGACCTTCGAGCGTCAGGTGTTCCGCGTCCAGAGCGTCCTGCGCGAGCAGGAGCGCCTGACCCATGTCGTCGGCCAGATCCCGCTCGGCCGGCCCCATGCCGGCGAACTGGAGCTGTCCTCCGGCTTCGGCGCGCGGCTCGACCCGTTCCTGCGCTCCTGGGCGATGCATTCCGGCATCGACTTCCGCGGCGCGACCGGCGAGCCGGTCTTCGCTTCGGGCGGCGGCCGGGTCTCCCATGCCGGCTCCATGGGCGGCTACGGGCTGATGGTCGAGATCGACCACGGCAACGGCCTATCGACCCGCTACGCCCATCTCTCCCGCATCGAGACGAAAGAGGGCGAGACGGTCCGCGCCGGCCATCGGATCGGCCGTGTCGGATCGACCGGCCGCTCCACGGGTCCGCACCTGCATTACGAAACCCGCATCAACGGCGATGCGATCGACCCCATGCGCTTCGTGCGCGCGGGGTTGCGGCTTGCCGAGGCCGACTGACCGGCGGCAGCGCCGGAAGCCTCCCGCCCGCGCCGATAGACGTGCATGTCGTTCGACGGACCGCCGTCGCCAGCGTAATCGAGGAGACACGTCCGTGACGGATCTGTTCATCGCCTGCCGTCGCGCCGACAAGGACCGCGCCGACATCATCCGCAAGACCCTGGCCGCGCTCGGCATTGCGGTCGCGTCCGATATCGAGCCCAAGGCCCGCGGCGGCGCCAAGGCGATCCGCGACGCGCTGGTCGGCGCGCGCGCCGTGCTGGTGCTCTGGCCTGCCGCCGTGCTGGACCCGACCGAAAACCATGCCGGCCTCATCGGTCAGGCGCGCGCCGCGCAGGAACGGGGCAAGCTCGTTGCGGCGCGGCTCGAAGCGTTTCCGACCGAGCGGCTGGAGGCTCCCTTCGGCCTGCTGCCGGCCCCGGATCTCAGCGGCTGGCTGGCCGACGCGGCCACGCCCGATGGCAAGGCGGCCTGGGCGCAGCTTCTCGACCTCCTCGGCACCGCTCTGGGGCGGCCGGGGCTCACAGCGCTTGCGGCGGCCATTGCGGCCGATGCCGGCAAGGCGGAGGAGCCGGCGCAGCGCGATTTCGCCCGCAAATTCCCGGATGACGCGGCCTCAGCCGGCATCTGGGGCCGTTTCGAGGCTGTCGAACGCGAGCGGTTCGCGGCCGAGTTCCGCAAGGCGCACAGCGTGCTGATCGAGCGCGGACAGGCCGCGCAGGATCGCCTGAAGGCGACGCTGGAGGGCTTCACCGGCTACCTGGCCGCCGTGCGCGCCGGCAAGGCCGCGACCGTGCCGGACCCGAAGGAAGCGATCGCCGACGGCGCGACCGCGCTGCGCGAGAGCGTCGCCCGGCTCTCGGCGGACAACGAGCGGCTTCAGACCGCGATGGAGAAGTCCAGAACCGCGCAGCTCGCCGCTGCCAAGGCCACCGGCCGCCTGCCTTTGCGCTGGGCCGGCATCTCGGCCGCCGCCTTCCTCGTTGGCTCGGTCGCGGCGGCCGGAATCACGGAGTTCGCCGGCCCCCTGCGCGGCGATTCCCACCCGCGGATCGCCGAGCTTTCGCGCCTCGCCCAGGAACGCACCGAACTGGCGCAGGCGTCGACGGCCGAACTGCCGCGCGTGCGCGAAGCCGCACGGACGGCATCGCGCCGCGCCGAGACGGCGGAAGCGAACCTGCGCGTCGCGCGCACCCAGCTCGCCCATACCCAGACCGAGCTGATCCAGCGCCAGAATCAGGCGACGGAGGCCGGCAACCAGATGCGCCGCGCGCAGGCCGAACTCCAGACCGCCCAGCAGACGAGCCAGACCGCCGCGCAGGCAGCCGAGCAGCGCATCCAGGAAGCGATCAACCGCGCCAATACCGCGGAGATCGAGGCGCGTGGCCTGCGCGAGGCACAGACTGCCGCCGCCCCGTCCGCTCCCGCGCCGTCCCGCGAGGTCACCGGTTCGGTGACGCCGCGCAACTCCGCCGCCGAGCCGGCGCCGGCCGCGCAGGCGCCCGGCCAGCCAGCGATCCAGCAGGGCGAGACGACCGGCTCGATCCCGCCCGCACCGTCGGCGGACGGCCCCTATCGCCACCGGCGCGACCGCTGGTCCTTCGCCATCGGGCCCGACTTCCGGCTGGAGAGCGACAACGACCTGCCGGGCCCGGTGAACACGGTGCTGGTCCACGAGCGCAATCCCGACGCCGTAGTGGTGATCAGCGCCAACAATGCGGGACAGATGGGCGCCTGCACGGCTCAGGCCTGGTACTACGAGGCCGTCGTGGAAGGCCCACGCCAGCGCCGCGGGCAGGTGATGAGCGATGCCGGCCTGCCCCCTCATGCCGGCAGCTTCCGCGGCTTCACCGTGTCCGGACGCGGGGTGCTGCACGGCGAGCGGTTCCGCACCGATCTCGACTATTACGATATCGTCGCGCAGAGCCGGAACGAACCGGGCGTTGTCTACCTGATCCAGGCGCGCTACCCGCGCGCCATGGCCCGCGAGATGGTTCGCAACGTCAACGAATTGTGGCGCTCGTTCCAGATCTCCGGCCCGCGCGCCTATCCGACGCGGTGCTGACAGCACTTCGCCCCACGCGCCCCACGAAAAAGGCCGCCCGATGGGCGGCCTTTTGCATCCAGGTTGAAGCTCGAGATCAATAACGGGCGACGATCGCCGAGGGGCCCGTCGTGAAATGATAGCTGAGGCCAAGCCGGAACGTGTGCGTATCCTGCTTGTAGCTGATCAAACCGCCGGCAGCACCCGGAGCGGCGTAAGAGCGGGTGCCATAGTTTGCGTAGAGATACTCGGCACGCACGGAGACATTGGTCGTAACGGCATAGGCAAGCCCGGCGCCGACGGTCCACCCGGCCCTGGTTGCCGTGCTCGACGTGCCGGCGACACATGCCGCACCGGGGACGGTGAAGCCGCAGACGCTGTTGTTCATGAACGCGACACCCGCCGTGCCGTAGATCAACGCGCGATCGACGGCGAAACCGACGGAACCACGAACGGAGCCGTCCCAGTTTCCGCGGGCACGATAGCCCTGCCCGCCCGCGCCGGGCACCAGGCCTTCGCGGTTCGAACCGCCGAGCCAGGAAAGGTCAGCCTCGACGCCCAGCACCAGGTTGTTCGCGAACTGATGCAGATAGCCAATGTGGCCACCCACCTTGATCCCGTTCGGGTTCGGGCTGCCAATGAATGGCGGGGCATTCGGGAGATCGCCACGGCCAAGACCGGTCCAGTAACCGATGCCTGCGCCGACATAGAACCCGGTCCAGTTGAACACGGGGGCGACAATCACGCCCGCGACCGGGCCGCGGGCGACGCCGAGATCGGCGGCCTGAGCGCCGGAGGCAAGAGCGGCGACGGCGACGCCAGCAAGCATGAGCTTCTTCACGGCAGGACTCCCCAGGCCACCTTCATCGTTGCGCTACCGCTTTACGCTTCGGAATGTTTCTGGATTGTGGCGATGCGCCCCGTTCTCACCATGCCGTCAACCACCGTTGCGCGTTTGCAACATTCCCGCCACGTGGCCCCTGTATCCCACCGACGGGCCGAATACCTGCGACGCACAACAAAAAAGGCCGCCCGGAGGCGGCCTTTTGCAGTTCTGAGCGAAGCCGCGATCAGTAGCGGGCAACAACCGCCGACGGGCCGGTCGAGAAGAGGTAGTTCAGGCCGACCCGGACCGTGTGGAACGAGCCGCTGGCGCGGTAGCGGTTGCCGCCGCCGTCGACACCGAATTCGGCGGAGCCGAGATTGGTGTAGAGATACTCTGCCTTGGCGGTGAAGTTGTTGGTGAAGGCGTATTCCAGACCGGCACCGACCGCGTATCCGACCTTGGTCGAGGAACCGACATAGGTCGAGTTCTGAATGCCGCCGTTGAAGCCGCCATAGGCCAGACCGGCTGTGGCGTAGATGAGGGCCCGGTCGAAGGCCACACCGGCGCGGCCGCGCACAGTACCGAACCAGTTGACGTTCACCACGCAGGGTCCGGTGGCGCAGACATAGGTCGGGCCTGCAGTACCGACCGGGGAGGAGCCGCGCGGGCCGCTCTGGAAATCAGCCTCGATGCCGAGGACGAAGTTGTTGATCTGGTAGTTGTAGCCGATCTGGGCGCCGCCGACGAAACCCTTCGGGCTCACGCCAGGACCGATACCCACCGCGGAATACTGCGTGTAGCTGCCCCAGCCATAGCCTGCGTTGAGGCCGATATAGAAGCCGGTCCAGCCGAACACCGGAGCGATGATCGCGGCGGCGACCGGGCCGCGGGCGACGCCGAGGTCGGCCGCCTGGGCGCCGGAGGCGAAAGCAATGGCTGCGACGCCGGCAAGCAGGAACTTCTTCATGGCACGACTCTCCGATGGATGTGCTGTTGTTGTGAGCACGAGTTACCCTTCGGAATGTTTCTGAATTGTGGCGCAATGCCGCGCCCCAGTCACCGTTTTGCCCGATGTTGCCCGTTTGCAACAGAATGACACCGTGACCCTACCAAATTACCTCACAAATAAGTATCTCGTTAAGAAGTCAGCAAAAAGGGCCGCTTCCCGGAAGCGGCCCTTGTCTCGTTCGGCAGCTTTTTCGGTGTCAGTCGACGTCGTCGGTGTCACCCGCCTTGGTGCCATAGGCCTTCATGGCGAGAGTCGCTTCCATGAAGCCGTCGAGGTCGCCGTCCAGCACGTCCGAGGGCACGCCCGAGGTCTTGCCCGTGCGCAAATCCTTCACGAGCTGATAGGGCTGCAGCACGTAGGACCGGATCTGGTGGCCCCAGCCGATATCGGTCTTGGCGGCGAAATCGGCGGCGGCGGCGGCCTCGCGGATCTTCAGCTCGCGCTCATAGAGCTTGGCGCGCAGCATCTGCCAGGCGACGGCCCGGTTGGCATGCTGGGAGCGCGAACCCTCGGACACCACCATGACGCCGGTCGGATTATGGACGAGGCGCACCGCCGATTCGGTCTTGTTGACGTGCTGGCCGCCCGCGCCGCCGGACCGCATCGTGTCGACGCGCACATCGCTCTCGTTGATCTGGATATCGATCTTGTCGTCCACCACCGGATAGACGGTGATCGAAGAGAACGAGGTGTGGCGCCGCGCGTTCGAATCGAACGGCGAGATGCGGACGAGGCGATGCACGCCCCCCTCGGTCTTCAGCCAGCCATAGGCGTTGTGGCCCTTGATCAGCATGGTCGTCGACTTGATGCCGGCCTCTTCGCCCTGGCTCTCCTCGACCACCTCGACCTTGTAGCCGCGCCGCTCGGCCCAGCGCGTGTACATGCGCATGAGCATGAGCGCCCAGTCCTGGCTCTCGGTGCCGCCGGCGCCGGCATGGACTTCGAGATAGCTGTCGTTGGAATCGGCTTCGCCCGACAGCAGCGCTTCGAGCTGGAGGCGCGCGGCCCTGACGCGCGCAGCCTCGAGCGCCTTGGCGGCCTCGTTCAGCGTCGCGTCGTCATCCTCGGCCTCGGCGAGTTCGGCGAGTTCGAGATTGTCCGAGAGGTCGCGGTTGATCTCGGTCAGGGCGGTCATGCTGGCGTCGAGCGCATTGCGCTCCTGCATGACCTTCTGGGCCTTGTCGGGATCGTTCCAGAGGTCGTTGGATTCGGCGAGGGCGTTCAGCTCGGCGAGGCGTTTGACGGAGACATCCCAGTCAAAGATGCCTCCTCAGGAGTCCGACCGACTCCTTGATGGCCTCGGCGGTGGCGACGATGTCGGCACGCATGGCGCTTTCCTACGGGGTTTGAAAAGAGCGCGCACCCTAGTCACGAGGGCTCGCGTGTCAATGCGTGGAGGAGACCATCGCCTCGCCCCTTATCAATATGCAGGCGAGAAGCGCGGTCGCGGCGAACCCTTTTGCCGTCCGCTGCGACCCATGCGGGCAACGGAGCCCCTCATGCCTTTTCTCAGCCGCCGTTTCTTGCTCGTCGTCTCGCTGGCGGCCGCGACAACGCCCGCCCTCGCCCAATTTACCCTCTCCGACGCCGACAAGGCGGCGATTCTCGGCCATGCATTGCCGGTGCTCGAGGACGAGGACGTAGATCTTGCTTTCGGGACGTCGCAGGGGCGGTCGATGATCTCGCTCTTTGCCGGAGAGGCGGAGAAGCACGTCGCGGCTCGTGACTGCGCGGCCGCGCCACGCGGCGAGACCTGGAGAACCCATGCGCGCGCCCTCCTCATCGACATGGGCAAGAGCGCCGCCGCTACCGTGCGGGCGCCATTGCGGCTGTCCGCGGCCTTCGAGAGACTGGTGGCGACCGAAGGCCCGGCCAAGGCCGAGGCCCTGGTGCGGGCCCTCGCCGATCCGAACGTGCGCCGCTTCATCGATTTGCACAGGCCGCTCCATCGGGCCCAGCTCGTCGACGGGATCTATGCCGACCTCAGCCGCGAATTCGCCGAGCGGAGCATTGCCATCTTTCAGGACACCGAGAACTCCCAGTTCGCGATCACCATGCCGGACCCCGGAACCGACATGTCCGAGGCTTTGGCCCTGGAAGAGCGGCTGAAGGACGATCCGGCGTTCCGGCTCTATCGTGAAATGAAGGGGCCCATGCTTGCGGCTGTCGAAGCCACGGTCGATCAGGATGCGCTGCGCGCCCTGGCGACCCTCTCGCTCGTCGATCGGTTTAAGGACCGCCTCGCGATCCTCTGCATCGGCTGAGGGACCATCTGCCGTGCTGCGGCCGGCTGACCGGCGGCGCGGCATGCCTCAGCGCCCGTAGACCTCCCGCCCGAACAGGCTCGCAACCAAGTCCACCAGCAGCAGGGCGCTCTTCCCCCGCTCGTCGAGGAAGGGATTGAGTTCGACCACGTCGAGCGAGCCGACCACGCCGGAATCGTGAAGCAGCTCCATGACCAGATGCGCCTCGCGCCATGAGGCGCCGCCGGGAACCGTCGTGCCGACGCCCGGCGCGAGCGCGGGATCGAGGAAGTCGACGTCGAGGCTGACATGCAGGTGCCCGCCGGCCGCCGCGACGCGCTCTATCACCCGGCGGATCAGGACGGCGACGCCGAACTCGTCGACGAGGCGCATGTCGATGACCTCGATGCCGCGTCTGCGGAGGAGATCGCGCTCGGCACGGTCGACGGAGCGGATACCGAACAGCGTGAGGTTGCGCGGATCGACGGAGGCATGCGGCTCCCCGCCCATCACCGCCTCCAGTCCCGGCTCGCGCACGAGCATGGCGGCGGACATGCCGTGCATGTTGCCGGAGGGCGAGGTCGCCGGCGTGTTGAAGTCCGCATGGGCGTCGAGCCAGAGCACGAAGAGCGGCCGGCCGGCCTCCGCGCAATGGCGCGCGACGCCGGAGACCGAGCCCATCGACAGGGCATGATCGCCGCCGATGACGAGCGGCAGGCGGCCCCCGGCAAGAACGGCATAGGTCTCGAGCGCGATCAGCCGAGACCAGCCGGCGATCTCGCGGAAATTGCGGGCATTGGCGAGGCCGGGCGGCGGCTCGGGCAACGCAGACGGCAAGACGAGGTCGCCGCGATCCTCGACCGCGCAGCCAAGATCGCGGAGCGCCGTGAGAAGGCCGGCGGTGCGCAGCATGCGCGGCCCCATGGCGGCGCCGGGCGTGCCAGCCCCCTCCTCCACCGGCGCACCGATGACCGTCACCGCTGCTTGTCCGCCTGCCTGCATCATCGAATCCGTCCTTTTCGCAATCGGTTGTTTACCGCCTCCAGAGCCCGGCCGCGAACATGACGCACCGTCACATGAACCGTTAGGAAGTCACACGCTAGGACCGGCTCAATTTGTCGAGGTTTGCATGTATCGCGTCCTGACCTGCCTTGCCGTCGAACATAATTGGTGGCTCGTGGCGACCGCCGCTGTCATCTGCGCATTGTCGAGTTACTCGGTGATCGATATCGGCCGGCATGCCCGGGCGGCGAGCGGGAGGGCGCGAGCGGCCTGGATCGCGGCGGCGGCGACGGCGGGCGGATTTGGCATATGGGCGACGCATTTCGTCGCCATGCTGGCCTACGATCCGGGTGTAGTCCTCGGATATGACGTGACGCTGACGCTCGCATCGCTCGTGGTCGCGGTCCTCGTCACCGCGGCCGGCCTTGCCACCGCCATTCAGTGGACTTCGCGCTGGGCCGTGCCGGTCGGCGGCGGCATTGTCGGCCTCGGCGTTTCCTCGATGCATTACCTCGGCATGGCCGCGGTCCAGATTCCCGGGCGGATCACCTGGGCCGCCGACCTCGTCGCCGCCTCGGTGGTGCTCGGCGCGGTCCTCGCCGCGGTGGCGCTGGTCGTCGCGCGCCGGCGGCAGGACGTGATCGGCGCCCTCCACGGCACCGTGCTCCTGGTCCTCGCCATCTGCTCGCTCCACTTCACCGGCATGGGCGCCATTACCATCGTTCCCGATCCGTCGGTCGCCATCCCTGCCTCGATCATCGCGCCGCAGCGCCTTGCCGCCGGCATTTCCATCGTCGCGGGCGTGCTGCTCGGCCTCGGCCTGTTCACGACGCTGATGAGCCGGCGCGCCCGCGCCTCCCAGGCTGCCGGAGAACGCCTGTTCCGCATCCTCGTGGAGGGCGTGACGGACTATGCCATCTACCTCCTCAACCCCGACGGGACGGTCGCGAACTGGAATGCCGGCGCCCGGCGCGCCAAGGGCTACACGGCCGAGGAGATCGTCGGCCGGCACTTCGCCTGCTTCCACACGGAGAGCGAGCGCGCCGCGGGCAAGCCGCAGAAGGCGCTGGAGACCGCGCTTGCCGAAGGACGCTTCGAGGGCGAGGGCTGGCGGCTGCGCAAGGACGGCTCGCGCTTCTGGGCCCATGTGGTGATCGACTCCATCCGCGACGACGCGGGCAAACTGATCGGCTTCGCCAAGATCACCCGCGACATTACCAGCCAGAAGGCCGATCGCATCAGAATCCAGGAGACCGGCCGGCGGCTCGATCTCGCGCTGTCGAACATGACGCAGGGCCTGTGCCTGTTCGATCAGGGACACCAGCTCGTGCTGTTCAACACGCGGGTCGCCGAGATATTCGGCCTGCCGGAGAGCCGCTTCACCACCGGCATGAGCTTCGAGCAGTTTCTCGCCACCATTGCGGGGTCCGAGGAACAGGCCCGGGCGATGCGCGAACGCCACGGCGCTCTCGCGGAACGGGTCGAGCCGGGCATGGTCACCGAGGAATTCGGCGAGGGGCGCATCATCGCCTTCTCCCACCGCCCGATCGGCGACGGATCCTGGGTCACGACCTGCGAGGACGTGACAGAGCGCCGTCGCTCCGAGGCCAAGATCGCCCATATGGCCCGCCACGACGCGCTGACCGGCCTGCCGAACCGCGTGGCGTTCAACGACCATCTCGACGCGGCCATCGCCAGCGCCAAGCCCGGCGAGAAGGTGGCCGTGATCGGCATCGATCTCGACCGCTTCAAGGAAATCAACGACCTGCGCGGCCATGCTACCGGCGACACGGTGCTCAGGACCCTGTCCGAGCGGATGTCGACGACCCTGAAGGCCGGCGAGTTCGTCGCCCGGTTCGGCGGCGACGAGTTTGCCGCAGTGAAGCGCTACGCTGCCCATGACGACCTGATGGACTTCATCCAGCGGATCGAAACCTGCCTGTTTGGCCGCATGGTCATCGACGATTTCGAGATCATGCCGGGCGCCTCGATGGGCGTCGCGCTGTTCCCGGACGACGCGGCCGAGCACGACCAGCTCGTCAGCAATGCCGACCTCGCCATGTACCGCGCCAAGGCCAGCATCATCGAGACGGTGTGCTTCTACGAGGCGCGGATGGACGAGGCGGTGAGGACCCGCCGCTCGCTCGCCAAGGAACTCTGGGACGGCATCGAGAAGCGCCAGTTCAGCCTCTATTATCAGGTTCAGAAATCGGTCTCGACCGGCGACACCACCGGCTACGAGGTACTGCTGCGCTGGCACCACCCGACGCGCGGCCTGGTCTCCCCGGCGGAGTTCATCCCGATCGCCGAGGAATGCGGCGCGATCCTGCCGCTCGGCGAATGGGTGCTGCGGACGGCCTGCGAGGAAGCGGCGCGCTGGCCCCATCCCTACAAGATCGCGGTCAATCTCTCCGCGGTGCAGATCGGCCATGGCGACTTCATCGCCATCCTCACTGATGCTCTGGAGCGCAGCGGGCTCAAGGCGGCCCGGCTGGAGCTGGAGATCACCGAATCCACCATCATCGCCGACAAGGAACGCGCGCTGCACATGCTGCGCCGGATCAAGGCGCTGGGCGTCACGGTCGCCATCGACGATTTCGGCACGGGCTACTCGTCGCTGGAGACGCTGCGCGTCTTCCCGTTCGACAAGATCAAGCTCGACCGCACCTTCATGACCGAGGTCGAGACGAGCCAGCAGGCCAAGGCAATCATCCGCGCCATCCTCGCCCTCGGTCGGAGCCTGGAGGTTCCGGTGCTGGCGGAGGGCGTCGAGACCGCCGACCAGCTTGCCCTGCTCGCGCGCGAAGGCTGCGACGAGGCGCAAGGATATCTGCTCGGTCGGCCGCGCCCGCGCACCGCCATCAGCGAACTGAGGCTCGCCGCCGGAGCGCCGCCGCTCGTCCCGGCCATGGACATCGTGCTCGAGATGCCGCAGGCGGCAGCGGGCTGAGCGCTCCAGAGGCTGTGGCCACGCTTCGGCCTTGCACGAGGCGATAGTGCTCCGCCAAGGGAGCACGCCATGACGAGCCTCAGCCGCCTTCTCGCCGTTCTCGGCCTCCTTTCGACGGGGGCCGTCGCAGGCCTGTTCTACGCCTATTGGTGCTCGGTGATGATCGCGCTCGACCGGGTCCGGCCGGAGGCCGCGATCAAGGTGATGCAGACGGTCAACGTCGTCATCATCAACCCGCTGTTCTTCGCCACCTTCTTCGGGACGCTGGTCCTGCTGCCGCTGGCGGCGCTTGCGGCCTGGTGGTCGAGCGCGTCCGCGAGCGCGGCGTGGCTCGCCGCCGCCTTCGTCGTCTATGCCATCGGCACGTTCGGCGTGACCATCGCCTTCAACGTGCCGCTCAACGACGCCTTGGAGCGGCTGAAGGATGCCTCGACCGATCCCGCCGCCGACTGGCGTGGCTTCGCCGAGCCGTGGAACCGCTGGAACGCGGTCCGCATGTGGGCAGGCTTTGTGGCGACGGCGCTCGCCGCCGTGGCGCTGATCGCCGACGGGCGGCCGTGAAGCGCGAATCTTTCCGGTGGATGGAACCGCCGCCGTGCTGTTCGGCAGCCCTTTCGTCGGCATAGCATTCCGCTCCGGCGCTGCCGCCGGCTCTCGCCTCGCTGAGTCGGGCCGCGCCGCAACCGATGCCAGGCTGGGGAGCGGATCATGGCGGACGGCTATTTCCCGAAATGGACGGAAAAGACATCGGGCGTGGTGATGCCCGAGGAGCGGCTGCCACTCGGCCAGACGGTGGTCATGGGCCTGCAGCACGTCGTCGCGATGTTCGGCGCAACGGTGCTGGCGCCGATCCTGATGGGCTTCGACCCGAACGTGGCGATCCTGTTCTCCGGCATCGCGACGCTGCTCTTCTTCGTCATCACGGGCGGCCGGGTGCCGAGCTATCTCGGCTCGTCCTTCGCCTTCATCGGCCCGGTTCTGGCCGCCATCGGTGCGGGCGCTGCGGCCGGCGCTGCCCCCAATATCGGCGTGGCGCTCGGCGGCATCATCGCGGCCGGCGCGCTCTACACGCTGATCGGTATCGTGGTCATGGCGGTCGGCCACGACTGGGTCGAGAAGGTCATGCCGCCGGTGGTGACCGGCGCGATCGTCGCGGCCATCGGGCTGGTGCTCGCGCCCATCGCCATTTCCATGGCCTCCGGGACGGGGGCGACCAATGCCGAAGGCTCGGCTTTCTCGCGCTGGATCGCGCTGATCACGGTGGTGGCAGTCGGGCTGTTCGCGGTCTATGCGCCGGGCCTCTGGCGGCGCCTGCCGATCCTGCTCGGCGCGATCGCCGGCTATCTCATCTACCTGATCGCGGCGAACGGCATGGGCCTCGGCCCGGCCATCGACTTCTCGAAAGTGGCGGCCGCGCCGCTGTTCGGCATGCCGAAGTTCACCGCACCGGTCTTCGACGCCAAGGCGATGTTCCTGATCGCGCCGGTGGCGATCATCCTCGTCGCGGAAAATCTCGGTCATCTGAAGGGCATCGCGGCCATGACCGGCCGCAACCTCGACCCCTATATCGGCCGCGCCTTCGTCGGCGACGGCGTGGCGACCATGCTGTCCGGCTCGGCCGGCGGCACCGGCGTCACCACCTATGCCGAGAATATGGGCGTCATGGCGGTGACCAAGATCTTCTCGACGCTGATGTTCGTGGCGGCGGCCTTGATCGCCATCCTGCTCGGCTTCTCGCCGAAATTCGGCGCGCTGATCCTGACCATCCCCGTGCCGGTCCTCGGCGGCCTCGCCATTGTGGTGTTCGGCCTGATCGCGGCCACGGCGGGGCGCATCTGGGTGGAGAACAAGGTCGACTTCTCCAACCCCCGCAACCTGATCACGGTGGCCGTGGCGCTGGTGCTGGGCGCCGGCAATTTCAAGCTGACGCTGGCCGGTTTCACGCTCGACGGCATCGGCACCGCGACCTTCGGAGCGATCATCCTCTACCACCTGCTGCGGGACCCGGTGGAGGAGTGAGGGCGCGAGCCTTCCTCCGCCCCCCTCTTTTCCGGCGCGGTCTTTCCAAGGACCGGGCCGGGAAGAGGAGCGAAGGCGGCGGCGGGCGCCTTTCCGTCTGGTGTGCCGGACTTGAAGGGGTTCGGCCCGGGCATGAGCCGAACCCATCAGGGCAAGCGAAAGGCCCGCCCCGGCGCGGAACTGGTCCCAACAGCAAAAGGGCGGCCCTGAGCCGCCCTTTTCCATTCAACCGCGCCACTTCGTGGGTTCGAAAGCCGAACCCGCCCGGGTTCAGTAAAGCCCACCCGTGCCGGTGCCGATGGCGCGGTTGCTCTCGCTCGACGGGCCGCGGCTTGCGCCGGCGGCCGCGGAGTCGAACGGGTTGATGAGCTGGTAGCTGTCCGGCGGGGCAGTGCCCGGCTTGAACGCCTCGAGGATCGCGCCGGTGGAGCCCGCACCCGCGCGCAGGCCGGTCCGCGGATCGATGCGGATCAGCTTGATGCCGGTCGGCACGCGGAACGGCACGGCCGGTCGGTCGGCCAGCGCCACGCGCATGAACTCCTGGAAGATCGGCACGGCGAGGCTGCCGCCCGTGGCGCTGCTGCCGAGGCTGCGCGGCGTGTCGTAGCCGACATAGACGCCCACCGCGAGGTCCGGCGAGAAGCCGACGAACCAGGCGTCCTTGGCGTCGTTGGTCGTGCCGGTCTTGCCGGCGATCGGCTTGTTGAGGGCGCGCAGGACAGTCGCGGTGCCGCGCAGCACCACGCCTTCCATCATCGAGGTCATCTGGTAGGCGGTCATCGGATCGAGCACCTGCTCGCGCCGGTCGACGAGGATCGGCTCGTCCTGGTTCTGCCAGCGCGGCGCGGTGCAGCCCTGGCACTGGCGGTCGTCGTGGCGGAAGATGGTCGCGCCGGTGCGGTCCTGGATGCGGTCGATGAGCGTCGGGCGGATGCGCCGGCCGCCATTGGCGAACATCGAATAGGCCGCGGTCATGCGCATGACCGTCGTCTCGCCCGAGCCGAGCGAATAGGACAGGAAGGACGGCATGTCGTCATAGACGCCGAACCGCTTGGCATATTCGGCGATCAGCGGCATGCCGACATCGTTGGCGAGGCGCACGGTCATGACGTTGCGCGAGCGCTCGATGCCGAAGCGCAGGGTCTGCGGCCCGTAGAACTGGCCGGAATAGTTTTCAGGCCGCCAGACCTCGCCATTGCCCATATTGAGCTCGAAGGGCGCGTCCATGACCACGGTCGAGGGCGTGTAGCCGTTGTCGAGCGCCGCGGCATAGACGAAGGGCTTGAACGAGGAGCCCGGCTGGCGGCGCGCCTGCGTCGACCGGTTGAACTGGCTCTGGTCGAAGGAGAAGCCGCCGACCATGGCGAGCACGCGGCCGGTATAGGGGTCCATGGCGACGAGGCCGCCGGACACTTCCGGCACCTGGCGCAGGCGGAACTGGCCGTCGCGCCCGGAAATGGGCTCAACATAGATGACATCGCCGGCATTGAGCGTGCGGTTCACCGGCCGGCGCGTCCAGCGGACGCCGTCGGCGGTGATCAGTCCGATCTGGCGCGCCGACGATACCTGGCCAGACGCCTCGCGGGCCGGCTGGAGGCCGATGCGGGCGGTCTCACCCTGAACGTCGATGACCACTGCAACCCGCCAGCCGACATCGTTCAGCGCGCGGATGTCTGCGAGCTTGGTGCCCCAGTCGCCGCGCATGTCCTCGAGGCGGGTCACCGGCCCGCGCCAGCCGCGCTGCTCGTCGAAGCGCATCAGCCCGGCTGCCACCGCCTGACGGGCGGCGACCTGGAGCTTGGGGTCGAGCGTGGTTCGGATCGACAGACCGCCTTCCATCAGCTTCTTGTCGCCGAAGCGGTCGATCATCTCGCGCCGGACCTCCTCGGCGAAATAGTCGGCGGCAAAGGTCTGCTGGCGCGGCGAGCGCGGATTGACGGTGAGCGGCGCGCGGCGCGCGGCCTCGCCCTGCTCGGCGGTGATGTGGCCGTCCTCGACCATGCGCGAGATGACGTAGTTGCGGCGCTCCAGCGCGCGGTCGCGGTTGCGGAACGGATGGAGCTGGGTCGGGCTCTTCGGCAGGGCCGCGAGATAGGCGGCCTCAGGGATCGTCAGTTCGTGGACCGACTTGTCGAAATAGACGAGCGCGGCCGCCGCGACGCCATAGGCGCCGTAGCCGGGAATGACGAAGCCGAGATAAATCTCGTTCAGGTAGAGCTCGAGGATCTGGTCCTTGGTGAAGGCCGATTCCATGCGCATGGCGATCAGCGCTTCGCGGATCTTGCGGTCGACCGTCTGTTCACCGGACAGGAGGAAGTTCTTCGCGACCTGCTGGGTGATGGTCGAGGCGCCCTGCGGGCGGCGGTTGGAGCCGCGGTTCTGGAAATTGGTCAGCGCGGCGCGGGCGATGCCGGTGAAATCGATGCCGTTGTGGTGGTAGAAATTCTTGTCCTCGGCGGACAGGAAGGCCTGGACGACGAGCTTCGGCACGGCCTGGATCGGCAGATAGAGGCGGCGCTCGCGGGCATATTCGGCCATGAGCTGGCCGTCCGACGCGTGGACGCGGCTCATGATCGGCGGCTCGTAGTTGCGCAGCGTGTTGTAGTCCGGCAGTTCCTTGGTGACCGCCACGACATAGACCGCGACGCCGGCGGCGCCGATCAGGAAGGCCACCGTTCCAAGGCCGAATGCCCAGCCGAAGAATCGAAGAACAAGCTTCATCCGGTCAATCCGCGCCTCTCGGGCAGCGCCTCTGGTCCCCGGGGAACTCGCCGGATCAGGAGCGGGGCCGGGGACGCCCTGTCCTCATGAAAGTCGCCGATCATATCACGACCGCGCCGTCTCGCCCATGTCATGCGGCATTGGACGGCTGCCGTAGCGTCCGGGAGCGCGGTTTCGCCGCACGCTTGACGTGTGACTGTGGCGCGGATGTGTCCCGTGCGGGCGGGCAAGATGATTGTTCTAGCGCTGTGCTCCGGGGCGCACAGTGCCGATGCGGGGGGCGAAGAACGTATCGACCGCCTTGGTGACGGAATCGGCCGTGCGGTCCCGCCAGATCGCCGAAGTGAGCATTTCGAGGTCCTGCCGCGAGGTGACGAAACCGAGCTCGACCAGGACCGAGGGAATGTCGTGGGCGCGCAGCACCTGGAAGCCGGCGGAGCGCAGCGGCAGGCGGTGCATGCGGGTGACGTGACGCATCTCGCCGGCCAGCGTGCGGGCGAAATTGGCGGAATAGAGCCGTGTCTCGCGGCGCGTCAGGTCGATCAGGATATCGGCGATCTCGGAGGGCTCCTCCGACAGGTCGAGGCCGGCAATGGCGTCCGCCTTGTTCTCGCGCTCGGCGAGGCGCTCGGAATCGGCATCGGATGCCCGGTCCGACAGCGTATAGACCGTGACGCCGCGGGCGCTCTCGCTGGCATTGCCGATCGAGTCGGCATGGACCGAGATGAAGAGTTGGGCGCGCGCGTCGCGGGCGATCTTCACCCGTTCGCCGAGGGGAATGAAGATGTCGCGGTCGCGGGTCATGACGACGCGGTAGCGCCCTGTCGCGGTGAGCTTGTCGCGCAGCACCTTCGCGAAATCGAGGACGATCATCTTTTCCTCGTCGCCCGTGGACGGCGCCGAGGCGCCGGGGTCGACGCCGCCATGGCCGGGATCGATGACGACGACCGGCGGGCCCGTCTCCTCGGGCCCGGCACCGCGTCCGCCGAGGGTCTCGCGATCGCCGCGGCGGGCGAGGTTGCTCATCGAGCGGTCGGCGACCGAGCGGCGGAAGCCCTCGGCATCGGTGCGGGCCAGTTCGAGCCTGAGGCGCGGCGGCTCACCGTCATGGGCCTCGACGACCAGCGCGCGCTCGATCAGCGCCGGGCTCGCTAGATCGATGACGATGCGCGACTTGCCGGGCGCGAAAAGGCCGTAGCGGAAGGTCTTCACCAGCCCGTGGCGGTCGCCGCCAAGCTGGGGGCCGATATGGAAGTTCACCTCGTCGAGATCGATGATGATCCGGTAGGGATCGGCCAGCGCGAAGGCGCGCATCTCGACGCCGCGCGTCAGGTCCAGGGTCATCACCGTGCGGGCGGCATCGCCCGACAGGCGGGCCGCCGAGACGACGGCGGGCAGGAGCGAACGGCTGCCGGCGGCGGAGGTCTCACCCTGCGGGCGCTCGCGGGCGGGTGCCGAGATCGCGCCGGTCGTCTGACCATGCACAGTCGGCACCGCAGCGGCGAGGGCCGCGGCCAGCAGAGCGACAGTCAGGCAGACGGTGCGGCGCGTTCCGGCCATGGCTCCCCTTCTCGGCGCGCCGGCCGGCGAATCGCCGGACAACGGGCTCTTCGTCGAAGGGGATAGTCGATAGCGCCGGTCGGGTTAACCTGTCGTTACCCATATGGCCGCGGCGAGGCGCGCAATTCGGCGGGTCTGTGGCCCCGACGCAACCGCCGGCTCAGCGCCAGAGGCCGTAATCGCCCCAGTTCTCTTCGGGAATGGCGTCGCCGACCCGGTACGTGAGGTCGAGCACGCGCATATGGTCGGGCGTGGTGCGGCACTCGAAAAACAGCCGGTACCAATGGCCGCCGCTGCGCAGAGCCGCCCCGCGGCCCGTCAGTACGTCGCCCTCGTGGTGCGGGGGCTCCAGCGCGCCGCCCACGACGCGGTCCGGGCGGAACGGGCTCGAATCGGCCTGGATGCGCGCCATCAGGGCGATGTCGCAAACCTGTTCGAAGCGGGTCTCGGGCTCCAGCCGCCGCAGCATGGCGTCGAGGCGGTTATTTGGAGCGGCCGCAGCCGGAAGAATGGCGGCGGAGAGGCCCGCCGCGAGCACGATGCGCTTTGCGATGGTCATGGTGGTCACTGAATACCCGATCGCGGCGGCGATGGCATCCCTCAGGTGTCGCGGGCGCGTATGCGCTCGACGGTCGCGCGATAGGCTTCGGTGCCGACCCCGACCTGCCCCCAGATCAGACGCGCGGCCTGCCCGGAACGCAGCCGGTCGTTTTCCCTGTCGGCGGCCCAGACGAGGAGGATCTGCTTCGGAAACAGGTAGCCGTCGGCCTCGAAGGCGTGGGTGCCGCCCTCGGCCTCGGCGATCCGGCGGAAAAGATCGCCGGCCTCGGTGTCGCAGACGTCGGCGCCGGAATAGGTCGCGCGATAGACGTCCGGCAGCGGCGACACGCCGATGAACTGCGCCCTGCCCGCGGAATCATATTCCACCTGCACGGATTCCTCGGCGAAATAGTCGGATTCGGCATGCTGGCCGGAGGCGGGAAGCCGCAGGCCCGCTGCCGCCGCCCTGATCTCGGCGCGCGTCGCGTTCAGCCGGAGAGGGCCGATGCCGCTGTGCGGCGTGATGGGAAGATTGCTCATGGGAAGGGGTGCCGGTTGCTCCCGCCTCTCCTGCGGAGGAACTGCGGCGGTCCTGTGACCTTCCCTACAAGGTGAGCAAGCCGGCTCAAGGTTACAATCGTCTGGAACTGCTCCGATCTGGCACGAAACTGTGGGAATTTCGCCACATGAGCCCTTCGATCGACGCAAGGGAAGGCTGACATCGCGGCTTCGTGATTGCGGCTTTTCCGCGAAGCGGTCACCACTGAGGCCTCCAGCTTAACCATGATTCAGAGCAGGGCAGCGGCGATATGCAGAGCGATTCCGAGAATGTGTCCGGGTCCACGGCCCCCGCGGCGGACGGATTGAAGCTGTCCCGGCGCTTCTTCCTCCTGTCCGCTCCTGCCGTCCTCACCGCCTGCACCACGGCTGGTGGGGGCTCGGGCTCCTATGGCCTCGTCAGCGAAGGCCGCGTGACGCTGCCGGCCATGGACACGGCCGGCGTCAATCCGCGCTGGCTGCGCCAGACGGTCGCCTATTCCGGCGGCGAGGCCCCCGGCACGGTCGTTGTCCGTCCGTCCGAGCGCCATCTCTATTTCGTCACCGGCCGCGGCACGGCGATCCGCTACGGCGTCGGCGTCGGCCGTCAGGGCGCGCTCTGGCACGGCCGGGCGGTCATCGGCCGCAAGGGTTCCTGGCCGAACTGGACCCCGACCGCCAACATGATCCGCTACGACCCCCGCAACGCGCGCTATGCGGGCGGCATGCCGGGCGGCATCAACAATCCGCTCGGCGCGCGGGCGCTCTACCTGCACCGCGGCGGCCGCGACACGATGTACCGCCTGCACGGCACCAACGTGCCCTCGTCGATCGGTACTGCCGTGTCCTCGGGCTGCATTCGCCTGTTCAATCACGACATTATCGATCTGCACGACCGGGTCCGCATCGGCACGCCGGTCGTGGTCCTGGCCGGCTGAACCATCGCCGACCTGACGTTACAGGGAATATGACAGGAGGGGCCCATTGCGGCCCCTCTTCCCTTATCCGGCTTGCCAATCGGCATATTGGGCCGTTACAACCGCATCTGCATGGTTCGCGGGCCCAAGGGCGGCGAGTCGCGATGTGGCCTGCTCTTGCATGGCCGGCCCCGCAGCTCCACCTCCCGGCAAGCGCCCCGTTCAAGCCGCCATTTGCCGGCTGCGACGACCATGCCTTCCCTGTCGCCGCACAGTGTTCGCGGCGCTTTGTTCACGGGTGTGCGGCATGCCGGCATCGACGGTTCTTCCGGGTTCGGGACGAGGAAACGGCTCTGCCGCCCTCGGCCGCCGCCCCGCCGTCAGCCTTTCTGCCAGCGCCGCGCCCTCCCTTTCCACCGCATTGACGGCTGTGCGCCGGCGCCGTGTCGGCGCCGCCCCGGCTTTATCCCCCGAGCGGGGCCCTGTCGGGCCGGCGCCATGGGCCGTCTCAACACACAAGAGTTCATCCGATGGCCAACAAGATGCTCATCGATGCCGCCCACCCGGAAGAGACCCGGGTCGTGGTGGTCCGTGGTAATCGTGTCGAGGAATTCGATTTCGAGAGCCAATCCCGCAAACAGCTGCGCGGGAATATCTATCTGGCGAAAGTGACGAGGGTCGAACCCTCGCTGCAGGCCGCCTTTATCGAGTATGGCGGAAACCGTCACGGCTTCCTCGCCTTCTCGGAAATTCATCCCGACTACTATCAGATCCCGGTCGCGGATCGCGAAGCGCTGCTCGCCGACGAGGCGCGCCAGCACCGCGAGGACGACGACGAGGAAGGCGGCCGCGGACGCCGCAGCGATCGCGGCGGTGACCGCAAGGGCAACGGACGCCGGCGCCGCCGGAGCGAACGCCGCCCGCGCAACGAGGCCGCCGAGGCGAAGACCTCCGAGGCCGTGACCGGCGAGGCCATCATCGAGGATGCCGGCGCCGAGACCATCGAGGTCACCGAGACCGAGCGGACCGATGGTGACGCCACCATCGTCGAGCGCGCCGAGACGGTGACCGAGACACCCGTCGCGGAAGCCGCTGCCGAAACGGCAGAAGCCGAAGCCGCTGCGCCCGAGGCCGACGTCACGGAGGGCGCTCCCGTCGAAGCATCGGACGGCACGACCGACGAGGGCGAGCCCAAGGAAGCGGCAGCAGCCGATACTGCCGAGGACGACGAAGAGGACGAGGACGACGAGGATGAGCCCGGCGAGGCCCCCCGCGAGGAGGACCAGGTCGAATCCGTCGGCGCGGGCGATGCCTACGAGGACATGCCGGACCGCAGCTCCTTCCGGCCGCGCAAGCAGTACAAGATCCAGGAAGTGATCAAGCGCCGGCAGGTCATGCTGGTGCAGGTCGTCAAGGAAGAGCGCGGCAACAAGGGCGCGGCGCTCACCACCTATCTCTCGCTCGCCGGCCGCTATTCCGTGCTGATGCCCAACACGGCGCGCGGCGGCGGCATCTCCCGCAAGATCACCAACGCCACCGACCGCAAGAAGATGAAGGAGATCGCCGGCGATCTCGACGTGCCGGAGGGCATGGGCGTCATCCTGCGCACGGCCGGTGCCAACCGCACCAAGACCGAGGTGAAGCGCGACTTCGAATATCTGCTGCGCATGTGGGAGACGGTGCGCGAGACCACGCTGAAGTCGCATGCGCCCACCCTCACCTATGAGGAAGGCTCGCTGATCAAGCGCTCCATCCGCGACCTCTACAACAAGGACATCGAGGAAGTGCTCGTCGCCGGCGACGAGGGCTACAAGGAAGCCAAGGACTTCATGCGCATGCTCATGCCGAGCCATGCCAAGAACGTCCGGCCCTACCGCGAGCCGCAGCCGCTATTCGCGCGCTCCGGCGTCGAGGCGCAGCTCGATGCGATGTTCTCCAACACCGTGCAGCTCAAATCGGGCGGCTACATCGTCATCAACCCGACGGAAGCGCTGGTCGCCATCGACGTGAACTCGGGGCGCTCGACGCGCGAGCACAATATCGAGGACACGGCGCTCCGCACCAATCTGGAGGCGGCCGACGAGGTCGCGCGCCAGCTTCGCCTGCGCGACCTTGCCGGCCTGATCGTCGTCGACTTCATCGACATGGACGAGAACCGCAACAACCGGGCGGTCGAGAAGCGCATGAAGGATGCGCTGAAGAACGACCGGGCGCGCATCCAGGTCGGACGAATCTCGCATTTCGGCCTTCTGGAGATGAGCCGCCAGCGCATCCGCACCGGCGTGCTGGAAAGCTCCACCGAGGTCTGCCCGACCTGCGGCGGGCTTGGCCATGTCCGCTCCGTCTCGTCCGTGGCGCTGCACCTGCTGCGCTCGGTCGAGGAGCAGCTCCTGCGCTCGGCGACCCACGACGTCATCGTGCGCACCCGCACGGCGGTCGCGCTCTACGTGCTCAACAACAAGCGCGCGCATCTTCATGAGCTGGAGGCGCGCTTCCGCGTCAGCGTCGACGTCCATGCCGACGAGGCCGTAACCGGCCAGCACATGTTCGCCATCGAGAAGGGCGCGCAGGTCCACACCGCCGAGACGGCCTACCGGCCGCCGGCCGCCCTGCCCGTTCCGGTCGAGCCCGAGGATATCGTCGAGGACGAGGCCGAGGACGAACTGGACGAGGAGGCCGCCGCCGAGACGGGCGACGAGCGCAAGGCATCCCGCGACCGTGACCGCGACGAGGGCGAGAATGGCGACCGCAAGCGCCGGCGGCGGCGCCGCAGGCGGCGCGGCCGCGACGGCGAAGGCGAGGACGGCCGTCCGGCCTCCGATGAGGCCGGCGCTGCCGCCGAGGGCGATGCCGACGAGACCGAAGACGACGAGGCCGGCGATGAAGCCGCTGCGACCGAGGACCAGGGCGAGGACAATGGCGACGCCGATCGCCGCCGCCGCAGGCGCGGCCGCCGCGGTGGCCGCCGCAACCGTCGTGAGGATGGCGAAGCCGGGGCCGAGGGCGGCGAGGATGCGCTGACCGCTCCGACCGGCGATGCCGAGGACGCCAGCGCGGACGATGCCCGCGAGGAAGCGGAGACGGCCGCCGAGGCACCGTCCGAGCAGCCGACGGACGCGCCGCGCCATACCGGACGCCGCGGCCGGTCGATCCCGATCGGCGACGGCGATGCGCCGCGCACCGCCCCGGAAGAGACCGCGGCCGCCGAAGCACCGACCGAGCGTCGCCGCCGCCGCACACCGCCCGCCGAACCCGTCGGCGAGGTGCCGGCTGCTGCAACTCCCGCTCCTGCCCCTGCAGCGACGGTCGCGCGCGAGCCGGTAGCCGTTGCCGCTCCGGTTGCGGAGGAGCCTGTGAAGCGTCGGCGCACGCCGGACCCGGAGCCGGTCGAAGAGGCACCCGCGGCGACCGCACCGGGCGCGCGGCGGGCCGGCTGGTGGAACCGCAAGGCGGCGGAATAGCCTCCAGCGGACAAAGCATCGGACAGAGAGACAGCAAACGGCCGGGGCGACCCGGCCGTTTTCCGTTGCGGGAGCGCGTGGCGCGGCCGGCCCGGAGACGACGAATCGGTGACAGGCGCGCGCCGGCTGCGATTCGATTCCGTCGACGACGCACCCTCACCGGCGCGAAGATACCGCCCTGCCCCTCGCCAGCATGAACGGAGCCGGAACGGACTACCGGGCCGCCCGCCCGCGCGTGTCACGATTTTGCCACATGACCACACGCCGGGCTGGGGATGGCGGGCGAACTTGGCGCTTGCATCGCGTGGAATCGGCGCTGGCCGCCGAGGGCCTCCAGAATCCGCTTGCCGAATCTCCCCGAGATTCCCGACACTTGGCTTGGCCGTTAAGGCTGCCCCCTACATTTTTGCGCCGTCCACACCATATTTAGGGTCTCGTTTACCCGCGCCTACTACATCTTGACGCAATGAGTGCCTGCTGCATACGGTTGCCTCCGGTTCGGCGGATCGTCTCAAGTCTCCGCGGAACCTCCCCCAGACGGTCTTGAAGGTTGCTGCCGCAGCAATGCGCCGGCGCTGGAAAAGTGTCTCCGCAACCGCGAGATCGCGGCCGCCCCGGCGGCCGGCAGGTCTTCGGCGGCGGAGCGACGGCCGGGGTCCGCGTACAGGGCGCGGAGAATAAGAACATCGACGAGCCGGCGGCCGCTCCTGTGGAGAGTGGTGACAAGCCGGCCAAGGCGACAAATGGGACCCGGATAACACCGGGTGGGGCAGGTCCACATCGCTGGACCCACAAGGGCCGCGGGAGCACAATCCCGGCCGAAGACGAGGATCGGACGATGCGCATCGACAGGCGTTACACCAAGGCCGGACAGTCGCCCTATGCGGGGATCGCGTTCCGCACGGCAACGTCGGAGATCCGCAATCCGGACGGCTCGATCGTCTTCCGCCTCGAGGGCATCGAGGTGCCGGAGACCTGGAGCCAGGTGGCGGCCGACATTCTCGCGCAGAAATATTTCCGCAAGGCGGGCGTGCCCGCGCGCATGAAGAAGGTCGAAGAGAATTCGGTGCCGTCGTGGCTGTGGCGCTCGGCGCCCGACGACAAGGCGCTGAAGGAGCTGCCGGAGAAGGAGCGCTGGATCGGCGAGACCACTTCGCAGCAGGTCTTCGACCGGCTCGCCGGCACCTGGACCTACTGGGGCTGGAAGGGCGGCTATTTCGACCAGGAGGCCGATGCGCAGGCCTTCTTCGACGAGCTGCGCTTCATGCTGGCGAACCAGATGGTCGCGCCGAACTCGCCGCAATGGTTCAATACCGGCCTGCATTGGGCCTATGGCATCGACGGCCCCGGCCAGGGCCACTACTACGTCGATTTCGAGACCGGCAAGCTCGTCAAGTCCAAGTCGGCCTACGAGCACCCGCAGCCGCATGCCTGCTTCATCCAGTCCGTGGCCGATGACCTCGTCAACGAGGGCGGCATCATGGACCTCTGGGTGCGCGAGGCGCGCCTGTTCAAATACGGCTCCGGCACCGGCTCGAATTTCTCCTACCTGCGCGGCGAGGGCGAGAAGCTCGCAGGCGGCGGCCGCTCGTCCGGCCTGATGAGCTTCCTGAAGATCGGCGACCGCGCGGCGGGCGCCATCAAGTCGGGCGGCACCACGCGCCGCGCCGCGAAGATGGTGGTGGTCGATGCCGACCATCCGGATATCGAGGCCTATATCGACTGGAAGGTGATCGAGGAGCAGAAGGTCGCGGCGCTCGTCACCGGCTCCAAGATCGTCGCCAAGCACCTCAAGGCCATCATGAAGGCCAGCGTCAACTGCGAGGGCGATGGCGACGCCTGTTTCGATCCGAACCAGAACCCGGCGCTGAAGCGCGAGGTGAAGGCCGCGCGCAAGGCCATGGTGCCCGACAACTACATCAAGCGGGTCATCCAGTTCGCCAAGCAGGGCTACAAGGACATCGACTTCCCGATCTACGACACCGACTGGGATTCGGATGCCTACCTGACGGTGGCCGGCCAGAACTCCAACAATTCGGTCTCGCTGAAGGACGACTTCCTGCAGGCGGTCGAGAAGGACGGCGACTGGAACCTCACCGCGCGCATCTCCGGCAAGGTGATGAAGACGCTGAAGGCGCGCGACCTCTGGGAGAAGATCGGCCACGCCGCCTGGGCCTCGGCCGATCCGGGCCTGCACTTCAATACGACCATGAACGACTGGCACACGTGTCCGGCGGCCGGCGACATCCGCGCGTCGAACCCGTGTTCGGAATATATGTTCCTCGACGACACGGCCTGCAATCTCGCGTCCGCCAACCTGCTCCAGTTCTACGATCCGAAGGCCAAGCACTTCGACATCGCGGGCTACGAGCACCTCTGCCGGCTCTGGACGCTGGTGCTGGAAGTCTCCGTGCTGATGGCGCAGTTCCCCTCGCGCCAGATCGCCGAGCGCTCCTACGAGTACCGCACGCTCGGCCTCGGCTACGCCAATATCGGCGGCCTGCTGATGACCATGGGCATTCCCTATGACTCGGACGAGGGCCGCGCTCTGGCCGGCGTGCTGACCGCCGTCATGACCGGCGTCTCCTACAAGACCTCGGCGGAGATGGCCGGCGAGCTCGGCCCCTTCCCCGGTTTCGCGCCCAACCGCGACGCCATGCTGCGGGTCATCCGCAACCATCGCCGCGCCGCCCATGGCGAGACGGCCGGCTACGAGACGCTGTCGGTGAACCCGGTCGCGCTCGACCACAGGAACTGCCCGGTGCCGGGCCTCGTCGACCATGCCACCCGCGCCTGGGACGAAGCGCTCGCCCTCGGTGAGAAGAACGGCTACCGCAACGCGCAGGTCTCGGTCATCGCGCCGACCGGCACGATCGGTCTCGTCATGGACTGCGACACGACCGGCATCGAGCCCGACTTCGCGCTGGTGAAGTTCAAGAAGCTGGCCGGCGGCGGCTATTTCAAGATCATCAACCAGGCGGTGCCGGAGGCGCTGCGCACCCTCGGCTACCGCGAGGCCGATATCGCCGAGATCGAGGCCTATGCGGTCGGCCACGGCTCGCTGAAGCAGGCGCCCGCCATCAACCCCGGCTCGCTCAAGGCCAAGGGCTTCACCGACGAGGCGATCGCCAAGGTCGAAGGCCAGCTCAAGACCGCCTTCGACATCAAGTTCGTCTTCAACAAGTGGACGCTGGGCGAGGACTTCATCGTGAAGTCGCTGGGCATCCCGGCGGACGAGCTGAATGCACCGGGCTTCGAGCTGCTGCCGCGGCTCGGCTTCTCGAAGAAGGACATCGAGGTGGCCAACGAGCATGTCTGCGGCGCCATGACCTTGGAAGCCGCGCCGCACCTGAAGACCGAGCACTATGCGGTGTTCGACTGCGCCAACCCTTGTGGCCGGAAGGGCAAGCGCTATCTCTCGGTGGAGAGCCACATCCGCATGATGGCGGCGGCCCAGCCGTTCATCTCGGGCGCCATCTCCAAGACCATCAACATGCCGAACGAGGCGACCGTCGAGGACGCCAAGAACGCCTACATGCTCTCGTGGAAGCTGGCGCTGAAGGCCAACGCCCTCTACCGCGACGGCTCCAAGCTCTCGCAGCCGCTCAACGCCCAGCTCATCGAGGATGAGGAGGACGACGAGACGGTCGAGGAGTTCCTGGAGAAGCCGCAGGCCGCCCGCGCCGCAGCGCTCGCCGAGAAGATCGTCGAGAAGGTGGTCGAGCGCGTGCAAGTGATCCGCGACCGCGAGAAGATGCCGGACCGCCGCAAGGGCTACACCCAGAAGGCGGTGGTCGGCGGCCACAAGGTCTATCTGCGCACCGGCGAATATGACGACGGCCGCATCGGCGAGATCTTCATCGACATGCACAAGGAGGGCGCGGCGCTCCGCTCGCTCCTCAACAACTTCGCCATCGCCATCTCGCTGGGCCTCCAGTACGGCGTGCCGCTGGACGAATATGTCGATGCCTTCACCTTCACCCGCTTCGAGCCGGCGGGCCCCGTGCAGGGCAACGACACGATCAAATACGCGACCTCGATCCTCGACTACGTGTTCCGCGAACTCGCCGTGAGCTATCTCGGCCGCGCCGATCTCGGCCATGTCGATCCCGGCGAGAGCCGCTACGACGCGCTCGGCACCGGCGCAACGGAGGGCACCAAGAGCGTGCTCTCCAAGGGCCTCGTGCGCGGCAAGACCGACAAGTTCACGGTGGTGGCCGGCCAGAGCGGCCAGCCGACGCCGGGCTCGCTGTCGAGCGACGCGCGCACCGGCACGGTGGTCACCATGGCCTCGCGCGGCCCCCAGACGGTCGGCGCGACCGCGCTGAAAGAGGAAGTGGCGGCCGCGGTCTCCCCTGCCCTCACCGTCCTGTTCGACCAGGCGGCGGAGGCGGCTCCCGAAGTGAAGGCCGAGCGCTCCACCTCCGACCGGCGGGCGGAAGCCAAGCTGCGCGGCTATGTCGGCGATGCCTGCCCCGAGTGTTCGAACTTCACCATGGTGAGGAACGGCACGTGCCTGAAGTGCGACACGTGCGGCTCGACGACGGGGTGCAGCTAAGGATTGAACAAGGGCTTCAATAGCCCATTACGCATCTGGGATTGCGACCCGGCGTCCGACTGGCCATTGTTGGCTAGTCGGACGCCGGAATTCTATTAGCCTCATGAAGCAACTCGCTTGGTCAGATCACGAGAACGACCTGATCGTTGCTGACTATTTTGACATGCTCGACGCCGAATTGCGCGGCGCCAGGCCGAGCAAGGCCGCCCATCGACGCGCTCTTGTTCCGCTTCTTGACAACCGAACGGATGGATCGGTCGAGTTCAAGCATCAGAACGTCAGCGCCGTACTGCTGGGCCTCGGGCAGCCTTGGATCGAAGGCTACAAACCAGCTTCACAGTTTCAAGGATCATTGGTCGATGCCGTACTGCGACGGCTCGATGTTCACGGCGACTGGCTATCTCAGCGACGAAGTCGAGGGAAGGCGGAAACTGAACGCCAACTAGGACTTGCGGAGGACAAGCCTCCGCTGTGGATAGGCCCTCCGCCCACGGTATCCAATGCGGCCCCACCAATCGACGCGGAAAGAATGGCGTTGATCGCCCGGAAATACGATGTGGCAGAGCGAGACGCCCGGAACAGGGCACTTGGTGCCGCCGGTGAGGAGATCGTGCTGGAGCACGAGACCGCGGCCTTAAGAGCAGCTGGCAGGCGCGACCTTGCAGATAGGGTTGCCTGGACTTCGAAGCTCGAAGGCGATGGGGCCGGGTTCGACATTCGAAGTTTCGAACCGAACGGCCGCCACCGACTGATCGAAGTCAAGACGACCAACGGCTGGGAGCGGACCCCATTCCACATCACCCGAACCGAGCTGGCAGCCGCCGACATGCACCGCGACCAGTGGCATCTGATCCGAGTGTGGAACTTCGCTCGAGACCCGCGAGCGTTCGCGATCACACCTCCGCTCGCTGCCCACGTTGAACTGACGCCAACCAGCTTCTTGGCATCCATACGGTAATTGCTATCGGCGGCGCGCCCCCTACGCCGCCAGTTCCTTGAACGCCATCCCGAGGCTCTCCGCCACCGCCCTGTTGGTGATCGCGTGATTGTGGACGTTGAGCCCACGCCGCAGATGCGGGTCCTGCGCCAGCGCCTCGAGCCCCTTGTCGGCCAGCGCCAGGCCGAAGGGCAGTGTCGCGTGGTTGAGCGCGTGGCTCGAGGTCAGCGGCACAGCGCCCGGCATGTTGGCGACGCAATAGTGGATGACGCCGTCCACCTCATAGGTGGGGGCGTCGTGGGTGGTCGGCCGCGAGGTCTCGAAGCAGCCGCCCTGGTCGATGGCGACATCCACCACCACCGCACCCCGCTTCATGCGCGGCAGCATGGCGCGGTCGACGAGCTTGGGCGCGCTGGCGCCGGGCACAAGGACGGCGCCCACCACCACGTCGGCGGCCAGCACCTCCTCGTCCAGCGCATCGGCGGTCGAGAAGCGCGTGCGGACGCGGCCGGCAAACAGATCGTCGAGCTCGCGCAGGCGCGGCAGCGAACGGTCGAGCACGGTCACCTCGCAGCCGAGCCCCGCCGCCATCCGCGCGGCATGGGTGCCGACCACGCCGCCGCCGATGACGACCACGCGAGCCGCCGGCACGCCCGGCACGCCGCCGAGCAGCAGGCCGCGCCCGCCGGCGGGCTTGCGCAGGCTGAAGGCGGCCGCCTCGATGGCGAGCCGGCCGGCGACCTCGCTCATGGGCGCCAGCAGCGGCAGGCCGCCCCGCGCATCGGTCACCGTCTCATAGGCGACGGCGGTGCAGCCCGAGGCGACGAGGCCCTCGGTCTGGGCGCGGTCGGCGGCAAGATGCAGATAGGTGAACAGGATCTGGCCCGGCCTCAGCTGCACCCATTCCTGCGGCTGCGGCTCCTTGACCTTCACGACCATGCCCGCGCGCGCGAAAACCTCGGCAGCATTCGGCGCGATCGATGCGCCCGCGGCCTCATAGACGCCGTCCGAGGCGCCGATGCCGGCGCCGGCCCCCGCCTCGACCAGAACCTGATGGCCGTGGCGGACATATTCGCGAACCGCGGAAGGCGTGAGGCCCACCCGGTATTCGTGCGTCTTGATCTCCTTCGGCACGCCCACCAGCATGGTCATCTCCCTTTGCGCGGTTCTCGTGTCATATCAGCGGGAGAAAGCGCGTTCCGGGCATTCTGATGCTTGCGACGCTGGAATATTGGCGGATTCCGTCGCAGTGTGACCCGACGCCGCAGGATTCCCCCGATGATCTCCGACCGTATCGACCTCGCCATCATTCGCGAACTGGAGCGCGACGGCCGCATCAGCCATGTCGAACTTGCCGAGCGCGTCGGGCTGTCGCCTACGGCCTGCGCCCGGCGGCAGAAGACACTGGAGGAGGCTGGCCTCATCACCGGCTATTCGGCGCGCCTGTCGCTCGAAAAATTCGACCTCGCGATTTCCGTCATCGTTCGCATCGCGCTGGAAAAGCAGAGCGAGGAAGCGCTTGTCGCCTTCGAGAAGGCCGTGCAGCGCTGCCCGTCCATCGTCCGCTGCCTGCTCATGTCCGGCACGGACGACTATCTCATCACCGTGGTCGCGCGCGACATCGCCGACTACGAGCGCATCCACATGACCCAGCTCTCGCGCCTGCCGGGCGTCGCACGGCTGCATTCCAGCTTCGCGCTTCGCTCCATCGTCGACAGGGCCGTGCCGCCCGAAGTCTTCATGCCGGGCACCGGCAACCGCTGAACGGCCGCGAGGCCGATGCCCGCGTACCGTTCAGAAGCGGATATTCGCGCTGCGGACGATGGGGCCCCACTTCTGCAATTCGCTGCCGATGAAGAGGCGCAGTTCCTCCGGCGTCCCGCCCAGAGCCTCCAGCCCGAGCTTGCCGAACAGGTCCTTCGCGGCGGCGGTCGTGAGATAGGCATTGGCCGCGGCATTGACCCTGGCGACGACATCGGCGGGCGCGCCCGTGGGCGCCATCACGGCGTACCAGACGGAGGCCTCGAAATCCGGCAGGCCAGCCTCGGAGACGGTCGGCACGTTGGGCAATCCGCTCCAGCGGCGGCGGCTGGCAATGGCCAGCGCCGGCAGTTTGCCTTCCTGGACATTGGTGACATAGGCCGCCATCGAATCCATGCCGACATCGATATGGCCGCCGAGCAGGTCGCCGGCGATGGCCGCGCTGCCGCGATACTGCACGGCATTGACGTCGATGCCCGCCGAGCGCGCCAGCAGCAGGCCGGTAATGTGGCCGAGCGTGCCGTTACCGGGGAAGCCGATCGACAGCCGGCCGGGATTGGCCTTGGCATAGGCGAGCAGCGAGGCGAGATCGCGCAAGGGCGAGCCCGCCTTGGCGACGATGATGACCGGCAGGCTGGCGAGCAGCGCCACGGGCGCAAGGTCGCGCTCGGGATCGTAGGGCATCTGCTCGTACATGAGCTTGTTCGTGGCGACCGGCCCCGTGGTGCCGAACAGCAGCGTGTAGCCGTCGGCCGCGGCCCTTGCGACCGCCGCGCCGCCGAGATTGCCACCGGCGCCGCCGCGGTTGTCGATCACCACGGGCTGGCCGATCTGCTGGCTCAGGAACTCCGCGAAGGAGCGGGCCAGCACGTCGGAGGCGGTGCCAGCGGTGAAGGGGACGACCAGCGTGACCGGCCGCGCCGGCCAGGTCTGCGCCTGCGCGGGGAGCCCGAGGCCGGCCGCCAGCGGCAGCGACAGGAGCAGGCGGCGGGTTGCGCGCCAGAAGCGAAGCATGAGCGATCCTCCACGATGGCGCTGAAGCGGCCATTCTTGATGGAGCATCTCTAGATCGCTCCCCTGCCGGCCTCGCGGCAATCGCATCGCATTCCGCATCGCGAAATCGCCGGTCGGCGCTCGCGCGCTGCCGGTGTCTGCGCGCGAATGCCCGGCGGTTATCGGGCGCGGCTGTCCTGATCGCTTCGCGCGCGCAGTTCGGCCTCGATGCCGGCCGCCGCCTCCTTGAGCGGATAGAGGATCCTGGAGCGGGCCTCGGGCGTCGCCACGGCCGAGCGGAAGAAGGTCACGCCGAAGGTTCCGAGCACCCGCTCGCCGAGCATGAGCGGCACCGCGATGGTCGAGGACGAACGCGGCTCGACCTCGGCATCGCGCTCGGCGAAGCCCCGGCGCCGGACGGTCGCGATCATCGCGCGGAGCGAAGCATCGGTACAGCCGCTGTTCTCGACATCGGCGGACACTTTCATCAGCTCGACGAGGATGTTCCGCTCATCCTCCGGGCAGAAGGCCAGATACGCGCGCCCGAGCGCGCGCGCGGCAAGGCTCAGCCTCTGCCCGATCGTCGCGTGGAAGGGCGAGATGGGGCTGTCGGGAATGGTGCTCAGCTTCACGGTGACCGCATCGCGGTCCAGCACGCATACTGCCGTCGGCCACTTGATCTCGCGGGTCAGGGCCTTGGCCCAGGGCCGGGCGATCTCGATCAGAACCGGCGCGCCGTGAAAGCCGGAGCTGAGCGACGCCGTCTGCGCCGTCACCTGATAGCGCCGCAGCTTGTCGTCGTAGTGGACGTAGCCGGCGCCGATCAGCGTCTCCAGAAGCCGGACGATGGTCGGCTTCGGCAGGCCGGTGGCGACATGGAGGTCGCCGACCGTCGTGAAGTCCGTCCGGTTGATCTCCGCGAGCAGCGACAGCGCGCGGACGACGGACTGGACCGGGGGGTAGGATGGCAAGGAAGGCACCCGCGCGGCGACAGCGATCCGCCCATAAGATCAGGCCGCGGCCGCATTGAACAGCGCCCGCGTCCCCGATCGGTCTGCCGGCGTCAGGCTTCGGAGAGGTTCAGCATGCGCGCGGCATTGTCGCCGACCAGCGCGAGGATGTCCTTTTCGGAGAACTGGAGGTCCAGCAACTGCCCGACGACATGGCGGAAGCCCTGGACCGGGCGCGGCCCGCCGGCAATGCCGAGATCGGAGGACAGGATCGTGTTCTCCACTCCCGCCAGCCGGATGAGATGGGCGAGGTTCTCCGAATCGAAGCGATACGACCTTCCCGGCACGAACATGCAGATGGAATGCTCCATCACTGCGCCAAGAGCGACGAGCCCGCGAATGTCCTCGTCCGAACAGTTGACGATGTAGGTCGGGTGATTGACCAGCAGCTTGGCGACGCCCCGCGCGCGCGCTTCCGCAAAGACCAGCGCCAGTTCGTGCGCGGACAGGTGCCCGCCGGCGAGGATGATGTCGGCCTCGGCGACGAGGTCGAGAACCTGCTTCACCTCGTCGGTGACGCGGCCATTGCCGTCCAGCGCGGTCAGCGGGATCGGATCGAGCATCTTCTGCGCGGTCTTGGGGAAGGTCTTGGCCTGGCCGCTCGCCTGCACCGCGATGTGGTTCGCGGCCGAGAGCGTCGGCAGCCAGATGATCTTCGCCCCCAACTTGATCGCATGGTCGACGGCATGCGGGTTGATGCCGCCCGAGGCATTGTTCAGCACGAGGCCGGAATAGAGCTTCACGCCCGTCTCGGGGAACAGCTTTTCCAGCAGCGTGGCGTGGGCCGAGCCCAGATAGAAATGATCCTTGTAGAGGAGCGCGCGGAACTTCGCGTCCGCGCAGTCCATGAGCGCATCGTGGTGGTCGAGAATGCGCGGCATGGCCGCGGGGCCGCTATGGCAATGCAGGTCGATGGCGTCGACCAGAAGCGCGGCGATCTCGGCCGCGCGCGGATGGGTGTCGATGGACGCGATGTCAGACATGGGGACCTCCCTGGCGAGCCGCCTTCGTCACGCGGTCTTGCCGGGCATCGGATAGTCGGCGGCGTTCAGAACCCAGCCGGGCTTCTCCGAGAAGTCGCGGCGGGGCGGCGAAAAGATATCGATCATCTGGTTGAAGCCGGGCAGAACCGAGCGCGACGTATGCACGGCCGGCGGCGGGATGACGGTCAGCGACGGCGCGGCGAGCAGTTCGTGCTCGTCCTCGCGCCAGACGGTCATGTCAGGCGTCCAGGGCCAGCGGATGTCGTGGACAAAGGCGCCGTCGATGACGAGCGAGCCCTGTTCGAAGTCGTCGTGGTGATGCGGCGACAGTTTCGTGATGTCGCGCAGGCCGATGCGCGGCTCGAGGAAGTTCACCATCAGGTTGGTGGAGCGGAAAATCCGGCCGAAGCGCCCCTCCTCGCCCGTCACGTCGAGGCTGTAGGAGCGGATGCGCCACCCGCCGACGGGATCGGGCCAGACCTCCAGCGGCGCGACGTTCGGATGCGCGGCGGCATAGGAAGCGGTGTTGGAGCACTTGCCGTTGAGGTCCGCCGAGAGCGTCGAGAAGATGCGGATGATCCGCCCCTTGGCCGAGGCGGTGAGGCTCGACGCGCCCGGCGGCACGAAGGCGATGGAGCGCCCCGGCACGTCGACGGTCTCGGCGCCCGCGACGATCCGCGCGCCCGGAGCCGCCTCCGGGAGGATGACGCAATATTCGTCCGCCTGCGCCGTCCGCGCGAGAACGCCGCCAGCCTCGACCTCGGAATAGGCGACGAGGAAATTCTGGCCGCGGGCATACCAGGTCTTGACGCCCTGGCTCTCCTCCTGCGGGGGCGTTGCGTAGAACCGCGCGTAGTCGGCCCCGGCGAACTCGGTCGCGGATTTGGCCGCCTTGGACGCCGCCAGCGTCGCCCGGGGATCAGAAGCGTGGAACATGGTGGGCCTCCTGGTTCAGTGCGCTTGCCGCGGCGCGCGCTGGGTCGGGTTCTTCAGGTCGTCAGGACCTGAGCGTTTCGAAGTCGCTGCGGGTCTGGGCAGCAGCCTTGCGAAGCAGCCCCTGATCCGACGAGACGATGAAGGCGGTTGCGCCGCGCTCATGGAACGCCTTGGCCTCGGCGATGCCGTCGACCATGACGCAGATCGGCTTTCCCGCCGCCGATGCGGCGCGGATGATCGTGTCGACCGCCTCCTGGATGACCGGCGCGTCGCGGTTCGGCGCACCGAACGCGACGGTCAGGTCGCCGCGGCCGATGAACACGCCGTCAATGCCCTCGACGCCGACAATGGCCTCGATCTCGGGAAGCGCCTGCGGGTCCTCGATCATCGCGATGACCGTCGTCTCGGCGTCGGAGGCGGCCACATGGTCCCACATCTTGCGCCCGCCATAGCGGCCGGCGCGCGACGTGGCCGAAAAGCCGCGCGAACCGGAGCGATAACGGCAGGCCGAGGCGAGAGCCCGCGCCTGCGCGATGGTCGCGACATGGGGGACCAGCACGCCGGTGGCTCCGCCGTCGAGGACGGACAGGATGTCGGTCGGCGAAGCGGAGGGCACGCGCACGATGGCGGCGGTTCCGGCGGCGCGCGCCGCGAGCAGCGCAAGATCGGTCGCGCCGCGATCGAACGGGCCATGCTCCTGATCGACGACCACGAAGTCGAAGCCGAGATCGCCGATGATCTCGACCGGGTGGACAGCCGGCGTCTTGATGAAGGTGCCGAGAAGCGGCTGGCGCGCAGCGAAGCGCTGCCGGAACGTGTCGGGGGCGGGACGCGTGTCGCTGGTCATCGGGTGCTTGTCCGTTCAGGTGCGGAAAGGGTCATGGATCGGCGGCCCGTCAGGAAGTCCGGAACATCGCGCGCGCCTCGTCCGGCGTTGCGGGGCGCAAGCCCAGCGCGGCGGCTCCGGTCGCGACCTGTCGAACGAGCGCGGCATTGTCCTCGGCAACGGTGCCGTCGGGCAGGTGCAGATTGTTCTCGAACCCGACCCGGACATGGCCGCCGAGCGCGGCGGCGGCGACCACACAGGCCGCCTCGCGCCGCCCGAAGGCGCAGATGGCCCAGGGCAACGGCAGGGACCATGCGTCGAGGAACGGCAGGAGGTCGGCCGGCGCGGATTGCTGGCCGGCCGTGTAACGCCCCAGCACGAACAGCACGCTGGCGCAGGCGGTCGGAACGACGCCCTTCTCGACAAGGCTCACGAAGCGCCGGACGTCGGCCGCGTCATAGAGGATGTGCTGGACGAGGCAGCCGGCCTGCGCATGGCGGGCGAGGAACCGCGCCGCCGGAGCCTCATAGGAACCGTCCGGCACGAGTTCCCGCAAGGCGATGGAGAAGGCCTCGGGCGCCACCGCGTCGGCCACAGCCATCTGCTGCTCCGGCGTATAGAGCCCGACCGCCTCGGTCGTGATCTGGACGATGGGCGCGGCTCCGGCCTCGGCGCGGATCGCCGCGGTCACCTGGCGATAGAGGTCGGCATCGAGGATGTGGGAACCGTCGGCCGCGCGGACATGGGCATGGATCATCGCCGCACCGGCTTCGACACTGCGGGCGGCGTCCCGGCCGATCTCCGCGGCCGTCAGCGGAATGGAGGGATGATCCGCTTTCGTCCGCCGCGCCCCGTTGGGGGCGACCGCGATGATGGTTGGAGAGATCATGGTCGATGCAATCCGGTTCTGCGACTCGTCTGGTCCCGGGCGTGGCCCGGATGTTCGGTCGTCGGACAGGGCCGAGAACCCCCGCCGCCATATCCGTCGCCCGGTGCCTACGGGTGGCGTCCGGGGGGCCATCCGGCGAACGGCTCAGGTCAATCATCAACCGCGCCGGCCCGCGCGGCTATCTTCATCAATTTCGCAATCCGAAACGGCGGGCGGCACGGCACACCCGCATACAAATCGTTTGAAATATCACCTTGCCCGCCCCACCCTGCCATCCAAGGCTGGCGCATGATCGGCCACGGGGAGGTTTCAGCATGCAGGACGGGCGGCCAGCGTCACCGACCACGGCCGGGCACAATGTTTCGCTGCCCGAGCGCGCGTTCCGCATCCGGCGCAATGCGCTGCGCATGGCCGAGGTGCAGGGTCAGGGCTATATCGCGCAGGCGCTCGGCGTCGCGGACGTGCTGGCAGTGTCCTATTTCCACGCCCTGCGCTACCGCCCCGGCGAGCCGCGCTGGGAGGGCCGCGACCGCTTCCTGCTCTCCATCGGCCACTACGCCATCGCGCTCTACGCGGCGCTGATCGAGGCGGGCATCGTGCCCGAGCAGGAACTCGAGACCTACGGCTCGGACAACAGCCGCCTGCCCATGTCCGGCATGGCCAGCTACACGCCCGGCATGGAGATGAGCGGCGGCTCGCTCGGCCTCGGGCTCGGCATCGCAGTCGGCATGGGTCTCGCGCTGAAGCGCAAGGGTTCGGACGCTCGCATCTACAACCTGATGTCGGACGGCGAGCTGAACGAGGGGCCGACCTGGGAGGCGGCCATGTCGGCCGGCCACTGGAAGCTCTACAACATCACCTGCCTCGTCGACGTGAACCGCATGCAGGCGGACGGCGTCTCCACCGGCGTGCTGAATTTCGAGCCGCTGGAGGACAAGTGGCGCGCCTTCGGCTGGCATGTGCAGCGCGTGGACGGCAACAGCATCGCGGCGCTGGTCGAGGCCTTCGACACGGCGCGCAGCCTCACCGAGCCCAAGCCCCGCGTCATCATCTGCGACACGAAGATGGCGAAGGGCGTGCCCTTCCTCGAAGCGCGGGAGAAGTCGCACTTCCTGCGCGTCGAGCCGCATGAATGGGCTGAGGCGATCGCGGCGCTGGAAGCCGGGAGGATGAGATGAGTGGACGCACCGATTCCTGGCGCGGCGACGCCGCCCTCGCCATGCGCCGGAGGCAAGAGGCCGATCCCGGCAGCCCGAAGCTGACGACCTCCGCGATGATCGCCTCGCTCGCCGCCGAGGGGCAGGCGACCCGCCCTGCCCCCTTCGGACACGCGCTGGCCGCGATCGCGGCGGCGCGGCCGGAGATCGTCGGCATGACCGCGGACCTCTCGAAATATACCGACCTGCACGTCTTCGCCGCCGCTCATCCCGACCGCTTCTACCAGGTGGGCATGGCCGAGCAGTTGCTGATGCTCGCCGCCGCCGGCATGGCCCATGAGGGCTTCGTGCCCTTCGTCACGACCTATGCCGTCTTCGCTTCGCGCCGCACCTACGATTTCGTCAGCCAGGCGATCGTCGAGGAGGGGCTGAACGTCAAGATCTGCTGCGCCCTGCCCGGCCTCACCACCGGCTACGGGCCGAGCCACCAGGCGACCGACGATCTCGCCATCTTCCGCGCCATGCCGGACCTGACCGTGGTCGATCCCTGCGACGCGCTCGACACCGAGCAGGCGACCCACGCCATCGCCGCCCACGACGGGCCGGTCTACATGCGCCTGCTGCGCGGCAACGTTCCGCTCGTGCTCGACGCCTACGACTACCGCTTTGAGCTCGGCAAGGCGAAGCTGCTGCGCGACGGGCGGGATGCGCTGGTGATCTCGTCGGGTTTCATGACCATGCGCGCGCTGGAGGCGGCCGAAGCGCTTGCCGCCGATGGCGTCGATGTCGGCGTGCTGCATTCGCCGACGATCAAGCCGCTGGACGAGGCGACGATCCTGAAGGAAGCGGGCCGCGGCGGCCGGCTCGTCGTGGCCGCCGAGAACCATTCGGTCATTGGCGGGCTGGGCGAGGCCGTCGCGGCGCTCCTGATGCGCTCGGGCGTGCATCCCGCCTTCCGCCAGATCGCCCTGCCCGACGCTTTCCTCGACGCCGGCGCGCTGCCGACGCTGCACGACCGCTACGGCATCTCCGCCAAGGCGGTCGCCGCGCGCATCAAGGCGTGGCTCGGCTGACGCCGACAGGCACGAGGCTGCTCATCGAAATCCGCCGGCCGCGCCACAAAGCGGAAATGCCGGCTCGCGACAACTAACGGCCGCCTGATCGCCCATCCCGAGAGGTTTCGATGTCGCTGAAGTCCCTGTTCCTCGCCGCAGCCGTGGCGCTGGCCCTGCCCTTCGCCGCCGCGCCGGCTGCCAATGCCCAGCAAGGCCGCACCTTTCCGCTGATCGCCGATCCGCGTGCCTATGCCGACGATGTCGCCCGGATGATCGATGCCGACGACCTCGGGAGCGCAGCCCGCTCCGTCATCGGCAACCTGCGCTCCAGCAACGACCCCGCCACCTTCGCCCAGCAGATGACGGCGATGACCAATCGCGGGCCGGTGCGCTATGCGGCAGTCGTCTCCGACCGGACGCAGGAGGGGGTCGGCCGCATGATCTGCCTCTACCGCATGCGCGAGAGTGCGGAAGCCGCCGGATTCTTCTTCTACGTCTTCGTGTTCCGCCGGTCGGATCGCGGCTGGCACCTCGCCAACTTCCATTACAACGAGGTCGGCAACGTGCTGGTGGCGCCCGGCTGCTGAGCGGCCGGGCGGCGAAGCGCAGCGCTGGCTGTCAGGGCCTCAGGCGGCGGTCGTGTCGTCGAGCTTCGCGTCGGGCGCGTTCTTCTTGACGCTCTCGATGCCGTTGTCGCGCGCCTTCTCCGAGGAATAGACCTCGCTGGTGCCGATGACCTGGCCGTTGGTCGCCTTCAGGTTGAACATCGGGCCGTTCTTGGCGGGCTTGCGCTCGTAGCGTGCATCCTCGGGCGCGTTCTTGCGGACACTGGCAATGCCGTTATCGCAGGCTGCCCTGGTCGTATAGAGTTCGCTGGTCAGGATCGTCTCGCCGTTCCCGGCCTTCAGCACGAAACGGAACTGTCCGTTCGACGCCTTGCTCACCACGAATTTGCCTGCCATTCGGCCCTCCCCATGGGCACGGTCCGTCGTGCCCGCACGTTCCAGTTGAGCCGGATTCCGGTAGTGGAGGCAAGTCGGCGGGCGAAAGCCGGATTACGCGGCCATCATCGCTTTCCCGAGACCTTGTCGTATCGCCTGATCGCCCGCTCGCGCCTGAGCCGCGACAGGCGCTCCAGCCAGAACATTCCGTCGATCTGGTCGATCTCGTGCTGCAGCACCACGGCGAGAAAGCCGTCGGCTTCGCCCTCCTCGACCGTGCCGGTCAGCGTCCGCCACTTGAGGCCGATGCGTGCCGGGCGCTCGATATCCTCGGAAATGCCTGGCATGGAGACCGAGCCCTCGCGCTCGATCTTCGTCTCGGGCGAGGTCCAGGCAATCTCGGGATTGACGTAGAGCCGCATCAGCGCGTCGTCGGCCAGGCGGATCGCGACGAGCCGCGCCGGCACGCCGATATGCGGCGCGGTAAGGCCGATGGCAGGCGCGGCAACGAGCGTGTCCATCAGATCCTGCGCCAGTGCCTGCAGGCCTTCGTCGAAGGCTTCGACGGCGAGCGCCTTCCGGCGCAGGAGCGGATCGGGAAACATGACGAGCGGACGAACAGCCACGATGCGCCCTCAGAAATGCTCGAACCGGCCGGCGCCGAGGTCCAGCGGCGCGCCTTGCCTGTCACGGATGACGAGACCAGCTTCCCCTGTCACCTCGCCGATGCGGGTGAGCGGAAAGCCAGCAGCATGCGCCGCCCCGGCAAGCCCCGCGAAGGCGTCCGGCCGGCAGGTCAGCAGGATTTCGTAGTCGTCGCCGCCGGTGAGCGCCGTGCGGCGCAGAGCCTCATCGAGAGCGAGCGCGGATCGCGCGGCATCGGAGAGCGGCACGGCATCGGCTGCCACGCGCGCGCCAACCCCGGAGACCTTCAGCAGCTTGGCGAGATCGCCGGCAAGGCCGTCGGAGACATCCATGGCGGCCGTGGCGTGGGCGGCGACCGCTTCGGCCAGCGCGGTGCGGGGCTGCGGCAGGAGATAACGGCCGCGCAGATGATCCCTGTCGGCTGCCGACAGGCCGCTCGTCCATGGGGCGGCCCTGGCCGGATCGCGCTCGGCGGCGCGCACGGCGAGCCCCAGCGCCCCGTCGCCTATCGTGCCAGTCACGCAGACGAGATCGCCGGCCTGTGCGCCGCGCCGCCGGACCCAGCGCGTCGCGCGGCCGAAGGCGGTGATGGAGATCGTCAGCGGCCCCGGCACCTTCACCGTGTCCCCGCCATAGAGCGGGCAGGCATAGGCGGCGATATCGGCCGCCAGCCCCTCGCAGAAGGCAGAGAGGAAATCCTCCGTCCAGTCAGGCGGCAGGCCGAGGCCGAGCAGGAAGCCGGCGGGCACCGCGCCCTTGGCGGCAAGGTCGGAGAGATTGGTGCGCAGCGCCTTGGCCGCGATCATGGCGGGCGGATCGTCGGGGAAGAAATGGACGCCCGCGACCGCCATGTCCTTGGTAACGACCAGTTCGCCGGCCCCTTCCGGCAGCACGGCGGCATCGTCCGTCAGGCCGTCGGCCCCCGCCGCAACGGCGAGGGGTGCGAGGTAGCGGGCGATCAGCTCGTCTTCGGTGGGGCGATGCATCGGCGGGTGGCACTTCCAGCGGGGATGCACCATTCCCGCACCGGCACCCGCGGCGCAAGCCTTGCCGCGACGGCCCCGCTGCTCAGAGTTCGATGAACGACTTGAACCCGCCATAGATCATGCGCTTGCCGTCGAACGGCATCTGCGCGGGATCCTGCTTCAGCCGCGGGTCCTGCATGACCTTGGCGTTGACCGCGTCACGCTTCTCGCGGGACTCGTAGACGACCCAGGCGAAGACCACGACCTCGTCGTCCTTGGCCTGCACGGAACGCGGGAAGGAGGTCAGTTCGCCATAGGGCACGTCGTCGCCCCAGCATTCGACATAGGCGAGCGCGCCGTGCTCCTTCCAGACCACGCCGGCCATCTGCGCCATGGCCTTGTAGGCGTCCATGTTCTGCTTCGGTACGGCGAGAACGAAACCATCGACATAGCTCATCGCATTTCTCCTGCATGGTCCGTGGACAAGCCGCTGCACGCTAGCCGGACGAGGTCCGGCAGGCGGCAGCAGCGGTCAGGGGCTGTCAGAGGAACGCAGTGAGGCCGGCAGGGTTTCGCCGGCCGGCCGTCACGCCTTGGGCGCTTCGCCCATCTCGGCGCCACGGATGCGCTTGGCAATCTTGTCGAGCACTGCATTGGCCATGCCGACCTCCTCGCGGTCGACGAAGGCGTCGGCCACGTCGACATATTCGGTGATGATCACCTTGGCCGGCACGTCCGGCCGCTCGAACAGCTCGTAGGCGCCCGCGCGCAGGACGGCTCTGAGCACCGCCTCGATGCGCCTGAGCGGCCATTCGTCGGCGAGGATGCGATCCACGGCCACGTCGATGCGCTGCTGCTCGCGCATGACGCCCTGGATGATGTCGCGGAAGAACTGGTGGTCGGCCGGCAGGTAGGTCTCACCCTCGACCTCGCGGCCCATCCAGAAGGTCTGGAACGAGCCGATGACGTCGTTGATGTCGGAGCCGGCGACGTCCATCTGGTAGAGCGCCTGCACGGCCGCGAGGCGGGCCGTGCCGCGCTTGTTCGCCTGTTTCGGGGTCGGAGCGAGAGCCATCACGCGCGCTCCGCCGTGCGTTTGAGGCGGATCATGGCGAGGCAGGCCTTGGCCGCGCCGCCGCCCTTGTCGAGCTCGCTCTTGCGCGCGCGCGCCCACGCTTGCGCGTCGTTCTCGACCGTCAGGATTCCATTGCCGAGCGGCAGCTTGCGCGCGATGGAGAGGTCCATCAGCGCCCGCGAGGATTCCTCGGAAACGATCTCGTAATGGGTGGTTTCGCCGCGGATCACCGTGCCGAGTGCCACTGCGCCGTCGAAGGGCTCGCCGCGCGCGGCCGCGCCGTCCATCAGGATGGCGATGGCGGCGGGAATTTCCAGCGCGCCGGGAACGGTGTGCAGCTCGTAGGTCGCGCCGACCTCGGCAATGGCGGCGGTGGCGCCATCGAGCAGCGCGTCGGCGATGTCCTCGTAGAAGCGCGCCTCGACGATCAGCACGCGGGCGTGGGTCGGAATCACCTGCTCAGGCGCGGAACGCGGGGCGGCCATGGACTGTCCTTCGGAGAATGGAGCGGCTTAGTAGCCCTCGGCCTTCGCCTCCGCAAGGCGCGCGGAATAGCGCGCCATCATGTCGACCTCGATGTTGACGCGATCACCGGCCTGGGCATTGCCCCAGGTGGTGACCGCCAGCGTGTGCGGGATCATGGTCACGGTGAACGTGTCGTCCTTGACGCCGTTGACGGTCAGCGAGGTGCCGTCCAGCCCCACCGAGCCCTTCTCCGCGATATATTTGGCAAGTTCTCGCGGCGCGCGGAAGACGAACCAGGCCGTGCCGTCCCTGTCCTCGCGCGAGACGATCTCGGCGACGCCGTCGACATGGCCGGTGACGATATGGCCGCCAAGCTCGTCGCCGATGCGCAGGGCGCGCTCCAGATTGACCTTCAGGCCCGCCTTCCAGGCGCCGATCGTGGTGCGGGCGAGCGTCTCGCCCGAGGCATCCACGGTGATCAGCGTGTGGTTGGAGCCGGGCTTCAGGCTGGTCACGGTGAGGCAGACGCCCATGTGGCAGACCGAGGCGCCGAGCGGCAGGGAATCGGCCGGATAGGAACAGGCGACGGTCAGGTGCCGCGCGCTGCCCTTCTCTTCCACGGCGACGATCTCGCCGACGTCCGTGATGATGCCGGTGAACATGGGTCAGGACTCCCTGAGGAAGATTTCGACGTGGTCCCGCCCTGCGTGACGGCTTTCGACCGGACGATAGCGGGCGGGAAGAGGGCCGGCGAGCGCCGGAACGCCGTCGCCCAACGGATCGGGCGAGCGGGTGAGCCAGATCTCGTCCGCGAGATCGGCATCGATGAGCGTCCGCGCAAGGGTCGGGCCGCCCTCGGTCATCACGCGGGTGATGCCGCGCACGGCAAGGAGGCGCAGGGCAGCGGCGACATCCACCGAGCCGTCCTCCATGCGGCGCACCAGCATGACCTCGCAGCCGGCGGCGCGCAGGGCGCGTTCAGCCTCCGGCGGCGCGCCAACCGTGCCGAGCACCCAGGTCGGGATGTCGCCCGCAGTGCGCACGAGGCGCGAGGTGACCGGCACGCGCAGGCGTGAATCGATCACCACGCGGATCGGCGAGCGATCTTCCATGCCCGGCAGGCGGCAATTCAGCATCGGATCGTCGCTGAGCACGGTGTTGACCCCGACCATGATCGCATCCGCCATGGCGCGCATCAGATGGACCTGGTCGTGAGCGCGCGGCCCGGAAATCTGCGTGCGCGCGCCGCCCTTCACCGCGACGAAGCCGTCCGAGGACATGGCCATCTTGAGCTGGACGAAGGGGCGCCCGAGGCGGATGCGGTTGAAATGGCCGCGATGGTCGAGCGCGGCCTCGCGCTCGCACAAGCCGACATCGACCGTGATGCCGTAGGCGCGCAGCATGGTGAAGCCGCGCCCCCTGACCCGCGGGTCGGGGTCGCCCACGGCGCAGACCACCCGCGACACCCCTGCCCGCGCGAGCGCGTCGGAGCACGGCGCGGTCTTGCCGTAGTGGGAGCAGGGTTCGAGCGTCACATAGGCGGTCGCGCCCTTGGCTGCTGCTCCGGCATGGGCGATGGCCGTGGTCTCGCCGTGCGGGCGGCCGCCCGGCTGGGTCAGTCCGCGGCCGACAATCACGCCATCCTTGACGAGGATGCAGCCGACAGAGGGGTTCGGCCAGGTCAGGCCGAGGCCGCGGCGCCCCAGCCGCAGCGCGTGGTCCATGAACTGCCGGTCAGCGGCCGAGAAGACCCGATCGGCCATGGCCTATCCGGCCTTCGGGTCCGCCGTCGCCTCGCCGTCCTCGGACATCTCGCCGATGAGCTGCTGGAACTCGCGGGGGTCACGGAAATTGCGGTAGACCGAGGCGAAGCGGACATAGGCGACGTCATCGAGCGCCTTCAGCGCCTCCATGACGATCCGGCCGATATTCTCGGCGGGAACGTCGGATTCGCCGGAGGCCTCGAGCTGCCGGACGATCCCTGAGACGAGGCGCTCCACCCGCTCCGGATCGACCGGCCGCTTGCGCAATGCGACCTGGATCGAGCGCATCAGCTTGTCGCGGTCGAAGGGCACGCGCTTGCCGGAGCGCTTGACCACGACCAATTCGCGAAGCTGCACGCGCTCGAAGGTGGTGAAACGGCCGTTGCATTCCGGGCAGACACGGCGGCGACGGATGGCGGAGCCGTCCTCGGTGGGACGGCTATCCTTCACCTGCGTGTCGCCGAAGCCGCAAAAGGGACAGCGCACCGCCTGCCCCGCCCGTCAGGAATAGATCGGGAAGCGGGCGGTGAGGTCCTTCACCTTCTCGCGCACGGCGGCTTCGACGGCCTCGTTGCCCTCATCGGAATTGGCCTTGGAGAGGCCATCCAGCGTCTCGGCGATCAGTTCGCCGATGCGCTTGAACTCCGCGATGCCGAAACCGCGCGTGGTGCCGGCCGGCGTGCCGAGGCGGACGCCCGAGGTGACGAAGGGCTTCTGCGGATCGAAGGGGATGCCGTTCTTGTTGCAGGTGATGTAGGCGCGGCCGAGCGAGGCCTCCGAGGCCTTGCCGGTGAGGTTCTTCGGGCGCAGATCGACCAGCATCAGATGGTTGTCGGTGCCGCCGGTGACGAGGTCGAAGCCGGCCGACTTCAGCGTCTCGGCCAGCGCCTTGGCATTGGCGACCACGGCGTGGGCGTAGGTCTTGAACTCCGGCCGCAGCGCCTCGCCGAAGGACACGGCCTTGGCCGCGATGACATGCATCAGCGGACCGCCCTGGATGCCGGGGAAGATCGCCGAGTTGAACTTCTTGGCAAGGTCTTCCTCATTGGTGAGGATCATGCCGCCGCGCGGGCCGCGCAGCGTCTTGTGGGTGGTGGTCGTTACCACATGGGCGTGCGGGAACGGCGAGGGATGCGCGCCGCCCGCGACGAGGCCCGCGAAATGGGCCATGTCGACGAACAGATAGGCGCCGACCTCGTCGGCAATCGCGCGGAAGCGGGCGAAGTCCCAGAAGCGGGCATAGGCCGAGCCGCCGGCGACGATGACCTTCGGCTTCGTCTCATGGGCGATGCGGGCGACCTCGTCCATGTCGATGACCTGGTCGTCCTTGCGCACCGTATAGGGCGCAACCTTGAACCACTTGCCCGAGACGTTGACGGGCGAGCCGTGGGTCAGGTGACCGCCGGCCGCAAGGTCGAGGCCCATGAACGTATCGCCGGGCTGCATCAGCGCCATGAACACGCCCTGGTTCGCCTGGCTGCCCGAGTTCGGCTGGACATTGGCGAACTTGCAGCCGAACAGCTTGGTGGCGCGCTCGATGGCAACCGTCTCGGCGATGTCGACGAACTGGCAGCCGCCATAGTAGCGCTTGCCGGGATAGCCTTCGGCATATTTGTTGGTCATCACCGAGCCCTGCGCCTCCATCACGGCGCGGGAGACGATGTTCTCCGAGGCGATCAGTTCGATCTCGTGCTGCTGGCGACCGAGTTCCTTCTGGATGGCGTCGAAGATGACCGGGTCGGCCTCGGCGAGGGAGGCGGAAAAGAAGCCGTCGAAGGGCTGGCTGGACGCGGCGGAAGACGAGGACATCCGGATCACTCCGTGGGCAGCGGCGGCGGGCGCCGGCAGTGTCGGGGCATGGGTGATGGCGGTAGCACAGGGCCTTGGCGGAGTCCAAGGCTTGCGAGCGGCCGCACCACTAGACCTTGTGGCGAGGTCAGGCCCCCTCGCCTGCATCCTGCGCCAGACGCCGCTCCAGCTTGCGACGGGCGAGGCGCTCCAGATCGTGCAGGGCGGCGTGGGCCGGCCCCATCACGACCACCTCGGTGCCGGTATCCGCACAGATCGCCGCGACCCGCACATAGGCGCCGACCTGCGTGTGCTCGAAATAGACGGTGCGGCCGGACGAGTCGGGCATCGAGGGAATGTGCCACGGATCAGCGTCGCCCCGCAGCCCCAACAAAAAAGCCCGGCGCGGTGGCCGGGCTTTCGTAGCTATCGGCAGATCGCCGCGATCAGCGCAGCGCCACCGGCTGCGCGGTATTGGTGGCTGCCTGCGGGCCGATTCCGTCGCGCTGGTAGATGTCGTCGCGGAACTGGACGAGGCCGTCCGGATTGGCCCAGGCCGTGATGTAAACCCAGTAGACCGGCACCGGCTGGACGGGCTTGGCGTCCACGCGGTCGGTGGTGCGGAAGATCCGGTCGATCTCCGAGCGCGACCACTGCGTGCCCTGCAGGATCCAGGCGATCAGCTCGCGGATGTTCTGGATGCGCGCGCAGCCCGAGGAGTGGAAGCGCTGATCCTCGCCGAACAGGCCCTTGGAAGGCGTGTCGTGCATGTAGACCGCATGCTGGTTCGGAATGTTGATGCGCACGTTGCCCATCGAGTTGCCCTCGAAGGGGTCCTGCCGGAAGCGGAAGTTCATCGCCTCCATCGTGTTCCAGTTGATGGACTCAGGCGGCACTTCCTGACCCTGCCCGTTGAACACGCGGATGCGGTTCTTGGCGAGGTAGTCGGGCTCCGCCTGCATCTTCGGGATCAGGTCCTTGCGGATGATCGAGGCGGGAACGGTCCAGAACGGGTTGAAATTGATGTCCTGCACGCGGGTCGAGATGACCGGCGACTGGCGGTCGATCTTGCCGACGACGGTCACGTGGCGGGAGACCACCGTGCCGTTCTCCACCGCCTCGAGCTGGGCGGCCGGGATGTTCATGACGATGAATTTGTTGCCGAGGAAACCCGACTGGGCGCGCACGCGGACGAGATTGGTCTCGAGCTGGCGCAGGCGCAGTTCGGCTGGCACGTTGAGGGCGGCGAAGGTGGTTTCGCGCACCTGACCGTCCGGCGAGATGCCGTGGCGGGTCTGGAAACGCTTCACGGCCGTGTCGACGAACGAATCGAAGACGTCGGAGCGGCCGGCGGAAGCGTCGAGGTCACCGGAAGCGACCAGACGTTCGCGCAGGACGATCACCGCCGGGCGGCGCGAGCCAATGCGCAGGCGCTCATTGGCCGGGACCGGGCGCCAGCCGCCGCGGCCGACGATCTGCTGATACTGGGCGATGGCCTGTTCGAGGCCCTGCACGGTGTGGGGGCCGAGCACCGGGTAGGGATTGCGGGTCGAGCGGGCGCGCGAGCCGGCGTCGAAACTGTCGGACCATTCCGCGGTGCCGCCGCGCACGCCCTGCGCCAGCGCCGAGGGAGCAGCCGCCGCGAGGGCCGCAAGCGAGGTCAGGCCGCCGAGCACGGCGCGCCGGGGCAGCAGGCCCAAGGTCGAGGCAGGCGAACGATCCGTCACGTCACAGGCTCCGGCTGATCGGCGGGACCTTAGGGTCACGGCCGCCCGAGGGGAGGAAACACCAACATCCTTAAGGAATGCCCACCGGGCACCGGGGTCACCTATGGCAATCAATGTGACCAACTCAAGGCATATGACGCAGGGGAGCCCCGCGAAAGTGCGGTGTTCTGCGGCTTCAGCGCTGGGATGAGGCCGAGGCGACACGAAAAAGCCCGGTGCGAGGACCGCACCGGGCGCAATCGGGTTTCGGGTTCGTCGGCGGCAGAGGCTCAGTCGCCGTCGGTACCCGTATCGGCCGCATCCGCGGCGAACAGGCCGAGGCCGGTGACGCCGAGCATGTTCTCCGCGAGCACGGCCAGAAGCGCGACCGTCGCGATCCAGGCCGGCCAGTTGGCAGCAATCTGGGCCATCATGGCGAACCTCAGAGGCGATAGAGGATCTGGTCGGTCCAGAAGCGCTCGAGCCGCAGCAGCGACTTGTTGAGCGCCTTGAAGTCGTCAAGCGAGATGCCGCCGACCTGCTCCACCGTGCGGACGTGCTTGGCGTAGAGGGCCTTCACGATTTCCGCGATCTCGTGACCCTGCGGGGTCAGGCTGATGCGGACCGAGCGGCGGTCGATGCGCGAGCGCTGATGGGAGAGATAGCCCATCTCGACCAGCTTCTTCAGGTTGTAGGAGACGTTGGAGCCAAGGTAATAGCCCTTGGTCCGCAACTCGCCGGCGGTCAGTTCGCGGTCGCCGATGTTGAACAGCAGCAGCGCCTGGACGGCGTTGATGTCGGAACGGTTGCGCCGGTCGAACTCGTCCTTGATCACGTCCAGGAGACGGCGGTGCAGCCGCTCGATGAGGGTCAGCGCCTCCATATAGGTGGGGCTGATGGCCTCGAAGCGCTCCTGGCGCTCGGGGGAGATCGGGGGCGACGCGATATCGCGCTGCTTGCTCATCGTGCTCATGGGACGCCTCTTGTCCTCGTTGCGGGGCGCCGGGGCGTTTTTTTGTGCCCTCGGCCGAGCGGCCCTGTTCACCGCTCATGTACCCCGAACGTAAGGCCTCGAATTTTAAGAGTGGCCGAACAAACACGATGAAGGCGGCTTAACCACTACTGAGTGAACAAGAACTTGCGTTGATCTTTCAATAAACTCTCGTTGTCTTTTCATAAACCTGACCCGAAAAACGCAAGGTTCGATTCAGGATCGGAATCCCGTTATTTCGAGCACTTGGCCTGCGGCATTTACAATGCGTTTGAAAACGCGAAAGCGGGCGTCAACCATTGGCCGACGCCCGCTCTTTCGAATGCCCCTCGCGATCTTCAGCAAGCGTTCAGCACGACCGCCAATGACGTTGGGGAAGCTGTTTTGCGTCACCTTCCGCGAAGGAAATTTACGATGCCGGAAAAGTCGGTGCCGGCCTCGCCCTGCCCTGCATAGAGGCCATAGAGAGAAGCCGCCTCGGCGCCCATCGGCGTAACCGCGCCAGCCGAGCGGGCCGCGTCCTGCGCGAGCTTGAGGTCCTTGAGCATCATGGCCGCGGTGAAGCCCGCCTGATAGTCGCGATTGGCCGGCGAGGTCGGCACCGGGCCGGGAACGGGGCAGTAAGTGGTCAACGACCAGGACTGACCCGACGACTTGGAGGCGATGTCGAACAGCTTCTGCGCCTCGAGGCCGAGCTTCTCGGCGAGCACGAAGGCCTCCGAGGTGGCGATCATGGTTATGCCGAGGATCATGTTGTTGCAGATCTTGGCGGCCTGCCCGTTGCCCGGCCCGCCGGCATGGACGATGGTCTTGCCCATGGCGTCCAGATAGGGCTTGGCCCGCGCGAAGGTCGCATCCTCGCCCCCGCACATGAAGGTGAGCGTGCCGGCGGTCGCACCGCCCGTACCGCCGGAAACCGGCGCATCGAGCATGGCGAGCCCCTTGCCGGCCGCGACTTTGGCGACCGCGCGGGCGGTATCAACGTCGATGGTCGAGGAATCGATCAGCAGCGCGCCGGCCTTCACCTTCGCCACGATGCCGCTCTCGCCGAGATAGAGCGCGCTCACCTCGCGGCCCGAGGGCAGCATGGTTACGACCACGTCCGCCTCCGCGACGGCCTCCGCGATGGAGCCGCCCTTGACGCCGCCGGCCGCCACATGGCGGTCGATGGCGGCCTGCGTGACGTCGACGCCGACGACCTTGTGGCCCGCCTTGACGAGGTTGACGGCCATCGGCCCGCCCATATTGCCGAGCCCGATGAAGGCGATGGTGCTCATGATGCTCCTCCCGTTTCGTGGCCGGCTGCCGCCGGCGGACCGTTGCGAGCCGGTTGGCCCGCCAGATTACTCACCGAGCGCCGCATCGGCCTGACGGGCCGCCGCTATGGTGACGACAAGGAAGAAGGCCAGCAGGGCGATATCGCCGGCCGTTGCCGCCAGCGGCCGTGCCGCCATCTGCACCCAGTTCTGAAGGCCATAGAGCGCCGCGGCATCGATCGAGAGCGCGACCGCCGTGGCCAGGACCCAGACGACCCCGCCCCAGGCGGCGGTGAGCCAGAGGCCGACACCGGCTACGAGCTCGATCACCGCGAAGAAGATGGTCGAGGCCTGGAGCGCGGCCGAGTAATCCTCGAAGCCGATGCCCTCGGCATCGGTCATGCCGCAGATCACCGCCCACTGGCCGAGGCCGCGCCCGATGGTCAGCACGGCGAGCGCGCGCATGAAGATGCGGAAGATGCGGCTCCAGTCGATGCCGCCGTCCCCGGCCTCGGCGAGGATTGCATCGCCGGTCACGCGCTGGCGCGTCGTGCTCATGGGCGCGTGCGGGCCGGCGGAACCAGCTCTCCCTCGGGAAGAGCAGCGAAATGGGCGGCGACGGCTTCCGGACTCACGTCGGCGAGCACTGCCGGGTTCCAGCGCGGGGCATTGTCCTTGTCGATGATCACCGCGCGGACGCCCTCGTAGAAGTCGTGGCCGCGGCAGATGCGCGAGACGATGCGGAACTCCGTCCGCATGGCATCCTCGAAATCGAGGCTCTTGCCCGCGCGCACCTGCGCGAGCGCGATCTTCAGCGAGGTCGGCGATTTCCTGGCGATGGTCTTGGCGACATCCGCGCACCAGGGGTCGGCACTCGCATCGAGAGCCGCGAGGATCTCCTCGACCGTGTCGAAGCGAAAGCAGGCATCGACCTTGGCGCGGTGGCCGGTGACGGTCGCCGGCACCATGGCAACGTCGGCGAAGGCTTCCAGCGTCTGGTCGACGGTCTCGCGGCCGGTCAGGGCCTCCAGCACCTCGGAGAAACGGGCCGAGGCCATGGCATGGGTGGCAAGGCCGGTGGACAGCGCGTCGCCCTGCTTCATCCGGTCGCCGGTCAGAGCGAAATAGGCGCCGATCTCGCCGGGAATGCGCGGCAGGAAATAGGTGCCGCCGACATCGGGGAAGAAGCCGATGCCGACCTCCGGCATGGCGAAGGTGAAGCGCTCGCCGGCCACGACATGGCTGCCGTTGATGGAGACGCCGACGCCGCCGCCCATGACGATGCCGTCGACCAGCGCGACATAGGGCTTGGGGTAGCGCTTGATCAGGATATTGAGCTCGTATTCCTCGCGCCAGAACTGCAGCGCCTCGTCGTGGCGGCCGGCCTTGCCGAGGTCGTGCAGCACGCGGATGTCGCCGCCGGCGCAAAAGGCCTTGCCGCCAGCGCCGGTCACGACCACGCGGGTGACGCCGGGATCGTTCGCCCATGCGTCGAGCGCGGCGCGCATGCCACGCACCATGGTCAGCGTCAGGGCGTTCAGCGCCTGCGGCCGGTTGAGGGTGATCAGGCCGGCTGAACCGCGCCGCTCGATCAGGACTTCGGATTCGCCCAGGCTGTCTGTCATGTCCGGCCTGATATCACGCGCCGAGCACGTCGCGCGAGACGATCACGCGCATGATCTCGTTGGTGCCTTCGAGGATCTGGTGCACGCGCACGTCGCGCAGCACGCGCTCGATGGGGTGGTCGTTGAGATAGCCATAGCCGCCGTGAAGCTGGAGGCAGCCGTTGACCACCTCGAAGCCGACATCAGTGGCGAAGCGCTTCGCCATGGCCGCGAGCGTCGTGGCGCGCGGTTCCTTCTCGCCGACCGCCACCGCCGCCCGGCGCACCATCAGGCGCGCTGCCTCCAGCTCGGTCGCATAGTCGGCGACGCGGAAGCGCAGGGCCTGGAAGTCCTTCAGCGGCGAGCCGAACTGCTTGCGGTCCTTCATGTATTCGACGGTCTGGTCGAGGCAGAACTGCGCGCCGCCCAGCGAGCAGGCCGCGATGTTGAGGCGGCCGCCGTCGAGCCCGGCCATGGCAATGCGGAAGCCCTGCCCCTCCTCGCCGACGAGATTCTCCGCCGGCACGCGGACATTGTCGAAATCCACCACGGAGGTCGGCTGGCTCTTCCAGCCGAGCTTCTTCTCCTGCGCGCCGAAGGACAGGCCCGGCGTGTCCTTCTCGACCACGAAGCAGGAAACGCCCTTGGCGCCCTCCGCGCCGGTGCGCGCCATCACGACATAGATGTCGGAGCGGCCGCCGCCGGAGATGAAGGCCTTCGCGCCGTTGATGACGTAGGAATTGCCATCCTTCACCGCGCGGGTGCGTAGCGACGCGGCGTCGGACCCCGCCCCCGCCTCGGTGAGGCAGTAGCTGGCGAAAGTCTTCATCGCGCAGAGGTCGGGCACGTAGCGCCTGCGCAGATCGTCGTGCCCGTAGGCGTCGATCATCCAGGCGGCCATGTTGTGGATCGAGATATAGGCGGTGGTCGAGACGCAGCCCTGCGCCAGTTCCTCGAAGATCACCGCCGCATCGAGGCGGGTGAGGCCGGAACCGCCGACATCATCCTTTACGTAGATGCCGCCGAAGCCGAGCGCCGCGGCTGCGCGCAGCGTCTCCTCGGGGAAAACGGAACCCGCGTCCCAGTCGCGTGCATACGGAGCCATCTCGGCGGCCGCAAAATCGCGGGCAACCTGCCGAAAGGCGTCCTGTTCCTCGGTGAGCGCGAAATCCATCTGGGAAAAGCCTTGGGAGACGGTGGGGAATCCCGAACCCCCAAGGCTTAGGTGGCCAGCGCCGCAGCGGTCAATTCCGCCGGGCGGCGGAGGCCGAACGTGGCAAGCCCTATCGGCTTGCCATCATGTTCCTGACGATGCCGAGGATGGCGAGCAGCACGCCGCCGCCTGCGCCGCCTGAAACGAGGCTCGTGAGAATGCCGCCGATCGACAGGCCACCACCCGCCATGAGTTGCGGCAGGACGGCCGCGACGATCTGGCCGCCGATGCCGCCGCCGAGCAGTCCGGCAATGGAATTGACGAGGGTGCCCTGATCGAGATTAGGCGCCGCCTTGCCGGCGGCATTGCCGCCGAGCGCGCCACCGACAAGCTGAATCAGGATGGGCAGTAAGGTCTCCATGGTCATGCCTCCGTGCCGGCGCGCCGCCATGATTCGGCGACCTACAGCCGCGCGCCACCATAAGACACAGAAACGTACAAACGGCACACCCCGGCCGAATACGTATCGAGGGTTGCACAGCGCAGGACTGTTCCGAACGGTTCCAGAATGATAGGGGATGGGGCCGACAAGCGGCGATCCGCGCCGCCGGGACGACGACCATGACCATCCGAGCGCTGCGCGACACGTCATCCTCTGCCAAGGCCGCGCCGAAGCTCGACCTTTCGACGCGCCTGCGCCGCAACCGCAAGGCCGACTGGTCGCGCCGGCTGATGCGCGAGAACGTCCTGACGACCAACGACCTGATCTGGCCGCTCTTCCTGATCGACGGCGCCGAACCGCGCCGCCCGGTCGCGACCATGCCCGGCATCGACCGCCTCTCCGTCGACGAGGCCGTGCGCGAGGCAGAAAAGGCCGCGCGCCTCGGCATTCCGGCACTCGCCCCCTTCCCCTATGTCGATCCGGCGCTGCGCGATCCCGTAGGCTCGGAGGCCGAAAACCACCGCAATCTCATGTGCCGCGCCGTGCGCGCCATCAAGAAGGCGGTGCCGGAGATCGGCGTGATCACCGATGCGGCGCTCGACCCCTATACGTCGCACGGTCATGACGGCGTGCTGACCGAGGACGGCCGCATCCTCAACGACGAGACGGTGGCTATCCTCTGCCGACAGGCGCTGGCTCTGGCGGAAGCGGGCGCGGACTGCATCGCGCCCTCGGACATGATGGACGGGCGCATCGGTGCGATCCGCGCGGCGCTCGACGGCGCGGGCCTCAGTGACGTGCAGATCATGAGCTATGCGGCGAAATATGCCTCGGCCTTCTACGGGCCGTTCCGCGACGCCATCGGCACCAAGCAGACGCTGATCGGCGACAAGCGCACCTATCAGATGGACCCGGCCAATTCCGACGAGGCGCTGCGCGAGGTCGAGATCGACATCGCCGAGGGCGCCGACATGGTGATGGTGAAGCCGGGCATGCCCTATCTCGACGTCTGCCAGCGGGTGAAGGACACGTTCGGCGTGCCGACCTTCGCCTATCAGGTGTCCGGCGAATACGCGATGATCGAGATGGCCGCCCGCGCAGGCGCCATCGACGGTGATCGGGCCATGATCGAGAGCCTGACCGCCTTCAAGCGCGCCGGCTGCGACGGCATCCTCACCTATTTCGCGCCGCGCGTCGCCGGGATGCTCGCCGCCACGGCGTGATGGCCGGCGTGCCGCCGCGCCGGATCACCCCCGTCCTCCTTCTGTGCCTCGGCCTTCTTGGTCTCGGCCTTGCCGGCTGCGCCAGCCTCGTCGATCCCGACCATTTGCGGCTCTGCCGCGCCCTCCTGCCGGCGCTCCACGCCGAAGGCGTCGCGATCCGCGAGACGCGCCACCTCGCGATCGAGAACCGGCCCAATGCGCTGCGGATCGACTATCTCGCGGAAGAGCCGGGCCGCCCCCGCGGCACCCATTATGCGGTCTGCACCTTCGCGGGCGGCGGCGCAGACGCTTCGCGGCTCGATCTCGCGGCACTCGACACCGATCGCGGCCCGGTCACCGACCTGAGGCTGGAGATTCTCCGCCGCTGGTGGCTCGGCGACGCGGCGGTGCTGGCCGAAGCGGCGCGCCGCATCAGCACCGGCAGGCCCGCGCCCGGCGTGCCCTTCGCGCTTGCCTACGCGCTCCAGCAGGCGGCCAACGGATTGGTGCCGGCGACGCTCTACGGCCTGCTCGCCGCGGCCTATGCGCTGGTTTACGGGCTGGTCGGCCGCATCAACCTCGCCTTTGGCGAGATTGCGGTCGCAGGCGCCTATGCCACGCTCGGTCTGGCGGCAGGGCTCGCCGCGACGCTGGGCCCCCTCCCCGCATTGATGGCAGGCCTCGCAGCCGGAATGATCGCGGCGGCGGCACTAAGCCAGGTCGTTGCGGGCGTTGTCGCCGCTCCCGCCGCGCGCGGCACGCGGGCGGGGCAGTCGGCGCTGATCGCGACGGTCGGGCTCGCGGTGGCGCTGGCTGAGGCGCTGCGCATGATCCACGGCTCCGCGCCGCGCTGGTCCCCGCCGCTGGCCTCGACGCTGATCCCGCTCGCCCGCTCCGGCGATTTCGTCGCGACCGTGACGATCAACCAGATCGGCACCGCCATCGTGCTGGCCGCCGCGGCGGCAGCACTCCTCCTGGTCATGCGGCATACCGGCTTCGGCCGGCGCTGGCGCGCCTTTGCCGACGATCCCGGCGCGGCGCGGCTGTTCGGCGTCGATCCCGGCCGGATGATCACGATCACATTCGCGCTTTCCGGCGCGCTGGCGGGTCTTGCGGGCGCGGCCCATGCCGTCCATTTCGGCTCGACCCATTTCGCCCTCGGCACCGTCTTCGCGCTGAAGGCGCTGATCGGCGCGCTGGCCGGCGGCATCGGCTCGGTCGGCGGTGCACTGGCCGGCGGCCTCGCCCTGGGCTTTGTGGAAACGCTATGGTCGGGTTATGGCCCCATCGGCTGGCGCGACACCATCGTCTTCACGGTTCTCGTGGTGCTGGTCGTGATGCGCCCTGCCGGACTGTTCGCAAGAGAGGGAAGAAACGCGTGACCATGACCATGGCGGCCATCGAAGCGGCGCGGAAGACCATTGCCGGACAGGTCATGCGCACGCCCATGCTGCCGGCCCCGCCTCTTTCCGCCATTACCGGCGCCGAGGTCTACGTCAAATACGAGAACCTGCAGGTCACCAACTCGTTCAAGGAGCGCGGCGCGCTGGTGAAGCTCGTCTCGCTCACCGATGCCGAGAAGGCGCGCGGCGTGATCGCCATGTCGGCCGGCAACCACGCCCAGGCGGTGGCGCTCCATGCGAGCCGGCTCGGCGTTCCCGCGACCATCGTCATGCCGGAGACGACGCCCTTCGTGAAGGTCGCGGCCACCCGCTCGCACGGCGCGCGCGTCGTGCTCGACGGCGAGACGCTGACCGAGGCGCAGGCGCGGGCGGAGGCGATCCAGGCGGCCGAAGGCCTGACCTGGGTCCACCCCTATGACGACCCCCACGTCATGGCGGGACAGGGCACCATCGCCTGCGAGATGCTGGAGGACGTGCCGGACCTCGACGTGATCGTGATCCCGATCGGCGGCGGCGGCCTGATCGGCGGCAATGCAGTGGCGGCGAAGGCGCTGCGCCCCGGCATCGAGATCGTCGGCGTCGAGGCGGCGCTCTATCCGTCCATGTGGAACGCCATCAACGGCGGCACGCGGCCCGTCGGCGGACCGACCCTCGCCGAGGGCATCGCGGTCAAAATCGTCGGCAAGACCACGCTGCCGGTGGTGCGCGAGCACGTCCGCGACATCGTGCTGGTCGGCGAGAGCGAACTCGAACGGGCGGTGAACCTCTACCTGACCCGCCAGAAGACCATTGCCGAGGGGGCCGGCGCGGCGGGGCTCGCGGCGCTCATCGCCGAGCCGGAGCGGTTCCGCGGCCGCAAGGTCGGGCTGATCCTGTGCGGCGGCAATATCGACCCGCGCATCCTCGCCTCGATCATGATGCGGGAACTGGAGCGCGACGACCGGATCGTCTCGTTCCGGCTGACGATTTCGGACCGGCCGGGCGTGCTCGGCCTCGTCGCGACGCTGCTCGGGCGGATGGGCGCCAACATCCTGGAGGTCGGGCACAAGCGGATGTTCCTCGACACGCCTGCCAAGGGCACCAAACTGGACGTCACCATCGAGACGCGCGACCGCGATCACCTGCGCGACATCTTCGCGGCGCTGGAAGCCGAAGGCCTTCCGGCGACGCGGATCGATGCCGGCGACGCCGAGGTGATGTGATCAGCGCCCGAGCTTGCGGCGCACGCAGACCTCGATCTGGGGCTGGAGGGTCGCAGGGAAAGCGCCGCGATTGTTCCGGCTGGCGCGCGGATCGAATCCCGCCTCGCGCCAGCACTGCGCGCGGGCCTGCTGGGGCGTCGGCCTGCGCGCCTGCATCTCCACGGGAATGGGCGGACGCGGCGCGCCTGCCTCGGGTCCGGCAAGCGTGGTCATCAGGGCAAGTGCGATCTCGATCATGGCGAGCTCCTTCCGCAACGGCATGTGAATATCCCTGCCAGCCGGGCCGCTCACCATCCGTTCGACTCCCTCCTCCAATTGGAGAGGTCTCACATGCCGTTGACTGCGCGCTCTCGGCCCTTGCTGCGGCGCGATCCATGACTATCGTTGAAGGAAAGCGGGGCTGCGTCGGCAGAACCCGCGTGACGTTGCCAGAGCTTCAGGTGCCTTGACCCAGCAACCGCGAGACACGCCGCAGTTCTATCTCACCGCTCCGACACCGTGCCCCTATCTGGCCGGCCAGTTCGAGCGGAAGGTGTTCACGCATCTCGTCGGCCAGCGCGCGCCGCAGCTCAACGACATCCTGACGCAGGGCGGCTTCCGCCGGTCGCAGTCCATCGCCTACCGGCCCGCCTGCGAGACCTGCCGCGCCTGTATCTCCGTCCGCGTGCCGGTGGCCGATTTCCGCCCGAACCGCTCGTTCCGGCGGGTGATGCTGCGCAATGCCGATCTCGTCGGCGAGATGCGGCCGGCCGTACCCACCTCCGAGCAATATTCGACCTTCCGCGCCTATCTCGACTGGCGGCATCGCGCGGGCGGGATGGCCGACATGACCGTGCTCGACTACGCCATGATGGTCGAGGACAGCCACGTGAAGACGCGCGTGGTGGAATATCGCCGGCGCGACATCGACACGGCGATCACCGGCCGCAGCAAGGGCGACCTCGTGGCGGCCGTGCTGACCGACATCCTCGGCGACGGGCTATCGCTGGTCTATTCGTTCTTCGAGCCGGACCAAGCCGCCCGTTCGCTGGGCACGCTGGTGATTCTCGACCACATCGCGCGCGCCAAGGCCATGGGCCTTGCCTACGTCTATCTCGGCTACTGGGTCGAGGGCTCGCCGAAGATGGACTACAAGGCGCGCTTCCTGCCGCAGGAGCGCCTGATGCCGGAGGGCTGGTTCAGGGTGGAGGCATAACCCCCGGCCTCATCTGAACGGCGGCGCGAACTGCAAACCGCCCTTGGTCCAGAGCTGGTTCAGGCCGCGCTGCAGCCCGATGCGGCTGCCGGAGCCGAGGTTGCGCTCGAAGGCCTCGCCGTAATTGCCGACATGGCGGACGATGCGCACCACCCAGTCGCGCGAGAGGCCCAGGGTCTCGCCGAAATTCCCGGTGACGCCGAGCAGGCGCTTTGTCTCGGGATTCTCGCTGCGGAGCTGTTCCGCGACATTGGCCTGCGTGACGCCCTGCTCCTCGGCGACGATCATGGCGAACAGCGTCCACCGCACGATGTCGAACCATTGCGCGTCGCCCTTGCGAACCCACGGGCCGAGCGGCTCCTTGGAGATCAGCTCCGGCAGGATCGCGTGCTCCTGCGGATCGCGAAAGAGGAAGCGATTGGCGGCGAGTTGCGACATGTCCGTCGTATAGGCATCGCAGCGCCCGGTCTCGTAGGCCTTCGCGACCTCGTCGAGACTGCCGAACGTGACGACCTGATAGGTCAGGTTGTGCGTGCGGAAATAGTCGGCAAGGTTGAGTTCGGTGGTGGTGCCCTGCGACACGCAGATGGTGGCGCCGTTCAGTTCGCGCACCGACTTGATGCCCGTCGCGCGGCGCACCATGAAGCCCTGCCCGTCATAGTAATTGACCGCCGTGAACGCGAGGCCCTGCGTGATCTCGCGGCTGATCGACCAGGTGGTCGTGCGGGACAGCACGTCGATATTGCCGCTCTGCAGCGCGATCAGCCGGTCCTTGGAGGCCAGCGGCGAATAGCGCGCCTTGTCGGGATCGTCGAAGATCGCGGCGGCGAGAGCCCGGCAGAAATCGGTGTCGAAGCCGCGCCAGACGCCGCGGTCGTCGGGCTGGGAGAAGCCGGGCACGCCCTGGCTCGCGCCGCACATGATGTGCCCGCGCTCCTTGATGCGCTGGAGCGTGGCGCTGCCGGGCGCCTGCGCCAGCACCGGGGCGCAGCCGAGCGCAGCCAAGGCCGTGGCGGCCATCATGGCCTTGAGGAAAGTCATCCGGTTGCCCCTGCTGGTCGTGCGACGCTTCCGGCCGCATCGACCTGCATTCAACCGAACTTATTGTTCTTCGGGAAGCCCTTAGGCGGCAAACGACCGGCATCGGCGCGATTGCCGAGCCATTCCGCGAGATCGCCTTGAGCAACCGTCCAGGTGCGGTCGGAGGAATCCTTCCACGTCAGCCCGTCCGCGAGGTTGAAGGTCTTGGCGTCGGACAGCCCCCCGCCCTTGTACTTCTGCAGCCGGACACCCTTGCCGCGGGTCATTTCCGGCACCTGATTGAGCGGGAAAACGACCAGCTTGCGGTTCTCGCCGACGACGGCGGCATGATCGCCCTCGACGAACCGGACCACGGCCAGTTCGTCCGGCGTATCGACGCCCATGACACCCTTGCCCTTGCGCGTATTGGCGACGAGTTCGTCCTCCGGCACCACGAAGCCTCGCCCCTCCTTGGAGGCGACCAGCGCCTTGCGGCCACCCTTGAACGGCACGACCTCGATGATGTCGTGCTCCTGTTCGAGGTCGATCATCAGCCGGACAGGCTCGCCTGCTCCGCGCCCGCCGGGCAGTTTGGCGCCCTCCAGCGTGAAGACCTTGCCGTTGGTCGCGAAGACCAGAAGCTTCGAGGTCGTCTCGGCGAAGAAGGCGATCTTCAGCCGGTCGTCGGTCTTGAAGGCGAGGCTGGACAGGTCCTGCACATGGCCCTTGAGCGCCCGTATCCAGCCCTTTTCCGACACGACCACGGTGATCGGCTCGCGCTCCACCAGCGCCTCGGCGAAGGCATCGACATCCACCTCGGTCGCCTCGGCGAAGGTGGTGCGGCGCTTGCCGAGCGGCGTCTCCTTGGAGAACTGCTTCTTCACATTGCCGATCTCCCACGAGACCGTCTTCCACTGCAGCGCCTCGGAGCCGAGCAGTTTCTCGATGCCGGCCTTTTCCTTCGTCAGGTCCTCGTGCTCCTTCCGAAGCTCGATCTCCTCGAGCTTGGCGAGGGAGCGCAGGCGCATGTTGAGGATGGCCTCGACCTGCACTTCGGTGAGGTCGAACCGCTCGACGAGGGCCTTCTTCGGCTCGTCGGCGGTGCGGATGATGCGGATGACCTCGTCGATGTTGAGATAGGCGATGATCAGGCCGGCGAGAATCTCCAGCCGCCTGTCGATGGCGGCGAGGCGATGCTGCGACCGGCGGATCAGCACCTCGCGGCGGTGATCGAGCCATTCGCGCAGCACTTCCTTCAGGCCGACGACCTTCGGCACCTTGCCCTTCATGAGCACGTTCATGTTGAGCGAGATGCGGCTTTCAAGCTCGGTCAGCTTGAACAGGCTCTCCATGAGGATGCCGGCATCGACGTTCCGCGACTTCGGCTCGAAGATGAGGCGGATGTCCTCGGCGCTCTCGTCGCGCATGTCGGCGACGAGCGGCAGCTTCCGTTCGGTGATCAGCTCCGCGATCTTCTCGATCAGCCGGCCCTTGCTGACACCGTACGGAATCTCGGTGACCACGACGAGATAGGTGCCGCGGCCGGTATCCTCGGAATGCCAGCGCGCGCGGGTGCGGAAGGCGCCGCGGCCGGTCTCGTAGGCCTCTTCGATGGAGGCCCGGCCCTCAACGATGATGCCGCCGGTCGGGAAATCCGGGCCCGGCACATGGGCGATCAGGTCGCGGGTGGTGCAGTCGGGATGGGCGATGATGTGCAGCGCCGCGTCGCAGATCTCGGCGGCATTGTGCGGGGGTATCGAGGTCGCCATGCCGACCGCGATACCCTGCGACCCGTTCGCCAGCAGGTTCGGGAAGGCGCCGGGGAGTACGACCGGCTCCTCGTCCTCCTCGTTATAGGTCTTGCGGAAATCGACCGCGTCCTCGTCGAGGCCGTCGAGAAGCAGGCGCGCAACCTCGGTCATGCGCGCTTCGGTATAACGGTAGGCGGCGGCGTTATCGCCGTCGATATTGCCGAAGTTGCCCTGCCCGTCGACCAGCGGATAGCGCTGGGAGAAGTCCTGCGCGAGGCGCACCAGCGCATCGTAGACGGACTGGTCGCCGTGCGGGTGGAACTTGCCGATGACGTCGCCGACGATGCGGGCGCATTTCTTGAAGGCGGTGCCCGGATCGAGCTTCAGGAGCCGCATGGCATGCAGGATGCGGCGGTGGACCGGCTTCAGGCCGTCGCGGGCATCGGGCAGCGCCCGGCCCATGATGGTCGACAAGGCATAGGCGAGATAGCGCTCTTCCAGCGCCTCCCGCAGGTTGATGGTCTCGATGCCGTCCGTGCCGTCGCCGCCGGGCGGTGTCACGCGCTCGCCCATGGGTCAGGCCTCGCGAATCGGGAAAAGGGTCATGCCGCCTGAATAAGCGGCGGGACGCGAGGGAACAAGCGGGGAACGGCAGAGGCACCGCGGCTTTCCACCGCGCGCTGCCCGATGGGTCGCGGCTTGCGTCCGGCTAGAACGTGATCTTCACCGACGGCGCGCTGCGGCTGTGCTCGCCGTGGTAGACCGCCTCGATATTGTTTCCGTCGGGATCGATCAGGAAGGCCGCATAGTAGCCGGGATGATACGGACGCAGCCCCGGCGCGCCGTTGTCCTTGCCCCCCGCCGCGAGACCAGCCTTGTGGAAGGCATCCACTGCGGCGCGGTCCTTCGCCTGGAAGGCAAGGTGATGCCGGCCGGTCAGATGGCCCTGCGCCGCCTTGCTGTCGGCGGAGGAAACGAACAGTTCGTCGAACCAGAAATAGTCCTCGGCCTCGCCGCCGAGTGGCAGTTCGAGCACCTTGAAGACCGCGTCGTAGAAGCGGCGGCTGGCCGCCACGTCCTTCACGACAAGCTGGATATGGTCGATCAGGCGGCCGCGATGCAGTTCGGTCGTTTCCATGGGTCTCGTCTCCGTCAAGCTTCAGGCAGGGAACAGCCGGCGCGCCCACCCGTTCCTTCGCACCCGGCCCAACAACGACACCCCATTGCCAAGCGATGGCGGTAGGGTTGCAATCGATGCCCCATCCGGAGCCTGCCCATGCGCCGCCTTCTCGCCCTTGTCCTCGCCTGCCTCGTCGCCGTTCCCGCCCTGCCCTCCTTCGCCCAGTCGCCGGACCTGATCTTCCGGCGCTCGACGGTGTTCCGGCTGCTCTCGCCCAACGACAAGCTCGCCACCTACGGCCTCGACGATCCGGACGTCGAGGGCGTCGCCTGCCACTTCACCGTGCCGGAAAAGGGTGGCTGGGCCGGCGCCTTCGGCTTCGCCGAGCAATTGTCGGAGGTGTCGCTCGCCTGCCGGCAGATCGGGCCGATCCGCTTCCGCAACCGCACCAGCCAGGGCGACGTGGTGTTCCGCGAGGGGCGCTCGTTCTTCTTCAAGCGCGTGCAGATCGTCCGCGGCTGCGACGCCCGGCGCAACGTGCTGGTCTATATGATCTATTCCGACAAGCTGATCGACGGCTCGCCGCAGAACTCGACCTCCACCGTGCCGATCATGCCGTGGGGCCAGCAGGGCGACATCCAGCGGTGCAGCGAGTTCATCAGTTAGAGGGCGCGGGCCGTGGCTGGCGCGTGAGGAGGTCGAGCCATTGCCCCGCCGTCTGCGGCATGTCCCGCTCGCGCCGCTCCCGGCGGGTGAGGCCGTTCGGATCGCAATAGGCGAAGGTCGCGTCGACGATGGCCAGCGGCCGGCGGATGTCCATGCCCTCGTAGGCGGTCTCGCGCCGGCGCTCGACGCGGCGCATCAACTGCTCGTGCCAGAGGTCATCATAGGCGACGAGTTTCGCATCGTAATAGCAGCGCTCGCGAAGCTGACCGCGGACGGCATCCCTGCTGTCGCCGAACGGCGTCCGCAAGCCCATGAGCACCCGCCGATCCTCGTGGTTGACGCTCAAGACCACCCCGCCGGTCTGGTTCTGGTAGATCGGCGCCTGCTGCGGTTCGGGAATGCCGGCAACCGTCGCGTCGCCCCTGTCGGGGTGGAGATATTCGACAAGAATGCGATGCCGCTCGGTATGGACGGCATAATCGAGCCAGAGCAGCGGCACCGCAATGCCGACGGCCACGACGGCCCAGAGCGCCAGCCGCAGCAGAATCGCCGCGGGCGCCAGAAAGAGCATCGAGGTCGAGGTGCGGGCTCCCGTGTTCATGGGGCCTTGCTAGGGTCTGCCGGCTTCCGCTTGATGGCAGGCAGACGGTGCCCGCGTTTCACTCGCTCTCCCGGAGGACGCGCCGCTTGAGCCTCACCTATGCCATCGCCGACCTGCACGGACGCGACGACCTGCTGGCCCTGGCCTTCGAGGCCATTGCGGAGCATGCTGGCGCTCGCGCGGCGACCATCGTCATGCTCGGCGACTATGTCGACCGGGGGCCTGAGAGCCGGCAGCTGATCGAACGGCTGATGCGCGGGGCCCCGCGACCGGGCGACCGGCTCGTCTGCCTCAAGGGCAACCACGAGGAGATGATGGAGCAGACACTGGCCGGGATTCACGATCCCGCCTGGTGGATCGGCAATGGCGGCGATGCGACGCTTGCCTCCTACGGCCGGCATCCCGACCGTGGCTACCTGCCGGGTATCGTGCCGAAAGACCATCTCGACTGGATCGCGGCCCTGCCGCTGACCCATATCGACGCCCACCGCATCTTCGTCCATGCCGGCGTCGACCCGGACAGGCCGCTTGCCGAACAGCGCTCCGATGTCCTGCTCTGGAAGCGTTACCACCATCGCGACGAACGCGGCCACGGCCAGCGCCACGTCGTCCACGGCCATACCCCGAACGAGAGCGGGCCGCTGCTGCTGGATGCGCGCACGGCGCTCGACACGCTGGCGGTCGCGACGGGCCGCCTCGTCATCGCCGTGTTCGACGACGAGCGCGCCGGTCCACCCGTGGCGCGGCTGGAGGTGCGCGCCGCCCCCTCCCCCGACTGGCTGCATCGGGTCCAGTTACTTCCGCCGTTCCGCGCCTTGACGGAAGACCGCTGATCTGCGCTATCTCTCGCCCATGAACGGTTTTTCGATCCTCATCGGGATTATTTGCGGCTAAGCGTTTCGCTGGCCGGTCGCCGTTCTTTGCCAAACTGACACGCGCAAAAGATCACGCACCCGGCCAGCGGCGGGCGATGCTTTGCGGAGACGGTTATGGCGATCAGGCTCTACAACACGCTGACGCGGTCGAAGGACGAGTTCCGTCCGATCGATCCGAACAACGTCCGCATGTATGTCTGCGGCCCCACCGTCTATGACGACGCCCATATCGGCAATGCGCGGCCGATCATCGTCTTCGACCTGCTCTACCGGCTGCTGCGGCACGAATACGGCGCCGAGAACGTCACCTATGCCCGCAACATCACGGACCTCGACGACAAGATCAACAAGCGCGCCCACGAGCGCGGCATCACGATCCAGGAACTGACCGAGGGCACGACCGCGCGCTTCCACGCAGCGGTCGATGCGCTAGGGGCACTGCGGCCGACCGTCGAGCCGCGGGCGACCCACCATATCGAGGAGATGAAGGCGCTCTGCGAGAAGCTGGTCGCCAGCGGCCATGCCTATGTCGCCGAGGGCCACGTGCTGTTCTCGGTGCCCTCGATGCCGGACTACGGCAAGCTGTCGAAGCGGCCGCTGGACGACATGATTGCCGGCGCGCGCGTCGACGTTGCCCCCTACAAGCGCTCGGAAATGGACTTCGTGCTGTGGAAGCCGAGCACGGAGGCGCACGAGCCCGGCTGGCCGAGCCCCTGCGGCATAGCGCAACCGGGGCGGCCGGGCTGGCACATCGAGTGCTCGGCCATGTCGTGGCGCCATCTCGGCGAGGTCTTCGACATCCACGGCGGCGGCATCGACCTCGTCTTCCCCCACCACGAGAACGAGGTGGCGCAGACGACCTGCGCCTTCGGCCATCAGGTCATGGCCAACGTCTGGATGCATAACGGCTTCCTGCAGGTCGAGGGCGAGAAAATGTCCAAGAGCCTCGGGAATTTCGTGACGATCCAGGAATTGCTGGACGGCTGGCAGGGGCAACCTTGGTCCGGGCCAGTCATACGTCTGACAATGCTTGGCACCCACTACGCTCAGCCTATCGACTGGACGTTTGATCGTTTGCTTGAGAATAGAAACAAATACGCTTCATGGCTAAGGCTCGTAAAGCTCGGTCTATACAATATCGACCACACGATCGAGGAGGCACTTTCGGCCGGACGCGTGCATCCTGATGTGGTGGCCGCTCTTTCCGACGATCTCAATACACCGGAAGCGCTAGCCGTAACGCACCGACTTTATGAGAGCGCGCTCAAAGATAAAAAAACATCGGACTTGATTGGCACTCTGAGATTTCTAGGTTTGTTGCAACCCCGTAATTTGTACGAACAAACGACTTGGTTCAGCAGCGGGCTGTTGGCTGAACTATCGCGCCCAGTATCAGAAGCCGTGTTTGACTATGGTGTTGGGAAATCTAGCGGAAACCAAGATTTGATAAATGGTGTTACGGCCCGTCTGAAAGTGATGGGTGTAGCTTTGAAAGACGGTGGACCATTGGATGTCAGCGTCTCCTTCAAAGGTTCCGCCGGCTTCACAATCGACGATCTCATTGCCGCGCGCCTTGCCGCCCGCAAGGCCAAGAACTTCGCCGAATCCGACCGCATCCGCGACGAACTCGTCGCCATGGGCATCCAGCTCAAGGACGGCAAGGACCCGGCGACCGGCGAGTTGGTCACGACCTGGGAGGTGCTGCGATGACCCGCATCACCGGCGGCTGCCAGTGCGGTGCTGTACGCTATGCCTGCGACGCTCTGGCCAAGGCCTCGATCTGCCATTGCCGCATGTGCCAGAAGGCGACCGGCGGCTATTTCGCCCCCTGCAGCGTCGCGCAAGGTCTCGTCTGGACCCGCGGCGAGCCGAAGCGCTTCGCAAGCTCCAACATGGCGCGCCGCGGCTTCTGCGCCGAATGCGGCACGCCGCTGACCTACGAATATGACGACATCATCGACGTGACGCTCGGCTCGCTGGACGACCCTGCCGCCTTCCCGCCGCGGCTCCAGATCGGCCTTGAAAGCCGCCTGCCCTTCTTCGCGGAACTGCCCGCCCTGCCGGTCCGCGACGAGGCGGCCAGCGCCCAATATGCCGACTTTTACGCTGAAGTCGTCTCCCGCCAGCATCCCGACCACGATACGGAGGCCTGGCCGCCGGCCGGCCGCAGATCATGACGCAAAATTTCGAGACCGACCGGCCCGAACGCCTCTACCTGTTCGACACGACGCTGCGTGACGGCGCGCAGACGACCGGCGTCGATTTCACGCTCGACGACAAGCGCAAGATCGCGGCGCTGCTGGACGATCTCGGCCTCGACTACGTCGAGGGCGGCTATCCCGGCGCGAACCCGACCGACACCGCCCTGTTCGCGGAGAAGCGCAAGCTCAACGCCCGTTTCACGGCCTTCGGCATGACCAAGCGCGCGGGACGCTCGGCGGCCAACGATCCCGGCGTCGCAGCGCTTTTGGAGGCCAAGGCCGACGCGATTTGCTTCGTCGCAAAGGCCTGGGACTACCATGTCCATGTGGCGCTCGGTGCGACGCTGGAGGAGAACCTCGACAGCATCCGGGATTCGGTCTCGACCGCGAAAGCGCGGGGTTTCGAGGTGCTGCTCGACTGCGAGCACTTCTTCGACGGGTTCAAGGCCAATCCGGACTATGCGCTGACCTGCGCGAAGACCGCCTATGAGGCGGGCGCCCGCTGGGTCGTGCTCTGCGACACCAATGGCGGCACGCTGCCCGAGGAAGTCGCCGAGATCGTCGGCAAGGTCACCGCCGTCGTTCCCGGCGCGCATCTCGGTATCCATGCCCATAACGACACGGAACAGGCGGTGGCGAACTCGCTCGCGGCCGTGCGCGCGGGCGTGCGGCAGATCCAGGGCACGCTCAACGGCCTCGGCGAGCGCTGCGGCAATGCCAACCTGACCTCGCTGATCCCGACGCTTCTGATGAAGCCCGGCTATGCCGGACGCTTCCAGATCGGCGTGAGCGCGGAGAAGCTCACCCATCTGACCAAGGCCTCGCGCAAGCTGGACGAGTTGCTCAACCGTTCGCCGAACCGGCACGCTCCTTACGTCGGCGCCTCGGCCTTCGCCACCAAGGCCGGCATCCACGCCTCGGCGGTGCTGAAGGAGCCGGAAACCTATGAGCATGTGCCGCCGGAGACGGTCGGTAATCGCCGCCATGTCCTCGTCTCCGAACAGGCCGGCAAATCCAACGTGCTGGCCGAACTGGAGCGCGTCGGCCTCACCGTCGCGAAGGACGACCCGCGCGTGGTGCGCATCCTCGACGAGGTGAAGGAGCGCGAAAGCCTCGGCTATGCCTATGAGGGGGCGGACGCCTCGTTCTTCCTGCTCGCCAAGCGCGTCATGGGCGAGCTTCCCGCCTTTTTCGCGGTCGAGCGCTTCAAGGTCAGCGTCGAGCGCCGCTACAACGCAGTCGGCAATCTGGTGTCCTTCTCCGAGGCCACGGTGAAGGTGAAGGTCGGCGACGAGGAACTGATCTCGGCGGCCGAGGGCAACGGCCCGGTCAATGCGCTGGACGCGGCGCTGCGCAAGGACCTCGGCAAGTACCAGCGCTTCATCGACGACCTCGAACTGGTCGACTTCCGCGTGCGCATCCTCAATGGCGGCACCGGCGCGGTGACGCGCGTGCTGATCGAGAGCAAGGACGGCCAGGGCGAGACCTGGACGACGGTCGGCGTCTCGCCGAACGTCGTCGATGCGAGCTTTCAGGCCCTGACGGATTCGATCACCTACAAGCTGGTGAAGGACGGCGCGGGGGTTTGAGGTCTCACATCTTCTCCGTCACGATCGGGTCGTTCTCCGCCGAAAGCGCATCCTGCGGCAGGCTCGCGACCTGCGCCTGCAAGGCCGGAATGATGTCGCGCACCTCGTCGATGACCGAATACTTCACCTGAAGCCCCGGCCGGATGAAGCCCTCCTCCTTCATGTGGTCGAGCAGCACGCGCAGCGGGTCCCAGAAGCCGCCGACATTGGCGATCGCGACGGGCTTGGCGTGCCGGCCGAGCTGCGCCCAGGTGAGCTGCTCGACCAGCTCCTCCAGCGTGCCGATGCCGCCAGGCAGCGCGACGAAGGCGTCGGCCTCGGTGAACATGCGCATCTTGCGGGTGTGCATGTCGGGGACGATGACGAGGTCCATGACGCCGTCGAGCGACATTTCCTTGCGCTTGAGGAAGTCGGGGATGATGCCGGTGACCTTGCCGCCACCGTCGATGACGGCCGAGGCAAGCGCACCCATCAGCCCGATGCCGCCGCCGCCATAGACGAGGCGGATGCCCGCCTTCGCCATGGCCGCGCCGAATTCCTTGGCGGCGTTCACGTGGATGTCCGCATGGCCGTTGCCCGAGCCGCAATAGACACAGATGGATGTGATCGTCGCCATGGAGGCCTCTTCCGGCATCGGGCCCGGAGCCGGGCCGCTTGAATCGTCCTTGAGCGAACCATAGCGCCCATGCGCGGCGAGGTCAGCCATGCATTGCCGGGCGTCGGCGGTCTCTTCCCCTGCCCGCTGCTGTGATTATATCGGTTCCAGAGAAGAACGGCCTCCGGCCGACCAGGGAAACAGATAACTTGTCCTCCAGCGCCGAACCGCTCGCGGCTCCCGCCGCCGATAGCGCCCGCGTCTCTGCGGAAGGTGGCGCATTGACCCGCACCATCGTCCATCTGTGGCCGTTCATCTGGCCGGGCGACCGGCCGGACCTCAAAACGCGCGTCGCCTGGGCCATGGTCCTGCTGGTCATCGCCAAGCTCGTCACCATGGTCGTGCCGTTCACCTTCAAATGGGCGACCGACGCGCTCGCCGCGCCGAAGATCGAGATGACCTCGTGGTGGGCCTGGCTGGTGGCGGCCCCCGTGGCGCTGACGGCGTCCTACGGCGTCACGCGCATCCTGATGGCGCTGGTGACGCAGGGACGCGACGCGCTGTTCGCCAAGGTCTCCATGCATGCGGTCAGGCGGCTCGCGCTGATCACCTTCGAGCACATGCACGCCCTGTCGCTGCGCTTCCATCTCGAAAGGAAGACCGGCGGCCTCACACGCGTGCTCGAGCGCGGGCGCAATGCCATCGAGACCATCGTCCGGATGATCATCCTCCAGCTCGCGCCGACGATCCTGGAGCTTGCGCTGATCGTCGGCGTGCTGCTGTGGATGTTCGACTGGCGCTATGTCGCGGTGATCCTCGGCACGGTCGCGGCCTATCTCGCCTTCACCTATGCCGCCACCGAATGGCGCATCGCCATCCGCCGCGACATGAACGACAGCGACACCAACGCCAACGTCAAGGCGATCGACTCGCTGCTCAACTACGAGACGGTGAAGTATTTCTCGGCCGAGGACCGCGAGAAGGCCCGCTACGACGTTTCCATGGCGCGCTACGAGAAGGCCTCGACCAAGGCGCTGACCTCGCTCGCCGTGCTGAACGCGGGACAGGCGGCGATCTTCACGGTCGGCATGACCATCTGCATGGCCATGTGCGCGGTTGATATCGCGGCCGGCCGCAACACGGTCGGCGATTTCGTCATGATCAACGCCATGATGATCCAGCTTTACCAGCCGCTGAATTTCATGGGCATGGTCTATCGCGAGATCAAACAGGCGGTGACCGACATCGAGGCGATGTTTGCCATTCTCGGCCGCAACCCCGAGATCAAGGACCGCGCCGACGCGCTGCCGCTCGCGGTCGGCGGCGGCGCCATCCGCTTCGAGGACGTACATTTCGCCTACGACCCGGCGCGGCCGATCCTGAAGGGCGTCTCCTTCGAGGTGCCGGCGGGCAAGACGGTCGCGATCGTCGGGCCGTCGGGCGCGGGGAAGTCGACCATCTCGCGCCTGCTGTTCCGCTTCTACGACATTGCCGAGGGGCGCATCTCCATCGACGGGCAGGACATCCGCGGGGTGACCCAATCCTCGCTGCGGGAGGCCATCGGCATGGTTCCGCAGGACACGGTGCTGTTCAACGACACGATCCGTTACAACATCCGCTACGGCCGCTGGGAGGCTGATGACGCCGAGGTCGAGGAGGCTGCGCGCCTCGCCCAGATCGACGGCTTCATCCGCCGCAGCCCCATGGGCTACGAGACGGAGGTGGGCGAGCGGGGCCTGAAGCTCTCGGGCGGCGAGAAGCAGCGCGTGGCGATCGCACGCACCATGCTGAAATCGCCGCCGATCCTCGTCCTGGACGAGGCGACCTCCGCGCTCGACAGCCATACCGAGCGCGAGATCCAGGGCGCGCTCGACCGGATCGCAGAAAACCGAACGGCCATCGTCATCGCGCACCGCCTGTCGACCGTGGTCGACGCCGACGAAATCATCGTCCTCGACGGCGGCAGGGTGGCCGAGCGCGGCACGCATGCCGATCTGCTTGCCAAGGGCGGCCTCTATGCCGGATTGTGGAACCGGCAGCGCGAGGCGGCGGAGGCCGAGGAGAAGATCGCGGGGCTCGATCGCGGCATCCCCGCACGGTCTCAGGAGGCCGCCCCGGATTCGCCCGAAGAGGATGATGTCATCGAGCGCCTGCCAACGCGCGCGGCGGAATGAACGGACGCATGAACGGATTTTCGGACCGGCAGAGCATGGTCGAGACACGAGAACGCCCGCTATCGCTGTCCTACCGCCGCCCGGCGGACAGGTCCGAGCGCGCCGTGCTCGAACAGGCGCTGGACGGCCTGCGCCATGATGCCCAGTCCGACCTCGCGGAGGTCGGCTCCGGCCTCGGGCTCGGCGCGATCACGCTCCTGTTCATCGGACCGGTGGCGCTGCTCGTCGCCTGGACGCTGCAATTCGCGACCGGCATTGCCTTCGGCACCGACCGGACCTGGCTCGCCGCGGCGCTGCTCTGGCTCGCCGGCTGGGCTGCGATGAGCGCCTGGCGCGTCATGACCCGCCGCGGCCGGATGAGCTCGCTGCGCCGGGCGCTGATGGCAGATATCGCCGAGGGTGAGGTTCAGGAGGAAAGCTGGCGGTTCGTCGAGGCCGTCGGGTTCCAGGAGGCGGAGAAGCTGCCGCTGCTCTATCTTGTCCATGCCGACAATGGCGCGACGGTCGCCTTCGAGGAGACCAGGCTCGTCGGCCGCGAACGCTCGCCGAACGAAGCCATGTTCTCGTCCGCGCCCTGCGATGCCGTGCTGGTACGGGGGCCGCGCTCGGGCCTCTTGGTCAGCGAGAATTATTCCGGGCCGAGCCTGCCGCTGCTCGACATCCACCCGATGAAGCTCGCGCGGGAAGACCGACCCGCCCACGGCACGGTTCTGGACCGGCCGTGGATGGGGGTGACGCCCTGGCTCACAGGGCGTTCGTCTCTGGGGTGACGGGTCTCAGCGACCGTCCTTGCGGGGCTGGGGCACTGCGAGCAGGAGGCGGGCGACGAAGAGGGACATGGTGGCGGTTCCTTAGCAGGGTGGGCAAACCGCGCTAGGCGGCGGATGTCGCCTGTTTGCCCGGACCGCATTTCGCGCTGACGATCCCTCCGGCTGTCACATATTTCCGCCGGCCTTCGTCACGCCGGCAGCGAGTTGCGCCAGCGCGATGGCCTCCGCCAGAACGCCGGCATCGCCGATATGGTTGGCGAGGATCAGTACCAGACGGGCGTTGAGATCGGCGCTTTGCGCTTCCGACAGCCCGCGCTGCGCCTCCACCAGCAGGCGGAAGGCGGCATCGGGATCGGCAAAGCGCGAGGTGGTGTCGATGCTGGTCATGGGCGCTCCTCACAATCCGATTCAGGTCGGTTCGTGTCGACCTGATGATCCGATTCAACTTGGACGTCGCCGTCCAAGTGTTTGACGTCAGAATCCTTTTGCGCGCCTGAGCGCCGCCGCGACCTTCGCGCCATCAAAGGCGCGCCAGCGGGCCGCAAGATGGCCGTCGGGCCTGAGCAGGAAGACGGCGCCAGGCGACGCATCAAAACGCGCCGCGAAAAGCCCGTCCATATCGACGAGATCGCGACCGACGACCAGCATCGCGCAGCCCTCGACAGGCTCGGCCGCTTCGCCCGTGACGATCAGCGTGAAGCGCGTCTTCAATGCCTCGCTGAGGAAGCCTCTGCCGCCATCCGATCGTGCGACGGGAACGTCGGGCACCGGCGCGCCGCGGCGGGCGGTGCCGGCCCAGACATCCTCGTCCGGCGTCGAGAGCGGCGTGTCATAGGTCGAGGCCACCGACAGGCGGCCGGAATTGACCATGCGCTTGGCGAAGGCGGTTTCGGCCGCGAGCGCCAGTACGGCATTCCGCAGCCGCGCCTCCCCCGGCGAGGGCGGCGCGATGAAATCGGTGGCGCGGGTCGAATTCATGATGTTCTCGTCGGCCGCCGCGCCGCGCTCCAGATCGTAGGTGGCGATGAGGCCCGGCCCCGCCTCCCCCTTGAGAACCAGCGCGAGCTTCCAGGCCAGGTTCTCCGCGTCCTGGACGCCGGAATTGGCACCGCGCGCGCCGAAGGGCGAGACCTGATGGGCGGCATCGCCCGCGAAGACGACACGCCCGTGGAGGAAGCGCTCGAGACGGCGGCACTGGAATGTGTAGACCGACACCCATTCGAGCGCGAAATCGTCGTGACCCAGCATCCGCCGGATGCGCGGCACGACGTTTTCGGGCCGCTTCTCGACCTCCGCATCGGCATCGCGCCCGAGTTGCAGGTCGATGCGCCAGACATCGTCCGGCTGCTTGTGCAAAAGCGCCGACTGTCCCGAATGGAACGGCGGCTGGAACCAGAACCAGCGCTCGGTGGGGAAATCCGCGGTCATCTTCACATCGGCAATGAGGAAGCGGTCGTCGAACACCTCGCCGGCGAAGTCGAGGCCCATCAGCGCGCGGATGGGCGAGCGCGATCCGTCGCAGGCGATGCACCAGTCGGCCGCCAACTCATAGGGACCGTCCGGCGTCTCGATGGTCAGGAGCGCGCCCGCTTCTTCCCGCGCGATGCCCACGACGCGGTTTCGCCAGCGCATGTCGATCAGGCCGGAAAGTTCCACCGCCCGCGCGGCCAGCGCCGCCTCGACGTAATATTGCTGGATGTTGATGAAGGCCGGCATCTTGTGCCCGGCCTCGGGCAAGAGGTCGAAATCGTAGAGCTCGCGCTCGCCGAGAAACACCCTGCCCCGTTTCCACGTCACGCCCCTCGCGACCAGTTCGTCGCCGGGCCCGAGACGATCGAAAATTTCCAGCGTCCGCTTGGCGAAGCAGATGGCGCGGCTGCCCTCGCCGATCCGGTCGGCATCGTCGAGCAGCACGACGCGGATGCCCGCCAGCGCCAGGTCGATGGCGACCGACAGGCCGACCGGCCCCGCGCCAACCACGACGACGGAATGGCGCGCCGGCTCCGGCCGGTCCTGGTCGGGCGACCTGCGATAGGCGAACTGGAACCTCGGTGCGTCCAAGGGCGGCTCCCTGACATCGTCATTGGTTGCAGATGCAACCAATCGCTTCTGCCCTATCGACCGGACATCGTCGAGATGCCCGTCAGGACTGGCTGCGCACGACGGCCGCGGCGGTCTTGAAGAAGGCGCTCGCGGCCCGCGACACCATGTAGAAGACGATCACCGCGATGACGAATTCCAGGGCGCGCCCGCGCGTCCACAAGTAGCCATAGAAGGCCCAGGAGATCAGCGGCCAGCGCTCGCGATAGGGCGCGATCCCCCGCGACCAGGGCCGCATGAGGAAGGCGCGCTCCGGCAGGTTCAGGTCGGCCGCGACCCAGCGTGGCCAGAACGACAGGAGCCAAAGGCCCGATGCGATCAGCGCCAGCCAGACGAGAAGATGGGTCAGGAAGTCCATGGGGGCGGCCGGCGGGTCGAGAGAACAGAGGAAAGTGTATCAGCCGCCGCTCGGCGCAACCGGCGCATCGGCGCGCGGGGCGAGCACGGGTCCGATGATCCGGACCGGCCGCCGTTCGGAATCGAGGGGCAGATCGTCCGCAGGCGGCTCGGGCTCGGCGACCGGCGCGGCACCGCGGATGGCCGCAGGCTCAGGCTCAGGCGCCGCGCGAATGCGGCCGTCGAGACCGATCACGCCGCGCGGGCGGCCGTCAGCCGCGCGCGAGCGGTCGGCGCGGCCCTGCCGCTCAGCCTCACGGCGCGCGCGCTCGGCGGCGGCTATCTCTTCGCGGACTGCCTGCCGCTGCCCTGCCGGCATGGAGAGCAGGCGCGCCTGTTCGGCCGAGATCACCTGGTCGCCGGTCCTCAGCGTCGGGTCCTGACGGTGCGAGAAGGCCTCCGCCCACGAGCCGTTGCGCGGCCGGCAGGTGCAGGCCGCGTCGAAACGCTGGCGGAAACGCAGGGCGTTGGGCAGCGCCGTGTAGGGGCTGCCGCTCATCGACACGGCGTTCTCGATCTGGTCGTCGCGCATCCGGTAGAGCGCGACCTCCGCGCCGGGGCACTGCATCTGGCACATTTCCTCCTGCCCCAGCGTGGCGCCGGGACGAGCGGAGGAGGTCATGGGGAAGAAGGCGCCGTCGCACAGGCGCACGCAGACCGCACGGTGGCCGACATTGCGCGGCCGCTGTTCTTCGTCGCGCGGGCGAAGCGTCTCTTCCGGCACGGGCTCGACATAGTTCGGATCGTTGCGCGCGGGCTCGCGGCGCGCGCCGAACAGGTGCTCGATGAAGCCGCCGAAGCCGGTCGCCGGCTCCGGGCCGGCGCGATAGGCCGCCTGCGGCCGGCCGTAGTCGGGCGTGCGGTATTCCCGGCCGGACTGCGCCTGCCGGGTATCCGGGCCGCCGCCGCGGCAGCCATTGGCGTCGAAGGTGGCGAGCAGGCGCGCGCGCTGCTGGGCGCGGCCGGCCGTCTCCATGCCACCACCGCCCGCCTGCGCCTCCAACTGCGCGAGGTTCGCGCGCATCTGCCGGATGCGCCCGTCGAGCGCGGAACACTGGCCGCTCTGGAAGAAGCCGCCGCAGCCGCCGGCCTGATAGCGGCCCTGGGCGGTGGCGATCTCGGCGCGCTGGCGCTGTGCAGCGGCCGCGAAGCGCCGGTTGGTCCCACCGCCGGAGGGTGCGGCGTCGAGCCGGGCGATCTGGGCGCGGATCTGGCCGCAGATGGCACCGGCCTGCGCCCAGGCGGTCTCGGGCACGGCAAGGACCGCCGCGCCGCCGAGCGTTGCGAGCAGAACCACCGCCAATTGCCGCCCGACCGCCGGAAAAGCCACCATTCCTCCCGAAAGTACCGCAAGGCGCGACACTAGCTGTGCGCTCCCGACGGCCAATTGATCAAGCCCCCTCATGGTGAACAAGGGGTAAAGATCGAAGCCCTTTTCGGGCCGCGGCCATGCTCGTTCCGGGATGCGGCCGGTGGCCACGCCCCGCCGGGCACGCCAGCGGCGCATGCGTGCTGCCGTGCAGCATGCGCTTGACTCGTGCAAGCCTGCGGCGAACCATCGGCCATCACTTCTTCGAGCTTGCCAGTTCCGAGGTCATCATGTCGTCCGCCAAACTCCTTTCCGGTTCCTTTGTTGCGCTGGTCACGCCCTTCGACCGGACCGGAGCCGTCGATTTCGGTGCCTTCCGCGAGTTGCTCGCCTTCCACCGCCAGAACGGCACCGGCGCGATCCTGATCATGGGCTCGACCGGCGAGACCTCGCTGCTCTCCCCCGAGGAGAAGAAGGCGATCATCGTCGAGACGGCGAAGATGAAGACGGCGGACATGCCGATCTTCTACGGGCTGACCGGCAACAACACCGACACGACCATCGCCAATGTGAAGTTCGCCAAGGACGCGGGCGCCGACGGCGGCATCCTCGCGGCCCCCGCCTATATCTGCGGCTCGGAGAGCGACATCGAGCGCTTCTTCCTCGACGTGGCCGACGCCACAGACCTGCCGCTCGGCATCTACAACAACCCGCCGCGGGTGAAGACCGACCTGCACTGGGACAACCTGATCCGCATCTTCAAGCATCCGAACTACGTGGTTCACAAGGAATCGACCACGCGGGTGGGCCAGGTCGCGCAAATCCTCGCCGCCCGCACCGACGTCTCGGTCATGTGCTGCGACAGCCCCAATCTCGGCCTCGTCGTGCCGACCATGAGCCTCGGCGGCCACGGGACCGCCAACATGACCGGCAATCTCGCGCCGGCCGAGCTTGCGACCATTTCCAAGCCCTGGACGAGCTATGCGGAAGCCGAAGGCTTCAAGAACGCCTATCTCGGCCTGCTGCCGCTGCTGCACTACACCTATTCCGCGATCAACCCGGTGGCGGTGAAGAGCCTGATGAAGGCGGTGGGCCTGCCGGTCGGCGACCTGCGCCGTCCGCTGACCAATCTGGAGGGCGAGGCGCTCGCCAAGGGCGTTCGCGTCATCCAGGAACTCGGCCTCGACAAGCGCTACGGCTATCGCATCAAGCCCGTCTCCGCGATCGCCGCCTGAAGGAGTTCCCCATGGACCGCCGTCACTTCCTCGCGGGCGCGGGCGCGCTCGCAGCCTCCACGCGCGCGGGCGCGCAGGCAGCCTACCCCTCCCGCGGCATCACCATGACCGTGCCGCATGCGGCCGGCGGCCCGGTCGACTCGGTCGCCCGGCTGGTGGCGCAGGGGCTTGAGCGCGAGCTGCGCCAGAGCGTCGTCGTCGAGAACCGCGCCGGCGCGTCCGGCGTGGTCGGCGCAGGCTACATCGCCAAGCAGCCGCCCGACGGCTATTCGCTCTATTTCAACGCCTCGATCCATATCGTGAACCCGCTGACGCGCAAGGAGCCGGCAGGCTTCGATGCGATCAAGGATTTCACGCCGATCTTCAAGGTGGCGCGCGGCCCGGTGGTCTTCTCGGTGCCGACCTCGCTCGGCGTCAACACGCTGGCTGAATTCATCGCCAAGGCGAAGGCCGAGCCGGACAAGATGAACTTCGCCGTCTCCGGCTTCGGCTCGGCCGGCCACATGTCGACGGAACTGTTCCGCCTGCGCTCCGGGATCAAACTGCCGCTGGTGCTCTACCGCGGCGGCGGGCCGGCCGTGAACGACCTCGTCGCCGGTCACGTTTCGGCCTTCCTCGACCCGATCCTCTCCGCCCTGCCGCAGATCCGCGGCGGCCGGGTCAAGGCGCTGGCGATCGGCGCGAAGACGCGCAGCCCGCACCTGCCGGATGTCCCGACCTTCGCCGAACTCGGCTTCCCCGGCATCGACCTCGACACCTGGTACGGCGTCTGGGGACCGGCGGGCATGCCGGCGCCGGTGATCGCCACGCTTGAGGACGGTATCCGCAAGGTCGCCAACAGCGATGCCTTCAAAGGCCGCCTCGGCGATCTCGGCTTCGAGCCCGAGGCGCTGAACTCGGCCGAATTCTCGCGCTTCATCGACACCGAATATGCGCGCTACGTGGCCCTGGTGAAGGAAGCCGGCATCGAGCCGCAATAGAAGACTGTTTGAACGACCTCCCATCTCACCGCGTCATGGCCGGGCCAAGCCCGGCCATGACGGAGAGGCTGCGACTGTTCGAGCAATGTCTAAATGCTACAGAGCGAAACATTCGTATCGTTCCGGATGATGTGAAACGGATGTTTCAATCCGCCACAAGCCTGCTAGCCTGTGTCCCATGGATCAGGCGGCGCTCAGCGACAGACTGGCGGCAAGCTTCGACGACCTGCCGGAGCAGCTTCGGCAGGCCGCGCGCTGGGTGCTGGATCACCCGGCCGATGTGGCGCTGCTGACGACGCGCGAACAGGCTCGCCGCGCGGGGCTCATGCCCGCGACCCTGACACGCCTCGCCCAGCGCCTCGGCCTGTCCGGCTACGAGGAACTCAGGCGGCTCTTCGCCGTGTCGATTCGCCGCCGTCCCGAGAGCTTCCATGGCCGGGCGGCCGACCTCATCGCGCGGCATGGCGAGGAGGGCGACGCGGCCCTCGCCCAGGACATGTTCGCGGCGCTGGGCGACCATCTCGGCGCGCTGGCGAGCCCGCACTCGATCGCCCGGTTGGAACAGGCTGCCGCACTGATCGCGGGCGCGACCCGCGTCATCTGTTTCGGCCTGCGCTCGGCCTTTCCGGCCGCCTTCATGCTCGACTATGTCCGCCAGCTCATCGGCGAAGCCTCGGTGCTGGCCGACGCGGCCGGCGGGCGCGGCATCGACGCGCTGCGGCAGGCGGGGCCGGGCGACGTGCTGTTCTGCGTTTCGGTGAACCCCTATACGCGGCTGACGGTGCAGGCGGCGAAGTTCGCCAAAGCCCGCGGAGCGCGGGTCGTCGCGGTCACCGACAGCGCCCTCTCGCCGCTCGCAAAACTCGCCGACGCGGTGGTGCTGGTCAGGACCGAGACGCCCTCCTTCTTCCACACGATGACGCCGGCCTTCGCAGCGGTCGAATGCCTTGGCGCGCTGATCGCGGCGCGGCGGGGCCGGCCGGCGCTCGACGCGCTGGCGGCAAGCGAGAGCCAGCTTGCCGCCTTCGACACCTACCTCCTCCCCCCTGCCCGCACGACCGGACGACGGAAACCATGACGCGCATCCTGCACCGCTCCATCGCCCTGGATTATCCCGTCGCCGTCAGCGGCAAGGGCGTCACGATCAGGGATGCGGAGGGCCGCGACTATATCGACGCCTCGGGCGGGGCGGCGGTCTCCTGCCTCGGCCACTCGCATCCGGACGTGCTGGCGGCGATGCACGCGCAGCTTGACCAGCTCGCCTATGCCCATACGAGCTTCTTCACGACGAAGGTCGCGGAGGAACTCGGCGAGACGCTGATCGCCGACGCGCCGGCCGGCATGGGCCATGTCTATTACGTCTCCGGCGGCTCGGAGGCGGTCGAGGCCGCGCTGAAGATGGCGCGGCAATTCGCCGTCGAGACCGGACAGCCGCAGCGCACGAAGTTCATCGCGCGGCGGCAGAGCTATCACGGCAATACGCTGGGGGCGCTGGCAGTCGGCGGCAACGAATGGCGGCGCAAGCAGTTCGCGCCGCTTCTCATCGAGACGCATCACGTCTCCGCGCCCTTCGACTATCGGGGGCGGCGGACCAACGAGAGCCCCGAGCAATATGGCGAGCGGCTGGCGCAGGAACTGGAGGCCGAGATCGAGCGGCTCGGCCCTGAAACCGTCATCGGGTTCATCGCCGAGACGGTGGGCGGGGCCACGGCCGGCTGCATCACCGCGCCGCCGGGCTATTTCAGGCGGGTTCGCGAGATCTGCGACCGCCACGGTATACTGCTGATCCTCGACGAGGTGATGTGCGGCATGGGCCGCACCGGCACGCTGCACGCCTGCGAGCAGGAGGGCATCGCCCCCGATCTCATGACCATCGCCAAGGGCCTCGGTGGCGGCTTCGCGCCCATCGGCGCGGTGCTGGTGGCGGACAGGGTGTTCGATGCCTTCGCCAGCGGCTCCGGCATGTTCCAGCACGGCCATACCTATCTCGGCCATCCGCTGGCCTGCGCGGCGGCGCTGGCGGTGCAGACGGTGATCAAGCGCGACCGCCTGCTCGACAATGTGCAGGCGCAGGGAGCGCACCTGTCGCGCCGTCTCAACGAGCGCTTCGGCAACCACCACCATGTCGGCGACATACGCGGGCGCGGCCTGTTCCAGGCCATCGAACTGGTGGCCGACCGCGGCACGAAAGAGACCTTCGACCCGAAGCACAAGCTGCATGCCCGCATCAAGCGCGAGGCCATGGCGCGCGGGCTGATGGTCTATCCGATGGGCGGCACGGTGGACGGCGTCCATGGCGACCACGTGCTCATCGCCCCCCCTTTCATCGTCGATCCCGAAACGGTCGACGTGATCGTCGAGCGGCTCGCAGAAGCCGTCGATGCCGGCCTTCAGGGCATAGCCTGACCCTTTCCAGAGGAGAACAACCATGAAGAAGACAATCGCCGCGGCCCTGATCGGGCTCGCCGGCCTTATGGTGGGAGCCGCCGAGGCGCAGACCGTCAACGTGCTGGACCGCATCAAACAGCGCGGCTTCCTCACCTGCGGTGTCCATACCGGCCTGCCCGGCTTCGGCTATCAGAACGACCAAGGCCAGTGGCTCGGCCTCGACGTCGATCTCTGCCGCGCGGTGGCGGCGGCGATCTTCGACGACCCGACCAAGATCCGCTTCGTCCAGACGACGACGCCGACCCGCTTCATCGTCGTGCAGACGGGCGATGTCGACATGCTCTCCCGCAACGCGACCTATACGATGTCCCGCGACGCGGGCATGGGCATGGCCTGGCCGGTCATCAACTTCTTCGACGGGCAGGGCTTCATCGTCCGCAAGTCGCTGGGCGTCACCTCGGTGAAGGGCCTCAACGGCGCGACCATCTGCGTCACGCAGGGCACGACGACGGAGCTGAACCTCGCGGACTATTTCCGCGCGAACAATCTCAAATACGAGGTGGTGAGCTTCAAGACCAACGAGGAGGGCGTGAAGGCCTTCGAGGCCGGCCGCTGCGACTCGTTCACGACGGATTCCTCGGGGCTCGCGGCGGAGCGGCTGAAATTCGCCAATCCGGACGAGTTCGTCATCCTGCCCGAACTGATCTCGCGCGAGCCGCTGGGACCGGCGGTCCGTCGCGGCGACGAGAACTTCACCGCCGTCGTGCGCTGGACCCACTACGCCATGCTGAACGCCGAGGACATGGGCGTCACCCGCGCCAATGTCGAGCAGTTGAAGGCCTCATCCACGAGCCCGGAAATCCGCCGCCTGCTGGGCCTCGACGGCAAGTTCGGCGAAGCGCTCGGCCTGCCGAACGACTGGGCCTACCGGATCATCAGGCATGTCGGCAATTACGGCGAGGCGTTCGACCGCAATGTGGGAGCCGGCTCGCGCCTCGGCCTGCCGCGCGGCCTGAACGCCCTGTGGAGCCAGGGCGGGCAGCAGTACCCCTACCCCATCCGGTAGGGGCGTGGCCTGTTCTTTCAGGCGCGGGCCGGCACCGGCCCGTTCTTGACACCGACAACGGGGAGCCGCTAGGAACGCGGCTCCCAGATCGCCTCAGCGCGGCACGGGCGCGTAGCTCAGCGGGAGAGCACTCCCTTCACACGGGAGGGGTCACAGGTTCAATCCCTGTCGCGCCCACCATTCCATTGAAAATCAAAGACTTAGGTACTGTTTCCGGCTGGTGGGACATTCCGTTCCGGCCCGGCGCGCCAGCAGGCACCCTCTGCCCACCTTTTCCTGTGGGTTGCCGGACAGCCCCGCACCCGCCGCCGGGCGGCGGATGCTAGAAGGGCGCCGCCCCCTCGGGCGGAGGACGGAAGAATCGGCATGAAGGTCCAAATCGACATGGGGTCGCAGCCCTCCGGGCCGGCGGCCATGCTCGATCTCGAGGAGCTTCTGGCGACCCGCCTGCTGGTTCAGGGCAATTCCGGGTCCGGCAAGTCGCATCTTTTGCGCCGCCTCATCGAGCAGAGCGCGCCCTGGGTGCAGCAATGCATCATCGATCCCGAAGGCGATTTCGTCACGCTGGCCGACCGGTTCGGCCATGTCGTCGTCGATGCCGAGCGCCCCGAGGCCGAACTGACCCGGATCGCCGGCCGAATCCGCCAGCACCGCGTCTCCGTCGTGCTCAATCTCGAAGGTCTCGACGTTGAGCAGCAGATGCGCGCGGCTGCAGCCTTCCTCGGTGGCCTCTTCGATGCCGACCGCGACCACTGGTATCCGGTCCTCGTGGTGGTCGACGAGGCGCAGCTCTTCGCGCCTGCCGCGGCCGGCGAAGTGTCCGACGATGCGCGCAAGCTGTCGCTCGGCGCGATGACCAATCTGATGTGCCGCGGCCGCAAGAGGGGCCTCGCCGGCGTCATCGCCACCCAGCGCCTCGCCAAGCTCGCCAAAAACGTTGCGGCGGAGGCCTCCAACTTCCTGATGGGCCGCACCTTCCTCGACATCGACATGGCGCGCGCTGCCGATCTCCTCGGCATGGACAGGCGGCAGTCCGAAATGTTCCGCGACCTCGTGCGCGGCGACTTCGTGGCGCTGGGCCCCGCCCTGTCGCGCCGGCCTCTGCCGGTCACCATCGGATCGGTGGAGACGGCCGCCCGCTCGACCAGCCCGAAACTGACGCCGCTGCCCGACCAGCCGGAACCGGCCGATGCGCGCGACCTCATCTTCACGCCGGGCGCGGAGGAGAAGCAGCCGATCGTGCTGCGCCGGCCGCCCCCGCCTGCCCCGCCGCCGACGGCGGACATCCTCGCGCAGCTCGCCCAGCACCGCGCATCGGTCGCCGCCAGCCCTGCTGAGCCAGCCGCGCCTCAAATGCCGGAGCCCGAGCGCGCGGCGCTGATCGACGCGGTGCTGCGCGACATCCTCGCCGATCCCGATGCCGGCTTCCGCAGCGTTGCGGTTCTGTATCAGGACTTCCTCGTCCGCTGCCGCATCCGCCGGGTGCCGGGCGAGCCGCCGACGCTCGCGACCTTCCGCCGTCGCCTCGCCGTGGCGCGGGCCGGCGTCGACACTGTAGCCGAAGGAAACGAGGTCTGGGCCCGGGCGCTCGACCTGTCGGCGACCCTGCCGGACGAGTTGCAGGGCGTCTTCCTCGTCATCGCGCGGGCGGCCCTCGCGGGCGAGCCCTGCCCGTCGGATGCGACCATCGCGCGCATCTACGGCAGCCACTCGCCGAGCCGGGCGCGCCGGCTGATCGACTATTTCGAGGAGCGCGGGCTGTTCGTCGTGCGGCCGGACATCCGGGGACAGCGCATCATCGCCCTGCCGGATCTCGGCTGCGAGACGGGACCGGGCGATCCGAAGGGGCCGGAGGCGGTCGCAAACCCGCCGATGCTGGCCGCGGGCGGGGGCTGAACCCCCGCTATTGCAGCCGCCCGCTCCTGACGGCGGAACAATCGCGCGGCGGCGCGGTTCGCTTTGCATGACCAAGCAAGACCACAAGAAACCCGCCGTTCCCGCAAAGACACCGCCCGAAGGGCCGCACGCCAAGCCTTCGCTGACCGATTCGGCGAAGACGCCGGGTTCGGGCATGGTGCCGAAGCCCGGCACCAAGGAAAGCGAAGCCCCGACCGGGTGATCCCGACCGGGGCGTTTCGGTTGTCGATGAAATGCCGCGAGGCCGCGGCAGTCATTTAGCCGTCGTTCGCGGCCTGCGGCCAGGTCGCGGGCGGCTCTTGCGGCCCGCGCCAGCTCAACATCAGTCCGTTACCGACCGCCCAGGCGCGAAGCGCCGCGAGCATCGCGTCGTTGCGCGTGACAGCCGGGCTGTCTTCCTCGATGAAGCGGTCGACGGCCGCGAGAAGATCCGGCGGCAGTTGAAGGCTGATCGTGGTCATGCGTCTTCCCTGCAATAGGCCCCGTTGCGGGAACTATCGACCAGAGCAGATGGATGCATGGTAAACGGCAGGAGGGGTTTGCGCGGACGGGGTTGACCGCGCCTTAATGGTATCGCTCGATTCGAGGCGATCGGAACCACTGCCCCCGTCAGTGGCCCTTGCGCGTACGGTCCGGCAGAGCGTCCACCGCCTTCTCCGCGCCCTTGTCCCTGCCGGTCGCGCCTTCCGCCAGCACCTTCGCGGCGGCCTTCTGCTCCCGCTTCAGATTGCCCGGAATGGGGGCGGTGTCCCGCGTCGCGGTCAATCCGACATCGTCCGGCTTCTTGCCGCCGCTGCGCGCAGACCTGGCGAAGGTCGCCAGCGCCTCGGGTTGCTGGCCATCGGTCTTCTGCTTGTGGGCCATGATGCGCTCCCTCGTCCTCGGACTTGCTTCCAAGGAGAATGAGCGGCAGGGGCTGCGGTTCCCTGTCGTCGGCGGATCAGAGCTTGTAGGCCATCCGCAGGCCGCCCCAGTGCTTGCCGCCGATGCGGATCGGCGCGTCGATCTCCTTCATCATCACCATGACGCCGTTGCCCATGTCGCGGGCATAGGACTGGATGAGGAAGGGGCGGATCGAGCGGGCTGCCGAAAGGCCGGCGCGATCGTCGAAGATGCGCTTGTTGCGACAGTTCGCCATGTTCCAGGCAGGGTCGGCCGGCTTTTGCGGGTGCGAGTAGATGCGGTTGTGGACCGGCAGGTAGGCGTTGCGGTCGACCGCCGCGCAGAACGCCATGCGCTTGTCGATGGCGAGCCACTTCTCCTGGATGGCCGGCAGGATATCCTCCAGAACCTTCAGGTAGCGCGTCGTGTACTGGATCGGATTGGTGCCGGAAATCGGCACGTAATCGTTGTCGAAGAAGTCCTCGGCCGAGATGCGGCCGGCCTCGATGGCCACCTCGCAGGCCGCGGCAATCTCGGCGGCGACCTTCTGGGCGGTCTCGACCTTGCCGGCATCGGCCGCGCGCAGATCGGCGAGCTTTGCATCCACGGCCGCGCGTGCCTTGTCGTCGAGGCGCTCGAACTGGCAATGCAGCCCGAGACCGGACGCAGCGACCAGCTTCACACGCACCTGGCCGATGCCTTCCACGGCGCAATCATAGCTCTCGCCGGACGAAAACAGGCCCGCATCCGGCACGGCCAGCAGCATGCCGCCGGCCGAGAGGTCGACAGTGCGCGCCTGCACCGCGCCTTTGCGGCCGGCGATGCGCACGGGAATATCGACCGGCAGGCGGTCGTCGCCGCGCCGGTCGCCGATCTCGGACTGGCGCAGGAAGATGGTGAAGCGCGAGCGCAGCTTGCCGGCCAGCACCTGCGCCTCCCTGCCGGCAGCGTCCGCCTCGGCGGAGGTACCGGCTGCATCGTCGGCAGCGCGGTCGATGGCGGCGGCCTCGGCCGAGACCGTCTCGATGAAGCGCGACGTATCGGAGGCCGAACGGGAAATCTCGCTGATCGTTGCCACCTGCTGGTCCACCGCGCTCGCGACCGAAGCGAAGACCGGCCGGATGGCCTCGACCGCATCGGCGATCTGGCGCACGGCGCCGATCGAGGCCTGGCTGTCGGACTGGAGCTGCGCGATGCGGCGGGCGATCTCGTCGGTGGCGCGCTGGGTCTCCTGGCTGAGGTTCTTCACTTCATTGGCGACCACCGCGAAGCCCTTGCCGGCCTCGCCGGCGCGTGCCGCCTCGATGGTGGCGTTGAGGGCCAGCAGGTTGGTCTGCCGGGCGATCTTGGCGATCAGCCCGACCACCTGGTCGATCTCGGTGGAGGAAGCGCGCAGGCTGTCGACGCTTTTCGAGGCCGCCGAGGCTGCCGCGATGGCGCCCTGCGTCAGTTCGGTCGCCTGATGCACCTGACCGCCGATTTCCCCGGCGCTCTGGGCAAATTCTTCCGTCGCCGCAGCGAGTTGGCGCGAATTTTCGGTGGCGCTGGCGGTCATCTCGTCCAGCGCACGCGAGCGCGCGCGTATGCCGGCCAGTGCCTCCATCGCCGCCGCGGTGCCGTCGTGGACGCGGTCGGCGGAGGCCGAAACGTCGCGGATCACCTTCATCAGGTCGGATTCGACGAGGTCGATCGTGTGGCGGACCTGCGCGATGCGGTGGCGCAGCAGGCCGGCTTCCGCATCGGCCGCCATGGCGGGCGCCTCGGACACGGGCGCGGCATCCGCGGGCGGCGCGGGGCGCCCCTTCAACAATTGGCCAAAACCCATCGGTCGTCCCCCGGCCGCCCTTCGTGGAGCAGGCACATTGCCGACAGGCTAGCGGAACATGGTAAATGGCCGCTTAAGTAGAACGGTACCGCGATACGATCCGACTAAGGTCTTACGTTGCGGAAACCGGCGCCAGCAGGCGCGCCACCGCGGCCGGAAGCTCGTCGTAATGGCCGATGATCACATCGGGGCCGAGCTGTTCCAGCGGGATCGCCGTATAGCCGCCGGCGAAGCCGACGACCGGCACGCCCGCAGACTGCCCCGCCCGGATGTCCGGCTCGGCATCGCCGACCATCACGGCGCGTGCGGCATCGCCGCCGGCATCGCGGATGGTCATCAGGAGGTGGCCGGGATCGGGCTTGCGCACGGGATAGGTGTCAGCCCCCGAAATGAAGGCGAAGCGGCGGGTCATGTCGAGTTCGTCGAGCAGCAGCTTTGCGAGACGCTGGATCTTGTTGGTGCAGACGGCCAGCACCATGCCCTGCTCGCTCAGCCTGTCGAGCGCCGAGAGAATGCCGGGGAACGGCCGGCTGTCGCGCGCGATGCGCTTCTCGTAGGCTTCGACATAGCGCCCATAGACGCGCTCGAGTTCGGCCGCATCATTGCCGCGTCCCTGAAGCCGCAACGCCTTCTCGATCATCGGCCTCATGCCGTGGCCGATGAGGCTCTTCGCCTCGTTCAGGTCGACGGGGTGCAGCCCTTCTTCCTCCAGCAGCCACGACAGCGTGCCGATCAGATCAGGATGGGTGTCGACGAGCGTGCCGTCGAGGTCGAAGACGATGGTGGGCGCGGTCATTGGTTCGGCTGGGCCTTCTTTGTCGCCTTCCTCATGCCGGAAGCGGCCGCGCCTGTCACCCGGCGATGCGCCCGCGGCCCCCTGCCCTGCGCGAAACGGGGTGCGGCGGGCCGGGCCCGGTGATAGAAAGCGCGCCTCCCATTCTCGCCCCCCGGAGGCCACGATGAACGCGCCCCTGAAGACCACGCCGCTGCCGCTCAAGGACCCGAGCCTTCTCAAGTCGCAGTGCTACGTGAACGGCGAATGGATCGGCACGCCCGCCGATCCCGTGATCAATCCCGCGACCGGCCAGACCATCGGCCACGTGCCGCGCCTCGGCGCCAAGGAAGCGGCCGAGGCAGTCGAGCATGCCGACAAGGCGTTCAAGCTCTGGTCGAAGAAGACGGCCAAGGAGCGCTCGAACATCCTGCGCAAGTGGTTCGACCTGATGATCGCCAACACGGACGATCTCGGCCTGATCATGACCGCCGAGCAGGGCAAGCCGCTGGCCGAAGCGAAGGGCGAGGTCGCCTATGCCGCGTCCTTCGTGGAGTTCTTCGCGGAGGAAGCCCGCCGCGTCTATGGCGACATCATCCCGACCCATCGCAACGACCATCGCGTGCTGGTTCACAAGCAGGCGATCGGCGTCTGCGCCGCCATCACGCCGTGGAACTTCCCGGCGGCGATGATCACGCGCAAATGCGCACCGGCGATCTCGGTCGGCTGCACCATGGTGGTGAAGCCCGCGCCGGAAACGCCGCTGACCGCGCTGGCGCTGGCAGAACTCGCCCACCGCGCCGGCATCCCGGCCGGCGTCATCAACATCATCACCGGCGACGCCGCGCCCATCGGCAAGACCTGGTGCGAGCACCCGACCGTGCGCTTCATCGGCTTCACCGGCTCGACGCCGGTCGGCAAGATCCTGATGGCGCAGGCCGCGACCACCGTGAAGCGCGTCGGCCTCGAACTCGGCGGCAATGCGCCCTTCATCGTCTTCGACGACGCCGACATCGACGCGGCGGTCGAGGGCGCGATGATCTCCAAGTACCGCAATATGGGACAGACCTGCGTCTGCGCGAACCGCATCTACGTGCAGGATAAGGTCCACGACGAGTTCGTCGCCAAGTTCACCGCCAAGGTGAAAGAGCTCAAGGTCGGCAATGGCGTCGATGCCGGCGTCATGCAGGGGCCGCTGATCAAGCCGGCCGCGGTGCAGAAGGTCGAGGAGCATGTGAAGGATGCGGTCGCCAAGGGCGGCAAGATCGAGACCGGCGGCAAGCGCTCCGAGCTCGGCTTCACCTTCTTCGAGCCGACCGTCATCTCCGGCGTCACGTCGGAGATGCAGGTGACCCGCGAGGAGACCTTCGGCCCGGTCGCGCCGATCTACCGGTTCAAGACCGAGGATGAGGCCGTGGCGCTGGCGAACGCCACGCAGTTCGGCCTTGCGAGCTATTTCTACGGCCGCGATGTCGGCCGCATCTTCCGCGTCGCCGAGGCGCTGGAATACGGCATGGTCGGCATCAATACCGGCCTCGTCGGCGTCGATATCGCCCCGTTCGGCGGCGTCAAGGAATCCGGCATCGGCCGCGAGGGCTCGCATTACGGCCTCGACGAGTTCATCGAGATCAAGCTGATGATGCTCGGCGGAATTCAGTAACCAGGCAGAGTTTGAGGTTTTCGAGGGGCGGCGTCGCGAGGCGCCGCCCTTTTTTAGTTGCCCGAACCCGCATCAGCGCAGGTTCGCCACGCTCACCGGCGCCATCGACCTCAGTCCCTTCGCCGGGACGATGACGAAGTCCAGTTCCGGCCGGCCGCCGCGGCCGATTGACACGCGCTGCGGCTCGCCGATCACCACGAACTGGCTTTGCAAGGCCTGCTGCTGGCGCGCCCATGTGCCAGCCAGCGCAACGATGACGATGTCCGCCCCGTGATAGGCGCGGTGGACCTGCCGGAACGCGAAGCCGCGCGGATCGGGGCCGATGACCATCACTTCGGCGCTGTCGCCCACCGCAAGGTCGATCTTGCCGCCCTCGTTCCAGGTGAGAGCGACGACGACGGGACCCGGTCGCTGCCCGACACCGTGGGCGGCGAGCAGCGGGCGCAGCTCGGTCCAGTTGAAGGCATCGATGGTCGGGTCGGCCCGCACCGGCACGCCGAAGCGGGTAAGTATGCCGCTCGCGCCGATGACGCCGATGACGAGCGGCAGCGCGACGGCGAGGCCGATGCACCACCTGGCCCAGACGCGCGGCGATGGGCTCGCATCGGGGTTCGCGACCATCCATCCGCCGAGCAGCGGGAAGACGAAGAACCAGCCGGGCATGGGCCAGTGGGGCAGCGCCCAGCCGGACCACAGCGACTGCACCGTGAAGTAGAGGATCGTCGGCGCGGCGAGCGCGAGACAGAACAGGACACGCGGTTCGCGCATGCGGGCGAAACTCGCGCCGAAAATGGTGGCGAGCGGCACGGCGATCCATGGCGCCAGCCAGACGAACTGGCCTGCCAGCATCTGCGCGAAGGCCGCGAGCGTCAGTCCCCTGCCCCCACCCCGGCCAGCCTGGAATTTCAGCGAAGCCCAGTCGTTGGCGAGGTTCCAGAGAATGATGGGCGAAACGCAGAGCGCGGCGACAAGCGCGCCGACGTAAGGAGCCGGATGGACCAGCCAGCGGCGGTGCTCGGTAGCGATCAGGAACGCGGCCAGCCCGGCAATGACGAAGACCGCCGAATATTTGGACAGGCCGGCGAGGCCGAAGCAGAGCCCGGCCAGCAGCCATGCGCCCCACGGCGACGGGTTTTCGCCTTCGGCGGGGAAGAACAGCCGCGCCAGCGCGAGCATGCCGCCCGCGAGGAAGAACAGCAGCGGCCCGTCCGGCACGATCCATGTGCCGGGCGAGGCGAGGAAGAACAGCGAGCAGTTCAGCGCCAGAACGGCCCAGACGGCGGGCCAAGCGCCAAACAGGCGCTCGGTCAGGCGGAACATCAGCCACGAGGTGCCGGCGAACATCAGGACGAACGGCAGCCGCACCGCCCATGTCGTGCCGAAGACGAGCATCGAGGCGTGCGCGAGCCACAGATGAAGCGGCGGGTGGTCGAAATAGGAGAGCGCGAGGTGGCGCGCCTGGCCGAGCGTGTAGCTCTCGTCGACCCCGAAACCGAGCATGGCGGCGAAGGCGATGCGCAGCGCCGTGAAGCCCGCGATCAGCACCAGCGCCGCTCGCGCGGGGTCTGCGGGCAGGCTGTCCAGGGGCAGGCTGTCGAAGGGCTTGTCGGTGGCGGCGGCGCTCATGCCGCGCGGATTAGCGGATCACGCCCTTCCGCGATAGCTCTGCACGGCATCGGTGACCGATTTGCCGCCGAACAGCACGAAGGTCAGGCCGACTAGCCGCGTGACGATCAGCCCACGCGTCATGAAGAAGCGGCGCACCGCCGGCAGGCCGGCGACCGCCACGAGGATCACATCGGCAAGAATGAAGCCGAGGAAGGCGACCAGCATGACCAGCGGCGCCATGTCCCAGGTCAGAAGTCCCGAATAATGGCCGACCAGCACGGTGAACATGGCGACGGAGACCGGATAGGCCTTCGGATTGGTGATGCCGAAGACGAGACCCGCGAGCAGCGGGTGCCTGCTGCCGATGACCGTGGTGCCGGAAGCCTCCTTCGCCAGCATGGCCTTGACGCCGAGGAAGATCAGATAAGCGCCGCAGACGAGACCAAGCGCCTCGAACAGCATGGGACCGAGCTGATTGACGCCGACGATAGCGGCAAGCGCCAGCGTGCCCCAGAGCACGTCGCCGACGAGATGGCCGGTGACGAACCATGTGCCGGACACACGCCCCTCCTTCGCGGCCAGCGCGAAGAGCGCGAGGAAGGCCGGACCGGGGGTCAGCACGTAGATCATCGCCGCGGCGAGGGTCGCGAAGAAAAGGCCGAAGGTCATGGGAGGACGCGGCTCCGGAAGGTTCGGCCGCCACCGGAACATGCCGGGCCGCGCCCTGTCAAAACGCGGCTGGCGGGGTCACCTGCGCAGGGCGACTTTGCTATAAGGATGAGACAAGCAGACGCGCGGCATCACCGCGCTGGAGGACACATCCATGATCGCGATCATTTTCGAGGTTCGGCCGGCCGACGGACGCAAGGAGGCCTATCTCGACATCGCCGCCAAGCTGCGCGTGGAACTGGAGAAGATCGACGGGTTCATCGCGGTTGAGCGGTTCCAGAGCATCACCGATCCCGGCAAGATCCTGTCGCTCTCAACCTTTCGCGACGAGGCGGCGGTGACCGCCTGGCGCAATCACCCGATGCATCGGAGCGCGCAGGCGGCCGGGCGCTCCGGTGTCTTCGCGGGATACCGGCTGCGCGTCGCCTCGATCATTCGCGACTACGGAATGGACGACAATCGCGAGGACGCGCCCGACGACAGCCGGGCGCTCCACCACGCATGAGGCGGCTCAGTTCTGCAGCTTGATCTGCGCGGTATCGATGATCTGCTTGAACTTGGCCATCTCGGCGACCGACTTCTGGCGCATGCCATCAGGGGTCGACGGCGTCGATTCCGCCCCCATTTCCTCGAAGCGCTTGATGAGCGGGGCTTCGGCCAGCACTTCCTGGAGAGCCTTGGACAAGCGCTCGCAGATTTCCTTCGGCGTGCCCTTGGGCGCGACGAACCCGTTCCAGGACGTGATGTCGAAGCCCGGCAGGGTATCGGCGAGGGCCGGAATTTCCGGGGCGATGGCGGCGCGCTTCAGCGAGGTCACCGCGAAGCCGCGGATCGCGCCGGACTTGTAGTGCGGATAGGGCGAGGTGAAGTTGTCGAAGGAAAGCTTGACCTCGCCCGTGATCAGGCCCTGCACGAGGCCCGCCGAGGAGCGGAACGGCACATGGGTCATGCGCGTGCCGGTCAGCTGCATGAACAATTCGCCGGAGAGGTGGATCGACGTGCCGATGCCGGACGAGCCGAAATTCTCCTTGCCCGGATTGGCCTTCAGATAGGCGATGAACTCGGCCAGCGTCTGGGCGGGAACCGATGGGTGCACGCACATGAAATTCGGCTGCGACGAGGACAGCGAGAGGAACTCGAAATCGTCCAGCGGCTTGAAGGGCAGCCGATCGCCGTAGAGATTCGGGTTGATGCCATGGTTGGCGATCGTGGTCATGCCGATCGTGTAGCCGTCGGCCGGCGACCGGGCGACGGCGGCAACGCCGACATTGCCGCCAGCGCCAGCCTTGTTCTCGATGACGAAGCTCTGGCCGAGCTTCTGGCTCAGGCGGTCGCAGACGATGCGGCCGATCACGTCGGTCGAGCCGCCGGCCCCGAACGGCACGACGCAGGTCACCGGGCGCGCGGGATAGGCCTGCGCAAACCCTTCAGATGCCACGAACGGCGCAGCGGCAACGCCTGCTCCGATTTTGAACGCAGTTCGCCTGGAGATTGAAGTCGTCATGTTTCCCCCTATGGAAAATCGATCGCGGCTTTGATGCCGTCGTTGGGGGAAAACTAGCACGCAAGCCCGCGACTTCAACCGCCGCGAGAGACGACATTGCGTTGGCCGGCGCGGCGGCGCATTCCCGCCGCGTCGGACCTGTGTCAGTCGGTCGGCCTGAGCTGCCGCGGCAGGGCGGCGAGGTCGGCTTCCAGTTCGCCGATCCGCGCGCGCAGGGCCGATTCGGCCTCCGTGCGATTGGTGAACTCGGCGGTGTCGACGACGAACTTCTCGCCGCGCAGGAAGCCCGATTTCTTCACCGTCACGCCATTGGTGCGCAGGTCGTCGAGAATCCGCTGCGCCGCGGTGATCTTGGCATTGACGCCCTTGTTGTGCTCCAGCGAGGTTTCGCGGTCGCGGCTACGCTGCTCGCCGGCGAGCTTGTCGTTACGGACCTTGATCCGTGCCTTGTAGTCGGCCTGGTCGAGCCATTCGGTGCGCTGGCAGACGACCATGAGCGAGGACGTCGTGCCGGCCGCCCAGCCGAGCCCGAAGGCGCCGAGCACGGCCTCGGCCTCGCGGCGGTTGCCCTGCCGGACGACCTTCTGGTGCTCGTGATAGGTCAGGCTCTTGTCGAGCGGGACGACCATCTTGATCTCCCACTGGTCCTGATTGAGCTCGGCGATCACCTGATCGAGCCGCCGGGAGATGTCGGTGACATCGACAGTCACCGCGCCGAGGCTCCATTCCTTGTCGCCCTCGGTCTTGGCCCAGGAGGGGAACAGGTCGACGGTGAACTGCTTGGTCTCGATCCACGGGATCATCGGGGCGTTCTCGGCATTCGCGGAAACTGGAGAGGGTTGGGCGGCAGACGCGGCGGGTGCAGGCGGTGGCGCTGCATCGCCTTCGGCCGGATGCTGGAGCGTGAAGCCGTCGACGATGGCCTCGGTCTCGTCGTCCGCCGCGGCGCGCTGCTGGGAGAAGCCGTCGAGGGCCGCCGCGAGATCGTCGAGCTTGGCGCGATCCTCGGGGGGCAGATCGGCGGCGGGACGGTCGGCGGGCGTCCCGTCAACGGGCTTGACGGGCCCTTGAGCCTCCGGCGGCCGCGAGCCCGTCGAGGTAGCGCTTCCAGAGGGCGTCGCGGTCACGTCCGAGCTCATAGAGATAATCCCATGAATAGATGCCGGTGGAATGCATGTCGTCGAAGCTGAGGCGCACCGCGTAATGGCCCACGCGGTCAACGCCGATCAGTTGGACGTCCTGCTTGCCACCGATATATTTGCGTTCTGCCGGCGAATGGCCCTGCACCTCCGCCGACGGGCTTTCGACGCGCAGATATTCGGCTTCGAGGGCGAAAATGTGCCCATCGTCGTAACTGACCGTCAGGCGGCGGCGGTCGGCCGACAGGCGCAACTCGACCGGCCATGCATGATGCCTGCCCGCCGCGCTCTCGACCGAGGTGATCTCCGCCATGGGGGCCTCTCCGTGCCGGATCGATGCAACCGATCTGGACTGGTAGCCGGTTCTCCCGGCATCTTCAACGCTGCCGGGCGTGACGAAAGCGGTCAGGCACCCTAAATAGGAATATGACAGGGCGCGCTGCCGGGCTCATGGCCCGACCGCCCCCTCGGAATGCCGCCATGTTCGACGACGTGATCACGACGAAGCCTGCCCCGATGATCGACCCCTTCGGCCGGTCGATCGATTATCTGCGCGTGTCGGTCACCGACCGCTGCGATTTCCGCTGCGTCTATTGCATGTCCGAGAACATGGCCTTCCTGCCGAAGAAGGACCTCCTGTCGCTGGAGGAACTCGACCGGCTGTGCTCGGCCTTCATCGACAAGGGCGTCAGGAAGCTTCGGCTCACCGGCGGCGAGCCGCTGGTGCGCAAGGACGTGATGACGCTGTTCCGCTCGCTGTCGCGGCACCTTGCCTCCGGCGCGCTCGACGAACTGACCGTGACCACCAACGGCTCGCAGCTCGCGCGCTACGCCGCCGATCTCGCGGCCCTCGGCGTGAAGCGCATCAACGTGTCGATGGACACGCTGGACGCCGCCAAGTTCCGCGCCATCACGCGCTGGGGCGACCTTGCCGACGTCCTGCGCGGCATCGACGCTGCGCTGGCCGCCGGCATCCACGTCAAGATCAACGCCGTCGCCCTCAAGGGCGTCAACGAGGACGAGATCGAGGATCTCATCGCCTGGGCGCACGGCAAGGGCATGGACATCTCGTTCATCGAGGTCATGCCGCTCGGCGACATCGAGCCCTCGCGCCTCGACCAGTATCTGCCGCTGTCGGTCGTGCGCGCCCGGCTGATGGACCGCTGGACGCTGACGGACAGCGACCACCGCACCGGCGGCCCTGCCCGTTACGTCACCGTGAAGGAAACGGGCGGCCTCGTCGGATTCATCACGCCGATGACCCATAATTTCTGCGAGAGCTGCAACCGCGTCCGGGTCACCTGCACCGGCACCCTCTACATGTGCCTCGGCCAGGAGGACGCCGCGGACCTGCGTGCGCCGCTGCGCGCCTCGGAGGGCAACGACCTCCTCTATTCCGCCATCGACCGCGCCATCGCGCGCAAGCCGAAGGGCCACGACTTCATCATCGACCGCCGCACGCGGCGTCCTTCGGTCGGCCGCCACATGAGCATGACGGGCGGTTGAGCGAGATCGCGTCAATCGCGCAATTTTATTTCATTCGTAGGCGAACAATTGGAACGATGTCCGCGAGGCTGAAATTCATTCGGCCACCGGGGGCTTTCAACCGATTTAGCCACCTTTTCGCCACAATCAGTGACCAAATGCGCCCCCATCACAAGCGTTCGGGAACCGTTAGCGCAACACGTTAAATCTCTGCGCCCCTCCCGCTCCAGGCATTCCAGTCACATCCGATCCGGGCAACGACGCCCTGGATCCCATAGACTTCCAAGGCGACCTGCGATGACCCGCTCATCCCTGTCGCAGCCTGATCCCGTTCTTGTCAGGGACGAGCTGCGGCGCCTGCTCGAATCGAGCTTCATTCCCGACGATTCGCTTCTGGCGAAGATGCTCACCTACGTCGTCGAACAGACGCTCGCGGGCGACTGCAAGTCGATCAAGGCCTATACGGTCGCGGTAGAGGCACTCGGCCGGCCCGTGGATTTCGACCCGGATCGCGACTCGACCGTCCGCGTCGCGGCGATGCGGCTTCGCTCGGCGCTCGACCACTATTATGCGGGTCCGGGCGCGCAGAACGAGTTGCGCATCTGCATGATGCCCGGTTCCTACCGGCCGACCTTCGAGTTGGCCGAGGAAGCCGAGACCGTGCCGGCACCGACTGACGTGCCCGCTGTACCGCCGCCGGCCGCGCGGGCGCGGCTCCGGCTGGCAATGCCGTCGACGCGCGTCTGGCTGGCGGCGATCAGTGCGATCCTCGCGATCGACCTCGCCATGACCGTGTCGCTGATGGCGGTCCAGCTTCGCGGCTCCGCCGCGCCGGCGACTCAGACGGACGCGCTTTCCCGCAGCGAGGTGCGCACGCTCGTCGCGGAGAAGCCGGGCACGGCCCGCAGCAGGCTCTTCTACGACTATATCCAGAACAGCGTGCAGGCGAGCTACGGCCAGCCCATCCGCTGACACGGCGTCCGGCGCGCATGGCGGGGCTGTTCCCTCGCCTGCGCGCTCGACGCGCCTGCACTGCCGCGCTACCTCACGGGGTGGGGAAGAAACGACCGGAGCATCGGCGCGTGCCGAGCCATGACGTCATCGTCGCCGGGATCGGCGCCATGGGTTCCGCCGCGGCCTGGCAGCTCGCCCGCCGCGGATTGCGGGTGCTCGGGCTCGAACGCTTCGACATCCCCCACGCGATGGGCTCGTCGCACGGCATCAACCGCATCATCCGCCTCGCCTATTTCGAGCATCCGCTCTACGTGCCGCTGCTGCGCCGCGCCTACGAGCTCTGGCGGGAGACGGAGAATGCCTTCGGCGAGCAGCTCCTGCACATTACCGGCGGCATCGATGCCGGGCCGGAGGACGGGCGCGTCGTCTCCGGCTCGCTCAGGGCCTGCCGCGAGCACGGCCTTGCGCATGAACTGATCGATGCGAAGGAGCTTGCCCGCCGGCATCCCGCCTATCGGCTGCCCGCGGGCCATGTCGCCAACTGGCAGGCGGATGCCGGCTTCGTCATGAGCGAGCGCGCCATCGTCGCCCATGCCGCGATGGCCATGGCGGCGGGAGCCGAAATCCGCGGGCGCGAGGCGATCACCGGCTGGCAGCCGACACCGGGCGGCGGCGTGCGTGTCACGACCACGCGCGGAACCTACGAAGCCGGCCGGCTGATCCTGTCGACCGGCGCCTGGATCGGCGACCATGTCGCGCCGCTCGCCCGTGTCGCAATCCCCGAGCGGCAGGTGCTCGGCTGGTTCCAGCCGAAGACGCCGGCCTATTTCGCGCCCGACCGCTTTCCCGTCTCCATCGTCGAGACGGCACGCGGCACCTGCTACCAGTTTCCCGTCTTCGGCGTGCCGGGCTTCAAGATCGGCCTCTACAATCACCTGAAGCAGTCCGGCCATGCCGACGCGCTTTCCCGCGAGCCGACGGCCGAAGACGAACAGGCGCTGCGCGCCGTCATGCGGGAGGCATTTCCGGATGCCGACGGCCCGACGCTGGCGCTCCGGACCTGCATGTTCACCAATACGCCCGACGAGCATTTCGTCGTCGACACCCTGCCCGATCACCCGCAGGTCATCGTCGCGTCGCCCTGTTCGGGCCACGGCTTCAAATTCGCCTCCGTCATGGGCGAGGTGCTGGCCGATCTCGCCGCGAGCGGATCGACGCGCCACGACCTGTCGCTCTTCCGCCTCGCCCGCTTCGCCTCCTGATCCGATCCGAGACCGTCCGTGACCCCGCTCTCCCTCCCCGCCGTCGACGCTTCCGCCAACCGGCGCGGCATTATCGCCATGTGCACGGCCATGGCCTGCTTCATGACCAACGACACGCTGGTGAAGATCGTCGCGGCCGACCTGCCGGCCGGCGAGATCATTGCCATACGCGGCCTGTTCGCCACGACGCTCGTGCTCGGATGGGTGTTCGCGATGGGGCATGCCCGCCACCTGCCCCGCATCATCTCGCCGCTGGTCATGACGCGCGCCGGCATGGAGGCGCTGGTCGCCTTCCTGTTCATCTCGGCGCTGGCCTCGATCCCCATTGCCGACATCACCGCCATCTTCCTCATCACGCCGCTGCTGATCACCGCGCTGTCGGGACCGCTCCTCAAGGAACAGGTCGGCTGGCGGCGCTGGTCGGCGGTCGCCGCCGGCTTCGTCGGTATGCTGCTGGTGGTGAAGCCCGGCGGGGCCGGCTTCGTGGCGGGCACGGCGACGGCCATGGCGCTGGTCAGCGTGATCTTCTGCGCGCTGCGCGACATCGTCACGCGCTTCATCGACCATCGCATCCCCACCATCGTCGTGACGCTGTCGACCTGCGCGACGGTCGGCCTGTTCGGGCTGGCGATGATCCCGTTCCAGACCTGGGTGCCGCCGGAGCCGAGGCACATCCTCATCCTGCTCGCCGCGTCGGTGGTGCTGGTCATCGGCAACCACGCCATGATCCTCGCCTTTCGCGGCGTCGAGGTCTCGCTGGTCTCGCCGTTCCGCTATTCGGTCATGGTCTGGGCCATTGTCTCGGGCATCACCGTGTTCGGCGAATGGCCGGACTGGATGAGCTGGACCGGTATCGGGCTGATCGTCGCAGCGGGGCTCTACACGCTCCATCGCGAGCGCGTGCGTCTGCGCGTGCGTGACGCCAAGACGGAAGCGGCGGCGACCATTCCCTGACGTCTCACCCGCCGTTTCGACCATTCGCATCGCGAAAGCGCACACCGGACGCTCCGGCTGACGCCCGCGATCCGGGTAACGGGTCGTAGAACATCCCGGCGAGCCGTGGCTTTTCAGCCCTAGACGCCTGCCGGCCTGCCACCTAAAGAAGCAGCCGGAGCTGTTCATGGGTCTGTCCGTCTTCGCGTTCGCCCGGTCCGTCGCCGCCGTCAGGTCCCGTGCCGTGGCCCGGTCGCTGGCGCTCGCCCTGGCTGTTGTCCTTGCCGGCTGCGCGACGCAGCCGCGCCTGCCCGCCGTTCCCGCGAGCGAGGCAGCCGAGGCGACCTTTCTCGACATTCCCGACGCCCGGTTCTCGCTGACCAGCGCTCCTGCCTCGCTGGTCGCGATGTTCACCGCCGCCGAGCGCCGCCGGCAGATGGCGGGCATGGGCGGCACCGAGCACATGCTGGCCATTTCAGGCGGCGGCGAGAACGGCGCTTTCGGCGCGGGTCTTCTCTACGGCTGGACGCAGCGCGGGGACCGCCCGCAATTCCGCCTCGTCACCGGCGTTTCGACCGGCGCCCTCTCCGCCCCCTTCGCTTTCCTCGGCAGCCGCTACGACGCGCAGCTCAAGGCCGTCTACACAACGGTCCAGCGCACCGACATCGTCGAGATCCTGCCGGTCCTGACCATCCTGCGCAGCGATTCCGTCGGCGACAGCGGCCCGCTCGCCCGCCTGATCGCGGCCTATATCACCCCCGAGGTCGTCGCCGAGATCGGGCGCGAATACCAGAAGGGCCGGCTGCTGCTGATCGGCACCACCAATCTCGACCTCGGCCAGCCGATCGCCTGGAACATCGGCGCCATCGCGGTGAGCAGTCACCCGCAGAAGGTGCAGGCCATCCGCGACATCCTGCTCGCCTCGGCCTCCATTCCCGGCGCCTTCCCGCCGGTCATGATGGACGTGATGGTCGGCGGCGTGCGCCGGCAGGAAATGCATGTCGACGGCGGCGCGACGACGCAGGTCTTCCTCTATCCGGGCTCGCAGCCGCTGCGCCATGCTCCGGGCGTCAACAGGCGCACCTCGCGCGTCGCGTGGATCATCCGCAACGGCCGCACGCAGGAACTGTCGGAAGAGGTCAAGCGCGGCCTGCTCCAGGTCGCGACCCGGTCGATCTCGACCATGATCTCGTCGAACGCGGTGGGCGATATCTACCGGATGTACCTTGTCACCCAGCGTGACCGGGTGGACTTCAACCTCGCCTACATTTCCAGCCGCTTCACCACGCCCTACGACAAGCCCTTCGACCCGGTCTACATGAACGCGCTGTTCGAGTTCGGCCGCCTGGAGATCCTGAACGGCACGCCCTGGCTGAAGCGCCCGCCCGGCTACGTGCCGTAAGGCGCGACTGGTCTCATCGCTCGATGAAACGCGAAAGGCCCCGGCGAACGGATCGCCGGGGCCTTCGTGTGATGCCGGTCCGCCGGACCGGAACCTGACGCGCCGAGCGGCGGTCAGCCCCGGGCGCGCGAGCGGATCATGAAGGTGTCGAAAGTGTATTCCGCCACCTGCCACCACAGATACTGCTCGCCACGGAAAGCCACGGTGTGATCGTGGACCTTCTTGAAGTCGGCATTCTGCGCGGCCGTCTCGGCATTCACCTCGGTCGCCGCCTTGAGGCAGGCTTCCAGCACTTCGAGCGTGAAGGGGCGGAGCTGCGTGCCGGCCGCCACGAGCTGGCGAAGCGCCGCAGGGTTCTGGGCGTCGTAGCGCGCCTGCATCCAGGTGTGAGCGTGATGCGAGGCGTTGAGCGCGATGGCCTTGTAGTTCGCCGGCAGCGCTTCCCACTTGGCCTTGTTGAAGAAGTTGTGGAGCATGGCCCCACCCTCCCACCAGCCGGGATAGTAGTAGAACGGCGCGACCTTGTTGAAGCCGAGCTTCTGGTCGTCATAGGGACCGACCCACTCGGCCGCGTCGATCGTGCCCTTCTCCAGCGCCGGGTAGATGTCGCCGCCGGCGACCTGCTGCGGCACGACGCCGAGCTTCTGCATGGCACGGCCGGCAAAGCCGCCGATGCGCATCTTCAGCCCGTTCATATCGGCGACGGTCTTGATCTCCTTGCGGAACCAGCCGCCCATCTGGCAGCCGGTATTGCCGGCCGGGATCGCGTGGATGTTGTGCTTGGCATAGAACTCGTTCATCAGTTCCATGCCGCCGTTCTGGAACTGCCACGCATTCTGCATGCGGGAGTTGAGTCCGAACGGGAGGGCGGTGCCGAAGGCGAAGGTCGGGTCGATGCCGACATAGTAGTAGGACGCCGTGTGGCAGGCCTCGACCGTGCCGTCACGTACCGCCTGCATGGCCTGCAGGCCGGGCACGATCTCGCCGGCAGCGAAAACCTGCACCTGGAACTTGTTGTCGGTCATTTCCGCGACCGCCTTCGAGAAGACCTCGGCGGCGCCATAGATCGTGTCGAGGGATTTCGGGAAGGACGAGGTCAACCGCCACCTTACCTCCGGGGCGGTCTGCGCAATCGCCGGGGCGGCGACGGCGGTGGCGGCAGCGGCAACCGATGCCGTCTTCATGAATGTGCGGCGCTCCATGAGCGTGCTCTCCCTAATTCCCGCAATTGTTGATTTTTCGGTCCGCTTCGGACTCATTGGCCCGACACAATCACAATTTATCGCTGCATGCCAGCATTGCAGAATAGCTCTGTCGCGTTTTCCGCATATATCGGTGTTTTTCCGTAGAAATCCCCGGCGGGCTTGCTCCGCGCGGCCGAGGCTTGACCTCGCCAGCGTCCCGGGGATGGTAGGCGTCCCTCGAAAGCCAGCCATCCCAAGCGGAGCTCCCCATCATGGCGAAAGTCGCGTTCCTCGGTCTCGGTGTCATGGGCTATCCCATGGCCGGGCATCTCAAGGCCAAGGGCGGCCATGACCTGACGGTCTATAACCGCACCTTCTCGAAGGCCGAGGCCTGGGCGAAGCAGCACGGCGGCACGGCCGCGAAAACGCCGAAGGAGGCCGCCGCCGGCCAGGACTTCGTCTTCTGCTGCGTCGGCAATGACGACGACCTGCGCGCCGTTACAATCGGCCCGGACGGCGCTTTTCAGTCCATGGCGAAGGGCGCCATCTTCGTGGACAACACGACGGCCTCCGCCGATGTCGCCCGCGAATTGCAGGCGAAGGCCAAGGCGCTCGGCATCGGCTTCGTGGATGCCCCCGTCTCGGGCGGTCAGGCTGGCGCTGAGAACGGCGTGCTCACTGTCATGTGCGGCGGCGAAGAAGCCGATTATGCCCGCGCCGAGCCGGTGATCGCGGCTTACGCGCGCGCCTGCCGCCGCCTCGGCGGGCCGGGCGCAGGGCAGCTCGCCAAGATGGTCAACCAGATTTGCATCGCGGGCCTCGTGCAGGGGCTCTCCGAGGGCCTCCACTTCGCCCGCAAGGCCGGTCTCGACATCGAGCAGCTCGTCGATGTCATCTCCAAGGGAGCGGCCGGTTCCTGGCAGATGGAGAACCGCCACAAGACCATGAACCAGGACAAGTTCGACTTCGGCTTCGCGGTCGACTGGATGCGCAAGGATCTCGGCATCTGCCTCGCCGAGGCCCGCCGCAACGGCGCGACCCTGCCGGTCACCGCAGCCGTGGACCAGTTCTACGGCGAGGTTCAGTCGATGGGCGGCGGCCGCTGGGACACGTCCAGCCTGTTCGCACGGCTGGAGCGGAAGTAAGCCGCCCCCTCGGGTCACATGAAGAAGGCCGCGGGATCGTCTCCCGCGGCCTTTTTCTTTGTCGCATCGCCTCAGGGGCGGCGGCGGATGTTCGGCGGCGGGGGCCGCGACACGCGGGGCGCCTGGAACGAGGGCCGCGGCGCCTGAGCCCGCGGTGCCTGGAAGCTCGGCCGCGCCTGCATCCGGGGCTGGACGCTCGGACGTGACTGGAACTGCGGCCTCTGCTGCTGGATGCGCGGCTGGAAGTTCGGGCGCGGCTGCATCTGCGGCCGCACATTGCCCTGCACCGGACCACGGAAAGCCCCGCCACGGCGCGGGCCGGACTCCTGGCGGAAGCCGGGCTGGTTGCCGATGCCGGCATCGCGGGTCCGGCGTCCGGCATTCGGATCGAAGCCGCGTCCGCCCACGCCCGGACCACCGGGGCGGCCGATCTCACGACCACCCGGACGACCGATCTGAGGGCCGCCGACTCCCGGTCCACGCGGGGGCGGGTTGATCATGCCAGGCCGGTTGCCGGGAGCGAGCCGCGCGCCCGGCGGCTGAATGACACCCGGGCCGGGGCGCATGCCGCCTCCCGGCAGGACCGCGCCGCCCGGACCGCCCGGCAAGGGCCGGAAACCGGGACCGCCCGGACCTCCGGCTCCCGGAAAGCCTCCGGGCCTTCCGCCCGGCGGCAGGCCGATGCGCGGGCCGCCGCGCGGCGTCAGCACGACCGGCTGCACCCTCGGCCGCACGAAGCGCTGGATGACGATGGGCGAGGCGATGATCGCGGCGGCGGCCACGACCGGCAGCACGCCCCAGATCGGCGGCGGGGGCGGCGGCAGCGCATAGACCGGCGCGATCGGGGGGCCGAGATAGATCGACGGCGCGATGATCACGTCGTCGTAGAAGGCCGGCGGCGCAGGCTCCCAGTAGATCGGATCGTAGACCACCTCGACCACCGGCAGCGGCGGCGGGATGTCGTCATAGACGACCTCGACGAAGTCGGCCGGCGGCGCGACGGCGACCTGCAGCCGCTCCAGCCGCCAGCGCGCTTCGGCCGCGTGCGGGCCGTTCGGATAACGCCTGAGATAGGTCCAGTAGGCCTGCGCCGAGCCGACACGGGTCGTGCGCCGCCAGACCAGCGCCTCGCGCTTGGCGGCGAGCAGACGCTTGACGCGCGCAGCCAGTTGATCGTCGGGATAGATGCGCAGGAAGGCCTGATAGCCCTCGATGGAGTCGCGCTCGACCGCCAGGGCATAGGCTTCCTGCGAGGACAGCCCCTCCATCGGGCGCTCGGCCAGCGGCGGCGCGGGCGGCGGCGTCGAGCCGGTCGTCTCGCCGGCATTCAGGACCGGAACCGGCTGCTGGAGCGCCGAGACTTCCCACGGCGTGTCGCGGCCATTGGTGAGCTGGTGCACGCGCAGGCGCGCCCGCACAACGGCATCGTCCAGCGGAACGCCCGGCGCGGCGAGCTGTTCGGCCAGCGCCGTTGCGAAACGGCCATAGGCCTGATCCGCGGTGACCGAGACCTGCCCCGGCGCGGCGGCGGAGGCGATCAGCAGGCCGGGAGCGCCGTCGATGACGCCAAGGCCGGGCGCCACCGGACGGCCGACGGCGGCATAGGGATGGTCGCGCGACAGGTCGAGCAGGACGACCCGTGCCTTCGACGGCACGGCCGCGATGGCGCGCGCGATGTCGGCGATGCGCACGCCGCCGATCGGCACGTCCGCCTCGCCCGAGACGGCGACATCGGAAGGGATGAAATAGCTGTCGCTGTCATGCTGCAGGCCGAGACCCGCGAGATAGACGATGGCGACCGAATCGGGTCCGGCCTCGCGCAGCTTGGCGATGAATTCGGAAACCGCCTGCCGGACTTCGGCGGATGTCAGATCCGCGCCCTCGATGGTCGAGAAGCCGAGATCGCGCAGCGTGCGCGCGACGAGGCCGGCATCGTTGAGCGCATTCGGCATGGGATTGGTCGCATAACCGCCCGCGCCCAGCACCAGCGCCACGCGCGTCTCGGCGAGGGCCGGCGATGCTGCGAGGGCCGTGAGCAGCGCGCCGGCCAGAAGGCCCGCCCCGCGCCTGATCATGCTTCGGAACATGGATGTCTCCCAAAGTCCTGATGTGCGGTCGTTCCGCCCCCGCGTGCCGCAACGTGAGCTTGCGCGGGATTTCGTGGCGAAGGCAAGGCGCGAAAACCTCAGGCATGGCAGCCCGCCGCGCGCGATCAGAGCCGTTCGGCGACACCCCGCCGCAGCACCGGCAGCAGCTCGGCCTCGAACCAGGGATGACGCTTCAGCCATCCGGAATTGCGCCACGAGGGATGGGGCATGGCGAAGAGGCCGGGATGCTGCCGGGCCGCGAGAATCTCGCGCCAGTTGGCCACCGTGTCGGTGAGCGTCGGGGCGCGCAGGGCGGAAAGTCCGAGCCGGCCCATATGATAGGCCTGCGCGGTCGCGCCGACCGCGAGGATGAGGTCGATCCGCGGCATGGCCGCCATCAGCCTGTCGTGCCATGCGGCACGGCATTCCGGCCGCGGCGGCAGGTCGGAGCCCTTGGCATCGAGGCCGGGAAAGCAGAACCCCATCGGCACGATGGCGATACGGCTGCGGTCGTAGAAGGCCGCCTCGTCGACGCCCATCCAGTTGCGGAGGCGGTCGCCGGAGGGATCGGTGAAGGGCCGGCCGGAGGCATGGACGCGCGTGCCAGGCGCCTGCCCGGCGATCAAGATGCGCGCCGTGGCGGAGGGCCAGGCGACCGGACGCGGCTCGTGCGGCAGCGGCTGCCCGAGCGGCGCTTCCACGCAGATGCGGCAGGCGGCTATGGCTTTGCTGAGCGAGGCGAGATCGTCCACCCGGCCGTCATAGCATGGCGGGCGAAGCGATCAGGGCGCCGAGCTCGGCCGCGCGGCCATGGCGGCGTGCCAGCGCTTCAGGTCGACCAATTCGTCGGGAATAGCGACACGGGTCGGGCGGATGAAATCCACCGCCACCAGCCCGGTCAGGTCGGCATTGGTGTAGCGGTCGCAGCAGATGAACTCGCGGCCTTTCAGATGCCGGTCGAGGAAGGTCAGTTCGTCGACGATGCGGCCCTTGTTGACCTCGCCCCATTCCTTCACCTGCGGCACCTCCATCTGCACCATGGCAGGATGCAGATGGCGGAACGCCGAGGCGATGGTGAGCAGCAGGTTCATCTCCATCCGGCGCGACCACATCTCGACCTCGCCGATCTCCTTCGCCGTCCGGCCGAACAGGTTCGGCTCGGGGTGTAGCGCCTCGAGATAGCGGCAGATGGCGACGGACTCGCAGATCACCGAGCCGTCGTCGAGCTCGAGCGCGGGCGTGCGCATGCGCGGGTTCACCGCGGCATAGCTCTCCGACTTCTGCTCCATCTTGCCGAGGTCGATCTGGACCCGCGGGATATCGATGCCCTTCTCTGCGAGAAAGATCCGCACGCGACGCGGATTGGGGGCAAGCTGCGTGTCGTAGAACTTCATCGGGGCTTCCTCGGGCCGGAAATGCTTGTTGTCGTGTAACCGCACCATGGCGGGATGGACGGGTCAAGCCAGCGGTCCGAGGGAGCATGATCTCCTCCCGAACCGCCGGACGCCCGCCGAGGCCCGCGCTTGCGTCAGGACGCCATGAGCCTGCGGCCCTTGAACGCCAGCGAAGCCATCGCAAGGCCCCGGCCGAGGAACAGGCCGCCTAGCCCGCCGATCACGGCGTTCTGGACGATGACGAATGCGGGTTCAGCGGCGAGCCGCGGCGCGATCGCGATGGTCACCGCAAAGGCGTAGCGGCTCGCGAACATGAGGATGATCAGGACGAGCGACAGCCACTCGCCCGGCAGCCGCACGGTCATCGGCTGCTCGCCGGGTTCGGCGCCCGAGGCGAGGCCAAGGCGCCCGCCGGCCGCCGCCGCCAGCGCGAGCGCCACGAACCAGGCGGTCGCGGCCTCCACGGAAATGTTGCCGGCAATGACCGACGACAGGCTCACCCCGACCATCGCCAGCGGCATGATCAGCAGGCGGCGGACGTCGATTGTCCGGTCTTTCGTGCTCGTGTATCCGAGGTAGAGCACGAGGGCGAGCAGGGCCCAGACCCAGCGCGGCGTGCCGCGGACGATTTCGATGATGAAGGCCGTGGTGGTCATTGCGGAAAGTCTCCGGTGCAAAAGGCCGAGGGATGTCGGCCGCCGGAGCGCTGATTGGCCGAGGCCAGCCCGGCGCGGAACGGCTGTTTCGCCAGTCGCCGGGGATCATTCGTGAACGAAAGCCCCCTGTCGTTGGCGCTTCGCCAGTTGCGGGAGTTCGCGGCGGGCCGGCATGGCCAGGTGACCGTCGCGGTCGTCGCGCTGACGGCGACCGTCATCGGCCCGTTCGGCACGGCCGAGCGCATGAGCTTCGGCCCGCGTCTCCTCTACTGGGCCGCGATGACCGTCTCGCACGCCCTGATCGCCGTCCTGATCATCGTGGCGGTCTTCCACATGCTCGCCCGGTGGACGGACCAGCGCTGGCCGCGACTGGCCGCGGGAGGGCTGGCGGCCTCGCTGCCACTGGCCGCGATCCAGATCATGCTGCAGCGATTCTCCGCGGGAATGCCGCTGACACTCGCCAATGCCGTGGCCACCCTGATGACGACGGTGACGATCACCCTCGCGGTGACGGTGCTCGTCGGCCTTGTCCGAAGTCAGGCGGCGCCCGAGAGCGCCGCGGAGCCGGTCCGGCCGGCTGCGACGCCGCCGGCGCCGCGCCCGGGCAGCGCCTTTCTCGCCCGGCTGTCCGTCGAGACCGGTCGCGACCTGATCAGCCTGACGATGCAAGACCACTATATCGAGGTGCGGACGCGCACCGGCAGCACTCTGCTGCTGATGCGCCTCTCCGATGCGATCAGGGAGCTTGAAGGCGTCGCCGGCATGCAGATCCATCGCTCGCACTGGGTCGCCCGCGGAGCGGTCGCGCGGCTGATCCGCGACGACGGCCGGATGCAGGTCGAACTCGTCGATGGGCGGCGGCTGCCGGTCAGCCGTTCGTTCGCGCCCGATGTGCGGGCCACGGGCTTCCCCGAATAGCAGACAGATTACGACGGCGAACCGGCCGCCCGACTATTTGCCGCCGAACAGGGTGCGCCGCAGCGCGCTGATCTTCTGCGGGGTGACCTGCGAGGGCGACGGCACGTCCTCCTCCATCGGCACGTCGATCGGCACGGATGACGGGCTCGATATGGCCGGCAGCGCTTCCATGATGCGCTCGGCGGGGAAGGTCACGGTCACTTCCGTGCCGACGCGCATGGTCGACTTCAGCGTGAAGGTGCCGCCATGCATGGTGACGAGGCCCTGCACGATGGGCAGGCCGAGGCCGGTGCCCTGCTCGGCATTCTTGATCGCGTTGGAGCCCTGTCCGAAATTCGACAGGACCACGGGAATCTCGTCCTCGGGAATGCCGGGACCGGTATCCTTCACGGAGACATACTGGCCGCCGGACGCCGTCCAGCCGACCTTCAGCGTGATCTCGCCGCCGGCGGGCGTGAACTTGATGGCGTTGGACATCAGGTTGAGCACGATCTGGCGGATGGAGCGCTCGTCGGCCCAGAGCTTGGGCATGTCCGGTTCGAACAGCTCGATGATGGCGACGCCCTTGTTCTTGGCGCGAACCTTCAGGAGGTGGTGGCAGTCCTCGACCACGTAGGCGAGCGTCAGCGCCTCCTCGTTGAGGTCGTAGCGGCCGGCCTCGATGCGCGACAGGTCGAGGATCTCGTTGATCAGCGACAGCAGGTGCTGGCCGGAGGAATGGATGTCGCCGGCATATTCGGCATATTGCGGCGAGGAATGGGGGCCGAACATCTCGCCCTTCATCACCTCGGAAAACCCGAGGATGGCGTTGAGCGGCGTGCGCAGCTCGTGGCTCATCTGGGCGAGGAACTGGGACTTGGCGACATTGGCCATCTCGGCATTGCGCCGCGCCTCGTCGGAATTGGTCTTGGCCGTCTCCAGCTCGCCGATCAGCGCGTCCTTCTCGGCACGCGCCTCAATGGTGGCGAGGTTGGTCTGGTAGAGCCGCGTCGAGATGATGGCGAAGAAGACCAGCGCCCCCAAGGCCATGGTCGCGAGAAGCGCGCCGTTCAGCCCCTGCACCATCAGGAAATAGGCGATGACAACGCCGGTGACCGGCAGCGAGGAGGCGAGCACCGCGCCGGGCAGCGTCGAGCCGATCATCGCGGAAATGGCGACCACGATCAGCATGCCGACGATGAGGAAGGTGTTCGCCTCCGGCACGTCGGTCTTCATCACCATGGTCAGCGCCAGTACCCAGGCAAGGCCGAGCACCATTTCGGCGAGCACGAAGCGCATCCGCCACGAGCGCAGGTCCGCCTTGTCCGGCTGCACCTTCAGGAAGGCGCGGCAGAGCAGGATGACGAAGCCATGGGCGACGAGAACCGCTCCCGCACCGATGGCGCCCATGACCGGATTGGTGATCCAGCCGGCGACGCCGCCGGTCGCCATGGCGAGCAGCACGACGGCAAGCGCCGCGGACATCTTGTTCTGCGCGTAATGGCGGATCAGCTCGTATTCGAACGAGCGCTTGGTGCCTGTCGTGGAGGTCAGCTTGTCGCGTGCGTCGCGAACCTGACGGACGACGCGCTTGCGGCTCTGCGCGTGCTCGCGAGCGCGCTCAGCCTGCCGGCCCCCCGGCTCCGCGCCCACCACCTCGACGCCCATCCGAGCGCACCTCTCCCAACGCGACACAACCTGCGTTTGAAATGTGGCAGGGGGTGATTAACGGCAGGTCGATATCCATGGTAAACGAACCATGAACGGACTGTCCCGCCCGCGCCGATTCGGGCACTGCCCTGCATCCTTCATGGCCCGCTACCCCACCCGCCGGCATCGCCTGAACCGCGGCTTCGCACTGCTTTCGATGACGGCTTTCGTCGTGGCCGGCGGCGTTCTCGCCTATGCGCTCAACATGCGTGCGCCGCGGCCGCAGATCGCCGGCCATGCCCGCATCATCGACGGCGACAGCCTCATGGTGGCGGGAACCGAGGTCAGGATCTGGGGCATCGACGCGCCGGAACTCTTCCAGCGCTGCATGCGCGAGGGCCGCGAGGTGCAATGTGGGCGCGAGGCCGCTCGGGCACTGATCGCCATGGTAGCGGGCCAGCAGGTCACCTGCGACCGCCGCGGCATGGACCGTTTCGGCCGCACGGTCGCGACATGCCGGGTCGAGGCGGTCGATCTCGGGCAGGCCATGGTCAGCGCCGGCCATGCGGTGTCCTTCGGCGGCTATTACGCCGAGGAGGCGCAGGCCCGCGCCGGACGCCGCGGGCTGTGGGCCGGCGAGTTCATGCGCCCGCGCGAGTGGCGCGACCGCGGTCGCCCGGCCCCGGGCGCGTGACGGCGGCGACTAACTGCCTCTGAACATGGCGGTTTCCGGGTAGTGGTAACCGCGCGTTAACCATGTTGGGCGAGACTGGCCCCGCAAGCGGTCGGCTTGCGTCTGGACCCCTGCATGGCATCCCTGTCTCCGCATGATGTCTGGCCGGTGGCCGCGACCCTCTCGATCCTTCTCGTTCTGGCCGGACAGGTGACGCTGGAAAGCGGGCTGGTGCGCGCCAAGCACTCGGTCAATGTCGCGGCGAAGGCTCTGGTCCAGCTCGGGCTTGCCGTCCTGATCGCCTGGGCCGTCGGCCACGGCATCATGAATGCCGGAGGTCCGCTGGCCGGCTCCGGACCGTTCCTGCCGAGCGAAGCCTCGCCGTCCCTGCTGTTCCACATGGTCCTGACGGCCGGCGCCGTCGCCATTCTCTCCGGTCCCACTGCCGAGCGGACGACGCTGCGCGGCCATGCCGTCGCCGTCGCCATCCACGCGCTTCTGATCGTGCCGCTGATCGCCCACTGGGCCTGGACCGCGACTGGCTGGCTGAAGGCCATCGGCTTCGTCGATCTCGCCGGCGGCGGCGTCATCCATGTCGCCGGCGGCATGGCCGCCCTCGTCGCCGCGGCGCTGATCGGACCGCGCACCGGCCGGTTCGGCGGCGCGCGGCGGGTTGCCGTCGTCCAGAGCCAGGCCTTCCCCTTCGCCGCGCTCGGCGCGCTGCTGCTGTGGCTCGGCTGGTTCGGCTTCGCGCTCGGGGAGGCACAGGCGGCCAGCGTTTCGGCCGCCGTCGTCGTGCTCAACCTGATGCTGGCCGGCGCCGCGGCGGTGGTCGCGACCTTTGCGGCCAACCAGCTCCGCCCCGCCACGGTCAGCGTCATCGATCTTGTCCATGCCACGCTGGCGGGCGTCGTCGCGGCTTCGGCCGGCGCGCACCTGCTCGCGCCGCTCGGCGCCATCGGCGTCGGCGCGGCGGGAGCGGCCGCAGCCATCGCGGGATCGCGGCTGATCCGGCACATGGAGATCGACGACCCGCTCGGCGCGGCCTCCGTCCACCTGTTCGCAGGCGCGCTCGGTCTGATCGCGGTCGCGCTATGCGATCCGGCGAACCTTGTCAGCGGGCTTGCGGCGCAGGCGGTCGGCCTGCTCGCCATCTCGACATGGTCCGCCGCGATCATGGCAGCGGGGCTGATGGCCGCGCGCTTCGTCGTCCAATTGCGGGTCGGTCAGGAACAGGAGCGGATCGGGCTCAACGTCTCCGAACATGCGATGACCACCGATGTCGCGATCCTCGTCAGCCAACTCGGCTCGCTCGACCGCAATGCCGGCAGCTTCGCCTATCTGGAAGCCGATGCGGACGGCGAGCTCGGGCAGGTCGCACGCGAATACAACCGCGCCATCGACATCTTCCAGGCGCAGATCCGCGGCGTGAAGGAAAAGCTCAACCTCGCGGAGGCGGCCGTCGACCAGGCGGACCGCGCGAATGCCCAACTCTCGGAGGATCTCGCCGCACGCGACCACCAGCTGGAAGAGGCCACCCGCGAGGTCGCCTTCCTGACCGATCAGGTCGCCCGCTCGCTGGTCGCCGTGGAAAGCGTGCAGGGCATGCGGTCGGGCCTCGTCAAGCTGATCGGCCGGACGTTTCGCCAGCCGATCGAGCGCCTGCACCTGATGGCCAAGCGCGCCGGCTCCAGCCGCCATCAGGCCGATATCGACGCGCTGATCGAGGCGGCGCGCGAGGAATCGGCGCGCCTTGCCCGCCGGCTGGCGGACGTCATCGACTATGCGCAGGCGTCGAGCTTTGAGACGCCGCCGGTCGCCGACCGCGCGCCGATCGAGAAGCTGATCGGCGAGGTCAATCTGCTCTATCGCCCGCGCGCCGAGAACAAGGGCGTCAAGCTGCGGGTGGTCTGGACGCCCGACGTTTCGGCGATGGCCGCCAGCGCCACGGCGCTCCGGAAGATCATGGGCGAACTGGTCTCCACCGCCATCGGCTCGACCCCGGAGGGCGGCCTCGTCAATTTCTCGGCCCGGCGCGGGCCGGACGGCGAACTGGTCATCGACGTGGTCGATTCCGGCACGGGCCTCTCCCCCGGCCAGCTCGCGCAGGCGCTCGACCCCACGGCCGAGGCGATCAGCGGCCAGGACGAGGGCGCGGGCATCGGGCTGGCGCTGGTCAAGCGCCTGGTCGAGATGCATGGCGGCTCGCTGTCCATCCGTTCGCGGCTCGGCATCGGCACGCAGATGCGCGCCACGATCCCCGCCGAGCACCTGACCAGCCCGATGGCGCGCGCCGGCTGAGGCGGCTGCCCCTCGACCTCGCCGGACAGATGCGGCATGGTCCGGCCCTCCCGTCCCTCCGCATCGCAGAGCCATGGCCAACCATCTGTTCGACCTGATCCGTCTCTACGGCACCGATTCCGCCAAGACCTTCATCGAGACCGAGGACGGCACCCGTTTCACCTACGAGGACCTGTTCGCCGCCACCGGCCGCTTCGCCAATGCTCTGGTCGCCGCCGGCGTGAAGCCGGGCGACAGGGTGGCGGTTCAGGTGGAGAAATCGCCTGGCGCGCTCTTCCTCTATCTCGCCTGCGTACGGGCCGGCGCGATCTTCCTGCCGCTCAATACCGGCTACACCTTCGCCGAACTCGAATATTTCCTCTCGGATGCCGAGCCGGCGCTGGTCGTCTGCGATCCCGGCAGACGCGAGGGCATAGCCGAGATCGCCGCCAAGACCGGCGTGCCGGCGGTGGAGACGCTCGGCCGGGCGAAGGACGGCTCGCTCTGGCACAAGGCGAGCGCCGAGAAACCGGCCTTCGACACGGTCTCGCGCGGGCCGGACGACCTTGCCGCCATTCTCTACACGTCGGGGACCACCGGGCGCTCCAAGGGCGCCATGCTGACCCACGACAACCTCGCCTCCAACGCCCTGACGCTGAAGGACTACTGGAAGTTCACGGCCGACGACGTGCTGCTGCACGCCCTGCCGATCTTCCACACGCACGGCCTGTTCGTCGCCACCAACACGATCCTGATGGCCGGCGCCTCCATGCTGTTCCTGCCGAAATTCGACGCCGACAAGGTGTTCGAGCTGATGCCCCGCGCCACCACGATGATGGGCGTGCCGACCTTCTACGTGCGCCTCGTGCAGGACGAGCGCCTGACCGAGCACGCCACGCGCCACATGCGCCTGTTCGTCTCGGGTTCGGCGCCGCTGCTGGCCGAAACGCACCGCGCTTTCAGGGAGAAGACCGGCCAGGCCATTCTCGAGCGCTACGGCATGACCGAGACCAACATGAACACCTCCAACCCCTATGACGGCGAGCGCATCGCCGGCACGGTTGGCTTCCCCCTGCCCGGCGTGACGCTGCGCGTCGCCGATCCCGAGACCGGCGAGAAGCTGGCGCAGGGCGAGATCGGCATGATCGAGGTGAAGGGCCCGAACGTCTTCAAGGGCTACTGGCGGATGCCGGAAAAGACCGCCGCCGAGTTCCGCGAGGACGGGTTCTTCATCACCGGCGACCTCGGCAAGATCGACGACAGCGGCTACGTCCACATCGTCGGCCGCGGCAAGGACCTCGTCATTTCGGGCGGCTACAACGTCTATCCGAAGGAGATCGAGACCGAGATCGACGGCATGTCCGGCGTGGTCGAGAGCGCGGTGATCGGCGTGCCGCATCCCGATTTCGGCGAGGGCGTCACGGCCGTGGTGGTGGCCGAGAAGGGCGCGAAGCTGGACGAGCGCGTGATCCTCGGCGCGCTGGAGGGCCGGCTCGCCAAGTTCAAGCTGCCGAAGCGGGTGATCGTGGTCGACGACCTGCCGCGCAACACTATGGGCAAGGTGCAGAAGAACGTGCTGCGCGACACCTACAAGGCGATTTACGGGGGCTAGGACGCGGCCGGCAGGCGCGCCGGCCTCGGCTTGCTGGCGCGGTCCGCTGGCGGCAATCGGCACCTGACGCGGGCTCATGGAGTTCAACCCAACTGCACGAGATCACGCGGCATCGGCCAGCCGTCAGGCCACCTGCCGGTTTTTGTTCTTGCTTTGTTCCGATCGGTGTGGTTGTATCGGCGATGAATGCAGGCGCCGAAATGCAACGTCTTGATCGCGAGGGTCGTATGCGCACGGTCTCAGAGAAGGCTCAGGCATTCCGGGCGCTTCACGAGGGAACTGAAGCCTTTGCCATCCCCAATCCCTGGGACCGAGGCTCTGCGCTGCTGTTGCAAGGGCTGGGGTTCAAGGCGCTCGCCACGACCAGCCTCGGTCTGGCGAACATGATGGGGAGGAAGCGGGCCACCCTGCAGGACGTCCTCGACAATTGCAGGACCATCGCCGACGCGACCGATCTTCCGGTGAACGTCGATCTGGAGAACTGCTTCGCCGATGACCCGGCGGAGGCGGCCAAAGCCATCGTTCTAGCGCATGACTATGGCGCGGTCGGCGGCTCCATCGAGGATAGCTCCGGGAACCCGTCATTGCCGATCTACGAGTTCTCGCTGGCGGTCGAGCGGGTTCATGCGGCAGTGGAAGCCGCCCGATCCCTCCCCGTTCCGTTCATGCTGACGGCCAGAGCCGAGAACTTCCTGCACGGCCGGCGTGATCTCGATGACACGATCAGGCGCCTGCAAGCCTTCGAGCGTGCCGGAGCAGACGTGTTGTATGCGCCGGGCCTACGCACTCTCGAAGAGATCAGGACGGTCGTGGGAGCGCTGACAAAGCCATTCAATGTGGTCATGGGGTTCGCCGACCCCTCGATCACCCTGAAGCAGCTCAGCGAAGCGGGCGTTCGCCGGGTCAGCATCGGCGGTGGTCTTTCGCGAATTGCGCTGCAGGCGTTCCTGGCGGCGGCCACGGAGATGCGCGAGGGCAGGTTCGAATTCGTCGGAGGTCTCAGGCCTTTGGGGGAACTGCAGCGTCACTTCGACTGAGTGTTGCGAGCAGACTTATTGGCTGGTTGAGGGTGTCATCGCGTGGCGGCGGCCACCTGCTCGTACCGCGCCAGCACCCCGTCCACGAAGATGCCGGCCGCGCCGAGATAGCCTGCGGGGTCGAGCAGTTCGGCCAGTTTCTCGCGCGGGGCATGGCGGGTGATCTCGCCGTCCCCGGAGAGCACGTCGATGAGCGCCCTGCCCTCGGCTACCGCCTTGCGACAAGCGGCCTCGATCCTGTCATGCGCCACGAGCCGGCCGAGCGCAGGAGCCAGCGCCATCTGCACGGCTTCGGCCATGAGCAGGCCGCCTGTGGCATCAAGATTGGCGCGCATGCGCTCGGGCTTCACCTCCAGCCCCTCCAGCAATTCGGCAAGCCGGGCCAGAACTCCGCCGGATAGCCGCGCCAGTTCGGGCAGCGCCAGCCATTCGGACTGCCAGCCGCCGGCAAAGCGCTCGTGCTCGCCCGCCCCGCCCGCGGCCACGGCCGCCAGAAGCGGGGGCGCGAGGCCGGCTGCGCCGAGGATCGTCGCGGAGAGCGCGGGATTGCGCTTGTGCGGCATGGTGGAGGAACCGCCCCGCCCGGGCACGACAGGCTCCAGAACCTCGCCGATTTCGGTCTGCATCATCAGCGCGGTGTCGCGCGCGAACTTGCCCGCCGTCGCGACGATGCCGGCCAACAGGGCGGCTGCCTCCAGCACGCGGTCGCGCTGACCGTGCCACGGGGCATCGGGAAGCGTCAGCCCGAGCCTTTCGGCCAGAAGGCCGGCGACTTCCGGGCCCTTGCCGCCGAGCGAGGCGAGCGTGCCGGCCGCGCCGCCGAACTGCAGGGCGAGGACGCGCGGACGCGCCTCCGCCAGCCGCTCCGCATGGCGCAGGAGCGCGTCGAGCGTGCCCGCCGCCTTCAACCCGAAAGTGATCGGCAGCGCCTGTTGGAGCCAGGTGCGCCCGGCCATGGGCGTGTCGCGATGCGCCCTCGCCAGTTTCGCAGCCGCCGCCATGGCGCGCCCGAGATCGGCTTCAACGACATTGAAAGCCTCGCGCAATTGCAGGACGAGGCCGGTATCCATCGCGTCCTGGCTGGTCGCGCCGTAATGGACCCATTTCGCGGCCTCCGCGTCGGATGTCGCCACCGCGGCGGTCAGCATCTTGACGAGGGGGATCGCGGTATTGCCGGCGATTGCCGCCGCCTGCGCCAGGGCCTCGACGTCGAAACGGCGCGCCTCGCAGGCCGCCGCAATGGGGGCCACGGCAGCGGCTGGAACGACGCCCGCATCGGCTTCCGCCGCCGCCAGCGCCGCCTCGAAGGCGAGCATCGCGGCGACCGTTCCCTCGGCGGACCAGACCGCCTCCATCGCCGGCGAACCGAACAGGGGGACAAGCAGTTGGACTGGCATGGACGTTCCTGCTGAAATGGCCGCACGCGAGGCTTAGCAGAGGCTTGGGCGCCCCCCAAGCGCCGGAACCTCGCGCGCGCCCGCCGGTTGTTATGCCCGAGACGATAGGAGAGACGGATGACCACCCCCACCCGCAAGGCCGACGACCTCCAGAAGCAGGGCACCCGCGAGTTCGACGAGGCCGTCGCCGGCAAGGGCCCGAAAATGCCGCCGCGCGAGGCCGACTGCGAGACCAATGCGGATCTGGACGAGGCACTGGAGGAGAGCTTCCCCGCGAGCGACCCCCCGAAAGTGTCTTCGAGTTCGGCAGGTCTCGGCGCGCCGAAGGGGCGCCAGTCTGCCGATTGACGTCGCGGGCTGCTTGACAGTCCCGGCCGATTGCCTCACGTCATGCCGGTCAGCCGGCCGGACGGCCGCCGCCGCATCACCCGAAAGGGCGCGGGGGAGGAAAGTCCGGGCTCCACGGAAACACGGTGCCGGATAACGTCCGGCGGGGGCGACCCCAGGGACAGTGCCACAGAGAAGAGACCGCCGGGGCATGCCCCGGCAAGGGTGAAACGGTGGGGTAAGAGCCCACCGCGCGACCGGCAACGGAAGCGGCACGGCAAACCCCACCGGGAGCAAAACCGAATAGGGACGGCAGGGGGCGACCCCGGGCGTGGATCCGCGCCGCCGTCCGGGTAGGTTGCCAGAGGGGCCGAGCAATCGGCCTCCTAGAGGAATGGCCGTCGCGCGGGAGCAATCCCGCCCCACAAAACCCGGCTTACAGGCCGACTGATATGTTGAGAGGCCCCGGCGGGAAACCGTTCGGGGCCTCGCCATGTCCGGGCCTCGCCATGTCCGGCAGCCGTCATCACGAGGCCGTCAGCACGTAACGTCTCCCTTCCCGCCCCCGTAGGACGCTCGATGCCGATGCCTGTGCGCCGGCGCCTCGAGACCCAAAAGGGAACGCCATAATGGGGAACGCCATGATCGACCGCCGCTCGCTCCTGATCGCCGGCGCTGCCGCCGGCCTTGCCGCCGTACGCCCGGCCGCCGCCGCCCCGCAGCGCTTCACGCAGGCTGCGTTCGATGCGGCGAAGGCGGCCGGCAGGCCGATCCTCGTCGACGTGAGTGCGCCGTGGTGCCCGGTCTGCCGCGCCCAGAAGCCGATCCTGTCGCGCCTGACCGCCGAGGAGCGGTTCCGCGACCTCGTGGTGCTGGAGGTCGATTTCGACAGCCAGAAGGAGATCGTGCGGGCGTTCGGCGTGCAGAAGCAGTCGACCCTCATCGTATTCAGGGGCATGCGCGAGCTCGGCCGCTCGACGGGCGACACCAATGCCGGCTCGATCGCTGCGCTGGTGGCGAGGAGCGTCGAGATGGCCCGCATGTGACCGGCCGAAACCCGCAGGGAGACGCGGCCATGCTCGCCAACATCGGCTTCGCCTTCATGGCGGGGATCGTGTCGATCCTGTCGCCCTGCGTCCTGCCGATCCTGCCCATCGTGCTCGGCGGTGCCGCCTCCGAGCACCGCCGCGGCCCGCTGGCGCTGGCGGCGGGACTGGCGCTGTCGTTCACCGTCATCGGCCTGTTCGTCGCAACGATCGGCTTCTCGATCGGGCTCGATCTGGAGCTGTTCCGCGCGTTCGCGGGATTTGTCCTGCTGGCGCTCGGCCTCGCCATGCTGGTGCCGGCCGCGGGCGCGCGGCTCGCAACGGCGGCGGGCCCGCTGTCCAACTGGACGCAGTCGCAATTCGGCGGCTTCGACCGCACGGGGCTTTCGGGACAGTTCGGCGCAGGGCTGCTGCTCGGCGCGGTCTGGAGCCCCTGCGTCGGGCCGACGCTGGGCGCGGCGTCGCTGATGGCGGCGCGGGGCGAGAATCTCGGGCAGGTCGGCCTCACCATGCTGGCCTTCGGGCTCGGAGCGGGCCTGCCGCTCGCAGCGCTCGGCGCCCTGTCGCGCGAGCGGCTGCTGGGTTTGAGGGAGCAGATGCTGAGCGCCGGCCACGGTGCGAAGACGGCGCTCGGACTGGTGGTGGTCGCCGTCGCGCTGCTGGTCCTGACGGGCTACGACAAGGCCATCGAAGCGGCCCTCGTCGCTGCCTCGCCCGACTGGCTAACCACGCTCACCACCCGGTTCTGAACATCGCGCCCCCTCCCGGCGTGACAGAGCGGGCCGCATCCCGCCATCCACCTGAAACAGGGGGCGGCAAAGCTACCTTTGCGCGAGCGGTGCGCTCATGACACTCTGCCGCCGCGCCACTGGAAGCAGGAGCATCTTATGGGCTGGGCCATTCTCGGCATCGTCGTCGCGCTCGTCGTCTATGCCATCTACGTCTATAACGGCCTCGTCGGCCTCCGGCAGAGGGTCAATCAGGCCTTCGCCGACATCGACGTGCAGCTCAAGCAGCGCCACGACCTGATCCCCAACCTCGTCGAGACCGTGAAGGGCTATGCGTCCCACGAGAAATCGACGCTCGACGCGGTGATCGCCGCCCGCAACGCCGCGCAGGGCGCCCACGGACCCACGGCGCAGGCCGCCGCCGAGCAGCAGCTTTCCGGCGCTGTCGGCCGGCTGCTCGCCCTGGGCGAGGCCTATCCGGACCTGAAGGCCAGCGCGAACTTTCAGCAGTTGCAGGTCGATCTCGGCAATGTCGAGGACAAGCTCGCCGCCGCGCGCCGCTTCTTCAACAACGCCGTCAGCGAGTTCAACGCCTCGATCCAGGCCTTCCCGGCCGTGCTGTTCGCTGCCGGAATGGGCTTCACGCAGCGCGAGTTCTTCGATGTCGGCCCGGAGACGCGCAGCCAGATCGAGGTTGCGCCGACGGTGAAGTTCTAGGCGCGGCGCCAAAGCCATGCTCGGCGAGGCCTACGGGCTCTACGGCCACATCCGCAACAACCGTATCCGCTCGGCGTTCCTGCTCGCCGGGCTGTTCTTCCTCGCCTATGTAATGACCTTCGGCGTCATCCTCATCGGCTACGGCATGTCGGGCTACCATATCGGCTCGTATGTGCTGGTCGAGACCTGGAAGGTGTTCCTGACCGCCCTGCCCTTCGTCACGGGGATCACGCTCATCTGGGTGTTCATCGGCTTCCGGTTCAACGTCGCCCTGATCGGCAAGATGACCGGCGCGCAGCCGGTAGCGCGGGACCAGAACCCGAAGCTCTACAGGATGCTGGAGAATCTCTGCATCTCGCGCGGCATGAACACGCCGAAGCTCGCCATCCTGGAAAGCGACGCGCTGAACGCCTTCGCCTCCGGCGTCAACGACAAACAGTTTACGGTGACGGTGACGACCGGGCTGCTCAGGGCGCTCGACGACAAGGAGGTCGAGGCGGTCCTCGCCCACGAACTCACCCATATCCGCAACGGCGACGTGCGCCTCATGATCATCGCCGTGGTGATCTCGGGCGTCGTCTCGCTGGTCGGCGAACTGGTGTTCCGCGGCTTCCTGCGCGGCGGCGTCCGCACCTCGTCCGACAGCGACCGCAAGGGCGGCGCCCTCATCGCCGTGCTGATCGGCGTGGCGCTGGTGGCGATCGCCTGGGTGCTGGCCATCGTGGTCAGGCTGTCGCTGTCGCGCTCGCGGGAATATCTCGCCGATGCCGGCGCGGTGGAGCTGACCAAGAACCCCGATGCGATGATCACCGCCCTGCTCAAGATTTCGGGACGGGCCGACATAGACGGCGTGCCCTCGGGCGTCATGGACATGTGCTTCGAGAACGACCCGGACGATTTCGCCGACCTGTTCTCGACCCATCCCTCCATCACCAAGCGCGTGCAGGCGCTGGTGGAGAAGGCGGGCGGGCGCATGCCGGACATGCCGCCCCACCCGCCGGAAATGCAGCAGCGGCCGGACCTGCCGAGCATCGTCAGGTCCAGCAGCTGGGGCAAAAGCTGAAAATTATCAGCAGGCCATGCGGATGCGCGTGGTGGTGCAGCCGATGCCCGGCACGCCGCGGTTCGACGAGCAGAAGCCGTCGCCGGGCGTGAGGCCGAACATGCGGCGCTGGCCGCCGGCCGGCACGGTGATCACCGCCGTCTGGCCGCTGCGGTAGAACAGCCTGAACCAGCAGGTGGGGCTGACGCCGGGGCTGCAGGTAAAGCGCGCGGTGCAGGCTTCGGCGACGCTGCTTCCAGCGACCATGACACCCGCGCCAAGCATCGCGGCGGCCGCCGTTCGGGCAATCCAGGAGCCAGACATGCTCTTTCCTCTGACATGACAGTAAAGGTAGCCAAATAAGGCAGGGCCGCCAGTTTAGTCGGCCGGATTGCGCTGGGTAAAGTACCTCGTTTGCCCGGCAACGCCCGAAAGGCGGGCCTGGCGGTATCATCGCGGGGTTCCGTAACAGGTAAGGCGCGCCTGCGGGATGCTGCCCTGCACGATACCGGCCGATGTGGCCGCAGACGGCGCGGCCGTGATTGCCGGCATCACCGAAATGCGTTGGTCAGGCATGCCGATCCCGACCGATGGTCGCGCCTCCTCCGGTCCGGCATCCCATGACCTCCGAAACCCGTTCGCCACATACCGCTCCCGCGCAGGCGCATGCCGCCGCGCAGCCTCATGCGCCGCATATCCTGCTCGGGCTGGCGCTGGGCTTCGTGGGCGTCGTCATCTTCGGCGCCACCCTGCCGGCGACGCGCATCGCCGTCGGCCATATGGACCCCTGGTTCGTCGCACTGGGCCGGGCGGCGGCGGCCGGCCTGATCGCCGTGCTGGTGCTGGCGGTGCTCCGCCGGCCCCTGCCCCCCAGAAGCGATCTCGGCCGTTACGCCGTCGTGGCGCTCTGCCTGATCGCCGGGTTTCCCGGGTTCTCCTCGCTCGCCATGGTGACGGTGCCGGCGAGCCATGGCGGCGTGGTCGTCGGCATCCTGCCGCTCTGCACGGCTATCGCGGCAGCCCTCGTCGCGCGCGAACGCCCCTCGATGGGCTTCTGGCTGACGGGACTGGCGGGCGCTGCGCTTGTGCTGGTCTTCACCTTCCGGCAAGGCGGCGGCTTCCATGTCTCGGCGGGCGACCTGTTCCTCGTCGTCGCCATCGCGGCGGCCGCCATCGGCTATACCGTCAGCGGCATGCTCACCCGCACCCGACCGGGCTGGGAGGTGGTCTCGTGGATGCTGGTGCTCGCCCTGCCCGTCACGCTGCCGGCGGCCTGGTGGTTCGCGCCCGCGGAGCCTTCCACCGTGCCGGCCGCGGCATGGTGGTGCTTCGCCTATGTGGCGCTGTTCAGCCAATATCTCGGCTTCTTCTTCTGGAATGCCGGCCTCGCCAAGGGCGGCATCGCCCGCGTCGGGCAGATCCAGCTTCTTCAACCTTTCGTGACGCTCGCCATCGCGGCGACGCTGAACCGCGAACCGGTTGGCGCAGATACGCTTTTGTTCGCGCTGGCGGTCGCCGCCTGCGTGCTGGCCGGCAGCCGGATGAAAGCGCGCTGACGCCAAGCGTCAACCTTGGCGGGTGGCTTTGGGCAGGCCGTTTGCGCTAGGATCGCACCATGCGGACCCGCTTGTTGCCTGTGTTCCTGTCCTGCGTATCCATGGCTCTGGTCGCCCCGCCGGCCGTGGCACAGCTCGACCTGCGCCCACCTGCCGCCAGCCAGCCCTCGGTGAGCCGCCCCGCTGCGCCGCGCCCGGCCCGCACCGCAACACGCGCGCCGCGCACGGCGCCGATTCCCGAACCGCGCCCGGCAGAGGCCGGCGAGGGCACGGAGACGCCGGGACCGGAGCTTGCCACTGTCCCGCCGGCTGCCGAAGCCTCGCAGCCCGGCCCGGCGCCATCTGCACCGGTGACAACGCCTCCCGACGCGGCGGCTCCGACGCCTCCGGCAGCCGCCGCGCCCCCGAGCCGGATCGACGAAGCATTCAGTTCGGCCGAAGCTGCTGCGGGGCGGGCGCCGGCTATGCCCGAATCACATCCCGCGATCATCAACGCGCCGATTTCCGCAGGACGCCCGAGAGCCGCCGCCCCGCCGACCGCCGCCCCGCCCCCGCCGGTCCAGGCCGAGGCCGCGCTGACCGCTACCGATCCGCCCCAGATCGAGGCGCCCTTCGCCGAAGCGCCCCCGCGCCGCTTCGAGGGCCGCGCCTTCTCCGACAAGCGCTTCCCCATCGGCCGCGCCGCCCATCTGCCGATGATTCGCGCGCAGGCGGCTGCCGTGCGCGTGCCGGTCGATCTCGCCGACGCTGTCGCGACCGTCGGGAGCGCCTACGACCCGCACGCAGTCGGGCTGGTTGACGAGGTCGGCCTGATGCAGGTGCCCCCCGCCATTGCCCGCCAGCTCGGCTTCGAGGGCACGATCCAGGATCTTTTCGAGCCGGAGACGAACATCCGCCTCGGCATGGCCTATCTCGCCGGCGCCTGGGAGCGCTCCGGCGGCAATCTCTGCCAGGCGCTGATGAAGTATCGCGCCGGCTGGGACGAGACGCAGATGAGCGCGCTGTCGCTGGAATATTGCCGCCGCGCGGTGGTGCATCTCACCGCCATCGGCTCCCCGCTCGCGCGCGGCGTCACGGTGCCGACCGGGGCTGCGACGCCGCCGCCGGGACAGCGCTCGACCAGCCAGTTCAACTGGCAGGATCACGAGAACCGCATGCGCCAGATCGACAACCGCTTCGGCGGGCAGAACTTCGGCATCATAGCTCGGTAGCGGCAGCGTCCGTAGACGCCGCGCCGCCCGTCGCCCTAGGCTTCCCGCACGTCTTGCAAGGAGCCTTCGCATGTCCGTCACCGCCGATGTCGATCAGGTCATCGCCGACATCACCCGCTGGGCCTCGATCGAGAGCCCGACCTACGATGCCGCGGCGGTCAACCGCATGATGGACGAGGGCGCGAAGGACCTCGACGCGATGGGCTTCCGCATCGAGCGGATCGCCGGCACGCAAGGGTTCGGCGACATCGTGGTGGGCCGGCTCGACGGCGCGGAGGCAGGCCCCGGCCTCCTGATCCTCGCCCATGTCGACACCGTCCATGCCGTCGGCACGCTGGCGGGACCGCTGCCGATCCGCCGCGAGGGCGACCGGCTCTACGGGCCGGGCGTCACCGACATGAAGGGCGGCACGGTGCTGGCGCTGCACGTACTCGCCAAGATCATCAAGGCGAAGGGCGGCAAGCTGCGCCGCGACGTGACCGTCGTGCTCATTCCCGACGAGGAGGTCGGCTCGCCCTCCTCGCGCGCTACCATCGAGGCGGAAGGCGCCAAGGCCGCCCATGTCCTGGTGCCCGAGCCCGGCCGCGACCATTTCGTCACCTCCGGCCGCCACGCCGTGGTGCGCTACCATATCCACGTCCACGGCCGCCCCTCGCATGCCGGCGCTGCGATCAGCCGCGGGGTCAGCGCGATCCGCGCCATGGCCCGGCTGATCGAGACCATCGAGGACTGGTCCGACTACGAGCGCGGCCAGACTTTCGCGGTCGGGCGGGTCAATGCCGGCACCTGGGTCAATGTCGTGCCGGTCATCTGCTCGGCCGAGGTGCTCTGCGTCGCCGCGACCCCGGAGGATCTCGCCGATATCGACGTGCGGCTGAGGACGCTGCGCGCGCCCTTCCCCAACACGCGCATCACCATCGAGCCCGGTCCTGTCAGGCCGCTGTTCGTGGCCGGCCCCGGCACGATGGAGCTCTATGCCAAGGCCAAGGCGATCGCCGACAGCCATGGCTTCCCCATCGACCATTTCCAGTCCGGCGGCGGCTCGGACGGCAATTTCACCGGCGCGATGGGCGTGGCGACGCTCGACGGTCTCGGGGTGTGGGGCGGCGGCATCCACACCAAGGAGGAATATTGCGACATCCGCTCGATCACGCCGCGCGGCACCATTCTCGCCGGGCTGATCGAGGATATCGCGGCCTGACACTGGTCAGTAGCTCCGCAGTCGTGGTGGCATGACATGCGGGCGCGGCGCAGGCCGGCGCCCCTCCCGCACAGGCCTGCCGACCCGCAACCCAACCGGAGCAGCCCATGTCCATGATGCCCGCCCTCTCTGACGAGGAACTGTCGCCCGAGGCGGCGGCGGTCTTCGCCGATATCCGCGCGACGCGGCAAACCGACTTCGTCAACAATTTCTGGCGCGTGCTGGCGCACGATCCCGTCGCGCTGAAGCGGACATGGGAGAGCATCCGGCAGGTGATGGCACCCAGCGCGCTCGATCCGCTGACCAAGGAATTGCTCTATGTCGCCGTCTCGATGGCGAATAATTGCGAATATTGCATCCGGTCGCATTCGGCTGCGGCGCGCGCCAAGGGGATGACCGACCAACAGTTCATGGAACTCGTCGCGGTCGTCGGCATGGCGGCGGAGACAAACCGCATCGCCACCGCGCTGCAGGTGCCCGTGGATGCGGCGTTCCGGCCGGCAACGGACACCCCGTTCAATCAGGTGTGAACCGCAAAGGGCTGTCGCGGCTGCATTCGGACGATGGCGACGGTCGCCAATTCGCCCCATTTCATGGTTGACTAGGGGCCGACGAAATCCTGCGGAAACACGGCGGGACCAGCTTCCTGCCGAACGGGGTATGCGATGAAACGAACAGGTTCGACCACTTCAACCGGCGCCGGCTTGCTGGCCTCCCGCATTGGCGGCGGGCTGGCCGCGACAGCGCTCGTCTTCTCCCTCGGCGCGGGAATCGCCGCCATGCCGCCCGCTGCGAGGCCGGCGGAAGCCCGGCAGGCCATCGACCTCTCCGACCTTGCCGAACGGGTCATCGACGCCGTCGTCAACATCTCGACCTCGACGCGCGTCGACACCGCCGCCGGCCCCCGGCCGGGCGGGCCACCCGGCGGGCGCGGCGCGCCTCCCGGCGGTCAGGGCCAGCGCCCCAGCCCCGGAGCCCCCTTCGATGAGCTGTTCGAGGAATTCTTCCGCCGCCGCGGCGAGAACCCGCCCGGCGCTCCCGGCGGACCGCCCGGCCAGCAGCAGCCGCAGCGGCGCCAGTCCTCGCTCGGCTCGGGCTTCGTGGTGGATGCGACCGGCATCATCATCACCAACAACCACGTGATCGACGGCGCCGACGAGATCACCGCCATCTTCAATGACGGCACGCGCCTGCGCGCCGAGGTCGTCGGCCGTGATCGGGATATCGACATCGCGGTGCTGCGCGTGCAGCCGACGCGGCCGCTACGGGCCGTCAACCTCGCCGATTCCGACAAGATCCGCATCGGCGAGCCGGTCATGGCCATCGGCAACCCGCTCGGTCTCGGCGGCACGGTGACCGCCGGCATCGTCTCGGCGAAGAACCGCGACATCCAGTCCGGCCCGTTCGACAACTACATCCAGACGGACGCGGCCATCAATCGCGGCAATTCCGGCGGCCCGCTGTTCAACATGGCCGGCGACGTGATCGGCATCAACACGGCGATCTTCTCGCAGTCCGGCGGCAATATCGGCATCGCCTTCGCGGTACCGGCCAATACGGCGCGGCCGGTCATCGCGCAGTTGCGCGAATTCGGCGAGACGCGGCGCGGCTGGCTCGGCGTCCGCATCCAGGAGGTCACCGACGAGATCGCCGAAAGCCTCCGCCTCGGCTCGCGCCGCGGCGCGCTGATCGCCGGTGTCGAGCAGAACGGCCCGGCCGGCCCGGCCGGCATGAAGACGGGCGACGTCATCGTCTCGTTCGACGGCCGCGACGTGCGCAATTCGCGCGAGCTGCCGCGCATCGTGTCGGAAACCGCGGTCGGCAAGGCCGTGCCGGTCATCGTCATGCGCGAGGGCCGCGAGGAGACGCTGACCGTCACGCTCGGCCGCCGCGAGGGCAATATCCAGCAGGCCTCGACCGGCCAGCAACCGCAGCAGCGCGCGCCGCAGCAGCGGGCACCGACGATCTCGGCGCTGGGCCTCCAGCTCTCCGGCCTGACCGCCGAGACGCGCCAGCGGTTCCGCCTGCGCGACGACGTGCGCGGCGTGGTCGTCACCGAGGTCGATCCGAACTCGCGGGCGGCGGAGCGGCGCATCCAGGCCGGCGACGTCATCCTCGAGGTGCAGAACGAGGCGGTGAACGCGCCGGCCGACGTGACACGCCGGATCGAGGCGCTGCGCGCCGAGGGACGCAATTCCGCGCTGTTCCTCGTCGCCAATGCCGAGGGCGACCGACGCTTCGTGGCGCTGAACCTGAGGTAAGGCCAAGCGTGATCCCGAAAAGTGGAAACCGCCTTTCGGGATCATGCTTCACTTCAGCCCTGGAGCGGGCGTTCCGATCCCATCGGAACATCGCCCGCTCTAGCAGCGCCGACTATTCCGCGAAGTCGGCGCGCGTATAGCCTTGAGCGAAGAGCAGCGCCGAGAGATCGGCGTGCTCGATGCGGGCACCGGCAGCCTCCGCCACTTTCGGTTTGGCGTGGAAGGCGACGCCGAGCCCTGCCTCACCCAGCATGGCGAGATCGTTCGCGCCGTCGCCGACCGCAAGCGTCTCGGCGGGGTTGAGAGAGAACTTCCCGCGCAGTTCGACCAGCGTGTCGCGCTTGGCCTCGCGCCCGAGAATGGGCTCGCGGACGAGGCCGGAGAACCGGCCGTCCTCGGTTTCCAAGAGGTTGGCGCGGTTCTCGTGGAAGCCGATCATCGCGCCGATCCGTGCGGTGAACAGCGTGAAGCCGCCGGAGACGAGCGCGGTATAGGCGCCGTTGGCGCGCATGGTGCGGACCAGTTCGCGGCCGCCGGATGTCAGCGTGATGCGCCGCTCGACGACATCCTCGACGACGCTTGCCGGCAGGCCCTTCAGCAGGGCGACGCGCTCGCGCAGGGCGGGCTCGAAGGCGATCTCGCCGCGCATGGCGCGTTCCGTGATCGCCGAGACATGCTCCTTGAGGCCGACGAGATCGGCCAGTTCGTCGATACATTCCTGGCCGATCATGGTGGAATCCATGTCGGCGAGGAACAGCCGCTTCCGGCGCGTCGCCGCCTCCTGCACGATCACGTCGACCGGGCTATCGCCGAGCGCGGCGCGGATCGCATCGGCGGTGGCGCGGTTGTCCGCGGGACCGGAGGGTGCGAAAGGGATGTCGGCGGCGATGCCGGGATCGAGCGTCACCGCCTCGCCGGCCGAGGGAAGCAGCGCTGCCGCCGCCGCGAGGACGTCGGCCGAGACCGCGCCGCGGTCCGGATGGGAGACAAGGGTCGCGACGTGGCTGAAGGACATGGTGCGCTGGATCGCTCGGGGCCGAGGGCCGTCCTCATCGCAGGTCCGACAGCCAGCGGCAAGTCGGCGCTCGCGCTGGAACTTGCCGAGCGCTTCAGCGGCGTGATCATCAATTCGGATTCCATGCAGGTCTATCGCGACCTCGCGATCATCACCGCCCGTCCGACCCCCGATGAGACCGCGCGCGCCGAGCACCGACTCTACGGCACGGTGGATGCGGCCGAGAACTTTTCGGTCGGCCGCTGGCTCGCCGCGGCTACGGAAGAACTGGCCTCGGCGCGCGAGGCGGGCATGCTGCCCATCGTGATCGGCGGCACGGGGCTCTATTTCAAGGCGCTGACTCAGGGCCTCTCCGACATTCCGCCGGTGCCGTCGGATATCCGCGCGGCCGTGCGGGCGCTGGGTGAGACGTTGCCGCCCGGCGACCTGCATGCGCGGCTGGCGGCCGTCGATCCCGAGACGGCCGCGCGGCTCCGCCCGAGCGACCCGCAGCGGCTGCTGCGCGCGCTGGAGATTTTCGAGGCTACCGGCCGCCCCCTCGCCCATTGGCAACAGGACGGCAGGTCAAAGCCCGTGCTCGATCCGGCCGACTGCGCGGCGGTGTTCCTCGCCGTCGATAGGGCATGGCTGCGCCAGCGCATCGATGCGCGCTTCGACGCGATGATGGCGGCCGGCGCGCAGGAGGAAGTGGCCCGGCTCGCGGCGCGAAATCTCGACCCCGCTCTCCCCGCCATGCGGGCACACGGCGTTCCCGGCCTGATCGCGCATCTGCGCGGTGACGCCTCGCTGGATGAAGCTGTCGCGCGGGGCAAGAAGGACACGAAGGCCTATGCCAAGCGGCAGGAGACTTTCTTCCGCCACCAATTGCCGGGTTTCGCGGCGCTGGAGCCGGACAAGGCCCGTAGCGACCTGATGGCGCAGCTTCAGTCCTGAGGCGTCGAGGATTTCCGGCGCGGGGCCGAGTTCTGCCGGGTTTTCGGCCGGAAGACCGGCACGTCGTCCGGCGCGATGGGCGTCTCGCCCGGCAGGCGCACCACCAGATGTTCGCCCTCGCCTTCATCGACGCAGACGACGTTCCGGCCCGAGGCCTTGGCGCGGTAGAGGGCCGCGTCGGCACGCGAGAGCACGCGGTCGAGCGACTCGCGCCCGTCCCAGGCCGCCACCCCGAACGAGGCGCTGAACCGGATCACGTCACCCTCGAATGGCACGTCCTGGCTGGCCGCCAGCGCCCGCATCCGCTCGGCGACAGCCGCTGCGGCCGTCAACCCGGTGTGCGGCAGGACAGCGACGAATTCCTCGCCGCCGATCCGGCCGAACAGGTCGACCTCCTCGCGCAGCCCGTGCGTCATCAGATCCACGGCGGCCTTGAGGATGGCGTCGCCGCCGGCATGGCCGTGCCGGTCGTTGATGCGCTTGAAATGGTCGAGGTCCAGCACGAACAGCGACACCGGGTGGCCATAGCGCTCGGCCAGGGCGATGGCGCGTTGAAGCCCGTCGGTGATCGCCCGGCGATTGAGCGCGCCGGTCAGGGGATCGCGGGTCGCAAGGCGGTTCAGCTCCGCCTCCAGCTCCTGCCGGCGGGCGATCTCGGCCTTCAGGGCCTCGTTGGCCGCGGCATGTTCGAGCTGGATGAGCCGGGCGGCATCTTCGGCGAGCTTGCGCGTGGTGATATCCGCATAGGTCGTCAGCACGCCGTCGCCGAGCGGCGCGACGGCGATCTCGTACCAGCCTTCGCTGCCATCGGATGCGGGGTAGGATGCGATCACCTCCACCGGCTCGCGGGTCTCGGCGACCTCGAGATAGCGGAGCCAGAGGCCGCTTTCCTTCAGCGTCGGGCAGACGCTCAGGAGCGGGGTGGAAAGCATGTCCTCGACCGGAATGCCGAAAAGGCGGCTGGCGCGCCTGTTCGCCGCGATGATCTGGCCGTCTACGGCTTCGCCATCGGTGCCGCGCGCCAGGCGCACGGCGATGATGCCGTCGAGCGAGGCGTCGAGGATGGTGGTCAGCAGGTCATCGCGCAGTTCGCGCGCCTTGCAATAGACGAGGATGATGCTCGACCCGTCCGTGTCGCGGCATGGCAGGATCAGCCGCTCCCAGATGTGGACGTTCACCGCATAGGCGCCGCGATGCAGGGTCAGAAGCGGGATGCCGTCGCGCACCGCCCGCGCGTTGACATCGCGGAAGAAGTCGCCGACCTCGCCCTTGAATTCGCTGGTCTGGCGGCCCGTCATGTCCATACCGACATTGGCCGCGATCGTGCTGCCGTAATGGGCGTAGACGTAGTCGTCCTCGTCCAGCGGCACCATGACGATGACGTCTTCGGCATCGGGGCCGAGGCTGATCGGGTCGAACGGGGCAAACGGCGCATAACCGTGCGCATCGACCAGCGAACGCCACTGCGCGAGCAAACGCCGGATGGCCGGCGCGTGGCAGCGCTCTTCGATCCCGGATTCGTAAATCTCGCGATACATGCCGACCTGTCCTTACGTCAATCTGGCATCGGCCACTTAAGACGGCGTAAAGCCGGCTTCAGGGAAACGGGCCAGATTGCCGCATCGCCGGGGGACGGTCCGGCGACGGTCAGGCGGTCGCGAAGCTCGGGATATCGAGCGGCCGGCGGTCGCGGTCCGCCATGGCGGCGAGATCGTTGGCGAGCAGAAGATCGAAGGTCTGGCCGTCGCGCACGACCATCTGCCGCCCGCGGTCGGTCACGAACAATGCAAAGCCGGCGCCGAGCTGCATGCGCAGGAAATCGACCAGCGCCGACGCCTTCCAGAGCAGCGGGCGCTGCGGATCGACGAACAGGAAGATGACCTTCTCGACGGGGTCGCGGTGGAAATAGGCGCCACAATCGAGCGGATGGGGAATGCGGTTGCGCTCGGGCGCGTCGGCAAGGCGGGCCGCGAGATAGGCGCAGACATAGGCCGTGCAGGCCGACGGCCGTTCCGGCTTGCCGAAGATCGAGCAGCCGCCGTTCTCGATGTGGCGGCAGGCGTGATAGGCGGGCTTGTCGAGGGCCTGGATTTCGGGAAGCGAGCAGCAATAGGTGCAGGTGCGGCAATGGGAGATGCGTTCGCCCGCCTCCCGTCGCCGCTTGGCCTGCCCCATCTCAGCCCCTCTGGCCTTCCTTGACCGACTGCAGCAGCGCCTTCTGGATCGGCTCGTTGCCGGCGCAGATCTCGCCATTCAGCAGCATGTTGTCGTGGCCGTCGCAGTCGGTGACGAAGCCTCCGGCCTCGCGGATCAGCACGATCCCCGCGGCAACGTCCCAGGACTGGACGCCGCGCTCCCAATATCCGTCGAACCGGCCGGCGGCGACATAGGCGAGGTCGAGCGAGCAGGCGCCCATGCGCCGGATGCCGCCGAAGCGCGACTGGACCACCTTGAGCTCGTTGCGGAACTGGACATGGTCGCCGCGGCCGACATGCGGGGCGCCGCAGCCGACCACGCTCAGTTCCGGCTTGCGGCGCGCCGAGACGCGCAGCCGCCGGTCGTTGAGGAAGGCGCCGGTGCCGCGCTCGGCGACATAGAGCTCGTCGATGGCCGGATTGTAGACGACGCCGGCCACCAGCACGCCGTTGCGCTCCAGGGCGATCGAGACCGCGAATTGCGGGATGCCGTGGAGGAAATTGGTCGTGCCGTCGAGCGGATCGACGATCCAGGTATGGGTCTCGTCGGTGCCCTCGGTCTTGCCGCCCTCCTCGCCGATGAAGCCGTAGCCCGGCCGCGCCTTGAGCAGTTCGGTCTTGACGACCTGTTCGGCCTTGCGGTCGGCGGCCGAGACGAAATCGCCCGGTCCCTTCACGGAAACCTGCAGGTTCTCGACCTCGCCGAAGTCGCGCTTGAGGCCGCGGCCGGCCTTGAGGGCGGCGCCGACCATGACGTTGAGCAGTGCGGAGCGGAGCATTGCGGTCCTTCGCGGGTCGTTGAGGGGCGGTCATGCCCGCCAAGCCACTTGCGGTCAAGCCAGCCCCCTGCGGGCCGGCCAACTATCTCAACCAGTTGCGCGCGCCCTGTTCGGCGGCCTCGCGCTGCACCGGGTCCATGGTCTTGACGTAATCTTCCAGCCAGGCGTCGCGCGCGCCGAGATATTCGGCGGTCAGGTACCATTGCGCGGCCATGACGGCATTCGGGGCGATGCCGCGGCCGGCCGCCAGCAGCCGGGCGAGGCGATTCATGGCCAGCGGATTGCCGCGCAGCGCCGCCTTGCGGAAGAACCCGGCGGCGGCGGTCTCGTTCTTCGCGACCCCCTGCCCGTTGAACAGCATGACGGCGTAGTCGATCTGCGCCTCCATCAGGTCCTGCGCCGCCGCGCGGCCGAGATAGCTGGCTGCCTGCGCGAGGTCGACGGGAATGCCGTTGCCGTCCTTGAGCATCGTTCCGTAGGCATACTGGGCGTCGGCACTGCCGAGATCGGCCGCCATCCTGAACCAGCGGGCCGCGCCTTGCGGATCGCGCTCGCCGCCATGGCCGCCGAGCGCGAGCAGACCGAGATTGTAGGCCGCGGCGACATGACCGAGCCCGGCCGCCCGCTCGAAATAGGGCCTTGCCTGCGCCGGGTCGCGGGCGAGGCCCGCCTTCCCCTCGACATGCATCATGCCGATGGCGAAGATCGCGTTGCGGTCGCCCTTGTCGGCGGCGAGCCGATACCAGCCGAGCGCCCGCTCCTCGTTCTGCGGCACGCCGATGCCGGTGGCATGGAGTTCGGCGAGCAGGGTCATCGATACCGGATCGGCCGCGGCCTCGACCCGTTCCGTCGCTTCGCGAAAGGCAGTCAGGTACTGGCCGCGCTGATAGGCCGCATAGGCAGATTCCGCGCTCGGCGGCTCCGCCCGCGCGGCAGGAGCCGGCGGGGCGGTCGCGGGTCGCGGCGCGGGACGGTTCTGCGCAGACGCGGCCGAGCATGCCAGCACGAGCAGGCAGGCGGCGGCGAGAGCGCGCGGCGCGGCCGTCATGGCTGACGGGCTCCCGCCAGCGCCGCGAGCGCCTCGGCGACACCCGCCTTCGGACCCCCGGCATGGTTCCAGACCGGGTCGCCCAGCGCGACGAAATCGGCCGAGACGGCCGTCAGCGCCGCCGCGCCCTCGATGTCGGACGCGAAACCGATCACCGGCACCTCGAACAACTCGGCCCACCAGCCGACGCGCTCGACCACCGCATGGAGCGGCGGCAGCAGGCCGTTCTTCTCGGCATGGCGCGACACCATCGGCTCGCCGAACATGACGTAATCGGCGCCGCTCTCGGCGGCCGACATGGCATCGTCGCGCGATTTCAGGCCGGCGACGCCGACCATCCGCTGGGGCGCGAGGCTCGCCACCGCATCGCCGAGGCGCTGGGCGTCATACACAAGATGGCACCCGTCAGCGCCACCCCGCGCCGCCACCGCGGGCGAGGCCTCGACGATCAGCGCGGCGCCGTGTTTCTGGGCTGCGGGGGCGAGAGTCTTGACCGCGTTGACCAGGGTGCGCTCGTCGGTCTCGGCGAAGCGGGCGATGACGGCGGCGACGGCGCCACCCGACAGGGCAGCCTCCATCACGCCGGCAAAGGTGTCGGCCGCCTCGATCACCGGCGTGACGAGAACAAGCTGGGTTTGCTGCTGCGAGGGCTCGGGATTACGCATGGCTGCGCACATGAGGCTCGAAAGCGGCAAAAAAGCGGAGGGACGGAACGTTCATCCTCGGTATCGACATCGTTTGGAAACATCTCGGCTGGAGGTTCGCATCCATGCGGGCACCGGGTCGGGAAATCAACCGACGCCTTTGCGCCTGCCTGCCGCTATCCTTGCCCGACCCAACGTCAGGACCATCACGATGCGACCTTCCGCGAGCCTGTTCCTTTCGGCTGCCTTTGTTCTCGTCACCGGTTCGGTGGCCCTCGCCGGCCCCGCCGACGACCTTTCGCGCGCCGCGGTATCCGGCCTCGCGACCCTCCAGATTTCCGGCGCCGCAGTGGGCGAGGCCCGCGACGAGGGGTCGAACGTCGTGCTGTCGAACGTCACCTTCTCGTCGGCCGGCGCGCGCGCCTTCGGCGTCAAGATCACCCGCGCCACCGTAACCGGCGGCGTCGGCTCCACCGACGCGCTGTCGAACTCGCGGATCGTGCTGGAGGGCGTCGAGGGCACCGGCTCGGACGGCCAGTCCTACCGCATCGACCGGGCCGAGATCGCCGGCGCGCAGGGCTCCTTCGCCGCGATCCTCGGCAGCCTTGCGACCCGCGAGCCCTTCTTCCAGGGCGCGAGCGAGGCTTCCGTCACCGGCTTCTCGGCCCAGTCCATCGACATTCCCGCGATGACGCTGCAGCGCCGGCGCGACGCGCGCATGGAACAGGCCGCCTATCGCAGCGTGCGGCTCAACAGCTACCAGCAGGGCAAGGTCTCGGAAATGACCATTGCCGGCGTGACGACGACCCCGGCCGAGGGCCAGCAGGGCTCGCGCGTCGAGATCGGCCCGAGCCGCTTCGTCGGCTTCGATGCCTCGGCCGGCACGCGCACCGGCAACACCACGACTGTGGCGCTCGAAAGCGGCACGATCGACCAGATCCGCGGCACCAGCGTCCAGAACGCGCCGTTCAGCATCGACCGCGTCTCCTTCGGCAAGGTGTCGATGCGGCCGGGCGAGCGCTCGCTCGTCGCCCTGACCCAGACCATGCAGGAGATCGATCCGGCTGGCGCCAGCGAGGAATCGCGCCGCCGCAGCATGGGCGTCGTCGCCGAGCTGTTCTCGCGGCTCGACATCGACAATGTCGAGATGACCGGCTTTAGGGGGCAGTCGAACCAGAACCAGCCGGTGGTGCTTGCCCGCTTCGCCATCCGCGGCGTCTCGCAGGGGCGTATCGCTTCCATCGACTTCGCAGGGCTGACGGCGGCCGACCGCACCGGCCAGACCACCACGATCGGCAAGTTCACCATCGAGACCATCGACGCCACCGGCCTGATCGCGCTCGCCAAGGACTTCTCCGAGGGCGCCTATTCGGCCGGCAAGCCGGTTCCGCCGAGCGCCTATCCCGACATCCGCCGCCTGCTGATGGAGGATATCGCCGTCAAGAGCGGCGCCGGACAGGCCCTCGGCAGCGTTCGGCGCTTCCTCGTCGAGGCGGGGCCGCGCATCGGCCTCGTACCGACGCGCCTGCGCGCGCAGATCGAGGGCTTCACCGCGCCGATCAACGATGCCCGCCAGCGCGCCCAGCTCGCACCGCTCGGCCTGACCGACAAGGTCAATCTCGGGGCCGAACTCGACATCGAATATGACGAGACCTCGCGCGAGCTGCGCGTCCGCAACGTCAAGGTCGATGTCGATGATGTCGGCTCGCTGAACCTCGTCATGACCATTGGCGGGCTCGACCGCGCCCAGATCGAGGCCCTGCCCGGCAGCGCCGCGGTGCTCGGCCTTTCGGCCAAGGCCGGCCGCCTGACCCTGACCTTCAGCGAGGACGGCGGCGCCGCATCGTTCATCACGCATGTCGCCGGCCAGACGGGCCTCAGCGAGGATGACTTCAAGGAACAGATCAAGCAGCAGGCCGGCATGATGGTCGGCCAGTTCATCCAGGACCGCGCGCTCGCCGAGCGCATCACCGAGGCCTTCGGCGAGTTCCTCGACGATCCCTCCTCGCTCGCGATCACCCTGACGCCGAAGGGCGACATCCCGCTCGCGGCGCTGGCGATTGCGATGCGCGGCTCGCCCTTCGCGGTGATCCCGATGTTCAACATCGAGGTGAAGGCCAACGAGTGAGCGGGCGGCAATCGTTCGGCTGAAACGAAAAACGGGGAGGCTCGCGCCTCCCCGTTTTATTTTGTGCCGCGTTCCGCGCCGATCAGGCGATCTTGGGGTCGAGCTCGCCCTTGGCATAGCGCTTGGCCATGTCGGCCAGCGTCACGACGCGCTTGATCTTGGAGGCCTGGCCCGCGGTGTTGAACTCCTGAAGGCGCTGCTTGCAGAGGGCGGTCATCGCCTCCATGGCAGGCTTCAGATATTTGCGCGGGTCGAACTCGCCGGGGCTCTCCGACAGGATTTTGCGGATCTGGCCGGTCATGGCCATGCGGTTGTCGGTGTCGATGTTGATCTTGCGGACGCCATGCTTGATGCCGCGCTGGATTTCCTCGACCGGCACGCCCCAGGTCGGCTTCATCTGGCCGCCGAACTTGTTGATGATGTCCTGCAGGTCCTGCGGCACCGACGACGAGCCGTGCATGACGAGATGCGTGTTCGGCAGCTTGCGGTGGATTTCCTCGATGACGTTCATCGCGAGGACCTTGCCGTCCGGCTTGCGCGTGAACTTGTAGGCGCCGTGCGAGGTGCCCATGGCGATGGCGAGCGCATCGACCTTGGTCTCCTTGACGAATTTCACGGCTTCGTCCGGGTCGGTGAGAAGCTGGTCGTGGCTGAGCTTGCCCTCGGCGCCGTGGCCGTCCTCGGCCTCGCCCATGCCGCTTTCGAGGCTGCCCAGCACGCCGAGCTCGCCCTCGACCGAAATGCCGCCGAGATGGGCCATGTCGGTGACCGTCTTGGTGACGCCGACATTGTAGTCCCAGTCGCCGGGGGTCTTGCCGTCGGCCTTGAGCGAGCCGTCCATCATGACCGAGGTGAAGCCGGCCTGGATCGCGGTCATGCAGGTCGAGGGCTCGTTGCCGTGGTCGAGATGCACGCAGACGGGGATGTGCGGATAGATTTCGGTGACGGCGTCCATCATGTGCTTGAGCATGATGTCGTTGGCGTAGGAACGCGCGCCGCGCGAGGCCTGGATGATGACCGGTGCGTCCACCGCATCGGCCGCCGCCATGATCGCCAGCGCCTGCTCCATATTGTTGATGTTGAAGGCGGGCACGCCGTAGTCGTTCTCGGCTGCATGGTCGAGAAGCTGGCGGAGGGTGATGCGGGCCATTGGCGGTGTCCGTCCTTCGTTTGCGGGTATTGCGACCCTCTAGCGCAAGGTCGCGGCCAAAAAAAGCCGCCAGATCGGCGCAGCTCCCTCAATGGGGCCGCGGAACCGGCACGGGCGCGGCAAGCGGCGGGGTATGCGTCTGGCGGGCCGCGAGCAGTTCGGCCAGCCGGTCCATCACCATGCGCTGGACCGCGCCGTTGGTCGCCAGCATGGCGTGGTTCACCATGAAGGCGCCGGACTGCCAGGCATCGATGTTCTCGGCGCCCACGACCTGCGGGAATCCGGGCGAGTGGATGTTGATGCAGCGCGTCGCCGGGCAGGACGGCGAGCCGAAGGCGGCGTCGATGGTGATGACCACGGGCGCCGGCTTGCCGGCCGCGATCCGCTCCGCCGCATAGCGCAGTGCGGTCGAGCCGCCCATGGAATGGCCGACGATGACGTCGGGCTCGACCCCGGCCGTGCGGCTCATCAGATGATTGTCGACGACGGCGCGATAGCCCATGCGCTCGACAGCGGCGGCGAGCACCGAAACGCCGATGTAGTTCTGCTGGACATAGATGAACAGGCCGTCGAGCAGGAGGGCGGTCGGCCTCGCATCCTGCGCGCGAACCGCCCCTGCCCCGGCGCACAGGGCAAGCACTGCAGCGGCGATGCGGATGAGGCGCTGTCCCATATGTCCGCTCAGGCGCGATCCCCTCGACTTCAGGCGAGCATGCGGTTCAGGCCTTGAGGACCTCGACGCCCGGCAGCGGCTTGCCTTCCAGCCATTCGAGGAAGGCACCGCCGGCAGTCGAGACATAGGTGAAGTCGTCCGCAACTTTGGCAGCATTAAGGGCAGCCACCGTGTCGCCGCCGCCGGCGACCGAGAGCAGCTTGCCCGCCTTGGTGCGCCTCGCCGCATGGCGCGCCGCTTCCACCGTGCCCTTGTCGAAGGGGTTGAGCTCGAAGGCGCCCAGCGGACCGTTCCAGACCAGCGTCGCGGCATCGTCGATGGCGCCGTGAATGCGCTCGATCGATTGCGGGCCGACATCGAGGATCATGGCGTCGTGGGGAATGGCGTCCAGCCCGTAGGCGAAGGCCGGGGCGTTGTTCTCGAAGTGAAAGGCGACGGTCGCGTCAACGGGGAGAATGATGGCGCATCTGGCCTCGTCCGCCTTGGCCATGATGCGGCGGGCGGTCTCGGCGAGGTCCTTCTCGGCCAGCGACTTGCCGATCTTGACCCCTTGAGCATGCAGGAAGGTGTTGGCCATGCCGCCGCCGATGACGAGGGCGTCGACCCGGGTGACGAGGTTCTCGAGGAGATCGATCTTGGTCGAGACCTTGGCGCCGCCGACCACGGCGACCACCGGGCGCTTCGGCTTGCCGAGCGCCTTTTCCAGCGCCTCCAGCTCGGCCTGCATGGTGCGACCGGCATAGGCCGGCAGGACGCGGCCGAGGCCCTCGGTGGAGGCATGGGCGCGATGGGAAGCCGAGAAGGCGTCCGCCACCCAGATATCGCCGTTCTCGGCCAGTGCCTTGACGAAATCCGGGTCGTTCTTCTCCTCGCCCTTGTGGAAGCGGGTGTTCTCGAGAACGAGGATCTCGCCGGGCTTGATGGCGTCCACGGCGCGCTTCGCGACATCGCCGATGCAGTCCTCGGCGAAGGCGACGTGGCGCTTCAGCACATGGGCGAGCGAGGGGACGACAGCTTTAAGCGACTGCGTGGGATCGACGCCCTTGGGACGGCCGAAATGGGCGAGGAGGATCACCTTGCCGCCACGGTCGGCGATGTCGGTCAGGGTCGGGACGATGCGCTCGAGGCGCGTCACGTCGGTGACCTTGCCGTTCTCCATGGGCACGTTGAGGTCGACGCGCACGAGCACGCGCTTGTTCTTCACGTCGGCATCGTCGAGGGTGCGGAAGGAGGTCATGGGCGTTCTGTCAGGTGCTGGAGGTGCGGGACGAACCCTCGATAAGGGAGACGCTAGCGCCCTTGGCGGTCAGGAAATAGCCGCCGGCCGCGAGGATGACGAGGACCAGGATCACCCAGCGCAGCATGGACAGCATCTTGAACAGCAGCCAGGCGCCGACGAGCACTGCGACCGCGGCCGCCGCCAGGGTGGGCCAGTTTGCCGATGCGATGAAGTCCGAAAGGAGTTGCATGCGCGCCCCGTAACGAACAGGGCCGCCCGCGATGCGGACGGCCCGGACTGCGTCGGATCAGATCAGCTTCGCCATCGCCACCGCGGTGTCGCTCATGCGGTTCGAGAAGCCCCACTCGTTGTCGTACCAGGTGAGGATGCGCACGAACTTCTCGTCCATGACCTTGGTCTGGTCGAGAGCGAAGATCGACGAATGCGGGTCGTGGTTCATGTCGATCGAGACGTTGGGCTGGTCGGTATAGGTGAGGATGCCCTTGAGCGGGCCGCGCTTGGCCGCCTTCAGGATGGCCTCGTTGACCTTCTCGACCGAGGTCTTGCGCTTGGCCATGAACTTGAAGTCCACGACCGAGACGTTCGGCGTCGGCACGCGGATCGAGGTGCCGTCGAGACGGCCCTTCAGCTCCGGAATGACGAGGCCGATGGCCTTGGCGGCGCCGGTCGAGGTCGGGATCATCGACAGGCCCGCGGCGCGGGCGCGGTAGAGATCCTTGTGCATCGTGTCCAGCGTCGGCTGGTCGCCGGTATAGGCGTGGATCGTCGTCATGAAGCCCTTGTCGATGCCGCAGGCCTTGTGCAGGACCGAGACGACCGGGGCGAGGCAGTTGGTGGTGCAGGAGGCGTTGGAGACGACCGTGTGGTCCTTGGTCAGGGCCTGGTCGTTGACGCCGTAGACGACGGTGAGGTCGGCGCCGTCGCAGGGAGCGGAGACGAGGACGCGCTTGGCGCCGGCCTTCAGGTGCGCGGCGGCCTTGTCGCGGGTCGTGAAGATGCCCGTGCATTCCATGGCGATGTCGACGTTCAGCGCCTTGTGCGGCAGTTCGGCCGGGTCCTTGATGGCCGTGACCTTGATGCGCTTGCCGGCCACCACGATGTGGTCGCCGTCAACCGTCACCGTCGCCGGGAAGCGGCCGTGGACCGAATCGAAGCGCAGCAGGTGGGCGTTGGTCTCCACCGGGCCGAGATCGTTGATGCCGACCACCTCGATGTCCTTGCGCTTGCCCTCGACGATGGCGCGCAGGACGTTACGGCCGATGCGGCCGAAACCATTGATGAAGACGCGAACGGTCATCGAATTCCTCTCCTTCATGCCGACCGCATCACCGATGGCGGCCTTATCCAGCGGTCAGACGCCGCGATCTGGCGTCCAATCACGTCATTCCCAAGGCGCGGATCGATCGATCCGCGCCAGAAACGCTTGCCCAAGGCGCGGCTCAGCCGATCCGCGCCAGAAACGCTTGCCCAAGGCGCGGATCGATCGGTCCGCGCCAGAAACGCCTGCCCAAGGCGCGGCTCAGCCGATCCGCGCCAGAACGGCCTCGGCGGCAGCCTCCGCCGTGATGCCGAAATGCTTGTAGAGCTCCTTGTAGGGCGCGGAGGCGCCGAACCCGGTCATGCCCACGAAGATGCCGTCATTGCCGATCACGGCGTCCCAGCCCATGCGTACGCCGGCCTCGATGGCGACCTTCACGGGCGCGTCGCCGATAATGGTCTCGCGGATCTCGGCGGACTGCTCCAGGAACAGGTCGAGCGACGGCACCGAGACGACACGCGCGACGACGCCCTTCTCGGCCAGCAACTTGCGCGCGCCGACGGCGATCTCGACTTCCGAGCCGGTGGCGAACAGCGTCACCTGCGCCTTGCCGCCCTCGGCCTTGAACAGTTCGTAGGCGCCGGCAGCCGAGTGGTTGGCCTTCACCTCGGTGCGGAGCTGCGGCAGGTTCTGGCGGGTCAGCGCGAGCGTCGTCGGGCCGTCGATGCGGTTCAGTGCGAGTTCCCAGCACTCGGCCACCTCGACCGCGTCGCAGGGGCGGAAGACGCGCATGTTCGGCATGGCGCGAAGCGCCGCCACATGCTCGACCGGCTGGTGGGTCGGGCCGTCCTCGCCGAGACCGATGGAATCGTGGGTCATCACATAGACGACGCCGGTACCCATCAGCGCGGAGAGGCGCATGGCCGGGCGGCAATAGTCAGTGAAGACGAGGAAGGTCGCCCCGTTCGGCGCGAAGCCGCCGTGCAGCGCGATGCCGTTCATGGCGGCGGCCATGCCGTGCTCGCGGATGCCGTAATGGATGTAGCGGCCCTTGGGGTTCTTCGCCGAGAAGGCAACCGCGGACTTCGCCTTAGTGTTGTTCGAGCCGGTCAGGTCCGCCGAGCCCGCGAGGAATTCCGGCATGGCCGGCACGATGGCCTCGATGGCGAGCTCGGACGACTTGCGGGTCGCGATGTGCTGCGGCGTCGCGAGAAGCGCCTTCTTGTGGGCGGCGAAGGCCTTGGCGAGCTTGGCCGGCCGCTCGTGGACGAGGCGGCGGTTGAACTCGGCCTGCTTCTTCGGCGGCAGGGTGCCGAACAGCGATTCCCAGGTCCTGCGGGCCGCCGCGCCACGCGCGCCGATCTTGCGCCAGGCGTCGAGCACGTCCGGAGAGACGGCGAAGGGCTCCGGCGTGATGCCGAGCTTTTCCTTCGCGGCCTTCAGTTCATCCGCGCCGAGCGGCTCGCCATGCGCCTTGGACGTGCCGGCCTTCTTCGGCGCGCCGTAGCCAATGACGGTCTTGCAGGCGATGAGCGAGGGCTTCGACGACTTCTTCGCGCGCTCGATGGCCGCGGCAATGGCCTCGGGGTCGTGACCATCGACACGCTCGGCGCGCCAGCCGGCGGCCTGGAAGCGCTTCACCTGATCGACCGAGTCGGCGATCGACAGCGGGCCGTCGATGGAGATGTCGTTGTCGTCGAAGAGCACGATCAGCTTGTTCAGCTTCCAGTGCCCCGCCATGGCGATGGCCTCCTGGCTGACGCCCTCCATGAGGTCGCCGTCGGAAGCGATGACATAGGTGTGGTGGTCGACGGCTTTCTTGCCGAACTCGGCGGCGAGCATCTTTTCGGCGAGAGCCATGCCCACCGAGGTGGCGATGCCCTGCCCCAGCGGGCCGGTGGTGGTCTCGACGCCCTTGGTGATGAAGTTCTCGGGGTGACCGGGCGTCTTGGAGCCGAGCTGGCGGAAGTTCTTGATCTCGTCCAGCGTCATTTCCGGCGCGCCGGTCAGATAGAGCAGCGCATAGACGAGCATCGAGCCGTGACCGGCCGAGAGCACGAAGCGGTCGCGGTCCGGCCAGGTCGGATTGGCGGCGTCGAACTTCAGGAAGCGCGAGAAAAGGACGGTGGCAATATCGGCCGTGCCCATGGGCATGCCGGGGTGGCCGGACTTCGCCTTCTCCACCGCATCCATTGCCAGCGAGCGGATCGCATTGGCCAGTTTGTCGTGCTGGGCGCGGGTCATGGCCTCGGTCGGCATCGAGAACAGCTCCTCAAGGCGCGCCGATATCAGCCGGAACCTGCGCCAATTCGATGGAAAAGGCCCCGGTCAGGGTGAAAACAGGGCCGCTCGGGCGTGTCGTACCAGCGACGGCCCTCAAGTCAATGGTCCGATGGGCAGGGCGGCGGTGCAGCCGCCCCGCAGGCAGGGTCATCCGCCGTCGACGCGGCCTATCTTGCGGACCGCCTGGATCAGCCGGGCCGAATCGGCCTGCACGAACTGCATGAATTCCGGCTGGTCGAGATAGGCCGGCGGCGAACCCGCGCGCTCGAACACGGTTCTGACCGCCGGATCGGCCATCGTCGCGCGCATGGCTTCCCTGAGACGGGCGATGACCGCGGCCGGCGTGCCCGCGGGCACGAACAGCCCGGCCCAGATGTAGAACTCGACATCGCCGAAGCCGAGTTCCTTGAAGGTCGGCGTGTCGGGAAAGCTCGGCACGCGCTGCGCGCCGAAATTGGCCAGCACCCGGATCGAGCCGGCATCGACCTGGGGTTTAAGTACGCCCGGCGCCGAGGCCAGCGCCTGGATATTGCCGGAGATGAGATCGGTCATGGCCGGTCCCGCACCCCGGTAGGGGATGTGGTTCATCCGCAGGCCGGCATTGGTGTTGAACATCTCCATGGAGACGTGGAGCGTACCGTAGGGGCCCGACGAGCCATAGGGGATCTGCCCCGGCCGCGCCTTGGCGTCGGCGGCAAGCTCGGCGACATCCTTCCACGGCGCGCGGGCATTGACGGCGAGCAGCGTCGGATCGGCCAGCACGCGGGCGATGGGGACGAGCTGGTCGACCTCGTACTGCGCCTGCCGGCCCATGATGCGGTCCGCCTCCGGCAGGACGGCGAGCGAGGACAGGGTCATCAGCAGAGTGTGGCCGTCGGCGTCGGACTTGGCGACGGCGGCATTGCCGAGCGCGCCACCGGCGCCGCCGCGATTGTCCACGACAACAGGCTTGCCGAGCAGCTTTTCGAGTGACTGGGCGACCGGGCGAGCGGCAAGGTCGCCCTGCCCGCCCGGCGGAAACGGCACGACCATGCGGATGTTCTGCGAGGGCCAGGCGGGCTGGCCGATGGCGGGTGCGGCAAGTCCCGCCGTGCCGAGGCCGGCTACCCCGGCCACGAACAGCCTCCGGTCGATCTGAGCCTTCATCATGTGTTCCTCCGTTCGATTTTTATCGTTGAGAGAGATTCGTGTCGGCTCACCCGACCGGGTTCTCCAGCCGGCCGATGCCGGAAACCTCGATGGCGACGCGGTCACCCGCCTTCAGGAATTTCGGCGGCGAGAAGCCGATGCCGACGCCGACCGGCGTGCCGGTGGCGATGACATCGCCGGGTTCGAGCGCGATGACCGCCGAAATGGTCTCGATGAGGGTCGGCACGTCGAAGATGAGGTCGGCCACCACGGCATCCTGGCGCAGTTCGCCATTGACCCAGGTGCGCAGGTTCAGCTTGCGCACGTCCGGCACCTCGTCGGCGGTCAGGATGGCGGGGCCCATCGGGCAGAACGTGTCGATGCCCTTGCCCAGCAGCCATTGCCGATGCTTCTGCTGCAGCGTTCGCGCGGTCACGTCGTTGACGATCGTGTAGCCGAAGACATGCGTCGCGGCGGCGGATCTGGCGATGCCGCGTCCGCCCTTGCCGATGACGACGGCGAGTTCCCCCTCGTAGTCGACGGAGGCGGTCGGATCGAGGCTGCCGAGGATGGTCTCGCCCGTCGCGATGACGCTGGACGGCGGCTTGGAGAAGACCACCGGCGCTTCGGGGATGACCTCCTTGGCGGTCGAATCAAAGCCCGAGGAGGCAAATTCCTTGGCATGCTCGTGATAGTTCTTGCCCACGCAGAAGACGTTGCGCGCGGGCCGCGGAATGGGCGCGAGCAGCTTCACGGCGGCAAGCGGTACCGCCTCGCCGAGATGGGAATCGATGGCGCCGGCCAGCCCCTGCCATGCGGCGATCAGCGCGAGCATGGAGCCTGCGGCCTCGCCCGCCGACGAGGCCACCGGCCTGACCGTCGTACCGTCGCGCGCGAGCACCGCCACCTGCCGGCGCCCGCCCGTCTCGATCGTCACCAAACGCACTTCGCATCTCCCCAATCGATTGCAGGCTGGGTTATAGCACCGCGCCGGCATTCGGCGAGGGGCGCGGCACGCAACTCCGCACGGCCGCAAAGTCATGTGCCTCGCCGGCTTCGGACGTTGACGCTGTTCAAGCCGCTCGCGTAGGTTCCGATCCTGGTTCGGCGGCGTCGCGGCGGCTCCGGCACGGCCACTTTCTGAAACGCGGGATCGATATTGGCATCGACGGCCGACCCTTCGCGCCTTGAGGCAGCAGCGGCCCGCCTGAAGGCGGCGCTGTCGGCGCTCGAAACGGCGGTCGCCCGCAAGCTCGAAGCGGATCGCGGCAGCGCCGTGACACAGAAGCAGATCGAGGCGCTGCAGCAGGACCGCGCCCATCTCGCCGAGGAACTGGACCGGGCGAGCGAGCACGCCCACCAGCTCGAAACCGTCAACCGCGAGGTCGCCCGGCGTCTCGACCTCACGATGGACGCGATCCGCGGCGTCCTCGCCAATTACGAGGCCTGACCGAATGGCCCATGTATCGGTGACCATCAACGGCCGCCAGTTCCGGATGGCCTGCGACGACGGGCAGGAAGACCACCTCCTGAAGCTCGCGGCCGAGGTCAACGAGAAGGTCGACCAGCTCAAGGGCGCCTTCGGCGAGATCGGCGATACGCGCCTCACGGTGATGGCGTCGATCATGGTCGCCGACGAACTGGCCGACACGCGCCGCCGCCTGAAGGCCGCCGAGGCCGAGCTCGGCGCGCTCCGCGATACCCGCGCGCTGCTCGCCGAGCGCGTCACGGAGCGCGAATCCGCCATGGCGGGGGCGCTCGACGATGCGGCCGCCTCGATCGAGCGGCTGACCGCGCAGCTCACCGGCCTGTCGCGGAAGGATGCCTGAGCAGCGGACTGTTGCGCGGGCGCGGCGTCCTGTCTAAACCGGACCTCATCCTCTCTGCCTGGCCTCTCCTCGACCATGAACAGCGATCCCAAGAACGGCGAGAACGCGGCGAGCCATCCCGGGCCGTCGCTCTTGCCGGATTCGCTCGACCTCGTGAGCGCCCCGCCCGACCAGCGCAAGGAATTGTGGGGCGACATCATCGCCCATCCCGAGCCCGGCAGCGGTGGCGAGAACCGGCTCGAGGCGCGCGTCATGATGTATCCGGACAAGTCGCGCTTCTTCGTCTCCTACCCCTCGGGCAAGGAAGAGGTCTGCTCGCCGGCGCAGTTCGTGGCGCTGGTGCTGGAGCTGAAGCGGTCCCGCCGCTATTCGTTCCTGCGCCATAGGGCCTGAGCGGCTTTTCGCAGCCGCCTAAGGTCTCCCGACGCCACCCTCGGCGGCGCGGCGCAGCTTTCCCCGTTCGGCCTTGCCCATCGCGTTGCGCGGGATGGTGTCGACGAAGACGAGATGGCGCGGCGCAAGAGAGGCGGAGCGGCCTGCGAGCCAGGCCAGCAGTTCCTCCGCGCGGATAGGAGCGCGCGCGACCACGGCAAGCCATATCTCGTCGATGCCGTCCGGTCCCGGCAGGCTGAAGGCCGCGGCGTCGGCGATATCGGGGCGGCCGGCGACAAGGGCTTCCACCCGCTCCGGCGCGACCTTGAGGCCGCCGGCATTGATCAGTTCGTCGGTGCGGCCATCCACCACCAGCAGGCCGTCCTCCCTCAGCATCCCAGTATCCTGCGGGTAGAACCAGTCCGGCGTGCGGTCGGGATAGAGCGCGCCGGGGGCGAAGGCGCGCCCGCCGGCCGGCACGAGGATGCGGACACGGCCGGTGGCGCCGGGCGGCAGCGGCCGGTCCTCGTCGTCGACAATCTCGATCCGCACGTCCGGCATGAGATAGCCGCAAGCGCCGGCCACGCCCTCGAACCGGTCGAGCGGTCCCATGGCGGTCTTGCCGGCCTCGGTGGAGCCGTAACCGATCATGACAGCGGGGCAGACGCGCCGCCGGATGCGTGCGCCAAGTTCCGGCGTCAGCGTGGCTCCGGCGACGGAGACGAGGCGCACCGAGGCGCAGGAGGCCGGCGTCGTGTCGAGCGCTGCAACGAGCGTGGCCAATTGCTGCGGCGAGCCAAAGATGGCGCCGACCTGGAAGAGGTCGACCATCTGCAGCGCCTCTTCCGCGGAGCGGGCGAAGCAGGCCGTGCGGGACGAGGCAAGCGCGCGCGCCGCCTCCGACAGCGCCCATTGCGAGGAGAAGCCGATCAGGATCAGGTCGCGCTCGGTGCCGGGCGCGCCGTGATAGAGCATGAGGTTGCGCAGACGCAGGTCGAACTCGCCCACCGTGAAGGCCACCGCCTTGCTCTGGCCGGTAGTGCCGGAGGTGAGCCCGAGGAGGGCGAGGCGGCCGGGGTCGGCGGCGGCCGGGTCGACGGGATAGTCGATTGTCGCAGGCGGCTGGAACCAGCCGTCGTCGACCAGAACGAGGCGCAGGCCCCGCGGCGGCGCGAGGCCGGAGCCGGTCACCAGCGCCCTGGCGCCGACATCGGGCAGGCGGTCGAGCTGGGCGGGCTCCGCGGTCATCGAGACGATGCCCAGGCGCATCAGCGCGGCGACGACCGTGAGGTGCCGGATCGGATTGTCGAAGCAGACCACGACCGTGTCGCCGGAGCGCAGGCCGCTCGCGTGGAGGCGCTGCGCCACCCAGTGGATGGCCTCGGCCAGCATGGCATAGGTCACCAGCCGCTCGTAGAGCATGATGGCGGGCCGGTTAGGGTGCAGCCTGCCATTGAGCAGGATCATGTCGACGAAGGTCATTTCTTCACCGGATGGCGTGGCGCGATGGGCCGCAAGGCCCTATCAGACACCGGCCGATTGCGCGTGGCGGGGCAGAATGGGATGACTAGAGGGATTTGGGCCGCTTTGGCCAGCCGGCGCGGCTTCCTTGCCGCCGGCCTCGCGGCTCCGGCGCTCACGACCCGCGCCCGCAGCCAGGGTGCCGAGGCGGCGGCGCGCCTCATCGTGCCCTTCTCCGCCGGCACCTCGATCGACGCGCTCGCCCGCGCCTTCGCCGAGGCGCTCGCGCCGGAGATCGGCGCCCGGCCGGTGGTGGTCAATCGCGACGGGGCGGCAGGCACGCTCGGCTTCGTCGATCTTGCCCAGGCGGCGCCTGATGGAAGCACGCTCGTCTTCGCGGGGCCGACGCAGCTGACCGTCCACCCGCACCTGAGGCGCGACCCGCGGCTGAACGTCGGCGACTACGTGGCGATCTGCCAGGTCTATGAGCTCTATTTCGTTCTGGTCGGCTCGCGGGCTGCGGGCTTCGCCAATACGGCGGACTTCGTGGCCCGCGCTCGCGCCAATCCCGGCAGCCTCAAGATCGGCCATCAGGGCCGTGCCGCCGCGACGCACCTGCAGCTGATGGGCTTCACCGGGGCGGCCGGCATCAGCGTCAACGACATCCCCTACCGCGCCCATGGGCAATTGCTTGCCGATCTCGCCAGCGGCCAGCTCGACGGTGCCGTGGTGGCCTCGGCCGCCTTCGACCCGGCGCTGGCGCCGCCGCTCGCGATCTTCGCCGAGAAGCCTTCGCCTCTCTATCCGGGCCTGCCGACCATGGTCGCCGAGGGCTATCCGATCGCGCTTCAGGCCTTCGGCGGGCTCTACGCGCGAACGGGGCTGAGCCCCGAACGGCAACGGACGCTCGAAGCGGCAGGCCGGCGCGCCTTCGAAACCCCGGCCTTCCAGGAACAGGTGCGCCGGCTCGGCTGCGACCCGGTCTATGGCGATTCCGCTGCTTTCACGGCAAGGCTCAAGGCCGAAAGCCAGGCCATGCAGGCCTTGCTGTCGCGGCTCGGTCTGATGGGGGAGTGAGCGCAGGCGCTCAGAACCGGTAGGCGGCGCCGGCGCGCACCTGCGTCTGCGACGAGCGCACGCGCATGACGTAGGCGTCGGCCAATCCCGGTGTCGTCAGTCGCGCATTGGCGCTGCCGAAATCGTAGAAGAGCGCCTCGACGCGGACCGTCCAGTTCGGGCTGACCATGAATTCGGCGCCGCCGCCGATGACATAGCCGGCGCGGAGGCCCGAGTAGTGCCAATGGCTCGCCACGGGCGGCTCGAACCAGCGTGCGGTGGGATTGCCCAGCGCGAGACCGCCGGTCACGTAGAGCAGCAGCCGGTCGATGGCGATGCCGGCCCGACCGCGCAGGCTGCCGGCGAAGTTTGCGTGGGCGGTGAAGCCTCTCCCGAGCATCGGCTCGAAGAGCGCCGAGCCGGAGGCGGTGTTGTAGGTGAGGTCGGCCTCGACGCCGACCACGAAGCCCGGCATGGCCTGCCAGTTGTAGCCGGCGAAACCGCCGAACACGAAGCCCGCCGGGTTGACATCGCGGGAGCCGCCGCCTGCCCACCGGTCAATGCCATCGCCGATATCGGTCCAGCGTGTATGAGCGAAGCCGCCGCCCGCGAGAACGCCGACATAGGCGCCGGTCCAGGAGAACACGGGAGGCGGCAGCGGCTGCGCGCTCGCCCCGTGCAGCGACAGGGCCATGAGACCAGCCGAAGACAGCAGCGCCCTGCGCACCATGATGAATCTGCCACCCAACCTGCGATTGCGATGATAAATACCTATCGCTGCCGGTAGCGAAAGACCGCCACGGCGGGCCACGGCGATAAAATCCGGCCGCGGCAAAATGGACACACTGGAAGACGACGATCGGGCGGCCGCCACATGCTTTCCTGCGATGGCCTCTCGTTAGGCCCTCATGGACATCTGCGACGCCTCCGCGCTTGCCGCTCCGCCGCTTTTCGGGTATTGGGCGCGCCTATCCGACGGATCGACGCCTGATCGACCGGTCGGCAGTGTCGGGACGGGCTTGATTGTCCGTCCGGGTCGGGCCCTGCCCCTCCCGCCTTCGCGTCCACGCCGTGGCCCCCGACGGGCTGCCGCCCTGGACGGGGTCCGCTGCCAGCCCCGACCACGATCCGCCAGCATCAGAACTCCACGCCGCCTTCCGCCTGGGTTGCGCCCGCGAGCCGTTATCGGCCGCGTCCGGACGCCTCTCCAAGCCCATCGTCCGGCCCATCGGCCGGCGGCGACCATCAAACCCCGGCGCAGCAACGGGCAACCAAGGACGAACCACGTATGGCAACCGCCACCAGCATGAACCCCTCCCGCGACGATTTCGCCGCGCTCCTCGCCGAGAGCTTCGGCACGACCGAGATGAACGAAGGTTCCGTCGTCAAGGGAACCGTGGTCGGGATCGAGAAGGATCTCGCGATCATCGACGTCGGTCTCAAGACCGAGGGCCGCGTAGCCCTGAAGGAATTCACCGGCCCCGGCCGCGAAGGCGACATCAAGATCGGCGACGTCGTCGAGGTCTATCTCGAGCGCATCGAGAACGCCCTTGGCGAGGCCGTCATCTCGCGCGACAAGGCTCGCCGCGAAGAGAGCTGGGTTAAGCTCGAAAAGGCGTTCAACGCCAACGAGAAGGTTTCCGGCACGATCTTCAACACCGTCAAGGGCGGCTACACCGTCGATCTCGACGGCGCCGTGGCCTTCCTGCCGCGTTCCCAGGTCGACATCCGCCCGATCCGCGACGTCGGCCCGCTGATGAACTCGCCGCAGCCGTTCCAGATCCTGAAGATGGATCGCCGTCGCGGCAATATCGTCGTCTCGCGCCGCACGGTCCTCGAAGAGACCCGCGCCGAGCAGCGTCACGAGCTGGTCCAGAACCTCGAAGAGGGTCAGGTCATCGACGGCGTGGTGAAGAACATCACCGATTACGGCGCCTTCGTGGACCTCGGCGGCATTGACGGCCTGCTGCACGTCACCGACATCGCCTGGCGCCGCGTCAATCACCCGTCCGAGGTGCTGACGATCGGCCAGACCGTGAAGGTCAAGATCGTCAAGATCAACCACGAGACGCACCGCATCTCGCTGGGCATGAAGCAGCTGCTGGACGATCCGTGGCAGGGCATCGAGGCCAAGTACCCGATCAACGCCCGCTTCAAGGGCCGCGTCACCAACATCACCGACTACGGCGCCTTCGTGGAGCTGGAGCCGGGCATCGAGGGCCTCATCCACGTCTCCGAAATGTCGTGGACGAAGAAGAACGTCCATCCCGGCAAGATCGTTTCGACCTCTCAGGAAGTCGAAGTCTCCGTGCTCGAGGTGGATTCGTCCAAGCGCCGCATCTCGCTGGGCCTCAAGCAGACCCTGCAGAACCCGTGGGAGGCGTTCATCGAGCGTCACCCGATCGGCGCCGTCGTCGAGGGCGAGGTCAAGAACAAGACCGAGTTCGGCCTGTTCCTGGGCCTCGAGGGCGACGTGGACGGCATGGTCCACCTGTCCGATCTCGACTGGAACCGTCCGGGCGAGCAGGTCATCGAGGAGTTCAAGAAGGGCGACATCATCCGCGCCCAGGTCCTCGACGTCGACGTGGAGAAGGAGCGCATCTCGCTCGGCCTCAAGCAGGTCGGCTCCGATCCGTTCGCCGATGCCGGTGAGATCCGCAAGGGTCAGATCGTCACCTGCGAAGTGATTGACGCGAAGGAAGGCGGCCTCGACGTGAAGATCGTCGGCACCGACCTGACCGCGTTCATCAAGCGCTCGGAGCTCGCTCGCGATCGCGGCGACCAGCGTCCGGAGCGTTTCGCCGCCGGCGAGAAGTTCGACGCCCGCGTCACCATGTTCGACCGCAAGGCGCGCAAGGTGCAGGTCTCGATCAAGGCGCTGGAAGTGGCCGAGGAGAAGGAAGCCATGGCCCAGTTCGGCTCGTCCGACTCGGGTGCCTCGCTCGGCGACATCCTCGGCGCGGCCCTCAAGGCCCGCACGACCGACAAGAAGTAAGGCGCTGGGGCCGCGAGGCCCCGCCGTCTCTGCCGAAAACGAACCCCGCGCGGAGCGATCCGCGCGGGGTTTGTCGTTTCACCGTGTCTTCGTTCGCGTCGCGGCGGCAATCGCCGTCAGTGCCTGACGGCGACGACCTGGAGGTACTCGCTCGGCACGACCATGGTGCCGTCATCGGCACGGTTGAACTGGCCGATAAGGGTCAGGAGATCCTTCTCCAATGCCGCCTGCCCTGCGGGTTCGAGGGCGCCGAAGGCCTTGAGCAGCGGGCCGTAGTAGGTTCTGAAGATGGTCAGCCAGTGCTCGGGGGAGCGGTAGCGGAACACGAAGATGTGCGGGTCCGTCTTGGCGAGGCTCGCCTGCGCCCCGAACATTTCGGACAGGCGCGCCCGCGTGCCCCAGAGCGCCGGGGAGCGTGCGCCGGGCGGCGGCGGCACATGCTTGCCGATGGTCTTGAAGACCTGGCCGATGAAACCGTCCGGCGTCCAGTTGGCGAGGCCGATCTTGCCGCCGTGCCTGCAGACGCGGAGCAGTTCGGCGGCGGCGCGGTCATGGTCGGCGGTGAACATCACGCCGAAGGTCGAGATGACCACATCGAAGCTGTGGTCGGGAAACGGCAGCGCCTCTGCGTCGGCCTCGCGGAACGCGATATCGAGCCGTTCCGCCCCGGCGCGCTCGCGGGCCCGGTCGAGCAGGGCCGGCACGTAGTCGCTGGCGACCACTTCGCACCAGCGGCGCGCGGCTGCCAGCGACGCATTGCCGTTGCCTGCCGCGACATCCAGCACCTTCTGCCCGGCGCGGATGTCGAGCGCTTCGCACAATTCCTCGCCGACGATCTGCAGCGTGGTGCCGACGACCGCATAGTCGCCGGAGGACCATGCTCCCTGCTGGCGGGTCTTGAGCGCGGCAAGATCGGCCGTGGCCGGGGCTGGCATCGGGGTTACTGCCTGGACGGATGTAGCCATGATGACTCTCCTTCGGGTTGCTGGTCACTGCCATGCCACCGCCGCCCGGACCCCCGGGCGGCAGCCCGGTCCGACATCGCCTTTCGCGCCGCCACCTCGTTCAGGCGTTGTCGCCCGCATGAGAGGGTCTGCCCGGAAGACGGCGAGGACATGTTCGCGGAACGGGTAAGGGGTGGTCCTGACGCAGGCGCGGCGGCACAGGGGCCGACGGCACCGGGCGTCCCGGCGGATGTGTTGGACCGCGCTCAGGCTCGCGGCAGGGCGGGAGCGGCAAGACCGCGCCATGCCCGGGCGGCTACCTGCAGGGTCTGGAACCGCCGCCTGCCGAAATCCTCGATGGCCGCCCGCCGCAGGGCGTTGGCGCGCCGCCCATAGAACTGGATGTCGATCGACCCGTCGTCGCGGCGGCGGATTTCCTGGTCCGGAAGCATGGTCATGGCGTCCTCCTTCGAGCGGAATGGAAGAAGGCTAGGACCGCACGCTCCCCGCCGCTTGACCGGCGCCTCGGGATTTCCTTGTCTTTCGCTTGCCTTTTCCCTCACGGAGGCGCCCCGGCGCCCGGTCAAGCGGCATGACCTATCGGTTCGGCGACTGCGAACTGTCCGAGGAGACGCGCGAACTGCGCGTCGCCGGCATTGCACGCGCCGTCGAACCGCGGGTCTTCGATCTTCTGAGCCTGCTGATCGCCCGGCGCGATCACGTCGTGTCCCAGGACGAGTTGATCGCCGCGCTATGGGGCGGGCGGATCGTCTCGGATTCGGCGATCAGCGCCTGCATGAGCGCGGCGCGCGCGGCGATCGGCGACAGCGGGGCGCGGCAGGACTGGATCAGGACGGTGCCGCGTCGGGGCTTCCGCTTCGTCGGAGCGGTCGAGGCTATCGCGCCGGCGGCCACGTCCCGGACGGCATCCCCCGCCACCGACCGCCAGCGCGTCGCCTTCTGCCGGTCCGCGGACGGCACGCGCATCGCCTATGCGACCAACGGTTCCGGCCCGCCGCTGGTCAAGGTGGGGCACTGGCTCACCCATCTCGAACACGACTGGCACAGCCCGATCTGGCGCCCGTTTCTCGCCCGTCTCGGCGAGCATTTCACCATCACCCGCTACGATCAGCGCGGCAACGGCCTGTCGGACTGGGACAGCCGCGAATTCGGCCTCGACCGCTTCGCGGAGGACCTGGAGGCGGTCACCGCGGCCTCGGGCGTCGGGCGCTGCGCGCTCTACGCGACCTCGCAGGGGGCGCCGATCGCCATCGCCTATGCGCACCGCCATCCGGAAAGGGTGAGCCACCTCGTCCTGCATGGCGGCTTCATGCAGGGCCGCCTCCTGCGCGGCGACGAGGCCGAGCGGGCCAAGGGCGAGGCGATCCTGACGCTCATCCGGCACGGCTGGGGCCAGCGCAACAGCGCGTTCATCGAGGCCTTCTCGGCCATGTTCATCCCCGACGGCAGCCGGGAGCAGATCGATTCACTCGCCGATCTCCAGCGCCGCACGACATCGCCGGAGAACGCCGCCCTGCTGCGGCGCGCGGTGGACCTGTTCGACGTGACCGAGCTTCTGCCGGAGGTGAGCGTGCCGACGCTGGTGATCCATGCCCGCGACGACGGCGTCCAGCCGCTGGATCAGGGGCGCGAGCTCGCCGCACGTATTCCCGGCGCGCATTTCGTGCTGCTGGAGAGCCGCAACCACGTCATCCTGCCGCACGAGGGCGCCTGGCCGGTCCTGTTCGACGAAATGGTCCATTTCATCACCGGCGACTGACGGCGATCAAACGAACGGCCGCCAAACAAACGGCCGCCCCGAAGGGCGGCCGCTTTGGTCCGGCGTTCCGGGCAATGGCCTGGATCAGAGGCTCGCCATCACGCGCGTGACGCGCGAGGAATAGGCCGTGCGCGTGCAGGACGAGGCGAGGCCGCGATTGTGGAGAGCCGCCGCGCCCGCTGCCGAGCCGCACTGGCGATAGGCGACAGCGAGATGGCGCATGCCCCATTCGAGGCCAGCGCCGCAGGAGTTCAGCGCCGAAGCCGGCCCCCTGTAGCCGAGGCCGCGTGCCGTCGCCGGCTTGATCTGCAGCGGGCCGAGCTCGCCGGCGCGCCCGCGCGCCTGGCACCGGAGGCCGCTCTCGATCCGCGCGACCGCAATCGCGAAGCGGGCCGGGACGCCGTGACGGGCCGCCACGGCGGCGACCTGCTGCGCGACCGGCGAGCCCGCGGCAGCGGCCGGAGCGGCCGCGTTACGGCGCGCCATCTGGGCCGGCTGGGCCGGCTGAGCGGCGGAAGCCGAGCCTGCATTCATCGCAGCCCAGGAGAGGTTGGCGGGGTCCTCGGAAGCCGAGGCGAAAGTGGGCGACCATGCGGCCAAAGTAAGACCGGTTGCAACAACCCAGCGAAATGCAATGCGACGCGTTTCCGCGGTCATTGAAGCCATATTGTGATGTATCCCTAGTCAATATAGCCGCAGCCAGAAAGGCCATCGGCTGAGGAGATCACCACGGCATCAACGCCGTTACGTCGCGATAAGACAGGTGATCGATCAATGATCTTGTAATGAAGATCGGCGCCGCCCCTATATTCACAAAAAGTTTGCGGTGCAACATTTTTGTTCCGGGGCACGTAACCCTGCGGCGAGTTGCGCTGCGGACGAGGGGCGGCTAATCGCTGTCGCGAGCGAGGAACCCGCCATGGCCAGCCTGAAAGTCGCGATCGTCCCGGTGACGCCGTTCGAGCAGAACTGCTCGATCGTCTGGGACCAGGACACGATGAAAGCGGCCATCGTCGATCCCGGCGGCGACCTGCCGCGCATTCAGGGCGCCATCGCCGACCTCAAGGTCACGCCTGAGAAGATCCTCATCACCCACGGCCATATCGACCATGCCGGCGGCGCGGCGGAACTGGCCGAACTGCTCGCCATCCCGATCGAGGGCTCGCACGAGGCCGACGCGCCGCTGCTCGCCAACCTGCCGAGCCAGGCAGAGCGCTTCGGCCTCGAGGGCGTGCGCGCCATGACGCCGACGCGCTGGCTGAAGGAAGGCGACACCGTCACCGTCGGGGGCCTGACATTCGACGTGCTCCACGTGCCGGGTCACGCGCCGGGCCACGTGATCTTCGTCCACCGCGCGTCGGAATTCGCCCTCGTCGGCGACACCGTGTTTCAGGGATCGGTCGGCCGCACCGACCTGCCGGGCGGCGACCACGATCTGCTGATCCGCGGCATCAAGGAGAAGATCCTGCCGCTCGGCGACGATTTCACCGTGCTGCCGGGCCACGGACCGGCCACCACGCTGGAGCGCGAGCGCAAGACCAACCCGTTCCTCCAGTGAATTCGGGACCGGAATTCAGGCCGGCGCGCTGGACATCCAAAGGGGCGTCCCTACATCAGTTCTGCGCCAGACAGCCGCAGCCAAGCCAACGGAAGAACCCTTGCCTACGGGTTTTTCCTTATGCAAGCTGACATACCGGAGAAACAGTTCGTCTGGTAGTTGGCGACGGATGCGCGGACGGTTTCGCGCCGAACGCGTATCGGGATTGCCTTGTTCAAATCAGCCGTCACATTCGCCCGCGAGCAGATCGGTCTGAAGCGGATTTTGCTCGTGGTCGCCGCGGCCATGCTGGCCATTGCCGGCTACGTGCTCTTCACCAAGCTGCGCGTCATCGACTGGAGCAAGGTCTGGGAGGCGATCAGCCAGATCGGCCCGACCACGCTGATCGTCGCCGGGCTCTTCACGGTCGCGGCCTACACGACCCTGACGGTCTACGACTATTTCGCCACGCGCACGATCGGCCGCGACGACATCCCCTACCCGGCCTGCGCCATCGGCTCCTTCACCAGCTATTCCATCGCGCACAACCTCGGCGCGACGGTCTTCACCGCGGCCGTGGTCCGCTACCTCGTCTATTCGCGCTACCAGATCACCGGACCGCAGGTGGTGAAGATCTGCTTCATCGCCGGCCTCACCTTCTGGCTCGGCAATGCCACCGTGCTCGGCCTCGGCTTCGTGCTGGAGCCGGAGGTCGTCACCCCGGTCGTCCAGCAGATCGGCATAGACGGCAATGTCGTCCGCATCGTCGGCCTCGCGATCCTTGCCGCCCTGGTGGGCTGGCTGATCTTCGTCGCCTCGCCGCGCCAGTTCGGCTCGGGCGCATGGGTCATCAAGCTGCCGAGCGCCCGCCTCACCGGCCTTCAGATGATCATCGGCGTGGTGGACCTCGCCTGCTGCTCGGCCATTCTCTACGTGCTGCTGATGGCCATGCCGAATGCGCCGCCGGCGCCCTTCGTGGCGGTCGCGGTCATTTTCTGCTCGGCCATGCTGCTGGGCTTCGCGACCCACGCGCCCGGCGCCGCCGGAGCCTTCGAGGCGACGCTGCTCGTCGCTTTGCCGCCGCTCGGCTTCACCGCCGAGGCCGTCGTCGCCGCCTTCATCCTGTTCCGCCTCTATTATTTCATCGGACCTTTCGTCCTCGCCCTGCTGCTCGTCGCGATCCGCGAGCTTGCAAGCGGCCACAGCTCGCTCGACCACCTGAAGGAGAGCATGGCCGTGATCCGTCAGGCCGAGGCGCAGCAGGAGGCCGCCAAGGAAGCCGCCAAGCAGGTCGCCAAGCCCGGACCCGCCGAGTAGCGGTTTACGCCTGCCCGGAGCACCGCTAGAACGCGTCGATCCCTTTCAAGGAGCGGCGGCGCATGACCAAAGTTCTCGTCTTCTCGGGTTCGATCCGGGCCGGCTCGTTCAACGCGAAGCTGGCCGCCGCGGCGGCCGCGGAGCTTGCCCGCCTCGACGCCGAGGTCACGCATATCTCGCTCGCCGACTATCCGATGCCGATCTACGACGGCGATCTGGAGGCGGCCGAGGGCCAGCCGGCCAATGCGCTGAAGCTGAAGCGCCAGTTCTGCGCGCATCAGGGCATTCTCATCGCCAGCCCTGAATACAATGCCGGGGTGACGCCGCTCCTGAAGAACACGATCGACTGGGTCAGCCGCGTGCGCGAACAGGGCGAGACGCCGCTCGCGGCCTATCACGGCCGCGTCTTCGCGGTCTGTTCGGCCTCGCCCGGCGGCTTCGGCGGCATCCGCTCGCAGATCGCCGTGCGCCAGTCGCTGTCGCTCGGCTGCGGCGCGCTGGTCATTCCCGAGACCTGCTCGGTGTCTGCAGCGCACCAGGCCTTTGACGAATCCGGCAATCTCAAGGATGAGCGGGCACGCGGCGCGCTCACGGCCTGCTGCCAATCGCTGATCGACAAGGCACGGACGCTGACGTGATGACGCCGACCGCCAATTTCGACCCGCGCGAAAAGCTGTTCGTCGCGCTCGACCTGCCAGGCGTGCAGGAGGCCGAGAGGCTGGTCGCGACCCTCGGCGACACGGTGACCCACTACAAGATCGGCTACCGGCTCGGCTATGCCGGGGGCCTCGCCTTCGGGCGCGAGCTTGCGGCCTCGGGCAAGATCGTCTTCTTCGACCTCAAGCTGCACGACATCGACAACACTGTGCGCGAAGGCGTCGCCTCCATCGTCGAGACCGGCGCGCATTACCTCACGGTCCACGCCTATCCGCAGACAGTGCGGGCGGCCGTAGCGGGCCGCGAGGGTTCCAGCCTGAAGATCCTGGCCGTCACCATCCTGACCTCGTGGAACGATGTCGACTGCGCAGAGGCGGGCTATGCCGGCACCGTCGCAACGCTCGTGCCGGCGAAGGCGCAGCAGGCGGTGGCGCTCGGCGTCCACGGCATCGTCTGTTCGGCAATGGAAACGCAGGCCCTGCGCGCTTCCGGCATTCGCGAGCATATCGATCTGGTGACGCCCGGCATCCGCCCGGCGGGTGCTGCCGCCGGCGACCAGAAGCGCGTGGTGACGCCGCGCGACGCGATCCTTGGCGGCGCGAGCCGCCTCGTCGTCGGCCGGCCGATCACGGGTGCTGCCGATCCGGTGGCGGTCGCCAACGAGATTTTGAACGACATAGCTGCCGCCCAAGGGTAAATGGTTCTTAACTTTTGCGATGCGATAACTATCTTTGCCCCGCATTCAACCCAGCCGCCATGTTCGAGCCGGCGGCCGTGATGAAAGGCGTGTCCATGAAGAGGCCCGACGACCGTCGTCGACTGAACACCATCGAAACCCTGCTGACGGCCATCGTCGGCGTCGGCGGTGGTGTCATTCTGTCGCTGTACAGTTTCATCCAGCTCCGCACCGCGTGGATGGAAGGAACGGTCGCGTTCGGCGGCCGCAACGCCATCGACCTCGACTACGAATCCGAGCCGCTGAGCTATATCGTCGCGATGTCGGCACTCTACCCGGCCGCGATCGTCTGCGGCATCGGCCTGGCCGTCGTCAGCGCCATCATCCTGATGCGCCAGCGCGATCTCGCGCGCCAGAAATCACTGCGCAAGTCCCGCTGAGCCTGCCCGGAGAACAGAAGCGCGCGGCCACCCGGACGGGCCGTGCTTGCGTTCGGGCCTGACGGGGGCTACCTCAACGGTTCGCGGCCCGGTTCGCGCCGCCACGCCGGATGAGGAGCCCATGCCGCTCGAAACCGATGCTGTCCTGGATCGCCGCCTCCTGCGCCGCAAGCTGACGTTCTGGCGCTTCCTCGCCGTGCTGATCGCCATCGTCGGGCTGTCGGTCGGCGGCTATTTCGGCGCCCAGCGCCTCGGCGTTCTTCCCGGCGCGCAGCATGTCGCGCGCATCGAAATCCGCGGCGTGATCGGCTCGAGCGCCGATACGGTCCGGACGATCGAGGCGATCGGCCGCAACGCCAATGTAAGCGCCCTCGTGGTGACCATCGATTCCCCCGGCGGAACGGTCGCCGGCTCCGAGGCGCTTCATACCGCGATCCGCCGCGTCGCCGCCGCCAAACCGACGGTAGCGGTGGTCGAGGGCACCGCGGCCTCGGGCGGCTATATCGCCGCGCTCGCCACCGATCACATCGTCACCCGCGAGACCTCCATCACCGGCTCCATCGGCGTCATCGCCCAGTTCCCCAACGTGGCGCGGCTCCTGGAGACTTGGGGCGTGCGCGTGGAGGCGATCCGCTCGGCCCCGCTGAAGGCCAGCCCCAGCGGCATCGAACCGACCAGCCCGGAGGCGCTCGCCGCCGTGCGCGAGATCGTGGTGGACAGCTACGGCTGGTTCCAGCGGCTGGTGAAGGATCGCCGGAGCCTCACGGACGAGGAATTGCGGGTCGTTTCCGACGGACGCATCTTCATCGGCCGGCGCGCCCAGGAACTGAAGCTGATCGACCGCATCGGCGGCGAGACCGAGGCGCGCGCCTGGCTCGCGACCCGTGGCGTGCCGGCCAACATGGCGATCCGCCTCTATCGTCCGACGCGCCCCGGCAACCTGTCGCTCCTGACCTCGATGACAGCCTCGGCGGTCGAGGCCGCGGGCCTTTCCGACTGGGCCGAGCGCTTGCGCGCCTCCAGCATCGTGACGCAGGTCGAGCGCTCGGCGCTTGACGGTCTCCTGGCCGTCTGGCAGCCTCCAAGCCCATGATCCATTTCACAAAATTGATGTCGCTTCCTGCCCGCGCGGAAACTGGAACATGATCAAGTCCGAACTCGTCCAGAAGATCGCCGAACAGAATCCGCAGCTCTACCAGCGCGATGTCGAGAACATCGTGAACGCGATCCTCGACGAGATCGTCGCCGCGCTCGCCCGCGGCGACCGGGTGGAACTGCGTGGCTTCGGCGCCTTCTCGGTCAAGGCGCGCAATGCGCGCGTCGGCCGCAACCCGCGCACGGGCGCGCATGTGGCGGTCGAGGACAAGGTCGTGCCCTTCTTCAAGACGGGCAAGGAAATGCGCGAGCGGCTGAACAAGGGCGCCTGACCATGGTCAAGCGCATCGTCAACTGGCTCGTGCTGCTGCCCATCGCCATCGTCAGCGTCGTGGTGGCGGTCGCCAACCGCGCGCCGGTCACTGTCTCGCTCGACCCCTTCGGCCGCGAACTCTCGCCGTTCTCCTTCACCGCGCCGCTCTTCGCCGTCGTGCTGCTCGCCATGATGCTCGGCGTCGTCATCGGCGGCTTCGCGGTCTGGTGGAAGCAGGGCCGCTACCGCAAGCGCTGCCGGCAGGCCGAAAGCGAACTCGCCACGGCCCGCGCCGATGCCGAACGCCTGCGGCAGGAACTCGGACGCGGCACAGCCGAGACCTCCGGCGGACCTCTCGCCTTCTTCAACCGTCCGGCGGCCTGATCCTCCCATGCGTATCGTCAATGCCGGCGAGGTCGCCGCGGCCCTCACCTATCCTGCGCTCGTCGACGCGCTGGCGGATGCCTTCCGCGGCAACGTGACGGTGCCGCTACGCCATCATCACCGCATCGCGCAGCCCGCTGGAGTGCCGGAGGCGATGCTGCTGCTGATGCCGGCCTGGACCGAAGCAGGCGACAACGCTTTCGTCGGCACCAAGATCGTCTCGGTCTATCCGGGCAACGGCGCGAAGAACCTGCCGTCGATCTACGGCAGCTACATTCTGGCCAATGGCGAGACCGGCGCGCCGCTGGCCGTGCTCGACGGAACAGCCCTCACCGTCTGGCGCACGGCCTGCGCCAGCGCGCTCGCCTCGCGCTACCTGTCGCGAAAGGACGCATCCCGCATGGTGATGGTCGGCGCGGGCGCGCTGGCCCCGCACCTGATCCGCGCCCATGCCGCCATCCGGCCGATCCGCCACGTCACGATCTGGAACCGGTCGCGCGACAAAGCCGCCGCCCTTGTCGAAGGGCTGGAGGGAACCTTGCCGGGCGTGACCTTCGCGACCGCCAGCAACCTTCAGGGCGCGGTGGAGGAGGCCGATATCGTCACCTGCGCCACGATTTCGTCCGAACCGGTCGTTGAGGGCACATGGCTGAAGCCGGGCGCTCATCTCGACCTCGTCGGCGGCTATACGCCGACCATGCGCGAGGCCGACGACGGGGCTGTCAGGCGCGCCAGCCTGTTCGTCGACACCCGGACAGGCGGCCTGAAGGAAGCCGGCGACATCGTCGATCCGATCAGGCGCGGCGTCATCGCGGAGAGCGACGTGAAGGCCGATCTGTTCGATCTCACCCGCGGCAATCATGCCGGCCGCGCCTCGGCCGACGAGATCACCCTGTTCAAGTCCGTCGGCACGGCGCTCGAAGACCTGGCCGCCGCCATGCTGGTGTGGCGCTCGCTGCCGGTCTAAAGCATTTCCGTTCAGACGCGTTTTCTTCACGCGAACCGGTACCCACTTCGCTTGAAAACGCTCTAGAGGCTAGCCATGCCCCTGCTGGTCAAGATCTGCGGCATCACCACGATGGCCGCCATGGACGCTGCGCTCGACGCCGGCGCGGACATGGTCGGCGTCGTGTTCTTCGCCAAGAGCCCGCGCAACGTGTCGCTGGCGACCGGATGCGCGCTCGGCGGGCGGACCTGCGGGCGCGCGGGCGTGGTGGCGCTGACCGTCGATCCCGACGACGACTTCCTCGCCGCCATAGCCGCCAACCTGAAACCTGACCTGATCCAGTTGCACGGGTCCGAGACCCCGGAGCGCGTCGCTGACATCCGCGAGCGGTTCAAGCTGCGGGTGATGAAGGCCGTCGGGGTCGCGGAAGCCGCCGATCTCGCCCCGATCCCGGCCTATGCCGCGGTGTCCGACATGCTGCTCGTGGACGCCAAGCCGCCGAAGACGGCCGAGGCCCTGCCCGGCGGCAACGGCCTGACCTTCGACTGGCGGCTGGTCGCCGGCCTTGACCCCGGGCGCCCGGTCATGCTTTCGGGAGGCCTTCATGCCGGCAACGTCGCAGAAGCGATCCGACTGACGCGCCTTTCGGGCGTGGACGTCTCCTCCGGCGTCGAAAGCAGGCCGGGCGTCAAAGACCCCGACAAGATCAGGGCCTTCGTGGCCGCAGCCCGCGCGAGCGTCGCTGAGGGAGACAGGTGATGAACGCTCCGGCCAAGCTCAATCCGGCTAAGCCCAATTCGCTCCGTTGCGGGCCCGACGCGGACGGCAAGTTCGGCATCTATGGCGGCCGCTTCGTCGCCGAAACGCTGATGCCCAACATCCTCGCGCTGGAGCAGGCCTATAACGAGGCCAAGGCCGACCCCGCCTATGCCGCGGAAATGGCCGGCCACCTGACGCATTATGTCGGCCGCCCCTCGCCGCTCTATTTCGCCGAGCGGCTGACCGAACATCTCGGTGGCGCCAGGATCTACCTGAAGCGCGAGGAACTGAACCACACCGGCTCGCACAAGGTGAACAACGTCCTCGGCCAGATCCTGCTCGCCCGGCGCATGGGCAAGAAGCGGATCATCGCCGAGACGGGCGCCGGCCAGCACGGCGTCGCGACCGCGACGCTCTGCGCCCGGTTCGGCCTCGAATGCATTGTCTATATGGGCGCGGTCGACGTCGCCCGGCAGGCGCCGAACGTCTTCCGCATGAAGATGCTGGGCGCGACCGTCGTGCCGGTCCAGTCGGGCGCCAAGACGCTCAAGGACGCGATGAACGAGGCGCTGCGCGACTGGGTGACCAATGTCGACAGCACCTTCTACTGCATCGGCACTGTGGCGGGCCCGCACCCCTACCCGTCCATGGTGCGCGATTTCCAGTCGATCATCGGCGACGAGACGCGCGAGCAGATGCAAAAGGCCGAAGGCCGCCTGCCCGACAGCCTCGTCGCCTGTATCGGCGGCGGCTCCAACGCCATCGGCCTGTTCCATCCCTTCCTCGACGATCCCTCCGTGGAAATCTACGGCGTGGAGGCGGCCGGCCATGGCCTCGACAAGCTGCATGCCGCTTCGATCTCCGGCGGTCGTCCGGGCGTGCTGCACGGCAACCGCACCTATCTGCTGATGGACGAGGACGGCCAGATCCAGGAGGCCCATTCGATCTCGGCGGGCCTCGACTATCCCGGCATCGGACCGGAGCATTCCTGGCTGAACGATGTCGGCCGGGTGACATACCTCTCGGCGACCGACGACGAGGCGCTGGAGGCCTTCCAGCTCCTGTCGCGGATCGAGGGCATCATTCCGGCGCTGGAAAGCGCCCATGCGCTCGCCAAGGTCGCCGAACTGGCGCCGAACAAGCCGAAGGACCATCTGATGGTCGTCAACCTCTCCGGCCGGGGCGACAAGGACGTGCCGCAGGTCGCCGAAATACTGGGAACCGCGCTGTGAGCACCCGTCTCGACACCCGTTTTGCCGCGCTCGCCCGCGAAGGCCGCGCCGGCCTCGTCACCTATGTCATGGCCGGCGACCCCGACCGCGAGACGGCGCGCGCCATCCTGAAGGCCCTGCCGGGCGCGGGCGCGGACGTGATCGAGTTCGGCATGCCCTTCACCGATCCGATGGCGGACGGGCCTTCGGTCCAGGCGGCGGGTCTGCGCTCGCTCCATGGCGGCCAGACGCTGAGGAAGACGCTGGAGGACATCGCCGACTTCCGGACAGGCGACCCGGACACGCCGATCGTGCTGATGGGCTACTACAACCCGATCTACATCTACGGGGTGGAGCGCTTCCTCGCCGACGCCAAGGCGGCGGGCATTGACGGCCTGATCGTCGTCGATCTGCCGCCGGAGGAAGACGCCGAGCTCTGCCTGCCGGCGCTGAAAGCGGGCCTCAATTTCATCCGCCTCGCGACGCCGACCACCGACGAGAAGCGGCTGCCGACCGTGCTCGGCAACACATCGGGCTTCGTCTACTACGTCTCGATCACCGGCATTACCGGCGCGGCGACCCCGGACTTCGGCAAGACCTCCGAGGCGGTCGCGCGCATCAAGAAGCACACGGCCCTGCCGGTCGCGGTCGGGTTCGGGGTGAAGAACGCCGATCACGCGCGCGCGGTCGCGCGTGGGGCCGATGCGGTCGTCGTCGGCTCGGCGCTGGTCGATGCCGTGAAGGGTTCGCTGGACGATCAGGGCAAGGCCACCGGCCGCACGGTCGGCGCCGTGACCGATCTCGTCGGCTCGCTCGCCGCGGGCGTGCGCGGCGCGCGCCAGGCCGCCGAGTGAGCCCCGCCGAATAAAGGCCGCCTTTCGGCGGCATCTGACGTCTCAACGCATATCGACTTCTTCCGCCTTCGGAGACCGAGCCATGAACTGGATCACCGACGTCCTTCCTCCGAAGATCCGCTCGTTCCTGAAGCGGGACACGCCGGAGAACCTGTGGATCAAGTGCCCGGAGACCGGGCAGATGGTGTTCCACAAGGATCTGGAGACGAACCTCTTCGTCATTCCCGGCTCCGGCGTCCATATGCGCATGGGCTCGACGGCGCGGCTCAAATCGGTGTTCGACAACGGCACTTGGATCGACGTCTCGCTGCCCGACGCCCCCATCGACCCGCTGAAATTCCGCGACGAAAAGCGCTATGTCGACCGGCTGAGGGACGCCAAGGCCAAGACCGGCATGCCCGATGCCATCAAGGTCGGCTATGGCAAACTCGACGGCCTCGGCGTGACGGTCGCCGTGCAGGACATGGACTTCATGGCGGGCTCGCTCGGCACCGCCGCTGGCGAGGCCATCGTCAAGGGCATGCTGACCGCTGTCGAAAAGAAGACGCCCTTCATCATCTTCACGGCCTCGGGCGGCGCGCGCATGCAGGAGGGCATCCTCTCGCTGATGCAGATGCCGCGCACGACGGTGGCGGTGCAGGCGCTGCGCGACAACAAGCTGCCCTATATCGTCGTGCTGACCAACCCGACCACCGGCGGCGTCACCGCGAGCTACGCCATGCTCGGGGACGTTCATATCGCCGAGCCCGGCGCGCTGGTGGGGTTCGCCGGCCCGCGCGTCATCGAGCAGACCATTCGCGAGAAGCTGCCCGAGGGCTTCCAGCGCGCCGAATATCTCAAGGACCACGGCATGGTCGACATGGTCGTCCACCGGCACGACATCAGGGACACGCTGGCAAAACTCTGCCGGGTGCTGACCAAGGCGCCGCCGAAGGCCGTGGAAGCGCCCGTGCCATCCACGGAGGTCGTGGCCGCCGGCTGAGGCGCCCGACACCCGGCTCGTCGCTATTCCTCCGCTACGCTTGCTGAACCATGACGGTTGACGCCCCCTCCATCGCCGAAATCCTCGACCGGCTGACCAAGCTTCATCCGAAGCTGATCGACCTGTCGCTCGACCGCATGCACGCCGCGCTCGGCCGGCTCGGCGACCCGCATCTCAATCTGCCGCCGGTGATCCATGTTGCCGGCACCAACGGCAAGGGCTCCACCTCCGCCTTCGCGCGCGCCTTCCTCGAAGCCTCGGGCCGCAAGGTCCACGTCTATTCCTCGCCGCATCTGGTGCGGTTCAACGAGCGTTTCCGGCTCGGCGCGGAGGGCGGCGGGCGGCTGGTGGACGATGCGACGCTCGCCGACGTGCTGCTGGAGGTCGAGCGCCGGAACGAGGGCCGGCCGATCACCCAGTTCGAGATCACCACCATTGCCGGCCTCGTCCTGTTCGCACGGCACCCGGCGGACGCCCTCGTGCTCGAGGTCGGCATGGGCGGCCGGTTCGATGCGACCAACGTGGTGGCGCGGCCCGCTGTCTCGGTCATCACGCCGGTGTCGATGGATCATGCCGACTATCTCGGCGATACGGTCGCCAAGATCGCGGGCGAGAAGGCCGGCATCATCAAGCGCGGCCGCCCGGCCGTGATCGCCCGCCAGACGCCCGAGGCCATGGCCGTGATCGAGGCCGCTGCCGATGCCAGCCGCTCGCGCCTGCTCGTCTCGGGCCTCGACTGGTTCGCGCGGCCGGAGAATGGGCGCTTCGTCTTCCAGGACGAGGATGGGCTGATCGACGCGCCGCCGCCGCGACTGGCGGGCGCCCACCAGTACGAGAATGCCGGCGCGGCGCTGATGGCGGTGAAGACGGCCGGTTTCGCCCTGTCCGAGGCCGAGATCGTCCGCGGGCTTGGCGCGGTCGAATGGCCGGCGCGCCTGCAGCGCCTCACGGGCGACGTGGCGAAGGCCCTGCCCGAAGACTCGGAAGTCTGGCTCGACGGCGGGCACAATCCCGGATGTGCCGAGGTGCTGGCAGCAGCGCTTTCGACCATGCAGGAGCGGGCACCGCGGCCGTTCGTGATGATCGTCGGGCTGAACGCGACCAAGGATGCGCGGGGCTTCCTCAGTCCCTTCCGCCCACTCGCGCCCGATCTGAATGCCATTTCCTTCTCCAGCCACCTGGCGCTGGACACGAAAGACGTGGTGGCTGCGGCAGGCGATGTCGGTATCAGCGCCCGTGCCTGGCCGGACCTGGAGACCGCGCTTGCGACAATCCGGTCGAAAAACTGGCCGGTGCCGCCGCGCGTCCTGATCACCGGCACGCTCTATCTCGCCGGCGAGGTGCTGGCGAAGGACGGCTGGGAGCCGCGCTGACACTTTCGGAACTGCAGGTCGCTGCGCCTCGTTATCCCGGAAACGAGGAGGCCCGCCATGGACGACCCCGACCAGACCGCCCCTGCCCCGCGCGACGATGGCTCCGTACCGCCGAAGCGGCCGACCCCGCGCGAGGTGCGCGACATGGTCACCGGCAACCAGCGCGCCGCGCCGCCGCCGACCGCGGACAAGGCGAAGACCAAGGCGATCGAGGTCGAGGACCTCAACGCCGCCAACGATAAATAGGCCGGTTCAGTCGGTCGTGCGCATCGACCAGGTGGCATGGTGTACGCCGGCGACCTTTTCGAGCGCGGCCACCACCTCGTCGAGTTCCGCGCCCTCGGCGGTCGAGGCCGCGAGCGTGACCGTCAGTTCGATCCGGTCCTCGGCCCGTTCTTCCGTCTCCGCCTCGCGCACCGCGTAGTTCTTGGCGTCCAGCCGCTCCATCAGCATCTCGCGCGCGGTCGGCAGGGCCTCGGGCGAGGTGGTGATCTGGATCTCGTAGGTCGCCTCCGTCGCCGTCTCGTCGAGCGGCTGGCGGTTGATGGCGTTGACCAGCGGGCGGAGCGCGGTATTGGCCGCAAGGACGAACACCGCGATCAGCAGCGCCTCGGCGATCCGGTCAGCGCCGGCGGAGGCACCGACCGCCGCCGAGCCCCAGAGCGTCGCCGCCGTATTGAGGCCGCGGATATTCAGCCCCTCCTTCATGATGACGCCCGCCCCGAGGAAGCCGATGCCGGAGACGACATAGGCGAGCACGTGGGCGGCCGAGGCATTGCCGTTGAGCCGCATGCCGATATCAACGAAGGCGGCCGCGCCCACGGCCACGAGCACGGTGGTACGCAGGCCCGCCGAGCGCTGGCGGTATTGCCGCTCCGCACCGATGGCCGTGCCCAGCAAGAAGGCCGCGCCGAGGCTGATCAGCGAGTTGACGAACTGGACGGCGTCGAAATTGGCGATGGCGGCGATGGTCATGGGAGCAACGGCTGTGACGACAGTTTCCGGGACGACGCATCCCCACGCATGGGAATGCGCCGCTTCGTGACGTTCGTGTGACGCTTCAGAGCAGGGTGCCGCTCAGGATCACCGCGGCAACGCTGAAATAGATCACCAGGCCGGTGAAATCGACAAGCGTGGCGACGAAAGGTGCCGAAGCGATGGCGGGATCGAACCCCAGGCGCTTCAGGGCGAAGGGCAGCATGGCGCCGCACATCGAACCGAAGGTGACGATGCCGAGCAGCGCAGCGGCGACGGTGAGGCCGACCAGAAGCCAGTGTGGCCCATGGTCATAGATGCCGAAATACTGCCAGGCCGCAATGCGTGCGAAGCCGATCAGCCCGAGTATCGCGCCCAGCGTGATGCTGGACGGCAGTTCGCGCAGTGCAACCCACCACCAGTCACGAAGCGTGACCTCCTGCAGCGCCAGCGCGCGAATGAGCAGGGATGCCGCCTGAGAGCCTGAATTGCCGCCGGAGCTCATGATCAGCGGGATGAACAGCGAGAGCACGATGGCCTTCTCAAGCTCCCCCTGGAAGCCCTGCATCGCGGTCACGGTCAGCATCTCGCCGACAAGCAGGATGGAGAGCCAGCCGGCACGCTTGCGGATCATGTGCCAGAAGCCGGCATCGCGGTATGACTCGCCGACCGCTGCCATGCCGCCCATGCGCTGTACCTGTTCGGTGTCGCGCTCGACCATGGCGTCGATGACGTCGTCGACCGTGACGATGCCGATGAGATGGTTGCGGCTGTCCACCACGGGTACGGCGAGCAGGTCGTAGCGCGAGATCAGGCGGATCGCCTCCTCGCGCGGAGCCTGCACCGATACGGAGACGAGCTTGCGGGCGGGTGCGGCGGTCAGCACGTTGGCGTGCGGATCGCCCGAGATCAGCCGGCGCAGCGGCACGGCGTGGATGAGGGTCTGCTTCACCGGGTCGGTGACGAAGACCGCATAAACGGTCTCGCGGGTGCGTTCGACCATGCGGATGTGATGGAGAACCTGCGCAATCGTCCAGTTGGACGGCACCGAGACGAACTCGGTGGTCATGATCGAACCGGCCGTCCCCTCCGGATAGGCGAGCAGACGGTCGAGCGTCGCGCGGTTCTCGCGGTCGAGCCGGCCAAGAAGGTCGGCGCGGACCTCCTCTTCCATCTCCTTGAGCACGTCGGCCGCCCGGTCCGCCGACATGCCGGCGAGCAGCGGCGCGGCCTGTTCGCGCAGCAGGAGCGTGAGCATCTCGCTGGCCTGGTCGAGCGACGGTTGGTCGAGCGTCTCGACCGCGCGCTCGGCCGGCATGAGCGCGAGAACGGCGGCAGCCTCCTCCGGCTCCAGCGCGTCGAGGGCATCGGCGATATCGGGGGCCGATTCCTCGGCGAAGCTGCGCGCCAGTACGGCCGCGTCGAACACGGCGTCCTCGTCGCGCACGAGAGCGGCTTGGGTATTGTCGTTCATGGCTCGTCTCCGGGTCGACGCCTGCCGTCGGCAGCGGACCCGGGGCGAGCCGATCACATGCGATCAGCCCGGCGGGCGGCGTCCGACGGCGAACACGGTCGACTGTGACTGTCGCTGGGCATGGATGATGGGTTCCGGTGAGGCGCCGGTACGGAACGGGACAGAGCCCGCTGCGCGTGACGGCACGATGTGCCCATGCACCCGCGCCGCGGCCGGGTCAAGCGCAAAAACGCCGCCCGCAGCGGCCGCGTCAGAACGAGCGGCGAAACGAGAACAGGTCGCTGTCGGGATCGCCCCTGCCGGCGATAAGCCCGCGCAGGATCTGCGCCGCCATCATCGAGAAGGTGATGCCGTTGCCGCCATAGCCGAGCACGGCATAGCAGCCGGCGAGTCCCGGTACGGAGCCGATGGAGGGCGTGCCGGTGGCTGATGCGCCGAAGCTGCCGCACCATGCGCACTCGGCGCCCGGCTCGATGCCCGGCAGCAGCTTGCCGAGCTTGGCCTCGATCGCGGCGACCTTCGCCGGCAGGCGGGCGTCGCGGCTGGCCTCGTCGGCGAAATCCTCGTCCTCGCCGCCGCAGATGATCCGGCCACCGGGCCCGCGGCGCAGATACAGATAGGGATCGGACGCCTCCCACACGAAGGGCATGTCGCGCGGCGTCGCGCGCGGCTGCGGGCGCGTGGCGATGCAGAAGGTCGAGATGATGCGGTGCCCCTTGCGCGGCACGCGTTTCGGCAATTCGTAGCCTGTCGCGAAGACGAGATGGCGGACGCGCACCACGGGCCCGTCCGCAGTGGCGACATGGACCATCGCGCCGGCGGTCTCGACCCCGACTGCCTCGGCGGGCGCATGCAGCCTTGCGCCGCGGCCAAGGGCCACCTTGAGGAAGCCGGCGGCGAGGCGGCGCGGATCGGCGGCGAGATTGTCGAAGCCGAGAATGGCCGCGCGGGGGCCGAGGCCGTGGCGTTCCGCGACTTCGCCGGGCTTGAGGAACGCGACCTCGAAACCCGCCTGCCGGCGCGCGGCGCATTCGAGCCGCAGCGCATCGGCATCGAGCACATCCCCCGCAAGGTAGAGCGTGTCGCGGTTCGCGGCGTCGGCGGCGATGCCGAGCCGGCGCGTACGCTCGCGCAAGGCATCGAGCGCCAGCTTCGAGCGCCGCCAGATGCGCTCGGCGCGCGAGATGCCGATGCGGGCGGACAGTTCGGTCAGCGGCGTGTCGATCTCGTATTGCAGCAGCGCCGTCGAAGCCGGTGTCGAGCCCTTCAGCGGGCCCCGCCGGTCGAGGATGATCACCGAGAGCCCGGCCTCGGTGAGCGCGTCGGCCACCATCGCGCCCGAAATGCCGGCGCCGACGATGGCGACATCCGCCTCTGCATCACGCGTGAGCGGCGCGTGGGGGATCGCCGGCAGCGGGCGCGACATCCAGATCGACCGGCCCGTGCGGAGATCCTTTTTATGGGTGGCTGACACGCGGCGCCTCCTCGCGATGCGCAGCCTCCCTGCGACTTCCCCGCGAAAGGGCAATGCGGCAACCCCCGCCATGTTCCCGGCGGGCCGGATCAGCCCACCAATGCGCCTGCGACGGCGCGCAACCCCGACCACAGGGCATGGCGCAGCCGCCGCCACCACGGCTCGGGGGCCGGAACCGGATCGGGCGGCATGGTCGCGCCGGGCGACGGCGGAGATTCGAGCACGCCGACCATGATCTCGCCGTCGGTGAAATAGCGGTCGCCGCCGCCATTGCGCCCGACGAGCGTCGGGCCGGAACCGGGCAGGCGGTAGGTGCGGGCGAGGAACCGCGCCTCGGCGAGGGCGGCCATCAGCGCCTCGCGCTCGGCGTCGAGGTCGGGGCCGATATGGTGGGTGATCTGGCCGGTATAGCGGCTGATCCCGACGCTGCGGTCGAAACTGGCCGCGCCGAGGAACAGCGGCTGCCCCTCCGTCCCCCGATCCAGCGCGCGCCAGAAGCGGACATGGTGCCGGCGGTCCGCCGAACCGCCAACCGGCTTCTCGAAGGCGAGGTCCTGCGCCCGCCCCTCGAACATGAGCGTTGAAACCGGCGCATCCGGGTAGGGCCGGTCGAGGATGACCGACAGCCCGATGCCAACCGCCGAGCGCCAGGTGATCGGGTCGGCCGGCCGCCAGCCTGCCGCGAGCATGGCACGCACGAGCAGTTCCTGCTGTCCGACAAGCCCGACATTGATGGGATCACCGGGAATGCCGGCGGTCGTGACGGTCACCATCGGGCGGCCGGCAAGCCCCGGCTGGCGCTCGTAGCTCGCCCAGATGTCGGGCACGAGCAGATAGGCGAGGACGAGGTAGAGCGCGGCAAGCGCCGCCAGCAGCTTCGTCCAGCGCCTCAGCCGCCCCGATCCCGTCGCCATGCCGGTCCTCCCGGGCGCAGCAAATCAGCCGATTGCGGCAAAGACCAGCAGGGCTGTGCTGGAACCGGCATCGCCGCATCCGCGGATTTCTGGTCTCATGACGGGATGAGAATCCTCGTCCCTTGCCTGTCCGCGCTGGTGATCGGCGCCACGACCACAATCTGCCAGCCCTCGGCGGCGCAATCTCTCGCCCCGGCGGAAGCCGTGGCCCTCGACCGGCTCTGCCGCGAGACCGCGCGAGGCCCGCTCACGGCCTCCGCCATCGCCATGGCGGCCACGGCAGAGGCGGAGCATCAGGGCTTCGGCGGCCACGTCATCGACCGCGACGGGCGGATGCTGCGCTTCGGCGCGGTGGAGGCCGATGCCTGGCGCGACGAGGCCGCGGGCCGGCGCGTGCCATGGCGGCAGGTGATCCGCTACTGGGAAACGCTCGGCGCCCTCGGCGAGGGACCGCTCGGCCTTCGGCGCCATCCCGGCCTCGAACGCAATGCCGAAGCGCCCGGCGGCGGCGACCTCGTGCCGCTGGCGCAGGCGTTGGAGCGGCTTCGCGCAGCGAGCCTGCCGGAAGCGGAGCGCGAGGCGCTGATCCAGGCAGCGTTCCGCGCCGCCGTCACGGACGTTCCGTGGTCCGCCGCCTTCGTCTCCCATGTCGTGCTGAATGCGGGCGTGCCGCGCCTGCGCTTCGCCGCGTCCATGGCCCATCTCGACTATGTCAGCGAGGCCGCCCGGCGCAGCCGCAGCGAACTCTCGGGCGAACCCGCCACGGCCTTCTACCGGGCCTGCGACCCCCGCCGCACGCCCATGCGCCCCGGCGACCTTCTGTGCCTGCATCGCCATCCACCGGCGGACCTGCCGGCCATCGACGCGCGGACCGGCCTGTTCGGCACCCTCGTCGCGGCGCTGGCGCGCGGCGAGCGGCCGGTCTGGAACCTGCACTGCGACATCGTCGTCAGCCGTGACGAACGGCGGCGCACGGCGAGCCTGATCGGCGGCAACGTGCTGCAATCGGTGGCGCGGCGCGATATCGCGACCGACCGCCGAGGCGCGCTGGCCTCGCCCCGGCGCGGCCCGGCCTGTTTCGAGGACCGCATGCCGGGAACGCTCTGCCGGCCAGAGGGCGGGCCGTGGTTCGTGCTGTTGCAGGCGACGGGCGATCCGTAGCGCTTACGACCGGCGCAGCAGGATCAGCGAGGCCAGCGTGCTCCACGCGCCGAACAGGATGAGCGCGGTCATCGGCACCGGGCTCATCCAGTAGCCGACGCCCATGCCGGCAAGCTGCGCCGTCACCGCGCCGAGGCCCATCTGGCTGAAGCCGACGAGACCGGAAGCCGAGCCCGCCGCCTCCGGGCGCGCGCCGACCGCGCCGGCAATGGCGCCGGGAAGCTGCATGCCGTTGGCGAAGGCGATCGCGGCCTGCGGCAGGAACAGCATGGCCGGGTGGGTCATGTAACCGAACCAGGCGATGGCGAACTGGACGCTCGCGGCGGCAACCATCAGGACGGTGCCCCAGCGGATCAGCCGGTCCGAGCCGAGGCGCGAGGCGAAGCGGCCGCAGATCGCATTGCCCAGCATGTAGCCGGTCGCGTTGACCATGAACCAGAGGCCATAGGTGGTCGAACTCTCGCCCATCACCGAGATGACGACATGGGGCGCGCCACCGATCAGGGCGAAGAAGGTGACCGAGGAGAGCGCGCCGATCAGCAGGTAGCCGACGAAGATGCGGTCGCGCAGCAGGAAGCCTGCGTCGCGCAGGAGTTGCGCGAAGCTCGGGGCAGCGGCCACCGTGCGCGTCTCGGGCAGGCGCAGGATGCCGAGCAGCGTGGCGCCTCCCGCGAGGACAAAGGTCGCCACGAAGATCCAGCGCCAGCCGAAATGCTCGTTGACGAGGCCGCCTATGGTCGGCGCCAGCATGGGCGCGAGCACCATGGCCATGGTGACCCAGCCGATCATCGAGGCGGCATTGTCGCGGTCAAACACGTCGCGGATGACCGCGCGGCTGATGACCTGGCCGGCCGAGGCTCCGAAGCTCTGGAGCACGCGCGCGACGATCAGCATGGCGGCGCTGGTGACGAAGGCGGAGGCAAGGCTCATCACGGCGGCCACGGCGAACGAGCCGATCAGAACGGGGCGGCGGCCGTAGCGATCCGACAGCGGCCCGAGGAAAAGCTGGGCCGCAGCCATGCCGGCGAGATAGAGCGTGATGGTGAGCTGGATGACCCCGGGATCGACGGCAAATTCGCGCGCAAGGCCCGGCACGGCCGGCAGCGGCAGGTTGAGCGCCACCGGTCCGACCGCGGTGAACACCACGAGCAGCGGCAGGAGAGCGCGCGTCGAGAGGCGGGGATCGGACATGAGGGCTCGCAATGCGGGGCCGCGGATGACGCCCGCCCCGGCCGCAAAGGTCAAGCCGGTGCGCCGGATGGCGGCCCTGCAAGGGCGGCCGGCAAAGCGCCCGCAGGCATTTGGCCGGCCGCAGCCTCAACCCGTCAGTTCGAGGGCGCTATTCCTGCCTCGGTGATGACGCGCCGCCATTTCTCGACCTCGCGCTCGAGCTGGGCGCGCGCCTCGGCCGGCCCGCGGCGCCCGGCCGGATAGGGCGTGGTGCCGAGATCGGCGAAGCGGGCGAGCACCGTCTGGTCCTTCAGCGCGACTTCGAGCGCCGCATTGAGCCGCTGGATGACCGCATCCGGCGTGCCGCGCGGAGCGTAGAGCGCATGCCAGACGGTGACCTCGAAATTGGCGAGGCCCGCCTCGTGCAGCGTCGGCAGGTTGGGCAATTGCTGGACGCGCTCGGTGGCGGTCACCGCGTAGGACCGGATGCGGTTGCCCTGAATCTGCGGGATCGAATTGGTGGTCTGGTCGCAGAGCGCGTCGAGCTGGCCGGCAACGAGATCGTTCATCGCCGGGCCGGTGCCACGATAGGGAATCTCGTTGAACTTCGTGCCCAGCGCGGATTGCAGCATCATGTTGCAGAGATGCGAGCCGGAGCCGACACCCGCGGTGCCGAAGGAGATGTTCCGGCCGGACTTCTTCACGTGGTCGAGGAATTCCGCGATGGTCTTCGCCTCGATGCCGAGCTTCGACACGATGACGAACGGCCCCTGATTGACGAGGCCGATGGGCGCGAAGTCCTTGAGCGTGTCGTAGGCGAGATTGCGGTAGAGCGTCGCCCCGGCCGCGAGCGCCAGATGGTGGACGAGCAACGTGTAGCCGTCGGGCGCGGCCCGCGCGGCGCGCGCGGCGCCCGTGGTGCCGCCGGCGCCGCCGACGTTCTCGATGACCACGGTCTGGCCGAGCGTTTGCGACATGGACTGCGCGAGCAGGCGGCCGAGCACGTCGGACGGCCCGCCGGCTGCGAAGGGTACGATCAGCGTGACTGTGCGGTCGGGATAGGTCTGTGCGGCGACCGGAGCGGCCGCGAGCGCCGACAGGGCGGCGGCGAGAAGCGTGCGTCGAAGCATGAATTTCCTCCACTGTTCATGACGGTGATTGTCTTTGCTGAACGTCCGTCCCGTCGAGCGGCGTTCATGTCATTTGAGGTCGCTCAGGTAGTGGAAACGATCCGTTCTGCAGAGGGAAACGCGCCATTCCACCTCCTGCCCGTCCAGATCGGCAGCAAGGCGGTCGATGACGAGGACAGGTATTCCCGGCGCGATACCCATCAGGGCGGCGTCCGGTGCCGGGCATGGCACGGCCTTGAGGCTTTCGGTGGCGCGCGCGACCGTCACGCCGTATCGCTCGCCGTAGAGGCCGTAGAGATTGTTCGGGATGGGGTCGGAGCGCTCCAGGTCGGGGAAGCGCGCGGCCGGCACGGCGATGCGCTCGGAGATGGCGACAGATCCGCCCAGGGAGCGCAGGCGGTGGATGCGCACGACATGGGCATTGCGGGCGAGCGCAAGCCGCGCCGTCTCGCCGGCATCCGCACGGGCGCGCTCCACCGACAGCACCTGGCTGTCGGGGAACTCGCGGCTGCCATCGTCCCGCGTCAGCTTGAAGAACTGGAAGAGGATGCGGTCCTCGTCGTGGCTGGCGACGAAGGTGCCGACGCCCTGCCGGCGCACCAGCAGGTTCTCGGCGGTCATCTCGTCCAGCGCCTTGCGCACTGTTCCTTGGCTGACGGCGAGTTCGGCGGCGATCTGGAATTCGGACGGGATGATGCGGCCGGCCTGCCATTCGCCCGCGGCGATGCGGCGGACGAGGCGCTCCTTGACCTGGCGGTACAGCGGCCGGAAGCCGACGACGGCCGTCTCGCCCCCCCTCGCCTTCCCTTCCACAGCCATGCGCTTGAGCCCGCCCTGATGTCGTTGACACTGTAGCGTGTCTTATGTCTTATACAAGACTAATAAGCCTACGGAGGAAACGCCCATGGGGGCTCCACATCTGCTCGCCCACGAGAAGAAGGACACGGTCGGTGTCGTGGTCGTCGAGGGCCTGAAGGCCGGCACGGATATGCTGGCGGTGGTCACCCACGACAATTCGGATTTCCGCATCACCGCGAAGCAGGACATCCCGATCGGCCACAAGGTGGCGCTGAAGGACATCAAGAAGGGCGACACGGTCTGGAAGTACGGCCAGGACATCGGCGTCGCGAAAGCGGACATCAAGAAGGGCGAGCACGCCCACGTCCACAACATCAAGACCAAGCGCTGGTGAGATGCGCGGGGCCGCGCACAGCGCCCCGGACCGCATCCGACGCCTCAAGCCGAAGCCATCTGAAGGAAACGCCATGTCGCTGATGGTCGCGAATTTCGATCTCGTCCAGCGCAAGCTGAAGAACGTCAAGGGCCGCAAGATCGAGGCCGAGGGCTTCAAGGCCCCGGCCGTGAAGCGCCCGACCGGCCGCGCGCTGGACAGCGTCATGGGCTGGCGGCGCGAGAACGGCCGCGTCGGCGTGCGCAACCACGTGCTGATCCTCCCCCTCGACGACCTGTCCAACGCCGCCTGCGAGGCGGTGGCGAACAACATCAAAGGCACACTGGCGATCCCGCACGCCTATGGCCGCCTCCAGTTCGGCGAGGACCTGGACGTCCATTTCCGCACCCTGATCGGCACGGGCTCGAACCCGAACGTCGCGGCGGTGGTGGTGATCGGCATCGAAGACCAGTGGACCAAGATCGTGGTCGACGGCATCGCCAAGACCGGCAAGCCGGTCGTCGGCTTCGGCATCGAGGGCCACGGCGACATCGCGACCATTGCCAAGGCGAGCTATGTCGCCAAGGAATTCGTGCAGTGGTCGAGCGAACTGGCGCGCGAGAAGTGCCCGATCACCGATCTGTGGGTCTCGACCAAGTGCGGCGAGAGCGACACGACGACCGGCCTCTCCTCCTGCCCGACCGTCGGCAACATGTATGACAAGCTGATCCCGAAGGGCATTTACGGCGTGTTCGGCGAGACCTCCGAGATCACCGGCGCCGAACATCTGTGCAAAGAGCGGGCGGCGACCAAGGAAGTCGGCGAGCGCTGGTACAAGATGTGGAAGGCCTATCAGGACGACGTGATCGAGGCCCACAAGACCAACGATCTCTCGGACTCGCAGCCGACCAAGGGCAACATTGCCGGCGGCCTGACGACCATCGAGGAAAAGGCGCTCGGCAACCTCGAGAAGATCGGCCGCGAGTGCAAATATATCGACATCCTGGAGCCGGCCGAGGCGCCGGCCAAGGGGCCCGGCCTCTATTACATGGACACGTCCTCGGCCGCTGCCGAATGCGTGACGCTGATGGCGGCCGGCGGCTATGTGATCCACACCTTCCCGACCGGCCAGGGCAATGTCATCGGCAACCCGATCGTTCCGGTCATCAAGATCACCGGCAATCCGAAGACCATGCGCACCATGCCGGAGCATATCGACGTGGACGTGTCGGGCGTGCTGAAGCGCACCATGACCATTCCGCAGGCGGGCGACGCGCTGATCGAGAACATCGTGCGGACGGCGAACGGCCGGCTCACCGCTTCGGAAGCGCTCGGCCACCGCGAATTCTCGCTGACCAAGCTCTACCGCTCGGCGTGAGCGAAGGGAGAGGGGCTCGTCGCAGCGGGGATCAGGTTCGATGAGCCGCCAGTTCGCTACGCCCCGCCTTCTCCTCACGCCAATCGCCGAGGCGGACCTTGCCGACCTCGTCGCGCTCAACGGCCACCCGGAGGTCGGCGGCAAGCTGAAGCATGGCGTGCTGACCGAGGCTCAGACGCGGGCGCAGTTCGACGGCTACCGCGCCATCTGGGACGAGCGCGGCTTCGGGGTCTTCGCCCTGCGCCTGCGCGAGACAGGCGCTTTCGTCGGCATAGCCGGCCTCTGGGACCACGATGGCGGGCTCGGCACGGCCCTGCGCTATGCGATCATGCCGGAGCATCGCGGAACCGGCATTGCCCGCGAGGCGGCGACGGGCGTTCTGGATTTCGCCAAAACACAGAACATTTATCCCATCATAGCGGCTACGCGCGAAAACAATATTGCCTCGCAACGCATTCTCACCGATCTCGGCTTCGTGCTGCGCGATATCAGCGGCGAGCCGGGCCATCGGGTGATGGTCTTCGAATTGGCGGGGAAACCATCATGACCATACCCGTGGCGGCGATCGCCCGCCCGCTGCTTCCCGGCATAGCGCTCGCCTCGGCGGTCGCCATTGCGGCGGTCTCCGCCGAGCCGCTCGTTCGGCAGGCGAGCGGCGGCCGGCTGGCCCTGCCCGGCATGGTGATCGCGCTGATCATCGGCATCGCGCTGCATTCCCTCGCGTCGCGGCCACTGTTCGACCCGGGCCTCACCTTCGCCGTCAAGAAGATGCTGCGCTGGGCCATCGGCCTTCTCGGCCTGCGCATCGCCTTCGGCGACATCATCGGGCTCGGGTTCGGCACGCTGCTGCTGGTCGTCGTCTCGATGGCGGCGACGATCGCGGCCGGCATCTGGCTCGCCCGCCGCTTCGCCGTCCATGACGGCTACGGGGCGCTGGCAGGGGCAGCGACAGCCGTCTGCGGCGCGTCCGCCGCGCTCGCGACCACGACCGTGCTGCCGAACTACCCGGCCAAGGCGGCCGACACGGCCTTCACCGTGGTCGCCGCCAATGCACTCTCCACCCTCGTCATGCTGGCCTATCCGCCGCTCGCGATCCTGTTCGGCTTCGACGCGACGCAGACGGGCGTCCTGCTCGGAGCCACCATCCACGACATGGCGCAGGTGGTGGGCGCCGGATATGCGGTCTCCGACCCCGTGGGCAACGCGGCGGTGGTCGTGAAGCTGTTCCGCGTGTTCCTGCTGCTGCCGGTGGTGCTGATCATCGGCTGGTGGTTCGTCCGGCAGGGCCAGCACGCGAACGCAGCCAGGGTGCCCGTGCCGGTTTTCGCGCTGGTCTTCCTGGTGCTGGTGGCGGTGAACTCGGTCCTGCCCGCCGTGCCGGCGCTGGCCGCGCCCTATGCGATGGCCAAAGGCTGGCTGGTCAACCTCTCCAATGCAGGCTTGCTGATCGCCATCGCGGCGCTCGGGCTCGGCACCTCGATCACCGCCATCCTGTCCATCGGCTGGCGGCATGTCGCGGTCTTTCTCGGCACGACCGTGGTGATCCTCGCCATCGTCGTGGCGGGCCTGCTCATCCTCTAGGAGTCTCCATGACCGAGATCGTCATTTCCGAGTTCATGGACGAGGCGGCGGTCGAGGATCTGAGGCGCGACTTTTCCGTCACCTACGACAAGGGCCTTGTCGACCGCCCCGACGAGCTGGCACGCCTTGCGGCCGGGGTGCGGGCGCTGATCGTGCGCAACCGCACGCAGGTGCGGGGGAGCCTGCTGGCAGCCGGCGCGAAGCTCGAAGCCATCGGCCGGCTCGGGGTGGGGCTCGATAACATCGACCTCGACGCCTGCAAGGCGCGCGGCATCGCCGTGCTGCCGGCGACGGGCGCCAACGATATCGCGGTGGCCGAATGGGCCGTGACGACCATCATGATGCTGCTGCGCGGCGCTTATTTCGCGACCGCCGAGGTCGCCGCCGGCACGTGGCCGCGCGAGCGCCTGATGGGTCGCGAGGTCCACGGCAAGGTGCTGGGCCTCGTCGGTTTCGGCGCCATCGCGCGCGAGACCGCGACCCGCGCAAAAGCCCTCGGCATGACCATCATTGCGGCCGACCCTTTCGTGCGCGACGACGACCCTGCCTGGGCGCGCATCGGGGCGCGGCCAGTCGGCCTCGACGTCCTGCTGGCGGAGGCGGACGCGATCAGCCTCCACGTGCCGCTGACGGCGGAGACGCGCAATCTCATCGACGCCAAGCGCCTTGCGGCGATGAAGCGCGATGCCGTCGTCGTCAATGCCGCCCGCGGCGGCGTTATCGACGAGGCGGCGCTGGCGGAGGCGCTCAAGGCCGGGACCATCGCCGGTGCGGCGCTGGATGTGTTCGACGCCGAGCCGCTCAAGGCAGGATCGCCGCTTTCCGGTTGTCCCAACCTGATCCTGACCCCGCACATTGCCGGCGTTACCGTTGAGAGCAATGTGCGCGTGTCCTCGGTCACCGCCGCCAATGTCCGCCGCGTCCTGCAGGAAAACGCAAAAAGGGAGAAGCGCTGATGACCCGGGTTCCGCTCGACGCCGCCCGCGGCTGGGTGGCTCGAATCTTCACGGCGAACGGCGCCAGCGCGGAAGCTGCAACCTCCGTCGCGGCGGCGCTGGTGCGCGCCGAGAGCGAAGGGCTGAAGGGTCATGGCCTCTCGCGCATCCCGACCTATCTGGTGATGCTGAAGAGCGGCAAGATCGACGGCCGCGCGGTGCCGACCGCAAAGCGCGTGCGCGCGGCGACGCTGATGGTCGATGCCGCCAATGGCTTCGCCTATCCGGCTGTGGACCTCGCCTTGAAGGAGCTTCCCGCCATCGTCGCCGAAACGGGGATCGCGGCGGCGGCCATCGCACGCTCCAACCATGCCGGCGCGCTCGGCGCGCATGTCGAGGCGCTGGCGGACAAGGGGCTGATCGCCCTGTTCTTCGCCAATACGCCAGAGGCCATCGCGCCGGCCGGCGGCACGAGGGCGGTCTATGGCACAAACCCCATCGCCTTCGCCTGCCCCCTGCCCGGCCGTCCAGCCGTGGTCGTGGACCTCGCGCTGTCGACGGTCGCGCGCGGCAATATCGTCGCGGCCGCCCAGAAGGGCGAGCCGATCCCCGAGGGCTGGGCGCTGGACCCCGAGGGCAATCCGACCACCGACGCCGCCAAGGCGCTGAAGGGCACGATGGTGGCGCTCGGCGGGCCGAAGGGCACTGCCCTCGCCCTGATGGTCGAGGTTCTGGCGGCGGCGCTCACCGGCGCGCATCTCGCCTTCGAGGCGTCTTCGTTTCTCGACGACAAGGGCCCGCCCCCCGGCACCGGCCAGACGATCCTCGCCATCGATCCCGCGGGCTTCGGGCACGGCGCCTTCGGCGAGCGCATCGCGGCGCTGGCTGGCGCCATCGAGGCGCAGGCCGGCGCGCGACTGCCCGGCCAGCGGCGCCTTGCCCTGCGCCAGAAGGCGGCGGCGGAAGGTATCGTGCTGCCCGCCGATCTCGTCGAGAAACACGGCGCGCCCTGAGCGGGCCACGGCGGGACGATAGAGGCGCGAGGCGTGGCAGCAGCGCTCGAGGCCGTATTGCTCCGCGATGATCCAGAGGCTACGCGAGAACCGAGACATCCGCCCAAGGGCTGAGGGACCATCCATGACTGTCGCCAACGGCCGCGCGCTGCTCGCCATTCCCGGCCCCACCAACATTCCGGACCGCGTGCTGCAGGCGATGATCCGCCCGGCCGAGGAGATCTATTCCGGGCCGATGGTATCGCTGACCGACAGCCTGCTGGGAGACCTTCAGCGCCTCTTCCGCACGCGCGGACGCACCTACATCTACGCCGCCAACGGCCATGGCGGCTGGGAGGCGGCGATCTCGAACGTGCTCTCCCGCGGCGACAAGGTGCTGGTGCTGGCGAGCGGCCGCTTCGCCATCGGCTGGGGCCAGATGGCGGCCTTCATGGGCGCGGATGTCGAGGTGATGGACGGCTCATGGCGCGCCAGCATCGATCCGGCCGCGGTCGAGGAGCGGCTGAAGCGCGACAGGGATCATTCCATCAAGGCGATCCTGATGGTGCAGATCGACACGGCCTCCGGCGTCGTCAACGACGTGCAGGCGGTGCGCCGGGCCATCGACGCGGCGGGCCACCCCGCCCTGCTCATGGTCGACGGCGTCGCCTCGCTCGCCTGCATGCCCTTCGAGATGGATGCCTGGGGCATCGACGTCGCCATGTCGGCCTCGCAGAAGGGCCTGATGACGCCGCCCGGCCTCGCCTTCGTCGCCGCCAACGACAAGGCCCACAAGGCGCACGAGCGCGCCGACATGAAAACGCTCTACTGGGACTGGACCGCGCGCCAGGGCAAGGAGCACTACATGAAATATTGCGGTACGCCGCCGGAGCATCTGCTCTTCGGGCTGCGCGCCGCGCTGGACATGATCCTCGAGGAAGGGCTGGAGGGCGTCTGGAAGCGCCACGCTTTGCTCGCCGCCGCCACCCATGCTGCCATCGGCAAATGGGCCGAAGGCCAGGTCATCTCCTGCAATGTGACCGATCCGGCGCAGCGCGCCTGCTCGGTCACGCCGGTACTGGTCAACGGCGCCGATTCCGAAGCCATCGCGGCCTATACGCAGAAGATTTGCGGCGTGACGCTGGGCTCGGCGATCGGCGAGCTTTCGGGTCGCGCCTTCCGCATCGCCCATATGGGCCACGTCAACGCGCCAATGGTGCTCGGCAGCCTCGGCGCCGTCGAGATGGCCTTGAAGGCGCTCGGCATCCCCCATGGCGAAGGCGGCGTGGCCGCGGCCGTCGCCTCGCTTGCCGGGAGCGCGGGCCTGCCTTTCGGACCGGCCGGGCACGAGGTGCCGGAGAACGACCTTTCGGTCCCCACCGCCCCTGTCTGAGGCGAGCACTGCGAAACGGCGCTTTCAGACAAGGCGGCGAGGCCGCCATCTGGAACATTGGGAGGAAACGCGCATTGATCGCGCGTCGACCCGTTCGCACAGGAGGTCCATCGTGAGCAAAGCGCCCGTCCGCAAGACCGCAACCCCGAAAGCCAAGGTCGGAGGCAAGCTGCCCGGCCATCAGGTCTTCGTCAGCGACCTGAAGAGCAACACGCGCACCGCTATGATCGACCTCCTGAACGCGCGGCTCGCCGACGCGATCGACCTGAAGCTCGCGGTGAAACAGGCCCACTGGAACATCAAGGGGCCGAGCTTCATCGCCATCCACGAACTGCTAGACAAGGTCTCGGCACGGGTGGAGGAGCACTACGACACGATTGCCGAGCGCTGTGTGCAGCTCGGCGGCACAGCCTTCGGCACGGTGCAGGCGGTGGCGAAGGCGACGTCCCTGTCGCCCTATCCGACCTCGGCGACCAGCCAGGACACGCATGTCCGCCAGATCGCCGACCATCTCGGCGCCTTCGCGGCCGGCTGCCGGGAAGCGGTGGACCAGTCCGACGAGGCGGGCGATGCCATCACCGCCGATATCTTCACCGGCATTGCGCGGGCCGTGGACAAGGACCACTGGTTCATCGGCGCGCATCTGGGGTGACAGGCGGAGCCGCCTGTCACACATGACCCGTTTCGCAGGATCGCTACCGCCACGCCCGGCTCAAGCAGGGCGCGGCGCGAGCGTCAGCCTACCTTCACCACCAGCTTGCCGAAGTTCTTGCCCTTCAGCAGCCCGATGAAGGCCTCGGGCGCCTTGTCGAGACCCTCGACCACGTCCTCGCGATACTTGACCTTGCCCTCGCGAATCCACTGGCTCATGTCCGTAAAGAAGGCCTTCGACTGGTCGGCGAAGTCCCGGACGATGAAGCCCCGCATGTTGAGCCGCTTGGTCAGGATGTCCCGCATCAGCAGCGGCAGGCGGTCCGGCCCGTCGGGCAGCGAGGTGGCGTTATACTGCGCGATGACGCCGCAGACGGGCACGCGCGCGAAGAAGTTCAGGAGCGGCAACACCGCGTCGAAGACATGGCCGCCGACATTCTCGAAATAGACGTCGATGCCATCGGGGCAGGCCTTCTTCAGGTCGGCCGCGAAGGTCGGCGAGCGGTGATCGAGGCCGACATCGAAGCCGAATTCCTCGGTCAGCGCCTTCACCTTGTCGGCGCCGCCGGCAATGCCGACCGCCCGCGCGCCCTTGATCTTCGCGATCTGGCCGACCGCCGAGCCGACCGGCCCGGTGGCGGCCGCGACGACGACGGTCTCGCCGGCCTTCGGCTGGCCGATCGTGAGCAGGCCGGTATAGGCGGTCATGCCGGGCATGCCGAGCACGCCGACGGCGGTGGAGATCGGCGCAGCGGTGGGGTCGACCTTGCGCAGGTCCTTGGCGTCGGCCACCACATGGCTCTGCCAGCCGGAATGGGACAGCACGATGTCGCCCGGCCGGAACCGCTCGCTGTTGGAGGCGACCACCTCGCCGACCGTTCCGCCCTCCATGACGCCGCCGATCGGCACCGGAGCGGCATAGGATTTCGCATCGCTCATGCGTCCGCGCATGTAGGGATCGAGCGACAGGTAGCGGATCTTCAGCAGGACCTGATCGGGGCCGGGCGCGGCCAGCGGAGTGTCGACGATGGAGAAATTGGCGGCGGTGGGCTCGCCGTGGGGACGGCTGGCAAGGAGCACCTGTCTGCTGGTCGTGGTCATCGAGAACCTCCCGGATCGCCGCGAAACCATGTCCGCAGCTTCGACGCTTCAAGTAACGGCCGGCACCGCGCCCTGCAATCGGTCCGAGCGGCAGTGCGGCATCGCCGCCGCACGCACGGGGCATTCCCCTTGGAAAGATGGCGGTAGCCGGCGGCGGCATCTTGGCTAGACTTGGAAGAATTTCACCCGATTCAGTGGCGTTTGGAGAAATTCTCGACAAGACTTGCAATTATTCGCCGGCTTTAGAGGGCTAAATTTCACTCGCGGGCTTGACGCGACAATGGCCTTACCGCATGTATGTTGCAATCATCGTCGTGACTGCGCTGCGCCGCCTCAAGTTTTGTACCGGGCGTCGACAACCGGAGATCCGGTGCGACAACTTCGTCTGATCCGCCCGGCGCGCGGTTCGTGACTTCGAGACTGGAGGACGCCAAGGGGCGTATCCGGTAGGACCGAAAGACCAACCTTCTTGAACAATCAGACTTTTGCAGAGCTCGGACTTGCCGAGCCGCTTCTGCGTTCTCTCTCCGACGCGAACTTCACCCGCCCGACGCCGATCCAGGCCAAGGCCATCCCTCACCTTCTCGACGACTACGACCTGATGGGCATCGCCCAGACCGGCACGGGCAAGACCGCTGCCTTCGCGCTGCCGATCCTGCATCACATGCTCGACGAGCCGGCGCGGATGCCGGCCAAGGGCGTGCGCGCCCTCGTGCTCGCGCCGACGCGCGAACTCGCGCTGCAGATCTTCGACAATGTCGAGCGCCTCTCCAAGCACACGAAGCTGCGGCACGCCGTGATCTTCGGCGGCGTCGGCCAGAACCCGCAGGTTCAGGCGCTGGCGCGCGGCATCGACATGCTGGTGGCGACCCCCGGCCGGCTTCTCGACCTGATCAACCAGGGCTTCGTCCGCCTCGACACGGTCACGCACCTCGTCCTCGACGAGGCCGACCGCATGCTCGACATGGGCTTCATCCACGACGTCAAGAAGATCGTCTCGCGGCTGCCCGAGCAGCGCCAGTCGATGCTGTTCTCGGCGACCATGCCGAAGGAAGTCGCCAAGCTCGCCCGCGACATGCTGTGGGAGCCGATGCGCGTCGAGGTGACGCCGGAAGTCGTCACCGTCGAGGCGATCGAGCAGCAGGTGTTCCACGTCCAGCAGCCCGACAAGAAGGCGCTGCTGGAAAAGCTGCTGGACGATCCGGCGCTGGCCCGCGTGGTGGTCTTCACCCGCACCAAGCACGGCGCCAACAAGCTGGCGGGCCAGCTCGCCAAGAGCGGCCATTCGGCCGATGCGATCCACGGCAACAAGAGCCAGAACGCACGTCAGCGGGCGCTCGCCGCCTTCAAGTCCGGCGACTGCCGCGTGCTGGTGGCGACCGACCTGTTCGCCCGCGGCATCGATGTCGCCGAGGTGACGCACGTCATCAACTACGAACTGCCGAACGAGCCGGAAAGCTATGTCCACCGCATCGGCCGCACCGGCCGGGCGGGGCGGACCGGCGTCGCCTATGCCTTCTGCGACCCGAGCGAGCGCGCCTACCTCACCGCCATCGAGCGGCTGACGCGGGTTCAGCTCACCGTGGTCGGTTCCCCCCTGCCCGCCGGGGCTCGCGGCGAAGTTCGCCCGCCCCAGCGTCACCAGCGTCCTCAGCCCCGGCGACGGGCTGCGTGACACCTCCCTCCACCGCCAGACATCGAGGAGCATTCCATGGCGACCGGGACCGTTAAGTGGTTCAACCCCCAGAAGGGCTTCGGCTTCATCCAGCCGTCCGACGGCGGCAAGGACGTGTTCGTCCACATCTCCGCCGTTCAGCGCGCCGGTCTCAACGACCTGCGTGAGGGCGAGCAGGTGTCGTACGAGCTCGCTACCGACCGTCGCACCGGCAAGCAGTCGGCCGACGAGCTCAAGCTGGCTTGATCAATCCCGATCGTGGCGCCGTTCGCGGCGCCGCTTCGATCGCAAGAGCGCTTCCGCTTTTCTTCGAATTGCGGAGACGCTCTAAGTCGATGCTATTTCGCATTTTCCTGACGCGAACCGGTATCCGTTTCGCTTGGGAATGCCCTAGTGCACCGTTGCGGTGGCACTCGCCAATCCGGCGCCGATCTGTTCGAGGAGGACGATCTCAGGATCCTCGTCCTCGAGCGAAGGCGATACCGAGAGAAGCAGGACGCCCGGCCGCCGCGCTGCAATGAATTTTGCCACGACGCGGCCCTGCTCGACCGTGTCGAGATAGTGGACGTCCTCGGCGATCATGCGCGAGCCGCGCTGGACGAAGGACACCACCGCGAAGCGCGTGCCCGCGCGCCGGCCTCCATCGGCGTCATCCTCCGCCGGTCGATGCTGCAGCCATCCTTTGCCCCGAGGCATGGGTGCTCCCGAATCCGATCCCTCATTGTCGCATGCACCGACCCGGCCCGGATCGGTCTTTGCGCGCACGTGTTCTCGCTTAAGGGAAAGACCGGGTGAGGCGAAGGCACGCACCCGCATGGCGGGAGCGCGCCGCTTTCAGATCACATCACGTGGCGCTGCTTCCACTCGCGCATGGCCAGGGCATCGCGCGGCGTGATGTCGGGATAATCGGCATCGGCGGTGGCCGGATCGAAATATTTCCACGACCGGGCGCATTTGATGCCGGCGGCTTTCTGCGGGACCACCGCGACGCCCTTGATGTCCTCCGCACGGAAGGCTTCGGCGGGCCCTTCGCCCGCGGCAATGCCTGCCCCGGAGGTGATCGCGACTTCGGCAAGGTCGATGCCCTCGAGCGCGGCCATCAGGTCGGCATCAGCGACATGGACGACGGGCGCTGCCTCCAGCGACGAGCCCATGCGCTTCGCCGCCCGCTCCACTTCCAGCGCGCCGGTGACGACGCGGCGGACCTTGCGGACCTTCTCCCATTTCTCGTCGAGCGCGGGGTCGAGCCAGCCGGCATCGGCCGCATAGAAGCCGGCGAGATGCACCGAGCCGTCGCGGCCATAGCGGTCCCACCAGGCCTCTTCCGCAGTGAAGGACAGAACCGGCGCGAGCCAGGTCGTCACGGCCTTGAAAATCTCCTCGATCACCGCCAGCGTCGCCTTGCGCTCAGGCGAGGAGACCGGGTCGCAATAGAGGCGGTCCTTGCGGATATCGAAATAGAAGGCCGAGAGGTCGACGTTCATGAACTGCGTCAGCAGCGCGAAGACCTTCTTGTAGTCATAGGTCCGGTACGCCTCGTGGATATCAGGCGAGAGCTCGGCCAGCCGGTGCAGCATCAGCCGCTCCAGCTCGGGCAGATCGGCCAGCGCCGGCAGCTTCGCGCCATCGTGGTGGGCGAGCGCGCCCAGCATCCAGCGGATGGTGTTGCGCAGCTTGCGATAGGCGTCGGAGGTCGTCTGGAGGATTTCCTTGCCGATGCGCAGGTCGTCCGAATAGTCGGAGGCCGCCACCCACAGACGCAGGATGTCCGCGCCCGACTGCTTGATCACGTCCTGCGGCGCGACGGTGTTGCCGAGCGACTTCGACATCTTGCGGCCGTCGCCGTCGAGCACGAAGCCGTGGGTCAGCACCACGTCGTAGGGCGCGCGGCCGCGCGTGCCGCAGCTTTCCAAGAGCGAGGAATGGAACCAGCCGCGATGCTGGTCCGAGCCTTCCAGATACATGACCGTGTCCGCGCCACCGTCGATCTTGCGCTTCAGGCCGGCGAAGTTCGGGAAATCCTGCGGCCGCTCCAGCGTGAAGGCGTGGGTGGAGCCGGAATCGAACCAGACGTCGAGCACGTCGTCGACCTTGTCGTAGTGGTCGGCATGGTACTGCGGTCCGAGAAACCGCTCCTTGGCGCCGGCCTTGAACCAGGCATCGGCGCCCTCCTGCCGGAAAGCCTCGTTGATGCGCAGGTTCACCGCCTCGTCCTTGAGGATTTCGCCGGTGTCGCGGTTGACGAAGACGGCGATGGGCACGCCCCAGGCGCGCTGGCGCGAGACCACCCAGTCCGGGCGGTTCTCGATCATGCCGCGGATGCGGTTCTCGCCGGATTCCGGCACCCATTGCGTGTCGCCGATGGCCTTCAGGGCCCGCCCGCGCAGCGTCGTGCCGTCCGCATAGGGCTTGTCCATGGCAATGAACCACTGGGGCGTGTTGCGGAAGATGACCGGCTTCTTCGAGCGCCAGGAATGCGGATACTGGTGCTTCAGGCGGCCGCGCGCGACCAGTGCACCGGCGGCAACCAGCGCGTCGATGACCGCCTGGTTGGCGTCGCCCTTGTCGCCCTTCTCGGTGATGACCTGACGGCCCTCGAAACCGGGGGCCTCCTTGGTGAAGCGGCCGTCGCCATCGACCGTGTAGGGGATGTGGGTCTCGATTTTGCGGTCGGCCAGCATGCGGCCGTTCGCCATCCAGATGTCGAAGTCCTCCCGGCCGTGGCCCGGCGCGGTGTGGACGAAGCCCGTGCCCGCATCGTCGGTGACATGGTCACCGTCGAGCAGGGGAACGTCGAAGTCGTAGCCCTGACCGCGAAGGGGATGGGCGGCGGTGAGGCTGGCCAGTTCGGCAGCCGACACGTCGGCCACACGCTCGAACGCCTCGACCTTTGCGGATTTGAAGACGTCAGCAGCCAGCTTGTCGGCAAGGATGTAGGTCGCCCCGACCTTGGCCCAGTTGTTCTCAGCCGCCGCCGTCACGCGATAGAGGCCATAGGCGACGCGGCTGGAGAACGAGATCGCGCGGTTGCCGGGGATCGTCCAAGGAGTGGTCGTCCAAATGACGACCGACGAGTTCTTGAGGAGCGCAGACCGTTCCTTGAATATCTCAACCACCTCCTGTTCCGTCTTCGCGTTGATCACTCCCGGCTCTTTCAATCCGGCATCCACCACCGGAAACGCCACCCAGACCATGTCGCTCTGGTAGTCGTGATACTCGACCTCGGCCTCGGCCAGCGCGGTCTTCTCAACCACCGACCACATGACCGGCTTCGAACCGCGATAGAGCTGGCCGCTATCGGCGAACTTCATCAGTTCCTCGGCGATCTGCGCCTCGGCGTGATAGGTCATGGTCTGGTAGGGGTTGGCCCAGTCGCCGACGACGCCGAGCCGCTTGAACTCCTCGCGCTGCACGTTCAGCCAGCGGGTGGCGAAGGCGCGGCATTCCTGCCGGAACTCGACAACCGGAACGTCGTCCTTGTTCTTGCCCTTCGCCCGATATTCCTCCTCGATCTTCCACTCGATCGGCAGGCCGTGGCAGTCCCAGCCGGGCACATAGTCCGAGTCGAAGCCGAGCATCTGCTGCGACTTCGTCACCATGTCCTTCAGGATCTTGTTGAGCGCGTGGCCGATATGCAGGTGGCCGTTGGCGTAGGGCGGGCCGTCATGAAGCACGAAGCGGTCGCGGCCTCGCGCCTCGCGGCGCAGGCGCCCGTAGAGGTCCATGTCCTCCCAGGCCTTGAGGATCTGCGGCTCCTTCTCCGGCAGCCCGGCGCGCATCGGGAACGGTGTCTCCGGCAGGAGCAGCGTCTTGGAATAGTCGAAGGCGTCGGGGGCTTGGGCCTCGACGGCGTCGGGCGAGGCGGCGGCGTTCTTGTCGGACATTGGGTGATCGGCCGGGAAAGGCGGCGGCGGGCCGCGGATGTCAGGTCGGGTGGAGCGGAACCCCGGACCTCCGGACGCGCGCGAAAGACAGCCGCGCGGCCTTCAGGAGGCCGGGCCGGTAATTCGCGAAGCGGTGCGGGCGTCAAAGCGCATGCCGTGTCTTAAGGCGAAGGCGGCCTGAAAGGCAAGCGCGCAGGCGCGTCAGCGGCCCGCAACGGCCTCGGCGAAGACGCCGAGATCGGCTTTCGCAAGAGGCGTGGCGACAGCCGCCGCCTGCCGCGCAAGGGCCACGAGCGCATCGCGCTCGGCGGCTGGCAGAATGCCGGCAACCCTCGGCGCACTCTCGCGGAACGCCACGGCAAGGCGGTCCAGCGGCTCGCCGGAAAGGGCGCCGGCACTGATCGCCCGCAGCGGGCCGTTGAACTGTTCGACAAGCTGGCCGCGCAACTGCTCCGATCCCTCGCGCGACTCGGCGAAAGCGACGCCCGGAAGCTGTCGCCGCGACGCGTCGCCATTGGCCTGCAGGAGCGCCGCCGCGCAACGGATCATGAAGTCGACGCCTTCGAGGATTTCAGGTCCGAACCGCTCTTCCGGCGGAACGCTGGCGGCCGCAGCGGCTCCATCCGCATCGAAATAGCGCACCAGCACGGACTGCCCCGAGCCGCACGTCCGGAACAGGGTCGGCACATCCTGCGCCTCGAAGCGGCGGTTCGGTGCGAGATCGATGCCGTTCCAGATCGCGCGCAGCAGCGGAGCTGCTTCGATGTCCGACAGTCGCGGCAGCGGCGCATCCTGCGCCACGGCCATCCGCCGCTCGAACTCCATGCGCGCCCGTCCGGCCGCGGCATCGTCGAAGGGCGCAGCGCGCACCGGCTCGGCGGCGACGAGGCCTGCGACGAGCGCCAGCATGGGCCTGAAAATACGCGAAACGGAACGGCGGACCATCGGGGTCGATCTCGCAGGGGCCGGAGGCCAGGCTCCCTGCCCGCACTCCCCATCGATTTCTGCCCGCCCCGCCGGATCGGCGCAAGTCGGCCGCCCTCTCGGCGGAGGCATCGCTCGCATTCCCGCGGCATGATGCGGAAATGCCCCGAGGGCAGGAGACCGCGACCCTACGACCAACCGCCGGACCCACCATGATCCGCCCTGCCCTCGCCGCCGCCGCATTGCTGCTCACCGCCCTGCCCGCGCTTGCGCAGGGCACACCGCGCTCGATCCCCGCGACCATGCACGGCATCTGGGGCTATGACGCAGAGGCCTGCACGAACGAGAACAGCGACGGCCGCGTCGAGGTGAAGGCGCTCTCGATCTACTTTTTCGCCAGCTATTGCAGCGTCAGCCGCTTCAGCCGCGGGCGCGACGGAGCGATAACTGCCAGCGGCCGCTGCCGCGGCGAAGGCGAGACCAATGTGGAGCCCGGCAGCGTCAGTCTGCGGCACGAGAGCCCGGACCGGCTGTTCATCTCGCTCGATGGTGGCGAAGGCAGCGTCTACCGGCGCTGCGAACGGCCCTTGCCGGTGCGCTGAAGCGGCGGATTACTCCGCCGCCTCCGCATAAGGAGCCGGCTTCGTCCAGCGCAGGATCGGCGTGCGGGCCGCCCGCGTCTCGTCCAGGCGGCGGCGCGGAGCGTGGTAGGGCGCGCCCTTGAACCGGTCCACCTCACCGCGCTTCGCTGACATAGCGAGGTCGCGCAGCGTTGCGATGAACAGATCGAGGGAAGCCCTCGATTCCGACTCCGTCGGCTCGATGAGCATGGCCCCGTGCACGACCAGCGGGAAATACATGGTCATCGGGTGATAGCCCTCGTCGATCATGGCTTTCGCAAAGTCGAGCGTCGCGACCCCGGTATTCTTCAGCCACTCGTCGTCGAACAGCGCCTCGTGCATGCAGGGCTGATCACCGAAGGGCAGGCTCATCAGGTCCGACAGCGAGGCGCGGATGTAGTTGGCGTTGAGCACGGCATCCTCGGACGCCTGCTTCATGCCATCCGCGCCGTGGCTGAGCATGTAGGCGAGGGCGCGGGTGAACATGCCCATCTGGCCGTGGAAGGCCGACATGCGGCCGAAGGGCTGCTCGCCCTTCTCAAGCTTGCCGCCCTCCTCGACGAGCGAATAGCCCTTGCCGACGCGCACGAAGGGATAGGGCACGAAGGCCGCCAGCCGCTCCGACAGCACGACCGGACCCGCGCCCGGCCCGCCGCCGCCATGGGGCGTCGAGAAGGTCTTGTGCAGGTTGATGTGCATGGCGTCGACGCCGAGATCGCCCGGCCGCGCCTTGCCGACGATGGCGTTGAAGTTGGCGCCGTCGCAATAGAAGTAGGAGCCGTTGTCGTGGATCGCTTTTGCGATCTCGACGATCTCCTTCTCGAAAATGCCGCAGGTGTTCGGGTTGGTCAGCATGATCGCCGCCACATCGGGCGTCAGCGCCGCCTTCACATCGGCCACGTGGACGGTGCCGTCATCCTGCGCCGGCACCGCCTTTACCTCGAAGCCGATGAGGGCGGCGGTGGCGGGATTGGTGCCGTGCGCCGATTCCGGCACCAGCACGATCTTGCGATGGCCCTGACCCTTCGCCTCAAGGGCGGCCTTGATGGCCATCATGCCGGCGAGCTCGCCATGCGCGCCGGCTTTCGGGCTCATGGCCACTGCCGGCATGCCGGTCAGCTCTTTGAGGTAATGCGCCAGCGTGTCGATGAGCTGGAGCGCGCCCTGCACGGTCGAGACCGGCTGGAGCGGGTGGATGTCGCCGAAGCCGGGCAAGCGCGCCATCTTCTCGTTGAGGCGGGCATTGTGCTTCATCGTGCAGGAGCCGAGCGGGAACAGCCCGGTATCGATGCCGAAATTCTTCGACGACAGGCGCACGTAGTGGCGCATGGCCTCCGGCTCGGCGAGGCCCGGCAGGCCGATGGGGTCCTTGCGGTCGAGCTTGCCGAGGCGGGACTTGACCTTCTTGGGCTCCGGAATGTCGACGCCGGTCACTTCGGGGCGGCCGAACTCGAAGATCAGCGCCTCCTCGATCTGCAGCGCCTTGTTGCCCGTGAAGGTGCGGTGGGCGGAGGCGGAACCGGCTTCGCCGGCGGCGGTGGGACGACCCTGGTTGTTCATGCTCATCGGCCCGCTCCTCAGATGCTCGCGCCCAGCGCCGCCACGAAGGCAGCACGGTCGTCGTCGGTATTCACTTCGGTATTGGCGACGAGGATCACGCCGGCCAGCGCCTTGTCCTTCGGCCAGAGACGCGAGGCCGGCACACCGGCCAGCACGCCCTTCTTGGCCATCTTCTCCACGACCTTGGCGGCATCGCCGGGCACGCGGATGGCGAATTCGTTGAAGAAGGTCTTGTTGAGGACGTCGACGTCGTCGACGTCCGCCAGCCGGTCCGCGAGGTCGCAGGCATTGGCGTGGTTGACGGCGGCCAGCTTCCTGAGGCCCGCCTCGCCGAGCAGCGCCATGTGGATGGTGAAGGCGAGGCACATCAGCCCGGAATTGGTGCAGATGTTGGAGGTCGCCTTCTCACGGCGGATATGCTGCTCGCGCGTCGAGAGCGTCAGCACGAAGCCGCGCTTGCCCTCGGCGTCCACGGTCTCGCCGCAGAGGCGGCCGGGCATCTGACGCACGTATTTCTGCTTGGTCGCGAACAGGCCGACATAGGGGCCGCCGAAGTTCAGGCCGACGCCGATGGACTGGCCCTCCGCCACGACGATGTCCGCGCCCATCTCCCCGGGCGAGGTGACGGCGCCGAGCGAGACCGCCTCGGTGACGACGGCGATCAGCAGGGCGCCGGCCTCCTGCGCCTTCTTCGCGATGGCGGTGAGGTCGTGCAGGTTGCCGAAGACATCGGGCGTCTGGATGACGACACAGGATGTCTCGGCGTCGATGGCGGCGGCAACGGCTTTCAGGTCCGCGCCTGCATCGCCCGGATTGGGTGCGAGCGAGACGATGACGTCCGAGGCCATGCGCGAGACGGTGTCGATGGTCTCGCGGTAGTGCGGATGCAGATTGCCTGCGAGGATCGCCTTGCGCCGCTTCGTGACGCGATGCGCCATCAACACGGCCTCGGCAGCGCCGGTCGAGCCGTCATACATGGAGGCATTCGCCACCTCCATGCCGGTGAGCATCGCCACCTGCGTCTGGAACTCGAACAGATATTGCAGCGTGCCCTGAGCGATTTCCGGCTGATAGGGCGTGTAGCTGGTCAGGAATTCGGAGCGCTGGATCAGATGATCCACCGTCGCCGGCACATGGTGCTTGTAGGCCCCTGCCCCGACGAAGAACGGCACCTCGGAAGCCGAGATGTTCTCCGCGGCGATGGCGCCCATGAGGCGCTCCACCTCAAGCTCGCCCTTCGCCTTCGGCAGGTCGAGCAGGCCCTTCACCAGCTTGCCCTTGGGCACATTGGCGAACAGGTCGTCGACCGTGTCGACGCCGATCTTCGCGAGCATGTCGGTGCGGTCGTCGGGGGTTAGCGGCAGATAGCGCATGGGTGTCTCGGCTGGCATCCCCCTCCCCTCGGGGGAGAGAGCGCCCGCATCGGCGGGCGGGTGAGGGTTCGGGCGGCGTCAGAGCGTGTCGAGGAAGGCCTTGTAGGCGGCCTCGTCCATCATCCCGTCGAGCTCGGACGGGTTGGCGATCCTGATCTTGAAGAACCAGCCCTTGCCGGCGGGATCGTCGTTGACGGTGGCCGGCGCGCCCTCGAGGTCCGGGTTGGCCGCGGTCACTTCGCCGGAGACCGGCGCATAGATGTCCGAGGCGGCCTTGACGCTCTCGACCACGGCGGCGCTGTCGCCCTTCTTGAAGCTCTTGCCGGCGGCGGGAAGCTCCACGAACACCACGTCGCCGAGCTGCTCCTGCGCATAATGCGAGATGCCGACAGTGCCGACGTCGCCGTCGATGCGGATGTATTCGTGGTCCTTGGTGTATTTGACGGTGGCCATGGCGCTGGTCCTCTGGGGTTGTTCTGGCGTCAGCCGCGGAAATAGCGATGCGGGGCGAAGGGCATGGTTACGACCTTCGCGGGCAGATCCTTGCCGCGCACTTCGAGCAGCACCGGCGTGCCCGGCTCGGCGAAGCGGCGATTGACGTAACCCATGGCGAGCGGGCCGTTGATGGTCGGCCCGAAGCCGCCGGAGGTCACGGTTCCGATAGCGGTTCCGTCCGCTGCCTTGATGACGGTGCCCTCGCGTGCGGGCGCGCGCCCGTCGGGCGAGATGCCGACACGCAGGCGCGGCGCACCTTCGGCCAGTTCCTTCTGAACGCGGGCCGCACCGGGAAAGCCGCCCTCGGCGCGGCGGCGCTTCTGGATGGACCAGACAAGGCCCGCCTCGACGGGCGAGGTTGTCGTGTCAATGTCGTGGCCATAGAGGCAGAGCCCGGCTTCCAGGCGCAGGCTATCGCGCGCGCCGAGGCCAATGGGCTTCACCCGCTCGTCGGCAAGGAGCGCATTCCAGACGGCCGCAACGTTCTTTGCCGGGATCGACAGTTCATAGCCGTCCTCGCCGGTATAGCCGGACCGCGAGATGGCGAGATCGATCGTCTTGTCGAATTCCGAGGAGCGCGCCGCCATGAACTTCATCGCCGACGCGCCGCGGACGCGATCGGCCAGAACGGCCGCAGCCTCAGGGCCCTGCAGCGCGATCAGGGCCCGATCCGGCATCGGCACCAGCGTGACGCCCTCCGGCAGATGCGCGGCAATATGCGCGTAGTCCGCGTCCTTGCAGGCGGCATTGACGATCAGCATCAGCCCGCCATCGTCCTTGGCATCGGTCGAGCGGGTGACCATCAGGTCGTCGAGAATGCCGCCTTCGGCATTGAGGAGCTGCGTATAGCGCTGCTGGCCGAAGCCGAGATTGAGGATGTCGGCGGGAACCAGCGCCTCCAGTGCCGCCGCCACGGTCGCGTGGGAGCCGTCCGAGGCAAGGAGCATGGCCTGGCCCATATGGCTGACGTCGAACAGGCCGGCATGGGTACGCGTCCAATTGTGCTCGGTCAGCACGCCGGTCGGATATTGCACGGGCATGTCGTAGCCCGCGAAAGGCACCATTTTCGCGCCCAGCTCGACATGCAACGCATGGAGCGGCGTTGTCAGCAAAGGTCCGGTTTGGGGTTCGCCCATTGGTCCTGCACTCCGGCGCGCGAACGCGTCCGGGCAAGCCGAACACGTCCGAAGCGCGGGCTTGTCGCCCGCTCGCGCCCCTCTGTCGCAGGACCTGAGAGATTCACGGCGAACGGCTGGGCGCCGGACCGCTTACTCCGTCGGTGGGCCGCGTTTGGACGCGCGGCCGCTTTCCAGAATGCCATTCCCCCGGCGGTCCTTTTTGCCTGAGAGGTTCCGGGGCCGTTGCTCCTTCGGCGCCGGGAGATCTCGACTTTGAAGACCACCCGGACTCTCCCGCCGGGCTTGCATGACACGCCAATCGCAATGGCGGGATCGGAGGCGCAAGTCAAGACGAGCTTGTGGGCAGGACTGGCGAGCTTGTGGGCAGCAGCGCTGGCGGCTCAGCGCCGCTCCTGCAGCGCGAGTTGCAGGCCGAGGCCAATATAGATGCCGCCGACCACCTTGTTCTGCCAGCGCGCGATAGCCTCGTTGCGCTTGAGGAAGCCGGCGAAGGAGCCCGCCGCCCAGGCGAGCATGGACGTATAGGCCATGCTCAGGACGACGAAGATGGCGCCGAGCAGGAGAAGCTGGAGCGAGACCGCGCCACGGGCGGGATCGACGAATTGCGGCAGGAAGGACAGGAAGAACAGCGCGGTCTTCGGATTGAGGATTTCCGTGAGGAAGGCCTGCCGGAAGACCACTGCCCCGGAGAGCGGCTTGACGTTCGGCAGATCGAAGCCGCCGCCGGAGCGCTCCAGCACGGCGCGAACGCCGAGATAGATCAGGTAGGCCGCGCCGAGATATTTAACGATGTCGAAGGCGAGCGCCGAGGTCATCAGGATCGCCGAAAGGCCGACAACCGCCATCAGCGTGTGAACCGCGTCGCCTGCGGCGATGCCGAAGCCCGTCGCGATGCCGGCGCGCGGGCCGCCCGAGATCGAACGCGCCAGCGTCAGCAAAACCGCCGGTCCGGGGATCAGGAAAAGCAGGGCTACGACGGCGACGTAGGTCGCAAGATCGGTCCAGGCGAACATGGCGGGCTCCGGGCAAGACAGGCCGGCGAGCCAGCCATGCCTTCCGGCAGCCTGTCAACAAGTGGCCGAAGGGGGCTTCCTTACCGCTGCGCCGTGCGGGCGCGGCCGCGGCGCTGCCGCTCGGGCTGTGCCTGGTTGTCGAAGCCGACGAAGACGATGTAGCGGGCCAGCGCGCCCGCCTCAGGCAGCGGGAACTGCACCTGCTCCTCGACCTGCGTGAAAGTAACGCTCGGCGAGCCGGCCGGCACGTCGATCGGCACCTGGTAGAGCCGCGTCCAGACCGGATTCGACAGGCCCTGCGTCACAGCGATGCGGATCGGCAGCGTCAGACGGCCACCCTCGCCCTTCGGGCCGGTCAGCACGCGGCCCTCGACGCCGACGCGGATGGTCATGGTCTGGCCATCGACGCGGCATTCGCGGGCAAGCTCCAGGATCGTCGCCTGATAGCGCAGTTCCATCGGCCCTTCGCCGCCCTGGCGCCAGACGTTGGAGCCGTCGCGCACCTCGATGCGCGGGCAATGGGCGAGGTCGCCGATCTGCCCCGAGGGCTGCGGCGCACCGAACAGCGCGGTATGGGCCGACGAGCCGACGCCCTGCTGCTGGGCAGCAGCCGTCTGCGGGTCGCTCTGGCCGCCGAACAGGCTGCCTGACGTATTGCAGCCGCCGAGCGCCAAAGCCGCTGCCATGACCGGAACAATCGCGAAGAAACGCCGCACGCCGCCACCCTCAAGGTCTTTCTCGTCCGGCGCTTATAGCAACAGGTTCCGGGCCAAACCAAGGCTGTCCTTCACCGTTGCGTCACTGATCGTGTCCGGCCGGCAATCGGCTTCGCTGATGGCAAAAGCCTGCGATTTTCATGAGAATCTCCCGTCCGGCGCCGCTATGGTGCCGCAGACACCATTCCCAGACGGGGTTCCATGACCACTTCCCTCATCGAGACGCTGCGCCCCGAAGCCTCGGGCGCGCCCGCGAGCGGCATCGTCGAACTGTCGAAATATGCGCGGAACGCCGGCGAGGTGATCCAGCTCTGGGTCGGCGAGGGCGATGCTCCGACCCCGTCCTTCATCTATGAGGCCGCCACGCGCTCGCTCGCCGCCGGCGAGACGACCTATACGTGGCAGCGCGGCATCCCCGAACTGCGGCAGGCGCTGTCGGTCTATGCCTCGGAGCTTTACGACCGGCCGCTGTCGTCGGAGCGGTTCTTCGTCTGCGGCTCGGGCATGCAGGCGATCCAGATCGCCATGACCATGGTGGCCGGGCCCGGCGACGAGGTGATCATCCCCTCCCCGACCTGGCCGAACGCACCGGCTGCCGCGGGCCTGCGCGGCGCCGTGCCGGTCTTCGTCGAACTCGACCACGGCAATCGCGGCTGGACGCTCGACCTCGACAAGCTGGAAGCGACGATCACGCCGAAGACCAAGGCCTTCTTCATCAACACGCCGTCCAATCCGACCGGCTGGACCGCGACGAAGGAAGAACTGGCGGCGATCCTCGCCATGGCGCGCCGGCGCGGCATCTGGATCATCGCCGACGAGATCTACACCCGCTTCGTCTGGACCGGCGCGGAGAAGCGCGCGCCGTCGTTCCACGACGTACGCGAGGACGGCGACCGCATCCTGTGGGTCAACACCTTCTCGAAGAACTGGGCGATGACCGGCTGGCGCACCGGCTGGGTGGAGGCTGACCCGTCGCTCGGCGATGTCATCGAGAACCTGATCCAGTATTCGACCTCCGGCTCGCCGGTCTTCATCCAGCGCGCCTGCATCGTGGCGCTGGAGCGCGGAGGTGGCTTCCTCGATCACCAGATCGCCAAGGCCCGCAAGGCCCGCGACATCATCTCGGCCGCGGTCGAAGCGACCGGGCGCTGCCGCTTCTCGCGGCCGGACGGAGCCTTCTACCTGTTCTTCGGCATTGACGGCGTCACCGATTCCAATGCCGCCGCGAAGAAACTCGTCGACCTCGCCAGGGTCGGCCTTGCGCCGGGCAGCGCCTTCGGGTCCGGTGGCGAGGGCCACCTCAGGCTCTGCTACCTGCGCTCGCAGGACCAGATCGAAATCGCCGCCGAGAAGCTGAAACAGGCGATCCCTCAGCTCTGAGACTGCCTGGAAGGCGCGATCTTCCTCGTCATGCCCGGGCTTGTCCCGGGCATCTACGACTTTTCTTCCCGGGCCGTATTCAAGGCGTGGATGGCCGGGACAAGCCCGGCCATGACGGCCAGTCCGCCACCCTTACCGGCTTTCAAAGCCACGTCTGACATCTGGCCCGCCTGCTTCACAAATCCGTGCTGCGGCGCGGCAGACCCTGTCGCACGGCCCCGAGAGCGCCTAGCTTGGTGCCATTCCAGACAAGCGCGAGGCGACGATGCTGACGCTCGATATCAACGGCCGGTCTCACCAGATCGACGCCGATCCTGACATGCCGCTCCTGTGGGCGATCCGCGACCATGCGAGCCTGACGGGCACCAAATTCGGCTGCGGGAAGGCGCTGTGCGGCGCCTGCACCGTGCATATTGACGGGCAGGCGGTGCGCTCCTGCTCCATGCCCGCTGGCGATGCGCAGGGGCGCAAGATCGTCACCATCGAGGGTCTCGACGGCCGCGTCGCCGAGGCGGTTCAGGCCTCGTGGCGCAAGCTCGACGTCGTCCAGTGCGGATACTGCCAGTCCGGGCAGATCATGAGCGCCATCGCGCTGCTCAACGAGAACAGGACGCCCAGCGAGGACGACATCAACAACGCCATGGACGGCAATATCTGCCGCTGTGGCACCTATGTGCGGATCAAGGCGGCGATCCAGGACGCCGCCCGGTCGCTTGCCTGAGGGGACGGACACAATGACCATCGCTCCCGAACAGAAGACCATCACCGCCGCCGTCGCCGGCGTGCAGCCGCAGCACCTGAAGGTGGCAGCCGATGCGATCCGCTCGTTCGCGGCCACCCGCCGCGCCTTCCTGAAGGGCGGAGCCGCCCTCGGCGGTGCGCTGATCGTGGCCGGCACCACCGGACCCAACGGCGAAGCCTTCGCGCAGGCGCCGGGCGCCAATCTGCCGGCCAACCCGAATGCCTTCGTGAGGATCGCGCCTGACAATACGGTCACCGTGATCATCAAGGCCCTCGACAAGGGTCAGGGCGTGACCACCGGGCTCACGACCATCGTGGCCGACGAACTCGACGCCGACTGGAGCCAGATGCGCGCGGTGTTCGCGCCGGCCGACCACCGGCTCTACAACAACCTGCTGTTCGGCCCGGTTCAGGGCGTCGGCGGCTCGACCACCATTGCGGGATCGTGGCTGCAGATGCGCAAGGCGGGCGCGGCGGCGAAACAGATGCTGGTCGCCGCGGCAGCCGCCGAATGGGGCGTGCCGGCCTCGGAAATCCGCGTCACGCGCGGCGTGCTCAGCCATGGCGGGCGGCAGGCGACCTTCGGCCAGCTCTCGGCCAAGGCGGCGACCATGCCGGTCCTCACCGACCCGCCGCTGAAGGCCCCGGCCGACTGGACGCTGATCGGCAAGGAGGGCGCCACGCCGCGCGTCGATTCGGTCGCCAAGACCTCCGGACAGGCGATCTTCTCCATCGACGTGCGCCGCCCCGGCATGCTGACCGCTCTCGTCGCCCATGCGCCGAAATTCGGCGGCAAGGTGAAGAGCTTCGACGCGGCGGAAGCGCGCAAGGTGAAGGGCGTCGTCGAGGTGATCGAGATCCCGACCGGCGTCGCCGTTCTCGCGCGCGACACCTGGTCCGCCATGAAGGGCCGCGAGGCCCTGAAAGTAACCTGGGATTTCGCCGCCGCCGAGACACGGTCGAGCGAGACGATCATGGCCGAGTTCAAGCGGCAGGCGGCCTCGCAGGGCCTCTCCGCCGGCCGGCGCGGCGATGCCACGCAGGGGTTGTCGCGCGCCGCCAAGGTGATCGAGGCCGAGTTCGAGTTCCCCTATCTCGCCCATGCGCCGATGGAGCCGCTGAACGGCGTCATCGAGCGGCGGGCGGATGGCGGCATCGAGGCCTGGGCCGGGTTCCAGTTCCAGACCGTCGAACAGGCGACCGTCGCGGCCATCTGCGGCGTCGCGGCCAATCAGGTGCAGCTCAATACGGTCTTTGCCGGCGGTTCGTTCGGCCGGCGCGCCACGCCGACCTGCGACTACGTGTCGGAGATGGCACATATCCTCAAAGCCACCGGCTATCGCGCGCCGATCCATCTCGTCTGGACCCGCGAGGACGACATGCAGGCCGGCTATTACCGGCCGATGGTCTATCACAAGGTTCGCGCCGGGATCGACGCGCAGGGCCGCATCGCCGGCTGGGAGCATCGCATCGTCGGCAAGTCGATCCTGATCGGCTCGCCCTTCGAGGCGATGATGGTGGTCAACGGCGTCGATGCGACCACCGTCGAGGGCGCCAACGACACGCGCTACGACATCGGCAACCTGAACGTCGAGGTCCATAACGGCCGCGAGGGCGTGCCCGTGCTGTGGTGGCGGTCGGTGGGCCATACCCATACCGGCCAGGTCACCGAAGTGGTGATGGACGAACTGGCGCAGGCGGCCGGCAAGGACCCCCTCGCCTTCCGTCTCGACTATCTCGGCAAGGCGCCGCGTGATGCGGCGGTGCTGAGGCTCGCGGCCGAGAAGGCCGGCTGGGGCCAGCCGCTGCCGGCCGGCAAGGGGCGCGGCATCGCCGTCCATGAGAGCTTCCGCACCCATGTCGCCATGGCGGCGGAGGTGACGGTGGACGGCGACAAGGTGAAGGTCGACCGCATCGTTGCGGCGGTCGATTGCGGCATCGTGGTGAACCCCGACATCGTCCGGGCGCAGGTCGAGGGCGCGGTCGGTTTCGCCCTCTCCTCGGTGCTGCGCAATCGGCTGACCCTGAAGGACGGCGAGGTTCAGGAGACGAATTTCGACACGTTCGAGCCGACCCGCATGTCGGAAATGCCGAAGGTCGAGGTTCACCTCATCGCCTCGGCCGAGCCGCCTACCGGGATCGGCGAGCCGGGCGTGCCGGTGCTCGCACCGGCCATTTCCAACGCGGTCTTCGCAGCGACAGGCAAGCGCCCGCGCTCGCTGCCGATCGACCTCAACCAGCTTGGCGGCGCCTGACCGGCGTCGCCAGAGCGCTCCCGCACATTCACCACGTTGCCGGGATGTCGTGGACGGGACCGCCACGGCGGGGCGATAGTTGACGCCCCGTCAACAGCGTGACCCGTGAACGGACGTCATGTCGGACATCGCTTCGGACCGGACCCAGCGCCCGGCCACGACACAAGCGGCCGCGCCCGCCCAGCGCCTCGCCAGCATCGATGCCGCCAAGGGCATCGGCATCCTGCTGGTCGTCGTCGGCCATGTCGTCTCCCAGCAGGTGCCGCAAGGCCACGACTGGTACCGCACGCTGAAGGACGCGATCTACCTCTTCCACATGCCGTTCTTCCTGGCGTTGAGCGGCTATGTGCTCGGCCTCTCCGCGCGCGCATGGACCGCCGACCGGCGCGCCTTCATCCTCGAGCGGCTCGACCGGCTGATCGTGCCGTTCTTCGCCTTCGGGCTGATCATCATCGCCGGCAAGTCGTTGTTCTCGCTGTTCCTGCATGTCGACAACACGCAGGGCAGCCTGCTCGCCTATCTCGACGGCCTGTTCGTCCATACGAGCCGCAGCCCCGCGACGTCGGTCTGGTATCTCTACGCCGCCTTCATCTACGCGGTGATTTTCCGGCTGGTGATCGCCCCGCGCCCGGCCATCCTGCCCATCCTGCTTGCGGCGAGCCTCATCCTGCCGTTCCTCGACATTCCGAACCTGTTCTATGCCGACCGGGTGCTGAAGTTCCTGCCCTTCTTCCTGATCGGCCTGTGGGCCGGGCGGCATCGCGATATCGTCGAGGAACTGGTCCGGCGCAGCGGCTGGCTCGCCCTCATCGCCTTCGCCCTCTCCATCGTGCTGGCGCTGCGCTCGGAAACGACGCTGGCAGTGTTCGTCACGGCAGTGCTGTCACTGCCCGCGCTCTACTGGCTGGCGCAGGTGCTGGCCGACCGCGGCGACCGCCTGTTCATCACGCTCGGCGCCTATTCGATGGCGATCTATCTTCTGAACACGATCACCATCGGCGTGACCAAGGGCGTCGGCTTCCTGTTCCTCAAATGGGACGGCAACGCCTTCTACCTTTACTTCGTCGCGTTGACGCTGGCCGGCATCGTCCTGCCGATCATTGCGAAGCTGGTGCTCGACCGGATCGCGCCGCCGCTCGCCCGCTACATGCGCTGAGGGCTGCAGAGGCCGGCCCGCATTGAACCCGGCGGCGCCCGCAAGCGACCAACCATGCACGATGTCGGATATTCACCGGCCGCAGGCAAACGAGGCGCGCATTCGGCCGGCGCCGGGGAGGCTGACGTGGTGAACCAGAGCTACCTTCGTCTGGTGGAGTGCGCTCTTCGCGACGGGTCGAGTCCGTTCATCTATGCCGGGGTGATCGTCTTCAGCCTGCTGGGCTGGCTCCTGGGATACTATCTCGGGCGCGACGCGGTGGCCCGGCGCCAGCTCGAAATGCTGTTCATCATGGTCGGCGGCGTGCTCGGCCTTATCCTCGGCGCGATGATCGCCGCGCTGTTCCACGAGGGGTGCGGGCCGTCGCGCTGGTAGCTGCAACAAATCCCTCGCCCGTGCGTTCTGCCGGCATGAGCAGGTTACCGATTCTCCTTGCCGTCATCGCCATTGCATCTGCGTGCCCGGCGCAGGCCCAGGACCGCTCGTGGTCCATCGAGCGGGAAACCGCCTCCCCCATCGACGGAAAGCGCACGCTGCTGGTCTCAACCAAACACGGAGAAACGGTCGTCAGCCTCGGGTGCAATCTCGGCGGCACCTTCGTCACGGTGGGCTTCGGCCGCGCGCTGCTACCGGCAAGCCCCCGTCTCCCGGGCCGTTACCGCATCGACCAGCAACCTCCGGCCGACGTGACATGGGACGGTTCGGCCTCGGATGCCGCGATCGTCCGCGAAGACCCGGCAAAAGCGCTGATCCGGGCTTTGGCGCGCGGCGCCATCTGGCATATCCGCGTCGGCGAAACCGAACGGTCGATCGACGTCCGCGGACTCTCGGCCTACGAAGCCAGGCTCAAGGAGGCCTGCGGGCTATAGCCGGCCCGGCGCCTCCGGCCGGCCGCGCGATCAGTCCTTCCGGCTGACGGCAGCCTGCTCGAAAGTCGCCATGCCGTGATGGACGGCGAGCGCATTCCTGACGATGCCGCAGGCGAGCGCTGCGCCGGAGGCTTCACCAAGGCGCATGCCGAGGTCGAGAAGCGGGCGCTTGCCGATCTTGTCGAGCACGCGCCCGTGCGCCGGCTCCGCCGAGCGGTGGGCGGCAAGGCAATGGTCGAGCGATGACGGGTCGAGCGCGTGGAGAACGGCCGCAGCCGCGGTCACGACATAACCGTCGAGCAGAACCGGGATACGCTGGAGACGGGCAGCGAGAATAGCGCCGGCGATAGCCGCGATCTCGCGCCCGCCGACCTTGCGCAGGATTTCCAACGGATCGCCGCCGGGCCCGCCCGCCCGCGCCACAGCCCGCGCCACGACCTCGGCCTTGCGCTTCATGCCCTCGGCGTCGACGCCGGTGCCGGGGCCGACCCAGTCGGCGGCGTCACCGCCATAGAGACCGTAATGGATGGCGGCGGCGACGGTGGTATTGCCGATGCCCATCTCGCCGAGACAGAGAAGATCGGCCCCGACTATGGCCTCCATGCCGAAGGCGATGGTGGCCGCGCAGCCCGGCTCGTCCATCGCATCCTCGACCGTGATGTCGGGCGTCGGCACGTCGATGGCGAGGTCGAAGACCTTCAGGCCGATATCGTTGGCGACGCAGAGCTGGTTGATGGCCGCCCCGCCCGCCGCGAAGTTCTCCAGCATCTGCCGGTTGACGCTGTTCGGGAAGGCGGAGACGCCCTGTTTCGTCACGCCATGGGCGGTGGCGAAGATGGCGACCAGCGGCCGGTCGACGCGCGGCTTCGGGCTGGCCGACCAGGCGGCGACCCATTCGACGATCTGCTCCAGGCGGCCGAGCGAGCCGGCCGGCTTGGTCAGTTCGCCGTCGCGCGCCCTGACCGCCGCGACCGCCGCCTCATCGGGGCCGGGCATGCGCGACAGGAGGTCGCGGATGTCGTCGAAGGGAAGTCCCGAAGGGCTCGGAGGCGGGTGGGCCATGGCGGACTTTCGGAATCGCGAGGGTTCGGCAAGGGGGGCGACGGGTAGCAGGCCCGTCCCCGTTTCGACAAGCTGGCGCAACGTCACTGGCCCGGCTATGCGTCGGATCATGGACAATCCGGCCCTCTGGAGAGACACGATCCGGGCGCTGCGCTTCTTCTCGCGCCTGCCCATGCCGCGCCTGCCCGGCGAGGAAGACCCGCATGCCGCGCCCGATCTCGCGCGGCTGATGCCGGCCGTACCGCTCGTCGGCCTCGTCCTCGGCGGGCTCGCGGGCGTGGTCCTGATCGTCGCCTCGGCGCTGTGGCCGCCGGCCATCGCCGCCATCCTCTGCGTCGCCGCCGCGGTGGTCATGACCGGCGCCTTCCACGAGGACGGGCTCGCCGATACCGCCGACAGCCTCGGCGGCTGGAGCGTCGAGCAGCGCCTCACCATCATGAAGGACAGCCGGATCGGCACGTTCGGCGCCTCGGCGCTGATCGTCGGGCTCGGCCTTAGGGTCGCCGCGGTCGCGGGCCTTCTGGTCGCAGCGGGGGCTGGCCGCACCGCGCTGGCGCTGGCCGCGGCGGGAGCCATCTCGCGCACCGCCGCGCTCATCCTCGCGGCGCATCTTCCCCCTGCCCGGCCGGACGGCGCGGCCCATGCGGCGGGCGTTCCGACACCTGACGGCTTCGGCCGTGCCTGCCTGACCGCCGCCGGCATCGCGCTGCTCGCCTGGCCGGCCGCCGGTCTCGGCGGCGTGTTCGTCGTGCTGCTCGCCGCTGCCGGCCTCGCCGTCGCGGCGGAGCGCTTCGCGGTGCATCACGTCGGCGGCCATACCGGCGACATTGCCGGCGCGACGCAGCAGGTCGTCGAGATTGCCGTTCTCCTGGCAGTGCTTATGTTCGCCTGAGGCAATCGGAGCGGGCATGCGCGGCGAAGCGATCGACACCCCTTGCGTGAAAATCTGCCAGGTCAACGCCAGCCGGCGCCTCTGCGAGGGCTGCGGGCGCACGCTCGCCGAGATCGGCGGCTGGCTGTCGATGAGCGCGGCCGACCGCCGCCGCGTCATGGCCGAACTGCCGGCCCGGCTCGCCAGCCTGTCGGGCGCCGCATGAATCTCCGCCCCGCCGTCTGGATCCTCATCGTCCTGCTGATCGTGCTGGTCGTCGTCCTGGCGATGCGCTCCGGCGACATGGCGACCGGCACGCTCGATGCCGGCGACTGGGGCCGGCTCGTCGGCCTTTCGGTGCTCGCCACGGTCTATGGCGCGACCATGATGGGCATGTTCCGTGGGCGCGGCGGCGAAGCGCTGCAGGCGGCGCTCGCATGGCTCGCCATCGTGGCGGTGCTCGCGGTCGGCTACACCTACCGCTACGAGTTCGAGGCCGTCGGCCGGCGCGTCTTCGGCAACCTCGTCCCCAGCCTCGGCCAGGAAGGCGTGACCGGCTCCCGCGAGGTGACCATCGCGCGCGGTCCCGGCGGCACCTACGCGGCCCGCGTGGCGGTGAACGGCGCACGCGCCGTGCCCATGCTGGTCGATACCGGTGCTTCCGCGCTGGTTCTTACCGACACCGATGCACGGCGCGCCGGAATCAGGGTGGACGAACTCGATTTCAGCGTGCCGGTGCAGACCGCCAACGGCCAGGCGATGACTGCCTCGACCACGGTCGAAAGCGTCTCGGTCGGGCCCATCACGGAACGGAACATCCGCACGCTGGTCGCCCGTCCCGGCGCCCTGTCATCGAGCCTGCTCGGCCACACTTTCCTCGACCGGCTGGAAAGCTACGAGGTGCGCGGCGGCCGCATGGTGCTGCGCGGGCGGAACTAGCGCCCGCTTGTCAGGACCGGGCGGCCGTGAGCATTCTCCGCCGCCGGAGAGATCGTCATGAATGCCATCAGCCGCCGCAAAACCCTCACCGCCGGCCTCGGCGCGGGCCTTGCGACGCTCGCAGGCGGGCAGGCGCAAGCCCAGCCAGCGGCACCCGGCAACGGCCTCATCACGCTGCTGCTGGTCAACGACATCTACAAGATGGGCGACGAGAACGGCCGCGGCGGATTCGCGCGGCTCAACGCCATCGTGAAGGCCGAGCGCGCCCGCGGCGTGCCCATGCTCTACGTCCATGCCGGCGACATGTTCTCGCCCTCGCTGATGTCGGGCTTCGACCAGGGCGTCCACACGGTGGAACTGTGCAATCTCGCCCCGCCCGACATCTTCATCCCCGGCAATCACGAATTCGATTTCGGCCCCGAGGCCTATCTGAAGCGCCGTCAGGAATCGCAGTTTCCCTGGTTCGCCGCCAATATGCGCGCGGCCGACGGGTCGGTGCTGCCCGGCCACGAGGACGGCCGCATGTACGAGTTCGCGGTCGGCGGCAGCGTCGGCACGCTGAAGCTCGGTGTCTTCGGCGTCGTGCTGCCGAACACGCCGCAGGTCTCCTCGTCGGGCGACATCCGCTTCGCCCCGACCATGGAGACGGTGCGCCGCGAGGCGGCCCGCCTCCGGCGCGAGGGCGCCGACCTCATCCTTTGCTGCGCCCATACCGACCGCGCCGACGACAACGAGATCGTCCGCTCGCGCCTCGTCGACGTGCTGCTCACCGGCCACGACCACGACCTCGCCATCGCCTATGATGGCCGCACGGTGATGGTGGAGAGTTCCGAGGAGGGCTATTACGTCACCGCCATCGACCTGACGCTGCGCCGTGTGTCGGTGGATGGCGTCAGCCGCGTGACCTTCACGCCATCCTTCCGCGTCAACGACAGCCGGTCCGTGGAGCCCGATCCGGCCACGGCCGCGCGGGTGAAGGATTACGAGAAGGTCCTCTCGGACGAACTCGACGTCGAGATCGCCTCGATCACGGGCGAACTGGACACGCGCACCGCTTCGGTGCGCTCGGGCGAACAGCCGATCGGCAACCTGATCGCCGACGCCATGCGGGAATCCGCGGGAACCGAGGTCGCGATCATCAATGCCGGCGGCATACGCGGCAACAAGGTCTATGCCTCCGGCCACCGATTCACGCGCCGCGACGCGCTCACCGAACTGCCCTTCGGCAACCGTACCGTCACCGCACCCGTCTCGGGCGCGGACATCCGCCGCGCGCTGGAGAACGGCGTTGCCCAGGTGGAGCAGCGCGCCGGCCGCTTTCCGCATGTCTCGGGCATCGTGGCCGAGATCGACCGGGACCGGCCGCCGGGCAGCCGCGTCGTCTCGGTGCAGGTGAACGGCCAGCCGCTGGACGATGACCGCATCTACCGGCTGGCGACCAACGACTTCATGCTGCGCGGCGGCGACGGCTACGACATGCTCGGCCTGCGCGTGAAGGAGAAGGACGTGCAGGGCAAGCTCGTCGCTTCCGACCTGATGGCCCATATGCGCCGGCTCGGCACGCTGGCGCCGCGCATCGAAGGCCGCATCCTGTTCCGATAGACGCCACGAAGCTTGCCCGATCGCGTCAAGGGCCTGCCCCAATCCGCCGCGACTGTCCGGCCGCGCATCCAGCGCAGCACCCCGGAGCCTGCATGTCCCCGCGAATCCTTGCCCGACCCACCCGCCGCAACGCCCTTGCCATGGGCGCGCTCCTGCTCGCGACCGGCCGGGCGTCAGCCAACGCGGTCGAGCGGCCCGACTTCGCCGCGGCGCTGAAGGAAGCGGGCCTGACCGGCACCTTCGCGCTGATCGACGCGCGAACGGGCGCGATTCAGGCGGCCGATACGGAGCGCGCGGGGCGGCGCTACGTCCCAGCCTCCACCTTCAAGATCCCCAACAGCCTGATCGCGTTGGAAGCCGGCGCCGTGCGCGACGAGGACGAGGTGGTGCCCTATGGCGGCCAGCCGCAGTTCATCAAGGCCTGGGAGCGCGACATGCCGCTGAAGGAGGCCCTCCCGGCCTCCAACGTGCCGGTCTATCAGGAGATCGCCCGCCGGGTCGGGCTCGAGCGCTACCGCGACTGGCTGGCGAAGTTCGACTACGGTAACCGCGAGACCGGCTCCGTGATCGACCGCTTCTGGCTCGACGGGCCGCTCCAGATCAGTGCGATCGAGGAAGCGCGATTCAACCTGCGCCTCGTGCGCGGCGAACTACCGGTCTCGGCGCGCACACGGGCGATCGTCCGCGACCTTCTGAAGCTCGAAAGCGCCGGTGACGCGACGCTCTACGGCAAGACCGGTTGGTTTGCCAAACGCGGCGAATTGTCCATCGGCTGGTGGAGCGGCTGGGTCGAGCGCGCCGGCGAGATCCATGCCTTCGGGCTCAATATCGACATGCCGCAGGTCGAGATGGCGCCGAAGCGCATCGTCGCCGGCAAGGCGATCCTGAAACTTGCCGGCGTCTACGGCTAGACGGGCTTTCAGCCTCCCGCCCGCGCGACGAGGTCCCACAGGAAGCGGGCCGAGACGATCAGCAGGAAGATGCCGAAGGACAGTTCCAGCTTGCGCTTAGGCAGGGCATGGGCGAGGCGCGCGCCGAGCGGGGCGGTCCACATCGAGGTGGGGATGAACAGCAGGAAGCCGATCAGCGAGACATAGCCCAGCGCGAAGGGGAACTGCATGGCGGCGATAGCCGGATATTCCGCTGCCTTCGGCCAGCCGGCATAGATATAGCCAAGCGCGCCGGGAACGGAGATCAGCACGCCGAGCCCGGACGAGGTGGCGACCGCATTATGGATCGTACGGCCATAGGCCATCATGACGAGATTGCCGAGTTGGCCGCCGCCGATGCCCATCAGGCTGGACAGCACGCCGATGACACCGCCCGAGGCGACCATTCCGCCGGGGCCGGGCATGCCGGTGCCGAAATTCAGCTCCTTGCCCGTCAGCAGGCGCCAGGCGGAAAGGCCGGCGACGAAGACGAACACCGCCTTGAACACGGCGGGCGGCGCGTAGCGCGCGATGAACGAGCCGACGATGACGCCGACAACGACCGGCACCGCCCAGGCCCGCAATATCTCCATATCCACCGCGCCCTTGGCCTTGTGCGCCTGGAACGAGCGGATCGAGGTCGGGATGATGATGGCGAGCGAGGTGCCGACCGCGAGCGGCATGCGCAGCTCAACCGGCACGCCGACCACGCCGAACAGTTCGTAGAGGACCGGCACGATGACGGCGCCGCCGCCGACGCCGAAGACGCCTGCGAGGATGCCGGTCACGGCCCCCGCGGCGAGAAGGCCGACGCCGAGGATGGCGAGCTGATCGTAGGGAACGCCGAAGAGCATGATGGAGGGTCCGGAAGGCAGGGTGGCGCGACTTAATCGGTGGGCCGCTGTCCCTGCAAGGTGTGCGGACGCGCGGCGCCCGTGCGCGCGAGGCACTGAAACATCGCGGATACAGGCGAAACGACGCCGGCTTTCCGCAACGTCAGACGGCAAGGCGGCTGAGGGAATGTCCGCTCCGAAGCAGACGGAGCCCAAGCGCACTGCCGATCTGCCGCCACACAATTCTTCAGGAGCTTCCCATGACCCGCATCGCTTCGCTCAAGTTCGCCGCCGCTTTCGTGGCTGTCCTGTCCGTTCCCTCGCTCGCCATGGCGCAGGCCGCCGGCGGCGCTGGTGGCGGCGGTGGCGGTGACGGCGGCCTGACGTCGGCCCCCGAAATCTCCCACATCAACCTGCCGCCCCAGCGCGCCGATCGGGCGGGAACGCCGGCCTCGGTCACGGCGAACTGCTCGTTCGAGCTGCTGCGCGGCCGCTATTGCGAGCCGCGGCCCGCTCGCTGATCCGCCTGCCCCCGCTGACCTATCGTCGAGGCGGCACCACCGATCAGGTGGCTGTCGCCTCGGCCATATCCGGGGTCCGACTGCGCTGGATATCGGCGCGGGCCCGCTCGATGAGCCCCGCCGCCTCGCGCAGAACCGCGACGCCGGCCCCCGGCTTCACCGCCTCGACCGAGAGGTGCCGGCGGAACAGCCGCGCGCCCGGCACGCCGTGATAGAGGCCGAGGATGTGCCGCGTCATCGCCGACAGGCGCACACCGGCGGCAAGCTGGCGCTCGACATAGGGCAGGAACGCCTCGATCGCCTCGGCAAGACCTGCGACGGGTGCGGCCTCGCCGAAAAAGACCGGATCGACATCCGTCAGAATATGCGGGTCCTGATAGGCGGCGCGGCCCAGCATCACGCCGTCAAGCACCACGCCATCGCGGGGCTCCAGCAGCACCTTAGCGGCGGCAATCGAGCCGATCCCGCCATTGATGGCGACCGGCAGCGACGGCAGGCGCGCCTTCAGGCGGAACACGCGATCGTAGTCGAGCGGCGGAATCTCGCGGTTCTCGCGGGGCGAGAGCCCCTTGAGCCAGGCCTTGCGAGCATGGACGATCAGCGCATCGACGCCCGCCGCCACCACCGCGTCGGCCAGCGCGTCGAGCGCGGCTTCCGGGTCCTGGTCATCGATGCCGATGCGGCATTTCACCGTGACCGGCACGCGGACCGCCGCCTTCATGGCCGCGACGCAATCTCCGACGAGCGCGGGCTCGGCCATCAGGCAGGCGCCGAAACTGCCGCCCTGCACCCGGTCCGACGGGCAGCCGCAATTGAGATTGATCTCATCATAGCCGAGGTCCGCGGCGATGCGGGCAGCCTCCGCCAGCATTTTCGGATCGGACCCGCCGAGCTGGAGAGCCACGGGATGCTCTTCCGGCGAAAAGCCGATCAGGCGCGCGCGGTCGCCATGAATCACGGCATTGGCGGTGACCATCTCGGTATAAAGCAGGGCGCGACGCGTCAGGATGCGGTGGAAGACCCGGCAATGCCGGTCCGTCCAGTCCATCATCGGCGCGACCGAGAAGCGCCAGAAGCCGGGTCGAGCCCGAAATCCGGCACTTGCTGGGGCCTGTCCGCCCGGCACGCTGTCCGTTCCCGTCCCGTCCAATATCACGTCCTCGTCTGCATCAACCTGTGGGCCGGACAATATCCTGCGGGCCGGCGAGCGTCACGCCCGCGGGTAACGCGCAGCGCCGATATCGGTCGCACCGGTTCAGTCGGCACCCTGCGCCGGCAGGCCGATTTCGGACTGGAGCGCCATCAGATGGACCTCGGCGGCCTGCGCCGCGGCACGCTCCATCGCCCGGAAACGGGCGACCAGTGCGAGCCCCAGCGGCGTCAGTGTGGCGCCGCCGCCATGCCTGCCGCCGGTCTGACGCACCACGACCGCCTTGCCGAAGACGCCGTTGAGCTCATCCACCAGTTCCCATGCCCGGCGATAGGACATGCCCATGGCCCGGCCGGCGGCAGCGATGGAGCCGCGGGCGGCGATCTGCTCCAGAAGCTCGACCTTGCCCGGCCCTATCCGGCCTTCGGGGTCGAGGTTGATGCGCAGACTCAAGGAAGGCATGGCGGAAACTGGCTGGATGACGGGCCACGACCTTAGATGATCGCCGCGATCCATTGAACTCCGGGGATCGGCCGCACCGGCTCGATCTCCCCTGCGCCACCGCCCCGTTCCATCGCCTCCACCTTACGCAAGGTGATCGCCGCTCGCTGTGACCGGTCCCGACCTGCTCCCGCACCGGGATCGGCCGGCCGAACGCCCGCAACAGGCTCCGCACCCGGCCGGACCCTGTGTTGAAGCGAACCGGCCGAGCCCGAAGCGGCGCAACCTGACCGCTCGTTCAGTCCCTGGGCCGGCATAGCCCTCTCGCCGACGCGTCGAAAGGCCGCCAAAAGCCGCGCCGCGTTGCAGACCTCTTTGCGCGTCGCAGGCGAGGTGCCGAATATTTCCCGTCGCGTCCGCCGCCACGCCCGATATCGCCCCATCCGACGCGGTGGGGAACCTTCATCCCGCCAATCCTTGGCGCGCGGTGATTCGGGGGGAATTTGCGGCGAGAAGTCGGCCGCTGACGCCAAGTTTGTCCGCAACAACGGCGCGCAACATTTGGCATTTCCCACGAATGGTAGCAATTTTGCGACGCCGATTACCAATACAACCCTTTCAGAATCAGACATACACGCGCAAATTGCTCAAATATGGAGACATTTAACACTCATTTACCACATTCTCGCCACCAAAGACCGCGAGACCAATAGCGGGCTGAATCAACACTGCGGGAGCATATTATGACAATGCATTATGTCGCTGGCGGCGGGATTGAGAGCAGCGGTCAATATACTGCGGGCGCTGCCGGCTTCAATTTGGCTGACGTACAGTCACTCGAACAGCTCAATGCTTTGCCTGAAGGCACCAAGGGTCTTGTTTGGCTCGACAAAGCTGAAGGCGTCACAACCGAATTCATCAATAAGGTATCTCAATACATCGGAAACGATAAGCTCTGGGGCTTCTACCTCGCTGACGAGCCGGATCCGACCGGCCAGTGGGGCCCCAAGGTGTCGGCGGCCGATCTGAAGGCCGAGTCGGACTGGATTCACGCCAACGTGCCCGGTGCCAAGACCTTCATCGTCATGATGAACATGGGCATGACTTCCGATCCCACTTACATGAACACGTATAATCCGGCGAATACCGGCATCGACTACTATGGGCTTGATCCCTACCCGGTGCGCTCGGGCGGCCAGCTCGACCTGTCGGCGATCGAGAAGAACGTGGAAGCCGCCATCGAGGCCGGCATTCCCCTCGAGAGCATCGTGCCGATCTATCAGGCGTTCGGCGGCGGCGGCTGGTCGACCGATACCGGCGGCAAATACGTCATGCCGACCACCGCCCAGATGCAGGAGATGATCGACCGCTGGGCCAGCGTCGTCCCCGACCCGGTGTTCGACTACGCCTATCACTGGCAGTCGCAGAACGGCGACCAGGCACTCTCGACCAACCCCGCGCTGCTCGAGGTGTTCCGCCAGCATAACGCCTCGACCGGCACCACGACGCCTCCGCCGGTGGTCGAGCCGGTGCCTCCGCCGGTCGTCGAGCCGGTTCCCCCGCCGACGGATGACGGTGGTTCCGATGAGCCGGGCGTGACGCCGCCTGTCGCTCAGCCGAACGATCCGGGCACCGGCTCCAATGCGGGTTCAGGTACTGGCAGCACGCCTCCGGTCACCCAGCCAACCGAACCGGGCACCGGTTCCGGCAGCAATGCAGGTTCGGGCAGCGGCGCCACGCCGCCGGTCACCCAGCCGACCGAGCCGGGCACCGGTTCCGGTAGCAATGCAGGTTCGGGCAGCGGCGCCACGCCGCCGGTCACCCAGCCGACCGAACCGGGCACCGGTTCCGGCAGCAATGCAGGTTCGGGCAGCGGCGCCACGCCGCCGGTCACCCAGCCGACGCCCCCGACCGTGGATACCGGGAACAGCGGCGGCGGTCGTGGTGACGGCCACGGGGGGCATTGGGGCCACAACCATCGCGGCGACTGGGCTGACATCGGGCAGAACTTCAGCCAGAAGTTCCTGCAGAAGTTCGCGGGCAATGACTCGTTCCGGTTCTCCGAAGCGGTGTCCAAGTTTGCGGACCGGGCGGCGAATGCCGACAGCACGGACATCGTCAGCAAGGTGGGCGCCAATGCCCAGTTCCACTTCCTTGAGAAGATGGGAGCCGGCGGCAATATGCGCGCCGACGCCGGCAGCGGCCTCGATGGCTCTGCGAGCCATACGGATGGCGATGCCTCCTCGCCGGTCGGCAAGATGGCCAACCACCACTTCGCCTGGGACCAGCTGTGGGGCTGAGGCCATAACCATCGCCTTCATCGCATCGCGGGCGGGAATGCCGCGGTCGTGGTGAAGGCGGGAAGCCAGACGCCGCCGGGGCTTGCTCCGGCGGCGTTCGGCGAGAGTGAGCCGGCTTCGGCCGCGCCGCGTCAGTGCAGCCTGCCGGCAGCCTGTCATCTGGGCTGCCACTGAATCGAATGGCACATCCGGCGGCTTTCGGCCGCCACGCAACCGGGGCTGGCGGGCTCCGATGCATCGGCCTCCATTGCGGAGGCGCACCCCGCAAGCGGGGGCGCTGCCGTGCGCCGTTGCGACAGTCAGTGCATTCCGGCCCGTACATTCTGCAGCCTGCCGGGGTCCCGCGACCCCTTCGGCAAGCCGGCCGGACCGACACCCGCCAGAGCGACACCTGAAAGGCTGAAAGTGAACGGCAATTCGAACGGCGCCCGGCCGCAGGCAGCTCATGCCGTGGCGGGCAAGGAAGACCCGATTGCGGCGGCGCTGAAGGCGTGCCGTGGCCCCCTTCGGGCAGCAGCCCTTTTCTCCGGCGTCCTCAACATGCTGATGCTGTCCGGCGCCATCTACATGCTGCAGGTCTATGACCGCGTGCTGGTCAGCCGTTCCGTCCAGACGCTCATCGGGCTGACGGCGCTGCTCGCCGGCGTCTTCGTGGTCCAGGCGCTGCTCGACATCATCCGCCAGCGGCTGCTGACGCGTATCGGGCTGTCCGTCGATCGCCGGCTCGCCGGGCGCATCTACCGGCTGGTGCTGAACATCCCGCTGCAGGCGGGACGCAACGTCGATCCGCTCCAGCCGAGCCGCGATCTCGATACTGTCAGGGCCTTTGTCTCCGGGCTCGGGCCGACCGCCTTCTTCGATCTGCCCTGGACGCCCCTCTTTGTCCTGCTCTGCTTCTTCCTGCATCCGCTGATCGGCTGGGCCGTGCTCGTCGGCGGCATCATGCTCTTCGCCATCACCTGGTTCACCGAACATGCGGTGCGCGAGCCGAGCCAGGCGGTTTCGCGGGAGATCGGGACGCGCATCGCCATGACCGAGACGTCGCGGCGCAACACCGAGGCGATCGCCGCCATGGGCATGCAGCAGGCGCTGGTCGACCGGTATCTGGCGGTCAACGAACGCTATCTGGTCGCGCACGAAGCCACGACCGACGCCTCCACCACCTTCGGCACCATCTCGCGGGTGTTCCGCATGGCGATGCAGTCGGCGATCCTCGGCCTTGGCGCCTATCTCGTGCTGATCGACCAGGCCTCGCCCGGCGTGATGATCGCGGCCTCCATCCTGATGGGCCGCGCGCTGGCCCCGATCGAGATGGCCGTCGCCCACTGGAAGGGCTTCATCGCCACCCGGCAGGCCTGGAGCCGGCTGCGCCTTGCGGCACAGGCGATCCCCGAGCCGGCGCCGCGACCGCCACTGCCCGCGCCGAAGCGCATGCTGACGCTCGAACAGGCCGTCGTCGCGGCCCCCGGCAGCCAGACGCCGATCCTCCACGGCGTGTCGCTGTCCCTGCTCGCCGGCCAGGCGCTCGGCGTCATCGGGCCGTCGGCGTCGGGCAAGTCGACGCTCGCGCGCACGCTCGCGGGCGTGTGGGCTCCGGCGCGCGGCTCCGTCCGCCTCGACGGCTCCGAGCTGTCGCAATGGGCGCCCGAGGCGCGCGGCGATTTCATCGGCTACCTGCCGCAGGATATCGGCCTGTTCGACGGCACGATCGCCGAGAACATCGCGCGGTTCCGGCCCGATGCCCGCCTCGATCAGGTCGTCGCCGCGGCGCGGGTCGCCGGCTGCGACGTGATGATCCGCTCGCTCGCCGACGGCTACGAGACGCGCATCGGCGAGGGCGGTCTCGCTCTGTCCGGCGGCCAGCGCCAGCGCGTCGCGCTCGCGCGCGCCGTGTTCGGCGATCCCTTCCTCGTCCTGCTCGACGAGCCGAACGCCAATCTCGACGCCGACGGCGAGGCGGCCGTCACGCAGGCCATCCGCCACATCCGCGATCGCGCCGGCATCGCGATCGTCATCGCCCACCGGCCGAGCGCGCTGGCCGCCGTCGATACGGTCGCCGTCATGCGAGACGGCCGGCTCGCGGCCTTCGGCCCGCGCGATCCGATCCTCGAACGCGTGCTGACCCCCGACGCGGGAGAGACCCGATAATGATCGATACACGCGACAAGCTCGCCCTTCTTGCGGCCGCGATCCCTGCCGCCCGCAGCCTCGTCGATGCTTCCGAGAAGCTGGCGCGCAAGGCCGGATCGAAGCTCCCACCCGCCCGCGACCTCCTGCGCATGTCTGGCAGCGCCGCAAAACGCGCCGGTTCCGCGCTTTTCGCGCCCGGACCATCCGACCCGACCATGAGCAAGCTGATCAGAGCAGGCGTCGTGATCGTCGCCGGCTTCGTCGGCGGTTTCGGCATCTGGGCGACCACCGTGCCGCTTTCCGGCGCGGTGGTGGCGAGCGGCACTGTCGTCGCTGACACCTATGTGAAGACGGTGCAGCACCCGACCGGCGGCGTGATCGGCGAGATCCGCGTCCGCGAAGCCGCGCATGTGAAGGAGGGCGATGTCCTCATGCGGCTCGACGACACGGTCATCCGCGCCAATCTCCAGGTCGTGGTCAAACAGATCAACGAGGCTCAGGCGCGCATGGCGCGGCTGGAGGCGGAGCGCGACGGCCTGCGCGAACTTGTCATTCCGAGCGATCTCGAGCCGTGGATGAGCTTTCCGGAAGTGGGCCGCGCGGTCGATAGCGAGAAGAGCCTTTTTCAGGCGAGGCTCGAAGCCCGGGAGGGCCAGACCAAGCAGTTTCGCGAACGCATCGGCCAGATCCGCGAGGAAATTACTGGCATCGCCGCGCAGGAACAGGCGCGCCGCCGCCAGGCCGAACTCATCGACCGCGAGGTCGCGGATGTCGGTGACCTGTTCCGCCGCAACCTCGTCCCGCGCACACGCATGGTGGAGCTCGAACGCGAACAGGCCCGGCTGAAGGGCGATGTCGGACAGTTCGTGGCGGAACGCGCCCGCGCGCAGGCCCGGATCACCGAGAACGAACTGCTCATCCTGCAGGTCGGACAGGACCTGCGCCGCGAGGTGTCCGCCGAGCTGCGCGACGTGCAGGCCAAGCTCGGAGAGCTGGTCGAGCGGCGGGTGCAGGCCGAGGACGCGCTGAAGCGGATCGAAATCCGCGCGCCGCAGGCCGGCGTCGTCCACCAGCTTGCCCACCACACGGTTGGCGGCGTCGTCCCGGCGGGCCAGCAGATCATGCAGATCGTGCCCGGCGACGACGATCTGGTCATCGAAATCCGTGTCCAGCCGCAGGATATCGAGAAGGTCGTGGTCGGGCAGGCGGCGCATGTGCGCCTGACGGCCTTTCCACACGGCACCACGCCGGAGGTGGAGGCGAAAGTGCTGAGGGTGTCGGCCGACGTCGTTCGCGATCCGAATCTCGGCACCACCTATTACACGGCGCGCGTCGCGCTGCGGGACGGCGAAGTGGCCCGGCTCGGCGACCACCGGCTCCTGCAGGGCATGCCGGCGGAGGTCTATGTCCGCACGGGGGATCGCACCGCCCTCACCTATCTGATGAAGCCGATCATGGACCAGCTCAAGCGGGCCTTCCGGGAGAAGTAGGGCCCCCGAACGTTCAGGACGCCGCGGCGATCCGCGCGCCCGAATAGTCGAGATACCAGTCCACGAAGGCGCGCACGCCTTCGGCGAGTGGCGTGGCCGGCCGATATCCCGTCAGCGCCGCCAGCAGGCGGTGGTCGGCATGGGTCTCGCGCATGTCGCCCGGCTGCATGGGCAGGAGGATGCGCTCGGCCCGCCGGCCGGTCGCCGCCTCGATGCAGGCGACGAATTCCTGCAGCCCCACGGGCGCGCCGCCGGCAATGTTCACCACGCGCCACGGGGCGACCGCGGACAGGCTGTCGCTGCCGCCCTCGATGGCGACCGGCCTCCCCTGCTCCGGAGTTTGGTCCACGAGCCGCACGATCGCCTCGACCAGATCGTCGACATAGGTGAAGTCGCGCCGCATCTCGCCCTGGCCGTAGAGTTCGATGGGCCGCCCCGCCAGCATGGCGTCGACGAACTTGAACAGCGCCATGTCGGGCCGGCCCCAGGGGCCATAGACGGTGAAGAAGCGGAAGCAGGTGGTCGGGGTGCGCCAGAGATGGGCATGGCTGTGCGCCATAGCCTCCATCGCCTTCTTGGTGGCGGCATAGAGCGTGATCGGCCAGTCGGTCCGATCGGTCTCGCGGAAGGGCGTCGGGCCGCCGCCATAGACGGAGCTTGTCGAGGCGAGCAGGAGATGGCGTGGCTGCACGCGCCGGGCCACTTCCAGCAGATTGAACGAGCCGACGACATTGTGGCCGACATAGGCATGCGGGGCTTCGATGGAGTATCGCACCCCTGCCTGCGCAGCGAGGTGGATAATGACGTCGGGTTCGGCAAGGTCGGCGGCCCGCTGGAGCGCATCCTCGTCCTCCAGCCAGGCGACGACCGGCCTGAAGCTCGAGAACTGCTCCAGAAGCGCGTGGCGCGCCCGTTTCAGGCGCGGATCATAATAGTCGGTGATGGCGTCGAAGCCGACCACCGCATGGCCCTCACTGAGGAGTCTCCGGGCGAGGTGGAAGCCGATAAACCCGGCCGTACCGGTGATCAGGAAGCGGGTCATGCCCGCCTCCGATCGTCGGCGTGATCCGGCCCGGCGCCATTCAGCGCCGCGGGCACAGGTATGTCGGGACGCTTGGCACGACGAAGCCGGACCGCCGGCGGCTCCTCGTCGTCGCCGCGGCCGATCCCGACATAGCGGAAGCCGTGACGGATGACATCGCGCGCGGGGTAGATGTTCCGCAGGTCGACCAGCACCGGCTGGGCCATCAATCCCTTCAGCCGCGCCAGACCGAGAGCGCGGAACTGGTCCCATTCGGTGACGATGGCGAGCGCCGATGCTCCCCGCGCCGCATCATAGGGGCTCTTGCAGAACACGACCTCCGGCAGCAGGGCGCGGGCCTGGTCCATGCCTTCGGGATCATGGACGCGGACCTCCGCACCGGCATCGAGCAGGCCGCGGATGATGGCGAGCGAGGGCGCCTCGCGGACATCGTCGGTGTTCGGCTTGAAGGTGAGGCCGAGCACCGCAATGGCCTTGCCGCGCACCGAACCGCCCGCCGCCACGATGATCCTGCGTGCCATGGCGCGCTTGCGCTGGTCGTTGACGGCCACTGTCGCCTCGATCAGCCGCAGCGGCGTGTCGTAGTCCTGGGCCGTCTTGACGAGGGCGAGCGTGTCCTTGGGAAAGCAGGATCCGCCGAAGCCGGGGCCGGCATGCAGGAACTTCGAGCCGATGCGGTTGTCGGCGCCGATCCCGCGCGCCACGTCCTGGACGTCCGCGCCGACCTTTTCGCAGAGATCGGCGATCTCGTTGATGAAGGTGATCTTCATCGCGAGAAAGGCGTTGGCCGCATATTTGATCAGTTCCGCTGCCCGCCGCGACGCGAACAGCAGCGGCGAGGCGTTGAGGAAGAGCGGCCGATAGATCTCTTCCATGACTTCCCGCGCGCGAGGGTCGGTCGTGCCGACGACGATACGGTCCGGGCGCTTGAAATCGCCTATTGCCGCGCCTTCACGCAGGAATTCCGGATTGGAGGCGACAGCGACGTCCGCCGCCGGATTGGCCGCGCGGATGATCCGCTCGACCTCGTCGCTGGTGCCGACGGGGACGGTCGACTTGGTGACCACCACCGTGAAGCCGCGCAGCGCCGAGGCGATCTCGCGGGCGGCGGCGAAGACATGCGAGATGTCGGCAAAGCCGTCGCCACGCCGCGACGGCGTGCCGACCGCGATGAAGACGGCATCCGCCTCCCCGACGGCCGGCGCGAGCCGGGTCGTGAAGGTGAGGCGTCCCGCCTCGACGTTCCTCGCCACCAGTTCGGCAAGGCCGGGTTCGTAGATCGGAACCCGGCCGCCCTGCAGGGCGTCGATCCGGCCGGCATCGCTGTCGACGCAGGTGACGGAATGGCCGAAATCGGCAAAGCAGGCCCCGGATACGAGGCCGACATAGCCGCAGCCGATCATCGCGATATGCATGGTGTTTCTCCCCTCGTCACAGGCCGTCGTGCCGCCCGGTCAGGGCAGCACGGCCACCCGCGTGAGAAGAGAGACCAGCTCCGCCTGCCGCCGCGTCTGCGTCTTGGCGAAGATGGCGGCGAGCTGGGAGCGCACCGTCGTGCGGCTGAGGCGCCGGCTGCGGGCGATCTCCATGGGCACCTCGCCCTGCGCCAGCAGCAGTGCCAGCCGCGTCTCGGCGACGGTCAGGCCGAACATCCGCTGCAGCATGTTCGGATTGGGCTGCAGATGGGCGTCGAGGTCGAGCAGCATGACGAGGCAGCGGCCGTCCGCCGGCTGGTCGGGCGTCTGGTTGACGAAGAGCGGGGCTTCGTCGCGGCCGGACACCACCACCCAGGAGAGCGCACCGAGGGTCGGCCGCGTCCGCGAGCGATCCATCAGTCGGCGGAACGCGCGCGAGACCTCTTCGAGCCCGCGCGACGCGCCGGCGGCGCCCATCAGAAGCGTGCGGGCCGTCGCATTGGCCTCGACGACGCTGCGGCCGTCGGCCAGAACCAGATAGCCGCAACCTAGGCGATCCAGAGCGCCGAGTGCGGGGTGGTTCGGCGCATCACGGCTGCCCGCATCGGTTGTCGACGGCGAAATGTCGCGGCTGCGCGGCGGCGGCGGGCGCCTCTCCTCCAGAAAGGGCGGAAGCGGGCGAAGAGAGGCTTCTGCGTGGCTGCTCGCAAACGTCATGACACTACTCCCTACGAGAGCCTTCCGACGGCAGCGAAAGAGCGGACGATGACGCGCAACGGCTGTCATCGCGCGGATCGCGCGCTGGCGTTGTACGGAAGTTTGATTGTTCCCCTCGGCCCCCTGCAATCCGCGGGGACCAGTTCATGTGAGTTCCCATGCACTTGACAGGAAAGCCCCGGCAGATCCGAAGACCTGCACCCCCATGCTTTCCAGCGACGGGAAAGTGTAACAGCGCCGCTCTGATCCACACGCGCTCGATGTAGTTAGGCAGCTTGCTCCGATGGAATGCCGCATCGGTCGAATGCATCCTTCCGTTGGGGAAAGTGAAGCGCGCTACCCCCAAGGTAGTATCGCCTGCGGCGTACTCCTTCCGATGGGCGTCAGCCGCTCGCGGGCGCCACACGCCTGAGTTCATCGGGCCGTTGCGCGGCCTCTATCGCGTGCGCGCCACGAAGATGCGCGCGAACAAGCGTCTGTCGCGCGATACGGGCTCTCGCCGCCCCCCGAAAACCACCGCCCTACCGGCCGGAGCGCGCGCCGTCCTTCAAACGGACGAAGACCGCTCCGAGGAACGCTGCCTAGCATCCATCGTCCGACTGGGCTGACGCCCGGCCGGTGCGTCCCGGCGGGCCAGATCCGCATCCGGGAGTGTGTCGCGCTTATCGGTCGATGCTGGCCCTGGGCGGATAAGGGGAGGTTCGCATGAAGGCAGTGATCCAATGTGGCGGCAAAGGCACCAGGCTGCGTCCCTATACGGCAGTGCTGCCGAAGCCTCTCATGCCCATCGGCTCGCGGCCGGTGCTGGAACTGCTGCTGAAATGGCTGCGCCGCAACGGCATCCGCGAGGTGTTCATCACCACCGGCTATCTCGGCCATCTCATCCGCAGCTTCTGCGGCAATGGCGAACAGTGGAACCTTAAGATCGTCTACACCGAGGAGGTGGAGCCGCTCGGTACGATCGGCCCGCTGACCCTCGTGCGCGACCGCCTGCTGGACGGGCCGTTCCTCGTGCTCAACGGCGACGTGCTCACGGACCTCAACCTCAGCCAGTTCACGAATTTCCACCGCCGGCACCCCGGCCCGGTGACGATCGCCACCGCTGTGCGGACCATCAAGATGGATTTCGGCGTCATCGAAGAGGTCGACAACGCCGTCGTCGGCTTCCGTGAGAAGCCGTCGCTGCCGCACCTGGTGAGCATGGGTCTCTACTGCATGGACCCCTCGGTGTTCGAACTCATCCCCAACGGCGTGCCGTTCGGCTTCGACGACCTCATGCTCCAGATGCTCGAGGACCAGACGCCGGTGCATGTCTTCAAGCACAACGGCCTGTGGCTCGACATCGGCCGGGTCGAAGACTTCCACCGCGCCCAGGACATCGCGTGGGACGACCAGTCGGTCGTCGCCGAGTCCCAGGCTGCCTGAGCCCCTCACTGGCAAGGATTGACGCCATGCTGCTGGTCGGCGAGCCCATTCTGGGCCACGAAGAGAAGAATGCCCTATGCGACGTCATCGACAGCGGCTGGCTGACGATGGGCGATCGCGTCCGCGCCTTCGAGGAGGCCTTCGCACAGGCCCATGGCGCCGAGGATTCCGTCGCGGTGAACTCCTGCACCGCGGCGCTGCATCTGATCCTGCACGCCCTCGGCCTCGGACCCGGCGACGAGGTGCTCGTCCCCTCCCTGACATTCGTCGCGACGGCCAACAGCGTCCTCTATGTCGGGGCGACGCCGGTCTTCGTCGACATCCAGTCGGCCGATGTGCCGCTGATGTCGCTGGCGGAAGCGGAAGCCCGCTGCACGCCGCGGACGAAGGCTGTCATCCTGGTCCACTTCGCCGGTTACCTGCCGGACCGGGCTGCCTGGCAGGCTTTCGCGCGACGCCGCAGCCTGCTGCTCATCGAGGACGCCGCCCACGCTCCGGGCCTGCGCGAGGTCGGCACTTTCGGTGTCGCCGCCGCGTTCAGCTTCTACGGCAACAAGAACATGACCACCGGCGAGGGCGGTGCAGTCATCGCCCGCGACCGCGCCCTTCTGGACACGATCCGCCAGGCGCGCGGCCACGGCATGACGAGCGGCACGCGCCAGCGGCTCGACGCCCGCACGCCGACCTACGACGTCACCATGATCGGCTTCAACTACCGGCTGGACGAGCTGCGCGCCGCCATCGGCCTCGCCCAGCTCCGCCATCTCCTCCACTGGAACGAGGTCCGCCGCACGCTGACGGCCGAGTACCGTCAGAGGCTCGCGGCCCACTGCCCTGCCCTGAGCGTGCCGTTCTCGCAGCCGCGGCTGACCACCTGCCACATCATGCCGGTGCTGCTGCCCGTCGGCGCCGACCGCCAGTCGGTGATCGACCATCTGCGCGCCGACGGCATCCAGACGACGATCCACTATTCGCCGGTGCATCAGATGACGCTCTACAGCAGCCTCTGGCCCGGAGTCAGCCTGCCGCGCACGGAGGACTTCTCACGGCGCGAGCTCACCCTGCCCCTGCATCCGCGCATGGACGCGGAAACGGTCGAGATGGTCGCGGCCAGCCTCGGGCAAGCCCTGCGAAGCCGCGCCTCGGTGGAGGCCGTGGCATGAGCGCGCCCGAACTCGATCTGCGCCAGGGCCATGCGACCCGCGACGCCAGCGAGGTGGCGAGCCGCTGCTTCGACCTCGCGATCGCGGCGACGGCGCTCCTCGTCCTGTCTCCGGTCTTCCTCGCCGTCATGCTGGCGATCTGGATGGAGGGCGGGCGGCCGTTCTTCTTCGCACAGGTCCGGCTCGGTCGCGGCGGCCGTCCCTTCGTCATGTACAAGTTCCGCAAATTCGGAGCGGCCAGCGGCACGGACGGCTGCCCGCTCACCATGGCGGGAGACCAGCGGCTGACGAAGGTCGGCGCCTTCCTTGCGGCGACCAAGCTCGACGAGTTGCCGCAGCTCTGGAACGTCCTGCGCGGCGACATGGCGATCGTCGGCCCGCGACCGGAATCCATGGCCTTTGCAGACTGCTTTCGGGGCGTCTTCGAACACGTCCTCGATTTCAAGCCGGGCCTGCTCGGGCCCAGCCAGATCCATTTCCGCAACGAATGCCGGTTCTATCCCGCGGATGCGGACCCGACGCACTTCTACCGGGAGGTTCTGTTCCCGGCCAAGGCCAGGCTGGACCTCGCCTATTTCCCCAACCGGACGCTGGCTTCCGACTTCGCGCTGCTCGTGCGCGGCGTGCTGGCAGTGCTCGGATGGGCGCCGGGCCGGCGGGCCGCTCGCGATCATGCCGGCACCGCGGACGTTCGGTTGCCGGGCCATTCGTAGGCTTCTGCGGAACAGGGAAACAGGTGCGCCATGGACTATAGCGGCATGAAGGTTCTCGTCACGGGTGCGGATGGCTTCATCGGCTCGCACCTGACCGAGGCTCTGGCCAATGCGGGCGCCAAGGTGACCGCGCTGGCGCTCTACAATTCGTTCGACAGCCACGGCTGGCTCGACGATCTCCCGGAGCCGGTGCGCGCGAAGCTGACGCTGATCCGCGGCGACGTGCGCGATGCCGCCTTCGTCTCCCGCATCGTCCAGGGCCAGCACATGGTCTTCCACCTGGCGGCGCTCATCGCCATCCCGCACTCCTATGCGGCCGCACAGTCCTATGTGGAGACTAACGTCCTCGGCACGCTCAACGTGCTGGAGGCGGCGCGGCAATACGGCACCGAGCGGGTCGTCCACACCTCCACCAGCGAGGTCTACGGCACCGCGCAGACCATGCCGATAGCCGAGACCCACCCGCTGCAGGGCCAGTCGCCCTATTCGGCCTCGAAGATCGGCGCCGACATGATGGCCGAGTCCTTCGCCCGGTCGTTCGGGTTGCCGGCGGTGATCCTGCGGCCGTTCAACACCTTCGGCCCGCGCCAGAGCGAAAGGGCGATCATCCCGACCATCATCCGGCAGGCGCTGGATCCCAATTGCGAGGCGATCATGGTGGGCGACACCACGCCCGTGCGCGACCTCACCTATGTCGACGACACCGTCGCCGCCTTCATGGCCGCGGGCAGCGCGCCGGGGATCGAGTTCGGGCGGCCCTACAATGCCGGCAGCGGCAAGGCCGTGACGGTCGCCGACCTGATCGAGATCATCCGCGGGCTCACCGGCGCGACCAAGCCGGTGCGGCGCGACGAGGTCAGGATGCGCCCGGCCAATTCCGAAGTGCGCGCGCTGCTCGCCGACAACGCCCTCCTGCGCCGCGAAACAGGCTGGAAGCCGGACACGAGCCTGAGCGACGGCCTCGAGAAGACCATCGCGTGGTGGCGCAGCCGCATGGGTGCCGGCCGGGTCCGACGCGAGAAGGATTTCATCACATGAACCGGCCCGAAAGGGCCGGGCGCCGGCGTCTGATCGGATCGGTCGCGGCCGCCGCCACGATCGCGGTCGTTTCCGGATGGGCGTCGGCGTTTTCCGACAACCTCTCCGGCGCACGGGTCATCCCGGCGCCGGAGACGGCACTGCCGGGCTATCTCCAGCCCAGCCGCGACCCTGTCTATGGCACGCCGTATACGCGCATCACCGATCCCGGCGTGGCGCTCGGCGCGGGCATCGCCTGCGGGCGCGACATGTGCCGCCACCGCTATTCGAGCGCGCAGGCGTGGAACGCCGACCAGAGCCTTCTGCTCATCCCGATCGGCTGCGGCGGCATGTGCTTCTTCGACGGCCGCACCTACGAGCCGCTGTTCCGCCGTGCCCGTTTCGGCGAATGCGAATGGCATCCGGTCCGCCCGGAGGCGATGATCTGCGTGTCGCCCTCGGCAGTGCTGATCTGGGAGCCGAAGAGCGCGCGCGAGCAGGTGCTCTACCGCGCGGAGGGCTACCGCGACCTGAAGTTCGGCCCGAACAAGGGCAATCCCTCGAATGACGGGCGCTGGATCGCCCTGCGCGCCATCGCCCCCGGCGGCGAGGAGGTCGTGTTCGCCTACGACCTCGCCGAGCGCCGCAAGGGCCCTGACATTCCCCTGCAGGGTCTGCCCGGCCGCACCAATTCCTGCACCATCTCGCCGCTCGGCCTGCACGTCGCCTGCTTCCAGAACGTTCAGGACGGCACCGACCAGGCCTTCATCTTCGCGACCGACGGGCGGCTGGTGCAACGCTGGCCGGAGCACCATCGTCCGGGCCATGGCGACATGATCGTCGATGCCGATGGCAGCGAGGTCTATGTCGGCATCAGCAAGGCGCCGCCGGACCGCTATTTCATCATTAAGCGCCGGCTCACCGACGGGGCCGTGACGGTGCTGGCGCCTACCGGCGAGGGGCAGCATGCCTCGCTGCGTTCCTTCCGGCGGCCGGGCTGGGTCTTCGTCACCTATGCCGGCGATCCGGCGGCGGTCGCGCGGCGGCCGAGCTGGGCGCCCTTCGCACGCGAGGTGATCGCCCTGAAGATCGACGGCAGCGGCGAGTTCCGCCGCATCGTCCACACCCACAGCGTCCGGCACGATTACTGGAACGAGGCGCAGGCCTCCCCTTCGCCGGACGGCACCCAGATCATCTGGGCGAGCAACTGGGACCGGCCGGGCGGACCCATTCACGCATTCGTCGCCCGCCTCGACTGGCCGGAGCGCGCGGCCGCCGCAGAACTCGTCATGGAGCCGCAGAGATGACCCGCAGCAGGCATTCGTCCCTCCTTGCAGCCTCGTTCCTGTGCGCCTGTCTGGCCGCCGCCCCGCAGCCCGCGCGGGCGAACGGGCCTTATCGGCTGGCGCCGGGCGATACGGTCGAGATCGGGCTCGCCGTGCTCGGCGACCAGCGCCAGCGGGCGATGATCCAGGCCGACGGCACCATCGCCCTGCCCTGGACCGGACGGGTATTGGTCGGCGGGCTGACGGCGGCCGAGTTCCAGGCCCGCATGGAGGCACTGCTGCCGAACCGGGTGCTGCGCAGCCGCACGCCGGACGGGCGCGAGCACATCATCTCCGTCCGGCCCGAAGACATCTTCGTCTCGGTGGCGGAGTTCCGGCCCGTCTATGTGACAGGCGACGTGCTGACGCCCGGCCAACAGACCTATCGGCCGCTCATGACGGTCCGGCAGGTGGTGACGGCGGCCGGCGGCTACAGCCTGCTGCGCTCGCGCGCCACCCAGACGGGCGCCGATCCGGCGGACCTGCGCCGCGACCACGACACGCTGTGGACCGAGTATCTCAGGGAATACTTCCGCATCCTGCGCATCCGCGCCGAGCTTGCGGGACATGACGGCTTCGACCTCACTCCGCCGCGCTCCTCGCCCCTGCCGCCATCCGTGCCCGAGAGCATCGGCCACGCCGAACTCGAGTCGCTCAAGGTCTCGCAGGCGGATTTCCGACTGGAAAGCACCTATCTCGCCCGCGCCGCGCGGGAAACGCACGAACAGGCCTTGGTGCTCGCCCGACGCGAGCAGGAGGAGGAAAAGGGCGTCGATGCGGATACGGCCGAGCTCGAGCGCGTCAACCGCCTCTATGGCGGCGGCAATCTGGTCAGCCAGCGCGTCAGCGAAAGCCGTCGCGCGGTCCTGCTGTCCTCGTCGCGCCGCCTCGAAACCACGGTGCAGCTCATGCGGGCGCGCCGGCAGGCCGACGACTTCGGACGCCAGCTCGAGCGACTGGGCAACCAGCGGCAGAACACGCTCCTGCTGCAATTGAGGGATGCCAGCACGCGCCTTGCCGATCTCGCCCTGCGCATCCAGGCGGTCGGAGAGAAGCTTCGGCCGAGCGGCGGCACGGCGTCCGTGCCGGGCCCCGGCGCGACGACGTCAACCAACCTCGTCATCACGCGCAAGGTGGGCGACCAGTGGCAGCGCCTGACGGTTGCCGAGGATACCGACGTGCTGCCCGGCGATGTCGTGGAAGCCGTCCTGCGCTCCGAGGCGACCGCCGCGGCCGTCGCGAACTGAGCGAGCGGCAAACGTCACGCGGGCCGGCGACCGAGTGCGCCGGCCTTCGGCCGTCAGAGATGGCAGAACTGAAGCGCCGACATGATGAGGGGCAGGTTGTGCGCGAGATGCGGCGCCACGACCAGATCGAGATGTCCGCCGGCGATGGGCACGATCTCCAGCTCGCACACCATGCGCCGCCAGCCGAGATCGTCCGAGAGCCCGCGGCGTTCGCAGCGGAACAGCGTGCCGGTGATCGGCAGGGGCTGCTCCAGAGATCCCCCTAGCTGGGCGCTGCCGATCCACCGCCCCATGGCGCGCATGCGCAGAATCTCCTCCAGCTCCAGCCGCAGCATGAAGCGGGTCCCGGCCAGCCTGTCCGGCAGCGCCTTCGCCAGAAACCGTGCAAATCCAGCCTCGCAATGAAGTCGCGCCACGACCTTCGCGACGCTGCGGCAGAGCATGCGGTAGGCCGTGACCCGGTGGGTCCTGATGCGCTGGACGGCGCGCGCCATCGTCTCTCCGGGCTGATGGCGCCGTCCATCGACATTGGTGTCGAGGATGCCGAGAAACCGAACCTGCCGGCCCTCCGCGAGCAGCCGGCTGGCGGTCTCGAAGGCGATGGCGCCGCCAAGGGAATAGCCGAGCAGGCGGACGTCTCCGAGCGGCTGCGCCGCACGGATCTGGGCGAAGGCATTGTCGGTCATGGCGGCGACCGTCTGCTGTCCGTCGAGGATGGCTTCGAGGCCGGGATAGCGGATCGGTACGACTCGGACGACACGGCCCATCTCGCCGCCGAACGCCGCCATGCTGGGTCCGTAGCCCACGGAACCGGGAAACAGGAACAGGATCGGCCGGCCGTCATCCTCGGCGCGAGCCGCGAGCAGGTCGTTGGCCTGCGGGGACGAGACGGCCTCGACCATCTCCTCGAAGCTCATGTCGACGCGATAGGCGTCCATGCACAGCTCGCGGCCGAGCGCCGTCTCGATGTCGAGCACGCATTGCAGCAGCTTCAGGGAATCGCCGCCGGCCTCGTCCCAGTGGCCGCGAGCCTCGGCCGTCCTCAGGGTCGCCTTCCACATGCGCTCGACGACGGCGCGCTCGCCCATCGCCGGAGCGCCATTCTCGGGCGCAGCAGCAGCAGGGCCGCAGGTGCGGACATGCCGCTCCCGGTCGAGGCGACGCAGCGCCTGTGCGTCCATCTTGCCGCCGGGAAGCCTCGGCAAATCGGTCAGGACATGCAGGCGCGCCGGATGAAGCGACGGCGGCAGATTGCGGCGAACCGTCCGGCGAAGCGCCTCGGTCGGGTTCGTGCCCACCTGCCTCGGCACGACGAAGGCGACGAGTTCGCCCGCTTCGGTCGGCAGCGCGGCGGCGTCGCTGACCAGCGGCGACTGCCGCAGCACAACCTCCAGCTCCGCGGGCTCCACCCGACGGCCGTTGATCTTGAGCTGCCGCCCCTTCCGCCCGACGATCCGCACCAAACCGTCGGCGGCGACGGTCACCAGATCCCCGGTCGGAAGGATGCGCTGGTCTGGATCCTCCGCATCGGCCTCCAGCGGTGCAACGTCGCCGTCGGACCAGTGGCCAAGCGCCACATAGCGGCTGCGGATCACCAGTTCGCCGGTCCCGCCCGGCGCAACTGGCCGGCCATCTTCGGCGAGCACCGCATAGGTGATGCCGGGGAGCAGATAGCCCGCCGGCACGCCGACGCCATCCCCCGGCGTGGCCTCGTCCGGAAACCATTGCGATCCCGTCGTTTCCGTCGACGAATAGCTGACCTGAACCCGGCAACCGGCGGGCACGACCGCCCGCACCGCGGCGATGTCGTCCCACAGGATGCGCTCGCCGGCGATGCGCACGATCCGGAGCGAGGCGAAGTCGTCGCCGCCTTCCCGCATGAGCGCGCGCAGCAGCGCCGGCACGATGTAGACGACCGTGGCGCCCGCCGTGCGGAACCTGCGCCGCACCCCGCGCAGGCCGGCGGCCTCGACATCGACGATCTGAAGACCTGCGCCCGTTGTCAGGGCGGAGAGCACCTCGCGGCAGCCGGCGATGGTCGCCGCGCCGCTCAGCGGCATGAGCACGTCGTCGGGCCCGATATGGCAGGCGTCGACATATTGATGGACGCGCTGAAGCAGGCTGCACTCGCTGTTGACGATGCCCTTGGGGCGGCCCGTGCTGCCGGATGTGTAGAGAACGACGGCCGGACGATCCACCGACGCCGTCATACCGGAGCCGACCGTCCTGTGCGGCGCTGCCAGCGCCAGAACTGCCGGTGCCAGCGCTCCCGTCGCGTCGATCCAGCGGATTGCCGGCGAGGCGGTCCAGTCGGCCGGGCGGTTGGCGCCGATGCCGACGACGGCCGGAAGACCCGCATCCACGACGATGTCGAGGATGCGTTGCGGAGGATCGCGCGGATTGAGCGGGACGACCAGCCGGTCGCATTCGAGGCCGGCGAGGAGCCCGACCGGGAACCAGGCCGAATTGCCGAGCAGCAGCCCCACCGCCTCGCCCTGCGCGGTGACCGCGGATATCCGATCCGCCAGCCACGAGACCGCCTCGACGAGCTGCCGATAGGAGAGCGCCACCGCATCGTCCACGACAGCGGGCTTGTCGGGATGCTCGGCCGCCATCCGCCGCACGTGCTGCATGACCGGCACCTCGGCGAAATGCGCGCCGAGCGGTTCGAAGGGGTGATCGACAGGCCCGCCGGCATCGAGAGCCCGGGCAGAAGGCACGGACCAGACGATGCGGGAACCCTGATCGGACAGTTCCGCAACCGACGCATCGGCCGGCGACGGCGCCTGCAACGCGGAGCCGTCGTGGGCCGAGGCGGCCCCTGTCGTCCGGCGGCTGTTCACATAGAGCATGTATGGCTCCGTTCCCCGCAACTACTCGTCCTAGGCGGCGGCCGGGATGGCGACATCGTCCGATCGAAGGAAGGGGATACCTCCACAGGCGCCCTGCTGTTCCGGCATGGCCTCAGCTCCCCCCCGCCGCGATCTGTCGCACGGACCGCGAGCGCAGGCGCTCCGACACGGCGCAGGCCAGTCCCGGCAGGAGATCGAGACGGCGGTAGATGCTGACGGCCATGATCACGTTCCAGATGATGATGACCAGGGTGGTCGCCGCGGCCGCGCCGATGGCACCGAACAGCTTGATGCCGATGAGGCAACCGGCAACGTTGAGCCCGGCGCTGACGGCCATGGCGAGAGCCGCGGCCCGCTCCTGGCCGGTCATCGTCATCAGGTGCTGCTGCGGTCCCATCGCAGCGGCGATCAACTGCCCCAGAACCAGCAGCCGCGCGATCTGCGCACCCTGTACGAAGTCCTCGCCGAAGAAGCGCAGCACCGGCTCCATGAAGACGAGGAGCGGAGCGGCGAGAACTCCCGACACCGCGAAGGACAGCAGCGAGGCCCGCGCGAAGAGCCGCTGCAGCCCGGCATGGTCGCCGCGCGCGTGGAGATCCGCGGCCGTGGGGGCGAACATGGTGCCGACCGCGACGCGCGGCAGGAGGATCAGCGTGGCGATGCTGAAGCCGAGTGCGAAGATGCCGGCCTCGCGGATATGCTCCAGCCAGCCGAGCAGGATGACGCCCGTACGGACCATGAGGACGTCCAGCAGCGACAGAACCGTCATCGGCAGCACGGTCGCGCACCATTGCGCGATGGTGAAGGCCGGGCGCACGCCCCTGAGATAGGTCGGCCATATCCGCAGCATGAGCATGAAGGCGAGCACCGCCGTGAGGATCGAACTGACCAGCAGCGCGGTCAGCACGCCTGAGGCATCGACCGGCCGGATGGCGACGGTGGCCATCACCGCCACCAGCGCGGACAGGAGGGCATCGCGGGCGATCCGCTCGGGCAGGAGGGCCGTCACCACGCCACCGAAGGCGCGCACCAGCGCGGCGCTGATGAGATACATGGTCGTGGCCGGAATGGTGGCCATGCCGATCAGGAGGCCGGCTTCCTTCGCGTCGGGCAGGTGGTCGGCCAAGGCGACGATGACCGCGGCGCCGATCGCCGCGAGGATGAGGGACGCGACGGTCGAGACGCCGATCGCGAACAGCACGACGCCGCGCACCAGCGCCCATTCCTCGCGCGCCGCATGAACCGGCACGAAGCGCAGCACCGCGACGTGGAAGCCCAGCGTCGCGATGTAGGAGAGGAACGAGGTCCAGGCGAGGACATAGGAGAAGATGCCGAAGCCGTCCGTGCCGATGAGGCGGGCGATCTGGAGCTGCACCAGGCTGGTCAGCACGGCGCCCCCGACATAGAGGGCGAAGGCCTGCGCGCTGGCGCTGGTCATGCGTTTGCCGAGGTCGGCGTCCTTCTCCGGTTCCGGCCGCCGCCCTGGGCCATCTTCGGCCTGCTTGTCGCGCGAGGCGGCTTCGCCCGGCTTTTCCACGCCGGGGCCAAGATGCTTGGCAACCTCCGTCTCGATCCTGTCCAGCGCCGCGCCAAGCGAAACACTGTCCAGCGAGCGGACCTGAATGATGGAGCCGCCACGCTGCTCCAGCAGGTCCTGGATGCGGTCCGCGATCGGGCCGGCAGCCAGGTTCGTGCTGAGTTGCGCGTCGAAGAACTGCTCCATCCGCGGCTCGCGCCCCGAGCGGTCGCGCAGGCGCCGCTCCAGCAGTTCGCGCGGCGCATCGAGGCGGACGACGAGGTCGGCCTGCGGGGTCGCCTCCAGCGCGCCGGCCAGCGCATGATCATCGGCGGCACGGGCGAAAGCGGCCAGCGAACAAACGGCCTGCAGATAGGCCTGATCGAAGATCACGACCCGGTTGGATTGCGAATTGCTCTTCCAGCAGCGCGACAGGCGCAGAATGTATTGCCAGAAGCGCAGCATCCAGACGGGGCTTCGCGGCGGAAGCGCGCGGATGAGGGAGGTGGTCAGGCGCAGTTCCTGCCGGTGCTTGCGCGGCTGGAACACCGTCGCGAGGGTGCGCAGGAAGGCCCGGCCGACACGCCCGAGCGCGGAGAGACTGCCACCCAGATCGGTCGCTCGCCGGGGCTCGCCCTGCCGATGACTGAGGATCACGGATGTGGCGTGGCCCTGTCGCTGGAGGCGCTGGCAGAGCGCCAGGGCCAAAGTGGTCTTGCCGGAGCCGGGCGGGCCGAAAAGCTCGATGATCATCTCACCCTCCGACGCCGGCACCTGCAAGTGCGGCGGGCTTTTGCGCCACGGCGGGCGCTTCCTCGGAGAGGATCGAGGCGATCCGCGGGCCGCCGGCCGTTTCCGCGCCCGAGGCACGCGCAAGGAACTGAACCGCGTCGCGTGCGGCGCCGCGATCCGTCACGCCTGCCTGCACCAGGAACAGGATCCAGTCGGCGTTCATGGCAGCGAGCCCGACTTCCGGCCGTTCGTGGACGCTGTCATCGTCCACGACGATCAGGTCGTAGGTGCCGCGGAAGCGGTCGCTCCACCGGCCGCCGGGCTCGTCCATTCCAAGGCCGGCCGCTGTGTCCAGCCGCGCGGCCGGCACGAAATCGACCTGAAGATCGCCGATCCTCTCGGCCGCCACCGGACGCGCCGTGCCGCCGCCGGCGGCAAGATCCACCGCGGAGATGCGGGAGGCAGGTTCCGGCATCCGCTCCAGCCGTGCCGGATGATTGCTGCGGCTGACCAGCAGCACTTTCAGACCAAGGCGGGCCGCGACCGCCGCGAGGCTCCAGGCGAGCGTCGTCTTGCCCTCGCCGGGCCCGGTCGACGTCAGCAGGACGACCTGGGGCCCGTGCCGGGTCGCATTCGCCGGCATCAGCGATACGAGAAGGGAGCGGACGGCCCGCGCATAGGCGGATTGCGGTTCGTCCTTCGGCAGCAGCGGCGCGCGATGCGCCTCCAGGCGGGACAGGCGCGGGATGGCGCCGAGGCAGGGCACGGCGAGAGCCTCCACCGCATCGTCCTCGTCGCGGACGGTGCGCTCCATGAGGCCGAGCCCGAGGGCCAGCAGGATGCCGAGGATCGCCGAAGCGACGACCATAGGCGGGATCAGGAAGGCGGGGTGCAGCGAACTCGGCCGCTCCGGCGGCCAGGCCGTCGCCAGAAGCCGTGCATCGGGCCTGACGAACTGGACCTGTTCGTCGACCTCCTGCTGGCGGCGCAAAAGGCCGTCGTAGAACTGGCCGAGCGCCGCCGATTGCCGTTCGAGCGCCCGCAGGCCCGACAGGCCGTCGGCGGTGGAATTGGCCGCGGCGCGCAGCGGAGTGAGCCGCTGTTCGATCGACCGGGCCTGCTCGCTGTAGACATCCGCTTCGCTTTCGAGCCGGCGGACGGCGCGGGCGAATTCCTCCTGGATGGCAGTGCTGGAAACCGCTTCGCCGGCGGCCTGACGGCTGGCATCGCGCCGCACGAGGTCCAGCAGCAGCGGCGAACCGAGCAAACGAGCCATGTCCATTTCCGCGCCCGGGCGCTCGCGAAGCTCCTTGGCGCGCGCCAGCCGGTCCGTCGCCGACTGCATCTCCGAGCGCGCGATGGCGAGCTGGCGGGACAGCTGGGCGATCTGGAGGGCCGTCTCGTCGGCCGGCGCCGTGCTGGCGGCAGCATGCGAGAGGCGATAGGCCTCCAGCTCGCGCTCGGCCCGCGCAACCTCGAGACGGGCTTCCGGTATGCGCTTCGCGAGCCAGACCATCAGCCGCCGGGCCTCGACGCGCCGGCGCAGCGCGAGATCGTCCAGATAGACCCGCACGATCGTGTTGGCGACGGCGGCGGCGGTCTGCGCGTTGGCGGACGAATAGTTGACCGTGATGACCCGCGAGCGGCGCTCCTGTCCGACCTTCATGCGGCGCTTCAGTTCGAGCGCCAGGGCATGCGCGGCAGCGTCGGGCGAGGGGTCCTCGGCGGGAGCCGGAGCGGCAAGGCCCAGCGGCCGCAGGATGCGGTCGGCGACGCGACGGATACGGGACAGGCGCGAAGGCGGCTCCGCGTAGTTCTCGGGCCGGTTCGCCAGCAGCGCCGTCGCAACGGCCAGCAGATGCGCGTCGGAGGCGAGGATGGTGACATGCGTCTCGATCGCCGATTCCTCGGTCGGCTGGGTGGCGGGCGTCGTGCCGGGCCCGTCATTTCCCCGCTGGTCCACGATGATCTGCGAGGTGGCTGAATAGTTCGGCTGCATGACCAGAGCAGCCACCAGCGCCACCGCCGCGCCGCCCGCGGCCATGCCCGCGATCAGCCGCCAGCGCCGGAGCAGCGTGCGCAGGCTCCGCCCGAGCGCATGCCGGGCGCTGTCGCCGGTAGGGCCGCCATATTCGGGCGCGGCGTCGTAGGGACCAGCGCCCGAGGCGCGCATGGCGTGAAGGAGCCGTGCCTCGTGGCCGAGAAGCGCCCTCATGGTCAACTCCACTGCTGTGCGGTTTCAAGTTCGGGAACGCTGGCTGCCGAAGCGGCCCGCGCATGTTCGTCAAGCCATGCCTGCAGCATCAGCACCGCCCAGAGGACGCGCGAATGATCGCTTCGTCCGGCGAGATGGTCGGACCAGCACCGGCGCACGCCGGCGACGTCGAGAAGATCGTGCCGGGCGAGCATGTCGGGGCTGAGCAAGTCCTCGGCCCAGCCGCGAAGAGGTCCGCGGAGCCAGGTGCCGACGGGCACGTCGAAGCCCCGCTTCGGCCCCTCGAAGATGCTGCGCGGCACGTAGCGGGCGAGAACCTCGCGCAGAATCCACTTGCCGCGGCCATTGCGCACCTTGGCGCGGGTCGGAAGGCGCCAGGCGAACTCCACGACGCGGTGATCGAGCAGCGGGCAGCGCCCCTCGAGGCTCACCGCCATGCTCGCGCGGTCGAGCTTCACGAGAATGTCGTCCGGCAGATAGCCGGCCATGTCGCGATGGATCACGCGGGAGACGATGTCGTCGAGATCGGCCCGGGCTGTGCCCGCCGGTTCCCGCACCCGCGACAGGGGGATGTCGGACAGGCGGGTCAACCGGTCGTAGAGACCGTCCTCGCCGCCCTCCAGCAGGCGGCCGAGACGGACGAGGCTGTCGCCTTCGGCCAGCCGCCGAAGCCGGCCCGGCAGCGGCAGGGCGGCCGCGATGCGCCGCGGAGCGCGACCGGAAAGACCGAGGACGAGTGCCGCGACCGCGCGCCGGGCCGCCGCAGGCGCCGCAAGCAGGCCGGCGAGGCGCGCCACGGCGAAATGCCGCTGATAGCCCCCGAAACACTCGTCGCCGCCGTCGCCGGTCAGCGCGACCGTCACCTCGCGGCGGGCCATCCGCGAGACTAGCAGGGTCGGAATCTGCGATTCATCTGCGAAGGGCTCGTCCCAGATGCGCGGCAGCTCGGGAATGGTCCTCATCGCCTCGTCGGGCGACAGGCGGAACTGCGTGTGATCGGTGCCGAGATGGCGCGCGACGCGCGACGCGCCGGCGGATTCGTCGTAGCCGGTTTCGTCGAAGGCGATGGTGAAGGTTCGCACCGGCCGGGCGGACTGCGCCTGCATCAGCGCCACGACGGTCGCGCTGTCGATGCCGCCGGACAGGAAGGCGCCGAGCGGAACGTCGGCCACCATCCGTTCGTGCACGACCTGTCGCAGGAGTTCGTCCAGCGCGGCGACGAGCCCCTCGTCGCCCGTCTCGAACTGGTCTGTGCGGCCCTGCTCGGCGACCTCGCCGAGCGACCACCAGGGCCGGCAGGCGGCAGCGAGGGTCGCGGCATCGCTGCCGCGGGCAAGATCGGCCACGCTCAGAGAGAGGCTCGATCCCGGCGGCAGCTTGAACACCTGCTCGTAGATGCAGGCATTGCCGGCGACGACGCCGCGCGCGAGGAAGCCGGCCACGGCGCCGCGATCGATGGCCGGCGCGAAGCCGGGAACCGCCCGCAGGGCCTTGATCTCCGAAGCGAACAGTATCGCCCCCGGCAGGCAGGCGATGTGGAGCGGTTTCTTGCCCATCCGGTCGCGGGCGAGATGGAGCATCCGGGTTCGGCGGTCCCAGAGAGCGAAAGCGAACATGCCGCAGAAGCGTCGCAGCGCCGGCTGCAAGCCCCATGCCTCGACCGCGCGGATCAGCACTTCGGTATCGCTGGAACTGTGGAACCGGTGGCCGGCCGCCTCCAGTTCGCGCCGCAATTCGAGGAAGTTGTAGATCTCGCCGTTGAAGGTCACGACGAGCCGGCCGTCCTCGGAATGCATGGGCTGCCGGCCACCTTCCGACAGATCGACGATGGCGAGACGGCGATGGCCGAGCGCTATGCCGGCCTCGCGGTCGATCCACGTCCCCTCCCCGTCGGGGCCGCGGTGAACGATTGCGGAGAGCATCGGCCCGACCGCGTCGACGCGCAGGCCCGGCGACGCGCCTGGCGCCCGAAAGATGCCCGCTATGCCGCACATAGCCTGCTCCCTTGTCGCATTCCGGCCTGAGCCGCCGGAACCTGGCGAGGCGCGAGGCCGGGCAAACGCGCGCAGCCCTCGGCAAGGCACAGGACCAGTCCGAACCAGAGGATCGGATGGCGGAGGATGAAATGGCTGATGCCGAAGATGATGACGGCGCCGACCAGCGCCGCGAGCGCGTCCAGCCGGGTCCTGAACAACAGCAGCAGCGTGCTGACGTTGAGCCAGACGAAGATGCCGACGGCGAGCAGCCCGCCCTGAAGGAACAGGTCGAGGATCGTGCTGTGCGCCTCGAACGGGCGCGGCAGCGTCTGCACGCCGGGAATGTTGGGACGATCGAGATGCGGTCCCGGGCCGAAGCCGAAGGATCCCGATTCCAGCCCCTTGCGGATCGCGTTGCGCCAGAGGTCGAGACGCAGATTGGCGGTGCGGATCGTCGCGTCGCCGCCCTGGTCCTTGGCGAGGCTGAGCGCCAGGGCGCTCGCGTCGGACCGGTCCGACCAGATATAGGGCAGCACGCTCACCAGCCCCAGCGGCGCGGCGACCAGAAGCGCCATCGCGGCGGTCCGGCGCGCGCTGCCCGCCGGGTCGGCCAGCCAGGACCTCAGCCGCAGCGCGGCTAGGAGGCCGAAGAGGCCGAGCATCGTCAGCAGGAAAGTGTCGCTCTTGGTCAGGCGGCCGGCGACAAGCGGCAGAATGGCGCCGGCCCATCCCGCGATGCGCACGCCCCGGGTCTGCGCCGTCATGCCGAGATGAATGGCGACTGCGGTGAAGACGGCGCAGTAGAGCGCTGCCTGGTTGGGGTTTTCCGACCAGCCGCGGAAGCGGTTCCAGTACCACGGGTCGATCCCGCCGGCGGAAATGAAACCCCAGCCGAGCGCGAGCTGGAATGCCAGGCCGAGATTGGCGAAGGCGACCAGCCACCAGGCCGAGCGGCGCATGTGGGCCGCATTGTCGGGCTGCAACAAGGCGAGGCAGGCGATGGCCGCCATCAGCACATAGGCCATGGCATCGTGGGCCATGCTGGACGGTTCCAGCAGCGGATCGAAGAGCATGCCGACGAAGGCGCCGAAGCCAAGCGATAGCGCGAAGACGAACCAGAAGCTGCCCATCCTGCGGAAGGCCTGCCCTGCGCCGACGCGGCCGGTCACGACGAGGTACGTGGCCGAGAGACCGAGCCAGAGGACGAGCAGCAGTTCGCCCGCGCCGACCGGGAGCCCCGGCAGCCGCAATGTCGAGGCAGCGGAAAGCACCGTTCCGGCGGCCAGGATGGCGTCGCGGATCACGGCCTGTCTCCATCGGCGCGCGCGACGAAGTCGACGGAGTGCTGGCCCATCGCCTGCGCCTGGGCGGGATTGGCGAGCAGCCCAAGGATGCGCCGCGCCAGAGCCGCTGCATCTCCCGGCTCGACGAGGCAGCCGTTCCAGCCCTCGGTCACGACGTCGGTGCATCCGGGCATGCGCGTCGCGACCATGGGCAGGCCCGCGAGCCCCGCCTCCAGCAGCGCGCGCGGAACGCCCTCCCGGTATTGCGTGGGCAGCACGAAGGCATCGGCCAGCGCCAGAAGCGCCGGGACGTCTCGCCGGTGACCGAGGGCGATGACGTGGGGAGCCGCGGCCTCGATCTCCGCCGCGCTGATGGCGAAAGGCCCCTCGCTTTCGCGGGGACCGACGAGCAGGAACTTCACGCCCGGCCGGGCGCGCGCGACGATGGCCGCCGCCTCCAGCAAGGTGCCGATCCCCTTCTGGCGGGTCAGGCGACTGACCGTCACGACCACCTGCTCATCGCCGAGGCCGAGTTCCTGCCGCAGCGCGCGCGGATCGCCGCTGGCGGCAAGCGCCGCCCGGAAGGCCGCGACGTCGATGCCCGAGCTGCGGACGAGATGCGCCGCGTCGCGGCGAACGAGGCCATGCCGCTCGAAATAGGTCTTGTCGTCGGCGTTCTGGAAGATGGTCGCGGCCGACCAGCGCGCGGTCGCCCGCTGGAGCATGCGGTAGACCGGCCGGATGAGCCCCGCCCGCAGGCCGCCGCCAGGCGAGAACGTCCAGCCCATGCCGTTGATGGTCCGGACCACCGGCACGGAACCGCGCGCCGCTAGGGGCGCCAGAAGGTTCGGCTTGGTGTCGAAGGTCTGGATCAGGTCCGGCCGGCATTCCGCGACCAGTTTCGCGATTCGCGCGATCGCGCCGAGATCGCCGCCGCGGCGGTCGAAACGGTCGAAGCGCCAGGACAGATGCGGCAGGCCGGCCGCTCGGAACCGCTCATCGCTTCCGCTGGACGCCGCCGTCACGCGGAAGCCGCGGTCCCGCAATGCCAGCAGGAAAGGGACGCGAAGGGCGTGGTCCTCTCCTCCGAGACACAGGACATGGGAGTCCATTGCGGCGCCTCCGCCCGCCCCCGGAGCCCGCGTTTGCGGCATATGCGGGGAACCACTGGAATGCTGTGGGATGAGACTAGGAAGCGCCGGAAGAGGCGTCCTCATCCGATCGGATGAGGAGGGCGCCATGCAGATCGGCGGAAGCGTCAACGCGCATCCGCCGGGCCGATTTCAGTGGCCGTTCGCCTTGATCGGCGCGTGCCTGCCGAAGTCATTCTGTCCAGACGACAGGACATCGTCCGTCGCCGACATCGGCGCATAGGGCGCCTGAGACAGGTGCCCCAGCGCCCAGATGGCGGCCTGGGTGCGGTTCTGCACGCCGGTCTTCCGCAGGATCGCCTTCACGTGGACCTTGACGGTCGCTTCCATGATGTCGAAGGCGCGAGCGATGGTCTTGTTGGATTGGCCTTCGATGAGCCCGCGGAGAATCTGCGTCTCCCGGTCTGACAGGACCGATGCCCATTGGCGGAGCGGCCTTTCCTCGGGCGCCTGCAGAAGCAGCGGCGCGGCCACTTCGCGAGGGCTGCCGAGCTGCGCAAGGATCGAAGAGGGAAAGATCCCCTCGCCGAGCGCGACGAGTTCGAGCGCCTTGATGAGCGCCTGCGAACTGATCGACTTGCTCAGATATCCGTTCACCGACAGGCGCAGCGCTTCTGCGAGCGGCGCCAGTTCGTAATGATCTGCGAGGATCACGATGCGCGCATCGGCGAATCTGCCCCGGAGGACCTCGATATCCTCGGCCGGAGATCCGTCGTCGTCGCCGACCCCGATAACGATCAGGATACCGCGCATATCCGCGGCAGCCGTCGCCTTCAGCTCGCCCGGGGTCGGCGCGGTGGCCGCGACGCGGAACATGGTTCCCGAGAGAATCTTCTCCAGCCCCTCGCGGACCAGCCTGCATTTCTCGATAAGAACGATTGGTACGCTACGCATTGTCTCGCCCTGTACGCGGACGGCCTTGCCCTAAGCCGGTCGCTGTCCTCTCCCGTTCTTTTCTTGTTTTGAACCCACATCGGTACACATTTTAGGGAAATATACACTAAATCAAGTCCAATTCCAGTACCAGCAGACATTCCATGTCACAAATGCCTGATATACTGCGGACCTCTCCTAGCGTTAATTTCGTCGAACATTGATATAACCATAGGTAACTATGTACCAAATACATATGACATTTAAGATTTAGAGTTTGGATTCTCACCTAACGGCGAAATATCTGCCTCGGATATTACTGGATTTGCCGATTATTATGACCTGGTTCTACTATTTCGAGATTCGCTTGTGCGGACAATGTGCAGCATCGAGACGGAAAGCAGGACCTTTATTCAACAGTGACCACATGGACAATTTATCGGGCAAGTGACGGCAACCCGACCTCAGATCGATGATTTCGCAGGCAATCGCATCCGATCGCTGCCTCTTTCCGACCTCCAAGTGAATGAAACGCTGCCACCTGCCGGCGCGAAAACGATCTCGCGGACCCGCCATGCCGGGAGCATTCCGTGCCCCTGCCCACCTTTTTCACAGTCCGCGGCGGTCCATGGCTACCGCGCAGGCTCTCGGTGTCGGCCGGGTCGGCGGGCCAACAATTGCGACCCGATCCGGCGCTTCGGCCTTGCGACATCTTGATCCTGCCGCCATTTGACGCCACAACTGCGGCGCAACCGCGCATCAGCCGACAGGGACGTTCTCGATGGCCACCGCCTCGACCACCAACTGGACCAACGTCGTCAACGTCTTCGGGGCGACCATGATCGTCGGCACCGAGGCTGTCGGCGCCGGCGGCGCCACCGGCTGGGCCGTGGCGAGCCTTCTCAAGATGGGCGATCAGGTCGTGATCGGCGCGACTCTCGTCGGCATTATCGCCGGACTGGTGGCGACCGTCGCCTTCTTCCGCTCCGCCCATCGCATCGAGCCGTTCCGCTGATATTGCGGCGGCCTGCCGATCAGGCCACGTCCTTCGCCATGTGCTGCACCTGCCGGTCGGAGAGCTGCTCCACCCGCGTGCGTGCGAACCCCCTGCGGGCATACCAGGCGATGCGTTCCTCGAGCTTGAGGTTCGTGTAGAGCGCGATGCGCCGCGCACCGAGTTCCTTCAGCCGCTTCTCGGCAAAGGCCAGGATCGCGTCGCCATAGCGACGACCCTGCTCGGACGGATGCACGGCGAGCGAATAGATCAGCGGCTCTCCGGTGCTCTGCAGCACCGCGCAGGCGGTCAGATGGTCCTCGCCGTCAGCCACCCAGACCTCGTGATCGCCCATGATCTCGGCATAGTCGACCATCCGCGGCAGCGATGGCGCGCCCGTGATCGTCTCGTTGCGGGTATAGGCGGTGTCCTTCAGCGCGCGGATCGCCGGCACGTCGCGCAGCGTCGCCCGGCGCAGCGTGAGGCCGCCCTCGCGCGCCTCCAGCCGGTTGAAGACGCCGAGGCTGACCTTCTGCCGGCCGCCCTCGTCGAAATTCTCCGGCGCCAGCCATTGGGTGAAGGCGAGCTTCCGCTGCGGCCATTCTGCGTCGATCATGGAGAACCAGGCCGTATCGCGGTTCCGGCCCTTGGCGATCATGTGTTGGCGGAACAGGCCCTCGAAGGTGAAGCCGAAGCGCACGGCCGCGCGCTTGGAAGGCTCGTTGAAATTGTGGCACTTCCACTCGTAGCGGCGGTAGCCGAGCGTCTCAAAGACATATTGGGCGAGCAGATACTCCGCCTCGGTCGCGGCGGGCGTGCGCTGGAGGGCCGGCGTATAGAGGATCGAACCGACCTCGATCACGCGGTGCGTGGTGTCGATGCGCATCAGGGAGAGCCAGCCGATGGCGCGGTCGTCGCGGTCGCAGATCGCCCAGTAGACGGGGTCCGTGGTGCCGGCGGCGATGGTGCGGACATGGGCGTCGAAATCGGCCTTGTTCGCGTAGGGGCCGGTAAAGAGATAGGCCCATTGCTGCGGCGCCTCGGGGCCGTGCGAGAGCGCGTAGAGCCCGTCCGTGTCGCGCGCCGGGTCCAGCGGGCGCAGCCGGCAGAAACGCCCCTCCATGACGACATGGGTCGGACGCGGAGCCGGTTTCGGCTCCACGGGGAAATCGAAGGCGGGTTCGGTCAAGGCAGGGCTCCGGCGGATCGTGTGGTCAGGCTTTCGGCCCGTGGGTGCGGAAGAAGGTGTTGAGTGCGGCGAAGGGCTCGGCATCGGCGAGGCTGTTGAAAGTGCCCTGCCCTGCCAGTTCGCGCGCGGACTTCAGGAAACCGCCCCAGGCGGCACGGGCGAGCGCCGAGCCGACCGAGACGCGGCGCACCCCGAAGGAGGCGGCATCCGCAACGCTGATACCGATGGGGCCGGACAGCAGGAGATTCACCGGCTTCGGCGCGACCGCCTGGACAACCTCTCGGATCTGCTCCGGCATGCGCAGTCCCGGCGCATAGAGCACATCCGCGCCGGCTTCGGCGAAGGCGACCAGCCGCTTCACCGCCACCTTCTGCGCGTCGGGAACGCCGAAGAGATGCGCCTCGGAGCGCGCGGTGAGCAGGACGCCCGTGCCCTTCAGTGCGGCGACGGAGGCCTTGATCCGCTCGACGGCGAGGTCGAAGGGATAGAGCGGCTCGCCGGGCTTGCCGCTATTGTCCTCGATCGAGAGGCCGGCGACACCCGTCTCGGCGCAAAGGCGGCAGTTCTCGGCGACGGCCTCCGGCTCGTGGGCATAGCCGGATTCGTAATCGGCATTCACCGGCAGGTCGGTCGCCCCGACGATCTCGGCGATATGGCCGAGCGCCATGTCGCGCGGCACGGCCCAGTCGGTGTCGGGCAGGCCGCGCGAGAAGGAGAAACCGGACGAGGTCGTCGCCAGCGCCTTGAAGCTGAGGTGCTTCAGCATCAGCGCCGTGCCGATATCCCACGGATTGGGAATGACGAAGCAGCCGCTCTCGTGGAGCTTCGCAAAGGCGGCGCGCGCGGCCGTTGTGCGGGCGGCATCCGGAATGGTCATGGTCGGCCCCCTCGTCGATGGGACGGGGAGTGTCGCGTCTTGCGCGCCGCCCGCCAAGACAAACCTCGTGATGGCCGGTATCGCCTGAGCGAATGGCGCGGCTCAGCCCTCGACGAAGATGGCGGCGATATCCGCCGACCCGAGCGCCCGGTACTGACCGGGCTCGAGATCGTCCGGCAGGTCGAGCCCGCCCACCCGGTCCCGATGCAGCGCCACCACGTGATTGCCGGCGGCAGCGAACATGCGGCGGACCTGATGGTAACGGCCCTCGTGAAGCGTCAATCGCGCCAGCTTCGGCTCCAGCACCTCCAACTCGGCCGGCAGCAGCGGCTTTTCCTCGTCCTCCAGCAGCATGGTCCCGGAGGCGAACAGAGCGGTCTCATTGCCCATCAACGGGCGGTCGAGGGTCGCGACATAGCGCTTCGGCACATTGCTCTTCGGCGAGATGATGCGGTGGAGCAGCCCCCCGTCATCGGTCATCAGCAGCAGACCGGAGGTCTCCTTGTCGAGCCGCCCGACCGTCGAGATGGCGGGGTCGCGCCGTCGCCAGCGCTCCGGCAGCACCGAGTAGACCAGCGGCCCGGCCTCCTTGTGCGAACAGGTCATGCCGAGCGGCTTGTGGAGCATGAGGAGGACGCCCGGCAGCGGGTCGAGCGGCCGTCCTCGTACGGTCATGCGGTCGGGGAGATCCGGCGCGAGCGCGATACGCCCGTCCGCTTCCGCCACCGGTGCGCCATCGAGCAGCACGCGGCCTGCGCCGACCAGCGCCTGAACTTCGCGGCGCGAGCCGTAGCCGAGATTGGCGAGCAGCCGGTCGAGGCGCAAAGCGGCGGGCGGCTTGCTCATGGGCGGGTCCTGATCATGCCTCGGCCTCGTAGACCTTGTAGCCGCCGGCTTCCACCCTCAGCTGCACCGAACGGAACGAGGCCTTGAGTACCGTCTCATACGGCAGGTGGCGATTGGCAACGAGCAGCAGCCGCCCGCCTCGGCGCAGGAGGCTCGCGGCCCGGCGCACGAAGGCCTGGCCCAACGCACGGTCTTCCGCGCCGCCGTCATGGAACGGCGGGTTGGTGACGATGAAGTCGAGGCCTGTGAGGCCCGGAACTGCGTGCCGAAGATCCGCCCACAGCAAGCGCGCCCGCGGATCGACGACATTCCGGCGGGCTGCATCGACGGCCCGGCGGTCGAGGTCCACCAGCGTCAGTTCGGTTACGGCCGACGCCGCGAGGACGGCACGCGACAGCACACCGATACCGCAGCCGAGATCGGCGCCACGCCCGGCGAGCGGCGGCAGGTGCTGGATGAGAAGGGCGCTGCCCGGATCGATCCTGTCCCACGCAAAAACGCCCGGCTGCGACCAGAGCCCCAGAGGCTCCACGTGCTGCGGCGCGCCGGCAGCGATAGCCTCGTAGAGCCCGGCAGGGGCGTTAGGCCGAGCCGTCGTGCAGATGCGGTGGTGGCGACGGGCATCCTCGGCGACATCACAGCCGAACTCCTCCAGCTCCTTGCGCAGGCGCGAACCGCCCTTGTCCTTCGGCGCCATGATCGTCAGGGGCGCATCCTCGCCGAGCGCCCGCAACGCGAGCGCCATCGCGTAGCGGCGCTCGAGCGTGCCGGGCGGCGCGAGCATAAGCATGGCGGCGAGCGAACCCGGCGGCTGGCCTTCCAGAAGGGCCGAGCCAGGCACGAGCGGCGAGAACTGCACCGCTGCCTCAGGCCGATCGGCGAGTTCGGCTGGCGGCTCGCCATAAACGCCGGGAATGGGAGGCACAGGGCCGGCAGGCATCGTCATGCCGGCCCTCATAGAGCATCTTCAAGCGAAGTGGCTACCGGTTCGCGTGAAGAAAATGCGATAAAACAACAAGATACGCAGCGCATGCGTCCGTCACCCCGGCAGGGCGACGGACGCTGCCAGTCAGTGGTTGTCTCGCGGGATGCCGCGCTTCTGCGCGATCTTCTGGTACTTGACCGCCGGTTTCAGCACCATGCCGTCCGAGAGCTGGCTGACCATCGAACGCTGGATTTCCTGCCAGGGCGTCTGGCTCTTCGGCACCTTGAAGCCGCCATTGGCCTTCAACTCGGCCATGCGGGCGGCGAACTCCTCCTCCGATATGAGGATGTTGGCCGAGCGCTTCTTCAGATCGATGCGCACGCGGTCGCCGGTCTTCAGCACGGCGAGGCCGCCATTGGCGCCCGCCTCCGGCGAGGCGTTGAGGATCGAGGGCGAGCCCGAGGTGCCGGACTGCCGCCCGTCGCCGATGCAGGGCAGGTCGCGGATGCCCTTCTTCAGGAGGGCGGCCGGCGGCTGCATGTTCACGACCTCGGCGGAGCCCGGATAGCCGAGCGGCCCGACGCCGCGCACGAAGAGCACGCAGGTCTCGTCGATCTTCAGCTTCGGGTCGTCGATGCGGTGATGGTAGTCTTCTGGACCCTCAAAAACGATGGCGCGACCCTCGAACGCATCCTTGTCCTTGGGGTTCGACAGGTAGCGCTTGCGGAAGTCCTCGGAAATGACGCTCGTCTTCATGATTGCGCTGTCGAACAGATTGCCCTTCAGCACGATGAAGCCGGCATCCTTCACCAGCGGCTTCTTGTAGGGCCGGATCACGTCCGGGTCGGTGACTTCCACGCCCTTGACGTTCTCGCCCATGGTCTTGCCATTGGCGGTGATCGCGTCGCCGTGGATGCGGCCGGCCTTGAGCAATTCGTTCATGACCGCCGGCAGGCCGCCGGCGCGGAAATATTCCTCGCCGAGATAGGCGCCGGCCGGCTGCATGTTGACGAGCAGCGGCACCTCGTGGCCGACTTTCTCCCAATCGTCGATATCGAGCTTCACGCCGATATGCTTGGCGATGGCGTTGATGTGGATCGGCGCATTGGTCGAGCCGCCAATGGCCGAATTCGCCATGATGCAGTTCTCGAAGGCCTTGCGGGTGAGGATGTCGGAGGGCTTCAGGTCCTCCCAGACCATGTCGACGATGCGCTTGCCGGTGGCGTAGGCCATCTGGCCGCGCTCGCGGTAGGGCGCGGGGATGGCCGCGCAGGACGGCAGCGACATGCCCAGCGCCTCGGCCAGCGCGTTCATGGTCGAGGCCGTGCCCATCGTGTTGCAATGGCCGATGGACGGCGCGGACTTGGTGACGACGTCGATGAACTCGTCATAACTGATGGTGCCGTCGGCCTGCTGCTTGCGCGCCTCCCAGACCAGCGTGCCGGAGCCGGCGCGCTTGCCGTTCCACCAGCCGTTCAGCATCGGCCCGCCGGACAGCACGATGGAGGGGATGTTGACGGTGGCAGCGCCCATGACCATGGCCGGCATGGTCTTGTCGCAGCCGGTCAGCAGCACGACGCCGTCCATCGGATAGCCGTAGAGAATTTCGACCAGCGACAGATATTGCAGGTTGCGGTCGAGCGCTGCGGTCGGGCGCTTCAGCGTCTCCTGAATCTGGTGGACCGGGAATTCCAGCGGAATGCCGCCGGCATCGCGGATGCCGTCGCGGACGCGCTGGGCGAGCTCGATGTGGTGGCGGTTGCAGGGCGAGATGTCGGAGCCCGTCTGGGCGATGCCGATGATCGGCTTGCCGGAGGTGAGTTCCTCGACGGTCAGGCCCCAGTTGACCGTGCGCTCCAGATAGATCGCGGTCATGCCGGGGTTTTCGGGATTGTCGAACCACTGCTTGGAGCGGAGGTTCTGAGGCTTCATTCTCCGGCGGGCCATCGCGTCTCTCCCATGCTGCGCCGCAAGCGGTCAAATCGATTGAAGTCACCGCCACAGTCTGATTTTGAATGATTTGAGCGTGCGTCAGGGCGGAAAGCAACGGCAAATCGTCCGGGCAGGCCATGCGCATTCAAAGGAACCCGCGTGCTATCCACGACGGGCGAGTTACGGCATATCGAACCGAAGAACAGCCTCGGGAAACGCCCCCATGACCTTGCAAACCGTCTCGAATTTCGACCGCATCGGCGAGGAGAACGCCTTCGCGGTGCTGGCGCGCGCGACCGCGCTCATGCGTGCGGGCAAGGACGTCATCAATCTCGGCATCGGCCAGCCGGATTTCGCGACCCCCGAAAACATCACCGAGGCGGCGATCAAGGCGATCCGCGACGGCCATCACGGCTACACGCCTGCGAACGGCATCCTGCCGCTTCGCGAGGCGGTGGCGGCCGATCTCGACCGGCGCTTCAAGGTGCAGGTCAGCCCCGAAGAGGTGATGATCGTGCCGGGCGGCAAGGTCACCATGTTCATGGCGATCCTGATGTTCGGCGAGCCGGGCGCGGAAATCCTCTATCCGGACCCCGGCTTCCCGATCTACCGGTCGATGATCGAATATACTGGCGCAACGCCGATTCCCGTGCCGATCCGCGAAGAGAACGGCTTCGCCTTCTCCGCTGACGAACTGCTGTCGCTGATCACGCCGAAGACGCGCCTCGTCATCGTCAATTCGCCGGCCAACCCGACCGGCGGCGTCACGCCCAAGGTCGAGATCGACAAGCTGGTGAAGGGCCTGGAGCGCTTCCCCGACGTCGCCATCATGTCCGACGAGATCTACGACCAGATGGTCTACGATGGCGAGGAGCATGTCTGCCTCCTCTCCTATCCGTCCATCCGCGACCGGACGATCCTGCTCAACGGCTGGTCGAAGACCTACGCCATGACCGGCTGGCGGCTCGGCTATTCGGTCTGGCCCGGCAAGCTCTATGACTATGCCCGCAAGCTCGCCGTGAACTCGTTCTCCTGCGTCAACGCACCGTCGCAGTTCGCTGCGCTGGAAGCCCTCACCGGCCCGCAGGATGCGGTGGCCGGGATGGTCGCCGAATTCGACGCCCGCCGGAAGCTGGTGGTCGAGGGCCTCAACAAGCTGCCGGGCGTCTCCTGCATCGTGCCGAAGGGCGCCTTCTACGCTTTCCCGAACATCAAGGAGAGCGGCTGGAAGGCAAAGCCGCTCGCCTCCGCGCTGCTGGAAGACGCGGGCGTCGCCACCATTGGCGGGCCGGATTTCGGCGTCCATGGCGAGGGCTATATCCGTCTCTCCTATGCTAATTCCTCCGAAAACATCCTGAAGGCGCTCGACCGGATGAAGGGCTTTCTGGAGCGACGCAACAGCTAGGCCGCCCTTGCGACCGACGCCGCGACCTGCCCGTCTCCGCCACTTGACGGAGACCCGCCGAAATTGCGGCTGGGAAACGCCTCGTGCCATCCTGACCATGCGGCGCGCCTCGCGCCGGCATGGTCCTGCCGATCAGCCCCCGTTCGCCGCATCGATGGAGACATTCCGATGGATTTCGCCCTGTCCCGCGAGCAGGAGGCCATACGCGAGGCGATTGCCGGCATCTGTTCGCGGTTCGGCGACGATTACTGGCTGAAGCTCGACAAGCACGGTGGCTTTCCCGAGGACTTCGCGCAGGCGCTCGCGACCGACGGCTGGCTCGGCATCTGCATTCCGGAAGAATATGGCGGCTCCGGCCTCGGCATCACGGAAGCAGCGGTGATGATGCAGGCGATCGCGGAATCGGGCGCCGGCATGTCGGGCGCTTCGGCCGTCCACATCAACGTCTTCGGGCTCAACCCGGTGGCGGTATTCGGCACGGACGAGCAGAAGCGGCGCATCTTGCCGCCGATGGTCGCTGGCAAGGAAAAGACCTGCTTCGCCGTTACCGAGCCCAATACCGGGCTCAACACCACCCAGCTCAAGACGCGCGCCGTGCGCAAGGGCGACCGCTACGTCGTCGACGGCCAGAAGGTCTGGGTCTCGACCGCGCAGGTCGCCGACCGCATGCTGCTGCTGGCCCGCACCACGCCGCTCGAGGAGGTCACCAAGCCGACCTTCGGCCTGTCGCTGTTCTGCACGCCCTTCGACCGCACGAAGATCAAGGTCCACGAGATCGAGAAGATGGGCCGCAAGGCGGTCGACTCGAACGAACTCTTCATCGAGGGGCTGGAAGTGCCCGTCGAGGACCGGATCGGCGAGGAAGGCCGCGGCTTCGAGTACATCCTCCATGGCATGAACCCGGAGCGCATCCTGATCGCGGCGGAGGCTGTCGGGCTCGGCAAGCTGGCGCTGGCGCGCGCCGCGGCCTACGCCAAGGAGCGCATCGTCTTCAACCGGCCGATCGGCCAGAACCAGGCGATCCAGCATCCGCTCGCCAAGAACTGGATGGAACTGGAGGCCGCGCGCCTGATGATCATGAAGGCGGCTTGGGAATACGATCAGGGACTGCCCTGCGGGGCCTCCGCTAATGCCGCGAAATACCTCGCGGGCGAGGCCGGGTTCGATGCCTGCCAGCAGGCGGTGATGACCCATGGCGGCTTCGGCTACGCCAAGGAATTCCACGTCGAGCGCTACCTGCGCGAGGTGATGATCCCGCGCATCGCACCGATCAGTCCGCAGCTTGTCCTCTCCTTCATCGCCGAGCGCGTTCTCGGCCTGCCGAAGTCGTACTGACGTGCGCAATCTGATCCCGCACGAAACCTTCGACATCGCGGCCCATATCCGGCCGGGCGACCGCATCGTCGTCGGCCAATGCACCGCCGAACCGCTGACGCTTAGCGAGGCACTGGTCGCGGCAGCGCCGGCCATCGGGCCGGTCGATGTCTTTCTCGGCACCGGCTTCTCCCGGACGTTCCGGCCGGATGCTCCGGAGAACCTCCGCCTCAGCGCCTATGGCGCGACCGGCACCAATGCCGTGCTGTCGCGCGCGGGCCGGCTGGGCGTGCTGCCCATGCACTACAGCGCGTTGGCTGAAGCCTATGCCGGCGGCGCGCTCAAGGCCGACGTGGTGCTGATCCAGCTCCGCGACGGCCGCAGCGGTCTCAGTCTCGGCCTCGCCAACGATTATGTGGCACAGGCTGCGCGGCATGCGCGGACGGTCATCGCCGAGCTCAATCCGGACGTACCGGAGACGAGTGGCGCGGCCCTGCCGAACGACATCGCGATCAGTGCCTTCGTCGCCGCTGCGAAGCCACCGGTGGAGGCGCAGGCGAGCAGGCTCGACGATATCGCCCAGCGGATCGGCGCGCATCTCGCCGCGCTGATCCCGGATCGCGCCACGTTGCAGATCGGCATCGGCGCCATTCCTGACGCGACGCTGGCGGCGCTCGTCGGTCGCCGCGACCTTGGCATTCATTCCGGGGTTGCGACCGACCGGGTTCTCGACCTGATCGAGAAGGGCGTGGTGACCAACCGCTTCAAGCCCTTCGATCAGGGCGTCACGGTCGCGAATACGCTGATCGGCACCCGCCGGCTCTATGATGCCGCCGACGGCAACCCCGCCATCGCCGTTCGGCCGGCCTCGCACACCCACGATCATGGCGTGCTCAGGCGGATCGACCGCTTCCACGCGATCAATTCCGCCATCGAGGTCGACCTCACGGGGCAGGTGAACTCCGAAATGGCGGGCGGTGTCTGCGTCGGCGGTGTCGGCGGTCTGGTCGATTTCGCCCGCGGCGGGCGGGCGGCTCGGGGAGGGCGGGCGATCATCGCCCTGCCCTCCACCGCTGCCGGCGGCACGGTCAGCCGCATCGTGCCGCGCGTCGCGGCAGCGACCCTGCCGCACAGCGATGTCGATCTCGTGGTCACCGAGCACGGAGTCGCGGACCTCCGCGGTGTCGCGCTGGCAAAGCGGGCCGAGCGGATGATTGCCATTGCCGACCCCTCCTTCCGCGAGGATCTCGCCCGGCAATGGCGCGATGGAACGTCCGGGCAGGGATGAGGCGCGGACCGCTGGTCGTGATCGACGGCCGCGCTATAGAAAGCTTCGGGACGAACAAGAAACTCCCGGAGGAACACCCATGGCATTGCCCGTCTATACCGGCGTCTTTCCCGTGGCGCCGACGCCCTTTCTTGACAATGGCGACCTCGACATCGAGGGCATGAAGCGCGTGCTCGACTGCATGATCGACCAGGGCGTCGACGGCATCTGCGTGCTGGCGAACTATTCCGAGCAGTTCGTGCTCACCGACGAGGAGCGCGAGACGCTGACGCAGCTCTGCCTCGCCCATGTCGCGGGCCGCGTGCCGGTGATCGTCACGGTCAGCCATTTCTCGACGCGGATCGCGGCCGAGCGAGCCGCACGGGCGCAGAGGGCAGGAGCCGCCATGCTCATGCTGATGCCGCCCTATCACGGCGCGACGCTGCGCGCGGACGAGACGCGGATGGTCGAACACTTCCAGCGCATTGCAGAGGCCGCCCCCATCCCGATCATGCTGCAGGACGCGCCGCTGTCGGGCGTCGCACTATCCGTGCCCGCCATGGTCCGGCTCGCGGAAACCGTGCCGCAGGTCTGCTACTTCAAGATCGAGACGCCCGGCACGGCGGCGAAGCTGCGCGGCCTGATCGCCGCCGGCGGCAATGCGGTGATCGGCCCGTGGGACGGCGAGGAATCGATCACGCTGATGGCCGACCTCGATGCCGGCGCGACCGGCACCATGTCGAGCGCGCTGCTATCCGACCTGATCAAGCCCGTCGTGCAGCACCATGCCGCCGGCCGGAGGGTCGAGGCGGCGGCCCAGTACGCGAAAATCCTGCCGCTCATCAACTACGAGAATCGCCAGTGCGGCCTGCGTGCCACCAAGACGGTGATGATGGAGGGCAAGGTCATCCGCTCCGATCACGTCCGCCACCCGCTCGACCCAATCCACCCCGCAACCCGCGAGGGACTGCTTGAACTGGCGCGCGAACTGCAACCGCTGGCGCTGCGCTGGGGCCATTGACACGGGGCTTGCCGACATTCTCGTATAATGGAATAATCATCCATTATACGATCAATACTGGCACGCCATGCACCCGCGCCAATCGAACCGCCTGAATCCGCGGCCTTCCGAACTTGAAGACCCGCTGCCCGCGACGCGGCACAATGGCGGTCCACCGCTCGACGACTATGAAGGGCCGCCCTGGGGCAAGGGCGACCCGCACCTCTTCCTGCACTGGCAGCGGGCGCACAAGGCCGCGTGGAAATCCGTCTCGGCCGACGTCATGCGCTTCCGCATGGACAAGGCGGACAGGCTTGGCCTGACCTACGAGGAATACACGCTCGAAATTCTGGAACGCGGCCGTCACCTCCAGATCGAAGACGTGGACCGCATCGCAGAGATCAAGGCGGCCCGGCGCAGGCGGCGGCGACGCGCCGCATGAGGGGCACGCACCCTGCCCCCTTAACCTCGTGACGGGAGCATGGCAGCCTGCGCCCGTCAGGAGAATGCCATGTCGCTGTCCACCACCGCCATTGCCGAGCTCGACGCCTTCGCGCTCGGCCACGCCTTCCGGCGAAAGACGCTCTCGCCGGTCGAGGCCGCGACGGACGCGCTGGACCGGGCGGAGGCCGCGCAGCCTTCCATCAACGCCTTTGCGCTGATCGACCGCGCGCGCACGCTCGCCTCTGCGCGCCAGTCCGAAGCGCGCTGGATGAGGGGAGAGCCGCTCGGCGCATTCGACGGCGTGACGGTGACGATCAAGGACAATCTCGCGGTCGAGGGCTGGCCGAGCCTCAAGGGCTCGAAGGTCACGCCGAAATCGCCAATGGCCTATGACGCGCCGGTCACGGCCCGCTGCAAGGAGGCCGGCCTCGTCATTCTCGGCACCACGACCATGCCGGAATTCGGCTGGATCGGCCTGTCGACCTCGCCGCTCACCGGCCACACGCGCAACCCATGGAACGCCAAACGCACCGCCGGCGGTTCATCGTCGGGCGCGGCGGCCTGCGCGGCGCTCGGCATCGGCCGGTTCCATCTCGGCACGGACGGCCTCGGCTCGATCCGCATCCCCGCCGCCTTTTGCGGCGTTGCGGGCATCAAGGCGACCTATGGCCGCGTGCCGGCCTATCCGATCTCGGTCATGGGCGAATTGGCCCATCTCGGACCCATCGCGCGCGACGTGCGCGAGGTGGCGGCGCTGCTGACGATCCTCTCGGGCCCCGACCATCGCGACCCCATGGCCTGGAACACGCCCGCCCCCGACTACAATGTCGGGATCGACGACGGCGTGCGGCGGCTCCGGGTCGCCTATTCGCCGCGCCTCGGCTTTGTCGACAAGATCGACCCGGCGGTGGAAAAGGCGGTGGCATCGGCTGCCGCTGCCTTCGAAGCCATGGGCGCCATCGTGGACGAGGTCGACCCGCCGCTGGAGGATCCCTCGCCCATCGCCTGGGACATCTGGAACGCGGGCGCGGCGCTGGCGCTGAAGCCGTTCGGCGCGGCCGAGCGGGCGGCCATGGACCCCGGCCTCGTCGGCTGCGCGGAGACGGGCGCGAAGACCTCCGCGGCCGACCTGATCGATGCCCTGCTCTACCGGCGCACCAAGGCGGTCATCGCCATGGCCGAGTTCCATCGGACCTATGACCTGTTGATAAGCCCGACCATGCCGACCGGCGCGATCCCGCTCGGCGCGGACCTGCCGCCCGCGGGCTTTGCCGGGGTCGCCGACTGGGGGCCGCTATGGACCGACTGGTGCCGCTTCACGCCGCCCTTCAACGTCACCCAGCAGCCGGCCGGAACCGTGCCCTGCGGGCTCGATGCCGATGGCCTGCCGATCGGCCTCCAGATCGTCGGCTGGCGCCGGCAGGAGGCACTGGTGCTGCGCGCCATGCGGGCCTTCGAATCCGAGCGACCCTTCGCCCGTGTGCCGATGTCATATGGCCGCCCGTAATGTCGCATGAGCAGTCCTAGCCGAAGGGGGCCTATGCGCTTGCCAACATGCGCGCTTTTTGCGCGGGCACTGCCTAGGCAACGGGATTGACACCGCTTCGTGCGGCATCGTCTGATCCACCCTTCTGGCGGCAGGGTCCGATCCCGCCGTGGAGTTCCAGGGGAGAGTCGTCATGAAATCCGTAAAATTGTCCCGCCGCTCCGTGGTCGCGGGCGCAGCCGCAGCAAGCGCGCTCGCCGGCACCACGAGCGCCTCCGCCCAGGGCGCCGCCAATACCCTGCGCGTCGTCATGCACTCGGACCTGCGCATCGTCGACCCGATCTGGACGACGGCCTATATCGTCCGCAACCACGGCTACATGATCTACGACACGCTGTTCGCGCTTGACGCCAACGGACAGATCCAGCCGCAGATGGTCGACAAGTTCACCGTCAGCGACGACAAGCTGACCTACACGTTCACGCTGCGCGACGGCCTGATGTGGCACGACAACACGCCCGTCACCACCGCCGACGTCATTCCCTCGATCCGCCGCTGGTCGGCCCGCGACCCGCTCGGCCAGACCGTCATGGGCTTCATCGCCGAGATGACGGCGAAGGATCCGAAGACCTTCGAGATCAAGCTGAAGGAGTCGACCGGCCTCCTGATCTTCGCGCTCGGCAAGCCGTCGTCGAACGTGCCGTTCATGATGCCGAAGCGCGTCGCCGAGACCGATCCGAACACCCAGATCTCCGAGTTCGTCGGTTCCGGCCCGTTCGTGTTCCAGCGCGACGAGTGGCGACCGGGCGACCGGGCCGTCTACACCAAGTTCGCGGGCTACAGGCCGCGCTCGGAGCCGGCCTCGGCTCTGGCCGGCGGCAAGGTCGCCAAGGTCGACCGCGTCGAGTGGCGCGTCGTCGCCGACCAGCAGCAGGCGGTCAACGCCCTGCTCGCCGGCGAGATCGACATCATCGAGTCGCCCAGCCACGACCTGCTGCCGCTGCTGAAAGCCGACAATAACGTCAAGCTGTTCAACTGGAACCCGCTCGGCAACCAGTACACGATGCGGTTCAACCACACGACCGCACCGTTCAACAATCCGAAGATTCGCCAGGCGGTGCTTTACGCACTCAACCAGGAAGACTTCCTGAAGGCGACCATTGGCGATGCCGAGTACTACAAGGTCTGCAAGGCGATGTTCGTCTGCGGCTCGCCGCTCGAGACCATGGCCGGCATGGAGGACAAGCTCGAGTCCAACTTCGCCAAGGCCCGCCAGCTCCTACAGGAGGCCGGCTACAACCGCGAGCCGGTGGTGCTGTTGCACTCGACCGACCTGCAGGTGCTGACGAACCTCGCGCCGGTCGCCAAGTCGCTGCTGGAGCGGGCCGGCTTCGTGGTCGACATGCAGTCGATGGACTGGCAGACAGTGGTCGCCCGCCGCGTGAAGCGCGACCCGCCGACCCAGGGCGGCTGGAGCGCCATGCTGACCTCGTGGGTGTCGGCCGACATCCTCAACCCGGTCATGGCCGGCTTCTTCAACGCCTCCGGCGACAAGGCGGCCTTCGGCTGGCCCAACGACCCGGAAATCGAGGCGCTGCGCGCCCGCTTCGCGCGGGCCGGCACGCCTGAAGAGCAGAAGCAGATCGCGGAAGCCGTCCAGCGGCGCGTGGCCGAGAATCCCACCCACGTCCATCTCGGACAGTGGTATTCTCCGGGCGCCCACCGCTCGAACATCACCGGCTGGCTGGCGACGCCCGCCCCGGTGTTCTGGAACATGGAGAAGGGTCGCGGCGCCTGATCGCCTTTCATCCCGGAGGCCGGCCTCAAGGGCCGGTCTCCCCTTAGCGATCCAGCCGGTCCCTATATATTATGATCAGTTATATTCTCAGACGCCTCGCGGCGACCGTCCCTGTCTTGTTCACCGTCGCGGTGATGGTGTTCCTGATGCTGCGCCTGACGCCGGGCGACCCCGCGGCGATCATCGCCGGCGATAACGCCACGACGCAGCAGATCCTCGACATCCGCACCAAGCTCGGCCTCGAACAGCCGGTGCTCCAGCAGTTCTTCATCTGGCTCGGCAGCATCCTGCGCGGCGATCTCGGCGAGAGCTTCTTCTTCCGCAAGACCGTGTGGGAACTGATCTCCGAGCGCATCGAGCCGACGCTGTCGCTGGCGGTCCTGACCATCGTGCTGGCCGTCGTCATCGCCATTCCGCTTGGCGTCGTCGCCGCCTACCGGCAGGGCACCTGGATCGACCGCGTCGTGATGGGCTTCTCCGTCATCGGCTTCTCGGTGCCGGTCTTCGTGGTCGGCTACCTGCTCGTCTACATCTTCGCGGTGAAGCTCGGCTGGTTCCCCGTGCAGGGCTATCAGCGCATCTCAGGCGGCATCGGCCCGTGGTTCCGCAGCCTCGTCCTGCCGGCCATCACGCTGTCGGTGATCTATGTGGCGCTGATCGCGCGCATGACGCGCACCAGCGTGCTGGAGGTACTTTCGGAGGATTACATCCGCACCGCCCGCGCCAAGGGCCAGACCGAGGTCAAGGTGCTGTTCCAGCACGCGCTGAAGAACGCTGCCGTGCCCATCGTCACGGTGGTCGGCATCGGCGTCGCGCTGCTGATCGGCGGCGTGGTCGTCACCGAGAGCGTCTATTCCATACCAGGCCTCGGCCGCCTCACCGTCGACGCCGTGCTGGCGCGTGATTTTCCGGTGATCCAGGCGATTATCCTGAGCTTTTCCTTCGTCTACGTGCTGATCAACCTGCTCGTCGATCTTTCGTACACGATCTTCGATCCGAGGATCCGCTATTGACCGCCCCAGCCTCCACCACTCCGCTGGCCGGCGCGGCGGACACGCCCGCCCCCGCCAAGCCGACCGTCTGGCGCAAGCTGTTCCGCAATCCCGCCGTCATCACCGGCCTCGCCATCGTGCTGATCATGGTGTTCATCGGCCTGATCGCGCCGCTGATCGCCACCAGCGACCCGGCGGGGATCAATCCCGCCGCCCGCAACCGCCTGCCCATGGCCGAAAGCTCGATGCGTGCCGATGACGGCACCCGCATCACCGTCAAGCACTGGATGGGCACGGATACGCTCGGCCGCGACGTGTTCTCGCGCGTCGTCTATGGCGCGCGCGTGTCGATCTTCATCGGCGTTGCGGTCGCTGCCATCTCGATCGGCATCGGCCTCGTGGTCGGCCTGCTCGCGGGCTATTTCCGCTGGCTGGACAGCGTCATCATGCGGATCATGGACGGGCTGATGGCGATCCCCGCCATTCTGCTCGCAATCGCGGTGGTCTCTCTATCGAGGGCCGGCCTGCTATCCGTCATCATCGCCATCGTGGTGCCGGAGGTGCCGCGCGTCGTGCGCCTCGTCCGCTCGGTGGTGCTCTCCGTGCGCGAGGAGCCCTATGTGGAGGCCGCTCGTGTCTCCGGCACGCCGACGGTCAAGCTCCTGATACGCCACGTCCTGCCCAACACCATCGCGCCGCTGATCGTGCAAGGCACCTTCATCTGCGCCTCGGCCATTCTCGTCGAGGCGATCCTGTCCTTCCTCGGCATCGGCATTCCGCCGGAAATCCCGACCTGGGGGAACATCATGGCCGAGGGGCGCCAGCTCTTCCGCGTGTTCCCGCACAACATCCTCTATCCGGGCATCTTTCTCGCCCTCACCGTGCTTGCCGTGAACATGCTCGGCGACGGCCTGCGCGACACGCTCGATCCGAAAATGGAGAAGCGCGGATGAGCGGCCCGATCCTGGATATCCGCAACCTGACGGTCGGCCTGCCCAAGGGTGCCGACCGCGCCAACGCGGTCGAGAACGTCTCGTTCCACGTCAATCCCGGCGAGATCGTCTGCGTCGTGGGCGAGTCAGGCTCCGGCAAGTCGGTCACCGCCCATTCGGTGATGGGGCTTCTGCCCAAGGGCCAGCTTTCCGCCACCGGCGGCGAAATCCTGCTGGAAGGCGAGAACGTCCTCGCCGCGACAGCGAGCCGCCTGAGGGCACTGCGCGGCACGCGCATGTCGATGATCTTCCAGGAGCCGATGACGGCGCTCAACCCCGTCGTCACCTGCGGCGAACAGATCGACGAGGTGTTGCAGATCCACACCGATCTCGGCGCCACCGAGCGCAAGGAGAAGGTGCTCGCGGTCATGAAATCCGTGAGCCTTCCCGACCCCGAGAAGATGTTCGACGCCTATCCGCACCAGCTTTCCGGCGGGCAGCGCCAGCGCATCATGATCGCGCAGGCGCTGGTGCTCGACCCCGCCCTGCTGATCGCCGACGAGCCGACCACCGCCCTCGACGTGACGACGCAGGCGCAGATCCTGAAGCTCGTCGCCGAGATGCAGGAGCGGCGCGGCACGGGCGTTCTGTTCATCACCCACGATTTCGGCGTCGTCGCCGAGATCGCCCACCGCGTGGTGGTGATGCAGAAGGGCCATGTCGTCGAGACCGGCACGGCGACTGAAGTGCTCAAGAACCCGCAGCATCCCTATACCAAGATGCTGATCAACGCGGTGCCGTCCCTGACGCCCGCCATTCGCGACGAGAAGACCGGGCCGGTGGCGCTGGAAACGGTCAAGCTCTGCAAGGTCTATGGCGGCGGTGGCTTCTTCCAGAAGAAGCGCGAGGTGCGCGCCGCCTCCGATGTCGATATCCGCGTGCGCCGCGGCGAGACGCTGGGCATCGTCGGCGAGTCCGGTTCCGGCAAGTCGACGGTTGCCCGCTGCATCGCCCGGCTGATCGAGCCGAGCTCCGGCGGCATCGTGGTCGACAACATGGACATTGCGCGGCTCTCGGAGCGCCAGCTCCGCCCGCACCGCAAACATTGCCAGATCGTCTTCCAGGACCCCTACCGCTCGCTCAACCCGCGCCGGTCGGTGGGAGCGTCCATCGTCGAGGGGCCGATGAACTTCGGCGTCTCCGCCGACGCGGCCAATGCCAAAGCCCGCGACCTGATGAAACTGGTGGGCCTGTCGCCGGATGCGCTCGACCGCTATCCGCACCAGTTCTCCGGCGGCCAGCGCCAGCGTATCTGCATCGCGCGTGCGCTTGCCATGGAACCGGAAATCCTGATCGCGGACGAGGCCGTCTCCGCCCTCGACGTGTCGGTTCAGGCGCAGGTGCTCGACCTCCTGGACGATGTCCGGAAGAAGTTCGACCTCGCCGTGCTGTTCATCACGCACGACCTGCGCGTCGCCGCCCAGATCTGCGACCGGATCGCGGTGATGCAGAACGGCGTGGTGGTCGAGCACGGCAAGACCGTCGATGTCTTCACCAGCCCGCAGCACGCCTATACCAGGGCGCTGTTCGATGCGGCTCCGGGCCGCAACTTCGAGTTCGCACGGGTGGCGTGAGGACAGGAATGGACATGCGGCGCGGGCACGCTAGCCTGCGCCCATGATCACCCCCTCCGAAACCCTCGCCCGCCGCATCGCACAGGGTCGTGGTTCTGCGCCGGCCGACCTCGTCATCCGCAACGTCAGGCTCTACGACCTCGTCACCGGCAACCTCATGCCGACCGACATCGCCATCTGCGGCGACACCATCGTCGGCACCTATGGCGATTATCAGGGCGCGCGGATCATCGAGGGCCGCGGCCGCATCGCGGTGCCCGGCTTCATCGACACCCACCTTCACGTCGAATCCTCGCTGGTCACGCCGATGGAATTCGACCGCTGCGTCGCCCGCCACGGCGTCACCACGGCGATCTGCGACCCGCACGAGATTGCCAATGTGCTGGGACGCGCGGCTTTCGACTACATGCTGGAAGGCGCGAGCCGCACCGTGATGGACCTGCGCGTGCAGCTCTCGTCCTGCGTGCCCGCGACACATCTGGAAACATCCGGCGCGCGGCTGGATGCCGCCGATCTCGTGCCGTACCGCGACCATCCCAAGGTGATCGGCCTCGCGGAGTTCATGAACTTCCCCGGCGTGGTCCATGCCGACCCCGACTGCCTCGCCAAGATCGAGGCGTTCTCCGACCGGCATGTCGACGGCCACGCCCCGCTGCTGCGCGGCCTGGACCTCAACGGCTATATCGCCGCGGGCATCCGCACCGACCACGAGACCACGACCATCGACGAGGCGCTGGAGAAGATTCAGAAGGGCATGACCATCCTCATCCGCGAGGGGTCTGTGTCGAAGGACCTGCACGCCCTCGCGCCGCTACTGTCGATCGCGACCTCGCCCTTCCTCGCCTTCTGCACGGATGACCGCAACCCGCTCGACATTGCCGAGGAAGGCCATCTCGACTTCATCATCCGCACCGCGATCCGGCTCGGCGCGCCGCCGCTCGCGGCCTATCGCTCGGCATCGCTGACGGCTGCGACCGCCTTCGGCCTCACCGACCGCGGCATTATCGCGCCGGGCAAGCGCGCCGATATCGTGCTGCTGGACGACCTCGAAGCCTGCGCCGTCTCCGACGTCATCGCCGGTGGCGTACTGATCGGGCCGGACGCCTATGCGGGCAAGGTTCCCGTGGCTCCCGTCGGGCTCGACAGCATGAAGGCGCGACAGGTCAGCGCCGCTGATTTCCGCGTGCCGGCGGCAGGACCGGGCACGCGCGTCATCGGCGTGATCCCCGGCAAGATCATCACCGAAGATCTGCGGATGGAACTGCCTATCCGCGATGGCGAGATGCTGTGTGATCTCGGCAAGGACGCGGTGAAGGTCGCGGTCGTCGCGCGCCATGGCATCAACGACAATATCGGCCGCGGCTTCGTCCACGGCTTCGGCCTGAGGCGCGGCGCCATCGCCTCCTCCGTCGGCCACGACAGCCACAATATCTGCGTCGTCGGAGCCGACGATGCCGACATGGCGCTGGCGGTGAACCGGCTCGTCGCGATCTGCGGCGGGTTCGTTGTGGTGGAAGGTGGGGAAGTGCGCGCGGAACTGCCGCTGCCCATTGCGGGGCTGATGAGCGACAGGCCCTACGAGGAACTGATCGCCCCGCTGGAGGCGCTCCGCCATGCCGCGAAGGCCCTCGGCGTCGTGCTGGCCGAGCCGTTCCTACAGGTTGCCTTCCTGCCGCTGCCGGTGATCCCGCACCTGAAGATCAGCGACCGCGGGCTGGTGGACGTGAACAGGTTCGAGTTGATCATCTGATCACAGGAATCGGGTGGAGAGATCGGGTGTCGCGCGCGGGCGCGGCATGCGACCCAAGCCTCACGGAGGCTCGACCCATGACCGATACCGCAGAGACCGGGGCCGCGACGGCCCCCTCGCCGTTCAACCGGCTGCTAGCAACCGCCGGCTTCGTCCAGTTCGCCGACCAGATCGCGCTTGCCGCCTTGCCTATCACGGCCGTCCTCGTGCTGGGCGCAGGCCCCGGCCTCGTCGGTGCGCTGGTCGCCGCCCAGACGGCCGCCTGGCTCATCGTCTCGCTGCCGGCCGGCGTCGTGGTCGACCGCATGCCGAAGCGTCTCGTGCTCAGGCTCGCGCTGACGATCAGCCTCGCGGCCGCAACATCCGCCATGGCCGCGGCCGTCTGGGAGAGCGTCGCGCTGCTGGCCATCGCCGCCTTCCTCGCCGCGGCCGGCACCGTGACCTTCGTGCTGGTCCAGATCGGGCTCATCCCGAAGCTGGTCACGCCCGACGCGCTGCCGCGCGCCAATGCCCGCATCGAACTCGCCCGCGCCAGCGCCAGCGCGGCGGCCCCCTTCGTGGTCGGCCAACTCGCGACGCAGGTCTCGCCGCTCGCCGGCTATCCGCTCGCCGCGCTGCTCGCCCTGGCGGCGCTCGCCTGTGCCATGACCATCAGGATCGCGGACGAAACCGTGCCCGCCGCCGCCAAGCCGCCGGTCCTAAAGGCCATTGCCGAGGGCGCCCGCTTCGTCCTCGCCGATCCGCTGCTGCGCGCCATCGGCCTCTGTGCGGTTTTCTGGAACTTCGCCTTTGTCGCGCTGCTCGCGGTCTTCGTGCCTTTCGCGCTGACCCGGCTCGGCACGGATGCCGCCGGGGCGGGGCTCGCGCAGGGCATCAACGGCCTTGGCATGATCGCCGCCGCCGCCGTCGCTCCCGCCATATTTGCCCGGGTCGAACCGCGCGCCATCCTGCTGTTCGGCCCCGTTTCCTCGGCGCTCGGCGCGGTCATGGTGGTTCTGGCGCCCTCGTTCGGGGGCATCATGCTGGCCGCCCTCGCCTTCGGCATTATCGGCTTCGGCCCGATGCTCTGGCTGGTCATGCAGACATCCGTGCGCCAGATCGTCACGCCGCCGGCCCTGATGGGCCGTGTCACCGCGACCATCCAGGTGGCGATCTACGGCGTCCGGCCCATTGGCGCGCTGGCCGGCGGCCTGGTCGGGCAATATGCCGGGCTCGACGCCGCCATCGCCATGGTGGCGCTCGCCTTCGCCGCCTCGGCACTTGTCTCCCTCGCCTCGCCGCTGGCGCATCTGAAACAGATGCCGGCCGCGGCATGACAGCAATCCTCTGACGTTCGGGCGCTTGGCGGGTCCGGCCCTTTGGCCTAAGACACCGCTATCCCCTTTGTCCGAGGACCCTGTCATGGCCGTCGCCCAGCTCCATCCCGCCACCGGCTACGTGAAGGACAACGAGGAATTCAACTGGGAAGACCCGCTGAACCTCGACGGCCTGCTGACCGAAGAAGAGCGCATGGTGCAGGAGACCGCCCGCACCTATTGCCAGGAGAAGCTCCTGCCGCGCGTCACCTCGGCCTTCCTCGAGGAGCGCTTCGACCGCGAGATCATGAGCGAGATGGGCGAGCTCGGCCTGCTCGGCTCGACCCTGCCATCGGAATATGGCGGCGCCGATCTCGGCTACGTCGCCTACGGCCTGATCGCCCGCGAGGTGGAGCGCGTCGATTCCGGTTACCGCTCGGCCTGCTCGGTGCAGTCGTCGCTGGTCATGTACCCGATCTACGCCTACGGCTCCGAGGAGCAGCGCAAGAAGTACCTGCCGAAGCTCGCCTCGGGCGAATGGGTCGGCTGCTTCGGCCTGACCGAGCCGGATGCCGGCTCCGATCCGGGGGGCATGAAGACGCGCGCGACCAAGGTCGACGGTGGCTACATCCTCAAGGGCACGAAGATGTGGATCACCAACTCGCCCATCTCGGACGTGGCGGTGGTCTGGGCCAAGACCGACGAGGCCATCCGCGGCTTTGTCGTCGAACGCGGCATGAAGGGCTTCTCGACCCCGAAGATCGAGGGCAAGGTCTCGCTGCGAGCCTCCATCACCGGCGAGATCGTGCTGGACGACGTGTTCGTGCCGGCCGAGAACATGCTGCCGAACGCCAAGGGCCTGTCCGGCCCGTTCGGCTGCCTCAACCGCGCCCGCTACGGCATCGCCTGGGGCGCCATGGGCGCCGCCGAGGATTGCTGGCACCGCGCGCGCCAGTACACGCTCGACCGCAAGCAGTTCGGCAAGCCGCTGGCCGCCACTCAGCTCGTCCAGAAGAAGCTCGCGGACATGCAGACCGAGATCACACTCGGCCTGCACGGCGCGCTGCGCCTCGGCCGGCTGATGGAGGACCACAGCTTCGCCCCGCAGGCCATTTCGCTGATGAAGCGCAACAATTGCGGCAAGGCGCTCGACATCGCCCGCCTCGCCCGCGACATGCACGGCGGCAACGGCATCTCGGCCGAGTATCACGTCATCCGCCACATGGTGAACCTCGAGACGGTCAACACCTACGAGGGCGCGCACGACGTCCACGCGCTGATCCTCGGCCGCGCGCAGACGGGCATCCAGGCGTTCTTCTGATTGGTTCGCTGCTTCGCAATCCCGCAAAGCCCGGCCATCGCGCCGGGCTTTGTCGTTTGGAGTGAGAAGAAGCGGGGGGCTGCCTGATCAGCCTGCCAGCGCGACGAGTTCGCGCGTCAGGAGGGAATCCGCCTCCGCAAAGGGCGCGAGCACCGTGAAGTGGTTCGCGCCGGAGACCACGATCTCCTTCGCCGCGACGCCGAGTGCGGCCCAGCATTCCACCAGCGCCCGCGTCTGGCGGTGATATTCGGACGATTCCTCGCCACCGACGACAGCGGTCACCTTCAACCCGGCCGGTGGCGTCCAGACGAGCGGCGAGAGCGATGCCGCCTCGCCCGCGTGCATGCCGAGCGCCTTGTTGACGGAGGTCGGGACGAGCGGCGCGAGGTGAAACAGCCCGGACACCGGCATGGTGGCGGCGATGATATCGGCGGCTTCGCCGATCCGCGACCAGTTGGCTGCCGCCATACAGGCGGCAAGATGTCCGCCGGCGGAGTGGCCGAACGGCAGGATGCGCCGCCCCGTCTGTTCCCGAAGTGTGCGGATGCAGGCGATGATGTTGTCCACGATGACCGCCAGCTTCACCTGCGGGCAGAGGTCGTAGCTCATCACGGCGACATCCAGCCCATGCGCATTGGCCCCGGCGGCCATGTGGCTGAAGAAGGTCTTGTCCAGCGCCTGCCAGTAGCCGCCATGGATGAACAGGAGGACCGGAGCACCGGCGCGCGGGTTTGCCGCCGGAAACCAGTCGTAGCGATGCCGTTCGCCCGTTCCATAGGCCTTGTCGAGCGCCGCGTCGCTGCGCGAGGCGCGGAAAGCGGCGGCATCGGCTGCCCAGCCCGCAATGATGGCCGGATGTTCCGGCACGCGGGCGCGGTTGTTGTATTCGGTTTCGAGGTCGATCTGCGTCATTGGCGACACCGCTTGAGGCTCAGCCGCCGGGACAGCGGCGAAGGACCTCGCCGTCGAGGTCGATGCGGTCGTCGTCCAGGCGCTTGATCGGCACCGTACGGCCTGTCGCTTCCACGACATAGTCGCCATCCGACAGGCCGACGCCGGCAATGGCGAGTTCCGGCTCGCCAGCCACCCTCAGGCTGCGCGCGGTGATGCGCGTCACGCGGTCGCCGCCGGCCTTGCAGGCGGCTTCGTCGCCGAACGTGCCCTCGAAGCCGAAGACGCGCGCCGTTGATGCTCCCGGCAGCGCGCCGAGGGCAGACCATGTGGCAATCGCCTGCTCGATATCGGCCGGACAGGAGGCGGCTGGATCGGAGAAGACGCCGCCGAGCAGCGTCGAGGCGAAGCGCGTGGTACCCCGGTTGAACGAGCAGGCATGGACCGCCTGCGACGTCAGATCGATGGTGATCGAGACCAGACGCTCGTCGGGCCTGTAGGTGCCCGAGACGAACAGCACGTCGCCGCGGCGCTCGACGGGCGTCGTCAGGGTCATCTTCAGCGTCCAGCCGAGCTCCTCGGCCGGCAGCAGGGCCGAAAGCGCGTCGGAGAGCGGCGCGAAATGGAAGAAGCGGTAGCCGCGCTCGACGCGCTCGTTCGGCTGGCGGCCGACCCACCACGCCAGCGGTTGCAAGGGCGCGGCGATGACGAGGCGCTCGAACCGCATCGGCTCGCCCGGCCCGAGCGACCAGCGCGCATCGATCAATCCGTTGCGGGCGAGCGCCGTCACGACGAGACGACCGTTCTCGACTGCGAAATGCGGATCCGCTGTGCAACTGTCCTCCAGGTCGGTCACGGCCAGCCGCTCGCGCGCGACGGTCACATAGACCCGCCCCGCCTCGCAGCCGGCCGTCTCGCGCGTTCCCTGCAGGACAACGATGTCGGCGTCGCCGACGAGGACGACCTTCGGCTCGCAGCATGCCACGAAGGCGGCAAGTCCGGCATCGACCCTCATGCCGTCGAGGCTGACGCGGCGGCCATCGACGAAGCCCGCAGGTGCGTCGCCCGCCCGGTAGGTCAGGATCTGGAGCGTCCCGAAGCGCGTCGGAATCGCCTGACGGCCCGAGACGCTGGCCAGTCCCGCGCGGATGCGGACTTCAAGGTCGACATCGCGCACCAGCGCGCCGAAATGCCGAAATGCCCGGTCGGGCGGTTCGCGGAAGCCCGCCTGCCGGAGATAGGCCGCAACGGCCTCGGTCAGCGCGCCGGATTGCTCACCATCGACGGGACCGGAATAAAGGCCGAGCTTGGTCAGGTTCTCCTGAAGCGCGCGCAGTTCGGTCTCCTGCGCATGTGCGGGCGCGGCCAGCCAGACCAATCCGGCAAGCAGGACTGCCAGCAGGCGCCTCATGCCGGCCTCGCCAGGATTTGACCCGTGCGGCCCGCCACCGTAACGGTCTCGCCACACAGGCAGGGCATAGGCCCGGCATCGTCCGGGGCGCCCCGCCCGCGGCATTGGTCAGTCCCACTGCGTTGGTCAGTCACATGGCATCGGTCAAGCAAAAGGCAGCCCTCGCATCCATCGCCGTCACCGTCGGCCTGACGCTCGCCAAGGCGGCGGTCGGCTTTACCAGCGGCTCCATCGCCATTCTGGCGGAAGCGGCGCACGGCATCGTGGACACGGCCGCGACGCTGCTCACCTTCTATGCCGTCCGCCTTGCCGACAAGCCCGCCGATGAAGAGCATCAATATGGCCACGGCAAGGTCGAATCCATCGCGGCGCTGGCGGAAACCGCCTTCCTCTTCCTCGTCTCCGGCATCGTCATCACCGAGGCGGTCCGGCGGCTGTGGGATGGCGGCCACGCGGTTCAGGTGACGCCGGTCATGGCGGGCCTGATGATCGCCGTCATCGCGATCGATTTCTGGCGCGTGCGGATCATGGGCCGGATCGCGCGAGAGACCGGCAGCCACGCGCTGGAATCGGGCGCGCTGCACTTCGCCTCCGACATGGCGAGTTCGACCGTCGTGCTCGCCGGCCTGCTGTTCGTCTGGCTGGGCTTCCCCAAGGCCGATGCGATCGCGGCCATCTGCGTCGCCATCCTCATTTGCGCGATGAGCTGGAATCTCGGCCGCCGCACCATCGACACGCTGATGGACCGGGCGCCGAAAGGCGCGACGGAGGCGATCCGCGGAGCGGTCGAGGCGGTGCCGGGCGTGGTCTCGCTCGATCAGCTCCGGCTGCGCGAGGTCGGCCCGGAAACGCTTGCCGAGGTCATCGTCACCGTCAACCGGACGCTGCCGCTCGAACGGGTGGTGGAAATCAAGGATGCGATCACTGCGGCGGCGGGAAAGGCCTTCGCGGGCACGGTGGCGACCGTCACGGCCAATCCGGTGGCGCTGGACGACGAGACGGTCATGGAGCGCGTCCACCTGACGGCGCGGCGGCACAATCTCGCGGTCCACCACGTGACGGTCCAGCATCTCGGGGAGAAGCTCTGCGTCGGGCTCGATCTCGAAGTCGACGGCGACCTGTCGCTCGGCGAGGCGCACGACATTGCCAGCCGGCTCGAACAGGCCATTAGCGGCGAACTCGGCACGGATGCCGAGGTCGAGACGCATATCGAGCCGCTGCAGGCGGAAATGCTGGCCGGCGCCGATGGCGACGCCACGCTGGTCGCGACGCTTGCCGGCAGCCTGAAGGCACTCGCTGCCGGCGGCGGACCGATCACCGACGTCCACAGCGTGCGCGCACGCGAGACCGGCCAGGGGATCGTCGTCACCTATCATTGCCGAGCCGATGCGGCGCTGCGCATCGCCGAGGTCCACGAGGCCGTCGACGATATCGAGCGCCGCTTCCGCAAGAGCCATTCCAGGGTGATCCGCGTCATCGGCCATACGGAGCCGGCGCGGCCCCTTTCACCGGGCGGCACGGGCACATAGCTTCGTCGCACGACCCGCACGACGACAGACAGAAGGACGAGACCATGCGCACCGACGAGGCGACCCCCGTGCGGCTGGCCGACTACCGCGTCCCCGACCATGTCGTGAAGACCGTCAGGCTCGACGTGTCGCTGCATCCGACCGCGACGCGCGTGGTCGCGGAGCTTGCCGTCGAGCGCCATCCGGCGGGCCGGCCGGATGCGCCGCTGGTCTTCGACGGCGACGACCTGAGCCTCGTGGCACTCGCGATCGACGGAAAGCCCCTGCCGGCCGATGCCTATGAGGCGACCGCGAAGGCGCTGACCATCGCCCGGCCGCCGGCCCGCGCCTTCACGCTGATGCTTGAGACGAAGGTCAATCCGGAAGCCAACAGCCAGCTCATGGGGCTCTACCGCTCGTCGGGCACGTGGTGCACGCAGTGCGAGGCCGAAGGCTTCCGCCGGATTACTTATTTCCCCGACCGCCCCGACGTGCTCGCGGTCTATACGACGCGGATCGAGGCGGATAAGGCCGAAGCGCCGGTCCTGCTCGGCAACGGCAATCTCGTCGAGGCCGGCGACCTGGCCTCCGGCCGGCATTTCGCCGTCTGGCACGACCCGCATCCGAAGCCGAGCTATCTCTTCGCACTGGTCGGCGGCAAGCTCGCCCATGTCGCCGACAGCTTCGTCACCCGCTCCGGCCGCAAGATTGAGCTCGGCATCTATGTCGAGCACGGCAAGGAGGACCGCTGCGCCTATGCCATGGACGCGCTGAAGCGCTCCATGCGCTGGGACGAGGAGGCGTTCGGCTGCGAATACGACCTCGACGTGTTCAACATCGTCGCTGTCAGCGATTTCAACATGGGGGCCATGGAGAACAAGGGCCTCAACATCTTCAACGACAAATATGTGCTCGCTTTGCCCGACACCGCCAGCGATCAGGACTATGCCGCGATCGAGGCGATCATCGCCCACGAATATTTCCACAACTGGACCGGCAACCGCATCACCTGCCGCGACTGGTTCCAGCTCTGCCTGAAGGAAGGCCTGACCGTCTTCCGGGACCAGGAGTTCTCCTCCGACATGCGCTCGCGGGCAGTGAAGCGCATCGCCGACGTACGGCTGCTGAAAAGCCACCAGTTTCCCGAGGATGCCGGCCCGCTGTCGCACCCCGTGCGGCCGGAGGTCTACAGCGAGATCAACAACTTCTACACGGCGACGGTCTACGAGAAGGGCGCCGAGGTCATCCGCGCGCTCAAAGTCCTGATCGGCCCGGACGCATTCCGCAAAGGCATGGATCTCTACCTCGCGCGCCACGACGGCGACGCCGCGACGGTGGAGGATTTCATCGCCTGTTTCGCCGAGACCAGCGGCCGCGACCTGTCGCAATTCTTCCTCTGGTATCGCCAGTCGGGCACGCCGGAAGTGGCCGTCTCGACCAGGCACGACGCAAAGGCCGGCACGTTCATCGTGGAGGCCCGGCAGACGCTGCGACCGACGCCCGGCCAGACCGAGAAACAGCCCATGGTCATCCCGCTCGCACTTGGCCTGATCGGGCCGAACGGCGAGGACCGGCCCCTGCTCACCGAGGACGGGCGGACCGTGCCCGGCGTCGTGGCGCTCTCCGAGGCCCGCCACAGCTTCACCTTCACCGGCCACCCGACGCGGCCGGTCCTGTCGATCAACCGCGGCTTCTCCGCGCCGGTCACGCTGAAGACCGACCTCTCGGCGGATGATCTCGGCTTCCTGGCCCGCCACGACAGCGACCCCTACAACCGCTGGCAGGCGGCCCAGACGCTGGCGACCGACCTGCTGGTCAGCGCCGGCCGGGGCGACGGAACCGTCGTTCCCGCCGATGCGGAGGCGGTGATCGCGGCGCTGAAGGCGACGCTCGCCGCGCCGGCCGACCATGCCTTCGCCGCGCAGGTCCTCGCCCTTCCTTCGGAATCCGACATTGCCCGCGAGGTCGGCGCCGAGGTCGATCCCGACGCGGTCCACGCTGCGCGCCTGCATCTGCGCAGGATCGTCGCGACCACGCTCGGCGACGATCTCGGCCGAACTGTCGAGAGCCTGTCGTCCAGCGCGTCCTACAGCCCCGACGCCGCCTCGGCGGGGCGCCGCGCGCTCGCCAATATCGCCCTCGACCTCTGGGCCGCGGCCGGCGGCGAAGGCCGCCTCGCGGTCGTCGAGCAGCGCTTTGCCGGCGCCGACAACATGACCGACCGTCTGGCCGCGCTCGCCGTGCTCGCCCAGCATCCCGGCGAACGGCGCGAGGCCGCTCTCGAAAGCTTCCGCGAGCGCTATCGCGACGATCCCCTGATCCTCGACAAGTGGCTGGCGCTGCAGGCGGCCATCCCGGAGCCCGCCACGCTCGACCGCGTGAAGCGGCTCCTGGCCGGCCCCGGCTTCGCCGCAACCAATCCGAACCGCCTGCGCGCGCTCGTCGGCTCCTTCGTCACCGCCAACCAGACACAGTTCAACCGGACTGATGGCGGCGGCTACGCCTTCCTTGTCGATGTCGTTCTCGACGTCGACGGGCGCAATCCGCAGGTCGCTGCAAGGCTTCTCTCGGCCTTCAAGAGCTGGCGGGCGATGGAGCCGGGCCGGCGTGCCCATGCCAAAGCGGCGCTCGAGCGCGTTCTTAGGGCCGAGACGCTCTCGACCGATGTTCGCGACATCGCCCAGCGCTCGCTTGCCTGAGGACAAGGGCATTTCTTCCTATCGCCGTTAACCAAATATTTCCGGTCCTGTGATTCGCGGACTCTAGACAGGTCCGCGCCAAATCGATTCTTATGGCTGTGATTCGGAGGGGCTGGGGCCAACGTCCGGACGCCAATTCAAGAGTTCGACGGGGGAACCGGCGATGGAGCGCAGTTCAGCGCCCAGCGCGGATGCGCTGATTCACGCCTATGGGCCGCGCGGCTTCGCGCAGCCCATCAATGCCTCCATTGAATCGTGGCTGGCGCCCTACGAGCCGGTCCTGCGCCGGCTGGTGCCGGTCCTGATCGTCGCCTTCCTGGTCGTCATGGGCGCGGGCGCCGCGCTGCAGATCTACAACAGCCGCGTCGATGCGCTGGCCGCCGTGCAGAGCGACATCGCCACCGCCGCCTCGGCGGTCGATGCCGACCTCAACTATCGCGTCACGCTCACCGACGGCGACCTCGCCACCGCCGCCCAGATGGCGCTGGACCTCACCGCCCCGCGCGTCGGTGCGCATCCCGGGCGCATCATGCTGGCGACGGATGCCGCCGGCATCGTCGTCGCCGCGACGCCGGCCGAGGCGCGCCGGCAATTTCTCGGCCGCCCCGTGACCCATAGCTTCGTCCGGCCGGCCGGAGCCGCCGGCACCGAGTACGTGGAGCTCACCTCAGGCGCGCAGGCGCTGATGGCGATCCGGCCCCTGCCCCAGCCGCTGTCGAAACTCTACGTGATCCAGACCGTCGACGAGGCGCTGGCCAACTGGTGGCGCGCGACGCTGCTCACCAGCACGCTGTTCGCGACCACTGGCCTGCTGCTGCTGGTCATCGGCATCGCCTTCCATATCCAGACCATGCGCGCGGCCATCGCCGACATGGTCAACCACAATGCCCGCGCCACCATCGACGCGGCGCTGGAAAGCGGCCGCTGCGGCCTGTGGGACTGGGAGATCGGCGCGGCTCAGATGTTCTGGTCGGCCTCGATGTTCGAGCTGCTGGGCATGCCGAGCCGCGAAGGCCTCGTCACCATCGGCGAGCTTCAGCCGCTGCTTCACCCCGAGGACAGCTATCTCGGCGGCATCGCCTCCATGACGGGTCTCGACCCGGAAGCGACCGTCGACTTCCAGTTCCGCATGCGCCATGCCGAGGGCCGCTGGGTCTGGCTCAGGGCGCGCGGGCGCGGCCTTGCCGTCGCCGGCGTCCCCTATCGCCGCTTCGTCGGCATCGTAGTCGACATCACCGAACAGCTCGAGCTGGCGCGCCGCAACGCCGCTGCCGACCATCGCATCCGCGAGGCCATCGAGACCGTGTCGGAAGCCTTCGTCGTCTGCGACGATCGCGACCGGATCGTCGTGTGCAACTCCAAGTTCCGCGAGCTCAACGGGCTCGCCGAGGATGTCGCCCGCCCGGGTGCGAGCTACCAGGAGGCGCTCGCCGCCGGCGGCGGCGCGAAGGTGGTGGACGGCCGCGTGCTCGGCAACAAGGTCCATGACGGTGCCCGCGACCTCGAGGTCCAGCTCGCCGACGGCCGCTGGTTCCAGATTTCCGAGCGGCGCACCCATTGCGGCGGCTTCGTCTCGGTCGGCACCGACATCACCGCCCTGAAGCGCCACGAGAGCCAGGTCACCGCCAGCGAGCAGCGCCTGCGCGCCAGCGTCACCGACCTGCAGCGCAGCCAGTACGCGCTGGAGATGCAGACCCAGCAGCTTGCGGAACTTGCCGAGAAATATTCGGAGCAGAAGACCCATGCCGAAGAGGCGAGCCGCGCCAAGTCCGAGTTCCTCGCCAATATGAGCCACGAGCTGCGCACGCCGCTCAACGCCATCATCGGCTTCTCGGAAATCCTCAAGGACGGCCATTTCGGTCCGCTGGGCGTGACCAAATACGGCGAATATGCCCGCGACATCCATGACAGCGGCCATTTCCTGCTGTCGGTCATCGACGACATCCTGGACATGTCCAGGATCGAGGCCGGCCGGCTGAAGCTCGACCCCCGTCCGACCCGGCTCGACGACACGCTGGAGGAGACCATGCGGGTCATCTCCAAGATGGCCGAGGACAAGGCCATCATCATCGAGGCCGAGGTGCCGCAGGACATGGCCCTCGTCGCCGATCGCCGGGCGGTGAAACAGATCGCGCTCAATCTCCTGTCGAACGCCGTCAAGTTCACCCCGCGAGGCGGCATGATCTCGGTCCGTGCGCGCAAGGCTCGCGGGGTCATTGCCATCGCCATCGAGGATACCGGCATCGGCATCCCGCGCCTCGCCATCGACAAGCTCGGCAAGCCCTTCGAGCAGGTGCAGAGCCAGTTTTCCAAGAACCACAAGGGTTCGGGCCTCGGCCTCGCCATCGCCAAGTCGCTGGCCGAGATGCATGGCGGCTCGCTGCGCATCCGCTCCACCGTGGGGCGCGGAACCACCGTAGTGGTCCGCCTGCCCGTCGCGGGTCCGGTTCCGCAGGCCGCCTGAGAGCGGTTAAAGGTCCCCGACGATGGCGCGGAACGCCTTGCGGACCTTCGCCTGCGTTTCACCGACATAGGCGTCGAGCGTCACGAAGTCCGGCAGTTCGCCCGCACGCGCCAGCAACCGCTTGAGGCCGGGCGCGGCGGTCGCCGGATCGAAACCGTCGACGAGGCAGAGCCGGATGATCTGCGTCAGCCGCTGGTAGAACCGGCAGGCCTCGCGCAGCACCTCCGCCTCGGCCGCCTTCATAAGGCCCGCCGCCGCCGCCCGGTCGAGGACGCGGGCCGTGTTGGTGTCGAGGATGTCGGGGTGGCGCGCGCCGTGGACGAGTTGCAGCGCCTGCGCCACGAACTCCACGTCGATCAGCCCGCCACGGGCATATTTGAGGTCCCAGCGGGTCTCGTCGCCCTTGTCCTCGGCGATGGCAACGCGCATGTCGATGATGTCGCCGAGCGTTGTTTTGGCGCTGCGCTTGGCGGTCAGCACGGCGCGGATGGCCTTTTCGACCTCTGGGGCGAAGCCGGGCGTCGCCGCGACGACGCGGGCGCGGGTCAGCGCCATGTGCTCCCAGGTCCAGGCTTCTTTCAGCTGGTAGCTGCGGAAGCCGTCGATATGGGTCGCGACCGGCCCGGAGCGGCCGGAGGGGCGCAGCCTCAGATCGACATCGTAGAGGACGCCCTCGCTGGTGGGCGCCGACAGGGCGCTGACGAGGCGCTGGGTCAGGCGCGCGAAATAGTGGCCGCCCGTGAGCGGGCGGGCGCCGTCCGAGGCGTTTTCCTTGGGGTCGTGGTCGTAGAGCAGGATCAGGTCGAGGTCGGAGCCAGCGGTCATCTCCCGGCCACCGAGCTTGCCCATGGACACGACGGCGGTGCGCATGCCGGGGATGCGGCCGTGCGCTGATATCATCGCCTCGGTGACGGTCCTGTGCAGCGCCACGATGAGCTGCTCGGCGAGCCGCGCGAACGCTTGCCCCGCTGCCTCGGCCGAGACCGTGCCGGCCAGCACGCGCACTCCCGTCAGGAAGAGCTGCTCCTGGCCGAAGACGCGGGCGCGGTCGAGCACCTCCTCGGCATGGCCGGCCAATGCCAGCGTCTCGTTCAGCCGCCGCGCGAGTTCGGCATCGCCCGGCAATTCGCCGAAAAAGGCCGGCTCCAGCAGCGCATCGAGCACATGGGCGCGCCGTCCCATCAGATCGGCGAGGCGCGGGGCGGAGCCCAGCACCTGCATGATCAGTTCGAGGAGGTCGGGATGAGAGCGCAGGATCGCCAGAAGCTCGATCGGCTGCGAATGGCGCGTCAGAAGGCGGTCGAAGGCCCTGAGGCCGAGATCGGCGTCGCCCGTGCGCGAGAGGGCATCGATCAGCGCGGGCGCGAGTTCGGCCACACGCTCCCGCGCCTCCTTCGCCCGCAAGCCTCCGGATTTCGGCGCCTGCCAGCCGAGAACCGTTTGGGCGGCCATGTTGGCTTCCTGGAAGCCGAGTTCCTTCAGCGCGGCAAGAGTGGTGGCCTTCGGCGGGTCCGAGGCAAGGTCCAGCGTGCCCTTCACCTCGGCGAGCGGCGGCAGCGTCTCGAACAGCTTGGCATAGGCCGCCTCGACCGGCAGCAGCTCGTCCGTCAGCGCCACCGCAAAGGCCGCGCGGTCCTTGTAGCCGAGGAAGCGGGCAATGGCCTCGACGCCGTCCGTGCTCTCGGGCAGCGAATGGGTCTGGTCGTCCGCGACCATCTGCAGCCGGTGTTCCACCCGGCGCAGGAAGCGATAGGCCCTCTCCAGGCTGTCCCGCGTCTCGGCCGTGACCCAGCCGGCCTCACGGAGCCGTTCGAGGCCGGTGATCGTGTCCCTGACCCTGAGCGCCGGGTTGCGGCCGCCGGCAATGAGCTGCTGGGTCTGGACGAAGAACTCGATCTCGCGGATGCCGCCGCGACCGAGCTTGATGTTGTGACCCTCCACCGCCAGCGCGTCATGGCCGCGGAAGGCATGGATCTGCCGCTTCATGGCGTGGACGTCGGCGACCGCCGCATAGTCCAGATATTTGCGCCAGATGAACGGCTGCATCTCCTTCAGGAAGGCCTCGCCGGCCGCGATGTCGCCGGCGCAGGGACGCGCCTTGATGAAGGCCGAGCGCTCCCAGGTCTGGCCGATCGTCTCGTAATAGTGCAGCGCCGCCGGGGTGGAGATGGCGACCGCCGTCGCTCCGGGATCGGGGCGCAGGCGCAGGTCGGTGCGGAACACGTAACCGTCGGCGGTGCGCTCCTGCAGGATCTTCACCAGCCGCTGGGTCAGGCGGATAAAGGCCGGCTGCGGCTCCTTGCCGGGCTTCATCGGCGCGACTTCGGGATCGAAGAAGACGATCAGGTCGATGTCGGAGGAATAGTTCAGCTCGAAGGCGCCGTGCTTGCCCATGGCCAGCACGATGTAGCCGGAGCCGCGCTCGGCATATTTCGGATCGGGAGGCTGGAGTGTGCCGGCATCGGCGAGGTCGCGCATCAGGTGCGCAACCGCCTCGGCGACGGCGAGATCGGCGGTCTCGGTCAGCGCGCGCGTCACCAATTCAAGCGGCCAGAGACCGCCGATGTCGCAGAGCGCGACGAGCAGAGCCACGTCGGCGCGAAAGCGGCGCAGGACACGGCCGACGCCCTCGTCGCTGCGGGCCTTGCGACAATGCGCGACCGCCTCGGCCTTGAGGCTCGCGAATCGCTCTTCCGGAGCATCGTTAAGACAGGCGAGCACGTGTCCTGGATCGTCGCGCGCTATCCCTGAAAGAAAGGGCGAATGGGCGAGGATGCCGGCGACCAGTGCCTTCGCCTTTGCCGGCTTCGTCGCAGCGGCGAGGTCGCCGCGCACCGATTCGTCCTCGACCGCATCGAGATAGGCGGCGAGCACTCTGGCGGCGCTGACGCCCTTCGGCATGACGGGCGCTGCGGAAAGCCGCTCGATGAACGGGGAATGTGCGTCAGGTGTCGGGCGGTGCGGCGGCGTCATGGGCCAATCGTGGCAGACGCAGCGCAACCTTTAAACCCGGCTGTGCGCCGGATCGCGCTTCTCCGAGCGTCAAACTGCCGCCATGCAGGCGCGCGACCGCCGCCGCGAGGCTCAGACCGAGGCCGGAGCCGGGGCGCGAGCGGCTCGCCTCCAGCCGGACGAAGCGGTCGAGCACGCGGCCGCGATCGGCCTCCGCGACGCCGGGTCCTTCGTCCGACAGGGCAAGAACCGCCTCCGCGCCATCGGTCTCGACCGACAGTTCGACCTTGCCGCCGCCCTCGGCAGGCCGGCCGTATTTCAGCGCGTTGTCGACGAGGTTCGCCACGACCTGTCCCAGCAGTTCGCGGTTGCCCATGACCATGACCGGAACGGCCGCATTCACCGCGATGGCCATGCCCGCCTCCTCGGCCAGGGGCTCGTAAAGGTCCGCGACGCTCTGCGCGATGGCAGCGAGGTCCACCGGCGCCATGTTCTCGCGCTGATTGCCCGCTTCGGCGCGGGCGATCATCAGGAGGGCGTTGAAGGTGCGGATGAGGCCGTCCGATTCCTCGATGATGCTGCCGAGCGCCGCCTTGTGCGCCTCGTCGCTCGACGCGTTGCGCATCGCCTCCTCGGCGCGGTTCCGAAGGCGCGTCAGCGGCGTCTTGAGGTCGTGGGCGATGTTGTCGGAGACTTCCTTCATGCCGGCCATCAGCGCCTCGATGCGGCCGAGCATCTCGTTGACGCTGCCGGCGAGGCGGTCGAGCTCGTCGCGCGTTCCCGCGATGGGCAGGCGGCCGGCAAGGTCGCCGGCCATGATGCGCTGGGACATTTCGGTCATGGCGTCGACCCGCTTCAGCACGCGGCGGGTGACGAAATAGGCGCCGATCAGCCCCAGGACGAGCGCGACCAGCAGCGACAGGCGGAAGCCCCGGCCGAAGATCTCGCGCATCCGGTCGCGCTCCTCGAGGTCGCGGCCGACAAGAAGGCGGAACCCACCGGGAAGGCCATAGACCTGCGCAATCGCCCGATGGGGGCGGTCGGCGGCATCCTCCCCGGCGCGGCGGTAGTCGGTCTCGATCCAGCCGGGCCGGCCGAGGGTGCCGGCGGGCAACTCGCCGATATTGCCGCCGATCACGTCGCCGCCGAAGGTCGCGACGAGATAGAGGGAGGCGCCGGGACGGCGGCCGCGCTCGTCGACGACCTCGACCAGCCGCCGGATGCCGCCGATGGAATATTGCTCGGCTATGCCCCTGACCTCGGCCGTGATCGTCTCCGAGAGCTGGTCGGTCAGCAGGCGCTGCGTCGCAAAGCCCAGCCAGCCGATGACGAAGCCCGCGAACATCACGAAGATGGCGAGATAGGCTGCGATGATCTTGAAGGCGGTGGTGGAGAACAGCGTCCGCAACCGGGCGAGGCGCCCCGGTCTCGGCCTCGCCGCCGGCACTGCCTCGCGCGGCAGCGTGGCGGTCACGCCCGCACCGTGTAGCCCGCGCCCCGGATCGTATGGATCAGCGGCTTGTCGAAGCCCTTGTCGATCTTGGAACGCAGGCGCGAGACATGGACGTCGATGACGTTGGTCTGCGGATCGAAATGATAGTCCCAGACGTGCTCCAGCAGCATGGTGCGGGTCACCACCTGGCCGGCATTCTTCATGAGATATTCGAGCAGGCGGAACTCGCGCGGCTGGAGCAGGATCTCCTCGGCGCCGCGCACGACCCGGTGCGACAGCCGGTCGAGTTCGAGGTCGCCGACCTTGTAGACCGTCTCGGGAGCGCCGGCCGCACGGCGGCGCGCCAGCACCTCGACGCGTGCGAGCAGTTCGGAAAAGGAATAGGGCTTGGGCAGATAGTCGTCGCCGCCGGCGCGCAGGCCCTTGACGCGATCGTCCACCTGGCCGAGCGCGGAGAGGATGAGCGTCGGCGTTTCCTTGCCGGCAGCGCGCAGCTCGCCGATGACGGAGAGGCCGTCCTTCTTCGGCAGCATGCGGTCGACAACCAGCACGTCGTAGGGGCCGTCCATCGCCATGGCGAGCCCGTCCTCGCCGTCCGCGGCATGGTCCGCGACGTGCCCGGCCTCCCGGAACGCCTTGACGAGATAGGACGCGGCCTCGCGGTCGTCCTCGATGATCAGAATGCGCATGGAGGGCATCTTAGCCGGGCTCTCGAATGCTTCGCCAGAGAACGGGCAGCATGCCGGGGCGAAGAAAAACGGGGCGACCGGACATGGAGAACCGGCCGCCCCGCTCGAGACGATCCAGGATGGCGGGGGGCGACTGGGGTTGCCATTCCAGGATCACTCGTGAGTAGCTGCCGGCGCCGAAGAGGTTCGACGCCGGCCAGGGATTTTTCAGGAGGGGTTGAGCGGGAGGGCGACGAAGCGCTGGCCCTCGCCCGACCGCAGCCGGATCAGCGCCGAGCGGCGGCCATCCGCGCGGGCTGCCGAGAGCGCCTCACGAACGTCACGGAGCGAAGCCACCGGGCGGCCGGCAACGTCCAGGATGACGTCGCCTGCGCGGATGCCGCGCTGGGCGGCCGGTCCCGACGGGTCGACCTCGGTCACCACCATGCCCTCGCCGCGGCCCGCCGGCTCGACCGACATGCCGAGACGGGGAGCAGCCGGGCCCTGGTCGCGATTGGTCTCGCCGCGGCGGTCACGCCGGCCGTCCTCCGTCGAGGCGCGCCGCGTCTCGCCGGGAAGCTGGCCGAGGGTGAGTTGCACGGCGCGCTCGGCGCCGTCGCGCATGACCGTCAGGCGGACGCTGGTGCCCGGCCGGGCCGCGCCGATACGACGCGTCAGGTCGCGGGCGTCGCGCACCGGCTGGCCGTCGACCGCCACCACCACGTCGGAAGGCTTCAGGTCGGCATTCGCGGCCGGGCTGCCCTGCTGGACGCCGGCGACGAGCGCGCCTTCCGGCTTCGACAGGCGCAGGCTCTCGGCGATCTCGGCCGTGACCGGCTGGATCTGGATGCCGATCCAGCCGCGCTGGACCGAGCCGTTGTCGCGCAGCGAGGCGACGACGTTCTGCGTGGTCTCCGACGGGATGGCAAACGCAATACCGATATTGCCGCCCGAGGGGGAGTAGATCGCCGTGTTGACGCCGATCACTTCGCCATTGGCGTTGAAGGTCGGACCGCCGGAATTGCCGCGGTTCACCGCCGCGTCGATCTGCAGGAAGTCGTCATAGGGGCCGGAGCCGATGTCGCGGCCGCGGGCCGAGACGATGCCGGCGGTCACGGTGCCGCCGAGGCCGAACGGATTGCCGACCGCCAGCACCCAGTCGCCGACGCGCGGGGCGGCGGCAGCGAAGCGCACGAAGGGGAAGTCGGTGCCTTCGGTCTTCAGAAGTGCGAGATCGGTGCGCTCGTCGGTGCCGACGACGCGGGCCTTCAGCGTGCGGCCGCCATCCATGACGATGTCGGCCTCGGTCGCGCCGCGCACGACGTGGTTGTTGGTGACGATGTAGCCGTCAGCCGAGATGAAGAAGCCGGAGCCCTGCGAGGCAGCGCGCGGACCGCGCGGCATGCCGGGACCGCCGAAGCGCGGATCGCCGCGGAAGCGCGGATCGTTGCGGAACTGCTCGCCGAAGCGGCGCATGAACTGCTCCTGCTGGCGGTCCTGCTGGCGGTCCTGGCCGTTGTTCATGCCGTCCTCGTCGTCCTGGCCGCGGCCGGGCATCTCGCGGAACGACATCTGCTCGGAGGGAGCTGCGCGGGTGACGCGGACCGAGACGACGGCGGGCTTCACCCGCTCGACGACATCGGCGAAGGACATCGGGGCAGTCTGGACGCCCTGCGCGGTGGCGCTGGCGATAATCGGCGAGCGGGTCGGCTGGACGGCGATAGCGCCGGCACCAACGGCGAGGATAGCGACGGTTCCGAGGAGGGCAGCGCGCAGACGGGACGTCATGGGGAATCTCCATGGGGCAAAGGGGCGCACGGGGTCTGCCGTGCTTGCACCGGACCATGGAGCAGCGTGGATTACGCCACCCTGTCGGGGAAGTTACAGTTTCGTAAGGTGGGAGGCAGGCGGCGTCAGCCGTTCAGCACCGCGTCCAGCTTGCGCTTTTCCTCGTCGGAAAGCGGCTCCGGCGCGGCGGCCCCGCCTACCCGGCGGCGGCGCAGCGCGAAAACGAGATAGGCGACCCCGCCGATCAGGAACAGGCCCGGCGCGCCCCAGAGCGCGAGGGTGTGCCAGCCAAAACGCGGGCGCATCAGCACGAATTCGCCATAGCGCGCGACGAGAAAGTCAGTGACTTGGCGGTCGCTGTCGCCGACTTTCAGCCGCTCGCGCACCAGCAGACGCAGGTCGCGGGCGAGCGGCGCATCGGAATCGTCGATCGACTGGTTCTGGCAGACCATGCAGCGCAAATCCTGCGACAGGGCGCGGGCACGCGCCTCCAGAGCCGGATCGTCCAGCCGCTCGCCAGGCAGGACCGCATGGGCGGGCGCCGCAAGGAGAAGCGAAAGAGCGAGGACCAGCGCGCGCACCGCCTCACTCCGCGGCTTGCGCGACCGGCGCACGCCGGGCCGCCGGCTTCGGCGCGCCGACCCTTAAGCGACGGTCGGAGAGCGACAGCAAGCCGCCCAGCATCATGACGAGCGTGCCGATCCAGATCAGCAGCACCATCGGCTTGTAGAAGAACCTGAGCGCGATGGAGCCGCTGGCCTCGACATCGCCGGGCGAAACGTAGAGCTGCGAGAACCAGCGCGTCTTCAGCGCCGCCTCGGTGGTCGGCATGTTGCGCGCGGTATAGACGCGCTTGGCCGGCTCCAGCACGCCGGCATCGACGCCGCCTTCGCGCAAAGCGAGCCGCGCGACCACGTCGCGGTAGTTCGGCCCCTGAACCGGCGCGAGGCCGGTCAGCGTCACCTCGTAGCCGGCCACCTGAACGGTGTCGCCCGGCTTCATCTGGACGATCAGTTCCTGCCGGTAGCATGTCTCGCCGACAATGCCGAGCAGCATGACGCCGACGCCGGCATGGGCGACGGCCGTGCCCCAGGCGGAGCGCGGCAGGCCCCGCGCCCGCTGCAAGCTCGTCGCGAAGGGCGCGCGGAAGAGCTGGATGCGCTCGGCTACCTCGGCAAGCGAGCCCGCGATGATGTAGACGGCAAGGCCGATGAAGACCGGCGCCAGAACCGGCCCGCCGCGGGTGACGGCAAAGGCGACGAGCATCGCTGCGATGCCGGCAGCGAAGGCTGTCATCATCCGCTGCGCCACCGCATGGAGGTCGCCGCGCTTCCAGGCGAGGAAAGGCCCGAAGACCATGGCCACCATCAGCGGCACCATCAGCGGCCCGAAGGTCCAGTTGAAGAAGGGCGGCCCGACCGAAATCTTCGCCCCGGTCAGCGCTTCAAGCGCCAGCGGATAGAGCGTGCCGACGAAGACGGCGGCGCAGGCGGCAGTCAGGAACAGGTTGTTGAGGACCAGCGCGCCCTCGCGCGACACCGGCGCGAAAATGCCGCCCTGCCTCAGCATCGGCGCGCGCCAGGCATAGAGCGCCAGCGAACCGCCGATGAAGGCAATGAGGATGGCGAGAATGAAGACGCCGCGTTCGGGATCGACGGCGAAGGCGTGAACCGAGGTCAGCACGCCGGAACGCACAAGGAAGGTGCCGAGCAGGGACAGGGAGAAGGTGAGGATCGCCAGCAGCACGGTCCAGACCTTCAGCGCCTCGCGCTTCTCCATGACGATGGCCGAGTGCAGCAGCGCAGTGCCGGCGAGCCAGGGCATCAGCGAGGCGTTCTCGACCGGGTCCCAGAACCACCAGCCGCCCCAGCCAAGCTCGTAATAGGCCCAGAACGAGCCCATCGAGATACCGGCGGTGAGGAACATCCAGGCGGTCAGCGCCCAGGGCCTGACCCAGCGCGCCCAGGCCGCATCGATCCGCCCCTCGATGAGGGCGGCGACGGCGAAGGCGAAGGACATCGAGAACCCGACATAGCCGAGATAGAGCAGCGGCGGATGGATCGCGAGGCCGACATCCTGCAGCAGCGGGTTGAGGTCGCGGCCCTCGAACGGTGCCGGATTGACGCGGGTGAACGGGTTCGAGGTCTTGAGGATGAACAGCAGGAAGGCGGCCGTGATCCAGGCCTGCACCGCCAGCACATTGGCCTTCAGCGGCAGCGGCAGATTGCGGCCGAACAGGGCGACGAAGGCCGAGAACAGGGTGAGGATCAGCACCCAGAGGAGCATCGAGCCCTCGTGGTTCCCCCACACGCCCGAAATCTTGTAGATCAGCGGCTTGGTCGAATGGCTGTTGAGGACGACGTTCTCGACCGAGAAATCCGAGACCAGATAGGCGTAGGTCAGCGCCGCGAAGGCGATGGCGGTGAAGGCGAACTGGCCGAGCGCCACCGCATCGGCCGTGCCCATCAGCGCCGCGTCGCGCTTCCTCGCGCCCCAGACCGGCACCACCGACTGGAACAGTGCCAGCGCCAGCGCCAGAACCAGCGCGTAATGTCCGACCTCGGGCGACATCAGCGCGAGCCCTCCGGCGGTCGCGCATTGGGGTTCGGCGGCGGGTCGCCCGGCTTCCAGTGACCCTGCTGCTTCAGCGCGTCGGCGACTTCTTTCGGCATATAGGTCTCGTCGTGGCGCGCAAGCACGCTGTCGGCCCGGAACTGCCGGCCGGGCTCCAGAACGCCCTCGGTGACCACCCCCTGCCCCTCGCGGAACAGGTCAGGCAGCACGCCGCGATAGGCGACGGGGATCGTGGTCCGTCCATCGGTCACCACGAAACTCACGTGCATGTTCTCGCCCCGGCGCACCGAGCCGGTCTCGACGAGGCCGCCGAGCCGGATGCGCTGGCCGGGCTGGACATTCTTCTCGACGATGTCGGTCGGCGAATGGAACAGGGTGATCGAACCCGACAGCGCATAGAGGACGAGGCCGGCGGCGACGCCGAGCACGGCGAGGGCGAGCCCGATCAGCGTCAGGCGGCGCTGCTTGCGTGTCATGCCGCGGCGGGCGGGAACCGGACCCGTGGTCGTGGTCATCAGCCGCCCATCCCCAGTTCGCGCATCAATTCGTCGAGCCGGCCGATTTTGTCGGCTTCCGTCCCGAAGCGCTGGCGCACGCTCGCCGCGGCGGCCCGCGCCTTGTCGGCCTCGCCGAGAACGGAATAGGAACGCACGAGCCGCAGCCAGCCGTCGAAATCCGTCCCGTCCGCTTCAAGGCGCGCGGCGAGACCCTCGACCATGCCGCGAATGTCCGATGCGGTCGGCTGCGGTGCATCGGCCGCCCCGAGCCGGGCGACCTCGCTGCGCAGGACGCCGAGCCAGGGCGCATTGGGCGGCGCAATGTCGATCAGCCGCGACCAGATGGCCCGCGCCTCCGCCGGCCTGCCGTCCTGTTCGGCGGCAAGGCCCAGGAGGTAGCCGGCCTTCGGATGGTCCGCCGCCAATGCGGTCGCCCGCTCCAGCGTCGCCTTCGCCTCCGCCGTCACCACGCCGCCGGCCGCCGCGACCTGCGCCTCGGCGAGATCGGCCTCGCGGTCGGCGGTCACGCCGAGCAGGCGCAGGGCATTGGCGCGGGCGCGGACGGCTTCCCCGGCGCGGCCAAGGCGAAGATAGACGGGCGCCACGACCTCCCAGCCACGCCCGTCCTCCGGGTTGGCGGAAAGATGCGCCTCGATCCGCGCGATCAGCGTCGCGATATCGTTCTGGCCGGGCGTCTGCTGGCGGCGTTCGGCGAGCGGCTGGCCGGGATAGCCGGGCTGCCCGCGCAGGGCATAGCCCGCGATGGCGACCAGCGGCACGGCGATGATCGCTGCCAGCGCAGCCGCCCGGCGACGCCCGCCGGCGCCCTCTCCGGCCGGCGCGCCACCCCGCTCTGCAGCGGCGATGATCCGGCGCGACACCTCGATACGGGCGGCTTCGGCCTCGGCTGCGCCGATCACCCCGGCCTCCCGGTCGCGGCCGATCTCCTCGAGCTGGTCGCGATAGACCGCCAGATCATTGCCGCCGTCGGCGACGCGCGCGCGGGCGAGCGGCAGGAGAACCGCCATCACGGCGGCGGCTGTCATCAGCGCAAAGATGGTCCAGACGGCAAGTGAGCCTTCCATGGCCCGGTGCAAAATCCCTGTCAGCCGGCCGCCACGCGGCGGCATCCGCTTTGGAATGGTGCCAAATAGACCACCCGGCGGGGAGCGACAACGGGAAGATTGTCGCGCGCACGCGGCTTTGATGGAGATCAGGCCGCGCTAGACCGGCCGGCCGGGCGCCTTGCCGGCATTGATGGCGACATCGGCGGCCTTCTGGAGCAGTTGGGCGTAGCTTGCGCCGAAAATGCGCGCGGAGAAGCGGACGGCAGCCTCGATCTGGCTGATCTTCAGGGCGCGATCGACATCCGGGGCGTTGCGGATGTTTTCCAGAAGCTGCGTCAGGGTCGGGTCGAGATAGCCCTGAATCTCCGTGAAGATGCGCAGGGTGATCTCGTTCAGGGCGATTTCGGAGGCATAGCTGCGGCAGGCCGACAGGAGATCGAGCTTGGCCTCGACCTCGGCCACCACGTCCTCCGAAATAGCCTCCGCCGGATGGTCGCCGCGCTGCCGCGGCCTCAGCAGCCGGCGAATTTCGCCGGGAACGCCCTCGATCTCGGCGGTCAGCAGGCGGGCGAGGTCCGCCCTGAGCTTCGACAGCCGGCGCTGCCACGGCCCGTCGCCGGCAAGACTCATGTCGGTGCGCAATGAGCGCACCGCGTCGTGAAGCTCCTTCAACGCGGCCGCGACCCGCTCGCCGCGGCCCTCTTTCAGCGCGCGCGACACGCGGAACGCCGCGCGTTCGATCTCGCCGATGACGAGATCGACCGCGTAGCGGTAGGGATTGACCGCGATCTTGGCGGGCTCGTCGCTTTCCGCGGCCGAAACGGCGAGGCGGGCGAGGTGGGCCTTCTGGACGAGGCGGCTCTGGAACAGGACAAGCGCGAAGGCCAGCAGGTCGGAGCGCGTGGTCGCCATCGGATCGAGCATGGCGCGCGCATTGGCGAGACCGTCATCGGCGAGGTTGCGGATGGTGCCGGGCGCCTTGGCGACCACGGCGGAGATGGCCGGCGCATTGGCGAGAACCACCAGGACGTCGGTCAGGTCGTCCAGCGCGCGCTCGTCGCCGAGGCGGGCGACCAGCCGCTTGCGCTCGGCCTCGTCGAAGGAAGCGTCCTCCAGCGCCGTGCGCATCGCCTCGCAGAGCGACACGGCGAAATCGGATGCGAGCCGGAGCGCCTTCGCCTCGTCGCCGGTGGCGATAGCTGCCGCACAGGCGGCTTCCAGCGTCTTGACCTCGGCCGGCAGCAGGTCACGCGTGATCCAGGTCCAGACGGCGGTCAGCGACCGGCGGGCGATGCGGCCGCGGACCTTGGTCTCCAGCCGCTCGTCGATCAGGAAGGGTTCGACCGGGCGGAAAACGAGCCGCGACGCGACCTCGTCGCGTGCCGCAGCCTGCGGCCCGGCCTCCGGCGGCTTCGGCGCGATTGGCGGCGGCGCCGGCCGCAGCGCCGCGATGATCATGTCGCCGCCCGGTATGGCCTCGCCGCGCTGCCGGGCCCGCTCGATCTCGGTCGACAGGAGCTTGCGGGCCGATTCGGGCAGGGCCGCCAGATAGGCGCGCAACCGCTCCGCCGGCGAGCGGGCGGGTGCGCTGTCCTGGCGTTGGGCGGCAGCCTCGGTCATGGAACGCCGAGCCTATCCCCGCCTCCGTTAAGAAGTGGTGCTTGGGCTCAGCCGACCGGCGACCAGCTTCCGTCCGGGTTGCGGCAGGCCGTGCCCACCGCCGTCTGCGGGCGGCCGTTGATGTAGATCGTGTGGGTGTATTCGCGGCAGTAATTGGCGCCGCGGTAATAGGTCCGGCCCGGCTCGACATAGCCATAGGCCTTCTCGGAGCGCCATTCGGAGCGGCGGCCCTCGACCCACACGACCTGCTCGGCGGCATAGGCGCGGCGGCGGTCCTGCTCGTCGAGATCGCGGCCGATGGCATTGCCGATCAGGCCGCCGATGGCAGCGCCCGCGAGGCCCGCGGCCAGGCGCTCGCCCGGTCCGCCGCCGAACTGCGAACCGATCAGGCCGCCCGCAACCGCACCGATGGCCGTCCCGGATTGCTCGCGGGTCTCGCATCCGGCGACGGTGAAGCCGATCAGGGCGGCAGCGGCAACGAGGCGATAGCGCATGGACAAATCCGTCTGCTGAGCGCCGGGCTACCGGCGGGGATGACGGCGCGCAAATGTCCAGCCGATTGAGGCAAAAAGGCGGCGCCGACGGTCAGACCGACGGCAGTCGCAAGGTCGCCCGGAGGCCGCCTATGCCGGCCTCGCCCAGAGCGAGCCGCCCGCCGTAAAGGCCGGCCAGCTCCGAGACGATGGAGAGGCCAAGGCCCGAGCCGGGCTTGGTCTCGTCGAGCCGCCGGCCGCGCCGGCCGACCGCCTCGCGCTCGTCGGGCGTCAGGCCCGGGCCGTCATCGTCGATGATGAGCGTGAAATAGGTGCGGTCGACCGAGGTCGCGGCCGGTTCGTGTTCGACCGCGATCGCGACCCGCCCGTCGGCCCATTTGCAGGCATTGTCGACGAGGTTGCCGACCATTTCCTCGAGGTCGTTGCGCTCGCCGCGGAACATCAGGACCGGGGGCACCTGCGCCACGACCTCCAGACCGCGGCCGCGATGGATCTTCTCCATGGTGCGGGCAAGGCCCTCGACCACCTCGCCGACCGGCACGAGCGTCGAGGCGACGCGCGCCCGGGCGGCCACCCGCGCCCGTTCGAGGTGGTGATTGACCTGGTCGCGCATGATGCGCGTCTGCTCTGCGACCTTCACGGCAAGCTGGTCCTCGCGGCCGGCCGCCTCGTTCTGGATCACCGAAATGGGGGTCTTGAGCGCGTGGGCGAGGTTGCCGACATGGGTGCGCGAGCGCTCGACGATCTCGCGATTGGTGTCGATCAGCGCGTTGACCTCGCGGGCGAGCGGCGCGATCTCGCTGGGGAAATCGCCCTCCAGATGCTCGCGCTCCCCTGCCCGCACGGCGTGAAGGCCGCCGACGAGGCGCTGGAGCGGCGCGAGGCCGACGCGCACCTGCAGGAAGGCGGCGATCGCCATTCCCGCCGCCAGCAGTACCAGCGCGGCGATGAGCGTGAGGTTGAATTCGCGCACGGTGCCCGCAATGTCGTCCGCAGGCCCCGCCACCATGATCTGGAAGTCGCCGTCCTCGCCGAGCTCGATGGTGCGCTCGACGGCGCGCAGCGCGACATTGTTCGGGCCGGTGACATAGCCCTCGCGCGAGCGCGTCGGCCCGTCCGCCACGGCCTCGGCGCCCAGCGCCGGCAACCGCACGTCGAACAGCGAGCGCGAAGTGCGCACCTCGTTGCGGCCCGCATCGGTGCGCACGATCTGCCAGTACCAGCCGGATTGCGGCAGTTCGAACAGCGGCTCGCCGAGATTCGCGCCGACGACGATCTGCGAATCGTCCACCGCGCCCGCGATGTCGGCGATCAGCAGCTTGACGTAGACGCCGAGGCGACGGTCGAAGGCACGCTCGACCGCGGTCCTGTTCACCGCGGCCAGCACGATGCCGGCAATGCTGAGCAGCACCACGGCAAAGGCCAGCGCCAGCAGAATCAGGCGCCGCGCCAGCGAGGGCGCGCGGAGCGCGGCCATGGATCAGGCAGCCTGGGGCGACTGGAGGATGTAGCCGAGGCCGCGCACGGTCTGGATCACCTCCACGCCGAGCTTCTTGCGCAGGCGGCCGATGAAGACCTCGATCGTGTTGGAATCCCGGTCGAAATCCTGATCGTAGATGTGCTCGACCAGCTCCGTGCGGGACACCACCTTGCCCTGCTGGTGCATCAGGTAGGCGAGCAGGCGGTATTCGTGCGAGGTCAGCTTCACGGGATTGCCGTCGACCGTGACGCGCCCGGCCCGCGCATCGAGCCGGACCGGTCCGCAGGTGAATTCGTTGGTGGCTTGCCCGGCGACGCGGCGCAGCAGCGCGCGCAGGCGCGCCAGCACCTCCTCCATGTGGAAGGGCTTGGCGACATAGTCGTCGGCGCCGGCATCGAAGCCCTGCACCTTGTCGGACCAGCGGTCGCGGGCGGTGAGAATCAGCACCGGCATGGTGCGGCCCGAGCGCCGCCACTGCTCCAGCACCGAAATGCCGTCCATCTTCGGCAGGCCGATATCGAGCACGACGGCGTCGTAGGGCTCGCTATCGCCGAGATAATAGCCCTCTTCGCCGTCGAAAGCCTTGTCGACGACATAGCCCGCATCGGTCAGGGCGGTGGTGATCTGCCGGTTGAGATCCGGATCGTCCTCGACGACGAGCAGGCGCACGCAATGTCTCCCGAAGGTGCCGTAATGGGTCTCTAGCGAACCTGGACGACCTGTCCGGTATTCGCCTCGATCCGCACACGCGTGACCTTGCCACGCCGGTCGACGACTGTCAGCAGATAGAGAAGATTGCCGCCGGCCCTGCACAGCCGGGCATTGATCACCTCGCCGCGCTGCTCGGGCCGGAGGTTGCGCTGCGCCTGGGCGAGCGGCAGGGCCTGACCGCCGGCGACGGCGGCGCGCCGGTCGGCCGGGTTGAGGCAGTTGACCTGCGCGAATGCCGGCCCGGCGGAAACCGCCAGGCCGAACAGGATCACGCCGGCCTTCGCGAATGTCATCGCAGGTGTCATGGCGCCGATGGACTGGGTTGACCGTGAGCCGGCCTAGGCCCGCCGGCCTGAACCCGCGATGAATGGCCGTTCATTTCGATTTGAGCTGGCTCGTCGCCGTCACGCGAAAGATGATCGAGCCGACGAAGCCGATGCCGGTCGCGACCTGCAGCAGCGCCTCGGCCAGCGCGCCCTGGTCGATCAGGCGCGTCTCGACGCCGAAGACCGAGGCGATCAGGCAGAGGATGCCGACGAGGCTCGACCACACGCTGCGGCTCTGGAGGATGGGTTTCAGATCGGTCATGGCCGTCTCCTTTGGTTCGACTTGAGGGGGATTGAAGCGCTGGCGGGATCGCAGGTGTCAGAGCCTCAGCAGCGCCTCGGCCGGCACGCCCGGCCCGGCCAGCGCCGAGACCTGGGCGACCGCGATGCGCAGCGTCGTCTGCGGCGCGCCGAAATCGGCGATCTCGTCGCCGTTCGGGTAGAGGTGTTCGGCCTCGGTGGTCTCGACGACCCGCAGTTCGGTGCCGCCCGGCGCGAGGATCGCCAGCCGATAGCGCTCGGCCGCCTCGCCGACGGGAATTTCGGCAAGCTCCCAGCCGTCGCCGCCGAGCCTTGTGCGGCGAACCCAGCTCAGCCGGATGCCGCCGGCCTCGCGCCGGGCAGACAGATGGACCGGCGCGAAAGGCATCAGCGCCGTGGCGCTCGCCGCCGCCTCGACCTCGGCCATGGCGGGATCAGCCGCCAGCAGCACCGACGATCCGACCCGGTAGCGGAACGGCCGGCCGATCAGATCGGTGGCGGTTCCAAGCGGAACCAGCGGCCCCGACAGGAACACGAGGGATGCCCCGGCCGCGACCGGCCCGATGCGATGCTCGGTGCCGCGCTGGCCGCGCAGCAGATGACTGAGCCGCCAGGTCCGCTCGGCGATCAGCGTCGCGTCGCGGAACTGCACGATCTCCCAGCCCTCGGCGCCTTCGATCGCGAAGGAATTGCCGCCGCCGAGCACCTGCGCCTCGGGAAGGCTCTCCAGCGCGCCGCGGACGAGTTCCACGACCACGCCCTCGCCGCGATCCCAGAGCCAGGGCCGGCCATCGGGCATCGTCGTCAGGGTTCGGCCCATCAGTGACGGCGCGGCCAGCGAGCCGACAGCCTCGTCGCCGCTGCCCTCCCCGCCGCGCCAGACCGCATAGGGCCCGCGCCACGGATCGGAGGCGGCCGCGATATATTGCAGAACCGGCGGCTCGGCCTCGGTCAGCGGCGGCAGGTCGAGGACCGCGACGGCCGGGCGACCGTCACCGGGCGGCACACGATAGGCACGATGAAGCGGCCTCGGCCGCGCCGGCCGGATCGGCGGCGCATAAGCCTCAGCCTCGGCCCGCCGCATCAGCGTGCCTTCCAGCGCGCCGAGGCGAAGTGGCAAGGTCCGGCCGCCGGCGGCGAGGTTCACCTCATCGCCGGGTTCCAGCGCCAACCGCGACGGCGGCAGGGAAAAAGCCGCCTGTTCGCGTCCCGACCAGAGCCGGTGCAGCAGGCTTTCCGCGCGCACGCTCATCTCGCCGGGGTCGGCGGCCGTCGCCAGCGCGAGGCTCGATACGCGCCGGCTTTCGCCCGCGAGACGCCGGGATGTCACGGCCGAGGCGCGGAAATCCGCCTCCGTGTCCGAGAAGGCGATCGAGAGTTCGGCCGGCAATTGCCCGTCGTCGCGGCGGGTCACTGCGACGAGACTGCGGCCGGCCTCGTCGGCAAGCTCGTCCTCGCCAAGCGAAATCGCCTCGCCGGCTACGCCGCCCAGAACGAGCCTGTCGCCGCTTTCACGCATGTCGATGCCGAAGGCCCGCGCCAGCGGCTCCAGCGCGTCGCGCGCCGACATGGGACGGTCGATGACCAGCCCGTCCACGACGCCCTCGACGGCGGAGGCATCGACATCGGCAATGCCCCAGTCGGTGAGGATGCGCGCCATCAGGTCGCCGACCGGCGCGGAGCCGAGCCGGCCGTTCAGCCAGTGGCCGGTATCCCAGTTGGCGCCGTCGCTCCACACGTCGCTGGCGCGCGGGAAGGCCGGCCAGGGCCGCGCATCCCAGGCCCAGAGCGCCGTGCGGGCCGGATCGACCATGCGCCCGTCCTCGCCGAGCGGCGGATTGTCTTCGTCGGTCGCGCCGAATTCAGGATCGAAACGCGAGACCACCGCTTCCAGCGCCCGGCGCTGGATCAGGTCGTCCCGGCCGCCGTTCGAGAAGGGCGGCAGGCCGGCCTCGCTCGACTTGGCGTCGGGGAAAATCGAGGGACGGTTCGCGCCGCGATCGACGGCAGGAAAGCCGGCCTCGGTCAGCCAGATCGGCTTCGATTCCGGCACCCAGCCGGTCACAGCGGTCTCGACGCCCCCTGCCCGCTTCACATGGGCGTTCGCCCACCAGTTCCGGACATCCTTCTGGCGATGCACCCAGGGCTTGCCGAGCCCGTCCGTGATCGGCGTGCGGATGCCCGCGAGACGGTCGGTGTCGGATGCGTAGAACCAGTCATGCGCCTCGCCCGCGCTTATCGCCGCGCGCAGAACTGCCGCGTCGTAGGGCGAGCCGGGCGTGCCGTCGCGACGGTCGTCCAGCGGCGCATACCAGTCGATGCCGACCGCGCCGATGGCATCGTTCGCCCAGAGCGGATCGAGCGGGAAATGCAGGTCGTCGCCTTCGGTCTGGCCGCCATATTCGGTCCAGTCGGCGGCATAGGTCAGCGTCGCCGCGGGCAGGACGTGCTTCACGTCCTCCGCAAGCGCGACGAGCCCGTCGACGAAGGGATGGCCGGCGACTGAGCGCACACGCGTCAGGCCGATCATCTCCGAGCCGATGACGAAGGCATCGACGCCGTCGGCCGCCGCCGCGAGGTTCGCCATGTGCAGGATGAAGCGGCGATAGCGCCATTCCGGCGCGCCGAGATAGATCACCACCTCGCCGAAGCGCAGGAACTGCCAGCGCGCGGCGCTTCCGAGGAAGGCGCTCGCCTGCGTCGCCGCGCCAGTCGCGCCATGCGGCGAGCCCGGCCGGCCGGGCGCGGGATCGCAGGTAATCCGCCCGCGCCAGGGATAGGCCGGCTGGTCGGCTGCGCCCGAATGCGGATCGGCAAGGCCGTTGCCGGCCGGCACGTCCATCATCACGAAGGGGATCAGCGTCACCTTCAGTCCGCGCGCCTTCAGGTCGCGGATCGCGCGGATGACCGTCGCGTCCGAAGGCGAACCGCCATAGGCCGGCTGGCCGTCGATCTCGGAGACCAGCGCCGCAGTCGCCCGCGTCTCGCCGGCCGAAACCCAAGTCAGCCCCGCGACCTCCTTGTCGCGCCGCTCGACCTTCGGCCGGATCGTGCACTGGCCGGCGCGCAAGTCGTCGCCGAACCAGGCGACTACCAGCGACACGGATTCCAGTTTCGGGCAGAGCGCCTGCAACTCGTCGATGGAGGCGGAGAAATCGGAGGCGTCGAGGCTGGTATGGCGCGTCTCCGGCGCCGACCGGCCATAGCCGAATTCGCGGGAATGCACGCCCGGCTCATAGCCGAACTCGGTCGCGCCGGGGATAATCACCACCGCGCGGACCTGTTCCTCCAGCGCGCCGACGGGCCGGATCACCTCGAAGGTGAGTTGCGGGATGCGGCTGCCGAAATCGTCGAGATTCAGCCGCTCGAACACCACGTAGGCGAGGCCGCGATAGGCCGGCGTCAGCCCCGCCCCTTCCTTGGCGACGATCAGCGGGTCGGCCGGCTGGTCCTCCGTGCCGCGATGGACGCGGATGGTCAGCCCCCGCTGGTCGAGCTCCTTGCCATCTGCCCAGATGCGCCTGACCGCCGCGATCGGCCCCTCGCACAATCCCACCGCGAAATTCGCGGTGTAGCTGTAGGTGCGCGGCCGCGGGGACCCCTTGCCGCCGCCGGAGGCATGTTCCTCCAGCTTCGTCGCCCAGATGACCTGGCCGGCGATCCTGACGCGCCCATAGACACGCGGGATCGGGCTGCCCTCGGTCGAGGACATGACGTCGAGGTCCTTCAGCCGCGGCCCTTCCGGCGCGCGTGGGCCGAACAGCGCCCGGTCGATCATCGCGCCGGCGACCGCGCCGACGAGGCGGCCGGCGACCGCACCCGCCGCGCCAAGCGTGCCGCCAAGGGCCGCGCCCGCGAAGGAGAGGACGAGAGCGGCCATCAGCAGGGCTCCAAAGCGGTATCCGGAAAGGCGAAGGCGAAGGCGATGCGCCGCTGCCACCAGGGTGCGAAATGCGCCTCCGCGACGGCAGCGCCGTCATGGGCGTGGATCAGCGTCGCGGGGCCGGAGAGGATCGCGCAGTGCTTGGCGGGATAACCCTCCCGCCAGCGGAACAGCACGATGTCGCCGCCTTCGGCCGCGTCGGGAGAAATCTCGGCGAGATGGCCGCGCGCGGCCTCCGCCAGCGTCTCGTGGCCATGGGCCTCGGCCCAGTCGGGCGTATAGGGCGGCACGAAGACCGGCTCCGGGCCGATCACGTCACGCCAGACGCCGCGGACGAGGCCGAGGCAGTCGCAGCCGATGCCGCGAACGGAAGCCTGATGACGATAGGGCGTGCCGATCCAGCCGCGCGCCGCGGCAATGATGGCGGAACGGGTGGGCATGGTGCGATATCCGTTTTGGCTATGGCCGGCGAATGCTCAGCCGTTCAGCGACGATCCGTCGTGGCCGCCCTCGCCCGGCACCGGAACGGAGACGATCCGGTCGATGCCCGGCATATGCGGGAAGCCGCGGAAATTGAGCGCATTGGCGAAGCGGTCGCGGCAGGTCGTGTATTGCTTGTCGCAGCCAGCCGAGACGGTGACGCCATCGCCGGGCGCAATGGGCTCCGGAGGCGGCTGCCAGAGCGTCAGCCGCGTGCCGCCGGCAACGGAGGTCTGCGCCGCGATCTCGACCGCGAAGCCTTGCGACCCGCCGGACGTGACCACCAGCCGCCCGCCGACCAGCAGGTCCGGCGCGAAAGCCCCGAGACCCGCGCAAGTGACGCTGTCCGGCCCGACCGCCGCGACAGTCACGGAAGCCGTCAGCCCAAGTGCAGCGATGTTCAGCGCGCAGCGGTGATCGCCGAGATCCGCCGAGCAGCGGGGCGTGTAGAGCCGGCCGCGCTCTTCATCCAGTGCATCGGTCAGAGCGCGCAATTCGGCGCGGAATGCCACCCCTTCGCGGGTGATCTCGCCGAGACGCATGACCCGCAGCAGCACGGAGAGCGACGGCTCGGACCAGTCCGCGACGTGGATTTCGACCCGTGCGCCGTCATAGCGGCCGGCGCGGATGTCGGCCTCGGCGATCGCGTTATCGACCAGCGCCCCGGCAACCTCGCCCGCCCCGACCGCGAAACCCAGCTTCTCCGCCGCGGCCGCCCCGTCGAAGCCGCTCGCCGCGCGGCAGGTGATGCCATCGACCAGCACATCCTCGTCATGGTCGGTGAAACCAAGCGCCGCGCCGTCGCCGCGCCGGACGATCCAGCAGGTGGCGAGCGTGGTGCAGCCCGTATCCAGTTTCGCCTGGAGGGCGGGAGGAATGGCGCGCATCGGCTCAGTTCCTGATCTCGATGAGCGGGATCGACGGAATCTCCCCCGCCGCGAAGGAGGTGAGGTTCACGTCGAGACGGTCGGTGTCGAACCTGACGGGCACGTCGAACAGGAAGCCGCCGGTCACCGCTGCGCCATCGGCGGGAGCCGAGGCCAGCGTCACGACCCCGGCAGCAACATCGACCGTGAAATCCCCGGTCTCGACACCACTCACCGCGACCTTCACGGACCCCGCCACCGGCTTGCCGATGGGCCGGCGATAGGCCGTGGCGCCAGCCCCGTATGTCTTGGCGAGCTGGTACGAGACAGTATCGCCGTCGCCCGTACCGATCGGCTGATCGGTGGGCGACGGCGCCGCGCCGGGCTGGGCGGAGGAGTGATCCAGCCGGTCGCGGAAGCGGAAGCCATGGAGCCGGCCGCGCCGCTCCTCGAAGAAGGCGATAACGGCCTGCAGGCCGACGAGGCTCTTGACGCCGTAGCCGGCGTCGTAGCGCCGGCGCGAATGGGCCCAGCGGGCGTTGCGCTCCTCGCGCCCCGAGCCGAGCAGCACGACATCCGTGCGCCGCTCAGGCCCGCCGAACGCGCCGAGCGCGATGTCGAGCGGAAAGGTCACCTCGTGGAAGGCGGGCATGGCAAAGTCCTCACAATCCGCGCCGGCCGCGCGCCACCGCGCGGGCGAGCATGGCGGTCACCTCGGCCTCCGAACGGCGGAAGCTCGCGGCGTCGGTGGCGGTTACGTTCATGACGATGGCGGGACCGCCCCGCCCTGCTCCGCCGGCGGCGACGCCGAGCCTCCCGTCGGCGGTGCGGGCGAGCGGCATGATCGCCTCGGCGCCGCGCTCGCCCATCAGGCCGGTGCGACCATCGGGCATCGGGAAATAGGCTGGCGCGGCGACCACTCCGCCGCGGGCGAAGGGCTGGATGCCGCCCATCCCCGTGAGCAGGCCGGTCTCGCTTTCCACGCCCTGGCCGAGGCCTTTGAAACCCGCCAGCCAGTCGCCGATCGAGCTTGTCAGGCCGCTCATCACCGGCTGGATCGCGGTCCTGAGCGCCATGGCCGAGAGCTGCATGGCGAGCGTGCGCAGCACCCCGCCGAGATCCTGCCCGCGGAGCACCGCTCCGGTGAAGGCGCGGGTCATCGAGGAGCCGAAGCTCTTGGCCAGCTTGTCGGCATCGGCGATCTCCCGGCGGAATGCCGAGGTGTCCGCCGTCACGGCGACGGAGAGGGTATCGACAGTGGTCATCAGGTCACCTCAATCGGGATAGGCCGCCATCAGGCGGTCGAGCGCGGTGCGGTCCACCGGCGTGCCGATGCGCCCGAGCCGGCCCTCGAGGGCGGCAGCGAGTTCACGCGGGGTCGCCCGCCAGAACACGTCCGGCGGCCAGCCGATGACGCCGAGCGCGAGGCGCATGGCGTCGTCCCAAGGGAAGGGTTGCGGCTCTGCGCGCGGCCCACCGGCGCTTAGGCGAAAGGGCCGGCGGCCTTCGCCTCCGGCGCCGCGCCCGCGCCGAAGGTCGCGGTTAACAGTTCGGAAACGATCCGGGCGTAGGACGCCGCCCCGCCCTCCACCGAAAGGCTCGCAGCCTCCCGGTCGGTGATGGTCTCGCCAGCTCCGCGCAAGCCCGCGCCGATGACGGCGGCAAGGTCTGCGGCCGACAGCCGGCCGGTGCCGAAGCGTTCGGCAAGCTCGATGAGATCGCTGGCCTCGAAATGGGCCTCCAGCTCGGCGAGGCCGCCGAGGGTCAGGACAAGGCGACGGCTGCGGCCGCCGAGATCGGCCTCGATCTCGCCGCGACGGGCATTGGGCATCGGCACCTCCGGTGCGCAGAGATTGATTCAGGTGGAACGCCTTTCGCGAGTCGTATCAGCGGCTTGCGCGGCGCTTCAAAAGCGCGTTCGCGTTCACACGGCGATTCCGATTCAACGCGTTCATGCGGCGGTGAAGGTCAGCGCGCCCGCGCTTTCGAGGGCGAGGTCGTAGGTCACCTCGCCATTGTGGTTGCCGGCGAATTCGAGCGCCGTCACCTGGAACGCGCCTGCCACCGTGCCGAAATCCGGCACGATCACCTGGAAGTCGCGGACCGCCCCGTCGAAGAAGAGCTGGCGCATAAGCGCGTCGGAAGCCTCGTCCCGGAAGATGCCGGAACCGGACACCGAGGCGCGCTTGACGCCGGTGCCGCCGAGCAGTTCGCGCCAGCGTCCCGCGCTCTCGGCATGGGTCACGTCGACCGTTTCGGCGTTGAAGCGAAGCTGGCGCGAGCGCAGCCCCGCGACCGTGATGAAGCCTGCGCCGTCGGCGATCTTGACGAGCAGGTCCTTGCCTTTCTGGGCAGCCATGAAGTTCTCCACTGATGAATGAGGGCGGCGATGGTCCGCGGCGTCACGCCGGCTCGGTCACCGCGCGGAAGCGCACGACGCCGTGCCAGGTGCGGCCGTCCGCCTCGCGGCGGATATCGGCGGTGGCGAAGCGCAGGTTGACGAGGGTCTGCCCCTCGGGGTCGAGCGGCACGGTCTCCAGCGCGGCGATCACCTCGCCGGCCACGACATGCGCCTCGGACTGGCCGCCCTGCCGCGACCAGACATGCAGGGTCAGGGCGTGCTCATGGCCGGCCGAAGACCCGGTCGACCAGTCATTGGTCTGGGCCTCGCCCAGCGTGACATAGGGAAAGGCGGCGCTGCGTGGCGGCTCGTCATAGACCTTCGCGCCGCCGAGGACGGCGACGAGCGGGCCATAGTCGTTGAGCACGTCATGCAGCGACCGGCGGAGCGCCAGGGTCGCGACCGTCATGGTCAGGCCCCCGAGCGCAGCCGCGCAGCCGCCTGAGCCAGGCGCGGAGCCGCTGGCCGGTCGAGCGAGCCAAATTCGCGGGCGAAGGCATCCGCTCCGGTATCGACCACGGCAACCTGACGGTTGCCGCGAACGACTGTGAGCGCCGGGCCTTCAGTATTGGCGGCCTCGACGCGGAAGCGGTCGGCGAGGCGGACGACGAAGGGCATGGTCCAGCCGGGCAAGCGGGCATCGGCGGAGAGCCCGCCAAAGGCGACGGTGACGAGCGGCTTCACGGGGCGATCTCCTCGCAATGGCAGGTGGCATAGAGGCGCGAGGGCGTGTCCTCGCGGACGGCGCGGATGTCGAAGACGCGCGCGCCCTTGCGCAGGCGATGGGCGGCGGTCAGCCCGGCGAACGGGCGGATGACGATGCTGTGGGTCAGGCGCTGGACCAGACGTTCCTCGGCACGCACTTCCGTGCCGCCCATGGGGCGGATCAGCCCCCAGATCTGCCCGACCGACGCGAACGTGCGGGCGACGCCGCCGGCGCCGTCGGCAATTTCGACCGGCACTTCGACGGTCAGGCGGTGACGCAGCGTGCCGAGGCTCATGCCACCCTCCTGACAAGGAAGGGCGCGATCAGCGCCTCGACCGCGCGCGGCATGACCGCCACCTCGTGGCCGACCGTCACCAGCGAGCGGTTTTCGTACCAGTGCGCCGCGAGCAGCCGCACCGCCTGCACGAGGGGCGCGGGCACGTCCCCGGGGCCGCCATATCCGGCGGTCACGTCGATGGCGATGCCGGACATCGGCACCGCGGGCATCGGTACGACGCTCGGCGTCCAGGAGAGGCGCGGCGGCACACCGTCGCCGTCCAGCCGGAACAGGTCGAGCGGCAGGCTGACCTCGCCCGCGACGCGCGTCACCGTCACGGCATCGAGGCTGGCGATCGGACCGATCGGAAAGGTCAGGCGGCCGTGCATCGCCCAGGCATCGCGCCGGATGCGCCAGCCCTGGGTGACGAAGGCCTTGGCGGTCAGTGCCTCCAGATGGGCGCGCGCGGCCGTCGCGATCGAGCCGATCAGCGCGTCCTCGTCGGCCCCGTCGACCTTCAGGAAGGCCTTCAGGTCGGCGAGCGGCAGGGGCTCCGCCTCGGGCGGAGAGATCAGTGTCAGGCTCATGGTGCCTCGTCCGTGTTGGGATTGCGTGGCGCCGGGCGGCGTTTTGGTTCAGAAGCGAGCCGCCCGCGCATCCGCCGGGGGGCGCCGCCTTCGTATTGACACCGGGGCCGGTCAAAGGCCCTGATCATCCGGACTCGCAGGGAGCCGACGTGTTTCGAGCTATTTCCGCCGCGCTCGCCGCGACCATCCTTCCGGCCGGGGCCGCGCTGGCCGTGATCGGCGGCGCCGAGGTGCCGGCCGGTGATCCGGTCAGCGCCCATGTCGTGATGATTTCCGGGCAGAACGGCTTCTGCTCCGGCGCCGTGATCGGCGAGCGGCTGGTGTTGACCGCCGCCCATTGCGTCGAGGACGGCGGCCGTATCGGCGTTCTCGTCTTCGGGCCGGGCCGGCAGCCGATCATCAACGAAGTGGTCGAGCGGCGCGTCCATCCGGCCTATCGCCGGGCGGAATGGCAGGCCCGCCGCACGGCGGTCGATCTCGCGGTGATCCGCACCGCCAACCCAATAGGCAACGGCCGGCGGACGACGGCGATATCAGGCGGCGGCATCCCGCAAGCAGGCGCCGCCATCCGCCTCGTCGGCTTCGGGCCGGCCTCGGAGGGCGATGCCCGCAGCGCCGGGGTGCTGCGATCCGCCGCCTTGACCGTCACCGGCCGGCCTTCGTCCTATCAGGTGCGGCTCACCGGCCCCTCCGGCGCGGCGCTCGGCGCCTGCACCGGCGATTCCGGCGGTCCGGTCTTTGCTTCCGAATCCGGACGGCCCGCCGTCACCGGCGTCGTCAGCTGGACGACCGGGCGCGGCGCGGGCCGCTGTGGCAATCTCACGGGGACGGTTCCCGTTTCCCCGCACCGCCGCTGGATCGAGGACACGGTCCGCGGCCTTGGAGGATCGCAATGACGCATCGTATCTCGGCTTGCCTCCTCGCTGCGGCGCTGGCGGGCGGCCTGACGGCGGCCTCGCCCGCCCATGCCATCATCGGCGGCAGTGCGGTCGGCGCGGGCGATTCACTCGCCCGCTCCTCGGTCCTGATCGTGACGGGCGACGCCAATGGTTGCACCGGCACGCTGATCGGCCGGCGCTCCGTGCTCACCGCCGCCCATTGCGTGGCGGGCGCAAGGCTCGCCGTCGTCGCCTTCATCCGCGCCGGGCGCATCGTCGCGCTGAGCCCGGTGGTCGCCGCCTCCGGCCACCCCGGCGTGCCGGGACCGCGCGGCGGCACCGCCCCCATCGACGTCGCCGTCCTCACCATGCGCGATCTGCCGCCGGCCGGTTACGGCCCGGCCCGCATCGGCGGGCGCGATCCGGCGCCCGGCTCCAGCGTCACCATTGCCGGCTTCGGCCGCCAGCAGCTCGACAGCATGCGCAGCGCCGGCCAGCTCCGGCGGGTCAGCCTGCCGGTGCTCCAGCGCTCGCCCTCGGGCTATACGGCCCTTGGCGATGCACGTTTGATCGCCCGCGGCTTCGGCCCCTCGGCCTGCCAGGGCGATTCCGGCGGACCCGCCGTCGCCGGCGGCTCCGTCGTCGGCGTCGTCAGCCTCGTGTCCGGTCCGCCGGAGACGCGCGGCTGCGGGTCGCTGACCGTCGCCATGCCGGTGGTCGCCATCGCGCCGTGGATCCGGGGTGCCGTCGCCACCGGCGAGAGCCGCGCCCCCGCCAACCCGCGGGTCGCGACCCTGCCGCCGCCGCGCGCTCCCGAGCGGCAGGGCCTGCCGCCCTGGGCGCGGATCGACGGCGGCACCGCGCCGTGAGGCGTTAGCCGTCGAATTCCTTGTCGTAGCCGACGAGCAGGTCGCGACCGTTCTTGGTGATCGGAAAGCCGTAGCCTTCACCTTGTCCCAACCAGGCGAGCCGACCCCGTTTGTGATAGGTGCTCGAGTAGAGCTCGCTCGCGATCTTTTGCATCGCCAGATGAACCGCCTGCAGGGCATCGAAGCCCCAGGCCGTGCTGGTACGAGTCTTTCGGGGCCAGCCGATTTCATAGCGGCACCCCCAACCCAATTCGTCCTCGACAGGGACGAACAGGCTGACCGGCACCTCGGCAGTGCCGGCCTTGCTCGTTACATGCAGTATCCGCGTTCCGATGAGCATCGCGGCCATCCGGCTGTTCGATGGCCGCGACACTATCATCCCGCTGTTTGCTTCCCAATCAGCTAGCGGCCACCTTCAGCAGCTTGATCGCGTCGTAGTCGGCCACCCCGCCGCCGACGCGCTTGGTCGTGTAGAAGAGGACGTAGGGTTTCGCCGAGTAAGGATCGCGAAGAATCCTGAGCCCCAGCCGGTCGACGATCAGGTAGCCGCGGCGGAAATCGCCGAAGGCGACTGGCGTCGCGGCCGCGCCGATATCCGGCATGTCCTCGGCCTCGGTGACGGGAAAGGTGAACAGGCTCGCCTCCCCGCCCGCCTGGGCCGGCGGGTTCCAGACATAGGCGCCCGACGCGTCCTTGAACTTGCGGATCGTCGCCTGCGTCTTGCGGTTCATCACGAACCGGCCGTTCTGGCGGAAGCCGGCCCGCGCGGCATAGACGAGGTCGACCAGCACGTCGGCCGGGTTGCTCGCCGGAAAGGCCGAGGCGTGGCCCGTGATGACCGTGCCGATATTGCCCCAGCTCCACGAGGCGTTCGCCACCTGCATCTCGCTGAGGAAGCCCTTCGGCTTGTTGGTGCCGTCGCCGGCGACGAAGGCGGCGCCCTCCTGCTCGGCGAAGACGGTGTCCACCTCGCTGGCGATCCAGCTTTCGAGGTCCACCGCGGCATCGTCGATCAGCGTCTGGGTGGCCGCCGGCATGGCGTAGAGCTCCATGGCCGGGAAGACCTGCTCGGCGAGCACCGGCGAACTGGTCTGAGCGCGCGCCGCCGCCTCGCCGACCCAGCCGCTGGCCGGGCCGGTCTTCGCGAAGGGCCGCTTGAACGTGCCGGACGAGACCTGGCGCACGCCGGCAATGGCGCGGATCGGCGAGATCGCGGCCAGCCGCTGCGTCACCGTCGTCTCGACCTCGGGCGGTGCGAGATAGCCGCCATCCGGGCCGGAGCCGGCCGACATCGCGCGCGTTTCCAGTGCCTTCAGCCCGGCGGTTTCGCCGGAGCGGATATAGGCCTCGAAGGCGGCCTTATGCTCGGTCGAGCCGGTCCGCGGATCGGAGCGCTCGAGCGCGAGGCCGGGACGGCGGGCGGCAAGCGCCGCGCGGTCGAGAGCGGCCATCTTCTCGTCGAGGGCGCGGTTGATGCGCGTCACCTTGTCGTCGACGAGGACGTCGGCGGAGCGGCGCTCCATATCGGTGAGGCGCTGGTCGTTGGCCTCCTTGAAGGCTTCGAAAATGCGCATCACCTCGGCATGGGTGACACTGGCCTCGTGCGGCAGCACGGCCTTGATTTCGGGCGAGCTGGATGCGGATTGGGTCTCGTGCATGGAGAGGTCCTTCGGTTGGGGATTGGCTAAAAGAAAAACCCCGCACGAGGGCGGGGCTGGGCATGCGATAGGTTGGCCTTCGGCCTGTCAGGTCGTGAGCTCCCGTAACTTCGTGGCGACACCGCGGGCGCGTTCGGGGTTAGGCGGAAGGCACATGCGGTCGGTCTCGATGCGTGTCAGATGTTCGGCAATGACGTCCACCTCGACGCCCTCGCTCAGAAGGCCGAGGACGGCCGGCACATAGTCGTCGTATTCATCCTGCGCTTCCGGCTCGTCGCGGATGCCGATGGGGTCCCAGGAGCTAAGCAGGACGGCGCGAATGTCATGGAGCGGCTTTCCAGCGCTCATCCGAGCTCCAACGGAAACGGGGTCGGCTGCCACATCTTCTCAAGCCTGTACGCCGCGATGGTTCGCGCCTCCCAACCTTGCAGAAGGCGAGCGATGCCTACACGATCACCACACTGCAGCAGCGGGTACAAATCTTCGAGGATCGGCCGATACTCATCCTCCAGCCCTAGCTCGGTCCAACCGGAACGGCCTGATTTCAGCCACTCGCAAATGCCGAGGGCCGACTCGAAATTGCCGCGCGCGGCTTCGATCACCGGATAGCGAAGAGGATTATCGGCAACGCGCCGGAAACCGAACTCTGTCAAATTGGCATGGTCGACGAAATCATCGATGGTCTCGATCGGCCTGAGGCGTGGCAACGCGACCCGTTCGATTTCCTCGGCAAGCCGATCAAGGCTGCGGGGATCGACGATCGAGAACGGCCCCTGACCTCGCTGACCGAGATGGAAGCCGTGCATCGGCGTCAGATTGAGCGATGGCCGAAAGATTTCGACAGCAAACCACCGTGGTCGGTATTCCTCCTTCGGCAGTGTCGCGTCGAGCAAGACGCCGCGAAAGACATGGTGCACTGGCTTGAGAACAAGCCAGCGCTTGGTGAAGCCGAACTCGGGGAGGCGTTCGAGGATCGGCATCACATAACGCTTCAACTCGGTGGCGGTCGTCATCGCGCCGGCCTGATCTCAGTCACGATGATGCGGCGCGCGAAGCCAAATGACCTTTGAACACGGCCAGCAATCTCAAAGGAGCGCCCCCACAGTAGTCCTTCATCGCCGGTCTTGATGTCATAAACGCAAACGGTATCACTCGTAGTCTTCTCGTAGATGTCGATACGGATTGAGCCACGCGCGCCGTAGCGTCGCGTTTCTTCCGTCTTGAGAAGTGACACTTCAGCCCTGAAATCCGGGGTCACTCAAACCGTCGATCTGATGCTTCAGGTGGGTGTGAACCGCCGTTCCGTATTGCTGCGGGCTCATTCGGGCGCGATCCCCTGCAAAGACATCCGCGGCAATATCGGTCCGCTCCTGCACCTCTGGCAACCGGGGGCACGCCTGTTCGACCTGGTCCCGCGTGAGCTGTCCGACGAAGGCGACATGCGGCCCAGGTGATGCTCCGGACGCGTATTCGCGGGACGTGAACGCCGCCACTGCCTGAGCATCCGGTCCGTTGCGGGCGGACATAGCGACATAGAGGATCATTCCCAGTTCGAAGGTCTTGACGATCACCGGCGCGGCCACGAGCCCTGCAGGCAGGAAGGCCGGCTCCAGCACCGCGCCATCCGGCCGGAACTCCGACCGGCTAAGCACCTGGCCTAGTTCGTCGCGCACGCTCTGCCTCAGGCCCTCCGTCTCGAATGTTCTCCGGCTACCGTCCGTCGTCGCCACGGTGTGCCGCTCGTCGAAGCCGGCGGCGCGCGAGGCGGCGTATTCGGACCTGATCGTCGTGCCGTCGTCGCGGGCCACCGTCTCAGTCCGCGTGCCGTCCGCGGCGACGCCCTGGGAGATCCTTCTCCACTCGCCGCTGCCACCGGACCGGCCGTCACCACCGCCATCGCCGGCAGAGCCCCTGGTAGGATCAGGCGTGCCTATGCCGCCGCCTCCACTGGTCCACTGGCCACCATCCGGCGAACCCGCCGGCGCTCGCGGCTGGTCGGGGTCGTAGCGCAGCCAGAGTGCGAGACGCGCCGCGCGCAGCCCGGCGTCGAAAGCGAGGCATTCGGCTTTCGCCATGGCGATTTCCTTCGCGAGGATCACGCGGCGGATGGTCACGGGGTCGGTCATGGGCTCTCGCGGGGCACAAAAAAGCCCCGCGCGATGGCGGGGCGAGTGTCGTTCCGTATGGTTGCCGAGCAGGTCGCTCGGATCAGGACAGGGCAGCGCACAGTCCCGGTCGCCGCCTCACGCTGCCACCCGCGTCACCCGTGCCGCCGCCAGTGCCGGGAAGGTCACGACCGAGACCTCCCAGAGATCGACCTCGAGCAGCCGTCGCGTCGCTCCGCGCCGGCCGCCGGCCGCGCGCAGCGCCTTGAAGCCGATGGAGAGCCCGTCCACCGCGCCGGCCGCCATCAAATCAAGCGCCTCGCGGCCGCGCTGCGTGTGGGTGACGAGGCGGCCGGTGACGCGCAGGCCCACCGGGTCCTCGGCCAGCGACAGCCAGGTGCCGATCGGTTGGGCCGGGTCGTGCTGCCAGAGCATGCGGATGCCGGCGGCTCCACGCTTTGCCAGCGAGCCCGAAAAGGCGCCGCGCTCGACGATGTCGTTCTGCGTGTCGGCAATGCCGAACAGCGAGGCATAGCCGGTGAAGATACCGGTGTTCGGGTCGAGGCGGGTCGGTGGCATCAGGTCGTGGATCACAGCTCGCTCCGGGGCTTGCACGCGGCGGGAGAGGCGAAGAGGTCGAGAGCCCGCACGCGCCCGCCGCCGGCGCGCGGCCGGCGCTGCTCCAGCGCCTCCAGCGTCTCGACGAAGCGGCGGATTGGCTCGTCCGCAGGCATGGCGCGGCGTTCGCGCCGGAGCGCGGTCAGGAGACGGACGGGCATGGTGGAACTTCCGCGGAGGCGCGCCCCGCGAAAGGGGCCGCCTACTGTTCGAGGATCAGGGCGTTCTGCGCGAACTCGACGCGGCGCAGGCGCGACAGGTAGCTCATGCCGAGCAGATTGATGCCGAGCGCGCCCTCGGGGAGCACGACTGCGGCCACGGAGGCAACCGTCAGCCCCTCCACCTCCAGCCGCGGAATGGTGACGCGCTTGCCCATGACGCGGCCATTGGCCGTCTGCATGGCGGTGTCCATGGTCTCGCCGGGGCGCACCAGATGGAGGTCCAGCGCGGTGCGCCAGGTCAGCGCCACCACCGTGGCGCCGGTATCGACCAGCACGTCGAACGAACGGCCGTTCGCCCGCGCCCTTGCGCGGACATGGCCGTCGCGGTCGGCGGTCAGCCGCTTCGGACCGAAGGGGTTGGCCGAGGGCGGCGGTTCGGGCGTGGCGACGGCCGCGACCTGCGCCCGGCCAGGCATCGCCATGGCCAGCAGCGCGGTATAGGCCTCGGGTTTCGCCACGGCGACGAGGCCCGCAGGCAGCATCAGCAGATAGAAGGCCCTGGGCAGCATGGGCAAGGCTCCGGTCCGTCGCCCAAGTCAGCCACGGATCGCCCTTGATATCGATGAACGGGCCTCCCTCTCCTGCTGCGATGGTGAACGAAACCTCGCCCGGACAGCGTGCGAAAATGTCAGTCGCGCCGCCCGGCGCGCTCGTTGAAGCGCGTCAGCTCGCGCACGAAGGCGTCGAAACGGCGGTTGGCGGCGGCAAGCTCGCGCAGCGTCCAGACCAGCAGGCCCGTCGCGCTCGTCGCCCACATGAACAGCGCCAGAGCGGCGATGTCGGCCCGCTCCACGAAGGCGCGGACGACGGGTTCGGCCCCTTGCGGCAGCATGGCGGCCTCCCTTCGCGCTTCACGTCAGATCGAGCCGGCTCAGATTTCCGGCTCAGATCTCCGGCTTCTCGCGGGCATAGCCGACAGCCTCGCGCTTCTCGCCCTCGGTGAGGAACGAGGCGCGCTCGACGCGCCGCCAGAGGCTCTCGCGCTCAGCATGAAGCGCACCGATGGCGTCCTCGTCGGGCGTCGCAATGAGCCCCTCGCCGGGCGCGAGCCAGCCGATCAGCCCGCCCATCACGCGGCGCGCCAGCGGCAGGGCCGTGTCGCGGCAGAAGGCGCGGTTGGCCTCCTGGTAATTGGCGTAGGTTGCGTCGCCGGGAATGCCGAGCACGATGGGCGGCACCCCGAAGGCGAGCGCGATCTCGCGCGCCGCGCCGTGCTTGGCCTCCATGAAATCCATGTCGCGCGGCGACAGCGACAGCGCCTTCCAGTCGAGCCCGCCTTCCAGAAGCAGCGGCCGGCCGGCATTGCGGCTACCCGAAAAGCCCTCCTCCAGCTCGGCCTTCAGCCGCTCGTACTGGTCGTCGGAGAGCGTGCCGTCGCCGCCGGAATAGACCAGCGCGCCGGAGGGCCGGGCGGCATTGTCGAGCAGGGCCTTGGTCCACTGCGTCGCGGCATTGTGGATGTCGATGGCGGCGGCCGCCGCCTGCAGCGGCGCCAGGCCGAAATGGTCGTCAAAGGGGTGCGGCAGGGTCAGATGCAGCACCGGCGGCGTGCCCTCCCCGCCCTCCTGCGAAAAACGAACCGCCCGCCCTTCCACCTCGTAGTCGTAGGCCGCGGGCCTGCCGCCCGCGCCGGGGACGATGCGCATGCGGTCGGGTCTCAGGACATGCAGTTCGCGCACCCTTCTATCCAGCACCACGGCCTCGATAAAGGCATTGCCGGTCAGCAGCAGATGCGTCACCAGCAATTCCGTCAGGCCGGTGCGGCCCTGCGCCTCGTTCGGCTGCTCGATCAGCAGCGCGGCGGGATGGGCGGAGGCATCCGCACCGTCCACCGTGAACTGGAACGGGATCTCGGCGACGGCCTGTGCGATGCGCGCCACGGCGCGCGCCGCGACCGGGTTCTTCGCCAGCGCCTCGGCGTGGAAGCGCCGCGGCTCGGGCGAGGTCCACAGCGCCCGGCCGGGGCCGGACAGTGCCACCAGCGCGGCCGTGCGGGATCGCTTGCGCTCGGGGGCGCCGAAGAGGGTCGAGAGAAAGGACATGGGGCCTCTGATCAAATGCGTTCGGGCAATGGGGCGCCGCAGCCAGCGGGCAGTGGCGGAAATGCGCCGGCACGTGACGGCGTGCGGCGTCGCGCTACGAACGCAGCGGCAACGACCGCATCCACGGCAATGACGACGACGACCTCATTCACGCCGGGGCCGGCGACGACCGCATCGGCGGCTCCGATCACGGCCAAAGCGGCGCCGCGCGAACGGAGGTTCGCGCGGCCTATTACCCAATTTGGATGGCGACCTGATCCGGCTCCGTCTCGCGATTGGTCCAGACGCGAACCCGCGTGCTCGTGGATGTCAGCGGCATATGCGCAATCACATCCTGCTCGCTTGTCGATATCGCGAACTGGCGCGTTGGCGTCAGCAGCAAGCTGGTGCAGGCCGGCTGTACCAGTTCGATGGTATCATCCGGTCCGCAAACGTAAATTTCTGTGTCGCCGTCGCAGGCCGGCATACATGCAACGGCGATGCACGATGGGTTCGCGACGACGGCTGCGCCCGGATCGTATCCGGGTGCCGGGGTGCCCCAGCCATCTGACAGAAACAACATCGCGTTCGGCGGTGAAGTCCAAATTCGCCGCGGCAACCAGCGCCGCCCCATACCGCGCAGGGCGAACCCTTGGCCTCGGTGACACTTCAGGCACATTGGATAGAGGTCTTGAGGCTTACCCGGCGGGTTGATCGCGTCCGATAGTTGCGGGTCGGGAACAAACTCCCCCGAGAGCGTTCCTGGGTCGCGGGCGCCGCAGGTATGACAGCCGTGCTTGCGCCCGATCCTCGTAACGGCTTGCCGGCTTTGGAGGTCGTAGTACCGCCCGATCCATCGAGAAGACATGCGCCCACTCCACGACATGCCACTGCTTCCGAGAGCTAAGCGTGTCTTTGCGGAAGGCGCAATCTTTGCGAGCAATGAGGCGGCGCTCGCCCCTAAAGCCCCCTCACCCGCGCCTCCGTCTTCGGCCGCAGCGCCAGATGCGTTACCGCCCAGACCAGCGCGTCGAGCCGGTCGGGGCTGCGGCCCGACGACAGGCCGTCCGGCCCGAAATCTGCGAGTTCGTCCTCCAGCGCCGGAAATATCCCGGCATGTTTCACCCGGCCCTGCGCATAGAGCGCCGCCACCGGCTCGGCCCGCAGGTGCTTGGAGCGCACCGCCCTGACCGAAGTCACCGGCACGTCGGGGGCGACCTCGCCGATCACCGTGGCCACCATGTCGCCGCCCTGGTTCACCTCCACCACCAGCGCATCGGCCGACAGCCTGCGATAGAGCGCCGCCGCGCGCCCCGCCCATTCGTGGGGCTTCAACCCTTGAGCGCTCTCGTCGGCCAGCACGAAGATCGTGCCCTCGCCGTCGATACCCGCCGCGACGATGCCGCAGGCATCAGCGCCCCTGCGGTGCGAGGCCGGCGGATCGACCGCCACGACGATGCGCTTGAGCCCGGGCGCGTCTGACACACGCCCCTCCTCGATCACTCCCCGCGAGAACAGCGCGCCCTCGCGGTCGTCGATCAGTTCGCCGTCCAGTTCCTGCCGTCCCAGCCGCGTGCCGCCGTAGCGCTGCATCAGCGCCTTCACCACGCCGGGGGCGAGGTTGGCGGCATTGGCCGATGTCGCCGACCGCGTCACCACCGTGCCGGGATCGGCGAGGAGGCGGCGCATCAGCGGCGTCGCGCGCGGCGTCGTCGTGACCATGACGCGCGGCCGCTCGCCGAGGCGCAGCGAGAAGCTCAGCATGTCCCAGGCCGCCTCGGCCTGAACCCATTTGCCGGTCTCGTCGGCCCAGGCGGCATCGAACTGTGGTCCGCGCAGCGCCTCCGGGTCCTCGGAAGAAAATCCATGCGCCACCGCGCCGTTCGGCCAGACGAGCCGGCGACGCGAGGGCTCGAAGCGCGGGCGCTCGGCCGGAAAGCCGCAGGCTCTGAGGCCCGAGACGCCCTCCACCATCACCTCGCGCACCTGATCCATGGTCTCGCCGACAAGGGCGATCCGGCCCGCCTTCGGGGCGAAACCGTCGCGGCCATGGACGATGCCGTGAACCCATTCGGAGCCCGCGCGGGTCTTGCCCGCGCCGCGCCCGCCGACAAAGGCCCAGACGCGCCAGCGGCCGGGCGGCGGCATCTGCTCGGGGCGCGCGAAGGCCGGCCAGAAGGCCCGCAGCCGCGCAATCTCGTCTTCAGGCAGCGCTGCCAGCGCCTCCGGCCTTGCCCGGTGCAAGCTGCGCCGCAAGCGTTTCAGCCCAGGCTTCGGCGTCCACAGGCGCGGCGACGGCGGCAGCATGGGAATCTCCGGCATGGTCGCGCCCGCCAAGCGCCTTGCGGTCGAGGGCGGCGAGCTTGTCGAGGGTGGAGGCCAGCGCGCCGAGGCGGCGGGCGGCCGTTGCGGAAGGCCCGCCGAGGCTCGCCTCCACCGCTGCGATCTCGCGTTCGGCCGCGTCGTAGAGACGGCGGACGAGACGCGGGCGCTCGGGGCAGTCGCTGAGGCCCGGACAGGTTTTGCCGGCATGGGAGGCCGCGGGCGGCTGCGCCGGCAGGTCCGACACCCGCGCAACAGAGGCCGGACGAACGGGGCTCGCCGGTGCTGCGGGCGCGGCGCGCTCGGGAGCAGTGGTTGAGGCACGGGAAAGGGTTGCGCCGGCCGTCTCGGGCGCGGCGGAGCTGCGGGCGGTCGGCAAGGCGGCCTCCGTCGGGATATCGGGAAAGGCGTATCGGGCGACAAATCCGGAAGAAACAGACGCCCGGAAACAGAACGCCCGGAAACAGAACGCCCGGCCGGGGTCTCCCCCGCCGGGCGCAACTATCGAACATGCCTGAAACCTACCGAACCAGCGTTACGCTGTCAAGGCATATTTTCCGGCGTCAGGAATTTTTATCGTCAGCATCAGGCGCGGTTCACCGCATCCTTGATCGCGTCCTTGGCCTTGCCCTTCACTTGCTGGGCTTCGCCTTTCACTTCCTGCAGCTTGCCCTTGGCCTGCATTTCCTTGTTGTCGATGGCCTTGCCGACGGCCTGCTTGGCATTGCCCATCGCCTCGTTGGCCATGCCCTTGATCTTGTCGCTGGTGCTACCCATCGCGAAATCTCCTCTGCGGCAACCGTTGCCGCAGCCTCAACACGGGCGACCGGCGAAGGTTCCGCCGGCGTCAGCGGCCGGCCAGCGGCATCGTGAAGGCGAAGACCGTCTCCGTCTCCGAGGAGGCGACGCTCAGCGTGCCGCCATGGGCACGGGCAATCTCGGCGGCGATGAACAGCCCCAGTCCGAGACCCTGTTTCGAGCCGTCGGCTCGGCCCCGGACGAAGGGGCGGAACAGGCGTTCCTGATCGCCGGGATCGATCGGCATGCCGCCATTGGCGACGGAGAGGCGGAACGTCCCGTCCGCCGCCGTCGCGACGACCCGCACCGGATGATCCGCCGCGCCGTGGCTGACGGCATTGGCCAGGAGGTTCGAAAAGAGCTGCCCGAGCCGCTGGGTGTCGGCATCGATCGGGTCGTCGAAGGCGAGGTCGACGTGAATCTGGCGATCGGGATGGGCGGTGCGCAGTTCCGAGGCGACGACATCGAGCGCCGGCTTCAGCGGCTCGGTAGCGGTGCGCGCGATCGGAATGCCGTCGCCGAGCCTGACGCGGGCAAAATCCAGCACGTTGTTGAGCAGGTCCGTGATGCGCCCGACGCTGCCCTGGATCATCGTGACGATGCCGGCCGCCTTGTCGTCGAGCTTGTCGCGCTTCAGGAGCCGCGCCCCGGCCGCGATCGCCGCAACCGAATTGCGCAGGTCGTGGCTCAGCACCGCGATGAACTGGTCGCGCAGGTCGGACACATGCTGGGCATCGACCAGCGATGCCTCGGCTGTCGCCAGCCGCGACTGCGCGTCGAGCTGCGTCGCGATCAGCTCGGCGAACAGCTTGAACATGCCGACCGTCTCGGGATTTCTCAGCTTCGCCGGTTTCGGATCGATGGCGCAGAGCGTGCCGAAGAACGAGCCGTCCTTCAGCACGATCGGCATCGAGATGTAGCTTTGAAATCCGTACTTGGCCGGCGTCGGGTGGCCGCAGAACGCCGTATCCTCGGCGACGTGATCGATGACCACGGCCTCGCCGCTCTGGCGGATCTCGTGGCAGATGGTCGTCTGCACTTCCAGTTCGCCGCCGGGCACGAGGCCGAACTCGATCTGGTCGAGCACCTGACAGGCGATCCATCGATCGGAGGTGACGCGGGCGACGGCGGCAAAGCGCATTCCCGTGACGCGGCAGACCACGTCGAGAATGGTCGGAACCGACGCGATCCTGCCGATCGCATCGATGTCGTCTTGAAAGGATGCGTCCACGTCGGCTCTCAGGTCGGGCAACCGATACTCGCGCGCAGCGCTACCGCCCGCCAGCCTTGCCACAGACTACGGGAAAGACCCCGGCGCCCTACGTCAAAAGACATACATCATCGCCCGGTGAGGAAGAAGCCCGACGCGAGATAGGCGAGCGAGGCCATGAGCCCGGCCATCGGCATGGTGATGATCCAGGCCCAGACGATGCCGCGCGCCACGCCCCAGCGCACCGCCGAGACCCGCCGCGCCGCGCCGACGCCGACGATGGCGCCGGTGATCGTATGGGTCGTGGAGACCGGCACGCCGAAGCCGGTCGCCACGAACAGCGTGATCGCCCCGCCGGTCTCGGCGCAGAAGCCCTGCTGCGGCGTCAGGCGGGTGATCTTCGAGCCCATGGTGTGGACGATGCGCCAGCCGCCGCAGAGCGTGCCGAGCGCCATCGCCGCCTGACAGGTGATCACCACCCAGAACGGCACGGAGAACGTGTCGCCGAGGTGGCCGTGCGAGAACAGCAGCACGGCGATGATGCCCATCGTCTTCTGCGCATCGTTGGCGCCGTGGCCGAGCGAATACATCGAAGCAGAGACGAATTGCAGGATGCGGAAGGTGGAATCCACCTTGATCGGCGCCACCCGCACGAAGGTCCATGAGACGATCAGCACCAGCAGCAGGGCCAGCGCGAAACCGACGGCCGGCGACAGGAAGATCGCGACGAAGGTCTTGCCGAGGCCCCAGACGACGATGCCGGAAAAGCCGACCTTGGTCAGCGCCGCGCCGACCAGCCCGCCGATCAGCGCATGCGACGACGACGAGGGAATGCCCGCCATCCAGGTGATGACGTTCCAGGCGATGGCCCCGGTCAGCGCGCCGAAGATCACCCGGTCGTCGACGATGGCCGGCAGGATGATGCCCGAACCGACCGTCTGGGCGACGTGCAGCCCGAAGAACATGAAAGCGATGAAGTTGAAGAAGGCCGCCCAGAACACCGCCCATTTCGGCGCCAGCACCCGCGTCGAGACGATGGTGGCGATGGAATTCGCGGCGTCGTGCAGGCCGTTCAGGAAATCGAACAGCAGCGCTACGGCGATGAGGAAGATCAGGGCGTAGGAGAAGGTGGCGAAATCCACTGGGTCCGCCCGGCGTCAGAGATGTTCGAGCACGATGCGGCCGGCGCGCTTGGCGACATCCTCGAAGCGGTCGACGACCTTTTCGAGATGGTCGTAGATCTCCGCGCCGACGATATAGGCCATGGTGTCGGAGGTGCGGTGGGCCTTGAACAGCTCCTTCAGGCCATTGTCGTGCAGTTCGTCGGACTTCTCCTCCATCGCGCCGATCTCGCGGGAGATCATGCCGATGTTCACCGCGTTCTTCTTGATGTCGCGCAGCATGGGCAGGAGGTCGGCGACGCGCTCCGACGTCTGCACGATGACGAAGCCGAGCTCCTTCATGCAGGGCGCGAAGGTGTCCACCTCGAACAGCGTGATGGTCTTCACGGTCTTCTGCATCTGGTCGATGGCATCGTCCATCGAGCCGATCAGTTCCTCGATGTCGCCGCGGTCGAAGGGCGTGATGAAAGTGCGCCCGACCGCCAGCATGACCTCGCCGGCGATCTCGTCGGCACGGTTCTCGTGAGCCAGAACCTCGGCGCTGCCCGCCGCCACGCTCTGGCTGCCGTCGAGCAGGCTCTTGAGGGCCGTGGCTCCGGCCACGAGCGTCCCGGCATGCGCCTCGAACAGGTCGAAGAACTTGTCCTCCCGGGGAAGGAGCTTGCGGAACCAGCCGAGCATGCGGGGCCTCTCTTGACCGTCACGAAGACGTCATGAAAGGCGATAGGCGTCTGAAATGGCGCTGTAAAGTGATGACGAAGCGGCTTTGCACAGGGATCGAGTCCTGACCCCTACCCCTCCAGCCTCGCCGCCCTGAGCCGCAGCGCATTGCCGATGACGCTGACCGAGGACAGCGCCATGGCCGCCGCCGCGATCATCGGCGACAAGAGGATGCCGAAGGCCGGATAGAGCAGGCCCGCGGCCACCGGCACGCCCAGCGCATTGTAGGCGAAGGCGAAGACGAGGTTCTGGCGGATATTGCTCATGGTCGCCTCGGAGAGATGCCGCGCCCGGACGAGCCCGGTCAGGTCGCCCTTCACCAGCGTCACCCCAGCGCTTTCCATCGCGACGTCGGTGCCGGTGCCCATGGCGATGCCGACATCGGCGGCGGCGAGGGCCGGCGCGTCGTTGACGCCGTCGCCGGCCATGGCCACCACCCTGCCCTCCGCACGATAGCGCGCGACGACCTCGGCCTTGCCCTCGGGCAGCACGTCGGCCTCGACCTCCGCGATGCCGAGCCGCTTCGCAACGGCCTCGGCGGTCACCCGGTTGTCGCCGGTCAGCATGACGATGCGGATGCCGTCGGCGACCAGCGCCTTCAGCGCGGCCGGGGTCGTCTCCTTCACCGGGTCGGCGATGGCGAAGATGGCGGCCGCCTTGCCGTTGACGCCCATGAAGATCGCCGTCGCGCCATCTGCGCGCAGTTCGTCCGCCTTTGCCGCCAGCGGCGTGACGTCGATGCCGAGTTCGCCGAGGAAGGCGGCGGAGCCAAGCGTGACGCGCTTCTTCTCCACCATGCCGTAGGCACCCTTCCCCGTCGGCGAGTCGAAGCCCATCACCTTCGGGATGGCGATGGCCTTCGCCTTGGCCGCCCTGACGATGGCCTCGGCCAGCGGATGCTCGGAGGGCTTCTCGACCGCCGCCGCGAGGCGCAGCACCTCCTCCTCCGCGAAGCCCTCGGCCGGCACGATGGCGGTCACCGCCGGCCGGCCCTCGGTCAGGGTGCCGGTCTTGTCGACGATCAGCGTGTCGACCTTCTCCATGCGCTCCAGCGCCTCGGCGTCGCGGATCAGCACGCCGGCAGAAGCACCCCGGCCGACGCCGACCATGATCGACATGGGCGTTGCGAGCCCCAGCGCGCAGGGACAGGCGATGATCAGCACCGAGACGGCCGCGACCAGCGCGAAGGCGAATTGCGGCGGCGGGCCGAAGATCGACCAGACGATGAAGGCCAAAACCGCGACCGCCAGCACGCCGGGGACGAACCAGCCGGAAACCTGATCGGCAAGCCGCTGGATCGGCGCCCGCGAGCGCTGCGCCGTCGCGACCAGCTGGACGATCTGCGCCAGCATCGTGTCGCGGCCGACCTTCTCGGCCGTCATGACCAGCCCGCCTGAGCGGTTCAGCGTGCCGCCCAGCACCTTGTCGCCGGCATCCTTGGTCACCGGCATCGACTCGCCGGTCACCATGCTCTCGTCGATGGCGCTGCGCCCCTCGGTCACCACGCCGTCCACCGGCACCTTCTCGCCGGGGCGGACGCGCAGGGCATCGCCGACCTGGATCTGGTCGAGCGCGACCTCTTCGTCCGCGCCGTCCTCGCGGATGCGCCGGGCGGTCTTCGGTGCAAGGTCCAGAAGTGCCCGGATCGCGCCGGAGGTTGCGTCCCGCGCCCGCAGCTCCAGCACCTGCCCGAGCAGGACCAGCACGGTGATGACGGCCGCCGCCTCGAAATAGACGGCGACATTGCCGTGATGGTCGCGGAAAGCGGCCGGAAACAGCCCCGGTGCGAGCGTTGCCACCACGCTATAGGTCCAGGCGACGCCGGTGCCTATGGCGATCAGCGTGAACATGTTGAGGTTGCGCGTCACCAGCGACTGCCAGCCGCGCACGAAGAAGGGCCAGCCGGCCCAGAGCACGACGGGCGTCGCCAGCACGAGCTGCACCCAGGGCGACCAGCCATGCGGCAGCGGGTCCCAGCCGAATACGTGGCCGCCCATTTCAAGGACGAAGACCGGCAAGGTCAGCGCGAGGCCGATCCAGAACCGCCTGACCATGTCGATCAGTTCCTCGTTGGGGCCCTGATCGGCGGTGATCATCATCGGTTCCAGCGCCATGCCGCAGATGGGGCACGAGCCGGGTCCGACCTGCTGCACTTCCGGGTGCATCGGGCAGGTATAGGTGGTGCCTTCCGGCACCGGCTCGGCGGGCTGGCTCGCCTTGTCGAGATACTTTTTCGGGTTGGCGTCGAACTTGGTCTTGCAGCCGGCCGAGCAGAAATAATAGGTCCGCCCGCCATGCTCGGATTTCAGGGTCGCCGTATGCGGGTCAACCGTCATGCCGCAGACGGGGTCGATGGCGAGATGCGCGGCATCGCCGCCGCCAGCGCCGTGTCCGCCGTGCCCATGCCCATGCCCGGCATGTTCATGCGCTCCGTGGCCTTTGGCATGGTCGTGCGCATGCCCGCTGCAGCAAGATGATCCGTGCGGCTTGTGCTCGTCGTGCGTCTTGTGGTCGTGGCCAGCCATCAGACCCTCCTCGTTCCATCTTGCGAAGGCTTGTAAGGCTTCCCATCATTGGAAGGTCAAGCGATGAAACCGCGGTCGGTTCCGGGAGGCAGGACATGAATATCGGGCAGGCATCGGCCGCCTCTGGCGTCTCGGCCAAGATGATCCGCTACTACGAATCCATCACGCTGCTGCCGGTGGCCGAACGGCGCGAGCAGGGCTATCGCGACTACGGCCACGAGGATGTCCACCGCCTCACCTTCGTGCGGCGCGCCCGCGATCTCGGCTTTTCCATCGACCAGATCCGCTCGCTGCTGGCGCTCTGGTCCGATACCGGCCGTTCCAATGCCGACGTGCGCGCCATTGCCCGCACCCATGTCCGCGAGATGGAGGAGCAGGCCCGCAAGCTCCAGCAGATGATCGGCACGCTGAACCACCTGATCGGCTCGTGCGAGAAGGGCTCGCGCGCCGGCTGCCCGATCATCGAGGAACTCGGCGACCATAAGCCGCCGCCGGCCGTGCCGCAGAAGAAGACGCGGCGGGGCTGATCCCTTCGGCCCGCACAAGCGCGGGGATGACGACCTTTTGGGGCTGCGCCAGCGACAGGCCACCGCCGGGCCCCGCCACCAGCGTATGGATGTGGAACCAGGTGTCCCCGTCCTCCGGCGCCATCACGGGCGACGGCGCAGAGATGATCGTGACCTCGCCGCAGGTGCCGATCCAGTCGATGTGACGGTGGCCGTGCATCACGACGCAGCGCGACCCAAGTCGCTGCAGTTCGCGCACGAACCAGCTGCCGTTGATCAGCGCGGTCCCGATACGCTCCGAGAAGGCCTTGGCAGGGGCCGGATATTCGACGAGATGGTGGTGCAGGGCGATGATCCAGCGCGCCTGCGGATAGCGCCGAACCGCCTCGGCAAGGCGCTGTGCCTGGCCGAGCGGCATCATGCCGAGCGCATTGGTGAAGGAGAAATGCGTATCGGCGTTGGAGTTGAGGACGGCGACGCCGAGCCCGTCTTCGCCCTCCGGCGGCAGGATCATCGGGAAGACCTCCTGCCACAGCGCGTTCAGCTCCCAGGTGTCGCGCCAACCGCCGGCATCGGCGAAGGCCGCCATCGCCGGATGGTGTGGCGCCAGCACCTGATCGAGCGTCCGGTCGAGCCGCCCCTCGCCGTCCGGCACGCGCACCCTGGCGCCCTGCACGGCGGCGAGCGCCGACAGGGTGCGCAGCCGCCGCCACAGCCGGCTCGGGCTCGCCGGCAGTTCCAGCCGCGCCGGATTGGCCCGGTCGACGATGTTGAGGTCGTGATTGCCGGGCAGGATCAGCATCCGCTCCCTGAGCGCCGGGACTCGCGCCACGGCGTCGAGGAACTCCGCCCATTCCGACGACCGGCCGGCATCCGTCATGTCGCCGGTGACCAGCACGAGATCGAGCGGATCGGCGGCATGGATGGCATCGAGCCGTTCGAGGACCGCGCCGAGCCGCCCGTTGCCTTGCGGGCCGGTCCTGCCGCTCTCAAGACGGAAGCCGTAGCGCTCGCCGACGACGTGAAGGTCAGAGAGATGGGCGACGCGCCAGCGCCTCCCCTCGCCCTCCACCGGAACGAAGGCAGAATGGTCCGCCGCCGGCTCCATCGTCCCGTCGGCGAGGCCCCAGAACAGCGCCGCTGCGGCCAGATAGAGCGAGCCGGCGACGAAGGCATTGGCGAGGGCCGGCACGATGAGCCGGAACGGCGTCGCGAGATCGGCCGCCTCGCCCATCCAGCGCGTCGCCGGCCAGACGAGCGCCGCGAGGCCCAGCGAAACGAGGCAGACAATGAGGCCGGCCCCGAGTGCTGCCCGCTGGCGCAGCAGCGCCCGCCTCCTCGCCCGACCAGCGCCGACCCAGCGGTCGGCGAGGTGGCGCAGGCCTTCCCGCCAAAGTGCGTAGAGCGGCTGCACCGCGAGCGCGTTGAGCGACCAGAAATTGCGCTCGGCGAGGCGGAACAGCGGCGGCGCCACGAACCAGGCGAGAGCGATCAGCAGCACCAGCAGCGCAAGAGAGCCGAAACCGGCCATGGCGACGATCTTGCCGGACACCGTGTTCAGCCAGCCGGTGACGACGAGGGGCGCGAGCCCGACGAGCACTGCCGGCAGGCCCACGAGGCTCACCCAGGCGAGGACCAGTTTCGGCAGGCTGATCTCCGAGAACATCGTTCCGGCGATAGCCAGCAGCGAATGGGCGGCGGTGCTCGATACATCGTCTTCGGCATCGCCGCGGCGGGGGTCGAGCATGTCGGTCATGCCGGATGATGGCGGCCGGGCAGCAATGATGGCAAGGGCGGCCGCGCCGGATCAGGCCGCCTTCACCGGCTCGATGCCCGACAAATCCACCGATTCCGCCGCCTTCGAGAGATCGTAACGCACCTGCATGTTCATGAACCATTGCGGATCGACGCCGAAGAACCTGCCGAGCCGCAGGGCGATTGCCGCCGTGATGTTCTGCCGGCCGTGTGTGATCTCGTTGATCCGGCTGCGCGGCACGCCGATAGCTTTGGCGACGGCGTATACCGACAAGCCCATCGGCAGGAGGAACTCCTCCTTCAGGACCTCGCCGGGATGCGGCAGCGGCACCGTGCGGATCATGATCCTCTCCTCAATGATAGTCGCAGAACTCGACATCATGCGCATCGCCGTCCCGCCAGACAAAACAGATGCGCCACTGATCGTTGACCCGGATCGAGTGCTGGCCGCGCCGGTCGCCCTTCAACGCTTCCAGATGATTGCCCGGCGGCACGCGCAAATCCTCGAGCCGCGTCACCGTATCGAGCAGGAAGAGCTTGCGGATCGCCCGCTTGACCAGATCGGGCGCTATCCCGCGCGGCGCACGTCCCTCATGAAGCTGCTCCGTGCGGGCGTCGGCAAAGCTCCGGATCATGAATGATGCTTAGCAGAAATCCGACATGCGTACAATATTTTTGTACGCTTCCGCCCATCAACTCCTGTTCCGCGTTTTCGGCGCTTCCTTCGGCCAGTCCGCGAGGTGGCCTTCCAGCTCCTGAAGCTCCTGCAGGTCGTGCTCCCAGGCGGTGATGCGCCCGCGGACGGAGACACCGGCCTGATGCACCGTATCGGGATCGCCCGAGACCAGCGGGTGCCACCAGTAGAGGTCGTGACCCTCCGCCACGAGCCGGTAGGCGCAGGTCGGCGGCAGCCAGGGCAGCGTGCGCGCCTCCTCCGGCGTCAGGCGCACGCAGTCGGGGACCTTCTCCTGCCGATTCGGATAGTCGCTGCACCGGCAGGTCGCGCCGTCGAGCAGGGTGCAGGCGACCGAGGTGAAATGGATTTCGCCGGTATCCTCGTCCTCGAGCTTGTTCAGGCAGCAGCGCGCACAGCCGTCGCAGAGGCTCTCCCACTCCGCCTCGGTCATGGCCTCGAGCGTCTTCCGCCGCCAGAACGGCGCGGTTTCGGCCGGCTTACCCTTCACGTCATCCGCCATCGGCGATGCTTGCTCCATCGAGCCGGCCGCGGGTCCGCGGCGCCGGTAACCTTGTTGCCAGAGAACCGGGGAACACCACCTTAGGCGTTGGCTCGCCCGGCCGATCTCCGATATGGTAAGCGGATCGTCAAGAGCTTGCCCAGAAAGGGTTCTGCTTGAGCGATTTCCAGCCCAGCGGAGGCCGGGGCGGCGCGATCCGGCGCTTCCTGCTCGACCTCGACGCCCGCCTCAATGACGGTCTCTGGCGTCTTGCCGGAGCCATCGGGCGCGCCTGGGAGAAACTCGCCGACTTGTCCGACCGCGTCCAGGTCTATGGCTGGAAGCGGGTCGCCGCCGAGTTCGGCTCCGAGGGCATGACGCTCGGCACCGGCGGCCTCGTCGTCCTGCTCATGCTCGCCATCCCCGCCTTCAAGGAAACCTCGGACGACTGGCGCAGGCGTTCGGAACTCGCCGTCACCTTCCAGGACCGCTACGGCAACGAAGTCGGCCGCCGCGGCATCCGGCACAACGATTCCGTGCCGCTGGAGGAATTTCCCGACCACCTCATCAAGGCGGTGCTCGCAACCGAAGACCGGCGCTTCTACGACCATTACGGCATCGACGTGATCGGCACGGCGCGCGCGCTGGCCACCAATGCGCGGGCCGGCGGCGTTGTGCAGGGCGGCTCGACCCTGACCCAGCAGCTCGCCAAGAACCTGTTCCTCACCAACGAGCGCTCCATCGAGCGCAAGATCAAGGAAGCCTTCCTCGCCCTGTGGCTGGAGGCGCGCGCCTCCAAGAACGAGATCCTCAAGACCTATCTCGACCGCGCCTATATGGGCGGCGGCGCCTTCGGGGCCGAGGCGGCTTCCGAATATTATTTCGGCAAGTCGGTGCGCGACGTGACGCTGGCGGAAGCCGCCATGCTCGCCGGCCTGTTCAAGGCGCCGACGCGCTTCGCGCCGCATGTGAACCTGCCGGCGGCCCGCGCCCGCGCCAACACCGTGCTCGACAATCTGGTCGAGGCCGGCTTCATGACCGAGGGACAGGTGTTCGGCGCGCGGCGCAATCCGGCGACGCCCGTCGACCGCAAGGACGAGATCGTCCCCAACTACTATCTCGACTACGCCTTCGAGGACGTGAAGCGCCTCGTCACGGCCAGCCCCAATCTCGTCGACCGCGTGCTGACGGTCCGCACCGGGCTCGACCTCACCATCCAGCGACAGGCCGAACTCTCGGTCGAGGGCGTCATCCGGCAGTACGGCACCGACTACAACGCGAGCCAGGCGGCCGCCGTGGTGATGGATGTCGACGGCACGGTGCGTGCCATCGTCGGCGGGCGCGACTATGGCGCCAGCCAGTTCAACCGCGCGACCGAGGCGATGCGCCAGCCGGGCTCCTCGTTCAAGCCCATCGTCTATGGCGCGGCCATGCGCGAAGGTCTCATCAACGGCCGGTCCATCGTGGTCGATCGTCCCATCTGCCTCGGCAACTGGTGCCCGCAGAACTATGGCCGCAGCTTCTCGGGCTCCACCACCGTGACCTCGGCGCTGGTGCGCTCGATCAACTCGATCCCCGTCATCCTGACCCAGCAGATGGGCCGCGGCGACAGCCGCGTCGGCCGCCAGAAGATCATCGCCACGGCGCGCGACATGGGCATCACCCGCCCGCTCACCGATTCCGCGCCGCTGCCCATCGGCGCGGCGGAAGTAACGCTGGTCGAACTGACTACCGCCTATGCCAGCTTCGCCTCCGGCGGCTTCGGCGTTCAGCCGCACGCAGCCGTCGAGATGCGCAATTCGGCCGGCGAACTCGTCTGGCGCGCGGACCGCGACCTCCCCGCCCGCCGCCGCGTCTTCGCCCCGCAGGTGGCGGTGGACATGAACGGCATCATGGTCGGCGTCGTCGAATCCGGCACCGGCCGGCGCGCCGCCGTGCAGGGCGTGCAGGTCGGCGGCAAGACCGGCACGACCAATTCCTACCGCGACGCGCTGTTCGTCGGTTATTCCAGCCATTTCGTCACCGGCATCTGGTTCGGCAACGACGACTATTCCGAAACCAACCGGATGACCGGCGGCTCGCTGCCCGCTATGACTTTTTCGCAGATCATGACCGCCGCCCATGCCGGCCTCGACCGCCGGCCGATCTTCGGCCTGACCATCGGCCCGCAGCCGGTGCCGAGCGCGCCGGCGGCCACGTCCGGCCCGCTTGCCGGCGTGCCCGACAGGCCACAGGTGCTCTCGCGCCGCTCCGTCGAGGTGCTCGGCCGCATCGAGGGCCTGTTCCGCGATGCGGCGACGCCGCGGCCGGGCCCGGTCTCGTCCGCCGCACCGCGCGCCCTGTTCCAGTAATCCGATGCGCGCCCTCTCCGGCATCCTCCTCGCGCTCGGCATCGGTGCGGTCACCGGCCTCGGGCTCACCGCTGCCTCGGTCGGCCGCGGAACGGGAGCGGGAACGCTGCGCATCGGGCCGTGGCTGGCCAGCCCCAAGGCCGGGACCACCGAAGCAGACCCCTATGCCCGTGCGGTCTCGGCCCGGCTCGGCACGCTGCCCATCGCGCTGGCCGACGGCCTTGCCCTGCTCGCCGACAGCGACAGTCAGGGCGCAGCCATAAACGGGCGCTGCACCTATCTCGTCTCCGGCACCATGCCGCCCGCGCGCTACTGGACGCTGGCAGCGGCGGGCCCGGATTTCCGTCCTCTGGTCCACGAGAGCGTCCGGCAGGTCTTCACCAGCTACGAGATCGTCCGGCACGGCGAGCGTCCCGTCGACATCCTGCTGGCGCCCGAGGCGCGGGCCGGCAACTGGCTGCCCTCCGGCGGCGCGCCCGAGGTGCGGCTGGTGCTGAGGCTCTACGACACGCCGATCGCCACGACGATCTCGTCCGGCACAGTGCTGCCGACGATCACGCGGGTGAGTTGCCCATGATCGGCGGCGGGAGATTCGGCGGCAGGAGATTCGGCGGCAGGACATTCGGCGGGAGGACGTTCGGGAGCATCCTGTCCGCCGTTCCCTGGGTGGTGGCCGGCCTGCTGCTGGGCCTTGCCGTCCACATCGTCTCGGTCTTCGCGCTGCCCCGGCTCGCGCCGGACGATGCGCGCTCCCGCCTTGCCGAGGTCACCGCCCTCAACCGCGCGACGACGCTCACCGGCGGCTCGGAGGCGGCGCTGCCGCTCGGCGATCCCGCCTTCGAGACGGCGGTGTGCCGCTACGACCTCACCGGCGGCGCGCTACATGTCCGCGCGCCGGTGACGCCGCACTACACCGCCATCTCGCTCTACACCGCGACCGGCATCGCCTTCGGCGCGATCAACGACCGCGCGGCCACCCGCCGGACCATGGACCTGTTCGTCGTCACCGCCGCGCAGCGCCGCGAACTCTCCACCGGCGAGGACGAGACCGCCGCCGACAACCTGATCATGGTCTCGCCGACCACCGAGGGCTTCGTGCTGATCCGGGCGCTCGCCGTGCAGCCGAGCCTCGCCCCGCTCGTGCGCGAGCAGCTCTCCAGCCAGGCGCTGTGCGAGATCTTGACCCCGGAACACGCACCGGCAACGGAGTGAGCGCCTCGACCATTTCCGTCATGCCCGGCCTTGTGCCGGGTATCCACGACTTTCATTTCCGGGTCGTGTTCAAGTCGTGGATGGCCGGGACGAGCCCGGCCATGACGCGTGGGGGCTGGTGCGCCTCGACCAGCCCTACTTGCTGATGATCACCTCGTCCGCCGGCGGGGCACCGCGCGGATAATAGCGCGGCGCGGCCTGTTCCACGCCGATCGAGCCGCGGCCGGAGCCGCCTGCGCAGAAGCGGTCGAAGTCGCGGATATCGGCCTCCAGCCCGGCCAGTTCCCGCTCGGCCATCACCGCGTCCGGCTCGGGCGTCGCGACGAGCTGGGTGTTGAGCGCGCAGCGATAGGCGTCGGCATGCTGGCGCAGGCCGTGACGAACCCACGAGACGATGGTGCGGTTCTCGGCGATGCGGTCGTGAGCCGAGCGGATTTCCACCGGCGTCAGCGTCGGGATATGGCGGATGGCGCCCTCGCGCACCCGGTCGGCCTCGACCACCTGCCGCGCCTTCTCACAGAAGGGGCGGATGCGCTGGCGGTCGGCGCGCATATCATCGGTCATGCGGATGAAGCGGGAGCGGGAGGAACGGTAGTCCTCGCGCGCCAGCGTCCGGCAATAGCCGCGCGGGTCGGGATCATAGGCCACGGGGTCGCCGATGCGCGTGCGCCGGAGCTCGGCCCAGAACTGGTTCCAGCGGTCGAACGGATGGGTCGGCATCATCAGCGCGTAGCCCATCTGGCGCATCTCGCGCTCGGCATCGGTGAAGGAATATCCGGAGACCGGCTCCTCGCGCAGACGGGCGGCGTGATTGCCCATCCAGGGCATGATCTCGTCGTTGAGGACATTGGGGGCCGGACGGCCGAGATCGCCTTGCGGCGCGCATGCGGCGAGCAGCAGCAGGCCACCGAGGAAGCCGCCAGCCAGGCCGCGCCGCGTCAGGCCGGCGGCCGTGAAGCGCGGAAGCGGAAAAACCATGGACGGACCCTCTCGGCGGGCGTCGTCGGCCCGCTATCGATCTTGGGAAGAGCCCGGGTCCTGGGCGTCGTGGAACGTCAGGCGCTCCTGCGCCGGCGCTTTGGCCCATGGCCGCCCTTGCGGGGCGGATCGACGGTCAGGACCGGCGGCGGGGGAAGATCGTGGCGCTCGATGCGGATCACCGGCAGGACGAGGATCTCCCCCGTCGCATCCGGCATGCCCGAGTCCTGCCGCAGCGCGCGGCGTCTTTCGAGCGGGAAACGAAGCACCAAACCCATCGAACCCTCCTTTGCGCCTGCCCTCCGATGCGGCCATGCCCAGCGACAATTCGCCGACGCGCACGGTCATTTAGAAACGCCTTTGGTTAATGAGTCGTTACGCGTGCGTTCCGCGATTGTTGAGCGAGTGTTTCGTGTGGCCGCGGAACCCTTGGCCGCCGCTGCGGGTTGCCACCGCGAACCCTCATGCGAACCACTCACGGAGTAGTCCGATGCGCGAGCGCCTCAACGCCTTCATCGACCGCCTGTTTCCGCCGCCGCCGACTTATACGGACACGCTGTTCGACGCGTTCCATCGCGGCGCGGCCGCTGTCTCGCATGCTAGCCGTGACGCCGGACGCATGGGCGCAAGCTCCCTGCGCTCGCTCGACCGGACCGTCGATCATGCGCAGGAACGCCTCGCCCATTACGGCCTGACCCCCGAGATGATCGCTGGCCTCGCTGCCCCGCAGCTCCGGCGCCTTCAGCGGACCGCCATGAAGACGGCCGCTCACAAGCCGGCGGCGCTTGCCGGCTCGCTGTTCGTCATCGGCGCGCTAGGCGTCATCGCCTATGCGATCTCGCGCGAAAGCCAGCTCGCCGCGCCGAACGTCATCCGCTCGCGCGACTGATACTGCTGCGATCAGGCCGGGTCCGGCACGGGATGGGGCAGCGGCGGGGCGCGATGGTCGCCCTCCCGGTCGCCCGGCAGGATCACGTCCGGCTCGTCGAACGGGCGGGGCGTCGGCAGAACCACGTCGTGATCGATCGGCAGATGCTTCTTCGGGATTCTCACGGGCCCGTCGCGGTCGGGCTTCGGAATGTCGGTGGGCATTGCACGTCTCCTTGCGGGGGCGTTTCAGGATGAACCGGCAATTCGGGATGAACCGGCACTCCCTGATGAACGACGCGGTGCCGGCATCGTTCCGGAAAAGCGCATTTGCCGGGGGACCGTGCTTCGCCGGGAGCGCTCCACGGCGGGCCAAAGCCGATGGTTAGCGGAACGTTAGCAAAATCCGTCCATGTTGACGGAAGTCCGCCCGAGAATGCCGCCGCCATCCGCATGTCGCCGCCCCGCCCGCCCCAGCCTCCGCGCCTGCCGCAAGTTCAGCGCCTGATCGGCCTCGCGCGGTCGAACGGCGTGGACGTGCGGCCGACCCTGCTGCGCGTGGTGGTCGACCAGTTCGTCGCCGAACCCCATCACAGCGCCGCCGAGGTGACCCGGTTCGGCGAGTTGGTGCTGCATCTCCTCGATCGGGCGGAGGCAGGCGAGCGCGCCATCGTCGCCGCCAAGCTCGCGCCGCATCCGCAGACGCCCGCCGCCCTCGCGCGCCGCCTCGCGGCCGACGTGGCCGCCGTCGCGTGCCCCGTTCTCGCGCAGAGCCCGGCCCTTTCCGACGACGACCAGTTCCTCGCCGTGCGCTCCGGCGACGCGGACAAGGCGGCGGCCGTTGCCTGCCGCGCCGATCTCGGCCTCGCCGCGCTGGTGGCGCTGGAGGATTTCGACGACCCGCGCGTCCGAGCGGCGCTGGCGGCGCGCGTTCCGGCCCAGCCGGTCGCCATGCGCCGGAGCATCGGCGACAAACCGTCCGATCTCGGGACCGCGTTTCTCGGCGGCAGTTCCGCCCAGCGCGAGACGCTCATCGCCGAACTGGCCCTGCGCCCACCGCCGGCCGGCGCGCGAATTCCTACGGACCCGCAGCGGGCCATCGAACTCTCGGCCCTCTCGCGCCGCGACGGCGCGATCGCTGCAGCGCTTGCCGCCGTACTTGGCCTTGCGCCGGCAACCGCCGCCCGCATCGCCGCCGACGAGACCGGCGAGCCCCTGATCGTGGTCGCCCGCGCCCTCGACCTCGGGCGCGAGGCGGCCGCGCGCATCCTGCTCTTCGCCCATGAAGCCGTCGGCACCTCGGTCGCGCGCGTTTACGACCTCACGGCGCTCTACGACGTGCTGCCGCGCCGGGCGGCGCTGGCGATCCTGGAATCCTGGCAGGCGGCTGCGGAAGCACTACCGGCATCGGCCCGCACCGCGCGCCACGCACCAGTTCTGGCGCAGGACGCCTCCGACCGGCTCGGTGCGCGGCAGGCGGCAAACCCGGCGAGCCGTATTGCAGCCAGGCCGGCACACCAGCCGGGCAGCATCCGGCGGCCGAAGGGGATCTAGAAGGCCGCGAGAAGGCTGCTTCCGTCGTCATGGCCGGGCCATAGGCGACCTACGGCCGCCGTTCTTCCCTTTGAACGCCGAGGCTTCGCCTCGGCTATGCCGGCCATCCACGACTTGAACACAACCGCTGAAGTTAGGTCGTGGATGCCCGGCACAAGGCCGGGCATGACGCGACGAGGTCGAGATTCGTTCAAGCAGGCTCTAGGCGTCGGCAATCTCGACGAAGGGGCGCCCATCGCGGTCCTCGACATCGACGATCCAGAGGTCGGGGTCGAATTTCTGCTCGCGGGCGAGCTTTTCCGCCACCTTCATTTCCTCCACGAAGATGTCGGGCCATGCCGGCACGAAGAGCCGGTCCATGGGCCGCTCCTCGCCGAAGGCCGTCTGCGGCGCCTGCAGGTAGAGCGCGACCAGCCGGTCGCTCGCGCGCGACACCGTCACCGCGATGGCCCCGGCCTCGGCCGCGCCGCGCTTGCGCAGCGTCGCGAAGCCGCCCTCGAGATTGACGCGCCGGATGAAGGCGGCAACCCAGAATTCGGAGGTGAGCCGCGCCACGGCGCTTCAGCGCGTGCGCTGGGTCGCGGGGCGGGTATCGGCCGTGATCAGGTCACCGATCGATTGCGGGCCAGCGGGACGCGCCGGCGGGGCGGGACGAGCGGCCTGCGGACGCTCGCGCTCCAGCAACTGACCGATGGTCTGCGGCTCGGCCGGGCGAGCGGGAGCCGCCTGCTGCGTCGCCGGGCTACGTTGCGCCGGGCGGCGCATGTGGCCGAGCACAGCTTCGCTCGGCTCGCCGGTCGGGCGCAGGCCCGCCTGCTGCTCGTATTTGCGGATGGCGGCATCGGTCTTCGGCCCGGTCAGGCCGTCGATCACGCCGTCATAGATGCGGCGGCGGGTGAGCTCGCGCTGGATGTCTGCGACGATCTCGGCGCGCGGGCGCGCCGGGGCGGCAGCGCTGGCGGCACTCGCGAGGGCGGGAGCACCGGGCGTCACTGTCGCAGTGGTCTGGACATCGGCCGGCCGCGCGGGCGGCACGGGCACGGCGGCGGCCGCCGGGCGGATCACGGCTGTGGCGAAGAGCGGGGCCGGATGAGGCCCGTTCTGACGCACCAGCGCATTGACCCCGATGCCGACCGCGATCAGGGCCGCCAGCGACACGGCGATGGTGTCGCCGAGATTGCGGCCAATCAGGCGGCGCCAGAACGAGGGCCTTTCCTCGGCCTCGTCCTCACGATCGAAATCGTCCTCGACCGCGCGGCCACGGCGGGCGCGGCGGTCCTCGTGATAGTCGTCGTCACGCAATTTTCCGTCCCTCCTGGACCATCGTCGCCGTCCCTTGCGACGGGAGCGTCCGGCCGACCGGCAGGCGCTCCACCACATTGCGATGCTGTTCGCAGTCCAGCGGCATGCGCGCGGTCACGCGCGTGCCCTGCCCGACCGCCGAAGTGATCTCGATGCGCCCGCCATGCAGTTCGGCGAGGCCTTTGACGACCGACAGGCCAAGGCCCGTGCCCTCGTAGGGCCGGTCATAGGTCGCGCGCGCCTGGAAGAACGGCGAACCCAGCCGCGGCAGATCCTTCGCCGCGATGCCGATGCCGGTATCGGCCACCGACAGGGCCAGCCACGAGCCGTCGCGGCGCAGGCTCACGGTCACCGTGCCGCCGGCCTTGGAGAATTTGATGGCGTTGGACAGGAGGTTCAGCAGGATCTGCCGGTAGGCGCGCTTGTCGCCGACGATCTCCGGCAGGTCGGCCGCCGCATCCGTGACCAGCGCGATGCCGCCGTCCGCGGCCTTGAGGTGCATCATCTGCGAGCACTGGCCCACCAGTTCCGGCAGGACGAAGGGCTCGGGCGTGATCTCGAAATGGCCGCTCTCGATCTTCGACATGTCGAGGATCGAATTGACGAGATTGAGCAGGTGCTCGCCGGAATCGCGGATGAGCGTCGCATATTCCCGCCGCCGCGCGAGGTCGAGGCGCATGGCCTCCTCCTGCATCAGCATCTCGGAGAAGCCGTTGATGGCGTTCAGCGGCGTGCGCAGTTCGTGGCTGACATTGGCGAGGAAACGGCCGCGCGCCTCGTTGGCGCGGTCGGCCTCCTCGCGGGCGGCCTCCACCGCCGCCTCGTTGGCCTTGCGATCCGAGACGTCGCGCAGCACCGAGACGACCTGCTGCTCGTCGCCGGGATTGCCCGCGAGCGGCCGGCAGCGCATCTCCACCCAGACGAAGGCCGGGTCGCTGCCCTCGGAATGCTCGCGGCGCAGGCGGAACTCGACGGAAGCCTCGACACCGCGGGCCGAGGCCATCGACACCGCGTTGAGATAGGCCGGGCGGTCGGCGACATGGACGCGGTCGAACAGGCCCTGCCCGTGCAGCGCGAAGGGCGGAACGCCCGCGATGCGGTCGGCGGCGGGCGAGGCGAAGGTCACCGCGCCGTTGCGGGCATGGCGGGTGATCAGGTCGGTCATGTGCTCGGCGAGGAGCCGGTAGCGGCGTTCGCCGATGGAATGCACCTCTTCGCCCGCGCGGCTGACCATGGCCGCGGACAGAGCGAGGCCGAGCGCATAGATCACCGCCGAAGCGAGCGAGACGAAGGCCGCCAGCTCGACGGTGGCCGGGCTGATGCGCGAGACCGGCAGAATGTTCCACAGGCCGAAGAAGCCGATGACGCCGACAGCGCCGACGACCATGGCGCCAGAGGCGGCCACGACCTTGCGCGAGCCCGACAGCACGGCCTCGGCCGGCACCAGCGCGAACCAGACGACGACGAAGGAGGTGACCCCGCCGGACAGCGCTGCGACCAGCGCGACTATGCCCGTCAGCGCCGCCGCCGAGAACAGGTGCGCGTTGTCGTAGCGGCCGGTGCGCGAGAGGTAGAAGGCGATGGCGATGGGCAGGACCAGCCAGCCGAATGTGATCGCCTCCAGCGGCCCCGGAACGCCCTGAAAGGCGAGGTAGAGCGGCAGGGCGGAGAGCGCGATCAGCCCGGGCATCAGGCGCGTGGCGATGAACGCGCGATGGCGCGTGAACACGACGGGATCGACCGTCGCGGCCGGGTGGACCAGGCCGTCGAGGTACGATCTCACCGAACCGATCAACGCGCTTTCACGCAACGCACTCACCCCATTCGCGGCCGACGCCGTTCTGAATGCCGGCAGGATCGCACCCGGCCGTGAAGGAAACCCTAAGTCGGACGGGGCTCGCGGGCCGGTTCGGGCCCCCGGCGGCGTTTTGACCGGCATGGTGAACGAAGGCTTGCCAAGGGTCCCGCGCGGAGCCGGAGCAGCCTCCGCGGATCGTTACAATTCGCGTCAACCTTAATTCAAATGCGCATGGGTTTGCGGCGGATTCACCTTGTTCGCCAAGGCCCTGTTCATGGCCTCGCGGCGATGATCGGCACGACCGGAGCAGCGCCCGTCGAGGCGACAAGACTGCCCGGAACAGGGTTCGACAAGACCGGAAACGGCGTCATGCGCTTTCTCTTCAAGGCCGCCTTCTGGCTTGGCCTCGTGTTCCTGCTGCTGCCGGACAACTCGCCCCCCGCGGCGACCGGCCGGACGGCTGCCCAGGGCGTCGAATCCCTGGGGACCGAATCCCTCGCCAGCGCCGTGATCGACGGCGCAGCAGCGCTCTGCCGCTCGAATGTCGAGGTCTGCGCCCGCGGTGCAGCCGCCATCGGCGAGACCGCCCAGCGCGAGCTCATCCGCGCCGTGGTGGCCCCTGCTTCCGACCATCGCGGTCCCGCGACGGGTGCGGCCAGCCGCGACACGCTGACCCCGGCCGATCTCGCCACGCCCTTCGGCGGCGTCGCCGCTCCCGTCGGCAATGCGCCGCGCCGGGCACCCCTGCCGCCGCGCCGGCCGGCCTGAGAAATCAGGCCTGGAACTCAGCACCCACTTGTTCTGATCGGGCCCCGCTCAGCACTGCGCGATATTGCCCTTGTGGAAGGTCAATTTGATGGACGCCACGTTCGGGATGCCTGCGAAGTTCTGATTGTTGAAGTCGCCACCCCATCCCTCAGCCTTGCCGGGATCGGTGCATTTGGAGCCCAGCCAGGTCAATTTCTTGAAGCTGCCGCCAAAGATGCCCGCGGCCGACGCTCCAATGAGGTCAATGTCGACATAGATAAGGGCTGGGCTGCTTCCAGGATATTTCACGGATGGAACACGCATCCGAATCCCCGATACATTGTGAATCATGCAGCGGGGGCTGATGGTGAGCCTCGCTGACGTCGGCCCGCTCTTTCGCCACAACCGCACGCTGAGCGAGTCAACGGCCAACGCTTCCTGGCCGCTGTATTGGAGGCTTACCCGCTGGAGAGTGGAGTAGAGCGCGTCATGCTCGCTCTCGCCGACCTGCCGAATGAGATTGACGGAGGCGGGTAGAGGCTCGGAGGGGAGCAGCTTGAGACCATCTCGATCGTCTGTGTCGGAAGCCCGAATACTCGGTGCTCCGCTGTCTTTCGATGACGCGTCTTCATCCGCCATTTTCATCTCCTGCCGCGCAATGTTGTGAAAGAGCGGTGGAGGTGGAAAGTCCGGAGAAATGCCGACATCGAGACATGAAGGCTGGGCCGAGACGTTTCCCGGGCGCATCACTTTGTTTCGCCGCGGCGGGGGACTATATCGGGCATATGACCGAAACCACCGTCCCGTCCATCGACGAGATCACCGAAGCCTTCGCCCTGATCGACGACTGGGAGGAGCGCTATCGCTATGTGATCGAACTCGGCAAGCAGCTTCCGACCCTGCGCCCAGACCAGCGCAACGAGGATAACCGCGTGCGCGGCTGCGCCAGCAATGTCTGGCTGGTGACCCATGTCGGCAATCCCGGCCCGGATGCCGTCGTCAGCTTCGAGGGCGAGAGCGACGCCCATATCGTCAAGGGCCTCGTGGCAGTCACCCTCGCCTATTATTCCGGTCGCCCGGCGCGCTGGATCGTCGCGCATGACGCCTTCGACCTGTTCCGCTCCTTCGGCTTCGAGCAGCATCTGACGCCGCAGCGCTCCAACGGCGTGCGCTCGATGATCGACCGCATCCGCAGGGACGCGGTCCGCGCCATGGCAGCCTGACTGCCGGGTGGGTCTATCCATCGCCGCCCTGAAAGCCGCCGATCAGCACATTTGATGATGAATGCGGGCGAGCCGGCGCTAGATTTGCCGCCAAACAATGCGGGGAGAAACTCATGCCCACCTGGTCGAAGACCTGGACCTATGTCGACGGCGAATGGCTGGACGGCAATCCGCCCCTTACCGGGCCGCGCAGCCATTCCTTCTGGCAGGGCTCCAACGTCTTCGACGGCGCGCGGGTCTTCGACGGCCGCATGCCGGACATGGACCTGCACGCAGCGCGGCTCAACCGCTCGGCCGGGGCGCTCGGCCTGAAGGCGACGATGAGCGTCGACGAGATCGTCGGCCTGACGCGCGAGGGCGCCAGGAAGTTCGACGGAAAGACCGCGCTCTATATCCGGCCGATGTACTGGGGCGAAGCCGACGGCCCGAGCGCCATCCTGCCGGACCCCGACAGCACGCGCTTCCTGCTCTGCGTCTACGAGGCGCCGATGGGCAATGGCGGCGGCATGTCGGTGACGCTGTCGAAATTCCGCCGGCCGACGCCGGAAAACGCCCCGACCGATGCCAAGGCCGGCTGCCTCTATCCGAACAATGCCCGCGCGCTGCGCGAGGCCCGCTCGCGCGGCTTCGACAATTGCCTCGTGCTCGACATGGTCGGCAATGTCGCGGAAACGGCGTCCTCGAACATCTTCATGGCCAAGGACGGGGTGGTCTTCACGCCGGTGCTGAACGGCACGTTCCTGGCGGGCATCACGCGCCTGCGGACGATCGCCCTACTGAAGGCGGCCGGCGTCGAGGTGGTCGAGAAAAGCCTGCGCTATGCCGATTTCGAGACGGCGGACGAGATCTTCTCCACCGGCAATTATTCCAAGGTCGTGCCGGTGACGCGGATCGACGACCGGGCGCTCCAGCCGGGCCCGCTCGCGCGCAAGGCGCAGGGCCTCTACATGGATTACGCGGCGGCCTCCGCGCCGGTCTGAACCGACGCGTAAGGCGGCTCCCGCGCGCGCGCCGGCATCACCCCCCGACGTGGGCGCGGAACTCCCGGAGCGAGGTGAAGCGCGTCGTACCCGCTTCGAGATCGGCCTCGATCGTGCCATCGCCGTAGAGCCGGAACGGGATGTTGGCGATCACGCCCTCGCGCAGCAGCGGCACGGGCGGCTGGGCCGGCGCGGCGGGCAAGGCCGGCGGAGCGACCACCGGCTCCTGACGCGCCGGGGCCGAGGCACCCGACTGCGGCTCGAAAATGCCTTTCAGGTCCTCGATCAGCGAATCCGCAGGATCGACCGCCTTCTTCTTCGGCGCCAGCAGGTCGTTGAGCTCGGGAAAATCGCGGACCAGCGAGGCCATGGCATCGTCGCGTCCGCCGCCCGTGCCGGTGCGCTCGACCGTCACTTCCGGGGCCGGCCGGGGGGCAGGCTCGGGGGTCACACGCGGTTCCGGCGCGATGCGCAGGTCCGGCGCCGGACGCGGCTCCGGCGAGGCATAGACCGGCGGCTCGGGCCGGAGGCTGCCGAGATCGGGGGTGCCGATCGGCTTTTCCTCCAGCGACGCCTTCAGCGCCTTTTCCAGTTCGTCCTCCATCGAGAAGGACGGCTCGGCGGGCTCCGGCTCGGGTTCAGGCTCCTGATGCGCAGCCGGCACGGGCCGCGCCGCATCTTCCTCGACCTTGTCCGCATCGGCCGGCGCCGGCTCTTCCTCCGCAGGCGTCGCGGGCGGGCGCGAGAATGTATCGCGCAGGCGCGCCATGAAACCGCCGGGCTCGCGCTCGTCGGCGGGCACGGGCGCACGCGCGGGCGCGTCCCCGAGCAGCAGCTTTTCCAGCGAGGCCATCGGGTCGTGAGCTTCCGGCGCGGCGGATTTCGGTTCTTCCGCGGGATTCTCTTCCTTGTCGGCGGCCGGCGGGGCGATATCGGCCTCGGCGGCGCGCACCTCCTCCTTCAGCTCCTCGAGCGCCTGGGCGAGATGCTCTTCGAGATCGTCGAGAGACGCGGCGGGCGCTTCGACGGCCGGTTCGCCATCCTCGTCCTCAGGCGTCTCATGCCGCTCGTCGGCCGCGACCGGCTCCGCAACGACGGGCTCGACCAGCACGGGTTCGATCCGGGCGGGTTCCACCTTGACCGCTTCGATCTCCGGCACGTCGGGAATGTCGCGGGCGACCTGCTCCGCCGGCGGCGGCAGGGGCGCTGGCGGCGCCTTCTCGGCTGCCGGCACGACGGGCGAAGCGCCTGCGGCCGACGCGGTCGCGGCTCCCGCTGCGAGCCCGGCGGCAGCCCCGATGGCGGCGGCAGTTCCGAGCGGCCTCAGGCCGAAGCTTTCGCGCGATGGCGGCGTCACGGTCGGCCGGGGCGGCGGCGCAGCCGAAACATCGGCCGGGAACCGCTCGGCCATGGGCACCTCAGCCCTGGGAGCCTCGATCTTCGGCGTTTCGATCTTCGGAGGCTCGGCCCTGGCGGCCTCGGCAGGAGCCGCATCGGCCGGCACCGGCTGCTCCGGCAGGCCCTCGCGCCAGAACGGCGAGGGCTCGGGCACGGGTTCGGCAGGGAGCGCCGCCCGGTCTGCGGCCACGGCGGCGGGCTGCTCGGCAGGCGCATGGCTCATCGCCCAGCGCAGGTCGTCCAGCTTCGCCGCCAGCACGCCCAGTTGCCCCAAGACGGCAGCCAGACCGAACAGGACGATGCCGGCCCCGGCGATGACCGCGCCGACGACCATGACCGTATTGCCGAGGCTCAGAAGGCTTGGCGTCGTGCCCCAATAGAGCGTCCCGGCGCCGAGCACTGTGAGCGCGGCGGCCACAACCTGAAGAATGAGGGCCATGGGACGTCCTTTCACCCCGCGGGACTTTATGCCCGCTCCCGGCTTTTTCAGAGCCGACAAAAAGCGACCTATCAAAGGCAAGCCGCCAGATTCTCGCAACTACCCCACCCGGGGATACCGGGGCAATTGCCCAGTCGGAACGAGCGGACTATGTGAGACGTTGTCGGTTCTCGATCGACAAGCCTGCGCCAAGGTGCGGGCCCTTGCACCAGGAGAGTGGTCATGACCTTCAAGCTCGACGATCTTCCCTACGCCCACGATGCCCTGCAGCCCTACATGTCGAAGGAAACGCTCGAGTATCATCACGACAAGCACCACCTCGCCTATGTGAACAACGGCAACAACGCCATCAAGGGCACCGAATTCGAGGGCAAAAGCCTGGAAGAGATCGTCAAGGGCTCTTACGGCAAGAGCGCGCCGATCTTCAACAATGCCGGCCAGCACTACAACCACATCCATTTCTGGAAGTGGATGAAGCCCAATGGCGGCGGCAAGATCCCGGGCGGCCTGGAGAAGGCGATCGTCGACTCGTTCGGCTCGGTCGACAAGATGAAGGAAGATTTCGTTGCGGCCGGCGTCGGCCAGTTCGGCTCGGGCTGGGCCTGGCTGGAAGTCAAGGGCGGCAAGGTCGGCATCGCCAAGACCCCGAACGGCGAGAGCCCGCTGGTCCATGGCGGCTCGCCGATCCTCGGCTGCGACGTGTGGGAGCACTCCTACTACATCGATTACCGCAATCGCCGTCCGGACTACCTGAAGGCTTTCGTCGAGCATCTGGTGAACTGGGAATACGTGGACGAGATGTTCCAGAAGGCCACTGCCTGATCTCTCGCGACGGTATGCACTACCGAAACCCCGGCCATCGCGCCGGGGTTTTTGGTTATGGCGCGACAGGCCGGACCAGACATGGCCCATACGGTCTCTCGTCATGCCCGGCCTTGTGCCGGGCATCCACGCCTTGCTTCATTGCGCAATCGACGGGGAGCTTTGCGATGGATCGGGCCTATGGCGGCTGGGTCTACATCATCACCAATCGGCGGGACGGTGTTCTGTACACCGGCGTGACCAACGACATAGCGCGGCGCGCGTTCGAGCATCAAACCGGAACCTATCCAGGCTTCACGCGACAGTACGGTCTCAAACGCCTCGTCCATCTGGAGAGATACGAGGACATCCGCGATGCCATCCAGCGCGAAAAATCAATGAAGCGCTGGCCGCGAGCCTGGAAGGTTCGGCTCATCCACACGCACAATCCTGAATGGAATGATCTCTACGAGACGCTGGCGTGAAGGCGTGGATACCCGGCACAAGGCCGGGCATGACGCGTTGCGCGGGACCACTTTACTTTGCCTTGAGCAGCCGCCTCACGCGATTTCAGTGACGATCTTGCGCCGGACCGCGTCGGCAAACGAGCGGTTCTCGTCCGCGATTTCCACGAAAGCGCCGGGACCGCCGATCACCGCGTCGCGGTAATAGTCCGGCAGCGGCTGCCCTAGCCGCGCCGGCACGCTTCCCCCCGGCCTGACGATGGCCAGCGCATTGACCGTGATGCCTTTCGCCACAGCGTCGTCGCGCGCGGCCTCCACGGCGCGGCCGCCGATATTCGGCCCGTCGCCGGATACGTCGATGACGCGACGCAGACCTGCATAGGCATTGGTCTCGATCAGGTTCACGCAGAAGTCGATGGCCGCGGAAATCGAATTGTAGCCCCGCGCCGCACGCGGGCTCGTCACCAGCCGCGCGCCGAAAGCGCGGGCGCTCGCCTCGTCGCGGATCAGCGCCCAGTCGGCAATGACATGCTGCGAATGCGGGCCGCCCCATTCCGTGTAGATCACGGCGATCGCGCCATGCGTGCCGTTGCGGATAACCGCGAGAACCTCGGGCGAGGCGAGCGCGGCGGCATAACCCTCGCGCTGGAGCTTCAGTTCGTCGTCGTCGATGGAACCGGAGCCATCCGCCGCCAGCGCCAGCACCACGTCCACCGGCTCGCGCCGCTGGGCCAGAACCAGCGAGGGGGCCGCAAGCCCCAGCCCGACCATCAGCCGCCTTGTCCACCGCATCGCCGCCATGGGGCCTCCCTCTGGTCCTGCCATGTTGAGGACAGGCAGCCGCTATGACCATCGACATCATCGTGAGCGGAGGCCGGCTCGTATAGGGTGCGCCTCCCGCCCCGACCCCCGAAATGGCATGCCCCTCCTCATTCTGCTTTCCTTCGGCACGCTGATCGTCGGTTTCGGCGCCTTCAGCGTCATCGGCGTCATCTCGCCCATGACGCGCGACCTTGCCCTGACGCCGGTCGGTGCCGGCTGGATCGTCAGCGCCTATGCGCTCGCCTATGCCATCGGCTCGCCGCTCGGCACCTCGCTGACCGGGCGTTTCGACCGCCGGACCGTGCTCGTCATCGGCATGGTGCTGATCGCCTGCGGCGCGCTGCTGACGGCGGTCGCCACGTCGCCGGTGCTGCTCTATGCCGGCCGGATCGTGCTCGCCTGCGGGGCCGGGCTCTATTCGCCGACGGCGGCAGGCGTTGCCATGGCGACCGTGGCGCCGCAATTGCGCGGCCGGGCATTGGCGACCGTCTATGCCGGCCTGACGATCTCGCAGGTCATCGGCATTCCCGCCGCCAGTTCCATCGGCTTCACCATCGGCTGGCCCTGGCTGTTCCACGCCATCGCCGTCACCGCGGCGCTGATGGCGCTTGCGCTCATCCTTCGCGTGCCGGCGCGGATCGCCGTGGCGCCGGCAACGCTCGGCGACCTCGTTCGCGCCATGACCGATCCGCGGCTCGCCCTCGCCGTCTCGGTGACCCTGACGGTGATGGGCGCTGCCTGGATTCCCTACACGTTTCTGGCGCCGATCATCGAGGAGAAGACCGGCGGCAGCGCCGGCGTGGTCGGCGTCCTGCTCATCGTCTACGGGATCGGCTCCGTGGCCGGCAACGCGCTGGGCGGCTACCTGGTCGACCGGATCGGCGCCGGGCGCACGCTGCTTCTCTCCGCCACCGGCCCGCTGCCGTTCATGGCGGCGCTATGTTTCTTCGCCTGGGACGCCTGGCTCGGCGGCTTCATGCTGTTCATGTGGGGCCTGCTCGGCTGGTCCATCGGCGTGTCGCAGCAGGCGCGCCTCGTCGCGCTCGACCCCGCACGCACGCAGGTGCTGCTGTCGCTGAACGCGGCCTGCATGTATGTCGGCGCCGCCTTCGGCTCGACATTGGCGGGCTTCGCCAAGAGCCTCGGCGGCACGCCGGCCATCGGCATCGCCACGCTGGCGCTCGGCCTTGCCGGCATTGCGCATGTCCTGCTGTCGCTGCGCCTTGGCGGGCGGCGGGGGAGCTAGGCGAGCTTCTCCGGCGCGCCCGTCACGGCCACGGCGAAAGCGTAGGAGCGCGCCACTTCGGCGAGACGGTCGAAGCGCCCGGCAGCGCCGCCATGGCCGGCATCCATATTGGTGACCAGCAGCACGGGATTGGCGTCCGTCTTGGCCGCACGCAGCCTCGCCACCCACTTGGCTGGCTCCCAATAGGTGACGCGCGGGTCGGAGACGCCGCCGAGCGCGAGGATCGGCGGGTAGGCCTGCGCCCTGACATTGTCATAGGGCGAGTAGGACAGCATCCGCCGGAACGCTTCCTCGTCGGCGATCGGATTGCCCCATTCGCGCCATTCCGGCGGGGTCAGCGGCAGGGTGTCGTCGAGCATGGTGTTGACCACGTCGACGAAGGGCACCTCGGCGAGGATGCCGGCGAAGAGATCCGGCCGCATATTGGCGGTCGCGCCCATCAGCATGCCGCCGGCCGAGCCGCCCTGCGCGACGATGCGGCCCCTGGCGGTGAAGCCTTGCGCGATCAGATGCTCGGCGGCGGCGATGAAGTCCGAGAAGGTGTTCGCCTTGTGCTCGCGCTTGCCCGTCCGGTACCAGCGATAGCCCTTCTCCATGCCGCCGCGCACATGGGCGATGGCGTAGATGAAGCCGCGATCGACCAGCGACAGCCGGGCGGTGGAGAACGAGGCCGGCATGGAGGCGCCGTAGGAGCCGTAGCCGTAGAGCAAGACCGGGGCGGTGCCGTCGAGCGGCGTTCCCTTCGCATAGACCAGCGACACCGGCACGGTCTCGCCGTCTGCGGCCGGCGCCATCAGGCGGCGGGTGACGTAGGCGTCAGCATCGTGGCCGGAGGGCACTTCCTGGCGTTTGCGCAGCGTGCGCGTGCGGGCGCGCATGTCGTAGTCCCACGTCTCGTTCGGCGTGGTCATGGAGGAATAGACGAAACGCAGCGTGTCGGTATCGAACTCGAAACCGGATATCACGCCGAGCGAATAGGCCTCCTCGTCGAAGGCGATGGCATGTTCCTCGCCGCTCGTCAGGTTGCGAATGACGATGCGCGGCAGCGCGTTCTCGCGCTCGAGGCGCACCAGCCAGTCCTTCAGGACGGTGGCGGACAGGACCAGCACGCCGGGCCGGTGCGGCACGATCTCGGTCCAGTTCGCCTTGGCGGGATCGGCGAGCGGGGCCGCGACGATGCGGTAGTCCTCGGCCTCGTCATTGGTGCGGATGAACAGCGTCTTCCGGCCCTGCCAGTCCGGGTGATAGTCGGGATAGGACTTCACCTCGTCGACACGCGGCAGGATCAGGCGTGGCGTCGCCGCGGCGTCTTCGAGGTCCAGCACCCAGGTCTCGGTGGAATCGCTCTGCGCGCCGGAAATGATCGCGAGGCCGCCGGCGGTCGTCTCGCCCATGCCGACGAAGACAGTCGTGTCGGCTTCCTCAAAGACGAGGTCGTCCGCCTCCTGCTGCGTGCCGAGGACGTGGCGGAACATCTTCAAGGGCCGGTGATTGTCGTCGAGCCGGATGTAGAAGAGGCGCGTTGCATCGCTGGACCAGACCGCATCCCCGCCGGTCTCCACGAGTTCGTCGGCAAGCTCGGCGCCGGTCGCAAGATCGCGAACCTTCAGCGTGAAGAATTCGGAGCCCTTGTCGTCATGGCTCCAGGCGAGCAGCGTGTGGTTGGGGCTGTGAACCGCGCCGCCGAGGTCGAAGAACGGCCGGCCTTCGGCCAGCGCGTCGCCGTCGAGCATGATCTGGTCGGCACCGCCGCCGCGCGGGCGTCGGCCGACCAGCGGATGCTGGCCGCCCTCGCGATAGCTCTCGAAATATTCCCAGGGACCGTCCGGCGAGGGCACCGAGGAATCGTCCTCCTTGATCCTCCCGCGCATCTCGCGGACCATCGCCTCGATCAGTGGCTTGACCGGCGCGAGCACGGCATCCGAATAGGCGTTCTCGGCGACGAGATGCGCGCGGATATCCGCCGGCAGAACGGCCGGGTCGCGCAGCGCCTCCTGCCAGTTCGCCGCCCGCATCCAGTGGAAATCATCGGAGAGCTCGGTGCCGTGAACCACCGTGCTGTGGGGGCGATGCTCGGCGGAAGGTGCGGATGCGGCGGCAGGGTCGAGGCGCATGGGCGGATGTCCGGCACTTTCGGAGAAGGAACTTCCAGCCCTGGGCAAGACAGGAAGGTCGCGCGACGTCCTTACCGGAACGCCGCACGGCACCGTCAGTTAAGGGCACGCCAGTGTCAGCGCAATGGCGGCAACTGGCACGCAAGTTGAAGCCCCCACAGAGAACTTGGGTTGCAAATCGTTTCAAGCCGCACGTTTTCGGAACCTGTGAAACGAAAAATGCACAATGGCCTGCATCACATCTCGGCAGACGGCATCATTTTTACTTTCCGCTGATGTGAATGGCCTTGCAAGTGCAGTTGATCGGCAGTATCTGCCTCGCACTGACGGCTTCCCGAATCGCGCCGCCTCTGGGTGATGCCCTTCGGGTCGCTGTCGAATTCAGCAAAATGAGCTGATCGCTCCAGTGTCGCGGCCTCCGCTGAAGGCTGCCTGTCAGAGGATTTCCGGACCATGGCCGACTCGTCGAATGCCAACAACTATATCGAGCTCGCTGCCGATATCGTCTCGGCTTACGTCAGCAACAATTCGGTTTCCGCCAATGATCTGCCGAGCTTGATCAACAGCGTCCACAATGCCCTGCTCAATGTCACCACCGGCAAGGTCGAGGTTCCGGCCGAGCCGCTGAAGCCGGTCGTGCCGATCAAGAAGTCGATCACGCCCGACTACATCGTCTGCCTCGAGGACGGCAAGAAGTTCAAGTCGCTGAAGCGCCACCTGCGCACCCAGTACAATCTCTCGCCCGAGGATTACCGCGAGAAGTGGGGCCTGCCGGCCGACTACCCGATGGTCGCGCCGAACTATGCCGCCGCCCGCTCGCAGCTCGCCAAGCAGATGGGCCTCGGCCAGCAGCGTCGTCGCGGCAAGGGCCGCTAAGACCTGCCACCAAGGCAATGAAACAGGCGCCGTGCGGTCATTCGCGCGGCGCTTTTTCTTTGTCCGCCGCATGGCGCGCCAGCGCCCGCGCAAGAGCGGCGTGCCGCGCGAGATCGTAGCCCGGTCGCTCGCCCGCACCGAGCATGCGCTCACGCCGGAGGGCACGCGAGAGGCGCGAACCCTCACAATTGCCGCTCGCGGGGAAAAGCCGCTCGGCCTCCGCCGGCGAACCGGCAATGCCGGCGGGCGTCCTGATCGCATCGGAGCGCCAGCACCGGATGCGGCCGGAGCCGGTGCGCGCCGGACGCGGCCGGACGGGGTGGGCACTGTCGGTGCGGGCCATGACGAGCCTCCTGCGGTCGGGCCGCAAGGATCGGTTCGCCGGGAATGATGGGGACAACTTTTGCGTTATGATTTCGCGCTATGGTTGCAGCTCGGGTAGTGAAGCATTTGAGCCGGCTTGGCTTTTTCGCCTCCTGCCACGATCCGGTCGAGACAGAGGAATAAAAACTTATCCTCATTGAGCGCCCGGCGTATGAGGATTATTGTCCTCACACAGGAGGCTGCCCATGTTCCTGCGCCCGCTGCCGACGCCACCCGATCCGTGCCGCCTGCCCTGCGCGGCCCCGCGCCCGGCGACCATCGACATCGCCATCGCTCTCGCCGCCCTGGACAGCGGCGTCGACCAGGCCGACATCGACGGCGGCCGCCGGGGAGAGGCGCAGGTGGCCGGCGCGCGCCAACTCGCCATCTATCTCGCCCATGTCGCGCTCGGCCATGATCTCAGCCGCCTGTCGCTCGCTTTCGGGCGCGATCGCGCGACCATCCGGCACGCCCTGCGCCGCGTGGAGGACGACCGCGACGACCCCGCCTATGACCGGCGCGTGTCGCGGCTCGAATCCATCCTCCTGCTGGTTCGCCCGATCCTTGCCGGCGAGGTGCGCGCATGAGCCGTGCCGCCGCCAGCCCGCGCGACGCCGACGACGACCGCTTCCGCCGCGCCCATCAGGAGCGGGCGCGGATGGCGACGCCCGACGGCACGGTCGAGATCAACCTCACGGAAAGCCCGCTGCGCTGGCTGGCGAGCCGGCGCGACGCTGCCGGCCAGCCGTTCCTTTCCGGGGCGGAGGTGGAAGCCGGCGAGCGCTTCCGCCGCGACTTCACGATGGCGGGCCTCTCCCCGCGGCTCGGGGCGCAATGGGCAGCGCCGGTGGAGCGCGGGGGCGCGAATAGCTCGATCGACTATTCCGATGTCGTCGTGGCGGCACGCCAGCGGCTCAGCCAGGCCACGGAGGCTGTCGGGCCGGACTTCGCCTCGCTGCTGCTCGACGTCTGCGGCTTCCTGAAGGGCCTCGAACAGGCCGAACGCGAGCGGCAATGGCCGATCCGTGCGGCCAAGGTCGTGCTCAAGCTCGCGCTCGGCGCCCTCGCCCGCGCCTACGGCCTCGAAGAGGCCGCGCGGGGGCCGGAAAACTCGCGCGGCATCCGCGCGTGGAGCGCCGGGGCGGCGGGGGGCCAGCCTGCCCCGCCGTCCTGAGCGTCAGGCCGCGATGGCGTCGAGGATGCGCACCCAGGAGCGGATGCCCTTGTGAAAGCTGGTCAGGTCGTACTTCTCGTTGGGCGAATGGACGCGGTCGTCCTCGAGGCCGAAGCCGACGAGCAGCGAGTCGAGGCCGAGATCGTCCTTGAACGCCCCGACGATCGGAATGGAGCCGCCCGAGCCGATGGTCACGGCCTTGCGGCCCCATTCGGCAGTCAGCGCCTCGCGGGCCTTGCCGAGCACGGGCATGTCCCACGGCAAGGCGATGGCCGGGCTGCCGCGCGAGCCGAAGAACTCCGCCTTGCAGTCCGCCGGAAGCTGGGCGCGGATGTGGGCACGGAAGGCCTCGCGCACCTTGGCCGGGTCCTGCTTGCCGACGAGGCGGAACGTCACCTTGGCCCAGGCCTCGGAGGGAATGACGGTCTTCGAGCCTTCGCCGGTATAGCCGCCCCAGATGCCGTTGATGTCGCAGGTCGGGCGCGAGGAAATCATCTCGATCAGCAGGCGGCCCTTCTCGCCGATGGGCTGGGACAGGCCGATGGGGCCGAGATAATCCTCGGGCGTCAGGTTCAGCGCCTTCCAGTCGGCGAGGATGTCGGGCGGCAGGTCCTCGACACCGTCGTAGAAGCCGGGAATGGCGATGCGCCCCTCGGCTCCGTGGATCGAGGCGATGGCCTTGGCGAGCACGTGGATCGGGTTGGCGGCGGCGCCACCGTACATGCCCGAATGCAGGTCGCGGTTGGCGGCGACGACCTTGAATTCCTCCACGGCAATGCCGCGCAGGGCGGTCGTGATCGCGGGTGTCTGCTTGTCCCACATGCCGGTGTCGCAGACGAGGGCGACATCGGCGGCAAGGTCGGCCTTGTTGGCCTTGACGAAGTCGAACAGGTGCTTCGACCCGCTCTCCTCCTCGCCCTCGATCAGCATGGTGATGCCGACGGGCAGCGAGCCGGTGACCGACTTCCACGCCCGGCAGGCCTCGACGAAGGTCATCACCTGGCCCTTGTCGTCGCAGGCGCCGCGCGCGACGATCCGCTTCGAGCCATCCTCGGCGACGGCGAGACGTGGCTCGAAGGGCGGCGTCTCCCAGAGCGCCAGCGGATCGACCGGCTGGACGTCGTAATGGCCGTAGAACAGGGCATGCGGCCCCGCGCCGCCGGCGCTCTTGGCGACCACGGCCGGATGGCCGCCGGTTGCACGCGCCTCGGCGGAGAAGCCGAGGCTCTGCAGGTCCTTCACCAGCCAGTCGGCGGCCTCGACGCAATGTTTCGCATAGGCGCTGTCGGTCGAGACCGAGGGGATGCGCAGCAGCGCGAACAGCCTTTCCAGGCTCTGGTCGAGGGTCTGGTCGACGGTGGCGAGCACCTGCTCGACGGCGCGCGGTGAGGTCATGGCTGCTGATCCGATTGCTGGAGCGCTGGACGCTAGCAAGCCTTCCGCTCTTTGCAACCGCGCGGGCGCCGGTCAGCCGCCCGGCGGCAGCAGATCAGGCCACCGGTTCCACGGCCTTGGCGCGGCCGAGGCGGCGCACGCGCTGCATCAGGGCGCCGACGCGGCGATAAATCAGCCGCGGCCCGGCATCCGCGGCCATGACCGCGGCAAAGCCGGCAGCGGTCGCGGCGCGCGCCCCGGCGCGCGACATGCCGGTCAGGAGCAGCAGGCAGGGAATGCCGGCCTTGACCGCCTCCACCGGCGGACGGATCGCGGCCTCCGCCTCGCCGGCGAGGTCCGGCGGCAGATGCTTGTCGGCAAGGACGATCACGTCGACCTTGTTGTCCGAAATATGAACGGAGAGTTCGGCGATGCTGGTGACGCCGAAGACCTGCGACAGCCCCAGGCTCTTCAGGCCGGCAGCGGCCTCCTCGGCCTCAGCACCATCCAGACGCAGGACGACCACCCGCGCCGTCTGTATCTGCTTCACGCCCGCCATGCTTCATTCCCGATGCCTGCGGGACCGCACGATGCAGCATTCGCGGAACGGATACAATATACCCCGTTACCGGTGAACAACCACAGGCCCCGGGGGTGGCGTAATACCTGCCGGGCGTTTCAGAGCCTCTACCATTTTCCCTTCAATTGAAGGGATTTGGCGCTTTTCCGCTCACCGCCTGGTAAACCCGCCAAGCACGCCGCGCATGATGGCGCGTCCGATCTGGGTGCCGACGGAACGGGCAAGGGAACTTCCCGCATTCCGCATGATCACCTCCGTCGTCGAGAGCGGCGGGCGCCCGCGGCCCTTGCCGCCCGGCGCCGGCCCGCCGCCACCGAGGATCGAGCCGAGGAGACCGCCGAGCCCGCCGGTATCGGCCTGCTGGCTCTGCTGCTCCGCCTGCACCTTCTCCTGCGCGCGCTTCTGGAGAATCTCGTAGGCGGATTCGGAATCGATCGTCTCGTCGTACTTGCCCTTGACCGGGCTCTTGGCGAGAATCTGCCGCCGCTGCTGCTCGGTCACGGGGCCGATCTGCGCCAGCGGCGGACAGACCAGCGTCCGCTGCACCATGGAGGGCACGCCATTGCCTTCGAGGGTCGAGACCAGCGCCTCGCCCTTGCCGAGCTGGGTGATGGCCTCTTCCGTGTTGAGCTGCGGGTTCTGGCGGAAGGTGGTGGCCGCCGCCTTCACCGCCCGCTGGTCGCGCGGGGTGAAGGCGCGCAGCGCGTGCTGCACGCGGTTGCCGAGCTGGGCAAGCACGGTCTCGGGCACGTCGAGCGGGTTCTGCGTGACGAAATAGACGCCGACGCCCTTCGAGCGGATGAGGCGGACGACCTGTTCGATCTTCTCGACCAGAGCCTTCGGCGCATCCTTGAACAGCAGGTGTGCCTCGTCGAAGAAGAAGACCAGTTTCGGCTTGTCGACATCGCCGACCTCGGGAAGCTCCTCGAACAGTTCGGAGAGCAGCCAGAGGAGGAAGGTGGCGTAAAGCTGCGGGCTCGCCATCAGCTTGTCGGCGGCCAGGAGGTTGATGTAGCCGCGCCCTTCGCGGTCAGTGCGCATCAGGTCCTTCAGCTCCAGGGCCGGCTCGCCGAAGAACTGGGAGCCGCCCTGGTTCTCCAGCGTCAGGAGCTGGCGCTGGATGGCGCCGACCGAGGCCGGCGAGACATTGCCATAGGCCGCGCGCAACTCGTTCTGGAGTTCCTTGTTCTGGCCGAGTTCCTGCAGCATGGCGCGCAGGTCCTTCAGGTCGAGCAGGGCCAGGCCGTTCTTGTCGGCGTAATGGAACAGGATGTTGAGGACGCCTTCCTGCGTCTCATTCAGGTCCATGAGCCGGGACAGCAGCAGCGGCCCCATCTCGGCGACCGTGGCGCGGATGGGATGGCCCTGCTCGCCGAACAGGTCCCAGAACACCACGGGGAACTGGTCGGGGTGCCATGGCAGGTCGACCTGCTTGGCGCGCTCGAGGATGAAGGGCTTCTCCTCGCCCATGACGGCGACACCGGAAAGGTCGCCCTTGATGTCGGCGGCGAAGACCGGCACGCCGGCATTCGAGAAGCCCTCGGCGAGGACCTGCAGCGACACGGTCTTGCCCGTGCCGGTGGCGCCGGTGATCAGGCCGTGGCGGTTGCCGAACTTCAGCGCCAGCCATTCCTGCTTGGTGCTCTTGCCGATGAGAAGGTCGCCGTCGGCCATGATCCGTCCCTGCCCTGATCTGCTGCGGTGCAAGGTTGTAGCAATCCGGCGGCGTCGCCGCAAAGCGTGCGGCAAGCCGATCCCCACCTCTCGCCGCGAGGCCGGCAATTGACGCCGATCAATGCAGCCGGACGCGCCGGCCGGCAGTCTCCCACGCGAAAGCACGGGGGAAACCGCCATGACCGCCAATCTCTATCTCACGCTGGTCCTGTTCGTCTTCGCCGGCTTCGGCTCGATCCTCGCCTGGGTCGACTTCTCCGGGCGCCATCTGCGCCCGGAGCCCGGCCTGCCGAAGAGGTGAGTCGCCAAGGCTGCGGGCGCTATTCGCGCGACCACAGCTCCTTCACCACGATGCCCGCCTTGTTCTCGATGGCGGCAGCGGCATCGAGGCAGACATCCTCGCGGTAGCGCGAGGCGACGATCTGCACGCCGACCGGATTGCCCTTGATCAACCCCACGGGCACGACCGCCGCCGGCAGGCCGAGCAGGTTCATGACCGACATGAAGCGCACGTCGTTCCAGAACAGCTCCTTGACGCGCGCGTCGCCCTTGAGGTCCTCGTTGGTCGGCGGCGTCGGATTGACCGAGAGCGGCGTCAGCAGGACCGGATAGTCCTCCAGGAAGGCCAGCCAGTTGCGCAGGACACGCGAGCGCAGCGCGATGGCCTTCATATAGGCCTCGCCGTCCAGCATGGTCGCCATCTTCAGGAAGCCTTCGACCGTCTGGACGAAGTCCTTGCCGCCGGTCTCGCGCATGACCTTTTCCTGCAGCACGTGCAGCTCGGTCATGATCAGGTCGCACCAGAGCTTCCAGGTGCCGTCGAGGTCCGGCACCTCCGCCTCGCGCACGTCGTAGCCGGCATCGGCGAGGTGGTCGGCGGCCTTGCGGACCAGCGAGATCACCTGCCGGTCCACCTTCATGTCCTTCGGGATCTTGGCGACCGCGACCTTGATCGGCCCCTTCAGCTTCGGCCCGTTCAGCGGCGCGGGCACCCACCAGGGGTCGCGCATGTCGCGCTGGGCCATGACCTCCAGCCCCAGCCGCACGTCCGCGACGGAGCGCGCCAGCGGCCCCTGCGAGGACATGAACTGGGCCATCAGGCCGCGCTCCTCGCCCTTCAGCATGGTCGGATTGAAGGCCGGGATCCGCCCCAGCGTCGGCTTGATGGTGGCGACGCCGTTGCAATAGGCCGGCCAGCGCAGCGAACCGCCGATATCGTTGCCGTGGGCGATGCAGCCGATGCCGGCCGCGACCGCCGAGCCGGCGCCGCCCGACGAGCCGCCGCAGGTGATGCCGTCGTCCCACGGGTTCAGCGTCAGCCCGTGCAGCGGGTTGTCGGTGAAGGCGCGCATGGAGAATTCGGGCGTATTGGTGAGGCCGACGATGACCGCGCCGGCCTTCTTCAGGTTCGCGGTCACCGGCGAATCGCCCGGCGCGATGTTGTCCTTGAAGGCGACGACGCCGTTGGAATTGGCCTGGCCCTCGACGTCGAGGTTGATCTTGATGGTCACCGGCACGCCGTGCAGCGGCCCGACATCCTGCCCCTTGGCCAGCGCCTTGTCGGCGGCCTTCGCGGCCTTGATCGCGTCCTTCGACAGGTCGACCACGACGGCGTTGAGCTTCGGGTTCACCGCCTTCATCCGGTCGATATGGGCCCTGGTCACTTCCTCGGACGAGATCTTGCCCTTGCGGATCGCCTTGGCCGTCTCGATAGCGGACCACTGCCAGATCGGTGCTTTTGCCACTGTGCCTTCCCCTGCTGATAGAGGGCGGGAGTGAACCGCGAAGGCGGCGCGCCGGAAAGGGCGAAACTGCGGTTCAGCTATGAGCGGCAACGAGATTGGCCCGGCTGCCGCCAAGAATGGCCCGCCCGATGGTCCGGTTCAGAGACCGAGCACGCCCGCGATTTCCTCGACCGCCACCATCGGCGCGACGCGGCCGGCCGCCACGTCGGCCTCCAGCGCCGGCAGCCGTGCCTTGAGAGCGGGGTCGCGCTTCAGGCGCGCGGCAACGCGCTCCTGCAGCATGGTCCACATCCATTTGACGCCCTGCGCGCGGCGCTTGGCGGCGAAATCGCCCGAGGCTTCCGTCTTCGTGCGGAAAGCGCCGATCTGCTCCCACAGTCTGTCCAGCCCCTCATTGGCGAGGCCGGAGATCAGCAGCACGGGCGGCGACCAGACCAGCGATTTCGGCGCCATGATGTGCAATGCGGCGCGATACTCGGCCGCAGCCGCCTTGGCGCGCACCGCGCCGTCACCATCCGCCTTGTTGACCGCGATGATGTCGGCGAGTTCGAGAATACCCTTCTTGATGCCCTGCAACTCGTCGCCGGCGCCGGGCAGCATCAGCACGAGGAAGAGGTCGGTCATGTCGGCGACCGCCGTCTCCGACTGGCCGACGCCGACCGTCTCGACGAGGATGACATCGAAGCCCGCCGCCTCGCAGAGCAGCATGGTCTCGCGCGTCTTGGCCGCGACGCCGCCGAGCGTGCCGGACGAGGGCGAGGGCCGCACATAGGCGCTGTCGTCGTTGACGAGCCGGGCCATGCGCGTCTTGTCGCCGAGGATGGAACCGCCGGTGCGCGAGGACGAGGGATCGACCGCGAGCACGGCGACCCGGTGACCGGCCGCAGTCAGGTTCGAGCCGAACGTGTCGATGGTCGTCGACTTGCCCGCGCCGGGAACGCCGGTAATGCCGATGCGGATGGCTTTGCCGGTCTCGGGCAGCAGCTTCTGCACGAGCGCGCGGGCCACCGCCTGGTGCTCGGGCTTGGTGGATTCGACCAGAGTGATCGCGCGCGCCAGCACGGAACGGTCGCCGGCGCGGATCGCCTCGGCCAGCCTGTCGGGATCGGGAGGGGAACGCATGCCGTGCGTGGTATCAAAGCCGCACCGGACGCGCCAGTCAGGCCGCCTCCAGTTCGCCGATGAACCGTTCGATCTCGCGGTCCAGGGCAGCGGATTTCTCGGACAGCGATTGCGACAGGACGAGGAGTTCCGCGGCGGCCGTACCCGTGCCCTCGGCGGTTCGGCCGACATCGGCGACATGACCGGTCACGTCCGCCGCACCGTCCGCCGCGCGCTGGGTGTTGGTCACGATTTCGGACGTCGCGGCGCCCTGTTCCTCGACGGAGGCGGCGATGGCCGCCGACATCTCGCGGATCGCGGCGATCGTGGAGACGATGCGGCCGATGGAGGTGACGGCCGTGGCGGTCGTGCCCTGTATCTCGGCAACCTTCTCGCCGATCTCGTTGGTGGCGCGCGCGGTCTGGCCGGCAAGCTGCTTCACCTCGGCGGCGACGACGGCGAAGCCCCTGCCCGCCTCGCCCGCGCGGGCCGCCTCGATCGTGGCGTTGAGGGCGAGCAGGTTGGTCTGGTCGGCGATGGCGCGGATCAGCGACAGCACGTCGCCGATCTTCTCCGCGGAATCGGTGAGGGCGGCGACATCGTCATTGGCCCGGCCCGCCTCCTCGGCGACGCTCCTGGTAACCTCCGCGGAGCGGCCGACCTGGCTGGCGATCTCGCCGATACTGGCGGTCAGTTCCTCCGCGCCGACGGCCACGACCTGAACATTGGCCGTCGCGCCCTCCATCGCGGCGGACACCGACTGGACGCGACAGGCGGTCTCGGCCGCCGCCGCCCTGAACGTGGCCGCGGACCGCGCGACATTGCCGGAGGATTCGATCAGCTCGGCGGCAACCGCCCTGACGCGCGCCACGAAGGTCTCTGCCAACTTCGCCCGTTCGGCAAGCCGCTCGCCCTGCCGCTCGATCTCGCCGGCCATTTCGCGCGTCCGCGCACTGTCGGCCTGCGCCGCAGCGGTCTCGGCTGTTGCGGCGTCTGATTCGACGAACAGCGATGTCAGCCGCCAGGTGAGCCAGCTCAGCACCGCCGTCTGCAGGACGACGATCACCGCATGAACAACCACGCGCATCAGATCCGGCGTCGCCAGCGGGAAGACCGCCGCCGGCAGGGCGAAGTTCAGCACCAGATGGTGGACTGCGGTCACGGCCGCGTTGGCGACGATCGCGCGCCAGTCGCACCAGCCCGCCACGACGGCCAGCGTGGCGAAGAAATACATGTGCATGTCGATCTGGTAGGCGTGGCCGGAGAACACATAGACCAGCATGGCGACCAGGGCCGAAGCCGCCATCGACGTGATGATGCGCGTCGATGGGCCCGTGCGGTCGTGGAGCCATGCCGCCGTGGCGCCGGCCGCGATGACGGCAGAGGCCGCGATGACGGTCACTGCCGGCACGTTGCCGACGGTCGCGGCCAGTATCGCGATCAGCGCGACATTCGCCCAGAGGAGAAGGATGAGCACGGGCGCAAACCTTCGGCGCAACTGCTCCAATCCCTTCATGGCGTCCTCCCCCTCAAAGGCAGCCGCCCGCAACGTGCGGGTCAAAGACGAATGTGGCGCCGGCCGCATAGAGCGCTGCGACGAAGTCGCCCTGCGCGGCTGCGCCTTCGGCACGGTGAGCGACGACGATCCAGTGGAAGCGGGACGGACGGACCAGATGCCCTCCGGCCTGCGCGACGACGCGCGCGGCGACTTCTCTTCCAGATGATGGGGAGACAGCTACGGCAACCGGCGTTCCGGCGCGCGGCGTTCCCGCCACGGCGAGGAGAGCGCCGGCAAGCAGCAGCGTGAAGGCAACGACCTGGCGCATTGGACGCTCGGGGGACGGGAAGCGCTATGCAAAACCAATGTGACGTCGCGGGATGATGCCGATTTCATGGTTAATGACGGCCTAAGATCGTGTGGCGTCGCCGCAACACGCGCCCATCGCTCCGGCCACGCCATGTCGCCGCCCCATTCTGGCCATGGCCCGACTTTACGCGGCAGGGACGGTCCGGCGGTTCGCGGCGCGGCCGTTCATCTTTCGGTAACCCGCGCCGGGCTTTTTCGCCGGGCGCCCCAAAACCGCCCGTCGAGACCAATGCCCCAGCCGTCGACCCTCACCGTCGCCGTCTTCCGCCGACCCGTTCGCCTGCTGGCGGCGGGCGTGGCGGCGCTGATGCTCGGCGGCTGCCTCGGTCCGGGCCTGTCGGGGATCACCGGCTCAGTCGCCTCGCTTGGCGCTCCGGCCGGCGCGCCGCAGGTGGTCAATGTCTATGTCGCCTCGACGCGGCCCGCCTTCCAGGGCGACCGGCTCGGCGCACCCTCGGCCGAGCGCGCGCGCTTCTACCGGCAGGTCGTGTCCATGCCGCCCGGCCGCACCGCCGGCTCCATTCCGCGCCCGCAGATCGGCGGCGAAAATCCGAGACGCCACGCGGTCCTCACCGATCGCACCGCGCTGCCGCAGGCCGCGTTCCGCGATCAGGTCGCCGAGGCCGTCGCCTCGCAGCCGGCCGACCGGCGCGACGTGCTGGTCTATGTCCACGGCTTCAACACCGATTACGACGAGGCCGCCTTCCGGCTCGTGCAGGTGGCCTCCGATGCCGGCTTCCGCGGCACGCATGTGCTGTTCACCTGGCCGAGCTACCGGCGCGTGCTCGCCTATTCCGGCGACCGGGAGGTGGCCACCGCCTCGCGCGATGCGCTCGAGAAGCTGCTGACCGATCTCGGCCGCACGCCCGGCGTCGGCCGCATCCACGTCATCGCCCATTCCATGGGCGCGTTCCTCACCATGGAGGGCCTCCGGCAGGCGTCCATCGCGGGACGGGGCGAACTCGACGGCCATCTCGGCGAGGTGATCCTCGCCGCGCCCGATCTCGACGTGGAGGTGTTCCGCCAGCAGGTCGCGCGCATCTCGCGGCCGTCGCGCATCTCGCTGTTCGTGCAGGCCGACGACCGGGCGCTCGCGGCGTCCTCGACGGTTGCCTGGGACCGCCAGCGGCTCGGCGCGCTCGACGTGCGCAATGCCCAGCATCGCGAGATCATCTCATCGCTCGGCGTGCGCGTCTTCACCATGCAGTCGGGCGGCTGGACCGACCTTGTCCGCCACGGCACCTTTGCGGAAGCCCCCGAGATCGTCCGCCTGATCGGCGGCAAGATCGGCCAGCCGCCGGTGATCGAGGATTCGCTGCCGGGCGCTCCCGCCGAGGCCCCTGCTTTGCCCGCCGAACTGCGCCCGCCCCACGAGCAGAGCCCCATGGCCGGCCAGCCGGAAAGCGCGCGGGCGGTGACGTCAGAGGCGCTGCCGCAGCCGGCGGCAGCGGCGACCACCGCCTCCGAATGATCACGCCGCCGCGGCGCTCGCCTGCGGCCGCTTCCGGTAGAGCCAGACCGCCAGCGGCCAGACGAGCAGGCCGATGGTGATGGCGGCGAGGACGGCCGAGACCGGACGCTGGAAGAACGGCAGGATCGAGCCGTCCGACTTGATCAGCGACGTGATGAAGTGGGTCTCCACCATGTTGCCCATGACGATGCCGAGCACGAGGGCCGCGACCGGGAAGCCGTTCTTCTCCATCATGTAGCCGATGACCCCGAAAGCGGCGACGGTGACGACGAGGAACAGGTTGTTGCCGGTGGCGAAGGAGCCCACCGCGCAGAGCAGCACGATGACCGGCATGATCGCGTAGCGCTTGGCCTTCAGGATATGCGTCGCGAGGCGGATCATGATGATGCCGAGCGGGATCATGATGATATTGCCCAGCATGAAGATGATGTAGAGCGCGTACATGCTCGACGCCTTCTCGGTGAAGAGCGTCGGGCCGGGGTTCAGGCCCTTCATGTAGAGCACGCCGATGGCGATGGCGGTGATCGTGTCGCCGGGAATGCCGAACAGCAGTGAGGGCACCCAGCCGGAGGCGAGCGAGGCATTGTTCGACGCGCCGGCCTCGATAAGACCTTCCGGATGCCCCGTGCCGAACTTCTCCGGCGTCTTCGAGAAGCGCTTGGCCATGGCGTAGGAAACCCAGGCGGCCATATCCGCGCCCGCGCCGGGCAGCACGCCGATGATGATGCCGACGATGTTCCCGCGCGCCTGCTGCTTTGGATATTCCTTGGTCAGTTTCCACTGACCCGCGAGGATCGAGCCGAACTTGCGACGGACGAGCGGCGGGGGTTCGGGCACCGACATGGCGCGCATGACCTCCGCCACCGCGAAGCAGCCGACCAGCGCCGGGATCACCTCGATGCCGCCGAGCAGGTCGGTCGAGCCGAAGGTGAAGCGCGGCGTGCCCGCCGGGTTCTCGATGCCGATGCAGGCGACGAGCAGGCCGAGCAGCATGGCGGCCAGCGCCTTGATCGGCGAGGACCGGGCGACCACCGTCGCGCACATCAGGCCGAGGAAGGCCAGCCAGAAATATTCGTAGGTCGAGAAGGACAGCGCGAATTCGGCGAGCAGCGGCGCCATGATGATCAGCGACAGCGTGCCGAAGACGCCGCCGAGCGCCGAGAACCACAGGCAGATGCCCAGCGCCAGTTCCGGCTGGCCCTTGCGGGTCATGGCATAGGCTTCGTCCGTATAGGCGGCGGATGCGGGCGTGCCGGGAATGCGCAGCAGGCAGCCGGGAATGTCGCCGGAGAAGATCGCCATGGCCGAGGCCGTGATGATCGTGGCGATGGCCGCGATCGGCGACAGGTAGAAGGTGACGGGCACCAGCAGCGCCGTCGCCATGGTCGCCGACAGGCCCGGCAGCGAGCCGACGCAGAGTCCGTAGATGGCGGACAGGAGGATGGCGAGGAGCACGTCCGGCGCCAGCACCATCTGCCAGGCTTCGATGAAGGTCGACATCGGCTCACCAGGGCATGGGCAGGAGGCCAGCGGGCAGCGGCACCCGCAGCAACTTGGCGAAGACGAGATGCACGGCCGGCGGCGCGAAGATCGCAAGGCCGATGGCCGCGCGCACCGTTCCGCCGAGAGCGAAGCAGGTCGCCGCCACCATGATCGCCGCCGTCGGGATGAAGCCGAGGCTGTCGACCGTCAGCGCGTAGAACAGCAGCAGGATCGGCGGCACCGCGGTCTTGAACGCCGCATACCGCACCGGCGGCGGGGCAGCCTCTGCCGGCGCGTGGCTGCCGTCCTCGGACGCGACCACTTCCTCCGGCTGCTCGAAGGACGAGCCGATGCCGGCGGCAATGGCGAGGCCGCAGACCACAAGCCCGAGGCCGATCACCACGGGAAAGACGTTCGGCCCGACCTGTTGGCCCGGAACCGGCGGCAGGAGCGAGCCGCCATAGGCGGCGGCCGCCCCGAGGGCTGCGATGGCGCAGCCCATGATGGGGTTCGGAATATGCATGGTGCCTCGCGCGAGGTGCCCGCGCCTGATGGCGCGGGCTTGACCGTTCGGGCGGCGTCAGGCCGATTTGGCGAGGCCGGCGGCCTTCATCGCGACGCCCATGGCGGCGTTGCCGTCGGCCATGAACTTGGCGAAGCCGCCTGCATCCGCCCATTTGATGCCGAAGCCGCGGGCCGCCATGAAGTCGCGGAACTCCTTGGATTCGTTGATCTTCTTGAGCACCGTGGTGAACCGCTCGGCGATAGGAGCCGGCAGGCCCTTGGGCGCCGCGATGCCGCGCCACGCGCCGACCGAATAGTCGATGCCCATGGCTTCCTTGAGCGTCGGCACGTTCGGGAATTGCGGGTTGCGCTCGCCCGCCATGATGGCGAGCGACCGGGCGCGGCCGGCATCCAGCATGGCCTTGGCCTCGGGCACCGAACAGGTCACGAGGTCGATACCGCCGGCGGCAAGGTCCTGCATGGCCGGCGCGGCGCCGTTCGAGGGCACCCACGGCACGGCATTGGCCGGCAGGCCCATGGCGCCGAGCCAGCCGACGAGGGCGAGGTGCCAGATGCCGCCCTGCCCGGTGCCGGAGGCCTTCAGCTTGCCGGGATTGGCCTTGATCGCATCGGCCAGCGCCTTCACGTCCGCATAGGGGCTGGTGTTGATCACCTGCACGCCGGGCGGGTCCTCGTTCATCAGCGCGAGGGGGGTGTAGCTCTCCGGATTGAGCTGGGTCAGGCCCTGCCAGTGCATCATCGAGATTTCGACGGTGATCATGCCGATCGTGTAGCCATCGGCCGCGCCGCTCGCGATGGCCTGATGGCCGACGACGCCCGAGCCGCCGGTGCGGTTCACGACGTTGACCGGCTGGCCGAATTCCTTCTCCAGAAGCGAGCCGACGATGCGCGCCGTGGCGTCAGTGCCGCCGCCCGCGCCCCACGGCACGATAAGCTGGATCGGCCGGGCGGGGAATGCCTGCGCGATGGCGGGCGCGGATAATTGCGAGGCGAGACCAGCGCCCGCGGCGCCGGCCATGAGATGACGACGTGTCAGATGGGGCATGCTGATCCTCCCGTGATCGATCAGGCCGGTTGGTCCGGTCCTTGTCTGTGATCACAGAAAGCTGCACCGGATTTCGAGAGGTTTCAACCGTTTCGATTGCGCGAAATGTGGGCGTGCGGGGAGGGTTGCCACACGAAGCATCCGCGCCTCTGCCGGGCTTGCAGAAAGACCAGCATTGCCGATGGCATTTGCCCCGGCACCCGTAACGCGTTACAATGCCGGTCGTTTCTTCGGGGTGCCCCATGCCCAACCCGGCCCAGCGAATGAAGGCAATGCGGGACCGCAGGCGCCTGCAGGGCTTGCGCGAAGTGCGCCTGTCGCTGCCCGACGCCCGTGTTCGCGCTGTGCGCCAGCGCATTGCCGCTCAGGTCGCCCGGCTCGACGCACCCGACGAGCAGTCGGCTCTGACGTGGATCGAAGCAGTCGGCGAGTTCGACGGCGACGACCATGAGGCGCGGTGACGTCGTTCTGGTCGCGGCTGCCGGAGACTACGGCAAGCCACGCCCTGCGGTTGTTGTGCAGACCGACGCCTTTCCGCCCGCGCACGGCTCGGTCGTGATCTGCCAGATGACGTCGCTTGTCGTGGATGCGCCGGACTTCCGCATCACGATCGAAGCGAGCACAGCCAATGGGCTGCGGACCCGGTCGCAGGTGATGGCGGACAAACCGGTCACCGTCCGTCGCGACAGGATCGGCGAAACGATCGGACGGCTTGCTCCCGACGAGATGGCGCGCGTCGGCATGGCCCTCGCCTTCGTTCTCGGCCTCGCCGACTGAAAGGCCCTACTCCGCCGCCTGCACGTAGCCGAGCTTGGTGTTGAGCTTGTTCATCAGGTCGATGGCGGCATCCGCGATGGGCGTGCCCGGCGGGAAGATGGAGGAGGCGCCGGCCTCGTAGAGGGCGTCGAAATCCTGCGGCGGGATGACCCCGCCGACGACGATCATGATGTCCTCGCGGCCCTGCTTTTCGAGTTCCGCCTTCAGTTCCGGCACCAGCGTCAGATGGCCGGCGGCGAGCGAGGAAACGCCGACGCAATGGACGTCGTTCTCGATGGCCTGCTTGGCGGCCTCGGCGGGCGTCGCGAACAGCGGTCCGATATCGACGTCGAAGCCGAGATCGGCAAAGGCGGAGGCGATCACCTTCTGGCCGCGGTCGTGGCCGTCCTGCCCGACCTTGGCGACCAGGATGCGCGGGCGGCGGCCCTCGTTCTCGGCGAAGGCCTCGACCATGTGCTGGACCTTCGAGACATTCTCGTTCATGGCGCCGACCTCGCGCTTGTAGACGCCGGAAATGGCCTTGATCTCGGCCTTGTGGCGGCCGAACACCTTCTCCATCGCATCCGACATCTCGCCGACGGTCGCCTTGGCGCGCGCGGCATTGATGGCGAGGGCCAGCAGGTTGCCGGTGCCGCTGGCGGAGGCTGCGGTGAGCGCATCGAGGGCGGCCTGCACCTCGGCCGGATTGCGCTCGGCGCGCAGCCTCTTGAGCTTGTCGATCTGGCTGGCGCGCACGGCGGAATTGTCGACCTTCAGCACGTCGATGGGCTTCTCGCCATCGGGGCGGAACTTGTTGACGCCGATGACCGACTGGACACCGGAATCGATGCGCGCCTGGGTCTTGGCCGCGGCCTCCTCGATGCGCAGCTTGGGTATGCCGGCGTCGATGGCCTTGGCCATGCCGCCGAGGGCCTCGACCTCCTGAATATGCTCCCAGGCCTTGGCTGCGAGGTCAGCGGTGAGGCGCTCGACATAGAGCGAGCCGCCCCAGGGGTCGATGATCCGCGTCGTGCCGCTCTCCTGCTGCAGGAAAAGCTGGGTATTGCGGGCGATGCGCGCGGAGAAGTCGGTCGGCAGGGCCAGCGCTTCGTCCAGCGCATTGGTGTGCAGCGACTGGGTGTGCCCCTGCGTCGCCGCCATGGCCTCGATCTGGGTGCGCACGACGTTGTTGAACACGTCCTGCGCGGTCAGCGACCAGCCGGAGGTCTGGCTATGGGTGCGCAGCGGCAGCGACTTGTCGCTCTTCGGCTCGAATGGCTTCAAGAGCTTCGCCCAGAGGAGGCGCGCGGCGCGCAGCTTCGCCACCTCCATGAAGAAGTTCATGCCGATGGCCCAGAAGAACGACAGGCGCGGCGCGAACTGGTCCACGGTCATGCCCGCCGCGATGCCGGCGCGGACATATTCGACGCCGTCGGCCAGCGTGTAGGCGAGTTCGAGGTCCTGCGTCGCTCCCGCTTCCTGCATGTGATAGCCGGAAATCGAGATCGAATTGTATTTCGGCATCTCCTTCGCGGTGTGAGCGAAGATGTCGGAGATGATCCGCATCGAGGGCTTGGGCGGGTAGATGTAGGTGTTGCGGACCATGAACTCCTTGAGGATGTCGTTCTGGATGGTCCCGGAGAGCTTGGCCTGCGGCACGCCCTGCTCTTCCGCCGCCGCGATATAGAGCGCGAGGATCGGCAGCACCGCGCCGTTCATGGTCATGGACACGCTCATCTGGTCCAGCGGAATGCCGGAGAACAGCGTGCGCATGTCGTAGATCGAGTCGATCGCCACGCCGGCCATGCCGACATCGCCGGCGACGCGCGGATGGTCCGAGTCATAGCCGCGGTGGGTCGCAAGATCGAAGGCGACGGAGAGGCCCTTCTGGCCCGCCGCGAGATTGCGCCGGTAGAAGGCGTTGGAATCCTCGGCGGTGGAGAAACCGGCATATTGCCGGATCGTCCAGGGCTGGTTCACGTACATGGTGGGGTACGGACCGCGCAGGAACGGCTTGATGCCGGGCCAGGTGTCGAGGAAGTCGATGCCCGCGAGATCGGCCTCGGACGGGACCGGGCGCACCGCGATTTCCTCGGGCGTCATCCAGGCCTCGCCGCCGACGGCGGCAGAAGCCGCGTCCGCGAACGGGATCGTCGTGAAGTCGGGGATGCGGGTCATTGCTGTCTCCTCACGCATCCAGCGCCGCGCGGGCGGCCTTCAGGAATTCTACCACATCGCCGCCGGCATGGACGAAACCACCCACTCCGGCAGTCTTCAGCGCCTCTTCGAGATCGCCGGGGCGGCCGGCCAGCCAGAGCTGTTTCGCGCCGGCCGACGACAGCGCCTCTGCCGTATCAACGGCTTCGGAGGCATAGAGTTCGTCGGATGAGCACAGGCAGGCGATCTTCGCGCCGCTGGCGCGGAAAGCCGCGACAAGGCTGGCAATGTCGGCGAAGGGCTCCGGGATCGGCGCATCGAAGCCGCCGGCCTCGAACAGGTTGCGCGCAAACGTCGCCCGCGCCGTGAAGGCGGCGACCGGCCCGATGACGGCGAGGAACACTTTCGGCCGCGTGCCGGTCTTCGCGGCCAATGCGTCCAGATCGGCGCGCAGGACTTCGAAGGGTTCGGCGAGCCGAACCGGCGGCATCGGATCGACGAAGATCGTGTCGTCCTTCAGACGCGAAAGGCTGGAACGGATCGCGCCTGATGCAAAGGCCTTCACCTGCGCCTCGAAACGCTCGCCCCTAGCCGCGGGCGGCAGATCGACGGGCGGAGCGCCACGCTGTGTCTCGCGCTTCCCCGGGTGCAGCACCTCCGGCACGGTCTCGTGGACGTTGGGGAATTCGGACGCGCCGGTCAGCGGGTCGCGGCGCCTGGCAATGGCGGCGTCGCGCTCGGTGCGCGCCTTGGCCACGGCGGCCTGAACGATGCCGGCCGAAAGGGCCGCGACGATGCCGCCGGCCTTCTCCCATTCCTGGAACAGGCCCCACGCTCGCTGACAGAGTTCGTCCGTCAGCGTCTCGATGCCGCCCGCCCCCGCTGCCGGATCGGCGACGCGGTGAAGGTTCGATTCCTCGATCAGGATGAGCTGGGTATTGCGCGCGACGCGGCGGGCGAAGGCATCCGGCAGGCCGATGGCCGCCGTCCAGGGCTCGACCACGACATGATCGGCACCGCCGACGCCCGCCGCGAAGACGGCGGTCGTGGTGCGCAGCCAGTTCACGGCGGGATCGACCTTGGTCGTCATGCGCCATGCCGTCTCGGCGTGGAGGTCGAGATGGGCGGGTTCGAGGCCGCAAGCAGCCTCCAGACGCGCCCAGAGCTTACGCATGGCGCGCATCTTGGCGGTGCCGAGGAACTGGTCGGCATCGACCGCCAGAACCACGGAAAGCGCTTGCCGCGCCGCATCCAGCGTCAGGCCCGCCGCTTCCAGCATGCGCCAATACTGGACCGCGACGCCGAGCACATAGGCGAGCTCCTGCGCCTCAGACCCCCCGGCATCGTGGATGACACGGCCGTCCGCGGCGAGCTGCGTGCCGCCGATGCCGCGCTTGCGCAGTGCCAGAACCGCATCGGACGCCTTGGCGGAAGCGCCGTCCCAGCTTTCCAGCGTGCCGCGCCGGGCGAAGGCGCCGATGGGGTCGATGCCGAAGGCGATGGTCAGCGCCTTCGGATCCAGTCCGTCGCGCTCCGCCTTGGCGGCGATCATCGCGGCGACATGGCCCGCCGAGGTGCCCGCATCGATGCGGACGGGAATGAGGTCCAGCATCACGCCGTCGAGCAGCGCGTCCAGATCGGCGAGGCCGTCGATGACCATGGCGTCGCCGCGCCGGTCGCCGATCGCGCCGCGCGTCACCACGACGAGGCCGGAAGCGCCGCCGTTGAGGTCTTCCAGCGCCTGCGTGTTGGCAACCTGCGGATCGGGATGGTCCGCGCGCTGGCAGACGGTCCAGGGCGCGCCCGGCGCCCGTCCCGCCAGCGGGGCCGCGCCCGGCTTGCGCGGATAGAGCGGCTGAATGGCGATGCCGTCGGCAGTCCTGTTCACCAGCACCTTGTCGAAGGGCTTGCCCTTCAGCACGGCATCGACGGCCGCGCGCCACTGGGCCTCGGTGGCCGGCGGAAACTCGGAAGCCAGAGGCAGGGCCTCGATGGTCGTGTCCATGGATGTCGTCATGCAGCTTCGATGCCACGGCAGCGCGGCAACCGAAAGGCGTCCTTTGGGCGGATCGGCCGCCGCTCAGCCCGGCAGCCTGGTCACGCCCGCCGTGTCGATGGCCGCCGCCCAATCCGCGATGGTGCGGCCCTCGAGCACCCAATCCGGGGCGATTTCGGCCAGCGGCACCAGCACGAAGGCGCGCTCGGTCATGCGGGGGTGGGGAATGTGCAGGTCTGGCTCGTCCAGCCTGACATCGCCATAGGCGAGGATGTCGATATCGACGGGGCGCGGACCCCAGCGCCGTCCGGTCGCCCGGTCGCGGCCGAGGCCCGCTTCAACGCCAAGCGCGCGCTTCAGGAGGTCGCGGGGCTCGAGTTCAGTCTCAACCCGCAGCGCCAGATTGACGAAGGCCGGCTGGTCGGTGACGCCCCATGGCGGCGTCTCGTAATCCGACGAGCGCGCCAGAAGCCTCACCGCCTCGCCGTCGCACAAGGCTGAAACGGCCTTTGCCAGCGTCGCCCTGACATCGCCGACATTGCCGCCGAGGCCGATCAGCGCCTGCGGCACCGCTTAGGCCCTGCGCCGGCGGGTAAGCACCACGCCGACATCGTCGAAAATGGCCGCGATCGGCGCATGGGGCTTGTGGACAGTCACGGTCACGGCGGCAATGGCCGGGAAAGCCGCCAGAATGGCCTCGGCCACCGCCCCTGCCGCCGCTTCCAGCAGCTTGAAGTTGCGGGCCTTGAAGGTCGAGACGGTGACGGCGGCGACATCGGCATAGGACACGGTATCGGCGAGATGGTCGCTTGCCGCGGCGCGGGCGAGATCGACCGCCATGTCGAGATCGATGACGAAACGCTGCCCCACCTCGCTCTCGTGGGAGAGCAGGCCGTGATGGGCGTGGACCAGCAGGCCCTTGAGAAAGATGCGGTCGGTCACAATGCGGCCCCCCGGGCCCTGATGGCTGCCCAGACTTTCAGGGCCTGAACCGTTTCGGCGACGTCGTGCGCCCGGATGATCGCGGCACCCGCCTCGGCGGCAAGGATATGCGCCGCCAGCGAGCCGCCGATACGCTCGTCGGTGATCGAGGGTGACACCGTGTCGATGAAGCGCTTGCGCGATGCGCCGACCAGCACGGGCAGGCCCAGCGCCTTCAGCCGTTCCAGCTTGCCGAGAGTCTCGATGCTCTGTTCCGGCGTCTTGCCGAAGCCGATGCCGGGATCGACGGCGATCCGGTCGCGGGCGACGCCCGCCTTCTCCGCGATCTCGACCGAACGGCCGAGGAAGGCCAGCACATCGGCCATGATGTCGATGTCCGGGTCCGCCGCCTCGCGGTTGTGCATGACGATGACCGGCACGCCGTATTCGGCCGCCAGCGGCGCCATGGCGGCATCCTTCTGGAGGCCCCAGACGTCGTTGAGGATCATCGCGCCGTGGTCCAGCGCCCAGCGCGCGACATCGGCCTTGATCGTGTCGATGGAGACCGGCAGGCCGAGCTTCACCACGTCCGGCAGCACGGGGGCGAGCCGGGCGATCTCATCCTCTGCCGTAACCGGCTTCTGCCCGCCATAGGGCCGGGTCGATTCCGCGCCGATGTCGAGGATGTCCGCGCCCTGAGCGGCCATGGCCTCGGCATGGCGTATCGCGGTCGCGGGATCGAAGAAGCGCCCGCCGTCGGAGAAGGAATCCGGCGTGACGTTGAGAATGCCCATGACCGCCGGGCGGTCGTCCTTCAGGAAACGGCCGAGCGGCCCGCCGAGGGGCCGCCCGCGCAACTCGATCTTTGCCATGGCGTTGCCTTAGAGCATGCCGCGGAAAAGTGGAATCCGGTTTTCCGAGGTCGGCATGCGTCTCAAAGGATCAGAACACGCTCTCCTCCAAGGGTGCAGCGTGTTCGGGCGGCCGCCTGCGGCCTGTCAATGGCAGATCAGACGAACTGCGAAAGTCCCGGCGTGCCGGCAACGATCTGGCCCATCACGTCCTCGCCCGCATGCTCGCGGCCGAAGGCCATCAGCTCGCGGCCGACGGTGGAGATCTGGCCCATGTCGAGGCCGGCGCCCATCAGATTCGCGCCGAGACCCATAATGCCGCCGCCCATCAGGCCGCCGACCATGCCCATCAGGCCGCCGCTCTCGCCGCTCGATGCCTGCGTGATCAGCTGCTCGGAGCCCGGCAGCGCGGCCAGCATCTGCTGTACCTGCTCCTGCGGGCCTTCCTTCTGCAGGAATCCGAGGATCATGCCGACCGCCTTGGAGGCGAGGCCGGAATCGATGCCTGCCACCGTCGCGACGCGGTTGATGAGGTCCTCGATCATGGAAGTCTCCCGACAATAGGGCTGCCGACGGTCGCGCCGGGCCTGATGGCGCGCACTATGGCGATGCACCATGCGCCCCGCAAGCGTGACATCCTTAACGGGCTGTTCCGCCCGCGCGCCGATTGTGATTTGCTGGCTGCCAACAATAACCAACGGAGGATCGCCATGTCACAAGCTGCTGTTCGCGAGGTCGCGCGCGCCCCCGCCCACGACCGTTCCACCGTCGAGGCGGTGATCAAGCTCTATCTCGACGGGCTCTACGAGAGCGATGCCGACAAGCTCGCCGCCGCCTTCCACCCGACCGCCGACCTGCGCTGGCAGGAAAAGGGCGAGTTCCACGTGCTCACCCGCGAGGACTGGCTGGACCGCGTCCGCAAGCGCCCCTCGGCCAAGTCGCAGGGCCAGCAGCGCCACGATTTCGTCGTCATGGTCGACCGCTCGGACGAATCCACCGTCTTCGTGAAGGTGCAGTGCGCCCTGCCGCCGCGCTTCTTCACCGACTATCTGGTGCTGCTGAAGCTGAACGACGGCTGGCAGGTCGTGTCGAAGTCCTATCGATACGAGATGAGGGAGTGAGGCGGGCGGGCCTCGCCGCCGTCTGTATCGCCGCGACCGTCAGTTACTGGATATGAGTCCGCACCCTAGGACCGGGGAGGTCTTACGCGCCCCGTGAACAGCGCGCGCAGGATCAACCAAATCACTACGATACAGAAGATCGAAATCGGCCACGTGTAGTAGATCATGCCTACAGCGAATAGTCCGTACGTCGGATCGATGGCCGACGCCACGGAAAGCCCGAGCACGTAGAGCATGATTGCGAGAACGAAGTACATTGCGTGATCTTATAGCGGATGATGATTGACCTGAAAACGACGAACGTGACGCCGAAGATCAGGTCAAACGGCGCGGCGCTTTCGCCAGCATCGCGCCGAAGATAAACCGGAAGTGGAAGAACTGCTTCTCGCCGCACCTCTACCGGGACCGCAACGCCATTGAGCGCATTTAATGCAGGCTCAAGGACTTTCGTCGCATCGCCAATCGATACGATCGACCGGCTGCAAACTTCCTCGCAGCGACCTGCATCGCAGCAACTGTCATTTACTGGCTATGAGTCCGGACCCTAGGATCGCGCCGCCGGCAGGACAGCGGGGACGGACGCCATGGCCTACATCGCTGCGATTGCCGTGGCCGGCATCCTGCTTCTTCATTTCACCGGCTCGATTCCGCTTGCCAGCGTCGGCGGATCGCTGACCATCGGGCTGGCCCTTATCGTCGCCGGTCTGGCTGTCGGCATTCACGAGGCATGGACCAGCAAGCGGGGCGTGCTTGGCTGGATCGTGAATATCGCCGTCTCGTTTCTCGGCACCTTCGTCGCCGCCCAGCTCGGCGGCCTCATCATGGTGATGCTGCTGCCGTCCCGGGGGTCCTTGGCGGCAACCGGCGGCGCCGTGATGGCCATCGCGCTTGCCGGCGCCATGCTCTTCGCCCTGCTGGGGGCCTGGGGCGCTTTGCAGCTTGTCAATCGTTGGCGACGATGAGCCGGTTCAGCGCCGGACGGGATGCCTGCACCCCGCCATCCCGTCACGGCTGATCGCCCTCGCCATCCGCCGGGATGCCAACAGCCGCACCTGTCGAAGATGCCCGAAAGCTACAGGAGCAGCGTTACGCTGTCAAGGACAATAATCCTAGCGACTGACTGCAAACCGCTGCCTCAGCAGACGTTCGGCTGGCGCGCACAGCTTGCCCTTGCCCGGACGATGTTCTCGCGCAGCCGCTCCAATCCGACCGCGCCGACCACCACTTCGTCGCCGACAATGTAGGTCGGCGTGCCGTTGATGCGCAGAAGCTCGGCGAGGCGGGCATTCTCGGCCAGCGTGTCGCGCACCTGCGGCGACTGGATGTCGCGCTGGAGGCGGTCCATGTCGGCGCCGATCTCGCGGGCGACCTCGAGCGCGCGCGCGCCGGTCGCCTGGCCGCGGCCGCCGAGCAGCTTCTGGTGGAATTCGTAGTACTTCGCGCCCTGCACCTGCAGCTTCAGCGCCACGGCCACCTGCGCGGCCTCCACCGAGCCCGGCCCGAGGACCGGGAAATCCTTCAGGACGAGGCGGATGCGGGGATCGGCGCGCAGGAGCTCGACCGTGTCGGGCAGCGCGCGCTTGCAGAAGCCGCAATTGTAATCGAAGAACTCGACCAGCGTGACGTCGCCGTTCGGATTGCCGAGCACGACCTGATTGGGCGAGCGGTAGAGCGCGTCGCGGTTGGCGTTGAAGGCCTCCGCCCGCGCCCGGTCCTCGGCCTGAGCCTGACGCTTCTCCAGCTCGACCAGCGCCTCCTGCAGGATTTCCGGGTTCCGCAGCAGATATTCGCGCACGATGCTCTCGATGCGCTGGCGTTCCTCCGCCGTGGGCGGGGCCGCGGACGACTGCGCCGACGCGGGAGAGGCAAAAGCCATGAAGGCGGCGAAGGTCGCGGCGATCACGCGGGTCAGCATGGGGTCATCCTGGCGTTCTGCCCGCTTCAGTTGCGCTGCGGGCGCTGATTGACGATGTCCTCGGCGCGCAGCCATCCCGGCGAGCCGTTGGGCAGCGAGCCCTGCGCGCGGCGGGCAAGGCCGCGCGCGGTGTTCAGGTCGCCGTCGTGAAGCGCGGCCTGGGCCGCGGCAAGATCCGCCTGCCCCCGGTCGTTCTTGCGGCCATAGGCGATGGCGAGCTGGCGGTAGCCGTCGGCGGCCTCCGGCTCGCGCTGGAGCGCGAGGCGCAGTTCGCGCACGGCTTCGTCGAGCTGGGCGGGGCTGCCCGTGGCGACAAGAGCGTGACCCAGCATGATGCGGATCAGGCCGGCATTGGGGGCGAGCGACACGGCGCGGCGCAAAGCGGGAATGGCCGCTGCCGGCTGGCCGGTCTCCAGCAAGATCTGCCCCTTGATCTCGTGGAAATAGGGATTGCCCGGCTGGGCGCGGATCAGTTCGTCCGCCATGGCGGAGGCGCGGTTGCGGTCGCCGAAGCGGAACATCTGGATCGCGCGGGCATAGCGGGCGGGCAGCGAATTGTCGCCTGGCGGGAAGCGGCGGGTGATCGATTCCTGCCGGTCGAGGAAGCCGGCGAGCTTGGCGCGCGCGAGATTGTGGCGCATCACCCGGTCGGGCGGATCGGCCGCGTTGTAGTGCGGGCTCGCCTTGGCCAGCGGCTCGATGATCGCGACGCGGTCGGCCGGAATCGGGTGGCTGATCGTGTAGGGATCGGCCCGCCGGGCGGCGAGCATGCTCTCGTTCTGAAGCCGCCGGAAGGTCTCGACCATGCCCTTGGCCGACTGTCCCGTGGCGTTGAGATAGTTCACCGCCGCGCGGTCGGCCGCCGCTTCCTCGCCGCGCTGGTAGGAGAGCAGCGAGCGCATCGCGACGTGGGGACCTGCCATGAGCACGCCCGGAGCCGCCTCGCCGATGCCGGAAGCCGCGCCCCGGCCCATCGTGGCTCCGGCAGCGACGCCCGCCGCGCCGACGATCATGCCGAGCGCTGCGATGATCTGGGCGCGCTCGACGGCCTCACGGAGTCTTGCCAGATGTCCGCCGGCAATATGGCCGGTCTCGTGCGCCATCACGCCGATCAGCTCGTTCGGCGTGCGCGAATCGAGGATCGCGCCGGCATTGATGAACATTCGTCGGCCATTGGCGACGAAGGCGTTGAAGCCGCGGTCGTTGACGATGATGACATTGGTCTGGCTGCCGCCGACGCCGGCCACGCGGAACAGCGGCCGGGCATAGTCGCGCAGCAGGTTCTCGATCTCGGTGTCGCGGATGATCGGCAGGCCGCGCGGAGCCTGCGCCTGTGCCATGCCCGTCTGCGCAAGACTGCTCAGCGCGACGAGCCCGGCTAGGGCGGTCGCGGCCACGCGGCGCGGAAGGGCGTCAAACGTCATCGTTCGCGGAACCTACGGATGGCCTGCTGCAAGGTCAACGCGCGCCTGAATCACGTTCGGGCGAGAACGGTGACCGCCCGGCGCCTCTGTGATAGGCGCTATCGAAGCCCCCACGAAGTGCCGTCTTGGCCGCCCAAGGGGGCGAAACCATGACGCCGGCCCATTGCCGCCCCATCGATCACGCCTGAGGACGCCGCCATGTCGCGAGAGGCCGTTGCCCGCCGGATTCTGGCCCGCCAGCCGCTTCAGCCGACCAGGCGGGGGTCGGTCGCGCCATTTCTGGTGATGGACGTGATGACTGCCGCCGCCAGGGCGGAGGCGGAGGGCCGGAGCGTCATCCACATGGAAGTGGGCCAGCCGGCGGCGCCGACGCCCAAGAGCATCCGGCAGGCAGCCGCCAATGCGCTGATGGACGGGCAGATCGGCTATACGCTGGCGCTGGGCATACCGGACCTGCGTCAGCGCATCGCGCGCCACTATGCGGAGACCCACGGCGTCGAAGTGCCGATCGGCCGCATCGCCGTCACCATGGGCTCGTCGTCGGCCTTTATCCTGTCCTTCCTCGCGCTGTTCGAGGCCGGCGCGCGGGTCGCCATCGCCAGTCCCGGCTACCCCGCCTACAAGAACATCCTCGAGGCGCTCGGCTGCGAGGTGGTCTTCATCGAGACCACCGCCGCGACGCGCTATGCCGTGACGCCGGACATGCTGGCGGCCGAGCATGCGAAGAAGAGGCTCGACGGCATCCTGATCGCCAGCCCCGCCAACCCGACCGGCACGATGATGACGCCCGACGCGCTGAAAGCGCTGATCGAGGCGTCGCAGGACCTCGGCATCCGCTTCATCTCCGACGAAATCTACCACGGCCTTTCCTACGAGATGCCCTGCCACACCGCGATGGAGACAAGCGACGACGTCGTCGTCATCAACTCCTTCTCGAAATATTACTGCATGACCGGCTGGCGGATCGGCTGGATGGTGGTGCCGGAGAGCCTCGCCCGTTCAGTCGAATGCCTCGCGCAGAACCTGTTCATCTCGGCGCCGCAACTCAGCCAGGTCGCGGCGCTCGCCTCGTTCGACGCGACCGAGGAGCTAGAGGCCATCAAGGCCGGCTATGCCGCCAACCGCCGCGTGCTGCTGGACGACCTGCCGAAGGCGGGCCTCGACAAGCTCCTGCCGGTGGACGGCGCCTTCTACGTCTATGCGGACGTGGCGAAATACACCAATGACAGCCTCGACTTCGCCCGCCGCATGCTGGCCGAGACCGGCATCGCCGCGACGCCCGGCCCGGATTTCGACCCCTATGGCGGCCTGCACGCCATCCGCTTCTCCTTCGCCGGCTCGACGGCGGATATGGAGGAGGCGGTGCGGCGGCTCGGAGCCTGGCTGAAGTGACGACCCTGCTCGTCACCGGCTTCGGGCCCTTTCCCGGCTGGGAGCGCAACCCGACGCCGGCCATGGTGAAAGCCGTGCAGCGCCTGCGCCTGCCCGGCGTCAGGATCGTCGGCCATGTCTTCAACACGGTCTATGCGGAGGTCGCCCGCGACCTGCCGAGCCTGATCGCCCGGCACCGGCCGGACGCGATCCTGCTGTTCGGGCTCGCCGGCAGGGCCGGCCATGTCCGCATCGAGATGCACGCCCATAACGTGACGACCCGGCGCACGAAGGATGCCTCGGGCGCATTCCATGTCTCGCCGGAGATCGCCTCAGACGAGCCATGGCGCGTCGCGACCTCCGTCCGCTGCGGGCCTCTGGCCGCGCGCCTCCGCCGGGCCGGGCTCAATGCCCGCCCCTCGCCCTCGGCCGGCGAATATCTCTGCAACTTCGCCTACTGGCTGGCCTTGGACGCGGTCGCGCGGCGACAGGTGAAGCGGGCCGTCTTCGTCCACGTGCCCCTGCCGGGCCGGGCGTCTTCCGCGCGACGCGGCAGCCACTCCCTTTCCCGCCGTCTCAGCGAGACCGACCTTGCCCGCACCGCGGAGATGGCAGCGCGCGCCGTTACGGGGCGCTGACCGCCCTCACGCCATGAAACCGGTGGCAAGCGCATGCGCCCAATCGGTGCGCCCGAGGCTGTCGGCCCGCGCGGCGGCCGCCCGCCAGTCATAGGCGACGAGCTTCAGGTCGACCGAAGCGACCGCGCCGCCTTCGATGGTCACCACGGCGTAGCGCGCGTGCGGCGAGCCGGCCTCCGACACATGCGGATGGGGCGGTGTCGGATCGGCATAGGCCGGCTGCCCCACGCTGCCCGGATTGACCACGAGCAGCCCGCCGGGCAGCGCCATCACGCGCGCCTGATGGGTGTGGCCGCAGAGAACGAGACCGGCCGGCCCGGCATCGCCCAGCCGTGCCGCCACTCGCCCGGCCGCCTCCGGCACCATTCCGCCCTCCGCGACACGGTGCATCAGATAGGTGTTGTCGTCGCCGGGCGTCGCGTGGAAGCAGCGGATCGCCAGCCCCTCGATGTCGAGGTTGAGCATCATGGGCAGCTCGCCCAGCCAGTCGCGCTGGCCGGCGGTCAGTTCGTCATAGGCGAAGGCGTCGGAGGGATATTGCTCCCCGCGCGGCGTGGTCGCGACCCAGCGGTCGTGATTGCCGCGCACGGTCGGCAGGTTCAGCGGCATGAGTCGCTCGGCGGTCTCGCGCGGCCAGAGCGGACCGGAAACCACGTCGCCGAGATTGACGATGCGCTCGATGCCTTGAGCCGCGATATCGGCCAGCACGGCGTCGAGGGCGAGGACGTTGCCGTGGATGTCGGCGATGACGGCGAGGCGCATGGATGAACTCGCGGCAAACATGGTGGATTCAGCGACCTATACCGGATTCCCATTCCGGCACAGACGCCACCGGCACAGCCCTTGCGCACGCCTCCGCAACCACCGGAGGCATTCATGCTCGCCCGCCGCTCCTTCCTCTTCGCCGCAGCCGCGACGCTGGCCCTGCCCGCTTCGGCCCGCGCCTCCGCACTCGACGGTGCCTCTTTCGGCCTGAAGCCCGGCGCGGCCGAGGACCAGACGCGCAATTTCCAGCGAGCGGTCGAAACCGCGGCTGGATCGCGCATGCCGCTGCGCCTCGCGCCCGGCGCCTACAAGGTCGGCGAGATCAGGCTGCCCGCCAATACGCAGATCGTCGGCGTGCGCGGCGCGACCCGCCTCGTGTTCCAGGGCGGGACGGCCTGCCTCTCCGCCCAGCGCGCCGACATGGTGACGCTGTCCGGCCTCGTCATCGAGGGCGCCGGCAAGGCCCTGCCCGAGAAGCGCGGCCTGATCGTGCTGGAACACGGCCGCGGCGTGCGCGTCGAGGACTGCGAGATCGCCGGCTCCAGCCACCACGGCATCGTGCTGGAAGGCATCGAGGGGCTGGCCCGCGGCAACACGATCTCAGGCGTCGCCAAGGCCGCCATCGTCGCGCTCGACAGCCGCGGCCTGACCATCAGCCAGAACACGATCCGCTCCGCCGCCAATAACGGCATACTCGTCTGGCGCACGATTGCCGGCGACGACGGCACCATGGTCGAGGGCAACCGCATCGAGGAGATCGGCGCGCGCGACGGCGGCTCCGGCCAGAACGGCAACGCCGTCAACGTGTTCCGCGCCGGCAATGTCACCGTCTCCGGCAACCGCATCCGCGGCGCGGCCTTCTCGGCGGTGCGCGCGAACGGCGCGGCCAATGTCGCGATCACCGGCAACAACTGCTCCTCGCTCGGCGAGGTCGCGGTCTATGTCGAGTTCGGCTTCGAGGGCGCGGTGATCGCCAGCAATATCATCGACGGCGCTGCGCTCGGCATCGTCGCCACCAATTTCAACCATGGCGGCAGGCTCGCCAACATCCACGGCAACATCATCCGCAACCTCGTCAACAAGCGCCCGGCCGGCACGGACCCGAACGATGTCGCAGGCATCGGCATCTCGGCCGAGGCGGATGCCGCCATCGCCTCGAACGTCATCGAGGGCGCGCCGACGGCCGGCATCCAGCTCGGCTGGGGCCAGTATCTGCGCGACGTGTCGGTGACTGCCAATGTCATCAAGGGTGCGCCGGTCGGCATCGCCGTCTCGGTTGCGCCGGGCGCCGGCCACGCGCTGATCGCCGACAATCTCGTGCAGGGCGCGCGGGTCGGCGCGGTCGTCGGCATGGAATGGACACGGGCCGTGACCGGCGACATGGCCCGCGAGGGCGTCGGCCGTCACGCCCAGCTCAGCGTATCGGGCAACCGGGTACGCTGAGCCCCGTCAGAGCCTCCGCCAGATTAGAGTCTCCGCCACTCGGCGGCGACCATTGTCTTGCCGTCGTCGCCGCGGAAGACGCGGTAGCTCATGTCGAAGCGAGCGCCGTCCGGCGTGGACATGCTGGCCGCGCAGCGGATTTCACTGTCGTTCTTCGACAGTTCGCGCTTGTCGCTCAGCGTCGCGCCGGTGACGTTCTTCTCGCGCAGGATCGACTGGACCGTGGTGTTGGCGGTGGTGCTGGCACAGCCCGGCAGGCTGGTGTCGAAGAACTTGATCAGCGCGACCGCCGCGATGATGAACGACGTGCCAGCCGTGATGTAGCTCCAGATGCCGCGCTTCGGCTTGGCCGGCTGGTCGGTGGTCGTGGCGCTGGCTGCGTCGGTCATGTCGGTTCCCCCAGGAATGGAATGAGTGTCAAAGCGCCGTCCAGCTGGCGCTGACGCGCACGCGGCCGGCCTCGTTGCGGAAGATGCGGTAGGCGAGTTCGCGGCGCGATCCGTCGGCGGCGGTCACGGTCGCGCCACAGGTCGTCTCGCGATCTGTGCGGCCGATCTCGCGATGGGCCGCGACCGTGCCGCCGCCATTGGCGCGGGCGATGGTCTTCAGCGTGCGGTCGACCCTTGCGCCGTCGCAGGCGGGAAGGCCCGTATCCATGAAGCGGGCGATGCCGGCCACGGCTCCGAGAGCGATCACCGCGCCCGCGGCATACTGGACCAGCGTCACGAGCCGGCCCGTCAGGGCGTTGATGCCGGCGGCGGTGGTTTCGGTCCCGAAGGTCATGTGGGTCATGTCGCTCTCCCCTGTCTGATGGAGAGAGCCTCGCGCAATGCGCCCGGCCGGCCCATTGCAGCGGGTTGCAGCGAGTTGGGGCAGGGTTGCGGCCGGCATCGATGTCCAGTTCTTTTATTTGCTCACTGAGCATAGCAACCGCCCACCGAACTGTCATCTCCAAGTTAACCCTTGGTTAACCGGATCGGTTCACGGTTTCCGCACCGGGTCAGTCTTGATCGGAACCGCCATGCGCGCGCTCGTTCCTGCCCTTCTCGCCTCGTTCCTCCTCGCCGCCCCCGTCGCGGCGCAGGAAACCTGCGCGCCCTCGCATCTCGACCGCTTCAAGGCCGACGCCATGGTGGCGGATGCCGACATGCGCGCCGAAGCGCAGGCCGCCCTCGAAGCCTGCGCCGCCCATGCGCAGGAACAGCAGCGCAACACCGGCGAGATCGAGGAGCGCGTGCTCGCGCAGGTCGCGGCGCTCGCCGGGCGCACCGCCTATGCCTCCTATGCCGCCGACGACATTCCGCATGCCTCGCCGGCCATGATCGGCCTGCTCGTCACCTCCTTCCGCGCGCTCTATCCGCATCTGCGGGCGCTGCCCGAGGACGAGAACGCCGCGGCTATGCGCACCATCGTCTTCCACCTCGTCGAGCAGGCGGGCCCGCGCTCCACCGGCTCGATCAGACCCCCTCAGACCGAAGGCAAAAGGCCGTGAAACCCGAGGACCAGAGCCTGCCCGAGACCATCGCGCCGCCGCTCGCGCCGGATGCGACCTTCGACGCGGATGTCGCAGCCACGTTCGGCGTGGAATGGCTCGCGCCGCCCGCGCTCGGCCGAAAGGACTGATCCCTACCCCATTGATGGCAGAGCCTTGCCCGGCCATGGTCCCGGCCAACCGCGCATCCGACGCGGGCGAGGACATGCCATGCTCAAGGGTTCCGACGCGGTCCGGTCAGGGCCGCTGGTCGCTATCGACGACGACGCCTTCGTCCATCCCACAGCGCAGATCTACGGCCGGGTGAGCCTCGCCGCCGGCGCTTCCGTCTGGCCGAACGCGGTCATCCGCGCCGAGATGTACGAAGTGATCATCGGCCCGCGCAGCAATGTGCAGGACTTCGCGATGATCCATATCGGCAATGGCACGGGCGTTACCGTCGGCGCCGACTGCTCGATCACCCACCGCGTGACGCTCCACGGCTGCACCCTCGGCGACAACGTGCTCGTCGGCATCGGCGCAACCATCATGGACGGCTGCGTCATCGGCGAGAACTCGATCATCGCCGGCGGCTCCTTCCTGAAGGAGAACACGATCGTGCCGCCCAACTCCATCGTGGCAGGCGTGCCGGCCGTGGTGAAGGCGACGCGCGATTCAGGCGATGCCAACCGCTTCAACGCCTGGATCTACACACAGAACGCCGCTGCCTATGCGCGCGGCGAGCATCGCTCATGGGACGAACTGGACCTGAAGGCAGCGGCAGCGCAGTTCGGGCTGACGCGGGCCTGACCTCAGCGCACCGTGCGCCGGTCGATGCGGAAGCGCATCTCGATCGTCTCGCCCCGGCCGTCGTCGGCACGGTCGGCGCCGAGCCAATGGGTGAAGCCGACCGTCGAGGGCGGATCGAAGGGCAGGTTCAGCGTGAAGCGCGTCTCGCCGAGACCGCGCCGGCCGAGCACCAGATGGTCGACCGAGCCCTGTCGCGGCAGCCAGAAAGTGGCGCGCACGAGATTGCGCCCCTCGCCGTCGCGGCCGAAGCCGAGATCGGCCGGAGCACGCCCGTCACGGCCCGATGCGACGGTCAGGGACGTGTCGCCCGGCTTGAGCGGTTCCGAGGCCGGGGCGATCCGCACCTCGACCTGCAGATAGGGCACCACCGGCGGCGGCGGCGAGACGACCGCGAAGACGAAGCCGAAGGCGGCGAGAGCCGCGACGCCCAGCGCCGCGACGAGGCCGGCCGTCAGGCGCCAGAAGGCCGCACGGCGGGCACGCAGGACCAGCCAGATGCCGCCGGCCATGCCGGTGGGCGCGCCGATGAGGCTGGAGAGAGAGGCAAAGGCCAGCCGGTCCCTGGTCTGGCCGAGATCGAGACCATCGGCCAGCAGGCCCGCCGCCGCCGAGGCGAGGACGGCACCCGCCACCAGCCCCGACGCGCCCGCGAGAACGGGCAGGAGGGCCAGTCGGAGGACGCGCAGCGATGCGGGCGCGGCCGGCAGATCGGTGTGGGCGTTCATGGCTCCGGACGCGGTTCGACGGGAGGCCGCAGGGCGGCACGTCTCGTGGGTCGCGGTTCGGAGCGGAAAGGTTCAGGCGGAAAGATTCAGGGCATCGGCCGGCGGCGGTCCTGGCTGCGGGACCATCGCCGTGCCGGCAGGCGGCTCACTTCTCGACGAAGGCCTTTTCGACGACGAAATGGCCCGGCTTGGATATCGCGCCCTCCTCGAAGCCGCGCTCCTCCAGCATCTCCACCATGTCCTTCAGGAAGGCGGGAGAGCCGCAGATCATCACCCGGTCGTTGTCCCTGTCGAGCGGGGAGAGACCGAGATCCTGCTGCAGCTTCCCGGAGGCGAGCAGGCTGGTGATGCGGCCGTTGTGGACATAGGGCTCGCGGGTCACGGTCGGGTAGTATTTCAGCTTTTCGCGGACGAGTTCGCCGATCAGCTCGTCCTTGGGCAGCGCCTCGGCGATGAAGTCGCCATAGGCCTGCTCGTTGATGAAGCGGGTGCCGTGGATCAGCACCACGGTGTCGAAGCGGTCGTAGACGTCGGGGTCCTTGATGACGCTCATGAACGGGGCCAGCCCGGTGCCGGTGCCGCAGAGATAGAGCGTCTTGCCCGGCACCAGCGCATCCTGCACCAGCGTGCCGACCGGTTTGCGGCCGACGAGGACGGAATCGCCCACCTTGATGTTCTGAAGCTGCGAGGTCAGCGGACCGTTCTGCACCTTGATCGAGAAGAATTCGAGGTTCTCCTCGTAGTTCGACGAGACCATCGAATAGGCGCGGAGCAGCGGACGCCCTCCGACTTCCATGCCGATCATCGTGAACTGGCCGTTGACGAAGCGGAACGAGGGATCGCGGGTCGTCTTGAAGGAAAACAGACGGTCCGTGTAGTGGTGGACCTCGAGAACGCGCTCGGTGTTCAGGTTGGACATTGCGACCCTCAGGGGAAGGAATGCGCTGCGCTGAAGTTCATTCGTACACGAATGATACTGCATTGCGAGATTATGACAAGAGATATCACGAGCAGTTCCGGCAAGGGGATGAAATTTCTACCGGCCAGCCAGTTTGGCAGCGGCTGGCGCGCATGGCGCCAAACCGGAAAGCCTCTTCTCCTGCGGGCGAGCCACGGAGAATTCCAACCTCCGCTCCGAGCAGGCAGAGCCCCCTTGCTCCGGCGGCAACCGGCCCTATCCTGCCGCTCCCCGACACCATTTCCCGCCGGACCATGCCCCCTGACATCCTCTGCTTCGGCGAGCCGCTCGGCGAGTTCAACCAGACCCGGCCGGGCGAGCCGAGCTACCTGTTCGGCTTCGGCGGCGACACGTCGAACTGCGCCATAGCCGCTGCGCGTTCGGGCGCCAGCGTCGGCGTCATCGGCGCGGTCGGCGACGATACGTTCGGCCGCGACTTCCTCGGCCTCTGGGGAAGCGAGGGCGTCGACACCGCCCACATGCGCGTCGTGGAAGGCCGCCAGACCGGGCTCTACTTCGTCACCCACGGGCCGGAAGGTCACGAATTCAGCTATCGCCGCGCCGGCTCGGCGGCGGCGCTGGTGCAGCCCGCGGACCTGCCGCTTGCGGCCATCCGTCAGGCGAAGGTGCTGCATGTCTCAGGCATCTCGCAGGCCATCTCGTCCAATGCGAGCGACGCTGTCCTCACGGCCATCCGCGCGGCGAAGGAGGCGGGCGTGACCGTTTCCTACGATACCAACCTGCGCCTGCGCCTCTGGCCGATCGAGCGTGCCAAGGAAGTCACCAATGCCGCGATGCGCCTCGCCGACATCGCCCTGCCCGGCCTCGACGACGCCCGCCAGCTCACCGGCCGCGACACGCCCGACACCATCTGCGACTTCTATCTGGAGGGCGGCTCGCGCATCGTCGCACTGACCCTCGGCAAGGAAGGCGCGCTGGTGGCGACGCCCGACGAGCGGCGCATCGTGCCGTCGATCCCGGTCGCGGCCATCGACGCCACGGGTGCGGGCGACTGTTTCGACGGCGCCTTCCTCGCGGAGTGGCTAAGGACCGGCGATCCGTTCCGGGCCGGGCGCTATGCCTGCGCCGCTGCGGCGCTCTCCACCACCGGCTACGGGGCGGTTGCGCCCCTGCCGCGGCGCGCCGATGTCATGGCGGCCATAGAAAAGGCGGGCTGACCGAAGAGGCCGCCCGCCTTCCAGAATTGCGAAAGCTGCGTGGACGTTACTGGCTGACGCCGCTGGCGCGGATCGGGCCGGCCCATTTCGCGATCTCGCTGCGGACGAGATTGCCGAGATAGGCGGGGCCGCGACGCTCCGGCGTCGCCATGATCGCGCCGAGGCCCTCGAGCCGCTGCTTCACGGCCGGGGTGTCCATCGCCTCGACGGTCGCTGCGCGCAGGCGCTCGATGATCGCGGGGGGCGTGTCCTTGTGGAAGAAGAAGGCGTTCCAGGTATAGGCCTCGAAGCCCTGAAGTCCCTGCTCCTGCGCCGTCTGCAGGTCCGGGAAGACCGAGGTGCGAGCGGCGGTCAAGGTCGCCAGCGCCTTCACGGAATTGCCCTGGATATGCGGCATGGCGGTGGAGGAAATCTCGCACATGTAGTCGACGCGGCCGCCGATCAGGTCCTGGATCGCCGGGGCCGAGCCACGATAGGGCACGTGGGTGACCTCGTTCGTGCCGATCACCGAGTTGAGGTAGAGGCAGCCCAGATGCACCGCCGAGCCGGCACCGGCCGAAGCGAACTGCAGCTTGCCCTGGTTCGCCTTCACATAGGCGATGAATTCCTGGAGGTTGTTGGCCGGGAAGTCCTTGCGGGTGATCAGGATCAGCGGCACTTCGGCGATCAGCGAGACCGGCGCGAAATCGGTCGCGGCATTGTAGAGCGGCTCCTTGTAGAGCGTCTGGTTCACCGCATGGGTGCCGACCGTGCCGAGCACGAAGGAATAGCCGTCGGCTGCGCCGCGCGAGACGCGCGCCGTGCCGGTCATGCCGCCAGCGCCGCCGACATTCTCGACCACCACCTGCTGGCCGAGGATCTGCGACATGCGCTCGGCCATGATGCGGCCGAGCACGTCGGTCGGGCCGCCTGCGGCGAAGGGGATGATCATGGTGACCGGGCGGGTCGGCCAAGCCTGTGCGGAAGCCGCCGCGGGCGCGAGGACGGAGAAGGCTGCGGCTGCGAGGGCGGCCACCGAACGGCGGGTGAATGACATCAAAACTGATCCCCTTGCTTCATGTCAGGCGCTGATTTCAAAGCGATATGATGCTTTAGCGGCTCTTTAGGCCGACAGTCGTAGCGGCATGGCCGCCATGAAGGCAAGGGGTGGCGGCGCCGCGGATCGGCGCTAGAACTCCACGCCACTGCCATGGAGTTCAGCATGACCACCACCCGCATCGCCATTGCCGGCCTCGGCGCCATCGGCAAGGCCCTCGCCACGCGCATTGCCGCCGGATCGATCCCCGGAACCACCCTCGCCTGCATCGCGGCGCGCGATGCGGCCAAAGCGCGCGCCTGGCTGGACGAAGCCGGAATTGCCGTGCCCGTCGTGACGCTGGACGCCTTTCCCGACCATGCCGACCTCGCGGTGGAGTGCGCGCCGGCGGCAATCATCGAGGAGATCTGCGCCCCGATGCTCAAGGCGGGCAAGAAGGTGATGGTGCTGTCCTGCGGCGCGCTGCTGCCGCGGCCGCAGATCCTCGAACTCGCCAAGGCCCATGGCGGCCAGATCATCGTGCCGACCGGCGCGCTTCTCGGCCTCGACGCGGTGACCGCCGCCGCCGAGGGCACGATCCATTCGGTGAAGATGACCACCCGCAAGCCGCCGAAGGGTCTAGTCGGCGCGCCCTATCTCGCAGAGAAGGGCCTCGACATGGACAAGATCACGGAGCCGACGCTGGTCTTTTCCGGCACGGCGCGCGAGGCGGCCAAGGGCTTCCCCGCCAATGTCAACGTCGCGGCCGCGCTGTCGCTCGCCGGCATCGGCCCCGACCGCACCACCATCGACATCTGGGCGGATCCGGCGGTGACCCGCAACTGCCACTCCATCGAAGTAGACGCGGACTCGGCGAAGCTGACGCTCGCCATCGAGAACATCCCCTCCGAGAACCCGAAGACCGGCCGCATCACGGCGCTGTCGGTCATCGCCGCGCTGCGCAAGCTCAACGCCCCGCTGCGCGTCGGGACCTGACGCGCCCGCGCAAGCACCTGACGGGACCGCGCGCCGGTCCTGTCAGGCCCCGCCTTGAAACCCCCGGTCGAAGCGCTAGTCTCATCTGCAACCGGTGCAGCAAGCCGGACCAGCAGCGGCAGACGCCAACAAGGCCGCGTCGAGGATTCGATCCGGGGAACCCCAATGCGCAAGATCATGGCGGCCGCAGCGGCCGCATTGTCCACGTTGTTGTCCGGCGCGCCGGCCGAGGCCCAGACCTGGCCGCAACGTCCGATCACATTCATGGTGCCCTTCGCAGCCGGCGGCGGCACCGACGCCTTCGCCCGGCCGCTTGCCGCCGAACTCGAAAAGCGGCTCGGACAGGGTGTCATCATCGAGAACCGCGCCGGCGCCGGCGGCACGGCAGGCGCGCTGGTCGCCTCCCGCCAGACACCGGACGGCTACTACTTCCTCGTCGGCGCTGCACACCACACGATCGCGCCCTCGCTCTATCCGCGGCTCGACTACAATATCGAGACGGACTTCATTCCGGTCGCGATCATCGCCCAGCCGCCGCAGATCATCGTGGTCAATCCGCGTCGCGTGCCCGCGCGCACGCTGGCCGAACTCATCGCCCTCGCCAAGTCCAAGCCGGACGGGCTGGTCTATGGTTCGGCCGGCATCGGCACCACGCACCACCTTTCGGCAGAGCTGTTCAAGCTGCTCACCGGCACGCAGATTCGCCACGTGCCCTATCGCGGTGCGGGTCCGGCCATGGCCGATCTCGTGGCCGCGCAGGTGGACATGGTGTTTGATGGTCTCGGCACCTCCGCGCCGCAGATCCAGGGCAACCAGATCCACGGCATCGCCCTCGCCGCTCCGCAGCGCAATCCGGCAATCCCGAACGTGCCGACCACCGCGGAAGCCGGCCTCCAGAACTTCGAGGTCTCGACCTGGTATGCCGTCTTCGCGGTGAAGGGCACGCCCCAGCCGGTCGTCGATCGCATGCGCCAGGAAATCCGCACCGTGCTCGGCCTGCAGAACATTCGCGAGGCCTGGGCGCGCAACGGCTCGGACATCCCGACGCTCGAGGGCGAGGCCTTCGGCCGCTTCGTCTCCTCCGAGGTCCAGCGCTGGCGCAAGGTCGTCACCGACGCCGGCATCAAGCTGGAGTGACGGGACGCGCCGTTGCTGGCTTTGCGAAGGCCCGCCCATCCGGCGGGCCTTTTCATTTACCGGGCGGCGGGAACTGCCGCGTCGAGGCTCATGGCGAGCACGCGCGCGACATGAACCGCCGCGCGACCTGCGCCATCGGCGATCTGGTGACGGCAGGAGGTGCCGTCAGCAACGATGATCGCGTCGTCGGGCGCCTTGCGGATTGCCGGCAGAAGCGAAAGCTCGGCCATGGCGAGGGACGTCTCTATCGTATCGGCGTGATAGCCGAAGGCGCCCGCCATGCCGCAGCAGGAACTCTCCACCGTCTGAACGTCGAGGCCCGGAACGAGGCGCAGCGTGCCCTCCACCGCGCCCATGGCGCCGAAGGCCTTCTGGTGGCAATGGCCATGCAGTACGGCTTTCGCCTTGACCTCGCCGAGCGGCAGTGCGAGCCGGCCCGCCTTCGCCTCGGTCGCGACGAATTCCTCGAACAGGACGGCGGCCTTGCCGACCGCTTCCGCCTCCGGCGTGCGCAGCAGGGCCGGTATCTCGTCGCGGAACGAGAAGAGGCAGGAGGGTTCGAGCCCGACGATCGGCACGCCGCGCGCCGCGAAGGGGTGGAGCGCCGCGACGGAGCGCTCGGCCTCCTTCCGCGCATCGGCGATCATGCCGGTGGAGAGATAGGTGCGCCCGCAGCACAGCCCCCGGCGGCTGCCATCACGCGCGCGGACGTGGCGGACGCGACAGCCGGCAGCGACGAGGACGCGCACCGCGGCCTCCAGCGTCTCCCGCTCGAAGGCGCGGTTGAACGTATCGGCGAAGAGCACGACCTCGCGGCCACCCTCCGGCCCCTCAGAGGCTGGCGGCGCGAAGACATCGGAGCGCCATTTCGGCAGCGAGCGCTTCGCGGAGAAGCGCGCCAGCTTTTCGGAGAGGGCGGCGAGCCCCGGCAGGCGGTCGCGCAGGTTCATCAGCCAGGGCGCCCTCGCCGCAAGGCCGGCATAGCGCGGCAGATGGGCGACGAGGCGGCCGTGCAGATCGGCCCCGAAGCGCTGCACCCGCTGCGCCGTCACCTCGATCTTCATGCGCGCCATGTCGACGCCGGTCGGGCATTCGCGCTTGCAGGCCTTGCAGGAGACGCAGAGCTTCAGGCTTTCGGCCATGGCGTCGGACGTCAGCGCATCCGGACCGAGCTGCCCGGTCATGGCGAGGCGCAGGGTGTTGGCCCGGCCGCGCGTGACGTGCTGCTCGTCGCGGGTGACACGATAGCTCGGGCACATGGCGCCGCCGTCGAGCTTCCGGCAGGTGCCGTTGTTGTTGCACATCTCGATGGCGCCGAGAAAACCCCTGGACGCGCCCGGATAGTCCGACCAGTCGAGCGCGGGCGTGATCTCGATGCCCTCGTATCCCGGCGGATAACGGAACAGCGTGCGGTCATCCATCCGCGGCGCGCGGACGATCTTGCCCGGATTGAACAGGCCCTCGGGGTCGAAGCGGTCCTTCACCTCCTCGAAGGCGCGGACAAGACGCTGCCCGAACATCTCACCGTGGAACTCGGAGCGCACGATGCCGTCGCCGTGCTCGCCGGAATGCGAGCCCTTGTATTGGCGCACCAGCGCGAATGCCTGCTCCGCCATGGAGCGCATGCGCTTGGCGTCCACATCCAGCTTCATGTTGAGGACCGGGCGGACGTGCAGGCAGCCGACGGAGGCGTGCGCGTACCAGGTGCCCTCCGTGCCGTGGGCGCGGAAGATGTCCGTCAGCCCCGCCGTATAGGCAGCGAGGTCCTTCAGCGGCACCGCGCAGTCCTCGACGAAGGAGACCGGCTTTCCCGCCTCCTTCATCGACATCATGATATTGAGGCCGGAGGAGCGCATCTCCGTGACCGCGGCCTGCCAGGCCGGCTGGACCACCGGCACGACGCCGCCGAAACGCTGCCCGGCGCCACCCCACGAGAAGCCGAGATCGCCCATCAGGGCTTCGAGATCTTTCAGCTTCTGGAGGTTCTCGGCCTCGGTCGCCTCGGCAAACTCAACGACCAGCAATGCGTCGGGATCGCCCTTCACCACGCGCTCGATGGTCGGGCGGAAGATCGCGATGTCGCGGGCAAGGCCGATCATGGTGCGGTCGACCAGTTCCACCGCGATGGGCTTCAGCGTCACTAGGTGCTGCGCGGCATCCATCGCCTGGTGGAATGCGCCGAAATGGCAGATGCCGAAGACCTTCGGGCCGATGAGCGGCCAGAGCTTCAGGTCCACCGCCGTGGTGAAGGCGAGCGTGCCCTCCGACCCCACGAGGATATGCGCCATGTTGTTGCTGGCGCCGTTCGGCACGATGGCGTCGAGATTGTAGCCGCCGACGCGGCGCTGCACCTTCGGAAAGCGCGCCTCCACTTCGCTCGCTTCGCGCTCGCCGAGGGTGAGAAGGTCGCGGGTGAGAAGGTCGGCATCGTTGCGCATGGCATCGCCGCGCGACGCTTCGCCGAACCAGCGGCGCGTGCCATCGGCCAGTGCCGCCTCCACCTGGATGACGTTGTCGCGCATTGTGCCGTAGCGCAGCGAACGGCCGCCGCAGGAATTGTTGGCGGTCATGCCGCCGATAGTCGCGCGCGAGGCGGTGGAAACGTCCACCGGGTACCAGAGGCCGTGCTTCTTGAGCTGGCGGTTGAGGTCATCGAGCACGATGCCGGGCTCGACGCGCACGGTGCGGCCGGCCACGTCCAGATCGAGGATGCGGTTGAGGCTCTTCGAGCAGTCGACCACCAGCGAGGTATTGACCGTCTGGCCGCATTGCGAGGTGCCGCCACCGCGCGGCAGGACCGTGACGCCTTCCTCGCGGGCCAGCGCCACGGCGCGTATGGCGTCGTCCATGGTCTTCGGGACAACCGCGCCTACGGGCACGATCTGGTAGATCGAGGCATCGGTCGCATAGCGCCCGCGCGAGAAGGCATCGAACAGGATGTCGCCCTTCACCTCGCTCGCGAGACGGCGCTGAAGTGGGGTGTCGGGGGTGTTGCTCATGTCATTCATGGTCGTCGCCTGCACTCTCGAAGTGCGTCCTTCGAGGCTCGCCCTAGCGTCGAACGAACGCGATACGCGTCCGCATCTCGCTATGGGGCCCGCACCTCAGGATGAGGAGGAAAGCGAATTGCACCATGGTCGAACGACGCGCGACGGTCGCGCTTCAAACAGCGCCGATGCCATTCTCAATCCACCTCATCCTGAGGTGCGAGCAAAGCGAGCCTCGAAGGACGCAATGCTGCTGTGCAGCCTCCCCGCTAAGAGCCGTCGTCTACTTGACTTGAATTTTGCATTCATTATTCATTTTGACAAGAGACGCCCTGCCGGAGACCGCTCATGACCGCCAATGCCCCCCGCACCGCCGGCCGGCACTTCCTGCAGATCCCCGGCCCCTCGCCGGTGCCGGAGCGCATCCTCAGGGCCATCGCCACGCAGACGATCGACCATCGCGGCCCGGATTTCGGCAAGCTCGGCCTGCGCGTCCTCGACGGCATGCGCTCGATCTTCAAGACCAAGGGCAATGTGGTCATCTATCCGGCCTCGGGCACCGGCGCGTGGGAGGCGGCGCTCGCCAACACGCTCTCCCCCGGTGACAAGGTGCTGATGGTCGAGACCGGCCATTTCGCGACGCTGTGGAAGACCATGGCCGGCAAGCTCGGCGTCAAAGCGGTGTTCCTTACCTCCGACTGGCGCGCGGGGGCCGACCCCGCCGCCATCGAGGCGGCGCTGCGCGAGGACAAGGGCCATGCGTTCAAGGCCGTCTGCGTCGTTCACAACGAGACCTCGACGGGCGCCACCTCGCGCATCGACGAGGTGCGCAAGGCAATCGACGCTGCCGGCCACCCGGCCCTGCTGATGGTCGACACCATCTCCTCGCTTGCCTCGGTCGACTACCGCCATGACGAATGGGGCGTCGACGTCACGGTTGCCGGCTCGCAGAAGGGCCTGATGCTGCCGCCGGGCCTGTCCTTCAATGCGGTGTCCGAGAAGGCGCTTGCGGCGTCGAAGCAGTCGAAGCTGCCGAAGAGCTTCTGGGGCTGGGACGAGATGATCGCCTCGGGCAAGTCCGGCTACTTCCCCTATACGCCCGCGACCAACCTGCTCTACGGGCTCGATGAAGCCATCAAGATGCTGAACGAGGAAGGCCTCGACGCCGTTTTCGCCCGGCACACCCGCCACGGCGAGGCGACCCGCCGGGCGGTCGCGGCATGGGGCCTCGAGAACCTCTGCACCAACCCCCGGCACTTCTCTCCGGTGCTGACCGCGGTGGTCATGCCCGAAGGCCACGATGCCGACAGGCTGCGCGGCATCATTCTCGACGCCTTCGACATGTCGCTGGGAACGGGCCTGTCGAAGGTCGCGAAAAAGGTCTTCCGCATCGGCCATCTCGGCGACATCAACGACCTGACACTGGTCGGCACGCTCGGGGGCGTTGAGATGGGCCTGGGGCTGGCCGGCGTGCCGCACAAGGCGGGCGGCGTCGCGGCCGCCATGGCCTATCTGGCGGAGACGAAAAAGGAGGCGGCGAAGGCCGCGTGAGATGAACGAACACCCGCTCATCGCCCGGCGTTCTCTCGCGACCGAGCTGACCAGCCGCCTGCGCGACATGATCGTCGAGGGCACGCTGAAGGCGGGCGACAAGATCTCCGAGCCGGACCTGTGCGCGCTGTTCGGCGTCTCGCGCACGCCCCTGCGAGAATCGCTCAAGGTGCTGGCGGCAGAGGGGCTGGTCGATCTCACCCCCAATCGTGGCGGCAGGGTCGCGCGCATCGCGCCCGAGGCGGTCGAGGAACTTTTCCCGATCATGGGCATGCTGGAAGCTCTTGCAGGAGAACTCGCCTGCGCGAAGCTGACGGAAGGCGACCTCGCTGGCATCGAGGCCATGCATGCCGAGATGGTAGGCCATTGGCGGCGCGGCGAATGGGTGCCCTATTCGCGGCTGAACCGGGCGATCCACGAGGACATCTTCCGCATCGCCGGCAATGCGACGCTTGGCGGCCTCTACCAGAGCCTGATGGTGCGTATCCATGCCGTACGCTTCGTCGCGCGCAAGACGCCCGAGCGCTGGGCCGAGGCGGTGGAGGACCACGAGCGGATGATGACGGCCCTGCGCGCCCGCGACGCCGCCGCCCTCTCCACGCTGATGCGCGAGCATCTCCGGCACAAGGCGGACGTGGTCCACGAGGCCCTCCGGCAGCTCGGCGCGCCGGAGCAGGGCTGATCCGCCGACGCGGATATCCCTATCGGCCGCGGGCAGCCTATCTTAGGGGACCGACCACCGGCCCTTGAACCCGGACGCAATAATGACCGCTTTCTCCATCCTCGATCTCGCCCCCGTGCCGGAGGGCTCGACGCCCGGCGATGCGCTGCGCAACACGATAGACCTCGCCAAACATGCTGAACGGCTCGGCTTCAACCGCTACTGGCTCGCCGAGCACCACAACATGACGGGCATTGCCAGCGCGGCGACTTCCGTCGTCATCGGCCAGGTTGCGGCGGCGACGAGCCGCATCCGCGTCGGCGCGGGCGGCATCATGCTGCCGAACCACGCGCCCATGGTCATAGCCGAACAGTTCGGCACGCTGGAGAGCCTGTTTCCCGGCCGTATCGACCTTGGCCTCGGCCGCGCGCCGGGCACCGACCAGCGGACCATGCGGGCCCTGCGTATCGACCCGATGGAGGCCGACAATTTCCCGCAGGACGTGCTGGAGCTGCAGGCCTTCCTCGCCCCGGTGCAGGAGGGGCAGGCTATCCAGGCCGTGCCGGGCGGCGGAACAGAGATACCGCTGTGGATCCTCGGCTCATCCACCTTCGGCGCACAGCTCGCCGCCATGCTGGGGCTGCCCTACGCCTTCGCCTCGCATTTCGCCCCCGACTCGCTGATGCAGGCGCTGGCCGTCTATCGCGCCAAGTTCGAGGCCTCCAAGCAGCTCGGCGAGAGCTACGCCATGGCCGGCTGCAACGTCTTTCTCGCGCCGACCGACGAGGAGGCGCGCCACCTCTTCACCTCGGCCCAGCAGCGCGCGGCAGGCATTTTCCGCGGCGCGCGCGGCCTCCTGCCCCCGCCGATCGACGACATCGAGACCTTCTGGAGCCCGATGGAGAAGGCGCAGGCCTCGCGCATGCTGCACTATTCCTTCGTCGGCTCGCCCGAGACGGTGAAGCGTGGCCTTCAGCACTTCATCGCCAATACGCAGGTGGACGAGGTGATGATCGGGACCGCCATCTTCGACCACGCCAAGCGCGTGCGCTCCTACGAGATGCTGGCGGAGATGGTGAAGGACCTCGTCGCCGCGAAGGCGGTCGCGTGACCGGACGCCGGGGGCAGCGGCCATGACCTATCGCCCCTCGACGGCCCATGCGGAACTCGGCCCCGGATTCTACGATCCTGTGGAGGCGGCACGCTTTCCCGCGCATACCCTGCGCTACCGCAACCAGCGCTGGGCGGATACGGTCGGCTTGGGCGGCCTGTCTGATGCGGAATGGATCGGCCATTTCGGCCGGTTCCAGCCGCTGCCCGACAATCTGACGGAGCCGCTGGCGCTCCGCTATCACGGCCACCAGTTCCGCACCTACAATCCGGAGATCGGCGATGGCCGCGGCTTCCTGTTCGCACAGATGCTGGATGACGATGGCCGCCTGCTCGATCTCGGCACCAAGGGCTCGGGACAGACGCCCTATTCGCGCTTCGGCGACGGCCGGCTGACCCTGAAGGGCGGCGTGCGCGAGGTCCTCGCCACCGCCATGCTGGAAGCCTTCGGCGTCTATACCTCCAAGAGCTTCTCGCTGATCGAGACAGGCGAACAGCTCCAGCGCAACGACGAGCCTTCGCCGACGCGCTCCTCGGTGCTGGTGCGGCTGTCGCACAGCCATATCCGCTTCGGCACGTTCCAGCGCCTGCTGGCGGAGAATGATCAGGCGCGGATCGCCCGGCTCGTCGCCCATTGCGTCAGGCATTACCACCCCAAGGCGGCGCGGGGCGGCGATGTCGCCAAGGAAGCCCCTGCCCTGCTCGAAGCTGCCGCGCGCGCATCGGGCGCGATGGTCGCGGAATGGATGGCCGCCGGCTTCGTCCACGGCGTGCTCAACACCGACAATTGCGTGATCACCGGCGAGAGCTTCGACTACGGGCCGTGGCGCTTCCTGCCGCGCTACGATCCCGGCTTCACCGCCGCCTATTTCGACCAGACCGGGCTCTATGCTTTCGGCCGCCAGCCGGGGGCGATTGCCTGGAACCTCGAGCGCTTCGCGGAGTGCCTGACGCTGGTCGCTGACATCGCCGATCTTGAGGATGCGCTGCGGACCTATGCGCCGGCCTTCCACGAGGGGTTGAGGCGCGCCGTCTGCGCCCGGCTCGGCGTGAAACAGACGGGCGAGGCCGAGGACGACGAACTGGCCGCCGCCTTCTTCCAGTTCCTCCTGAAATCGCAGGCGCTGTTCGAGCGGGCCATGTTCGACTGGCACGGCGGCGCGGCGCGCCAAGCCTTCGCCATGGCGGGGCCGCAGGCAGCGCTCTATCAGGGCGAGGCCTTCGACCGTCTGTTCGCGGCGCTTGCCGCTCACGAACCTGTCCCGGCAAACGACGAGGCCGCCGCCTATTTCGAAGGCGACGGCCCGGCAACGCTGCTGATCGAGGATGTGGAAGGGCTGTGGGCCGCCATCGCCGAACGCGACGACTGGAGCCTGTTCCAGGCGAAGCTCGACAGGATCGAACTCGCCCGGAAGGCCTATGCCCTTCGGCCGCTCAGGCCCTGAAGCGGGAAACCAGGCTCCAGGCGAAGGGCATGATCGCCGCGCCGAGAGCGGTCTTGACCAGCGTGCCGAGCGCGAAGGGCCAGAGGCCGGCCGCCAGCAGCTTCGCGCCATAGCCGGTGAAAGTGCCGAGCCAGAGCAGGCCGGGAACGAAGACGAAGAGGTTGGCCACCGCCATGGCGGCGAGGATTTTCGGCCAGGCTTTGGCCCAACCGCGGTCGGCGGCGGCGCCGATGATCGCGGCCATGGCGAGGAAGCCGATGAGGAAGCCGCCCGTCGGACCCACGAACGGCGCGATGCCGACGCTCATGCCGGCGAAGACCGGCGCGCCGATGAGCCCCGTCAGCAGGTAGAGGCCGACGGTGGCGACGCCGAGGCGCAGGCCATAGGCCGCGGCGACGACCGACACCGCCAGCGTCTGCAGCGTCAGCGGCACCGGCCAGAAGGGCACCGAGGCCTTGGCACCGAGGGTGATCAGGCAGACGCCCACCGCGGCGAGGATCGCCGGGCGCAGCAGGCCGGCCGAGCGGGACGGCCAGAGGGCGGCCGCCAAAGTCGCGTCGACGCGTACGCCAAGGGTCGCGTGGGTCATGTCCATGTTCCTTCGGAGCTATGCCGTAGCGGCAGCTTGCAAGCAGCCGTCCGGCGTGTTCGCTTGACGCTCGATTAGCCGAGCCGCGGGGCCTTCCGCAACCCGGCCGCCCTCATCGTTTCGGCAGAGGCAGAATGGCAGACGACATCCCCTTTTCGCGCGAGGACGCGGCCGTGCCCGGCCGTCCGGAACAGCTTTCGCCGCTGATCCGTCGCGTGCTCTGCGACAATCCCGGCCCGTTCACGTTCAAGGGCACCGTCACCTACATTATCGGCACGGGCCGGGTCGCCATCGTCGATCCGGGCCCGGACAATGCCGCCCATGTCGCGGCCGTTCTGGAAGCCGTGAAGGGCGAGACGGTGGAGGCGATCCTCGTCACCCATACGCATCGCGACCATTCGCCCGCCACCCCCGCGATCAAGGCGGCCACCGGCGCGCCGGTCTATGCGGAGGGACCGCACCGCGCGGCGCGCGCCCTCAATCTCGGCGAGACCAATGCGCTGGATGCCTCGGGCGACCGCGACTTCGTGCCGGACGTGGCGCTGAAGGACGGCGAGATCGTCTCAGGCACGGGCTGGACCGTGGAGGCGGTGTTCACGCCGGGCCACACCGCCAACCACATGGCCTTCGCGCTGGCCGAGGAAAACGCGCTGCTCTCGGGCGATCACGTCATGGCCTGGTCGACCTCCATCGTGGCGCCGCCGGACGGCTCGATGGGCGACTACATGGCCTCGCTCGACAAGCTGCGCGCGCGCTCCGAGAGCATCTTCTGGCCGGGCCATGGCGGGCCGGTGCGCGAGCCCGCCAAGTTCATGCGGGCGCTCGCCCATCACCGCAAGCTGCGCGAAGCGGCGATCATGCGGCGCATCGGGCTGGGCGACACGAACATCGCCGACATCGTGACGGCGATCTATGAAGGTCTCGATCCCCGGCTGAAAGGCGCAGCGGGCCTGTCGGTCTTCGCCCATCTCGAAGACCTCGTCACGAAGGGACTGGTCGTCACGGACGGCGCACCGACGCTGACGACCGCGTTCCGGCCGGCTTGAGCACCCGCGGGCGTCGGTTGATCGCCACCGCCCGTTTCGTCATGGCCGGCCCTGGCCCGGCCATCCACGACTTCAACACGACCTTCAAAAAGGCAAGTCGTGGATGCCCGGCACAAGGCCGGGCATGACGTGTGGGTAGTAAGCTCCGGCGCCACCTCACACGAAGTCCAGCGGCAGCGCCGTCACTTCCTTGATCTCCTCCATCACGAAGCTCGCCGAGACGTCCTGCATCTCGATCCGGGCGGTGAGCTTCTTGTAGAGGCGATCATAGGCAGCGACGTTCGGCACGCGGGCGTGGAGGATGTAGTCGATCTCGCCGGCCGTCCTGTAGACGCCGAGAAGCTCCGGAATGTCCTGCACCGCCTTGTGGAAGCGCTCGGCCCAGTCGGCCTCGTGGCGCGCGGTGCGCACGGCGATGAACACCGTGAGTTCGAGATTCAGCTTCACGGGATCGGCCAGCGCCACCCGCGCGCGGATCACGCCCTCGTCCTCCAGCCGCTTCAGCCGCCGCCAGCAGGCATTGCGCGACAGGTTCACGCGCTCGGCGAGCTGCTCGATGGACAGCGAGGCGTCCTCCTGCACCAGACGCAGCAAGGTCTTGTCGATCGAATCAATGGAGATTGATTGGGACATAATCCCACATCTATAATCCATGCTGGGATGATGTCCACCAATCGGGGCATTTCGGATTCCGTTTTGGGACATCTTCCCGGCGCACCCGCGCTACCATGGGTCATTCACACGGCCTTCCCGCGGAGCACCCCGATGATCGAACGCGCCAAGACCGCCATGACCGCCCATCCGCGCGCTGTCGGCGAGACCTATTTCGAGCATATGGGCGCGGCGCTGCGCTATTCCGGCACCTTCGCCTTCTGCGCCTTCGCCGCCTTCGTCCACGCCTTCCTGCCGTTCCTGTTCGAGAAGACCGCCTCGACCATCGTCAAGAAGATGGTGGCGAACATGAATGCCCGGCACGGCGCGCCGCAGGGACAGGTGCAGCCCGGCGTCCAGGCCGCCGAATAAGCAACAGACCGGCAATAGAGAGCCAGGCGCGGCGTCATCGCCCGCGCATGTCCGCTGGCGACAATCCGCGTGATTTCGATCGCGCGGACTGCCCGATGAGCCTGATCCAGACCCTCGCCGCCCGGCTGCCTGCCCGCTGGTTCTCCACCGTGAAGGAGGAATCGGAGGGCTGGAAAACGGAATGCCCGAACTGCGGCCATCAGCGCAGCGTCTGGGACTGGGGCGGCATCCGGTGGAAGGCGAAGGGCTCGCCGCGCTGGCGGCTGACCTGCACGTCCTGCGGCCATCCGGGCTGGCACAAGGTGGAATGGCGACCGGGGCCGGACAAGCCGGTTTGATCGGCTGACCATCGGTGCTAATCCGCTGCGACCAGCGCGGCCCGAGGCAGACCGAATGTCCGATCCCGTCCTTGTCGAAGTCGTCCGCGGCGATGCCGTGGAATGCGTCCATCGCGGCGCGGCGGTCGTCTGCGATGCGGAGGGGCGCATCGTCTTCTCCCTCGGCGACATCGACCGCTCGATCTATCCGCGCTCTGCGATCAAGGCGCTGCAGGCCCTGCCGCTGGTCGAGAGCGGCGCGGCCGACCGCTACGGCTTTGGCGACAAGGAACTGGCGCTCGCCTGCTCCTCCCATGGCGGCGAGCCACGCCATGTCGAGACCGCCGCAGCCATGCTGGCCAAGGCGGGGCTGGACGAGGCCGCGCTCGAATGCGGCACGCACTGGCCCTCGGGAACCGCCGCGACCCATGCGCTCGCGCGTTCGGGCGGCAAGCCGACCGCCCTCCACAACAATTGCTCCGGCAAGCATGCGGGCTTCCTATGCCTCGCTTGTGCGGAAAATATCGATCCGAAGGGCTATGTCGGCATCGGCCACGGCGTGCAGCGTTTCGTCGCAGAGGCAGTCGGCGAGGTCACCGGCCACCGGCTCGACCGCGACACCGCCATCGGCACGGACGGCTGCTCGATCCCGACCTATGCGGTCCCGCTGGCGAAGCTCGCGCATGGCTTTGCCAAGCTCGCAACCGGCCAGGGCGTCGGGCCCGAACGGGCGAAGGCCTTCGCGCGGCTGCGGGCCGCCTGCGCAGCCGAGCCCTTCATGGTCGCGGGTTCCGGGCGCTTCTGCACCGATGTCATGACGCTGCTCGGCGCCCGCGCCTTCGTGAAGACCGGAGCCGAGGGCGTGTTCTGCGCGGCGCTTCCCGAACAGGGCTTCGGCATAGCGCTCAAATGCGCCGACGGCGCCTCCCGCGCGAGCGAGGTCATGATGGCCGCGCTGATCGCGAAACTACTGCCCATGGAGGAGGCAGAAGCTGCCAAATTCCGCCGCTTCGTGCGGCCGACCATGAAGAACTGGAACGGAATCACCGTCGGCGAGATACGGCCGACCTTCTCCTAAGCCCTTGCCGCGCATTCGCTTTCCTGCGGCCTCTGGCCTTCAGGGAGAACCGTCATCTCCCAGTTCGCATGAATTCCAAAAAAGGCTCTTGCTAGTCGGCCCGGACGCGGTATCGTTCGTTTACGAATGATCTCCCGCACGAAAATTGCGCGGAGACCTCGGCAGAGGTTGAATGGCGGCGCCTGCCGCAGGGTTCTCAGGGGGAGTATTCTTCAATGACGAAGCTCAATCTGTCGCGCCGCACCGTCGTCGGGGGCCTCGCTGCCACCGGCGCTGCGCTTTCGGCGGGCGGCGTCTCGGCGCAGGGCGCGCCGATCCGCATCGGCGAACTCAATTCCTACAGCCGCATGGCGGCCTTTGCCGTGCCCTATCGCAACGGCATGCAGCTCGCGATGGAGCAGATCAATGCCGCCGGCGGCATTGCCGGCCTCAGCAACCGCCCGCTGGAGATCGTCTTCCGCGACGACGGCTCGACGCCGGGCGATGCGGTGCGCGTCGCCGAGGAACTGATCACCCGCGAGCGCGTCAGCTTCATCGCCGGCGCCTTCCTGTCGAATGTCGGCCTCGCGCTCGCCGACTTCGCCAATCAGCGCAAGGTGCTCTATCTCGCCACCGAGCCGCTGACCGACGCGCTCACCATGGCGAGCGGCAATCCCTATACGTTCCGCGTCCGCCCCGGCACCTACATGCAGACCAAGATGCTGGTCGAGGCCTCCAAGGCCAAGGGCATCAAGCGCTGGGCCATCGTCGCGCCGAACTACGAGTACGGCCAGTCGGCCGCCGCCGCCTTCAAGCGCCTGATGGGCGAGGCGGTGCAGGGCTTCGAGGTCGTCGCCGAGCAGTTCCCGGCGCTGGGCCGCGTCGATGCCGGCGCCACCGTCGGCGCGCTGGCGCAGTCGCGGCCGGACGGCATCTTCAACGTCCTGTTCGGCGCTGACCTCACCGCCTTCGTGCGCGAGGGCAACACGCGCGGCCTGTTCGAGCGGCGCACCGTCGTCAGCCTCCTGTCGGGCGAGCCGGAATATCTGCTGCCCCTCGGCGACGAGACGCCGGACGGATGGATCACCACCGGCTATCCGCCGGAGCAGGTGACCACGCACAACCATCAGGCCTTCGTGACCGCCTACAAGGCGAAGTTCAACGATACGCCGCGGCTCGGCACGGTGCTCGGCTATGTCGTGCCCTTCATGATCCGCGACATGCTGAACAAGGCGAAGTCGACCGAGACGGACGCGATGATCGCGGCCTTCAAGGACCTCACGACCGAGACGATCTGCGGCCCGGTCACCATGCGCGCCATCGACCAGCAGTCGACCCTCGGCGCCTGGGTCGGCGAGACGACGCTCGCCGGCAAGCTGCCGACCATGAAGAACTGGCGCTACGTCGACGGCAAGGACGTGATGTTCCCCGAGGCCGAGGTGCGCGCCGCGCGCAAGGCCTGACGCCATCGCATGAAACCGGCCGGGGGTCAGCCTCCGGCCGTCACCTTTCCAGCCCTGGGCCGCGGCTATCCCGCGACCCTGACCTGATTGCTTGCGCCGAGAGACCCCTCGATGGACCTCTCCTTCCTCTTCATCCAGGCCTTGTCCGGCCTCGCCAGCGCCTCGGCGCTGTTCGTGATCGCGTCGGGCCTGACCATCGTCTTCGGCGTGACGCGGATCGTGAATTTCGCTCATGGCTCGTTCTACATGCTCGGCGCCTATATGGCGGTGACGATCCTGCCGTGGCTGTTCGAGTTCGACCGCTCGCCGACGCTGTTTTTCGTCGGAGTGATCGCATCCGCCGCGGTGGTCGGCGTGCTCGGCGTGCTGATGGAAGTCCTGCTGCTCCGGCGCATCTACAAGGTGCCGGAACTGTTCCAGCTGCTCGCGACCTTCGGCGTCGTGCTCATCGTGCAGGACGTGGTGCTCAAGGTCTGGGGGCCGGTCGACATTACCGGGCCCCGCGCGCCGGGCCTGCGCCACGGCGTCGAGATCTTCGGCCACCGCTTTCCGGCCTATGAACTGTTCCTGATCTTCGTCGGCCCGGCCGTGCTCGGCGCGCTGATGCTGATCATGCACAAGACCCGGTTCGGCGTGCTGATCCGCGCGGCGACGCAGGATCGCGAAATGGTCGGCGCGCTCGGCGTCAACCAGGCCATGCTGTTCACCGGCACGCTGTTCCTCGGCGCCTTCCTTGCCGGTCTCGGCGGTGCGCTGCAGGTGCCGCGCGTCGCGGCCAATACCGGCATGGACCTGTCGATCATCACCGAGGCCTTCGTCGTCACCGTCATCGGCGGCATGGGCTCGGTGCCCGGCGCCTTCGTCGCAGCGCTGATCATCGGCCTCCTTCAGGCCTTCGGCATCCTGATCTTCCCGAAGATCACGCTGGTGCTGGTCTTCCTGCTCATGGCGGCGGTGCTGGTGGTCAAGCCCTGGGGCCTGATGGGCAAGCCGGATGTCGCCGCAGGACGCGCCATCCTGCCCGAGGGCATCCTCAACCTGAAGCGCTTCGGCGGGGTGGAAAAGCTGTTCTGGGCGGCCGCCGTCGTGCTGGTGCTGGCGATCCCCTTCATCGGCGACGCCTACAAGGTGAAGGTCGGCATCGAGATCATGGTCTTCGCGCTCGCCGCCTTCTCGCTGAACCTCTTGATCGGCAATGGCGGCATCGTCTCGTTCGGCCATGCCGCCTATTTCGGCGTCGGCGCCTATGCCGCGGGCCTCCTCGTCACCGGCCCCCTGAAACTGCCGATGGAGGCTGCGCTGGTCGCAGCTCCCGTTGCGGGCGGACTCGCCGCTGCCCTGTTCGGCTATTTCGTCGTGCGCCTGTCCGGCATCTACCTCGCCATGCTGACGCTGGCCTTCGCCCAGATCACCTATGCGATCTGCTTCCAGTGGGTCGAGGTGACCGGCGGCGACAACGGCGTCGTCGGCGTCTGGCCGTCGCGCTGGGCTTCCGCCCGCGAGGTCTATTTCTACGTGGTGGCGGTGCTGTCCATCCTCGCCATCGTGGCGCTGCGCCACCTCATCTACGCGCCCTTCGGCTACACGCTGCGCGCCGCCCGCGACTCGGCCAACCGGGCCGATGCCATCGGCATCGATGTCCGCACCCATCGCTGGCTCGCCTTCATCGTCGCGGGCGCGGCGGCGGGTCTCGCCGGCGGTCTCTATGCCTTCTCCAAGGGATCGATCGACCCGACCATGATCTCGATCGGCATGTCGATCGACTTCCTGATGATGATCCTCACCGGCGGCATCCAGACCGTGATGGGCGCGCTGGTCGGCGCGGCCGCCTTCCACTCGGTGAAGGACTTCTTCATGCCGCTGACCGACTTCTGGCGCTTCTTCCTGGGGTCCTCGATCATCCTGATGGTGCTGCTCTTCCCGCGCGGCATCGTCGGAGCCGTGGACGCCTTCCGCGAGCGGTTCGCCAGCCAGCCCGACGAGGGCTCGAAGACGCCCGCTCTGGCGAAGGAGGCGGTATGAGCACCCCCCTCCTCGTCGTCGACAACCTCCAGAAGCGCTTCGGCGGCGTCGTCGCCGGCAAGGACGTGTCGTTCACGCTGGTCGCCGGGGAGATGCTCGCGATCATCGGGCCGAACGGCGCCGGCAAATCGACCACGTTCAACATGGTGGGCGGCCAGTTGAAGCCCGATTCCGGCACCGTGACCCTCACCGGCGTCGACATAACCGGACGGCCGCCGCGCGACATCTGGCGCAAGGGCGTCGGCCGCACCTTCCAGATCGCCCAGACCTTCGTGTCGATGAGCATCGCCGAGAACGTCCAGATGGCGCTGATCTCCCATCACGGCGAGACGCGCGCGGTCGTGCCGATGGCGCGGGCGCTCCATCGCGACGCCGCGCTGTCGATCCTCGCCGGTGTCGGCATGGCCGACATGGCTGACAGGCCGGTCCGAGAACTCGCCTATGGCGACGTGAAGCGCGTGGAACTCGCCATCGCGCTCGCCTCCGAGCCGAAGCTGCTTCTGATGGACGAGCCGACCGCAGGCATGGCGCCGAAGGAGCGTTCCGGCCTCATGCAGCTCACCCACGACATCGCCCGGGAGCGCGGCATCGGCGTGCTGTTCACCGAGCATGACATGGACTCCGTCTTCGGCCATGCCGACCGCATCCTCGTTCTGGTGCGCGGCGAGATCATCGCCGCGGGCACACCGGACGAGGTGCGCTCCAACCAGCGCGTGAAGCAGGTCTATCTCGGCGAGACCGGCGTGCAGGCGGCGCTGAAGGCGCGCCGGCAGACGGCGGGAGCTGTCTGATGCGCGCGCCCGCCTCCACCACCATTCTGGAGACCGCCGGCCTCAAGGCTGCCTATGGCCATGCGCAGGTGCTGTTCGGCGTCGACATCGCGCTGAAGGCCGGCGAGGTCGTCGCGCTGATGGGCCGCAACGGGGCCGGTAAATCGACGACGCTGAAGGCGATCATGGGCCTGGTGCCGCCGAATGGCGGCAGCGTCACCTTCGAGGGTCGGGACGTCAGCGGCTGGCAATCCTATCGCATCGCCCGGCTCGGCCTCGGCTATGTGCCGGAAGAGCGGCGCATCTTCACCGACCTGACCGTCTACGAGAATCTCGAGGTTGGCCGGAAGTTGGCGGCCGGCGCGGGCAAGGACCCGTGGTCGCTGGAGCGGCTTTTCGCGATCTTCCCGAACCTTGCCGAGATGAAGGGCCGCAGAGCCTCCGCCATGTCCGGCGGCGAGCAGCAGATGCTGACGATTGCCCGCACGCTGATGGGCAACCCCCACGCCGTGCTGCTGGACGAGCCCTCCGAGGGCCTCGCCCCGGTCATCGTCGAGCAGATGGCCGATGCCGTGCTCGCCATGAAGGCCGAGGGCATCGCCGTGCTGCTCTCGGAACAGAACCTCTACTTCGCCTCCGCCGTGTCGGACCGCGCCTATGTCATCGAGAAGGGCACGATCCGCTACGAGGGGACGACGCAGGACCTCGAAGCCAATGACGAGATCCGCGAAGCCTATCTCAGCGTGTGAATGCCGGAGCTGGCGCCTCGGCGCGCCTGCACCGTTCGTAGACGAACGATACGGAGAATGATGTGAGGCGCGTTGCCGGCATCGATGTAGGTGGAACCTTCACCGATCTGCTCCTGACCGAGCAGGACGGGACAGGCGTATCCGTGAAGCTCGCCAAGGTGCCGACCAGCGCGGCGAACCAGGCGCTCGGCGTGGTGATGGCCATCGAGGCGGCCGGCGCGAGCCCGGCGGACCTCGACCTGATCATCCATGGCACGACGGCGACCACCAATGCCGTGCTGGAGCGCAAGGTCGCCAGGGTTGGCCTCATCACCACCGACGGCTTCCGCGACGTGCTGGAGCTCGGCCGCCGCACGCGCCCGCGCGCCTACGGGATGACCGGCACGTTCGAACCGCTGATCGAGCGGCCCCATCGCCGCGAAGTGCCGGAGCGGATGAACGCGCAAGGCGAGGTCGTCACGCCGCTCGACGAAGCCGCGGTGAAGCGCGAGGCCGAGGCGCTGGTGGCGGCGGGCTGCGAGGCGGTGGTCATCCACTTCCTCCATTCCTACGCCAACCCTGCGCATGAAATCCGCGCCGGCGAGATCGTCCGCGCCGTCTGGCCGAACGCCTATGTCACGCTCGGCCACGCGCTTCTGTCCGAGTACCGCGAATATGAGCGCGGCACGACGGCGAGCGTGAACGCCGCGGTTCAGCCGATCCTCGACCGCTACGTGCAGCGCCTCCAGGGCGACCTCTCCGCCAAGGGCTTCCGCCGCGACCTGCTGGTGATGAACGGTAATGGCGGCACCGTGCCGGCGACGCTGGTCGCCCGCGAGGCGGCCAAGACCGTCATGTCGGGTCCCGCCTCAGGCGTCATGGCGGCGGCGGCGACGCTCAGCCAATCCGGGCTAACCAATGCCATCACCTACGACATGGGCGGCACCTCCACCGATGTCGCGCTGATCCATGGCGGCGTGCCGGAGGTCTCCGCGGAACTGACCATCGACTACGGCCTGCCGATCCACCTGCCCATGGTGGACGTGCGCACAGTCGGCGCGGGCGGCGGGTCGATTGCCTCGGTCAACACCGCGGGCATGCTGCAGGTCGGCCCGCATTCGGCCGGCTCCGAGCCCGGTCCTATCTGCTACGGGCGCGGCGGCACACGGCCGACCATTACCGACGCCAATCTCATCCTCGGTCGGCTCGACCCCGACCGGCTGACCGCCGTGCAGTCCAAGGTCTCGCTGGACGATATCCGCGCTGTCTTCGAGCGCGACCTCGCCAAGCCGCTCGGCATGAGCATCGAGGACGCCGCCGCCGCCGTCATCCGCCTCGGCAACGTCCACATGTCCGGCGCGATCCGCATGGTGTCGCTGTCGCGCGGCTACGACCCCCGCGACTTCGTGCTGTTCGCCTTCGGCGGCGCCGGCCCCCTGCATGCGGTGGCCCTTGCCCGCGAGCTCGGCATTCCCGAAGTGCTGGTGCCGGCGCGGCCGGGCCTCACCAATGCGCTCGGATGCCTCGTCGCGGACCTTCGGCAGGACCGGGTCAACACCGTCAACAAGCCGCTCGATCAGGCTGACATGGACGAGGTCAAACGCCTGATGACCGCGCAGCGCGACAGCGCGCTCGCTGTGGTCGAGGAGGAGAAGGCGGAGATCGAGGAGACCGTGATCATCCACGGCGCGGACATGCAGTTCCGCGGGCAGACGCATCTCATCCGCGTGCCGCTCGCCTCGCCCGACGTGACGCGCGAGGACATCCAGGCGGCCTTCGAGAAGGCCTATTTCCACCGCTTCCAGGTGCGCCTGCCGGAAATCCGTGCCGTTCTGGTCAATCTGGTCACGTCGGTGATCGGCCGCCGCCGCGCCTTCCCGCTCTCGTCGCTGCTGGCGAGCGCCGACCGCAAGGCAAGCGCTGCCGATGCGGTCCTCGGCGAGCGGCAGGTCCATGCAGACGGCCGCTGGTGGCCCGCCAAGGTCTATGCCCGCGACGCGCTGCCCATCGGCGCATCGGTCGCAGGCCCCGCCGTGATCCAGCAGATCGACGCCACGACCGTCATCGAGCCCGGCGCGACCGCGACCGTCGATGCCATCGGCAACCTGAGGGTGAAGGTATGAACCTCCATTCCCCGCCCCCCGACGCCAAAGCCATCGACGCGCTGACGCTCGCCGTCATCCAGGCCGGCCTCCAGCAGGTCTGCAACGAGATGGACATCGCGTTTTCGCGCTCGGCCTTCTCGCCGGTCATCGCCGAGGCCGACGACCGCGCCGACGGCATCTACGACCGCGACACCGGCGCGCTGATTTCGCAGGGCGAGTTCGGCCTGCCGGTCTTCGTCGGCACGATGCAGCATTCGACCGGCCACATCATCCGCCTGATCGGCGAAGGCAAGGCCGGCAAGCCCGAGCCCGGCGATATCTACATCGTCAACGACCCCTATCTCGGCGGCACACATCTCATGGACGTGCGCTTCGCCAAGCCCGTCTTCGTCGACGGCCAATTGTTCTGCTGGCTGCAGAATACCGGCCACTGGCCGGATATCGGCGGCATGGTGCCGGGCGGCTTCTCGGCCCACGCGACCGAGGTCGAGCAGGAGGGCCTGCGCCTGCCGCCGGTGAAACTGTTCAAGCGTGGCGAGATGGACGGCGAAATCTTCGCGATCATCTCGTCCAACATCCGCATTGCGGACCAGCGCATCGGCGACATCAAGGCGCAGGCTGCCGCGCTGCTGGTCGGCGAGAACAGGCTGATGGACCTCGTCGCCAAATACGGCACCGCGACGCTGGATGCGGCGATCACCCAGATCCGCGCGCGTTCGGCTGAGCGGATGCGCGCGGAAATCCGCGCCATTCCGGATGGCGTCTACCGCTCCGAGAGCTTTGTCGATTCCGATGGCGTCGTGAACGAGCCGCTGCGCATCGCGCTCACCGTCACCAAGACCGGCGAGACGATGACCTTCGATTTCTCAGAGTCATCGCCGCCCTGCCAGGGGCCGATGAATTCGGTCTTCGCCACCACCTGCTCGTCGGTCTATCTCGGCGTGAAGCACATCTTCCCGGACGTGCCGATCAATTCCGGTGCCTTCGAGCCGCTGACCATCCTCAAGCCCGAGGGCACGTTCCTCGACGCGCAATATCCCCGCCCCGTCTCCGGCTGCGCGGCCGAGGTCTCCCAGCGCATCGCGGAGGCCGTTTTCCTCGCGCTGGTGCAGGCAATCCCCGACAAGGTCACGGCGGCTCCAGCCGGCACGTCCGGCAATTTCGCGCTCGGCGGTTTCGACCCTGCCAAGAACGCGGGCTACGTCATGTACCAGATCACCGGCGGCGGCTATGGCGGCAATGCCGGCCATGACGGCCTCACCAACGGCTGCTCGACCATCGGCATCTCCAAGACCGCGCCGGTGGAGGTGATGGAGCAATATTATCCCGTCCTGTTCCGCCGCTTCGCACTGCGCGAGGGCTCGGGCGGCGCCGGCAAGGCGCGCGGCGGCTTCGGCGTCCACTACGAGGTGGAACTGTTGCGCGGCGAGGCGCGCGCCTCCTTCGTGATGGACCACGGCCGGTTCGGCCCGCCCGGCGTGCTCGGCGGCGGAGACGGCGCGCCGAATGTCGTGAAGATCCATCGCGACGGCGAAACGACGATCCCGGAGCACCTGTCCAAGGACCAGGGGCTGCGCATCCGCGCCGGCGACCGCGTGGAGGTGATGACGCCCGGTGGCGGCGGCTACGGCGACCCGGCGAAGCGCGATCCGGCTGCGGTCGCCCGCGACGTGGCGCGCGGCTACTACACCGCAGCGGAAGCCGAGAAGCTCTGGAGCTGGAGGGGCTGATGGTCAACTATTTCCGCCCGACCAGCCTCGCCGAAGCGCTCGACATTCGCGCCAGCCACGACGTGACCGTGCTGGCCGGCGGCACCGACGTCTGTCCCGTCCGCACGGCGCGGCGCGCCTGGGGCGACCCCGCGCACAAGGACGTGCTCGACATCTCCGCCGTGCCCGGCCTCAGGGGTATCACCGAGGAGGCCGGCCGCTGGCGCTTCGGCGCGCTGACGACCTGGACGGAGCTTGCCCGCGCCGACCTGCCGCCGCTCTTCGACGGCTACACCCAAGCCGCACGCGAGGTGGGCGGCGTGCAGGTGCAGAACATCGGCACGCTCGTCGGCAATGTCGTTACGGCGTCGCCGGCCGGCGACGGCATTCCGAACCTTCTGGCGCTCGACGCCGAGGTGGAGATTGCGAGCCGCGCCGGGACGCGCACCCTGCCCTTCTCCGCCTTCGTCGACGGCTATCGCCACACGGCGCTTAAGCCCGACGAGATCGTCGCGGCGCTGCTGGTGCCGAAGCTGGAGGGCGCGCGCTCGACCTTCCTCAAGCTCGGCGCGCGGAAATATCTCGTTATCTCCATTGCCATGGTCGCCGCCATCATCACCGCCGATGAAGCAGGGCGGATCGAGACCGCCCGCATCGCGGTCGGCGCCTGTTCGGCGGTGGCGCAGCGGCTCGGCGCGCTGGAAGCGGAACTCATCGGACAGCCACTCGCGACCGCGGCCGGCCATGTCGCGGCCCGCCACTTCGCCGGTCTCGCTCCCATCGACGATATCCGCGCGACCGCTGGCTACCGCCTCGCGGCGGCGGAGGCGCTGGTGCGCGACGCCCTCACCGACCTTGCCGCGACCGATGCCCGGAGGGCTGCCTGATGCTCGACCGCCCCTCGCTCGCAACCCTCACGCTCACCGTCAACGGCATCGGCCATCAGGTGGCGGCGCAGCCCTTCGCCAGCCTTGCCGACACGCTGCGCGAGGGCCTCGGGCTGACCGGCACCAAGATCGGCTGCGATGCCGGCGATTGCGGTGCCTGCACCGTGCTGATGGATGGCGAGCAGGCCTGCGCCTGTCTCGTCTCGACCGCCCAGGCCGAAGGCCGCGCGATCACCACGATCGAGGCCGCCCATCCGCTGGTCGATAAGCTGCGCTCCGCCTTCCTCGCCCATGGCGCGGCCCAGTGCGGCATCTGCACGCCCGGCATGATCATGGCGGCTGCCGATCTGCTCGGCCGCAACACCTCGCCGACGAAGCAGGAGATCGAGGACGGCATCGGCGGCGTGCTCTGCCGCTGCACGGGCTACGTCAAGATCATCGAGGCCATCGCGGACGTGGCGCGCGGGGCCAATGCCTTCGCGCCCGTCGCCGAGGCGGGCTGCGCCGTCGGCGCCCGCATCGCCCGCGCGGATGGCCAGCCAAAGGTGCAGGGCACCGACCAGTTCGGTGCGGATTTCGCACCCGCCGACGCGCTGTGGCTGCGCGCCGTGCGCTCGCCCCATGCGAAGGCTCGCTTCACCCTCGGCGACCTCGACGCCGTGAAGGCCGCGCATCCGGGTCTGGAGGCTGTCCTGACCGCCGCCGACATTCCCGGCGAGAACTCCTTCGGCATCTTTCCGACAATCAAGGACCAGCCGGTGCTGGCCCCCGGCTTCGTGCGCTATCGCGGCGAGGCGGTTCTCGCCCTCGTCGGCACGCGCGAAGCCGTGGAAGCCGTGCGCGACGCGGACCTGCCGATCCATTGGGTCATCGACAAGCCGCTGATCGGCGTCGAGGCCGGCCTTGCACCCGGCGCACCGCCGCTCCACCCGAACATCCCGGACAACGTGCTGACGCGCGGCTATCTCGAATGCGGGGACATCGCCGAGGGCCACCGTCTCGGCGCGGCGACGGCCGAGGGGCGCTTCCGCACCGGTTTCGTCGAGCACGCGTATATCGAGCCGGAAGCGGGGTTCGCGATCCGTGTAGGTGACCGCGTCGAAGTCACCGCCTGCACGCAGGCCGCCGTCATGGATCAGGAGGAGGTCGCGCGCGTCGTCGGCGTGCCGATGGCCCAGGTCCGCATCGTGCCGACCGCCTGCGGCGGCGGCTTCGGCGGCAAGCTCGACGTGTCGGTTCAGCCGCTGATCGCCGCGGCTGCATGGCTTATCAAGAAGCCCGTGCGCATCGTCTATTCGCGCACCGAGAGCATGGCCTCGACCACCAAGCGCCATCCCTCGAAGATCCACGCGAAGATGTCGGCCGACGCTTCAGGCCGCTTCACCGCCTACGAGATGACCGGCGACTTCAACACCGGCGCCTATGCCTCGTGGGGGCCCACGGTCGCGAACCGCGTGCCGGTCCATGCCACCGGCCCCTACAAGGTGCCGCACGTCCTCAACAAGACCCGCGCGGTGCATACGAACGAGGTGCCGGCCGGCGCCTTCCGCGGCTTCGGCGTGCCGCAGGCGGCGATTGCCGGCGAGACGCTGATCGACGACCTCGCAGAGAGCCTGAACATCGACCGCTGGGCGATCCGCCGCATCAACGCCATCGACCACGGCGATGCAACGCCAACCGGCCAGATCCTTCACGCCTCCGCCGGCCTGCCGCAGTGCCTCGACGCCGTGAAGGCCGATTACGACGCCATGCTCGCGAGCGCCGATACGCATAACGCCAAGGGCGGCCGCATTGCCCGCGGCGTCGGCGTCGCCTGCATGTGGTACGGCTGCGGCAACACCTCGATGTCGAACCCCTCGCGCATGCGGATCACGCTGGGACGAGACGGGCGGCTCACCTTCCTCAACGGCGCGGTCGATATCGGGCAGGGCTCGTCCACGGTGTTGCTGCAGATCGCGGCGGATGCGCTGGGCCTGCCGACCAGCCAGTTCGATTTCGTCGTCGGCGATACCGACCGCACCTACGATGCCGGCAAGACCTCGGCGTCGCGTCAGACCTTCGTTTCGGGCAATGCCTCGAAGCTCGCCGGCATGGACCTGCGCGCCAAGATCCTCGCGCTCGCCAATGCCGGGCCGCAGGCGAAGCTGAAGCTCGATGGCACGACGCTCTCGGTCGTCGACGGCGATGCCAGCAGGACCATCGACCTTGCCGCCCTTGTCGCCGACGATGCCGGCACCGTGCTCGCCGGCGAGGGCCAGTACGACCCGCCGACCACCGTCCTTGACGCCAAGGGCCAGGGCATTCCCTACGCCACCTACGGCTTCGCCGCGCAGGTGGCGGAGGTCGAGATCGACCGCCTGCTCGGCACCGTCAAGGTGAAGCGCATCGTCGCCGCCCACGATGTCGGCCGCGCCATCAACCCGACGCTGACCGAGGGCCAGATCCACGGCGGCATCGCGCAGGGTCTCGGCCTCGCGCTGATGGAGGAATATCTCCCCGGCCGCACCGAGAACCTGCACGACTATCTGATCCCCACGGCCGGCGACATGCCGGACATCGTCATCCACCTGGTCGAGGACACCGAGCCGGAGGGCCCGTTCGGCGCCAAGGGCGTCGGCGAGCCGGCGCTGGTGGCCACCGCCCCCGCCATTCTCGGCGCGATCCGGCATGCGGTCGGCGTGCGCATGACCGAGGTGCCCGTGCTGCCGCACCGGCTCTGGGAAGCGATGCAGGCCAAAAGGGCGCAAGGCAAGGAGGCTGCGGAATGACCGCCACCGACCACCTGTCACTGGAAGCCCGCTCCAAGAAGTTCGGCGCCGACGAGGGCGACGGCATCCTGCGCTGCGACGCCTGCCCTGTGCTCTGCCGCATCCGGCCGGGCCGCTCGGGCGCCTGTTCGCGCTATGCCAACGAGAACGGCCAGCTCATCCGCACCGACCCCGTCGTGCTGCTGGCGAAGACCGTTGAGGACGGCGGCCGGCTGGTCGAGTTCGGCCGCAACGACTGGGACGGGCAGATGCTCGATCCCTCGCGCACCTTCGTCACCGCCATCGGCGCCGGCACCACCTATCCCGACTACAAGCCCGCGCCCTTCATCGTCTCGGCGGTCCACGAAGGCGTCGATACGGTGACCGTCGTGACCGAGGGCATTTTCAGCTATTGCGGCGTCAAGGTGAAGATCGACACCGACCGCCACCTCGGGCCCGAGGCCGCGCCCATCCGGGTCGGCTCGGAGCAGGTCGGCCATGTCACGACCGCCGAATATGGAAGCCAGATGCTTTCCATCGGCGGTGTCCGGCATCTCACCGGCGGCTCCAAGAAGGAGGGCAACGTCACCTGCGACACGATGCTCAAGCTCTGCGCGGGCGAGCAGGTGACCATGACCATCGACGGCGGCCACGAGGTGATCGTGCAGGCCGATGCCGCGCCCATCGTCGACGGCAAGCCCGAACAGCGCATGCGCGTCGGCTGCGGCTCGGCGACAGTCGGCATCTTCGCCAAGCAATGGCTCGGCCATGTCGACGAGGTGATCGTCGTCGACGACCACATTACCGGCGTGCTGACCGAGCATCAGGCCGGCCGCGTGCTCGACATGAAACAGGCCGGCATCCGCGTGCGCGGCCGCAAGTCGACGCCCGGCCGCTATTTCCAGGTCGCCAATCCCGGCATCGGCTGGGGCGGCACGGATATCGAGGACCCGCTGTCGATCATCCAGAAGATCGATCCCGAGACCGCCTGGCCGGGCCTGCGCCTCCTCATGACCTCCACCACCGGCGAGCATTTCCTCTACTGCGTGCTGGACGATAACCTCGTCCCCGTTCCCGTCCCCATCCCCGACCCGGTGATGAAGGTGGTGGATCGCATCGGCGAGAACTGCGAGCCCTCGCTTTGCACCGTGCTGTTCATGGCCGGCGCGGGCGGTTCCCTGCGCGCGGGCGTCACCGAGAACCCGGTCTTGCTGACGCGCTCCGTGGCGAAGGGAGAGACCAAAGTCACCATGGGCGGCGCGCCGGTCTATCTGTGGCCCGGCGGCGGCATCACCGTCATGGCCGATGTCACGCGCCTGCCGAAGAACGCCTTCGGCTACGTGCCGACCCCCGCCCTCGTCGCGCCGATCGAGTTCACCCTGCCGCGCGCGCTCTACGAGCGGCTCGGCGGCCATATGGACGATGTCGTCGCCATCGACGACATCCTGCGTGACGTCGCCCCGCAGGCGCGCATCGACGGCTGGCACGGCGGCAATCCCTGGCCCTTCCCGGAGCGTCGCACATGACGGCGAAGCGTGCGAAACCGTCCGCCGGCGACCTGGCCGGCAGGGCCTATGTCCTCGAAGACCAGATCGGCTTCCTGGTCCGGCGCGCCCACCAGCGCGCCAGCGCCATTTTCGAGCAGGTCATGGAGGGCATGGACGTGACGCCCGTCCAGTATGCCGCGCTCGCCAAGCTGCACGACCTCGGTCCGACATCACAGAACCAGTTGGGACGCATGGTCGGCATCGACCCGGCCACCATGTTCGGCGTGGCAGGCCGCCTGTCGCGGCGCGGGCTTCTCTCGCCCTCTGTCGATCCGAACGATGCGCGCCTCGTCCTGCTGGAACTGACCGAGAGCGGCCGGGCCACTGTGGAGGCGATGAAAGCTATGGGGCCGGAGGTCACCCGGCGCACACTCGATCCGCTATCGGCCGACGAGGCCGCAACGCTGCTGAACCTGCTCGGCAGGATCGGCTGAGCCATGTGGGACGCGCCCGCCGTGCAGCGTCTCGACGGCGACCGGCTGCATCTCCAGCACGGCCCCATTGACGTGGTGCTGCGCGCCTGGGGCGCGGCCAGCGCCGTGCGCGAGGCCTATGAGGCGGCGATTGCGCGGTTTGGCACGATCCTGCCTGAACTGGCCGGCGAACTCACCGAATTGCGCAAGCCGATGAGCGAGCGCCCGCAGGTCGAGACATCGGTGGCGAAGCGCATGGTCGCCGCCTGCCGGCCCCATGCCGGCATCTTCGTCACGCCCATGGCGGCGGTGGCCGGTGCAGTGGCCGACGAGATCATGGAAACGATGGTGGAGGCGGCGCCGCTCGACCGCGCCTTCGTCAACGATGGCGGCGACATCGCGATCCACCTGACCGAGGGCGAGACCATGGAGATCGCCGTTGCGGCAGATTTCTCCCGCGGCGCCATCCCCGCCCTCAACGGCCGCATCACCCTGCGCGACACGGACGGCATCGGCGGCATCGCCACATCGGGCGCGCAAGGCCGATCCTTCTCGCTCGGCATCGCGGATTCGGTGACGATCCTCGCCCGCGACGCCGCCTCGGCCGATGTCGCCGCGACGCTGGTCGCCAATGCCGTCGATATCGACGATGCCGCCGTCGAGCGCCGCGCCGCGCGCGACCTCGACCCGGACAGCGACCTTCGCGACCTGCTCGTGACGACCCGCGTCGGCCCGCTTGCGCCAGCGCAGATCGCCGGGGCGCTCGAAGCCGGACGCGCCCGCGCCGAACAGTTCCGCCGGCGCGGCCTCATTCGCGACGCCGCGCTCGCCCTCAGGGGCGAGATGGTGACGCTCGGACAATTCAGAAGTCTCAGGGAGATGAAACCATGACCATCGATGTCAGGAAGATCGTCGTCGGCGTCGAGGAAGTCCGCCACGACGGCGGGCCGAAGCTCGCAAAGCCGATCCTCAAGGGCTGGGTGGCCGCGATCCTGAAGAACCCCTTCGCCGGCCGTTATGTCGAGGACATCCAGCCGACCATGGACGCGCTGAAGCCGCTCGGCCTCGAATGTTCCACCAAGCTCCTCAAGGCGCTGGGCGACGACAAGAGCGCCATCGAGGCCTATGGCAAGGGCTCGCTGGTGGGTGCGGCCGGCGAACTGGAGCACGGCGCGCTCTGGCACGTGCCGGGCGGCTATGCCATGCGCGAACTGCTCGGCGAGGCGCTGGCCATCGTGCCCTCGATGACGAAGGTTGGGCCCATGGGCGCGATCCTCGACGTGCCGATCCATCACCGGAACGCGGCCTATGTGCGCTCCCATTTCGACGGCGTGACGCTGATGGTGCAGGACAGCCCACGCGCCGACGAGATCCTGTTCGCGCTGGCCATGACCACGGGCGGGCGCCCGCACGCGCGCATGGGCGGGCTGACGCAGGACCAGGTCGCCAAGCGCGATGGACTGAGGTGACACCCGCAGGCGTCAAGATCGGCGCCGAAACGCCGCTTCAAGCGGAGGTTGAACGGCTGATCGCCGCCTCCGACGCCTTTTCCGCCGGGCTCTATCCGGCGGAAGGGCGGCATCCCGTGGATGTCGCCCGCCTTGCCGCACCTGACGTGCGCTTCCTCGTCGCGCGGCGGGATGGCGTCGCCGTCGGCTGCGCGGCGCTGCTGGTCGCGGCGCCGGCGGGCGAGGTCAAGCGCATGTTCGTCGCGCCGGAGGCGCGGGGCCTGAAACTGGGAGCCGCCCTGCTCTCGGCCCTCGAGACGGAAGCGCGCCAGGCACGCCTGTCCCTGCTCCGGCTGGAGACGGGGCCGCGCAATGCCGCCGCCCTCGCCCTCTATACCGCGAACGGCTATCAGCCCTGCGGACCCTTTCCGCCCTATGGACCAAGCCCGCACAGCGTCTTTATGGAGAAGCGACTGACCTGAAACCCTTGCCGCGCCCGGCGGCCGGAGTCGCACCATGTCCTCGCAAACCGACCTTTCCGGCCTTCTGGTCGTCTCCGTCGAGCAGGCGGTCGCCGCGCCCTACGCTGCCTCGCGGCTCGCGGACGCGGGCGCACGCGTGATCAAGATCGAGCGCGAGGAGGGCGATTTCGCCCGCCGCTACGACAGCGCCGTGGACGGCGAGAGCGCCTATTTCGTCTGGCTCAACCGCGGCAAGGAATCGGTCGTCCTCGACCTCAAGGATGCCGGCGACCAGGCCCTGCTCGCCGCCATGGTGGCGAAGGCCGACGTGTTCATCCAGAACCTCGCCCCCGGCGCCCTGAAACGCATCGGCTTCGATCCCGAGGAACTCCGCAGGAAGCATCCGCGCCTCATCACCTGCTCGATCTCCGGCTATGGCGAGGAAGGCCCGTGGCAGCATCTGAAGGCCTACGACCTCTTGGTTCAGGCCGAATCTGGCCTCTCTGAAATCACCGGCGAGGGCGATTCCCGCGCACGCGTGGGCGTCTCCGTCTGCGACATCGCCGCCGGGATGACCGCCTTCCAGGCGATCCTTCAGGCGCTGATCGGCCGGTCGATCACCGGCGAGGGGCGGCACATCGCCGTCTCGCTGTTCCACGCGCTCGCCGACTGGATGAACGTCCCCTACCTGCAATATGCCTATGGCGGCATCTATCCGCAGCGCTCCGGCCTCAATCATCCGACCATCGCGCCCTATGGCGCCTATCCGTGCGCAGACGGCAAGGCCGTGCTGTTTTCGATCCAGAACGAGCGCGAATGGGCTTCGCTCTGCGAAAACGTGCTGGGCGACGCGACAGTCGCGACCGATCCGCGCTTCGACGCCAATGTGAAGCGGGTCGCCAACCGGGCCGCGCTCGATGCGATCATCCTCGGCACTTTCGCGAAATCACCGCGTGAAGCGATCATCGACCGTCTGGAAAAGGCGAAGGTCGCCTATGGCCGCGTGTCGTCACTGGACGACCTGAAGGTGCATCCGCAGAACCGCTACATGGAGGTGGATACGCCGGCCGGCCGCAAGCGGCTGCTGACCCCCGGCGCCCTGCATGACGGCGCAATCCCGCAATTCGGCCCTGTGCCGGCGCTCGGCGAGCACACGGCGACGGTGAAGCGGGAGTTCGGCTGACGCTCAGCCCGCCGCGGTGGCCTCCCAGCCACCGCTCGCATGGGTGAACAGGATCGGCGTCGCGTTGCGGCGCAGTTCGGTGTGGACATCGACGCCGGTCAGGGCCGCCAGAACCAGCAGAACGCCGCCATGGGCGACCAGCAGCAGGTCGCCTTCGGGGTCGTCCTCCCGCGAAAGCCAGCGCGACAGGCAATGGCCAGTCCTGTGGACGAAGGTCTGCAGCGTCTCGCAGGCCGGCGGATCGACCCGCCAGTCGAGCGTGCCGACCGGCGTGCCGAACAGGCCGACGTAAAGTCGCTCCTGCAAGCCGCCATCCGGCTCGGGCGTGATGTCGCGCCCGTCCGTGACGACGGCGGCAGTGCGCCAGGCGCGCATCATCGGGCTCGCCACGACGCGGCTGATGGAGGCGAGCGCGAGGATGGAGGCCGCCTCGGCCGCCTGCGCCTCGCCGGCCGGGTTCAACGGCGTCTCAGGAAACTGGTAGATGCCCTTGCGATTGCCCTCGGTCTCGCCGTGGCGCAGGAAGATGAAGCGCGACAGGCGCGGCTTGAACGGGATCGTGCGTGTCAGATCCTGGATCGCGTCGAAGCCGAGAGTCGGCGCGACCTGTGTCGGGGTTCCGCTGGCCAAGATGCTGGTCTCCTCGCAAGGCGGGCGCTGGCATGAACGAGAGCTGCCCGGATGTCAAAGGGGGAACGCGGCCGGCGGCCATGCGCCCCGCCCTCGCCTTCGGCGACGGCTTCGGCTAGCAAGACCTCATGACGACCGCATCCCGCCCTTCGGTCCGCGACCGCATCCGCCCCCTCGACGCCGGGGAACAGGTCCTGTCGGCCCATTTCCTCAAATCCGTGCCGATTCTCGTCCTGACCTCGGGCGAGATCATCGTCGCGGACGGCAATGACGCGCGCGTGACCCTGCATGAGGGCGGCATTCTGGATGTGGCCTCCAACGGCGAGATGCTGCTGACATCAGGCGACGACGGCCGCGTCGTCAGCTTCACGCCAGCGGCCGGAGCCGCGACGGTTCACGACACGGGCGGCACCTGGGTCGACCACGTCGCGCTCGGGCCCAACGGGGCGCTCGCCTGGAGTGCCGGGCGCAAGGCCTTTGCGAGCCAGGGGAAGGGCGAGCCGAAAGTGCTCGCGCTGCCCTCCGCCGCGGGCGGGCTCGCCTTCTTCCCCAAGGGCTTCCGCCTCGCCATCGCCCATTATGGCGGCGCGACGCTCTGGTATCCGAACATCGAGGGCAAGCCGGTCTCGCTGGAGTGGAAGGGCTCGCATCTCGGCATCTCGGTCAGTCACGACCAGCGCTTCGTCGTGACCACGATGCAGGAGCCGCAGCTTCACGGCTGGCGGCTGGAGGACAACCAGCACATGCGCATGTCCGGCTATCCCGGCAAGGTGCGCTCGGTGTCATGGACGACCGGCGGCAAGTTCCTGGCGACGGCCGGCGCGGCGGAGGCCATCCTCTGGCCGTTCACCGGCAAGAACGGGCCGATGGGCGCGAACCCGACAATGATCGCGCCGGGCGCGAAGGCCGGCGTGAGGGTCACGCAGGTTGCCGGGCACCCGTCGGCCGGCATCTGCGCGGTCGGTTTCGCCGACGGCCTGATCCTGCTGGCGCGGATCGACGACGGCGCGGAAATCCTGATGCGCGAGCCGGACGGCGATGCCGTCACCGCGCTCGCCTGGCGTGGCGACGGCAAGGCGGTGGCCTTCGGCACCGAGGGTGGGAAGGCCGGCGTCGCCGACCTCTGATCTCCCTTATGCCGGGTCGCCCTGCGGCGGCGCGGCAGCGCGCACCTGCGCGATGCCCAGCACCCGCTGGTAGATGCGCCCGACCAGCAGCAGCACCAGCCCGAGACCGATGAAGGACAGCGCCCGCCAGAGCCCGGTCAGCCCTGCCATGTCGATGAGGAACACCTTCAGCACGGCCAGCGCCACCAGCGCCGCCGAGGTGAGACGCAGTGTCCGGCTGCCGAGCCAGGCGCCCGCGCCGAGCAGCGCGAGGCCGACCACCAGCCACAGGGCCGAGTAGGTGTAGAGCTCGGCGTTCGAGATGCCGTAGAAGCCGACCTCGCCGGAGAACAGCATCGAGACCGTGATGTTCAGGTAGATGAACAGCATGCCCGTGCCGATCAGGCCCATGATGCGGCCCTCGGTGCGCCGCCCCGCCGCACGCTCGAACATGGCCGAGGCGATGGCCAGGACCGCGCCGAAGCCGTAGCCGAGCAGCGCCCAGTTGAAGACCGGATGCGGACCGACCTGTGCCCCTGACACCCACGGGTTCATGACGACGCCCATGACCAGCACGATCCAGGCCCAGGACAGGTAGCGCACGATCAGCGTCGCGTTCTGCCAGAGGCCGGAGGTGCGGATCGCCGCGATACGCGACAGGCCGAGGCCGAAGGCGAGGACCGTGACCGTGTGGGTCGCGGCCTCCGCGAAGCTCATCCGCGCGCTGAGCAGGCGGAAGCCGTGGACGCTGAAGGCGTGGCGCACCTGCACGATGACCAGCAGCGCCGAGAAGACCATGGCGAGGGCTTCGAGGATCTGCACCGGTGCATCCTCGCCGCGGCGGCGGCGCAGGAGGAGCGCGGCGGCCGCGGTCGACAGCGCCGGCAGGCCATAGCCGGGCAGGAGCCAGTTGAAGACGATGGTCTGGCCGATATCGGCGCCGTTGATGCCGGGGTCCCAGAGGACGCGCGCCATGACGCCGATGCCGGCAAGAGCCGCGACCCAGCGGAGCTGCGGCAGCGGCCGGAGGGTGTAGACCCAGGCGATGCCGGCGACGAGGGCGGCCAGCGCCAGTGTCAGCCATGCGCGCTCCAGCAGCAGTGTCAGGGCGAAGGCGAGCGCCGCGAGCGCGCCGATGGCGTAGATCGCGGAGGCGCTGGCCAATCCGGGCCTGCGGCCGGAGCGCAGGCGGTGGGCGGCTTCCGTCGCTGCGCCGAAGCTCGCCGCCAGAACCATGGCGAGAGCGGCAAAGCGCGGTGAGATGACGAAACCCTCGACCTTGCCGTAGATGATGGCGAGGATCGCGAGCGGCATGGCGACCGAGGTCGCGGCCAGCACGAGCACGGTGCGCGCCTCCGGCTGGCGGCGCCAGATGCCGAGGATGGCCGGCCCGATGCCGAACATCAGCGCGAAGACCGCGCCGGCCCAGACGATGCGCGACAGTTCGACCGGGAAGTCCGGCGGCACGCCCAGCATGTCGCCCATATTCGCGGACGGCCTGACGCCGGCAACCCAGGAGAGCAGCACGAGCAGCGTGAAAACGCCCGTCACCGGCACTGCGAGAACCACGCTGGGCGTGCGCCAGGCGAGCGCCATGACGCCCGCCGCGAAGAGGCCGAACAGGACGACGGCCACGGTTTCCTGCCGGCCCTCCATCACGGCGAGCATGCCGAGCGCCGCGAAGGCGACCAGCACGGCGGTCGCCAGAGGATCGATGTCTCGCTCGCGCTCGGGCGCGAAGCGGATGCCGGGAACCAAGAAGATGGCGGCGGTGGCGAGGCCGGCCAGCACCTGCACGAGGGTCGGCAGCGCGCCGCCGCTGCCGCCGATCATCACCAGCGCGCCGAGCAGGACGGAGGTCACCGTCGCGGCGATGGTCAGCCAGGGCCAGTTCCTGATCCAGGCGAGCGTGAAGCAGGCGGCGGTGATCACGGCCGCATAGATCGGGAAGACGTAGGGGTTCGGATTCTGCGATGCGACGAGGAACGGCGCGGCGAAGGCCGCGATCAGCCCGATGCCGCCGAGCAGCGGCCCGTGCAGGCCGGCCAGCACCAGCGTGCCGAGGCCGACCGCGCCGAGCATGACGAAGGCGGTGGCCGGGCCGATGAATTCGTAGAGCGCATGGGCGGCATAGACCGTGCCGAAGGCGGCGACCGCGCCGGCCCCCGTCAGCGCCGAGGGGATATCGGCCATCGGCAGCGTCGGCAGGTCCTTGTCGGTGCGGCGCAGCCATTCGCCGCCCGCCAGCAGAGCCAGCGAGAACAGGAAGCCGAGCGCGATGCGCATGCCGGGGCCGACGAGACCCTGCTCGATCGAATAGCGGACGAGGAAGATGCCGCCGAGACCGAGCGCCAGTGCGCCGACCCAGACGGCCCAGCGCGAGCCGATCGTTTCCTCGAGGTCGCCAAGTCCCGTCGCCGCGGGCGGCGGAGGCGGGGATGGCGGTTCGGTGATCGGGTCAACGGCGGCCAGCGGCTCGCTGCTGGTAAATGCCGGCACGGTGCGGCCGGCCCGGACGGGCTCGGCGGCTCCGGCTTCCACCGGAGCTGCCGCCTCGACCACAGGCGGCGGCTCGACGATGGCGGGTTGCGGTTCGACAGCAATCGGCGGCGCGGCTTCGGCCACCGGCGGAATCGGCGCGGAGCCGCCCTGCATGCCGGCCGCCTTCATCAGGGTCAGCTCGGTTTCCACCTGTTTCAGGCGGATATCGGCATCGACCAGCCGACGCTGCAATTCGCCCGAGCGCACGAAAGCGACGACCGCCAGCACCGGGAAAACCAGTATCAGAGCAAGCCCGAACAGGATGCCGACGACGAATTCCATGACTTAGCGGCTCCGGTTGCCGATTCCCGCGTCCGATGCCGCAGCATACGGCAGTTTCGCCGTCTCAGGAGCCTGACGAACGTTTCGCGGCGATGCCGCGCGCGGCCAGGACGTTTCAGCGCACGAGCCTGAGGCTGAACGGATCGCCCTCATAGGCGTCGCGGCCGCGGCCGATGGCCTCGATGGCCTCGACCATGCGGCCGTCGCGCCGGAGCATGTCATCGGCGAGCGCCACGAGGCGGATATTGGGCGTCGCGCTGGGGCTGAGGCGCCGCAATTCGTTGGCGATCAACGTCTCGTCGTTGTCCGGATTGACCATGCAGGCGGTGATGAACGCAGCAGCCGTCGAGCGGCTGATGCCGGCCCAGCAATGGATCACGATGGGGCTTTCCCGCCCGTGGCCGCGCCACCAGCCGTCGACGAAGCCGAGCAGCCTTTCGACATGGGCAGCGCCCGGCGCGACATAACCGTCCATGGGCTGGACGATGTCGTTCATGCCGAGGAACAGGTGATCGGCCTCCGAGACCGAAGCCGGCCGCGGCACCACGGTGTTCTGGTTGATGAGCGTCACGACATGGCGCGCGCCGGTCGCCTCGACCGTGGAGGCAAGGCGGGAGAGCGAGCAGACGTGAACTTCCACGGTTGATCCTTCGGGGTCGTTGGCAGAATCGACTCAACACCGATTCGGTGACGGCGCAAGGTCAGCCGCCAAGCGCTGCGAAACGTTCGAGGAAGGCCGCCTTGGCGGTCTCGACGTCGACGGGGCCGAGCTGCGGTGGCAGGCCCTTCGCGCCGCCGAAGACGCCTGCGGGCGAGCCGAAGAAGGCCGTCGCCTCGTCGACCGAGAAGCCGGCAAGCTGCGTCGCCTCCAGGAAGGCGGCCATCCGGTCGGCGCGCTTGGTCAGGGCACCGATCTCGGCGGGAAGGTCGGGTGGCAGTCCGAAGCGGATGTGGATCGCCGCCATCAGCCGCGCCTCCACCGCCTTGTAGTCGCCGCCGATCACCGCCTTGAACGGCGAGATCATGTCGCCGACGACATATTCGGGCGCGTCGTGCAGCAGCACCGCGAGGCGCCAGCGCGTCTCGAGGCCCGGCTCCATCCGCGCCGCGATCTCCTCCACCAGCACGCTGTGCTGGGCGACGGAGAAGATGTGCGGGCCGGTGGTCTGGCCGTTCCAGCGCGCCACGCGCGCGAGCCCGTGCGCGATATCCTCGATCTCCACGTCCAGCGGCGAGGGATCGAGCAGGTCCAGGCGGCGGCCGGACAGCATGCGCTGCCAGGCGCGGGGACTTGCGGATTTGGCGGCCTTGCGGGCCGAAGGCAACCTTGGCGGCATGGCCGCGTTGTGACCGGTTCGCCCCGCGCCGGCAAGGGGGCGGCCGCGGCGCTCCTGCCGGTGGACGGCAGCAGCCCTGCGAGCTAGGCATTGCCGGCCAGCAAGGACGAGACATGACTCCAGCCGCCTTCGAGCGTCCGGCCACCGCCCCGCTCCCGCCGAGGATCGCGGGCATCGACGTGGCGCGCGGCATCGCCATCGTCGCCATGATGGTTTTTCACGCGGCCTACGACCTCTCGACCTTCCGGCTGATCGCCACCGACGTCTCCGGCCATGCCGGCTGGCGGCTGTTCGCGGGCGCCATCGGGGGTTCGTTTCTGACGCTCGTGGGGATCAGCCTCGTACTGGCAACACGCGCGGGCCTCGACTGGCCTGCCTTTCTGCGGCGGCTGGCTCTGGTCGCGGGCGGCGCGGCGCTGGTGACGCTCGGCACCTGGCTCTGGATGCCGGATTTCTTCGTCTTCTTCGGCATCCTGCACCTGATCGCGCTCGGCAGCGTCCTTGCCCTGCCCTTCCTCGCCTTGCCGCCAGCCCTCACTCTCGCCGCGTCCGCGCTGTGCTTCGCCGTGTCCTGGCTGGTGGCCTCCCCGGCGCTGGACCAGCGCTGGCTGCTGTGGACCGGCCTCAGCCGCCTGCCGGTGGACACGGCCGACTATTATCCGGTGCTGCCGTGGTTCGGCTTCGTCCTCCTCGGCGTCGCGCTGGCCCGCATCGCCATCTCCCAAGGATGGACTGCGCGCCTCGCCGCCTTTCGCGCCGACGGGCAGCCCGGACGGCTCCTGACATGGATGGGCCGCCACAGCCTGCCGATCTACCTGATCCACCAGCCGGTCTTCATCGGGCTCATCAGCGCCTTCGTCTGGCTGTGGCCGACAGCAGCTTTGCCGCCTATGCGCGGGGATGCCGAGGCGCGGCCCTTCGTCGAGGCCTGCGTGCGCACCTGCGTCAGCAACGGCAGGGCGGCCGATGACTGTCAGGACGCCTGCCAGTGCACCGCGGACGGCCTCCGGCGCGACAACCTCTGGCGGCAGGCGCTCTCCGGCCAGATGAGCACGACGGAGCGGACGCGGGTCGGCGAGATCGCGCGCGTCTGCACGCAGGGGGAGTGAGGCGCTCTCAAGCCAGCGCCTTCACCTCTTCATGCCGGAAGCAGCCGGTCATGTGGTCGTTGGTCATGCCGACCGCCTGCATGAAGGCATAGACGATGGTCGGGCCGACGAAGGTGAAGCCGCGCTTCTTCAGGTCCTTGGAGATCTTCTGCGCGACCTCGGTCTCGGTCGGCACCTGCGACCGGTCCTTGAAGTTCGGCTGCAGCGGCCGGCCGTCGATGTAACCCCAGAGATAGTCCGAGAAGCCCTCGCCCCTCGCCATCACGTCGCAGTAGATGCCGGCCGACTTCACCGTTCCGACGATCTTGGCGCGGTTGCGGATGATGCCGGGATCGGCCATCAGCGCCTCGACCTTGTCCGGCCCGTAGCCGGCGATGACGTCCGGGCGGAAGCCGTCGAAGACCTTCCGGAAATGCTCGCGCTTCCTGAGGATCGTGATCCACGACAGACCCGCCTGGAAGCCGTCGAGGATCAGCTTCTCGAACAGCGCCCGGTCGTCGCGCTCCGGCACGCCCCAGTCGGTGTCGTGATAGGTGACGTAGAGCGGATCATGGCCGGGCCACCAGCAGCGGGGCTTGCCGTCTGCATGATCGGTAAGCAACATTCGGGTTCTCCTGTCGAATTATTTTACACTTAAAATATTTTTGGCGGCCGGGCTTGTTCGCGGCGATTCCGCAACGATAATGCCTTGGCATCGGCCGCGACCACGGACAAGCCCGGGAGCGGCTTTGGGCCTGAGGTTTCCTCAGGGTGGGAGGTTTTCGATGAAGCGTATCCTTGCAACACTGGCGCTCGGCGCCGCCGGCCTGCTCGGCACGGCCGCCGCCCATGCGCAGGAGCCGATCCGGATCGGCGTGATCCAGACCCTATCGGGCCCTGCTGCCGTGCTGGGTCAGCAGGCGCGCGACGGCCTTCAGCTCGCGGTGCGCCAGCTCGGCGGCCGGATGGGCGGGCGCGAGGTGCAGGTCATCGTGGTGGACGACGAGCTGAAGCCTGATGTCGCCGTGCAGCGCGTCCAGGCCCTGCTCGACCGCGACCGCGTCGATTTCGTCGTCGGGCCGATCTTCTCGAATATCCTTCAGGCGATCCACGCGCCGGTGGTCAATTCGCAGCGCGCCTTCCTGATCAGCGCCAATGCCGGCCCGTCGAGCTTCGCCGGCCGCGGCTGCCACGAGAACTTCTTCGTCACTTCGTACCAGAACGATCAGGTTCACGAGGTTCTCGGCGCCTATGCCCAGCGCCGCGCCATGAAGAAGGTGTTCCTGCTGACGCCGAACTATCAAGCCGGGCGCGACGCCATGGCCGGCTTCAAGCGGCACTTCCGCGGCGAGATCGCCGACGAGGTCTATGTGCCGCTGAACCATCTCGATTTCGCCGCCGAACTCGCGCGCATCGGCTCGTCCGGCTCGGACGGCATGTTCACCTTCATGCCGGGTGGAATGGGCGTGAACCTCGTGCGCCAGTACGGTCAGGCGGGCCTCACCCAGCGCGTGCCGTTCCTCTCGGCCTTCACGGTGGACGAATCCACCCTGCCGGCCCAGCAGGACGCCGCCATCGGCATGATCGCCGGCATGACCTGGGCGCCGAACATGGACAATCCGCAGAACAAGAAGTTCGTCGCGGATTACGAGGCGGCGTTCGGCTCGGTGCCGGGCTCCTACGCCATGCAGGCCTATGACGCCGCCATGCTGATCGACAGCGCCGTGCGCGCCACCAACGGCAACCTCACGGACCGCGCCGCCGTGCGCACCGCCCTGCGCAAGGCCGATTTCACCTCGCTGCGCGGCAATTTCCGCTTCGCCAACAACCACTATCCGATCCAGGACTTCTACACCGTGCGCGCCGCCAAGCGGCCGGACGGCAAGTTCCAGACCGAGATCGTGGAGCGCATCTTCGAGAACTACACGGACGTCTACGCCGCGCAGTGCCAGATGCGGTGGTGATGGCACACCCCACCCTCTCCCATGGGGGAGAGGGTGGCGCCGGAGGCGCCGGGTGAGGGGTTCGGACCATCACGTTTGCCAACCCACCGGTTCTGTAGCTGGCGTCGACCGCGACGTGCTTCGCTGAAGGGCATTCCCCTCACCCGCCCGCTGACGCGGGCACCCTCTCCCCATGGGAGAGGGTTCACGCGACGGTGTTCATGTCCTCAACGCTGCTCATCATCCAGACGCTGAACGGCTTGCAGCTCGGCATCCTGCTGTTCCTGATCGCGGCCGGGCTGACTCTGGTCTTCGGCGTCATGGACTTCATCAACCTCGCCCATGGCGTGCAGTACATGCTGGGCGCCTATCTCGCCGCCATGTTCGTCGCCTGGACCGGCAGCTTCGTCATCGGCCTCGTCCTCGCGCTCATCACCGCCCTCGCCTTCGGCCTGCTGCTCGAAGTGCTGGTGATGCGCCACCTCTACGACCGCGACCATCTCGAACAGGTGCTGGCGACCTTCGGCCTGATCCTGTTCCTCAACGAGGGCGTGAAGATCGTCTGGGGCGCCGCTCCCTTGCAGGTGCCGATCCCGGCGGCCCTGTCCGGCTCGATCCGCATCGCCGACGGCGTACTCTATCCCGTCTGGCGGCTGGCGATCATCTTTTCGGGGCTTGCCGTCGCGCTCGGCCTCTATCTCGTCGTCGCCAAGACCAAGGTCGGCATGCTGATCCGCGCCGGCGCGACCAATGCGCCGATGGTCTCGGCGCTCGGCGTGGATATTCGCCGCCTGTTCATGATCGTCTTCGGCTTCGGCGCGATGCTGGCGGGCTTCGCCGGCTGCATGGCCGCGCCGGTCTTCTCGGTCGAACCCGGCATGGGCGACAACCTGCTGATCCTCGCCTTCGTCGTCATCGTCATCGGCGGCATAGGCTCGGTCCGCGGCGCATTCATCGGCGCATTGCTGGTCGGCCTCGTCGACACGCTGCTGCGCTCCTTCTCGGTCGACCTCCTGCGCATGACCGGCCTCTCGCCCTCGGATGCGCGCACCATCGGGCCCGCCATCGCCTCCATGTCCATCTACATCCTGATGGCGGCCGTGCTGTTCTTCCGGCCGACCGGCCTGTTCCCGGCCAAGGGCTGAACCATGGCCGACACCGCCCTCGCCGCCCCCGCCGCGACGCCGCCCCTCTGGCGGCGCTGGTGGCTGCCGGCCCTCGTCTTCCTCGCCCTCGCCGTCGTGCCGCTGATCTGGCCGGAGCGGTTCGTGCTCGGCCTCGTCTCGCGCGCCATGATCATGGGGATAGCGGCGCTGTCGCTGGACCTCATCCTCGGCTACGGCGCACTGATCTCCTTCGGCCATGCCGCCTTTCTCGGGCTCGGCGCCTATGCGGTGGCGATCCTGTTCGAGCACGGCATCGTGGAGGCAGGCATCGCCTTCCCCGTCGCGATCCTCGTCGGCGCGGCCTTCGCGCTCGTCACCGGCGCGATCTCGCTGAAGACCCGCGGCGTCTATTTCATCATGATCACGCTGGCCTTCGGACAGATGGCCTTCTTCACCGCCACCAGCCTGTCGGCCTATGGCGGCGACGACGGCCTGCGCATGTTCCACCGCTCGGAAGTGTTCGGCACGCGCATTCTTGCCAGCGAGACGGTGTTCTATTTCGTGGTGCTCGGCACGCTGCTCGGCTGCTACCTGCTGCTGAAGGCCATCGTCGGCTCGCGCTTCGGCCGCGTGCTCAGAGGCGCGAAGGAGAACGAGCGGCGCATGCGCGCGCTCGGCTTCGATCCGTTCCGCTACCGTCTCGCGGCCTATGTCATTTCCGGTGCGATCTGCGCGCTAGCCGGGGCGCTCTTCGCCAATCTCGGCCTGTTCGTCGCGCCCGCCTACATGACCTGGCAGCGTTCCGGAGAGTTCATCGCCATGGTGGTGGCCGGCGGCATGGGCACGCTGCACGGCGCGATCATCGGCGCCATCGGCGTGACGCTGATCGAGGAGTGGCTCGCCGGCTTCACCCAGCACTGGAAGGCGATCTTCGGCCCGCTGGTGGTGCTGGTCGCGATCTTCGCGCGCGGCGGCATCGTGAAGCTGCTGGACCGGGGAGGCAGGTCATGACCGTCCCGATCCTCTCGCTCAAGGGCCTCGCCAAGAGCTTCGGTGCGCTCAAGGTCACCGACGACGTGACTCTCGACATCGCCCCGCGCGAAATCCACGCGATCATCGGCCCGAACGGCGCCGGCAAGACCACGCTGATCGGCGAGATCACCGGCGAGGTGCCGCTGGACGCCGGCACAGTCACGTTCGACGGACAGGACATCACGCGCTGGCCGGTTCACCGCCGGGCACTGGCGGGCCTTACCCGCTCGTTCCAGATCACGCAGGTCCTGCCGGGCTTTTCCGTCGTGGAGAATGTCGCGACCGCCGCGCAGGCGCACGAGGGCTCCTCGTTCCGCTTCTTCCGTCCCGCCGGCGCCGACCAGCGGCTCAACGACCGGGCCATGGCTGCGCTCGCGCAGGTCGGCCTCGCGGATCGCGCCCAGTCGGGTGCCGCCAGCCTCTCACATGGCGAGAAACGCCAGCTCGAAATCGCCATGGCCCTCGTCGCCGAACCCAAGCTCCTGCTGCTCGACGAGCCCATGGCCGGCATGGGCCGCGAGGAAACCGAGCGCATGGTCGAGGTGCTCATCGCGCTGAAGGGCCGCTATCCCATGGTCCTCGTCGAGCACGACATGCACGCCGTGTTCCGCCTCGCCGACCGCATCTCCGTGCTGGTCTATGGGCGCGTCATCGCCTCCGGCACGCCCGCCTCGGTGCGCGCCGATCCCGCCGTCCGCGAGGCCTATCTGGGCGAGGAGGAATTCGCATGAGCGAACCGGACCTCCCCGAGACGCTGGACGCCGAGACCCGCCTCGCGCACCAGCCGCGCGATGCCCGGCCGGAACTGCGCCTGTGGCTGCGGCTCCTCACCTGCACCACCATGATCGAGCGCGAGATCAGGCGGCGGCTCGCCGACCGCTTCCACATCACCCTGCCGCGCTTCGACCTCTTGGCACAGCTCGACAAATCGCCGGAGGGCATGACGCTCGGCGAGATTTCCCGGCGCATGATGGTGACCAACGGCAATGTCACGGGCCTCGTCGCCCGCATCGCCGAGCAGGGTTATGTCGAGCGCCGCCGCGACGAGAAGGACGGGCGCGTGCAGCGCATCGTCATGACCGGCAAGGGGCACGAGGACTTCGCCCGCATGGCGCGCGAGCACGGCGTCTGGGTGCGCGAACTACTCGGCGGGCTCGAACCCGGAGAGCGCGAGGTGCTGATGAGCCTGCTCGCGCGCACGAAGACCAGCGTGGCGCGCGCCTCCATGCCACGCGTGGAGGCGGCGGAATAGCATGCTGACCGTCTCGAACCTCGAAGCCGGCTACGGCGACGTTCAGGTCCTGTTCGGCGTCTCGTTCGGCATCGCCAAGGGCGAGGTCGTCACCCTGCTCGGCCGCAACGGCATGGGCAAGACAACCACGGTGAAGTCGGTCTTCGGGCTCCTGAAGCCGGCCGCCGGCACCATTGCGGTGGATGGGGTCGCGCTCGCGGGCCGCCCGCCATTCAGGATCGCGCAGGCGGGGCTGGGGCTCGTCCCCGAAGGCCGGCAGATCTTCCCGAACCTCGATGTCGAGGAAAACCTCGTCGCCACCGCGGCCAATCGCGGGCGGCAGGAGCATGCCTGGACGCTGGACCGCGTCTACGCGTTCTTTCCGCGCCTCAGGGAACGCCGCCGCAACATGGGCAACCAGCTCTCGGGCGGCGAGCAGCAGATGCTCGCCATCGGGCGCGCGCTGATGACCAATCCCCGCCTGCTCGTGCTGGACGAGGCGACCGAGGGGCTCGCCCCGGTCATCCGCGCCGAGATCTGGGCCTGTCTCCAGCGCCTCAAGCAGGACGGCCAATCGATCCTGGTCATCGACAAGAACGTCGATGCTCTGGTCAAACTGGCCGACCGGCACCTGATCCTGGAGAAGGGCCGGATCGTCTGGGAAGGGAGCAGCGCCGACTTCGTCGCCAGCCCCGACCTGAAGGACCGCTACCTGCACGTTTGAACAGACATGCCACCGGGATTTGCCATGACGACGACGCTCGCCGCCAAGATCGCCCGCGAATACGGCACGCCCGCCCTGGTCATCGACATGGACCGCGTCGAGGCCAATATCGCCCGCGTGCAGGCGCAGTGCGACAAGGCGGGCCTCGCCAATCGCCCGCACATCAAGACCCACAAGAGCCCGGAACTGGCGAAGCTGCAGGTCGCGGCCGGCGCGAAGGGCATTACCTGCCAGAAAATCGGCGAGGCCGAGGTGATGGCGGCGGCCGGCATCGACGACATCCTGATCAGCTACAACCTCCTCGGCGAGGAGAAGATGGCAAGGCTCGGCCGGCTGCTGGAGACCACGACCGTGACGGTCGCCGCCGACAACGCCACCGTCATCGGCGACCTGCCCAAGGCCGCGGGCATTGCCGGCCGACCGCTCGGCGTGGTCATCGAATGCGACACGGGCCGCAAGCGCGCGGGTGTCGAGACGCCGGGCGAGGCCATCGAACTCGCCAAGCTCATCGCGGCCTCCCCCGGCCTCGCCTTCAAGGGTTTCATGATGTACCCGACCGAAGATGGCTGGCCGGAGGCGCAGAAATTCCTCGACACGGCGCTGGCCGGCATCCGCCTCGAAGGACTGGAGGCCGAGATCGTCTCGACCGGCGGTTCGCCCAACCTGAAGAATCTCGGCAAGCTGAAGGGCGCGACCGAGCACCGGCCGGGCACCTATATCTACAACGACCGGATGCAGGTGGCGGCGGGCGTCGCGACCCTCGATGACTGTGCCCTCAATGTCTACGCGACCGTCGTCAGCCGGGCGGGCGCTGACCGTGGCATTCTCGATGCCGGGTCCAAGACGTTGACCTCCGATCCCGGAGGCGGGCTCGACGGTTTCGGCCTCATCCTCGAACACCCCGAGGCCCGGATCGCGAAGTTCGCCGAGGAGCACGGCTTCCTCGACCTCACCAAATGCAACGAGCGGCCGAAGGTTGGCGATGTCGTGCGCATCGTGCCGAACCATGTCTGCGTCGTGGTCAACATGGTCGACGAAGTGGTGATGGTGCGCGGCGAGGAGATCGTCGGCATCCTGCCTGTCGCTGCGCGCGGCAAGCTGCGCTGATCCGCCGCCGGGACGCGTTCCGATACCGGCCTTGCCAGACAAGGCCGTGGCCGGCCACATTCCCTGCCCCGCATGCCGGAGAGACAGTCCGATGAGCCCCGACGACAAACTTGCCCAGATGGGCCTGACTCTGCCGCCGACCCCGACGCCCGCGGGCAATTACGTGCCGTTCAAGCGCGACGGCAATATCGCCTATCTCGCGGGACAGGGGCCGCGGAAACCCGACGGCACGCTGCATACCGGCAAGGTCGGCGGCAATGTCACTGTCGAGACGGCTTACGAGCACGCCAAACTGGTCGGCCTCCAGCTTCTGTCATCCGCGAAGGCGGCGGCGGGCGGTGACCTTTCCAAAGTCGAGTTCCTGAAAGTGCTCGGCATGGTCAACGGCACGCCGGATTTCGGCGACCATCCGCGCGTCATCAACGGCTTCTCGGACCTGGTCGTCGCGGTGCTGGGCGAGCGCGGCCGGCACGCGCGGTCCGCGGTCGGCATGGGCTCGCTGCCGATGGGGATCACGGTGGAGATCGAGGCGGTGATCCGCATTCACGACTGAGGGGCGGCTACTCCGCCACCACCGCCGTCGCCTCGATCTCGATCTTCGCGGCCTTTTCGACAAGGCGCACCACCTGCACCACGGCCATGGCCGGATAGTGCTGGCCGAATATCTCGCGATAGGCTTGGCCGAGCGGCTTCAGATTGGCGAGATATTCCTCGACATCGGTCACGTACCAGGTGAGGCGGATGATGTGGTGCGGGCTGGCATCGCCTGCCGCCAGAATGGCCGCGATGTTCGAGAAGCACTGGCGGGCCTGGCCGGCGAAATCCTCGGGGAAGTTGCCCATCAGATCCCAGCCGACGACACCGCCAGTGACGACGATGCGCCCCTTCGCGCTCATGCCGTTGGCATAGCCGCGCGGCACCAGCCAGCCCTTGGGATTGAGGGTGACGGGACGCTCGTCCTCATCGGCGAGCGGCATGGGGATGACGGGTTTCACGGGCTTGCTCATCTCGTTCACTCGGCCGCCTTGGATCGGTCGGATGCCTCGCGCGCGGCCTCGTCGCGGAGCGCAAAGCGCTGCAGCTTGCCGGTCTCGGTGCGCGGCAGGCGGTCCACGAAGGTGATCACGCGGGGATATTTGTAAGGCGCGATCTCGTTCTTGACGAAAACCTGCAACTCGACCACGAGCGCCGGCGTCACGGTCACGTCGGGCTTGGCCACCACATAGGCCTTCACGATCATGCCGCGCTCGGGGCAAGGCTGGCCGACGACGCCGGCCTCGGCCACGGCGGGATGGGCCAGCAGCGCCGCCTCCACCTCCGGGCCGGCGATATTGTAGCCGGCCGAGACGATCATGTCGTCGTTGCGCGCCTGATACCAGAAATAGCCGTCGGCATCGGCCATGTAGGTGTCGCCGGTGATGTTCCAGCCGTTCTCGACATATTTGGCCTGCCGCTCGTCGGAGAGGTAGCGGCAGCCGGTCGGGCCGCGCACGGCAAGGCGGCCGGGGGTGCCGGGGGCCAAGTCCTCGCCCTGGGGGCCCACGACCTTCGCTTCGTAGCCGGGCACGGGCAGGCCGGTCGCGCCCGGCCTGATCTTCCCCTCGGGCGCGGCGATGAAGATGTGCAGCATCTCGGTCGCGCCGATGCCGTCCATCAGCTCCAGCCCGGTTGCCGCCTTCCAGGCGTCGAAGGTCGCCTTGGGCAGCGCCTCGCCGGCCGAGACGCATTTCTTCAAGCTCCGCCAGTCGTGGTCGCCGAGCGCCGGGATCATGGCGCGATAGGCGGTCGGCGCGGTGAAGCAGATGGTCGGCTTGTATTCGGCTATCGCAGGCAGCAGGTCGCCCGGCGGCGCCTTCTCCAGCAGAACCGTCGAGGCCCCGACCCGAAACGGGAACAGCACGAGACCGCCGAGGCCGAAGGTGAAGGCGAGCGGCGGCGAGCCGATGAAGCGGTCATCCGCCGTCGGCTTCAGCACGTTGCGGGAATAGGCGTCGCAGATGGCAAGCAGGTCGCGGTGGAAATGCATGGTGCATTTCGGCTGGCCGGTGGTCCCCGAGGTGAAGCCGAACAGGCAGACATCGTCGCGCGCGGTATCGACGGCGGCGAAGGTGTCGGGAGCCGAGGCCGCCATCGCCTTCAACTCGCCGAACGCGACGATGCGCTTCAGGAAGGCGGAGTTTCCCTGCGCCTTCTGCAATTCGTCGAGCAGCCGGTCGTCGCAGAGCGCCAGCGCAACCTCTGCCTTGTCGATGATCTGGCCGAGCTCCTTGGCGCGCAGCAACGGCATGGTGGCGACGACGATGCCGCCCGCCTTGATCACCGCGAGATAGGCCGCGACCATCATGGGGTTGTTGGGCGCGCGCAGCAGCACGCGGTTGCCGGTGACGAGACCGAGGTCACCCACCAGCACGTTGGCGATGCGGTCGATCTCGCGGGCGAGGTCGGCATAGGTCCAGCGCGTGCCATCCGGCGCGATCACAGCGATCCGGTCGCCCCGCCCCTCGGAGACATGGCGATCGACGAACTCGGTCACGCAGTTCAGGCGCTCGGGGTATTGCAGCTCGGGCCGGTCGAACAGGAAGACAGGTTGCGCTTCCGCGGGCGGCAGGCCGCGGCTGGCGAACGTGTCGACATGCGCCGATGCGACCATCCTCCCCTCCTATCCGGCAGCCCGAAATCCCGAAGAAACACCGGCCGCAGCTTCGGCCTCCGCCAGATGCGCCCGCGCGATGACGACCTTCTGCACCTCGGTCGCCCCCTCGTAGATGCGCAGCGCCCTGATCTCCCGGTACAGTTCCTCCACCTTTTCGCCCTTCTTGACGCCGAGGCCGCCGAAGACCTGGATCGCCCGGTCGATGACCTTCTGGGCATTTTCTGTCGCGACCATCTTGGCGATGGCCGCCTCTTTGGTGATACGCGGCTTGCCCTGGTCCTTGGCCCAGGCGGCGCGGAAGACCAGTAGCGCGGCGGCTTCGAGCTCGGCGACGCTGTCGGCGAGCGAAGCCTGCGTCAGTTGAAGATCGGCCAACGGTGCGCCGAACATATGGCGAGCCTTCGCGCGGCGCGTCGCCTCGTCCAAAGCGCGATAGCCCATGCCGAGGGCGGCAGCAGCCACTGTCGGGCGGAAGATGTCGAGATTGGCCATGGCCATGGCGAAGCCGCCGCCTGCCCTGCCGATCAGCGCGTCCTCCGGCAGGTGGCAGTTGTCGAATTTCAGCGTTGCCAGCGGGTGCGGCGCGATGACGTCGATCCGCTCGGCAATGGAGAAGCCCGCCATGTCCGGTGCGACGATGAAGGCGGAAATGCCGCGCGCGCCCGGCGCCTCGCCGGTGCGAGCGAAGACGACGTAGCGGTCGGCAATCCCGCCGTTGGAAATCCAGGTCTTGGTGCCGTCGAGCCGCCAGCCGCCGGCCACTTTCGTCGCGGTTGTGGAGAGAGCCGCGACATCAGAGCCGGCATCCGGCTCCGACAGGGCGAAAGCCGCGATGGACCTGCCGTCGCGCACCGGCGGACAGGCGAGCGCCTTCTGCTCGGGGGTGCCGAACAGCGAGATGACGCCGGTGCCGAGCCCCTGCATGGCGAAGGCGAAATCGGCGAGGCCATCCACATAGGCAAGCGTCGCCCGCGTGATGCACAGCGTGCGCACGTCGAGGTTCTCGGAGAGGCCGCCCTGGTCGCCGGGCACGCAGGCTTTCAGCCAGCCCGCCTCGCCCATGGCCGCGACGAGACGGCGGCAGGAGCCGTCGACATCGCCGTGGTCGACCAGCGGCGGCACAGCGCGCGCAGCCCATTCCCCGAGCCTTGCCGCGTAATCGCGGTGACAATCCTCGAAGAACGGCAGTGCGAGGAGGTCGGCAGGAATCATGTCAGACCTCGCGACAAACCCTCTCCCATGGGGAGAGGGTGGCTGCGGAGCAGCCGGGTGAGGGGTTTGGCCTCAACGGAAATGGGCCCGCGTCAGATGCGCGCCTACGCGATGAGGGGGCACCCCTCACCCGCCCGCTGACGCGGGCACCCTCTCCCCATGGGAGAGGGTTGACCGGCGTACGCGACCACGTCGGCTTCATCCCTCAGTCCCCCTCGAAGACCGGCTTGGTCTTGGCCGCAAAGGCCTCGAAGGCGCGGCGGAAGTCCTTCGTATCCATGCAGATGGCCTGCGCCATGGCCTCGGCCTCGATGGCCTCGTCCACCGACATGGTCCATTCCATGTGCAGCATGCGCTTGGTGATGCCGTTGGCGAATGTCGGCCCTGCCGAGATTTCATCCGCCAGCGCCGTCGCTTCCGCGAGCACTGTTTCGGGCGTCGCGAGGCGGTTGAAGAAGCCCCAGGCGTGGCCTTCCTCGCCGCCCATCATCCGGCCGGTGTAGAGCAGTTCAGACGCCCTGCCCTGTCCGATAATGCGCGGCAGGATCGCGCAGGCGCCCATGTCGCAGCCGGCCAGGCCCACCTTGTTGAACAGGAACGCGACCTTGGCCTTCGGCGTGCCGATGCGCAGGTCCGAGGACATGGCGATGATGGCGCCCGCGCCGACGCAGATGCCGTCGATGGCGGAGATGATCGGCTGCGGGCAGGCGCGCATGGCCTTGACCAGTTCGCCGGTCATGCGGGTGAACTGCAAGAGCCCCGGCATGTCGCGGCCGGTCAGCGGCTCGATGATCTCGAAGACATCACCGCCCGCGCAGAAATTGCCGCCCGCGCCGGTGACGACGATCGTCTTGATCTCGGTGTCGAAGGCCAGCGCCCGGAACAGGTCGCCGAGCTCGGCATAGCTCTCGAAGGTCAGCGGGTTCTTCCGCTCGGGTCGGTTGAGCGTGATGGTCGCGACCTTGCCCTTCACCTCCCAGAGGAAGTGGGTCGCCTGCCAGTCCGACAGCTTCTGGCGATGGGGAATGCGGTGGGTCGCAGGCTGCATCGGCATGTCCTTCATATCTCTCCGCCTGCCACCGGCAGCGCGATGCCGGTCACGGCGGCTGCCACGTCGGAGACCAACCAGAGCACGGCGGCGGCCACCTCCTCAGGTCTCACGAGGCGGCCAATGGGCATGGATTTCGTGAGGTCGGCGAGCGCCGCCTCGGGCGTGCGGCCGGTCTTCGCCACGATGGTGTCGATGGAGCCTGCGACGAGGTCGGTTTCGGTGAAGCCGGGGCAGACGCAGTTGATGGTCACGCCGGAGGTCGCGACCTCCTTGGCCAGCGCGCGCGTGAGGCCGACGACGCCGTGCTTCGCCGCGCAATAGGCGGAAACGTAAGGGTAGCCCGTCAGCCCCGCTGTCGAGGCGACGGAGACGATGCGGCCGTGGCCGCGCTCGACCATGCCGGGCAGCGCGAGGCGGATGCCGTCGAAGACGGAGGTCAGGTTCAGCGCGATCATCCGGTCGAACATTGCCCGGTCCATGCGTTTCACGGGCGCGGTCTCGGCGTGGCCGGCATTGTTGACAAGGATGTCGAGAGGGCCGGCAAAGGTGATCCCCGCGTGCAAAGCGTCCGCGTCGGTCACGTCGGCGACGACATGGGCGCTGGCGTCGCCCGCATCCACCGCCTCGCGAAGCGGCGCCTGGGTGCGGCCGAGCACGGTGACGTGGGCGCCCTGCCCCGTCAGCGCCTTCGCGATGGCCCGGCCGATGCCGCGTCCGCCGCCGGTGACGAGGGCGCGCTTGCCGGCGAGCGGCAGGTGGGCGGATGATCCGGCAGCGTCGGGTCGGGTCGGCATCGCGGCCTCCTGACAGAATGTTTTAGGCTTCAAATATTTTCGGGCAAGAGGCTTCCGCGCGCTTGCCGGCAATTATTTTAAGCCTAAACTATTTTCCGGCGACCGAGGCGAGGATCAGGCCATGCGCATCGCGGTGATCGGCGGCGGGCCCGGCGGGCTCTATTTCGCCATCCTGATGAAGAAGTGGCGGCCGGCCGCCGAGATCACCGTCTTCGAGCGCAACCGCCCCGACGACACGTTCGGCTTCGGCGTGGTCTTCTCCGACGCGACACTGGACATTTTCGAGCGCTACGACCCGGAGAGCTACCGGGCGATCACCGACCATTTCGCCTATTGGGACGATATCGAGGTCCGCTTCAAGGACACGGTCCACCGGATCGGCGGCAACGGCTTCTGCGGCTGCTCGCGCCAGCAACTGCTGATCCTGCTGCAGAACCGCGCGAAGGCGCTGGGCGTGACGCTGAAATTCCAGACCGAGGTCGAGCCGGACCTTTACGCCTTCGCCGGCTACGACCTGATCGTCGCCGCGGACGGCATCAATTCGCGCATCCGCGAGGCGAACCACGAGCATTTCGCGCCGGAAGTGGACCTGCGCCCCAACAAGTTCACCTGGCTGGGCTCGACCCGCGAACTCGACGCCTTTACCTTCTTCTTCCGCGAAACGCCGCACGGCATCTTCATCGCCCACACATACCAGTACGAGCCGGGCCGCTCGACCTGGGTGATCGAGACCGATCCCGACACCTTTGCCCGCGCCGGCCTCGACACGATGGACGAGGACGCCTCGGCCCGCTTCCTCGAAGGCATCTTCGCAGAGGAACTTGCCGGCCATCCGCTGATCACCAACCGCTCGCTCTGGCGGCAATTCCCGATGATCCGCTCGAAACGCTGGGTGAAGGACAATGTCGTCCTGATCGGCGATGCCAAAGGCACGGCGCATTTCTCCATCGGCGCGGGCACCAAGCTCGCCATGGAGGATGCCATCGCGCTGTTCGATGCCGTCCGTGCGAAGGGGGCGGTGAAGGACGCGCTTAACGCCTACGAGACCGACCGGCGCGAGGAGGTGGAGCGCACCCAGCACGCCGCCGACGTGTCGCTCGTCTGGTTCGAGCATGTCGACCGCTTCTGGGACATGGATCCGCGCCAGTTCGCCTTCGGCCTGATGACCCGCTCCAAGGCCATCACCTACGAGAACCTGAAGCTGCGTGCGCCCGACTTCATCGCGACCGCCGACCGCATGTTCGCGGAAGGCGTGCCTGACGCCGACCTCGCAAAGCCGCGTCCGCCGCTGTTCCAGCCGCTGAACTTGCGCGGGATGACAGTCGAAAACCGCGCGGTCGTCTCGCCCATGTGCATGTATTCGGCTGTGGAGGGCATGCCTACCGACTGGCACACCGTCCATTACGGCGCGCGTGCCATCGGCGGGGCTGGCCTCGTCTATACCGAGATGGTCTGCATCGCTCCCGACGCACGCATCACGCCGGGCTGCGCAGGGCTTTGGACCGACGAACAGGAAGCGGCGTGGACGCGGATCGTCGCCTTCGCGCACGCGCACTCGCGCGCGAAGGTCTGCCTGCAGCTCGGCCATGCCGGACGCAAGGGCGCGACGAAGCTCATGTGGGACGGCATGGACCGGCCGCTGGAGGGCGGCGCATGGCCTGTCGTCTCCGCCTCGCCCATCCCCTACTACCCCGACAGCCAGATACCCGCGGCGCTCGACGAGGCCGGCATGGCCCGCATCGTCGGCGAGTTCGTCGCGGCGACCGAGCGCGGCATCCGCTGCGGCTTCGACATGCTGGAACTGCACGCCGCCCACGGCTACCTGCTCGCATCCTTCCTCTCGCCGCTCACCAATACGCGGACGGATGGCTATGGCGGCTCCATCGAGAACCGCCTGCGATTCCCGCTTCGGGTGTTCGGCGCGATGCGCGCGGCATGGCCAGCGGACAGGCCCATGTCGGTGCGCATCTCCGCGACGGACTGGGCCGAGGGCGGCATGACCGAGGACGATTCCATCGCCATCGCGCTCGCCTTCACGGAGGCCGGCGTCGACCTGATCGACGTCTCCACGGGCCAGACCACGCCGAAGAGCCGGCCGGTCTATGGACGCATGTTCCAGGCGCCCTTTTCGGACGCGATCCGCAACGAGGCCGACGTGAAAACGCTATGCGTCGGCAACATCACCTCGGCCGACCAGATGAACACGATCCTCGCCGCCGGCCGCGCCGATCTCGTGGCGCTCGGTCGGCCGCATCTCGCCGATCCGTGCTTCATGCTGAAAGCCGCCGCCTGGTACGGCATCGACATCCACCAGCCGCCGCAATACCTGCCCGGCAAGGACCAGGCCCTGCGCAATGCGGTGAAGGACCGCGCCGATTTCGAGGCGCTCAAGGTCGCGGCCAAGCCGAAGCGCCACGCCAAGGGCAGCTTCGACAAACAGGCGGCGGAATAGTCAGCGGCTGATCGCCGACAATCCGCCATCCACGGCGATCTCGGCGGCCGTGACATAGCGCGCCTCGTCGGAGACGAGGAACAGCACGGCCTGCGCCACATCCCAGGCATCGCCCATCTTGCCGGTCGGTACCTGAGCGTTGCGTGCGGCGATCAGCGCCGCAGCGTCACCGCCCGCGACCGTCTTCGCCAGCCTGTGCTCCACCAGCGGCGTATGCATGAGGCCGGGGATCACCGTGTTGCAGCGAATGTGCTGCTTCGCATAGGTCACCGCGATCGACCGCGAAAAGCCGAGAATGCCGAGCTTGGTCGTCGTGTAGGCGACATGCGGACGGCCCGCCAGAACGCGCACACCGGCGATCGAGGACAGGTTGACGATGGCCCCGCCGCCCTGCCGCTCCATGGCGGGAATGACGTATTTGCAGGCGAGGAAGGCGGTCTTCAGGTTCAGGTCGAGTTGGAAGTCCCAGACCTCCTCGGTCATGGAGACCGGATCGCCGGGCGCGGAGCCGCCGACATTGTTGATGAGGATGTCGATGCGCCCGAAGCGCGCGAGGCAGTCGGCCACCGCCGCCTCGACATCGGCGGCCTTGGTCATGTCGACACCGGTGGCGAAGCAATCGCCGCCTTCGGCCTCGATCAGCCGCTTCGTCTCCTCGGCCGCGGCCTTGTCGATATCGGTGCCGTAGATCGCGGCACCCTGGCGCGCCAGCAGCACGGCGGTCGCCTTGCCGTTGCCCCAGCCCTCGCCCACAGAACCCGCGCCGGAGATGAAGGCGACCTTGCCCGTCAGATCATGCATGCTGCGGTATCCATCTCGTGGCCGAGGCAGGCGTCAGACCAGCACGGCGTGCTGCTTCATCCCCACCGTGCCGAAGACGCGGCGATAGCGCTCGATCTCGCTCTTCGGGCCGGTCGCCTTCAGCGGATTGTCCGAAAGCTTCACCGCGGGGCGGCCATTCGCCTCGATCACCTTGCAGACGACGGAAATCGGCGCCAGCGCGTCGGCATCGCCGTTCGGTACGCAGCCCTTGAAGTCATTGGTGAGGTTGGTCCCCCAGCCATAGCCGATGCGCACGCGGTCCTTGAAGTGACGCGCGGTCTCCTCGATGGAATCGATGTCCATGCCGTCGGAGAGAATGACCAGCTTCTTGGCGGGGTCGCGACCCTTCTCCCGCCACCACTGGATCAGTTCCTCGCCGCCCTCGATCGGCTCCTTGGAATCGGGCCGCGCACCCGTCCAGTCCGCCACCCAGTCCGGCGCATGGGCGAGGAAATGGGCGGTGCCGAAGCAATCGGGCAGGATGATGCGCATGTTCTGGTCGTAGATGCGCGCCCAGTCCTCGAGCACGCGATAGGGCGATTTCAGCAGTTCCTCGTCGGTCTTTGCCAGCGCCGCATAGACCATGGGCAGTTCATGAGCATTGGTGCCGATGGCCTCGATGCCGAGATCCATGGCGAGCTTCATGTTGGACGTGCCGGTGAAGACGTCGGCGCCGAGCGCGTCGGTCATGGCCTCCATCATCCATTGCTGCCAGAGGAAGCCGTGGCGGCGGCGGGTGCCGAAATCCGAGATTTTCAGCGTGCCGACCTCGTCCTTGAGCCGGCGCAGGCGCTTGATCTTCTCCCAGGCCTTGGCCTTGGCATTGGCGTAGAGAATGTCGAGTTCGAGCTTGGAGAGGTCGCGCATGGTCGCGCGGGCGCGCAGCTCGTTGATGATGGCGAGGGACTGCACCTCCCACATCGTGGTCTCGGCCCACCGTCCCGCGAAGGTCAGCTCGTACTGGCCGTCGCGCCGGGTCAACTCGTAGTCCGGCAGCCGAAAATCCTTGAGGAAGGCGAGATAATCCGGCGTGAAAATGCGCTCGCGGCCATAGAACGTGTTGCCGGCGAGCCAGATCAGTTCCTTCGGCGTGAAGCGAAGCGAGCGGGCGTGGTCGAGCTGTTCGCGCAGCTCGCGCTCGTCGATGATCTCGGCGAGGCGCACGGTCTTCGTGCGGTTGTTCAATGCGAAGGTCGCGGTCACATCCGGATGGAAGCGCCGGATCAGCTGCTGCATGGCGAACTTGTAATAGTCCGAATCCAGCAGCGACCGGATGATCGGGTCGAGCTTCCAAGTGTGGTTGTAGACGCGGGTGGCGATATCGACCATCGGCGGCCCGATTGCGTTGCAGCAGGGGCGCGGACCTTAGCAGGGCACCGCGGGATGGATAGTCTCCCTTGCCCGCCATCGATGCAAGGCAGCCTTTCAGGCGCCCTGCACCCGCGCGCCCGCGCGCCGGGCGAACCATTCCGAGGCGACCAGCGCGACGAGGGCTATGATCACGGCGATGACGGTGAGGCGCATCGCGGCCTCGTCGCCGCCCGGCGCCTGCGTATAGGTGTAGATCGCCGCGGAGATGGTCTGCGTCTCGCCGGGAATGTTCGAGACGAAGGTGATGGTCGCGCCGAATTCGCCCAGTGCCTTGGCGAAGCACAGGACCATGCCGGCGAGGATGCCGGGCAGTGCCAGCGGCAGGGTGACGGTGAAGAAGACCGCGATGGGATTGGCCCCGAGCGTCGCCGCGGCGCGTTCGAGCTTCACGTCCGAGGCCTCGATGGACAGCCGGATGGCGCGCACCAGCAGGGGAAAGCCCATGACCGCACAGGCGAGCGCCGCGCCGGTCCAGCGGAACGAGAAGACGATGCCGAAATGCTCCGCGAGAAAGGCGCCGACCGGCCCGCGACGGCCCATGACGACGAGCAGCATGTAGCCGGTGACCACCGGCGGCAGAACCAGCGGCAGATGGACGATACCGTCGAGGATCGCCTTGCCCCAGAAGTCCTTGCGGGCCAGCAGCCAGGCGATGGCGAGGCCGAAGGGCAGCGCGCAGAGAGTCGCCCAGGACGCGATCCGGAGGGACAGCTCGACGGCGGTCCATTCCTCTGATGTCAGCGAAAGCATGCGGCTGTTCCGGTTCGCGCTATATCTTTCGAGTTATAGCGCCAAACCAGCCCGCGCGTCAGCAGCCCTAGACGGCGACCGCCTCGCGCTTCACGCCGAACTCGCGCCCGGGGATCGAGGCGAGCAGCGCCTGCGTATAGGGGTGCTGCGGATCGCCGAAGACCTTGCCGATGGGCCCGGCCTCGACCACCTCGCCGTTCTTCATGACCGCGACGAGATCGCAGACCTGCGCCGCGACCCTGAGATCGTGGGTGATGAAGACGATGGACAGGCCCAGCCGCTGGCGCAGTTCCGCGAGAAGCCGAAGTACCTGCGCCTGCACCGAGACGTCGAGCGCCGAGACCGCCTCGTCGGCGACGAGCACTTCCGGCTGCAGCGCGAGCGCGCGCGCGAGGCCGATGCGCTGGCGTTGCCCGCCCGAAAACTCGTGCGGATAGCGGTCGGTCGACGCCGGATCGAGGCCGACCAGCGCGAACAGCTCCTTGGCTTTTGCCAGCGCCTCGGCGCGCGCCATGCCATGGACGATGGGGCCCTGCGCCACCAGTTCGCCCGCCTTGCGGCGCGGATTGAGCGAGGCGAAGGGGTCCTGGAAGACCATCTGGATGTGGCGCGTCGCCCGGCGCATTTCCTCGCGCGAGAGCTTGGCGAGGTCGCGGCCGTTGAGGTTGATGACGCCGGTGTCAGGGTCGATCAGGCGCACGATGCAGCGCGCCAGCGTCGACTTGCCGGACCCGGACTCGCCGACGATGCCGATGGTCCCGCCCTTCGGCAGCGACAGGGTCACGTCCTTCACCGCATGGGTGACGCGGACGCCGCGGCCGAGGAAGCCGCCGGTGCGGAAGGTCTTCGACACGTTCTCGACGGCAAGAATGGTCTCGTCGGAGAACGCGCGCGGCGGCGGCGCCTTCAGCGGCGGGACAGCCGCGATGAGCTGCTTCGTATAGGGGTGCTGCGGGTCGTTGAGGATCTGGTCGGCCGCACCCTGCTCGACCACGAGACCGTGCTGCATGACCGCGACACGGTCGGCGATCTCGGCGACCACGCCGAAATCGTGGGTGATGAACAGGACCGCCGTGCCCTTGCGCGCCTGAAGGTCGCGGATGAGGGCGAGGATCTGCGCCTGCGTGGTCACGTCGAGCGCTGTGGTCGGCTCGTCGGCGATCAGCACTTTCGGGTCGAGCGCGAGCGCCATGGCGATCATGGCGCGCTGGCGCTGGCCGCCGGAGAGCTCGTGCGGATAGGCGCGCGAGGCGAGCTTCGGATCGGGGATGCGGACCTCTTCGAGCAGGGCCAGAACCCGCTCGGTGATCGCCGCGCCCGACAGTTTCGTATGGATGGCGAACATCTCGCCGATCTGGTCGCCGATGGTGCGCAACGGGTTCAGCGCGGTCATCGGCTCCTGGAAGATCATGGCGATGCCGGCGCCGCGCACGTCGCGCATCTCGGCCTCGGTGAGCTGCGTGAGGTCGCGCCCGCCGAACAGCACCTTGCCGCCGTCGATCTCCACGCCGCCCGGCAGCAGCCGCATGATGGCATTGGCGGTCATCGACTTGCCGGAACCGGATTCGCCGACGACGCACAGGATCTCGTTCGACGAGATCGTCAGCGACACGTCCTTCATGGCGTGTGGGCGGTCGGCGCCCGCCGGCAGGCGGACGCTCAGCGCGTCGAGGGTCAGGACGGGATCGGATGCGTCGGTCATCGGCCCTTCAGCCTTGGATTGAGGGCGTCGTTGAGGCCCTGGCCCACCAGCGAGACGGCAAGCACTGTGACGAGGATGGCGATGCCGGGAATGGCCGAAACGTACCACTGCACGCGCAGCACATCGCGGCCGAGGCCGATCAGGTTGCCCCAGGACGCCACGTTCGGATCGGAAAGGCGAAGGAAGGCCAGCGCGCTTTCGAGCAGGATCGACACGGCCATGACCACGCTGGCATAGACGATGACCGGCGGCAGGGCGTTGGGCAGGATCTCGCCGAAGATCAGCTTCATGTCCTTGAGGCCGAGCGTGCGTCCCGCCTGCACGAATTCACGGTTGCGCAGCGACAGGAACTCCGCGCGCGTCAGGCGCGCGGGCGCGGGCCAGGACACGATGCCGATCGCGATGATCACGGTCGTGATGTTGGAGCCGAACACCGCGACGAGAACCAGCAGCAGCAGGAAGTTCGGCAGCGTCTGGAAAGCTTCGGTGACACGCATCAGCACGTTGTCGACCCAGCCGCCGTAATAGCCGGAGACGGCGCCAATCACGATGCCGATGACAACGGCGATGACGGTGGCGACGCCGCCGATCAGCAGCGAGATGCGCGCGCCGTAGAAGATCTGCGCGGCGATGTCGCGGCCGGAATTGTCGGTGCCGAGGAGAAAGCGCGGATTGGCGAAGGGCCAGACCAGCGGCCGGCCGGCCAGCGCCAGCGGATCGCGCGGGAAGAACCAGCCGGCGGTGAGCGCCATGGCCACGACGCAGAGCAGCAGGAACAGGCCGATGACGGCCGGCGGCGAGCGGAAATAGGCGCGGATGAAAGCCACCGCTCAGTCCTCCGCCTTGATGCGGGGGTCGAGCCGCGCATAGACGAGGTCGACGACGAAATTGACGAAGATCACCAGCAGCGCCGAGACGAAGATGATGCCGAGCAGCGTGTTGAGGTCGCGCTGCACGACGCTTTCATAGGCGAGGCGTCCGAGGCCCGGCAGCGAGAAGACGCTCTCCACCACCACCGAGCCGCCGAGCATGGTGCCGGCCTGGAGGCCGATCAGCGTCACCATGGGCAGCAGGGCGTTGCGCAGCACGTGGCGGACCACGACGCGCGTCTCGTCGAGGCCCTTCGCGCGGGCAGTGCGGACGAAGTCGAGGGTCAGCACCTCCAGCATGGAGGCACGCATGATGCGCAGGTAGATGGCGAGGAAGATCAGGCCGAGCGTCAGGGTCGGCAGGACGAGGTGCCGGGCCGTGTCCAGCACGAGCCAGATGCCCTCCTTCACCTGCGTGATGTCGCTGAGGCCGCCGGCCGGAAGCCATTGCAGGTAGATCGAGAAGACGACGATGGCCATCAGGCCGAACCAGAAGGACGGCGTCGCATAGAAGATCAGCCCGAGCGTCGAGATCAGCGTATCGGGCCAGCGGTTCACGCCGCGAGCGGCGATCACGCCGAAGACGATGCCGAAGAAGAAGGCGAATGACAGCGAAGCGGTCATCAGAAGGATCGTCGCCGGCAGGCGCTCGGCGATGACCTGCGCCACCGGCTTGCCGTAGATGGCCGAGAAGCCGAGGTCGAAGCGCACCAGCCGCCAGAGATAGTTGCCAAGCTGGGCCGCGACCGACAGGTCGAGCCCGTAGAAGCGGCGCAGGTCCTCGGCAGTGCGCGCGTCGCCGCCGCCCATCTGCGCCATCATCGCGTCGACCGTATCGCCCGGCGCGAACTGGAGCAGCAGGAACACGCCGATCAGGATCAGGATCAGCGTCGGGATCGAGGCGGCGAGCCGCCGCCCCGCAAGTCTCAGGATCTGCATCGCATCAGGCCGTTCGAGACATTCGTGCCATCACTCGGCCAACCAAAGATCGTGCCAGGACGACGAGCCCCAGCGCGGCGTGTTGGAATGGTTGCGCGCCTTCGCCGTGATCGTCGTGACGAAGATCTGCTCGATCGGCATCCAGATCATCAGCTCGCCGTTGGCGCGCTTGACGAAGTCGGCATAGAGCGCCTTGCGCTTGGCCGTATCGACCTCGGTCGCCGCGTCGTCGATGATCTTGTCGATGACCTGATCGGTGACGCCCCACTGGTTGGTCCAGGGCGCGCCGGCGGGCTGGCCGGAGCGATACCAGACCGTCGTGGAGACGGCGGGGTCGTTGCGGTACTGGTGCCAGCCGGTGGCGAGGTCGAAGGCATGGTCGGCATAGACCGACTTCAGGAAGCCGCCGCCGTCATTGCGGACGATCTCGACCCGGACGCCGATCTCGCCGAGGGACTGCTGGATGAAGGTTGCCCAGAGCGAGACATCCTCGCCCCACGGCGCCGGGAGGAGGCGCAGCGACAGGCGCGTGCCGCCCGCACCGGGGCGCAGGCCCGCCTCGTCGAGCAGCCTGGCGGCCTTTGCCTTGTCGTAGGGGTACTGCGGCGTGTCCGCGCCCGGGTAGAAGTCGGTCGAGACGGAGGGGATTGGGCCGGTGCCGATCTTGGCGAAATCGCCGAGGAAGTTCTCGATGAAGAACGGCACGTTGATCGCGTGGGCGAGCGCCTGACGCACGCGGATGTCGGCCAGTTCCTTGCGCCGGAAATTGAACTCCAGCGTGTTGTTGCGCGCATTGCCCTCGTTGCCCTTGGTCGAGACGACGAAGCGCGGGTCCTTGCCGAGGCGGGCCATGTCGGAAATGGTCAGGCCCGAGAACGGCGAGTAATGGACCTGCCCGGCCTCCATCTGCGCGGCAGCGGCGGCGCGGTCGGTGATGACGCGCCAGACGATGCGGTCGAGGTTCGCCGGTCCTTTCCAGTAGCCGTCGTGACGCTCGGCGATGACGTGCTGGCCACGCTCGTACTGCACGAACTTGAACGGGCCGGTGCCGACCGGGGCGAGGTTCACCGGGTTCTGGCGGATGTCGCCCTGGCCCTCGTAGAGATGGCGCGGCGAGATGTAACCGAGGTCGGGAAGAGCGCGCAGCAGCAGGTTCAGCAGCATCGGCCGCTCGTAGCGGAAGATCGCCGTATGCGGGTCCGGCGTGTCGACGGCGGTCAGGAAGAGCTGCAGCGTCGAACCGTAGTTGAGGATCTTCTTCCACATCTCCATGGCGGTGAACTGCACGTCCGCCGAGGTGAAGGGCTTGCCGTCGTGCCAGGTGACGTTGCGGCGCAGCTTGAACGTGATGGTCTTGCCATCCGGCGTCGCCTCCCAGCTCTCGGCGAGCACGCCGACCGGGTTGCCGGCGCCGTCGAGATCGACCAGCGGCTCCTGGATCTTGCCGCCGATGATGTAGACGCCGGTCGAGGCCTGCAGGCTCGGATTGAGCTGACGCTGCTCGGCGCCGTAATGGACGACGAAGACACCGCCCTTGCGCGGCGCCTGCTGGGCGAAGGCGCGGAACGGATCGGCGACGCTGGCGGCGATCGCCGCCGAGGTCATGAGCGCAGCGCGACGGGTGAAGTCCATGGAAGGGCCTCCTGGCGGATGGGCGTAGATTGTACGATGCGAAACGGGGAAATCCCCGTCAATCATGCAGATGCTTGAAAAGCGGGCGCGCCCGTCAGTTGGGCACGAAGCTCACGATGACGCCGTTGACCGCCTTCGCGGGGACGCTGACTTGCTCTTCGCCATGGGCGATGCCGCCCGAGGCCGCCTTGGCCTTCGCAAGGTCCGCCGTGCCGAGCACGATCGCAACGGCGCCTTCGGAAGCCGCGCCGTCACGGACGGCAGCCGGATAGGCCGTTTCGAACTGCGCCTGATCGTAGAACAGGAAGTCGGCGCGCTTGCCGCCCGAGGGAACGCGCCAGCCGTCCGGCGTCTGCACGGCCGGCTCGTCGATCAGGCCGGCCATCTTCTGCGCGGCGGCCTTGGGATCGGCCGAGAGAACCTCGATACGGACGATACGCTTCGCCTCGTTGGCGTGCTTCTGGATCTCGGGGATCCAGACGGTGTCGCGGGTCAGGTGCTGGCAGGCGAAGATGCGCATGCCGCCGGGGTTCTGGTCGAGCGGCCAGCGGAAGACGTTGAACTTGGCCTCGCCGGTCGTGCCGTTCGGCAATTCGACGGGCCGGCCGAAATGGACGGGACCGAGCGGCTCGAGACCGCGCGCCTTGAGTTCGGCCGCGCCGCCGGCGGCGTCATCGGTGGTGAACGCGGTGCGCTCGATGCCCTCGCGCTTCGCGAGGAAGTCGCGCGTCGGCTTGTTCTGGTCGGTCTCCTTCAGGACGCCGAGCAGTTCCAGATAGTCATCGCCGAACATGGTCGTGTAGTTGCCGGTGCCGAGCAGCGGCGAATGCGTGCCGCGCGGCGACATGGTGAAGCCGATCAGGCCCCAGGCCTTCGCGGCGGCGTCAAGATCACGCACGGTGACCACCACATGGTCGACACCCAGAATATGCTTCAGCGGCATGTAACGCCCCTACCCCTAACGAACCTGCAGTGCCGAGTTCAGCCCAAGCCGCGGCCCAACGCAACGCATCGAGACCGGCAATTCCGCCATGACGATGCTGCGCCGCACTCATAGCTCGCCGGAGACGAAACTTCCATCTACTGGCGACAAATGTAACACAAAAAGAATATTACTTCTTCATCAAGTGATACAAATAGAATTTTCTATTTGATAGAGCGGGCGAATGCAGTGAAATGAGAATGCCCGCGAAAACCGCCGTGCGACCTCTGCGCGAACGCGGCTTGCCGCCCTTGCGCGGCCCAGCTTTCATGGGCCTTGAACCGGATCATGACATATCCACCGGGAAAGTCTCCATGACACAGACATCGTCCGCCCCCTGGCCGCCCTCGCTCTGGGCCGCGACCGCGCCGCCCGGCCCGGTGCTGCAACCCGTTACCGGCGACGAGGCGGCCGATGTCGTCGTCATCGGCGCGGGTTTCACGGGCCTCTCCACTGCCATCCACCTGCGCGAGATGGGCGTGGGGGTGACGGTGGTGGAAGCCGTCGAGCCCGGCTGGGGTGCCTCTGGACGCAATAACGGGCAGGTGATTCCGACGCTCGCCGGCCACGACCCCTCAGGCATGACGGCACGCCACGGCGAGGCGGGCGCGCGGTTCAACGCGGTGCTGCGCGACAGCGCGCAGTATCTGTTCGAGACGGTCCGCAAATACGACATCCCCGCGGAGGCCGAGCAGGCCGGATGGGTCCAGCCGGTCCATTCGCCGGGCCGGTTCAGGATTGCCGAGAAGCGCGTCGCCGAATGGTCGGCGATCGGCGCGCCGGTCGAACTGCTCGACCGCGCCGCCACGGCGAAGATGCTGGGATCGGAGGCCTGGTTCGGCGGCTTCTGGAATCCGACGGGCGGCCACATCAACCCGCTCGCGCTCGCGCGCGGGCTTGCGGAGGTGGCGCTCAGGCTTGGCGCCGTCATCCGCTCGCGCTCGCCGGTGCGGTCCTATGCGCGCGTGGGCGACAACTGGTTGGTGAAAACCGATAAGGGCTCGGTGACGGCCAAGGCGCTGGTGCTCGCCACCAACGCCTATACGGGCGAGTTCAGCGACACGCTGAACCGCGACATCGCCCATGAGGTGATCCCGGTCCTGTCGTGGCAGATGGCGACGCGGCCGGTCAGCGACAACATCGCCAAGACGATCATTCCCGACCGGCAGGCCATGTCCGACACTCACCGCGAGCTCTATTTCGCCCGCTGGGACGCCCGCAACCGCCTGGTCACCGGCGGCGCGTCCATGGTGCCGGGCCGCGATGGCGACAATATCCGCCCGCAGGTCGCCGCGCGGCTGAAGAAACTCTGGCCACAGCTCGGCGATATCGAGTTCGACTTCGTCTGGTCCGGTTATGTCGGCATGACGCCGGACAACCTTTTGAAACCGCAGGTGGCCGGTTTCCCGCGCTTCCACCGTCTCGGACCGAACGGCTATGCCTGGGCCGGCTGCAACGGCCGGGCGGTGGCGCTTTCGGTCTCGCTCGGGCGGGAACTGGCGAAGATCACCCAGGGCACGCCGGAAGCCGAACTCGGCCTGCCCTTCTCGGAACCGACGCCATGGCCCATGCAGCCGCTGATCCGCCGCGCTGCGCCCTTCGCCCTGCCGCTGTACCGGCATCTGGATGCACGGGAGATCTGATCCATGGGTGGCACCATCCCCGCCGAGGTGAAGGTCATCGGCCCCGAGGACAGCGCCTCCTACTGGCAGCCGGTGCCGGCCAACGGCTTCGTGCGCTGCATCCTCAATCCGAAAACGGTGACGACCGAGAACCGCTTCTCGATGGGCACGCAGACGGTGGCGGCGGGCGGCCACGTCCGCGAGCACACCCATGACCGGCACGAGGAGGTGATCCACATCACCTCCGGCCGCGGCTTCGCGCGGATCGACGGCGCAGACCAGCCGATCGAGCCGGGCTCCACCGTGTTCATCGGCCGCGACCGCAGGCACGGCTTCGTCAATCCGGGACCGGAGCCGATGAGCTTCGTCTGGTTTCTGATGCCCGGAGGCCTCGAGGACTTCTTCGCGGCAATCGGTCGCGAGCGCCAACCCGGCGAACCGGCGCCCGAGCCCTTCCCGCGCCCGGCCGATATCGAGGCCATCGAGCAGCGCACCGTGTTCGGCTGGGCCGACCCGAGCCACAATCCGAAGGGCTAAAATGATTGTCGAGGAGCGCGACTACCGCATCAAAGCCGGCCATCTCGGCGAGTTCATCGGGCTCTACGAGGAGCATGGCCTCGCCATCCAGAAGGAGATGCTCGGCACGTTCCATGGCTATTTCACCAGCGAGACGGCGGAGCTGAACCACGTCGTCGCCTGGTGGTCCTATGAGAGCCTCGACGACCGGCTCGTCCGCCGCGACCGGATGATGGCCGACCCGCGCTGGCAGGCCTATCTCGACATGGTGAAGGGGCTGGTCGAGACACAGCATGTGCGGTTCCTCAGGCCGACTCGATTCTCACCGCTGAAGTGAGGCAGTCTGGCATCAGCCAAGTGCCTACCTAAACCCCGTCACCGCGTGCGGCATGTACGGCGCCTCCAGTTCCGCAATCTCCTCCACCGTCAGCTTCACCGACAAAGCCGCCACTGCGTCGTCGAGGTGGCCCATTTTGGTCGCACCGACGATGGGCGCAGAGACGACCGGCTTCGCCAGCACCCAGGCGAGCGCGACCTGCGCCCGCGGGATGCCGCGGGCCTTGGCCACCTTCGCCACGGCCTCGACAACCTTGCGGTCGGCGTCGGCCGTGCCCGCATAGAGCGTCTTGCCGAATTCGTCGGTCTCGGAGCGCGCGCTCGTCTCGTCCCAGTCTCGGGTCAGGCGGCCGCGCGCCATCGGGCTCCACGGAATGACGCCGATGCCCTCCTCGCGGCAGAGCGGCAGCATTTCGCGCTCTTCCTCGCGGTAAAGCAGGTTGACGTAGTTCTGCATGGTGACGAACCGCGTCCAGCCATTGGCCTCGGAGGTTTTCAGCATCTTCATGAACTGCCAGGCGTGCATGGACGAGGCGCCGATGTATCGGGCCTTGCCGGCCTTCACGACGTCGTGGAGCGCTTCGAGCGTCTCCTCGATGGGCGTCGAATAATCGAAGCGGTGGATTTGGTAGAGATCGATGTAGTCGGTGCCGAGCCGCCGCAGCGAATGGTCGATCTCGGCCATGATCGCCTTGCGCGACAGGCCCATGCCGTTCGGGCCGGGGCGCATGCGGTTGAACACCTTGGTGGCGATGACCACGTCGTCGCGCTTCGCCATGTCCTTCAGCGCCCTGCCGACGATCTCCTCGCTGGAGCCGATGGAGTAGACATTGGCCGTGTCGAAGAAATTGATGCCGAGATCGAGAGCGCGCTTGATGAACGGTCGGCTCTCCGCCTCGCCCACCGACCAGGGATGCGTGCCCTTGTCGGGTGCGCCATAGGTCATGCAGCCGAGACAAAGGCGCGAAACGTCGAGGCCGGTGCGGCCGAGCTTTACGAAGTCCATGGCGATCTCCCGATGTGACGTAGCGCAGGTCTAGCCGATCACGGCAGGCGGCAGGAAGACCAGCGCCGCCGGTCTGGCCCGCCGCCGTCAATGCTCGCCATGGGTCCGACGGATGCGGCGCACGACCATGGCCATGACGATGACGACGAAGGGCAGCACCACGGCGGTTGCGACCGTCGGCTCGAACGGCAGGAGGCCGGCATCCTTGCCGCCCTTGAACAGATAGCCGAGGAGGCCGAGCACGTAATAGGAAACGGCGGCGATGGAGAGACCCTCGACGGTCTGCTGGAGCCGCAACTGAAGACGGCCGCGCTCCGACATGGTTTCCAAGAGCGCGCGGTTCTGCTGCTCGAGGGCGATGTCGACGCGCGTCCGCAGCAGGTTCGCCGCCCGCGTCAGCTTCTGCGACAGCTCCGCCTGCCGGTCCGATGCGGTCTGGCAGGTGCGCATGGCCGGCGCGAAACGGCGGTCGAGGAAGGCCGCCCAGGTCGAATGGCCTTCCACCGGCGCCTCGCCGATGACGGCAAGACGCGAGCGGACCAGCGCCTCGTAGGCCCGCGTCGCACCGAACCGGAAGCTCGATAGCGCTGCCTCCGCCTCCAGTTCCGCGGCCAGCGCCACCAGCGTATCGAGCAGGGCGGCATTGCTCTCCAGGCCGGTCGCCGTCTTCATGCGGCTGGCGACCGCGACCAGTTCGCGTTCGATGCGGCCGATGATCGGGCCGATGCGCTGCGCCTCGGGCAGGCCCAGCAAAGCGAAGCAGCGATAGGTCTCCACCTCCAGCAGCCGCTGCACCAGCGCACCGGCGGCGGCCGGATTGAGGCCACGGTCGACGACGAGGATGCGGGTGAAGCCGCGCGAATCCTGTCGAAAGTCCGTCGCCACCAGCGCCGCCCCATCCGCCACCGTCGACACGCACAGGGAGGCGGGATCGAACTGGCCCCGCCAGTCCGGCGGCAGCGCCGCCTCGCGCACGAGCGCGAGGTCGATGGCGACCAGCAGCGGACCGGGCGCCCCGACCGACGCGCCCACCGGCGTCGGCGCCGGCAGCGGCCAGTGAAAGGGATCGTCACCCGGTGCCGGCACGTCCCAGCCATAGGTGGAGAACTCGCTGTGCCGCTCCCAGCGCAATCCGGCTGTCGGGAACACCGCGCGATGATAGTTCGCGCCGTCCTCGGGGCGGGTGGCTCCCGTCGCGGCGCACCAGCGGGCGAGAGCCGCGCGCTCCTCCGCAACGGGCATGGCGGCAGTGACGAAAGCATGGAGCAGGACGCGGCGCGGCGTTTCGACGAGCTGGAAGGGCCGCGCGTGCAGCTCGTCCAGAACCTGACGGCGCAGGGGATGAGGCTCGAAGGCAAGGCTCACGACGGTCGCATCCTGATCGGCGGGGCCGGCCCATGGAGCCGCGCGGCGGGAGCTTTGGCAAGTCGGCGCGAAGCAGGGCCTCTGGCTGCGCCGGCCTATTCGATCCCGTAGGCCTTCTTCGCTTCCGCCACTTCCTGCTCGTCCCAATAGCCGATGAGTATGCCGCCCTTGAGCTGGCGCGCCGGCCCGTAGGTCTCGATCTGCGCATCCGAGAAGGTGATGCGGTTGTGGTCGGTGAGCGCCCAGCGGAGCAGATGCTCCTTCATGCGCGCGCGCTCGGCCTCGAAATCCGGATCGTCGCCGAGGTCGCGATATTCGTTCGGGTCGGTTTCGAGGTCCCAGAGCATGGGCCGAAAACCCGGCGCGTGGACATATTTGAACCGCCCGTCGAAGACCATGAACAGGCGGCACTCGTCCGGCGCGCGGCCGAGCGTCCGGCGGGAATCCAGCATCGAGTAGTCGTATTCGGAGATCGCGACCTCGCGCCAGCCGAGCGGCTTTTCCCCGCGCAGCAAGGGCTTCAGCGAACGGCCCTCGACGATGTGGCGCGGCACGGTGCCGCCGAAATGCTCGATGAAGGTCGGCGCGAGATCGATGGCCTCCACCAGCGTGTCGCAGGCCATGCCGCGCGTCGCGTCGGCGTCCTGCGACGGGTCGACGACGATCAGCGGCACCTTCACCGACACCTCGTGGAACAGGTCCTTCTCGCCGAGCCAGTGGTCGCCGAGATAGTCGCCGTGGTCGGAGGTGAAGACGATCATCGTCTTGTCGGTCAGGCCCTCGTCGTCGAGGAACTTGAACAAGAGGCCGAGCTGGTCGTCGATCTGCTTGATCAGGCCCATATAGGCGGGGATGACGCGGCGCCTGACATCCTCGCGCGAGAAGTTGCGGGAGACGCGCATGTCCATGAAGGCGCCATAGACCGGGTGCGGGTTCTGCCGCTCACTGTGCGAGCGGATCGCCGGCTGAACGTCGGCTTCCGAATACATGTCGTGATAGGGCGCTGGCGCAATATAGGGCCAATGCGGCTTGATGTAGGAGAGGTGCAGGCACCAGGGCCGACCGTCCCCGTTCTTTGCGTTTTCTTGTGCCTCGCGGATGAAGTCCATGGCGCGGCGGGTCATGTAGGGCGTCTCGGAATGTTCCTCCGGGACATTGGCCTCCTTGTCCGCATGGGCGAGCAGCCAGCCGTTCTGCTTGTCCCCGTCGGGCCCGACGCCGGAATTGGCGCGGTCCTCCCACGGATTGCGTGCGGGAAAGCCCTTGTCGGCCAGATACTGGTCATAGGCCGGGCGCGGGCCGCCGGGCCTGAGGGGGTGCAGGCCGTCGTCGCGCTCATAGGGTTCGAAGCCGCATTGCGCGGCCTCCACGCCGATGACGGAGCCTTTGGGGATGCCGAGCCGCTCCATGCCCTCGTCGTCGGCGGTCATATGGGTCTTGCCGACGAGCACGTTGCGCACGCCGAGGCCCTTGAGGTGCTGTCCCAGCGTCGGCTCGCCGATGCGCAGCGGCATGTTGTTCCAGTTGGAGCCGTGGGAGCGCATGTAGCGGCCGGTATAGGTGCTCATGCGCGAGGGCCCGCAGACCGGCGACTGCACGTAGGCGCGGGTGAAGCGCACGCCGCGCGCTGCCAGCGCATCGATGTTCGGCGTCTTCAGCGTCGGATGGCCATAGCAGCTCAGGTAATCGAACCGGAGCTGGTCACACATGATGAAGAGGATGTTCCTGTCGGCATGCGGCATGGGAGAGGCGCTCAGCTCGGCTTGAAGCCGGACGCGCGCACGGCCGGCGTCCAGGCCTCGTGATCTGCCTTCTGGATGGTGGCGAGTTCCTCCGGCGTCGACCCCGTCGGCACCATGGAGAGGCCCAGCACCTTCGCCTTGACGGCGGGCTCGCGCATCGCGGCCATGACCGCGCGAGAGACCTTGCCGATCATGTCCGTTGGTGCGCCTGCCTTCGTGTAGAGCGCGTACCAGGCGCCACCCACGATCGGCACGCCGGCCTCGGTGAAGGTCGGCACGTCCGGCAGGAACGGTGAGCGCTCGCGCCCCGACACCGCCAGCACGCGTATGCGCCCGGCCTTTGCCAGTTCCGTCACGTCGGAGGTCGTGGTCATCACCATCGGCACCTGCCCGGCGACGAGATCGGTCAGCGCCGGGGCCGAGCCGCGATAGGGCGCGTGCTGCAAGGAAACGCCGAGCTTCTCGCCCATCAGCGCGCCGAAAAAGTGCGGGAGATTGCCGACGCCGGGAGAGCCGTAGGTAGCGCGGCGCGGGTCCGCTTTCATCCAGGCGACCAGTTCGGCCAGCGTCTTCACCGGCGTATCAGGATTGACCGCCAGCGCGAAGTCGAAGGTCGTGACGAGGCTGATCGGCGCGAGGTCGCGGAACGGGTCGTAGGGCAACTGCGGGAAGACGATGGGGTGGATGATGATCGGCGCGACAGGCGTCAGCAGCAGAGTGCGCCCGTCGGCCGGCGCATTGATCACCGCCTGCGTGCCGATCTGCCCGCCTGCGCCGGGGCGCGCCTCGACGATGGCCGTCTCGTTCAGGGCACGGCCGACCTCGTCGGCGACGATGCGGGTGAGGCCGTCGCCCGCCCCGCCGGCGGCAAAGGGGAAGACGAAGCGCAGCGGGCCGGACTGGGCGCGAGAAGGTGCGGCAGCAAGGGGCGCAAGCGCGGCCCCGGCGATAAGCGTCCTGCGATCCATGATTGCCCCTTATCTCGTTGGGCCGAGACGCTAGAGGCAGGTGGCGACAGCGACAAGCCCGGCCCGTTATTCACACTTCATGCTCTGCATCGACCAAGTGCGTCCTTCGAGGCTCGGCTATCGCCTCGCACCTCAGGATGAGGAAGACGGTGAATGGCATCAGAGTCGAACGAAGCCCTGCCGTCGCGCTTCGTCCAGGTCACGTGCAGGTCTCGACCTCCCTCATCCTGAGGTGCGAGCGCAGCGAGCCTCGAAGGACGCACTAGGCCGATGTAGTGCTCCGGTCTTCAATAGGCCTTCACCGGATGGATGAACGGCCAGGGTGCGGCTTCCGAACCGCGGGTGACCTTCACCTCGATCAATGCCGGCACGCCCTTCGCGATAGCCTTGGCAAGCACCGGCTTCAGTTCTTGCGGCGAGGACACGCTCGAACCGTCGAGGCCGAACGCCTTCGCCAGCACGAGGAAATCGGGATTGACGAGGTCGGCGCCGATCAGCCGGTTGCCGTAGCGCTGTTCCTGATCTCGGCGGACATTGCCATAGGCCTCGTTGTTGAAGACCACCGTGACGAGTCCAATGCCGTATTGCACGGCGGTCGCCAGTTCCTGCACGCCGAACAGGAAGCCGCCATCGCCGGTGATCGAGACGACGGGCGTGTCGGGATGGGCCACCTTCACGCCCAGAGCCGTCTGGAAGCCGAAGCCGAGCGTGCCCTGAAAGCCGCTGGAGACATAGGTGCGGGGCCTGCGGACGGGATAGCCGAAATAGCTCGCAAAGCCCGCCTGGCAGAGCTCCTCGACCAGCAATCCCTGCGGCGGCATCACGTCGCGGATCACGTCGAGATAGTCCATCTCGGGTTGCACGACGCGGATGGCTTCGGCGGCTTCGGCGCGCGCGCCCTCGATCAGGGCGCGGTTGTCCTGTGCCTGATGGCCGGCAAGCGCGGCGATCAGCGCCGCGGCACCTTCGGCGCTGTCCGCGACGATGGGCGCATCGACCTCCAGCCGCGACATCTCCTGCGGATCGATGTCGATGCGGATGAGCTTCCGTCCGCCGTCGAGGCGAGTCGCGACCGCCATCATGTTGGCCCAGCGCATGGTCGGCATTTCCAGTCGCGTGCCGATGCCGATGACGAGGTCGCAATGTTCGTAGAGACGGAAGGCGGCGTAGGAGGAAAGGCCCCACGGCCCCGCCTCGTCGGTGACGCCGCGACCGCCGCGGAAGGCAGCGACCGGCGCGCCGATCAGCTCCGCGAAGCGCGTGATTTCCGCGCTCGCATGCTGCGCGCCGGAGCCGGTCATGATGACCGGGCATTTCGCCGCACGGATCAGGCGGACCGCTTCGGCCAGCGCGGCGGGATCGGGCCTCGGCCCCGGCTCCAGAACCGCCGCCTTCGCCTCCGGCACGTCCTCCGACGAGGCCATGACATCCCAGGCCATTTCCAGCGCGACGGGGCCGGGGCGGCCGGACTGCGCCTGCCTGAAGGCTTCGGCGACGAGAGCCGGCGCATCGGCGGGCCGCTCGATGCGCTCGGCCCATTTGACGAGGCTCTTCAGCGTGCCGAGCTGGTCGGCGATCTCATGCAGGTGCCCGCGACGCCTGCCGATGAAAGCTGAGGGTATCTGCCCGGTGAGGCACACCATCGGGGTGTTGCAGCCCCAGCCGGTGGCGAGCGCCGCCGTGGTGTTGAGCAGCCCCGGCCCCGGCACGACCGAATAGACGCCCACCTTGCCGGTGGAACGGCCATAGCCGAAAGCCATGTAGCCGCAGGCCTGCTCGTGTCGCGCGCCCACCGTGCGGATGCGGTCGGCATTCTGCGCCAGCGCGTCGAAGAAGGGATACATCTGCGCGCCCGGCAGGCCGAACACGGTATCGACGCCATTGGCGATCAGGCCGGAGACGATGGCCTCGCCTCCCGTCTTCAGGCGCGTCATCGAAGCCTCCGCCGAACGCGGCCGCCAGGGGGCGGCATCACTTCTTGATTAACGTGTTAAATGACGATCGGCAAGCAACGGGCGCTCGTCACGGCCACTTCACGACGGGCGGCATGGAAGACAGGATGCTCTCGACATTGCCGCCGGTCTTCAGGCCGAACACCGTGCCGCGGTCGTAGAGCAGGTTGAACTCGACATAGCGGCCGCGCCGCACGAGTTGCTCCTCCCGGTCCGACTCGCTCCAGGCATCGCCGAAATTGCGGCGCACGAGGTCGGGATAGACGGCGGCGAAGGCCCGGCCGACATCCTGCGTGAAGGCGAAGTCCTCGTCCCGGCTGCCGGAATCGAGATAGTCGAAGAAGATGCCGCCGACGCCCCGCGGCTCGTTCCGGTGCTTCAGGAAGAAATAGTCGTCGCACCAGGCCTTGTAGCGGGCATGGTCTGCGACGCGGTGGCGGTCGCAGGCCGCCTGCAAGGCGGCGTGGAAGGCGACGGTATCGGCATCGTCCTGCGTCCTGCGGCGGTCCAGCACAGGGGTGAGGTCAGCGCCGCCGCCGAACCATGCGCGCGTGGTCACCACCATCCGGGTGTTCATGTGGACCGCGGGCACGTTGGGGTTCACGGGATGCGCGATCAGCGAGATGCCGGTGGCAAAGAAGCGCGGATCGTCCGAAGCGCCGGGAATCTGCGCGCGGAACTCGGGCGCGAACTCGCCATGGACGGTGGAACAGTGGACGCCGACCTTTTCGAAGACGCGGCCGGCCATCATGCTCATCACCCCGCCGCCACCGGCGACGCCGGAATGGTCGGTGCGCCGCCACGGCTTGCGCAGGAACCGGCCGGCCGGCTTGTCATGGCCCGGCAGACCCGGCGGCAGATCGTCCTCCAGCGCCTCGAGGCGCGCGCAGATGTCGTCGCGCAACGCCTCGAACCAGAGGCGCGCAGCCTCTTTGCGAGCGTCGAGGTCCGGCGGGAGGGGCGAGGGATCGGGGCGCGGGGCGTTGGCGGTCATGACCGCGGTCTAGACCCGCCGCCGCTCCCCTTCAAGACCGGTCGAGTTCGGCCGCCGCCACTTCCGCCACGGCCAGCGGCAGCCTCGCCCCGGCCTCGTCATGGTCCTGGAGATACCAGGCAGCGGAAAGGCCGGCATAGGTCATGACCCACATCAGCAGCCGCCGGCGGTCGAGACCGCCCGCCTTGGCGACGATATCCGCCCGCCGCGCCAGACGTCCGACGGTGATCGGGATGTCGGTCTCTTCGGGATTGCAGAAGATGTTGGCGTAGTCGAAGCCCCGCTCTCCGACGAGGGCATGCGGATCGATGGCAAGCCAGCCGCGCGCGCCGCCGTCCAGCACGTTGTCGTGGTGCAGATCGCCGTGCAGCACGCGGATGTCCTGAGGGGCGGACAGCAGTAGCCGTGCCGTTTCGGCCGAACGGGCGAGGATGCCGCCGCGGCTCTCCGCCGCCGGCCAGAGATCGCCAAGCCATGTCTCGATCGGCACGAGCATGCCGGGCATGGCGCCGCGCGGCGCATGCAGGCGGGCAAGAGCGCCGCAAAGGATCCGCGCGGCCTCCTCGTCGCCGGCCTCGCCATCACGCGCCATCGCGGCCAGCGAACGGGCGCCGGCTGCCCGCTCCATCAGCAGGACGCCGTCGTCATGCGCCAGGACCCGCGCCGCGCCGTCGCCTTCCCACCACACCATCAGGCGACAGGCGCGCCGTTCCTGCTCCGCCATGGCGATCTTGAGCATTGCGGGTTCGCCGCCATGGAGAACCGGCAGAAGCCGGCTGGAATGGGTCTGGAGCGGCGCGCCGTCGGGCGTCAGCTTCCAGCGCGTCAGGTAGGGTTCGAAATCGCCCGGCGTGAGCTGCGTTGCGGCTGGCTTCGGCCTACGCCGGTCGGCAAGGACCGCGATGGAACCTGTCGTTTCGCGTGCCGCCATCGGCTCTTGCCCCGTTACGGGAGCTTCAGGCCCCGCGGCGGTGACATGGTGAGGGCGCATCATTCACGCAACGGGACGTGCGGACGCTGCCGCACCGCTGCTGCCAAGCTTCAGCCACCGGCGAGACGCCGCATCTTGGCGATAGCCGCTTCATTGTCCTCGTGGTGATCGATGGTGCCGGCGAAGCGCCCGGCAGAATCCATCATGAAGACCGAGGCCGTGTGGTCCATCGTGTAGCCGCCGTCATCGAGCGGCACGCGCCGGGCGATCACGCGATAGGCGGCGGAGGCTGCCTCGACCTCGGCGCGGCTGCCGGTCAGCCCGACGATGCGCGGGTCGAAGGAGCCGAGATAGAGCGCCATCTGTTCGGCCGTGTCGCGTTCGGGATCGACGGTGACGAACAAAGCCTGCAGCTTCGCGCCCTCCTCCCCCAGCGTCGCGAACCGCGTGGTCATCTCGAACAGCGCGGTCGGGCAGACGTCCGGGCAATGGGTGAAGCCGAAGAAGACCAGCATGGGCCGGCCGGTGAAGTCCTTTTCGGTCACCCGCCGGCCGCGATGATCGACGAGGCTGAACGGCCCGCCGATCTGCGGCATGGCGCGCGCGGCGACCGGCACCTCCTGCGCCACCATGGGGCCGTCGATGCGCCACCAGCCGATGGCGAGCGCTACCGACAGGAAGGCGAGGACGGCGATGCCCGTCCAGGCCGCAATGCGGATACCGCGCAGCATAGCTGCCTCAATGGTGGCTGTGGTCGTCGCCGCCGGGCGCGCTCCGCCCGCCAATGCTGCCGACGCGGACGTCGAGCTCGACGGTGCCGGCGCGCTCGAAGGTCAGCGTCACCTTGACGGTCTGCCCTTCGGCCAGTGGCCGGCGGAGCCCCATGAACATGAGGTGATAGCCGCCCGGCTTCAGCTCCACCGTTGCCCCCGGCGGAATTTCGAGGCCGGCACCCAGGCCGCGCATGGTCATGACGCCGTTCACCGTCGCCATTTCGTGGATCTCGACGCGCTCGGCGAAATCGGCACTGCCGCCGGTCAGCCGGTCGGCCTGCGAACCGCGATTGGTCACCGTCAGATAGCCGCCCGCGACGCGCGCGCCGCCGGGGGTCGCCCGCGACCATGGCTGGGCGACGACGATATCGCCCTTGGTGACCGAGGCGGCCGCGCCGTGCCCCGCGCCCTGCGCTGGGCGCTCGCCGGAAGCAGCGAGGATACGGAGCGCCGGAGCCGGCCGCTCCAGCCGTGCCGTGCTGCCGGCCTCACGCACCTGATCCCATCGGGCCTCGCCGCTGGCGCAGGTCTGCACCACCGGGAAATGGATCTGCCCGGCGCCCGCGAGTGAAGCGTCGACCTGCGCGACGAAGACGAACTCGTCGTAGTGCTCGTTAGGCAGCGACCCGCCGGACCAGGCGATCTCCCTCACGCCCTCGCGCAGTTCCCGGCCGTGGCTCTGATAGGCGCGGGCATAGGGGCCGCTGACGGTCGCGAGCTGCCAGCCGGCCTTGGGCTGCGGCTTCACCGAGAAGACACCCTCGGGAATGGTCACGCGGATGCCGGTGGTCGGCGAGGAGCCGCAGCCGTGCGGCACGGTCAGCACCGCCTTGTAGCTGCGGCCGGCCGTCGCGTCGCGGCGTTCCAGCGTGACGTGCGCCGAGGCGGCCGAGACGAGCAGAGGCGCCGTGGCCAGCGCGAGGAGAATGCGGGAGAGGTTCATGACGATGCCTCGTTTCAACGGAAGGAAATGGGAACGGTGAGCGGCATGACGGCCGGCCCGAATTCGGCCGGCAGCGGCGGGAAGGGCGAGGCGCGGCGAACCAGTGCGGTCGCTGCCTGATCGAGCGCTCCATTGCCGGAGGAGCGCGCCAGCCCGATGCCGGTCGCACCGCCGGCGCGGGTAATCGTGAAGCGCACCACCGCAACGCCCTGCTGGCCGTTGCCCGGCAGCTTGGCGCGATGAAGCTGCGCCGTGACGCGGGCGAGATAGTTCGGCGGCGGCGTGGCGGTGCGCTGCATCTGGCTCGACGTCACGCCACGCCCTGCGGAGGACGCCGAAGGCGGCGCTGCCGCCTGCCGGCGCGGCGGCTGAGGCCGCGGCTCCTGCCGTTGCGTCTCGCGGCGGGGCGGTGGCGGGCGGCGCTGGGGCGGCGGTTCAGGGCGACGCGTCTCCCGGCGCGGCACGGGCGGCTGCGCCGCAACAGGCGGCGGCGTTTCGGTCTGCTGGCGGGCCGGCGGGGTCAGCTCGGCGGGCAGGGTCATGTCGATCTCGGGCGGCGGATCGATGGTCACCTGCGAAGGCATGACGGCAGCGACCTGCGGTTCCGTAGCTGCCGGCTCGGGGGGCTGGGTCTCCGCCACCGGCGGTTCGGGCGGCGTGAGCTCCGGCGGCAGCGGCATCTCGGCCATGGGCGGCGGATCGATCTGGATGTCCGGCGGCTCGGTCGTGGGAGCCTCGGTGACCGGCGTTTCCGGCGGCACGGCCGCGGAAGCCGCGGCGGGCGGCGGCGTGGCTTCAGGCTCCACGAGATCGATCTCGACCGCCGGCAATTCCGTCTGCGGCAGCGTGGGCGCGGTAAAGGCGATGAAGGCGGCGAGGAGCGCGCCGTGCAGCAGGGTGGAAACCACGGCCGTTGCGGGGGCGAGGGCACGCCCGCGCGGCAGCGCCGCCAGCGGCGACGTCTGCGGCACCAGCACGATGGCCGGCGCATCCGCCGGGTCGCCCGCCGCCCGCACGACGATCTCGGGCGCTGCCCGGAGGGCGGCATCCCCCTCCCCCGGCCGGAACGCGAACATGGCGCGCAGAGCCGCGTCGCCGTCCGGCAACGGGCTCGTCGTGTCTGTTCGGATGCCGTCGAGAAGCATCGGGCCGATCGTCCGGGTTAGCGAGCCGCCGGACCCTGATCGGGTCCGGCGAGACGAAATACTATAACATCAGAACTTCACGCGGACGCCGCCATAGATGCTGCGCCCGGTGCCGGGATAGAAGGTCGCCGTGGTCGCGGGATTGTAGAGCACCACGGGGCCGAAATCCGCGATGTAGCGCTTGTCGAGGATGTTGCGCAGATCGACGAACAGCTCACCGCCGTTCGGCAGCTTCGCGCTCGCGGTCACGCCGAGCAGCCAGTAGCCGGGCACGCGGAACGTGTTGCGGTAGTCGACGAAGCCGCCTTCGGGCACGATGTCCAAAGCCGGCGTGACGGTGAACAGGGGATGCTGGTAGCTCAGCGCCGTGCGTAGAACGTGGCGCGGCACCAGCGGCAGGACGTTGTTGCCATAGGCGGGATCGCCCGCGAAGCGGAAGTCTGACCAGGTCCAGACCTGCCGCAATGTCAGCTTGTCGCCATTGCCGGTGAGATCGCGCGCGAGATCGACGCTGCCGGCAAATTCCAGCCCCTGAAGCTGCGTGCGCGGCGCGTTGAAGGTCGAGGCGGGAATGCCCGGTCCGGTGTTGAACTGCAGCATCTGGTTGCGCAGGTCCGAACGGAACGCCGTGACCTCCCAGGTGAAGCGGTCATGGCGACCGCGCGTGCCGATCTCGAACGTGGTGCCGGTCTGGGCCTTGAGCGGCACGAAGGCCGTGGTCGCCGCCGTCGTCTGCATCAGGTCGGAGAAGTCCGGCACGTCCGAAGAACGCGTAACGTTGGCGAAGACCTGCACGTCGCGCAGCGGCTCCCAGAGAACGCCGATACGCGGATTGACGCCGGAATAGGTCACGCCTGTGTCGACGTTGACCGGCACCGTGTTGAGGTTCAGCCCGCCATTGTAGCGCCGCTCGGCGATATAGGCCTTCGCGCCGGCGGTCAGAGCGAACTGCGGCAGGACGAAGAAGCGGTTCTCGAACCAGGCCTCGTAGTTCGAGGCGTTCTGCCGGCCGTTGACCGTCATCGCACCGCGCACGGCATTGCCGGTGTTGACGAATTGCTGAACCTGATTGCTGCCGGCGAAGATGCGCGCGCCGACCACGACATCGTTGCGGAAGCCGCCGAGATTGAACGATCCCGTGAAACGCGGCGAGATGCCGTAGGTCCAGCCGTCCTGATCCAGCACCTGGAAGATCGGGTGGTTCAGGTGCTTGTGGATGGCCCATGTGGTGATGTCGAGCTTGCCGAAATCGAAGGCGATGGACGTGACGTTGGCGAAGCGCTGGACGTAGGTGTTGCGCGCCTGATCGCCCGAAACGGCCGCCGCGGCAGCCGCGCGCGGATTGGTCATGGCCTGTCCGTAGGTGACAGACCCCGGCAGCTTCACGTCGGTGTAATAGGCGCCGAAATAGAAGCGCGTCTCGACGCGCTCCGACAGGCGACGGCCCACATTGGCGTTGAAATGGCCGAGGTTCTGGCTCTCGTGCTGCCGCCACCCGTCGGAATGGGTCAGCGTGCCCGAGGCGCTGAAGTCCCAGTCGCCGATGACGCGCGACACGGAGCCGTGGGCGCGGATCGTGCCGAAGGAGCCGGCATCGAGGCGGAGGACGTTGGGCGCGACCGCCGTATGGCCCGTGGGCGTGACGAAATTGACTGCGCCGCCAAGCGTCGAGGAGCCGAACGGCAGGGCATTGCCGCCGCGGAACACCTCGATGGCGCGCAATGCCGAAGGGTCGATCTGGTAGAAGTCGCCGGAGCCGTCCGCGAGGTTGGTGGGTATGCCGTCCTGCAGGATTTCGATGCCGCGCACGTGGAACGAGCGGGCAAGGCCGGAGCCGCGAATGGAAAGGCGGATTTCCTGGCTGTAGCGGTTCTGCACCAGCACGCCCGGCGTTTCCTGCAGCACGTCGCGCAGGTTGGACGCGTAGGTGTTGGCATAGGTTTCGGCATCGATATGCGAGACGGCACCCGCTGTGCGGTTCACCTGTTCGCGCTGGGTTTCGATGTCGGGAGAGGTCAGCGAACCGCGCGCGGCGCGCGGCCCGTCAATGGTGATGGTCGGCAGTTCGGTCGTCTGGGCGTTCGCTGCGAGAGGCATGGCGGCGATGCCGGCGACAAGGACGAGTCCGGCGCGGACCCGCAGCAGGGAATGGGTGAACATGGGAATGGATTTCGGCGCATGATGGCGAGAAGCGCACGGTCGTCTGACCTTGCGCAGCTAAATTCTCGGATCAGGCGGCGAAGGGGGGCGCTCTCGGCGACCTTGTGCCGAGCCAGCCGGCAAAGGCATGGGACGGCAGAATCGGATCGTAGCTGCGGGCCGGAGCGCGGACGGCAACCGGCGGCTCGACCGCCTTGCCGATGGCCGATGGCTCCGGTGCGGTGACGTCCGCCGTCACATTGCACAGCATGCAGTGCTGCGAGACGTGGCCCGGTTTCGCGGGCTGGGACTCGTCATGGATCGCGGTGAAACCGTCGATGGTGCAGAGCACGACCGTCCCGGTGGCATCGACACCGTGCGCGCTGCGGGTGACCGCGCCGAGCATTCCAGTGGCGGCGACGAGATAGACCAGCACGCCAACCATCAGGTTGCGCGCGGCCGACCATCGATCGCTGCGGAAGACGCCCATGGGCGTGAGCTAGCGTCCCGGCGGGCCTCAAGTCAATCGGCGGCAGCGAGATTGGACCATGCGGCTCCGCGCGACTAGGCTCGCAGCCGAACGCTTCTCCCGTCCCTGCACCTGAGGAAATATCCCTTGCCCACGCGCCGCCCAGCGCCCGCAAACCAAGCATCCGCCGAACCCTCGGGCCTTGCCGGCGCGATCCCGCGCATCCGCATCCTGTTCGGCGACGAGGCCCGGCTCGGCCCCGGCAAGATCGACCTGCTCGAGGCCATCGGCCGCACCGGCTCGATCTCGGCCGCCGGGCGCGAACTCGGCATGTCCTACCGGCGCGCCTGGCTTCTGGTCGATGCGGTCAATGGCCTGTTCCGCACGCCGGCTGTCACCGCCTCGGCCGGCGGCGCGCATGGCGGCGGTGCCAAGCTCACAGCCTTCGGGCACGACCTCGTCGCGGCGTACAGGCGCATCGAGGCACGGATGGGCGATATCGTCCGCGAGGAACTCGGACCCTTCGAGGACGAACTGCGCGAGCGCGCCTAGAACGCGACGCAGGCGCGCCGCGTGATCACCCCGACCGATTCCTGCCGGAAGCGCCGCTTGTAGGCGTCCGCCACCTCCGTCAGCCGCGGCAGGTCGCGCGCCTCGTCGCCGAGGACGATGGTGATGACCTTGCCCGGCTCGCGGACCAGCGCACCATTCGCCGAGCGATACTGCCCGCGCGTATCGAGGATCGTCAGCCCTTCAGGAAAGCGCGGCGTCACCTCGGCATCGACGAAGCGAGCGAAGTCGCGCTCGGAGACGCCGAAAGCGCCTCCGACATTGCGGCCGAACATCAGGTCGGCCACGAGCCGCTCGCGCCCGCCGGGCGGACAGGCGGGCGCGCCGATCGTGGCGCAGCCGACAAGCGCCGAGGCAGCAAGGGCAATGCCGAGCCCCCTCGCCCATCGCGACGGGTTTCCATGGAGCGCCCGATCCGGACCCGTCATGCAAGGATATCGATGGCAGCAATGGGGACCGGCACCGCCGACGCCGGCGCTGTCACAGACGCCGCCGCCACCGGAGCGGGGCTATCGGCCGCATCGTCCAGTTCGCCGATCGCCTTGGTCATCGCGCCCTTGGCTTTCTCCAGCTCGCCGATCAGCGGATCGTTCGCCTTCTCGGCCTTCAGCCTGCGGATGGCCTCCTCGATCAGGCGCTTGGCCTCGTCGGCGGCCTGCTTGAACTTGTCGATGGCCTCGCGCTCGGCGCGCGCCTTGTCGCCCTTCGACGCCATTTCGGCAGCGGCGTTCTGGAAGCCGGCGACAAGCTTGCCGCGCTCGGCCTGCCCGTCCTCGCCGGCCTTCGCGTCGCCGGAGGTTGCGGCTGCTGCGCCGCCCTCCGCCGCATCAGTGCCTTCACCGGAAGCGGTCGGGCCGGACGGAGTAGTGGGCGGCGCGGGAACCGCCGGGACCGCGGCAGCGCCACCGCCCTCGGCCTTCAGCGCCGCACCATATTCGCGTGCCGCCTCCCGGATCTCCTGGGCGATCTGCCTGGCCTGGCGCGCCATGGCCTTCGGATCGCCGCCGAACATGCGCAGCATCTGCAGCTTGGCGCGCGCCCGGTCCAGCTTCTGCTGGGCGGCGGCCTTGCGGTCGCCGATCATCGCCTTGCCGGCCTGTTCGAGCTGGGCGACCATGGCCTTCGACTTGTCGTGCCGGTCGCGCGCGTCCTGCGGCAGGTCGAGCAGGGTGGCGAGGTCAGTCGTCGCCGACGCGCCGCGCGACAGGGTGATGGTCAGCGACCAGGGCTGGGCAGCGGCTACCGGTTTTGCCTCGGCCTTGCGCCCCTCCGCCGGCCGCAGGCTTGCAGCATCGGTCGCCCTGGGCGCTGTCGTTCCGACCGTGCTCATGCGCTCCCCTGCGATCCCCGGCCCACTCGCGAGACGCCATTCGACCGCATGGTTGCTAAGAAGGCGTTAACCATGCTGATCGAGCGTCGATCAGCCTTTCGGAACGACCCTCAGGCCCGGCACGCCGCGTTCATCGACGGAAGCAGCTTTCACCAACGCGGTCACGTCGTCGCCGACATCGAGGCCGAGGTCATCCACCGCGAGGCGCGTGAGATAGGCGACGAGCCGTTCGCCGCCCGCCAGTTCGACCGTCGCGAGCGCCAGCGGTCCCTCGCCCCGGTCCATGGCGACGATGCGGCCGGCGAGCAGCGTCCTGACGCTGATCTGTCCGGGACGGCCGACCGCCAGCGTCACGTCGGTGGCGCGGATGGCGACGCGCACCGGGCCTCCGCCTTCGACGATGCCCGGCACGACGATCTCGCCGGCGGGATGGTGGAGCGCGGTCACGCCGAACTGCGACAGGATGCGCGGCGCCGTACCGGTGATGAACGAGACGGCGGCGAAACGGTCGGCGGCGGCCGCGACCGTCGTCGGCGTCAGCACCGCCGTCGGCGTGCCGGCGGCGGCGACGCGCCCCTGTTCCAGCCGGACGACATGGGCAGCGAGCCGCGCCACCTCGTCCACGGCATGGCTGACATAGATGATGGGTATGGCGAACTCGTCGCGCAGCCGCTCGATGAAGGGCAGCACTTCCAGCTTGCGGGCGGTGTCGAGCGAGGCCAGCGGCTCGTCCATCAGCAGGAGCCGCGGCGAGGTCAAGAGCGCCCGGCCTATGGCGACGCGCTGCCGCTCGCCACCCGACAGGGTGCCGGGCCGCCGGCTCAGCAGGTGGCCGATGCCGAGCACCTCGACCACGGTTTCCAGATCGATCCGCCGCTCGGCGCGCGGCGTGAACCAGCGCCCATAGGTGAGGTTCTGGCGTACCGACAGATGCGGAAAGAGCAAGGCGTCCTGGAAGACGAGCCCGATGCGCCGGGCATGCGGCTTCGTCGCGATGCCCGCGGCGGTATCGAGCAGCGTCTCGCCGTTGACGACGATGCGCCCGCGGGTCGGGGCTTCCAGCCCGGCGATCAGGCGGATGGCGGTCGACTTGCCCGAGCCGGACGGGCCGAACAGGGCGGTGACGCCCGCGCCCGCCTCGAAAGCGGCATCGAAGGTGAAGTCGGCCCGCTCCAGCCGGCAGTCGAAGGAGATCATGACGGCGCGCCCGCGGCTTGCACGGACGCGCGCTCTGCATCGTCGATCAGCACGTCATCCTACCGCCGAACCGTGAAGCCTTCCGCCTCGAAAATCCGGGTTGCGGCGGGAGAACGCAAGTAGGCGAGGAAAGCCGCCGCGTCGGGATGACGGGACGAGGCCGTCAGAGCGAAGGGATATTCGACCGGCGGGTGGCTGCCGGCCGGGAAAGTGCCGACCACCTTCACGCGCGGCTCGGACTTGGCATCCGTCGCGTAGACGATGCCGTAGCGGGCCTCGCCGCGGGCGACGAGGGCGAGCGCGGCGCGCACGTTGTCAGCGCCCGCGATCCTCGGCTGCACCTCGTTCCACACGCCGAGATGGGTGAGCGCCGCCTGCGCGTAGCGGCCGACGGGGACGGCGCGCGGATCGCCGGTGGCGAGGCGCGAATCGCCGATTGCGGCCGCGAGCGGGAAGTTCGGGCCGATCGTCAGGCTGGACTGCACGTCGGGGGCCGCGATCAGCACCAGCGAGTTGGCGAGCAGCGTGGCGCGGGTATCGACCTTGATGAGGTTGCGCTGCTGCACCCAGTCCATCCATTCGAGGTCCGCCGAGGCGAACAGGTCGGCGGGCGCGCCCTGTTCGATCTGGCGGGCGAGCGCCGAGGACGCGGCATAGGAGAAGGTCACGGGCTTGCCGGTCTCCTTGCGCCATTCGGCGCCGATGGCATTGAGGGCCGTCTGCAGGCTTGCGGCGGCGAAAACGACCACGCCGCGATCCTGCGCAGCGGCAGGCTGCGATGCAGTCGCGAGAACGACGACCGCCGCGGCGGCGAGGCGGGACAGAAGGCGCATCATCGAGAACTCCCCAAGGCACTGACAGGCATGGCGCTATATCTATTGAAACATAGCGAAGAGTCGAGAGGCCGTCTCGATGACACGCCCGGCCGGCCGGAGGTTTCGCGGACCGCAGACCTGCCCCGACAAACTGTCGCATGTGCGCAGGCTAAAGTTTCTCTATTTTCAGTTTTGACTGAAACTTCGGAACCTGCCGATGACCCTCCCCCCGCTGGTCCAGGCCTTCGTGCTCCATTTCGGCGAGATGGGCTCGCGCTGGGGCATCAACCGCACGGTCGGACAGATCTACGCCGTGCTGTTCGCCTCGGACCGGCCGCTCTGCGCCGACGACCTCGTCGAGCGGCTCGGCGTCTCGCGCTCCAACGTCTCCATGGGCCTGAAGGAATTGCAGGCCTGGAACCTCGTGCGCCTGAAGCACGTGCCGGGCGACAGGCGCGATTTCTTCACGACGCCGGAGGACGTCTGGGTGATCGTCCGCACGCTGGTCGAAGAGCGCAAGAAGCGCGAGATCGATCCGACGCTGACCATGCTCCGCGAGCTCCTGATGCAGGCGCCGGCATCCGATGAGGAGCGTCACGCGCAGGCGCGCATGCGCGACATGCACGAGCTCATCGAGCTCCTGACCGGCTGGTACGCGGAGATGCAGCGCCTGGAGACCGAGAGGCTGGTGCAGCTTCTGACGCTCGGCTCAAAGGTCGTGAAAGTATTGGAAATGAAGGATAGGCTCTTCGTCCTGCCCGGAGGGCGCGCGAAGAAGACCGAGACCAGAACCGGCAAGCCGGAGGCTTGATGATGTCGGACCTCGACCCCACCCTGCTCGCCCGCATCCAGTTCGGCGCGAACATCTCGTTTCACATCCTGTTCCCGACGATCTCCATCGCCCTGTCGTGGGTGCTGATCTACTTCAAGGTCCGCTATGCGCGCTCCGCCGACGAGAAGTGGATGGAGGCCTATCGGCTCTATGTGAAGGTCTTCGCCCTCACCTTCGCGCTCGGCGTCGTCTCCGGCATCACCATGAGCTTCCAGTTCGGCACCAACTGGCCGGGCTACATGCAGAAGGTCGGCAATATCGCGGGCCCGCTACTGGCCTATGAAATCCTCACGGCCTTCTTCCTGGAGGCGGGTTTCCTCGGGATCATGCTGTTCGGCTTCCGCCGCGTGCCGGGCTGGCTGCATACGCTGGCGACGGTGCTGGTCGCATTCGGCACGGCGCTCTCGGCCTTCTGGATCCTGGCCCTCAACTCCTGGATGCAGACCCCGACCGGCCACGAAATGCGCGATGGCGTCGCCCATGCCGTCGACTGGTGGCAGATCGTCTTCAATCCCTCGATGCCCTATCGGCTGACGCATATGGTGCTCGCCTCGGGGCTGACCGTCGCCTTCCTGATCGCCGGGCTTTCCGCCTATCAGCGCCTCAAGGGCGACGACCGACCGGCGGTCAGGGCCGCGCTCTCGACCGGCGTCCTGCTGGCGGCGATCCTGATCCCGATCCAGATCTTCGTCGGCGACCAGCACGGCCTCAACACGCTGAAGCACCAGCCGCAGAAGGTCGCCGCTATGGAGGCCAACTGGGAGACGCGGCCCGCCGTGCCGCTGGTCCTCTTCGCCTGGCCTGACGAACAGGCGCGCGAGAACCACTACGAGATCGCGATCCCCTATGGCGCGAGCCTCATCCTCGGCCATTCGCCGAACGCCGTGGTGCCCGGCCTCAACGATTTCCGCGGCAACCACCCGCCGGTGAAGCCGGTCTTCTTCGCCTTCCGCATCATGGTCGGCATCGGGATGCTGATGCTCGCGGTCTCGTGGCTCGCGACATGGCAGGTCTGGCGGCGGGGCGAGCCGATACCGCTGGTCAACCGCGTGCTGGTCGCCATGACCTTCGCCGGGTGGGTCGCAACGCTCGCCGGCTGGTACGTCACCGAAATCGGCCGCCAGCCCTGGCTCGTCTCTGGCGTCCTGCGCACCGCAGACGCGGTGTCCGCCGTTCCCGCGCCGATGATCGCGGCGACGCTTGCCGCCTATCTCGCGACCTATGTCTTCCTGATCGCGGCCTATATCAGCGTGCTGTTCTATCTCGCCCGCAAGGCGCGCATCCCCGGCACCTCGGTCAAGGACAAGGACGAAATCCCCTTCGTCCACGAAGGCTCGCCGGCCGAAACCGCGAAGGCATAAGGAGGAGATCATGGACCAGGCTGTCTGGCTGCCCGTCGCCTTCGCCGTCCTGATGGGCGTGTCGATCCTGCTCTACGTCATCCTCGACGGTTATGACCTCGGGGTCGGCATCCTCCTGCCGAAATGCACGCCGGAGGAGAAGGATCGGATGATCGCCTCCATCGGCCCGTTCTGGGACGCCAACGAGACCTGGCTGGTGATGGCTGTCGGCCTCCTGCTGGTGGCCTTCCCGGCCGCCCATGGGCTTATCCTGTCGACGCTCTACCTGCCGGTGGCGGTGCTGCTCCTCGCGCTGATCGTGCGCGGCGTCGCCTTCGAGTTCCGCGCCAAGGCCGGCGCTCCGTTCAAGCCGTGGTGGGATCGCGCCTTCTTCGCGGGATCGCTCATCGCGGCGCTGTCGCAGGGCTACATGCTCGGCCTCTACATCAACGGCTTCGCAGGCGGCTTCACGGCCCATGCCTTTGCGGTTCTGACCGCCCTCTGCCTCGCCGCGGCCTATGCCTTCATCGGCGCGTGCTGGCTGGTGCTGAAGACCGAGAAGGAACTTCATGCGAAGGCCGTGCGCTGGGCGCGCCTGACGCTCGGCGCGGTGGTCGTCGGCATGGCGGCCGTGTCGATTGCGACGCCGCTCGCCTCGCAGCGCATCTTCGCCAAGTGGTTCTCCTTCCCCGAGATCATCGCGCTCGCGCCGATCCCACTGATGAGCGGCGTCATCATCGTGGGGGTCTGGTTCTTCCTGCAGCGCATGCCGCGCGCCGATCACAGCCTGGATTTCGTGCCGTTCGTGGGCGCGGTTCTGCTGAACGTGCTCGGCTTCACCGGGCTCGCCTATTCCTTCTACCCCTATGTGGTGCCCGATCGCCTCACCATCTGGCAGGCGGCCTCAGCGCCGGAGAGCCTGATGATCATCTTCGCGGGCACCTGCTTCGTCCTGCCGGTGATCATCGCCTATTCCGTGCTCGCTTATTGGGTGTTCCGCGGCAAGGCGACCGAACTCAGATACGACTGACAGGCACCATTGACGGAGACCGCGCCTCAGACCCGCGCGGTCTCGTACCAGAACCGCTCGATGTTCTCGGCGAGTTGGCGATAGCCGTCCGAGGAGCGCGGCTTGACGACATAGGCATTGGCGTGGGCGCGGTAGGAACGCTCGATGTCGTCCTCGCTCTCGGAGGACGAGAACATCAGGGTCGGCAGGCCCTGTGTCGCCTTGCCGCCGCGAATGCGGTCGAGGACGTCGTAGCCGTCCATGCCGGGCATGTTGATGTCGAGGAGGACGAGATCGGGGATATCGCGGGCGATCTCGTCGAGGGCCGCCTCGCCGCTCTCCGCGTGGCGGATGTCGAGCCAGCCGGCGCGACCGCTGAAGGCATTACGGAGGAACAGCGCCTCGTTCGGATCGTCGTCGACGATCAGCATGCACCGTCTGGTCTTGGTCATCGATCCCAGCCTCCCGGCTCATGGGGCGATCAAGCGTGCGGTCCTTTTGCGCGAGGGAGTGTAAACCGGAAGCAAGCGCCCGGCGAGTAGTCCGTGTCGAGCCAGATCTCTCCGCCATGGCTCTCGACGATGCGCTTGCCGAGCGCGAGGCCGAGACCCATGCCGGCATAGCGGCTCTCATCCTTGTGAAGCCTCCGGAAAATCTCGAAAATCCGGTCGCGGTACTGGGGGTCGATGCCGATGCCGTTATCCTCGACGGACAGCTCCCAGAACTGCCCTGCGGGACGCGCGCGGATGCGGATCACGGGCGGGGTGTCGCTGCGGTATTTCAGCGCATTGGCGAGCAGATTCTGGAACAGGCGGCAGAGCAGGTCGGCATCGCCGACCACGGTCGGCAGCTTGGGAACCTTCACCTCGCCGCCGCTGTCGCGCAGGTCGGCGGCAACCAGAGCCATGGCATCTTCGACGACCCGCGCGAGCGGCACGTCGTCGGCGTGCACCGTCGCATAGGCGACCTGGGTATAGGCGATGAGGCTCCTGATCAGCCGCTGCATGCGCTCGACGCTCGCCATGATGTTGGCGGCATAGCCGGCGGCATCGGCATCGCTCGCTTCCACCCTCATCTTCAGCATGTCGGAGAACATGTTGATGTGGCGCAGCGGCGCCTGCAAGTCGTGCGAGACGATGGCCGAGAACTGGCGCAGCGCCTCGTTCGACTGCTTGAGGCGCGTCTCGTGATGCTGGCGCTCGGTGTCGTCGCGCACCACGACCATGATGTTCGGCTGGTCGGGACCGACGCCGCCAAGCCGGCTGTAGGCGGCCTGGATCCAGACCCAGTGGCCGTCCTTGTGGCGCAGCCGATGGATCGAGAAGCCGATCTCCTCGCCGTCCCCGATGGCCCGGTTGATCGCGTCGACCCGCTCCCAGTCGTCCGGGTGGACCATGGTCGAGGGCGTGACATCGAGCATTTCGGTGGGCGTGAAGCCGAGAAGCTTCAGCGATGACGGCGAGGTGTAGAAGAGCTTGCCGGCGAGGTTGCGCAGGATGATCAGGTCCGAGGCGTTCTCGGCCAGCAGCCGATAGCGCTCCTCGCTCTCCCTGAGCTGTTCGCTGCCCTGCTCGACGCGCTGTTCGAGCTCACGGTTCGCGCGCGCGAGCGCGGTCGCCTGCACGTGCAGCTTGATCGAGGCCTGAGCGAAGGCGTCGCCCGCCTGGTTGATCTCCTGAATGCCGGTCCGCGGCGCCACGGTGAGCTGTCCTCGCGCCAGTGCGCCAGCCGCCTCGGTCATCGCCGCCGTCGCGCTGGTCAGGCGGCGCAGGATGAAGGTGGCAAGCCCCACAGAAGCGACCAGCAGCACCGCCGCGATGCCGAAGAGCCAGATCAGGGAGCGGGTCAGCGAGGCGTTGAGAACCGCCTGATCCACGCCGACCGTCATGAGCCAGCCGGACACCGGAGAGCGCCGATAGAAGGCCGAGACCCTGACGCCCTGCGGATTGACGCCATGCCAATGCCCGCTTTCGCCGACCGCGCGCGCGAAGCCGGGAAGCGGCCGCCCGAGCGTTTCGTCATGCCGCTCGGATCGCGCGATGATCAGGCCGCGGCGATCGGCCAGCGACGAGAAATAGGGCGCGCCGACGCCCCGCTCTGTCATCGTCCGGGAGAAGACCACCGGGTCGAAGATCGTGCTGATCAGGTATCGCGGCGTGCCACCGCGCAGCACCGGCGCAAAGATCGACACCGCAAACCGGCCATTGCCGCGGCTGACGAAGAGGTCGCTGAAAACCGGACGGCCGGACGCAATGGCCTCGCTCATCTGCGGAAGTATCGCCCATTGCGGCAGCGGCTGCCCCCTCGGCAGGCCGGTATCGACGATCAACTGCCCGTCGAGGCTCCGCAGCCTGATCTCGATGCCCATGCCCGCGAGCAGGCGCGCCTGCGCGTCGAACCGGTCGAAATCGCCCGTGTCGATGGCCGGAGACGTCGACAGCGCCTCCAGGATCGCCAGGCGCGTGGTCAGCAGCCGGTCGATCTGGTTGATGATCTCGTCGTTGCGCTGGGCTGCGACATCCTCCAGCCGCGAGCGCTCGGCGGCCGTGTACAGCCAGGCGAACAGGCCGCCCACCAACAAAAGCGGAACAGCCAGCGCCGCCGCGAAGGCGGCGAGATAGAATGTCAGCGAGCGTTCCCGTGGCGGGGCGTTCAAGCCATTCCCCATGCCCAGCCTCGCCGAATCGCGAGCATCTTCCGCAGGACGATAGCATGCGCCGTTACCATGGTCCGGCATCGGCGAGCCCCTGAAAGCCAGAACCGTGATGACTCAACCTCTGCGTGTATCAATATATCAAGCACTTTATACGCTATATTCTCTAACAAACCTCACCATGACGCAAAATCCAATATGATCATAGCGGCAATATATTACCATTAAAGAAGCCGCGCGACACCAAAGTCTATTCGTTTAAACTCCTGCGCCGTTCGGTAATATGCGTGCCACCCGCAATCTTTATATGTATCTCATCGAAGATTTGCCTACATCACGACCATTCTCAATTTGCTATTCTTCATTAGTGCCGCATTAACCATTTTAGCATCAATATTTTTGCGAGACACCGCGCTTCCGATCTTCGGTGGATTTCGATGTCGAGACGTTCAGCCACCCGGTGAATTGAGGGAAGCCAGATGTTCCGCATGCTCGCGAAATCCTCCGACGACGCCGCCGCCAAGCTCTCGGCTCTTGACCGCGTCCAGGCGGTCATCGAATTCGATCTCGACGGCATCATCCTTCATGCCAATGCCAACTTCCTCGGCGCGGTGGGTTATGCGCTGGCCGAGATCAAGGGCCGGCACCATTCCATCTTCGTCGAACCCGCCTACCGGGACAGCGACGAGTACCGCTCCTTCTGGGAGCGCCTGCGGGCGGGCAAGTTCGAGGCCGCCCAGTTCCGGCGCGTCGGCAAGGACGGCCGGGAGATCTGGATCGAGGCTTCCTACAATCCGCTGCTGGACCGCTCCGGCAAGCCCTACAAGGTCGTGAAGTTCGCCACCGACATCACCGCCCAGAAGGCCGTTGAGGCCGATCGCGCCGGCCAGATCGCCGCCATCGGCAAGGCGCAGGCGGTGATCGAGTTCTCGCTCGACGGCATCATCCTGAATGCAAACGACAATTTCCTCGGCGCGGTGGGCTATGCGCTGCCGGAGATCAAGGGGCAGCATCATTCGATGTTCGTCGAGCCTGCGTTCAAGGCGAGCACCGAATACGCCGCCTTCTGGGCAGCCCTGAAGCGTGGCGAGTATCAGGCCGCGCAGTATAAGCGGCTCGGCAAGGGCGGCCGCGAGATCTGGATCCAGGCCTCCTACAACCCGATCTTCGATGCTTCGGGCCGCCCGACCAAGGTGATCAAGTTCGCCACCCACATCACCGAGCAGATGAATCTGCTCGCGACGCTTCGCACCATGATCGACCGGAACTTCGGCGAGATCGATCAGGCCGTCGGCCGCTCGTCGCAGGAATCGAACAATGCGCTGTCCGCCGCCGACGCGACGCGCGACAGCGTGCAGACCATGGCCGCGGCCTCGGAGGAACTCGCTGCCTCTGTCGCCGAAATCTCGCAGATGATGGCCAAGTCGCAGAGCGCCACCGACAGCGCCCTGGCGCAGACGAGCGCGGCGGGCGGTTTCTCGCAGAAGCTCTCGGATGCCGCCGCCGCCATGGGCGGCATTGTCGGGCTCATCAATACCATTGCCGGGCAGATCAACCTGCTGGCGCTCAATGCCACCATCGAGTCGGCCAGGGCCGGAGAGGCGGGCCGCGGCTTCGCCGTGGTGGCGCAGGAGGTCAAGAACCTCGCCAATCAGGCGGCCAAGGCCACCGAGCAGATCGGCATGGAGATCAACGGCGTGCAGGCCATCTCATCCGACGTCGTGAAGGCGCTGGAGTCCATCCGCGCCTCCATCGAGATCATGCGCGACAACGTGGTTGCGACCGCCGCCTCGGTGGAGGAGCAGAGCGCCGTGACCCGCGACATGTCGCAAAACATGCAGCAGGCGGCCCGCGCGGTCGGCGACATATCCGAGAACATTTCCGGCATCTCGGCCGCGGTCACGCAGGTCTCGCAGGCCGTGGCCACCACCCGCGAGGCGGCCGTCGTGCTAGCGCGCTAGACGCCCCTCGCACCGCCCGGTCCGGCCTTCGAACCGGCGGAAGATCACGGCGGGCGACCGTTGCGATCTACCGCCCGATCCACGTCAGGCACAGCCATGCGCCGCGCGCTGTCCTGCCTCCCGTGGATGGCGTCAACATGCAAGCGGACGACGACAGTCGTTCCGGGCGCTCCTAGCCTCCGCGCCGTTTCCCCCGATCATCCCTGTTCCCGCCCTGTGACGGCCCCATCTGGCCGGTTCACCGATGGAGGTGCTGGCGATGGTGCGTCATCACTGCCATCCGGCGCGGCCGCGCGATGCGCTTCTGGCGATCTTCGCCCTGCTCGCGGTCGCTTCCGCGCCGACCGCTGCGTTCGCCGATTGCGGTCGCGACGGCGTCACCATCCACGGGAGTCCCGACGAACAGGATGAGGCGTGCGCGGCGCTCGACGAGGTCATCAGCCATTTCGCCGATGGCGGCCTTGTCGTCAGCCTGCGCGTGACGATCCGGTTCCAGCCGTCGGTCGTCATCGAACGGGATGGCGATGCGGCGGTCGCGCCGACCGGCAGCGAGCCGCGCCTCGCCAGCGGCTTCTACCACATTGCCCGCAGGGAGATCCGGATGACGCGATCGGCCTCGGCCTGGACGCATCGCCGGCGGCCCTGGAACCTGCCGTGGGACCGGCCGCTCGCCTTGTCGATCCTGAAGCACGAGATCGTCCACGCCATCATCTATCAGATGCTCGGCGCGGACCACCGGAAGCTCCCGCGCGCGTGGCACGAAGCCCTGGCCTACGCGGTGCAGATCGAACTGATGGACCCCGATCTCAGGGCGCGAGTTCTGGCGCAGTACCCCCATCGGGGCGCTTTCTCCAGCACGCTGCACGTCAACGACATCGTCTACGGCATCGATCCCGACAGCTTCGCCGTCGCCGCCTACAAGACCTATGTGCAGGGCGGGAAAATGGCCTTCCTCAGGCGTGCGATCAGCTTCCAGTTCGAGATGATCGACATGGACCACATGCCGCCGTGAGCGAGACATGCCGGGCCGCCGATGCCGCCCCCCTAACCCGCCACGATGCCCTTCGCGCGCATCTCGGCCACCGCTTCCACCGAGAAGCCGAGTTCGGCAAGCACCTGATCCGAGTGCTCGCCGATGGCGGGCGCCCTGCCCGGCTGGCGCTTCGTCTCGCCGTCAACGAAGATCGGGCTGTTGACCGTCATCAGTTCCTCGTTCTCGAAGCGCACGAGCGTCTCGGTCGCCGCCACCTGCGGATCGGTCAGCATATCGTCGAGGTTCGCGACGAAGCCGAAGGTGAGGCCGTGGCCGTCGAGGACGGCGCGCCACTCGGCCAGAGTTCTTTCGGCCACGATATCGTCGATGATGGCGATCAGCTCCGGTGCATTCTCCGCCCGCACCGCGCCAGTGGCGAAACGTGCATCCGCCTTGAGCGGGCCAAGGCCCAGCCTCTCCGCGAAGACGGGCCACTGCTCATCGCCATTCAGCAGAGAGACGATCAGCCAGCGGTCGTCGCGCGTGCGATAGTGGCACATCAGCGGATTGGGCGACTGTTCGCGCGGCACGCGCTTGGGGATGTCCGCGCCGCACAGTTTCGCCTGCGCCAGATAGGCGTTGGACCACAGCCCGTTGACCATCAGGTGCGAGGAGACGTGCCCGCCCTTGCCCGTCCGTTCGCGACGGTAGAGCGCAGTCACGATGGCGCCGTAAAACGCCATGGCCGAGGGATAATCGCCCATGCCCGGCACCGAGCGGCCGGGCGGCAGGCTGGCGTCGCCCTTCACTTGGTCCATGAGCCCCGAGCGCGCCCACCAGGCGAGGCTGTCGAAGCCCGGCTTGTCGGCCTCGTGGCCGGTCTCGCCATAGGCGGTGAACGAGGCATAGATCAGCCGTTCGTTCAGCGGCGCCAGGGCCTCGTAGTCGATGCCGAGCCGGCGCCGGGCCGGAAGCGGCGTGTTCGTGATGAAGACATCGGCGCTCTCGACGAGGCGGCGCAGCACTGCATTGCCATCGGGCGTGCCTAGCTTCAGCGCCAGACCCCGGCGCGAGCGGTTCGCCTGAAGCCATGGATAGTTCTCGTCGGCCCGGGGCTGGCCCTGCGTCTGCCAGAGGTTACGGAATGTGTCGCCACCGATCGGCTCCACCTTCACGACATCAGCGCCGAAGTCGGCGAGCACGGTGGCGGCCCCGGGCGCGGCGATGAAACTGGCGCAGTCGATCACCTTCAGGCCGGCGAAGATCGCGTCCATGGGCCTCCCAAGCCTCGATCCCGCCTGTTACGGCGATGTTGGATCGAGGCTAGCAAAGGGGTTCGGGTCGCACAACGGCCGCTTCAATGAATGAAACGGTGTTTCGCCTGAACCGCGTCCGTGTCTAGCGCATCGGCGGCGCGTAGAGGATGCCGCCCATCGACCAGAGCTGGTTCAGCCCGCGGGGAATGCCGAGGCGCGAGCGCGCGCCGACATTGCGCTCATAGACCTCGGCATAATTGCCGACGGCCTTCACCGCCCGGACGGCGAAGGCGGCATCGAGCCCGAGCTTGACGCCGAGGTCGCCCTCGGCTCCGACGAAGCGCCGCACGTCGGGCTTGGCCGAGCGCAAGGCCTCGTCGGCGGTGGCGGTGGAGATGCCGAGTTCCTCGGCGTTGACCAGCGCGAAATTGACCCATTTGACCACGTTGAACCACTGGAGGTCGTCAGCGCGCGTCACCGGGCCGAGCGGCTCCTTGGAGATGACGTCAGGCAGGATCACCGCCTCGCCGGGCCGCGCCAGCTTCAGCCGCTCGGCATAGAGGCCGGACTGGTCGGTGGTCATGGCATCGCAGCGGCCGCCATCCAGCGCCTGCACCACTTCCGCGGCGGTCGGCAGGGTGACGAGTTCCAGCTTCATCGAATTGGCGCGGAAGAAGTCCGCGACGTTCTCCGCGCTGGTCGTGCCGGCCTGCACGCAGACCGTGACGCCGTCCAGTTCCAGCGCCGAGGTGATGTTCGGGCGGCGCAGCACCATGAAGCCCTGCCCGTCATGGAACGTGATCCCCGCGAACATGAGGCCGAGAGCCACTTCGCGCTCCAGCGTCCAGGTCGAATTGCGCGAGAGCACGTCGATGCGGCCCGCCCGCAGCGCCTCGAAACGCTCGGTCGCCGACAGCGGCACGTAGGAGACCTTGGCCGGGTCGCCAAGCACGGCCGCGGCAACGGCCTTGCAGAAATCGACGTCGAAGCCTGTCCAGGCCCCTTGGGCATTGCGGTCCGAGAAGCCGACGAGCCCCTGGCTGACCCCGCAATTCAGCGTGCCGCGCGCCTTGACAGCGGCGAGCGTCTGCGCGCTCGCGGCGGAGGCGCCGAGGCCGAGAACGGCGGCAATGGCGAGGAACCCGGCTCTCAGGGCATTCGGCATGGGCGAAGTCTCCGGGAGAGGCGGGTCAGAGCGTGGCGGCGTGGCGGATGACGACCTTGGTGCCGGCCGGCACGCGCGAATAAAGGTCGATCACGTCGCCATTGGCGAGGCGGAAGCAGCCGGACGACACCGCATGGCCGATCGTCTCGGGCTGGTTGGTGCCGTGGATGCGGTAGATGGTGGAGCCGAGATAGAGCGCCCGCGAACCCATGGGATTGCCGGGACCGCCGGCCATGAAGCGCGGCAGGTAGGGCTGGCGCTGGATCATCTCGGGCGGCGGGGTCCAGTCCGGCCATTCCGCCTTGCGCGACACGCGCACGAGACCCGACCAGGTGAAGCCCTCGCGCCCGACGCCGATGCCGTAGCGCAGCGCCCGGTTATTGCCGAGCACCAGATAGAGGAAGCGCTCGGAGGTATGGATGACCAGCGTGCCGGCCGGCTCGGTCGAGCGGAAATAGACGAGTTGCCGGGCGAAGGCCCCCTCGCGGATGATGACCTCCTCGGTGGAGACCCGGCCCGGCTCGTCGCCGATGGCCATGGTCTCGCGCATGGCGGCGGCAGGCGCGGCCTGCGCCAGCGCCGCACTCGTGGCGAAGAGGCTCGCGAAACCCGCGACGGCGACCAGCGACAGCCGGCGGATGAAGGAAGACGGGTTCATGCTGTTCCCTCGAAGGTTCAGGTCCGGCGGGGCGCGGCCGCCTGCGCGCCGCCGGGGCAGCGCACATAGACGAAGGTGCCGTAGCGGGCGTGGACGTCAGGCGCGATGAAGCGCATGACGATGACGTTCTCGGTGAGCGACAGGATCTCGCGGTCCTGCGCGTGCGGCGGCGGCGTCTCGAAGCCGAGATAGGTCTTGCCGTCAGCGCCGCCCTTCAACGTGAGCTCGTAGGCTTTCGGGTCGTCGGCGACGTGCATCATGATGCCGTCGGTCGGGCCGGGCGTGATCACGTAAGGGGTGCGGCAGTGCTGGCGGGCCATGTTTTCGGTGCGCGGCCGGTCACGATCCTCGCGATAGCTGGCAATGCCCCAGGAGCCGACCAGCGCGGTCACCGGATAGGCGGCGGGCCGCATCTGCGGGCGCTGCTGCTGGGCGACGGGCGCGGGCGTCGAGGCGCAGCCGGCAAGGACAAGGGCGGCCGTCAGCAGCGGCAGGGCCGGCGCTATCAGGCGAAACCTCGTGGCGAGACAGGACACGGCGACGCTCCCTCAACTCCCGATGGTACTTCCAGTGAAGATAAATCCGCGCCGCTTGGCAATGGGCCGGAGTGACCCGATCAGGGTTGCGCTAGGCTGCACCGCAAAAAAACACACGTCGGCCATGGGCTTTTGCGCGGAATGAGAAGACAAGCGCTCGGCAATTCCTATCGTGCGCCAGCGCACGTGGGCACCAAGCCTGCGGCGCGGGGCGGCAGGGGTGTTACATGCAGTTCGGAATTCGGCCCGCAACAAGCTGGTCGGGTGCGCGCAGGCTTGCGCAGGTCCTGCTGGCGACGACGGCGTTGACGACCGCCGCGCCGGCCATGGCGCAGGACGCGACCTGGCTCGCCAATCCCGGCTCCAATGTCATGTCGGTCGGAGCCAACTGGTCGCCAGCCACGACACCGACGGGCACCGCGACGTTCGGCGCGTCCTCGACGACCTCGCTGCTGAACAACAGCGACATGAGCATGGGCGGCATGTATTTCGCCGCCGATGCTCCAGCCTATACGATCAGCCGGGAGGATCAGACCGGCCTTCTCGGCCAAAGGATACAGCTTACAGGTGCCGGCCTGTCGGCTGCGGCCGGGGCCGACTACACGCTGACGCTCACGAGTTACGCCAGCCTCGAATTCCGCAACTCCGCTTCGTCCGGATCGGTGGGGCTCAATGCCAATGGCGGCACGGTCTATTTCCGCGACACCAGCACCGCCGCCGCATCACGCATCACGGTGACCAGCGGAACCGCCTATTTCTACAACAGCTCTTCGGCGGCAAACGCGACGATCACACTCATTAACGGAGCCGTGCAGTTCGAGAATTCCTCGACGGCCGCCAATGCAACCATCAACGGGCAGAACAATACCCTTATCTGGTTCCAAGAAGACGCGTCGGCCGGCTCAGCCCATATCACCATGTCGGGAATTGTCCGGTTCTACGCTCAGTCCACCGCCGCCAATGCGACCCTCGATCTCAGCGGCAACACGAACTTCTACAATAGCTCGTCTGCCGGTTCCGCATTCATTACCAACAGAAGCGGCGGAGATATCAGGTTCTCATCGAGCAGCACCGCCGCTCAGGCGACGATCCTCAATCTCGGCCTGATGTCCTTTTCCGATCAAGCATCGACGGGCACTGCGACGATCGACAATCGCGGCCAGATGAGCCTGGCGACAGCCAATGCCGGAGCCGGCGTCATCACCAACAGCGGGAACATGTCCGTCAGTGGCGGCTCTGGGAGCGGCGGCCTCGGTCAGGTTACAGTGTTCAATACGGGCACGATGACGATGCAGGGAAGTGCTCAAAGCGGCACGATTTACAACCGCAGCCAGGGCACAATCCGCTTTTTTTCGGGCACCGGCGGCTCGGCGTTGATCGACAATGCCGGTACGACCACCTTCTTTTCTGCTACGGCCGGCGCGGCGACCATCACCAATAGCGGCCTCCTGCGCTTCCAGAACGACTCCTCGACGGGCAGCGCGACGATCACCTCCTCGGGCCGGGTCGAGATGGCGACGACCGACACGGCGGGCGCGGGGGCTTTCACGCTCCAGTCCGGCGCGTCGCTTTCCGGCTTCGGCGCCATCGGCAACACGACCGTGCAATCCGGCGCGACCTTCGCGCCGGCCGGGGGCACGATGACCGTCAACGGCAATCTGACGCTGAATGCCGGGTCGACCTATGCCTTCACGCCGGGCGGCACGACGGCCGTCAGCGGCATCGCGTCGCTTGGCGGGGCTAACCTGTCGTTCAAGGCGCTGAGCTTCTCCGACCAGACCTACACCGTGCTCACCCATGGCTCGCGGACCGGTCAGTTCACGCTTGCGCCTGACGGTGCGGCGGCCACCGTCGTCTACAACCCAAACGACGTGCAGCTCACCGTCAGGGGCTATCGCGCCGGCACGGCGCTCGCCGGACATGGCGGAGCCAATGCGCAGGGTGTTGCGAGCGTCATCGACAGGGTGATCGATGCGACCGGCGCGCAGCCGACGCTGATCACGCCCTCGCTGATCGGCCAGACTGGCGCACCGCTGGCCCGCCAGCTCAACGCCATGTCTGGCGAGGCCGGCACCGGCGCTTCCGCTACCGGCCTTTCCGGCGCCTCGACCTTCCTCGGCATCATGCTCGACCCGATGGGCGGCTCGCGCGGCGGCACGGCGACAGCCCCCGGCTCCTCGCTGATCGAGATGGCCGACCTCTCGGTGGCCCGCACGCCTGCCGCCCGCGTCGAGGCCGCCTGGTCGATCTGGACCCGGGCCTATGGCCAGGCCGGCCGCACCGCCTCCGATGCCGGCCTCGGCGCCGCAGGCACGGCCTCGTCGATCTACGGCGTCGCGGCCGGCGCCGACAAGCTGGTCGCGCCGAACCTCGTCGTCGGCTTCGCGCTGGCCGGCGGTGGAACCTCATTCGGCCTCGGAACGCTCGGTTCCGGCACCGGCGACTTCGCCCAGATCGGCGCCTATGCCTCCATGCGGCTCGGGCCGGGGTATCTGTCGGCGGCACTCGCCTATGGCTGGAACCGCTTCGACGTGACCCGCAATGTCGCGGCCCTCGGCGTCACCGAAGCCTATCGCTCCGGCCCGGTCGGCCACACGTTCGGCGGCCGGATCGAGGCTGGCCGCAGGTTCGCCCTCGGCGCCTATGGCCTGACGCCCTATGCCGCCGCCGAGGCCATCGCCTATGTCGCGCCGGGCTATCGCGAGAGCTGGATCGCGCCCGCGACGGGCGCCTTCGCACTGGCCTATGGCGGCCGCACCAATGCGACGCTGCGCGGCGAACTCGGCGCCCGTGCCGACGCGCTCGTCGCCTCGACCGCGGCCGGCGACCTCATCGCCTTCTCGCGCCTCGCCTATGCCGTGCAGTCGAACACCCAACGGACGGCCGAGGCGCAGTTCCAGGCGCTCGCCGGCTCGAGCTTCACCGTCTTTGGCGCGCGAGCCTCGACCCATACCGCGCTTGCGACCCTTGGGCTCGAGGCCCGCTACCGGCGGGGCTTCGCCGCCTCCCTCGCCCTCGACGGCGAGATCGGCGACCGGCACCGCTCCCTGCGCGGATCAGTCGGACTGAGGCAGAGCTGGTGACGCGCCTAACCGAAAAAGGTCAGCGAGCGCTTGGGAACGTCGCGACCGACGATGCGACCGGTCTCGAAAGCCGCCGCCACGAGGCGGGAGCGCTGGCGCAGGCCGAGTTCGTAATGCTGGGTCACGACCAGCGCGACGGCATGGCGCACGCGCCGGTCCTCGGCCAACTCGCCAAGCTGGAGGCAGGCCGTGTCGAAGGCCTTGCGCATGGCGTTGAGATCGGCGCCGGCATAGATGCCGTCGGCGGAAAGATCGGGATCGAGCCTGCCCATTCGCGCGCTCCCCTGATGCTTCGGGCTCTTGTGGTTAGGCCCCGAATTCAGACAATCGGTAACACAACCTCGCGGGAACACCAAGTTCCCTGCTGCGTAACCCGCATTTTGCGTTCCAAACAGCCCGAACCAAGCCGTTCAGGCGTCGCAAATGCCCGAATGTGCGGGTTTTTCTCCCCATTGCCTGCGATCGCCATGCGCCGTAATCTGGTAACGGCGGCAAGGCTGAAGTCGCCGCTCATGCACAGTCATAGCTTCCCATCCCTGCACTCCGGAGACGGTCGATGCGGCAACTGACGCGCCTCATGATCATCGACGACGAACTGCACGACATCGGCTTCATGGTGCAGTTCTTCCAGGAACGGATCGAGGATTGCAGCTTCGAGACCTTTTCCTCGGCGGAAGAGGCGCTGGCACGGCTGCATTTCGAGAGCGAGGGCGGCGACAATCCCGTCCTGGCCGAAGATCCCGATATCATCATCCTCGACCTCAAGCTCGGGGCCATGAACGGCTTCGACTTCCTCAAGGCGCTGCGTAAGGACGAGTTGACGCGGCACATCCCGGTCATCGTGATCTCCGGCGACAATTCCCAGCAATCCGTCGACCAGGCCTACGAGATCGGCGCCAATGCCATGTTCCGCAAACCGGCCTCGCTCGACGGCTACCGATCCATGATCGGCTCGATCGTCGACTACTGGCAGAAGACGGCGCGCCACGCGGCTGCCTGAGACCGCGGCTGCCGCGTCCCTGCAATGCTGCCAGCCGAAGCGTCGGGGCGGATCGGCAGTCTGCGGTCGCATGGCCGGACGTCCCCGCGTAATGATCCGGAAATCTTCGTGGGGCATGGGAGGAACATCCCCAGGCTGGCCGGGGTACGGTCGTCCTGCACTGCCCGCGCGTCGTTCCCCGCGCATCGTTCTCTGCCCGGCCGCGATCCGCCTCGTTCGAAAACGCTTCAGGAGCATGCCCATGAACCGCCCGCTTCTCGCCGTCCTCCTGCTCGCCGCCACGGCGGCTCCGGCCCTTGCGCGCGATGCCGGCTGCCGCATCGAGCAGGCCGGCCGGGTCGTGCTCGACCGAACCTGCGACTTTCAGGCGGAAGGCCGCGACGGCTCGTTCTCGCTCTCCGCGCGCGACGGCGGCAGCCTGTTTCCGGGCATATCGGTCGTCACGCTGTCGGTGATCGAGCCCGGCCTCGCGGAGGTCCGCGGCCTTACCCGCGACGGCATCAATTCGCGCTGGGGCACCGCCCGCCGCTCGGCGCGCGACGGCGCCTGTTGGCAGGGCGACGATTTCCGAATCTGCGCGCGGTAGGATGCTGGCTGGGTCGCTAGGATTCGAACCTAGATAGCGGGTACCAAAAACCCGAGTCCTACCATTAGACGACGACCCAACCGTTCGCCCCGGGGGCGAAGCGCGGCGGACCATAGCGATGTGCCCGGCAAGGTTCAACGCCCGTCCGGCCACGACATCGAACCCGGTCGCGATATCGAACGACATGCCCGGCTCCGCCCTTCGGTCGAATGGCTTAAGGCCGCGCCTGTGGACGCACCGCGCCCGCCTCGTCTAGCTTGCCGCCCGACAAGGGCTTGCGCATGCACGCCCTGACAGAAGCATCACCCGGAGAAACGCCATGCTTGGCCTGATGCAGGACTGGCCGCTGCTGATCCCGAAGATCATCGACCATGCGGGGCTCTATCACGGCAACCGCAAGGTCATCTCGCGCTCCGTCGAGGGGCCCATCGTCGAGACGACCTATTCGGCGATCCGGCGCAATGCGCTGCGTGTCGCCAAGCGGCTGGAGAAGGACGGCATCCGGCGCGGCGACCGGGTCGGGACGGTCGCCTGGAACACCTGGCGGCATCTCGAGGTCTGGTACGGCATCACCGGCCTCGGCGCGGTGTACCACACGCTCAATCCGCGGCTTTTCCCGGAGCAGATCGCCTGGATCGCCAACCATGCGGAAGACCGCATGATGATGATCGACCTGACCTTCGTGCCGCTTCTGGAAAAGCTGCAGGACAAGCTGCCGCTGGTCGAGCGCTACATCGTGCTCACGGATGCGGCCAACATGCCGCAGACCTCGCTGCGCAACGCGGTTGCCTACGAGAGCTGGCTCGACGAGGTGGACGACGACTTCGCCTGGGGCTCGTTCGACGAAAACACCGCGGCGGGCATGTGCTACACGTCGGGCACGACCGGCAACCCCAAGGGCGTGGTCTATTCGCACCGGTCCAACGTTCTCCATTCGCTGATGGTCAACGGACCCGACATGTTCGGCATGGCGTCGAAGGACGTGATCATGCCGGTGGTGCCGATGTTCCACGCCAATGGCTGGTCGCTGGCATTCACCGCGCCCATGGCCGGCACGACCATGGTCATGCCAGGCCCGAAGATGGACGGCGCCTCCATCTACGAACTGCTCGACACCTACAAGGTGACGCTCTCGGCGGCTGTGCCGACCGTCTGGCTCATGCTGCTCCAGTATCTGGAGCAGAACGGCCTCAATCTGCCGCACCTCAACAAGACGATCATCGGCGGCTCGGCCTGCCCCCGCGCGGTGACCGAGAAGTTCCGCGACGTCTACGGCGTCGAGGTGCTGCATGCCTGGGGCATGACCGAGATGAGCCCGCTCGGCACGATCTGCTCGCTGAAACCCGAGGTCGCGGACCTGACCGGCGATGCCTGGCTCGACATCAAGGAGACGACGGGACACCCGCCCTTCGGCGTCGAGATGAAGATCATCGACGACGAGGGCACCGGGCTCGCCCGCGACGGCAAGGCCTTCGGCCGGCTGGTGGTGCGCGGACCGGCGGTGGCCGCCGCCTATTTCAAGGGCGAGGGCGGCCAGATCCTCGACGACAACGGTTTCTTCGACACCGGCGACGTCGCGAGCGTCGATCCCAACGGTTACATGCGCATCGTCGACCGCTCGAAGGACGTCATCAAGTCGGGTGGCGAGTGGATTTCTTCCATCGATCTGGAGAACCTCGCCGTCGGTCATCCTGACGTCGCCGAGGCGGCGGTCATCGGCATCGTCCATCCGAAATGGGACGAGCGGCCGCTGCTCGTCGTGGTGCCCAAGCCCGGCAAGCAGCCGACCCGCGACAGCCTGCTCGCCTATATGGACGGCAAGATCGCCAAGTGGTGGATGCCGGACGACGTGGTGCTGGTTGACGAGATACCCCACACCGCCACCGGCAAGATCCAGAAGACGACGCTGCGCGACCAGTTCAAGGCCTACCGCTTCCCGGGCTGAGGCGTGTCTGGCTCGACCCTTCTCGTCATGCCCGGCCTTGTGCCGGACATGGCGGGTCGGAGCACGCGGCGCGACCACATCCACGCAATCGGGCAGCGGCGGAGCCGTCGCATGCCGGCAACCGTGGCGCGGCATCATAGCCACGGTTAAACTCGCAAAAGGCGAGTCGGTCGGAGGGCTTCATGACGGATGCGACCCAGCCGGGTTCCGGCGCAATGGGGCCGTGGGGTGTGCGCTCGACGGCGGCGGCCGTGGCGGCGGCGGAACAGGCCGCGCGGGCAAGCGTTCCGCCGGTTGCTCCGCCGATCGGCGTCTCGCCGCCGACGAGCGGTGACGTTCGGATCGGCTTCACCGGCGCGGGCGGCCAGCTTTTCGGCCTGCTCGTCAAGGGCATGCTGCTGCAGATCGTCACCCTCGGCATCTACCGCTTCTGGTTCATCACGGACATGCGGCGGTTCTACTGGAGCCACACCCGCGTCGGGCCGGAAGAGGTCGCCTATACCGGCCGGGGCATCGAATTGCTCAAGGGCTTCCTGATAGCCCTGACCATTCTGGTGCCGATCTATGCCGGCATCTTCTTCCTCACCCTCGGCCTCCCCTCGGCAGAGACCGCCATCTCCTTCGGCGGCACGGTCATCTTCCTGTTCCTCAGCCAGTACGCGGCCTATGCGGGCCGGCGCTACCGGCTGACGCGCACGGCATTCCGGGGCCTCCGCCTGCGCATGGTCGGCTCGGCCTGGGCCTATGCGGCCAAGGCCTTCGGTCTCTGGATTCTCGTCATCCTGTCGCTCGGCCTCGCCTATCCGTGGGCGGCCGCGATCATGGAACGCATCAAGATGCGCGACACCTGGTACGGCGACGCGCAGGGCGCCTTCGTCGGCACGGCCGGCACGCTGTTCCGGCGCGGCATCCTGATCTGGGCCATCGGCTTCGGCCTGCCGCTTTTCATCATCGGCTCGACCATCGCCTCCGTCCCCTACGAGGTGTGGCGCGAGTTCGGCACGACGATGACCGCAGGTAATTTCGAGCCCTCCGGTCGCCTTGCGGTCGCGATCTACATGCTGATGGCAGCGCTGTTCTCGTCGCTGCTCATCCCCATCCTGCTCTTTCCCGCCTTCCAGGCCGTGGTCTTCCGCTGGCGCATCGAGGGCATCAGGCTGGGCGGCGCGGCGCTTGCCTCGGATTTCAGGATCGGCGCGGCCTACCGGGTGTATCTCCTTGGCGCGCTCGGCCTGTTCGGGCTCGGCATCGTCATTTCCATCGTCGTCGGGCTGCTGTTCGGCGGGCTGCTGGCGGCCGTGTTCTATGGCGGTGGCGGCGAGTTCGGCTCGCCCGCCAGCGGCGTCATCGGCATCGTGACCCTCGCGCTCGCCTATCTCCTCGTTTTCGGCGGGTTCTGGGTCGCCAAGCAATTGCTGATCACGCTCAGGCTCTATCGGGCGCAGGCGCGTTCGGTATCGGTGATCAATCTCGCCGCGCTCGACAACGTGCGCGCCAACAATGTCGACGCCTCGGCCATGGGCGACAGCCTCGGCGATGCCGTCGACGTGCTGGGCTTCTGACCATGCCGGGAACGGCGGCAACCTATTACGACGGGCTGGTCAGCCGGCGGCAGGCCGTGGAAGTCTCGCTGCATCCGGAGGGCCTCGCGATCTTCACGCCGGACGGCAGGCTGGCCGCCACCTGGCCTTATGGCGTCATCCGCAGGATCGAGGGCTTTGCCGGTGAGGGCCTTGCCATCACCCGCACCCCCGAGCCCGGCTCGACCGCCGAGCCGCGGCTGGAAATCGCCGACCAGCGCTTTGCCGCCGATCTCGCCGCACGCGCGCCGCTGACCCTGACGCAGGGCATGGCGGCCCGGCGGGAGCGCCGCAACGTCGTGCTCTGGGCGGTAGCTGCGGCCGTGTCGCTGGTTGGCCTTGCCTATGTCGGGCTGCCGGCGATCGCGGGCCGCATCGCGCCGCTGGTACCCGCGGGCATGGAAGAGCGCCTCGGCGCCACCATGGACCCGCAGATCCGGCGCCAGTTCGGCGGCGCGACGCCGCTCAAGACCTGCACCAACCCGGAAGGCGTCGCGGCGCTCGCAGACCTTGCCGGCCGCTACGAGCGCGCCGCCGGCCTGCACGTGCCGCTGCGGGTGGTGGTTCTCGACCATCGCATGGTCAATGCCTTCGCCTTGCCCGGCGGCTACGTCTACGTGATGAACGGGCTCATCCAGCGCGCCCGCGGACCGGACGAGGTGGCGGGCGTGCTCGGCCACGAGATCGGCCATGTGCGCTATCGCCATGGCCTGCAATCGGCGATCCAGTCGGGCGGTCTCGGCTTCCTGCTCGGCACGGTGTTCGGCGACTTCGCGGGCGGCACCGCCGTCGTGCTCGCCTCGCGCGCGCTGATCCAGAGCGCCTTCTCCCGCGACGCCGAACGGCAGGCCGATGCCTTCGGTGTCGACCTGATGCTCAGGGCCGGCGGCAACCCCGAGGGCCTCGCCGGCTTCTTCACCTCGCTCGGGGCTGGCGCGCCCGGCGCGCTGTCGTGGATCACCAGCCATCCCGCCAATGCCGAGCGGGAGAAGGCGATCCTCGACATGGCCCGCGGGCGGGCGCGCGCGATGCCGGCCCTCACCCCCGAGCAATGGACAGCCCTCCGGGCGATCTGCCAGAAGACCGAGTAGGACCGCCGCAAGGCGGCGCACACGCGACAATGCCGGTTCCAGCGCCTTCATGAGCCTCTACCGCCGCGCCTTCGTCGAACCGACCTCGCGCCTCGCGGTCTGGAGCCTGCGCGCGGTGCTCGTCGGCTGCGCCTGCGCGGCAGTGGCGGTGTTCGCGGCGCGCTCCGACTGGCTCGACGGATCGCAGGCGGTGACGGCGCTGACCATCGGGCTCGGCATCGTCGCCTTCGGCATGGCCATGGCGCTGGCCGCCGGCACGACGATCTGGTTCACGGGCTATCGCGGCGCGCGCTTTGCGGCGCTCGCGCTTATTATCGGCATCGCGGTCTCCGCCTATCCGGCGACGCTCACGGCGATCGGCTGGACGCTGCCGGCCATCACCGACATCACGACCGATCCGACGGACCCGCCGGCCTTCGAGATCGTCGCGGCCGCCCGGCCGCCCACCGCAAACCCGCTCCGCTACCCGGCCGCCTTCGCGCCGGTGCAGCGGCGGCTCTATCCGGAGATCCGCGCCATCGAGGTGGATCTGCCGCCCGGCGACGTCAACGACATCGTCACCGAGCTGATCGACAGCCAGCGCTGGCGCATCCTCGACCAGGCGGACTATCGCGGCCCCGGGCGCGACGGCCGCTTCGAGATGATCACCCGCTCGCTGGTCCTCGGGCTCCGGGACGACATCGTGATCCGCATTCGCCACGCGAATGGCAGGTCCCGCATCGACATGCGATCGGCAGCGCGCTACGGGGCCCAGGATTTCGGCGTCAATGCGCGGCGGGTCATCGCCGCGCTGGACGAGATGCGGACGGCCGCGCGGCGCGTCCAGCGGGAGCGTTAGGACATCATGAGCCTGAAGGCAGCCACCATTCCCCTGCACGAGGACGAGGTGATCGAGGGCATCCGCCGCTGGGTGACCATCGAAAGCCCGACCTACGATGCCTCCGGCGTCGAAGCGGTGCTGGACGAGGTCGAGAAAGACTTCGAGGGACTGCCGGTCGCCATCGACCGGCGGCCCGGCGTGGACGGCTATGCCGGCATCCTCAAGGTCTCCACCGAGGAGCCCTCGAACGAGAAGTCGATCCTCGTCCTGACCCACATGGACACGGTCCACCCGAAGGGCACGCTGACCGGGCGCCTGCCGTTCCGGCGCGACGGCGACAAGCTGTTCGGGCCGGGCATCTACGACATGAAGGGCGGTGCCTATCTCGCCGTCGCCGGCTACCGCGCGCTGGTCAGGGCCGGCATCGCGCCCGCGCGGCCGGTGACTTTCCTGTTCACCCCGGACGAGGAAGTCGGCAGCCCGACCTCGCGCGCAGCGATCGAGGAAGAGGCCCGCAAGGCCGCCTATGTGCTGGTCACGGAGCCCGCCCGCGACGGCGGCAGGATCGTCACGGCGCGCAAGGGCGTCGGACGCTTCCATCTGGTCACCCACGGCCGCCCCGCCCATGCCGGCGCGCGCCATCAGGACGGTCGCAGCGCCATCCGGGAGATGGCGCACCAGATCCTCGCCGTGGAGGGCATGACCGACTATGCGCGCGGCATCACCACCACGGTCGGCCTGATCAAGGGCGGCTCGGCCGCCAATGTCACGCCCGAGACCTGCACCGCCGAGATCGACCTGCGCGTGCCGGACCCCACCGTCGGCAAGGAAATGATCGACCGCATCCTCGGCCTGAGGCCGGTCGATCCGGACGTGGCGGTGCGCGTGGACGGCGGCATCAACCGCCCCGCCTATCCGAAGACGGCTGACATCGTCGCCATGCTGGACCGCGCGCAGGCCGTGGCGCGCTCCATCGGCTTCGATCTCCAGGACTGCCCGATGACGGGCGGCGGTTCGGACGGCAATTTCACCGCCGCGCTCGGCGTGCCGACCCTCGACGGTCTCGGCATCGACGGCGCAGGCGCCCATACGCTCGACGAGCACGGGCTGGTCTCGTCGATTCTCCCGCGCGCCCGCCTGCTCGCGGGCCTGATGGAAACGCTCCGCTAACGACGCCCGCAACTCGGTTCAATGCCACGGCCGCCGGAAACCGCGCGGTAAGGCCCGTGCGGCAGGCTGAACGGATCACTTTTGGGGCGGTCCAATCACTTGGGGGCGGTTCGATGGCCGAGATGTGCGGGAACTGCAGGAACTTCTTCGAGCCGCGTGCGGGCGGCATGTGCCGGGCTCACCCGCCGATCGCGCGCGCCGACGGCACGGCGACATGGCCGGCCGTTTCGCGCAGCGACTGGTGCGGCGAGTACAAGGTCGCCCCGCCGCCGGTGAACCCCGGCATCCGCCGCCTCGTCAGCGCCTGAGCGTCAGGGCATCGAACTGGCGAAGAAGGCATAGACCACCGCAAACAGCGCAATGACCGCGGCCAGGCTGACCGTCAGGATCAGCAGGACCGGGCGGCCCGGCGGGGCGGAACGCACCGTATCGGCATTGACGACCTGCGGCCCGGGAGCCGCCTCGGACGGCGGCGGCTTCTGCCGACGGTCCGGCTCGACGATCTTGCCGTCCTCGGTGCGGGTTTCATCGGTGACCATGACGTCCTCCGGATTGGATCACGGAGGCAACGCCGCGCGGCGCATGCGGGTTCCGGCCGGGCGGGGCCAGCCACAGTCGGCTTTTCAATGCTGCACGGGGGAAATCTGCTCGCTGAGGCGTCCAACCTGCGCAAATCCGAAGGTGCGCTGGTCGGAGTGGCAGGATTTGAACCTGCGACCCCCACGTCCCGAACGTGGTGCGCTACCAGACTGCGCTACACTCCGCCTCGCGAACAGGCCGCGTGTATAGCGGCGGCTTCGGCGGCGCGCAACCCCATCGCGACGCCCATTTCGAGCCCCTGCGCGGGCACTCGACGGCGGCCGCGCCCTCCCCCTAGATTGCGCGCATGACGACGCCTTCGTTCGACGCCGTCGCCTTCGCCGGCGGCGGCAACCGCTGCTACTGGCAGGGCGGCTTCTGGGACGCGCTGAACGCAGCCCGTCCACAGAGGCCCCGCCTGGTCGTGGGCGTGTCGGCCGGCGCCTTCCAGGCCTGTTTCTCGCTGATCGGCGAAGGCGACCGCGTCCGCCGCATCGTCATCGACGCCTGCTCGACTATCGAGAGGGAACTGGACTGGCGGCAGGTGCTGAAGGGCCGCTCGCCCTTCGTCGTTTCGGGCCTCTATCGCGACTTGCTGACCGACATATTCGGTGAACTGGAGCTGGCGGCGCTGAAGGCCGCGCCGGAGGTGCTGATCCAACTCACCCACCCGCCGCGCTTCATGCCCTCGCTGATCGCGGCTTACGCGGCCATCGGCGCCTACCAGATCGAGAAGGTCTGGATGGGGGCGGCCCATTCGCGCGCGGGCCGGCATGTCGGCCTGTTCCCGAGCTGGGTCTCGACCCACGAGGTGGAAGCGCCCGCGGACCTCGTCGCGGCACTGATGGGCACGGCCGCCGTGCCGCCTTTCATGCCCGTGGGCGAGGTCAACGGCCGCCCTGCCCTCGACGGCGGGCTCGTCGACAATCCGCCCGTGGATAGGATCGCCGAGGTCGAGGCCCACGGCGGGCGCACGCTGGTGCTGACGACCCGCGCCGGCCGCGCCATGGCCGAGGTCGAGAACCGCACGGTGGTGCGTCCCTCCGTGCCGATCCTGACCAGCCGCTTCGCGGTGACGGACGCGGAGGCGATCCGCGCGGCCTACGAGCTGGGGCTGAAGGACGGCGAGGCCTTCGCCAAAGGGCTCGCCTGATCTGCCGCGGCGACGCCGTCCAGCCAACCGGCGAGTTCCATGAAGGTCGGCAGCACGACATCGGCGTGGAGGTGGAAGTCGTCAGGCACCAGCGGGCCGGAGGTGACGCCGACCGCGACGACGCCCGCCGCGCGGGCCGCGTGCATGTCGTGGAGGCTGTCGCCGATCATCACGACTTCATGCGGGCGCATGTCGAATGCGTCGAGGAAGGCGGTGATCTGGCCGGGCGCGGGCTTGCGGCCATGGCCGGAATCCCAACCGACGATGTAGTCGAAGTGGTGGTCGATGCCGAGCCGGGCGGTCTGGTGGCGCGCGCCGTTCTCCGAATCGTTGGTGACGACGCCGAGCGTCAGGCCGCGCGCCTTGAGCGCGCCGATGGCGCCGGCGGGGTCGCCGATGGGGGTGAGGCCGGCGAGCCCCTCCTCGACGAACAGGAACTCCATCTCGTCGGTCACGGCCGACGAGAAGGGCAGCCCCAGCGCCTCGGCCCAGAGCGGGCCGTAATCGGCCGCCGAACCGGCGACCAGCGGCGAGGTCGGCATGAAGCGCATGGCCGCCTCGTCGAAATGCGAGACGGCCATGAGCCGCTCGATGCCGGAACGGTCGCCCTTCGCCATGCGTTCCATCACGCGAAACGCGGCCGGGCCCCAGGTGCGGTCGAAATCGACGAAGGTACCGTCCTTGTCGAAGAGAATGGCGCGAATGGTCATGGCGGCTTCCTGAAGCCCGGCTGTGACAGGACGATGACCGCCTGTCCAGCCCCTGAGAGGCTTGCCTTGCCGGGCTCGCCGGCCTAATCCCGCGGCAATGATCGACCGGCCCGACGGAGGCCCGCCATGCGCTATATCTCCACCCGGGGCGAGGCTCCGGTGCTGAACTTCCCCGACGCCCTGCTCGCCGGCCTCGCGCGCGACGGCGGCCTCTACGTGCCGGAAACCTGGCCGGTCATGGCGCCGGAGGCCATCGCGGCGCTGTCCGGCCAGCCCTATCAGGAGGTGGCGCGGCGCGTGCTGGCACCCTTCGTGGCGGACAGCATTCCCGCCGGCGACCTGTCGCGCATGATCGACGAAGCCTATGCGAGCTTTCGCCACCCGGCCGTGACGCCGCTGGTACAGCTCTCCGCATCGGAATGGGTGCTGGAACTGTTCCACGGGCCGACGCTCGCCTTCAAGGACTGCGCCATGCAACTCCTCGGGCGGCTGATGGACCATGTGCTGAAGGCCCGCGGCCAGCGCGCCACCATCGTCGGCGCGACCTCGGGCGACACAGGCGGCGCGGCCATCGAAGCCTTTCGCGGGCTCGATCAGGTGGACGTGGTGATCCTGTTCCCGGACGGCCGGGTGTCGGACGTGCAGCGCCGCATGATGACCACTGTCGATGCGCCGAACGTCCATGCCATCGCCATCGACGGCACGTTCGACGACTGCCAGGCGATCGTGAAGGCGCTGTTCAACAACCACGCCTTCCGCGACCGGGTGCGCCTGTCCGGCGTCAATTCGATCAACTGGGCCCGCATCGTCGCGCAGGTGGTCTATTATTTCGCTGCCGGTGCCGCCCTCGGCGCGCCGCAGCGGGCCGCGCGCTACGTGGTGCCGACGGGCAATTTTGGCGACGTCTTCGCCGGCTATGTCGCCAAGCGCATGGGCCTGCCGATTTCGGAACTGGTGGTCGCGACCAACGTCAACGACATACTGGAGCGCACCATCCGCACCGGCCGCTACGAGGTGACGGGGGTGGTTGCGACCTCGTCGCCATCCATGGACATCCAGGTCTCCTCCAATTTCGAGCGGCTGCTGTTCGATGCCCACGGCAAGGATGCCGGCGTGGTGCGCCGGTTGATGGCGGGCCTTGCCCAGTCGAAGAGCTTCACCATCGCCAACGATGCGCTGGGGAGCATCCGCGCGGAGTTCGCAGCATCGCGCGCCGACGAAGCCGAGGTCTCGGCGATGATCCGCGGAACGCTCGACAAGGCCGGCTACCTGCTCGACCCGCACACCGCGGTCGGCATGGTCGCCGCGCGCAAGGTGAAGGCCGATCCGGCCGTGCCGACGGTCGTGCTCTCCACTGCCCACCCCGCGAAGTTCCCGGATGCGGTGGAAGCCGCCTGCGGCACCCGACCGGCCCTCCCCGCCTGGCTCGGCGACCTGATGGAACGCCCGGAGCGCATGGCGCATCTGCCCGCCGACGAGAAGGCGGTCGAGGACTATGTGTTGGCAAAGACGCGGGCGGCGGTCGCCGGCGCGGCGTGAGGCCTCACATACCCAGATAGGCTTTCCGGACCCGGTCGTCGGCGAGCAGTTCCTCGCCGGTGCCGGACAGCGTCATCCGGCCGTTCTCCAGCACATAGCCGCGGCTGGCGAGCCTGAGCGACACCGCGACGTTCTGCTCGACGAGGACGCAGGTGAGCCCCCCCTCGGCGAGATCGCGGATGGTGCGCAGCACGTCCTGCACGACGGCCGGGGCGAGGCCGAGCGAGGGCTCGTCGAACATGACGAGTTCCGGTTCGCCCATCAGGCAGCGGCCGATGGCCAGCATCTGCTGCTCGCCGCCGGAGAGCGTGCCCGCCGCCTGACCCGCGCGCTCCAGCAGGCGCGGAAACATGGCATAGACGCGGTCGAGGTTGCGCGCCTTGTGGTGACGCGCCCGCGGGATCATCGCTCCCATGGCGAGATTCTCGGCGACGGTCAGCGTCGGGAAGACCTGCCGGCCCTCGGCAACCTGTCCGATGCCGAGATCGCAGACCTCGTGGCTCGGCAGTCCCGTGATGTCGCGGTCCTTGAAGCGGATCGTGCCGGAAGCCGGGCTGTGCATGCCGGCAATGGTGCGGATCAGCGAGGTCTTGCCGGCACCGTTGGCGCCGACAATGGCGACGATGGAGCGGTCCGGCACCTCCAGCGACACTTTGTCGAGGGCCTGCGCGTCGCCGTGGAAGACGTCGATCTCGTGGACGAGCAGCATCGTCAGAGAGCCTCCGCCCCGAGATAACTCTCCAGCACCTTGGGGTGCCGCGTCACCTCGTCCGGCGTGCCTTCGGCGATGGTCGCGCCGTGATGCAGCACGTGGATGCGGCCGGCGAGCGCCATGGTGGCGCGCATGACGTGCTCGATCAGCAGGATGGTCACGCCCTCGCGGTTGATGTCCTTGAGGATCGCGACGATGCGATCCACCTCGGTCGGCCTCAGGCCCGCCATGACCTCGTCGAGCAGGAGAAGGCGCGGTTCGGTCGCGAGCGCCCGCGCGCATTCGAGGCGCTTGCGGTCGGGCAAGGTCAGCGACTTCGCCTTCGCTTCGCGCCTGTCCCAGAGATCGAGGCGGCGTAGCACCTCGCCCGCGTGCGCGCGCGCTGCGTCCATATCGGTCGCGCGCATCATCGCGCCGATGGTCGCGTTCTCCATCACCGTCAGTTCGGGGAAGGGCCGGACGATCTGGAAGGTGCGGGCAAGGCCACGGCGGCAAAGCTCATGTGGCGGCACACCCGCGGAAGGCGCGCCGTCGAAGATTATGCTGCCGGCATCGGGCTTCATGACGCCGGCGATCAGGTTGAACAGCGTGGTCTTGCCCGCGCCGTTCGGGCCGATGACGGCGAAAATCTCACCCTCGGCCACCGACAGCGAGACATTGTCCACGGCCGTGAGACCGCGGAAACGCTTGGTCGCGCCCCTGACGTCGAGAAGCGTCGTCACGAGCGCTCCTCCGGGATGCCCAGCTTCTTCTTGAGCCAGGGCCAGATGCCGTTCGGCGCGAACCAGATCATGACCATCAGCGCCGCGCCGTAGAAGACGAGGTTGACGCCGGGAATGGCGCGGCCGGCGATCTTCTCGACGAGGGCGATCAGCGTCTGGCCGAGCGGGGTCAGGATGAACGCGCCGAGGATCGGCCCGAACAGCGTGCCGAGGCCGCCGATGATCGGCGCGAGGATCATCTCGATTGAGCGCGCGATGTCGAAGGTCTGGCTGGGAAAAAGATTGCTCTGGTAGAAGGCATAGACGACGCCGGCCACCGCCGTCATGGCCGCGGAGACGAGCACCGCCGCCATCTTGGCGCGGAACACGTCGATGCCGAGCGCACGGGCCGCCTCCGGGTCCTCGCGGACCGCGAGCCAGGCATGGCCAAGGCGCGAGCGCCGGAGCGCCGCGCAGATCACGAAGGCGACGACCATCATGGCGAGCGCCACGTAGTAGAACAGCATCGGCCCGCCGCGCAGGTTGACGGGCGAGCCGCCACCGGCCGAGACCGGAATGAAGAAGCCCGCGGCGCCGCCAACATAGGACCAGTTGTCGAAGCCGATGCGCGTCACTTCCGCGAAGGCGATGGTCAGCAGCGCGAAATAGACGCCCTCGATGCCGAAGCGGAAGCCGAGCCAGCCGATGGCCGCGCCGAAAGCGATGGCGACGAGCATGGCCGGCACCAGCGCTATGGCCGGCGATATCCCGAACTTCACCCAGAGGACGGCGCCGACATAGCCGCCGAGCCCGACATAGAGTGCGTGGCCGAGCGAGAGTTGGCCGCAGAACCCCATCATGACGTTCCAGGCCTGACCAACGGTGGCGAACCAGAAGATCAGGAAGAAGACCGAGAGCAGGTAGCGGTCGAGAAAAGCGGGCGCGACCAGCAGGACGGCCACGAGCACGGACAGCAGCACGAGGGCGCGGCTTGGCGCTTCGTCGACAAGGCGGGCCAGCAGGGCGAAAGGATTCATCGCTCGACCCTCACGCCCGCCTGCCGAGCAGGCCCTGCGGCCGGAGCGCCAGCACGAGGACAAGCAGCCCGAAGGAGACCATGGTCTTCATCGACGGGGCGATGACGACCGAGGCCATAGCCTCCGCAATGCCGATCAGCAGGCCGCCGACGATGGCGCCCGCCATCGAGCCCATGCCGCCGATGATGACGATGGTGAAGGCGAGCAGGGTGAAGGCCGGCGCGATCATCGGCGTCGCATCGGTCAGCGTCACCATCAGCGCGCCGGCCGCGCCGACGCAGGCAAGGCCGAGGCCGAAGGTGAGCGCATAGAGCTGCTTGACGTTCAGCCCGACCACGGCCGCGCCGACGAGATTGTCGGCGCAGGCGCGGATGGCGACGCCGGTCGACGTGAAGCGGAAGAAGGCGAACAGGAGCGCTGCCACGGCCAGCGCGGCGATGGCCGCATAGACGCGCACCTTGTCGAGGATGATCGGGCCGATCTCCCAGCTGTCGAACGAGTAAGGCAGGTTGGCGCTGCGCGCGTCCGGCCCGAAGATCATCAGCGTGCCGTTGACCATGATGATGGCGAGGCCGACGAGCAGGATGAACTGCTCGTGCTCGGGCCGCGACACGAAGGGATTGATCAGCGTGCGCTGCAGGCCATAGCCGATCACGAAGAAGGCAGCGGCGATCGGCAGCATGGCGAGGAACGGGTCGAGGCCGAACGAGCGGAACAGCACGAAGGCGGCATACATGGCGACGACGGCGAACTCGCCATGCGCGAAGTTGACCACGCGCACCACGCCGAAGATCACCGACAGCCCGAGCGCCATCAGGCCATAGACGAGGCCGGTGAGGATGCCCTGGACGAGCACGTTGCCATATAGCGACCAGAGCATTCCGAGCTTCGCGGGAAAAGAAAGGGTCCGCAGGGAGTTAGCGCGGCGGCACGGGTTCGGCAACCCGGCCGGCAGCTCAGCAGCCGGTCACGGCGTCGCAGCGAACAACCGGGTCGGTATACCGAGGAGCGGGCCGGCCTCGGCGAGGCGCCGATCGAGCGTGTGGAGGGAGGCGCCATTGGTCGCTGCGATCGCCAGGTGCAGGGCGTCCCCGGCGCGCAGACCGAGTTTCTGCTGATCGACGAAGGCGGCCGCCATACGAAAATGCCGGGCGGCCACCGCAAGCGTGGTGAAGCTTTCGGCGGTCATCGCGTTGAAGGCGGAAAGGGATGCCGCACGCTGATCCAGCGAGATGCTTCCCGTCCGCAGTTTGACGGCGAGAGCCGACGAAACTTCCGTGATCGTCCAATCGCTGATCGCGAGATGCTCGGACCCATGGCTCTCCAGCCAATGGTGGACGGGTGGCGTCATTGCTTCCGGCGACAGGGCCGCGATGATGAACGAAGTGTCGAGATAGACCATCAATAGCGGTCGCTATCTCGCATGGCTCGCACCAGATCGGCGGCGCTCTCCCCCTGAGGCGGCAAACTATCCATCAAGGCACGCAGTCGCCCCATATCGACAGGCTTACGCGGTCGGGGAATGGCGGCAAGGCGGGCCACCGCCTTGCCGCGGCGGGTGATATCAATCGAATCTCCCGCCTCGACGCGATCAACGAGTTCGCTCAGATGGGCTTTTGCATCCGCTAGCTTGACCGTGGCCATGTCAGGCTCCTGACCATGTAGATAGTCATATAGCCGATAAGCCCTCATTCTTCCAGTACTCCCACCGGACCGACCTCGCGGCGGCCCGGTGAGGTGCTGTCATTCGGCGCTCAACTACGCCCCTGCCACGCTGGCAGCGGCAGGACCGGTTCGGCCAGCGCCACGTCCTTCGGCAGGACGACGGTCGGTACACGCTTCAGGTTCTGCACCAGCGCCGAGCCGATATTCGGGTTCTGGCCCTTGGCGTCGAAAGTGATCGGGCCGCCGATCATGATGTGCTCGGCGAGGCTGGTGGCGCGCACCGCCTCCATGAGCTGCGGGCCGGTCGTGGTGCCGGCGCGCTTGAAGGCGTCGGCGGCGATCAGCATGCCTTCGAAGGCAAAGCCGGCATTGAAGCTGTCTACCGCGAAGCGGTTGTTCGGGTTGGCCTTGGCGAAGCTCTTCTCGAAGGCCTGCGTCATGTTGGACTTCGGATTGGCCCAGGGCAGGCCGAACATGACGAAATCGGCCAGCGGACCGAGGGCCTGATAGAATTCCTCGTCGTAGAAACCGGGCGAGCCGGGCGAGATGATCGCCTTCGGCTGGAAGCGCTGGCGCACCATGTCGCGCACCATCTTGATGGCGTCGGAGGCGCGCGTGACGCACATGACGAGGTCGGGGTTGAGCGAGCGGATCTTAGTCACCTCGACCGAGAGATCCTGCGCGCGCGGATCGTAGGCGATCTTCTCGACGAGATCGATCGGCAGGTTCACGCGCGGCCAGATGGCGTCCATCGCATTGCGCTGGGCGGTGCCGAACGTGTCGTTGGCGTGCAGGAACACGGCCTTCTCGAACTTGATGCCCTTGGCGTCCATCACGTCCTTGATCAGGCGCAGGCCGTTGGTGACGAGCTGGCCGCCGGTCTGGAAGTTGCGGACGAGGAACTTGTAGCCCTGCTCCGTGATCTGCGGGGCGGCGGCGACATTGACCACGAAGGGGATCTGGCGCTGCTCGGTGACCTGCGCGATGGCGAGCGTGTGACCGGAATCGAAGGCGCCGGTGAGGACATGGCAACCGTCATTAATGGCGCGCTCGGCCTGGGTGCGCGCGACGTCGGCGTTCGACTCCGTGTCGATATGGACGATCTCGACATTGTAGCCGAGTTCCTTGAGCAGCTCCGGGGCCGCCAGCACGCCGCGATGCATGCTCTGGCCGGCCTGCGCGAAGAAGCCGGAACGGGGCAGAAGCGAGCCGATCTTCAGCGTGCGCGCCTGCGCGTGCGCGATGCCCGGAGCCGCAAGAGTGGCAGCCGCGCCGGCCATCACGGTGCGGCGGGAAAAGGTGGTCTTGGCGGTCATTGTCGTCCTCCCTGCTCCCGTCACGGCCTTGGCCAATGCGGGATCATCGCGATTTCGGCGGCGATCTTACGCAATTGCGCGGCCGGGGAAAGCCGGGCGCGACGCATGGCCGCTCACCCCGGGGTCTTGTGCTCGAAGCGGCAGATGTCGCGGATGATGCAGCGGGGACAGAGGGGCTTCGCGGCCTTGCAGACGTAGCGTCCGTGCAGGATCAGCCAGTGATGGGCATGCAGGCGATAGGGGTCCGGCACGACCTTCTCCAGCCCCAGTTCCACCGCGAGAGGCGTCTTGCCGGGCGCGAGGCCCGTGCGGTTGGCGACGCGGAAGAGATGGGTATCGACCGCGATGGTCGGCACGCCGAAGGCGATGTTCAGGACGACGTTGGCGGTCTTGCGGCCGACGCCCGGCAGCGTCTCCAGCGCCTCTCGGTCGGCGGGCACTTCGCCGCCATAGGCGTCGATCAGCCGCTGCGACAGGGCGATGACGTTCTTCGCCTTGTTGCGATAGAGGCCGATCGTCCTGATGTGCGAGATCAGCCCCTCCTCGCCGAGGGCGAGCATCTTCGCCGGCGTGTCCGCCAGCTTGAACAGCGGACGCGTCGCCTTGTTGACGCCGACATCGGTCGCCTGCGCCGACAGGGCGACCGCAACCAGCAGCGTATAGGCGTTGACGCTTTCGAGCTCGCCCTTCGGCTCGGGATCGACCTGATGGAAGCGGAAGAAGATCGCCTCCACCTCCTGGCGGGTGAGGCCGTCGCGTTTGCGCCGCTTCGCCGCCGCCTTGGCCGCGGCAGCATTGGCGAGCGCCTTGCCCGGCCGCTTGCGCAAGGGTTTGGGCTTTGGCGGCTTGGCGGTGGTCGCGGGCGGCATTCAGGTCGTATAATGCGCCGTCATGACCACCGGCAACCCGACAGTTGCAGACATCCACGACGGCGAAGGCCCGCCGCTGTTCGCGGCGATCCTGACGCCGCACCGCTCGCTCGGCTGGCCCGGCTTCATCGCGGTCATGGCGGCTGTGGGCGCGCTCAACCTGATCGGCGCGATCCTGTTCACGGCCATCGGCGCCTGGCCGGTCGTGCCCTTCCTCGGGCTCGACGTGCTCATCATCTTCCTCGCCTTCCGGGCCAATTACCTCCACGCCCGCGCCTTCGAGGAGGTGATAGTCACGCCTACGGAAATCCGCATCCGCAAGGTGACCTTCCACGGCCGGTCGCGCGAATGGCGGTTCAACCCGGCCTGGACGCGGGTGACGCAGGTGGTGGACGAGGATGACGGGCAGGTTCTGTCGCTGACCCTCGACGAGGGCCGCCGCAAGCTCGACATCGCGACCTTCCTGCCGCCGGTGGAGCGCGAGGGCTTCGGCAAGGCGCTGCGCAACGCGCTCGCCGAGGCAAGGCGCGGCCCGACCCGCACGCGGTTCGCGCCGGATTAGCTTCCGCCCTCAGAGCGCGTTGATGTCGGCGGGCTCCAGCACGCGCTTCGCAGCGCCCTCGCGGGCCACACGGATCATGGCGCGGCCGAACTGCTCGCTGGTGATGACCATGTCGGGCGCCAGCCGCTTGATCAGCGGCAGCAGCATGCCCATCGCCGCGTAGATCGCGCGATACCAGCCGGTCTTCGAGGTGATGCCGGGCGTCGGCTGGATGATGCTGGGGCGGAAGACATAGCCCTTGAACGGCAGCCCCAGCACGACATTCTCGGCTGCGCCCTTCACCCGCGCCCACATGACCGATCCCTTCTCCGTGTTGTCGGCGCTCTTTCCGGAAACGAAGACGAAGGTCATCTGCGGATTGAGCCGCGCCAGCGCGGAGGCGGCGGCTGCGGTCAGGTCATAGGTCAGACGGCGGTAGTCGTCCTCCTTCATGCCGACGGAGGTCACGCCGAGGCAGAAGAAACAGGCATCGTAGCCGGCAAGATCGGCCTCGATGGCGGAATAGTCGAAGAAATCGCGATGGATCAGCTCGCGGAGCTTCGCGTGCCGCCGCCCCGCGGGCGACCGCAGCACCGCGAGCACCCCCGTGACGCCGTCGTCCTTGAGGCATTCGGCGAGCACGCCCTGCCCGATCATGCCGGTCGCGCCGAAGATGATGACCTTCATGTGCCCCTCTGGCTCGTTCGCCGCGGCGTTTCTCACCCCGACCGGCCGGGCCTATCATGGCCGGGCTCGTCGCGACCATCCACGACCTGAACAGACAGCCCCGTGGGAAGTCGTGGATACCCGGCCCAAGGCCGGGCATGACGAAGGAACCTGCGCCCTCGCAGGGCTATTGTTCGGCATCTTTGATTTTCGCTGCTGGGCACAGGAATCGGGTGGTTGCGGGCCTTGGCACACGCCACATTCGGCTTCACGTTCAAGAGATCAGGAGCCAGTCCCATGCTCAACGTCGTCCAGCTCGAAAAGCATGGCATGCCCATCCGCCTCGCCGAGGCCGCCGACGATTACGAGATCGTCCGGCGCACGCTCGCCTTCATCACGGACCACTGGCGGCGCCAGCCGACGGTCGAGGAAATGGCCGAGCATGTCGGCCTGTCGCCTGGCCACCTGCATCACCTGTTCCGGCGCTGGGCCGGCCTGACGCCAAAGGACTTCCTGCAGGCGATCACGCTCGACGCCGCCCGCGCCCTGCTGCGCGACGAGGCGACGGTGCTCGATACCGCCTACGAGGTCGGCTATTCCGGCCCCGGCCGCCTGCACGACCTGTTCGTCACCCACGAGGCCATGTCGCCCGGCGAGTTCAAGACCGGCGGCGAGGGCCTGACCATGCGCTACGGCTTCCACCCCTCCCCCTTCGGGCAGGCCATCGTGGTGGCCACGGAGCGGGGCCTTGCCGGCCTCGGCTTCTGTGACGCCGGCGGCGAGCCCTCGGCGCTTGCCGACATGAAGGGGCGCTGGCCGAAGGCGGCCTTCGCGGAGGATGCGGCCGTGACCGGACCGATCGCGCAGCGCATCTTCGACCCGAAGGCCTGGGCCGGCGAACGACCGCTGCGCGTCTGTCTGATCGGCACCGATTTCGAGGTGCGCGTCTGGGAGACGCTGCTGCGCATACCCATGGGCAAGGCGACGACCTATTCGACCATTGCCAGCCATATCGGCCGGCCGACCGCCGCCCGCGCGGTGGGCGCGGCCGTCGGCAAGAACCCGATCTCCTTCGTGGTGCCCTGCCACCGGGTGCTCGGCCGCTCCGGCGCGCTGACCGGCTATCACTGGGGCCTGACGCGCAAGCAGGCCATGCTCGGCTGGGAGGCCGGGCACGCGGGGTGAGCGATGCCGTTGTCCGGCCGGCAATTCCCGAGGCGTTGCCGGCCGATGCGGCTTACGACCTGGCGCCGTTGCGAATGATCCGCTCCAGCAGCTCGCCCAACAGCATGCGCTCGCCCTGAGACAAGTCGGGCAGATCGGCAAGTTGCGCGCGCAGCGATATCGCCGGCGCGGCCGGGCCCGGCGCTGCGCCTTCGGGGCCGTCGATGAGGATGCTCGACAGAACGGCGTCCCATGCAGCCGCAGCGAGACCGGGATCGCGGTCCGCGGCTGCAAGCCCGAGCAGGGTGGCCACTACGCCGTTGCCGACTGCCTGAATGAGGCCGACCGCGCGCTCCTCCGGAACGCGAAGGCGCCCAGCCCTGGCAATCCGCGTCACGCGCTCGCGCAGGATCGCGATGCCTTTCAAGGCGGCCGGCGGCGCCCCCTCGCGGCCCAGGCCATGCATGATTGCGAAGACGGCGGGATGGGCAAGGCCGAAGGCGATGTGCTGGTCCCAGGCCTCACGAAGAGCCCGAACGGGATCGGGATGGTCCCTGCGCGCCGCCTTGGCCGCGACATAGGCGGCAAGGCCATGCTCGGCGACGGCGTCCAACAGGCCGCGCTTGTCTCCAAACAGGCGGTAGATCGTCGGCGCCTGCACCGAGGCGGCGGCCGCAACGGCCCGCGTCGTCAGCGCCTCGACGCCCCCTTCGGCGATGAGGTCGGCGGCCGCGGCCAGGATGCGCGAGCGCATATCGGGCGGAACGCTCTGGTCGTCTGAGTCGGTCACGGACATTCGCGTTCATTATCACCGCTAAGCGAAACTCGCTAACGGCGATTGCATTCGCCTGTTATCATTGATATCAGATGTCGGTATCAATGATAACAGCTGGAGATTTCCGCCATGATCATCGTCACCGGCGCCACCGGGCAGCTCGGGAGCAAAATCCTCGCGCGGCTGCAGGAGCGGCTGCCGCTTAGCGCTTTCGGCGCGACGGCCCGCGATCCCGGCAAGGCGGCCGAACTCGTCCGACAGGGCGTGAAGGTCCACCGCGCCGACTACAGAGAGCCGGACAGCCTCGCCGCCGCCTTCAAGGGTGCCAGCCAAGTGCTCATGGTGTCGTCCGATGCCGGCGCCACCGGCGGCGATACGCTGGGGCAGCATCGCATCGCCATCGCGGCGGCGAAGCAGGCCGGCGTCGGGCGCATCGTCTATACGAGCCAGATTTCGGCCGCGAACAATTCGCTGTTCCCGCCGGGGCGCATGCATGCCGCGACCGAGGAGATGCTGGCCGCCTCCGGCATGAAATGGACGGCGCTTCGCAACGGCTTCTATGCCTCCACCGTGCCGCGCAGCATTGGCGACGCGCTGCAATCGGGCGAATTCTCCGTGCCGGAGGACGGCAAGGTCGCCTGGACGACGCATGACGATCTGGCGGAGGCAGCGGCGCGGATCCTGTTGGAGGAAGGGCGCTTCGAGGGGCCGACGCCGCCGTTGACCGCTGCGGAATCCCTGGACTTCACCGACATAGCCGCTCTGCTGACGGAGATCGGCGGGCGTCCCGTCGCGCGCCGCGTGCTGACCGACGGCGAGCATGAGCAGCAGCTGGTCCAGTTCGGCCTGCCGCGCCCGACGGTCGATATCGTGCTCGGCATGTATCGCGCCGCGCGGGCCGGCGAGTTCGACAAGGCGACCACGACCCTTACCGGCCTGATCGGACGCACGCCGATTTCGCTGCGATACGTGCTGGCCGATCTGGCCGCAGGCGGGGCTGCAACGGCGCGGACGGCCTAGCTGAAGCGCCGGCCGGCCCGTTAGAAGAGAGTGTGAGCTACACTCTCCCCGCGACCGCGCCGCCCATCGTCACCCATGCCCGCGTGCTCGGCATCGCGGTGCCGATGATCTTCGCGCATGTGACGACGCCGCTGCTCGGCATCGTCAGCGCGGCCGCCATCGGCCGGCTGGGTGACGCGACGCTGCTGGCGGCCGTCGCCCTCGGCGCGGTGATCATCGACGTCATCTTCTGGGCCTTCGTCTTCCTGCGCATGGGCACGATCGGGCTGACCGCGCAGGCGCTGGGAGCAAGCGACGACACCGAGCGGCGCGCGGTCATCGCACGCGCCCTGCTGCTCGGCCTTGGCATCGGCTTCGCCATGATCGTGCTTCAGCGGCCCATCGTGACCGGGATGCTGACGCTGATGGGGCCATCGCCCGAGGTGAGCGCGGCCGCCGACACCTATGTCTCGCTGCGGCTCTGGTCGGCGCCCGCGACCTTCGTCAACTACGCCATTCTCGGCTGGCTGATCGGACAGGCGCGGACGGTCACCGGCCTCGTCCTCCAGATCGTCATCAACGTCGCCAACATGGCGCTGACCGTGCTGCTGGTCAGCCATCTCGGCTATGGGGTCGCAGGCGCTGCGGCGGCCAATGCCATTGCCGAGATCGGCGGTGCGCTTGTCGGGTTCGGCGTTGTGCTGAAGTTGCTCGGCGGGCGTTTCGGCGTTTCGTGGCAGGTCGTCCGCGATCGCGCGAAAATCCTCCGCACCATCGCGATCAACCGCGACATCATGATCCGCACGGCAGCACTTGTCGGTTCCTTCGCCTTCTTCACCCGGCAGGGGGCGGTTGGCGGCGACACGATGCTGGCTGCCAATGCCATCCTGATGAACCTCGTCGGCGTCGTCGCCTTCTTCCTCGACGGGTTCGCGACCTCCGCCGAGCAACTCGGTGGACAGGCTGTCGGCGCGCGGCACGAGGCCTCGTTCCGAAGGGCGGTGATCCTGTCGGGCATCTGGGCCATCGCCTTCGGCACAGCCGCCTCGCTGATCTTCTTCGCCTTCGGCGGCGCGGCCATCGACCTCATCTCGACGTCCGAGGCGGTGCGCGCGGAGGCGCGGCGCTACCTGCCCTATGCGGCGCTGACGCCCTTCACCGGCGTGATGGCTTTCCTGCTCGACGGGGTGTTCATCGGCGCGACATGGTCGGCGGCGATGCGCAACTGCATGGTCGCGGCCTTCGCCACCTTCATCGCGGCGTGGTGGCTGCTCAAGGGCTACGGCAATGACGGGCTGTGGATCGCCTTCCTGATCCTGCAGGCGGTGCGCGGGCTCTATCAGGCGGCCGTTCTGCCGGGCCTGATGCGAGCAACGTTCCGAAGCTAGATCAGCCGAGCTTCCAGTCGGCGTTCTGCGTGCCGACGACCGCTCCGACCGAGGCATGCCCCTCGCGCTTGAGGCGCGCGACGAGCCCGGCCTTGATGTCCTCGACGAGGCCGAAGCCCTTGAACACCATGGCGGAATAGAGCTGAACCAGCGTCGCGCCCGCCGCGATCTTGGAGAAGGCGTCCTCGGCCGAGGCAATGCCGCCGACGCCGATCAGCGGGAACTGGCCCTCCACGCGCCGAAAGGCTTCGGCCAGCATCTGCGTGGAGCGGTCGAACAGCGGCGCACCGGAGAGGCCGCCGGTTTCCTTGGCCGTCGCCTGATCGACCAGTGTGTCCGGCCGGGCGATGGTCGTGTTCGACACGATCATGCCGTCGACGCCGCGCTTGCGGCTGACCCGGACCATGTCGTCGAGACCATCGAGGGAGAGGTCAGGCGCGATCTTGACGAGGATCGGCCGGCCCGGCGCGGCCTTGTCGCGCGCCTCGATGCAACGCGCCAACACCTCGTCGAGGAAACCCGCCTGCTGGAGATCGCGCAGGCCCGGCGTGTTGGGCGAGGACACGTTGACCGAGAGATAGGAGACGTGGGGGCTAAGCTTCTCGACCAGCAGGCCGTAGTCGGCGATGCGGTCGGCGGTGTCCTTGTTCGGGCCGATATTGACGCCGACCACGCCGCCGCGTGCGGCGCGCGCCGCAAGACGCCGGGCGACGACGTCGACGCCGTCGGAGTTGAGACCGTAGCGGTTGATGACGGCCCCGTCCGGCACGAGGCGGAAGACGCGCGGCTTCGGATTGCCGGCCTGAGGCTTCGGCGTCACGCCACCGACCTCGACGAAGCCGAAGCCGAGACGCAGCGCCGCGTCCGGCACTTCAGCATGCTTGTCGAAGCCGGCCGCGAGCCCAACCGGGTTCGGGAAGGTCAGGCCGAAGGCCGAGACGGCAAGGCGCCGGTCGTGATCTCCGCAGCGCGGGATCGGCAGGGCTTTAAGCGCCGTGATGGCGAGCTGATGGCCGGTTTCGGCATCGGTCGCCAGCAGGAGCGGCCGGGCGAGACGGGAGGCGAAGGAGAGCAGCGACATGGCCGGTGTTTGGCATCATGTCGCGTGCCCCGCAAGACGGCGTCAGAGCCGCACGATCTTCGCGTCCGCCGGCCATTCCAGCGTCTTCAGCGCCTGAGCGAGGTCCTCGATCAGGTCATCCGGGTCCTCAAGACCGACCGACAGGCGCAGCAGGCCGTCGGTAATGCCCATTTCGAGCTTCTCCTCGGGCGTGAAGCGGTCGTGGGTCGTGGTCGGCGGATGGGTGATCAGGCTCTTCGCGTCGCCGAGATTGTTGGAGATGCGGATGATGTTCAGCGCATTGGCCACGCGGAACGCGCCGGCCTTGCCGCCCTCGACCTCGAAGGCGATCAGCGTCGAGCCGCCACGCATCTGGCGCTGCGCCAGTTCGTATTGCGGATGATCCTTGCGGCCGGGATAAAGCACCTTGGTGATACCCGGCAGCTCCGCCAGCGCATCGGCGACCTTGGCGGCGTTCTGGGTCTGCCGCTCGACGCGCACCTGCAGCGTCTCCAGCGCCTTCAGCGCCACCCAGGCGGTGAACGGGCTCATGGCCGGGCCGGTCTGGCGCAGGTACTGGTAGATGTAGTCCTGGATGAACTGTTTCGACCCGAGAATGGCGCCGCCGAGACAGCGGCCCTGCCCGTCAATGTGCTTGGTGGTGGAATAGACCACGCAGTCGGCGCCAAGTTCCAGCGGGCTCTGCAGCAGGGGCGTGGCGAAAACGTTGTCGACGGTCACCTTGATGCCGGTCTTCTTGGCGATCTGGCAGATGGCCGGGATGTCGTAGACCTCAAGCGTCGGGTTGGTCGGGCTTTCGAGGAAGAAGACCTTGGTGTTGGGGCGAACGGCCGCCTGCCACTGGGCGAGGTCCGCGCCGTCGACCAGCGTCGACTCGACGCCGAAGCGCGGCAGCAGGTTCTCGATGATGTAGCGGTTCGAGCCGAACAGCGCCTTGGCCGCGACGATGTGGTCGCCGGCCGAAAGCTGGCCGAACAGGGCCGCATTCACCGCCGCCATGCCGGTGGCGGTCGCCTTGGCAGCCTCGGCGCCTTCCAGCAGCGCCATGCGGTCCTCGAACATCTGGACGGTCGGGTTCGAGAAGCGGGCATAGATGAAGCCGGGATCAGTGTTCTTGAACCGCGCCTCTGCCTGTTCCGCCGTCTCGTAGACGTGGCCCTGCGTCAGGAACAGCGCCTCGGAGGTCTCGCCGAACTCGGAGCGCAGCGTGCCGCCATGGACGAGGCGGGTCGCGGGCCGCGCACGGGCGGGATCGAACGGCTTCTTCATGGCGAACCTCAGGCGCGCTGCGGGGCACTTGTCCCCGGAAAAAAACAAAACCCGGCCGGGCAAAAGCCGAGGCCGGGTTGATCCCGCGCGCCCGGCCTTTTAGCGAGATGTTTAGCGTGGATCGCAAGCCAGCCGGCCAAATCTCCACGTCGTGGTTTGCTTGGTAGGATTGCCGAGAGAACGCGTCAAGTGTTTTGTTCGTTTTGACGAACGTTTCGTTCGTCGGAGGCTCGCCGGATGGTCGAGGACATGGTTCAGGGCATTCTTCCCGCCCAGGCGATCGAAGCGCTGGTGGCGCGCGGGTCCATCCGCATCGCGCGCGCGCTCGATGCGGACCAGGTCCAGCCTGCCTCGCTCGATCTGCGTCTCGGCTATCGCGCCTATCGCATCCGCGCGAGCTTCCTGCCCGGCCCGAACACGACCGTCGCGGACCGCCTGCAATCGCTCGCGCTGCACGAGATCGACCTTTCGCGTGGCGCGGTGCTGGAGACGGGCTGCGTCTATCTGGTCGAACTGCTGGAAGGGCTGGCGCTGCGCAATGGCATCTCCGCCACCGCGAACCCCAAGAGTTCCACCGGCCGGCTCGACGTCTTCACCCGTGTGATCCTCGACCGGGCGCAGGCCTTCGACACGATCCCGGCCGACTACGAAGGGCCGCTCTATCTGGAAATCTCGCCGCAGACCTTCCCCGTGCTGGTACGGACGGGATCGCGCCTGTCGCAGATCCGGTTCCGGCATGGCCGGGCGGAGCTGACGCTCGACGAGGTCAACGCGCTGCAGGAGACCGAGCGGCTGGTGGATACCGGCGCGCCAATGGTCGGGCCGGTCGGCATCGCGGTCTCCATCGACCTGATGGGCGAAGCCTGGGGCGGCCTCCTCGGCTATCGCGCCAAGCGCCATTCCAGCGTCATCGACGTGGACCGCAAGGCCGCGCACGACGTACTCGACTTCTGGGAGCCGATCCAGGAGCGCGGCAAGGGCGAGATGATCCTCGACCCCGACGAGTTCTACATCCTCGCGTCGAAGGAGGCGGTGGTCGTGCCGCCGGACTATGCGGCGGAGATGCTGCCCTTCGACCCGCTGGTCGGCGAGTTCCGCGCGCATTATGCGGGTTTCTTCGATCCCGGCTTCGGCCATGCCGCGGCCGGCGGGCGCGGCGCCCGCGCGGTGCTGGAAGTGCGCTCGCGCGAGGTGCCGTTCATCCTCGAGCACGGGCAGATCGTCGCCCGGCTCGTTTATGAGCGCATGACCGAGAGGCCGCGCAGCCTCTACGGCGAGGTCGGCTCCAACTATCAGGCGCAGGGCCTGAAGCTGTCGAAGCATTTCAGGTAGGACAGGCTGGCACGCCGGCGAATGAAACCCTCTCCCCATGGGAGAGGGTCTTGTTGGTGCTACGCCCCCGACAATTGCTGCTCCACCAGCCGCGCGAAGCAGCTCGCGCCGATCGGCAGCAGCTCGTCGTTGAAGTCGTAATGACCGTTATGGACCGGCACGGCGCCATGCGTCTCGGTCGTCTGCCCGAGCAGCATGAAGGCGCCGGGGGCCTTCTCCAGATAATAGGCGAAGTCCTCGCCGGCGGTGAGCGAGGGCAGGTCCGTCTTGATGAGATCGTCGCCCACCACGTCGCGCGCCGCCTGCTCGAAGGCGGAAGCTTCCTCCACCGTGTTGATGGTCGGAGGATAGGAGCGCTTGTAGTCGAGGGAGAGTTCAATGCCATGGGCGGCGCAGAGCCCGTTGACGGTCTGGTGGAACAGTTCGTCCATCGCCTTGCGCGTCGAGGGCTTCAGCGTGCGGATCGTGCCGGAAATGGTGACGATCTCGGGGATGACGATCTGCGAAGTGCCGGCGAGGAACTTGCCGATGGAGAGCACCACGGTGTCGTGCGGATCCATGCGCCGGCTGACGAGATTCTGCAGCGCCGTGTAGATCTGCACCGCGCAGGGCAGCGGATCAAGGCCCATATGCGGCTGCGCGGCGTGGCTGGAGCGGCCCTTCAGCGTGATGGTGAAATAGTCCACCGCCGCCAGCACCGTGCCGGGACGGATGGCGGCCGTGCCGAGCGGCAGGTTCCAGGCATTGTGAATGCCGTAGACCTGATCGCAGGGGAATTTCTCGAACAGGCCGTCGCGCAGCATCTCGGCGGCGCCTGTCAGGCCCTCCTCCGCCGGCTGGAAGATGAGGTGCACCGTGCCGGAGAAATTGCGGGTTTCGGCGAGATAGCGGGCAGCGCCGAGCAGCATGGTCGTGTGGCCGTCATGGCCGCAGGCATGCATGCGGTTCTCGTAAGTGCTCTTATGGGCGAAATCGTTGAGTTCGGGCATGGGCAGCGCATCCATGTCGGCGCGCAGGCCGATCTTGCGGTTGCCCGGACGGCCGTGGATGACGCCCATCAGCCCGGTCTTGCCGAAGCCGCGATGCACCTCGATGCCCCAGGACTCCAGCTTCTCGGCGACGATGCCTGACGTGCGCACCTCCTCGAAGCCGATCTCGGGATGGGCGTGGAAGTCGCGGCGCCATGCGGTCATCTCGTCGTGATAGGAAGCGATGCGGTCGATGACGGCCATGGCGGGCTCCTGAAGCTGGGAGCCCGGAGGCTATCGGCGGGCGCGCGCCGCTGTCGAGCGCCCATGCGGCAGCGCAGCCTTGCGAGGGCCAATCTTGCCTGCGGTGGTTTAAACCTGTCTGCGGCCGGCGGGAACCGGCACGCGGCGGCCTTCCATGTCGAGGAAGGCGCAGGCGAGCCCGAAGGTCTCGGCGAGGCGCGCCTCGGTCAGCGTCTGATCCGGCGGGCCGAAAGCCACCGCCCTGCCCTTGTCGAGCACCAGAACCCGGTCGGCGAAGCGCGCGGCCATGGTCAGGTCATGCAGCACCGCGACGACCGTCCGGCCTTCCGCGCCAAGCGCGCGCATCAGGTCCATGACCTCGAACTGATGGGCCGCGTCGAGGGCGGCAGTCGGCTCGTCGAGCACGAGGAGCGGCGCTCCCGTCGCGAGCACGCGCGCGAGCATGACGCGGGCGCGCTCGCCGCCAGAGAGCTCGGTCACCGGCCTCGTCGCGAAGCCGGTCAGGTCGAGGCGCTCCATCGCGGCATCGACCGCCTCGCGGTCGGCGGGCGAGAGCCGGCCGAAGGGATCGCCGTACGGCAGGCGGCCGAGGCCGACGGCAGCGCGCACCGGCAGCGCCCAGGCAAATTCGGACCGCTGGGGCAGGTAGGCGATGCGGCGCGCGCGCTCGCTGTTGGAAAGGCTGCCGATGGCGGTGCCATCGAGACCGATCGTGCCGTCATGGCGCAACAGCCCGGCCATGGCACGCAGCAGGCTCGTCTTGCCGGCGCCGTTCGGTCCGACCACTATCGAAACGCTTCCCGCTGGCGCGGCCAGCGACACGTCGTCCACGACCCTGCGGCCGCCGAGGTCCACGCTGACGCGATCGAGGACGAGCCCGCCGGTTTCCAGCTTATTCATGCCGCCTCCTCCGCCCGGCGCTGGCGAAGGATGCGCCAGAGGAAGAAGGGCACGCCGACCAGAGCCGTGACGACGCCGGTCTTGATCTCCGTGGTCGCCGGGATCAGCCGGGCGACGATGTCAGCGGCGGTCAGCAAAGCCGCGCCGGCGAGCGCCGCCGGCAGCAGGATGCGCGCGGGATCGGAGCCGGCCGACCGGCGCACCAGATGCGGCGCGACCAGCCCGACGAAGCCGATGGCGCCTGTGACCGACACCGCAGCGCCGACGCCGAGCGCCAGGCCCACCGCCACGACGAGCCGCGCGCGGGCGACATTGGCCCCGAGGCTTGCAGCCACCTCCTCGCCGAGCGTCAGGGCGCGGTAGGTGCGCGCCTGCGAGACCAGTAGCGCGGCTCCCGCTGCCATGAAGGGACCGGCGAGGGCCACATGCACGAAGGAGCGGTCCTCCAGCGAGCCGAGCAGCCAGAAGGCAATCTCGAGCGCGGCAAAGGGATTCGGGGCGAGGTTGAGCACCAGCGCCGTCGCCGCGCCGAACAGGCTGTTAAGCGCGAGACCCGCGAGCAGCAGCACGGTGACGCCAGCCCGGTTTCCGGCCACCAGGAACAGAGCGGCGACGGAGACGAAAGCGCCGGCCATGCCGGCCGCCGGCATCCAGAGCGACAGGACCGAGGCGCCGCCGAAGGCGAGCATGGCGGCCGAGGCAAAGGCCGCCGCGGCCGGCGCGCCGAACAGGGTCGGCTCGGCCAGCGGGTTGCGGACGAGGCCCTGTAGTGCGGCGCCGGCAAGGCCGAGGGTCGCGCCGATCGTCAGCGCGAGGATGGTGCGCGGCAGTCGGATGTCGTGGACGATGATGCCCGCCGTGCTGTCGCCACCGGCAAGGCCCTTCAGCACCTCCACTGGCGGCAGCCACACCGGCCCCGCCATGAGCGACAGGCCGGCGAGGAGAATGCAGGCGAGGGCGAGGACCGGCGTCACGCTGTCTCCGGGCGCGGATTCACGTCCGCCGGAACGTCAGGTAGCACGGCTTGCGCCCCTCGCGCAGGGCCTTGGCCTCGTAGCGGGTCGATTCCCAGTTGGACCAGGGGGTCGTCCAGTCGGCGGCCTTTTTCGCCGTGAAGACGAAGTCGGGCGAGCGCAGCAGCCGCTCCAGCGTCCAGGCGGCGTAATGGTCGATATCGGTGGCGAAGCGGAACTCGCCGCCGGGCTTCAAGAGGCCCGCAATGGCGGCGACCGTCTGGTCGGAGACGAAGCGGCGCTTGTGGTGGCGCGTCTTCGGCCAGGGATCGGGGTAAAGCAGGTAGACGATGTCCAGCGAGCCCGCGGGCGGCCATGGCAGCAGTTCCGCGGCGTCCTGCGTATGCAGCCGGACATTGTCGATCGCCTTGCGCTCGATCTCGGACAGCATCTTGGCCATGCCGTTGACGAAGGGCTCGACGCCCACGAAGCCGAGATGGGGGTGGGCGGTCGCCTCGCGCACGAGGTGCTCGCCGCCGCCGAAACCGATCTCCAGCACATAACCCTCGACGGGGCGGGAGAAGAGGCCGGCGAGATCGCAGGGCGCGGCGGGATCGACGCGAAGCCGCGGCAGCAGCGTCTCGAACAGGTCGGCCTGATGCTGGCGCAGGCCCTTGCCCTTGCGCCGCCCGAAGAACGAGCCCTGCCCCGCCAGTCGCATGTCGTCGGTCATCGTCTGCTGTCGTGCATCGGTCCAGATATGACGAAGGGGGCCAGAAGGCCCCCTTCGCAAACTCGTTCGGGAGCGCTCGCCTCAGCCGGCGACCGCGTCCTTCAGCTTGGCGACCAGGTCGATCTTCTCCCAGGAGAAGCTGCCGTCGCGGCCGGCCTTGCGGCCGAAATGGCCGTAGGCCGAGGTCTTGGCGTAGATCGCCTTGTTGAGGCCGAGATGCTCGCGGATGCCGCGCGGCGAGAGGTCCATGACCTCGGCCAGCGCCTTCTCCACCTTCGCCTCGTCGACGCCGGCCTTGGCCGTGCCGTGCAGGTCGACATAGATCGACAGCGGCTTGGCGACGCCGATGGCGTAGGCGAGCTGGATGGTGCAGCGGTCGGCGAGCTTGGCCGCAACCACGTTCTTGGCGAGATAACGCGCGGCATAGGCAGCCGAACGGTCGACCTTGGTCGGGTCCTTGCCGGAGAACGCGCCGCCGCCATGGGGGGCCGCGCCGCCATAGGTGTCGACGATGATCTTGCGGCCGGTCAGGCCGGCGTCGCCGTCCGGGCCGCCGATGACGAACTTGCCGGTGGGGTTGATCCACCACTTGCAGTCCTTGGCGATCTCGAGACCGTTCAGCGTCTCGCGGATCACCGGCTCGACGATCTTCTGCACGTCCTTCGAGGTCAGCTTCTCGTCGAGATGCTGGGTGGACAGCACTATCTGCGTCACCGCAGCCGGCTTGCCGTCCTCGTAGCGGATGGTCACCTGGCTCTTGGCGTCCGGCCCGAGCTTCTCGCAGCCCTTCTCGCCGGCCTTGCGGTACTTGGTCAGGTTCTCGAGGATCTTGTGGGCGTAGTAGATCGGCGCCGGCATCAGCTCCGGGGTCTCGCGGCAGGCATAGCCGAACATGATGCCCTGGTCGCCCGCGCCGACATCCTTGTTGCCGGCCTCGTCAACGCCCTGCGCGATGTCCGCCGATTGCGGATGCAGGAGAACGTCGATCTTGGCCTTCTTCCAGTGGAAGCCGTCCTGCTCGTAGCCGATCGCCTTGATCGCCTTGCGGGCCACGGACTTGAACTTCGAGGGATTGACGACCGGATTGCCGTGGGCGTCCTTCAGGGCCTTGCCGTCCTTGTCCTTCTTCAGGAGCGTGTCGGGAACGCGGACCTCGCCGGCGATGACGACGCGGTTGGTGGTCGCCAGCGTCTCGGCCGCAATGCGCACATTCGCAGCGTCGAGACCGGTCTTGGCGGCTTCCTTGAAGATCAGGTCGACGATCTCGTCGGAGATGCGATCGCAGACCTTGTCCGGATGGCCCTCGGACACGGATTCCGACGTGAAGAGATAGGAACTGCGGGACACGAAAGTCCTCCAGAAAGCAAGCCGCGGGGATCGCGGGAGCGAGGCGCCGTCGTTATCGGTGGCGCCATGAACCGGAATTGAACAGCCGCCCGCCCGTCGAGGGCGCGCGGTCGCCAAGGGACGGCATGGTCGTCCGACGCCAGAGCGGGCGAGGTTCTCGCAACAGCCGTGGCGGCGGTCAAGCCTGAATATGGCAAAAAGGCCGGTTCGTTCGCAGAAAAGAACGCGGATGCTGCCGAAAGGTCGCTTTTCGGCCGGATCGCCGCCGGCAGGCGTGTCAGGTGGGCTCGTCTTCCGAGCCCGCCACCGCGTTGACCAGGTCGACGATCTTGCGGCGAACCTTGGCATCCTTGATGCGGATAAAGGCCTGATTCAGCGACAGGCCCTCGCTGGTCGACAGGAAATCGGCGACATAGGAGGCGCCGGAGGCCTCGGCGAATCCGCCCTCCGGCAGAGGCTCGCCGGTCGGCGCGCCGTCGAAGAAGAAGGCGACTGGCACAGACAGAATCGAGGCGATCTGCTGCAGCCGGCTCGCGCCGATGCGGTTGGTGCCCTTCTCGTATTTCTGAACCTGCTGGAAGGTCAGGCCGAGGCGCTCACCCAGCTTCTCCTGACTCATGCCCAGCATCATACGCCGCATGCGCACGCGGCTGCCGACATGCTTGTCGATGGGGTTCGGCGCCTTCTTAACCATCAATAGTCTCCGTGCCTCCCCAGCCGGTGCTGCGAGGCCGCCCCATTCCCCCAATGCGACCGCCTTACCATCCGGGTCACTTGCCACCATTTTGAGGCCCAGTCCAAGGAGTTTTGCTGCTTATGGCGAATTGTCCAGATCGTTACAAGTAAACCCCATGGACGCCCGCCCCGCGTCATGCAATCGGAGGTCGCGGACGTCCTCTTCGCAACAGGGCAAGGACGAGGCCAAGCAGCGCGACGAACAGCGGCACGTGCCCCGCGCGGGCGAAAACGGTGGCCGGCAAGGCGGCCGGCAGGTCCGCATCCAGCGCGTCGCGCGCCCCCAGAGGCAGCGAGCGGACGGTGCGGCCGAGCGGGTCGATCACGGCGGAGACGCCGTTATTGGCCGCACGCACCACGGGCAGGCCCTCCTCGATCGCGCGCACCGCGGTCTGGTGCAAGTGCTGGTAAGGACCGGGAGTGAAGCCGAACCAGGCATCGTTGGTGACGTTGAGCAGCCATTGCGGACGTTGTTCGGCGGCGGTCACCGCGCCGGGAAAGATTGCCTCGTAGCAGATCAGGATGCCCACAGGCGGCGCACCCGGAACCGCGATCGTGCGCCGCCTGTCGCCGGCCGAGAAGCCGCCGCGCTGGCGCGTCAGGGCTTCGAGGCCGAGGTCCTCCAGCCGGTCCTGGAAGGGCAGATACTCGCCGAACGGAACGAGATGGACCTTGTCGTAGGTGGCGGTGATCGCGCCCTGATGGTCGATCACATAAGCGGAGTTGAACACGCGCGGCTCGCGCCTTCCCGGCAGCGGCTCATCGGGCCGGGCGGCGCCGGTGATCAGCGTGACGCCGGGCGGCACGAGGTCGGCGATCTTCGCCAGCGCCTCGCGGTCCCAGATGAGGAAGAAGGGGAAGGCCGATTCGGGCCAGATGACGTGGGTGACGTCGCGAATGCCCGAGCGTTCGGGCGAGGCCGCCTTGTCCGACAGCGCGGCATAGCGCGCGAGGATCTCGTCGCGCGCCTCGGGGCGGAAACGCTGGTCCTGCGGGATATCCGGCTGGACGATGCGGAGCTTCACCCCCGGCACGCTGGCGATGTCGGTCGTGGAGACGCGCCAGCCACCGAACAAGGCGAGGCACATCAGGGCAAGGCCCGCACCGAGCGGGATCGCGACGCGGCGCGGCGTCTCCTCGGGGTCGTCTCCGAGCACGCAGGGGCTGGCGAAGACCAGCACCGTCGCCAGCGTCAGGCCATAGACGCCCATATAGGCCGCCCCCTGCGCCAGCCAGGCATATTGCGTCAGCGCGTAGCCGTAGAGGTTCCACGGAAAGCCGGTCAGTACGGTGCCGCGCAGGAACTCGGCGAGCGTCAGACCGAGCGCGAGCGCGAGGATGCGCCGCCCGCCCGGCCGCCAGAACAGGCGCGCGACCGCCGCGCCGAAGGCCGTGAACAGCGCCAGCCCGGCAGGCAGCAGCGTCACCGCAGCCGGCAGCAGCCAGGCAAAGCGGTCGGCCTCGACCAGAAAGGCGGAGCCGATCCACCAGAGCCCCGCGAGATGGTAGCCGAAGCCGAACCACCAGCCGGTGCGCGCTGCGGCCAGGATCGTGCGCCAGCCGCCGCCGGCAGCCGACGCGCCATCGAGCAGCCAGACGAGAACCGGAAAGCTGATCGCGAGAACCGGCAGGATGCCGAAAGGCGGCATGGCGAGCGCGCCGATCGCACCCGCGCCGAAGGCGAGCGCCGTGCGCCGCCAGCCCCAGGCGAGGATGACCGAGCTGGCGAGACCTTGAATCGTCACGGGCCGCGTCTCCGCGCGGCGGCAGGCGATTCGGGTCCGCAGTCGCTCATGGCTCCCGTGTCGGCCAGCGGCCCCGCGCGGTCAAGCGCGGCGGCACTCAGCTGGCCTTTCGGATATCGGGGGAGGTCGCATCCGGAGCGGAAGGTTCCTGCCGCTCCTGGCTCGCTGGCGCGGGCAGCGCGTCCGGCATGGGCGGCAGCGACATCGCCGGCGAAGCCGGGGTCGAGGCCGCAGCGGCAGCGGCCGCCTGCTCCTCCTCGTCCTTGCGCCGGCCGCGCGCCGGCTTGTCGACGAGGCCCCTGCCCCTCGTGATCTTGACGCGCTTCACGCGGCGCGGATCGGCGTCGATCACCTCGAACTCGAATTCGCCGGGTCCGGCCAGCAATTCACCGCGCACCGGCACATGGCCGGCGAGAACCGTGAGATAGCCGCCGAGCGTGTCGACCTCGTCGGCGACATCGCCGCCCGGATCGAACTCGGCGCCAAGCATCTCGCGCACCTCGTCGAGCGTTGCGCGCGCATCGGCGACGAAGGCACCGTCGGCGGTCGCCGCAATGGTGCGGCCGTCATCGACGTCGTGCTCGTCCTCGATATCGCCGACAATGCTCTCGACGATGTCCTCCATGGCGATGAGGCCATCGGTGCCGCCATATTCGTCAACGACAAGGGCAAGCTGGATGCGGGTCGCCTGCATGCGCGCCAGAAGGTCGATGGCCGGCATGGAGGGTGGCACGAACAGGATCGGGCGGATGAGGCGGGTCGAGGCCAGCGGGACGCCGAGATCGACCGCGCCGAGATCGAGGTCGCCCGTCACCCGCGACTCGCGCTTCGGCGGCGCGGCTTCCTCGACGGATTTCGCTTCGGCGGCCTTGGCGTCCGAGGCCTTGGCATCCGCCTTGGCGCGGCTGCGCTTCTTCTTCGTCGCCTTCTTGGCCTCGGTGAACAGGTGCTTCACCAGATCCTTGATGTGGACCATGCCGACGGGATCGTCGAGCGCGTCGTCATAGACGACCAGCCGCGTGTGGCCGGCATCCTCGAAGGTCTGCATCAGCGAGGCGAGAGTGACGTCCTTCTGCACCGCATTGATGTCGGCGCGCGGCTGGGCGAGGTCGACGACCCGGCTTTCGCGCAGTTCGAGGATGTTGCGGAGCATGGACCGCTCTTCCGGCGAGAAGCCGTCCGAGGCGGGCGTATTGTCCTCGAGCACCTCCTCGAGGTTCTGGCGCACGGAAGCGCTGGACTTCAGGCCCAGGCGGGTGCGCAGGCGGTCGATCCATCGCTCCTGGCGCTCGCCATTCCGTTCGGCAGGCGCTCTGGCAGGCTCCTGAGCGGCCTCTGAGGGGGAAGCGGCCTCGGCCGCGGTGCTTCGGTATCGACTGTCGCTAGGGTCGGGCATCGGGTCCCTCGGGCATCATGCGCCCGGCGGCGTGGGGGTCGTTGATTCCAAGCCCGGCCAGAACGGCGGTTTCGATGGATTCCATCTCCACGGCCTCCGGCTCGGTCAGGTGATCATAGCCCAAAAGATGCAACAAGCCATGGACCGTCAAGAGGACAAGGTGGTCGCGCGGCGCGACGCCCTCCTCCACAGCCTCCCTTTGCAGCGTCTCGTAGGCGATGACCACGTCCCCCAGAAGCGGGCCGTGGGGAGCGGGAAAGGACAGGACATTGGTCGGCTTGTCCTTCGCCCGGTAGTCGCGATTGAGGTTCCGGACCGTCGCGTCATCGGCGAGCGCGATGGAGATTTCGGCATCCGCCGGCACCCGGGCGCGCACATGGGCGGCCGCAGCGCGAACGGCGAGGCGCACCGCATCCTCTGCATCCGGCAGGCCGTCCCAGAGGTCGGTGAGGACGGCGATATCCGTCTGGATCGCCTCATCCTCGTCTCGGCGTTCGCTCATCCCTCGCGCATGCGCCTCGGCTTATGGGGCGCGGAATGCTCGCCGGCGCGGGTCGCGGCCTCATAGGCCTTGACGATGCGGCCGACCAGCTCGTGGCGCACCACGTCGTCCTCGGAGAAATAGCACTGGGCGAGGCCCTCGACGTTCTCCAAGAGGTCCAGCGCCTCGGCGAGGCCGGATTTCATGCCCGAGGGCAGGTCGACCTGGCTCGGATCGCCGGTGATGATCATGCGGGAATTCTCGCCGAGGCGGGTCAGGAACATCTTCATCTGCATGGATGTCGTGTTCTGCGCCTCGTCGAGGATCACCACGGCGTTGGTCAGGGTGCGGCCGCGCATGAAGGCGAGCGGGGCGATCTCGATCATGCCCGACTGGATGCCGCGTTCGACGCGGGGCGCGTCCATCAGGTCGTAGAGGGCGTCGTAGATCGGCCGGAGATAGGGATCGACCTTCTCCTTCATGTCGCCGGGCAGGAAGCCGAGCCGCTCGCCGGCCTCGACCGCCGGGCGGGTCAGGATCAGCCGGTCCACGAGCCCCTTGTCGAGCAGGGCGACGGCCTGCGCCACCGCCAGCCAGGTCTTGCCGGTGCCGGCCGGGCCGATGCCGAAGACCAGTTCGTTGCGCTTGAGGGCGCGGATATAGGCGTCCTGCGCGGGCGTGCGCGCGCGGACGGTGCGCTTGCGGGTGACGATCTCCTCGTGGCCGATGCGCGGCGCGCCGTCGGCCTCGAACAGCGACCCCTGAGAGGTCGTCATGCGGATCGCGCCATCGACATCGCCGAGATTGATGTCGTTGCCGGCCTTCAGCCGCGCATAGAGGTTTTCGAGCACGGTCTTGGCCTGCTCGCAGCGCTCGGCCGGGCCGACGAGATTGACAAGATTGCCGCGCGCGGCCGCCTGGATGCCCAGCCGCTTCTCGATGAAGGCGAGGTTCTGGTCATACTGACCGAACAATCGACTGGCGAGGCGGTTGTCATCGAAGGAGAGCGTGATTTCGGCCTCAGCCGTCTCATCGAGCGTCGCAAGCCAGGGAATGTTGCGCCCGCTATCCGGCCCGAAGCCGCCCCCGCTGGGATTTTTCAACCGCGCCGTCCTTCATTCATGAGGTGCTGGTGGAACTCACTCTGCCGCATGCACTGCCATCATATGGGCGTTTCCTGGCCGATCGCCACCGGCTTCGACAAGGTCGCCGTCCAGGGAGTTTGTCTTGGCTCCCGTGATTCGGACAGGGACGATGGTGCCGGCGAGAGACGACGGTCCGATGACCTGTACCGGCGACAGATAGGGCGAGCGCCCGACCATCTGGCCGGGCTTGCGGCCTGGCTTCTCGAACAGGACATCGACGACGCATCCGACGAGGCCCTCCTGAAATTCATGCTGCTGGGCGGTGATCAGCGCCTGCAGTTCATGAAGCCGCGCGGTCGTCAAAGGTTCCGCGATCTGCCCGTCCATCTCCGCGCCCGGCGTGCCGGGACGCTGCGAATAGGAGAAGGAATAGGCGGAGGCGAAGCCCACCTTCCGCACGAGGTCCATCGTATCCGCGAAATCGGCATCGCTCTCGCCGGGAAAGCCGACGATGAAGTCCGAGGACAGGGCAATGTCCGGGCGCGCCTGCCGGATGCGGTCCACGAGCCGGAAATAGTCATCCCTGTTGTGCTTGCGATTCATGCGCTTGAGCACCGCCGTCGATCCCGACTGCACGGGCAGGTGCAGATAGGGCATCAGCGCATCGAGGTCGCGGTGGGCCTCGATCAGGTCGTCGGTCATCTCGCGCGGGTGGCTGGTCGTGTAGCGCAGGCGCGCGACGCCGGGGATATTGGCGAGGCGGTACAGAAGCTTCGCCAGCGTCCATTCCGCCCCGTCCGGCCCAAGGCCGTGATAGGCGTTGACGTTCTGGCCGAGCAGCGTGATCTCGCGCACGCCGGCCTCGACGAGCTTCGCGGCCTCGGCGACGACCTGCACCACCGGCCGGGATATCTCGGCACCGCGCGTATAGGGCACCACGCAAAAGGTGCAGAACTTGTCGCAACCCTCCTGCACGGTGACGAAGGCGGTGAGGCCGCGCGCGCGGGTCTTGGCCTCGGACGCCGCCGGGAGGGCCTTGAATTTGTCCTCGACGGGAAACTCGGTATCGACCACGCCCGGCGTGACGCCGGCGCGCGCGACGAGGTCGGGCAGGCGGTGATAGCTCTGCGGCCCGACGACGAGATCGACCATCTTCGCGCGCTTGACGATCTCCTCGCCCTCGGCCTGGGCGACGCAGCCGGTAACCCCGATCAGTACCTGCCGCCCCTGTGCCTTCGCCTCGTCCTTCAGGACGCGGATGCGGCCGAGCTCGTGATAGACCTTCTCGGCGGCGCGCTCGCGGATGTGACAGGTGTTGAGGAGGATGAGGTCGGCTTCCTCGGGTGTCGCAACCTCGCGATAGCCCTCGGCGCCCATGACATCGGCCATGCGCTGGCTGTCATAGACGTTCATCTGGCAGCCGTAGGACTTGACGTAGACGGCCTTCGGCGCGGGCTTGGTGTCGGTCTCGCTCATCTCATGCTCCGAGGAGCGGTCGTATAGCGATTTCGCGCCCCACCGTCACCTCAACCTTGGATTCAGCGCGTCCCTCAGCCAGTCGCCGAGCAGGTTCACCGACAGGACGAGCCCTGCCAGCACGGCGCCGGGGAAGATCACAACCCACCATTCGCCCGAGAACAGGAACTCGTTGCCGATCTGGATCAGGGTGCCGAGCGAGGGCTGGGTCGGCGGCAGGCCGACTCCGAGGAAGGACAGGGTCGCCTCGGTGATGATGGCGAGCGCCAGATTGATCGTGGCGATGACCAGCACCGGGCCGGTGACGTTGGGCAGGACATGGCGGAACAGGATGGTCGGCCGGGACAGACCGATCAGCCGGGCCGCCTGCACATATTCCTTGTTGCGCTCGACCAGCGTCGAGCTACGCACGGTGCGCGCATACTGGACCCAGAAGGATAGGCCGATCGAGACCACCAGAACCCAGAAGATGATCGTCTCGGAGCGCTGGTTGCCGAACAGAGCACGCGTCGTGCCGTCGATCAGCAGCGCGATGAGGATCGCCGGAAAGGTGAGCTGCACGTCGGCGATGCGCATGATGAGGCTGTCGGCCGCGCCGCCGAAATAGCCGGCGATCAGGCCGAAGGTGATGCCGATAGTGGCGGCCAGCAGCACGCCGAGGAAGCCGACGATGATCGAGATGCGCAGGCCGTAGAGGATCGAGGAATAGACGCAGCGCCCCTGCTGGTCCGTGCCCAGCGGAAACCGCCACTCGCCCTCCGCGGTCCAGGCCGGCGGCTTGGAGCCGTCGAGAAGGCTCAGCGTCGCCGGGTCGAACGGATCGTTGGTGGCGATCAAAGGCGCGAGAATAGCGGCAAGCACGAGGACCAGCGCGACGAAGGCCGCCAGCATCGTCACCCAGGAGCGGGTGAAGGAGTGCCATAGGTCGGAATCAAGGAAGCGCCGGATCGCGGAAGCCCGGATATCGGCAAGGGGTGCGGGTTCGCTCATGGCCATGATCGCCTCCTCAAGCCGGTCGCCCGGCGATCCGGATGCGCGGATCGACGGCGACATAGAGGAGATCGACGATGAGGTTGATGGCGACGAAGAGGGTCGCAACCAGCAGCAGGTAGGCGGACATGATGGGAATGTCGACGGTCTGCACGGCCTGCAGGAACATCAGTCCCATGCCCGGCCATTGGAACACTGTCTCGGTGATGATGGCGAAGGCGATGATCGAACCGATCTGCAGGCCGGTAATGGTGATGACCGGGATCATCGTGTTCTTCAGCGCATGGCCGAAATTGATCGCCCGGCTGGTCAGCCCGCGGGCGCGCGCGAACTTGATGTAGTCGGCGCGCAGCACCTCCATCATCTCCGACCGCACGAGGCGCATGATCAGGGTCATCTGGAACAGGCCGAGGGTGATCGACGGCAGGATCAGCGAGGACCAGCCCTGAAGCGTCAGGAAGCCGGTCGTCCACCAGCCGAGATCGACCACGCCCTGCCGGCCGAATGAGGTCAGCAGACCCAGCGACACCGGGAAGACGAAGATCAGGATGATGCCGATCAGGAATGTCGGCAGCGATATGCCGACGAGGGAGATCGTCTGGAACAGCTTGGTCAGCGCGGAATTGGGCTTGAGCCCGGAATAGACGCCCATGGGAATGCCGACGAACAGGGCGAATAGGGCCGAGACGAGAGCCAGTTCCATGGTCGCGGGAAAGCGCTCGGCGATGAGCTTCGCGACGCTCTGCTTGCTCTGGTAGCTGACGCCGAAATCGAACCGCGCGGCCTTGCCGACGAAGCGGGCGAACTGCACGACCACCGGGTCGTTCAGGCCGAGTTGCCGGCGGATTTCGGCGCGCTGCTCGGGGGTCGTGTCCTGCCCCACCATCTGGTTGACGGGGTCGCCGACGAAACGGAACAGCGAGAAGGCGATGAGCGAGACCGTCAGCAGAACGACGACGGCCTGCCCCATGCGCCTCAGGATGAAAGCGAGCATCGCTCCCCTCGAAACGAATGGGAGCGGCGCGCACGCCGCTCCCGTTGCGGAAATCAGCCGGACGCGGGGCGCCCGGCGATACGGATCAGCGCTTGTTCACCCAGTGGAACAGGAACTGGTTGTCGGCGCGCTGCACGAGTTCGACATTGCGCGCCACGCCCCAGGCCAGCGCCTGCTGGTGCAGCGGGATATGGCTGAACTCCGAGGTGATGATGCGATAGGCCTGCGCGATCAGTCCGTTGCGCTTGGCGGTGTCCGTCTCGACCAGGATCTGGTCGGTCAGGGCATCGACCTGCTGGTTGCAATAGCCGCCGAAGTTGAACGCGCCGCGTCCGCCGGTGGCTGCGTCGTCGCGGCAGCGCACGAGGTTCTGCAACACGTTCCACGAGTCGAACGAGCCGGGCGTCCAGCCAAGCAGCGAGAACGACGAGTTGAACCCGCCGGTGGCCAGCACCTTGGCGAAGTACTGGGCGCGCGGGACGAAGTTCGGATTGATCTTCACACCGACGCGGGCAAGCATCGCGGTGACGGCCTGGCAGATCGCGCCGTCATTGACGTAGCGGTCGTTCGGGCAGTCGAACATGATCTCGAAGCGCGTGCCGGTCGGGCCGCCCTGCCGGGGATAGCCGGCCTCGTCGAGCAGGCGGTTGGCGGCGGCCAGATCGAAGGGCGTGCGCGTGAACTGGGCGGAGCCCTCGTAGACCAGCGGCGAGATCAGCAGTGCGGTCGGCGTCGCCGCGCCGCGCATGACCTGACGGCGGATCGCCTCGATGTCGATCGCCTGGAAGAACGCCTGACGGACGCGCACGTCCTTGAAGGGGTTCTTGCCCTTCACCGAAGACGCCACGAGTTCGTCGCGGCGCTGGTCGAAGTTCAGGAAGATGGTGCGCAGTTCCGGCCCTTCCATGACGCGGGCGTTCTGGCTCGCGTTGACGCGCTGGACGTCCTGCAGCGGCACCGGATCGATCACGTCGACCTCGCCGGACAGCAGCGCCGCCACGCGCGTGGGCGCGGAGGTGATCGGCGTGAAGATGATCTCCGCAAGGTTATGCTCGACCTTGCCCCACCAGTTCGGATTGCGCTGATAGACCGTGCGCACACCGATCTGGTGCTGGGTGATGCGGAACGGGCCGGTGCCGTTGGCATTGAGCGTGGCGAAGCTCGGCGTCGATGCCGATGCCGAGGTCGGCTGGACGGCGCCGTTCGCCTCCGCCCACTTCTTCGACATCATGTACCAGGTGTCCCACTCGTAGTGCAGGATGGGATTCGGCTGCTTCAGCTTGAAATCGACGGTGTGGCTGTCGACGGCCACCACCTCGACATCGGCGTCGATGCGCGAGCGCAGGTCCGAATTCTGCGCACGTACGCGCGTCGCGGAGAACACCACGTCCTCGGCGGTGAAGTCTTCGCCGCCGTGGAACTTGACGCCGCGACGCAGGTGGAAGCGCCACGTCAGGCCGTTGTCCAGGACTTCCCAGCGCTCGGCGAGGCCGGGGATAATCGACAGATCCTTGTCGCGGCGCGTCAGCCCCTCATAGGCATTGCCCTGAAGCGACAGCGTGGTCGTCTCGTTCAGGCTGAAGGGGTCGAGCGTGTTGAGGTTGCCCTGGAAGGCGTAGCGCAGGGTCTGGCCCTGCGGCGCCTGCGCGGAGGCGCCCGTGGTCCAGCCGGCAAGGCCGGCGCCGATGGCGAGCGCGAGGCCCGCCGAAAGAAGCAAACGCTTCGTGGTCATGTCCTGTCCCTCTCCCGGGGGTGCTTTGGCGGCCGAGACGTGTTGGTCCGTCGAGGGGCCTGCCGGAAGCGCGCACCTTAGACAGGAGAACCGTTGCCCGAAAAGGGGGTGTGCACAAGAAATGCTCACGCGTTCCCGGCTGTTCCGGATGATGCCTGTTCCACGACGGCCTCGGCCCAGTGCGCCGCCCAGTCGCCGAGCGGCCCGAGGTGGCGGTGCAACGCCAGCCCGGCCGGCGTCAGCCGGTAGCCGCCCGGCTGCGTCTCGACGAGGCCGGCCGCGCGCAGTTCCTTCAGGCGCTGGTTGAGCACGGCCGGATTGGTCTCCGCCGCCTGCTGGAGCGCCCGGAACGTCAGCGGCTCTTCCGTCCTGGACAGTTCCCACAGAACTCGCAGCGCCATGCGACGCCCGAGCAGGTCGAACAGCGCCATGATCGGACGGCCCGACCGGGAGCCGCGCACGGCCGATCCGGGAAGCGGAGCTTTCATGCTATACTTTCCATAGCTATTCGATCTAAGTTGCTATCGTAACCATAGCACGGAGATTTGCCATGCCGCGCATCGCCCCTGCGACACCGCCCTTCCCGGCAACGATCCAGAATCGCCTCGCCCGCATCATGCCGCCGGGCGTTCCGCCGCTCTCGCTGTTCACTTCGCTCGCGCGCGACGAGCGGCTGTTCGAGCGGTTCATGGCCGGCGGCCTGCTCGACCGCGGCCACCTGACGCTACGCCAGCGCGAACTCGTCATCGATCGGATCACGGCGCTGTCCGGGTCCGAATACGAATGGGGCGTGCATATCGCGCTGTTCGGATCGCGGGCGGGCCTGACGGAGGCCGAGACCCGTTCGCTGGTCCATGGCGGCTCGGCGGATCCTGTCTGGACTGACGGGGATCGCCTGCTACTCGAAGCCTGCGAGAGCCTGCACGCGACCTGTTCGATCGACGATGGGCTGTGGCAGCGGCTCTCTGCCGCCTTCTCCGAAATGGCGCTGGTCGAACTGACTATGCTGGCCGGCCAGTACCGGACGGTCAGCTACCTGACCAACGTGCTGCGCCTCGAACCCGAAGCCTTCGCGCCGCGTTTCCCGCCGGCCTGACGCTATTGCGGATCGAGCGGGGCCGCGCCCGAGGGCGTGCCATCAGCCGCGAGCGTGATCTTCTGCACGCGCGCCTCGGCATCGCGCAGCAGTGCCTCGCAGCGTTTCTTCAGCGCCTCGCCGCGCTCGTAGATGGCGATGGAATCCTCCAGCGGCACATTGCCGCCTTCGAGCTTCTGGACGATCGATTCCAGCTCGCCGAGCGCCTTCTCGAAGGGCATGGCGGCGACGTCCGCGTGCTTGTCGGCTCCAGCCTTGTCGGCCATGTCGGGCTCCGGGGAATCGGTTCGCTATCCGCGCATCAATGCCATGACATGGGCGCCGACGGAACGGCCGAGGCCTTCGAGGTCGTAGCCGCCCTCCAGAAGCGAGACGACGCGGCCGCCGGCCAGCTCGTCGGCGGCCTCCATGAGCTTCTGCGTCGCCCAGGCGAAATCGGCCTCGGTCAGGTTGAGATTGGCGAGCGGATCGCGCTCATGGGCGTCGAAACCGGCCGAGATCAGCACGAGATCGGGTTTGAACGCGCGCAGCCGCGGCAAGATCGCCACCTCGAAGGCCTCGCGAAACGGGTCGGAACCGTCGCCCGCACGCAGCGGCGCATTGACGATCTGGTTGTAGGCGCCGGTCTCGTTCAGCGCGCCGGTGCCCGGATAGAGCGGCATCTCGTGCGTCGAGAGATACATGACGCTCGGGTCGGACCAGAAGATGTCCTGCGTGCCGTTGCCGTGGTGAACGTCGAAATCCATGATCGCCACGCGCTCGGCGCCATGGACGGTCTGGGCGTGGCGCGCGGCGACGGCGACGTTGTTGAACAGGCAGAAGCCCATCGCGGTCGCCGTCTCGGCGTGGTGGCCGGGCGGGCGCGTCGCGACGAAAGCGTTGGACGCCTTGCCCTTCATCACCTCGTCGACCGCAAAAACCGCCCCGCCCGCCGAACGCAGCGCCGCATCGTAGGAGCCGGGCGAGAGCGTCGTGTCGCCGTCGACATGGACGAGGCCGACAAAGGGCGTCGCGTTCTGGAGGCGCTCGACGAATTCGGGCGGATGGACGCGGACGAGCTGTGCAACCTCGGCGAGCGGCGCCTCGTCACGGGCGAGGTCGGAGAAGCGCTCGTGCTCCAGCACATGGGTGATGATGCGCAGCCGGTCGGCGCGCTCGGGGTGGCCGAAAGGCGTCTGATGCTCAAGGCACTGGGGATGCGAGACAAGCAGCGTCGTCACCTGGAGATGTCCTTTTGCTGCGATCTCGCGGCCCTTCGGGCCCCGGCGTTTCCACGATCCTCATGAAATAACGCATCGAAGCCCCGGCGCAACCGCGACGCACGGCCGAAAACTGCATGCGGGCCGCGCACGCGAACGTGATCGTGCGCATTGCTGCAGGCGCGCTGCGGCAATGCGGAATCGGGTTCCCGCGCGGCGGAGCCTATGTCAGCATCGTGACAATCGGCAGATCGCTCGGGGAATCTCATGATCCGTGCATTGGTCCTGGCAGCCGCATTGACGCTTGCTTCCGCCGGCTCGGCGACGCCGCAGACACGGCAGGCCGCGACGGAGGTCGACCTCCAGCTCGTCCTCGCCGTCGACATCTCCTATTCCATGGACCCCGAGGAACAGAAGCTGCAGCGCGAGGGCTACCTTCAGGCGATCGTCTCGCCCGAGGTGATCGACGCCATCCGCCGCGGCCTGATCGGCAAGATCGCCGTCAGCTATGTGGAATGGGCCGGCGCCCACGAGCAGCAGGTTCTGATCGGCTGGCGCATCATCGACGGGCTGGAAACGGCGCAGGCCTTCGCCGAGGAACTGCGCGGCAAGCCCTACCGCCGCGCCTTCCGCACCTCGATCTCGGGGGCGATCAATGCCAGCGTCAGCCTCCTGGAAAGCTCGGGACTGCACTCGCAGCGCCGCGTCATCGACATTTCCGGCGACGGCTCGAACAATAACGGCATGCTGGTGGAGCCCGCCCGCGACGCCGCGCTCGCCAAGGGCATTGTCATCAACGGCCTGCCGATCATGCTGTTCCGGCCGAGCAACCGCTATGCCGATGTCGAGAACCTCGACGCCTACTATCAGGACTGCGTCGTCGGCGGCCCCGGCTCCTTCGTCATCCCGATCAAGACGCCGGAGGAATTCGTGCCGGCGACGCGGCGCAAGCTGATCCTCGAAGTCGCCGGGCTTGCACCGACGTGGATGGCGTCCGACGCCCCCTCGGTCATCCCGGCGCAAAGCGAGCGTTCGGACTGCCTCGTCGGCGAGCGCATCTGGCGCGAGCGCTGGGAGCGGAACTGATACCCGCGCAGAATCCTCAGCGCGTCACGAGCCGGACCGCCGTTCCCCACGGATCGGCCGCCTCGAAGCCGCCGGCCATGGCGGTGACCGTCAGGCCGGCCTCGCGCAGGCGACGCTCCTGAGCCGCCAGCATGTCGGCATTCTCCGCTTCCAGCGAGAACCAGCCGAGGCCGGTGGCATTCGCATCGCGCGCACCCGCGCCCCTGCTCTGCCAGACGTTCAGGCCGAGATGGTGGTGATAGCGGCCCGACGACATGAAGGCAGCGCCGCTGCGCTGGCGTGTCGGCGCAAGCCCCGCCGCGCCATAGAAGGCGGCCGCCGGCGCCAGATCGCCGATGCGCAGGTGAACGTGGCCGATGCGCAGGCCATCCGGCGCGCCGGCATAGTCGTTGACCCGGATATTGGTCAGCGAGACGAGGTTGTCGATATCGAGCTGCTCGGTGCTCATGATCACCGAGCCCGCGTCCCAGCGCCATTGCTCCGGCGCCCGGTCGGCATAGACCTCGATGCCGTTGCCTTCGGGATCGTCGAGATAGATCGCTTCGCTGACGCTGTGGTCGGAGAAGCCGGAGAGCCGGACGCGGTTGGAGGCGGCATGAACCAGCCAGCGAGCGAGATCGCGGCGGGTCGGCATCAGGAAGGCTGTGTGGAACAGGCCGGCGGAACCGCGCGCCTCGAACGGGGCGGAAGGCTTGTGCTCGAGCACGAGAAGGACGCTGCCGCCGGCCCCGAGCTTCACTTGCGAGGCCGTCCGCTCGATCACGGCGAGGCCGAGAACATCACGGTAATAAGCGGTCATGCGCTCCAGATCCTGCACGACCAGCGACACTGCGCCGATGCGCAGGGGCGTGCGGTGGGCGAAGGGCATGCTCGCCGGTTCGGCCCGCGGGCCGGGCGACACGCCCTCGGCGCGCGCACCTGCCGCCGCTGCGGCTGCCATCGAGGCTGCACCCGCCAGTTCCAGCAATCTTCTGCGCGTCGGCCCCGTCATCGCCTGCCTCGCCCGTTCGCAATCTGTCGCACGCCGGTAACACGCGGCGGCGGCACAGGCACTTCACGTGCACGTCAGGGCACGACGATGCCGGATTGACGACCACGAGACTCCGGGACGAAGCTCGACGCATGCGGAGCCGCTCCCCGGCTTCAATCCCGGAGCGCTCCATGTCGCTGGAACTCTATTCGGCCTATCTCCTCGCCACCCTGCTGATCGTGCTCGTGCCCGGCCCGAGTGTGACGCTGATCATCGCCAACGGCCTGACCCACGGCACGCGGGCGGGTCTGCTTAACGTCGCCGGCACGCAGGCGGGCCTCGTCGTCATGATCGCCGTGGTCGGGTTCGGCCTCAGCGCGGCGGTCGCGACCATGGGGCAGTGGTTCGAGTGGCTGCGCCTCGCGGGAGCGGCCTATCTCATCTGGATCGGCTGGAAGATGCTCCGCTCGTCGGCCAAGGGCGGGGACGGCATGGGGCGGGTGGAGAAGCCGCGCGGCGGCTTCTTTCTCCAGGGTCTGGTCGTCGCCCTGTCCAACCCGAAGACCCTGGTGTTCTTCGGCGCCTTCTTTCCCCAGTTCATCGACCCGACGCGGCCCTACGGGTTCCAGATCGCGATCATGGGCCTGACCGCACTGGTCGTCGCCGCCGTCTCGGACAGCGCCTATGCGGTCGCGGCGGCGCGGACGGGGCGCACCGTCTCGCAGGCCGGCATACGCCTGATGTCGCGGATCAGCGGCGGCTTCCTGATCGGCGGCGGGATCTGGCTCGCGGTGTCGCGCTCGCGCTGATCTGTCACGCGAACCGTCCTCTTGCCTTGGCAAGCGCTTCGGGGTTGTCTCGGCGCCCGAATTTCAGGAGGACACCATGGACTTTGGCCTTTCCGACAAGAAGGCGCTCGTGCTGGCATCGAGCCGCGGCCTCGGCCTCGGCATCGCGGAGGCGCTTGCCGCCGAGGGCGCGACCGTCATGCTGGTCGGCCGCACCGCCGACCGCATCAAGGCCAATGCCGAGGCGATCACGGCCCGCGGCAAGGGTAAGGCCTATGGCATCGCCGCCGATCTCGGCGCGCCAGGCGCCGTGGACGAGATCGTGGCCCTCGCCGAGAAGACGCTCGGGCAGATCGACATCCTCGTGAACAATACGGGCGGCCCGCCCGCCAAGCCTGCGACCGAGGTCGCCGCCGACGAGTGGGGCAAGCTGTTCAAGGTGATGGTGGAGCCGGTGTTCCAGATCACCGCCAAGGTGCTGCCGGGCATGCGCGCGCGCAAATGGGGCCGCATCCTCACCGTCGCCTCCTCGGGCGTCGAGAACCCGATCCCGAACCTCGCGCTCTCCAACGCGCTGCGCTCGACCATCGTCGGCTGGTCCAAGACGCTCTCCACCGAGGTCGCCAAGGACAATGTGACCGTCAACATGATCCTGCCGGGCCGCATCGCCACCGACCGCATCAAGGAGCTGGACGAGGCCAATTCCAAGCGTTCGGGCAAGTCGATGGAGGAAATCCAGGTCGCCTCGATCGCGACGATCCCGGCCGGCCGCCTCGGCACGGCGGAAGAGTTTGGCGCTGCCGCCGCGTTCCTCTGCTCGAATCAGGCCGGCTACATCACCGGCTCGAAGATCCGCGTCGACGGCGGCGCGACGAAGAGCGTCTGATCCTGTCTATCGCCGCCTGTTCCGTGCGCTGATGCAAACGGAGCGGGCGGCGATGCGGGTCGCCATCGGCCCGGACCCGCGCTAGCCTCTCCGCATCATCCGAATGCGAAGCGAGGAGCGCCCAATGTCCTTCTCTCCCTCCCCCGATCCGGCCCTCGGCGACAAGCTCGCCTGCGACGCCATCGATATGCTGATCGTGCCGCGCACGCACGATCTCGGCGGTTTCACCGTGCGGCGCGCCCTGCCCTTCGCCAAGCGGCGCATGGTCGGGCCCTTCATCTTCTTCGACCATATGGGACCGGCCGAATTCAAGGACGGCGGCGGCATCGACGTGCGCCCGCATCCCCATATCGGCCTGTCCACGGTGACCTATCTGTTCGAGGGCGAGATTCAGCACCGCGACTCGCTCGGCACCTATGTTCCCGTGCGCCCCGGCGAGGTGAACCTGATGACCGCCGGGCGCGGCATCGTCCATTCCGAGCGGACCGATCCGGTATTGAAGGCGAAGGGCCACAAGCTCCACGGCATCCAGAGCTGGGTAGCCCTGCCGAAATCGCATGAGGAGGTCGCGCCCGGCTTCGACCATGTCGACGAGGCGGCGCTGCCGGTGATCAAGGGCGACGGCAAGACGATCCGCGTCGTCATGGGCACGCTCTACGGCGAAACCTCGCCCGCGACGCAGAACTGGGAGACGATCTACGGCGACATCGTGCTGGATGCCGGCGCAAAGCTGCCCGTCGATGCCGATACCGACGAGCGCTGCATCTATGTCGTCTCGGGCGAAATCGACCTGCAAGGCGACGTTTTCCGCGAGGGCCAGCTTCTGGTCTTGCGCCCCGGCGACCGCATCACGCTCTCCGCCGTGACGCCTGCCCGCATCATCCTGTGCGGCGGGGCGACCATGGACGGCCCGCGCCACATCTGGTGGAACTTCGTCTCCTCGTCCAAGGAGCGGCTGGAACAGGCCAAGGAGGACTGGAAGCAGAAGCGTTTCGACATCGTGCCCGGCGACGAGGAGGAGTTCATTCCCCTGCCGGAATGAGCGCCGCCCCACCTGCGCCAATAAGCCGCCCTGTCCCTGCTGCATTGCGATCCCTAGCTCGGTGGTGTACCCCTCGGGCCTTCGCGTCCGCATTGAATCCGTCCCGCCGTGCAGCCGGTGACACGAGTGACAGACCGCCCCCATACGCCTCTTCTCGACCAAATCCGCATCCCGTCGGACCTGCGCAAACTGCCGGAATCGCAAGTCCGGCAGGTCGCTGACGAGTTGCGTGCAGAGACCATCGCCGCGGTTTCGGTGACCGGCGGCCATCTCGGCGCGGGCCTCGGCGTGGTCGAGCTGACGACCGCCCTGCACTATGTTTTCGACACGCCGGCCGACCGGATCATCTGGGATGTCGGCCACCAGGCCTATCCGCACAAGATCCTGACGGGACGGCGCGACCGTATCCGCACGCTGCGGCAGGGCGGCGGCCTTTCCGGCTTCACGAAGCGCTCGGAGAGCGAGTTCGATCCGTTCGGCGCGGCCCATTCCTCGACATCGATCTCGGCCGGCCTCGGCATGGCCGTCGCGCGCGACCTGTCGGGCGCGAAGAACCACGTCATCGCGGTGATCGGCGACGGCGCTATGAGCGCAGGCATGGCGTACGAGGCGATGAACAATGCCGGCGCGCGCCACGAGCGTCTCATTGTCATCCTCAACGACAACGACATGTCGATTGCGCCGCCGGTCGGCGCCATGTCGGCCTATCTGGCGCGGCTCGCCTCGGGCAAGACCTATCTCAAGCTGCGCGACATCGGAAAGCAGCTCACCAAGAGCCTCGGCAAGACCATCGACCGTACCGTGACCCGCGCCGTCGAACACGCGCGGGGCTTCGTCACCGGCGGCACGCTGTTCGAAGAACTCGGCTTCTACTATGTCGGCCCCATTGACGGGCACAATCTCGACCACCTTCTGCCCGTGCTGAAGAACGTCCGCGATGCGGATTTCGGGCCGATCCTCGTCCATGTCGTGACGCAGAAGGGCAAGGGCTACGCACCGGCCGAGGAAACACCCGACAAGCTCCATGCTGTCGCGAAGTTCGACGTCGTCACCGGCGCGCAGGTGAAGGCCAAGGCCAATGCGCCGAGCTACACCAAGGTGTTCGGCGAAAGCCTGATCAAGGAAGCCGCCAAGGACGACAGGATCGTCGCCATCACCGCGGCGATGCCCTCTGGCACCGGCATTGACCTGTTCGAGAAGGCTTTTCCGGCCCGCACCTTCGATGTCGGCATTGCCGAGCAGCATGCGGTCACCTTCGCCGCAGGCCTTGCGACCGAGGGCTACAAGCCGTTCTGCGCGATCTATTCGACCTTCCTGCAGCGCGCCTACGACCAGGTCGTCCATGACGTGGCGATCCAGGGCCTGCCGGTGCGCTTCCCCATCGACCGCGCCGGCCTCGTCGGCGCCGATGGCGCGACCCATGCCGGCTCCTTCGACGTCGCCTATCTCGGCTGCCTGCCGGGCATGACCATCATGGCGGCGGCCGACGAGGCGGAACTCGTCCACATGGTCGCGACCGCCGCAGCCTATGACCAGGGCCCCATCGCCTTCCGCTATCCGCGCGGCGAGGGCGTCGGTGTGGATATGCCGGTCGAAGGCGTGCCGCTGGAGATCGGCCGGGGCCGCATCGTCAAAGAAGGCACCCGCATCGCGCTGCTGTCGCTGGGGACGCGGCTTTCCGAGGCGCTGAAGGCGGCCGAGGAGCTGGGCGCGCTCGGCCTGTCCACCACCGTCGCCGATGCCCGTTTCGCCAAGCCCCTCGATATCGATCTCGTCACCCGGCTCGCCAGGGAGCACGAGGTGCTGGTGACCGTCGAGGAAGGCTCCATCGGCGGCTTCGGATCGTTTGTGCTGCATGCCCTGGCCGACCGGGGCCTGCTCGACGGCAAGTGCCGCGTGCGCTCGATGGTGCTGCCGGACGCCTATCTCGACCACGACAAGCCCGAGGTCATGTATGCCCGCGCCGGCCTCGACGCGAAGGGCATCGTCGCCAAGGTCTTCGAGGCGCTGGGGCGGGAGGTCGTGCCGGCCGCGGTTCCCGGCGCGCTCAGGGCGTGACCGGCCGCCGGCTTCGCGCCGACCTGCTGCTGGTCGAGCGCGGTTTCTTCGACAGCCGCGCCAGGGCGCAGGCGGCCATTGCCGCCGGGCTGGTGGTTGCCGACGGCAGGCCGGTGCGCAAGCCTTCCGAGGACATAGTCTCGACGGCCGAGATCAGCGCGCAGGCGCCGCATCCCTGGGTGTCGCGCGGCGGCATGAAGCTCGCCAAGGCGCTTGAAGTCTTCAAGGTGCAGCCGATGAGCCGCATCTGCCTCGATGTCGGCTCCTCCACCGGCGGCTTCACCCATGTGCTGCTGACCGAGGGCGCAGCCCAAGTCATCGCGGTCGATACCGGCCGCGACCAGTTTCACGCCTCGCTGCGCGGCGACCCGCGCGTGACGCTGATGGAAGGTACGGATATCCGCAAGCTGACGCCAGACACGCTCCCTGCCACGCCCGACCTCGCCGTCATCGATGTCAGCTTCATCTCGCTGAAACTGGTTCTGCCGGCGGTCTCCGCCCTACTTGCGGCCGATGCCGAGCTGATCGCGCTGATCAAGCCGCAATTCGAGGTCGGCCGCGCCCATGTGGGGAAGAACGGCATTGTCACCGACGGTGCCGTGCGCGATGCGTCGGTCACCGGAATCCGCACGGCGGCCGAAGGGCTCGGCTGGCACATCGGCGACATCGTCGACAGTCCCATCGCGGGCGGCGACGGCAACCGCGAATTCCTGATGCACGGGTGGCGGCCGTGACCGAGCGCCTCACCATCTCCCATGTCGGCCATCGCGGCGACGGCGTCGCCGAGGGCCGCTTCGTGCCTTACTCCCTGCCCGGCGAAGTGGTCGAGGTAGCGGGCGAGGCCGAGCGCGCCGCGCCCGCGCGCATCCTTAATCGCAGCCCCGACCGGGTCGAGCCACCCTGCCCGCATTTCGGCACCTGCGGCGGCTGTGCGCTCCAGCACTGGGCGAGCGCGCCCTATCTCGACTGGAAACGCGAGATCGTTGCCACCGCGCTACGCCAGCATGGTCTTTCCACCGAGGTCGCACCGACCATCGACGCCCATGGCGAGGGCCGCCGGCGCGTGACGCTGCATGCCCGCCGCGGCGACGGGCGGGACCTGAAGGTCGGCTTCGCCGCGGCCCGCAGCCACGCGATCATCGCCATCGACGCCTGTCCCCTGCTGGCCCCTTCGCTGGGCCAGGCGCTGCCGGCAGCGCGAGCCATCGCCCGCGTGCTCGAAGGGCTCGGCAAGCCCCTCGACATCCAGATCACGGCGACAGCTCAAGGCCTCGACATGGAATTGCGCGGCGCGGGCCGTCTCGCCGAACCGCAGCGGCTGGGGCTGATCAAGGCGGCAAATGCAGTGCGCCTCGCGAGGCTAAGCAATCACGGCGACCTCGTCATGCAGCGCGAGCCTCCGACCATCGCCGTCGACGGCATGCGCGTGCCGCTGCCGCCCGGCGCATTTCTGCAGGCGACCGAAGCAGGCGAGGCCGCACTCGCCGCTCTGGTGCTCGGCGCCGTCGGCAAGGCGAAATCGGTCGCCGACCTTTTCTGCGGCATCGGCCCCTTCGCGCTGCGCCTCGCGCGGCAGGCGAAGGTTCTGGCGGCCGATTCCGATGCGCAGGCGGTCGCGGCGCTTGCCGCCGCCACGCGAAACGCCTTGGGGCTGAAGCCGATCCGCGCCGAGGCGCGCGACCTGTTCCGGCGCCCCTACATGGCGAAGGATCTCAAAGGGCTCGATGCCTTCGTCTTCGATCCCCCGCGCGCGGGGGCGGAGGCGCAGGTGACCGCCATGGCCAAGGCCGATATCGGCCGCATCGTCGCGGTCTCCTGCAACCCCGGCACTTTCGCCCGCGATGCGGCGATCCTCGTCGCGAGCGGCTGGAAGCTTGGCACGGTGACGCCGGTCGACCAGTTCAAATGGTCGGCCCATGTCGAACTGGTCGCGGCGTTCACACGCTAGCTAGCGGGTGCGGAAAGCCTCCGGCGGCTCCTGATTACGTTCGCGCAGGGCCGCCGCATAGTCGTTGACGACTGCTTCCGGCAAGGCACGGGCAAGCGCGCCGAGTTGCGCAGGATCGGCGTCGCGATTGAGCGGAATCACGAAAGCCTGCCCGTCGTCGCGGGTGAGGACGACCTCGTGGACGAGACGCGAGGACTTTCCGCCGGTCCAGCGGCCCCTGTAGGACGTGTCCCGGATATCGACCAGCGGCAGCCGCACGTTCACCGGCCGGGTGCCGTCGCAGCCCTCGAAGTGATAGGCGGCGCCGTCGAACGCGATCTGCCGGTAGAAGGGTCCGTCGAAGATCACGACGTAGACGGCGATGATGGAAAGCCCGGCGGCCGACCCGCCGGTGATCCATTTCACGATCCTTTCGGCGTCGCGCGACTCGTATCGGCGGGCGTGTCGAATGCCGAGCCAGGCGAGGAAGCCGATCACCGCGGCAAATATGCCGAAGGTCAGCGCCAGAATGCTCCAGGTCGTCGTCGTGCAGTCGTAGCCGATCCAGCCAGCCTGATAGATCGTTGCCATATCCCCTCCGGTCGCAGGCGGCGTAGGCCGATCCCGTTTCAGCCTGTCGATGCGGCCGGTGCCGGAATGCTACCCGCGCGGGGCAGCTGCACGCACCAGCCGGTCGTGGATCGCCTCGCCCAGCCCCTCTCGCGGGATCGGCATGACCGCGATCCGCGCAGCGCCAGACGCATCCAGCGCACGCAGATGGCCGAAGAGATTGGCGGCGGCTTCGGCGAGGTCGCCGGTGGGGGACAGGTTCAGCACATAGCCCGCTCCCGGAAGCACGGCCGGCCCGAAGGCCAGCAGCGCCTCGCCGGGCGACACGTCCCTGATATCAAGGCGGATCGCCGCGTTCGGCGCATAGTGCGAGGCGAGCATGCCGGGCGCGATGGTCTCCTCCCCGGACGGCGAGACCAGAGCCCGACCGATCACGGCCTCGAGGGCGTCGCGCGGCACGCCGCCCGGCCGCAGCAGGACCGGCGCATCGCCGAGGCAGGCGACGATGGTCGATTCGATACCCACTTCGGTCGAACCGGCATCGAGCACCGCGTCGATCCGGCCGTCGAGATCGGCCAGCACATGGGCGGCCGTCGTCGGGCTGACATGGCCGGAGCGGTTGGCCGAGGGGGCTGCGACGGGGCGGCCTGTCGCATTCAGCAGGGCGCGGGCGACCGGATGGCTCGGCACGCGCAGGCCGACCGTGTCGAGCCCGGCGCGCGCAAGGTCCGAAATGCCGGCACCCGCCGCCATGGGCACGACCAGCGTCAGCGGCCCCGGCCAGAAGGCCTCGGCCAGCGCTTGCGCATGGCGGTCGAACCGGCCGAGCTTCAGCGCCTCCGTGGGCTCGCCGACATGGGCAATGAGCGGATTGAAGCTCGGCCGCCCCTTGGCCTCGTAAATGGCCGCCACGGCCCGCCCGTCGGTCGCGTCCGCGCCGAGGCCATAGACCGTCTCGGTCGGCAGGGCGACGAGCCGGCCGGCGCGCAGCAGGCGGGCGGCCTCGGCGATGCCGGCAGCGTCGGCGGGCAGAAGACGGGTGACGGGCGCAGACATGGCCCGGCGCTTAGCACGCGCCCGCCTGCCCCGTCATCCGTCCGGCGTCCTTGCCGGTCCGTCATGCCGGACATAAAGATCGGCAGACTGGAGAAGACCCATGACCTATCGCGCGCCCGTTGCCGACATCATCGCCACGCTGAAGGATGCCGCCGGGCTGGAACAGGCCATCGCGAGCGGCCTTTATGGCGACCTGACCCTCGACGATGTCCAGGCGATCCTCGACGAGGCCGGCAAGTTCGCGGCCGACCGGATCGCGCCCCTGAACACGGTCGGCGACAAGCATGGCACGCCGTTCAAGGACGGCGCGGTGACCACGGCGCCGGGGTGGAAGGAAGTCTATACGGACTGGGCCGCCGCCGGCTGGAACGGGCTGATGGCCGATGCCGATTATGGCGGGCAGGCCCTGCCCTGTGTGATCAACTCGGCCTGCACCGAAATGTGGAATGCCGCCTCGGGCGCATTCGGCGTCGGGACGGTGCTGACGCAAGGCGCGATCGAGGCGATCACGGCCCATGCCTCCGATGTGCTGAAGGCGAAGTACCTGCCGAAGATGATCTCCGGCGAATGGACCGGCACAATGAACCTGACCGAGCCTTCTGCCGGTTCGGACCTTTCCGGCGTCCGCACCCGCGCCATCCCCGTCGGCGACGGCACCTACCGCATCACCGGCTCGAAGATTTTCATCACCTACGGCGAGCACGACCTCACCGAGAACATCATCCACCTCGTCCTCGCGCGCCTGCCCGACGCACCGGCTGGCACCAAGGGCATCTCGCTGTTCATCGTGCCGAAATTCCTCGTCAACGAGGACGGCTCGCTGGCCGAGCGCAACGACGTGCGGTGCCATTCCATCGAGCACAAGCTGGGCATTCACGGCTCGCCCACCTGCACCATGGTCTATGGCGACAATGGTGGCGCCATCGGCTGGCTGGTCGGCGAGGAAAACCGCGGCCTGATGGCCATGTTCACGATGATGAACAATGCCCGCCTCGCTGTCGCCCTGCAGGGCGTCGCCATCGCCGATCGCGCCACGCAGCAGGCGGTGGCCTTTGCGGCCGAGCGCCGGCAGGGCAAGGCACCCGGCTCGAAGACCGACGGCACCAGCGCGATCATCGAACATCCGGACGTCAAGCGCATGCTGGCGACCATGCGCGCCTATACCCGCGCCTCGCGCGCCATCTGCTACCGGCTGGCGGCCGAACTCGATCTCGCCCATCTCGGCAAGAGCGAGGACGAGCGCCGCGCCGGCAATGCCCGCGCGTCCCTCCTCACCCCTATCGCCAAGGCCTTCGCCACCGACATCGGCAACGAGGTGGCCTCCCTCGGCGTGCAGGTTCATGGCGGCATGGGCTTCGTCGAGGAGACGGGCGCCGCACAGCACATGCGCGATGCACGCATCTACGCCATCTACGAGGGCACCAACGGCATCCAGGCCATCGACCTCGTCACCCGCAAGATCGGTCTGGAGGGCGGCGCGCTGGTGGATGCCGAGATCGACCGCATGCGCAAGGTCATCGGGGATGTCGCCGGCACGAACGCCGCCGATTTCGGGCGCACCGCGCCGCGCCTGACCGAGGCCGTCGACGCGCTGGAACGGGCGACGAAGCATCTGCTGGCCGCGCTGAAATCCGACCAGGCGGATGCGCTGGCGGGTGCAACGCCCTATGCGCGCCTGTTCGGGCTTGCGCTCGGCGGCACGTCGCTGGCCGAGAAGGCGCTTGCCGCACGCGCCAATGGCGGTTCAGACACGGCGCGCGCGGAAGCCGTCGGCCTTGCCCGCTTCTTCGCCGAGAACCTCGCCACCGCCGCCTCCGGCCTTGCCGAGAGCGTCGTCTCGGGCGGGGCCAGCATCACCGACCTCGACATCCCGCTCGCGAGCTGAAGGCCATCATGACCGACCACGTCAGCATCACCCGTCAGGACAACGGGGTCGTCCTCGTCCGCATGACGCGGCTCGACAAGAAGAACGCCCTGACCGGCGCCATGTACGACACGATGCGCGGCGTCATCGAGAACGCCGCGGCCGAGGGCACCCGCGCCGTGGTCTTCGCGGGCGGTCCCGGCGTCTTCACCTCGGGCAACGACATCGCGGACTTCGTACAGCGCTCGGCGAGCGGGGCGAAGACCTCTCCAGCCGGCGATTTCATCAAGGCGCTGGCGACCGTCGAGGTGCCGATGATCGCGGCCGTGGACGGCCTCGCCATCGGCGTCGGCACCACCATGATGCTGCACATGGACCTCGCCTATGCGAGCCCGAACGCGCTGTTCCGCATGCCCTTCGTCGACCTCGGCCTCGTCCCCGAGGCGGCGTCGTCGCTGATCTTCCCGCGCCTCGCCGGCATCAAGAAGGCGACCGAATACATCATGCTGGCCGAGCCCTTCGGCGCGAAGGAGGCCGAGGAGATCGGCCTCGTCAACGCCGTCGTGACGCCGGAGGAACTCGAGGCGAAGGCTCTGGCCGCCGCTGCGAAGCTCGCCGCCAAGCCGCCGACCGCGCTTGCCCATACCCGCCGTCTCCTCCGCAAGGGCTCGGAGGAGGTTCGCGCCCGCATGGACGAGGAGGGCGCGCTGTTCGCCGAACTTCTCAAGGGCGACGAAGCGAAGCGGGCCTTCATGGCCTTCATGACGCGCAAATAGCGGCTTCCCGCAAGACGGCGCGTCTCCGGGCATTGCATGTCCCACGTCAAAAGGGAGGAGACCGCCATGAGCCTCAACGGCAAGACGCTGTTCATCACCGGTGCCTCGCGCGGCATCGGCCTTGCCATCGCGCTGCGCGCTGCCCGTGACGGCGCCAATATCGTCGTCGCGGCAAAGACCGAAACGGCGCATCCGAAACTGCCCGGCACGATCTATTCGGCGGCCGAGGAGATCGAGGCGGCCGGCGGCAAGGCCCTGCCGCTGGTGGTCGACGTGCGCGAGGAAGAGAGCGTCGCCGATGCGATCGCCAAGACAGTGGCGAAGTTCGGCGGCCTCGACATCGTCGTCAACAACGCCTCGGCGATCAATCTGGCGCCAGCCGAGAAGCTGGACATGAAGCGCTTCGACCTGATGCATCAGGTCAATGCGCGCGGCACCTATCTCACCTCGAAATGCGCCATTCCGCACCTGAAGGCGAGCGCCGCCGCCGGCCGCAATCCGCATATCCTGGCGCTGTCGCCGCCGCTCGACATGGACGTCAAATGGTTTGCCGGCACCACCGGCTATTCCATGGCGAAGTTCGGCATGAGCCTCGTGGTGCTGGGCCTGTCCGGCGAACTCAAAGGCGCGGTCGGCGTCAATGCGCTCTGGCCGCGCACGACCATCGCCACCTCTGCGGTGAAGAACCTGCTGGGCGGCGACAACCTGATGGCCATGAGCCGCTCGCCCGACATCCTCGCGGATGCCGCCCACGCCATCTTCTCGAAGCCGTCGAGCTTTAGCGGCAATTTCCTGATCGACGACACCTTCCTTAGCGGCGAGGGCGTCACCGATTTCGACCGCTACCGGATGGATCCGTCGCAGGCGCTGGCGCCCGACTTCTTCGTGCCGGACAGCATCGCGCCACCGGCGGGCGCGACCTATGGTCCGCTGAAGCGCTGAGGGTCCTCAGACCTCCAGCATCTCCGTCGACTTGATCTCGATGCCGAAGCCGCCGAGACCCACATAGTGCCGGGTCTTGGAGGCGAGCAGCCGGATCTGGTTGGCGCCGAGGTCGCGCAGGATCTGGGCGCCGAGGCCGATCTCGCGCCACTGATCGTCGCGCAGCTTGGCCGATCCGTGGCTCTCGTGCAGGTCCGGCGCGGTCGCCGCCAGCGACTGCGCGGGCACGCCGGCCGTGCCGTCGCGCAGATAGACGAGGATGCCGCCCTTCTCGGCCAGCTTCTTCATGGCGCAATCATTGACGCGGTTCTTGCCGAACACATCGCGCAGCACCGTCTCGCGATGCAGGCGCACCAGCGTCGGGCCGTTATCGTTGACCTCGCCGAAGACCACCGCCAGATGCTCCACCCGGTCGTAGGGCGTGCGATAGGCGATGCCGCGCGCCGGGCCGTAGGGCGTCTCGATGGCGAATTCGCCGGCCCGCTCCACCAGCTTGTCGCGCGCCTGCCGGTACTTGATGAGGTCGGCGACCGAGACCAGCAGCAGGCCGTGCTTTTCGGCGAAGGCCTTCACCTGCGCGCCGCGCGTCACCGTGCCGTCGTCGTTGACCAGTTCGCAGATGACGCCGATGGGCGGCAGGCCCGCGAGCTTGCAGAGGTCCACCGCCGCTTCCGTGTGGCCGGAGCGCATGAGCACGCCGCCGTCCTTGGCGATCAGCGGGAAGATATGGCCGGGACGGACGAAATCGACCGCGCCGACATTCGGGTTGGCGAGCGCGCGCACGGTTGCGGTGCGGTCATCGGCCGAGATGCCGGTGGTCGTGCCGTGGCGGTAATCCACCGACACGGTGAAGGCCGTGCCATGCGGCGAGTCGTTCGACGACACCATGGGGTCGAGCCGCAGGCGCTGCGCCTCGCCCACCGTCAGCGGCGTGCAGACGATGCCGGAGGTGTGGCGCACGATGAAGGCCATCTGCTCGGGCGTGCAGAGCGACGCCGCGACGATCAGGTCGCCCTCGTTCTCGCGATCGTCGTCGTCGGTCACGACCACCATCTGGCCCTTGGCGAAGGCGTCGAGGGCTGATTTCACCCGCTCGGTGGCTTCCAGCATGATTCTCTCCTCGTCGCGCGGCCCCTTAAGGCCGATAAAATCGTTGGGGGTGACGGCGCCGCCGGTCAGTTCCGCGATGCGCTCGGCCGTCTCGCGCGACATCCAGGGCGTCTCGCCGTTGCAGAGCGCCGTGATCGTGCCCGGCGATACGCCGAGGCTCTTGGCGAAGGCGATGCGCGTGATGCCTGCGCGGGCAAGCCAGATATCGAGTTTCATGCGTGAGAAGATGGGCGCGCGTCAGATTTCAGTCAAACTGAAATTTGACACTATCAGCTCTGCATTTCGACAGAGGTGAACGGATCAGCCGTTCTGGCCCCGGTTCCGCAAATAGTGATCCGCGATCACGCAGGCGACCATGGCCTCGCCTACGGGCACGGCGCGGATGCCGACGCAGGGGTCGTGGCGGCCCTTGGTCAGGATATCCGTCTCGCCGCCCGCCTTGTCGATGGTCAGGCGCGGCGTGAGGATCGAGGAGGTCGGCTTCACCGCGAAGCGCGCGACGATGGGCTGGCCGGTCGAAATGCCGCCGAGAATGCCACCGGCATGGTTCGACAGGAACAGCGGCTTGCCGTCATTGCCCATGCGGATCTCGTCGGCGTTCTGTTCGCCGTTCAGCGCGGCCGCGCCGAAGCCGGAGCCGATCTCGACGCCCTTCACGGCATTGATGCCCATGAGGGCGCCGGCGATCTCGGCATCGAGCTTGGCGTAGATCGGCGCGCCGAGCCCGGCCGGCATGCCCTCGGCGACGATCTCCAGAACTGCCCCGATAGACGAGCCGGATTTGCGGATGCCGTCCAGATAGGTCTCGAAGAACTTCGCCTTGTCGGCATCCGGGCAGAAGAACGGATTGTTGCCTATCTCGCTCCAGTCCCATTTGTCGCGGTCGATGGCGTGGGGACCCATCTGCACCAGCGCGCCGCGCACGATGAGACCCGGCACCACCTTCCGCGCGATGGCGCCCGCCGCGACGCGGGCCGCAGTCTCGCGAGCCGATGCGCGGCCGCCACCGCGATAATCGCGGATGCCGTATTTCGCCTCATAAGTGAAATCGGCGTGGCCGGGGCGGAACTTGTCCTTGATGTCGGAATAGTCCTTCGACCGCTGGTCGGTATTCTCGATCATCAGCGCGATGGGCGTACCCGTCGTCACCTGCACGCCCTCGTCATTGGTCATGACGCCGGAGAGGATCTTCACCTCGTCCGGCTCGCGCCGCTGGGTGGTGAAACGCGAGGTGCCGGGCTTGCGGCGGTCGAGGTCGGCCTGGATGTCCTCGGCCGTCAGGGGAATGCGCGGGGGGCAGCCGTCGACCACGCAGCCGAGCGCCACCCCGTGGCTTTCGCCGAAGGTGGTGACGCGGAACAGGTGGCCGAAAGTGTTGTGCGACATGGCGCGGGATTACAGGCACTTGGCCGAGACGGCAAGCACAGGCAAGGGAGGCGCAGGCTCGGAAATCAGGGCTCCTGCGCGTCATGGCCGGGCCTGTCCCGGCCATCCACGACTTGAACACGACGCTAAAGGAAGTCGTGGATGCTCGGCACAAGGCCGGGCATGACGGGTGAGCAGAAGCCGGTCTGGAGAGACTAAAGCGTCTGGTCCAGCACGCCGCCGACGCGCAGGGCCTTGGCGCTCGTCGCAAGGCCGTTCGCGCCGATCTCCACGACGATACCGGAGAGCGTCGCCTCGCCCGCGGCCGGCTCCAGCTTGCCGCCCGGCGTCTTCTCGCGCATGCGGCGCAGGGGCTCCGCCTTGTCCATGCCGATGACACTGTCATAGTCGCCGCACATGCCGATATCGGTCTGGTAGGCCGTGCCACCCGTCAGCACGCGATGGTCCGAGGTCGGAATATGCGTGTGCGTGCCGACCACCAGCGAGACGCGGCCGTCGAAGATGTGGCCGAAGGCGTTCTTCTCGGAGGTCGCCTCGGCATGGACGTCGACCACGATGGCATCGGCCACGCGGCCCAGGGGCGCCGCCTCGATCTCACGCTCGACGGCGACGAAGGGGTCGTCCAGAGGGTCCATGAACAGGCGGCCCATGACGTTGATCACCAGCACCTGCGCGCCGTTCTTCGCCTCGATCAGCGCCGCGCCGCGGCCCGGCGTACCGGGCGGGTAATTTGCCGGCCGCACCAGCCTCGGGGCGCGGTCGATGAAGACCAGCGCCTCGCGCTGGTCCCAGGAATGGTTGCCGAGCGTGACGCAGTCGCAGCCGGCGTCCAGCAGGTCCTGGTAGATCGCCTCGGTGATGCCGAAGCCATGAGCGGAATTCTCGCCGTTGATGACGACGCAATCGAGCTTCAGCTCGGCAACAAGGTTCGGCAGGCGTTCGGTGACGGCGGCCCGGCCGGACTTGCCGACGACATCGCCAAGGAAAAGGAGACGCATCAGAAAGCCCTGAACCCGGTCTCGGTGAGAAGGAAATCGAGCTTTCGGTCATGGGGCTCGTGCGGCACGGCGTCAACCTCTTGGCACGAAAAGGCGATGCCCACCGCGATGCGCGGCGCGATGCGGTCGAGCCGCGCGAAGGCGAAATCGTAGTGGCCCTTGCCGTAGCCGATGCGATTGCCGGCCGCGTCGAAGGCGGAAAGCGGCGTCAGCAGGATGTCGGGATCGAGTTCGCCCGCCTCCGCCCCCGGCCCGAACGTGCCGAAGCCCATGGGGACCAGTTCCGCGCCACGGATCAGCTCGCGGAAGACCATCGGCCCCTTGCGGTCGGGGAAAGCCGGCAAAGCGAGGCGCGCGCCGGCGACGCGCAGCCGGTCCATGAGCGGGCGCATGTCGATTTCGGACTGGATCGGCAGGAAGCCCGAGACGATCTTTCCGGCCACGGGAATGCGGTCGAGCGGAAAAGCCTCGGCGATCGACAGCGCGGCCTCGATGCGGAGCGCGGGATCGAGGGCGTCGCGCCGCGCGAGGGCGGCCTCGCGGAGGATGGCCTTGGGGGAGGCGGTCATGGCGACCGCTTCACTGCCAGAGCCCGCACCAATTGGGAAGCGGAGCCGCTCCGCCGTCGGACAAGCGATCCCGGGAACCTACCTAAGTAGGTGGGCGCCGTGTGCCCAAGTCCACGGACAAGGGCAGGAACAGCTCCCATGAGATCGATAAGGCCCCGGGGAAAATGTGTCCTGACGTACGTCGCAGCTCCAAGGCACAAGATAGGGCCGAAGCCGCGCCGGCGAAAGAGCCGGCAAGCCCCGCCTGCACGAAATCGGCGCGGCCGGAATCACCGCAGCCATCCGGCCTTGCCGGTTGACGCTGCGCGCTGTCGCGGCTGAATAGGCGAAAATCCGAGGAACGCCCGTCCGCCATGCCTCTGCCGAAGCCTGCCACCGCCCTCGCCCCGCCATTGCCGTCCGACCTGATCCGGCGGTTCGCCGCAATCGTCGGCGAGCGCTACGCCATCACCGACCCGGACGACCAGGCGCCCTACCTGCGCGACGACCGCGGCCTCTATCATGGCCGGACCTCGCTGGTGGTCCGGCCCGGCTCGACCGAGGAAGTCGCGGCCGTTATGGCGCTCGCGAGCGAGACCGGCACGCCGGTCGTCCCGCAGGGCGGCGCGACCGGCCTCGTCGGCGGCCATGTCCCCCACGAGACCGGCGCCGAGATCATTCTGTCGCTGAACCGGATGAACCGCGTCCGCGCGGTCGATCCCGCCGGCAACACCATGACGGTCGATGCCGGCGTCACGCTGCAGCAGGCGCAGGACGCCGCGACCGAGGTCAACCGGCTGTTCCCGCTCAATATCGGCTCCAAGGGTTCCTGCACCATCGGCGGCAACCTCTCAACCAATGCCGGCGGCACCCAGGCGGTGGCCTATGGCATGGCGCGCGACCTCGTGCTCGGCCTCGAAGTGGTGCTGGCGGACGGGCGCGTCTGGCATGGCCTGCGGACGCTCAAGAAGGACAACACCGGCTACGACCTGAAACACCTCTTCATGGGGGCGGAAGGCACACTCGGCGTCATCACGGCGGCCGTGCTGAAGCTCTTTCCCTCGCCGCGCTCGATCGAGGCGGCCTGGGTCGCGGTGCCCTCGCCGGAGGCGGCGCTGGCACTGCTCGGCCAGGCGCAGGAAAAGGCCGGCCCCTCCGTCACGGGGTTCGAGCTGATGCCGCTGAACCTGTTCGGCTTCGTGCTGAAGCACCTCGCGGGCGCGCGCGACCCCTTGAGCGCCCCCTCCCCCTGGTACGTGCTGATGGAGCTGTCGAGTGCCTCCGCCGCCGGCCTGCGCGAAACGCTGGAGGAGGTTCTCGCGAGCGGCTTCGAGGAAGGGATCGTCACCGACGCCGCGCTCGCCGATACGATCGACCAGCGCAACGCCTTCTGGCGGCTGCGCGAGGGCATGAGCGAGGTGCAGAAGCTCGAGGGCGGCTCGATCAAGCACGACATCTCGGTGCCTGTCGCCGCCGTTCCGGCCTTCATCGCGGAGGCGGTCGCCGCCTGCGAAGCCTATCTCGACGGCTGCCGCCCCGTGCCCTTCGGCCATCTCGGCGACGGCAACATCCATTTCAACGTCAGCCAGCCCATTGGCATGGAGAAGGCGGCGTTTCTCGATCACTGGGACAAGGTGCAGACCATCGTCCACGACATCGTCGGCAAGTTCGGCGGCTCAATCTCGGCCGAGCACGGCATCGGCCGCATGAAGCGCGACCTGCTCCCCGGCGTGAAGGACCCGGTGGCCATGGACCTCATGCGCGCCGTCAAGGGCGTGCTGGACCCAGCGGGGATCATGAACCCGGGCAAGGTGCTTTGACGGCGGCCTCGGCAGATGCCGCCGCGGGCGTCGACATCCTGCTGCTGACCGGGCCCGCCGGCGTCGGCAAGTCGACCTTGTCGTGGGAGATCAGCGCGCGCCTCGCGGCCGCCGGCATCGCCCATGCGGCCATCGAGACCGATGAGCTCGACCGGGTCCATCCGAAGCCGACGCGCGAGGAGCTTGCGCGGCTGTGGCCGGGCACGATCGACATCAGCGCCGTCAATCTCGCGGCGCTTTGGGCGACCTATGCGCGGCTCGGCCATCGGCGGCTGATCCTCTCGGGGGTCATGCTGCATCTTGGCTTCGACCGGCGATGGATCGCGGGCGCCATTCCCGATGCTCGAATTGTCGTGATCCGGCTGATGGTGGACGACGCCTCTCTCGTCGACCGGCTCGACCGCCGCGAAACGGGCGCGGGCCGCGATGAGCAGGTCGAGCGTTCGCTGCAGCAGTCGAGGCGGCTGCGCGACGAGGCGCAGGATGGGCTCATCGCGATCGACACGTCAGGCCGGCGCCCCGCCGACGTTGCGGAGACGGTCCTCGATCGCATCGGCTGGCTGCCGGCCGCCTAGAACAGGCTCCCCTGCCCGCCATCGCCGCCCGTCGCCTTCGGCGAAGGCCGCTTCGGCTTCGCCGGCGCAGGCTTCACGACCTCCGCCTCGCCGGCAGGTTCCTGAAGCTCCGGGCCATCGTTCGACACCTTGTTCACCGCCGAGCCTATGCGCACCAGTTCCAGCTCGGTCTGGATCGGCGGCGACAGCAGTTCCTCGGCGCGCTCGGCGCTCGTGTCGGGATCGAGCCATTCGTTCCAGTTGGCGGGGTCGAGGATGACCGGTGTCCGGTGGTGGATCGCCGTCATCGGCCCTTCCGCCGCTGCGGTGATCAGGGCCGCCGTATCGACCTCCGAGCCGTCGGGCGACATCCATGTCTCCCACAAAGCCGGAAAGGCAAAGGGACCGCCGTCCGGCCGGCGCGCCAGATAAGGCGTCGATGTCTTGCCGACACGCTGCCACTCGTAGAAGGCATCGGCCGGCATCAGCGCGCGCCGACGCAGGAAGGCGGCGCGGAACGAGGGTTTCTCGCGCGCGCCTTCCGAGCGGATGTTGAAGACGAGCGGGAATTCCTTGGGGTCCTTCACCCAGCCCGGAATGAAACCCCAGCGCATCAGGACGAAGCGCCGCGCGCCCTGGTCGATGGTGACGACGGGCACGGGCTGGGTCGGCGCAATATTGTAGCGCGGCGGAAAATTCGGGCGCTCGCCGTAGCCGAAGGCTTCCTGCATGACCTCCGGGGTCATCCTGATCGCGAACCGCCCGCACATGCGGCCAATCTCCCTTTGCCCAACGTCGGACTGGCGGCCCCGGAGTACCGGCGCTTAAGCCTTCCTTCACCGTGGCCATGCCTCATTGTGACAGATTCCGGGGCTGCCTATCTCAATGCTCGACGACCTTCTTCAGGATGCGCCGCCCGTGCTGACGCCCGAGCGTCTGCGCGCGGCCAACATCCATCCGGAGACCAGGCTCGCTACCGACTACCTGAACCATTTCAACGAAGTCATCATGCTGCTGGAACTGGTGCCGTCCATGCCGGACTGCATCGAGGACGTGCTCGGCTGGCAGCCCGCGACCTATGAGGAGCATTTCATCCGCTCCCACTATCGCGACAAGGAACTGGTTCTGGAGGCTTTCGCCCAGGCGCCCGTCGCCTCGCGCCGACGCTTTCTGGCGGTGGTCGACGAGATGAACCAGATCATGGTCGACACGATCGGCCAGCTCTCCGCACAGGGCCCGACCGCAGTCGCCGGCTTCATCGCCGAGGAGGCAGCCGACCGGCTGAAGCATCTCGCCGCCCGCGCTGCCGGCCTGATGAACGCCGTCATCGAGCAGGACGAGGACATTCTCGAACCGGCTTCGGCGCAGGACGCCATCGACGCGCTGATGACCCGCTGAGCCCACAGGCCATGTCGGATCGCTCCTATCCCGCCCGCCCGATCCTAGCCGCCTCGACCGCGGTCATCCGCGATGGCCGCATCCTCGTGGCGCAACGGGCGAATGCGCCCGGTGCCGGTCTCTACAGCCTGCCGGGCGGCCTCGTGGAGGTCGGCGAGACGCTGATCGAGGCGGCGGCGCGCGAGTTGCTGGAGGAAGTCGGCGTCGTCGCGGCGCCGCTCGCCATCTGCGGCCATCGCGACATCATCGCCCGCGACGCCGAGGGGCGCGTCGAGCGCCATTTCGTCGTCGTCACCTTCGCCGCGCGCTGGATCTCGGGCGAGGGCGAGACCGGCCCGGAGGCTTCCGACGTGCGTTGGGTCACCGAGGACGGGCTGGCCGGACTGCCGACCACGGACGGCCTCGGAGAGGTGGTACGCGCCGCCTTCGCCACGGCCGGCGGATAGCGCCGCGGGTACGGCCCGGCCGTCAACCGTCTCCAGCGGTTCCGGTTGCGTGCGCCGCCGGTCTCGCTCATATCTCGGCCATGCTGAGGCTTGCCGCCCTTCTCCTGATCGCGCTCCTGCCCGCGCCGGTGCTGGCGCAGGCGCAGCGCCCGGCAACGCCCGCGGCCGCCCCCCCGCCGCCAGCTGTCGTGCTTCAGGCGCCCTACGAACCGCAACTCCTGCGCCTCGCCGAGATCATGGGCGCGCTGCACTATCTCAGGACGCTCTGTCGCGCGCCCGAGACGGGTGCCTGGCGGCGCGAGATGCAGGCACTGCTCGATGCCGAGGCCGCCGGCGGAGATCGGCGCGAGCGGCTCACCCAGAGCTTCAACCGGGGCTATGCCGGCTTCGAGCAGACGCACCGCACCTGCACCGATGCCGCGCGCCTCGCGACCCGGCGCTATGTCGATGAAGGCCACCGCATCGTGGTCGACATTACCGGCCGCTACGTCAACTGAAACGGCCCTCCGAAGTGTCATTTCGGGAACGCCGCGGATTTATTCACCGGCGTTAACCTTCCGGTCAGAATTGACGCGACCCACCCGGCGCCCATGGTAGGGTCGCTGTGATGGGACAAGGCCGACGAACAGGCCCGACGTGGACGCGATGATGCATTTCCTACCCGCTGCTGCCGCCCGTTCCGTGGAGGCCGAAGACCAGCGCCACGCGGCCATGGGCTACGTGTCCGAGGCCTTCGCCGAGGCCCGTCTCGACGGGCTCGATACCGATTGCATCGCGCAGGCCGCCCTGTTCGCCTCCTTCGTCGAAATGGTCGCCACCTATGGCGAGGAGGCCGCCGCCGTCTTCGCCGAACGGCTTGCCGAGCGCGTGCGCAACGGCGAGTTCACGGTGGACCGCTCCTCGCACTGATCGCTCTTCCCCCGAGGCCGACGTGACCCCGCGCAGGACCGCATTGCTGGCAGGGCTCGTCTCGACGGTGGTGCTCGGCGTGGCGGTCGCGCAGATCATGCCGTCAGACCGGCACCGCATTCCGGACCCGCAGCTTTCCGGCTCGTCCACGACCATCCGGCCGTCGATTCGCGACGTGACACCCCGCGCGGGCGATCCCCCGGCCGGCGCCGCACAGGCGCCCGCGCCACAGCCGTCCCCTGCCCCGTCACAGCCGTCTTCCGCTCAACCATCCCCAACCCAGTCAGGCCCTGCCCAGCAGGCGCAGACGCCGCCCCGCCCGGCTCCGCGGCCGCCGGCATCCGTCGACCTGCTGCCTGACAACGAGGACCTGCGCGAGCGCGTCGGCTCGATGCGCGAGAAGCTGATCCTCGCGGCGAAATCCGGCAATATCGAGCGGCTCGGGATCGTGTTCCAGACGAACGAGACCATGCCGGTCTTCTCGCGCGGCGGCGAGCGTGACCCGATCGGCTTCTGGAAGCAGGCCTCGGGCGACGGCAACGGCCACGAGATCCTGGCCATCCTGCTCAACATCCTCGACCTGCCGCCGGCCCTCATCAACAAGGGCACGCCGCAGGAGATGTATGTCTGGCCCTACCTCGCGCATGTGCCGCTGGAGACCCTAACGCCGCAGCAATCGGTCGATCTCTACCGGCTGATGACGGCGCAGGACGTGCGCGACATGCGCACGCTGAACTCCTGGGTATTCTGGCGGATCGGCATCGGGCCGGACGGCACGCTGCACTATTTCCTGGCCGGCGAATGATCCGCGGCTGACGCTTATTTCCGCACGAGGCTCTGCAGGATGCCGCGCAGCTCCGCCGCGTAGGTCTGCTCGCCTTCCTTCGACCCCCAATAGGTGAGGATGACAGCGGCCGAGGGGCTGATGATGAAGACGCTCACGCTGATCTCGATGTTCTCGTCGTCCTCGTCCTTGCCGGAATAGGCGAGGCTGACGGCGTCCATGCCGTTGATCTGAGCTGCCTGCTGGCGCTGCGTCGAGACGTCGATCTTGACGCCTTGCCCGACGAGATAGGCCAGCGTCTGCTTCACCGCGTCCTCGGCGTTCTCGATGGCGGCGGGCCGGACGGCCACATAGATCTCGTCGTCAGCGCTGGTGGCCTCGACCCCGCGCTCCGTCACGGTCGGCGACCAGGCGTCGGGAAGCGTGACCTGCGCAATGGCCGGCGAGCCGAGTTCATAAGTCGCGGCGGCGGCCGGAACCGCGGCGAGGCAGGTAGCGGCAACGATGGCAAGCAGAGCGGCGAAGGCGGCGCGCATGGGAACTGTTCCCCGAATGGACAGGACAGCCAGCTTGGCAGCACGCCGCGCCGCCTGTCGTCTCATCCCGCGCAAGGCCGGAGGATTCTTTCCGGCGCGTCAGCCCGGCGCGTCGAGCACCAGCGCGGTCCAGGCGATGTCGGATCGGCCGAGCATGTCGGGATAGCGCGCCATGAAGCGGCTGGAGAAGTCATGATCTGCGGCAAGCGCAGCCGTTTCCTCCCCCGACACGTCGAACATGTGACGGCCCTGCGGCACCGGGCCATGCCGGAGCGTCATGATCATGCGGCCCCCGGGCGCGGCGAGCGCGGCAAGGTTCGCCATGGCGCGCGACCGCTCGTCGGCATCGAAATGCATCCAGACCGCCGTGAGGAAGATCGCGTCGAACCGCTCGCCGAGCGCCGTCACGGCCACGAGGTCGGGCAGCATGTCGTCGATCCAGACGATGCCCTTGCCGGCATGCAGCCTGTGGCCATGGGCGCGCAGTTCCGCTGTCGGCTCGACAGCCGTCACCGCGAAACCGCGAGACGTCAGCGCCGCCGCGTCGCGGCCCGTTCCCGCGCCGATATCGAGGGCGCGGCCCGGCGGCGGCAGATAGGGCAGGATCGCGGCGTGGACCTGCTCGAAGGTCACGCTTTCATATTGGGCGGCAAGCTTGTCCGCCTTTTCCGCGTAGCCGGCCGTGGAATTGCCTTGTCTCACATCGCTGCCTTCCTTCACCGGGCATATGGGACCGCCCTGACGATCCGCCAAATGCAACAAGCCCGGCCGCTCGGGGCCGGGCTTGCGATTATGACTGATGAGTGTGCAGGGGCGCGCCGAGTGAACTCAGTAGCGGGCGACGACAGCCGAGGGACCGGTGGAGAACAGGTAGCTGACGCCGGCGCGGACCGTGTGGGTATCGAGCTTGTGGCGGGTCTGACCGCCGGCCACGCCAGTCGTCGAATAGGTGCGGCCGCCGTAGTTCGCGTAGAGATATTCAGCGCGAATGGCGACATTCTGCGTCACCGCATAGGCCAGTCCGGCGCCGGCCGTCCAGCCCACGCGCGTGCCGCCGAACTGTGTGTTCGGGGCGCAAACGTCTCCGGGTCCGAATGCCGTGCAGCCCGTCGCGTTGATGAAGGCGACGCCGGCGGTCCCGTAGATCAGGGCGCGGTCGATGGCGAAGCCCGCCGTGGCGCGGATGGAGCCGTCCCAGTTGCCGCGGATACGGGCAACCCGGACGCCGGAATTCACGAAGGTCTCGCGGCTGGCATTGCCGAGCCAGGACAGGTCGCCCTCGAGCCCGAGCACGACATTGTTCGCGAACTGGTGACGGTAGCCGACGTGCCCGCCAAGCTTGAAACCCTGCGGAGTAGCGGATCCGAAGAACATCGGGGCGGCGGGGTAGGTAATATGGCTCGGACCGGCCCAGTAACCAACATCCGCACCGACATAGAAACCGGTCCAGTTGAAGGCCGGGGCGATGATGGCTGCCGGCACGGCGACACGCTGCACGCCGAGATCGGCGGCGCCGGCCTGGCCGGCCAGAGCGCCGACGGCGGCGAGCGCGAGAACGGTCTTCTTCATGATCAGGCACTTCCTCAAGCGGGCCTCAAGCCCGATTCCGTTACGGAAGCCGATAGCACGACCAGAGGCTTCTGCATCGAAAAGTTGCAACCCAAAGGCGCTTCGCCGCGCGATGTTGCAATACAGCCACGCCACACTCCTGCGCAGAGCCATGACTGGCGGAGCGCGGCCCCCTACCGCTGGTCCTGAAACCGCACAGCCCGGCCTCCGGACGGTGTCACCAGATCGCCCTCCCACATGACGCGGCGGCCGCGAATGACCGTGCCGACCGGCCAGCCGGTGACCTCCTTGCCGTCATAGGGTGTCCACTGGCTCTTCGAGGCGATCCAGCCATTGGTGATGGTCTGCTTGCGCTTCAAGTCGACGATGGTGAAGTCGGCGTCGTAGCCGGCGGCGATGCGCCCCTTGCCGGCAATGCCGAAGATGCGCGCGGGGCCGTGGCTCGTCAGGTCGACGAAGCGCTCCAGCGTCAGCTTTCCGGCATTCACATGGTCGAGCATGGTCGGCACCAGCGTCTGCACGCCGGTCATGCCCGAGGGCGAGGCCGGATAGGTCTTGGCCTTTTCCTCCAGCGTATGGGGCGCGTGGTCGGAGCCGAGCACGTCGACAATGCCCTGGTCGATGCCCTTCCAGATACCGACCTGGGCCCGTGCATCCCGCACGGGCGGGTTCATCTGCGCCAGCGTGCCGAGCCGCTCATAGCAGTCCGGCGCCACGAGGGTCAGGTGATGCGGCGTCGCCTCGCAGGTGGCGACGTCCTTGTGCTGCCGGAGATAGTCGATCTCCTCGGCGGTGGAGATGTGCAGGACGTGGATTTTGGCGTTGAAGCGCTTGGCGATGCCGACCAGCCGCTCGGTGCAGGTCAGCGCCGCGATCTCGTCGCGCCAGACCGGATGGGAACGCGGATCGCCCTCGATGCGCTCGCCCTTGCGCTCGCGCAGGCGATATTCGTCCTCGGAGTGGAAGGCCGAGCGGCGGCGCGTGTTCTTCAGGATCGCCGCGACGCCATCGTCATCCTCGACCAGCAGCGAACCGGTGGAGGAACCCATGAACACCTTGATGCCGGCCGCGCCGGGCAGGCGCTCCAGTTCGGCGACATGGGCCGCATTGTCGTGCGTGCCGCCGACCCAGAAGGCGAAGTCGCAATGCATGCGGTCCGTCCCGCGCTTCACCTTGTCGGCCAGCGCCGCCTCGCTGATCGTCAGCGGATCGGTATTCGGCATCTCGAAGACGGCGGTGACGCCGCCCATCACGGCCGCGCGGGAGCCGGTTTCGAGGTCTTCCTTCTGGGTCGGGCCGGGCTCGCGGAAATGGACCTGACTGTCGATCACGCCGGGCAGGATGTGCAGGCCGGTGCAGTCGACCGCCTCGCCTGCGGAACCCTGCGACAGGTCGCCGATGAAGGCGATACGCCCGCCGGTGACGCCGATATCGCGCAGGCTGCGGCCGTCCTGATTGACCACCGTGCCGTTCCTGTAGATCACGTCGTAATTCGGCATGGCATCCTCCCGGCACGCGGCCGGGCCTTGCCCCCGGCGCGGCTTCGCTTATGTCGGAGAACGACAACGGTGCCAAGCGAGCGAAAGGCATTCCGATGCAGACCGCATTCCTGCCCGAACGCGGCGTCATCCGGCTCACCGGCGAGGAGTCGGCGAAGTTCCTCCAGGGCCTCGTCACCTGCGATGTCGAGGCTATCCCGGCCGGCGAGGCCCGGTTCGGCGCGCTGCTGACGCCGCAGGGCAAGATCGTCGCCGATTTTTTCGTCGTCCCGGTGCCGGACGGCATGGGCGGCGGCCTGATGATCGATGCGCCGCGCGCGCTCGTCCCCGATCTCGTCCGCAAGCTCGTCTTCTATCGCCTGCGCGCCAAGGTCATCATCGAGGACCAGTCGGAACAGCTCGGCGTGACCGCCATCTGGGATGCCGAAGCCATGCCGGCGGCCGGCGGCATCCTCGCGCGGGACCCGCGTCATCCCGCGCTCGGTTGGCGCATGATCGCGCCGCTGCCGCTGGAGGACGTGTCCGATACCGAAGGCTGGCAGGCCCATCGCGTCCGGCTCGGCATTCCCGAGGGCGGTCGCGATTTCGCCTATGGCGACGCCTTCCCCCACGAAGCGGATATGGACCAGCTCGCCGGCGTCGACTTCGCCAAGGGCTGCTATGTCGGGCAGGAGGTGGTGAGCCGCATGCAGCATCGCGGCACCGCACGCACGCGGGTCGTGCCCTTCACCTATCCCGATCATGCCCCCATGGAGGGCATCGAAGTGATGGCCGGCGAGAAGACGGTCGGCACGATGGGTTCGGCGGCCGAGGGCCGCGCGCTTGCCAAGGTGCGGCTCGACCGGATCGAGGATGCGCTGGCGGCCGGTGAGGCGATCATGGCGGGCGGCATCGTGCTGACGCCATCGAAGCCCGACTGGGCGCGGTTCGCCTGGCCGGGAGAGGCTGCGCCGGCGGCCGGGTGACCGCCCGCCGAAACGCAGAAGGCGGCGGGTTGCCCCACCGCCTTCTTCCGCCGTGACGGAGCGATTACCAGAAGCGGCGAACGCGCTCGCACTCGCGGGTGACGTTGTAGACCTCGTAGCGGCAGTTGGTCGTGGTGGCCGTGCCGCCCTGGGGCGTAGCGCGGCCGCGCCGCGGCGGGACCTGGATGTTCGGCGCATCGACGAGGCCCGGCACATCGCCGCCGCCACCGCCACCACCACCGCCGCCACGGGCGAGAGCCGCGCCGGACATTGCACCGCCGATCGCGAGAGCGAGGGCGCCGGCGACTGCAAACCTTCTGGACATGGTCATGGTCAATTCCTCTTTGGGTTCGGCGGTCCCGGCACCCTTGCCGCTCGCCTGATGACTGTCAGTCGCGGCGGTGAGGCAAGAGGTTCAAATCTTCTGTCGGCAGTGCGCGCAGACGGCGAACGCGCAAATAAAAAGGGCGGCGCGATAGGCGCCGCCCTTCCGACAGTTCGTTCGGCACGCCGGGCGGCGGCCGAATGGTCTCACATATGGATGGCGCGCTTGTCGACGGCGAGCGCCGCCTCCTTCACCGCCTCCGACATGGTCGGATGCGCGTGGGTCGAGCGGGCGAGGTCTTCCGCCGAACCGCCGAACTCCATCAGCACCACGGCTTCGTGGATCATCTCGCCGGCACCCGCACCGAGGATGTGGACGCCAAGCACCTTGTCGGTCGCCGCATCGGCCAGCACCTTCACGAAGCCGTCCGTCGCGCGGTTGGCGCGCGCGCGGCCATTGGCGGTGAAGGGGAACTTGCCGACATTGTAGGCGATGCCGGCGGCCTTCAGGTCCTCTTCCGACTTACCGACGGTCGCGACCTCCGGGTAGGCATAGACCACGCCCGGAATGCAGTCGTAGTTCACATGGCCCGCCTTGCCGGCGATGATCTCGGCGACGGCAATGCCCTCGTCCTCGGCCTTGTGGGCGAGCATCGGCCCGCGCACCACGTCGCCGATGGCATAAATCCCTGAGACATTGGTCTTGAAATGGTCGTCGATGACGACGCGGCCGCGCTCCATGGCGACGCCGACGCCCTCGAGGCCGAGCCCCTCGGTGTAGGGGCGGCGGCCGATGGCGACCAGCACCACGTCAGCTTCCACCGTCTGCGCCTCGCCGCCGGCGGCCGGCTCGACCGTCAGGGCGACGCCCTTCTTCGAGGGCTTCGCACCGGTCACCTTGGCGCCGAGCTGGAAGGTCACGCCCTGCTTGCCGAGCAGGCGCTGGAACTGCTTGGCGATCTCCCCGTCAATGCCCGGCAGGATGCGGTCGAGGAACTCGATCACATGAACCTCGGCGCCGAGGCGGCGCCAGACCGAACCGAGCTCCAGCCCGATGACGCCCGCACCGATGACGACGAGCTTGCCCGGAACCTTCGAGAGTTCCAGCGCGCCCTCAGAAGAAACGATCTGCTTCTCGTCGATGGCGACGCCCGGCAGCGGCGTCACGTCCGAGCCCGTGGCGATGACGATGTTCTTCGCCTCGATCTCGGTGACCTTGCCGTCCTCGGCCGTGACCTTGATCTTGCTCGGCGCGGTGATCTGGCCGGTGCCGAAATGCTGCTCGATCTTGTTCTTCTTGAACAGGAACGCGACGCCATTGACGTTGCCGTCGATGGTCTCCTGCTTGTGGACCATCATCTGCTTGAGGTTCAGCTTCGGGGCCGGAACGTCGATGCCGAAGGCCTGGAAGCCGTGGCCGGCCTCGTCGAACAGTTCGGAAGCGTGCAGCAGCGCCTTGGACGGAATGCAGCCGACGTTCAGGCAGGTGCCGCCATGGGTCTTGCGCTTCTCGACCACCGCGACCTTGAGGCCGAGCTGGGCGGCGCGGATGGCGCAGACATAGCCACCGGGGCCGGTGCCGATGACGACGAGATCGTAGGACATGGATCAGTTACTCCGGAAACGGATAAGGGCCAGGCGCTCAGAAGCGCCCGCCGGAAGCGGTGATGAAGGAACCGGTGCAGTAGGAGGCTTCGTCCGACAGGAGCCACAGCGCCGCGCGCGCGATCTCCTCGGGGTCGCCGATCCGCTGCATCGGAATGGTCGGGCGGATGCGCTCGACCCGGGCCGGGTCGCCGCTCGCCTCATGGATTTCGGTGGTGACCATGCCGGGACGCACCGCGTTGACGCGGATGCCCTCCATGGCGACTTCCTTGGCAAGACCGATGGTGAACGAGTCGACCGCGCCCTTGGTGGCGGCATAGTCGACATATTCGTTCGGGCTGCCGAGGGTGGAGGCGACGGAGGAGATGTTGACGATGCTGCCGCCCTTGCCGCCGCGCTTCGTCGACATCCGCCTCACGGCCTCGCGGGCGCAGAGGATCGTGCCGACGACATTGATGGCGACGATCCGCTCCAGGCGCTCGACCGTATAGTCCTCGACGCGGCCAGACTTGGAGACGACGCCGGCATTGTTGATGAGCCCGGTGAGCGTGCCCATGCGGTCGGCGGCGGCGAAGACATGCTCGACATCGACCTCGACGGAGATGTCGCCGCGCACCGCGACGGCGTGGCCGCCATCGGCATTGATGCGCGTGACGACATCGGCCGCCGCCTCGGTGTCGTTCGCGTAGTTCACCACGACGCCGTAGCCGTATTCGGCAGCCAGCAGGGCACAGGCGCGGCCGATGCCGCGGCTTGATCCGGTGACGACGCAGACGCCTTTCGACATGGTGTTCTCCTGGTTGGGCGGCCGGCTGTGCGCCAGCCGCGCCGATCAGAGATCCATCACGAGCCGCGCCGGATCTTCGAGGCTTTCCTTGACGCGCACGAGGAAGGTCACGGCTTCCTTGCCGTCGACGATCCGGTGGTCGTAGGAGAGCGCCAGATACATCATCGGCCGGATCTCGATCTTGCCGCCGATGACCATCGGCCGCTCCTGGATCTTGTGCATGCCGAGGATGCCCGATTGCGGGGCGTTGAGGATCGGCGTCGACATGAGCGAGCCATAGACGCCGCCGTTCGAGATCGTGAATGTGCCGCCCTGCATTTCCTCGATCTTGAGCTGGCCGTCGCGGGCGCGCCTGCCGAAGTCGGCGATGGTCTTCTCGACCTGGGCGATGCCCATCTGGTCGGCATCGCGCACCACCGGCACGACGAGGCCCTTGTCGGTGCCGACGGCGACGCCGACATGGCAGAAGTTCTTGTAGATCAGGTCGGTGCCGTCGATCTCGGCATTGACGGCCGGGATATCCTTCAGCGCCTGCACGCAGGCCTTCACGAAGAAGCCCATGAAGCCGAGCTTCACGCCGTGCTTCTTCTCGAACAGGTCCTTGTACTGGTTGCGCAGCGTCATGACCGCGGTCATGTCGACCTCGTTGAAGGTCGTCAGCATGGCGGCCGAGTTCTGGGCCTCCTTCAGGCGGCGCGCGATGGTCTGGCGCAGGCGCGTCATCTTCACGCGCTCCTCGCGCGGCGCGTCCTCGGCGCTGGAAGCAGGACGGGCAGCGGCAGGCGCGGCCGCCGGAGCGGGAGCCGCCGAAACGCCGGTGGCGATGGCGGCGAGCATGTCGCCCTTGGTCACGCGGCCATCCTTGCCGGAGCCGGCGACCGCCGCGGCGCTGACGCCGCTCTCGGCGGCGAGACGGGCAACCGCCGGGCCGTTATCGGCGGAGGCGGCCTTGGCCGGCGCGGGAGCAGCCTTCGGGGCTTCGGCCTTGGGAGCCTCGGCCTTCGGCGCGGCAGCCTTGGCGGGAGCGGCTGCGGCAGCGCCCTCGGCGATCTGGCCGAGCAGCGCTGAAACGCCCACCGTCGTGCCGCTGTCGGCGACGATCTCCGCCAGCGTGCCGGAGGCCGGCGCATTCACTTCGAGCGTCACCTTGTCGGTCTCGAGTTCGACCAGCGGCTCGTCCTGCTTCACGGCCTCGCCGGGCTTCTTGAACCACTTGGCGACGGTCGCCTCGGTGACGGATTCTCCAAGGGTCGGAACGCGAATCTCGGTGGCCATTGTGCAGTCCCTTGCGGGCCTCTCTCATCTCGATTTCAAACGGACCGGCGCGGCAGCCGCGCCGGGCGGAATTCAGGCGAAGGCTTCGTCCAGGAAGGCCTGGAGCTGGGCGTTGTGGCGTGACATCAGGCCGGTGGCGGTGGCGGCGGAGGCCGGGCGGCCGACATAGCGGGCGCGCTTCGACTTCGACCGCGCCGTGCCCAGCACCCATTCCAGATAGGGCTCGACGAAGGTCCAGGAACCCATGTTCTTGGGTTCCTCCTGGCACCAGATCACCTCGGCATTCTTGAACCGGGAGATCTCGTGGGCCAGCGCCTTCAGCGGGAAGGGATAGAGCTGCTCGACGCGCATCAGATAGACGTCATCGATGCCGCGCTTGATGCGATCCTCGTAGAGGTCGTAGTAGACCTTGCCCGAGCACAGCACGACCCGCCGGATCTTCTTGTCGTCGACCAGCTTGATCTCCTGGTTCGGCAGGATCTGCGCATCGTCCCACAGCACGCGGTGGAACGAGGTGCCCGCCTCCATCTCGTCGAGCCGCGACACCGCCCGCTTGTGGCGGAGCAGCGACTTCGGCGTCATCAGGATCAGCGGCTTGCGGATCTCGCGCTTCAACTGCCGGCGCAGGATGTGGAAGTAGTTCGCAGGCGTCGTGCAGTTGGCGACCTGCATATTGTCCTCGGCGCACATCTGGAGGAAGCGCTCCAGACGCGCAGAGGAATGCTCCGGCCCCTGCCCCTCGTAGCCGTGCGGCAGCAGGCAGACGAGGCCCGAGAGGCGCAGCCACTTGCGCTCGGCCGAGGAGATGAACTGGTCGAACACCACCTGCGCGCCGTTGGCGAAGTCGCCGAACTGGCCTTCCCAGAGGGTCAGCGCATTCGGCTCGGCGAGCGAATAGCCGTATTCGTAGCCGAGCACGGCCTCCTCCGAGAGCATCGAGTTGATGACCTCGTACTTGGCCTGACCCTCGCGGATGTTGTTGAGCGGCGTGTAGCGGGCTTCGGTCTGCTGGTCGATCAGCACGGAGTGCCGCGACGAGAACGTGCCGCGCTCGCAGTCCTGGCCGGACAGGCGCACGCGGTGCCCCTCGTCGACGAGGCCGCCGAAGGCCAGCGCCTCGCTGGTCGCCCAGTCGATACCCTCGCCGGTCTCGATCATCTTGCGGCGGTTGTCCATGAACCGCTGGATCGTGCGATGGGCCGTGAAGCCCTCCGGCACGTTCGTGATCGCCTTGCCGATCTCGATCAGCTTGGCGCGGTCGAGGCCGCTCTGGCCGCGGCGCGGATCGTCATCGGTCGACAGACCCGCCTTGACGCCGGCCCACTTGCCGTCGAGCCAGTCGGCCTTGTTCGGCTTGTAGGACTGGCCTGCCTCCATCTCCGCGTCGAGGCGCTGACGCCAGTCGGCCTTCAGCTTGTCGATCTCGCCTTCGGTGATGATGTCCTCGGCGACGAGCTTCTTCGAATAGACGTCGAGCGTCGACGGCAGGCCGCGGATCTTCTTGTACATGAGCGGCTGGGTGAAGGCCGGCTCGTCGCCCTCGTTATGGCCGAAGCGGCGGTAGCACCACATGTCGATGACGACAGGCTTCTGGAACTTCTGCCGGAACTCGGTCGCGACCTTGGCGGCGAAGACCACCGCCTCCGGATCGTCGCCGTTCACATGGAAGATCGGGGCTTCCACCATCTTCGCCACGTCGGAGGGATAGGGCGAGGAGCGCGAATAGCGCGGATAGGTGGTGAAGCCGATCTGGTTGTTGATGATGAAGTGGACCGAACCGCCGGTGCGGTGGCCCTTCAGGCCGGACAGGCCGAAGCACTCGGCCACGACGCCCTGGCCGGCAAAGGCCGCATCGCCGTGGATCAGCAGCGGCATGACGGCCGTGCGGTCCTCCGGCGGGCAGCCGTGCTGATCCTGCTTGGCGCGCACCTTGCCGAGCACCACGGGATCGACGATCTCGAGGTGGGACGGGTTGGGCGTCAGCGACAGGTGCACCTTGTTGCCGTCGAACTCGCGATCCGACGACGCGCCGAGGTGGTACTTGACGTCGCCCGAGCCCTCCACGTCGTCGGGGGCGTAGGAGCCGCCCTTGAATTCGTGGAACAGCGCGCGGTGCGGCTTGCCCATGACCTGGGTCAGCGTGTTCAGGCGGCCGCGATGGGCCATGCCGAGGACGATCTCCTGCACGCCGAGCTGGCCGCCGCGCTTGATGATCTGCTCGAGCGCCGGGATCATGCTCTCGCCGCCGTCGAGGCCGAAGCGCTTGGTGCCGGTGTAGCGGATGTCGAGGAACTTCTCGAAGCCTTCCGCCTCGACCAGCTTCTGAAGGATGGCGCGCTTGCCCTCCTTGGTGAAGGTGATCTCCTTGTCCGGCCCCTCGATGCGCTCCTGGATCCAGGCCTTCTGGGCCGGATCGGAGATGTGCATGAACTCGACGCCGAGCGTCTGGCAGTAGGTGCGCTCCAGGATGCCGACCATCTCGCGGATCGTCGCGAATTCAAGGCCCAACACCTTGTCGATAAAGATCGGGCGGTCGTAGTCGGCCTCGGTGAAGCCGTAGGAGCGCGGGTCGAGCTCCTCATGCGTCTTCGGCGGGTCCAGGCCGAGCGGGTCGAGATTGGCGTGCAGATGGCCGCGCATACGATAGGCGCGGATCAGCATGAGCGCGCGCACGCTGTCGCGGGTCGCCTGCTGCACCTGCTCGGCAGAGATTTCAGCGCCCTTGCCCTTGTCGGCGGCCTTGGCCTTGATCTTGTCGCCGACCGCCTTCTCGATCGCGGCCCAGTTGCCGTCGAGAGCCGAGATCAGCTCGCCATTGGCCGCGATCGGCCAGTTCGGACGCGCCCAGGAGGGACCCTCGGCGTTCTTGACCACATCGCTCTTGTCGTCGCCGAGCGACTTGAAGAAGGCCTGCCAGTCGGCATCCACCGAGGCGGGGTTCTTCTCGTACCGGGCGTAGAGGTCCTCGATATAGGCGGCGTTGCCGCCATAGAGGAACGAGGTGAGAGCGATGGTCTCGTCTTGGCGTGCCATGATCCGTTCCCGCAGCGGAGCACCCAAATGGCGCTCCGGTTTACGCTGTCCTGAAACGCTGGAAAGCGTTCCCTTCAATGGTCGAACCCGGCCCGAAGAGGGCCGGGTTTGTGGTCGAAATCAGTCTCAGCGCTTCTTCTTCAGCACTTCGACGAGCGTCTTGCCGAGGCGCGCCGGCGACGGCGAGACGCGGATGCCCGCCGCCTCCATGGCCGCGATCTTGTCCTCGGCGCCGCCCTTGCCGCCCGAGATGATCGCGCCGGCATGACCCATGCGGCGGCCGGGAGGCGCCGTGCGGCCGGCGATGAAGCCGACCATCGGCTTCTTGCGGCCGCGCTTGGCCTCGTCCCTGATGAACTGCGCAGCGTCTTCCTCGGCCGAGCCGCCGATCTCGCCGATCATGACAATCGACTCGGTCTTCGGATCGGCGAGGAACATCTCCAGCATGTCGATGAACTCGGTGCCCTTGACCGGATCGCCACCGATACCGACGGCGGTGGTCTGGCCGAGACCCTCGCTCGACGTCTGGAAGACTGCTTCATAGGTAAGCGTGCCGGAGCGCGAGACAATGCCCACCGAGCCCTTGCGGAAGATGTTGGCCGGCATGATGCCGATCTTCGACTCGCCGGCGGTGACGACGCCCGGGCAGTTCGGGCCGATCAGGCGCGACTTCGAGCCCTCCAGCGAGCGCTTCACGCGGATCATGTCCTGAACCGGGATGCCCTCGGTGATGCAGACGATCAGCGGGATCTCGGCGTCGATAGCCTCGCAGATGGCGTCGGCGGCGCCCGGCGGCGGCACGTAGACGACCGAGGCGTCCGCGCCGGTCTTCTCGCGTGCTTCGGCAACCGTGTCGAAGACCGGCAGGCCGAGATGGACCTGGCCGCCCTTGCCCGGCGCCACGCCGCCCATCAGCTTGGTGCCGTAGGCAATGGCCTGTTCCGAGTGGAACGTGCCGTTCTTGCCTGTGAAGCCTTGCGTGATGACCTTGGTCTTCTTGGTGATCAGAATGGACATTCCATGCTCCTGTGCGACCCGGCTCAGCCGCGTGCGATGAGATTGGTGAGCCAAGGGCCCGCAACGAACGATCCGGCGAAGACGGCCGCGCCGAGAAGGGCGACCCACTTGCCGATACTGCGCTTCTCTTCGAGAAGGTCTGTGATGAAGGTTCCGGCGATGTCAGACCCGTCGGGTACGACGCGACGGACGAGCCGCCGGACGAAAGCGCTCGGAATGGCGTCCACCGTGCGGCCAACGAAAGCCTCGCCGGTCTTCACCGCGCCGCTTTCCTTGACGGTCGAGTAGGCGCCCGTGGCCTGCAGACGGGAGAAGGCCCGAGCGGCGATCCCGAAGCAGACGAATTGGATCAGTCCCCAGACGAGAATCGCCAGGCCGATCACAGCAATCAGCGCCGTCACCATCCGTCGACCCTCGATACCCGCCTGACGCTACAGAACATCCGAGACGGTGCGCGGACCCGTGGAGGTCCGCGCACCGGCTTCACGTCACTTCTTGCCCTTGGCCGGAGCCTTGGCTGCCTTGGGAGCAGCCGCCTTCTTGGCCGGGGCCTTCTTGGCGGGAGCAGCAGCGGCCTTGGCAGGAGCTGCGGCAACGGCCTTGGCAGGAGCCTTGGCCTTGGCAGGAGCCTTCGCCTTGGCGGCAGCCTTGGGAGCCGCAGCCTTCGCCGGAGCCTTCGCCTTGGCAGCGGCCTTGGGAGCCGCGGCCTTCGCCGGAGCCTTCGCCTTGGCGGCAGCCTTGGCAGGGGCTTTGGCGGCAGCAGCAGCCTTGGCCGGGGCCTTCGCCTTGGCGGCGGCCTTCGGAGCTGCGGCCTTCGCCGTCTTCTTGGCGTCCGCCTTGGCGGCGGCAGCCTTCGCAGGGGCCTTGGCCGCGGCCGGAGCCTTGGCCTTGGAGGCGGACTTGGACGCGGTCTTGCTACCCGTAGACTTGGATGCTGCCTTGCTCATTGTCTTCCTCTCTGGTTTTTTGGCGTCAGGCCGCTTGGCCGTAGCCTTCGGGGCCTTGGGCGGCGTGCTGCCCCCCTTGCCGCCGTCGCGGACCGCACTGACGATCTTCTGGGCGGCGTCGTCCAGATCGTCGGCCGGGATCACGTTGAGCCCGGACGTGCGGATGATCTGCTTGCCTTCCTCGACGTTGGTGCCTTCGAGGCGCACCACCAGCGGCACCTTGAGCCCGACCGTCTTCACCGCGGCAATGACGCCGCGTGCGATGACGTCGCACTTCATGATGCCCCCGAAGATGTTGACCAGGATGCCCTTCACGTTGGGGTCGGCGGTGATGATCTTGAAGGCCGCCGTGACCTTCTCCTCGGAAGCGCCGCCACCGACATCCAGGAAGTTCGCCGGCTCCTCGCCGTAGAGCTTGATGATGTCGAGAGTGGCCATCGCGAGGCCTGCGCCGTTGACCATGCAGCCGATCGTGCCGTCGAGCGCGATATAGGCGAGGTCGAACTTCGACGCCTCGATCTCCTTGTCGTCCTCCTCGGTGATGTCGCGGAGCGACACGACGTCGGGGTGGCGATAGAGAGAGTTGGAGTCGAAGGAGACCTTTGCATCGAGGACCTTGACCTGGCCCTGCTTGGTCACGATCAACGGGTTGATCTCGAGCATTTCCATGTCCTTGGCGACGAACGCCTTGTACAGGATGCCCGCGACCGCCTCGACCTGCTTGGCGAGATCGCCGGTCAGTCCGAGGGTCTTCGCGATGGTGCGGCCGTGATGGGCCATGTAGCCCGTCGCGGGATCGACCGAGAAGGTAACGATCTTCTCGGGCGTGTCGTGCGCCACCGCCTCGATGTCCATGCCGCCTTCGGTGGAGACGACATAGGCGACGCGGCCGGTCTCACGGTCGACCAGCATCGAGAGATAGAACTCCTTCGCGATGTCGGAGCCGTCCTCGATGTAGAGCCGATTGACCTGCTTGCCGGCAGGGCCAGTCTGGATGGTGACGAGGGTCGCGCCGAGCATCTGCTTGGCGAAAGCCTCGACCTCGTCGATCGACTTCGCCAGGCGGACACCGCCCTTCTCGCCGGCCGACTTTTCCTTGAACTTGCCCTTGCCGCGACCACCCGCGTGGATCTGGGACTTGACGACCCAGAGGGGACCACCGAGCTTCTTGGCAGCGTCCTTGGCCTCTGACGGCTTGAAGATGGCGATACCGTTGGAAACGGGAGCGCCAAACTCCTTCAAAAGCGCCTTGGCCTGATACTCGTGGATATTCATCTGGAACCCTTGTGTCTGGCGGCCCGCCCGCCCGTAAGGTTTCGAGGCCGCTCGACGAGCAGCCGCTCGATTGCGACTGCCGTGGACGCGAACACCACAAAACGCATAAACCGCGATGGTTACCCAATCGTCGACGACAGGACGACGACGGTCATTGTCGCAGTACGCTGACGCGTACACCTACTCGACGCGAACAATCGCTCTGAAAAAGAGCGATTACTTGGCGAGATCGGGGGCGATGGTCTTGCAGGCGTCAACGAGGCCCTTCACCGAAGCGACGGACTTCGCGAACATCTCCTGCTCGCCCTTGTCGAGCTCGAACTCCACGATCTTCTCGACGCCGGCGGCGCCGATCAGCACCGGAACGCCGACATACATATCCTTCACGCCGTACTGGCCGGTCAGGTAGGCGGCCGAGGGCAGGACGCGCTTCTTGTCCTTGAGGTAGCTTTCCGCCATGGCGATGGCGGAGGCGGCCGGCGCGTAGAAGGCCGAGCCGTTGCCGAGCAGGCCGACGATCTCGCCGCCGCCCTTGCGGGTGCGCTCGACGATGGCGTCCAGCTTCTCCTGCGTCAGCCAGCCGGACTTGACGAGCTGGTTCAGCGGCACGCCGCCGACCGTCGAGTGGCGCACCATGGGGACCATGTCGTCGCCGTGGCCGCCGAGCGTCCAGGCGTGGATGTCCTCGATGGAGACGCCGGTGGCCTCGGCCAGGAACAGCTCGAAGCGGGACGAGTCGAGCACGCCGGCCATGCCGACGACCTTCTCGGCCGGCAGGCCCGAGAACTTCTGCAGCGCCCAGACCATCGCATCGAGCGGGTTGGTGATGCAGACGACGAAGGCGTTGGGGGCGAACTTGCGGATGCCGGCGCCGACCTGCTCCATGACCTTCAGGTTGATGCCGAGGAGATCGTCGCGGCTCATGCCGGGCTTGCGCGGCACGCCGGCGGTGACGATGCAGACGTCGGCGCCCTCGATCGCCTCGTAGGAACCGGTGCCGGAGAGCTTCGCGTCGAAGCCCTCGACGGCGGATGCCTGCGCGATGTCCAGCGCCTTGCCCTTGGCAGTGCCTTCCGCGATGTCGAACATCACGATGTCGCCGAGCTCTTTCAGGCCGGCCAGGAGAGCCAGGGTTCCGCCGATCTGGCCGGAGCCGATCATCGCGAGTTTCTTGCGCGCCATGGAGGGGTCTTTCGCTGAATGGTGTTGCTGTCGCGGAGGCTCCGCTTGCGACACCTCGATATCCAGAATTCCAGCGCCCTTTCAAGCTGTGCTTTGATTCGTCATATCCGTGTGACGTGAGTCGCGCCCGCCGTCAAATATCGACCCCGGCGGAGCACGAATTTATGCCCCTGCCTCAAGGCTTTATCGGCCCCTGTTGCAGCCGTGCCGCACCGTCATTGCGACAAGCGCGGGCGCAGGCGCGAAACCGGTCCGGCGACAAGCGGTTTCGCTGCAATGCAGAATCGCGCGGTAACAAATTACATTTTTTGTAATATGTCACGGCCCTTCATTATCTGCGACATCGCGGCCGGATCGCCCCGAAGCGAGGCCGGCGCCCTCACACGCCGCCGGCAACGAGCGTGCGGACCGCCGCGCGGATGACCACCGCATAGCGCTGCTCCAGTTGGCTGCGGGGAAGGTCGCGGGTCTCCATCACCAGCACGGGATGCACGAAGCGCTGCATGGCATCGGCGACGAAGGCGGCGGCCCGTTCCTCGTCCTTCACCTGGAAAGGGCCGGCGAGCCCCTCGTCGATGATGGAGGCGAGAAAGGCCCGGAGGCGCGCCCTGTGCGCCATCACCGTGTCGCGCCGCCCGTCCCAGAACGTTGCGAAAGCGGCATAGATGGCGGGATCGCGGTCGAAGCCGTCGCGCTGCGCCTTGGCCCAGGCGACGAGGAAGCGCTCGAGCTTGTCGTCGGCAGGATCGGGGGCGCTGGCGATATCGCCGAGCATGACCTCGACGCTGCGCGCCCAGGCGACCACCACGGCCTCGACGAGGCCGGCCTTGGAGGGAAAGAAGCGATAGACGTTGGCGTGGCTCATGCCCGCCTCGCGCGCGACGCCCACCACCGTCACCTTGTCGGGCCCGAAACGGCGGATGTGCTCGGCGGCGATGGCGATCAGGCGCGCCTCGACGCGGTCCTCGTGCGGCGGCGCGGCGACGAGCGGCCGGCGCACCGGTCAGGTCTCGACGATGCCGCCGGTATCGGCGGATTGCTGCTGGCGTCGCGCATGCGGCAAAGCGAGATAGTCATCCGAACGCATCTCGATGAGCCGGGACGCCGTGCGGTGGAACTCGAATTCCTCGGTGCCCGCATCGGAGAGATAGAGCCGATGCGGCTCTGCCCCGGCGCTGGCGACGAGCTTGACCTGGTTGTCGTAGAGGGCATCGATCAGGATGATGAAACGCTTGGCCTCGTTGCGCTTCTCCAGCCCCTGCATAACGGGAATCCGATCGATCAGCACCGTGTGATATTGATGGGCGATGGCGAGATAGTCCGCGCCGCCAAGCGGCTTCTCGCAAAGGTCGGAGAACGAGAAGCGCGCGACGCCATGGGCCTGCTTCGGCACCGCCACCTGCCTGCCCTTCACCGTCAGTTCGACCGGCTCGCCGGCCGCGCCGCCGGTCAGGCGCTGCCAGGCGGCATTCATCGCGGCATCGGCCTCGGGGCTGGCCGGCGCAATCCAGACCGGCTGGCCCGCCAGCTTCTCAAGCCGGAAATCGGTGCGCGATTCGAGCTTCACAACCCCCATCCGCTCCTGCAGGAGCTTGATGAAGGGCAGGAACAGAGCGCGGTTCAGTCCGTCGCGATAGAGAAGGTCTGGCACGACATTGGAGGTCGCGACCACCACCACGCCCTCCTCGAACAGACGGGTGAACAGCCGGCCGAGGATCATCGCATCGGCAATGTCGGTGACGGAGAACTCGTCGAAGCAGAGCAGCCAGGCCTCGTCGGCAAGGTCGGCGGCGACCGGCGCGATGGGATCGTCGCCCTTGACCTCTCCGGCCTTCAGCTTCTGGCGATAGATGTGAATGCGCTCGTGAACGTCCGCCATGAACTCGTGGAAATGGGCGCGCCGCTTGCGCTTGACCGGGCTCGCCTCGATGAACAGGTCCATCAGCATGGTCTTGCCGCGGCCGACATCGCCCCAGACATAGAGCCCGCGGACCGGCTGGCGCTTCTCGCCGCGCGAGAACAGCCAGGCAAGGCCGGTCGACTTGCGGCGCGTCAGCCGATAGTCGGCAAGCTCCGCGTTCAGCGCATCGAGCCGCCTCGCGATGGCCAGTTGCGCGGCATCGGAGGAGATCTCGCCGGCATCGACCAGCGACTGGTAGCGGTTGAGCACTTCGGCCATGGAAACCAGCCAATAACGGGCCGATCCGGCGCCCGCAAGCGCCGCGTCGGCGCGCAAACGCATGCGAAGGCATGCAAATCCGCCTGTGCGTCCCTCCTTTGTCTCATTCCAGACTCGTTGCGTCGCAGCGTCCGGTCCCTTAAACAGACCGGTGATTTCCGGCGGCGCCCGATCGCGCTCCCGCCGCCCGCCTGAGGTTGCCTTCCATGGCCGATTCAAAGCACGTGATCGAACGTCCGCTTTCACCGCATCTGCAGGTCTACCGGCCGATGCTGACGATGATGATGTCCATCGTCCATCGCATCACCGGCTGCGCACTGTTCTTCGGCACGATCCTGATGCTCTGGTGGCTGATCGCAGCCGCCACCGGCCCGACCGCCTATGCGACGTTCCAGTGGTATGCCGGATCGATCATCGGGCGCCTGGTAATGCTCGGCTATACCTGGGCCCTGTTCCACCACATGCTCGGCGGCCTGCGCCACTTCATCTGGGATACCGGGCGCGGCTTCGGTCCGAACGAACGCGAATGGCTCGTGCGCGCCGGCCTGATCGGATCGGTCGCCCTGACGATCCTGACCTGGATCGTCGCCTATGCCGTGCGCGGCGGCGTCTGAGGAGAGCGAAGATGTCCGAATCGAAGAGCTCCATGCGCACCCCCCTCGGCCGTGTCCGCGGCCTTGGCTCGGCGCGGTCCGGCACCGAACATTTCTGGATGCAGCGCGTCACGGCGGTGGCCAACGTGCCGCTGACGCTGTTCGTCGTCGGCCTGATCATTGCGACGTCCGGCTCGAACTACGCCGCCGTCAAGGCGACGCTCGGCTCGCCGGTGGTCGCGATCCCGCTGATCCTGTTCGTGATCTCGGCGACCTATCACATGCGGCTCGGCATGCAGATCGTCATCGAGGACTACGTACCGGCTGAAGGCACGAAGATCGTCCTTCTCCTTCTCAACACCTTCTTCTGCGCGACAGTGGGCCTCGGCTCCATCTTCGCCATCCTGAAGCTTGCCTTCGGCGTCTGAACGCCGACCCGCCTGACCTGAGACTGGAGCTCGACCATGGCTCAAGCTGCCGCACCTTCGACCGCCGGCCGTGCCTACGACATCACCGACCACACCTATGACGTCGTGATCGTCGGCGCCGGCGGCGCCGGTCTTCGCGCCGTCGTCGGCTGCGCCCAGGCCGGCCTCCGCACGGCCTGCATCTCCAAGGTCTTCCCCACGCGCTCGCACACCGTGGCCGCGCAGGGCGGCGTCGCCGCCTCGCTCGGCAATATGGGCGAGGACCAGTGGCAGTGGCACATGTACGACACCGTCAAGGGGTCGGACTGGCTCGGCGACCAGGACGCCATCGAATATCTCGTGCGCAACGCCCCGGCCGCTGTCTACGAACTGGAACACTGGGGCGTGCCCTTCTCGCGCACCGAGGGCGGCAAGATCTACCAGCGCCCGTTCGGCGGCATGACCACCCATTTCGGCAAGGGCACGGCGCAGCGCACCTGCGCGGCGGCTGATCGTACCGGCCACGCCATGCTGCATACGCTCTACGGCCAGGCGCTGAAGAACAATGCCGAGTTCTTCATCGAGTATTTCGCCATCGACCTGATGATGTCCGAGGACGGCCGCTGCCTCGGCGTCGTCGCGCTCAAGATGGACGACGGCACGCTGCACCGCTTCCGCGGCCGCCAGACGATCCTCGCCACCGGCGGCTATGGCCGCGCCTATTTCTCGGCGACCTCCGCCCATACCTGCACCGGCGACGGCAACGCCATGGTGCTGCGCGCCGGCCTGCCCCTGCAGGACATGGAGTTCGTGCAGTTCCACCCGACCGGCATCTACGGCTCGGGCTGCCTGATCACGGAAGGGTCGCGCGGCGAAGGCGGCTACCTCACCAATTCCGAGGGCGAGCGCTTCATGGAGCGCTATGCCCCCTCGGCCAAGGACCTCGCCTCGCGCGACGTCGTCTCGCGCTCCATGACCATGGAGATCCGCGAGGGCCGCGGCGTCGGCAAGAACAAGGATCACATCTTCCTGCACCTCGACCATCTCGACCCGAAGATCCTGCACGAGCGCCTGCCCGGCATTTCCGAGAGCGCCAAGATCTTCGCGGGCGTCGACGTGACCAAGGAGCCGATCCCGGTCATCCCGACCGTCCACTACAATATGGGCGGCATCCCCACGAACTATCACGGCGAGGTCCTGACCAAGCTGAACGGCGACCCCGACGCCGTCGTCCCCGGCCTGATGGCCATCGGCGAGGCCGCCTGCGTCTCCGTGCATGGCGCCAACCGGCTCGGCTCGAACTCGCTGATCGACCTCGTGGTGTTCGGCCGCGCGGCGGGCCTGCGCGCCGCAGAGACGGTGTCACCGGGCGAGAAGCACCAGGACCTGCCGAAGGACGCCGCCGAGCGCGCCCTGTCGCGGCTCGACTATTTCCGCCACGTCTCCGGCGGCACGTCGACGGCCACGATCCGCGACCGGATGCAGCGCGTCATGCAGTCGAACTGCGCGGTGTTCCGCACCGGCGAAGTGCTCCAGGAAGGCAAGAAGCTGATCCACGAAGTCTGGCAGGGCGCCTCCGATATCGGCGTCACCGACCGCTCGCTGATCTGGAACTCCGACCTGATCGAGACGCTGGAATTCGACAACCTGATCTCGCAGGCCGTCGTGACCATGGACTCGGCTGCAAACCGCGAGGAAAGCCGCGGCGCCCACGCCCGCGAGGATTTCCCGGACCGCAACGACAAGGACTGGATGAAGCACACCTTGGCTTTCGCGGACACCGAGAAGAAGACCGTGACCATCGACTACCGGCCGGTCCACACCTACACGATGACCAACGAGATCCAGTACATTGAGCCCAAGGCGCGCGTGTACTGAGGTTCGCGTATACCGAGGTTCTCTTGGAGCCGGCGAGCGCCATCGACTGGGACGCCTTCGCCGGCTGGGCGATGGTAGCCGCGTTGCTGATCGCGGTCGTCGGCGCGGTCTGGTTCGCCCGCTGGCGACGCAATCCCAAGGGCTTTGCTGAATCCTGGCGGCGCGGTCCGACCAACAGCTCGCATGCGAGCCATGGAACGGGCGGAAAAGGGCCCGGCGGCGGCCGTACCTGACGGCGCCCACGCATTGCATGATGGCGTCATCGGGTTGACGAAGGCCGCCCGACCCGGCACATGCCCGGTCTCCGGCAATGCCGAGATCGGAAGGCCGTCTTGATCATCCTCGGATTCTACCAGTCGCACGATGCCTGTGCGGCGCTCTATGACGACTATGGCTGCATCGCTTCCGTTGCGCTGGAGCGCGCGACGCGCATCAAGACCGACGGCTATCGCTTTCCCGCGGAGGCCGTCGCCGAGTGCCTCGCGCAGGCCGGCCTCAAAGCCGACGCCATCGAGGCGGTCGCCTATCCGCGCATGCGCTATCCGGCGGCGGACATCCGCCGCTCCGCCCTGCCCTTCGGCGGGCTTCTCCCCGTGCGCAAGGTCGACCCGATCGCGCCGCTGCGTGCTGGCAAGGTTCAGTCGCTGGCCGATGTCGTCGATACGCAAGCCTTCGCCGCCCGGCACGGCTGGCCGGCCTCGGCCAAGGCCTATTTCTACAACCACCACCGCGCGCACGCGCTCGCGACCCTCGCCCACATGCCGGCCGACGACGTGCTGCTCTATACGTCCGATGGCGGCGGCGACGACATCTTCTATTCCGCCCGCGTGCTGAAGGACGGCCGGCTGATCGACCTGTTCGGCGGCGAGGCGGACACGCGGGCGCGGCGCGTGCCACAGCGCCCCGGCGACAGCCTCGGCAAGCTCTACGCCTATGTCACGGAGGCACTCGGCTTCCGCTCGCTCCGCCACGAGGGCAAGGTGCTGGGGCTCGCCGCCTACGGCAAGCCTATCCACGCGGAACGCCTGACGGGCCTCTACACCGTCTCCGACGACGGCCAGATTCACTGCTCGCTGCCGCGCTGGCGCGTCCGCATGATCGTCAATGCACTGGCCAAGAAGACCGCGCGCGAGGACATGGCCGCGAGCGTCCAGCAGACGCTGGAGACGGTCACGCTGGCGGCGCTGGCGAAGATGCTCGCCCGCCATCCCGTGCGGAACCTCGGCCTGTCCGGCGGCGTCTTCGCCAATGTTAAGCTGACCCAGCGCATCGCCGAGCGCTTCGATCTCGACGAAATCTTCGTCTATCCCGCCATGTCCGATCAGGGCGAGGCGGATGGCGGCGTGCTCGAATTCCTGCTGGAACGCGATGGGCTGGCGACCTGGCTGACGCACCGCGAAAAGCTCTCCACCGTCTATCGCGGGCGCGACTATTCCGCCGATGTCGAGGGCGTCTTCGGCTCCGGCGCTGCGAAGCGCCCCGTCGCCAACGCGGTGGAGGAAGCCGCCGACCTGATCGTCAAGGGCGAGACGGTTGGCACCTATCTCGGCCGCATGGAATACGGGCCGCGGGCGCTGGGCGCGCGCTCGATCATGGCCAGCGCAGTCGACCGCACCATCAACGACTGGCTGAACAAGCGGCTGGACCGCACCGACTTCATGCCCTTCGCCCCCGTCGTGCTGGCCGAGCGCGCCAAGGACCTGTTCGACCTGCCGGACGAGCTCGCCTACACCGCGAACTTCATGACGGTCACCTGCAACGTGAAGCCGGAATGGCGCGAGCGCATTCCGGCCTGCGTCCATGTCGACGGCACGGCGCGGCCGCAGCTCATCCATCGCGACCAGAACCCGGTCTATTACGACGTGGTCGCGGCCTATGAGCGGCGCACCGGCATTCCCGCGCTAATCAACACCTCGTTCAACGTCCACGAGGAGCCGATCATCAACAAGCCGGAGGAAGCCCTGCGCGCGCTGAAGGAAAAGCGCGTGGACCATCTCCTCTCCGAGACGGCGATCTGGTCGCTCGGCTGACGGGCTCCGAGTAGAAAGCGATCCGGGACAGCCGCCCCCCATCCGTCATGCCCGGCCTTGTGCCGGGCATCCACGACTTCCTTTTGGACGTAGTGTTCAAGTCGTGGATGGCCGGGACAAGCCCGGCCATGACGTCGTTGGCCGTGTACGCTCTAAGGAAAGCTGAAACAGAGGGCGCCTTTTGTACGCCGTTAACGCGACATATTGAGACGGCGATATAGGCTGCATCCGCTACCGGAGCCCCTATGCGCCGCCTGCTTCGCCCCCTCGTCGTTCTCGCCGCCCTCGTCATCCTGCTGGAGACCTGGATTTGGGACCGCGTCGGGCCGATCATCGCCCGATTGGTCGAAATCCTGCCGCTCAAGGCGCTGAAGCAGGCCATTCACGACGGCATCCAGCGCCTGCCGCCATATGCGACCCTCACGGTCTTCGCCATTCCGGCCATCCTGCTGTTCCCGTTCAAGCTGGCGGCGCTGGCGCTGATCGCGCGCGGCCACCTGATCCTCGGCGGCGGCGTGTTCTTCCTCGCCAAGGTCGTCGGCGTCGGCTGCGCGGCCTTCCTTTTCGACGCCTGCAAGCCGAAGCTGATGCAGATTCCGCTCTTCGTTTGGGCCTATGAGCACTGGATGCGCTGGCTCGCCTGGGCGCACCACCACATCGATCCGATCAAGGAGCGCATTCGCCGCTATACCCGCATCGTCACCGGAGGACGATCCAGCCGGGCTCTGCGCCTGCTGATGCGCTTTCGCCGCTCGCGCCGCGAGCGGATGCGGCCGGCCAGCGCCTGAGGCTTCTCAGGCCCGCGGGTGCGTGCTCTCGTAGACCCGCAGCAAGGCCGCCGTATCGACCTCGGTATAGATCTGCGTCGTCGATAGCGAGGCGTGGCCGAGCAGCTCCTGGATCGAGCGCAGGTCGCCACCCCGTCCGAGCAGATGCGTCGCGAAGGAGTGCCGCAGCGCGTGCGGCGTCGCGGTCTCAGGCAGCCCCAGCGCCCCGCGCAGGCGCTGCATCGCAAGCTGGATGATGCGCGGCGAGAGCGGCCCGCCCTTCACGCCAACGAAAAGCGGGTCATCCGCCCCGAGCGCGAAGGGGCAGAGGCGACGATAGTCCGCGATGGCATCGGCGACCTTCGCGATGACCGGCACCTGCCGGACCTTGGCGCCCTTGCCGAGCACCGTGACCTGCCCCGGTCCTCCCGGCAGCGGCGCATCCTTCTGGCGTAGCCCGAGGGCCTCGGAAATACGCAGGCCCGAGCCGTAAAGCAAAGCCAGCACCGCGGCATCCCGCGCGATGACCCAGGGTTCGGCATCCTCATGCTCACGGGTGCCGGCCGAAGCCACCCGACGCGCCGCCGCGACATTCAGCGGCCGCGGCAGGCGACGCGCCGTCTTCGGCGTGCGTACCGCGGAGAAGGCGGCCATGCGGCCCTCGCCCTCCCGTTCCAGAAAGCGCGTAAAGGACCGCACCGCGGCCAGCGCTCGGCCGATCGAGCGGGCATCGAGCCCGTCGCCCCGGCGCTTCGCCATGAAGGCGCGCACGTCGCGCGGCGCAGCCCCGCCCATCGCCTGAAGCGAGACCGCGGCGCCGAAATGTCCGGACAGGAAGCCAAGAAAGACGCGAACATCCCGGCCATAGGCTTCGAGCGTCTTGGGCGACAGCCCCCGCTCGGCGCCGAGATGCAGCAGCCAGCGGCGCATGGCTGTCACCGTATCGGCCGCAGCGCCGGGAACGAGCGCGTCGGCGGGAAGGTCGAAAGCGGCCATGGCAGCAGCCTGCCATGGCCGGGGTTCACGGGGCGTGAACGCCAGGCATCAGCCGACGTCAGTGCGCCTCGCCCTTGCCGAGATCACCGATGTGCTTCTGGATGTAGAGTTGCTCGCCGACGGCCTTGATGACTTCGAGCTGTGTCTCGAGGAAGTCGATATGGCCCTCCTCGTCGCTCATCAGCTCGATGAACAGGTCGCGCGAGGGATAGTCCTTCACCGTCTCGCAATAGGAGGCGGCCTCCTGATAGAGCTTGCGCGCGCCGATCTCGGCCTTCAGGTCGCAGCCGATGATCTCCTTCACCGTCTGGCCGATCTCCAGCGGGTCGAGCACCTGCAGGTTCGGGTGACCCTCCAGGAACAGGATCCGGTCGATGAACTTGTCGGCGTGGACCATCTCCTCGATGGATTCCTTGCGCCAGTATTTCGCGAGGTCGTTGAACCCCCAATTGTCCAGCATGCGATAGTGCAGCCAGTACTGGCTGACCGCGGTGAGCTCGCTCCTGAGGCCCTTGTTGAGATATTCGATGACCTTCTTGTCGCCCTTCATGACCGCCTCCGCTGGCAATTCCGTTCGGGCCCTGCGACCCGAAGCCAGTTTATAATAATTCTAGATACGGAAGCAAGCGCGTTCAAGCGCCGGCGGGACGGACCGCCGGTCGCATGTGGCAGATTGTCGGATCAGGTACCCAGCCTATTCGGCAGCGACGAGGTGTTCGGCCTCATGGTGGGTGCAGGCGCCCAGCGGGCAGGTCGTGCAGGCCGAATCCGCGCCGGCCTCGCGCATGATGGCGCGGATGGTGCGCGCGCAGCGGCCGCAATTCGGGCTGCAGCCGAGGCAGGCGTAAACCTCGCCCACGGCCTTCGGGCATTCCGGACCGTCACCGAGACAGGCCCGGATGTCGTGGTCACTCAGCACATTGCAATGGCAAACGATCACTGCGCGTCCTCAGAGCGGCATGAGAAGGCTGCTCGCCTTTGTTGACCGCATCTGTCAGCTTTTTAATGTGCCGCCCGACCAAGTTCAATGGATCGCACCAACATTAGAGCCATTGTAGAAAAGGAGCCAAGCCTCCTTACCGCCATTCCAAATGCTGCCGACCCCCCAATCCGCTCACGTCTTCTTTGATCTGCATGAGCGGCATTCCCTTGGCGCCCGTGGCGCGCTAGGCCATCGGCATGAGCCCTCCCCGCTACGCCGACGTGCTGATTCCGGTCGCCGTCGACCGGCCCTACAGCTACCGGATCCCGGAAGGCATGGAGCTTGCGCCCGGCGACGTGGTGGCCGTGCCGCTCGGGCCGCGCACCACGCTCGGTGCCGTCTGGGCGTTGCGCGACCAGCCGGGCGGCGTCTCGCACAACCGCCTGAAGGACATCGCCTACCGCTATGACAGCACGGCCGTGCCGCATGCGGTGCGCCAGCTCTGCGACTGGATCGCCGACTACACGCTGGCCCAGCGCGGCATGGTGTTGCGCATGGCGCTGCGCCATCCCGACGACCTCGCTCCCCCCAAGCCGCGGATCGGTGTCAGGATCACGGATGTGCCGCCGGGGCGCATGACTCCCGCCCGCAAGAAGGTGCTGGCGGCGCTGGCGGACGGGCTCGCCCGCGCCAAGGGCGAGGCGGCGCGCGAGGCGGGCGTCTCAGGGGGCGTGATCGACGGCCTCGTCGACGAAGGCGCGCTGGAGACGATCCTGCTGCCGGCGGAGTCCGTCGCCGAACCGCTCGATGCCGACTATGCCGCAACGGCGCTCAACACGGCGCAACAGGAAGCCGCGCGGCATCTGCGCGATGCGGTCGCGGCGCGCGCCTTCTCGGTCGCGCTGCTCGACGGCGTCACCGGGTCCGGCAAGACGGAGGTCTATCTGGAAGCCGTCGCCGAGGCGCTCCGGCAGGGCCGGCAATCGCTGATCCTCGTCCCCGAGATTGCGCTGACGACGCAGTTTCTCGACCGTTTCGCCGCGCGTTTCGGCCACCGCCCCGCTGCCTGGCATTCGGGCGTGGGCGCGACCCGGCGCGGGCGCGTCTGGACCGGCGTCGCCGCGGGCGAAGTGCCGGTGGTCATTGGCGCGCGCTCGGCGCTGTTCCTGCCTTTCGCCGATCTCGGGCTCGTGATCGTCGATGAAGAGCACGAAGGCGCCTACAAGCAGGATGAGGGCGTCCACTATCATGCGCGGGACATGGCGGTCGTGCGCGCGCGCCTGCACGACATTCCCGTCGTCCTCGCCTCTGCCACGCCCTCGGTGGAGAGCCGCGTCAATGCCGACAAGGGCCGCTATGCCCGGCTCGTCCTGCCCGAGCGCTTCGGCGGGCGCGCCATGCCGGCCATCGCCACCGTCGACCTCAAGACCGCAGGACCTGCGCGCGGACGCTGGATCGCCCCCGCCCTCGAAGCCGCTATCCGCGAGACCAAAGAGGCCGGCGAACAGTCGCTGCTGTTTCTCAACCGGCGCGGCTATGCACCGCTGACGCTCTGCCGCTCCTGCGGCGAGCGGGTGCAGTGCCCGAACTGCTCGGCCTGGCTGGTCGACCACCGCTTCCGCCGCCGGCTCGTCTGCCACCATTGCGGCTTCAACATGCCGCCGCCGGACCATTGTCCGAAATGCGAGGCCGTCGACAGTTTCGTCGCCTGCGGCCCGGGCGTGGAACGGCTCGCCGAGGAATGCGCGACTTTGTTCCCGGATTCGCGGCTGCTGGTGCTCTCCTCCGACATGGCCGGCGGCATCGAGCGCATCCGGCAGGAGATCGAGGCGGTGGCGCGCGGCGAGGCCGACATCGTCATCGGCACGCAGCTCGTCGCCAAGGGGCACAATTTCCCGCACCTCGCGCTGGTCGGCGTCATCGACGCCGATCTTGGTTTGTCGAACAGCGACCCGCGCGCGGGCGAGCGCACGTTCCAGCTCCTCCAGCAGGTGGTCGGCCGCGCGGGCCGCGCCAAGGACGGGTCGCGCGCGCTGATCCAGACGCACCAGCCGGGCCATCCGATCATCAGCGCCATCGTGCGGGGCGACCGCGAGGGTTTCTACGCGGCGGAGATCGCGATGCGCGAGGAAGCACGCCTGCCGCCCTTCGGCCGGCTCGCGGCACTGGTCGTGTCGGCGGAAGCGCAGGCGGACGCCTTCGCCTATGCCCGTTCCCTTGTCCGATCCGCCCCCGCGAGCGCGGACGTTCAGGTGCTCGGCCCTGCCGAGGCGCCGCTGGCGCTGGTCAGGGGCCGGCACAGGGTCCGGCTGCTCACGCGCTCGGCGCGGGCCTTCGATCTGTCGGGCTGGATGCGGAGCTGGCTGTCGCAGGTCGAGGCGCCGCGCGGCAATGTCCGGCTCGAAATCGACGTCGATCCGCAAAGCTTTCTTTAACCAAGGCGACCGCACGGCGAGATTGCGGCGCGCCCCGTTGAACCGAACCGGGGGTTGCCGCGACCCATGGTCATCGCCGGGGCAATGAGCCTGCGGCACTCACAACGAGGACCCAGACCATGACCAACTTCCGCAAGTTCGCGCTGACCGGCGCTCTCGCTCTCGCTCTCGGCTCGGCCTTCACCGGCCTCGCCAATGCCCAGGCCGCTGGCGGCAATGGCGGCGGCGGTGGCGGCGGCGCCAGCGACATCGCCGCGACCATCGACACGCCCGTCACCCATGCGACGGTTCCGGGCGGCCCGACCCGCGGCGGCAACGCGCCCCAGGCCCGCGAGTCCCGCTGCGGCTTCGAGCTGCTCCGCGGCCGCTACTGCGAGCCGGCTCGTCGCTGATCCGACAGCAACCGAAACAGAAGAGGGCGGCGGGGAAACCCGCCGCTCTTTTCGTTTGTGCATTTTCGTTCGCGGGATGGCCTTCCGGGAGCCCGTCTCAACCCTGCCGAACGCTGCGGGAGGCTGCTGAAGGCGGAAACGAAACAAGGGCGGGCTCTTTGCGAACCCACCCTTCATAACGTCCCGACCGAAAGCCTTTTCAGTCCTTGGATTCGAGCTTGCCGGGCTCGACCGGCTGCGGTGTGACCGCGGCCGGCGGCACGGTGGCCTGACGCGGCGCCTGCTGCGGGGCCTGCGCCGTATCCGTTCCGGGAGCGGCCGGCGCCTGCGCCGTGTCGGGAGCCGGCACGGCCGGCGGCGCGGTGACCATCGGCGTCGCGGCCGGAGCCGGCGTCGCCGCCGCATTGAGCGCCGGAACCGGATCGGCGAGGCCCGCGCCGAGCTGCGGGTTCGGCGTCGCGCCATGGCGGGCCGTCTGCCGGAGGATTTCGCGCACCTGGACCGGATCGAGGTCCGGCTGGCGCTCCAGCAGCAGCGCGGCGATGCCGCTGACATGCGCCGCGGCAACGGAGGTTCCCGACGAGATCTGATAGCCGCCGCGCGGGGCGGGCAGCAGGATCTCGACACCGGGCGCCGCGACCGAAACGTGATTGCCGCGCGAGGCCGCGTCGAACAGCCGGCCCTGCTGGTCCGTCGCCGTCACGGCAATGACGTTGGGGTCGGCGGCGGGGAACGAGACGGGAGCGGTCGCGCCCTCGTTGCCCATGGCCGCGATCAGCACCACCCGCTTGCCGGCGGCATTCTGCATCGCGCGAGTCATCATCGGGTCGCGCGGGCCGGCGAAGCTCATGTTGATCACGCGCGCGCCCTCGCGCACGGACCAGTCCATCGCCCCGAGGATGTGGTAGCTCGTGCCCTGGGCGCCGGCGGCCTGACCGGGTGCGAAGGCCCGCGCGGCGAGGATGTTGGCGCGCGGCGAGATGCCGGTGAGCTGCGCATGGGCGACGATGGCGCCAGCCATGCCGGTGCCGTGCTCATGCGGCTGGAACGCGCCGCCGACCGCATCGAAGCTCTTGGCGACACGGCCCGCCATTTCGGGATGGGTCGCCTCGATGCCGGAATCGATCACCGCGATCGGCACCTGCTCACCACGGGCGAGAAGATGGGCCTCCGGCAGGCGCAGAGTCTCGACGACATATTGCAGCGCCGCCCCGCCCGTCCGGGTCGTGGAGGCGCTCTGCAGCCGGAACACGTAGTTCGGGCGGTCGAAAATATAGTTGGGCTGGACATAGGCGACGCCGGTCGAGCGCGTCATGGCGCGGATCGCCGCCGGCACGGTCATGCGGTTCGGCACGCGATAGCGATGGACCACGGTGCCGACCAGCTCGGACTGCGCCTCAGCGATCAGGGTCAGGTTGTAGCGGCGCACGACATTGCGGATGGCGGCCGGCGACGCATCGGCGCGCATGACGAAGAGCACTTCGTCCGGCACGTAGCGGCGTTCGTTCGACGGCGGCATGCCCGGCACGTCCTGCGCATTGGCCGACCGTGCCGCGAAGATCAGCGCCGGGGCCGCCATGGCGGGGCCGACGAAACGGGGGCCGGGGCCGCCAGGGCCGATGGGCGGCGGACCACCCGGCGGCAGGCGTCCGCCACCGCCCGGCGGCAGAACCACGACAGGTGGAACGTAGGGCGGGATGACGACGACCGGCGGGCGGCCGGGATAGCCCGGTCTGCCGGGACGGCCGGGGCGCGGCGGACGGCCATCATGCCCCCCTGCCGAATCTCCGGGACGACCGGGACGGCCTGCGGAATCTCCGGGACGGCCGGGGCGTCCGCCCCATGGCGGGCGCGTGCCCGGCGGGCGCGACGCCATACCGTCGCCGGGGCGGCCGACTGAGCCGGGGCGACCCGTGCCGCGCATGGGGCCGTCGGTGAAGCGACCGGGACCGCGGCCGGGATAACCCTCGATCCGCGGGCCGCGCTGCCCCGTCATGCCGCCGAAGCGGCCCGGATTCATCACGCGGCCGCCTGGGGCGGCCATGCCGGGACCGCGCATCGACGGAGCCCGGCCCATGGACGGAGCCCGGCCGGGCATGCCCATGCGCGGCCGCGAACCGCGAAAGCCGCCACCACCGCCGCCGACACCGAAGCCGCCGATGGAGATGCCGAACTGGGCCTGAGCGGGCCGCACATCCGCGAGGGTGAGGAAGGTGGAGCCGGCCAGCACCGCGAGGAAGCCGGCAATCACGCCAGTCTTACCGTACGGGAGCGCCGGACGATCGGATGCCTGATCCGTCATGGCCGCACCTCACGAGAAACGACAGTCGCGGCCAGGTTAGGCCGCGAATATTTCTGTTTGACTGCGCAAGGCCCCCCGGGACGAGGGCCCTCGAAGCGGCGCCTCAGGAGGCCGGACCGACGAAGCGCACGATGGCCTGCTGGGCGCGCAGCGTCTGGATCACCCGGTCGAGCTCGGCCTGGTTCATGCCGGTATCGCCGATGCGCACCCGGTAGAACCCGCCGGGACGCGGGCCGTCGATGATCGTGCCGCGCACCTGCTCCAGAAGCCGCGTCATGTCGCCGGCATTCGCGTCAGCGTTGAAGCCGATCAGCACGAAGGTGCCGGCGGCCGACACGCCCGACCCCGAGGGACCGTGCGAGGCCGTCTGGAACTGGGCCGGGCCGCCGATGAAGCCGGAACCGATGATTCCGGCCTGGACGACCAGGGCGAGGGCCGCGGCGCCGGCGGCATAGGCCAGCGTGCGGGGAGCGAGCATGGAGAGCTTCTCGCCGAACCAGTCGGCGAAGGAGGCCTTCGCCCGGGCTGCGACGTGGGAGAGCTTGGCCGGCTCGGCCTCGACGCGCTTCATCAGGTCGTCGAGGACGCGGGCGGAAGGACGCGGCGAGGCTTCAGCCAGCGCGAAGGCCGCGTCCTGGTCCTCGCGGACGATTTCCAGCTCGTCGCGCAGGGTCGCGTCGGCGGCGAGGGCCGCATCGACCCGCGCAGTGTCGGCCGGCGAGAGCGTGCCGGCGGCGTACCAGGGGAGCAGCTCGGAAATGGCCCGGCGCTCGGAATTTTCGATCTGATTGCGCGTCGTCATGGCCAACCTCGGTCGACTCCGGCGCTCTGCATGAGCTCCTGGAGCCTTTTGCGCGCATAGAACATGCGCGTCTTGACGGTGTTTTCCGGGATCTGGACGATCTCGGCCACTTCGGAGATCGATTTCTCCTGATAGTAGACCAGATCGACAATCTCCCGGTGCTCGGGCGAAAGCTGGTCAATGCAGAGGCGGATCGCCTTCGCCTTGTCCACTTTCTGAGCCACCACCTCGGGTGTGTCCGCGTCGTCCGCGATCGCGCCAGCCTTTTCCTCGTCCAGTTCCGATTCCGTCGTTTTCCTCAGCGAGGACAACGCCTTGAACCGGGCCATTCCGAGGATCCAGGTCGAGACGCTCGATCGCCCCTCAAACCTGTCGGCCTGACGCCACACGTCCAGGAAGACTTCGCCGATCAAGTCCTCCGCATGCCCTTCGTCCTTGATGAACCGGAGTATGAACCGGAACACGCGGACATTATGACGGGCATAGAGGGTCCTGAAGGCGAGACGATCGCCCTTGGCAACCCGGAGGATGAGATCCTGGTCGCTGTCAGACTGCATCGTCACTCCCGAGCCGGTGGGCTCGCAGCATCAGTCGCGGCAGCCGGCGAAAAGGTTCAAAGGCCATCGTGGGGTGTCTTGGTGGCCGAAGGATTCTGTCGCGCCCCGTCGACCGGGGCCCCGCGTAACATGACGAAACATGAGGCGAGGTCAACGGGTGCGCGATCATGCCGGACCGGCGGCATCGAGCCCCATTTGCCAGAAATCCGCTTCCAGCCGCGAGGCCTTGCCGAACAGCACCGCCAGTTCGGCGAATCGCCGCTCGGTCATCGCCCGCGCGGCGAGATCGTCGAGGCGGCGGCGGGCATTGGCGGCGACGCCCTGATAGCCCTCGCCGGCATATTCGCCGATCCACTCCGCGTAAGGGTGGTTGCCGAGGGCATCGACACCATCAGGCGCCAGCGCGCGGCCGATCTCGGCATAGCCTACGACGCAGGGCGCGAGCGCGACGTGGAGGTCGAGAAGATCGCCGGCCGCGCCGCTATCCAGCACGAAGCGGGTATAGGCGACGGTCGCCTGATGCTCGGGGGCCGCCTCGATATCGGCGCGCGACAGACCCCAGCGGGCGCAGAGGCGGACGTGGAGTTCGGTCTCGTGCAGGACGGAGGCGAGGCCTTCCTGCGCCGACTTGATGTCGGCGAGGGTGCGGCTCTTGTAGGCGGCGAGCGCATAGGCACGGGCGAACTGGATCAGGAACAGATAGTCCTGCACCAGATAGGTGCGGAAGGCGGCCTCGGGCAGCGTGCCCGCGCCGAGCTGTCGGACGAAGTCGTGATCGACATAGGCGCGCCAGTCATCGGCGGCAGCAGCCTTCAGCCGGTCGAAAATGTCCATGCCCTGATTCCCCGGTCATCGCGTCGGGCTGGTTGTAGGGCGGCTGCGCCGCGTCGGCCAGACCGGAAGGCTCAGCGCGGGATGAGCGCCCAGTAGTCGAGATCGAGGATGACGGCGGGGTCGTGGTCCTCGTCCGCCTTGAGCGGGAAGTCGGCGCAGGGCCGGTCCTTGGTGGCGACGGTGCGGATGCGCAGCGCACCGACATCGTCGCGGCCGGGCAGATCCTCGACGGCGAGGATTTCCGACCAGGCGAAGACGGTGTTGCCGGCGAAGAGCGGGGCGACGTGCCGGCCGCCATTGATGGCCGCGATCTGGAAGGCATTGGCGAGGCCGTTGAACGACAGGGAGCGCGCCAGCGAGATAACGTGGCCGCCATAGATCAGCCGGCGGCCGAAGCGGCCCTGCCCCTCGGTGAACTGGTTGAAATGGACCTTGGCCGTGTTCTGGTAGAGGCGCGTCGCCATCATGTGCTCGGCCTCCTCGACCGTCATGCCATCGACATGGTCGATCTTCTCGCCGACCTCGTAGTCGCGGAGACGATGGCGCTGGCCAGAGAGCTGGGTATCCCAGGCATCGGGATCGATGATCGGGCAGGCGTCGCCGAGCTGGTCGGGCTCGAGCGCCTTCGGCAACACGGGGACTTCCTCAGCAGCAATCAAAGCCGCCTCGTCGCGCTTCCTCACCATCACCCAGCGGACATAGTCCAGCACCTCGTCGCCGTGCTGGTTGATTCCAGTGGAGCGGACATAGACGACGCCGGTCTTGCGGTTGGAGTTCTCCTTGAGGCCGATCACCTCGGAAGTCGTCGACAGCGTATCGCCGGGATAGACAGGCGAGAGGAAACGGCAGCCGGCATAGCCGAGATTGGCGACCGCGTTCAGCGACACGTCCGGCACGGTCTTGCCGAAGACGGTGTGGAAGACGAGCAGATCGTCCAGCGGGCTCTTCGGATAGCCGATGGCCTTGGCGAAGGCATCCGAGGACTGGACCACGAAGCGCGTGCCGTAGAGCGCGGTGTAGAGCGCGGCGTCGCCCGTGGTCAGGGTGCGCGGGGTCGCGTGGTGCAGCGTGTCGCCGAGGCGGAAGTCCTCGAAATAGCGGCCCGGATTGGTCTTCGGCATGGCTTCGGCTCCCCCTCGCCCCGATTTATGGCGTGCTGCGCTGCGAAATCCAACAGGCCGAAGGTCGAGGTGACGGCAGCGGCCATGCCGCCCGTTCACAAGCCCTCGCGCATCCGCTATCGAACGGGACCACTTTCCGCCCGCTCAACCGACAGGCGTCCATGGCTTCCGTATCCGTTCCCGGCCGGCCGAAACTCGTCCTCGCCTCCGGCTCGCCGCGCCGGCTGGCGCTGCTTCAACAGGCGGGCATCGAGCCGGATACGCTCGTCCCCGCCGAAATCGACGAGACGCCGATCCCGCGCGAGAGCCCGCGCAAGCTGGCGCAGAGGCTGGCGCGCGAGAAAGCCTCGGAGGCCGCCCGCCGCCTGCGGGACGATGCCGACTGGGAGGGCGCGGTGATCCTTGCCGCGGACACCGTGGTCTGCGTCGGCCGGCGCATCCTGCCCAAGGCCGAGAGCATCGACGAGGCCTCGGCCTGCATCCGTCTGCTGTCGGGCCGCTCGCACCGCGTCTATACCGGGCTCTGCCGGGTCGACCAGCGCGGCCGCACCACCACCAAGCTCGTGGAGACGCGGGTACGCTTCAAGCGGCTGGCGCGCGAGGAGATCGAGGCCTATCTCGCCTCGGGCGAATGGCGCGGCAAGGCCGGCGGCTATGCGATCCAGGGCATTGCCGGCGCCTTCGTCGTCAGCCTCGTCGGCTCCTACACCAATGTCGTCGGCCTGCCGCTCGCCGAGGCGGTCGGCCTGATCGGCGCGACCGGCTATCCGGTGACGCTGGGCTGGATCGCCAAGGGCTGAAACCCCACATCAGGATCATGGACCCTGTCAACGATAACGACCGCCCGGTCGACCCGCCGAAGGCCTGCTCGATCTGCGGCAAGCCGGCGACCGTCCGCTACAAGCCCTTCTGCTCGAAGCGCTGCGCCGATGTCGATCTCAACCGCTGGCTTAAGGGCACCTATGCCATCCCGGCGGTGGAAGACCCCGACGAGGATGTTTCCGACCTGCCGCGCGACTGAAACCGGGCGGATGGCGAACGCCATGCCGGCGCAACCGGCGCCGTGGATAGGACAGCGCAACGAACGCTGTCACCCGGTCTCCGCCATGATCCGCCTGATCCTCGCCGCCCTCGGCATCGCAGCCCATCTCGTCTTCGTCACCGCGCCCGTCGGCGCGCAGCCGGACGCCGATCCGCGCTCCAGCCTGACGCGCCAGCAGGACGCCTCCGCGCTGCGGCTGGCCCGCCGGCTGATCGACGGTGACATCAACGTGCAGGTGTTCACCGCCGAACATGCCGCGCGGCTCTGCTACGGCGCGGCCTCGGCCAACTCGCCGGCCGGTCCGACCGTGCGCGACCGCGAGGGCCTGACCCAGAGCCAGCGCGAACAGTTTGCCGAGTGCGTCGGCAAGTCCGGCTATCGGCTTCGCGCGAGCCGCGGTTAGGGCTTCCTTGTATTTCGCATTCTCCTGACGCGAACCGCGGCACCCGCTGCGCTTGAGAACGCTTCAGAACACCGACCACCCCGTGCGCGCGGCGAGCCGTTCCAGCGCCAGCGATCCCACCAGCGAATTGCCCGCGGCATTGAGGCCCGGCGACCACACCGCGATGGACGCCCGACGCGGCGCAATCGCGAGGATGCCGCCGCCGACACCGCTCTTGCCAGGCAGGCCGACGCGATAGGCGAAATCGCCGGAGGCGTCGTAGTGGCCACAGGTCAGCATGACCGCATTGATCCGCCGCGCGGTCTCTTCACGCGCAACGCGGTCGCCGTCGACCGGGTCGAGCCCGCCATTGGCGAGATAGAGACCCGCCCGCGCTAGTTGGCGGCAGGTCATGGCGATGGCGCATTGGTGGAAATAGACGTCGAGCACGTCATCCACCGGGTGGGCGAGATTGCGGAAGGCGCGGATGAAATTGGCGAGGCTGCGATTGCGGAAGCCGGTCTCGGCTTCGGAACGCGCGACTTCGGCATCGAAAGCGATGCTGCCGTCGTCGGTCCGCTCGCGCAGGAAGGCGAGAATCTCGTCGACCACGATGCGCGGTGCGCGGCCGGCCATCAGGATGTCGGTCGTCACCAGCGCGCCGGCATTGATGAAGGGATTGCGCGGCACGCCGCGCTCCTGTTCGAGCTGGACAATGGAGTTGAAGGCCGAGCCGGAGGGCTCGCGGCCGAGCCGCTCCCACAACTTCTCGCCGAGCCGTTCCAGCACCATGGTGAGCGTGAAGACCTTCGACACGCTCTGGATGGAGAAGGCCGTGTCTGCATCGCCGGCCGCGGCGCTCTCGCCCTCGCAGGTAATGATCGCGATGCCGAACCGCTCCGGATCGACCTTGGCCAGCGCCGGAATGTAGTCGGCGACTTTGCCCTCGCCGATGCGGTCGGCGATATCGGCGTGGACGGCAGCCACGAGGCCGGCGAGATCAGCGCTGTTCGACATGAAGAACCCCTCGGCCATTTCTAGCCGAGGGGTTCTCGCGAGGCGAGCGGCGCGCTGGACCCGACAGCGCGCCGCCGCCTTCGGAGCAGGATGCGACCAGGGGGATCGCGGGCCTGCTCCAACTTTCGTTCAGCGAACTTTCGTTCAGCGGACTTTTCGTTCAGCGGACCTGGATCGCGCCGTTCGGGTTCACGACCACGGCAGTCGCCTGGCAGAGGTTGACGCCCCAGCGGGTGACCTGCGCGCCGTTCTCGTAGCGGACGCGGACGTCGAAAATGCAGTAGCCGGAATGGAAGTCCGGCGAGACGCGCAGCGAGGAGCGCGGCGCGACCATGGAGTCGCCGAGCAGGTCGCGGCCGAACGAGCGGTCGTCGCGGTGCGTGGCATAGACGCTGTGGATGGCGACGCTGCCGGAGGTGTTCACCACGTCGAACCAGCGCTGGTAGCCGTCACGGGCCTGGGCGGTTGCGGCGGCGCCTCCCGCAAGGGCGAGAGCGACGGCGGCGATCTTGAGCGACTTCGAGATGGACATGCGTATCTCCCTTGACTGGGGTGGCATCGGTGGGGCGCCGACCACCGGCGTCCTCGATGTCCCTTGTGCGGGAGAATGGCGGCCGGCGGCATTGCGCCGGGTTGCAGGGAGTTGCGGGTGGTTGGCGTCAGAGCATCGCCAGCGACCGCTTCGCCCGCGGCGGCGGAAAGGCCCCGTCGATCTCGGCGAGGTCCTGCGCGGTCAGCGCCAGCGCCGCGGCCGGACGGTTCTCCTGGATATGCGCCGGCGAGCCCATCTGCGGAATGGCGCAGACGCTACCGCCGCGCAGGGTCCATGCGAGAGCCACCTGAGCCGGCGTCGCGCCGGGATGGCGGGCGGCGATCGCCACGAGAGCCGGATGCTTCGGCAGCTTGCCCTGTTCGATGGGCGAATAGGCCATGACCGGGATGCCGCGCTTCGCCTGCCATTGCATCAGGTCGAACTCGATGCCACGCCGGCTGCAATTGTAGAGCACCTGATTGGCGGCGACGTCGGCGCCGCCTTCGACCTCGATCAGTTCCTCCAGATCGTCGACATCGAAATTCGAGACGCCCCAGTGGCGGAGCTTGCCCTCGGCCTTCAGCCGCTGGAACGCGCCGACCGTCTCGGCCAGCGGGATCGAGCCGCGCCAGTGCAGCAGGTAGAGGTCGATGCGGTCGGTGCCGAGCCGGCGCAACGAGCGCTCGCAGGCCTCGACGGCGCTGCGGGCGCCGGCATTGTGCGGGTAGACCTTGGTGACGATGAAGGCCTCGTCGCGCCGGCCCTTGAGCGCCTCGCCGACCAGTTCCTCCGAGGCGCCATCGCCGTACATCTCGGCCGTGTCGATCAGCGTCATGCCGCTGTCGAGGCCGGCCTGCAAAGCGCGGATCGCATCAGCGCGCCGCGCGGGGCGGTCGGCAATGGTCCAAGTGCCCTGACCGAGGACGGGGATGGCCTCGCCCGTCGGCAGCGTGGTGGTGGCGATGGTCTCGGCCATGACCGGCTCCCTTGCAGAGCCGGCGGCCCGGCTCACTGCTGGGTCGGGATGTTAGCCTCGCGGATGACCTTTGCCCATTTCTCCGTCTCGGTCTTCAGGAACTGGCCGAACTCGGCGGGCGTCTGCACGGCCGGCTGCGCACCGAACTTGACGAAGCGGTCGACCGTGTCCTGATCCTTCAGCGCGCGCACCATGGCGGCGTTGATCTTCGCGACAACGGGAGCGGGCGTGCCCTTCGGCGCGACGACGCCCGACCACGAATGGGCGGAATAGCCTGATAGCCCGGCCTCCTCCATGGTCGGGATGTCCGGCAGCAGCGACAGCCGCGACGGGCTGATGCCGAGCGCCTTCACCGTCTTGACCTCGACCTGCGGCACGGCGGTCGGGCCGTCCGCGAACATCAGCTGCACATGGTTGCCGAGCAGGCTGTTCATGGCCGGCGCGCTGCCGCGATGGGCGACGTGCAGCATGTCCGTGCCGGTCATGCTCTTGAACAGTTCGCCGGAGAGATGCGTGCCGCCGCCGACGCCCGCCGAGCCATATGACAGCTTGCCGGGATTGGCCTTCGCATGGGCGATGAGCTCCTTGATGTTGCTCACCGGCAGCGAGGGATGGGCGCAGACGATGATCGGGAAGATGCCCGCGCCGCTGACCGGCACGAAATCCTCGAGGAAGTTGTAGGGCAGGCTCGCCTTGAGGCTCGGATGAACCGAGTGGTGGATGGCGCAGACCAGCAGCGTATGGCCGTCGGGCTCGGCACGCTGGACGGCCTGCGCGCCGATCACGGCGTCCGCGCCGGGGCGGTTCTCGATGATGACGGCCTGGTTCCAGTATTCGGAGATTTTCTGGCCGATCTGCCGTGCGGTGAGGTCGACGGGACCACCGGGCGGGAATGGCACGATCAGCGTGACGCGCTTCGTCGGAAAGTCGGCCTGCGCGCGGGCCGGAAGGATGGAAGCGGCGGCGAGCGCGCCCGTGCTGGCGAGCACGGAGCGGCGGCTGATAGACGGCATGGACAGTTCCCCGGGATTTGTTCTCGTTGCCCGGAATGAAATGTCATTTCAATTGCTGGCGCAAGCCGGCCGGATGGGAGAGCGGCGATGGCCGCCCTCCCCGCTTCTGCCGGCGGTCAGGTGCCTCAGTCGACTTTGGCGCCCGCGGCCCTCACGACCTCCGCCCAGCGCGGAATCTCGGTCGCCATGCGGGCCTGGAGCACCTCCGGTCCCTTCATGGTCGAGGTCGCGCCCATTTCCTCGAAGCGCTTCACGAAGGCCGGGTCCTGGCCGATCTTGATATGCGCGTCGGTCAGCCGCTTGGCGATGTCGGCCGGCAGGCCCTTGGGCGCCAGCATGCCCGACCACGAGGTCACGTCGAAATCGGCCACGCCGCCTTCGATCATGGTCGGCACGTTGGGCAGCCCGCCCCAGCGCCGGGCGGTGGAGACCGCGATCGGCTTGATCGTGCCGCCCTGGATCTGGCCGGTAATGGTCGGCAGGTTGTCGAACATGAAATCGATGCGGCCGGCGATCAGATCCTGCACGGCCACGGCGCCCGTGCGGTAGGGCACGTGGAGAAGCTGGAGCCCGACCTTGCGCGACAGGAACTCGGTCGACAGGTGCGCGGTCGTGCCGAGACCCGGCGTGCCGTAGGAGACCTTGCCCGGCCCCTTCTCCTTGGCCCAGGCGATGAACTCCTGCACCGTCTTCACCGGGTTCGACGGATTGACCACCAGCACGTTGGGGATCTCGTAGATGTCCGCGATATAGGTGAAATCGGTGCGCGGGTCGAAGGGCAGCGTGCGGTAGAGCTCGATATGGGCCGAGAGCGGACCGATGGTCGAGACGCCGATCGTGTAGCCGTCGGCCTCGGCCCGCGCGATGGCGTTGACGCCGACATTGCCGGCGGAACCGGGGCGGTTCTCGATCACCACGGTCTGGCCGATCTCCTTCGACAGGTACTCGCCGATGACGCGGGCGAGCACGTCGGTCGAACCGCCCGGCGGGAAGGGCACGATCATGCGGATCGGCCGGTTCGGCCAGGTGCTCTGCGCGGACGCCGTGCGAAGAGCGGGCGCGGCGAGCGCGCCGCCCAGGGCGGCAAGGGTCATGCGGCGTGAGATCATCGTCGGGTATCCTCCTCAAGAATGCGGTCGTCTTCGTTGGGACCTGCAAGCGGGCAGCCTCAGGTCCAGATCGCCGTTGCACATAGAGTGCAAGCCCGAGCCGGAAAGGTGCAACCCGCGAGGAAGCGGCGAGCAGGCCGCTCAGCGAAACCCTGCCCCTCGCAGCCGCGCCTTTCCCCAAAGGCCCATGACGGCTATGTTCCGGCTCTCATGTTGCACTGCACGCGGCGAGAGCGGCAGGCACAATCGATCCGGATCACGTCATGACCTCCCTTTCGGAGCCCGCCGCGCGCGACCGCGCCGGGCTCGGCTTTCGCTCTTTCGTCGCGCTGATCGCCGCCCTGATGGCGACCAATGCGCTCGCCATCGACGCCATGCTGCCGGCCCTGCCGCAGATCGGCGACGCGCTCGGCATCACCGAACCCAACGACCGGCAGTGGATCGTCACCGCCTATCTGCTCGGCTTCGGCGTAGCGCAGATCGTCTATGGCACGCTCGCCGACCGCTACGGCCGGCGGCCGGTGCTGCTCGTCTGCCTCGTCATCTACGCGCTGGCCGGTTTCGCCGCCGCGATGGCCACCACGTTCGACCAGATGATGGCCGCGCGCGTGCTGCAGGGCGTCGGCGCTGCCGGCACGCGCGTGCTCGCGGTCTCCATCGTACGCGACACCTATTCGGGCCGGCAGATGGCGCGCGTCATGTCGCTCGCCTTCATCGTGTTCCTCGCCGTGCCGATCCTCGCGCCGTCGATCGGGCAGGTCATCATCCTGTTCGCGCCCTGGCGCTGGATCTTCGGCCTGCTCGGCGTGTTCGGCGTGGTGGTCGGCCTGATCGCGGCGCGCCGCCTGCCCGAGACGCTGCACCCGGAGGACCGCGTGCCGATCGAGGCGGGGCCGGTGCTCGCCGCCTTCCGCGCGAGCCTCACCAACCGGCTCGCCATCGGCTACACGTTCGCGATGACCTTCATGATCGGCGGGCTGTTCGGCTTCATCAACGCGGCCCAGCAGATTTTCGTCGACGTGTTCCGCGCGGCCGACCTGTTCACCATCATCTTCGCGGCCATCGCGATTTTCATGGCGCTCGCCTCGTTCCTCAACTCGCATATCGTCGAGCGGTTCGGCATGCGCCGGGTCTCGCATGCCGCCATCCTCGCCTATCTCGGCGTGACGGTGATCCATGCCGGCATCGCGCTCGCCGGCCACGAGACGCTCTGGGTCTTCGCGGTGCTGCAGGCCGCCGGCATGTTCTGCTTCGGCCTGATGGTGTCGAATTTCGGCGCCATGGCCATGGACCCGCTCGGCCATGTGGCCGGCACGGCCTCCTCCGTGCAGGGCTTCATCTCGACGGTGGGCGGCGCGCTGATCGGCTTCTTCATCGGCCAGCATTTCGACGGGACGGCGACGCCGACCGTGGTCGGTTTCGCCGTCTGCGGCGCGGCCGCGCTGGTCATGGTGCTGATCGCGGAGAAGGGGCGGCTGTTCCAGCCGCATCAGCCGGCGGCCCCGCCGGCCTGACAATGCTGACCGGCCTCGCTGCCGCATTGTCGCGGCGGGGCCGCCTCCGCTAAGATTTCTCTTCCAGCGAGGCCCGCCGCCGCTTCCGGCATCGCATCCCCAACAGGATTGACCGATGCCGACAGAAGCCGCCAAGGCCATTCACCATGCACGCCCCGTTGCTCATGACCGGGGCACCTGGCGCGACCCGTCCACCGGCGCCGTCCTCGACCAGCGCGCGCTGATGGCCGAGATGGCCACGAAGCAGGCCGTCCTGCTCGGCGAGACCCACGACATCGCGGAAATCCACCGCTGGCAGGCGCATGTGGTCGCCTATCTGCACGGGCTCAGCCCGGACATCGCCGTCGGCTTCGAGATGTTCCCGCGCCGGCTCCAGCCCGTGCTCGACCGATGGGTGGCCGGCGAGCTCTCCACCGCCGATTTCCTGATCAAAAGCGAGTGGGATCAGGTCTGGGGCTTCCCGCCCGAGATCTACCTGCCGATCTTCCATTTCTGCCGGCAGCAGAAGGTGCCGATGCTGGCGCTGAACTGCCACCGCCCACTCGTCACGCGCGTAGGCAAGGAGGGCTGGGACGCTATCCCCGAGGACGAGCGGGACGGCCTGACGCCCTCGGCGCCCGCGACGCCCGCATACAGGCGCTACCTGTTCGACCTGACCGGCGCGGCAAACCGCGCGCCCGGCCAGTCCGGGCCGCTGCAAAGCCCCGAGGACCCCGGCTGGGACCGCTTCGTCAGGGCGCAGCAGACCTGGGACCGGGCCTTTGCCTGCAACATCGCCAGGGCGCTGGAGGCGGGCACCGCGAAACTGGTCGTCGGCATTATCGGCCGGGGGCATCTCGAATATGGCGGCGGCACGCCCTACCAGCTCGCCGATCTCGGCGTCAGGCAAGTCGCCGTGCTGCTGCCGAACCAGAATGCGGAACTGACGGTGGAGCCCGACCGCCGGCTGGCGGATGCGGTGTTCCGGCTGGACGTGCCGGAGCCGGCGGCGGAGCGGCGGGGCCGGGCAAGGCTGGTCGCGGGGTGAGAGGCTTCGTCGCTTCTCGATAGTCGCACATTTTCGTCATGGCCGGGCATCGCCACTGATCGAAGGGCGCTCTCTCGCGTCTTGGCTGGACATCGGCGCTGATTGAAAGGCGCAACCTTGCCGTCATGGCCGGGCCATAGGCGACCTTTGGTCGCCGTTCTTTCACTTGAACGCCGAGGCTTTGCCTCGGCTATGCCGGCCATCCACGCCTTGAACTCGACGGACAAAAGGAAGTCGTGGATACCCGGCACAAGGCCGGGCATGACGTGGTGAGGTTAGAGACTCCAGGCAGAGCCTGCGAAATTTGGCATATGATCCCACAATAGGAAATAATTCTTGCATCTGCCGAACGTTTCCGGCATGATCCGCTCCCACTGAAACGGGAGCGCCGCATGAGACATGTCATCGTCGTCCTGATTGCCATGATCGCCTCTGCCACAGCGGCCCTTGCCGACGAGGCCGTGCAGCTCTCCGGCGGCTATGGCCTCCTCAATGCGCCGCGCGCGCCCCGCGCCGCTATCGTGCTCATCCCCGGCGGCAACGGCCATCTCGGCATCCGCGCCGACGGCAGCTTTTCGGCCCTGCGCGGCAACCAGCTCGTGCGGACCAGGGCCGCCTATGCGAGAGCGGGCGTCGCCTCGCTGGTGGTCGACAGCGGTGTGTCGGTCGCCTCGGCCGTCGCCTATCTCCGGCAGCGGTTCAACCGCCCGGTGATTGTGGCCGCCACCAGCCGCGGTTCGCTCAGGATCGCCGAGGCGCTGGGCGCGCGGCCGAACGGCATCGCCATCACCGCCGGCTTCCTCGATCAGGTGCGCAGCCAGATCGGCTCACCCGGCGCGCTGCCGGCGACGCTCATCGTGCATCACCGCCGCGACGGCTGCCACGTGACGCCACCCTCCGGCGTCGAGCCGTTCAAGGCCTGGGGCGGCGCTAGGGTGCGGGTGGTCTGGATCGACGGGGGAGCCAATGCGGGCGATCCCTGCCAGGCCGGCGGCTATCACGGCTTCGCGGGGAATGATGGGAGGGTGGTGGGGGTCGTCGCGGGATTTGCGAAGGGGGTGAGGTAGGGGGATTGTGGAGGCGGCTGCCCAACCTGTTGGTGGCGGCGCGGCAGGCGCTACGTTGAACCCTCTCCCATAGGAGAGGGATCGCGGCGGATAACGCTGCGCCCGTACAGTCCCCCCGTGATCACGCGGTCGCTAGCCTCAGGCGACTCCATCCAATAGGGCGTCCAAGACGGCGGCGGTGACGGCGCCGACAGCCACACCGCCAAAGGCGCTTTTCAGCTCGGAGCTAGTCACCTTTCCGGTCCGCAGGGCTTTTGCGGCCATGAATGCGCCCGACACCAGCGCTGATGTCGCGACGCCCTCCGTGACGTCGCGGACAAGACTATCCCCGGGCAGGCCGTCGAAGACGCCACGCACATTCTCGCCGAGTGCAACATTGCTGAACCCCGAGCTTGCGACACCCTCAAGCTGTTCAGCCACTTCCGATGTCGCCATCAGTTCCACATCAGGGTAGCGCTGGAAATGGGCCACGATGCTGGATGTGGAGGCAACGGCCTTCAGCTGCACCGACCGAATGACCTCGCCGTCGACAAGAAACTCAACGTCGGCACCTGGGTGGTTCGTAGCCTCGAAAAGACGCGCGGTGATTTCGTCTCCATCGATGTTGTTCGCATGAACGAAGAGAAGCTCGTGATAGATGCCCTTCACGTTGGAGACGACGCCGCGCAGCTGCTCTGGGCTCATGCTGGCAACATAGTCCGCAAGCTCAGCGACGCTGGCGTCGGTCAAGTCACTGGATGATCGCCGCAGCGCATCTAGAACGAGCCGTTCTTCTACCGACCAGAATCTTGTCGCGTCCTCGACAAGCCGCTGAAGAGTGACGGCGATGACAACCGTTGCGCTTCGCGCTACCGGTCGCTCGGATTGCTGAGCCACGAGATCGTGACCCGGCTTAGCTGAGATCTGCACCGATCGAGCTTGCGTTGGTGAAAGAGCGCCAGATTGCTGGAGAACGGACGACATTCGGATTTTCCGTTTTGTTCGAGAGACTCTTGATCCCAATGCTGGTCGATCTGATGGACGAGGGGAATCAGGGCATGCTCGGCGACCAGCTTTTTCTCGCCCGCACCAAGGCTCCTGCCGCTCTCGATATCGCGCTTCACCAGACCCGCAAGCGATACGCATGCGACCAGGATCGCCTTCTCATGTTCCTGCAGATCGTCCTCTTGCCGCGGTTGGCCGATGAGCAGACGTTTCCCGGCCATCCCGGCAGCGACCGTCACTCCAAGCCCGCCAGCGGTCAGCATCACGCCGCCCGCTGCCACGCCCAAACCTATTGTTGAGCCAAGCCAGTACAGCTTGGCTGTTGTCGCGGCTGCACCCGATAAGGATGCGATCGCAGTTCCCGTGGAAGCTGCACCGAGGCTCGTGATCAGGGCGGATACGCCGCCAACCGCCAACACACCGCTCGCCTTGCCGATTGCGCTTCCGATAACGACACGCGCATGCCGGTCAGTATCTTGGCGGATGGCGGCGACAATCTGCGTCAAGACGCGCTCGACGTGTTCCAGCGAACCTGAGCGAGGATCATCCTGCCAACCAAGGCCGGCTGCGCCTTCGCGGACCCACTGCTGAACGTGCTGCGTATCTGGAAGGCTCGCGCTGACTTTTGCGCTCGTCTGGCGCAGCCACCCTTGCATTCGCGGCAATTCAGCTGTCAGCGCCGACAGGCGTTGAGTGCTTTGGGATACGAGTTCAGTCGCGCCGAGCAACGCGCTTTCGATGTGCTTCTTCAAAGCCGCCGCCCCCGCAACGTCTGATTGCACGCTGATCGTGCATACATGGGGTAAGGAAGTCCATCGGCGCCACAGAGCTCCATTGGAAGGCTCGGGCACCGCTTGACACCCCTCCCGCCCCTCCCCTATGGTCCGCCCCTCTCTCAATCGGAGCCGCACGCCGTGCGTTTCATCCTTATTGTATCCGGGGCGCCATCGACGGACGTGTGAGACATCACACGGCGGCCGAACGGTGGCGCTCAAAACAAGGTCCCTCACGGGGCCTTTTTTGTTGCCCGAAACGACCTTCCAGACCTACAGACCCCGACAGCCTCTTTTAGGAAAACGACCATGTCCCGCGAGATGACCGGCGCCGAGATGGTGATCCAGGCCCTGATCGACCAGGGCGTCAGCACCCTCTTCGGCTATCCCGGCGGCGCCGTGCTGCCGATCTACGACGCGCTGTTCCAGCAGGACTCCGTGAAACACGTCCTCGTCCGCCACGAGCAGGGCGCGGTGCATGCGGCCGAGGGCTATGCGCGCTCCTCCGGCAAGGTCGGCGTGGTGCTGGTCACCTCCGGCCCCGGCGCGACCAATGCCGTGACGGGCCTCACCGACGCGCTGCTCGATTCCATCCCGATCGTCTGCTTCACGGGGCAGGTGCCGACGCATCTGATCGGCTCGGACGCCTTCCAGGAGGCGGATACGGTCGGCATCACCCGCCACTGCACCAAGCACAATTATCTCGTGAAGAGCATCGAGGACCTGCCGCGCGTGCTGCACGAGGCCTTCTATGTCGCGCAGAACGGCCGGCCCGGCCCGGTGGTCATCGACATTCCCAAGGACATCCAGTTCAAGACCGGCAAATACGAGAAGCCGCGCGACAACCAGCACAAGACCTACCGGCCGCAGATCAAGGGTGACCTCGGCAAGATCAAGACGGCGGTCGAGATGATCGCCAAGGCAAAGCGCCCGGTCTTCTATACCGGCGGCGGCGTGATCAATTCCGGCCCGCATGCGGCGGCGCTGCTGCGCGAACTGGTGCGCGCCACCGGCTATCCGATCACCTCGACGCTGATGGGCCTCGGCGCCTATCCGGCGCATGACCCGCAATGGCTGGGCATGCTCGGCATGCACGGCACCTACGAGGCCAACCTCGCCATGCATGGCTGCGACCTCATGGTGAATATCGGCGCGCGTTTCGACGACCGGATCACCGGGCGGATCGAAGCCTTCTCGCCGGGCTCGAAGAAGATACACATCGACATCGATCCCTCGTCCATCAACAAGAACGTCAAGGTCGATCTCGGCATTGTCGGCGATTGCGCCCATGTGCTCGAGGACATGGTGCGGCTGTGGAAGGATGTGGCGGGCGAAGTCGACAAGCCCGCGCAGAAGGCCTGGTGGCTGCAGATCGACGGCTGGCGCGCGCGCAAGTCGCTCGCCTACCGGAACTCGAAGGACGTGATCAAGCCGCAATATGCGCTGGAGCGGCTGGAGGCCCTGACGAAGGACCGCAAGCGCTTCATCACCACGGAGGTCGGCCAGCACCAGATGTGGGCCGCGCAATATCTGCATTTCGACGAGCCGAACCGCTGGATGACCTCCGGCGGCCTCGGCACGATGGGCTACGGCCTGCCGGCGGCGGTGGGCGTGCAGCTCGCCCATCCGAAGGATCTCGTCGTCTGCGTCGCGGGCGAGGCCTCGGTGCTGATGAACATGCAGGAGATGTCGACGGCGGCGCAGTATCGCCTGCCGATCAAGATCTTCATCCTCAACAACGAATATATGGGCATGGTGCGCCAGTGGCAGGAGCTGCTGCATGGCGGGCGCTATTCGGAAAGCTATTCGGCGGCGCTGCCGGACTTCGTCAAGCTCGCCGAGGCCTATCACGCCAAGGGTATACGCTGCGACGACCCGGCGAAGCTGGATGCGGCGATCATGGAGATGATCGACTATCCGGGACCGGTGATCTTCGACTGCCTCGTGGCGAAGGAAGAGAACTGCTTCCCGATGATCCCGTCGGGCAAGGCGCATAACGAGATGATCTTGGCCGATTTCGAGGGCGATACCGGCGAGATCATCGACGCCAAGGGCAAGCAGCTGGTGTGACATGCGCACGATCGGTGTCATCGGAGGCATGAGCTGGGAATCGACGGCGATCTATTATCGCCGGCTGAACGAGCTCGTGCGTGACCGCCTCGGCGGCCTGCATTCGGCAAGGGCGATCGTCCATTCGGTCGATTTCGCACCCATCGCCGCGATGCAGGCGGCGGGCGACTGGGACGCGGCTGCCCGCGCCATGGACGGGCTCGGCGCCGACCTCGCGCGGGCCGGGGCAGAGGTTCTCCTCATCGCGGCCAACACCATGCACAAGGTGGCGGACAATGTTGAGACGGCGTCCGGCCTGCCGCTGCTCAACATCATCGACGTGACGGCGGCTGCGCTTCGCCGCAGAGGATGCAGCCGGCCGCTGCTGCTCGCGACCGGCTTCACCATGGCGCCGGGCTTCTACCGCGAGCGGCTCGCCGCCCACGGCATCGAAGCGGTGGTGCCGGATGAGGCCGGGCGCGAGACCGTCCACCGCATCATCTACGAGGAGCTTTGCCGTGGCGTGGTCAGCCCCGCCGCGAAGGCGACGTTTCTTGCGCTCATCGCGGCCGCGCGCGCGGAGGGCATAGACAGCGTCATTTTCGGCTGCACCGAGATCGGCCTCCTGCTCACCCAGGCCGACATGCCGGAGCCGGCCATCGACACGGCCGAGGAGCATGTCGCCGCGGCCGTTGAGCTCGCCCTTTCGGACGCGCCGGTATCGAGCCTGCTCCCGCCCTCTCCCGGCGCCCGCGCGGCCGCCTGAACCCGACGCCTCACACCCGCACGAAACGTGACCATGACCCAGTCCCAGTCCGCCTATTTCCTGTCCGACGCCCAGCCGCCGACCCGCCGCCACACGCTGGCGGTGCTGGTCGACAACGAACCGGGGGTTCTAGCCCGCATCGCGGGCATGTTCTCCGGCCGCGGCTACAATATCGAGAGCCTCACGGTCTCGGAGACCGAGCACGAGAAGCACGTCTCGCGCATCACCATCGTCACCACCGGCACCGAGAAGACCATCGAGCAGATCAAGACCCAGCTCGACCGGCTGGTGCCCGTGCATCGCGTGGTCGATCTCACCGTGCAGGGCGAGGCGCTGGAGCGCGAACTGTGCCTGATCAAGGTGCGCGGCAAGGGCGACGCCCGTGTCGAGGCTCTCAGGCTCGCCGGCGCTTTCGGCGCGCGGACGCTGGACGCGACGCTCAATTCCTTCGTCTTCGAGCTGACCGGCACGACCGAGGAAGTCGAGCGCTTCATCCGCCTGATGGGCGTGGTCGGGCTGGTGGAGGTGTCGCGCACCGGCATCGCCGCCATGAGCCGCGGCGCGGAAGGCATGCTGGAAGCGGCCTTGCCGGATGGCGCGCAGGGACGCTGAATGCGCGTCCCTTAAAAACCGTCCGTCCGGGGCCGACCATGCCGACGCATCTTTCCGTCAACGTCAACGCGATCGCGCAGCTGCGCAACCGGCGCAACCTGCCCTGGCCGAGCGTCGTGGGCCTCGCCCGCATCGCCCTGCAGGCGGGCGCGGCCGGCATCACCGTCCATCCGCGCCCCGACGAGCGGCATATCCGGCGCGGCGACGTCTTCGCCCTCGTCGCGATGATCCGCAACGAGTTCCCGAAAGCCGAGTTCAACATCGAGGGCTATCCGGACGAGAAGTTCCTCGCGCTCTGCGAGGAGGCGAAGCCCGACCAGGTGACGCTGGTGCCGGACGACCCGGCGCAGGCGACTTCAGACCACGGCTGGGACGTGGCGAAGGACGGCGACCTGCTGACGCGGGTGAACAGGCGGCTCAAGGCCGCCGGCTTCCGCATCTCGCTGTTCCTCGATCCCGATCCGGCGCTGGTGCCGGGCGCCAAGGCCACGGGGGCGGATCGCGTCGAACTCTATACCGGCCCCTATGGCGGCTCATCCGATCCCGACAAGGCGCAGGCCGAACTCGCCAAGCTCGCCGCGACGACCGACGCGGCCATCGCCGCCGGGCTCGCGGTCAATGCCGGCCACGACCTGACCCTCGACAACCTGCCCGCTCTGATCGCCCGCGCGCCCGCGATTGCCGAGGTCTCCATCGGCCATGCGCTCACCGCCGATGCCCTCACCTACGGCATGGCCGAGACCGTCAGGCTGTACCAGAAGGCGTGCGGCGGGTGACGGATGAGCCGGCGGAGGCAATCGCCGGCATGACCGGCAGCCCTCTGACGCGCATCGGACCGCATATCGGTCCCTGGCTCCGCAGGCGTTGTCCGCCACCTGCCCGAGGTGCGACTTGCGCGAGGGGTCGCGCTGGGCTAGACAACCGAACCGTAACGTACGGTACGGTTCGCTCCCGCCTATCGACACCCATGATTTCAGCCGCCAAGACCCTTGCTTCCGAGCCCTCGGGCGCCGATCCGGCCGAGCCCACCGCCCGCCAGGCGGCGGTTCTCGACGCGGTGCTGACGCTGATGCAGGAGAAGGGTGGCCAGCTCACCATGACGGCCGTCGCCCGGCAGGCGAGCTGCTCAAAGGAAACGCTCTACAAGTGGTTCGGCGACCGCGACGGCCTCTTGACCGCAGCGGTGCAATGGCAGGCATCCCGCGTGCGCGCCGGGCGCTACGACCGGCAGAAGCTCGATGCATCGAGCCTGAGGGACAGCCTCAGGGATTTCGCCGCCAACTGGCTGTCGGTCATTTCCAGCGCCACGTCGATCGCCCTCAATCGGGTGGCGATCACTCACGCGGCGTCGAGACAGAGCAATCTCGGCCAGATCGTGCTGGACAACGGCCGTTTCGCCATCGGCGACCGTTTGAAGCCCGTGCTGGAAGAAGGGCGCGCTGCCGGCCTGCTTGCATTCGACGATACCGAAGCGGCGTTCCGCACCTTTTTCGGCCTTGCCGGCCGCGATGTGCAGATCCGCCTGCTGCTCGGGGACAAGCTGAAGCTCGGCAAGGCCGAGATCGCGCGCGATGCGGCCACTGCGACCGATCAGTTCCTGACCCTCTACGGCCGGACGAGCCCAGCGCCGGCCACCACCTGACAACGCCTACCAAACCCCGACAACGCGAAGCCAAGGAAGGAACCATCCCATGCGTGTCTATTACGATCGCGACGCCGATCTGAACCTGATCAAGTCGAAGAAGGTCTGCATCGTCGGCTATGGCAGCCAGGGCCATGCCCACGCGCTGAACCTGCGCGACAGCGGCGTCAAGGACGTGATCATCGCGCTCAAGGCCGGCTCCGCCACGCGTGCCAAGGCCGAGGCCGCCGGCTTCACCGTCATGACCCCCTCGGAGGCCGCCAAGGTCGCCGACCTCATGATGATGCTGACCCCGGACGAGCTGCAGGGCGACATCTATCGCGACGACCTCGCCGGCAACATGAAGCAGGGCGCGGCGATCATGTTCGCCCACGGCCTCAACGTCCATTTCAACCTGATCGAGCCGCGCAAGGACCTCGACGTGCTGATGGTCGCCCCGAAGGGCCCCGGCCACACCGTGCGCTCGGAATATCTGCGTGGCGGCGGCGTGCCGACCCTCATCGCCATCCATCAGGACGCCTCGGGCAACGCCCATGACCTCGGCCTCTCCTACGCCTCGGCCAATGGCGGCGGCCGCGCCGGCATCATCGAGACGACCTTCAAGGAAGAGTGCGAGACCGACCTGTTCGGCGAGCAGGTCGTGCTCTGCGGCGGTCTGGTCGAGCTGATCAAGGCCGGCTACGAGACGCTGACGGAAGCCGGCTACGCTCCCGAAATGGCCTATTTCGAGTGCCTCCACGAGGTGAAGCTGATCGTCGACCTCATCTACGAGGGCGGCATCGCCAACATGAACTACTCGATCTCCAACACGGCCGAGTATGGCGAGTATGTCACCGGCCCGCGCATCATCACGGCCGAGACCAAGGCGGAGATGAAGCGCGTGCTGGCCGACATCCAGTCGGGCAAGTTCACCCGCGACTGGATGCTGGAGAACAAGGTCAACCAGACCTCGTTCAAGGCGACCCGCGCCCGCTACGCCGCCCATCCGATCGAGGAAGTCGGCGCCAAGCTGCGCGACATGATGCCCTGGATCAAGGCGAAGGCGCTGGTCGACAAGACCAAGAACTGATCTCGTCAGCGGGTCCGTGCGGCCAAGCCGCACGCACCCGGCAAGAGGCCCGGTCAGACGATGGAACGAGGGCGGCTCCGGCCGCCCTTTTTCATGCGCATGGACGCATCGGGCTGTGGAGAACAGGCACCGGCCGGAGCCCTTCCCGGGCGCGATGCGCGCCAAGCCGGCGCCCGACCGAACCGAACCTCGCTCACCCGAAATAACCAGATTACGGGCCTTTGCGCCGGCTCGGCGGTGGCCGGGTGCCAGCAGGACACGGCTATTCATGCTACACTCATACAAATAGCCGCATTCTCCAGACCAGCCGCTTGGCGGGTTGTCACAGATCGCGTTACCACCTTACCGTGGGGAATTGCCCGAGAGATCCTGCCGCACTCATGACCTACCCCAGTTTCCGCGTGGTCTCCGGCACAGCCGTCGTCAAGGAGAAGCTGACCGAACTCTACGGAGCACGGCGGCGCGGCGACGGCGACGGCTTCGCGTCGGGCTTCGCGGAGGACGGCATCTTCCATATCCTCGGCGACACAAGGCTGCTTCCCGAGACCGGCCCCAGGCATGGGCGGCGCGACATCGCGCAGGTGATCCGGCAGTGCTACCGCCAGTACGAATATGTCGATGCCCTGATCATCGACGTGATCGTCGACATCAACTTTGCCGCCGTGCGCCGCCAGCTGACCCTCCGCAGCCGCGAGACGGGCGCGGTCGGCGATTTCGACACGATGGACTTCATCCGCCTGCGCAACGGCGAGATCGCCGAGCTGACGCAGTTCATGGACACGGCCTCCCTCGCCATCATGTCGGGCAGGGTCTAGCCATGACCAAGCCCTCCGCCTTCGCCAGCGAGACCACCCGCCGCAAGGCGCTGATCGAGGCCGTGCATGCGCTCTATGCGGCGCGGCAGACCGGCGATTTCGAAGAGTATCTCAGCTATTTCGCGCCCGAAGCGCGCATGACGGTCATCGGCAATCCGGTGCTCAACCCGCAATCGGGCCTCCGGGTCGGCCGCGACAGCATCGACCGCTATATCCGGCAGGTTCACGACGAGAACGTCTATCTCGGCCACGTCGTCGACCACGTCATCGCCGAGGGCGATCAGGTCGTCGTGCGCTGGCATATCGACCTGCGCCTCGCGCAGAACGGCCGGGAAGCCCGGTTCGACGCGCTCGACCATCTGCGCATCCGCGACAACCGGATCGTCGAGGTGACGCAGTTCTACGACACCGGCACCATGGCGTTGCTCAAGGGGCGGATCAGGATCGCCTGAGGGCGACGCGAAAAGGGCGGCCGAAGCCGCCCTCCCCGTTCCTGAACGGCAGTCTCCGGACGGCGGCGGATCAGAACCGCACGCGCTCCTTGATGGCGTTCAGCGCCTGCTGGTTGACCGTCGTGCCGGCCATGCGGCGCTCGAAATCGGCCCAGTCGCGGAAACGGCCCTTGCCGCGCTCGGTGACGATGGCCTGCGCGCGGGCCGTGCCGATCTGCGGCAGGGCGTCGAGCTCGGCGGCCGTGGCGCTGTTGAGGTTGACCAGTGCCGCCCGGGTCTGGGTGGCCGGAGCGGCTGCGGCCGGCCGGGCCGGCGCCGCGGGCGTTGCCGGGGCGGTGACCGCCGGACGGGCGGGCTGGGTCGCCGGAGGCTGGGTCGCCGTCTGGGCAAGCGCCGAGCCGGCGAGAAGGGCGGAGACCGCAGCGGCGGTGAGGATGCGCGTGATCGTCATGGGATGTTCCATCCGCAGCCCGGCCAGAATTCCTCCCGAGATCCACGGTGACGGCCGGGCAGGCCCCGCGGAAGACTGCCGGAGCGGATCGCCCCGACCCGCTGATCACGCGCCCCGACCATGACCGCCATTTGATGCCTTCGCTGTTTTCTTGTGGCCTCGCGGTGAACGGCGGTTGAACGGAGTACCGCTGCTGATGGCAGGGTTCACCGATGGGAATTGGCCTGGGCCGGCAAGGCCCGCTAGCGTGCAGAAGCCTCACGCCTCGTCTCTCCGCGGAACGCCGCCATGAACATCCTGTCCATCCAGTCCTGGGTCGCCTACGGCCATGTCGGCAATGCATCGGCCGTGTTCCCGATGCAGCGGCTCGGCCACGAGGTCTGGGCGATCCATACCGTGCAGTTCTCCAACCATACCGGCTACGGCGCGTGGAAGGGCCGGGTCTATGACGGCCCGATGATCGAGGAACTGGTCGACGGCATTGCCGACCGCGGCGTGCTCGGCCGCTGCGACGGCGTGCTCTCGGGCTATATGGGCTCCGCCGATATCGGCACCGCGATCCTCGGCGCTGTTTCCCGCGTGCGCACGGCCAATCCGAAGACGCTCTATTGCTGCGATCCGGTCATCGGCGATGTCGGGCGGGGCATTTTCGTGCGGCCCGGCATTCCCGAATTCATGCGCGATGCGGCGGTTCCGGCCGCCGATATCGTCACCCCCAACCAGTTCGAGCTGGAATATCTGACCGGCCGCACGGTGGCGACGCTCGCCGACGCGAAGGCAGCCGTGGCGGCCTTGCAGGCACGCGGCCCGAAGACGGTGCTGGTCACCAGCCTCATGACCGAGGACACGCCGGAGGATTCCATCGACCTGCTGGCTGCCGGCCCGGCCGGCACGTTCCGCGTGCGCACGCCGAAGCTCGGCGTATCCGTCAATGGCGCGGGCGACGCCATCGCGGCCCTGTTCTTCGTCCATGCCGCCGAAACAGGCGATACTGCGCGCGCGCTGTCGCTCGCGGCCTCATCGACCTTCGGCCTCCTGAAGCGCACGGCCGAGGCAGGGTCGCGCGAAATCCTCACTGTCGCCGCGCAGGACGAGTTCGTCACGCCCAGCCGCATCTTCACGCCCGAGGCAGTCTGACCGCCATGGCCCGCCGCTATCATACGCTCGACGTCTTCACCGACGCCCCGCTCGCCGGCAACCCGCTCGCCGTCGTCCACGATGCCACCGGCCTCGACACGGCCGCGATGCAGAAGATCGCCGCCGAGTTCAACCTGTCGGAGACGGTCTTCGTCCTGCCGGAGACCGCGCCGGGCCACCGCGCCGACATCCGCATCTTCACGCCGGGCACGGAACTGCCCTTTGCCGGCCATCCGACGGTCGGCACGGCGATCATCCTCGCCATGCTGGACGGCCTCGCCGCCGGCGCCGAGATGCAGTTCGTGCTCGGCGAGAAGGCCGGGCCCGTGCCGTGCCGGGTGGTCCGCCATGCCGATGGCCGCTTTGATGCGACCTTCGAGGCGCCGCGGCGGCCGGCCGTGGTCGGCCCAGCCCCCGACCCCGCACAGCTCGCCGGCATTCTCGGCCTCACGCCCAGCGATATCGGCTTCGACGGGCATGCGCCGAGCCGCTACGGCGCCCCCGTCTCGTTCTGCTACGTGCCGGTGAAGACCCGCGCGGCCGTGGACGCCATCCGCGTCGATACCCGCTGGTTCGCCGAGACCTTCGCGGCCATCGGCGAGGATCATCCGGCGATCTTCGCCTATACGCGGCAGACCGTGGACCCGAATGCCGGTTTCCACGCGCGCATGTTCGCGCCCGGCCTCGGCATCGCGGAAGACCCGGCGACGGGGTCGGCGGCGGCGGCCTTTGCGGGCGTGCTCGCCGCGTTCGACCGGCGGGCTGAGGGCGACCATGCCGTCGTCATCGAACAGGGCTTCGCTATGGGACGGCCCAGCCGGATCGCGCTCGGCCTGACGATCGAAGGCAAGGCGGTGACCAAGGTCACGATCGGCGGCGGGGCCGTGATGATCGCCGAGGGGCGGCTTCATCTCTGAACCCGCCCAAATGTGAGCTGCCCAACGAAAAACCCGCCGGGCGAGGCCCGGCGGGTTTGCTATCCGGTTGAGCGCCTATCAGCGGCGGTAGCGGCAGACGCGCTCGCCGTAGCGGTTGACCCAGCAGCGACGACGCGGCGTCGTCTCGGCACCGATGATCGCGCCGGCAACGCCGCCGATCGCAGCGCCGGCGAGAGCGCCGCCGCCCGTGCCGGTGGCCAGACCGCCGATCAGAGCGCCTGCGCCCGCGCCGATGGCGCCGCCGGCAGCGGCCCGCTCCTCGCGCGGCGTGCATGCGCCGATCATCAGGGCTGCGGTACCGACCAGAGCCAATTTCTTCAGCATTGAAAATCCCTCCTGCAAAACCCCGACCCGGGGAGGACCATAAGTGACCACCGGGCGATTTGCCAAGCCGCCGTCAGTTCAGCTTTAACGGACGGTAACGCCGTGCTTCGCTGGGCCAGAGGGCTTGGCGGAACCTGCGCGACGCCTGTCATCGCGCGAGGACAACGCCCTGGCCGCTCCCCGGTTCCGCCGCATTCGCCACATTGATGCCACGCTGGACGCCAGCCCCTGGGACTATGCCGAACGGCAGAGGCAGGCGATCGACACCGCCTGGGCGGCCGCAACCGCCGCCAATCCCGCGCTGTTCAACGGCCGCGTGCTGCTGATGAGCGAGGGCCGGGTGACGGACGAGACCATGACCGGCCGCTACCGACCCGTTTTCTACGCCGAGTTCCTGCACTACATGCGCCACGGCGCGCCCGACGGGCGGACCAAGAACGGCTTCGCGCTGGCCGGCCTCGTCGCGTCGGACGGTGCGCTCGTCATGGGCGTGATGGGCGCGCATACCGCCAATGCCGGCAAGATCTATTTCCCCGGCGGCACGCCCGATCTCGACGACCTCGTGGACGGCCGCGTCGACCTGACGGGAAGCGTGCGGCGCGAACTGGAGGAGGAAACCGGCCTTCGCCCCGTCGAAGTGACGTTCGACGCCGATTTCTGGCTCTACGAGGACGACAAGCGCCTCGCCTTCGTCAAGATCGTCCGCACGCCGCTGGCGGGAGAGGCCCTGCGCCGGACGATCCTCCAGCGCCTTGCCGGGGAGCAGCAGCCCGAGCTTGCGGATATTCATCTCGTGCGCTCGGCGGAGGACCTGCTGCCGGAGCGGATGCCGGCTTTCCAGCTCGCATTCGCCGAATGGTGGCTTGCCGGAGGGGCCGAGGAGGCCGCTCAGCCCGGATAGCCGTAGCGGCGCTTGACGGCGACGAGCGCGGCGCTGGCCTCGCCCGAGCGACCGGCGGCGCAGGCCGCCTCCGGTCCGCGCAAGTCGGCGATCACCCGGCCATGGACGTCGCGGGCGACGTGGCCGGTGGCGAGATCGTTGTCCATCACCGCCCGGAAACGCGTGATTTCACCCGAGCAGCCGGCACCTTCCGGCAGGCGGAAGTCCGGGCGCGTGACGTATTGGGGCGAGGAGCCCTGCACGACCGGCTGCGGCGCGGGCGCCTCTCCCGTCGACTGGCAGGCAGCGAGCGCGAAGGTGCCGGCTATGGCGACAAGGGCGACGCGAACGGATTTGGCGGAGGTCATGGCGGGCCTCGAGGCAGCGACTCAATGCCAGGCAATCTAGAGCAGTTCAGTCTTCCGGGCGAATCGTGGAACGGCTCTAACCTATTGCCTTTCCACAAGTTATTGGTGCGATCCGGCATCCTCTTCGCTAAGGAGTACCGGCGCGCCGCTGGGCGCGGCCGACACGGGAGCCTTCGATGGAGCGGCGCGACGAGCGGTTCTCGTGGGAATGGGACGGCGTTTCCGTGGAACTCGGCCTGACCGAGATGGGCAGCGGGCCGACCGTGCTGCTCCTGCCGGCCCTCAGTTCGATCTCGACGCGCGAGGAAATGCTGCCGCTCCAGCGGCTGCTCGCGCCCTCGTTCCGCACCATCAGCGTGGACTGGCCGGGTTTCGGCGACCTGCCGCGCCCGAAGGCCGATTGGCGCCCCGAAACCTACCGCGCCTTCCTCCGGCATCTCGCCGAAGAGCGCATCCGGCCGCAGGCGACGGTGGCAGCGGGGCATGCGGCCAGCTATGCGCTGGCGCAGGCGGCCGACAAGGCCGGATCGCTCGGGCCGCTTTCCCTGATCTCGCCGACTTGGCGCGGCCCGCTGCCGACCATGTTCGGACGGCGGCTCGCGCTGTTCGGGCTGATGGCGCGCGGCGTCGATGTGCCCTTCGCGGGGGCGGCCTTCTATCGTCTCAACGTCAACCGCCCGGTCATCGGCATGATGATGCGCGGCCATGTCTACGAGGACCCGGCGCTGGTCACGCCGGAATTCATGCAGGCCAAGCTCAGGGTGACCGAGGCGCCGGGCGCGCGTTACGCCTCGTTCCGTTTCGTGACCGGCGAACTCGACCTGTTTCACGAGCGCGAGGCGATGCTCGCTGCCGCGCGTGTAGCGGGCGTCCCCTTGCAGGTGGTGCGGGGCGCGAAGGTTCCGCGCAAGTCGGGCGCCGAGATGGCCGCCCTCGCCGCACTGCCGGAGGTGGAAACGGCGGACATGACGGTCGGCAAGCTCTCCGTCTACGAAGAGCATGCCGGTGCCGTCGCGCCCGCCGTCGCCGATTTCCTGAAGCGCAGCCTTTGACCGCGGCCGTTCAGCCGAGCGGCTTCAGGCCCCGCTCGATCTGGGCGCGCTTGCTCTCCAGGAACGGCGGCAGCGCCAGCTTCTCGCCGATGGTGGCGAGCGGCTCGTCCACGTCGAAGCCGGGACCGTCGGTCGCGATCTCGAACAGGATGCCGTTGGGCTCCCGGAAATAGAGACTGCGGAAGTAGTAGCGATCCACAGGGCCCGAATTCGGGATGCGCAGGCCCTGCAACCGCTCGGCCCAGCCGCGATACTCCGCCTCGTCCGGCGTGCGGAACGCGACGTGGTGCACCGAGCCCGCGCCCTGCCGCGCCTGCGGCAGATGCGGCTCCACCGCGACGTGATACTCGGCCGCCGGCCCGCCATCGCCCATGGCATAGACGTGGACGGGCGAAGCGCTCGGCAGCGTGTATTCGCGCACCTTGGTCATGCCGAGGACATGGGTCAGCACGAGATCGGTCGTCTCCAGAACCGGCACGCTGGCGGTGATCGGCCCGAGACCGCGGATCTGGTGCTCGGAGGGAACTTCGCTCGCGTCCCACGGATGGGCATCGCCCGCGCCGCCATCGTCGATCAGGGCAAGGCGCTGGCCTTCCGGGTCCTCGAAATCGAGGGTCAGGCGGCCGTCGCGGATGGCCGGCGCGTCGTGCTTGACGCCCTTGGCCGCGAAACGCTCCGCCCACCAGCGGATCGTCGCCTCGCCGGAGACGCGCAGCGCGGTGCGGACGATGGCATTGGTGCCGCGCCGCTCGCGGTCCACCGGCCATTCGAAGAAGGTGACGTCGGAGCCGGGGCTGGCGATGCCGTCGCCATAGAACAGGTGATAGGCCGAGGTGTCGTCCTGGTTCACCGTGCGCTTGACGAGGCGCATGCCGAGAACGCCGGTATAGAAGGCGTGATTGCCCGGCGCGTCCGCCGAGACGGCGGTGAGGTGATGGATGCCGGTCAGGCGGATGCCGGCCGGACCGGATTCCGCATTCAGGTTCGATGTCGTTGTCTTCGATGTCGTTGTCATGGAGCTCTCCTCCTCAGGTGGACAAGACATCGGTCGCCGGGCGCTCCACGGCAAGGCGCAATGCCGCTCCACCGGCGCAAGCCGAGCTTGCAGCCATGCCTTCGAAAGCGGCTCGCGGAACCTCCCGGCGGCCCCGGCCCTTTCTCATGGGAGAGGGGCGCAGTAAGGTCCCGGCCAAGGCCGCAGGCGCTTGAGCGCCAAGACAAGGCCACATGCGGGACGACACCGGGAGACAGGCTCATGACCACCCTCGCCAGTACCGAACCGGCCATTGCCGGCAAGAGCGGCCCGTTCCGAGCCGACCAGGTCGGCTCGCTGCTGCGATCGCAGCCGCTGAAGGAAGCCCGTGCCGCGCGCGCCGCCGGCAAGCTGGACGATCTCGGGCTTCGCACGGTCGAGGACGCCGAGATCAAGAAACTGATCGCCAAGCAGGAAGCCATCGGGCTTCAGGCTATCACCGACGGCGAATACCGCCGCTCCTGGTGGCACTACGACTTCCTCTGGCAGCTCGACGGCGTGACGCGCGTCGAACTCGATCAGGGCATCCAGTTCGCCGGCGTGCAGACCAAGGCCGAAGCGCCGCGGGTGACCGGCCGGATCGGCTTCACGACCCACCCCTTCATCGACCATTTCAAGTTCGTGAAGGCGAACACGTCGCGCACGCCGAAAATGACGATCCCCTCGCCCTCCATGCTGCACTACCGGGGCGGCCGGAAGCTCATCAATATGGGCCTCTATCCGGATATGGAGGACTATTACCAGGACCTCGGCCAGGCCTATCGCAATGCGGTCCACGCCTTCTACGACGCCGGCTGCCGCTACCTGCAGCTCGACGACGTCTCCTTCGCCTATCTCTGCGATCCCGAGCAGAAGAAGATGCTGGCCGAGCGCGGCGACGACCCGGACAAGCAGGGCGAGATCTATGCCGGCATGGTCTCGGTGGCCATTGGCGGGCGGCCGAAGGACCTGCTGATCACCATGCACCTCTGCCGGGGCAATTTCCGCTCCACCTTCGTCGCCTCCGGCGGCTACGAGCCGATCGCCGAACTGCTGTTCAACACCATGCCGGTGGACGCCTATTTCATGGAATGGGACACCGAGCGGGCCGGCGGCTTCGAGCCGCTGCGTTTCCTGCCCAAGGGCAAGGCGGTGGTGCTCGGCCTCGTCACCTCCAAGACCGGCACGCTGGAGAAGAAGGACGACATCAGGCGCCGGATCGACGAAGCCGCACGATATGCGCCGCTGGAGCAGCTCTGCCTGTCGCCGCAATGCGGCTTCGCCTCGACGGAGGAGGGCAATACGCTCGCCGAGGACGAGCAGTGGCGGAAACTGGAGATGATCGTCGAGATCTCCCGCGAGGTGTGGGGCTGACGACGGGCTAGCCTGCGCCGCGCGCCCTACCGGCGCGTGGCGGGAGCGGGGATGCTGTCGGCCGTCAGTTCTCATCCCGGATGCCCGTCATGACATTGTCTGCCGCGACCTCGCCGACCGGACCTGCCGTTCCCCAGCACAATTCCCTCAGCGCCGCGGACAGCGAACCGGCGAAGCTCGGCATCATGGAGGGCTCGCCGCCGCCCGCCGACAAGGTGGTCAAGGTCGCCGACGGCTCGGCCCGCACCTTCCCCAAAATGCGCTGGGCCTACAGCAATATGCGCCAGATCGCGCCGACCAAGGCGGTGTCGCGCGGACCGGGGCCGGCCTTCGAACTGCCGCGCGCCGAGCAGGACCTCACCGGCGTCAAGGCCACGACCATGGACGGCAAGCCGACGACCTTCGGCGCGATGATCGCGGAGACCTATGCCGACGGCATCTGCGTGCTCCATCGCGGCCGGGTCGTCTTCGAGCGTTATTACGGCGCGCTGGCGCCTGAGAAGCAGCACCTCTGCATGTCGGTGACGAAGTCTTTCGTCGGCACGCTGGCCGAGATGCTCGCCGACGAGGGCGCCATCGATCCGGCCTCGCCGGTGACGCGCTACGTGCCGGAACTGAAGGGAAGCGCGTTCGGCGACGCCACGGTACGACAGGTCATGGATATGACCACGGGCATCAAATATACCGAGATCTATACCGACCCGAATTCCGACATCGCCGCCTACCGCCTCGCGGGCGCGGCCATGCGCGATTCGAACTATGACGGCCCGCAGAGCTTTTACGACTACCTGCCGACCCTGCCGAAACAGGGCGAGCACGACGTCCAGTTCACCTACAAGACGGTCAATACCGAGGTTCTCGGCTGGATATTGCGCCGGGCGAGTGGCGCCTCGCTGTCCGATCTGCTCTCCGAGCGGATCTGGTCGAAGCTCGGCGCAGAGCAGGACGGCCATTTCCTCGTCGACAGCGTCGGCACGGAGGGCGCCGGCGGCGGCCTCAACGTCACGCTGCGCGACCTCGCCCGCTTCGGCGAATGCATGCGGCAGGGCGGCGCCTTCAACGGCCGCCAGATCGTCGCGGAGCGGGCGGTGGCCAGCGTCGCGGGCGGCGGCGATCCCGCGAAATTCGCGCCGGCGGGCTATGCGACGCTGCCCGGCTGGTCCTACCGGTCGCAATGGTGGGTCAGCCACAACGAGCACGGCGCCTACATGGCCCGCGGCGTCCACGGCCAGTCGATCTATGTCGATCCGAAGGCCGAAATGGTGATCGCCCGCTTCGCCTCCTTCCCCATTGCCGGCAATGTCGCCAACGACCCGATCACGCTGCCCTGCTTCATGGCCGTGGCGAGGGCGCTGGCAGGCTGAACCGAGCGGAGCAAGCCTGCCGCAACATTTCAGCCGCGTTGCAGCCGCCTGCCGAGGTCACGACAAAGCCACGGACCGGCGAAATCTTGCAGAAATCGCCCTTGCCTATACCGTCCGTGCGACCCTGCCGCACGGTGGGTGCCGGGGCGCGCCGAATTGGAGAGATTCCGTCGATGTCGCTGCTGCCCCGCCTGCCTCTGCGCCTCGCACTGATCGCCTGCTGCGCTTCCCTCATCCAGATGCCGGCCGCCGATGCCCAGCAGCGACGGCGTCAGGCCCCTGCCGCCGGCAATAACGAGGTGACGCTGGTCAACCGCGGCAACGCGGCGCTGCATTATCTCTATGTGACGCCGGTCGCCGAGGCGGCCTGGGGCGACGACCGCCTCGGCAGCGAGACCGTGGCCCGCGGGCGGCGGTTCAACTTCAACCTCGACGGCGGCGAATGCCGCAACGACGTCAGGGCCGTGTTCGAGAACGGCACGGAGGAGACGCGCTTCGGCCTCGACCTCTGCCAGCGCCCCGAAATCACCCTGACCGGGCGGACCCAGACGACCACCGCCGACCTCGGCCGGCAGGGCCCCGTCGCGCTCTACGTGGTGCGCAACCGCTCCGGCAGCACGCTGCAGGTGCTGAAGATCGTCTCGTCCGACGGACAGGAGAGCGAGGACCTGCTCGGTTCGACGGTGGTCGAGGACGGCCGCAGCTTCACCGGTCGGTTCCTGCGCTCGGCGGGCTGCACCTACAATGTCGTCGCGACCTTCGAAGGCGCGGGCGAGCAGACCATTTCGGACCGCAATCTCTGCACCTCGCGCGAGGTGGTGTTCGGTGCCGACGCGCCGCCGCCAGCCGCCGAATCGCGCAGGCCGCGCGGCAACGAGGCGAGCCGTCCGGATGCCGAGACGCCCGGCGAGCCGCTGCGCTTCGTGCTGCAGAACCGCAGCTCCGTGCCGATCCAGTATCTCTATATCCGCCAGCGCGGCGCGAGCGGCTGGGGGCCTGATCGCCTCGGCAGCGAAGTGGTCGCGCCGCGCGGCGCGTTCAACGTCTCCATGCCGCGCGGGCGGAACTGCGAATACGACGTGCGCGTGGTGTTCGACGGCGGCCGGCAGGACGTGCGCAACGGCGTCGACCTCTGCCAGACGAGCGAATATCCGGTGAACGGCCCGGCCATCGTCGCCGGCCGCGGCCAGCGGAAAGAGCGTCCCAATGCGCGCGCGGCACAGCCGCAGGTCTCGCAGATCGTCGTGCTGAACGAGGGCGAACGCCCCGTCGAATCGCTGTTCATCTCGTCCTCGCGCGTCTCGACCTGGGGCGACGACATGCTCGGCACCAACCGCATCCCGCCGGGCGAGCGCTACACCGCCCGCGTCGAGCGCGACGACCAGTGCAATTACGATTTCCGTATCGTCTATCAGGGTGGCCGCGAGGAACGTCGGATGCGGCAGAACATCTGCTCGCGTCAGGAGATCGCCTTTGGTGGCGCCAATGCCTTCCGCATCGACGGCGGCGGCCCGGAGAACGGCCGCAAGGTCGTGCTGACCAATACCGGCCGCGGCGACATCCGCGAGCTCTACCTGACCCCGGTCTCGGACTCGCACTGGGGCGACGACCGGCTCGGTTCGGAGCTGCTGCCGCGCCGGTTCCGGCTGGAACTGCGCCTGCCCGAGGAGGGCGGCTGCCGCTGGGACATGCGTCTCGTCTATGAGGGCGGCCAGTCGGTCGAGAAGCGCGACCAGGACCTGTGCGCCCAGCCCGAGCAGGCCGTCGGCCGCGCGGGCCGGCCGGGCACCGTCGCCTCCACCGGCACCGGCTTCTACATTTCCAGCACCGGCCATGTGCTCACCAACCATCACGTCGTCGACGGCTGCACGACGGTCGCCATCTCCCGGCCGGGCGGCCAGCGCGTCCCGCTGCGCCTGATCGGCGCCGACGAGGGCGCGGACCTCGCCGTGCTGGTGCAGGAAGGCGCGACGACGCCGTTCCTCAACCTGCGCGGCGGCGATGCCGGCAAGCCGGTGCGCGCCGGCGAGCGCGTGGTGCTGGTCGGCTATCCCGCCCGCTCGCAGCTCGGCGGCGTCAACGTCACCGAGGGCATCGTGTCGGGCCTGCGCGGCGCGCTCGGCGACCAGAGCCGGTTCCAGTACACGGCGCCGACCCAGCCGGGCAATTCCGGCGGCCCGGTGCTCGACGCCTCCGGGCTCGTGGTCGGCGTGGTGGTCTCGCAGATCGACAAGATCTCCGGCGAGCGCACCGCCCAGAACATCAATTTCGGCATCAAGCTGGATCTGGTGCGCACCTTCCTCACGGCCAACAACGTGACGGCATCGAACGGCGAGCCGGCCAGCGCGCTGGCGGCGGCGGACATTCTCCAGAATGTCGACGACGCGGTCCTGCCGCTGGACTGCCTGGAGTAAGCGGCTTCACGAAGCCCTGTGAAACGCGAACGGCCCGGAGCGATCCGGGCCGTTTTCGTTTGGCGTCGGGGGCACTGCGCCAAGCGATAGCTCGCCGGAAAGCCGATGACTTCTCCGTCATGGCCGGGCACAGGCGGCTTTGAGCCGCCGTTTTCAGCTTGAACGCCGAGGCGTTGCCTCGGCTATGCCGGCCATCCACGGCTTTGAAGAACACGGCAATCGAAATGAAGTCGTGGATGCCCGGCACAAGGCCGGGCATGACGTTTTGAGATGGGCAGCTAGGGCCACCTTCTCCCAAGCACCTTCGCCGCAATGAACACCGCCGCGACGGCAACCAGCGCGCCGGCAAGACCATCGAGGATCCAGTGATGGTCGAGATAGACGCTCGCGACCAGCATCGACCCGGCATAGAGGATGTGGAGCGGCCAGGTGCGCCAGGTCGCCTTGCGTATGGCGGTCAGGAGCCCGATCAGCGGGAAGACCACATGCAGGGACGGCATGGCGCCGAAGGCATTGGCGGCCCGGCCGTAGAACTGCTTGAAATAGGTGATGCCGAGCAGGTCGTCGACGCGCAGGAGGCCCGCCGCGTTGGCCGCCGCCTTCACGTCGATGGCACAGCCGTTGAGGCGGATGTACCAGGGCGGTGCTGCCGGCACGATCAGCCACATGGCGAAGCCGATCAGGTGCGCCACCGCGAAGGCCCAGAGGTAGAAGGCCATGCGCTCGCGGTCGCGGACAAAGAGATAGAGCGCGTAGAGCGGCACGATGTAGAGAAAGGCCGCGTAGGGAACGGCGAAGAACAGGTCCCAGAACGGCGACGTATGCTGCTGGAGCCAGTCGCCGGGGGTCATGTTGGGCGCGACGGCGAAGAGCTTCAGCTCGAGCTCGCGCAGGTCGCAGCCATGGACGCGCGCGGGCGTGACGAAGATCGGGATGACGAAGCGGATGGCATCCGAGGCAAGCGCCACCAGCACGCCCGGATAAAGCGCGGCGGTGATCTGCTGTCCTGTCCGGTTGACCAGACCGATGATGAGCACGGCGCCGGCGATCAGCACGTGTTCGGGGCGCAGCTGGCCGGCCGGGATCATGGCGAGCGCATAGAGGGCCGGCGCCAGCGGCGCGAACCACCAGCGGCCCCACAGGGCGGTCAGGCGATTGTCGGTGAGGGTCATGGGATGATCAGGGAGCGAGGTCGGGGCGCGTGTCGGGCCCCCTGGCGTCGATGACGTTGCGGGCGACGCGCAGGGCGTCGGCGGCGGCCAGCACGCTGAGGATGCCGGTGAGCGCGATGCCGATCAGCGTGAAGGCCGGCGACAGGAAACTCAGCAGCATGGCGACGGCGATCAGCACCATGCGGTCGCCCCGGCGCATCCAGAGCGGGGGCAGTTGCACCTTCAGGCCCTCGCAGCGCGCGCGGACATAGGACACGGTATAGGCGGCGAGCAGGGTGAAGGCGGGAACCACCGCCATCCAGCCGGAGGTCGCATAGAGCACGATCAGCCCGAGCAGGGGCGCGGCATCGGTGATGCGGTCGACGGTCGAATCGAGCAGCGCGCCATAGCGGCTGACCGTGCCGGTCGAACGCGCCAGCGGGCCGTCGAGCATGTCGAAGACGCCGGAGAGCAGCAGGAACAGCGTCGCCCAGCCGAGCGCGCCATAGGCCGCGAAGACGCCGGACAGCAGCGCCGGCACCAGCGACAGCAGCGTCATCATGTTAGGGGTGATGCCGGTTCGGGCCAGCACGGCGGCCGCCTTGCCGAGGACGGAGACGAACGAAGCACTGCGGGCGATATCCTGAAGCGAGGCGCCTCTTTCGAGGCTCGCGAGGAGGCGCGAGGCCCAGCTTTCCGACATCAATCCGGCTCCCCGTTTGCCGCCTGCGGTGCTATCTACCCTCTCCCCTGCCCGAAAGCGAGCCGAGGTGACAATGCGCGATCCCATCCGGATCATGGCGGCCGCAACGTGCCGGTGATCCGCAATGCGCTGATGCGCTTCCGTCGAATGACGCCGGCTAGGCTCTATCAGGATCATGCCCGCGCGCGCAAATTGCTGCGCGAAGCGCCGGCTACCCGCCCGCCGTCTGCTGAACGGCCGGAACGGCTGGTCGTCACGCTGACGACGGTGCCGGAGCGCATGGACCGGCTCGCGCCGGTGTTCCGCAGCCTGATGGACCAGACGGTCACCGCCGACCGCATCGTCCTCGCCCGGCCGGAAGTGTCCAGACGTTCGGGCCAGCCCTATCCGCGGCTCGATCCGCCCTTTCCGGGGGTCGACGTGCTCGATTGCATGGACGAGGGACCGGCGACAAAACTGCTGCCCGCGCTGAAGGCGGAGCCCGACGCCGCCATCCTCGTGGTCGATGACGACGTGATCTACCCCGCCGATTTCATCGCGCAGATGCTCGACTGGCATCGGAAGCTGCCGAAGGCCGCGATCGGCTGGCGGGGCTGGAAGATCGTGCCGGGCCGGCACCCCAAGCGCTTCCCGCATGTCTTCGCCACCGCCCTCGCAGCGCCCGAGCCGGTCGACATCCTGCTCGGCACCTGGGGCTACCTGATCCCGCCGGGGGCCTTCGACGCGTCGGTCCACGACTTTTCCGGCTATCCGGACGGCGTGCGTTTCGTCGACGATGTCTGGTTCGCCGGCCATCTCGCCCGCCGCGGCATCCAGCGGCTGGTGATCCCCGGCCGCGGCCTGCCCATCGAGACCGAGGCCTCGAACCTCGCCGCGCTCACCTTCGGCCCGAACAGTTCAGGGACCAACGACCTCGCCGCCATCGAGGCGTTCAGGGAATGGTGGTGAGGCGGGCCGTGTATTCATGCGAGCCATTTGTATCATCATACAGGTAGAATAAGGTTGCTTCTAACGAAGCTCAGAATAGTCGATCTGCCGTTCTTCAAAGCCACTGCCTTGGGGGAAAAATTGGCCGCTGATCCGAAATCAATGAACGATCCGAATGCCGTCCGGACACTCATGCAAAACGCAGAAAAGCGCGGCGCGGCATCGTTGGTGAGAGACTGCCAACGACGTCTGTACGAACTCGGTGGCGCCAATATCGACGATCCCGTTGAACGCCGTCTCTGGGAGGCAGTCACCGCGTATGAAGAAATTCTGTTCCGGAAGCATGGAAAGCGGCAGCAAGCGGGCTATACGCGGCGCAAAATTCGAGACAAAGGCCCAATCGCTACACTTACCGATTGGGCATTGGACACGAAAGTCACGCCGGGTTTCGAGGCGCTGATCAACGACAATATGGCCGAGTTCACTGGCGAGTTTGTGGTGGTGCAATTCTCTGATCGTTTTGAACCGCATGTCGTTGCTGCGGCACGGAAACGGCTTGAAAAGCTCGGTGTGAGGTTGGACCAACCGTTCCGGTCGAAAGAATGAGGCGGGTCGTTTCGGGCCCGCCCCTGATCACCGGTTACTGCGAGCGCCGCGACAGCGACACCGCATAGGCCTCGGCGCGGATCGCCAGGATCGGGTCGTCCGACAGATCAATGCCGGCCGGCAGCAGCGCGGGGTTGAACATCTGCGCATCGCAGGCCCCCGGCTGGCCCGCCGCCTGCACTCCGGTGATCCGGAGACGGCCGATCTCGACGGTCTGGCGATCCGCCGGCCAGGCCGTGACCGCGTCATTCAGCGGATCGCCGGCCTGCGGTATCTGGAGCAACACCCGCCACTCGGCCGGGGCGCGGGCGACGCGCTCGCGCAGTTCGGCTTCAAGGAAGGTCGGCCCCTTCGCCGTGCGCTCCTCCGGTGTCAGGCCGATGCGGCCGGCCACCGGCTCGAAGGTCCAGCGGGCATGCTGCTTCTGGCCCTGCCGGTTGGTGAAGACAAAGCTGTTGACGCCGAAATAGGCCGATGTCGCGTAGCTGGCGGGGGGCGGGTTGTCCCTGAGATAGGCGATCTGCGGCATCCAGTCGGGATTGGCGGCATTGGCGGCCGCAATCGCCGGGGCATTCATCTGGCGCGTCTGCGGGTCGGGCGCGCGCACCTTCAGGAAGGCGAGGAAGCTTTCCGGCGTGCGGGCGGTGAAGACCGGCGTGTTGATCAGGACGAATTCGTGGTTGCCGTCGAGCGACAGCGACAGGCCGCGCACGCTCGGGCCATTGTCGGGCGCCATCGGACTGCCGCCGCCGATGGAGAAGCGCGCGACCACAGGCGAGCGCTTGTTGCGCTGAAGGGTATCGGCGGTCGTCAGGCGCTCGGCATTGCCGTTCGCCACGAAGTCGCCGACGGCGCAGAAGCCTTTCGCGCCGCTGCGGCGGCGGCCGGCATGGGTGCCGAAAACGCCCTGAAGGCCATCGACGAGTTGCGCCGAAAGCGGTTCGGCGGACATGGGGGCGGCCGGCGGGGCCTGAGCGGCGGCAGGGCCGGGCGACGCAAGCGCGCCAGCGGCGATCAGCAGGGCGGTGGCGATGGGGGATCGTGTCAGGTGGGGCATCGGTGCTCGCGCTCCTCTGGATGGCACGATCCGGCTTCGGGACGGCAGCACCTGCCGTTACGGAAATTTTGTTGCTTTCTGGAATCGGTCCAGATCGATGGCCGGTCGCGGCAGCGCAGGCGACCCCTCCCCAAAGCCTCGCGGCCAGCGTTCCCGGGGGCTGTGGTAACCGGCGACCTTAACCTCGCGTCATTCCTTGCCGCGTTATGACGTCCTCCGACCCGCTTTGGCGCCGGGCACGGAGAGAGACGATGTGTGAGCAATGCCCCCGGCCGCAGCTGTCGCGCCGCACGATGCTCCAGGCGAGCGCCGGTCTCGCTTTCGCTTGTAGCTTTGGCGCCGGTCTTTCCACCGCCCGGGCCCAGTCCGCCCCAGTCAGCGGCGACGAGGCGCTGAAGCGGCTGATGGAGGGCAATGCCCGCTACGTCGCCAATGCCCCGTCGGTTCGGGACTTCTCGGCCGGCCGGGCCGCACGGGCCCGGTCGCAGCATCCCTTCGCCTCGATCGTCAGCTGCGCGGATTCGCGCGTGGCGCCGGAACTCGCCTTCGATCAGGGGCCGGGCGACCTGTTCGTCGTGCGGGTGGCGGGCAATTTCGTCAACGAGGACGGACTGGCAAGCCTTGAATTCGGCACGGCGGTGCTGCAATCGCCGCTCATCCTGGTTCTCGGCCATACGAGCTGTGGGGCGGTCGCCGCGGCCATCGATGTCGACCGGAACGGAACGGTCCTGCCGGGCCGCCTTCCCGCACTTGCCAATGCCATTCGGCCGGCCGTCATCGCCGCCCGGAACACGCAGCCGGCGGACCTGCTGGAGGCCGCAACCATCGCCAATGTCCGCCTGAACGTCGAAAAGCTCCGCAATGCCGGACCGATTCTGGCCCAGCGCGCCGCGGAGAAGACCCTGACCGTGGTCGGCGGCGTCTACGATCTCGCGACCGGCAAGGTCGTCCTCGTCTGACGCCGGCCCGATTTCCGCTGCGCTTTCATCGGCCCCGCGCAACCGCTCCTTAAAGCCTCGCTGCTAGGCTTCCGTCAGCCCTTTTGCCGGAAGCCGTTCATGAGCCTCGCCGAGACGCCTGCCTCGTTCGCCTCCGGCGCCGGCCGCTGGGGCATGGCCGTCTTCACCGGCGCGGTCTTCACCAGCGCGGCGCTGCTCTTCGCGGTACAGCCGCTCTTCGCCAAGATGGTGCTGCCGGTGCTCGGCGGCTCGCCCGGCGTCTGGTCGGTCGCCATGGTGTTCTTCCAGGCGGTGCTGCTGGCCGGCTATGCCTATGCCCACGCGCTGACACGCCTTCTGCCCCTCAAGGGCGCCATCGTCGTCCATCTCTGCGTCATGGCGGTCGCCTCGCTCGCCCTGCCGCTCGCGGTGGCGCCCGGCTGGGGCCGCCCGCCGGTCGACGGCGAGGCGGTCTGGCTGCTCGGCCTGTTCACCGCATCGATCGGCCTGCCCTTCTTCGCGCTCTCGGCCAACGGACCGCTGCTGCAGGCCTGGTTCGCCCGCACCGGCCATAGCCAGGCCGCGAACCCCTATGTGCTCTATGCCGCCTCCAATGTCGGCTCGTTCATCGCGCTCTTCGCCTATCCGTTCCTGATCGAACCGCTCTCGACGCTCGGCTGGCAGACGGGGTGGTGGACGCAAGGGTTCAACATCCTGATCGCGCTGATCGCCGGCTGCGGTCTGGTCGCGATCCGCACGGCGAACGAGGCCGGCACCCCGGCCGAAGCGGCGAGCGGCGTCGAACCCGCGCCGGCCGCGCGCACCATCGTGGGCTGGATCGGCCTGTCCTTCATCCCCTCGGCGCTGCTGGTCGCGGTCACCGCGCACCTGTCCACCGACGTCGCCGCGGCTCCCTTCCTGTGGGTGATGCCGCTCGGCCTGTTCCTGCTCACCTTCGTGCTGGTGTTCCGCGATCCGCCCACGCTCAGCCAGCGCACGATGCTGGCCATCCAGCCGTTCCTGATCGCCGCCGTGGCGATCTCCATCGCCAAGCCGACGCTGCTCGGCTCCATCGCCCTGGTGGCGGGCGTGCATCTCGCCGCCTTCTTCGTCACGGCCATGGTCTGCCACGGGGAACTCGCTGCCCGCCGGCCGGCACCGCGCCACCTCACCGCCTTCTATCTCTGGATGTCGTTCGGCGGCGTCCTCGGCGGCATATTCGCCGGCCTCCTCGCCCCGCGCATCTTCAACTGGGTGGTGGAATACCCGCTGGTCCTCGTCCTCGCGGTGCTGTGCCGGCCGGGCGCGAGCCTCGCCGCCTTCCGGCAGGACCGCGTCGCCAAGATCCTGGCAGCCCTTTGCGTGGCCGCGCTTCTGCCTGCGGGTTTCCTCGGCGTGTCGCCGCTCGCCATCCTCGCCACCGGGGCGCTTCTCGTGACCGGGCTGTCGCTGGTCGCTGCGCTCGCCTGGCGCGATCACCCCATCCGCTTCGCGCTGCTGCTGGTTCTCGCCCTCGGCGTGATCCGCATCTATCACCTCGACACCGGCGACAGCCGCACGACGCGCAGCTTCTTCGGCGTTCACCGGGTCGTCGTGACCGATGACGGCCGCTTCCGCCTGCTCCAGCACGGCACGACGTTCCATGGCGCCGAGCGGCTCGTCGATGCCGGCGGCCAGCCGGTGCAGGGGCCGCCCGAGCCGCTGACCTACTACCACCGCGAAGGCCCGCTCGCCGGCGCCATCTTCGCCACGCGCGAGCGCCTGGGACGACCGCTGCGCGTCGGCGTGGTGGGCCTCGGCAGCGGCTCGCTCGCCTGCTACGCCCGGCCCGGCGACGCATGGCGCTATTACGAGATCGACGCGGAGGTGCTCCGCATCGCCCGCGAGGAGTTTTCCTTCCTGCGCCGCTGCACGCCGGATGCACCCGTTGTGCTCGGCGATGCCCGCCTGACGCTGACCGAAGGCGAGCAGGGCCTCTACGACGTGCTGGTGATCGACGCCTTTTCGTCGGATTCCATCCCCGTCCATCTGCTGACGCGCGAGGCCATGGCGATCTACCGGCGCAAGATCGCGCTCGGCGGCATCGTCGTCCTGCACATCTCCAACCGGCACATGGAGCTTGCCCCGATCGTCGCAGCGATCGCCGCCGAGCACGGCATGGTGGCGCGGGTCAACGACTATGCCTCCAGTCGGGACCGGGTCGCCGAGATGCGCCTCGCCATCACCGCCGCGGTCGTGGCTGAGCGCCCGGCGGACCTTGCCGGCCTCGGCGAGGCACAGGGCTGGCGCAGCGCCGAGGCGCGGGGCGTCAGGCCGTGGACCGACGACTATTCCAACGTCATCGGCGCGATCATCGCCCATTACCGGAAATAGCGGGCGCGAGGCCCCCCTCCCCCTTTTCGGCGAAATGCTCTAAGAGCGCGGCGATGTCTGCCGCCAGCCCCTCCCCCTGCCGCGTCGCCCTGACGGTCGACATGGAGCCCGACTGCCCGCCCTTCCTGTGGACGTGGCGGGGCGTGACCGAGGGCGCGCCGAAGCTGCTCGACCTCTTTGCCCGTCAGGGGATCGAGACGACGTGGTTCACCACCGGGGATACCGCGCGGCTCTATCCGCAGGCGGTGAAGGCCGTGGTCGATGCCGGCCATGAGTTGGCCTGTCACGGCGTGACGCACCAGCGCTTCGACTGGATGTCGAAGGACAGCGCCCGCTGGGAAATTCAGGAATCGACCAAGCGGCTGCGCGATTTCGGCGAGATCACCTCGTTCCGCGCGCCCTATCTGCGCTTTCCCGGCCATTATCTCGATCTTCTGGAGGCCGAGGGCTTCCGGCTGGATTCCTCGCAGGCGCTCTACAAGAAGGACGTGCCGGGCGTCGAAAACGGTCCCTCGCTCGTGCGCATTCCCGCCTCGATCACGTCGAGCGCCCTGCGCATCCCGAAACTGCTGCGCGAGTTTTTCCTCGCCCGAAAGCCAGATCCGGTCGTGCTGTTCGTCCATCCGTGGGAGTTCGTCGACTTCCGCCAGTCGAACCTGCGCCTCGACTGCCGCTTCCGCACGGGACAGCCGGCGCTCGACGCGCTGTCCTCGGTGATCGACTTCTTCAAGGGCCGCGGCGCGACATTCACCACCATGCGCGCCCTCGGCGAGGAGGCGCATGCGCGCCGGGCGCCTGAAGCGTCGAGGATCGCTGCATGACGACGCCTGCTTCGCCCGACGTCGTCGCCCCCGCCCCGTCCCGACGCCTGTGGTGGGTGCTCGGCTGGTGCGTTCTGGCCGTCTTCTTCGCCATCGCCGCCTTCGCGCTCCCTTGGAAAGACGTGATGTCGGCGCTGACCGGCGCCAAATGGCAATGGGTGGCGCTCGCCGTCGTCGTCATCGTCGCCGGCTGGCCCTTGTGGATCCTGCAATGGTGGCTGCTGGCGCCGGCCGCCCACCGTCCGAGCTTCGCGCGCATGGCGCAGGTGACGGCGCTGACCGGCACGGCCAACACCTCCCTGCCGATTGCGGGCGTCGTCGCCGCTGTCGGATTCCTGATCGCCCGCGGCCGGCTGCCGGCAAGCGCTGCGGCCTCGCTCTATGCGGTGGACCAGCTCCTGACCGGCTTCGCCAAGCTCGGTGTGCTGGTGCTGGCGGCTTGGCTCGTGCCGGTGCCGGACTGGCTGCGCGCCGGCCTCCTGACGCTCGCCGGCGTCATGGCGCTGTTCACGCTGGCCATGCTGGCGGCCGCCCATGGCGGCGAGCTCATTCACCGCCTCGCGACCCGGCTGACCGGCCGCGCGGCGCAGTTCGTCCATCATTTCGCGGATTTCGTCGCCCATCTTGAGCCGATGCGCAGTCCGCTGCTCGGCTTCTCGACCACGATGCTCGCCTTCGCCAAGAAGGCGGTGGAGGTGCTGTCGGTGCTGATCATCCAGGTCGCGGTCGGCATCGAGCCCTCGATCGCCTCCGCCGTGCTGGTCACCGCCGCGCTCAGCCTTGCGACCATGGCGCCGATTTCGCCCGGCCATCTCGGCGTCTACGAGGCGACCGTCATCTTCTGCTACCAGTTCATGGGCGTGCCGCTGCCGCTCGCCGCCGCCGCCGCCTTCCTGCAGCACGGCGCGGGCTTCGCCGCCTCGTTCGCCGGCATCGGCTATCTCGCCTGGGCGCTTCCGCGGGACGGCCGGGGAGCGCGGGCGCTTTAGGCCACCGCCGCTATCGCGGCCCGGTATTCCGCCTCATAGCGCGGCGCGAGTTCGGTCCAGTCGACGCCCGCCGGCGGCGTGCGGGCGGCCTCGGTCAGCGCGGCGCGCTTCGCCGGATCGACGATCATCGCGCGCAAATCGGCCGCCAGCGCCGCATCGTCCTCCGCCAGCAGCGCATCGACGCCGTGCTTGAGGAAGTCCCGCGCGCCGGACTGGGCCATGGTCAGGACGGGCAGGCCGGCGGCCCGCGCCTCCAGAGCCGCGATGCCGAAGGATTCGAGCTTCGAGGCCAGCACGAAGACATCGGACCGGTGCAGCAGGTCGCGGATCGCCTCGCGCGGCTGGCGGCCGGCGAGAACCACCGATTGCTCGAGGCCAGCCCCGCGAATGATCCGCTCCAGCGCCGGCCGCTCGTCGCCGTCGCCGACGATCGTCAACCGCGCCGAACCCTGCGGCAGGCCCGAGACGGCTTCCGCGAAGGCCTTGACCAGCCAGCGCGCCCGCTTGCGCTTCTGGAGACGGGTGACGGAGATGAGTTCGACGAGGCTGCCATCCGGAGCGCTCTCCCCGTCTCCCGCCGCGCTGCGCGCGTCGACCTCTCCCCGCCGGGGAGAGGTGGGAGCTTGATTCTCCGGCCGCTTCCACCAGCCGAGATCGATCCCGTTGGGCAGGATTGCGATATCCCGGTCCTTGACGAGCGGGCGCATCGCCTCCGCGGCCACCGTCGAGACCGTGTTGAAGCGCACGGTCGAGGTCGAGTAGCCGTGCAGGGCGTCGAGTATCCACAGAGGAGTGTCGTAATATTTTAGAACGGAATGGAAGCTCGCGACCGCCGGCAGGCGATGGCGCGCGCAATACTGGATCGCGTGGTGGGCGATGGGCGCGACATTGCCGACCTGGATATGGATGACGTCGTAGCCGCCCTCCGACATGGACTGGCGCAGCGCCTTGAAGACGCCGGGCGTCACCGCAATGCCGAAGCCGGGCAGGCGCGGGCCGGGCAGGCGCTCGACGGGGATGCCATCCACCACCGGGTCGCCGGGCACGCCGCAAATCACCCTGACGTCATGGCCGCGCGCCATCAGCGCCAGCGCGAGGTCGCGCATCTGCATCTCGATTCCGCCGACGCGCGGCACGAACCAGTCGCTGACCAGGGCGATCTTCAAGGGATGCGTCTCACGGATGCCGGCGGGGACTCACGCATAGCCGCGTTCGACGAACCATGTCCACGCATCGCGGAAGGCATCCACCGCCGGTCGCGGCGCATAGCCGAGGTCGCGCGCGGCTTTGGCGCTGGAAAAGTGATGCGGGAGGCAGGAAATCGCCGCCGATGCCGAATTGAGCTCCGGCTCCCGGCCGGTCAACCGTCCCAGAAGGTCGCCGGCACGGCCCGCCGCCATGACCAGCGCCGCCGGGGCGGTCATCACCGGGCCGGACCGGCCGGCGGCCTTTCGCATCTGCCGGAAGGCTTGCGTGTAGGTCAACGCCTCGCCGGACAGGACATGGCGACTGCCGGGCGGCGCCTTGCGCGCAGCCGTCAGGATCGCCGCCGCGACATCGCCGGCATGGCAGAAATCGTTGCCGCCCGGCGGGGCGATGCTCATCGGCCCACGGCAGGCGGCGAGCATCAGCCGGCCCGACGAAGGCTTCCAGTCCCACGGGCCGAGGAGGAAGCCGGGATGAACGATCACCGCATCGAGGCCCCGGTCGATCTCGGCGAGAATCGCCTGCTCGGCCTCCCGTTTGCTCGCGGCATAGGCCGTATCCAGCGCATGGGGGGCGGCCGGCTCGCCTTTGCCGGGTGCGTCGCGCGTGCCCCAGACGAGCGTATCCACAGTCGAAACATGGACCAAACGGACGCCGGCAGCCCGGCAGGCGGCCGCAAGACGTGCCGTCGCGACAGCGTTGTCCCTGCGGAAGGCAGCCATGCCCGAGCGGCCGATGCCGACCCGCGCGGCGCAATGGATCACGGCGAAAGCACCCCTGAGAAGCGGATTCAGGTCGTTTTCGGCGAGATCAGCCTCGATCCGGCGGATTTCGAGGCCGTTCAGCGGCAGATGCGCGCTGGTCGGGCGGACCAGCGCAGTGGCCTCCAACCCTTGCGCAAGCGCCTGCCGCAGAACGGTATTCCCGAGAAGTCCGGTGGCTCCGGTAACGATCAGCACGGGACCCCTTCAAATGACAATCCAATGAAGTATAAGGGGCGCCGCGCAGCCGGTGATTTTCGGCCCAAGCGCCTGGAGATCATTCGTGTCACGGTCTGCTATTCGTGTTGCCATCGTCGGCGTCGGCAATTGCGCCGCTTCCTTCATTCAGGGCCTCCACTACTACAAGGACGCCAAGCCGGGTGAATCGATTCCGGGCCTGATGAATGTCGAGGTCGGCCCCTATCATATCCGCGACATCGAGATCGTCGCGGCCTTCGACATCGACAGCCGCAAGGTCGGCCAGGACGTGGCCGACGCCATCCTCGCCAAGCCGAACAATACGATCCAGTTCGCCAGGGTGCCGGAGACCGGCGTCAAGGTGCAGCGCGGCCCGACACTCGACGGCATCGGCAAGCATCTTGTCGGCGTGGTGACCGAATCGAAGGAGGAGGCGGCCGATGTCGCCGCCGCCCTCAAGGCCGTGAATGCCGAGGTCATCATCTCCTACCTGCCGGTCGGCTCGCAGAAGGCCAGCGAGTACTACGCCGAACAGGCTCTGGAGGCCGGCTGCGGCTTCATCAACTGCGTGCCTGTGTTCATCGCCTCGAACCCGGAATGGGCCAAGCGCTTCACCGACAAGGGCCTGCCGATCGTCGGCGACGACATCAAGAGCCAGGTCGGCGCGACCATCGTGCACCGCGTGCTTGCCCGCCTCTACGAAGAGCGCGGCGTGAAGATCGACCGCACCTACCAGCTCAATTTCGGCGGCAATACCGACTTCCTCAACATGCTGGAGCGCGAGCGCCTGACGTCGAAGAAGAAGTCGAAGACGCAGGCCGTCTCCAGCCAGATCGACGTGCCCATCCACGCCGACAACATCCATATCGGCCCCAGCGACTTCGTGCCGTTCCTCGATGATCGCAAGATGGCCTATATCCGCCTCGAGGGCACCGGCTTCGGCGGCGTGCCGCTCAACATGGAGCTGAAGCTGGAGGTCTGGGATTCGCCCAATTCCGCCGGCGTCGTCATCGACGCGGTGCGCTGCGCCCGCATCGCCCTCGACCGCAAGATCGGCGGCCCGATCGGCGGCCCGTCGAGCTATTTCATGAAATCGCCGCCGAAGCAGTTCACCGACAAGGAAGCGCGCACGCGCACGCTCTCCTTCATCCAAGGCACCGACTGAGCGGAGCTTTCCGGCTCCCCGGTCCAGGGACTGGACGGCCTCGCCCCATGATCATCGCCCGCCGGATCGCCAAGGCGCATGACGGGCGACCGGTGGTCAGGGGTGTCGATCTGGCGTTGCGGCGCGGCGAGGTCGTCGGCCTGCTCGGGCCGAACGGCGCGGGCAAGACCACCACCTTCTCGATGATCGCGGGCATCCAGGTGCCCGACAGCGGCGTGGTCATGTTGGACGATGCCAATATCACGCGGCTGCCGCTGTTCATGCGCGCGCGGATGGGGCTCGGCTACCTGCCGCAGGAACCCTCGATCTTCCGGGGCTCCTCGGTCGAGGACAACATCCTCATCACGCTGGAATCGATCGTTGCCGGGCGCGCCGCGCGAAAGGCGCGGCTGGACGAACTGATCGGCGAGTTCGGCCTCGATCATGTGCGGCACGCCAAGGCGGGCGGACTGTCCGGCGGCGAGCGGCGGCGGCTCGAGATCGCGCGTACGCTGGCCAGCGACCCCTCCTTCATCCTGCTCGACGAGCCCTTCGCCGGCGTTGATCCCATCGCGGTGACGGAAGTGCGCCTGCTGGTGCGCAAGCTCGCGGGCCGGGGCATCGGCGTGCTGATCACCGACCACAACGTGCGCGAGACGCTGAGCCTCGTCGACCGCGCCTATATCCTCGACGACGGCCTGATCCTCGCCTCCGGCGCGGTCGAGCGGATCGTCGCCGACCCGCGGGTTCGCGCCGCCTATCTCGGCACCGATTTCGTGCTCTGAGCGGCTGTGGCCGCCGCGCAACAGGCGGCTCGCAACCAGCCGGCGCCGCCATGCTGCCGCAATCCGGCAACCTTCGCGCCTTCGCTGCGACACCGTCCGTTAATCATGCTCGTTCATGATCCCGGCAGTAACCGAAAGGCCGCAACCATGCCGCTCTTCGACGGAGTTGGCCTCGCTATCGCCCTCGCCTGCGGACTGCTCGCCGTCCGCGTGATGGCCGGCGTCTGAGCGGTCAGACGAAGCCCAGCCGCCACAGCCCGGCCACGACGGCGAGCGCGAAGAGCGCCGCCACCGCATCGTCCAGCATGATGCCGAGACCGTCATCGACCTGCCGATCGATCAGGCCGATAGGCCATGGCTTGGCGATGTCGAACAGGCGGAACGCCAGGAAGCCGGCGACGACCGCCCAGCCGCCGGCCGGGGCGAAGGCGATGACCGCAGCCATGGCCCAGGTTTCGTCGAAGACGATGGCTTGATGATCGTGAACGCCGGCATGGCTGGCTGCCGTCCGGCAGGCCCAGACGCCGATCAGGAAAGTGGCGATGAGGATGGCGGCCGCGACGGCTACGGGGAAAGTCGCGAGCAGCAGCCCCAGCGGAATGCCGAACAGCGCGCCGACAGTGCCCGGTCCATAGGGAAACAGCCCCGCGCCACCGACGAGCGCCAGCATGTGGGCCGGATGGGCCGCCACGAAGGCGATATCGATCGGCACCAGCGCGGCGCCGCCCTCGTCCGGCGCGGTGGTCATGCGGCGATCCCCTCCGCCGGCGCATCGCCATAAAGGCGATAGCGCTTGCTGATGCTCCCGCCGGCATTCTCGATCATGCGGCTCATGCGGACATTGTCGTCGAGAATCCAGCCCATCTCAATCTCGCTATCCACGGGATTGGCACTGATGAGATTGGCGATGGCGACGATCGGCAGGCTGGCGCCCAGCAGCGTGTCGCGCAGTTCGGCGCGCACGCCGAGCAGGGTGATGCGGCCGGTGCGGAACCTGTGGGTCATCAGCCGCCAGATCAGCCGGGCCCAGTTGAACGGCAGCAGCCGGCCGCCAAAGCCGCGCACCAGTTCGTAGGCGTTCGGCAGGGCGAAGGCGAAGGCCACCGGCTTTCCATCCATTTCGAGGATGATGCCGTAGCTTGCCTTCATGACGGGACGGGCGATCTGCAGGAGGGTCGCGAGCTCCTCGCGCGCCAGCGGGATGAAACCCCAATTGTCCTTCCACGACGCATTGAAGAGCTCGGTCATGATCGCGGCCTCGGCGCCGAGATTCCAGAGGTTCAGGTGGCGGACGGTCACGCGGCTCTGCTGGGACAGCCGCGCCACACGCGCGCCGGTCCAGCGCCGGGCGACCTCGGACGACACCGAATAGGCCAGCAGGTCCTTGACGGGCGCGAGCCCCGCCTGCTCGACGAGCGCCCCGAGATAGGGCGGATGCCAGGGCATCAGCACCATGTCGCCGTGCTGCTGGCCCTCGATCTGGACGCCGGCCTCCTCGTTGATCGAATAGGTGAAAGGCCCCTCGATCCGGTGACGGCCGCGGGCGGCATGCCAGCCGCGGGCGGCCGCGATCAGGGCCGCGACCACTTGCGGGTCATCGATGGCGTCGAGGCAGCCGAAATGCCCGGTCCCGGCGCGCTCGGGCGGCGTCAGCCGGTCGAACTGCGCGGAAATGCGGCCGAGCGCACGGCCATTGCCGTCCTCGGCGATGAACAGCGCAGCTTCGCCATGGGTGAGGAAGGGCGCCCATTTCGGATGAAGCAGCAGCTTGCGCTCGAGATCGACGGGCGGCTGATAGCCGGCCATTCCGGAATAGAGCTCTCGCGGTATGCGGATGAAGCGGCTAAGGTCGCGGCGTGACTTTGCTTCGACGATCTGCAAGCGGCTGTGTCCCCGATCGGCGCCTGGGCGATCCGCTAATCGGCCTGTGCGACGGGCTCGGTCTCTACACCCTTATGCTGCGCTGCGCCAGCGTGGAGCCGGCTGCGTGAACGCCTATGCCGTGCTTGTCCGGCGCCTGCGCTCGCGCCTCGATCTGACGGGGCGCTCGCGCCCGTTTCCGCGCCAGCAGGGCAACCGCATCAAGCGCGAGGTGATCGTCCAGGTGGCGCTCGTGCTCCTCCTGATCGAGAGCATCTTCGTCGCCGAACAGCTCATTTCCGGCCTGCTGGAAGAGGTGCTGAAGATTCGCGCCTCGCTCGGCGCGACACTGGCGCTGATGACAGCCATGCTGCCGCAGGTCTTCGAGCTGGCCCTGCCGACCGCCATCCTGATCTCCGTCTACAGGGTTTCGCTCAACCTGCGCGAGGATCGCGAATTCCTGATGCTGTCGAGCCTCGGCATTCCGCCGCACGGGCTCATCCGGCTGGTCATCCGCATCGGCATCATCGCGCAGATCGCCGCCATCGCAGTCGGCGGCTTCATCGACCCCTTGTCGCGCTACGGCTTTCGGCTGGTCATGTTCGCGGCCCAGTACAACGCGCTGATGGGCGGCACGATCACCGCTACCCGCCTGATCGAGACGCGCGTCGGCACCGTAGCGGTCACACCCCGCCCGGACGGCGAACCGCGGCCGCGCCTGTTCGTGCGCCAGACCAATCCGGACGGCACCGAGCGCATCGTCGTGGCCAACGGCTCGCGGCTGACCGGCCCGGACGTCAGCGGCCGCGTCGCGCTGCACCTCTACGATTTCGTCGTCGACGACTTCGCAGCGCCCGATCCCGGCGCGGCGCGCCCACGGATCGCGCCGGTCTCCTCGCTGCGCGGCATGTCCACCCAGCAGAGCATGGTCATCGACGACGTGGTGCCCTTCGATCCGCGCGGCCGCAACACCGCCGAACTGACGCTCCCCGAACTGATATCCACGGCCGGCGCCGATACGGGCCATAGGCTGGAACTCGGCAAGCGCCTCGGCCGCAGCTTCCTTTGCCTGCTCGCGCCTTTGATCGCGCTGCTCGCCCTGTCCTTCACCAACCGGGCCAATCAGGCGCTCGTGCTGCCCTTCGCCTGCGCCGGGCTGATGGCCACCGAGATATTCGGCACGACCGCCCTGTCCCGCTTCCTCGTGGTGGGCCCCGGGGCGATGATGGCGATCATTCTGGTCGGCGCGCTGGCGATCGGCGCATTCCTCATCACCGTCATCGCCATCCGCTCGTCGTCGATCGCGCGGCCGGCGCTGGGCCGGGCATGACCGCCCTCGACACCGCGCGGCCGCAGCGAGGGGCAAGGCGCTTCGCCCTCGTTCCGCTCGGCACCTATACGCGCACCCTCGTCCTTGCCCATGCCCGGCATGTCGGCACGGTCACCGCCGCGCTGCTGGTCATCGCGATGACGCTGGACCTGGCCCCGCGCGCGGAATGGATCGCCTCGCAGTCGCCGAGCCGCGGCGCGCCCGCCCTCGTGCTCCATTTCCTCTGGTATCTGTCGCTGCGCATGGCCGACCTGATCGGCAACCTGCTGCCGCTCGCCTGTTTCATGGGCCTGTTCTGGTCGGAGATCACCCTGACGCAGTCGCGCGAGCGGGTCATAATCTGGAACGGCGGCCGCTCGCCCCTGCAGACGCTCGTGCCGCTCGCCATCCTCGGCATCTTCTTCGGCGCGCTGCAGGTCACCGCCCTGTCGGTGCTGCGCCCGGGGGCGGTGGCCATCCAGATGGAGCAGAATCTCGGCGAATACGGCCGGCGCTTCGACCGCCGCCTGCACCCGCAGACGCGAAGCTGGATCACCCTGCCGAACCACCTGATCCAGGCGCGGATCGATTTCCGCGCGAGCCGGCTGGTCGACGTGCAGGTCTTCGAGTTCTCCGATACCGGCCGCCTGAACGGGCGCATTGAAGCCGCCTCCGCCGAACCGACCGCCACGCACGGTCGCTGGCGCTTCCACGCGGGTAGCCGATGGGACGCGCCCGATGCCGCGTCCGACAGCCAGCCGACCGATACGGGGGCGGCAAGGCGCTTCGAAACGGAGGAAGACGACCTGCCTCTGGACCCGCTCTGGCTCGCCAATTTCGGCATCGACGCGCGCTATCTGCCGACCGGCGTCCTCGCGGCCCTCGCCACGCGGCCGGACATCCCCGAATCCTCCGGCTACCGGACCTGGCGGCAGGTCCGCTTCGCCCAGTTCTTCCTGCCTTTCGGCATGTTGCTGCTCGCCTCCTGCCTCGCCACGGCGCTGATCGCCCAGAGGACGGCCTTCAAGCCGATGATCCTGATCGGCCTCGCCGGCTATTTCCTCTATGTCTCCAACAATATCGTCGTCTGGCTCGGCGAATATGGACAGGTGTCCGCCGTTCCCGCAGCCTGGCTGATGCCGCTCGTCATGGTCGCTGCGGGCCTAGGCCTCATGACCTGGCTCGAACGGCGCGGCCGGGCGTCATGAGCCTCGCCCGCGCAAGAGTGTCCGCATGATTCCGCTCGTCCTGCACCAGACCTGGGAGACGATGGACCCGCCCGCGCCTCTCGCGGACTTTCGCGCGACCTTCGCGGCCTGCAATCCGGGTCTGGACATGCGGCTCTATGATGCCGCCGCACGCCGGGAGTTGGTGCGCAGGCACCGGCCCGACTTTTCCGACACGTTCGAGGCCATCGCGCTTCCGGTGGTCGCGGCCGACGTGTTCCGGCTCCTCATCGTCCATGAACTGGGCGGCTTCTACGCGGATCTGGACGTCGTGTGCCATCGCCCGATCGACGTCTTCGCGGCGACGGACAAAGCGGTGTTTCCGGTCGAGGCGCACATGACCCGCCGGCGCCAGATCGAACTCGGCTATGCGCAGCCGCTTCAGATCGGCAATTTCATGTTCGCGGCGCCGCCGCGCCACCCCTTCATCGGCGCCTTCCTGAACAGCGTCATCGACCGCCTGAAGGCACGGCCGATCGCCACCCGCGCGGAGGTCGAGGATGCGTCGGGGCCACGCGCTCTAACGCGGTTCTTCTATGCCCAAAGGCCCGCGGATGCCGGTGTGCTGCACCAGATATTCTGGGGTCCGCCCGACATCTACGCGGAATTGCCGGTGCTTCGGACGCGCATCCACTGCCGCCACCGCAATCTCGGCAGCTGGAAGGGCGACGCGGCACGCCCCCCGCTCTCCCGCCGGCTGATCGAACGGAACAAGCTTCCGAATCCCTTTCCGTCAGGGCTCTGGCACGATTTCGGCTGGTGAAGGCGGACTTCTGGCGAGGGCGGATTTGCCGCCCGTCACATGTCCAGGCGGATCCGCTCGCGCACGGCCTCGCCGGAGGCGATGTCGAAGCCGTGGATGTCGACATAGTGGACCTTGGGGATGAAGCGCCCGCGCTCGGCCATGGCATAGGCATAGACGACGCGGACGGTGCGCTGGCCGATCTTCATCAGGGCCCGCGGCTTGCCGTCCTCGCCGATCTCAACGACGGCGTCGCGCTCGCGATAGCTCGCGAGCCGCGTGGAGTATCGGCCCTCCGACACGCTCTGCGTGCTGACCCCGAAGGCGAAGACCCGCTCGAAGAAGGACAAGGGGCGCCGCGCGCCGTCGGCATCGTTGTAGCGGCGCCAGAACACCTCCACGGGATTGCGCGGGTCGAGCCTGCCGTCAGCCCCCTGTCTGGCGACGTAGACGAGGACGTTCTTGTCGATGGCCTGCTGGATATAGACCAGCATTCCCGGATCGTTCGGCACGGGCAGGTCAGGCCGCGCCACCGGCAGGCTGCGCGAGACACTGATTTCGGAGCGCCGGACGGAGATGGGGGGCAGGCTGTCCTGCGCGAGGGCGGGCGCGCCCGCGATCCCGCCAAGCGCCGAAAGGATGAGGCTGCGGCGGCCGATTCCGGTCATGGTCCCGAATTCTCCGTTCATGCCCTTCTGCGCCGGGCGGCCAGACCGCGCCGCACGGCGCCACAAGGCCCCTAGATAGGACGGAAGGAACGGTTTAGGAAGGCGTCCGGCCCGGGTCAGGCGCAGCACTGGACAACCGTGGCCAAGCGTGCGACGCAACCGTGACGGTTCACAAAGGTCCAAGAATGACTGAATCTACTGCTGCGTTCGGGGGTGACCAGTTGACGCGCGATCTCATCGAGGTGATCGCGAAAGAAGGCATGGTCGACATGGCCGGGGTTGGCCCGGAAACCACTCTCGCCTCGCTCAACATTGCCAGCGTCGACTACATGATGATCCTTGCCGCAATCGAGGAGAAGTTCGCGGTCTACATCCCGATGGACGAGAGTCTTGCGGAGGTGAAGGACGTCGGCGGCCTCCTGGACGTGCTGAGGCAGCGCATTCTCGCGGAAAAGAAGGCCTGACGTGTCGCCTCGTGAGGTCGTGGTCACCGGCCTTGGTGCGGTGACGGTTGCAGGTCTCGGCGTGGACGCTCTCTGGAAGGCGGCCGCGGGCGGTCTCTCGGGCGCCAATCAGGTCGTGCTGCCGCGCGACTTCGGCCATGTGATCAAGCACGCGGCGCAGGCGCCGGCCGTCGACATCGCCGACTATCTGCCGAACATGAAGCCGGCCTATTTCGACCGCGTGACCATTCTGGCGCTGGCGGCCGCAACGGAAGCCCTGAAGGATGCCGGCCTTGCCGATGCCGGCCCTCTCGGCAGGCGCACGGCCGTGGTGGTGGGCACCGGCGTCGGCAGCCTCGGCACGATCGAGGAGGCCGCCTACAACCTGACCGAGGGCCGCCGTCCCGACCCCTTGAGCGTGCCGCGCGCCATGACCAGCGCCGCCGCCTCCCATATCGGCATGGTCTATGGCTGCACCGGTCCGAGCTTCGCCATATCGAGCGCCTGCGCCTCCTCCGCCCAGGCGCTCGGCATCGCCTTCCAGATGCTGCGCGCCGGCATGTGCGACCGCGCCATCGTCACCGGCGCGGAAGCCATCATCACTACCGGCGCCATGAAGGGCTGGGAGGCGATGCGCGTCCTGAGCCCCGATCTTTGCCGGCCCTTTTCGAAGGGGCGCAACGGCCTGCTGCTCGGCGAGGGCGGCGCGGTGCTGGTGCTGGAGACGGCGGAACTGGCGCGCGCGAGAGGCGCGCGCGTGCGTGCGAGGCTGCTCGGCTACGGCACCACCAGCGACGCGAAGGACATGCTGCGTCCCGATGTCGAAGGGGCATCCGAGGCGATGGCGCTTGCGCTCGCCGATGCGGGCGTAGCGCCCGGAGACATCGACTACGTCAACGCCCACGGCACGGCGACGCTGCTCAACGACGCCACCGAGAGCGAGGCGCTCGGCCGCATCTTCGGCAACCGCCTCGGTTCGGTGCCGGTGTCCTCGACCAAGCCGATCCATGGGCACACGCTCGGCGCTGCCGGTGCGATCGAGGCGATCGTCACCATCCGCGCGATGGAGGAGGGCGTCGTGCCACCGACCATCAACTTCCTCGCGCCGGACCCCAACTGCCCCGTCGACTGCGTGCCGAACGAGGGCCGCACCCAGCCCATCGGAATGGCGATGAGCAATTCCTTCGCTTTCGGCGGCATCAACGCCGCGCTGGTGTTCGGGCAGGCCGCTTGAACCTCGTCGGGCAATCGGCCTCGGCCTCCCTGACGGTCACCGTCACGGCCGGGGCGCTTGCCGATTTCGCCGCCGGCATCGGCGCGCCCGGCAGGAACAAGCGCCGGCCGACCACCTTTCCCATCGCCTGGCTGACGCAGCCCGCCATCGTCGATGCGGTCAGGCTGATGGCGGCAGACCGGCCGGCGTCGCTGCCGGTCCACGAGTTGCAGACCATCGAAACGCTGGCCGAGGCTCCGCTGGACACGCCGCTGACCCTGTCGGCGACGGCCTCGCGCACCGATGCCGACCGGATCACGCTTCAGGCCTTTCTGGCCGATGCCGGCGGCATGCCGCTCGTGCGCCTCCATGCGGTGCTCAGGCTGGTGCCATGAGCGAAGCGGAAAAGACGGCATCCGGCGAAGCGGAAAAGGCGACATCCGGCGAAGCGGAAAGACGACATCCGGCGAAGCGGAAAAGCAGATCATGACGGGAGCGCTCGCCCTCGGCCATGCCTTCCCGGATCATCGCTGCGGCGTAATCGATGCCGTGCGGGTCGCCCGCTATGCGAGCGCCTCCGGCGACGACAATCCGATCCATACCGACGAGGCGGCGGCGCGCGGCATCGGCCTCGAAGGCACGATCATCCAGGGCATGCTGCTGATGGCGCTGGCGGACGAGGCACTGGCGGCCTGGCGCCCCGATTCCGCCTGCCGCCGGCTGACGGCACGTTTCGCGCGGCCGGCGCCGACCGGCAGCGACGTGGTGATCGGCGGGCGGGTGGTGAAGACGGAGATGGTCGAAGGTGCGGCGCTCGCCACGCTCAGGATCATGGTGAAGGACGGCAACGGTGCCGTCCTCGCCATGGCGGAAGCGGTGATCGAGGGTTGAAGTCCGAAACCGGCCGGATCAGGCGGTGCGGGCCTCGACCGTCAGGTCGCTGAGAATGCCGAGGAACCGCTCGATATCCTCGTCCGTATGGGCGGCCGACACCGAGAAGCGCAGCAGAACCTCGCCGCCCGGCGTCGCCGGCGGCACGAGCAGGTTCACGTAGATGCCGCGCTCAAGAAGGCCGCGCCAGAAGCCGATGCCCTGAACGAGGCCGCGCATCTTGATCGCGCCGACCGGGCCGGGCGCGGCGCAGAGCGTGTAGCCGAGGCCCTTCACGCCGGCGCAGAACTTCTCGGCCTTGCGCCAGAGGTCGGCGCGCAGTTCCGGCTCGCTGCCGATAATGCCGATGGCGGTGCGCGCAGAGGCGACCACGGCCGGCGGCAGGGAGGCGGTGTAGAGATAGGCGCGCGCCATGAAGCGCAGCGCCTTCAGCGCCGGGTGCGAGGTGACGCAATAACCGCCGATGACGCCGACGGCCTTGGAGAAGGTGCCCACCACGGCATCGACCAGATGCTCGGCGCCCTGCTCCTCGGTCACGCCGCGGCCGTTCTTGCCGTAGAGGCCGAGGCCGTGGGCCTCGTCGACCACCACCAGTGCGCCGCGAGCCTTGGCGACTTCGGCCAGATCCTTGACCGCGCCGAGATCGCCCCAGACCGAATAGAGCCCTTCCAGAACCACGACGATGCGCGAGGCCGGAACGGTGGCCTCGTCCAGCATGCGCCCGAGATCTTCCGGGTCATTGTGGCGGAACGGCTTGAAGGTCGCGCCGCTGGCGCGGCAGGCATCGATGATGCTGGCGTGGCAGAAGGCATCGTAGAGGATCAGGTCGCCCTCGGCCGCAAGACCGCAGATGGCGCCCATATTGGCCATGAATCCGGTGGAGAAGATCACGGCGTCCGGGCGGCCGTAGAAATCGGCGATCTCGCGCTCGAGCTGCGCATGGCCGATCTGGTTGCCGCTGGCGACGCGCGAGGCGGTCGAACCGGTGCCCCACTGGCGCAGCGCGGTTTCGGCGGAGGAAATGCAGCGGGGGTCGAAATTGAGCCCGAGATAGGAGTTGGTGCCGAACATGGTGGTCCGGCGGCCCTCGATGACCGCGCTGACCGGGCTGTCGAACTGATCAACCTGGACGCGAAGGGGGTGGCTGCCCTCGCCTACCGAGCGATTGATGATGTCGCCCAGCGTCGCCACGCGGCGCAAGATTCCGGAAAGCTGAGCAGTGGCGGCGACGGTGGGCGCTCCGCTGTCGGGATGCGCGTTACTATCGGACATGAAACAGCTTCGCCTTCGTTCGTCACCGAACCGTCAAATGACGGATTCAGTCGCTATAATTTGCTTGTCGGAAACGAGCAAGCCTCGGGCCAATTCACACATACTGACACAAACGGCCCGGGTAGAAGCCGGCCGGCGCCAAAATACTCAACGAGGTCAATGGCATCAGCCGAATCCAGCCTTCGGCGACAGCCCTGCCCATCACGTTCCTTAACAGATCATCTCTTAAGGCCGAAATAAAGTGACATGCCCCATCGGAAGATCGGGCCCGGTACGAAGTTGCGTGCGGCGACCAGAACACGCTGCGGCGCGGGACCGACCACGCGGCGCGCGCCGGCGCGGCTCCCATCGACAAGCGCGGCCACGAGCGCAGCGACGCCATCCGCGGGCGCGCCCGCCTTCTCGTCCTTCTCGTACATGGCGATGACGCGGGCGAAATCGGCGGCATAGGGCGAGCCGGGATCGGTTGCGGCCGTGGTGCGCACACGATTTTCGACTACGGGCGTCGCGGTATCGCCCGGCGCGACCAGGGTCACGGCGATGCCGAACCCGGCCACTTCCTGGCGCAGAGCCTCGGTCAGCCCCTCCAGCGCGAACTTCGTGGCCGAATAGATGCCCTGGAACGGCATGCCAATGCGCCCGGCGAGCGAGCCGACATTGACGATGAGACCGGAATGGCGCTCGCGCATGCCGGGCAAGACGGCCTTGGCGACGCGCATCGGGCCGAGCACGTTGGTCTCGAAGCTGCGCCGCGCCTCGGCGATGGACGTATCCTCCACCGCCCCGGAGACGACGAGGCCGGCATTGTTGACGAGCGCGTCGATCCGGCCGGCCTCGGCAAGGACGGTGGTCACCGCCGCAAGCACCGAGGCGTCGTCCATGACGTCCATCGCCACCAGCCGCCACGGCGCCGTATGGGCATCCGGCCGGCGGCTTGTGCCGTAGACCTTGTGGCCCCGCGCGTGGAGGAGGTCGGCGATGGCCCTGCCGATGCCAGACGAGGCGCCCGTGACCAGGACGACCTTCGATGTGCTGCCCGATGCGTCCATGGTGAGTTCCGCTCTATGCCCGACACGGCCTGTTTAGCCAGTCGCGCGGGATCATGCATCCCCGCGGATGCCGGAATCCCGGGGGCTGCGGCGAGACCATCAGGGAACTCCCGCCGCCGCAGCCTGTTCGTCAAGGACAGGTTTGGAGCAACAGGGAGCACGCCATGCCGACGCCGCAGGAACTCGAAGCCCGATTCTGGGAAGCGCTGAAGTCCGACATGACCATGATGCTCGGGATCGACGACGCCAATGGCGCGCATCCCCAGCCGATGACCGCGCAGATCGAAGGCGCGCGCAATCCGATCTGGTTCTTCTCGTCGAAGGAAACGGGGCTCGTCCGTAGCCTCCGCGACGGCAGCCGCGCAACCGCGACCTTCACCTCGAAGGGGCATGACCTGTTCGTCGCCCTGCAAGGCCGCCTGTCGGTCGACAATGACCCGGCGATCATCGACCGGCTGTGGAACCCCTATGTCGCCGCCTGGTTCAAGGGCGGCAAGGACGATCCGAAGCTCGTCCTGCTGCGCTTCGACGGCGAGGAAGCGCAGATCTGGGAGGACGCATCGAGCCTCGTCGAGGGCATAAAGATGATGTTCGGCGCGGACCCGAAGGAGACCTACAAGGAGAAGGTCGCCCGAGTATCGTTCTGACAGGTCGCGTTCTGACGCTCAGGGTCGGACCAGCAGCGCCGCACCGTAGAGGCCGAGTGCGAAGACCGTATGGCCGAGAATGTTCAGCGCCCGGATCTGCATGGCGTTCGGGCGCTTCACCGCGGCGATGCCGGCGCCCATGCCGGGCTGGAGGATGAACCAGCCGCAGCCGATCGTGACATAGCCGACGATCAGGGCGGGGATGAAGGTTGGCGAGCGCGCCCAGCCGAGGCCCCAGATGGCGAGCAGCGCGGCGGCGAAGACGATGCCGACCGCGTAGTGGAACACCCAGCCGATGGCGAGTTCGTTCGGAACCGGCGCTGCCTTGCCGATATCCTCGTGGACGAAGGTGCCCTGCGGCAGATGGCCGACCCAGCGTCCCACCATCGCCCAGTTGGGCGGGGCTATGCCGAAGGCGCGCTGGAGGAACAGCGCCCAGACATCGAGAAGCGCGGTCGCGGCAATGCCGAGCACCACCGACCGCCACAGAAACTCGCCCATGCGCCCCTCCCCGGCTGCCCTTCGCGGGCGGCTCCGGCAGGCAATCTGGACGAGAGGAGCAAGCGGGGAAAGGCCGGCCCGTGCAGGGCCCGCCTGCCGGTCAGGCGGTGCCGGTCAAGCGAGGTGGTGCTTCATCTCCGCCCGCGACTTCAGCTCCGCGCCCTGCCGCCCGACGATCTTGGCGATGCGCTCCGGCACGAAGCCGAGATCGACGAAGGCCGGCGCGGTGTTCGCGACTTCGCGGTATTCGGCAATCAGCCCGTCTCTCAGGCGCATGATGGCGACGCCCTCGAACATGGCGCGCCCGCCCTTCGCCTCCGGCAGCTTGGACCGGTAGGAGAAAGTGTAGCGGGCATAGAGCGTGCGGCCGTCGGTCACCGGGTCGTGCATGTCCCAGCGGAAATCCTCGGCGGTGCGGTAGAACCAGTCATCGATCAGTTCGGCGACGCGCGTGCGGCCCTCGAAGGCGCCATAAAAGGCGTCGTGATAGACACCGTCCTCAGTGAAGAGGGCGGCGAGCGCCTTGCCGTCATGCCGCGCCACCGCGTCGCAGAAGGTCTTGAGAACTGCCTGCACGTCCATTCAACGCAACCCCGCATTGATCTTCGCCAGCGCCGCAGAGCCCGGTATGAGGTCGCGATCCGGCAGCGCGTTCAACGGCTTCTTCGCGGTCCCCAGCCGGCCGTGCATGTCGCCGGGATCGTCGTCGATGAAGATGAGGCCGGTCGCAATCTCGCCGCTGCGGCCGAGCCGGTAGATGTGGTTCATGGCCGCGCCGCGATCATGGACGTCGTAGTCGGCGGACAGCTTGCGCAGGCGGATGGTCGAGCCGTCATGCAGGCGCACGTCCTGCGCCGTCCCTTCCGCATAATCGACGCCGATCGGCGCCTGCGAGGTGATGAAGTCGAGCGTGTTCAGCTCGGCATTGTGGGCGCGCACATAGTCGAAGCTCTTGGTCGAACCCTGATGGTTGTTGAAGGCGATGCAGGGCGAGATCACGTCGATGAAGGCCGCGCCCTGGTGCTCGAGGCCGGCCTTGATCAGCGGCACGAGCTGGTCCTTGTCGCCCGAGAACGAGCGGGCGACGAAGGTCGCGCCGAGCTGCATCGCGATGGACACGAGGTCGATCGGCGAATCCGGGTTGTCGATGCCCTTCTTGCTCTTGGAGCCCTTGTCGGAGGTCGCCGAGAACTGGCCTTTGGTGAGGCCGTAAACGCCGTTGTTCTCGACGATGTAGAGCATGTTCACCGCGCGCCGGATGGCATGGGCGAACTGGCCGAAGCCGATGGAGGCGCTGTCGCCGTCGCCGGAAACGCCGAGATAGATGAGGTCGCGGTTGGCGAGGTTGGCCCCGGTCAGCACCGAGGGCATGCGGCCGTGGACCGAATTGAAGCCGTGGCTCTGGCCGAGAAAATAGGTCGGCGTCTTGGAAGAGCACCCGATGCCCGACAGCTTGGCGATGCGGTGCGGCGGCAGCGACAGCTCGAAACAGGCGCGCATGATCGCCGACGAGATGGAATCGTGGCCGCAGCCGGCGCAGAGCGTCGAGATCGAGCCCTCATAATCGCGATGGCTGAAGCCGAGTTCGTTGGTCTCGATGTCGGGGTGCCGGAATTTCGGCTTGGCAAGATAGGTCACGAGAGAACCTCGCGCTGCTGGGGCGGTTTGATGCTGGTCGCCTTCTCGGCAATGGCCTTGGCGATGAAGCGGGCGGTGATCGGCGTACCGTCGAAATGCAGCACGGGCACGAGCTGGGCGGGGTCGATGCCGCATTCGACCATGAGCAGCGTGCGCATCTGCGCGTCGCGGTTCTGCTCGACGACGAAGACGAGGTCGTGGCCGGCGATGAAGTCGGTCACTTCCGGGCCGAAGGGGAAGCCGCGGACGCGCAGCGCATCGACATGGACGCCCTTGCCCGCGAGCAGTTGCAGCGCCTCGTCCATCGAGGGGCCGGTCGAGCCATAGTGGATGATGCCTAGCCGCGTCGGCTTCGCCGCCTTCGCGAGGAGTGCGGGCGGGACGAGCGACCTCGCCGTGTCGAACTTGCGCAGCAGCCGCTCCATGTTGTCGACGTAAGGCGCGCCCTCCTCCGTATAGCGGGCATAGCGGTCGCGCGTGGAGCCGCGCGTGAAGAAGGAGCCGCGCGTCGGATGGGTGCCGGGATAGGTGCGGAACGGGATGCCGTCGCCGTCGACGTCGAGGTAGCGGCCGAAATCGCGGCCCGATTCCAGTTCCTCTGCCGTCATCACCTTGCCGCGGTCGAGCACGCGGGAATCGTCCCATGCGAAGGGCGGGCAGAGATGCTGGTTCATGCCGATATCGAGATCGAGCATGACGAAGATCGGCGTCTGCAGCCGGTCGGCGAGATCGAAGGACAGGGCGCCGAATTCGAAGGCCTCGCCCGGATCGCGCGGGAACAGCAGGACGTGCTTGGTGTCGCCGTGAGCGGCATAGGCCGATATCAGGAGGTCGGACTGCTGGGTGCGGGTCGGCATGCCGGTGGAAGGCCCGCCGCGCTGCACGTCGAAGATCACCGCGGGGATCTCGGCGAAATAGGCGAGCCCGAGGAATTCCTGCATCAGCGAGATGCCGGGGCCGGAGGTTGCCGTGAAGGCGCGGGCGCCGTTCCAGGCGGCACCGACCACCATGCCGATGGAGGCGAGTTCGTCCTCGGCCTGCACGATGGCGTAGCGCTTCTCGCCGGTCTCGGCATCGACGCGCAGGCGCTTGCAATAGGTCTCGAAAGCCTCCGCAAGCGAGGTCGACGGCGTGATCGGATACCAGGCGCAGACCGTCGCCCCGCCATAGACCGCGCCAAGCCCGGCGGCGGCATTGCCCTCGACGAAGATACGGTCGCCGATCTTGTCGGCGCGCCTGACGCGCAGGCCGAGCGGGCAGGCGAAATGATCGCGCGCATAATCGTAGCCGATATGCAGCGCCTTGAGGTTCGGCGCGATCAGCTTGTCCTTGCCCTTGAACTGCTCGCCGATCAGCTTCTCGACCTCCTCGATGGCGATGTCGAGCAGGGCGGCGAGCGCTCCGACATAGATGATGTTCTTGAACAATTGCCGCTGGCGCGGGTCGGTATAGGTGCGGTTGACGATGTCGGTCAGCGGCATGCCGAGGACGACGATATCGTCCCGGAACTTCGATGGCGGAATGGGCCGCGAGGAATCGTAGAACAGGTAGCCCCCGGGATCGATGGAGGCGATGTCCTTGTCCCAGGTCTGGGGGTTCATCGCGACCATCATGTCGAGGCCGCCGCGCGCGCCGAGATGGCCCGCTTCCGTCACGCGCACCTCGTACCAGGTCGGCAGCCCCTGAATGTTCGAGGGGAAGATGTTGCGCGGCGCGATCGGCACGCCCATCCGCATCACCGAGCGGGCGAACAGGAGGTTGGCGCTGGCGGAACCCGATCCGTTCACATTGGCGAAGCGGATCACGAAATCATTCACGCTCTCGATCGGCATGCATGCCCCGCATGTGTCATTTCGATCAGTGATTTCTGCATGTCCCAGGCACCCGTCGGGCAGCGCTCCGCGCACAACCCGCAATGCAGGCAGACGTCCTCGTCCTTGGCCATGATGCGGCCGGTCTTGAGGCCGCCGCTGACATAGATGGCCTGTTCGAGGTTCTCGGCCGGCGCGCTCAGCCGCTGGCGCAGGTCCTCCTCATCGCCGTCGGCGGTGAAGGTGATGCAGTCCATCGGGCAGATGTCGACGCAGGCGTCGCACTCGATGCAGAGCTTGGCCTCGAACACGGTCTGGGCATCGCAGTTCAGGCAGCGCTGCGCCTCGGCATAGCCGAGCTTCAGGTCGAAGCCGAGCTCGACCTCCTTGCGGATGTCCTTCAGCGCGACGTCGTTGGCGAGCGTCGGCACCTTGAACCGCTCATCCACGGCAATGGCGTTGTCGTAGGACCATTCGTGGATGCCCATCTTCTGGCTGATCAGGTTCATCAGCGGCGGCGGGCGGTCCGCGACATCGGCGCCGCGGCAGAAGGCATCGATGGAGACGGCGGCATCATGACCGTGGGCGACGGCCCAGATGATGTTCTTCGGCCCGAAGGCGGCGTCGCCCCCGAAGAAGACGTTCGTCCGGCTGGACTGGAAAGTCTTCGCGTCGACCACCGGCATGCCCCACTTGTCGAAGGCGATGCCGGCATCCTGTTCGATCCAGGGGAAGGCGTTCTCCTGGCCGACCGCGACCAGCACGTCGTCGCAGGCGACGAACTCGTCGGGCTCGCCGGTGGGCACCAGCTTGCGGCGGCCCTTGTCGTCGTACTCGGCCTTGACCTTCTCGAAGGTCATGCCGGTGAGGCGGCCGTTCTCGTGCTCGTAGGTCTTCGGCACCATGAAATTGAGGATCGGGATGCCCTCGTGCATCGCGTCCTCCTTCTCCCACGGAGACGCCTTCATCTCGTCGAAGCCGGATCGGACGATGACCTTCACCTCCTCGCCGCCGAGCCGGCGCGAGGAGCGGCAGCAATCCATGGCGGTATTGCCGCCGCCGAGCACGATGACGCGCCGGCCGATGGCTTCGACATGGCCGAAGGCGACGGAGGAGAGCCAGTCGATGCCGATATGGATGTTGGCGGCAGCCTCCTTGCGGCCGGGCAGGTCGAGATCACGGCCGCGCGGCGCGCCGGTGCCGACGAAGACGGCGTCGTAGCCCTCGTCCAGCAGCGCCTTCATGCTGTCGATGCGGCGGCTGGCATGGAACACCGCTCCGGCCGAGAGCGCGAAGCCGACCTCCTCGTCGATGACGCTGTCGGGCAGGCGGAATTTCGGGATCTGCGAGCGCATGAAGCCGCCCGCCTTGGCCTCGCCGTCGAAGACCACGACCTCGTAGCCGAGCGGCGAGAGATCGCGCGCGACGGTGAGGGAAGCCGGCCCCGCGCCGATGCAGGCGATGCGCTTGCCGTTCCGCTGTTCGGGCGGCTTCGGGAGATAGGCCGCGACGCCGTTCTTGTAGTCGGCGGCGACCCGCTTCAGCCGGCAGATCGCAACCGGCTCCTCCTCCACGCGGCCGCGCCTGCAGGCGGGCTCGCAGGGGCGATCGCAAGTGCGCCCGAGGATGCCGGGAAAAACGTTGGACTTCCAGTTGATCAGATAGGCGCCGGTGTAGTCGCCCGCGGCGATCCTGCGAATATATTCGGGGACCGGAGTATGGGCCGGGCAGGCCCACTGGCAGTCGACGACCTTGTGGAAGTAATTCGGGTCGGAAATGTCTGTAGCCTGCACTCACGTCCTCCCGTGCCGAACATCCCGTCGGCGGGCGTCACGGTCGTACATGCGCGACAAGGACCTGTTGCGCGCATGCGCTGCAATTGCCAGTCGACGGGGCAAACCGGCGCGTGCCGGCAAACAACCCTGGAATAAGTCTGAACAGAAAATGTGCAGCATGTCGATGACCTGACTGGAATATTTCCGTGATTGGAAAGCGAGGTCATCGCCGCCGGCGCGACGCATCGGCGCAGGCCGGCGCGTCCCGCGTTTCGCTGCCCTGCACCATGGCGAGGATACCGCCGGCCGGACGCCAGCCGTTTTCGATGGAAGCGCAGCCATTGCCCGTTCCCAGAGGGAACGATTGCGAATATTGCAGCGCAATAGATATTTGTATCAGACAAGCGCGTGAACATTGTGCGGAGCACAACGATTTCTCCGACTTCGTGAGTATCCGTATCTAGGACTAAATCGATTTTTGTCGTTTACTGACCCCAGCGCCACAGCCGGCACCCACCTCCGACGCCAGCGCGGACGAGGTTTGCGGATTTCGCAGAAGAAACGGCACGGCGTCATCGTGCGCGGCAGAACGGCCGCTCATGCCACGCGGGAGGATTTCGGAATGCCTAAGCATCATCTGACTCGTCGGCGCTTCATCGCGGCCTCGGCCCTGGCGTCGACGGCCCTGTCTGCCCCCTTCGTCCGCGGCGCCCATGCCGCCGGCAAACTCAGCCTCGGCCTCTGGGACCATTGGGTGCCCGGTGCCAACGCCGCGGCCTCGGCCGTGATCAACGAATGGGCCGCCAAGGAGCGCGTCGAGGTCACGATCGACTACATCCCCTCGCAGGGGAACAAGAACCTCCTGACCATCGCCGCCGAGGCGCAGGCCCGGTCCGGCCACGACATCCTCGCCATGCCGACCTGGTGGCCCCATGCCCATGCGAACCAGATCGAGCCCGTCAACGACATCATGCTTCCGCTGATCCAGCAGAACGGCAAGGTGAACGGCACGGTCGAATATCTCGGCAAGCAGGGCGACAAATGGCTCGGCGTGCCGGCCACCATCGGCTCGCAGATCAAGGGTCCGGTCTCGCGCCTCGACCTGATGAAGCAGCATGCCGGCCTCGACATGCAGGCCATGTATCCGGCCGGCGCCGCCCCGAAGGCGGATGCCTGGAACATGGAGGCCTATGCCAAGGCGGCGGAGGCCTGCCACAAGGCCGGCGTGCCGTTCGGCGTCGGGCTCGGCGAGACCACCGATTCGGTCGATACGGCCGGCGCGTTCTTCCAGGCCTTCGGCGCAGCGCTCGTCGATGCCAAGGGCGAGCTGACGGTGAAGACGGATGCGGTGCGCGAGGCGCTGACCTATCTCGCCCGCGTCGCCAAGTTCTATCCGGCCGACGCTCCCGCCTGGGACGACGCCTCCAACAACCGGTGGATCGTGTCCGGCCGCGGCGCGATGATCATGAACCCGCCGAGCTCGTGGGCGGTGGCAAAGCGCGATGCGCCGCAGGTCGCCAGCCAGCTCTGGCATCATGGCTTCCCGTCGGGACCGAAGGGCCGCTTCTCGCCGTTCCTGCCCTATTTCTGGTCGATCTGGAGCTTCTCGCAGAACAAGGCGGCGGCGAAGAGCGTGCTCGTGCACATGTCGAGCCGGGCCGCGGCGGAGAAGTTCGTCGACGCTTCGGGCGGCTACGACATCCCGTCCTTCGACAGCTTCCTGAACTTCAAGACCTGGCAGGAAGCGGAGCCCCCGAAGGGCACGCTCTATCACTACCCGAACCCGCATAACCACCAGACGCTGTCGATCGCGGCCTCCCCGGCTCCGCCGAAGATCGCGCAGCAGATCTACGCCCAGGGCACGCTCACCAAGATGATCGCGCGCCACATGCAGGGCGAGTCCCTGGACCGGACGCTGTCCTGGGCCGAAAGCGAAGTCGAAGGCTTCCTGCGCGGCTAGGCCCGCGACCGAGACGACGCCATCGCAGAGGGGCGCCGCGCGCGCCCCTCCCAGCCGCGCCCCCTCGCCGGGGCGCGGACGAACGCCTGCACTCATGAACGAGATTGCGCATGGCCGATGCCGTTCTGACCACCAGCGCGCCACGCCGCGCCAGGATCGCGCAGCCCTCTCCGCTGATGCGGTTCCTGCGGCGGAAATCCACGACCGCCTTCCTGATGGCCCTGCCGCTGATCCTCCTGATCGCGGGGCTCGTGGCCTATCCGGCCTTCTATGCCATCTACCTGTCGACGCTGCGCAAATCGATGGAGAACGTCGCCTGGATGCGCAACTGCGCGTGGCTGCCTGATGCGATCTGCACGCGCATCCCCTTCGGCAACATCCAGTTCCTGTTCACCCGCGAAACCTTCTGGATGGTGGTCTGGCAATCGTGCCTGTTCGCCATCACGGCGGTGATCTTCAAGGCGATCCTCGGCTTCATCATCGCCCATTTCGTCCACAACATCCCCGCCAAGGGCCAGCGCAAGTGGCGCGGCATGCTGCTGATCCCGTGGGTCATCCCGCCGGCCATGTCGACGCTCGCCTGGCTCTGGCTGTTCGACCCCTCCTACAGCGCCTTCAACTACACGCTGTCCTTCTTCGGTCTCGGCCCGATCCCCTGGACCGGCAATGCCAACTGGGCGCGGTTCTCGGTCATTCTCGTCAATATCTGGGTCGGCGCGCCGTTCTTCATGATCATGTATCTGGCGGCGCTGAAATCGGTGCCCGAGCAGCTCTACGAGGCGGCGGCCATCGACGGCGCCAACTGGTGGCAGCGCATCTGGTACGTGACGCTGCCGATGATGCGGAACATCATCGCCATCACGGCCCTGTTCTCGACCATCGTCACCTTCGCCAATTTCGACATCGTCCGGGTGCTGACCGCGGGCGGCCCCATCGACAAGACCCATCTCTTCGCGACCTGGGCGTTCAAGATCGGCATTGAGGGCTCCGACATTCCGCTCGGTGCGTCGGTCTCGCTGTTCATGGTGCCGATCCTGATGGTGGCGGCGATCTTCATCCTGCGCGACATCAACCAGAGAGGAAACGAGGCATGACCAGCGCCGCCATGCCGACCGACAAGGGCGCGCCGACCCGCAAGGCGACCTATGGCAGCGTGACCCGCGACCGCGAATGGGCCTTGCGCTGGTCCTATGGCTTCCTGGTCATCTTCGCGATCTTCTTCCTCATTCCACCGCTCTACATGTTGATCACCTCGCTCAAGACGAGCGCGGAAATCTCGGCGGCGACCAATCCGTGGTGGGTGTTCAACCCCACCCTGTCGAACTACGTGGCGCTGCTGACGCAGCCGCAATTCCTGACCTTCTTCCGCAATTCCGCGATCGTCTCGATTTTCGTGGTGATCATCACCATGCTCATCTCGATCCCCGCCGCGTTCGCGCTGTCACGCATGCGGTTCTGGGGCTCGGCGACGCTCGCGACCGGCGTGTTCCTGACCTACCTCGTGCCGGACACGCTGCTGTTCATCCCGCTGTTCAAGATGTTCGCGACCTTCCACGAGGTCACCGGCATCCAGCTCCTGAACCGCTGGTGGGTGCTGCTGATCGTCTATCCGACGCTGACCGTGCCGTTCTGCACCTGGATCATGATCGGCTATTTCGCCTCGATCCCGAAGGAACTGGACGAAGCCGCGATCATCGACGGCGCCAGCTGGATGCAGACGCTGACGCGCATCTTCGTGCCCGTGGCGCTACCCGGCATCATCGCGGCGACCATCTTCGCCTTCACGGTGAGCTGGGCGCAGTTCCTCTACCCGCTCGCGTTCACGACCTCCATCGACCAGCTCGTCCTGCCGGTCGGCATCATCACGACGCTGATCAAGGGCGACGTGTTCAACTGGGGACAGATCATGACGGGGGCGCTGCTCGGCGCCCTGCCGCCGCTGATCATCTACGCCTTCCTCATGGACTACTACATCGCAGGCCTGACAGCCGGCGCGACCAAGGGCTGACGGGAGACATTCGACAATGGCAGGCGTCACTCTGAGGAACATCGTCAAGCGCTATGGCGATGTGGAGGCCGTGCGTGGCATCAATCTCGACATTGCCGACGAGGAATTCGTGGTGCTGGTCGGCCCGTCCGGCTGCGGCAAGTCGACGACGCTGCGCATGATCGCGGGGCTGGAGGACATTTCCGACGGCGACATCGCCATCGACGGCGACGTGGTCAACGACGTGCCGCCGAAGGACCGGGACATCGCCATGGTGTTCCAGAACTACGCGCTCTATCCGCACATGACTGTGGCCGAGAACATGAGCTTCGGCCTGCGCCTGAAGCGCTATCCCAAGGCCGAGATCAAAGCCCGCGTGGACGAGGCCGCGCGCATCCTCGACATCAAGGAACTGCTGGACCGCAAGCCGAAGGCGCTCTCCGGCGGCCAGCGCCAGCGCGTCGCCATGGGCCGCGCCATCGTGCGCAACCCGAAGGTCTTCCTGTTCGACGAGCCACTGTCCAACCTCGACGCGAAACTGCGCGTGCAGATGCGCACGGAGATCAAGAAGGTGCATCTGAAGGTGCGCACCACCACGGTCTACGTCACCCACGACCAGGTGGAGGCCATGACGCTCGCCGACCGCGTGGTGGTGATGAACCACGGCCGCATCGAGCAGATCGGCCCGCCAAACGAGCTCTACCACCACCCGAAGACGCGCTTCGTCGCCGGCTTCATCGGCTCGCCGGCGATGAACTTCATACCCGCCGAGCTCGACCAGGCGGCGGGCGGCGGACTGACGCTGAAGCTGTCGGACAACATCGTCCTGCCGCTGCCGGCCGCGCGCGCCGAGCGCTACAAGGCCCATGCAGGGCAGTCCGGCCTGCTGCTCGGCCTCAGACCCGAACACATCACCGACGCACAGTCGGATTCGGGCCCCGGTATCGTGCCTTTCGACATCAGGCTCGACGTGATCGAACCCATGGGCAACGAGACGCTGGTCTATTTCACCCTGTCCGGCGAAACCATGTGCGGGCGCGTCAACCCGGAAGCGGGGGCGGCCGACGGCGAGCCGCTGCGGCTCGCCGCCAACCTCAACCACATGCACCTCATCGATGCGGCAGGGGCGGTTCTCTAGAGGATACCGCCCATTCGACCGCGCATCAGACGTGGGTCGTGGCCGCCTGCCAGTAGCTCATCGCGAGGTCGCTGAGCATGACCGCGATGATAGTGCCCGCCAGCAGGAGGTCGATGCTGCGGCGTGCGGGAGATGACCGCGTGAGCATGCCGGTCAGGGCGACGCTGAAGGCAGCGGCACCGGCCAGCGCGCTGGTGCCGGGCAGTTTCAGGTCGAAGAACAGGCCGACGGCCAGGATCGTACCCACGGCCACGAGGGTCGATACGACGATGGCGATCAGGCCGAAGGCGCCGTTGAGGTCGGCAAAGCGCAGGGCCGCCCGCTTGAGGGTCGAGACCGGCCGCGGCGGGACGCTGGCATCGTAGGCGGAGCCGAGCGCGCGTGCGCTCGCGAGGAAGGCCAGCGCCGCCGCGCCGGGCAGCAGGGCCGCGAGGGCGAAGCGCCGGTCGGTCGCCAGCCGCTCGATGCCGACGGCCCGCTCGATGAAGCCGAAGGCCGTCAACATCACGGAGCCGAGCGTGAGGCCCGCCGTGGTCACCACCTTGGCGACATCGACGAGCAATTGCTCGCGCCCCAATTCCATGGCCTGCGGCTGGACGATCATTGCGGCTTCCCAACTGATCCCTGTCGGGACCAGTATGGGGACGGCATCTTAACGACGCTTTTCGATCAGCCGGCCTTCGGGCTGACCGCTCGCGATCAGGCGGGCTTGAAGTCCAGCACCACCCCGTTGATGCAGTAGCGCAGGCCCGTCGGCGGGGGACCATCGGGGAAGACGTGGCCGAGATGGCCGCCGCAGTTGGCGCAATGGACCTCGGTGCGGGTCATGCCCCACGACCTGTCAACGGTTTCCTCGACCGAGCCGGGCACCGGCTGGTCGAAGCTCGGCCAGCCCGTGCCGCTCTCGAACTTCTTGCCCGAGACGAACAGTTCCTGCCCGCAGCCGGCGCAGGAAAAGGTGCCGGCGCGCTTCTCATAGTTGAGCGCGCAGCTTCCCGGCCGCTCCGTGCCATGGCCGCGCAGCACCTGGTACTGCTCGGGGCTCAGGATGCGGCGCCATTCCTCGTCCGTCTTCGTGACGGGATAGGTCTTCTCGGCAGCGGCGGTCATCGTGTCGTCTCCCTTCAGTCCGAACAGGGCGGCCAGTTTCGACAGCGTCGTCATCGCGCCCTCACTCCGCCGCCGCGACGGCCGGCCGGCGGCCGCGCTGCGCCCCGCTGCCCGCCCGGCTCCGCCCCCATGTGCGGACCAGATTGACGACGGCGAGGACGAGGCCCGCAAGGCCGACCCACAGGGCTGGCCGGATGCCGAAGGCGACGTCGAGATTGGCGTAGAGGATGCGCGAGGCCATGACGCCGGTCATGGTCGCGTACCACAGCGCCTCGAGAAGCGCCGTGGCGACGGCCGATATGATGGCGAGTGCCGCCAATTGCAACGGCCTGACGGCAAGGCCCGCGCGGCGCATCAGCCGGAAGCCCATCAGCCAGACGAAGCAGCCGAGCATCAGAACGGGCTCCGACACGTCCAGCTTGGTCTGCAGGAAGAAGTGCCAGATCGCCAGGAAGGCGATGGGGTAGGTCAGGAGATGCAGGCGGTTCCACCTGAGACTGCCGAGGCGCCGGATCATGGCATCGGTCGATGTCGCGGCGAGCGCGATCAGGCCGAGAAGCCCGACGAAGCCGATGGTCAGGTAGAAGCGCAGGACGATCTCGCTCGCGACCTTCTGCAGGTCGAAGGCCTGTTCCACGACATAGAAGGCGAGGTGAAAGCCCGCATAGACGGCAGCGGCGACGCCCACCATGCGGCGCACGAGGATCAGCTTCGGCCAGTCCGCGACGTGGCGCAGCGGCGTCACCAGCAGCGACAGAAGCAGGAAGCGCACGGCCCAGTCGCCCGACTGGTGAATGGCCGACGTGATGGGCTTGGAGCCGAGCGTGCCGGCGGCCGCCTGCACGGCTATCCACAGCCCGGGCGCGAGGACGCCCAGCAACACGATCAGCTTGAGGGCGGAGAGTTTTCCCGCCCGGTCGTTCCACGGCAGCATGCATCGCCCTCTGATGGCCTGATGTCATGCCATACGCGCCGCGACCGCAAGTGGTTACAGCGGCCAGCCTCACGGTGACGTGAGGCGTGGGGCGCGAAAAGCCAGCAGGAAAGGCATAGACTTCATCACGTCATGCTCGGCCTTGTGCCGGGTATCCACGTCTTCCTTCACCATCGTGTTCAAGTCGTGGATGGCCGGCATAGCCGAGGCAGAGCCTCGGCGTTCAAGCGAAAGAACGGCGGCTGAAGGCCGCCTAAGCCCGGCCATGACGCAGTGCTGCTTGCCTTTGCGGGCACCCCTCACTCCGCCGGACCGCCCTCCAGCCAGCCCTTGCCGCGCCGGTAGAGCGCCTCGACCTCCGGCCCGCGCAGGCCCGGCATGTCGCGCTTCACGGTGTAGCCGATCTTGGTCTGGATATAGGCGAGGTGCCGGTAGCCCTCCGGGAACTGCGCGAGCAGGTCCGGGTCGAGCGAGAGCTTGGCGTCAGGCAGGACCGGGTCCAGCCGGTCCTTCTCGTAGATCGGCTGGCGCAGCACCACGCCCCAGCGGCCGTCCCGCTTCTCGATGAAATCGTAGAAGCGCCCGGTGCAGACGACGTCGCAGATCACGCCGTCGACCGGGCCGCGCTGCGAGATGGTCATCTTGGTCTGAGCGATGGCGCGGTTGCCCGTGCGGTCGATGGTGGTGCCGCCGAGGAAATGCAGGATCGAGACGCCTTTCGCCCACCCTTCCTTGCTGGCGCGGATGAAATCGGCCGCCGGGCCCTGATACCAGGTGGCGTTCATCCGGCCGTCCGAATGCCAGCAGGTGAGGAAGCGGTCCCAGTCGCCGGCATCGCGCCAGAGCGCCCAGTTCTCCACGAGGTCGCGGATGGCGAGGCGCTCGATGATGTCTTCGGTCATGCGGGTCTCCGGAGGATGCCGGTAATGGCGACTGTCGAAATCGGCAAGGCCTCTGCCCTATTCGTCATGGCCGGGCTTGTCCCGGCCATCCACGACTTCTTTCAGGCGTCGCGTTCAAGGCGTGGATGCCCGGCACGAGGCCGGGCATGACGTTTGGGGGATCAGAGACGAGATCAGAACGGGTAGGGGCGCGGTCCCGTCTGGATGGTGATCCAGCGCAACTCCGTGAAGGCGTCGATGCCGGCCTTGCCGCCGAACCGGCCGTAGCCCGAGGCCTTGACGCCGCCGAAGGGCATCTGCGGCTCGTCGTGCACGGTCGGCGCATTGATGTGGCAGATGCCGCTCTCGATTCGCTTCGCGACGCCGAGCGCCCGGCCGATATCGCGCGAGAACACCGCGGCCGAGAGGCCGTATTCGGTGTCGTTGGCGACGCGGATGGCTTCCTCGTCGCCGTTCACGCGTACCACGGTCACCACCGGGCCGAAGCTCTCCTCGCCGTAGATGCGCATGGCGGGCGTGACCCGGTCGAGGATGGTCGCGGGCATGACCGTGCCCTCCAGCGAGCCGCCGGAGGCGAGCGACGCGCCCCTGTCCTTCGCATCGTCGATCAGCGTCTTCACGCGTTTCGCCGCCTCGGCCGAGACCATCGAGCCGAGCACCACATTGCCCGAGCGCGGATCGCCGAAGGGCAGCGACTTCGCCTTCGCGGCGAACTTCTCCACGAAGGCATCCGCCACCTTGGCATCGACCACGATGCGCTCGGTCGACATGCAGATCTGCCCCTGGTTCATGAAGGCGCCGAAAGCGGCTGCCTTCACGGCTTCGTCGAGGTCGGCATCGTCGAGGATCACCAGCGGGGCCTTGCCGCCGAGTTCCAGCAGGGCGGGCTTCAGGTAGCGCGCCGCCGTCTCGGCGATGATCCGGCCGACATGGGTGGAGCCGGTGAAATTGACGCGCTTCACGCCCCTGTGGGCGATCAGCGTCTCGACCACCTTGGCGGCATCGGCCGGCGCGTTGGTCACCACGTTGACGACGCCCGCGGGGAAGCCGGCATCGCGCATCACCTGGCCGATGAGCTGGTGCGTCGCCGGGCACTGCTCGGAGGCCTTGAACACGACCGTGTTGCCGCAGGCGAGCGGCATGGCGATGGCGCGCACACCGAGAATGACCGGCGCGTTCCACGGCGCGATGCCGAGGATGACGCCGACGGGCTGGCGCACGGCGAGCGCGAGATTGTTCGGCTTGTCGGTGGGGATGACGTCGCCGGTGATCTGCGTGGTCATCGCGCCCGCCTCGCGCAGCATGCCGGTGGCGATACCGATATTGAACATCGCCCAGCCCTTGGTCGCGCCAGTCTCGGTCATCATGGCCGCGACGAAGTCCTCGGCGCGCTGTTGCATCAGGTCGGCGGCGGCGTTGAGCTTGGCGCGCCGCTCGTTGGGCCCGAGCGCCGACCATGCCGGGAAAGCGGCGGCCGCGGCATCGACGGCGGCGACGGCATCGGCAACGGTTGCGGCGGCGGCGCGGGTCGCGACCTGGCCTGTCATGGGGTCGATGCGGTCGAAGGTGCGGCCGTCGGCGGCGCCCGTCTCGCGGGCATCGATCATCAGGTTGACGTGCTTCATGGAACTCTCCGGATACGCGGTGACGGGGGCGGCCGCGGGGACCGCGTTGGAAACAATGGCCGGGCTGGGAATGGAAACGGGTGGCGGCGCATCGCCGGTGGCCGGCCAGGGAGACGACGAGACAAGCGGCGGCGAGAAGATCGGCGGCGGAGCGACGGCGGGCGCCGCATCGTCATTGGCCGGCAGCGCGCCGCCGAGATAGGCGGCCGCGACCTGCGGGTCGTCGGCAAGATCGGCCGCCCTGCCCTCCCCGACGATCCGGCCGTTGGCGATCAGATAGGCCCGGTCGGCGAGCTTCAGGCATTTCCGCGCGTTCTGCTCGACGATGAGGATCGCCATGCCGCGCGCCTTGATCTCGGCGAGGCCGCGGAACAGTTCGCCGGTCATGACAGGCGAGAGACCGAGCGACGGCTCGTCCAGCATGAGCAGGTTCGGCCGCGACATCAGCGCCCGGCCGATGGCGACCATCTGCTGCTCGCCGCCGGACATGGTGCGCACCGCCTGCGACATGCGCTCGGCGAGCCGGGGGAAGAGGTGGAGGACGTCGTCGAGGGTCGCCGCCTCGTGGGCGCGCGCACGCTTCGGGAAGGCCCCAAGCATGAGGTTCTCGCGCACGGTGAGGTCGCCGAATATGCCGCGGCCCTCGGGCACGAGCGCGATGCCCTGCTCGACGATGCGGTGGGGGTCGGCGGCGCGGATCGGCATGCCGTCGAAGGAGATCGAAGCGCCCTGCCCGGCCGGCATCAGCCCAGCAATGGCCTTGAGCAAGGTCGTCTTGCCGGCACCGTTGGCGCCGAGAATGGCGACGGTCTCGCCGGCAGCGACGGACAGCGCCACGTCGTCCACCGCGCGGTGCGGGCCGTAGGATACGGAGAGGCGGGCGACCTCAAGCATCGTCGTCTCCGAGATAGGCCTTGACGACATCGGGGTCGGCCAGCGCCTCGGCCGGCGTCCCCTCCGCGATCTTGGTCCCGGCATTCATCACGATGCAACGGGAACAGAGCGCGCGGATGGCGTCCATCACGTGCTCGACCATCACGATGGTCAGCCCGTCGCGGGCGAGCGAGGCGATCAGTGCGATGCCGTCCTTCAGCTCCGTCGGATTGAGGCCCGCCAGCCACTCGTCGAGCAGCAGGAGTTGCGGATGGGTCGCCAGCGCGCGGGCGAGCTCCAGCCGCTTCTGGTCGATATAGGTGAGGCTTGCGGCGCGCTGGTCGGCCCTTGCGGCCAGGCCCACACGGGCGAGCAGTGGCAGCGCCCGCTCCTGCGCCTCGGCAGGCGAACAGGGCTGCGCGCCGAACATGGCGCCGATGGCGACGTTCTCGGCGAGCGTCATGGTCGGCATGACCCGAACGAGCTGGAAGGTGCGAGCGATGCCGGCACGGGCGATGCGGTGCGCGCCCTGTCGCTCGATGTTCCGGCCGTCGAAGACGATGGCGCCGGAATCGGCCGAGAGATTCCCCGTGATCAGGTTGAGCGCCGTGGTCTTGCCGGAGCCGTTCGGGCCGACCAGCCCGACGACCTCGCCGCGCGGGATGGAGGCGGTCAGGCCCGCGACGGCCTTCAGGCCGCCGAAGCTTTTCGAGACGCCGTGGAGTTCGATGAGCGGCCGCATCGCCTTACTCCGCCGCATGCGGGCGGCGACGGACCGCCCGGGCCAGTGTGTCGCGGCCCCGGTCGATCAGCCCGACAACGCCGTTCGGCACGAAATAGACGATGACGAGGAAGGTCAGCCCCAGCAGGATCGAGAAGGAATTGGGGAAATTCGCCTGCAGGATCTCGAACAGGATGGCGAGCGGCACCACGCCGAGGATCGGCCCGTAGAGCCGCGCGGCACCGCCGAGCAGCGCCATGATCAGCACCTGGAAGGAGATGATCGGATTGAAGGCGATGGAGGGGTCGATATAGGTCCAGCGCGGCGCCATGATCGCACCGACGACGGTCATGAAGGTTGCCGACACCACGAAGACCGCGACCTTGGAAAAGGTGGTGTCGATGCCCGAATGGCGCGCCACAGTCTCGTCCTCGCCGATGGCCCGCAGCGCCCAGCCGAGGCGCGAGCGCTGGATGGCGTAGCCGACGAGCAGGACGAGGACGAGCAGGCCGAGCAGCATCCAGAAAATGCCCTGCTGGGTGACGTCGATGAAGACGAAGCGGCCGACCGTGCCGCCGAATTTCGCTTCCGCCCAGGTGACGAGCTGGCGGACGAGCTCGGCGAGGCCGAAGGTGAAGATGACGAAATAGACGCCGGAGAGTCTCAGCGTCGACAGGCCGACGATGGTGGCGATCACCGCGCCGATCAGTGCCGCGGCGGGATAGACCAGCGGCAGGGGAAGCTTCTCGCCGAGGAAGGCCATGGTGTAGGCGCCGAGCCCGAAGAAGGCCGCGGTGGCAAGCGACACATAATGCGTCGGCCCGGAGAACAGCGCCCAGGCGGTAGCAAGCACGGCATACATCAGGATGTTGACGATCAGCGCCATCCAGTAGGAGCCGGCGACGACCGGCAGCGGCGCGAGGATCGCGGCGCCACTAAGCACTATCAGCGGGAAGATCCAGCCCCTCGACGTCATCGGGCGGCCTTTCCGAACAGGCCGGTAGGTCTGACCAGCAGGATGGCGAGGAACAGGGCGAAATTGACCGCGAGCGTCAGGCCTGAATCGAGGAAGGCGGCGGTGAGCGCCTCGGCAAGGCCGAGGATGAGGCCAGCGACCAGCGCGCCGAAAATATTGCCGACGCCGCCCATGATCACCACGATCAGCGCCTTCATGGTGAAGACCACGCCCATGGCGGCGTTGAAGGTCAGGAACATCGAGACGAGCACGCCGGAGCCGGCCACCAGCGCGCCGCCAAGCGCGAAGGCGAAGGCCGCGTAGGTGGTGGTGTCGATGCCGACGAGCGGCGCAGCGGCGGGATTGACCGAGACGGCGCGCACGGCCGTGCCGATGCGCGTGCGCATCAGGAACAGCGTCAGGCCGAGCGCGATGGCGACGGCCATGCCGGCGGCGAGCAGCCGGTTCAGCGCCACCGTCGAGCCGATGATCTGCACGGGAACGGCGAGGTAGGAATAGGAAACGTAGGAGCCGCCGAAGACCACCAGCATGATGCCCTGCACCACGAAGAGCAGGCCGAATGTCGCGAGAATGGAATCAACCTCCAGCGCGCCCGGCGATTTGGCCCGGCGCACCAGCGGCGTCATCAGCAGGCGGTAGATGCCCCAGTTGAGCGCGAAGGACAGCGGCATGGCGACCGCCAGCGCGAGGATGGGGCTCAGTCCGCTGGCGGAGAACAGCAGGTAGGCGGCGAACGAGCCGGCAATGGTGAACTCGCCATAGGCAAGGTTCATGATCCGCGCGACGCCGTACTGGAGCGACAGCCCCATGGCGACCAGCGCGTAGATGCCTCCGAGGATCAGGCCCGACAGGATGACGTCGACGAGGAACATTCAGAACCGTCTCCGAAACCCGCCGCCCGTGGGCGGCGGGCTTGTTTCACAGGAAGATCAGGCCGTCGGCCAGGCCGGCTTCGGGAAGACCGGGGCCTTGGTGCCACCCGCCTTGGTCGGCGCCAGCGCGACGAACTCGCCCTGCTGCCACTGTCCGACCCACCACTGGTCGACACGCTGGTTCTTGTCGAACTTGATCGTGCCGAGGATCGTCTCGAACGAATTAGCGCCGATGTCCCTGATGATCGCCGCCTTGTCGAGGCCGACCCGCTCGATCGCCTGCGAGAGAACCTCCAGCGTCGAGTAGGTCGTGGTCGAGGCCCAGCGGTCCGGCTCGCGGCCGACGATGCGGTTGTGGCGGGCGATGTAGTCGCGGATCTTCGGGTTGGTCACATCGACGCCGCCAATGCCCATGACGCCCTCGGCATTGGCGCCGAAGCGCTGCTTGTAGAGCGGGAAGGCCGTGCCGACGGCGGTGTAGAACACTTTCGGGTTGAGCCCGCCGATGCGCGCCTGCTCGGTCAGCGCCAGGGTATCCGGCGGATAGGAGAAGGCGAGGAACATGTCGGGCTTCAGGCGCACGGCCTCCGAGATGATCGGGGCGAGGTCCTGCGTGCCCGGCGGATATTGCCGGTCCATGACCACCTGGAAGCCGGCCTTGGCGATGCCGGCCCGCGCGGCGCTGACGAGTTCGAGGCCGAACTGGTCCTGCACCGATGCGAGCGCCACCGTATTGCCGAGGCCCTTGTCCTTCAGCGTCGCGAGAAGGTCGGTCAGCGCTGATATCGCCGTCGAGGGGCGGTCGAGGAACAGGAACATGTTGTTCCAGCGCGCAACCAGTTCCGGCTGCCGCTCGACGAAGAAGGTCGAGGCGAGATGCGGGAAGCCGCCGCGGTTGAACGAGGGCGCGACCGCAAGGTTCATCGCCGTGCCCCATGGCGGGAACAGAAGGTCCACCTTGTCCTGGTTGACCAGCCGCTCGACATTGCGGACCGCCTCTTCCGACTGCGAGCGGTCGTCATATTCGACGAACTCGATCATGCGGCGCTGGCCGCCGGGCAGCTTGAGGCCGCCGGCATCGTTCGTCTCCTTGAGCCAGAGCTGGTAGTTCGGCAGCGTCGTCACGTTGGCGCCGCCGGCATTCGGGCCGGTCTTGGAGATCGAGAAGCCGATCTTCACGGGGCCGGCCTGCGCGCGGACATAGGGCGCGGCAAGCGTGGTCGCGGCGATGCCGCTGACCACGGCGCGGCGGCTGGGTGTCAGTCTTGTCGTCATGTCTGCCTCCTCAGAGTCCCTCGGAATTCCCGTTCCCGGTTGGTGATGGCGGATGCTTCGGCGGCATCCTTGCCCGCTGCACTGCGCTCTACTGGCTGATGCGGATATCGGCCGCCTTGATGACCGGCTCCCACAGGCGCAGCTCCGCCTGCATGGCCTCGGCCAGTTCCTGCGGCGTCGAGCCGACCGGGTTCGTGCCGATCTCGGCGAGGCGCGCAACGACGGCGGGATCGTGCAGCGCGGCCTTCAGCCCCGCCGACAGGCGATTGACGATCTCGGGCGGTGTCTTCGCGGCGGTGAAGAAGGCGAACCACGAACTCATCTCGTAGCCGGGAACGATGGACGAGATGGTCGGCACGCCCGGCAGCGCCGGCAGCGGCTCCTTGGTCGAGACGCCGAGCGCGCGGATGGTGCCGCCGCGGATCTGCGAGGCGGAAACCGTCAGCGTGTCGAACATCACGTCGAGGCGGCCGCCGATAAGGTCGTTCATCGCCGGACCCGCGCCGCGATAGGGCGCATGGACCATGTCGACCTTGGCGAGATACTTGAACAGCTCGCCGGCCATGTGGATGGACGAGCCGATGCCGGCCGAGCCGAAGGTGAGCTTGCCGGGATTGACCCTGGCGCGCGCCAGCAGGTCGGCGGCGGATTTGTCGGACGAGTTCGCCGGCACCACCATGACGTTCGGCACGGTGATGCCCATGCCGACTGGCGCGAGGTCCTTGTAGGTGTCGAGCGGCATGCGCGCATAGAGCAGGTGGTTCACCGCAACCGCGCTGGAGGTGATCAGCAGCGTATGGCCGTCCGGCTCGGTGCGGGCGACCTCGGCCGAAGCGAGATTGCCGCCGGCCCCGCCGCGGTTCTCGACGATGATGGCCTGCCCCCATTCCCTCGTCAGGCGCTCGGTCAGGTGTCGCGTCACGATGTCGGCGGCACCGCCGGGCGGGAAGGCCACCACGATGCGGATGTTGCGGTTCGGCCAGGCCTGCGCCCGCACCAGTCCGGGGCTTGCCAGCAGGGCCGCTGTGCCCGCCGCCCCCGTTATCACGCGACGCCTGTCGAGGCGCTTCAAATCGTCCATCGTTTCCTCCTCGTCATTGCCGTCTGCGGTCGTTTGGTGCCGCCGATCGGGGATCATGCATTGCGCGCTGCGCCTATCCGTCCATCAAATGGGGCAGCCAGACATCAAGAACAGCCGCCCGGCCTTCGATCTTCACCGCGTGCATGGCGGCGGCAACGGCCTCCTCCACCTCGTCGGGATGCCGGACCTTGCGAGCATAGGCCCCGCCGGCGGCATGGGCGATTTCGGAATAATCGGGAGGCGGATCGAAGGCGACGCCGATATCGTCGGAGCGGCTCGCATGGCCGCTCGGATGGACGGCAAGCGTCGAATAGCGGGGCGCGCGCCAGCCGCGATTGTTGAACACGACCTGCAGGAAGGGCGTGCGGTACTGGCGCGCCATCCAGTGGACTGTCGAGGGCTGCGAGAACATGTAGGAGCCGTCGCCGGTCAGCGCGATCACGGTCTTGGACGGCTCGGCGAGCTTGGCGCCAATGGCCGCTCCGCCGGTCCAGCCGAGATTGCCGCCGCCGGAATTCAGCATCTGCCCGGCGCGGGTCGGCGCGATGTGATTGACCACCACGGGATAGTTGGTGATGCCCTCGTTGAGCACGATCGTGTCGTCGTCGACATGGGCGCGCACGCAGGCCGTGACATATTCAGCCGTCAGCACGTCGCCGGCCGGCTTGGCCTCGGCGGCGGCGACAGCCGCCTTCCGTTCCGCGTGGCGGGCGGCGAAATGGGCGCGACGCTCTTCAATTCTGGCCTGATCCAGCGGCACGCGGTCGAGCCCGGCATTGAGCTGGGCCAGCGCCGTCTCGGCATGAGCGCGAAACACCCGGCGCGCAGGGATCGACCAGAGCGGCATGTCCTGCTTCAGGGGGTCGATGTCGATGTGCCAGATTTTCGCATCGACGCGCGGGCGCGAAATGGTGGGTATCCACGGCACGTCGGAATCGATGACCACGACGACGTCGGCTTCGGCGAGGCGCGGGTTCTGGCGCGGCTCGTTCCACTGGCAGCCCTGATACATCGGGTCGTCGTGCGGCAGGTTCACCGCATTCGGCACGCTTTCCAGCACGCCGATGCCGAGCGGCCCGGCGAGGCGCTGCAGTTCCGCGACGGCGCGGGTATTGCGCCCGAGATAGGACGTGACGATCAGCGGGCGGTGCGCTCCGGCGAGGTCGGAGAGCAGCGCGTGGACGGCCTCCGGCGGTAGGGCGGCGGGCGCGATCGGCGCCCAGTCCGCGACATCCTGCTCGACGCGCGGGACCTCCTCCTCCATGACCTCGCGCGCGCCCATCAGGTAGACGGGGCCCTTGGGGTCCGAGTGGGCGAACTGCATCGCCCGCCAGGTCATCTGCTTGATGTTGCGTCCCGTCCGCAGCTCGGCGTCGTAGCGCATATAGCCGCGCACGAGGCCGCGCTGGTCGTGGACATCCTGAATCCACTGGATGAACTCGTTGCGGCTGCCCTTCAGTTCGCCGAACTGCGTGTAGGGCGACGATCCCGCGAAGATCAGCACGGGCACGCGGCCCTTCGATACGTTGTGGACCGCGCCCGCCAGAGACTGCGTGCCGCATTCGACATGGACGATGACGGCCTGCGCGCGGCCCGTGACCTGCGCATAGCCCTGCGCGGCGGTCAGCGCGACCATCTCGTTCGGGCAGGTGATGACCTTCGGCACCTTGCGGCCCGAGACCTTCGCCTCGGCCAGCGCCTCGACGAGGCCGGGGTGATCGCTCCCGAAATTCGAGAACAGGTACTCGACGCCGGAGGCGGTCAGGGCTTCGAGAAACGCGGTCGAGGCTGTGTACATGGACACCGGAGAACTGGGCGCCGGAGGGCTGGTCGGATAATTAGTTGGATATCCAACAGTTCGAGTCAAGACTAACTTGCAGGTAACCGCCCCCCGTGCGACATTCCGGCCGCCGTGGACCCGCAAGGTCCCAAGGAGCCCATGACCGATACGTCCCCACCCCTCCATCCCTCGACAGCCGCCGCAACCGAGGGACGCGAGCGCCCGGAAGAGGCGGCAAGGCTCGGTCCGCTCGCCGATTTCATCGGCTTCCACCTGCGCATGGCGCAGGAGGCCTCGTTCCGCGCCTTCTCGCAGCGCGTCGGCGATCCGGGCCTGAAACCGCGCCGTTTCGCGGTGATGACGCTGATCGCGGAGAATCCCGGCCTCACCCAGACCGCGCTCGGCAAGGCCAGCGGCCGGGACAAGTCGACGCTGACTTCGACGCTCGACGACCTCGTCAAACGGGGCCTCGTGCTGCGGGAGCGGGCGGTGAACGACAGGCGCAGCTACACGCTGCACCTGACCGAGAAGGGCAATGTCCTGCAGCGCAAGCTGATGAGCCGCGCGATCGAGCATGACCGCGACCTCGACCGGATCGTCGGCCCGGACAAGAAGGCGGAACTGCTGATGCTGCTCAGGCGGATCATCGCGGAACTCGGCTAGGAAGCGGGCGGTCACCCGCCGCGCGCGAACCTGTATTGGCTTTGGCGGCCGGAAAGCTGTAGGAGGCGTGCTCCCACGCATTCACAGCTCTTTGCCCAGCCCCTTTGGCGCCGCAGCGCGAGCGCCCGTCAGGATGTGCCGACCTTGGCCGAACCTTCGATCCCTCCCCTGCTCGCGGCGGCGCTCGCCGCCCGGAACTATGTCGAACTGACGCCGGTCCAGCGCGCCGTCCTCGACGCCGAGGCGGGCGACCGCGACCTCCTGGTCTCTGCGCAGACCGGCTCGGGCAAGACCGTTGCCTACGGGCTCGGCCTCGGCGCGACCCTCCTCGACGAGGACGGACGGCTGGGCCAGCCCGGCGATCCCGTCGCGATCATCGTGGCGCCGACGCGCGAGCTTGCCCTGCAGGTGCAGCGCGAACTCGCCTGGCTCTACGCCGAGGCCGGCGCGCGCATCGTCGCCTGCGTCGGCGGCATGGACCCGCGGCGCGAGAAGCGCCAGCTCGAGGAAGGCGCGCATATCGTCGTCGGCACGCCTGGCCGTCTGCGCGACCATATCGAGCGCAAGGTGCTCACGCCCTTCGACGCCAAGGCGGTGGTGCTGGACGAGGCCGACGAGATGCTCGATCTCGGCTTCCGCGAGGATCTGGAATTCATCCTGAGCGCGACGCCCGAGACGCGGCGCACGCTGATGTTCTCCGCCACCCTGCCGGCAGGCATCGCGGCGCTCGCCAAGCGATACCAGCACAATGCGCTGAGGATCGCGGTCACGGGCGGCCGCGAGGGCCATGCCGACATCGAGTACCGCGCCATACGCTGCTTCCCGAACGAAGCCGAGCATGCGGTCGTCAACGTGCTGCGGCTGATCGATCCGCCGGGCGCGATCATCTTCGCCAATACGCGCAATTCCGTCCGCCACCTGCAGGCGACGCTGGTGGAGCGCGGCTTCTCCGCCGTGTTCCTGTCGGGCGAACTCGGACAGCACGAGCGCAATCTCGCGCTGCAATCGCTGCGCGACGGCCGCGCGCGCGTCTGCGTCGCGACCGATGTGGCGGCCCGCGGCATCGACCTGCCCAACCTCGCCCTCGTCATCCATGCCGAGCTGCCGCACGACGCCGAAGTGATGCAGCACCGCAGCGGCCGCACCGGCCGCGCCGGACGGAAGGGCATCAGCGTCCTGATCGTGCCGACGGCGCGGCGCCGGCGCGCCGAGAGCCTGCTCGCGGAAGCCCGCATCGTCGCCGAATGGTCCGGCCCGCCGACGGCGGACGAGATCCGCGCGCTCGACCGCGAGCGCGTCCTCGCCGATTCGCTGCTGACGGAAGCGCCGTCCGACGACGACCGCGTCCTCGCCGAAACGCTGATGCAGCGCAAATCGCCCGAGGACATCGCCTTTGCGCTGGCCCGCGTGCTGCGCTCGCGGCTGCCCGAGCCGGAAGAGGTGTCGGATCCCGGCTTCCGGCCGGTCGGCAAGGAGCGCGGCCCGCGCGTCGAGCGCGACATGCAGATTGCCGGCGACATGGCCTGGTTCCGCCTCGATGTCGGGCGACAGAACCGCGCCGACCCGAAATGGATCCTGCCCATGCTCTGCCGGCGCGGCGGCATTACGCGCCAGGACATCGGCCAGATCCGCATCCAGGATACCGTCACCGAGGTTCAGGTCGCGGCGAACAAGGCGGCCGAGTTTCTCGTGAATGCCCGCAAGGGCAATGGCGACGACGTTTTCATCGCGGCGATGGACGAGCGGGCCGAAGCGCGCGCGCCGCGCAAGCCGCGGGACGACGGACCCCGGCGCCCGCCGCCGAAGCGTGATGGTCCCAATCGCCCGCCGCGGAGCGAGGGACCGGGCCGTCCGTCGCGGGACGATGGACCCGCCCGCCCGCCGCGGGACGACGACTACAAGCGTGGCCCCAAGGGCCCGCCGCGCGGCAAGGCGGAGCGCGGCGGCTTCAAGCACAAGCGGAAGCCCGGCAAGGGTCCGCCGCGATAGCGCACGAGGTGGCTGATCCTCAGTCCGTCATGCCGAGCCGGCCGATGGCCGGCAGCTTGATCGCGGGGCGGCGGAAATCGATGCCGAGGATGGCGCCGAGCACATTGATCTCGACGCCCTCGTACCAGCCGACCGTCACGCCGGCATAGCCACCGAGCGTCGCCTGAAAGCCGAACCCGCCTATGGCCGGGCGCAGCCAGCGGCCGTCATGGGGGTAGTCCTTGCCGATGGCGGTTGCCGGCAGATGCGCCTGCAATTCGGGCGCGGCGGCCAGCGCCGCGGCGACGAATGTGTTGGAGTTCGGCCCCGGCCAGGCGCGATAGTCGCCGACATTGCGCCACGCATAGGCGGCGATCGCCGCCCTGATGCGCGGAATGGCCTCGGCCGCCGCCTCGCCCGTCACCGACAGCACGACTTCCGGCGCATCGCCGAACCAGCGGGCGTCGGCGGCAAAGCCGTTGACGCGGATCGGCTGGCCCCAGGCCGTGTAGTCGAACCGGTCATAGCGGGCAGCGCCTGCCTCCTTCACGACGATCCAGGTATGGGTGGCGAAAATCCCCCGCCAGCGGACCGTGCGTGCCGCGAAGACGTGGATCGAGGCAGCCGGATGCAGTTCCGGCGGCGGCAGCATTCCGGTGCTCGCGCGGCCCGTCGCGGACCAGTCGGGCGCGCGCCCCTCGATCCAGTAGGCCGCCGATGCGATGGCGATCGGCAGGAAGAACAGAACGAGGAACGCCGTCAGCAGCCGGCGCGGCCAGCGCCGGCCGGGCGGCAGCCCGTGCCCGGAATGCGGCTCAGAACTCGACGTCGAGCTCATCGATCTCTTCGGGCTCGTGCTTGGCCGCGCCGATCCATTCCTTCATCGGCGCCCAGTCCATGATCGTGCGGCAATAGCTGGCGGCGGCCGCGTCGATCGGCACGTCGTAGGTGTAGAAGCGCATGCAGACGGGCGCGTACATGGCGTCGGCGACCGTCGGCTTGGCGCCGAACAGGAACGGGCCGCCATAGGTCTTCAGGCATTCGTTCCAGATCGCCAGGATGCGCTCGATGTCGGGCTGCGCGCCGGCCCAGACCTTGAAGCCCTGATAGCGGGCCTTGAGGTTCATCGGCAGGGCCGAGCGCAGGTTGTGGAAGCCGGAATGCATTTCGCCGGACACCGAGCGGCAATGGGCGCGCACGATGCGGTCCTCGGGAAACAGGCCGGCTTTGGGGAACTTCTCGTCCAGATATTCCGCCAGCGCCCAGGTATCCCAGATCTTGGCGCCCTCGTCGGTGAGCGCCGGCACGAGGAAGGACGGCGACAGGAGAAGCAGTTCGGCCCGCTGGCCGGGATCGTCGAGGGAGACCGGCATCTCGTCGAAAGCGATGCCGGACATTTTGCACAGCAGCCAGCCGCGCAGCGACCAGGACGAGTAGTTTTTGCTCGAAAGGGTGAGCGTTGCCTTGGCCATGAGCGACCTCCCGGGAGAGCGAACCACATCGATGCGGCAACTCTGTGGAAAGAATACTCTCGCAGCGCAGCAAAAAGTGCACTAGCTTTTTTTGATCGATGCCAATGTGGCGTCCTGCAAACCGGCTGGCCCATGATTTACGGCGCATTCGACATGCAGATGCGGCTGTTCGAGCCATTCCGCGATGCAGCACGCATGGCGATGGCCGCCTATGGCCCGTCCCTTTCCGCCTCCGGCGGACGGCTGGGGCGCGAGACGCTCGCGACCTGGGAACTCGTCTCGCGCATGGGCTTCACCCATACGCGCCCGGCCTATGGCATCGACAGCGTCGTGGTCGGCAACCGTGAGGTCGCGGTCACCGAGGTTCCCGTCCATTCGACGGCCTTCGGCACGCTGCTCAACTTCAAGAAGGACATCACGGCGACGCAGCCGCGCGTGCTGCTGGTGGCGCCCCTGTCCGGCCATTTCGCCACGCTTCTGCGCAACACCGTCCGCACGCTGCTGCAGGATCACGACGTCTACATCACCGACTGGCACAATGCCCGCGACATCCCGTGGACGGCCGGCCGCTTCGGCTTCGACGAATATGTCGAGCACCTCATCGATTTCCTGCATGTGCTCGGCCCCGGCGCCCATGTCGTCGCGGTCTGCCAGCCCTGTGTACAGGCGCTGGTGGCCGCCTCGGTGATGGCGCAGGCCGGCGACGACCATGCCCCGCGCAGCATGACGCTGATGGCCGGCCCGGTCGACGTGCGCATCAACCCGACCAAGGTCAACGAGCTCGCGTTCAGCCACTCCTACGAGTGGTTCGAGACCAATCTGATCTCGACCGTGCCGCTGCCGAATGCCGGCGCCGGGCGGCGGGTTTATCCGGGCTTCCTCCAGCTCATCGCCTTCATGACGATGAACCAGCAGCGCCATGTGAAGGCCCATCTCGACCTGCACGGCCATATCGCCCGCGGCGAGACGGAGAAGGCCGAGGCGGTCAAGACCTTCTACGACGAGTATTTCGCGGTGCTCGACCTGACCGCGGAATTCTACCTCGAGACCATCGACAAGGTGTTCCAGCGCGCGCTGCTGGCCAAGGGCGAGCTGACCTACAAGGGCCGCCTCGTCGACCCCTCCGCCATCACGCGCACGGCGCTGCTGACGGTCGAGGGCGAGCGCGACGACATCTGCTCGCTCGGCCAGACGGTGGCCGCCCACGACCTCGTCTCGCGGCTGAAACCATTCCGCAAGCGTCACCACATGCAGGCCGGCGTCGGTCATTACGGCGTGTTTTCCGGCCGCAAATGGGACGGGCAGGTCTATCCGATCGTCAGGAACGCTATCCTCGCCAGCGAATAGCGCGCTGGTCGTCGTGGTGACCGGAGGCTAAGGGGGTGGTCCCGTCTCCGAGCCGCCGGACCTGCCCATGACCATCGGTTTTGCCGTCCATCCGAAGCCTCACGCCAACGACCCGGCCGCTCTGGAAGCCGCGCGCGGCATCCCGACGCCCCTGCTCAGCGACAATATGAGCCGCGTTTTTGGTGCGGGCGCGGCCCTGCGCCCGATGCACGACGGCGCGCCGCTGCTCGGCTTCGCGGTCACCGTGAAGACGCGGCCGGGCGACAATCTGATGGTCCACAAGGCCATCGACCTGTCCGGTCCGGGCGATGTCATCGTGGTCGATGCCGGCGGCGACCTCTCCAACGCGATCATCGGCGAGATCATGCTGAGGCTGGCGCTGAAGCGCGGCCTTGCCGGCTTCGTCATCGATGGCGCCATCCGCGATTCCGACGCCATCGCGCGGTCGCCCCTGCCGGTCTTCGCACGCGGCGTGAACCATCGCGGGCCCTACAAGGACGGCCCCGGCGAGATCAACGCGCCCGCGGTGATCGGCGGCCAGACGGTGATGCCGGGCGACGTCATCGTCGGCGATGCCGACGGGGTGCTGGCCCTTTCCCGCAAGGATGTCGCTGCAATCTGCCGCCTCGCGCGCGAGCAGCTGGCCCGCGAGGATGCGACCATGCGCGAGATCGCGGACGGCACCATCGACCGGACCTGGGTGGATGCGACGCTGCGGGCGAAGGGTGTTGCGGTCTGAGGCCGCCGGACAGGACTTCGATCCAGCGCCTCGTTCGGGGCGCAGCTATCGAACTTGCCCGAAAGCTATAGGACCAGCGTTACGCTGTCAAGGATAACATTCCTAGATCACGTTAGCCGATGCAGTGGGCGATGCCCCCGTCGACCAGCACCTCCGCCGGCCGGTCGTGGCTGAGGAAACCGACAGGGCTCGCGGAGACGCCATAGGCCCCCGACTGGAGGATCGCGACGAGGTCGCCGGCCTCCAGAACCGGCATGCTCGCCTTGCGGGCCAGCGTGTCGAGCGGCGTGCAGAGCGGCCCGACAACGGCGGCCGGCTCTCGCTCGGCCGCGGCCATCCGGTTCGCCGGGACGACGGGATAGTCGCGCTTGACGATCATCCCGAGATTGCCGGAGGCGGCGAGGTGGTGATGCATGCCGCCGTCGACGATCAGGAAGCGCTGGCCTCGCGAGACCTTGGCCGCGATGACCGAAGACAGGTAGACGCCCGACGGCCCGACCAGATAGCGGCCGGGCTCGACCACCACCGCGGCATCACGGAGGAGCGGATCGGCAGCCTTGGCTGCGATCAGGGCGGGGACGCCAGCCTCGAGGGCGGCAAGGTCCAGTGCGCCCTCGCCCTGGAAATAGGGAATGCCGAGGCCGCCACCGAGATCGACCGTATGTAGCGGCCGTCCCAGCCGGCGCGCGATGCGGCCCGCGACATCGAGGCCGTGCCGCCACTGGGCCGCCAGAACCTCGGCGTCGAGGATCTGAGTACCCGCGAAGAGGTGCACGCCGGTCAGGTCGAGGCTGGCCGAGGCGGCGAGCCGGTCGACCACCGCATCGGCCTCTTCCTCGTCGAAGCCGAAGGGCGCGGGCTTGCCGCCCATCCGCATCGCGCCGCCCTGCACTTCCGCGACCGGATTGACGCGGATGGCGACAGCAACGCGCTTACCGGCCGCCTCGGCGACGGCCTCCAGCGTGGCGATCTCCTCGAAGGATTCGAGATGGATTTCGCCGATGCCGTCGCGGACGACCTCTTCAAGCTCGTGGCGGCGCTTGCCGGGCCCGGCGAAGAGGATGGCATGCGGATCGGCGCCGGCCTGCCGGGCTGCCCGGTATTCGCCGAGCGAGGCGATCTCGACGCCCGCGCCCTCGCCAAGAAGCACGCGGACGATCTCGACATTGGGATTGGCTTTGATCGAGTAGTGGATACGCGCGAAGCCATCGAGCGCATCGGCGAGCGCGCGATAGGCGCGGCGGATCAGGCCGGCATCGTAGGCGTAGAGGGGCGTGCCGAAATCGCGCGCGAGATCGCTTGCGCGCAGGCCACCGATCGTGAGGTCATCGCCGTCGCGGCCGAACTGCGCGGCGACGATTCCGTCGGTCAGGGAGGGATCAGCGGCCATCGCCCGCCCGCTCGCGCACGAGGCCGATATAGTCGACTTTTCCGTTGGGAGTGACCGGCATGCGCTCGACCAGTTCGATGGCGCGGGGCACCATGTAGGGCGGCAACCGTTCGGCCGCGGCCTGCAGCACGGCCGCCGCATCGACCGGCGCATTGGCGACGCCCACCGCATGAACCTTCTGGCCGGCAAAGGCGTCGGGCAGGCCGATCACCGCGACCTGCGCGAAGCCGCCCACCGCCATCAGGCATTCCTCGACCTCCGTCGGGCTGATGCGGTGGCCGGACGATTTGATCATCGCGTCGTTGCGCGCGACGAAATAGAGGAAGCCGTCCTCGTCCATGGTCACGAGGTCGCCGGAATAGCAGACGGTCTCGCCGCCTTGCGTTCCGGGGACGAAGGGATGCGGGCGCAGCACCTCGGCAGTCGCGTCGGGCCGGTTCCAGTAGCCGAGCGAGACGGTCGGCCCGCGATGGACGAGGATGCCCGGCTCGTGCGGCGCGGCGCGGCGGCCGTCAGGGGTCACGACCAGCATCTCGGATTCGGGAATGGCCTTGCCTATGGAGGTCGGCCGGCGGTCGATCTCATCGGGCGGCAGGAAGGTCGAACGGAAGGCTTCGGTCAGGCCATACATCAGGAAGATGCGCGTCGCCGGCAGTTTCTCGCGCAGGCGCTTGACGGTCTCCGACGGCACCGCGCCGCCGGAATTGGTGATGTAGCGCAGGGTCGAAAGGTCGGTTTTCGACAGCGAAGGCGCCGCCCGCGTCAGGATCGCCCAGATGGTCGGGACGCCCGCGAGGCCCGTAATGCCCTCGCGCGCGATCGCGCGCACGATCTCGTCGCCGAACTGGAATGTCAGCAGCACGATGCGCGCCTGCTGTTCCACGGCGGTGAGCAGCTGGTTGAGGCCGTAGTCGAAGCTGAACGGCAGGATCGACAGGATGCGGTCCTCGGCCGCGATGCCGAGATAGGTGCGCACGATGCGCGTGCCGGCGATCAGGTTGCGATGGCTCAGCATCACGCCCTTGGGCCGGCCGGTGGAGCCGGACGTGTAGAGGATGGCGGCGAGATCCTCTCCGATGGCGGCGGAGGAGACCTGCGAGCCATCGACGGGGGTCCGCCATTCCGGCCCATCCACGGCGGCGATCGTCAGGCCGGACAGGCCGGCGAGCGCGCTGCCGAGGCTTTCGGCCAGGACGGCATTGGCGATCAGCAGCCGCGCGCCGCAATCCTCGACGATATGGCGCACCTGCTGGGGTTTCAGCAGCGCATTGACCGGCACGAAAACCGCCCCCGCAGCGCTCGCCGCGAAGATGGCAACACATTCCTCGATGCTCTTCGGCAGGAAGATCGCGACGCGGTCGCCACGCCCGACACCGCTGGCGCGAATTCTGGCCGCACCCTGCCGCACGGCCTCCGCGAACTCCGCATAGGTCAGCGACCGGCAGCCGTCGACAATCGCGATCCGGTCGCCGGCCGCGGCCGCGCGCGCGATGAGGTGATGGACGAGGTAGGGCTCGCGGGTCACGCGCGGGCACGCTCCACGAAGCGCGCGAGATGCCCGATCGTGTCGAAATTGGCGGGGTCGAAATCGTCGTCGGAGAGTTCGATGCCGAAACGCTCGGCCAAGAAGGTCATGAGTTCGAGGATTCCGAGGGAATCGATGGCACCCGAGCCGAGCAGCGGCGTCTCCGCCGTCAGCTCGCGGTTCGCCAGCATGGGGAAGCGCTCCCGGAGGAAACCGGCAATCGCCGCAATCGTCGTATCCGTTTCGCTGGCCAACATGGATCCCCTCGATGCCCCTCGACCTTTCGGACCATTGTCAGATCTGAAGGAAAACAAATTCCGAATAGGCGTGGTCGACCATGTCCTCTGCAACCTTTCCGCGCGTGAAAGTCGGCGGCGGACGGGTCGTGAACCAGGCGCCAAAGGCCGAATCCCCGCGGTTTGCCGGGATTTCGAGGAAAAGCACGCCCTGCGCCAAAAGGTAGCGGGCGATGGCGCCGACATGGTCCCGGACCGCCGTCAGGCTCGGCGCATAAACGAGCCTCGCCGATGGCAGGCTCTTGCGGCGGGTCGGAGCGAATATGAGCGGATGGACGTCGCCGCCCGCCCGCAGCAGCGCGACGATGCAGCCGAGCGCCGCATGGTCGGCGACGAGCCGGGCCGCATCGGCGCCGATCTCGCGCATGCCCGCCTCGCCCGCAGCGCCGACCGCGGCCGACGCGCCGAACTGCATGGCGGAGAGCGCGAGGGCCGCCATCAGCACGCCCTCGTGCCGCCGGACGAAGCCGAGCCGGCCGATCATCTCGCGGACCGGCTCGCTCGGCGTCAGATCGGTGAAGAGGTCGACCTTCTCTGACAGGATCTTCTGGAGCATGCGCGGCGCCAGCCAGCGGTGGTCCTCGTCGACATACCAGCTCGACAGGTTGAGCACGGTGCGCGGATCGCCGTCCGGTCCGGGCCTTTCGCTGCGCATGGTCAGGATCACGCCCGCCGGCACGCCCTTGACCCTCATAATATATCCCGGCGGCGCCGCCGAAATGGTATTATGGTATTTGGAAAGACGTGCTAGGCCAGAGCGCCAGAAATCGGACGAACGCGAAGGAAAGCCGCGCGACAAAATCGCAACGGCCGTGTCCGCGCTCCGATCCTCTATGGGCTCCAGCATGGCGGCAATCTAACGAACGCAGACCGAATGTCGCGCGCGTTCATTGATTATATTTAATCGCACAATTTCGTTCATGCGTTTACCGGACATTCACCGATCAATATGATCGAACTGCTTCGTTTCTCAGATTTTCCAAGTATTGACGCGGCAAGCGCCGGCCCGGCCGCTCTCCGTCGAATCCGGCCTGCTGCAACGCTAGGTCAGACAGGGGAGCCGAGCCAGATCGGGCGGCTGCGTCATAATGTCGGCGGGCGAGCCACCGGTGTGGTGCCGCGGTGATGCGGCCATGCTCCGCAGTATTGGAAGCCGCATCCCCAAGGGGCCGCACCCTTCGGCAAGCAGGCATCATGCATTGCAACATTAATCCATTTAATTTTGCGGCGCGGCATGTCCTTTTGCTGTTGGATCGATCCAAGCATTTCTGCATACTCCCGCAACGACCCGCGCCAGAACGGGCATTCAAGCGATCGCCAAGGGAGGAAAACCATATGGAACGCAGACAAGTTCTTTTCGGGCTCGGGGCGGTCTCGGCGACCGCGCTTGTGGCAAGCCCATCCATTCTCCGCGCACAGGCACCGATCACCCTGAACGGCGCGTCACAGTTCAACGACGACCACGCCTTCACCAAGGCCATGGTGCGGTTCGAGGAGCGCGTGAAGGCGCTCTACGGCAAGCCGATCAACTTCAACCTGCACAAGAACTCCTCGCTCGGCCTGGAGAAGCAGTATTTCGAGTACATGGCCCAGGGCCGGGCCGTGGACTACGCCATCGTCTCGCCGGCGCACATGTCGACCTTCGCCCGCTCTGCACCGTTCATCGACGCGCCCTTCGTGTTCCGCGACGTCGAGCATATGGGCAAGGTGGTCAAGGCCGGCATGCTGAAGCCGATCGAGGACGAGGTGGAGAAGCGTGCCGGCGTCCGCCTGATCGGCCATGCCGGCGGCGGCACCCGCAACATCTTCGCCAACAAGCCGTTCAAGAACATCGCCGAAATGCGCGGGCTGAAAGTGCGCGTTCAGGGCGCACCGATCTGGTCCCGTACCTTCTCGGCCGCCGGCATGTCGCCGACGGTCATCGCCTATAACGAGGTCTACAACGCCATCCAGAACGGCGTCATCCAGGCCGGCGAGAACGAGGCGGCCGGCGTCGAGGCGATGAAGTTCTACGAGGTCGCGCCGAACCTCGTCCTGACCCAGCATGCGGTATCGATCCGGCCGCTGTGCTTCTCGATGAAGACCTTCGGGACGCTGCCGAAGGACCTCCAGGACGCCGTCATCCAGGCGGGCGCCGAAGGCGGCGAATATGGCCGGCAGGTGGAGTCCAGCGAGGACGGGCAGAAGCTCGAAACCCTCGAGAAGGCCGGCCGCCTGAAGCGGATTGTCTTCGACGAGCGCGACCAGATGAAGAAGCTCACCGATCCGGTCATGGCAGCCTATGCCAAGGAGATCGGCGCGGAAGGCGTCTTCGGGCAGGTCAACAGCGCCTGAGACCGGTCAGCAGCATCCCACCCCGTCGCGTCTCCGCGGCGGGGTGGATTTTTTGCACCGCGCGGAGCCCCCGTCTCCGGCGGGCCGCGATGTCCGCCGATCCGAAAGCACCCCATGACATCGAGCGATCCCATGCCGCCTGAACCGGCCCCGAGCCTCTGGCGGCGCTTCACGGTGGGCTATGCCGCTTTCCTTTCGCATCTCGTGGTCGCGTCCGTCGCAATTCTGCTCATCCCCGTGAGCCTGCAGATTTTCTCGCGTCACACCGCGCTGATCCCGAGCTACATCTGGACCGAGGAGATGGCGCGTTTCCTCTTCGTCTGGACCATCTCGATCGGCGCCATGATCGGCGTCCGGGAATCGACCCATTTCGAGGTCGACGTCATGCCGGAACTGTCCCCGCGGCTCGAAGCGGTGGCGCGGCTGGCCGGGCGCATCGGCATCTTCGCGCTCGCCTGCGTCTTCGTCTTCGCCGGCATCAAGTTCGTCGAGTTCGCCTGGTGGCGCATCTCCGAACTCGCGGAACTGCCGCTCTGGCTGATCCACCTGCCCTGGCCGCTGATGGGCATCACCTGGATCGTCTTCCTCGGCGAGCAGATGCTCGACGACGTGCTGATCATTCTCGGCCGCAAGGCGCCGCCCAAGAAGCAGGATCTCAGCGAGATCGACGCAGGGACACTCAACATATGACCGGCGCAGCGCTTACCTCCGGACAGGCGGCCTTCATCCTGTTCGCCTGCTTCTTCGGCCTGATCGCGCTGCGCGTGCCGGTCGCCTTCGCGCTGGGCCTCGCCTGCCTGCCGATCCTCATCATCGAGCCCCGGCTCGATACCGTGACGCTGATGTCGGAGAGCTTCAACGCCTTCAACTCCTTCATCCTGCTGGCGGTGCCGTTCTTCCTGCTGACCGCCAACCTGATGAATGTCGGCGGCATCACCGACCGCCTCCTGAAGCTCTCGCGCACCATGGTCGGCCACTGGCCCGGCGGCCTCGCGCAGATCAACGTGGTGTTGTCGTTCTTCTTCGCGGGCATTTCCGGTTCGTCGACCGCAGACGCGGCGAGCCAGTCGAAGATCTTCATCGAGGCACAGCGGCGCGAGGGCTACGACGATTCCTTCTCGGTCGCGATCACGGCCGTCTCGGCCGTGCTGGCGGTCATCATCCCGCCCTCGATTCTCATGATCGTCTGGGGCGGCATCCTGACCACCTCGATCGGCGCGCTGTTCCTCGCCGGCATCATTCCGGGCATGCTGATCGCCGTCGCCCAGATGGCGACCGTCCACATCTATGCGACGCGCCGCGGCTACCCGACCTATCCGCGCGAGACCTGGCGGGCCTTCATCTGCGCCTGCGCCCATTCCTTCCTCGCGCTGATGACGCCGGGCATCATCATCGGCGGCAAGATCTTCGGCTGGTTCACGGCGACGGAATCCGCCGCGATCGCCGTGCTCTATGCCGGCGTCCTCTCCTTCATCGTCTACCGGGAGATGGACGCCAAGGGCCTCTACGGGGCGCTGCTCGACACCGGCCGCCTGACCGGCATCATCCTGTTCTGCGTCGGCACGGCGAGCTGCTTCGGCTGGCTCTTGGCCTATTACAAGATCCCGGAGGCGATCCTGACAGGCGTCTCCGCCTGGAACATGGGCTTCATCGCCACCGGCTTCTTCATCGCCGGCGTGTTCCTCGTGGTCGGCTGCTTCCTCGACGCCATTCCCGCCATCATCATCTGCGGGCCGATCCTGCAGCCGCTTGCGAGGGCCGTCGAGATGGACCCGGTCCATTTCGCCATGATCGGCATCGTCAGCCTCGCCTTCGGGCTGGTGACGCCGCCCTACGGGCTCTGTCTGATGATCGCCTGCGCGGTCGCGGGGATACGCATGCGCGCCGCCATCAAGGACACCGCCATCATGCTGATACCCATGCTGATGGTGCTGGCGCTGGTGATCGTCTGGCCGAAGGTGACGCTGTTCCTGCCGAGCCTCATCTCGCCGGAAATGCTGAACTGACCGGCCGTCTCGCGGCCGCAAACATTGGGGAGTGCATGATGGACTTCACCGGCAAGGTCGCGCTGGTTACCGGCGGTGCGTCGGGCATCGGCGAGGCGACGACGCGGGCCTTCGCCGAGGCCGGCGCCAAGGTCGCCTTCACCTATATTTCCAGCGGTGCGGAAGCCAATGCGCTGGAGAAGGAAATCGCCGCAGCAGGCGGACAGGCCCTGGCGATCAAGGCCGATCTCACGAAGCAGGACGAGGTCGATGCCGCCTTCGCGGCGGTCACGCGCGCCTTCGGCACGCTGGATGTCGTCTTCACCAATGCGGGGGGCATCCTGCAGCGGGTCGGTACGACGGACTCGACGCTGGATTTGTGGAGCCGGACCTTCGACCTCAACGTGATGTCGACCTACCTGACCTGCCAGGCTGCCGTGAAGATCATGGCGGAGAAGAAGTCCGGCGCCATCGTCACCATGTCCTCGCTCGCCGCCATGGACGGCGGCGGACCGGGCGCGCTGCACTACGCCTCGTCGAAGGGCGCCATCGTGACCTACACGCGGGCGCTGGCGAAGGAGTTGGGGCCGCTCGGCATCCGCGTCAACGGCGTCGCGCCGGGGCTGATCGACACGCGCTTCCACGTGCAGTTCAACACGCCGGAAGGGCGAAAGTCGGCGGTCGAAGGCACTCCGCTCCGGCGCGAGGGAACGGCCGGGGATGTCGCCAACCTCGTCCTGTTCCTCGCCTCCGACAAGGCCGCGTTCATCACCGGCGAGACGGTGCAGATCAATGGCGGGCGCGGGCTCTACTGAACCCGCCGCCTCGCCTCAGATCGTCACGCCGCCATCGACGACGAGGCTCTGCCCGGTCATGTAGCTGCCGGCCTTCGAGCCGAGATAGACGGCGGCGCCGGCGATCTCGTCGGGGTCGCCGATGCGGCGCAGCGGCGTCTCGTTCTCGCGGGCTTCGCGCGCCTTGGGGTCTTCCCACAGCGCCTTGGCGAAATCGGTCTTGATGAGGCCCGGCGCGATGCAGTTCACGCGGATGTTGTGAGGCCCGTATTCGTGCGCGAGGTTGCGTGCGAGCTGCATGTCGGCCGCCTTGGAGATGCAATAGGCGCCGATCACCTCCGAGCCGCGCAGGCCGCCGATGGAGGAGACGATGATGATCGAGCCGTCCTTCCGCTCGATCATCTCCGGCACGACCATCGAGATCAGCCAGTTATTGGCCACGATGTTATTGGTGAGAATCTTGCCGAACGCATCGTCGGTGATGCCGGCCATCGGCCCGTAATAGGGGTTGGATGCGGCGTTGCAGACGAGCACGTCGATCCGGCCGAGTTGCTTGCGCGTCTCGTCGACGAGACGCTGAAGCTCCTCCTTGGACGAGATGTTGGCGGGCACGACGATGGCGCGGCCGGCGCCGTATTTGGCGTTGATGGCGTCGGCGACCTCCTGGCAGGGCGCGGCCTTGCGCGAGGAGATGACCACCCTAGCGCCGTGCTCGGCCATGCGCTCGGCAATGGCGCGGCCGATGCCGCGCGACGAGCCGGTGATGACCGCGACTTTGCCGGTCATGTCGAAGAGATTCATGCGAGACCTCCCTGGCATTGTTGGTTTGCTAACAGGCGACAGCGCCGTTGCCCGTCATGCCCGCCCTTGTGGCGGGCATCCACGAATTTGCTGTTGTGATGTCGTGTTCAAGTCGTGGATGGCCGGGACAAGCCCGGCCATGACGATGCGGATATGTTGGTCAAGAGCGGCCCCTTAGGGACCGCCCCCGACTACCCTCAATGGTTCGTGTACTTGCCCATCTCGATGCGTGCGATGGAGCGGTTATGCACCTCGTCCGGCCCGTCCGCGAGCCGCAGCGTGCGGATATGCGCATAGGACTTGGCGAGACCGAAATCGGTGGTGACGCCGCCGCCGCCATGAGCCTGGATCGCGTCGTCGATGACCTTCAGCGCCATGCGCGGAGCCGCCACCTTGATCATGGCGATCTCGAGCTTGGAGACCTTGTTGCCGACCTTGTCCATCATGTCGGCCGCCTTGAGGCAGAGCAGGCGCGTCATCTCGATGTCGATGCGGGCTTCCGCGATGCGCTGCTCCCACACGGACTGCTCGGAGACGCGCTTGCCGAAGGCGGTGCGCGACTGGATGCGCTTGATCAGCTTTTCGAGCGCCAGTTCCGCGACGCCGATCGTGCGCATGCAGTGATGGATGCGGCCCGGCCCGAGGCGGCCCTGCGCGATCTCGAAGCCGCGGCCTTCGCCGAGCAGCAGGTTCTCCGCGGGAACGCGGACATTGTCGAGGATGACCTCGGCATGACCGTGGGGCGCGTCGTCGAAGCCGAAGACGGGCAGCATGCGCACGACCTTGAAGCCGGGCGCGTCGGTCGGCACGAGGATCTGCGACTGCTGGATATGTTTGGCAGCGCCTGTGTCGGTCTTGCCCATGACGATGGCGATCTTGCAGCGCGGATCGCCGATGCCCGACGACCACCACTTGCGGCCGTTGACAACGTACTCGTTGCCGTCGCGGCGGATCGAGGTCTCGATATTGGTGGCGTCCGAAGAGGCGACCGCCGGCTCGGTCATCAGGAAGGCCGAACGGATCTGGCCGGCCATCAGCGGCCGCAGCCACTCTTCCTTCTGGGCCTTCGTGCCGTAGCGATGCAGCACTTCCATATTGCCCGTGTCGGGCGCCGAGCAGTTGAACACTTCGGAGCCGAAGCCGACGCGGCCCATCTGCTCCGAGCACATGGCATATTCGAGATTGGTCAGGCCGGCGCCGTGAAACTCGCCGTCGTCATGATCGTCGGAGGGCGGCAGGAACAGGTTCCACAGGCCGTCGGCCTTGGCCTTCGCCTTCAGCTCCTCGAGCACCGGCACGACCTTCCAGCGGTCGCCGTCGCCGTCCATCTGCTGGTCGTAGGTCGGGATCGCCGGATAGACGTGGGCGTCCATGAAGGCCATCACGCGGTCGCGCCAGTAGCGCTGGCGCTCGGACATCGAGAAATCCATGTTTCCTCTCCTCTTGATCGTCAGGATTGTCTTGGTCGTCAGGGTTGTTCGGGATTGATCAGGGCGCGCCGGACGAGCGCGATGAATTCGGTGCGGATGCGGGCGAGATCCACGCCCTCGGGATCGAGCACCCACTGGGCCATGATGCCGCGGAGCGCCGCGGACAGGATCAGCGCCTGCGTGCGCGCATCGATGTCCGACCGGATGTCGCCGGCCTCGATGGAGCTGCGGATGAGGCGGCCGAAATCGGTCGCGGATTCGCGATTGAAGGCGGCGACTGCCTCGGCAAGGGCGGGCTTGTGGGCGGCGCCCATCAGCACCGCGAGATAGGCCCGCATCTTGACGAGGCCGACGGCCGGACGCTCGAAGGACGCGTCGATCGTCGCCATGAGCGTGGCGAAGCCGGTGGTGCCGCGCTGGCGCTCGCGGCGCAGCACGTTGAACTCGTCGTGGATGGCCTCGGCCATGGCGGCGAGCAACTCGTCCTTCGAGCCGAAATAGTGTCCTGCGAGGCCACGGCTATAGCCGGCGCGCTCGCCGGCCTCGGCCAAGGTCAGGCCATCGATGCCCTTCTCCGCAACGAGTTCAGCGGCAGCGGCGAGGACGCGCGCCTCCGCCTCGGCACGACGCTCGGCCTGCGTGCGCCGGCGACGGATGGCGACCGGCTGACCGGCGGCCGTCTCGTCGCTGCGTGAAGCGCGGGCAGCGCCCATCCCTGTCATCCTCGCGTCATGTTATTTGCTTGCTGACAAACAAATAACATTGAGCAGCGAAGGTCAATACGGGTTTTCCCCATGGGCCTGCCGGCGCGCTCGCGGCTCCCCGGCCTCGCGGCTTGAACGAAACCGGGAGAACTTGGGCGAATGGCGGCCTATCGGCGGAATCGTCCCTTGAATCCGCCCAATGCGCGTTGCATAGCCTCATTCATGCGCGGTCCCATCGCTGCCCCCGCCTCGCGGGTGAATCTCAAGCGTCTTGCCGATGCCGTGGGCGTGCATCCCTCGACCGTGTCGCGCGCGCTCGACCCCGCGAAGCGCCATCTCGTCGCCGAGGATGTCGCCGAGCGCATCATTCTGGCGGCGCGTGAACTCGGCTACCGGCCGAACCCTCTGGCCGCGAGCCTTAGGACGCGCCGCTCGCGACTCGTCGGCGTGCTGGTGCCGGACATCACCAATCCGGTCTTCTCGCCGATCATTTCGGGGATTGCGGCGGTGCTGGGCGCCGAGGGCTATTCGACCATCGTCGCCGATGCCGGCCAGGAGCCCGAACGCCGCCTGACCCTGATCGACGACCTGATCGCCCGACAGGTGGACGGCCTCGTCATGGCGACAGTCAGCCGCGACGATCCGAGCCTCGAACATTGCCTCGCCCAGGGCGTGCCCGTGGTGCTGGTCAATCGCGCGGACGACCACGACCGCGCCTCGGCCGTCGTCTCCGACGACATGACGGGGATGCAACTCGCCGTCGCGCATCTCGCCGGCCTCGGCCACCGGGCCATCGGCCATCTCGCCGGCCCTGCTTTGCTTTCGACCGGCCATCTCCGGCGGCTCGGCTTCGAGGTCGCCATGGTGGCGAACCGGATTCCCGTGCTGCCGGGCGCCATCGTCGAGGCGCGCGCCTATGACCGCGACGAGGGCGAACGGGCGACGCTGGAGCTTCTCAAGGCCGTGCCTCAGATCACCGCCATCGCGGCCTCCAACGACCTGCTCGCGCTTGGCGCCTATGCGGCGCTGAGGAGCCTCGGCAGGGAATGCCCGCAGGACGTTTCGATCGTCGGGCACAACGACATGCCGCTGGTCGACATGGTCCATCCGCCGCTGACCACGGTCAGGATCGGCCCGCGCGACATGGGCTGCGAAGCGGCGAAGCTGCTGCTGGAGCGGATGGGCGGCGCGACGGGCGACGTCAGGCGCGTCGCGCTTCAGCCCGAACTCATCGTGCGCGCCTCGACAGCGCCGCCGCGCAAGACCGGCTAGAGCATTTTCGCTTTTCCTTGAATCACGAAAACGCTCTATCTATTTGGTTTGTCGCGTTTTCTTCACGCGAACCGGTATCCACTTCGCTCGAAAACGCTCTATCGGCTCAGGCCTGCTCGAAGCGGATGGGATGCGCGCCCTTGTAGAGCACCTGCCGGCCGAGCGGGTGGACGTTCTCCAGCCCTTCCGTGATCGTCATGAAGTGGTTGCCGGCGAGCTGGCCGGCCTTCGAGGCGAAGCAGACGGGACCGTAAGCGAGCAGGATCTCGGTTTCGCTGACGCCGCCGGGATAGAGGATGAGCTGGCCGGGAGCCGGATAGCTGGTGGCGTTCTCGTAACCGACGCCGAAATCGAGGTCGCCGAGCGGCATCCAGACGCCCTCGCCGCTCCAGCGCACATGGACGATCTCGCTGACGAAGGGCAGCGCCTTCATGAAGGCCGCGCAGGTGGCGGGGGCCGCCTCGATCTCGAACTTGGCGCGAAAGACATGCTCGCCGGCGGTGATCTTGATGTTCATGGAGGTCTCCGGAAATCGCGTGCCGACAAGTGCATGGCTGGCGAAGCGCGCGCAAGAGCCAATGCGTCCGCGGGAACGCCGCATGCCCCAGCGTGGCTGTCGCGGCCAGCGGCTTTGCGGCACAAGGGGGAAAGCCGCGCCAAGACGCAGGCATGAGGGAGAGGCGTCATGAAGCGGCTGCGCGTCGGCATTATCGGGCTCGGCAATGCGGTGGAGCCGCATGCGAAAAGCCTTCTGGACCTCAGGGATCGCGTGGAGGTGGTGGCAGCCGCTACGCGCAGCGAGAAGAGCGCGCAGGCCTTCGCCGCGCGCTTTCCGTTTCCGACGACATCGGACATCGACGGGGTGATCGCCGACCCCTCCATCGATGCGCTGTGGATCCTGACGCCGCCGAGCTCGCATTTCGAGCTGGCGAGCCGGGCTGCAGCAGCCGGCAAGCATGTGCTCCTGGAAAAGCCGCTCGACATCACGCTGGAGCGCGCCCGCGCCATCGTCGCAGCCATGCGACAGGCAGGCCGTACGCTGGGCGTGACGCTGCAGCACCGGTTCAGGCCGGCAACGCTCCGGCTGAGGGACATCGTCCGTTCCGGCGCGCTCGGCGAGATCGGAGCAGCCTCCTGCACCGTGCCGTGGTGGCGGCCGCAGAGCTATTACGACCAGCCCGGCCGCTGCACCATGGCGCGCGACGGCGGCGGCGTACTGATGACGCAGGCGATCCACACGCTCGACCTGTTCCGCTCGCTCGTCGGCGAGATCACCGTGACGGCTGCGACGGCTGCCACCACGACGGTCCACCGGATGGAGACGGAGGACTTCGCTGCGGCGCTGATCCGCCTCGCGAACGGCGCGCCGGGCGTGATTCAGGCGACGACGGCTGCCTACCCCGGCGGCGAGGAGCGCATCGAGATCATGGGCGCCAGGGGCACCGCGTGGCTCGCCGGCGGCAATCTGAAAGTGGCCTGGCTCGACGGCAACGAGGAGGTCGTGCGGCAGGAAGGCCCGACCGGCGGCGGCGCCAATGTCATGGACTTCCCCCACGACTGGCACCTGAACCTGATCACCGATTTCCTCGATGCCATCCGGGACGGGCGCGATCCCATCGTGTCGGGCGAGGAGGCGCTGAAGAGCCAGGAACTGATCGGGGAGATACTGGCGAAGGCTGGGTGGAAGGCGACGAGCTGAGACTTACGCCGGAACGTGGCCTCGCGTCATGGCCGGGCTTGTCCCGGCCACCCACGTCTTGAACACCGGCCTCAAAAGATCAGTCGTGGATGCCCGCCACAATGGCGGGCATGACGGTGAGTTGGAAGCTGCGGGCCTTCTCTCAAAGGTCCTTGAATCCCTTGCCCTCGGCCGCGAGCTTTTCCAGCAGCGCCGACGGCTTGAAATCCGCGCCGTGGCGGCCCTCGAACTCCTGCATCACCTTCAACACCTCGGGCAGCCCCACCGTGTCGCCGTAGAACATCGGGCCGCCGCGATAGACCGGCCAGCCATAGCCGTTGATCCAGACCGTATCGATGTCGGAGGCGCGGATGGCCTTGCCTTCCTCGAGGATTTTCGCGCCCTCGTTGATCATCGGATAGATGCAGCGCTGGAGGATTTCCTCGTCGGAGATTTGGCGGCGGTTGATGCCCTTCTTGGCCGCGAGATCGAGAATGATCTTCTCGGTGACGGCTGACGGCTTCGCCACGCGGTTCTCGTCGTAGTCGTAGAAGCCCGCGCCGGTCTTCTGGCCGCGCCGGTCCATCTCGCAGAGCAGTTCGCGCGGCGTCTCACCCTTGGAGGTCTCGCGCGACCAGCCGATGTCGAGGCCGGCGAGATCGCTCATGGCGAAGGGCCCCATGGGCAGGCCGAAATCGTAGAGTACACGGTCGACATCCCAGGGCATCGCGCCTTCGAGGATCAGCTTGTTCGCCTCGCGCTGACGCTGCGCCAGCATGCGGTTGCCGACGAAGCCGTGGCAGACGCCGACCAGCACCGCGACCTTGCCGATGGTCTTGCCGAGACCCATGGCGGTGGCGATCACGTCCTTTGCCGTCTTCTCGCCGCGCACGACTTCAAGCAGGCGCATGACATTGGCCGGCGAGAAGAAGTGCATGCCGATGACGTCCTCGGGACGCTTCGTCATGGCAGCGATCTCGTCGACGTTCAGGTAGGAGGTGTTGGTGGCGAGGATCGCGCCCTTCTTGGCGATGCCGTCGAGCTTGCCGAAGACCTCCTTCTTGATCTCCATGTTCTCGAAGACGGCCTCGATGATCAGGTCGCAGTCGGCGAGCGCGGAGAGGTCCAGCGTCGGCGTGAAGCGGTTCATGCGCGTCTCGACATCGGCCATGGTGAGCCGGCCACGCTTCGCCGTGTTCTCGTAGTTCTTGCGGATGACGCCGAGGCCGCGGTCCAGCGCCTCCTGCTTCGTCTCAACAATGGTGACGGGGATGCCGGCATTGATGAAATTCATGGCGATGCCGCCGCCCATAGTGCCGGCGCCGATCATGCCGACCTTGGCGATCTTCCGCGTCGGCGTGGTGTCGGGAACGTCGGGGATCTTGTTGGCCTGCCGCTCGGCGAAGAAGGCGTAGCGCTGCGCGCGCGACTGCACGCCCGGCATCAGGCGCATGATCGTGTCGCGCTCGAATGTCAGCCCCTCGTCGAAGGGCATGTTCACCGCCGCCTCGACGCACTGGATGCAGGCTTCCGGCGCCTCGAAGCCGCGGAACTTGCGGGCATTGGCCTTGCGGAAGGCGGCGAAGACCTCCTTGCCGGCTCCGAGCTTCTCGGAACGGTCGCGCACCTTCTTCAGGGGGGCGCTTTCCGCGACGAGCTGGTTGGCGAAGACAATGGCGTCGGCGCGCAGGCTCTGCTCGCCGGTCACGACATCGACGAGACCGTGGGTCGCGGCCTCGCTCGCCTTCAGCGGCTCGCCAAAGGCGATGGCCTCCAGCGCGCGCTCGACGCCGACGAGGCGCGGCAGGCGCTGGGTGCCGCCAGCGCCCGGCACGAGGCCAAGCTTGACCTCCGGCAGGCCAAGCTTCGCGGAGGGAACAGCGACGCGGTAGTGGCAGGACAGCGCGAGTTCCAGGCCGCCGCCGAGCGCCGTGCCGTGGATCGCCGCGACGACCGGCTTCGGCGAGGCTTCAAGGATGGCGTTGAGTTCGCCCAGCGGCACGCCCTTCGGCGGCTTGCCAAACTCGGTGATATCGGCGCCGGCGATGAAGGTGCGACCGGCGCAATGGATGACGATGGCCTTCACGGCGGCATCCGCGCCCGCCTTCTGCACCGCCTCGGCAATGCCGGTGCGGACATTGGCGGAGAGCGCGTTCACGGGCGGCGAATTGACGGTGACGATGGCGACATTGCCCTCGACGGCGAGGTCGACGACTTCGTTGATGGCGGCCATGCGAAGGCTCCCTGATATCGGATCGGACGAATGGGTGGATGAAGGATCAGCGCGGGCGCTGGCCGGCGAAGGGCAGCGTGGAGGACAGGCCCCCGTCGACGGGGAAGGCCTGGCCGTTGACGTAGCTCGCCTCGTCGCTGGCGAGGAACAGCGCCATGGCTGCGATCTCCTCGGGCTGGCCGGGACGGGTCAGCGGGTTGAGCTGGCCGAGCTTGCCTTCCGTGCCGCGGGTGCGGGCGTGGTCGAAGATCGGCGTCGTCATGCCGGTCTCGATGAGGCCGGGGCAGATCGCATTGACGCGCACGCCGGTGCCGTAGAAGGCGTTGGCCGTCGTCTGGACGAGGCTGATGACGCCGGCCTTCGAGGCCGAATAGGGCGAGCCGCCGGCATTGGCGCGCAGCGCCGCCACCGAGGCCGTGCAGACGATGGAGCCCCTGCCCGCCTTGATCATCAGCGGGGCGACATAGCGGATGGCGAGGAACGGGCCGATCAGGTTGATGCGCAGGATTTCCTGCCATTGCTCGACGGTCTGTTCGAAGAAGGGCGTGAGCCCGCCGGAAACGCCGGCATTGGCATAGATGGCATCGACGCCGCCGAATTCGGAGACGGCGCGGGCGACATAGGTCTTCACGTCGTCCTCGCTGCCGGCATCGCCCGCGACCGCCACGGCCGTGCCGCCGCCCTTGCGGATTTCCTCGGCAACGGCCTCGACCTTGTCCTTCTCACGATCGACGCAGAGGACGGCGGCGCCCTCCCTCGCGAACAGGCGCGCGCTCGCGCGGCCGATGCCGCTTGCCGCCCCCGTGACGATGGTGCGCTTGCCTTCGAGCCTTGCCATGGGTTCCTCCGATTGTTTTTTGTTCAGACGCCGTCTGCGGCGTTCCAAGCGGCGATGACCGTACGGATCAGCGCCACCAGCGCCAGCGGCTGGTCGATCAGCACGTGGTGCCGCGCCTTCGGGATCTCCACGAACATCGAACCTTTCGGCGCGGTGGCGCGCACGAAGTCCTTGATCTCGTCCGGGAACAGCACGGAATCCGAGCCCCATGTGACGGCGAGGCGGCATTTGGCGCCCGCGAGATCGACGGCGGAGTCGTTGCGCTTCAGCCGCGACCACATGAAGGGATCGAAACGCCAGGTCCAGCCGCTGGAGCCGTCGGGCTTCTTCACCTCGCGCAGAGAATGGCGGGCAATGTAGTCGACGATATAGAGGTTCTCGGCCTCCTGCGCCGGCATCAGCCGAAACCGCGCCAGCGCATCCACGAACGTGTCGTAGAGGACGGTGTCGCGAGGCTGACGCGACGGCGGCCGGTCGATCTCCCTGTTGGCGCGCATCTCGTTGGAGAGGAACGGCGAGTCCACCGTGATCAGCCCGCCGATGCGCTCGCCGAACCGCGCGGCGAAGGCCATGGCCGGAAAGCTGCCGAAGGAATGCGAGACGACGACGGGCTTGACCGGCCCCTCGTCCAGTCCGGTCGCGTCGAGGGTCGAGAGCATCTCGGCGCAGAGCAGGTCCATCGAATAGGCGTCGCGCCAGTCCGAGCCGCCCATGCCCGACCAGGAGGAGGCGACCACCCGGTGCGTCCTGGCGAAGAAGGGCGCGAGGTAGCTCCACCAGTCGGCATGAGCCGAACCGCCGTGCAGCATGAGCAGGCCCGGCTTGCCGCGCTCGCCCCACGCCAGCGTCTCGATGGTGACGCCCGCGCCCTGATGCGACGAGCGCTCCGGTTGAATCGCGATGGCCTCGTCGAACCATGCCGGCGCTGGTGGTTTCTCGCCCTTGAAGGGCACCAGCGGCGCTGGTTTGGGCTCGGAGGCCATACGGATTGTCCCGGCGTCTTGACGTTAACGGCAAGCATTCATCCGCTGCCGGACGGCCGCAATAGGCCGAACGGCAGGCGGAACGCAGCCCTGCCCGGCAGCAGGAAGCGCGATCTGCCGGGTGCCCGGCTAGCCGGACTTCTTCGCCAGATGCCTGAACATGACCGCGCGGGCCTCGTCGTCCATCTGCGCCTTGAAGGTGAACTTCTCCTTCAGCGCGACGGCGCGTTCCGCCGCCGGCCGGGCGCTGATCTCGTCCAGCAGGCGCTTGAGGTTCGGATAGTTGCGCCAGGCATCGTCGCCGAGAATGAAGGGCACCATCCGCGCCCAGCCCCACACCGCCATGTCGACGATCGAATAGGCTCCGCCGACCATATAGGCGTTCTGCGACAGGTGCTGCTCGACCACCGCATAGTGCCGGTCGGTCTCGAACTGATAACGCGTGTGGGCGTAGGGCACCGGCTCCGGTGCGAAATGCTTGAAATGGACCGCCTGCCCCGAATAGGGGCCGATGCCGGTGGCGACGAACATCAGCCAGGAGAGCAGCTCGCCGCGCGCCTTCGGGTCGGCGGCGGGGATGAACTTGCCGGTCTTCTCGGCGAGATAGAGCAGGATGGCGTTGGAATCGAAGACGACCGCGTCGCCGTCGACGATGGCGGGCACCTTGCCGTTCGGGTTGATCTTCAGGAAGTCGGGCGAGAACTGGTCGCCCTTGCGCGTGTCGATGGCGACGGGCTCGTAGGGAAGGCCCGCCTCCTCCAGGAACAGCGCGACCTTGGTCGGGTTCGGCGAACCGTTGAAATAGAACTTCAGCATGGATGTTTCCTCGGGGGCGCGGTTCGCTCAGGCGGCCGACATGGTCAGCGGCGGACCCACATCCTCGGGGATGGGGCAGATATAGGGATTGGCGCGGGTGCGGGCGGCAAGGTCCGCCTTGGCGGCGGCCATGAGGGCCGGATCGGTCAGCACGGCCACGCCGGCGGCGGCCATGGCCTTGGCCACCTGAACCATGGCCTTGTGGGCGGCCGGCATCTTGCCCTGTGCCACGACCTGCCAGGTGTGGAACGGCGTGCCGACGGCCACCGTCGGCGCGTGCGCCTGCACGGTCGGCACGACCCAGCTGACGTCGCCGACATCGGTCGAGCCGATCAGCGGATTGCGCTTGGCGTCGAGCGGCACGGTGAAGTCGGCGAGCGGCCGTTCCGCCGGGTCGAGCCCGATCGTGTGATAGACGCTGGCAATGTCCTGCGGCGTCAGCGTGCCCTGGATCTCGCGGGCGAAAAGGCGGTCGGCATCGTCGAAATGCGGCGGGCCGAGCTCTTCGAGAATACCCTGCAGCGTGTTCTCCAGCGGCGTGTTGCCGACGATGTTGGAGACGGCGCTGACGATCTTCATCTCCATCTTGGTCTCGGTCATCAGCGCGGCGCCTTCAGCGATCTTGCGCACGCGGCCGACCAGTTCGAGCATGCCCGGCAGGTCGCGGGCGCGGATCGAGTAGCGCACGCGCGCATGGGCCTGCACGACGTTGGGCGCGATGCCACCGGTGTCGAGCAGCGCGTAATGCACGCGCGCGTCCGAGGGCATGTGCTCGCGCATGTAGTTGACGCCGACATTCATCAGTTCGACCGCGTCGAGCGCGGAGCGCCCGAGATGCGGAGAGGCCGCCGCATGCGAGGCCTTGCCGGTGAAGATGAAATCGGCGCGGGTATTGGCGAGCGACAGCGGCGGGGCGACTTCCCACCACGAGGACGGGTGCCAGGTGATGGCGACGTCGGCATCCTTGAACGAGCCTGCGCGCACCATGAAGGCCTTGGCGGCGCCGCCCTCTTCGGCCGGGCAGCCGTAATAGCGCACGCGGCCGGGCAGCCCCGTCTCGGCGAGCCAGTTCTTCATCGCAGTGGCTGCAAGGAGGGCCGCCGAGCCGAGCAGGTTGTGGCCGCAGCCATGGCCGTGGCCGCTTGCCTCCACCGGCCGATGCTCGGCGACGCCCGCCTCCTGGCTGAGGCCGGGCAGCGCGTCATATTCGCCGAGGAAGGCGATGACCGGGCCGCCCTCGCCCGCTTCACCCATCACCGCGGTCGGGATGCCCGCGACATTCTCCGTGACGCGGAAGCCTTCGGTGCGAAGCTGGGCCGTGTGCTCGGCACAGGAGCGCGCCTCCGTGTAGCAGACCTCCGGCATGCCCCAGACACGGTCGGAGAGTTCGATCAGCCGATCCTTCGCCGCGTCCACCTGCCGCCAGAGATCGTTGCGATTGTCCATGGTGCCCTCGTCATCATGCGAAGGCGGCATATCAGCGCGTGAGGGCGTGTGAAGTCCAGCGCGGGATGCGCATGGAAGCCTGCGCGGAGCGTCAGTGCCGGGATCAATCCGCAAATCGCGGCGCGCGCTTCTCCATATTGGCCTTCACCGCCTCGACCTGATTGGCGCTGCCCAGCAGTTTCTGCTGCTCCACCGATTCCATCAGAAGGCCGTCGGCCGGGCTCGCAACGGTCGCCGTATTCATCAGGCGCTTGGCCGCGCGGACGGCATCGGGGTTCTTGGCGGCGATCTCGCGGGCGGCGGCCAGAGCGGCAGCGCGGGGATCGGTCTCGATACGGGTGACGAGGCCGAGCGCCAGCGCTTCCGCGCCGGCAACGATACGGCCGGTATAGGTCAGGTCGCGGACGATGTCGTCGCGGCAGAGATGGCGCAGGAGCTGGGTGCCGGCGACATCCGGCACGAGGCCCCATTTGATCTCCATGACCGAGAGCCTGGCGTCCGGCGTCGCGAAGCGCATGTCGGCGCCGAGTGCCACCTGAAGGCCGCCGCCGAAGGCGACGCCATGCACCGCGCAGATGACCGGCACGGCAAGCTCGCGCCAGCACCAGGCGGCCATCTGCGGCCGGTTGGCGATGCCGTGGGTGCGCGCGACGAGGTCGCTCAGCGAAGCGTCGCCGCCGGCCTGCATGGCCTGGAAGCTCTCGAAGTCGAGACCGGCGCAAAAGGCTTTGCCCTCGCCCGAAAGCACCGCGGCGCGGACGCCCTTCGTCTTGCCGACGAGGTCGGCGGCCTCGATCAGCGCGTCGAACATGGCGGGGTCGAGCGCATTCATCTTGTCGGCGCGGTCGAGGCGGATGTCGGCGACGCCGTCCGCGATGGTGACGGCGATGCGGTCGCGGATGCGCGTGGCGGTCATTGGCGTTGTCTCCCTGCGGCCATTGTGGGAGGTGGCCGCGAGGGATTGAAGCCGGCCGTTCGGGAGGCAAGGAAACCCTCTCCCATGGGGAGAGAGTTCAGGTGCGAAGCGCCTCGCCCAGCGCATTCGCCAGATCGCCGCGGGGCTCAGCGCGAACGTCCGACAGGCCGAGCCAGGCCGCCATCAGCCGCAGCTCGGCCGCCAGCGGACCGGCCACATCGGCCGCCTTCGCCCCTTCCTCCCGATGGGTCGCCTGCGCGACCAGCACCGAGCCAGCGCGATCCGCCTTCAGGTCGACGCGGGCCGCCAGCGTGTCGCCGAGCAGGAAGGGCAGCACGTAGTAGCCGTGAACGCGCTTCTCGGCCGGCGTGTAGATTTCGAGGCGGATACGGGCGCCGAACAAACCCTCGGTGCGCTCGCGCTGCCAGACCAGCGGATCGAAGGGCGCCAGCAGCGCGCGGGCCTCGACCTTGCGGGGGACGCGGGCATCCCTCGCGAGATAGGCCGGGTTGCGGAAGCCCTCGACCGTGACCGGAATCAGGTCGCCACTCTCGACCAGGCTCGCGACCGCCGCCTTCGTGTCGGCCACCTCCAGCCGGTAATAGTCGCGCAGGCAGCGTTCCGTGGCGATGCCAAGCGCAATGGACGAGAGGCGGACGAGTTCGCGATTGGCATCCGTGTCGGAGGGCGTCGGCGTGTCGAGCACCGGCTGCGGCAGCACGCGCTCGGTGACGTCGTAGATGCGCTCGAAGGCGCCGCGCCGCGTGGCGGTTGTGACCATGCCGGCCCAGAACAGCCATTCGACGGCCATCTTGCCCTCTGACCAGCCCCACCAGCCGCCTTCGCCCTTGTGGTCGTGGGAGAGTTCGGAGGCAGCCATCGGCCCATGGCGCTCGATCTCGCGATGGACCTGATCGATCAGTTCGCGCCGCTCGCGGCCGAATTTCGCAAGGCCGGTGTAGATGCCTGCGCCCGCAGCCGCGCGCGCCATGCGGAAACGGAACAGCGGCTGAAGCGCCACCGGCAGGTAGGACGCCTCATGCCCCCAGTATTCGAACAGGACGCGCCTGCGCCCCGAATAGGCGAGCGCGTCGATATCGGCGGTCGCATAGGGGCCGAGGCGGGAGAAGCCGGGAAGCGTGTGCGCGCGGGCGACGACGTTGACCGAGTCGATCTGGACGACGCCGAGGCGCTCGATCATGCGCCGCAGGTGCCGCTTCTCGGCGGCCACGGCCCCCCGGCCCTCGCCGTGACCGGCGAGGTCGAAGCCCTGCGCCGCGATGGCGATGCGGCGGGCCTGTTTCAGGGAAAGACTGTCGGAATGTCGGGGCATGGCTATGAGGGAATCGATACAGGTCGGACGGGAGCCTGTCAGCGGGGATAAATCCGGCGCCACCCGAAAGCTGTCAGGAGCGGCGAAGCCAGGCCGGATCTGGTGTCGGGCGATCCCCGCACCGATGCAATGCACCCATCTTGTCCCCACGGGTCAAAGCTGGGCTAGTCTCCCCGCCTCGAACAGGAGCAGTCCATGCAGAAGCGCGCCCTCGGCCGGACCGGCCTTTCCATCGCCCCGCTCGTCTTCGGCGGCAATGTCTTCGGCTGGACGGCGGACGAGAAGACCTCGTTCGACCTGCTCGACCGGTTCGTCGCGGCCGGCCTCGATGCCATCGACACGGCCGATGTCTATTCCGCCTGGGCCCCGGGCAATTCCGGCGGCGAGAGCGAGACGATCATCGGCAAGTGGATGAAGGCCCGCGGCAGCCGCGACAAGGTGATCGTCATCACCAAGGTCGGCTCGCCCATGGGCGAGGGCAAGAAGGGCCTCACGGCCCGCTACATCGCGGAGGCGGTCGAGGCCTCGCTGAGGCGGCTCCAGACCGATGTCATCGACCTCTACCTGTCGCATTGGCCGGACCCGGATACGCCGCACGAGGAATCCCTCGCGGCTTACGAAAAGCTGAAGCAGGCGGGCAAGATCCGCGCCCTCGGCTGCTCCAATCTCGACGCCGCGCAGCTTCAGGCATCGCTCGATGCGGCCAAGGCGAAGGGCCTGCCGCGCTACGACGTGCTGCAGCCCGAATATAATCTCTACGACCGCGAGAAGTTCGAGGGCGCGCTGGCCGGCCTCTGCGTGCGCGAGGAGATCGGCGTCATCACCTATTTCTCGCTCGCCAAGGGGTTTCTCTCCGGCAAGTACCGCTCGGAGGCCGATCTCGGCCAGAGCCCGCGCGGCGAGCGGGGCGTCAGGCCCTACCTCAACGACAAGGGGTTCCGCGTGCTGAAGGCGCTGGACGCGGTTTCGGCGGCGCATGGCGTCAAACAGGCCGAGGTGGCGCTCGCCTGGCTGATGGCGAAGAAGGCGGTGACCGCGCCCATCGCCAGCGCAACGCGGCTCGACCAGATGGAGAGCCTGATCAAGGCGGCGGCGCTGACGCTGTCGGACGCCGAGATGAAGGCGCTGGACGAGGCGGGCGCCTAGAGCGCCAGCCCGCAGCCGCCGCGGCTGCCCGGCAGGACGATGAGCGCGCCGTTGTCGTAGAGCGCCCTCACCCCCTCGCGGCCGGACACAGCCGCGAGGACGAAGATGCCGCCGACGCGCACGAGGCGGATGCGGTCGGGATCGACATGCGCCAGAAGGCCCTCCGGCGCGCCGATGGCGACGACCATGGCCTCGCCGGGCCGCGCGACGGCAAGCGTCGCCATGGCGAGTGTCCAGAGGCCGAGCGCGGCCATGGCGGCGAGGACGAAGCCGCGGGCAGCGCGCCAGCGACGGGGGGCGGCCTCAATAGTCGTAGAGATGCTCAAAGGAGCCTCCCTCGCGGGTTGCCGCCTGCATGGCCTCGCCGAGGCGCTCGACCGGCATATCGAGGCCGACGCGCTGCCAGCCGGGCCGCGCCTGAACGATGAAGCCGAACAGTTTCTGCGCACCCGGCATCGAGAACTGGTCCTTCATCGGAATGACCAGCGTCACCAGCGCGCGGCGGTTGCCGGCAATCTCGGTGAAGCGCCCGCCCTTCGCCGCCACCTGCCTGACAATGTCGGTGAAGGCGCGGTAGCGGTCGGTCTCGATCAGCACGCCGCCGGCCGGCTCGCCAACGACGGTGATGCCGGGCATGGCGGCGAGATCGGCGGCGGGAATCCCGGCAACGACGCTGCGGATGCGCAGGTCCGCCGGCGACAGGCCCGCGGCCTGCGCGATCAGTACTGCATAGCCGGCCTTGACGCCCCATTCGGCAGTCAGCGCGACCCGCCGCTCGATGGAGCGGACCGCGCTCCCGTCGCCAAAGGCCGTCTCGCGCCAGAACCGGCCGACCGTGGCGGCAAAGGGGAACTGATACCAGGGCGTCTGGGTGAGGAAGGCGGCGTAGCGGTCGGCGACGCCGGAGGCGAAACGGTCCTCGGCATTCTTGACCGGCCCGCGCCACCAGGCGGAAGCCCGGCCGATGGTCTCCTCCCACGCGCCCTTGACGATCATCTCGGCCGTGAAGGACACGCCGATAATGTAGAGCATGGCCTTCATGTCGCCGGGCGTGGCCCTCTGCTGCGTCGTGCGCGTGGTGATGTCGCAGAGGCTCGACCAGAAGCCCAAGATCGAGGCCGAATAGGAATAGGCGTGCTCGTCCGAGGTCTTGAGCACGCCCGCGAGATCCTCGTAGGCGTGGACGATGTACCATTCGGGGTAGGACAGATAGCTGTTCACCTCCGGCCGCCGCCACGGCAGTTCGGTGATGACGCGCGGCGTCGCGTCGGCCGTCGACTGCGGCAGGGACTGGCAGCGGGTCTCGATATAGAGGATCGGCAGGGCGGAGATCGCCAGCAGGCCGACCGCGACCAGCAGGATCTGCCCGACCGAATGGGCGAGGAGCTTGAGCGCGATCTTCACGCCGCCGCCTCCATCTCGGCCGGCGCGAGGGCGAAGCCGACAAAGGCCGCGACGCCGCCGAGCACGATATGCGGCGTGTTGGCGAGGATCTTGAAGAAGAACGGCAGGTCGAGGACGCCGTAGATCAGGATGCCGAGATCGAGATAGCCGGAGCCGGTGGCAAGGCCGAGCAGGCCGTCGAGGCAGTAGAGCACGCCGAAGACGCGCAGGAACGTCACCGCGGCGCGGGTGGAGAGCCATGCCGCCGTCGCCGCCCAGGCGGCCGAGGCGAAGTGCAGCGCGTCGTCGTAGATGTCGAGCGCGAAGATGCCGAAGGCCCGGCCCTGCGCATCGGTGAGGCCGGGAATGTAGTTGAGCAGCGTCGCGAGGCCGAGGATCACGGCATAGGCGGCGGCGACCTTGCGGGGGAGCGTCATGGGCGGGTCCTTCTGCACTGCCGGATTGCTGGCATCGTCACGCGAAATAGACGTCCCACATCGTGTTGCGGAACAGGAGGCCCGGATCGATCTCGCGCTTCTTCGCGACGAACCGGGCAAGACTGGGATAGGCGCGCTCGACCTGGTCGCGGCGGGCATGCAGCCGATAGGGCAGATAGAACGAGCCGCCTATGGCGATGACGCGCTCGATCAGCGCTTCGGTCATGGCGAGCATGTCGGCCTCCGCCTCCGGCGTCACCGATTGCGAGAACAGCATGACGGCGGCGATGCGCGGCACGGGCGCATAGGACAGCGTGCTGACGGCGTCGGCCTTCACGTAGCGCAACGTGACGTTCAGAAGGTCCTGCCGCGAGCGCGGGATCACCTCCCGGCAGGCGGCGAGGAACGCGTCGAACCGATCCGGCGCGACGAAATATTCGTGCAGGATGTCCGTGCGCAGGGGATCGCGGCCGGCAAGGTTCGCCACCGGCTCGTTCATCAGCGTGCTGCGCGTGGCGATGCCGGAGGAGATGGCGGGGTTGCCGACCGTCTCCGCCGCCCAGCGCGTGCGCTTGCCCGTATCGCTGCCGATCTGGGCGCGGAAAATCTCGCGCGAAACGGAGGACATCAGACCGCCGGCCGAGACCGGCGGCAGGCGCGCGGGCGGATTGGGCACGGGACGATAGGTGATCATCAGGGCTTGCCGCAGGAAGTCGCGCCGCGCCACCGACAGGCGGCCATAGGCCATCTGGACGGCAGGGTCGCCATCGATGGCCGCGACGAAACGGGGGCCGAACTCGCCGGCCGGCATCAGGACGTTGGTCGGCCGCAGGAGCGCGTTCGGCACCATGTCCACGACCATGTCGAGGATGACACCGAAAAGGCCGTAGCCGCCCTGCACGAGACCATAGAGTTCGGCATTCTCGGCGGGCGAGCAGGTGACGATGCCGCCGTCCGCCAGCATCAGGCGGAAGGAGCGCATCGTCGCGCCGAACGGGCCGAAGGGCACGGGCCAGCCATGGGCATTGACCGACAGGGTGCCGGCGGTGGCGAAATCGGCATTGGATTGCATGACGGCCGGCGAGAAGCCGGCACGGTCGAGCTCCTGCAACAAGTAGATCCAGCGCGAACCCGCATGGGTGCGATAGGTCTTCGCGGCCGTATCGAGCTCGCAGAGCCTGGTCTCGAAGGTCGCGGCAGTGGCGTTGCGATAGAGGCTCTGGCCGCCCATGGAATGACGCGCCCCACCGACCACGAAGGCGCGGTTGCCCGCCTGCGCCTCCTTCAGTTCGCGGCGCAGGCGCTCGATGAAGGCCGCCTCGGGATCGTCTCCGACCACCCAGTGGCGCGCGACGGGCGTCGGCGACAGGCGGCTGGCGTCGTTGAGGACGATACGCTGCCGGGCGGACGCCGTTCGCGGCAGCAGCGCGGCGCCGGCAGCGGCGGCCGCGAGCTTGACGATGGTGCGACGGGTCGGCTTCGTCATGGAACCTCGGACTGTTCGGGCGGCGCGCCGGGAGGCCGGAACCCGGCGGGTTGCGTGGCGCCCGCAAATTCGCCGGCCGCCGGAACGGCGCCGGAGAATCGGGCCGGCGCAGACTGGAGCCGCCGGGTTTCCATCATGTTGCACGGGCGGCGAACCGCGCGCGGTATCGAGATAGGACGGGCTGTCATAATCAAGCCTGCGACGACAATACGCGCGCCAGTGCATGCCAATGCTTCGCGGCAACTATTGTTTTTGCCGTCCGGACAAGGCAGAACGCTACGGAAATATTGCGCAACATTCCGTCCGGGCGGACGGCGCCCCGAACTCGCCCGGTCCGCGCGATCCGATATCGTCATTCGTCTCGCGGCAGGCATTCCAGCATCGCCGTATCAACCGGTTGCCCTGTGGAACTATGGCTCGCAGCCTTCTGATCGGTGTCGTGGCGTTATGCGCCCTGACCATGGCCGGGCATCCCGCCTCCGCGCAGTGGAGCGTGCGCGAACTGCCGGGCCCGGCTGGCACGGGGCCGGCCATCGAGATGTCCTATCGCAGTTCGGGAGAGCGGCTCACGCTGCTCTGCAGCGCGGGGGCAGCCTTCGTGTCCTTCGCGCCGGGCTACCGCCTGCCGGCGCAGCCGGAAGGCGTGTTCGACGGCAGCTACAGCGTCGATAACGGCCCCTCCAAACCGATCCGCTGGCGGGTCACCGGCACGTCGGCCTTCGTCACCGCACGGTTCGCGGAAAGCTTCCTCGCCGACATTGCCGGCGCGATGCAGGTCTTCATCCAGTTCCCCGGCGTCGAGCAGACCTACGATCTCTCCGCTCTGGTGCCCCATGCGCTCAAGATCAGGACGCTCTGCCGCCTGATGGAGAGCGGCTGAGCGGTCGGTCGCCATGTGCAGGCGCTGACAGCCAACCGGCCGATACCACGATAGCGGCATGGCGGGTTCACTCCGGCCGGCCCGGGAGCTAGCCTGCTTCCCGGGGGCCAAGGAGTTCGATCATGCACGAAACACGATCAACGCGCCGTCTGGCGCTGACCGGCCTCGCAGCCATGGTGCTGACGGCCGTCGCAGGCGGCGGCGCGATGGCGCAGGGCCGCGGATGGGGTCCCGACGGGATGGGCCCTCCGGGCCAGAGGCGTCACGGCTGGGTGCCGCCGGGCCATCGCCGACGCCGCCGTCGCGGACCGCCGCCCGGACGCGGCTGGCGTCGCTGGAGGTGACGGCTCCGCGATGACACGCGAGCCGGCCGGGCCTACCGGCGCATGCCGAGGATGAAGCCCACCAGCGCCGCGGCGGCGAGCGCCTGGAACGGCCGCGCCGCGATCTCGTCGGTGATCATCTTCTGAAGATCACCGGCGCGGTTCGCCATGACCCCGGTATCGACACCGGCCGCCTTGAGCTGCCGGTTGGCGGTTGTGGCGAACTGCGCCACGGTGCTTTCCGCAGCTTCGTCGCGGTTGCGATTGACGGCCATTGTCGTCTCCTTCGTTGATCGAGGAGGCAACGCGCAGGCGGGGGCCGCGTTCCAACGTCCGGCCTGCTGGCGGGGGATGCGGCGCGAATCCCGCGCTATTCCTGCCGACCGGCGACAGAAGTCGATGTCATTGAAGGAATGGTGCCCAGGGACGGAGTCGAACCGCCGACACTGCGATTTTCAGTCGCATGCTCTACCAACTGAGCTACCTGGGCGACGCGTGCACGCGGGGCCGTCAGACAGCCGTCACGTTGCAGTGCGCGGCGGCTTATAGAGGCTCCGCCGGGCGCTGTCCACCCTGTCCTGACGCCGATCGCGATCGCCCTCGCGCCGACGTCCGGATGAGCGCTCTTGCCATGGGCCGGCAAGGCCGGCGAGCATGATGCTGCAGAGTCCCATGGCGCCCGAATGGCGGGAGAAGGTTCGATGACGCAGTCGTCCCGAACAGCACGGCGCGAGCCGCGGCGGGCCGATCCTGACGAGGCCGATGCCGGCAGGCGGGCTGTCGATTCGGCGCTCGCCGGAATGGACCCGGCAGTCGCCTCTCGCCTCGGAGAGGTGCGCGCCCTGATTCTCGCCACCGCCACGGCGACGCCCGGCGTCGGACCGCTCGCGCAGGCGCTGAAATGGGGCCAGCCGAGCTTCCTGACAGCTGTGACGGGCAGCGGCAGCACCATCCGCATGGATGCGGCGAAAGGCCGGCCGGGCGGCTATGCGGTCTATTTCCACTGCCAGACCGATCTGGTGGAGACCTTCCGCCGGCTCTACCCGGACACGTTTCGCTTCGAGGCCAACCGCGCGCTGCATCTGGATGCCGCGGACCCGCTGCCTGTCGAGGAACTGAGGCACTGCCTCGCGCTCGCCCTCACCTATCACCAGCGCAAGGCCGGCGACGGCAAGCGGTGAGGCAAAGAAAAGCCCCGATGGCCAGGCCATCGGGGCAGTCGGAGGTCATGCGGGGCATGCACGGCAGGAAGGGGCTGCGTCAGAGCACGACCACGCGGGTGCCGACGCGGACGCGGCTGTAAAGGTCGACGACATCGTCGTTGAGCATGCGGAAGCAGCCGGAGGATACGGCCTGGCCGATCGTGTGCGGCTCGTTGGAGCCGTGGATGCGATAGAGCGAGGATCCCAGATACATGGCGCGGGCGCCGAGCGGATTGTCCGGGCCGCCGGCCATGAAGCGCGGCAGGTCGGGGCGGCGCTGGAGCATCTGCACCGGCGGGCGCCAGTCCGGCCACTCGGACTTGCGGCTGATCGTATGCGTGCCGCGCCAGTCGAAGCCGGGGCGGCCGACGCCGATGCCGTAGCGGATGGCCGTGCCGCCCGCCTGCACCAGATAGAGGCGGCGCTCAGCGGTATTCACCACGATGGTGCCGGGCGCATAGGCGCCGGCGAAGGCGACGACTTCGCGCGGGATCGCGGCGCGAGCGGCCGGCCGGTGCGTCGGCTGCTGGAACACCATCGGCTGACGCGTGTTCGGGTCGATCATGATGTTCTGGAAGAAGGCGTTGGCCGGGGCGGCCGAGGCGAGGGCAGCAAGCGACATTGCTGCCGCGAGAGCGAGGCGGCGCATGGTGGTTCTCCTGAATTCCGAAAGTTATTTTTTGATGCGATTTCCGACGAAACGGCGTGGCCGGCGGGAAGTTCCCGCCGCTTCAGCGCGTCGCAGTGTCGGTATTGACGGTGCGGATCTGGCGCAGGTGCTGGCCGGAGGCCGAGGACTGGCAGTTCTGCGGAATGTGGGGCCAGGCATACTGGCCGCAGGCGGAGCGCTCGGTGGCCGGCGCGCGGTCACCCTGGATGGCGGCAACCTGCCGGGGCGCTTCGGTGCGCGCGGGAGCCGCATCCAGACGGTTCTTGTAGCCGTCGAAGGCGCCGAGCGCATGGTCGATGTCGGCGGCGGTGTGGTTCACCGTCAGCGAAGGGGCGGCGTTGACCGCCGCGCGGCCGGCGGGCGCCAGAACGAGAGCTGCCACCATGCCAAGGCCCGCAATCGCGGAAAGTGCCAGAAGCTTCGACATCTTGTTCATTTGCGCATCCCCCAGTCATGGCCCCGTGGGCCCGGTCTCTCCGATGGGTCGCAGCGACATCCGAAGAAGTTCATCGGATTTTTCGTCGCCCCGCATCATCGGGATGAACGAAACCTAGAGGCGGGGATTTTCAGGAGAGCGCCTTGGATGGAAACGCCGCATTTCAATCGGAAATCCAGTGTTTCAAGGCTTGCGGAGCCGTGTCGGCGGTCGTCCGCGACTGTTTCAAGTCAGATGCGATTGTTTCAGGACCGGCGCTCGGAGAGCCGGGGATCATGGTTTCGGCCGATGGCAGGGCTGCCGGCACGAACGCCAGCCATCCCTCAGCGCTTCTCGCCCTCGGGCATGAACATGTAGCCGGCCCCGCGCACCGTCTTGATGAAGGCCGGCGTATCCGGATCGGGTTCGATCTTCTTGCGGATGCGGGTAATGCGCACGTCGATGGCGCGGTCGAAGGCATCGGGATCGCGCGCGCCCGCAAGGTCCAGCAGCTTGTCGCGCGAGAGCACGCGGCGCGGATTCTCGGCGAAGGCCTTCAGGAGGTTGAACTCCGACGAGGTCAGCGCATGTTCGCCGCCGGCATCGTCGCGCAGGACATGGGCGGTCAGGTCCAACGTCTTGGTGCCGAAGCGCACGGTTTCGCGCTGGCCGATCTGGCCGGGCGCGGCGACCGGCGCGACGGCCCGGCGGAGCACGGAGCGGATGCGGGCGAGAAGCTCGCGCAGTTCGCAGGGCTTGGCGAGATAGTCGTCGGCGCCGAGCTCAAGCCCGACGATGCGGTCGACCGGGCTCGCGGTCGCGGTCAGCATGATCACCGGCACGGGCATGCGGCGCTTGAGGTCGCGGATGACGGAGAGGCCGTCCTCCTCGGGCATGTTGAGGTCGAGCACGACGAGGTCGGGCCGGCCCGCCTGGATCGCCTGGCGAAGTGAGGCAGCACCGTCGCAGAGCGTCACCTGGAAACCGTGCATCTTCAGGTAGTCGCCGACCATGTCGCGGGCGGCGGGCTCATCGTCCACCACCATGATGTGCTGACCGGAATTCACGACGGCGCTCCTGCAATGCTCGGCGGCAGCGTGATCGCGAAGATCGATCCCCTGCCCGGCCCCTCGCTGGTCGCGGTGATGCGGCCGCCGTGGAGCTCGATGATGCGGCGGCAGATGAACAGGCCGAGGCCGGTGGAGCTTTCCCCGCCCGTCGGCTTGGCCGAGAGGCGCTGGAAGCGGCCGAACAGGCGCTGCTGGTCCTCGGGCGAGAGGCCTGGCCCGGAATCGGCGACGGCGACGCGATGGCCCGCCTCGGTGGAGGTCAGCGAGACATGGATGCGCCCGCCGGCCGGCGAATATTTGATGGCGTTGGAGACGAGATTGTCGATCGCCTCGCGCAGACGGTCCGGGTCGGCCCGGCCGGGCATGCTGTCCGGTCCCGAGAAGATCAGCATCTGGCGCTTGCGCTCGGCCAGCGGCGCATTGGCGTCGATGACCGCAGCGACAATGGCGACGGCGTCGATATCGGCAGGCCGCAGCACGATGTCCTCGGCGTCGAGCATGGCGTCGTTGATCAGTTCGTCCACCATCGAGGTCATGCGCGCGACGGATGAACGGATCTGCTCGATCTGCCCCTTGGCGCGGTCGATGTTGGGCGGGTCGAGGCTGAGCAGTTCGCCCATCATCTCGGAACGGCCGAGGATGACGCCGAGCGGGTTCTTCAGGTCGTGGGCGACCGTTCCCAGCACCTCGGCCTTGTGGTCGTTGGTGCGCTTCAGCCGCGCCCACTGCATCGTCAGCCGCTCGTTGGCGACAGTGAGCTGGCGGGTGCGTTCGGCGACACGCTGCTCCAGCGTCTCGTTGGCGGCCTGGAGCTGCTCGTAGAGGATGACGTTGTCGAAGGCGGTCGAGAGCCGCCCGCAGAACACCGCCACCAGCGTGCGGTCGGTATCGCTCAGCGGCTTGTCGGACTGGAGCGCGACGACGATCTCGCGACCGCTCGACGTCTCGATGTAGAGCACGGTCTGGTGGCCGTCGAAGGCGTGCCTGCGGCGCTCGAAGGCCGAGCGGACGAGGGCGGCCATCGGCGCGTCGAGGCCCGCCTCGCCCACCTCCACCACGCCGGAATAGACGCCGGAGCCGGCGAGGATGGCGAAGCCGTCGCGCTGATCCTCGCGCAGGACGAGGATGCCCTCGCACTGCGCCTGGACGAGGCCGGCGATCTGGGTCAGCACGCCGGTCGCGAGCTTCCGCATGCTCTTCAGGTCGAACAGCTCGGAGGCCGCATCGACGATCAGTTCCAGCCCCCGCCGCGTCTCGACGAGGCGCATGAGCTGCTGGTAGCTGCGGATCGCCGCGGTCAGCGCGGTGAACAGCTTGTCGGCGGTCAGCTCGGTCTTGGCCTTGTAGTCGTTGATGTCGTAGTCGACGATCACCTGCCGCTCGGGCGCCTGGCCCGGCTGTCCGGTCCGCAGGATGATGCGGACCGTGTCGTTCTTCAGAACGTTGCGAATGTACTGGACGAGTTCGAGCCCGGCTCCGTCGCTTTCCATGACAACGTCGAGCAGCACGACGGCCATGTCCGGATGGGAGGCAAGCAGGTTGCGCCCCTCCATGGCCGAATAGGCGGACAAGAGCTCCAGCCGCGAGCCGCCCAGCACATAGTCCGACAGCGCGTAGCGGGTCCCGGAATGGACCGCCGCATCGTCGTCGATGATGGCGACCTTCCAGCGGTGCTGGTCGTCGGGAAGCGCGGGAGCCTCGTCCTCCAGCACCTGGATCAGGTCGTCGTCGCGGTCTTGATCCTGCATCGGCCCTCTGAGCGGCTCGTTCGCGGGTTCGGACATCAGGCGGCTTCCGGTCGCTCTGCCGGGTCCTGCGGTGCCGTCAGCGGCAGGACCATGCGGAACGTCGAGCCCGCGCCGGGCGTCGATGACAGGGCAATACGCCCGCCGAGCCTGCGAGTCACGATGTTGAAGACGATGTTGAGGCCAAGGCCCGTGCCGCCCTCGCCCCTGCGGGTGGTGAAGAAGGGATCGAAGGCCTGCCGCTGCACCTCGGGCGTCATGCCGATGCCGTCGTCGTGGAAGACCACGACCACCGTATCGCCCTCCTGCACCGCCTCGATGCGGAACTCGCCCCTACGGCCCTCCGGAAAGGCGTGGGTGAGCGCATTGATGAACAGGTTGGTCACGACCTGCCCGTAGGGGCCGGGATAGGAATCGAGCACGATGCCGTCCGGTACGGAAACGGTCAGCGACACCAGCGCGCGCCGCAGCGTCGGGCGAAGGCTCTGGACGATCTGGTCGGTCGCCTCGGCGAGATCGAACGAGCGCCGCTCGGCATGGCTGCGGTCGACCGCCACCTGCTTGAAGGCCTGGATCATCTCGCCGGCGCGCTGGAGGTTCAGCGAGAGCTGGCTCGCCGCCTCGCGGCTGCCCTGCACGAATTCCGTGAGCTTGGAGCGACGCAGTTCGCCGCGCTCGACATCGCCGGCGAAGTCGTCGATGCGGCGCGACAGCGTCGAGGCGACAGTGAGGCTGATGCCGATGGGGTTGTTGACCTCGTGGGCGACGCCCGCGACGAGGCCGCCGAGGGCCGCGAGTTTCTCGGCCTCGACCAGGCTCTGCTGGGTCTCGCGCAGGTCGGTCAGCGCCTGCTCGGCGCGGTTCTTGGCGGCGACGAGGTCCTGCTCGGCGCGCTGCTTCTCGATGGCGTTCTGGCGGAACACCTCCACGGCGCGGGCCATGCGGCCGATATCGTCGGTCGCCGAGAGGCCGGAGGGCGGCCGGGCGAGGTCGCCGCGCACGATGGCGGTCATCGACCCCGCGAGATCGTCGAGCGGGATGCGGATCGAGCGCGCGATCAGCGTCCAGATCACCGCGACGAAGGCGAGGAAGATGCCGGCGACGCCGACAGCCTGGACGAAGACGATGCGCAGCGTCTGGTCGAGGCGCTGCTGGGCGGCGTCCTCCTGCGCGCGCACGCGCTCGGCGACTTCCTGAATCACCGTCGCCATCACCGCCTGGTTGCCGTCGATCTCGACCTGCAGAAGCCGGTTCTGCATGCCGAGAACCTGCACCATGCGGCTGAAACCGGCGCGGAGCGATATGGTCCGCTCGGCCAGCGCCTTGAGGGCGGCGCGCTGGAATTCGGTCTCGGCGAGGTCGACCATGACCGGCGCGGTGGTCTGGATCACCTCGATGGAGCGGGCCGCCTCGCGCTGCGCCTGCACCGACTGGGTGAGGTAATAGTCGTTGATCGCGACGAGGAAAACCGAGAAGGCCTCGCGCGACTTGCCGAGCGAGGGCGCGACCAGTGCGGACCGGTCGGCCATGGCGGTCTCAACCACCGAATAGAGCTGCGACAGCTCGCTGGCCGGTTTCCTGATCTCGTTCTCGTAGATCGACGAGATCGTCTCGCGCACCGAGCGCAGTTCGTCGAAACCGAGCATGAAGCGCTCGGTGACGCTGGTGACCGAGCGGGCGGGGTTCTGGAGCGCGAGGTCGATCTCCTTCTCCAGCGCCAGCTTGGCGAGCAGGGCCTTGCGCCGCTGCTCGATCTCACCGAGCACCGCCTCGTTCGGCAGGGCGAAATAGCGGTGGATCAGCGTCTGCAGCCGCCCCGCATCGTTCTCGATGGAGGCGAGAAGGCGGTCGACGCGCCGCGCCTCCTGGAGATCGCTCCAGGCGATGCGGATGGCCCGCGCGCCGGAGCCGATCAGCAGCATCAGCAGCGCGATGAAAGCGAGGTTCAGGATGACGACGGTGGCGATGCGCCAGCGCACCGGGATGCGGCGCAGCATCTCGGAGGCGGAATCGAGCCGGCCACGCAGCGTCCGCATGGCCGGGCGCTCCACATCGCGCTTAGCCGTCATCGCATCCATCAGCGGGCCTGGCGAATGCGTTCGACGAGCGCAGCGAGAGAAGGCTCACCGGCGAAACGGGAGAACAGCGGCTGCACCGCCGCCTCGAACGGCGTGCGGTCGGTCAGCGCGGTGACGGTGACGCCGGAGCGCTCGGCGTCGGCCCGCGACTTCGCCTCCAGCTCCTGCCACTGCTTGCGCATCCAGGCGGCCGATTCCCGCGCCGCAGCGCGGAAGATCGCCTTGTCGTCTTCCGTGAGGCTTTCCCATGCACGCTTCGACATGACCAGCACTTCCGGGCTCATCGTGTGCTCGGTCAGCGTCAGGTGGCGCGCGGCGCGGAAATGGTCGGTGGTCACATAGGACGGCCAGTTGTTCTCGGCGCCCTGGATGAGGCCGGTCGACAGGCCGATGCCGACCTGGCCGTAGGGCAGCGCCACGGGCTCCGCGCCGAGCGCGCGCATCATCTCCACCATCAGGTCGGACTGCTGGACGCGGATGCGCAGGCCCTTGAGGTCGGCGGGCGTGCGCACCGGGCGGGCGGTGTTGTAGATGGAGCGCGCACCGGAATCGTAGAAGGCGAGCCCGATCAGGCCGTGGCGCTCGAAACTCGCCAGGATGTCGTTGCCGACCGGGCCGTCGAGCACCGTGTGCAGATGGTCGACCGAGCGGAACAGAAACGGCAAGGCGAGGATGTTCGCCTCGGGCACGAAGCTCGCCAGCGGCGCGACATTGGTGCGGTTGATGTCGATGGCGCCGATCCGCGTCTGCTCGATCGTGTCCTTCTCCTCGCCGAGCTGGCGGGAATGGAAGATGCGCAGGCTGTGCCGCCCGCCGGTGCGCTCGCGCACCAGCCGGCCCATCAGTTCCAGCGCCTGCACGGTCGGATAGTCGCCGGCCTGGGTGTCGGCGACGCGGAATTCGCGCGCGGCTGCGGGCGCGGGCATCGTCGCCAGCAATCCGGCGAGAGCCGCCAGCACCGGGACGAACCGCCGGCTACTGATCAGAAAGGCCATGGTCTTCCCGCCTTCGACGGTGGCATGCGAACCGACACGAGAGCCCCACATTGCCACAGAAATCGGGTCCTTCGCCATGGGGAAGGCAGGGACCGCGCGCGGCCCACGCCACAACCGGCGCGCACCCGGATGGAGGTATTGTTTCACTCCTATGTCGCCCGGGCAGCTGCGATGCTGTCGCAGGCACGGATCACGACATTGGCCGGAAACGCGTTGCCGCGATGGTCCGGCCACGGGTGGTCGCAGGCGGAAGCGGCCGCCCCCGATCGCCGTGCAGGAGTGCGCCGCATGAAATCGTCCCTGACCCTTGCGCTCGGCGTCGGCCTTGCCGTCGCCCTCGCAGGGATCGCGATGGCCCAGGAGCCGATCGGCATTCCCGAATGCGACCGCTTCATCACCAGCTATGAGACCTGCGTGACGACCAAGGTGCCTGCGACCTATCGCGGCACCTTCACCCAGCAGGTCGGCCAGCTGCGCACGACCTGGCGGGCTCTGGCGCAGGATCCGCAGACCCGCGACCAGCTCGAACAGATCTGCCGCACGCAGGGCGAGCAGATGCGCCGCGGCCTCGAACCCTTCGGCTGCCAGTTCTGAGGCGGTTCAGGCCGCGCGCCTGACGGCCCGCCACCGGCCCGGCGACACCCCGTAGGTCCGTTTGAACTGGCGGGTCATGTGGCTCTGGTCGGCAAACCCGCTGGCAATGGCCGCCTCCGCCAGCGGCTCGCCCGCGAGCAACGCCGCGCGCACCCGGTCCAGCCGGCGCATGGTCAGGTAGCGATAGGGGCTCGTGCCGAGCTGCGCCCGGAAATGGCGCGCAAGCTGCCAGCGGTTCACGCCCGTCGCGCGTTCCAGTTCCTCGGACTCCACGACACGGTCGCAATGCGCATCGAGAAGGTCGCGGGCGATGTCCACGGCGCGCGCAGCGACCGGATCGGCGGGTGTCTGAAGGCCGCCCGCCAGCGCCGCCATGGCCTCGGCCAGCGCAAGCACTGCCTGATCGGCTTCCAGCGGTTCCATGTTCCGGTCGACCGCAGCCAGCGCTCCGGCGGCGGCAGCCACCATGCGCGGATCGCCGGTCACCGGCGTCGGCACGAAAGGCAGGCTGCGGATGACGCCGCCGAGCGCGTCGCGGATCAGGCGTGGCTCGACATAGACCATCCGATAGGTGAAGCCGGTCTCGACGCCCGAGCGGCCGTCATGGACCTCGTCGGGATGAAGCACGATGGCCTGCCCCGCCAGGCTGTCGCGAGCCTCGCCGCGATAGGTGAAGCACTGGACGCCCGACAACGTCAGCCCGACCGCATAGGTGTCGTGGCGGTGCGGATCGAAGGCGTGACCGGTGAAGAAGGCCTCGATCCGTTCGAGACCCGGACCTGCGGGGAGCACGCGCACCGCGTCGCGCGGCCCGCACGATCGTTCAAGACCCTCACCTGCCAGACCTGCCAGCCTGTCGTCCATGACAATAGCCGATCCTTCGATAGCCGATCCCTCGATAGCCGCCGCAGAAGCGCCCGTTCGCTTCGATACCAAGTTCGTGGTCGTGGTGCGAGACGACCTTGCCGTCTGGCAGAAGCTCAATGTCGCCGCGTTTCTCGCCGGCGGCATAGCGGGCGCCGAGCCGCATCTCCTCGGCGAGCCCTATCGCGACGCCTCCGACAAGGTCTACGGCCGGCTCGTGCGCCAGCCGATCCTCGTCATGACCGGCGGCGGCGCGGAGATCGCAACCGCCGTTCGTCGGGCCAAGGAACGCGGCCTCCTGCCCTCGATCTATACCCATGCGCTGTTCGCGACCGGCCACGATGCCGCCAACCGCGCGGCGGTGGCGGCGGTGACGACCGAAGCGCTCGACTTCGTCGGCATGGCCGTGCATGGCGACCGCCGGGACATCGACAAGGTGACGAAGGGGCTGAAGCTGCATCCCTGACGCCTGCGAGAGGCTTGGATGCGCGGATGGACGAGCCGGCGGCCGGATCGCACCCCATATCGGGAACGGATCGCGGCGGCCATGCGTTCGCCACCTGCATCCGCAGCCGTCCGCCTTCAGGAGCCGCCATGACCGCCGATTTTCGCGACAACCCCGCCGAAAGCCGCTTCGAACTGGCCGAGAACGGCCATATCGCCTTCGCCGACTACCGCCGGCAGGACGGCCTGCTGGTCATCGACCATGTCGAGGCGGCGCCGGTCCTGCGCGGCACCGGGACGGCCGGGCGCCTGATGGAAGAGGTGGTGAAGGTCGCCCGCGCTGAGAGCCGCCGGATCGTGCCGCGGTGCGGCTATGCCGCGGGATGGCTCAGGCGGCACAGCGAGCACGCGAGCGTGCTCGCCTGACCGGGCGGTCTGCCGCTACCCGATCATCTTGCCGGGATTCATGATGCCGGCGGGGTCCACGGCCCGCTTCAGCGACGCCATCAGCGCCAGCGCCGCATCGCCGTGCTCGGCGGACAGATATTTCATCTTGCCCTGCCCTACCCCGTGCTCGCCGGTGCAGGTGCCCTCCATGGCCAGCGCTCGCTCGACGATGCGGCCCATGAAAGCCTTGCACCGCTCGACGCTTTCGGGATCGTTCTCGTCCATCAGCGGCAGGACGTGGAAATTGCCGTCGCCGACATGGCCGACGATAGGCGCGATCAGGCCGTTTTCCTCGATGTCCTTCTTGGTCGCGTCGATACATTCGGCAAGGCGCGACAGCGGCACGCAGACGTCGGAGGACTGGCCCTTCCAGCCGGGTTTCAGCGCCAGCGCTGCCCAATAGGCGTCATGGCGGGCCTGCCAGAGCCGCGTGCGATCCTCCGCCCTCGCCGCCCACTGGAAATCGCCGGCGCCATAATCGTCGGCAATGGCACGGAAGCGCTCGACCTGCTCGGCGACGCCGGCCTCGGTGCCATGGAACTCGAGCAGCAGCAGCGGCTTTTCCGGCAGCGACAGCTTCGAATAGGCATTCACCGCCCTGACCTGCACCTCGTCCAGCAATTCGATGCGCGCCATGGGAATGCCGGTCTGGATCGCGACGATGGTCGCGTCGGCCGCATTCTTCACGGACGGGAACGAGCAGGTCGCCGCCGAGATCGCCTCAGGTATGCCGTGCAGCTTCAGGGTGATCCTCGTGATGATGCCGAGAGTGCCCTCCGAGCCGACGAAGAGACGCGTCAGGTCGTAGCCGGCCGAGCTCTTGCGGGCACGCCGCGCGGTCTCGATCACCTCGCCCGAGGGCAATACCACTTCCAGCGCGATGACATTGTCCTTCATCGTGCCGTAGCGCACCGCATTGGTGCCGGAGGCGCGGGTCGCGGCCATGCCGCCGATGGAGGCGTCGGCTCCGGGATCGATGGGGAAGAACAGACCCATGTCGCGCAGGTGCTCGTTGAGCCGCTTGCGGGTGACGCCGGGCTGCACGATCACGTCGAGGTCCTCGGCATGAACCTCGACAATGGCCTTCATCGCGGAGGTGTCGACGGATATGCCGCCATAGGGCGCGTTGACGTGGCCTTCCAGCGAGGAGCCCGTGCCGAAGGGAATGACCGGCACACCGTGGCGCGAAGCGATGCGCATGACCTCGACGCAGTCATGCGTCGATTCGGCGAAGACCACCACGTCCGGCGGCTGGGTCGGAATCCAGGTCAGCGTATGGGCGTGCTGCTCGCGCACCGCCTGCGACGTCACGGCGCGGTTGCCGAAAGCCGCATGGAGATCGGCAATGGCGGCAGACAGTGCAGCAGGCTCCGGACGGGCACGGGCAAGGCTTGCGGGCATGGAATCCTCTCCGATTGCCGGCCGGCTTGCCCGGCCTGTCGTTGTCGGGTGGGGACTTTAGGGGGCGGAGGGGCCTTGGGGAATCCCCCCGGCGCGCGGCGCTGCCCGCCGCACGGCCGATTGCCGCGGCCGCGGGGCTTCGCTAATCGACGGCCATGAGCGCTTTCGATCTCTGCCCCGATACCGGCCTGCCGATCACCCCGCCCATGGCGGTCCGCCCGGAGATGATCGACTATAACGGCCACGTGAACGTCGCCTTCTACGTCAAGCTGTTCGACGAGGGGCTGGACGTGCTGTTCGAGCGGATCGGGCTGTCAGAGCATTACGTGAAGACGCGCAATATGAGCTTCTTCGCGCTTGAGGCCCATGTGCGCTACCTGCGCGAGGTGCATCTGGGCGACCTCGTGCAGGTGCGGCTTCAGGTTCTCGATATCGACGAGAAGCGCATCCACTACTGGATGGAGCTGGTCCATGCCGGGGAGCGCTGGCTCTCGGCGACGATGGAATCCATATCGCTGCATATCGACATGGGCACCCGCCGCGGGGCGCCATTCCCGCCCGATATCATGGCGCCGCTGTCGGAATGGCATGCCATGACGGCAAGGCGTGGCCGGCCGGAGGGCGTCGGCCAGACCATCGGCATCCGCCGCAAGGGCTGAGAGATCAGCGGCCGAAGGGCAGCGTGTAGGAGCCGCCGAGCGTGGTGAGGATGCCGGCGCGGCGAACCTCGTCGGCCGAGATCGAGTTCAGCGCGGCGCGGGCGGCGCGCTCGGCGCGGATACGGCGGTACTCGCGCCAGGCCTTGGCGAGAACGGACAGAAACATCGGATACTCCTTGGGTGGCGCGGCCACCGACGAAAGAGCCCCGCGCGTGGCGGGGCCCCGGGCAGTCCTGACGGACGGAAGGGCCTTAGAGGCTGGTCATCATCGACCGGGTGCGGCGGATCATCTGGTCGCGGGTCATGCCGAGCTTGCCGAGTTCACCGTCGGTCAGGTGGGCCAGATAGCCGTTGACGTAGGTGTTGGCACGCAGCTCCTGCGCATCCACGATCGTGTTCCAGACCGTGCGCCAGAAACCGGTCTTCGGCGTCGCGGACGAGGCAGAAGCGGTCTTGCCGATGGCGGCGGAAACGGTGTCGATCTTGTCGAGTGCAATGGTAGCCATGGTGGTCTCCTCTGAAAGAGCGGGCGACCTCGAGGCTTCCTCCCTTTCGACAGACCGGAACATATTGCATTGCAGCGAAACGAGTAGATTGTGCGCTGCACAATCAGCATTGCAGCCAGTGCATGGCTTTCGGAAACGATCCGTTAACCGGCTGTAACAGCAAGATTATTTCACGAATTCGAACCAGTCGTCCTCGGTCATCACGATGACCCCGAGATCGCGCGCCTTGTCGAGCTTTGAGCCGGCTCCGGGGCCGGCCACGACATAGTCGGTCTTCTTGGAAACCGAGCCCGCGACCTTCGCCCCGAGCCGCTCGGCCATGGCCTTGGCCTCGTCGCGCGTCATCTTTTCCAGCGATCCCGTGAAGACCACGGTCTTGCCGGCGACGGGGGTGTCGGCCTTCGGCTTCTCGGCCTCCTGCACGGCGAGCTCGGCCACGAGGCGCTCGACCATGGCGCGGTTGCGTGGCTCGCGGAAAAAATTGGCGAGGGCGTCGATGACGGCGTCGCCGATCTGGTCGAGCGAATCGAGTTCGTGGCGGGCCTCCTCGTCGCCCTCGGCGAGCTTCACCGCCGCGTCGTGGAAGGCCTGCCAGCTGCCATAGGCGCGCGCGAGCACCCGCGCGGTGGTCTCGCCGACATGCCGGATGCCGAGCGCGGCGATGACCCGGTCGAGCGCCACGGTGCGACTCTTCTCGATGGCCTCGAACAGGTTCTTCACCGAGAGCGCGCCGAAACCCTCCTTGTCCTTGAGCTTCTTGAGGTTCTCGCCATCGCGCTTTGCCAGCGTGAAGATATCGGCCGGCTCGCGGATCTGCAGGTCCTCGTCGCCGAAGAAGAACGGCAACCGCTCGGCGCCCAGCCCCTCGATATCGAGCACGCGGCGCGAGACGACATGCCGCAGCCGCTCCACGGCCTGCGCCGGACAGGCAAAGCCGCCGGTGCAGCGCTTCACAGCCTCGCCCTCCTCGCGGACGGCGGGGCTGCCGCAAGCCGGGCAGGTCGTCGGGAAGGCATAAGGCTTTGAATCCGCCGGCCGCTTGTCCGGCACGACGTCCAGCACCTGCGGGATGACGTCGCCGGCGCGCTGGACGACCACCGTGTCGCCGACCCGGATGTCGTGCTCGCGGAAGCGCGCGCCGTCCGTGCCGATGCCCTTGATGTAATCCTCGTTGTGCAGCGTCGCGTTCGAGACGACCACGCCGCCCACCGTCACCGGCCGGAGCTTGGCGACCGGGGTCAGCGCGCCTGTGCGGCCGACCTGGATGTCGATGGCGTCGAGGAGGGTCGTCGCCTTCTCCGCCGCAAACTTGTGCGCGATGGCCCAGCGCGGCGAGCGCGAGACGAAGCCGAGGCGCGCCTGGAGGGCGAGGTCGTCCACCTTGTAGACGACGCCGTCGATGTCATAGCCGAGGGTGGCGCGCTTCTCGCCGATCATCCGGTAATGCGCGAGCAGTTCCTCGGCGCTGTGGCAGACGACCGTCAGCGGATTGACCGGGAAACCCAGCTCCCTGAACCACGCGACCATGCCGGACTGGGTATCGCGCGGGCGCTCGGGCGCGATCTCGCCCCAGGTATAGGCGAAGAAGTGCAGCGGCCGCTGACGCGTGATCTCCGGGTCGAGCTGGCGCAGCGAGCCCGCCGCGGCATTGCGCGGATTGGCGAAGAGCGGCAGGCCCTTCTCCTCCTGCCGCGCGTTGATGCGGCGGAAGTCCTCGTGGGAGAGATAGACCTCGCCGCGCACTTCCAGCACGTCCGGTGCGCCCTTCAGCACCTGCGGCACCTCGTCGATGGTCCGGATATTGGCGGTCACGTCCTCGCCGACCGCACCGTCGCCGCGCGTGGCGGCGACCGCAAGGCGGCCGTTCTCGTAGCGGAGCGAGCAGGACAGGCCGTCGATCTTCGGCTCGGCAGTCATCGCCACCGGGGCGTCCGGCCCCAGGCCAAGGAAACGGCGCACGCGGCCGACGAAATCCGTCACCTCCTCGTCGGCAAAGGCGTTGGACAGCGACAACATGGGAACCGCATGCGTCACCTTGCGGAATTTGGACGAGGGGGCGGCGCCGACCCTCTCCGTCAGGCTGTCCGCCGATTTCAGCGCCGGAAAGGCCGCCTCCAGCGCCTCGTAGCGGCGACGCAGGGCGTCGTAGGCGGCATCCGTCAGGGTCGGCGCGTCGTCCTGATAATAGAGCCGGTCGGCCTCCGCGATGGCCTCCCCGACGCGCTCATGCTCGCTGCGCGCCTCGTCGGCGGACAAGGTCTCGACCGGGGCATCGGAAGTAGCGGGTTTCGACTTGGACATGGCAGGCTCGACGGTGATCGGACGGCTTCGCGCCGCCCTCGTCATGCCCGGCCTTGGACCGGGCATCCACGACTTTGTCTGATTGGCGGACCGGGTGGGACGATAAAGACGTGGATGGCAGGGACAAGCCCGCCGGTGACGCTGGGACCAGTCTGTTGCCAAACATTGGCCGCGATAGCCGGGGGGCTCGTAACCCCTATTCCACGATGCCGAGCTGGATGCCTTGCGATGCGCCCTCGCGGATCACCGCCTCGCTGGACGGCCACCAGTAGGAAACGATGCCCGTGATGCCGTGGCGGCGCAAAGCGGCGGGCGTCGCCGTCCATTCGTCCGCGAGCGCGCGCACACCCGAGCGCGGGTCGCGCCGGTAGGGCGGGTCGTAGGTGATCGAGCCGTCGACGCCGATCTCGCGGAAGAACGTGCGGGTCAGCGTCAGCAGGTCGCGCTCCTCGCCGTCGCCGAACAGGCCGCCGAAGGCACCCGGCGCTATTCCGCCGTGGAAGATGACGAGCGAATTCGGCGCGACCGCCTTGGTACGGGCGGCGGGAAACAGGAAATTGGCGCAGGAGGAGATGCAGCGCCGCTGGACGATGAGCAGCAGGCCGCGCGCGCGGATGGCGCGGGCGAGGCGCAGGGCCGATGTCACCTCGCCGCCGTCGGAGGTGACGACGATCGCGGTCAGGCTGCGATCGGGAAGGTGGCGCGCGGCCGCCGCCGCGCTGTCGCTGTCGATATCGCCGGAAAAGCAAAGCGTCGTGCCGGCAACGCGGATCGGCGCGCCGGGCGCAGCCTCGCAGGCGCGGGCGGGATCTGTGACCGAGGCCGGCTGGGCGAGCGCCGGAGGCGCGAAAGCCGCCGCGAGCAGGAGGAGGACGAGCACCGGAATGTTCATCCCCCCACAACCACCCGGCGAAAGCGGCGTTCCCGTGGCGGATCAGGCCGCCGGGCGTGAAGCCGCCGCAAAGTCGAGATTGGTCGGCGCGGCGTGGTAGCGGCCGAGCCCGGAGGCCATGCCCGCCGCCTCTCCCACTTCCTCGATGCGGAAGCCGCGCGCCCATGCGCGGCCGTAGCGCTTGAGCAGGAAACCGAAATGGATGGTGGCCGCCTCGTCCGGCACGTCGAGCACGATGGCGAGTTCCGTCCAGCCGTTGGTTCCCGTCAGCGCGCCGTCGCGCACGCCGTGCAGCAGGTTCTCGAACCGCAGCGTGTAGCCAGGCGAGCGGTCGATGCGCATCCAGATCGATGCGGCATCGACATCCTCGGTGCGCAGGGAGGCGGCCAGCCGCAGCCGGCGGCCGCGATAGGCATCGGCGAGGATGACCTGCATCATCACGGCGAACTGGTCGGCGCGGTAGGCGACGCCGCTGTCGCGGGAGAAGCGGCTCTCGATCAGCGCCGTGCCGGGCGCGGCCGGATCGAGGCCGAAGCGGAACAGCGTCCGGTCGCTGTGCCCGCTCATCGACCAGCCTGCCGGCATCGCGAGATCGCCGCCGGGCTGCCCGGCCGCCTCGATCATGGCGGCAAGCACGTTCCAGTTCGGCAGTCCGAACTGGCGCGCCACCAGTTCGAGGCAATCGGAATGCGACAGCGGGACGCCGCGGTCTGCAAGGCTTGAGCGTAGCGTGCGCGCCATGGTCTTGGCGTCGAGGAAGGAATGCATTGGTCCGATCCTTGGCTCCGGGCGAGCAAAGATGCGCCAGTGCTCGCCTTGCCAGCGGGTCGCCCGGAACGAGGGGTCAAACCGGCAGATCGAAATCGTGCGGTTCACCATTCCCGGAAAGGGATGCGAGCGGCAGGCTGCACGGGCCTTGGACCAGTAAAGCGCCAGACGAGCGATTCGGAAACGCCTCAGCCGACCTTGAGCAGCTTCTCGGCTGCGGCCCGCGCCTCGTCGGTGATGGTCTCGCCGGCCAGCATGCGGGCCAGTTCCTCGCGGCGCAGATCGAAGCCGAGCGGTTTGACGCGCGTCGCGGCGCGCTGGCCGGTCGTCTCCTTGGCGATGAGATAGTGCCGCGTCGCGCGGGCGGCGACCTGCGGCGCGTGGGTGACGGACAGGACCTGCACCTTGCCGCCGAGCCGGGCGAGGCGCTGGCCGATGGCATCCGCCACCGCGCCGCCGACGCCCGTGTCGATCTCGTCGAAGACGAGGGTCGGCGCCGAGCCCTGATCGGCCAGCACCACTTTCAGCGCCAGCATGAACCGGGAGAGTTCGCCGCCGGAGGCGACCTTCATCATCGGCCCCGGCCGCGTGCCCGGATTGGTCTGGACCCAGAACTCGGCGCGGTCGATGCCCTCCGGCCCCTCGCCGTCCGCGGCAATCTCGGTGGTGAAGCGGGCGCGGTCGAGCTTCAGGGGGCCGAGCTCGCCATTGACGGCTGTATCGAGCTTCTTCGCCGCGCTCTTGCGCCGGGCCGATAGCGCCGCCGCCGCTTTCGCGTAGGTAGCCTCCGCCTCCGCGGCGGCCTTGCCGAGCGCGACCAGCCGGTCCTCGCCTGCATCGAGAGCGGCGACATCGGCGAGATAGCGCTCGGCGAGCGCCGAGAGCCCGTCCACCGGCACGGCATGTTTGCGCGAGGCGGCGCGCAGGGCGAACAGCCGCTCCTCGATGCGCTCCAGTTCGCGCGGGTCGAATTCGGCGGCGCGCTGGGCGGCCTCGACTGCGGCGCGGGCATCCTCGATCCGGTCCAGCGCCTCGCCGAATGCCTTGACGATGGGCTCGACAAGGACCGGCGCCTGCACCGCGCGGCGCTCCAGCCGCCGCCACGCCGCCCCAAGCGAGGGTACTGCCGAGGTCGGGCCGGACAGCGCGTCCATCGCCTCGGAAAGGTCGGCGGCGACCTTTTCGGCGGCCATCATGGCCTGCCGGCGCTCGGCCAACTGCGTCTCCTCGCCCTGCTCGGGCCGGAGCTTCGACAGTTCCTCGACTGCGTGGCGGAGGAAGTCACCATCGGCTCGCGCCTTGGCGAGGCGGGCCTGCGCCTCCTCGACGGCCTTGCGCGCCTCGCGCCAGCCTTTCCAGGCGGCCCGGACGGCATCGGTCTCCTTCCCCAGCCCGCCGAAGGCATCGAGCAGCGCGCGGTGCGCCTCCGGCTCGACCAGCGCCCGGTCGGCGTGCTGGCCGTGGATTTCCACCAGCGCCGCGCCGATGGCGCGCAGCACCTGCACGCTGGCCGCCTGATCGTTGACGAAGGCGCGGGTGCGCCCATCGGCAAGCTGCACGCGGCGCAGGATCAGGTCGCCCTCGGTGTCGAGGTCGGCCTCGGCCGCGATCTTCCGGGCGGGATGGGCGAGCGGCACGTCGAAGACGGCGGTGACCTGCCCCTGCTCCTGACCGTGGCGCACCAGCGTCGCGTCGCCGCGCGCGCCGAGCGCCAGCGACGTGGCGTCGAGCAGGATGGACTTGCCGGCACCGGTCTCGCCGGTCAGCACCGACAGGCCCTCGGCGAAGGTCAGATCGAGCCGGTCGATCAGGACGATGTCGCGGATCGAAAGCTGGACGAGCATGGGGCTGTTCGCAGATTCCCGGCGAGCGGCAAGGCGCGCCGGATTCGGCGCTGGACGACGCCCTCTGGCTTATCGCGAACGGGACGAGAACGGAAGGCCGTCAGCCGGTGATGCGACGCATCGCGCGGCTGATCCACGAGCCGGTATCCTCGCGCGGCGTCAGACCCTGGCCCTGGATCAGCGCGTAGCTGTCCTTGTACCACTGGCTGTCCGGGAAGTTGTGGCCGAGCACGGCGGCGGCCGTCTGCGCCTCGTTGACGATGCCGAGCGCCATGTAGCACTCGACGAGGCGGGCGAGAGCCTCCTCGACGTGGCGGGTCGTCTGGAACTGGGAGATGACCGTGCGGTAGCGGTTGATCGCGCCGGTATACTGGCGGCGCTCAAGATAGTAGCGCGCCACGTTCATCTCGCGGCCGGCGAGCTGGTCGCGGGCGACCTCGATCTTGCGGCGCGCAGCGGTGGCATATTCCGACTGCGGCCACTTGCGCGTGACCTCCTCGAGAATCACCAGCGCGCGCTCGGTGCGGCCCTGGTCGCGCTGCACGTCCGGAATCTGGTCGTACTGCGCCGCGCCCATCAGATACTGCGCATAGGCCGCGTCGTTGGAGCCCGGATGGAGCTGCACGTAACGGCGCGCCTGATTGATGGTCTCTTCGTAGTCCTGCGCCTCGTAATAGGAATAGGCGGCCATGATGAGCGCGCGCTTGGCCCATTCCGTATAGGGATGGGTGCGGTCGATCTCCATGAACTTCAGCGCCGCGCGCCGCCAGTCCCGGCGGTTCTGCAGCGCGATGCCCTCGTTGTAGAGCTTCTCGGCCGGCTCGTCCGGCAGGCTCGACGGATCGGGACCGGCGAAGAGATTGCCGAAGGACGGCATGCCGGAGCAGGCGCCGAGCGGCAGGGAAATGGCCATGACGGCTGCAAGGATGATAGCGCGGGCCCCGACGCCACGCGCAGGCTTCACCGAGCCGCCGATCTCCCCGACACGCTTCTGCAAGGTCACGAACCTTCCCCGAACCACGTTATGATGCAGGCCCTAAGGCCCGGCACGGCTCATAACCGAATTTGCAAGGCAGGGCTATTGCCCCGCGGCCACGTTCTGAACAGCAGTTGAGGCCAGATTGCGGCGGCTCAGTTGGCATCCGGCCCGTAGGCCGGCACCGCGACGCCGAGATCGGCATGGCCGCGCTCGCGGCGCACCACCGGCTCGACAAAGGCGAAGGCTGTCGGATCGGCGAACAGCGCCTCGATCAGCTTCACATTCATGCGATGGCCGCCGCGGAACGAGCGGAAACGGCCAATGATCGGCGCGCCTGCCAGCGACAGGTCGCCGACGGCGTCGAGCAGCTTGTGGCGGACGAATTCGTCGCGGAAGCGCAGGCCCTCGGGATTGAGGATGCGGTCGTCGCCGACGACGACCGTGTTCTCGAGCGAGGCGCCGAGTGCGCGGTTGGCCGCCCAGAGCTTGGTCACGTCCTGCATGAAGCCGAAGGTGCGGGCGCGGGCGACGTCACGGCGGAAAGCGTTCGCGTCGAGGTCGATGCCATAGACCTGGCGTCCGACGAGCGCATTGTCGAAATCGATCTCGACTTCCAGCTTGAGGCCGCGATTCTGGCTGCCGGCCTCGTGCGGGTGGAGTTCGACGCAGCCGCGCTCGGTCTCGAGCACGACGGATTTGAGAACCTTGATCGCCTTGCGGGTGGCGGCGAGCTGGCGCAGGCCGGCCTGGTCGATGGCGGCGACGAAGGGCGCGGCCGAACCGTCGAGGATCGGCATTTCCGGCCCGTCGACCTCGACGAGGCAGTTGTCGACACCGAGGCCGGCCAGAGCCGCCATCAAGTGCTCGATCGTGGCGACGCCGCCGCGCTCGGTCTGGCCGAGCACCGTCGAAAGGTCGGCGGACGAAACATTGCGGAAGATCGCGGGAATCTCGACGTGGTCCTGGTCGGACCGCAGGAAGCAGATGCCGGTGCCCGCTTCGGCAGGATGCAGCGTGACGGAAACCGAAGCGCCGGAATGGACGCCGATGCCGTCAAGCTGGATGGACTCGCGAAGCGTCGTCTGCCTGGCAGTCTTCATTTCCGACCGTCTCTGCCATCAGCCGGATCGCGTCATGGACGCTTCGAACCGATGACCCCATCATGACCTCGTCGACCCGGCTCCGATATCCGTTGTCCGGTTCGGATCTTGCTGCGGCGCAACCGAATCGCCGCGGAAGATTCGTTCTGGGTCGACGGCGCGGAACATAGACAGGCCCACCGTGAGGGCCAAGTCACGCTTTGTGTCCGACTGTTACCAAAATTCGGTCGCATTTTCGCGAAGCTGTTAACAGGATAAAAAGTCCGTGTTAACAAAAACTTACCCGGGTGCACCGCACCCGGGTAATGTGATCTTCTGCAAGATTCTGCAACAATTGGGCTGAGCGCCCGCCGAAGCCTCAATTCGCCTGGCGGCGGAGGAAGGCCGGAATGTCCAGATGGTCGTCCTCGGAGCGCGGCTGCTGCGCTGCGGGACGGCCATGGATGTCGAGCCCGGCCGGGTCGCGGCGCATCTGCGGGGCAGGCGCCGGAGCGCGCGCGGGCGCGCGGGCGGGCTGCACCGGCTGGACGGCGCGCGGCATGGGCGCGGGAGCCGGCTCGGCATCGGCCTTGCGGGTGAAGCCGATCGACTGGAGCTTCTCCATCAGCGAGGTGCGCTTCTTCTCCACCGGGTTCTCGATGGCGCGCTGCTGCATGACCGGCTCGGCGCGGATCTGGTCGCGCACGACGCGCGGCAGTTCCTCGGCCGTCGGCATGCGCACGGGGCGCATCGGCTTTTCGGCCGCCGGCGGGATGAAGTCGTGAGCCGGCAGCGGCACGTCGCGCGGCGGCAGGAGCGGCGCGTCGAGCTCCACCGGAGCCTCGCGGAACAAAGCCGGCCTCGCCGCGATCGGCTGGAGGACGACCTCGGCCTCGGTGACGACCGGCGCGGGAGCCGGGGCCTCCGTGACCGGAGCAGGCTCGGCGGCGCGGGTCTCGATGACCGGCGCGGCAGCCGCAGCCGGCTGGGCCAGCTGGCCGATGCGCTGCGCGCTCTGCTTCAGCTTGGCGGTCATCTCGGCGATGGTCGGCTGCACGCCCTGGGCAGCGAGATCGATGCCGGTTGCGACGACCGACACGCGGATGGTGCCGTCGAGCGCGCCGTCGAAGGTGGCGCCCAGGATGATGTTGGCTTCCGGATCGACTTCCTCGCGGATGCGCGTCGCGGCCTCGTCCACCTCGAAGAGGGTGAGGTCGTTGCCGCCGGTGATCGAGATGAGCAGGCCGCGGGCGCCCTTCATCGAAGTCTCGTCGAGCAGCGGATTGGCGATGGCGGCCTCCGCGGCGGTGATCGCCCGGCGCTCGCCGGTCGCCTCGCCGGTGCCCATCATCGCCTTGCCCATGTCGCGCATGACGGCGCGCACGTCGGCGAAGTCGAGGTTGATCAGGCCTTCCTTGACCATCAGGTCGGTGATGCAGGCGACGCCCGAATAGAGCACCTGGTCGGCCATGGCGAAGGCGTCGGTGAAGGTGGTCTTCTCGTTCGCCACCCGGAACAGGTTCTGGTTCGGGATGACGATCAGCGTGTCGACCGACTTCTGCAGCTCGATGATGCCGGAATCCGCCGTCTTCATGCGGCGCACGCCCTCGAAGTGGAAGGGCTTGGTCACGACGCCGACGGTCAGTATGCCGAGTTCGCGGGCGACGCGGGCGATGACCGGGGCAGCGCCCGTGCCGGTGCCGCCGCCCATGCCGGCGGTGATGAAGGCCATGTGCGAGCCGGTGAGCTGGTCACGGATCTCGTCGATGACCTCCTCGGCCGCTGCGGCGCCGACTTCCGGGTGCGAGCCCGCGCCGAGACCGGACGTGACCGCGAGGCCCATCTGGATGATGCGCTCGGCCTTGGCCGAGGACAGCGCCTGCGCGTCGGTGTTGGCCACGACGAAGTCGCAGCCCTGCAGGCCGCCCTCGATCATGTTGTTGACGGCGTTACCGCCTGCGCCGCCGACGCCGAACACGGTGATCCGGGGCTTCAGTTCCCGAATGTCGGGCATCTTCAGGTTGATGGTCATTGGGAGCCTCGTTCGAATCACTCGCGCGACAGCCACGTCGCTTGTCTAACTCAGGTTGCGCAGCCGGTGGCACCGGCCTTGCCATTTTTTTCGTCCGGCTCGCCAAGGGGCGCGAACCGGACGCATGTCAGAAACTGTCCCTGATCCATCGGCCGACACGGTTGAAGTAGCCGTCCGTCCCGGTGGCGGCGAAAAAGCGCCGCTGCGGTTCGAAATGCTCCATCCCTGCGATCTGCGGATAGACGGTGAGGCCGACAGGGGCGGCAAAGGGCGGGCCCTTGGCGCTGTCGGGAAGGCCGGTAATGCCGACCGGGCGGGCGACCCGCACCTGTCGGCCGAAAACCTGGGCGGCGAGATCGGCAAGGCCGGGAAGCTGCGCCCCGCCGCCGGTCAGCACGACGCGGCGGCCGGCCTCGGCGGCAGCGCCCGCGGCGGTGAGCCGATCGCGGACCATTTCGAGGATCTCGTCGATGCGCGGGCGGATGATGCGGATCACCTGTGCGCGATTGACCGAATGGGGAATGTCGCGGTCGTCCTCGGAGATGGACGGCACGGTGATGATGTCGCGCTCGTCGGACTTGGCGGCGAAGCAGGCCCCGTTGAGCACCTTGATGCGCTCGGCATCGGACAGGCGGGTCGAGAGGCCGCGGGCCAGGTCCATCGTGACGTGGTGCGAGCCGACCGCCACCGCATCGGCATGGACGAAATGACCACCGGCGAAGACGGAGAGCGTCGTGGTGCCGGCGCCCATGTCGAGGCAGACCGTGCCAAGTTCGGCCTCGTCGTCGGTCAGCACCGACAGGCCCGAGGCGAGCGGCGCCGCGACCAGCGCCTCCACCGTCAGGTGGCAGCGCTCGACGCAGAGCATCAGGTTGCGCGCGGTGGCCATGTCGCAGGTGACGACGTGCATGTCGACGCCCAGCGAGGAGCCGAGCATGCCGCGCGGGTCCTTGATGCCGCGGGTGTCGTCGAGACGGAAGCCGATGGGCATGGAGTGCAGCACCGCCCTGCCCTGCCGGATCGAATGGTCGGAGGCGGCCTGCAGCACGCGGTGCAGGTCGTGGTCCTGCACGCGGGGAGCCTGGCAGGTGACGCGCGCCTCGTATTGCTCGGAGCCGAGCCGGCCGGCCGAAACCGTGACCACGACCCGGTCGACCTGGACCTCGGCCATGCGCTCGGCTGCATCCACCGCCTGGCGGATGGCCGCTTCGGCCTTGGCCATGTCGGTGACGGAGCCGGCCTTCATGCCGCGGGCGCGGGTGTGGCCGATGCCGAGGATCTCCGCCTTGTGCGTGCGGTTCGGCAGGATGTCCGAACCCTCGCGTGGGCGCAGCTTGACGATCATGCAGACGATCTTGGACGTGCCGATGTCGAGCACGCACATGATGGCGGAGCGCTTGGGAGACAGCGGGCGCATGCGCGGCGTCAGGCCATGACGGAAGGGGCTCGTCATGTGCGCTGACCCTGGGCTGCGCGGCGGCGGGCCCGCTCGCGGTCACGTTCGCGCAGCGCCGCCTCGTGCGCCTTCATCGCATCATCCGACAGGCGCACCGTCACGCGGTCCGGCACGCGCAGGTCGATGGAGGCCACGTCGCGGGTCATCAGCCGGCGCTCGGCGTCGAGCCGGGCAAGATCGGCCATGGCGCGGTCCATGTTCTCGTCGGGCAGGCGCACGTCGACGCCGTTCTTGAGCACGAGATTCCAGCGCCGCTCGGCCACCAGCACCGCGGCGCGGACCGACCTGGCGACATGGGGATGATCGCCGAGCAGGCCGACGATCTCGCGGGCGCGCGCCTCCGCGCCCTTGCCGACCAGCAGCGGCAGGCCGACGAAGCGCGAATCGAGATGGTCGAGGATGACCGTGCCGTCGGCAGCGATGACGTGGATGCGGCCCTCGCGCTGCCACAGCGCGAAGGGCTCGCGCTCGACCACGGAGACGAGCAACTGGTCGGGATAGAGCTTCTGGATGGCGACGTCGGCGATCCAGGCATTGGCCTTCAGGCGCGCGCGCGCCTGATCGGGATCGAAGAACAGCACCGACGACGAGGGCGTGATGCCGGCGACGTCGAGGATCTGGTCGTGGCTCATCTGCCGGTTGCCGGAGAGCTTCACGCCGCGGACCTGCATGCCGGCCGCATTGGCCATCGAATCACCGATACCGATCAGGAAACCATTGACCGCCGGCCAGTGGCCGCCGCGCTGGACGCCGTAGAGGCCGGTGGCGGCGAACAGGGCGAGCGAGGCGAAGAGACCGGCACGCCTGGGTATGTGCAGGTTGGCGATGCGGATCGAGACGCGGCGCATGACGAGCGACAGCCCGCGCGGACGGGCAAAGGGGTCGCGCTCCTCGGCCGCGCGCCGGTCCCGCTGCTCGCGGGCACGAAGCCGCTCGCCGGCGGCCGCGAACGCGTCCGCCCCGGCCCCGGAGAGCCTGGCGATCAACGATCGAGAGAAGCGTCCTGCACCATCCATTCGACCAGCTCGGCGAACGATATTCCTTCGTGAGCGGCCATATCGGGGACGAGCGAAGTCCCGGTCATCCCGGGCTGCGTGTTGACTTCCAGACAGACGAGCGCCCCGGTTCCCCCGGGCGTGTCGTCGTATCGGAAGTCCGCACGGCTGACCCCTTTACAGCCGAGCGCCTGATGCGCTGCGAGGGACAGTCTTTGGACCTCAGAGTAAATATTTGGTTTAAGCGGCGCCGGAATCAGGTGCTGCGACCCTCCCGGCGCATATTTCGCGTCATAGTCGTAGAACGTGCCGGCATATGTAATTTCGACGACGCCGAGCGCCCGGTCGCCCATGACCGCGCAGGTCAGCTCCTTCCCGGCGATGAACGGCTCGACGAGCACGGTGTCGCCCAGCGCCCATTCGGCCGAATGAAGCTCCTGCGGGGGATGCTCGTGCTCCGACGTGACGATGAACACGCCGAGCGAGGAGCCGTCGGTGTTGGGCTTGATCACATAGGGGCGCGGCAGGAGATGCTCGCGGGCCGCCTCGCGCCGGGAGACGATCAGGCCGCCGGGAACGGGGACGCCGGCGCCGGCCATGACCTTCTTCGCCATCGCCTTGTCCATGGCGAGCGCCGAGGCCATCACACCCGAATGCGTATAGGGGATCGCCATGACCTCGAGGATGCCGGAGAGCGTGCCGTCCTCGCCGGGGCGGCCATGCGTGACGTTCAGGGCTACATCCGGCTTCAGCTCGGCCAGCTTCTGCGCGACATCACGGCCGACATCGACGCGAGAGACTCGGTAGCCGAGCGATTCGAGCGCATCCGCGCAGGCCCGGCCCGAATTGAGCGACACTTCGCGTTCGGCGGACCAGCCGCCATGAAGGACGGCGACGTGCGGTTTGGTCATCGGATGATCCTTCCGTCAGGCCAGCGGCACGCCGGCCCGCTTGATTTCCCAATGAAGCTCGACGCCGGAGGTGTCCAGCACGCGCCGACGCACCTCCTCGCCGAGCAACTCGATGTCGGTCGAGGTCGCCTCGGGCGAGGCGATGAGGAAATTGGTGTGGAGCTCGGAGACCTGCGCGCCGCCAACCCTCAGGCCGCGGCAGCCCGCGGCATCGACCAGCCGCCACGCTGAATGGCCGTCGGGGTTCTTGAACGTGGAGCCGCCGGTGCGGGTGTTGACCGGCTGGGTCGCCGAGCGCTGCTTGGTGATCTCGTCCATGGCAGCGAGGAGTTCGGCCGGCTCGCCGGGCGTGCCCCGGAACGATGCGGAGAGGAAGATGACGCCGTCCGGCGCGCCGCATTTGCGGTAGCCGAAGTCCATGCCGGCCCGATCCAGGGTCAGCGAACGCCCGTCGCGGCGCACGCCATGGGCCTCGACGAGGATGTCCTTGACCTCGCCGCCATAGGCGCCGCCATTCATGCGCAGCGCCCCGCCAATGGCGCCGGGAATGCCGCGCAGGAAGGTGAAGCCGGCAATGCCCGCCTCCGCCGCGGATCGCGCAACCTTGACGTCAGGAGAGCCGGCGCCTGCACGCACAAGGTGGTCCTCCAGCACTTCGACTTCGCCGAACGGTTTTCCGAGTTTGATAACCACGCCGGGGAGGCCGCCGTCGCGCACCAGCAGGTTCGAGCCGAGGCCGACCGGCATGACCGGCCAGTCTGGCGGGATGTGGCGCAGGAACTCGATGAGGTCGATCTCGCCGGCCGGCTCGAACAGGAGCTGGGCCGGCCCGCCCGTGCGAAACCAGGAGAAGGGCTTCATCGAGGCATTGGCCGTCACCGTGCCCTGCAGGCCGGGGACCAGCGCACGGATAACGGGGGTCAGGTCCTCGAACATCAGCCCGCCTTCGCCAGCTTCTCGAGTTCGCCCGGCAGGGCATAGGCCCACTGGGTGATGTTGCCGGCGCCGAGGCAGATCACGTAGTCGCCGGCTTTCGCGACGCCCGCAACGAGGCTCGCGAGTTGCGCCGGGCTCTCCAGCGCCACCACCGACTTGTGGCCGCGCGTCTTCAGGCCGGAGACGAGATCGTCGCGGGAGGCGCCCGGGATCGGCTGCTCGCCGGCGGCATAGACATCCGCCACGATGACGTGGTCGGCGTCGTTGAAGCAGGTGCAGAACTCGTTGAACAGCGAGGCGAGGCGCGTGTAGCGGTGCGGCTGGACGATGGCGATGACCTGTTTGTCGGTCGAGGCGCGCGCGGCCTTCAGCACCGCCGTGATTTCCACGGGATGGTGGCCGTAATCGTCGAAGATCAGCGCGCCGTTCCACTCGCCCGTCTTGGTGAAGCGGCGCTTGACGCCGCCGAAGCCGGCCAGCGCCTTCCTGATCTGGGGCGCGGCCATGCCGAGCTCGCGCGCGACCGCGATGGCGGAGGTGGCGTTCAGGGCGTTATGCCGGCCGGGCATGGGCAGGACGAGGTCCTCGATCTCCTCGGTCACCATGCCGGCGCGGTCGCGGAACTGCACCTTGAAGCGGCACTGGCCGCCGGTCAGGTCGATGTCGAGGATGCGCACGTCCGCCTGCGGGTTCTCGCCATAGGTGATGACGCGGCGGTCGGCGATGGAGCCGACCATGTCCTGCACGACGGGATGGTCGATGCACATGACGCCGAAGCCGTAGAACGGCAGGTTCTCGATGAAGTCGCGGAACGCCTTCTTCACGGCGTCGAAATTGCCGTAATGGTCGAGGTGTTCCGGGTCGATATTGGTGACGATGGCGACATCGGCCGGCAGTTTCAGGAACGAGCCGTCGCTCTCGTCCGCCTCGACCACCATCCAGTTGCCCGCGCCGAGGCGGGCATTGGTGCCGAGCGCGTTGATGATGCCGCCATTGACGATGGTCGGGTCGAAGCCGCCGGCGTCCAGCAGGGTCGAGACCATCGAGGTCGTCGTGGTCTTGCCATGCGTGCCGGCAATGGCGACGCAGGATTTCAGCCGCATCAGCTCGGCCAGCATTTCGGCACGGCGAACGACCGGAATGCGCTTCTCGCGCGCGGCGACCAGTTCGGGATTATCCTTCCTGATGGCCGTCGAGACGACAACCACTTCGGCCTCGCCGAGATTTTCCGAGGCATGGCCGATGGTGACGGTCGCGCCGCGATCCTTCAGCCGCTTGATCGTATAGCCCTCGGCCGCGTCCGAGCCCTGCACCTTGTAGCCGAGGTTGAGCAGAACCTCGGCGATGCCGGACATGCCGATGCCGCCGATGCCGATGAAATGGATGGGTCCGATGTCGCGGGGCAGTTTCATGAGACTTGTCCTGCCGGGGCGATTCCGGCGGTTTTGAGGACGAGGTCGGCGAGACGGCCCGCGGCATCCGCATGGCCCTGCGCTTTTGCGTTGGCGGCGGCCCCGGCGAGCGGGGCCGGGTCGGCCAGCAGCCGGGAGAGTTCGCCGGCCAGCCAATCGGGCGTGAAGTCGGCCTGTTTGACCACCGTCGCGGCCATGGCCGAGGCGAGCGTCGCTGCGTTCATGAGCTGGTCCTGGTCGAGCGCATGCGGCAGCGGCACGAGGATCGACGGCCGGCCGATGACGGAGAGCTCCGCCACCGTCGAAGCGCCGGAACGCGCGATGACGAGGTGGGCGGCCGCAAGCCTTGCGGGCAGGTCGATGAAGAAGGGCGCGACCTCGGCCATGACACCGAGGCGGGAATAGGCCGCTTCGACCGCCGCCTTGTCCTCGGCGCGGGCCTGCTGGACGAGGTGGAGGCGGCTGCGCAGCGCCGGCTCGATCTTCTCAACCGCCGGCGGGACGATCTCGCTCATCACCCGCGCGCCCTGGCTGCCGCCGAAGACGCAGAGCCGCAGCGGCCCGCCGGCCTGCGGCGCATCGTAGGGCGTCGCCGCGGCGTCGATCACCATCGGGCGCACGGGGTTGCCGGTGAAGGTCGCTTTCTTCGCCAGCGCGGTGTCGCCGTCGAGCACGCCGGGAAAGGAGGTCGCGATGGCGGTGACCCGGGTGGATAATTGCCGGTTCGCCCGGCCCATCACGGCGTTCTGGTCGTGGATGAGGGTCGGCACGCCGATCTGGGTCGCCGCGAACATCGGCGGCAGCGTCGGATAACCGCCGAAGCCGACCACGGCGGCGGGCTTCAGCACGCGGATGATCTTGCGCGCGTGCATGTACCCGCGCCCGAGCGTGAACAGGGTTTTCGCCAGCGCCAACGGGTTCTTCGATCCGATGGTGGCGGATTCGACGATGTGGGTGGCACGCGCCGGGAAGGCCCGGCCGTATTTCTCGGCACGCTCGTCGGTGACGAGATCGACCATGCAGCCGCGCTCTGCCAGCGCCACCGTCAGCGCCTCGGCGGGAAAGAGGTGGCCGCCGGTTCCACCGGCGCAGACAAGGATCAAGGGCTTGGTCATGTCAGGCGCGGCTCGCCTGATAGTGGCTGACCTCGGCCATGGTCTCCGCGCGCGGCCTTCGCCGCGTCAGCGCTATGAGCATGCCCATGCCGAAGGCGAGCGCGATCAGCGAGGAGCCGCCGTAGGAGACGAAGGGCAGCGTCATGCCCTTGGGCGGGATGAGGTGCAGGTTGACCATCAAGTTGATGCAGCTCTGCAGGCCGAACAGCATGGCGAGGCCCGCCACCGCGAAGCGGCAGAACGGGTCCTCGTCGTCATGGGCATGCTTGAGCGCGCGCAGCACGACGAAGGCGAACAAGGCCACGATGACGAGGCAGAGGATGGTGCCGAATTCCTCGGCCGCCACCGCGAAGATGAAGTCGGTATGGCTGTCCGGGATGATCCGCTTCACGGTGCCCTCGCCCGGCCCCTTGCCGAACCAGCCGCCCTGCTGGAAGGCGTCGATGGCGACATCGACCTGGAACGTGTCGGCCGTGCCCGGCTCCATGAACTTGTCGATGCGGCGGCGCACGTGGGGAAACGAGAAATAGGCGCCGGCGAGACCGGCCGCGCCGACGCCGGCGAGGCCGAAGACCCAGAGCCAGCGCATGCCGGCCATGAAGAACAGGGCCGCCCATACGACGGTGATCAGCGAAGTCTGGCCGACGTCGGGCTGAAGCACCAGCGGCGTGACGGCCGCCGCCAGCAGCATCATGGCGAGGATATTGGCGGGCATTTCCGGGCGCTTGGCGCTTTCCGCGAAGAGCCAGGCGGAGAGGACCACGAAGGCCGGCTTCATAAACTCGGAGGGCTGGAGGCCGACGCCGGCAAAGTTCAGCCAGCGGCGGGCGCCCTTGATCTCGGCGCCGACGAACAGCGTCGCGACCACCAATACGAGGGCACCGAGGAAGGCGACGAGCGCCAGCCGTCTGACCCAGTAGGGGGAGAGAAAGGACGTGCCGATCAGCACGATCGTCGCCGGGATCAGGAAGAAGACCTGCCGGTTGACGAAGTGGAACGTGTCGAGGCCGATCCGATGGGCCACCGCGGGCGAGGCCGCCAGCGACAGCACGATGCCGGCGAGCATCAGGCCGAACAGGGCGGAGAGCAGCAGCCGGTCGACCGTCCACCACCACTCGCCGAAGGCCGTGCGTTCAGCCCTGGAGATCATGCGCCGTCCCCGATATCCGACCGGATTTGCCCGACTGGCGGGCGTTTGGAAGGAAATCTAAAGGGTTCCGCTCAACGCTTCGTTAACCGCGCGCGCGCTCACGCCCTCGCCACACCCGGCATGGCGAGCACGAGGTCGCGGAACGCCTTGCCGCGCACCTCGAAATTCGGGAACTGGTCGTAGCTCGCGCAGGCCGGCGAGAGCAGCACGACGGGATCGGCCGCGCCGTCCGCAGCCGCATCGGCGGCGGCCATCGCAACCGCCTTGTCCAGTGTGCCGGCGATGACATGCGGGTGGCTGCCGAGGGTCGCAGCGAATTCCTCCGCCGAGGAGCCGATCAGGTAGCTCTTGCGGATGCGCGGGAAGAAGCGGGCGAGCGACGCGATGCCACCCTCCTTCGGCTTGCCGCCGGCGATCCAGTAGATGTCGGAAAAGGCGGCCAGCGCCTTCTCGGTGGAATCGGCGTTGGTCGCCTTGGAATCGTTGACGAACAGCACGTTGCCGATGCGCCCGACCTGCTCCATGCGATGCGGCAGGCCAGGAAAGCTCATCATGGCGCGGACGATCTCGTCGCCCTTCAGCCCCAGCGCCTCGCAGGCCGCGTAGGCGGCCATGGCGTTCTGGGCATTGTGCGTGCCGCGCAGCGCGCCGACCCGCGCGATGGAAAAGCGATGGACGATCGCAGCCGCCTTCGTGCGCACGATGTCCGCGCCGTCGAGATGGAGGCCATCGGACAGCGGATTGCGGATGGAGATGCGGACGACCGCGCGGCCCGCGCGCTCGGTGCGGTCCGCCATGGCCTGGCTATGGCGGTCGTCGACGCCGATGACGGCCGTCCCGTCCGGCTGAATGCCGGCAATGAGCCGCTCCTTAACCGCCGCGTAGTCGTCGAGCGTGCCGTGGCGGTCGAGATGGTCGGGCGTCACGTTGAGGCAGAGACCGACCGACGGGTCGATCGACGGCGTCAGGTCGATCTGGAAGGACGAGCACTCGACCACGTGGAAGCGGCCCTTGGCGGGCGGCTCCAGCGACAGGATAGCGGTGCCGATATTGCCGCCCATCTGCGCGTCGCGGCCGGACTTTTCGAGGATATGCGTGATCAGCGCCGTGGTGGTCGACTTGCCGTTGGTGCCGGTAATGGCGATGAACGGCGCCTTCGGGGCCGTGGCGCGCCGTTCCCGGCAGAACAGCTCGATGTCGCCGAGGACTTCCACCCCGTTCGCCTGCGCGAGGCCGACGCTCCAGTGGGGCGCGGGATGCGTCAGCGGAACGCCGGGCGCGAGAACGAGGGCTGCGACCGACGACCAGTCGATGCCGCGCAGGTCCGCGGTCTCGAAGCCGGCAGCCGTCGCCTTCTCCACCGATGCCGGATTGTCGTCGTAGGCGATGACGCGGGCGCCGCCGGCCTTCAGCGCCGCGCAGGTCGCGAAGCCCGAGCCGCCAAGGCCGAAGACGGCGACATTGGCGTCCTTGAAGATCGATACGGGGATCATGTCAACGCAGCTTCAGGGTCGAAAGGCCCGCAAGCGCCAGAACGAAAGCGATGATCCAGAAGCGCACGACGACCTGCGGCTCCGACCAGCCCTTCTTCTCGAAATGGTGGTGGATCGGCGCCATGCGGAAGACGCGCTTCCCCGTCAGTTTGAACGAGACGACCTGCACGATGACCGAGACGGCCTCCAGCACGAACAGGCCGCCGACGACCAGCAGCACGATCTCATGCTTCACCGCGACGGCGATGGTACCGATCAGGCCGCCGAGGGCGAGCGAGCCGGTATCGCCCATGAAGATGTGGGCGGGCGGCGCATTGAACCAGAGGAAGCCGAGCCCCGCGCCTATCAGCGCACCGATAATGACGACGATCTCGCCGGTGCCGGGCACGTGGGTGATCTGCAGGTAGTTGGCGAAGACGGCGTTGCCGGAGAGATAGGCGATGACGCCGAAGGTGCCGGCCGCGATCATGACCGGCACGATGGCGAGGCCGTCGAGCCCGTCGGTGAGGTTCACGGCATTGCCCGAGCCGACAATGACCAGCGCCCCGAAGACGATCATCAGGTAGCCGATATTGATCGACAGGTCCTTGATGAAGGGGAAGAAGACCTGGGTGCCGAGCGGCTCGCGGGTGATGAACATGACAGCGGTGACGGCGAGGCCCGCGATGACGAATTCCAGCGCCAGGCGCGCGCGGCTGGAAAAGCCCGCATGGGTCTGCTTCGTCACCTTCAGATAGTCGTCGTAGAAGCCGATGGCGCCGAAGCCGAGCATCACGAAGAGCAGGATCCAGACATAGGGACTGCGCAGGTTCGCCCAGAGCAGGGTCGCGACCAGCAGGCCCGACAGGATCATCAGGCCGCCCATGGTGGGTGTGCCCTTCTTCGCCTGATGCGATTCGGGGCCATCGGCGCGGATCGGCTGACCCTTGCCCTGTTTCAGGCGCAGGAGCTGGATCAGCCCCGGCCCGAACAGGAAGACGAAGATCAGCGCCGTGAAGATCGCCCCGCCGGTACGGAAGGTGATGTAGCGGAAGACATTGAGCGGGGAGAAGACGCTCGAAAATTCGGCGAGGAAGGCGAACATCTGTCTCAATCGTCCTTCGGGGTCGTCGTAGCGCTTTCGAGCCGGTCGGGAGCCGGTTCGCGTGGAGAAAACGCGTCCAACAAGAACTCAGATCATTTCCGCGAGCGGAAACGACCTATGCCGCGCCCTGCTGCTCGTCCGGAGCGATTGCGGGGAATTTCGCCTTCAGCGTCTCCACCAGAGGCGCCATGCGGCTGCCGCGCGAGCCCTTGACCATGACGACGTCGCCCGCCTTCAGCGCGCGGATCACCAGCGGTTCGAGTTCGGCCGCGGTGGCGGCATAGGCTCCCCGGCGGTGCGCTGGCAAGGCCTTCCAGAGGTTTTCCATCAGCGGGCCGGAGCAGAAGACGAGGTCGATACCGGCCTTGTCGAGCGGTTCGGCGACCGCGGCATGCAGCGCCGCGCCCTCATTGCCGAGTTCCAGCATGTCGCCGAGAACGGCGAGGCGGCGCCCGGCCGTCGCCTTCGGCGTCGTCGCAAGGACGGAGATGGCCGCGCGCAGCGAGACCGGATTGGCATTGTAGCTCTCATCCAGCAGCGTGAAGCTGCCGACGCCGAGGCGGCGCTGAGAGCGCTCGCCGCGGCCGGCCACCGCCCGCGTCTCGCCGAGCGCCAGCGCGGCGACCGCAAGGTCAGCGCCGGCCAGCTTGGCGGCAGCGAGAACGGCGAGCGAGTTCATGGCGAGGTGCTTGCCGGGGGAGCCGATCTTGTAGGTCACTTCCGTGCCCATCACCCGCGCCGAGACGGTCGAGCAATTGGCGGAGAGGACGAGGCGCAGCAAACGCACGTCGGCCTCCTCGTGCTCGCCGAAGGAGACGATGGCATCGATGCCGGCCGCGCGGGCGGCACGGGCAAGGCGATCGAAATGGCGGGTATCGCGCGGCAGCACCGCCGCGCCGCCATGCTCGACGCCGGCGAAGATCTCCGCCTTGGCATCAACGATGGCCTCGATCGTGCCGAGATTCTCGATATGCACCGCCTCGATCGTGGTGATGACTGCGATATCCGGCTTCACCATCCGCGTCAGCGGCGTGATCTCGCCCGCATGGTTCATGCCGATCTCGAAGACGCCGAACTGACTTGCCGCCGGCATGCGGGCAAGCGTCAGCGGCACGCCGATATGGTTGTTGAAGCTCTTCGGCGGGGCGTGGGTGCGGCCCTCTCGCGCGAGGACATGGGCCAGCGCCTCCTTGGTCGAGGTCTTGCCGATGGAGCCGGTCACCGCGACGATCTTCGCGGCCGTGCGGGCGCGGGCGACGATGCCTGCCTTTTCGAGCGCCTTCAGGGGATCGGCCACGATCAGGTAGGCGCCGGGCGGCGCGCTCGCGGCCCATTCCTCGGAAACGACGGCGACCGCCGCGCCCTTGTCGAGGGCGGCCTGCACGAAGGCATGGCCGTCATGGGCGTGGCCCTTGATCGCCACATAGGCCTCACCGATGCCAAGCGTGCGGGTGTCGATGGAGATGTCGGCGATGGTCGCGGCCGGTTTGCCGGTGAGACGCCCATTCATGGCGCGCGCCAGCGCTTCGGTGGTCCAGAGAGGCTGCTGGCTCATGCGGCAGGCCCTTTCGAGGCGGAAACAGCGGAAAAATCGCGGATCGCCTCGGCGGCGACCTCGTGATCGGAGAAGGGGAGCGTCTTGGAACCGACGATCTGGCCGGTTTCGTGGCCTTTTCCGGCAATCACCAGCAGATCTCCGGGGCCGAGGTCGCGGACGGCGGTGCGGATGGCTTCGGCGCGGTCGCCGATTTCCTCCGCGCCGGGAGCCGCGGCGAGAATCTGCGCGCGAATGGATGCCGGGTCCTCGGACCGCGGATTGTCGTCGGTGATGATGGCGCGGTCGGCCTTCTCGACGGCAATGCGGCCCATAATCGGCCGCTTGCCGGGATCGCGATCCCCGCCGCAGCCGACAACGACGACCAGCCTCTTCGCGGCGAAGGGACGAGCGGCCTCCAGCACCTTTTCCAGTGCGTCGGGCTTGTGGGCGTAATCCACAACGACCGGCGCACCGTCCTTGGCGCCGACGAATTCCAGCCGACCCTTGGCGCCTTCGAGACGTTCGAGGGCAGCGAAGGCCGTGTCCGGCGCGACGCCGCAGCCGATGGCGAGGCCCGCCGCAAGCAGGGCATTGTCGACCTGGAAACTGCCAAGCAGGGGAATGCGGACCTGCCAGTCGCGGCCGAAGGCGGCGATGCGGACCACCTGCCCTGCCCCGTCGATGGTTTCGGAACGAATGGCGATGCCGCCGGCCTTGTCCTCGTCGCCCCGGCCGATGGCGATGACGCGCTGGCCGCGGGCCTTCGCGGCGGCGATGAAGGGCGCGCCCTCCTCGCCAGCCATGACCACGGCGGTGCCGTCAGCGGGCAGGAGATCGGTGAACAGGCGCAGCTTGGCCGCCCGGTAGGCCTCGACGGTCAGGTGATAGTCGAGATGGTCGCGCGACAGGTTGGTGAAGCCGGCCGCCTTGATCCTGACGCCGTCGAGCCGGTGCTGGTCGAGCCCGTGGGACGAGGCCTCGAAGGCGATGTGGGTGACGCCCTCGTCTGCCAGCGTGTCGAGGGTCTGGTGCAGCGTCACCGGGTCCGGGGTCGTCAGGCCGCCATAGACCTCGCCGGAAGGCCGCACCACGCCGACCGTGCCGATGGAAGCGGCAGGGTGGCCGTCGGCCTGAAAGATCTGGCGCAGGAAGGCGGCGACCGAGGTCTTGCCGGATGTGCCGGTGACCGCCGCGATGGTCGCCGGCTGGCGCGCGTAGAACCGGCTTGCGGCCAGCGACAGCGTCCGCCGCGCATTGGCGACGCTGACGACAGGCACGCCCGCGACCTCGGCCGGCGCGCCGGCCTTGTCGGTGACGATGGCGGCGGCGCCTGCCTTCGCGGCGGCCTCGGCATAGGCCATGCCGTCGGTCTTCTCGCCCTTCAGCGCGAAGAACACGGTGCCGCCGGACACGGCGCGGCTATCGGCCGTCAGGCCGGAGACCGGTCGGCTGGCAAGGTTTGCGGGCGTTTCGTAGGCAAGGAGGATCGACAGATTCATGGCTGGCATTGCGAAATGGGGCTCACTGGCATGAGCGGCAGGCACTGCGGGGGCATTCTGGACAGGCACTCTGGGCAGACGCGAGGCGGCCTGACGGCCGATCAGCGCCCGGGCATGCGGTAGCCGGCCTGAATCGCCTGCATGGCGGGCGGCATGTCGAAGCGCGGCTGGAGACCGAGCAGCGGGGCTGCGCGGGCGATCACGCGGCCCGCCGTCGGCGCGGCATTGAAGCCGGCCGTCGCGAGACCATGGGTTTCGGGGATTCCGCGGGGCTCGTCCAGCGTGACGAGCAGCAGATAGCGCGGCTGGTCGGCGGGGAAGATCGCCATGAACGAGTTGAGCAGGCGGTCCTTGGCATAGCGGCCGCCGATGACCTTTTCGGCCGTGCCGGTCTTGCCGCCGACATAGAAGCCGTCGACATCGGCGCGGCGGCCGGAGCCGCGCTCCGAATTGAGCCGCATGAGGAAGCGCATCGCCACCGAGGTTTCGGGGCGAATGACCTGCCGGCTCGCGGCCTCGACCTGCTCCGGCGTCCGGCGCAGGAAGGTCGGCTGGATCAGCCGGCCGCCATTGATCAGCGCCGCCGTGCCCATCACCGCCTGCAGCGGCGCGACCGAGAGGCCGTGGCCGAAGGAGACGGTCGCCGTGGTGATGTCCGCCCAGCGGCGCGGCACCAGCGGCGCGGTCGACGGGCCGATCTCGGTATTGACGCGGTCGAACTGGCCGAGCCGGCGCAGGAAGTTGCGCTGGTGCTCGCCGCCGAGCGTCAGGGCCATGCGGCTGGTGCCGATATTCGAGGAATAGGTGAAGACCTCCGGCAGGGTCAGCACGCGACGCTGGGCGTGGAAGTCCTTCACCGAATGCCGGCCGACCGACATGGGGAAGCGGGCATCCAGCGTCGAATTGATGTTGAACCGGCCGGAATCGAGCGCCATGGCGGTGGTCAGCGCCTTCATCACCGAGCCCATTTCGTAGACGCCGGTGGTGATGCGGTTGGCGCGGTCGAAGCCGGCGGCGGTCGCCGGCCGGTTCGGGTCGTAGTCGGGGATCGAGGCGAGAGCGACGACCTCACCCGTATTCACGTCGATGAGCACGCCCGAAGCGGCCTTTGCGCGGAATTTCTGATGCGCCTGGATGAGTTCGTCGCGCAGCACATGCTGGACGCGCAGGTCGATGGAGAGCTGCACCGGCGCCTGGCTGCGATCGGTGACGAGACCGGCGCGGTGCAGTTCGGCGAGACCCTGATTGTCGATATAGCGCTCGATGCCGCCGAGGCCCTGATTGTCGACATTGACCATGCCGAGCACGTGCGACAGCGTCGAGCCGTTCGGATAGGAGCGCTTGGCCTCGCGCAGGAAGCCGACGCCGGGAATGCCGAGCCGGTGGATCTGGTCGCGCTGCTGCGGCGTGATCTCGCGGCGCAGCCAGACGAAGCCGCGACCGGAGCGCAGGCGCTCACGCACCTCGCGCTGGTCGAGGTCCGGCAGCACGGCGGTCAGCAGTTCCGTCGCCTCGTCGACGTCGAAGCTGGCCACCAGCTTCTTCGGTTCCGCGAACAGCGAGATGGTGCGCACGTCGGTCGCCAGAACCTCGCCGTTGCGGTCGAGGATGTCGGGCCGCGTGGCGGAGACCGCCTCGGCGCTGCGCACACCGGCCGCCTGGCTGCGGTCGTAGCGCACGACATAGAGGATCATGCTGGTCGCGATGATGGCGTAGAGGCAGCCGAAGGCCAGCATCGCGAGCCGGATGCGCGATTTCGCCTTGCGGAGACGGCCGGATTGCGGGCCGGCGAGCACCCAGGCGAAGAACAGCCGCGCGCGCATCAGGATGGAGAGTTTCGGGGCCATCAGCGGCCTCCCGCCGGGCGGCGCTGCGGCAGAGGCGCGCCCCCGCCGGTGCCCGGCCGCACCGAGCCCGTCGCGGTCGGGTCGGCCGTGCCGTCCATCGCCTCCAGCATCGAGCCTATCGGATCGGGGTCGATGAAGGGCTTGTCCGGCAGGTTGGCGAAGTCGTGCAACTGATTGATCTGGAGCGGCTTCAGGCTCAGGTGCCGTTCCGCCAGCGCCTGCAGGCGGTCGGGGCTGTTGAGATGGGCCCACTGTGCCCGCAGTTCAGTGATCGCCTCGCGCTCGCGGGTGATTTCGAGGCGCAGCTTGGCGACCTGCTCGGCATGGCGCGTCGCCTCGTATTTGACGCGGTAGACCACGACCGCCGCGACGATCAGGGCCGCAACGACGACAATGTTGATCAAGCGCATCATCGGCGCGCGCTCCTCGCAGGGGCGGCTGTTCGCGTCGCGGCGCGCAGCTTGGCCGAGCGCGCGCGCGGATTGGCGGCGGCCTCGGTGCCGGAAGCGGCAATCGCCTTGCGGCCGATCAGCGTGAAGGTCGGATCGGGCACCTCGGCCGCGGGCGCATGGCGGGAGCCGCCGGCGGTGCGTGCCGAGCGATCCGCCAGGAACTGTTTGACGATCCGGTCTTCCAGCGAATGGAACGTGACGACCACCAGCCGCCCGCCGGGCTTCAGGATGCGCTCGGCGGCTTCCAGCGCCGCCTCCAACTCGCCGAGCTCGTCGTTGACCGCAATGCGCAGGGCTTGAAACGTGCGCGTCGCCGGATGGATGTCACCGGGCTTGGAGCGGACGACCTTGGCGACGATGTCGGCGAGCCGCTTCGTCGTGGTGATCGGCGCTTCCGCGCGCTCGCGCACGATGGCCTTGGCGATGTGCCGCGACAGGCGCTCCTCGCCATAGGTGTAGATGAGGTTGGCGAGCGCGGTTTCCTCGAGCCGGGCGACGAGGTCCGCCGCGCTCTCGCCGGACATCGCCATGCGCATGTCGAGCGGGCCGTCGAAGCGGAAGGAGAAGCCGCGCTCGGCTTCATCGAGCTGCATGGACGAGACGCCGATATCGAGGACGACGCCGTCGACCGTCTCGTGGCCATGGGAATGGGCAATGTCGTCGAGCCCGGAGAATTCGCCCTCCGCCAGCGTCAGCCGGCCACCGGACGAGGCCACCAGCGGCGCACCACCGGCAATGGCGGTGGGGTCGCGGTCGATGGCAAGGACGTCGGCTCCGGCATCGAGGATGGCACGGGTATAGCCGCCGGCCCCGAATGTGCCGTCGATGATCGTCTCGCCGGACTTGGGCGCGAGGGCGGCGAGCACTTCGGCGAGCAGCACGGGAACGTGCCGGGTCTCACCCGCCGCGCCTCCCCTGATCTGTCCGCTCGCCATATGCCGCCTTTCCCGAACGGCCGTCAGAGGCCGCCGGCGGGCGGGAGCCGGGCCCCGAATCGCCGGGCGCGCGAAGAGATCGCGCGGCGAAGGCGGCGGGACGGGCTCAGCGCTGCGAACCGGCATGGCATCACGAACGTCGTGACGATCACGTTCGCAAAGGCCGCTTCGCGAACCCGTGTCGTCAACGTCTCATTAACGCGACCCGCCGTTAAGAAACGGTTTCCGTGAAGGATTTGGTGACCATGAACCGCCGGTCAGGCCGCCGGCTTGGGGGGAACCCCGTCGAAGGTCGAGCGGATCGCCCGGGCGAGGAAAACATAGGCCCAGCCCTGGAAGATCAGTTCGATGGCGAGGAAGGTACCGAGCACCCAGGCAGCGGCCTGCGGCAGTTGCACCATGATGAAGATGCCGAGCAGCAGCGACAGGATGCCGGAGGCAAGCACCCAGCCCCAGACCACCAGTTCGCGCATCTGGAAAGCCATGATGATGCGCAGCACGCCGGTGGCGACCAGCATGGCCGCGCACAGGATCGTCAGCGCCACCACTGCCTGCAGCGGGTTGTAGAACACCACCGCGCCGGTCGCGATGTAGAGCGCGCCGATGGCGAGCACGGCGACCCGGCTCTTCCAGCCCTCGCGCCGGAAGGCGTCGGCGATGAGCACGCCGCCGGCGACCAGCATCATCGCGCCGAAGGAGAGCACGGAGGCGACGGTGAACAGGTTGGCGGCGACGAGGCCGAACATACCGAGCAGGATGAGGATGATCCCCGCCCCCATCAGCCAGCCCCAGTTCTTGCGGAGCGGAACGAGATGCGAGGCCAGCGAGTGGCCGGTTCGCGGCGTTTCGGGATTGGCAGGCGCTTGCGTGGCATCGCTCATGGCGGGTCCTCCGACTGTCCGGACCATGACAATGCGCTAGTGCGGCGCACGTTCCAAGGGTTGCAGGGATGGGCTGGTCAGCGCGCGCCGCGCGGCACGACCGGAAAATCGAAGGACTGGCCGGGGAACGGCTCGTCGCGCAGCTGGAAATGCCACCATTCCTTGGAATAGGCGCGGAAGCCGTGACGCTGCATGAGCCCGGCCAGCAGCGCCCGGTTCGCCGCCGCCTCGCGGCCGATGCCCGGCGCCCGGACATGGGAGAGCGTGTCGAAACAATCGTAGGCCGTGCCGAAATCGAGGGCCCCGTCGTCGATGCGCGCGCCGTGGGCCGCGGTGCAGGCTCCCGCCCCGCCGGCAGCGGGGGTCCCGTTCCGGGCGAGCCCCAAATCGACGGTCGAGCCGCGCGAATGGGTGGAGCGGGACGACAGATAGCCCAGCACGCTGAGGTCGCGCTTGTCGACGCGCGGGTAGTAGATCGCCCGCATGCGCTGGTCCGCCGCGTCGCGCGTCCAGGCCATGAAGTCGGCGACCGCCCGCTGCGGCCGGTAGCAGTCCCAGACGACAAGGGTGAGGCCGCGTGGCGCGATCTCCGCCTGCGCGCGGGCGAGCGCCTCGGCGGCCCGGCGGGTCAGCACGCATTCCGCCGCCTGATAGCCCGCCGCCGGCCGGCCCATGAAGTTGCGCGCGCCGGCATAGCGGATGTCCTGCCGGATCGAGGGAGCGACATCTGCAAGATGGACGAAACCCTGCGGCAGCGGCTGCGCCCATGCCGGCATGGCAAAACCTAGCGCGAGCGCGACGGCAACGACCTTCATCGCGCCGCCAGAAGGTCGCGCAGCGTGCGCAGCGTCGAGGCATCCGCCACGCCATCCACCCGCGCCGGCCGCCAATGGCGCTGGAAGGCGGTCACGACGGCCTCGGTCAGCACGTCATAGACGCCGGTGACCTGAATGCCGTAGCCGGCCATGGCGAGCAGGGCCTGCAACGCCTGAACCGGCGGCCCTTCCTCGCCGGGCCGGTAGGACGGCCCGTCCTCCAGCGGCGCGGGCGGCACCCACAGGCCGAGGCCGGCCGCCGCCAGCCGGTCCCACGGGAAGAACTCGCCGGGGTCCTGCTTGCGGGTCGGGGCCGTATCCGAATGCCCGATGACGCCGGCCGGCGGAATGGCGTTGCGCGCGGCGATGTCCTGCGCCAGCGCGATCACCGCCTCGATCTGCGCCTCGGGAAAGGGCCGGTAGCCGAATTCATGGCCGGGATTGACGATCTCGATGCCGATGGAGCGGGAATTGACGTCCTCCCGCCCCTGCCACGAGCCGAGCCCGGCATGCCAGGCCCTGCGGCGCTCGGCGACGCACTGGACGATCTCGCCGTCCTCGAACACGACATAGTGGCAGGAGACGCGCGGCGGGTTTGGATCGCAGAGGCGCTGCAGCGCCGCCATGCCGTCCCGCATGCCGGTGTAGTGCATGATCAGGAGCCTCGACGGCTCCTTGCGGGCGTCGTGATTGGGCGAGGGGCTGAGCGAGCGGACGAGCGGCGAATCCGGCCCGTCCAGTTCGCCGTCGTCGTGACCATGATCGTGGTCGTGGCCTTCGCAGGCGTCGCTCATGGGATCCGCACCGTGCCTGTCCGGAACTGCGACGGGAACGCCGCGATGACGCCCGATCTTGTCCGCATTGTCATGAATCGTGTGTAGGCCCTCGGCCGTCTCAAGCAAACCCTCGAAGGCCTTCCTCACGCCCCCTTGCGCGCCGCATCACGGCGCGGCACACGGTCAATCGTCCTCGTTCCGCCAAGGAATCACACAATGTCGGGCCACGGCCATATCGACCCCTCCAACAAGAAGATCGCGCTGCTGATCGCCATTCTCGCGCTGTTCCTGGCGCTGGCCGAGACAGCGGCGAAGAGTTCGCAGACCGACGCCCTCAACGCCAATGTCGAGGCCTCGAACCTCTGGGCCTTCTTCCAGGCCAAGACGATCCGCATGACGGCGGTGACCACCGCCGCCGAGGACATGACCGTCACCCGCAACGCGATGACCGACGAGGCGGTGAAGGCCGCCATGACCCGGCAGATCGACCAGTGGCGCGCCAATGCCGCCCGCTGGAACACCGAGCCGGAGACCAATGAGGGCCGGCGCGAACTTTCCGCCCGCGCTCAGGCCGCCGAGAAGAAGCGCGACCTTGCCTACAAGCGCTACCACGACTTCGAGATTTCCTCGGCAGCGTTCCAGATCGGCATCGTGCTCGCTTCCGCCGCCGTCATCACCGGCGCCATGGCGCTTGCCTGGCTCGCAGGCGGGCTCGGCCTTATCGGCATCGGCTTTTCCGCCATCGGCCTCCTGAAGCCCGGCCTGATCCACCTGTTCTGACGCAGGAAGCGCGCCGATGAAAATGTCCGACATCGCCTTCAACACCGTCGACTGGGCCTCGGTCGAGCCCACGCGCCACGAGGGCGATGCCGGGCACGCGCTCTGGCGCACGCAGCATTTCGGCCCGGCGGAAAACCGCATCCGCGTGCGGATGGTGGACTATTCGCCGGGCTACGTGTCCGACCATTGGTGCTCCAAGGGGCACGTTCTGCTCTGCCTCGAAGGCGAACTGGAGACGACGCTCGCCGACGGCCGCGTCTTCGTGCTGAAGCCAGGCATGAGCTATCAGGTCGCCGACAATGCGGAGGCCCACCGCTCGCGCGCGCCTGCGGGCGCGAGGCTTTTCATCGTCGACTGACCCGCCTCATCGTCGGCTGACCCCACGGATTCCTTGATTCCTGCCGGTCGCGGCATCGCGGCGGAACAATATGTCGCGGCCTTCGGCAACTTCCGTACTGGCCCGGACCATGGAACCGGCGTATGACTTTCGTATTATAGACTTTGGTATAATGAACTTCGCGGCAGGCGGGCCGCCCCGCATCGCCGTCGAACCTGCTCCGGCATCGGCACGACAAACCCGTGAAGCAGGCATTCGCTTTTGTTTGTTGCGAGGCAGCATCGGAAATGATGCGCTGCACCAAACCGATTGCCTCATCCGGACCGAAGGAGGTCGCGATGGAAATGATCCGGTTGCGTGCCTTTCAATCGGCCGCGCGCGACTATGCCCTCGCCGCGCTGGCTGCCCTGGCGCTGATGTATCACTGGGCCGGCGAGCCGGTCTCGGCCATGAAGGCCGGCGGCATCGGCTTCACGCTGGTCGCGGTATTCATGGTGCTGCGGGCGGTGCAGAGCGCCCTTCAGGATGTCGAGTACAACGAGATCTGGATCAACCTGAAGCGCGAGGAACGGCCGCCGCGCGCCGTCGCCAAGCGGTTGATCTCCAGCGCCAGCCGGCAGGCCTGCTACACGTTCGGCTGGTATGCGGCAGGTGTCTCGGTTTCGCTCTGGACCCTGACCATCGGCGCCGGACTGACCGGCCTCTGACCGCGCTCGAAAGCACTGTCAGGCGAGCGGATCGCCCTTCACCAGCCCGTAGAGCGCATGGTCCATCCATGTGCCGTTGATGCAGAGATATTGCCGCGCCAGCCCCTCGCGGGTGAAGCCGACGCGTTCCAGCAGACGCACCGAGGCGGCGTTGGTCGGCACGCAGGCCGCCTCGATGCGGCGGAAGCCGAGCGCACCGAAGGCATAGGGGATCAGGGTCCTGACGCCGGCCGCCATATAGCCCTTGCCGGCAAAGGCCTCGCCCATCCAGTAGCCGAGCGAAACGGTCTGCGCGACGCCCCGGCGGATATTGGTCAGCGTGATGCCGCCGACCAGCGCGCCGTCCTCGTGGCGATAGACGAACAGCGCATAGCCCTGATCCTCGCGCCAGTCCTGGCGGTAGCGCGCGACGCGGCGGCGGAAGGCCGGGCGCGTCAGGTCGTCCGGCGGCCAGGCCGGCTCCCACGGCACCAGGAAGGCGCGGCTGGCGCCCCGGAGATCCGCCCAGCCCTCGAAATCAGACATGTCGGGCACCCGCAGCGTCACCTTGCGGCCGACGATGGGTTCGGGCGGGTCGTAGGCAAGCCCCACCGCCCGAAGCAGCGAAAGTGGTTTCGCGGCGGGCGGCCTTTGCGGCGGGGCCTTGGTCGAAGCGTTCATGTCGAGCGGAATTGTTCCGCCAGCTTCGCCACCTTGTCCAGTCCGCGCTTCGGCCCGATGGCCGCGAAGGTCATCGGCGAGGAGCGCACCAGCCTTGCGCCGGCCGCACGGGCATCGGCGACGGTCACGGCGTCGATCTTCGCGGCGATCTCCTCGAGGTCGAAGGTGCGCCCGAAGGCGAGCACCTGCCGGGCCATCTGGTCGGTGCGGGCGGAGGAGCTTTCCAGCGCGCCGAGGAGGCCGACCTTCATCTGCGCCTTGGCGCGGCCGACCTCGGCCTCGGTGGCGCCGTCGACGGTCGCGTGCAGCACATCCATGGTCAGTTTCATCAGTTCGACCGCGTCGCCCGGATCGGTGCCGGCGGATATGCCGAAAATGCCGGTATCGCCATAGGACCAGTGAAACGAGTGGATCTCGTAGCAAAGGCCCTTGTCCTCGCGGACGTCCTGGAAGAGCCGCGACGACAGTCCGCCGCCGAGCAGGTTGGTGAACACGCCCACCGCATAGATATCGGGGTCGCGGTAGCTCATGCCCTCGTAGCCGAAGACGAGATTGGTCTGTTCCAGCGGCCGGGCGATGGTCGCGCCGCCGCCCTTGTAGACCCCCGGCTCGACATCCGGGGGGGCCTCGCCGTCCAGCCGGGCGAATTTTTCGGCCACGGCCTCGACGATACGGTCGTGGTCGACCGCGCCGGCGGCCGTCACCACCGCCTTCGGCGCGCGGTAGCTGCGGCCCATATAGGTGCGCAGCTTGTCGGGCGTCGCCGAGCGCACCGCCTTTGGCGTGCCGAGGATCGAGCGGCCGAGCGGCTGGTCGGGGAAGGCCGAGGCGATGAACTGGTCGGTGACGACATCGTCCGGATCGTCCTCGGCGGCGCCGATCTCCTGAACGATGACGTTCTTCTCCTTGACGAGTTCCTCCGGGTGGAACTGCGGGTCGGTCAGGATGTCGGAGAGGATGTCGAGGCCGACGGGCAGGTCTTCGGCGAGCACCTTGGCGTAGTAGGTGGTGTTCTCCGAAGCCGTCGAGGCGTTGAGGTCGCCGCCCACTGCCTCGATCTCCTCGGCAAGGCCGCGCGGCGTGCGCTTCGTCGTGCCCTTGAACGCCATGTGCTCGAGCAAATGGCTGATACCGTGCTCGTCCGGGCGCTCGTCGCGCCCGCCGACGCCGAAGGTCACCTGGACCGAGGCGGTCCGCAGGTGCGGCATGGAATCGGTGACCACGGTCAGCCCGGAGGGCAGACGGGTCATGCGGGTGGAGGACGGCGCAGCGGGACGTGTCATCGCGCGAACATAGTGGCCCGCCGCCCGAACCGGAAGCGGGGGGCCTCAGCCCCGCGGGTCGACCGGCTTCACCGTCTTCAGGCCGAGGATGTCCTCCATGATCTTCGCGCCGGTCAGAACCCGGTCCTCGCCATGCGGCCGCGCAGCGATCTGCAGGCCGATCGGCCGGCCGTCGCTGGTGAAGCCGCAGGGCAGCGACACCGCCGGGCAGGACACCGTCGTCAGCGCATAGGCGATGGAGAGCCACTGCACGTAGTCGGGGAAGGTGAAGCCGTCGCATTCGGCGACGAAGCGCTGCTCGACCGGATAAGCCGCGACGATGGTCGCCGGCGTCAGCAGGAGGTCGTAGCGATCGAAGAAGGCGAGAGCCCGCTTCAGCATGGCCTGACGCTGCGCCTCGGCGCGGGTCAGTTCGTCCATGGTCAGCTTCAGGCCCTTCTCGATGTTCCAGATGACCTCCGGCTTCAGCTTGTCGCGGTGGGTCTTCAGGAGCTCGAACTTGGTGGTGGCGAAGGCGTAGGCGCGCAGGGTGCCGAAGCACTCGTGGATCTCGGAGAAGTCGGGATGGGCCTCCTCGACGATGACGCCCGCCTCCTTGAAGCGCTTGGCCGCCTTCTCGGTGATGGCCTTCACCTCCGGGTCGACCGGGGTGATGCCGAGATTGGCCGACCACGCCACGCGCTTCGGCTTCCAGCCGCCCGAGAGCGCCATGCGGTAGCTCTTCTTCGGCGCAGGCAGCGAGCGCGGATCGCGATGATCGTCGCCGCTCATGGCGTCGAGCAACAGCGCGAGGTCCGTGACCGTGCGGGCCATCGGACCCTCGACGCCGAGGGTGGAATCGATCTTGGTGCCTGGCGTCGAGGCGACGCGACCCGGCGAGGGGCGCAGGCCGACAATGCCGCAGAAGCTCGCGGGATTGCGCAGGGAGCCGCCCATGTCCGAGCCGTGGGCAAGCCAGGCCGTGCCGCTGGCGAGCGCCGCCGCAGCGCCCCCCGACGAACCGGCCGCCGAAAGCTTGGTATTGTAGGGGTTCACGGTCGCCCCGAAGACCTCGTTGAACGTATTGCCGCCCGCGCCGAATTCAGGCGTGTTGGACTTCGCATAGACCACGCCGCCCTGAGCCTCGAGGCGGTCGACGAGAACGTTCGATGTCTCGGGAACGTTGTCCTTGAAGATGGGCGAGCCCTGCGTCGACAGCACGCCCGCGACATCCGTCAGGTCCTTGATCGGCACGGGCATGCCCATGAGCAGGCCGCGGCCCTCCTTCGGCTTCTTCATCAGCGCGCGGGCGTGCTTGCGCGCGCGGTCGAAGCACAGGGTCGGCAGCGCATTGATCTTGCCGTCGACCGCGCCGATGCGCTTCTCCAGCGTGTCCAGCAGGTCGAGCGGCGAGACGTCGCCCTTCTTCAGAAGCTTCAGAATATCGGTTGCGCTCTTCTCGATCAGCGACAGATCGGCGGCCATGGATGCGTCTCCCCTCTGCAAGAGGCCGCACCGTGGCACCGCGGCGCGCGTTCCGGCAAGCGGGCAAGGCCGACCGAGCGCCATGCGCGGAGCGAATGGATGAGCGTGGGCTATCCCGGCGGCGCGGCGATGGCTAGAACCGAAGCAATCGATCCGACCGCATCGAGACCTGCATGGCCGCCGACGACACCATCCCCGATGCCGCGCTCGACGCCGAACCGCAGGTGCGCGTCCGGCGGCTGAACAAGCGCGACCTGAACCGCACCTGGGAATTCATCAAGGCGGTGTTCCGCGAGGTGAACCGCTCGACCGTCGAGTACCAGCGGCCGAAATCGAAGAAGCGCTTCCTTGAGGTCTATGACGAGAAGGGCATCGAGCAACTGCTCTTCGTCATCCGCGCGGGGGGCAAGGAGCGGATCGTCGGCTATGCCGAATGCGCGCTGACCATCATCGGCACCGACAACTGGATGAACGAGCGCTATTTCCGCGCCCGCGAGATGCGCCCGCTCTTCGTCGAGGAACTGGCGGTCGACCCCGAATTCCAGGGCCGCGGGCTCGGCACCTTCGTGCTGGAGCAGCTCGAACATCTGGCGCGGCTGCGCGGCTGCACGCATCTCGTGCTGGAAGTGGCCGAGAACAACGACAATGCGCTGAAGTTCTATCGCGGCCGCAGCTTCACCAAGCTGGATGCCGCCATCTTCCTCGCCAAGAAGGTCGTCTCCGATCCCGACATCCTGCCGCCGCGCCGGCTGAAGCGGCGGCAGAAGGCCGTGCCGTTCGATATGGAGGAGAGCCCGGCGACGCTGCCGGCCGACCCGAAGGACATGCCGCCTGAGAGTTGACGCCTCGCGTTACGAGGTATAACGTTCCGAGGTATGGACCCGGAAATGCTCAAAGGCCACCTCGACACCATCGTCCTCGCCGCGCTGGAGGCGGGGCCGGCCCATGGCTATGCGGTCATCGAGGCGATCCGGTCGCGCAGCGGCGAGACGTTCGACCTGCCCGAGGGGACGCTCTATCCCGCCCTCCACCGGCTGGAGGCGGCCGGCCTCCTCGCCAGCGAGTGGACGGTGCCGCCCACGGGGCGCAAACGGCGCGTCTATGCCCTCACCCCTGCTGGCCGCGACGCGCTGGCGAAGCGGCGCACCGTGTGGGAGCGTTTCGCGCAGGGCGTCAACGCCATCGTCGGAGGCCGGCCATGGCCCGCGTGATCGACGCCTATCTCGACGACCTCGCGCGTCATCTCAGCCATGACCCCTCGCTTGCGCGGCGCATGAGGGCCGAGATCGCCGACCATTTCGCCGAGGCGCTGGGCGAGCGTCCCTCCGAGACGGAGATGCAGCGGGCTGTCGCGCGCATGGGCCCTGCCCGCGCCATTGCCGCGACGCTCGCCGCCGACGGTGCGAACCGGCAGGTGGACCGCACCTGGGTCGCGCTGCTCGTCGCCCTCGTGGCGACCTTCGTGGCGATGCGCCTGCGCTCGCTCTGGCTGCCGCCGCTGCCAACCGACGGATCGCTCGCCGGCCTCGCCGCACCGCTGATCGACCGCTGGGCGTTCGTCGCGGCCATCGCGACCGCGGCGGGCGGCTACTGGATCACGCGCCACTCGCCGGCCGCCCCGGTGCTCGCCCTCGCCGCGCTCTGTGCATCGGTCGCGGCCGGCATCCTTCGCATCGCATTTGCCGCGGACTGGTCGGCGGCGCCAATCGCAGTGACCGTCGCGACGGCCGGCGAATGCGCGCTCGTCGGACTGCTGCTCGCACAGATCCTCGCGCTATGCAGAAGGCGGCGGCAGGCGACGCGGCTCTCTGCCGGCTAGCCAGCGAAACGAACCCCTTCATCCATCCGAATTTCCTACCGATCCCGGAGGGACGGCATGACCACGCTCGCCTCGCGCACCCCATCCGTCCGCCTCGCCGAAGGCTGGACGCTGACGGGCACGATCACTCTCGCTTTGCTCGCCGCATCGGCCATCATCTACTTCCTCGCCGGCGGCGGCACGGACGGCTACCGCGCGGTCATCCGCCTCACCGCGCGCACCTCGTTGGTCCTGTTCCTGGCGAGCTTCACGGCCTCGTCTCTGGTGCGGCTGGCGCCATCCGCCGCCACGCGCTGGACGATCCGCAACAGACGCTATCTCGGCGTCTCCTTCGCCATGTCCCACTTCATCCATGCGGTTGCGATCATCGCGCTGGCGCGCGCGGACGCCGACCTGTTCTGGCAGCTCAGCACCGTCGGCTCCGTCGTCACCGGCGGCAGCACCTATCTCGTCATCGCGCTGATGACCGCGACTTCGTTCGACACGACCGCCCGCGCCATCGGGCCGCGCGTCTGGCGCTCGCTCCACTGGTGGGGCGCCTGGTACATCTGGGTCAGCTTCGTCTTCACCAACGGCAAGCGCGTGCCGATGAGCCTCTGGTATCTCGTGCCCGTGGCCCTGCTCGGCCTTGCCCTCGCCATTCGCTGGATGGCGCGGACACGCGCACGTGAGGTGCGCTGAGCGATACAGGTGCATCGCATTCCTGCCGTGCTTTGACACCTGCCCGCATGATCGGCTTCATGGCGCCTTCTCATGCTCCGGAGGCCGCCATGGCGCTGACGAACCTGCAGGTCCGCGACGTCGAGACCGTTCTGCACCCCTACACGAACCAGGCGACCGTTCGCGAAACCGGCACGCTTATCCTCGAAAGCGGCAAGGGCATCCACGTCACCGACGTCGACGGCAAGTCGTATATCGAGGGCATGTCGGGTCTGTGGTGCGCCTCGCTCGGCTACGGCAACCAGGAGCTTGCCGAGACCGCCTACGAGCAGATGAAGAAACTGTCCTTCACGCATCTGTTCGGCGGCAAGAGCCACGACCCTGCCATCGAGCTGGCCGAGAAACTGAAGGAGAAGGCCCCGGTGCCGATCTCCAAGGTGTTCTTCACCTCGTCGGGCTCGGAAGCGAACGACAGCCAGGTCAAGATGATCTGGTACATGAACAACGCGCTTGGCCGCCCGCAGAAGAAGAAGATCATCTCGCGGATCAAGGGCTATCACGGCGTCACGGTCGCCTCGGCCTCGCTGACCGGCCTGCCGGCCAACCACATCGATTTCGACCTGCCGATCGCCGGCATCCTGCACACGTCCTGCCCACACTATTACCGCTTCGGCAAGGACGGCGAGACGGAGGCGGAATTCTCCACCCGCATGGCGCAGGACCTTGAGGACATGATCCTGCGCGAGGGTCCGGAGACGGTCGCCGCCTTCATCGCCGAGCCGGTGATGGGCGCCGGCGGCGTGCTCGTGCCGCCGAAGGACTATTTCCCGAAGATCATGGCCGTCTGCGACAAGTACGACGTGTTCATGATCTCCGACGAGGTCATCTGCGGCTTCGGCCGCCTCGGCGAGTGGTTCGGTTCGTCGGCGCTCGGCTATAAGCCGCACTCGATCTCGATCGCCAAGGCGCTGACCTCGGCCTATATGCCGGTCGGCGCGATCATGATCCCGGAGGACATGTATCAGGCGACCATCGTGGAATCGAAGAAGGTCGGCACGTTCGGCCACGGCTTCACCTATTCCGGCCATCCGGTCGGCGCAGCTGTGGCGCTGAAGACGCTGGAAATCTACGAGCGCGACAAGATCATCGAGAAGGCCGCGGCCAAGTCGCCGCAGTTCCAGGCCCATCTGAAGGCGCTCGGCGACCATCCGCTGGTCGGCGAGGCCCGCGGTCTCGGCATGGTCGGCGCCATCGAGGTGGTGGCGGACAAGAAGACCAAGAAGGCCTTCGACCCGAAGTCCACAGTCGGCGCCCGCGCGGTGAAGATCGCCGAGGAAGAGGGCCTCATCGTTCGCGCGATGGGCGATTCCATCGGCATCTGCCCGCCGCTGATCATCACGCCGGAAGAGACCGACGACATGTTCGACCGCCTGTCGCGCGCGCTGGACAAGACGCTGGACTGGGCGACGAAGGAAAAGCTGCTCGGGGCATAAGCACGCGGTGGCCACCTCTCCCCGACGGGAGAGGTGGCGGCTGCGCCCTTCTCTCGTGGCGCCCTGTAATACCGGCGCCCTCGCTTTCGCGCCGCTCACCCCTTCCCCGCGATCCATCGCTTCATTTCTTGCGCCGCAGCGGTTAGCCTCACGGCACACGTAACCGCCCGAAGAGTGCCGATGGCCCGCGATCTCGACCCCTTCAAGGTCTCGTCCCCGCGCATCTTCCTGTTCCGGATGCTGGTGTTCCTGGCGCTGGTCGGGCTGGTCGTCTTCGTGCTCCAGCGCGAAGTGCGGATCGCCTTCATGGCGAACCCCGGCCTCAACGGCGTCATCGTCGCCGTTGGCCTGATCGGCGTGATCCTGTCGTTCCGGCAGGTGATCCGCCTGTTCCGCGAGGCGCGCTGGGTCAATTCGTTCCGCCTGGCCGATCCCGGCATCGTCGTGGACAAGCCGCCCGTCCTGCTCGCGCCGATGGCGACCATGCTCGGAGACCGCGCGGGACGCATGGCGATCTCGACCACGACCATGCGCTCGCTGCTCGATTCTCTGGCGACCCGCCTCGACGAGGGCCGGGAGCTTGCCCGCTACCTCACGGGCCTGCTCGTCTTCCTCGGCCTGCTCGGCACGTTCTGGGGCCTGATCGAGACGGTCACCTCGGTCGGCCGCGTCATCAACAGCCTGTCGACGCAGGGCGAGCTCGGCACCATTTTCGAGGATATGAAACGCGGCCTTGCCGAGCCGCTCGGCGGCATGGGCATCGCCTTCTCGTCCTCGCTGTTCGGCCTTGCCGGCTCGCTGGTCCTCGGCTTCCTCGATCTGCAGGCGAGCCAGGCGCAGAACCGCTTCTACACCGAGGTGGAGGACTGGCTGTCGTCCACCGTGCAGGACATGGCGGTGATCGGCCCGACGCCCGCGGGCGATGCTGCCCCGCAGGTCAGCGTCGCGGACCTCCAGCGCGCCTTCGACCGCCTGCGCGAGGCCATAGCCGAGGGGCCGTCCAACCAGCGCGCCAGCGCCGCCATGGCGAACCTCGCCGAGGGCATTCAGGGCCTCGTCACGCATATGCGCTCCGAGCAGCAGCTCGTCCGCGACTGGGTCGAGACCCAGGCCGGCGAGCAGAAGGAAGTGCGGCGCCTGCTCGAACAGGTGCTGCGTGAGCGGAGCCGCACCTGATGGCCCTCTCGCGCGCGCGCCGCGGCGAGCGCGGCATCGACTACTGGCCGGGCTTCGTCGACGCGCTGTCGACCTTCCTGCTCGCCATCATCTTCATGCTGTCGGTGTTCATGCTGGCGCAGTTCTTCCTGTCGCGCGACATCGCCGGCAAGGACGAGAGCATGGTGCGTCTCCAGCGCCAGATCGCCGAACTCGGCGAGTTGCTCCAGCTCGAGCGCGGCCAGCGCCAGACGCTGCAGGAGGGCCTTGCCGCCATCACTGCGACGCTCGGCACCTCCGAGCAGGAGCGCACGCGCCTCCAGGGCCTCTTGACCGATGCGCAGGGCCAGGCGGGCAGCGCTGGCACGCGCGCGACCACGCTGGAGGCCCAGATCACCCAGCACCGGCAGACCGCACAGGCGGCGCTTGCGCAGATCGAACTGCTCAACCAGCAGATCACCGCACTGCGCCGCCAGCTCGCGGCGCTGGAGGATGCGCTCGGCGCCAGCGAATCCCGCGATCGGGAATCGCAGTCGCGCATCACCGATCTCGGGCGGCGGCTCAATCTGGCGCTCGCCCAGCGCGTGCAGGAACTGTCGCGCTATCGCTCGGAATTCTTCGGGCGGCTGCGCGAGATCCTCGCCGAGCGCGCCGATATCCGCGTGGTCGGCGACCGCTTCGTCTTCGGCTCGGAGGTGTTCTTCGGATCGAGCCAGGCCGAGATCGAGCCGGGCGGACGCGCCGAACTCGACAAGCTGGCGGCCGCCCTCGTCCAGCTCGAAAAGGACATTCCGACCGACATTCCCTGGGTGCTGCGGGTCGACGGCCACACCGACGCCCGGCCGATGCAGGGCGGCCGCTTCCGCTCGAACTGGGAGCTGTCGGCGGCGCGCTCCATCGCCGTCGTCCAGTACCTGATCTCGCGCGGCATTGCGCCCGAGCGCCTCGTCGCGGCCGGGTTCGGCGAGTTCCAGCCGATAGACCGCGGCGACAGCACGGAAGCGCTGGCGCGCAACCGGCGCATCGAGCTGCGCCTCACGGATCGCTGAGCAGGTGTCTGCGGTCGGCACTTCGTCATGGCCGGGCTTGTCCCGGCCATCCACGACTTGAACACGAGGCTGGAAGAGAATTCGTGGATGCCCGGGACAAGCCCGGGCATGACGGTCGAACGCGATACCCCGAAGATCAGCCAGCCGCTGCGGCGGTCGATTTAGCACCGTTGAACTGGAGGTCGGCGAGGCGGGCATAGAGCCCGCCGGCAGCGACCAATTGGGCGTGGGTGCCCTGCTCCACCACCTGCCCGCCGTCCATGACGATGATGCGGTCGCAGTTGAGGATGGTCGCAAGGCGATGGGCGATGACCAGCGTCGTCCGCCCCTCCATCAGCCGTCCCAACGCCTCCTGAACCAGCGTCTCGCTCTCCGCGTCCAGCGCCGAGGTCGCCTCGTCCAGCAGCAGCAGCGGCGCGTCGCGCAGGATGGCGCGGGCGATGGCGATACGCTGGCGCTGGCCGCCGGAGAGCGTCACGCCGCGTTCACCGATATGGCTGGCATAGCCCTCCGGCATCCGCACGATGAACTCGTCGGCATGGGCCATCTTCGCCGCGGCCACGACCTCGGCATCGCTCGCATCGGGCCGGCCGTAGCGGATATTCTCTGCGACCGAGGCCGCGAAGATCGCGACATCCTGCGGGACGGTCGCGATGCGCGCGCGCAGGGCCGCGGGATCGACCTCGTTGACGGGCACGCCGTCGAAGCGCACCACGCCGCCCTGCGGGTCGTAGAAGCGCAGCAGCAGGGCGAACAGCGTCGACTTGCCCGCGCCCGACGGGCCGACAATGGCGACCTTCTCGCCGGCCTTCACGTCGAACGTGACGCCGTCCAGCACCCTTACGTCCGCCCGTGCCGGATAGGCGAAGCGGGCCGCGACGAAGGCGACCTCGCCGCGCGGCGGCTCGGGCAGAGCCAGCGGCCGTTCGGGGGCGGCGACAGCGGGCTTGGTGTGGAGGATCTCGACCAGCCGCTCGGCCGCGCCGGCTGCCTGCGAGATCTCGCTCCACACTTCCGAAAGCTGCGACAGGGAGCTTGCCGCGAAGACCGCATAGAGCACGAACTGCGACAGCCGGCCGCCCGATATCGTGCCGGCCAGAACCTGCTGCGCGCCGGCCCAGAGCACGGCGACGACGCTGGCGAAGGCGAAGAAGATGATGACGGCGGTGAGGATCGCCCGCGCCTTGTTGGCGCTGCGGGCGCTGGCATAGGCCTCCTCGGCGGCGGCGGCATAGCGCGCCGTCACCAGCCGCTCGGCGGTGAAGGCCTGCATGGTGCGGACCGCCTGGATGTTCTCGTCGGCATAGGCGGTGGCGTCCGCCAGACGGTCCTGCGCGAGGCGCGAGCGGCGGCGCACGTTGCGGCCGAAGGCGACCAGCGGCAGGACGAGAAGGGGAATCGCCCCGACGACATAAAGCGAGAGCTGCGGGCTGGTGAAGACCATCATCGCGACAGCGCCGGCGAACATGATGATATTGCGCAGCGCGATGGAGACGGAGACGCCCATGGCCGACTTGATCTGCGTCGTATCGGCAGAGAGCCGCGAGACGAGTTCGCCGGTGCGGGCTGTATCGAAAAAGGCGGGAGACAGCGTCGCGAGATGCGCGAACACCCTCGCCCGGATATCCGCCACCACGCGCTCGCCGAGGCTGGTGACGAGGTAGAACCGCGCGGCGGAGGCAACCGCAAGAACCGCGGCGATCACCACCAGCATGCCGAAATACTGGGTGATCATGCCCTCGGCCGAGAAGCCGAAATCGATCATGCGGCGGATCGCCAGCGGCACGGCGAGGGTCGCCAGCGAGGCGACGACCAGCGCGACGGCGGCCCCGGCCAGCATGGCCGGATAGCGCATCATGGTGGGAATGAAGGTCAGGAGGGGGCGAAGCTTCGGCCGGGGGGTCGTGGGCGAGGTCCCTTCCGCGGCTGGCGCGGCGATGCTCATCGGTAGAGTGCTTCCCTTGTCGCAGGCGCTTATCGGACCGCCGCCGCGTCTTGAAAAGAGCCCGAACTTCCGTTAAGAGCGCGGCTTCTCGTCACAGGACGAAACGTTTTCCTGCCGGCTTTCATCGACCCGGCCCCTTATCGCTTCGAGGACGACCATGAAGAGCGGCATCCATCCGGACTACCACACGATCAAGGTCGTGATGACCGACGGCACCGAGTACACGACGCGCTCGACCTACGGCAAGGAGGGCGATGTCCTCCAGCTCGACATCGACCCCAAGGTCCACCCGGCCTGGACCGGCGGCTCGCAGCAGCTCATGGACCGCGGCGGCCGTCTGTCCCGCTTCAACCAGAAGTTCGGCGGCATCGGTGCGCTGAAGAGGTAATCTGCCGCGCCATCGCGGAAATGAAAAACCCCGGCCTTGGCCGGGGTTTTTGTTTGTTTGAAGAGGGATATGCCGGTTCAGCGCGCCATCGAGACGGGCGCGCCGGTGGCGGTCGCCCCCGAATAGGCGCCGCCACCCTGCGGCGAGAGACGGGCAGCGACGCGGCCGCCCGGCTGCAGCAGCACGACCTCGGAGCCGCGCTGCTCCCAGGCATTGATGCGGGCGAGCGAGGGCGCGCGGCAGTTCTGCGGGCTCGCGCGGTAGAACTCGAACAGCGGCGTGGAGGTCAGCGTGATCCGGCAGCGGTCGCCGGCATCGCTCACCGTCCATGTGCCGGCGATCGAGGTCGCGGAGGCAACCGTCGGGCGCTCCTGCCGCGGCATGGCCGAGACGACGGGGGGCACTGCGGCGGGCGGCCCGCCACGCTGCGGCTCCGGCTGCATGATCTGCGGCTGGGCGCCCGGATCGCTCGGCCTGAGGGCCGGATCGATCGCCGAGGGGCCGACATCGGAGCGGCCGGCGACGGAAGGCGGCGCGATCTCCTCGCTCTCGACCGTGCCGGAGGCCCCCGGCTCGCCGCCGGGAATGACGTCCTGCTCGGCCGTGGACGGGCGCCGCTCGGGCGCGGGCGGCGGGAAATCGGAGCGGCCCATGCCGCGATCGATGCGCTCGGAGCCGCTCGGCGGCACGGAGGCTGTGGAAAACTCGCCGAAGCGCGCGGACGACGTACATCCGGCAAGCGCGACGGAGGCGAGAACGAGAACGGCAGGGCGCATGGCCATGGACGGTGTCACCGGATAGGAAGCCGCGCGAAAGGCGCAGACCCGCCAAGGTTGGCCGCATCCGGCGGCAATTCCATGGCGGGCCGTGCGAATTCGCGACGATGTCGCCTATCTGGTTAACCGATCGTTGACGCTTCCGCAGCCGGTTTCTCGCGCTTTTCGCCGCCGAACGACGACCAATCGGTCCGCACCGTTGCCAACATGACGGCCGCCAGCGCGGCGAAGACGACGATGGAGCCGGTCAGCAGCGCGTAGTCCTCGGAAGCCAGCACCACGTAGAGCAGGCCGTAGGCGGCTGCGAGTTCCACGCCGACGACAAGCCCCTCCCTCACCCGCCGGAAGACGAGGCCGACATAGAGCGAGACGAGGCCGGCCACGGCGGCCGTCGCCAGGGCATAGGCCGGCGCGAAGCCGATATGCTCGGCGAAGGAGAGCAGCAGCAGGTAGAAGACGGTCAGCGCCGCACCGACCATCAGATACTGGATCGGGTGGAACGAGCGCTTGGTCGCCACCTCCATCAGGAACACGACGACAAAGGCGGCACCGATCACCAGGATGCCGTATTTCAGCGCCCGCTCGACGAGATGGTAGATGTCGACCGGCTGGAAGAAGCGCACGCCCGAGCGGGCATTGACCAGTCGCTGGAACAGCCCGGCATCGGCCAGCGCGACCTGCGCAACCGGACGGGCATAGTGCGGGATCGTCCAGTTCGCCGTGAAGCCGTCTGCGCCTATGTCGCGCGCATTCGGCAGGAAAGTGCCGAAGAAGCTCGGATGGCCCCAGTTCGACCTGAGCGCGACAGTCGAGGTCCTCCCGAGCGGCGCGATGCCGAAGGCGCGCGAGCCCTTGATGTCGAATTTCGCGCTCACATCGAAGGGCTGGGTGCCATCCACGCCCGTCAGCGGCGCGGAGAGGATCGGGGAATGGAAGGAGACGGTGCCGCCCGGCTCCAGCGCCGCCGTGCGGTCGCCGACGCGCACCTCGATCTCGCGCTCCAGCCCGCGCGGATCGGCAACGTGGAAGACCAGCGAGGCCTCCTCCCAGACGGGCGCGATGGCGGCGGCGTCGAAGCGGGCGAGGTCCACCGTGCCGAAGCGCGCCTGTATCGCCATCTCGCCGCGCCAGACCGGAACCTCGAAAATGCCGCGCCGGCGATGCTCGACATTGATGTCGCCGCTCTGGCGGTAGGTCTCGGGCAGCACGGACACGACCCGCCGCACCGTGCGCACCACGCCGTTCTCCTGCACGCGGGTGACATAGGGCAGGAGCAGAACCGGCCCGACAACGGTCTGCTCGCCCGCCCAGGCGCCCGCCACCTCGCGGACCACCTCGGCCGCACGCTGCGAGCGCTCGCCGCGCAGCACCGACAAGGCCAGCAGCGGCACCACCAGCATCATGGTCAGGATGGCGATGCCGGCAAGCTTGACGATGGGCGAGCGGGCGAGCGAGGGGCCTGACGACATGACCTGATCTCCGTTGACGGAGCGTCAAATCACGCGGGCGTGACGGCGGTCGAAAGGTCGCAAGTCGAAAGGCGCGGGGATTTTTCACGGCGGAACCATGGCACGCGGAAAGCGCGTCACCTCATCGATACAACCCCACTACGGCTCACCTCAATCCGGAATGTTCCTTATTTGTTCTTTTGGCGCGACGAGTATGCTGACGCCGTTCATCGATATACTTTTTGGGAGATGCCCGTGGCGAAGAATGAGCGAACCGGCAAATCTGTCGCGCCGACCGCGTCCAGATTGCTGAAAATCCGAAGTCGGCGACCCCTGCTCAAATCAGGAAGGTCGCGGCATCCGCGCTGACGCAAACGCCGAACGAGAGGACGTAGCCCGGCGTCAGACCTGCCGGGCGACCATCATCTTCTTGATCTCGGCGATGGCCTTGGCCGGGTTCAGGCCCTTCGGGCAGGCCTTCGAGCAGTTCATGATCGTATGGCAGCGGTAGAGCCGGAACGGGTCCTCGAGATTGTCGAGGCGCTCGCCGGTTGCTTCGTCGCGCGAGTCGATCAGCCAGCGATAGGCCTGGAGCAGCACGGCCGGGCCGAGATAGCGGTCGCCGTTCCACCAGTAGCTCGGGCAGGAGGTCGAGCAGCAGGCGCAGAGGATGCACTCGTAGAGGCCGTCGAGCTTCTCACGGTCTTCCTTGGACTGCCGCCATTCCTTTTCGGGCTGGGCGGTGGTCGTCTTCAGCCAGGGCTCGATGGAGGCGTGCTGGGTGTAGAAGCGGGTGAGGTCGGGAACGAGATCCTTCACCACCGGCATGTGCGGCAGTGGATAGATCTTCACCTGGCTGCCCTTCACCTCGTCCATGCCCTTGGTGCAGGCGAGCGTGTTGGTGCCGTCGATGTTCATGGCGCAGGAGCCGCAGATGCCTTCGCGGCACGAGCGGCGGAAGGTCAGCGTCGGGTCGACCTTGTTCTTGATCCAGATGAGGCCGTCGAGAACCATCGGGCCGCAATCGTCGCGGTCGACATAATAGGTGTCGATGCGCGGATTGGCGCCATCGTCCGGGTTCCAGCGGTAGATGCGGAACTCGCTCAGCCGGTTGGAGCCCGTCGGCTTTGGCCAGGACTTGCCCTCGGTGATCCGGGAATTTTTCGGAAGCGTGAACTGAGCCATGGGATATCTTTTGCAGTGCCGAACCCGAAAGGTCCGCCCTTCCCTTCAAGCCTCGGGGCTGGCTTGTCAATCGGGTCTTTTGTCGGGACGGCGCTGCGGTGCGTCAGCCGCGCATCCACCAGATGACGGCAAGCCCCGCCACCGCGGCGATGAGCCCTACAATGCGCAATTGCTGGTCGGGCGTCAGGCGCATGGTTTCCAGCGCATCGCGGACGCGGCCGGGAAAGGCCGCGAGAATCAGCCCCTCGATGACGAGGACGAGGCCAATGGCGACGATGAAGTCTCTCATGTGCCGGGAAGCTGTCGTGGAACGAAAAGGCCGCCGCAGGTGATGCGGCGGCCCGGGAGGGACGTCAGTTGCCCGATGGCGCGGGCTGGGCCGGTGCGGGGCCGACGCCGCGGCGGCCGCTGGCATCACCGAAATACCGGAAGAAGTCCGAATTCGGCGAGATGACCATGCGGGTGTCGCCCTGGCGCATGCTCTGCTCGTAGGCCTGCATGGTGCGGTAGAACGAGAAGAAGCTCGGATCTTTGCCGAAAGCCTCGGCGAAGATCCTGTTCCTGTCCGCGTCGCCGGCGCCGCGCATCTCTTCCGAGCGGCGGTTGGCTTCGGCGATGATGCCGACGACCTCGCGGTCGGCGCGGGCGCGGATGGTCACCGCCTGCTGGTTGCCGGTGGCGCGCAGGTCCGCTGCTTCCTGGCGGCGCTCGGTCTGCATGCGGTTGAACACGGCTTCCTGGTTCAGCTGCGGCAGGTCCACGCGGGTCAGGCGCAGGTCGACGATCTCGACGCCGAGCGTGGTCGCCTCGCGGTTCACCTCTTCCTGGATGCGGTTCATCAGGCGGTCGCGATCCGTCCGGATGAGCTGCGACAGCGTCGCGCCGGCGATGACGTTACGCATCGAGGCGTTGACGAAGCTGACCAGGCGCGTGTTGGCGTTCGGCACCGACCGCACGGTCTGGAAGAACCGCAGCGGCTGGGTGATGCGGTAGCGCGCGAAGGCGTCCACGTCGAGGTTCTGCCGGTCGGTGGAAAGCACCGTCTGCACCGGCAGGTCGAGGTCGAGGATGCGCTTGTCGACGACCACGACGTTCTCGATGAACGGCACCTTGAAATAGAGACCCGGCTCGCTGATCGGCTGGCGGACAACCTGACCGAAGCGCAGCACGATGGCGTGCTGGGTCATCTGGACGACGAAGAAGGCATTGGCCAGCGCGAAGAGGGCGGCTGCCGCGAGGACGCCCAGCGCCATTTTTACGGACGAGTTCATCGCTGGACCCTCGGAGTGGTGACGGCCGGAGCCGCCGACGGCTGCGGCTGCTGCTGCGTCGGGCCGCGCCGCATCAACTGATCGAGCGGCAGGAACGGCTGGACGCCCGGCGCGCCCGGCTGCTGGTCGATGATGATCTTGTCGGTCGCGCCGAAAATGCGCTCCATGGTCTCGAGGAACATGCGCTCGCGCGTCACGTCGGGCGCGCGGCGATATTCCTCATAGACCTGGCTGAAGCGGCTCGCCTGACCGTTGGCCTCGGCGACCACGCGGTCGCGGTAGGCCTCGGCCTCCTGCAGGATCTGCGCGGCGCGGCCGCGCGATTCCGGCACGACCTGGTTGGCATAGGCCCGCGCCTCGTTCTGCACGCGGTTCTGGTCCTGCTGCGCGGCGTTGACGTCAAGGAAGGAGCCGCGCACCTGCGCCGGCGGCAGCGCCGAAAGGAGCTGGACCACGCGGATATTGATGCCGGAGCGGTAGTCGTCGAGCATCCGCTGCATGATCTGGCGCACTTCGCCGGCAATGGCCGCCTGCTCGGTGGTCAGGATGTTCTGGATGTCGCGCCGGCCGATGGCCTCGCGCAGGGCGCTCTCGGCGACGGCCTTCACCGTGCCTTCGGGGTTCTGGAGCTGGAAGACGAAATTGGCGACCAGCGCCGGATTCACGTCCCACTGAACCTCGAGGTCGATATCGACGATATTGTTGTCGCCGGTGAGCATGAGGCTCTCTTCGAGCACCTCGCGGTTGCCGCCGCGCGGGCCGCCGCCGGAGCGGTAGCCGACTTCCGAACGCCGCACGTCGGTGACCTGCACCTTGTAGACGGTGCCGAAGGGCGATGGCGGATTCCAGCGCAGGCCCGGTTCGGCATTGCCGACATGCCGGCCGAACACGGTGTTCACGCCGACCTCGTTCTGGCTGACCGTATAGAAGCCGGTCAGGCCGTAGATGATCAGACCGAGCACGGCTATGAGCGCGATGCCTTTGGCGCCGATATTGCCGCCGCCACCGGGAAGCACGCTCTTCAGGCGCTCCTGGCTCTTGCGGATCAGCTCCTCGAGGTCGGGCGGCTGGCCGCCGCCACCTCCGCCGCTGCCGCCGCCCTGCGGGCCCTGGCCCCAGGGACCGCGCGGGCCGCCGCCACCGCTGCTGCCACCGCCCCCGCCGCCCCACGGGCCGCCGCCTTGATTGTTCCACGGCATGAAGTTCGTGTCCTTAGCTGACTGGTCCGGCCGGGCGCCGGGAGGCGCCGTCGGCGCCGCAACTGCCGTTGGGATATAGAAGACGCGGCCCGCGCTTTCAACGCGCAGGGTGCGCGAAACGGCCCGGCATCATCGGCTTGGTGAATGCCAAAGGGGCCGAACCGCCCTTCGGGCGGCAGAAGAATGCGACGTTACGCGCCTCGTCACGTGCGGCTTTCAGCCGCTGGTGCGGCGATAATCGACGATGCGGAAGGCGTGGTGATCCTCGGGGCCGACCGGATGGGCCGCGACTTCCGTTCCCGTCCAGTCCGCGGGATCGATGGGCGGAAAGAAGACGTCGGCCTCGGGGGCCGCATCGACATGCGTGATCAGCAGGCGCGTCGCACCGGGCATGGCGAGGCCATAGATTTCGGCGCCACCCATGACAACGATCTCGCCTGCACCACTGCGCAAAGCCTCGCCGTGGGCAACGGCCAAGGCCGCATCGAACGAGGGGGCAACCACGACACCGGGAATGGCGATATTCGGCTGGCGCGAGACGACGATGTTGAGACGCTTCGGCAGCGGTTTCGCCAGACTTTCAAAGGTCTTGCGGCCCATGACCAACGGCTTGCCGAGCGTCGCCGCGCGGAAGTTCGCCATATCGGTCTTGAGGCGGAACAGCAGCGCATTGCCGCGGCCGATTCCGCGGTCGCTTGCAAGCGCTGCGATGAGAACGACGGGGGTCATACCGCCACCGGCGCCTTGATATGCGCGTCCGGCTCGTAGCCCGTCAGCGTGAAATCCTCGAAGCGGAAGCCGAACAGGTCGGTGACCGCCGGGTTCAGCGTCATGGTCGGCAGGGCCTTGGGCGGGCGCGAGAGCTGCAGCTTCGTCTGCTCGATATGGTTCACGTAGAGATGCGCGTCGCCGAGCGTGTGGACGAAATCGCCCGGCTTCAGGCCGGCGACCTGCGCGATCATCAGGGTCAGCAGCGCGTAGCTCGCAATGTTGAACGGCACGCCGAGAAAAATATCGGCCGAACGCTGGTAGAGCTGGCAGGAGAGGCGGCCGTTCGCGACGTAGAACTGGAACAGGCAGTGGCAGGGTGGCAGCGCCATCCGGTCGACATCGGCCGGGTTCCAGGCGGAAACGATCAGCCGGCGCGAATCGGGATTGCGCCTCAGCATGGCCAGCACATTGGCCATCTGGTCGATGGTCTGGCCGTCTGGGGCAGCCCAAGAGCGCCATTGCCGGCCGTAGACGGGCCCGAGATCGCCGTTGGCGTCGGCCCATTCGTCCCAGATCGAAACGCCGTTGGCCTTGAGATAGGCGATATTGGTGTCGCCCTTCAGGAACCACAGCAATTCGTGGACGATGGACTTCAGGTGCAGCTTCTTGGTCGTGACCAGCGGAAAACCCTCCGCGAGATCGAAGCGCATCTGATGGCCGAACACCGACAGCGTGCCCGTGCCGGTGCGGTCGTCCTTCGCGGCTCCAGTGTCGAGCACGCGCTGCATGAGGTCGTGATACTGGCGCACCGTCTCAACCTTCGGGCGGGAGGCGATTCTCTAGGGCCCATCATATAGCGGCTGCGCCGGCGGATGGCAGCATCGGGGCCGTCCGGCCCACAGCTTTGGGCCGCCGCTGCCGCAGGTCTTGCAAGCAGGGCCTGAAAACGAAACCGGCGCGGACGATGCCCGCGCCGGTCGTTTTTCCGTTTGCCCTGCGACAGACGATCACTCCACGAAGACGGTATCGCGCTTCTTGGTGATCGACGGCAGCAGGGAGAGCAGCACCAGGATCACCGCGATCGCGATCAGCGCGGCCGAGATCGGCCGGTTGACCACGTCGACGAAGACCGACCAGTCGCCGCGCGACATCAGGATCGAGCGCCGCAGGTACTCCTCCATCAGCTTGCCGAGCACGAAGCCGAGCAGCAGCGGAGCAACCTCGAAGCCCATCTTGAGGAAGGCGTAGCCGACCAGGCCGAAGAAGGCCGTGATCATCACGTCGAACGGATTGTTGTTCACCGAGTAGATGCCGATGCAGCAGAACATCAGGATCGAGGGGAACAGCATGCGGTAAGGCACCTTCAGCAGCTTCACCCACACGCCGATCATCGGCAGGTTGATGATGAGCAGCATGAGGTTGCCGATCCACATCGAGGCGATCATGCCCCAGAAGAGATCGGGCCGTTTCTCCATGACCTGCGGGCCGGGCACGATGCCGTGGATGGTCATCGCGCCGACCATCAGCGCCATGACCGCATTCGGCGGGATGCCGAGGGTCAGCAGCGGGATGAACGATGTCTGCGCACCGGCATTGTTGGCGCTTTCAGGTCCCGCGACACCCTCGATGGCGCCCTTGCCGAACCGCGAGGGATCCTTGGCGATCTTCTTCTCGAGCGTATAGCTCGCGAAGGGGCCGAGCACCGCGCCGTTACCCGGCAGGATGCCGAGAGTGGCGCCGAGGCCGGTGCCGCGCAGCACCGGCATGACCGAGCGCTTGAGCTCTTCCCAGTTCGGCAGAAGGCTGCCGATCCTGTTCCTGAGCACGTCGCGGGTTTCCGGGTTTTCCAGATTGCGGAGAATCTCGGCGAAACCGAACATGCCCATGGCGATCGTCGTGAAGTCGATGCCGTCGGAGAGTTCCGGCCAGCGGAAGGTCATCCGGTCCGCGCCCGTCTCCAGATCCTGGCCGACGGTGGAGAGAATCAGGCCGCAGAGCACCATGGCGACGGCCTTGACCACGGAGCCGCGGGCAAGCACGACCGCGAAGATCAGGCCCATGACCATCAGCGAGAAATACTCCGCCGGGCCGAACAGCAGTGCGACACGGGTCAGCGGCGCGGCGAGCGCGGCGATGACGAGGGTCGCGACCGTGCCGGCGAAGAACGAGCCGATGGCCGCGATGCCGAGGGCAGCGCCCGCGCGGCCGTTGCGCGCCATCTGATGGCCGTCCAGCACGGTGACGACCGAAGTCGCCTCGCCGGGAATGTTGACGAGGATGGCGGTGGTCGAGCCGCCGTATTGCGCACCGTAATAGATGCCGGCGAGCATGATCAGCGCGCCGACCGGATCGAGGCCGAAGGTGATCGGCAGCAGCATCGCGATGGTGGCGATCGGGCCGACGCCCGGCAGCACGCCGACCAGCGTGCCGATAAGGCAGCCGAGCAGGCAGAGGCCGACATTTTTCAGGGTGAGCGCTACGCCGAAGCCCAGCGCCAGATTGGCGATCATGTCCATGACGTCACCACCCCGCCCACGGAGCCACGGGGATAGGCAGACGCAACGCGACCTTGAAAAGAAGGACGCAGAAGGCCGTCATACATATCGCGAAAACGATGGTCTGGAACCAGTTGCGCTCGGTCGTGGCGAGGCTGGCAAGGATCAGCGTCAAGGGGCCGGCCACGATAAGGCCGAGCGGCGGGATGAGATCGGTCCGGCCGATTCCGGGGATGTTCAGCGTAGTGCCGCGGATGGTCGCCGCGAACAGCAGAACCGAACCGAGCAGGAAGACCGGGCCGCGGATCGACCAGGCCTCCAGCCGCGGCCCGACGACCGTCAGGGCCTGCACGACGATGATCGTGCCAACAGCCATCAGCAGGAACGACAATCCGCGCGGAAACGATCCAGGTCCCAGATTGGCGCCCCGGCCGCCGGTCAGATTCGACGACGCCCAGAGGCAGAACAATCCGAAAGCGATAATGAAGAGCCCGGCGAACATATCCTGCGGACTCTTGACCAGACCACGCGATTCCGCAGCCATGTTGACCTTGTCTTCCTGCATCTTCCCCCGCTCCGAGCACCCTTGGAAACGGCCGTCCCGGCCCGGTGCTTTCCGCGCGCGGATGACATCACGCACGTTGGCAGATGACAAGCGCCAACAGCACGACCAGATGGGGAAAAGGTGGGCAGGAGGGCCTCAGGCCCGCGTCCTCACGCAGGTTTTGCGAGACGCGAGCGGTAATGCTGCAGCACGAAAAGGCGGATCGAGGACGACAGATTGCCATGCGTGCGGTCGCCGTCGATATGGCTGACCACCTCAGATAGCGTCTCGCGCCGTTCGGAGGCGATCTCCTTCAGCGCGTTCCAGAACTCATCCTCAAGGCTGACGCTTGTCTTGTGGCCCTCTACGACAATGGACCGCTTGACGACATGGCTTTTCATGACGGCCGTCACTCCGAACGCTTGTGGGCGTCGAGGCGTCGGGCCTCGAGCCCCTCGCGGGCTTCATCCAGCTTGCGCTCCGCCGACGGTCTACCGAAATGCAGGCGATTGGCCTGTGCCTCGGTCTCTGCGGTTTCCCGAACCTTCTGCTTGCGCGCACGCCGGAGGTTAACGACGTCAGCCATCATTCGGTTCCATAGCGACATACCGGCCCGCACATCGACCATCGGCGAAGCGGATGGAGTTTCCAGCCTCGACGAAGGACCTGCGCACCATCTTCCGAAAATTGTGTAGCCACGGCGGCGCTGCGAGAAAACCTTCCCGAGATACCGTTGCAGCGAACCGTCCTTGGACGCGGACCTGTGAAGAAACGGAAAAGGAACCGGGCGCAATTGACCACAACCCCCCGGCCCGCTCGGGTCGATGCCCCGGGCCCGGCGGCGATCCGGCGATCACTTCTTCCGGAACTTGTCGAGGCTGACGACCTCGGCTCCGCCGGCCTCTGGTTCGCGCGCGGCGTCCTCGCCGGCGGTCTTGGGCGAACGCTCGGTCGCGGCCTCGCGGGCGGCGGGCTTCTGCGGCGCCAGCGTATCGACGGGCGCAAGGCTCGCGGCGGCCGGCGGCGCGACCTCGCGCACCGTAGCCTCGCCCTGCTCGCCGCCCTCGGCGCTGGCCACCTCGAACTGCAGGCCGAACTGGACGGAGGGGTCGAAGAAGCCCTTCACCGCCTCGAACGGGATCAGCAGGCGCTCGGGAATGCCGCCGAAGGACAGGCCGACCTCGAACGTATGCTCGGTGACGAGGAGGTCCCAGAACTGGTGCTGCAGGACGACCGTCATCTCCTGCGGATATTTCTCGCGCATGCGGTTCGACAGCCGCACGCCGGGCGCACGGGTATCGAACGTGATGTAGAAATGATGGTCGCCCGGAAGGCCTTCCCGCGCTGCATCGACGAGCACGCGCTTGACGACGCCGCGCAGCGCATCCTGGGCCAGAAGGTCATATCGGATAAGATCGGTCGGCATGTCTTGAACGGGCCAAGCGGCCCTGTTGCCCCTGCCGCGCCCTGCATGTCCTGTCTGCCGCGGCGCGGATCGCGGAAGGAAGTGGAGGCTTCTGTTGCCAGGTGCCTCCGAACCCCGCCTTACAGTGCTACCCGCAAGGACTTTGATTTCGGTACTATTACCGCATTACGCGGCAACGGCCACCGGAGCATAGTTGTCGTTGGCAACTATTGAGACGGCCCGATAACGGCGGAACCATGCCGAGCAAAAGTCCACCCTTTACACCCTCGTCGATCCTATTTCGCCCCCATCACCAACGCCTGCGTACAGGCCCTGATGGTGGAGGCGCCGGGTACTGCCCCCGGGTCCGAAAGGCTTATTGCGATGGCGGTTTATCGCCATAGCCGGGTTGCCCCGGCGCGCTGAATATAGGCGAGGCCGCGCCGCGGCGAAAGGGCATCAGCGACGCATACCGGGAGCAGGACCAACCTCGACGGGAGGCGGCAGGGGCGGAAGGATCGACATCGGGCTACCCGTTGGCGGCGGAACCGGCTGGCGGCTGCCGTCGAGCGCACGGCGCACGACGCCCGGCAGGTCGCCGCCCGCCTGAGGTGCTGCGGGCCTCGCTGGCGGACGAGCCTCGGCCGGCCTGCGGGCCGGCACCGGAACGCCCTCGCGCGGAGGCTCCTGTTCGGCCGGCGCAGCCTGCTCCACCGGGGGTGGGGGAAGCAGGTCCGGCGACAGGTCCGGGATCACCGGTAGCGGCACCACGACGGGCGGCGGCGGGGTCGCCGTGAAGCGGCTGAAGGCTCTCTGGCGGGCGCGCTCAAGCCGGTCCGATTCGGACATCTGGATGCGCAGCGCTGCGCGGTCGACGAGACGCAGGCCGAGCCAGCCCGAAACGTCGTCCGTGTCGATGCGCCGCACAGCCTGCCCTGCCGCGCCGTCGAAGCGCACGACGATCGCGGGCACGGCCTCGTCGCCCTCGCCGCGGTCCGGCATGACCCTGACGACGGAGGCGAGCCGGCCCTCTGCAAGGTCGAGACTGCCGCTCCAGGCGAGGCGGCCGCCCGGCCCCGAAAACAGCGTCTCGGCGAGGCGCACCGTCACGCCGGACAGCGTCAGCCGGGAGGTCGCCGCGTGAAGGTCGACGGGCGCCTCCAGCGCTTGCGCCAGCACAGTGCCGAAGGCCATGTCGCTCAGCGGCCGGCCGAGGTCCTGCGCCACCTCCGCCTGCCGGGTCGCCCGCGCGAGCGCCCCCAGATTGGCGCCCGTCGCGCGCATCGCCTGCCATTCGACATTGCCGCTGCCCTGAAGGCTCGCGACCAGCGCGGCGGGGCTCGCGCCGTCGCCGGCAAGCTCGATGGCGAGACGCCCCTGCCCCGCCGCGCCGGGCCAGCCGAGGGTCGCGGGAACGCCGTCGAGGATCAGGTTGCCGGCGAGGATCGAACGCAGCGGGCTCCGGTCGAGGCTGACATTGCCCGACAGGCGCGCGGGCCCCATCGTCGCGGCGAGGCGGGTGAGGCTGGTGCGTGCACCCCTCCGCGAGAGCGTGGCCGACAATCCGGTCAGCGGCGGCACGTCACCGAGCACGACCCGCTCCACGCCGAGCTCCAGCTCCGCGGCAAGGCCATCGACCGCCAGCGCTCCGAAGGCCGCGTCCGGGAAGTTGCCGGATGCGGGGTCGACCAGCCAGGCCGGCCCCGACAGCAGCGCGGCCAGCGCCTCGCCCGATATCGCGCCGAGGCGCAGCCGCCCGCCAGCTTCCAGCCCGTTGCCGCGAAGCTCGGCCTCGACCGTGGTGGGGCCTACCTGCCCGCGCAGCGCCTGCGTCTGCCACGCCGTCCCCTGCGATGTCGCGCTGAGGTCGAGGCGCGCGGGCAGCCGGCCGGCGAGTTCGGCCGGCACGCCGAGCAGCGGCATGATCGGGCCGATATCCGTCGAGGCAAGCGAGGCGGCGTGGACGCCGCGTCCCGTGGCGCCGGTCTCACTCGACAGCGTGATCTCGGTGCCGGCCGCGGAAGCGGTTCCAGTGACCTTCAGGCTGGCGGTGTCCGGCCGCTCGACGGTGAGCGAGAGGCGCGCCGGCGCACCGGGCGTCGCGCCGTGAGCGGTCCTGCCGGCGATCAGTGCATAGAGCTGATCCGCGCGCGGCGCCGAGACATTCATCTGGACCCGGCCGATGAGCGTCTCCGGCCGCTCGATCTGTCCCGAGCCCGCGGCATCGACGGTCAACCCGCCGCCGCCGACGCGCCCTTCCAGCCGGAGGCCGAGGGCGGACCGCCCGCCGGCGGCAAAGTTCATGGAGAGGTCGGCATCGGCCAGCGAGGGCGCGCGCTCGCGCAGCCAGGCTGCGGCCTGCGCGGTTGCCGGGCTGCGCGACAGCAGCGCAATGACGCCATCGACATTGGCCGCGCGGAGCCGGCCCGACAGACGGCCGACCAGCGGGCCGCCAATGCCGTCGAGCCGACCGGCCATGTCCATGCCGAAGCCGGCGAAATCGGTGATCCGGATGCGCTCGGCATCGAAGGTGCGGCCGTCCGTCGCCACGGAGAGATCGAGCCCGCGCGCCGCGAGCCCGGCGAGGCGGACCTGTTCCGCCCTGAGCTGGAGGCGGGTGTCGGTCGCGGGATCGAGCCGCGCGCCCGCGCCGCGCGCGAGCCTCAGCAGCAGGTCGAGGTCGAGCGCATCGGCGGCAAGGTCGAGCACGAGCGCGTGGCGGCCGAGCGCCGGAACGTCGAGCGCGATGCGCCCGCGCGCCGTGCCGGCCGGCGTCGAGAGTTCGAGCTTGTCGAGGGACAGCTTGCCCGGCTCCGCCACGATGTCCGCCGCCAAGCGGATCGGATCGTCCAGCGTGCCCTCCGGCGTCGGCAGGGCATCGAGCCACGACATGAGCACGGCCGGCCGCGACGCCTGCACGGCCATCATGCCGGAGAAGCCGAGGTCGGGCGCGAGCGTCGCCCTCCCCGAGGCTTCGAGGCTCGCGCCGCCCGGCAGGCGCGCGGACAGGCGCTCGACCTGCCAGCCACCATCAGCGGTGCGGAGGTCGCCGCGCAGGTCGGCGAGCTGGCCGCCCGCAAGCACCATGCCGGCAATGTCGAAGCCGACCGAGACCGGCCGCGATGCCCGGCCGAGGCCCGGCACTTCCCGCACGAGGGCAGCGATCACGTCGCGCGGCGTCGTCGCGGTCCCGGGCGCCACCTCCGCCAGCCGGTCGAGATCGACCTGGCGTGCGGAGAGCACCATCTCCGTCTCGCCGTCGCCGCCGAGCCCGATGCGCAGCGAGCCCGTCGCGCGGGCCGCGCGGTCGCCGGAGCCGACCTGCGTTTCCACCTTTTCGAAGACGACCGCATCGGCCGTGGCCGCCGCCGTGCCCGAAAGCCGCCATGGCAGACGGCCCGCCATGCCCGTCAGCACGACCTCACCGTCGAAGCGCGGACGCTCCTGCGCGGCGACGGTCCCCTCGGCATCGACGGCGAGGCCGGATTCCCTGTCCGAGGCGCGCAGCCGCATGACGAGGGCGCCAGAATCCGTCAGCGCGGCAGTCAGGTGGACCGCCACCGAGCGCTCGCCTGCCGCCACCGAACCTTCGAGCCGCACCGGCCCCTTCGCCCCGCGCGACTCGCCGGTCAGCATCATGCGCTCGGCAATCAGCGCCGGCGGCGCACCGGCCTGCGCCAGCGACAGGCGGGCATTCTCGACGATGACTTCCTCGGCCGGCAGGAAACCGCCTGCCGTCGCCGATCCCGCGACGACGATGTCGGCATCGCGGATATGCACGGAGGTCAGCGAGACATTGCCGCGCAGCAGCGGGGCGACGCGCAGTTCGGCGCGCAGGCGGCCGATGCGTGCGCGGCCCGATGCGTCGTCGAGCGTGATGTCGCGCGCATCGATCTGGATGGTCGGCAGGAGGCGGATGGAGAGGTCGCCGCCGATCGTGACCGGCCGGCCCATCAGGCGCGAGGCTTCGGCCTCGACCTGCGGGCGGTAGGCGTTCCAGTCGATCAGCAGGGGCGCCGCGAGCGCCGCCACGATGGCGGCGATCAGCGCGAGACCCACGGCGAGCAAGGTGTTCTGCAATCCGGCGCGCTCCCCGGAGACGGCGTCAGCCCCGAATTTAGGGCGTCGGGAGCCTCACGGAAACCCTTCGGGCCGCCGATCAGCGGACGAAAGTGCCCTACCGACCGAAGCCAAAGCCGAAATTGTTGGTGGGGGCAGCCGGTTGCAGCATCTGCACCGTTTCCGGCCGCGGACGGCAGACGCGCCGCGTCCAGCGCGGATCGTGCCGGGCGAGGTCAAGATGGAAATGGTCGTAGTGGAAGGCGTCCGAGCCGGGGCCGAGCACCGTGGTGAAGTGGTCGCAGGCGCGCACGAAAATCTCGCGCAGGAACCCGGATTCGGCGGTTTCGCCACGCCAGTGCTGGCGTATCACGACGGTATGGCCGCTGGTCAGGACGAAGGCGAAGACGTCGAGCGCATTGCCGAAGGAGTGCTCGGACATGCGGCCCGACCGCCCGCCGCGAATGCCGCGGCAGGAATAGGAACCGGCCCGCACCTCGACCACGCCGGCGCCGAACCAGCGCTGTGCCGCCGGCTGAACGACATTATCGATCCATCGGTCGACGGTCGGCACCATCTGGCAGGCGAGTGTCTGGGGACGGTTATAGGACACCTGCCCGCGCGCCTGCGCGGACACGCGCAAGGGATAGTCCATTCCGCATGTGCCCGGACCGTTGATCGTATTGGCGCGCTGCACGAACTGCGTCATCTGCACGGCGCCCGACGACATGCAGCGGCTCTCGAGGTCCGAGCGCCACTGCTCGCGCCGCTCATAGGCATAGCGCCCGCAGGCGGCGATGGTGATGCCCGCAACCGCAATGGCAAACCATTTGAGGGCCCGGCGACCACGGCCCTGTGTGCCGAACGCAACACTCATCGGCAAATCTCGAAAATTCGGGGGATGTCCCTAATACGGCGTTCATCATGCCGGCCGGGGGTTAGCGCGAGCCGAAGAAACGCGGTGAACGGGACCCAAAGAAACGGCGTGAGCGAAGCGTAAACGCCGCGCGCCGCGGCGGGACGCTTCCCACGCACGGGGCAATCGCCTAGTCAGGTTGCATGCCCTCCCGTTTCAACGATCCCGCCCTCGTCGATGCCCTCGGCTCCCTCGCCTCGGAGGCCGGTCGGCGGATCATGGGCCACTATGGCGCGGCAGCCCGGATCAAGAGCGACGGCTCGCCGGTCACCGCCGCGGACCACGAGGCGGAAGAGGTGATCCTCGAAGGGCTGGTGCGGCTTCTGCCCGGCGTGCCGGTGCTGGCGGAGGAATCGGCCGCGGCCGGCCGCCTGCCCGACAGCACCGACCTTTTCGTCGCGGTCGACCCGATGGACGGCACGCGCGAATTCATCGGCGGCAATGGCGAGTTCACCGTCAACATCGCGCTGATCGCCGACGGCACCCCGGTCGCCGGCATCGTCCATGCGCCGGCGCTGGACCAGCTCTGGCTCGGGCACGGCCCGACCGCCGAGGCGATGCAGCTCGCGCCCGGCCGGCCCATTGCCGAGGCGACCGACAGGCGGCGGATCACCACCCGGCCACTGCCGCCGGAGGGCGCGCTGGCGCTGGTCAGCCGCTCCCATCCCGATGCCGGCAGCGAGGGCTATCTCGACAGCCACGGCGTCACCGGGCGGCTGCCGGTCGGCTCGTCGCTGAAATACACGATGATCGCCGAGGGGCGCGCCGACGTGTCGGTCCGGTTTGCCTCGATCTGCGAGTGGGACATCGCGGCGGCGCATGCCGTGCTGCAGGGCGCGGGCGGCATCATGCGCCGGCCCGACGGCGCGCCGCTGGTCTATGGCCGCGCGGACCGGGCGTTCCGCACCGATGCCTTCGTCGCCAGCAGCGCCGATTTCCGGGCGCGCTGGCCGTTTCCCGCGGCATGATGCGGCACCCTGCCGCAGGCCCCGATCACTTCCACGTGGCCGGCCGGACCAGCGCCTATTGGACCGGGTGGGGGAAAGAAGCTGATAAGCTGACTGCATCGTTCAGCAATTCGCTTTTCTTTCAATCATTCTAATTCTTGTTTTTATGAATTCTAATGTTTGGGCAAGAACTTGCGGCCTTTCAGGCCGAAGATAGGATGCCCGCGATCGGGCTACCTTGTCCGATCGTCGCCATTCGGACGATGCACCGGCTGCAGGGATGCCGCCAGCATCGCGCACCTTTCGCCTTCCAGCCCATCATCCCCCAGCGCGGAGTTTCACCGTGACGACGATCTTCAACCGCCGGACCTTCCTCGGCAGCACCGCTCTCCTCGTCGCCTCGCCGGCCATCCTGCGCGCCCAGACGCGGACGCTGAACCTCTATTCCTCGCGCCATTACGACACCGACGAGGCTCTCTATTCCGACTTCACCAAGCAGACCGGCATCACGGTGAATCGCGTCGAGGCTGGCGCCGACCCGCTGCTCGCCCGCCTGCAGAGCGAGGGCGCCAATTCGCCCGCCGACGTCTTCGTGACGGTCGATGCCGGCCGTGCGGAGAAGGCGCGGGAACTCGGCCTGCTGCAGCCCTTCGCCTCGGAAGCGCTGGCGAGCCGCATCCCCGCCAACCTGCGCGATCCCGACGCTCACTGGTTCGGCTTCTCCAGCCGCGCGCGCGTGCTGGTCGTGAACAAGGACAAGGTCGCGGAAGGCGCCATCGCAACCTACGAGGACCTCGCCGACCCCAAGTGGAAGGGCAAGGTGCTCAACCGCTCATCGACCAACATCTACAGCCAGTCGCTGACCGGCGCGATGCTTGCCGCCCACGGCCCGGAGAAGACCGAGGCCTGGGTGCGCGGCATGGTGGCGAACTTCGCCCGTCCGCCCCGCGGCGGCGATACGGACCAGATCAAGGCCGCCGCCGCCGGCGAGGGCGATGTCGCCGTCACCAACACCTACTATCTCGGCAATCTCGCCAAGTCGTCGAAGCCCGAGGACAAGGCCATCGTCGATAAGGTTCGGATCGTGTTCCCGAACCAGGGCGACCGCGGCACGCACGTCAACATCTCGGCTGCCGGCATTGCCCGCAACGCCAAGAACCTCGACGCCGCCAAGGCCTATCTCGAATATCTCGCGACCCCCTCGGCGCAGAGCTATTTCGCCAATGGCAACTCGGAATATCCGGTCGTGGCCGGCGTCCAGCCGCCGGCGCAGGTCGCGGCCTGGGGTTCGTTCAAGCAGGACCAGCTCAATGCCCGCGTCTTCGCGCGCAACAATGCCGAAGCGCTGAAGATCATGGACCGTGCCGGCTGGAAGTGATGGTTTGACCGACGCCGCCCTTCCGCCCTTCTCGGGACCGATTGCACGCCCGGCCGCCACGGCCGGGCGTCGCGCGTTCATGGTGCTCGCGATGGCGGTCGCGGCCCTCGTCGCCGCGCCGATCGTCGCGGTCGCCCTGAGCGTGTTCCAGCCCTCGCCCGGCATATGGTCGCATCTGATCGACACCGTGCTGGCCGAGATCGTCTGGAACACGATCCTGCTCATGGTGGTCGTCGGCCTCGGCACGGCGGTCATCGGCGTCGGCACCGCCTGGCTGGTGACGCTCTGCCGCTTCCCCGGCTCGCGCACGCTCGAATGGCTGCTGCTCCTGCCGCTCGCCATGCCGGCCTACATCATCGGCTACGCCTATGCCGACGCGCTGGCCTTTGCCGGCCCGATCCAGACGCCCCTTCGCGCCGCCTTCGGCTGGTCGCGCGGCGACTACTGGTTTCCCGACATCAACAATGTCGGCGGCGTCGGGGCGCTGCTGACGCTGGTGCTCTACCCTTACGTCTACCTGCTCGCGCGCGCGGCCTTCCTCGACCAGTCCACCTGCGTGCTGGAAGCCGCGCGCACGCTCGGCTCCGGACCTTGGGCCGCCTGCCTGCGCGTCGGCCTGCCCATGGCGCGGCCAGCCATCGCCGCGGGCGTTGCGCTGGCGCTGATGGAGGCGCTGGCCGATTTCGGAACGGTGCAATATTTCGGCGTCACCACCTTCACCACCACGATCTACCGGACATGGTTCGGCATGGGCGAGCGCGCCGGCGCCGGCCAGTTGGCCACCGCCCTCCTCGCCTTCGTGCTGCTGCTGGTCGCGATCGAGACGCTGGCGCGGCGCAACCGCCGCTTCGGCACCAGCGCCCGCCGGCACCGCCCGCCGGCAAGGCTGCATCTCGGCCCGGTCGCGGCGGCGGCCGCCTTCGTCGCCTGCCTGCTTCCGATCCTGCTCGGCTTCGTCCTGCCGGTCGCGGCCCTCACCCGGCTTCATATCGAGGGCGGCGACCCGCTGCTCGGCGAGCGCTTCCTCGTCTATGCGCGCAATTCCTTCATCCTCGCCGGCATGGCCGCGGCGATCATCGTGACCGCCGCCGCGGCGATCGGCTACACGACCCGCCTCGCGCCGGGGCCGGCGACCCAGACCGCCGTCAGGATCGCCAGCATCGGCTATGCGGTGCCCGGTACGGTCATCGCAGTCGGCGTGCTGATCCCGCTCGGCGCCCTCGACAACTTCATCGACCAGACGGCGCGGGCCGCGCTCGGCAACGGAACCGGCCTCGTCTTTTCCGGCGGCGTCATCGCGCTGCTCTACGCCTATCTCGTGCGCTTCCTCGCTGTCGCCATGGGGCCGGTCGAATCCGGCCTGCACAAGATACCCGGAACGTTCGATGCCGCGGCCCGCACGCTCGGGGCGACCACGCGCGAGGTCGCGCGGGTGATCCATGTGCCGCTGATGCGCCGCTCGCTGCTGACCGCCGGCCTTCTCGCCTTCGTCGACGTGTTGAAGGAACTGCCGGCCACCGCCATCGTCCGCCCGTTCAATTTCGATACGCTGGCGGTCAGGGTCTACAATCTCGCCTCCGACGAGCGGCTGGCACAGGCGTCGACCGGCGCGCTGGTCATCGTCGCCGTCGGCCTCGTTCCGGTGATCCTCATCACCCGCATGGTTGCGCGGGAGCAGGCCACCGGCGGGCGGAGCGGAACCTAGAGGTCTCACAGTATCGCGTTTTGCGCGCTGTTCGCGCTTCTCGTCACGCGAACCGGCACTCACTTTCCTCGAAAATTCTTCAGCGCCGGGCGCGAAAGAAATCCCTGAGGAGCAGGGAAGCGGCCGTCTCGCCGATGCCGCCATAGACCTCGGGCCGATGGTGGCAGGTGGGGTCCGAATAGAGGCGCACGCCGCTCTCCACCGCTCCGCCTTTCGGATCGGCCGCGCCGTAATAGAGCCGGCGGATGCGCGCGAAAGAGATCGCCGCCGCGCACATCGGGCAAGGCTCCAGCGTCACATAGAGGTCGCAGCCGGGGAGCCTTTCGCTGCCGAGGGCCTCGCAGGCGGCGCGGATCGCCACGATCTCCGCATGGGCGGTCGGGTCGTGGTCCTGCATGGTCCGGTTGCCGGCGCGGGCGATGATCCGCCCCTCGCTGACGATCACCGCGCCGACCGGAACCTCGCCGCGCGCGGCGGCTGCTTCGGCCTCGCCAAGCGCAATCTCCATGGGCTTTCCGGCCGAATCGGGGGGATCACTCGCCATCGGGCATCGTTCGTGCTACATCGCGCCATTCCTGCCGGGGCGCCCGGCCGCGCACGCCGGATGGCGCCGCGACAACCCGATCCCACGAGATACCTATGCCCCGCAAGCGCGACGATGATCGTCCGGCCGTCAGCCGGACGCGGAAAACCGATTCCGAGGCCCCGAAAAGGACCCTCAAGGCCGCCGCCGAGGTCGTGACCGAGACGCCGAAGCGCGCGAAGAAGGTCGCCGCCGCCGAGGTGGTCGCCGAGACCCCGAAGCGCGCGAAGAAAGCCGCTGCCGCAGAGGTCGCGGTCGAGGCTCCCAAGCGCACGAAGAAGACCGCCGTCGCAGAGGTTGCGGCCGAGGCTCCCAAGCGCACCAAGAAAGCCGTCGTCGCAGAGGTTGCGGCCGAGCCGGCGGCGGAGAAGCCGAAGCGCAAGAAGGCTGCCGCCGAGCCCGTGGAGGCGCCGGTTGCGGTCGAAGTGGCCGAGACGGCGCCGAAGGCCAAGCGTCGCGCCAAGAGCGAAGCTCCGGCCGTTGCCGCGGCCGAGCCCGAAGCCGCTGCTGCCAAGCCGTCCAAGCGCGCGAAGAAGGCTTTCGAGCCGCTGAGCGAGGCCCTGCTGCCCGAGGACGTTCCCTCCTTCCTCGACGATATCGACGAAGATCCGGTGGTGAAGGCGCTGGCCGCCGAAGCCGGCATCGACAAGCCCAAGCGCGCCGAGCGCGGCCGTGATGACGACGACCGCCGTCCGCGTGGCCGTGACGACAAGCCGCGCCGGTTCGAGGATCGCGGCCGTGACGACAAGCCGCGCTTCCGCGACCGCGAGGACCGCAACAGCGTGCCGCGCGAGCGTGACCGCTCGTTCGAGCCGGTCAATCGCGGCGAGGAGCGCATCGCGCGCGTCCTGGCGCGTGCCGGCCTCTGCTCCCGCCGCGAGGCCGAGGAGTGGATCGAGGCGGGGCGCGTCAGCCTCAATGGCGAGATCCTGACTTCGCCCGCGACCAACGTCACCGAGCGCGACGTGATCCTGGTCGACGGCGAGCGGCTGCCGGAGCGCGAGCGCACCCGGCTCTGGCTCTATCACAAGCCCGCCGGCCTCATGACGACGACCAGCGACCCGGAAGGCCGCGCCACGATCTTCGACAACCTGCCGGAAGACCTGCCGCGCGTGGTCACAGTCGGCCGCCTCGACATCAACACCGAGGGCCTGCTGCTGCTCACCAATGACGGCGGCCTCGCGCGGGTTCTCGCCCTGCCCGCCACCGGCTGGCTGCGCCGCTATCGCGTGCGTGCGCACGGCACCATCGACCAGGCGACGCTTGACAGCCTGCGTCACGGCATCGAGGTGGACGGCATCGAATACGGGCCCATCGAGGCCGAGCTCGACCGGATCCAGGGCGCCAATAGCTGGCTGACCCTGTCGCTGCGCGAAGGCAAGAACCGGGAGGTCAAGAACGTCCTTGGCGCCGTCGGCCTCGACGTGAACCGGCTGATCCGCGTCTCGTTCGGACCGTTCCAGCTCGGCGAACTGGCCGAGGGCCAGGTCGAGGAAATCCGCACCCGCGTGCTCCGTGATCAGCTCGGCGAGGAACTGTCCGAACTGGCCGGCGTCGAGTTCGACCGGCCGGTCTTCGAGCGCGTCGGCGAGCGCGAGGAGCGTGGCGGACGCGGCGGACGGCAGCAGCGCGACGAGCGCCCGCGCCGGTCGGAGGGACGCGACGAGCGGCCCCGCAGCTTCGAAGATCGCGGCGACAGGCCGAAGCGGTTCGGCGACCGCGACGAGCGTCCGGGCCGCTTCGGCGACCGGGATGACAGGCGCGGCAAGTTCGGTCGCGACGACGACCGGCGCGGCTCATTCGGCCGCGACCGCGAGGATGGCGACCGGCCGCGCGGCAAGAGCCCGGAACACAAGTTCGGCAATCGCGCCCGCATCTGGCGCGACGGCGAGGCCGTGCAGTTCGGGCCGCGCAACAAGGCGCGCCCTGGCTACAAGGGTGAGCGCGATGCCGGCGACGGCGGCGAGCGCGACTTCAAGCGCGGCGCGCCCGTGACCGATTCCAAGGGCAGGCGCGTGCGCGTCGAGAAGGTCGGCGGCGACGATCAGGCGGTGCGCGAGGAGCGGCGCTTCGACGAGCGTCCGCGCGGCGATTTCAAGCCGAGAGGCGACTTCAAGCCGCGGGGCGATCGTCCTTTCGGCGACCGTCCGCCGCGGGATCGCGACGGCGATGCGCCGCGCCGTGATTTCAAGCCGAGGGGCGACTTCAAGCCGAGGGGCGACCGCCCGTTCGGCGACCGGCCGCCGCGGGACCGCGATGGCGACGAGCGTCCGCGCCGTGACTTCAAGCCGAGGGGCGACCGCCCGTTCGGCGACCGTCCGTCCCGCGACGGCGACGAGCGCCCGCGCCGTGACTTCAAGCCGAGGGGTGACCGCCCGTTCGGCGACCGGCCGTCCCGCGACGGCGACGAGCGTCCGCGTCGTGACTTCAAGCCGCGGGGAGATCGTCCGTTCGGCGACCGTCCGCCCCGGGATCGCGACGGGGACCGCCCGCGGGAGTTCAAGCCCTGGGGAGACCGTGATCGCGGCGACCGCCCGGAGCGCGGCGACAGGCCGGAGCGCAGCTTCAAGCCGAGGGGCGACCGCTCGTTCGACGACCGTGGCGGCGACCGGCCCCGCGGAAAGTCCTTCGGTGACAGGCCCAGCGGCGGCAAGTCCTTCGGCGGCGGCAAATCGTTCGGGGGCAAGTCCTTCGGTGGTGGCAAGTCCTTCGGCGGCCGCAGCGAAGGCCGGCCGGGCGGCGACCGTCCGCGCGGCGGCAAGCCCGGTGGCGGCAAGCCGTTCGGCAAGGGCCGTCCGGGTGGCGGCGGCCGGGACCGCTAGCCCTTGCGGGTTGTCGGGGGACAGTTTCGCGGCCGCACCCTGGCCGCGCCGAAGTCGGACGCCATCCGCCCGACTTCGGATCGCCTGCGCGAAAGCCTGTTCAACGTCCTCGCCCATGGCTACGACGACGTCTGCGATGGCGCGCGCGTGCTGGACCTGTTTGCAGGCACCGGCGCGCTCGCCATCGAGGCCCTGTCGCGCGGAGCGGTCTATGCCGCCATGGTGGACCAGAGCGCGGAGGCGCGCGGCCTGATCCGCGCCAATGTCGATGCGCTGGGGCTGTCGGGCATTACCGGCCTTCTGAAGCGCGACGCGACCAAGCTCGGCCCGCTCGCGCCCTTCGAGCGCTTCTCGCTCGCCTTCCTCGATCCGCCCTATCGCAAGGGTCTCGCCGAGCGCTGTCTCGACAGCCTCGCGAGCGGCGGCTGGCTGACGGCCGATGCGCTGGTCGTGGTCGAGGAAGCGGCGGACGTCGCTGTCGCAACGCCCGCCGCATTCAGTATCGTCGAGAGGCGCGAGGCTGGCGACACGCAGCTTCTGTTCCTGCGGCCGGCCTGATCCGGCGCACTACTTTCTCAGGAGATCGCGGATCTCGGCGAGCAGCGTCACCTCGGCCGAGGGCGGGGGCGGCACGGCGGGGGCTGTCGCTGCTTCGGCCTTCTTCATCCGGTTCATCGCCTTGATCACCATGAACAGGACGAAGGCGATGATCATGAAGTTGATCGCGATGGTGATGAACTTGCCGTAGGCGATCACCGCGCCCTGCTTCTGGGCGTCGACGAGGTTGGTCGCATTCACTGCGCTGGAGAGCGGCAGGAAATAGTTGGTGAAGTCGAAACCGCCGATCGCGCCGAGGATCGGCATGAACAGGTCGCCGACCACCGATTCGACAATCTTGCCGAAAGCCGCGCCGATGATTACGCCGACGGCGAGGTCGACGACATTGCCCTTAAGGGCAAATTCCTTGAATTCCTGCAGCATCGCCATGATTCGACTCCTGTCCTTGCCCAAGGCGGACGAACGACGATCCGCGATCCGGCTGAGCTTGGCAATGCCACAAGGGAGCCATTCCGCCGGCAATGGACAGGGGCGAGGCCGCGTGGGAACCTCGCCTGCCGCCCCGGAGGCCCGCCGGAACCTGCCATGAGACACCTGCCATGAGCATGGGCTTCGTCATCATCGTCACGGCGCTCGCCTATCTCGGAGCGCTGTTCCTCGTCGCCTATTGGGGCGACCGTCGGCGCGCGCGCGAGCAGGCGCTGCGGCAGAGCCAGGCCTGGATCTATCCGCTCTCGCTTGCGGTCTACTGCACGTCCTGGACCTTTTTCGGCTCGGTGGGCCTCGCCTCGCGCAACGGCTTCGACTTCCTCGCCATCTATGTCGGGCCGATGCTGCTGTTCGTGGCCTTCTGGCCGCTGATCCTGCGCGTCGTGCGCATCGCCAAGACGCAGAACATCACGTCCGTCGCGGATTTCATCGGCGCACGCTACGGCAAGAGCCAGGCGGTCGCCGCCATGGTCTGCCTGATCGTCACCGTCGGCACGATCCCCTATGTCGCGCTGCAGCTGAAGGCCGTCTCGGCCTCGCTGATGACGACGATCAAGCCCGACGAGATCGTCAACGTCACCCACGAACTGCCGTTCTTCGGCGACATCGCGCTAGTGGTGGCCATGGCGATGGCGGCCTTCGCCATGCTGTTCGGCACGCGCCATGCCGATGCGACCGAGCATCAGGACGGGCTGATCCTCGCGGTCGCGGCCGAATCCATCGTCAAGCTGGTCAGCTTCCTCGCCATCGGCATCTACGTGACCTACGTGATGTTCGACGGGTTCGGCGACCTGTTCGGCCGCGCCGCCGCCCGGCCGGACATCATGGGCGCGGTGATCCGCTGGCCGGACGCCACAACCTTCCTGACCATGAGCGTGCTGTCGTTCTGCTGCGGCATCCTGCTGCCGCGCATGTTCCATGTCGGCGTGGTCGAGAACCATTCGGAGAGCGAGATCAGGCGGGCGAGCTGGCTGTTCCCGGCCTATCTCGTCCTGATCAACATCTTCGTCATCCCGATCGCGGTGGCCGGCCTTCTCGTCTTCCCCCCCGGCACGGTGGACAGCGACATGACCGTGGTCGCGCTGCCGCTGTCGCGTGGCAACGAGATCCTCACCCTCGCCGCCTTCATCGGCGGGCTCTCGGCCGCAACCGCCATGGTGATCGTCGCCAGCGTCGCGCTGTCGATCATGATCTCGAACGACATGGTCATCCCGGCGCTGCTCAATCTGCGCGGCCGTCTGCCCTCGGCGCAGGGCGGATCGGACGAGCGCAGCGATCTAGGGCCCACCATCCTGAAGATCCGCCGGACGATCATCCTCGGCGTCATGATCGCCGCCTATCTCTATTACCGGATCGCCGGCGACGCGCAGCTCGCTTCCATCGGCCTCCTGTCCTTCGCCGCGGTCACGCAGCTCGCGCCGTCCTTCTTCGGCGGCCTGTTCTGGCGGCGCGCGACGGCCCGCGGCGCGGTCGTCGGCATGGCGGCGGGCCTCGTGATCTGGACCTATACGCTGCTCCTGCCGATGCTGGTCACGACCGGCGCGCTGCCTCAGAGCCTCGTGTCGGACGGGCCGCTCGGGATCGGCTGGCTCCGCCCGCAGGACCTGTTCGGGCTGACCGGCCTGCCGCCGCTCGCCCACGGCGTCTTCTGGTCGCTGCTGGTCAACATGACGCTGTTCGTCGGCCTGTCGCTACTGCGCCGGCCGTCGAGCATCGAGACGCTGCAGGCCAATGTCTTCGTGCCGGTGGAGCAGGCGGACTATGCGCCGTCGTTCCGGCTCTGGCGCTCGGCCATCACGGTCGACGAGGTCCGCAGCACGGTGGCCCGCTATCTCGGCGCCGAGCGCACCACGGCGGCCTTCGAGAGCCATGCGGTGGAGCGCGGCGTGCCGCTGGAGGGGCAGGCCGAGGCCGACATCGACCTGCTGCGCTATTCGGAGCGCCTGCTCGCCTCGGCCATCGGCACGGCCTCCTCGCGCCTCGTCCTGTCGCTGCTGCTGAAGAAGCGCTCGGTGTCGACCACCGACGCGCTCAAGCTGCTCGATGATGCCAATGCCGCCATGCAGTACAATCGCGAGGTGCTGCAGACGGCGCTGGAACATGCCCGGCAGGGCGTCAGCGTCTTTGACAATGACGGGCAGCTGATGGTGTGGAACCGCCCCTTCGCGGAGGTGCTCGCCCTGCCGCCCGAGACGCTTCACATCGGCGCGGGGTTCGACCGCATCCTGCAGGCCCTCGCCGTCCGCGGCGAGTTTGGTCCGGGCGATATCGAGATGCTGGTGGCCGACAGGGTGCATCGCCTGCTGAATTCCGACGAGCCGCAGATCGAGCGCCTGGCACGGCTCGGCCTCGTGCTCGAAATCCGCGCGGCGCGCCTGCCGGACGGCGGCGTGGTCACGACCTATACGGACGTCACCGCCTCGGTCGCCGCGGCGGAGGAACTCGGCCGCGCCAACGAGACGCTGGAGCGCCGCGTGCGCGAACGCACCGAGGAACTGACCCGGCTCAACGGCGAACTGGCGCAAGCCAAGTCCGAGGCGGACGAGGCGAACCTGTCGAAGACCCGCTTCCTCGCCGCGGCCAGCCACGACATCCTCCAGCCGCTCAACGCCGCGCGGCTCTACACGACCAGCCTCGTGGAGCGCGGCAACGAGGGCGACGAGAAGCGCCTGATCGAGAATGTCGATGCCTCGCTGGAGGCGGTTGAGGAGATCCTCGGCGCGCTGCTCGACATCTCGCGCCTCGATGCCGGTGCGATGAAGCCGGAGATCGCCAGCTTCCGCATCGACGAGCTGTTCCGCCAGCTCGCGGTCGAGTTCTCGCCTCTCGCCGAGCAGAAGGGCCTGAAGCTGACCTTCATGGCCTCGTCGCTGGCGATCCATTCGGACCGGCGGCTGCTGCGCCGGCTGCTGCAGAACCTCGTCTCCAACGCGATCAAATATACCAAGAGCGGCGGCGTCCTCGTCGGCTGCCGGCGGCGCGGCAAACGCCTGTCGCTGGAGGTCCACGATACCGGACCGGGCATCCCGCAGAACAAGCAGCGCATCATCTTCCACGAGTTCCAGCGGCTTGAAGCCGGCGCCAAGACCGCGCGCGGCCTCGGCCTCGGCCTGTCCATCGTCGAGCGCATCGCGCGCGTGCTGGAACATCGCCTGACGGTGAAATCGAAGGTCGGCAAGGGCTCGTCCTTCTCGGTGGCGGTGCCGATCGCCCCTGCCCTGCCGGCGGTTGCTCCGGGACCGGCTCCGACGCCGATCGCGGCCGCGCCGCTGGACGGGCTGATCGTGCTCGCCATCGACAACGAGCCGAAGATCATAGAGGGCATGAAGGCGCTGCTGCGTGGCTGGGGCTGCCACACCATCCCCGCCTCCGGCTGGCGCGATGTCCACGACGCGCTCAACGAGAGCCTCGTCATCCCCGACGTGGTGATCGTCGACTACCACCTCGACGAGGGCAACGGCCTCGATGTCGTGACCCAGCTCCGCTGGCGGTTCGGCAATTCATTGCCCGCCATCCTCGTCACCGCCGACCGCAGCCAGGAGGTGCGCGAGCGGGCGCAGGAGCGCAACGTCCACCTCCTGAACAAGCCACTGAAGCCGGCCGCGCTGCGCGCCCTGCTCACCCAGTGGCGGGTGCAGAAACAGGCCGCGGAATAGGCGTCAGCCGGCGCAGGCCGCGACCATGAACTGCTCGATGCGCGCCATGCACCTGTCGGTGTTCGTGCCCGGGAAGCCGATGAACACGTGGCAGCCCGCCGGATAGGCTTCGAACTCCGCCCTGTTGCCGGCCGCCGCCCAGCGCGAGGCCATGAACAGGCTGTCGTCGACGAGCATGTCGCGCGTGCCGACAGTGAACAAAGCCGGCGGCAGGCGCTTGAGGTCCGCATGCAGCGGCGAGATGTCGGGATCGCGGACGTCGCCGCCGCGCAGCAGGAAGTGGCGGACGAACATCTCGATATCGCGCGTCGTCAGGACCAGCTTTTCCGCGCCCCACCGGCGCGCGGAGGGGGTCATGGCGAGGTCGTAGCAGCCGGCATGCAGGTTCGCCGCGTGGAACGGCATGATGCCATGGCGGTCGCGCAGCCTGAGCAGCGTCACCGCCGAGAGGTGTGCGCCTGCGCTCTCGCCGCCGATCACCAGCCTGTCGGTGCCGAAGCGCGCCTTCGCCTCGCGGGCGATCCATAGCGCCGCGTCTTCGCAGTCGTCGGGACCGTAGGGATAGGGGAATTCCGGCGCGAGGCGGTAATCGACCGAGACGCAGGCCATGCCCGCGCGGTCGGCGAAGCGCTCCAGCCAGGCATCCTGTCCGTCCACGCTGCCGAGCACCCAGCCACCGCCGTGAATGTGCAGATAGACGCCCTTCGGCTCGGCAGGCGCGATGACGCGCAGGTCTATCGGCCCGTGCCGGCCCTCGATTGTCAGCGTCGTCGCGCGCGGCGACAGGATCGGCGCCGGGAAGGCGGCGCGCCCCTCGCGGCGCATCTCGCGGATGATCGCGGGCGCCCGTGTCCAGTTGTCCCAGTTCTCCAGCCGCTTGAGGATCGCCGCATTGACGGCGAGCGCGTCGGCCGGGGCATTGGCGGGATCGAAGGGCGAAGGATCGAAGACGAGGGAATTGAAGGCGAGGGAATTGGAGGCGACAGAATCTGACATGGGCACCCGCCGGTTGCAGGGCGGCGATCAAAGCGCGCCAGAGCCTCTGCCGCAAGGCGATCACATGGATGCGGGCCCCTCGCCTACCGCCGGCCGAACAGCCGCTCGATATCGGCCAGCGACAGGGAGACCGAGGTCGGCCGGCCGTGATTGCATTGGGAGGAACCGGGCGTCGCCTCCATCTCGCGCAGCAGCGCATCCATCTCGGCAGGCTTCATTAGCCGTCCGGCGCGCACGGAGCCGTGGCAGGCCATGCGCGAGGCAACCGCGAGCAGCCGCTGCTCCAGCGGATCGGTCGTGTCCCATTCGGCGAGATGCTCGGCAAGGTCGCGGGTCAGCGCTTCGGCATCGACCTCGCCCAGAATGGCCGGCGTCTCGCGGACGGCGACCGCGCCCGGCCCGAACCCCTCGATGACGAGGCCGAAAGCGGCGAGATCGTCGGCGCGCGCGAGCAAGCGGGCCGCATCGGCCGGGTCGAGTTCCACGACGACCGGGATCAGCAGGGCCTGCCGGGCGATGCCCGCCTCGGCCATGTGCCGCTTCATGCGCTCATAGACGAGCCGCTCGTGGGCAGCGTGCTGGTCGACGATGACGAGGCCGTCGCGGGTCTGGGCCAGGATATAGGTGCCGTGGAGCTGCGCGCGGGCAGCACCGAGCGGCAATTCCGCGACTGCCTCCGCCACGGGTTCGGTGGCCGCGCGGGCATCCGCTGCGGGGGCCATGTCCATCACGAAGACCGGCTGGGCGCTCTCTGCAAAACCGCCAAGGGGCCGGAAGGCGCTCGCGCGCCAGTCGCGCGCTGTCGAGTATCCAGCACGCCCGGATGGCGTGCGGAAGGCGGTGACAGTCGCCGTGCCGAGGGTCGAGGCGGTGGTCGGCGCAGCGCGCGCGACGGCATCGCGGATCGCGCCGACGATCAGGCCGCGCACCAGCGCCGAATCGCGGAAGCGCACCTCGGTCTTGGCCGGATGGACGTTGACATCGACCTCGTGCGGGTCGAGCTCGATGAACAGCACCGCCGCGGGGTGCCGGTCGCGCGGCATCACGTCGGCATAGGCGCCGCGGATCGCGCCGAGCACGAGACGGTCGCGGATCGGCCGGCCGTTGACGAACAGGAACTGGCTGGCGGCCGTCGCCTTGTTGAGGGTCGGCAGTCCCGCGAAGCCGTAGAGCCTGACGCCGAGCCGCGCGACATCGACGGCAAGCGCATTGGCGGCGAAGTCGCGGCCCAGCACGTCGCCGATGCGGGCGAGCAGGCCGGCCTCGCCGAAGGGCTGGGCGGGCCAGTTCCGCGTGCCGCCGTCATCGTCGGCGAGCGACATGGCGACGGTCGGATGGGAGAGCGCCAGCCGCTTGACGACATCGGCAATGGCCGCTGCCTCGGCGCGGTCGCTCTTGAGGAATTTCAGCCGCGCGGGCGTCGCCGAGAACAGATCCTCGACATCGATCCGCGTGCCTTTGGCGAGCGCCGCCGGCATGGCCTCGCCCTTCGCGCCGGCATCGACGGTGAGCGCCCAGGCATGGGGCTCGCCGGCATGGCGCGTGGTGAGGGTCAGGCGCGCAACCGCGCCGATGGAGGGCAGCGCCTCACCGCGGAAGCCGAGGGTGCGGATGTCGAGCAGGTCGTCGCTGCGCAGCTTGGAGGTCGCGTGCCGCTCGACGCAGAGCTCGAGGTCGTCCCGCGTCATGCCCGAGCCATCGTCGGTGACGCGGATCAGGCGGCGCCCGCCGCCGCCCGCGACGACATCGATTCGCGACGCGCCGGCATCCAGCGCGTTCTCGGTGAGTTCCTTGACGACCGCAGCCGGCCGCTCGATCACCTCGCCGGCGGCGATGCGGTTGACGATGCCTTCGGGAAGCTGGCGGACGCTCATCGCCCCATCCTAGCGGTTCGCGCCGTTCCCGTCAGGAACGGTCGCGGATCAGCGCTCTGAGGCCCTGACCGATACCGGGCTTGCGCGGCTCGGCGCGCGATGCGGCGCCCGACGCCAGCACCGCTGCGCCGAGGGTCTGCGGCGCGGCTGCCGGCTGGCGAACCTCGGGCTGGCGTATATCGGGCCGGTTGCGGGCCGCAGGCGCCGCGGACATGCCTGCCGGTTCCGCGCCGGTGAGGACATCGGCACGCACCGGGCGTGGCGGCGAAAACAGCAGCCCCTGCGCGAAGCGCACCTCATAGTCGAGCACGTCGACCACCATGGCCTCGCTGTCGATGCCCTCGGCGATCAGGTCGAGCCCGTAGCGGGCGAAGAGCCCGGCAAGATCGGCGACATGGATCTCGGCGCCGGCATCGGTCGCGCGCGAGATCATCAGGTCGGCCGGCACCTTCACATAGCGGAAGCCCTTGTCGGCGAGGTCGCGCGGCTCGATCCGGAGGTCGCGGACGCCGTCCATGGAAAAGCGGAAGCCCTTGTCCGACAGCGCGCGCAGCGTCTCGACATCAAGCGGCGACAGCGAGCGGACGGCCTCCTGCTCCACGCCGATGACCAGCGATCCCGCGATGGACCGCGCGGCCTCAAGCGAGGCGACAAGCTCGGTGGAAAAGGCGGCATCGGCGAGCGAGGAACCGGCCACGTCGCAGAACAGGCTGACGTCGCGGTTGCGCGCCGTCAGGCGGCGAACCACCTGGATGCAGCGGCCGAGGATTTCAGCATCCAGCCCCGGCATCAGCCCGGATTCGTCGGCGAGCCTGCGATAATCGGCCGGCGAGAAGACCGCCCCCTCGGCGCTGCGCAGGCGCACCGAAGCCTGATAGGCGCGCACCTTGCGCTGCGGCAGGGTGACGACCGGCTGGAGGAAGAGTTCGTAGCGCTTGGCGCTGATCGCCTCGTCGATGATCGAGATGGCGTCGGACCGCGACAGGCCGGCAAAGGCGGCCGGCAGATCGTCGTGCCGGTGCGCCGGCGCCTTCTGCCTGTCGAGTTGGCGCTGCAGCACTTCCGCCTCGCGGCGCAGGGCGGGGGCAGCGGCGGATGCAGGCGTGGCGGCGGGTTCGGCCGGGGCTGTCGCCCGGCGCGGCTCGGCTGCCGGAGCGGGCTCGTGCCGCACCGCCCGGACAGGCTCGATGTCCGCCGGCGCGGCCGCGCGCAGGATCGCCGCCTCGTGGATCTGCAGCGTTTCGGCGAACTGCTTCACCAGATGGCCGAGTTCCCTCATCTCCTCGGCGATCGGCTGGGTCGCGGCCTTGGCCTGTTCCGGGCCGGAGGCCTCGACCTTCTCGATGCGGCGCGCCATGTCCTCGACGTCGCGCGCAAGGCCGGTGGTGGAGCGCGCGAGATCCGCGAGCCGCGCCTCGACGGCGAGGCGATCCGTGGATCGCTGCGCGCCGAACTGGCCGATCACCATGGCAAGCAACAGGCCGAGCCCGACGGCCGCAGCCGCGCCCGCCTCGACGGCGGCGACAGCATAGGCCAGCACGGCGGCCGAAGCGGCGATCGCCACCATGCAGAGCGCGATGAAGTAGGAACCCGAGCGGGGCATGGCGGGACGGGACGGTCGCTTCTGGTTGAACTTCCGCGAACCTTGCCCCGAATCCGTCTGATTCGTCTCGCCCGCGCACCGCGTTGCGGCCGGATATCCAAGGCCATAGCCTCGTGCGCCTCGAACCGGGAGAGACGCCATGCCGACCTTCTTCAATCCGCCTACCATCCACGCCCCCGCCCCGAGTTATCGGCACGGAGCGCTGCATGCCCTTTCGGGCCGGCGGCTGGTCATTTCGGGGCAGGTCGGCGTCCGGCCGGACGGCTCGACCGCGCAGGGGCTCGAGGCCCAGTTCGCGCAGAGCCTCGACAACCTGATCGCCGTGATCAAGGCGGGCGGCATGGCCATCGGCAACCTGACCAAGATCGTCACGCTGGTCACCGTTCCCGATGCCCTGGCGACCTTTCGCGAGGTGCGGGCGCGCAAGCTCGGCGACCATGTTTGCGCTGCAACCTACATCCAGGTCGCGGGACTGGCCCGGCCCGAATTTCTGGTCGAAATCGAGGGCGAAGCCGTCCAAGACTGATGCAATCGATGGAACAAGTCCTCCGCCTTTGGTCTTATTGCGTTGCAGCATGAAGGCCGAAACAGTGTCGGCCCTTCCTGAGGAGGCACGCCGATGCCGACGCGTTCGATCCGTTCCCTGGCTTTCGAAGACCTCTCCGTGGGTCTGTCGGAGCTGGTGTTCAAGACGGTCACCGACCAGGACGTGGTCGGGTTCGCCGATATTTCCGGCGACCAGAACCCGATCCACCTCAACGAGCTCTATGCCTCGAAGACGCGGTTCGGGCAGCGCATCGCGCACGGCCTCTATACCGCGAGCCTGATCTCGGCAGTGATCGGCACGCGGCTGCCGGGGCCGGGCGCGGTCTATCTGTCGCAGACCTTGAACTTCAAGGCGCCGGTGAAGATCGGCGATGTCGTGCGGGTGCATGTCGAGGTCGCCGAACTGATCGATGCGCGCCAGCGCGCCCGCCTCGTCTGCGAATGCGCGGTCGATGCGACGGTGGTGCTGGATGGCGAGGCCATCGTGCGCGTGCCCTCGCGCGCGGAAGTCCTCGCCGCCGCTTGACGCGCCGGACGGCGCTCGGCAGGGTCCGGCGGCCTTCGACCGGACCCCTTTTGCCAAGACCGTCATGCCCCTGATCCTGCCGCCACCGCGGCCGCCCGCTGATTTTCCGGTCGTCACCCGCGGCCGCCGCCTGCCCGAACCGCTGCGCGGCGGCGTCGTGGCGGTGGGCAATTTCGACGGCGTGCATCTCGGGCACCGGCATGTCCTGGGGAAAACGCGGGCGCTTGCCGCCGGCGACTCCCGCCCGGCCGTGGCGCTCACCTTCGAGCCGCATCCGCGCGCCTTCTTCCAGCCGGCACAGCCGATGTTCCGGCTGACCGACGAAGCCGCCAAGACGCGCCTGCTCGCAGCCGAGGGCATCGACGCCGTCGCGGTCGCCGCCTTCGACGCCGATTTCGCGGCGCTTTCCGCCGATCAGTTCGTCGGCGAGGTGCTGGTCGACTGGCTCGGCGCCGGCCATGTCGTCATCGGGCGCGATTTCCACTACGGCGCGCGCCGTGGCGGCTCTGCGGCAACCCTGCGGGAAGCGGGTCTGGTGCAGGGCTTCGAGGTCACCGAGGTTGGAGCTCTATTGCGCGAGGGTGCGCCCGTCTCGTCCTCCTCGATCCGCACGGCGCTGTCCCGCGGCGATACCGACACGGCCCGCGACCTGCTCGGGCGCAACTGGTTCGTCACCGCCGAGGTGATCCATGGCGACAAGCGCGGGCGTATCCTCGGCTATCCCACCGCCAACCTGCGCCTCGCGCCGGGCACCGACCTGCGCTTCGGCATCTATGCCGTGAAGGTCGGCGTCGACGGCGTCTGGCGGGACGGCGTCGCCAGCTTCGGGCGCAGGCCGACCTTCGACAACGGCGCGCCGCTGCTGGAGGTTCACGTCTTCGACTTCGCAGGGGATCTCTATGGGCAGAGCGCCGACGTCGTGTTCGCCGGCTTCATCCGCGACGAGCTGAAATTCGATGGAATCGAGGCGCTGGTGGCGCAGATGGACCGGGACAGTCTTGCCGCCCGGGACATCCTGAAACCGGCATGACGCAAAGGAATTACAGATAGACGCCGCTTTTTGACGGCCAGCGGTAACAGGGTGCCGTATGGTTTCCAGTCCCTTAACCATTCTTCCCACAACTGGAAGCGCTCCCATCACGAGGAACGCTCCGCAATGCTTTCCCGCCTTCCAGCACTCCGCATCGGCACGAAATCGGTCGCCTTCGTCGTCGGCCTGCTCGTCTTTACCGGCGTTCTCACTATCGTTGCCGGCTGGTCGCTCCTCCAGCAGCGCAACGAGCAGACGGCTCTGAGCGAGGCCCGCACCAACCTCCGCACGCTGGCGGTCCTGTTCCAGGCCGCCCATCCGGAAGCCCGCTTCAGCGCCAATGACGAGCGGGTGACCGAGGTTCGGATGCCGGCCATGCCGGCCTTCGCGGACCACGCGATCGTCGACCGGACGGCCCAGGCGGTCGGCGGCAACGCGACCATCTTCGTCACCGACGACAAGGGCGCCTATGTCCGGCGGACCACCAATGTGAAGAAGGAGAACGGCGACCGGGCCGTCGGCACGCAGCTCGCGCCCGACCATCCCGCCCATCCGTTCCTGCGCCAGGGTCAGCCCTATTACGGGCCGGCGCAGCTGTTCGGGCGGTCCTTCTACACCGCCTATCACCCGGTGATGGGCTCCGCGGGCAATGTCGCGGGCGTGCTCTATATCGGCATCCCGATCGAGGATCTGCAGGCCACGGCCCGAAAGACCCTCATGACCATGATCCTGTCGCTGGTGGGTCTCGTGACCCTGCTCGGCCTCGTCGCCGCCTTCGTCGTGCGCCGCGCCGTCAGGCCGCTGGTGGCAGCGACACAGTCGCTCCAGCGCGTCGCGGCGGGCGACCTCGACGCCGACATCCCCGCGAGCGGCCGCCGCGACGAGATCGGCGATCTCTGCCGGGCGCTCACCGTCATGCGCGACAATGCCCGCGCGGCGCGCGAGGCGGAGGCCGCAAGACTGGCCGAGGCGGAGGAGCGCGGCGCCCGCGCCCGCCGGCTCGAACAAGCGATCATGGCGTTTGAGGGCACCATGGCCGAGCGCATCGCGGAGGCCAATGCCGCTGTCGGCGATCTCGACGGCAGCGCCCGCGCTTTGGGCGAGGCAGCCGGTGCCATGAGCGGCAAGGTCGGTGTCGCATCGGGCGCCACCGATGAGGCCACTGCCAACATGAATGCGGTGGCCGGCGCGTCGCAGGAGCTCGCCTCCTCCATCTCGGAGATCGGCCGCCAGGTGGCGGCATCCTCGGAGGTCGCGAGCCGCGCCGTGAAGGAGGCGGGCGACACCACTGCCCGCGTCGCCGAACTCGACAGCGCCGCCCGCAAGATCGGCGAGGTGATCGGCCTCATCAACGAGGTGGCCGAGCAGACCAATCTGCTGGCGCTGAACGCAACCATCGAGGCGGCCCGCGCCGGGGAAGCCGGCAAGGGCTTCGCGGTGGTCGCCGCCGAGGTCAAGCAGCTCGCCGGCCAGACCGCCAAGGCCACCGACGAGATCGCCTCGCAGGTCGGCCGCATGCAGGCCGCGACCAATGCGACGGTCGCCGCCATCGGCGCCATTGCGGAGACCATCGGCGCGATGGACCAGATCACCACCGCCATCGCCGCGGCGGTGGACGAGCAGCAGGCGTCGACCGCGGAGATATCGCGTTCCATCGCCGAGGCTAACGGCCATGCCGGCGATGCCCGCGCCTCGATCGCAGAGGTCAGCGGCGCAGCGGCGGATACCGGCCGCTCGGCCGGCGAGGTCGATGCGGCGGGCAGGCGCCTCGCCGCCTGTTCGGCCAGCATAGACGCCGCGCTGAAGACCTTCGTCGGCGAGGTGCGCGCCGCATAGGGCAAAAAGGTCGCATTTTCTTCACGCGAACCGGTATCCACTTCGCTCGAAAATGCTCCTGATCACGGCTGCGAATGCGCCCGATCAAAAGCCTCCATTGGAACGGCCGGAGCGTCTAGGATAACGCTCCGGCCGTTTTCTTTTGCGGGAGCCCGCCATGTATGTGCCGCCGCTGTTCGCCATGGACAAGGACGACGAGCTTCTCTCGTTCTGCCAGGCTTTTCCCTTCGCCGCCCTGATCACGGCCGGCGCGGACGGCCTGTTCGCGACCCACCTGCCGCTCGTCCTCAAGCGCGGCGAAGCGGGCGGCGGGAATGCCTTTTTCGGCCATCTGGCGCGCGCCAACCCGCACTGGCAGCGCGTGCCGGACGGGTCCGAGGCGCTGCTGATCTTCTCGGGACCACAGGCCTACGTGACCCCGTCCTGGTATGCGACCAAGAAGGAAACCGCCAAGGTGGTGCCGACTTGGAACTACGCCGTCGTTCATGCGCGCGGCACGGTGTCGTGGCCGAGCGACGCTGCTTTCCTGCGCGAGAACCTTGCCGATCTGACTGACCAGCACGAGGCGAAGTTCGAGCACCGCTGGGCCCTGTCGGATGCTCCCGACGATTTCGTGGCGATGCAGATGCGCGCAATCGTTGGAATGCGGTTCGAGATCACGGCCCTCGAGGGCAAGGTGAAGATGAGCCAGAACCGGCCGGCGGCGGATGTCGACGGCGTCGTTGAGGGCCTTGCCGGCACGGCCGACCCGATGGACAGGGAAGTCGGGCGCTGGGTGGAGAAGAACCGGCGGCGCTGATCAGCCGAGGCCGAAGGCGCGCGCCAGCGAAGCCGCGATCAGGCCGGCGAGCAGGATCAGGCCGGCATACTGGTTGGACTTGAACAGCCTGAGGCAGAGGTCGGGGTCCGCGATGTCGAGGCTGCGGACCTGCCAGGCCAGATGGGCGGCGAAGGCCGCCAGTCCCGCATAGGCCAGGAGCGGCGCGCCGAGCACCCAGAGCGCCGCGGCGAACATTGCGGTCGCGCCGACATAGAACGCAGCGAGGATCGGCGGCGTGCGCTCGCCGAACAGCAGGGCCGTGGAGCGGACGCCGACAATGGCATCGTCCTCGCGGTCCTGATGGGCGTAGATCGTATCGTAGCCGATGACCCACAGGATCGAGCCGGCATAGAGCAGCAGGGCCGGCGGATCGAGCCGACCGAAGGCGGCCGCCCAGCCCATCAGCGCGCCCCACGAGAAGGCGAGGCCCAGCACCGACTGGGGCCAGGACGTAATGCGCTTCATGAAGGGATAGATCGCGACGATGGCGAGCGAGGCGATACCGACCATCCACGCGAACGGATTGGCCAGCGCCAGAAGCACCAGCGCCCCCACCACGACCTGCGCGACGAGGAACAGCTTGGCCTGCCGGGCGGTGACCTGCCCCGCCGGCAGCGGCCGCGAGCGGGTGCGTTCCACCATGGCGTCGATGTCGCGGTCTACGAGGTCGTTATAGGTGCAGCCTGCGCCGCGCATGGCGACCGCGCCGATGGCGAACAGCGCCATGTGCCAGAGATTGGGCAGCGGCTGGCCCATGGCGATGGCGGCAAGCGACGCCGACCACCAGCAGGGCAGCACGAGCAGCCAGAAGCCGATGGGACGGTCGGCCCGCGCAAGCCTCAGATAAGGACGCCAGCCGGGCGGGGCCCAGTTATCGACCCACGAGCCGCGGACGGCATCGGCGACGCGGCCATCGGCGGCGGACATGCCGGATCAGAGCGCGCCGGGCGTGCGCAGATCGAGCTGCGGCCGGCGGCCGGCATTGGGCGCGAAGGGATTCGCGCCGCCGGCTTCCGCCTGCCGGCGCTGGCGGTCGAGCTGGGCGACGCCGTTGCAGGCCTGCGTGCGGTTGCGCGAGACATTGGTCATGCCGGTATTGACGTCGTTCACGACCTGCTCGGGCAGGCGGCAGAAGTCCGCATTGGTCGACACCCATTGCTGCAGGCGGCGGAACGAGTTCTGGGCGGTCGTCAGCGCCTGGCAGGCACGCTGGGCATTGGTGCGGGCCTGCTCGAAGGAGGACGGGCGGCCGCGCGGCATCGCTGCCTGCGTCTGCTTCATGACTTCCTGATGGGCCGCGATGAGCGGCTGGAACTCGGACTGGCAGATCTCGTTCGCCATGGCGGAGCCACCGGCGAACATCGCCGCGGCGAAGACGGCCAGAGGAATGCGAATTGGCAGGCGACGGCGCATCGTTCGGCCCTCGAGAAAACGTCCGCAGCGCGACGAAGGTTGCGTGAAATCGGCAGTGTTCATACCAATCGGCCGACTTCGTGGCAATGTGACGATGGGTCTCGCGTGCCGGCGCCGCATTCGGCGGCTGCCCGCGGCGGCCGAACGGACGGGCAGAACTGATGGCATCCTACGATTTCACCTCCGTTCGGCTGTTCGTGGAGGGGCCTCTCGCGGCGGGAGGCGAAATCGACAGCGGTCGCGACCAGGCCAATTATCTCCTGAATGTGATGCGCCTCGCCGAGGGCGATGCGGTGCTCGTGTTCGACGGCTCGAGCGGCGAATGGCGCGCGCGCGTGCGCAAAGAGGGCAAGAAGGCCGTCCGGCTGGTTCTGGAGGAGCAGGTGCGGCCGCAACCGGCGGCCGGCGACCTGTGGCTGCTGTTCGCGCCGCTGAAACATGCCCGTTTCGACTATCTGGTCCAGAAGGCGGTCGAGATGGGCGCCTCGCGCCTCGCGCCCGTGATCACTCAGCACACGCAGGTCGCGCGCGTGAATACGGAGCGTATGCGCGCCAACGCCGTCGAGGCGGCGGAACAATGCGGCGTTCTGGCCGTTGCCGAGTGCCATGACCCGCAACCGCTCGCAAAAGCACTGGATGGATGGCCTCCCGGCCGGCTGCTCGTCTTCTGCGACGAGGATGCCGCGCATGCCAATCCTGCCGAGGTTCTGGCCCCTTTTCGGGACCGGACCGGCGGCATTGCCGTGCTCGTCGGGCCGGAAGGCGGCTTCTCGCAGGACGAGCGGGCGATGCTGCACCGCCGCGCCGAAACGGTCGCGATCTCGCTCGGGCCGCGCATCCTGCGCGCCGACACGGCAGCCGTTGCTGCCCTCGCGGTGGTGCAGGCGGCGCTGGGCGACTGGCGCTAGTTCCGTAGAAGGTAAGGCGGGGGCTGCGCGAAGCAGCAGCGATGCTCAATCAGCCCCCCCGGTCAACGAATTTAAGTTCACGCAATCTTTCAAAGCGTTACAGAAATGCGGCAGCGCGTGTCCGGTTCGGGCCACATTTTCGCCCGCCGCTGCTTCAGCCTGTCGCACGCCGCGGCCCGGTGTGACTGGGGTCGGCCGTGGCCAAGCATCGCCGCCTCCTTGCGGTGCAAATAATCAAATTTAGCCATGATATCATGGAGATAGGTCATGACGGACACTCGTCGTTTTGGGATCGAGGAAGAATTTTTCGTGGTCGATGCGGAGACCAAGGCGGTCATGCGGCGCATGCCGCAGGGCTTTTTCACCATGGCCAAGGACCGGCTCGGAGACCGCGTGAAGAGCGAAATGCTGCAATCACAGGTCGAACTCACCAGTTCGGTCCATTCGACCGCCTCTGCGGCGCGCAACGAGGTTCAGGCCATGCGCGGCATGCTGGGCGAGGTTGCGGCGGCCCATGGCCTCGCCATCCTCGGCTCGGGCACTCATCCGACCGCGATGTGGGCGACGCAGCGGGCGAGCGAGGCGCCACGCTACGACAACGTGATGCACGACCTGCAGATGCTCGGCCAGCGCAACATCGTCTGCGGCCTGCATGTGCATGCCGAGTTCGACGACCTGTCGCGCCGCGTCGACGTGATGGGGCGGATCATGCCCTTCATCCCGCTGATCATCGCGCTGTCGACCTCCTCGCCGTTCTGGCAGTCGCGGGCGACCGGCCTGATGGGCTATCGCCTCGCCGCCTATGACGAATTGCCGCGTACGGGCCTGCCCGAACTGTTCAAGACGCAGGCGGAATACGACGACTATGTCGCCCTGCTGGTCGAGGCGCGGATCATCGAGGATTCGAGCTATGTCTGGTGGGCTGTGCGCCCGTCGCGCCGCTTCCCGACGCTGGAACTGCGCGCGCCCGACAGCTGCACCCATGTCGAGGACACGCTGGCGATCGCGGCGCTCTACCGCTCGCTGGTGCGCCACCTCCTGCGCAATCCCGACCTCAACGGCGCATTGTCGCCGGTCTCGCGAGCCATCGCACAGGAGAACAAGTGGCGGGCACAGCGCTACGGCATTCACGGCTCCTTTGTCGACGAGGTGCGGCGGACCACCATCGCGGTGCCGGACCTCATGAAGGAACTGACGGGACAGATCGCGGAAGATGCCGAGGCGCTCGGCTGCGCCGACGATCTCGCCAAGTGCCTCGACATCTGCGAGCGGGGCACGTCTGCCGACGGCCAGCTCACCGTCTGGAAGTCGGCGCTGAGCCTTGCCGAGACGCCGCATGACGCCCTGCGCGCCGTGAAAACCTGGATCGCCCACCAGACGCTCCAGTAACGGCAGCCGGCAGGGCAATTCAGAAGAGGTTGCCCTGCCCTTCCGGCCCCTTCTTCGCGGCGCGCGGTTCGGCGGGCTTGGCCGCCGGTTTCGGCGGCGGCTCGCCATCGGCGGTCGCGGCCACCCGCCCATCGGCGAACTCGATCGTGAGAGCCTGCCCGGACGCGACGGCCGATGCCGCCCGTAGCGGCTTGCCAGCGGCATCGCGAACCAGCGCGAAACCGCGGCCGAGCACGCCCTGATAGGACAGGGCCGCGAGCAGCTTCGCCGCGGCATCGAGGCGCTCGCGCCGGGTGCGCAGGATCAGGCCGAGCGCGCGCGGCGCGCGGGCGAAGACGCCGTCCAGCCGGTCGCGGGCGCGGCCGATGCGATCCGTCTGGGCGCGGGCATAGACGCCGAGCGAGCGCGACAGGCGCGCCGAGAGCGCATCGAACTGCTGCCGGCGCGTATCCGTGCGCCGGGAGAGCGCCGCCGCCGCACGGCCGCCGAAGGCATCGATCCGGTCGCGGGAGCGGTCGATCCTGAGCTTCAGCAGGCCCGGTGCGAGCCGTCCCGCCGCGCGGACGAGCCGCGTGCGATGCGCACCGGCATTGGCGGAAAGAGCGTTCGGCAGCCTCTCGGCAGCGCCATCGAGCCGCTGGCGGGCCGATTCGAGCAGCCGCTCGGCATCCGGCAGGGCGCGAACCGCAGCGCGCAGTTCGGTGCGGCGGCCCTCCATGCCGCGCACCACCGCGGCGACCATGCGCCGGCCGAGGCCGGATGCCTCCGCGATCAGTTCGGAGCGAACGGGAACCGCGATTTCGGCGGCGGCAGTGGGGGTCGGCGCACGCCGGTCGGCAGCGAAATCGATCAGCGTCGTGTCGGTCTCGTGGCCGACCGCCGAGATGAGCGGGATGCCGCTCTCGAAAGCGGCGCGCACCACGATCTCCTCGTTGAAGCCCCAGAGGTCCTCCAGCGATCCGCCGCCCCGCGCGACGATCAGCACGTCCGGCCGCGGCAGGTCGTCGTCGGGGCCGATAGCGTTGAAACCGCGGATGGCGGCGGCAACCTCCGCCGCGCTGCCTTCGCCCTGCACGCGGACCGGCCAGACCAGCACCGTGCGCGGAAAGCGATCCTCCAGCCGGTGCAGGATGTCGCGGATGACCGCGCCGGTCGGCGAGGTGACGACACCGATCACGGTTGGCAGATAGGGCAGCGGGCGCTTGCGGCCGGCGTCGAACAGTCCCTCCGCGGCGAGTTTCTTGCGCCGCTCCTCCAGCAGGGCCATGAGCGCGCCGACGCCGGCCGGCTCCAGGCTCTCGATGACGATCTGATACTTGGACGAGCCGGGGAAGGTCGTGACGCGCCCGGTGGCGATGACCTCCAGCCCCTCCTGCGGCTTGATCGGAAGGCGGCCATAGGTGCCCTTCCAGACCACCGCCTCGATGGTGGCGCGGTCGTCCTTCAGCCGGAAATAGACGTGACCGGAGCCGCTCGGTCCCTTGAAGCCGGATATCTCGCCGCGCAGGCGCACATAGCCGAAGGCGTCCTCGACCGTCCGCTTGATGGCGGCGGACAGCTCCGAGACGGAGACCTCGCGCATATTGGAGGGTGCGATGTCGGACACGCAGCGAATCCGGGTGAGTGTGGGACTCCTGTCTAGACGCTCACGGAACTGGGATGAAGCGCCATGCATATCCCGAGCCTCGAAGGACGCACCTGGCGGATGCAAGGCGACCGGCGGAGTGACCGATGAACGTGATTCTGATCGCCGGCGGTGCCCCGGAAGCGCGCGCTGAGGGCGGTAGGGCGCCGTCCGCTGCGTCACTCGGCCGGGCTTGCTTCCAACGCTTTCATGGCCCACACCCATGCCTTGCCGGTTCTGTGCGGGGCTGGCGGACGACCCCCCAATCCCATCAACGATCGGCTCGCGGGCGATCCTTTGGTGCGCGCGAGACGGAGACTGAGCGATGGCGGCCGCAATTTCGTCGGGGTATTCCATTGACGATCTCAAGACCCTGATGGCCAGGCTGCAGGATTACCGGCGTCCGCATCTCGGGCGTGCGATCTTCGAACTCGCCGTCACCGCCGGCCCCTTCGCGCTGGCCTGGGGCGCGATGGCCGCCGCTCTGAACACCGGCCATGTCTGGCTCTACGTTCTGCTGATCGTCCCCGCCGCCGGCTTCCTGGTCCGGCTGTTCCTGATCCAGCACGATTGCGGCCATGGATCGTTCTTCCCCAACCGTCACGGCAACGACTGGACCGGCCGCGTCATCAGCGTGCTGTCGCTGACAGCCTATGATCATTGGCGGCGCAGCCACGCGATCCACCACGCGAGCGCCGGCCATCTCGATCATCGCGGCATCGGCGACGTCGATACGTTGACGGTCGAGGAGTATCGCGCCCGCTCCCGCTGGGGGCGTCTGGTCTACCGGCTCTATCGCAATCCGGCGGTGATGTTCGGCCTCGGACCCGTCTATCTGTTCATGCTGCAGAGCCGCCTGCCGATCGGCTTCATGACCAAGGGCTGGCAGCCCTGGGTCAGCACCATGGCCACCAATATCGCCATCGCCGCCGCGGCCGGCCTGCTGATCTGGGTCGTCGGCATCTGGACGTTCCTGCTGGTCCACATCCCGATCGTGCTGATCAGCGCGACGGTCGGAGTCTGGCTGTTCTATGTCCAGCATCAGTTCGAGGAAACCCATTGGGCCGGCAGCGACACCTGGAGCTTCCACGAGGCCGCCTTTCACGGCAGTTCGCACTATGATCTGCCCGGCGTGCTGCGCTGGTTCACCGCCAATATCGGCATGCACCATGTGCATCACCTCGCCAGCCGTATCCCCTATTACCGCTTGCCCGAGGTGCTGCGCGACCACCCCAGGCTTCGCGATGTGGGGCGGCTCACGCTGTGGCAGAGCTTCGGGTGTGTGCGGCTGACGCTCTGGGACGAACAACGCCGCCGTCTCGTCTCGTTCAAGGACGCGCGCCGGCTCTATGGCTGAGTGGACGGCGGTCGATTCGGCGCGGCTTACCAAGAGCCGCCGCAGCAGCCTATAAGGGACCGCACTCGCCAACGGGTCCGGACTTGACGCGATGAATGTGCTTCTGATCGGCGGCGGCGGCCGTGAACATGCCCTCGCCTGGGCGCTGTCGGCGAGCCCGCTGCTGACCTCGCTGCATTGCGCGCCTGGCAATCCCGGCATTGCCGAGGTGGCGACGCCGGCGGCTGTCGATGTCGCCGACCATCCCGCCGTCATCGGCTATTGCCGCCAGAACCAGATCACCTTCGTGGTGGTGGGACCGGAAGCGCCGCTGGTCGCGGGTCTCGCGGATGATCTCGCGGCGGCGGGCATCAAGGTGTTCGGGCCGTCGAAATTCGCCGCGCAGCTCGAAGGCTCGAAGGGCTTCACCAAGGACCTCTGCCGGGAGTTCGATATTCCGACCGCGGCTTATGAGCGCTTCACCGAGGCGAATGCGGCGAGGGACTACGTCAAACGGATGGGCGCGCCCATCGTGATCAAGGCCGACGGCCTCGCCGCCGGCAAGGGCGTGGTCGTCGCCATGATGCTCGACGAGGCTCTGTCAGCCGTCGACATGATGTTCGACGGCGGGCTTGGAACGGCCGGCGCCTCCGTGGTGGTGGAGGAGTTCATGGTCGGCGAGGAGGCCTCGTTCTTCGCGCTCTGCGACGGCGACCACGCGCTGGCGCTGGCGACGGCGCAGGACCACAAGCGCGTCGGAGACGGCGATACCGGGCCGAATACGGGTGGCATGGGCGCCTATTCACCCGCCCCGGTCATGACCGAGGATATGGTGACGCGGACCATGGCCGAGATCATCCGGCCGACGCTGGCCGCGATGAAGGCCAAGGGCCACCCGTTCAAGGGCGTGCTGTTCGCCGGCCTGATGATCACGCCCGAGGGGCCGAAGCTGATCGAGTATAATTGCCGCTTCGGCGACCCGGAATGCCAGGTGCTGATGATGCGCCTGAAGGACGACCTCCTGACGCTGCTGCTCGGCGCGGCGGACCGCCAGCTCGCGACCATGAGCGCGCGCTGGTACGACGACGCCGCGCTGACCGTGGTCATGGCTGCGAACGGCTATCCCGGCACGCCCGAGAAGGGCACCGTGATCCGTGGCATCGACCGCGCGCGGGCGCTGGAAGGCGTCGAGGTGTTCCACGCCGGCACAGCGGAGAAGGATGGCGCAATCATCGCCAATGGCGGCCGCGTGCTGGCCGTGACCGCGACCGGCGCGACAGTGACCGAGGCGCAGCGCAAGGCCTACGAGGCGGTCGATCTCATCGACTGGCCCGGCGGCTTCTGCCGCCGTGACATCGGCTGGCAGGCGGTAGCGCGCGAGCAGGCGGCCCTCAGACGCGATTGACGCCGGGCGTCACGGGCAGCGCACCAGGCGGTGCGTGCGGTTCCCGCGATTCACGTAGGTCAGCCGCATCGCATTGCCCTCGACGCGGAAGACGAAACGCTCGCGATTGGTCATGCCCTCGCCCTGACACCGCGCCGCGATGCGCCATTCGGGATGCGAACCGCTGACCTGCTCGAACCGGCAGGCCCATTCAACGCCTTCGAGATTGCGGGCGCCGATGACCAGCGGCAGCTCGTCGGTTCCCACACGATTGCGGCACCAACTCGGCTGATCTGTCCAGCGGCCGACATAGCCGGGCTGGCTGGCCGGCTGCGCGAGCGCGCCGCTCCAGCCGCCCGCAACCACGGTGAGGACCGCAACCGCCATCGGAAGCGCTTTCAGGGGCATGGGGTTCTCCCTTCGCTGAAATTGCACAGTGACGTTACGTAATATCTCGCCGCCAGCACAGTGGCCGTCACCTGACGGAACGTCGCATGGCACCATTCCCGACGATCTCGGTTATGGTCTCAACGCCACGGCCAAGGAGCGCGCATGTCCACCGCCGATCTCTTCCCCGGTTTCGAATCGCACTGGATCGACACCTCCATCGGCCGCATCTTCGCGCGGTCCGGCGGATCGGGCCCGCCGCTGCTGCTGGTCCACGGTTTTCCGCAGACCCATGTCGAGTGGCACCGGATTGCGCCCGATCTGGCGAAGCATTTCACCCTCGTCCTGCCGGATCTGCCGGGCTACGGCTGGTCGGTGGCGCCGCGCGGCGGGCCGGATCATTTTCCCTATTCCAAGCGCAGCATGGCCAAGATCCTGATCGAGGCGATGGAATCGCTCGGCCATATCCGCTTCGCGGCGGTCGGCCATGATCGTGGCGCGCGGGTGACCTATCGGATGGCGCTCGACCATCCCGGCCGGGCCGAGCGGATCGCGCTCATCGACATCGTGCCGACCTATGTGATGTGGCAGCGCATCGGCGCGGCGCCCTCACCAAAGACCGAGCACTGGCTGTTCCTGTCCGGGCCGGAGGGCGTGCCCGAGGCGGAGATCGGGAAGAACCCGACCGCCTATCTGAACGCCAAGTTGGCGCTCTGGACCAAGGACGGAACGCTGTCCGCCTACGATCCGCGGGCGCTCCAGCACTACCGCGACTCCTTCAACGACCCCTCGCGCATCCATGCGGCTTGCGAGGATTACCGCGCCGGCGCGACGGTGGATCTCGTCGCCGACGAGGCCGATATCGCAGCTGGCCGCATCATCGACGTGCCGGTCCATGCCGTCTGGGGTGATGCCGGCATTCCCTCCGCGGGGGCAAGCCCGCTCGATGCCTGGAAGGCGCTCGCGCCAAAGGCGACCGGCGAGGCGGTGGATTCGGGCCATTTCGTCCCGGAGGAGAACCCGTCGGGTTGCCTCAAGGCGCTCCTGCCGTTTCTCAAGGCAACGGTGCTCGAACCGGCTTAGCCGAGGCCGACCCCCTTGCGCGCCCGCGCGCTCACCTGCGCGCGAAAAAACGGCGTCCAGCCAAGCAGCCAGCCGGACGTGCCGAGCGCCTGCCGCGACCATTTCCAGAAGTCGAACGTGTCGCGGTGATCGACGATCAGTCCGTCGCGGCAGGTCATCGCCGCCGTCACCTCGTTGACCACGGGCCGGCCGGTCTGGCCGAACGTGTATTCGGCGGTCCACTTCGTGGTCACGGTCACAGCATCGTCGGCCGTGACGTCGTAGGAGATGGCGAGGTCGGTGGCGCGACCGACCAGCACGCGCCACATGAAGCGCGCCTGCCGCGCATCGAGCCGGCCGAAGACCGGGTCCTCGAAAGTGGCCTCCTCCGCGTAGAGTTCGCCCATGGCCTTGGCGTCGCGAGCCGCGAAGGCCTCGTAGAAGGCTTCCGCCACCGCGCGGGGCGTCCTGCCGGTCATGCTTTTCCTCCCGTTTTGCGCGAGCCTGACGCGGAAGCTTGCCGCGGGCAAGCGGTCCGTGCCCACCGACCGCGCTTGACCCGCCTGCCCTCGCCGCTTAACCCGCAGGCCATGAACGACACTAGCGCCCCGCAGATCGCTCTTCCCCCCGTCATCGACAGCCTCGCGGCCATTGCCGGCGGCTACGACCTCGTCTTCTCCGATGTGTGGGGCGTGCTGCACAACGGGATGAAGGCGCATCCGGCCGCCTGCGAGGCGCTGGTCAACATCCGCAAGGCCGGTGTGCCGGTGGTGCTGATCACCAATGCGCCGCGCCAGGCGCCGGTCGTTGTCGGCCAGCTCGACCGGCTGGGCGTGCCGCGCGCCGCCTACGACGCGATCGTCACGTCGGGCGACATTTCCCGCGACTATATCCGCACCCGGCCGGGCGACCCGGTCCACCATGTCGGCCCGAAGCGCGACCTCGTCGTGTTCGAGGGGCTGGACACGCGCCTCGTGGACATCGAGCAGGCGGCCTATGTCGTCTGTACCGGCCTCGTCGACGACCGCGCCGAGACGCCGGACGATTATCGGGAGCGGCTGGAGCGGATGAAGGCTCGCGGCCTGTTCTTCCTTTGCGGCAATCCGGACAAGGTGGTCGAGGTCGGCCACGACCTGATCTTCTGCGCCGGCGCCATCGGCGACCGCTACCAGTCCATGGGCGGCGAGGTGCTCTATGCCGGCAAGCCCTACGAACCGGCCTACGAGGCCTGCTGGCGCTATGCCGAGCGGATCGTGGGCAAGCGGGCGGATCGCTCGCGCGTGCTCGCGATCGGCGACGCCATGCGCACGGACGTGGCGGGCGCGGTCAGGATGGGCATCGACTGCCTGTTCCTCGCCGAGGGCATCCATGGGGAGGTGTTGCTCGGGCCTCAGGGCATCAAGCCCGAGGGGCTCGCGGCGCTGATCGCCGAGACCGGCCAGCACCCGCGCTACGTGATGCGCAAGCTCGCCTGGTAGGGCAGCGGCCTACTTGAACAGAGCGTCGATGTCGTCCTGCGCGGCCTTGGCCTTGACCGGCTTGTCGAACAGCGCGTCGACGTCGTCCTGATCGACGCCCTCGCCGGCGAGCTGCGGGCCGTGCAGGATGTTCTTGACCCTGCGTTCCTCGCGCCGCTTCTCGTCGTCCGACATATAGCCGTCGGCATCCGCGGCATTGATCGCCTCGGCGAAGCGCGAGACGCGGCTTTCGATATGCTTGAGCGTCTCGATCACCTTGGCGACGCGCTGGCCGGTAATGTCCTGGAACGAGCAGGCCTCGAAGATCAGCATCATGCGCTCGTCGACCATGGCCTTGTAGGCGGGGTCGGTGGCATCGGCGGCCATCACCTGTTCGGCGGCGCCCATGATCGTGTCGGTCGCCTTCTCCGTGGCCTTGACGATGGCGTCCAGCTCCTGACCGGCGGCCGGGATGCGGCTCTGCTTCAGGTCGTTGGGCTGCAGGCGTCCGATCTCCTCCTTCATGTTGGTGATGAAGGCGGCGATGTCGGACAGCTCGCGATAGACCGAGTTGTCGATGGCGCGGAAGAAGGTGGAGAGTGATTCCACCGTGACCTCGGCGAGCCCCACGACGTCGGCGAGCGACACGTCGCGCTCGCGCTTGGCCCGGATGAAATCGACGATCCGGTCGAGATGCTCAGTCGAAACGCTCTTCATGGCGTTGATCGTTCCCTGGGGCGGCAAAGCGACGTGCCACCCGGTCGTCTCGAGGCATCCGCCCGGCCTCACGGCCGACATAGCCCCATTCATCCGGCCGCCCCCGCGTAGCCGGTCATCCCCTCATGCCGTCCGACGGTCAGTCCGCGAAGACCGCGTCGATCTTCGCCTTCAGCGTCTGGGCGTTGAACGGCTTGACGATATAGTTGTTCACGCCGGCCTTCTTGGCGGCGATGACGTTCTCGGTCTTGGATTCCGCCGTCACCATGATGAAGGGCGTGCGGGTGAGGCCGGAATCGGCACGGACCTCCTTCAGAAGCTCGTAGCCCGTCATCGGCTCCATGTTCCAGTCGGAGATGACGAGGCCGTACTTCTTCTCCTTCATCTTGGCGAGCGCGGCCGAACCGTCCGACGCATCGTCGATGTCGTCGAAGCCGAGCTGCTTCAGAAGATTCCGGATGATGCGGATCATCGTGTTGTAGTCGTCGACCACGAGGATCGGCATCGAAAGATCAACAGCCATCAAACTGCTCCAAGACCGCGGCGCCGCATCCTGCGTCGCCGTTCCCGAAATTCGCCAGCACCGCGAAATGCGCGGCTTCAGGCGGTAAAATGCTGTGCCAGCCTTGAAGAAGCGGTTAACGGGAAGTGCCGCGACGCCCGAAAAACGGCGACAATCCGGCACATCGGCGGCAGGCTGCCTTCAGGGTTACGGAATGGTTGGCCGCCGCGGCGCGCTGCCGCTCGCATCACCGGCGCGGCGGGTCTATAGGAGGCGCCATGATCGCGCTCCCCTATGGCACACAGCCCCCGAGTGGCAGTTCGGCAGGAGCCGAACAGGCGCCTCGCTGACGATGACCATTTCGCCCTCGCCTCCCCTCAGCGCCCGCCTGCGCGGCCTTCTCGCGCCGGGGCTCGCCGCGCTGGCGGCGCTCGCCGTGCTGCTGTCGCTCGGCACCTGGCAGCTCTCGCGGCTCGGCTGGAAACAGGGGCTGATCGCGCAGGTCGAGCAGCGGGCGACGGCCACGCCCGTTCCGCTCCCGGACCGCTCCGGCTGGGCCCGGATGACGCAGGAGCGCGACGAATATCGCCGCGTCACCGTCACCGGGACATTCCGCCACGACCGCGAGGTCTATCTCTACCACGTGGCCGGCGACAGCCGCCGGCAGGATGCCGGCCGGCCGCGGGGCCAGGGCTATTTCGTCATGACGCCCCTGACCACGTCGGACGGTGCGACGGTGATCGTCAACCGCGGCTTCGTGCCGGCGGAACGGCGCGATCCGGCGACGCGGCGCGAGGGACAGGTCGAGGGCGTGGTGACGGTCACCGGGCTCGTCCGCTTTCCCGAGCCGCGCGGCACTTTCGCCGCGACCGACGACGATTTCCGGCGCATCTTCTACACGCGGGACCTTGCGAAGATGGCCAGTGCCGCGGACCTCGCCGGAGCCGCGCCCTTCTCCATCGATGCCGATGCCACGCCGGTGCCCGGCCGCTGGCCGCAGGGCGGCGAGACGCTGCTCTCGTTCCCCAACCGGCATCTCGAATATGCGCTGACGTGGTACGGCCTCGCGCTGACCCTGATCGGCGTGTTCGCGGTCTTCGCGCGCCAGAGGCTGCGGAGCCGGACCTGAGCGACGGCGGCCTTTACGGCGGCGTTACGGCTTCCCGGCCAATCGATATGGCGGCCTGACGCAGCCCAAGCGCATATCCCGTGGCGACCCGAAGGAGGTCGCCATGACATATGCTCCCGTTCGATCCAGCCCGGCCAAGTGCATCCGGCCGCATATCGCCGCCCGCACGAGTTCACCCGACCGACCGGCCTGGGGCTGGGCCCTGCCGCTGATCCTGATGATCGTCGCGCTGATGGTGCCGGTGGTTGCCGGCCTGTCGCTCCGCGCCGCTCTGTTCGTGCCGGGTTGAGGGAGGCCGCCATGGGACAGGCCTGCTCATCAGCACGCTTCTTCGTCGTCTGCCCGTCGACCGATGGCCTGTGGATCGCCCGCGAGGCGAACGGCCTCGTCGAGGGGCTGTTCCGCAGCCGCAAGGATGCGGTTCGCTTCGCCCTCGTCGAAGGCGGCCACGACAATATCGTCTGCTGCTCCGGCGAACCGGGAACGTCGTCCATCACCGCGCGGCCATGACCATCGCAGTGCCGGCGCCGCGGCAGAAAGCCATCGCCAATGCCGAACTGACGAAGGCCATCTTCGCGGCCTTCGTCGAAGCCGTGGAGCCGCTGATCCGCGATCATCTCGCGCGCGGCCTGCGCGACCACGGCGCGATCGCCGAGGCGCTCAACCGCCGCGGCATTCCCTGCTGGGGCCGCGACCGGTGGTGCGCGACCGACATCCGCATGGTGCTGAGCCATGCGGGTGCCGACCATGACGCTATCGCAGGGACCCCGCGGCGCGGCTGACTACATGCCCTCGGGCTTGCCGACGACGACGACGAGCAGCTTCGGGTCGCCCAGCAGGCGCTTCGCCGCGCGGCGGACATCGTCCATCGTCACCGCCTCGATCAGGCCGTTGCGGCGGTCGAGATAGTCGGGGCCGAAGCCGTCGAGCTGGATGCGGATGAGGTTGGAGGCGATCTGCGACGAGGTCTCGAAACGCATCGCCCAGTTGCCGATCAGGAAGCGCTTGGCCTGTTCGAGCTCGATCGTCGTCGGCCCCTCGGAGCCCATGCGCTTGAGCTCGGTCTCGATGACGGCGAGGCTCTCGGCGGCGCGGTCGCTGCGCGTGGACGTGCCGCCGCTGAGCAGGCCGGTCGCGTCGAGCGTGACGAGGCCGGAGGAGATCGAATAGGCCAGTCCCCGCCGCTCGCGCACCTCGCCGTACAGGCGCGAGGAGAAGGTGCCGCCACCAAGGATGTGGTTCATCACGAAGGCGGGGATGAAGTCGGGATCGTCGCGCTTCAGGCCCGGCAGGCCGAAGGCGATGATCGCCTGGGGAATGTCCATCGGCACGACGCGCCGCTCGCCGGCAGCAGCCATGACGATGTCGGGCACCGGCGTCAGGGTGGTTCCAGCGGGCAGCGAGCCGAACACGTCGTCCAGCAGGGGCCCGAGCTCGGCCGCCGTGATGTCGCCGACCACCGCGACCTTCAGCCGGTCGCGCGCGACGATCCTCAGATGCATCGCCACCAGGTCGGCGCGGGTGATCGCCTCGACCGCCTCCAGCGTGCCGGTATTGCGGCGGCCATAGGGATGGTTCGGGAAGGCCGCGGCCGAGAAGGTCTCACTCGCCAGCGAATTGGGATTGGTGGACGCGCGGCGGATGCCGGAGAGGACCGACTCGCGCACGCGCGCAAGCGGTGCCGCATCGAAACGCGGCTTCTCGAGCGCGAGCTTCAGCAGCGCGAAAGCCTCCGCCCGGTTTTCGGTGAGCGTGCGCACCGAGCCGGTCAGCGCATCGCGGCCGGCCGAGAAGCTGATCTCGATGGCGCGCTCCTCGAGCCGCCGGTGGAAGGTCTCGGCATCGATGTCGCCGGCGCCCTCGTCGAGCATCTGCGCCATGAGGCTGGCCGTGCCCGGCCGTTCCGGCGGGTCCTGCGCGGTGCCGCCACGCATGGCGAAGGACAGCGCCAGCATCGGCAGGTGGGTCTGGCGGACGAGCCAGGCCTCGATGCCGCCGGGCGAGACGACGCGCTCGATGCGACTGGAATGGCTCGCCGGTTGCTGGGCGGCCGCAGGGGTCGGCGGGGTGAAGGCGGCCATGGCGAGCAATCCGAGGGCGAGAGCGCGGGGAGCGGCGATCATCAGCTCCGTTCCTCGCGGACGAGTTCGCCGGTGACGGCGCGGCTGAAATCGAAGGCGCGCTGCGCGGCCGCATCGACCTCGGCGCGGGTGACGGCGGCGATGCGCTGCGGCCATTGCTGGATGTCGGCGATGGAGGCGCCGCAGGTGAGGGAAGCGCCGTACATGCGTGCCATGGAGGCCTGGCTGTCCTGCGAATAGACGGATTCCGCGATGAGCCGCGTGCGTGCGCGGGCGAGTTCGTCGTCGGTAACCCCATTCTCGGCGAGGCGGGCGGCGACCTCCATCATGGCCGCCTCCAGCCGCTCCAGCGGAACGCCGGGCCGCGGCGAGGCATAGACGCCGAACCGACCGTCGCCGAGGGCCGAGCCGGAATAGAAGCAGCCGGCGCCGACAGCGAGGCCCTGATCGGTGACCAGCGCCTTGTAGAAGCGTCCGTTGGGGTTGGTGCCGGCGATCTGCGCAAGGATTTCCAGCGCCTCGGCCTCACCCGGCCTGGCCGTGCGATAGGAGCGCACGATCGTGGTCTTGGAGAGGCTCGGCTGGCGCACGCGCGCGTCGGCGAGACGCACCCGCTCCCCGGCCTCGCGGACCGGGCCCGGCGGGCGCGAGCGCGGCCGGATCGCCGGGTTGGCGTCGACGCGCCCATAGGTCTCCTCGGCCATGCGGAAGACCTCGTCCGGCGCCACGTCGCCAGCAACCACGAGGATGGCGTTGTTCGGCCCATAGTGACGCCGGTAGAAGGCGAGCGCGTCCTCGCGGTTCAGCGCCGCGATCTCGTTCGCCCAGCCGATGATCGGGATGCTGTAGGGGTGGCCGTCGCCCCAGAGCCGGTTCAGCAGCCGCTCCGAAAGGCGCGCGCCGGGATCGTTGTCGGTGCGCTGGCGACGCTCTTCCTGCACCACGTCGCGCTCGGGCAGGACCACCTCGTCGGTCAGCACGATATTGGCGATGCGGTCGGCCTCGAAGTCCATCATGACCGGAAGCTGGTCCGCGACGACGCGCTGGAAATAGCCGGTATAGTCGTAGGAGGTGAAGGCGTTCTCGTTGCCGCCGGCGGCGGTCACGGCGCGCGAGAACACGTCCTTCGGATTGCGCTTCGTGCCCTTGAACATGAGATGTTCGAGGAAATGCGCGAGCCCGGACTTACCGTGCTCCTCGTCGGCCGAGCCGACGCGGTACCAGAGCATGTGGGTGATGACCGGCACGCGATGGTCGGGGATGGCGACCACCTCAAGCCCATTGGCGAGCCCGTGCCGGAAGACACGCTCCACCGGCACCTGGCCGAGAGCGATGCCGGGCACCAGCGCCGGCGCGGCGGCAAGGCAGGTCGTGAAGGAGCGTCGCGTCATCAGCATCAACAGACCTTGGGGATCGCATGCGCCGGCACGAACGCCGTCGCCGAAAGGGCACCTGCGGGAAGTGAGCCACGGATGCGGGTCGCCGCGTCATGACAACAACGTGATGATGTCGGCGCGAACAAGGGCCGAATCAAGACCGCAAGGCACGGCCGCGCAAGCAAAAGGGGCGGCCAGAGCCGCCCCTTGAGACAAAACCGGCAGTGCCGGGGTCAGTGGCCGGCGCCGACCGCGCCCGCGAGCGCACGGCCCGACCAGTCGTAGCCCCAGACGTAGATGGCGGCGAAGAGGAACAGCCAGACGACGTCGACGAAGTGCCAGTACCAGGCGGCCGCCTCGAAGCCGAAATGCTTCTCCGGCGTCAGGTGTGTCGCGCGGTAGAGGCGCATCACGCAGATGAACAGGAAGATCGTGCCGACGATGACGTGGAAGCCGTGGAAGCCGGTCGCCATGAAGAAGGTGGCGCCGTAGATGTGGCCCGAGAAGTTGAAGTGGGCGTGGCTATACTCGTAGGCCTGGATGCAGGTGAACAGCACACCGAGGAACACCGTGAACCAGAGGTAGGTCTTCGCCTTCTCGCGCTCGCCCGTGACGATGTAGTGGTGAGCGGCCGTGGCCGTCGTGCCCGACAGCAGCAGGACCATGGTGCCGAGCAGCGGAAGCTGGAGCGGATAGAAGGTCTCGATGCCCTTCGGCGGCCAGTGGCCCCCGGTCAGCTCCGTGCGCTGGAACTGATGGACCTCGCCGGGGAAGAGGGCGACGTCGAAAAAGGCCCAGAACCACGCAACGAAGAACATCACCTCCGAGGCGATGAACATGATCATGCCGTAGCGCAGGTGCAGCGACACGACGCGGGTGTGGTCGCCCTGCTGGCCTTCCTTGATGACGTCCGCCCACCAGCCGTACATCGTGTAGAGCACGCCGATCAGGCCGGCGAAGAAGACGACCGGACCGAGCTTGATGCCGGCCAGCGGCATGGCCTTCATCCACATGACCGCGCCGATGGCCATGGCGAAGGCCGACATGGAGCCGATGAACGGCCAGGGGCTGGGCGGCACCAGGTGGTAGTCGTGGTGTTTGGCGTGGGCCTCGGCCATCGCAGGTCTCCGTATCCTTATTCGGCCGGCTGACTGACGCCCGCCGGCCGTTGTTCTTCTCAGTTGGTCCGCGAGCCGCCCGTCCCCGCGCCCTGCCGCTCGGCGAGAGGCCGGGGCGGCTGGTTCTGGCGGAAGAAGGTGTAGCTCAGCGTGATGGTGTTGGCGGCCTTCGCCTCGGCGTCATCGGCGATTGCCGGATCGACGAAATAGACCACCGTGAACTCGCGCGTCTCGTGCGGCTGCAGCGTCTGCTCGGTGAAGCAGAAGCATTCGAGCTTGTTGAAGAAGCGGCCGGTCTCGGCGGGCGCGACATTGTAGGTCGCCATGCCGGTCATCGGCTGGTCCGAGGTGTTGGTGACCGTATAGGTCATGGTGTGGGTCTCGCCGGCGAGAACCGTCTGGCGCGCCGTATCGACCCGGAACCGCCAGGGCAGGCCGGGCCCGATATTGGAATCGAAGCGGATGTCGATGGGGTGGTCGACGACGCGGTCGGCCGGCCTCTCCGCCCGCATGGTCGTGCCGCCGAAGCCGGTGACCTGGCAGAACAGGTTGTAGAGCGGCACCGCGGCATAGGCCGCGCCGAACATGAAGAGGCCGAAACCGAAGGCGGCGAGGCCGACCTTGGCGTCGCGCTTCCAGTTGCGGGGGGCTGCGGTTGCGGGTCCGGTCATCGCGGCCTCACATCGGACGCTGGAGCATGGCCGGGCCCTTCACCAGGGTGATGACCCAGAACATGAGGCAGAGGCCGGCGAGCGCGATGGCGATGGCGACATTGCGCTTGCGCTGGCGCTTCTTCTCCTCGGGTGTGAGGACGATGCCGGGTTCGCGGGGATTGTCGGTCATGGCGGCCATCGCTCAGAACAGCCGCGCTACAAGGCCCTGCTCGACGAGCAGCACGGCGAAGAGCGCGAACAGGTAGACGATGGAGAAGGCGAACATGCGGCCGGCGGCCTTGCGGGCCGGCGCGCCTTCGCGCTTGCGGAAGATGTCGATCGCCAGCCAGAGCATGGCGAGACCGCCGACGAACGCTGTCACCGCATAGGAGACGCCAGCGAAGCCGAGGAAGAAGGGAACCATGCCGAGCGGGGCGAGCAGCACCGTGTAGATCAGGATCTGGCGGCGCGTCTCGGCCTCGCCGGAGACCACCGGCAGCATCGGCACGCCGGCGCGGGCATAGTCGTCGGACTTGATCAGGGCCAGCGCCCAGAAGTGCGGCGGCGTCCAGAAGAAGATGATCAGGAACAGGACGATGGATTCCACCGACACCGAACCCGTCACCGCGGCCCAGCCGATCATCGGCGGGAAGGCGCCGGCTGCGCCGCCGATGACGATGTTCTGCGGCGTCCAGCGCTTCAGCCAAATCGTGTAGACGACGGCGTAGAAGAAGATGGTGAAGGCGAGCAGGCCCGCGGCAAGCCAGTTGGCGACGAGGCCGAGGACCAGCACGGAGAAGATCGACAGGACCAGACCGAAGGCGAGCGCCTCGCCCGGCGCAACGCGTCCCGCCGGGATCGGCCGGTTGGCGGTGCGCTCCATCTTCGCGTCGATATCGGCGTCGTACCACATGTTGAGCGCGCCGGAGGCGCCCGCGCCGACCGCGATGCAGAGCAGGCTGATGGCGGCGAGCACCGGGTGCAGCGCGCCGGGCGCGACGACGAGGCCGGTCAGCGCGGTGAAGATCACCAGCGACATGACCCGCGGCTTCAGGAGTTCGATGAAATCGCGCGGCTCGGCCTGGCTGACAAGCGCCGCGCGGTTCACCGGGTTCGTGTCATCGACGAGGGACAAGGTCTTGGTGCGTCTCGTTCGGCGACCGCCGAGGCGGTCCTTTCAGGGATGAAGCCCGGGGCCTTGGCTCCGGGCTTCGGGACTGTCGGATGCGGCTCAGCGGATGCGCGGGAGCTGCTCGAACTGGTGGAAGGGCGGCGGCGAGGTCAGCGTCCATTCCAGCGTCGTCGCACCCTCGCCCCACGGATTGTCGCCGGCGAGCTGCTTGCGCGAGAAGGCGTGGAAGATGCCGAACAGGAAGATCATGACGCCGACGGCGGCGATGTAGGAGCCGATCGAGGACACGTAGTTCCAGGTCGCGAAGGCGTCGGGATAGTCGACGTAGCGACGCGGCATGCCCTGCAGGCCGAGGAAGTGCTGCGGGAAGAAGATCAGGTTGACGCCGACGAAGGTGACCCAGAAGTGCAGCTTGCCGATGAACTCGGAATACATGTAGCCGAACATCTTGGGGAACCAGTAGTACCAGGCGGCGAAGATCGCGAAGACGGCGCCCAGCGACAGCACGTAGTGGAAATGCGCCACCACGTAGTAGGTGTCGTGGAGCGCCCGGTCGACGCCGGCATTGGCGAGCACGACGCCGGTGACGCCGCCCACCGTGAACAGGAAGATGAAGCCAACCGCCCAGAGCATGGGCGTCGCCATGCGGATGGAGCCGCCCCACATGGTGGCGATCCAGGAGAAGATCTTCACGCCGGTCGGCACCGCGATGACCATGGTCGCCGCCACGAAATAGGCCTGCGTCGTGACCGACAGGCCCGCCGTGTACATGTGGTGGGCCCACACGATGAAGCCGACCACGCCGATCGCGACCATGGCATAGGCCATGCCGAGATAGCCGAAGATGGGCTTGCGCGAGAACGTCGAGATGATGTGGCTGACGATGCCGAAGCCCGGCAGGATCAGGATGTAGACCTCGGGGTGGCCGAAGAACCAGAACAGGTGCTGGAACAGGATCGGATCGCCGCCGCCGGCCGGATCGAAGAAGGTGGTGCCGAAGTTGCGGTCGGTCAGCAGCATGGTGATGGCGCCGGCGAGAACCGGCAGCGACAGCAGCAGCAGGAAGGCGGTGACCAGCACGGCCCAGGCGAAGAGCGGCATCTTGTGCAGCGTCATGCCGGGGGCGCGCATGTTGAAGATCGTGGTGATGAAGTTGATCGCACCGAGGATCGACGAGGCGCCGGCGATGTGCAGCGACAGGATCGCGAAGTCCATGGCAGGCCCCGGATGGCCGAGGACCGAGGACAGCGGCGGATAGGCCGTCCAGCCGCCACCGAAGCCCTGGGCGCCGGCCGGACCCTCGACGAAGAGCGAGATGATCAGGAGGCCGAAGGCCGGGGGCAGCAGCCAGAACGAGATGTTGTTCATGCGCGGGAAGGCCATGTCCGGCGCGCCGATCATGATCGGCACGAACCAGTTGGCATAGCCGCCGATCAGCGCCGGCATGACCATGAAGAAGATCATGATCAGGGCGTGGCTGGTCGTGAACACGTTGAACGTGTGCGGATTGGTGAAGATCTGCATGCCCGGTTCCATCAGCTCCATGCGGATGCCGATGGACAACGCGAAGCCGATCAGGCCGGCGATGATCGCGAAGACAAGGTACATCGTGCCGATGTCCTTGTGGTTGGTCGAATAGACGTAGCGGCGCCAGCCGGTCGGGATGGCGTGGTCGTCATGACCATGATCGTGGCTGTGGTCGGCGGTGGCGTGAGCCTGAGCCATGTCGTCAAGTCCTCGACAAGAGTCGTCTGCTGGGCGGTGCGCTTGAAAGTCAGCGCGCCTGCGTGATCTCGTTGGCGGCAACCTGCGTCGGCTGCGGCGTCGATGCGAAGCGCTTCTTGGCGTCCTCGACCCAGGCGGCGAAGGCCTGTTCGGAGACGACGCGCACGGCGATCGGCATGAAGGCGTGGTCCTTGCCGCAAAGCTCGGAGCACTGGCCGAAATAGATGCCCTCGCGGGTGGCGCGGAACCAGGTTTCGTTGAGGCGGCCCGGAACGGCGTCGATCTTGATGCCGAAAGAGGGCACCGCAAAGGCGTGGATCACGTCGGAGGCGGTGACCTGAACGCGGACGACCTTGTTGACCGGGACGACGATCTCGTTGTCGACCGCGAGCAGGCGCGGAACCTCGCGGGCGGGCGTGCCGCGGGCGATGCGCTCGGCGCGCTCCGCATCCGTCTGCATGATCGAGACGAAGGAGAAATTGCCGTGGTCCGGATAGTCGTAGGACCACTTCCAGGTCGAGGCGGTGGCCTTGATGGTCAGGTCGGCGCGCGGGATCACCTGCTGCTGGTAGAGCAGGCGGAACGAGGGAATGGCGATGACGATGAGGACCAGGACCGGGATGACGGTCCAGGCGACCTCGATGCCGACATGGTGCGTGGTCTTGGACGGCACCGGATTGCGCTTCTCGGAGAAGCGATAGAGGCACCAGCCGAGCAGGCCGGCCACGAAGACGCAGATCACGGTGATGATCGGCAGCAGGAAGAGGTTATGGAACCACTCGATGAAATCCATGATCGGCGTGACCGATTCCTGGAAGCCGATGCCGCGCGGCACCGGCTGGCCGAGGCCCTGCTGGGCGAAGGCCGGATCGAGGACCGCCACCAGCGCTGCGACGGCGGCGAGCGCAACCGCTCCGCCCTTGACCGCCGACGCGCCGTTCCGCATCGCCAAACGCATCTTCATCCGCTCCATAACCTCGATCCGTGGGCTGCTATGGCCCTGGACCGGCTTGTTCTTGTCCGCCCGGCCGATCACGACCGCGCGGGCCCTTCGTGCTCCGGCCGGGCGCCGATCACCGAGGACCACGCCGCACAGGCTGCCGGGAGGGCTTTCGGCCCCCTTGAAACACAAAAACGCCATGCTCGCAATGCGACCGTTGAGAGCCGTTCCAGACAGTGGAGCGGCCTCAGCTTGAAGGCGTTATAAACTCCTGCTGCACTGCGTGAAATCCTCCGAAAGGCGACGCAGCCGCTCGAAATCGGCATGACGCATCGGCATTTGGTACATAATCTTGACAGGTTCGCGGGGGAATGGTCCGTCGCATATCGTTTGGCGCCTTCGCGGCGGCCTGGCGATTCGTCCGCTGGCCGGGCGAAGTGGCCCCGGCCGAGGCGAGCTGGCGGCCCGAGACTGTCTGCAGGCCCTGGCGGGCGATCCCTGGAGTGACGGATGACCAACAGGATCATGCGGCAAGGCGCGGCCCGGCTCGGGGCCTTCGGACTGGCGCTCGCGCTGGCGGCCGGAATGGGCACGGGCGCGGCCCTCGCGCAGGGCGCGGTGCGCGCCACGCATGGCGACTGGCAGGTGCGCTGCGACACGCCGCCCGGCTCGCGCGCCGAGCAATGCGCCCTTGTCCAGAACGTCGCGGCCGAGGATCGGCCGAACGTGGCGCTGACCGTCATCGCCCTGAAGACCGCCGATGGCCGGGCCCGGCTCCTGCGTGTCCTCGCCCCGCTCGGCGTGCTGCTGCCTTCCGGCCTTGGGCTCAAGATCGACACCACCGATGTCGGCCGCGCCGGCTTCGTGCGCTGCCTGCCGTCCGGCTGTGTTGCCGAGGTTGTGATGGACGACAGCCTGCTCGGCCAGTTCTCGGCCGGCCAGACGGCGACCTTCATCATCTTCCAGACGCCGGAAGAGGGCATCGGCGTGCCCGTGTCGCTGAACGGGTTCAAGGCGGGCTTCGAGGCCCTGCCCTGATCGCGGACACGCGCCGGGCTCGCATCGGCCATGGTTAGGCACTAGATAGCCCGGACCACATCCATCGTCCGGAGCCGCCATGGCCGACCATTCCCTCCTCGCCCGCGCCGAGCTCGACCCGGCAAAGGCCCGCGCCATTCTGGCCGAGGCGCTGACCGGCGCCGACGACGGCGAGCTCTTCCTCGAATACAAGCAGTCGGAATCCCTCGTCTTCGACAATGGCCGGCTGAAACAGGCCGGCACCGATAACAACCAGGGCTTCGGCCTGCGCTCGGTGAAGGGCGAGGCGGTGGGCTACGCCCATTCCTCCGACGTGTCGGAGGCCGCGCTGAAGCGGGCGGCCGAGACCGTTCGCGCCGTTGCGGGCGGCTATTCGGGGACGCTGGCGCCCGGCCCGATCCGGTCGAATGTCCGTCTCTACGGCGACGAGAACCCGCTGGACGCGCCCGCCTTTGCTGACAAGGTCAAGCTTTTGGAGACCATCGACGCCTATGCACGCGCCCGCGAGGGCAAGGTCCGCCAGGTCACCGCCTCGCTGGCCGGGTCGTGGCAGGTCGTTGAAATCCTGAGGCCGGACGGCGAAATCTATCGCGACGTGCGCCCGCTGGTCCGGCTCAACATCACGGTGGTCGCCGGCTCCGGCGAGCGGCAGGAGGTCGGCTCGCACGGCTTCGGCGGGCGCGCCGGCTATGGCGAATTCATTGCGGAAGGGCGCTGGAAGCATGCGGTGGACGAGGCCGTGCGGCAGGCGCTCGTCAACCTGGAGAGCGTCCCCTCCCCCGCTGGCGAGATGGACGTCGTGCTCGGCCCCGGCTGGCCGGGCGTCATGCTGCACGAGGCGGTGGGTCACGGCCTCGAGGGCGACTTCAACCGCAAGGGCCAGTCCGCCTTTGCCGGCCTGATGGGCGAGATGGTGGCGGCCAAGGGCGTCACCGTGGTCGACGACGGCACGATCGCGGACCGGCGCGGCTCGATCTCCATCGACGACGAGGGCACGCCCTCCAACCGCACGGTGCTGATCGATGACGGTCGCCTCGTCGGCTACATGCAGGATCGCCAGAATGCGCGGCTGATGGGCGTCGCCTCGACCGGCAACGGCCGGCGCGAGAGCCATGCGCACGTGCCCATGCCGCGCATGACCAACACCTATATGATCGGCGGCCAGCATACGAAGGACGAGATCCTCGCCAGCGTGAAGAACGGCCTCTATGCCGTGAATTTCGGCGGCGGGCAGGTGGACATCACCTCCGGCAAGTATGTGTTCGAATGCACCGAGGCCTACCGGATCGAGAACGGCCGGATCGGCGCGCCGGTGAAGGGCGCCATGCTGATCGGCTCGGGACCGGCCGACATGAAGCGCGTCACCATGGTCGGCAATGACATGAGCCTCGACCTCGGCATCGGCACCTGCGGCAAGGCGGGCCAGTGGGTGCCCGTGGGCGTCGGCCAGCCGACGCTGAAGATGGAGCGCATCACCGTCGGCGGCACGGGCTGACGGCGGGCCCTAGGCGGCGACAGCCCTCGACCTGTTGTTTTTCGGCATCTGATTGCGACCGACATCGCCGGTTTGAAAACATGCGGGTGTTGCTGCGGAAAGTGCTGCATAAATAGGAGAGCGATCCCCTCCGACTGTTTTGCGAGCGCATGGCCGACGCCCATTCTCCTACCGCCTTCGTCGTTCCGGCCGTGACGCTGCTTGCGGCGGCCGTCGTCGCTGTCCCTCTGTTCCGCAAGGTGCAGCTCGGCTCGATCCTCGGTTATCTCGCCGCGGGTCTGGTCGTCGGGCCGTTCGGCCTGCGCCTCGTCAGCGACCCCTCGACGATCCTGCACGTCGCCGAACTCGGCGTCGTCATGTTCCTGTTCATCATCGGGCTGGAAATGCGCCCCTCGAAGCTCTGGGGCCTGAGGAAGCAGATTTTCGGTCTCGGCCTGATGCAGGTCGGCTTCTGCGCGGCGCTCCTGACACTGGTCGGCGTTGCCGGCGGCTTCCCGGTCGCCGTGGCCTTCGTCGCCGGCGCGGGCTTCGTGATGACCTCCACCGCCATCGTCATGCAGACGCTGGAGGAGCGCGGCGAACTGAACACGCCGCCGGGCCAGAAGATGGTCTCGATCCTGCTTTTGGAAGACCTCGCCATCGTCCCGCTGCTGGCGCTGGTCGCCTTCCTCGCGCCGGCCGTCACCGGCGGCGCCGGTTCGGACGTCGCCTCGCGCCTGACGGCGGTGGCGATCGGCATAGGGTCGGTGGCCGCGCTGGTCCTCGCCGGCCGCTACCTGCTCAACCCGATGTTCCGCTTCCTCGCCGCCTATGGCGCGCGCGAGGTGATGACCGCCGCCGCCCTTCTCGTCGTGCTCGGCTCGGCGCTCGCACTCCAGGTCGGCGGGCTGTCCATGGCCATGGGCGCCTTCCTCGCCGGCGTTCTGCTGTCGGAATCCACCTTCCGCCACCAGCTCGAGGCGGATGTCGAGCCGTTCCGCGGCATCCTGCTCGGCCTGTTCTTCATGGCGGTCGGCATGTCGCTCGACCTGTCGGTGGTGGCGGCCAACTGGCGTCTCGTCGCGGTCTATGTCGCCGCCTACATGATCGCCAAGGCATTCGGCATCTATCTGGTCGCCCGCGTGCTGCGCGCCAGCCACGCCGAGGCGCTGGAGCGCACGGTCATGATGGCGCAGGGCGGCGAATTCGCCTTCGTGCTCTATGCCGCGGCCCTCAGCACCGGCCTGATCGACGGCGAGGCCAATGCGGTGCTGACCGCCATCGTCATCATCTCCATGGTGCTGACCCCGCTCGCGCTGATCGGCCTGAGATATTTCATGCCCGTGGAGAAGCCGTCGCTCGACGGCCTCGAGGTTGCCGAGGGGCTTTCCGGCGAGGTGCTGATGATCGGCTTCGGCCGGTTCGGGCAGGTGGTGTCGCAGGCGCTTCTCGCCGAGCGCGCCGAGGTGACGATCATCGACAACGACGTGGAGATGATCCAGGCGGCCGGCAATTTCGGCTTCCGCATCTATTACGGCGACGGAACGCGGCTCGACGTGCTGCGTGCCGCCGGCGCGGGCCGCGCTCGGATGATCTGCGTCTGTGTCGACAAGCCCGAGATATCCAATCACATCGTCGAGCTGGTCAAGGCCGAGTTCCCCTTCGCCAAGCTGTTCGTGCGCTCCTTCGACCGGCAGCAGACGCTCCAGTTGCGCGAGGAAGGCGTGGACTACGAAATCCGCGAGGTGCTCGAAAGCGCGCTGGTCTTCGGCCGCGAGGCGCTGGTAACGCTCGGCATCGACCGCGAGGTCGCGCGGCAGATCATCTCCGACCTGCGCAAGCGTGACGCCGCGCGGCTCGAATTGCAGATGCACGAGGGCATCCAGGCGGGCGCCCATCTCATGCACCAGCAGGTTCAGCCTGCGCCGCTGACCCAACCGGTGCGCAAGGCAACCCCCCTCAACGCCGAGGCGGAAGACGTGCTGTCCGACGAGACGCGGTTCTCGGGATGAGCCGGCCGCCTTCCGGCAGCGCGCCGGCCAAATTCACGCAAGGCTCGACCATGCGCCACGTCATCGTCATGACGGCGACCGGCTCGGTCGGCCTCGTGGCGATCTTCATGGTCGATCTTCTGAACCTGTTCTACATCGCCCAGCTCGGCGAACAGGAACTGGCGGCCGCCATCGGCTATGCCGGAACGCTGCTGTTCTTCGTCACCTCTGTCTCTATCGGCCTGGCGATCGCGGGGACGGCACTCGTCGCCCGCGCGCTCGGCGCGGGCGACCGCGAGAAGGCGAAGCGGATCGGCACGTCGAGCCTGCTTGTCGTCGCCGTCAGCATGACGGTGCTGGCGCTCTGCCTGCTGCCGTTCTCGACCAAGCTGCTCGGTCTCATCGGCGCTACCGGCCGCACCCTTGCCATCGCCGACCGTTTCCTCTGGATCGTCATGCCGGCGACCGGCTTCCTTGGCCTCGGCATGATGTATTCCTCGATCCTGCGTGCCGTGGGCGACGCCCAGCGCGCCATGTGGGTGACGCTCACCGGCGGCATCGTGACTGCCGTCCTCGACCCGATCCTCATCTTCGTCCTCGGCCTCGGCGTGGACGGTGCGGCCATCACCTCGGTCATCTCGCGCATGGCCATGGCGGTGGTCGGCCTGCACGGCGTGACCTATGTCCACCGGCTGACGACGCGCCCGACGCTTGCGGGCATTGCCGCCGACATGCGCCCGCTCGCCGGCATTGCGGTGCCTGCCGTCCTCACCAATATCGCGACGCCCGTCGGCAACGGCGTGGTCACGGCCATGATCGCCCGCTACGGCGACAGCGCGGTGGCCGGATGGGCGGTGCTCGGGCGGCTGGTGCCGGTCGCGTTCGGCGCGTTCTTCGCCCTGTCCGGCTCGGTCGGCCCGATCATGGGCCAGAATGTCGGGGCGCGGCTGTTTTTGCGGGTGCGGCAGACGCTGGTCGACTCGCTGATCTTCCTGACGATCTACGGCATCGCCGTCTGGCTGGTGCTGATGGCGCTGTCCCCGCACATCGTCGCGCTGTTCGACGCGACCGGCGGCGCGGCGGCCGTCATCAGTTTCTTCTGCGTCTACGCCTCGCTCGGCTGGGCCTTCAACGGCGCGGTGTTCGTCGGCAATGCCGCCTTCAACAATCTCGGCTTTCCGACCTATTCGACGGTGCTCAACTGGGGCCGGGCGACGATCGGCACCATCCCCTTCGCCTATGCCGGCGCCTGGCTGATGGGGCCGGCGCGCGGCGCGGAGGGCATCATTGCCGGACAGGCGGTCGGCGGGATCCTGTTCGCGATCCTGTCGATGATCGTCTGCTTCCGGGTGATCGACAGGATCGCGGTGCGCGGGCCGGACGAACCGCCGCTGCCGCCGGCATCGCCCTCGGCGCAGTCGCCGTTCACCTCCGGCAAAGGGGCCACTGCCGGCTCGTGACGGGCCGGCGGCGGCATGGTTAGATGCATTCCAAGGGCCGAGGAATCGGCCGTCGGGCCTCCCGGCCCGAAGCGATGGGAGCGCCGACCATGTTCAATCTTGCCGACATCCTGGCGCAGGCCCAGAGCAACCAGAGTTTCGATGCGCTCGCCCGCCAGTTCGGCATGGCGCCCGACCAGATCAAGACGGCGATGGACGCGCTGTTGCCTGCCTTCTCGCTGGGGCTCAACCGCGCGACGCAGTCGCCGGCCGACATGGCGAACCTGTTCGGCCTGTTCGCCAGCGGGCCCGATTACGCGAAGATGTTCGAGAACCCGCTGGCCGCGGGACAGTCGATGATCACTGCCGGCCAGCAGGCGCTGACGCGCATCTTCGGCTCGCAGGACCTCACCCAGGCCATCGCCCAGCAGACCGCCATGGCCACCGGCATGGGCCAGGAGGTGATGAAGCAGGCCATGCCGATGATGGCGGCGCTGCTGATGGGCGGCCTGATGAAGGGGGGGATGAGCGGGCAGAATCCGCTCGGCGACATCATCACCCAGACCATCGCGCGGCTGATGCCGCCCATGAGCCCCGGCACGGCCGATCCCGTCGGCGGGATGATGGGCATGTTCACCAATTTCTTCGGCGGCGCGACCAAGCCGGCCGCGAGCATCGGCGGGCTTCCGGGCATGGATCAGCTCGTGGAATTGTCCCGCCAGATGCAGGCGGCCAATCCCCTGCTCAACGGTTCTCTTACCAACCCGCCCGCGCCGGGCGAGGCTTCGGGACCGCGGACCATGGGCCAGCAGGCGGCCGATACCTGGACGGCGACGATGGGCCGCCTGTTCGAGACCGGCCGCGATATGCAGGAGCAGCAGCTCGCCCAGCTCGAGAAGCTGTTCGCCGATTTCGGCCGCAAGCCCCAGACCGACGCCTGATCGCGGGCATGACCATCGCGACATGAACGAAGTTTAACTCGGGTTCCGGCCGGAGGCGTCGTAGATTCCCCTGACTGCCTTTCGGGGGCGAACGCTTATCCGGAGACCGATCCATGAGGACGAAGATCATTGTCGCGGGCCTGCTGGCCAGCATGGTCACCGCCGCCGTTGCGGTAGCCCAGACGCCGCCTCCGCCCGGTCCGGGCGGCCCTCCGACCGCAGGCAATCCCGACCGCCCCGGCCGGTTCGGCCGCATGATGCAGATGTCGCCCGAGGACCGCGCGGCGTTCCTCGACGCGCGCATTGCCGGCCTCAAGGCCGTGCTGCGCCTGACGGCCGAGCAGGAGCGCCACTGGCCCGCCTTCGAGGCCGCCTTGCGCGAGGGCGCCGCCTTCCGCACCCAGCGGATGACCGAGCGCGTGCAGCGCTGGCGCGAGATGCGCGAGAACCGTGACGCCGCCCGTCCCGACCCGATCCAGCGCCTGCGCGCGGCCTCCGACCAGATGGCTGCCCGCGCCGCCATCATGAAGAAGCTCGCCGATGCAGGCGCGCCGCTCTACGCCTCGCTCGACGAGAACCAGAAGCGCCGTGCCGAGCGCATCATGATGCGACGCGGCATGATGGGCCATCCCGGCGGCATGATGCATCGCGGCGGGCGTGGCGGCGGCGAGGACGGACCGCGGCGCGGCCCGGGCGGCGGCGAAGGCGGCCGGCTCTGACGCTTCCGGCGCTTGCCAATGACTGATCCCACGGGCCCGCCACGCGCGGGCCCGTTTCGTTTCGGGACGTTTCCGAACGCTTTGGAAGGATTGTCGAAACCCGGCATTTACCCTGTTCGCGCACAGTCGTCGGCCACATAACCACGGTCCGTGTGAGGGGTCGCCCGGCCATGCCGCATGAATTGGGTCCAGAAGGGCCTCCGCTGTCGCGTAGCATTCTCATCGTCGATGCCGATCCCGCGGCGCGGCGCATGGCGCTGCAGGCGCTTTCGGGGCTCGCGCGCTGTGTCGAGGCCGGCGACGAGGATGCGGCGCTCGCCGTGCTCGACCGCGCCGAGCCCGACCTGATCGTCGCCTGCATCGACGCGGGAGCCGCGACCGACGCCGCCATCATCGAGACGATCCGCTTCTCCGGCTACGAGGGGCCGATCCTCGCCACCAGCGCACGCGGGTCGCTGACGGTCGCCGTCGAGGCCATGCGCGCGGGCGCAAGCGACGTCGCGGTGAAGCCGGTCGCCGGCGCCGATCTCGCGCGCCGCGCGCGGCTGCTGATCGAGGCCGAGGCGAAGGCGCGGCCGGTCGTGCCCCAGCGCCGCGCACAGCCCGATTTCGAGGGTTTCATCGGCGGCTCCAGCGCGATGAAGGCGGTCTACGAGCAGATCCGCCGCATCGCGCCGTCGAAGGCGCCGGTCTTCGTGACGGGTGAGAGCGGCACCGGCAAGGAAGTGACCGCGCAGGCCCTGCATGCGCGCTCCGGCCGCCCGGCAGCGCGCTTCGTGGCGCTGAATTGCGGCGCGATCCCCAAGGACCTGATCGAGAGTGAGATATTCGGCCACGTGAAGGGCGCCTTCACCGGTGCGACCGAGGATCGCGCGGGCGCGGCGGAACTCGCCGACGGCGGCACGCTGTTCCTCGACGAGATCTGCGAGATGGACCTCGCGCTCCAGACCAAGCTGCTGCGCTTCATCCAGACCGGCGAGGTGCGCCGGGTCGGCGACACGCGCATCCGGAAGGTCGACGTGCGCTTCGTCTGCGCTACCAACCGCGACCCGCTGGCGGATGTCGCGGCGGGCCGCTTTCGCGAGGATCTCTATTACCGGCTCTGCGTGCTGCCGATCCACCTGCCGCCGCTGCGCCAGCGCGGCGCGGACGTGCCGGCGCTGGCCGAAGCCTTCCTCACCCGCTTCGCACAGGAAGAGGGCCGGCACTTCCACGGCTTCGACGAGGCCGCCGCGCGGATAGTCTCCGCCTTTCCCTGGCCGGGCAATGTCCGCCAGCTCCAGAACGTCATCCGCCGGCTCGTCGTCATGCATGACGGCGACTGGGTGACGGCGGCCATGCTGCCGCTGGCGCTGGCCCACGGCTCGCAGGAGGCCCCGCGCGCCAGCATGGCGGCCGTGCCGGTGCTGAAACCGGCGGTGGAGCCCTTCTGGCTGCAAGAGCGACGGATCATTGAGGATGCGCTGGCGGCCTTCGACGGCAACCTGTCGCGCGCCGCAGCGGCGCTGGAGATCAGCCCCTCGACCATCTATCGCAAGCGCGAGGGCTGGACGCGCGAGGGTTTCGCCAAGGCGGGCTGAGTGCGCTCGAGGGGTTGCCGCGGCGAACCGGCCTCGTTTAAGTCGGGGCCATGCAGAACCGTTCGATCCGATATGCGGCGCTGACCGCCGCGACCGCCGGCCTTGCCAGCCTCCTGTTCATCGAAACCGCAGAAGCCCAGCGCCGCCGCGAACCGCCCCGTCCGCGCCAGCCGACGCGCGCGGAGATCATGCTCTACCAGCGCTTTCCCGCCGGCACGCGGCTCGCGGTCGTGTCGATCAATGGCAGGCGGCCTGTCGCCACCGACCGCCCCGCCTTCACCTTCACCAGCGCCTTCCGCATGACCGGCTTCGGCGGCTGCAACCCGGTCAATGCCGACTATCGCCGCGCCGGGCCGAGCGACATCCGCTTCGGGCCGCTCAACTTCATCGAGCGGCGGTGCGGCGGCGAGATCGACCGTCAGGAGCGCGCCATCTTCTGGGCGATCCAGGGCGCGCGCGCCTGGCGACCGCATGGCTTGCGCGGCATGTCCTTCACGGGTCTGCGTGGCACCGTGACCTTCGAGCCGGCGTTCTGACCCTTAAGCCTTCACCATGGCCATGAGCGGCGCGTCGGCCGCGACATGGATGCCGTCGTCGCCCTTGGCGAGATGCACCCGCCGGTCGTGGAAGTTCGCAAGCGTCGAGCGATGGCCGATGGAGACGATGGTGGCGTTCGGCAACCACTCGCGGATCGCCGCATAGAGATTGGCCTCGCCCGCCTCGTCGATGGCTGCGGTCGCCTCGTCGAGGAACAGCCAGTCCGGCTTGCACAGCAGCGCGCGGGCGAGCGCGAGACGCTGCTGCTCGCCGCCCGAGAGGATCTGGTGCCACGCAGCCTCCTCGTCGAGCCGCGTCCCGAGGGCGGCGAGGTTCACCGCCTCCAGCGCGCTGATAATGTCGGCATCGGCATAGGCGCCGCGCTCGGCCGGATAGGTGACGGCGTCGCGCAGGGTCGCGACCGGGAAATAGGGCCGCTGCGGCAGCAGCATGATGTCCGCGCCGGCGGGCGTTGCGACCTTGCCGGAGCCATGCGGCCAGATGCCGGCAATGGCGCGGAAGAGCGTCGACTTGCCGGAGCCCGAGGGACCGGTGACGAGCACGCGCTCGCCGGGATTCACGGTGATGTCGGGCGCCGTCACCAGCGTCTTGCCTTCGGGCAAGGTAACGGACAGGCCAGACAGGGCCAAAGCCTCGCCTGCCTTCTCGGTGGCGATCGACGGCGCGGGCGCCGTCCTGGCCGAGGCAGCGGAGGCCTCGAAGCCGGTGAGGCGGTCGATGACCGACTTGTAGTCGGCGAGCGAGGCGTAGAGGTTGGTGAAGATCATCAGCGCGGATTCAACCCGCCCGAAGGCGCCCGCGGTCTGGGTCAGCGAGCCGAGCTGGACTGCGCCCGAGAAATAGGCCGGCGCCAGCATCACGAACGGGAAGATCACCGAGGCCTGGTTGACGAAGGTCGTGAACCAGGTGAGCCGCTTGGTGTATTTCATGTAGTCGAACCAGTTGGCGACCACGCTGGCGAAGCGGCGGGCAAGGCCCTGACGCTCCGCGGCCTCGCCCTTGAGCAGGGCGATCTGCTCGTCGTTCTCGCGCACCCTGACGAGGCTGTAGCGGAAATCGGCCTCGTAGCGCTGGCGCAGGAAGTTGATGCCGATCAGCGCGCGCCCGATGAGATGGGCGCAGACCGTGCCGAAGACGGCGACGGCAAGCGCGGCCCAGACGAGATAGCCGGGGATCGATTCGAGATTCACGCCGAAGACCTGGTAGCGGAAGCTCGCGGAGAGGCCCCAGAGGATCAGCACGAAGGCGTAGAGCGACAGGATCGCCGAGAAGAAGCGGATGACCAGCGCCAGCGTGTTGTCGGTGAACATGCGGATGTCTTCCGCGATGCGCTGGTCGGGGTTGTCGGCCTGGCTGCCCTTAAGGCGCATCCGGTAATGGCCGCCATCGGCCAGCCAGTGGCCGGCGAGCCGCGCCGTCATCCAGCGCCGCCAGCGCATCTGCGTCCACTGCGTCAGGTAGAGTTCATAGACGGCGAGGATCACCCACAGGAAGGCGACGATGGTGAAATAGCGCAGCTCGATCCAGAAGGTCGCCTCGGCCCGCTCCTGAAGCGCCGTGTAGAAGCGGTTGTTCCACTGGTTGAGCAGGACGGTGGCCAGCACCTGCCCGATATTGATGGCGAGCAGGATGAACAGCAGTGCATGGGCGACGTAGCGCTCCTGCACCCGGAACGAGAGGCCGAACGGCAGCTCCACGGTGCCGATATCGCGCGCCTCGAAGAAGGGGTCGGCGAGCTTCGTGATCTGGCGGATCGTGCCGAGGAAGGAGATGCCGTAGACCACGATCGCGAAAATGACCGACAGCAGGATCGAGGCGCGGGTCGGCAGGTAGGGACCGAGATAGGCGGGCAGCCCGCCGGCCTGGTTGAACAGCAGCAGCGCCAGCGCCGAAAGATGCCAGACCACGAGGAAGCCGATGATCGCCCGCACCATGGTCGAGGTCGGCCGGGAGAGATAGGCCACCGCGCCCGCGACCAGTGTCAGGCAGTAAACCCACCACGGCAGGTCGATCTGGCCTGCGAGGGAGGCCGCACCCAGGGAGGCGCCGGCAAGTCCTGCGACGATGGCAATGGGGAGCATGGGGGTTACCGGGCGAGAAGGGCAGGAAGGAAAACGGGGCGGGTCGCGCCCTTGGACCACAGCCCGGGCGCGCAGGAAAGCGCTTGCCTCAGGCGGGCGCTGCGGCGAGGGCCTGCCGCAGATCCTCCTCGGTGACGAGCCGCATGGCCTTCAGCACCTTCACCGCCTCGGTGCGTCGGCCGAGGCGCATGATCAGGATCACCGTCTCGGCATCGCCGCATTCGGGATGGGAGCAGGCGATCTCGCTGACGGTCACGCCGTCGTCCTCGGAGAGAGCCAGATGGGACCGGACCATGGCCGACAGCCGGCGCGAGGCGTCGGCCGTTTCCGGGTCTGATCCCCTGCGATTGAAGAAGAAGCGTGCCATTCCATCGCCTTGTCCGGGCGAGTTATGGCCGATCCGTGGCGAACCGCCAAGACCGATGTGGCGACGCAACAATCGCGGGCAGGTCTCACGCGGTGTTGATGGCCGTCCCGCCGAGCGAAAAGCCTGCAGCCGCAAGGTCCTGCGGGAAAGCCTCTCCCGCGAGGTAGCCGAGCTCGTGCTCGCGCGGCGCGTGGACCGGATCGACCTGCTTCAGCGCCTCGTCGACATGGCCCGGATGGACCATGACGAGGCTGCCGTCCGGCAACGCCGGCAGGAAACCGCGAAAGATTGCGGGAAACCTTTCGGCCTGCGCGAAATCATAGGCGCCGGAAAAGGCCGGGTTGGTCGCGACGCCGCGGGCGGCGGCAGCGCGCGCCAGCCCGCCGGACAAGGCCGCGATGACCCGGCCCTTGATGCCCTGCCCCGCCCCGTGAGGGCCGCGGCACTGGCGCACCCAGGCATAGGGGGCATGGCGCTTCGTGGCGTCGAGAACAATGTCGCGGATGCCGGGCAGGAGATGGGCGTGCTGATGGCCGTCGACGAAGGCGGGCGGCCGCCCGAAAGCCGCCCCGAACGCGGCGAACTGGGCCTCGATCTCGGCGGCGACAACGTCGCGGTCGAGCCGGCGCAGGAAGGCGGCGGCCATAAGCGGCGCGATGGACGGCCAGAAGCGCGGCAACCGGGGCGCCGTGAGCGGCCTCAAGCCCCCGGTCAGGGTGACATGCAGGCCGATCTGGAAGCCGGGCGGCGCGACTGCCAGCAACGCCTCCGCCTCGGCGGCAAGGTCGGGGCCGGCGGTCATCACCGAGGTCGCGTTGAGACGACCGGCAGCGGCAAGCTCGCGAATGGCACGCGAGACGCCGGGAGCCAGCCCATAGTCGTCGGCACAGAGGATCAGGTGTTTCACCGGGTGAATGACATGGTCTGGCCGATCAGTCGCCCTGGGCCAGCGGACCGGTGTCCCGCGCACCCGCTGGCTGGTCGGCCGCCCGCTTCAGCGACTGGTCGCCGACGAGATAGACCGGCCGTCCCTTCAGTTCGGACAGGATCTTGCCGATATATTCGCCGAGCACGCCGATCATCAGGAGCTGGACGCCGCCGATGAAGGTCACCGCAACGAACAGCGAGGGATAGCCGGGCACGGCATGGCCGAAGACGAAGGTCTCCACCACGATCGCCAGTGCGTAGAGCAGCGAGGCGGCGGCGAGCAGCGCGCCGAGCAGGCTGGCCATGCGCAGCGGCACGATGGAGAACGAGGTCAGCCCCTCCAGCGACAGGGTGAGGAGACCCCAGAAGCTCCACTTGGCCTCGCCCTGCTCGCGCGGAGCGGGCTCGTAGGGGATGCCGATCTGGCGGAAGCCGACCCAGCTCGACAGGCCCTTGAAGAACCGGCCGCGCTCCGGGAGCATGCGCAGCGCCGCGGCGGCGCGCGGCGACAGCAGGCGGAAGTCGCCGGCATCGGCGGGTATCTTGTGGTTCACGCCGGCATTCACCAGCCCGTAGAAAGCGCTGACGAACAGCGTGCGCAGGCGCGGCTCGTCGCGGCGGTGGGCCTTGTAGGTGAAGACCACGTCGTAGCCGTCGTCCAGCCAGCGGGAGATCAGGGTTTCGGCGACCGAGGTCGGGTGCTGGCCGTCGGCATCCATGAAAATGACCGCGCCGTAGCGGGCATGGTCGAGCCCGGCGAGCAGCGCCGCCTCCTTGCCGAAATTGCGCGAGAAGGACACGACCTGCACGTCCGCGCCGTCGGCCTTCAGCCCCTGCGCGACCAGCGCCGTGCCGTCCCGCGAGCCGTCGTCGACATAGAGGATCTCGACGGCGAGGCCGCGCGTATCCTTCAGCCTGCGTGCGAAGGCCGTGAGCTTGGCGTGGGTGTGGGGCAGCGCCTCGGCCTCGTTATAGGCCGGAACGACGATGGTGAGGCCGAAGGGAGGCTCGGCCCCGGGGAAGGCAATCACGCGCCTGTCACTGGTCATGTGGTCAACGGCTCTGCGCCGCTCCGGGAAAGGTTTGCCATGATGCACCGTGTTCACGGTCGCGTGAAGGCTTGCCATGGCGGCCCGGCTGATTGATGACCGAAAAGCGTGTAGACGACGGCCGCATGATGAACGATGGACAACAGAATCACGGCGAGCGCGCCGGTCTTGCCAGCCGGCTCATCGGCGAGGCGCGCAAGATCCTATCGTTCGGGCTGATTGGCGTCGTCAACGGGCTGGTGAACTACGTCGTCACCGTCGGCCTGACGCTGTTCGTGCTGACGCGCTTCGGACTTGCCACCGACGATATCGCGCTGGGCGTCGCCAAGACGCTCGGCTGGGCGGTGGCGGTGACCAATTCCTACCTGCTCAACACCATGATCACCTTCGCGGCCGAAAGCGGCCGACGACTGAGCTGGCGCACCTATGGCAAGTTCGTCGCCTCGGGTACGCTGGGGCTGGCCGTCGAGGTGCTGAGCTTCCTCGTGGCCGTGCGCTACCTGCCGCTGGCGATCGCGGCGATCGTGCCCATCGGCTTCGCCTTCATCGCGAATTTCGCCATGACGCGGTTCGTGGTGTTTCCGACCAGACGCTGAAGCCGCACGGCGGGCTTTTCAACGCAGCGCGGATCGGGCCTGATCCGCCGACCAGTCCGACGAGCGAACCGGAGCACCATGTCCACGCGCCCCCTGCCCCGTCCCCGGAGCGATTTCCGCTGGTTCGCGCCGATCCAGACCCGCTGGTCGGACAATGACCAGTACGGGCACGTCAACAACGTCGTCTATTATTCCTATTTCGACACGGTGGTGAACGCCTTCCTCATCCGCGACGCCGGGCTGGTTCCGGTCACGGGACCTTGGATGGGCCTCGTCGTCGACACGCGCTGCTCGTTCTTTGCGCCCGCGAGCTATCCCGAGCCGCTGGAAGCCGGCCTCGCCTTCGCCGAGCGCGGCCGGTCGAGCCTGCGCTACGAGATCGGCATTTTCCGCGCCGGCGGTCCGGAAACGCTGGCGCATGGCCATTTCGTCCACGTCTATGTGGATGCTGAGACGCGCCGGCCGATCCCGCTGCCCGACAGCCTGACGGCGGCTATCGACGCGGCGGCGGCAGGCTGAGGCCGCCGGACGTTCAGGAATTGTTTGCCTTAATTGCGCTAAGGATAACGGCTAGAGCGCCTCAACCAACAGGAAGCATTCCCCTCGGTCATGACCTCGTCATTCGCTCCCCGGCTCGTTCGCGCCGCGCTGTTCAGCGCCGTGACATCGTTCGCCATGGCCGAGGCGATGGCGCAGACCCAGCCTCAGGCCGAGCAGGCCCCGGCCGCGCCCGCCGCTTCTGCCGAGCCGCCGCCGGTTCTCGCGCCCTCCATTCCCGCCATGCCGCCGTCTGCCGCAGCGCCTGACGGGCAAATGCAGGCCGCGCCGGTTCCCGCGCGGCCCCGGCCGCAGCGCCCGCCTCCGCCCCCGCGTGTGACGGCGATCTCCTCCGATCCGCAGCCGACCTACGCGCCGCAGACGGTCGCGATGACCCAGCGGGCCCTCGAAACCTACCGCCGCATCGCTCAACAGGGCGGCTGGGGCACGCTGCCGACCGCCACCCGCCTCGCCAAGGGCGCGCGCGGCGGCGCCGTCATCGCGCTGAAGCAGCGCCTTGCGGCCGAAGGCGACCTCAACCCCGCGCTGTCGCCCGGCGAGGCCTTCGACGAGACGACCGCCGAGGCGGTCAGGCGCTTCCAGCGCCGCGTCGGCCTGCTGCCCTCGGGCGTCGTGGCCGCTGCCACTATCCGCCAGCTCAACATTCCGGCCGAGGCCCGCGCGCGGGCGCTGGAGAAGTCGCTGGAGCGGCTCGCCGACAGCCGCTTCGCCTTCGGCCAGCGCTACGTCATCGTCAACATCCCGGCCGCCGCGGCCGAGGCGATCGAGAACGGCGTCGTGCGCCGCCGCCACGTGGTCATCGTCGGCAAGGCCGCCCATGCCTCGCCCATGGTCGAATCGCGCCTAACGGTGGTGAATTTCAACCCGACCTGGACGATCCCGACCTCGATCATCAAGCGCGACATCATCCCGCGCATGCGCCGCAACGCCGCGACGCTCGCCAACATGCGCGTGCGCATCCTCGACCGCTCCGGCAACGAGGTGAGCCCGGCCGCCATCGACTGGTCGACCGAGCGGGCCGTCAATTACACGCTGCGGCAGGACCCCGGTCCCGGAAATTCGCTGGGTCGCGTGCGCATCGACATGCCGAACACGGACGCGGTGTTCATGCACGACACGCCCTCGCGCGGCCTGTTCCAGTCGGACAGCCGCTCGCTGTCGTCGGGCTGCGTGCGCGTCGCCGACGTCTCCGACTTCGTCACCTGGCTGCTGGCCCCGCAGGGCTGGACCAAGGAACAGGTGGTCGAGGGCATGACCCAGACGCAGCGCCGCGACGTGCGGCTGCCGCAGGCCGTGCCGGTCTCGTGGGTCTATCTGACCGGCTGGTCCGCGCCCGACGGCACCGTGCAGTTCCGCGACGACATCTATGGCTGGGACGCGCCGGGCGCGCCGCCCCAGCGCGTGGTGAGGCCGGCCGAGCGCGCGCCGCAGGCACCCGCCCAGATCGCGCCGCAGGTGCAGCAGCAGGCTCCGCCGCCGCAGCGGAACTTCCTAGAAGGCCTGTTCGGCGCGCCGCCGCAGCCGGGACGCCAGCCTTCCGCCGACATGCGGTACTGAGGCCCGCCATGCCGCTGCCCAATCGCGTCGATCCCTTCGGTGCGATCGCGGCGGTTCCCGAGCGCGGCCTGATGTACGGAAACCGGGGCGGTCGCTTCCATCGCGACGATCAGACGATCGGCCCGCGGCCCTGGGCCTCGCGGCAATGGATCTGCTGCGTGCTTGAGTTCAAGGGCCGGCGGCGCACGCCGCTGATGGCCGGCGGCTTCACCGAACTGTTCTTCCTCGACGAGGTGACGGCGCTTGGCGCAGGGCACCGCCCCTGCTTCGAATGCCGGCGCGCCGATGCCACGCGCTTCGCGGCGGCATGGGCGCGGGCGAAGGGGTTGCCTGCACCGCCGAAGGCGCCCGCGATGGACCTCGTGCTGCAAGCCGAGCGGCTGGACGGGCGGGAGAAGCGGGTTCATCGAGCTGATGTCGAAGACCTGCCGGACGGCGCGATGATCGCGAAGGGTGGCCGGGCCTTGGCGGTGCGCGGCGATGCGCTGCTGCCGTGGTCGTATGGCGGCTATGGAGCGCCTACGAGCAAGGGCACCGGTCCGACCGATCTACTGACCCCGCCAACGATGGTCGCGGCGCTGCGAGAAGGCTTCGCACCCCTGTGGCATCCGAGCGCGGCGTGACAATTTCAAGAATGCCCCACCCTCACCCTCCCCTCGCTGAGCGAGGAGAGGGAGACTACGGCGTAACCGCAACACCTTATCCGGCCGTGCCAGGCTCCGAGGAACTCAACGAATAGCCGACGTTGTAGCCCCCTCTCCTTGGAGCGGAGCGACAAGGGGAGGGTAAGGGTGGGGCATGGCGGAAACACCCACTCTCAGAAAAGCCCCTCGATCTGGCCCTGATCGTTGAGATGGATGCCTTCTGCCGCCGGCAGCTTGGGCAGGCCCGGCATGGTCATGATCTCCCCGCAGATGGCGACGACGAAGCCGGCGCCGGCGGCCAGCCGCACCTCGCGCACCGGCACGATATGGCCGGACGGCGCGCCGAGCAGGGTCGGATCGGCCGAGAAGGAATATTGCGTCTTGGCCATGCAGACCGGCAGGTCGCCGAAGCCGGCCGCCTCGAAAGCCGCGAGGTCCGCCGCGGCCTTGGGTGCAATGGCGATCTCGGCCGCCCCGTAGATGCGCGTCGCGATGGTCAGGATCTTGCCGGCCAGCGGCATGTGGTCCGGATAGATCGGCTGGAAATGCGCCGTGCCGCCCTCGCAGAGCTCCGCCACCTTGCGGGCGAGTTCCTCGGCGCCCGCGGCACCATCCGCCCAGTGGCTGCACTGGACCGCCTCGACGCCGAACTCGCCCTGGCAGATGTCGGCGATGAGCCGGTGCTCGGCCTCCGTATCGGTGGTGAAGTGGTTGATCGCGACCACCACCGGCAGGCCGAAGGCGCGGACATTCTCGACGTGGCGGCCGAGATTGACGATGCCGGCGCGGAGGGCGTCGAGGTTCTCGCGGGCGAGGTCGATCTTGGCGACGCCGCCGTTCATCTTGAGCGCGCGAACGGTCGCCACCACCACCACCGCGTCGGGCTTCAGGCCCGCCTTGCGGCATTTGATGTCGAAGAACTTCTCCGCGCCGAGATCGGCGCCGAAGCCTGCCTCGGTCACCACGTAGTCGCCGAGCTTCATCGCCGCGCGCGTCGCGATGACCGAGTTGCAGCCGTGGGCGATGTTGGCGAAGGGGCCGCCATGGATCAGCGCGGGCGAGCCCTCGATGGTCTGGACGAGGTTCGGGCGGATGGCGTCCTTCAGCAGCACGGCCATGGCACCCGCCGCATTGAGATCGCCGGCGGTGATCGGCTTCTTCGCCCGGGTATAGGCGACGACGATGCGCGACAGGCGATCCTCGAGGTCGGCGAGGTCGTTCGCCAGACAGAAGCAGGCCATGACCTCGGAGGCGACGGTGATGTCGAAGCCGTCCTCGCGGGCGAAGCCGTTGCCACCCCCGCCAAGGCCGTTGGTGATCGCGCGCAGCGCACGGTCGTTCATGTCCATGACGCGCCGCCAGACGATCTTGCGGGTGTCGATGCCGAGCGAATTGCCCCAGTAGACGTGATTGTCGACGAGCGCCGCGAGCAGGTTGTGCGCGGCTGTGATGGCGTGGAAGTCGCCGGTGAAGTGGAGGTTGATCGCCTCCATGGGCAGGACCTGCGCCTTGCCGCCGCCGGTCGCGCCGCCCTTGGTGCCGAAGACCGGGCCAAGCGAGGGCTCGCGCAGGGCAATGACGGTGCGCTTGCCGATGCGGTTGAGTCCGTCGCCGAGGCCGATCGTCGTGGTGGTCTTGCCCTCGCCGGCCGGCGTCGGGTTGATGGCGGTGACGAGGATCAGCCTGCCGTCCGGCCGGTCGTTCAGCGACGCCAGGTAGTCGGCGTCCAGCTTGGCGATGTGCCGACCATAGGGCTCCAGCGCGTCGGCCGGAATACCCGCCGATTCGGCGACCGCGGCGATGGGCTTCATGGTCGCGGCGCGGGCGACGGCGAGGTCATGGGACATGAGCGATGATCTGCGCTGTGGAAGGGCCGGCTTCACGATGGTTGCGGGCGGGATTAAATCGACGCGCGCCGGCCATGCAAGGGGACAACCCATAAGAGCGGCCGGATGACGCGGCACGGGCGGAATGAGCGGGGGACAAGCATGGGCACAGCCGCGATGATCGGTATCGATTGGGGCACGACCTCGTTCCGCGCCGCGCTGATGGACGGAAACGGCGCGATCCTCGACCGGATCGCCAGCAGGGACGGCTTGCTCGGCGTCGAAAACCGCGACTTCGAGGGCGTGCTGGAACGGGCGGTGGCGGGCTGGGACGCCGACAAGAGGCTGCCCGTGGTTGCCTCCGGCATGGTGACGAGCCGCACCGGCTGGGTCGAGACGGCCTACCTGCCCTGCCCCGCGGGCCCTCAGGAACTGGCGGCAGCGCTCACCCGGATCGAGACGGCCGGCGGGCGGCGCATCGCCTTCGTCACGGGCATGAGCTTCCGCCATGCGGATGGCGCCCCCGACGTGATGCGCGGCGAGGAAACACAGATCGCCGGGCTCGGCATTGCCGGCGAGCGGCTGGCGGTCATGCCCGGCACGCATTCCAAATGGGTGCATGTGGCGGGCGGGCGGATCGCCGGCTTCCGCACGGCGATGACCGGCGATGTCTTCGCGGCGGTGAGGGACCATACGGTGCTGAAACTGACCACGGCCGATACGACGGGCTCGACAGAGGCCTTCGCGGCCGGCGTCAGGGCCGGTGCGGCCGATGGCGGCGCGGGCCTGCTCGGCAAGCTGTTCCGCCAGCGGGCGGGCTCGCTGCTGGGGGATTTTCCGGCGGCGGAGACGGCGGAGCGGCTGTCCGGCCTCATGATCGGCGCGGAGATCGCGGAGGCGCGGTCCTTTGCCCCTGATGTCGGCGGGCCCGTGCTGATCGTCGGCGGGGAGGACCTCGCGGCGCGCTACCGCGCCGCCTTCGACGTGATGGGCATGGCGAGCGAAGTGGCCGCGCCGGACGCCGCCTTTGCCGGGCAGTTCCGGATCGCCCGGGCGGCGGGACTGGTGTGAGACCTGTACCGCTCCAGCGATTGGCGAGCGCAAAGCGGCCGTGATCTAGGATTATTATCCTTGACAGCGTAACGCTGTTCGAGTAGCTTTCCGGCACGTTCGGCAATTGCGCCTTGCCGGTTCCGGCCGAACCCGCTCAATCAATCCCCGGCTTGCCTTGCCGCATCCGCTTGACGCCCGAGCGCTTCTGCTTGCCCTCCAGACGGCGCTCCTTCGAGGCGCGGGTCGGCCGGGTGGCGATGCGGCGCTTCGGCCGGACGGCGGCCTTGGCGACCATCTCGACGAGCCGCGTCAGCGCATCCTCGCGGTTCATGTCCTGCGAGCGGAAGCGGTCGGCCTGGATGACGATGACGCCGTCCTTGGTCAGCCTCGATCCCGCAAGCGGGACGAGCCGCGCCTTGATATCAGCCGGCATGGCCGCACCGGCGAGGTTGAAGCGCAGCTCGCAGGCGGTGGCGACCTTGTTGACGTTCTGGCCGCCCGGTCCCGAGGACCGGACGAACGAGTAGGTGATGTCGTCCGGGTTCAGGTCGAGGAAGGGGGTGACGGGGATCGGTTCGGCCATGACCCTCTCACCTTTCGGGCGCGTCGACCGCCCGGAACAGCGGCGGCGCAAGGATGCACGAGGGAATTCGCGATTGCACCGCCTTGTATCCGGAAAGTGCGTCCTTCGAGGCTCGCTCGTAAATGGTTTGATCTGCCGCTTCCGTCATGCCCGGGCTTGGCCCGGGTATCCACGATTTGCCTTTTCAGGCGGTGTTCAAGTCGTGGATGGCCGGGACAAGCCCGGCCATGACGAAAAGGGCAGCGCATTGGCAATTGTGGGCCTGACTCCGAGGTGCGATCGATAGCGAGAGGCGAACGCATCTCGCCTTCGCTCGATGCCATGGCGAGCCTCGAAGAACGCACTTGCCCCCGATGCAGGGCCGCCAGACGAAGCCGGCAGCCCCTTGTCGACCTCAGGCGGCCTTGGCGCGGGCGTCGAGCTTCGACAGGCGGTCGAACAGGTAGTCGACCTCGGCGCGCGCCTTGGCCGAGAGCGGCGCGCCCGGCTTGCGCTGGGCCTCGGAGGCGATGACGCCACGCTTCTTCAGGAGATATTTGCGCACTGCAAGGCCGGCACCCGGCTGCTGCTCGTAGCGGATCATCGGCAGGTGGGCGTCGAACAGGTCGTGGGCCTGATCGCGCTTGCCGGCCTTCTGCAGCTTCACGACATCGACCAGCATGTCGGGGAAGGCATAGCCGGTCATGGCACCGTCGGCGCCGCGCTCGCACTCGAAGTCGAGGAACAGGCCGCCATTGCCGCAGAGGATCGAGACGTGGCGCTGCGAGCCGTCGGCCTCGAAACCGCGCAGCGTCGAGATCTTCTCGAGGCCCGGCCAGTCCTCGTGCTTCAGCATGACGCAGGACGGCAGCTCCTGGATGATCGAGCGGATCACCTTCGGGCTCATCTGCACGGAGAAGGTGAGCGGGAAATCCTGGATGCAGAACGGGATGTCGTCGCCGATCGCGTCGATCGCCTGCTTGTAATAGGTCAGGATCTGGTCGTCGGTGCGCAGCGTGTTGGGCGGCGCGATCATGACGCCGGCGGCGCCCGCATCCATCACCGTGCGCGCCAGCGACTTCATGGCCGCGAAGCCCGGCGCCGAGACGCCGACGATGACCGGCATGGAGGGGCCGGCGCGCTTGATGATCTGCCTGGAGATGGCGATCGATTCCTCGCCGGAGAGCTTCGGCGCCTCTCCCATGACGCCAAGGATGGTCATGCCGTCGCAGCCGCAGGCGCGATAGAAATCGACCATGGAATCCGTCGATTTCTCGTCGATCCGGCCGTCGTCGTGGAACGGCGTCGCCGCGATCACATAGACGCCGCTCGCGACGGAAAGGTCGATGCCGTTGGCCTTCATGGCTGTTTCCTCGGGCTGGTGGGTAATTTTCGCGCTGCGGATCGCATGAACGGGCGTCCGGGTCAAAGGCCGCCGCCGCAGGGCTGGCCTGATACCCGATGTATCAGGGCCTGTAGGCGTGCTCGGCGCGGGCCGCTTCCGCCTGCACCTCTTTGAGGAAGGCGCGAACGACGCGCTTCATCGGCTGATGCCGCGCGGTGAGCGCGAAAGCCTCGATGGGAACGCGCGGCGACAGGGGCCGCGCCGCGAGATTGTAGCGCCCGCCGACGACGGCGAAGGAATCGACCACGGCAATGCCGACGCCGCTCTCGGCGAGCAGGCAGGCGGTCGAGCTGTAGCGCGTCTCGATCATCGTCCGTTCCTGCAAAGCGGGCGTCCAGAAGCCCTGATGCAGGGCGACGCCGAGCGGCGTGCCCGGCTCGAAGCCGATGAGCGGAAAGTCGGCGAGGTCCTTGGCCGAGACCTCGGAGCGGTCGGCAAGCGGATGGTCCGGCGGGCAGACGCAGACCATCTGGCCGATCGATATGCGGCTCGCCTCGATGCCGGCGCGCTGCTGCGGGGCGAGCGAGAAGCCGACATCGGCAAAGCCGGTCTCGACGCCCTCGACCACGCCGGGCGTGCGGCGCACGTCGAAGAAGACGTGCATGTCCGGCCGGCTGCCGAGGAAGGCCTTCAGCGCGCGCGGCACGAGGGCATTGGCGAGCGCCGGGGTGGACAGGACGCGCAGGCTGCCCGTCCGCGTGTCGCGCAGGTCCTTCAGCTTCTGCGAGAAGGCGCGATAGAGCGAGAAGATCGGCTCGGAACCGCGCATCACCTCCTGCGCCTCGGCGGTCGGCACGAGGCGGTTGCCGACGCGGTCGAACAGCGGCAGGCCGAGCTGGGCCTCGATCTGGCGGATGGCGTTGGAAACGGCCGGCTGGGAAATGGCGAGAGCCTCCGCCGCACCGACCGTGGTCTGGCAGCGGATGACCTCGCGGAAGATTTCGAGCTGCCGCAGATTCAGCATGTCCGGCTCCCCGTGCCCAAAGCGCCGGCAGTATAATCATCAATTATACTCAATCGTCCATTTTTCATTGCTGATGATATTGAGGCCCCTCCCCCAGCGTGGTTTCGTGGCGGCATCCCGCCGAGAGAGCGGTGTCACCGGACAGAGGGGTTCGTCATATGATCCGCCACCTGATCGCCGCCGCAGGCCTTGCGGCCCTCATCGCGGCACCAGCCGGCGCCCAGACGCCGATCCGCACTGCCGTCGACGGCACTTTCGCGCCGCACGCCTTCCCGAACCTCGCCGGCGGCGGCATTCAGGGCTTCAACGTCGACCTCGCCCAGGAGATCGGCAAGCGCCTCGGCCGCCCCATCGAGATCACCTCGACGCAGTTCTCGGGCATCATCCCGGCGCTGAACGCGGGCACCTACGACTTCGTCATGGCGCCGGTGACGGCAACGCCGGAGCGCGCCACCAGCATGCTCTTCACAGAGGGTTATCTCGACACCGACTTCCGCCTGATCACGCGGCGCGGCGACGCACCGATCACGGACCTCGCCTCGATGCGTGGCAAAGTCGTGTCGGTCAATCGCGGCTCGGCCTATGAGAGCTGGGCGAAGTCGATGGAGGCGACCGTCGGCTGGCGCGTCGAGGCCTTCGGCACGCAGACCGACGCCGTGCAGGCGGTCATCGCCGGCCGCGCCGTCGCCAACGTGACGGCCGAGACGGTCGCCGCCTTCGCGGTGAAGAACAACCCGCAGATCAAGCTCGACTACCTGCACAAGACCGGCCTCGTCTGGGCCGTGCCGACCCGCAACGGCGACACCGCCACGCGCGACATGGTCGAGAACGCCATCGAGTGCATCAAGAAGGACGGCACGATGGCCAAGATCTACGAGAAGTGGTTCGGCATGGCTCCGCGCCCGGACTCGGCCGCCGCGACGATCTTTCCGGGCTCGGGCGTTCCCGGCCTGCCCGGTCATGACGCCACGGCCCGCGAGCCGCGCTGCTGATGTCCTCCCTGCTTGAGGTCCGGGGCCTGAGAAAGAGCTTCGGCGGCACCGAAATCCTGCGCGGCATCGACTTCTCCGTCGCCGCGCAGGAGCTTGTCTTCGTGATCGGGCCCTCGGGCTCCGGCAAGTCCACCATGCTGCGCTGCTGCAACCGGCTGGAGGAGCCGACGGCCGGCCACGTCTTCGTCGACGGCGTCGACCTGATGGCGCCCTCCACCGACATCAACGCCATGCGCCGGCAGATCGGCATGGTGTTCCAGGCGTTCAACCTCTATCCGCACATGACCGCGCTCGGGAACGTGACGCTGGCGCTGCGCAAGGTGCTGGGCAAGCCGCGCGAGGAGGCCGACGCCATCGGCCTCGCCGCGCTCGACCGGGTGGGCCTGAAGGAGAAGGCGGGCAATTATCCGTCCGAGCTCTCCGGCGGCCAGCAGCAGCGCGTCGCCATCGCGCGGGCCCTGTCGCTCGAGCCGAAGATCATGCTGTTCGACGAGCCGACCTCGGCGCTCGATCCCGAACTCGTCGGTGCGGTGCTGAGCGTCATGCGCGACCTGAAGGCGGCCGGCATGACCATGGTGGTGGTCAGCCACGAGATGCGCTTCGCGCGCGATGCCGCCGACCGCATCGTGTTCATGGCCGACGGCCAGATTGTCGAGCAGGGCACGCCGGCCGAGGTGTTCGGCAATCCGCAGCATCCGCGGGCGCGGGAATTCGTCGCGGAGCTATCGCGGTGACCGGGCTCGACCGCTTCCGCGACGCCTTCCTCAAGCCGGAGCTGATCGAGCGCTACCTGCCGGACATCCTGTCGGGCATCGCGGTGACGCTGCAGATCGCCGTGGCGGTGGTGTTCACCGGGCTTGCGCTCGGCCTCGCGCTGGCGGTCGTCCGCAGCTACGGCTACCGGCTCGCCAACGCGCCGATCATCGTCTTCGTCGACATCTTCCGCGCGCTGCCGCCGCTGGTCGTCATCCTCATCGTCTATTTCGGCCTGCCCAATCTCGGCATGAACATTCCGAGCTTCGCGGTGCTGTGGCTGGTGCTCTCGCTGGTGCTGGCGGCCTTCGCCGAGGAAATCTTCTGGTCGGGGCTCATCTCGGTGCGCAAGGGACAGTGGGACGCTGCGCGCTCCACGGGGCTCTCGCACTGGCAGACGCTGACATCGGTGGTGCTGCCGCAAGCCATCCGCATCTGCGTGCCGCCGCTCACCAACCGCACCATCGCCGTGACCAAGAACACCGCGCTCGGCACGGTGATCGGCGTCGGCGAGATCATGAACCAGGGCACGTCGGCCATGTCGCTGTCGGGGAATGCGACGCCTCTGATGATGGCCGCCATCGCCTATGTGGCGATCTTCGTGCCGGTGGTCGCGCTGGGCTCATGGATCGAGCGGCGCTTCGCCTGGAAGAAGGCGTAAGCAATGGACATCTTCCTGTTCCAGTTCTTCAACCTCGACATTATGCGGCAGGCCCTGCCGCTGATCCTCGACGGCGCGAAGATGACGTTGCTGCTCTGCCTTGCGGTCATCCCGCTCGGCCTCGTCGGCGGACTGATGGTGGCGACCGGATCGATCTCGACCTCGCGCGTCGTCCGCATCCTGACCAAGGGCTATGTCGACTTCTTCCGCGCGGTGCCGCCGCTGGTCCTGCTGCTGGTGATCTATTCCGGCCTGCCCTTCGCCGGCATCCGGATGTCGCCCTTCATGGCGGTGTGCATCGCCTTCTTCCTCAATGCGTCGAGCTTCTACGGCGAGATCTTCCGGGCCGGCATCGAGTCGGTCGCCAAGGGCCAGTGGGAGGCCGCGCGCTCGACCGGCCTCACCTGGCTCCAGACCTACCAGACCGTGGTGCTGCCGCAGGCGAGCCGCAACGTGCTGCCGGACCTCGTTTCGAACACGGTGGAGGTGATCAAGCTGACCTCCATCGCCTCCGTCGTCTCGTTCACGGAACTGCTCTACGCGGCCGATATGGCGCGCTCGGTGACCTACAACACCTCGCCCATCGTGCTGGCCGCCCTCCTCTATCTCGTCGTGCTCTGGCCCGTCGTCCGGCTCGTCAGCCGACTCGAGCACAGGCTCGGCCACTGATCCCCGATCTGCCCCGCAGGAGTGCCGTCATGGCCCGCATCGTCACCGTCGCCGCCGCACAGCTCGGCCCCATCCAGCAGGCCGAAGGCCGCCAGAGCGTCGTCGCGCGGATGATCGCGCTGATGGAGGAAGCGCATGCCAAGGGCGCGACCTTCATCGTCTATCCCGAGCTGACGCTGACCACCTTCTTCCCGCGCTGGTACGAAGAGGACCGCGCGAAGATGGACCACTGGTTCGAGCAGACCATGCCCGGCCCGGCGACGCAGCCGCTGTTCGACAAGGCCAAGGCCTTCGGCATGGCGATGAGCTTCGGCTATGCGGAGATGACGCCGGAAGGGCGCCACTTCAACACCTCGATCCTCGTCGACCGCAACGGCGCCATTGTCGGCAAGTACCGCAAGACCCACCTGCCTGGGCATGTCGAGTTCGACAACGAGCGCAGCCATCAGCACCTGGAGAAGCGCTATTTCGAGCCGGGCGATACCGGCTTCCCCGTGTGGAACTTCGAGGGCGGCCTGATGGGCATGGCGATCTGCAACGACCGCCGCTGGCCGGAGACCTACCGCGTCATGGGCCTGCAGGGCGTCGAGATGGTCGTGCTCGGCTTCAACACACCCTCGGTCAATTCGCAGCGCGGCGCCGAAGGGCTGGACGACCGCCTGTTCCACCACCGCCTGTCCTGCCAGGCGGGCGCCTATCAGAACGCCACCTGGGTGGTGGCGGTCGCCAAGGCCGGCACCGAGGACGGCAACCATCTGATGGGCGGCACGCTGATCGTCGACCCCAACGGCAAGATCGTCGGCGAACTGGACCACGAGGATGACGGCGTCCTCGTCCATGCCTGTGACCTCGACGACACCGTGTTCGGCAAGGAGACGATCTTCGACTTCGAGCGTCACCGGCGGATCGAGCATTACGGCCTGATCACCGAACGCACCGGCGTCGGCGCGCCCCTCGGTAGCTGATTGCCGAACCGGCGGGCCTGCCTGCCATTTCGGCAGATTGCGGGGATTCCGGTCACGGCGCGGCGCGACAGACACCCGAAAGCACGCCAATTGCTGCGCTTCTGCCGTGGCACATGAATTGTATGCAATGCCCCCAGGTCAAGAACCCGGAGGCTTGCCATGGCTTGCAGTGCCCTTTCCCGCCGCACAGTCCTGAAAGGCGCGGCGCTTGCCGCAGGCGCCGCTTCGCTGCCCGGCATGGCGGCCGGCCAGACCGCCCAGCCGCTGCGCATCGGCATTTCGCTCTCGGATGTGCCGCGCCTATGGGGCGGGCCGGAGGGCGGCTTCGAGGGCATCCGCTTCGGCGGCTACATGGTCTTCGACGCGCTGATCAACTGGGACATGACCAAGGCCGACGCGCCTTCCGCGCTGACGCCCGGCCTCGCCACGAACTGGACCGTCGACCCCGCCGACAAGAAGCGCTGGCTGATCACGCTCCGCGAGGGCGTCACCTTCCATGACGGCACGCCTTTCGACGTCGATGCGGCCATCTGGAATCTCGATTCCATCTTCAAGGCCGATGCGCCGCAGTTCCACCAGCCGCGCGTCGGACTGGTACGCTCGCGCCTCTCATCGCTGGCGGCCTACGAGAAGGTCGATGCGAAGACCATCGCGATCACGACCAATGTCGTGGACGGCATGTTCCCCTACCAGCTCTCGTTCATGTGGTACGTCTCGCCCGCGCGCTGGAAGGAACTCGGCGGCGACTGGCAGAAATTCATCCAGCGCCCGGCCGGCACCGGCCCCTACAAGGTCGTCTCGGTGACGCCGCGCGAGCGCGTCGAACTGGAAGCCAATTCCGCCTATTGGGACACGAAGCGCGTGCCCAAGACCACGCGCACCGTGCTGCTGCCGATCCCCGACGGCAATGCCCGCATCGCGGCGCTGCGTGCGGGAACCATCGACATCGCCGAAACGCTGCCGCCCGACGCCATCCCTTCGCTCAAGGCGGCGGGCATGCAGGTGGTCCAGAACTCCTATCCGCACATCTGGGCCTGGCGGCTCAACGTCAATCCCGGCACGCCCTTCGCGGACGTGCGCGTGCGCAAGGCGGCGAACCTCGCCATCGACCGCGAGGGCATGGTGCAGCTTCTCTCCGGCACGGCGCGGGCGGCCAAGGGCAAGGTGCTGCCGGGCGACCCGTGGTACGGCAGCCCGACCTTCGACATCCGCTACGATGTCGAAGCCGCGAAGAAGCTGATGATCGAGGCCGGCTACGGCCCGAACAAGCGGCTGGAAGTGGTCTCGGTCATCGCCTCGGGCGGCGGCGGCCAGATGGTGCCCATGCCGATGAACGAGATGATGCAGGAGAACCTGAAGGACATCTTCATCGATGTGAAGTTCGAGGTGGTCGACTTCACCACGATCATCAACATGCTGCGCGGCGGCACCCGCTCCGACCAGCAGAAGGGCTTCCACGCGCTCAATATCGCGATCCCCTCGATCGACCCGACGACCGGCTGGGTGATCTACGATTCCGCGCTGACCAATCCGCGCGGCGTCAACTGGGGCTGGTACAGCAACCCGGCGGTGGATGCCGCCATCAAGGCGATGCGCGAGGCCTTCGAGCCGGCCGCGCAGAACGAGGCCATGGGCAAGCTGCATGCGCTGCTGGTGGACGATGCCGCCGCGCTGTTCGTCGTTCACGACCTCAACCCGCGGGGACTGTCGCCGCGGGTGAAGGGCTTCGTGCAGGCCCGCAACTGGTTCCAGGATTATACGCCGATCACCATCGGGCCGGCGGCCTGATCGCTCGCAAACGCCCTTGAGGTCGGGGAACAACGGTTCTTCTCGTCATGGCCGGGCTTGGCCCGGCCGGGCACGACGGGTGGTAGATTGGATACCCGTCAGAGGGCGTTCAAACCCTCAGTTTGCCGAGCTGGCCGAGCAGGCCGGCGGTGGAGCCGTCGAGGCTCGCGTCCGGCTGCGCGCGGCCGGCAACGACAGGTTCGAGCGCGGTCGCCAGTTCCTTGCCGAGCTCGACGCCCCACTGGTCGAAGGCGTTGATGCCGAGCACGGCGGCCATGACGAAGACCTTGTGCTCGTAGAGCGCCACCAGCATGCCCAAAGTCGAGGGATCGAGCTTGCGGTAGAGAAAGGTCGTGGACGGCCGGTCGCCGGGGAAAACACGGTGCGGCGCGAGCGTTGCAGCCTGTTTCGCGGACACGCCCTTGTCGAGAAGCTGCTTGCGCGCCTCGTCCAGCGTGCGGCCCTTCATCAGCGCCTGGCTCTGCGCGAGGCAATTGGCGATGAGCAGGTCGTGGTGCTTGCGGCCACGCTCGTGCGGCGAGGCGGCGATCAGGAAATCGCAGGGCACGACCTCCGTGCCCTGATGGATGAGCTGGAAAAAGGCGTGCTGCCCGTTGGTGCCCGGCTCGCCCCAGATGACCGGGCCCGTGGCGCGGTCGACGGGATGGCCGGCCAGCGTGACGCCCTTGCCGAGGCTTTCCATGTCCACCTGCTGGAGGTGAGCGGGAAAGCGCGCGAGGCGCTGGTCGTAAGGAATGACCGCGTGGCTCGCATGGCCGAGGACATTGCGGTGCCAGAGACCGATGAGCCCCATCAGAACGGGAAGGTTGCGGGCGAGCGGCGCAGTGCGGAAATGCTGGTCGACACGCTCGGCGCCAGCGAGGAAGGCAGTGAAGTGCCGCGGGCCGATGGCGATCATCAGCGCGAGGCCGACCGCCGACCAGACGGAGTAGCGCCCGCCGACCCAGTCCCAGAAACGGAACATGCTGGCTTCCGGAATGCCGAAGGCCTTCACTGCGGCGAGGTTGGTGGAGACCGCCGCGAAATGATGGCCGACCGCAGCCTCGCCGAGCGCCTGCGCCACCCAGGCGCGCGCGGACGTGGCATTGGTCATGGTCTCCACCGTCGTGAAGGTCTTCGACACGACGACGAACAGCGTGCGCGAGGGATCGAGGCCCTTCAGCGTGTCGGCGATATGCGCGCCGTCGACATTGGAGACGAAGCGCACGGCGAGCCCGCGCTTCGCGTAAGGCGACAGCGCCTGCGCCGCCATGGCGGGACCGAGATCCGAACCGCCAATGCCGATATTCACGACCGTCGAGAAACGCTTGCCCGTCGCACCGCGCAATGCGCCGGTCCGCACGGCATCGGCGAAGGCGAAGCAGCGCTCGCGCTCGGCCGCGACCTCCGGCATCACGTCGCGGCCATCGGTCACCATGGGCGCGCCCGAGAGGTTGCGCAGCGCGACGTGCAGGACCGCGCGGTCCTCCGTGGTGTTGATCCGCTCGCCCGCGAACATGGCGTCGCGCTTGCCCTCCAGACCGGCCGCGCGCGCGAGATCGGTGAGGAGGCGCAGCGTCTTGGCGGTGAGGTGCGTCTTGGAATAGTCGATCAGTACCGGTCCGAGCTTCGCCGAGAAGCGCGCGAAACGCTTCTCGTCCTCGTCGAACAGCGATGCGATCGGTTTGCCCGCCAGCGTGCGGCGATGGGCTTCCAGGGCCTCGAAAGCGCGGGAGACGGCATCGGTGGCGGCGGCATCGGTCATGGGATTCAGAATTCCGGTCTCAAGCGAAATGCGGCGCGACCATCGTCAGCCATCGTGACCAGATGATGATCGCCGTTGCCGCCGGAAAAGGCGATCATCCCGGCCGCGCGAAATCGGCGAAGGCCGCGGCAATCTGCACGTAGATGTGCCGCTTGTAGGGCACGACGAGATCGGCGATGCGCTCCAGCCGCTCCCACCGCCAGATGTCGAATTCCGCCTCTTCGCCGGGGGCGGGGGATGCGAGATCGATTTCGGTCTCGTCGCCGGCGAATCGGAAGGCGAACCACGTCTGCACCTGTCCGCGCCAGGAGGTAAGGGGGTGCGGAGGCCCCGAATAAGGCGGCCAGTCATAGGTGACCTGCCGATCCAGCATAGCGAGCTGCGATACGGTGACCATGCCCGTTTCCTCCCGCAATTCGCGGACAATCGCGAGCTTCGGATCCTCGCCGGGGCCAATGCCACCCTGCGGCAACTGCCACTCAAAGCCCGGGAAAACCACTTCCGGCCCGTCGTCGCCCCTGCGGCGCGCGAGGAAAACGAGGCCGCGGCGGTCGAACACGACCGCGCCTACATTGGGCCGATAAGGTGCGTCATCGGGGCGCATGCGCGACATTACGCGGGGTTGAGCGCGATTTCCCCTTGGACGAGGAAGGTTGCGACCCTACTTTCCGTACAACGTCAACAGGCATTCGATGGCAAGACCCCTCGCAATCAATCGTCATGACCGCATTCGCGATTTCCTCGATGAATCCGGCTCGGTGACCGTCGCCGAACTGGCGGATGAGCTGAACGTGTCGCGCGAGACGATCCGGCGCGACCTCAAGCTTCTGTCTGATCGGAACGAGCTCGATATCGTCCATGGCGGGGCCGTGCGCCGGCAGGGCGCGGGTGAAGCGCCCTCGCCGCTGCGCGCCGCCGACAATAGCGGCGGCAAGGCGGCTATCGCCCGCACCGCCGCCGCGCTCGTCGAGGACGGCATGGTGGTGCTGCTCGATTCTGGCGGCACGGCGCTGGCGGTTGCCGAGGCCCTGACCTCCAAGACGCGTCTCACCATCATCACGAACGGGCTCGCCAACGCCGTGCTTCTCGCGCGCGTTCCGGGCTTCCGCGTTGTCATGCTCGGCGGCGAGGTGGACGCGACCGACGAGGGTTCGGTCGGCATCGACACGATCGACATGCTGAAGAACTACCGCGTCGATGTCGCTTTCGTCGCCGCCGGCGGCATCGCGGCGGACGGCCAGCCGACCGATTTCAGCCGCGTCTGGGCCGAGCAGCGCAAGGGCATGGTGGCCGCCGCGAAGCGGGCCTATTTCATCATCGATTCCTCGAAGTTCGAGCGCGAGACGCCGGTTCGCATCGAGGGGATCGACGGCGCGACGGGCATCATCGTGGACCAGTCGCCGGAGCAGCCGCTGGTGACGGCAATGGCCGCCCGTGGCTTGGAAATGCTGGTCGCCTGAGGCTTGTTGCGGCGGCCTGCCGCTTTCGGCCGATATTGCCATCAGTTGCGCGCCGACAGGTCGGCGGCGCCGAGTTCCGCCGACAGGTAGAGCACCACAAGCGCGAGCATGATCTGCCGGCCGCAGGACCGGCGGAACGCGTCGCCCGCCAGCACGTCGCCGCGCTGCATCAGCCGTACATGCCGGAAGCGGCAGGCGAAGGCGCCGAGCAGCATGGCGGCGACCAGCGCCGATTTCGCGATGACGACGACGCCATAACCGGACTGATGAAGCCGCAACGGCGTGCCCGCCATGGCGAAGGCCGCCCAGGCGCCCGTCGCCAGCGCCAAGGCCGAGAAGACCATGGCCTGACGCGACCAGACGAGCAGCGTCTCCGCCGCCGAGCGCGGATCGCGGCGGAGCGCGATGTTGCGCAGCGGGAACAGGCAGCCGAACCAGAAGGCGACCGCAGCAAGGTGGACCGCCATGAGCGCCACGGCCTCCTGCCGCTGGCGCAGGCCGGGCGCATGGCCGGCGAGCGCGAGGCCGAGCACGACCAGCGCGACGCCGGCGGTCGCGATGCCTGCCCCCCAACTCGTCCTGACACGCGCGAACAGGAGCAGGACGAGCCCCGCCGCCTTGAGCAGGAAGGCATCGCCAAAGGCCGAGCGCAGCATTTCTCCATAGAGCGGCCAGCGGGACGCGCCGTCGCGGATGCCGGAGAGTTCGATGGCGCGGAACGGCCAGAGCGCAGCAGAAGCGAGCACCGCCAGGAGCCAGAACAGGGCGAGCCAGCGCCGGGTCGCTCGCGCCTCGTCGGTCGTCAGATGCTCGCTGAGGAAGACGAGGAACAGCGTCGCGCCGCAGGCGCCGAGAGCGCCGACCAAGGCGAGCCAGCGCACGGCCACGCCCAGCGCGCGGATCGGATCGCCCGGCCCCAGCAGCAGTTCCAGAATCATCGCCCCGTTTCCCCCGTTTCACATTGAGGGACGACGGAACCTCCAGGCAAGCGCGAGCGTCGCGCCGAAGGAGATCAGCGATATGGCGAAGAGCAGCGCGAAGCCCCAGACCGGGCCGGCGAAGTCGAGCACGGCGGCATAGGCGGTGGGCGCGGCGGCGGTGACGATCAGGCCGGGGGTCGCGATGGCGGCCAGCACGTCGGCATAGCCGTGGCGGCCGAACAGGACGAGCGGCACCGCGCCCTTCACGATGGTGACGAGGCCGAGCGAGATACCGAACAGGATGTTGAACGCGAGGAAGGCCGGGACCGCGACGCCCCCTGCCGCGAGCGGCGCGAAGGCCAGCACCATGATGCCGGTGGAGATGTTGGCGAAGAGGAACGGATCGAGGTTCTTGCCCCAGATGATCTCGGCGAGCCGGCCGAGCGTCTGGAACACGCCGCGGATCGAGGCGATCCAGACGGCGGTCGCGGCGATCATGCCCATGCTCACGGCGGCCGGAATGAGGTGGACCGACAGCGCCGTGGTGATGAAGGAATTGCAGGCCATGGCGATGGTCAGCATCAGCACCGCGAAGGCGCGCTTTTCCGCCGGCACGAGCGGCTCGGGATCGGGCGCCGGGGCCTCGCCGCCGTTGACGCCGCCGGCCACCGCCGCGCCCCGCCGCGGCAGTAGGAGATGGAGCGGCGTGCAGAGGACGAGCACCGAGAGCGCGCAGACGAGCCAGGCCCCGCGCCAGCCGATGGCCTCGTTGGCATAGTGGCAGATCGGCCAGAAGATCGAGGAGGCGAGGCCGCCGAACAGGGTCAGGATCGAGATCGGCCGGCGCGCCTTCATGCCGTAGATCTCGACCAGCGTCGCGAAGGCGGCATCGTAGAGGGTGAGCCGCGCCGCGAGCCCGAGCACGACCCACGCGGCGATGTAGAGGACGGGGCTGGTGACCTGCGACAGCAACCCGAGGCCGATGCCGCCGACCAGCGAGCCCAGCGTCAGCGTCACCCGGCCGCCGCGCTTCTGGATGAAGGTGGCGACGGGCTTGGACACGATGCCGCCGACCAGCAGCGACAGCGAGAAGCCGGCGAAGACGAAAGTGAGGCTCCAGCCGAGCTCCTGCGCCATCGGCTTCGCCAGTACGGAGATGCCATAGAAGATCGTGCCCCAGGAAATGATCTGGGTGATGCCGAGGGCGGTGACGATGGCGGGGAAGGACTGGAGCATGAAAGGCTGATCCGGGTGTCAGCGCGCGGATAGGTATAACAATCTAGACGAATCTGCAATCGGCCGTTCCGCCGATCTCCCCGGCGCGCAATGCAGGACCTCAGCAGCCATGAAAGCCGGCGCCGGGGATCGGCGCGAACATGACGATGCCGAGCACGCGCGGCGGTGTCGCCGGCTCCGCCACGATGGCGCCGCCCTCGGGAAGGGCGCGACCGCCGACCGCCTCGCCCAGCACCATGATGGCCGGCGTGCGATGACCGACCAGCACGCGGTTCGTGCCGGCGGGAACCGGCATGGCGAGCAGGCGGCGATGCTCGACGAGTACCCAGTCGAGCCGGCTGCCGGCGAAATCGTCTGCGGTCAGGCCGTCGACGATCTCGACCCGGTCCCGGCCGAAAGCTTCCGTCGCCGTATCGGCGGCGCGGAACACGGGTCCGGCGAGAACCGGCCGCTCCACGGGCACGCCGAGTTCGGACATCGCCGCGCCGATGCGGCGGGATTGCGCCCGGCCGGCCTCGGATATGTTGCGCTGGCCGTCACGGTCGCCGATGCGGAACGAGCGGTCGCAGGGCATGCCGGCCGTATCGGCATGGCGGAAGAACAGCACCAGCCCGCCCCGCCGCATCCGTTCGATCAGGACCTGCGCCTCCGGCGCGGTGGCAGCGACCGGAACCAGTTCGCGCGCCGGGGCCGCCCCGGCCGCGACCATGAGCAGGGCGAGCGCCCATCCGATCCGTCCTGCCCGCATATGGCCCCCGCGCTTCCGTGTCGATGCAGGTTCGGCCAGCGGCCCATGCGGCGCAAGCACCGGGCAGCCCGGTCGCCGCGCATGACGGCGCGACTGCGCGCCGCCTTGGCCTTCCGCGCGCCACCCGATAAACAGGCTGCGGACACGGGGCGCGCAACGACGCCCGGACCGCCAAAGGGGAAACGCACATGCCAGGCACGACGCCCACACGCAGGATCATGAACCTATGGGCCGCGGCCTTTGTGGCGGGCGCTGCGGCATTCGCCGGCACAGCGGGCCGTGCCGAGGCGCAGGCGACCTACCCGAACCGGCCGATCCGCGCCATCGTGCCGTTCGCCGCCGGCAGCGCTACGGACATCGTCGCGCGCGCCTTCGGCGACCAGATATCGAAGACCCTCGGCCAGTCGATCGTCATCGAGAACCGCCCCGGCGCCAACGGCATGATCGGCGCCAACGCGGTCGCGAAAGCCGAGGCCGACGGCTACACGATCCTGATCGGCACGAACTCGACCAATGCGGCGGCGCCCGCGCTCTACAACAACGTGCCGTTCGACATGCACAAGGACTTCCAGGCGGTGTCCTTCCTGTGCTCGGTGCCGCTGATCGTGGCCGTGTCCAACGACACGCCGGCGCGGACGTTGCGCGAACTCATCGATCTCGCCAAGACGCGCACCGACCTCACCTTCGCTTCGGCATCCGCATCGCAGCGCGTCTCGACCGAGATGCTGCTGACCATGACCGGCATGAAGATGACCCACGTCTTCTACCGGCAAGGGCCGGCGGCGATGCAGGACCTGATCGCCAATCGCGTCACCCTGTTCACCGCCGATCTCGGCGTCATGCTGCCGCAGGTGCGCGGCAACATGGTGCGGGCCCTCGCAGTGACCTCGCAGGCCCGCTCGCCGCAGATGCCGGACCTGCCGACCGTGGACGAGGCGGCCGGCACCCGGGGCTACGAGCTCATCGCGTGGTTCGGCATGTTCGTGCCGGCCGGCACGCCGCCGGACGCCGTGCAGAAGCTGAACGCCGCCGTGCGGCAGGCAGCGGCCGCCCCCGAACTGGTGCGCGCCCTGTCGGACAATCTCGGCATGCAGATCGCGCCGTCCTCGCCCGACGAACTGACGCAGCGCGTGCGCGTCGAGGCCGAGAAATGGGCAGAGGCGGTGCGCGTGGCAGGAATCGAGAAGCAATGATCCGCATAGCCGGGCGGGCCGACCTGCCGCGTATTACCGAGATCCGCATGGCCGTCCGCGAGAACGTGCTGTCCCGGCCGGAAAAGATCACCGCCGCGGTCGAACACCTGATCGACCGCGACGGCTTCTGGGTCTTCGAGGAAGCCGGGGAGATCCTCGGCTTTTCCTCGGCCGATCCGCGCGACGGCTCGATCTTCGCGCTGTTCATCGATCCCGCCCACGAGGGGCGCGGCATCGGCCGGGCGCTGCTCGACGCGGCCTGCGCCTCGCTCGCGCGGGACGGCCACGCCGTGGCGTGCCTGACCACGGGCACGGGCACGCGGGCCGAACGCTTCTATCGCCTGAACGGCTGGACCGATGTCGGGCGCACCGACGACGGCCAGCTCATCTTCCATAAGCCGATCGGCTGAGCGTGCCCGGTCACTGGCGGCCTGTGCGGCATAGCGCTATCTTCGCCGCATGAGCCGTCACGGGGACGATGTCGCCCACGCCATCACGCCGGAAGTCGTGCTGAAGGCCTATGCCTGCGGCATCTTTCCCATGGCCGAGAGCGCCGACGATCCCGGCCTCTACTGGGTCGAGCCGGAGCATCGGGGCATCATCCCGCTGGACGGACTCGCCATATCCTCGCGCCTCGCGCGCACCGTGCGCTCCGGCCGCTTCGACATCCGCATCGACCACGATTTCGATGCGGTGATCGACGCCTGCGCCGCGCCGGCGGAGGGACGCGGCACGACCTGGATCAACGGCCGCATCCGCAGCCTCTATGGCGCGCTGTTCCGCGCCGGCCATTGCCACACCGTGGAGGCCTGGCGCGACGGCCGGCTGGTCGGCGGGCTCTACGGCGTCAGCCTTGGCGCGGCCTTTTTCGGGGAGAGCATGTTCCACCGCGAGAGCGATGCCTCCAAGGTGGCGCTGGTCCATCTGGTCGCGCGGCTCATCGCCGACGGCTTCCGCCTTCTCGACACGCAATTCGTCACCGAGCACCTGCGCTCGCTCGGCGCAGTGGAGATGCCGCGGGCGCGCTATCAGAAGCGGCTGGAAGCGGCGGTGGCCCAGCGCGCCGAATGGCGGGCCCAGCCTCTCGACCCATCGGCGGCGCTCGACCTCATTCGCACTCACGGCCAAGCATCCGCATGAACATCAGACCCGCCACGGACAGCGACGGCCCGGCCCTCGCACGCCTGATCGCCACCATCTTCGCCGAATATCCGGGATGCCTGTTCATCGACGCGGAGTTTCCCGAACTCGCGGCCCCCGCGAGCCACTATGCCGGGCATGGCGGGACGCTGATGGTCGCCGAGCGCGACGGCCAGGTCATCGGCTCGCTCGCGGTGGTCATGACGGAAGTCGCGGGCCTCGCGGAGCTGTTCAAGGTCTATGTCGCCGCCGAGGCACGCGGCAGCGGGCTGGCGCACAGGCTGTTCGAGGCCGGCCTTGTCCATGCGAAGGCCCGCGACGCGAACGCCCTGATCCTGTGGACCGATACCCGCTTCGAGCGTGGCCACGCCTTCTACGAGAAGCTCGGCTTCCGGCGCGAGCCGGTGATGCGCTATCTCGCCGATGAGAGCGCCAGCTGGGAATATTGCTTCCGCCGGCCGCTCGCCTGACCCTTATGGGGGCTGACCCTTGCGGGGCTGGCGCGGCGGCCCTGCGCCGCATGCGCTGGACGGAGTGCCGGACGACAGGCAAAGCGTAGATATGCCGCCGTCCCCCTCGGATTCCCGCAAACCTGCGCCGGTCACGCTTGCCGGCATGATCGAAGGCGCACGCCTGTGCGTGCCGCTTCTGCCGGGCATTCTCGTCTTCGCTGCGGCACTGGGCGCGGCTTCCGCCGAGAAGGGCCTGACGCTCGGCGAGGCGACGCTGATGAGCTTCGCGGTCTATGCGGGAGCCTCGCAGCTCCTCGCCCTCCAGCTCTGGCCGCAGACCTTCACGCCTGCCGCGATCGCCGCGATCGTGGTGGTCACCATGGCGGTCAATCTGCGCTTCCTGCTGATGGCCGCCTCGCTGCATCCGTGGCTGTCGCGGGCGCCGTCCGGCCCGGTCCATCTCGGCCTTGCCTGCCTGACCGATGCGAATTTCATCGTCGGCTCGCGCTATCACGCCAATGGCGGCGAGGATGCCGGGGTCTTTGTCGGCGCCGGCCTGTTCATGTGGCTGATCTGGACGCTCGCGACCGTTCCCGGCCACCTGCTCGGCTATCTCCTGACCGATCCGCGACTGCTCGCCGTCGACATGATCCTGCCGCTGACTTTCACCGCCATGGCGGTCGGCCTGTTTCGCGTGCGGCGGGACCGTCTGGTCTGGCCGATCGCGGCCGTATTCGCCTTTGCCGCCGAACGGCTGATCAGCGGCTACTGGTTCATCATCGTCGGCGCCATTGCCGGCTCTCTGGCAGCGGGGTTCCTGCGTGACCGCCGCTAGCTGGGCCGGGCCCGTCACCGCGATCCTCGCCATGGCGGCGGCGACCTATCTCGTCCGCTTCGCCGGCTACTGGATCATGAGCCAGGTGCCGCTGACGCCCTTCATCCGCGCTGCGCTCGAGGCTCTGCCCGGCGCGATCATCGTCTCGACCGTGGTGCCGCTGGCGATGCGCGAGGGGCTGGATGCCTGGGCCGGGATCGCGGCGGCGGCCGCCGCGATGATCTTCATCCGGAAGGACGTCGCGGCCCTCGGCTTCGGCGTCGCGGCGGTGATCGCCGTGCGGCAATTGGGGTTCTAGGGGCTGACGGGAGTTTCGCCGCGTACCTCGTCATGCCCGGCCTCGTGCCGGGCATCCACGTCTTCCCTTTCTCAAGGACGTATTCAAGTCGTGAATGGCCGGGACAAGCCCGGCCATGGCGAATAAGGTCCCGACCTAAAAGGCGGTCGCTCAGGACCGTGCCAGCGACGCCGCGAGACGCTCGTAGAGCGGATTGTCCTTCGAGAACACGTAGTCGAGTTCCATCACCGAGACGGTCTCGGCGCCCTTTTCGCGCAGGAAGCGCGAAAGCGCGAAGATCGCCTTCGGCGGGCAGTGCAGCGTCAGCATGCCCGAAGAGGTCGGACCGCCGAACGGCGCCTCGACGCCGAACCGCTCGCGCGCTTCGGCAAGAAGCCCGTCATCCGCCGCGCGGAAGCGGGTGCGGACCTCCTTCACCACGCGTGCGCGCGCCTGAGACGCGATGCGGTCGAGCATGTCGGCAGCGCTTGCGAGAGCGCCGTCGCTCCACGCGGCGGTTCGCGAGGCGACGAGATGCGCCTCCGACTTCATGATGACGCCGTCGTCCAGCACCTTCAGCGCGTTGGCGGCAAGGGTCGCGCCAGTGGTCGTGATATCGACGATCAGTTCGGCGGCGCCGGCGGCAGGCGCGCCCTCGGTGGCACCCGCCGACTCGACGATGCGGTAGTCGGCTATGCCGTGCCGGTCGAAGAACGAGCGCGTCAGATTGAGGTACTTGGTCGCGACGCGCATGCGGGAGCGATGCCGCGCGCGGTACTGGCTCGCGACATCGTCGAGATCGGCCATGGTGCGGACGTCGATCCAGGCCTGCGGCACGGCGACCACGACATCGGCGCGCGAGAACCCGAGGGGCGTCAGCGAGACCAGCCGGTCCTCGGGTTCCGGCGTCGCCTCGTGCATAAGGTCGAGACCGGTGAGGCCGAGATGGACATTGCCGGCGACGAGTTCGCGGGCGATGTCGGAGGCCGACAGGAAGGCGACCTCGACATGGTCGAGGCCGGGAATGGTGCCGCGATAATCGCGCACGCCGCGACCCTGCACCGGCTTCAGGCCGGAGCGGTCGAGGAAGCCCTGCGCGGCCTCCAGGATGCGGCCCTTGGAGGGAATCGCGAAGACGAGAGTGGAGGAGATTTGGGTCATGCCCGCCCCCCGGCGACCGCGAGGCGCTCCACCCAGAAGGCGCAGCCGACCGCGGGCACCTTCAGGTCGAGCCCGAGCTTGGCGGTCATCATCTCGGTGAGCCGGTCGTAGCGGCCGCCGCCGACCAGCGGCTTGTCGGCACGCCCGCCGCCGTCGTGAATCTCGAAGACGAGGCCGGTGTAATAGTCCACGTCGCGGCCGAACCGGGTCGAGAACTTCGCCGCCGACAGGTCGACGCCGGCAGCCGCGAGCAGCGCATTGCGCTCGGCGAGCCGATTGATGGCGGCCGTCATGTCGAGGCCCGCCTTGCCCGCGATCTCGCGCAGCAGCGCCTCGGCGGATACCGGGTCGGTGTCGAGGGCAAGCACCTGCTCGACCACCGCGACCTTGTCCGCCGCAAGCCCGCCCGAGCCGAGCGCCGCCTGTTCGAGGAAGCGCTCCGCGATATCGGCTGCGGAGCGACCGCCGACCGTGGTGATGCCGGCAATCGACAGGAGGTCGGTGACGAGTTCGCGCGCGGCCTTCGGATCAGAACCTTCCAGCGCCGCGAGCAGGCCGGCATGGGTCGGTCCCTGCGCGGCGGGTTCGGCAAGGCGCCGGAGATCGTCGGCCAGCATGCCGGAACGGCGGAAATCCTTGGCCAGCCGACGCCGCCAGACGGCGGGCAGGCCGAGCGCATTGATCAGGCTGAGGAAGATGCCGACATCGCCGAGGACGAGTTGCAGAGGCCCGTCCGTATAGACGCGCGCCGCCTTCAGGGCGATGGCGATGACCTCGGCATCGGCCGCCTCGCGGTCGGCCCGGCCAAGCAGCTCGATGCCTGCCTGATTGAACTCGCCGGCCATGCCCTGCCGATGACGGAAGACGGGACCGAGATAGGAATAGGCCGCGGCCTCGCGCGCATGGGGCCCTTCGAGATGGGCCTGCACGACCGGGATCGTATAATCGGGACGCAGGCAGAGTTCGGCGCCGTCGGCATCGGTGGTCAGGTGGAGCCGGCGCGCCAGCGCCTCGCCGACGAGGTCGCGAACGAGGTCCGCCGGCATCAGCAGCGGCGGCTCGGCGCGCACGAAGCCGGCCTCGGCCAGCAAGGCGGCGAGACTGACGTCGAGGGCGGAGAGGGATGTCGTCGCGGTGGGCATTCCTTGCGCCTTCTAGCGCTGCAATCTTTCATTTTTGTATCGCGGCGCCGGCATAAACGTATCCGGCGGCGGTCAAGCGCGCCTGCTGTAGCGGCCTCAGGCGGGAAGGTCGAGCCCCTCGTCCCAATAGGGCACGGGACCGTAGAGGCTCGCGAGCCAGTCGACGAAGACGCGCACCTTCTGCGGCAGGAAGCGGCGCGTCGGATAGACGGCATGGACGCCGACCCGGCGCGAGGCGCGCCATTTGGGCAGGACCGCGGTCAGCCGACCGTCGCCGAGTTCGGGGCCGACGTCCCAGGTCGAGCGCAGCGCGATGCCGATGCCCGCGAGCACCGCCTCGCGCACCACCTCCGAGGAATTGGTGCGCAGCGGCCCGTGCAGCCGGACGATCTGCGGCCCGTCCGGACCTTCCAGCCGCCAGGTGTCGGAATTGTGCGAGAGCAGCGCATGGGACGAAAGGTCTGCGAGGGATTGCGGCGTGCCGCGTGCCTTGAGGTAGCCGGGCGTCGCCACCAGCAGGCGGTGATTGGGCGCCAGCCGGCGCGCGACGAAAGAGGAATCGTCGAGTTCGCCGATGCGGACGGCCACGTCATAGCCCTCCCCGACGATGTCGACGAAACTGTCGGAAAGCTCCAGATGGACGATCAGGTCGGGATTGGCGGCGAGGAAGGTACGCAGATGCGGCGCGATATGCAGCCGGCCGAAGGAGGTGGGCGCGGAGACGCGCAGCATGCCGCGCGCAAGGTTCGAGCGCCGCGTGACGAAGGCCTCCGCCTCGTCGATGGAGGCGAGGATCGCGGCGACCCGCTCGTAATAGCCCTGCCCCGCCTCGGTCAGCGAGAGCTGGCGCGTGGTGCGCTGGAGCAACCGCGTGCCGAGCCGCTCCTCCAGCCGCTTGATGCGCTTGGAGATGACCGCAGGCGACAGTCCGAGTTCGCGCCCCGCCGCCGACATGCTGCCGGCGGTGACGACGCGCGCGAACACGTCGAGATCGGCGAAAGGCGTCACGACAGGCCCCGCATCTTTTCCCCAGTGGAAACAATCTTGCCGCTGCTTGCGCCATTCCGCCAGCCCACGCCCGCGCTATAATCATTCCAAACGCGGCTCGCACGAGCCGTGGCAAGGGGCGGAGCGCCATGACCATCGCCTTTCCGGAACCGCGGCCAGACGTACTCGCCAAGCGCGACAGGGTGATCGCCGCGCTTCAGGCCATCGTGCCCGGCGAGGGCGTCATTACCGAGGAGAACGAGCGCCGCGCCTTCGAGACCGATGCGCTGACCTCCTACCGGCGCGTGCCGATGGTGGTGGTGCTGCCGGAGACGACCGAACAGGTCGCCGCCATCATGGCCTTCTGCCATGCCGAGGGCGTGCCGGTGGTGGCACGCGGGGCCGGCACTTCGCTCTGCGGCGGCTCGATCCCTCAGGAGGATGCGGTCGTCCTCGGCGTCGCCAAGATGAACCGCGTGCTCGACACCAATTTCGCCGACCGGACCATGCGGGTGCAGGCCGGCATCACCAATCTCGCCATTTCCGGCGAGGTCGCCCATGCCGGCTTTTTCTATGCGCCGGACCCCTCCAGCCAGCTTGCCTGCACCATCGCCGGCAATGTCGCGATGAACTCGGGCGGCGCGCATTGCCTGAAATACGGGGTCACCGCCAACAACATCCTCGGGCTCAAGCTGGTGACGGTGGAGGGCGAGATCGTCGAGATCGGCGGCGAGGCGCTGGATGCGCCGGGATACGATCTGATCGGGCTTTTCGTCGGCTCGGAGGGCCAGCTCGGCGTGGTGACAGAGGTGACCGTGCGCATCCTGCGGTCAGCTGAGGGCGCGCGTCCCGTGCTGTTCGGCTTCAATGAGATCGCGGCCGCGGGGCGCACCGTGGCGGACATTATCGGCGCCGGCATCATTCCGGTCGCGATCGAATATATGGACCGCGAGGCCATCCACATCTGCGAGACCTTCGCCAAGGCGGGCTATCCGCTCGATGTCGAGGCCATGCTGATCATCGAGGTCGAGGGCTCCGACGCCGAGATGGATGCGACGCTGTTGCGCATAGTGGAGATCGCGAAGCGGCACGGCGTCTCCGTCATCAAGGAATCGAAATCGGCGATGGAGACGGCCGCCATCTGGAAGGGCCGCAAGTCCGCCTTCGGCGCGACAGGGCGCGTTGCCGACTATATCTGTATGGACGGCACGATCCCGACCGGCCGACTGCCGGAGGTGCTGGAGGGCATCGACCGGATCGTGAAAGGCTACGGCCTGCGTGTCGCCAACGTCTTCCATGCCGGCGACGGCAACCTGCATCCGCTCGTCATGTTCAACGTCAACGACCCCGCCGAGCAGGTGAAGGCCGAGCATGCCGGCGAAGACATTCTCCGCCTCTGCGTCGCGGTCGGCGGCTGCCTCACGGGCGAGCACGGCGTCGGCATCGAGAAGCGCGACCTGATGCGCGAACAGTTCACCGACATCGACCTGCTGCAGCAGACGCGCATCAAGTCGGCGCTGGACCCGAAATGGATATTGAACCCGGCCAAGGTCTTCCCGCTGGATGCGCCGCGAGATCTTTCTTCGAAGGAAGCGGCATGACCGTGCATATGCCTGCCTCCGCGGATGAACTGGCGCGCATCGTCGCGGATGCGCGTGCTGTACGCACCCCGCTCGCCGTCGCGGGCGGGAAAACCCGCGTGGGCCTCGGCCGGCCCGTGCAGGCTGCTGCCGAAATCTCCACGCGGAACCTGAACGGCATCACGCTCTACGAGCCGGCCGAACTGGTGATCGCTGCAAAAGCGGGAACGCCGCTGCGCGCGGTGACGGACGCGCTGGCAGCGCGAGGGCAGCGCCTGCCTTTCGAGCCGATGGACCATCGCCGGCTTTATCGGACAAGCGGCGAGCCGACCGTGGGCGGGGTGGCCGCCTGCAACATCTCGGGACCGGCGCGGATCAATCTCGGCGCGGCGCGCGATTCCATGATCGGGCTGAAATTCGTCAACGGGCGCGGCGAGGACATCAAGTCCGGCGGGCGTGTCATGAAGAACGTCACGGGGCTCGACCTCGTGAAGACGCTGGCCGGATCGCACGGCACGCTCGCCGTGTTCCACGAGGTCTGTTTCAAGGTGCTGCCGAAGGCGGAGGCGGAGCGCACGCTGGTCCTGTCGGGGCTCGATGACGCCCGTGCCATCGAGGCGCTGTCGGCGGCTCTCGGTTCGCCGTTCGAGCCGACCGGTGCGGCGCATCTGCCGGCGGAGGGTTCGGAGACGGCGCGCACGCTGATCCGCATCGAGGGCGTGCCGGCCTCGCTGGACTACCGGGCGGGGCAGTTGACGAAGCTGCTGAAAGCCTATGGCTCCCCGGATACGCTCGGTGAAGTCGAAGCCGCCGCGCTCTGGGCCGATATCCGCGATGCCGCCTTCTTCGCCAGCGTGCCGAACCCGGTCTGGCGCGTGTCTGTCGCGCCGTCGAAAGGCGCGACACTGGGCACAGCGCTGAAGGCGCGCGGCGCGCGGGTCTTCTACGACTGGGGCGGCGGCCTCGTCTGGGCGATGCTCGGTGCGGATGACGACCCGCAATCGGCCTTCGTTCACGCCGAAACCTCCCGCCATGGCGGCTACGCGACGCTGATCCGCGCCAGCGAACAGGCGCGCCTCGCGGCGGATGTGTTCTCAGCCCCGGCCGCGCCGCTGATGGCGCTCCAGAAAAAGCTGAAAAGCAGCTTCGACCCGGCCGGGATTCTCAATCCCGGCCGCATGTATGCGGGCCTCTAAACCATGCAGACGAATTTCACGCCCGAGCAGCTCGCCGATCCGCAAATGGCCGCGTCGGAGAAGATCCTGCGAACCTGCGTCCATTGCGGCTTCTGCACCGCCACCTGCCCGACCTACCAGCTTCTCGGCGACGAGCTCGATTCCCCGCGCGGGCGCATCTACCTGATGAAGGAGATGTTCGAGACCGGAAAGCCGGCGAGCGCGGAAGTGGTGAAGCACGTCGACCGCTGCCTCTCCTGCCTTTCCTGCATGACGACCTGCCCGTCCGGCGTGCACTACATGCATCTGGTCGATCACGCGCGCGCGCATATCGAGGCGACCTACCGCCGGCCGTGGCAGGACCGGCTGATGCGCGCCGTGCTCGCGAACATCCTGCCCTATCCGAACAGGTTCCGGCTGGCGCTTGCCGGCGGGTTCCTTGCGAGGAAGGCGCTGTCCGTCGTGTCGATGCTGCGCTGGAAGGGCCGCGCGGCGGTGGCGGTCGGGCGCAAGGCGGTCGGGCCTGTCTCCGAGCGGGTCGGCATCCTGAAGCGCACCCGCGCCATGATCGACCTGGCGCCGATCCGGCTGCCCGCCCGCTCGCATCTCGACCGCGGCGGCGCGCACCCGGCGGAGGGCGAAAGGCGCGGCCGCGTCGCGCTGCTGCAGGGCTGCGCGCAATCGGTGCTCCAGCCCTCGATCAACGAGGCGGCGGTGAGGCTCCTCACGCGGCGCGGCGTCGAGGTGGTCTTCGCGAAGGGCGAGGGCTGCTGCGGCGCGCTGGTCCATCATATGGGCCGCGAACACGCGAGCCACGCGCAGGCGAAGCGCACGATCGATGCCTGGATCGCCGAGATGGACGGCGCCGGCCTCGACGCCATCGTCATCACGGCCTCCGGCTGCGGCACGACGATCAAGGATTACGGCTTCATGTTCCGCGACGATGCCGCCTATGCGCAGAAGGCGGCGCGCGTTTCGGCCATCGCGAGGGACATCACCGAATATCTCTCTGGCCTCGGCACGGCCGCCCCGCCGCGCGAGACGGGGCTGACGGTCGCCTATCATTCGGCCTGTTCCATGCAGCACGGACAAGGGATCAAGGACGGGCCGAAGACCCTGCTCAAGGCTGCCGGCTTCGCCGTGAAGGAGCCGCCGGAGGGGCATCTCTGCTGCGGTTCGGCGGGCGTCTACAACATCATGCAGCCGGCCATCGCGAATGCGCTCCGCGACCGGAAGATCGCCAATATCGAGAAGGTGCGGCCGGACCTGATCGCAGCCGGCAATATCGGCTGCATCACCCAGATCGCCAATGGCTACGAGAGCCGGGAGAGGGCGATCCCGATCGTCCATACGGTGGAACTGCTCGACTGGGTCGCGGGCGGCCCCATGCCCGAGGCACTGGCAAGGGCCGGCTTTGCGGACATGCCGGCAGCGGCCCTTCAGGCGGCGGAGTAAATCAGGCCGCCTTCTCCTGCTTGTCCGCAAAGGCCTCCAGCGCGTCGCGCAGGGCGACGATCTGCTCGCGCAGGGCGGCAATCTCCGGCATCGACCGCCCCATGGCGCAGCCGATGGCGAAGGGCACGCCCTCGGCCTTTCCCTCCAGCGCGCGCCCCGCATCGGTGAGCGCGACACGGACCGAGCGCTCATCCTTGACGTCGCGGGACCGGACGAGAAGGCCGGCGGCCTCCAGACGCTTCAGAAGCGGCGTCAGCGTTCCGGAATCGAGGCCTAGCCTCGCGCCGATGGCCTTCACCGGCAAGCCGTCCTCTTCCCACAGCACCATCATGGCCAGGTATTGCGGGTAGGTCAGGCCCAGCCGCTCCAGATGCGGCCTGTAGGCGCGATTGAATGCGTGACCGGCCGAATAGACGGCGAAACAGAGGTGGTCCGACAGCTTCAGGTCGCCCTTTTTCCTCGCCATGCCAGCCTCCTGTTCCTGCCCTCGCGGGCACGCCATTCAATTGCGCGAAACCGATCTGTGCGCCACGCAGATTATATATTGCACACAATCTAATTTTGCACTATATATTTCCACACGGCGCCGCTGGGGCGCTTCGAAATCATCACGGGAGACGCATCATGAAGGTCCTCTACACCACCAAGGGCTCGGCCACCGGCGGCCGCACGGGTTCTGCCGGCAGCGAGGACGGGCGCCTGAAGGTGGCGCTGGACACGCCGAAGGAGCTCGGCGGCAATGGCGGCGAGGGCACCAATCCGGAGCAGCTCTTCGCGGCGGGCTATTCGGCCTGCTTCCTCGGCGCGCTCAAGTTCGTCGCCGGCAAGGCCAAGGTGCAGCTCTCGCCCGAGACGAAGGTCACCGCGACGGTCGGCATCGGCCCGCGCGACGACGGTCAGGGCTTCGGGATCGAGGCGGCGCTGGAGATCAATGCGCCCGGCGTCGATCCGGCGGTCGCCCAGAAGCTGGTCGAGCAGGCGCATATCGTGTGCCCCTATTCGAACGCCACGCGCGGCAATCTCGACGTGAAACTGTCGGTGGTCTGAACTTTCCCGTCGACCCATGTGACGCGCTTATCGTCATGGCCGGGCATAGGCGGCCTCCGGCCGCCGTTCTTCTGCTTGAACGCCGAGGCTCTGCCGGCCATCCACGACTTGAACACAACGGCAAAGCAGTCGTGGATACCCGGCACAAGGCCGGGCATGACGCTTTACGAGCGTGATCAGGCTCCGAGCGGCTCGCCGAGATCGTATTGCGTCAGGAAATCCGCCACGTCCGCGTCGGTCACCTCGCCGGCTGCGATGGTCAGCGCGCGGTTGCCGATCAGCGCCCATTTGTCGAAGGGAATGGCGCGCATGATCCGCGCGCGCAGGACCGGCATGCCGGCGCGCAGCTCGGCCACGGTGATCACGTCGCGCTCGCGGTGGAAGTCCCGTTCCTTGCGGGCGAAGCGGCGGTTGGTGCCGGTTTCGATCTCGTAGTTGGCGAAGCCGAGCCCGGTCTTGAGATATTTCATGTGCCAGTAGGCGAAGCCGGTGAAGGCGCGCCGGAAATGGTATTTGCGGAAATCCTCGAAGCGCCGGTCGTGGACGAAATAGGCGTCCGGCGTCATCGAGAAGAAGCCGATATCGCCATTGCCTGAGAAGGGCGTGCCGGCATGGATGCCGATGCTCCCGTCCTCGCCGGCCGCGAGATTGAGCCCCGAAAAGCAGTTCATCCGGCCGGGCGCGAGACCGTCGCGGCGGAGCCGATCGATCATCGGCCGAAGCAGCCGGTCGAAGGCGATGTGGTCGTCGTCCAGCTTCACGACGATCTGCCGCGTCGTCTGCGACAGGGCGAAGTTGGAATAGTTGACGACGCTCGAGGGCGAGGCGCCCGGTTCGGAAGCGTGTTCGGCGGAACCCGGCGGATGAACGCGCGGCAGGTAGTGGAAGAGCTTCAGCTTGTCCGGGCCGAGCTCGTCCTGGAGAGACGCGAGGATGGCCTCGGTGTCGTCGGTGCACTGGTTGTAGACCGCGACGATCTCGTCGACATAAGACGCGTGGCTGCGGATGGTCGGCGCAATGAAATCCGCGCCATTCTTCGTGCGCACGAAGGCGGAAATACCCGGCAGGCGCGCGGCGACCTTCAGGTCGTCGGGCACGAAGGAATAGGTCTCGACGGGCGTGATCTGCGCCATGGCTTCTGAGAAAAGGGCTCTAGCGGAAAATCGGCGGGGCCGTGGGCGTTTAGACGCCCGGGCAGGGAAAAGCCAGCCCGCGTCATCTTTGCCCACGCGGAGAAAGTGATCGTCACCTTCGTCCATTCTGGCAAAGGCGGGCCTGGCGTATGGTTCTGCACAGAGCGGGCGACAAGTCCCTTTTCCGCCAGCGAGGAGCCTCAACCGATGACCAGCATCAATCCCCTGCCCGGCGTTGCGATCAATGGCACGATGGACCCGCGCTTCGACGAGATCCTCACCGCGGAGGCCATAGCCTTCGTGGTCGACCTGCAGCGCACCTTCAACGAAACGCGCAAGCGCCTCCTGAAGGTGCGCGCGGAGCGGCAGAAGCAGTTCGACACCGGCGCCCTACCCGATTTCCTCGCCGAGACGAAGCATATCCGCGACGGCGACTGGACGGTCGCGCCGATTCCGGCCGACCTTCAGGACCGCCGCGTCGAGATCACCGGCCCGGTCGACCGCAAGATGGTCATCAACGCGCTGAACTGCGGCGCCAAGTGCTTCATGGCCGATTTCGAGGACGCCAACTCACCGACCTGGACGAACCAGATCGAAGGGCAGATCAACCTCAAGGACCGCTGGGCCGGCACCCTTGCCTTCACCGATCCGAAGTCCGGCAAGTCCTACAAGGTCAACGACAAGGTGGCGGTGATCATCCCGCGCCCGCGCGGCTGGCACCTGCCGGAGGTTCACGTGCAGGTGGACGGCGAGGACATGTCGGGCTCGCTGTTCGATTTCGGCCTCTACACGTTCCACAACGCGAAGGCCGCGATCGCGCAGGGGTCCGGCCCCTATTTCTACCTGCCGAAGATGGAGAGCCACCTCGAGGCGCGCCTCTGGAACGACGTCTTCGTCCATGCGCAGGAGAAGCTCGGAATCCCGAAGGGCACGATCAAGGCGACCGTGCTGATCGAGACGCTGCCGGCCGCCTTCGAGATGGACGAGATCCTGTTCGAGTTGAAGGACCACATGGCGGGCCTCAATGCCGGCCGCTGGGACTACATTTTCTCGTTCATCAAGAAGCTCGCCCGCAACAAGAGCTACGTGCTGCCGGACCGCGGGCAGGTCGTGATGAGCAAGGCCTTCCTGAAGGCCTATGCCGAGCTGCTGGTGAAGACCTGCCACAGGCGCAATGCCTTCGCGATGGGCGGCATGGCGGCGCAGATCCCGATCAAGAACAATCCGGAGGCGAACGCCGCCGCCTTCGCCAAGGTGAAGGCCGACAAGGAGCGTGAGGCGACCATCGGTCATGACGGCACCTGGGTCGCCCATCCCGATCTCGTGCCGGTGGCGATGGAAGCTTTCGACCGGCTGATGCCGCAGCCGAACCAGGTGGCGAAGCAGCGCGACGACATCGTCGCGAGCCAGACGGCGCTGCTCGAAATCCATGAGGGCAACAAGACGGAAGCCGGCTACCGGGAAAACATCCGCGTCGGCGTCCAGTATATCGAGGCCTGGCTGCGCGGGCGTGGCGCGGTGCCGATCTACAACCTGATGGAGGATGCGGCGACGGCGGAAATCTCGCGCGCGCAGATCTGGCAATGGACCAAGTACGGCGTGGCGCTGGAGGGCGGCACCGTCTGCACGCCCGCCTTCTTCGAGACGGCGCTCGCCGAGGAAATGGAGAAGGTGAGGCAGGAGGCCGGTGCCGACGCCTATGCCAAGGGCCGCTTCCCGGAAGCGATCGCCCTCTTCAAGACGCTGTCGCTCGCGCCGGACTTCGAAGAGTTCCTGACGCTCCCTGCCTACCGGATGCTCGTCTGATTCCGCTCAGTCCAGGCCTTCATCAACCTCTCCTTAACGAATGCCGTCAGGGGATCGGCCGAACGGCTGTGGCGCGAATGCCACAGCCGCTTTCCCTTGTTGGGAACGACCCTAAATTGCACTTCGAATAGGCAATTTCGGCCCGTTTGCCTGGTTTTTTGCCTTGTCTCGCCTGCCCCATGCGTGACGTCATTGTGTCCAGTTTGTGATGGTTCCGATTCATCGCAACTCGACAACGGCGTCGCCCCGCAGGAGCAGAACATGATGCGCAAAGCAGTCCTCGCAGGCCTCGTGGCCGCAACCTTCGCCGGCCCGGCTTTTGCCGCCGACGTCGCGGTCCCCGCGCCGATCGCGGCGCCTGCGCCCTGGGCCTTCGACTTCGCCTTCGGCGGCAAGCTGATGTCGGACTATAATTTCCGCGGCATCTCGCAGTCGGCCCGCGGCCCGGCGCTCAACGTCTACGGCGAAGCGCGCTACGGCTGGCTCTATGCCGGCGCCGCCTTCTGGACGACCAAGCTGCCGAACCGCCCGGTCGGCGAGATCGACTTCTACGCAGGCATCCGGCCGGTGGTCGGCGACGCCACCTTCGATCTCGGCGTCATGTATTATCTCTACACGCCGGAGACGCAGTTCCGCACCGACATCGTGACCCCGCCGGGCGCGTTTGCCGGCGTCTGGGCGCCCGCGCGCACGAGCTTCGTCGAAATCTACGGCAAGGTCGGCTACGACTTCACGCCCCAGCTCAATGTCGGCGCCGCCGTCTATTTCGCGCCGAACTGGCTCGGCACGGGCGCTTCCGGCACCTATGTCGAGGCCAATGCCAAGTACAAGCTGCCGAACGACTTCGCCATCTCCGGCGCCGTCGGCCACTACTTCCTCGGCACCACCACGGTGTTCGGCCCCGGTGCCGACTTCAACATCCAGGATTACTTCTACTGGAACGCCGGCGTGTCGTGGACCTACAAGGACTCCGTCACCCTCGACCTGCGCTATCACGGCACCAATCTGACCGCGGCCCAGTGCTTCGCGACGACCGGCGACTATCGCGGCGTCCTGACCAGCACGGCGAAGTCGTCCTGGTGCGGCCACAGCGTCGTGGCGACCCTCTCGGTCGACCTGCAGTGGTCGAAGCTGCCCTACCGCTGATCACGGCGAACAGCCCAATATGCGAAAGGCCGGGGTTCGCCCCGGCCTTTTTCGTTGTTGGCCCTGTGTGCGGCGACGGCCCCTGCGACTCGCCGCCACGCCCCCTCCGCGCCTCTGGCGTTACCTCGCGGCATATCCCATCTTCTCGTCGCCTGACCGGCCTGCCGCGGCACGACATCAGACTGCAATGCGGCGGTGACAGGTAAGGCGCATGCGGGGGCGACCCGCCACGAACATTCCTCCCGGAGGATATTTCCCCATGAACCAACAGGAACGCGATATCCTCGCCGGCCTGTTCGACCGCTTGAAGTCGGCCGATAGCCAGCAGCGCGACCCCGAGGTCGACGCCTTCATCAGGGACCGCCTCGTCCAGCAGCCGGGCGCCGTCTACGCCCTGCTCCAGTCGATGTATGTCTCCGATCAGGCGCTGAACGACCTGTCGCGCCAGAACCAGGACATGCAGGGCCAGCTCCGCAACCTCCAGGGCCAGATCGGCCAGATGGAAGGCGAGTTGCACCGCGCACGGCAGGCCCCGCCCCCGGCCCAGCAGGGCGGCGGCTTCCTGTCCGGCATATTCGGCTCCAAGCCGGCCACCCCTCCGATGCCGCCGCGGCCGCTCAACCCCTCCATGGCGCCGCCCCCGCCCGGCTTCGGCCAGCCGCAGGGTGGTCCGCCGCCCGGCTACGGCGCGCCGCCGCAGCGCGGCCCCTGGGGTGCTCCCCAGGGCGGCCCGCCGCCCGGTCCCTATGGCGCCCCGCCTCCGGGCCCCTATGGTCAGCAGATGGCTCCGCAGGGTGGCCCGATGCAGGGTGGTCCCTGGGGCCAGCAGGCTCCGCCGCCCCAGCAGGGCGGCGGCGGTGGCGGCTTCCTCGCGACCGCCGCGACGGCGGCCGTCGGTGTCGCCGGTGGCATGCTGGCCGCCAGCGCCATCTCGTCCATGATGGGCGGCGGTCGCGCCAATGCCTCGCCCGCGCCGGCTTCGCCCTCGACCTCGACGCCGGCCAGCGGCACGCCCGGCGCCGGCAACCAGACCTCGGCCGAGAAGAGCGCCGACCAGAGCGCGACGCCCGCCTCTTCGGCGGATCAGAGCGCCGAGAAGGGCGGAGCCGACCAGGGCTACGACAAGGCCAGCTACGATCAGGGCGGCTATGATCAAGGCTACGACAAGGGCGGGCAGGATCAGGGCGGCTATCAGCAGGCCAACTATGACGGCGGCTACGACGATGGCGGCGGCTATGACGATTTCGGCGGCGACGACGTCTGACGCCGCCCTCGCCTGACGATACGGACGGCCGCCCCACCCGGGCGGCCGTTCTGCATTCGGGCCCGTCGCTGGACTTTGGGGGCCGCGGGTGGCATGAACCGGAACAATCCCGCACCCGACCCGCAGGCAGGCGATGAAGGCCTTTTTCCTCAAGTTCTTCACCTGGTGGAACAGCCAGACCTTCGGCACGCAGCTCACCGTCTGGCGCTACGGCGTGTTCGTCGGCGAGGACGAGGCGGGCAACAAGTACTACCGCTCGCGGTTCGCCAAGGACCCGGCCTTAGGCCATGAGCGCCGCTGGGTGGTCTATAACGGCGTCGCGGAGGCATCGCGCATTCCGCCGGGCTGGTGGGGCTGGATGCATCACCGCACCGACACGCCGCCGACCGACGACAGCTACAGCCCGCGGGACTGGCAGAAGCCGCACCGCGAGAACATGACCGGCACGGCCCTGGCCTACCGGCCGCCGGGCTCGACCCTTGCCGCCGGCCGGCGCCCGCAGGCGACCGGCGACTATCAGGCCTGGACGCCCGGCCAGTAGGTTCCGCATCCGTGCGGCATCGTTCCGCCATTTTCCGGGCGTCTATGCCGGCCTGGACGAATTCGACGGCAGGATCGCACTTGGCTCGCAGCCCCTTGGCCCTCCCCCTTCTCATCCGCACGATCGTCGGCGTCGCGGCTCTCGGCGCGGCCGGCTTCGCGCTGCCGCGCATCGCGCCCGCGGCGCTCGCGCAGCTCCAGCTCGGACCGCCTTCGGGCCAGCCGCAACGCGCCGCTCCCCCCCCGGGACAGACGGGGCCGGCGCCCCGGCCGCAGCAGCGCCAGGCACGGCCCGCCGCCCCCTCCGACACGCCGCCGAGCCAGCCCGACGCGCCGCGCGACCGCCGCCGTGCGCTGCCCGGCGAGACCGTGGCACCCGCGCCCGACGAGACGGTGATCGCGCCGCCGCGCCAGCGGATCAACAACCAGACGGCCGTCTTCTCCGGCCTCGACAAGATCACCGGCCGCATCATCGCCTTCGACGTCGCCATCGACGAGACGGTGCAGTTCGGCGCGCTGCAGGTGACGCCCAAGGTCTGCTACACGCGCCCGCCGACCGAAACGCCGCAGACGACCACCTTCGTCGAGGTCGACGAGGTGACGCTCGGCGGCGAGGTCCGCCGCATCTATGGCGGCTGGATGTTCTCCGCGAGCCCCGGCCTCTCCGGCGTCGAGCACCCCGTCTATGACGTGTGGCTGACCGACTGCAAGCAGACCGCCCCGGTCGTCCCGGGACAAGCCCAGTCGAGCCCGCAGGCGCCCGCAACGCCGCCCCCCGGCCGCTGACGCAGATCACCTGCCCATGCTCTGCCGCCGCGCCTTTCTGGTCCTTCCCGCGCTCATTCCTGCCACCACGGCGGATGCGCATTCCTACCGGCATGGCGACCTGATGATCGGCCATGCCTGGTGCCTGCCATCAAGCGGCGCGACGACGAAGGCATTCATGCCGCTCGCCGTTTCGGGGGCGACAGGCGACGTGCTGCTGCGCGCCTCGACGCCGGTTGCCGAGGCGGTCGCCTTCCATCCTGCCGCCGGCCAGCCTGCCGCAGCACGCTGGGAGATCGCTCCGCGCCGGCCGGTCGGCATGCGCGCCGATGGCCCGCACCTGCTGCTGTCGGGCCTCAAGCGGCCGCTGGCCGCCCGCGACCGCTTCCCGTTGACCTTGGTGTTCGAGCGCAACGGCACTAAGGAAGTCGAAATCTGGGTCGAGAGCTCGCCCTATTCGGGCTGACGCCCTTCCCGGCAATCCGCCCTTGCCGGCAATCCGCCATTCCGGAGAATGCCCCGATGCGTTCCATCGCGCTCGACAGCCTGCCCCACGACCGTGTCTATAAGATCCTCTGCTCGCTGGTGGTGCCGCGACCGATCGCCTTCGTCTCGACGCTCGGTCCGGGCGGCATCGTCAATGCTGCGCCGTTCTCGTTCTTCAACGTGTTCTCGGAAGCGCCGCCGCTGGTCGTCCTCGGCCTGCAGCACCGGGCCGACCACTCGCCGAAGGACACGACCGTCAACATCCGGGCGAATGGCGAGTTCGTGGTCAATCTCGTCGACGAGCCGCTGGCCGACGCCATGAACCTCTGCGCGACCGATTTCCCCGCGGAAGTCTCCGAGCTCGCGGCGATCGGCCTCACCACTGCCGCCTCGCTGAAGGTCGCACCACCGCGGGTCGCCGAAGCGCCTGCGGCGCTCGAATGCGTGCGCGAACTGTCGCTCAATTTCGGCCCGCACCGCGAATTGCTGATCGGCCGGGTGCTGCACGTCCATGTCCGCGAGGATGTGATGGACGAGCGTTTCAACGTCGACATCGCCGCCTACAAGCCGGTCGGCCGCCTGTTCGGCAATCTCTATTCGCACCAGCAGGACATCTTCGCGCTGGAGCGCCTGACCCATGCCGACTGGCAGGCGCGCAAGGCCGCCGAATAGCCTCAGGCAGCCGCGGCTCCGGCTTCGGTGCCGACCTTGTTCTCGGTATGGGCGTCCCCGCGCAGGCTGGCGATCAGCGCGTCGATCTGTGAGGCCGGGCGGGGCGCGCTGATCAGGTAGCCCTGCACTTCGGTACAGCCGCAATGGCGCACGACCGCGAGCTGCTCGGCGGTCTCGACGCCCTCCGCGGTGGTGTCGACATTGAGGCTCGCGCCGAGCCCCGCCATGGCGCGGACGATGGCGGCATTGTCGCGGTTGCGGTCGAGATCCGCGATGAACGAGCGGTCGATCTTGATCTTGTCGAAGGGGAACGAGCGCAGGTAGCTGAGCGAGGAATAGCCGACGCCGAAATCGTCCATGGCGATGCGGATGCCGTGCGAGCGCAACTCGTGCAGCATGGCGATGGTGACGTCGTCGTTCTGCAGCAGCACCGCCTCGGTGATCTCAAGTTCGAGGCGCGCCGGGGCAAGACCCACCTCGGCCAGCGTTTCCATGACGAAGCGGACGAGCCGGCGGTTCTTGAACTGGACCGGCGAGAGATTGACCGCGACCTTCAGCGGCGCCGGCCAGCGCACCGCCTCGCGGCAGGCCTCGCGCAGGACCCATTCGCCGATCGGCAGGATCAGCCCGGTCTCCTCGGCCAGCGGGATGAAATCCGCGGGCGGGACCGGCCCGCGCGCAATCTGGTTCCAGCGCACCAGCGCCTCGAAGCCGGAAAGCGCACCGCTTTCCGCGCGCACCTGCGGCTGGAAGGCGAGCGAGAACTCTCCGGCCGACAGCGCCTGCCGAAGGTCCAGCTCGAGCTCCCGCCGCGCCTGAAGGCGACGGCTCATGTCCAGCTCGAAGAAGCGGAACATGCCGCGCCCCTCGGACTTCGCGCGATAGAGCGCGAGGTCCGCGCATTTCATCAGGTGATCGCCGGCCGTGCCGTCGCCGGGTGCGACCGCGATGCCGACGGAAAGGCCGGTATTGATCAGATGCCCGTCGATGACGAAGGGATCGGTCATGGTGCGCACGAGGCGGCGGGCGAGCGCCTCGGCGGATTGCGCGGTGGCGGACCGCAGCAGGATGGCGAATTCGTCACCGCCGAGCCGCGCCAGCATGCCGGTACGCCCGACGACCTTGGCGAGGCGCTCGGCGACGCTCGTGAGCAACTGGTCGCCGATGGGATGGCCGAGCGTGTCGTTGACCGACTTGAAATGATCGAGGTCGAGGCAGAGCAGGGCCAGCGGCTCGCCGGTCTCCTCCGCCTTGAGCAGGCCCTCGGCCATGCGCTCGCGGAAGAGGATGCGGTTCGGCAGGTCGGTCAGCGCATCGTGATGGGCCATGTGCGCGATGTGCTGCTCGGCCTTGCGCCGCTCGGTGACATCCTCGTGCATGGCGACCCAGCCGCCATGTTCCATCGGATGGTAGAGCACTTTGATGATGCGCCCGTCGGCGAGCTGCCGGTGCGACAGATATTGCCCTGCCGCCAGGCGCTCGAAATAGCCGTCGACGATCTCGTCCGGCGTGATGTCGCGGTAATTGCCCAGCGCCACGCTGTGCTCGACGATGGCGCGCATGGTCGAGCCGGGCCGCACGATGTCGGACGAGAGGCCGTACATGTCGAGGTAGCGCCGGTTGCAGACGATGAGGTTCAGCTCCTCGTCGAGCATGGCGAGACCGTGCGCCATGTTGTTCAGCGCGGCGTCGAAGCGGCGGTGCTGCTCGCGCAGCGCCTCGGCGGCGCTTTCGCGATCGGTGATGTCCTCGAAGGTCACGACCCAGCCGCCGCTGGCCATGGGCTGGCTGCGCACGGCGACGACGCGGTCGCGCAACCGGCGCTGGACCATGCGGTCGCTGCCACTGGCGAGGAAGGTGGCGAACCGCGCATAGACCTCGCCCACATCGGTATCGCCGGGCAGGTTGCCCCGTTCGATCGAGATGCGGATGAGATCGGAGAGATGCGTGCCGGCGCGGGCATCCGCATCGGAAAAGGCATGCATGTCCAGGTAACGGCGGTTGCGGACCACGACGCGGTGGTCGCTGTCGTAGACGCACAGCCCCTGCGCCATGTTTTCGAGGGTCGCGTCCAGCAGGACGTTCTGCGCATTGAGCTGCGTCATGATCGCGCTCTGGAGCGCGGCGGCCCGGCGTTCCTCGGTCACGTCCTCGAACATGCCGAGCCAGCCGCCGCCATCCATCTGGCGCAGGGTGCAGGCAATGGTCCGGCCGTCGGCCATCGGCTGGTCGTAGCTCTGCACGCCGCCGCGGGCGAGGATGGACATGCGGCGGTCGTAGAGTTCCTGCGCGGTCGTGCCCGGATAATTGCCGTAGGCGATGCCAAGCTCGAACATCTCCATCAGGGTGACGCCGGGGCGGGCGACAGCGGGGTCCGAATTGAACAGGGAAACGTAGACCTCGTTGCAGACGATCAGCCGGTTGTCCGCATCGAACATGCACAGACCCTGCGACATGGCATTGAGCGCCGTGTCGAAGCGCATGTGCTGCGCGCGCAGCTCCATCGCCGCCCGCTCCTGATCGGTGACGTCCTCGCAGGTGAAGACCCAGCCGCCATCCGGCATCGGCCGGGAGCGCGCCGCCATCAGCCGGCCATCGGGCAGCACGCGCAGGCCGTGATCGCCGCCGCGCGCGATGCGCTGGCGCGCCGCTGTCAGGACCTCGTCCGCGGTCTGGCCGGGATAGTGCCCGAGGCCGATCGCATGGGTCAGAATGCCGTGGAATGCCACGCCTGTGCGAACGATGGCCGGATCGAAGCCGAAAAGGTCGATATACTGCGTGTTGCAGACGATCAGCCGCTCGCCGGCGTCGAACATGGCGAGGCCGTGGCTCATATTGGCAAGTGCCTGGCCGAAGCGGCGATGCTGCTCGCCGAGCGCCTCCGCGGCCTTCTCCCGCGCAGTGACGTCCTCGCAGGTGAAGACCCAGCCGCCGCCCGGCATCGGCCTGCGGCGGACCGACAGGCGGCGCGTGCCGGTGAGCTCCACGATTCCCGTATATTCGGCCCCGGTCAGCCTCCAGGCGCGGGCATCGTCGACGAGCTGTTCCAGCGTCTGCCCCGAATAGAAGCCGCGCTCCAGCGCGTGGGCGAGAACATCGATGAGCTGGATGCCCGGCCGGATGATCGCCGGGTCGTAGCCGAACAGGCGCATGTACTGGGCATTGCAGATGATCAGGCGCTCGTCGTCGCCGAACATGGCGAGGCCGTGGCTCATATTGTCGAGCGCCTGGCCGAAGCGGCCGGCGTGGGCGCGCAGCTCGGCCTCCAGCCGATATTGCGACGTGATGTCCTGATGGGTGGCGACCCAGCCGCCATCGCCGGTGGGCCTGTAGCTGATCGAAATGACGCGGCCGTCGCGGAAACGCTCGTACCGCACGAAGGGCTCGCCCCGGGCAATCAGTGCGAGCCGTGCGCGCCAGGCCTCGTCGAGGGTCATGCCGTCGAGGCGGTCCATCGCAGCGCTGTAGCGCAGCAGGTCCAGCATGGTGGCGCCGGGCCGGACCATTTCCTCGGGTATCTCGAACAGGTCGCGCATCCTGAGATTGGACAGGCGGATGATCAGGCGCTCGTCGAAGACGCAGAGGCCATGCTCGACCGCATCGAGCGCAATCGCCTGCAGCGCCGCCTGCGGCATTTCGCCGATTTCCCTCAGGCCGTCGCTACCTACCCGCAGCGCCGTGGTGCTCTTCTCAGCCAATTCACAACCGCCGAAATTCCGACGCCGACAGCGGAGGTTAGCCGTGATTGCAACAACGCAGAGTTAATGCCGGTAGCATGACCTGTCCCCCGCGGACAGTGGCCGCGGCATGGCCCCGCGCTTGCAAAATATGTAATACTATTACATAACTCATTCGGCGGATTTGCGGTGCCATGCGATTCCTGCTTTGGTGACTTCTTCTTCGGTGCTCCCGTCAAAGGGAGTGAAACGGGAATGCGGTGCGCGCCTTTTTCAGGCGCAATGCCGCGGCTGCCCCCGCAACTGTGAACGGAGAGTGCTCCTCGAACGAACCACTGGCGACGGACCTTAGGTCCATCGCCGGGAAGGTCGGGAGAGCGCATCGACCCGCGAGCCAGGAGACCGGCCGGAGATCGAGTGAACCCCAAGCCGGCGGTGGGCCGGAAGGAGCTTTTCGATGCCTCGTCTCCCGATGCCGGGCCGCGTGCCCGCGCTCGCCTCCCTTCTGTTTGCCGCCGCCGGTGGTCCCCTCGCGGCCCAGCCCGCCTCCCCTCCACCAACCCTGCTCGACGAGATCGTCGTGACCTCCACCGGCCGGCCCGAGCCGCGCAGCCGCATCACCGGCACCGTGCAGGTCATCGAGGGCGAGCGGATCACGCGCTCGCAGGCCCGTTCCGTCACCGATCTCCTTGCCGAGAACGCGGTCGGCTTCTTCTCCGAATGGACGCCCGGACAGACCTCCATCAACATCCGCGGCGGCGCTTCGGACGGCCAGGGCAAGGACTTCCGCAGTCAGGTGCTGGTGCTGATCAACGGCCGGCGCGCCGGCACCGCCAACATCTCCAAGCTCTCGCCGGCGGATGTCGACCGCATCGAGGTGATCCGTGGGCCTGCCTCGGTGATCTACGGCTCCGGCGCGATGGGCGGCGTCATCAACATCATCCTGAAGAACGGCCGCAACACGCAGGGCAATTTCGCGGAATTGTCGGGCGGGTCCTGGGGCCTTCTCTCCGGCCGCGGCCATATGGCGGGACAACAGGGCGGCAGCGATTTCTACATCGGGCTTTCGGGCGCGCGGCGCGACAGCTATTCGTCCGGCGCAGGCGGCGGGCTGATGGGCAATACCCAGTACCAGCGCCTCGGCATCACCGGCGCGTTCGGGCATCAGATCAACGAGCTCCACCGGGTCGACGTCACCGTGCGCTCGGATGGCATCTACGATGCCGGCTTCCGCGGCTCGTCGTGGAGCACGTTCAACCGCGACCAGCGCACCAACGCCTCGTTCGACTTCGTCTATACGGGCCGCACGCCGAGCGAGTTCGCCCGCTGGACCTCGCACAGCTATCTCGTCGAGGATCAGGACATCTTCCGCTGGGCGTCGCGGTCGGGCGGAACGCGGCTCGACATCAATCGCCGCCACCTCACCATCATGGGCACGAAGTTCGAGCCGATCTTCAACCTGTTTCCCGGCAACGAGTTGCTGGTCGGCGTCAATCTGGAGCGAAGCTGGCTACGTTCGGCGCGCTACCGCGAGGCGATCGCTCCGCCGCACACCATGGCCCAGGTCGCGCCGCAGGATGCCAACCAGACCGACTCACTGATGGCCTTCTATGCAGAGAACAGCCAGCGGCTGTTCGACGACCGCGTCGTGCTGCGCGCCGGCCTGCGCCATACCCGCGGCTCGACGAGCTTCGACCCGACCCCGAACCTTGCCAACCAGTCGACGGGATCGCGGCCCTACAGCGCGACGACCTACACGGTGGGCGGCACGTTCCGCGCGACCGAAAATCTCAGCTTCCGCACGGGCGTCTCCACCGGCTTCCGCGCGCCCACCGCGACCGAGCTTGCCGGCGACTACACCGTGCTCGCGGGCGGCCAGATCTTCGGCAATCCCGGCCTGCGGCCGGAGACGAGCCGCCAGTACGAGGTCGGCACCACCTTCGCGTGGAACGGGCTCAGCATCGACGCGGCGCTCTTCCAGAACACGATCTCGCACCGGATCATCTCGCAACGCCGCGCCGGGCCGCTCAACATCTCCGACTACATCAACAATCCCGGCGACATCGTCATCCGCGGCGTCGAGGTTCAGGCCAATCTCGACGTCCTGCGCGCCTTCTCCGCGCAGCCGAACGGCTGGCACTGGTCGCTGTTCGCCAATGGCGGCTACAATTTCGACATGCGAGACTTCGGTGCTGCACCGACCGCCAATTCCCGTCAGGTGCAGCGCGCCTACAAGTATCAGGCGTCCATCGGCACCCGGTTCGGCCAGCGAACCGGCGTCGCCATGCCGTGGAGCTTCTCGGTGACGGGCATCCTGCGCGGACCGCTCTGGTACGATACCGAAGAGACGCTGGTTGCGGGCGCAGAGCCGGCGGCCAACTTCATCCACCAGAAGCCGGCCTTCTGGGTGTGGAACGCGCGGCTCGAGGCGGAGCTCCGCCCCGGCCTGACAGGCTTCGTCGCGATGAACAATATCTTCAACGTCAATCAGCACGCGCTGTTCATCGCGCTCGACCGGACACCTTTCCTTGGCAGCCCGGCGGTCTCCAACACCAACGGCATCGGCAATACCGGCAATTCGATGCCAGGCCGGGAGCTGGTCGCCGGCCTGCAGGCGCGGTTCTGATGCGCATCGGCGCGGCCGCCGCTCTCCTCGTTGCGCTCGCGGCCCCGGCCGCAGCGCAGCCGGTGACGGTGGCCGACGCCCTCGGCCGGCGGGTGACGCTGGAGCGCCCGCCGCAGCGGCTGGTGACGATCTTCGCCTCCAATACGGAGCTGGTGGCGGCGGTCGGCCTGACCGACCGCATCGTGGGCATCGAGAGCTTCACGCGCTTTCCCCCCGAGGTTCTCGGCCGTCCGCAGGTCGGCGGGCGGCTCGGCTTTTCCGTGGACCGCGTGGTGCGCCAGCGGCCGGACCTCGTCATCGTGACGCCGGCGCGGCAGGCGGTGCACCAGCTCGTCGACCCCATGGAGCGGCTGGGCATTCCGATCATCGTCGTCACCCATCGCTCGGTGGACGAGGTCTTCGCCAATATCCGCCTCGTCGCCAGGGCGGCCGGGGTGCAGGCGCGCGGCGACGCGGTGACCGATGCCCTGCAGGCGCGGCTCGACGCGGTCGCGCGCCGCGTGCTCGGTCGCGAGAGACCGCGCGTGGTCATGATCACCGGGCGCGTCGCCACGGGGCTCATGCTCATCGCCCGGCCCGGCAGCTACACGGCCGATGCGATGGTCGCAGCCGGCGCGCGCCTCGCTTTCGATCAGCCGCAGGTGCTACCGCAGGTCTCGCCCGAAGCGATCCTGCGCTCCGATCCCGATATCGTCCTGTTCGCCGGCTCCGAGGCCGATCGCCGCGAGCTCTTCTCCCGGCCCGGCTGGCAGCATCTGCGCGCCCTGCGCGAAGGCCGCGTCGTCACCGTCTCCCGCGCCGAATTCCTCATTCCCGGCCCGCGCGTGGTCGACGGCATCGAGAAGCTCGCGGCCGTGCTGCATCCGGACGTGCCGCGATGATCCGTGTCTGGACGACGCTCGGGTCGCTGCTGGTCGCGGCCATCCTCACCGGCCTTGCAGCCGGCCACGACTGGGCGGGACCGGCCGAGATCGTCCGCGCGCTTCGCGGCGACCCCTCGCTCGACAGCCGGCTCATCGCCGACTGGCGGCTGCCGCGCGTGCTTGCCGCGGTCGGCGTCGGCGCGCTGCTCGGCCTCGGCGGCTGTCTGTTCCAGGGCCTGTTCCGCAACCCGCTGGCAGAGCCCTACCTGCTCGGCTCGGCCGGGGGCGCCGCCATCGGCGCGACGGTGGCGCTGCTCGTGCCGTTCGGCATCCCGCAGCACTGGCTCCTGCCGGCGCTCGCCTTTCTCGGCGCCTGGGGCGCGACGCTGCTGGTGCTCGGTGTGTCGCGCGTAGCGGGAGCGGTGGACGCTGCCGGCCTGCTGCTCGCGGGCGTCGCCGTAGCCGCCGTGCTCGGGGCCCTGCGCTCCTTCCTGATGCTGGCGCTGTCGGACGAGACGGTGAGCCTGCAGGTGGTGCTGAGCTGGACGCTGGGCGGCATCCAGACGCCCGGCTGGGGCGGCCTCGGGCTGCTCGCGGTGCTGACCACGGCCTGCTTCATCCTGGCGCGGACGACGGCGCGCGGCCTCGACCTGCTCGGCCTCGGCGAGGCCATGGCCCACGGCTTCGGGCTCGACGTCCGCCGCTTCGTGGCGCTTGCCGTGCTGGTCGGCGCGGCGGTGGTGGCGGTGGCGGTGTCCTTCGGCGGGCTCGTCGCCTTCGTCGGCCTCGCAGCACCCCATATCGCGCGCTGGCTGGTCGGGCCGCGCCACGGGCCGCTGATCCCCGCATCCGGTCTCGTCGGCGCGATCATCGTGGTGCTCGCGGATGCCATTGCGCGCTCGGCCCTGCCGCCGGCCGAAGTGCCGCTCGGTCTGATCACCGCCGTTGCTGGCGGGCCGTTCTTCCTCATCCTGCTCGCGCGGAGGCTCAGGTCATGAGCCGGATCGAGGCGACGGGGCTGAAACTCCAGCGCGGTGCGAAGACCGTTCTCGACGGCGTCGATTTCGCCGCAGGCCCGACTGGCGCCATCGCGGTGATCGGACCGAACGGCGCGGGCAAGTCGAGCCTTGCCAAGGTCCTCGCGGGGCTGCTCACCGACCATGCGGGCACGGCGAATATTGCAGACCGGGCGATCGCCTCGCTCTCCGGCCCGGAGCGCACCGCGCTGATCGGCTATGTGCCGCAGAGCTTTCATCCGCATTGGGACATCACCCCGCGCATGCTGGTGGAGATGGGCGCGGAGCGCAGCGCCAAGGCCGATACGGCCGCCGTCGCGGCCGTTCTCGCGGCGCGGGAGATCGACCCAATCGCGGACCGCCGCTGGTCGGCACTGTCGGGAGGCGAGCAGGCGCGCGCGCTGCTGGCCTCGGTGGAGGTGACCGATCCGCCGATCCTGATCGCGGACGAACCCGGTGCCAGCCTCGACATCCGCCACCGGATCGACCTCGTGCGCGGCTTTGCCGAGCGCGGGCGAGAGCGGCTGGTCATCGTCGTGCTGCACGATATCGAACTCGCCACGACCTGGTTCGAGCGCGTGGTGGTGATGGATCAGGGGGGCATCGTCGCGGATATGCCGAGCGCCGCGCTTGGCGGCAGCGGCGTGCTGCCCCGCGTGTTCCGCGTGCCCTTCGAAACCGTCGCCGTGGACGGCGTCGCCATCGCGCGGCCAGCCTCCGGGCGGCACGCATGACAGCGCCCATCCGCATCGATATTGCGGGATGGACGCGCGAGGCGACCGTCGGCGATCACCACGCCTTCCTGTCGATCTTCGAGGAAGCCGACCATCTCGGCTTCGACGGCGTCTGGTTCAACGAATTTCATTTCATGGACCCGCCGATCCCCTACCCCTCGACGCATCTGCTTGCCGCCGCGATCTTCGCGCGCACCGGGCGGCTGCGCGTGGGTTCGTCCGTGCTGGTTCTGCCGATCCATCATCCGCTCATGCTGGCGGAAGAGATCGCCCAGCTCGACTTCCAGAGCGGCGGACGGCTCGATATCGGCATCGGGCGCGGCACCTCGGCAGACACCTTCGTCTCGCTCGACATCCCGCACGAGGAAGCGCGCCGGCGTTTCGAGGCTTCGCTGCGCATCATCCGCGCGGCGCTGAGCGATGGCCGCGTCGCTTCCGCCGAAGGGCCGTGGCGCTTTCCCGAGACGGTCGTCGGCCCGGTGCCGGTGCAGCGCCCGCATCCCCCGATCTATGTCGCGGGCTCGACCGCCGAGACGCTCGACTTTGCGCTGTCGGAAGACCTGCCGCTGCTGCTCAGCCTCGAACCTCCGGAAGGCCGGCAACTCGCCATCTACAGGTCGTTGGTGGAGCGAAGCGGCAGGCGGAGTGCGCTCGGCCGCTCGACGCTGGCGCGTTACGTCAACATCGCGCCCAACACCGCAGCGGCAGAAGCCGCGCTCGACAGCCTGTTCGACGCCCTGCATGTGCGCCGCCTGCATTTCGCGGCCCTGCGCGGCGAGAAGCCGGAGAACGTCAAGCGCCCGGACCGCTCGACCGTGCTGCGCGACCAGTTCATCCACGGCACGCCGGAGGCATGCATGGTGCAGATCCAGGCGCTGGCAGCGGCGACGGGCATCCGGCACCTGCGCTGCATCTTCAACGGCAACGGCGTGCTGACGAACGAGGCGGCGCTCACCTCCATGCGCCTGTTCGCGCGGGAGGTGATGCCCGCGTTCAGCGGCCAGCCGCCGCTGCGGGTGGTGCGCGCTGCCGACTAGAGAGCTCGCGCCAGCGGCCAGCCGGCCTCCGCCGCGATGCGCGCGGCGGATACGACGAGGCGCTCGCCGAGGAGCCGGCGCTTCTCGGCGTCGAACAGCAGCCGCCCGGCCCGCTTCCTGATCTCGCCGCCGACCATGACCGTGTCGACATTGCCGGCATGGGCCTGCTCGACAATGGAGAAGACGGGGTCGTGGACCGGGAAGAGGTTGAGGTCGCCCGCGCGGAGCATGACGATATCGGCCTTGAGGCCCGGCGCGAGGCGGCCGATGGCCTTGTCCATCATCAGCGCCTTCGCGCCTGATGTCGTGACCCAGCCGAGCGCGGTGCGTGAGGGGATCATGGCATCGGGGCGTTTGGCACGCAGGCCCTCGTTGCGGGCGAAGAGCAGCGCGGTCTGCATCTCGCGCCAGAGGTCGCCGGCGACCATCGCCTCGACATCGACGCCGATGGAGGGCTGGTGGCCGCGGTCCATGACCTTCCGCAGGACCGAGTCGGTCGGATAGTCGTGGAACTCGTTGGTGGTCGTGGCGGTGATCGTGCAGCCGGCATCGAGAAGCCGGCCGATTTCGTCCGCGGTCAGATGATTGCAGTGGACGAGATTGTGATCCGGCCCGAGCAGGCCCATGGCGGCGAGCCGGTCATATCCGTCCGGCGTCACCGCGTTCGCATGGCTGCGCGTGACGTGCGAGGAGGCCAGCAGCCCGAGGTCGCGCGCCAGCCGCACATTGTGGAGCGAGGCCTCCCAGTCCGCCCAATGCGGCCCTGCAATGCCGAGCGCCAGAGTTACGAGGCCGGGATGCGCGAAGCGGCTCGCCATCAGCGCCTCGACACGCTCGCGCGGGTGCAGGCGGCGCGAGGGCATGGCGCCGGGCGCTGCCGGTTCGCGCAGGCCGTCGCCATGGATGAAGACCGCGCGGATGCCGGCATCGACAAGCGCGTCGACGGAACGCTCCGCCTGCTCCAGCGAGCGGAGGTTGTGCGAATAGTCGGCGAGGGTGGTGACGCCTTGGTCGAGCTGGTTCAGCGCGCCGAACAGCGTGCCGAGATAATTGTCCTCCGGCCCGAAACGGACGGCGGCATTGCCATAGAAGTTGCGGAAATAATCGGGACCGAGCCATTCCGAGCCGACCGCGCGGAAGCCGGCCTGGAACGTATGCAGGTGCATGTTGATCAGGCCGGGCATGACGATCATGTCCGGCGCATCGATCAGTTCGTCATGCGGCAGGTCGAGGCGCTCGCCGACCGCCTCGACGGTATCGCCAGCGACGAGGATGTCGGCACCCTTCAAGGTGCCGAGCCCGTCATCCATGGTGACGAGCCAGCCGCAGCGGATCAGCGTGCGCTTCGTCGCCGCCATAGCTCTATCTCCCGAAGGGCACGTAGGCGGCCTCGCCCATGATGCGGTCGACGGAAGCGGCGAGCTCGACCATGCGCTGGCGGCGGACGGCCTCGGGGAAGACCAGCTTGCCGTCCTTCTTCCTGACGACGCCGTCGATCAGCACGGTGTGGACATTGCCCTGGTTCGCCTGCTCGACGATGGAGAGCACGGGGTCGTGGACCGGGAAGAGGTTGAGGTCGCTGCCGTCGAGCAGGACGATGTCGGCCTTCTTGCCCGGCGACAGCGTGCCGATACGGTCAGCAAGGCCAAGGGCCTCCGCGCCGCCGATGGTCGCCCAGGCGAGAGCCTCGCGCGAGCGGATCGGCACGACCGAGAAGGCCGGCTTCTTGTCCCGCGCATTCTCGCGCTGGCAGACGGAAAGCGCGTAGAGCAACGCGACCTGCATCTCGCGAAACATCTCGCCGGAGACGCGCGGCTCGACGTCGATGCCGAGCGAGCACGTTCCGCCCAGCGCTTTCACGCGCCCGACGAGCGGATCACCGGCATAGCCGCGCAGTTCGGTCTGGACGGTGGCGCAGAAGGTGACGCCGGCATCGAACAGGCGCTTCAGCTCGTCGTCGGAGAGGTAGTTGCCGTGGACGACGCTGTGGTCCGCGCCGACGAGACCCTCCTCGATGAGCGGATAGTAGCCGCGCGGATCGACGGCGAGTTCCGGCCGCTTGGTGGCGTGGGTCGATGTGCGCAGCCCCATCTCCCGGGCGAGCCGCAGGTTGATCCGCGTCGGCTCCATCTCGGCCCAGTGCGGCCCGGCGACGCCGAGCGCCATGGTGACCAGCGCACCGTCATCGGCGAGGCGCTTGCGGATATGCGTGACGCGCTCGCGCGGATTGATCCGCTTCTCGAAGGGCTCGACCTTCTCGCGCTCGGGCGGCAGCTTGCCCGCGCCCATGGTGAAGACGGCGCGGATGCCCGCATCCGCGAGCGCGTCGATCGAGCGCTCGGCCTGCTCGGTCGAGGTGATGTTGTGGCAGTAATCGTTGAGCGTCGTGCAGCCGCCGTCGATCTGGTTCAGCGCGCCGATGAGATTGCCGAGATAATTGTCCTCGGGGCCGTACTGGGTGGCCATGCCGCCGTGCAGGTACTTGAAATACTCGCCATGCGCCCATTCGCAGCCGATGGCGCGGAGGCCCGTCTGCCAGGTGTGCATATGGGCGTTGACGAGGCCGGGCATGGCGATCATGGCCGGCGCGTCGATCACCTCGTCGGCGTCGGCGCCGAGGTTCCGGCCGATGGCGACGATGCGGTCGCCGTCGATCAGGATTTCGGCGTCCTTGAGGTCGCCGACGGCCGGGTCCATGGAGACGATCCAGCCGCATTTGATCAGTTTGGTGGCCATGGAGATTAGGCCGCCTTCAGCGTGAAATTGCCGGCGCGCATGATGCGCTCGATCGAAGCGACAAGCTCCGCCTTGCGCTTCGCCAGCACCTCGTCCGCGAAGGTCCGCTTGCCACCCTGCTTCCTGACGACGCCGTCGATGATGACCGTATCGACATTGCCGCCATGGGCCTGGTCGGTGATCGACAGCAGCGGGTCATGGACCGGGAAGAGGTTCAGGTCGTTCGCCCGGAGCATGACGATGTCGGCCTTCTTGCCGGGTGTGATCGAGCCGATCTGGTCTTCCATGCCCATGGCGCGGGCATTGCCGATGGTCGCCCACATCAGCGCCTCGCGCGACTTGATCGGGATGGTCTGGAAGGGCGGATTGCCGGCCGCCTGATTGTCGCGCAGCGAGGCCCAGCGGGCGTGCAGGAGCGCTGCCTGCATCTCGCGGAACATCTCACCGGTGACGATTGGCTCGACGTCGATGCCGATGGAGGGCATGCCGCCGAATTTCTTCACGCGCAGGGTGACCGGCTCGGCCGCATGGCCGTGCAGTTCGACGAGCACGGTGCCGGTGATCGAGGCGCCCGCCTCCACCAGCGGCTGCAGTTCCTCGTCCTCGATATAGTTGCCGTGGACGAGATTGTGGTCGGGACCGATGAGACCCGCCTTGACCAGTTTGCCGTAGCCGCCGGGGGCGACCTGATCGGGAATCTTGCGGGTCGCATGCGAGGTCGAGAACAGGTTCAGCTCGCGGGCGAGCTTCAGGTCCTGCTCGGCCACCTCGTAGGTGCCCCAATGGGGGCCGAGGATCGCCATGGAAAGGGTGACTAGTTGGTCGTCGGAGGAGAAGCGCCCCTTGCGCAGCGCCTCGATGCGGTCGCGCGGATGCGGCACGTGGGTATAGGGCAGTTCGCCGGGCCGGGTCGGCGGCTTGGCAGTGCCATGCGCGAAGAGGGCGCGGATGCCGGATTCCTCCAGCCCGTCCACCGAACGCTCGGCATGCTCCAGCGAAGTGATGTTGTGGCACCAGTCCCAGATGGTGGTGACGCCGCCATCGATCTGGCCGAGCGCGCCGATCAGGTTGCCGATGTAATTGTCCTCGGGACCGTAATGGGTCGCGAGATTGGCGTGGATGTTCTTGTGGTAGTCGGGCCCGAGCCATTCCGAGCCGATGGCGCGCAGACCCGCCTGCCAGGTGTGGATATGGGCGTCGATCAGGCCGGGCATGACGATCTTGTCGCGGGCGTCGATCACCTCGTCGGCATCGGCCTCGATGCCCTTGCCGGCGGCGACGATGCGGCTGCCTTCGATCAGGATGCGCGCGCCTTTGTGGTCGCCGACCTTGTCGTCCATCGAGACGAGCCAGCCGCACTCGATCAGAGTCCGTTTCATGAGGGTTTCTCCCGGACCGCCAAGGCGGCCCCCTATCCATTTTGGTCAGCGAGCGATGGCGGGGATCAGTTCGCGCGCCAGCGGTTGACGAGGTTGCCGAGCCGGTCCTGGCCCTTGGTCAGCAGGATGCCGAGGACAGCGAGCAGCAGCAGGATCGCGAAGACCTGCCCGGTCTCGAGCACCTGGCCCGCGGCCTGCAGCTTGGCGCCGAGGCCGTAGCGCGCCGTCTGCATCTCGGCCGCCACCACGAGGATGATCGAAATGCCGAGCGCGAGGCGCAGACCGCCGAAGATGGCGGGGATCGCCGCCGGCAACACGACCTTGCGCTGGATCTGCACGGTGTTCGCGCCGAGATCGCGGGCGGCGAGGATCAGGCCCTCGTCGCACTGGCGCACGCCGATGATCGTGTTGACGAGGATCGGGAAGATACAGCCGAGCGCGGAAAGCACGATCTGGAACGAGTTGCCGGTGCCGAGCCAGATGACCAGCAGCGGCACGAGCGCGATCTTCGGCACGGGGTAGAGCGCCGCGACGAAAATGTCGGCCACCGCATAGATGCGCTTGGACATGCCCATCAGCAGGCCGAGGCCGATGCCGACGAAGGCCGCAAGGAAGAAGCCGCCGAAGATGCGATAGAGCGTCAGCCCGAGGTCGTAGATGAGGCCCTTGGTCGCGAACAGGTCGTAGAGCGTGACGACGACCACGGAGGGGCGCGGCAGGAACAGTTCGGGGATGGACCCGAACATGACGGAGACTTCCCAGAACACCAGGAAGCAGGCCATGGCGACCGGGCCGTACCACCAGGTGTCGTCGCGCAGGCGCTCGTCGGCGGGCGGCGGGGATGATGGCTTGTCAGCCTGAAAAGCGATCGAGCGGTTGACGTCGGTCATTGTCGCAAGCCTTCAGTTCATCATCGACTTGCGGACTTCGTCGCGCAGCAGCCCGTAGATTTCCGAGAACAGCTCCCCGAAGCGCTTGTCGTTCTGCACGTCGATGCCGCGCGGGCGCGGCAGGTCGACGTCGAGGCTGGCGGCGATCTTGCCGGGCCGGGCCGTCATCACCACCACGTGGTCGCCGAGGAAGATCGCTTCCTCGATGGAATGGGTGATGAGGATGACCGTCTTGGCGCTCTTCTCCACGAGGGCCGAGAGCTGTTCCTGCAGATAGAGCCGCGTCTGCGCGTCCAGCGCGCCGAAGGGCTCGTCCAGGAACAGGATGTCCGGCGACATCACCATGCCGCGGGCAAGGCCGACGCGTTGCTTCATGCCGCCGGAAAGCTGGCCGGGATAATGGTTCTCGAAGCCGGAGAGCTCGACCGACTTGATCGCCTCCATCGCCTTCTCGCGGCGCTCGGCCGTGGGCACGCCCTGAAGCTCCATGCCGAAGGCGACATTGTCGACCACGCTCCGCCACGGCAGCAAGTTGAAGGACTGCCACACCGTCGCCATGCGCGGGGCCGCGCCCGGCGTCAGGGCGCCCGCGCCGTCCCCGTAGAGGAACTTGACGTCGCCCTGGCTCGCCTTGACGAGGCCGCGCATGATGAGGAGGAGCGTCGACTTTCCGCAGCCCGATGGCCCGACGATGGAAGTGACCTTGCCGGCCGGAAACCGGCAGCTCACGTCGGTGAGGGCCGTGGTCGGCGGCCGCGTCCTGGACAGGAAGCGGTGCGACAGACCCTCGATGGAAATTGCCTCGAACTGCATCGTGAAAACGCGCCTCCCAGCGCGATGAACTGGCCGGCGTCAGGATCAGATGAAGGGGTTCTTGTCGTCGAGGCGCTTCTTCGCCTCGCGGATGGCGCGGTCGTCGAAGATCTGGTCTTCCGGAACCATGCGCTGCAGGAGATCGGTCCTCTCGTGCCAGAACTTCTGCTGGGCGACGATCGAGGGCATGTTCGGCAGGCCGTCCATCGTCATGTAGGTCCAGCGCTGGCGCGTCGAGTCGATGACCTGCGGGGTCAGGCCCGTGCCATCGGCCATGATCTTGAGGACTTCCGGATTGCCGTTGCGGGCGGCCTCCATGAAATCGATGTTGCCCTGCATGATCGCCATGGAGAAGCGCACGGCGGCCGAGTGCTTCTCGCGCAGGAACTTCTCGCTGGCGACCGAGCAGGCCAGCACGAAGTCAGGGGCGATCTCGTCGCTCCACGTGGCGATCTTGCCGACGCCGCGGTTCTGGGCCGCATAGGCGCCCGGCAGCGGCATGTTCATGATGTCGATGCGGTTCTGCTGCATCAGCGGCAGGCTGACCTGCGGCGACATGCCCCAGTTCCAGTCGGCATCCTCGAATTTCAGGCCGGCGCGCTCGAGGCCGACCGTGTGCAGGTAGTGGGCAACGCTTCCGCGCGAGGAAATGCCGATCTTGGCGCCCTTGGCGAGCTTGTAGCCGTCGACGGTGCGGAAGCCCTTCTCCCACATCTCGTTGGAGACCATGATCGAGTTGGAGCCCCAGCCCGGCGCCTCGCGGCCGCGCTCGAAAAAGAGGCGCAGGCCTGCCCCCTTCGACATCAGATTGAACAGGCCGGCCGAGAGCGTCGCGCCAGTGATGTCGAGCTCGCCGGCTGCAAGCGCCGGCATGGACAGGGAGCCGTCGACGTGGCTGGTCGGGACGATCTCGATATTCAGTTTCTTGAAGTAGCCCTTCGCCTGGGCGATGTAGTAGGGGCCGGCCGAGATATAGGGCGCAAAGCCCATGCGGATGCGCGTCGGCTCCATGAAATCGGACTGCGCCATGACCTGCGGCGCAGTGAGGAAAGTGGCGCCGGCGGCCGATGCCTGAACGAATCCGCGCCTCGTGAACGTCGTCATCCCCATTCTCCCCATCCTGTCGCCCATAGGCTGATCACCCATCATGCAAACGATTGCATAGAATTGCAATGCGTCGTTTCGACCCGAGCCTTGCATCCGCCGCAGCCAAGCAAATCGCGCGCCGAATGCCGGACCGGCACCGCGCGGTGTCATGATGTGTCAGACGGTGGTGGACAGGGTGCGGGCCGACAGCAGGACGGCAAGCCCGACCGCACTTGCGCTCCCCGGCGGACGGCCGGGCGAGCGGTCGCTCGGGTCTGCCGAACCCGGTACGTCGCGGTCGATCAGCGGGTCAGGCGCACATTCTGAAGCGACTGGGCGATGTTCTTGAACGCGTCCTGCAGCGACGTGCGGTCGGTGGCGTCGAAGGCATGCGCCGCCGAGGAGGCGCAGTTGCGCATCGCCGTCCTCGCGGTCGTGTCGGTGATGTCGAACGCGATCGTGTAGATCTCGATCTGTTGCGACTTGGCGTAGGTGCAGATCGCGTTCATGTCGGTATAGGTCTGCGCGAGCTGGGTGGCTTGGTTTGCCGCATTGCCGCTGAAGGCGACGTGACGTCCGTCGGAGGCGCGGTACTGCAGCGTGTTGGCGCCGTCCGTCATCAGCACCATCACCTTGCGGGGGCGGCGGTTGGCGGCGTCATAGGCGCGGCCCTCGGAGAAAGGCGCGGTGGGCGACAGGACATTGACGCCCCAGATGAGCCCGGTCGGAATGTAGGTCGACGGCTTGTAGTTGCCGACATTGACCACCATCCCGCGGATTGCCGTCGTCACCGTCGACGGGCTGGTCGAGAGCGGAATGATGGGGTTGAGGCAGTTCTGGCTGGTCGCGAGATAGCCGGGATAGGGCGTGGAAGGCTGGGCATCCGTCAGGCGCAGGGTGCCGGTATTGCGCGAGCCGACGCAGCCATACCAGCGATAGCGGGTCGTGCCGCCGCCCGAGCATGACTCGTAGGGCGCGACCGTCTGGTCCGTGCAGGTCTGCGGCGTGCAGTCATAGGTCTCGACGCTGCCGTCGACGGTGCGGGTGCAGGTCTTGGCCGCCCCCCTCGTGCAGACCGAGCGCGTGGTCTTGGTGACGCAGGTGCGCTGCGAGGTCACGTCGTAGTCGGCCGGGACGGAAACCCAGGAGGCGTTCCGGTTGCCCGTCCCGACATTGACGTAGTCGGCATAGGGCACGACGCCGATCTTCACGTCGACCGAGGGGTCGCGCCACAGGGTCGTCACCAGTTCTTCCGCGGATTCCTTGAGCGCGGCCAGCTTCGTGCCGGCCATCGACCAGGTGTTGTCGAGGACGAGGACGAGTTCGGTCGATCCGTTCAGGGCGCGGATCGAGTTCGCTGTGACGCGGTAGCTCAGCTGGCTATAGCCGGCCAGTTGCATGAAGGCGGGATTGATCGTGCCTTCGGCGATCAGCGTGACCTCGCGCTTCGTCGTGTCGTAGCGAAAGGTCGTGATCCGCGACGCGTCGGCATTGGTGCCCGTCGTATTGGCCTTCATGTAGTTGGTCGCGATCGAACTCATCGCGGATTCCGTCTCGATCCGCGAGGCAGCGGCCGCCAGCGCGGCCGCGTCGGCGGCTGCCTGAGCCGCAGTGTGCGCGGCCGACAAGCGGGAATAATCCACGGCTGCGCCGACCAGCAGCATGATCGGAATGATCGCGATCCCGAAGAGGATCGCGACGACGCCTGATTCCTGCTTCCGGAAGCGGTGAAGGATCGAGGCCATCGTGAACATCCCTAAGCGATCGATGACCTATTCTCGGAGATGTTTGTTTAAATTTGCAGAATCCGGCTGTGGGTTCGGGGCATCGCGCCGAACCCATCGTTAACCAAGCCGGCGGGGCTCTTGCCGACGGCATGACGCAGGTTTCCCCGCAATGAGGCTCCGGGCGACAGGTTCGGTGGAAGCGGCACCGACGCCGCGGCGATCATTCCCGCAGGAACGCGACCAGCTCCGCGTTGAACGCCTCGGGTGCGGTGGCGGTGAAGCCGTGGCCGCCGCTTTCCACCATCCACAACCGCGCATTGGGCAGGCCGTCCGCAAGACGCTGCGACGCGGTCCAGGGCACGAGCACGTCGTCGCGGGATGCGGCGACAAGGGTCGGATGGGAAATGTGCCGAAGCTCCCCGGCCATGTCGAAAGCGAGCAGCGCCGCGATGCGCTTCTCGATCGTGTCGGCGCCCTGGAAATGGGCGATGCCGTGGCGCACCTCGGCGTCGACCGCCTCGGCGTTCGCGGAGAGCCAGGCGGCGGAATAGAGGAAGATCGGCTGGGCCTTCACATAGGCCTCGACGCCGACATGCCGCAGCAGGGCCAGCCGCATCTCGAAACAGCGCGCTGTATGCGTGTCGGCCGTGCCCCAGGCGTTGACAGGCACCAGCCTTCCCACGCGTGCGGGCGTGCGCCGCGCGAGCGCGAGACCGACAATGCCGCCGAGCGCGTGGCCGACGAAGTGGCAGCGCTCGATGCCGCGCTCATCGAGAACCTCGATCACGTCGTCGGCCATGGCGTCGATGGAATAGCCCCCCGGCAGCGGCTCCCTGCTGCCGCCCGTGCCGCGCTGGTCGTAGACGACGACGTGGAAGTGTTCGGCCAGCGCCGCGATCTGGGGCCGCCAGAACGCGCCGCTGCCGCCGAGGCCCGCCGACAGCAGGACGCAATCCCTGTCGGGCGAGCCGAAGCTCTCATGATGCAGCATCGGGATATCCGTTCGTCAGGCCGCCAGTTCGATGCCGAGCTCGGACCAGATCGTCTCGAAGAGCTGGTTGAAGCGCGGCAGCGTGCGGATCTTCAGGGGGTGGCGCAGTTCCGGCGCGATGTCGACCGCATGCACGGCCTTCACCCGGCCGGGCCGGCTGGTGATCACGACGATCCGGTCGGCCATGGTGATGGCCTCGCCGACATCGTGCGTGACGAGCACGACGCTGCACTGCCGCTCGCGGATGATGCGCATCACGTCCGACTGGAGGATCAGGCGGGTCTGGCTGTCGAGCGCCGAGAAGGGCTCGTCGAGCAGGATGACCTCGGGCGAAAAGGCCAGCGTGCGCATGAAGGCGACGCGCTGCCGCATGCCGCCCGACAGCGACGACGGATAGGCCTCCTCAAAGCCCTTGAGGCCGTACGCCTCGATCAGGCCCTGCGCGATGCCTGCCGCCTCGCGCGACGGCGTACCGCGCACTTCGAGGCCGATGGTGACGTTGTCGCGCACCGTACGCCAGGGCAGGAGCAGGTCCTTCTGGAGCATGTAGCCGACATGGCCGGTCGCATCATGGACGGGCCGGTTGTCGACGACGATATCGCCGCGGGTCGGCTTCAGGAGCCCGGCGATGATGTTGAACAGCGTGGTCTTGCCACAGCCGGACGGCCCGACAATGGCGACCACTTCGCCGCGGGACACCTCGAAGCTGATATCGGCAATGGCCGTCACCGCCTCGGGTGTGTCGGGATTGAACGTCATCCCGACATTGGCGGCCCGCAGGACCGTCTCGGCTTCATGCGGCATGAACATCCTCCCGTGCGATCGCATGGTCCGCGAGGAACGCGGCGATCGTCTTGTTGAACAGGTCGGGCTCGGTACGCGACAGGGCATGGCCGCCGCGCGGCACCGTCACGAGCTCGGCGCCGGCGATCGCGCCAGCCAGCATTTCCGACGAATAGGGCGGCGTGAGAATGTCGTCCTCGGCCACCAGAACCATGGTCGGGCAGTTGATCTTCGGCAGGTAGGGCCTGCCGTCGAACGCCATGATGCCGGCCACGCGCGCATCGATGATCGAGACGGAAGGCGACGCGGACGCTGCCGTCGCGGCCTCCTGGTCGAGGGCGGCCTTGTTGTCCTTCACGAAATACGGCGGATAGAGGAACACCGGAGTCGCCCGGTGATACTCGGCCACGCCGCCGTCGCGGAGGATGCGGCGGCGCAGTTCGAGGCACATCTCCATCTGCCCATCGAGCACGGCCCAGCTCGCATAGAGCACGAGGCTGGCGATCCGCTCGGGAGCGCGGGCGGCAACGACCTGCCCGATGGCACCGCCCGTGGAATGGCCGACGAGATGCGCGCGGCCGATGCCCAGATGATCCATCAGCCGCAGGAGGTCCTCCGCCATGCCTTCGACGGAGTAGCGGCCCTCGACGCGGGAGCTGCCGCCGGTCCCGCGATGGTCGTGCAGGACAACGCGGTGGGTTTCGGCGAGCGCTGGAACATTCGGGGCCCAATAGCCCGCCGATCCGCCGAGACCCGCGACCAGGAGGAGGGGATCGCCCTCCCCCGTCACCTCATAGCGGATATCGACGTCGCCAAGTCTTGCGATCGGCATGACGCGCCCTCACCGCCACTTCAGCAGGCGTTCGGCACGGCCGACGCACCAGTCGAGCGCAAGCGCGAGCATCATCAGGGCGAAGATGCCGGCCCAGACGCCGTTGAGGTTGTAGAGCGTGCCGGCATAGTAGATGTGCTGGCCGAGGCCCTGTTCCGCCGAGATATATTCGCCCACCACCGCGCCGATCATCGCGAAGCCGATGTTCAGGCGGCAGGCGGAGGCGATCCACGGCACCGAGCCGGGAACGATGACCATCCGGAAGATCTGGAAGCGCGTCGCCCCCAGCGCCTTGAGCATGCGGACGTAGTCGTCGTCGACCTCCTGGCTGCCGGCATAGCTCGCGATCATGGCGACGATGAAGGTGATGATCGCCGCCACGGCGATCTTCGACTCGATGCCGATGCCGAACCAGACGATGATCAGCGGCGCGAGAGCGATCTTCGGCAAGCCGTTGAGCGCCACCATGATCGGGCGGATCACCGCCGCGGTGGTCGGCGACAGCCACAGGAAGAGGCCGGCGGCGGAACCGAAAATGCTGCCGATCAGGAAGCCGATGACCGATTCCTGCGTGGTCACCCAGGTGTCGATCAGCAGCTTGCCGTCGGTGACGCCCTTGACGAATTCGCGCACGACGCCGCTGGGCTGGCCGTAGATATAGACCGGCAGCCAGCCGGCGCGGATGGCGACCTCCCAGAGTGCGAAGAAGCTCGCGATGACGAGCACCTGATAGATGAAGATGCGGCCGGTGCTGGGCAGCGCCCGCCGCGCAGCCGGGCGGGCAGCGGTGCCGCGGCTGTCAGCCACGGCCGGCCCCGTCGTCTCGACGCTGGTCATGATCAGCCGCCGACATAGGCCGTGGTGGCGATCTCGACGAGAAATTCCGGACGCACCAGCGGCGCCTGGATGCAGTAGCGCGCCGGCGGGGCCTCCGGGAAATACTCCTTGTAGACCGTGTTCATTGCCGCGTAGTCGGCGAGGTCCTTCAAGAAGATCTGGTTGAAGACGACATCCTTCAGCGTGCCGCCGCCGGCCTCGACCACGGACTTGATGCTGTCGAGGACGTGGCGGGTCTGGGCCGCGGCATCGCCGACGGCGAGCGTCTCGCCGTTCGGCCCGATGGCGAGCGTGCCGGAGACATAGATGAAGCCGCCGGCCTTGCTGCCCGGGCTGTAGGGGGCGAGCGGCGGAGCGGAGCCCGGCGGAATGATCGGCTGAACGGCCATGGTGAATCCTCCCTGGAATTGTTTGCTTTGGTCAGGCCGCGACGGCGTCGACGCCATCGCAGGCGCGCACGACATCGTCGGTCACCGCCGACCAGCCGAAGAACTTCTCGACGTTGTAGATCGTCGCCTGCTGGATGAAATCCGGGCCGGCCTGGAAACAGGCGTCGTGGACGAGGACCGGGAAATATTCCTTGAAGAAGGCGTCCCGGATGGTCGATTCCACGCAGACATTGGTGGCAACGCCGCAGACCAGCAGCGTGTCGATGCGGCGGCTGCGCAGGATGCTGTCCAGCGCCGTGCCGGCGAAGCCGCTATAGCGCGGTTTCGGCACCACGATATCGGCCGGATCGGGCGACAAGCCCTCGACCAGCGCGTAGTCCCATCCGCCCTTGGTGAGCAGCTTGCCGGCGAGCTCCTCCCGCGTGCGCATCAGCTTGAGCGAATTGCCCTTGCGCTGGTTGACGGAATCCGGCCCGCCAGCCTCCTTCAGCTCCGCGTCCCAGCCGTTCTGCAACCAGACGACCTGCGCGCCCGCACGGCGGACGCTGCGCGCCAGCCGGTCGATCGTCGGAATGACCCGGTCGGCCGGCGACAGGTCGACGCCGAGATGGCCGAAATAGCCACCGGGCGTGCAATAGCCGTTCTGCATGTCGACGATGATCAGCGCCGTGCGGAGCGGATCGAAGGACAGGCTCTCGGGACTGGCTGCGAGGGTGATGCTCATGATGGTCCTGCTTGTCAGCTTGGCCGGCCGACCTTGGCGGTCGCGCGCTCGGCAAATCCGTTGTCGACCATCTCCTCGTAGGGCCGGGTGCTTCTGATCGCACCGCCGGCCAGTTCGAAGGCCAGGTCCGCCTCCCATTCCGCCTTGGAAATGGTCGGGCTCTTCGGAATGGCGTTGGTCTTCTTGAGGAGATTGTCCGCGGCGGAGCGGATGACCGCCTCGGAAACCTGGGAGAATTCGGCGACGGAGGCTTTCACGAACAGCTCATTGCCGTCGGAGTGAAGGGCCGCCTGAGCCTCGGCGATGGCATCGCAGAAGGCCTGGACCAGCTTCGGATCCTTGTCGATCAGGTCGCGCTTGACCATGGCGGTGGTCCAGGACAGCGGGCCGATGATGTCGGCGAAGGAGAAAACCGGCTCCAGGTTGAACTGCTGCTTGGCGATGCTCACGTCCCACTCGAACATGGTCGCGACATCGGCGCGGCCGTCGAGCACGGCCTGCGCCTGCGCGCCGTTGGGGAGCTGGAGGAAGCGGACGCCGGCCTTGTCGGGCTCAAAGCCGCCGCGCTCCTTCATGGCGAAGGTGGGTGTCTGGATGGTCGAGGACGGATAGCGCAGGGTCGCGATCGTCTTGCCGCGGAAATCGCCGATGACCTTGATCGGCGAACCCGGCTTGGCGACGGCCCACATGGCGACACCGCCGACGATCTTGGCGACGTTGACGAGCTTGGCGCCCTCGTTGGCGGCGTTCACCGACATGCCCGCCCCGGTCACCGCGAAGGATGCGTTGCCCGAGAGCACGACCGGCACGGCAAGCGCGATGCCGCCGGCCGAGGACACGGTCACGTCCAGGCCGTGCTTGCGGAAGAAGCCGCCGTGCTTGGCCGCATAGACCGACACATACATGCCCAGATGGATCGCCTCGGTGACGCGCACCGGGATCGCGGCCTGCGCGAGAGCGGGGCTGCCGAACCTGCCGAGAACGGTGGACAGCGCCGCGGCGCCGGTGCCCAGGACGACCGTGCGCCGGCTGGCGAAGGCCAGGGCCGGGGCTGCGGGACGGGCCGGATTTTCGTCGTGCATATGCGATCCCCTCTTTTGATTGAGCGAAAGGCTAGATCGGCCTTCGTGTTGTTAAAAGTCGAGAATCGGTCATGCGATCTTGACAGAAAGGCAACACGTCAGCGGTGGCGGGCCGACGCGTCGGCAAGGCTCTGGATCTGCGCCACCAAAGCCTTCAGGAAGTCTGCCGCCGCGTGCGACAGCGGCCTGTCGCGGTGGATGCTGACGCTGGCGCGAGAGGTCTTGAACTCCCGGTCGGAAATGGGGATGGCGATGAGCGAGCCCGCCTCCAGTTCCCTGACTACGGTCAGCGCCGGCATGAAGGCGATGGCATTGCCGGTCGCCGCGAGGGTCTTGGTGAGTTCGAGGGAATTGGTCGTGACCAGAACCCGCGGATCGTAGCCGCGGCTCGCGATCACCCTGTCGAAGACCTGGCGAAGCCCGAAGCTCTGAACGGGAAGCGCGAGCTGTTCGGTGCAGAGTTCGGCGAGCGACAGGCTCTCGCGGCCGGCATAGCGATGCGAGGGCGCGACGAGGCAGGAAATGCCTTCCTTGAACTCCGCCACTACCTCGATTTCCGGCCGCGACACGGCGTTGAAGGTGATGCCGATATCCGCCTCGTCCTCCAGCAGGGCCTCGACGATCCGGTCGGTGGAATCCGTGTAGACCCTGAACGAGATGTTCGGATAGCGCTGGTTGAACTCGGAGAGGATGCCGGGCAGCAGGCCGGTGACGAAGCCCTCGATCACCCACAGGCTGATCGTGCCCCGCCTGAGGCCCATGAGGTCGTCGATGCCGGAACGGGCCCGCTCCAGGTCGCGAAAGATGCGGTGGCTCTGCCGCGCGAGCACCTCGCCCGCCGGCATGAGCCTGACGCCGGTCTTGAAGCGCTTGAAGAGCTCGGTGCCCAGTTCCGCTTCGAGCAGCGCGATCTGGCGGCTGACGGCGGAAGGGGCGACATGAAGCCGGTCGGCCGCCTTGCGGATCGAGCCAAGACGGGCAACCTCGTTGAAATAGCGAAGGGCGAGAAATCTCAACTGCCGTGTCTCCGGCCACTGTCGTGGGGGTGTACGGCGTCCTTAGCACAGGCGCAGGATCAGGCGGACTTGGCCGCGCGGCGGACGGGCAAAGCGCCCAGCCCTGCGTGCCGGCCCTAGCATCGTGACCATCGCGCGACGATAGGGAGAGTATCGCTGGAATGCTCGAATGGCCGAGGCGTGTCGGAACGCCAAATGCCAGTTCTTCCCAGGCCTTCAGGAAAATTTGGTGGGTGATGAAGGACTCGAACCTTCGACCCGCTGATTAAGAGTCAGCTGCTCTACCAACTGAGCTAATCACCCACGCCGCAGGGCACGCCCGTGCGGGAGCCGGGTGACTAGCAGAGCGCGCACCCTCTGTCCAGACAACGTCGGGACTTTCTGGCCGGGACTTTTAGCGCGTGGCGGTGAATGCCCGCCGCGACACGTCAGCCCTCCTTTGTCAGCTCTCCTTTGTCAGCCTTCCTTGGGCCAGAGCCAGGCCGCGCCGCGCACGCCGGAGGAATCGCCGTGGCGGGCCTTCACGATGGGCGTGGTGAAAGCGTCCGAAAAGACATAGGCGCGCATGGCCGGCGGCAGGTCGTCGTAGAGCGGCATGACATTGCTCATGCCGCCGCCCATCACGATCACATCCGGGTCGATGAGATTGACGACGTGGGCAAGACCGCGCGCGAGGCGGGAGACGTAGCGGGCATAGGAGGCGCGGGCGTCTGCATCGCCCGCCGCGGCCATGACGGCCACCTCCGGCGCCGGCACCGCCCGCCCCGTGGCGCGCTCGAAATCGTCGGCGAAGCCTGTGCCGGAGACCCAGGTCTCCAGGCAGCCGCGCTGACCGCAATAGCAGGCCGGCGCTTCCACCACTTCCTCGACCGAGGGCCAAGGCAGCGGGTTGTGGCCGAATTCGCCGCCGATCAGGTGCCGGCCGCGCAGCACCTTGCCGTCAATGACGATGCCGGACCCCGCCCCCGTGCCGATGATCAGTCCGAAGACGATGCCTTGACCGGCTGCCGCCCCGTCCACCGCCTCGGACAGCGCGAAGCAGTTGGCGTCGTTCTCCAGCCGCACCTCGCGCCCGATCGCTTCGGACAGGTCGCGATCCAGCGGATTGCCGATGAGGACCGTCGTGTTGGCGTTCTTGACGAGGCCCGTCGCCGGCGAGACGGCGCCGGGAATCCCGACGCCCACCGTGCCCGCTTTACCCGTCGCTGCCTCCGCGCCATGCACGAGGCCGGCAATGGCCTCGACGATGGCGCGGTAGTCGTGGCGGGGTGTCGGCGTGCGGCGGCGATGAAGCTCGCGCCCGTTATCGTCGAGCGCGAGAACCTCGATCTTGGTACCGCCGAGATCAATGCCGATGCGCATGCCGTGCCGCTTACTCGGCCGCGACGATGCCGTGCTGCGGATGCAGCCGCTCATGCTTGGCGATCAGCTTGTTGAGCGCGGAGAGATAGGCCTTGGCCGAGGAGACCAGCGTGTCGGGGTCGGCGCCTTTGCCGGTGAAAGTGTTGCCGTTCGCCTGAAGCCGCACCGAAACCTCCGCCTGCGCATCCGTCCCCTGGGTAACGGCATGCACCTGATAGAGTTCCAGCACCGCCTCGTGCGGCACGATGGCCTTGATGGCGTTGAACACGGCATCGACCGGGCCGTTACCGGAGGACTGAACCGTCTTGTGGACGCCATCGAGGTCCAGCGTCAGGGTCGCGGCCTGCGGCCCCATCGTGCCGGCGACGACCAGCAGCGAAATGACCTTCATCCGGTCCTGGCTATGGGCGATCTTCTCGTCCACCAGCGCCTCGATGTCCTCGTCGTAGATCACCTTTTTGCGGTCAGCGAGTTCCTTGAAGCGGACGAAGGCGTCTTCCAGCTGGTTGTCGGACAGGCCGTAGCCGAGATGCTTCAGCTTGTCCTTGAAGGCGTTGCGGCCGGAATGTTTGCCCATGACCAGCGAGGTCGATTTCACGCCGACGGAGTCGGGCGTCATGATCTCGTAGGTCTGGGTGTTCTTCAGCATGCCGTCCTGGTGGATGCCGCTCTCGTGCGCGAAGGCGTTCCGGCCGACGATGGCCTTGTTGTACTGGACCGGGAACGAGGTGACGGTCGAGACCAGCTTCGAGGCGCGGGTCAGCATCCGGGAGTCGATGCCAGTCTGGTAGGGGAAGATGTCGTTGCGCGTCTTGATCGCCATGACGATCTCTTCCAGCGCCGCATTGCCGGCCCGCTCGCCGATGCCGTTGACCGTGCATTCGATCTGGCGCGCGCCGCCCTCGATACCGGCGATGGAATTCGCCACCGCCATGCCGAGGTCGTTGTGGCAATGGACCGAGAAGATCGCCTTGTCGGCATTCGGCACGCGGTTGCGCACCATTTCGAACAGCGCCTTGTATTCGTGCGGCGCGGTGTAGCCGACGGTGTCGGGGATGTTGATGGTGGTCGCGCCGGCCTTGATGGCGGCCTCGACGCAGCGGCACAGGAAATCGTGCTCCGTGCGGGTGCCGTCCTCGGCCGACCATTCGACATCGCCCACATGATTGCGGGCGCGGGTGACCGAGGCGATCACCATTTCCAGCACCTGGTCCGGCTCCTTCTGGAGCTTGTGCTTCATGTGGACCGGCGAGGTCGACAGGAAGGTGTGGATGCGCGGGCGGCGAGCGTGGCGCACCGCCTCGCCGGCGCGGTCGATATCGGCCATGCCGGCGCGGGCGAGGCCGGCGACGGTGGCGTTCTTGATCCGCTTGGCGATGGCCTCGACCGCCTCGAAATCGCCGTTGGAGGCGATGGGAAAGCCGGCCTCGATGATGTCGACGCCCATTTCGTCGAGCAGGTCGGCGACCTGCAGCTTCTCCTCCAGCGTCATGGTGGCGCCGGGGCACTGCTCGCCGTCGCGCAGCGTGGTGTCGAAGATCAGGACGCGGTTCTTGTCGGATACGGCCGGGGACGTCTGGGAAGCGGCGGTCATGGTGTCAGTCCTTCTGGGGCGGGCCGCGGCGGCGAAAAGCGCCTCGCATCGCAGACCCTGGTTTCAGGTTGCGGTCTTCGATCCCCTGAGCGCCAAGGCCGGACGGCCCTGCCGGAGCTCAGGGGCGAGTAAGCAGAAGGAGCGAAAACGAGGCCGTGGCGCGGCTGGCGCGCAGAGCGATCGGTGCATTGGCACGGACGATCGTCACGGAGAGATCCTCGACAGGTGCGGCGTCGCCGCGTTCAGTTCTTGCCTAGCCGATCCGGGGGGATCGTTGCAAGGGGCTCGATGGTGCAGCCCGATGCTTAAGAAGGAATGAAGTCTTCAGGGCCCCGCTCAGACCTGCCGCATTCACCATCGGGGCGTTCACGGAACGAACGGTGCCCGAATCGCTGACCGGCCGATGTTCGCGGTTGGCGCCGGACGGCAGGAAGCCGCCGCGGGCGTGCCTTTGGAGGGGATTGGCCGGTGAATGCTGCGGGAACGCGCGTGGTGCGCCGGGCACGCCGACAGGCTCCAGTCGTTAACCTTCGGGTCCCGAACCGGGACGCTGCCGCGTGCCGGATTTTTTCCTGCACCTAGGACTTACGCGCGCGCGATTCCGAGTAAATGTTGATCAGCACGCCGCAGACGACGATGGCCGCTCCGGCCAGCACGGCGAGCTCGGGCGTCTCGTCGTAGAGGAACCAGCCGACCACCGCGATCATCGGCACGCGCATGAAGTCGAGGGGGGTCACCACGATGGCGTCGCCGTGGCGGAAGGCGTTGGTCAGGCAGTAATGGGCGGTGAAGCCGCCGACCATGATCCCGAAGAGCGGCATCCACTGGGTCCAGTCGACCTTGCCGAGGAACCAGACGGGTTGGCCGATGAAGACGTTGCCGGCGAGATTCAGCGGCAGCTGGATGACGTTCATCCAGAACATGATGGTCCAGGTGGAGTCCGTGCCGGTCAGGAATTTGGTGGTCGTCTGCTGCACGCCGAAACAGACGGCGGCAGCCGCGACCAGCAGCGCCGCCGGGCGGAAGCTGTCGAGGCCGGGGCGCAGGATGACCATGACTCCCACGAAGCCGAGCACGAGCGCGGCAGCGCGCGCGGGCGTCATCCGCTCGCCGAGGAAAATGACGGCGAATATCGCCACCCATGCAGGCGTGGTGAACTCGATGGCGAAGACGGTGGCAAGCGGCAGCAGCGTGATGCCGTAGGCCCAGAGCGCCTGCCCGCCGGTGTGAATCGTATTGCGCAGCACGTGGATGCCGAATTTCGGCGTCCTCAGCCGGTAGCTCGGATCGGGCGCGAGCATCGCCATGGCGACGCCGATGGCGAGGCCGCCCATATTGCGGAGCGCCAGGATCTCGAACACCGTCAGCCGCGACTGCATGGCCCGGATGGCGAGGGCGATGGCACAGAACGAGATCAGCGTTCCCGCCATCCAGAGGACGACCTTGGCGAAGTTGCGCTGGGGCGGCGGGGGCATGGAGCCTCGGCGGAATGCGGCGGGGCGACCAGTTCTAGTGGGGCATCAGCCGATGGTCTCCCGCGATTTTTGCAGCCCCTCCCCTTCGCGGTTGACGCGGGGGCGTGTCATGACTATAGACGCCGTTCCGTGGCAGCCGTGGGCCGCCGCTCTCGTTTTCCCGCGCCCCGGCGGAATGATCGCAAGATCGGACCTTGTCAGGGCCAGCTGCCGGACAGAAACCATGGCCAATACGGCTTCAGCTAAGAAGGCCGCCCGTGTGATCGCGCGGCGCACCGCTGTCAACCAGGCCCGCCGCTCGCGCGTCCGCACCTTCCTGCGCAAGCTGGAAGAGGCCATCGCCACCGGCGACAAGACCGTTGCCACCGCCGCTCTCAAGGCCGCCGAGCCGGAGATCATGCGCGCGTCGCAGAAGGGCGTGATCCACAAGAACACCGCCTCGCGCAAGGTCTCGCGCCTCGCCAGCCGGGTCGCCAAGATCGGCGCCTGAGCCGCAAAGCGCGCAGTCGTTTCACCTGCTTTCAAAGCCCGGCCCATGGCCGGGCTTTTTGCTTGTGGCCGGCGCCATGCGCCTACCCTTGCGGGTGCCGTTACGGAGCCGTGGCGAATCCGCAACAGAGCCGCGTCAACCCAAATATTTCTCCGACCCACCCTCCGTGGCACGTAAGGCGGTCTTCATCCGGCTCACCATCTGTCAGGAAAACGGGACGTGAATCAGATGCTTAGCCGGACGACATCTTGTTGCGTATCCGAAACAGAATTGTTGATGGTCTCCAACTACCATCCCGCACTGCGTCCTACCCGCCTCTCCCGGCAGGTCCCGCCAGGGTAGTGATTCGGAATGTGCCGATTCATCAGTGGGTTGAAATCGCGCGCCCCGGAGTCGCAAAAGGCTCCCTGAGTCAAGCGCGCCGCCTTAACCATTTATTAATGGAAACCGATTGCCGGCCTCGGAGCCCCTGTGTATCAATCTAAGCACTCGGGGGGAGCCACCCCGGTTTCATCGAAGAGCCCGACATGCCGAGCCCGCGAAAGACGGGTCAAGCGAAGCTTTGTCTCTGAAGAGATAAAGTGGAGCGGTGGTCAATGTCTGTATTCGACGATGCGGCCGGAGATGGAACGGGGACCGCCATGGTCGATTGACCATGCGGAAGCCGGACAAACGAGCTGACAACTTGGTTCTGGAATGAGGCGCACGGGTGCAACGACATCCGCGCGAAGCGATATGTCGTCTGCAACTGAACCCACTTATGCCGGTGACGTGCCGCCCGCGGAGTGCTCGAACGTCATCGGGCGCGAGGCCTCGGCCCAGCTCATCGACGTCCGCACCACGGCCGAGTGGGCCTATGTCGGATCGCCCGACATCCGGTCGGCCGGCAAGGAGGCGATCCGTCTCGAATGGCAGGTGTTTCCCGCCATGAACGTCGATCCCGATTTCGCCGCCAAGCTTGCCGGCAAGCTGGACGCGGCCGGCACTCCGAAGGATGCGCCGCTCTATTTCCTGTGCCGCTCCGGCGTCCGTTCCAAGGCAGCCGCCATCGCCATGACCACGGCCGGATATAGCCGCTGCTACAATGTGGCGGGCGGCTTCGAGGGCCCCCCCGACGGCGACGGCCACCGCGGCCGGACATCCGGGTGGAAGGCCGAAGGGCTCGCCTGGACCCAGTCCTGACCGCGCGACGCCCGCACCTCCGTTTCCTTGCGTCCCACCCAGTTCCCTTTCCTCCAGAGCCTTTGATGGAGACCGTCGTGTTCGCCACATCCGAACTCGTCCGCGAAACGACCGATGAAAGAGCAGAAGCCATGGATGACTCGATGCGTGCTCGCGCGATCTGGGAGCGCGTCAGGCGCCGCCTGCGCGCCGAGCTCGGCGAGGATGTGTTCTCGAGCTGGTTCAAGAGCATCGAGATCGACCACGCCGACGGCAGCGCCATTCGTCTGTCGGTCCCGACCCGCTTCCTGAAAAGCTGGATCGAGAACCACTACAAGGACAAGATCGCCGGCCGCTGGTCCGAAGAGGCCGAGAAGCCGATCCAGATCGAGCTGACGGTACGCTCCGCCAGCGTGCGGCAGGCAGTGCGCCCGAAGGCGGCCGAGGAACCGCGTCAGGCGGCATCCGCTCCTGTCGGCCGGCCCGCAGCCCCCGCCATGGCGACGACCGGCCACGAGGCGCTCGGCGGCTCGCCGCTCGATCCGCGCCTGACCTTCGACAGCTTCGTGCAGGGCCGCTCCAACACGCTCGCCCGAGCGGCAGCGCTGCAGGTCGCCCAGTCGCGGGTCACCGATCCCGTCCTGTTCAACCCGCTCTACATCCATGCCGGCGTCGGCCTCGGCAAGACGCACCTTCTGCAGGCGATCGCAGGCGCGGCGCAGTCGGCCGGCCGGCGGGTGCTCTACCTGACCGCGGAGAAATTCACCTTCGGCTTCGTCGCCGCGCTGAAGAACCAGACGGCCATCGCCTTCAAGGAGGCGCTGCGCAGCATCGACCTTCTGGTGATCGACGATCTTCAGTTCCTGCAGGGCAAGCAGACGCAGGCCGAGTTCTGCCACACGCTGAACGCGCTGATCGATGCCGGCCGGCAGGTGGTGGTGGCGGGCGACCGTCCGCCCTCCGATCTCGAAAACCTCGACGAGCGGGTGCGCTCGCGCCTTGCCGGCGGCCTCACCGTCGAGATCGGCGCGCTGGACGAGAACCTGCGTTTCGACATCATCAAGCAGAAGCTCGCCCAGGCGCAGGCCCAGCATCCGGGCTTCGACGTGCCGGCCGCGGTCATGACCTATGTGGCGCGCAACGTCACGCAGAACGGCCGCGATCTCGACGGCGCCTTCAACCGGCTCCTCGCCACCAACCGCCTGACCAACCAGGCCGTGACGGTGGAGATGGCCGAGCGCTCGATCCGCGATCTCGTCCGCGTCGCCGAACCGCGCCGCGTCAAGATCGAGGAAATCCAGAAGATCGTGGCGCAGCACTACAATGTCAGCCGCTCGGACATCCTGTCGGCGCGGCGCACCGCGACCGTGGTCCGGCCGCGTCAGATCGCCATGTATCTCGCCAAGACCATGACCCTGCGCTCGCTGCCGGAGATCGGCCGGCGGTTCGGCGGCCGCGATCACACGACCGTGCTGCACGCCGTGCGCAAGATCGAAGGCCTGGTCGGACAGGACCAGGCCCTCAACGAGGAAGTGGAAATGCTGAAGCGCCGCCTCAACGACTGAGGCGGCATCCAGGGCGGCCGGTCAGCACTGGCCCCGGCCGCGCTGGAAGGTGCGCGAATCCGCCCGCGCCGCATCAAGGGCACGGACCGCGTCGCCCTGCGTGCGTGCGCTGGCGAAAGCGTTCTCGTAAGCGGTGACGCCGAGCGGCGTCATCGGCCCTGAATCGAAACCGACGCGATAGAGCCGCTGGTTCAGCCGCGGGTCGTAGCCGACCGCCTCGACCGCTCGGATGCAGAATTCGCCGAACGGAACGGTGCGGATCGACACCGTCGCGCGATTGAGCGGATCCTCGATCTGCGGAACCGGGCCGCCGCCATGGTCGACACCGCCCGACCATTGCGCCAGCGCGGGCGCCGACAGCGCGAAGGCCGCCACGGTGGCAGCCAGCAAAGTGCGTTTGCGATCGTTCGTCATGGGCCTCTCCTCGAGCGCAAGAACCTTCGTCGCCCCCGGATGCTGGCGGTCTCGATCCGCCGGTCATTCAATGTAGGGCGCGCGCCAATCCCCCGCCAGATGCGATCCCGCCCGTCCCGCCATGCGGTTGGAGCATCGCGTCAGGCCGTGACCTCGGGGAGCCTGCATCGGCCGCGATGGGCGCTGTACTCGTCGAGCGCCTCCAGCATCAGGTCCTCATAGGCCGCGAGCGCGGCTGCCTCCGCCGCTTCCAGCGCATCCATTTCGCGGCGGAACGGCGCAAAGACCCGCTCGAACTCTGCGCTGCGCTGCACCATCTCCTGCTCGTCGGAGATCAGCCCGGCATGGCGCTCCTCGGCCAGCCGTCGCTCGAGCGTCTCCATCTGCCGGGCCGCCGCGTCGAGATGCGGGCCAACGGCGCTCTTCGCCGGCGCGATGATCTCGTCATAGGTGCGGCGCGCGCGCGACCAGGCCGCATCGAAAGCCGCATCGGCAGGGGTTGCCGGCGAAATCCGCCGAAACGTCTCCGCGGCCCATTGCGCGACCGACCGCGCATCGTCCGGCATGGCGAGCCGGCCGATCAGGCGGCGCTTGTCGAAGGCCAGAAGCTGCGGCACCGCATCGACGCCATAGCGCTGACGGAAACCGAGCGCCTCCTCGCCGTCCAGCGCCACCACCGAAACCGCGCCGGAAAAGACGAGCGCCAGCCGCGCGACCACCGGGCGGAGCAGCCGGCAGGCCGGAGACCAATCGGTCGACAGCACCACGAGCACCGGATGGCGGGATGTCGCGAGAAAGGGGTCGAAGGCGCTTTCGCGCAACATCTCCACCCTGCCGCAGATCGAAACTTCGCCCGTCATCGCGGACCTCCCATGCCATTGACCTGACGGTGGGTAGCGGCGAGGCGGCAGCGGAGGCATTGCAGAGCGTTGCAGCGGGTTGCGGGCGCTTGGTCCGGCACGGCCGCGGAGCGGGCCGGTTTCGCAGCCCGGCAGGCGGCCAGGCCGTGAAAACGCGGGAAAAAACCGCCCTCCAGCCCTACCGCCCTTGAAACATGCTGCGCCGCGGGGTTGACTGTCGGCCCCCAATTCCGGGCTGCCGGCCGGCCGCCCTGCCCAGCGTATCGGAGCAGCATTGATGAAGGTCACCGTCGAGCGGGCCCAGCTCCTGAAATCCCTCGGCCACGTCCATCGCGTGGTCGAGCGCCGCAATACGATCCCCGTCCTGTCCAACGTGCTGATGAAGGCGGAAGGCTCGACGCTGCGCCTGAAGGCCACCGATCTCGACATCGACATCGTGGAAAGCCTGCCGGCCGAGGTCGCCGCACCCGGCGGCACCACGGTTCCCGCGCACATGATCCACGACATCGTCCGCAAGCTGCAGGACGGGTCGCAGGTCCAGCTCGAAATGGCCGGCGACAAGGGCACGCTGACGGTGCGCGCAGGCCGCTCCCGCTTCACCCTGCAGACGATCCCCGAAAGCGATTTCCCCGATATCGCCGCCGGCGAGATGAGCCATTCGTTCAAGGTGCCGGCCAAGGACCTGAAGCGGCTGATCGACAAGACCCAGTTCGCCATCTCCACCGAGGAGACGCGCTACTATCTCAACGGCATCTTCCTGCATGTCGTGGACAAGGGCGGGCAGAGCCTGCTGCGCGCGGTGGCGACCGACGGCCACCGCCTCGCCCAGGTCGAGTTCGATGCGCCGGAGGGCGCGGCCGGCATGCCGGGCGTCATCGTGCCACGCAAGACGGTCGCAGAGGTGCAGCGGCTCGCGGACGACCCGGACGCGGCCGTCTCGGTGGAACTCTCGACCGCCAAGGTGCGCTTCCGCTTCGGCGAGACGGTGCTGACCTCCAAGCTGATCGACGGCACCTTCCCCGACTATGCCCGCGTCATACCCGCCGCCAACGACAAGATTCTGACCGTCGAGAAGGGCGATTTCACCGCCGCCGTCGACCGCGTCTCGACCGTCTCGTCCGAGCGCGGCCGGGCCGTGAAGCTCTCCGCATCGGACGGCCGGCTGACGCTCTCGGTAACCAATCCGGATTCGGGCAGCGCCACGGAGGAGATCGAGGTCTCCTACGAGGCCGACGCGCTCGATATCGGCTTCAATTCCCGCTACCTGCTCGACATTGCCAGCCAGGTGGATGGCGACACGGTCGAACTGAAGCTCGCCGACCCCGGCTCGCCGACATTGATCCACGATCCCGCAGGCCCCGGCGCGCTCTACGTGCTGATGCCGATGCGGGTCTGAGGCTCATGGCCGCTGTTATCATCGACGGCAAGGCTGCCGCCCAGGCGGTGCTGGCGCAGGTCAAGACGGTCGCCGGCGCCTTCACCGAGGCAAAGGGACGGCCGCCAGGTCTTGCAGTCGTGCTTGTCGGCGAAGACCCGGCGAGCCAGGTCTATGTCCGCAACAAGAGCCGCGAGGCGGAGGCTGCCGGCTTCCGCTCCGAGCAGCACAGTCTTTCCGCCGCGACCACGGAAGCGGCCCTGCTGGCGCTGGTCGCAAAGCTCAATGCCGATCCCGGCATTGACGGCATCCTTGTCCAGCTGCCACTGCCGAAAGCCATCGACACCGAGCGCGTGCTGATGGAGGTCGATCCGGCCAAGGATGTCGACGGCTTCCACCCGATCAATGTCGGCCTGCTCGGCAGCGGCGCGACAGCGAAGGCGCTGGTGCCCTGTACGCCGGCCGGCAGCCTGATCCTGATCGAGAGCGTCCTTGGCCCTTCGCTCGCGGGCAGGAGCGCGGTCGTGGTCGGCCGGTCCAACATCGTGGGCAAGCCGATCGCGCAACTCCTGCTGCAGCGCGACGCGACCGTGACCATCGCCCATTCGCGCACGGCGGACCTGCCGGCCGTCTGCCGCAATGCCGATATCCTGATCGCCGCCGTCGGCCGGCCCGAAATGATCCGGGGCGACTGGGTGAAGGCTGGCGCCGTGGTCATCGATGTGGGCATCAACCGCATTCCCGCGCCCGAGCGCGGCGAGGGCAAGACCCGCCTCGTCGGCGATGTCGCGACGGCGGAGGCGGCGGAACGGGCTAGCGCCATCACGCCCGTTCCCGGCGGCGTCGGCCCGATGACCATCGCGCTGCTCATGGCCAATACGGTGGCGGCGGCGCATCTGCGCGAGGGCCTGCCGCGCCCAACCTTTTCCGCCTGAGGCCGGCCATGGCGACAAGCTTCGTCGTCATGGGGTCGGGCGCCATCGGGTGCCATGTCGGCGGCCGGCTGGCCGCCAGCGGCGCTTCGGTCGTCTTCGTCGCGCGGGGCGCGACGGCAGCCAGCCTGCGCGCAAACGGCCTCGTCGTCAGCGCGCTGGATGGCTTCCGGGCTGAGATCGCGCCTGACCGGGTGAAGGTCGCCGAGACCGCGGCAGAAGCGGTCCATCTCATCGATGGCGATCCGTTCATCCTGCTCTGCACCAAGGGGGGCGCCACCGCCTCGGCCGCCGCCGATCTCGGCGCGGCCTTTCCCGCCGACACGCCGGTCCTGTCGCTGCAGAACGGCGTCGACAACGTCGCGCGGATCAAGGCGGCTGCGCCGGCCTTGGCGCCCATTGCCGGCATGGTGCCGTTCAACGTGACGCTGGATCGCAGCGCGGATGGCCGGATATCAGCTCACCGCGCGACCTCCGGCGACCTCCATGCCGGGGACGTGCCCGCCATGCGCGCGGCGCTGCCGGATTTCGCGAAAGCCGGCCTGCCCGTGACGCTCGACGCCGACATGGCGGCGATCCAGTGGGGCAAGCTGCTGCTCAACCTCAACAACCCCGTCAATGCGCTCTCGGACCTGCCGCTGCGCGAGGAACTCGTTGACCGCGACTACCGGCGGGTGCTCGCCGCGCTCCAGACCGAGGCCATGACCGTGATGCGGGCGGCCGGCATCCAGCCTGGCAAGGCGGGCGCGGCGCCGCCCTGGGTCATCCCGCACATCCTGCGCCTGCCGACCTGGGCCTTCTCGCGAATCGCGGCGAGCATGCTTGCGATCGACGAGCGCGCGCGCTCGTCGATGTGGGACGACATCCAGGCCGGCCGTGAAACCGAGATCGACGATCTCTGCGGCGCCATCGTCCGGCTGGCCGGGGCGAACGGCGCGAAAGCACCGAAGAACGCCGCGATTGCAGGCCTCATCCGCCGGCACCGACGTGGCGAGCGCATCGACGGACCGGCCTTGCGCCGGCTGGTCGAGGCCGCCTGAGTCGAGCGGCATCTGTCACGGAACCTTGATTTTGCCGCTCCGAGGCTCGATATGCGGGCCAACCAATTCATGACAGGCGAGTTGCCATGACCAACCCGAAGAACGGGTACGACGCCATGCAGGCCGACGACCTTCACGAAAATCCGATCGGCACCGATCCGGGGACCGACGTGCCGCAGCACGAGGAAGCCGCTGTCGAGCAGGAGGCGCTGCTCGAAGCAGCGCGCGCAGACGCGCGCGAGATGAAGGACCGCGCCCTGCGCACGCTGGCCGAGATGGAGAACCTGCGGAAGCGCACCGAGCGCGAGGTGGCCGACGCCCGCACCTACGGCGTCACCTCGTTTGCCCGCGACATGCTGAGCGTCGCCGACAACATGCGCCGCGCCTTCGAAAGCCTGCCGGCCGAGGCGCGGCCCGCTGACGGCCCGCTGAAGGCCTTCTTCGAGGGCATCGACCTGACCGAGCGCGAGCTTCTCAAGACGCTGGAGAAGCACGGCGTGAAGAAGATCGAGCCGGACGGCCAGAAATTCGATCCGAACCTGCATCAGGCCATGTTCGAGGTGCCGAACCCGGACGTGCCGAACGGCACCGTCGTGCAGACCGTGCAGGCCGGCTTCGTCATCGGCGAACGTGTGCTGCGCCCGGCCCTCGTCGGCGTCTCGAAGGGCGGCCCCAAGGCCGCGCCGCAGACGGCCGCGTCCGAAGGCGCCTGACGGCTACTCGACTTTTTCGAACAGGCGGCGGGGCGCACAGCGCAGGCCCGCCTCCTGCTCGCAGCTCGCGAAGGAATAGAGGATCGCGCCGGCCTTGCCGATGAGGTTCTCCACCGGCACGAAACCCATGCCGGCGAAGCGGCTGTCGGATGAATTGTCGCGGTTGTCGCCGAGCATGAACAGCCGGCCCTCGGGCACCACCTGCTCGGCCATGTCGCCGGCGGCCGCGCGACGCTCGCGCAGCAGGATCGTATGCGGCTGCGCGCCGGGGAAGGTCTCGCGGAACGCAGCGACGGACACGACGCGGCCATCGGCATCGCGGTAGCTCCAGCGGCCGGCATCCTGAAGCGGCACCGCCTCCCCGTTCAGCCAGAGCCTGCCGTCGCGGATCGCCACGCGGTCGCCGGGCAGGCCGGCGACGCGCTTGATGAAGTCCTCGCCGGTGCGCGGGTGACGGAAGACCACCACGTCGCCGCGCGCTGGCATGGCGCCGGGAATGCGGCCGTTCTCGCCGGGAAAGCGCGGCAGGTACTCACCGCCCAACAGCGAATAGCGCGAGAAGCCGAGGGAGAACTTGAGCGCGGCGACCCGGTCGCCGACCTCGAGCGTCGGCACCATGCTCTCCGAGGGGATGTGGTAGGTCGCAAACGCGAAGGACCTGAGCACCACGACGATGACCAGCGCGCCGATGATCGTGTTGGCGAGGTCGCGAATCCTGGACATGCGGCGAAGAGGTCCTCTGGCGGGCGGCGGAAAATCGTCGGCGAATGCGGCAGGCGTGGGGCGGGCACTGCGGTCGGCAATCTAGGACTAAAATCCTTGACAGCGTAACGCTGCTTTGATAGGTTTCAGGCACGTTCGGCAATTGCGCCCGGCGACTACCTCCCCGCCAGCAATTCCCTGATCTTCTCGACCAGTTCGCCGCGCTTCACCGCGAACTGGGCGGGCCGGGCGGCACGCCACTCGGCATTGTCGGTGATGGTCTTGGCAGCCTCGGCGCCGGCGACGAGGTCCTTGATCATCACCTCGCCGGCCTCGCGCTCGTTGGAGCCCTGGATGATCACGGCCGGGGCGTTGCGGCGGTCGGCATATTTCATCTGCGGCTTCATGCCGGAGGAGCCGAGATACATTTCGGCGCGGATGCCGGCCTGGCGGAGTTCGGAGACCATCTGTTGGTAGTCGGCGATGCGGTCGCGGTCCATGACGAGCACGACGACGGGGCCGACGGGCTTTTCAGCGCCAAGCTTGCCGAGGGACTTGAGGGCAGCGGCCAAGCGCGACACGCCGATGGAGAAGCCGGTGGCCGGAACCTCCTCGCCGCGGAAGCGGGCGACAAGGCCGTCATAGCGACCGCCGCCGGCAACGGAGCCGAAACGGACGACCTGACCCTCGTCATTGGTGACGGGGAAGGTCAGTTCTACCTCGTAGACGGGCCCGGTGTAATATTCGAGGCCACGGACGACGGAGGGATCGATACGGATTTGATCGTCGCCATAACCGGCCGACGAAACAAGCTTGTAAATCTCAGCAAGCTCTTGAGCGCCCTGCGTTCCGATATCGCCGCCTGCCAATATCCGCAACGCGGCCAACGCCACGACACTGCTGGAGTTGGGCAGATTGATGAACGCTAGAACTTTCTGAATCGCCGCCTCATCCAACCCCGCGCCCTTGGTGAAGTCGCCGCTCTCGTCCTTGCGACCTGCGCCCAGCAGCAGCTTCACGCCTTCGGGGCCGAACTTGTCGAGCTTGTCGATGGCGCGCAGCACGGTCAGCCGGCGGCCGGCATTGTCCTCGCCGCCGAGGCCGATGGCCTCAAGAACGCCGTCGAGCACCTTGCGGTTGTTGACCTTCACGACGTAGTCGCCGCGGGCGATGCCGAGGCGCTCCATCGTGTCGGCGGCCATCATGCAGATTTCGGCGTCGGCCGCGGGCGAGGCGGAGCCCACCGTGTCGGCGTCGAACTGCATGAACTGGCGGAAGCGGCCGGGGCCGGGCTTCTCGTTGCGGAACACGTAGCCCGCGCGATAGCTGCGATAGGGTTTCGGCAGCGCATCGAAATTCTCGGCGACGTAGCGGGCGAGCGGCGCGGTGAGGTCGTAGCGCAGCGACAGCCACTGCTCGTCGTCGTCCTGGAAGGAGAAGACACCCTCGTTCGGCCGGTCCTGATCGGGCAGGAACTTGCCGAGCGCATCGGTGAACTCGACGGCGGGGGTCTCGACGGCGTCGAAGCCGTAAAGCTCATAGACCTGCCGAATAGTCCGCAGCATGGCGTCGACGCCGGCGATCTCGGCCGCATCGCGGTCGACGAAGCCGCGCGGCAGGCGGGCGAGCGCGGCCGCCTTCTTCTTGGCGTCCGGCTTGTTGGAGGCATCCGACATGGGGCAATCCGGCAAAATGACAGGCGCGCTTGCTACCGCACCGGGGGCGGACTGTCGACTATGGCGGCTCTACTGCCGGATCGAGAAGGCCAGATCGAACGAGCTCTGCTTGTTGCCGACCCGGTCGCGCACGGTTGTCCTCACGACATAGTCCCCCGGCTCGATGCCGGTGAAGGAATAGGTCACGTAGAGAAAGAACTCGCGGTTCTTCCGGCGGCTGGCGGTGGCGATGGTGTTGAAGGCCTGCTGCGCCACCAGCGACTGGCCGTCGGCGCGGCGAAGCTCGAAATCCAGCACGAGATCGGTGCGGAAGATGTCGCCGGATTGCCGCCAGCCCTGCCCTGCCAGTTCGGCATAGACCAGCAGCGGCTGGCGCGCGGCGAAGCTGGTGGAGTCGCGCGGGTTGAACACGCCGTAGCCTTGCGGCTCCTCGGCGACGAAGGTCGCGCGGCGGATGGTCAGCGGCATCTTCTCGGCAACGAGGGCGGCGGCCTCGTCCAGCGCGTCGAGCGCCTCGACGGCGCGGCCGGCGGCGGCGGCCTCCTGCGCGCGGCGCGTCTCGGCGGAAATCTCCACCGGCGTCGGTCCGATGGGCGCCGGCGCGACGCGGTCGGGGGCCTGCTGGGTGGGGGTGACCTGCTGCGTCGCCTGCGCATAAGCGGCGGGCGATGCCAGAAGCGTTGCGGCCAGCAGATTTGCAGCGAGAAGGCCGGCGCGGGCGGCGGAAACGAGGGCGGTCGGATGCATGGGCGGATCGGGCCTCCGGTCGAATCGCACATCCAAGATAGCACGCGAGACCTGCCTGCCGAGGCCGCGCATTGCCGCGCCATGATACCGTCAAGCGATTGAACGCCCTGTCCTTTTGCCCGGTTGCGCGGCATCGGGAGCGGCAGCATTGTGGCTGTGCGGTGGCACAAAGGCGGCGATGCCCCTTCCGAAACCGCACGGCGATCGTTATGTCCCCGCACTATCCGGGCCGGGGCGAGCCATGCTTATCTCCCCGCCCCTCGTTGCAGCAGCCGCATCAGGACCGCTCTATGGCCCGCGATACCGTCGACCTCACGCCGATCGAATCCCGCGACGAACTGGTGGCCTGGATCGAGAAAGGCGTGAAGCCGAAGGAGCGGTTCCGCGTCGGCACCGAGCACGAGAAGTTCGGCTTCTACGTCAAGGACAATACGCCGGTGCCCTATGAGGGGCCGCGCGGCATCCGCGCCATCCTCCGCGGCATGGAGGGCCTGCTCGGCTGGGAACCGATCCTCGACGACGGCAACATTATCGGGCTTGCCGACGTGACCGGCGGCGGCGCCATCTCACTGGAGCCGGGCGGGCAGTTCGAGCTCTCGGGCGCGCCGCTGGAGACGATCCACCAGACCTGCCGCGAGGCCAATGCCCATTTCGCACAGGTGAAGCAGATTGCCGATCCGCTGGGCATCGGCTTCCTCGGCCTCGGCATGAGTCCGAAATGGACGCGCGCCGAGACGCCGGCCATGCCCAAGTCGCGCTACCAGATCATGACGCGCTATATGCCGAAGGTCGGCACGCTCGGCCTCGACATGATGTACCGGACCTCGACCGTGCAGGCGAACCTCGACTTCGCGTCGGAAGCGGACATGGTCAAGAAGCTGAGGGTGTCGCTGGCGTGGCAGCCGGTGGCGACCGCCATCTTCGCCAATTCGCCGTTTACCGAAGGCAAGCTCAACGGCTTCCAGTCGTTCCGCTCGGCGGTGTGGATGGACACCGACAACCAGCGTGCGGGCATGCTGCCCTTCGCCTTCGAGGACGGCATGAGCTTCGAGCGCTATGTCGATTATGCACTCGACGTTCCCATGTATTTCATCAAGCGCGGCGACACCTACCACGACGTGGCCGGTTCCTCGTTCCGCGACCTGCTCAAGGGCCAGAACGCCGCCATGCCGGGCGAGCGCGCCGTGCTCTCCGACTGGGTGAACCATGTCGGCACGATCTTCCCGGAGGTGCGGCTGAAGCGTTACCTCGAAATGCGGGGCGCCGATTCCGGGCCGCTGTCGCGCATCGTCGCGTTGCCGGCCCTTTTCGTCGGGCTGCTCTACGACGACGGCGCGCTGGATGCCGCGTGGGACATCGTCAAGGACTGGACGGCAGAAGAGCGGCAGAAGCTGCGCGACGACGTGCCGAGGCTCGGCTTCAAGGCGGAGATCCGCGGGCTGACGGTCGGCGAACTGGCGCGGCAGATGCTGACGCTGGCCCGCACCGGATTGCGCCGCCGCGACAGGCTGGACGAGCACGGCTGCGACGAGACGCGCTATCTCGACCCGATCCAGGCGATCGTCGACGACGGGCGCACGCCGGCCGAGGTGCTGATCGAGAAATATCTCGGGCCGTGGCAGGGCCAGGTGGATCGCGTGTTCGAGGAACAGGCGTATTAGGGTCTGGCCCCGTCAAGTCGATAGCATCGAATGACGACGAGCCCGGTCTGCAGGCCGGGCTTCAGCCGCCGAAAGCAGCCGCTAGAATCCCTTGGCGCTGCGCGAACTCACTGCCAGCTTCTCGACGAGTTCATCGGTGATGGGATTTCTCGCCGAGAACGTCACGCCGGTCTTCGTTGCCTTGAGTTTCAACGCGGCGATTTCGCCGGCATGGGCAGCAATTGCGGCCGGATCGACATACAGACCGCATTGCTTGCTGAAGGCGACATAGCCGGCGACGATCGTTCCTTCGATCTGAAATCCGGGCATGTCGTATTTTATGACTTCTTCGGCATCTGGCAGGGCCCGCGATAGCTGCGCGCGCAGTCGCCCCAGCATGGCGCGGAATTCCTCCGGCGCGGCGGCAATGTAGGCGTCGTGGCTGTCTGTCTTGGCCATGCCGACAATTTGCCTTCCGGCATCACCGCTGACAACGAATGGGCGCGGAATCTCACTCCGCCGCCTGAACGTGTTCCGTCAGGTTGTCGAGGCTGGAGACGACGTGGTCGGCGAGTGCTTCAGCCAGCGCCGACATTTCGTGCGGGTTGCGCAGGAGAGCGACGGAGACCGACGGCAAAGCCGGGAAGCCGTCCGAGGGCTGGAGCACGCGCATGCCCGGCCGCAGCGCCGATTCCGGCAGCACCGACACGGCGAGGCCGGCCATGACCGCGGCGCCCACGGCCGTCGAGTTCCAGCTCGCATAGAGGATACGGTAGGCGCGCCCGGCCGCTTCCAGTCGCTCGGTTGCGGCGCGCCGCCAGTCGCAGGTCGGGCGGCCGACGGCCAGCGGCACCGGATCGTCGCAATGGACCGCGACGCGGGCCGACGACACCCAGAGAAGCTGCTCGCGGCGGAACACCAGAGCCGGCCCCTTCTCGGCGCGGTGGGTGATGATCGCGATGTCGAGCTCGTTCGACTGGATGCGCTCGGCCAGCATCGATGAGGGCTCGCAGATGACCGTCACCTCGGCGCGCGGGTTCGAGCGCGAGAAACGGGCGAGGATTTCCGGCAGGTAGCGGTCGGCATAATCGTCCGGCACGCCGAGGCGGACGCGGCCGGTCAGCTCGGCATTGGTGAAGGCCGAAACCGCCTCCATGTTCAGTTTGACGATGCGGCGTGCATAGTCGAGCAGCCGCTCGCCATCCTCGGTGAGGCGGGAGGCGCGGCCGTCTCGCTCGAACAGTGGCTTGCCGATGCGCTCCTCCAGCCGCTTCATCTGCATGGAGACGGCCGACTGGGTCTTGAAGACCACATCGGCGGCGCGCGTGAAGCTCCCGGTATCGGCGATCGCCATGAAGGTCCGGAGCTGGTCGATATCGAGCAGAATGGCCATAGCGATCCCCTGACAGCATCGCATCATCAGTTGTGATGTCTCACATTAAAAACATTCGCTTCAATGATCAATCGTTCCGTGACATTCTTTCCCCATCGGCAACTGCCTCTGGAAACCGGGCCACGGCCCGGCCGCAAGCGTCTCACGACGCGGGCCCGAGGATCTGTCTGCCGCGCCCGCTGACCGAAAGGAGACTTCCCATGCCGATGTTCGCTGCAACGCTTTCTTCCGCCGTTCTCTCGGTGGTCGCCGTCTTGCGCCGTCAGGCCGAGGGTCTCCGCAATTGGCGCGAGGCGCGCCTGAGCTACCGCACGCTCTGCGAGATGGACAGCAAAACGCTGGCCGATCTCGGCCTGACGCGGAGCGATCTTCGAGACGCCTCGGCCGCCGGCCTCTTCGGTGATCCCACGGTGATCGTCGCCGCCCGCGCGCAGGAGCGCCAGGGACGCCGCGGCGCCGCCAGCCGGACGCTGACCGGACCGTCCATCGTCCCGGACATCGCCACGAGCCTGCGCCAGCAGCCCGCGACCTGCAACTGACACCTCTTTGCGGGGCACTTTCCCGCGCCCCGCACAGCCTGTCCCGGGCAAGGCCGTCCCCTCGCTCGACACCCGGGACCCCTCCAGCCGCCGCGGCCTTCCGCGGCGGCTTTTTTCTGGTCGGAGCCGATCGGCGGCAACGCATGGTTGCGAAGCTGCGCGCCTCTATCGGACCCACCTGCAACCGGCTAGAGCAGAGGCCATGATGCTGCAGGCGCTGCCGACCGATCCTGTCTTCTATGCCGTCGGTTTCGCGGCCACTTTCCTCATGGGCCTCGGCAAGGGCGCCTTCGGAGGCGGGCTCGCCATTCTCGGCATTCCCCTGCTCGCGCTCGTCATGGACCCGATCCAGGCGGCCATCGTCACGGCCCTGCTGGTGGCCTTCATGGACATTTTCGCGCTCGGCTCGTTCCCGCGCAGCGCCTGGTCGAAGCCGGATCTGGTCTGGCTGATGCCGGGACTGCTGGCGGGCCTGTTCGTTGGCTTCCTGGTCTTCGAATATGTCGACCGGCGGCTGGTGGCGCTGGCCATCGCGGTCGTCACGCTGATCTTCACTGCGCATTACTTCGCCCGTCGCGGCAGGCCGCCCGCGGCGATTCCGGTCTCGCCGCCGCTGGCGCTGGCCGCCAGCGCCGGGTCGGGCTTCACGACCTATATCGCCCATGCCGGCAACCCGCCGCTGGCGCTCTACCTGCTCAATCGCGGGCTGAGCAAGACGGCCTATGCGGCGACCACCGTGGTATTCTTCACGGTCGGCAATCTCTTCAAGCTGCCGGGCTACATCTATTCCGGCCTCAGCGAGCCGGGCGTCTTCATGAAGGCGCTGGCGCTCAGCCCCATCGTGCCGGCGGGCGTGCTGATCGGCCGCAGGCTGCACGACCGCCTGCCGCAGCAGCGGCTCTTTGCGCTCTGCTATGTGCTCGTCGGCCTCGCTGGCCTCAAACTCCTGTGGGACGCCACGCGCGCCTTGCTGACCGCATGACCTTTTCCTCGTCAAACCTGGCAGCGCTCGCGTCGCGTGGCCCGATGCCCTTCGTGGTCGCCGCCCTCGGCATCTTCCTGCTGTCGACCATGGACGCGCTGATCAAGGGGGTGGCGACGGCGCACCCGACCGCGCAGATCGTGTTCATGCGCTATGCCTGCGGCCTGCCCTGGGCGCTGCTGTTCTTCGCCATCGCCCGGCCACCGGCCCCGACGTCTGAGATGGTGCGCGCCCATGTGCTGCGCGGCGTGCTGGTGGTCATCACCGCCTTCCTGTTCTTCTACGCGCTGGCGACGCTGCCGCTGGCCGAAGCCATCACCCTCACCTTCCTGTCGCCGCTGTTCCTCGCGGTGCTGGCCTCGATCATCCTGAAGGAGCCGATCCCGCCGGCGGTGCTGATCGCCATCGTCGTCGGCTTCGTCGGCATGACGGTGATCGTCGCGGGCAAGGTTGGCGGCGGCCAGTTCGATCTCGTGCGCGTGCTCGGCATCGGCGCGGCGGTCTCCTCGGCTCTCGCCTATGCGGCCAATCTCGTCCTGCTCAGGAAGCGCGCGCAGACCGACCCGTTCGGCCTGATCATCCTGTTCCAGAACCTGTTTCCGCTGATCATCATCACGCCCTTCGCCTGGTTGGTCTGGGAGACGCCGGAGCTGCGGTCGTGGCTGATCTTCCTCGGCATCGGCGGCTTCGGCCTCGCCGGCCACCTGTGCATGGCCTGGGCCTTCCGGCACGCCAATGCCGGGCCGCTGGGCGTGCTGGAATATACCGCGCTGATCTGGAGCGCCGGCCTCGGCTATCTGTTCTTCGCGGAGATTCCGGCCTGGACGACGTGGGCGGGCGCCGCGCTCATCGTCGCGGCCTGCCTCGCGGTGATCCGGAAATAATCCGCGCGTGCGGCGCGTCGTTCGGCGGCGCCCTACTCCCCTGTCAGCGCCATTCCCGGACCATCGGCGACTGTGAACGGCTGTGCGACCGCCACGATGAGCCTTCTCAGCCAGACGTGACGGGGCGCGTCCTGGTGTCGGGCGTGCCAGACGAGGCTGAGCGCGAAGCGGCCCGGATCGACCGGCGGCGGCAGCATGATGAACCGCGCCGCGCCGGCAGCCGTCTGGGCGAGGCTCGCCGGCAGGGTCATCACCAGATCGGAGTCCGCTGCGATCTCGACGGCAGCGAAGAAATTCGGGACGCGCACCCGAACCCGCCGGCTGCGGCCCATGGCCGCGAGGAGTTCGTCCACCGGCGCAGCGCCCCTGCCGGTGATGCTCACCACGATATGGTCGAGCGCCAGATAGCGTTCGAGCGTGAGCTCTTCCGCCGCGGCGGGGTGCCCCTTGCGCATGAACGTGACGAAGTGGTCGTCGAGGAGCTTTCTCCTGCGGATACCCGCGGGGGCCTCGTCGATGACGCCCACCACCGCGTCCGCGGCGTCGCTCTCGAGCGCGTCCATCAGGGTCGGCCCCGGGGGGAGGATGTCGAGGTCGAGACCCGGCGCTTCCACGGCGAGGCGGGCGAGCAGGTGCGGCGCCAGCACCGCGGCGTGCAGGTCGGTCATCAGCAGTCGCACGGAGCCCGTCGCGCCTGCCGGATCGAAGGAATTCGCCTCCAGCAAAGCGCCGATCCCGGCGAGCGCCTGCCGCAGCGCCGGCCGAACCTCCTCGGCGCGGGCGCTGAGCATATAGCCTCCCGGACCGTCGACCAGCAGGGCATCCGAGAACAGCGCGCGAAGCCGCCCGAGAGCGCGGCTCGCCGCCGGCTGGCTCATGCCGAGGCGCGCGGCGGCGCGCGTGACGTTCCGCTCGTGCAGGAGCGCGTCGAGCGCCACCAGCAGATTGAGATCGACCTGACGTAAATCCACTTCACGCATGATGTATATATAGCTCATGCATTGGACGCATGAAAGTTCGCCCGCTAGCTCTGGCGCCACGATCACATCGGCAAGGGAGAACGGTCATGCATGTGGTTTTCGGAGCCAACGGGCGGGCCGGCGGCGAAACGGCGCGCGCCCTGATCGCGCAGGGCAATGCCGTCCGCGTCGTGCTGCGCCGCGCGGAGCAGGCGGCGAACTGGAAGGCGATGGGAGCAGAGGTCGCCATTGCGAACATCAACGACGCCGACACCGTGACGGCGGCGCTGGACGGCGCAGCGGGCGCGTTCCTGCTCAACCCGCCACCGGTCAGCGGCGACCCCTATGCGCGGACGGAGGAGATCGGGAAAGCGCTCGCCGAGGGCGCGCGACGGGCGCGGCTGCCCAAGGCGGTGGTGCTGTCCTCGGTCGGCGCGCAGCACGCTTCGGGCACGGGCGTCATCGCCACGCTGCACCGGCTGGAAGCGCTGCTCGACGGGGCGGCAACGGCAACCACCTTTCTGCGGCCCGGCTACTATGTGGAGACCTGGAGCGAAGTGGCGGAGGCCGCGATGGCCGAGGGCGTGCTGCCGACCTTTCTCGAACCGTCGCGGACGATGCCGATGGTCAGCACCCAAGATGTCGGACGGACCGCCGCGAAGCTCCTGACCGAGGACTGGTCAGGCAAGCGCATCGTGGAGCTCTCGGGGCCGCACGACTGGAGCCCGGCCGACGTGGCGACAGCCTATGCAAAGGCGCTCGGCAAGCCGGTCACGCCGGTTTTCGTACCGCCGGACCAGCGCGCACCCATGCTGGCGGAAGCCGGCGTCCCCCATGAAGTCGCGGCCGCGCTTCTCGGGATGTACGACGGCATCGCGTCCGGACAGGTGGCTCACGAGCCGGGCCGCGAACTGCGGCGCGGCAGCGTGCCGCTCGACGCCGCTGTGGAGCGGATCGTCGCGGCGCTCCGCGCAGCGGCCTGACCGCCTGCGCCTCACTCGAAACGATATGCTCCACCGCGCGGGTCGCGCGGCGGGGTCACGCCGCCGGCGGGCGGGCGTCGAAGATCAGGCAGGTCTCGGTGGCGTGGGCGATCAGGCGGCCCTTGCCGTCGACGAGCCGCGCCTCGGAGGTCGCGATGCGGCCGCCGGCATGCACCACCTTGCCCTCGCAGCGCACGAGGCCGGTATTGGGCATCAGGGCGCGGACATAGTTCACCTTCATCTCGACCGTCGTGTAGGCCTGACCCTTCTTGACGATCGTGTGGACGCAGCAGCCGAGCGCGGAATCGAGGATCGTCGCCGTCCAGCCGCCGTGGATCGTGCCGAGCGGATTGAAGAAGTCCGCCGTCGGCGTGCCCTCGAAGACGGCGCGGCCGGGCTCCGCCTCGGTGAGGATGAAGCCCATGGATTTCGCGATCGGCGGGGCCGGATATTTGCCGGACAGCATGCCGTGCAGGAAGTCGATGCCGTCCTGCCCGGTGGCTTCGGCGGCATCGACGACGCCATAGCGAATGGCGGGGCTGGCAGGTCCGTCGGTCATGGTCGGCTCCGGGAGGCGTCTTATCGTGTATCTGCACGATACTTGCCGCGCATGCCGGCAGTCAACACCGCCCTGGCCACGGCAATGTCAGCAGGCCGGCATCGGGAAGGAGCGGGCCAGTCAGGCCTCGCAATCCTTCAGGGCGCGGCGGATGGTTCTGAGACCCTCGCGGGTTTCGGTCCAGACCTGCACGCCGACGGCGCTTTCCATCTTGGCGTGCTCGGCCTCCCAGAGCGGGATGGCGGCGGACAGGAGGCTCATGCCGTTCGCGGTCAGTTCGGGACGCACCGCGCGGCCCGGGCCGCTCGACACGCGCACGAGGTCGAGGGCTTCCAGCCGCTTGAGGTTGCGCGTCATGGTCGTGCGGTCGAGCGCCAGCGCATCGGACAGCGCGGTGACCGAGCCGGTCTTGGCCGCGGCGAGCGCCGCCAGAATGTTGAACTGGGTGACCTCGACGCCCAGCGGCGCCAGCGCGCGGTTGTAGGCGCGCGTGACCGCATGGGCGGTCATCCGGGTCTGATAGCAGATGCAGGAACGGCCGATCCGGATCAGCGTCGACTGGTCGGGCAGATCAGCGCCCGCTCCCGCCTGCGGGCGGTCCGCATCGGCGTTCGGAGCGAGGGAAGTCGAGGGCGTCGTCATGTCGTCACGATCCGGCGGGACAAGGCCCGCGTCAAGGCCGAGGCCCGTCTGTCAGCAATGTGGGGTGCCCCGGCGGATTAACCACCCCGCGCGGCTTTCTTGACTCTTCCGCAGGGCCGGCCTATCTCACCGCCGGCCGTTAGCAGTCACAATCATCGAGTGCTAACGGCCGGGCCGACAGGCCGATCCAGTATTTCGCGGCCATCGTGCCGCTCATGTCAGGGACCAGAAACCCATGAAGTTCCGTCCGCTGCACGACCGTGTGGTCGTTCGCCGCCTCGAGGGCGAGGAGAAGACCAAAGGTGGCATCATCATTCCGGACACCGCGAAGGAAAAGCCCCAGGAGGGCGAGATCCTGGCGGTTGGCCCGGGTGGCCGCGACGAGGCCGGCAAGCTTGTGCCGCTCGACGTGAAGAAGGGCGACAAGGTGCTGTTCGGCAAGTGGTCGGGCACCGAAGTGAAGATCGACGGCGTCGACCTCCTCATCATGAAGGAGAGCGACATCATGGGCGTGATCGCGAAGTAAGCGCGGACAGCTCTCTCCACCCCATTCCGTTTTTTCCGAAGGAGTAAGCCACAATGGCTGCCAAGGACGTGAAATTCGCCCAGGACGCGCGCGAGAAAATGCTGCGCGGCGTCGACATCCTCGCCGAGGCCGTGAAGGTCACGCTGGGTCCCAAGGGCCGCAACGTCGTCATCGAGAAGTCGTTCGGCGCCCCGCGCATCACCAAGGACGGCGTCACCGTCGCCAAGGAGATCGAGCTCGCCGACAAGTTCGAGAACATGGGCGCCCAGATGGTGCGCGAAGTGGCCTCGAAGACCAACGACCTCGGCGGCGACGGCACCACCACCGCCACCGTTCTGGCTCAGGCGATCGTCCGCGAGGGCGCCAAGTTCGTCGCCGCCGGCATGAACCCGATGGACCTGAAGCGCGGCGTCGATCTCGCCGTTCTCGACGTGGTCAAGTCGCTCGAGAAGGCCGCCAAGAAGGTGAAGTCCTCGGCTGAAGTCGCCCAGGTCGGCACCATCTCCGCCAACGGCGACGCGCTGATCGGCGAGATGATCGCCAACGCGATGCAGAAGGTCGGCAACGAGGGTGTCATCACCGTCGAGGAAGCCAAGTCGCTGGACACCGAGGTGGACATCGTCGAGGGCATGCAGTTCGACCGCGGCTACCTCTCGCCCTACTTCATCACCAATGCCGACAAGATGATCGCGGATCTCGAGGACGCCTACATCCTCATCCACGAGAAGAAGCTGACCGGCCTGCAGGCGATGCTGCCGGTGCTCGAGTCGGTCGTCCAGACCGGCAAGCCGCTGATCATCGTCGCCGAGGACGTCGAGGGCGAGGCTCTCGCCACGCTCGTCGTCAACAAGCTGCGCGGCGGCCTCAAGGTTGCGGCCGTGAAGGCTCCGGGCTTCGGCGACCGCCGCAAGGCCATGCTGGAGGACATCGCGATCCTCACCGGCGGCCAGGTCATCTCCGAAGACCTCGGCATCAAGCTTGAGAACGTCACCCTCCAGATGCTCGGCCGCGCCAAGAAGGTGCTGATCGAGAAGGAGAAGACGACGGTCGTCGACGGCGCCGGCAAGAAGAAGGACATCGAGGCCCGCATCGGCCAGATCAAGGCGCAGATCGAGGAGACCACCTCGGACTACGACCGCGAGAAGCTCCAGGAGCGTCTGGCGAAGCTGGCTGGCGGCGTGGCCGTGATCAAGGTTGGCGGTGCCACCGAGATCGAGGTCAAGGAGAAGAAGGACCGCGTTGACGACGCGCTCAACGCCACCCGCGCGGCGGTGCTGGAAGGCATCGTTCCCGGCGGCGGCGTCGCCCTTCTGCGTGCCAAGGCCAATGTCCTGAAGCTGAAGTCGGAGAATGCCGACGTTCAGGCCGGCATCAACATCGTCCTCAAGGCGATCGAGGCCCCGATCCGTCAGATCGTCGAGAACGCCGGTGTCGAAGGCTCGATCGTGGTCAACAAGATCATGGAATCGAAGTCGGCCACGTTCGGCTTCAACGCCCAGACGGAAGAGTATGTCGACATGTTCGACGCGGGCATCGTCGACCCGGTGAAGGTGGTTCGCACCGCCCTGCAGAACGCCGCTTCGGTGTCGTCGCTGCTGATCACCACCGGCGCCATGATCGCGGAGGCTCCGAAGAAGGAGTCGGCTGCTCCGGCCATGCCGGGCGGCGGCGGCATGGGCGGCATGGACTTCTGATCCAAGCCAACTCCCAACTACGGAAAGGGCGCCTTCGGGCGCCCTTTTTGTTGGTTCTCTTGAAGGACCGAAGCCAAGAACTGGCGGCGCTGCATCGCGCAGTGCGTCCTTCGAGGCTCGCTGCCGCTCGCACCTCAGGATGAGGATGTCGAGGATTGCATCGGCGTCGATGACAAGGCGCGACGGCTATGTCTCATGAGCTTGGCGCAAAACACCAAACTCCTCATCCTGAGGTGCGAGAGAGCGAAGCGAGCGAGCCTCGAAGGACGCACTTCCGCCGTGCAAGCAACAGGCCGCAACGCGGACGCCGTTCAACCGCAGGAGGCCGAGCGGACGATATTCGCCCCGTCGAGCCCGAAGGTGAGACGGTTCGGCCGGTAGTCGCGGGTGCACATCGCGCAGTATCGCACGATCACCCCGCGCGGGGCCCGGAAGCGGGCGCGCACCGCGCGTTCGGGCAAGCCGACGAAGCGCCGGGCGACCGGCAGCACGCGCTGGCAATTGCGCATTCCGCCCGAGAAGTCGGGGCGCGGCTGCGCGGCGGCCGGCCCTGCGAAGGCGAGCAGCCCGGCCATGGAAAGCACTGCAAATAGCGGGCGATGGATCATCGGGCGAACTCCCTGCGACGGGTTGGCCGGGTCTGCGCCCCCGACATGGCGGCGCGGGATCGAAACGGCCGAGATGCGACATTCCGCCACAGAGCGGATGACGCCAGCCGAACGGCGCGAAACCATTCACGCCGTGCCAGAGTGAACCTGCGATGAGCAGGGATTCAACCCGCCCGCGCAAGGAGGGAACGCCATGGACACGATCTTCGACAGCCCGCCGCTGAACAATGCCGCCAAGCTCGCGGCGCGCGTGCTGCTTTCGATCATTTTTCTGGTCAGCGGCTTCGGCAAGATCACCGGCTATGCGGGAGCGGCGGCCTATATGGCCTCGATGGGCGTTCCCGGCGCGCTCTTGCCGCTGGTGATCCTCGTCGAGCTTGCCGGCGGCATCATGCTGCTCGTCGGCTACCAGACCCGCCTCGCGGCGCTGGTCCTCGCCGCGTTCACGCTGGTAGCGGGCGTCATCTTCCACATGCAGTTCGGCAATCAGGGCCAGATGATCCATTTCATGAAGAATCTGGCGATTGTCGGCGGTTTCCTGCAGGTCTTCGCGACCGGGCCCGGCCTCTGGTCGGTGGACGGGCAGAAGCGGGCCTGACAGGTAGAACAGCGCGGCGGCGATCAGGCCGCGCCCATCTCCTCGCGGATGCGCGCGCGCAGGGCATCGATCGGCGACAGGCGCCCATTGTCGTTGAGGTGCCAGAACGTCCAGCCGTTGCAGGCCTGCGCGCCCTGAACCAGCGCGCCGATCTTGTGGATGGACCCGACCTGCGGGCCGGCCATCAGCGAGCCGTCGGGACGAACCGTCGCCTCGTAGCGGCGCTTGTCGTCGGTCAGCACCGTGCCGGGCGCGATCATGCCCCGCTCGATCAGCGAGGCGAAGGCGACGCGCGGCGCCTCGCGCGCCGTCGTGAAGGCCGCGAGCGCGGCCTCCGGCAAGGGTTCCACGGAGGCGATGCGCGCCTCGGCCGCTGCAGCATAGGCAGGATCGCGTTCGATCCCGATGAACCGGCGGCCGAGGCGCTTCGCGACGGCCCCGGTAGTACCGGAGCCGAAGAACGGATCGAGGACGACGTCCCCGGGCTTGGACGAGGACAGCAACACGCGGGCGATCAGCGCCTCGGGCTTCTGCGTGGGGTGGACCTTGCGGCCCGCCTCGTCCTTGAGGCGCTCCTCGCCGGTGCAGAGCGGGATGAACCAGTCCGAACGGACCTGCACATCCTCGTTGCCGGCTTTCAGCGCCTCGTAATTGAAGGTGTAGCGGGCCTTGGCATCGCGCGAGGCCCAGATCAGCGTCTCATGCGCGTTGGTGAACCGGCGGCCGCGGAAGTTCGGCATCGGATTCGCCTTGCGCCAGATCACGTCGTTCAGCACCCAGAAGCCGAGGTCCTGCAGCGCCGTGCCGACGCGGAAAATGTTGTGATAGGAGCCGATGACCCAGAGCGCGCCGTCGGGTTTCAGCACCCGCCGAACGGCCTTCAGCCAAGCGCGGGTGAAGGCATCGTAGGCGGCAAAGCTTTCGAACTGGTCCCAGTCATTGTCGACGGCATCGACCAGGCTGTCGTCCGGCCGGTGCAGGTCGCCCTGGAGCTGGAGATTGTAGGGCGGGTCGGCGAAGACGAGGTCCACCGAGGCGGCCGGCAGCGCATCGAGCGCCGCCACGCAGTCGCCGAGGATGATGCGGCCCGAGAGGCCGAGCCCCATTTCCGGGCTGATGGAAGGCGAACGGATCGCCCGCACGCGGGCACCTGATCGGGCGATTCCGTTCAAACTCAACGACATGAAGTGGCACCGAGAACGCAGAACAAGACCGTCGATACGCAATCGCGAGATTGGCCGGGCAGAGTAAACGACGACTTAAACGCGCCAATTTTCTCTCAATTTATTCTGTCACCGAAACGTAAACATGAACGTGTCGTAAACCTGAATACATTGTTAATCGCTGTTTCATCGCGGGAGTTGCACGGTTCCCGCTGCAGCGGCATGATCCGCGGCGGCAGACGAGGGAATGGCCATGCGCTGGGAAGACCTGCGACGCTCGGAGAATGTTGAGGATCGCCGCGGCGGTGGGGGCGGCGGCGGTGGCCCCGTTCCCGGCGGGGTGGCCGGCCTCGGCATCGGCGGCATGATCGTCGTCGGCCTGATCTCCTACATTACCGGCATCAACCCGGCGATCCTGATCGGCGGCTACGATGCGGTGACCGGCGGCAGCCAGCGCCGCGTCGAGCAGCAGGCGCCGCAGACCCGGCCCGGCGAGCGGCCGGCCGACCAGATGGGCGATTTCGTCGCCGCCGTGCTCGGCTCCACCGAGGATGCCTGGCAGAAGATCTTCCAGGAGGCGGGCCGCCGCTATCAGGCGCCCGGCCTCGTCATGTTCCAGCGCGCCACGCGCTCGGGCTGCGGCGCGGCGCAGTCGGCGATGGGGCCGTTCTATTGCCCGAACGACAACAAGGTCTATCTCGACACCTCATTCTTCCGCGAGATCTCGACGCGCTTCCGCGGCTGTACCGGCGACGAGAATGCCTGTCGCTTCGCCTATGCCTATGTCGTCGCCCACGAGGTCGGCCATCACGTGCAGAACCAGATGGGCGTTCTCACGCGCGTGCAGCAGGCGCAGCGCGCCGCGGGCAACGAGACGGAGAGCAATGCGCTGCAGGTGCGGGTGGAGTTGCAGGCCGACTGCTTTGCCGGCGTCTGGGCCTATCACACCCAGCAGCGCTACCGCTTCATCGACGAGAACGACGTGCGCGCCGCGCTTCAGACCGCTGCCGCCATCGGCGACGACATGCTCCAGAAGCGCAGCCAGGGCTATGTCGTGCCCGACAGCTTCACCCACGGCTCGTCGGAGCAACGCCAGCGCTGGTTCACCACCGGCCTCCGGAGCGGGCAGATTTCGAGCTGCAACACGTTCCAGGCGCGGGAATTGTAAGCGCTATTTGCAACGCGTTTGACCTCATGGCCGGGCCAAGCCCGGCCATGAGGAAGAGGTTGCCTCCCTTCCGACTGGCTTCGAGCGCTACGCCACCACCCGTGCGCCGGCCGCAATGGTCGGCGGGGCGGCGTTGAGCTGCTCGATGGCGAAGCCCGCCGCTGCCTTGTAGCCGGCCATGAAGTCGGTGCGTTCCTGCGCGGGGATGATGTCGTCGATCGACTCGAAGACGCCGCCGCAGCGCTCGTCCACGAGGTTCAGGAGCCCGAAGGGCCCCGCGCCCCGGTTGCGCAGGACGAGCTGCGAGATGGGGCCGCACAGCGCCGCGTCATAGGCGGCAAGCGCCGCCGGGGTGACGCCATGGGCGACCATCGACGCCCCCAGCACGCGGGCATCGACGATGGCCTGGCTCGCGCCGTTGGAGCCGGTCGGATACATGGCGTGGGCGGCATCGCCCAGCAGCGCTACCGGCCCGTCCACCCATGTCGGCACGGGGTCGCGGTCGATCATCGGGTTCTCGTAGGCGCCGTCAGCGCCGCGGATCAGCGCCGGCACGTCCAGCCAGTCCCAGGTCCAGCCGTCGAAATGGTGGATGAAATCGCCGATGCCGACCTGCCGGAACCACCCCTGCTGCTTCCAGCCCTCGGCATTGTCGATCGTCACCTCTGCGATCCAATTGACCATGGCGAGGCCGGTCGCTGGATCGGGATGCGAGATCGGGTAGAAGACGACGCGCTGCCGGTGCGTGCCGAGCCCGACGAAGGAAGCGCCGGAGCGGATCGGCTTCGCCAGAGTCGTGCCGCGCCACATCAAGGCGCCGCCCCAATGGATCGGTGGCTGCGCGGGGTGCATCCGCACCCTGACAGCGGAATGGATGCCGTCGGCGCCGACGAGCAGGGTCGCCGGCATTTCGGAAACCGAGCCGGCCGCCTCGACGGCGACGTGCGCCTCGCCGCCCTCGATCCGATAGCCGGTGACGCGACTGCCGAGCCGCACCGATTGCGGCCCCGCGCGTTCGACCAGCGTGCGGTAGAGCAGCATGTGCAACTGGCCGCGATGGGCGGAATATTGCGGCCAGCGATAGCCGGCGAGGCGGCCGCGCGGCTCGGAATAGATGTCCCGGCCGTTGAGGCCGACCAGCGCCCATTCTCGCGCGGGAACGCCGACCCGGTCGAGCTCCGCCTCGCCGATGCCGAGCTCGGCGAGTTCGCGCACGGCATTGGGCTGGAGGTTGATGCCGACGCCGAGCGGGCGCATTTCCTGCGCCGATTCGAGCACGAGGCACGGCACGCCGATCTGGTGCAACGTCAGCGCCGTCGCGAGGCCGCCTATGCCGCCGCCGGCGATGATGACGAGGGGAGTGGTCATGCGTGGCGCCCGTCGGGAATTATCAGGGGCGCCACTATGGCGTCTGAGAGCCGGCCCGCAAGCCAGCCGATCCGCCCGTCAGCCGCGGCCCGGACAGGCGCGCTCGACAGCCGCTATCGCCTCAGCCGCGCCCGCGAGCGCGAAGGTCCGCTGCCCGGCCGGGACACGGGCGGTGGCCGTGCCTTCCAGAACCAGCATTCCGCCGGCCTTCAGGCGCTCGGTGAAGGCGCGGGTGACGCCGAGCGCGTCGTTCGGGGCATTGCTGAGCAAGGCCCCGTCGCCACCGTCGATGACCATCGGAAAGGTGGCATCGCCAATCCTGACCGCCACAGCGCCGTTGCCGTTCCACGTGCGCGGCGGGTGATAGTTCAGCCAGATCGCCTTGCGATCGGCGCAGGAAATGCGCAGCACGGCGCCTGGCGCCCGGCTGGCGATCTCGGCCTCGACGGAGCCGCCGCGCTGAACCGTGCGCCAGGTCGACGCGACCTGAGCGCCTGCCGAGGCGGCCAGAAGCGCCAGCGTGGCGCCGGCAACGACCGCAGCTCCCTTGATGAGCATCGACATGGTGGAACTCCCTGCCGGCGCAAAGCGCCTTCCCGTCACTGTTCGGCGCCCACCATCGGCGCCACGCGTTGACAGGTCATGTCGCAGAGGCGGCGGCGCGGTGACAGGCGCGCCGGCTCGACCTTTCACCCGTTGAGGCTCTGCCCCGGCCAGCCCTCGGCGGCGATCTTCGAGGCGGCGATGACGGCTTGCGTGCGGCTGTCGACACCGAGCTTGGTCAGGATCGCCGAGACATGCGCCTTCACGGTCGCCTCGGAGACGGTCAGCTCGTAGGCGATCTGCTTGTTGAGCAGGCCCTCGGACAGCATCATCAGCACGCGCACCTGCTGCGGCGTCAAACTGGCGAGCCGGGCCGCGAGCCGCGCGCTCTCCGAATCGCCGGAGGCGAGGTCGATGTCGGGCGGCACATAGGTGCCGCCGTCGAGCACGGCCTGGATGGCGGCGCGCATGGCCTCGGTGCCGAGCGTCTTGCCGATGAAGCCGGAGGCGCCGAACTCGAAGCAGCGGCGGATCACCTCGGTATCCTCGGTGGCCGAGACGATGACGACCGGCACGCCGGGATGCTGGGCGCGCAGGTACATGAGGCCCGAAAAGCCCTTGACGCCGGGCATGGCGAGGTCGAGCAGCACCAGGTCGATGTCAGGATCGGCGCCGATCAGCTCGGACATCTCCGCGAAGGAGCCGGCCTCCGCGATGGCGAGGCGCGCCGGCAGACCTGAGACCGCCTCGCGGAGCGCACCGCGAAACAAAGGGTGGTCGTCGGCTATGACGATCCTGAAGGATGCGGTCGTGTCCAAGTCGGCTTGCCCCTCGCGTTTCCCATCCGGCTCTTCGCGCCAAGTCCTGCGACTTCAAATCCTGCGGGCCGGTTGGCCGAATTGTCCCCGCTCGGCGCGAACAAGACAAGACCGCACAGGAGATTAGACGCAAATCGACCGGAAAAGCCGTGGCTCGCCCGGTATCGGCAGGAATGTCACGCTGCGCGGGCGATGGAACCCGACCCCCGGGCCGGCGATTGACAGTACGCGGCCGCAGGGCTCTGCTAGGTTTCATCCGGGGCCGCTGGGTCCCACCGGCTCACTTTCGCAAGGCCAAGAGTTCAAGGACCCCCCGTGGCGCGACAGGCTCTTCTCCCCCTGGCCCTGGCCCTTCTGATCGGCGGCGCGAGCGGCGCCGAAGCCGTGATGCGCGGCGAGCCGGCGCGCGACCCGAACGGCACGCGGCGCTCCACCGTCCTCATCGAGACGCCCGAGGGCATCTGCACCGGGGCGATCGTCGGACCGGACCTGGTCCTGACCGCTGCGCACTGCGTCTCGGCCCGCGGACGCTACCGCGTGCGCTATCTCGACCGCTCATTCCGCAGGGTCAATGTCGCCGTGGCGCGCACCGCCGCCCATCCCGGCTTCGATCCGGCCCACGGTTTCGCTTCCGACGATGTCGGCCTGATCCAGATCGCCCGGCCCTTCGGCGCGGATTCGCGGCCGGCCACCCTGCCTTCCGGCGGATGGGGCGTCTCCTGGTTCGGCGGCGAGGCGACCGGCGAGGAACTGATCATTGCCGGCTTCGGCTCGACCGAGCGCTCGCGCGCCCGCGACGGCGTCCTGCGCGAGACGCTGATGCGCACGGCGCAACCGAGCGTGCCCGGCCGCGGCTTTGCCGGCCTGACCGGCGGCGAAGGCCAGAATCGCACGGGCATGTGCGTCGGCGATTCCGGCGGGCCGGTCTATCGCCGCGACGGCCGCGGCTTCACCGTCATCGGCATCCTGAAGGGTGGCACCACCGATCCCGGGCGCGAATGCACCTCGACGCCGATCTTCGTTCCCGTGCGCGATTATGTCGGCTGGCTGCGCCAGACCGCGGCCAGCTGGAACTCGTCCATCGGCGCCACTGGGGCCGTGGAGATGCGGCAGTAGCGGTCAGGCCGCGTCCGCCAGTCCCCGTTTGACCAGCAGGGCCTCCGGATCCGGCTCCCGGCCGCGGAAGGCGACATAGGCCTCCAGCGGGTCGCGGGTATTGCCTGCCGAATAGACGTAGAGGCCGAGCCGCTCGGCGAGCTTCGGATCGAAGACGTCGCCGGCCTGCTCGAAGGCCGCGAAACCGTCGGCGTCCAGCACTTCCGACCACATGTAGCTGTAATAGCCGGCCGAATAGCCGTCGCCCGAGAAGACATGGGCGAAATGCGGCGTGCGGTGGCGCATGACCATGCCCTCCGGCATGCCGATGCGGGCGAGTTCGGTCTTCTCGAACGCGATGGGGTCGATGCCCTCGGCGCTCTCCAGCGAGTGGAACGCCATGTCGACCAGAGCCGACGAGGTATATTCGACCGTCGCGAAGCCCTGATTGAAAGTGCGCGCGGCGATCAGCCGGTCGATCAGATCCTTCGGCATGGGCCCGCCGGTCTCGGCATGAACCGCATAGGTGCCGAGGATTTCCGGCCGCTCCAGCCAGTGTTCGTAGAGCTGGGAGGGGAACTCGACGAAATCGCGCGCGACCGAGGTGCCGGACAGCAGCGGATAGGTCACGTCGGACAGGAGGCCGTGGAGGCCGTGGCCGAATTCGTGGAACAGGGTGCGGGCATCGTCGAAGGACAGCAGCGCCGGCTTGCCCTCGGCGGGCTTGGCGAAGTTCATCACGTTGACGATGATCGGCAGGATGTTGCCCGACAGCTTCTCCTGGCTGCGGAAGGCGCTCATCCAGGCGCCGGAGCGCTTGGTGGTGCGGGCGAAATAGTCGCCGAGGAACAGGCCGAGGCTCTCGCCGCCGCGGAACATCTCGAAGGCGCGCACGTCCGGATGATAGACCGGCACATCCGGGCGCGGGCGGAACTCGACGCCGAACAGGCGGCGGGCCACCTCGAAGGAAGCCTCGATGATCCGGTCGAGCTGGAAATAGGGCTTCAGCGCCGCCTCATCCAGCGAATGGCGCTGCTGGCGCAGCTTCTCGGCATAGAAGCGCCAGTCCCACGGTTCGATGGGCTCGTTCATGCCCTCGGCGCGGGCGACCTCGGCAAGGTCGGCGCGTTCCTTGCCGGCACGGATGACAGCCCTGCCCCAGACGCGGTCAAGCAGCGAGCGCACCGATTCCGGCGTCTTGGCCATGGTCTCGTCGAGCTTGAAGGCGGCGAAGGTCGGATAGCCGAGCAGGTTCGCCCGCTCGATGCGCAGCTTCACGGTCTCGGCGACGATGGCGGTATTATCGGTCTCGCCGCCCATCTCTCCGCGTTTCACCCAGGACTTGAACACGGCCTCGCGCAGGTCGCGGCGCGGCGACAGCGTCAGGAAGGGCTCGACCATGGAGCGGCCGAGGGTCATGACATAGCCGTCCTTGCCGCGATCCTTGGCGGCCTGCGCCAGCGCCGATTTCAGGAAGTCCGGCAGGCCGGCGAGATCGGCTTCGGTCAGGGGAAGCGTCCAGGTGGATTCGTCCTTCAGCACGTTCTGCGAGAACGAGGTGCCGAGCACGGCGAGGCGTTCGGTGACGGCGCGCATGCGCTCCTTGCCCGTCTCGTCCAGCGCCGCGCCGCCACGCACGAAATTCTTGTAGGTCTTTTCCAGCACGCGGACCTGTTCGTGGGTCAGGTGCAGGTGGTCGCGCCTGTCGTGCAGCGCCCTGATCCGGGCGAAAAGCCGCGGGTCGAGCGTGATCGCATTGGAATGCTGGGCGAGGACCGGCGCGATCTCCCGCTGGATCGCCTGAATGGCGTCGGTCGCGTCCGAGCCCGCGAGGTTGAAGAACACGCCGCAGACGCGGTCGAGCGCGTGGCCGCCGGTCTCCAGCGCGTCGATCGTGTTGGCGAAGGTCGCCGCATCCGGGTTGGTGGCGATGGCCTCGACCTCGGCGCGATGCTCGGCGAGCGCCCGGTCGAAGGCGGGGCGATAGTCGTCGATGGCGATTTCCGGGAAGGGCGCGATCCCGAACGGCGTGGTCCAGGGGCGGAAGAAGGGATTCTCGGTGCTTGTCGTCATGGGGCCAATGTGGCGAGGCGAGACGGGACGGGCAAGCCCGCCGTCGCGCGCAGCTCGGGCGCGGCCGCTCAGCGCCCGAGAACCTCGCCGAGGCCGGCCGGATAAAGCGCCCAGCCCTTCACCTCCAGATCCGCCAGGCTGTACCAGCCCGCATGGCAGGCCTCGCCGTTCGATTCCGTGAAACCGAAACGCCCGGCCGCATAGAGCGCCTCGTCCAGAAGGTCGATCTCGGCGGCGAAGACAATCTCGTGTCCCTGCGCGCCCTCGTATTCGAACATGTTCTCGAAAACATGCCACGGCCCACGGATCGCGATGGCGCAGCCGAGTTCCTCGCGGAACTCACGGTGCAGAGCCTGTTCGCGGGTCTCGCCGAAATCGATCGAGCCGCCGAGCGGCCTGACACCCTTGACCGGCCCGCCCGCCTCGACCACTTCGGCGACCAACAGACGGCCGCCCCGGCGAGCGAGCCCGAGCACCTTCACCCTGATCCGCGGCTGCGGCGACATCGCAATATCCGCAGGCACGCGGCGCCTCCTCTCAGAGCAGTTCGGCGCCGAAATTGGTCTTCGGGTTCATATCGGACGTCAGCCGCCCCGTGGGCTCGGCAGCCCAGCCGCCGGTCCGCTTCAGCCAGCGACCGGAGCCGGCCTTGGCGACGAGATTGCCGTTCGTGACGATTTCCGAGCCACGCCGGAGGACCGTAACGGGCCAGCCGGTGACCTCCGTCCCCGCAAAGGGCGTGAACCCCGTCAGGTCATGCATGGCATCGTCGGTGATCGTCACCTTCTTGTTCGGGTCCCAGATGGCGATATCGGCGTCGAAACCGGGCGCGATCTGACCTTTCTTCGGCAGGTTGTAGATCTGCGCGGGCTGCGTCGCCGTCAGGTTGACGAAGGCTTCGAGGCCGCGGCCGTCGAATTCGGGACGGCCCTTCGAGACCATCGCGTCGAACATCAGCGGCAGGCGCACTTCGAGGCCCGGCAGGCCGTTGGCGATCTGCTTGAAATTGGCGTTGGGTCCTCCCGAGAGCTTGCCGGTCTCGTCGAAGCGATAGGGCGCGTGGTCGGAGGTGACGGTCTGCAGGTCGCCGAGCGCCAGCGCCCGCCAGAGCGCCTCCTGATCGGACGCCTCGCGCGGCGGCGGCGAGCACATCCACTTCGCGCCTTCCATGCCGGGCTTGTCGAGGTCGTCCTTGGTCATGAACAGATATTGCGGGCAGGTCTCGGCGAAGACCTTCAGCCCCTGCGCCCGCGCGTCGCGGATGACCTGTGCGCCCTCGGCGGTGGAGACGTGGAAGATCATGATCGGCTGGTCGATCAGCGCGGAGAGGGCGATGAGCCGGGTGAAGGCCTCCGCCTCGGAGCCGCGCGGGTGGCTGATCGCGTGATATTTCGGCGCGACATAGCCCTTCTTCACGAGCCGCTTGCCCATCCACGAGATCATGCCGTGGTTCTCGGCATGGACGCAGACCAGCGCCCGGTTCTCGCGGGCGGTGAGCAGCACGTCGAGCAGCGGCTCGTCGTCCACCTTGATGAGGTCGTAGGTCATGAAGACCTTGATCGAGGCGTGCCCCTCCCTGATCAGCGCCGGCAGGTCGGTCTCGATGGTCTTCTGGTCGGGATTGGCGACGATCATGTGGAAGGCGTAGTCGATCAGCGCGCCGCGATCGGCGAGCTTCGCGTAGTCGTCGACCACCTTGCGCAGGTCCAGCCCGCGGTGCTGCGCCGCGAATGACACGACAGTGGTATTGCCGCCAAAGGCGGCCGAGGCCGTGGCGCTCTCGAACGTGTCGGCGTTGAGCAGGCCGCCGGCCGAGACCTGCTCGATATGGGTGTGGGTGTCGATGCCGCCGGGCAGGACGAGCTTGCCCGTGGCGTCGATCTCGCGTGCGCCCTGCAGCAGGCCCTGCCCGATGGCGACGATGGTCTCGCCTTTCACCGCGACATCGGCTGCGTAAGCGCCGCCCGCCGTGCCGACGGTGCCGCCGCGGATGACGAGATCATAGGGCGAGGCTGACATGTGCGTCTCCGGCTGGACGGGGGGCTTGAGGCGGCGGACAATAGACACACACCAGCTTCGGGCGAAATTCCATGTCGCGCAGACCTCGTATCCTCGTCATCAACCCCAACTCGAACGAGGCCGTCACCGAGGGCCTGCGTCAGGCGGTGAAGCCGCTGACCTATGCGGAGGGGCCCGAGATCGTCTGCGAGACGCTCAGCGAGGGGCCGTTCGGCATCGAGACGCAGGAGCACGTCGAAAGCGTCGCGATCCCCCTGCGGCGCCGGATCGAGGCGAATAACGAGGCCGATGCCTTCGTCATCGCCTGCTATTCCGACCCCGGCCTGCACGTGGCGCGCGAGGGGACCTCGCGGCCGGTCTTCGGCATCGCCGAATCGGGCGTCCTGACGGCGCTGGCGCGGGCCGAGCGCTTCGGCGTCATCGCCATCAAGTCGCGGTCGATCCCGCGGCATATCCGCTATCTCCGCCAGATGGGACTGATGGACCGCCTCGCGGGCGAGCGCGCGCTGGAAATGTCGGTCGCCGAGAGCGCCTCCGGCGAGGGCACGCTCGGACGGATGATCGAGATCGGCCGCCAGCTCAAGGAGCAGGACGGTGCGGGCGCCATCGTCATGGGCTGCGCCGGCATGGCGCGGCACCGCAAGCCGCTGGAGGACGCGCTCGGCATCCCGGTGATCGACCCGACGCAGGCGGCCGTGACCATGGCCATCGGCACGATCGCGGTGGGATGACGCGAGAGATGCGGCGAGGGCTTGAACGCCTCAGCGCGCGATTCTAGTCTGACGGCAGGCTGATACGGCCTGCCGCCCGCGCCCTCTCCCGAGGGTCCGGTGAACGTATCGATACGCAAGCGCTCATCACCGTTTCCCTCACCGGACAGGCGACAGCGTCAGCAATGCGGGCCCTGATCGATACGTCGCCGGAACCGATGAAGGATCGGCATTCATGCGCTCGTTTCACAACGCCAAGACCATGGCCAAGACCCTGCGCGAGGAACTGGCCGCCCAGTCCCGCGACATCAGCCATGCCCAGGCTCTCGAACTCGTCGCCCACATGTTCGGGTTCGCCGACTGGAACACCCATGCGGCGCGGATCGCCGCGGAAGAGGCCGAGGCGGAGGCCGCACGAGCCGCCGGTACCCGGTTCAAGCCGGCCATCCCGATCATCCGCTCCTTCGACGAGGCCAAGGCGCGCGAGTTCTATCTCGATTTCCTCGGTTTCGCCGTCGACTGGGAGCATCGCTTCCACCCCGGCGCACCGCTCTACATGCAGCTTTCGCACGGCGATCTGCTGATCCACCTGTCGGAACATCACGGCGATGCCAGCCCCGGCGCGAACTGCTTCTGCCGGATGGAGGGGATCGAGGCGTTCCACGCAGGGTTGCTGGCCAAGAACTACAAGAACAACCGGCCGGGCCTCGAAAAGGCGGATTGGGGGCTGGAGGTGACGGTCCACGACCCCTTCGGCAACCGCATCCGCTTCTGCGAGCAGCGGCACGGCTAGGGCTGTGCCCGACCGTCAGACCAGGAAGTCGGTGCGCTGATCCTGCCAGAGCGTGCGGACGCGCTCGACATCCGTACCCGGATCGGCCAGCGACTCGGCATAGACCATCGCTGCCGAGATCAGCCGGCCGTCCTTCAGGCTCATCGAGCCCGACAGCTCATGAATCGCGGCCGAGCGGACGGCATAGCGATCGTCAGCGGCGCGCTTGTCCTTTGGATCGCGCGCCGCCTTCATTTCCTCGGCATGGAGCCGCAGCGCCTCGGCGGCGGCCTGCATGGCGTTCAGCGTCGCGACCGTGCGGAACTCCTTGGCGAGCTCCGGATCCTCGCGCATCAGTTTTTCGATCTTGTCCTTCTGCGGACCGTCGGCCTGGATCGTGCCGTAGCGGTCGACCCTCAGCGCCATGACATCCTCGATGCGGATGTTGGCGGCCTCGAAAGTGTTGGTCAGGCGTGTCGCGAGAACCTCTGTGCGCTTCGCGACCATCTCCTCGAAGGTCTCGGGGCGTAGCAGGTTGGAGACGCCGGAAAGATCGACGGAAACGGCCGGGCCGAAAGCGGCTGCCGGCGCGGCCGAAGGCGCAGAACCCGCCCCGGTGTCGCGCGGCGGCTGTGCCGAAGTCGCGGACGAAGTGGGCGGAAGACCGGTGACGACCATGGGACCCTCGCCTGTAAAAGGGCGACACCTCCTTAGACGAACAGGGTTTACGAAGGCCTAATCCGCCGTGGCCCGCCGTCATTCCGCCGCGGCAGCTGCCTATTGACGCGGGAGTCGCGGCACCCGAACGTGGGCACCATGCTCAGCTACATCATCCGGCGCATCCTGCTGATGGTGCCGACCATTCTCGGCATCATGCTGATTTCCTTCCTCGTGGTGCAGTTCGCGCCGGGCGGGCCCGTGGAGCGCGTCATCGCCCAGCTCACGGGCAACGACGTCTCGGCGACGCAGCGCGTCTCCGGCGGCGGGGCCGATTCGGCGGCGACAGCCGCGGCGGCGGGCGAAGCCGGCGCCACCGGCTATCGCGGCGCGCAGGGGCTCGACCCGCAATTCATCGCCCAGCTCGAAAAGCAGTTCGGCTTCGACAAGCCGGCGCACGAGCGCTTCCTCCTGATGATCTGGAATTATGCGCGGTTCGATTTCGGCAAGAGTTATTTCCGCGACGTGTCGGTGATCCAGCTCATCAAGGAGAAGCTGCCGGTCTCGATCTCCCTCGGCCTCTGGCTGACGCTTCTGACCTATTGCATCTCGATCCCGCTGGGCATCGCCAAGGCCATGCGCGACGGCACGCGCTTCGACGTGTGGACCTCGTGGGTGATCATTATCGGCTATGCGGTGCCGGGCTTCCTGTTCGCGATCCTCTTGATCGTCCTCTTCGCCGGCGGTTCCTTCCTCGACTGGTTCCCGCTCAGGGGCCTCTGGTCGGACAACTGGGCCCAGATGAACCTCTGGCAGAAGGCCGTCGACTATCTGTGGCACCTGGCGCTGCCGCTCACCGCCATGGCGCTCGGCGCCTTCGCCACCATGACTCTGCTGACCAAGAATTCGTTCCTCGAGGAAGTCCGCAAGCAATATGTCATGACCGCGCGCGCCAAGGGCCTCGACGAGCGCGGCGTGCTCTACGGGCACGTCTTCCGCAACGCCATGCTGATCGTCATTGCCGGCTTCCCCGGCGCCTTCGTCCACGCCTTCTTCACGGGATCGCTGCTGATCGAGACGATCTTCTCGCTGGACGGGCTCGGGCTACTCGGCTTCGAGAGCGTGCTGAACCGCGACTATCCCGTGGTCTTCGCGACGCTGTTCATCTTCTCGCTCGTCGGACTGGTCGTGAACCTCATCTCGGACCTCATGTACACCTGGGTCGATCCGCGCATCGACTTCGAGGCGCGGGAGGTCTGACGATGGATGCGACCACTGCCGGCCTCGCAGGCGTCCCCGCCGCCAAGCGCCCTTTTCTCTCGCCGCTCAACCAGCGCCGCCTCGCCAATTTCAAGGCCAACAGGCGCGGCGCCTGGAGCCTGTGGATCTTCCTTGTCCTGTTCGCCGTGACGCTGTTCGCCGAGGTTCTGGTCAATGACCGGCCGCTGTTCGTCCGGCTCGACGGGCAGAGCTTCTATCCGGTCCTGTTCAACTATTCGGAGAAGCAGCTCGGCGGCGAGTTCGAGACGCCGGCCGATTTCAAGGATGCCTTCCTGCTCGACCATTTCGAGGAGCGGAAGGCGACCGTCCTCTGGCCGCTCATCCGCTACAATTCGTCGGCGACGGTGAAGGACCCGCTGACGCCCTTCCCCTCCGCGCCGACCTGGATGCAGCGCGACAAGCTGCCCGACTGCGCGGCGGCCGAGGCGATGCCTAGGGGACAGCGGCCTCAAGGGTCGAGCTATTGCGCATTCGGCAACTGGAACTGGCTCGGCACCGACGACCAGGGCCGCGACGTGGTCGCGCGCATCGTCTACGGCTTCCGCATCTCCGTGCTGTTCGGCCTCGCCCTGACGCTGGTCTCCTCGGTCATCGGGGTCGCGGCCGGCGCGGTGCAGGGCTATTTCGGCGGCTGGACCGACCTCCTGTTCCAGCGCTTCATCGAGATCTGGACGGCGATCCCCTCGCTCTACCTGCTGCTGATCATCTCGTCGGTGCTGATCCCCTCGTTCTTCGTCCTGCTCGGCATCCTCTTGCTGTTCTCATGGGTGTCGCTGGTCCACGTCGTGCGCGCGGAGTTCCTGCGGGCCCGCAACTTCGAATATGTCAACGCCGCCCGCGCGCTCGGCGTCTCAGCGCCGACGATCATGACGCGGCATCTCCTGCCCAACGCCATGGTGGCGACCATCACCTTCATGCCCTTCGTGCTGTCCGGCTCGGTGATGACGCTGACGGCGCTCGACTTCCTCGGCTTCGGCCTGCCGGTCGGCTCGCCTTCGCTCGGCGAACTGCTGCAGCAGGGCAAGTCGAACCTGCAGGCGCCATGGCTGGCGCTCGCGGGCTTCTGCACGGTCGCGCTGATGCTGTCGCTGCTGATTTTCGTCGGCGAAGCGGTGCGTGACGCCTTCGACCCGCGCAAGACGTTTGCGTGATGCGGGGATTTGCACCTGAGGCTGTGGTAAGGTGGCGACATGAACGAGGTCGTCCGCAAGATCGTCTCGGTTGCCGACCTTCCCGAGAAGCTGCGGGAGGGGCTGGACCCCTCACGTCCCGTCGAGATCGTGCAGGAAGTGCTGGATCATCCCACGGCCTCGCAGCGACTGAGACAGATGACCGGAGAACTGCCGTTCCGCCGCCTCGAAAGCGGCGAGGAAGCGGTAGAGCGGGTGCGCCGCATTCGAGACGGCGGGCCGATCTGAATGGCGCCGAGGCTCTACCTCGACGCCAATTTCTTCATCAGGCTGGTCGAGAGCCCTCATGGCCAGAATATCCGGCACGAACGGATGTGGGATATCATCGAAGCCGGGCGCCTCGAAGCTCTGACCAGCTGGCTGAGCTGGAGCGAGGCTCTGGTGGTGCCGCTCCGCAACGGAGACGACGACCTCGTGGCTGTCTACGACCGGCTCTTTGCCGGCGAGACCGCGCCGCTTTCGTGCCGGGATATCGACAGGGACATCCTTCGCGAGGCGGCAAGCCTCCGTGCGCGCTTTCCGGCTTTGAAGTCTCCAGACGCAATCCATATCGCAACGTCGAACGGCCATGGCTGCGACTGGTTCGTGAGCGCCGATGGCCGGCTTCAGGGCATCAAGGGTCTCAACTGCCTCAACCCAGATCGCCCGAACGACGTCGACCGCTTTCTAGCGGCGCTGCCATGAAGCCAATGCCGTGATTTCGATGCCATGACCGAAGCCGACATTCCCCTCCTTTCCGTTCAGGACCTCTCCGTCGCCTTCCGGCAGGGCGGCAAGGAGAGTCTCGCGGTCGACCGCATCTCCTTCGACGTTAGGCGGGGGGAAACCGTCGCGCTCGTCGGCGAATCAGGATCCGGCAAGTCGGTCTCGGCGCTATCGGTCATGAAGCTCCTGCCCTATCCGGCCGCCTCGCATCCATCGGGCCGCATCCTGTTCAAGGGCACCGACCTGATCGCCGCCGACGACGCGACGATGCGGGCCGTGCGCGGCGACGACATCACCATCGTCTTCCAGGAGCCGATGACCTCGCTCAACCCGCTGCACACGGTCGGCAGGCAGGTGGCCGAGACGCTGGTCCTGCACCGGGGCCTGAGCGAGCAGGAAGCGCGGGCGCGGGCGGTGGAATTGCTCGGCAAGGTCGGCATTCCCGATCCCGAACAGAGGCTCGACAGCTATCCCCACCAGCTTTCCGGCGGCCAGCGCCAGCGCGTCATGATCGCCATGGCGCTGGCCAACGCGCCGGACCTTCTGATTGCCGACGAGCCGACGACCGCACTGGACGTGACCGTGCAGGCGCAGATCCTGGCGCTGCTCAAGGACCTCCAGCGCGAGAGCGGCATGGCGATCCTGTTCATCACCCACGATCTCGGCATTGTCAGGAAACTCGCCGACCGCGTCTGCGTCATGCGCCACGGCAAGATCGTCGAGCAGGGGCCGGTGGCCGACATTTTCGAGCGGCCGCAGCATCCCTATACGATCGAGCTGATGGCGGCCGAGCCGAAGCCCATGGCGCGCGCAGTCCGCGCCGACGCCACGCCGGTGATGACCGCAGACGATCTCAAGGTCTGGTTCCCGGTGAAGCGCGGCCTGCTCCGCCGCACGGTCGGGCACATCAAGGCGGTGGACGGCATCTCCGTCTCCGTGCGCGAGGGGCACACGCTCGGCATTGTCGGGGAATCCGGCTCGGGCAAGACGACGCTCGGCCTCGCGCTGCTCAGGCTCATCTCCTCGGACGGTCCAATCGTTTTCATGGGCAAGCCGATCCAGGACCTCGGCTTCAAGGCGATGCGGCCGAACCGGCGCTTCATGCAGGTGGTGTTCCAGGACCCCTACGGCTCGCTGTCGCCGCGCATGTCGGTGGCCGAGATCGTCGCGGAGGGGCTGGCGATCCACCACCCGAAGCTGACCGAGGATCAGCGCGACGCCCGCGTCGTCAAGGCCCTCGAGGAAGTCGGCCTAGACCCTGCGACCCGCCACCGCTACCCGCACGAGTTTTCCGGCGGCCAGCGCCAGCGCATCGCCATCGCGCGCGCCATGGTGCTGGAGCCGAGCTTCGTCCTCCTGGACGAACCGACCTCGGCGCTCGACCGCATCGTGCAGGCGCAGATCGTCGACCTCCTGCGCGAGCTTCAGGCCCAGCGCAACCTCACCTACCTGTTCATCTCGCACGACCTGAAAGTGGTCTCGGCGCTCGCCGACGACATCATCGTCATGCGCCATGGCAAGGTGGTGGAGAGCGGTGCAGCGGAGCGGGTTTTCAAGGCTCCGGAGAACGATTACACGAAGGCCTTGTTCGCCGCCGCCTTCGACCTCGACACCGTCACCGGAAGAACCGCCCCGTGAATACCTTCCTGCTCGGCATCGGCGCCTGGGACCCCGAGCCCTGGCGCGCCCGCTTCCAGGCCGTCCTGCCGGACTGGAGCATCGTCCTGCACACCGAGCCCTTCGACCGCCGCGCGATCCACTACGCCGCGGCGTGGAAGCAGCCCGAGGGCACCTTTGCCGGCCTGCCGGATCTGGAAGCGATCTTCTCGCTCGGCGCGGGCGTCGACCATCTGTTCAAGGACACGCGGCTTCCGGAGGGCGTGCCCGTGGTGCGCGTGGTCGATCCCGACCTGACGACCCGCATGTCCGAATATGTCGTGATGCACTGCCTGATGGCGCTGCGCCGCGTGCGCACCTATGACGGCTTCCAGCGCGAGAGGAAGTGGATCGACCTGCGCGACCAGCCGCAGGCGAGCGACGTGCAGGTCGGCCTGCTCGGCATGGGCGTGCTGGGGCAGGACGCCGCCATGAAGCTCCGGACCATGGGCTTCCGCGTCGCCGGCTGGAGCCGCCGGCCGAAGCCGGTCGAGGGTGTCGAGATGCATCACGGCGACGAGGGGCTGGAGGCCGTCGTCGCCTCCTCCGACATCCTCGTCGCGATGATGCCGCTGACGCCCGATACCACCGGCATCCTCAACGCCGCGCTCTTCGCGAAGATGCCGAAGGCCGAGGCCATTGGCGGGCCGGTGCTGATCAATGTCGGCCGCGGCGGATTGCAGGTGGAAACCGACATCCTCGCAGCCCTCGACGCCGGCACGCTGGGCGCGGCCGTCCTCGACGTGTTCGAGACGGAGCCACTGCCGGAGGCAAGTCCCCTCTGGCTGCACCCGAAGGTGACGGCGACGCCGCACAATTCGGCGATCTCCTCGCCGCCCGCCATCGCCGCCTATGTCGCCGGTCAGATCAGGGCGCACATGGCCGGCGAGCCGCTGGTCAATGTTGTCGATCCGAAACACGGCTATTGAGGGCGTCACGCAGGCGTGACTTTCCCGCCCGCGGCGCCTTCGCCATGGTGCGGCGCCCTGAATCGCCCCCGGTGACGCCGATGCCCATCACACGCCGCCCGCTGCTCGCGGCTCCGTTCGTCCTCGCCGGCGCTTCGCTGGCGAGAGCGCAGGAATCGTGGTTCCCGATCCGCAGCGCCGACGGCCGCGAGGTGCAAAATCATCGCGTCCCGATCGAACTGGAGACCGAGTTCTCGGAGCTCGACCACGCCTTCACCATCGGCTCGCCCGATGCCGACGTGACGCTGATCGAGATCTACGATTCGAACTGCGGCTATTGCCGCCGCGCCGCCAACGACGTGAAGGCCATGGTGGCCGCCGATCCCGACCTTGCGGTGACCTTCATCAATGCGCCGAGCCTCGGCCTGCCCTCGGTACAGGCGGCCCGCGTCGAATATGCGGTGAAGCTGGTCGGCGGCGCCGACAAGGTGCTCGCCTTCCACGAGGCGTCGATGGCCGCGCGGGGCGTGTTCGACGGCCTGCGTGCGCTGGAAACGGCGAAGGCGATCGGCCTCGACGACAACCAGATCGAGGATGTCGCCGACAAGGCGGAGACAGGGCAGGTGCTGGTGCAGGCGACCCGCCTCGCCAATGCCACCAATCTCGCGGCGACGCCGTCGTGGCTGGTGTCGGGGACGGCGATCATCGGCTGGCCGGGACGGCCGGTGCTCGAGGGCGTGATCCGCGCGATCCGCCAGTGTGACAAGCCCGTGTGCGGCTAGGAAACCCTGGGCGCTTTCGCGCATTGCCTCGTCATGCCCGGGCTTGTCCCGGCTATCCACGATTTTCCTTTGCGCGCAGTGTTCAAGTCGTGGATGGCCGGGACAAGCCCGGCCATGACGGATAGGTAGCGGAATTATCCGAGGTTGGGGTCAGGTTCCCGCCACCATCCTCTTCACCGAGGTCACCGCCCCGAACGACTTTTCGCGGATACGCGACACGGCCTCGGCGACGGGCTCCCTGACCACCATCATGTGATAGCCGTTGGCGTGAAGGAGGTCCGCCGGGCTCGTCATGATGCCGACATGGCCCTTCCAGAACACGAGGTCGCCGCGCTGCAGGTTGGAAAGGTCGGGCGCAAGTTCGACCGCCTCCCCCAGCGCCTTTTCCTGCATGTCGGAATCACGCGGGGCGGCGGCGCCGGTCGCCTCCAACGCGGTCTGGACGAGGCCGGAGCAGTCGAGGCCGAGACTGGTGCGGCCGGCCCAGAGATAGGGCGTGCCGACGAAGCGCTCGGCCACGGCAACGAAGTCCGGCTCCGGCTCGGTCAGCGGCACAAGGTGGCTCGCGATGACATGGGCGCTGGTATCGGTCACCGCGAACTCGTTGGTGAAGCGCTCGATGGTCAGCCGGGCATTCATCGGGATGAGGAAGTTCGGCGGCAGCTTGATGCTCGGCCCCGGATAGAGGTGGGTGCGCAGCACGGCGACGCGATGCGTCGCGGGCGCGCGGCGCGGACGCAGCGCCGGCTCCACGACATAGCCGACATAACCGTCGCGCTCGGACTGGATGTAGGCGTAGCCGCCCTGCACATCATAGACCTGCACCTCCTCGCCGAGGAGCAGTTCCGTGTCGCGGGCGGCATTGATCTGGCGCGTCGGCGCCATGGGGACGATCGGCAGTTCGACACGCGCGGGGCGGCCCTCGACGAAGCGTTCGGCCTCCACGCGACCCTTGAGGTGGGCTGCGGCGAGATCGGGGCGGGCGGGGGTGATGCGGCGATCGAAGGCGGTCATGCCGGGCTTCTAGCACGCCGCGGTTAATGTCTCACGGCGACAGATGCTGGGCCTGCTCCGCCAGAAGGTCGCCGATCCGCTCGACGGCGAGCGCTCCCTTCACCGTCCGCTGGATCACGACGTCCCTGCGGTCGCGCTCGTCGCGGCGGCGCGAGACGAGGTCGAGCTTGCCCATGGAATCGAGCGCGCGGGTGATGACCGGCTTGGTGACGCCGAGCTTGCGCGCGAGGTCGCGCACATGGTGCGGCGGCGGTTCCAGATAGATCGTCAGCAGGATGGCGATCTGCCGCGACGACAGGTCCGGTTCGCCGTCGCGCACCAGCGCGAGGGAGAAGTCGTGCACCAGCTTGATCGCCTGGGCGGGACGCAGCACGACGGCCATCAACGCAACTCGCCGGGACAAACTCGTTTCGGTGCCGTATTAAACGGCCCGCCTTCGCCCTGTGCAAGGCCCCGTCGCCATGGCATGAGCGATGCGGTTAACCGGCGCGCGCATGTTCCACGATCTCCTCCCTCATCTCGCCGCCCATGGGACCATGGCGGTCGCGGCCTTCTCGGCCGCCACGCTGCTGCCCGGAGGTTCGGAGGCGGTATTCGTGGCGCTGATCGCCGGCGGCTATGGCCATGTCTGGCTGCTTTTCCTCGTGGCATCGCTCGCCAATACCATCGGCGGCATGACGAGCTGGTGGATCGGCACGCAGATCGCGCGCGGCGCGGACAGCGAGCGCGGCCATGCCTGGATGAAGCGCTTCCGCCTGCCGCCCGACATGACAGAGCGGATCGAGCGCCTGTTCGCCCGCTGGGGCTGGGCCTCGCTGCTGTTCTGCTGGCTGCCGGTGATCGGCGATCCGATCACGCTTTTTGCCGGCATGGCGCGCTATCCGGCGCTGCCGACCGCGATCCTGACGGGAATCGCCCGCACCGGCCGCTATGCCCTCGTCTGGGCAGCGACGGCCGGCGTGATGAGCTGGTGGGGCTGACGGGCCGCTCGCCGGCCTTCAGGCGGCGACCTCCGCCGGCGCGGTCACGATCGTATCCACCAGGCCCCATTCCAGCCCTTCGGCGGCGGTCATGAAGCGGTCCCGGTCGAGGCTCCGTTCGACCTCCTCGTAGCTCCGCCCGCAATGCAGGGCGTAGAGGCGGGTGACGCGCTCCTTCGTCTGCCGCATCTCCTCGGCCTGGATCAGCACGTCGGAAGCCTGTCCCTGGAACCCGCCGAGCGGCTGGTGCACGTGCAGGCTGGCATTCGGCAGGGCGGCGCGATGGCCCGGCTCGCCCGCCATGAGGAGGAACGACCCCATGGACCGCGCGGTGCCCATGCACAGGGTGTGAACCGGCGAGCGGACGAACTGCATCGTATCGTAGATCGCAAGGCCGCTGGTGATCACGCCGCCATAGGAATTGATGTACATGTGAATCGGCTTGCCCTTCGCCTCGGCCTCCAGGAACAGGAGCTGGGCGCAGACGAGGCCCGCCATGGCGTCGTTGACCTCGCCGCTGACGAAGATGATCCGCTCGCGCAGCAATCGCGAATAGATGTCGAACGACCGTTCGCCGCGATTCGATTGCTCGACGACCATGGGGACAAGCTGCAACGTGTCGCGCATGGCGACCTCCGTTCTTCTGCACGGGGAAACGAAAGCCTCAGGCGGCAAGCGAGAGGTTCGGCGCGTTGCCGTTGGCGGCGGGCGGGAGCCGTCGCGCGGCAGGGCCTCCGGAGCGCTCGTGGACGATCCGGAAACGGGTGCCGCCGATGCCATTGGGACGCATCTCGAAAGTCACGACGCTCTCGACGAAGGGGGGTTCGTCGTCGCGCATCCGGTACCGGACGCCCTGCCCGTCAGCCACCGCGAGGGTCTCGGGCGCGCCGAGACCGGGCCCCGGCAGCCAGCGCTCCCGAAGGCCGGGAACGGTCACCGCACGCCATACCTTCTCGGGCGGAGCATCCAGTTCGTATTCGAGGACGATGTCCGCATCGGACGTCGCGCCGTCATCGGTCGGGCTCATTGATCCATATCCTTGAGCAGGGTCTTCAGATCGTCGATGCGTTGCGGCCAGAAGGCTTGATACCGGGAAAGCCAGCGCCCGATGCTCGCCACGCCATGCGGGTCGACCTCGTAGTTGACGAAGCGGCCCTGACGCTGCTCGCGCACGAGCCCCGCCGTGCGCAGCACCGCGAGATGCTGTGACATGGCGGGCTGGCTGATCGCCATGCCCTCACGCAGCGCGCTGGCGTTCATGGCACCCGCCGCCAGCTTCTCGAAGATGCTGCGCCGGGTCGGATCGGCCAGGGCACGAAAGATATCGCTCTCGATCATCGGCGATACATAAGCATACACTTATCTATTGGGCAACCGCCGAACACCGCCGATCGCGGGGATGGCGAACCGCCGGTGCAGCGGCACCCCCTTCACCTCACCCTGTAAATGGACTAATCACGGCCGAACTCTCGCTCCACCGCTTGAAAGGCCCCGCGATGCAGACCTTCGACCGGCTCGTCACCGTCTTCGGCGGCTCGGGATTCGTCGGCCGGCACATCGTGCGTGCGCTCGCGCGCAGGGGCTTCCGCATCCGCGTCGCCGTCCGCCGGCCGGACCTTGCGGGCCATTTGCAGCCGCTCGGCGCCGTCGGGCAGATCAATTTCGTCCAGGCCAACCTGCGCTTTCCGGATTCGGTGCGTGCAGCCGTAGAAGGCGCCGAAATCGTCATCAACTGCGTCGGCATCCTCCACGAGACCGGCCGGCAGAAGTTCGACAGCGTGCAGGCGCGCGGCGCCGAGGCTGTTGCCCGCGCGGCGGCCGATGCCGGGGCGAAGCTGATCCACATTTCCGCCATTGGCGCGGATGCCGAGGGCACTTCGGCCTATGCCCGCACCAAGGCGGCGGGAGAGGCGGCCGTGCTGCGCGAAGTTCCCGGTGCGGTGATCCTGCGCCCCTCGGTGATCTTCGGGCCGGAGGATTCGTTCCTGAACCGCTTTGCCGGCCTCGCCCAGGTCCTTCCCGCGCTGCCGCTGGTCGGCGGCGGCGAGACGCGCTTCCAGCCGGTCTTCGTCGGCGACGTGGCGCAGGCGGTCATGGCGGTTGTCAACGGCAAGGTTGCTCCGGGCACCACGCTGGAACTCGGCGGCCCCTCGGTGAAGAGCTTCCGCGAGGTGCTCGACTTCGTGCTGGAGACGACCGGCCGCAAGCGCCTGCTGCTGCCGCTGTCCTTCGGACTTGCGCGCTTTCAGGCAAAGTTCCTGCAGCTGCTGCCGAACCCCCTGCTGACCGAGGATCAGGTCGAGCTGTTGAAGTCCGACAACGTGGTCAGCGAGGCGGCGACGTCCGAGGGCCGCACCATCGAGGCGCTGGGCATCCATCCCCAGTCAGTGGAAGCGGTGGCACCGACCTGGCTCTGGCGTTTCCGCAAACAGGGCCAGTTCGCCGAACAGGTTCGCTGAAAAAGCGCTCCGGGCTCAGCCGAGCGCGTAGAGCCCCGCCAGTCCTACGACACCCACGACGATCCGCCAGATGGCGAAGAGCGTGAAACCGTTCCGGCTGACATAGTCGAGCAAGAAGCGGACGACGAACAGGCCGGAGATGAAGGCCGCGACGAAGCCGACGCCGATCGTGGTCACGTCGGAGAAGTCGAGCAGCTTGTGGTTCTTGTAGAGGTCGTAGGCGAAGGCGCCGGCCATGGTCGGCATGGCGAGGAAGAACGAGAATTCCGCCGCCGACCTTTTGCTCGCGCCCATCAGCAGCGCGCCGACGATGGTCGCGCCTGACCGCGAGACGCCGGGAAAGAGCGCCGCGCACTGGCAGATGCCGATCTTCAAAGCGAGCCAGGGCGAGAAGCGGAAGGCATTGTCCTCCTTCTCCTCGATCTTCAGCCGGTCGACCACCAGCAGCACGATGCCACCGAGGATCAGCGCGACGCAGACGAGGTCGGGACGCTCGAACAGCGCCTTGATGCGGCTGTGCAGCAGCGCGCCGAGCATGGCGGCCGGCAGGAAGGCGACGAGGACGGAGACGACGAAACGCCGGGCCCAGGCATCGGTCGGCAGGCAGAGAACGACCCCGAGCAGGCGGGTGAAATAGACCAGCATGATGGCGAGGATGGCGCCAAGCTGGATCAGGACCTCGAAGGTCTTGCCGGTCGACTGGAAGCCGAGGAAGTGACCGATCAGGATCAGATGGCCGGTCGATGAGACCGGGATGAACTCGGTGCTGCCCTCCACGAGGCCGAGGAAGAGCGCCTTGCCCAGATTGGCGATATCCATGGATCACCTGTCGGCGGCCGTGCGCCGCGCTGTGTCACGCTCTCATAGCGCGCACCGCCTTCACGATTGGTTAAGCATGACGCTTCCTGAATCCGCTCAAGGAAATCGCGTGGTTGTCTCGCCGTCCCCGCGGGTCTATTCACGCCACCTCCGCCGTCGCGCGTCATCGAAAAACCACATCGGGCCCATCGATTGCGGCCCATCGGGTTTGTCTGAATGTTGCTGCATCATCGATTCTTCTGCCCGCACTCCCGCTTCGTCCGGCTGGTGCTCGCCGAGCGTGGCGAGGAGCCGGATCTCGTCGAGGAAAAGCCCTGGGAGCGGCGCGAGGACTTTCTGCGCCTCAATCCCGAGGGCACGACACCCGTGCTGGAGGCGGCGGACAGCCTTGCCGTGACCGGCGCCGAGGGCGCTGCCTTCTGGCTCGACGACACCGACCAAACGCCGCCCGACCGCCGGCTGATGCCCGAGGCGCTGATGCAGCGCGTCGAGGTGCGCCGGCTGATGCGCTGGTTCCACGGCAAGTTCTTCGACGAGGTGTCAGGCCCCTTCGTCGAGGAGAAGATCGACAAGCGCTTCATGCCGTCCGAGGCGGGGGGCGGCGCGCCGAACACATCGATCCTGCGCGCGGCGCGCAGCAATATCCGCTATCACCTCGCCTATCTCGGCTGGCTGGCGGCACGAAACGACTGGCTTGCCGGGCCGCAGATGAGCTACGCGGACCTTGCCGCCGCGGCGCATCTGTCGGTGGTGGACTATCTGGGCGAGGTCCCGTGGAACGACGACGCGGCAGCGAGGGAATGGTACGCGCGGGTGAAATCCCGCCCGTCGTTCCGCGCCCTGCTGACCGACCGGGTGGTCGGCATGCAGCCGAGCGAGACCTACGCCGATCTCGACTTCTGAACGACCCGGCAGCGCTGCGCGAGGCGATCACCGCCGCCGCGCGCGCTCAAGGCTTCGACGCTGTCGGCTTCACGGTGCCCGACGCCATTCCGCTGGCTGCGCCGCGCCTCGCCGAGGCGCTTGCCGCCGGCCGGCACGGCACGATGGCCTGGATGGAAGAGACCGCCGAGCGCCGCGGCCATCCCAACGCCATGTGGGCGGGCGGGCGCTCGGTCATCATGCTCGGCATGAATTACGGACCGGACGAGAACCCCCTCGACGGCCTTGCGGATCGTCTCGGCGGGCTGATCTCGGTCTATGCCCGCGGCGACGACTATCACGAGGTGGTCAAGGCGCGGCTCAAGACCGTCGCCCGCTGGCTGGTCGAGGAAACCGGCTGCGAGCTCAAGGTTTTTGTCGATACCGCGCCACTGATGGAGAAGCCGCTTGCCGCCGCCGCCGGGCTTGGCTGGCAGGGCAAGCACACCAACCTCGTCTCGCGCGAATTCGGCTCGTGGCTGTTCCTCGGCTCGATCATGACGACGCTGGAAATCACGCCGGATGCGGCCGAGCGGGACCATTGCGGCTCGTGCCGCGCCTGCCTCGACATCTGCCCGACAGCGGCCTTCCCGCGCCCCTATGCGCTCGATGCCCGGCGCTGCATCAGCTACCTGACCATCGAGCACAAGGGGCCGATCCCCCGCGAATTCCGCAAGGCCATGGGCAATCGCATCTATGGCTGCGACGACTGCCTCGCCGCCTGCCCGTGGAACAAGTTCGCAAGCGAAGGCCGCGAGATGAAGCTTGCCGCCCGCGAACATCTGAAGCGGCCGGCGCTGGCCGACCTCGCGCGGCTGGACGATGCAGCGTTCCGTGCGCTGTTCACGAAAAGCCCGGTGAAGCGCATCGGGCGCGACCGGTTCCTCCGCAACGTGCTGGTCGCCATCGGCAATAGCGGCGACGGGAGCCTTGCCGAGACTGCCAGCGCGCTTCTGGACGACGCCTCGCCGCAGGTGCGCGGCGCTGCCGTCTGGGCGCTGCGGCAACTCGATCCAGCGCGCGTCGCGGGCGGCCCGCCGCCATCCGAAACAGATCCCGATGTCCTGATGGAATGGACCGCATGACCACCCTTCTCATTTTCGGCCTCGGCTATTCCTCACGCGCCGTCGTCCGAATGGCCGGCGGCCGCTACGATCGGATCGTCGCGACCGTGCGCTCCCCAGAGCGCGCCGCGGCGCTAACCGCCTCCGGGATCGAAGGTCACAGCGTCGAGGTACTGCCTTTCGACGGCACGGCGCTATCGCCGGAACTCGCCGCTGCCATCGGCGCGGCGGACGAGGTGCTGGTCTCGGCGCCGCCGGACGAGACGGGTGATCCCGTGCTGAAGGTCTGCGCCGCCGCCCTCGCCGCCCATCCGCCGAAGGCCGTCGCCTATCTGTCGACCGTGGGCGTCTATGGCGACCATCAGGGCGGCTGGGTAGACGAAACCACAGAGTGCCGGCCCGTGAGCGCGCGAAGCGTTGAGCGGCTGGAGGCGGAGCGGGCATGGTCCGCCTTCGGGAGCGCCAATGGCGTGCCGGTCGCCATCCTGCGGCTCTCCGGCATTTACGGGCCGGGCAGCAATGCCCTCGTCAATGTCGCGCGCGGCACCGCGCGGCGCATCATCAAGCCGGGCCAGGTGTTCAACCGCATCCATGTCGACGATATCGCTCAGGCCGTGCTGGCGAGCTTCGACAAGCGCTATGACGGCGCAGTCAACGTCACCGACGACGAGCCCTCCCCGGCGCAGGATGTGGTGGCCTATGCCGCCGAACTGCTCGGCCTGCCCGTGCCGCCGGATATCCCGTTCGAGGAGAGCGGCCTCACCGAGATGGGCCGCAGCTTCTATGGCGAGTGCAAGAGGGTGCGGAACGAGCGGCTGAAGGGTGAACTGTCCGTTAACCTGCTTCATCCAAATTTCACAGTGGCGCTCCGGGCATTGGCCGCCGGGGGCGACGGCAGGCAGCGGCAGGAGTTCCGTTAAGTCAGCATTCCATTGTTGCAATGCAGCACAACAGAAGCAGCATTGCTGCGTCGCACAAATAACGGAAGCATACCCCTGTCGTTAGCCGCCCACTGATTCCCCGACGGCCGGTGCCGCGGATGACGACCGTCACCCGAGGGGTTTGTCATGATCGCAGTGGGTATCGTGGATCTCGCCATCGTTCTCATCGGTCTCGGCGTCGGCGCGGCTCTCGCGCTGTTCGTCGTCGACACGGCGAAGCAGATGAACCTGCGCACCGACCCATAAGCGGGCCGGACCAGGAATTTACGCGTCGCCGGACACCAGAAGACGGGCCGCGGGGACGCCGAGGACGTCCCACAGTGACTTTCCCGCCGCGCGGCAAACAGGCGCGAGCGTGTATGGCGCATTGATCGTCACGAGGCCGGCGCCCGCGAGGCGCTTTCCGTCGACGGGCCGCCACGTCGCCTCGATGACGAGGCATTTCGGGATCGCGAGATCGGCGATCATCCGGTGGAACCGCTTCACCTCCACGGCATCCTTGACCGGATACCACAGCAGATAGACGCCGGTGGCGAAGCGCCGGTAGCCGCTCGCGAGCGCGTCCACCAGCCGGTCATAGTCGCCGGCCTGCTCGAAGGGCGGGTCGATCAGCACCACGCCGCGCTTCTCCTTGGGCGGCAGGAAGGCCCTGGGCGCAAGCCAGCCGTCGAGTTCGATGACCTTGGCGCGCGCCTCGCGGCCATAGAGGGCGGCGAGCGTGCCGGCATCCTTCGGGTGCAGTTCGCAGAAGGTGAGGCCGTCGGTCGGCCGCGTCATCAGCCGCGCGATCTCCGGGCTGCCCGGATAGTGGCGCAGCCTGCCATCCGCGTTGAGCCGCGCCACGCAGTCGAGATAAGGGTCGACGAGGGCCGCCAGCGGTTCGGGAAGGTCGCGGCCCCACAGGCGGCCGATGCCCTCGACCCACTCGCCGGTGCGCTCGGCGGCATCCGAGGCGAGATCATAAAGACCGATGCCCGCATGGGTATCGATGACGCGGAGCGGCGTCTCCTTCCGCGTCATGTGGCCGAGGATGAAGGCCAGCACAGCGTGCTTGATCACGTCGGCCGGGTTCCCGGCATGGAAGGCGTGGCGATAGTTCATCGCCTGCCTGTCGCCTGCCACAGCCCTTATCGTCAACTGCGAAGCTTGAATCGAACTTTCGATAAAATTGCCACGAGTTTGGCAAAGGGCGATTCAAGCCTTGTGTGCCATATGCGCAATGTCACCGGGCGTAGACCCGGAGTTTGGGGCGCCGCCACGGCGGCGCGTTGGGCATGTTTCGCGGTACGTTCATCGTTCTGGCAGTCTACGCGGTGGGGCACCCCCACTTCGACGGGGCGCGCCCGGCCGTGCTCGACAAGCCGCTGACCGCCTTCCACAAGGACGTGAACTCGGTCGCCCGCGACGGCATGAAGGTGCTCGGCGCCTTCGACGGGGCCCGCCGCTGGGAGTATCTTGCGCCCGTGTCCAACGCGCTCAGCCAGGCCGCGAAGCCGTAAGCGCTCAGGCCTTCGCCGCCACGACGACGAGACCGGGCACCGGACGATCCGCCTCCTTGCGCGTCGAAGCCGCCTCCAGCAGCAGGATGTCGAAACCGGCGGACGCGAGAGCCGCGCGGACCACCGCCTCCGCATGGGCATAGCGCAGGCCCGCCCCCAGCAAGACGCCCTCGCCCGAATGGGTCTCGACCGTGAAGGCGAGAAAGCCTTCGGTGGTCAGCACCCGGGCGCTGTCGCGGACGACGGGAACGAGGTCGGCGACATAGACGAAAACGTCCGCCGCGACGACCAGATCGACACTGCCGGCATCCTGTTGGCCGAGAAAGCCGCCGAGATCGCCGACCGTCAGGTCGCGGTAGATGCCCTTCTGCCGGGCGATATCGATCATGCCCGCGGACAGGTCGACGCCGTCCATGACGCCCGCGCTGGGGGCGAAGCCCTCGCCGCCAAGCCCGGTGCCGCAGCCAAGATCGAGCATCCGATTGAATGCGAACGGGCGCTCGAGACGGGTGCAGGCGCGTTCCACCGCCTCATGCAGGATTTCAGGACCCCGGTAGGCCAGTCCCTCGCGCAGCGCGTTGTCGAACCGGGGCGCGTATTGATCGAACAGCGCCGCGACATAGGCCGGCGTCATGGCCGCCGCCGCGTCGCCCTCGCCCAGCCGCGCCAGCGCCAGGGCCGCACCGAAAGGATCGGCCGGATCATGGGCGAGCGCCTGGCGGAAGGCTGCGACCGCCTCCTGCCGGCGTCCCTGTGCCGCCTCGATCTCGCCCAGCGCGAACCAGGCGGGTGCCCAGCGCGGCGCGATCTCCAGCGTCTGCGCCAGAAGATCGGCGGCAGCGGCGAGATCGCCCTCGGCCTTGGCGAACATCGCATAGTCGTAGCGCCGGTCGGCCAGGAGGTCGCCGGAGGAGCGGGAGGTGGATGAGCGGGACGTGTTGGAGCGCTGCATGCGGCCCAGCCTCTAGCGCAGGGCGGACCAGCGTTCCAGCGCCGTCAGTCGTCGGCGGCGAGCTTGCCGGTCGGCCGCGCCAGCGCATCGAAATGGCCGCGCGCCTGCAACCACCACAGGAGGAACAGGCTCGGAATGGCGGTGAGACAGGACAGGACGAAGAACCAGAACCAGCCGGCCTGCTCGGCAACGAGGCCGGCGGGGGCCGAAATATAGGTGCGCCCGACCGCCGAAAGGGCAGAGAGCAGGGCATATTGCGTCGCCGTGTGCAGCGGCGACTGGCAGAGCGAGGAGAGGTACGCGACGAAGATCACCGTGCCGATGGCGCCGGTGAAGTTCTCGGCAACGATGACCGCCGCCAGCATCGGATAGCTCGCGGGCATCACCGCCTGCACCGCGAAGACGAGGTTCGAGCCCATCTGCAGGAAGGCGGCGAGCCAGAGGCTTGTCTTCAGGTCCAGCCCGCGCGCGACGAAGCCGCCGGCAAAGCCCCCTGCGAGCGTCGCGGCAAGGCCGAGCCCCTTCACGATGGCCGCATACTCCTCACGGGAATACCCCATGCCGCGGATGACGAAGGGGCCGGTCATGGCGCCGACGAAGGCGTCGCACAGCTTGAATAGGATGACGAAGGCGAGCACGGCCAGCGCCATGTCGCGGGTGAGGAACTCGGAGAAGGAGCCGACGGCTGCCTTCAGCACGCGGACCATCGGGTTGTCGGCGGAGTGGGCGGCGACTGCCTCGGCCGAGCGCGCGGGCTCGCGCGCGAAGAGCGTGGTCACCATGCCGACCAGCACAAAGGCCGCCATCACGACATAGCCGAGGGTCCAGGCGGTCGCCTTGTCGAAGCCCTGCACCTTCTCGAAGAACGAGACGATGAACAGCGCACCGGCCGTCGAGACGAGCATGCCGACGCGGTAGGCCGCGACATAGGCGCCGACACCTGCCGCCTGTTCGGAGGTGTCGAGCTTCTCGACGCGGTAGGTGTCGATGACGATGTCCTGCGTGGCGGACGCGATGGCCACCAGAACCGCGCCGACCGCGATCATGAAGGGCGAGATGTCGGGGTTCTGAAACCCGAGGAAGACGATCGCCGCCATCAGGAGGATCTGGCTGAAGATCAGCCAGCCGCGCCGGCGGCCGAACAGGCGGCACAGGACCGGGATGTCGAGCGCGTCGACCACCGGAGCCCAGAGGAACTTGATCGTGTAGGGCGTGCCGACAAGGGCGAAGAAGCCGATGGTCTTCAGGTCGACCGAGCTCTCGGCCATCCAGACCAGCAGCGTCGAACCGGACAATGCCAGCGGCAGGCCGGCGGAGAAGCCGAGAAACAGGACGATGAGGACGTCGCGACGCAGATAGACCGCCGCCGCGTCGCGCCAGCCCCTGCGCACAGGCGGTGCATCGGAAACGGGCACGTCGCCCGCGGCCGTCTTGCCCAGGGTCATGAAAGCCTCCGCGTCGCCTCGCGATGAGGTGACGCCCTTATGGTTAACGAAGCCTGAAGGCCCGGTCACGGCGGCTCGGGACCGCGCAGCCAGCGCCCGCAATGAATCAAGATCGGGCCTGTGATGCATACTTGTGCAGTTTTGCCTGCCTATTTTTTATTCATTCGCTTGGTTGTTCCGCATCGGCTCGTCGGCCGTCCGGCCTGCCCCAAGGGCAACCGCCCCCCGGATTCCGGAGCCGAGTCAACGAATTGCCGGCCGAGCCATGCACTGGCACGCGGGTTGCCATGACTCAGACGCTGTCCGGCGGTGGTTCTGCCTTCCGAGCGCTGACGGCGAACACCAGAAACGGGAACACTCCATGTTGAACCTTAAATCCAAAGTGCTCGGCCTCGCCGCCGGCGCCGTCCTGGCGCTGGGCGGCTTCGCCGTGCCGGCAAAGGCGCAGGAGACGATCAAGGTCGGCATCCTGCATTCGCTCTCCGGCACGATGGCGATCTCGGAAACAACGCTGAAGGACGTCATGCTGATGCTCATCGACGAGCAGAACAAGCGTGGCGGGCTTTTGGGCAAGAAGCTGGAGGCGGTGGTCGTCGACCCGGCCTCGAACTGGCCGCTCTTCGCGGAGAAGGCGCGCGAGTTGATCACGCAGAACCGCGTCGCGGCCACCTTCGGCTGCTGGACCTCGGTGTCGCGCAAGTCGGTGCTGCCGGTCTTCGAGGAGCTGAACTCGATCCTGTTCTATCCCGTGCAGTACGAGGGCGAAGAGTCCTCGCCGAACATCTTCTATACCGGCGCCGCGCCGAACCAGCAGGCGATCCCGGCCGTCGACTACCTGCTCGCCGAGGGCGTGAAGCGCTTCGTGCTGGAAGGCACCGACTACGTCTATCCGCGCACCACCAACAGGATCCTCGAGGCCTACCTGCTCTCCAAGGGCATCAAGCCGGAGGACATCTCGATCAACTACACGCCGTTCGGCCATTCGGACTGGCAGACGCGCGTTGCCGCCATCAAGCGCTTCGGCTCGACCGGCGTGAAGACGGCTGTCGTCTCGACCGTCAACGGCGACGCCAACGTTCCCTTCTACAAGGAGCTCGGCAACCAGGGCGTCAAGGCCACCGACATCCCGGTCGTCGCCTTCTCGGTGGGTGAGGAAGAACTCGCCGGCATCGACACCAAGCCGCTGGTCGGCCACCTCGCCGCCTGGAACTACTTCCAGTCGGTCGACAACCCGGCCAACCGCGACTTCATCGCCCGCTGGCGCGCCTTCAAGAACAACCCCCGCGCCGTCACCAACGACCCGATGGAGGCCCATGTCATCGGCTTCGCCATGTGGGTGAAGGCGGTGGAGGCAGCCGGCACCACCGATTCGGCCGCGGTACGCCGCGCGATGATCGGCATCGCCGTGCCGAACCTCTCCGGCGGCGTCTCGACCATGATGCCCAACCACCACATCACCAAGCCGGTGCTGATCGGCGAGATCCAGGACAATGGCCAGATCTCGACCGTCTGGCAGACGCCCGGAACGGTGGTGGCGCAGGAATGGTCGCCGCATCTGGAAGGCTCGCGCGACCTGATCGCCGACCATCGCGCGCCGATGAACTGCGGCAATTTCAACGTGCGCAGCGGCCGCTGCGGCGGCGCACAGCGCTGATCCTTTCGCCCTGACGACATAGGGGGGCGCGCTTTCGGGCGCGCCCGGCCCTACCCGACCCCGCACTTCCATTCGCCGTGCTTGCGAGAGGGCCGAGCTTGAACGATCCGATCCGACGCCCTCTCATCATTATTGCCGCGCTGATCGCGGCTCTGGCCGGGCTCATCGCGCCCGCCTCCGCGCAGGACAACGCGGCGCTCGTCCAGCGCTTCGCGACCGAGAATTTCGGCGAGATCGCCAATGCGGTGAACGCCCTCGCCTCCTCCGGTTCGGAGCGGGCCAGCCCGGTCATCGAGGCGCTGCGCGACAGCCGCCTCGTCTATCGCCAGGGCGACCGCGCCGTGTTCATCCGGCAGCCAGACGGTTCGTTCGCCGATGCCGCGACGGGATCGGCCGCCGATGCCGGAACCACGCGCCCGGTCAGGCTCAACAACAATGTCCGCCGCGCCATCGACGCCGCCATGGGCGCTCTGACCCTGATGCATCCGGATGCGCGCAGGCGCGCGAGCGCGGCCGAGGCGGTGTTCAAGTCGCGCGACGCCGGAGCGCTCACAGCGCTGACGCAGGCCATCGCTCAGGAGCGCGACGCGCGCGTGAAGCGTCTCATGGAGGAGGCCCGCGCCGCCATCCTCGTCGCCGACACCTCGGCACCGGAGGCGGACCGCATCACGGCGATCGGCGTGATCCAGCGCCGCGGCGATCAGGACGCGCTGGCCATGCTCGGCTCGCTACCGGCCAATACGGCGGCCCCAGTGCGCGAGGCCGCCGAGAGCGCCGCCGCCGGCATCCGCCGCTCGCTGGCCTTCTGGGAGGCCGGGCAGAACGTCTGGTACGGGCTCTCGCTCGGCTCGGTCCTGCTGCTCGCCGCCATCGGCCTCGCCATCACCTTCGGCGTCATGGGCGTGATCAACATGGCGCATGGCGAGATGGTGATGATCGGCGCCTACACGACCTTCGTCGTGCAGCAGGCCATCCGCGCCATCGCGCCCGGCCTGATGGACGCCTCCCTGTTCATCGCGCTGCCGATGGCCTTCCTCGTCGCGGGTGCGATCGGGGTGGCGATCGAGCGCCTCATCATTCGCCATCTCTACGGGCGGGCGCTGGAGACGCTGCTCGCCACATGGGGCGTCAGCCTCGTGCTCCAGCAGGCCGTGCGCTCCTGGTTCGGACCGACCAATCGCGAGGTCACGACCCCCTCGTGGATGTCCGGCTCGTTCGAGATCGGCAATCTCGCGATCACCGCCAACCGCCTCGCCATCATCATCTTCGCCGCGATGGTTTTCGCCGCGCTTCTGCTGTTCCTCAAGCGCACGCCCTTCGGCCTGCAGACGCGGGCGGTGACGCAGAACCGGCGCATGGCCGGCGCCATGGGCATCCGCACCAACTGGGTGGACGCCTTCACCTTCGGCCTCGGATCGGGGATCGCCGGCCTTGCCGGGGTCGCGCTCAGCCAGATCGACAACGTCTCGCCCAACCTCGGCCAGGGCTACATCATCGACAGTTTCATGGTCGTGGTCTTCGGCGGGGTAGGGAATCTCTGGGGCACGCTGGTCGGCGCCATGACGCTCGGCATCGCCAACAAGTTCCTCGAGCCCTATGCGGGCGCGGTGCTCGGCAAGATCCTGCTGCTCGTCTTCATCATCCTGTTCATCCAGAAGCGTCCGCGGGGCCTGTTCGCCCTCAAGGGCCGGGCGGTGGAATGATGCTGACCCGCTTCCTCTTCGAAAAGATCGACCGGGCCGGCTGGATCTTCCTCGTCCTGCTCGGCATCGCCGCCGTGCTGGTGCCGGTGCTGAACCTCGCGGTTCCCGCGACCTCGATCTTCCACGTGTCGAACACGGCGGTAGGCCTCTGGGGCAAGTACATGACCTACGCGCTGCTGGCGCTCGCGGTCGATCTGGTCTGGGGCTATTGCGGCATTCTCTCGCTCGGCCACGGCGCCTTCTTCGCCCTCGGCGGCTATGCCATGGGCATGTATCTGATGCGCCAGATCGGCCCGCGCGGCGTCTATTCGCACCCCTTCCTGCCGGACTTCATGGTGTTCCTGAACTGGAAGGAACTGCCGTTCGCGTGGTGGGGCTTCCAGTCCTTCCCCTATGCCATGCTGATGGTCGGCCTCGTGCCGGGCCTGCTCGCCTTCATCTTCGGCTGGTTCGCCTTCCGCAGCAGAGTCACCGGCGTCTATCTCTCGATCATCACGCAGGCTCTGACCTATGCGCTCATGCTCGCCTTCTTCCGGAACGACATGGGCTTCGGTGGCAATAACGGCCTGACCGACTTCAAGGACATCCTCGGCTTCAACATCCAGTCGCAGACCACCCGCGCAGTGCTGTTCTCGCTGTCGGTGCTGGCGCTGATGACCGGCTATCTCGTCGCCCGCGCCATCGTCACGTCCAAGGCCGGCAAGATCCTCATCGCGGTGAGGGATGCCGAGGCGCGCACGCGCTTCCTCGGCTACCGTGTCGAGAATTACAAGCTGTTCGTCTGGACCGTCTCGGCGGTGATGGCTGGCATTGCCGGGGCGCTCTACGTGCCGCAGGTCGGCATCATCAATCCGAGCGAGTTCTCTCCGGCCAATTCCATCGAGACCATCGTCTGGGTGGCGGTCGGCGGCCGCGGCACGCTGGTCGGCGCAGCGCTCGGCGCGGGCGTCGTCAACTTCGCCAAGAGCTGGTTCACCGGAGCGTTCCCGCAGGGGTGGCTGTTCGCGCTCGGCGGCCTGTTCATCTTCGTGACGCTGTTCCTGCCAAAGGGCATCGTCGGCACGTTCATCGAATGGTGGCGGGCGCGGGCGGCGAGGAGCGAGCCGCCGACGGCCGCCCCGGCCAGCCAGCCGGCGGAATAGAGGCCATCATGCTGATCGACCCCATGGACATGCATGTGCCCACTGACGCGGTGCAGGCCATCGAGCGGCCGCTGGTCGTCACCCAGTCGCTGCTCTATCTCGACGGCGTCTCGGTGAGCTTCGACGGCTTCCGCGCCATCAACAACCTATCGCTGGTCATCGCGCCCGGCGAGATGCGCGCGATCATCGGCCCGAACGGGGCCGGCAAGACCACGATGATGGACATCATCACCGGCAAGACCAAGCCGGATACCGGCGACGTCATCTTCGACGGCCAGATCGACCTGACCCAGCTCGACGAAACGTCAATCGCCAATCTCGGCATCGGCCGCAAATTCCAGAAGCCAACCGTGTTCGAGAGCCACACGGTGGAGGACAATGTCGAGATGGCGGTGAAGGCCGACCGCACGGTGTTCGGCACGCTGTTCTCGCGCCATTCGGCGGAGATCTGGAAGCGGGTGGACGAGATCCTCGGCATCGTGCGCCTCGGCGACCATCGCAAGCGCATGGCCGGCGACCTCTCCCACGGCCAGAAGCAGTGGCTGGAGATCGGCATGCTGCTGGCGCAGGACCCGAAGCTCCTGCTGGTCGACGAGCCTGCCGCCGGCATGACCGATGTCGAGACCGGCGCGACCGCCGACCTCCTGAAGGACATCGCGAGGACCCATTCGGTGGTCGTGGTCGAGCACGACATGGGCTTCATCCGCGAACTCGGCGTGAAGGTGACGTGCCTTCACGAGGGTTCCGTGCTGGCCGAGGGCACGCTCGACAAGGTGAGCTCCGACGAGCGCGTCATTGAAGTCTATCTGGGGCGCTGAGCCATGCTCGAAGTGAAGAACGTCGATCTCCACTACGGCGCGGCACAGGCCCTGCGCGACGTGTCCATCGTGGTCGAACCGGGCAAGGTGACCTGCGTCCTCGGGCGCAACGGCGTGGGCAAGACCTCGCTGATGCGCGCCATTATCGGCCACCAGCCGGTATCGGCCGGCGAGATCATGTGGGAAGGCCGCGACATCACCCGCATGCCGCCTTTCGAGCGGGCGCGCCGCGGCATCGCCTATGTGCCGCAGGGCCGCGAAATCTTCCCGCTGCTGTCGGTGAAGGAAAATCTCGAAACCGGCTTCGCGCCGCTGAAGCGCGCCGACCGCTCGATTCCCGACGACATCTTCTCGCTGTTCCCCGTCCTGAAGGACATGCTGGGACGGCGCGGCGGCGACCTCTCCGGCGGCCAGCAGCAGCAATTGGCCATTGGGCGCGCCCTGACGACGCGCCCGCGGCTGATCGTGCTGGACGAGCCGACGGAGGGCATCCAGCCCTCGATCATCAAGGATATCGGCCGGGCCATCGACTACCTGCGCCGCAAGGGTGACATCGCCATCCTGCTGGTCGAGCAATATCTCGACTTCGCGGAGGAACTCGGCGACCGCTTCTACGTCATGGAACGCGGGCGGATCGTGGTGCAGGGCCTCAAGGGCGAGGTGGACCGCGACGCGCTGCACCGGAGCATGGCGATCTGAGGCCTGCGACTCTTCGTGATCGGGCGCTTTGCCCGATACACCGCGTGCGGCGCATGGGCTATCGTGCCGCAACGGGAGTGCATCGATGGCTGTAGGACCCTTTTCGCGCGGCGTGGTGGCTGCCCCCCACCGGGCGGCGGCGGAGGCAGGACGGCTGATCCTCGCCGAGGGCGGCAATGCCATCGAGGCAATGATCGCAGCGGCAGCGGCAATCGCGGCCGTCTATCCGCACATGACCCATGTCGGCGGTGACGGCTTCTGGCTGATCCGCCAGCCGAACGGCCGCGTCCACGGCATCGAGGCCTGCGGCTTTGCCGGCGAGCGAGCGACGCTGCGCTCCTATCTCGACAAGGGCCACTACGAAATACCGACGCGCGGGCCGCTGGCCGCGCTCACCGTGCCCGGCGCCATCGGCGGCTGGCGGCTCGCCAACGCCATGGCCAAGGCTTCGGGCGGAACGCTGCCGCGCACGGTCATGATGGAGCCGGCGATCAAGGCGGCGCGCGAGGGCTATGTCGTCTCCCGCTCGCAGGCGCGGCTGACCCTCGACAAGCTCTACGAACTGAAGGACTGCCCCGGCTTCGCCGAAACCTTCCTGATGGACGGCAAGCCGCCGGCGGAAGGCGCGTCGATGAAGCAGGCGGTGCTCGCCGACACGCTTGAGCATCTCGCGCGCAACGGCTTCCAGGACACCTATCGCGGCGATGTCTCGCGCGAGTTGGCGAAGGACCTGGAAGACATCGGCTCGCCAGTGACGCGGGCCGACCTGCAGGCCTATTACGCCGTGGAGCGGGAGCCGCTGAAGCTGAGCCATTCGCTCGGCGACATCTTCAACATGCCGCCGCCGACGCAAGGGATCGCCTCGCTGATGATCCTCGGCATCGTCGACCGGCTGGAGGCGATGCATGGCTCCGTCCGCCCGGACAGGGTGGCTTTCGTCCACCGGATAGTCGAGGCGACCAAGCGGGCCTTCATGGTGCGCGATCGCTTCGTCACCGATTTCGACCGGCTGAAGGGCGACCCGCAGGCCTTCCTCACCGACCGCTCGCTGCAGGCAGAAGCGCAGGCCATCGACATGGGCCGCGCCCTGCCCTGGCCGCAGCGCAGCGCGGCGGGCGATACGATCTGGATGGGCGCGGCGGATTCCGACGGCCGCGTCGTCTCCTACATCCAGTCGATCTACTGGGAGTTCGGCTCCGGCTGCGTGTCGAAATCGACCGGCTTCCTGATGCAGAACCGGGGCGCGAGCTTTGCCCTCGACCCGAAGGCGCTGAACCCGCTGGAGCCCGGCCGCCGGCCGTTCCACACGCTCAATCCGGCGCTGGCGGAACTCAAGGACGGCAGCACCTTCGCCTATGGCACGATGGGCGGCGAAGGCCAGCCGCAGACGCAGGCGCAGATCTTCGAACGGCACGTGCGCTATGGCGCACCGCTGGAGGAGGCGCTGGACGCCCCGCGCTGGCTGCTCGGCCGCACCTGGGGCTCGTCGGTCACGGGCCTGCGCTTCGAGGACCGTTTCGACGACCGCCTGATTGCGGAACTCGGCCGCCTCGGCCACCAGACCGAGACGATCCCGGAGGCCTATTCGGACACGATGGGCCATGCCGGGGGCGTGACGCTGCACGCCGACCGGTCGCTCTCCGGTGCACACGACCCGCGCGCCGACGGAGGCGCAGCGGGCCTCTGAGCCCCATCCGGGTACGCCCGGTCAGGACGGCGCGATGCCGAGCTGCCGGGTGGCCGCGATCCAGTCCGGGCCTTCCTCGTCATAGAGCTTCTGCGATTCCGCGCGGCCCATCGCCGCCTCGTCGATGCCGAACGTGTCGAGCATCCTGCGGATCGCCTCGGTCTTGCCGGCCTCGACCATCAGCGCCGAGACCCGGTCGGCGATGGCGTCCGGCAGCGCCGCCGGTCCGAACAGGCCGACCCAGCCCTTCAGCTGCAGCACGCGGATGTTGAGCCCCTGCTCGGAGAAGGTCGGCACGTCCGGCAGCTTACCCATGCGTTTGTCGGTCGGCACCGCGATGGCGCGGCCGACGCCGCTCTGGAGCACGCCGGCCGAGCCGAGATAGCTGCCGATCGCCGCCTGGAGCGCGCCGCCGTTGAAGTCGTTCCACATCGGCGCCTCGCCCCGGTAGTGGACCGGCACGATCTTGCGGTCGAGCATCTTGTTGAACTCGAAGGCGACGGTATGGGGGAACGAGCCGGCGCCATAGGTGCCGAAGCTGATATTGTTGTTCTTCGCATAGTCGAGGAACTGCCGGACATTGGTCACGCCGGTCGAGCGGTGGACGATCAGCGGCAGATGGCCCGCCGGCATCACCGAGACCATCTTGAAGTCCTTGTCCGGATCATATTGCAGATTGCTGATCAGGATGCGGTTGGCGAAGAAGGTGGTCGAGATCGTCAGGATGAAAGTCAGCCCGTCGGGAGCGGCCTGCTTCACCGCCTGCGCGGCGATCCCGCCGCTGGCGCCCGCACGGTTCTCGACCACGACGGTCTGGCCCGTCTGTCTCGATATGTATTCCCCGTAGGCACGGGAGAAGAGGTCGGTCAGTCCGCCGGCGGCCGTGCCGCAGACGATGCGGATGGTGCCGGCGGGCCAGTTGGCCTGCGCCCGCGCGAGATGGGGGGCGGCGAGGACGGATACGGCGGTGCCGGCGATCATCGCGCGGCGGGTCGGCAGAACATTCATGGCGGTTCCCTCGACATTGATGGCTGCGGCGAAGCGGCGGCTCAGCTCGGCGTGATGCCGAGCCTGTTGACGTGGTCGAGCCAGATCGGCCCCTGCGTCTCGTAGATCTGGCGGAAGAAGCGGTGGTCCTGCGCCGTTTCGTCGATGCCGAAAGTGGCGGTGAGCCTCTGGATGCGCTCGGTCTTGCCGGCCTCGACCATGATGTCCGAGATCTGCTGGACCATCTCCGGCGGCATCGAGGCCTTGCCGAAGAACCCGGCCCAGCTCAACAGGTCGAAGACCTTGTCGGAGACGCCCTGCTCGGCATAGGTCGCCACGTCCGGCAGGGTTTTCATTCGCCGGCTGGTCGGCACTGCGACCGCGACCCCCGCGCCGGCGTCGAGCACGCCCTTGCAGGCGGTGTAGCTGCCCATGGCGACCTGGCTGTTGCCCGTGAGCAGGTCCTGCCACATCGGCGCCTCGCCGCGATAGTTGACGATGGTCATGTCCAGGTTGAAGCGGCGGTTCAGCTCTGCGCCGACGATATGGGCGAAGGAGCCCGCCGCATAGGAGCCGAAGCTGACCCGGTTCCTGCGGGCATAGTCGACGAACTCCGCGAGCGTCTTCGCGCCCGTCGACTTGTGGACGACCAGCGGCAGATGGCCCGTCGACATGATGGCGAGGAAGGCGAAATCCTTGTCGGGATCATAGGGCAGGTTCTTGAACATGACCCGGTTGCCGAGCATGGTCGACGAGATGGTGATCATCAGCGTGTGCCCGTCGTCCGGCGCGCCTTTCAGCGCCTGGGCAGCGATGCCGCCGCCCGCGCCGACGCGGTTCTCCACGATCACGGTCTGGCCGCTCTTCTGGGCGATGTAGTCCCCGTAGGTGCGGGCATAGGCATCGGTGATGCCGCCCGCGGGGAAGGCGCACAGAATCCGCAGCGGCTTGTTCGGCCATGGCGATTGCGCCCGCGCGAGATGGGGGGCGGCCATGAGCGAGGCCGCGCCGGCTGCAAGCAGCCGGCGTCTGTCGGTCAGGAAGGTCATAGGCGTTTCCCGGTCTGGAAGTTTTTTTTATCGGGAGCCGCCGGAGTACCGTTTTCCCTGCGCGACCGGAGAATTCCGGCGTCCACCGTCGGCCCGCCAAAAGGCTGTCACGGATGGAAAGAGCCGTCAAACAATGAAAGGCTGTTTCACGAAATGAAATATGCGACAAGCGGTCTCAGCAAACCATCCTAGTCGGCCTTGGCTCCACCGGGCGCCCAGAGCGTCGCGCGAAACTTGTCGGACAGCACCTCGGCGATGCGCTCGGCGGTAGCCTGCAGCGGCTTCAGGAAGGTCTTCTCCGCGTCGCGCAGCGAGATGACGCCGTGGAGCATCATGATGTTGATGCTGGCATAGACCTCGTCGCCCTCGCGCACCGGCACGCCCATGGCCCAGACGCGGCCGTCGAAGACATGCTGGCTATAGGCCTCGTCCATCACCGCATAGCCCTTCTCGCGCACCTCGGCGAGAAGCTGGGCGAGCTTCTTCGGCTGCCGCGCGAGTTCGGTCGATTTGCCGGGAATTGCAGCGAGCGAGGCGATGATCCGTGCCTGCTGCTCCTCCGTGCAATAGGCGAGATAGGCGCGCCCCATCGAGGTGGAGAGTAGCGGGAAGCGGAAGCCCGGCCGGCGCGAGAACAGCATTGAGCCGGGCTCGCGCGTCGTCTGCGCGACGATCATCGCATCGCGGTCGAAGATGGCGATGTCCGAGGGCCAGCCGATCTGCTTGCGGAATTCGTGCATGATCGGCTCGGCGACGCCGCCGATCCACAGGTGCTGGTCGTAGCCGTGCGAAAGCAGCAGGCAGCGGCCGGTGGGCAGGTAGACCGCCCGTTCGGCATCGCGCATGACGTAGCCCTCGTGCTCCAGCGTCTCGAGCATGCGCACGATGGTCGCCTTGTTCAGCCCCGTCGCCTTGTGCAGCGATCCGACTGTGGACTGCCGCTCGGCGTTGAGAACGCGCAGGACCTCAAGTCCGCGCGAGAGTGCGATCACCGGTTCGAATGACGGCATGATAATCTGCCCCTGCCCTTTCCGGCATGATTAGCACCAGCGGCGGCCCTCGCGATATGATCCTGTCGAAGGCTCGCCCTGCGGCCCGGCCCACCGGCAAATGGCCGATGCCACACGCGCTTGACGCATCCAATCCATCGCCGATACATATCATGAAATAGCATTTCATTCAATGAAATAGCTGCCGGCAAGCTGCGCGATGGGAGCGGACGACACCATGGATTTCAGCCTGACGCCCGAGCAGCAGGAACTGCAGCGCATCGCCACCGATTTCGCAAAGCGGGAGCTGACCGGCATCGCCGCCGAGATCGAAGCGTCAGGACAGCCGCTGCCGCATGCCTATCTGAAGAAGCTGGCCGCCATGGGCTATCTCGGCATCAATCTCGACGCCGAATATGGCGGCGTCGGTCTCGGCCATCTCGACGCAGTGCTGGTGCTGGAGGTGGTGGCGCGCGTGTCCCCGGCGGTCGCCTTCCCCATCTTTGAATCCTGCTTCGGCCCGGTACTGGCGATCCAGCATTTCGCCGGCGATGAGCTGAAGCGCCGCGTCATCCCGAAGGTCGTCTCCGGCGACATGATCGTCGCCGTTTCGATGTCAGAGCCCGATGCCGGCAGCGCGCTGACCGACCTCAAGACGCGCGGGCGGATCGAGGGCGACAGCGTCGTCATCGACGGCCAGAAGCGCTGGTGCTCCGGCGCCGGCCATTCGGACGCCTATGTCGTCTATTGCCGCCTGTCCGACGAGCCGGGCGCGAAGGGTATCGGCGCAGTGCTGGTCGAGAAGGACGCACCGGGCCTTTCCTTCGGCGCGCCGGAACAGTTGATGGGCTTCCGCGGCATTCCCAGCGCCGACATGCATTTCGACGGCGTGCGCGTGCCCGTCTCGAACATCATCGTGCCGGCCGGCGGGTTCAAGAAGCTGATGGAGGCCTTCGATCTCGAACGCTGCGGCAACTCCACCATGAGCCTCGCCATCGCCGCGGCGGCGCTGGAGGATGCGCTCGCCTATGTCCAGGAGCGCAAGCAGTTCGGCAAGGCGCTGGTCGATTTCCAGGCCGTGCAGATCAAGCTCGCCGAGATGGCGATGAAGGTGGAGGCCTCGCGCCTCCTGATTCACCGGGCCGTGACGAATGCGGCGGCAGGCCTGCCCTCGATCATCGATTCCTCCGTCGCCAAGTGCTTCGCGAACGAGATGACGCGCGAGGTCTGCGGCGCGGCGATCCAGATCATGGGCGGCTACGGCTATTCCAAGTCGTTCAAGGCGGAGCAGCGCTTCCGCGACTCCTGGGGTTGGGGCATCGCGGGCGGGTCCATCGACATCCAGAAGATCAACATCGCGGCGGCGCTGGTCGGGCGACGATTCGACCAGCGCCGGTGAAGCTCCGTCACGCCGTCCGCGATGCACGATCCTTCTCGTTGGCGCCGCGGATCATCTCGGCCATGGCCGCCCACTGCTCGTCGGTCAGCTTCGACAGATTGTAGAAATTGCCGCCGGTGGCGTTGTAGCGCGCGCCGTCGATGGCGATGGTCTGGCCGGTCAGATATTCGCAGCCATCCGCCATCAGGAAGGTCGCGAGATTCTTCAATTCCTGCATCTCGCCGTTGCGGCCCATCGGGCTGCCCTCGCGGCCCTTGTCCTCGTCCGCGGCGAGGCCGGGGCTGAGCCGCTCCCAGGCGCCCTTGGTCGGGAAGGGACCGGGCGCGATGGCGTTGAGGCGGATGCCGTAGCGGCCCCATTCGGCGGCGAGCGACTGGGTCATGACGTTGATGCCCGCCTTGGACATGGCGGAAGGTACGGTGAAGGGGCCGCCGTTCCAGATCCAGGTCGTCAGGATCGAGATGACGCTCGCCTTGTGGCCACCGGCGATCCAGCGTTTGCCGCAGGCGAGCGTGACGTAGAACGAGCCGTGGAACACGATACCGGCGATGGCGTCGAAGCCGCGCGGCGACAGGTCCTTGGTGGGGCTGATGAAATTGCCCGCCGCGTTGTTGACGAGGCCGGTCAGCGGGCCGGCGGCGAAAATCTCCTCGATCATCTCGTCGACGGCCTGCGAGACGCGGATGTCGACGGAATGGGTGATGACCTTGCCGCCGTGCTTGCCCATCAGCTCGGCCGCGGTCTCGTCCAGCACGCCCTTGCGCCGGCCGCAGATATGAACCGTCGCGCCGAGGCGCAGATAGTCCTCGGCCATCTCCTTGCCGAGGCCGGTGCCGCCGCCGGTCACGAGGATGCGCTTGTCCTTCAGCACGCCGTCCCTGAACATATGCCCTCTCCCTCTGGTTCTTTGTTTTTCTGTGTTGCCCGCGCCGTCTCAGCGGCCGCGGAAGTCCGGCTTGCGCTTGGCCTTGAAGGCCGCGACGCCCTCAGCGAAATCCTCGCTGCCGAAGCAGAGCACCTGCGCCAGACCCTCCTCCTCGAGAAAGGCTTCGAGCGGCAGGTCGTAGGCGCGGCGCAGCAGCCGCTTGGTCATGCCGAGCGACACGGTCGGCCCGGCGGCGAGGCCAGCCGCAACCTGCCGAGCCGTCGCCATCAGATCGGGCGGCTCGACGAGACGCGAGACGAGCCCCATGGCGAAGGCTTCCTCCGCGGACACGTCCCGGTTGGTCAGCAGGATGTCGCTCGCGCGCACATGGCCCACGGCGCGCGTGAGCGTGTAGCCGACGCCGAGATCGGCGGTCGCGCCGAGACCGGGAAAGCCGGCCCTGAACCGCGCGTCGCGGGAGGCGATCACCACGTCGCCGGTCAAAGCCAGCGACAGGCCCGCGCCGGCCGCCGCTCCGTTGATCGCAGTGACGACCGGCTTGCCGGCATTCAGCAGCGGAACGAGCCAGCGGTAGCTGCGCTCCATCCGGTCGCGCACCGAGACGGCGGCCCGGTCGTCCATGGCGCGGATGTCGCCGCCAGCGCAGAAGGCGCGGCCGGTGCCGGTCAGAATGATCGCGCGAACTGCGGGATCGTCGAGCAGGACCGGCAGGTTCGCCTCCAGCCCGGCCTTGATGCCGGAAGAGAGCGCATTCATCGACTGCGGCTCGTTGAGCACGATCTCCGCCACGGCGCCGTCGCGGAGAACCTTCACCGAATCCGTCATGATCGTCTGGTCCATCTGCCCCTGCTCCGCCATTCCATTTCTGAAGCGTCGTTTCATTCCACGCGATCACGGCTTTTCTGGCGAGTCCTTCATTCGGGCGAGTCCGTGAAGGGCGGAACGCCGCACCGAGCCCGCAAAGGGTTGAACGGCCGATGCGATTTCGATCTACTGCGCCGCCAGACGAGACATCGTCGAGCGCGCCGCCAAGAGCGCGACGAAACATCATCCGGGAGGAAACACGCATGCCGAAGACCATCTGGACACCCTCGCGCCGCCGCTTCATCGCCTCGTCCTCGACGCTGGCGCTCGCCGGCCTTGCCGCACCGGGCCTTGCCCAGAGCCGCTTCCCGAACCGCCCGGTGACGCTGATCGTGCCCTGGACCGCCGGCGGCTCGACCGATGCCGGCTTCCGGGCGCTGGCCGAAGCAACGCAGAAGCATCTCGGCGAGCGCATCATCGTGGAGAACAAGCCGGGCGCAGGCGGCACGCTCGGGCCCGCGCAGATGGCCGCGAGCGCCAGGCCCGACGGCTACACGCTGGCGCAGATGCCGATCACCATGTTCCGCCTGCCGCACATGACGCGCGTGGCGTTCAATCCGCTGACCGATTTCAGCTACGTCATCCATGTCGCCGGCTACTGCTTCGGCACGACGGTGCGCGCCGACAGCCCGCACAAGACGATGAAGGACCTCATCGACTTCGCCCGCGCCAATCCCGACAAGGTGACCTACGCCACGCCGGGCGCAGGCACCTCGCTGCACATCACCATGATGGACATTGCCTCGCGACAGAACATCAAGTGGACGCATGTGCCGTTCCGCGGCGCGGCCGAGACCAACGCCGCCGTGCTCGGCGGCCACGTGACGGCGCAGGCCGATTCCAGCGGCTGGGCGCCGCTGGTCAATGCCGGCCAGCTCCGCCTGCTCGCCACCTGGGGCAAGAACCGCACGAAGACCTGGTCGAGCGTGCCGACGCTGCAGGAGAGCGGCATCGACATCGTCGCCAACTCGCCGTTCGGGCTCGCCGGTCCGAAGGGCATGGACCCCGGCATCGTCAAGGTGCTGCACGATGCCTTCAAGAAGGGCATCGAGGAGCCCGACCACATGCGCGTCATGGACCAGCTCGACCAGGAGGTCGACTACATGGACACCGCGACCTACGAGGCCTTCATCAAGAAGATGTACGAGGACATGCGCGAACAGGTCGAGCGCCTCAACCTGCGCCGCAGTTAGGCGCCGGCCGCGCCATGCGCATTCCCGATCTCGTGGGCGCCGCTGCCGTGGCAGGCCTCGGCATCTTCCTCGTGCGCGAGGGCGGCGTCCTCGGGTTCGGCGATCCGACCGAGCCCGGCTCCGGCTTCATGTTCTGGTGGATCGGGGTCGCGATGCTGGTGGCGGCAGCGGCGCTCGCCGGTTTCGCGCTTGCGGGCGCACCCGCGAGCGGGTCGGACCTCCAGCCGAACGGGCGCCTGTCTCTCGCGCTTGCCTGCATCGGCGCACTGGCGATCTATGCCATCGCACTCGAGCCGGTCGGCTTCATTCCGACATCGGCGGTGATGCTCACCGGGCTGTTCATCTTCGTCGGCAGCTACCGGCCGCCGCTGGCGGCGGCACTTGGCATCGGCGGCGCATTCGCGAGCTGGTTCCTGTTCGTCAAGCTCCTGTCGAGCAACCTGCCGGCCGGGCTGCTCGCCGGCACGATGCTGGGGAACTGAGCCATGGATATCCTCGGCCAGCTCGGCAACGGCTTCCTCATCGCGCTCTCGCTCGACAACCTGTTCTATTGCTTTGCCGGCGTGTTTATCGGCACGCTGGTCGGCGTGCTGCCCGGCATCGGCCCGATCGCCGCCATGTCGCTGCTGCTGCCGGCGACCTTCGCGATTCCGCCGACCGGCGCGGTCATCATGCTCGCCGGCATCTATTACGGCTCCATGTATGGCGGCTCGACCACGGCGATCCTCGTCCGTATCCCGGGCGAAGCCGCATCCGTCGTCACCTGTCTCGACGGCCACGAAATGGCGAAGCAGGGCCGCGCGGGCGCAGCGCTCTTCGTCGCCGCCATCGGCTCGTTCTTTGCCGGCACGGTGGCACTGATCGGCCTCATGCTGCTCGCGCCGGTGATGATCGCCGCCGCGCTCGCCTTCGGGCCGGCGGAATATTGCGCGCTGATGCTGCTCGGCCTCTGCCTGATCGCCTATCTCTCGCAAGCCTCGGTGCTGAAATCGCTGATCATGGCCGGCCTCGGCCTTGTGCTCGGCCTGATCGGCATCGATTCCATCAACGCCCTGCCGCGCCTCACCTTCGACCGGCTGGAACTGCTCGACGGCATCGGCCTCGTGCCGGTGGTGATGGGCCTTTTCGGCATAGCGGAGATCCTGAAAAACCTCGAACAGGGCACCGACCGCACCGTCGTCACCGCGAAGATATCGCGGCTCTGGCTGACGGCCGCCGACTGGGCGGCGAGCCGCTGGGCCATCGTGCGCGGCACACTGCTCGGCTTCGCCCTCGGCATCCTGCCGGGCGGCGGCGCGGTGATCTCCTCCTTCGTCTCCTATGCGCTGGAGCGGCGCATCTCGAAGACGCCGGAGCGCTTCGGCAAGGGCGCCATCGAGGGCGTCGCGGGACCGGAGGCCGCCAACAACGCCGCAGCCGGCTCGGCCTTCATTCCGCTGATGACGCTGGGTATCCCGCCGAATGCGGTGCTGGCCCTGCTGCTCGGGGCACTGATCATCCACAACGTGCCGGTCGGCCCGACCATGATCACCCAGCGTCCCGACCTGTTCTGGGGCGTGGTCGCGTCGATGTATGTCGGCAACGTCATGCTGCTGGTGCTCAACCTGCCGCTGATCGGCCTGTGGATCCGCTGTCTGTCCGTGCCCTACGGCATCCTGTTTCCGATGATCCTGCTGCTCTGCTGCATCGGGGTCTATGCGTCCTCGGGCCAGATCTTCGACCTCTACGTGATGATCTCGTTCGGCGTGTTCGGCTGGATGGTGGCGCGCTGGGGCTACGAGCCAGCGCCGCTGGTCCTCGGTTTCGTGCTGGGGCCGATGTTCGAGAACAACCTGCGCAAGGCACTGATCCTGTCGCGCGGAAGCTGGATGACCTTCATCGAGCGGCCGATCTCGGCGGTGTTCGTCGTCGCCTCGGCGCTGATCCTCGCAACCGCCCTGATTCCCTGGATCAATGCGAAGCGCAAGGAAATGGCGACCGAGGAATGACCCGGCCGCGACACGGAGCGATGCCATGTCCAATGTCCTGACGCTCGACGCCATGGCCCGGCGGGTGAAGCCGGGCATGAAGCTCGCCCTGCCGGTCGACTATAGCGGGGTCGCCATGGCCATGACGCGACCGCTGATCGCGCATGGCGCGGGGCGGCTGCACGTCGTCTGCCTGCCGGTCGGCGGCATGCAGCCGGACATGCTGATCGGAGCCGGGCTGGTCGAGACCATCGAGACGAGCGCCATGACGCTCGGCGAAGCGGGCGGCGCGCCCTGCTTCATGCGCGCCGTGACGGAAGGCGCGATCCGCGTCCTCGATTCCACCTGCCCCGCTGTCCATGCCGGCTTCCTCGCGGCGCAGAAGGGCGTGCCCTTCGCGACGCTTCGCGGCCTCATCGGCACCGACATCCTCGCCAACCGGCCGGATTGGAAGGTGATCGACAACCCGTTCTCCGATACGCCCGACCCGATCGTCGCCATTCCCGCGATCCGGCCGGATGTTTCGATCTTCCACGCTCCCCTCGCCGACCGCGACGGCAATGTCTGGATCGGCCGGCGGCGCGAACTCGCCTCGCTCGCCTATGCGTCGGAACAGACCCTGGTGACGGTCGAGCGGATCGTCGACGACAGCCTGCTCGCCGACGAGCGGATGGCGGCCGGTGTCCTGCCGGCCCTCTACGTGGAAGCCATCGCGCTCGCGCCGCGCGGAGCGCAGCCGCTCGGCCTCTGGGGCGAATACCCGGCCGACATGGCGGAGGTGACGCGCTATGCGCGCGCCGCGCGGACGGCCGAGGGTTTCCGCGCCTATCTCGACGGCGCCGACCACGCGCTGGACGCTGTTCGATGACCATGGTGCTGCCGCGCGAGCGGCTGATCGTCGCCATTGCCAGCCTGCTCGACGGCGTGCGCCATGTCGCGGTCGGCGCCTCCTCGCCGATCCCGGCCGCGGGCGCCATGCTGCGCCGGGCGCTGGCGGAAGCGGCCGACGCGCCGCGCGTACGTATCTCGATCCTTGGCTCGGTGGCGCACAACTTCTTCACCAATGGCGGGGTGGAGCTGTTCGACTGCGCCGGGCAGGGCCGCATCGACGCCTTCTTTCTCGGCGGCGGCCAGATCGACGGCGAGGCCAACATCAATCTCGTCGGCGCTGGCGACTATCCCCAGGCCAGGGTGCGCTGGCCGGGCTCCTTCGGCTCGGCCTATCTCTATTTCGTCGTGCCGCGGGTCATCCTGTTCCGCGAGGAACATTCGCCGCGCGTCTTCGTCGAGAAGGTCGATTTCGTCTCGGCTCCGGGCACCAGCCCCGAAGGCGTGCACCGCACCGGGGGTCCCCATGCGCTGCTCACCGGCATGGGGCAATTCTCGTTCGACCGTGCGAAACGGAGGTTCAGGCTGACCAGCGCCCATCCCGGCCATACACTGGAAAACATCAAGGCGGCGACGGGCTTTGATTTCGATCACGACGCGGTCGCGGCCACGACGCCCGATCCCGACGCGCGCGTTCTGGCGCTGCTGCGCGGCCGGGTGCTGGACGAACTCGCCGAGACCTATCCGGAATTCGCGCGCGGGCTTCAGGCCGAACTCGCGGCCTGAACTTCAATCCACCGCCGACAGCGGCCGCGCGACCTCTTCCAGCGGCTTGCGCTCGGCGGCAACGCCGTAGCGCCACATGACCACGGCCGCGATCAGCATAAGCACGGCGCCGAATATGTAGCCGCCGAACAGCGACCAGCGCGACCCGCTCTCGATGAGCTGGCCGAAGGCCCAGGGCCCGATGACGCCGCCAATGCCCGTGCCGATGGCGTAGAAGAAAGCGATGGCGAGCGCGCGGAGCTCCAGCGGGAAGGTTTCGCTGACTGTCAGGTAGGCCGAACTCGCCGCGGCGGAGGCGAAGAAGAAGATCACCATCCAGGCGATGGTCTGGGTCTGCGCGGTGAGCAGTCCTTGCGCGAACAGCCAGCCCGAGCCGGCGAGCAGGAGGCCCGACATCGTGTAGGTGAAGGCGATCATGGGACGGCGGCCGAGCGTGTCGAAGAAGCGGCCGAGCAGGATGGGGCCGAGTACGTTGCCGAGTGCGAAGGGCAGGATGTACCAGCCGACGTGATTGGCCTGGATGCCGTAGAAGTCGGTCAGAACCAGCGCATAGGTGAAGAAGATCGCGTTGTAGAAGAAGGCCTGCGCCGCCATCAGCGTGAAGCCGACCGCCGTGCGCCCGCGATGGCGGCGGAACAGCGTCTCGGCGACTTCCGAGAAGGGTGTCGAGACGCGCGCGACGAGACGCACCTTCGGCAGCGGCGTATCCGGGATGACGTGCCCCTCCGCGCGGATGCGCTTCTCGATGCCGGCGACGATGGCCTCGGCCTCGGCGATGCGGCCGTGGGTCATCAGCCAGCGTGGACTCTCCGGCAGCCACATGCGCATGAAGAAGATGAACAGCGCCAGCATCGCGCCGATCAGGAAGGCGAGCCGCCAGCCGTGATCGGGTGCGAACCAGGCGGGGTCCAGGAGGATGATCGCGCCGAATGCGCCGAGCGCCGCGCCGATCCAGAAGGAGCCGTTGATGACGAGATCAGTCCATCCGCGCACCCGCGCTGGGATGAGCTCCTGGATGGTCGAGTTAATCGCGGCATATTCGCCGCCGATGCCGGCCCCGGTGAGGAAGCGGAAGAGCATGAAGCTCCAGAGATTCCACGAGAAGGCGGTGGCGGCGGTCGCGATGAGATAAGCGGTGAGCGTGATGAAGAAGAGCTTCTTGCGCCCGAGCCTGTCGGTGAGCCAGCCGAAGAACAGCGCGCCGAGCACTGCGCCGGCGAGATAGGCGCTGCCGGCAAGGCCGACATCGGCATTGGAGAACTGGAGCGTCGGGCTCGCCTTCAGCGCTCCCGCGACGGTGCCCGCGAGCGTCACCTCCAGCCCGTCGAGAATCCAGGTGATGCCGAGGGCCGCGACCACCAGCGTGTGGAATCGTGCCCAGGGCAGCCGATCGAGCCGCGCGGGGATGTCGGTCTCGATGACGGCGCCATTGCCTGCCGGCTTCGCCTTGGTGGTCATTTCGCCTTGGTGGTCATGGACAACTCCTGACGGGCGACAACGCGCGGAGAGGGCAAAGGTTCGCCGGATCAGGGCCTGCCATGCACGCCCGTCACAGCCCCTCCTCGAATTCCTTGACGCGCTGGCGCTTCCGCAGGCGCGAGGCGTCGAGCAGGATCTGGCCGGCCCAGCGATAGACGTTCCGCTCGCGCACCTGCGCGCGCATGAGGCGCATCCGCTCCCGCTGCTCGTCCTCCGGCATGACGAGCGCCCGGCCGATGGCCTCCGCCATGCCCTGCACGTCGTAAGGGTTGATGATCAGCGCCTCGCCGAGTTCGCTCGACGCCCCGGCGAAGCGGGAGAGCACCAGCGCCCCCTGCTCGTCGTCGCGGGCCGCGACGAATTCCTTGGCGACGAGGTTCATGCCATCGTGCAGGGACGAGACGACGCAGAGGTCCGCGGCGCGGAACAACTCGTAGACCTCGTCCGGCTCGTGGTGGCGGATCACCAGCAGGATCGGCTTGTAGCCGTCCGATCCGTGCCGCTCGTTGATCTCGTCGGTGAGGCGCAGGGCCTCCTTCTGGAGATTGGTGTAGCTCGGCAGCTTGGAGCGCGTCGGCGCGACGATCTGGATGAAGCTGAACCGCCCCTTCCATTCCGGCTGGCGTGTCAGCAGTTCGTCGATGGCCATGAGGCGGTCGAGAATGCCCTTGGTGTAGTCGAAGCGCTCGATGCCGACGCCGATCTTCATGTCCTCGGGCAGGCCGAAACGCTCGCGCACGGCACGCCGGCACTCTGGGACGGGCTGCTGGGACAGCAGCGCCGCGGGCGGCCATTCGATCGAGATCGGATAGGGCCGCACCATGGTCTCCTCGCCACCGAAGACGACCGAGCGGTGCTCGCGGTCGATGCGGCTTTCCATGAAGCGGTCGACGGTCTCGAAGAAATTGTTGCAATAGGCCTGGGTGTGGAAGCCGAGCACGGTCGAACCGAGCAGGCCGGCAATGATCTCCTCCTTCCACGGGCAGATGCCGAAGGCCTCCGCATTCGGCCAGGGAATGTGCCAGAAGGTCAGGATGGTCGCCTTCGGAAGCTGCGCCCGGATCATCCGCGGCAGCAGTGCGAAGTGATAGTCCTGCACCATGATGACCGGGTCCGGCCGCGTCGCCTCCTTGACGATGGCGTCGGCGAAACGCTGGTTGATGGCGACATATTGCTGCCAGTCGCTCTCGCGGAAGATCGGCCGGACATAGGCGAGGTGGCAGAGCGGCCAGAGCCCCTCGTTGGAGAGCCCGTAATAGTAGCCCTCCTGCTCGTCGTCGGTGATCCAGATGCGGCGCAGCCGGTAGGCGGGCTTCGCCGGCGGCACCAGCACGTGGTCGCCGGCGTCGACCGTGTCGCGGTCCGCCGAGCCCGAGCCGTGGGCGACCCAGGTGCCGCCACAGGCGCGCATCACCGGTTCCAGCGCCGAGACGAGGCCGCTGGCGGGCCGCTGCACCACCACGCGGCCGTCGGCGTGGTTGTGGATATAGGGCTCCCGGTTCGAGACGACGAAGACCTCGGCGTCAGGCAGCTCGTTTTCGAGCAGGTCCTGCAGGGTCGAGGGCGACCATTCGAGCGGCGCGCCGTCCTCCTGGCGGATCTTCTCGCGGAAATCGCGCAGCAGGCCGCGGATCTCGCGGCTCTCCTCCTTCAGCACCGGGTCCATGACGCCGCGCTGCGGCTGGCCCGTCCGCATGTCCTGGATGGTCGCCAGCACGCCGGCCATGTAGCGCCGCTGCATCAGGCCGAGGATCAGCGAGGCGAGCGTTCCCATCAGCAGGAGCAGCGCGATGCCGACGACGACCATGTACCAGCGCGCCTCGACCACCCGGTCGGAGACGAAGCCGAGTTCGTGGAGGATGACGAGGCTGCCCGTCGTCGCGCCTCCGTTCAGCGGAAAGATGCCGACCAGAACGCGCTCGCCGCCGATGCGCGTGCGCTCGAAACGCGCCGACTGCACGACCGGGGTGCCGCTCGCGATGATCGGGTGGCATTGCACGTCGCGCGGCATGCGGCGGGTCGCAACCGTGATCTGGCCGGAGGCGTCGCACAGACCGAGCGCGAGGATGCGCTCGTCGCTGGTCAGCCGCTCGAATAGCGGCCGCAGCTCCTGCGAGGGGCTCGTGACCTCGCGCTCGATCCGGTCGCGGATCGAGTTGAACACCAGCTCCGAACGCAGCTCCACGTCGCGGCGCGACCACTGCTCGATGAGCGAGGTGGACAGGGGCACCAGCGCGACGACGAGGCCGACGAGGGCGAAGGCGAAAAAGGCCAGCAGCAGCAGGCCGCGGGACACATTACTCATGAACTGTGCCGGGCCGGCGCTTCGCGTCCATGCGCTCGCGACGAACCCGCTCCTGTTTGCCGGGGCCCGCATCGTGCGCAGGTTGCCGGTCGCAATCGCTTCGCGTTCGGGGGCCGCATCTCCCATCAATGCACCCAGTCGCGCGACAGCCGCATCGCCGTGACGATGACGCCGACCATCGAATAGGTCTGGGGGAAGTTGCCCCACAGCGCGCCGTTGGCCGGGTCGATGTCCTCCGACATGAGGCCGACATGGTTGCGGCGGGCAAGCAGGCCCTCGAAGATTTCGCGCGCCTCCTCGACGCGGCCGATGGCGTAGAGCGCATCGGCCAGCCAGAAGGTGCAGATGTTGAAGGAGGTCGACGGCGTGCCGAAATCGTCCTTCTCGTCATAGCGCAGCAGGAAGCCGGCGCGCGTCAGCCGCTTCTGCAATTTGTCGACGGTGGAGACGAAGCGCGGATCGGTCGCCTCGACCACGCCGAGCTCGTGCAGCAGCAGCGTGCTGGCGTCCGCCCCCGCGCCGTCGAAGCTCGCGGCGAAGAAGCCTTCCCGCTCGTTCCAGGCGCGCGTCAGGATCGCCTCGCGGATGCGCTCGGCATGGGCGCGCCAGTAGCCCACGCGCTCGTCGAGATGCAGCGTCTCGGCGATGCGCGCGAGGCGGTCGCAGGCAGCGAAGCACATGGCGGCCGAATGCGTGTGGATCGACTGGCGGCCACGATATTCCCAGATGCCTGCATCGGGCTCGAAAGCCTTGGCCGCGGCCGTCTCGCCGAGCGGCTCAAGCTCGCGGAACAGCGCGACGCCGCCGAGCTTCGGCAGGCGATGGTCGAAGAACATCTGGGAGGCGGCGAGGATCATGCTGCCGGTGACGTCGTGCTGCACCTGGTCGGCGGCGGCATTGCCGATCCGAACCGGCCCGTCGCCACCGAAGCCGGTCAGCGATTCCGAAATCCGCTCCTCGAGCGAATCCTCCGGCACGATCGCGTAGACGGGCTTGAGGTTCGGCCCCTTCTCGGTGGCGATAACGGTGCGCATGTAGTCGAGGAAGCGCTCCATGGTGAGCGTCGCGCCGAGCTTGTTCAGCGCGTGGACGGTGAAATAGGCGTCGCGCAGCCAGCAGAACCGGTAGTCCCAGTTGCGGCCCGTGCCAGGCGCCTCGGGGATCGAGGTGGTCAGCGCCGCGACGATGGCGCCGGTCTCCTCAGACGAGCAGAGCTTCAGCGTGATGGCGGCGCGGATCACCGCCTCCTGCCATTCATAGGGCACCGAGAGGTAGCGGACCCAGTCGAGCCAGTACTGGCGGGTGGAGCGCAGGAACGTGCCCCAGACGCCGTCGATGGAGTTCGGGAAGGTCTCGTCGGCATGGATGATCAGGGTCATCGGCCGGGTCACCACGAAGCGCGCTTCGCTCGACAGATAGGCGACCGGCACGTCCGACGTCAGGCGCACCGAGCCCGCATCCGAGACGTAGCGGATATGGTTCGAGCCGGGGATCGGCGTGCCGTCATAGCGGCCATAGGCCATGGTCGGCCGCATGCGGACGCGCACCATGGGATTTCCCGCGACCGGCTCGATGCGCCGCATGATCATCGGGGGACGGAAAACGCGGTCGTACTGCTTGAAGCGCGGCGCGAAATCGATGACGCGCACCGCCGATCCGTCGGCGGCCGTCAGCACCGTCGTCAGGATCGCGGTGTTGCGCTCATAGGCCTGCTCGCTCGCGACGAGGCCCTCCAGCTCGATGGCCATGAAACCGCGCTGCGGGTCCGCGCCGCCGATCAGCGACGAGAACAGCGGATCGCCATCGATGCGCGGCCAGCACGTCCAGACGATGCGCGCCTGCTTGTCGATGAGCGCCGCGACCGCGCTGTTGCCGATCACCGCCATTTCCGGGGGCGCGGGCCTGTCCGCATGCACTTCCATCAAGCCATCCTCCCCGCCAAAGTGGCAAACCAGGCCCTCACCTCGCGGGCATGGGCGAAGGGCTCGTCGCCCCTGTTGAAATGTTCGCCGGCGACGCGCAGGCCATAGCCGCCCGCCTCGCGCGCGACCGCGAAGGCATCCTCGTCGGCGCGGTCGTCGCCGATCATGATCGGCCGCCGGCCGGCAAAGGGCGTGCGCTGCATGAATTCGAGCAGCGCCGTGCCCTTGGACTGGCCACGCGGCATGACCTCGATCACGGCGCGCCCCTCCTTGATCTGATAGTCGAGCCGGAGCGTTGCGATCAGATCGAGGAGCCCGACCTTGAGGCGGCCATGGGCCGCGGGCGCCTGCCGGTAATGGACCGCGATGATGGCCCCCTTGTTCTCCAGCCTCAACCCCGGATCGGCCGTGACGATCTTGACGACGCCCTCGACCAGTTCGCGCGGCGCATCGCCGGCGCGCGGCTGCTGTCCGGCGGCCGGGGCGAAAGTGAACTCGATGCCATGCAGGCCGGAGGCGTCGAGCCCCTTGCCGAGAAAGCGGCCAACCTCGGCCAGCGTGCGGCCGGTGACGATGGCGAGCGCACCGCCGAGCAGGGCCCTGACCCTGCGGATATCGGTCCTTAGGTGGCGCGGCACGACGACATCCTCGGGCCGGCCGGCAATGTCGACCAGCGTGCCGTCGAAATCGGTGAAAATGGCGAAGCCTTCGGGATTCCGTGCGACATCGAGGGCGAGGGAGGCCACCATTTCCCGCTCGCTCGCGGCCGGGCTCCCTTCCAATGGCGGTTCGCTGTTCCTGGAATCGGTATCGGTCTTGGACTTGGTCAGCATCGGTTCGATCCGTTCATCGTCCGGCAGGTGCTCCTGCCCGACCTCGTGTCCCGATGCGGTATGCGTGCCGAACCCGGCCTCTGAAGCGACCCCATGGCAACGGTAACGCGCCACTCCCGCATCGGTTCCGCCGGCTGCTGCAAACAAGCCCGGGAACGCCTGGCGCCAAGCCGCGTTCCCCTCCCGGTCGGAAGCTGGGGAGTATCATGGCAAGGCAAGCGGCGAAACAGAAGCCTCAGCGACGGAGCGAAGGATTGATCGGCCACGGCATCGAGCAGCTGCCCTCGGTGACGGTGAGCAGCTACAATCTCGAACTGCGCGACAAGGAGGGTTTCGTCGGCGACCGCGCCTCGAAATCGGCCTTCACCGACACGCTCGAGGAGTGGCGCAAGCGCCTCGCCAAGCTCGATGCCGACCCGCTGGGCGATGTCGCGACCGAGGATCTCGGCAAGAAGCAGCTCGACCAGCTCATGGCCGGCAAGGATGCCGAGGCAGCAGCGCTGATCCACGGCGCCATCGAGGAGTTCGCGGCGGCGCTCGCAGGCGTCATCCGCCGCTATCGCCGCACCAAGGCCTGGAAGAACGTCGAGCGCATCGCCGCAGGCGGCGGGTTCCGGGAGAGCCGGGTGGGAGAGCTGGCGATCGCGCGCGCGGGCGCGCTCCTGAAGTCGGAGGGCGTCGAGATCGACATCCAGCCGATCCGCAATCACCCCGACGAGGCCGGCCTGATCGGGTCGGCGCATCTGATGCCCGCCTGGATGCTGGCGGGCCACGACGCGATCCTCGCCGTCGATATCGGCGGGTCCAACATCCGCGCCGGCGTCGTCCGGCTCGGCATCAAGAAGAACCCCGACCTCTCCAAGGCGGAAGTCTGGAAGTCGGAACTCTGGCGGCACGCGGACGAGGCGCCCTCGCGCACCGATGCCATGGACCGGCTGATCGAAATGCTCGAAGCCCTGATCCGCAAGGCGGAGAAGGAAGAGTTCACGCTCGCACCGGTGATCGGCATCGGGTGCCCAGGCCTCATCCGCGAGGACGGCTCGATCGCGCGCGGCGGCCAGAACCTGCCTGGCGGCAATTGGGAGAGCGAGCACTTCAACCTGCCGGAACGCCTCGCCAAGGCGATTCCCGAGATCGGCGGCCACGAAACGCTCGTCGTCATGCACAATGATGCGGTCGTGCAGGGGCTCAGCGAGGTGCCCTTCATGCAGGACGTGAAGGAATGGGGCGTGGTGACCATCGGCACCGGGCTTGGCAATGCCTCGTTCCGCAACCGGTCGGCGGACTGAGGCGGTGCGCTCTGGCCGAATGGCCGGTGGACGGGCGGCACTCCCGCGCGCCACCATGGCGGCACATTCGCAACCCGACCGACAGCGGCAAGAACCAGCACGCCATGGACCAGCAGACACCCTCGCCCGCGCCGGGCGCCGACACGCTCGCCTTCGACCGCCTGATGACGGCGCGCCATTCATGCCGCGCCTTCCTGCCCGAACCGCTGCCGCGCGAGACGATCGAGGCGATCCTGAGGATCGCGCAGAAGACCGCCTCCTGGAACAATACGCAGCCCTGGCAGGTGACGATCGCCAGCGGCGCGGCGCGTGACCGATTCCGCACGCTGGTCACCGATCTTGCGCGCGCCAATGCCGAGCCGACCTCCGATTTCGCCTTCCCGCGGGAATATCGCGGCGCGCTGCTGGACCGGCGGCGTGCCTGCGGTTTCCAGCTCTACGACGCGGTGGGCGTCGTGCGCGGCGACAAGGCCGCCTATGCGCGCCAGAGCCTGCGCAATTTCGAGCTGTTCGACGCGCCGCATGTTGCCATCGTCACTACGGACGAAGCGCTGGGCGCTTACGGCGCGGTGGATTGCGGCGCCTATGTCACGAATTTCATGACGGTCGCCCAGTCATTCGGCGTCGCGACCATCGCGCAGGCGGCGCTGGCGGTCCATTCCGCAGCGATCCGGTCGCATTTCGGCATGGGTGAGGACCGCCGCGTCGTCTGCGGCATTTCCTTCGGGCTCGCCGATACGGCCCATCCCGTGAATGCATACCGCACCGTGCGCGCCGGGCTCGACGAGGTCGTGACCTGGGTGGAATAGGCGGAAGTTCGCATGTCCGACGAAGCCAAGCGCATCGCCGTCTATGTCGATGCCGACGCCTGCCCGGTGAAGGACGAGATCTACCGCGTCGCCCAGCGCTACCGGCTCCACGTCTTCGTCGTCGCCAATGCGCCGATCGCCGTGCCGCGCGAGCCGTGGATCGAGCGCATCGTGGTCAGCGAGGGCCCTGATATCGCCGATGGCTGGATCGCTGAACGCGCCGTGCGCGGCGATATCGTCGTCACCGCCGACATTCCGCTCGCCGACCGGGCGGTGAAAGCCGGCGCCACGGTGCTTGCCCCCAACGGGCGGCTGTTCGACGCGGGATCGATCGGCATGGCGCTCGCAACCCGCAACCTGATGGACGATATCCGCTCGGCGGGCGGCACGACGCGCGGGCCGCCGGCTTTCTCGGCCCGCGACCGCTCGGCCTTCCTGTCGGCCATGGACCTCGCCGTGGTGAGACTTCGGCGCGACGGCTTCCTCGCCGGCTGAAATCCGAGCCGGGCGGGTCTGGACGTAGCCGCCGGAATTCGCGACGGTCGCGCTCGCAGACCGTTGCGAGGGCGATGATGACGAAGACAAGCAGCCCGCAGGCCGAGGATGCACCCCGCCTGATCGACGCCAAGATCGCGGAACTCGGCGACTGGCGCCGCGAGATGCTCGCGCACGTGCGCGCGCTCATCCGCGAGGCCGACCCGGACGTGGTCGAGGAACTGAAATGGCGCGGCGTGCCGGTCTGGTCCCATGCCGGGATCATCTGCACCGGCGAGACCTACAAGGCGGTGGTGAAGCTGACCTTCGCCAAGGGCGCCTCGCTGGCCGACCCTTCAGGCCTCTTCAACGCCAGCCTCGACGGTAATGTGCGGCGCGCCATCGACCTGCGCGAGGGCGACGCGATCAACGAGGCCGCGCTCAAGGCGCTGATCCGCGCGGCCGTCGCGCTGAACACGTCGTCACGCAAGAAATGATCGAATGAACTGATCTGGAGCGGGTGAAGGGAATCGAACCCTCGTATGCAGCTTGGGAAGCTGCCGTTCTACCATTGAACTACACCCGCATCGGCGCGGACCATAGCCAAGGCGAGGGTGGCAGCGCAAGGCACGCCACCGCGAAGCCGCAGAAGCATGGAGAACGGCCCGCGGCGGCGCCCGCGGGCCGTCCCATGAGGGCGGCCATGAGGAGCATGGGGGACAGGCCGCCCCGCGCCCGGCGGCGCCGCCCTTTTGGGGGCGGTCGCCGTGTTCCGGGCGGTGTGATGACCGGGCCGGCGGAGAGCCTTCCCGATCCAGCACGCCCTCGTCCCGTCCGGGGACAGCGGCGCGCCTTCACCAAAGGCATCGCAAGCGAGGGGCCTGAACGCGGGTTTCGTGCGGACTGGACGAGTCTTGCTTGCGGAGGCGGTGAAGGAACCGTAAACGCGCCCGGTGTCCCAGCTTTCCCTGCCCATCGATGCGGCACTGCCGGCCCTGAAGGCCGCCCTTGCGGCGGGGTCCCGCGCCGTCCTCGTCGCGCCGCCCGGCGCCGGCAAGTCGACCCGCGTACCGCTCGTCCTGATGGAAGAATCCTGGACCGGGACGGGCAAGATCCTCGTGCTGGAGCCGCGCCGCATCGCGGCACGCGCGGTGGCCGACCGCATGGCGAAGACGCTTGGCGAGGAGGTCGGCGGGCGCGTCGGCCTGCGCGTGCGGTTCGGCTCGAAGGTCTCAGCCCGAACGCGTGTGGAGGTGGTCACCGAGGGCATTTTCACGCGCATGATCCTCGACGATCCCGCGCTGACCGGCGTTTCCGCCGTGCTGTTCGACGAGTTTCACGAGCGCAGCCTCGGCGCCGATCTCGGGCTCGCCTTCGCGCTGGACGCGCAGGCGGGCCTGCGCGAGGACCTGCGCATCCTCGTCATGTCCGCGACGCTCGACGGCGCGCGGGTGGCGCGCCTGCTCGGCGGCTGCCCCGTGGTGGAAAGCGAGGGCCGCGCCTTCCCCGTGACGACGCGCCATGTCGGCCGCGACCCGAATGCAAGGATCGAGGACGAGATGGCGCGCGCGGTGCGGCGAGCCCTTGCCGAAGAGGCGGGTTCGGCCCTCGTCTTCCTGCCGGGCGCAGCGGAAATCAGGCGGACCGCCGACCTGCTCGCGGCGACGGTGAAGGACCCGGCCGTCGATATCGTCCAGCTTTTCGGCGCGCTCGACCGCGCAGAACAGGACCGCGCCATCGAGCCGGCACCGCCCGGCCGCCGCAAGGTGGTGCTCGCGACGTCGATCGCCGAGACGTCGCTAACCATCGAGGGCGTCCGTGTCGTAGTCGATTCCGGTCTCGCCCGCGTGCCGCGCTTCGAGCCCGATCTCGGCCTGACGCGACTGGAGACGGTACGTGTGTCGCGCGCGGCAGCCGACCAGCGGCGCGGGCGCGCCGGCCGCACGGAACCCGGCATCTGCTACCGGCTGTGGGAAGAGGCGCAGGAGGGCGCGTTTCCGGCTTATGCGACACCGGAAATCCTTGCCGCCGATCTTTCCTCGCTGCTGCTCGACTGCGCGGCCTGGAGCGTGACCGATCCGGCCTCGCTCGCCTTCCTCGATCCGCCGCCGAGGCCGGCGACGGCGGAGGCGCGCGCGCTGCTGGAAAGCCTCGGCGCGCTGGAGGGCGACGGCCGCATTACCGAGGAAGGCAAGCGCCTGAGGGCGCTGCCGCTCGCGCCGCGCCTCGCGCGCATGGTCGTCGACGGGGCACGCCGAGGCGAGGGACGGCTGGCGGCCGAACTGGCGCTGCTCGTCTCGGAGCGCGGCCTCGGCGGCGACGATATCCATCTCGGCCACCGGCTGGACCGACTGCGCGACGACCGCTCCCGCCGGGCCGAGGACGCACGACGCATGGCCGCCGGCTGGCTGCGCGATGTCGAGACCGCCCCGGAGATCGGCTCGGGATACGAGCGCGCGGGCGCGGTGCTGGCGCTGGCCTTTCCCGACCGGATCGCGCGGGCGCGCGGCAAGGATGGCGATTTCGTCCTCGCCAACGGCCGGGGCGGATCGGTGGACCCGGCATCGCCGCTGGCGCGCGAAGCCTTCCTGGCGGTCGCGGAAATCGGCGGCGTCGCGGCCCGCGCGCGCATCCTCTCGGCAGCCCCGATCAGCCTCGCCGAGATCGAGGCGGATTTCGCCGACCGAATCGAGACGCGCGAGGAGGTGATTTTCGACAAAGCGGCCGCCGCCCTGCGTGCGCGCCGTTCGCGCCGCATCGGCGCGGTCAGCCTCGGCGAGCAGACGCTGGCCGTGCCGGCGAACGAGGCGAGTGCGAAGGCTCTCGCGGAGGGGATAGCCGGCCTCGGCATAGGCCGCCTGCCCTGGTCGAAGGCACAGCTAGCCCTGCGCCACCGCATCGCGTTCTTGCGCCGGGTAGACGAGAGTTTCCCGGACTTGTCGGACGAGACGCTGGCGCAAGGCACCGCCGACTGGCTCGCGCCGCATCTCGTCGGCAAGGCGGCACTGTCTCAGGTCGGCGCGGACGATCTCGGCAATGCGCTCGACCAGCTCGTGCCGTGGGACGTGAAGCGGCGCGTCGAGGCCGATCTGCCGAGCCATTTCGATGCGCCGTCGGGCCAACGCCATGCCATCGACTACGAGGGCGAGGAACCGGTCCTCTCCATCCGTGTGCAGGAACTGTTCGGGCTCGGCGTGCATCCGAGCGTCGCGCGCGGCAAGATTCCGCTGGTGGTGGAACTGCTCTCGCCGGCTCACCGCCCCGTGCAGATCACGCGCGACCTGCCCGGCTTCTGGAAGGGCTCATGGCAGGCGGTAAAATCCGACATGAAAGGCCGCTATCCGCGCCACCCCTGGCCGGACGACCCGGCGGCCGCCGCGGCAACGCACAGGGCGAAGCCGCGGGGCACCTGACAAGGCGAGCCCGTCAGTTGAAGAAGGGCGAGGTCGAACCGTAGGAGCTCGGCACCTGCTGGCGGTCGATCAGCATGCGATCACGCGCGGACAGGCCATAGTGGCGCGGCGGGCCATAGGAATAGCGCTCGGCGTAGTAGGGCTCGCCATACCAGCGGCGGCGGCGAACGACCCGGTGACGCCGATGACGGCGGCGCCATTGCATCTCACGCGCCTCGGCGGGAGCGGCGATTACGGCAATCCCGGCGGCGGCGAGAACCAAGGCCAGAATGCCGCGTCTTGCGATCCGGTCGGTCATGGCGGTCTCCTGTCTCGATGAAAACGAACTGATGGTAAGAAACGCGCGAAAGAATGGCGGCGTTCCCGCGACGCTGCGCGCGCGGCTCCTTGCATTCGCCGGCCCGCTCGCGGACAAATCCCCTCCCGGAGGATGCCATGCCAGAGACTATCAGCCGTTCCGTCGAGATCATCGAGGTCGCTCCGCGCGACGGCCTGCAGAACGAGAAGACGCTTGTCTCGACCGAGGACAAGATTTCGCTCGTGGAACGGTCCTTCGCGGCCGGCTTCCGGCATGTGGAAGCCGTCTCCTTCGCCAATCCGAAGCGCGTGCCGCAGATGGCCGATGCGGAGGCGGTGATGGCCGGACTGTCGGGGCGCTATGCCGACCGCAACCTGATCGGGCTTGCGCTCAACGCGCGCGGCGCGGACCGTGCGGTGGCCGCGAAATGCACGCAGATCAATTACGCAGTCTCGGCGTCGGAGGGTTTCGCGAACCGCAACCAGAACGCCTCCGCCGCCGATCTCATCAACGCGACAAAGGATGTCGCGGCCATCGCCCGCGCGGCCGGCATCCCCATGTCCATCTCGATCACCACCTGCTTCGGCTGCCCGTTCGACGGCGAGGTGCCGGTGGAGCGGGTCATGGAGGTCGTCGAGGCGCTGCTGCCCTACGATCCCTTCGATATCGGCTTCGCTGACACGATCGGCTGCGGCGTGCCCTCGCAGGTGACGGAGATGCTGGCGCGCGCGAAGAAGCTGTCGTCCACGGTGAAGTGGCGCGCCCATTTCCACGACACGCGCAATACCGGCATCGCCAATGCCATCGCAGCGGTGGAAGCGGGCGTCGACTTCCTCGACGCCTCGACCGGCGGGGTCGGCGGCTGCCCCTTCGCGCCTGCCGCCACAGGCAATGTCGCGACCGAGGACCTCGTCTATGCGTTCAACCGCATGGGCATCGAAACCGGGCTCGACATCGACACGGTCATCGACACCGCGCGCTGGCTTGCCGGTGTGCTCGGCAAGCCCGTCCCCTCGGCGCTGCTGCGCGCGGGCGTGTTCCCGGCCCGCGCGGCGTGAGGCGCTAGCGGCTACCCAGCGCCCGCGCCTTCGCCTGATCCCACCACCAGACGGTCGGGAAGGCAGCGGCGCCGTAATAGGGCATGGTCTCGGGCCGCGAATAGCGGTTCCAGCGTGCCGTGCGCTGCTCGTCCAGATACCAGGTCGGGATCATGTAGTGGTTGGCGAGCAGCACGCGGTCCATGGCGCGCGTTGCTGCCACCAGCTCGGCGCGATCCTTCGCGTAAATGATCTTCTCGACGATGGCGTCGACGGCCGGGTTCTTGATACCCGCATGGTTGTAGGAACCCGGCCGGTCGGCGGCGGCGGTGCCGAAGAAGTCGCGCTGCTCATTGCCGGGCGACAGCGACTGCGGATAGGAGCCGAAGATCGCCTCGAAGTTCCGCTCGCGGATGCGGTTCACATATTGCGATGAATCGACCACGCGCAGCTGCATATCGACACCCAGCCGCTCCAGCGCGGCCTTGAAGGCGAGCGCATGGCGCTCGAAGGTCGGGCCGTTGAGCAGAAGCTCGATGCGCAGCGGGTCGCCCGTCCGGGCGTTCACCATGCGCCGGTTCCGCACGGCGTATCCCGCCTCCTGCATCAGGCGCAGGGCCTCTCGAAGGTTGCTGCGCTGATTGTCCGACGATCCGCCGGCTGGCAGCGACGGCGCGGCCGTGAAAATCTCCGCCGGCACCTTGTCGCGAACGGTTTCGAGGAGGGCGAGTTCGCGCCCCTCGGGCAGGCCCGTCGCAGCAAGCTCGGTCGCGACGAAAAAGCTGGTCGTGCGCTTGTAGGCGCCGAACATCAGGTTGGCATTCATCGTGTCGAAGTCGAACATGGCGATCAGCGCGCGGCGCACGCGCATGTCCTGAAACTTCGGCAGGCGCAGATTGAGGATGATCGCCTGCATCTGCGTGGATGCGCGCTCGGAGAACTCCTCGCGGATGACGCGGCCGTCCTTGACGGCCGGGAAATCGTATTGCGTCGCCCAGACGCGCGCCGAAATCTCGGTGCGGAAATCGATCTGGTCGGCCTTGAACGCCTCCAGCTCCACGGTCCCGTCGCGGAAGAACTCATAGCGCAGCTCGTCGATATTGTGCTTGCCGACATAAATCGGCAGGTCCTTCGCCCACCAGTCCGGCACGCGCTCGAAGGCCAGCGAGCGGCCGGCCTCGAAACCCTTGATCCGATAGGGGCCGGAGCCGAGCGGCGGCTCCAGCGTGGTCTGCGAGATGTCGCGGCGGCGGCCCTGCGCGTCCGTGCCCTCCCACCAGTGTTTCGGCAGGATCGAGAGCTGGCCGACGATCTGCGGCTTTTCGCGGTTGCCGGGCGCGTCGAAGGTGAAGGTCACCTCACGCTCGGCGGTCTTCTCCACCTTCACGACGTTGCGATAATAGAAGCCCCGGCGCGGATCGAGCTTCTTCACCTGCTCCATGGTCCAGATTACGTCCTCGGGCGCGATCGGCTGGCCGTCGTGCCAGCGCGCGGCCGGGTTGATGCGGTAGGTGACGGACGAAAAGTCCGCGGGGTGGCGCACCGCATCGGCGATGGCGCCGTAGGCAGTGGAAATCTCGTCCAGCGCATCCTCGAACAGCGGCATGTAGAGATGCGCGGTGATCGGTGCGGCCGAGCCGCGCGGAATGACCGTATTGAAACTGTCGAACGAGCCCTCGACGGAATCGCGCACGAGGCCGCCTTTCGGCGCAGCCGTGTTGACGTAGTCCGTATGTTTGAAGCCGGGCGGGTATTTGATCTCCCCGGTGAGGCTCAGCGCGTGCAGCCAGGGCGGCGTCTCCTGCGCCAATGCCGGCAGGCCCAATGCTGCGGCCGCGAGCGGGGCGAGAACGACCGATCGGCGGTCGAGGGCGAAGGCAGGCGCCGCGGTTGCGGCCTTCATCTTGGCATCTGTCATGACATGGCTTTCATTGGGCTGCGCTGCCATCATAGGACGCAGAATGGCAGCGGGAAGGCAGCGCCTGCGACAGGCCGTCCGCTTGTGCCCGCGCGAGGCGCATCCCAGCTATGGCGGTGGGAGACTATCCATGATCCAACTGCGCTGGCTCGTTCTCGGCCTGATCGCGCTGCCGTTCCTCGAATTCGCGACCTTCTTCTGGGTGGCGGGCCGCATCGGCTTTCTCGGCGCGCTGCTCGGGGTGATCGCGACATCATTCCTCGGCATCATGATCCTCAAGGGCGGGGCGCGGCTGCTGTTCTCGCAGATGGCGCGCGGCGGTGTCGTGCTGATGACGGGCAATGCCGCCAAGGGCAGCATGCTCACGGCCTTTGCCGGCCTTCTCTTCGCCATTCCGGGCTATGTCACCGACATCATCGCGGTTCTCCTGCTGCTGCCGGCGCTGAAAAGCCTCCTGTCCGGCGGGGGCGCGCTGCAGACCGCGTCGGCCCGGCGTCCCACGCCTCCCGGCGTGGTCGATCTCGACCCGGACGACTGGCGCGAGGAGCAGCGCCGGCCACCGCAGGACCCGCGGCTGGGGCCGCGCTGACGTCTCAGCCCTTCTTCTTCGCGGCGAAGAAAGCCGCGATGGCCGCCTGCGGTTCGCCGGTCCTGTAGGCATCCGACAGGGCATCGATGCCGGCGTAAATGCCCTCCTCGACCGAGACGCGCTCCCAGCGGCCGATCAGCGCCTTCTGCGCCCGTACGGCCTTGGGCGTGCCCTTGGCGATGCCGGCGAGCCAATGGTCGACGGCGGCGTCCAGGCCGCCGGCCGGCGCGATCTTCTGGACGAAGCCCATCGCAAGAGCCTCGTCGGCCGAATAGAGTTGGCCGGTGAGCAGCATCTCGCGCGTCCGGCCCCAGCCGATCAGACCGGGCAGCAGCGCCGCCTCGATCACCGAGGGGATGCCCATATGGACCTCCGGCATGCCGAAGGCCGCCGTCCCGGCTGCAACGCGCATGTCGCAGCAGGCCGCAATCTCCAGTCCACCGCCGAGGCAGAAACCGTTGATACGGCCGATCACTGGCACCGGACACGCGCGCACGGCCGCGCAGGCCTGGTGCAGGCGGGTGATGAACAGCCGGGACGAATCCGTGCAGAAGGCGCCGAGTTCGTTGAGGTCTGCGCCGCCGATGAAGGCTTTCTCGCCAGCGCCGGTCAGCACGACGGCCCGTAGCGCGGCGTCCTCGGACAGGCGCGCGAAGGTCGTCGCCAGTTCCACCAGCAGCGGCGTCGAGAGGCAGTTGAGCCGGCGCTGGTTGTCGATGGCGACCTCCGCAACCCGGATGCCCGCCCGCTCGCCAACCTCGACCCTGATGCCTGCCTCGACCATCGCCGCCCTCCCCGTTCATGCCGCCGAACCTTGGCGGAACCGACCTCAATGCTTCAAGCCGGCCGAGCGGCCGCTCGCCCAGTCCTTGCCCCTGCCGGTCCCTCGTGGTAGCTGGCGCGCCACATCGTCGCGCCTTGCGGACCCGCACAGCGCTCTTCACTTTGCCGCCAAGCCTGCGAACGGAGCCATAGAAGCATGACCACCAACGGCGAACCCGCGCTCGACGCAGCCCCGCAGCTCAACGTCCTTGCCCAGTATGTGCGCGACCTCTCGTTCGAGAACCGCAACGCCCCGCGCTCGCTGATGCCGCAGAACGACCAGCCGGCGATCAACATCCAGATCAACGTCAACGCCAATCCGATGAGCGCCGAGGAGTTCCAGGTGGAGCTCACCATCGAGGGCGACGCCAAGACCAAGGAAATGACGCTCTTCAAGTTCGAGCTCGTTTTCGGCGGCATCTTCCGCATTGCCGGCGTTCCCGAGGACTCGGTCCATCCGATGGTGCTGATCGAGTGCCCGCGCCTGCTGTTCCCCTTCGCGCGCCAGATCATCGCCAATGCCACGCGCGACGGCGGCTTCCCGCCGCTCTATCTCGACCCGATCGACTTCGTCGCGCTCTACCGCCAGCGCATGGCGCAGAATCCGACGGAGGGCGGCCCGGCCCTCACGCAGTGAGCGGCTTCGCCCCGATCCATTTCGCCTCGAACCATGCGGAAAGCCGGGCCCAGCGCCCGGCTTTTTCGTGGGGAGCACCATGATCGCCGACCGCGCCGCCTTCGTCCGGACCCATACGCGGCTGATGCCGGTGCCGCATGCGCCGGAGATCGTGCTCCACCTCGCGGACGAAGCCACCGCGCTCTGGGAGAAGACCGAGGAGGAACTCGGCACGATCGGCCTGCCGCCGCCGTTCTGGGCCTTCGCCTGGGCCGGCGGGCAGGCGCTGGCGCGCTACGTGCTCGACAATCCCGCCATCGTGCGCGGCAGGCGCGTGCTCGATGTCGCGACCGGCTCGGGGCTCGTCGCCATCGCGGCGGCCAAGGCCGGGGCGGCCGAGGTGACCGGCATCGACATCGACGCCTTCGCCGAGGTGGCGGTGGAGCTGAACGCTGCCGCGAACGATGTCGCGGTGGCGGCACGCACCGGCGACCCGTCCGGCACGGATGACGGCTGGGACGTGATCCTCGCGGGGGACATCTGCTACCAGCGCGACATGACCGAGGCGATGATGGCCTGGCTCGGCCCGATCGCCGCAGAGGGCCGTCCGGTGCTGATCGGCGATCCCGGCCGCACCTACCTGCCCAGGGAGCGGCTGACGAGGCTCGCCGAATACGAGGTGCCGGTGACGCGGGCGCTCGAGGATCTGGAGATCAAGCGCACCGCGGTCTGGCGGCTGCGAGAAAGCACTTAGCCGGCTGCTCGCAATTGTTTGATAGTTCCACGAAAAATGCGGGGATGCGCCATACTGTCGCCGTCTCCATCTCTATCCTTGCCGCATGGTCCGGTTTGCCTTGGGAGGATAGCGATGCAACTCACTGCCGAAGTTCGTCCGACAGCCTTCAAGGCCCGCCCGTTCAAGGTCGTCTTCAAGCATGACGACGTAGTCGTCGGCGAATGGCCCGCAGCGTCGATCAAGGCGGCCGAGGAGCGCATCGCCGAGACGCTGTGCGCACTGAACTGGAAGGAATGCGGCGAGAGGGCATGGCGCCGGCCGGCCTGATATCGCCCGGAAGCAACTGAAACAGCTCATCGCGCCGAGGATCGTCGGCGCGAAACCGCGGTGTTCGACACAGGGGCCAACGACAACGCCCCTTTCGACGAGACCGCCATGCGCTTTTCCCCGTCCCGATCGCTGTCTTCCTCGCAGCTCTCCCGCCGCAATATCGCACTCGCCTTTGCCAGCCTGTCGCTGGCGGCGCTCGGCCCCGCGCGTGCGTCCGGCGCCGCCGCAATCGGCTCCGACCTCGTGCGCGTGCGCGCCAAGGTCAATGCCTATGCCGACCTGCTCAATCTCGCCGGGCAGATGCGGTCGATGTGGCAGCGCTACACCCGCCTCGTAAATCCGGACCGCGGGCCAACCGGCAACGAGGCCAGCATCAACGGCCTGCACGAGCCGCGCGACCTCTCGCGCGAGCTGTCGGCCGCCCGCGCCGAGACCAGCCAGAGCCCCGCGCTCGCCGACTGCGATCCCGCCATGGCAGCGGTCATCCGCCTGCACGGCGAGATGGCGCCGCTGGTGGCGGAAGCTGCTGCCTACTACGCCTCCGGCCAGCACAGGCAGGATGGCGGCGAGAAGGCCCGCGACTATCACGCCCGCTTGCGCAAGACGGTCCCGGCCTTCATCACCGCCTGCCGCGAGGCGCAGACCGCGCTCGAACCCGTCCGCGAAGTTGTCGAGCAGGCGGAGCTTGCGGGTTTCCAGCGCAATGCCGGCCGCGATGGCCGCTGGACCATCCGCCGCACCACGATCGAGGCGCGCAGGGTCATGGCAGTTTTCCCGCGCGCAGGCGGCGTTATCGAGCTTGAACGGCTCGACGCGGCGATGAACGCCTATGAGACCGTGCTCGGCGAGACAGAGACCTTCGCCGCCGCCAATCCGCAGGCGATGATCGGCTTCGAGCGCTCGGCGCGGAACTATCTCGCCGCCATGCGACAGGCGCGGACGCGCATCAGCGCCTTCCCGGCCGAACCCAAGCGCTGGGCGCCGGAGATCGCCGACGTGGACACGCCCTATCAGGGCCTCCTGACCTTCGCCGACATGGTGCTGCGCAATCTGGGTTGAGCCCGCCCCAGCATTGACGCGCCCGCCGCGGCGATGACAGACAGGGCCATGCAGCACAGTCGGGCCGTGACAGCGTGACCGAGGCGACATCCGCAGTTCCCGAACCGGAACCGCGCGGGAGCATCGGCGCACGCCTCGCCGTGATCTGGCGCGACGCCGTCGCGCGGCCGGTGCGCGCGCTGAAGGCGGCCTACCTACCGCTGCTGATGGTCTATTTCGCCTATGGCGCGCTCGGCATCATCGATGTCGCCCGCGACATGTGGATCAAGGAGAGCCTGTCGCTCTCGCCGGCCGAACTCGCGGGGATCGGCGTCTGGCTGAGCCTGCCGTGGACCATCAAAATGGTCTTCGGCCAGCTCGTCGATTCCGTGCCGCTGTTCGGCTCGCAGCGGCGCGCCTACGTGCTGATCGGCGCTACCTTCACGGCCTTGGGCATGGTGACACTCGCCGGCGCCGCTGGCGGCTGGCTGGCCGCGCTGAAGCCCGACCAGACCTATGTGCTGGGAGCCCTGCTGATCGTGCTCGGCGCGGTCATCCAGGATGTGGTGGCGGACGCCATGTCCTCGGAGGTGGTCGAGCGGGTCGATGCAGCGGGCAATCCGCGGCCGGACGGCGACATCCGTGCCGATCTCGGCATGGTTCAGGTGCTCGGCCGCCTCGCGCTCGGCATCGGCGTCCTGTCGGTCGCGGGCCTTTCGGGGTTCCTGGCCCAGCACTTCACCCGCGAGCAGGTCTTTCTCGTCGGGCTCGTCATTCCGCTGATCTCGGTGACCGGCATCCTGCTCTATCGCGACGAGACGGCGGAGCGCCGCCCGCTCGACTGGCGAATTCTCGGCGGTGGCATCGGCTTCGGCGCCTTCGTCGTCGTAGTCGCACTCGGCGGCGTGCCCTATGCGCAGGAGGTGGTGTTTGCCGGCTCCATGGCCGTGGTCGTGACGATGCTGCATCTCGTCACCCGCGACATCGACCCGAAGACGCGCCGCTCCATCCTCTTCGCCTCGGTGATCATCTTCGCGTTTCGGGCGACGCCGGGCGTCGGCGACGGCTATTTCTGGTGGTCGCTGGACGTGCTGAAGTTCGACGAGGCGTTCTATGGCGTACTGCGCCAGACCGGTGCGATCATCGCCATCGCCGCCATGTGGCTGTTCTCGAAGCAGCTCACCGAATATTCCGTGCCGACGGTGCTGTTCTGGATCGCGGTGGCGGGCACGATCCTGTCGCTGCCCAATATCGGCCTGTTCTACGGTCTCGCAGGCTGGACGGAGGCCAATCTCGGCTTCGGCGCACGCACCATCGCGATGGTGGATGCAGCGACGTCCTCACCCTTCGTGCAGCTCTCGATGATCCCGCTGCTGACGCTCGTCGCCTATTACGCGCCGGAGGGCCGGCGCGCGACATGGTTCGCCCTGATGGCCTCGCTGATGAACCTCGCGCTGGTCGCGGGGCAGCTCCAGACCAAATATCTGAACCAGGTCTTCACGGTCGGCCGCGGCGTGTACGCCGAACTCGGCCCCCTCCTGATCACCGCGACGACCATCGGATTTGTCGTGCCCGTCGCGGTGATCCTGATGCTGCGGAAGCGGGTGTAGGGCTCACTTCACCCGGTTGTATTCGGCGGTCATGAACTGGGTCATGCTGCCGTCCGGATTCTGGACGCGCGAGTGGAAGAGATGCTTGTCGGCGTCGACGATCTCCACCACGTCGTGATAGGTCGCCATCGTGCCGTCGCCGGAGAAGCTCGGGCCGGTGGACTTCAAGGTCAGCACCTTGCCCGCGGCATCGAGTTCGCCCTCGTAGACCCACAGCATCGGCATCATCGAGCCGACCCACGAACCGACATAGCGGCCCTTGGCCGGATCGTAGCCGATGGTCAGGCGCGTGGTGGCCGGACCGCCGCCGGGCATCTCGCCCTGGCCCTCACCGACGATCCAGAAGCCGCCAAGCGAGGAATAGGTCTGGGTGCCGCTCGACTTCATTTTCTGGTCCGGCTGGTCGGGCGGGCCGTCGCATTCGGCCGTGTAGCTCCAGTTGCCGAGAAGCTGCTGCAGCCAACCATGTTCCTTCTGCGGTTCACCAAACATCGTGTCCTCCTTTTTTCACACGTCCTTGGATATCAATCTCAGGCGGCGGCGCGCCGCTGACCGGTGGCCGGCGTTCCGCCCTCGACCTCGGCCTTCAGCTTGGCGAGCCCTGTTTCGAATTCGCGGCCGATCATCCGGTCGCAGTTCATGAGCGTGTCCATGATCTTGCCGATGAAGGGCTGAGGACCGAACATCGCCCAGGTCACGCGGGTTCCGGCGCCGTCGGGCTTCATGGTGAATTCGGCCGTGTTGCGCGCCTTGAACGGCCTGAGGAAGTCAAGCTGGATGACGACACGCTCGGGCGCCGCCGATTCCAGGATTTCCATACGGCCCGCGCCGATATTGCGATTGCCGTCCCAGGCATAGACGGCGCCCGTGCCGGCCTCGGCGCCCGACAGGGTGCGGGTCATGCCGGGGTCCTTGTTCTCCCAGGGCGACCAGTCCGGCCAGCGCCGGAAATCATTGATCATCGAATGGACGCGATCGGCCGGTGCGTCGACCAGGATCGAGCGCTCGATCCGGAAGGCGTTCGGCTTCATCGCGACGATGACCAGAAACACTGCGACGGCAGCCAGAACGGCGAGCAGAACATAGGTCATGGCAGGTCCTCCGCTTCAGGATTTGAAAGGAATGAGCGCCCTCAGGCGCGGCTCGCGCAGCCACAGACCGCCCCAGGCGATGACACCGAGATAGAGGCCGAACAGCAGATGGCTGAACAGCGGATTGTCGATCCGCATGTGGGTCGCCATCGCCCCACCGAGATAGCCGGTGAGCAGGATCGCGCCGAGCACCGAAGTGCGCGGCACCGCATAGAGGATCGTGCAGCCGAGCGTCAGCACGCCGAGAATGCGCGCCTTGACCGGATCGGCCGGCCAGCCGAGCTCGACCATGGTGTCGAGCACGATCTGGATCGGCACCACCTTGATGGCCCCGTCGACAACCAGGAACAGGATCAGGATGCCGCTCAGCACCCAGCCCGTCCGGCTGGCGGCGCGGGATGGCGCCGCCGCGTGCATTGGCATTGTCATGGTCATTGCGAAAGCTCCGGAAGCCTGTCGGTCAGCTCTTGGCGGGCAGCGTGTGGGAGAAGCTCCAGGAATGGCCGAAGGGGTCGTTCACCTGAGCGTAGCGATCGCCCCAGAACGCATCATTCGGCGCGACCACCTCGACTGCGCCGGCCGCGATGGCGCGGGCATACCAGGCGTCGCAGTCATCGACGGTGAGATGCATGGTCACCGACACGCCGCCGATCTTGGGGGGCGGCGCGAAACGGCCGGCAGGGCTCTGGAATTCCGGGAAATCGTCATGGAGGAAGACGTGGCCGCCATTGATGACGAGAGCCGCATGCAGCAGCCGCTTGCCGTCCTCGGCCGGCACGCGCGCCATCTCGGTCGCGCCCAGTGCCTTGGCGTAGAAGTCGATCGCGGCGGCGGCGCCGTCGACGTTGAGATGCGGAATGATCGGGCTCGTGGTCATCGGACTGTCTCCTTCTCGGGAATGGGAAGTTCAGGGCGTGGCGGGTGAAAAGCTGCCTGCCTCGGGGCGGCGATGCAGGCGCAGCGGACGGACCGGCTCGCGAGCGATGATGCCGCGCGCTTCCAGATCGAGCTGGATGGCTTTGGCCCACCAGCCGGCCTTCACGCCGTCGGGGAAGAGGTCGGCCGGCAGAAGCGGGATCAGCCGGCGCTCGGCCTCGGCAATGGTGAGACCGGGCGAGGCTTCGGGCAGCACGCTGAGATAGGCACGGCGCACCTCCGTGACGCGGCGGGCGTCGAGCCGCTGCACGCTGCCGGGGTGATTGACGTTCAGCACGCCGATCCTGTCGTCGGTTCGATCATGCGCCATGGTCCGTCCTCCCGGTTCCGGTCGCGTCATCAGCGGCGGGCTCGCCGCCATCGGGTTCGTCCTCGATGCTCGCCAGGTAGTCGGCAAGCCGGTCGAGCTTGGCCTCCCACATCACGCGGTAGCGCTCGAGCCATTCGGCGGCCTCGCGCATGGGCGCAGCCTCCAGCCGGCACGGCCGCCACTGCGCCTCCCTGCTACGCGTGATGAGGCCGGCATGTTCCAGCACCTTCAGATGTTTGGAGACCGCCGGCAGGCTCATTGCAAAGGGCTTCGCCAGCTCCGTCACCGAGGTCTCGCCTTCAGCCAGCCGGGCGAGGATCGCCCGCCGGGTCGGATCGGCAAGCGCCTGAAGGGTCGTGCTGAGCGGGTCCAGAGCCATAGTGAACCATCTGGTTATTTAACTTATTGGTTTAGTACTGCACCCGAAGCCGGTGGTCAAGCCCTCAGTTCGCTGCCGCGTGCCATCGCGAGGTGGAAAGCCGTGGCCGTGGCACAAGGATCGCCCCGCCGGTTCAAACGGCGCCCGGCCACGGCGGCGATCGCGCCGGCGCGAAAGCAGTTCGGGTGCGGGCGATCCTGATCCGATCCAGCCCTCACAGCCGTTTTCCAAACGTCACAGATTCGGCTATAGTCTGCGCTTGCGGCGCCTTCGTGCGCCTGAAGCCAAGAGGATCGGACCCCTGTCCACCACAACCCTGCCGGGGCGCAAGGCCAAGGCCGCGCCCGCCGGGACGCCTCCCGCCAGCCCCGCGGCCGCGGACGTCCTGAAACTCGTCCTCGCGACCCTTGAAGAGAACAAGGCCGAGGAAGTCCAGACCATAGACCTCGCCGGAAAGACCTCGATCGCCGATGCCATGGTGGTGTCGTCGGGCCGGTCGAACCGTCACGTCAATGCACTTGCCGATTATGTCGTGCAGGCGCTGAAGGCGGCCGGCCTCAAGGACGTGCGCGTCGAGGGCATGCCAGCCTGCGATTGGGTGCTGGTCGATGCCGGCGACATCATCATCCACATCTTCCGGCCCGAGGTCCGCACTTTCTACAATCTCGAGAAGATGTGGTCCGCCGCGCGCCCCGACGACCGGCTGGCTGGCTGAAACCCGGCCGGACATGCGCCTTCTGATCGTCGCGGTGGGACGAATGAAGTCCGGCCCCGAGGCGGAGCTTGCCGATCGCTACGGCGAGCGCGCCACCAAGGCGGGCCGCGCACTCGGGTTTCGCTCGCTCGACATCGTCCAGATCGACGAAAGCCGGCTCGCGGACGCTGCCGCGCGCAAGGCCGAGGAGGCTGTCGCCATCCGCCGCCATGCGAACGGCAGGATCATTGTCCTCGACGAGCGCGGCGATGCCATGGGCAGCGAGGCCTTCGCGGCTCTGGTCGGCGGCTGGAAGGATGCCGGCGAGAGCGCGACGACCCTCATCATCGGCGGACCGGACGGGCTCGATGCGGGCCTGCGCCAAGCGGCTGACCGCGCCCTCTGTTTCGGCGCCATGACCTGGCCGCACCAGCTCGTCCGCGTCATGGCGCTCGAGCAGATCTACCGCGCCATGACCATCCTCTCCGGCCATCCCTATCACCGGGTGTGATCGGCCCGCGGCCGGCGCGATGGACCCCCACCGACCTTCCCTGCCACGGCAGGGCCTGCCGCAGCCGGCGCCGCCGGCAAAATGGCGCAGGACAGCGCTGTTGGCCCCCTTACCCTGTCATTGAAGCTTCACTAAAGTGTCACTTGTCCGTCGTTTCGCGGACCCAGAACGGCACGCTCCGAGGGGCGCCAAGCCGAGCAGGCGCTCCGTCGCGCTCTTTGGGAGGATGACTTCGATGTTGAACCGCCGCTTCATGCTTGCGGCCGCTGCAGCAGCCATGCTGTCCGCGAGCCCCGCCAGCGCCCAGGTCGAGATCCAGTGGTGGCACGCCATGACCGGCGCCAACAACGAGGTCGTCGTCAAACTGGCGCAGGAATTCAATGCCGCGCAGACCGAGTTCCGTGTGGTCCCGACCTACAAGGGCTCCTATCCCGACACGATGAATGCCGGCATCGCCGCGTTCCGCGCCGGCAACGCGCCGCACATCCTGCAGGTCTTCGAGGTCGGCACCGCCACGATGATGGCCGCCCGCGGCGCTATCAAGCCGGTGTTCCAGCTCATGGCCGAGGCCAACGAGCCCTTCGACCCCAAGGCCTATCTGCCGGCGGTCGCGGGCTACTATTCCACCTCGCGCGGCGAGATGCTGTCGTTCCCGTTCAACTCGTCCTCGTCGGTGATGTGGTACAACAAGGATGCGTTCCGCCGCGCCGGGCTCAATCCCGACCAGCCGCCGCGCACCTGGCCTGAAGTGTTCGACGCGGCCAAGAAACTGCGCGCCGCCGGCCACGACAAATGCGGCTTCTCCTCAGCCTGGATCACCTGGCTGAACCTCGAGCAGTTTTCGGTCTGGCACAACGTCCCGCTCGCCACCCGCGCCAACGGCATCGACGGCTTCGACACGCAGCTCCGGTTCAACTCGCCGCTGCATGTCCGCCACCTGCAGAACCTGATCGAGCTGCAGCGCGACAACACGTTCAGCTATTCGGGCCGCACGAATACCGGCGAAGGCCGCTTCACCTCGGGCGAGTGCCCGATCATGCTGACCTCGTCGGGCTTCTACGGCAACGTGCGCGCCAATGCGAAGTTCGAATGGGCCAACGCGCCCATGCCCTTCTATCCGGACGTGCAGGGCGCGCCGCAGAACTCGACCCTCGGCGGCGCTTCGCTGTGGGTGATGGGCGGCAAGCCGGCAGCTGAATATCGCGGCGTCGCCAAGTTCTTCGCCTTCCTCTCGGACACGGCGCGCCAGGCCAAGCTGCACACCGATTCCGGCTACCTGCCGATCACCCTGGCGGCCTACCAGCAGGTCAAGGCTTCCGGCTTCTACCGCGAGAATCCCTATCTCGAGACGCCGATCCTCGAACTGACCAACAAGCCGCCGACCGAGAATTCGCGTGGCCTTCGCCTCGGCAACATGGTGCAGATGCGCGACGTCTGGGCCGAGGAGATCGAGGCGGCGCTGGCCGGCCAGAAGACGGCGCAGGCAGCGCTCGACGCGGCGGTCTCGCGCGGCAACGCGATGCTGCGCCAGTTCGAGCGCACCGTAACCCGCTGACGACAATCCCGAGGGGTGGGCCAGTTGCCCGCCCCTCGGCCTTTCCAAGGATTTCCTGAATGGAAAAGCGCGTTGTCTTCGACGGCAAGCTGCTGCCTTACGCGCTTCTCCTGCCGCAGCTCATCATCACCCTGGTGTTCTTCTACTGGCCGGCCGCGCAGGCGGTCCGGCAGTCGTTCCTGATCGAGGACGCGTTCGGCACGTCGAGCCAGTTCGTCTGGTTCGAGAACTACGTGCACCTGTTCTCCAATCCCGACTACTACCGGTCCATGCTGACGACGGCGGTGTTCTCCATCCTCGTCACGGTGTTCTCGCTGTCGCTGGCGCTGCTGCTGGCCGTGCAGGCCGACAAGCAGATCAAGGCGGCGGGCGCCTACAAGACCTTCCTGATGTGGCCCTATGCCGTCGCCCCGGCGATCGCCGGCGTGCTGTGGCTGTTCATGTTCCAGCCATCGCTTGGCCTCGTTGCGCAGGCGATCCGCGCGCTCGGCTTCGACTGGAACCCGACGCTGAACGGCAACCACGCCCTCTCGCTCGTCGTGATGGCCGCGACCTGGAAGCAGATCAGCTACAATTTCCTGTTCTTTCTCGCCGGCCTCCAGTCGATCCCGAAAAGCGTCATCGAAGCCGCGGCCATCGACGGCGCGCGCCCGGCCCGCCGCTTCTGGACCATCATCTTCCCGCTCCTGTCGCCGACCACTTTCTTCCTGCTGGTGGTCAACATCGTTTACGTGTTCTTCGACACGTTCGGCATCATCGACTCGGTGACGGGCGGCGGCCCCGCGCAGGCCACCACGACGCTGGTCTACAAGGTCTTCGCCGACGGCCGCCTCGGCGGCGATCTCGGCGGCTCCGCCGCCCAGTCGGTGATCCTCATGATTCTCGTCATCGGCATGACGGCGATCCAGTTCCGCTACATCGAGCGCAAGGTCCAGTACTGATGGTCGAGCGCAAGAGCATCTTCAGCTTCCTGCCGCACCTGATCCTGCTGATCGGCATCGCGGTGGTCGCCTTCCCGGTCTATGTCGCTTTCATCGCCTCGACCTGGGATCCGGCGACCATCGCCAACGGGCAGATGCCGCTGAGGCCAGGGCCGCATTTCCTCGAGAACTACTACCAGACGATCTTCGTCGGCACCTCGCGCACAACCCGCGAGCCGGTCGGCGGCATGATGTTCAACAGCCTTGTCATGGCGCTGACCATCGCCATCGGCAAGATCGCCATCTCGATCATCTCGGCCTTCGCCATCGTCTATTTCCGCTTCCCGTTCCGCATGACCGCCTTCTGGGTGATCTTCGTCACCCTCATGCTGCCGGTCGAGGTGCGCATCTACCCGACCTACAAGATCGTCTCGGACCTCGGCCTGCTCGACAGCTATGCCGGCCTGACCATCCCGCTGATCGCGTCGGCGACGGCGACGCTGCTGTTCCGCCAGTTCTTCATGACCGTGCCAGACGAACTGGTGGAGGCGTCCAAGATCGACGGCGCGGGACCGATGCAATTCTTCAAGGACACGCTGCTGCCGCTGTCGGTCACCTCGATCGCGGCGCTGTTCGTGATCCAGTTCATCTACGGCTGGAACCAGTATCTCTGGCCGCTGCTGATCACGACGCGCGACAGCATGCAGACCATCGTCATCGGCATCAAGAAGATGATCGTGACGCAGGATGCGCTGACCGAGTGGCAGATCGCCATGGCGACCGCGGTGCTCGCCATGCTGCCGCCGGTGCTCGTGGTGATCCTGATGCAGAGGCTCTTCGTGAAGGGCCTGGTCGAGACCGAGAAGTAAGGAACGGATATGAGCGAGGTCGTTCTCGACCAGGTGCGCAAGGTCTATGCCGGCAATGTCGAGGCCGTGCGCGGCGTCGACATCACCGTGCCGTCCGGCGCCTTCTGCGTGCTCGTCGGCCCGTCGGGCTGCGGCAAGTCCACGCTGCTGCGCATGATCGCGGGGCTGGAGACGATCACGTCGGGCGACTGCCGCATCGCGGGCGGACGCGTGAACGACAAGGAACCCGCCGAGCGCGACATCGCCATGGTGTTCCAGAACTACGCGCTCTATCCGCACATGAGCGTCTACGACAACATGGCCTACGGCCTGAGGAACCGCAAAACACCGAAGGACGAGATCGATGCAAGGGTGAAGGAGGCAGCGCGCATCCTGGAGATCACGCCCTTCCTCGACCGCAAGCCGCGCCAGCTCTCCGGCGGCCAGCGCCAGCGCGTCGCCATGGGCCGCGCTATCGTGCGCAAACCCAAGGTGTTCCTGTTCGACGAGCCGCTCTCGAACCTCGACGCCAAGCTGCGCATCCAGATGCGCGTCGAGATCAAGAAGCTGCAGCGCGCTCTGGGCGTCACCTCCGTCTATGTCACGCACGACCAGCTCGAAGCCATGACGCTGGCCGATACGCTGGTGGTGATGAACAAGGGTCTGGTGGAGCAGGCGGGCGCCCCGCTCGACCTCTACGAAAGGCCGGCCTCGACCTTCGTGGCGAGCTTCATCGGCGCGCCGCCCATGAACCTGATCCCGGTGGAGCCGGGCGAGAACGGTCCCAGGATCGCGGGCCTCACGGGTGGCAAGGGCCTGCCGGTTCCGGCTGGCGGCGCGATCCTCGGCATCCGGCCAGAACACCTCATGGTCACCTCCGAGGCCCCGCCGGAAGGCGCTGTCGGCCTTTCCTTCCCCGTCTCGGCGGTGGAAGCGGTGGGCGCCGAAACCTTCGTCTACGGGCCGCTGGGCGGCTCGGGGCAGGACATTATCGCGCGCCTGCCCGGCAAGGCGCTGCTCGAACCCGGCACGCCGGTCTCGGTCGTCGCGACGCGCGACCACCTGCACCTGTACGACAAGGACAGCGGCAAGCGCATCGGGGACTGACCTTCGGGCGGCACGGCGCAAATCGCGCCCGTCCTTGCGGTCCCCGGGAGCCATAGCCATATTCGGGCATGTCCGGAGGTCTTCCGGATCGCTGGGCGCCTTCGGGGCCCTGCCGATGTCGCTCTTTCGAGGACTTCGCCCTATGTCGCGCATGCCGTCGCTTTCGTCGCCCTTCCTGCTCGGTTTCGATCAGCTCGAACGGGTTCTGGACCGGGTCGCCAAGGCGGCAGACGGTTACCCGCCCTACAATATCGAGCGGGTCGCGCCAGGTGGCGGACAACCCGAGAGACTGCGGATCACGCTGGCGGTGGCGGGGTTCACCCGCGACCAGCTCGACGTCACCGTCGAGGAGAGCCAGCTCACCATCCGCGGCCGCCAGCAGGACGATGGCGAGACACGCAATTTCATCCACCGCGGCATCGCCGCCCGCCAGTTCCAGCGCGTCTTCGTGCTGGCCGACGGAATGGAGGTTATCGGAGCCGACCTTAAGAACGGGCTCCTGTCGATCGATCTTGCCCGCCCGGAGCCTGAACGGATCGTGCGGCGGATCGATATCGCGGCTCTGGACTGACCGGGCCTGTCGGCCGATCGCCCACCGCGACCTGCAACCTGCCTATCGAGGAGGTTTCATCATGACCAACGACCTGACGCAGACCAACCTGACGCCGACCATGACCCCCGAAACCCTCGCCCAGCTCGGCGTGGCGAAGGTCGCCTATGTGAAGCCGATGCGTTCCGACGACATCGCGCGGATGTTTCCGCAGGCGCCGCAGCTGCCGCCGGGCCTCGACCTGTTCGCCCTCGTCTCCGCCGACGGCACGCCGATCATGGTGACCGACCGGCGCGAGGATGCCGAGGCCAATGCCTGGCAGAACGAGCTGGAGACGGTCAGCCTGCACTGACCCTAGCCTGCCTCGATCCTGACGAGGCGCCGCCGGCTCCGGCTTGCGGCGCCGGCGGTCTTGCCCTTGAACCGTCCGGCTTTCAGCTGGCCTTGGCGGAGCTCTCCCGCACCTGCCAGAAGCGCAGCACGCGCAGCGCCGTATTGGCCGTGAGCTTGTCGTAGCTTTCCCGCGTTTCCTCGAGCCCTGCCGCCGATGTTCCGGCCGCTCCCGGCCGCGTCTTCAGGACGGCGCGCAGGGTCGGCCAGGACAGGCCGGCTGAGCGGGCGAGAATGAGAATCGGGTCCGGCCGATCGCCGATGAACAGCCGCTCGACCATGTCGAGCGGAACGCCGCACAGCACCGACAGGGCGCAGACCGTCTCGTCGGTCTTGCCAGCCTCCGCGTAGGTCTTGAGCTGCGCCTCGCCGAGTTCGCCGCGATTGTTCATCACCACGATGGCGCGATGGATGGCGGTCAGGTCGCGCGCCGAGGTAGCTGTGCCGACGGCGATGCGGTCGGCAACGCCGGCAATCGCGCCGGCAAGCTGGGCCTTCTCGCGCGCCGTGGTCGAGGCGATCAGGCGCTTGCGGACATTTTCCCGCGCCGTCGCGAGGATCACCCGGAACAGATAGGGCGGGATGTCCTGGCGCAGGCCGATACATTCGGCGAGCGTGTCGTCGCCCTTGGCGCGCTCCACCAGCGCGCCATAGCCTTCCGACGAGAACCTCGCACCGTCATTGGACGCGACGGACAGGGCGACGCGGGCATCGCCGCGCTCGACCAATACGTCGGTGACCTTCTCGCCGATGGTCTTGCGCCCGGCAATGGCCAGCATGTGCTCCTGGCTCTTGGTGCGAGCGATGCCGGCCAGCGTCTTGTCGTCGAGCTGGGCGGAGAGCATCAGGATCGGCCGGGCGACGTCGATCTCGTCGTCCTGGGCAAGGCTGCGGATCACCGTCTTCGGGGCGCTCATCACCGGCGCGAGGCGCTCGGCGAGCTGCTGCCGCACTGCCTTTTCCATGGCGGCGGACAGCCGCATGATCACGTCGTCGAAGAGTTCGATCTGCGCTTCGGTATAGCGGTCGGCATCGTTCAGGAACAGATCGGTCACGCGCCGCAGGGTTTCCACCCGGCGATCGCTGGTGCCGCGGGAGATGACCTCCTCGAGTTCCTCGATGATGGATGGGGCCGCCATTCTCGCCCTGATCTCCCCGGTGGCCGAAAGCTCGTCAAAGGCGACGGTAATTCCGGGCGATTAAGAAGAAGTTGAACGATCGGCACGCATTCCACGCAAAGCGGTACTTTCGCCGCGCGCGGGCTGATTTTCTCGCTCTGGTGGTGCCGCGCGAGGCGGCGGGCGAGGCCGCGGAAAAAACACCGCTCGCGCGCTTGATGCCACCAGCGAAATGTGCCAAACACGCGCTCCGCAGCGGGGCCTTGCCTCGCCGCATCGCTGGTCCGTCAGGATCGGCACACAGGCGGAAGACCCAAGATCCGCCGTCGCTCGTCAGAGCATGTGGGGCCATAGCTCAGCTGGGAGAGCGCTTGAATGGCATTCAAGAGGTCGGCGGTTCGATCCCGCCTGGCTCCACCAACCACCTGCTCCTAACTGGCGGTTATTCTCACCGGCGCAATTCTCACGTCATTCTGTAGGGTTAGCGGTCCGACTGGGCATTCGGGCCCGTCCGAGACGCTGTTCTGCGCCCTTCTGGCCCGCTCAACGACCGCCATTCTCCAGGCCCAAAGTCGAGTTTCCGGCCGTTGTTGGTCGAGACGCGTTCGATCTTTGCCCGAGACTGGTTCGACACCTTCGTCGTCCGCGCATCCCAAGACCATCACGCCGGTTCCAACAAACCGGCATGATGGTCTTGCTTTGCAGAGACTGATTGTTTGATCGCACCGCTTGAGGCTCAGAGGCCGAGGAGCCGGCGCTGCTCTTGCCATGCCATCGGCAGGTCGCGGGCAATCTCGGTCGCGCCGATGCTGTCTGGCAATCGACCATCCGCGGCCGCCTCGACGATCCAAGGGTCAAGGAACGCAAGCTGGATCATCATGCGGATGTTGCGGCTGCTTTTGCCTTCGCTCTCGGCAATGGCTTCAACGCTGTCCGTGCGGCCGGCGATTAGATCGTCGCGCCATGAGCGCGCTTTGATGATCGCCTTGACCAGGCGCTCGCGATTGGCGCGCCGCTGATGCGGCGCCGCGCCTGCAGCTTCACTAGCGACGCTCGCAGCTTCATGAATGACCTTCTCGGGCTTCACCTGCCGCTGTAACCAGGGCAACGCGACGACGCGGTCGGCCTGAGACGTGTGGCTCGCGAAGGTGATAACCAGCTGGCTGCGGTTGACCTCGACGCGCTCGATCAGCTCTAGCACCAGCTCCCGCTGTGCAGGTTCGTCGGGCGGCAGGGCGCCGGGCCGCTGCCGAAGTGCGCCGAGCACCAGTTCGTCGATCGCCGTGGCGCTGGCACGCGGCGGCGAGCCAGCCTCGGCCTTGCGGTTTTCCAGCAACGCCCGGGAGATGTAGTAGTGGTACCGAGCACCGTGCTTGACCGTGTAGCTCGGCGACATCCGATTGCCGCGAGAATCGAAGATCAGACCGCGCAGCAATCCGTTCGGGCTCAGGCGCTTCGTTCGCTCGACCAGTTGCGATGCGAGCCGCTGCTGGACCTTCTCGAAGACCGCGGCATCGACGATCGGTTCGTGCTCGCCGGCGTGATGCTCGCCCTTGTGGATGATCTCGCCGATATAGGCGCGATTGCGCAGCAAAGCCGATAGTGCGCCCGTGAAGAACAACACCCCGCCGAACGTGCTGCCATCGCTTCGGGTCCGCACACGCGTGCGCATCTCGCGCCGATCAAGCTCATCCTTCAGCGCGGGGATCGATCCAAGCTTCAGGTACAGATCGAAGATTGTCCTGACCTGTTCAACCTCGACTTCGTCGATGACGAGTTTGCGGTTCTCCACCCGATAGCCGAGCGGGACATGGCCACCCATCCACATGCCCTTGCGCTTGGATGCAGCGATCTTGTCGCGGATGCGCTCGGCGGTGACCTCGCGCTCGAACTGCGCGAATGACAGCAGGACGTTGAGAGTGAGCCGTCCCATCGACGATGTGGTGTTGAAGGCCTGGGTCACCGAGACGAAGGAGATGCCCTTGGCATCGAAGCGCTCGACGATCTTGGCGAAGTCGGCAAGCGAGCGGGTCAGGCGATCGACCTTGTAGACGACGACGATGTCGATGCGTCCAGCTTCGACATCGGCCATCAGTGCCGCGAGCCCAGGCCGCTCCATCGACCCGCCGGAGTAGCCGCCATCATCGTAATGGCTCGGCACCAGCGACCATCCCTCATGACGCTGCGAGGCGATATAGGCCTCGCAGGCTTCGCGCTGGGCATGGAGCGAGTTGAAGTCCTGTTCGAGACCTTCCTCGCTCGACTTGCGGGTATAGATCGCGCAGCGCTTCCCGCCCACACCCGCAGGCTTGCCGCTACCGGATCGCTCGCCTGGCCGGGCGCTACGCATGGGAGCCGTCTTTCTCGTTGCCGGCGGTCGCGCCGCTGGGCGATCCGATGTTTGGGTTGGCGCCGACACCGATGTCGATCGGTACGCCCTGCGTGCTGCCTGCCGGCTTCGCCTTCTTCGGTGCAGGCTTCGCGCCGAAGAAGACCCAGCCGTTCCAGCTCGTGCCGGCGATCGCCTTGGCAACCGTCGAGAGCGAGGCATAGGTCGCACCCTGCCAGAGGAAACCATCGGGGATGACGATCACCTCGTGCATGACGCCCTGCCACTCGCGGATCAGGCGCGTGCCAGGCATCAGCCGTCGCTTCGATGACGATGGCCGACTCTCACCTGCCGGTCCGGCCTTCGAAGCCTTCACATCCCGGGCGACGGCCTGCAGGCGCTTTGTGGCGACAAGCGACAGTCCGCCGAACGCCTGCTCCTGGATGACATAGGCGAGCGCTCTGATCAGCAACTCGCCCTTGAGACCGACCGCAGCCGGCTTGCCGGTCACCTCGCGCCAGCGCAGACGAAGTGCTGAAGCATCGAGATCGCGCAGGTGCGCGATCTCTTCTCCGACGTCATCGGCGCTTCGCCGATCGCGCTTTGCACTCTGCATCACGATCACGCCGCCTTGGCCGTGATGGGCATGGCCGTGATGCGGTAGCGGCTCTCCTGGGTGCCAGTGCCCTTCTCCAGCTCGACCGTGTAGCCGCGCTTGCGCAGGCCGGTCAGCGCCGCCCGCGTCGTATGTGCGAGCCATCCGGTCGCGCTCATCAGCTCGCTGATCGCAGCACCCTCAGTCCGCTCCAGCAGAGCGATCACCCGAGCGAGCTTGGTGCCCACCCGCGGCGTCGCGGATCGCGCGGTGATGACTGGAGGCTCGGCAGATCGTCCCGCGGCCGGATCGTCAGCGATCGGCTCATTGCCACCCTCCGCTCCGTCGTCGGCAAGAAACCCATCGTCATCGTCCTGCGACACGCTGGCCGGATCGCCTGGTTCCGGAGCCGCCGCATCGGTCGCATCCGGCGCCTCGATGCCGAGGGCAGCGAAGCCGGCTGGGGTGATCACCAGCGCGAAGGCCTGATCGCCATCGCGACGGATGATCGGCATGCCGGGGCTGGCGTCGATCTCCTCGGCAACGCCCTTGGCGATCAGGCTGCCGGTGAACTTCGCGACAGCGCCGCCCTTCAGATGCTCAGCGGCAACGATGCAGCGATCGGCGCGCTGGCTGGCTGCGGAGAGTGCGACGAGCTGAGCGTCCGTCAGCTTGATCGTCGCGGAGGAGGTGGTGGTCATGGTGGTGGCCCTCTTGAGGCTGGTCATCGGCCCATCGCCGGCACCACCACGACCCCGCGAGGCGATAAGGCCTCAGCGGGGCGATCTCGATCGGGCACTCGTTCGTGGCAGCGATCGCTTAATCGCGATCGGCCAGTTCCTTCATACGCCTGTTGAGCAGCGTCGCAGCGTTCAGGAGATGCTGCACCTCGCAGAGCTTGGGCTCGACATCGAGCACCCGCTCGTTGGCGGCCGTGAACCGCCCACCACCGGCGAAGCTCTCGGCATGCTTGAGGATCAGCGCGCATTCCTCGATCTCGGCGCGCGCCAGGCGGATCGCCACCGACAGGGCGGGCTCAAGCTCTCCACGCGAGCGTCGTACCGCTTTCGCGAGCCGATCGAGCGTTGGCCCGGCATCAGCAGACCCCGACGCACCGTCGCGCTCGTTCCGATCCTTCCGCTTCTTTGCCATCGCCGTCCTGCCGTGACCCGCGCCCGTCCGCGCCGGTCACACACACGCTCTCTTCGCGCCAGCAGTCCAGTCCAATGTGCGATGCAAGTCGGAGATATCGGAGCCAAGCGCAGCGACTGCTTCGCGCCCTCCAAACGGACTTGGCGATTGCATCGGCTTCCGTACATTAGCGTACGTCAAGCCGCCGCTGGCGATGTGGGCTCGTCCCGGCGCTCTAATGACAGTTGCGGACTGAAAGCGAGCCGCGGCAAAAGCGGTTGACCTGAGTTTGACACAACAATAATGTTGTGTGATGCTCCCTTCGTTCATTGAGGTTTCGGGCGCGCCCTACCTCGTCCTGCCGCCAGGCATCCATTGGGCAACGTTGGACGTGGTTAAAACGCGATTCGCCGCCACACCACGTCGCGGATGGTTGTTCGAGGGGCTGATGCAAGCCGTGGATGTGCTGCGAAACGCGGGCTGCCGTCGCATCTTTCTCGACGGCAGTTTTGTCACCTCGAAGGCAAGTCCGAGCGACTATGACGGCTGCTGGGACCCACTCGGTGTGGTGGCCACAAAGCTCGACCCCGTGCTGCTCGACTTCAGCGACGGGCGGCGGATGCAGAAGGCGAAGTATCGCGGGGAACTGTTCATCGCAGGAATGGCGAACGGCTCGTCAGGCACCTTTCTGGAATTCTTCCAGACAGAGAAGTACTCGGGCTCATCGAAAGGAATCGTTGGCGTCGCATTAGACGGCGCTTTCGTCAGCGGGTTGCAGTCATGATTACTAATGAGCGGCAGTACAAGATCACTAAGGTGCAGATTGAGCGCTTCAAGGACGCGCTCAGTCAGTTTGACGAGATCGAACTCGCTCGGCAGGGGGTCGATCCGGTGATCATCGCCGCTCAACGCTCGTCGCTGGAACAGCAGCTTCTTGACCTGGAAGGCGGCCTCTCCCGCTATCAAAAGTTGCGGTCAGGGGAAGTTCGTCGGCTGCCAATCGCGCGCATCTCCGAGATCGGATTGAAGCTAATTGAGGCTCGCATCGTCCAAGGCTTGTCCCAGCGCGAGCTTGCTGATCGACTCGGAATGAAAGAGCAACAGATTCAGCGTTACGAGCAGGATCAGTATCTTTCGGCGAGTCTCACGCGTTGCGAGGAGGTCGCCACTGCGCTCGACATTGATCTGACTGCTCAAATCGACGTGCGCCAACTCAGTCTGTTTGATCGCCTTGCACCCAGACAGATGGATGACCGCATTGCATTCGACACCACGAAGCTTCCCGTAAAGGAGATGAGGAAGCGCGGCTGGCTCGATCAGTTTGGGCTTGAGCACCCTTCTGAAGCTTACCGATCTGAGTTCGAACTGGCAGCGGACTTTATTCAGGAAGCGACGCGGGGACGGATGGCTCTGTCGCTTCACAAGCAGAATGTCCGGGCGGGCTCTAAACAGGACCCGTATGCACTCGCAGCTTGGAAAGCTCGTGTCCTCTGGAAGGCGCGAAAACTGAATCTTTTCCCGGCAGGAGGCGCGAGCCTAGACATCTCTGTGGTGAAAGCGCTCGCCGAACTAAGCGAAGACAGCGATGGGCCGCAGAAGGCTGTTGCACTGCTGCGAGAGCGAGGCGTTGCTCTCGTCTTCGAAGAACATCTGCCCCAGACACATCTGGATGGGGCCGCGATGCTGCTCGACGAGCGCGTTCCTGTCATTGGGATGACGCTTCGACACAATCGGCTGGATAACTTCTGGTTCGTGTTGCTGCACGAATGCGCCCATATCCTTCTTCATATGGAAAATGGCTTGAAGGATGGCTTCTTTGATGATGAGCGTTCGCCTGCGCTGGATGGTGTCGAAAAGGAAGCCGATTCGTATGCCCGCAACGCGCTTATCCCCAGCGAAATTTGGAAGCGTTCGCTTGTGCGCTTTACTTCTTCACGGGAGCAGGTAGTAAAATTCGCGAAGAAGTATCATGTTGGTGCCGCTGTTGTGGCTGGGCGCATCCAACGAGAGCGTAACGACTACACGATGTTCCCTGACTTGGTTGGTCGAGGTGAACCAAAGAAGCTGATTTCCTCTGCCGGTTATTGGGAGATGTGAATGTTGGGCCTTCTGCATTCGGTATCGTATTTGGCGATCGTAAAGTGGAAGGCCGGAGAGCGCAGAGCGTTGGAATCGCTTTGGCCGAACAGACGCCGTTGGATGACCCCACTGTTCGAAATGCCGCCTGCCGGTGATTTCGATCACGAAGAGCAGCGCATCCTGTCGCCTACCGAGCACATCAAATCTTTCGGCAAACGACTCCACGACTCCTGGGGCCACTCACTCGCATTTATCGACGCGAAAGCCGTCGATGACGACATCCATCAAGCTGGTTTGAGCGCCCACCCGCTGACGGAATTGCTGGAACGCGCACGACTCGCCAAAGCATTGGCATGCCCCGCAACGAGCCTGAAGCATTCACCCGAGTATCAGAACGCGGTGCAGCGTTTTGTGTCGCGAGATAGCCACCTGCCAATCGCGATCCGGGTGAACCCTCTTGACGACATGGAGAGCGAGACCTTCAGCGAGGACCTTCAAAGGCTACTCGACCATCTTGGTTGTGCTCCCGGTCGCGTCGCTCTCGTTCTGGATTTTGCTTCCCTCGGAGCATTGAAGCCGGCCGATGTGGAGGTCTTCGTCGAAGCGGCCACCGAACGCATCTACGATGCGATCGCACTCGGTCCGTGGCTGAAAGTAATCACCGCCTTTACCTCGTTCCCTGCCAAGTTGAAGATGAAGGCCAACACGGTTGAGACATTTCCAAGAACTGACTGGCTGACCTATTGTCTTCTTCTGAAGCGCCAGCCGGCACTGCGCGGGGTAATTGCCTATGGCGATTACGCTATCGATTGCGCACCGTTCGTAAAATCGTCAGGGCCAATCTCTCCTTCGGCACAACTTCGCCTCACAGGGCGGGACGAATATGTGGTGATTAAAGGCGAGCAGGCCAAAAAGCCGATTGGCTATGACGCAATCCGTCCTGTTGCTGGTACTCTCAGACGTCGAGACGAGTTTGCCGGACCGACGATTTGCGACGGCGACGCATGGGTGACGCGACTTGCCCGCGATCCGAAGGCCGGTACCGGCAATGCTTCAACTTGGCGGTGGGCCGGTACTGATCATCATTTCGCTCAGGTGCTGAATGATCTGGCTGTGCTGGCTGGTGTTGAACCTGTTCTGGAGGAATCGATCCTGCCGGGAGAAGTTCAGGGACACTTGTTCTGATGTCTGGAAAGGTCCGCCGCTCCCTCTCGGCGCAGTGATCCGAAAGTTCAGTTTAGAAAGCGAGATGCCGGCCGAACGAAGCGCGCGTCTGAGGGATCATCGCGCCCGCAAGCCCATGCAAACGGCTTCTGAAGCTTCAACGGCCGCATGCGCAAATAGTTAATGAGACCCGCCGAGGCTCTAAACGTCGCTGGATGACAACTCAGTGGCAGGTCACCTCGAGTAGAAACCCGGCAATTTTCAACAGCGATCTGAAAAACGGTCGTAGGCATCGATTTTGCGCGTCCGTGGCTCGACCTCCGTCCCGTATATCTGATCGCGCAGGAAGCTCAGCTCCGCGTCCTTATCCGTGTCGAGGACTTCGGTGAACCAGCAGCGCGGCGGCACACTGTCTTCACCACCCCACTTGTATCCCCGCAATTTGAGCGCATCCTTCATCGAAAAGGGAGCGCCTTCCGCCCAGATGCGCCAGTAGGAGGTTCGGGCACGTTCGAGGAGCCGAGACAGACCCGTCGTACCGCTTTTGGGTAGGGGCACAGCGAGAAGCTCAATCGCCGCCAAGCAATCGTTAGTTGCACGGTGTCTGTCATAAAAAAAGCCAGCTTCCGCCGCGAGGTATGCGAGCTTCGTTCCTTCGAAGCCTTCGGAGCTCCAGTCGATCTCGCTCATGGAGCAAGCCCAAGGTTTAGTTTGAAAGATTTCGCTGAATCTTTCCAAAAAGCGGCGATCGAACGATGCGTTATGCGCGATGACCAAATCGGCCGGCGCCGCGAAACTCGCGATCTCGTCCGGAGCCATAGTTTGACCCGCGACGGTTGTATCATCTATTCCGGTCAGCGACGTGATGAGAGGCAGGATCGGACGCGAGGGTTGTCGGTAGCCGTGAAACGGCTCTAGGACCTCGTAGATCGCGCCGTTGATTCCATACCGGAATGGCACCATCGCCAGCTCGATTATCTCGTCTTGGCGAGGATCCAACCCAGTAGTCTCCACGTCGACGAACAGACCGGTGCGAAGCTTCTCACCTTCGGGATGGGGACGAGGGGATCTCTTGGTCAGCCTACGCAGCACACGGTATTGTCCGCTGCGTTCCAGGGTCGCGGCCATCGCAGCGAGGTTGACGTCGCTCATCTGACCCTGCCCGATCCATATCGAATCTTAGCAATCATGCTGTCGGGCTTTCGGCGCGAGCCGATAGTCGGGTTAAAGACCAGATTGAACTTCATCTCTCTGACGACGCTACTATCTCTTCCAAGCGCAGACGATCCAATTAGATCCCGCATGCTTCTAAATCGTCAAGGCATTCAACGCCTCCCTCGCCGCCCGTTCACCGCTATGAAAAGCTCCGTGCATCGTCGAGAAGGCTGTACGATGGGTCGCCTCGCCAGCGAAAAAGATCCTGCCATCGTAAGGTCGAGCAAGGGCGGTTCTGGCATTCGATTGGCCGGGTGACGCGCAGCTGTAACTTCCTCGAATCCACGGATCCAGTTCCCACCCGGAGACGGCCATCGGGCGGAGATGGGAGCGAGCGCTGGCGCCGAACAAACGGGTCAACTCCCCGATCGCAAAGTCATAAGCGTAAACAGGGCCATGGCGTGCGAGCTCGGATGCGGCGTTCCCGCCGTAGAAGCCCTCGATGACGTTCATGCCGAGCGGCCGGATGTAGTAGGCGCCTGTGAGCGAAGACCGAGGATTGCCGACGACCTGGGTTTCTGGCGCAAAGGCCGCGGGACATAGCACCTCCAAGAACACCTTCTCGTTGGTACCAAGCGACAGATCTGCAGCCGCGGCTCGCCACTCGGCTAGCTCGGGCGGCAAAGCGATCGCTGCCGAGGTCAGCACGTTGGTAGATGCGGTCAAGATGACTGCACGTGCACGGACGGAGCCGGCCCAAGTCTCCAGCTTCACCGAGTCTCGTTCCAGTACTATGGCCGTCACTGGCGTCGCCAATTGCGTATTCGCCTCTGGCGGCAACATTCTCGCGACAAGATTTCCGAACCCACCGGGAAGACGCCAATCGGCCTCCGTGCTGGCCTCGAGGTAGGCCATGTAGTCTGTCACGGACACGTCCTTAAGAGATTTTCCGCTCAGAGCGCCCGCGACGCGTTCGAGATACGGAAGCCAGCGCTCCGCGCCCTCGGCCTGCAACGCGGCGTCCCGAGCATTGTCGCTTGCAGGGGGGCGTTCCCTCATCTCCAAATGCCAAGCTCTCAAGACATCCCGGGCCTCTTTTTGCTCCTTTGGAGCAAAGTCCAAATCCGCGTATTGTTTTCCCCAAGCAGCCTTGCGGCGATCAATCGAGGCGCCAGCGGACTCAGCGAGCCCCACCCATGGATTCCGATCGGCTGAATGCAGCCACTCGCCGCCTAAATCAATGTTGAGGCCGCATCTAGGTGTCACGGTCCAGGCACGGCCGCCGACGCGAGCGGACGCCTCAAGAAGTAACGACGTACGATTGGAGCGTGCCAGGGTACGCATGGCGGCGACGCCAGCGGCGCCCGCTCCGATAACAACTATGTCAAATACGTCGCTTATTTTCTCCCCCCGTGTCCGCTTTAACCTGCCGGTACGGGTTTAAAGATCTCGCCGCTCGCGCTGCGATTCTTGAATGCGGCGATGTCGTCCAGTTCGAAGAACGCTATCGAGGCCTGTGGCTGGCCATGCATGTGGAATACTCGACGATCCCAAGATTTCGAAAACGGCGCATAGGCATTGCTTCCACCAAATTGACCATTGTTCGCAACGACGACCATTTGGTGCATATGGTAATGCAATGCGACAGCCATGTTGTCGAACGTGTTAACGTCCTTGTTCATGGCGGGTATCGCGAAGACATCCGACCGGTTCTTCAGATCCGCCGCCAAACGAAGATCGGTTGCATCGAAGCAAATCGACGCCGTCAGCCAAAGCGGATCTGTGGTCTGATCAGAAGACCAATCGTATCCAATCAGCCACTGACAGGGCCGAAATGACTGAATAAGCCCGCTGTTTTCGTATTCTTTCTCGTCCGGTGCGAGGTGCTTTTTGCCTTGCCGTCGAGTCAGGATTTGCACGCCTCGTGTCGGATCCTGGGTCGGCAAGACCCAGATCGCGGAATTCACGAGTGGCTGGCCTGGGAAGATCTCTTCATAGGTCAGGCCAGCGAGAATGATCGTCTTGTGAGCCCGAGCGAATGGCACGAGGTGCGTCTGAACGTCGTCGGGGTGCACGGATAGCTCAGGAAGTATGAGCCAATCGAGGCGACCTTCCATCCGTTTATGGGTCTCTCGAAGCGCCAGGGAACTTCGGACAGCAGCGAGGGCGGCTGACAGATGGCGGCGGTGTCGGATCCTGCGGGCCGTCGAGGACATTCCGAGATCCATCTCGTCAAAATCCGTCAATGTGGGAAACGCCAATTGTACGACGCACGCGCGCAGAGGCTTCCCATGCCGACGAAATGCTCCTGGCGCCCGCAGCGGCATGAGCGCTACGCTGGTGCCTTGCAGGCCACGCATCACCTGAAGTCGCGCATCTACAGCTTCTTTGGTTCCCCTCAAGGTGTTGGCCACTGGAGTGTCGAGCGCCGGCCTTGCGCAGCCTGGCCACCACAGAAGCCCGAACAGTAACTTTTCCATCCAATCGGAGATTGGAAGCCAGTCGTCGCCGAAAGCCGAATGGCCATTGAAAAAGCCATAGATCCGTTCGTGCCAATGCCCACTTGGCGGTCGATAGACTTGCCGCTTTTCCTTCCAGTTGGGTCCGCGGGCGGGCCTGCTGAAATCGGCTTGGGCGGTCAGAATGAATCGCAGCAGGAAGCCCAGCTGAAACCGCCAACGATCCGTCGCTGGAGCCCAGCCCGGCGGGTCGTAGATCGAAGCGCCAACCAGATTGCGATGGTTGATCTGCAACTCACTAACTTCCAGTTGGTCCGAGTCCATCTCCAAGACTATCTCGGAAGGAGATATCGCGTCCGTCGTCGCGCCGCTCTCGATCGCCTCCAGGAATTTGGAAGACAAGCTCAGAAGGGCACGTTCGGTGTGAACCGCCCCGGGTTTGCCGGAGGCTGTTTCGTTTAAGTCACGCCGCCAGCTTCTGCTCATCAAGCATGGCGTAGTAGCGTTCCTCGGCTTCGGCCGGCGGGATGTTGCCGATGGGCTCCAGCAGCCGGCGATTGTTGAACCAGTCGACCCAGGTCAGCGTAGCGAACTCGACGGCCTCAAAGCTCCTCCAGGGTCCGCGGCGATGGATGACCTCGGCTTTGTAGAGGCCGTTGATCGTCTCGGCGAGGGCATTGTCAAAGCTGTCCCCGACGCTGCCCACGGACGGCTCGATGCCGGCCTCCGCCAGTCTCTCGGTGTAGCGGATGCTGACGTATTGCGAGCCGCGGTCCGAATGATGGATGAGGCCGGCTTTGCTGGCGGGACGGCGCTCGTGCAGCGCCTGTTCCAGGGCATCCAGCACGAAGCTGGCGTGGGCCGTGCGGGAGACGCGCCAGCCGACGATGCGGCGTGCGTAGGCGTCGATGACGAAGGCCACATAGACGAAGCCCGACCAGGTCGAGACGTAGGTGAAGTCCGATAGCCAGAGCCGGTTCGGTGCCGGCGCGTGGAAGACCCGGTTCACGTGGTCCAGCGGGCATGGAGCGGCCTTGTCCTGCACGGTCGTCCTGACCGGCTTGCCGCGGATCACGCCTTGCAGGCCGAGATCGCCCATCAGGCGCTCCACCGTGCAGCGCGCCACGCCGAAGCCCTCGCGCACCATCTGCCGCCAAACCTTGCGTGCGCCGTAGACCTCGAAGTTCTGAGCGAAGACGCGGGCGATCTCGCGCTTCAGGGCTTGGTCGCGCTTCGCCCGCGCCGACAGCTTCGCCGGATCAGCCCGCTTCGCGACGTGAACATGGTAGGTCGAGGGGGCAATCGGCAGAACCTTGCAGATCGGCTCGACCCCATGAACCTCGCGCTGATCGTCGATGAAGGCGATCATGTCTTTGACCGGCGGTCGAGCTCCGCCATCGCAAAATAGGCCGACGCCTTGCGCAGGATCTCGTTCGCCTGCCGCAGCTCCCGGTTCTCGCGCTCCAGAGCCTTCAGCCTCGCCGCCGCGTCCCCCGGCAGGCCGGCCCGCTTGCCGGCGTCGACCTCCGTGCGCTTGATCCACTCGCTGAGCGTCTGCGCCGTGCAGCCGATCTTCCCCGCGACCGACGAGATCGCCGCCCAGCGAGACGTGTGCTCGTGTTCATGATCGAGGACCAGACGCACCGCGCGGCTGCGGACCTCAGGCGAGAACTTGTTGCTCGTATTGCCCATGATGGCTCCACCTTCTCAGGAGTTGGAGCCTCCGACAAACCCGGGGCAGTTCAAATAGAGCCAGCGCGATCATACCGGGCGCCAGCCACCACGCTGATCGATCAAGGCGCAGCCAAGCCCAGAACGCGAAGCATCCTGCGATCTCAGCGATCGCTGCTCCCACATACGCGAAAACTGTCACCATGGCGCTCAAATTGCCACAATCGCGCATGCGCCGTCTATCGAGCCTAATGGTGCAAAAATCTTGATTTATGCAACGACTGCGCGTCGACTGCGCCGTCAGACGCCCTCCGGGGGGAACGGCTCCTCTAGCAAATCTTCCGCCAACTCGGACAGCCAAGGCGAAACGTCCACGATGCTGAGCGCGCTGCCATGCACAGCATACCAATCACGGACACGCTTGAATTTATCCCCGTGGAGGCTGTCGAATGCCTGCTTGAGGGCAGTGTGCCGGCTGAGAACGCTGTCTAAGCTGCGCCCTCCTTGGAGAAATTTAAGCGGATAGTCTAGCGCGACATCGCTTACGTGGAAGAAGAAACTCACCACGACGATGGCGGCAGAGCGGTCGCAGCGATGCCACATACCGCTCTGTCTAGCTTACTTGACCGCGAGAACATCCCAGCGCTCGATGACCGGCGGCGTGGCCAGAAGCTCATCGGCGTTCTGCATGAGTGCTGCCGCGATCGGACCGTTGAGATGTGCGGTTCTGTCGCCATCATTCTGAAAGGCGTCAAAGATCGCGAAACTGCTTGGTCCGAACTTTATAGCATACCAGACCGGAGTACCCGTTTCGGCTTGTGCCAACGGCAGCGCGTCCTTCAGAAACTTTTCCAAAGCCGCTTCTTTGCCAGGCTTGGCATCGAGCCGCACGAATAAGCCCATATGTGTCATCTTCATTGTCTCCATCTTTGGGTGTGGTTGGGTTGACTTCGAGTTGCCTGTCGTATCCGCCATTGCGCTTGTCGCGCCGGTGGCGACCGTCGGCCGCGTCGCTAGACTATCATCGCAGCGGAGCGTTAGCGCTTGGCAGAATTGACAAACCTGATACCATTCTCGCCATGAGCACAGCTACGACAATTTTAGCGCTTGATGGGGTGTTCGATACTGGGCTTGCGGCGTTTCAGGACACCTTAGCGACGGCGCGCGACTTGGCGCCCCCCGCCTTGCATGAAAGTTTGAACTCGTCGGTTTCCAGCATTCGTCGCGCAACACGTACAGCGCACGGCCTCGTAATCCCTACGGTTCGGGCCGACGCCCTCCCGACTCCCGGCTTTGTCTTCGTGCCGGCATTGGGAGCGAAGACGGAGGAAGGCATTGCCGACGCCCTTGCTCATCCCGATGTAAAGCGAGCTGTCGAACTCTTGCGAACCTGGCAGGCAAATGGTGCGACTATCGCTGCTGCTTGTACGGGGACATTCGTCCTCGCCGAGACGGGATTGTTAGACAAACAAGAGGCCGCCACCAGTTGGTGGCTCGCACCTTTCTTTAGAGCCCGGTATCCCAGCGTTGCACTCGATGACAGCCGTGCGCTGGTGGGTAACGACAGGGTCGTTACCGCAGGCGCGGTGCTCGCACATTTCGATTTGGCGCTCTGGTTCGTTCGTCAGCGGAGCCCCGAACTGGCCGACACCGTCGCTCGCTACCTAATGCTCGATCCTCGCTCGCCTCAAGCCACCTATGCCATCCCGGATCATTTGCGCCACGCCGACCACCTGGTGATGCTCTTCGAGAAGTGGGCGCGTGAAAACCTCGATACGGGCTTTTCCTTGGAGCAGGCCGCGGCCTTTGTCGGGACAAGTGAACGAACTCTGTCCCGCAGAATCAATATGGTGCTGGGCCGCTCTCCATTGTCTTATTTCCAGAGCCTGCGCGTTGAACGAGCGACTTATCTCCTGAGGACGACCAAATTGGGAATGGATGAGATCGCAGCCCGCACCGGCTATGATAATGCAGCCACTCTCCGCACTCTGCTACGTCGTAAGACTGGCCGCACCGCCTCAGAAATTCGCCGGACGAACCATTTAGGAGTGCAGGATTAGAGCCGTGCCCGAGCGGTTTGGGACGGCTGGAGGGTCGGGACGTTGAGGGGTGAAGGAGGATGGCGATGCCTTCATCGTCTTCCGCTCCTCCCAGCCCATGGGAAACGACGCGAAAAACTCTAACTCCGAATGGTCCAGTTTGTTGGGCTCAGATCAGTGCAAAAGTCCTGACCTATGCGTGTTGCGCCGCGCCGCCAAAGGTAGTGAAGTATGCTCCTTCACACTCGCGACTTGGTGGTTAATGACGAAATCTATCCGTCGCCTAATCGTGGTTGTTGGTCTGCTGATCGTTGGCCTGCCGGTCGGCGCGACAACCGAAGCTGGGGCAATGAGCCAAACGATACGGGCGGGGAGCTATCTGGCGCCGCCGATTTCTCGGGCCTATCGAGCTTATCAGCGGACGCCGCCGGTGCTTCGCCGCACGACGGGCTTTACCATGAGCACGCGCTACAACAGACTCTCCAGCGAGCGATATCGCCCTTCGTATTCAGGCGGGTATAGGTCCACGTACGGGCGGCCGCGCATTTACGCCCCGCCCGCTCGTTACGTGGCTCCCACTTATGTTATTCGACGCCGCTAGGGTCGTTCACGCCTGCGGCGCGATTTAGAGGATGGCGCGTTCGCCCTGTTCGTATCTGGCCACAATTCACTGAATGGAATGCCCGCCGAAACCGCGAGGGCAAATGCATACTGACAGATCAAGCTCAGTATTTTCAAAGCAGAAATTTCGCTAAATCGCATAATAATAATATAAATCGGCCTGCCTGGATGGACAAGCATAGACGTCACCGAAAATGTGCCGATGCACTGCGAGGTAATGCGAAACGCTGAACCGGCCGGAGGGGAGGGGTTCAAGAAACCGCGCCGCTCGAAGAATCCGCCTCGAGCGCGTCCTGGTCCCTCAGGCCGGGACGATTTTTGAGGACCTGGGTCCCGCGGTAGCAGTAGGGGTCGTCGATCGCCGCATACACAGGCCTCAAGCCTTCTTGGCGTGCTTCTCGACGATGGCCTTGCGGCACTGCTCGGCCGACAGGCCGCGTGTCTCGAAATCAGCGAACATGCGCTTGCTGGACGCCGAGAGTTTCACGCCTTCGACGGCGCTGATGCTGCGGAAGCCCTTCAGACCCCGAACCAGGGGCTTGCCGGCGGTCGCCTTTGCGTTACGGGATGATTTCATGGGGTAGGATATCATAAGCCCCGCTAATGGCGAGAGAATTCTCTGCCTGTGTGTGGGGCAGGGGGCTTGTCGACGCCCTCCTTGGCCAGCAATCTATGCCTACTTGCCAAGCCCTTTTCCCGAGCCTTCCGCTCCGCACGCCCTCCGGCGGATGCGGGGCCCAGGCGAAAGTCATGGACGTGAACCCGGTCCTCTCCGAACTGCTCTGCACTATGATCCGTGCCGACCGACGGGAGGTGGCCCAGGCCATCCTCCTCGAGCCGGACATCGACGTGCATCACCGCTCCAGCGGCGGCCAGACCGCACTACACATCGCGGCGGAGGTCTTTCTTCACGGCACGGTCGCGCTCCTCCTGGCGAAGGGCGCCGATCCCAACGTGCGTGATGATCGCGGCCGCACACCCCTGATGGGAGCAGTCAAGGTCGGCGACGAGAGATCGATCGACCAGTTGCTCAAGCACAGCGCCGATCCCAACCTTGCTACCAACACTTATCGTTGGACCGCGCTGATGTGGGCTGCGCGCCATCAGCGGGTGACCGCGATGAAGAAGCTCCTGGCCGCGGGAGCGGACATGCAGGCCCGTGACTCAAAAAATCGGACTGCACTGGACATTTCTCGCCAACACAACTGTCGGTATTCGGTCGAGTTTCTCGCCAAAAAGATTGGGGCCCCTTAAGGGGGCCTCAGCGATTTAACATAACGACCATTATACGAGCTAAGTTATTGAAGTGATTCGCATAACCAAGATTATGGAACAGTCTTCAGCTATCTTGCTTTGTGATTTATCAACCGCAGGAACGCTGCACTCTCGGTATGGCGCGGGACGCTCATCCCTCACCCCCGGTGTGCGCTCATCTTATGGATGCACTCTGGAGGGCCGCCGTTTCTCAGACGGCCAAAACGCCCCGGCACCTCCGAGGCTTACGATAGTCACAAGTTCTTCAAAGTATGTCTAGGAATACCGATACGGCCAGACAATACCTAGCGGGCGTAACGGTCGCGCTCACGCTCCAGATCGTCCGGCGGAGCGTCATCCGCAGGAGTATCGCTACGCCACCATGCGTCCTCGACAAGCAGCTTGGCCTGGTCGATCTCTCGCTCGGTTGGCGTCATCTGCGCGAAACGCTCGACAGGCTCATGCTCTCTTACGGCCTCTTCCCGCGCTGGCGTGCCGCTTGATGTCTCGCGATCGGCCCACCAGCGCTCCTCAGGTGCAGTAGCCTCGGCTTCGCGTTGAGGCTTCCGTCCCTGATGGGACACCATGACGCGTGTCTTCTCGGTGAGTACGGGCTCGACGTACCGGGCGTAGCCTAGATCCTTGTCGAGGCGGGCAATCTCAGAACGGTTCAGGGTGCGGCTGAATAGCGTCCTGGATAGCGCTTCGCGCCGTTCTGTAAGGTCTTCGATCCAGACCTGTAGGTCCTCAAGATCCTGCGCGTCGGGCTCTCCCCTGCCGGAGAGGATGAAATCAATGATCTTTCGCTGATGATCGTCGTTCAATGAGGTGCCGCTCGTCCGGAGAGACACCGAAAAGTACCCTGTCGGCCATGCGGATACAACGCTTCAGATCGGCGTAGTGCGCTAGGATCTGCTTCTTCTCGGCGGCCACCCGCTCGAATTTCCCGAGGATCCTTTTACGTAGATCCGGAGCGATGGCCTGGGTCTGAAAGCGGTAGAGATTCCGCACATACAAGCGGTGTTCCTCTTTGAATTCCTTGATCAATTCTCGAATAAATCCGATATGTCGATCACGATGCCCAGAGAACCTTCGGACAATATCCGGGTATCGTTCGTGGAAAATTCTTAAATAAATCTCATCTCTCATGCCGGTATTATAGGTCGTATACTTGTGTTTTCAAGCCTATCTATTTCTAACGGTCCAGTCTTCACGATCCCGCATTTCATTCTCGGGTGCTCCTTCGGGTTCCCGGGTTGGACCTGAAAGCCACCATTTCTCGTCGCCCCGCACGTTGCGCTCGGCCTCTGTCAGCACCGTCTTTTCGGCGCGTTCCCGTTCCTGTGGCGTGGAGGGCTCTTCGCCTGACCCAGTGTGTTCCCTGGCCCGCCACCACCTTTCCGCACCGTCGGCACCCTGCTCCATTTCCCTGATCATTGCCTCTTCAGCAAGCGCACTATCGGCCGGCGCGATCGGGCGCCCCTGCGGGTCGGGCACTGGGTGCGCATCCTCGGGCTCGCGATCGGCCTGCACCGGCGCAATTTCCTTCTCGCGTTCCAGTCGCGACATCGGCGGTCCCCTGTGTTTGGTGGCCTCACGGGTGATCCCGGCTGCAGTATGGCTGCGGTGATCAATCGAGCCGGATGCGCCGCTCTTGGCAAGCGCCGCGTTCGCCAGACTTGCCCATGCCTTCCTGGCGGCGCTGACGAACTCCACACCGTCGGCCTCGCGCATTTTCGGGCCGAACACGCCGTCGCGGATCGTTCTGGTGGTCATCAGAAGATGGGCATGGGGATTGCCGTCCTCTGTCTGGATATGGATTGCAAAATCCACAATGTGTCCGCGCGCGACGAACGTCGCCGCGAACCGCCGGATCAGCAACAGTCGGTCGGGGCCTGATAGCTCGCGGGGGATTGCAACCTCAACCTCCTTGGCGAGCCGCGCGTCACGCCGGCGTTCGCCGGCCTCCACCCTGTTCCACAACACGGCGCGATCACCCATCCAGTCGGCAGCGCCTGGCGGCAACATGATCTCGGTATGTTGGATGCCGCGCCGGCCACCAAACTGGGTGGTGCGCTGTTCAGCTTCATTGGGAAGGTCAGCCCCGGCGCGATAGGCCGCGGCGGCAACCACCGAACGCCCCTCCCCGCGACTGATGTTCTTTACATGCAGATGGAATATCGCCATCGGGCTGGAGACGCTCGGGGTTTCCAAAGGGGACTCCCTTTGGCGCACGCGCCGGTTGGCCCCACGATGCATCATCGTGGCTGGCGAACCGAGCGCCGCATTGCCCTCGAAATTATGGACGCGTACGCGTCAGGGCAATGCGTAAGTGCGCTGTTAGACTGCTCTCTCCTCTTGAGCCTTATCCGGATTTTGTTACCACTAGCCGGGGGGGGGGGCAGAGCATGGCGGGTAATGACTGGTGGAAGCCTTCCGTCCCCTTTCCCATTGGCCAGGGAAGCTCCGGCGGATCCTCCGGGATTGGCAGATCGCTGGCGACATCGATGGCGAAGGCGGTGCTCGGAAGGGTCCTCGACAAACGCGAAAAACCAGTTGTCGAGCATGACCACTCGAGGAGCGATGAGATCCTGAACAATCCGCCACCTGTCCACGGCTCGGCGCGCTGGGCGCTTCCGGCCGAGCTGGATGACATCGGCCTTCTTCGCCCTCCGGAAGCTCTGGACAACCCCCGCTCGATCCTGCTCGGTGTCCTCGCACAGGGCAACGGCCCCATGCTCGGGCAGCTGCACTGGGATGGTGAAGGACACCTGATTTCCGTCGCGCCAACGCGTTCCGGAAAATCTACCACGCAGATCGTGCCCAACTTACTGCGCTACCGCGGCAGCTGCGTGGTGCTGGATCCCAAGGGCGAGCTCTTCCGGGACACCGCAGCCTGGCGTGCCGCCAATGTCGGACCGGTGTACCGCATCTCGCCGTTTGACGATGAGACCCACGGGTTCAATCCACTCGCTACGGTCAAGTCGTTCTCCGACGCGCGCGGGCTCGCCGATCTCATAATGCCTACCGACACCAAGGCTCAGGATTTCTTCAAGAAAGACGCGGTGGCCTTTCTGACCGGCCTGATCCTTTTCGTGCTGGAACGGGCGCCGCCACACCGCAGGTCCATGGCGGAGGTCAGACGGATTACGGCGCTTGAGACCGGCAGCCTTCTGGAAGTTGTGCGCGAGATGGCGAAGTCGAAAAACTCCTCCATCGCCAACCCCGCCAGCGTTGTGCTGGGCAAGCCCATTGACAGAGGGCTTTCCAGCCTGCGTGAGACACTCAATACCGAGCTCTCGCTCTGGGATGACCCCGGCATCGCGGCGGCAACCTCATCAAGCGACGTCGACTTCCACGCTCTCAAAGACCGGCCCGCGACCGTCTACATCACCGTGCCGTTCCATCTCATGTCGGCCTACGCGTCGTTCCTGAAGGTGCTTCTAACCTGCGCACTTGATGCCATGGTCCAGAACCCTCGGATTCCGGACATTCCGGTCCTGTTCGTGCTGGACGAATTCCTGGCGCTGGGCCCCTCCCCCAAATTCCGTGAGGCGATCCGTACGCATGCGGGCGCCGGGGTGCGGCTCTGGTTCTTCCTTCAGGATGTCTCGACGCTGACGGAGCATTACCCTCAGGCCTGGCAGGCCTTTTTCAATGCCTCAGTGAAATGCTTCTTCGGCACCGATGAGCCGTTCACCGGCAAGCTCGTCACCGAACAAATCGGGCAGGCGACAGTCGCCTATCTCAACATGTCGGTGAACCGCAGCAGATCGGTCAACCGCACGCCCTTCGGCCTGCCAACGTCGACCGAGAGCGAGTCTGTCAACGAGTCGGTGGTCCTCACTGGCCGACCATTGCTCACACCGACCGAGGTCGTGTCGGTGTTGAGCGGAACATACCCGGACAGTACCCGCGAAGGGATCATCCTGGTCCGCGGAGCCATGCCTGTCCGCGCGCGCATGGTCCCTTGGTTCAAAGGCGCAAAGCTCAAGGCCCGAGTGACGCCGTCTCTCCAGCCCCCTACACGATAAGCCGCCATGCTCAGTCGTGTGCACATCAGGCTCATCCTGCCGTGGATCACCTCGCTGACCGTGCTTGGGCTCATCCACATCATGATCGTGGGGCTGGCACGGGGGCAGGGCCCGATCTGGTTTCCGGTATTCGTGGTCGCCGATCTATACAGCGCCACCGCTTCCGGTCATTACGACCGCGCCATACGAACATTCATGGAGATTTTGAAGGCCATCTATCAGGGACCATGGCAGAACCTGCTTGCCCTGAATACCTACCATTGGCGCGTCGGCGGCTTTCTGTCTCTGCTTGTGATGGCACTGGGCGCCTTGAATTCAATTGTCTGCGCGGCATTTGCCACCGCGTTCCTGCGCCGTGCGATCGGCTGGGGGACCAAGCTTACCCTTGTTCAAAGGCCCGCCTGGATCGTCCCCTATTTTATGACCTATGCGGTGATCCTGTTCGTGGCCTTTGTGGCTGAGATCGGGGTGGTGCTGTCAATCTCGACAAGGAACAGGGCTGCGCTTGACCATCTCGCCGAGATCCGCGCCGTGCCGTGGTGTATCGGGCTCTTCTTCGGCGTTTTCGGCACACTGGCGGGCCTCAGATTCAACCGAAGGTCCAGGCATAATGTTCAGAGCGTTTTCGCGAGCTCAAACCTGCCTGACGACAACCCCATCGCTGTCCGCACCCGCGCGCTTGCTGAGCGCCTGAATCTTCCGCCACCAGCCATGGGACTTATGGCCGAGACCAACGCGTTCGCTGTCGGACCCAGCCCCAGGAAGGCAGCGGTCGTGATCGGCACGCCGCTCTTGGAAATGATGACACGGGACGAGCTGGACGCCATCATTGGCCATGAGCTCGGTCATATCCTGACTGCTGACATGCAGCGGCTGCAGATGGCCGCCGGGTTCCAGACCGTATTCGACAAAGGCGTGGAAGGATCCACCCGGGCGACCCATGAAATGGGACGGCGGGCAAGAACGAATGAAGGACGTTACAGCGCGCTTTTCATGATCCTGGGTCTGTACCTGCTCCGCTGGTTCGTGACCATTCTCGCGAGGGTCGTTCTGCGAGCGTTTTCGCGGGCGCGCGAGTATCGCGCTGATGCCGTAGGTGCCGCTCTGACCTCGACCGAGGCCATGATTTCAGCCCTCGAAAAGATCCACGGAATTCACACCAGGCCAACCGGTGCAGAGGACCGCTACGGCTACATGATGTTCCGGCCGTCTCGCTTCTCTCTGTTCGCCACTCATCCGCCGGTGTCATGGCGCATTCGCGCACTGCGCCGTGGAAGCTATCGCCATATTCTTCCGGTCAAAGTACAGGCCATGGCCTATCAGGGCGATCCGTTCGCTGAAGGGCATCACTTCGGATCCTCTGATGTCCGGCGCGAACCCAGCTGGGCAGCCACAATCCCGGTCTCTGCTGCTCCGGGCCCCGCTATCGCATCAGCCCAGCCGCAGCCTTCGGTGCCCCGTGATCGGCTGAGCTCCATGGACGAAAGGCATGATGCGGCGAACCGGCAGCTGTCATCGGGGTCCGAAAGACAAGCAACATCCAACGAGGACCGTCGCCTATTCTGGCCCATCGCTGCCGCCGCGGCTGCGGGGATGGCCGGCATCGCCGTCGGAGCAGGTCTGCATATCTACGGTCAAGCGGCTCTGGCCATCCAACAGGCGTCGATACGCGAGCAGGAACGCGCCATCGGCAACCGGGCGATCGCCATGGATCTCCGGGCCTCCCAGCTGAGTGCTCGCGAAGCCCAATTTGTCACTCGGCAGAATGAACTGGCGCGCCAACAGCAGTCGGTCGACCTCGCGCAGCGGCGCAACGTCCAGCTGCTCGAGCAGAACCAGCAGACGGCGGCCCAGCAGTCATTGAGGGAAGCCGCTCTTTCCGCCCGGGAAGCCCAGCTCACAAGCCGTGGGAACGAGCTGACCCGGCAGCAGCAGTCGATCGATCTTGCGCAACGGCGCAACGTCCAGCTGCTCGAGCAGAACCAGCAGACGGCGGCTCAGCAGGCGGCACGGGAGATCGCCCTTGGCGCCCGCGAGACGCAACTGACAAGGTCGCAAAATCAGCTGGCCCTGCAGCAGCGCGCCGTTGACCTCGGTCTGGCGCGCAATGCTCAACTTGAAGAGCAGCACAGGCACTCTGCCGCCCAGCTTGCGCAGGAGCGCCGGGACTTTGACCAGGACAAAGCCGCGTGGAACCGGTCGCGCCCACAGATTCAGGCGCCTGCATCCCAGTCACTGGCCGCCACGTCTCCTGCTGCGTCCATTGACTCGCCCTCGGGACGGTTCAGCGCGGTGGCATTCGACCAGCATGGGCGTGCCTTCAGGAATGCCGACGCCGGTTCGCAGAGTGCGGCGATCGTCGAAGCAAGAAGGGCCTGCGAAGCCAGACTCCCCAACAGGCCTGACCCCATCTGCACTGTCTATGAGACCACAGAAAGATGTGTGGCCATCGCGTTCAACAGGGCAGGACGCGCATTCGTCGGCTTCGATCAGGGCGTGGGTGAGGCCATCCGCCAGGCGACTGAGAGTTGTAAACAGCACCCGGGAACACTTCGCGGTTCGTGCCGGCTCTCGTCGGACGGGACTATATGCGGAATGCGTTGAGCTAGACGCCCGTCGGAGTTGCCTCGTTCAAAGGCGCTTAACGACCTGACCGTATCTGTTTTTTGCCTCTCCAGCCAGCAGCCCCTATTGCCCGTGACGAGCTCCGTTCTCCACGCTGTGGCATGGTCATACTCAGATGGCTCTGGTGGTCCCTTCGCGTCCTGTTCCTGCTGGTCAGGATGACGGGACGGGCCGCGCTCTGGGGAGCCCGGATTGCCAGGTCTTCCAACTTCCGCGCACGCGGCGCCATGGGCACCGCCCGCTGGGCTACCATATGGGAGCGGCTACGCGGGGGAATACTCAGAGGCTCCGGCCCTGTCCTCGGCCGCGGCCCATTCGGCAGCCTCGTCCGTTTTCCCCGTGACGGCATCGTCCAGGTGTTTGCTGCCACCGGCGCCGGCAAAGGCCTGGGCGTCGTAATACCTACCCTGCTCGACTATCCCGGCCCGATCATCTGCACTGACCCCAAGGGCGAGAACTTTGACATTACGGCCCGCCACCGGTCAACAATGGGCAACGTGATCCGGCTGTCCCCGACCGACCTCGACAACTCGCACCGGTTCAACCCGATGGACACGATCCGGTCGGATAACACGGTCGACGACGCGCGCGAGCTGGCCCGCCTGCTGGTGCGTCCAGACGCCACCGATCCCCACTGGGACCACAAGGCCATGAGCCTTGTCACCGCACTGATCCTCCACGCCCTTGCAGATCCGGACCCGACGCTGCGCACGCTTTCGCGTGTCCGGACTCTTTCGCTGGGCGGCAAACACCTGATGCACGATCGCCTCGAGGAGATCGCATCCACCTCCCCTTCGGGCTATGCCCGCGAGATCGCCGCGGGATTCCTCGGCACCATGGGTGGTGACAACGACAAGGCCGGTGAGTTCGAGAGCATCCTGTCCACGGTCCACAAGGCGACCGAGAGATGGTCGGCAGACTCTCCCGCCGGCGTCATCTCGGGCTGCTCGACGTTCTCACTTGAGGAGCTGGTCGGCGACCAGGCCTCCACCCTGTACCTGTGCGTCTCGGAAGCCCACTTGAAGAACTACGACCTCTGGCTGCGGGTGATGACCGGCTGCATCCTGGCGGCTTGCACCCGCGCCCGCCGCAATGGGTGCCCGCGCTACAAGACCCTCCTCCTCCTCGACGAGATGGCAGTCCTCGGCCGCCTCGACGTGCTCGAGGAGAACTCAGGCCTGCTGCGTGCCTACTGCACCCCGGTGCTGATCTGGCAGAACATCCCGCAGGTTGAGCGCGTCTATGGCGCCTCGGCGCCAACCTTCCTCGCCAACGCCTCGTGCAAGGTGTTCTTCGGCGTCCAGGACGACACCACCGCCCGTCACGCGTCGGTGATGTGCGGGCAGACCACCACCCGCGCCCATTCCAACGGCATGTCGCAGGCACCGGATGCGGTCCTGCGCGCCAGTCACTCGCAGGGGGAAGCGGATTCAGGCTACTGGCTCATCGACCCATCTGAGGTGCAGCGCCTGGTGCATCACGCGGTGATCAAAATGATCCATGTGGTCTATCCGCTCCACGTGCGCCGGCTGGACTACCGGAAGGTGCGCCGCTGGAAGGGCCGCTGGGATTACTGGGGAGCGCCCTCACCAGTTCCCGCACCCGACGTTGCTCGGCCTCCCGCGCCCGCTGCAGCTGCTGAAACCACCGCTCAACCTGACGCCAGCGACCCAACCCCATATCCAGCTGCAGACGCAGCACTCCCACCCGAAACTGAACGTCTCGCCGCATAGCGGCAACCTGCTGCGCCCTGCGCTTCGCATGGTTGACCTTAGCCAGCGCGATCCTGACATCCTTGTGCGTGCGCCCTGCCCCACCCGCTTCGCGGCTCCACCGCGCCGTCTGCCGGTTCCAGTAGTCCGACCAGCGATCAAGTTTGGCCGTCGCGCGCTCCAACTTGTTCAGGGACATCCTTGCATCCCTGGTGTTGTCGCGCAGGATCTCCCACAGCCTGCCGGCACGGGATCCTGCTGGCCGTTCCCAGCCGTCGGCACGCTCCGCTCGGTCAGCCCCGCTCCAGGGCCGGCGCTGGTCCCTCAAGGCTTGGTCCTGCCTACGCCGTCGCCTCTGCTGCATCGCCTTCGCGCGCGGGCCGATATGGATCTCGGGCATCCGGTCCAATGTTTCGGCAGCGGGATCCCCCCTGCCCTGCGCTTCCTCGAACTGATCCCGCAGGGTGCGGTGATCGATGCGCCGCGACAGCCCTTGCTGCCGCAAAGCGCGGTTCACATGCTGCTGCCAGGCCTTACGCCAGACCCCGATGTTCTCCCGCGCGTTCCATTCCCGGGTCTTGACTGGATCCAGCCCCAGGCATGTGGCCCGGCGGAGCGTCAGCATCACGTGGGCATGGAAGTTTCGTGGATCGTCCCCCTTTTCTACGACCGGGTCATGGAGTGCCAGATCCGCCACCATCCCCCGCGCCACAAACTGCTCGCCAACGAACAATCGCACCAGCTGCAGACGCTGAAGGTGGGTGAGCTCATGCGGCAGCGCCATGTTGATCTCCCTCGCCAGCTGGGCATCTGGCCGGGTCTCCATGCGCTCGACGGTGTTCCAGAGCGCCGAACGATCCTTCAACCAGTCCGCCGTGTTCTCCGGCGCCAGGATTTCGCTGTGGGCGACACCGCGCCGGTTTCCATAGCGGGCTGCCGCACCCGATCGTTCGCAGATCAGGTTCTCTCCCGACCGGTATGCCGCAGCCGCCACGGCATTGTCGGGGCGCTCCCGCTGCGATCCATCCTGGTTGCGCCGGCCCTGCCCGCGACCAAGGATCTGCACACTGAAATGATAGATCGCCACCGCAGGGGGCTCGATATCGTCAGCGCCTGGTCTCCGTTGCGCTGGCGCACCTATGTTTCTCCGGAATGTATAAGTGCGCTATTACGCTTCTTCTTATTTTCATGCCTTCACCACTGGTCCATTTTTGCCATTCTTGCTCAGGGCTGCGTCGCCACCGCCAGTCTAGCAGCGGCAACGAAGTCGTCAGCACCCGCGGCTGAATGGTTAGGCAGCGGTCTGGCCGGTAAGTGTATGCACCCCCGAAAAAATTCGCCGCCGGGGGGCAAGCCCCCCGTACCCCCCTCCTCGGATTGAGCTAACTCGGCGAAAAATCAGCCCCCGGGGGGCTGTCTGCCCCCCGTACCCCCCGAGGATACTTATAAACGGTGATGAGCACGGGTTCGTAGGATGCGATTAGGGCCGGTTTCGAGAACGCCAACCGGCACTGACCGTTTTAGGGGTGGGCGAAGGGAGCAAAGCGCGTCCTGAGCGGCCTGACTACCGGGTTGTCACGTTCACGACCTCACCCTTCTTTGGCTACGGCCATGTTGTCGATCAGGTTTGGATAGGGACGGCCCGCATCTCTGGCGCGCTTGCGTGCCCGTGCCTTCTGTGCCGGGCTCAGTGCTTTTCGTGCAGCCTTCGGCTTTGGGTTCGCCTTTTGCCAAGGCTTGGCTTTGCGAGGGATCGTCATTGTACGTTCTCCATCACTGCAGCAACGAGAGCACAGGCAGCGTGTTCCGGATCACCGGTAGATGATGCCGGCGTGGGCATCTCCCCTCCCCGCCATGAAAACGCCGTGTCATTCTGGCGGTGCGGTACAGGCAGGGATGCCGATGGCCGTAACGGTGATGCGGGGTCTGCCTCTTGGCGGGCCCTCGTCCATTTCTGGAGGGCTCTGCCGGTTCGGCTGCGCCCTTTAAATCCAATCCAATTTTGAAAATCTGTCGCCGCAGGCGGATATTAATTAGCTGATATAAGATATTAATAAGATTATAGAGGCCGAATTCGCCTTACAGAACATGAGCTTAGAGGCATGTTTGTGGGCGATGTACGGAATGTCGTGGGCGATGTACGGGTTGTCGTGGGCGATGTACGGAAACTGGTGGGCGATGTACGGAGCCGACAAAAGTTATCCCCAGGCCCCGTTTCGCTCTTAACTGCGGATTTTGTCGTGGGCGCTGTACGGAATTTGTCGCGCCCGATTCTTCGAGAGTCAATTCGCAGCCTCTGATTTTTGTCGTGGGCGATGTACGGAATCTGTCGACAAATTAGGCAGGCCCCCGCCCTCCGTCGCAGAAATCCGCGGCAGTTTTTGTCGTGGGCGATGTACGGAAAGTGTCGTTCCGCCGCCCGACAAATTGTCGTGGGCGATGTACGGAGATACGACAAAAGCCAACCCGTCAGCTAAGCGGTAGAGCGGGCTGTTCAGCGGTAAGTGTGATGGTCTGGATGGGGGCCTTGGCGGTTCCCGGCGCCGGTCGGTGGCGCACCACCAGGATCGGCATCTGCCGGCCAGGCTCGATGCTCAGGTCATAATCCGGCATCGGAAACAGCTGCGATTGCTCGACCAGCTTTCGTACGTCCCGGGCGAAGAACCGCAGTTCCTGGGAGGATCCGCAGCGCTTGTGCAGCTCGGCCATCGTGAAGCGCACCTCGCCCTTGCCAGCGATCTTGCGGCTCATCCGATACAGGACGCGGCCGATGCCGTTCTTGATCAGGAAATAGTCGGGGTTGAGGGTTAGCAGCGGCAAGGTCTTCTGGTGCGGCGTGACCACGCTGTTCCAGACCCAGTCTGGAATGGTGATCTCGATCATGTCCGGCATTTTGGCGCTGGTCCGGGTCAGTACCCGGTACTCACCTATGAGCGGGCGGTTGTCGACCTGACGGCGCTTGCCGCCGTTGAGGTTGACGATCTTGATGCTGGTCTTGGTCAGCCGGTCGAGTGCGGCCTCGAGGTCCGAGTAGGCCTTGCCGCCGTCGGACCGCCGGCAGAACTTCAGGATTTGCGAGGCGCTGGGGCGATAGACCTTGGGCGGGAGGTCGGGGCGCAGCCCCTTGGCCTCTTCGGCGCGATAGCGGCGCACTTCCTCGGCGAGGTAGCTCACCATGTTGAGGAAGATGTCGTAGTCGAACACGGTGGCGAGGCCCACCTCGGCACCACCCTCCACCGTGATGAGGCAGTCCTTCAGCTCGTACTTGATGACCCCTTCGCGCATGTTCTTCGAAATTGAGAACGGCGCGATGTCCATCAGGTTGACGTCGTCCTTGATCGGAGCGTCGTAGATGGCGGGTACGAAAAACATCAGCTGCGCGTCGTCGGCCGGCGGTTCCCGCAGGACGGGGCGCGGCCGCGTTTCTGCCATCAGCGCCGCTGTGACGTCAGCCTTACGGCTGCTCTCGCGAATCGCTTCGCCCAGGCGCCTGAGCGACTGGCGCATCGGTCCGTCGGGGATCTCTTCAAGCTTGAGGTCGGCGAACACACGGCGGCTGTAATAGCGCCGGAGACGGCTGAGCGCTTCGCGCGAAAGCGGCTCCAGAATGCGCCCTGCCTGCTTGGCGTAACTCTCGGCGAGCTCGAGCAGGTAGGCGTTCTTGTCGTGAAGCGACAGCTCCGCGAATTGCTCCCGCGGCATGAGCTGGAGAACGGGTTCGGGCGCTTTGGGTGACATGGCGCCACCCTACCCCAGCGGGTGAGTCGTGCCAACGGAATTGCCGACGTTCCTTGCATCCAAGGATACAAGGATCAGCTGACGCTATTGGCTGCTACCCCTGCCCCTTCTCAAGCTGGGCAAGGGATTTCAGGCCGCGGTTCTTGAACAGCAGGTCGAGTCCTTCCCGCAGCAGCGGGTGCAATTTCTTCCGCTCCGTATGAGCAAGTTCACGAAGCTGATCGTAGACCGGCCCTTCAAGATACATCGTCAGCTGCGTGGTGCGTTGCTTCAGAGTCCCCTGCCCTGCCAGCGGCGCTGGTGCCGCTTTCTTCGGAGCCGTTCGGCTGAGTTTGCTGCTGCTGGGCAGTTGCACAACGGCGGATGCCGGCGCAGGCCCCGCTTCGGGTTCCGGTGCAATGACCTCGGGTTCGATCGCGACCGCGGTGTTGCCGGCGATCAGCGCCTTCAGGTCTGGTCTTTTAGGCTGCTTTGACACGGGTGATGTCCTTCTTGCGGTTGTCGATCCACTTCCACAGCTTGCGGACCTCTTCCGCGGCCGGGCCGGTGGGATTGAACTCGGTGACGCCCAAACCGACGCCAATGGCGTCCTGGTGGTCGTTGCGCATGACGATGTTGGTGTCAGCAAGAACGCCCATTACCGCGAGGCCGTCGGCGGTATCGCGCACCCGATAGCTGCGGGGCGGCGTCTGGTTGAGTACGAACGCGAACTCCTTACCGAGTCGCTGGATCGCCTCGAGGGTTGGCCGGAACGCCCGCAGATCCGCGGGCGTGGGACGGCAGGGCACGATGCACATGTCGCTGACGCGAATGGCACCAATGGTCCCCGGGTTGTCGACACCAGGCGTGTCGATAAAGACGTAGTCGTAGTCGCCGGCTTTGATCTTGGAAATGGTGTCGTCCAAGCGCTCGGCGGCCACCTGAGCGACCTCGGGCCCCTTCCCTTCCTCGCGCTGGGCGTACCAGTCGGTAATCGTGGCCTGCCGATCGATTTCCAGTATGCAGACGTTGCGCCCTGCCTCCTGGGCGGCGACGGCCAGCGAGACGCACAGCGTACTTTTGCCGCTGCCGCCCTTCTGGGTGACGAAGCTGATGACCTTCATCGGTGCCTCCTTTGTTCATGGTATCCGCGGATACCATGATCCGCGGATAACCTGATCAGCTGCTCATGGCATCCTTGGATACCCTGATCCGGGCATCCCATGATCCGCTGATCCTTTGATGCCATGATCCTGTTATCCAGGGAATCGGTAAACAGCTCGTTAACCATTTGAGGGGAGGGGTGTTGCCGTCCTGTGACGCCATGATCCGCGGATGCAAGGATAAGAGGATACAAGGACGCAAGGATACCATGACGACACGTCGGGGATGCTCTTGATTGACGCAACGAGAGGTAGAATAATCCGCCGTGTACAAGGGGACCCAAGGTGACCGCCTACGCCAACAGAAGCCTCTATCAGCATGTCATGTGGACCTGCGGAATTCTCTTCGGGGTCGGCGAAGTGTTCCTGCTTCGCGCTCAGTCTGCCGCCGACTTTCGTATCTGGGCTTTTACGGTACTGTCCCTGGTGCTCATTTGGGGGCTTTGCCATAGGCGAAATGATTTGATCGCTCGCGGTAAGCCGCTTTTTGAACTGAGCCGATCCCAGCGACACATTCTCGCCGACTATGCCTGTTCAATTGGGTCCGTATCGCTGTTTACACAGCTGGTCTATGTCGTGAGCTCCCCGTCTCCTTTGTTCCAAGGAACAATTCTGTCACTAGACGGCTACGTCCTTGGCTTCAATATCGTCGTCTTCTCAATAGGTTATGCCGAGCTCACATCAATCGCGCGCGCCGAGCGAGAGAGACCGCCGGCACCATTCCAGTAGGACATGTTGATGGACAAGAGCTCCCTGAGGGCCAAGCACGACATCATTCCCTATCTCCGTTTGGAGGGGGCATTCATAGTCGCGACCGTGGTGTTGGTGGTTGCCACCTCCATCTGGCTCCGTGCATACGACGTAACCCTGATCTCGAGCACAGTATTAGGTGCTATGGGCGGAATGGTAGGCAAAGAATGGATTGTGTGGCTAGCCAAGAAGGCTAGCCACAAGTCCGAAAACAAAGGCTGACGCTACAAAAGATAGCGGCGAGTCGAAGATTATCGCGAAGAAGGCGATGAATCCGATTGCGAGGTAAATGGGCGTGGCAGATCGCCACCTTGTTGTCAGCATGGTGGCCTCCGACCAGATCGAGTGATATCTAACTATAATCTTTGCTCGACGTTATGTCAGCAGAATTTGGCGCGGCGTCCTTGTATCCTTGGATCATGGGATACGGCGACGAAGGGCGGCGCAGTACCGCCGCCCTAATTGTCTCGGTCTATGCGGCCTCCCGCATGATCATCCGTCGTGTGGCGGTCTCGGCATGCCGTCCGCTAAGCTCCATACCGAGCCATGACCGGCCGACAAGCGCTGCTGCTACCAGCGACGATCCCGACCCGCAGAACGGGTCGAGGACGATGCCCCCCGAGGGGCAGAACGCCCGCACGAGCGGCTCGAGGCTGCCGACCGGTTTCTGGGTGGGATGGAGGCGATTGCCGGTGTAATTCCAGCCCAGCACATCCGAGATCGGCCTGGCGGGAAGGGGAGGGGATCCTTTCGCCAGGAGGTAGGCCATCTCGTGGTGCCGGCGTACACGCCGCACCGATGAGGCATAGCCTTTGGCGAAGACCAGGTGTTCGACCGGCCGGAACCCTGCCGACTTCCATGCACCCATAAATGCGTCCGCGGCCTGCCAGCCGTAGAAGCTTACCATGTAGCTGTTGGGCTTGAGGACGCGATAGAGCTCGGCAAAGACCGGCTCAAGCCAGTCCGCGTGGACGTCGTTGGCGACGCGGCGACCGTCGCGGGAGCGATAGTTCACCAGATAGGGTGGGTCGGTCAGCACCATGTCCACGGAGGCATCGGGAAGCTCCCCCAGCCGCTTGCGGCAATCGCCGCGCAGGACTTGATTGAAGGGGAGGGGGGGCGTCATTGCCCCACCTCGGCGTCGTTGTCCTCAAACTTGAGGCGGATGGCGATGCGGCCGTCGATCGGCAGGCACTTGAGCTTGATGTTCACACCGCGCCCGTCGGCGTGGGGCCATCCCGCACCGATCTTGGTCCAGAAGGCGTTCTCACCTTCGCCCTCGATGATGAAGACGTCGTGGGTGGGCGCCTTGGCATTCGAGGTAGGTTTGCGTTTCATGGGTTGATCTCCCGTTGGTTTCTCCGGCCACACCGTGCGGCCGGTCGGGGATCACAAAGGCTTGCGCATAAAGGCGCGCGGGCAACGGGAGGGTCCGACCGAGGGTCCCTCCGGGATACGGTTGGATGCCCTTGCCGGCGTGACCGCGGAAGCCATCACCGACCTGATCTGGCCGCCTGTGCGCCGGACCACGGGAGAGACGACCAAAACGCTCCTCGCGGGCCTGGGGCCATGCCGGCGTGTTGTCATGGGCAAAGGGAGGGGGCGCGTTGGCGCATCGCGCGGGGGCAACCGGCCCGGTACTGCGGTGCTCAAATACAACAAGGGGCGGAAGATGATGGTCCTCCGCCCCTTCGACTAGCTTTCGCGGCACTAGGCCGGCTACTTCAGTTTGCCGACATTGTCCTTCGACATGTTGCGCTTCCCTTGCTCCCAGCTCCGTACGGTGTCCAAAGAAACTTCAAGCTGCTGGGCAAGCTGTGCCTGGGTCAGGTTTCTTTCAGCTCGATACCTTCGAATGTCATCGGGACTGGGCGGTTCGTGGATGGTGCCTTTTCCGCCGGAGCGGAGTTCGGCAATGGACTTCTTGGCGTCAACCAAGAGTTTGTTGGACATAACATCCTCCAGAAATAGGTAATAGATGCACATTGCGGTGTGCATCTACAGTAAATTGACCAGATGATCTGGTCAACACGCCTACTTGGAGTTCAGGACATCTTCATTAGGGCACCTCCTTGGTAGCTTCGACGTACAGCAGCTCCCGGATGACATCCACATCCGCGGCAAGTTCTTGGATCTGCGCCGATATCATCGAAGGGAACAGGGCTTTTTGACCTGAAGCGAGGCTCATGGGGTGGAGGAGGTCTTGCTCGCTGTCGAGTTCGACGATCACGATCGCAGCCTTCAGCTGCACGACCGTGTCGCGGCAGGGCACGAGAAGGCGCGTGCCAACGAGGTGGGGAATGTCAAAAATCCGACCGAACTTCAGCCGCGACAGAAGCCGAACTTCCTCGACGAACGACCGTTCCTCGATCCCAAGTTTCCGCAGCGACTCCAGAATATGCCCGGCGATATGCACTTTCCGGGGACGCTTCATCGTGGCCTCCGGTTCGCACGAGCCAAATCCTGTACTAGTACAAGATCGATGTCAATGCAGGACGCGTCCTTGTATCCCATGATCCTTGGACGTGCGACGAGGTCGCCTAAATGGTGTGCACGGTCAGTGCCTTAGATGCCGCGACGACGTATGGTGAGGGGCCTCTAGAGCCATCTCCAAGCTGAAAGGACGCGTCATGTCGAACAAGCCGTCTCACGAACTCTACGTCGTGCAGGAAGGGAAAGACCCCGACGATCGTGCCTGGTGGCACAAGGTCGGGGCCGCCTGGCCTACGGCGCGCGGGGACGGTTACAACGTCCAGATCCCGCCCGGCATCGCGGTGTCCGGCAACCTAGTGCTGGTGCCGAAGAAAGATGACCGACGCTAAGCGTAAGGGCCCCTGAGGGCCCTTACGCATGCCGTGTCGCCATTGCACCACTTTCCGCGCGACCGCCGGTCGTAATGAAGCGGCCAACCTCCAGGATCAGGGCGCGGGTACGCCGGCCCCAGGCCCCGTCGGGTGCTGGTAATACTGCTTGACCGCCGGGTGGTTCTTCAGCGCTTCGGGGCGATAGGGACCCCGCCCGGCGCACTGTGGCACCTCGGACAGCGCGAACCGCTCCAGGACCGAAGGGTGAAGTTTGTGGTCGGGCTTCACGTCCCGAATCTTGACCCGCCAGCCGCTGAGGCCGAAACGGCGCCGGATCCATTCCGGAATGCGCGCCTCGACCAGGTCCTGGCCGCCGGCGACCTCGCAGTGCTGAAGCCCGCCGGCGTCCGGCCGCAGGTACAGAGGGATCCCCTCGGTTCCGCTGTTGGAAATGCGCTCGCCATGGACGATGACCGGCCCCAGTTTGAGGGGGAGGGCACCGAAAGAGCCTGTTCGATCATCCACTGCAGGGCGATGTCCGACAGGCGCGACTCGGTCTCGGCATAACTGCCGCCGATATCCGAATGGTTGCCCGCAAACCATTGCTGATCAAGCCGCGTCACGCCATCGACCTCGGCGGCCGCGTGCATGGTGTTGCCCCAGCTGACACGGTCGAAATCCGCCCGCGTTTCATCGACCGCGTTCGCCGCGCGGGCATAGCTCACGAAGCGACTGAGCAGGCGATCGAAATGCTCACCCTTCCACTGCGCCAGATGCGAACTGGACTGCCCCGGCTTGGGATGGTCGGTGATCGTCTTCCTGATGCGGCGGTTCTGGCTGCGATAGAGAAGCAGGGCGCCGAGTACGCCGCCACCGAGCACCCCGACGGCGGGCATCATCCAGAACGGGCCGCCGAAGAGCCAGCTGGCCGTGCCGATGAGGCCGCCGGCGACCAGCCCTGCCAGAGCCCCCAGACCTACGGAGCCGCCGTACAGGGCCGCCTGAATGCCCCAGCGCAGCATGCCCTGCGCACCGAGCGCGGCCACGGTGTCGAAGACCCCAATGAAATAGGGCGCGGCGTTGGACCGGTGGGTTTCCCCGGTGGGGTGATGGGAGCCGTATTTCTCGCGGAAGCGCCGGGCCATCTCAAGGCGCTCGTCTTCATACGTCGCACGGGGGTGCCCGGCACCGTGCTCCAGCACCGACGTCACCGCTTCTTCGGCAATGAGCCGCGTCGCGCGCCGGAACCGCGGCAGCGGTTGATCCCCGTTCTTAGTGGGGATCCCGCACAGCATCATCAGATTGGCAACGCTGCGTACGGTGTAAGCGCCGCGGCTGAAGCCGAACAGGAAGATCCGGTCACCGGCCTGGTAGTGATTAATGATGAACTCATAGCAGTCGGCGATGTTGATGGTGATGCCGCTGCCGTCCACGTTCGCCAGCAGCTTTCTGACCTGTCTGCCGATATTGGTCCAGCCGGTCGCGGAGGCCTCTGTTCCCAGGCCGGGGTCGTAGAAGACAACCTGCTCCTTCGGGTCGATCGCGGTTTCCGGCGCGATCCGGCTGGCTCGATACATCTTGTAGATGTTGCTCCAGCGCTGCTCTGCCCGGACGCCGCCATCCTGGCCGGTGCCGTCGGAAAAGATCACGATGTTCTTGGGCATCTGCTTGTCCTTCTCGCTTAGGACAAGCATAGCCGATTCCCACAACCTTGATGGCAGCAGTCCGCACCGATTGTTTTCGGCATCTAGGTGATTGCCAACTGGGGGCTTTTGGCGGAGAATCTTCGAGACTTTCCTTGCCCTTTTGATTCACGGGCGGGGTGCCCGACGGGCACAACCGCACGGAGATGCCATGACCATCAAATCCTGGAAGCATAAGCGGCGGTTTGACCCGTCGCCTGTTCCCAAACTTACGCCCGAGCAAGAAGCGACCCTCGATCAGCGCCTGGAAGAGCTTGATCGGGCGCTCAGACGGGAGCCGCCCCAGCCCGTATCCGAGAGGGAATTGGAAGCGATAGCGTCACGAACGGTGTCGGTTCTTTATGGCCGCCGTGCACGTAAGCGTTGAGGACCAATGCCGTTCGAGTACGTAGGCCTCAAATCGCTGCGGGATCCGGCTGTCTTTCAGCAAATACTGGCCAGCTCTGTTGAGTTCACAGGGCTGGCCAACGACTTTCGAATCTGCGGCTACCTTCGTGTGGTCCACCTCCCAGCGACGGTCACTATACAACCAGAAGCTCTTGCCAGTCGGTCGTGAACCGCGGCGACCGTTGTTCCGAACGCAAGGACCAGGCGCGTTGCGTGCCGCACGCGGCGAAGGCGACCGCCCCGCGCCCGTGGTTGCGATTCAGAGCGTCCAGTGCGGCCATGAGCCTCTGCGCCCGCGGCGAGTCCGGCGCATCCCAAAGATCACCCTGCACCCGCCCAGCCGGCACCAGGTCAAGCAGGATGACCCCTGCCTTGTTGTAGCTGTAGCCGTCGCGCCAGACTGCCTGCAGAGCCCTCTCGGCCGCCTTGATGAGCCGGCCGGTGTCCGACGTCGCCACCGGCAGCCGGACCGTTCTGGACGCGTCGTATTGCGGGTCGGTCGGCTTGAACCGGTTGGTCTGCACGAACACCACGACGTTGTCAGTCGCCAGGTCCTGCCGCCGCATCTTCTCAGCGGCCCGCGACACGTACGTGCTCACCGCCTCCCGCATCTCATCGAAGCTCGTCACCGGTCGACCGAACGACCGTGATGCCATGATGCTCTTGCGGTCGGCCGCCACCTGCTCGAGCTCGAGGCAAGGCTCGCCCCGCAGCTCCAGCACCATGCGCTGCATCACGACGGAAAACCGCTGGCGCACGAACTGCGGGTCTGCATCACGGAGAAGGCGAGGGGAGGTGATACCCGCCTCCCGGAGGCGACTGGCGAGCCGTCCCGCAACGCCCCAGAGGTCGGTCAGCTCCAGCCGGGCCAGCGCCCGCTCGATCTCATCGGGGTCCAGCATCACATAAACGCCAGCGCGTTCCGGATCCTTCTTCGCGAGCCGGTTGGCCACCTTGGCCAGGGTCTTGGTCGGGGCGATGCCGACCGACACGGGAATACCGGTCCACTGCAGCACGGTGGCGCGCAGCTCTCGCGCATGCGGCTCAAGCCGCGGTTCGAACCCGCCCAGCCCCAGGAAGGCCTCGTCAATCGAGTAGATCTCGAGGTCCGGCGTAAAGCCGCCCAGCGTGCTCATCACCCGCCGGCTCATGTCGCCGTAGAGGGTGTAGTTGCTCGAGCGCACGATCACACCATGCCGCTCGAATTTGGTGCGGTTGAGGTGCCAGGGCGCGCCCATCTCAATGCCGAGCGCTTTCGCCTCGTTTGATCTGGCGATGACACATCCGTCGTTGTTGGACAAAACGACGACCGGGCGCCCGCGTAAGGTCGGCTGGAACACACGCTCGCAGGAGGCATAGAAGTTGTTGCAGTCGACCAGGGCGACCGGTGCGCCCATGGTCAGAGCATGCGGATCGATTTGGTGACCACGCCCCACACTTCGAAGGACATGCCGTCGGTGATCGGAATGTCAGGATAGGACGCGTTCTCCGCTTGCAGCCAGATGCGGTTGCCGCGCCGGCGATAGCGCTTGATGGTGAACCCGCCGTCGACAAGGGCCAGGACGACGCTCCGGTCAGCTGGCGTCTTGGCGCGGTTCACGATCGCGATGTCATTGGCGAAGATGCCGGCGCCGATCATGCTGTCTCCGCCGACCCGAACCGCGAATGTCGCGGCCAAATTGTCGATCAGCAGCTCGTTGAAATCGAGCGGCTGCTCCAGATAGTCGTCAGCCGGGGAAGGGAAGCCGGCCGGCACGTTCGCCGTGACCAACGGAACACCGGCATGGCGCCTGGCTTCCACGCCCATAAACGCGATCACGTCCCCCGCGCACAGGATGGCACTATGGTCGAGCCGCGACGCGAGGTTTGCCACTGCCAGAGGAAGCCACAACGCCCTCGGCGCAGCGGTAGCCTGCGGTTCTTGCCTCCTCGCATCCATGATCAACCCTCCCCTTGGAACCATAATGGCTCACAGAGGCGAGGCGGTGTCCAGAACAAAAAGAGAACACCGGGATGCTCTTACGACGCCGCCCGCCGCCGGCCGGAAGTGGTGGACGGCTTACCGAGCCTCTCGAGAGCCGCGAGCAGACGTGATGCATATTGATCAGCAGCTTCTCGCACCCAGGCGTCATTGACGATGCGGAGCCACGCCGCGATCGCAAGGACGTTCACCAGGATGGCGGCCCACACCGCGCTACGTTCCGACGCCTGTATGACCGCGGCCTCGAGCGTGGTCGGCACCAGCAGGGTCGGTGCGAGCAACACCACGAGCGACAAGATGACAACGATCACATTGATGGTGATGCCAAGCGACTTCAGCCCGAGCAGGTTGCGACGAAAACCGTACTGGGCATTTTCCTTCTCGACCAACGGGAAATCACGCCCTCGGGCATGCTCCTTGAGCCAGTTGATGGCTGACGCGTACAGCGCATCGGCGGCGGCTGGCTCTGCGGCCTCTTCCGCAGCCGTGGGCAATTTGAGGTCTGGCACATTGGCGATCAGGACCGCGTGGTACCTGGCGCGGGTCGTCGCATCCAAAGCCCCGGAATGCCGTAGCAGGTGGGTGGTCGGCCACCCTCCCCAAACGAGGAGAAGTCGACGCTCGACCTCCTTACCCTTGGTGCGCGCGAAGGACGCGAGCGCATAGAGCAGCCCGCAGGACGTAGCGAGCGTCAATATCGTCGCCCCGATGCTCGAAATGATGAGATAGGGGAACCATGCCAGGACCGCGAGCACCGGCGGGAAAAGCGTGAGAAGGCCGGGGAAGAGCCGTGCTTGGCGAGCGTACGAATCCAGTGGATTGGGGAAGGCCTCTGCCATGTCACGCTTCCTGATCGTCGGGATAGGGTTCGCGCACGACAGGGGTCCAGTTCCGCGCAGGAGCGTTGCTGCTGTTGACCCTTACACTCCTGCCCTCGGTCGTTGCGACGTTCCCACCTCGATGCATCATCGCCCGCTTCACCGATTTTCTCGGATGATCGGGATCGGCCTTCGCCGAGCTGATGACGGTTTCAAAATGGCCCTCTCCCAGTGGAGGTTGCACAGCCAAACGCGCACCCAGGATCTCGTCCAAGAGTTCGGTCGTAACGTTGTGCCTGCCGCCGTGGTGCGGCACCTGAAAATAGTCGAGGCCTGGCAGATCCAGGCCCACCAGCGGCGCATAGTCGATGACCTCTCTTAGACCGCCCCGGCCGGTGTCGCCGGTCAGCAGGATGCGCTTGCCGCAGATCCGTGCAAACTGAACGACGCTCATCTCGTTTTCGCTGCTCGTGTCGCCCGGGGGGAAATACTCGTCACCCCATAGGGACTTCACAAAGCTTGTTGCGACGGCTTTTGCCGATTCGATAAAGCTGCCCAGCAGGCCGCCCAGGCTTTCGTCCTTCGCGACAGGGGTTTTCTCGGACTCGACGATGAGGTCGAGATATCGCTGAGGCGTGGGCGCCAGCACGCGGAATGCCCCTATCTGCGCGCCCTGGAACGGCTCCCGGATGGGGATACCTCGTGTGTCGGCGATGTCTTCCAAAGCGGCCAGGTTGCCGTAGGCACTGCGCAGCCGTGAGCGCAGATGGGTCACGCTCGAATAGGTCGGGAACCGATCGATCAAATGCTCTGCATACAGCCACGGCCGCAGCATCCAGAGTTCTCCCACCTCCTTTTCGGCGAGGACCTTTCGAAGGCCACCGGTGTGGTCGCCGTCATTATGAGTGACGATTACCCGGTCAATGAAGGAGGGGTCTCCGTAGTACTTGCGCAGATGCTCCAGAACTTTGTCGCCCGTATCCTGGTAGCCTCCGTCCACGACGTGAATGGTCTGCTGGCCGGCAACTTCATAACGCAGGCAGATAGCGTCTCCGCTCTTTCTGGCTTCAACGTCCAGGAAATCAATTTCGAAAAAGTCAGCCATGCACACCTCCCAGTTGCGCGTGTTCAACCTACCACTGGGAGCCGCATAGTTTAAGCACGTATTCTTGTTTTGTTCACAGAATTCGGTAATGGGGTGGGATCGGCAGGGTTGGCCCTCGGCCCTTCATGGATTGCACCATTGGCAGTACACGGGGTTTTCCGAGGTTCGGCCGTCCGGCCGCGGACGCATCTCCGAATGGGAGCATCCGCAACATGCGTGTATCTCGCAGGAGATGCTGTCTGTCGGTCTACCACAGGCCGAACACGGCAGGCCGGGTTTGACGTCCAAACGTCCGAACCCTGGCAGCTGGCAGCCGGGGCAGGGCGTTGCAATGCGGTCAGCGAGCTTGCGGGACAGAACCTCCAGTGACGCCAACCGTTTGGGGTTGCGGTGGGCTCGCATATCGGTTTCGAGGCGTGCGAGACCGTCGGCAGAAAGTTTTGCCGCGTCGCGTATGGCATGTTCCACCGCGTCTCGATCGTGGCAATCCTTCATGACAACAGGGGTGCCTGCAAAGACGTTGGGACGGACGATCACGCCCTGGTCAGGATGGCCAATGCGCTCCAGAAAACCTCCAACTGAGGTATTTGGGCTCGCTTCCATTGCATCGGAGGTGACGTCGTCCGTGATCATCTGCTCCCGGATCACAATGCCAAGTCGATCGTCGACGAAGACCATGAGTTCCTTGCCAACGGTGAGGAAAGGTATGGCGGGATGCGGGCCGAACGTTCCCTCGCTGGCGAGGCCCAGCTGACGTCCGCTCACCCGCATCCCCATTCGTGCCTTGCGAACCGCAACCTCCAGCATTGTCCCCACGCGCGGGATTTCGCCGGCAAAAGTACCGAGCTGGTCAGTGTCGATGCCCTTTGCGACTTCGACGCGCAGCCCCAGGCGCTCGAAGAGTACGGGTGCGATCACGCGCTCTTTCCCATGCATTGTCGCAAGGGTGGCGGTGCTGGCCTGATAGAGGGTCACCGTCGTCCGTTATCCGTAGATCAGGCGCGCCAGCGCGCTGTAGAGAGGAATGCCGGCGACGATGTTGAACGGAAAGGTGATGGCCAGCGAGCAAGTGAGGTAGTAGCCCGGATTGGCATCGGGCAGGGCCAGGCGTACCGCCGCCGGGGCCACGATATAGGAGGCGCTTGCGGCCAGCGTTCCCAGAATGACGGCTCCGCCGTACGACAGGCCCACAGCCGACCCGACTGCTATCCCGATCACAGCGTGGACGACGGGCATGGCGAGGGCGAACACCGCCAGCCGCAGTCCCACCTTCCGGAACTCGCCCGCGTGGCTGGCGGCGACCCTGCCCAGGTCAAGCAGGAAAAGACAGAGCACTCCAGGAAAGAGGTCGACGAAGAACGGCTTGATGTTGGTAAGCCCGCCAGTGCCAACGCTCGCGCCGATGACCATGCCGCCTGCCAGCAGCAGGATGCTCTTGGAGGACAGGACCTCGGCCAGAACAGGTGAGAGCGCGGACGTACTCCACATGGAGGGGGGCGAGCCTATGAGGGCCGCGCCGCCGGCGTTGACCTCGACCGATCGGCTGGCCATGGAGGCCACGCCCGCAAGGCCGATGGCGATGACGATTGCCGGCACCTCCATGATTGCCAGAAGGGCAGGGGCGTAGCCTTCGAACGGGACCTGCTGCCGCGTCAGGAACTGTCCGACCGCCGCAAAAGTCACCGCTGACACCGAACCGTAGTGTGCGGCCAACGCTGCCGCATCGGCGATGCCAAGACCGGCAAACCTGCGCAGGATGCCGTAGCACCAGAGCGGGATGGCGCAGCCCAGCGCAAGCGCGCCAGCCATTGGCAGGGCAAGCTCGCTCAGAGGACGGTCAGCGAGTTTGGCGCCACCCTGGAGACCGATCGAGAGCATCAGAAAAATCGAGAGCGCCGCGAAAACCTGGTCGGGAAGTTTGAGGTCGGATCGAAAAAAAGTGGCACAGGCGCCAAGCACGAAACAAAGAATCGGGGGGGAGAGAAGATTGCTCGTGGCCAACTCAAAAAAAGGCATTTCGCGACTTTCTAGGATTAATGTCTCCACAAGATGCCACAACGGCTATCGCGGCAAAACGACATAGTTGAAGTAGTTGTCATTAGCTTTCATAATGATGAGATGAGACCCTTGGATTTCGACCAGCTCCTCGCCTTTGTCACAACCGCTGAGACCGGCAACCTCAGCCGCGCCGCCCAGCGGCTCCGGCTGAGCCAGCCCACCGTCAGCATGCAACTGAAAAAACTGGAAGACGCCCTTGGCTGCCCGTTGGCGGAACGCTCGCCACGTTCGTTCCGCCTGACCGGGGAGGGGGAGACCCTGTTGGCCTATGGGCGGCGGATTCTGGCCCTGTCGGAGGAAGCGGTGGTCAAACTCACGGAGGCGCAGGTGGCGGGACAGGTGCGTCTCGGCACCCCGGAGGATTTCGCCACCACCCACCTGTCGGCAGTGCTGGCGGCGTTCACGAGAACGCATCCGCATGTCGGGCTGGAGGTTACGACCGATCTCACCCTCAACCTCATTGACCGTTTCCACAGCGGCGAGTTCGACCTGGTCCTCATCAAGCGTGAGCCCATGGGCCCCAGCGAAGGAGTGAGAGTTTGGCGCGAGCCGCTGGTGTGGACCTGTGCACCGGATGACGTTCGTCATTTCACGGACACGTCGCGTGAATTGCCGCTGGTCGTTTCGCCCCATCCCTGCGTTTACAGAAAGCGTGCCATGAAGGCGTTGGATGACGCAGGACGCCAATGGCGCGTGGTCTACACCTCGACGTCCCTGGCCGGGGCGCAGGCGGCGGTGAGAGCCGGGCTGGGCGTCACCGTCCTTCCCTCCGGCATGGTGCCGCCGGGATTCGCCGTTCTCGATCGAAAGGCTGGACTGCCCGCGCTGGCGGATACCGAAATCGCATTGATGTCAGCGGCTGGTCTTGCCGAACCGGCAAGGAAACTTGCGCAGCACATGGTGTCATCACTCGAGCGATGACCAAGCTTCCCAATCCTCCCCGGCATCAAGTGTCTCGTTGCGGCCTCACGTCACGGACTGGACCTCCGGCGTGCCTTGAATGTGACGGGCGTCGGGCAAAAACCACCCCTTGGCGAGCGCGTAGATCGCGGGGATGACCACCAGGGTCAGCACGGTTGATGACACCATGCCGCCGATCATCGGCACCGCGATGCGCTGCATCACCTCCGAACCCGCACCGGTGCTCCACAAGATCGGCACCAGACCGGCGGTGATCGCCACCACGGTCATCATCTTCGGCCTCACCCGCTCGACCGCGCCCACCATGATGGCGTCGTAAAGGTCGGCACGGGTGGGCTGCCGTCCTGCGGCTGCGCAGGTGGCCCTTACCTCGGCCCAGGCGTGCTCGAGATAGATCAGCATCACCACACCTGTTTCGGCGGCGACGCCGGCGAGCGCGATGAACCCCACCGCCACGGCGACCGACATGTTGAACCCCAGCCACCACATCAGCCAGATGCCGCCGACCAGCGCGAACGGCACCGAGAGCATGACGATGAGGGTTTCGGTGAGGGCGCGGAAGTTGAGATAGAGCAGCAGAAAAATCACCAGCAGGGTCACCGGCACCACAAGCTTGAGCCGTGCGACGGCGCGCTCAAGGTACTCGTATTGCCCGCTCCAGCCCAACGAATAGCCCGGTGGCAGACTGACCGACGCGGCGACGGCCTTGCGTGCATCGTCGACATAGGAACCGAGGTCGCGCCCGGTGATGTCCACGAAGATATAGGTGGCGAGCTGACCATTCTCGGTGCGGATCGAAGAGGCGCCGCGGGTAAGCGCGATGCGGGCGACTTCGCCGAGAGGCACAGCGCCACCTCCCGGCAAGGCTACCTGCACGTCCGCGGCAATGGCCTGGGGGCTCGAGCGCAGGTCCCGGGGATAGCGGATGGCGACACCGTATCGCTCCCGCCCTTCCACCGTGGTGGTCACCACCTCGGCTCCCAGGGCGGTGGCGATGACATCCTGAACATCGCCCATCAGCAGGCCATAGCGCCCCATCGCCTCGCGGTCCGGTGTGATCTCCAGGTAGTAGCCACCAATCACCCGCTCGGCATAGGCACTGGACGTGCCGGGCACGTTGCGGAGCACCGCTTCGACCTGCCGCGCGACCTTTTCCATTTCGGCGAGGTCGGTGCCGAACACTTTGACGCCCACCGGCGTGCGGATCCCGGTCGCCAGCATGTCGATGCGCGCGCGGATCGGCATGGTCCAGGCGTTGGACACGCCGGGGAACTGAAGCGCGCGATCCATCTCGGCTTTCAGACTGTCGATCGTGATCCCCGGCCGCCATTCAGCCTTCGGCTTCAGGTTGATGATGGTCTCGAACATCTCCATAGGAGCGGGATCGGTGGCGGTCGCCGCCCGACCGGCCTTGCCATAGACCGAAGCCACCTCCGGGAACGCCCGGATGATGCGGTCCTGCATCTGCAGCAGCTCGGCCGCCTTGGTCACCGACAGCCCCGGCAACGTGGTCGGCATGTACATCAGGGTGCCTTCGTTGAGGCTGGGCATGAACTCGGAGCCCAGTTGCCGGGCCGGCCAGACACTCACGCCCAAGGCGATCAGCGCGACCGCGATCGTGAAGACCTTGGCGCGCAGCACGCCGCGGATCACCGGCCGGTAGATCCAGATCAGGAAGCGGTTCACCGGGTTCTTGTGCTCGGAGATGATGCGGCCACGCACGAACAGCACCATCAAGGCCGGCACCAGCGTCACCGACAGAAGCGCCGCAGCGGCCATGGCAAAGGTCTTGGTGAACGCCAGCGGCCCGAACAGCCGCCCCTCCTGCGACTCCAGGGTGAAGATCGGCAGGAACGAGACGGTGATGATGAGTAGGCTGAAGAACAGCGCCGGACCGACCTCTGACGCGGCCTCGATCAGCACCTCGGTGCGCGGCTTGTCCGCGGGGGCGCGCTCCAGATGCTTGTGAGCGTTCTCGATCATCACGATGGCGGCGTCGATCATCGCACCGACCGCGATGGCGATGCCCCCCAGGCTCATGATGTTGGAGCCCAGGCCGATGCCCTTCATCGCGGCAAAGGCCATCAGGATGCCCACCGGCAGCATCAGGATCGCCACCAGTGCGCTGCGCAGGTGCAGGAGGAACACGACGCAGACCAGCGCGACGATCAGGCTTTCCTCGAGCAGGGTCGTCTTCAGCGTCTCGATCGCCGCCTCAATGAGCTGGGAGCGGTCGTAGACCGGCACAATCTCAGTGCCTGCCGGCAGACTGCCGGTGATCTCGGCCAGGCGCCTCTTGACGTTGTCGATGACGGTCAGGGCATTGGCGCCAAAGCGCTGCAGCACGATGCCGCTGGCGACCTCGCCTTCGCCGTTGAGCTCGGTGATGCCGCGCCGTTCGTCCGGCCCGATTTCCACCCGGGCGACGTCCCGCAGGCGCAGCGGCACGCCGCTGGCAGAGCGGAGAACGATGCTCTCGAGATCCTCGGTGCTGCGGATGTAGCCGCGGCCGCGGACCATGAACTCGAATTCCGAGAGCTCAAGGGTGCGGCCACCGACGTCACGGTTGCTCGCCCGTACCGCATCGCGGACCATGGCCAGGCTCACCCCTTGCGCCCGCATGCGCAAGGGGTCCACCACGATGCTGTACTGCTTGACGAACCCGCCCACACTGGCGACTTCGGCCACGCCTTCAGCCTTGCTGGCTGCGAACCGCACCACCCAGTCTTGCAGGGACCGCAGCTCGGCTAAGGTCGCGGTTTTGGCGACCACCGCATACTGGTAAACCCAGCCCACGCCGGTGGCGTCCGGACCCAGGGAAGGGGTCACGCCAGCCGGCAGCCGCCGGGCCGCGGCGTTGAGATACTCCAGCACCCGGCTACGCGCCCAGTAGGGGTCCGTTCCGTCTTCAAAGATCACGTAGACGAACGACACGCCGAAGAACGAGAACCCGCGGACCACCTTGGATTTCGGGACAGTGAGCATCGCCGTGGTCAATGGATAGGTGACCTGGTCCTCGACCACCTGCGGCGCCTGGCCGGAGTATTCCGTGTAGACGATGACCTGCACGTCGGAGAGGTCCGGGATCGCGTCAAGCGGCAGGGTTCTCAAGGCAAAGAGACCGGCAGCGACGGCAAAGGCCGTGCCGATGAAGATCAGCACCAGGTTGCGGGCTGACCAGCCAATCAGACGGGCGATCATGGCGTGGTTCCCGATGTCATAGCGCGCAGCGCGGCCTTGAGATTGCTCTCCGCGTCGATCAGGAAGTTGGCGGACACCACCACCCGCTCATCGGCGGCAAGGCCTTCGCGGATCTCGACGTAGCCTCCCCCGCGCGCGCCGGTCTTGACCTCGCGCGGCTCGAATTTGCCTTCGCCGCGGTCAATGATCACGACCTGGCGCGTCCCGGAATCGATCACGGCACTCTCGGCAACAGCCACAACCGTGCCGCCACTGCCGCTTGTGATGTCGACGTCGACGTACATGTCTGGCAGCAGCAGCCCCTCGGGGTTCGCAAGCTCGATGCGCACCCGTGTCGTGCGCGTGTCACGCGCCACCTGCGGATAAATCAGCGTGACGCGTCCCTCAAACGTCCGTCCGGCCAGACCGCGCGGGCGTACCACGGCGGCCGCGCCACTCCGCACGGCCGCCATGTCGTATTCCGGCACATCGGCGATCACCCAGACCTGCGAGGTGTCAGCCAGTCGAAACAGCACCGCACCTGCAGTGGTTTTCATGCCGTCGACAGCGTTGCGCTCCAGAACGACCCCGCTCCTTGGCGCACGCCAGTCAAACAGCAGCGGTACGCGCCGCGTCCGCTCGAGCTCGGCTATCGTATCGGCGGGCACGCCGAGGTTTTCGAGGCGCTGACGAGCGCCGCCGGCCGAGCCTGCGCCACTCGCGAGCTCTGTGACGTAAAGGGCGCCTGCCGCGGCAATGTCCGGCGAATAGAGCTTGAGCAGCGGCTGGCCGCGGGTCACCCGGTCGCCGGTTGTGACATTGGCGACCTCCTGCACGAACGCGTCCGTGCGGGTCGCGACCACGGATACCCGCCGCTCGTCCAGCTGCACGCTGCCGGGCACGCGCACCTGGCGCTGGATCTGGCGGGCCTCGGCCGGTTCCGAGCGCACGCCCGTGCGCTGCAGCCGACCTGGGGAGACGGTGACGGTTCCGCTGTCGGCGTCTTCGCCCGTATAGACCGGGATGTAATCCATCCCCATGGAGTCCTTCTTCGGCACCGGCGAAGTGTCTGGCAAACCCATGGGATTGCGGTAGTAGAGGATCCGACGCGGCTCGCCTGCGGCCGCAGGCGCTGCAGCTTGACCAGTCGCGCGAGGCTCAAGGCTGACGTCCTCACTGGCCTTCACCGCCACATAGGCCCGGCCGTCAGCCGTTCGCGCCGGACCCGCCGAGTAGGCGGGGCGCCCGTCAGGGTCGCGGTAATAGATCACGGGTCCCGTGGCGGCCAGAGGCGGCGCGCTCGCGCTTTGGTGCCATGGCAGGGGGAAGGGCGGGGCGGGCCAACTCATGCCTGCCTGGCCGGCCCAGAACCCGGCAGCTCCCGCGGCCGCCAAAGCGCCAAGGGTGAGGAAGGTGCGCATAGTCCGGCTCATGGCCGTGCCCTCAGCACGAGCCGACCCTGCAGGGTCCCGGTCTCGCCCTGGATTTTTGCGGCGAGTGACAGGCGCCAGTTGCCTTCCATGCTGAGCTCGACACGGAAGCGGTAGATACCGGGCACCGACGAAGGCACAGCTTCGATGCTGCTGGTCATCGTCTCCATGCCGTCCGGCTGCATGTCAGCGCGCGCGGCAAAGATGATGGCGCCGGGGACCGCCTGGCCAGTTCGCTTGTCGATCAGTCGCACGGCGACCTCGGCCGGGCCCTCTTTGAGCTCGGTTTCGACGAGCTGGAATTCGTAGTCGGCAATCGCGGCCTGTGCCGGCAGCGCATAGAGCGCGCTGGCGAGGGCGAGAACCGTCGCCGCACAAGCAAGAGATAGGCGGGTCATGATCCTGATGTCCTGAATTCATCGTTGGCGGTACCCGTGCCCAACCGGGCAAGGGTCAACGGGCACAGACGTGTCGTCCGTGCCTTAGCTCCGGCGCTTGCGCCGGCGATGAATCAGGTTCGTGGTGGTTCGGACGGTGGCCCGGCCGCCAATAGATGCGGCTCCAACTCCTCAACCGGCGCGATCACGCCGGCAAGGCTCTCGACCATGTCGCCATGCCCGCCCCAGTCCGCAGCGTTGGGAAAGCACTTGGCCATGCACATGACGGCCAGCGGGCAGGATTTCTGGCAGTCGGAGGTCGAGGATTTCTGATCGTGGCAGCAAGGCATGCCCTCTTCCATGTCGGCCATCGCCATCGCGGCTTGGGCGACCTGATTGGCCATTGCCATGCGTGGCGCAAGCGGCGCGGCCAGAAGGCCGACGATCGCCAGCAGCGACAGAATTCGCGTCAGGAGCGCACCACGTTTCACGGCCTTAGCATGGCACAATGCGCATCTTCCGAGAAGCCGAAAGGCCAACTCGGCGTCTCTGCAACAAAATGTAACAGAACCCCAAGCAAGGGTGGAACGTTGGGCGTTGTACCAGCATGGGCCAGGCAAATCCGGTGCATGCCGTCACAACGGAGCCGGTCCATGCACAAGCATCATCACTACGTGACGCTTCTCATCAACGTCGTCCTCGGTCTTGCGGTCATGTACCTGGCAATGTTTGCCATGATTGCGAGCGGGAACGAGTTCTTCAACAATATCAATATGTTTTATATGGCGCTGATGATGGCGGCTCCGATGGGACCGATCATGATCCTCACCATGTCGTCCATGTATCAGCACCAAGCGATGAACATTGCCTTCCACGTCGCGTTTGCGGTCATCTTCCTGGCGGCCTTCTTCGCCATTCGCCAGCAGGCGTTTGTAGGGGACCGGCAGTTCCTGCGCTCGATGATTCCGCACCACTCCGGCGCCATCCTGATGTGCCGGGAGGCGACGCTGACCAATCCCGAGCTTCGAACCCTTTGCGCCAACATCATCCGCTCGCAGGCGGAAGAGATTGCGCAAATGAAAGGCCTTCTCGACAGACGGTGACGACCGCAAACGAAGCGGCCGCGTTTCCGCGGCCGCTTGGGTCTTCAGTGCCGGTGCTGATGAATCGCCACAACGCGACCGGTCGCGTCAACAATCACATGATTGTTGTTGATGTGGGTGTAGCGGTGCCCGGCAAAGCGCGGGTGCCCTTCAATGGCATGATAACGCGTGCTGGCTGGCAGTTGCATTCCCACCCGAACGGTTTCCGTGGTGGTCACCGAAGGCATGCTCTGCTGGACGATAAAGCGGTCCAGGAAAGCGCGGTCTTCGGCCGTGTAGCTCTGAGCCGCATCGGTTGCGCCCTGAGCAAGGGCCAAGTGTGAGCCGGCCATGTTCGCGGAAAGCAGCAACAGGGCGGCCGCCAGCGTTTTCATGTTCATCGTATCCTCCGTATGTCACAAGGCGTGACAGCGAATACGTAACGCATAGCAAGCAAAGAATGAGGATAAGACATATAATGTAATATTCGGGAAACACTGCGATACATTCTATTCTAGCGATATTTGCGACGATCTCGCCTGCCACAGCCATCCTTGAAGCTGGAGGCACAGGGCTCCGGGTGCAATAATTTGCAACGGGCGCGCAACATATCCGTAATGCACCTTGTCCACGGTGCGCGGCCTTCGCGCAGGAATATGCTCACACCTATGAACAGCCCGGCTTCCGACGCCACATCGACTGGCATGCATGTGCTGCTCATCGACGATGATGCCAAGATCCGCCATCTGGTCGCGAAGTTCCTGCGCAGCCATGGGTTCAAGGTCTCGCTCGCCGCCGATAGTCGCGAGACGCGCGAATTCCTTCTGCACAACGTCCCGCAGCTCATCCTGCTCGACGTCATGCTGCCGGGCGCAAATGGTTTTGACCTCTGCAAGGAGATCCGCATCAGGTCGCATGTGCCGATCATCATGCTGACCGCCCGGAGCGATGACACCGATAGAATCGTCGGTCTGGAGATTGGCGCCGACGACTATGTGACCAAGCCTTTCAACCCCCGCGAGCTGTTGGCAAGGATCAACGCGGTGATGCGCCGGAGCGTTCTGCCGCGCGATGAGGGTCCAGGGCTTGCGCGGCGCTACCGCTTCGAAGGCTGGACGGTCGATCCGCTCAGACGCGATCTTATTGATCCGCACGGCACGGTGATCGACCTTACGAGCGGGGAGTTTGACCTGCTGCTGACCCTGGTCGAGGCGCCTCAAAGGGTTCTCACCCGGGACTACCTGCTCGATGCCTCGAAGAACCGTGTGTCCACCGGATTTGACCGCAGCATTGATGTACAGATGAGCCGCCTGCGCAAGAAGCTCGGCGGCAGCGACGAAGCCAGTTCGATGATCAAGACCGTGCGCGGCATCGGCTATATGTTTTCACCGCCGGTGCGCCGGGAATGATCCGCCATATCAACACCATCACGGGCCGTACGGTGCTCGTGCTGTTTGTTTTCATGGGCATCCTGCACGTCGTCAGCCTGTGGACGTACCGATCGGCGATCGACGATGAAATTGCCACGAGCAACTCCGTTCAGTTGGCGGAGCGTCTCGCGGCTATTCGCCGCTCGGTTCTGCGCGTACCCATCCCCGAACGGGAGGCGGTCGCACACGCGCTGGCCGGGGGACCGATCGACGTCCACTGGAGTCTGGTCGGGCACGCGGTCGCACGGACTGATGGCGTCGTTCCCAACCTACCCGACCTGAAGGAGAGGCTCATCAGTGTCGAGCCTGAGCTCGCCGGCGGCAATCTTGTCATCGGATCGACAAGCCAGTTTGCATCGGATCCGCATGTGTCGGTCATTTCGATGCGGCTGCCGGACCGGAGCTGGGTCAACGTCAGCATCGTCGACGTGCGTGCGGGGCGGCTGTCGAGCCACGGTACGCTCTACTCGACCACCGTAATGACGCTCGGCCTGGCTCTGGCCGCGGTGGTGCTGGCGCGCTGGCTGAACAAACCTTTGCGGGCATTTGCAGGGGCTGCGAACCGCTTCGCCACCGGCGCAGAGGTGGTTCAGATTCCCGAACGAGGCCCGGAGGAGCTCCGTCAGCTGGCGGCCGCCTTCAACGACATGCAGGTGCGCATCAAGAAGCTGTTGGACGACCGCACCCAGACGCTTGCTGCGATCTCGCACGACCTGCGCTCGCCCCTCACGCGCCTGAAGCTTCGTATTGAGGAGCTCAGCGCCCCCGAAGCCCGCGAGGGTATGTCTGCCGACATCGCCGAGATGGAAGTGATGATCGAAGGCACGCTGGCGTTCCTTAAAAGCGACCGGCTTGATGAACCTATCCGGGCCTTTGACCTTGTCTCCATGGTCGAGACCGTCGTTCTTGATTTCTCCGACATGGGCAAACAGGTCGCGCTGATCGCGCCGGACTCTTTGGTGGTGAATGGCAGGCGGCTGGCGCTCAAGCGGGCGCTGACCAACATCATCGACAACGCCATCAAGTACGGCGAGCAGGCGGAGGTCTCCGTAAGCCACTCGCCAGAGCTGGCAACAGTGGTCGTGACAGACCGCGGACCCGGCATCCCAGCCGGGGACCGCGAGGCAGTCTTTGCCCCTTTCCATCGGCTTGAGGCCTCCCGCAACAAGGAGACCGGAGGGGTGGGACTGGGGCTGACGGTGAGCCGCTCGGCCGTCCGTGCACACGGCGGTGAACTGACCCTCGCAGACGGTCCGAATGGCGGCCTGGCGGTCCGGATCGATATTCCGCTTCGCGCCGGCGGGACCGCTCCGGTCGCGCTCTGAGCAATAATTTGTAACAATCGGGACATACGCCGCCGAAGCCGGGGTGCTAGCCATCAGCTGCATCTGCATCGAAGGGCTCGGCATGGCTTTCCAACGCTCCGGTACTTGTTTTATCCCCCGCGCGCTGGCGCTTCTTGCCGTAACTTCCCTCACTGCTGCGTGCACGGAAACCCGTTCGAGCGCCGGCCTGGGAACCGAGGCGGCCGAGCCGGCCACCGCCCGGCGCGTCCACTACGAATCAGTCACGGCGGGGTTCGTGGCCTACCGGCCTGTGAACCCCACCGATTGGCGGCGCTCCAATGAGCGCGTCGCCCCGTCCGGCTCTCACGCGAGGTGAGAGCCATGACCGTTCGTTCCCTCACCACGCGCCGCGGCGCCAGGCTTGGCCTTGGACTGTCATCGGTTCTGCTTCTGGGCGGTTGTGCCACCTACTCGCCGGACGGGGGTCTTAGCATCGCCCGCGAGACAGCCTCCCGCGAACTGCGGCAGGACACGGTGCGCATTCGCAATGCCGCCGATCTAACCCGTGTGCGCGAACGGGTGAATGTGCTTCTGCGCTCGCCTCTGCGCGCGGATGCGGCCGTCCAGATTGCCTTGCTGAACAACCGCGGCCTGCAGGCGGCCTATAACGAGCTCGGCATCGCCGAAGTCCAGTTTGTCCAGGCAAGCCTACCACCAAGCCCGACGATCTCTCTGGCACGCCTGGTGAGCACCGGCGGCACACTCGAGATCGAACGCCAGCTGCTGGTCAACATTCTCGGTTTGGCGACCCTGCCGCAGCGGCGCGCGATTGCCGAGGTCCGCTTTACCCAGGCACAGCTTCGGGCGGCGGAGGAAACGCTTCGCCTCGCCGGCGACACCCGGCGGGCCTATTACCGCGCGGTGGCCTCGGCCCAGTTGGTGAGTTCCCTCACGCAAGCATCGGCGGCCGCAAGAACTGCGTCCGAGATGTTCAAGCGGCTCGGCGAGACCGGTGCGGTGAACCGCCTTGATCAGGCCCGCGAGCATGTTTTCTACGCGGACGTGGCGGCGCAGCTTGCCAGGGCCCGACTGCAGCACCGTGCTGACCGCGAGCGCCTGATCCGCTTGCTCGGGCTTTGGGACAACGTTGCGTCTTTGAAGTTGCCGTCTCAACTCCCCGCGCTGCCGGCGCGGCCTCTGACGCGCGACAACATCGAACGGGAAGCGCTCAACAAGCGCATTGATCTGCGCATCGCGCGATTGGAGGTCGACGGTGTCGGCCGCCAGTTCGACCTCACGTCCTGGTCGCGCTTCCTTAGCATCCTCGAGGTGCGTGGCATCCTCAATAACGAGCGGTCCCGCGTGACGGAGCGGGAATACCGGATCGAAAACGGCAATCTCGTCGAAGAGCGCCGCAATGAGATCGAACGTACCCGGATCTCCGGCCTCGAGCTGGAGTTCCAGATCCCGCTGGACCTGGGAGAGGGGCGGATTCGCGATGCGCGCGAAGGCTACCTCCGTGCGGTCAACAAGCTGGTCGAGAGGGCCGTCAACGTTCGCTCGGAAGCGCGCGAAGCTTACCAGCGTTATCGTGGCTCGTTTGATTTTGCCCGCCACTACCAGGGCCAGATCCTGCCGCTCCGGCAGATCATCGCCGACGAGAGCCTGCTTCGTTACAACGCGATGCTGACCGACGTCTTCCCGCTGCTCGCTGAAGCGCGGGCGCGGATCGCCGCGAACGCCACTGCCATTGAAGCCCGTCGCGATTTCTGGATCGCCAGCACCGACCTGCAGCTCGTCGTCATCGGCGGCGCTGGATCTGGAGGCGGCGGGGGCGGTGAGGGCGCGAGTGTCGCAGCCGTCGCCGGCGGCGAGGCAGCGGGTCACTAGAGGAGTTCCAGTAATGTCAGTTTCCCGCCGAGGATTCATGGGTAGCGCTGGCGCTGGCCTTGCCCTGGTTGGCGCCACGCAGGTCAGTGGTCACGCCCAGACCGCCAGTCTCCCAGAAATCGCAACGACCGACAGCCCGCGGACGCAACCTCCGCTCGTGCCGACCACCGGCCCTGACTATCAGCCCGTGGTCACGCTCAACGGCTGGACTTTGCCGTTCCGCATGAACGGCGACTGGAAAGAGTTCCACCTCGTCGCTGAACCCGTCGTTCGCGAGATCTCACCGGGCATGCGCGCGCACCTCTGGGGCTACAATGGCCAGAGCCCGGGCCCGACGATTGAAGCGGTCGAGGGCGACAAGGTCCGCATCTTTGTTACCAACCGTCTGCCGGAGAACACCTCGGTCCACTGGCATGGCCAGATCCTGCCTTGTGGCATGGACGGGGTAGGCGGCCTTACGCAGCCGCATATCCCGGTCGGCAAAACCTTCGTCTACGAGTTTCAGCTGCAAAAAAGCGGCACGTTCATGTACCACCCGCACTCGGACGAGATGGTGCAGATGGCCATGGGCATGATGGGCTTCTTCGTCGTCCATCCGCGGGATCCCCAGCTCCATCGTGTCGACCGCGACTTCGTGTTTTTGCTCGGGTCATTCGACATCGATCCCGGCACTTATGTGCCGAAGGTCGCAACCATGACCGACTTCAACATCTGGACGATGAACAGCCGGACCTGGCCGGGTCTGGACCCGCTTATCGTGCGCAAGAACGATCGTGTGCGCGTCAGGGTGGGCAATCTCACCATGACCAACCACCCGATCCATATGCACGGCTATGATTTCGAGGTGACTTGCACGGACGGAGGGTGGGTCCGCCCTGAGGCACGTTGGCCGGAGGTCACGATCGACATCCCGGTCGGCGCCATGCGGGCCTATGAGTTTCACGCGGTGCACGAGGGCGACTGGGCCCTGCATTGCCACAAGGCCCACCACACCATGGGTCCTATGGGGCATGACGTGCGCACGATGATCGGTGTCGATCAGCGGCAGGTGTCTCGCGCCATCCGCAACATCGTTCCCGGCTACATGCCCATGGGCAGCGCCGGCATGGGCGAGATGGGCTCGATGGAAATGCCACTTCCGGCCAACACGCTGCCGATGATGACCGGCGACGGTCCGTTCGGGCCGGTCGAGATGGGCGGGATGTTCACGACGGTCAAGGTCCGCGAGGGTCTCGCGCCCGGCGACTATAAGGATCCCGGCTGGTTCCAGCATCCCCCGGGCACGGTCGCTTTTGAGTGGAAGGGCGCTCCCCCGCCGCAACCCGTGCGCGCCGCCCCGTCACCTGGACCTTCCCCTGCCGCCCGTGTCCTCGATCGCGCCGCCCGCAGGGCGCGCGGCCAGGGTCGCAGCGGCGGCGGCCATTCCAATCACTAACCCCGGACAAGGAAACGCTCCCGTGCTCAAAACTCTTCGCATGTCCCTGGTCGCAACGGCGGCCCTGCTTTCCACCGCCACCTTGGCGCACGGACCCGACGGTGCCGGCGAGGCGGGCAACCGTGCTCAGGTCAACAAGACCATTGAAGTCCGCATGGTTGAGCAGAGCGGTCGGATGCTGTTCCAGCCGCCGGAGATCACGATCAACCGCGGCGACACGGTGCGCTTCATCGTCCGCAACGTGGGCGAGCTCGAGCATGAAATGGTCATCGATACCCTTGAGGGCAATCAGCGTCACAAGCTGCAGATGCAGGCCAATCCTGACATGGAACATGCCGACCCGAACGCCGTTCGCGTCGAGAGCAAAAAGAACGGCGAGATCATCTGGAAGTTCACTCACAGTGGAGTGTTTGAATACGCGTGCCTGATCCCCGGCCACTACGAGGCTGGCATGCACGGTCGGATCAACGTCCGCTAACACCGGAAGAAGGAGACATCCCATGAAGAAGCTCTTGACGTCGTTTTCGCTCTCGGCCGCCGTTCTGGCGGCTGGCCTGTCGGCCGCCTCGGCCCAGACGATCAACGGCGAGGTGGTCAAGATCGAGACCGACCGCGGCCGCATCACGCTTAAGCATGAAGCGATCCCTAACCTTGAGATGGATCCCATGACCATGGTGTTCCGGGTCGCCGATCCGGCCATGCTGCAGCAGGTGCGCGAAGGCGAGCGGGTCCGCTTCGAAGCCTCGCGCGTCAATGGCAACATCACCATCACCCGCATTCAGCGGCGCTGAGGCACTCTACCTGGCGCTATGTTGCCCGCGGCGAGAGCCGCGGGCTCAGCACATTCCATCGGAGGTCGTCATGCAGCCTTCACGACGTTCCCTGGGGCTGATGTTGGTCGCGCCGGCCCTGTTGAGCTTCAGAGTTCCGGCCAGTGCCGAGGGGCAGATGGTCGTATTTCGGGACGAGAACTGTGGCTGCTGCGGCAACTGGGTCGACTATATCCGTGCAGCCGGTTTCGAGGTCGACGTCCGCATCTTTCCCTTCATGAACAGGAAGAAGACGGAGCTTGGCATCCCGTCCGGCTTGCGTTCATGCCACACGGCGCTGATCGGCGGTTACCTTCTTGAGGGACATGTGCCGGTCGAGGAAATTCGCCGTCTCCTCGCCAGCCGGCCCAATGCTAGCGGGCTTGCTGTACCCCGTATGCCGGTCGGCTCCCCGGGGATGGAGGTGGAGGGCGTAGCACCGGATCGCTACAACGTTCTGCTGTTCCAAGGGCAGCGAACCTCGGTCTTCGCAACCTACGTCGGCGCCGTGCGTCAGCCAAATCCGGCATAGAAAAATGGGCCGCGCATGTCTGCGCAGCCCTTTGTGGTGCTCGAAGCGTCACAGACCGATGTGGGCGTCCGGTACCGCGCCCTGCCGGGTTTCGAGCTGCCGTACAGTTGCACGAGGCGCCGCGGGGATCATGTGATGCCGGCCGAAGGACGGCCGAACACCGGCCGGTGCACCGCGTTGGGCGTCAAGGAACTCATGACGCTCCTGCTCTTCCTGGTTGAGCGTCGTCGGATAGGGGTCCGCGCTTGCGGCGGCGGGAACCAGGCTCAAAGCCAGAGCCGCGAAAGCAAGGTACTTCATAGCAATCTCCTTCGCCCTTGTTAGGCGTGAGAAAGCTTTCGCACCCTGGTGTCTCTGGAGATTTGCCGGCCCATTTCAGAAGCTTCGCAGTGCATCTCAAATTGTTTCCAAAGGCGCCGGCAGCGGACAGCTGCGAAGCGCCTACCGCGCCGAGTGACATGGTGCGGCGAGTCCGCCGCGGTCTGGAACGAGCTTTGATGGGCTTTTCGCCTCGCTCAAGGAAGACAGGTCTCTGAATGCCAAAAGAGAGCGTATGGCGCTCAGGCCGCGCGGCGGCCGCGGGGCCTCTTGTCCGGTACAGAGACCGCGCAGTGATCACTGAGCTCGTCGATGATTGGGCAAAGCGCTCGTTCGCCTGCGCCCTCACACGTCCGCATAAGGTGCCGGAGGGTTTGGATCATCGCCTGCAGCCTGGCGGCCTGACCTTCAAGTTCCGCGACGTGATCCTTGGCCAGGCTCCTGACTTCGCTGTTGCTGCGGTGCTGGTCCCCCCAAAGCCCCAACAGCTCGCGGATCCTTTCGATCGAGAAGCCAAGATCGCGGGAACGACGCACGAAACTCAGTCGCGCGACATCCTCCACGGTGTAGCTGCGATAGCCATTCTCGGAGCGGCCCGCGGCCGGCAGCAGGTCGACGGATTCATAGTAGCGGATCATTTTCGCGGACACGCCGGAGCGCTCTGCGGCTTTGCCGATGTTCATAGCGATTACCCCTTGACCTTCCAATGATGGGAAGGAGTACGGTGATCGTCAAGAGAGGTAGAACCATGAGCAATCACGATCATTCCAAACTCGGCGGCCATAGCTGCTGCAGCACCAAACACCACGATGCTCACCATCATCACGGTGATCATCGACATGGCGAGCAGGGCACCACCACACACCAGGTGAAGGATCCTGTCTGCGGCATGACGGTCGACCCGGCAACGGCCAAGCACCGCACGACGATCGAAGGCCAGGAGCACTATTTCTGCTCGGCCGGCTGCAAAACAAAGTTCGAAGCGGATCCTCACCGGTACCTGCACAAGGATAGGCAGCCCGCACCGGCAGCGGCCCCGGAAGGCACCGTTTACACCTGCCCGATGCACCCTGAGGTTCGCCAGGTCGGCCCGGGCAGTTGCCCTATTTGCGGAATGGCACTCGAGCCTTTGCTGGCGACCGCTGATGCCGGCCCCAACGTCGAGCTCATCGACATGACGCGCCGGTTCTGGATCGGCTTGGCGCTTTCGGTGCCGGTGTTGTTCCTCGAGATGGGGCGGCACCTGCTGGGCCTTGACCACACCATTCCCGGCCAGACCTCGAACTGGCTGCAGCTGCTCTTTGCGACCCCTGTGGTGCTCTATTGTGGCTGGCCGTTCTTTGAGCGCGGCTGGCAGTCTTTGGTCACCCGCAACCTCAACATGTTCACGCTGATCGCGATCGGCACCGGCATCGCGTGGGTCTACAGCATGGTGGCCACCTTCGCCCCTGGCATCTTCCCGGCGGCGTTCCGTGGTCACGATGGGTCGGTCGCTGTCTATTTCGAGGCCGCGGCCGTGATCACCGTCCTGGTGCTGCTGGGACAGGTCCTGGAGCTGCGCGCGCGCGATAGCACCAGCGGCGCCATCCGCGCTCTTCTCGACCTTGCACCTAAAACCGCGAAGGTCATCCGCGCCGACGGCCGAGAGGAAGAGGTCTCAGTTGAGGCCCTCGTGGTCGGCGACGTTGTCCGGGTCCGGCCGGGCGAAAAGGTGCCACTCGACGGTTTGGTTACGGAAGGCCGCAGTGCCGTCGATGAGTCTTTGGTCACCGGCGAGTCCATGCCCGTGACCAAGCAGACCGGAGATAAGGTCATCGGCGGAACGATGAACCAATCTGGCGCGCTGGTCATTCGCGCAGAGAAGGTCGGCCATGACACCATGCTGTCGCAGATCGTGCAGCTGGTGGCGAACGCGCAACGCTCTCGAGCTCCCATCCAACGGCTCGCGGACCAGGTCTCGGCGTGGTTCGTTCCGGCGGTTATTGCCGTTGCCATCGTCGCGTTCTTTGCATGGTTCTTCTTTGGGCCTGCGCCGCAGCTCACCTACGGCTTGGTCGCTGCCGTGGCGGTTCTGATCATCGCCTGCCCCTGCGCTCTGGGTCTAGCAACACCGATGTCGATCATGGTCGGCGTCGGGCGTGGCGCCCAAGCCGGCGTGCTCATCCGCGACGCGGAGGCGCTGGAGCGGATGGAGAAGGTCGATACGCTTATCGTCGACAAGACCGGGACCCTGACCGAAGGCAGGCCGGCGGTGACCTCAATCACGCCTGCGTTGGGGTTCGATGTGAACGAGGTCCTGCGCCTCGCGGCATCTGTTGAGAAGCTCAGCGAGCACCCGCTTGCTGCGGCCATCGTCAAGGCGGCGAGCGATCGCTCCATTGCGAGCGAAGCCGTCACCGACTTCGATTCGCCGACAGGCAAAGGGGCATTCGGCACGGTAGCAGGACGCCGTGTCGTCCTCGGCAATGCCTCCTTCATGGCGGAGCAGGGGATTGCTACCGACGCCTTGGCGGATCGCGCCAATGAGCTGCGCGGCGACGGCGCCACGGTCATCTATGCAGGTGTCGATGGCGTTCTCGCAGGCATTCTGGCCATTGCCGACCCGGTCAAAGCTACCACGCTGGGAGCGCTCCAGGAGTTGCAGGCTGATGGCATCCGGATCGTCATGCTCACCGGCGACAACCGGGTCACAGCCGCCGCCGTGGCGCGTCGTCTCGGGATCCACGATGTCGAAGCCGATGTCCTGCCGGAAGGCAAGGCCGACGTCGTCACCCGGTATCGCAATGAGGGGCGGGTGGTCGCGATGGCGGGTGACGGCGTCAATGACGCGCCTGCCCTCGCTGCCGCAGACGTCGGCATCGCCATGGGCACCGGCACCGACGTCGCAATGGAGAGTGCGGGCATCACGCTGTTGAAGGGCGACCTTATGGGCATTGTGCGCGCCAGGCGCCTGTCGGAAGCGGCGATGAGCAACATACGGCAGAACCTGTTCTTTGCTTTTGCCTACAACACCCTGGGAGTTCCCGTTGCGGCCGGGCTTCTCTACCCGGCCTTCGGCATTCTGCTGTCGCCAATGATCGCGGCGGCTGCAATGGCGCTGTCTTCGGTGAGCGTCATTGCCAACTCGCTTCGACTTCGGGCGACCAACATCGGATGATGCCGAACGGCGCCATTCTGCAGACCACATCCGGGCCGCCTGGGCGGCCCGGACCGCCTTTACTGGCGCGGCACGCTGCCGGTCCGGTTCTCTCGCGCCGCATGGCGGCTCACCCAAGCCTCCAGCTTGGCTATCTCTTCCTCCTGCATCTTGATCGTTTCTTCGGCCATCTTGCGGGATTCCGCGTCGCTGGCACCGCGCAGGCCGGCGCGCGCCATATCGATCGCACCACGGTGATGCGGAATCATCGCGCAGATCCACGCGACATCCGGATCCCGGGCCATCATGCCCTGCATCATCGCCGGCTGCATTTTGGCCATGGCCTCCATCAGACCCTGATGGGTCTCGCTCATGTGCTGGCCTTGCATGGCGGGCGCATGGCTTGGCTGCGCCTGCTGTCCGGTCGCGGCGGGGCAGCCAGCGGGAAGCGGCTGGGGGCTTGCCTGCTGGGCGGAGGCAACGGTTGTGGCAACCATCAGACTGGCTATTGCGGTGAGGATTTTGAGGGGCACGGGGAGGTTCCTCTCTGCGATGGAAGACAGGCGTGAAACCCAGCGCTGACAGCTCTGTTCCAGAAGGCACCGGATCGTGACTGGCGCCCACGATCATCCCCGTTCCTGGCGCTCCGCTGCGCCGATTTCCACACGACGTCTGCTCCTGCGCGAGCCGGAATTTGGCGACGTCTCGCGCATTGCCCGCCACCTTGCTGAACCAAGTGTGGCGAGCATGCTGGCGTCGATTCCTTCGCCCTTCACAGAGGCCCATGCTTCCGTTCTGGTCGGTGACCTGCTCACGTCGAATGAGCGCGGCGACGCGCTCGCGCTTGCGATCGCCCGGCGAAGAGATCCAGGCACCCTGATGGGATTGATCTCGTTTTCAAAATCGGGCTCTGCGGCTGAGATCGGCTGGTGGCTCGGGCCTCGTTACTGGGGGAGGGGGTTCGCGTCGGAGGCGGCGGTTGCCATGATTGAGGTTGCCTTTCGCGATGAGTCCCTGGATCGGCTATCGGCCGGTGCCTTCGCGGATAACCCCGCTTCGCTTCGCATGCAGACAAGACTCGGATTTAGGTCATCCGGACAGGGCAGGCGCTTCTGTGTTGCACGGGCGGCACTGACCGATCACATCAACATGGTGCTCACCCGCGAGGACCACCTTGCCGCGGCTAGATGATGACCCGTTCGATTTCGTCGAGGGTGATGTCGTCCGATCGCCGATCGTAGAGCTGGGTAGTCCGCGTCGAAGCATGGTTCGCAATGGCGGCAGCCTTTTCCAGCGTACCGCCATTCTTCAAGTAGGCGGTGATCCCGGTGGCCCGGAAAGTATGGTTGCCGATCTTCGTCCTTATCCCGGCTGCCTTGGCGCGGCGATTGATCATTGCCCAGGCGTTGGCCTGGGGCAGGGGTGAACGACTGAGTTTGCCGGTCCCGCGTCCTATCGTGCGGAACAGCGGACCGCTGGTATCTGAGCCTATACCGGTGTTCGCCAGATACTCCTCCAGATAGGTCTCGAGGTTGTGGTGGCACGGCAGCGCGACGTCCTTGCCGCCCTTCTCGTGAAGCCGCACCCAAAGTCGCCGTCCCTGCCAGAACACGTCGGATACGCTCATCGCCGCCGCCGCACCTATCCGCGCGAACGTGTAGACCATCATGCCGATGAGCGCGCGATCGCGCAGCCCCGCGGGCGAGCCAACATCAATGCTGTCCAGGAGATGGCGCGCTTCTTCCGGCGTCAGTACAGGCGTCTTGCCGCGCTTTACCACATGCTTCGGACCCCGCACCGACGCCGCGGGGTTGGTGGGAATTACCTGGGATATGACCAGGTGATCAAACAACATCCGGATAGCCGCAAGAGCCTGCTTGACGGTCGGTGCGGAGCGCTCCCGTTCCCGCTGCCGGATAAACAAGGAGACGTGCAGAGGTTGCACGTCAGTGATCGAAGTCACGCCCATGGTCTCGCACCAAGATGCAAAGTCGCCGACTGCGCGCGCATAGGCCTTGCGGGTATGACCGTTGGTGATGTGCCCCAGAAAGAACTCGGCGGTGCGAGCAGCAGCCTGAGGACCGGCGGCGACAATCAGCGCCGGCAGACGCGGCGCCAGGATGGCGGGCAGGTTCATGACAGCCTGACAGTGTCGGCCGGGTTCACTTCACACCCTTGGCACGTTCGAGAATGCCGGTGCGATAGCGCTCTTTCATCTGGCCGGCGATGTTCTCGACCAGGGCGTTGCCCCGGTAGGGGAGGGTTTTCTCGGCGACCATCCTCTCCATGGCGCCGATCGCGTCCTTCACGCTGGACGGGTCGGTCGGATCGAACTCCACCGTTCCAATCGTCCCGTCGAGGGCTTTAAGCGCTCGTTGTGCGTCTCGCAGGGTTTTCTGCAGGTCCTTGAAGCCGGTCACCGTTCCCATCCATCGTCTCCTTTTCTTTTTATCTGATAAAGGATGTTATCATATATAAGATCTGTTAAAAATGTCATTTGATCTCCTTCATCCAGCGGCTTCTCAAATCACCGAACGAAAGGCACGAGGGTGGGTGCATGCCCAAGAATGGTGAACAGGGTAAGAGCGGACGGGCGATATACAGCCGGACCGCCAAGGACGCCTCTGCTGAGAAATGTTCTGTTTGTGGGTGCGATCGTCCAAGCCAGACGATTGCGGCAGCGGATTTGGGCGCACGGCTTTGCCGCTCGCACGCGAGTTCATTTCAGCGCCATGGAAGTGTTCACCGGCGGTCTTTCACGGCCGCCGAGATTAGGCCATTGCGTCGCCAAGCGCTGGAATGGATCAAAGCGAATGAGAGCGACCCGCTGGTTGCTGAAACCATTGTGAAGGTTAGGGCTCTTTACACCCCAACCGTGCCCTCGGTTGCCGGCGCCCGGCCAGTGGATAGCGCCCGGGCCGCCTGGGAGCTTCGCCACATCTCGGGTTTGGATCCGCGCAAAGTGATGGCGGCGCGACTGGCGGTAGAGATGGCAGGTCGAGTAGATTTACTATCGGGGAATACCTTCAAGCTTGCTCAGACCGCGAAACTGATCCACCGAATGGCCACGCGCACCCGTCGATCTTGGGATCGAGGCGATGGCCTGGTCGCAATGCATGTTTATCCGCACAACCAGGGAATAGGCCTCAGATACATTGGACGCGCCGTAGACGTCGCATGTTCAAGTCTGCTCGAACGCCTGCAGCCATTCATGGCAACTGGTCAGCGGTTGCCGTAACGTGCTGGCGGAGCGCATCCAGCGCTGTCGCACAACGGACCTAGCAATCGGACTAGCTCGGCTTCCTTTTGGTGAGGATCCTTGGCGAGCGAAGTACGGAGCTCGACGCGAGTGCTTCGATAACGCGACAAGCGGCCACTTCCCCCCGTTGGCAGTCGCTGACCATGCGTGACAGCTCCTCGCGCAAGCGCAGGAGCCTGGCTATGCGGCTCTCAACTTCAGCCAACTGTGACTGGGCAATGCGGCTGGCGTCTTCACAGGAAGCACCTGGCCGTTCCTGCAAGGCCAGAAGTGTCCGGACTGCTGAAAGTTCAAATCCCAGCTCGCGCGCGTGTCGTACAAACCCCAAACGCTTGGCATCTGTATCGGTGTATTGCCGCCGGCCGTTCCCTTGCCGTTGTGGCGGCGGCAGCACGCCAATCCGCTCGTAGAACCTGATGGTTTCGATGTTCACGCCGGCGTGACGCGCGAGCTGGCCGATCTGCATATTTTGGTCTTGCTCCTGTAGTCGCTACAGGATGTAGCCTACAGGGAGTCTGACAATTGAGAAGCCCCCATGACGACCGAGACAGCCCCTATCCGCTACCGCATCACCGGCATGGATTGCGCCTCCTGTGCCGGAAAAATCGAGGCAGCCGCCCGTAAGGTTGAGGGGGTTCAACATGTGAAGGTATCGATCGCATCGCAGATCATGACGGTCGATGTCGACGAGCCTGGGCGACGCCTCCCGGAGCTGGAGAGCGCGATCACCGGCATCGGCTACCAGCTCGACCGCATGGGCGAATTTAAAGTCGCGGGAGCTGGCGCTGGCCAGGATGACGACGACAAGATCCCGGATTTGTCGCATGTGACCCCGGCGTACAAGCGGGCGCTGTGGATCGTGGTTCTGCTCAACACAGGCTATGGGGTGGTGCAAATTATCGGCAGCGTCCTGGCTGGCTCACAGGCGCTCCAGGCCGATGCCCTCGACTTCATCGGCGACGGCCTGATTTCGTTCCTCGGGCTGATCGCGGTGGGGTGGGGCCTGGCTGCCCGTGCGAAGGCGGCGCTTCTCCAGGGTATCTTCCTCGCGGTCCTTGGATTCGTCGTGGTCGGCACGACGACCTACCGCGTCTTCGTCACGCACGAGCCGCAGACCCTGCTGATGGGCGGCCTCGCTATCGCTGCCTTCTTCGTCAACGTTCTGGCGGCACTCGTGCTGATCCCGCACAGGAAGGGAGACGCGAACATGCGTGCCGTTTGGCTCTTCTCCCGCAACGACGCGATAGGCAACCTGGCCGTTGCCGCCGCAGCTCTCCTGGTGTGGTGGCTCTCCTCGCCCTGGCCCGACCTGCTGGTGGCGTTCGCGGTCGCTGGCCTGTTTTTGCAATCGGCCTGGGCGATCATCCGGGATGCACGGTCAGACCTTTCCCACGCTGCCTAGGCTCGGGCGCGGGCTTTCTCTGCCCGGCGGTTCTGAAACACCGCTTGCTCCTCTAGCCGCTACAGGATGTACCCTCATTCCCCGTCGGTACTTTGCCGCAGCATGATGCTGAGGTCGGCCGCCATGTCCTTGGAGCGCGTGGACACTATGCGGCTTGTCCATTGGATTGATGGTCTGAGCGAGAAGCTGGCTTCCGTGGTCAGCTGGGCGCTGCTGCTGAACGCGTTGCTGATCACATTTAACGCGATCAGCAGAAAGGTGTTCTCCGTCGCCTGGTCGTCGGCCTTTGACATGCAATGGCACTTCTTCGCTGCCGTGGTTTTCATCACGGCGGCGTATGCCTTGCAGAAGAACGAGCACGTCCGTGTCGACGTTTTCGCAAACCGCATCGGCGAACGCGGCCTGGCCTGGATTGATCTGTTCGGGATTCTTTTCGTCCTTCTTCCCGTATGCGCCGGCATGATGTGGCTCAGTGGGCCGAAGTTCTGGGAAGCTCTGGTAGCGGGACACACCCGGGCGACGCGCGAAAGCTCAAGCGCCATACCCGCATGGATCATTCTGAGTTTTATCCCGTTCGGCTTCGCGCTCCTCGCTCTCCAAGGCCTGGCTGAGGCTGTGCGCTGTATAGCGTTCCTGCGAGGGATCGAGACAGGCAGCCGCGCCAATCGCCGCTTTTTCGACGGGGAATGACATGACATTGCTCGCGCCGGCAATGTTCGTTGCGCTCGTCATCGTCCTCTTTTTGGGTTTCCCGGTTGCGTTCTCCCTCGCGGCAATCGCCAGTGTTTTCGGCGCCATTGGAGTTCTCAACGGGCATTTCGACGTCAGTTTTCTGAGCGCGATCTTCTTCAGGATCCAGGGCATCTTCAGCAATGACAATTTCCTGGCCCTTCCCATGCTCGTGTTCATGGGCCTCCTCCTCGAGCGCATCGGCATCGCAGAAGGAATGTTCGCCGCCCTGAACAGGCTTTTTGGCAATGTATCCGGCGGGCTTGCTTATGCGACCATCATTGTTGGCGCTGTGATTTCCGGCATCACCGGGTTCGTCTCTGCTTCCGTCATCGCAGTGGGATTAATTGCTTTACCGGTGATGCTGCGGGCGGGATATGACCACCGGCTGGCAACAGGTGTCGTTGCAGCAACTGGAACGCTCGCGCAGGTCATTCCGCCAAGCCTCGTCTTGATCGTTCTGGCCGAACAGATGGAAGTGTCCGTCACGGATCTCTACCGCGGCGCGCTGGTGCCCAGTCTGCTGCTGATCGGCTCCTACTTGACCTATGTGTTCGTCCTCACCCGCATCCGGCCCGGCAGCGCGCCGCCCGATCCCTCGCTCGCGACTGAACGTCGCGTCGGCTTACTCATCCGCCAAACGCTCGTTGCTGCGGGACTGCCCTTGGGGCTGGTCCTCATGGTCCTGGCCGCGATCTATTATGGAGTGGCGACACCGACCGAGGGCGGGGCCATCGGCGTGACGGGCACTCTGTTGCTGGGCCTGCTTCAAAACAAGCTCACGTTGAAGAAGTTGCGACAGGCCATGCTCGCAACGGGCATCCTGATCTGCGGGCTGATGTTCCTGCTGATGGGCGCGTCGTTCTTTACGCTGGTGTTCAGGGGATTGAACGGGGAGCAGTGGGTCCAGGCCCTGTTCAATTACGTCCCAGCCGGTCAGATGGGCTTCGTCATATTCGTTAGCCTGGTCGTATTCCTGGTTGCCTTCGTCCTCGATTTCTTCGAGATCGCTTTCATCGTTTTGCCGCTTATCGTTCCTGTCGCGCAGAAACTCGGCATTGATATGATCTGGCTGACCATTTTGCTGGCGGTCAATCTGCAGACCTCGTTTATGCATCCACCCTTCGGCATCGCGATCTACAACCTTCGAAGCATTGCCCCTTCGATCGTTCGGACGGTCGACATATACTGGGGAGCCGTACCTTTCCTCTGCATTCAGATCTCAATGGTCGGCCTGCTTATCATGGCGCCGCAACTCATACTGAAGGCGCCGCCGCCATCAGTTTCGCCGCAGGATATCAACATCAGCATCCCCCCGCTTTTCGGTGATTCTGATACAGCGTCCCCTTGGAAATGATGCTCCCGTGAAAGCCGAGCAGTGGCCGGCGCTCGGCAGGGTCCATACCGCGGGAGCGACGCGAAGAAGCGCCAACAAAGGCTCTTGATCCTGTACTGACTACAGGATGTACGGTGGCGTCATTCGGCAAACGGATGACCAGCACATGACGTATACACCCGCTGCGGGCTATCACTGGCTAAGCCCGCTGTACGATCTCGGCGTCGCGTCGCTCACCCGGGAGAAGCGATGGCGACGCGCTCTCATTGCGCAGGTCGGTCCAGATTCCCGGGATATCATTCTCGACGTGGGCTGCGGCACAGGCTCGCTTCTCGTTCTTCTCGGCAAAGCCGCACCCTCAGCAAGGCTTATCGGGATCGATCCCGACCCGGCGATGCTGGCGCGAGCACGAAAGAAGGCTGAAACGGCTGGAGTTCGCGCCGAGTACCATCTTGGCCTGGCGCGCCAGGCGGTGGAGCTCCTGGGCGCAGTAAGGCCGACCAAGATCGTATCGAGCCTGGTGCTCCATCAGGTGTCGCTGGAGGAAAAGGCGGCATCCCTCGCCGCGATGAGTTCGGCGCTCGAGCCAGGTGGCCACATCCACATCGCAGACTACGGGTTGCAGCGCACGCCGTTGATGCGGACGCTCTTCAGGGCCTCGATCCAGAACCTTGATGGACGCGCCAACACAGAGCCCAACGCCAAGGGGGCCTTGCTTGAGCTCATGCGTAGTGCAGGACTCCGTGAAGTGGAGGAGACCCTCGTCATTCCCACCGTGAGCGGATCGGTTTCGCTCTATCGCGGACGACGCTGAGCCGGCCGTTCCCGCACATGTGAACATGCGCCGAAGATCCAGGGCTTAGAACAGCCTAGCGCTTTCTGGATGGATCTCTGTCAACCCTGAGCCGGGCAGATCGCTCTCTCGAAACCAACGCACCCTAGGACGTAATGGTGGCAACGGTTGATATCTCGCTTGTCGGCCTGGCAACGGCCGCAACCGCCGGTGCGATCTCGTTTCTCTCACCGTGTGTCCTTCCTCTTGTGCCCGGATACCTCTCCTATATCGCGGGCGGGGCAGGTGAACGCGACGGTGCAGATCAGGTCACGCGGCTTCACACATTCCGCCTGGCACTGCTGTTCGTGGCAGGGTTTACGACATTGTTCGTCTTGCTTGGCATGAGTGCCATGGCGCTTGGCGGCGTCCTGCAGCGGTATCACAACGAGGCCAATCTGGTTGGGGGCGCTTTGGTCATCGTCTTCGGCTTGGTGATGACCGGACTGTTCCGCCTGCCCGCGCTGATGTCTGATTGGCGCTGGCAGGGTCCCCGCCATGTTCGCGGGCCACTGGGTGCCTTCCTGCTCGGCGTTGCTTTCGCGTTCGGTTGGACGCCCTGCATTGGACCGGTTTTAGGTTCGATCCTGACCGTCACGGCAACATCGTCAGGCAACGGAGCGATACTTCTTGGCGCCTATGGGCTCGGGCTTGGCGTGCCGTTTCTTCTGACGGCATTGTTCATGGGAAGTGCTGCCGCTGCGATCAAGCGAATGCGTCGAGCCGGCGCCGTGCTGAACATCGGGGCGGGTGCGATCATGATCGGCATTGGTGTCTTAATGATCACCGGCCAATTGCAGGCGGTCGCGATCTGGATGCTGACGACGTTTCCAGCTCTTGGAGCCATCGGCTGATCCTTTCTTCTCCAACCGCGAGGAGACGGGTCACGCCGATCTGCCGTGGCTAGCCCTTTTTGGCGCTGCGCAGCTGACTGTTCTCCGCCAGGGTCTCAATCACCATGCAGTCGGATACTGAGCCGCCGGCGCACGCCGTGATCATCCTCCGCAGCTCCTTGCGCAAAGCCGTGAGCGATGCGATCCGATGTTCGACGTCGGCAAGCCTCGCCCGGGCTATGACATCCGCCTCCGCGCAAGACCGCTGGGGATTGTCCTGTAGGTCGAGCAGCGCCCGGATCGCGTCGACCTCAAAGCCCAGCTCGCGGGCGTGGCGGATGAAGGCGAGTCGCCGCATCTCTGACTCGCTGTAGAGGCGCCGATTGCCTTCCGAGCGCAGGGGCAAGGGCAGCAGCCCGATCTGTTCATAGTAGCGGATCGTCGGCACCTTCACGCCTGATTGCGTGGCTGCCTGGCCAATCGGCAATGCCTCTTTCATTTCAGCTTGCTCCTCTAGTCACTAGAGGATGTACACTGTTGGCCAGGATCGCAAGAAGATTAACCCATGAAAGCAAAAAAGGATGTCGGCATCAGCAGTTAAGGCCCGTTACCGCGTCGGCGGAATGGACTGCGTATCGTGCGCGACCAAGATCGAAACCGCGGTGCGGCGCCTGCCTGGTATCGATGAGGTTGGCGTGTCGGTCGCCAGTGGGACGCTCACCGTACTGCTGGCGGACAAGCACGGCGCCGCCGCTGTCGAGCGGCAGGTCAAGTCGCTGGGGTATACCATTGAGCCCGCAGACGCGCCGGACTCGCGCTCCCATCCAGCCGGTGCGGGACAAGCTCCGCAAGGGGCGGCCGGCCGGGGTGACGAGACGTGGTGGAAGCAGCCCAAGGCGCTGCTCACGATCGGCTGTGGTGTGGCGCTGGTGCTGGCGTATGTCGCCGGACAGCTGCTGCCGCGGATAGAGACCTGGGCGTTCCTCGCAGCGATGATGATCGGCCTTGTGCCCATCGCCAGGCGGGCCTGGACCGCGGCGTTCGCCGGCACGCCCTTCTCCATCGAGATGCTGATGACGATCGCCGCAGTGGGCGCCATCATCATCGGCGCTGTCGAGGAAGCCGCGGCCGTGGTCTTCCTGTTCCTGGTCGGCGAGCTGCTGGAAGGCGTGGCGGCCGGCCGTGCGCGCGCGAGCATCCGCGACCTTGCGACCCTCGTGCCCAAAACCGCTCTGCTCGAGGAAAAAGGAAAGACGCGGGAAATCCCGGCCGAGCTGCTCGAGGTCGGCGTGGTGATTGTCGTGCGTCCCGGCGACCGCATCCCGGCCGACGGCGAGATCGTCGACGGCAGCAGTTCCATTGACGAAGCGCCGGTGACCGGTGAGAGCACGCCCAAGCGCAAAGGCGTGGGCGAAAGCGTTTTTGCCGGCACGATCAACACCGATGCCGTCCTGCGCATTCGCGTCACGGCGGCGGCGGCCGACAACACCATTGCACGCATCGTCCGGCTGTTCGAAGAGGCGCAGGAGAGCAAGGCGCCCACCGAACGCTTCATCGACCGGTTCTCGACGTACTACACGCCCGCGGTGCTGGTCGCCGGCGCGCTTGTCGCCATTCTTCCTCCGCTCGTTGCGGGGGCCTCGTGGACCGACTGGATCTACAAGGGCCTGGCGGTCCTCCTGATCGGCTGTCCCTGCGCCCTGGTCATCTCGACGCCGGCGGCGATCGCCGCGGGCCTCTCAGCCGGCGCCAGGAGAGGTTTGCTGCTCAAGGGTGGCGCGGTGCTCGAAGGGCTGCGCAAAATCACCACAGTGGCGTTCGACAAGACCGGCACCCTGACCCAGGGCAAGCCAGTTGTAACGGATGTGGTGGCCATCGGAGTGGCCGAGCGCGAGCTCCTGTCACTTGCCGCGGCTCTCGAGGCCGGTTCAAACCACCCGCTGGCGGTCGCGATCCTCGCCCGCGCCAAAGACGATCGTGTGCCGGTTCCGCCGGCGGCCGATGCCAAGGCCCTGGCAGGCAAAGGTGTGAGCGGCAGGGTAGGGGGCAAAACCGTGCTGCTCTGCTCGCCGTCGGCCGCGGCCGAGCGAGCGGCCCTGTCGCCGGACCAGTCCACCCGCATCGCCGCGTTCAACGCACAAGGCAAAACCGTTTCGGTCCTGCTGGTCGACGATCAGATAGGCGGGTTGATCGCCATGCGCGACGAGCCGCGCGCCGACGCCATCTTAGGCCTTTCCGCTCTGAAAGCGGCCGGCATCCGCACGGTGATGCTCACCGGCGACAACCAGCAGACCGCGGAGGCGATCGGCGCATCCCTTGGCATCGAGGTCCGCGCGGAACTGCTGCCGCAGGACAAGCAGACCATTGTCCGCGAGTTGCAGGACGAGGGCTCGTACGTGGCCAAGGTTGGCGACGGCATCAATGACGCGCCCGCGCTCGCGGCGGCGGATATCGGCATCGCCATGGGCGGGGGAACCGACGTTGCGCTGGAGACCGCCGACGCGGCCGTGCTGCACGGCCGGGTGCTCGACATCGTCAACATGGTCGGCCTGTCGCAAACGGTCATGACCAACATCGCGCAGAACATCACGATCGCCCTGGGGCTCAAGGCGGTGTTCCTGGTGACCACGGTTCTGGGCGTGACGGGCCTCTGGCCGGCGATCCTCGCCGATACCGGCGCAACCGTCCTGGTGACCGCCAACGCCATGCGGATTCTCGCATGGCGAGGCAGATCTGAGCCGCAACCGTTCTTTGCGGCTGATCGGCCGTAGCTGCACCCGACAACCCACCGTTTCCTGCCGTTGATTGGAAGACTTGAACATGCGTACGCAGATCCGCGCGGTCCTCTTCGTGACAATGGCAGCCGGCGCCGTTGCCCTGACGGGCTGCTCGTCAACGGTGTCGGAACGTCGGGATCTCGCGCCGATACCTGCAGCGCTGCTGACCGAGATGCAGGGCAGAGGGATGACCCCGGCTGACCCGATCGTGATCCGCATCTTCAAGGAGGAATCTGAACTCGAACTCTGGAAGCGTGACCGCAGCGGGCGCTATGTCCTGCTCAAGACCTATCCCCTTTGCCGCTGGTCGGGACAGCTGGGGCCGAAGCGACGGGAAGGGGACCGGCAGGCGCCGGAGGGCTTCTACACGGTCCGACGCCAGCAGATGAACCCCAACTCGCAATTCCATCTTTCCTTCGATCTCGGCTTTCCCAACACGCTGGAACGCGCCCAGGGGTTCACGGGCACGTCGTTGATGGTGCATGGCGCCTGCACCTCGTCGGGGTGCTTTGCCATGACGGATGCCGGTGTCGCAGAGGTCTACGCGGTGGCGCGTGAGGCGTTCGCCGGTGGTGCGGAGAGCTTTCAGGTCCAGTCGTTTCCCTTCCGCATGACCCCGCGCAATCTTGCGCGGCATCGCCGCAGCCCTCACCAGGCGTTCTGGACGAACCTGCGCGAGGGCAACGATCATTTCCTTGCGTCGCAGCGGCCTCCCGATGTCGCCACCTGCGGAGGCCGCTACCGTTTCAACGCACGCGTGTCGGATCCGTCGACGCGCCTGGATCCGCTGCGACCGTGTCCGGAGTTGCAGCTCGATGCGACGATTGAGGCGGCTGTGCTCGCGAGGCGGCAAACCGATGACGCCGACGTGCGGCAGCTCGTTGCGACCGGCCTGCCGGCCATCCGCGTCGAGTTCACCGACGGCGGCATGCATGGCAGCTTCAGGGACATCCTTCAGCGGGACGGCGTGGAGCGGCTTCGCGCGATGACATCCGCCCGCGTGGAAGTGAGCCGGCCACAGGCGGTGATGGCGCCGCCGAGGGAAGTTGTGCTCGAACAGGCAGCCGCACCTGCCGGCCAGACATCTCCTTCCCCCACGCGCGTCGCGTCACAACCCTGATCTTGCGGCACGACCCTTATGCCGTCCCGACCCCTGCATCAGGCATGGCTGCTTGCCACCGTCGTCGCGGCAGTCGCCGCAATCGACATCACCGCCAAGACACTGGCCGTCCAGTATCTCAGCGCTTCCCCGATCTCCGTTGTGCCGGGCGTGAATCTCAGCCTGGGCTTCAACCCGGGCGTCAGCTTCGGCCTCCTTGCCGCTGAGACGCCGCTGCAGCGGTGGGCGCTTACGATGATGACCCTGCCGATCATTGCGGGACTGGCAGTCTTCATGTGGCGAAGCGTCGACACGATCGAACGCTTGTCCTGCGCACTGATCATAGGTGGCGCCGTCGGCAATCTCCTCGATCGCATGGGCGATGGAGCCGTGACAGACTTCATCGACGTTCACGCACGCGGGTGGCATTTCCCGACGTTCAATCTTGCCGACGTGGCAATCACCTGCGGGGTGTCCGGGTTTCTCATCGCGGCGCTCCGGCCTCCTTCCAGCGCAGGATGACGCCGGGCCTATGAGTCGGCCGCAATCGGAAGAGAGCGCTTGTGCGCGGTCGCCTTGTAGGCGCGGACGATGCGGCCATGCGCATCTGCAAGAATGGATTTTCCCTCCAGGAAATCATCTATGTGCTCGTAGGTTACGCCGTATGCGTCCTCATCCGGCCGCAGCGGAGCGTTGGTCTCCAGATCCGCCGTCGGGACCTTGACCACCAGGTGTTCGGGCGCCCCGAGATGACGCGCCAGAGCGCGCACGCGGCGCTTGTTGAGCCCGGCCAGCGGCAGGATGTCGGCGGCGCCGTCGCCATGCTTTGTGAAGAAGCCCATCACGGCCTCAGCCGCGTGGTCGGTCCCGATCACCAGACCCCGCCACCGGCCGGCGAGGGCGTACTGGGCGATCATCCGCTGCCGCGCCTTGATGTTCCCGAGGAGGAAGTCCTCCTGAGCGGAATTCAAGGGCTGTAAACCGGCGTGGACGAGCTCCTGCATCATCGCGTCGGCCGCCGCCTTGATGTTGACCGTGGCGAACTCGTCGGGGGCGATCGCGGCAAGGGCGGCCTGCGCGTCGTGTTCGTCGGCCTGCTGGCCATAGGGCAGACGCACGGCGATGAACCTCGCCTCGTAGGATTCAGCCCTCAATTCGATCACCGCGCGCTGGGCGAGGAGAGCAGCCGTTAGCGAGTCGACGCCGCCGCTGATCCCCAGCACGTACGTGCTGAGACGCGAGTTTGCGAGATAGCGCTTGAGGAAGTCGATCCGCCTTGCCGCTTCGGCGGCGGCCGCAAATACCGGGGCGACCCCCAGCGCGTGAATGATGTCACTCTGGTCGCTCATGGGGTTTCTCGTGTCCGAATACGAGGAGGTAGGCCGCTCCCTCATCCACGCCGAAGCTGATGACGAGCTGCTGCAGAACATTGTTGGCGTGACGCGCGTAGCGCCAGATATCCCAGGCGAGCGAACGTACCCGCGCTTGAAGCGCCGGCTGGTGCGCGCTGTCGCGTATGTAGCCATCCCGCATCAGCAGGTGCAGCACGCCTTCCAGAACCTCCGGCGACAGCGGCGAAGCGGGCAGCTGACACAACACCGTGCCTTCTCCCCGCAGCAGGTAGGTGAGCGATGCCCCAGTGATCAGGCAGGTCGAGACAATCGCGTCAAAAGGCACCTGGTTCCTTTGCCGCCACTCCTCGACGGCATCCGGGCTGACGCCTATAAACACCGCCAGGTCGCGATCTGTTTCTATCGCCAGCGCCTGCTTCACGCGCGACAGGACGTCGCCGGCCGCAAGCAGGCCGAACCATTGGTAGCGAACCGGCAGCTGTGTCATAGGAACTTGTAACCGGTCTCCTCAAGGGGCCGCGGGCCAACCCTACCCGGAAGCGGTTCCACCTTATCATTTTTCGCGCTGCACATCCGACGGGCAGAAGGGCTTGCGGCAACGGCGGCATGCGACAGACTGGCGGTGTAATTTCCCTGAGCTTCGGCTCCGCACGCCCTCCGGCGGTCGCGGGGCAGAGCACGAAAGCCATGGACGTGAACGCCGATCTCTCTGAACTTTTATGCACGATGATGCGGGCGGACCGTCGCGAGCTGGCGCAGGCGATCCTCATGGAACCCCACATCGATGTGAACCACCGCTCGAGCGGTGGACAGACGCCGTTGCATATTGCGGCGGGGCTGTTTCTCCATGGCCTTGCCGCCGTGCTCCTGGTCAAAGGCGCCGACCCCAACGCCCGCGATCAGCACGGACGAACGCCTCTGATGAACGCCGCCAGGGTTGGCGATACGCGAACCGCAGCGCAGCTGCTCAAACATGGCGCCGAGCCCGACCGGCCACGACGCGATTCCGCTGGACAGCTTTGATGAGGGCGTCGCGCTACCAGCGCACAGGTCTGCTCAAACAGCTGCTGGACGCCGGCGCCGATCCCGCGCTGCGCGATCTGAAGGGAAGGAGCGCCGCGGACATTGCACGTCAATACCACGGACAGGCAGCCCTTCGGCTTCTCGAACCCGAAACGACAATGGCCCCGCTGTGAGCGGGGCCATTTAACATAACAGCCACTATGCGAGCTAAATGTTTGATTCGCATAACCTATCTTATGGAACATCAGCGCGCCAAAGGCTCAAGTGAATCACTCCAGACTTGAAAATGTGACGTATCGTCACATACTGCGGCCATCGACTTATCTCAAGCAGTTCACGGGCTCCGCCCCGCATCCCGCCTCCCGGCGTGATGTGGAGGCTTATGGAGCAAATCTTGAAAACCACCCGCGAGAGATGGAAGCAGCTCTATAGCTACGCGAGAGATCATATCCGTTCTGGTATGACCGACTATGCCGAAGTGATAAAGCACACCGGCCTAGACGCAGCATTCTCTCTTGCCGACCGAGGCGAGACAATGGAGCCGGAGGAGTTTAGGCAGCACTATAGCGACTGGTGGTGGTCGGTGAACGCTGTCCATAGCCGAGTCCTCCTGGCGGAATACGTCGATCGCCATCGGAGCCGGCGATTTCGGAAGTGGCCAGTCATGGCGGCGCTGGGGGTCCGTCTGCGAACCGAACCTTGTAGCGCCTCACTTTCCAGCGGCTTTCTTCCCCGCTGTATTCATGTGCGTATTCAATCCGACGCGCAGCTCTTTGACCGACATCGTCGTGCCGGCAGGATCGGCCATTACCTGGTCGTAGGTCGGCACGACCTCCTTACGTAGCCATTCCTCCACCGCGGCGTCGCGCGCGGCGAGCGTACGCAGTCCGTCGCGGATGACCTCGCTCTCGGTGGCATATTCCCCCGAGGCGACTTTGGCCTTCACCATCTGCGCCATTTCCCGGGGCAGGGTGATGCTCAGCGATTGAGTTGTGCGCATGGCAATAATCCTTTCAGTTGTAACTTTATACCATGCGACACGATTAAATCCTACATGTCTCCTGACACCTGTCGCGAAGACCAAGCTGCGCGGAGTCCAAATCTCTAGGGCCCGATCGCAGAGCCGATACCCGCTCCACCCAAAAACAAATTGGCAACACCTAGCGGCAATTTTAGCGGCAAACGCGGCACATGGCAGTAGCGCTAACTTGTTAGCCCAGCTAAGATTTTAACCGGCAAGGAAAGCGGCAATTTATGACGACAATTTATAGGATGGAGCCGATGCTGCCGGACGACGGCAAGCACGAGCTCTCCAACCGGTGTGTGGAACTCGTGTCCCTGGCCTCAGGCTTAGCGGGGAGGGTACACCCGACGCTACGGGCGAGCATCGGCGATCTCGTGCGCTCGATGAACTGCTACTACTCCAATCTCATCGAAGGCCACGATACCCACCCGATCAGCATCGATCGGGCGCTGGCCGGAGACTACTCCAAGGATCCAGAGCAGCGGAACTTGCAGCTCGAGGCGCGCGCTCACATTGAGGTGCAGCGCATGATCGACCATGGCGAAGCGCCGGAACCGGTCGTTTCCCGCGCGTTCCTGCAGTGGGTGCACTACGAGTTTTGCCGCCGCATGCCCGAAGAGCTGCTGATCGCGGGCGAGGACAGGGACGGCAAGCCGGTCAAGGTCATCCCGGGTGAATTTCGTCGGCAGCTGGTGAAGGTCGGGCGTCACATCCCTATCGACGCCGACGACGTTCCCGCGTTCCTCGCGCGCTTTGAACAGGCTTATGATCCGTCCCGGCTATCCAAGGTGGAAGCCATTACGGCGGCCGCGGCGGCGCATCATCGTCTGCTCTGGATCCACCCGTTCCTGGATGGCAATGGGCGCGTGGCGCGACTGTTCTCGCATGCCCTGTTGCGCCATCTCGGAGTCGGCTCTGAACTGTGGTCGGTATCGCGCGGGCTTGCGCGCTCGAAAGAGACCTACAAGCAGCTGCTCATGGCCGCCGACGCTGATCGGCGCGGCGATCTCGACGGCCGCGGTCACCTTACAATGGCCGGGCTGCAGGAGTTTTGCGCGTACTTCCTCGACCAGGGCATTGACCAGGTCAAATTCATGGAAGGGCTCATGGAGCCTAGGGAGTTGCTGCGGCGCATGGAAATCTGGACCGAGGAGGAAACCCGAGCCAAGCGCTTGCCCAAAGGATCCTGGCAATTGCTGCGCGAAGCCGTTGTTGGCGGCTCATTCCCGCGCGGGCGGGCAGCGGAGATCACCGGCTATGAAGAACGCCAGGCACGGACGGTTCTGGGCGCTCTCCTCGATCTTGGCGTTCTGGTCTCGCCTGGTCCGCGAACGCCCGTGCGGCTTGGCTTCCCCGCGACCGTCCTTGAGCGTTGGCTGCCGCTGCTTTATCCGGCCATGCCGTCGCGTTAACAGTACCGAATACTTACAGGTAGCTGATTTAATGCCACACTATATATAGAGAACGATCGGATTTGATTGCGGCTCTATGTGCTATAGCGTAGTTTTGGCTTGTGAAATGGCTGTTGGCCCTCGGCGTTGTTTTCATGCTGTCTTTCGGCATGGCGCCAGCGGCTATGGCACATTCAGCGGACACCGCTGCCCATCAGGCGACGGCCATCCAATCGGTCAAAACGGATGTCGCCCCGCTCAAGGTTGAGTCCTTGAAATCGCCGGCAACGAAGTGCCCCTGTAAATCGAAATGCAGCACGTGTGCCTGTTCAATGGCCAGCTGCTGCCAGGCACTCGGCAAGAACGTTCAGACCCGCGAGATGCCCGAAATGGGCGGTGGCCGCAGCGACGGTCGGGTTGATCGGCTCGCGGTGGCGATGCGGCCGCGCGCTATCGCGGAACCTCCCCAGCACATCTGATTTCCTACTGCCGCCGGCGGTCTACGCCTCTTTCGGCCGACCCGCACGCGGCAGCAATTCCCCAAAGCAATCCAACCATATGAACCCAGGAGATATCCTATGAAAACGCAACACATCATCACCGCCGCGGCTCTCGCGATCGGTCTGCTTGGCATGGCAAGCCAGGCGTCGGCCTACGACGTCGGCGAAGGCAGCCAGACCCACTCGGAAGCTCACTTCGGAGGGGAACGCGGCACGTTCGGCCGTTCGTCGGTTTACGACCTCGGAAACCCGGCCGTCCACCAGAATGCCAAGAGCGACGCGACCGCCAATCAAGGCCAGGCCCAAGCCAAAAAGCCGGGCTGCAAATGGTATGACGGGGCAACCCACCAGCACTCGTGGCCTCAGTACGAGATCGGCAACACTAACCGCGCCGACTGCCCGCCCGAAAGCCACTAGCTAGCGGGGCGACCCCTGCCGACGACACGTCGGCAGGGCCTCTTTCTTAAACTCCAAAGGAGATCTGCATGTCATGCATCGCCTGTTCAACATGGTCGGCATCACCGCCATGGCCATCATCGCCTTCGCAGCCATAAGCACGTCGGCCGCTGCGACCAAAGAGTACGATCTCAAGATTGCTCGCGAGCCGGTGAACATCACCGGCAGACCCATTAGCAAGATCACTGTCAATGGCGGCATTCCAGCGCCTACCCTGCGCTTCCGTCGCGGTGAGGAAGCGGTCATCAGGGTGACCAATACCCTCGGCGAGGACACCTCGATCCACTGGCACGGTCTGCTCCTGCCAGGCGAAATGGACGGCGTCCCGGGGTTCAACGGTTTCCCCGGCATTCCCGCCGGCGAGACCTTCACCTACCGCTTTCCGCTGCGCCAGACCGGCACCTATTGGTACCACGCGCACTCCATGGGTCAGGAACAGGATGGCCTGTATGGCTCGATCATCGTCGACCCGGCGGGCAAGGATCCCATTCGCACCGACCGCGACTACGTGATCGTTCTCTCGGATTTCACCGAGGAAGAATCCGGTGAGGTGATGGGCAATCTCAAGATGGCGGCCGACTATTACGGCAACGCCCGCCGCACCGTATTTGATTTTCTCTCGGATGTGCGCACCCGCGGCTGGCCAGCAACCTGGAAGGACGCGCGGGACTGGGGGCAGATGCGCATGGCCCGCACCGATCTCTCAGATGTCACCGGCTACACCTTCCTCGTCAACGGCAAGTCGCCTGACCAGAACTGGACCGGTCTTTTCAAACCGGGCGAGCGGGTAAGGCTGCGCTTTATCAACGCCTCCGCCATGTCGTTCTTTGACGTGCGCATTCCCGGCCTTGCCATGAAAGTGGTGCAGGCCGACGGCCAGAACGTCGAGCCGCTGACCGTCGACGAGTTCCGCTTCGCCCCCGCGGAAACCTACGACGTCGTCGTCACGCCGAACGAGGACCGCGCCTACACGATCGCAGCCGAGCCGATCGACCGGACCGGCTTTGCGCTTGGAACACTTGCTACGCGCGAGGGACAGAGAGGCGCCATGCCGGCGCCGCGACCGCGCGCACTGCTGAGCATGGGGGACATGGGCGGCATGGAGGACATGGATATGACCATGACCCCTGACGACATGAAGAGCGGTTGGGCCGATGCGGGCACGCCCGCCGGCGCCCGGATGCTCGACTATGCGGATCTGCGCTACGCCGGCCTGCAGAAAGACACCCGTGAGCCCGAACGCACCGTCGACGTCAAACTCGGCGGGAACATGGAGCGCTATATCTGGACCATCAACGGCCGGAAGTTCTCGGAAGCCGAACCCATTCACCTGCGCTTTGGTGAACGGGTGCGCCTGCAGTTCACCAACGACACCATGATGGCGCATCCGATGCACCTCCACGGCATGTTTGTACAGCTCGAGAACGGTCAACCGGCCGGCAAGCTCCCCAACAAGCACACCGTCATCGTCGCACCGGGCAAGTCGTACTCTGTCCTCGTCACGGCGGATGAGGCCGGCGAGTGGGCGTTCCACTGCCACCTGCTCTACCACATGATGTCGGGCATGATGACCAAAGTGGTTGTCGCCCGCCTGGATGCCGCTGACGTGCCGGCCCCTCCCAGACAAGCGGAGCAAGGGGAGGGTGCTGATCATGCGCACTAGCATCATCGCCGCGGCCCTCCTGGCAACCGCCCCTGGGGTGATGGCTGAGGACATGGCTCACGACATGGCCCGCGAACACGGCGGCGCCGTCCACCACATGTTTGTTCTGGAGGCTGAGACGGGCGGCGGGCCGGAAGGCGCCGTCTCCGGATGGGACCTCGACGGCTGGATCGGCACCGACGACAACAAGCTCTGGCTCAAGAGCGAAGGGGAGGGATCCGCGCGCAAGCTCGAGGATGCGGAGACCTGGGCGCTCTACAGCCGCAATATCGCGACGTTTTGGGATCTGCAGGCCGGCATCCGACACGATGAGCCGGACTCTGCCACCTACGCGGTCTTCGGAGTGAACGGCCTGGCCCCGTATTTCTTCGAAACCGAGGCTCACCTGTTCGTCAGTGACCAGGGTGACGCCAGTATGCGCCTACGCCGGGAAAACGACCTGCTGCTGACGCAGAAACTCATTCTGCAGCACTACCTCGAGCTCAATGCCTACGCGCAGGACGTGCCGGAGAAGCACGTCGGCGCAGGGCTCGCCGACGGCAAGATCGGCATCCAGACCCGCTATGAATTCACCCGGAAGTTCGCGCCGTATGTGGATGTCCACTACGGCCGGGCCTTCGGTGAAACCTCAAACCTTGCAAAGGGCAGGGGGGAGGAAACCGAAGGACTGGTGGGCGCGATCGGCTTGCGCCTCATGTTCTAAGGCACCATCAACCAACGAAAAGAAACGACAATGAAAAAAGCTCTACTTACCCTCGGCCTGGCCCTGATCGCCATGCCGGCCTTCGCCAAGGAGGTCATCGTCCGCGAGGTCAGCGACCCGGCCGGCAACAAGCCCTACTATTTCTCGCCCGCAAACCTCACCATTCAGCCGGGTGACACCGTCACCTTCGTCAATGCCCAGGAAGACAGCCACGACGTCATGTTTGTGAGCGTGCCCAAGGGCGTCGACGAGATGATCATGAGCCCCATGCTGGAGAAAGAGGGCGACAAGTTCTCCTACAAGTTCACCGTACCCGGAACCTACCAGTTCCATTGCCACCCGCACGAAGAGCTCGGCATGAAGGGCACGCTGATTGTCGGCCGCCCGTCGAAGCCAGGCGAGACCGTCGCTATGGACCACCACAGGCTTGAGCAGAAGACCACCGCAGCGGCGGCGAAGGCTCAACCGGCCAAGGCCGCGAACCTGGTCCAGGCCACCGGCAAGCTCAACAGCCTGGATGTCGCGGGCCGCACGATCAACGTCAGCCACGATCCCATCAAGGCGCTGGGTTGGCCAAAGATGAAGATGCAGTTTGCGGTGGACGCCAGCGCAGATCTCAGCTCGGTGAAGGCGGGTGACGCCGTCTCGTTCGGTCTTGAAGCCAAGGGCGACGACTATATCGTCAAGACGATCAGAAAGGCTCAGTAGCCTACCGAGTGGCGCAAAGGGGGGTGGCTATGGCCGCCCTGTTTCCAGTTGCGACAGGTCAGTGTTGCATAAGTCCAGATTTATGCATCGGCAAGCTAGCGTTCTGAAGGCCAGGCGGTGTGACTGTCGTCAATGACGTAAGGGTGTACGTGCTGCGACCCGTGTCCGTGCTGGGCGAGATGAGGGTGATCCGCGGGCAGTTCTGGATGGCTGTGCTGAACCACCTCGCGGTCGTCGGAGGGCCAGACGATGCGTGTGATGATCACGGCAAGGGCAGCTCCGGTCGCGAGCAGCATCGCGGTGATGGAGAGCCCGAGCACCGATCCCGCCCATCCGGCCAGCGGATAGGCGATGAGCCAGCAGGCATGGGACAGGGCGAACTGGGCGGCGAAGACCGCCTGGCGGTCTTCGGGATGAGCCGAGCGTCGCAGTAGCCGGCCAGAGGGGGTCTGGGCTGCGGAACAGCCGATGCCGATGAGGAACCAGAGCGGCAGGAGCATGGCATAGGACGGGACCGCAGCCGCCGCCAGTGTTCCCACAGTCAGGAGCCCGGCGCCCGCCAGCATGACGGTCCGGTCCGCGACCCGTTCGAGGAGGGTCGGCAGAGCGAGCGCTGCAACCATGGAGCCAGCCCCGAAGGCTGCAAGCGCAAGCGCGGTGCTTAGTTGGTCGAGCATAAAGGCCGCCTGCACATAGACCACGGTGTTTACGATGACGAGCGCGCCGGCCATGGCCACCGCGAGATTGACGGCGAGAAGGCCCCGCAGGCGCGGCGTCGCGACATAGATGCGGATGCCGCGCGTGGTGCGGTCGTAGATGCCACGCGGCTTCGACGGCTTCGGGCTCGGCAGCATCACCGACATGACTAGGGCTGCCGAGACCAGAAAGCCGATCACGGTGCCGGCGAACAGGTTGTGGAACGAGATGAACACCAGAAGGAGGGCGGCGAGCACCGGGCTCGCGACGCTTTCCAGGTCATAGGCCAGCCGCGAGAGCGAGAGGGCGCGGGTGTAGTCCTTCTCATCGGGCAGGATGTCGGGAATGGTCGCCTGGAAGGTCGGAGTGAAGGCGGCCGAGGCTGATTGCAGCACGAAGATCAAGACATAGACCTGCCAGATCTCGGTGACGAAGGGGAGAAGGACCACGACGCCCGCCCGCACCAGATCGAGCGCCACCAGCATGGCCCGCCGCGGCACGCGCTCAGCGAAGGCCGAGGCGATCGGCGCCACGGTGACGTAGGCGATCATCTTGATGGCGAGCGCGGTTCCCAGCACTGCCCCGGCATTGGCGCCGGCCAGCGAGAAGGCGAGCAGGCCGAGCGCCACCGTCGCCAGTCCCGTGCCGATCAGCGCCACGACCTGGGCGAGGAACAGACGGCGATAGGTGAGGTTTCGGAGGACGGCGATCATCACAGGTACTTCGTGATCTGTTTGAGCTCGTCGATCGGCTTGCGCTGGCTCGCCCCGACCACGCCGACGGTCGCTTCGAGGCAATGGTCGAGATGGTCCTGGATCAGCGCCTTTTTGGCCTGCGTGATGGCCCGCTCCACAGCGTGAAGCTGCTGCGCGATGTCGAGGCAGGGCTTCTCCTCCTCGATCATGGCGATGACCTTCCGCAGGTGTCCCTCGGCGCGCTTCAGGCGCTTGGCGATGTCGGCATGGTGCGCGTGAATGTGTCCGCTCATGGGCTATGCCTATCCCCCCGGGGAGGATATAGCAACGCTCGACGAACCGGGGAGTGCCCAATTGAGCGGCGTCAGCGGCCTCTGGGCCGCCCTCATCGACGTGCAGGCCTGGATACGGCAGTTCCTGTCGGCCGAGATCGCGGCCTTTGCGGGCCAGCGGGACTGGGCGGCGCTGGCTGCCGTCCTGCCGCTGGGCATTGCCTTTGGCGCGGCGCATGCCATGACGCCGGGGCACGGCAAGACGGTTCTCGCAACCTACCTCATCGGGTCCAGCATGGCGGTGGCGAAGGCGTGCCTCACCGCCTTCCTGCTGGCGGCAACCCATGTCGGCATGGCGGTCGCTCTCGCTGTAACCTCTTCAGCCCTGGTCCGCCGCACCATCACAGGGGCGGGGCAGGCGCCGACCCTTGAACTGATCAGCCGCGGCCTGCTGCTCGTGCTCGGGGTTTGGCTGCTGGTTCGCGCCTGGCGCGGGCCTGATCACAAACGGCATGGCGACAGCGTCGGCGTCGGCGTGGTGGCAGGGCTCATTCCCTGTCCGCTTACCCTGTTCGTGATGTTCTATGCGATCTCCCGGGGCGTGCCCGAGGTGGGGCTCACCTTCGCGGTTGCCATGATGCTCGGCGTCGCGATCCCCCTGGGACTGGTCGCCATTGTCAGCGTCACCATGCGCAACGTGGCGACCGCAGGGGCCGCCCGGTTCGGAGGGTCCATTCACACCGCGGCGCGCATCCTTGATGGACTTGCAGGCACAATTCTGGTGCTGGTCGGAGTTGCTGCGCTTTGGCGATGACCCGTGCCATAATCCTGCCGACCTCCGGCAGCACAGAGGAAACGATGTCGCTGCGCGCCCGACGCCTGATCTGTTTCATGCTGGCCGTCCTGCTCGGCCTGTCTGGGCCTGCGTTCTGGCGCGGCGCCGGGGCGAGCCACGCCGCAGTGATCGCCATGTCGGACAACGACCATGGACATCCCCACACACACGACCTTGACCGAGAGAGCGGCCAGCACATTCCGCACGGGCCGGATCACTCCCATGTCACGCTGGGCCTGGCCCAATCACCCCACTACGCCTTCGGACCTGTCCGCGTGGCGGTCCGCGCGACGCTTCACGCCTCGCCCCCACTTGATGTGACCTGGCCCCTCGAGCGACCACCACGTTCGGCCACGACGTTCTGATCCGGCGCCGGCCACCCGGTCGGCTAGTCTCACATCAACTGGAATTCTCCCATGCGACCTCATCGCGAAGGGAAGGCTGCGGCTGCGTGCACCGTGCAGAAATGCCTCGGCCTGTCCCTTATAATCCTCTGCCTCGCGACCCTCGGGGTCTCCGAGGCCTTCGCCCATGCCGTTGCCGAAGGCGACAAGGGCTATATCCAGGAGATCACGGGGGTGCACCTCATCCCCTTCGTCTATCTCGGCGCCAAGCACATGGTGACGGGCTACGACCACCTGCTCTTCCTGGCGGGCGTGATCTTCTTCCTCTACCGCCTCAAGGATATCGGCATCTATGTGAGCCTCTTCGCCCTCGGGCATTCGACCACGATGCTGCTCGGCGTCTATTTCAACGTGGGGATCAACTCGTTCCTCATCGACGCTATTATCGGCCTCTCGGTCGCCTACAAGGCTCTCGACAATCTCGGCGCCTACCAGCGTTGGTTCGGCTTCCAGCCGAACACCAAGGCCGCGACGCTCATCTTCGGGCTGTTCCACGGCTTCGGACTGTCGACGAAAATCCTCGAATACAAGATCGCTCCTGACGGCCTTCTGCCGAACCTCCTCGCCTTCAATTTCGGGGTGGAGATCGGCCAGTTGCTGGCGCTCGCCGGCATTCTGATCGCCATGGGCTTCTGGCGTCGGACCGACGGGTTCCGCCGCCACGCCTACACCGCCAACGTGGCCATGATGGCCGCAGGTTTCGTTCTGGTCGGCTACCAGCTGACCGGCTACTTCGTGAGCTGAAATAAGGACACCATCATGTACAATTCCGACATGCCGTCCCGTGAAGAGCTGCCGACCACCGCGCAGCTGCTGAGGTCCACCGCTATCGCCGCCGTCGCCGCGACCGCCATCCTGGTGACGATCGTCCTGCCGTCCGAGTACGCGGTCGATCCCACCGGCATCGGTCACACGCTCGGCCTCACCCAGATGGGCGAGATCAAGATGCAGCTCGCCCGCGAGGCGGCCGAGGACAGGGCGCGCGATACAGCGCCCGCTCCGGCGGCTCCCCGCTCCAGCATCGGCTCCTTGATCTTCGCCAGTATCATCGGCACCGCGCATGCGCAGACGGCGGAACGGACGGACGAGACCGTCATCCCGCTGAAGCCCGGCGAAGGGATCGAGTGGAAGATGACCGCCTCGCGCGGCACGGCCATCCGCTACTCCTGGCGAACCGATGCGGGTGTGGTGAACTACGACATGCACGGCACCCGGGCCGGCGGTGGCCGCGAGACGTCCTACAAGACGGCCCGGGGCGTTGCGTCCGACGAGGGCGTCATGACCGCGGGCTTCGACGGCTCCCACGGCTGGTTCTTCCGCAACCGCACCGCTCAGCAGGTGACGGTTACCCTGCGGACAACTGGCGCCTACACCAACCTGCGCCCAATGCGCTGACCCTTGGGCTCTCGCAGGGGGCAGCAAAGCCGCCCCCTGCGATCTCGGGAACGCGAGTCTGCATGCAGGGCATGTTGCGTAAGTCTTGATTTATGCAACTAGCGGGCGTCGAGCATGTCAAGAACCGGGCATGGGGCAGCGGCTTCTCCGGTGCACCGAGAAATGGTCTGGGCCAGAATGGCTTCCAGCTTCGCGAGGTCGGCCACTTTCGCCTGAACCTCGGCAAGGTGCTTGGCCGCGATCTCCTTCACCTCGGCGCACGAACCATGCTCGGGGGCAGACAGCGCCAGGAGGGCACGGATCTCGTCGATGCTGAAACCCAGCTCTCTCGACCGCCGGATGAAAGTGAGCCGCCGAACATGAGAAGCATTATAGGAGCGGTGCCCGCCCTGCGTACGCGGGGGAGGCGGCATCAGTTTGATGTTCTCGTAATAGCGGACGGTCTCAAGGTTCACCCCTGCCGCTTTGGCCAACTCCCCGCTGGTAAGCCCACTCATCATCGTGAATTTTTCCCTTGATCCCGTAGTCGCTACAGGATGTAGGCTGCCACGCTCAATGATGGAGCGCCACCCATGACCGATGTACGGCTTTTAGAAGCCGAGCAGCCGACACCTATCCCCGCGCCGCCAACGGGCTTCCTCGCTGGCGCGGGAGCCGTAGTCGGCCTGACAGCGCTCGTCTCCTCGTCCTGTTGCATTGTACCCCTTGCGCTTGCGGGCCTGGGAGCGACGGGAGCTGTCTTCAGCGGTCTTGAGTTCCTGGCCGCGATCCGCCCCTTCCTCCTCGGGACAGCCGCCGTAGCCTTGCTCGCGGGCTGGTGGTTGTACTTCTCGCGGCAGCGATCTCTCGCCTGCCACAGCTACGGCACCTGCGCTGCTGCGGGTACGTCGTGGCGCACTATTGGTATTTTGGCTCTAGGCTCTACCCTCGTCGGACTGGCGGCAGTCTGGGCACCCTATATCGAGCCCTTTCTTCTTAGGTTGGTGCGCTAATGACCGTCGAGCTTCGATCCGTCGTCACCTGCCCTCACTGCGGCCATCAGGCCAATGAGTTGATGCCGACCGACGCCTGCCAGTTCTTCTACGAATGCAAGGGCTGCGGCACGCGGCTGAAGCCTTTGACAGGCGACTGCTGCGTATTTTGTTCCTATGGCTCCGTGCCCTGCCCACCGATACAGGCGGGCTCCGTCGACGGTAGACAAGCGGTCGGGTGTTGTAATTCTACGCTTGACTGAGGTTTGAGCCTCGGCGTTGCCCAAAGTCTGATTAGGCCCCTCGGGGCGCGAACAAAATGATGCTCGCACCTAACAGGCAGATTGCGGCTCCAGATATGTCCAACCGATCAGGCCGATGCCCTTCAATCAGCCATAGCCACGCTATGGAAGCTACGATGTAGACACCTCCATAGGCTGCATAAGAGCGACCAGCCGCTGAACTTTCGACTAGGGTCAGCAGGTAAGCGAATTGAACCGCCCCGGGTTTGCCGGAGGCTGTTTCGTTTAAGTCACGCCGCCAGCTTCTGCTCATCAAGCATGGCGTAGTAGCGTTCCTCGGCTTCGGCCGGCGGGATGTTGCCGATGGGCTCCAGCAGCCGGCGATTGTTGAACCAGTCGACCCAGGTCAGCGTAGCGAACTCGACGGCCTCAAAGCTCCTCCAGGGTCCGCGGCGATGGATGACCTCGGCTTTGTAGAGGCCGTTGATCGTCTCGGCGAGGGCATTGTCAAAGCTGTCCCCGACGCTGCCCACGGACGGCTCGATGCCGGCCTCCGCCAGTCTCTCGGTGTAGCGGATGCTGACGTATTGCGAGCCGCGGTCCGAATGATGGATGAGGCCGGCTTTGCTGGCGGGACGGCGCTCGTGCAGCGCCTGTTCCAGGGCATCCAGCACGAAGCTGGCGTGGGCCGTGCGGGAGACGCGCCAGCCGACGATGCGGCGTGCGTAGGCGTCGATGACGAAGGCCACATAGACGAAGCCCGACCAGGTCGAGACGTAGGTGAAGTCCGATAGCCAGAGCCGGTTCGGTGCCGGCGCGTGGAAGACCCGGTTCACGTGGTCCAGCGGGCATGGAGCGGCCTTGTCCTGCACGGTCGTCCTGACCGGCTTGCCGCGGATCACGCCTTGCAGGCCGAGATCGCCCATCAGGCGCTCCACCGTGCAGCGCGCCACGCCGAAGCCCTCGCGCACCATCTGCCGCCAAACCTTGCGTGCGCCGTAGACCTCGAAGTTCTGAGCGAAGACGCGGGCGATCTCGCGCTTCAGGGCTTGGTCGCGCTTCGCCCGCGCCGACAGCTTCGCCGGATCAGCCCGCTTCGCGACGTGAACATGGTAGGTCGAGGGGGCAATCGGCAGAACCTTGCAGATCGGCTCGACCCCATGAACCTCGCGCTGATCGTCGATGAAGGCGATCATGTCTTTGACCGGCGGTCGAGCTCCGCCATCGCAAAATAGGCCGACGCCTTGCGCAGGATCTCGTTCGCCTGCCGCAGCTCCCGGTTCTCGCGCTCCAGAGCCTTCAGCCTCGCCGCCGCGTCCCCCGGCAGGCCGGCCCGCTTGCCGGCGTCGACCTCCGTGCGCTTGATCCACTCGCTGAGCGTCTGCGCCGTGCAGCCGATCTTCCCCGCGACCGACGAGATCGCCGCCCAGCGAGACGTGTGCTCGTGTTCATGATCGAGGACCAGACGCACCGCGCGGCTGCGGACCTCAGGCGAGAACTTGTTGCTCGTATTGCCCATGATGGCTCCACCTTCTCAGGAGTTGGAGCCTCCGACAAACCCGGGGCAGTTCAGTGCGCATTGCGTGGCGTGTTTCAGGCGCCAGCACCAGAAGGGCTAGCGTGTTCGGTCTGGCGACCGTTTTATCGCTGATGCCCAAGTCCGCCTTGGCTCGCGGGGTCAGTGATGAAGCCTTGCCGGTCCGCGCGACTAGCTCGGCCGCGAAATTGGGATCAATCGACGCTATCCTATTCAGGCGCGCTGGTCTCAGTTGACGCCCCACGAGGCTCGCCGCACGGGTTTCATCCAAGAAGGAGCGCCGTGCCAGTACCGCGTAGGTCGCAAACTCCTCGGCAACCAATCTCGCCGGATCGCCGTTGAGAAACCGCAGAAGCCGAGCGTACGGCCAACGATCCCTGCGCTTAAGCGAGGGCAACTCACCTAGTGAGGGCGGAGCGGTCGCTAGCAATAGGTAAGCTTGCTGCTTGAGATACCAGGGGAGGCGCGTTTGCGTCGTCGTCGCAATTCTTAGGGCCTCATCCCGGAGGACACGTCGGTAACCGTCCACATCCACCGCCGATGGCAACTGTTCGTCATCTTCCACGAAGCCAGTTTCGACGGCGCCGGCCCGTAGAATTTCGGAAAGGCAGTACCAAGCGATTCGCCGTGGCGCCTTGCGCGGTCCCCCCTTCCTTGTGAAACGTTGCAGCAATCCAAGAACACGCTCTAGCAGGTCAGGTGCGGGCCAAAGATCCAAAGCGATCCGCAACAGCCGCACGTTCGACGGATCGTTGCTCCACTTGGAGATCAGCTCCAATGCGAAAGCGCGGGTCTCATCATCCAGTTCCTCTCGGGTGCGAACGCCTTTGAATCGACTATAAAATTCATCGTCGCCCTGTTGCTTTTGTTCTTCGGTAGTCTGCCAAAGCTGAGGGCGAAGCGAGCGATAGGTTTTGCGGAACCGTCCCGCTACGAAGCGGTCAACGGTAGAGTCGCGCACGTCGGGGATGGGTCGGAATGGATCATATGGACTGACCGATTCGGCTTTCGCTAAACGCTCCTGTGAACGGATCAGACCAAGAACAGAATCGAGGATTTCCCCACCCGCGATTGGGTCGAATCCGCCCGAGATCGCGGCTTGGATGCGTGCCATCCGCTTGCTCTGTTGAACCAGGGGCCTTTCGTCCGTGCGGAATGGTGACACCTGGGTTTTTTCTTCCGAGGGGCTTAGGCCTGGCGCGGATCGATCCAGGCAGCCTGCAATCCATCCGAATACGTCGACCCGAAGCTGCTCTATGTTCGTAGTCGTCGGCGCCGTCAGCACGAAGCGGAGATCATCTACGTAACGAGCAGCGTCGTGAAGTTTGATGTCGGGCAGAATGTCGAGGCCGATCTGGTCCCGCATCTGCTGATCAAATTTCGAAAGAGCGATGTTGGAGAAGAAGCCAGCCGCGACGAGCCCCTGAGGGAGGCATACCCTGCTAAAGTCAGGCATGCCGGACTGCTTGGCGTAGATTTTTGCCTCATCACGGTCTGCGCCCGCCCAACTCCATGACAAGAAGTTGGTGGCCAGATCGAAGAAATTCGGATCATCGTCCGGTTGCTTGAGGCCTCTTATCGCGTCATGCAGAAGCTGATCAGTGACACGATCATAGAATTGTTTCAGGTCAGACTGCACCACGAGCGTTCTGGGGCTGTCTCCGTAGATCGCCTCCGCCATTGTTTCGGGTCTCTTAAGAAACGTCTGGTAGTCCTCATAGAAACCTCGGTAAAGCGTCGAAGATCCCCATCGATGAGATGCAAATCCATCATTGTAATCGCACAATAGTCGATTGCCGTAGGATACGACCGAACCGATATATGTGCTCGTCAATAGGGTTGCGGGATCACCTTGTCGCGTCTCCACCCGGTCGGCCAAGCACATCATTAGGGCCGTCGCTATCACCTGATCTCGGAGGCTTACGTGAGCGAGCGGACGAATTTTAACCGCCGCACCGTTCTCCCGGACGGGTTTCCATAGCCCATCGCTCTCGACGCGCCATGTCTGGCTTTTGGGTGCTGGCACCATTCGGATGGGTTGCGAATGACGGGCAGCACCGGATTTTACTTGGCGAGAGATGTCTGAGATGAACTCCCTGAGATTGACCGCGGTGAGGTCTAGCTCAAGGGTGTCCGAAAACCAGTTGTGATAGCGGATGTAGTTGGAGGCTTTCTTCCAAGCTTGGATCAGGACGGTTTCGTCCGCTAGGCACTCGACCGTCGGCAACAAGGAAGCAATTGCCACTCACACCCCCAAGTTGAACGATCCACCCCGCTACGCGTATCTCGAAATCAGACTTCGCGAATGGGCGCAAGGGGTAAACCCGAGCTGTATAATCTCGCACGAACCGGATTGCCTAAGAGCGGACACCCACACGGCTGCGACAAGTCATTTGCCTCTTGACGATGCCGGTGACGGTCTTCCGGTAGGTGACGTAGAGCAGGTTAAGCGCGAACTTGGCCTTGCTCTTGTCGAAGAACCGAGCGCGGATGTCGGTGTAGAGATGGCCTGACCGCAGTTTGGCTTTCGTCACCGACTTTCCCGCCTGCAGCTTTGCCCAATACCCGCGCTCCGGCAGAGGCACGTCGATCTTGCGGCAAGCCTTGGCCAAAGCGACATCCAAGATACCGTTTTGCGCCGCGATCGTGCGGACCGGCTCGGCCCAAACGAGTTCGTAGAGTTGCTCGCGCGTGACATGGGCTTCTTGCATGCGGATGCCTGTCAGAGCGGGTGAATGCCGCGCTCAGCATGTCTCAGGATCGGCGTTTTAGGGAAGGAAGCTCAGCGCGAACTGCGGCCGTCGGGCAATCGAACCGCGCGTTCCATAATGCGCCTTATGCGCCAGAGAAGACCTGCCAACCTCGGCTTATGCAGAAATGGCGCGTCGGGACCTGAATGCATAGGCAGCGAGGCCTCAGTCAGTCAAATAGCCTCGGCAGAAGATTCCGCCTGCTGCGTAAAGAGTAACGGGCGATCGGATCGAGCGCTTCGTGTGACGACCACCGCGTTGGTCGTGACACCCGTGAGAACGGCAGTTCGACGAGGCACCTAGAATGCGCTGGCGGTTGATCGCGTCTCCCGCGACTGCGTCGCATAGCCGCTTCACGTCCGCGAGCTGGCTCGCTTGCGTCATTGCGCCTGTCGCTTGCATACCTCCAACCGAATGACCGGCAAAGCTTGACGGGCTCGTACCAGTGGTCTAACCACTATAAGAACACCTTCAGTCCAACGGTGCTTGATGCCGCGCAAACCGCAATCGGATGTGAGCCTGAGTGCTGCGACTATTGTCGCCGCTCCAAAGCGCCGGGTGTTCGAGGATATCGTCCAATTCCTCACAACCGAGATCGAGGCTGGTAGGCTGCGAGCCGGGGACCGACTGAAGCCAGAGCGCGAGTTATCAGTCGAACTTGGCGTCAGCCGAGGCAGTCTCCGCGAGGCCCTGAAGGCTCTAGAGATGCTCGACGTCGTTGAGCTGCGCCACGGGCTTGGCGTCTACGTCACGCAACCGCAGCCGGAAGTGCTTTCGCGGATATTCGGAACGCTGGTTTCGATGCAGCCCGGCCAGTCCGACGACATCATGGACACACGCGAGGCGCTCGAATGCCACGCAGTGCGCCTCGCTTGCCGCAATGCCGGCGCGCGGGACATTGGCCGGATCCGCCGAGCCCTTGTTGCCATGGTCGCGGAGACCGAAGGCGGGAGCGGCGAACGAGGCGCGGCCGCCGATCATGAGTTCCACAGCGCCATCGTCGAGAGCACCGGCAATGCGACGCTTGTCTTCCTCTACAACGCCATCACCAGCCTGCTGAAGCGCGGTCATCACGAGCGCTGGCTCAGCCTGTTCTCGATCAAGGGCTACTGGGACAAGTTGAACGTGGTCCATGCCGCGCTGGTCGATGCCATTGAGGCTCGCGATGAAGAGCGCGCCGCCCGGGTCATGGCGGAACACTTCAAGGTCATCACCGACATCCAGAACGAGCAGCCGGTGTCAGGGCAGGCGCCGATCTCATCCATTGCGTTCCGGCCGAGGGGGCCGCGGCGCAAAAGCTGAAGCTGATTACAACAAGCATTTTTCGGGAAACGACAGGAGCGTGGAGTGCGTACACAAGCCGTTCGCATGCTGAAGGCCGATGGCCAGAACAAGAAGGAATACGACATCGTCCTCGACGAGCGGACGCTGGTACTCGACGAGCATGAAATCCTCATCAAGTCGGGCCAGGCCTCGGTCTGCGATGCGGACCTTCGCTATGCCAGCGGCATGCCTTGGCCGAGCGACCTGCCCCCCTTCGACTGGCCGGGCCATGAAGGCGGCGGCATCGTTGCCGAAGTCGGCTCCAAGGTGCGGAAGGTTAAGCCCGGCGACCGTGTCATGCTGTTCGGTCTCGACGGCTGCTGGGCGCAATATTTCAAATCGCCCGAGCGCAACATATTCAAGGCCCCCGAAGGCCTTAGCGACACCGTCGCCTTCATGGGTGAGCCCGTGGCAGTGGGCATGTACGGTGTCTTTGCCTCCGGCGTCCAGCTCGGCGACGACGTCGCCGTATCGGGGCTCAACTTCCAGGGTCTTATAGCTATTCAGGGCCTTAAGGCCCGGGGCGCGCGGCGCGTCATTGCCATCGACTATTCCGAGAAGCATCTCGCCATGGCGAAGGACCTCGGGGCTGACGTGCTGATCAACACGACGAAGACCGATGCCATCGCGGAGGTTCGCGAGTTGACGAAAGGCGTCGGCGTCGATCTTTCCTACCATTCCTGCGGCTATTGGAACCCGCGCGCACAGGAATACTACAACATCGCGCTTGAGATCGCCCGCGACGAGGGCATCGTGACGTCGGTCACCGACATCATGTCGCCGATCACCGCCAACCTGCACCGCGCGCACCATCACGCACTGGATATCCGTTTTCCCGCGATCATGCACCACAGCCCGCACTTTCGAGAGCAGTGGGTCCAGCGCGTCCTGCGTCCAGTCGTCGACGGGATCGTCAATATCGAGAAGCTCGTCACGGCCCGCTTCCCTCTCAGCGAGGCGGCCAAGGCGATGGAACTGTTCAAGAACGACGAGGACCAGGTGAAGGTCGTTCTCACGCTCTGAACCATGCGGCCCTGAACGGGTCGAATAATCAAAACAACACCGAGGAAACGTCCAATGGATCGTCGTCATTTCGTAGGCCGGGCCGGTTTGGCCTCGGCTGCCGCTATCGGCTTGTCCGCGCCAGCGCTCGCGCAGAGCAATCCCAAGATCACCTGGCGCCTAGCATCCAGCTATCCGAAGAGCCTCGACACCCTCTACGGGTGCAGCCCGCAGATCGCCAAGCGCGTTGCCGAGGCAACCGACGGGCAGTTCCAGATTCAGGTCTTCGCCGCCGGCGAGATCGTGCCCGCATTGCAGGTCATGGACGCGGTGCAGAATGGCACGATCGAATGCGGTCATACCCTGTCGAATTTCTACATCGGCAAGGACCCCGCCTTCGTCTTCGATTCCGTTCTCCCCTTCGGCCTCAACGCGCGCCAGCAGAACGCCTGGCTGCATCAGGGCGGCGGTCTCGAACTCATCCGCGACTTCATGAAGGCCTACAACATCTATTCAATCCCGGCCGGCAATACCGGCGCCCAGATGGGCGGTTGGTTCCGCAAGGAGATCAAAACGGTCAATGACCTCAAGGGCCTAAAGTTCCGCGTTGCAGGCCTTGCCGGGCAAATCCTCTCCCGTCTCGGGGTCGTTCCGCAGCAGATCGCGGGCGGGGACATTTACCCTGCCCTGGAGCGGGGGACGATCGATGCCGCGGAATTCTCGGGTCCTCACGACGATGAGAAGCTCGGCTTCCAGAAGGTCGCGAAGTACTACTACTATCCCGGCTGGTGGGAAGGTGGTCCGAACGTCTCGCTATTCACCAACCTCGAAAAGTGGAACAGCTTGCCGGCGCATTATCGTGCGGTGGTGGAAGCCGCATGCGCAGAGGCGGTGATGTGGAGCCTGGCGAAATACGACAGCCAGAACCCTGACGCCCTCTATCGGCTCGTTGCCGCAGGCGCCGAGCTGAAGCCCTTCCCGCAGGAGGTCATGCAGGCCTCCTTCAAGGAGGCGCAGGCAGTGTATGCGGAACTCGCGGCGTCCAATCCCAACTTTAAGAAGATGTACGATTCCTGGCTGCCCTTCTGGCGCAAGACCCAGGTCTGGTTCCGCGTAGCGGAGCTGCCCTTCGACGCCTTCGTGTCGCAACAGGCACAGTCGCGCTGATCGCCACCCCATAGGTGGAAATCACTGAACCGGAGCCGTCGCGGCGTGCCGCGGCGGACATCACGTCCCATCGGATTGTCAGGTCATGCTTCTCGAAAACCGCATCTGCATCGTCACCGGCGGCGCCGGTCCCCGCAGCATCGGCCGCGCCGCGGCCAGCCTGTTCGCGGAACACGGAGCGAGGGTGGCGATCCTCGACCTCAACCAGGCCGGCGCCGAGCAGAGCGCCGCATCGCTGGGCGGTCGCGGCGGCCACAAGGGGTTCGCCTGCGACGTGACCGATCGCGCCCAATGCGGGGCGGTCATTGATTCCATCGTCCGCGAATGGGGCCGACTGGACGCCCTCGTCAACTGCGCGGGCATAGCCGAGCCCGCGGTCTTCACCGACATCAAGGCCGAGCGCTATGATGCCATGCTGAACGTCAATCTGCGCGGGACATTCAATATCTGCCAGGCTGCGATGCCGCACCTGATCGCAACCGGTTCCGGCTCCATCGTGAACCTTGCTTCAGTGGCTGCACAGCGCGGTGGCGGCATATTCGGCGGCTCGCATTACGCCGCGGCCAAGGGCGGGGTCATCAGCCTCACCAAGGCGCTGGCTCGCGAGTATGGACCGAAGGGCATCCGCGCCAATGCCATCTGCCCCTCGCTCGTGGAAACCGATATCCACGGCGACGGCCTCGCCGAGGATCGCAGAAAGCAGATCGTGTCGGCAGTGCCCCTGGGGCGCGTTGGCAAGCCCTCAGACATCGCCGGCGTCTGCCTGTTCCTGGCATCCGATCTTTCGGCCTACGTCACTGGCGCGGAGATCGACGTCAATGGCGGAAGCCATATCCACTAGGTGTCCACTTTGGGGGACAAGGCAGACGGCGCCTGGATGGTGGTAGCGTCGTCGCGGAGCAGAAGCATGACGACGATACTGCTTGCATTCAGCCGCGCGGTTGACGCGCTCAACGCGGCCTTCGGGCGCATTGCGGACTGGTGCGTGCTGCTGGCGTGCCTGATCAGCGCGGGCAATGCGACGTCGCGCTACCTGATCCACGTCTCGTCGAACTCGATGCTGGAAATCCAGTGGTACCTGTTCGGCATGATGGTGCTGCTCGGGGCTTCCTACACGCTCCGGATGAACGAGCATGTGCGCGTCGACCTGGTCTACGGGGCGGTCTCTGACCGCACGCGCCTGTGGATCGACGCCATCGGCATGATCTTCTTCCTGCTGCCGGTGACGATCTACATGACCTATCTGAGCTGGCCCTTCTTCCTGACCTCGTTCAGGCAGTGGGAGGGCTCGCAGA